>Ga0210040_10000001_pt1 | contig 2571264 bp, 2081 predicted proteins | sample CryGeyCG12114_NA_FD_185462 | JGI IMG/M metagenome (GOLD analysis project Ga0210040, IMG submission 185462) | Groundwater microbial communities from aquifer - Crystal Geyser CG19_WC_8/21/14_NA (SPAdes) (version 2) | ecosystem: Environmental > Aquatic > Deep subsurface > Groundwater | place... | reverse complement strand
GGGGGGGGGGGGGGGGGGGGGGGGGGGGGGGCAGTGGTCTTACCTCGTTCCAGGGTCTCATAGCGTTAGCTCTTGTTTGAGCGAAAAATGTCTTATATAAGTGAAAATAATGTCACATTAACGGAGACAAACCCTGCGTACTCTGTAAGCTCTGACTAGCTTACCTAAGGATCGGTTACGGACACTTCTGTATCACCATGTCGAAGTGATTGAGAGCGCAAGTACACCACCATAAATCCAGAGCCCAGTATCTTCAACAAGGGCAGCTATCTCGTCGCGCAACGAGTGGCCTTTCCGCAAGCTCGAAGCATCAGAAGACGATCTCCATTGCAATGTGCTATCCCCTAGCCGGAGAATCAGCTATGCTTCCTCTTCGCATGGCCGTCGACCGGTAGAGGACATGACTGTTATGGTATCTTAGATTAGCTGACATTGCATCACCAGGGGGCCACCGGTATCTTGTGAAGCAGATATGTAAATAGAGCACTGGTAGCTAATATCGCGTCGCTGGGGGGGCACCGGTACTAGTTATCCAGCTATGCTGTCCGATACGGGACCACAGCCGCCCATTCCGGTATGTCCATCTCTGCAGTGGGCTAGGTTGATGGTGTGCCAGTCATGGTCTTGATTGGATCACGATGCGCTCCCCAGGGACCCATTCCATTGGTTGCCATCCCTTTTTGGCTGTAAACGTAGGAGAAACAAGATCCTCATGCGCGGGTACTTCTCCAAGATAGCTGATAGTCGACTAGGTTGCGGAACATGTCATCTCCCGAGTACCATAGCGGCAGAGCCGCTACGCAAGATTCTGAAAGACGTCAGCCCCAGGTTGCACGAGATTCTCGAATAACCAAAACTTGCAACAGATATTCATTCAGAGTGGGGGTTAGGATGATGTCCCCACTGGTGCTACACGCCCTTTCCCGGGCTGTGGTCTTCCAAGTATGGCACACTGTCGCTTTTCGTTCGGCAGTAGCTCGGACAGAGTGGTGGTAAGGATTAACCTCGTGGCTGTTTTCGAGCAAAACGATAAGGAAGGATGGTCAACCTCATACAGCAGGTAGACTTCTTAGCTCTGAGTTGCACAAGCTGTCAATATTCACCCCAGGTCTAGCCGCAGATTCAACCAGCCGTCCGACTCCAAAAACACAGTCATTACCGGAAGATGCTGCCTGTAGCGCACAATGGAATCCATCTCATCACACGCCGAAGGGCCAGCACGGCTACGCGACTCAGCTACCACTTACGGACAGAGCGTCCGCTAAGCTTCCAGTTCCAGCATTTCTGCTGCCATGTGTCGACAGTCGTTCTGCATGAGAAACATAAGTACACGAACGATGTGTAGGTGGAGTACCAGGACACCAGCTTGTATTGGCAGGGATCCATGTCCACGAATGATCGTGAGATCGGACCACTAGTTAGCAGGCGAGATTGCCGCAACTTGAAAAAAAGCCTCGCTGATCCAGCTGCAGGGACCGCTTCAGACAGGGTGATGGCTTGTTCGGTGTGGCGAATCTGGGTACACGTATACTGAGTGACAAGTCAATGCTTTGACGAAGGTGTAGCTTCATAGTCGCGTATTGTTGATGAACGATGTCTTGCCATACTTACTTGTTACAACAACTTTTATCCGACATCCGGTTGCCAATCAGCAGACACAACCCGCGTCGGTCGAGGCCTGGCGATTGGGTGAAACATGCAATGTCCCAATCAGGAATAGGCGATCTACACCTCGACCACAACTTCGGGTTGACCTATGCTCGTTGCGCCGCAAACGCTGCGCTTGCTGGAGCATTGAATATGTCAGGCCATCCATATGCATGCTATTTCTTGTTCGTCTGTTGACAGCAATTGTACCGAGTGTCCGAAATCTTCAGGGCTCCGGCAGCGCTAGCTTAGACGAGATCCGAGAACGCAGCAGTTGACCCAATGCTCGTACGGAGCTTCGGAAGGGCCCGCCGAGGACGTGTCATGAATCTTATTCGTCCGAGCGCTGTGTGACTCGAAGATTCAGCATGAGGGGCTCTGTGGTCCTCTAGGATGAATTCTGCAGCCTTCATTGCGGATCTGCTCGACGCGAAAGGTCAAGAGTTGTCTCTACCCGCACACGAGAGCACATGTTGTAAGGGCATGATATTCAAATAGACAAATTTACAAGGCAACCAAGAACTACTCCATGTCGAAAGTCCATTACTCTTAGCGACGAGGATGCTGTCTCGCCTCAGTTCAGGCACTAGTTGACGCCACAAAACGTGGTTTGCGCGTGGCATCGGCAGTTGTACCCCTGTGTGCCAAAAACGTGGTCTGATCTTCGTCCCTCGCTTGCATGTAGGTCACTTCCACGACATCCCGCTACTTGACGCTAGGTTTTCAAGTATTTTTACCATCGGTCTCATGATAACCTACGTGAGGCTATCGTTTACACTCGATGGACAAAGTCTATGTTGATGGCGCAACTCCGTTTGTCACTGATATCGCGTGATAATCTGGTACGCCTTTCTTGTCGTTCGTTGACAGTGCGAGTACGGGCCGCCACTGAGGTCATTCCACGTTGGCAAGGGCTCCGAAAGCAAAGAATCCTTCTTCCATTCGGTCATGGTCACGTACCTTTCGCTGCAAGCACCGTTAGTTCTCTCTCGAAACCGATCCAGACACTCCAAAAAATGCCACCTGGGAAGATCGGATCGGTCATTAAGCCAATCGTGGCGGCTCAATACCACGCGCTTAAGCTGTCTTCGAATAGCCGTCTGAGATGTCCAGAATCACGTATGATTAAGCTTTTCAATAGCTTCAGGATGGGTGACCACACCATGCAGGTAGGCAGCTCCCACGCGGCAGGCACATGGCGAAGCAGGGATAGCAGCGCCTTTCCAGCTAGCACCCTCGTATCTGGTCCGCTTCCACGCCGTTGATCGCGGGACTGCAAGCCACATTTTCTCGAAACCGACTTTTGCACACGCAGGCGAACTGTTTAGCCGACATCGCCTGTCGAAGTATGCTGGAAAAGGCAAGCTTTGCACCAGGTCGATCATGTAGAACCCACTGCAAGATCTTGATGTGTCGGTGAGATCATCTTGGCACACACCCTCTCGCAGCCATGTCTTGCTTTGGCTGTTATTCTTGTGGCTGCCGTAGTCGGAACGACATCTCTTGGCCGGGGCCGAAGCTGTTGATTGCTATTTCGTCCTTATTGGGCATCGACATGACCCAGGCGATCTCTCACTACGCACATCGGGACTGCAATAGTGATCACGGCATGCGTCCATAGCGATCAAGACAAGTGAGATAAAGTGAGATCAAGTGACATTGCTCAACAACAAGGTGATTTCGGCACGACCACCTGATCTCAGACAGGCGTCGCTCAGCAGCGGTAGTAATACGCATTCTCGACCTGCGTTTAGTACTTCTGCTTGAACCTGCTCCTTCGACCGAACACGACATATGGTTTGCCAACCGGTAGCTGGAAGGGAACACAGTTCCAGTCTTAGGCGGAAAACATATCGACGGCAGCGATTCTGCTTCGGACATCTGTATCGGAGGGTCATCATCGCAAGAAGAGGTCAAGATACGTCGCTCTCAGAATTTTCAAACGTTCGGTTGCCCATAATTCTTCGACTCTGCTTCCAATGCCACATACATACGAACATCACAGTCCATTGTTCCCAAAGGAATGCACACGCCCAGACTGCTCCTGATCGGTTGGCTTCGAATGTTGAGCTGTAGCACAATACTTGGCCTTGAGTGTTCATAACCTACATGCGTACGGTGCTGGGTGCGACTTCCCCAGGCACGACAAGTCTGGCCAGAATTTTTGGGTACCGTGGTCGCCCTTGGAAGTCTCTCACCTCCTGGTTGCGCTTATTTTGTGATTCAGTCGAGGAAAGCACAAGTCGCGTGTTTTACAGTTGCTCATCAGGACATTTTCTTGCGACCGCCTTGGACTTCTCGAAACCGCCAGCTACTACTGACAAGCATTTGTTGTCCTTTTGTTGTTTCATCATCCAATACATACACATCGCACAAATCTACATCTACAACTTCATACCTGTCAGCACCGCCGAGTGGTCAGTCGGACTCTCCTTTGAGAATTGTCAATCGAGGAAGTGCATCTCGTGCTTTGGCGGAGAAAAGTCTGCTGAGTCACTGAGCAAGTTCAAGTGGAGTCGAAATTCCGCTATACCACACCCTCGGGATTCTACACAGCAGGACGTCCAACCACAACGCAACGCACAAAACGAAGCCTCACAAAGTCCACAGAGTCAGAGCTCAATCGTATGCGATAGTCCTGTTCAGATCGCATTTGGCCTCCACACCAGCTACACAGCCCCTGAGCATGTTCTTTAGCTCGACCGCGATCACTCCTGAACCCAAGACGAGGGCAGTATCGAAGAACGGAACAGCTTGCAACTGGCTGGTGACAAAGACTAGTCGCTATCTGTGCCCCCCATGACATTAGCGACTGTCCGTTGAATTTCCATTAGTGAGACTGCTCGTTCTGCTGTTTCATTTAAAACTAAGGCCCTCCGTCCTCCGTTTTTCTCCGGGAAAACGCAGGGCACGACCAAGGTACAATCACGCACACAACACACAAAATTGCAGTAAAGCAATAAAGCAGCACCAAGGTACACCACATCAGCGTAGCTGAGCATGGATGTCCAAGACATAGGGCATTGCCCACCCTTGGTTGATCTCAATGACTTTATGGCCGAGCCTCATTTCGCTCCTGAAGCTCGGGGTCGACAGTTGTCAAACCACTCGGAGACTCCTTACCGTTACCGCGAATCCTCATACGATCGGAAAGCCAGGGAGCAGCGCACTGAAGATAAATTACTAGACCCTCCAGCCCAGAAATTCATCTACGAGAATGCGCTGCAAGAAGGAGAATACAAGATCGTTGTCATCCAGCAGCCAGGATACGCTCTCGCGTACGGCAATGATAACAAGCTCATCCGGGGCAAGATCGTTCAGCAGAAGAAAGCTGTTCGGCCAGTTGCTAAATATCCGCTGTATCCACTGCCTGTGATACAATTCCTGACATCGGACGGCAAAGTTCACAATCTGTCGAACTCGAACCCGAATTTCATCGCTTATGCTACCCTGCGACCCTCCCAGAAAAACCCACGACAGGAGCTTGACGAAGACGAGCAAGTCGGCCTAAGGACTTGTTCTCTGAACCGCATCAATGTACCACCTGGGCATCGGGATCCTTTTGAATCAGTCTTCGCTTTTGCAGACATTCATGTGAGAAATGCCGGCGATTACTATCTTAAGTTCGACATGTTCGAGCTAGTCATCGACGAGAGCACAGGTTACAGTCATGCAATTCATCGTTGCTCTGTCAACTCCGACGATTTCACGGTTTACTCCAAGAAGGCTCACTTACCCGTGACACAACCAATCAGTGCTCTGACCAATAGGCTACATGAGTCGGGTTTCAAAACGAACCCCAGAAGGATGCCCATGGCCAGGAAAACGCCGGAACACGATTTCTCGTCCAGCATCGCGCAGGAAAGGAAATCATCTGGCACATCACCGAGATCTCTGCCAAAGAAGAAAGGTGGTCCTACGGGCCGCAACATCAACACGTTAGCAATGACTCATCAGCCTCATGTTATGGCTCCTGGTAACATGCCAGGCACGATTGGTTACACCAACAACTTCTCGTCGGGTTTCTTCGGTCCCGCAGGCAACATGAACTTGCCAATACCGCAAGGCTTGGAGTTGTCCCAGAGCGTCATGTCGCATCAACCACATTCGTATGGTTTGATGCAAAACCTCAGCGGTACTCAACACGGCCTCGTGCCCGGTCACTATCAGAACCGCGCTCAGAACTATGTTGGTGCTTCTGGTATGACCATGACCCATGCCCAAGCCGCAGCTGTTCTGAACGTACCCACACAATCCGTTCAAGGACATCTTGATGTCGCCACACTCGCCCAAGGGTCCGCACAGGAAGCCATGAATTGGACACGTACACATGGGCAAGGATATCAGGGGTATCCCCAACCCGGAGAGATTATCACCAACGAAGAAGCATTTCCTGACGATCTTTGGAATCCAGGTCAAGCATCCTCTTACCAAGACAACACGTTCGATGGCCAACGACTGCAACACGACGCTGCGGTCACGTTCGGGTATTTTGGCAATACTCAACAGATCTGACGGCGTACGTCGTTCAAGGCGTAAGACCGGGCGGGCTCTGATCCGGACTAATATTGAAATTTTGTGGTGTCATTAAAAGTTCATAGACATGAGTTGCAATTTGACTCGGATGCAGCGCTGAGAATGCATGGCGACGTGAATCAAGTCAGACCCGGTGGCAAAGTCGTCGTGGGTGTTGTCGCTATTGTATACAGGCAAACATCTGCTCGTGTCGAGGCGTTGGTAGGATGGTTCTTGCTGGGATGGTTGAACCGGGACGGTCGGTTAGTCGAATTCGTAAAATAGCCAAAAACAATCGCAAAAAAAATTGAACCCTCAAGCTGAATGTGAACTTTGAACGATGATGAGAAGAGATGAGAGACGAACGTAGTGTACTGCTACTTACTTATACTTGTCAAGGATAGTGATGCTGGTAAAGCTGCAATCTGTGGTTCTTCCCTCGTTGAACTGTCTCGGCGAACCAGCGGTAGTATAGACTTGCACACTCTGGTACGCGGATCCAGGTACCTGAACAGGACAAATCAAAAATCTCAACTTATGAACGCTGGAACAATACAGGCGCCTCATATACTCTAACTCCAGGCGGTCGCGACCACGTGAACGTCTGGTACACGCGCTGATACGCCTCAACAGTACAAGTGAAGTTTTCTGTTGACGAATGCAGTAGCAACACCGGCGCTTGAGGTTGTCTGACTCCATGTGCCGCAGCATGAGTGACAGTCAGACGCGCTATCGTACACTGTGCTCAGCCACCAGCGATAGAAACTTCTCTGGCTCCAAGACCATTCAAAGAGCCGGCTGAGGACCTGCTGCGGCCTCATCGGGCCTCGGCTCTCCCTTTGGTAGGAGAGCCAGATGTCTGCAGAATGTTAGCAAGGTCAACAGAACAGACTTTGTGCTGGGTACAGGAAGAACAGGCAGGTGCATAAGAATTGAGCCAAGTGGCCATCTGACAACCGTTGTCGAGATGATGGTAGGCGGGCGGCAAGGCGGATCGACCGCCCAGAAGCATTGGCAGCTCTTAACTAGCTGTGTGTGCGATCTCGGGCTGAGTGATTTTCTGAGATGCAGAGTTGAACAGCTTTAGCAGGAAAAGATCGTACGGAACCAGTCGGTGCTTCATGCCACCGGCCATTTCTTGGGAGTCGTCTAGATAACCTCTCGTACATCGTCTTTGCTGGGTCTCACTCCACACAACCGAAATCAGAGCGATATAGATGGGACCATCAGGTAAATACGCGAAGCGAAGGGCTGAGAAGACCGAACTTGCGTACGCAAGCAAGGCGACGATGGATCGATCAGCCTCTCATGCTCGAGGGCAGCCATGATAGTTGAGCGAGGCGAATAGCAGCACGGATGGTGCTTCTGTTCACCACCGAGTAGGTCCGCGTATGCATAGGGCCTCCCTCGCCTAACGAGGCATGGCGGAAAGAAAAGAAGAAAAATAGGGAGGCTGGTTGCAGTAAGTTTCGAACCTACCAGCCTGCACTCAGCCTTCTGCTCCACGACAGCCTGGTGGTTCCCAATAGAACACCACTGATCGGCGAGCCGTGATAAAAGCTCCGACAGCTGACGATGGGATGAATGCTTGGCTCACAGCGCATAGCATACCTCACAGTCGAGATGACGAGCGAAAAGAGCAGTGGAGCACTATGCCGATTGGTCACATGCTTCTCGATCGTCACCATGCACAACGTATGCCTCGATGCTCAGGATGAGTCCTTTGTCGTCTGCTTCAGCAGGTCCAGGCACATGATGGACCCAATAGATATTCTGAGCTACCGTTCTGATTTGATCTCGATGTTCCATTTGAGGTAGCATATTGCTGTCTTTCGAGCATAGCGTACGGCTGAGGTTGTATTGACCGTTTTGTTAGTCGGCCATTGAACTCGCTCTTCCAAGTAAAAAGTTCATTGTGCGGTTCTGACTGACAGGTACTTGGTACTATGCCATAAGGCCAACCACCTCGCTGTCTTGATGCCTTCGAGACAGCTGGTAATGGTGAAACGTCCTGCCCTGCCTTCTTGGAATAAGCCTTCGCTTTGGATTAGCGACCGCTCACAAGGCAAGGTCAAGATCACGTAAGAACAGTAGCTCAAGATGTCTAGTCGCCTTCCGTAGCAGGGTGACAGAGTCGTGTGGGATCCGCTTACAGCAGAATGTCTTCGTCTGCTCATCATATTGGCTCTCCTTGCTTGATCTCGACGTGTGGCGACGGAGGCACTGTCCTTAGAGTGCGGGTGGAGCTAGAGTGCGATCACGGATTGGAGAACCAGAGGTGGTCATAAGGTTCGCAAGGCCTCGCGGAAGCTTCTACATCCGTGTCATGATATGACATACTGATGGATTGCAAGCTTGTTACTTTTTGTCGGTTCGAGGCAGGCTTATTCGAGTTTTCGAGTACAGTAGAAACGGTCGACAATGGGACAGGCGAAGACTTCATTTCACACTGTAGTTCTCCATCCGAATCTGTACCCCAGTAGCTCCAAGCCGGAAGACGTCAGTGGTCATTGCTTGCCAGCAGTAGCATATCTGAGTGTTGATGTGGACTGTGCCGGAGTTGCACGGACAAGCAATGTGAGCTGCGTATACATAGAAGACCGTGATATTGACCAACAGTGTAAGTCTCTTGGTACTCCACTTCCCACCATCGTGTGAAGACAAGATCGGAGTCTATTGGCTGAGTACAACTCCTCACAAATCATGATGTTGGTGGTCAGATCTCTGACCCTCCTAGTGCGGCCCATCACTTCTGCTGAACAGTTAGAAAGGGTAGGTGCACAACGAAAAGCCACTTTCGTGCGTAGTTTCTCGAGGCAGGCTTCTGCGAAGTCAGGCTTGGCATCGTTAGGAGGTAGCCATGGTAATGCGAAAGCGATGAAGACCGCAGCTGACCATTGACCGAAGGGAAAGCCTACCCAATTTTTTTACCTGCTAGATGGCTGACACATTTTGAGACTGATTCATTATGTAAGAGACAGGATCCAGTTCACATGACTTTGTTATGGGTTGTAGTGTAGAATGCGACGGGCGAAGGACAACATTAGGTTCCTCTGGCGTACCTGCGGTGGAAGCTCTCGTCATTTGTCGTCTTGAGCTGCTACGGCGTGTGCTACCGAAGAAGTAGCGCAGTCTTGGCTCAATACGGTCACGTTGTCGGCTAGAAACGCTTGCCGCCGGGATTGATACCTAGGACGGCAGCGGTACAGCACGTAGCTATCTGGGCAATCAACGCGTTCCTGACCTTGTGGGAACTAGCGCACTACCCTGCCACGAGAAAGCCAGGCTCTGTAAGATAGTCGAGCACCACGGGTCATGCTGGCCCTTGGTACCAGTGCTCCACTTGTACTTCTGCTTCACGAGGTAGGTACCGGTGTACCCCTGACTATGGGAACGATTAGCCAAGAGAGCCCACTTGGAGGCATCCTAGGCTGGTCGAGTTGCTAATGTCGTGACCTGGTCGCAGCACATATCACTCACAGTAGGAACCAGACGAAGTGCTCGTCGCCAGACATTCTATGCCTCGGCACATGTCGTCCGCTGCTTAACGACATCATGAACTATGTTGACTACCTGTCAGCGAGTTAATGCAGGACTTCTGGCCAGTTGTTGCCTTCCCGTCAGGCCTTGTTTGGCAATACCACCACCATGCTATGTTCCAGTCTCCGTAAAGCTTCGCATCGAAAAGCCGTTGGCCAAGAGCCTTCGACCCATTCTACTGGCACGGCTCAACGAGCACGACTCAATTATTGTTTCAGCCTCGGGACGCATCCCTCGCGGAACTTGATTCTTTCACAATGGAGCTGAAGGCCATGCCGAGATACTTCGTCCCTCCCTGGTGGAACTCATCCTCGCGTTCCATGAGATAAGCTTTTGTGAGATCTTGGTGACGGGTTCCCAAGCCATCGAGATGAAGGCTTCATTGCGTTGAAGCTGAGTTTGTGAGTCAAAGATGCTCCCTGAGTGGAAGCATGCTGCTGGACGGTATAGATGTGACAATACATCAGGACCCAAGAGTTGACATCAGAAGACGACCCATGATGAGGAGATGAATAGTGGTTGAGTTCTGTGGACTGATTGCTAGTACAATAAAGCAATGTGACAGGTGGAGTGCAGATAGCGTTTAAGACGTAGCAAGGAGCGCCGTTCAGGAGGACATCTGTATCTTGGAGAGACAAAGACAACTGCGGCAAAAGACGAACGGATGCAAAAGCTGAAGATTGGTTGCGTGTGTGTGCTGTAAGGAGCAAGAAAGTCCGTGGCCATCAAAGGTCCGTGATTGTCTTCACAACTAGATGCATAAAGTGAAGCACACCATCTTCCCCGCGTTTTCTATTCCGCAACCCAAACAGCTGCCATGCCCATTCCTGTCCCTACACACATACTTGACACACCAATCTTTTGACCTGTCCTCCTTAATTCAGTCAACAACGTGCCTACTTGTCTTGCGCCCGTGCAGCCTAGAGGATGACCAAAAGCAATAGCTCCGCCCTTCGGGTTGACCTTCTTCTCGTCGAGTCCGAGCTCTTTTACACACCATACGCATTGGCTAGCGAAGGCTTCGTTGATCTCGTAGATGTCGACATCATCTTTCGAGACGCCAGTTTTCTCCAACACTACGGGTATGGCCTTCCACGGACCGATGCCCATTAGCAGCGGTGCAACACCCACCACAGAAGCATTCACGAACTTGCCGAGGATTGTCTGGCCCAGTCGCTCAGCAGTGCTTCGCTTCATGAGCAGCACGGCGGCTGCACCATCAGACACCTGAGATGCATTGCCTGCGTGAATGCTGCCATCCTTCGCGAAAGCGGCACGGATCTTCGATAGCGACTCCGCAGTGATGCCAGGTCGCACGCCATCGTCCTTCGATACTGTTATCGTCTTCTCTTCGTCTGTCTTTGGGTCGGTGTACTTCACAGTGACGGGCATAATTTCTTCGTCGAACAGTCCCTGCTCTTGTGCCTTGAGGGCCTTCTGATACGATGAGGCCGCAAAAGCATCCTGATCTGCTCGAGTGACCTTACGGTCCTTGGCCATTTGCTCCGATAGAACACCCATGGGCACTTTGCAGTTTGCGGCCTGCATGTGATTCTCCAGAAGATCCGAGAACTCGGTGACTGCTCCCGGACCATACTGGGTTGACATAGATTCCACACCTGAGCCGATACCGATCTCAATCATGCCTGCCTTGATCTGATTTGCAATATCGACACATGCCTGGAGACCCGAAGAGCATTGCCGGTTGAGAGACTTGACAGCAGTCGAGTCTGGAAATCCAGCTGCAAGCGCTGCTGCCCTGTACTCGGTTGCGCCACCACCTGGTGCTAGTACGCAACCTGTGGCGATGTCCTCGACCAGCGTAGGGTCGATCTTCGACTTTGAGATCAGGTTCTTGAATGTGTATGTAAGCAGGTCTGCTGCCATTGTATCTTTCAATTGTCCTTTGCCTCCCTTTGTGAAGGGGCTTCGAATCGCACAGGTGACGACTACATCGTCGGGGGACTTCTTGAGAAGAGCGTCCTTGCCCAGCCCACTTCCTGGGAGGGCATTTGCAGGAGAGTCGGGCTTCAACTGGGTTTCGATTTGGCTCAGCCTTTCCTTTGCTTTGTCCGGTGCTACAACAACTCGTCAGCATCCAACGAAGCTGCCACGCTCCACAGCTGGTACGGTTCGCTTACCTTGCGTCATGGTGAAGGTAGAAGAGTAAATAGAAGGGCGATAGAGATTTGGGTTCACTGCAAATGAGGTTGAAACGGAAAGTGAATGAGAACTTCACGAGCTGCGGGTGGGATCGTTTAATGATTGATCATAAGCACTTGGTTTTGCTCATGTGCCGACTTTCGAGGCACCTACCAGGACATGTGCAGGTGGGAGAACGCCGAGGCACAGACGTCATGCATGTGCAAGGGTAGCCTCGCTCCCCTGCAGTAGCGCCACAAGGCTACCTCGCTCCGTCTCCGTGGCCCTCTAGCCACCTATCTGACCCAGATGCATCTACTCCAACAGGAAGGGCAGAGTAAGGATAGTTCACCAAAAATACGTTGTCCCAAACCACACCAATTTCGTTGCTTACGAGACGAAAACAACGCCCTTACAAGTTGCTCGCGCCCGTACCGTTACCAATGGTTTTCAAGCTCTTCGCAGTCCCTGGTGCCATCAACGTCTCTCCTTTCCACCACCACCCATTGCGCTTGAACTCCTGCCACTTCTGGCCAACTTTCTTTCCCACAAGATCTCCAGTAGCCGCGCTGTCTTCTTTTGAATCATGTCCTTCGCTTCCATCGCCGCTGTTTGCTTGTATCTGCCGATCGAGGTGCACTCTCGCTAGATCACGCAGTTTATAGCGTATAGGTAGGCCCTTGGGATGCGGATAAAGCAAGACGGTGTCGATGACGAAAGGATGAATTATGCGGCATGCGTTGAGGTCGTTGTCAATCGCGTGCCCGAGAAGTGGTGTATCAGGATCGAGATGGTCAAAAAGGAGAGCTCGTGCTGCGGCTGGGCTGGCGGCTATCTGAAGTTGCTCACCGGATCCATATTTTGGGGGCTTCCCTGCATGTCCGTAGTCGGGAGCAGAAAGATACATCTCCTTCGTGACGCCACTGAATCGTGTATTGAAGTCTAGAATTTCGCCGATTGGGCGTACGAGAATATCGAGGATTGTGCTATTGGAGGGCCAGGACAAAGCCGTCAGACGGATAAGTTCAAGGCCACGGGTGGTGTAGCTCATTTCGCAGTCGAATACGATAGGGCCTCGAATCTTGGAGTCGTTATGTGGCGGTGTCTCTCGAAACTGGAGAAGCGATGCGAGGCGTGCTGCATCAGTGACCTTGAAGACATGATGGTCTGTTACTTCACAGCCCTCCGAACCAGATGCTGAGCCGCAGCAGGAGAACGTGCCACGAGCGTTGCCGTTATACCGTGGGATGCGGCCCCAGTGGTACCTGCATGGTCCTTTCGTGGTAAGCCTGCCCATACCAGAGGGGTCACTGCGTCCTGGGAAGACTTGGAAATGTGTTCCACAGCGGTCACAGGTCTCATTGTGCCCTAAAGACTTTTGTAAAGCTTTGGCTGCGAGTATCGCCTTGTCGTCCGGCGCTCTAATAATGTAGCCGTGCTTTGCGTGTTGATGGAGGCCTGTGCGGAGATGTTTTAGGATGGTTATTTCTTGCGCTTCGGTAGAAAGACCTGTCTCCGCTTTGTTAAGAGGCTGTTGAGGTTGGAAAGATAAAGCAGCTAGGTTCGGGTTAGTCAACCATGTTTCTGTAATGGTGTCTCTCCATATAGTGGCTGTCATCTTTTTGGCTGTATAAAAGGCTAAGCGGTGTGCGAGGTTATTCTTGTATGCGTCCGGACTTGGATACGCATTCGCAATTCTCTGCTCATCGTCGAGAGCCTGCGTTTCAAGCTCGTCTTTGCTTAGTATTAGTTCAGGCTGGCTGGCGAACTCTTTGCGATATCGATTGTTCGCGTCTTCTATCTGCTTGTGAAGCTTTTTGAGATACGTGTGTCGGGCCTCGAACTTGACGGGACTTTGCTCTATCGGCCTTGGATTGAGGCCTCGCGTATCTGCAGATTTTCGATATGGTTTGGGTGGCGACAAGGACCCTTTTGAAGTACGGGCAGTTGGTGGAGGGGACACAACACGAGTCACAGAAGTAGGCTGTTTGGACCTTGCAGCCGTCTTGTTCGTTACACCTGACACAATGGATGGCTGGATCGAAGCTGGCGGCTCGTTGGCGTTAGTGCCATGGGAGATAGATTTGCGGCTTGGTGACCCTGGAGACTGTTCGTTCGCTTGCGGACCGTGGCTAGACACTACGTGAATGACCGGATCAGGCAGTCCGTTGCCTTGTGCCGTAGGCTGTCTACGAAGTATATCAGCTTGCCTGATTGGATCTGGTGTGTCCAGTCTCCTCCGTTTTGCAGGAGGAGGTGAATCTTCCAGATGGATTGCCTCCGGATCGTAGACCTGGTCCGCATTAGAGGTGACTTGTGGCTCCGCTGCCGGCTGCCCATGTTTGAAAAGGCAATTCGACAAAGTACAGTCATGCTTTCCAGGACATGGTACATCCTTGAACAAACCACGAGAGCTGAACATCTTTGCTTGAATGGGCTCGCACCGGTGCAGGTCTCCTACAAAGCATAAGGTCCTCTAGTTTTTAGTGAGCCCGGTCGTCCCATCGGCTGTGATTGCCTCGTGATGGCTGTAAGGCTGGCCTCAGCTGTGACCATTCAGGCATGCGAGAGCTGGACTGCAAGGATTTAGTTACCCCATCAATATTGTGCCATCGTCTCTTACTTGACTGAAAAAGGTGCCTAATCTTGCCTTGACGCGAGCCCTTCGCGACCTTTTCGATGAATACGGCGTGGGATGCCAATTTCAGGGTATCCTTGACACGATGTTTGTGCCTAGACAGATGAGGAAATTTTGTCAAGCTTGTGAGCCAACCAGTCTCGCGGTCATTGGACAAACAAATTCTTCACGACTTGCTTGCCGAGAATGGGTATTGAACATATATCTTGGAAAAGTCACACGCCCTGGTCTGGTCACTTTGCGCTTGGCACTTGCACTAGAGGCCTGCCTGGAGGATGCGTTGCAATCTGTTCCCAGTCTCTAGCAGTGGTCACGGTTATCAGCAGACTTATTTACGAGATACAAGGTGGGAAAGTATACAAAGGCGGCTTCTGCAGATCATAGGAAGAAATCCATAGCAACGAAGAGCCTGAGAGCCAACATAGTGACTTTGTTGTCGACTTGTTCAGAGAGGAGGGTCTCAGCAATTTGAGGGCAGCACGGAGCTAGGGAAGATCCGCGTTTCGGGCGTGCCGCAGCCCCTGGCTGTTGCGACGACGTCACCACCGGATCTGATTCATCTACAGGATGAGTCTGCTTGGAGTCGATCTCAGAGGTCTCGACAAACAGGCCTTGTTCTACGACATGTCCGATAGCACTCTTCACAAGCCTGCTGAAGGCTCTGGGCAAGACGCGCATCACCTGTGCGTCTTAATGCATGGTCTCTGGGGCAACGAAACTCATTTGGACTACCTTACGACATCTTTACGAGAAAAGTATTCCGACGACGAACTTGTCGTCCTAGTCTGCAAGCGCAACGCATCCTCCTTCACCTACGATGGCATTGAGGTGGGCGCCGAGCGCGTCACGAGAGAGATCGAGGAAACGATAGAAGAGTTGAAAAGGGATGGCATCAAAATTGACAGGTTCTCAATCGTGGGTTACTCCTTGGGAGGCTTGATCGCCAGGTTCTGTGTCGGATTGCTCGACTCTAAGGGCTACTTCGACTACATCAAGCCAGTCAACTTCACTACTTTCGCATCGCCCCATCTAGGAGTTCGCACGCCCTTGAGGGGTTATCGAAATCAAGTATGGAACGTGCTGGGCGCAAGAACGCTATCGGCCTCGGGGCGGCAGCTCTTTACGGTCGACAATTTTCGCGATACAGGGCGGCCGTTGTTGAGCGTCATGGCGGACTCTGGAAGCATTTTCATACACGCGCTGAGCAAGTTCGAGAACCGATGCCTATACACGAATATTGTGAACGATAGAACCGCCGTGTATTACACAACAGGCATCTCGGGAAAAGATCCATACGTCAACTTGGAGAAGCTCAAGTTGAATTACCTGCCAGGCTATCAAGACGTTATACTGGACCCTGATGAGCCCTACCAGCTTGCTGAGTCGAAGCAGCTGCCTACTTTCTCGGAACGGGTCACACACACAAGTCGGACGGTACTGAGAAAAGCACCAATCTATGCTGGTCTGTCGATATTGATACCGGTCGCGGTTGTTGCGTTTCTGATCAACTCTGGGATACAGACATTACGGAGCCAGAAACGAATCCTGCTGCACGAGCAAGACGATGCGGAAGATGGCTACCAAAGATACCGCATATCATGGATGGTGCAAGACATGCGAGCCGGCATAGAAGACGTTTTTGAGGCCACCAACGCCGCCCAAGAGCAGGAATATTTGCGTGAAGGCTCAGAAGAGCTTGCAGAAGGTGATTCTTCCCCGGCAACGTCAGAGGAAAGGGCCGTCTCAATGCAGGCGACAGGCCTAGAGAAAGTTCCTTCCAATACCCTGCGTCGCCAATCCATCACTACTGGGCGTGCGTCGGATATTCCGACTTTGGCGCTCACATCAGCGCAGTTCGCCATGATCAAAGCTCTCGACGACGTGGGCTTCAGAAAATTCCCCGTACACATACACAATTCCACCCACAGTCACGCAGCTATGATCGTCCGAACGAATCGTAAAGCATTCGATGAGGGCAAAATTGTCGTCAAGCATTGGCTTGAGCAGGCATTCAACATTTAACTTTCAGGCAGATTTTTTTGTTTTCTCTCATGTTCAGTAGTATAGAGACATAGCGAGGTGTTGTTGGAGTTTGTGTTCGCGGGTCGGATGAGACGGTCTGCGCGCATCGTTGGATCTTCGTCATAGTGCAGGACGCTTCAGAAGAACAGGTTGTACGCGAGCTATTGCATCTCTGAATCGTAAGGATAGTCTTCTTAGCGATAATGCCGACGATAAAGAATTTTACACGTGCGGGCTACTATTGATGGCCATGGATAAAGCGGCTTCCGAAACATGCCATGTGCATGACACTACGCGCGTCTTAACAGTTGTTCATTCTGCTGCCTGTCCAACTTTAGTGCCACCCAGTATCCAGCGTGGCTTGTGGGATTTCAATTGCACTAAAGAACATTCAACGTCTTCCCCATGAAATCGCCGACACAGTGCTCTTTCTCAGCCGGCAGCACTCGGCAGGCTTGTTCAAAGGCCCGAGATCGATGCAAGTTCGGCAAGGCTAATGGCATTGGCTTGAAACAGTAGATCGGCATGAAAAATGTGGTGGTTATCGTCAGACTGGCAGACCCCATCGACAGACTACATCTAATTATCCCTTTTCTGGCACAGGTAGAAAAATTGCTTGGAGGGCTTTGGTTTTTTCTCGTTGTGCTATTGGGTCCTTGAGCTGGGAGTAAAGATTCTGCATGCGAGGCATCTTTCTTGGCGCCAGTATGCCAATGGCAGACACTTCGATCACTTCGATTTTGTTTTGGGTTTGGGTTTGATCGAGTCTTCGGCACCTTTTCTTCTACTAGCATGGACTTGTCGCAACCCCACATGATCCTAGAGCTGACGTCATTGTGCAGTATCGCTAGGTAGACACGATGTGATGCGTTATCATGCCTTCGCTGGATACCACGAGGAGAGACCGTTGCAACAGGACATTAACACTAGATAGGCGGAACACCCATCACGACATGGAATTTTGACCTGGCCAAAGGTTGTTAAACCAATGAGACCGTATACATTCTGTGATCTAGAGCTAGACGAATATAACAACATAGGGTAAACCGAGTCTGCCTATTGGTATCACAGAGAAGACTCCTACGACGTCTGGAGCATTTTGTATGGAAGCCTCGTTATATCTGCAAGGCCACGGCGCTTATGCAAGCTGGCTTAAAACTCCAGGTCGTGATAGGTCATCCAATCACGCAAAGTTCGAAGTTATTTTACCGTAGTACTCCTCAGACCTTCGATCTTACCTGCCCTCTGTCTCCTCCATGGTGGCACTGTTGTTGACTTGTCTGACTAAAGTTCTAGCAACCGTATATAAGAAAGCATTGCCTCCACCGCCCACCTAATTTCTGTGTCTTATCGGCGTGCTACCCTATAACCGTGACTGAGGTGAACACTGCTCAATCGAGACCTTCCTACCATTGCGACAAGATGGACGGACAAGATGGATCCTTCCTCTCACCTACCCAGCCCCGGGGCAGGCGAGACTCCAGACGGTCTGTCACACGACGACTGTCGAGTATGAGCACATCACGTTCTGATCTCTTCGCTGGTCCAGCCGTGGTTGCCCCTCCACAGTTTCTGGAGCAGCCCAGTGATGCTCACGACACGGCTCTGTCCATGGAGATGGCCAAATACCATCTGGCAGACGGCGAAGACGAGTCCCCTCCAGAAACAGGCCCCACCACACCTGCAGAAGGAGGACAGCCAATAACCGACAAGTTCGCATTTGCCTTTGATATCGATGGCGTTCTTATTCGTGGCGGAGAAGTCATCCCTGAAGCAATTCAGGCAATGAAGATGCTTAATGGACAGAACACCTACAACGTCAAAGTGTAAGCAAGCTGAAAGTGCTGCTCGGTCTAGCACTAACAAATTCTAGCCCATACATTTTCGTAACGAATGGTGGAGGCAAAACCGAAGAAGAACGATGCATCCAACTCTCCAACCAACTGCAGCTTGAAGTCTCACCTGGTCAATTCATCTGCGGTCACACCCCAATGCGAGAACTTGCCTCGAAGTACAAGACTGTTCTGGTCGTTGGAGGAGATGGGGACAAGTGCAGACAAGTAGCTCAAGGCTATGGCTTCAAAGATGTGATTACACCAGGCGATATCATCAAAGACAACACACATACCACACCCTTCAGAAAGCTTACTGAGGACGAGTTGAATCACTCAGTCAAGCGTAATTATGGCGAGATCGAGATCGAAGCCGTTTTCGTGTTCGCTGATTCAAGAGACTGGGCTGGAGACCAACAAATTATCCTCGACGTGTGTATGTCAAAGAACGGACGACTGGGCACTAGGTCAGAGACGTTCGATGAGGGACCGCCCGTCTTCTTCGCACACAACGACGTCATTTGGGCTACATCACACGCCTTCTCGCGGATCGGCATGGGCGCCCTACGAGCATCTCTCGAAGCCATGTTCAAGGCCATTGCCGGCAAAGAGCTGAAGACTGTTGCTTTTGGCAAACCCCAGATGGGCACGTTTGATTTCGCTACACGACTGCTGCAGCAATGGAGGAAAGACATTCACGGCATCAACCAGCCGCCGGACACGGTCTACTTCGTGGGTGACACACCAGAATCTGACATTCGAGGCACAAATGAGTTCAACGAGTCAGATCGATCGACGTGCGACTGGCACAGTATCCTGGTCGAGACTGGCGTCTATCAACCAGGGACTGAGCCAAGATACAAGCCAAGACAGACGGTACAGAACGTGCTTGAGGCTGTTCAGTATGGCATGCAAAGGGAATATGAAAATGCCCTGAAGAAATCCAACAGTGACGGCATCGTTCCCCCTCAGATCGAGGACGCTGTCATAGAAGAATGATTAGCCAGATGTTCAAGAAGCGTCACGTGGACTCACGGCAGCAACACGTTGCAGGACAATCAGCATTGTCCAGGAGTACGGTGGTTTGGGAGGCCATCAGCGGCCCTCCCACAATTTCATACCTGTGTAGGTAGGATTAGCGATAGAATTGCACCTCTTACTGCCGAAGCTGGCAGATTCGTGGCATTAGCAACCCAGTACCGTTAGGTTTCTACCATAACTCCAAAAAAGAGATCACCCCACGGCTTCCTTTCCCGCTTAGCAGCATTGCCGCCACAGCTCAAAATGAAGTTCCTGATCCGGCGCACTGGTAGCTGGTGTGTTGGTAGACTAATAGTTCTAGCCAGCCTCATATTTGACGTGTAGGCCGCTCGAAATGTGGGGCACTACGCGAGACGCGCTGGCATTTATTACACGCGTAAATTAGTTTCTACCCTCAATTGCTACCTAGACTACATCTTCTGTCCGTTGCCAGACTTTGCCCATCGCTTGTTCTAACAACGAAGACACACGCCTTGATCACCTCTTAACTCGATACTCTTCATCTTACTGTCACGCTATACCGTCAATAGTCTGTACCCGCGTCCTCGGAGTATTGGACGAAAATGCTAACAGTCGGCAGTGCTGGAAGCACGTCTCGAACAGGCAGCTATGCTGAAGAAGGTGTGTGCTTCACGAAGCAGCCAAACAGCCGTTCTGTTCTAACCATCATCCAGGTTGTCGACGCTATCAAAGATCTAGTACAAGACTGCAACTTCGACTGCAATGACTCCGGCATCGCCTTGCAAGCAATGGACAATTCCCACGTTGCCCTCGTTTCTATGATGCTCAAAGCCGAGATGTTTTCCCCCTTCCGCTGCGACCGAAACATTGCCCTGGGCATCAACCTTACATCCCTCACCAAGGTCCTGCGCGCCGCACAGAACGAGGATATCCTTACACTGAAGGCAGAAGATGCGCCAGATGTTGTTAATCTTGTGTTTGAGAGTTCGGAAAGCGATAGACTGAGTGAATATGACATCAAGTTGATGGACATCGATCAGGAACACTTGGGAATCCCGGACACAGAATATGCGGCCACAATTGAGATGCCTGCTGCAGAGTTTCAAAGAATTTGTAGGGATCTGATTGCTATGTCTGAATCCGGTACGTCACCCCTGTTCTCCCCGAGGACAACCACAAGAGCAACATTTTGACGCAGAGTAGTATCCATCGAAGCATCAAAAGACGGAGTAAGATTCTCATGTCAGGGCGATATCGGCAGTGGTTCAGTCACGGTTCGACAACATACGAACGTCGACAAGCCAGACCAGGACGTCTCGATACAGCTGGTTGAGCCAGTATCGCTTACTTTCTCGCTCAAGTACCTCGTCAACTTCTGCAAAGCTTCCGGTCTTGCTACGAAGGTCAAGCTGTGTCTGTCACAGGAAGTGCCGTTGCTAGTCGAGTACGGTCTTTCGGGGAGCAGTCATTTGCGATTCTATTTAGCCCCCAAGGTGCGTTACCGAAGACTAACCGAGTTACCATCTTCTAACAAATTGCAGATTGGTGACGATGAGTAAGCGCTGACTGACATTGCGATGCACGACGATACACCCGTCTGGTACGATGCGGCCGACGAAAGACTTGGGCACGGATTATAGCATCACTGTGAGAGGCCGAGAGAGTTCAACGTTTGGCGGTCAATGCCTGGACCACGAACGTGTAAGAGATTTGTCCGAGCATGATGGAACTGTCCAGAGTGTAGTAGAGTGATTTTGTGCGTAGACAAGCAAGCGGGCAATGATACAGATGACATGGTATCATTGAAGATACGATGGAGTTGTTGCGCATCAGAAAATCAAGATGCGCTCCTTCCTGATTTGTGCCTTCCAAACAACCTCCTTTATCGTACTTGCTTATCGTAATAGATATTACGTCATACCTTCCTTCTACGAATCAGCGCACCTCAGAAGAATAACTCGAGGAGAGTTCTGAGTAACAATATTTCACGCCCTGGACGGACATCGACTATAGAAGAGCATTCAAGGGCAAAGTCAAAACTCACAGAGCAGTAATAGACGACACCAAAGACAAGCACAACAGTTATAGTGTAGGCAATCGAGGCTAATTCACTATCATCCCTAGCATCTGCCGAGCGAATTCAGAACCAGCAGACCACCACCATTTTGCTCTTCCTGCTTCGCTCACGAAGTCACTCAATCACCTCAAGAAATGGCAGACTCAAACGAGGTTGACCAAAACAACAATCCTGTGCCCGAGACGAAGGTCTTGGCAATAGCGAGCCATGTTGTCTACGGGTAGGTGGCCATTCTCGTTTCTCTTTTAATGTCTTGGGTCTTCTGGTAAGATGTGTTGTCAACATAGAAGCCGTTGTGGAACCACGGTAGTCTCGAGTACGACGACCATGGTGGGAGCTTCAGTGAACCGGCATCTCTCAGCCCTGCAGCCATTCTCCTCCTTTCCCTTTCTCTACTTGAAGAGCTTGCTCTTGGCTCCGAACCATGGGTTTTTATCGTTCTCCTCCCAGTAATAGCACTGACATCACATCTTTCCAGCTATGTCGGCAACACAATGGCTACGTTCTGTATGCAAGCTCTTGGCCTCGACGTCTCAGCCATAAATACTGTCAACTTCTCTAACCACACCGGCTATAAACAATGGAAAGGCGAGAAGACGACCCCAGAGTTGATATCTACACTCTACGAAGGTCTATCGCAATCCAGCCTGCTCGATTTTGACGTGTTGCTGTCAGGTTATATACCCTCTGCCGACGCTCTGAAGCAAGTGGTAAAGATCGCGCGAGATTTGAAGCTGAAGAGAGAAACTATGAACCCTGGCTCTTTCTTTTGGGTGTTAGACCCTGTAATGGGAGATCAGGGGCGGCTGTATGTGAGTGAGGAAATGGTGAAAGGGTACAAAAAAGCCGTCAGTGGTGGTATGGAGGGGCCAGACTTGGTTGTGCCAAATGGGTTTGAGTTAGAGCTGATCTCTGGTGTCCATCTGGCTGGTGGAGGATCCGATCAGGATGGAGGAGAGCTAGAAAGACGTCCGACAGGTGACAACTACGAAGCCAGCCTGGAGAAGGTGAGGGAAGCGATCGAGGTATTACATCACCGGGACAACGTGCGAATGGTTGTTGCCACTAGTGTTAGAATAAAAGGTAAACAGCAAGACGGAGTTCTGTGTGTGGTTGGCTCAGAGAAGAAAAGCGACGGTTCAGCCCGCTGCTTTGTTGTCGAAGTGCCAGTCCTAGACTGCTACTTCAGCGGCACAGGCGACATGTTTGCTGGCCTTATGGTCGCAAGGCTACGGGAGGCGTGCAACAGCGCGGGAACATTGAGAAATCGTGGTTGGGCGTCTGATGACCAGGTCGCAGCGACAGAACTACCGCTTGCGAAGGCGACAGTGAAGGTACTAAGCAGTATGTCGGCTGTGCTAGAGAAGACGATGGACGCAAGAAACACAGAGATGGAGAAGTACAACGGCAGCAACAGAAGGGCAAGCGTGGATCCGCAGGATGCGGAAAAGCAGAGGCAGGAGGATGTCGATGAGCGGATGCGCTTCCTTGCAGAGACAAAAGCAGCAGAGGTGAGGGCCGTCCGCAACGCTGGGGATCTGATATCTCCTAAGGTGCGGTTCGAGGCAAAGGCCTTAATGATGCAGGTATCTGCTGGCGTGCGGTGAGGACAGACACAATCTATAGAGATGCATCGGTGATGCTTACAGCCTCTACCGGCATCAATCAACCGGCATCAGCTTTGCCAGTTATTTGCGATCACGTGGCAAATACTGTTCGTTCGATTCTATGCTGACTCTATCTCTTTCCTCTGGCTCCGACTGCAGTCTCCACTAGATGCCTTGATCATGTCGGGAGGGGATCGAGTGTTCTGGACATGACCAGTGAAGTAGGAGGATGTTAAGGCACACGAGAACTGTCTGCGATGTCACGAATAAATCACACAACTCAAATCTTGCAATAAACTTGATCGCGGGCACATAGGCAGTCGTTAGCCACTATCTCTTAGCAACCTGAGAACAGGATACTAGTAGTGTACACGCTAAACGGTAAAGCACAAGAGGTGTTGCTTAATATATACACTATAGATATTGCTGTCTGAATCACTAGCACCTCTCCCTTACACGAAGGGTATATAAGCATCTCCGACAGCCATTGGTTCGTGTTTGGGCCTCGTACCAATCGCGAGAGGTTTGGCATCTTTGGGCTTAGAAGGCGGTAGCCCTCTCCTCGCCCGACGAATAGCAATTATGTCCTTCCGTTTGATGTCTCTTCTCGATCTCTTTGTATCAACCTTGAACTTTCTCTTCTCCAGGTCGACTGGTGCCACTGCTGGCCGTCGCCTTTCCACTAATCGACCACGCCTGATGAGATGCCTGTGTGGATGACGATTAAGGTCTGCGACGAAGCGAACTTCGGGAGGACCTCTGTCGAGGTACCGGTTCCAATAACCACGAAGAGTTTTAGGAAGTGGTTGCATTCGTCTTCCAGCCTTGATGTCTGCTTCATAACGTAAATATGCCCGACGCCGGCGTTGTGCTTGTTCGATAAGTAGTCTCCGACGACCAGCAACGGTTCGCGGTTGAAGTGCACGATCAGAGACATTCTCTCGGCCTAGTTGATCCAAGAGGCGACGAGCTTCTTGACGTTGCTTCATGGCTCGAAGTTTACGTACGCGTCGGCGCTCGGCGTATGGAATGGCTCGCCCCGGAGTGGATGGTTTGCCAGACAACACCCGGTTTGCGGTAGTCGCTTTGCCAACCTTTGTCAAAATTCTGACTTGCTCCCGCACCGGTAGTTCTTCCAAGGTCTCCTGCAATGGTCTCTCCCGCTGTGAGTCTTGCGTGTTACGGGGCTTCAGCATTGGTAGGGGAAGCAGTGATGGGGCCGCTGAGGGTGGCGAGATCAAGCTGTCGGAGTAGATAGAACCTTCTTGCGAAGTATCACCAGCTGTTGAGCCAAGATCGCGCCGGTAAACCTCACCTGTAAGCTGTCTTTGTCTTAGGTCTTCACGTAAAGCTTGTACTTGCTTGAGCTTCTCCTTCTTTTGCTGTTTGACACGGAAATCCTTCTCTTGTTGCGTTTCGTATCGGCCTTTGCCGGCTAGCACAATAGGGTCTCGTGCAATCTGGCCAAAAAACTTTTCACCAAGCTGGATATCTTGCTCATCACGACGAGAGAATTTCGCTGGAGTAACAGTCCTCTTCAGGAGAGCCCGGATGTCATCTCTGGGCTTTCCTATAGCCTCAATGTCATCGAGAAATTCTGCCGGCAGATGGTCAAGTGGAGATTTGCTCCCTAAGATGCCGCTAACATGTACCTTGTCACGAATCGATTGCTCAGATCTTGGACGTGGTTTGGGGTCACTGCCCTTCTCAAGACCACGCAGAAGTTGACCCTGAAGATGGTCCTTGATATGTGGCATCTTCTGAAGAAACTTTTTAGTGTCTGGTGCGAGCTGACTGATCAGTTCGAGCTCGGAAGGAGAACCATTCTCGGCCTCACGTGCCGAGTGAGCTAGAACAGAGCTCAAGTGAACCATGGTCGTGTAGGTGGGAATGATACGTCTTGGATCGACACGCATGACATCCAGACGTTTAGCGACACTGTAGGAAGTCTCTTTGTGGAGCAAGGGCCGCTTGTGCTCTCCAATGGCCTTGAACATATAGGACGTGTTCTTTTGTCTCAGAAGACCACGCTGGAGCAATTTCCAGGACTGTGCGCGGTTTAGCATCAGCGTTTCTGTCATGGCAAACGCTTGTGCATGGTGGTTGGCGCCACGAGACTGACAAAGAACTTGTATGTATTTGTTCCAGTTTGGGCCGGTAAGTTTGAAGCCAGCAGTCCTGAATCTGCCCTTGATGAAACCAATCATCTCATCCAAACGATTTTGATGCGCCATGGCTTCTATGTACCGATTGAGTGGCTTGCTGAGCATGATACGCCACGCTCTGAGAATTGGTGACTTCTTGGCTTGGGAAACATCATGAGGTGCAGTATCTGCCAATGGCCCTTTGACATTCGTACTTTCCGTCTCAGACGTTAAACTTTTTCGCTGCTTCCGAATGACGGGGATTGGCTTGGCCTGTCCCGAAGCATAGTTGAAGAGTCGAGTCCAAACAGAACGTAACGCTGAATGGTCGCCACGAGCAATGGCAATATCCATTCTCGCCAGTAGAAACTTCATCGATGGTGATGAATCAATAGTTCCCCCTTCTGTCATGGTGGTTTCCAGGTGATCTAGAAGCTGGGAAGCTTGATCGTAGGATCCACCCCGGATCATTGACTCTATGACAGTTTCAAAATATGTAGATGCCACAGCCGAACTTTTCTGAGGTTTACCGAACGACTGATCGAAGTGAGGAGTTGTGCCGTTGGATGCATATAGACCTTCCAAGATAGATGCAACCAGTTCTACGCTATGAATGTTCTTCCCCTTCGCGTATTCGTCTCGCTGAGATTGAAGCAGTAAAAGAGCACGGTTGGCGCTAGGACTCAGGTTGGGGAAGCGCTGCCTCATTTCGTTAGCAATAACAACAACCATGTCGCGATTGTGTTCCATGACGAATCCGTGCAAGACTATCGAGTAGTGGAAAGGGGTGACTCTAAGCCCTTGTTTGTGATGCATGTCCTGAAGCAGAGTGACAGCTTCGGACGTTTTTCGCATCAATGTCAGAGCTGACATGAGAGCGGCATAAGTCATCTCATCTGCCTTGACTTTGTATTCCGACATAAGGCTGCGAGCTTTCATCAGACCAGGAACATCCCCTTTAGCAGCAAAATACCGGATAAAAGAGTTCCACAGGCGCGTCAACGATTCGTCGGGCTCTGATTCGGAGATGGAGATCGCAAACCGCATTGCAGCCTGGACATCGTTGTGAGAGAGGTAGATCTCAACCATAGTGTTGACCATAGGCACCGATATCTGCAAGCCGTCGTCGCGAGCATTGGCCAGGAGCTCCAAAGCCGTTTCTGTATCACCATGCGTAGCACAGACCGCAAGCAAAGTGCCATATGCGTAGTTGCCTGGACGTATTCCTGCCTCGCGCATTTCTTCGAAGACATCAAAGGCCGACACCTCGTCAGTAGAGCGCACATGAGCCAGTAAAAGCATGTGCCAGCATGTCTCGTTTGGGTCAAGTCCAAATTCGTTCTTGATTCTAGCGAACTGCTTCCTAGCGTTGGCGACATCGCCTATTACAGCATGGCAATAGATCAATGGGCTGAGCCATGTAATATTTCGAATCTTGCGATAGTGATGACGATACTGTGCAAAGACACGATCCACGGCGTCCGTGTTGCCCTGGCGTGCGCAGCTAGTGAGGACGCGCTGATAGGCTGCCTCGTCAGGTAACCCATGAATGATCTCGAACTCATCAAGCAGATACTTGTAGATATCCAGGGAATAGTTCGCGTCGGAGCAAAGGCCAATCAGCCCTCCAAGCATCCATTTCGGCACTTTAGCATGTGGTCTATTCCACCTGAAGTTTCGGTATGTCGTAAGCGCGATATCGACTTTGGCTTCTCGGTTGGGGAGATGTAGTAGAGTATGCAGCGCCTTTTCGTGCAGCTGCAGGTCGCCAAACTCGTTCTGTAGGTCGAAGAGCGCCAGAAGGCCTGATGCAGCAAAGGAGTGTATACAAACGGGACTTTGCACACACAAGGCGGTAAGGCGCTTGAAGAAAGCATCTAGAAGGTCTTTGTGCTCAATAAGTTCAGCATGGCTTGATCTTAAGCGGTCTGCAAGGGATAGCACTTTCAGGTGCAGGTCCGTAACGTTTTCACAACTCTTGAGGAGCTCGTCAGGAGAAGACAGTTCCCCCCTTGGATTGTTTCGTGGTTCCGGAGCAAAAGCTGCCATGTCACGGTCGGCGGTCTTATTGCGGTGGAGTAGCTCAGCAACTGAATTCCATAGCAAGTTCTGCACGAAGTACGCAAGTAGTTCAGGTAGCAGATTGAAGCCTTTTATCGTGGCTTCAAAGGCTAGATTCATGGCGCCATGATGTTGATAGCGTTTCTGTTCAAGGCGAATGGCGGCGCGATAGTGTGATGGATACCTCTCATCCCGAGGTATAAGGCGAAAAGCTTCGAGAGCGCGTGGAAGATCAGACGAGTGGGAGGATCGAGTTAGGAATTTAAACATGTAGGGTGCCACCTTCTCTTGAATGTCCAAGGCGATGAACAGACGCCAGGCTCGATTAAAGTCGGCTGCGCTGATATCGTCTTGCTTTTCTAGCAACTCATTGAAGGCCTTGTGGTTGCGATCAGACAAATTGAGAATCTCACTGAGTCTCTTTCTCTTCGCGTGTTTCTTGCTTTTCGGCACTTGTGAGGGGGGGTCGTCGGGCTTGAGAGGTGCTACAGAGGCAAACGGTTCGACATGCTCGACATCGGCTGTTTGCTTTGTGGTCTGCTGGGATATGCGGGCGTGAGCTGGCCCCTGTCGAGGCGTGTCGGAGTCAAAGGGCAGAGATGCCACAAGATCTTGGTCAAACTCATCATCATGCTGTTGCTGCTGCTGCCTCTCCTTCCTGCGCTTGGCCCATACGTTCTCTGAAGGCGCCAGTTCGACATCGACCTGTCGGGCAGCACTCTCGTGGTCATCCTCTTCCAGTTCAAAGACGTCGTAGACTTTGCGCTGAGTCTGGCTTTGCTGCGGTGACGAGGCAGAGACAGTGAAAGGCCTTGCACCAGGTGTAGGGAGGTGGTGCGGGCGTGCTCGCACGTCTTTGCCACTAGAAGTGCTTCTACTGCTCCATCTGTTCACGGTCGACACCTCAGTGAGCGGAGGGCGGGTGTGTGGAATCTGCCTGACTTGCTGTAGGTACGATGGCCACCAGGCTGGGGTATCGAGGTCGTCGACTCCATGGCGCCAGAACTTGGGATCAAGGACCCGAGTCGAACGACAAGGCCTCTCGAAGCTTCTCAAGAAGAGGTTGGCTGCCGACTCTGCTGTAGCAGGAACACGCTCTAGCATGCCCCGAGGCAAGTACTGCTAGTGGCGTGCAACGGGGAGGTGGTCTGATAACGAGGAGCTATGCAGCACGCGTTCGTGGTCATGAATGCTGGATGTAGCTTGTAGAGTGCATTGACGGCGAAAGAAGCGAATGTGGAGGAAAGACAAAGCTCTCTCGAAGGCGTGGCACCACGATGGCGATGGCAAGTTAGGGTGGAATGGTGATGCGACGACATAATGATTCGGAAACTTTCTGCTGCGGAAACTGCGACTGACCGACCACGACCGTACCTTCCCTTTTCGGACAGACCGCACTTGCCCTCTTGCCCTTCGTGTTCCCCACCTTCCACCATACTGACACATGTACTGATGTACTGGCAGTCCATGTTCACACGCCGGAAGGAAGAAAAGCTGTCTATCTCGACACGATGAACATTACAAAGAGCATCGTCTCGGAGCGAGATCGCGCCCTCATTGGAGGTGATTACAACAATTACCACGCACAAGCCACTCGTCGAATTCATACCATCCGCAAGAGGCTGGGCGCGACCACTCCCAGAGGCAAGAAGTATACCCAGAGGTCGCCAGTGACCGCTCAGGATGTCGCCAAGAACACGCAGTAGGCGAAATGCCCGCTACTTGGTGCCATTGCTAACCACTTCAGATGGGTGCAGTTACTGCTGGCCAGTGCCGAAAGAGCATGGGCCGACGCTATGCACATGAAGTCCTCTCAGTCGCCAGAGAACATGCAGAGACCGATGCAAGGTTCTACCAAGCGCCAGATAGTCTCCCGGTGTCGACGAGCCATCACATATGCGACCAACCTGATCGAAGCCCTACAGGACCAGTCCACAACCGGCGCTACAAGCCAGGATATCTTAGAAGCCAAAGCCTACCTCTCCCTGCTCAAGGGTGGTCTCGACTTTGAGCGTAACAGATGGGCCTCGTGCATACAGAACTATTCCTTCGTCAGACTCGTCTACACTGCTTTGGCCAATCAGTCAGGGACAGACCTCTACCAAGACCTCCTCGAGGGCACCATCGACCCCAGCATTCGATATGCTGCATACCAAGAGAAACTGCCCAGGACCAAGGCTATTTCCGACATTTCAATCGAACACTTTCCCCCATCTGAGACCGAGGCTCGTCAGCAGATAGCAGATGTCGATATCACCGCTTTCCAAACCACGGCGGAGAAAGCGGCTGCTCAAGCAGAAGGTGCAGGTGACCTTCCTGCCAACATCGAGTGGCGCGGCCGTACAGTGAAGCTCGAGGATGCTTCCATTTCTCAAGCCCTAGCAACCGCAAAACTTAAGGAGGATGCTCTTGGGGATAAAGTCGCATCCTTCAAGGATGGAAAGACAACGGCGAAAGATCTGGCCGCAGCTTACGACGACATCATCGACGCTCGTCAAAACGCTGCCAATGCCACAAAGACTGCTATTGATGAGCTTGTTGCTGAAGGTGTCGACCAAGGTGACCCACGCATACAAGGGTTGCAAATCACAAGGACTGCCGTCAACTATGGTGTGGTTGAATGGAGAGTTGGTCGAAACCGCGTACTGTGTGGCGACCAGGATGGTCTCACCTTTGAGCCAGCAAGATCGAGGCAAAACCAGAAGCCTCGAAAAGATGGAAAGGAACGCTCAGTCAAGGACGAGCCGACGGGTAGAAAGCTTGCACGACTACGCGAAAGAGTTGCTCTTTACGATTCGATCCTGCAGAACCTGGACGCCGTCAAACAGCTGCCTGGTGTCATGGCTGACACCACCTTCGTCGAGGAGCTGGACGGCAAACGAGCCTACTTCAGAGCTTTGAAGTGCTTAGCTGTTGGTCGGTCACATGCGATCAATGGTCACATCGGCAATGCTTTGGCTCTTTTTGCACGCTCTCAAGAGCTAGGTCAGCATGCAAAAGCTTCAACAACAGATCCATCGGCTGCTAGAGGTTTGAATGTTACTCAATCCCAGCTCGAAACTCTGCAAACTCATCTAGCATCTTTAGCATTGCAGTACCGTGCTCTAGCGGACCTCAAGAGTACTTCTGCATCATCCGAAAAGGATGCCGCCGGCAATCCATACAAGGCTCCGCTCCTCGAACGACTCCAGCTCAACCAATACGACGACAATGTCGACCTCAAGAACATAGTCAACTACCCTCCAAAACTGCAATCAATACCAATGCAGCCGCTGTTTTTCGACCTTGCCTGGGAATATATCCAATACCTTGGAAAGAACCAAGAGACCAAGTCAACTGCACCAGCTCCCGAACAACAATCTGCGCAGGAAGTCAAGACAGAAGAGGCGCCAAAGAAACGAGGGTGGTTTGGCTTTGGCAGATAGTGAGTTGTTGGATCCATTGGCCTCGTCTTGCATCAAGAGACAGGGGTGTGTGACCTGTGAAGACGACAGACTTTAGCAGTAGCACCACTCCAGTACAAACGCATTTCAATGGCTCGAAAAAGCATACAGTGCAGGCAGTACCTTCACCTTTCTGATTTATCACGATTCAATCAGGAATGTTGAGGGATTCGTGATTACGTGTGAGCACCAATGAATGTAGAGACCTGTTCTAGTAGAGCGCATGACATTGGTATTGCAACCACACACAATATCAAGCAAAGAAGCAGCTTCAGGCAACTCATCACCAGATCACAAGGCTTTCTGTCTCAACTATGCATTCTCTATCATTGGTAGTCAGCCCTAAGGTTCTTCGAGCGCGTACTAAAACGCACTTAGGAAACGACTAGTACTTCACTGTATTACTATTTCGCCACCGCATTCCATTCAAGCATCTTCGCCGCCATCATCACTCATTCCTTCTCCTCGCTGACTCCAGCTCGCACAGGCCCGATGTAGTAGTCCGTGCACTGGTGTTCTTTGACCTACTGCTTGATATGAGCCAAGGGGATTTCAAAGCCGAAGGAGTGCGTGCCAATCAGTTCGCCGTGAGACCGTACGGTTCTATCCACGTGAATGGATTACCAAGTCGTCAACGTAAGCGCAGTGTGCGGCAGATCTCGATCAATTGAAAGACGAAAGTAGTAGATCGGTGATACTTGAAGGAAAGAAAGTTGTTGGCTAAAGTAAAGTTTGAAGAGGAGAGATATATTCCATCCACGATGTGGGTGACAATGTGGACCTTGCAGACAGAAGTGTTGACAGCTTTGCTGCAGTGACAAGGCAGGTGATGGTAATGGCCAGTGCAAAACCTTCACTTTGGTACAAGGGAACGCGCACCGATACTCTCGGCACTGCCGTCCCGTCTGGGTGATGCTTTTTGTCTGCCACGAATTGCGGTTCGCTCAAAGATATCCCAGAAGCCACCCTCTAAAGCTCATGATTGCGCTGTCTGTGCTGTAATGACTCGTCTGTTAGCGCGGAGCGGATTCATACGAGAGGAATGCCATATGTGTACCCCTGTTCCCCTCCTATGCTCCTGTATCATGTTGGGTACTGTGAGCATGCGATACTGGCACCAGCGACCGTGCTACAGCGCATATCATGTTCCAGTGTTTGAGCCTCGGACAGCTCTCACCTTGCTTACCCAGTCATGGCTCAAGAGGGAGAGGGTGAATCAATCCGAGGTTTCCTCTCCATCAAGTTTCTGCGTCAAATGGACTAAGTACGTTGTCTTGTAAGCGTATCGCGTGACAGCTGTGCTCATCTAGCCTCACTATTAGACATCGTCCCGCATGCTCCACTGTAAGAGTAGTTGGCAATACTCAAGCTGTTCGCTGACTGCCACTGTATGAAGCCACCCCCTCGGTCGGCTGTGGATAACGGTCCCTGCATAACCAGCATCGGTATCGGCATGGTCATATGTACCACAAACGAGCATTGTTCATTGTAGCAGCCCTGTAGTCCGAGTAGCCACAAGACCTTCTTATCGCGAAGAACCAAAGTACCGGCATGATGGGTATCGATTTTCGACGGTCCGCCCTGGACGGCGGGACGCAGTCCATCAGGGATAGTCACGACGCCACGCTCCCCTTCACCAAAAGCATCACCTGTGTCAACTGTTACCCTAGGACTTCTGGTTTGACCGCCAGTTCCTACAGCATTGTTGTGCAATTGTCGATGAATTACACAAAAACAAGTGTTGCAGACGTTGCTCGACGTTGTTGCACGACTTCGACGGAGAATTTTCGGAGTGACATGCAAATCCAGTACAACGGAGAGTCCTACCCACCAACAGCAAGGCGAACGCAAGTTGTAAGGTCGTCTTGGCTAACAGTCAGTATACACTGCCGAGGAACGATGTCTCGGTCGAAGTTGGATTAGTGCTACCTACTGCAGTGAAGCCAAAGCACAATACGGTACATACTCTAGCGTTAGGAACTACCCATGAAGCACCAGTTTGGAGGTTACTGGCTCTGTTCCTCTGCCCTTGACCAATCATCCAAGGACAATTTGTCGACAATCGCGCTAAACTCCCGTATCCAAAGCCGGGTAACGATTGGCTGTCGAAGGTGCTTCCTCATTACGGTGAACCAGCTGCCGTAATGAAGTGTAATGCCTGCCTACCTGCCTCGTAAGTGCAATACACTACATCGCTGACCCCATTGGAAACACGATCCTCGTAGCCGAAAGAAGAGCCCCGGCGGGACCCCTCATCCTGAAAACGTTGTGCCATGAAGATAGGTTCATGGCACAGCACAGCTACAACACGGACCGAAGTACTGGTTGCCCTGGTTTGACCTGGAACTCAAGTTCATCGTTCGCGGCTACGTACGTCCTTCCCCATGGGGTATCTTCCGGGGGCATCGCTCATGATTTGCTGCCGATTTCCTGGGCACCGTACAAGGGAAAACAAGAGCCGGTACGACATGCATGTGGTCGCCGGTAGTATGTTCTACCTTGAAAATGACCGGGTTATGATTGAGGAGCCCAATTTCAAGGGAATAATTAAAGTGCATGATTTCCTATCCGTAACCCTCGTATAACTAATCATTCCCAGAATCTGAAATAGCCTGCGCTAACATTTCTCTATGCATCTTATCGGGTATCTTCCAGCCGTAGCCTGTTGGCTTTCCGCCTCATCAGTCATTGCTATATTACTATAACTATCAATCACTCTCGCAATCACGCCCCGCCTACAGGAGAGAAGTCCAGCTCATCCTCGATATGCGAAGGCATCATGATTCCCTTAAAGGCTTCTTCGCCGCTGCCCACGTCGACACCGTCGTTTGTGGACATGGAGCCATTGTGGCTACTAGGTGCGCTGAACAGAAAATCATCAGCACTGGTCAGACTCTCCTCCGAAAAGCTCAATAGGCTTTGTGGAACAGGAGCTCTCTCGGCCTGAAAGCCGCCAAGGCCCCACAGGTCACCAGTCCAGTCAAGAGTCTCAGGATTTGACGTAGTCTTGTTCAAAGCACCTGGCGGAACCGTGTACAGTACTGGTGGAGTGCTGTCGAAGTCGTGGCCGAATTGTTCCCAGCCATCGTTGCTAGCCGGCGCAGACGTCTTCTTGGGCGGTAGCATCGTCGAGGACGAATTTTGAGTGGGGTGCTGATAGGGTCCTTCCAACGGGAAGTAATCCAGATTGACCGCCGATGCAGCAGGCGCGATTGCTCTATGCCCCGGGACGGTGGTGCGAGGCGATGGTGTTGACACACTCATAAGTGGGGCAGATTGTGTCGAGACCAGGCTGGTTGCACTGTTTGTTCTATGGTACGGGCTTGGATGAGACTGTGTGGAACCTGGTTGAGACAATATGGTCCTGCGCTTCTGAGACTCATCGCTATGTGTATCTCTCGAACCGAAGCTCGAGAAGCGCGATGCGATGGCTTGAAGGTGCTCCTTTGTCGACTTCTGTTTGTTGTTATTAGCAGGAGCTGGCATGGAGCTCAAGAATTTGGCCGCTTGTGTATCGACTGGGATGTACTTTGGCTGTAACGTGCGAGGGTTTCCAACAATCACAAACGCTCCCGCAATCTTCTGAAACTCAGTAGCAGCAGGCACATTCTCCTTTGCCACCTTTGCTAGGGACAAGCTCAATGACTTTTGGTTATCCTTTACAAGCTTGCTGTCCTCCTCAAGGTCAACACATTGCCACAAGATCGAGAAGCCTGCATTCATGAGAATGTCCTGCTTGTGGACAGGAAAGGTATAGTTCATGCATCTTTCGTCGAGCAGGTCGATAATCTGAAGGATGTGTTTCGCAGCCGTGGCAAGGACAATTGTTGCCGCAGAGGCGGCACTACCGGAGCCATGGCAGAGCAGAGGACGGTGGATCAGACTTCGAGTATGAAAGTATGCAAGGGACTAAGCAGTCAGCGGCGAACAGCATTTGGATATACAGAGCACTTACCAGAAGCGGTGATCGGTCACTAACGAGATTTGTGGCAGGCTTGTCGTTGCAGAACCGGAGACGCAGATGGTCTGGCAGCTCTTCGTGCCACTGGTCAAGCTCGTCTGACAGAGAATGCAATTTCTTCAACGAAATCGAGTAGGATGCGCTAGCAGGGTAAAGGTGTTCAAGTGTCTTTGCAAGGATTCTCGACATCCTGAAAAGTGCCAGAGCACTGGAGATTTTTGTCTTTTCGCCCGGAAGAGCCGGTGACAGACCGTGCTCGTTGATATTCTCGTCGTCAACATCAACAGGGTATTCGGCTGTGATATCACAATCGCGCAGAAGCATCGGCATGCCGGTGGTTGCTGAAGCGAACCTGGACCATGTGAGAGGAGGGGCAGGAATGGGGGCATTGGACGGCTTACTTGTCAAGAACATATTGGCACCAAAATACCTTTTTCCTTGACTCTGCTTCGAACGCTGGGAGGCCGTGAAGTTTGTGGCCTTGATGAAGACTAAGCTGGTGACAGATGCTGACGGCATACCCTCGATGCCGTAACAGGTGAGGATAATCGGCTTTGAGCAAATAGCAAAGTTGTGCAAGGACGTGGCATTGCAGAAGTGGGAGCGTTGGAGCGGACGGTGTGGTGGAAAGAGCTTTGCGCCATGCCAGTTCGTACCCCGTCGTGTTCGGCCGCGTCTTTGACGAAGAGGAGTGAGCGGCGATCTCGAAGATCAAGAACAGCTGCGCTACGGCAAGCTTGTTACCTTGCAAAGCCCGAGCATTAGGTTCCGCAAGGAATTGCTCGTAGAGTCGCAAGAACGTTTGACGGTGTAGGATAGGCAGCAGCGGTTGCCATTCTTGGAAGAAAAGGTCTAGAAGGGGCTGTCAGTAACGCGCGTGGTCTAAGGGAAGGGTGCTAAATACTGATATATTGGTCAGATAACACTCGCGGGGGAGCAATGGAGGTGTTGCTAAGTCCAGGAGATCTGGCCTGAGCTTGAGGAGGGGCAAGGAAGGCGGAAGCGACAATCGGCGGACACGCCCGTCCTTGGTCTTGCATCTTGCTATCGAAGGCTTGGATCAAGGCTGACGTGGTCGTGCCGCCCGCGGAGGTTGTGGCTGGCTGCACTGGAGCCGGCATTTCGACGTGGAGGACCTCTTCTTGTGCTGATACTGTGTCGGATTTAAGTTGTGAGGACTGGATTGGTGATAATGAGGCCGATTGCTTTCGCACAGGCGCGAAGTTATGTATGCGAGACAGCATATCAATCTTCTCATCTTTCTCGTCGAGCAAGTCTTTCAGCTCTCTGATTTCTGCTTCCAACCCTCGTACTCTGTCCTCTAGGGACTCCGTATAGCCTCTTGGAAATGCTCTCCGGCTCAGCTTGTCGCTTGTCTTGCACTCAAAGCCAACGTTTGAGCATTGCGAGCAACAGGGCCTCACTCCATCACATCTGATCTTCTTGCTCCGGCATCGATCGCATGCTTGTGCTATGCGACTCTGGTTGCTCGTACCTACTTTAATCATCTTCATGGGCAATATTCCCGGCATGATGCTGGGGTGTCGTTGTTGCTTGCCTGTGCAAGCGAATTGGCCCGATGGCCGTCGGGCGAACGGATGACTTGCGGTCTACGATCGTCGACAGCTTACAAGGTCAGTGTGGTCTGGGATGTGATGCACAGGTAGGCGCCAGCGTGCTTGCGAGACTCTGAAGACCTGGTGGAATGCCTTTACAAGTTGGATCTTGGAGGGGCAGAAGGGTAAAGATCAGAACGAAGAGTAGTCAACCACAGGTCTAGACCCGAGGTGCAAGGTATCGGCTTTCAGCTGGTTCGGGGAAAATAATCTATGCGACAGACGCGAAGCACAGGAGAAGTAAACCAAGCGAGATCAGCGCCGCCAGTCTTCCCTTGATATGCAATAATCTTTGGTCCTCGTGCCTCACTCAGAAATCCGAATTCATGGGGTTAGCTTAACTGTTTGGTGGGAAATCTGGGGAAGGGACTGCTGGCAAGCACGATACAGATGTTCCTGAAGAAGATGTAACGTTTGAGCTGCTCCACTCGGCAGGTCTGCTATTGGCTATACAGCCAGATCGACCCCGCAAGTCTATGCGATTGGTAGAGCATAGTGACGCATCTGGGTAGCGGACCTTGCCCCCGGGTCTTACAAGCTTGGAACCCTGGTCGAGCTAGCACATGATGGGTACCAAACTTCAATGACTTCCCTCTCGTCCGAGATATCTCCTGAGGGATGCGTACTCCTGGTCCACTCGGGGTACCCGAACACTCAGGAGCTGTCAATTTGTTTCGTTACAACTCGCACGCGCAGAAGAAAGAAGGAAGACCAGTTTCGTACGAACTCTGTGTAAAGATCAACAAAAAACAACAGTCGGTCGCTCGAGAGAGAAAAGTCTGATAAGCAAATAATGTCTGTAGAAAGACGAGTCCCAAAAATGGTCATGCAATGCGTGGTGGCTTGATCACCCGCCAAGATGGATCCTGAACAATGCCGCATTGGCCCGCTAACCAATAAAATGCATATCGAATCGTCGAAGACGACAGCGTCTCTCCAACGTTCCATGCCGTCCGGATCGCAGGGAATACCGTACACGCAGTCCGGCTGCTTATCGTTGACTCCAGAGATAGCTGAGTTGCAAGGGCACCCCTCTGTGAAAGATGAAACACTGATAGTGTATGAATTGGATGGCTTTCAGTCGAGTCTACGAGAAATCCTCTTCCTGGTGTCCTTCGGACCCATGGGCACCTGAATTCCCTGCAAGGTACTCGGCGACAATCCGAGAGCCCAACAATTCTTGTTTCTGTCGCAATAGAAATTAGCTCGGCTACTTTGCACGACAGAAACTGAACTAAGGAACCACAAGACCTTACCTCAGACTCCAATGTTCCGTAGCTCGACATTAGGAAACCTAGTTCCAGCTGGTGAAGGCGCCGAATCGTCTCAGAGGTGAATTCGCTGATCTCTGGGGTGCGGGACAAATTCTCCTCGAAGGCTGCCTGACTAATGCTTAGCTCTTCACCCTGCTTTGCGACTCGCTCTTGGATGATGACGGTGGCTCGCAGCTTGAAAATGTCCCTGCGTGGGTCGTCCATCAAAACGGATTGCAGATTGTCAGGTTCAAGCTCCCGGCCCTGCCACAGTGCCTGCAGCTCCCTACCACCATCGACGGTCTGGAGAACTTCGAAGTCCAGTCCATCCTCTTCGTTGATACAGGCCCACCAAACGAAAGCGCTCTCCCAGCTGGGTTGACCCTGCGCATCAGTGAAGAGCCGCACACCTGGAGCTTCTTTCGCAAAATGCATCTTCGCGATGCGTAAAGGGTCGTCCTCAGGAGCTCGTAGTGTTAGAAACATTTCTCGTGCACTTTGAACGCCTTCTTCCAAGAAGCCGTAGGAGAAGATCATTTCAGATGCTCCCCCAGCGCCGTAGGTGATGCAGATCTCTTCTTTCTCGTGGATATGCTTGCCTTCGCGGACGAGCAGAAGCACCTTTCCGTCCTCACCGATCTCGAATCTTGCATTGTACCTGCTGTCAGCAGCATGATTTGCCATATCTACTAATGGCACCATAGCATGCCCCAGGTCTTGTGGCAGCTCCAGCGCGCGAGAGCGGTACAAAGCATCAGAAAGAAGCCAGTCATTGAACGTTAGCTGGCCTGTCTCTTCATCCCACCACACCTTACTGCACCACCCGATTGACATTGTGCGCTCTCTGAGGACATCAAACTCCTTCTCCAAACTAGATAACTTCTGCTCCACGGCATCAGACAGAGAAGTGCCTACCAGCAAGTCACGCTCTTCAGCTGAGAGGAAAGTTGGCAGTGGAACGTCTTTAGGCAGGGAGCAGAAGTAGTCTGTGAAAGGACTTTTTACACCAATTGAATTTGATGCTAGATCAGGATTTGATAGAGTCATCTGGTACAGCAGGAACAGAACGATGGCTTTTCTCGGACTCTGAGACACATCTCAGTACAAACATGAAAGGCTTACCTTGATCGTACCTACCTGAACCCAGTCTTCCATTGTTTCGACCAGCTGTCGCAAATGCTTGTCCACCTTTGCACACTGCAGCACTGCTTCTCTGTTCAAAATGAGGTCTTGAGGAATTGATAGCAGCACATCTTCAGACTCATGTGTCACGTCGGACAAAAGTCCTCCACCTTTGCTGATACCATCCTCAGAGACGATGTTTGAACTTATTCTGACACCGTGCAAGGTAAGACCGTTGAGCTGGCACCAAGGCTCAAGTTTTTCGACCGGTATGGACGCATGCTTCATCTTCGCCGATGGACGCGAAGACCAGGGCTGTTGGTTGGTATGTCCAATACGGCTATATTTGGTTGACAAGCCACGCGCTAGTGCTCGAGTATGGGTGTGTTAAATTTATCAATCGAGAAGCACCAACGGCAAGAGCGCTCACACCACTGGTTGACCGTGGTAACTCGCCCACAAAGCGATACTACGAATAGCCGCAGATCAATAATGGTCCTGGTATGCGCAACAATTCTCCTGCTCGCGCAGGACGAGTGTTGTCTCAACTAGAAGCATCAACCAATCAAGATGTGCTTAGTTTTATGTCGTGACCTAAGTATGCCGCGGTTGACCTTGAGAGCTGGGTGCTCCATTTGTGTCGTCATTGAACAAGTCGTCATTGAACAACAGCAACACTGCGCTGACGTTGGAGTTACAGCTCAAGAGCAACAAGAGCACCTGTATTCATCAACCTTGACTAGATATTCAGATTATCAACCTAAGAATAAGCCCTTCAAGACTATCATCTGCAATGCCGACTTCAGCTCAAACCACCATCATGCAACGCATCCTTCTTCCTTCGGTTCCGCGAACCACAACGTACATCCCTGTGCGGTTTTTCGTGGCAGGTCGACCAAACCGTGCTGAGAACCAGACATCTACAATGGACAAGGGGAAGCAAAACTCTACTCCTTCTTGGGAGGGCAGACATGGTGATGACCACGTCCTGAATCGAGACTCGCACGATGCGCAGTCTGCGCCTTCCAACGAGGCACGCAAGGACAAGGAGCAGGGCAAGGAAGGCAGCGATGCCATCAGCCAGAAGGACGAGAGGAACAGCAACCAGAAGGCACAGGAGGAACATCCCGAATCTCCAATGGTGATTGGAATGAATTCAGGTAAGGAAACCCCAACTCTTCCCTAATGTGTTTCAGTACACTAACGATTTGCTCCAGAGCGAGGTGGAAAGGGTATCTGAAGGGACCTCGAAGGAGGTACAACAAGTTGTACAAGAGAGAAGATGTATTTCTGTGATTGGCGTCAAATGTGCAGCGGTGGGCGTACCGCATCGGTTTACACTTGGGACTAGGAGACTGCTACCTGCAGTTGAAGCATTGTGAACCTAGTCAGATCGTTGAAAAACAGTGAAAGAAAGCTGCCCTCACAAAGATGTGGCTCTCGACCGAGCAATTCACTTTACTGATCTGCCATTTTCATACTGCATTCCTTTTGTCGTTGACCTCTACACAGAACCTTGGTACCTAGCCGGAAGTTACGCCTTTGATCACTACCAGCGGATGAGCTCTACCTACAATTGTTTATGAAGCTCTACCACAGCAATTACCTACATGTTTGGACGCTCCCTACGAGAGTAGGCAAAAGAGATAACGTCTTAACGAAAGAAGTCGCATGGCGTTCGTTCTGAGCGGCGCGTCCCGGAGTAACGACTAACAGCGTCGAGGTTTCAGCAGCGTTGAGTCCAACTTCCTCAACTGCAGGCTTGACTTGCAAAAGAGGACATGACTTAGTCACATGTCAGAACCGGCAGACACTAGATCTGCTTCGGATACAACACCACGCTGCGAGATATCCCTATGCTCAGGAAATCGATGCAGATCCCTCAAGTTCCAGAGGCTTATCTGGTGCTGACATACATCCTACATCCCGGGACGGCCCGTTAGGCACCGACAACAGCACAGGTGCAGTTTCAAGTCCCTTTCGAAACGACGTGAGCCTCAGCAGAAAATTCAACTTTGAATTCCTGGAGAGCGCCAGCCGGAGGTTTGAATTCATTGGAAACAACGTAAACACCGCGAAGGAATGCAAGCTATTTGGAAACACAAACCACATCTTGTGCGGTCTCTTTAGCAATTACAAACTGCCTCTACCAATACCATTGCTGCCTCGAACGATCGTTCATCTCGTGAGGGCTCTGCAGGTCACACCGTTTCCAGAAACAAAGGTTCTCTTTCATTCCGACCCCGTTATATGGCCGTTGAATGCTCAAGACAAGTCCACATTTCCAAGATGCAACGGTGACACACTGAACAGCGCCCCCAATCACGCCAAGAATAGCACTAAGCTCGTTCAAAGGTATACGTGTGTTCCAACACTGGCGCACAACACTCCACCTGATTCGGAATGACACGAGGTCACTCTGCTAAAGCTTCCACAGCCACCAAAGAGTAATGGGGTGAAATCATAATGCAGTTTCCTTTACGATACAAGTAACATCGACGACGGCATCTGTGTCTATCCCGTTCCAATAGCCGACCTCACGCAGTCGCTACCGCACACCAGCCTGGTGAACGAGACCAGAGAACAAGGCCCGGGGACGCGAATCATCAACCAACAGTAGGGGATGTGCCTGACGAGGACGGCGAGCGACGTGCCGGCCTTGAAGGTGGAGGTACGAATCAGAATCAGTGGGCTTCAAGTCGAGCAGAACTGGTGTGGTAGCTAGGATCTGGACGATGACGATTCAGGAGTAAAGTTAGAACCGGTCGGTGGGACCTCACAAGATGTCCTGAGAACACAGAAGGGCTAGAACGAGGACTACCATTGAGCAGTGGGTCTGGGTGGGGAGGGGCGTTTCTACTTGCAAGCGGCATCTATTTGCGATGTACGGAAAGTTCCGAGGGTGACAAGGGAAACTTCAATCGCCGCAGTGCACACCGCTCAAGACCTGCTGGCAAGTATAGCCTACTCTCGAGGACAGACTGGGACGGCGCAGCTGTGCTAGATGCTTTAGAGCCACAGGCAATTTCCATGTTGGTTGCGTCCAGTCGTTCAAAATGCTAATTCTGCATAGAGATTGCAGCGTACTAAGCTCATGTGTGTAAGAGTGTCCAACAACTACAGATTCATGATTGTACAATATCTAGCATTCCACGACGACGACGAGATATATACCGAATGCTCGAGAATGCCACCCGTAGTAATTGGAAGCAACTCCTCTTCTGAGAAACGTTCAATACAGATAACACACGTCCGTGGATGCATAGCCACCTCAAACACCCCAAACACGTAATTGACTCAGAACTTCTTCTCAGTCGAACTGTCCACGAAAGCGGTCCATAGACGCTTCGATACTCTTCCTACTCCTACTTGGCTCACGTGTCTGTGAAGGAGTTACAGTCTCTGTATCCATACTCAGCCTCGACCGACAATCAACAACCGAGCTCTCGGTGTACAAGTCTGCATCGTCGAGTACGAAGCTACTTGCCGAGCTCGTGCCGGTCGCGTTTGATGGTGACGGCGTGAAACGGAAGCCATCAACGACTTCCATATCTCTGCTTAGCTCTTGGCTGTATCGTGGTGGCGGAGCTGCGTATGGAGGGAGAGTAGTCGTTGTCTGTAGGCTTCTTACAGACCTTGAGCTGCTTGCTGTTGACTCTTCTTGCTGCTGTGGTTGCTGCAGGGGCGGACAGTTGTGCATCCGTCCTTCCTCAGCACGCATTAACCGCCCGACAATCTCGTGCGCCCGCCGCAGGCTGTTGATATCTGCGCCCATGATGTGTTGCGCTGCATCAACGTCATCGGATTGTTGAAGCATTGCTTCTTTCTCTTCGTATTCACTCGCGTCACTATCGCTCCTTCGTCGACGAAAGCGGGAGATACATTGTCGAAAGCGGTGCTGGCAGGCAGCCCGTTTGTACTCGCGACGTGCCCTGCGTTCTTCTCTGCGTGCTGCGCGATCGGCTTGGACTCGTGGATTGGCCAGGTAGACCCTGAGAGCTTTTAATAGTAACGCTATTATGACCGCCGCCACCACGAAACCAGCAGTTGCTAGGATGAGCTTAAAGTGTCTATGTCGTGGTGCAGGGTGTGGCATATGGAAGGGAGGCGGTCCCTTGTGAGGATGAGGATGTCGTGCTGGTGCATTCGGATTCTCCTTCCACGGCTTGTATCCGTCGTTGTTATACGGTGGTCGTGGTGAGGGCGGGCCATGGTGACCAGGACGCCAGTCAGGACGCCAGTGGCCATCGTGCGGCGGTGGAGGAGGGCCAGAGTGTTCATGATGCCAGCCAGGTGGTGGTAGGCCACTATCTGGCGGCGGTGGTGGGAAGCGATCGTTGTCAAAGTGGAATGGTCCGTCTTCTGAAGAGTGTGGCAGCTCGGGCACATCTTCGACCACGGCGGTATCGACGCTCAGGCGGTCCTCCGGTGCATCAACCTTCTTATCCGTCCATGGACAATCCCAAGTCCCCTCTGTAGCATTTATAGGACGATGTCGAAAATGTGTTTTGAACAGTTCATAAAAATCGGGTGCCTTTCTTAGCGCCGTTTGTAGATAGCACTTCACACCTGAACATGACTTGAAATCCTGATTAATCAGTGCGAAGATCTCATGTTCTTGTCTGAGAACTTCATGGTGGAGCGCGAAGAGCTGATGCTTGAGTATTTCGAGCTTTTCGTATTCTGTTCGGAGAGCGATGATAGTGTGATCTGCCGCTTCTATTGTTTCGGGATGTGCAATAGCATCGTGTGGTGATCCGGTATTTGGTATGACTAAAGCAGATGTAGAAAGAGCGTAAACAGGCAAAGCAATCCAGGTAGAGACCTTCATCTTGGTCGCAATATAGATTCGTGACTCGAATCCACAGTTCGTGCCTAACGGAACATAACGACACAACAGCTTGAGCGCAGTCAACTGGGTCACTCAGAAAAACGATACACGAATACTGTGCCTGGTGACAACGTCGACAGAGCAGACTGAGTAGGAAATGGTTCTGCCTAGAATGGAGAGAGCGAAGGATGATGATCTGCAAAGGATCGAGGGTTTCGGCTGTTAGAAGGATCCTGGAGAACGAGTCGTCAGCCGGCCTACTTCGGGCATAACCTGAGGCGCAGAGGTGACAAGGGATAGGGTCGTCTTCGCATCGGAAGCGATTGCAGCCCCGAGTCCACTCAATGTTTGAGAGTGCCCCAGAAGCAAAAGGCTAGCGAGGTCTCGAGTCTGGTTGGCGCGAAATTGCTTACAGCTCTCAAACAAAGCACGTTGTGCTCCATTGCCATTGCATTATGTTTCATGGATGCGAATAGCTACGCGTCGTAAAGTCAGAGTACAAACAGAACTCTAGGTGCTTGGAGTATTCTGCCAAGTCGTTGTGCATGAAAACGTACCCATCGAATTCATAGTGGTCTAGCAATAAAGACGGGGCGCACAGTTGAGATTGCATAAACAGCGAGTGACTACCACGCCCCGCGAGAGCAACCTGGCCGGTACTCGGGCACTTTTTGGCTGCAAGATCGCTGTAGTACCGGCCACGTTGCTCTCGCCTCGCGACTACCCAAGGTACATGTTTGTTGAGGCCTGAGAGCCTGAGCGCTGCCACCGCGATCGCGCTTGCTGGCGGGACTTTTAACTGGTAGAATGAATCAATTGAATTTCGGTCGAGTTATTTGGTCCAGCTAGTGACGTTTCGAGATATCATCATCGCTCATCGACAGCAATATCGAGGTACAGTACCACGTTTCTCATTGAATATACTACTCTCGATCTAAGCTGTCCCTCAGGTGATCTTTGTTTTGGCGCGCGCCCGCGAGACAATCTTTTCGTGAATCAATATTGCCTTTGATCGTCGACGAAAACTATCGATTTGGCACTCAAGCTCCTTCATACCATTTCCATCATGGTAAGTCTTCATGTCGTGATTCTACTATTAGTGCTAAACACCATAGCTTCCCCTGTCACTGCTCAATGAGGCCATAGGTCATCCAATGCTGGTCGAGCTGAAAAATGGCGAAACACTTAACGGACATCTTGTCAATTGTGACACATGGATGAACCTCACGCTCAAGGAAGTTGTGCAGACGAACCCAGAAGGCGACAAGTTTCATCGATTGCCTGAAGTCTACGTTCGTGGAAACAACGTACGTCCTTCACCATTCTGTAAGTTGGTGAGGGGTGACTAACACAATGTACAGATCAAATATCTCAGAGTACCCGACGAAATTCTCGATTCAACACGCGAAAAGCAACAGAATCAGCAAGGAGGCCAGCGAGGACGTGGCGGTCACAGAGGCGATCGTGATGGCGGACGAGGTGATAGAGGACGGGGGCGAGGACATGGCCGTGGACAAGGCAGGGGTGGAAGAGGCAGGGGTGGAAGTTAGACGCGTACCACTTCTTCCCATGACGGCAGCAGGACCAACAGTGGGCTAGGGCGAGAGCGATGTTGTGAACACCGTGGAAGCGACTCGACGCGCAAACGACTACCTGCATTCGAGATGTTCTTCACCTCAGAGTCCCAGTTGACAGTGGAAATGCATGATCTGACGACTGGCATGCAAGACCTGTACACCGTTCCTCCTTACGATGACAACAGAGCAGTCGGACAACGACGCCAAGGCTCAAACCACGCACAGGGGTGGAGTGAAAGCTCCTTGATGCGCCATCAATTGCCTGCTTCCCGGTCTGAGATTCCCCCGGCGGCAGACAATGCTGTGGCTCACCCTTCATTGGAGCTAGTACCCTTTCAGAGCTCTGGACCGCAGCTGAAGTCTGAAATTCCTGTTGCTGCAGGCCTTCACGCAGCCTATCAGCCTCTAACGCAAGTGCCTGGTCCGAATCTTGGAATGCAGGAGCTTACGCTTATATGTCCTCTTCATGGCAGAAGAGCCGGTGAAGGACAGCTGCAAGATCACAAGACTGGACAAGAAGCTGGTAGAGCCTTAAGGGGTAGCAGCATTTTAGTGTACAACGAGCCGACTTTGTTTTGGAGCCAACTTCCTGGTCTTCGAGACGCTCGTAGTAAGGTGTTTCTCAAAGACGCAATCGAACCTCATCTCCGAAGTTCTGATAGATTTTACGACTCGCAAGGGCAGCACTGCCAAAAGATACCCGAATCGCTGAAATCGCGGGTACACCAGTGGACGGAGAGTGTACCGAATGAAGGACCCAATGGAGCACGAGACATAGACGTATTACTATCGGACGTCTCCTCGACTTCTCCATTGAGACGTGGTGCTGAGATGCTACAATTTGTTTCTCGTCTGATATCGCGAAGGCGTACTCGTTCATGACTCTCTTCTGCTTCTCTGCAAGCATAGCCCGAGGAGATGCAACCAGTTGTTTTTTGTACGACACCATGGAGACATATTCAGCCGAGACTGTTGCAGTGTGGCAGATGACCTTTAGTAGAGACGTGCGTGCAGCGCTGTTGAGATATGAGCCCGCGGGATGACAGTATGCAGAGACATATGCACAAATTGCACTCGACCCTTAGTCGGTAGTGGTCCTGGCCAGTGATGGTGAAAAGGTGTACTTGAACACAACAAATTCAGAAGCGAACCATATTCTCCCTGTTAGCGTCATCCATGCCATGGGCCTTCCAAAAGACTACGCACACACGTCTGTTTACACAGGTATCCAGCCTGGGTGAAGATGCTGTGGCCAGCTTCGTGACCGGTGATCTACTTTCCGTGCTTCTGATGCTGCACTAGTATACTCGATGTCCTATTCCAGTGTGCAGGCGAAACCCGCGCTGAAGATGAGATCTTGTAAAGCCTGTTTGACTGTGTGAGCAGATACAAGTATTTACGTACAGCTCTTGTGATAATCGTCCCCAGAAGCATTGCCAGGGTACGCCTCTGCCATGCCTTGCTCAGTCACGGGCGCGTTCACTGTACGGACACAGATCAGGAGATGCACGCAACTGGAGCCAAGACCGTTGGTCCATGCAGAACGTGTAGACGTGGTTGTTCACCACCGTAGTCTGAAGCTGCTGACGATCTGAATGTACCATTGTATGCGCCGGTGAGCTTAGATATATCAGTTTCTTGTACATCGCGGGCCAAGAAGAGCAGCTGTTTTTCAGCATGATCGGAAAGCTCGGCATCAGACTGTGAAGAGAGAGAGCCTTCGAGGAAGGAATCTCGAAAGTCGCAGGAGGGTTTCCGCAAACGTCTGTCTTGCTTGTGTAAAACTCTCTTCCTGAGCATAACGCGTGACTGCGACATGCAAAACCCCTACTGCTTTGAGGTTGTGACGGAAAAATTGAGAGAAAAGGTTATTAAATATCTGCAGAGCAACACATCAAGATGCCCTTCTTCCCACCCACCGTCTGATGCAGTAATCCTGAACTGTAATAGGACCGCCCCCAAAACCGTGAACTAACTACAATCCTCAAAACTTCGATCTACCGCCTTGGTAATGCCTTGGTGAGAGCACTTAATGACTATTGCGAATATTAGCATAGATTCAAGCAACACCATCCAGCAAATGTACCTTTTCTGTCAAAGCTCCCTGGTTGTAGAGGTATTTTGCAAGGCCCTTAACGACCTCTAGTTGCTCCTCAACTGTCAAACCAACGATGGCTGACTCGATGACACTTCCGACCGATGTCTTATATACAGCGATGAAGCTCTGATAGTACATGTATGAGAACAGGGCCATGATGAACTGACAGTCCATCCGATCTGTCATACCTCCATGTCCAGGAATACTGTCCCCAAAGTCCTTGATGTTGAACGTCCTCTTTAGTCCAGAAGCGAAGAAGCCACCAAACGGTGCAATGAGAGAGGCAAAAGTGGCAAAAGCCATAATGTGGCCTTGGATCGGCGCGACCCATAAGGTCCTGCCGATGCCTGTCCAGGCTGGTAAGTGGTATGGGTGAGAGACAAAGACAGGATTTGGTACACAGTCCAGACCAGTCCAGACATTTGCCCCAAGGTCTGTGACCGGACAGATGAAGTACTTGTACCTCATGAGGATGTTGGTCATGATGAAGCCGAATGCAATGGTGCAGACCCAGGCGCCGACAAAGCCTTCGACGGTCTTCTTGGGTGATATCTTGATAAGCTGAGTACGACCAAAAGTGATACCACAGATGTAGGCGAAGATGTCGTTTGTGATGACCAGAGAGCTTGGCAAGAACATCCAGATCATGCCCTCGAAGACATTGTTCATCATAAAGTGAGCTTGGACCACAATGAAGTATAGGGCCATATGAGTCCAGGCAAACTGCGTGAACTGAAATTTGTAATGGCCTTTCTTCAACGACGCGACGAAGAAGACAAAACCGAAGATGTACATCATGAAGCTGATGAACCTGTGATGTGTGGTGAACGGCAGCAGAACCTTGTCAACCAGGAGGATGTGCTTGAAGTAGTAGATGACACTCTCGCCATACAGGAAGTACATGCTAATGCCGAGGAAATACCAGTTCAGTGAGCGGGTGAGCGGCAGATTCTTCTGTTTCTGTGAGACCAGAGCAATATTGATGACCTCCTTGTAGGAGATGATTTGAATGGCGGTGATGACGAATAAGATGTATACATGGCCGCCGAACATGGCGAGGAAGAAGCCTCCTATCATGGCCAAACTCCATGTTGCTCTGACAATAAATGTCTGCTTCTTCTTCTCGTACTCATTCTGTGGCTGCGTCGGCTGCTGCTCTGGGGGGACGCCCTTCATGTCGTTCTTTGTTGGTGCCGGGCTTCCGGGGTTCGATGCGCTTTCGTTGGAAGAGGATGAGCCTGTGCGCTTTTTGGTGGCATTGCCATTTGTCTTGTGCTGGAACTGCACTTTCCTCGCCATGGCGAGAGAAGGAGCTGGAAGTGCGCTGTCACGCGGAGGACACTATGTGCAACGGGACCTGGTCGTACTTGCGAAGCTGGGAAACCAATATGGTGCGAGCACGTGGAAAAGTGATTTTTGTAGGATGGAGGTCGCAACCAAGAATACCGATGCTGGTCGCCTACTTGTCGTTCTTGTACAGCGCAGAATGACGCAGTCGTTTGCTATATTCTTTCAACGCGTCGACACACAAGCAAGAGAGAAACACAGTATAGTCTTCCGTCGACAGGCGCAGACAAGTTGTCGCTGGTATGACGTGGGCTTGCGGCAGGGGAAATCTTGCGCTTTCAACTTACTAGGTTGAAGCACATGCTACTACTGTACGACGCCGTAGAGATCTTCGTCTCCACCGTTCGGGGGAACTCCAGCAGCGCTGCCGACTTGCATCTTTCTTCCCGACGCGTCGACATGTTTGTTTGTTTTGCTTGACGACCAGTATGCACGGCAGCCACGACGTAGTATAGATGTGCATGCTCATCGTGCTTGCTATATGACCATAATGACTCTGACACGAATGGAGTATGGCTGGAGATTTTTCCGACGACGAGTGGGACATCTCAAATGACCAGCTGCAGGTTCTCGAGAAAAGTGCTATTCTGTCTACCCAGCAGCAGCACCAACAACAGCAACAGGCCAACAGGCATGGCTACAATGCCAGGAGTAGGACCGTGAGCGCCTCGAACATCCAAAAGTTTGAGAGTTCCTCCGGCCTGCGGAAATCTGCAGCGGCAGCAACAGTAGGGAAGCCCGCCCAGAACGCATATGCCTCTATTGTCGTGAATGAAGAGGACAGTTTTGACAGCCCTCAGCTTGATGAAGATGGAGTACCCTTGGTAGTCGAAGAGCAGCCACGGCAGTACATGCCACAGGCTCCGAGAAGAAGTGATGAGACAACTGAACGTGAGGCATGGAGGCAGAACAGACATGCTCAGAAGCATGGTTCACTACCTCACCATCAGCCTCGCCCCCAGTCGAGACCCATCCCTCATCAGGCATATCAGCAATACCAGCAAAGCCACCAGCCTGCGCATCATGACAGACCCATCCAGCAGCAATCTCAGAACCCGCAAAGTGTTGAACCACCTGCGCAGCCCGTAGAAAGAGGGGCACTACAGTCTGAACTCGACCAGCTAAGGAAAGAGAAGGAAGCGCTTACGATGCAGCTCTACACTGCCAGAGGAGAGATCTCGGTTGTAAGGAGCAAGAACGTGAATGATCTCAAGGCTGCCGAGAGGCAGGTAGACATTCTCAAAAAACAGATGCAAGAGCAAGCCACCAAGCATCACGCTACTCTACAGTCAAAGGAAGCCGCTTATGCTCAGTTGATCACAGACACCAACTTCCAGAAGCATGAGCTGGACGAGCAGACTCGAAAGGTCCAGGCACTGCAACGACAGATGAAGGAACGTCCCTTGCAGGACCGACCTAACGACGTCAACCTATCACCTCGAAAAGGCCTAGCCAACAATCTGAGGGATGGTTTTGATGATGACGAGGTCATGCAGATGTCACCTGGACGCTCGCCCGCTAGGCGAAAGGCGTCCAAACCAAGTACACCCACTAAGAAAAGGAAGCAAGCGGCTGTGAATGAAGTCGATGTGCCTTCGCTGCCGTTGAGGTTGTCTGCTGATCAGGAACCTCATAACCCTGAAAAGACAGCCTCGAACATTCACACAAAGACCCCAGTTGTCAAAGATTACGCGACAGAACAGCATTTGCAGTTCCTGCAAAATATCTTAGCTTTTCGACCTGCCAACGGCCAAGACACTATTGTCGAATCTCTGGTGAGGTATGCATTCCCAAATGCGCCTGCCCGGCCACTGAGCTCGATACTGTTGACCGAAACATCGAAGCTAAAGGGCGACAATTTGCCACGGGATTTGCTAGTTATCTTCGCACAGGTTGTTCAGAAGTGTGTCAACGAGGGGTACTACAAACCAATCACTATCCTATTGGAAGCCGTCAACCACATCCTCGACATAGACCCGACTATTATTGACGCCGAAGCCTTGCGAGTGCTGTTGCCAGCGTTGCAGTCGTTGGCCAAATCTAATGCTGCAGTGTCTTACCGGCTGGCTAACAACAGATTCAAGGTCTGGGATAAGGAGAACCCTAGACCCAGACGTGACGCAGATGTCGACACAACCACGTGTCTGGACATATTGCTCACAATCTCCTGTTTGATCGTGGACGAGCCAGAGCTGATTCGGCTTTTCTGGCGATGGATGGACACCGAGTTTGTGCTTATCGTCCTGCTGCCATCGCAGCCGCTCCAGGACATCATGCTCATGCTCGACATGCTATCAACCAGCGTACTTCCTGACACATTCGGCATCATTACCTCACCCGAGGACCTACAACTAAAGACTGAGATATATGTTGTTGACAAAATCACAGTTCTTCTCTGGGACCCACCCCGGCACCACATAAGGTCTCACCTCGACAAAACTGAGTCTGACAGTCCAATCCGCGACCGACTCAAGCTGAAGAAACTTCAATCCCGCAAGGATTACGTCCCAGATCCAGAAGAAGTCAAGCCAACACGCCTACAGATCTGCCATCTCAGGCTCAAAGCACTCGAGATTCTGACAAGGTTCGTAATGACTTCGATCCCGTATCCTTACGAAGAAAACATTCACCAGCACCATGGCACTACATTCATCGTCAGTCAAACTGGTGCGATTGCGAGACTGGTGCGCTTTCTCTACGAGGAAGTCAGCAACCTATACGCCAACCACTTCGACACGCACAGTCTGCATGCAAAGCTCGTAAACAGGTGTACAACGCTGTTGCACCACATCCTGCTGAGCCCTCAAGCAAGAGAGCCAACGTTTGACCTCACCAAAGCTCTCTCGGCAACAGTAGTCGGGACACAGAAATTTATGGTGGTGATGACGAGGATTGCATTGGGCGATAGTCTGGAATACGGTCTTGAACCAGGAGTCGTAGAAGAAACCAGGGAGATGGCAAGAAACATTCTGTCAAAGTATGTCACGCCCGATGAGGCCAGCCAATTAGAGGAAGGCTTTGGGATTCTTCGCATCGAAGACGGTGAGGCAGCTGCTGGCGATGAAGATGAAGCGGAAGAGGAGGTCATGGCTGAGATTGAGCAGTGACCTCGGCGCTAGCATCTAGCCAGCCATTATGACTGGATTGGGGGATATCTGATTTCAGCGATGGCGTTCAAGTTAGACAACAGGCAAATGAAGATAGAATTGACTCCTTGCAAAAGCATTGCTTTGTTACGCTAGCATTAAATCCCAGGATCTTCAATGAGGACGCACAAACGCTCAAAACCCAACACCCCGCTGTTTTTGAAATCAAATCGCCTGCCTCCTTACACTTCCCGCCTCATCCCCACCAATACTATCCCTCTGCTGCGTTATATACTCAAACGGCAACATTTCTCGACTGCCGTCATAACCCGGATCCAGCCGAATGACACTACCACTCGACTTGACCGATCGCAACGACGGCGCAAAAGATTCAACCGAGACAAAGCCCATCGCCCTCCCGAGCCTGGACCGCCTCCCCGGTCCTGTGGCTCTGGCCCGTGAGCGTCGGCGTGTGGATGCGGGCGCGGGAGCGGGTGCGCTCCCACGGCTACGCACACTAAGCTGCGACGGCGACTGTGGCTGCGGCAATGAAAGCTGCGATGAACGCGCTCTGAAGAATGGAGGGTGAGATGTTGGACGTGCCCATGGTCGGTCGGCTGAGTGGATGTCCACAGACGTGGCGTCTTGGTGTGCTTCGGTTGAGGAGAGGGAGCGGACGGAGTCGTGGGAGATCCGTGGGGGTGCGGTAACGTAGGATGTGGCGTTGGTTTGAGGGCTCTGAAACTGGGGACGGAGGTGTGCGTGGGTGGGGGCGTGGCGGCGGACGCTGCCTGCTACTGAGCTTGAGGACGAGGTTGAGCTTGAGGTTGCAATCGATGAGGACGAGACGTGGGCGCCTACGTTTCGGATCATCAGGGATGCCTTGCTCGGTGTTTTGACTGTGCTGGCTTCGTAGGGTGGTGCTAGTATGTCGGTCTCGTTGTCGAAGTCGTCCAGGCGATCAAGCCTCCTTGTGTCGAGTGGCTTCATGGTTCGCAAGATCTCAGCAAACATGCGCATCAGTTGGCTGAACTCTTGCTCACTCAGTGGGTTGGGCGCAAAGCGTGCTCGTTCGTACAGAGTGAGGAATGCCACCACGAGTGAGCTATCTTCTAGGACGTCGAGTGACACCAGCTGGGAGATGTAGCCCCTCATGCCCTGCTCCTCTGGTCGGCGTAGTGCTTCAATTATGTATTCGTCGACCATGGCGTTTCCACCGTTGTCTAGGCCAAATGATGGGTCAACGGGTGCAAGTGAGACAGCACGGGCTTCGATGAGATCGGTGAGTTCCTTGATCACGGTACTGTACTCCAGGTTTGGTGTTTCTCGAGCGGCAGGACTCGACCAGCCAGGGTGCGAAATAGTCCCCCAATGTGGTTCGAAGATGCTGCGGTCTTTGGCATGCTCGGGCCGGAGTAGAGTACGTATCCTAGCGCCTGCATGTGCCACTTCCTTCTCGATCCTCCGTGCCCTTGGCCGGGCAAGATAGCCAACTACATTGGCCCTGTTCCTACAGTCCTCGATCAGTCTTCCTACGCGTCTGTTCCCCAGCTCGCGCTTGTCGATAGGTATGTATGTCTTAGGGATGTCCTTCAGTGCCTGGCGGTTGGTGTACAAGCGCGTGCTGTACCACAAGACGGCGAGCACGGCGGTGAGGACGTAGAGGCCTGCGATAATGAAGACATCGAGCAGGCGATTGCGGCGGTAGGACTGGTAGATGGAGTCTATAGGGCCGGCACCGGCGAAAGCGATAGTGAGGAGGAACACAAGGGTGAACGTGGTGGAATAGAAGATACGGAAGAGGATTGCCTTGACTCTGCGAGTACGGGCCATGGCCGGTGTATCGATGTGGTGGCTGTCGCAACGGATATGCTGCTTCTACGTCGCTGCAACGGAGGGATGCAGGCAATTTTTCCGACGGTCGACGGGCATGATGTGTCGTATGCTTATGCTAAGACATGTACCTTAGGTGTTGTGTGGTATTGTATGTCTGAAGCCATGTAGATTGCTGATGTGAAGAGCGAGCTCGAGCTGCATACTGATACTACAGTGTTTGTGATTATGATCGACGTAGTGGAGAAGGCGGATGGGGGACACTTATGGGGCTGAATGCAGGCTTAGGCTTAGCGTCATAAAAGGTGGTACACTTTAGAACACCACTGGACTTAACTCTTGACATCACGGTACGTGCACGACTTATATATCTTCAACTTCGCGTATATACTCTAACGATAGGCTACAATCAGTCTATCTAATGTGGGATAGTATCGCCCCAGGGTTTCTGGCTCGGCGACTAGAAAAGTAGATAGTATTCTGAAGTGTACCGTCTTTTATGACGTTAAGCCTAAGGTGTGACGTCGATCATGCCTCAACACTCTGCAAAAGAAATTGGCTTGTAGGTGTTAGCAAGTCCTTTGATATGGTCACTTCCTGTCTCTACACAATCGCGTAGCACCCTCTCTTCGCACAATGACAGACAAAGCTCCGCCATCTCTAACAGCCATTGCGGTTGCCTCCGTCATCTTAGGCCTGGTGGCAGGCTACTTCCTCGGTACCGGCAGCAGCATAGGCCTCTTCGACACCACGACCGGCAATCCTCGTGACGCTGGTGCCAAGAAGTCCAAAGCCAAGAAGTCGTGGCCAAACAATTACGACGTGGATGTACAGGCCGGCAGTGACACGAGCGATGAGGAATTCATCAAATCAATACAGACGGGCAAGAACGATTCGGACGCAGACGAGAATTCGGATGATGAGGATGATGACAAAGGGCTGAAAGGCTTTGAGGCCACCCGCGAGGAGGTCAAGTTGATGCTCGCAGTCAGAACAGACCTAGGCATGACCAAGGGCAAGATCGCTGCGCAATGTGGACATGCAACATTAGCTTGTTACAAAGCACTGCTCAACCATATGCCGAGCACGGGCCTGCTGAAGAGATGGGAGAATAATGGCCAGCCGAAGATTGCTGTCCAGGTCAAGAGCGAGGAGGAGTTGATGACTCTGCAAGCACTGGCCCAGAGCTTGGGACTATGTGCCCGTGTGATCCACGACGCTGGCCGTACGCAGATCGCCGCAGGGAGTGCTACTGTCTTGGGTCTTCTAGGGCCAAAGAGTGTGGTTGACCAAGTGACCGGCCAGTTGAAGCTGCTGTGAGGTAATGGCATTGACACAGCTCTTGCACCACATCTTGCACGAAAGACATTGGGCAGTACCAGCTGATATAGGGCCGCCAGCATCTCATCTTCGGCCGATGATAGGGTCTCGAGGCACACATGACTCGTTGTGTCCAAGACATTCAATGGTCAACGACAAGCCGAGTATATGCTGCTGTTAGACCTGTGTTCTTCAGCCCTTCATCAGAACGCCCGAGAGAATATGGCGTGTCAAGTCAGCTCCTGACGCTTTAGGTCGCCTACGGACTGTAAGGATATGTCCTGGGGTACATGATCGACAAGATCTGCAGACGTAGATTCGGTGTTGACTGCAAGCCATTGCTCCTTGTGCTTCGTGTTTCATGTTGTGAGCAGAAGCTACTGGGTTGGCGACAGAGGCTAGAGACTCATGTAGAGGTGGAGCACGTGTCCATCTTGATCCGAAATCGCTATGGAGAAACGACCGGAGAGGACTTGCATGCCAGCCTCCAACAGTACGTACCCACGCACAGAAAGAGGCACAACCTGCATAAAATAGCTTTTTTACGATTGACCACTGAGATCAAATGTAAAGCTCAGCCATACTTGGTCTTGTATCCATGCTCAGGGCGCAAGTTCCAATTCTGCGGTTTGTTTAGCTGCACCTGTCTGACCGTCAGACTGGGAAGGGAACAAGAAAAGGTTGCGTCAGAGCTCGCAGCTTTGCCGATGATCGCTGGTGTCTTCCCCACGACACTAAAAATTTGGCCGGCGTTGATGCACCGTAACCAGCAGCACGCCGAGCGCAAAGAAAAGAGCCCAGAGCGTTTAACCGCGAGTTGGAACTTGCTCCTAGTAAAACTTCACCTCCACCGCTACAAGCTTGACTCTTGTTCACTCTTGTATCACTTTTCCTGACTCACAAAAGCTGCACATAAGCTCGAATATATCTTTAGCGTCGACCTCGACCACGCTGAAAGCCACTTCTTCTCCCGACTGGCACCACGTAAAGCCCAGTCATCGTTGAAAAACTCTCCCAACTGGTCTCTTCCTCGACAGTTCAGGTCATCATTCCCTGATCGCCATCACAGTCCTTTACTCATCAACCCACGTCTACCGCCAACATGTGTCCCACCCCAGACGATGTCCCGGCCACCAACGGTCACACCAACGGCGCCAATGGAACCACCAACGGTACTAATGGTGTGTGACTCAAATGCTCAGCTTCTCGAAGACTTGACTAATAGCAGTAGGTGAGCACCCGGGCTTCACTCCCGTTGAGACCTCGTCGCGCAGGCCGAACGAGAGAAACCCCTACCTTCCCGTCGGCGACTTCCTATCCAACATCTCCAAGTTCAAGATCATCGAGTCGACGTTAAGAGAAGGAGAGCAGTTCGCCAACGCCTACTTCGACACAGAAACCAAGATCGCCATTGCCAGGGCTCTCGATGACTTCGGCGCCGACTACATCGAGCTGACCTCGCCCGCCGCCTCAGAGCAGTCTCGAAAGGATTGCGAAGCTATCTGCAAGCTCGGCCTCAAGCGATCCAAGATCCTCACCCACATCAGATGCCACATGGACGATGCGAGAATAGCTGTCGAGACTGGCGTTGACGGTGTCGACGTCGTCATTGGCACCTCTTCCTTCCTCCGGGAGCACTCCCACGGCAAGGACATGACCTACATCAAGAACACAGCCATTGAGGTCATCGAATTCGTCAAGTCCAAGGGCATTGAAATCAGATTCTCATCCGAAGACTCTTTCAGATCAGACTTGGTTGACCTTCTGTCGCTCTACCAGGCCGTCGACAAGGTCGGCGTAAACAGAGTGGGAATTGCTGACACCGTCGGGTGTGCTTCCCCTCGACAGGTCTACGACCTGGTCAGAACTCTCCGAGGCGTCGTCTCTTGCGACATCGAGACTCATTTCCACAATGACACAGGATGCGCCATTGCCAATGCATACTGCGCCCTCGAAGCCGGAGCAACTCACATCGACACATCCGTTCTCGGTATTGGCGAGCGAAACGGAATCACAACACTCGGCGGTCTGATGGCACGAATGATCACAGCAGACCGAGACTATGTAATGAGCAAGTACAGACTGGACAAGCTCAAGGATATTGAAGACCTCGTCGCCGAAGCTGTTGCTGTCAACATCCCATTCAACAACCCTATCACCGGCTTCTGCGCATTCACGCACAAGGCTGGTATCCACGCCAAGGCCATTCTTGCCAACCCCTCTACTTACGAAATCATCGACCCAGCCGACTTCGGCATGCGCCGATACGTCCACTTCGCAAGCAGGTTGACTGGCTGGAACGCCATCAAATCCCGAGCACAGCAATTGAACATTGAGATGACAGATGCACAATATAAGGAGTGCACGGCCAAGGTCAAGGCTCTGGCTGATATCAGACCCATCGCCATCGATGACGCGGACTCGATCATTCACGCCTTTTACCGGAACGTCAAGCACGGATTGGAACATCCTATCGAGTTGCCCAACATGACTGCTGCTGAGAAGAAGAAGTTAGAACAGCAGGAGAAGGAGATCAACAAGGTGCCAGAGAAGAGGTCACTTGACGAGACCATGCAGGATGAGCTTGCTACGGAGCAAATTGTCAAGAAGGCCAAGTCCAACGGTGTGGCCGCATAGAAGCGTGTATTCGACAGTTGCAAAAGTCCCAATGCTGAAGACTGCCAAGAGTGGTCCCTTGGAATTCGACCGGAGTTTGAGGTGTCTTTCCCGATATCAAAATTGATCTGAGTCCGACACGAAAATGAAGAAGATCTACATAGAGATAGAAATCTGACATCTGAATAGCATTGATTCCTCAGCATTTATCCGGAGACCCAGGTAGAGACTTTGGCACTACGTATTCTGCGAGTGACCCTTCCCGAGGTTGTAAGCCGCTACACAGCTAGTATAGTGCTCCAGAATTGTACTTATCGAAGGGGACAGAAGCGAGGTGTTCGTGAGTGATTCTTCAAGGATTTTGACGTTGTGACATTCCTCGTGGTTAGATCCAAGAAACTGGCCTGCGTCACCACCACCTGAAACTCGAGTCCAAATGCTTATCGATAACGAATTTCATGCTGGCACTGAAGTCAAGGTCTTCCCACCGACGACGCCGCAGCAATGTAGCCAGACCGCCATTTGTACCTGCCGTTCGACTGACACCTCTCCATCCGAACATGATACCATACGAACAGTGAACACGACTACAGCGCGGACCAAGCTCATTAATTCGATCCGAACCACCAACCGACCCCTCTAGACATTGACCCTCCCACCGGCACACAATGCCACGCGACCCGCTCATCGCCCTCGTCGGCAAACCCTCCTCGGGCAAATCCACCACGCTCAACAGTCTTACCGATGCAACCTCCAAAACCGGTAACTTCCCCTTCACCACCATCGACCCCCAGCGCGCAATCGGATACCTCCAAGTCCCCTGCGCCTGCGCCCGGCACAATCTCACTGAGCGCTGCAAGCCGAACTACGGGTCCTGCGTGAATGGCATGCGCTCGGTGCCGATCGAGCTGCTCGATGTTGCGGGGTTGGTCCCGGGCGCGCACCAGGGACGGGGGCTGGGGAACAAGTTCTTGGACGATTTGAGGCATGCGGATGCGTTGATCCATGTGGTGGATGTTAGTGGCACGACGGATGCGGAGGGCAAGGCGACGAGAGGTTATGACCCCAGTGTCGACATTGAGTGGTTGCGGGGGGAGATTGTGAGGTGGGTGTTGGGGAATCTGATGGAGAAGTGGGGCGGTATACGGCGGCGGCATGTCGCGATCAAGGGCAACGCGGTCGATACGCTGCAGGGGCAGTTCTCAGGGTATGGCAGTAATCGAGATACGGTTGTGAGGACGATTGAGCGGGCGGGGGTCACGAAAGAGGCGCTGGAACATTGGAGTGACGAGACCGTACAGAAGGTCGTTGAGGCGTTTGTGGACGAGAAGTTTCCCACGGTGTTGGCGTTGAACAAGATCGATCATCCGGATGCGGACAAGAATGTCGCTAAGATTGCGAAGGCGGTGCCGGCGGAGAGGATGGTGTTGTGTAGTGCGATTAGTGAGGTGTTCTTGAGGAAACTGGCGAAGCAGCAGTATATACGGTATGTGGAGGGGAGTGAGTTCCTTGACACAAGAGAAGACCTGATTGAGATGGGTGAAACAGATGGGGGAGGATTGAAGGAGATGGATGAGAAACTCAAAACAAGAATAGAGAACTTGAAGGACATGGTGCTGTACAGGTTTGGGAGTACGGGCGTGGTACAGGTGCTCACCAGGGCAGCGGATGTGCTGGGGCTAGTACCAGTTTTTCCGGTGAGAAACGTGCATACCTTCAGCAGCGCAGGCACAGGGAGTGGAGGCACGGGGCCTGTCTTTCGAGACTGCGTGCTGGTCAAGAAGAGCAGCACTGTCGCCGACGTGGCAAGAAAGGTCATGGGTGATGCGCCAATTGCTTTCGTCGAGGGTGAAGGTGGAAGACGAGTTGCTGAAGACGCTGTCGTGGTCGTGGGAAAGAATGATATTCTGAGCTTCCATGTTGGGAAATGAACAAGCAAGATGTGAAGGCCTACTCAGGCTTTCCACTTTTCGCCTCTCGCCTCACTCCTACGACACAGATGGTGGGGGCAGTTCCAACACCTTCACCACTAATATACGAACACCGCACACTTTAACACCTCAAGTCTTCGCTGAATACACAAAATCACGTACGCCACGACCTCGAGACCACATGAACTCCTCGAAGTTGAACCTTCTCTATACTCAAACATGTCCCATCTCCGAACCAAGAACATAGTGTAAGTCATCCTGTTACTCTGACCATTACCAGCGTGCAAAGCTGACTTGTGTGAAGCGGAGGCTTTCGTCCACACAAGCGAGCACCAACAGCTCCTCTGCAGAACACAACATCAATTGCATCCTCAACAAATATGGAGCAAGCGACGCTGTTAGAACTGCTCGACCATGTTGGCAAGCTTACAGAAGTCGTGGAGAAGATGTCGACGAACATCGTCATCCTCAACGGAAAGCTGGATTCAAATACCAAGAAAGTCGATCGCTTGTTGTTGAAGAGAGATCTGCCTACTTCACTAGTAGACGGTAGAGGTGGTATTGGTCGACCACACTCAGAAGTACCCATGCGACCTCCTGCAGAACAATCGAGCGCAAACATAGAAGTCGTCAATATGCGGGACGTCGCAGGCCAAGGTGCAGCAAGAACGGCTCGACCTTCCAACTCCACGATGAGCACTGCAGAAACATCTCCCGCGTCGCATGACATGTCCCCAGACAGTGGGAGGCCCTTGACGGCTCGTAAGAAGAGACGTGCCTCGGTTGCCCTAGACGCTACAAAGGACGACCCTCCAACAGATTCAAGCCCAGCTAGTCATGACCGCGACTATTCAGTCCCTGCAGGATTTGACGATATCCACCCCACGACTCGTCCCGTGAGGCGTTCTGGTTCCGGCGGTGCCAGGGCCACCGCACCTCCCCGCGCAATGCCTGACGAGTTCAGCAACACGAACATCCACGATCAGTGGAAGGCAGCGACTAGAAACTCATTTGCCGAAGCGTTCAACAACACAAAATCTCATATGAAAACGAGAACAAAGCCGAAGACAATGGCTGCAAACGCTTTTCCTGGAGCGCCCAACAATACCCTTGCCACGTTTGAGCCAAAGCCAGAACAAGCGAAGGCAAGCACAGTCAGAAGCAAACACGCTCCGTCAACAACTCAGAAAGCCCTCAGAGCTTTACCGAATGATGCACCAAGTAAGATGAAGACTTGGAGGCCCTCGACCGCAGAGGACATCTTTGGAACGCGAAAAAAGCAGGAAGAGAAGCGGGGCCATGCTGTCAAAAAGGCCAAGGTGGCAGCGTTCAACAAGGAAGCGTCGAGGAAGCGACAACGGATGATTGATCAGTTGGACAGCCCGAATGCGAAATAGAGTGCAGGTGTTTGGCATCTCGCTTGGCCCCTTCGATAGAAGATTTCCTTCACTGCGCAGCCATCAGCAGCTGCGCCACAGCAGATCAATCAGTGTTAGTTTGGGAGTGTTGGAACATTCAGCTGGACCAAGATCGTGTTGTAGTTGGGATTCAGAAGATCTAAGAAGCGTCAGACGTCGCATCGTGTAGCAATAAGCTCGGATGCTGCATAAGCTGTCACGTCCGGATAAGATATGATGCTAGCATAGTTTCATCGCTGGTGGATAGTTAGATAGACGGAGAACATTCCAGCTGCATGTTGATTGCGAAGCGCGACTTGTCGTGGCCTAGGTAGTGGTACCCTCTGTCAGTGTACTGCTAATGCCAAACGCTCGACATTGCCGTTGTTAGGCGCGTTGGCAGGAGCAGAGATGAGCAAACGTGACAAACACGAAATCGGCACCTTCCCTGCAGCAACTTGAACCATCCATAGATCGACGGGCAAAGCATCGGCGATGGTGTATCGCAATTTGCATCGATGTTGATGATTGATGAGATCGAGATGTTGCGCTCGGCCAAGATGTATGGCTAGTCTTGTCCAACGGCTTACGATTGTCCTACCGCGATGTGAGCTTCCGATATTCAAGTCGACAGTTCGACCTTCACCATTGTCCGCGCCGGGTTATCTCGTTCAGCAGACGGAACACCGATGCGATGCCGCTGCCCAATCCTTCTCCACGACTCAATGTCTCGGACCGCGACAGAAATCGCGGTCACGACACTATCCAGGCTTTCGCAATGAGAGCAAGGATCAGCGACTAGTCAGAGAACACAAGCTGTTTGATCCTTTCTCCTTCCATCAGACCAGTGCTCTCGCTCGACTTGCAGGTCCAGAGTCTTTGAAGAAAAGGACCACACAACCTGTAGCCGAGACATCTAGTGCAGAGCTTGAACGGGAAATGCTGTACCTAGCAGCTCATAGTCCTCCAGGAGCACGAGTCCTGAACGTTCTCGATCAGCTTGTGGCAGGACGTGGCGAACACCCTAATGCTTCCCATTACGAAGCTCTTATCCATGCCAATGCATCTCCTGATCGAGGCTCTGCGAACAATGTACGGGACCTTTTGCAAGAGATGGACAAGTACAGGGTACCCATGAACGTCAACACCTATACTGCCGTCCTGCGCACTCTAGTCGTTCATCCAGACCCCGATCTCTTGGATCAGGTCATTGATTCGTGCGAAAGAATGTGGATCCCACTTGATTCTGAAATGCTACACTTCATATCTGCTGCATATTTGCGGGCTGATATGCCTGAGCTGGCAATGGAGTACTTTGATCTTATTGAGGGCAACGTTTCAGGGCACGTGCACGCAGGGTCGACGTCTGTTACTACAACGGCTGATGTTTCAGGAAAAGTCGAGCTGTGGTTATACGTCCTTCTTATCGCACACCTGACCAAGAAAGAAGACTGGGAGGGCGTGATAAGGCTGTGTTACCGTCTAAATGACGACATCTCCTTAGGCATTCCGCTTGCCATGCGGCAGATCGACATCCCCTATGTTTTTTGGAGCTGGCTTCTTGACAGAGCTTCTATCCGCGATAGGTGGGTTAGTCTTTGGGTCTGGGATCGTTGGGTTCGAACAGCGTGGATCAAGCCATCTCTCAGCACGTGCAAGAATATGCTGGAGCTGTGTGCCAGACATGGGCTACACGACACAGCTGAGAGCACGATACAACTCTGGAAGAAACTGGCCAGTGGAGAGCCCCAGGCAGGTGAGAGGCCGTATCAACGGGGGACCAAGCACAACGGAGCGCTATCAGTCCTCTTGGATGAAGCGTATCTCAATGCCGGTCCAGATGTTCGAAGGATGGCTGAGCGTGAGAAGCAAAAACTCTTTCCGCACTGGCAGTTGTTCAACGATGACGCGGGCATCGAGAAGGATTTCGGTACTCCAATGAGAATTGATCCGTGGGCAAGTCTTCCTAGCGAGGATGGCGTTGGAAAAGCTTGGCCGAATGTGATCTGGGAACGGCAGGCAGAGCAGAAGAGGAAGGAGGAGACAGACCAGAACAGGAGAATGGCGATTCAAGAGAAACAGCCGGGCGAGATTGCGGCTGCACTGCGTCACTGGCCCGGGCAACTGCAAGATGATCTTCAGGCGCTTGCTTCTTTGGATGCTAGCAGAAAGGGACTTGGTGAGGCGCAGGGCGATACAGCAACTAGTTGGATCCCACTGTTCGTCGAGAACAACGAGAGTGGAGTGGTTGAGGTGCAATCGCCTGCAAGCACGTTGAACTCCCACACTGTGCCATCCTGCCGGGCTTTATCGGACGTGAACGATGACTCGGGCGTGAGGTTCAGGGTGACGGTACCCGCCAACAATGGAAAGTCTGTCTCCGAAGCAGATCGCGACGACCAGACCGCTCATACATCAAGCTACGATAGGCAATTCACGCAAGACTTGTTGTCGGCTAGTACGCCTCCTCAGCGGCAGGAGAACGATTCCAACACTCTAGGATTGGGCGTGAAGACAGAGATAATGACCGCGAGCCAGTTCTTTGAGTGCTTTGAAAGAGATGATGGGGCTGCTGAGGATGATTGGTGACTAAATAGCAGCACATGATTAAGTATTGTCGACTTTTCCACTCTCATATCTTGAATATACCTCCTCAAGGCTAGAAACTTGCAGCTAGTAGTAACCATACATGCAGGGCCATACTTTCAGCCAACCAATCTCCTTTCCCAGACCTGTGAGCTAGTCCTGCCCCATCTCACAGCATACTCAATGTACCGGGGCGATCCCAAGCAAGAACTGGAGAGGCACGAGTTTCTCACTCGCTCTCTGCCAGCTGTGCCGGTCAACCTGCTCTCGTTATCGGGTCCCGCACCTCACGCGATGGGCAATACTGCCAGCTTCGCGGGGGTGCGCACGTTGCACGAACAGCTTCGTCGATGTCCCCTCCTTCCAACACTGTTGTACGCTTTGGCACACATCGCGTCTCATTGTGCCAAGCCACGGGCACGGTCGCGCCTGCCCACTCAAATAGGGGCATAACGCACATTGCAGGATTTCCATTATATAAACTAATCAACAACATCTATTCATCGCGATCGGTCACAGAGCGTAGAAAGCAGGCTATCCCGTCCGATCTGGCATACTGTAAGCTGCGCATCGTTCGATTAGTAGTTGGGTCGGTGACGACCAGCGAATCCCGGATATCGATTGTTTTTGTCGTTTTATCGATGAGGACAGCCTGAGTTTTTGCTCGGGGCACGAACAATATACTGCCGAGCCTGTCACGGCGAGATCCTGCGTTTACGAGCGCGTGCCACGGGCTGATTGATAAATGCCGAGTCCACGGACAAAGCGGAGCGGAGAACTTGGGGTTTGAAACAAGTGGGGGCCAGTACGGCACGCTGCCTTGCAGCTATGTGCAACGCGCCGTCACGAGTTGGGGACTCGGTGATGGTCGGATCCTCGGTATACGGCCTCGGTGTATTTGTATCTTGTATGGACATATCACACCTAGACTTGCAGCCGCTGAGAACACTCACTCAGTGCAACGATATGGAGATCAACGCTCTTCTGCCTGAATACGAAGCTGTGCTCGATCCTGACTACGTCCAAGCTTACAAAGCGAACGTGGGTACGGATGGCATGGCACATGGCGGGCAGTTATCTTAGCTAACATGTATATCTAGTTGGCCGGACACTAGAGCACCAAACTTCTATCGAGGAGGTTCGACGCGATCCTGCGGCTTATCGCGTATCTTTTGGAGTGCCGGCCAAGTCTGGCTTCGAAGATCAATGTGAAGAAGTGGACTTTGAGGTGCAAGTTGAGGCTGACACTGCGATCGAGGTTCGCACCTATCGCTCCAAGTCGACCGATGCGAACCGGCGTCCTGCACATCTCAATTTCCATGGTGGTGGTGAGCTTTGCCTGGATTGTGGAGCCAACTGAGGATATGATCAGCTGACTCTTTGCCGTTTGCGCCAGGCTGGACTGTTGGGGGTATTGGCGTCGATGCTCACTGGTGTCAGAGGCTAGCCGTAGAGGCCAATGCAGTCGTCTTTGATGTAGGATACCGTCATGCGCCGGAGCACAAATTTCCCACTGCGATAGAGGACTCTTGGAAAGCACTGATGCACGTAAGTCCGTAAAGACTACACCACGACGACACATCATCATACGCCGCATAACGCTGACGGGACCCTGTGACTAGATTACTGAGAACGCAGCAAGTTTCGGTATCGATACAGACAGACTGTCAATGGGGGGCATCTCTGCGGGAGCCAACATTGCAGCCGTTGTGACGAACCGCTGTATCAGAGAGACCTCGTTGCGGCCGGTGTACTTGTGTCTGTGTGTGCCTGTCACCGATGCGAGCGCTATATCAACGAACTTTGAGATTGCTGCAGGTGAGTTTTCGTGGAATCGCATGTTGCACTATAGTCTCAAAGCTGACGGTATCATTGAGATTGTCCGTATGAATCATGGACTCAGAACCGTGACGCACCCTTCTTGTCGTATCACCGTATGTCGTGGTTCTACGGCCTCTACCTGCCGGCTCAATTAACCTCGGAGTTGCTCAAATCACCGAGCTTGTCGCCGCTCTACAGTGTGAAGAGCGGCGACTTTCCTGCCGGTCTGCACCCTCCGACGTTGGTCTGTGTTGCGGAGGTGGATGTTCTTTGGTCTGAGGGCAAAGCCTATGCTGAAGCCTTGGCGCATGCTGGAGTGGAAGTGCGCTTCAAGAAGTTCGACGGAGTGCCTCACAACTTTTCCAGGCAGACTGATCTGTTAGCCCAAGCAAGAGAGTATGCCGACTTGTCAATATTGTCTCTCACCAAAGCGCTATCAAAAGGTTACAGGTAGAACAGATGACAAGTGGAAGGGCAGAGATCGAGTTTTAGAGGGAGAGCGTCAGGTACAGAATCTTCGTCGCTAACAGTATCATTGTCTCTTACAAATTTTTGCTGCACGCGCGCCAGAGGTCTAAATCAATAGGGTCAGATCAACGATGATAGTGCATACCCTTTGATCGTGAGATTCGTGATCCTCTGGTTTGATTGGTCTCGAGCCGCGTTCACCGCTTCTAGTACTCGGCGTGTAGGGGAACCGTTCTAGCAGAGAAGGGCAATATTTGTGCTTGTTGTACATACAGTTCCTGGACAGGGGAGGTTTCAGCGCTGCCCTCCGACGTACGGAGTCGAGGGTGAATGGTACAGAAGAAAGCACAATTGCGAGGGGTAATAGAATCATAGACAAAGAAGTGGTGCTGAGTAAGGCTTCACCGCCGTTAGGTTATTGTAAGGCTCCCATTCTCATTGGCTGACGGCTGCCTGCCTGTGTTGTTGGTGGGTTGGGCACCTGCAAATGCACCATGAAGTTTACCTACTAGTACGATTTAGCCCGCTCGACAGCCGCCAAGGCTTGAGGCTGCTCCACGTGAAAGACATTAATTATCTCGTCGAGAACACTCCGTTTATGCCACTGCAATATTAGGTGACGAAGATATTCATATCGTGTTTGAGTAGTGCAACAGATACTAGCTGGTTTGTCAATGTTTTGAGCGGCCCGAGTGGTTGGGGGCATGCATGATACCACAACAGGAACAGGAACTTGAGCGTCGAGATGGATCTTCGAAGCACCGTCAAGTCCACTTTGTCCGCTGACCAGTCGACTCGACAACAAGCCGAGCTCGCCCTCAAGCATGCCGAGCAAGCGCAGGGTTATATCTTGGAGTTGCTGAACCTGGTTGAAGCCGAGCAGGAATTTGATGTGCGACAATCAGCTGCGATTTTGCTCAAGAACAAAGTCAGTCGAGCATGGCCGACAGAGAACCCGATACACCAGCCCATACCTGAACCCGATCGGAAACCCTTTCGCGACCGTCTACTCCCAGTCCTTGCGACCTCTCTACCTCAGATACGCGCACAACTGGTTTCGGTTCTTCAGACCATATTACAGAACGACTTTCCGAAAAAATGGCCCGAATTCATGAACATCACCATGCAGCTGCTGAACGAGCAAAATGCGAGTTCAGTGTTTGCTGGTCTGCAGTGTCTGCTGGCAGTATGTCGGACGTATAGGTTTATGGCGGGTCAAGAGAGAGCAAATCTGGACAACGTGGTCGAGGTTGCATTCCCAGGCATCCTCTCCATTGGAGGTAGATTGGTCGACGACACCAGTCCGGAGGGTGCTGAGATGCTGAGAATCGTGGTAAAATGCTACAAGCACGCAGTGTACTACGAATTGCCCAAGCCATTGCAGGGCCACCAACCCACCGTCGATTGGTGCACCTTATTCCTCAGGATTATCACCAAAGAGCCTCCACAGCATGCGCTGGCCGAAGATGCCGACGAGCGAGAAATGAACCACTGGTGGAAATCAAGAAAATGGGCATATGCAAACCTCAACAGGCTGTTCGTGCGCTACGGTAACCCCAACGGCCTGTCTGCAGATTCCAAGAAAGACTACGAGGGCTTTGCGAAGAACTTCATCACGAACTTCGCGCCCGAAATACTGAAAGGTTACCTTACCGAGGTCGAGAAGTGGGTTGGCGGAAACCATTGGATGAGCAAGCCCTCGCTCTCTTACACTTTGATCTTCTTGGAGGAGTGTATCAAGCCTGCCGCCACCTGGGAACACCTGAAGCCACATATGGACAACCTTATCAAGCATCTCATTTTCCCAGTGCTTTGTCAGACCGACGAAGAGCTGGAGGAATTCAGCGACAACCCCTCAGAATATCTGCACAGGAAGCTTAATTACTATGAAGAATCAAGTTCCCCAGACATGGCAGCAACGAACTTCTTGGTCGCACTCACCAAGTCACGGAAGTCGCAGACCTTCGCAGTACTGTCGTACGTCAACGAGGTCGTAACAAAGTATGAATCAGCACCGGACGAGCAGAAAAGCCCGCGCGAGAAAGAAGGCGCTCTACGTATGATCGGCTCGCTAGCAACAGTAATTTTGGGCAAGAAAAGTCCAATCGCAGATCAAGTCGAGTATTTCTTCGTCAGACACGTTTTCCCGGAATTCCAGTCACCTCACGGATTTCTTCGAGCTCGAGCGTGTAACACACTCGAAAAATTCGAACAGCTTGATTTCAAGGATCCGAACAATTTACTGTTGATCTACAGCAATATATTGAAGTGCATGGCAGACCAGGAGCTGCCTGTTCGAGTCATGGCTTCGCTTGCCTTGCAACCACTTATCCGACATGAAGTTATCCGAAACGCGATGCAACAGAATATTCCACAAATCATGCATCAGCTGCTGAAGTTAGCTAACGAAGTGGACGTTGATGCACTAGCAAATGTGATGGAAGACTTCGTTGAGGTCTTCTCCGAGCAGCTGACACCGTTCGCTGTTGCGCTTAGTGAGCAATTACGCGACACCTATCTCCGAATTGTCCGAGAACTTCTGGACAAGAACGAGGCAAAGGGCGTCAACGGGGACGTCCCAGAATATGGCGAGTACCTTGACGACAAATCGATTGCGGCACTTGGTGTTCTGCAGACTATTGGCACACTCATTCTGACGCTCGACGCCACTACCGACGTGTTGATGCACCTCGAAACCATTCTGATGCCCGTCATCCAAGTCACTTTGCAGAACAAGCTCTACGATCTGTACAACGAAGTGTTCGAAATCATCGATTCATGTACGTTTGCTTCGAAACAGATTTCGGATTCGATGTGGCAAGCTTTCGAGCTCATGCATAAGACATTTAAGGAAGGCGCCGAGCTATACCTTGAAGACATGCTACCAGCCCTCAACAACTTTGTTTCGTACGGCAAGGACAGATTGCTCCAACATCCCCCGTATCTGGCTGCAATGGTCGGCATGGTAGAAGATATCTTTCATGACCCTAAAGTGGGTGGAGTCGACAGGATATGTGGGTGCCGACTGGCTGAAGCTCTTATGTTGCATCTACCTGGAGGGCCGCTGAACCCGTATTTGCCCAAGTTCATCGAACTTGCCATGCAGAAACTCGTTGAACAGAAGAACCCCGTGAAAAGCTTGAAGATACATCTGCTCGAGATGGTTATTAATGCCGTCTACTATAATCCTGGTTTAGCACTTGCCTTCCTCGAGCAGAATGGATGGACGAACAAGTTCTTCAGCATGTGGTTTGGAAGCATAGAACTATTCCGAAGAGTACACGACAAGAAGTTGTGCGTTGCATCAATATCGGCCTTGCTGACAATTCGTGCTGAAGATGTTCCAGCGTCTGTACAAACAGGCTGGCCAAGGCTACTTACGGGCGCAACGTATATGTTCAAGACCTTGCCTGCTGCTGAGAAACACCGCGAAGAAGCTAACAGAGCGGACACCGATGGAGATTTTGGCGATGACGTCTACGGCTCCGATGAAGAAGCTGAAGATTGGACCGAAGAAGAGACTATTGGTAACCAGCAATGGGGAGGCGTCAACGCATCTGAGGTGGAAGACACTACGAAAGGCGACATCAAAGATGAGTCACAAGCTTACCTCGATTTCCTCAGTGAAGAAGCCAAGAAGTTCGGTGCGCTTGCCGATGACGACGACGACAGCGTAATGGATGAGGACAACTTCTTTGAAAGCCCGCTTGACAAATTTGACCCGTACGGCGCATTCAGAACCTCTATGACCGCTCTCCAGCAGAGTCAACCACAACTCTATCAGAACCTGACCGGCGTTCTCGAGCAGAACGATCGAGAGTTCCTGGAACGGACACTTCAACATCAGCCAACCCAGCCGGCGCAGCAGTAATATGGCACATTTTGACAAGGAGACACCATCAGCATAGACGATATTCTAGGCATAAACGTCGATGATCTTACCATCGACTACGAAGACCACTTTTCACACAAGCTCTTTGCATATCTTCGGGAGGAGTAGTTAGTATTGAGAGATAGGTTTGAGGCACTACTGTCTGCCCAGACCAGAAAGTCATTACTTTAGGTGCCCGCCCTACCTTCGTGTTGGATCTGCCTTCGTTCCTTTTTGCAGTTTGCTTGGTTTTGAAGATGACGTCGCACCAAATGTCCATTCCATGCTGGTAAGTATTCGTGTTCGTCGGCGGAATACTTCAACAATGGATCATACGGAGTCTCAGTCGGTCATCCCTCGTGGTCACCATCGCAATATGTTACTAGTCAACAGACCTGGCCAGGAGATCTGACAGGTGTACAGGTTCCGATGCGTCGAAACAGATGTGAAAAAGGTTCGATAAGAAAGTAACTTCACGCTAGTGCTGCCATTTCGCAAGACATGACCAACCATTTCCCAAGAGTTGATGCTAGCAAGTTCGACGCAGACGACGCATACACGAGTATCTATTACGATGGCAATTAATAAGCAATTAGAGCGAAGCGTTCTCGTCAAACTACAGTTACGCAGTACAGACATCGTTCTGTACCCTGTTCGGCACAGTACCAGACAAGGTGGTGCCAACGATGAGGCAAACAGAGAACACGGTGAATGAGAACGCATCTCAACGCTGGAACCGAACTGGACAACGGAAAGACAATCAAGGTCATACGAACATGAATTCAATGCTGACAGTGCGCAAAGGGAGTTGTTTTGAGACTATGTAACCCACTGCCCACGATATCACCATTAGACATCATAGTCTCCTCAAACGACGCCCTGGGATTCTTTCTTAAAGGCTCGCGCTTGCCTCGCAGTCAGTCCCCGTTTCCGATCCCTCAAGAGCACAGATGCAAGCATGTTAACAAAAGCCATTATCAAGCACATGAGACCCGCAGCTTGAACCATCCTGTAGAAGTCTCCACCAAGATGCTTTTGGTCAGTCTTTTCTTTGCACAGATAGCTCATAACGTCGCATCCAATAAACACCAGGCACACCCCTAGTGCCCAGAAGCCAGACTGATGACTGAAAGCAGGCCAGTTTCTGGCAAAATACCCTCGCAGGACTTTTGGGAGTTCAGTCAGAAGGATGAAGAGGGCGAACAGGATGACCATGACCTTTTCAGCCAGATCGAAAACGTTAAACCAGCCAATATCATCGGTGAGGTCGGCGGTCTTGACTAGGAGGCAGCCAGACGCTATGATGCTCGCTAATAGAGAGAGGATGTTGAGGCCTCGGATAACATTGAGGATTATGTATGACACGGCTGCGTTACCCATGATGGATTTGGCAAGGGAGAACCACATGAGAGGCAGGTATGTATTTATACGATTGAGTACTGGTTGAAGAAGTTGGTTTGATTTGTTCAGGTTTGGGAAATGGTTGTGTACGTTGGTTGCAAGTTTTATGCAGATGGGGAAACCCTTCTGTGCATACGCAGCACACAGATATATTAACAACGCCAGATACGGCTCTGACGCCATGGTCATGGCCCCATATCGAGGAACAAGGATGATAATCTATATCAGGAACCTAGTACACCAAGATAGGCAGGACCTTGTCACAATTTGATAATGACAGCCACGGCGCCTTTGTTGTTGGGGACCGGTGTGGCTCGTTGGTGACCTTTGTCCGCCACAACATATCGTCTGAGCCAGCTTCCGGTCACTCTGGCCGTCGAGGTCCGAGCTCGAGAACAAAGGAGATCAAAGCGAACAAGACTCGAGCAGGCCAAGACAAAGGATGTGGTGGTCGCCTTGTTGGTGCACAAAGCGCCTGATATTCGGGCTTCTTCAGCAACAATGTGGCCTTGTCTCCTTTGTCACCCGGAGATGCATAAAAGACTTGGGGAAATCTCCTAGTCTTCACTTGTTACTCTGTCACGAATACAACATGCAAGACACCGGCTTCTCCTCAAGCATTTTACGCTCGAGTTTCTGTGGCGGAGCTGGTCTCCCCCAAGCTCAGGCAGCAAGCATGGAAGAAGTCGAGATGTCGGACATGTTCCAGAAGGTTGGCTGGTCTACTCCTGAGGCGGTTGATGAGACTGCTCATGGCGTGGATATAGGTGAGTCTGCAGATGATGGCCGCGAGTATAATGAGGGTGGTCCGTCGAATCCGAGCAAGCGCCGAAACAGGTCTGGGAAAGGTTCAATAGGTAAGTCCACACCCATCATATCACGACGATCATGTCGCCCTTTGCACAGCACGATTAGCAACAGTCACTTCAAAGCCTCGAGGCAAACCACCAAACAAGAGAATCTGAGACGATACTTGACATTGACTCTTGCCAAGGCTACCGGTGGCGACCACAAGGACCGCACATGTCGGCGGACACACAAGCCACGCATCCAGTATCACGATCATGACTCGGTTGAGGTACGCATTGACAGCAGTTCGTGCGCTCTATGCGCCATGGGGATCCCGTTGCGCGAGGAGCAAGTTGACGAGCTCGAGCCAACCGATCTGGGACTCCCTTGGAACGACTTTTGCACTTCCCTCCGAGATGCGCTACCAGACTTTAGCCTCGAGAAGGAGGATTCTGCAGCTCGACCACTACCATTGGAGCAGCTTGCGTATGTGCGACTGACGGGTGGCCCGACCGGCGGCGATACTCTAACAGCAACAAGCTCTTGCAAGTACTGCGGTTATGCTTTGGATCAATTCGCGAAACTGGCAAGTCTGAACGCATCAGCAGGTTGGATCATCGCTGACGCTCAAGGGACAGTCTGCCATCATTACGACTGCTATGTCAAGCTACTGCAGGATGGAGGTGTTCGCACTCTTGACTGGGCCTCTTTGATGACATTCCTGGCGAGTAGAAATCTTTATGGCTATTCGATCCAGCTGTAAGTGGGCGCCAGACCAGTGTAGAGAGATAGGAGATGATAGAAACGATAAAACAAGGCTCGAAGCTGGCCTTCGCTTGTCCAATAAGGCCTTTCTCCCCAATAAACCTAGTCCCATTCAATCAATGCTCTGTCAGGTGCCCGTTCACATTTTTGTGCTTTGTACATGCAAGCCAAGCTCTACCACTCAGGGACGATGCATCTTCTTCAACTCGGCGTGGACAACTTCCGTGTCACTTGCATGAACTACTATGCTCCCTGTTTGCCTGAAAATTTTGCCGGGATCGATGGAAATGGGATTCGACGGTTCAGTGGGCCCTGGCAGCTCCCGGAATCACCTTTGGCCAACTGTAGCCTAGAGGCGTTTCAAGCGTCATCCCAACGGTTGCCACGCTAATCCGTTCGACACACAACAAGCCGTTGACCTCGTGTTCTGTCTATGAGTGCTCAATGCCGGGCTTGGGCATGCTCATGAAGAAGCTTGTGACTAAACTCGAAACTTGGAATAATCGTGAAGTTTTCGGGTTGTAGGCGCAGACCAATTTCGCAGACACTATACCTAGTCAGACAAAATTTCTTGAAGTTTGAAATGATTTCATCCACGCACCAACCCCAGATTCCAGGCAAGCTAGGTGATCCGGGCGCCCCTGCGAACATCCTATTGGGCGAGCACTGTCCAACTCCATCTCCCTGTTGCTTAGGTCCCAACACTTTCGATACGATTTACGACAAAACACGCCGTTGATGATCTTTTTGACAGATCTCGACCTTGATTCGAGTAAAAGGTCACAAGATCAGGTCTCTCACCGCCTGAATCCATCGTCACTTCCGTCCAGCCACTGGCGCCCTCGCCAATCAGCAAGCAAACCGATCCGCATAAGCAAAAGACTTGTTGCCGACACACGCCAAACAAGGCCAAATAAACAAAACACCGTGTCCGAACCATCGCTAGAACCGCCACCACCTCGGCAGCTAGTCTAGTGGTGACAAGCTCCTTTATCCCCAGATTGCCATCGTCCGTGCCCATCGGGAGAAGGATCATCATTTAGTCAAGCCACTGGCCCTCGTCCAGAAAAATCGACCTCGTCCTGCCCTCAATTCATTCTCGGACACGACTTTCAGGCATACCAATTACAGTTCCATTGCGCGGGTGACGCGTTCTGGAGGTTCTTACATAATAAACACAAACTTGGAGATTTTGAACTACACGATCTGATCGACATCCGATTTCTCCGCAGCAGCACCAAGTGTTTCGGTGATTGTCTCTAACTGGGCGACTTTAAGACTCTGCAGGTCACGTTGGACAGTGTATGACCCAGACTAAGGCAATGACGCACCAAACGCGTACGATCATCCTTGCAGGCGCTCCAGAGGCCAATGATCTGGATTGGAACGAGAAGTCGCTATTGCCTGCTCAGCACCATATTGAAGATGCAAGGTCACAGACATCTTCACCAGCAAACTCGGATTCCGATTCTATGCTTTCCATGCCAACGACTAAGCAGCATATACCAAAGTGGAGGAAGCTCGAGATGGAGAGACTCAGAATGCGACCTATGCTACCAAAGCTGAATATTGAATCACCACCAAAGGATGTGGACATGGGCGCGCCGGCTGTATTTTTGGAAACGAACGAACTCGTATCGCAGGATGCGCACGAGTCAGCAGGGAGCGATGTGAGTGCAGAGGACTCAAGACCCTCTCGCGATTCAACGAGCTCGAGGGAGTATGAGCCTGAGACGCAAGACTTGGTGGATTTCTACGATCATTCTTTCAGTATCCACGAGGCGATACCGTCATCGCAGATCGACACATCGCTTTCGATCACGCCGGGTACGCCGGTCTACGAGAGTAGCGAGGAAATGTTTCCAGAACAGCCTGGTACGCCCGGCGGTATCATACGCACATCGTCGCAACGGAGGTTGTCTCAAGCGCCGAAACCGAAAACCCTCACAAACTTGAATGATATACCTGGAGCAAACTTTCTGGACTCAATACACCCACAGACAAAGACGGTCAACCTGATAGTCGGCATAATATCAATAGCACCATCTCGAATCGTAACTACAGGCGCGAAGTACGGTAGACCACGACAGGTCGAGCTGGTCGAGCTCTTGCTGGGCGACGAGACGAAGACTGGCTTCAGCATCACGATGTGGCTTCCGAGAGAAATGCGTGTCAACTGGAAGGATGGCGCGCAGGAGAAGCCTGAAGGCAGCCGATCGATTCTTCGAAGATCTCTGAGAGCAGTACAACCACGAGATGTGGTACTTATCCAGAACGTCGCACTAAGCTCGTTTCGTGGCAAGGTACACGGGCAGAGTCTGAGAGGTGACGTCACGAAGATCGACACACTGTTCAGAAAGAAGGTTGGCGATGAGGAACAGGCTGGTTGCTATACCGTCCAGAACCTGCGGATGGCAACCGGGAGGGACCAGCAGATCCTGAAGGTCAAGCGAGTAAGGGACTGGTTGGTAGATTTCGTTGGAGAGGCTCCGGATGCCGGTGCGGGTGGAAAGAAGAAGGGACGGAGGGCGAAATTCATGCCTGATGACACGCAGTGACAGGAACTAGGCGCGTCTGGCGATAGATGCATTTTCGAGCGCTGGATATTAGCGATGCGAGGCGCAACTCAAGAGGCTGGCCCACTGACTGTACATGTACTACCATTATACCCGAACGCTACACTAATATATTCGAGACGCAGCGATGCATGATTACGAGCTTATGATAGCAATTGAACAGCAGGCAGTAGCTTGATTACTTAGTAGAGCCACTCTTATACGTCGAACCTTATCCACTGGTTGTTTGCAAGTGCCTTGCAGTCCAAAAGTGCTCCCGATGAGGTGATTGTGTTCCAGTATTCGCGTTGTTTTGAATGGGCTATCGACCCTTCACCTCGCGAGAACGACGCGTTCGCCAGAAGGGTACAGGCGCGTTGGAAGCTCTCTCAACATCACTCCCTCAGATTCCATCTCATCAAGAGCCTGAATCCCTTTGTAAATTGACTGCTCTCTGTGTTCAGTATGCTTCTTCTTAAGGTAACTACTCTGATTGCACTGCAAACTGAATTCGACAGGTGCTCCGTTTGCGGACCTCCACAATTCGGCATGAATAGGCACTATGGTGTTTCACTCTGTGAACCAGTGTGAGAAGGTAAGCCCGTAGAGTGAGGGCAAGTGCTACTTCGGCCGTTTGCATAACATTTTTCTTGTCACTTCACTCATGCGGTTTCATGCCTTGGTAGTGACAGTCTTCTTACGCGACTTGATTTGGCGCTCGCCAGTCCAATTTCTATGTTCACATGCCATCGCTTTATCCGCTGCAGCTACGCTGACGCACGGCATTCCATCGTTTTAATCTTCGCAATTCGAACACCACTTGTCTGTTGCGAACCTCCGTACACCGCACTGTCGAGCCCCAAGATCAGAGTTCAAGATGATCCTACCCGACGTCCTCGTGATCATTCTTCAGTATCTATACAACGAACGACGCGACACATTCTCGGCCTGCTTGAGAGTCTGCAAAGATTGGCACGAACTCGCTTTACCGATAGCTTGGAAGGACGTTTATCTTCATGGCCTCGAAGCGCAACAGTTTGTCGATAATGTGACGTCGAAATCAAACCTTGAGTTGATTCAGTCAGTCACTGCCGATATCTTCAAACCAGGGAACGTTGTTCAGAAATTGGGGATAATTGCGGCCCTCGGTCAGCGACTCCAGGACATGCCAAGACTCATCTCTTTCTCATGCACAACAGGCTTCCCTGGAAGTCGGCAGGAGAGCTTGGTAGCGAATGATTCAGATAGATTGACAACACCTTGTAGGACGGACGATGGAAGAAGAGAACTGTTGTTTGTCCTACAGATCTTACCGAAGACGGTCCAACATCTGGAGCTTAGCGGCTATTACTTCGACCACTTATACTCTCTTCACGCCCAACGTCACATCTGTACTGCTGTCGCACGGGTGCTACCACAGCTGAAAGGTCTTCGACTCCATGACATGCGGATATGTCCCCAGCTTTTCCAAGCTATCCAGAGACGTTGCCCCCTACTGGAGTCCATAACTATCAACAACAAGTTCCGATTGACACGATGTGACTGCGAAACCGACGAGAGAACTCAAGAGAAAGGTCTCGATGACACAATTGACGATGTGCTTGCCGCTGCTAGGATGGTGGTGGACGCAGGTTACTTGCCCAGACTCCGTGAATTTGTGATTGTGGGCTTCGTCTATTGGGGAGCCCCAGAGGTCACTACCTTCCAGAACTTGTACAAAGCCGACATCATGAACAAATCCGTAACATCATATCCTTGTGCCCAGGTACACGGCGGTTGGCAATACGACTGGTGGATGCGCTACAAAGACACCAAGACAGACAGCGAAGTTGACTTGGTGGCCAAGGCGAATGAGTTCGAGAACCTAGTCGAAGGCCAACTTTGGATAGAGTATGAGAGCGGAGTACGTCTGCCAAGAGCACTGCAGCTTCAAAATTGTCATCCCCGGATCGGTTCGTTGTCATGGTATTCCGGAGCACTAGATAAAGCAGATGGGTTCAAAAATGCTGAGAAACCTGCAACGAAACTGTTCTACTGGGAGGAAAGAGTTCAAAGATCTCTGCTACATGTGCGAACAAACAGTGGCCTCGTTGTCCCTAAAGTCATACTTCGGGAGACACCGCTTGAAGAAATGCAGCTTGATCCTGATTCTGAAGAGGGTCAAAAGCCAAAAGAGCTATGGTGGATACATCGTGTTTTTGGGTGGGCGCAGTGATGGAACACAGGTATGATGATGGGATACAGCCGGCGTTTGCCAACAATAATATTGAAAAGAGCTGCTGTTGCTCCTCAACCATATCGCAATAGCCTGCACGATCACTGCTAGGTTTGATAAGAATAGCGACGAGGAGGCCAGTGGAGTCGACAACGGCTGTCTGGCGTAACAGCACCGCGGTATAGGCTGACCAATGTCGAATCCGAACGAAGGAAAATATATGATATCAAGGCTGAGTAAAGAGCAACGCGGTCATGTTGATGATGCTTCAATTTAGCAACTAAGAGCTAGCTAGAGAATCACACAAGACAGCTTCCCAGCAAGACTTCTGCTCCACGTTGTCGTCAAGCATACTTACGTAGCCGACAACCAGCACTCATCGTTCGTCTGTTAACGTCTGATGGCATAGCTCCAGGAAGACATCCCACTTCGATCTCTTGATGAAAGTGGGGGGCTGGCTCAGCAATGGTTACAGAACGGGTCTGTATCATCATCCTCGACATCGGGGTCTGACGGCTTCATATCATAAGGGTCCTTGAAATCCTCGTCTGTGCATTTATTGAAACTTTCCGGGCTGTCTCTGTATGGATCCCAGCTGTCTTCGTCGGTCCGGGAAGCGAGTGGAAGGCCCTCGGCGGATAAAATTGGGTGCCATTCCAAGTCGCCCTGAGCGGTGTCAATGTGGTGTAGCTCGTTGCCCTCGCCTCTTCTGAAAAGCTGATGTGTCTTGGCGAAGCTGCCGTTCACGAAGTGACGTTCCCGGATTCGATATAGGTGGGTTTCGGCAGTGACGTTCTCCTGTACTAGGATGTCTAGATCCCGCGCCTTGCTTGAGCGGCCTCTAGGATACTCGTCGAAATCGTCTCCCCCCCACTGGATCGTTGTAGCCCAATGCTCTTCTTGCGCGTTGTGCCAATCTGTGTGCTGGCGATAGGTCCAGGCTTTGTTCTTGTCTCTATCCCCCTTCACCCGAACAACTTGCTATCGCAAGTTAGTAAGTCTACGCCAAGGAGTTGAAGGGTTGACGACTCACAGCCAGTCTGGCCTGTACAGTGCCCTGGAAGTTCTACTCTGATCGCAAGAAAGGTTGTTTGAACAGCTTTTGGTCGGCTTTCTTGAGGGCACATCTAGCGTCCATGGGAGCACACATGACAGTGCTGCCCACGTCATCCCCCTCGATGGTCCTATAACGTTAGCTGAGAATTAGTGGTCGTGATACGTGACTTACGAAGCGGGCGGCCACTCCTCGCACGACCAGACCATACCAAGAAAGTCACCCTTGTTGTTGGCTATATATGCGATCCGAGGGGCCCCTGCAGGGATCTTCGCGTCGGGCATGAGGTATCCATCTGGTATAGCCCCATTTCGAGGTGTGCCGTCTTTATCAACGTAGGGCCATTTCTTGACATCTTCGTCGTATCCCACGATTGGCTCCGAAACACCAGTCTGAGGGCAGGAATTCCTGGCCATGAAGCGTCCGCAACGCTCTTCTCGACGACGTTTCTTGTCGTCACTATTTGCGTCCCAGTGCAACTCTATGTAATTCTTGCCAATGGATGACAGGTTTGGATCGATGTGTTTGTTAGCATCCAACCTGTATACCCTATCGATGTTGGCACAAATGTTGGGCATGACCGCACAGTTGTAAAAGACTGTTGGCACCTCGTCCCTTCTCGCGTAAACAGTCTTGACTATGGGGACGCCGGTCGGCATGCCCCCATTTCCCCTAGTGATGGTGACAACACTCGAGAACGGAACACCTGTAGGGATCTTGCCTCCTGTTACACGTACTTGCTGCGCTAGTAGAAGCAGTAACAGCGTCGTCGAGGATGTGGAGATGGCCCCAAGTATGCGCCGAGTGGGTCCGTCGATGATCGGCAAAGAGTGCGTGTTCCCCATCGTTGCGACGAATAGGTGCTCTGGGCGGAAAGTTGAGTTACGGAAGCTATTCAGGAGTAGCTTATCGTGCGAGTTTCTGTGATCTTAAATCTGAGAGAAAGTAGTATTCGATACCGTCGAGTATGCTTCAGGGAGGGAAGTATAACGGCAAGAAAAACAGCGCCTTATATACAGAATCATTCGTGAGCATGACAGGATGGTGACAGCAACACCGCCTCGCAACGCATGTTGCTCGACCACGTAGGCTCGTCACCATGCTCACAACCCCCAACGCTTCGAATACACTGGGGCCCCCACGCAACACATCCAACAGCGCCCATCGTTCTCGTGAGAAACCAGTTCTTGAGGTACGGGCGTACCCCCGGGACACATATTGTGATGCTCGTCACCACCGTCGTAGCTTATGCAAGCAATATATCCTCTGGTCTTCTTCGTTTTCATGATGATATAGTTTTGAGGTACTGGCGTACCCCCGGGATACCTATCGTGACTCATGAACGTTTTGGGGTGACAGAAGAAGCGAATATAGCTTTTGAGATGCGGGCGCACTCCCGAAACATGTATCGTGATATTGCACAAGCAGTGACATATCAGATGTACCGGCGTTACCCCAGATGTTCCTCTAGCCCTCCTCTCATGCCTACGTCTCCCCTAGCTCGGCATACTTGCTCTGGCCCAATTGGGTGAGTCTGGAGATACTGGTGCTCTCCCGAAAAGCCACAATGAAGTACTCCGCACCATAGAATACCGAGCCAGAGGTCAGTCACGTGGATTCATGCTCCTGCGAACTGTCATTGTATCGTAACGGTGCGCCCCCCACATCAATATCTTGCACTTCCATACGGCCGGGGGCTGGGGGCTGGGCCAGTACAAGGCTGTTCGGACCGGTATGCTGCGTTCAGCCTCCCAAACCGTGAACACTGCTTCAGTAATTCAAGGTCAGCGCATCTCTGCTACTGTCGGCATGGCTCTTTCATCATGTTGCTTCCACACGGGAGTCACAGATGCAGATTCTGTACTCTAGACATAGATAGCTCCTTTCGTGTGAGGGTTGGCTGACAAAGACGCCTTGCATTGCTGATCAGCCTTCGGAAGGTGGTCAGGGGAATGTCATGTGAGCATGGGAAAGTTCGGGGAGAATAAGGAGGCGAGCCAAGCTTTCACAGCATGGCACCACCGATCTGCAAGCGGCAAAGCCTAAATCTGAGTCTAAGCTGCGGCTCACGCTTACGACTGCTTGAAAAGGAGTAAGGACATGCACACTTTGTCGTATGGCAAAGCTGTCGTTACTATTTCAGTATCTACGTATGCGCGTGCATGTCATGCCTCTCATATAGCTACTTATGACATATTGGATGCACGTAATTATAATCCCTCAATGCAATACCTACAAGCAGAACTCCGAGTACTACCCGTTGCTGCTGCCCCTGGTTTCTGAGAAGGGAAAGGGGTTGACCTAGAGCAGGCTCAGAGAAGAAGCAAAGAAACACCTCACCACGTGGACGAGCGGAAGAAGACCGATTCGGAGATGCGCCCTGTGAGTCAATCTTTGCGAAATTGGACTGAAGGTTCTCAAGCCTCTGGACGGTGTTTGAGGCTGGACTGGAACATAAGCGGAAGCACCCCAGACCCTGGCCAGCCTCGATTTGGCTTGCAACAAGTGGGTCAGCAATCGCTGCTATTCTTATCGATAGACGGAAGCAAAGACGCCTTCTGTCAGACGCTTGTAAATATTCGTACGCGGAGACAGCGGTTGCGGCAACAGCTAGGCCGCTGGCAGTGTAACATCGTACTCGGTACATACACAAATTCCATAAGTCGTAAATGACGCGTGGTTTTCACAATTTTGAACAGGCTGTCCTGCAGAGTCCCCCTCTCCTGATCGGGGGAGCATTTGTTATATTTATTGCTGTTGCAGTCTGCACGAGCGTGACCTTGAGCTCTTTGACTCCAAATCTGTTTCCGGACTGTCAGTGTTGATTCTGTGGTCGTCGCACCTTTGTTACAAGACAACACACTCGCTTAGACTCGGTCTGCATCTACCATCTTCATCTTCTTGTATCTTTGGCCGCTCTTTCCTCGAGACTATATTCTTGAGAACTCCCACATCACCACCTCTAGACAGCTAGAACACATACACATCACTTCAAGATGAAGGCCCTCATTCTGTACGACCACCTGTACCCCAGAGCTCCCCACACACGATGCTAACAGCGACAGCGTTGGTGGCTTCGGCACCAGACTGCGACCACTTACCCTCACTCTCCCCAAGCCCCTCGTCGAGTTCGGCAACCAGCCGATGATCTACCACCAAGTCGAAGCCCTTGCCGAAGCTGGCGTAACAGACATCGTCCTCGCCGTCAACTACAGACCAGAGATTATGACAAAAGCCCTGGAAAAGTACGAGAAACAATTCAACGTCAAAATCACCTTCTCCGTCGAGACGGAACCACTGGGTACAGCTGGTCCTCTCAAACTGGCAGAGAAGATCCTAGGCAAGGACGATTCGCCTTTCTTCGTCCTCAACTCGGATGTCATTTGTGAATACCCATTCAAGCAATTGCTAGAGTTCCACGAAAGCCACGGCGAAGAGGGAACCATCGTCGTCACAAAGGTCGAGGAGCCGTCGAAATATGGTGTCATCGTGCACAAGCCAAACCACCCATCCAGAATCGACCGATTCGTCGAGAAGCCAGTCGAGTTTGTGGGTAACAGAATCAACGCTGGTATCTACATCCTCAACCCGTCAGTGCTCAAGAGAATAGAACTCAGACCTACATCTATCGAGCAGGAGACTTTCCCAGCCATCGTCAAAGATGGCCTGTTGCACTCCTTCGACCTTGAGGGTTTCTGGATGGACGTTGGTCAGCCAAAGGACTTCCTTTCGGGTACATGCCTGTACCTCTCCAGCTTGAACAAGAGAAACCCCAAAGCTCTGGTGCCAGCATCGGAACCATACGTTTATGGCGGCAATGTTATGGTACATCCGTCAGCGAAGATTGGCAAGAACTGCAGAATCGGACCCAACGTCACCATCGGACCCAACGTGGTCGTTGGTGATGGTGTGAGAATCCAGAGATCAGTCATCCTGGAAAACAGCAAGGTCAAGGATCATGCTTGGGTCAAGAGCACAATCTGTGGCTGGAACAGCAGCATTGGCCGCTGGGCTCGACTAGAGAACGTCACTGTGCTCGGTGACGATGTGAGCATTGGTGATGAGGTCTACGTCAACGGTGGCTCAGTCCTGCCACACAAGAGCATTAAACAGAATGTTGAGGGTAAGTGCAGGCCTCTGCTCCCTAGGCGAACGTCCACTAACATAACCTGCAGTGCCCTCAATCATCATGTAAGGTGTCGAAACATCTCGTGGGGTGTTTTATCGGCCATGTGTAATCTTCGTCTCCTTCGGCGGTCATGGCGTGTGCGGCGTTCGGAAGGCTACCAACAACTCCGGCGCAGTTTTGATGGGTTTTAACAAAAGTGCTTGGGCGCTTGCTGCATTTCAGCTTCTAGAGAAGAGCTTGGCTTGCGCTCTATCATGTATGGATTATAGAGGGAATGATAGACGGCACAGATGTGCTTGAGTCTGGGTATCTAGTGCGTCGAGGTAGCCAAGCTAGCACGACACAAACACGCGAGGATATTAATCCTTGAACAAGTCGCACGAGACTACAACACGGCTACCCACAATTTTGAGGTCTTGTGAACCGTTCCCGCTGCACTTGTCACCATATCCTTGTGTCTATATCCGCATGCTGCACGGCCATCTGGCACCAAGTCCACTGACTTCCCCATCACCCGCATAGAGGTGCTCTCAAGAGCATCAAATGAGGATCTTCTGTCCATCAGGTTTTCAGCTTGCCCTAGTGGATTCTAGCTAGTATGATGGCGGTTACTTGCTTCGACGTTGACCTCCTTCTTGTCTCGGCCGACTAGTGTACTCCCGCTCGACTACGAGGCAATCACCCAGTCCGACCTGATATCTCGCCTTGAGCTGCTGAGAGCGCTCCACTTTACATGACTCTGCGGAGCACATACATAGAGATGAGGCCGTTTGTCCCAGGCCCATGCATCGTGTTCTTTTCGAAGAAGGTGATGGCGGACATGCTCCTCGTCCATGCAGCCCGATTCCATTCTAGACTGGGCGATGCGTGCATCAGGCTAGAACTTCAGCATCAGCACTCGCCCAATCCTCGTCGAACCACGGATGCTGTGGGGTTTATCGTCGTGGAACCCATGATTCTTGGACTATATACATGCTGCAGGGTTTCGCCCTCGGCCGTGGCGACCGTCGAGTCCGCTCTCGTGCTCTTGGTTGTGAATTTTGCGCACGCACAGTTTCGTGGCTGCGGCTCCGAAAGACAGGTCGAGGACTTCTGGCTCGCGAGCCGAACCCCTCCCTTGATACTGCCGCAGCTAGATCGTAGTCTAGATCATAGTCACTATTTTCGCTCCAATAACCGTCTTGCTGATCATAATCCCTGTTAGCGTCCATAAAGCTCGAGCGTGACGATCTGCGTTGTCTTTGGTGGTCTGCTGTACTTGTACTGTGGACCCGTGAGCCTTCTTTAGACTTATGTTTCGATCCAGTGTTCGGGTTAGTACCACCGCCGCCGCGTTGAGACTTGCTTCTCCAGCGGGTGCGGCTCTTGCGCCAACCTGTACTTTCTGAACTCTGCGCTCTGGCTCGACCGAACGACGATCAGTATCGGTGTGGTCGTCTGTAGTCGCCCACGTGTCGTCGCCGGACAGCGAAATGTGTTTGGTTGCAGTCGTCGAACCATAGGAAGTATTGGTCATGCACACTGGGTGGAGACGGCGAAGCCGACTGAGTTGGTCGCATGTATCTGTAAGAAGTCATGTTAGTCCTTATGACGAGGTGATTGAACCACTGCTGCGAGATGCCTTTTATGCGGCAGGCAAGGTTCCAGACCAAAGCATTGCCTTTCGTACAGCGTGCGACTCCTATGTGTTCTTGCCCCCTGCAATGATATTGTAGAAGCCTCCATCTACCGCAAGTTTGACTACTATCTCCGAATCAGCTGCCCCAGTAATCTCCGAGCTGCAATCCAATAGATGTCGCACGTCTCGCTGATCCTCGTGAATCGAGCCATTTGATGAATCTTCAATCCATGAGACGAATTCATCGCATGACAGCTCATCGGCATGCTCCTGGTGACTTGAAGCCCTGGAGTGCGCTGGACTGTCGGGCTGGGAGGATTCTCCAACGGCTGCATATCCATGAAGCGCGTCGTTTGTTTCCAAACTCATTACGCAAGTCCATTCAAGAAGAAGCTGAATGGCAACATACTCAGATTGCGATAGCAGCTTAACTAACCGCCTCGCAAGGTCTTGAATACTCTCGAGCTCTTCGGTCAGGCGTACAAGTGGGCGAGCAGAACCTCGCAAAGTGAGCGCAGAACGCGAGGGGTCCACGACCATCAGTTCTTGGCATTCGATGTTGTCGGGGATAGGTTCTTCATCCTCAACATCGTCGTTGCTGCAGTTTTCTTGGAGCTGGACTGCTTTCACATAGTCTACGACAGCTGCAGAGACGTCGCGGATAGCGCTGTGGGCGTTTTCTGGAGCCCTCTCACGATGGTTGACCCCAGCAAAGAGAACGGTCGCAAGAAGATTGACAGTGTTCTTTAGTCCCTCTAGTTTTGTCACAAGCTCTGCGACTTGCTTCTTGCGAAAAACCCAGTTGATCTTTTGTTTCCAGGAATAAAGCCCTTGCTTGGAGGATCGATCCTGGAGAGGCAGCAAAGAATCGATGTCAGTAAAGAGTAGTGTAGATCCATAGCAGAGCGCTTCCGCCATCGATAGTGCCCCTGGCGAATGAACTGGTCTGTCGGCTCGGAGCCGCTCGGCAAGAAAATCGAGGACGTCAGAGTAAAGCTTGATGCTATTAGCTACATCGTCCGTTTCACTCCTGACGGAGGAGATGCAGGCGCCAGCGTCGTAAAGCTTCCCCCGAATCTGGACGCCAAAAGTGACCAAGCTGATGATCGATGCTGCGACTTCTGCCATGAGGATGAGGATGAGGATGAGAGCGTGAGGTGAAACTTCCAGCTCAAAGATAGCAGACAAGGATGATATAAGAAACCTCAAGCTCGAGCGACCCAAACCATGATAACGAAAAAGGGCACCGGGTCATGCCTATGGTGTAAATGGCCCAGTCAGTTCCGGAGGATGGCGCAGGTAGACCTATAGTACAGGAAGAGCAAACAATCCTCAAACATCCATGGTGTACAATCAGTCGGAAGATCGCTGCAGTGGCGGCACAGAAGAGTCAGTGTCGTACCTGTACCACGATGGAGGGTCTGAAATTGAAGGCTTGGGGTACGCCCAGCTGGTTAAGTCACCTGGCCACTGCTCTGACATTCTACTTCTTTAGAAGCATCAGTAACTATAGTTCCACCGCTTGCGCTTTTTCCACATTCTTTTGTTTCAGCTGCGAGTCCATACTTGACCTGTTAGTGTCGGCCTTCTTTGACGTCGTGCAGAGCTTGTCCTCATCGAAAGTCAAACCATACTGCTTGGCTATCCTTCTCGCAATCCCTTCGCCACTCCAGTATGCACCGGTGGTTGTACCCAACGCCACAAAAGGAGCAGTATGCTCACCTGCCATCCAGAGACCTTGGCCTTTGTCGCCTAGGCCGCCAGCATCCCGCATGACTTCAATATCTTTGTCACCCTCTTGTAGCCCAGTGCGGAAAGTCGAATAGCTACCGTAGCCGGCGTATGGATCGGTCTGCCATGAAGTGAGGTAGAAGCTTGTAGGCTTGCAAGCCACATTTTGCACCGAGTAGTTTGGAAGACGACTGTAAAAAGGTTCTGCAAATTCTTTCAGAATGACATTGTATGTCTCGGAATGTGGTTCGTGAGAAGACAACTTGTTAGTGAGGTAAGCACCACAATCTCCGTGCATGTAGAACAACAGTGTTGGCTGAGCAGAGGTGCTTGGCATGTGTGACAGGGCAACTACCGACTGGTTCCACGTAGTTGAGTCCTTCGACGCTGGGTCAGGATGATATTGCGGAGTATGGAAAGTCGTGAAGCCCGGATATGACGTCTTATCGTTGTTGTCAAGCCAGAATGAGGTCGGAAAAGAGATGTATAGTTTCTCGAGGGCGCCATAGCCGATGCTTTCGATGGCCTGGGCAAGCCGGTGAGGAAGTGGAGGGCTGAAGACGGTCTGAGCGTGCTTCTTGAGCCAACCGAGGGGACAAGTTACTACCACTTCGTCGAACGAGTGTGAGGCACCTTCGGACGTGTATACCCTCACCGGTGCTTCGTCGTCGGAAGTGCGGTATGCAATGTGGTTGACTTCCGTATTGAGCTTGATGTCGGCATTGGCAAGTGCCGGCTTCGCGACTTCCTCCAGAATTTTTTTGTATGTGCTTGCCACGAAGACATTTTCTCCGTCTAGGCCCTCCTCGAGCCAAAAGAACTTGAGCGACTGCGTTGTGATTGGACTGCCCACGAACTGGCCAAACATGCGTGACTCTTCGAGCAGTGTGTGCACATGACCTGGATCGCCCTTGAATTTATCCGACCACTGATCTTTGAGCCACCCGAATAGACTTGTCTGTTCATTGGTTGTAGCAGAGTGCTTATCGCTGTACTTAAAGGCCTTTAATATCGTCGCCCAAAATTCCTCCGATATGGTGCCTGAATCTTTTTCTGACTTCTGTCGGCCTTCGATGTCGAAGATTGCAGACCTCTCTTCCGGTTCCAATATGATGGTCTTGGTCTTCTCTGCTATTGTCATGATGGGGTTTCCTTCGGTGCCATGAATCCAGTTCGAGCCTGTATCGACTAGATAGCCTCCGTTGTCTACTTGGTGGACGCGGCCTCCGATTCTGTTTCGTGCTTCGAACATTGTGACATGAGCTCCTGCTCGTGTAAGAACGTCTGCACAGCGCAGACCTGACATGCCGGCACCAATTACTGCCACCTTTGGTGGCTTTCCAAGGCGTACGCGCTGCATGTTCACCGAGCCGCTGTTGTCTGAGGCCTGGTGGCTGTCTTCAGTGGAACTATTGTGAAGGCTTGTGGCTAGATCCTGTGCTATTCGAGACATGCTAGTTGAGGTCCCCAGCGATTGATGATAATTCGCTACCGACGACGAGCCGCGATGCTATCGGAGACCTGAACGGTCCACACGCGGATCTTAGCCTGACCTGTGACACTCCTGACTGTGAAATCGAGCCAGCTGTATCGCGGTCTTCCGCTGCTATATAGGACTCTTGTCGTGATTAATGTGAACCAACCAGGGGTCTCGGTTTAGAACACAGTTGAGTAGCGATCGAGACAGCTCGTCAGCCTCACCAGGTATGTGAGGGTGCTTGTTGCAAAGAGCAGGAAAGCGAGAACGTCGACAGAGATGCAGATTGATGACTGTTGCCAGAACGGGTAGGATTTGACACGTGTGACGGTCACACGTATATATCTCATGATGATGACCTCCAAAGTTCGTATCCACATGGAGATGTGGTAAAACCGCTTAATGCCGGCCAATCACGGAGCGCCCAATCTGTTTCCCCACGATCTAATCATGACTGTCATCTGCCAGCGATGAATTCACGTGCATATCGACTCTTTCGTCCTGGCCATCCTGCCCGTCGCCAGGAGTACATGCTTAGCCGTCTTGTCACAGCCTGTCACCGCCATGCACCTTGGCTCAGCGATAGAAGACCCTGCACACAATCTAGATCGTCTCCCTTGTCCTTTCCGGCCGCTGCTGCTGGGCGATTCTCCTGATCATTCGCGCTGGGCAGACCAGGCGAGGGGTGACGGTGCTGAGTCGTAGAGCCTCCAGCATCCTCCAAGGCGGTGGTTCGCGCGGCCGTCGGGTCGGTCCGGCGCATGCCATGCATCGAGGCTCGGGTCCCTGGCAGCCAGTTCTCTTTGTCCGAGTCACTGCCCGAGTTCTGACGCCGGCTTCTAGACTGCTTCTTGGGATTCTCGTCTTCGTGAATGCTGTCCGAACCTTGCAGTCGAGCCATGGATGATCGTGTACGTGACAGGTTGGGCTTGGATTTGAGGGCAGATTGACTTCGTCGTAGGTTGTGCTTAGCAGGATTGGGGCTCAAAGGCTGTATTTTGCGTTGGCTTGCAGAGCGCATCAAGCCCAGAGCGCCTGCCGCTGAGCCGGTCGCCTCCTCCTCTGCTCGTGCTGCCAGGGATGAGCGGGACGAGCGGTCGCAGTAGAATTCCCACGTCCTCGCATCTCGAGATCTCCCTACGGGACCCTTAGGAGGAGCAGCATCTCGAAAGATGAATGGGCTTGAGACATCACTCTGCGCTCTCATGAGGCCAGATGATCGGCGGCTTGCAAGACCCGGCGGAGGTGCTGGTCGCTTCTTCGGAGGGGACGGGGTCGCCTCGTTGTTTACACGTACTTTGACGGAACCGTCTGCATTGACGGCAAGTCGAACGAACGAGGAAGTGCGTCGCAGGGACGTAGGGTCCATGGGTGAGTCTTGCTGCGCCGTGGCGCTTCGATCCTTCCCTGCCATCTCCTCATGGCTCCTTTTCTTCGTGATCTGCGTGCTTGCTGCAACACTGGCGGTCGCAGGTGTGCTGTCTGTGTGGGTTGCTTTCTCGATCAGGGTGGTGCTCCGTAGACTGGAGGGAGGAGTAGATAGAGCGGCATTGGTAGTTGGGCTCTGGCGTGCGGGCACTGCAGGGCTGGAAGTTAAGGGTGAGTCAGAGTCGTGGAGGATTGACCTCAGGTCGTTGGTCCGGGGCGAGGAGCGCTGCTGGCTAGGTGACTGCGCTGCCAGGTCGGTCCCGTCTACGGCGGCCTGGACATCCTGACTATTCTGGGGGCTTGGCAGCTGCTTCGTTGCTTCGAGTGGTATGCCGTTGCGGAAATGGGGGATCAGCTCATGTGGCTGGAGTGGTTTTGACTTGCGGCGGTCGTTCTGTCGGCGGTTCTGAAACCATATCTAGATGGGGTGTTAGCAAGTGAGGTCGATCCTAGGTGCGCAGCGTGCCGTAGCCGTACCTGTACTTCTTTCTCGCCCAACTCTACCTGCTTGACCAGGTTCAAGCGTTCTTCCTTGTCAGGCTTGGAGTTCTTCTGGTAAGCAGACTCGAGGATGGCATGGTCGCGCGGACTGAAGGCCTTGTCAGCTCAAAGCCCTGCATGGTCTGGTCGTCGCATGTGTCTCACCTCGTTCGCTTCCTCTTATGCCTCGCGCTCATGGCCGCGTCCAGACGGAAAGCCTCATCTTCCGCGCTGGTGTCGGGAGTGTTGGTCACATGTATTACGTCTTCTTGCGGGGGACTTCTGGTCGCAGCTTCCTGGTCCGACATGGCTCTTACAAACAGCTCTTACAACCAACACATGAACTTTTCGAACGAATGAATCCAATTAGCCCGGGTGCAAACAGCAAAGAGAATACAGCAAGAAATAGTGGTGTCGAGACTCGTTGCAAAGCTCTCGCAGTTGCGTAACGCGCCAGAACGCGTGAAGCGCATCATCTTGCTGCCAAGCCCAGCCCAGCACTATCTCGCTACTCACCCTCCTCAACCTCGGCCACGCCAACCAGCCTCATCATTTCGTGCCTTCCTTGTCCATCATTCTTTCTATCGCATGCCCTCCATACTCATCCTGGATAGTCCCACAACGTACTCTAGATGCAGCTACTATGCAATTTGTTGTGGCATGAGCTCAGAACTACTTCATTCCAGTCATCTACCACGAGTATAGGGAGTATCGCCATAAACATCTCATCGAATCAGATTCATGTGCACTCGTCGAGACTGCGGCTTTCTGCAGTTCTCACTTCGTGTCCTGAATAGGTAGCCTGTCGCCTCTCGGTCCCATCACCGGGACATGCATAGGAACCATACAGGTCTAAGATGGAGCATAAGGTCAGTGTCGAGGAGAAAGATGGGGCCTGTGCATGTTATGGCGACGGGCAGAAGTTGCACTGGAGGTACGTTGCGGTCTGATGAGCGTCTATCCATAGCCGTCAAATGATAATAGTATTCATACATTTTCGGTCATACTATCTGTACTCACGCATCAACGTAACTCAATCTTAACCTGTGGTTGTGTCGAGATGGTGTTTACTCCGTTTATAGCTCGCGTCCTTGCATATGTTATACAAGATAGCTCCTCGAACTGCACCTCGCCGAAATGCTTACGACATCTAGCCCTTCCCTCGACCTCGTCCTCGACCCCTTCCGGCTCCACCTCCACCCCTGCCTGCACCACCTGCAGCTTTCTTCTTAGGCTTAGGTTCATCGTCCTCTTCGTCCTCTTCGTCCTCTCCATCATTAGCGGCTCGCTTGCCTTTGCCCTTTCCCTTACCTTTCGGATCGGCCTTCGCTTTCGGAGCAGCTTTTTTCTTGGGTGCCTTGATAAACTTGTCCTTCTTGAGGTCGAGCTCCTCGTCTTCGTCGACCTCATCCACGACTTCACCAAGGTCGTCTTCTTCATCCACAGCCTCTTCGAGATCAGGTTTCTCTCTCTTGCCGCCACCAAGTCTGGCCATTCCTGTGTCACCCGCCTTTTGATGTGATCTAGGATGGTCCCGTGAGTTGTAAAGCCTTGTGAACGCTGCCTTGGTCTGTGTGTCGATCTTCACCGATTCCTGGTCCATGGGACCTAGACCAAGCTCCATGATTGCATCGTAGTCATCCTTAGAGAGATAGTATGAGTCCATGAACTCGATAACCTCTTCCACAGAGTCCTTTCCTTGACTCTTCATAAGGCCAATGGTCTTCCCCCAGAGTGCTGACATATACTGTTGTCGGATCTCGTGCCGGTCAGCCGTTGTTCTCAGGCGCATATGACTTTGGATTTCCTTGACATAACGAGCCAGCTTGCCTTGCTTGCTGTTGTTGCCAAGCCAAGATGTGAAGCCAACCTGTGCACCCAAATTTCCGTAGACGTAGCTTGCTGGCTTCACGAAACTGAAGACTGCATGCGTAGGCATGAGCGACCACTGCTGCTGTGAGCCATGGATCATCCTATCAACCAGGTCACCATCACTGATACTCGCTGCCGCACCTTCTGCTAACTCGAGTAGTTTCAAGTTGTGCGCTTTGCCACTGACATTGCTTGCTTGAGACATTCTAGTTTTGAGGTAATTCTCTTGTAGCATGAGATAGCTGAACTCGTGGTCATTGAAATACAGCTCAATTTTGTCGTTGAGAGTGGCAGTCGATGATTGAGCGAACATCTCAGCTCGTAGAATCTTGCCTACAATGTCCCAAGGTTTCAATATGACGTGTTTCTCCCAGGCTTTAGACATTGCCTTGCCGTCGCTGTACTCCATGTCCCTGTTGTCGAGCTTGATCGTTGATATCATGTTGATGATTTGTCGTATGTCAGCATGCGAACCTTCAATGATAGCGTCGATGACCTGCTTTGGCAGTTTGAGGCCCTCCCGGAAGCAGATTGTCATGATCCTGGACCTGATCATGTCGGCGGTCGGCCTCCGGAAAGCGAAGTCAGCTGTGACAAAGTCGAATGGCTTCATTTTGGGCAGCTTCCGGTCGTTGCAGATCAGTATCATCGGAATGTTCGTCTTCTTGGCCACAGCTGCCAGGGCACCAACACCACCACGATCACCTGCTGACATACCATCGACTTCGTCCATTATGAGTACCAATTTTCTCTTCGATGCATCGACTTTCTTGCCGTCGCCAGCGAAATAGCCAAGTAGAGATGTCGTGTCAAGCACACCCCTAAGACCAGTCTCCACGAGCTTCTTGCTCCTCGTGTCGCTGGCATTACTCTCGACGATATCATAGCCCTCCAGTTTGGCCACTAGGTGAGCAGCGGTCGTCTTGCCGATGCCTGGTGGACCGTGTAACATGGCGGCTCGATAGATTCCCTTCCCATCAGAGCCAGCCTTTTTGAAGTTCTCTGAGTGTCGTTTGGGCCAAGTCCGTAGCCAGGTCTGGAGACCTTCAACAAGACCCTTATTGCCACAAACACCGTTCATACTGTCCGGTGCGTACTTGTCGACCCAAAGTCGATCGTCTACCTTCGGTGCTTTCTTCTCAGGTGCCTGAAGCCCTCGAGCAGTAGCTGCTGCCTTGGCGTCTTTTTCTGCCTGTTTCTGCTTCTCTTTCTCTCTTCTCTCCATCTCTCGGGCTTCCTCTTGCATTTTCTTTTCTGCTGCAGCTTTCTTCTCAGCGTTTGCCGCAGCAGCTTTGCTGTCACCACCATTTTCGGGCATCTTCCTGATCAGATCGAACAGTCCATCCTCGTCGATTGTTTTGATGCCTAGCTTCTTGATGGTCTCGAGCTTCTTCGGTCCAGCCTCGGCACCTAGGACAACAAAAGTTGTTCTGGAGCTGGGTGCGCTCGTGATTTTCCCGCCATATTTCTTGACGAGAGATTGGCCTTCATCTCGACCCAGGCTGTCCAGCACACCTGTGAAGACGAAGGTCATACCCACCAAGCAGTTGTCTGCACCTTCCGGAATCTCCTTGGAACCGGCTGCGAGTGGTGCAGCTCCTGCGTTGCCTCCGCCAGGCTGGAATTTGAATTTTCTATCTTCATCCCTTGGTGGAGGAGTGGGAGGTCTCACTGTTTGCACAGAATTGAGTATTTGAGCTGCAGCAGAGTTGTCTGGCTCTTCTGGCTTCTTCTCTCTTGGTTTCTTCGTCGTTGCCGTTGTCGTCTTCTTCTTCTTTTTCGGCGTTTCTTCTTCATCGTCTTCGTCGTCATCCTCAATCTTACGCTTCCGAGCCGCCGAAGCTCGCGGCTTTCGTTTCGAATCGACAGCGCCGTCAGTAGCTGGGATCTCTGCCATCTCCAGGTCACTCTCTTCATCCTTAGGAACGGCCTTCTTACCGTTTGGTTGCTTGCGTGGTTTAACAGGCACATCACCACCGTCGGACCCAGACCCCTCGTCGTAGTCGTCAGCTTTGCGTCCGACCTTGAAGTCGTCGGCGTGGACATCGTCGTCACCACCTTCTCTTGTATCGTCTACCTTTGCGTTCGTTTCTTGATCACTGTCTTCGAGGTAGGATGCTTTGGTGGATTTCCTGGCTGACCTCCGAGCACTGTTCGGGGCTGATCCATTGGTATTAGCTGATTTCTTCGGCGTTGATGCTGGACCATTCGCTGCACCCTTCCCAGTCTTGGACTTGGTGCCAGCAAAGTACGCTGAGCTCGTGGTCTCTTCCTCTTTCGGCTCCTCTTTGGCTGGCTTTCGTTTGGCAGGTGTGGCCCTCTTTGGCTTTGTCTCCTCAATGTCATCTTCGTCGTCCGATACCACTTTCCTAGGCCGACCTCTGCCAGCGGCTTTCTTTGGGGTCTCAATATAAAATTAGCCTTTAGACTCACACAGAAGATAGGGACCTACCGAGTCCTTGCCCTTGGCCAATGCGGTAGCCTTGACGGGGCCCCCTCCGCCTCCCCCAAAGAAGCTGCGTATGTCACCAGCCATGTTGACGTTGATTGCTAACCGACAAGCAAGATAGGACTAGTATTGCAGCATAGCAGAGTTGCCAAAGAACAGATGAACAAGTGAGTAAAGCGGCCTAAGCGCCGTTGGTGCTCAGTGATATGCCCTCCCAAACTTCGGAGCAGGAGCGATGATGTCGCGACGCGCTCGCGTTCCTTCCTCCATCATCATCTAAAGTGGTTTCGGCCTTGATGCCTGGCGTTGTCGCTGCTTCGCAGAACACAGAAAGCTGGACGAGCAACGTACTATCGCTCAGCAGGGCATCAACGACTCATCTATCATCCTCATCTCGATATCAGCGTCTCTTGCCTCTTATAGACCCTGAGTGAGACGAGACCTTTTCTACTGTCGGCCGACGAACTGCAGAACCAGGTCTGTGCTTGATCTGTATATGGTTTGCAGCAGCCAGTTGTAGCAATGCCAGCTGCTTCATTGCGGCCGCTGGGTAAGCTCCCATAGCATCATCCTCGTCGCCGTACTAACAACATAAGCTGCCAGCTTCGAAGCTCTCTCATTATCACCCATATCCAGGACAACCTGCATCAGACCTCGAGTAGTACCCTCCTTCTCATGCACCTCAACACAACACAGAACATGCGCTCCCCGGAGGACTTTTACCAGCACGACGTCTGCACGAGACTGGCTGCGCCCGAACAAACCTGAAAGGAGCAAATCCATGGTCGGCCGGCCCCGTCTTCAACGCGGCGGTAGCACTCGGGGCACGACCGTAGTCTGGGGCGACTACGGGCTACGCATGAAAGACCACGATCGTCGAATATCCTCCAAGCAATTAGAGCTCGGCTACAAGACCATCCAGGCCAAGCTACGTGGGATGAACTTCAAGCTATATACACGGGTGTCGGCCAACATCGGTGTATACACCAAGGGAAATGAAGTGCGTATGGGTAAAGGAAAGGGTAAATTCGATTACTGGGCTGCCCGTGTGCCTGTGTCTAGAGTGGTGTTCGAGTTGTCAGGCCCCGTGCACGAGAAGGTCGTCAAGGAGGCTTTTCGACTGGCGGGGCATAAGTTACCCGGCCAGTGGGAGTTTGTGAGAAAGGGCGATCCACCTGTGGTAGGCTTGACGGTGTTGGACGCAGAGAAGGGCATCACGCTCGAAAGTCTGAAGAGAGCGAGGAGAGATGTTGAGCCACACGATAAGGACGCTGCCGAGCAGGACATGATAATTCAGGCAGAGACAGATAAGCCGCCGCAAACCGTGAGCACGACAACGGATGTATAGAAGCATGGTGTATCAATACGATCAATTTGTTCATACGGTCGTAACCAGCTTGCTTCCAATTCGTGCTCATGCGCCAATATTGTAATCGTGAACACCGCGGCCTTTAGAATATTGCTGCTCACTTCTCGAGTTCTTACCCTCGCCCGCCTCCAGGTTCTTATCGGCATCTGCACCGCCATATCCTCCTTCTTGATGGGATTGGCCACCGGAAGTAGTAGTCATACCGCCCATACCACTCTCAGAGATATTCTGACCATATCTGACATTCTCTGTAGTCTTCTGTGCGCGGTCGGGATCGACTCCGGACGTGTCTGTGGTAGTGCCGCTGTCGGGGGCAGAGCCTATATTCAATCAGTTCATGGCGGACTAAACTAGTAGAGACAACTTGTACCTCCCATCGTGCCGCTCTGCTTCGCATGCGGCTTCGAGAAAGTATCGATAGCCTCATATTGCGTCTGCTCTCCACCAGCCTCGGTGTCCATTGTCTGAGGCTTGTCCATCTGGCGTGTTCCTGTCGACATCTCTGATATAGATTTCGTACGACTTAGTATAGAACTGGCACTGCTACTACTGCTGGTACTGCTGCTCCGACGTGCTGGAGCAGGTGAAGTGCTTCGAGGTGACGAGGGGCCGGGGGTGTTTGTACGGCTGCCGAGTTTTTGCTCCTTGAAGTCTGTGAGCCACTGGCAGGACAAGACGTTCTCGATTTCTTGGGTTATTGTATGGAAGAGGTCCATAGGGGTAACTTGTTTCAGCCCATTATCATGCTACTGTTGTTGAGGGCAAGAGCAGCGGTAGTGTCCACTTTCATGTGGTTGAGCGGTCATCGCGCTGAGCGTTTATGCTTGACGTCATACGGCGCATGAGCGAGCAGGACAACACGAGATCTACGATGAACAGTAACACCAAGCAGGAGCGGAGGGGAGTTGGAGTAAGAGCTGACGTTTGCTTAGAGATGTCTAAGCCATTTCATTGCGTATTGGGGATACCACATTGTCGGTCGTCATCTTCAGTTGTGCTGTGTCACCATCCTCCAAGACCCTTGACCTTGCCAACCCCGGGTAGCAAGGGCATCCGATTGGGATATCAACGTGGCCAGGGTGGTCGTCAATTTCAGGACTGGACGGGACTTGGAGTAGGAGCCCACATTTGGTTGTGTGTGATCTTGTGAGCTATAGTCCGTTGCATATCGAGGACATCGAAGATGGAAGTCGTCTTTATTTGTGCTGTGTCACTATCCAATCCAATCGGAGCTTCGTCCTTGCAAGCGCAATAGCTAGGTTGAACTATTGTAGGATTGGGATGCAATTTGGGCAATATCCTTTCGGCGCAGCATAGCAGTGTTGGTCGACTAGGTACAAGCCACATGTCTGTCTTGCATAAACCCGTCGCTGTCGGTCGACCTAGATTGCATCCTCGCCCTCCTCGCCTATGTCGGCACTATCCTTAGTCTCTTCCATGCCACCCTGTTTTTCGCCTTCTTTGGGTTTGGCCTTTCTGCCTCTCTTAGAAGGTGTACCTTCACCGTTAGCCCTATCGTCTGCCTTTTTGCTTCGCTTCCTGGACTTTGGTGTTTGAGGAGAAGTCTGCTGCTCCCCTTCGCCTACATCGTGCGTATCAATGACCCTGACGCCCGTCTTGTCGCTCTGGAGCATGTATCGCTTGCCAGCCTCTACGATACTTTTCAGCTTCCGCTGGGCATCGGTATTAGTGTTGATGCCCGTTTTATTCGCTAGCGCACCGTAGTCTGGTTTGAACTCAGACATCGTAGCCAGCACGTTGAGCAGGAACTCGACCTTCTCTTCTGGTGAGAGTGAGGCCATGTCGGGTAGATCAAATGGTAATCGTGTTTGTTCTTTTTGAAGTTGCAGGTACGGCGATCGTTTTGTCTTGGGAGAGAAGATATTCCTCAAAAGAGGAGCAGATTTGATTCTTTGCAAGATTGCTGACAAGCGAACAGTGAAGGTTGCGGGCACTGGTAGAACCCTAAATTCTCTTGTCTAAACACTTTCACTTTGCGTCTTGGTGAGCACCCGGAACATCGCTAGTAGCTCAAAATCAGCTCAATCTGTAACGTGTTTTAGGCTCGAACTGGGAGCCAGTTGCTGTAGATTGGCTGAGTACACCAGATTGAGTCGCGCATGCCTGGAAGTCGACCTTCTCGGACAACGAAGGGTCTTGTTGCTTGTACGAGGATATCGATGATCTTCAGGACGTCTTACGGCAACTCTTTGTGTTCTTCGAGTCGATTTCGATTTCGATTCCGATTCCGACCTCATCTTCACCTCTAATCGAGCAGGCTGTAACATCACGCAGCGCGCTCATCGTCACAGCTCACTCTGGTAGACTCCGCATGACGCCTTCAAAAGCCACCAATGCCGCAGCGTTTGCAGGGAAGGCCCTCAAGAAGCAAGGCACAAATCCTCTCCAGAAAGCGCGATACCCACCTTCGCGATAGACGGCTCTCGCCGCGTCTTTCCACCGTGGGAATCGACGAGTCCCGTCATTCAACCCCCCTCCTAATGGGTCAACCATTACGCGCTGCTTAACGACATCGGTAGGATAAGTAGTCAGCCAGAAGACTTGCGCGCTGAGACCGCCGGCCCAGAAGTTGATAGCTGGCGTTGACATCTTCGTGTGATCTTTGAACCAGCGCGAGAGTAGATCATAGCTGCCCCACCAGAAGAAGAAGAACGACCTGAAGATTAAGGTCGCGCTGAGTCCGTGCCAGAGCCCGGGTATACCATGATGCTTCAGGAGCTTTTTGGTGCAGTCAATGGGACCACTGTACAGCCTGTCTGCCTTCTTCGCAGCATACTGTATCTGCAGCCGTGCCTTCACATGCTCGACAGGCGCAGCGACGAAGGAGACCGTGGCGCCTGCTGCCATACCAGCGAAGCCGTGTCCAACTGACGGCAGGGTGTTTTTCTTGATCGTCTCTTCATCAACGAACATACGATTCGTCCAGACATTCTCAAGCAGAAGCCTACGGTAGACTGAAAGAGATCCTAACATGATACTGTCCATTACCATCCATCCCACTAGTGGAGGGCTTGCGCCTTTGTACAATCCGAAGATCCCCTCTTTTCTGATGGTCTGCAATAGGCAGTCAAGAGGTCCACGAAACCGTCCATACTCGGCTGTCTGCATGCGCACTTTGATTGTATCGAATGGATGCCCAACACTCAGCTTCGTGGCGCCAGAGAAAACGCCTGCCACGAACCCTCGATAGTTTTTCGCAGCTGCTGCCTTCGCAGGCTGACCTTGGCCGATCGCTTCATTGCTGTGTTCGTTGAGGTCTGGATTTTCGATCGTGCTAACACAATATTAGTAGATTACTTCGTGTGCAATACAGACAAGGTTGATATACCTATCGATCGTTGCCGACATTACCCTCCTCAGCATCAGCGACCAAACTACGTTGGAAGCTATGCATCGACGACCAGACTCATGATTCTGCGTGGATCTTGAAGTCGCATCGTTCACGAGTTTTGTTGCACGTCTCTAGCCAGACGATGATTGTTATCACCGAGCGCCGAACGGTGACCTTGCAACTTTATCTCGGGATCATTGGTTGATCGGCGAAGATCGGCGAGGAGATCGGTACTACCGAAGCTTAAAATGGTGTAAGCGTTAAGACCTGGGAAGATCCGAGAACAAGACTTCGAACCACGCGATTCGATACCACATGCTACTAAAAATGTGAATAAATCCCATGCTGAGCTCTGAGCTCCCACTCGGTCGTACAAAACAGTTTCAACCATGTTGGCACCGCATCACAAGCAGGCTCTGGACAAGCATTATGGTGTTGGTAAGTACAAAGAGGAGGCCAACGGCGAGGCCCCCGATGAGCCGAAGAGAGTGTGGACAACTCTGATCACAAACACCAAGTACCTCTCCGGGCTAATCACATTGGACTACTCTATCAAGAAACAGGGTTCAAAGTATCCTCTGGTCGCTCTTTACACAGACGCTTTTCCAGATGAAGGCCGTGCGGCTCTGGAAGCACGTGGTATCCCGATGAAGAGAATCGAATATCTATTACCATCGATGACCAAGGACTACGCAAACGACCCCCGGTTCTATGATTGCTGGAGCAAGTTGACTCCATTCAGTCTATACGAGTATGATCGGGTTGTACAGCTAGACAGCGACATGCTCGTTCTGAAGAACATGGACGAGTTGATGGACTTGGAGCTTGACCCACCCGAGACGGGAGGTGACGGTAACAGGGTGTTTGCGGCATCCCACGCTTGTGCTTGCAACCCCCTCAAGAAGCCACATTATCCCAAAGATTGGGTACCGGAGAATTGCGCTTTCACGAGTCAGCACAATGACACCGATAAAGCGCAAAAGGAAGGCGCTTCAGCAACGGCAGGTATTGCTTGTCCGAACGGCGGTCTACAAGTCGTCAACCCAAGTAAAGGCATCTATGATAAGATCCTGAAAACATTACAAAACCAGGATTTGACTGCGAGCTATGAGTTTGCAGATCAAAGCTTGCTGGGCGAGCGTTTCAATGGGAGATGGGTAACGATACCGTACATCTACAATGCCTTGAAGACCATGAGATGGAAAGGCGTGCATGATGCAATCTGGCGAGACGATGAGGTCAAGAACATACATTACATCCTTAGCCCCAAGCCGTGGGACGAAACGATGGAGACCACGGCTGACGAATCGCACAAGTGGTGGATCAAGCTCAACGATGAACGGGTAGCAAAGGACAAGGCAAATGGCATACAAGATGCCTTTTGATGACGAGCAGAGAACCAAACCTTAGGTACGATGAGCGCACGACGTGAGTAGAAGAGACAAACTCGGAGGATTCCATAGGTGGTCTGAGCTTGTTTGGATCTTGGGCATCTTTTGATCATTCACACGAGCTACACTTCTGCACAGCCTTACATCCACCCGGCCTTCCGACTTGCGCCGTCAAGTGCAACGTTTTTCCATTAATCCTCATCTTCTTTGCATTTTCGGGCCCCTTATTACCTATGAGCAGGCACATGCTCAATCGTAAACAATGGTGGTTGCTACAGCACAAGTTTACAAGAGTGCATCGGCTATCACGACATCCACAGGTCGACTAGGAACTGCTTGCACAAAGCACGCTGCAATAACTTGCGAGATACCAGAATGATATTTCTCCAACCCGTTGGCAGATAACCTACACCAGTCTGTACGCCCTGCTGTGCTGTGACTGTGGTTCCCACATCTAATCTTTGTCCTGGTATTCATGCAATGGAAGAGCAGGCAAAAGCCACCCCCAGTGACATGATCTTGTAAATGAGTTTGTGCAACGTGGGCAGCAGCAAGCGGTTCAAAAAGGAAATATGCCACTTTGATGGATCGAATCATAACAAAGCACAGCTGAATCTCGGATAGCAATTTGTGCAACTGAGAGGCAAAGGTTGATGATTGGCAGCCTCGAAAGTCATGAGCTGCGGGTGTTAATGGTCCAGGCGAAGCAATGGAGCGAGCTGCAGCGTCGTGGATTAGCCAAGTGAGGCGTGAATCGTCAGGCAAGATTGAAGCTAGTCCAGAGCCCGACGAAGACTCGAGTATCGTTCGAAACACACGACCAATTCCGTGTAACAGCAGATTCATGTTAGACGATTGGCTATGTACTCGTCGGCAACAGGTCAAACACAACGTTGCAGACCTGCAGCCGCCGCACATGCGTGAGCACTGGTGGATAGCGCGGACTATCTCTCCACTCGTCTAACCCGAAAGCCTCTAGCACTTGCCGCCCGGCATGCTCATTGCTCGTACCAAAACATCCTGCATGATGCTAAAGCACCTCTCAGCATTAGAGCCCGGAAGGCTGAGCTTCTCACCACTCACGGATATCGACTTGCCTGGATCTACGCGGTGCCATGGGCATGAGTGCCCTGCATATGCCCTGTAAGATTTTGTTCCAGAGGAGCTAATGCCGCGTTACAGATGGCGTCTGGGCCCGGAAGGAACGACCCTTCCTTCTGCGACATTACCCATCTGCCGTCGCTCCTCATAATGTGAAGGCTCTTGTTCTGAACAATCTTGTGCTTAGTCTCCCAGCCTTCACTCACAAAGAGGGACATCAAACATCAGCTTCTGCCTCAACGTCTTGGTCAATTGCGCATCGTACGAACTTGTGATTCACTAACAATTCTAACTGCTGCTCTGTCAATCCCAATAGCTGCCCAGCCGGCCACAGTCTCCGTTGCGTCACCGATCTCTGCAACTGCCCGAAATCAATAGGACAACAGCTGCCGAGCATGAACAGGTACCATACACTGTAGCAAACACCAATCAGTGGTTCCTGTGTCTGCAGATACATCCTCGAAAGGAACCTATACATCCTGTGTGACAGTGACTTTTGACCCTTTTCCAACAGACTCTCAAGGGCACGATCAGACCTTTTCCCCACCTGCTCACCGCTTGAACGCTAATTCCACGCACCGTGGTCGGGTACTACATGAACTGGCTGCCCTCTTGCTCCACCACTTGCTTCTGTTCGTTCGAACGGCTGAGCGGCGCTAGCCACAGAATCTATTTTATGTCTTATCGCTATGTGTACTAAGAGCAAGACCAGCTTTGGCTGTGGTCATATTTTCAAAGTCACCGAAGGCTGCGGCGTACCGAACTGCAACGACATCGCGAAGTACAAGATGCCGGATAAGGACTGCGACTGCACTCCGTGCAAGATCGCAGGCGCCAATGCAACGAGGGGTAGGGAAGGACGAGGCAGATATGCTCGAGAGATACGCACGAGAGACAGCAGGCAATCTTCCTACGACTCCTTGACACCTGATTCTCCTTATTTCTCCATAAGTCCGTGGTCTCCTGCCGACCCCTTAGACTTCAAAGAACAGAAATGGCATAAGCCGACACGAAGGCAGGCTGACGATGCTTGGGTCATCGAACACGAGCGCCGCATGTCGGACCTAGACGAGAAGACCTGCCGCATGTCGCTAAGTCCTCATCGAGAGTCTCCGCGAAGATCGAAGGGAACATCGCCAACTAGTAGCTACGAACATATGATTGAGGCTGATGAAGTTGAAGAGCCTGAGGAATTTGAGTCCACACCACACATGACCAGGGCGATCAAGATGCTACCCCACGAAATACATGACAATTCTGTGAAATCTTCATCTTATCGCCGAAGCCGTAGGACGGGCTACGCCACTCAGTACGTCATTCCTTATGGTCAAGAAGCTCCTGTTCCTCCTCGACGCCAAACCCGAGTACCATCACCTGTCTCAGAACGTAACGCATACGAGACTCGTCAGCTCGTGCATATTCCACAACGTCGAGGTACCGAGCCTCACCACGTTTACCCTCAGTCCTGCTATCTGAACTCACTTGCCTCTGGAGGTTCTACCTTGGGATACTATGGACAAAGCCACTATGAAATTATCCAACATCCATTACAGCATGATGCATACTACCCTAGGCAGCACACAGTATATTGATCGAAGTCACAGCACCTCCCGGGTCGTGAACGGTTTAGAGTTGTCTGTAACAAGGCACGCGTCATTATATGAAGCCGGACATGTTATTGCCGCCGCTCGTGCTTAGAGCGTTTGGGCTCTGAGGTGTACTATTATTTGATCAGCATTAGGGAGCGCTCTGAACGATGATATAGGAACAACTGAACATATCTGTCCTCTTCGTTGGCTTTTCGCGTCGCTTCTTGATGTCAAACCCCATATTTCGGATCATGATAACTGCATGCGCTAATCTACAGCTGCCCCGATTCGCGAACATGCATAACATCAAAGCCCCGTATATTGAAAGGTGACTGAAGCTAGCGAGCGCTACAGGTATGTCCAACCCTGACGAGGATACTGCAGGACCATGACACATGCACTGGTATCCCTGCCGGCTGAGGTAGCTTTCGCACCCTCGGCTCCCTTCTCAGAAGATCTCCGCGCCAAGCTTCTATCGTACTCGTATTTCTATTTCCGTCAGCCCCTCCGCCAGGAAGCATTGATCTCACCTATGAGCGATCTGCTTTGTCTGGCTGCAAGGCACAGAGCATCCTCGCTAAAATGGCTGGCTTCCAAAATAATGCCTCAGACAGAGCGATGTCACAAGGACTGCGCTGGTCCCTGTGAGCTCGCTAATCGGCTCGATAAAGACGCCAGGTGCCCCTCAGACGAAGCTTCCTGCCAGCATGATCAAAGTCGAGGACATTAACACCCACTGAATGCCTCGTAACCTTGACATGCCGCGTTTGCAGCCTACATTGTTACCATTGTCAGTAGCTCTAGTGTACCTAATACCTAAGGCCATCTCTATTCGTTCCCTAGATCAAATTGTCAAACTCAAGCTTGTCCTGTTACGCACCTCGCGAACAGTTCCATGCCTCAAGCGAAAGAGAAGTCGTCTTCTGGGCTGTCTATTAACCTCTCAGAACCTCGGAATTTCTACACGCCTGGCAGCTCGATATCGGGCAACGTGACGCTTAACACGACACAAGACTTTGCGATCGGCTCCGTGAAGATCGAACTTTATGGGCGAGTAAAAGGTACTAAGCTCGCCATCGAGCATGTCCGTGTGAACACATGCTAATACATCTTGAAGTCTATTTTGTACAAAGTCAAGGTAATGGTGAGACCGTATATCGCGGCAGGGCACCGCTGTTCTCCCAGCAGCATCTACTTTACGAAGGCTATCACACACATAAGCCGGGATCATTCTCGTGGCCTTTCGTCGTCGAGATTCCCACAAGTCCAGATGCTGTGGTGCTACAGCAGGCAAAGCACCAGTGGAAGGCACGGAACCATTTCCTTTCCACAGACGACTACATCCCGGGCCACTCAATGCCACCAACATTTCAAATGAGAAAATGGGGGTTTGGGTACAGGTGGCATATCTTCGTCGAGTATGTCATAAAGGTTGATGTAAAAGAAGCTCAAGGTGCGAGGATGGTGTTGCCGCCGTCATCGAGGAAAGCCAGTCTACCCATCATGGTAAGAGATGTTGCGAAGTCAAAGCCCAGCACGTTCACGTTACCACTTGCTACACAATTCACCTTGCCGGATGGGCTTTCTGGGAAGATCAGTCTTGGACGTGCTGCATCAAGGGAGTCAGATATCCAGAGCCAAACGATACGGCGAACTGTCAAAACTTCGAAATTTTTTACTTGGGACCGGGCCAAGGGTACCCCAAGTCGATCATTCACGTTCTCGGATTCGCTCAAGGACAAGACGCGGGCTTTGTTCGACTCTGATAGTCTTCCAGCTTTCACCTTTGATATCACCGTGTCAATACCAAAAAGCATACACCTGCTCGCCGAGCGAGGTATTCCGTTTGTGGTAGATGCTGTCCCAGTCAAGGATGATGGACTCACGACAATCCCTATCGACAGATATCCTGACATACGTATCGACAACATGACCCTGGAGGCTGGTATCTCTACTTATCTTCGCTTTAAGAGCATATTCCCTAGAGATAGCAAGACGAGGTACGACGTCAAACTGCTTGACCGGCAGCCGGTTGGCCATGTAATCGATATGAGTCAGCGAGTGAACAGGATGCTCGCCTTCATTGATAGTACCGATGAGGATGCCCCAGAAGAAGCTACCATCAGGAACGGTGTGGACCTTTCCAGACTTCCTGGTCTTGCCCCAAGTCTGGTGAGTGCAAAGATGGGGTTGCAAACTGAGAAGCCGCTAGCGCCAACATTCAATTCTTACATCATCTCACGAGAGTACACCCTTCGATGGAAGCTGGAGCTTGATGTAGCTGGTGAACGAGTGACAGTATCGAACCATGAGAAGATACGTGTCAAGGTACTGGCACCAGACGCCGAGGACCTGGATGCTGTCCTTGGTCATCAAGACGCAAACGAAGCTGGAATTGATGAGAACGATGACAAGGAAGACTCGGAAGACGAGTCAATGGCAACAAAAGTGAGTACAGGCAGCACGAGTCCTTTGCAAAAAATGTTGCGTGGCAAGAAGGCGAAGCAGGAGGAAGCAGCTGAAGAAACTTCTATTGGAGCCAGTCCACCGTCATCCTCGAACGGTACTTTACGATTCGAGGGATCAGAAACTCTCCCTACGTATCAGCAAGCGCCTACGGATTTTGGATATCGCCATGAGATCCTTGAGAGGCCGCCAAGGTATGAAGCAGAATGATTTCCTAAGCTCTCTGTTCATCCGACCCATGTTTTGGGTCGCGTCTAAACTTGTACTGAACTCATGCTCGGCAGCATCCGACCACAATGCTGGGTCGACCGACTACGTTTCATGATAGTCGGGCTCTCCCGTGACCGTCATGCTAGTCATGTCATCAAGTAGCGGCTTGTTGGTCATACGCCATGGCTGGTAGCCGTCGATCGAGGCTGTGGACCAATATGCGTTACTGCAACTGCTCAAAGATGTTAGTCTTGACATGGTGAACGCCGATTATGAGCTAGCTGAAGCAGGGTGCGTGGTTGGACCAGGGGCTTGCTACTTACCACGGCCAAGAAAAAGTTCAAAGTTTGCGAGGGTCAGGAACTTGAAGTCTACGAGTACACGTATCGCTATTGTGATATCGTTCATGAGGCATGAAATAAATGTGGAACCTACGGGTGCCTCAACACTCACCGATGAGAGAGAGCTAAATGTGGATTAAGTGCTGTTCCAGCCTCGCCATATCCCTGCTGGTGATGCAAGCCTTGCACCTTGTGCCTGAAGTTTAATGATCCTCACCGGACGTCCACGAATGTACTTTGTGGCTACCCTTTTCTTTTTGGTCTTATATGCCACTTTCCGTTGTTTGTACTAGATCATATCCAGTGCAGTCACTTTGGGATCACTATGATCTAGAGACACAAGTTCTGCGTGAGCTCCAGGCAAATACTAGTATTGGCCTGAAAACCCACAGAGCTGCAACCCCACCACTAGCGCGTGATCAACACTCTGCAACTACGAGCACACCAGTGTCAGCTAGAGCCCAACGCGCGTCTGCCTCATCCCCAGCAATATGCCAACAGCTTTTCTCTCACTCCCTGTAGAGCTTCGGCTCAAAATCTACGATCTTGTCCTCAGCACCTCAAACATCCACTCATTCCGCCCACAGCGCAAGATTGGCTGGAACAGACCACATGCCGACCTCTCCAACCCAGCTGTGCTCTTCGAGTTCGATTCTCACCCGGTACTCCGCCAGCTTTTCCACAGCAAGCTCACGAAGCTGGATCACACTGTGATACTGGCATGTCTACTCCACCATGCTAAGATCCTGGTGGTTGATCATGTAGACTTCACCTCCATCCTGAAGCTATCCTCAGCAACTACACTACGAAGCGTTGGAGTCAGGTTATCAGCTCAAGGACGCACCTTTGCAAGCATCGTCAAAGAGAACTTGCGCACGATCGACTTCAGTGATAAACTGGACGACATTGTGTGTCAGCCTGCCGACCTAGTCAAGCTGATCCGAGCTCTGCCTGGGCTACGTACCGTCCACCTGGCAAGCAAGCACTTTCAGAGATACAGTGGGACGATAGAAGAACAGGTTGTGTTCGCTAAAGAACGAGCAGAGCGTCAGCTCAGTGTGTCAACCGCATCAGCCGAGTCGACCCCTTCCAAACTCGAATCAGAGAGCCCAGCAGATCATTTGCGAAGAATGAGACTACGAAGTCCAATGACCGACGGTTCGAGGATGATGATCTCACCCGCCCTCTTCTCCACCAATAGCAAGCCCAGTGACTGTCGTTGGGTCACCGTTGACCTCTCCATGATCGTTTGGCAGCACTTTCTCTACACCGGAGCGCCATACAAAGATCACTGGCGCACGGTTAAGATGTCCACACTGCTAGACACTGCGCAGCAAAGAGGTGTGAACGTGGTCATGAACTTTCGGAACGTGGAATTCGATCCAAGTGGGGATAAGGGAGATCACAGACATCCGCTAGCGTGGGAACGTCCGAATCCGAGATTGAGGGGAGTATCCGGGCTGCAGCTGCGGACCGGCGTGTTCAGGGCTGAGATGAGTACGGCTGATTGGGTGTTGAGGTTGCGGCATCGAGATACGGGCGTGCAGTTCTCGGTCAGGCAGAGGAGGAGGTTTGACGAGGTGGCTAGCCAGGAAGAATGCGGGCTGACCAGATGTATGCACAAGAGGGGTGAGCTGAATGTTTGTGAGTCTTGCGCAGAAAGGGTGAAGGTTTAGAGGGTACCATGTCCCTCAAGTCGTGAGTCACGAAGGATCTGTAAAGGCAAAGTAGCATGTCTGGCTAGGCGTGAGAGATCGTGCATTATCGAAGTTACCTTGGCGAGTCCTCCGGGAACCAAGACTCCTGCAACACTTCGTAGCAAGTCTCATACAGTGTACTTACTAGCTATATGACCATGGCGAGCTCGCTAGCGTCTCAGGCCCCTTGTACATCTCATCAATCAAAGCCACACGGTAGTTTTTTACCAGTGTCTTGCTTGGGATTGATTTCTTTCAAGGCAGTGACGGGTCCATGTCAGCTATGCCACCCCTTTCCATGCGATGCCCTGCCTCACGCTCCGGCATTCCTCTCCACCTCGGATGCTTCCACCGCCAATGTACTCTGTGTTGCTAGCCATCAATTTGGCCCGATAGACGCAGAAGCACTTAAAGCTGTGGTTGTTCGTGGACAGCTCACGACCGCTACTTTGGTGCGCTGTCGAAGCCTGGAAGGGGTTCGAAGCTGTACCAATAGCCTACTGCCGACACAATTGCCTCAGGCAAGTACTGCATTCTTGTAGCAGAATGGATAGAATCTAACATTGCTGGCTCGGTCTATACCCATATCAAGAGTGGTGGCATGGTCACAGTCCATCTGTTGATTGCTCCCGGCCATACCACTGCAGCAATGTTGCCAATCCATCAACCGTCATGGTTTCCAATCGCGATTCAGGCGTGTTCAGCCCTTCGTGGCGGTCCCGGTTCATTATTCTACCAGCCCAGACAGATAGACTCGTTTCCGTAGCGAGAGCGAGTCCTCGATTTACGACCATTTCGCGAAGCTCGTCCAGTTGAGCAGTCGCCAACGGCTGTCCTGAAGGGGCATCTTCTTCCAGACGGTGCAAATTTTGTTGTAGAGCAGACCGATGTGGTTCTAATCCTGGGTTTCACATGTTATTCACGTCAACCTCGTCGTTGCCGTCTTCGGATAGAGCGTTTTCGAGCTCAAAGTGTACTGGACAAGCGCATGAGCGCCTGAGCTCAAACGCATCGCCACAAGTATAGCAAAACCCTTGCCCACATCTGCACACCATATCGTTACAGCCGTCGCTTCGTTCAACCATGTTGCCGCATTTAGGGCATGCCTTCCACTTGTTGGCTTCTGCAAGCTCAAACACTGGCTTGTCCTGTTCGGAAATGGGACATGCCTTTGGTTGCTTCGTAACTACGTGGTCACCCTCGAGATTGCCGCATCGGCTGCATGTGAGGTCGTGACATACTGCGCAGATTCCCCATTGGTTGACGATGAAGTGCCCTTTGATCGATCGCTTTTCGCAGGCCGGTGTTGCGCAGACTATGTCATTCTTCTCAGCTCATTTCTGGAGCAAGTTGATATAATCGGTCAAGACTCTGGGAGGCAGAGCCTTGCGATGCGATTGGAGCGATAAATCCTGTCCGCAGCAGCGAGGGGGAAAGCTGTCAAGAGATTTTGTGCCGCTTTCGAAGGCGTGAACCAGGCATTCGGCGCAGAACTTGTGACCACAGGTGGCCGCAGTAAGCTTCGGCTTGTGCGAGAACTCGGTACAGATATGGCACTTTTCGAACAAGTCTGTATGACACGTGCTGCAGCAGTATGTGTCTCCGGGCGTGTGGATAGCCAAGACTGCGGGAATCTTGCGTTTGCACACGACACATAATTCTCCTGGCAACATGTGCTTGTCAAAGGTTACCAGACGCAGGGTTTGGGGTTTGACCCGCGAGGCTTGCGCGGCCACGTCGAGGTTTTGGCCTATGCTCAATTTTGAGCTGTTGTCTCTGAACCAAGAAGTCGAGAAACCGGGTGCGATCTCGAGTGGATCGTTCGTGTAACCTTCTGGCTTCAAGTCGCCCAAAAACACATCGATATCTCCTGAGATACTTTGATAATGGCCCTGGTAGAGCTGTCGATCAGCAACGTGCCATATGAGCCACTCAAAACTCTCAACCCCGTATCTCCCTGCTGGGGGCGCTTTTGGCAGCATTTTGATACATATATGCAAGAGATCGTGTTGCCCGCCGTCCCATGAAGGGAATCGTAGGACCTTCAATAGCGCTGGATATATCCCTTCCAACTCTTCCACAACGTCTGCACTGTCGAGGTATTCTTCGGCAAGTTTCTGCTTGTCAAGGAACGTCAAGAGGCCCATCAATTGCACTCTTATCTCTTTCATGAAAAGACTGCATTTTCTTACAGAGTATTTCTCCGTGATGCCACTGCCACTCAGTGTAAGTCATGAAAATGGAGTCAGTGCCACTGTACTTGGCTGCGTTGGCGGAGCTGGTTTCGTGAGCTGACTAGTGAAGACTCTACAAGTGATCGACTTGACTCTGCCTCATATGATTGTGACTGCTTTGGCAACTGCTCGTCACTTCACAGTGGGAGCAAAAAACCCATGTGTATCAATACCTTGCAGTGGTAGGGACTCGATTAGTATTATCTTGTACATTGTGTACTTCATCGTTTCGTGCACGAGCATCTAGGACATAAGACAGGTCCAGATAATGTACCTACTGTTCGACACTCTTATCAGGCTGACTGAGGACCTTTTCATCAACTGTGTTACGACCACATCGAGTGAGTGCCCCATGCGGCAATTTTGACATACCTGCGGGTGCTTGTGGTTTTTCTACAGTATACACGTATGGCATCGCAATCAGCTCAAGTTTCACCCTTTGTGCCGCCATCGACGACATGCCTCGGCCTATCCGCCACTGGAGGAGGCTGAAGATAACAGCACACCGTCAAGTCAACTTGAGGACGTAATGGCACCCGATCACCGGGTTTAGTCTTCGCAGTGACCATACGAAGCAAACAGTCAGTGTAGGAGCTGGTGCACGCAAGGGGTCTAAGCCGTAGTACGAGTAGCAGCACATGAACCCGCTGCGTGTTTTGTAGCTTGATGTGCATTGCCATGATCAGCGTGAGCGACATCCAAGCACTTTCGGACTGTAGACTTCACCGTACCGCAGGATATTTTGTCGCATAGGGATTAGCGTTGTCACTCGTTGGGTCTTAGCTTCACTTGACTATATTAGTTGTTTGCCTTGTCGCACCTCTGACAGGCTTATTCACCAACAATTATAGTGCTCGATAGTGCTCGACAACTACCTCAGACTTACCCCTCTAGCTATCTGCAAATATGCGAGCATGCCAGAAAGGGCCGCTGTGAGCTTCGTATCGACAGCCGATTGCTGTACGACCAGTACGCAAAGCAGTTGTTTGGCACCTCGAACTGCCCAAATGTTACTGGATCATTCCTGAACCAGGGACAAAACCCCGACATCAACCGGCTAACCATCAATCTACGCCACTGCAGGATGGACATACTGGGATGGGCGGCTGTGGACTCGTATCGGTCAGCATAGCTGGATGACCGGTATCCCAAAGCAGTCGTCGGCGGCTCAACACCGTCAACGCTTACAAGAACCGACATTACCTTTTCACTCACAACAAATCAACTGAAATTACAGAGATATGGTTATACTGGACCACCATCTTGGGACGACCGGAAGGTTGCCAGTTCAATTCGCAACGAGCAGATCGATACCTTCACTTGAACCGTGACCTGTCATTGAGCTGGCCCACAACAAATCAATCATCACAACACCTGCGCGTGACGTCCTTACTCCTCACAACCTGAATACCTCCAGGCAGCTTCAAAGACTCGCACGCAGCACATTTTGACCTTTCGAGCGCAGACTACATGCTCTCTGTTCTCTTGAAACTCTATTCTTGCGTATCGCTACGTGTCTAGTCTGCGGCGACCCCTTCGGCTCCCTGGGCTGTTGTTGCTGTTGTTGTTCGAAAGTAAGATCCGTGGTAAGAGGTTCTTGACAAGAGTGTGTAGTAATATAACTAACGCGACAAGGTACCAACCATTACACCAACATCCAAAATACGATGTTCTTCACGTAGCATCCCTCGTCTTGGTATCAAGGTCTCCTCTGCCACGGATCAAAGGAGACAAATGCTTGTTGAGAAGGTTTCGAGAATCGTACGCTGCTTGTGCTCAGGACACGTCAAGCTTTCCCAACAGCCGTACTAATACCAGAGACGTTCGTGTCTCACCTTAGGAGTAGTCAGCAACTCTACTTCCAGGTCAACCACGACGCTGACAAGCAGCTGCAGCTCGCAGACAACCCCTCGAGCTCGAACCCCTTGAAGTGCCAATCGTGGACTGGAACGTACTTTCCTTGCAACAGCACCCCTGGAAAATGAAACTCTCGTTGCCGTTCATTCTAACCACTTGCCCTTTCATGAGCCAATGTTCAGCGATCTGCGATCGTCGCAAACGGAATTGGGCTACACCCACAGTTTCATTCAACACCGACATTCACTACGCAAGAGCAAGCCATAACACAGTCGCTACGGGGCAAGCATATCGGTCTCTGCCATGCTACCTCACGAGACCCACGGCACGATCAAAGGACGTCGTAGCTGTCATGCACGGACTGAACTCTCGCTGCGCTTCGGCCATTGTCGACCACATGCCAAGCTGGAGCCAAGCTTGTCGGATCGATCTCGAGGACAGCATATGATACAGAACACAGGACTGCTCGTGGTCAAAGCTGAGGGATTCCTGACTCGTTCGGCAGGATGAAGGGCGCTCGATAGTACTTGGATGGAGACTCAATTAAGCACGAAGTTGCTGCCGCTATTGAGCAAGCGACTCTCATCAACAATCCTTGACGTCATGTCACAAAACAATCATTGTCCGCAGCAAAGAAAAAGAACTGGCATTGAATTCCTGCCGGGCTGGTAACCGAAACTCACCAAACAGTCGACCTCGGCATGTATCCCTTATTATCTCTTGGATGCCATGCAGGCTGTGCAATCAGATCAATTCGGGCGGTATCACGCTTCCCATATCGGGACATGTTGCCTTGGAGAGCTGAGATACAGCACTGGAGAGCTGAGAGCTGGAGGGATGCATAACTAAGAGCTGCAGAGCTGCAGAGCTGCAGAGTACACTTCCTGATTGCTGCTGTTGTTGAGTGATTCATGCTGAGCTGGACAACGATAAGCGAATCGCCACGGCACATAGTTGAAAAGACACACGCGTAAAAGCATGCTCTTAGGACAAATAGCAATCAATGAAATGTGCCGTCACAACTCTTTGATTCACCAGTCTTGTACAAGTATCAATGCGCCATTCTTGTTTCTGCCACAACTCATTCTCATCTGAGGAACAATATCTCCAAGCCGTGTCCACTTAAGACGTAACGCTGTCCATCTCTTGGGCCGCCTCCGTTTCCCTGCCTGGCTTCGAGTTGAGGTATTCGTTTCTGCAAAGCGGAACGTCAGCACACGGTCTCCCTTTTCGTGACATCTGAGCAAAGCAGAGCAGAGCAAAGCCTCAGATCTAATCGCCTTGGTATACCCAGCCCTTGCTGCGATCACGATCGCTGCCCTCGTCACACTGCTTTCATCCCACTGCTCTTCTCTGCTCTTCTCACACCGTTCCATCACACTACACGAAGAAAATCCAGAGAGGCACTTACCGCTCCATAGCCCACTGCATAGCCGCATACGCAATCAACAGCGGCGGCAACCAGTACAGAATCTGATCCCTCGTTCGCCTCGAAACATTGAAGATGGCCGCGTGCATCGTGCCAGCCAGCGCCCGCTGTCTGTTCGGTGAGAGGGCGTACGACGTCAGACCCTTTTGCTTGGGGGAGCCGAGGTCACCCCAGGTGCCCATCCAGCTGTACCAAAAGCGTTAGCATGACTTCACTACTTCTGCGAATGTCGCCGTTGCCGTCGTCATTGCTCTTGCTGTCGACGTACATTCCGTTCTTGAAGTTAGGATGGTCGTGGCCTCGGAGCGCACGAGTGGCCTGCATGGCGAGTCTTGGTGTTACGCGCATCGTGAAGGGGGGTTCCGTGAGGTTCAAAAGGGAGCGTGAAGGGGAGAGGTGGCGCAAGTTAGTTGTTGGGATGGAGTTGATGTCGTCGAGAACAATTCTGGGCAGGTTCAAGCTGCGAGCTGAGGTTGGCCGAAAGAGCAACTTTGCCGACCAATCAGAGTGCAGGTATTTTTCGTTTCACCGAGCTCTCTGCTTTGCGGGATTCAAAAGGCATCGAGAACTCGTAACAGGCAATTTGGGCCACGACCGTCGATGCATGTCGAGCAATACGATTGCACGACGATGAGCAGCTGCGAGGTCAGATCATCGGGACAGTCAGCATGGTCAATGTCTGCACCGCGATGCTACTCGAACTCAAAATCTTTGCATTGGCCCTGATGTATTACAAAGCTATTGTGTCTCGAAGCGGCATTATATTCCAGTGGCCGCAGGCTCGCCACGCTTATACTCTTTTCCAGGTCAACTAGATCATGTTGAGCCTAACCAGAGGCATTGTTATTGGTAACCTTGATGCTGCACTTAATCTCGACTGCATCGACCGTATCCTCGCCCTTTTTACTTTATCGCCAACAACCTGTGCGACCTTCGGCCGGTTCTGATGTTTGGTTTGGCTGTCGGGGTTGAGCAGTCAATCATCACGGCGCCTATCTGCTTCTTCTGTTTTAATCATCACCATCGCCAACTTCCCACAGTCTTCAGCAAAGATGGCGATATGACGACTCTTGTAGCAGATTCAACCTGCAAGGCCCGACCTCCGTATCCTGCCGATCTAGGACCTAACAGTCAATCTTAAAGGCCGAACCAAGCACTTTGCACCCCAGCTTTCGTCTTCCCGGTAGTTGAAGATTTCGACTTGTCGCCGATACCTTCCGAAGAACGATGGTCCATACGACCAGTCAACGTATTAATCGGGCCACGCGGCTTACATCACCTGCAATAACCTCTGTCAGTCACTAAAGTTCCTACGCCTTTTCAGATAGCTGTGCTTACCGAGCAATTCTCATCGACAACAATCGTGCCCCCTTCTCCTCCGAATCCTTGCCCACCAACACCCTCAATCCCTTGCAGCTGCCCATTCTGTAACGCAAGAGCTAGTCGAGCGAGCATACCTTGCTGAAGACCCAAAACGTTAGCATAATTTGTCCAGTACAAACCAATCTGTCACCACTCACTCCTCCTAGGTGACCATAGCATTTGACATCAACCAGGCTCGAATAAGGATGTCATCCAGATCACTCACCGTCATGAAAGCATCTCCAATTCCTCGCTGTCTCTCTGCATTATTCTGAGATATAATTTCAAAGACTTTGTCCATGGGCACTCGTTTGGATTTCAGCCCCCCTCGCGCCACGGATTCGGGATCGTCGGCATTGACTTCTTCCTGTGGTTGCTCCTCTTCAGTCTCGCTGTCTTCCTCATCCGCCTGACGCCGTCTTCTGGCCCGGCCCATCATCCCCAGTGAGCTGTGTCGACCGCCACCTGGATTGGCAATATTGATACCGCGTCTCGCATCATATCGTTCTCGATTGTCACCTCCCGGTCCAAATATCTTGACCGTGCTGTCAATGCCACTACATGCAATCATCGGCTCGTATGGATGCCCTTGTATTACATTGACGACCTCGCCGTCGCCTTCGAGGACACTTACGATCTCGGTGGTCTTTCGATCCCAGATGAAGAAGTGACCGTCATCTGACCCAGAGATCACATACTCGTCGTCTAAGCCGTAATAGTTCACATCTTTGACAGTACGAGTATTGCAATGGCCTTTGTACGCTTTGGTGTGGGAGGTGTAGTCAACGTCGTTGTTGACGAGCGCTCGTCTGCTGGACATTAACCTCCGTCGCGGCCGCATGATCAGCTGGGCGGCTTCGTCGTCAGAATCGACTTCAGAATCGTCGTCGGACTCATCGGGTACATTGTCGTCGGAATCATCGTCTTCGTCCTCTTCTTGAATGATGCTCTGACTAAGAGGTTCATCCTCCTCTGCTTCTTCGACAGTCACACGAGGCACGCTCGTGCTCGACTGTGTCGTGGGCTCTGTCGTCGATTCTTCAGCATCTACAAACATGTCGTCCTGTTCTTCGGCTTCGTCAAGCAATCTGCCGACGATCTCATCTTCAGGCGTAATATGCACCTTCAACCCGCCGAAAGCACGATTGACGAAGTTGAATGTCACACCTTCTGCAGCATTCATGAGTAAGGCCCGCGCGACCTTCTCACCCCAAAACCTCGTTGCAGCTCCTTTGTCCATGGTTCGCTTTTGCACTCCTCCACTAGTCTCACTAATTTCGGAAGTGCCCTGTTGCATGCGAAGCTCTATATGGTCCATAGCACGGGTGAATGCATGTACCGCTGACTTCTGGCCTTCGAACAGCTGACGAAGCTCGTCACGTTCGAATTGATTCGTGCCAAGGTCAATGATTGGCTTGTCGTCTCTGGCCAGTGGAAGAAGGTAGTCTCTCAATCTCTCGGATAGGTCCTCCAGGCTCGTCGATTCATTGAAAGGATAGCGAATACTTCTGGCTTTTTCCGGTGACTTTCTAAACCCTTCGAGAACAGCTTCTCGGCCACCATTAAGCCACAGGATAATGGCTCTGGTAAAGTCGTAGTAAAATTGAGATTCGCTGTCAATCTTGTCGGCTTCCAAGGGGGCAGGTTTTATGACCTCGAACTGCTGCAGTCTAGGGTCTTCACTTGGACCTAGAGTTTGTATTCTACCGCCCATCATCTTGGACAGGGAGCCTGCAGCTTGCACGAAACGCCAACTTGCTTGTCTATTGCGCCGTAGGGTATTCTGCAGTAGAATCTCGTCTTCATCGGTCGTGTTTGGATAAGTCCACTCGCGCATGACCTGCTCCATCTCTGGTAACAGAGTACTGGCCTGAACAAGAGTCGCGGTGTACGAAGCGGTATTCTGAGACAGCTCTTCTGTCGGTTCTGAGCTTCCTTCTGGAGCCTGCAACACAGCAGAGAAGTCGAACAATGTCTTTCGAAGACTGACAAGAGCTCGAGCAAGTCTCTCACTCTGCTTCTGGGCCTCAGACAAGAATGTGTTGTGGGCAGCCAACAGGTTACTTGCTTCCTCGGAAGCATCTTCGCCTACCTCCACATCTTCACTTTCGCCATTCTCGAAGCGTACCCGTAGTGCTGTCTGCCCGTTCTCTGCCTGGTCGTCTGAGACTCTTCGAAGCCGTCGACCATTATGAGCGCCATCGCCTACACTGGTAGAAGATTGGGTAGCTTGAGTACGCTTTCTTTTTCGCTCGGATTTATTTGTGAGCCGTGCTGTCCGGTATAGCGTGTCCTGCTTGACCTCCTCGTCCCTAGCATCAGGTCCCTTCACAATGTCAAAGCTGTAGATATGGTCACCGGACCAGGAGGATATCAGCTCATTGGGTCGAGCATCGCTGATCTTGCAAGCTGTGATGTGGTTCCTACCGTGGTCGTTGGACTTCATCTTGCGCTTGTCATTCGGGGCGAACCGCCGGACGCATTTCGTGGCTTCTCGCATCGATTCATCCTCCGGTGTGCCTGCTATCGGCTTCGAGCTGGCTGGTCGTCCTTGCTCGGCATCGACACTCCTCCCTAACATTCTTCGATCGTGCAAGAAACAATGAGCATGCGCACCGCCTAGTGCTATGTAGTGTGGCTGACTCTTGGAACAGGAAATGGTGTTCAGATCCAGTCCGTAGCTCTTGTAAGAGATGAGCGGCGGAGGAACGTCGCCCGAGGTCTCAGTAGGAGCAGATCTGCGGAAACCAAAGCTGCGTGCATCTCGAGGAGAAGGATATGCAGATGAAGGCTGTCTTAGATCCCATTGCCGTACTTCGCCGTCCTCCGAGCAGGTCAAGAACAGATGAGGGCTAGACTCGGTGACGATACGTTTGGCTCTATCGGCATGGCTGCGGTAGACTCTCGCATTTGTATTCGCTTCGGTCAGCCATCTGCAGTTCCCAAAGAAGTTGTTGAACCTCCTGCTTCTTGTGCTCTCTGCTGCACCTGTGGCAGCCTGCGCGCCAGCACCGTATTCCAGGTCGAATATGCGTACCTCCGAGTCTCCAGCACATGTGACGACGGTACGGTCGTTCGAGTGGGGCATGAACTTGACGGAGAAGATGTTGGCATGGTGGCCAGTGCTGACACTGGTATTGAGGGTGAAAGGCTTCGCTTGGTTGTCGGGGTTGTACTCCCAGATGTTGAGGTAGGTATCGTCGGAGCCGGAAGCGAGTAATCGACCGCTCGTTGCCCAGCTGTTCGTATATCAGCATCTCGCCCTACACGCTCAGGCCTCCCTCATACCTTAATGCATTGACACAACCAGTATGACCGCCTAACTCGTTGACGATGTCCAGGTCCTTTGCCCAAGCATGATCTCCGTACAAAGGTCGAATGGATTGGTGGAAACGCTTCTGGCCAATTGACCGCTTCAACAACTTCGCATCGAAGTTGTCCATGATCGCGACCTACGTTAGACAGGCATACGAAGAACTATAGTTAGACAGGCAGTGGCAAGGTCTCGACGAGGGTCAGCAGAACGCGGCACCGATAATCGTCGGTGTGTTGTCGAATACAGCCGACAGCATCGAGTGATAATTATCACGAGTGATGGGTCACGGAGAGCATGAAGTTGCGGATTCTTAAGCCTGACATGGGCTTCGTTTGATGCTCATGCAGTGTCCAACGTGTATCCGTAACAGGGTGGCCTTGCTAGCATCACGAATGGCAAAAGTGCGGAGCAAAGCTGCATGTCATCCAACATAAACGCCGGAGCGTCACCGCCTATCGATAAGTCGTCGCTTTAGCCATGTTAGTGATATACTGTATCTTTGTCCAGCACTCAAGTTCTGCTCGTATTGCGGAGAGAGCGAATCGCATCGTAGAGGCCTTGTACCCAAAATGATATTACTGTTTACAGCTCAAACGTGGCTCTTGTACGGACCGTATACACGCCTGCCTCTTTCGCAGGCTATCCACGCAATCTCGAACGCCCCGACCTATGCCGTGGGTATCACAAAAAGCATTTCTCACAGCAGCAGTCTCGCTGCATCCCCTGTAAACGCCGACCCGTTCAATCGTATCCGAAGAAGCTATCCAACCAAACCTTCGCGCTGAACCAAGCACTGGAACATGTCTAGGGGAGAAGCCCTAAACCATCTTCTTCATTCACCAGAACCCGGCACCTCTTCAGATCCTGTGTCCACTTCTTCGTTACGTGATGCCAGAGCTCTTGCTCCTCGGTCGTCTTCTCATCCAAGTACTGCTCCCAGGTCGGTTTTTCTTGGAATTCCTTGATGGTTCCGTCCCTGATGAGCATTTCAACAGTAAGTCTGGGGTACTGCACTCGAGCTTGCCTAATCACATCATCTTCTCCCTTGACGCGCATTTCTTGCAGCTGACATGGTGGACAAGTATGGTCTTGATGTGGAAGGTAAGAAGGAAGGCCGAGGTAGTGAGGCGTCATGACATGACTCGAGGATTGGCAGGTGAACTTGAATGGCTTGGCTGAGCTTGCTCTCCTGTCACGCATCGCCATCTGCACGCACCCTTTGGGCTGCCTCGCCACGTTTGGCAGAGGGTGAAAGATTGAAGGTGCACCGACAGGGAAAGACTGGGCTCGTTTGAAGTTGGCGAGTGTGGCCGGTTCGTCCATATCTTCGGTGTCCAGGATCGTAGGGAGCGGCGCGCATGTCGAGCTTCTGGATGTTGGCGGTCTCGAAGTCTTGCTCTCCTTGCGATGCTGGCAATTGTAACACCTATACGGTTGTTGAGGGAGTTTCTCACCACAGGTCTTGACGATGGGGCATGGAGACAAACGGCATGGCTCGAAGCCCATCAAGATACCATGAGAGCAACTGAAACGGAGGACGTGTGCTTTGCACATGGTGCCAGCTTTGAAGTGAGTTGTGTATGGGGTTTTTCAAGGTTATGTGTTCAATTGGGCGCCAGGACCTCTATTCGAAGAAGTCAAAAAGGCAGTTGGTGACTTAAGAGGGATGGCGGTGTTGTACTAGTTGTGCATCACATGAAATACTTCGAACAGAGTCTCCTCGAACAGACGTCCTCCAGAGAAAAATGATACAGGTGTGGTTTGATACGACTCGAGCCTCCTGAATAACCGCACATATAACCCTACCCCGCGTATTGGAAGTTGGATGATTCGAGTTTGAGCTGGCGGCCCGTGGAGCGACGAGCAATATAGTGTGTTAGACAATGCGCAACGCACAGAATACGGCAATAAATCCTTAGCGAGCGACCGGCAGGCTTTTGTAACCTAGGAGGGTGTAGTGGTTGCGGCGATGGGCGAAGTTTAATGCAATTAGGCACGCAGACGGAAGACAAAGATTCCGACATAGGCGAGAAGCCGAAGTGAAGATATCAGAAAAGATGGTTGAAAGAGCTGGAGTAGCAGTGAAGGGGAAGAGTAGCGCTTGTCCATTCGGCCGTCAACACCAACGGCTGAAGTCGGTATTACTCCTGCGACCACTTCTCGTGCAGTGATGCGTTAGTTTGAACCCATGTAAGAAGTAGCGTCTTTTCAATGGAGATTCTTCACAAGCGTGCAGCACGGGGTGATCTTCTCCGGATGGATAAAAGCGTTCGACGTGGATGCTCTATGCATCCTACTGATCCCAAAGGGACACCGGAGGAGCGAGTCAAAAAGTTGAGCGCGAACGAAATTCGTCGTCACCGGCCGCGTACTGAGCAACGCTTGTGCCGATATGAGTAATGCTGTTGACGCGGCTAATTAATGATTGTGACCGACGGCGGTTGGGCAATGATGCGGAGCACTCAGCCACGCTCGGCATGTAACACGAGAAACGCCAAGTCCTTCATCACCTAAGCGAATGCCCTGGGTTTCTGTTGCTGCGACTGGGACATAGTATGTTCGCGACTGCAAGAGCTTGCCACGCACGAAGTATGAGGATGGCTTTTTTGAAAAGGTCGAAGGAGAGTGAACACAGCTGCGGCAGAGATCTGAAACGGTTGCACAACATGGCGTATACGAAGCCTGGAGCCGCTTGCAGAGAACGATCTCTTCCACATTTGCGGCTTTTTCTGACGACCAGTGACCCTTTGCGAGAATGTCATTGATGAATATGTGGACGCACAGGTGTCATGAGCCTGCTGCTACGTAAAGCAGCACAGCGTGGTCTGTCTTTCACAATGAGCCCCAGTCGAACACAGTTGAATTTCTTCAGAATAGTTTAAGCATTATTGGGCTACGCAAATCAACTTCGAAAAAGGGTGACAAAACAAGCATTGACATGTGCGGCCGGTCGCCATTACCCTGCAGCTAACCCCACACGATCTGTCGAACACGGTCTAGAGCGGACAATTGTCCTCCACTTTCATCCTTGCTGCGTTGTGGGGATGAACACATACCACAAAGAAGAGGGTAGAGTACAAATGACATTGACGTCCTTTTACGGTACTCTTGTCTCATAGCGAGGGATTGATTACTTAGTGCTTAACACTAAGAAGCCACTCTGTTATTTCACAGTTAAACCATCGAAGGACAGGGTTCGGTTGCGGACTACCAGCAGAACCACGCAGACACACCCATAGTGCATGCCACCATACACTGCATCGTGTTATCGGCAGAGCACAGATGAGTACCTGTTACTGATCAATGCCTGAGCCCATCGCGCCATCTTTGACTAAGCTTCTTATGCCTCATCGTTTCTTGGCCAATCAGTACGTACCGTCGAGAGTTTTGTATGTCGACGCCATGTGAGGGCTGCTAGCATCTTCTGCAAAATGCATAGCCTCGCGTCTCCGCCATAGCGCCATCCATAAACTGCATCGCTTTCCGTGTCGTTCAGCATGTACATCTCTATGGTCGGAATCATTCACGCATTAGGCCAGACGAACGCGCCTCTTCAAGTATAACCCTAGCGGCTAGACCTTTTCTTCCCTCATGGCTGGGCGTAGGTCCGGCAACATAAGAGGGACGCACTCAAACGCCACCGTACTCCCATCTCAGCCAGCGAAATTCTCCCTGCACGTCGCTCGGTCTAGTAAAGTCCTGATCGAAATGAACAGCGGATGCTTGGCATCTTCCAAAGCTTATAGATCGCTTGGCAAAGCTGTTGGACGGGCACGATGGTATTCAGCCGATGGTTTAGAGCTCCGAAACCAGTGTAGAGGGATGATCGTCGTCGTCAAAGATACGGACGATCGATCTTAGGCAGGCCATTTGAGCTCATAAGCAAACACTGTACGTCTTAATGTTTCGTCCCCAGCATCCTCCGGAAACATGACTTTGTCCATCACATGCTCGAAGAGCTTGTTGACCATGAAGCCTGCTTGCTTCGCTAGCTCAAAGAACCTCAGATCCCTTTCTAGCAGCCAAGGGCGATAGGGTGTGAAGAATACGAGAGCACGAGCCGCCTGTCCGGCTGCTAGAGTCTTGCTCACTGTCGAGATGAGCTTCTCGTGTTCAGAGTGGTTGAACAGAATATCAGCCAGGATCAGCAAATCAAAACCCTTCTCGGGATCTGTGAGCTCTGCTTTGAGCGGTTGGACGTCGTTACCCCAAAGATAACCCTTCGCAACTATAGCCGGTTGATATCGTTGGTCGAGGGAGTGATTGATGTTATATTGTAGGTTCTCTACCAGATCAGTGTCTGGATAGTCAGTCACGACAACCTTCTTGGCTCCATGCAGAGCGCAGATCAGACTAGGCAGGCCAGCGCCAGCGCCAAGCTCGAGCACCGTCCTGTGTGCGGCGACCTCAAGGGCGTTGTCCTCGATGTATTTTGCGATTACCTGACCCGCGTTCCAGAGCAAATGACCCCATAACGGATTATGTCCAACCAAGCGCAGGGGTATGTGGACGTTTTGCTTGGTTATGTACGAAGTGGACGTGGCAGGCTTCTCGGGCGCATAGAAATCCTTGGGCTCGTTGAAGAGGTCAAGGGCCACAGACTCGTCATCACTAGATGACATCTTTCGCATTCCAACCTGGTCAACTCGGACAATCCCAAAGCTTCAGAGACGTCAATGGTGCTCTAGTTGAGGGACGCAGTGTTGAGTCAGCAGGTGCATGGGGGATCTCGGCGTCGAGTCAGGCAGTTGTGCTAAGAGCGGAAAGGAATGAATTCCTTTCCATCGAAATCGTGATCGAGCTGTCGCCTACTGGCTTTTCCGAAAGAGGTATCCCACAGCCGATCCCCACTTGCCGATGCAACCAATCATCTACCGAATGCAAATCACAGAATCTAGACCCCAACACGAGCTTGACACAATCTCGAGAAATCACACGAGCAATGAAGGCTGATGGGTTCAATGTTATGCAAGAAAGGCCGCAGCACGCTCATATGCTTGGAAGCTAGAAAGCCTCCGAGCGTCAGCCTGACATGTCCAGCGACACATCAGAGTAGTCTCCATGGCAGCGATTACTACGCCAATGATAGGGTTTTCTTCTACCCAGCATGCGAAGTTGTGTCGCTAGGGTGATTGAGTGATGGTCGTCTGCATCAGGCTTGATGCGATAGCTGATGTGACGATGTAACAGTCCGGAAGTCTCGCTCGCTCCCACCGGAGCACTCGATGCTTGAACACATCTGGCATCGTCATGCTGGAGTTGCTCCCTCATGCTCGTTCGGTGAACATGGCCAAGCAGAATAAGCTTGATATGGTGTGCTTGTGGACAAGCCGCCGTAATTGGCCGAGGCAGTGGAAATTGTCGGTTAATCTGGCCGACATCCGACGCGCATCGGTTGTTCATTGGTTAGTGTATCTCGAGAGATAATTTGGACCTCATATCCGACGATTCTGTTCACCTGGATTCGCTGGTAGACTTCACCTATCGTCGTATATCGCGATTGACAAAGATCCTGCATAACAAAGCATCCGCCGTCAATTGCCGGCTGCAAGCAGCAAGGTACGTCACACAAAAACGATCGGATCTGGTTAGGGTCGCAGAAGACTGGAGTTTCGCCGACCCCAGAAAGTTGGGGTTTGACAGGCTCCGAGTGTGAATACTTTGTGGTCTTTGGAGAAAAGCACAGGCCGACAAATTGGAGGTCGCAGCGCAAGTGTGCCTGGAAGAAATCTTAAGCGACGAGTGGCTGCTGCGAACGACCGTTTTCCCACTTCATAGGCTGGGTCGTCAGGCATCTCTTGTCCAAAAAGGTCATACCTCATCACTAGTTGCCGCTCATCTGCCTGCAAGGACCGATCTGATTTGAGCAAGGAGGTACTCTGCTGCTGCTGTCGGGTCTTCCTCTCGTATTTTCTGCAGGTCGATACAAATCAGCAGTGCGCCTTCGCTAAACACCCAAAACAGGCCACATTCCGCAACCTCAACTGTGGACTGCTTACTACTCACTTACTATTCTACCGCCGTCACTTCCTGCTCTGCTTCTACTCACAGGCCGAATTATCTCTCGACAACCCCGAAAAATCCTCTCAGCGATACAAGAAGACGGAAAAGAGATTAGACGAAAAGGCAGTAGCCGGCAGGCACAACAGTACTCAGTCTGGCAATAATCTTGTCAGCGCCTACAATGAGTACCTTTCCTCGCCGCAGCCCAAGGTTCCAGCAGCAATCATACAACACTCAGTTCGCGGCTCAGTCGAGACCTTCCTTTTCCAGCTTTTCGTCCCAGGCTTCGAGCACCATCTCGACATCGCATCCTAGCCCAACCAGCGATAGCCTGAATCTACCGAGCCAGCCGCAGCAATATCCTCTTCAGCTACAGTCGCAGTTCTTAGCGCCTGCTCAGGACTTCAACGCCCCTCTACCATCGCCTTCTGCGAACGAGATCGACCCATTCGGCGCTAGCCAATTTCATTACAACACACAAACCATGGGTGGACAGCCGCAAAATCAGAATAACGCAGTCTCGTATCAGAGCAACAACCAGAGCCAGAACTTTGGCGGGCCACAGACCCAGCACCAGCATCACCACAACTCATTCTCACAGTCGCAGCGACCTAATCATGCTCCTACGAGTACCAATGGCGTACCGCCGGGATTACCGCCTGACTTCCTCGCTGAGGCTGCGAAACGAGCTCAGATGGCTTGTCTGATGCGCGACCTTGACGATGTCACCCTCTAAAACATGGTTCGAGGAACATGTCAAGCACGACTTCCTATTCGACGATTCATCATTGCAGCGAAGACAAGCTCGGCTGTGTTTGCCTACTTGCTAAAGTCGCCACTTTGGCGGTATTCGCGCTATCTCGCGCCCGTTACCGCCTTGCACAACAATTGAGCATGTGGACTTCTGCCTGAGGCCACATGCCGAGGCATTGAGGCCTCTGGCTTCCGAATCTTGCTCTGCTATCACACATGTTGCGAAATTACGTCCGGTATTAGCCGGATCACTCAAGTCACCGGCTAAATACGAAGCTTCTATGGCAGCAGGTCTTCCGTCCTCATTGGGTGTGGAATCCAGGCCAGCTTCGATCGAGCCGAACAAACGATTATGGGCATACATCCGGTCGCAAATAGTGATACCCTCGGGATGTGGAGGGAACGGTAATTGCTTTTTCTGCGAGTAGACCTAGTTCACAGTGATTGTGCTGCGCGTTCATAGAGGGGTGAAGGGGAATGCTGGGCACGACTCAGACGCACAAAGGCGTTCGTAGCAGCCTGTAGCAGATAACAATACACAAGAATACCCATGCTTCATTCCACATCCAGCTCTCGTTGAGTGTTAAGCATCAGCCAGCTTTATCATGCAGTGGTCTGTAATTTACACATTTGAGCTATCAACTCACTTGCAACACTCAGCTGATCAGACATAATCATTTCGTCTCTACTAGTCTAACACGTCTACCTGCCTACGACCTTGTCCCAAGCCCGGCAGGATGCGCTCGCCCAACTACATGCGAGCATAGATGTAGAAAGGTCTGGTTCCAAAGATAAGCCGACACCATTGTAGCTCTTTTCCGCCTGCGAAACAGTGATACCGTCCTTGTGTCTGTTAATGACATGGTCTGCCTTACGCTCGCCTTGCCTGGTTCTGCTGCATTGTTCTAGGTGTGGTCGCGTATGCTATATGTAGTAGTACTTCGTGGCCTTGGGATTGAGGACCAAGGCAGGTGTCGTGGGATCCGTGTGTTCTTTCGCCTCGTTTACTATGTCGTTGTAGATAGTGTAGCGAGTAGAGGCCGTGGAGAGGACACTAGTAAGACGCAACAGTCAGAAGCAACGAGAGGCGGTATAAGCTGGTTGGGATTGCTTGTTGAACGAAACGCTGATGACGACGGTGCACTCGAGATTGGTCTACACCATCAGCCGTCTCCGACTGTTTCGAGACAGCAAATGGCAGTGGCACAGCACTCGCAAGGGGCCCCTTGCCGCGGTATCTCTCCATCACACAGGCTCACGCTCTAATTCTCCCACTCAGCTTGCAAAAACTGCACGAAGCTCTCCGCGACATTCCGTCGTCCCTGCGTATACCCCTGCCCATGCGCTATCCCGCCCCGTTGGATCTGGGTGTACTTCCTCCTTAACCTTTGCAGGGCTGGCTGGCTCAGACTTAGCCCCTCGGGGACTTCCAGCTCTAACTCCAGTGCATCTTCGGCGGGTATTGGCATTGAAATGGCTATTGTGCCGCCATCGCCGTCTGCTGCGCCTGCGGAACGAGCTGAAGAGAGGACGAGCTTGACTATCTCGCCGGTTGTCGACTCAAGGACTTGGAGGGCGTTTGGGGCAGTGGCGGAGGGGAGTATCGTGGCTGCGTTCTGACGGACGGATTCCACTTGTTGGTCTTGCTTTGTTGGTGGTGCCGTGCCGTCGCCGTTTTGTGCCGAATATGCTTGGGCTTCTGCTTCTCGTTGCAGTCTCTGTGCGTGCTCTTCCTCCTGCCGTTGGCGTTGCAGGGCTTTCTTAGAGGTAGGCTTTATGGGTGCTGGGAAGATAGCGGACCATATCGCCTCGTAAGGAGGATGTCCATCGGCTGAGGGGATGGTGAAAAGTGGCGTGTCCCAGCGTGAGAAAGGACTTGGTGGCTCATAGCGCATGAGTAGGGACCTGAGAGAGGTGGGAGAGTAAGGAAGAGACGCTTTTGGCGAGGGGGGATCAGAAGACGGCGGACGATAGGAAGTGGACGGGTTAGGAGTGGACTGCTCCTGTATTGACTCAAGTGCAGTGGTCTCGATCTCGGTGGGTGGTGCTGATCTTTCATCTTTATCCGAGATATAGAGTGATTTGAGAGTCATGGTGTCTTCTGTCTGTCTCTTTTGACGGTGTTGCTCTTCTGCATCGTCGCTGACCGCGGCACCAACGCTAGAACTCCTGGAGTGCGATCCTCGATCCACCATTGTGTCGCCATAAATGGCCGTGTGGCTTTCTGGCTGAAGATCTCCAAGCACATCTTTCCCTATTTTCGGTCCTGTAACGCTTCCTATGTTGTCTTCTTCCCCATTGGTCGTTGTCTGCCATTCCCAAGCCGTGAGTCGAGCATTATTCCAGGCCACACATTCGTCCTCTCTGGCGGCAGTATGGACGACTACACTCCTTGTTCCAGCGGCCTTCGCTTCACAGAAAAGCTGGTACCTGAAACCCTTGATGTAGTTGGGCGCATCGGCTATCACGACCACGTTCTTGGATACAGCACGCTTCACTGCGCTGAACTCTTCTGCGCGAGCTGTTTTCTCCAGCCGTGCAAGGTCATAGATTGTGTCTCGAGGGTTTGAAGATGGCGAAGGAGGACTATAAGATGGATCATCCTCGGCAGGCGGGTCTAAGGAGGCATGCTGCGATGGCAAGTAGACCACTGTTCGTTTCGAGTCATCCCGAGAGGCATTGATGCGACTCTCGAATTCCTTTGCGATCTGCTGTGCGCGATGAGACTTGCCTGAGCACGGCGTGCCCGTGATGATTATGAGCTAGTCATAGAAGTGAGCATCTCAGCAGAACGAGGACAGCTGGTGGTGTGCTTACAGGCATGATTGAGGGATATGTAGCGGTGGTCGACATCTATCGATAGAAGAGGGGGAGAAAGTTATGTCATGTTTTGCACTGTTTGCCCGACGAGCATGGCTTGTCGTCTCGCACAGATCAGGTCTCCAGCTGATCTGACCATGACCAGAATTTGTACGACTGGGGACTGGCGTGCTCCCGAGAGAACAAACAAAGCGTTCCAGGACGTCCCACATCTTCATATCTGAGGTCTGATTCAGGTTGTGACGCGCGCTTCGTTATCTGGACTTTCAAGCTACTGGGGTGCTCCTGACACCAATACAAGCGGTCATATTAATGTTCGGCCCCAGTGTTATATTTCTCGCCTAGGTGTGCTTCTCCTATACGGTTCGTTGATTAATGAGTAGTTCGAATTGTCGCAGCTCGAGTTTGCGAGCTTGGTCGTGTCTGAGAGGCGCGAATTTACACGTAGGCCTCTATATGACTGAGGTCGACCATTGCGTCAGACCTTGTAGTTTGTCAACGTACAGCAATCCCAGAGTTCTCCCTACAGTACAGGCCAAGACGGTGAGCGTTATGCAGCTGAATGGCGCTCGGTCATTTACTTAACGTTAAGGCTAGCGGCGGCCATGTCGCGGCCTAGCGAGTCTGTCTGACTGAGGACCTGTACGCAGAAACCATAGCCAAGGAATATATATCTCGAGACCTCCTTCCCACAGTCTTCCTAATTGCGCTCTCTTTGGGAGTACATCACGTAAAATCCACGAAAGCTTACAGCAAACCTATCGCGACATCATGGCTCAATCGGTCCAGACACGATTCCTAATCATCTCAGATACCCATGGCATCGATCTGACCAAATACACTCGTGCCGCACTCGCTTCAAGCAGCGTCAACGAGTATGGTCACAAGCCCTTGCCAGAAGTGGACGTAGTGCTACATTGCGGGGACATTACCGAGAACGGCGGGCTTGAGAACTACCGAAGATCGATGGAGGGTCTTGCCAGTATCAAGGCTGAGTTGAAGCTCGTTATTGCTGGGAACCATGACATCGATCTCGACCGAGAATATTACGAGCAGGAGTGTGGAGGACAGGACGAAAGTGCCACAACTGACAAGGCGATGGCATTGTGGAGAAGTAAGCTAGCTACGGACAGCGGTGTCGTCTTTCTGGAGGACGGAACTCCTGGGGGAGGGAACCCACGAGTTCGAGTTGAGCACCGGCGCCATGTTCAAGCTTTATGCTTCTCCTTACACTCCAGCTTACGGCCTGTCAGCATTTCAATACCCCAGCAAGGAAGACAGATTCAACTCCACAGGTACACCACCATATGCTGTCAATGTTTCGACTGAAAAAAGCATCATCCCTCCTCTAGTAGATGTCGCTATGACGCACGGACCACCTAAATACGTTCTCGACGGCTGTGCCGATAGAAGCAGGACAAGTGGTGGCTGTGAGCATCTGAGGCGAGCTGTGTGCTCAGCAAAGCCCATGCTACATTGTTTCGGGCATATTCACAGCGCTTGGGGAGCACGGAGGACCATCTGAGACCCCAGAGCGAGTAACGGCAAGAGAAAGCGCACCGAGGACGACATCGAGCTCCTTTCAGAAGACTTTGTTGGCAAGAATTCGAGCAAAAGACGTGGTCATGCGTCGCTAAGTCCTACAACGTATGAGCACATACGCCTTGGAGAACAAACGCTTTTCGTTAATGCAGCCGTTGGAAACGTTAATGGGAAGATGGAGAACGTGCCTTGGCTCGTAACGTTGGGCTTGAAAGAAAAGGAGTCTTGACTCCTCCGACGTTGTTGGGCAGTTGCGGCCTGGTCATGACACATCTACCGGTCCACCTCTTTCCATAGCTTACCGATCTGCACACATCAGAGCCCCTGTTACTACAGTGCCAACAGCGTCGACTGTCACGTTGTGTCAAAAGTGCATGTGGGCAAACCCCAGAAGTGCCTGCCGCCGCGCATCCTAGCCTGCCTCATCGAAGAAGTCGTCTTCCTCTAGGCAAACGAGGCAGTCCTGACACGGATGCTGCAGCGGCATCAAGAGATAAGACTTGGTGTGGGACTGGTACTCACGTTCGCCAAAGGAGGAAGGTACCATTGATTCGATGAAACCTTAGGCTGTTCAACGAGGAATGCGGAGAGAAGAGATACACAAGTCGATGAGTGTGTGTGAGAGAGGCGGTGGAGAATTCTATTGGGCGAGTACGGCGTCGCTAATACAATTGCTACTGACTTTGGTCTACCAACCTTGTTATACTTGAAATGCATAGCGTTGCCTCTTACTGTTGTGTCTTGTCTGGTGCTTTCTACCTGCCTGTGCCCATCACGCTATCTGTTATCCTGCAGTCTACGATAATACATTATGCCAAAGAAGCAATATACGATGTACTGCAGTCCTTACTTTTAGTCCTTCATCGAAAGGCCTCTAAGTATTACTATGCGAAAAGTAAAGGACAACACCTCAAAATAGGTAACACGACTAGGTAAGCAGGATCGCTGTGGCCAGACGGCACGGCCGAAGTGGCTGAAGGAGGGCATGACTAGTCCGGAAAAGCCAAACCGCAGTATGCGGTGCAAGAAGAAGGGGGAGCCTGATAGTCATTCCTGAGGTTTTTGAGATTTGCTGCTATAAGTATTCCTTTAGGGCCAATCACGCAGAAGACGAAGGTAACCCATGGTGTGTCATCTCGCAATGTAACACGCCTAAAAATTTTCGGTGATATAGTAGCTGTGCTGCCAGCCACCAGTTGCTATCGATGCCCATGCCGACGGAACGGACAGCATAACCCAACCACTGCTCAAGAACGCTCAAGCATCCCTCCCTATGTAAGTCCTATCTCCTCACTTCGGTATTCAATGGTGAGTATCTATCTAATGTCACAAGCTCGTCAGGTCATGAGATGCAAAACTTCCTCCGACAATGTCGACAAAGATGCTGCAAACCACGGCTGCACCAAGGCCGGCGTCCATATTGTGCTGGTTGATACCCGAAGACTAAGGAATGACCAGTTGGTTTGCCGGATCATAGTTCCTGGTTTGTTATGCTGAAAGTTTTCCTGGGTAGTAGGAGGATATGTGGCCTGAGGGGGGAGATTATTCCAGGTCTAGCTAGCCAGAGAGGTGGGAAAGCAAGACTCCAGGGTTGATACATAGGGGTATCTGTCATCAAAAAACATAGCATGGTGTCGTGTGATTGCCTCAGTAGGCGGCCTGCACGTAGATCGGCCCAGGTCCATAAGATTGAGACATCGTCTGTTGGGGTCCATAGTTGACTGGATCAACCATCATGCCTGGGATCATGATATTGTGAGCCTGGAGCTCTCTATGCATCTGGGCTGTGTAACGCGGATTGCTCACATTCCTTGGTCCATAGGGATAGTTTGTCTGAGCTCGGGATGAGCCAGTCCTTTTCATAGCCACAGAGGTAGAGGCGCCGGGCCCCTTTCTTCTCCTTGGGGCGTCAGCGTAAACTGCGCTTGTTTCATTATCATTGTCTGGCTCTTCCCAGCCGTGAACACGCTTCATGTGATCACGTTGGTTCCATCTTCTTGGAAAGCCGTTGTCGTGACGAGCTCGCTCGCATCCGGGAAACTTGCAGAGGTATGGGTTGATTCCGTGGTTGTGCATTCCGTGCATCTCACGTTCGTGTCGGAACAAGCAGGCATTTGAAGAAAAGCGAAGACCCCGGCAGGTCTCATCATCGACTCCATGTTTGCAGGTGTAGGGCTTCAGGTGGGAATCCAAGTTCTTACTAGGTGGTGATTAGAGTAGATATGTGGGTAGGCATGACTGACATACGCGTAAATACACTTTTGCTTCGTCGGCTTGTGACTGCAGCCTTCTGTGCCAACGTAGGGGCAGTGGTAGAGTCCATCCTTGTCGGCCTTGACATCGTAGCGGGGGTCATTCCTGGGGTTATTCTTGGTCCGTTCCACGGGTTCATCCTTGGGTGATCCACTGGCTGAACTGGTTGGGCTCCGTTCCGAGGCAGACCGGATTGGTCTTGGTTGATGGTGTCGAACAGGTCCACTGCTTAACAGTTAGTACTAACATTGCAAAAATCTAGAAGTGACTTGACCTTGAAAACTGCAACTTGGACACGCCAAGGTATTCGCATTCTGGTAGGACAGCATCTGGAAAATTCATAAAAGCCATGGAATCCTCCTTGCCATTGTTGAAAAGGTCCAGGTTGTCAAATATTGGCTCCGTAGGAGGCGTTGGTGGCATCATAGTAGATGAAACCCAAGGATCTGTGTACGGGAATTGGTCCATGTACAACTCGGACTGTAGAATTCCAGCCTCGGACATTGGGGGAGAGATAGAAGTCTTTGTGGAGGATGGTGATCCGGATGAACTCGACGAAGTAGACGCTGAGTCAATATCATGATTTGCCGTTTCCATGTACGATGAGTGTGTTAAAGCCATTGGAGCCACCGACGAGGTCGGAATGTATGCACTGTCGTTCCCAGGATAGAAAGACTCGGTCATGATTGGCCAGCAGGGTGCTAATTTAGGGCAATAACCAGATGCGCCAGGAACAAGGTCATAGTTCGGTTGTGAGATAGCCAGGTTCTGTGACATATAGGTGGATGTAGCCTCTGGTCTTGTCCGCGGGATGTGACGTGGGTGTTGTTGAGTCTCAGTGGAGTGTCTAGGCCTTGATGGCATCATATTGTGTGAACTTCTCTTTGCCGACATGGTAAACTGAAGGTCAGAATCCTGATGGGAATCTGTTGCACGCAACGTATTAGTAAAATGCGCACTTGTGACGTGATTTGAAAGGGCCAGTCCAGCTTCGATGCCGATGGCAGGCCTGATCCGGTATGAGCGGTGGGTTTAGTCGTCGATAGCATGCGCAGAGCGCTTGTGGCGTGAGTATAGGTAGCTAGGAGTGCATGGATAATGTGGTCGTGTTCCAGAGGTCGCAGACAATAGCAGGTTTTCGAGGCGACAGGGTCCAATGGCATGGTGAGTGACGACGACGTTCCTTTGGTGAATGATGCCGTCTCATTATGAAGTCCAGAAATGCTTTCCAAGTCCAATAAGCAGAAAGCTCAGTGCCATTTTTATGATACCATGTGTTGCAGTCATCAAAGACAGAACCTGGAGCAAGTATTCCGGATATTGGTGAAGGGTATAGTGATGCAGAGACCAGTACGGTAGAGAGCAAGAAAAGCCGGCAATTACCACATGTGGTAAGTCGAATTGCGAATGTCCAGTGGCAGCGAGAGCACAGAAAACATCGAAGTAGTGGCCTCAGTGAGCAACATTAACTCAGTTTCCTCTCGCCAGACTAAGCCCTGAGGCAGCGTCTGGCGAGGGCAGTGGGGGGTCTAAGCTGACAACAGCGACCTTACACTGATTTGTTGTATTTCCTTGGTATCCTCTCGTGGCTGTAGTCCTGGGCATCCCTGGGGCGTGCAAGAACCCGCTGTAGGTGGGAGGGTGGATACTAACCTAGCATGTACGAACACTCGAAGGACAGAGCGTATCTTGATTATCGTCTCTCCTGATGGTATGGGGCTGGAGTGATCCTGAATTGGAAGATCCGGATGTTGCAACCAAGGCAATAAGAAGCAAAAGCACCGGCAGTGATCCTCCTGTGGAAAGTCCTGGAAGTTCCTTGGGAAATGAGTTATCCTGTGGAGTTTGGCGGTTGTCCTTTGGGAGTGAAGCTTGGGAAGAGTGTGTTGAGCGTGTGAAGTAGTCACGAACTTTAGCAATGTATGTTGGAGTGTTATGAAACTGGCAAGAAGTGAGATTCACGCAAGAGAAGGGGAAGCGGGCTTTAAAGTTGCTTTGAAAAGCGGGAGTGAGAGGTCTGGCAGGCAAGTAGACGTGGTCGAGGTGATGCTGCGGTGTGACAAGAGAAGCAGAAAGTGGGTCAGTGGAAAGCGAGGTGGAACATGCAGACGTTGCAGGACCAACTTTTGGTCACACCGAGAGCCACTTTGGCCGAAAACAGGCCGTCCAAAGCCAAATGGCAGCCTCTGCTTCCTCATCCAGTCCCACGCTATGCTGCACCCAAGGCCGTAGGAACTGCATCCCGAACAAAAATCCGACGATACAGAGGGATCGTCGCTACACCTTTTGATCATCAGGGGGATTGCCGCTCGCTCCATTCGCTCGTGCGCATCCATTGTCAGTGACAACATGCATTTCAAGGTGCAGCTTATACGAATCGTCGTCGTTGCTTCAATGCAGTCTAATGCACATTTTTGCTCACTGCATGAAGTTGAGTGACGTGGCAGCAATCGAAGACTAGCACCTGCCGTGGGACAAGATAGTCACAACAGTGATCCCCTTCGCGTACAAAATGATCCAACTAGCGTGATTTCTATATGACACTCTAATATTCTTGTACACAACTTCTCAACCACCACTGCACTGCGCGCATTAATATATCACGATTTTTTCTTATACCGTTATAATCGCCTGCTTAAGCTCTATATAACGGTACTAATCTCGATAAGATTATGCTAGACTTCGAGTTTCAACAGGTGTTCGAGAAAGTTGTTTAAAACCTCGACGCGTTAGACGCGTGTCAAGACCCGACCACGGTACCTTTAGTCTAAGCAATTACTAAAGTAGAGTGCGAACAGCATATATATAACTCGTTACCGGCTTACTAACCTCTAATAGAGGTTGCCTATCGACCATAGGCATTGCGAGACCCGTCGCACCAGCAGCTATCGGCTATATAGCTATTCTTACTCTTCTTTTAGCTAGTCCTTAACCTACTACTGTACTACACGAACATTGCTATATATAGGGTAGCTACGCCTTAAAAACCATAGAAACCGGTAACAGCGACCGAGCTACGATATTAGCTAGCCTATCGGCTTAAGATGGTCTTTACCCGCGGGCTAAAGGCTAGTATTTAGTTATTCTGGTCTAAGAGGCACAGGTTATTACTACGGCTTAGCTGCTAACGCTTCAAGGCTATTGAACGCTTCCTTAGCTTAAATAGTTAGCTAGAGGATAAAGCAAAGGTAGAGCCGTACGCTGCTTAGTACTAAAAGATCTAGCACGCGGTAGATACGGTACGCACTCGGTTTAGTAAGACGCTAGTGCCCTTAAGCCATATATGCGTAAACGAGAGTTTAATCAAGTTCTACGGCCGGAAGATTAATGCTATAAAGCTCGCGCATAAGCTAGCGAAGCAGGGCTTTATCTGCTATATACTAATAAGCCACGGGGGTCTTGCACACGATTAGGTTATGCACTTAAGCCAGGAAGGCCTAGAGGGGGTCCCCTAGGGCATCTCTCTCGACTTAGCTACCCGTACAACCCGGAAGCGCAAGCGGGGCACTACTAGTGCAATAGCAACCGATATAAGCCTTCTAGCACTTAAGTCAATAGTGTAGGTGCTTTATAAGCGGGTTACAGCGCTGTAGCGTAGCCTACAGCATATATGCTTTATCGATAACCTCTTCGTTAACGTTAATATAGCCCGCGCACTACTAGCTATTAATATCGGTATATGCGGTACAACGAGGAAGAACGCGCTCGGAATCCTAGCAATCTTACTAGCTATTTAACATCGCTTTCCTAAGTTGCTGGGCGATAATGCGGTCACAAGTAGCATTGTCGACGGCCTTGTTAACTATATAGTCTAGCATAACCCTCTCTGCTAGAACTAGGTATCGTTTATTACTACTATGCATCGGCCTAGTTAGATCCTAAGTGCATATCGCAAGTCTAAGCGATTGCGCGGTACTAGGGCCACTCCGGGCGGCTTTATCACCGTATACGTACAACAGCCCGCGGCAGCAGTAGACTATAACGACTATATAGGCCCGATAGACGCTAATAACCAACTCCGTAGTGCAGCAACGGTTAGAGTAGCCCGCTAGCTTAAATGGACTAAGAAATTCCTCGAGTTCTTAGCCGATATATGCTAGGTGAACGCGTACCTAATATAGAAGCGATACCTAGAGAATGCACGTTATAACGGGCGAGATCGAGAGTTTTTTCTTTAAGAACTTATCATAGGGCTAATATATAACTAAGAGCACGTTTATACAGCAACTTAACTTAAGACGAGGCGTTATTGTGCGTGGAGTGGCTGCCTACCGTAGCTATAGGCCTAGCGCTAAGCCCTAGGGGAAGTACACAACTCTGCAACGCCCTCTCGACTAAGTAGGTCCGTGGATTACTATATAACTTGTATAAAGACGTTATATATTAGCAGAGGGTGCTAGCAGGCGTACTACTAGGCATACGGGCTCCCCATTAGGCCGGAGGACGAGAGGGAGGGCGTAGAGGTTATTAGGTGCAGTAGGCTACGCTAGTGCACTACAACAACACCACGAGTTGGCTATATAGGTCTATATTTAGCAACAGTACGCGACCGTATCCAGTAATTCCCTCTACTAACGCATATAATCGTGCCCTCATTGTGTGTAGAACAGTTGTATAAGGAACGCGTACTACGGGTCTACTTCGGTAGAGCCGCTAGTTAGATCATTTTGTACGCGAAGGGGATGGCAGCCGCTTAAGGGGTATCCCTCAATCATGGACAGTAGTGATGCATTCTACAGCAGTAGAACTGGTAACTCTCAATGACCATGCATTTACCGTGGCTTCGCGCCGCGTGCAAAGTACCTCGAAAGCTCACACTTGGTGGACGATGACATAGGCCATGAAAGCAGGTGCATCATGACTAGTTCACTTTGCTCACGCCCCGCGTATCGACCCATCCTTGTCGCTTGCATGACGCATAGGCACACCTCGCCGTCGCAATCTATATCGTTTTTGACGAAACAAATCACAGCGGGACAAAAGTGCCAGCTCATGAATTGCAGGCTGGAGCGCACTGACAGCGGTGCATGTTACGTTTACATGGGTGGTGACCCTGATACTTCGTCGGCATCTCGTTGTCACTATGACCAAGTACTAAGCGTTCGATAGCAGACCGAGACCTCGGCGCGATGACCACGGTCATGTTAGAACTATTTTCGTAGTTAGCTGCCAGTTCAAGATCATGAGGGCGCGACTATGACAGGTGGATGGAATCATGTGTCAGATTTGAATAGATGGTACATTTTCTCATTCATGAAATATCAGGTGAACTATGCATTAATGTGGGAAATCATCATTGAATGACTGGAGTGTCGAAAGGGGGAAGTCGGTGGGGGTGTCCTGGCTCATGCTTACCTTGTTCTATTTTCGCATCTGGCATGCTCAGCCTTCGAAATAGCGACTGCGCTGCGCGCCTTGGTGACAGCCTTATACAAGCCTAGTCCATCAGTCAGAATGTCAAGGTCGACACAATTCTTGCAAATGAATTAATGCATCGTTAAGATTGTTCTTGTCTCGCTGACATTGATTGCAGCAACAAGAAAATCTGAAATTGCGATGCTTTTGAATTCTACTGACGCCGAGCTTGGCAAGGCTACGTAAGCATGTGACTCTTGTTAGTGGATCTGGGAATGGCTGCCAGTCTGCTCCCGGACACGACCATAATACCCAAACAACAACGCGTTACTACATGAAACACACCTCATAGTCATCATTCTACCATAACTACGAGCACGTAAATATCGATAGTGGTCAGAAAAGACAACTATAGTCAACAGTAGTATTAGAATAATCCATTGCCAGCCAAGCGAACTAGACCACCCATATGGCATGTTCGGGAGGAGCAGTGTCCCAAAACGCGCTGGCCTGGAAGTCCAACATGTGCAACCCCCATTCAAGTGCGATTTGAAACTCACCAGCCGCCACATCCCATCTCGTGTCGATACGCTCGCGCAGGTACTCGTGATCGCTACCGTTAGCTTCACGAAGTCACGTATCGTGTTTGCGTGGTATCCTCGAGGTCGTGCCGGTCCATACCAGATCTTGACTTCAGCACCCAAGTTTGCAGCTCTGGTGCAAATCTACCAGACGCGTTCGTGGTTTCAAGGGAAATATTGAGTATCGAGTACCGGCGGCCTTCTCTTGAGCAAAAGTAATATGAACAACGCGCCGGCTAATTCTTGCTGAAAAGATGTCCCTTTGTCGAGGCAGGAGCGGTGGGCATTGTGAATTAAGAAACGGGCAGCTGCACCCTCACAGGACTATCACGAAAGAGCCCAGAACTGTCCGACCAACGCTGCATGCTGACTCTTGTCACAGATTTATACCTTGCCTGGTCCAGCCGTGTATCGTCATGTCGTCCACGTAGCATGAATTGGACCGGTGGTAGATTACACCGTCATGCAAAGTCTAACAATAAATCCGAATTGAAAGCTCAGAGGCAGCACTTTGCTCGAGCCTCTCTCAATAATCTTGTTGCTGCACGCTCGGAAGCTTCGAACAGGCCAACAGGTCATTCACTTGCCAGCTTACGTGACGTGGGATTGCGAGAGCGACGCGCATCTGACATTGCTGTACAAGGATATAACCCATATGAGACGCACTTTCACGGTTCGTGTAGCACAGCCTTTACCACGTACTCTGATCTTGTTGCAATTGAGTGGGATATGTGCTGATTGCGACGCAGCTTCTACGGATCACCGATCCTCGAAACGAGATATTGCCACAAGACCAGACGGTGATTATGACAGCAGAGACTCATATGACGATCTCGCCATTTCGCCCAAGGCCTCTCGTCGAGAGCATCGGAGGATCAAGTCAAATAGCATCAACGAAATGAGGAATGAACTCTTGGGGCGACCGGACTGGTTGAGTCTGTCCCTTTGTCGGCCGCCCGAAATTCAGTTTTCTTCTGCTGGTGATGTGGCAAATGTCGGACGGCATCGAAAGCATATCAAAGTGGATGACCACGCGACAGTCAATACGCAGCCCGACAACAGCTACCACTTCCCGGCAAAGGTTCTGGGCAAAAGAAAGCGAAGTGTTGAAGAGTGTGACTCTTTTGGAGCGCCCCAACAGCATCGTGGTCATGCACCATCTCGAAAACTGTCATATTCCCTGGATTCAATGGTTCCTGCTTCGAGCCCACCCAAGAATATCGAGCGTAGCTGCTCGACAAAACCTTCCGACGCGAACACGAATCTTTCACTGCCACCAGTACCTTTCTCTGACCCAGACAGAGCCACATACAAGCTTGTGGATGATGAGGCAGATGCAGTGGGTTTCGCGGGAGAGTTGGTCCCCCTAGAGATGGCAAGAAACATGCAGAGCTTTGACAATGTACAAGAAGAATACCTGAGCTCGAGAAGTAACAGTAGATATGGCATTGGCCATGTTACAAGCTGCCTGTCGGTGGAGCTAGACACTTTCAGATCATCATCACAGTTCAAGTCGAAGCTGGTGTCTCCAATCCTCGGGTCGGAGACAGTAGCCCAAGAGTTTGTTCTGGACCGTCAACGGAGCGAATGCAATAATAGGCCGCTGGAGTTGGTTGACCGAGGAAACACTGTCTCTGTCCGAAGGGAAAGATATCAGGGCAGATACCAGCTCAATAGGGGGTTCCCAGATGTTGCTTATGCAGACGCCAAATTACCGCCCCATGGAGGATCGCATGCCATTGAAGGTGGGGTCGCAGCTTCACTCGAGATGTCGCTGTCCTTTCCTCGATTAGCAGCAAATCAGGCCGATGTCAGAGATGATGCATTGCATATGGCCGATGTTCCACATTCTGATCGCATCCACAGTTGTATGCCCAACACCGGACTCAACAGGTGTCGTGCATGCAGCTCTGAAAGACAACACGCGGCGACTTCGCCATCTTCTGCCATATTGGACAACAACCAAATACACTCTTCTGAGAAACGGTCCCAGTACCAGCATTTAGCGGCGAAATCTACCAGGCGCTTCGAACTCGATAAGAAGTTCGACCATACAACCGAGCCTTGTGCAATGATGAACAAATCGCCTATCATGACAGGACCCCCAATAGCCAGCCAGTACTCTTCATCTGCTCTGAACGCGTACTCCCCTAACATTACTTCGAGGCAATTTACTTTTTCGCCTTCAGAGCGCCCGACCAGTGGTACATACCAATCACACATGGCACGTGATCCCTTCCTTTCTGCTCATCCACGTACGAAAATGCTCAAAGCTGGTTTCGAGGACGACGATAATGCCTCCGCAACAATCTCGCGTGACGAGCACCTCATACAGAGGTTTCGGGGGACCGATCGTGTGGATGGCGAGTCTCGTGCGGTCTTCGCGCGCTCGCCGGCAGGTGCCAGACAATTATTTGTAGGCGACTTGTCTAGCTCGCCCACACCATTGGACAAGTACGTGTTAACGGATGGAAGCCGCGGCAGTGTACCTCTTCGTTCAGTGAAGCACAACCGGGGTGCGGCAGGTTACGGCAAGTATGACGGTGTACCCTCTCATGAGCGAATACCACGACGAGCAGCCCTTCGTGGTGACACTTAATCGGGAATCTTCTCTACGCCCGAGAGAACTGCCGCTAAGCTCGACCTCCACCCCTCAGAGAATCACTTTCCTCTTTTGTACTTAGGAAGGTCACGATAGATGGAAACAGCCCGAGACAGGCCTTGATAGAATCGATCTCGGAATCTTGGAACTCTGTGTATCAGTGCGCGAAACGACAACTCATCTATGGTCTCTCCTTTTTCTATGATCTGGTGATGATCCAAGATAGCGCTAAACAGGATTTAGAAATATGCACAGCTAGCTCACGTAATCAGTCTTCACGCTATCTCACTCCCTATCATGCGTACGGAAAGGTGTTTCAACCTACGATTGACTTCATCAACAATAACATAACGAGTGTTGTGCTTACAAGGCAACTGATCGTATCAGGCTCAACTCAACCAGCTTCGGCCGATCCAGGCTTCATGAAAGGGAGTATCCAGACTTCTTTATACTGCTTGGCCTGATGCACGAGAACACTACAAGTGCTGAATATGTGCAGCTGTTGCGCAAACTAGCTGAGACTACAATGATTGATCATTGCACTTGTTAAGATCTAACAGTGGAATTCGTGCGTTTCTGGACGAGCCGGACGAAATCAGAGTCGAAGCCGAGGCAACTCTTGCCTCGTGCTGATAAATAAACATACACTTACGAACTTTGCAATTCCACGCAAGACCGAGATCAGGCAATAGCTCTAATGGCAGCATTCAGAAGTAAGTATATGAGGCAAGATACGCGGTCTCACACCAATACACCAGGTCAACCAAACAACCTTGAGTCTAGATACCAAGGAGATCCGTAAACCGCTGACTAACAAACCATGGCTACAGGCTTCAAGTCGACGATCGCCTCAGCCCTAGAGAAGAAAGAAATCGCCGGCGGCGCAGTAATTGCAGTCGACCGCCAAGGCAAAGAACTCATCAGCCACGGCTTCGGCAAGACATCGTTGGACGAGGATGCTCGACCCTTCGACCTCGACACCACATTCTGGATAGCAAGTTCCACAAAGCTTCTCACGTCGATCTCCGCGCTGCAATGTGTCGAGAAGGGCCTGCTGAAGCTCGACGAGGACATAGCCCTTGTTTTGCCTGAGTGGAAGGACCCGCAGATTCTCACTGGCTTCGACGACGCCGGTAAGGCGCAGCTAAGACCTGCGAAGGAGAAAATCACGCTGAGAAGACTGCTCACCCACTCGAGTGGCATGACGTATTACACGATGAACCCGTTGATTGCACGCTGGCGGGACTCGCAGAAGTTGCCTGTGGCGACTGGCCAGCTCTCCGACTCCATGAACCCATTAGTGTTCGAGCCGGGTTCGAGCTGGCAGTATGGGCCAAGCATCGACTGGGCAGGCGCAATGGTCGAAAAGGCCACCGGGATGAAGCTGGGAGCGTACATGCAGAAGCACATCTTTGAGCCGTTGGGAATGACACATACCACGTTTCGCGCCGAAAACAACGAGGAGATGCGAAGCCGTATGGCCGGTCGCGTAGGCAGGAGTCCGGCGGGGGAGTTGATCGAGGAGGAAAGCGGACAGTATCCTGTCAAAGACAACAAGGACGATCTCGGTGGAGGAGGACTGTACTCTTGCGCCCGAGACTACATCAAAGTCCCCACATCGCTGCTACTCGACGACGGAAAGCTGTTGAAGCACGACATGCACAACGAGTTGTTCAGGGGCCAGCTCGAGCACCCGGAGGCATTCGCTGCGGCGGCGACGAACCGCGTCGTAGGCCCACTCTTCTCGCCGGCCTTTGCGGCTTCTAGAGGCGCGGATTCGAGGTGGGACCATGCTCTCGGTGGTGCGATCGTGGATAGAGAGATTCCGGGACAAGCGGCCAGGGGCACGTTGTACTGGAGCGGGCTGCCCAATAACCATTGGTGGATTGATCGAGAGAATGGTGTTTGTGGGTACTATGCTAGTTGGTTGCTGCCGCCTGGTGATCGGATAACTGGTAAGCTTGTCGCTGAGCTGCAGAAGGCAGCTGTGAAGGAGACCGCGAAGCTGTAGAGCGATCCACAGCCATAGCCGGAGTAGATGTGCAGTGAGGCAAAATGCGCTGATTGTCTATCGTATCTATGTTTCTTGATACATCCTGTTTTGTTGCTTCACTGAGTGGCAAGTGCGGCTTGGGCTTGCTAAGTCACTCGTTGAAAGTTCACTGAGGGCTACCTCTACCGAAACACTACCAAGAATTGTTTACATTCAAGCTAAGCATACAAGATACGAACGGAGCTTCTATGTATTGGTCTCATGTCTTTCTTCAAGTCCTGTTCTGACACGTAACTTCAAGCGCTCAAGCTCCTCAGCACTTGGCGCATGAGGGTTAGAGATAAACTTCAGCAGCAATCGGGCATCATCGCTCTCGAGAGTAACGGCAGTACTCTCCTCGGCATCAGCACTGGCGATGCTTCGCTGGGTGGAAGGGCCAGGCAAATGCTTCGGCGGTTCGGCGAAAGACGACGCTTCGACATACTCCGCCGTTTGGGTCCGGAGTAAACTCTCCAGGAGCCGATCCAATACCCACTCGGGCTCATGCTGTTCACTAGTCATTGGACTGTCCGAGCCAAGCCAATCCCATTCGATGGGGCCGTCCAACGCTTCATCGTACTCCAGCTGCTGGGCTGGATCTAGAGAGTCTTGTATCCTGCGGTCAAGCCTGGTGTACCTGATAAGCCGGGTAAACTCGACCCATTCTTCGTAGCAGTATCGTTTGTGCGGGTCATTTTTCATGTCTCCCGCCACTCTTCGTAACGCATAGCCAAGTCGTTTGTCCATTTCAGATTTGTTCAGCTGCTCTTCGGCCAGTTCATCGATCGTCCTTGGACCTTGTTCGTTCATGTTGTCAGATCCTCTTTGACTCGGCAACCCAGGACGTCTGCGAGCCATAGCTAGATCGGCTGTCTCGAGCTCCGACGCCTTCTCGTGCGAACTGCCAACGTGGGATAGTCTTCTCTGAAATCCTGTCTTGCGATTCCGGAACCAATCAAGGCCCCATCCTCTTCCCTTGCCTAAAAAAGCTAGCCCACCGTAGTCGAGTACTTTGCGCTTGAAGCCACCAATCGCAGTGTCACCGAGATCTGAGACGAGGATGGTCATCATCGGCACGGCGATTAAACTCCACAGAACAAAGAGTGGCTTTCCAGCGTTACTTTTCGGGCTCAAATCGCCATAACCAATAGTCAGCAATGAGACATAGCAGAAGTAAAGCGCTTGAAAGTATGATAATCCTTGCGTCTCTGATTCAACCCGCCAGAAGACTATAGCGCCGACAAACCAGAGGAGACAGAAGGAGATAGTCGACATGGTCAATGCGTACCATTCTCTAAAATTTTTCGCAGCGTGTTGTATGGCTCTCATCCGGTCAAAGCGGTCTTTCTCGCTACGCATCAGGATTGCCTTTTGCTTTTTGCTAGGTAGCACAACAGGAATGTGATGAGCAAGTCGTGCCTTCAGATCCTGCTTCGGGGAGGACTCCGGACCCTCGAGATCGACCGTGCGATTGCGCGTGTTTTCTCTTCTAGCCTGCTTGTCTAATTGCTGCTGGATCAGATTGCCTTCGAGAGGCCTTGAGATGTTTGAGGGGGATGACATAAGCCTGTTCCTCGAGGCAGACCTTCTTCTCGAAAGCAGGTCTTCGGGTGAAACTGCTCGACTCAGCGTATTGACTCGTCTTGTCTCAATATGCTGCTTGACCACTTTTTCCTTGCTCAGGTCCTGGGCGAACTGGTGAATACTACCAACCATTAGGGCCAAAATGATAGTGCCGATAACACTGTAAGGGAAGATAAGGCCACGCGATAGATCGTTAGTGGCAACAAAGTCTCCAAAGCCTATAGTGAGTATGGTAACGTCGCAGAAGTACAAGGCGTTGACGTACGACCAGTCTGGCTCTATCCTGGCGAAGACGCCGGCGCCGCCTCCAAGCCAGACAAAGAAGATCATAGTTTGCAGGATCAAGCTTCTCTGCTCGTCGCTGAGATCAAAATGCTGAGGGTAATGACCAAGAAAGTAGCCAAGCATGGTGACCATCAACAGCACCGCGTTGAGAAAGTACAAGCCTGCGGCAATGGTGGCGTACCAATATGCCTGGCTGTAAACCTCATTTGCCTGTGGTGGATCGTATACGCTCATGCCAACCGTACTGGCTAACAAGAGAGCAAAGGCAAGATAGAACAGCAAGATGGTCATAGGGAGAGCGATGATATATCGTATCTTCCTGGTGAAATTACAGAGCAAGAAGATGTTTCCAAGAAAGCCAACGGCAAGGGATGCTCCGTTCAAGTTGAGGGCCCATTGAGGATCTGGTATAGGGATACTCGTGTTGTACCTCTCGCTAGGATCTTCTGTGGTGACCCTGCTCCGCCAGTACACAACCAGACCCGCGATGCTAAGCAGATTTGCTAGAGGGGCAAAAGTGGCACTGAGCAGAGGTATGGCGGTACTGGCAAACCACCAATCTGTGGGGCCATCGTCGTCGTCAGCCCTCAATGTGAGTCTGCCACCAAGCAGGGTCTTGGTACGAGTCCTGGCCAGTTGGTTGTCATCCTCTTCTGCTTCTTCCGACGTGCTCATCGCTTGCCGCACCAAGTCGCCATCGTCTTGCTCGTCAGGCTTGTCTGCCCTCTGTTCATAGTCTTTGTCTATGCCACGTCTCGTGCTCAGGCTCGACCCGACAGCTGTTCGGTTAGAGGATTCAGCTTGATAGTCCTCGTCATCGGGTTCGTCGAAGGACATGCTGTATTATCGCGCTATTATGCAGGAAGTGTTACAAGGCGCTGCCCGAGTCCTCGTAAAAGGGCTCATCTAGTGAGGGTCCGTCAGATCGATTGCCCAAGACTGGCGTCCTCCCCAGAGTGAAAGACTGTTCTGAAAAGTGCATTGGAACAAGGACTGCGTGGCAAAGGATGTGTAGACATGGCGGAAACGAGACTTCAGCTGCAGATTCTCCTTTGCGCTCCATCTCTGACGCGCCGGCAAGGCGGCTGAAGAGAGAACGTGGACCTTGTTCGGCGCACGGTTGAAGCTGTTTTCTGACCTGCGTGACGCGTCACTGTCACTCCTGAAAGTGTGAGTTGTGATACGTAGGAGTTGACTGAATACGTGTCTGGTGGAAAAGAAAAGGGAAAGAAGCACGATTGGTGTATAGTAGGTATCCCAATCCTTCATCTGCTGTACGGCTATCTGTCAGCATAGGACGTTTAGATCAGTCTTTCCCTCCTCCATCGCACTCGAATCAACACTCTTGAGGCTCACTTTTCCCGCCGGAAAGCAGGTGGTACGGATTAACGACCCAAGTCATCGTATTTGAGGTTTAATACACCTATTAACCGTCCTGCTTACTGACACGCCTGTACAAGTTTCTGTACTACCTCCCTCACCTGCTTGCTACACAGTATAGGTGGGAAGCTTGCTGTATACATGACTTGAGAGACCAGTACGTCTCCCTCACGACCGGACTCTAAGCCTCCTCTTCCCCAACAAATCAGCCTTCGCACCTTCCTTCTCCCCCTCCTGCTCTGCAGCAGACATGCCATTCCCTCCTTCCTTGCTTCTCTTTGTTCCACGCGAAACTGAAGCAGTGGCACGTGCCGGCAGCGACGATCCACCGTGTTTGACGCTGGCAGACGCAGGTGCTCCTCTTCTGGCCGTCAATGGAACAGGCATTCGCGACTTCCTTGTCGTACCCGCTGCTGCTGCCACGGGTGCAGTACGGCTTGTGCTCTTCAACGGTGCTTCTGGTGCAAGACCACCCACCGATGCAGCTACTGCATCGGACACCGTGGCTAGAGCTCCTTCTTCGGCTGCAATGCCATCGATCTCGTCGTTCTCGATGACGGATTTGCTTCTTGTCTTCGGCGCAGGAGTACCGTTGACTGAGCCAACGATCCCTCTCCGGACACGTCGGACCCTTTGTTCGTCTTTCTTTGGCTGAGCGGTCTCCTTTGCTTGCTCTGTTGTCTTGTCCTCTTCTGTGGAGATGGTCTCGCTTGAGGCGTGTCCCAAGGTCAACGCCAACTTGACGTGCTTGTTCGGCTCGTAGTTCTCCTTGTCCTTCTCGCGAGCACTTTCCTGGGCGCTATCTTCGATGTCGTCTGAATCCAGATTCTGCTCGGCTTCTTGATATGATACTAGATTCTCGTCGTTCCACCTAAGAACTTTCTTGGCTTTACTACCAGTATCGTACTTGTCGCGTTTTCTCTTCTTCGTAGCTTTGTCGTTGGAGGTCTCATGTATCGCCTTGCTGGCATCAGCAGAAGCCTCATGCTCGGCATTATGCTCCTTGGCCTTCTCAGCTAGGATCTCCTCGAGCCTAGCGGGAACGTTTATGGCGGTGCCCTTGTTCTTCTTGGTATTGGATCGCGTGGCCATTGCGACGTTGGCCGTTGACGAAGCCTGATTAGCCTTGAAAATGAACTCGTTGCCATTAGCACGCTTCAGCTGAATTGCGTTGGGCAGAATTTGTGGTCGAGGAATGGATGTGACTACTGCGCGCTTGCTTCGTCGTAGCGGTGATGTTGGCACTGCGTCTTCTTCTTGGTCTTCTTGGTCTGATGGCTCGAACCTTACCGCTGGAATCAGATGGTCAGAGTTCTTGATAGCCGACCGTTCTTGCTCAGCATCCACTCCATTGGTTCCGTCCCCGTCGAGAGCGGTGCTGTGGAGTATTTGGTCTTGTGCTGCTTGTTCTGCCTTCGAGGCTTTCGTGCGAGACATGAATGCGCGTAGGAAGGCGGTGTCATCGTCCGAAATTCTCCTAGGAGATGCAATTTGCGTGGTAGAGTCTTGTGCTGGCTTCCAGGATTCTGGCGATTCGTGGCTCTGAGATTCGGTTGTTGTCTTGGTCTTGGTGGGTGTAGAAGATTCTCTGGCCTCGAGCTCGTCTACCATCACATTCTCAGCCAGGATTGTTGGTGGTGAGCTCGACCTTAGCTCATCGCTCGAGACTTCTGCATCATCGGCATGTCGACCTTGGGCAGCCATATCAACCCCGACTGGCAATGTTGTTATTTGCCGCTGATCCTCAAGGGCTTTATCGACAGGTTCGACCAGGTCGCTCTGCTCTGGTTCCTCCCGTGGCTCTTGAGCTTCCCCCGTTTCTGTCTCGTCAAGAGGGTCCTCCGAACCATACCCTCCCTCGTCAGAACGAGAGAGGGCTTCTGTTGCTTTCTCGGACCCCATTTCAACAATCTCTTCTTTGTCTCCGCCACGGTCTCCAGCGTGAGTGTGTTGCTCGATTGTAGGTTGTCTCAATTTCTTTTTGGGACTTCCCTCGATCTCGTCATCCTCCATCCTCATGCCTACAAAGGCGTGGAATCCTTCATTCTTCACGGTGGCCCTCTTCAGGTTCCCGTCTTCGTTGAGGACCTTCATGTCCGCCGCAAACGCACTACTCGCGTTCTCTTTGTCTTCCCCTTGCTCTTGCCCTGCACCATGTGCTACCTTCAGCTTCTTCACGACCCTAACATAATCCTTGCTCGCTTCTTGCTGTTTCCTCGAAATGCCCACTGGCCGGTTGACATCGACACCTAGCTCGCCAAGCGGCACGCGCTTCCAGATCTTTCGCTTCTCGTCGCGTGCGACGAAGGGCGTCGCAGGTCGGCGCTCCCAGGCGCGCGGTGGTTGTTTATTACGTTGAGGTGTGAATGAAACGCTCTTGACGTTTTGCAGGATCTTGGATGGCGATTTTCGCGGAGATCTTGCTGGTGATCTGACCAGGGCATTGCGCGACTTGGAGGGCGAAAACTGACGCTTAGTCGGCGACAGCGACAGCGACAGACGCGAGGGTGTTCTCGATCGAGCTGAGCGAGGTGTCGCGGCAAGCTGTGGGGATCTGGGTGAAGGCGGTGGGAAACATGGTGTTTCTGAGGTCGTCGCCATGCTTACTACCAGTCGCGTACTTTGGATTGTGGCCCAGTCTCTGTCATGAACGTGTTGTTAGTATGTAGTCGGTTATGTACAGGCTCATCAGCACAAAAGATCTGCGCCAGTGAGTATACTGGCTGTAATGAATGTGTGTAGAAGTAATGCGAACCATGGAAAAAGTGGTTGCTAATGTCGAGCATTTGTTTACACGCGTGCTTTTGTAGCTAGCTTACCCACGCTTGTCTCCACATGCAGGCTCACTAAAAGTAGGCTCCAGCTCGTGCCTGGAACTTCTTGTTCTTGGCGTCCTGTGTCGGCCTACTGGTAGCCCTGCCTTGCCTGCAAGCACACGGTCTTGAGGTTCAAGCAAACAACAGCAGCTACCAGACAGAGGGCAAAGGTTGGGTTGAAAGTCATTCATGTATTCATTTCGCTTTCGCTCTCTAGTACTTTCACAAATCATAGCACTAGTCGTGATTACTTCGTTGCATTGACATCTTGTTGGCCCCAGCGAAAACTGGCCATAGCCCATCCCAGCCATCGAGGAGCTTTGTTTTGCTCTGATCGTTTTACCTCGACAGTCCTGGGTCAACTCCTTTCTTGCCCATGGTAGGTTCGTGATAAATTTACAGTACATGTGATAGCGCGAGTCGTCACTTCCCTCAAGCTTTCTCTTTCTGACACGGATCCAGGATCGTATCAACCAAATCCCTCCTCTGGCCCTAGCAGAATGCCCCCATTCGCGTGTGTGGTTCCAAGGCGCCAGCTCCGCTATGCACAAAATCATTTTCCTTAAAACATTATGCTGAAGTGTATTCGTTGACATCATTTAGTGGTGTCCTGCGTGGATTGGGTAGCCCATGTGAGCATTTCGGTAACTGGTGGGATCCATCATCTCACGGGAATATGGTGGTGCACTGGAAGGTGCCATCGGCATTGGTCCCTCACTGGGGTAACCAGCATGTTGCCAGTACTGAGCCGCAGCTGTGATCGGTGCTGCCATTTGCTGACTCTGGTACTGCATCTGTTGCTGCGGAGGCATATGAACCGGGCCGTAGCCATAATTTGCATGTACTTCATAGCCTTGAGCCATCTGAGGCATCAACTGCATCGGAGGAGCAGGCGTAGCCGGTGCAGACATTCTTCCCTGAGATTCATACATCGGAAAGCTGGCCATCTGCATACCGCTATGGTACTGTGAACCTGGTGAGTTCGAATACGGATACTCGTGATGCTCACCACTTCGGAACATCTTTGGTTGATTGTTGATCGAGGCTGCTGTGCTGGCATAGCTGGCTGAGTATTTGGAGATTATTTTCTGCAGAGCGATCGACAGTATCTTCCAGGGAAATACTTTGACGTCCTTCTCGATGTTTCTTGGCTTTGGGTTGGGGAAGCCCATGATGACTTTGAAGAACTCTTCAGTCTCAGGTTTGGCCTTAGACACAGTATCGGGCTTGAATCCTTCAAGATTGCGTCGAATACGGTTCTTCTCTTCCACTGTGAAGCGAGCAGCGACAATGCCTTCCAACAACAGTATAGTGTCGACGCTGGTGACATATGCCTCCTTCTTCTCAGCCCACCAGATGCAGCTCACCGATCGAGGATGATTCTTCCACTCCTCTTGAGACACAACTTCAAAGTTGGCGTAAATGTCGTTGCCCTTCTGTTCACGGTTGAAGACGAGAATCTTGCGCCGAGCCTCCAACTCCTTGTCAGACCAATCTTTGGCGACGTCATCAAGGTTGCCGTCCAGGTGCAGTCGCGCCTTGCTGTCAGGGGAGTACAAGGTATAGGGATTGAAGGTCTGCGTGTGCCCAACCAGACTCATGCTTGAAGGAAGAGCTTGTGGTGAGTGCTGCGGGATAGTAGACGTCCTAACCAATCTGGGGTTGGAGCCGACAGATGCAGGTCGAACGCCAGGCGTGGCAGGTGCACGCGGGCTGTGCTCGGTGTTGGCAGTCGTGAAAGATGGGCTGACCGTGGGTGTGTATGGTGCTGTAGCAGGCACTGAGATTTGTGACGCATTGGACGTCGAGTGCTGATGGCCCTGGAGTCGTGGAGAGGGAGCAAGTGAATACGGCAAATGATAGGTCGACATAGTCGTGGGTGTTGGTACAGTTGATGTATACGGTGAAGGTTCGCTCTTCAAGTCATAGAACTCGCCACTGGGATCTGTGATTCCGACAGCGACTCGCTTTGGTGCAGGTGCCTCCCCATGGAAGGACTCAACGGACGCTTTTCGCTTCTTCAAGGGGGGCATCGTGTTGTACACGGGCGCTTGACTGTGCAGCTGAACTGGTGCTGTGGAAGGAACTATCGAGTATCTGCCAGACATGGTCGAAGCCACTGTCGTCCTTGGGTACTCCGTGGGCTGGGACGGTGCATACACGAAGCTTTCGTCATACTCACCAACGCAGCTATCGGGTAATGCTGCGAGGTCGTTCTGGTTTGTGTCGGAGGAATCATAAGACGAAGGCAAGTACTGCAGCCCTGAACCGTGGTTGAAGTCTGGCACAGATTAGAAAGATGAAAGGACAAGCGGGGCAAAGGACACACCTATGCTATTGAAGACATCGTATGGCTGTTGCTTGCCATAGCCAGACATTGCTGCCAGGTAATCGTCTGCGCCAGATCCGCCGAAGAATTGCAGTTGTTCCACGTCTTCAACAACTTGAAAGCCGTCTTGATAGCTCATGGAGATGACCTTGGGGCAACTGGCTCTCGGTCAGTCTTTGACAATTCTACCACAGTGAACCACAGGTGTGGAAGACTCACCTGGGGACAAGCCGGTGGTATTAGGTTGTTGTATAGATGATCTGAGGATCAACAAAGCGAGCGACGGAAAAGACTAAGCGAGTGTGGTGGAAATAATTCCAGTTACAGATCCAAAACAAGCGAGTGATGGAGCGAGGCGCTACCTGTGCGATATCTTGAGGTGGCTTTTGGTGGTAGTGTGCCTTGTTCCGGACATACAGGTGTGTGCTCGGACCAAAGTGTGTCACCGGAGACGAGCGTGACTGCTGGAAAGTCAAGCTAGCTTCCTAGTAAGGACGCAAAAAGAGGTGAGGGCGTATCCAGATACCAGGATCAGAAGCGGGAATGCTGATGTATCAAGGTGATAGACGAGGCTGGTCAGCCAAGGTTTCGGGAGATGTAGCGCCTCAAATCTCTTTCTACAAAGAGAAGTTCGTGCTTGATCAGCGAACTGCAATATTGATTAGCCGAACGATTCCGGTGAAGAGCCTAGAGCGAGCAGTGTAAACGAAAGTGGAGGTGAAATCCAGGATCACGGTCGTCAATGTGGTCAGTGAGGATGATACGACACTAATAGTGCCAGAGCATCCAGACCGCCATATTGAGACATCCTGTGCAATGCCAGATGATGGGCGAAGAAAAGGAATCCGAGCCTGTGAAGGTTCTTGCCCAGTTGATAACGTGGCTCTGATCGTGCACATGACGTTCTGGGTATCTCTGACAAGGCAAGGAGGAAGTGGAACTATGGTGTTGGTGGAAATGTCGAGATGGATTGGGAAAGAGGAGGCAGCTAAACCACGAACTTCTCTTACCTGGTAATTTCAGCAGTTATTCGACTACGCCCTTAGTATATCGGTTGAAGATTGACCTGTCTCCCTTCTCGTTCCTTGAGCGGGATCAATGCCGATCGTGCAGATCGGAGAACAGGAAAGTTGTCGGGTAGCCGCACAGACGAGGCGGTTTTGGAGCTTTGCAACGAGTATAGTTTCCGTCCACCGTGATAGTAGTCTTGACGTCGTACTTTGGAAATAGTTGCCCAAGTAATAGTCGTGGATATGCAGCGAGCGTTGTTCGTGGTCTTTCGTAGAGATTTCGTCGCAATTGTTCGAGTTCGTGACTTCCAGGCAGCAATTCGATCGCGAAACCAAACCAGAGCGATTGATGGTTCAGGTTAGCGTCGTCCAATAAGTTTCCCAGATAGCGAATGTACGTTGGTGTGAGCGAAAGTCGTTCTAAGTTAAAACGAAGGACGGACTGCGAACAGTACCAAACTTGAGGGTGAGCGAATGTGTGGTAGGGAGAAATCTGTGGCGAGGATGAAAGAACCACCCGGGTGATGATGAGGGGATGGACAGCCGGCTATATTGGGCTGGCCATGTTCTCGAGCGGGAACTCGAGTATGCTCAGCAAAACTCTAGCATTAGACCATAACTGGCATAATGGGAGGACTAAAATGACGATGAGCCAACCAGAAGCGTAGCAAGTAGCGTCAGAGTAGTCTGCAGATTCCAGTGTGGCAGTACGGGAGTGGGTAAGTCAGGCAGTGGGTATCGAGCACGACTAGTATGCTTTAGACGAATCACGAACGACAGGGAAAAAGGAAACGACCGGAAACTTCAAAGCAGGACCGGGGCCTGCAGCTGAAAGCGCATGAGAATCCCTCGTGCGTCTCGCTGCTCCTGGAAGACGATCAACGCGATTGTGTATCCAACCGCTAGAATGAAGGTCGTGTTGGTAACCGACGACTCTTGCGTGCAACGATGCATGTCAGACAATATTGGCCGTGTCCTTCGCGTTCAGCAGCAGTCGAGCATCTGTTGCCATTCTTTCTCTCGAAGACTGTTTCAAAAGACTTCTGCCGCATCTCCGAGCATAACTTACTGTGGCACGTTCACGCATTAGTGTCATCATACTGAACTTTTGATGCAAGCGATTCGCCTCCTGAACCCAGCGTCTGCGAAGGCCAGGAGTTTACGCATCCCGTTTGTTTGGCCAGCATGACGCCAACGCCAGGACGAAAGCGTGCAAGCCGGGCAAGGAAGGGAGCCGAGGCCAAGGCAGTGCTAATCCTACCATTAATTGTGTTCCGAACTCGTGCACTGGACTTCGAACAGTCAATTCCTGTGTCTGCGGATCTCATCTGTAGCGAAGCTCATCACCCGCAGAGAGCCAATGTCGTGAAAGTCTCGCTACCATATCAGGTACAGGAAGCCACGCACGATAATCCATTTGCTGTCGTGGAACGTGTAGAATGTTTGTGGTGAAGTCATGGGCTCCATTCTTACCCAACTTGCTAGGTAGAAAGCGTCTCCTGCATTTCACAGGGGCCAAAAATAGGGCAGGCTGTGCTCAAACGCTAAACTCAAATAGCAATGAAGATAGCAGAGCTTGGCTTGAAATGGAAATCAGGTGGAATCGAGGCTCTCGTAGCGACTGGCTCGGAACAGGGATACAGACCCGAAGGACGTCGGCACTTTGCCTAGAAGGGAGAGGTCAGCGGCACGAGCATGACGGTGCATAGCTGCCGCGCTTTCAAGCCAGCTTAGTGGTCTCTGGATGCCTCCCTAAAGCACATTTATGCACCTCTTTCAGTAGCAAAACTTCGACCCTTCGTCCTCACCATGCTCGCAGCACGACCCTTATCGTTGCCCTTTACCGCATCTTGAGGATCGGCCAGTAGCGAGGTGGCAACAACGACAGCGCGATCAACATGGTCTCACCGTTGATCGTCCCAGAGGCCTGGGATAGTGGCCAAGATGTTCGCTGACCCTCGCAATGGACTTGCATAAGTCCTTAATGTAGCGACACCCAATTTTATAAATATCCCTAAACCTGCAGACCAGATACGATAGCCGAGGATGAGAACACCCTGAGTGCTCCCATTCGGTGGGCTGACTCTTCGCAGCACCAGTCGTACTTGTGATACTTTACACCGCCGAACTGTTGTGCTTCCTCACGAGAGAAATGGCGAAACTCCGACGCCAAGCAGAGCTGATTTAGAAGTTTCGTGCCCTGAGACTTGCTGTTCCTGATGATCGTTGCTGCTGGAACAAAGACGCGGTTTCACGTCTTTGACTGATACGGGGAGACCCACCTGGACATTTACCTCTCCATTCAAGAAATTGTCAGTTGTGATCGAACTACTTAACTTTTGAGAACGTGAAGTGCATGCGAAGCGTGGTATGACCTTGCTCGTCAGCTCTTGGTCCAGCAACAAGCGTGTAGTATGTACACGTCAGTCTGGAGATTTGTCTTCGTCGCGGAGATTACATCCTGGAAGTTTATCTCCTTAAAGGGAATCGACAAGACGATGCACGTCTTGTAATAGAACCAGGCGAGGCTCCTTTCCCATCCGAATACTATGCAGCGAAATTTACTGCAGTAATGCCGACGTGGTGTTCCTTAAGCTTGTCCTTCAGCGGTTCGTGAGGCAGAAGAATCCCGCGCAGGACATGTGTGGGAAGGGGTTTTTCGAGTAAATTGCTCTGCAGAAAAGGTGTTCCTTCTTGCGGCAGTCAATGTAGAACAACTGACCATGCTCAGCACGGTGCCGCCATACGTCAGTCGAGGTCTATCATGGGCTTCCGATGCCAAATCTGCTTTGCTAGTGTCTCACCTTGTGCTCTAGGTTGTCTGTTGGTATATAAGACCTTGGCCTATCATCCACAAGTGTGGTTCAAGGTGCCTGTCGATCTTCTACGCTTAGTATCACAAATCCGCTGTCGACACCCAGTGAGGAAGCCTCAAGCTCAAGATGGCTAAATTTGGGGCAGAGCGACCGTGTCTGGCACGTAGGCTAGTCGAGGAATGTCCGATCTCACCAGAAGAGGCCGATGGGGTCGTACCCTTTTGGCCATCTTTACATGAATTTGTCCGGTAATGCTCGTTCGATATCTCTATCCCTGGGTTTGATCCGAGACCACAATGGTTCATCGTATGACCAGCATCTGCTACATTTGTCGCACTTGGAGGCGAGGAAGGGTGTCTAGCTATCCATGCTAACCTCTTCTATCGAGCCACACTGCAAGGGCGGTTTTCCTATTCGATTTAGCGGCGCAGACCATGAACAGGTCGGACTTACTCTAGAATCGCGGCACCGAACAACTTCTTTGTGTCCGCGAGCATTCGCCAGATGTGGCCGCCGATATGCCGGAACCGATACCACTGTCTTAGGTCGATTGGTCTTAGAGACGAGTTACGATAGTAAGTACTCACATCTCTTGTCTTCAATACAAGCCATTTGCAGTATAGTTACTGCCTGCGTGGGATCAGATACATGAGGCGCTGGTGGTGATGAGGAAGTGCTTTTCAAATTCTTAGCAAGGATCTTGCCGCCAGGAATGCATTAGGTATGTACACAGGACACAACAGCTACAGCAAGGTCAAGAATCAGATACAACGTTCATCAAACAGTCAACACCTTCAAAGCACATGTATCAGTTCCGCATGTTCTCGATTACACGAGATCGCAGAATACCTCGCTTTCGAGACTGCATGAGGACATAGTTCTCCACCATATCTTGCTTGACATGTGTTACTTGGCACTCATCGACACATGCTAAAAGGTAATGCTTCGACCATCAAAGAGCCAGCGACCATCCTTTCGAAACAGTGATGCTGCTAATAGATGATCTATTCCAGCAGCCCTCGCCAATGCAATATTCGCAAGGAGGCCACTTTCAGCTATAACCTCAGCAACGAATGCATGCACAACAAACCGGTATCACGTCGTAAGCGCACGTCCACCGCCGACAACATTCACCAGTGTACCGGATCCACGTGTCATTCCCGTTCAACGATGGCAGTACCACGGTCGACCTGCGCCGACAAGCTATAGAGCAGACTCACGATCACATTATGCCTGGTCGCCTCAAGCGTCTACATATCCGATAGCGCTAAGGATCAGGGCCGGATATTCAACAGAAGACATCGGCCTGAAAGACGCTCGAGTGGTCTAGTACGGTCCCAAGAACAGTAACAGATAGGTGGACATCCTTTCCAGACAAGACATACAACATGATATATAGAGCAAAAAGGTCAAGTCTAGGACCTACTCCTTACAATGAGAGTAACGCGCTCGAACAGTCTTTGGGATCCTGGTATATGTTTGGCACGCTTGAGCGCTCTGGACAGATCCTACGTGCGTAGCATCAACACCGCGAGGGTCTTACGGAACCGGGAGGCCTTCTAGGTGGTTCAAATGCTTGCAAGGCTACGATCAATGAATGTTGAGGCTGTGTGTGTTATAACGTGCAATCGGAGGACGAAAGAGTCGTGCTCGTGAATTTCTACGCGCTGCAGGGGGTAGCGTGAAGACCCTATTCGCCTCCGATATGCTTGACGTTCACGCAGGGTTCATCGCCCCGTGTATAACTTACCACGTATGGAGTGACAGCGCTATCTCAACAACGAACGTGCCTTACTGTCCGTCAAGCCCAGTTTTTTCGTCACCATACTTAGGACAATAGTGCTCTGGTGTATGTCAAAGTGGAAGCCTTACCACTGACAATAGCCGAGCGCTGCTAACGACATGACTGGACATGACCCCGTATGCGAGGCCAACAAGGCTAGACGCAGGCGGGGTTTATGCTAAAGTCCACAACAATCGATCTTCCTGGCATTGTTCTGGAGTTCGTACTGATTGATCTGAATAGCACGGATGCACAGATAAATTCGGAAAAAGACCACTAAGCAAATAGTTTCACGTCTGAAAAGAAAACCTTTGTGCACGAGATCTCAGTTGTGTTATTGGTTGTGTTATTGGTTGTCGGATGTCAACTTTTTTGGTCTTCCCTTCCACCACCGACTCTTCCCTCGCCGTGTTTCTCGCATTTCTACAAGTACCGGTCCTGACACATTACTACCCATGATTGACCTGCTTAGAAGCTCACGTGTTGCAATTCATACCATTAGACTTGGCCTTAGTCGAGCTCTAGCTGTTAGTACTGTCGTTAGTACTGTCAACGTCTCCAGGTTCAAACTCGGCTTTTTATGTGGTGTCGAATACCCATTTGCTGCTAAAGATGATAAACTGCAAGACGTGTCTTGCGCATTGAGGCATGGGATAGTATGCTACCATCGTAGTAGGATAGAACCATAGGCGAAGCATACCTAGGTAAGCTCGTGAGGAATAAAGTTCAGATCTCCATCTGCGGCCTTGCCAACCAGTATACTTCCCCAAGAATCTCTCACTGTGTCACCCCAGGGATTGTGGTAGTATGCAGAGACAACTACAATGTTGCTGAACGACTTTCAGACAGATCCCATATTTCAATGTCGTGAATGCTAGCTCATTAACGAACCATCAGACCCGTGTTTTCATGACCATGAATCAAGGTTGACTAGCAGTGATCCAGCATATCCATCTCACTGCTTCTATCAAATTCTGAGCCGAGCACGCATCTGAAGATGGCAGGAGACGACTACACATCCACCCCTTCCACCGGCAAACTCAAGCTCAAGGGCGTCTCAGACGGCCGCATAGACAAGAAGAAGAAAAAAAAGAGACCCAAGCCCGATGCTGAATCTACCAACCAAGAATCCACACTACAGCCCTCTGACACTGCCACCGCCGAACCCCCCCAAGACAACCCGGACGTCAACCGCACCCTGGCCGACGAAGATGCGCAGATCACAAACGACAGCCGCCGTGAAGTAAGTCTCGTAGACGGCCATGCGATCTCCCCAGCGACAGCAGCTCAAGCGGGAGATCCTGCAGACGCCCGCGACCAGCTGAGGACAGACGCAGAGCGGCGCTTCGAGGAGCAGCGGCGCAAGAGGCTGGAAGAACGGCTGAAGAGGGAAGGCGTCAAGACACACAAGCAGAGGGTGGAGGAGCTCAACAAGTATCTCAGTGGATTAAGTGAGCATCATGACATGCCGAAGATTGGACCTGGCTAAAAGGCCCTTTCGTCTGGAAAAGAGCAATGAAAGAGCCAAGACATGGGAGGACAATCCCCCAGCTATGGGCGACTCCGTCTAGGCTCTCGTCTGTGGGCTCATGCAAGCATCTTAAGAGCTGGCTTCCAGTAGACGCCCAAGCCGGGAAGTGATCTTACAAGAATGCTCCAATGTATCACCCAGATTGTGCTTCTGAGTGAAATGACAAGGGTGAGAGCTAGTCAGAACGCAAGGGGCAGCACAAGCAGCTTCAACCTAGCAAGACTGTACGAACGTAGTACCTCAATGGTGTAGCTGCTCCGGCTGCGGATTGTGTTGGCTGTATCACGACCAGTGTGTGAGGTGTATCTAGGACGATGCGGAGTGAAAAGAAGTATTATTTGCTTGGTGTTCTGACGCAGGATATATGTTCATGTTTACTCAACTGTGGTGAGTATTCAGCTTGGCAGCTACCCCCAACGAGGAGTCATTGCGAAGGTTACCACACACCCCATCTAGCGTCCCACGTATGAACACTTCTTCCGCAAACTACAGGAATCACCCTTATCGCGAGACAACATTCTTTACCCAACGCATTCGTCCTCGTCCCAAGCAAATACCAGCAGCCACCATGGTATGCTACTCCCCCCCAATGAACGACCTCGCCGTGGTTATACATCCAGCACACAAGGTCAACGTGCAAGCTCGGCATGTCCGTAAGTCAAATAGCGTCCGGAGACACCCATGACATTGACCACTGGCAGCTGTCAGAAAATTGCTATGCGGACAAGTCAACCTAGCGTGATAGTCTGGCGATGGGGCTCGCGGTCGTGCAGGTCGCCAAATGGGACGATGGGAGGGTGGCCATCCATTGACTGCGAGTCTAAGATCTCGGAAGGGGGGCGGTGCCAGGCCCAAGAAGTCGACATCGTCACGATTTCTAGCTGTTGGCCTGAGAATTCTCTCCGGCCTCCCTACCTGGAATCCAGGCCTCGATCGTAAACAACAATACCTAAGTTGTGGAATAATAAGTCGCGTAAATGACTGGTTCACAAGGAAATCATGTCCTGGCTTTGGGCGGCCGTAACCACCTGAATCGCCCTAATCGTACTGGCGCCCACCTGAGACCTAGAAATGCTACTGTCTTCGGCTTACGACAACGAATAAGACTGGACCTACCATTCCACAACTATTGTTGCAAATGGTTTCTTGACAAGCGTAGCGGAGGAGTTGGTCCTGACCTGTAGTGGCCGAAGACAATGCTCTCCTGGGACTGCCCTTGATTAATATAAACATCTTTCATCAGATTGGGAAATCAGGTCCGCCTCTTGTAGTGTCATCAGTTGCACGACAATTCTTTGGATATACAGCATTGGGCCACGTTGAGGATTGAGTGGATGTGTTTGTATAGTGAGGTCAAAAGACCAGAAGTGATCGGGCAGTTCTCGATTGCAGGACAAAGTAGCGCATCTGTAGGGCAAATGAATTCGCATACTTCCATCATGTAGAAGGATTGATCTCAAGTTGGAATATGGCCAGGGATCACCTTTGATCTCAAGTGAAGCAGGTCGCGTAATTGTTTGGTATTTCACCTCCGTTCAACGAAGGCCGCGATCTGGCTACCCAAAGTGACAGCAAGAGCTTGCATGAGTGTTATTGAGAGTGAATCTGTGAGTTTGGCCTATAGTGAAGGAGCAACGTCAGCGTTCCTGCCTGCTGTCAGCGCATGTCATAGTAGTGCAACATTGCTTTTGAACATCATAGGCCAGTTCATCTGCGGCGTAGGAGGGATATGAAATGATCGAGAGAGGCTTCGAATGCTAAGAATCAAGGTTTCTCGCTTGCCGGCTTGAGGTGTCAGGAAACTGACTCATCAAAGCAAAGCATTGTCCCTATCGCTCACTATATGGCCTCTTTTGTACATGCTCTTTCGGAAGATCTAAGGGTTCTCAGCAACGAACTTGACACCCTTCTCGATGTTCTTCTTGAGATCCTCCAAGCATGCGTCCAGCAACTTCTGCTCGTGGTCGGTCAGCTTGCCGACATCGTGGATCTCCTGGACACCATCTGGGCCGAGAGTGACCTTGGAAGCGAAGAAGTCGACGCCCTTGTTCTTGTAGAGTGGGCTGTCGACGAAGGTTGGCTCGACGACGTTTGACTCGCCTTGAGCAGCTCGGAGCAAGCTCTCGGCGAATCGAGCACCAGCCATAGCCATTGAGAGGGTAGCAGAACCAGCACCATCCTTGGCCTTGACGACCTCGTCACCGCCAAACTGAATTCGGTGGACGAGAGTGTCGAGCTTCTCGCCGGTGATATCGGTGTGGCCAGACTGAGAGATCAATGGGACGATGGTGACACCGGAGTGACCACCAACAACGGTAATGTTCTCGTCGGCTGGGTCGGTACCCTTGATCGAGGAGACAAATCGAGAGGCTCGGACGACGTCGAGGGTGGTGACACCGAAGAGTCTCTTGGGGTTGTAGACACCCTTGCTCTTGAGGACCTCACGGCAGATTGGAACAGTCGAGTTCACCTGTTACTCGTCAATCTTCCTGGTTCTGCTTGTTTCAGTGTAGGCTCACGTACGGGGTTGGAGATGACCAAGATGTTGGCGTTGGGCGCGGACTCAGCAACGGCCTTGGCGAGGTCTCGGACAATGCTGGCGTTGGTGTTGAAGAGATCTGACGTATTAGCTCGAGCTCTTGATAGATAGTTTCCTCCTTACCATCACGGCTCATGCCCGGCTTTCGAGGTACACCAGCTGGGATGAGGACAATCTCAGCACCAGACAGGCACTCTCTGAGGCCTGATGGGGTTGGGTCGTATCCCTGGACTGTGGACTTTGTGTTGATGTGGGAGATATCAGCTGCGACACCTGCTCTTTCTTAGCTTCTTGAAGTAGGAGACGCTGCGGACCAACGGACCTGGGCCTAGTCGGATATCGTAGAGCGCGAGGTTGGTGACACGCGGGTTCAGCTTCATCAACAGCGACAATGGCTGACCGATGCCACCGGCAGCACCGAGGACTGCGACCTTGGAGTTCTAGCATCTTGTCAGCTTTGCTGGCTCATCTCTTCGACGGATCGCAGTACCTGTCTAGCAGACACCGAGAAAGCTCGGCGTTGCACCTGGCCGAACATTTGTCTGGCGAACGACATCTTGTATAATGTGAGATGAATGAGAAGGGATGAATCAAGTAATATGACAGTAAGGAAGTGATTGTTGGGATGGAAACTATTTCAAAGTTCTGGTGATAGAGGCAGGGCCTGCGACGAGCTCGGTACCAGCGTCAACTTTGGGGTTCGCAGCTCGAGGTTCGGCGGAAGCCAGCTCCCGCTTGGCACGCTAGCGAGCTGGTCAAATGGAGGATCTTCCTTACAGACTATGACCATATTCCCATAGCATCTGCCTCATGACTCTTTCTACTCGTTGGTCACAAAGGAATGCCGGTCCTATAATACCCTAGTAGCTAATGGTCGTTAACTAAGACTATCAGATCACCTTACGCCGTAGGTCCATGCTTCATCTGTCACCCCAACACCCAAGGCAAGGACATCCTGCTCACACAATTTCAACGGCAATGAAAGCTCACCCGCGTTGAGGGGTGTGAAAGGGTTGCGGTAGAAAGGGAAAGCTTGCTGGAATATGTGGCCACTCGTCAGAAGAGGCGCAAGAAGCGCCGAGCCTAACCAAGAGATCCTAGTCCTTGCTGCTCTACGTGCTTTCAGAACAAATGATTCCTCGTGTACCTTTGCAAGAACGTTCAACTGCAGTTCGAGAGGTAGACCTAAAAGATCAAAGGTGTCTTGAATGGCCGACATATTTGGCAAAGTTGTTGCCGTGCGGTTGGTCGACATCGTCAGGAGTTCAGCTGAAAAGAAGAGTTGGAGGAAAACCGAAAGGGGAGAAACCCACGTTATATATGTCGCAAGACGGCCATAGTTGAGCAAGTGATTGTCAAATAACGAAAGAGAATGTGGCGTTCAAACAGCTGTCAGCAGCGCAGTAGCATAGGTGACGGTATTTCACTTTATCGTGGGCATGAGTGACAGTGCTCGCACTGCATGTTCGTACTGACTTGCACTTCCCTATTCATCGGCAATCTTCAGTATGGACTTGCCCAGGTTTTCCCCTTTTAGCATGCCGAGGAACCCATCGATGGCGTTGTCCATACCATCAGTTATGTGGTCGGTCGACTTGAAGCTGCCATCCTGAATCCACTTCGTGATGTTCTTGTCGCGGGCTTCCTCATGCTGTGCAATGTTCTGGTCGAGCACCAGGAAACCTTGCCACCGAAGCCGCTTTCGCACCATCATCCCCGAGTTTTTCACTCCATATCCTTCTCCCGGCTTGTTATTGTATTGGGAAATTGCGCCGCAAGCCACTGTGATATGTTAGTAAGTCCCCTCAGCAGATCAACGTATTGAGCTTACCTATCCTGCCATGCACGTTCATCTGCTCCAATGCAACATCCAGCTGCTCGCCACCAACATTGTCGTAGAAGATATCGATGCCATCCGGCGCCAGCCGCTTCAAAGCATCGGATGGTTTCTCCTTCTTGTAGTTGAAGCCGGAGGTGAAGCCAAGCTCTTTCGTCAGGAACTCGAGCTTCTTGTCTTCGCCAACACTGCCAATCACCTTTAGACCTTCGCGTACAGCAATCTGACCTACAACTTGGCCCACTGCACCTGCGGCCCCTGACACCCAGATAGTCTCACCTCTCTTCGGCTGCCCGATCTCGTGCAGACTGCCGTATGCAGTCATACCAGTCATGCCCAAGGCACCAATGTAAGCGGTTAGCGGAACGCCAGGGGCAGGCTTGAAGACAGTCGGAGCTCTTGAACCTTGCTGAATAATGTCTTCTGTGATCGTCGAATATGACTCGGTGTAGCCCATCCACTTCACGAGGTCACCTTCCTTGAACCCGGAATTGTCTGATTTGAGCACCTTGCCTATCACTGACACTGATAGAACCGGCTTGCCTGCCTCCATAGCTGCCGAGTACGACCAGATCTTAGGATCTCGCATTCTGCCTCGTTGACTGGGGTCAAAGGCGGCATAGAGATTCTTTGTGGTGAAGCCGTTGGTCGGCGGCGCGGCATCGAGGTCAAATTCGGTCGACTCGATGGTCAAGTCTTTGCCTGGTTCTGGCCATCCTGATGGGACAGCCTTATAGATGAATGCTTTGTTTGCGACCATTGTCACGCTTCCAGTTCAATGTTCGGCGTCAATCAGGTACTAACTATTTCAATCAATCAATCAAGGAAGGAGTGCTGTATACCAACCTCTTTGAAGTCTTGACTACAGATGAGATGTCTGATACATCGTAATTGCCACGAGCTTGACGGATGTATAGGACCAGGGTAAATTTAAACTGCTGTAAAGGATCAAACAACCTCGGCTCAGAAATAACGTTCCTTTGCGTGACAGCTGCTGGACACAATCGTTGTTCACAAGGCAGCATACATAGTAGAAGTTTATCGTATGACACAGTTTTTGCTTACGGCTTTGCATTTGCGTCTGATCCATGCTATACTGTACGGCCGAACTCACGAACGGCCACCCATCAGGCGACCGGCTATACTCGCGGTCGTCTGCATATGCGGTCGATGGTGGACGTTACCATAAGCGACGCTTACCTAGGTATGCCTAGCCTCGTATTTTCGTCAACATGTATCGCTAACTCGACGCCCTGGGGGTCGAGGGAATGGTCGAAATGAGGGGTCGCATCGCGTAGTGAAGCTGCCGTGCCATGCTTGATGTTGACTAGCGTGGTAGCCGCTCGCCCACCGTATGGAGAACGCGTTGCGGCCTGAAAGTTTATGATTTTGTATGCCTATTCCCTTCCTGCCTTCACCGTTGTGTCTCAGCTAGACGTTGCATAATTTCGTAAGCCTGGTAGACGGTCAGTCAAAGTTGGCTGTGAAGAAATCTCCGTTCAACCTACCAACTGTCGCTTGACCAACATATCGGCTCCTGAGGCGCCCCAAAGTTCCTCAACATGAACGGCTTCCAGAGTATGAGTTTTAATGAAAAGGTTGATGTCTACAGACAATTCGACGAAGCCCGACATGAAGAGCTTGAAAGGTTCGCCAGAGACTACCAATCAATGCAGGTCAAGCTATCCGAGCTTGTTGCGGACCTAGATGATGAGCGCAAAAGTCGCAGAAGCTGGCGCCAACAAGCAGAGGCACTTCAACAGTCCGTCGAGCGAAATCGTTTCGCAGTCGTCCTTATCGATGGCGATGGCTACCATTTCAACCGAACTTTTTACATGAATAGCTACGAGTCTGGTGGGGCCCAAGCGGCCCACACGCTTTATACTGATGTCCAACAGTATCTTAAGGCAAACAGTCCAACTTTTAACGGTGATACCGAGGTTATGGTCGTCTTATGCTTCAATAAGCAGGTTCCTGCTCGAGCATTAGTTGAAGCAGATATCATCCAGCGTGCTTCTCAGCTAGATGAATTCTTTTGGTCATTTACTTCGAGCCGCAGTTTGTTCCAAGTAATAGATTGTGGTCCAGGCAAGGAGAGAGCAGACTCGAAGTTACGAGGTAAGGCGCTCTTTCATCACGCCCTCCTGGACGTGTTAAGACATGCTTTCTACACTGGCACCAGTACCTCACCCGCTTCGGAAGGTGTCTGACTTCTACTAGATACATACCGATTTTACCTTAACAGTGCTCAATGCGAGCATATCTTTCTAGCATGCTGCCACGATAATGGCTACGTTGCAGAACTCGATAAATATCGCCATGACCCTAGAGCAGCCGAGAAGACTGTTCTTATCAAGCATGGCAACACCGCTAACCAGTTCTACAACCTCAACCTTCCATTTGCTCGGTTTACTTCAACCTTCGAGATGGAGCCACTGCAAGCTGTCCGACGAGCTGAGGCGGTACCAGCAAGCTTCACGAGCGCTCGTAGAGTTCCTTCTGCCGACGACAGTGCATCTCAGAACAGCGGTGAGGCTACTCCGGCCACGACATGGTCAACAGTAACCGCAAGTGCTAGCCGTATTCCAGATCGGCCCCGTCCATCTACTGGCCTCTCAGGCTCTGCAGACACCTTCGAACCGGCCACTAAAGTCTCCGCTAACGCGACTGGCGACCCCAAATCAGGCATACCAGTCAACCGTGCCGGTCAACGGATCGATCGCACCATCCGCCCACCCACCAAACCCGAGATCGACCGTTTCCAAGATCGCATCGCAGACCAGAAGCTCTGCAACACCCACCATCTGACCTCTGCTGGCTGCTTCGCGTACAAATGTAACTACGATCATGAGCCCATAGATGCTGCCATGAAGCATACGCTCAAATATAAAGCCAGGAGCATCCCCTGCACGACTGGGAGTAAGTGCCGAAAGGCAGAGTGCTTTTACGGTCATCAGTGTCCTTGGGGAATGGATCGATGCACGAACGACAAATGCCCATTCTACAGAAACAACTTGCATGATATCCATGATCTGGAGATTGCTAAGTTTGTGCCTGCCAATGCGGCGTGACGTGTATGCACAGATTTCCCTCGACAAGAGCGGTTTACGACGAAGGTGGACGCCAGTTATGGCAGCAAATGTGCGTTGGCGTAACCATATATAACCCAGACTCGAAATAGCCCAGGTACCCATCATGGATTATGCGGACTAAATTATTTATTCATCCGAGCCACACATGCTTAGATCCCAAGACTTGCCAATCATATATTAGCCCAGCTCTTGTATTACAGCACGGGGAATGCTCGAGAGCTCTAACCAAACGCGACCCGCGCCTCAAGCGTCTATCTCCACGCTCTGCACCACCGGACCACCTTCCTCTTCACCCAGCCCTAGGATCTCGGCGAGACTTGGCAACTCAGCGTTCTCGTGTGCATCAGTCAAATCCTCGAACCCAGGCTGATGACACCGGCAACTGTCCTTCCCCTTCTGCATCTTCCCACACTTATAGCACCATTCTGCTTTGCACGTGCATCTGCGACCCACCCGTTAGCAATTGTCCATGCCGACGGGCTCACGTTGAGGCCGTTGTGACATAACATACCTAATATCGTTGCATCCCTTGGTCTTCTCCGTCAAAGCCCAACACCGCGGGCACCTCTTCCAGCCCTTTTCTCTCCTCAACTTCCTGACACCCTCATCCTCGACGTCCTCGGGACAGATCGCATGGACACCGAGATGCTCCCTGTGAAGCTTCTTACACGTCGTGAACCTGCATGTCTTCATGTGGCATTTCCCACACGTCAAGAACTTCTCCCGAGCCAGTTCCTGTTCCCCTCCGTTCTCCCTCTGGTGCTCCCCCTCCCCGTCCCCATCGCTCACAACCAGACCGTCAACACCCTTCCCCACGAACAACTCACAAGCAGGATTAGCACAGTACAGCGGCAGATCCGCAGTCACCTCCTCTCCCTTCCGTCTGTAGGCGCGAGCGATCTTGGCCCCGACGTGTTTCTCAAGGGTGATGAGTTCTAGCGGGCGACCGCAGCATCGTGCTGGGTAGGTCGCGTTGGACAGGCCTACGGTGAACGCTTCTTTGAGGCATGGCTTGCAGTACGCGCATCCGCAGGTGTCGAGGGTGAGGAGTTGTTTGGGCTTGGTTGGGGAGAGGCAGACGGGGCATTCGATGGCGTGGGATTTGGATTTCTTGGAGGTTGGTCGGGGTGTTGTGGGGTTGGAGGGGGAGGAGCCAGTGGGTTTCGTGGGACGCTTTCTTTTGAGGGGCTTGGTTGTGACTGGGTTGGACGGTGCCATTGCTGTCGTTTGATAGGTAGGATGGGGTGGGATGGAGGGCGGTGTTAATGAAGAGCAAGGGGATGCAAGGGAGAAAACAGGAGATCAAGGAGGATGCCATGGGCGGCAAGAGGAAGGCTTTGTGGTCATTGCTATGAAGCGTGTGTGATCTGGTCTGGGTGAGGGTTGGTCTTCAACTGAGTTCTCAGTAATCTGATGGCAAGGTCAAAGTGGTGGTGGCATTGAAGCAAGGTGGACGAATCTGACGACGCTTGATGGCATGCTCGAAATGCCTTCATTCCGAAAGCTAGATTGAGTTTGCATTTGTAGCGAGGTTGAGCATTTTCTTGACTTCACCTTAGTTGAGCCTTTCGACTCGCTTGCAAGCTCCATCACACTACATCTCGATTCAGGTGAATTCAGTTAAGGATTCACCGTGCCTGAACCGTGAATCGGTAGTACAATTATCCTCGAGGTAGTCAACAAGAAAGAGGTCAGCGGCGCTAACGAAGCTTGCCAAATTGTGCACAGGCACAATCGGAGACTGTGAGCATGAGTCTAGAGGTGCGCCATGGTCCAAGTTTCCAAGACACGTGCTTCCTGTTGCTGCATGTCCCGCAGCGTCCAGAGCGTCTCCATGATAGCCCAATACACCGCCGACGATATGCGACTCAGTCTTCTCATAGCGTCGCAACTCCATGCAGATCGGAGAATAATGAAAGGTCCACACGCGAAGAAGAGGACGAAAATAGCTGGAACATGAAAGGGGCGGATGAGGCTCTAGGCGGGGGCAGCACGTGCATGCCCCAAACAATCAACGGCGTTGGGGCCTGTTTCGGGCAAGTGCAAGAGAGAGTGGTTCGTGCATGACGTTGCCACGCTGGGGTGCCAGAGAGGTGCGCTCGATGCGAGACGCGTAGCTGGGCGTGGTGGCTGTGATACAAGTCTAGAGCGTGCCACTTGCTTGTGATAATGCCAAAATTGCTTGTCTGCAGTGCTTAACAACGATCAGCCTATGATCCGAGGGATAATCTCTGCGTTCCCCTCTATTCTCACTCCTGTTTCGACGGCATGAATGCTCAATGACGGAGTCTAACATCAGCGCAATCACGAAGCGGATAAGGTCTTTTGGCAAAGGATTGCCGTTCAAGATCAAAGATGTAGGTGGTTGAGGTCGTGGCTGAAAGCAGATGCTAAGAAAGAGAAAGCTTGACTCGAGACCGGAACGTTCCTACCTTTGCGACTACTGCTCGACCTTGAAGTTCGAGGTCGAGTCGTTCGTTGTCCGGCCTAAAGAGACAGAGCAGAGACGGTCTGAAGACAACAGGCGAAAGTCCCACGAGTTCAGGCACACTGGAGAGGTTCCTGGTGCTTACCCCGTGAAGCAGGACCAGAAGAAGAAGAAGAACCTCGACAACGTACCACGCTATCTTGGACGACTCTCGGCCATACGAAGGAAGAAACACTGCCCTTTTTGCCGGCTTGTCCTGGAAATTGTCGATCGTCCTCTCGACCAACGAGCCCCGAGTGCTTTCTACGATGACGATGCTTCGGTCTTTGCGAAATGGGTGATCGACGGGCAAGAGGAAGTGGCAGACGATGAGGGCGTGTCAGGCCAACCGCAGTTCATACCGCGCACAAGAAGAGTGCTGATTTACAGTGAGCCACAAGCCTTCAAGGATGGCTACATCGCCCTGCTCAACGAGACTGCGCCATTCAAGGAGTTCTTTGGCAGACGGCTGAAATCGCACGATCTGCTCGATGCAGAGGTCATCAAGAGCTGGATAAAAACGTGCGAGCATCAGCATGGGGTTGAGTGCGAGGAGTCCCTGGTTCACCCCGTCCTGATGAAGCAGCAGAAGAACATTTTGAGATGCATTGATGTCGAGAACATGTGCGTGACGGTCGTGCCGCAAGACTGCCGGTTCGTTGCACTGAGCTATCTTTGGGGCAAGAACTTTGAACAGCTGTTTACGACGAGTGAGAATTTGCCACGACTGTCTACGCCAGGCGCGCTGAGTAAGGAGTCCTTACCACAGACCATTAAGGACACGATCAGACTCACGAAACTGCTCGGCGAAAGGTATCTGTGGACAGACAGCCTAGCTTTAGTACACGATGCAGGCTTTCAATATCACGATGACTGGATTTATGCGAGAGCGCACCTCACCGTGGTGGCTGGCTCTGGCCAAAATGCAAATGCCGGTCTACCGGGGGTGAGAAAAGGATCTCGCACGTGGCATCAATCGATTGAGGAAGTCGTACCTGGTGTCAAACTCATGGTATCGCATCTGGCCGAGGACTACATTGCAACATCGCAGTGGGATTCAAGAGCCTGGACGTTCCAGGAAAGAATGCTGTCTAGAAGGTGTCTGCTCTTCGTGAATGGCCGAGTGTATTTCCAATGCCGTAGGTCGACGTTCTGCGAGGACATGGAAATGCCGACCGCCAATGGATGGTCGCTAGACTCGATTGACATGCCGACGAGGATTTTCCGCGAGAAGCCCTTTGTGCAGTTCACCTCGGCCGTCGAGCTCTACACGAGAAGGGAGCTTACCAATCCAGCCGATATCTTGGCTGCGTTTGCTGGAGTGCAACAAGTGCTCGAAAAGCGTCTCAATGCGACCATCTATTATGGCTTGTTCGAGCCACTTATGGACTCGTCTTTGATCTGGGAGTCTTCTAAAAGACTCGTTCGACGGAACGACTTCCCTAGCTGGTCATGGGCCGGCTGGTTAGGTGAAATCCAATGGAGATTTACCGACTCTGCTCGATCATGGATACAATGGCACCACTCTGAAGACGGTGCGGATGAGACGCATCATTTCCCACCACAGATGGTACCTCGAATAGACCCTCCAATACCCTGGCACAAGTACCCTAGAAGAAGTGCGCGAAAGGTAGCGAAAGACAGCAGCGCATCGCCTCTGCTGCACTTTGATACAGTGGTGGCGACATTCAGCTTGGTACACCCTCAACCGGTGCGCAAGGCGATCATTTCACCGTTACGAAAGAGACTTACCGGCCCAAGTGCTCTCTCGACGGTTCGACCTGCACCCGCCGACCCAGGACTGCTACGAACAGGCATAGCAGATCGCAACGGCATGTGGTGTGGGACAATTGATCTGGACGAGAAATGGCAGGTTAGGACAGGGGTGGCATTGAAATTTCTCATCATGTCAAGGATGAGCTGTTTCGCGGAAGAGGAGATGGCGACGTGGCAAGACTCGCCGTTCTTCCCGGACTCTGCTGAAGATGAGATGAAGAGGTTTGATTACGGGGTCTACAATGTCGTGTTGGTCAGTGAAAACCGCGGCGTGTATCATAGAGAAGGCGTTGGGAGGATATTGACAAGCGCACTGGAGAACGCGCTGGAGCCGGCGCCACATTGGCAAGACATCTTGTTGGGTTGATGACGGGCGACATATATTGACAGGTTGGATATAGACACAGCAAGTTGAAGTAATTCGGGGCAGAAAGGAGACAGGTCATGCTCCTAAGCCTGCCAGTGTGGCCAGTGTCGGAGTCGTGCTTGGCTTGATTAGCGGCATGTTAGCCTAAAGCTCGGGGAAGGGCCGCATGGGAATGGCAGGCGCAACCACTAAAAAGCCGGTATTCGAGGAGAATTGCGCTCTGTGTGGAGCTAGTGGTCGACGCACTTGCCGTGGACATCAAGTTATTCCTTTCTCACGTTGCAGCAGAACTGCAGTTGTTCGTGTCTCTTTGAACCAGAGTATTGGTACCAACACACGACCGTTTTACGAATCAACGTCCGCGATTATTTCGATTTACCTTCACCTGCCACACATCAAGCACTTGCCGCACATTTGTAGCAATATTTGGCCATCGTCTAGACTTTGCAGCACGCGCCGTAGACTGACCGTCAACCTTTCCCTCCACCCTCCACTGGCACGCGAGAAGTCCTGCCCCTTCGAGCGTCGAGATCATCCAAAATGTCCAACCCACTCATATCCAGCTTTGCCTCAGCTGCAGCAGGCGCCACATCCACAACGAGCACGAACAGAAGGGAGGGCCCGAGTGCGAATGACTGGTAAGGACGCTTCCCGCCTCGCCTCGCAATCGACATTGCCGCTCCTCTCACGTCTTATGCTGACCTCGACGCCTGCAGGTCGAGACCCCGTGTGAATGGCACCACATTCCGCCGAACCTCGACTCAGTCACGCGACAACCTCAATTCTACCCCTGCTGGCCCCTACATCCCTCCCCACCTCAACCAGCAAGCAAGCATATCACGAAATGGCACTTCCACCGGCGGCCGTTATTCCAAGGACGATTTCTTGACCGTCTACAGCCGACAAAAGGATGCAGGCTTGATCGGCGCCAACTTAAATTCATGTTATGCAGGCCCGTGGGATGTCAGTGGAGGCGCAGACAGCTCGGGCGGTCGACCGGACAGCAGAGATGCTGGGCCAGAAGTCTGCTGGAATTCACAGCCAGACTCCATACCACTCGCTCTGACAGAGATGGATGATCATGAGAGACAGGTACGCTCAGCAGATCGGCTCCAAGGCCTTCTCACTAACAAATCGTCGCAGCTCTTCTCGACGTCGGTGAACTCGCCGCTGAAGATGAACAATCCCAAGGAAGGTTCAGCCACGGTCACCAGTCGAAAGACATCATTGTCACAAGTCAACACGGCTGGTGCCTCCCGACCAGGTACTCGCCGCCGTGAAACCAGTGATTCTTTCGCCAACGGCCCTCTCTCGCCCGTAGAAAACAAATCCTTCCGAGTCGACCCCGTGACCAACACTCCTCCTCCTCCTGCCCTGTTGCGAAGGCGAACAGACTATCAAGATGAACCGCAAGAGAAAGACGAAGGCCAGCCTGCACGTACGCATGACTCTCCATTTGCTTCTCTGCGAAGAACTGGCACTGGTGGCCCCCCAAGTGCAGGTTTGAATCCTTCATCAGCTTCCCCTTGGTCGTCCGGGCCTTCTTCAGCCTTTGGTTCCATGGGAGCTTTCGGCTCCATGGCTGCTGACAGCAGCACAGCTGACCCCGGCTCCGCCCAACGACCTGGCTTTGGAAGTGCTCGCGGCGCGAGTCGCTTCAAGGATATTCTTGGAAAGGGCAACGAAGACATGTCACCCTCGGTAAAAGAGAAGGCTTCCTTCACCGGCCTCGAGCAATTGCCTGAAGAGGACGATCTGTCTGCCAAGATCCGCGAAACTCTCAAGACCAGGCCAAACAGAAGCGAGACAAATCCTTACGATGACTTGATGCCCCGAACTGGCAGTGCTGCTTTGAGTGCTCAGGACGAGCCTGGCGTCGAGCAGATGGGGTTTTCGGCTTTCTCCAACCAGACACCACATAAATTCAACCAGGACCCGACCAGCCCCACAAACACTAATCCTTACCACAGCCCTTATGTTGGCCGCATGCCAGAGGATGAAGGACCCGACCCTCAACCTGGAATGCAACCTTTCGGACGACGAGACGTCTTTGCTGGTACCGATCATCGTGCTCAGAACTCCTTTGGTTCACTCAGGGGTACAAACAGTGGAATGGCGGGCCTTGGAGGAATTCCCGGTTGGGACAATCCTAGTTTCAGCGCTGCAGGCACTCCCGGCCGTGACAGACCACCCGTATCTGCTGCTTTCGGTGATTCTGTTTTCAGTCCTCTGGGCGGTCTGCAGTCTCCCAGCGCCTTCGGCGGCGGTGCCTTCTTCGGAGCTGGTTCGTCCTTTGGTCGTGGCGCTAACCAGTCTCGGCTCGGTCTTCCTTTCCCACCTGCCATGCAGGACCAGATGCGATCGGAAAGTCGTAATGATGCTTTCGGAGCCCGACCGGATCCTTTCGAGCCTCGTCGCCAGGACAGTTTCCGTGCATTTGACGACGTCAAGCTGCCGGGTGAAGATGTCTTTGGCCTTCCTCCGAACCGCTCCCCTGTCGGTGTCGCGAGACAGTCAAGCTCAAACAGTCCGACCGGAAGCAACACGGGTTCTGCGAGTCAGATTCCAACTACGCAGCAGCGACAGATGGTAATGCCTGATCGGATGCGCTGGGTCTATCGTGATCCTCTTGGCAATGTTCAAGGGCCATGGTCTGGTCTGGAGATGCATGATTGGTTCAAAGCTGGCTTCTTCACGGCCGAGTTGCAAGTCAAGAAACAGGAAGACACCGAGTACGAACCCTTGGCACAACTAGTCCGGCGAATTGGCAACTCTCGGGAACCATTCTTGGTGCCTCAGATTGGTGTGCCTCATGGTCCACCACCGCCCGCGAATGCCGCGAGTCCCTGGTCTCCTTCGGGCCCGCCAAGCTCGGCGCAGCCGCCGTTCGCCAGCTCCTTTCCTAGCTTTGGCACAACACTCACTGCTGATCAGCAGAACGCTCTCGAGCGGAGAAAGCAGGAGGAGCAATTCCTCATGGCCCAGCAAAAAGAATGGCTCGCTCAAAAACAAGTCGGCATGCGGGCACCAAATGCCCCATATGGACCGCACATGCATTCATTACAGCATCACTCGAGTGCCCAATCTCTGCACAGTCAACCCAGCTTTGGCAGCATTACTTCCCCTACAGGATTTCAGCAAGGTTCAATGCCACCTATCCAGCCACCACCATCGCAAGGAAGCGCATACCAGAGCATGACCCCGACTGCAGCCATGCCTCCACGGGACGATGACTTGCCAGGTCAATTCGGTCGCATGGGCCTGACAAGCCGCAGTCCGTATGGCTCGAACCCTCTGAATCAGCAGTCCTTTGCTGCGCATGAACGCAACCGACTCTCAATGGAGAATCAACAAGCGCAACAATATGCACATGAGCAGACTTTTTTAGGTCAGCCGGGTCGCAACGATCGTTTAGAGGAATTCCACGAGCTCCGCCAGGATATGGACGAAGATGAGCTTGAGGAGGAAGAATCACTACCACAACCGATTGGTAGTCAACGACCTACCGAAGACGTTCCTGCGACCCAACAATCTGCACCCATTGGACGAAGCAAAAAGATTGCGGAGGATGAGCCGTTGTCTTTGACACAGCAAGTCCAACGAACTGCTGCTGCTAACAAGCAGGCTGCTGAGGATACACCCATCGTGGAGCCGCCACGTGTCTCGATCACACCACTTCCGGCCCCCGCAGCGCAGCGATCCCGACCGCCTGTTGCTGAACAACTGGCTGCTGAGTCGCGCTCCGCCGTGCAAACCCCTGTCGAGACACCAGGTGCATCCCTCGCGCCCTGGGCTGACAAGACTGCCGAAATACCAAAAGGGCCGTCACTCAAGGAAATCCAGGAGATGGAAGCCAAGAACGCAGCCAAGCAAGAAGCCATCAATCTGGAGGCTAGACGACTACAAATGGAACAAGAACGCCATGCAGCCGCACAAGCTCCAGCTCCTGCGCCGGGTCTTCCTCTTACATCGACATGGGCTAGCTCTGGCTCACCCAGCACTCCGACAACTCCTGGCGGTAGTGCCTGGACCAAGCCAGTGACCGTCAAGCCTACGACTGCTGCGGCAAAGAAGACGTTGGCACAAATTCAGAAAGAGGAGGAAGCACGAAAACAACGTGCCGACGCACAAGCTGCTGCAATTGCTCGGACTGCGTCGTACACATCTGCCGCGCCTACTGGCAATAGATATGCACAGATGGCAGGCAAAGTAACGGCGCCACAGCAAACTGGTCCAACGCCCGTTGGTGCTCAATCTCAGTCTCCTGCTGGCGGTGCATGGCAAACTGTTGGTGCTAGCGGTAAACCAAAGACACCGGCGACAGTCGTTGCTGCCGCTCCAGCACAGCGAACAGTGAGCTCCACCATTGCTGCCCGACCAGCTCTTACTTCGACTGGTTCGCGCAGCGCAAGTATGGCGGTCAGTGCTGGACCAAAAGACAAGGCCAAGGAGGAGCTCAACAAGTGGGCGAAAGCACAACTCTCTGGCAAGCTCAATAGTGGCATGAACGTTGACAACTTCGTCGGCTCGATTGTTGACTTCCCACCAGATATCGAACTACTTGCTGAAGCTGTCTATGGCAGTAGCGAAACGCTTGACGGGCGGCGGTTCGCGGAGGAGTTCATTCGTCGACGAAGACTGGCCGACAAGGGCATAATCGAGGACAACAAGGCTGTACCTGCTTCTGAGAACAAGAGCGGCAACGGAGGCTGGAGCGAAGTTGCAAAGAAGGGACCTGCTACTGCACCGAAGGAGGATGCAACGGCGGCGGGATTCAAGGTCGTGAGTAAGAAGCCCAAGAAGCGTTAGGTGCCTCGAGGAAAAGAAGTGGCGGGTGGTGAAGATGCTTGGGCAGATACTGATGCAAATGAGTGGACCGGCATGATGCTGCTTCATGCTATACACTGGAAAGGGTTTTACCTGATCTGATGGTGCTGCACATTCTACGTGTCGTCCAGCAGGAAATCGTCTGAATTCCATGATTTGGGGTGCGCCAGCCGAAGCATCAACGAACATAGGACGAGAAAGTGCTTTAGGGGTGAGATCGACGATTCGGGCGAAAATGCAGCCGACGTTTTCGTTATGAGTTCATCCGGCGCCCCGACTCACAAATGGAGAAAGTTACGTCGGAGATAACGAGAAAGGATGCAATCAGGAGAGGAGAGAGAGAGATCGGGGGGCCCAAGCAGCAGCACCAGAAGCAGATTAGACTTGCAAAAGCACAGCAGAAAGAGCAAGAAGCAAGAACAACCAACGGCCCAGATAATTGGATCGACGTTGTCCCTTCGCTGTCAATCGGTGTAGCATTTGTTCTGGAGCAAGATGGCAGTGGTATCGGTAGGGCTTTTCAAGGGCATGTCCCAAAGCCCGACATCTCTGTCTGGCATTCACTACGACGATCCTCTCTCACACCGAGACACCTAGGAAGAACCTGTAGGTAGATGTCTTCCATACATCCACTCATCTCGGTCTTTACTCTTGTTTAGCTTAGTCGGTCCCATTGCACCTCGTGGTTCTACTGTAACTTAGCTAGTCTTGTCCTCTACAGTAGCTGCCCAAGTACAATCAGAGATCTCTGGGCCTGGACATGAGTCGATCGGGTGGCCCTGCGGCCTTGCTTTCGTCCTGCGTCCTGGGCCATCTTGCTGAGCAGTGGAGCCAACGTGAACAGCAGCGAAACGCAGGAAAACTAGTTGCAGAGCTTGGGCTGAGTGATATGTGTGGGGGCGTTGAATATCATTAAGTACATGTTCTTAATATCTTCTATTTACTAGATGGCGGCACTAGGAAAGCACTTGCATCCCTAGCGGAACTGCTCTATTCATGACCCCGTCATTGAGCTGGTATTTCTCCCCTTGTCAGACGTCTCAGGCCCGTGGGGCTCATCTACCGACATCTCCCTCCTGCCCCGCTCATGCAGGCTGTTGTTTCTCGGACTCCGCCATGCAGACAGTCATCTCCTCAGCGACTCCTCGACCTCGAAACCGACGCGGCGCTTTGCCTTTTCCCAGTTCTCGTTCTCCTTCTCGAGGTCTTTGTCGGAAAGGGTATCGCTGGCGTTGCTGCCGCGTGAGATCCCTGCCGTACGCACTATGACGGCTCTGTGGTCCTGTAGACGGACCTCCACCCCGAAGGGAGCCAGGGCTGCTGGCACGGCCGTGGGTGGGATCGCCGACACGGGAGGGGCGCCGGACGGGGCTTGGTCTGTGCTTGCAATGCTGGGTCGAGGTTGTTGCGCACCAGGGACAAGAGCCGGAGCGACACTGCCCGCTCGTGAATGCGGAGGCTGGATGCCACTTGCGATTTTCTTGCTGTCGCCGGTCAGCGCGTCATCCTCGTACTGTTCGTGGGCTGATTTGATGACGACACTAATGTCTGGGCCGATGCAGCCACGCCAAAGCGTTGCGTGCCAGCGCCAGTGAGTGAGGGGGTCATAGTTGTCTGTTATCGGGAGGGCGATGGAGCAGGTGTCTACCGTTGTTAGTTGGTAGTGTGGGACCAGAGCAATGGGGATGAGATCTGATGCATCGACGTTGGCCGTGTTTTGTGAGGCCTCTTTCTGGCTATCAATGGGAGGAGGTGGTGTTTGGGGGCGCTCCGAGACTGGCGGCGGTGGTGGGGCAGTAGCTGGTTCCTTTTGTTTCTGAGCTTGTTGGTCCAATGCCGCCTGGGGTATGCGGGAACGTGTAACGCGAGTGGGGGTGGCAGTACCGTCACTTTCTTTCTCAGCTGGCGGCATATCAATGTCCATATCCCCCGCATGTTCGACAGTCTTTGTTAAGGGACTGACGGCTGATATCGGGGTCTTGTTGTTTGGCGACCGATCGAATGGGCTCTTCGGTTTGTCTTGTGGTCTTGCTGATACATCCAACATGTCTCGATCATTGCTTCTGATATCTTGCATAGTGCCTGTACTTGGTCTGTGAGTAATGAAGTTGACCATCTCTTTGCTGACCTTGTGCCATTCCGAAATCAAGCTGAGATACTTCTCCGTATTCATAGAATCTCCACCTTGGCCAAGACTTGCTCGACGGCTCGACTGCAATGCCTGGTACGGGTTCGGACCTGCAAAGATCTTGACCATGAACTTGCCTTCTCTCTCCAGCTGTTCAGCTAGAGAATTGGTCATGTCAAGCACTCTACGCTGATCAAGGCCTTCAACGGCGATGATGGCACCTCGAACCTCGTGTGGAGGCGTTGATGGTCCAGGAACAGTAAGGAGAGGCGTGATTGAATGCAATGTCTTCAGCTTTGTCAAAACTGGGTACGACATAATCATTGCTTCAACACCCGACTTCTGGGTTTGAGCATTTGATGAAACAGCCGATCGAGGCACAGCACCGGTTTTCAAGGGTGGCAACGTGAGGCTCGGCTCTCGTCGCTGCTGAATAGGCTGAATAGGTCGAGATGGGCCAGCAACAGAGGGTGGCGGATGACTCGGCCTCTGTGCGGCTGGCGGTGGCATCCTTACAGCCTGATCTGGGTGATAAGGGGCAGGAGCTCGATCTCGCTCATAATAAGCATGATCGTATGATGGCCTAGAAGCATAAGGAGAATCGATTCGGCGTCTCTTGGCTTCTGGGCCTTCCATGGCAACATATTGTGGAGCATGCTGTGCTGGTGGGGGACCTCGAGCATATGCGATAGATTCATGTCTCGGCGGCGGAGGCCCATATGCGTAGCGCATCTGTCCGGTGTGGGGATGAGGCGCAATCTGTACCATCGGCTGTGCTCGGAGTGGCTGAACATGCGCTTCAGTATATGCTCGTTTTTGAGGTCTTTGCATACTGGCGGTAGAGGGGTGGTGCTCAAAAGCAGGATAGTGAGGAGTATACGGTGGATTCATGGTTTTCCCACCACACTTTGCACAGCTTGCTGGCAGGTTCTCAGAGGCACCTTCAACTGGTGGAAATTTGGAGCTTCGCTTCGGTCGGTAGCGATACTCAGGGAATTGTTGTGCGTGACGGGCTTTCTCTTGCTATTGAGTCAGGTCAGCGCAATTTACAAAGGTCTTTGTGAGTGATTGATACATACTTCCGCAAGCGCTTTCCATTCGTTCTTGTCCTTCTCAGAGAGCTGCTTCCATTGTGCACCGATGATCTTGGAGATGTCCGGATTCGGCAGGCCAGGGTGTTGTGCCACAACCGGGGCGTGCTGATGTTGCCGGTACAATATGAAAGCTTGGACCAGCTGTCAGTAACAACGAAAGCGGCTCTTTGTGCATCGCTTGGCTTACCGTTCCGAGGTCTTGGGATCTTCGGTTCAGGAACACACAAGCAAAAGCCAGACGACTCTGGAGGGCTCGTTCCTTCTGAAGATGACTCTGTAGTCTCTTCACCAGACATGACCGAAGCTTGACGTTGCCTCAATTCCTCTCTCGTCTCATCATTCTCCGGTCTGGGCAAACACAGAAGGGTGCTTCTTCTTCCACTCTCGTCGGCGGCAGGAGCCAAAAATTGATCTGATGAAATGTGATGCTGCAGCAGTGAAGAGCTCCGGCGGGGATGTATACCATTTGATAGTAAGGCAGCAGGGTTTGGCAAAGTACGGTCCCACGTATTTTGCGGAGGAGGCACTGACAAGGCCATAGCGCTCATGAAGAAAGGGATTCTGGTGTACAAGCACAGATGAAGAAAGGAATGACAACACTGCCTTTAGCGGTGCTTACCTAGCTTTTGAGCAGTTCTTTGTACGCAGCGGCGCAGATCTTCTCTTGGTGACAAACATTTTGAGGCTCCTGACGTACAGCCAAACAGGCTATCTGCGATGGTTCAGCTGGAGAGTTGATATCTTTTTGTCTGGCATTCTTTGTTCAAGCACCGTACTCGGCAGTGTGCCTCGCCAATCACCGTGCACCCGCAACAAAAGACTCCTGGAATGTGAGTCGGACAAAGAACCTGAAGTTCACATGCTGCTTCTGAACGAATTGAAGGCTTGATACTCAGTCTACCTTGCAATCGGTCTGGGAGCCACGTTTCATCCGGGTCGGAGAATTTCCTGACGTGGTGTAGAGTTAGGTGTGTTAATGGATAGAGATCTCGGATTTGCCGAGTCCAAGCTCAACAGGTCTGTCCACCATCCCTGCTGCTGAGAGACGCGTAGGAGGCTGAAAACGGCAAGCATGGAGGTTTTGTCATGTCAAAGCTGGGAAGCAAGACTCTCGTGACAAGTCTCATTGAGGAAACCTAGATTCGCAGTATGAGGAATTGCAAGGACGGGAGCATTAGAGATTCCCTTTGTTGGTTGAAGCAATTAACTAAAAAGGTTGAAGAGCGTCGACTCCACGTGCAGCTTCCCGAGGTTCCTGACTGGCAGATGATTGGAGCGCAAGAGGGGGACGGAGCCAGCTTCGGGTAGAGGCGAGGCAGCTGCGGGTTTCGCAGGCCACGATCACAATCTCGAGAGATAGCTTGGGTATGTCTGGGTGCACGTGTCCAGAGCTGAAAGGACTAACATCGACGTGGAAAGACAAATGAGCATGAAGCTGGTGCTGGTGTTTGGAGCTGGATGAGAGAGCGCGAGCACCGTAGAAGGGACCGGGAGAGTTACTGCACCTAGGCCAGTGACGGATGTGCATACAAAGCCTCAAGTCGGCAAGACACTGTCACAATGTCAGACGTGCTGCAAACATGTACTCATCGCGTACGTGTCTCATGGATTTCACCACTACTACAGCCGTCTACACCAATCTCTCCCACCACTGATCTGCCAATCACACAACCACACCTCCATGGCCATGGATATGAAACCAGCAATGCATATTCCGCCACTATCGCTCACGGTAGTGGCACTCAGACTGAATTCTCGGTCCTTCTTGTCCACCTTGTCGCTGATCTCGGCAAATGTGTTGACATAGACTAAGCCACCCAGCAGTCCTTCCCAAAATATGATTGCGAAAACTATGTACACCGAGGGGAAGATATTGAAGAGTGACTGAGCAGTCAAAAGCACAAGATTGCCGACCTGGAGCATTGATGGTAGGTATAGGTTGTGAATACGGAAGAATGGCGTAGACGAACGAGAGAGGAACACACCGACTTGGTAGATGGCGTTGTAAGTTGGGTAGAAAGCTCGGTAGTGCTTGAAAGGCGAGTCATCTAAGGGGAAGAGCAATGTAGGCGCCACGCCTTGGTTGATAGTGTACTCTGCAATATACACCAACAACAGTGGCAGCATGTAAGGGAAGAACAAAGACCGAGCCCGCAGGAGGTTCTGCTTGAACTGTGCCGGTGCTTTTGCTTTCTTATAGTTGCTTGGTCCTGCGCCGACGTCTTCATCTTCTGGGGCAAGCAGCCCTTCTCTTTCTGGTGCAGCGTTCGCCGTTGCTTCATCATCGTCTGTGACCTGGACGGTTCGTCGACTGTGTCTGATAGGTTCGAGAGGCAGGATGGTGAAGAAGCTGACAAGCATAATGACAGGTAAAAATGCCGACGAAAGCAGTGTTGCTTTGACGCTTAGACCGAGACTGGTAGTAGCCAGAGCGTATGCTCCTGCTCCTATGAGACCTGCACCTCCCGTCCCACTGCCCCATGCTGCCAACGAGAACGGTCCGTAGTAATGGACCAGGCCTAAGAAGCTGAGCTCTCCTCCACCCGAGCTTAGACTCGCGAGCAGCACACCAAATAATTTGGTGCTTGTGGAACCACCGTCCACATAAGTAGGCGTCATTGAGATGATCAACATGCCGCCAGTCGACAAAGCAGCAAAGAGAAGTATTCGCGCTTCATAAGGAACCAGGTGAATGAAGTAGGGTGCCACGAGCTTCGTGATGAAACTGGGGATCACATCCGCGAGCAGGACGACTCCTTTAGGTACCCCAGGCCCGACAAGGTCGAGAGCCGCAGAGAGGATGATCACGTAGAGGACGTTGTTGATCAGGCCTGAGAGATGTTGTTAGTACAAGCTGCCCCGACAGTCTCGCTGACGATGAGGACTGACCAAACAGCCAGAATGCAACGCAGACTCGCGGCGAGGCTCCTGCGAAAAGCTGTCTCATCCTTTCTTTGAATGTCGGCCAACTCGCTGCTGGCGAGCCTGGCAACGGCAAAGCCATCTACAAGATTGCATCGTCCTTCATACCTGCGTCGAGGCTGGGAGCGATGACGAGGGCACCAAGTGACACGATAGGTACCGCATGATCCAGGCACATGGCAACACCGCGACGTGTGCCTGAGGCAACAAATGGAACTACAGACTGTACAACAATCAAGTGTATGGCACGGAATAAGGTTGGCCAGAATTAGTCAGTTTTGGGCGGTAACGAAGACCAGCATACAGATTGTCCTTCACGCAGCAGAAGTGAATAGCACCCGCCGATCCAGTACAGCGTAATACACCAATGGGCTTCTCGCTAACACTACATGTCCTGCCCTTCACCGAAGTCAGACTCTAGGGACGGCAACAGATATCCGAACGAGTACGAGGGGTTTGGCAGCACAAGAGCGACATATCATGTTGCTAGAGGTGCACACGAGTCATCATCCAAATGAGGTGTGTCTGTATGTTAGGTAGGTCCAAGTCGTCGCCATTCTGTAGCACTTAAAGAGCCTCCTGGTGGAGAGGAGGAACTGAGAAGCACGTAAAGGGAGCTGAAATCTGGAAAACAATCCCTCGGAGCATAGGGTGCCCCAAGACCCTGCTCAATCATTCATTGCGGAAAGCGAGAACTTGTACCAACCTACGCCAGCAAAGCGACAAGCCCGGCAAGAACGCCCGCACCCGTCAATGCGATCTGACCACTACTCCCGAGTCTAGTCTGAGCGTTCTGAGATGTCGTAGCGGACGCTGATGAGGCAGATGAAGAGTGCGTGCTACTCGCACTGGTGCGACTGAGCGTGCTCGTCGAAAAGCCCGAGCTTGTGTTGCCGGCGGCCGTGCTTGTCGTGGAAGCAATTGCAGCCGGATAGGTTGCCGTCCTGTTGGAGGGCATCGCAGCCTCGGACGACGTAGCTGAGTCATCGTCTATAGACGTAGCCACCAACACACTCTGATCGATTTTGGTCGCCGGTGGCATACCCGTGAACATGTTCGTCCAGGTATAGGAAATCTGGCCATCGATTGTGGTCGCCGAGCCGACTGAAAGGGCAAAAGATGGGGAAATGGCCAGAATGTTACCGGTCGCACCCAATGCTCTAAGTAGGAAGCCGTCGCCATAGGTCATTGCTGCGGCATTTGCTGCAACGACGTAATTGCCGGAAGAGGTCGATAGTCCCCTTGCGATCGTCCTGTTATTGACGAGACCGCCAGGCTTGTCGATGCTGAGGTTGAGTGTGGCGGGGTCAGACGAGTCAGAGGTCCATTGCACTGTTATCGGCTGTGTTGGATCTAATGACTGACCCACGGTGGGCGATGTGAAGGTCAGAGCTCTTGTTGTTGCGAGAAGTGCGGCGAAGAGTATCACGCCCGCACGCATTGTGAGCGCTCTGCTAGAGAGCGTCAGATGGAGGATCAAGCGGTAACAGCTAACAGCACTGCTTGGGGGACGAACGATCAAGAAGCATTACGAAAGGGATAACGAGACGGCGACGACAAGGCAAGAACGAAGAGATACGAGGTCAGCACAACCAGAGGCAGGACAATCGGGAGATTGGGGCGATCCTTCCGTTGCTAAATAAGCATTAAAGCCATCATGAACAAGGTTTCGTGTTCTCGAGACTGGAAGCGCCAGGCGTCCACGCCAAACTCGTTTTGGCATTGTCTTGACCTGCTTACTTCTGAGCTTTCCTAGCGTTTTGTGGGGTGCACACAGGAATTAGCTTCGATAGACTCATGGTAACAGGAGTAGGCCCTGAACAAATTTATGGGGTATCGTCAATTTGAGTTGCACTGAATGACTATCGTCTGCCATGTCCAGCACCAAACAACCTCCGACCTCGCTCACAGATCTATCAGACTTCCACCCTGCTGGTTCGGCTTTGCTCCAAAAGGATTGCTCTGTTGACCATATCCTCCTCCAAACCCCCCGCTAGGTCCGGTCTGGGCGGGCATCTGCTGGCCAAATCCAGTTTGATTGGTTTGGTTTGGAGGATAGCCCGTAGGTTGCTGAGTGAAAAATGGGTTTGTGCCTGTCTGGGCCGCCCTAAGACGATCCATACCTCCACCAGCCGAATTGACAAATGTACCCGGAGCTGTATGTTGAGCTGGGATCCTCATGTCGCCAGTGTTTCCGAAGGTGTCTTGACCCTCGCCTGACGCGAGGAGGGCGTTGAGCCTTGCCCTGTTTGGATCCATGTCCTGCTGCTGCTGTTGTTGAGGTTGTTGTTGCGGCGCTTGGAAGTTCGAGATCGGGTTCGGCTGAGCGGGTTGTTGGAACGTATTCGTAGGCTGCGATTCGAAGAGGGTGCCCAGCGACGGTTGATTGTTCGGGCGGAATGGCGATTGTGATTGCGCTGGTTGCTGCATCTTTTGTGCGAAAGGGTTGTTCGAACCAGTGGGCATCGGTTTAAGCGACTCGTTCTGGTTGGCGTTCGAGGCCCAGGGGTTGTTCGTGCCTGGCTGCAGACCCTGTTGTTGCGGCTGCTGCTGCTGCTGCTGCTGCTGTGGCTGCGATGACTGCATGCCGAAAATATCACTTTGTTGCTGCTGGCCAGCATAAGGATTGCTGTTCTGGAAGGCCGTTTGTTGCGGCTGAATCGTGTTTTGCTGCTGCAGGAAGGGCTGGGTAGCCATCTGATCGTAGCCGGTAGGGTTGGAAGGAAATCCAGTGGGCTGTTGCTGAAAACCGTAGCCATTCTGATAACCGGTAGGCTGGGCATATTGGTTGTTCAAGAAACCCGTGCTCTGTGGCTGCTGCTGGAGCGGATTGCCGAACCAGTCGACGGCTGGCTGCTGCTGGTAACCCTGATTATATCCGGTCGGCTGGGGCTGGCTTGGGCCTGGAGTGTCGTCAAACAGCGAAGCAGCGTTCTGGTCTTCCAGCTGCCTGCGCCTGAGCTCTTCCTCTTCCTTGCTCAGCCGAAGGGCTTTCTCGAGGTCGTCATCTTCATCGCCCCGGGGCGCAACGTTCTGGCTCTCGCGCTTCTTCCTTTCTTCTTCTTCATACTTGCTAGCTTCTAGTGCAAGTCTGAACTCAGCGTCGTTGTCATCTAATTGGTTGCCACCAGATTGTCTTCTCGGGCGAGCTTGTTGAGGCGGACCGGAGATAGCTGGAGGAGCAAACTCATCAATGCCAGAGACTCTGGTCTTCCACAGCTTGCGATCAGAACGTTCACTACGCAAGCGGTCTTCGTCGAGGATCAGGGAAGTAAGCTCCTTAGCTGAGACTCGCACGTTCTGGCCAACGTCCCTGCCATCCTCGTCAATGTAGGTGAACTCTCGCAGAGTCTTGATGATGTAGATGTTCTTGCGCGCCCAGGTAACGACGAGTTCTGAACCTTCGTGCAGACAGTAGTCGAGGACTTTGAGCGATTTGAGGACATGGCGCCAATTCTTGCCTTTGTCGTTCAATCTCTTGTCGAGCATATCCATTATCTCGTAGAAGTCACTGGGACTGCACACATCTTAGCAGGGCTCAGGTGGGGAAAGAAATGCAGCTTACTTGTTGAAGGTCAGGGCCGCGATCTCAGCCATATCAGTGCCTGTTGGGCCCCATGGGTCGTTCGAGGTAGCTGCAGCCTGTTAGCATGCTGCATGAGGTTACAGCTTGAAGGGCGCACAATTTCGAACTTTGACCTGGACGGCACTGTAGCCCTTGGTGACATTTTTGACGGTTCTGACGACTTTGGACATACTGGACCGTCTCTCGCCAGGAAGCTCGGTGAGTGTATTCCTCCTGCTTGAATCAGGAACAGAGGGTGGTACAGCTGATGCGCTTGTGTAATCAACGACGGCGATAGTGTTTCTTCGCGAGTCCCGAGGTGTTCGATGGAACGAATATTGCGATGTGTCAATGAAGAAGGCCAGCGTGACGACGGTGAGTTAGCACGTAAGAGGCTTGGGATTGGTTTAGTTCGGTGTGGTTTGGGCGGTGCGCGGGCGCTGATGAAATTGCGGAGCAGCTGGACGACTACCGTGGGAGCGGAGGTAGTTCAGTGACTGCTTATGACGTGGGACCCGCTGAGTCCTGCTAGAGTGGACCTTGCGTCGCTTAGATTGAAAGTACTTTGCTCACGTTGGGGCCAAGAGGAATGGAAAGTGAATCCGTGTAAGAAGCACTTCTACGACGATTGGGAGTGGTAGCCAGGAGGAGAAGTCGCGAGTGTCAGAATGACAGCTCGAGGCGATCAAGCACCTGCACGCGCATTGAGGCAGGATACGACAGGCGCAGAACTTGTGGCTTGGATGCAGCATCTTGCGCATCAGCACTTGGCACCATTTCATTCGGGCCATAGTATCCGGCTGTGCCGGAGCTTGCCACGGGCCTGGATCTGTTGCCCTGCATACTAGTATGGCTGCAGCTCGACACAAGTACGATGTGTTCACACGCCTCGGCACGCATATGCTTCGCCGATCCCTCTTCAAGCAGCAGCACTGCAGAACCAGGTCGCTGTCGTCTCGCTCATCTGATCAGGTCTAACCCCAGGCCAGTGACTCGATGCGCCTATGGCGCCTCTCAATCGCCATGGGCTGTGTGCAGGGCTATAGCAGCGGCGGCAGCTTTGTGCAGTGTCCTTACATGGCGTGCAATCTTCTACTGTATGTTTGTCGTGTGGGAGTGATGATGCTGGGTCTTTTCTCCTGTTCCAGGCACAGCACTTTCTCAACCAGTGTTTGGCTGGCCGTCGACGCGAGAGTAGTCGATGCTTCTACCCATGCCTCCAACGACGGCATCCAGTCTTTTCACCAATTGGTGCATTTCCCTCCTCTTCTTCCGTCTAGCCTGCTCCATCAACTCGACCTCGGCAACTAGCTTCTCAATATCCTCAGCCTGCTGGCTTTCGTCTTGGTCAATGCCAGGGAGTTTCGCGATCAGCTGCTGGATCTGCTGGGCCTTGGAGATTAGATCCTCGGCAAGCTCGTTTTGGGCTTCGTCAAAGGCTTGGGCGTCCTGTGGCTTCAACGGATATGGCGCTCTTTCTGTGTCCTCGTCCCCTGGTTTTCCATGGGGTGGTGCAGCTAGTGCTATCTTCTCGCTGGTGAAGCGCAAACCAGGAATGGCTCGTGGAGGCTGCAATGGATGTCGCTGACTGAGGTATGAGTATGTACTGAATTGTTGTATCATCAGTTGATCCACCTCAGCCTGAAGCAGCGACACCACATCTGTGGGCATCGTGATCGTGCAACGCAGAATACCCGCACTTTGCAAACTGCAGTAATCGTTGAAGGTGCGTCTGGACGCGACTCCGACCCTGAACGAGTCAAGTTTGGAGCACATGCTACTGCCACTCCGGTGTGGGGCTGGCAAGGATAATCATCGGCTAAGATAATGACAATGACATAATTGGCCCTCAGGCAGCCACTGCAGGCGTTGCAGGCACCATTATCAACAATGTCAGCCTCACCACTGTAGAAGGACTAACACTTCCACGTCGTTCTGTCGCTTGCCGCCGGAGTCGAGTTTGACTGTGCCATTCTTGGAAACGTCTCACTGCCCATCTCGAACCGAACTACCTCGCCGATTTCCTGGCCACCGGCTTGCTGCTCTATGCTTGCCACACCTCCCACCTACTGACCCTCTCTTACCATGCACACCGCATTCACGGGGAACACGAGAAAACCGAGGCAAGTCAATCTATCCGGACGGAAAGGCAACCCATGGGCGACTCTACCAGGCGCTGGCTCGTCGTCGCAAGCACCCGCTGGCTCCCACAATGCGGTGGCGCAAGCACAAGCCGAGAGGGCGAGAAGAGCCCATGATAGAGACCGCTTGAATGCTGCCCGCAAGGTCCAGCGGGTATGGAGGGCTTATTCGTCTCGTACACAGCAGAAACAGAAATGGAGAGATGAATGGGACGACAACGAGCGAACGAGGCTAAACCAGAGCGACCAAATAGTCTACGACACGACCGACTCAGACAGTCTGGCTCCTCCATACCAACACGAAGACGTTCTCCGGTATCAGATGCGCCTCATCCTCTTCTTCCTCGATGTACACGAGTCCATGGACAGGTGGCGCTTATGCTACTTCGGAAAGAGCCTGGCCGGATCTTGGTCTTTGACTGAACTTCCCCCCCTAGCGCGGGTATGGAACCAGTACTTTACAAAGCTGTCGAGGATAACTGTTCGAGCCATCGCCAGGTCAGAGAGCTCCATGCAAACATCGTTGCTGCTTGGTCTGGGCCTGCAAATATTAGGCAAGCCCATTCAGCTGGATTACGATGAACAGTTCCGTAGCCTCGACACCTGCTCTCATGCCCACCACGCTTCCCACATTCCTGACCAGCTCTCGAAATATATCCAGGCCTTGCTGTTACGCAAGGACCCGCCTGCATACGATGCCTTCGTCAAGCATATTCTCTCATCACGGCAGATACAATGGTACCCCCTGATGGCTTCCTACCTGGCGACAAAGGGCAATCAGATCATGTTTTGTGAAAGCATCAAGAGAGTGGCACCAACACTGACCAACGAAGGGCTATTATGGGTTCTAGCAAACACAATCTACACCTGGCGGGCACTCGACAGCGACAATAAAGCCATCAATTGGATCTCGGCCGTGTCCGAAGCACTGTCAAGATGTGCCAATGATGTCGCTCTACGCATCGATGTGACGGATCAGCCCATGAAAGGCACTACCACTGAACAGAATGTAGCGCCCTTGGACGACTTTATTCGCTACCACATAGGCATCTTAGCTGGTCACGACAGCGTGCAGGAAGCAATGAGGACGTTTCGGTCGACAGCAACCACGGTAGCAGAAGTGGCGAAGCCTCTGGCAAACTATGCCGTAGCTCTTTTGAGGGCTTTCCCTTCTCGAGCCACCAACATCAGAATGTGGCTTTACCAGAATTCTCCTTCCTCTATCGTCGGTGGAGGCGCCACGTCAACAATACAGTATCTTTGGAAGGCTTCTCAAGCGACTACTGTTTTCCAATTGATCCGAACCGATCAGAGAGACGTCATCTCAGTACTCACCGAAGCTAAGCCTCCCTCAAACCAGTTCGGCTATGAGCCGCCGTCATCAGAGGAAGTGTCACTATGGCAAGAAGAGTGGAGGATTGTATTGCTGTTCCTAGAGCTCTATACTTTCATTCTGAAGCTCATGGACGACGAAGAGTTCTTCGCCATTGACGAAGACAGTGTCATGCGGTCCTCCCTGTCCTACCAATTCCGGCAGGGAGCACTGCCACTGTCAGATGTCGCAAGTTTAGGTAACTTTCTCAAGCATCTCGCCTTTTCATTGTATTGGAACGCCGCAGACCTAGCGGAGTACAATGATGTCGAGGATACAGCGAATATATCCGCTTTGTTTGGCCAGTCGCAAGGAGTGACGCACTCCAACGCTTTCAAGCCGACTGCGAAGACTCTTGCTGGCAACGACGTTTCGCAGTCGTACATGAAAGGTTTAGCTACAGGACTCTTGCGCATGCTTTATGAGCGAGACTCCAGACGGAAATTCTTGCCTGACAAATACTGGCTAATGACTCAACATTTTGATATGCAGGGTTTCATCCCTGCGGTCGTTGCAGAGGAGGAAAGGCGGCATGAAGCAGTCGAAGATGGCGACGACGATGAAGCACTGGAGTTTGAGGACGCCGAAAAGGACGAATCCGGTATGCACATACCGACGCTGGGATCATTGTTCAACATCAGGGCACCTCATATGCCTCGTTCGCAAACATCTAGACAGGCTGAACAACTGGCCAAGCAGCGAGAGCTAGCTCGAAAGAGGAGACAACTACAGTCACTCAATCCGAGGCTCGAGCTGCTGCGGAATTTGCCTTTCTTCATACCTTTCGACACACGAGTGCAGATATTCCGCAGGTTTGTATATCGTGATCAGGAGCGAAGGAGGAATGGTTACGTGGAGCCTGATGATTGGCGAATGTCAGTAGCCGCAACTCAAGCTCGAGACTTGAATGGCCGTCATAGAGGGATGGACATGATTAGTAGGCACCACGCCGATATCCAGCGTGGTTCAGTGTTTGAAGACGCTTTCGAGAACTTCTATGGACTCGGCGAGGAACTGAAGGAGCCTATTCAAATCAGCTTCATCGACCAGTTTGGACAACCTGAAGCAGGCATTGATGGAGGCGGAGTCACCAAGGAGTTCCTCATGAGTGTCACTAGCGAGGCCCTGGATCCTCAATCTGAGATGCCGCTGTTCGAAGAAAACGAGCAACGATATCTGTACCCGAAACCGACGTCGCTGCAGCAAGCCAAGGCGGTACTTGTGCAGGATGGAATCAACCCAGGCACGGAAGGCTACAACGTGGCCATGCGAGCGCTGATGCAGCGATACGAGTTCCTTGGACGCATTGTTGGCAAATGTATGTACGAGGGCATATTGATCGACGTCAATTTCGCAGGCTTCTTCCTCCTGAAATGGGCACTGACGGGTGGTACGACATCTGCAACGACGGAATCGTCGTTTCGAGCATCGATCAACGACCTTCGCGACTTCGACGACCAACTCTACCAAGGGCTGCTGAAGCTGAAGAACTATAACGGAGATGTCGAAGCGGACTTTGGTCTCAACTTCACTGTGTCCGACACATTCGAGGTTGACGGGAAGGCAGTAAGTCTCACGACAGATCTGATCCCAGGAGGGTCGAATGAGCTAGTCAACAATACGAACCGGCTCAGATACATTGACAGGATTGTACGGTATCGCTTGCAAGAGCAGCCTCGACTTATGACCAACGCATTCCTGAAAGGACTGGGACAAATTATCTCGCCAATGTGGCTAGCCATGTTCAATCAGAAAGAGCTGCAAAAGCTCGTTGGCGGAGACAACTCAGAAGTCGACATTGTCGATCTGCGGAGGAACACACAATACGGCGGGCTCTACGTTATTGGAGACGACGGACTGGAGCATCCAACGATCGCCATGTTCTGGAAAGTGCTTAAAGAGATGAAGGACGATGACAGACGGAAAGTGCTCAAGTTCGTGACAAGCACACCTCGAGCACCATTACTGGGGTTCAGTCATCTCAACCCGAAATTCAGTATCAGAGACTCTAGTGAGGACGTAACGCGACTGCCGAGCACGAGTACGTGCGTTAATCTACTGAAGCTTCCGCGTTACGCCGACGAGAGAACGATGAGGGAGAAGCTCTTGTATGCCGTGAACTCTGGAGCAGGGTTCGATTTGTCGTGATGGGTACTTAGCATGCAGGACAAGCTGTTGGTAGATAACGAAACTACTTGCGAGTAGGCTGCTTCCGAGTAACTTTCGCTAACGCGGGTCGTGTGTACTCTATCGTGTAAGCATAACCTACTACCCCGTACAATGATGTGGACATAGACCCAAAAGTAGACAACCTTCATGCGAGCTGTCAGGCACCCACTCCATAATGTGACACCGTTGACGATTGATGGTTGCGAATCAGAGAGCAGTATTTGAGCATGCCTTTCTGGATTTGACCGCTATGCGATGGATTTATCAACAATGTGATTGCAGCTTATGTCCTCGATCGACGCATCTGCACTTGTTTTTCTTGGCTGTCAAGTCTTGGAGGCGTCTGCCAGGAAGGAAACTCTATGCGACGACGGCGGAAATGCGCCCACTAATCAGTAACTAATCAGTAGATTATGCACCTGATCCACGATTAGCAGCCTCGAACGTTACTTTGATGAATGGCTTCCAACAGCCTCTACAGGTTCTCAAGTCTGTTACCGGCGTAGGCCCAGGTGGTGTTCGGCAGACTGACGACGTTGAGCTCCAACCATACCCAACAAGCAGTGCGCCCGCAACTCCTCGTCGAAATTCGCGGGCAGCTCGACGTAACCAACGACGACTTAGCAAACTTGTTCGACTAGCAGAGGCAGAAGAGATGAAGTTCTCGCACAGCATTCAGTTCAACGCCGTGCCGGACTGGTCGAGCAACTACATTGCCTACAGTAATCTCAAGAAGACAATCTACACACTCGAGAAACAGATCAACCATACCCAGGGCGAAGGGCAAGATGAGGAGGAAGCGCTACTCGACGGCCAGAGGATCAACCCAGATGTCACGTTTAAGAGACTGCTTGACGCCGAGCTGGAGAAAGTCTGCTCCTTCTACAGGCTGAAAGAGCTGGAGATCTTCGACGAGCTCGAACAGATCAAGAAAGACCTCGAGAACTACAAGAGCGAGACCGCCGGCGTGGATATGGACGAAGTGGTCGACCTTCAAAACAGTAGGAAGCTGAGGTCTAGTAGCATATTCGGCGGTGTCCCCTTCAGAAGAAGGCGTCGCGCCTCTACAGCTACAATGAGCATGAGCATAGAGGAGGAGGCTGAGCAGGACGACGACAGCGATAGTGACGCCGATGACGGTGCTGCTATGCTCAAGAAAAAGGACAAAGCCTCTCAGAAACAGCGCAGTAAAAGTGTGTGGCAAGCGCCCCAGCTCAACAAGCAGCGGAGCCGCGAGATGACTTCGTCCATGGAGAGCTTAACCACCCCGACCTCTTCCCTCAGGAGACGTCCTAGCATGGCCTTGGAACTCGACACTGCCGACCCTGGCCAGCTCACTAGTCTCTACGACGCCGGCATCACCCTAAAGAAGAGGATCATCAACGTCTATGTCTCGCTCTCCGAGCTGAAATCATTCATTCAGCTCAACCAGACGGGATTTAAGAAAGCAGCCAAGAAGTTTGACAAAGTCTGCGATCGCGATATTCGCAAAGAATACATGGAAAAGAGTGTTGACCCATCCTACCCTTTCCGCGACTCGACCATGACTCAAGTTGACGCCAACATCCAGCAAGTCGAGCAGGACTATGCCGAAATCGTCACAAAGGGCGATGTTGCCCTTGCAAAACGCGAGTTGAGGCTTCACCTCCGCGAACGCGTGGTCTGGGAACGCAATACCGTCTGGCGCGAAATGATCGGCATTGAACGACGAGCTCAAGCCGCCAATCTCGGGGTGCGCCAAACCCTGCTAGGCGGTTCAGTCGACCCCGCCGACCACAGACAAGGCGACGAGAAGACGGACGATACGAAAGAGGTTGACACGCCAGTTGGACGTTATCGATGTCCCGCTTGGCTCTTCAGCAGCACATTCTTCACTCTCATTGTCATCGTGGTCATCTTCTTCGTCCTCCTGTTCGTCCCAATCATGAAGAAAGAAGAACAACAAAATTGTCTGGCTATGCTCGTGTTCGTGTCTCTCCTCTGGGCAACAGAAGTCATTCCACTGTTTGTGACTTCGCTGCTCATCCCCTTCCTCACCGTCGTTCTGCGCATCATGCGCGAAGAAGACAAACCCCACCGTCGCCTCGACACGAAACCAGCCACCAAAGTCGTCTTCGCGAGCATGTGGACGCCGGTCATCATGCTCTTGCTGGGTGGCTTCACCATTGCAGCCGCCTTGAGCAAGTACCAGATCGCAAAGAAGCTCGCGATCTTTATCCTCTCCAAGGCGGGCACCAAGGCACGCACAGTCCTCATCACGAACATGTTCGTCAGTCTCTTCCTAAGCATGTGGATTTCCAACGTGGCTGCACCAGTGCTCTGCTTCAGCATCATCCAGCCTATGCTACGCAACCTCCCCGCCGATTCCAACATGTCGAAAGCTCTGATCCTCGGCATTGCACTCGCATCCAACATGGGCGGCGCCGCCTCACCAATTTCTTCTCCCCAGAACATCATCGCGCTGCAGAACATGCGTCCGCAGCCAAGCTGGGGCATCTGGTTCTTCATCGCTCTCCCCGTGTGCATCGTCGTCATCGTCCTGATATGGATCTTACTCCTCCTCACCTTTCAGCCTGGCAAAGGAATAACCATCGTACCCCTCCGGCCTATGAAGGACAAGCTCAACGGCCGCCAATACTTCATCATCTCAGTCACTCTTGTCACCATCGTCCTCTGGTGCATATCGCACCAACTCGAGTCCGTTTTCGGCGACATGGGCGTCATCGCCATCATCCCCATGGTCCTCTTCTTTGGCACTGGAATTCTCACCAAAGAAGACTTCAACAACTTCCTCTGGACGATCATCATACTGGCTGCTGGCGGTCTAACGCTTGGCAAAGCAGTTTCCTCCTCTGGCCTGCTACGTACGATGGCGCAAGGCATCACAGAGAATGTGTCAGGCTTCTCAGTCTACGGTGTGCTCGTTGTGTTCTGTGCGCTCGTTATGGTGGTTGCAACGTTTATCAGTCATACTGTGGCGGCGCTGATCATCTTGCCCTTGGTGGCAAGTGTGGGTCAAGGCATGGATGAGCCACATCCGAATCTGCTGGTGATGGGGACGGTGTTGATGGCATCGGCTGCGATGGGATTGCCGACGTCTGGGTTTCCGAACATGAGTGAGTACTTGCACATCCTTCCAAGTTAGAGCCTTGCTAATCTGATGTGTAGCTGCTATCATGATGGAAGTCCCTGAGACAGGAGTCAGGTACCTCCAAGTCCGGCATTTCCTGACGAGGGGTATCCCGGCGAGTATCATGGCTTTCGTGGTCATCGTCACTTTGGGTTACGGGCTGATGTTGGCTGCTGGGTTGTGAGAAACATGTTGCGCTTGGCGAGATAGGTAATTGTAGTAGACACATCTATGTACTAGGTAAAATGTAGAACCTGTGTCCAGTCTCATGCCAGAATGCCAGTTCGTGCATCACAGCAATGAACACAGACGGATAGTTGTCCAGGCAGCCAATTGGTTCTTGTTGCTACACGATTTGGTAGTGTCCTCGTTTTGCTAGCGGACTCATGGACCCCAAGTGCACCGCAGGCTTTTACCGGTCAGGCTACTATTCTGCGCGGCATCAGTGCCTCAGTTCCCACCCCGTTGCTTTCTACCGCCAGTAACACCGTTCAAATAACTCTCGCATGTGTTTTAGACAAGAGAAGCTTACATCATCTTGGTATAGGTAATACTGGACATCTTCGATTGTTACTTGTCGGCAGACCTACGAAGGGGGACGGGGCATATACAGGCGCATGCTCATACAGATGCTAGCAGGTATGTACCGTAGTATCGCACAAAGCGAGCATGGATTTACCATTTGGGGCTGTTGCCTGAAGTGCTCGCTGACCGGCGGAATTGCTCCACCCTGCATGAGCTTCATTGGTTGCCTGATGCAAGCACGCTAGGACGAAAGTGTCGAAAGAGCATCCTCTCGAGCTTTGCCTGCATCTGCATCTGCATCGTCCCTTGTGACTACCTCCTCATCTGTAGCCTATCAAAGAGCGAGCCGCGATGTTTTGTGTCAGGGTGAATCCCAATGCAGTCACTTCTTGCCAGTGCCATGCTGGGAGGTGCCGGACTTTCACTGGCACTAAACTTGCCTTCACCCATACAGCCGTGCCTTGTTGATGACCTACTGACACATGGATTAGGCTGCCTCGTGTCGACTCAATATTGAGCTCTTTGACTACTTGACTGCATTACTCATCCTAGTTAGCTCCACTGCAGGCGTGCTGCCTGCTTATATTATCCACGCATAAGAACCTTTCACTATACCTGCTTCCAGATGTCTGCCAACCATATCGACTGGAAGATTCTCCGTGGTCAAGCTCTCGATCCTGTACGCGGACAAGCCGGTCATCTACTTAGACAGACTCGTCTGCTGCAAAGAGATTTGGACGAAATGCGGTTGCAGGCTACGATCAGAGACCAGATCGAATCTGACCCACCGCCCGAAGACGACTCGACATCACGAGACTCTTCTGAGCAGTCCTCTGACTCGGCCGCCTCCTCAGAAGACGAGAAGAAGAAAAAGAGGGCAAAGAAGACGAAAGCCAGCAAGACCAAGGGCAAAGGCGCAAAGTCCAACAATGGCAGTGCAGGCATTGAGCAGCTCCTCAATTTATTAGCTGGGAAGGTGAAGCAGAATCCCACTCCTCCTACCGGCGACAGCATCCTCGAGTCTCTGCCACCATCAGCCTCCGCCCCTCCACCACCTGCTTTGAATGCATCTGACATCGCAGCGCAAGTCGTGGCACTGCTGAAACAGGAGGAAAATCCACCCGACGGCAAGAAGGCTCCTGGCAAAGTCGGCTCCAAGGTCGCGTTCAAAAGAGTTGATCATGTCTATGACCGCAAAACGCACAACTACAAACTCAAGGAGACTATCCAGTCCGATCCAAAGACGGATCACTGGGATCAGGTAAGCCCCGGACATGTTGGATGTAGTGTGCTAACTGGTACAGTATGTCTTCAACGTTCGACGTGTGTTTGATGTTGCCTCTCGCTACCTCTCAACACTCGTCGACATCAAGTCCAAACAGCTACGGGAATGCCTGAAAGATGTCATGGGAGATGCCAAAGGCATCAATTTGATTTCTGAAAAGCCCCAAATAGACCCCAATATGCTATTTTTGTACCTGGAAGAGCTGCGTGGAATGCAAGAACGACATGAAGTGCAAAGCAAGATACTCGAAAACAAGAAGGAGAAGAAGGCTGCCAAATTAAAGTCTCAGCACCTCAAGCTGCTTATAGACTACCTTGACGAAGATTTTGCGGAGACGAAGAAAGCGTGAGTGCCATGTGCTAGATAGAGCCCACTTGTGCTGACATCTGGCAGAATCTACCCCATGCTCGAAGCTGGCATCATCACTTTCGAATATCTGTGGGCACTCTTCAAGCCTAACACCGTCCTATATTCGTCCACTTACGGCGACGATGAAGAACCACGAGCATTCAAGGCAGTCTACAGTAAAGAAAACCAAGATGTGCTGAGAGGCAAATGGTACAGCATCGAATCGCGCTACCTGGAGTACGACGGCAAAGACTTCGGCATGGCCACTGTGCGTGCCGAGATTCCTGCTTTCACCGGCGCTCGGAAGATTTCCTCGTTGTCCTGCTATCCCATTCGCTACCATAAGGATGCTGAGAAAGCAAAGCAAGAGTTGGTCGAAAGAGGAAAGAAGTTCGTCGCTCTGCAGGGCATGAACTACAAGACATATGCAGGCATGTGTTATGTCAAGAAAGAGGACAAGGTGTTGAAGGTCGATGTTCATGGTCGAATCATGGTCGATCCTGCTATCTTCCGTCGAACTAATCCTAACTATCCGCTGAGTACGGTGAGGCCTTTCGAGAGTGAGGTGGACGATATCCCTCAGATGATCGACGAGGACAACAACGTCACAATGAGCTCAGATGGTAGAGGACAGCCGACACCAGCGTCTGAAGATTTTGACAAGCACAAACAGTTCAAGGTCACTAAGAATGGCGATGGCAAGCACGTCCTTATTGAGATAGGTTCCGAGGAGGCTGCCCAGGCCTTTATTGAGGACAGTACAAAGAACATCTTTACTGAAGAGCAGTTACTCGTCGCTAGCTCCACTGTTGTTGGCTTTTCCTTCAGCGAGAAACTCTGGCTTGAGTTTGCAGTCAGTAAGGTTGGAGAAATATCCTGGAACACCGACGCCTTCGACTCGCTCATCCTGCCCGACAGCCAGAAGAATATTGTCAAATCTATGGTTTCCTCGCATGCCTTTCATCCCTCTAGGAGTATCGACGATATTATCGCTGGTAAGGGAAAGGGCCTGGTAGCTGTTCTGCATGGCGGCCCGGGTCTCGGGAAGACATTGACAGTCGAATCCATCGCCGATCTCCTCAAACGACCACTCTATATGGTCTCGGCTGGCGATCTAGGCACAAATAGCCAGACACTCGAGCGAGAGCTTCAGAACATCCTAGATATTGCTCACGCATGGGGTGCAGTTCTCCTGCTTGACGAAGCAGACGTCTTTCTAGAAAAGCGCTCGACTCACGATATCCACCGCAACGCGCTAGTGTCGATCTTCCTCCGATTGCTAGAGTACTTCCAAGGCATCCTCTTCCTGACCACAAATCGAGTCGAGGTCTTTGACGACGCATTCGTTAGTAGAATACACCTTTCTCTCCGCTACGGCGATCTTTCAAGCAAAGCCAAGAAAGCAGTGTGGAAGACGTTCATTGGCAAAGTCCGAGACGTCGAGGGCATGCAAGTCGAAGACATTCAGGAGAAGGACCTCGACGATCTGTCAAGACGAGCGCTCAATGGGCGACAGATCAAGAACATCGTTCGCGCTGCGCAAGCGCTGGCTATCTATGAAGATGTCGCACTTAGCATGGCTCATATCAGGACTGTGCTGGACGTGGCGCAGAGCTTCGAACGAGACCTCAAAGGAGGAACTGGGTATGAGGATGCGATGAGAGGCTATACCTAAGACGTCACATTAACGTGGGACGAACAAGACGTAGTCGGTACATTTGGCGGCCAGGGGTGTTCCAGGGGTTGGAATAGAGCACGTAATTGAACGCTTCTGGATGCCTGAGATCGTGATAGACTTGATCATATTGTGCATCTAGCTGCCATGCGCTCGAAGGTTCTGCGGTGCTCTTGACACTGACACCAGAGTAAGCAGCCAGCCTGATGCTACGCTTGTCACGTGGTGCGTGCTCTTCTATGCTAGCATATTACTATGGACAGCGCATTTCAGGATGAGGAAATCCGATCAAGACCGTATATCAGCTTCGTAGAAGTGTGCTTGGACTGGGGTGGCACGCTGATGGGACAGAATTGTGCTTGTGGTCGTAAGTCAATTGTCCACATAGTCTAGCTGTGGCCCAAGGCGGCGTTTCCCGCAGGGGAATAAAATTTGCCGGACTTATTGATAATATGAAACCAATGTTCTTTGCATCTGTGACGGACGACTGTGCTTGTTATTTTCTGCGTGTTGAATCTTGCAAGACTGACCATTCGTATCACTTCGGAGCATACATAGTCACAGGAGCTGTCTCATCTACGAAGCATGTCCGGCACGGAGCAAGCAGCTGCTCGACTGGCAGCACGCAAACCAATTCCGACACCAACACCAGCGTACCTGCCAAAAGCGGACTCAGCTCTTGCCGTAGACAAACAGACGTACACTACCATCCAGCAGGCGCCTCGCAAGCTGATCGAGGAGTTCGTCCTCCCTATTCGATCCGGCCGAGCATGGAAAGCACCTGCTGGGTCTATCGTGCGAATCAGCACACCTGAAGGACCACAAGTTGGTATGTAATACTGTCAGCTTAGAGCGTTCGAGACCTGACAAGCGCCAGGCGACCTCAACGTGTGGAATCTGCACAATCCACGAGAACGCTTTTGGGCATCTCGGACGAAGCAATTGTACGCTTCGCATGTCTCAACGTATGACCGTCTCTGGTCATGCTTGCCGTTCATGCGACCACTCTGCACCATTGTCAAGGACACTTTGTCGTGGTACGGTGTCGATGAACATGGAGGGCGTGTGCATGATCTGCTCGGCACGAGGTGCGATCCATACATCAACACCGTTCTAGCGGGAGCGGAGGGGTCCTATGACTACCATTGCCACTCAAATCTGACCCGAGCGGTGTTGCCGTGGGGGTTGAACGAGTCAGACGTGCATGACGTGATCAATCTGTTTCAAGTTACCGGGCTTAACGAACAGGGCAAATATTTTATGAATCCATGCCCAGCGGAGGCGGGCGATCACATCGAATTTCTGGCTGAGCAGGACTTGCTGATGGCCCTGAGCACATGTCCGGGGGGTGACCTTTCATTGTGGGGATTTGGCAGTGACAGTGAGAAGGAAATGATCAAGTGCTGTCGGCCCCTCAAAGTCGAAGTCTTCACGATAGACAGTGCTGTCTTGTCCGATGCTGGTTGGAAGCCGGCGCAGAGACCTCCGTATGCAGGTGCCCATGGGATCAAGATCCCTGAAGGCGAGAAGCAATAGCTCACCTGCCAGCCATCTCCTGTTGTCCCTTTGTCTTGGGTACGTCTTGTGGTTGCGCGAATACAACACTCATAGCCTCATCCAAAATCTCGAGACCTTTGTTGATCTCTTCGGCGTTGATGATTAGTGGTGGGACAATACGAATGACGCCATCTCCTGCTGTGATGATGAGCAAACCTCTCTCTCGAGCTGCAGTCACGACCTCGGAAGCCTTCGCTTTGTGCTCATCGCTTAGCTGGTAACCGACAATCAGACCACGTCCCCTGACAGCTGTCAGTACTCCGGGATACTTCTCGCTCATGGTATCGTAGGCACTGAAGAAAAGCGTAGACTTAATGCGAACGTCTTCCTGTAGCTTCGGCTCAGCCAGTCGTGTGAAAACATGATGAGCGACTCGGCAAGAGAAGGGGTTTCCTCCGAATGTTGTGCCGTGGTCACCAGTGTTGATGAAAGGTGCGACAGAGGTGCCAGAGATGAGAGTTGCGCCAATGGGAATGCCGTTTCCGAGCGCTTTCGCGGTGGTCAAGATGTCCGGCTGAACACCGCTTGCAGTGTACGCCCACAGATCGCCAGTCCTCGAGAGACCACATTGGATCTCGTCGAAGATCAGGATGGCGCCGACTTCGTCACATCTCTTCCGAAGTGCTTGAAGAAATTCTGGCGTAGCCACATTAATTCCACCTTCTCCTTGAATTGGTTCTACAATGACACCAGCTGTGTCTGCCGTCACAAGCTCCGAGACAGCTTCTACATCGTTGTACGTGCCATAGCGGAAGCCGGGCAGCATAGGCCCAAATGGAGGCTGATATTTCTTGTTCGGGGTAGCAGAAAGGGAGCCATATGTTCTACCGTGAAATGATCCATGAAACGAGACAATCTCTCGCTGGGTTGTGTTGGGGTCTTTCTGATATGGCACCTTTCTTGCGAACTTCAGGGCGGCCTCATTGGCTTCCGAGCCCGAGTTGGAGACGAAGACTTGGCTGAGATGGCTGCCAGGCGACTGTTTCTGCGTTTCCTGGACCATGAGCTTGGAGAGCTCGGGGGTCCAGGGGTTGTAATATAGGTTCGAAGCATGAATGAGCGTCTTTGCTTGGTGAGCGACGATTCTGGCTACTTCACCATCTGCATGTCCGAGCGAGCAGACAGCAATACCGGCGGTAAAGTCGAGATAGGGCCTATTCTCGTGATCGTAGAGTATGCATCCATCACCCTGCATCATCATTGGGGGTGGTCGAACATAGGTAGGCACCATGTACGGAGCTCGCTCATTGAGAAAGGTCGTGGTCGGCGAGTCAGATGCTGGATCTGGGTTTGGAACAGAGACCTCATGGCGAATGTCAGACTCTGGTATTGTAGACGACACTGGTACAGCGGCGCGTGAGGCATGTCGTCGAGCATACGATCGTGGTATCTGCTTCGGTGTAAGTGTTCGAGGCAAAGCTCGAAGGACTAGGCGTTGAGACATGTTCGCGAGCAAAGAAGCAGCACAACGCAGACAAGGAGAAGGCGAAGATAAGGCAGGTGCGCAGATGGTTATAACATTTGTGAACGCTGTACTTTGGCCGAGCAAGTGTGTTCGTGCAGCAAAATTTCTCGTACAGCAAGCAGGTGCGATAAGCAGAAGCCGAGTTCGAGTCATGGAAACTCCCCGACAGTACGTGTGGCGAGGTCATCTGTTGTTGCCTCAGGCTGTAATTGAACAATAACCGAGCATTTATAGAATGTGGTGCAGTTGGTGATTCCTGCTTCTAGTAGTATCGCATTGCTGTGACTGTATGCCTAGAGTATGCTACACCACAAAACTTCTTTTGCACCCGTTGTCATATTGCAGCATGCAGCTCGAAGATGGGTTCAAGTGCGAGTCAACCAGCGTGACAGGCACCCCGACTCCCCCTCTTATTACCGACTAAACGGAGGTTGGGCTATTATCACTTCCATTACTGAGGCTAATCAGATGGAATAATGATGGTACAGCTGCCGTGTGCACCTCGTGCTTGAGAAGTGTTCAATGATGCTCCCTTCGACCACGACCGGACAAGTGATGCAATCGAGCGTAGCATGCGGGGTTGAGCCTTCAGTAGGCATATGCCACAGGAAGCATGATCCTGCTCAAGTGTTGTTAGCTTCAACAATAGTGCTAGGGTATTGACGTTGAGCCAAAATGACTGAACCAGCAGAAACGTATGATCACGCAGGAAAGTCTGTCAAACATGGTCGGGCCCGCGTCAACGGCATCCGCCTACACTATATTACTGCCGGACAAGGCCCTGCGCTCCTACTCCTTCACGGCACACCCAAAACTTCATTCTATTGGTACAAGCTCTTTCCTCTACTAACGGAACACTTCACTCTGGTAGCACCCGATCTCCGTGGGTTTGGCTATACCGACAAGCCACCTGCTACAGAAGGGTATGACTCCGCAGAGAACGCCAAAGATGTAACCGAGTTGATGACTCAACTCGGTCACCAAAAGTTCTATCTTCACGGCGAAGATCGTGGCGCTGACTACGCAGTCGCAGTCGCTGGCCTCTACCGGGACCGCGTGCTCAAGCTTTCCTTCTGCGAAATGGTGCCGTCCGGGCTCGGCCTGGAAGAGACTTCCTTCTGGACTCCAGAGAATGTAACGCGGCAGTTCAGAAAGGATGGCATTTGGTGCTGGCACCTTGGTTTCTTCTGGATCCCACACGTGCCGGAGATGTTGATTGCGGGGCACGAAAGGGAATTTTGGGATATGTTCATCAAACAGGAATGCTACAACCCCACGAAAATCGAGCCGCATGCCCTGAACCACTGGATCGAGTGTGTGAAACAACCAGGAGGATTGCGAGGTGTGCTTGAAACATATAGATCGGGCTTCAACAACGGACAAATCAACCGGGAGATTGCAAAGAACAAGCTGACGCTCCCAATCATGACAATTGGTGCCCCGGAGTTCTTCGGTCCGCAGGTGGAGGAAAGCATCCTGCGAATGGCATCAAAAGTCGACCGATCTGCCATCTTCGAGGAATGCGGTCACAGTCTTGCACTGGAAGCAGAAGATAGGCTAGCAGAATTGTTGAAGAGCTTTATGCTCGGCACCTCAGAGTAGATATAGATAAATGCCTTCCATTCTACCGTCCAGTAAAATCTTCGGTGTACCCGATAAACTCCCTCAAAAACTCCACCAAGCACATGATCCCCATGGCTTGCCCATAAGGCATACTTGTCCTTTCAATCCTGAGGTAATGTTCTAAGTCATGTCCCATTCCTGTTCCAAAGCTGGTATCCATGAGTTCACCCTCATTACTTATCTTGCCCACCACTGCTCTGACCGCTCTCAACCCTACCTCCTTATACTGCCTATCAATATACCCCTTCCTCACAGCCTTCAATATTCCATAAGCAAACCCAGCAGTCGCCGAGCTCTCGACGTAAGAACCCTTATCCTCAGGCACATCCAGCAAAGTCCTCCACGATCCGTCATCGCCTTGTAACCTCTTCAATGCCTCAACTTGCTGCAAAAGCACATTCTCAAGATACATCCTCAACGCATCCCCCTTCGGCAATTCCAACAACTCCATAAACTCCGGAATCGCAATAGTTACCCAACTGTTCCCCCGCGCCCACCGCGCCCTCGCAAAGTTATGCCCAACACCCCCCTCCGCACTGTCATCAAACTTCCACCCATGGAACCACAACCCCGTCTCCTTATCCTGCAAGAATTGAACGTGCAACAAAAACTGCCGCTTCGCCTCCTCAACGTAAGCTGGCCGATCGAGCACGAGCCCTATCTTCGCCAACGGCATGACAGTCATCATGAGCGTGTCGTCCCACAGCTCGTCCTTGTTATACTCGAGATACGTCATATGTTGGAACCCACCGTACTTCGTCCGAGGCAGGTCGTTCATCGCCCATTCAGCCCAGGAGTCGAGCCAGGGGAGCCATTCTCGCTGCCGCGTGCTTGGGTCTTCGTAGAGATATGCCAAAGTGAGAAAGGGGGACATGGTGTTGATGTTCTTTGTCGTTCCCTCCGCGAAGCGGTCCTTGAACCAGGAAGTCATGACCGCGAGGGTGTCGGGTGATGAAGTCAGGGAGAAGTATTGGTACAGACCGTACAGGCCGATACCATGAGTCCATTCCCAATCGTTCCAGCCTTTGGTGTCAATGACTCTGCCGTCGGGCAATTTCAGAAGGAATTTGCCGGATTCATCTTTGATGTTGACTAGATTGTGAGTTAGAGATTTGATGTGTGCGTGGATGTCTGTGGCTTTGTAGCCTGCTATTTTGAGCGGTGATGGCATTTTCGAGTGAGTATCCGTGGCTGTCAGGTTGTCTTCACTGCGACTGATCGATCGCTTTCGGACATCAGTCTAAACCGGAGTAGTTCTTGAGGAATCAACTCGTCCTGTCCAACCGTGCTAGCCGCGTGTTCGTACCGAGCCAGCTATCGATCGAAGCACTACTCGTACATAGCTACTCCATACCTGTCCACACCTCGCTGCAATCCGCTCCGACAGCGACACGTGCCAAGATTGACGAAAACCTACCTTCGCCAGGCGTGCCGTAACACACTCTAGCGGTCTGCAGCTACATGATTCACAAACTTTTACAAGCTCGCAGAAGCTTTCACGTGTCCTTGAAACAGTCCAGCAAGCCCTGTCGTGAGCATGGTCAAGGCTCATCTCGCGCCGAAGTCTACCGAGATCCACCTGGGGAACGTCGGTCCGGAAGCTTGGCGTGGTGCGATATCCTCCGCTTTCAATCATCTGGGGGGATCGTCCGGGGATCAGGAAATAGCTCCACCAATTACTGCTTGTCCTTTAGAGCCACAATGCTAAGCGGCGAGGTACGTTGCAACGATCTTCATGCACGCACGTTGCAATGAGCTTCATCCATGTACGTTGGTGTAGTTGCTTGAGTTTACGTCGTGTCGAAAGCAGCTCCGAAGGGGGGTCAAGGTACACAATGGAGGCATTAAAAGCACGACATGTCACGCGCTCAGTCTTCTCATCGGCCTACTGTTCACTGGTACTCATCCTGCTATAGCTTAGCAGGTGATCTTATTTGTGACTTGCACTTGTTCATCGGCCAGTGGTCTTAAGCATTGTTCTTCTCCCTCTGAGGCAGGCCTCACCACATCGTAGTCATGGCATCCAACATGGCCGACAAATCAGTCGACGTCGCTCAAATTGAGCACCACGTCTCTTCAGTCCATGACATATCCGCCGAGAAAGACCATGCCGACTACCAGCGTATGGACAAAGAAGTGGCCAAGTACGCCTCTGACACCGCGGTCGAAGTCACCCCCGAGGAGTCCAGACGTCTACGACGCATGATCGACAAGCGAGTCCTTATCATCATGATCATTACATACTTCATCCAAGCGCTCGACAAGGGCACATTATCCTTCGCCGCAATCATGGGTATCCGCACAGACAACAATCTCGTTGGTCAGCAGTACCAGTGGTTGACGACGTGTATCTACATCGCCGTACTGATCGTCGAGTACCCAACCAACTGGATCATCCAGCGGGTTCCAATTGCGAAATACCTGGGAATCAACATCATTCTCTGGGGAATCGTACTCGCCTGCCATGCCGCCTGCCACAACTTCACGCAACTTGTCGCCGTTCGGACACTGCTGGGTATCTTCGAATGTGTCTGCCAGCCTGCTTTCCTGGTCCTCTCATCGATGTGGTACAAGCGTGAAGAGCAGGCAGAGACCGTCGCATACTGGTACATGATGAACGGCGGCCAGCAGATTGTAGGCGGGTTGCTAGCGTACTGCTTCTCCCTGTTGAAGAACGGTACCATCAAGTCGTGGCAAGCACTTTTCATCACATATGGTTCTTTCAGTGTGCTCTGGGGCGCATTCGTCATCTTCTGGATGCCAGACTCGCCCATGAGAGCCAAGTGTTTCTCCGAAGCAGACAAGAAGCTCATGGTCGAGCGTGTCCGCTCGAACCAAACTGGTTTGCAGAACAAGAGGTTCCGACCTGAACAAGTCAAGGAGGCCTTCCTCGACCCCCAGCTATACTGCCACATGCTGATCGCCATCTGCACCACTCTGCCAACTTCGGGTCTCGGCGCTTTCTACGGAATCGTCGTCAGCGGTCTCGGCTTCTCCGTCCTCGAGACACAACTTCTCGCCATGGTCCTCGGCGTCGTCATCATTCTCATCCTACTCTCGTCAGCTTTCCTCGTCAAGAAGTACAAGCAGAACTGTCTGACCATGGGGTTATACGTCGTTCCGTCTTTCGTCGGCACCGTTGTCCTCATGACAGTCAAGAACACCGACACCGCGACTCGAGCGGGCCTCCTAATCAGCTATTACATAGTCTTGACCTTCTGGGCTGCTCAAACACTGTCCATGAGTATGATCTCGAGGAACATTGCCGGACAGACCAAGAAGACCGTCGTAGTGGCGGCGAACTTCTGTGCTTGGTGCGCCGGTAATGCAGCTGGACCGCAAGTGTTCTTAACAACTGACGCGCCAAGGTGTACGTCCACGCATATCTCTGTACCTGGATTATTGCTAACAATCTTCCAGACTTCATCGCTTTCGCCACACATATGGGTTGCTACACCCTGCTCGTCCTGGTGATCGTATATCTGAGATGGCACTTGAAGAGAGAGAACAAGAAGAAGGACGAGATGGCAGAGGCCGGCATTCGGGAAGCAAGGGATGTCAGAAACGTCCACGCTTTTGAGGATCTCACAGACAGGGAGAACCCCAACTTCAGGTACATCTATTGAAAGGAGCTCGAGCGATTGATACGCCGGTACAAGCCCATTGACTGGTCTTACTATAACTTCAATGATATTAATGAACAGCACAGATTGTGCGGTACTTCTTCCTTGGTAGCGTGTTGTAGTGCTTGTGTCCGGGAAATGCACTAGCGCACGCGGAAGAACGCTGACCGGTAGATGTATTGCATACTGCAGAGACAGCTGCTCGCCTCGCTACACAGACCGGACCAGCCGCTGGGTAGGGTGGTTCCCGAGCCCTTAAAGAAGCCACAAGTGTCGCATGGGACGAGGCTAAAAGTTCCGCGTTTTGTGGAACTAGGTACGTAGGTCTGTGTCAGGTATCAGCGTACATCACCTATCAACTTGGACTCTTTCTGACCTACTCTAGTCTTCCGACGGGGTCCTGCCTGACGTTTGGTTCTCTACGTCGTGTTCTTCACTTCACTGTTGCGGACGTTTTGTGACCACTCTGAGATATTTGAGGTGGCTCTCGTGTCTTTCGCATGTACTCGTCAACCTGGGATGGCTTCACCAATAATGGCCATGCGAACAAAGCGTAGGCTAGACGGAACGCTACAAGTGTGGTGATGACCAGTACAGGGCGCTTCCCATTCTGATAAATTGGGCGCAGCAAATCCCATAGGGACCGAGCAAGGTGTTCTGATGTCGTGTCCGAATCAGCGTAGCCGAAGACACGAGACGCGTCTGCCGTAAGGTGGAGGTTTCAGAGAATAGTTCCCGGCTGTAAACCATTAGGATCGAGAGTGGTACTGGCGAGATGGAGAGGATAAGAGACGAGAGAATGTAATGAGGCCACAGCGGCGCACCTCACCCTCATGACCACAAACACGAGATATTGAGCAGTAGTGGCCAGCAGGCAAGCTCCCCGACGGTGAGATATGTACGCGGACAGCAAGGCATGGTTTCTTACACCGTTTGATTATTGAAACATGCCACGAATCATACTCATCGTTATTGCTTGTATTGAATTGGCCGTTGCAGAGCGTGAGACAGCTAGTACGGAACTTTCCAACCACAAGAATAACGGAAGGCGTCGCATCGAGTAGACTGACAGCTGAATTTGCACTCTGTCAATGGTCTGATTTGCTTGAACATGCGCTTAGCCAAGGCCGCGGTAAGAGACTCAGTAGATTCTGCAAACAATGAACAGAACTTGAAACATAAGCTTGAATAGCTAATTGCTCATGACAAGTAATTTGTGGCTTGTCACTGCCCCAAAGAGACACGGCTGTTGTCAGAACTCTGGAACAATATCGCAAGCACCGTCCGTAACACGATTCAACAATTCAATAGCTGTACTCTGACTAGATTTGGGCTCCGGAGAGGCCAATGAGCTTATGAATTGTGGCTCATAGCATGCGGTGATAGAGAGAACAAGATGATTGATCTAGTTCATCATTCCATGGCACCGTTGGAGTGGAGCGATGCGCTGGGTCGATGGGGTGGCATCGAAGTGGATGATGATGGAGTGGCTGCTGGTGGCTAGCCGCGTCCATTCGAGTTCGTTCATAGCTCAGTCGTCGCTCGGCGCTAGGATCGCGGCTGTAGGCAGTCTTGCGCGGGCTTGAACAGTTGGTACACAGTGGTGAGCCTTGAAAGCGTGCTACTGCCTGGATAGGACTTTGGATTGGAGAATGATGATGCATTGCACGTTGTGTGTAATGTATATGACCTCTATGCCCGGCTCTCATGTGCCAGGGCAACTCAGCGTATGGCAACAACTCGTCAGGATGGACGTGGTAGGTGTGGGCAGTTGGATGCATATAGCCCTCGCTAGTGTGGAAATTTGGACCCTGTTGGTGACTGAGATCTACTTCAAGCTGTCTTTGTAGAGCTTCGTGGAATGAAGGATAGGATTGGTGGCCCCAATTCGTGTCACAAGGGTCGTGAGGAGATCCGCAGTGTGCTTGACAGTATTGGCGGGTATCAGTGTTGTTGTGAGAGCGTAGTGGTTGGGTCTGATGCTTAAGTCTGTCATGTGAGAATGATAGTAAAGGGCTATGCCTCGCTTTGACATTGTGAGGCGTCGTCACGTGTCCGGTGAGTAGAGGAGCCTCGTGAATAGGGCGAGCCTGCCTGTCATACGTGTCTCGGTCGCTTATGGCGTTATGCGTGGTGTGCTGTGCATTGTCCGGTAGATGCCTCTGCCTCGGCAGATTGCTACTCGCAGAGGCTGGAGGAGCAGTCGCCCATGGCGGCTCATCACCAAAACGTACGTGTCTGTGTGCTAGAGTAGGCGTCTGCGGGAAGGATTGATGCGTGGATCTTGTACGTTGAGGTACGCGGAGAGCTGGGTGTGGCTTTTGCGTGACCGCTGTCGTTTTTCCCGAGCGCTGAGAGACTGGCTTGCGGCGTATCTCATACTGATACCTCTGCGGGGCTGATCTGATTCCTCGCTGTTTACTACGCGGTGGATGCTCGGAGAAGAGGACAGCTGCCCACCACGGCACCCATCGCCTTGCTTCGGTGGGCTTTGTGAAGGTAAGCAAAGGCATGTTAAAGGGAGCTCACAGGAGATGTAATGGCCCGACTCAGATGGGAGCTGATACGGCTCCTTTTAGCCAGGTTGAGTTTGTAGCTAGCAAGAGCACAATCCATCGTAACTGCTTGATGAGTGCCGAGAGCAAGCCACCATCTCAGGCAGCTTCAGTATAACCACTGTTGTTATTGTAGGCCGAGATGAACTGACAATCATGGTGTCACAGCCTTGGCGTGCTCACATGAACTTCACCACGTGTGCGCCCTTGGATCTATCGAACTTGGCCAAGTCGTTCTGGTACTGAGCCACTTTATGCTTCGGGGCTTGCCAGCCATGTAAGGGCGTCAACACCTCGTTGAGTTTGACTCTGAACATGGTGTGCCTAAGGTCACTCCCGTCTTCGTGCTTGAGTGTCTCGTCAAGCGCATTCCGTAGAGTACCATCACATCGCCGCCAATAGATTGTGTTGAAGAGGTTAGCCGGGCAGTTTGCTGATGGCTGGATAAGGTGTCCTCCATTCAGTTTGCAGGAAGTCTTGCAAGCATCTGCTTTTCCATGGACCCAATAGCAAATATGAGTGCCTTGCCAATACTTGTCGTTGTAGGGGACGTGATCACAGGGTTGGGTTAGTACATTGAGATGTTCATCCACAAACTTGCGCCGAAAACCCGTTGTGCAATGAATCCACACAACATTGTCGTCACATGTCATGAAGCTGATGTGCCTGGGCACACGAGTATCAATGCGATTGTGTTCTGAACTTGACTGCTCCGCCATGTTTGATGGTTGACGCCAGCAGATATGGTTTCCCACAATAGGGATGCTCTGTGGCCATCCGTAAGCTCTAGCACAAACAGAAGGTTGGAGTCAACAACACACAACAAAGAACCACCTAAGCCTTACATCACGACAGAGGCAGTCCCGTTGGCGAAAGATCGGATCTACCTTAGAAGCACAATAGAGGTCCCAGGCAAGAGCTCGTTGTCGGGAAGTCACGAATCTGAGTTTAACTTAATTAACGCCTGGCCTCGTAAACCTTCCTTTTCAGGCTCTTTCGGGCGCATGATCTCATCCCTCGGAAGTAGCCAGAAAGGTACTGTATGAAGATCTTAAGTTCTCTTCTTATTGTTCCTACCATCCCTTCATTCTTACCCCGAACATAACACCAGCACTTACGACAGCGCGTTCGAATAATCTTGTACAGCAATACGAAGATCGACTCCGTAGTTTCTTAGTCGCAACACTCTACAACACCTATGATGGCCACCCTCCGACCACTTATCCACGCGGCACCACGCCACCACCTCTTCACCCGATTTGCAGCTACCAGCACATCTCGCCGCTGCCTTTCAACAACCACAATCAGATCGCAGGGTCAGACAAACCCTTTCGGCAAATACGGTGGTCCGGCACCGCCTCGCCTCCCAAAGGAGGACCAAGAAATCTTTGAGGCTCTCCAAAAACAATCGACAGGCGCCTTCTCTACGCCTCGTGTAGCACCCAAAATCAATCAGTCACCTGATAGCACGCCGTCCGAGGAGGCAGCAGCGGAAGAAGAGACCACCGTGCGAGCGGAGAAGATGGCGGCGCAAGGTTCAGAACGCAGCTTCAAAGATGAGTTTAACAAGGTGATTGAGGCGCGCGGCAAGGGCGAAGAGCTACATCCTGCTGTTAGACGAGGTGCGAAGCCAGAGTTCGAAGGAGAAATCAACCCTCAGACGGGAGAGGTTGGAGGCCCGAAGAATGAGCCGCTGAGATGGGGTGCCGCAAGTGAATGGACGTACAATGGGAGGGCAACCGACTTCTAGCTGCCGCATCAGGAGGTACATGTTTATGTTCATTCTCAGCATTTTATCGTCTTATCTAGCTCAGGTCGTTTGGTGCTACTCCTTGCACATATCGCAGCTCTTGCTGTCCAACCAATCCTCCAACGCCACGTCTGGCAGACCATGCAGATGCCATCGGCGGACCTACTGCGTTCTCACCTCCTGATCCTGCTCGACATGAATGTGGTCGTTCGAACTTTGTACCCCAACCTTATCGTCTGGCACCTCGACGCTGTGACCAAGTTAGTTGCGTTATCTTCAGCGAGAGGCGAGAAGTAATAGCATAGCGTACGTGAAACCCTTGATCAATGTGTATTCGTGCTTGATCTCGCAGCCGTTATCCTTGTATGTCTTCTTGGCTTCCTCGAGTTTGTCCTGGGAGGCGTTCTCCTTGAGAGTGACCTGGTGCAGTCAGTTGGTACTGCACAACATGAATGTCATGGTGGTTCGGTGGGGGGGGAAGGGGGTTTTACGTTGAAGAGAGGCATGTTTGGAACGTCGTTTGGGTTGTTGCTTCACGAAGTGTTCTGCGTTATTGCGATATAACCGAAGAAAGCAAAGAGTAATCGGTTGGCGAAAGAAGCAAATAACCAAGTATGCCTAGCAGCGTTCTACTGATACATGGCTCCCCCCACACGTAAGATAGGTAAACATGTGCCACATGAAACTATGATGCAATCCCTGCGTGGTGTGGCGTGTCACGTGGGAAGTTGTCCGCGGGGAGCCGAGTGGACAGGGATGCTAGTGCGCAGGCGGGTTCTCAACGATTGGTACGTTGCGAACTGGGCGCTCCCTCGGAGGATTCACGACGCGCTTCTCACCGCGCAGTATATCCGCCTATTGATAGTTAGTGCTGTGAGACCTGAGCGAAAGATCGGTCCTTACCGTCAACAAAGAAAGGCTGTCCAGTAATAAAAGACGCCCCAGGGCCAGATAAGAAAACAGCCATCTTTGCGATGTCTTCTGGTACAGCAGGTCTTCCCCAAGGGTGCATCTCATTCACCATACCATGAAAGCTGTCGCCCATCCGATCTCTCACATGCTCTAGGAAACTGGTCTCTGCGAAACCAGGGTTAATACAATTTATATGTATACGGTCTGCAGCATATTCCAGCGCACAGGCTCGTGTAAGCTGCAACACGGCACCTGCGAGATATCAGCAGTAGTTCGAACAAGTCGAACAAACTCACCTTTGGTGCCGCAGTATACGGCGGCATTAGACATACCGACCACACCCAAGATACTGCATAGGCTGATGATCCAGCCACGATCGCCGCTTGAATGAGGTTCCTGTTTCAGCATTTGAGCCGTAGCATATTTAATGCCCAACCATACCCCTTTGACATTGACGTCGAAGCCTGTATTGAACAACCTCTCGTCCGTTTCATGAGTTCGTCCTCGCTCCGCCTTTGGATCTTGAGCTGTGACACCAGCGTTGTTGATCATGATATCAAGACGTCCATAGGTCTTGACCGCAAATGCGACTGCCCCTTCTACGCTCGCAGCCTTGGTGACATTGCACTCAACAAACGCCATTCGAGGACGTCCGTCCGGAGAAGGGTATTGCTTGTTGACTAGATCGACTGTTGGGGTCTCGTAGTCGCGCCCAGAACCCTGCATGGTCTTCTCCAGAAGGGGTGTTTTGGGCGGATTGGGCGTGAGGTCTGCATTGACGATGAATGCTCCAGCCGCTGCAAAGGCTTGTGACATTGCTCGGCCCAAGCCAGATGAAGCACCAGTGATGAGCGCAATCTTGTTGCCAAGGTCACCTATCTGCTGGATCCCCGAAAGCTCTTTGCTGTTCAGAGAGGCGAAGGCAGTGCCTTGCATAGTGGCAGGAGCCGGCGGTGCTTCGGTCGACATGGTGGGTCGAGCTCTGTCAGTTACAGTCAACAATGGGATGCAACTGCACAAAATGTGCTGTTGTCACGCGCGACTTGTCAAGATGCGAGATTTTGCGGTATGGATTGTCTGAAGCAAAGCATAGCCAGGCTGTATTTAAGAATGGCTATATACTCCCCATAAGCTGTGTTACCCCGGCCCCCGTGGTTGTGCCCACGATTGCGGGGAGAATGTAAAAAAGGACGAAGCCGGTCCGCCAAGTACCGAGGGTACCGACCCAAAGGAGTTCACAGCCTAAGAACAAATTGGTAAGCCAGGCGTTCGTTTGGAGCACTGGGAGCACAGAATAATCAAACACGGCAGCTTTGCTGTGAGAGTTGCGCTTTTGAGGCTATTGTCTGGTAGAGCCGGTGCGGCGAGCTACAGTAGTCTCGAGGGTTCCAGCATTGTTTCCCATCGTATGTTGTTTGTTCAAGTGTCCCCGAAAATCTCGGGATAGACGATGTCGCAGAAGATGCCTATGATGGCATGAGGCTGTTCCAAGCACGCACAAGCCTTGGCGCCATCGGCAGCAGAATCTGACGTGCACGATCTACCGTATGGCTGGGCTCTTGCTGGGTTTTTGTCCCGCGAGCTGTCGCACTAGAAGACGCGAGGCGCTGCAGGCGAAGCCATCGCTCCGAAACACAAACAATATCAAATCAATTCATGAAGACGCTTGAGTGCCACGAGTCTGATTATTGATGACTGGCACTCGAGATCTTTGTTGCGACGATGCGAAACATTTCAAGGTTCTCTGATGGTGAGAATTGAGGATTGAAGAGTGTTTTGTCGGCCCGACGAGTGCGCGAGCTTGTGACATGGCGATCGCTAAAGTACGCGTCGCAGCGCGTCTCTTCAGAACTATGTCGTAGCTTCCCCCACTAATCACGGCGCCAAAACAAGCACGTCTCGTGCGAGGATCTCGATGCATGATCTCGACTTGTGGCGTACACCGTGATCGATACCTCAACACACAAACGAGGATTATACAGTTCCTACCTGCACCGGCAACATGAATGTCGTCGAAATGCAACCGGCCGCTCTTCCACCCGCGTTTCCTGTCTCCGATACGCGACCAGCCCAGCCGACAATGCACCTCGAACATGCTTACTGTGCCCCTCAGCATGCAGACAGCCGACCCTCCTCAAGGGACAGCAGACCGCCGGCTAGCAGCAAACTGTCCGAGCACCAATCTCCTATATCTCCTCGCTCTGTTCGAGGTCAAGACGAACAATCCACTAGTGCTCCGGTGAACGGACAGTTATCGCCCCAGAGTGCAGTCGCTGGCAAGAAGAGATCGGCGAACGGAGAAGTCAAGGACGCCCGTCCGGAAGCCTCAAAGTTGACCCACACTGGCCGGCCGAGAAGTATAAGCACTCTGTCGAATGGCAGCAACGCAACCGTGGTCGAGGTGAGACCAGTCCCTAGCGTTGCATGCCAAAATGCTGACATGAGATAGCTTTCCCAGCAGCTCCGAACTCGACTCACATATGCCATGATCAAAGTACAGAACGGTTGGCAAAACCGGTCTTTGGATGAGGTCGAGTCTTTGGCAAGTGCATCACCACGATCGACTACTTTCAACCACTGTTCAGAAAACACACATCTGCTGTCGCCACGGGCTGCAATCACCGCTCACCTTGCTCGAAAGAATAGCGACAGCAGCAGCAACTCGGACAACCAGCCACCTCTTCGACTAAACCCTGGGCTGATGAGTCCGCCATCAAGCAGGAAAGGCTTAGCGCCTCCCGCGAACATTGTTCCACGTTCAAGTCAGCACAGGCGACGGCCAACGCCTAATATGCAAATCCAAACCGGAAGCCAGTCTACCCCGAGGCCAGCCGTGAAGCATAGAACGCCAAGTCAGAATGCTGCGATGGAAGCAGATGCTGTAGAAACGCTCCTCTTCATGGCCAGCCCGAATAATTCTGGTTCTGCTCACCACTCGTCTCAATTCTCTCCTGTTACATCAGCACCGTCGGTTCACTACTTTTCATCTCAGACATCACCTCTTCGAAATACCTTCTCTGCGTCTAGCTCGCCCAAGCGCGTAGCATTCGCTGCGGAGGGTGGCTATTCGGCGCGCTATGGGCACGACAAGAATGCTATTGTGGCGTCGATGGTCGACAAGTTGAGTGATGACGGCGACACGGATCTTGATGAAGCGTTGAAGCTGATGGATCAACATCATGCTACGAAAGTTACGACATGAATATCTGTTTGCTAGTTTTGGATATGCATATAGCCAGCGTGAGTTTTGCTGGGATAGCTGTGACCACTTTATTCTATTTATGGGGAACTGGATACTGAATGTGCATGCTCCAGCAAGGACTCAAATTCGATCCAATGTCTATCGTCCAGTGATTGGAATTGGAAATGTGGGAATTTCGACAGTCCAGGGTGCGCACCCTTCACTTTGACGTGACATCAAACATTTTCTTCAACCTCAAGTTCTTGTTTCCACCTGCGTCTCCTTCTCTGTCTAACACACTTCACCTTGCAGCTCATTGACTACCTAGGTAAATTACGTTCATCTGCGTCGGCCCAATCCCATTCTCAGCAGTCGCCTAAGATGGTGTCTATTCAAGATACCACAGGCCGCGTGCATTCACCTCCCGATGCAGTCTCGTACGGTCTAGACCTCAATTCAGCTCTCAACGATTTCGACATCTCCTTCTCGACCAACGCATCATTCAGCAACGCTCGGCCCATTAACTATGTCGTCAACTTAGACAAAGGGTGGAAAGATGACATGGGTCTGCATCTCCTCCAGCGCTCGATGCTGCCTTCTCGATCCTTCAAATGCATCATCACTCTCATCGGCTCGCTGAAGATCGCAGAAGACTATGCTGGATCGATGAAGCAATCAGTCAAGGTTCCACTGGTTGACCTCGTATTGGACGAGCAGAACACAGCCCATCGCAACAACGACTTTGTTCTCCAGATGAAGCTGGCAGACCCTGAAAAAACCTTCACTCTTGAAGACAACTTCGACGGCTTCGATCGACGAAAGTTTCGAATTGGGGGGCCAGCCATACAAGAGGTCAAAGTCCGAGGTTTTCAGCTCGCCGAGCGTGAGGTCTCCAGCCAAGGAAGCCAGTCTACTTCGTCGGACCCCATCATCGCCCGATGCCGCTACATCCGAATTACAGTCAAGAACTGGCAAGCCATCAATGACCTCGAGGTATTCTCACCAGAGGTCACCAGCATGATCGGAAATCCCAGCAGCCACAAGGCTGTCACCAAGAGTAACGTCTGTAAACAAAGTGATAGCAAGATTCTAGGTCCTTCCGAAGAGGACGCTATCACCACACCTAAGCAACCTATCAACCTCAAGCGGCCATGCTCATGCCGGAAGCGGGACGAGAACGACAGTCTGGACAGAATGGAAGGAATAGTTGACGAACCTAGTGCCAAACACAGTGACGCATGCGAGACGGGTTGGGCAGCTCTTTTCGGAGACTATGTGCAGGAGAACAAGCGGAAGCAGGCACAGGCACGGGTCGGGTCAGGAGGAATGATGGCGAGTCGATGGGCCGCCGGCGCCTAAGCATCGGGACAGGAGCATATCTTATAGAATATGTGAGATGTGGCCGAGGCTAATATGCTTGAGGACAGAGCTACGCGGCGAAAGCTCAAGGATGGTACGTGCCCTGGGCAAGAGGGCTGCGTTGAGCCACTCACAACGAGGGAAAGAGTATCCCCGTAGTGCTTAGGTTGAGCCTCATGTAAACGCTTGGACCGTGTGTTGAGGAATAACGTGATGCCGTATAGTTCCGTAATCTTGGCGGAGTCAGATCAGTATAAAGCGTTGGGTGCAAAATGTAGCTACAGGTATGTGTCTTTCATATGCAATGAGGCATAGGAGGTTTTCAGACGACGCGATACAGGCAACTTCCGAACAGTGGTCCAACAGGATGTGGTTGGCAACTGTAGCACTACTAGTTCCGAAAGGTGCGCCACTATGTTCATGCTAGTAGTGCCGGTGACTTGCCGAGGAAGTGGTAACCTTGTTAGTTGTGTCGTTTCTTCTCGATCAAGCTTGATTGCTTCCTTACATATTCGGTTCCTATGCGTGGGCCGCAATTCTTGTCCTCAAACGTGTTGATATAGCCACAATGGCTCAGAATCAAGTTCTTGCACATGGTCCGGCGACGAAGCAATGTTGCCGGAACAGCAAGGCACAACCTGGAGCCTTTGTGTCCGAGGCCTGTCAGCGCTAGTTGCGGCTGAACATCATCAAATGCACCAGAAAAAGTACCAGGCCCAATTCAATCTCATCTCTTCCTTGAGCACATCAACGCCGTCCACATCTTGTGCTTCCGTTGTCATATGATATCCCTCGAATAGTGGGTAACCTTGACAGGCCTGTAGGTCGTCAACAATGAAATCCACTGCAAACATAGACAGCTTCGAGCTTCTCGAGCCTGGCGATGTGGACACGTTTGAGGCGGTTGGTCAAGGGAGAAAGCTGCTGAGCAGGATCGTTATTCAAATCAGCAACTGGTTTCAACACGTCATCCTACGATCTGGGTTGCATTATACACAGATAGATCATCACCAGGAATCGGCCAAAGGCAGTGTGTTTCGAGGTTGGAGATTGGGCGCTTTCTTGTCATGCATTCTTACTGGTGTCAGCCTATGCATCACCGCCGTTTTCACCATCTATGTTACCAGAAAGTACCCACCTGGCGCGGACGGTATTGGCGTCTTTGCGACTCGAACCTGTAAGGAAGTCCTGTCTGCCACCACCAAGATTCATCTTGGTATCAACGTCTTGGCTACAATGTTGGTGGCTGCCAGCAATTACAACATGCAGTGCATGACTGCGCCGTCGCGCAGCGACATTGACTGTGCACATCAACAAGGCAAATGGCTCGATGTTGGGATACAATCCGTACGAAACCTGCGCTATGTGCCCCGTTGGAAAGCCGTTTTGTGGCTAGCTCTCCTGCTGAGTACGCTTCCACTACACTTACTATGGAACTCTGCTGTATTCTCAATCACAACTTCAAACAGGTATGCAGTCTTGGTTGTGAATAGCGATCTCCTGAAGAGTAATTCAACAAACAGTGGTCTGGATTGTACGAACTTCGAAATATACCAGAAGGAACACCCAGAAAACTATGCAACATGTCGGCTGCTTGACGCTGTCAGATCGGGCAGTGGTCTTGAAACCTTAACGCCTGAGCGATGCATTCAGCGCTATGCAAACAGACTTGAGAGTGATAGCTCCAATGTCATTGCCATAGCTAGAAACAAGGTCGACGTCCAATCCTCGACATTTTCTCCAACGAACGCCTCATTGCCTGTTCTTGCTTATTTTGACTCTATGTCATACTCGCCAACACTGCAGTCTTCTTGCGTGGACTCTTGTAGCAACTGGTGCACGCCTTGGAAGAATCAACAACCCTGGAACTGTACCTCTTATTGCAGCTCTACTACTGATGTTTACGGGAAGCCTTATAACGCATCCAAGGTTACAGATGCTTGCGCGCGGTATGCGGTCGGCAACAGCTCCGTTTCGTGGCGGCCCGCTGACCTTGCGGGCAATTCTGATTGGATATGCGAACCCGATTATGTCTATCAGTCTAGTTGCTCGGTTGCAGCTGCGAAAAGGAATGCTACTGAGTGGACAATACTACCCGAACGTTATGAGATCGACCATTGTCTTTCCAGTCGTGGCGAGCTCACATGCAAACTCCAGTATAGCTCGGTCATCCTCTACATTGCGACCGCCTGCAGTGCCGTCAAATTCTTGGCTATTGCTCTCCATCTAGTTTATAGTCGGGAACCGATACTCGCGACAGTCGGAGACGCCTTAGCGTCATTTCTCACCAACCATGATCTAAACACGAAAGGCAAGTGTCTCTACACCACTAACACCTCATATTCCGATCGATATGGGTCTCAACTCCATTGGGAAGGCTTCGATGAAGGTCATCAGCCTCTGAAGTGGGAACGAGGCCCACATTATATCGAACGATGGCACCAAGGAGCATCCTGGGCACAGGTGTTCCTTTGCATGTTGCTGTAAGCTTCCGTCAAGCATTGATACGAACAAAGAGCTAACATCATACAGCTGGCTACTCTGTCTCGCCGTCAGCATCCATTACCTCATTCAAGGCATCAACAAGACCGGCGCCAGAAGTATTCTTTCCAATGGGTTTGGAACAATGAGCCTCGGCGCCCTCGCCAGTACCTCACCCTACGAGGGAGGCTCGTTAGCATCCATTCTCACAACGTCTCTCCTTGTGAACCTGCCTCAAGTACTCTTCTCGAGTCTATACTTTATGTACAACTCAATCTATACCTGCATGGCATCAGCATACGAGTGGAGCCTACATGCCAGAGTCAGAAAAGGTATCAGAGTCACTGACCGGACCGGCTACCAACGCTCATCGTATTGGCTACAGCTGCCCTGGAAGTTTTCGCTTCCGCTACTCATCGCATCAGCGCTCCTCCATTGGCTAATCTCACAGTCAGCCTTTCTAGTCAACGTATCCATATACACCCCTGCTGGGATACCTATGACGGAGGCCGACGGTTATATTCAAGCGACAAGCTCGTCTGGCACAATCACTGCAATAGGGTACAGTCCGCTGGCTATAATGTGTGGTGTATGTGTTGTCGTTGTCATGCTGATCGCTTTGGTTACAGTCATGCAACTGCCACTGAAGCCAGGTATGCCGCTGGTTGGTAGTAACAGCTTTGCAATAAGCGCTGCATGCCATCCACCTGATAATGATCACGACGTCGCGAAAAACAGAATTATGTGGGGTGCCGCTTGGCATCAGCAAGACAATATGCCTGGTCATTGCTGCTTTACAAGCTTCGAGGTTGAGCCTCCTAGAGTGGGCGAATTTTACGCTGGCAACCGGTCCGTCGACTAATGCTTGTCTTTGAAGTAGCAAGGTTTGCTGTGCATTCACCATCTGAATCACGGGAATTCCCAAGGCTACTGACCAAACTAGCAGTCCTTACGCCAAACCATTTGCATCCCATGTTCGCACAGACAGAAAAGAGCACGGGTGCACTAAACCTTCACAAATTCCCAAACGATTCCATCCGAAGCCCCATCTCCGATCTTCGCTAACTTTTCCACACCCTGCTCCTCCCTGATACCCACATGCCAAAGCCTCTCGTGATGCGTCATGAGCAAGACGTATCCTCCCTCCGGCCTCGTTCTAACGCAGAAGTTCTCAAATCCGCGATGGTGGTCAGCCGAACAGATCAATCTCCCCTTTTTATTGTGACCTAAAAGTTTCCCCGACACGCAGTTCTGGAAACCGAGCCAGCCTTTGCTTTCAACACACGTCCAGTGAATGGATCCGCGACCGCCGGGCGCCATCAATGTGACTTGTCCATCAAGAAGCGTTATGACACGTCCAGATGCTGCGCAGCGAATAATGAAGGTCGATCCAGGCCATGGGACCGAGGAAGTGCTGGACTTGGTGAGAGCCAAGTGGTCGGTGAGGTCGCCGGCTACTGTTTCTGGGGGCGTCATACTTGCCCAGGCAGTAGAGCCGTCTGGCTCCGATAGCAGTGGTTGGGGGTCGAGCTGATTGAGGGTCATGTTGGCGGAGTCTGTGTCGGGTCGTCAATGTCACTCAAGGTGGCGCACGAAGCAGCGTGTCAGGCTCAAGGCGAACAAAGCCAGGGACCAATGAGTAAGTGCGTATAGTATGTATGTTTTGGACAATCGTTAGACGCTGACAATTGTTGTGCTGATTAGGCAGACGTGGCGTTAAGCACGATTAGCCGCCCTGTCACGCGAGTGGTCGCGAACGCCAAGCCAGACCTCTTAGCGATGACCTCATAGGCAAACCCGAAACTCGAACGTTGCCGGCGGCCACTGAGCTGCATACATCTTTGGCGGACGGTGGTTGGTGGTTAGTATTAAGATCAGATACTGAGTGCTCGGGATCGAGATACGGCCTATAAAACCTTTTGAATATACTCGACTCCACAGACCAGACATTGTTTCACAAGCAAACAGGGCCCGTTGTACCCGCAGTCAGAGGCTGCTGACGCAGAACTCGGAGATGGAACAACTGGAAAGGCTGGGACTACAGAACACGGAGCCTCGAGAAAATTTCTGGGACCTTTGCGAGTGCAAATCGTAAGGCAAGAACTGCACGATAAAGGTTGACTACTTTGTGCCGCTGCCGACGGTCTGGTTCGATCATGCCATTACCGTTCTCGCATTAACCCTTCTCAGCACCGACATTCCCTGCTGGACTCTCAATCCACTGCTTCGTCAGAGGATCTAATAACGTCCTCTCCGCTTCTTCCCATTCCTGCCTTACGAGCTCCGCCTTCTTCGTGCTGCGCGGCGTGATTTTGACTTGAAACTCTTCCGGCATACACACAAAGCCCTGAGTCAATCTCTCCTGGTCTGGCATGATAGATTCACCAGTCTCTGGGTGCTTTGCTGGAGTGAAGTCGAAAGCCGAGATCATCCTTGACATTCCGAGAAACAGACTTCTCTCCGCGACATGGATGCCTGGGCATATCCGTCTGCCTGCCCCAAATGTGAATTGATCTCGCTTTGAGACGTCGGGATTTGCAGCAGACTCTGAGAGGGACTGAGTGTCGTTGATGTAGCGGCTGGGGTCGAATCTTCGTGGGTCCGGTGACCGACTAGGATCCATATTCAGGGCCCAGACGTTATTCATGATGCCTGCTCCGGCTGGAATGGTGTAGCCCATGTATGTGTCTTCCTTCGTGGCAGCATGCGGAACAGCACCGAGAACCGTCGTTGGCATCCAGCGCAAGGTCTCTTTGACACAGCCGCGGACGTAGGGGAGGTTAGGCTCATCGTCCATGGTGGGCAAACGGTCTGCACCCACGATTTTGTCGATTTCTGCTTGAGCCTTTCGCTGCACTTCAGGATAGAGCAACATCGCTTGTACAAATGCGTACAAAGTGCTCGATGTTGTATCGGAACCAGCTTCGAGGAGGGTGCCGGAGATATACGCAGCCTGGTCGTCACTGAACCCGTCCTTCTTTTGTGCCTCGGCCATACCAACACAGAAACAAGGCTTAATAGTGCCGTCAGAGGTTCCCTTCTTAGCGGCAAGCCAGTGTCCTAGGTAGAGTTGTTTTTCATGCTTGTGGAGATCCTTGGCTTTCTTTTGCGTTGGCAAGACAAAGTCTGGTAGCTGGCGTAGCAGCGGGAAGAAATCAATGAGAGCTGCTGTGCCCGTCTGATTGATGGCAGCAAATTCAGAAAACCCGTCAAAGAGCTGTTTCATTGCTGCATCGTCATAAGTTGGAGTGCGCCAGCCGAAGACCATTGATGTTGTGAGCGCATTCGAATATCGTCTGATGTTCTCGAGGAAGCGATCTGGCTCCTGCAGCATCTGGTACAACATCTGCTTGTTCTCGAGCATTTGGTAGGGCACGTAAGACTTCGCAGCAGAAATGTTGAGCAACGCATGAACCATTTTTCGGAATGTCCGCCATCTTTGTCCATAACCCATCATCAGCAGTCTCAGGTCATTACTGCACAGCGTCTGACCGATGTACAACTCCGGGCGATCAGAATAGTTGTTGCTTCGCTTGTCGAGCAATTCTTTGACTGCTTCGTCGCTTGACAGGACTATTAGTGTTTTTGTGCCAAGTATCAGGCTGTAGATCGGACCATATTGTTGGGCCCATCGCTGAAATTGAAGATGAGCGTCTCGAGACGGCATCTAGTCTCCCGTTTAGTGAGTGGACCTAAGTAGTATTGACGGTACATACCTGGTGAATGTTTCCAAGGATTGGTATAGTTGGAGGTCCAGGCGGATAATTCTTAGGTCGCCGACCGATCAGTAGCACTCTTACACAGCATAATGCTATGGCAAGCCAAACCAGCATGTACGCTTGAGCCATATCACTGATCTGAGGTCAAAGTCACAGAAGGGTGCCGGTCATAGTAGTGTCGATATCCGCAATGAAGAACGTACTGGCAGGAGATACATACAATGTTGTGCCAAACACAGTTCGTTCATAGCATCCAAGGGCGGGGATTCCGAACAGACCGAGCCTCTATCCGATCAATTGGGACGACGTCCCTCGGAGCAAGGGATGTTCGACCTCGGGCGCATCTACTGGGCGAATTGGTGAGTAGAGTGTGCACCATCGTGACCTTTAGAATTGACATCGTGGCTCGACGAATTACGACGGTGCTAGTGGAGGGCGGATTTGGAGGTGACAAGATCAGCATTAATCGGAGATGGAAGCGGATGGTGTCAACAGATCCAACTCTCAGGAAGCACACCTGGACAACATTGGCCGAGCGAGAATATTAGTTGGTAGTCTACTAAGATTGCGCGGTGGGAGGTGTACAGCTCCGGGCAGTAGATAGTAGCCTAGGGAAGGGACTTGGGAGGTGCTTGCCTCCCCTTTCGTCGCTAGCTTATCGATACTATTCATAAAACAAGCTATCTGTTCTGCGGGTAGGCTTGGCACTGCTGAGCAACCTCAAAACTGTGGCCCCCAGACACCTGCCTCCAGATGACCAAGCACTATACTCGTCAAGCTGTAATTGGCGAACGGCACCAACAGCAACGCCGTATGAGCCGACCCACAACCATTCGGGAAACTGGCTGAGCTGCATGACCGGTGCTCGTGCTCCTCTCATTTTAACGATACACATTGGCCGAAGTGGGTGTGCAGAGAGGGAATCCGGGCACGGACACTTGGTAGAATTCTCCCCGGTCTACGGCCTGACTTGATAACGTAATCCATCTTTCATGCCTTTCAACACCTTGCGTTATGGCATCTCCGCTTCTGTAATGTATCACCCATCAGGCAGTCAGGCTCCAACCATGTGGAGTGCCCGTCGTCTTAGCTGAACAGTGCAAGTGTCGTCGCATTGACCGCAGGTTCAAGAATGCCACCTGGTACATCGGTATCTGGCACTGCTGGAGCGCTCGGCACAGCAGGCTCCACTTCCCCAGCGATGGTGAAGATCTCTTGTAGTCGCTGAACAATCTGGTACAGCTGCCTCTCACATTCTGAGCATCGAATTTCTCGTGCGACCAGCGTCTTGCTGTTGCTATCGCCGTCGCTATCGCCGTCGCTATCCAGCACATCCTTAGATGATGCACACGCCTGAAGGCATACAATGGCGACTGACTCTTCGAGGTCTTCGCATCCGCAAAATTCAACATAGCTATTTTGGGCGGACTCTGCTTCGTCGTCGTCATCATCATGATCACCAGCATCACCACCCAGAATATCGTCGAGAACCCCATCTCGTTTCGTCTTACGCTCATTAAGACGGTCATAGGCGTCGGTGCACTCGCTGTCTAGCGAGGTCTGCAGTGTGACTAGAACAGCTTGGATACCGTCGATCGTCGGCTTGTCTCCGCTGGCCTCCATGAAATTGCAGCTTAGAGTGATCGCAGACTCAATCTTGTTCACGGCATCAGCACAAGTGTCGATCTCCGTAGTGGTTCCTGCATCAGAGATCTGTGAAGCTGCAGAATCATTCTTCATGATCCCCTTAACGGTCTGGAGGACATCAGATAGACCACCGAGCTGTCGTATTGTGGCCTGATGGACTATGCTTGTCAGTACAACCTCGCAGCATCTTGAACCGTCTTACCTGGACTTGCTGTGGAGGAAGCGATCAGCGCGATTGCTGAAATGGTCGTTGCAGAGCGCATATCAGCGGCTAGATATTCTTGTGCTGGGGCTGCTTTACGCTGATGATCTATCCCTATGTCTTCGCTAGTCTAACTTGTAATATTTGATGAGATATACCTTACTCTATGTTCCGATGCATCTGCTTTATGCTCTGCGAAAGCACTGACAGCCGCACTGACATCAAGCTGCCACGAACTTCAGCGAGAATGCCAGCCATCCCCATAATCTTGCGGCTCTGTCGATCACGGACCAGGTAGTATAGGCATTGGCTCGTGCAGCGAGGAGAAGCAGAGATCTGTACAAATTCACGTAACATATCAGCATTTACTGTAGACCAAGCTGGAACTTCTGGCGGTGATCAACATTTCGTTCCCTGGCGACAGGAATGTAAGTATCAGAATTCAGAATGAGAGCGTAGTGTTGGCTCTTGCGGAAACACTTTTGTTCCATGTTAGTACACGGTCCTGCAAGCTTGAACACCGCTCTAGTCAAAGGAAGTACCTCGAACAGCTATGGGTGTAGCGCACACGTCGTCTGTCTTGACGAGCATCATCTTTAGCGGCGTTTGGAGAGTCTCCTCTTGGCTGTCGTGAAAGACTCCTCATTCCCCCACGACTTCCGCAAAGTCTATGATCGACTGCTGACCACGATCAACTCAGGCTACTGCACTCAGTGCAGTCAGAAGTCGCTCTCCAGCGATGTGCGCGATACGCAATAATGCAAGAGCACAAACCCTCTGCGGCCTCGTAATTGTCGCTCGACATGCAGCACTACGGTGGGGTATCCAACCTTTTGACGCAGCATCAGTGGAGGATTTGCTGACCCGTTTTCAGGGTCCAGGCTGGCGAAGAGATAGCTTCACGGGCTTTGTTACAACGGCAACCAGCCATACAGGCAAATCGATTGTGTTGACAGCAATGCTGTATCCAGACATCTCGGAGCAAACAAAGTTTAATGTCCAAGGTGATAAGAGACACCAATGAAGATTCTCTACCTCGAGTCTTACGCAACAACCTTCAACCCAGCATTAGTCAACAATCCAGCAAACTCCTTCCGCAGCTCATCGCCCAACAGTGAATATGGTGTTCTGAGCCCACCAGTCTTGTACCCTAGCAATTCCATTCCAGTCTTGATACCCGCATGATACTGATGTGCCTCCAAGAACTTACAGATGGGGAAGATTTTTGACCACACTTCCCGCCCTGTCTTCAAATCGCCTTTCACAGCTACTGCTTCCCACAGTTGCATTGACAGATCTGGAATGATGTTCGAGGCGCCCCACACCGATCCTTTCGCACCTGCCGCGAGTCCATAGAACGTCAATGTGTCCCAACCATTGAACGCTGTAATCTCGTTCTGGCGCTCGAAGAGCAGTTCTGTCAGTGCTGGAGCATCGCCTGATGTATCCTTGAGGTACTTCACACCGCTCTTTGAGAGGCCAGCAATTTGGTCTGTGGTGAGCTTCATGCCAGTTGCTGATGGAATGTTATAGTACATGATAGGCAAATTCGATGCCGAGGAGATGTCTGACATCAATTGCTCGAGCTGCTCGTAGGTGAGGGCATCATAATACGGCGGCACTACCATCAGCGCGTTCGCACCAGTATCTGCTGCGTGTTTGGCCAGGTCAGTGCATTCTCGTGTTGTTAATGCACCTGTTCCAGCAACCACGGATATCCTGCCGGCAGCATATTCGACACATAGCTCGATCAACTGTTTGCGCTCCGCCTGTGTCATTGCTGTAAACTCTCCTGTTGAGCCACCTGGAACGATGCCGTGTACACCAGCCGTAACCAGTCGATCAATGTGTTCCCTAAGTCGTTGAGCATCGATCTGGCTTTGGTCGTCCGTCCATGGAGTGATGACTGCGACAAGAATGCCGCTTAGCTCTTTGGGTGGTGCCATGATCATGGAGGATTTGTTCTAAAGAGAAGTGGGAGTTGAAGAACCAAGTGGTGGTTTCAGGAAGACTTTGCTGATGTTCACACCACCAAGACGGCTCGAGAAGCGTTCGTCCTTGTACTTTCATGGCTGTCCCCACTTATCGATCGTCACTTTTAGCAGTGGGACTCATGGCGGACGGAAACGTTCATTCTCGTTATCGGTCTTCTACATTAGGCAAGAGTCCACCTCTTTTCGACCAATCGGGAGGATTTTTCTGACTCAAGGCAGGTGTTTCCGCTGCAATGTAATGCACATGTATTCTGCATTCAAGTACATGCTCGGACGATACCACGCTAGGAACCAGTCAGGTGCATCACTGTTGGAGAACGATGGCTGCGTTTCCGTCTGAGATATTTCAGGACGTACGATCCGTAGCAGGTGCCTGTCCTATGTCGCTACTGAGCAGAACATCATGGCAAACCGAGCAGCAAATCTGGACAAGAACGTCTTCTCCATCAAGGACCTAAAGTATGAAGGGAGCAAAAGGTTGCCGAAGGCGACGCGGGAGTTCTACAATGAAGGTGCAATGGATCTCATCACTTTGAACGACAATGAGAATGCATACGACAAATTCAAGATCCGACCTCGCGTGCTTCGCAATGTTTCGAACGTCGACATGTCTACTTCGATCTTCGGCCAAACGATATCGATGCCATTTGGAATCAGTCCCACCGCGATGCAGCGTCTGGCACACCCTGATGGTGAAGAGGCAACATCAAGAGCCGCTGCAACAATGAACCTACCAATGTGTCTGTCATCGTACTCCAACACATCTCTCGAGGATGTGAGACGCCAAGGCAACGGCAACCCGTACATGATGCAAATGTGTATCGTTAAGGACAGAAATATAACCCTCCAGCTTTTGAAGAGAGCAGAAGCCGCAGGCTACAAAGCCATGTTCATCTCAGTCGACGTTCCCGTTCTCGGCCGTCGATTGAACGAGATGAAGAACGACTTCACGCTGCCGGAAGATCTTGCGTTTCCAAACATCCTGTCGACTGGTGGCGCCGAATTCTCCGCCAAGGACGAGGTCCGAGAGGATGGTCCACAAGCCTATGACGACACGTTAGAATGGGAAGAGATCATTCCGTGGCTCAAGGAGAATGCAGGAAGCATGGAAATTTGGCTAAAGGGCGTAACGACGCCAGCAGATGTGGAGATGGCAATCAAACATGGTGTCGATGGTATCATCGTTTCAAACCATGGAGGCAGACAACTTGATGGCATGCCAGCTACAATAGATGCTCTGGCGGAATGTGCTCCAATAGCCAGAGGCCGCGTCCAAATCGCAGTTGATGGCGGCATTCGAAGAGGCACCGACATCTTCAAGGCACTAGCAGTGGGCGCCCAGTATTGCTTCATCGGAAGGATAGCAATATGGGGCCTCGCGTACGGCGGACAGGCTGGGGTCGAGCTGGCACTGAAGATCCTCCAGCACGAACTGCAAACTGCGATGGCTTTGGCTGGCTGCCGTAGCGTTAGTGAGATCAGCAGGGAACATCTCAGTGTGCTCGGTCAGAACAATTTGCTAGCAAAATTGTGAAGTCAACACAAGATCACCCATTCCTTCTTTTCGCGGGACACCTCGACCCAAGTAGGAGTTGAGTGAGGCTTGCCAGACTTATCGCCACTACTTCGCGTCGATCTTGGCGAAGCCGCAACCTGGTCCCTCCGAGCCCAGACTTCTTGCATTATCCCCTTGGCGGCTCGGTAACACGATTGACCCGTTTTCCAGAAGGCGGTGTCAATCCACTTCAGCAAAGTTTCTCTTCGAGCGCCAGGGCTTGCTTCGCATCCAGCAACAAAGGCCGGCCATGCCGTACCAGGGCCCTGGAGATTCATCTGGTCCAGCGCCAAGTCGAAGTTTCTTAGAGCATTGATGACATCGTCTACGTGGCTTTGCAAGATCCATGCGTTGACGTCTCTGATACGTCTGTAAAAATATATCACAAGCGCTGAATTGAGTGCCTGCAACATGTATTGGGTTGGTGGCAGACTTGTGGTGAGGCCACTTGGTAATGGGTTTGTGTTCGAGGCGAATGTACATATCATATCCTCCAAATGAGTCATTCGTTTGTTGAATGACCTTTCTATACCCGAATTCTGTTTGAGCATGTCCTTGGCGTTTGCTAATCTCGTAGTTTGAGACAGGAGGCTCAGCCACGTCTCCGGCAGTCCATAGATCTGGAGATACATTGTCTCGGCGTACTGTCTTGGGTCTTGTAAATGTATATCGTGCAGTCCGACCTCCTTGTCCTTCTGTTCTTCCATCGCTACCTCTTCGTGATCTTCACCCTGCTCCACCCGTAAAAAGTCGTCGAGCCGATCGTTATGTCCTGCTTGAGCTTGAGAACAGAACGGCATCTTTGCCATGTTGGTTGCGGATACATTTGCAACCTTGTCCTCGTGTAACACATAGGTGCTTTCGCCAACGATACGGACCCAAGTGTACAAGTGGTGTAGGATTCGTGCGCGTCGCGAGATCTGACGCTTTGCGAGTCCGCGAACTCGCAATAGCCGTTCAGCATCGATCATGTAGCATCGGGCATCCTTTTGATGGCCTGCAGATACCGAATACGTCAGTGTACTCATCAAAGCCATCAGTTGATCCTTGTATTTCGCTTTGGTGAGCCCGTGCAATTCAGTCTGTAGAGACCGTTGTAAATGCTCCTTCGCTTTCTGCCCTGCTCTGCTCGCCATATCATTCCAACACACAGCGTTGGCGGCGCTTGAGCCGGACGGGCACATGGCAAGATGGTAGGCGGAGCAGGCCATTAAGCTGTAAAGGTTGGCGGCATTTGCATGTGTGACTGGACGATTGAGATAGGTCATATCGGCAACTGTCTGTACAGCGGCTGCAGCATTAAGAATCGTGTAGGGCGACTTCGTGTTATATGGCAGGGGCGCAATCGCCCCAACAACCTTGTCGATGAAGTGTTTGATGAGCGCAGGCGCCATATCCTTCAGTTCACGATCATCGATATCGCTCGGCGTCGGGACAGGAGATGAAACAGGGGCAACCAGCGGTGCCTGTGATGACGCCAGCTGCAGGCCATGATCGTTATTAGTTATGTGTGAAACGGCCCCGAAGTCGTCCGGCTGCTGGCTAAGCCAGTCTTCGAAATCTAGATCGAAGAGGTCCGACCATTGCAAGTAGTCCGGCAAAGACGTCAATGCGTCGAGGGTTGAAGGAGTGTCGGTATGTTGTGAGTTCGTGTCATGTTGGGTTTCTGGCATAACCAATACGGCGGGAATAGGGGCACGTGCGGAAGCGCCTTTGGTGGTGGCTATTGGAGCTGCGTTGTTGAAGTCGATCACACCAAAAGGTCCAACTGCAAGACCCCCTGCTCGCGCCTTTCTCAAGTCTTGAGTCCATGAATCAATCTCCGTCAGTGAGGTGTCTACCGCACGAGGCTCTACCTGTTCAGCCAATTGCTCGCTCATAGACAATCGTGCTTGCTCTGAGTAAAGGTGCCGCCGGGTCCCGACCTTTGCGTCAGTCCAGCTCGCTTTGCCATCCTCCGACACAAATTGCACAGTCGAGGTGTAGCCTTGACAGATCAGACCCACAGCCTGGCATGTTAAGCATTTTGGTTGTACTTGATCACACTTGGTATGGCGTCGTCTGCAATTCTCACACCCGCCCAAGACATGTGATCGGCGTGCTCGCTGCTTGGTTCGCTTAGGTCCCATTCCGCCACATCATACGGCGCGCAACAGTGCAGTCCAGGCGAACTCAGGTTGTCGCGGCAGCCTAAGGACTTGCATTGCTTCCGAGACGATAGAGATCAATCTCCATAAAAGGTATGGAAGGCGTTCCCTTGGAATGCGGAGAAGTGGCGGAAAGGCTTGCCTGTGCTAATCAAAAGCGTCGCTGTTCGTCATTGGTCGAGATTGCCTTTCTGACAAAGCACAACTTGAGACTGGCGCAGATTTGGAATACTACTTAGTATTGTGAAGTTAAGCCCTCCGAAGTAAAGTTCACAATATTTCAGAAGCAATCCGAGATAGTTTCAACGTCAGACCTAGATCGCAAAGCAGAGAAGTACATGCCGATCGACACAAGAATGGCATCGAGGATATTTCTGTACGAATTCGAGCAGCGAAGACAATGCTAGTAGCAACTGACAAGGTGGCAGGACCGGTGCAACTGGCTACGTTGGTGGGGAAGTGCTCTATCAAATAAGTCAATTACCACAACCACATCAGATTAGATGTCTTGTCAGAGACATCAAGAAGGCACAGCCAATTATAGACGCATTTCCAATAGCGGAGATTGTGAAGGGAGATCTGGACGATTCTGCGCTTATCGAAAAGGAAGCTCGGGCAGCAGATGTTGTGTTTCACCTGGCCAGCACGAAGCACGAGAGCAGCTCGAAAGCCATCGCAGCGGGCCTGAACCATGCAGAGCGGAAAAGTCCCGGATACTGGATTCAAATGTCAGGGGCGTCGATATTTTCGATCCCAGAAATCAAAGCGCATACATACGGCCAGGCTAGTGATAGAGTATACGACGATCTGGAGGACACCAACGAGATCCTAGAGCTAATTAGATCGAGTCCATCACGAATCGTTGACAACCTTGTACTGTCGCAGAGTCCCTCGAAGATCAAAACCGCACTTCTCCCTGGACCAATGATCTATGGAACAGGTCATGGAGCGATCAACAAGAGAAGTATCCAAGGTCCTGAGGTGACGAAGTATGCTCTCCTGAATGGTCAACCGTATATGGTCGGCAAAGGGGAAAGTGCTTGGAGCAATGTCCATGTCCACGACCTCGGCAAACTTTTTTCTCTGTTACTTCAGGCTGCAGTTGAGAAGCGAGAAGGATTGTGGAACGAGAATGGTATATACCTGCCGGAGAACGGAAGCATGGTAAGTGTGTTAACTATGTTGTTGTGCACGACTAACCAAGTATAGAGCTTTGGTGAAGTGTCTCGTCGCATTGCGCAGGCTGGCTATGAGCAGAAGCTGATCAAGTCGAACGAGGTCAAGTCGGTGTCGAGCGAAGAGGCTGATCAGATCATGCCGCATGGTACCGTGTTGTTGGGGACAAACGCTCAGCTGAGGTCGTCGAGAGCAAGAAGAGACCTAGGATGGGAGCCATCTGCGATGTCGCTTGCTGAGGACATTCCACTTATGGTAGAATCAGAAGCTGAGAGGCTGAAGAATCGCCCTTAGCTATGTCTTCTCCTACGAGATCCTGCTGGTTCTGCCAGGCATCGTATGCAAGCCTCATCACCAGAGCATCATCCTTTTTCCTTTGTTCTTCGGCCAAACTCATGTGGTCAAAGATCAAAAGCGATCGTATCTCACAAGGCAGCGATGTGAACAATGTAGGCACGACTAGGGGTAGTACGTGGCAGTCGAACATGGACAGGGAAGAGCGTCCGGAGAACAACTGTGGGTGATCAAAACTGCTTACACTAATATTTGCTTCCTGGACAAGTAAGCCGAAACCGAAGTGCTTACCCCAGTGTGTCCTAAAGTCTTTACGGTAAGTGCAGAAAGCTTGGAACAACGGAGAAATTCAACCGTTAGACATCTCAACGAGTACGCAATCCTTATTGTGAAGTCGGTAATGACCGTTTGCTACATACAATAATGACCGACTATCCGAATATCTCAAGCACAACTAGCATCGCTACGACACCCATCTTCTGTTGCTTTTCATCATCATCCAGAGTTCTCATTGCCCCATTCAAGACCGTTGGCAAAGCCCCATCTAAGGTTATCGGCGAGGCCCTATTCGAGATTGTCGGCGATGGAAGGGTCTCTGTCGTAGTAGGACAGATCTGACCTAAACTTGGATCGTCACGTCGCCAAGGCAAACTTGTAGGCTCTAAGAGATGTTAGTGATAGTCAGAAGCAGTACGGGCTCAAGCCTTACGTTGTTGGCATTGCAGCAGACAGTCGTAGCGTCGCATGTGGAGCCGGAACCTAGTGAAGTATCAGCATACTTATCCTGTACTCTCCACACAGGAGGAACATACTCATAGACTTGCAGGTCGTGTATTTGCCCGAGTTGTCGGTGTTGCAACAGTATGGCGCAGCGTCATTGCCACATTGGTTGTTCTGACTGACGACAGTGGTAGATGGTGTGGCTGGCTTTGTGGGCTTTGTTGGCTTTGGTGGTGGTTCCTTGCCTGGGGCAGCGAGAGCACCAGTAGCAATGAGTGCCACCACAGTGAAATACTTTGTGAAGTGCATGTTGAAGAGATTGGAAGCTTCTGAACGAGGTGCTTGAGATATAGAGAAGGTCTTTGAGTATAGATAAGATGTTTGATGATTGAAAGAAGCCAGAGCAATGGAGGCAACAGGATGCTCCTTTATACCCAAACATAACCTCACTCACTGAGCAGCTCTTGGCGTTCTCGTGTCTGGAACATAACCAAGAACTGGTCTTCCACACTCAGCTTCAGCCAGGAACGCCACGGAAGTACCCCTCTTTGACTTTGCATGCTCTGCATACCGGGAAAGGGACGTCTGGAGTCGCAGGCTTACAGCAGGGCTCCATCAACATTCTCGTGTCAGCTCAGCTCTGGCACAGCAGAGAAGGCCAGCTGGCCAGAACAACCATCAACACGGCTTACCGCAAGCAAGCATACGAGAGAAGAAGGGCCCACACTTCAAACCCGTTCGAGCATGACACGGCTGTGTAGGCTCTGCAGCTGGTATGCAATAGCCGTCCCCGTTTAGGACACGAGATCCAAGGATGATCCAAACCGGACAATGCAAATGGATCATTCCAATTGAGCATCGCGCAACGTCTGGGAGGTAGAAGACCACGGGTCAAGCTTACTGGATTTTCCTGGTTGCATGTACACCATCCTGGCAGCATGAGTCCACCACTGGGCTCATCTTGAGTCTGATCGGTGGTATCAGCCAACCTATGAGTCGAGATGACTGATAGAGACCTGCTCTTTACAACGCTATCCAGCGTAAGTAAGAGCATACTATCGTTCACGCAAGCTGCTAGCAAGAAATCTCTCCCAAAACCACGGTTCTTGACACTGTTTGGACAACCTCGTAGGTGGAACGTGCCGCACACTTCCTCGAATTGTATGGCCAGTAGCCAGAGCTCCCGATGACCAGACTTCACCCCAGCTCTCGTATACGGCATTGCAGCAACGTTGCAGAAAGCGACAGCTGGAAATCAGTCCGAACTAGGCAAGGATTGGTCGTTCTTTTGAAAGCATTGCGCCAGCTGCTGGTGTTATAATGCGCCGTGACTGGGATTCCGCAGCGTAATGCCAAGTCCGGGCCAACATTGCGGGTATAGTGATTCGTAGAAGACCGCGAACAGCCATGCCACTCTCGACAAACTACAAGGTTGCTTTCATCCGCCAGACACAACGACACGGCTGGTGGCTTGCCTTTGTTCCAGATGTGTTATGGTAGTCTGGTAGATTTGAGACATCGCACGGCTCAGACGTAATGTGGCTGCCGTTGAATGGCTGTCGTTGAGCGGCTGAAGTATCCTGTCGGGCATACAAGTAGCGAGATGCGGAGATAAAATGGGTGGACCGGCAAGAGAGCTGCTAGCCGAAATGTCCTTCTGCATGACAAGCAGTTGGGTTAGCAGAAGATCCCTGCCTCAAACCGCCACTTTAAGCTTCCCCACTAAGATGAACGTTGTTCTGGACACTTTCGTAGTACGTAGTCCCTCTTACAGAGTCTGCACCAGGTCCAGTGGTTTTTTGTGATGGAGCAGCAACTGCTTCTAGCCGTGGTGTTTACATGAGCCCAAGAATCTCACGCTGGAGGAGGCTTCGACACCAGCAAGGTATGGGACAGGAAATGTAGGGTCAAAGCGAACAGCGGCTCGCATGGACCTAGGAACTGGGAAGTAGCACACAGCCTTGCTTAGCCCACGGCTGCCAAACCTTACTAGTGCTGACGGTGTCGTAGTAGGCCTGGGGTACTGGGACTATACTCAATGTGGCAGCTACGTACACTAAATAGACGTTGCTCTGGGGAAATGACCCCATTTCAGGGCCATGACGTACCTAATTGGGAAGCCCAACGGTCGCGTTTTCCCCTAGTCGAAGCCCCCCGCAGGCTAAAAGCGACGCGAGATCTTCATCAGTACGACGTGCGCAGCATCGTTGTCAATCATCAAGTACCTATACATGCGGGGAGCTCCCATCCAAGAGCAAGTGACGTACTTTTGGGGCTTTGGCAATCATCTTGAATGGCGTGAATTCGCGGACAAGAGCCAAGATCAAGATGTGCAATTTGACGAACGACCTGTGCCGTCACCTTGTAGACTTCATAGCACTTTCAGTGGGCAAGAATAAGTCCTGTGCCGGCTGCCGAGGCATGGCTTGCCTGATTGGTCCATGCTTATACGGTAGGTGTACCATTCAGCAACTTTCCCGCTAGAACAAAAATCAGAGCATCGTTACTCAAAATTGTCAGCAGTAAGCGATGCCGATCACACGGTCTTTTGCTCACATGAAGTGACCTTGTTATGTAGACTAAACTAGCTGTAGCTGGCATCGGAGGTCTATCTTACAAGCCTCGTAGCTGGTCGGCCCAGCTCAGAATGAAGAGACAATCGTTACGTACACTGTCAGCACCAGGGAAGGCAAGGAGACGCACATGCTTTGGACACGAGAAAAGGATGGATATGCATTTGGAGGCGTCTTAGACTCGCACTAGAACAAAAGAAATCGAGCAGGGAACGTTGTTACACACGAAGGGGATAGCCGGAACCGCTTGAGGATCACCCAATTGACGTTCCTGTCACTGTGTAACACAACTCATTCAGCTTTACTGTTGTGACCAGGGGCATAGGTACCCGACGCCTCATGCTGCTAAAAATGACTGTTTCCAACGAGAGTCCAGCTTTCGGAACGTGGTCGCCTCACGCCCAGACTACCCTCTCACAGATGGAACCTTTGAGGAAGGTGTATCAAAGGGACTGCACACAATGAGCATGATCTCGCCTAATATCCTTGCCAGACTGGTCCAGATGCTCTCAGCACGACAATATGGACAACGGAGCCGGGTTCTGCAATAATGGGGAACACCGAATTGAGAAACATTGACAACTCAACCCCTCAGATTTGCATCAATCCTAGGTATGGCATCCAGATCTGGATTGACAGCCGGTCTCGAACATAGCTTTGTCATCGTCGGTAACATCGTAACTACCAAAACACGCTGTGAAAATCGGGGGAAATACCGACCCCAATACCAATGCACTCAGTCACCATCAAGACATGCAGCGTCAACGTCTACCCTGCCACAATGCTCACATTGGCGAATCCACTGCATAGAGTGCATATTGGCAACAGGCGAGGTTGCTGCCTCCACTGGGCGGCCCGTCCAATATGCCAATTGGGACTTTTTCGTTAGCCCTCTCTGCGCTCGTCGAGCAACACTGAGACGCAGGTGGAGGAGTAGCGTACTGTTCACGGCAAACATGATCGGGGCTTGCACAATACCCATGGTCGATATTGACTTGTGAAGAAGAGAGTAGTCACCGCCCCTAGAAGCACCCTTGCACAATGGTCCGAACAACCGAGGCGCTCAGCTGAGTGGGGTATCGACCAACCTGACGCCGTGCAGGGTCGACCTTGCCCAGCGGGGATGGTGGTTCTCTCTGTAGAACTAGATTAGAAAATTCGTCAACCCTTTCGTCGTTGTCATCGCCAATATCAGCCAGGGCGCGACCACGATGTTATCGATCAAGAGGTCTTAAGTTGTTATGAGGCCGGCGAGTGGTGATAGACGACTGTGAATCCAAGTGACGATCACGCAGATTTGCTTAGCACCAAAGTTATTCACCCTAAGCTTGGGCACGTGCAGTCTAAGGCGCTAAGTTACCTGAGGTAGGTACGGTAGGTTACCTACACATATTCACTAAATAACTTGGCAGGAGATTACAGACTCGCGAGCCACTTGCGTTGGCTTCTGTCAGTCAAGCTCCGATTGGTGTTGAGCGAACTCACAATGGGGGCTCACATATCTTCTCGCTTGCCGCGTGTGATGTTATCGTGAACAAGATGGACATTCTCGGCCAGTTGCACCTATACGACTGTGGTTGAACAACAGTTCGACAAGGCACACGTGACGTCCAAGGAGAGAAGATTGATGTCTCCAGGACTGGAATGACCATGAGAATTTCTTCTGTGTTTCGCATCTCCAGGCTATGCTTGCTAGGGCCAGAGCGGGACGATTCGAGCACATTGTTGGTCTGAAAACTAGTGGATCCGTAGCCAAACCTCAGCGACGCGATGGAAGTGTTGCAACAGACCGATGAATGTGACAGGATAGCTCAGCTTCAGCAATCACCAGGAAGCCGGATAATGAGGAGTGCACAACATAGTGCATCCCAACGAAGAGGTACCAACGATCAAGAGCACGAACAAGCAGATAGTCATAGAATATAGTTTGATGGTGCGGGACACCCAGTGGCCTGCAGGTGAACAGCACTAAACTCCTCACGGTCGATGTCGCAGGCGCTAGTACTAGCCCGGATGCAAAGTGGATGCCAGCCACTCCTGGGCCTTTCTGCGCCACAACGTCGAGTTCTCCAAAAAAAAAAAGTCTCGCTGCTCAGATGATGGCCAGGCGTTTGTTGTCGTTGTCGATGTTGCGGTAGTGTGTGTTGCAATCTGAGGCAGACAAGATGGAGTCACAACAAAACAGGCCACATAGGGCACCGAAGGAGAAGAAACAACCACGAAAAGGCGAGAAAAACGTCAAGGCCTTCGCCGTCGCGAATCCAGGAAAACTTGCCAAAGCCGCCGTTCGAAGCAGCGACATCAAAGAGAAGCGCTTGCATGTCCCTCAAGTCGATCGAATCCCAGAAGAAGCGCCGCCCATCGTTACCGCTGTCGTTGGGCCCCCAGGCGTGGGCAAGACCACCCTCATCAAGAGCTTGATCAAGCGCTACTCCAAGCAGACTCTGTCGCACCCAGTCGGCCCTCTTACCGTCGTTACCTCGAAAAGACGGCGGCTCACTTTCCTAGAATGTCCCTCCGACTCACTCGCTGCTATGCTGGATGTGGCCAAGATCGCAGATATCGTTCTACTTATGATTGACGGAAACTATGGCTTCGAAATGGAGACGATGGAGTTCCTCAATGCGCTAGGCACACACGGTATGCCAGGTAACGTCTTCGGCATCCTGACACATCTCGATCTGTTCAAGAAGCAGAGCACACTCGCCGCAACTAAGAAGAGACTCAAGCATCGCTTCTGGTCGGAGCTGTACCAGGGTGCGAAACTGTTCTACCTGAGTGGTGTGATCAACGGGCGATACCCGGACAGGGAGATACACAACCTTTCACGATTTCTGTCCGTCATGAAGAACCCACGTCCTCTTGTCTGGCGCAACAGCCATCCCTACTGCCTCGCCGATCGATTCCTCGATGTCACCCCTCCGACAGAGATAGAAGAGAATGAGAAGTGTGACAGACAGATAGCCCTGTACGGCTATCTGAGAGGCACGAACTTTCCAGCCATGAATGCCAGAGTCCACGTTCCAGGTGTGGGCGATTTGACCGTGAAAGAGATCGAAGCACTTCCAGATCCTTGCCCTACACCTTTTCTCGACCAGGCACTCGCTAAAGCCAGTGGCAAATCTAGCAGAAGAAGACTAGGCGAGAAGCAGAAAGTGCTCTTTGCACCCATGTCAGACGTTGGCGGGGTGCTGGTCGACAAGGATGCAGTCTACATAGATGTGAAATCCAACGCGTTTGATGCTGATGCAGACTCGGACGATCTGGAAGACAGGGGTTTGGGAGAACAGCTCATGGTCAATCTGCAAGGCGAGAGGAAGCTGCTTGGTCACGCAGATGGCGGCGTTAGGCTGTTCAAGGACAGCACCACCGTCGCAGATACAGACAACGTCGGACGAAAGAGCAAAAGGTCCGTACGAGACGGCCAGGATCAAGAAGACGAAGATGCAGACGACGATGAAGGGTTCGTCGAAGGCGAGTCTGAAGAGGAAGATGATGATTTAAACGACTACCCAGATCACGAAGGTCTACCAGGGTTTGCGGCTGAAGACGATCTAGCTGATGGTGACGATTTGGCCTTCGCGGAGAGCGACTCGGACATGGGCTCCATATCTGGCGACGATGGTGAAGATCTCGACGGCGGAGATGAGGAAGATTTCGATGAAGATATCGATGAAGACGATGGAGGCCTGCGCTGGAAGGAGAAGATGCTGGATAGCGCTGCCAAATCACATTCCAGGCCAGCCGCCTATCGAGCCACCGACCTCTCGAAACTGATGTATGACCTCACTTTGACACCCAAAGAAGTGGTATCGAGGTGGTCAGGTGCTATCGAGGACGTGGAATTGGCCGAAGAGGAGCAGGATGATTTCTTCAGAAAGACAAACATCGAACAAGCGGAAGATGACGAGGATCGAGTGGTGCCAAGATACAATCTTGAAGAGCTGGCTGAGAAGTGGCAGGACGAGGACAACATCCGGGCATTGCGTTCACGCTTCACTCGAGAGTCAGAGGCCAGTGGTGCGAACGCTATCGGTGTCGACGGATCTGACGATGAATTCGACGAGGATGACGAAGGGGAAGCAGATGAAGAATCTGAAGGTGACGGCGACTTTGTCGACCTCGAAGCCAATCCAGAAGCCGCACTCGCAAACCCTGCAGCCGCCAAAACAGAACTCACCCTTGAAGAAGAACGAGAAAGGAACGCCAAACGCAAAGAAGAACTCCGCTTGCGCTTCGAGGAGGAAGATCGCGAAGGATTTGCCAACCCCAAAAATACTTCTACGGAGAACAAAGAGGAAGCAGAATTTGGCGAAGACGACTGGTATGACGCCCAGAAAGCTCTGCTCCAGAAACAGCTCGACATCAATCGCGCCGAGTTCGACAGTCTGGATCCTGCGTCCCGTGCCCGCTCTGAAGGCTTCAAAGCAGGAACGTATGCGCGAATCGTTCTCGACAATGTTCCATATGAATTTTCGCGTTCGTTCAACGCGCGAATGCCCGTGATCATCGGTGGCCTTGCACCGACAGAAGAGCGTTTCGGCTACGTTCAAATACGCATCAAGAGACATCGTTGGCATAAGAAAATCCTCAAGACAAACGATCCGCTCATATTCTCCATGGGATGGCGGCGTTTCCAGTCAACACCATTATACAGCATCTCCGACAGCAGGACGCGAAACCGCATGCTCAAATACACACCAGAACACATGCACTGTTTCGGCACATTCTACGGACCACTCGTCGCACCAAACACAGGCTTCTGCTGCGTCCAATCTTTCGACAACTCCAACCCAGGCTTCCGTCTCGCCGCGACAGGCGTGGTCCTAAACGTAGACGAGACGACGGAAATCGTCAAAAAACTCAAGCTCACGGGTCATCCGTACAAGATCTTCCGAAACACGGCCTTCATCAAAGACATGTTCAACTCGGCCATCGAAATCGCAAAGTTCGAAGGTGCAAGCATCAAAACGGTCTCTGGCATCAGAGGGCAAATCAAGCGCGCGCTCGCCAAGCCCGAAGGCCACTTCCGAGCAACGTTCGAAGACAAGATCCTCATGAGCGACATCGTCTTCCTGCGAGCGTGGTTCCCCGTCAAGCCGCATCGGTTCTACAACCCCGTGACGAACCTGCTCGACGCCTCCCCCGTCTCCTCGGCCACCAACGGCAGCGGCGGCGGCGGCGCCGGTGCCTCAGCAGCGTGGCAAGCAATGCGCTTGACGGGCCAAGTCCGCGCCTCCCTCGGCGAGGCGACACCACAACTGAAAGACAGCCGGTACACCAAGATCGAACGGCCGACACGGCACTTCAACCCGCTGCGCGTGCCGCGCCAGCTCGCGACCAACCTGCCCTTCAAATCGCAGATCACGCAGCAAAAGCCGCGCAAGGCGCCGACGTACCTGCAGAAACGGGCGGTGGTGCTGGGCGGCGAGGAGCGCAAAGCGCGCGACCTGATGCAGAAACTCATGACGATGAGGAACGAGAAGGTGGAGAAACGCGCCAAGAAGCAGGAGGAGCGGCGCGAAGTCTACCGGAAGAAAGCGGCGGAGAACATGGAGAACAAGACGCTGCGGGAGAAGAGGGAGAGAGACGACTTTTGGCGGAAAGAAGGACGCAAACGGTCTGCGGGCGCTGATGCGGGCGGTGGCGGGGGGAAGAGGAGGAAGAGATGATGATCATGTGACGATCACTGATTGATCATATCTGTTTCTGTCCTTTTTTTTTTTAATGTTCAGTCCTTCATGTAGTTGTGATACCCTCCTGTTTGCTGCTTGATAGCACGAGAAACACAATTTTGCGTAACTCTCCCTATCGGCTTCATCTCATGTTAATGTCTCGCGCTGGTGTCATCGTCTCCTGCGCCACATGGCTAGCGCCAGGTCCTCGTCTTCGGTCGACATGCATGTGACACTATGTATAGTGAAAACAGTATGACATTCACGATATTACCATTGCTTGTAGAAGGTATCATCACATCGCTCAACCGCTTCACGCCAGACACGCCATCTGCTACATAAGACACCTCCATCTCCAACTGCGAAGGTGGAGACCCGTGTACCTCAGCTGTGCGAGGTACACGAAGTTAGGCAGCCCTTTCCTTCCCCGTTCACCATAGCACAGTAACCGCATCGCGTCGCACTTCTTCCTTTCTTGCTTGCATTCTCGGCTGGAACTGGCTGTCGTGCCTTCTCGTGCTGTGACTGCAGCGCGCACCGTGGGCACGGTAGCTTCCTCGATCGCCGGGGACCTCCGTCAACCAGTCAGTCAGCCAGTCTTCTCGATGTCTCGACTCGACTCATGTAGCCACATCGTGTCGCATTTTCCCCATCAGTTCCACTCTCAGAGTGAGCCGACTCTTGCTTCTACTCTTGCTTTCTCCCCTCTCTGTTTGAACTGTTTGGCGCTGTCTTTCTGCTCTTCGTTCTTAGAATGAAGGCGTCGTAGTAACATTCCCAGACACGACTAGAGCGGTAGGCCAAGGATATGATTTGATTTGATTGGATTGGATTGGATTTGATTGGATTTGATTTGATTTTGATGTAGGTGCCGGCCGCTGTTGGTGGTGGCGCGAATTACTGCGGTGTAGGCTTAGACGGTAGAATCCCAGCTGATCGTTGGTTGGTTGAGCCAGGCCCAGCACTTCGTCGCGTTGTTTCCGTTCTTCACTTGTGTCCTCGTTTCCCGCGCAGACCTAGGTTGTTCTGCATACACCGGCGAAGCGCAGCACTTTTGTTCTGGGGCCGTGAGATACCTCGTCCCAGCATGCACGGTCCTGTCTGGCTTCGATCAACGGGTCGTCTCTCAATTGGCATCTTGTGAATACATTCCATCGCCGAACGGACTAAAGTGGCGTCTTGCATAAAACACCTCCCAGCACTCGGCTCTTCTACCGCGACGGACTCAGCGGCCTGTTGAAGCCACCTACCCGGTTCATGTACTGCCTGTACTCGGTCTTCTTCTCCTTGCGCACGGCGTACCACTGGTTCCCCGGCACCTTGGTGTTCTTGGTACTCTTGAATCCGCCGAAGCCCATCACACGCTTCATGTATGCCTCCTCGTCGTCGGGATCAATGTCCATGGGTAATATCTCTGCCTTGACGCCGTTGACGCTGGACTTGGCTTCGGTCTTCGGCGGCTGTGGTCTGCCTGGGCCGCGAGGTGGAGGGGGCGAGCGCGGCCGTTTCGCCGGGGCAGGAGCTGAGGCTGGTGCGCCGTTGCGAGGGGGCGAGCGGGAGCGGGAGCGGGAGCGGGAGCAGGAGCGTGATCGGGAGTATTTGCGAGACCTGTGGTCGCGGTGGCTGTCTCTGTCTCTGTCTGCTCCTCGGGGCTTGTCGCCTCGATATCGATCTCTGTCCCTGTCACGGTCGCGATCTCTGTAGGACCGGTCGCGCTCTCGACTGCGCTCTCTCCGACTACCGTGCTTGTCTCGTGCTGGTGATCGCGATCTTCTGCGTTTGCGGTCGTCGTCCCGTCTGGGGTCTCTGCTGTAGCCACTGCGCTCGTCGTCAGGTCGTCTGGAGTCCTGCTGGCGCGGTGATCTGGGGATGGCGGTGTGGTCTGCGTCTCGGTTGTCGCGACGGGGCCGCTTTGCTGGTGGTTCGTCCATGGTTATGCTCGAGGCTTCTTGTGGTGGGGGCGCGATATCAGTGGCAGTATGTAGTGTGCATCAGCAACGGCGAAGGCGCTGATGGCACGTTGGGTCGTGTCGCGCGTGCGATCGGGAGGTGATGTGCTAGGTTAGAGAGTGGAAAAAGTTGTCGAAATCTGGACACAGGACGGTGGAGATGACGGAAGATGAACGATGATCGGTCGCCAATTGCCCGCACCAGAGTTTCAGTCTCACATGCAATTTTGACGGCAGACAGCACAACTCAAGTTACGAGAAGATAACAGGCGGGAAAGGACAAAACAGATGAATTGACGGAACCGAGCATAGACAGTCTGATCGTACCAGAAAGCAGTCACAGACACAGACATGGCGCATGCAAACCTGTCCCATCGCAGGACTCATAACATTCTACTGATATCGAGGCTACTGAACCAACGAGAAGGTGCTTCTCCCTTCACGCTAGTCCTTGATACCCTCGAACAACCGGCCCAGCCACTGCTACGAGAGTACGTCAGGAGATCCCAGGTATGTCAGTCCATCAAATTGGGCACGTGCCATTCCTCACAATTGCAGCTCTCGAAGAACCACACCGTCTTCCTGTCGTTTGAAAGGCCACATGCTCCTGCTGGCGTCGACACCTTCGTTCCATGCTGGAACAAGTCGCCGCAACAGATCGCCCAAGCTGTTACGTCCGCCATCACTGCCGCCAACAAGCGATGCCTGATCCTCATCGACTCCTTGACCCGGCTGAGCAAAGCGTCTATACAGCCGAAACCCGATGTGAACCTGACCGCGTTCCTCATGTCGCTTCTGCAACCACCCCGAGGTCATCAAGCATCGCTATCAGTCGTTGCAGTCTATCACCTCGACGTGCCGTTGCATACCACCGCCACGCCATATTCTCCAGCTCCTCTGTCACTGTTGGAGTACCTTGCAACAACGGTCATCACCGTCCACTCGCTCGCCATCTTAGTATCCGACAAGCAGGCTCGCGACCGCAGTCTTGGCGCGCCATCATTCGGGCTCGCCGAAGCGAAACAGGGCGTGCTGATTGGGCTGAAACCGCAGAGGTCGATCAAGGCAGACGAGAGAGGCGTTGTGCTCCAGCTCGAACATCGCCGAAAGAGTGGTCGAGGGGTGCTTGAATGGTATTTCTTGCCGGACAAGACGCCGGCGAGAGCTCCATCCTCGCCATTCAAGGAGACGGTCTCATTGCTCGATGATCACGCCTTGTTCCAGAAGGCCGAGGATGCGCTTCCGACCACCGACCAAGACCTGGCCGATGTACCCTTCTCGCTCGGTCTCACCGACAGACAGAGGCTAGAACGAGACGGGGTGGTGTTACCGTACTTTGACGCGCAAAAGGCCGGCGGGGGCGGTGAGGGTGGTCGCATCTTGTACGACATGGGCGCTGAGGACGATTTCGACGAAGAGGAGGACGAAATATGATGAGGCGGCTCACTTGGTATGCTCATGCGAATCTCCAGTAGAGAAAGAACAAGATGAACAGTCCCAAGCCTGCGAATGGCCCATACTGCTTCAGCAACAACTCCCAGTTGATCCTCACCGCGGCCTTTCTGTACTTCTTGCTATCCTCCCTCAGCCGTCCACTCATCTCTCCCATCTTCTCCAGGCTATCTCCTCGGTACAGCAGATCCTCGATGTTCTTGGTCATGACCTTGGTCACATCCTTCAACTCGTCGTTCAGCTTGTCGAGGTTGTTGCTTGCTCTCGCATCCTGGTACGTCTTCTTCGTCTTCTGCATGAACCCGTCGAATTCGACATAAGCGTAGGGCCGGAGAGTGGCCGACAGATATTGTCCGGATGGGTAGGTCGTGGTGAACTCTTGGGCCAAGTCAGAGAGGTAAGTGAAGGCGAGCTTCTTAGGGTAGGACCGATCGGTGATGCAGAGAAAACACACGCTGTCGCGGATGGTGTAGTAGAGGTTGTACGGCCCGCTCTCGATCGTGCATTCTTGCGCCGAGTTGCGGTTCAGCCGACGGAAGATGAGTTTGGCCTGCGATTTGACTTCGGCCAGCTCCGTCTCGGTCTGTTCGTCGTCGACCGAGGCGCTGAGCATGAGGCCATCGAGGCGGGCTGCGGGAGGGTGTCAGCACTGTTCTTTCCTCCTTGCGATTGCCATGTTGCGTCTTATGGCCAACAGAGCTCGGCATGTACATGTACGGGCTGATCATGCCATCGCTGCAGTGTCAGGCCCGATCCCGACCCCGACCCCGACCTTGACCCCATCGCTGCTGTCTCGGCCCAAAGCAACCACGGAGGACTGAGATAGTGCTGACTTACCAATTTGCGTAGATGCGATTCCTGAGACCACCATCTTGTGCTGCTGTTCCCTGCTCGATTCTGGAGTGCTAATGCAGGTTGCGAGACTGAGGTGAGAGGGGCCAAGGAGGGCGGAAAGGACAGATGTACGCAGAAAACAAGTGCTGCTGGTCACGGTCACGCGTGTGTGCAAGGGGATCTGGGGGTTTGAGGCCTGGAACCTAGAATTATTTGCCCTGCTGAGATTGCTTCGTCATGGCGCGACAGCAGAAGGCCACCTAGCCGCACCTGCCTCAAAACAAGACCGCTGAAACACATGCGCTTGAAGTCACAATCTCACGCTCAGGCTCAGGCTCAGCCTATCTAGTTGTTTCAGCCTTGTCTAGGTACTGTTTGTCCTCTGCGAGGCTATCTCATGAGCATTAGTACTACCAGTGAGTTCAGCTGTCAACGCTTCCGCCTTCCTCACTTGCGACATGGCTATCGACCTCGGGGCTTGCCTCAGCGCCATCCCGACGTACAGGACGTACAGTAAGCACTACGCCTGGCGTGGTCCAGCCTTGTGCAAACCTGCATTAACCTGCCACCCCCACAGCAGGAGCCAAGCTAATGCCAGATGATCCTTCTCAAGCCTGCCATATGCACACAACGCATGACCTCAGGCTAGGCGCACGCAAGCCGAATTCATCTGAGCTGTGCACCAGCTGACGAGGGACACGTCGTGTACGGCCCCGAACCTTTCCGTGAAGAAGATGCACGCACCTTAGCCAAGTAATGGTCTGGAGTATCTACCCGATCCAGTCGTGTTGCTTCTGCTAGCAAAAGCCACGACAGACACCCTGGTTCTGCTACAGTAGCATCGAGCTTACCACTGACCCGGCTTGAAGAAGCCCCCAACCAATTCAAACTCGCAAGACTCCCCGTGGAGACCATCACCTGCGAGCCAGTCCTCATTGTGGAAGGCGTAAGATGACAAAGGCATACGCAGCATCCCCTCGCAGGGTCTTCTCGCATGCTCCAATCTACCGACTCAACCTCCTCTTGTCGTTACTTTGCCTTGGGAGTAGCCATGACCAGGGTATGCTTCGAAGGTCTGTGGCGCCTGGGCAGCGACCGTTGAAAGTGCTTAGTCGTTAGCCAATTCCTATGACTACTGGAAAGAGAACCAGCGCTGTTTCAGGCGAAATGCAAGCCCTCTGTCAAGCTTCGTCCGACGCGCGAAACGGACAATGCCGACGAACCAATCACATCGGATGCAAGTTTCGGATCCTAAATGCGTTCAGGATCGTAAGCGAGAAGTTGCCTCTGTTTCCAAGCTTATATATCAATATGTTGGGTAGTGGCCGTGTAGCTGATAGCTGTGGTGCGAGGGCCAAATCCGCACCATGTTACATGTTGGCGTTCCGCATTAGCCGAGCAGTATAACCTTAACGTCTCTTTATGCCAATCCAGCAAATCCCCCACCAGTCGGAATGTGACTAACACCTTGTGTAGGTAAATCCGGTATCATGATGCGAAATGCTTGAAGTGTGTTGAGGAATACACCTGCATGGTCTCCAAGAGCATACGCAATAGGTCTAGGGATGTGTTGGCATCGACTCGTCCGTCGGAAAAACACCGTTGAAATTCCAGGTCACCCGCCATTAGGCCTCCTGCCGTATCCTGAATTGGAAGTTCTTGCTATCGATCGATCAAGCTGCAACAAGAAACCAAGCCAAACATATGCCCACACTATAAATACAGGGTTCGTCGACTCAGGAATGTTCGTGAGTCATGATGACCTAAAGCCAGCACGCTAGAGTGAGTTCGAGGTGTGACAGCGACCACCAGAACAGATCCTCACGACTCTTCGTATGTCTCGTCAATCGTTTCTACTCCGCTTGCAGATGCATCCGTGGGATTCTCGAGTCTGCCGCTTTGTGAGTGCTCACTAGCCGTAGGCGACAAGCTTGCGGGCTCGGGTAGCCCTTCTTCTCGTTGGCATTTGTTCTCCAGAATATTCGTCCACCTCCCACTCTTGCCTGCATGGCTGTGCTTGAGGTGTTGCCGGAAATGATCTGCTCGATAGAACTTCTTCGTCGCATTGCATTCTCCAAACTTATGGGCGTTGGTCAGGTGCTCAATTCTTTGTTCCCAGTTGCAAGGTCGGTTGGAGAACTCTTCACCACAGAAACCACAAACATCGACTTCGAGGTTTCGAGGGTTAGAAATTGCCGCTGGATGAAAGGCGGCTTGATACGTAGAGATTGTTGCACATGACCACGATTGTTTGCGAAGATGGAGAGAGTTTTGGTGTCTTTCGGCCTCATTCTTGTTCTTGAAACGGTTGTTGCAATATGCACACGTGTACTGTTTCTCGTTTTCGTGAGTCCTACTACATTGTTAGAGGAGCTGTGAGCAAGATGGACCCTGCGTACCTCAGGTGTTCTTCGCTGTCGAACTTCCTCGGCTTTTTCGGGCAGCATGAACACATCCAATAGCTTCCGATACGTGACGGCTCAGCACGTATGTCCGCTTGTATTGGTGTCTTGTTAGCAAGCTCAGGGGCTTTCCTGAATGGCAAGATTGCGATACCAGACGTGCTATTGGCAGGTGTCGGAAATGAGAACAGCTGCCGGTTAGGCTCATGCGATGACGGCGTGTCCACTGACGAGATACTGGTCATGCTTGATGCACTTGACAACATGTTCGACGAAGCATATGCGTTGTAGTTGTTGCTTGACACACTCGAAGACAAAGAGCCTACCTTGAGGGGCTGATTCTCCACTGTGGCCTGTAAATCGGATTTGCTTTGCAGTCTTTTCAGAGATCCTTGCCCCTGTTCATGGCCTACTTCATGAGGTGGTGATAACGCTCTTCTTTTAATGCCATGAGGTGCTGTCGGTCGAGGTCTCTCATCAATTATGCTGTGTTCGTCGCTTGCGGAGTAGGCTGAATCGTAGCTCCCACGTTCCGATCGTGTCCTACTATTCTCTGGACTATATGTCAAACCAGTCTGAGGGTTTGTCGACTTGCTCCTTGTAGTCATATCTGGGTCAACACCGTAGAGTGTGCTCTCGGAGACAGGACTTCGTGAACCAATGCCGTATTCGCGCCAATCAAACATGTTGGCAGGTGACACAGCCGACATGGGACTTGACGCATATCTGTCCCATGAGGAAGATTCGTAAACAGGCCGTGTCTGAAGGGTTGGACCTCTCGTCTGATTCAAAAGCTTAGACGGTTGGTCTGCTGATTCTGACCTGGTATGACCTGGCGAATACGACTTGCCGATCTTGAGAAGCAGATGTTTGTCGTAGGCATGTGTTGATAAAGTATGGTTTTGCTGTGCCAACGGGTTTTCACCGTGTAGTCTGTTCATCGTCATTAGCATTGTCGCGTACGAACGATGTAGTGAACAACGCTAGAGTGCAGACAGGGCAGACGAAGGGCATCTTACCTTTGATTTATGCCCAATGATGACGGATGTCTCTCCCCAAAGCTCGGAAGAGCACTCCCAGTGACAAAGTGTAGCGGAGTTTGTGGTCGGTTGGATTTCTCATAGCCCATACCGATATCTATATCTGGATTCCTCGGCAGCTGAACACCCCCGTGTAGAGATGATCCTGCCTTTATTGGAGCCAATCTACTGTGAGTATGCATGTCGTTCTGATGTTTCCATGAGATATCTACTCCATCGTCGAGATCCTGGATATATGTGGGAGGAGGTAATGCTGGAGGAACATCTTGTATTCGTGCGCCCGGTACAGCCATGCCACTGCTTATGTGACCAAATTCGGAAGAGGCCTGAGAACTGGACCGTGACAAGCGACGCCAGTGGGACTGTGATGTGTGAGGCGGGAGAGCTATTGATGACCCATGCGGACTATCCATCACCTTCGTTTACCGAACTTGTAGTCTTTGAGTTTTCCTTCTCAAGCTTCCCGTAGTGGAGGCAGCATTTACGTGCTGGGTAGGAAGTGGCAAGTGCTGTGGCCGCCAACCGCGTCACGACCATATGTGGTGCCCCAGACGTGATCAACTGAGTTCCAAGTTGGCCCAAGATGAATTCTCAGTATGTGAATCCACGAGTCACTAGGAGGCAAATCGTTGATGGGCAGAGCTGGATTGGTGTACACCCAACAATGTACCAGTTATACCTTCTTTTAATGCCGCAGGTTTTCCAACAGTAAGGACAGGACGTGTTCGAGGTGAAACACTATTGACCATTCGTCATTCTCCGATCCTAGCCCGAGGTACAGCATGAGGTTTCGAGGTCACAAGAAGTATGTGGATTGAGCAATCGAGGAGACGAGGAGGCATGATCGAGCCCACCAGACTAAGCAGGGCGCATCACAGGTCGGTGAATGGAGACGAACGTGAGGCACCACTTGCTCAGACAGTGATAGTGGGCGAGAAGTCATCGCGCAGAATTTCGGGCTGCGTCTTCAACCACCGAGTCGCAATCACCAGTCCACAGCTCAGCCTTACCAGCAATGACACCACAGGCAGGTGGGTGCAGGGTAGCGGGAGAAGCGGCTTCCATCTGGTCGGCATGTGGTGAACAACTAGCGCGCAACTTCCCGGCCTGGCTAGTGGAGTCCGCAGCCCTGCCCCTCTGGCCGTAATTAGGGCTCGCCATCTGCGGAGCTACTGTACAGCAGCTTTAGCTTCAGCCCGAGGGCAACATGGGTGGGTATTATCAATGACTTTCCTCCGTACGAGCACGCTTGACGCTGCATCTTCCGATGAGCCCTACCCCTAACCGTGTTTAGCAACGCTTTCGTCGCAGGATCAAATTGGTCTGTGTTGGTATTGTCTAGGCTCTCCACCTGTCCTCTTCGCTTCTCGCGTTTACAGCTTTGCCTTGAGCTGTTGCTGCTCCCCATGCGACCAAGCTCGCTCTGGTTGGCAAGATGTCGTTGGCAGGGCTTTGCAAGATTCGACTGGTAAATCAAGCTCCACTTGCCAATATTATCTCGCAGGCTAACGAAAGACCCCCCAGATCTTGTTGCAAGCATGTACTCGCACACCTGTTTCAGGCATGATCAACGTTAGTGCTGCAGCTGATGCAGGTGCGACCCCGGTTGGTCTGGGCGATCTGCGGCAGCTGTGATATTCTCAGAGCCACATGCAGCCATTCCCTCGGCCCCCACGATCTGGATTTCTACCTCGACCGCACAATTTAGAATGTCAATCAAGGAAAATCTGGCTTGATAACTGTATTCTGTAAGAGATAACGTTCCATCGTGCTCCGAGTGTGAGACGGTCAAATTGCTCGGTTTGACCGACATGTGCTGTGTATAGTCAAAGACATGTTTCAATGCACTAATAGCGTCAATGACGACGGGTCTCAGAAGAAGACCGCTTGTATCCCTATGCACTGGCGATTGGTAGCGGCCTTACCAATCAATCTCTCGAAAAGCACTAAATACACGTCTCCACCCTTGCAATACAAAGCTGCAGCGGTTGCTGTAGGGCAACACTCGGATGACCTCCGTAACTACATGAGATTTCCAAAACCTGGCATGATTGCCCACAAGCTGAGATAGACTGTGTGCATCATCTCCAGGCCCGCAATGATTGAGATTCGAGCTGGGAAGGAGGATGCCACTGCACAATTCGCACGTTGCTCGACTTGTTAGCTAGTATCAACATGTCGTCAACAGCATGCACTATTAGTCTATGAGTTGTTCGTCCTGTGATTGATGCCGGGCGGCTCCGGGTAGGGCATATCGCCTGTGCGAAAAGTTCAATCTTCGGCACTTGTAGGTCGCTTCGTCCTTGTTGGTTTGGGCCGTAGCAAACCACATGCACCCGCGGAGCATTGTCCCCAAATTGACGAAACTCCAGCTCGCCCAGCCGTGATTGGCTCTTCTGATAAGGCTGAGCGCGCATTTCAGGAGTCATGCTTCCAGATCAAGGTGCGCCAAACCTCTTCGTTGCCGCGAAGTGCTCGGCTTTTGCTTGGACCTACCAAAAGCGGATCCATGACTTCATCTGGCAACCAGGCTGCTGGGACCCTACCATCTGAGTTGGTAAAGTCAAAGATCGAGTCTGCTTGTTGGTAATTGTTTCTTCGCTGTATTAGTGCTTCGCGGCACCCCATACACCACTGTCGTAGCGCACCGCGCCTTCGGTAAGGTCATCTTTCGGTAACCGGATCAAAGAACTCAAAAAAGCAAGCAAAGTTGGCGCATGTGCATACCAATATCGGTCGCGATAGTGCCAAGCGTCGATCTTGGGCGGAGTAAGCACGACTAAGCCACACGCAGGAAGAACAAGCGAGAAAACGACCAAAAGGAAGGTGAGGCGGTGCGTTTGGACACATAGCCTCGGTCGATCTCTAGCCGGCTCGATCTTTTCAGGATCACACTCTCGGTGCTCTTGCACCTATACTCACAGAATATTCGTTCAGCTCCTCGACTACCGCCAAGCAATCATGGATCAGTCATCATTGGATAAGTGTCCTGGTCACAATCTCTATATTGGAGGGTACGTCATCGCACACGTTTACTCGATCTGAATCAATTGCCTCAAATTCAGGTCGTTCGGGCTGCAATTTGCCCGCCACGTAATACTCATGTCTGACTTCGATCTAGTTTCATTGGCTTACGGCGCACTCAAGCTCTAAAGAACTGCAACATCACACACATTGTGTCTGTGCTGGACTGGGAATTCAAGGATGACGCTCCACTCATACGCGGCTATCAACACCTGCACATTCCAGTGGACGATGTCGAGGATGAAAATCTCCTTGAATGGTTTCCGAAGAGCAATGCATTCATCAAACAGGGCCTGGACTATCGACCTGACAAGCGCACCAGTCTTGGAAATGGGGTCGATGGGTTTGATGAAAAGGGTAGTGGAGTTTACATTCACTGGTAAGTACTTTCTTCTTTCATTATGCTTTACTGCCGCATGTGCCCCACGAAAAGCTTATCGAATACCACGACCATGGCTCTGGATCCGGAAACCACTATGCAAAAGCAAAGCTCATCAACCCAGATCCTGGCACGGCCAAGTCTGTAATGCATTGGTCGAATATATTCCTCGTGTCACAGCCGACGGCCCTGTATACGCGGAGATTCGGCAAGTCTCAGAAAACCGAAGAACCACCGGGAAAGGGCCCTACTCCCGGTACGGGTGTCTCGGAAGCCGCAGTGTATACTGCACACAACCTTCTGGTAACGAGACACGGTGCCTGCCAGATCAGATGACAGAGAGACGGCAGGGGTAGGGCTCAACGTTCCATAAACTCGGTGCACTCTCTGACATCCCTGGCCCACACCAACCCAACAATCTGTCACCACCTGACTACCCCACTACCCCTGGCACGCCATACCAGGGTCGAAGATCGAGTGCGTATGTCGGACGTGGGAGACTGGTCCTCCGCGTAAGGAAGGCGCCCGGAAAAGCATGCCACCATGTACGAACTAATGTTTGCATCACGGTCGCCTGCCGCAACCGAACATGTCGATGTGATTTAATCGTGCATGCGGGCAATGTCACGGGCGTTTTCCGGATCTGCGTTCTGCAATGATGAGAGAAAATGAACTGATCGTGTTTATGCAGTGCCATGGGCAAATCACGATCCGCTACTATCCTGCTAGCCTATTTGCTGTGGTCATCCCGGCAGCGTCCAAAGGCCAACATCACCGACGAGGTGGTATCGCTGCCACCAAAACCTTTGACCGTCATTGAGGCTCTGGAGCTCTTGCGACAAGGTCGACCTTTCGCCGAGCCTAATGAAGGTTTCATGGACCAGTTACATCTTTACGAGGACATGGGTTGTCCTACGACTGAGCAAGAGCTCACAGCGCACAAACTCTATCGACGATGGACGAACAAACGAAAGGTCGAGGAGAGTGTGAGAACCTTGCAAGCCCCTGAGATGGAGTATATCAAGTTCGAAGATGAAGCCGACCAAGGCGAGGAAGGTAAGCAGATGGAAGAGGTCGCACCGGGCGTGTCGGCTCCTACAGGTGCGGATGAAACAAAGGCGCTGTCCCATCCTCCACAGACGTCGTCACCACAGGTGACCATCAAGTGTCGTAAGTGCCGGCACGTGATTGCTAGGACGCCGTTCATCATTGAGCACAAACCACCTCCTCACAGAGATCCCAATGAGCAGCGACCATCACAGCAGGAAGGCACGCCGCTGCCACCGCCTCAATGTGCACATTTATTCTTACATCCCTTGTCCTGGATGCGTGAAGCACTATCAGAAGGTAAGATGGAAGGTCGACTGGTTTGCCCTAGTAAAAAATGTGGTGCAAACATTGGCAAATTCGCATGGACCGGCCTGCGTTGCTCTTGCGGTGGATGGATAACTCCAGGGTTTGGCATCATCAGGACAAAGGTTGACGAGCAGGTCAATCGCCGCCCACAAATGGGAGGGCAACGATCTATGGCAAGCACGGAATCTGATACAACGTCATTATCCTCATCCATGGCGGGTTTGCGGCTGCCACCTGGCTTCAAGAAACAAGGTAACCTCTGAGGAAGGTATTGGTGACCAAGTCTGGAACTGTCGTACTCGTATAATGTCCGCCTTCAAGCTACGTGGCGAAAGTCCGACCTGACCTGAAGGTGACAAGGTGTAGCCTCGAACTGTTGAGACATTCCCATGGCACTTGCTAATACCAAGAACATGCTCTTGTCTGACAGGCTTTCGTCGGCAGCTTGTTGTAAAGCGAGCCTTTCCACGCATACATTGCACCTTGTGAGCTAGGTGTCAAGTGATACATTGGTGCAACCGATTCTGCAGCAGGTACTGTCGATCTCGACACCTAGTGTTCATGGGATCCAGGTGGAGCTACTCGCTTGTATGCATATGTGGACGGAGCGGAAAAGGCCTTTGACGTCTAGTTACCCCAGATGCTTCCGGCGTTGTGGGGTGAAACATGCTGAGTACTGCTAGGTGCGTGCGTAGGGCTTGGCTCTAGTACGCAATGCTACTACAAGGCCCCATCACACCATCAGGCGCTACGGCACCATCGAACTTTGCTTTCAGCTTAGTGCCGTCTCGCCTCGAAGACTAGAACATACTTGATGCCTGAAGTGTTTCAATAGGCGGAAAGTATCACATATAGCAAAATTGCATCGCTGCTAGGAGTTTTGCAATGCAATCATGCCACTCTATTAACTGAATGCAATCTTCTGCTCCATCTCGTCCCATCCGTACTGGCAAAACCATTGTTCGACGCCTCGCTTGTTACAACCTTATCGACGGAACTTGGCTTGCCCGGGTAGGAGCCTGGTCCATTGGCGTGTCAGACGTCGACGCGAACTAGCGGTACCGGCGGAAATGGCTCGACTTTATTTGATTGATCGTAGGATCCGAGAGTTCGTCCGCAAGACTTACTCTTAACGTTCTCATGTGGGGCTGCCGTGCTTTGCCCGACCCATGCAGTGACAAGAAAACACAGCGGAGGGTGCGCATCACTTTTGTCAGCTTCACACATGTGTGAGCTGAGTCCCTTCATATCCAAAGACCCTTTGTTCCCAATCGTGACCCAAACATCCTCATCGTGCTCACTTCGCATCGGCAACGTGCCATTAGCTGGCAGCTGGCACCAAAGCAGCCAAGTCTCAAGAAACATGCCGATGCAACATCAAGCAATATCACCTTTGGGCGCAGCCGGAAAGAACGTCGGATCTTTCAGGCGCGCCTGTTCGCGTTTCGCTTTCTCTATGTTCGTCCTTCGATCGAGCCGCATTTGGTAGAAGTTTCTGCTTGTTGTCAGCAGACCGCACTTGGACACACTATGCAGCGAACCCAGCAGGCTGGATCGTGAATGATACACATACCGATGAAGCGTAAATTGGCGCGGACTGTCGTCGGCGGAGGAGGTGCTGGTAGAAGCTTTTGCATCGAGAGCTTTGAGCTGTGAAGTAAAGATGATGAGTTGGAGGTTGCAAGAGGAACTAACGCAATAACAGACCCCTGACGGATGACATGAGCACCAGGGCCAGGGGGGGTAACTTACTTTCTGGTCCTTCTCGTTCTCTGCCGTCTTAGCAGGTTCGTCCTTCTTCTTGGCCTCTTTGCCGCTCTTCTTCAGTTTCTCCTCGTACTCTTTGATGATTGCTTCCTTCTCCTTGGCGAGTTGTTCTTGCTTCTTCCGCTCCGCTTCAGCTTTCTCGTCGACGATCGGACTGGCAAAGCCACGATCTGTCAGATGAGACGGACACGTGTAGAAGAAATCCTAGTGCTTTTCATCAGCATGCGATTGAGATGATGGATATGCACCGGTAGAGAGTTAATCTGCTCAGAGAGATCCACGCCCCCAATGGGGTCGAGTGTATGTTCCCTCGCTACGGTTTTGCCTACCTTGTTATCGGTTGTGATGAGAACTCTCGTGCTTGGTCTGTGACATATAACACATGGTTTGCTCGATGCCTCGGCAACGGTTCTCAGAGTATACTCATTCGGGAATGCGGCGTTTGCCATTGTGGTTGACAGATAGGCCAAAGACAGAAAGGCTGAGGCGGGGTATAACGGCAGGCGTAGACCTCAAATTGCTGAACTATGCATCGAACATGGTCGTCGGACAATCTATGCGATGGTTCCGATACGCCCTGGTCATCGAATGCCCAACATGTGCACAGTTCATTGATTGCTATAAGCCGGTCCCTTGACATGTATCAATTATTGAAGGATACGCCACGCCCAAAATGGTAAAGTCTCGTTCTTGTACCGGTTATGATAGGACATTCATTCCCTGCAGACGGCCCTCGTCACGAAGCTTCAACTTGTATACACAAATCAGACTGACGGCATCAGACGGCCCCAATTCCTCGAGGAGCGCCGACTGCTGCTGTCTTTGAGCTCTATTCTACGGTGTGCATGAACGGAATCAGTACCACTCACGATCCCTGTAAGCTTCGTTTGTTCATGTTCAAGTAACAGGTCCGCCATCCTTTACAGTACTACGAACTTTAAGGAACTCTTCCTCTTCCTCTTCCCCGAGGAGACTCTGGCCCTCCATGGCAGTCGATAGGTCACCGAAGTCCTCTTGCATCTGTCGTGCATAACTCCAAGACCGATCCATCCATATCACGATCGCACGACACTGAACGCCTTCGAGCTCATCGAAACATCTAGTCATCCTCTTGTAAGGTTGACGGATATGTATCATGCTCCCGTCGTCCTTCCAGACTTCCACCAGGTAATCCTGATCCCTGGGCAACCCGTAGATGTCGGGATTGGCGTCTCTTTGGCACAGTTCAAGTACACGCAAGGCTTGTGCTGTATCACCGACTTCCATGACGAGAACTTTGCACCTCGCCGCGATTGCGATGCGGATCAATGCTGGATAGAATTGATCAGCTTGGTCAACGGTGCGATACACAAGGTTGGACGGCGGGACGAGTGCAAGTTCAGGCTCGTAGACGCGAACGGATTTGGTGGTCGGTCCATGGCGGTGGTGAGAGGGGGAGATGTAGGGTGGATTTGAGATGACTACATCGAACGAACCTTCCTCAGCACCGGGGAAGAGACAGTCTCGAATTTTTGATTGCGAATACCGAGAAAGTGCTAGGACATCAAGGGCTTCAAAGCTGATGCTACCATGTGCAGAGCTGTGAAGAGTGCCGAGCTCGATATTGTGCTCAAGGTTCTGCTCGGCGAGCCCTAGAGCTTTCTGAGAGATGTCAAAGGCTCGAATCTGCAGCTTGGGCACAAGTGGGCTTGCGGTCGGTGACCTCAAAATGGAATGCAGAAGAAGAGCAATGCAGCCTGTACCAGTGCAAAAGTCGGCGACTGTGAGAGGCTTGTTATGTACTTGAGCTTCTTCCTTTAGGACGCTGATTGCAGCTCGCAAAGATACGATCCCGTCCGCCAGGACAGTGGTCTTATCCTGTAGAACCTCAACTTCTGAGAGGTGCTCCTTGAGGATCTCTTCCTCGCCTGCTGTGTCGACTCGAGACTTGGTACCTTGTCCCCGTAGCTCGTATAGAATGTTGGCCAGCTCCGTCGTGTAAGTCTCTGTCTCAGGTCGTGGAATAAGCACGCCTGGTTGGCATTTGATCTCGAGTCCGCCGAATGGTTGCGTCCCGAGGATGTACTGGAGCGGTTCAGCGCGGCTACGTCTGCGGACCCAAGACCGTAGGATCCCGTCCACTCTCCCACCCGCTTGCCATATCGAATTATCGCTGGCTGCACCGCCTGCTGCTACTCCCAATTGTTTCTCTAGAACGGCCTCTTTCATCCATCGTAGTTCATTCTGGGCGGAGGTAAAGTCGCGACACTCGCGCAGAAGGAGAGGGAGATGTCTGCTGAGTCGGCGTGCATGCTTGATGAGTGACGGAGACAGGCGAGGCATAAGATGCTCATCTCAGCCTAGACGAAGCAGTCTGGCTGATGCCGCAGGTGCCTTTCAAAGTGTACATCGTCACGCGTAAGGAAGTGACGCGAGAACACGTGACCATTGCATATAAGCCCCGAGGACGCCTCTGGCCTTTCTTCTGCCTCGAACATGTCTTATTACGAGCACCGCCACGTCCAGTCTCATGGCTCACGCTGTAGGGGTAGTCTGTTGTATACATTTATCAGAGATCTACAGGACACAGCTGTGCAAATCAGCCATGAGCTGTGACATAAGCATCGGCCAAGCATTAACCTCCTGCCCGTGTCTGCCTGTTGGCGTTGAATTTGTAAGCGCTTGTCCATGCTTTGCCGGCAGCAGCGGGTACGGACACGCCAGATCATTTAAATCGAAAGCAGTCTCATAGTAGGTCTCAACAAGCAGTCGGTTGGTCCAACGAGGACCCGTGCAGCGCGATCACGATAAATCTGCAAGCTGGTACGAGGACTTGGGACGTGAATCCAGGGTGTTAGGTAGGTGCGTCAAGCTTGTCACGTGTTGCGTGATGATCTAATCTTGACGGATGTCTACTCCGACCGGTCGCGAGTTGCAGGTGCTCCTGCCTGTGGTACAGCTCACACTCTCGGTGAGTGACCGCTGACATCGACCTGGTGCCTGCAGTGACTAGGGAAGGAACTCGGTACTCGTATCAGGGGTCAAGCCTCATCTGTGTTCCCCAGTGTCTCGACAAGCTTCCGGACTCTGTACTACAGCCTGCTGTCCAGTCAAGTCTACCATGACTTGAGAGTTCGGGCATCAGTCCACGGCGCTCGAGGATGACATCTACTCTTCTGGCATGCTCTCGAACGATTCTGTCAGACCTCGAACAACTCCATGAACTTTACCTTCGAATCTGCCACGTCCTATCAGCCAAGGCTTTCGGGTCATCTCTTGCGTCTCGGGTTCCGCCTGCTCCGAAATGGTGGTATAAAAAGTGAAAGATACAGCACAACACAGGACCCGAAGCCACAGCTTCCGCTTTTGACTGGTCCGTGGAATGTGCTCAACTGTCCTTTCGATTCTGTCGAGGGATAAGCAGGCGTGCTCGAATCTATAATATGAAACTTGGTCTTGATGGGCATCGCTGCACATGATTGACAAAAAGTCTTTCCTCAAGGGGCTTTGTTCTCGAAGCGTGGTTGAACGTTATTTGCGCCTTGACAGCTCTGACATGAACCAATCACTACTCTCAAGCTTGCCTGGGCGCCGCCGTTGAATTTCAACGCAGGACGTTGCAGCTCGATCGGACATGTTTTTCGAAACATGACATATGCATCGGACTTGTTACAAAGCAAGGATGATTTAGAAATCTGCCAACAACATATCGGATCCGGCTCCCCGAAGCTAGAAGCCGAAAGACGAACGCAATGTACACATGTACCTGCATGTCCAGTCTAGTACATGATCAGCACGCCAAACCGAACATTTGTTCTGCTGGTTACACCGCTTGTTCCTGCGCATCGGATATTTCCAAGGCTGGACGCCGGCACATCACATGATCTGTGCTGTGCTCAACTTTGCTCTTCAGCTAAGACGAACACGACTTCTTGCCCCATCAGGTGCCATGTAGCACAATTGTGTTCAATATGTTTCAGGCAGACTGCTGAATGACCAGTGGTCGTGGCTGACCATGAACTTCGATAGCTGATCATTAACTTTCTGCAGCCCACGTTCGCCTCCTAAAGCTAAGGTAGCTTCATGACGCTAAGGAAGCCTCACCGACTTTCTTGTTCCGCAGCCGCACTCACACCGGAACCACTCATGCTGTTTCCATACAACAGGCTACGAAGCTTTCCAGGAACTCAATTGCACACAAGAGGCGAGCATGCATCCACGGGGCCGGATTGGTGCACTAACACGAAGATGCACAAGTCTTTGGATTTCAGTTATTGTGGCAGAACGTCAGGCATGCAGTACCCCGTCACCGCCAGCATGACTTTGGCAATCCAGAATGGTATAGTGGCGAATGAGCTTGACACCGCTTATGGAATATAAATAGGTGAGGCAAGGCTCGGAACCGAAGTTATTTATCTTCATTGTCCTCGCTGTTCATCGTTCGTTGACACAACATCAAGCACGACTAAGCCGACAACCACCAAAGCACTTACGAACAAGTCATCAGACCTCCGCGAGCAAAATGCAGCCACTGTCCAACTATGGTCGAGGCACCTACGACACGACAGGTGTCATGAAGCCGCTCGAGCCAGTTGGACCTGTTAGGCCACCAATGCCATCGACACCTCCCGTCACGACACCAAGCTCCCCTTCTCCACATGAGCAATGAAGCCGTCATGCTCAGAGGTGGCTACCTGACCCCACTGAAGACAAGGCCTGAACGAAATTCTCCCGAGGCGCTGGCTACATTCAGGGCGACCGGATTCAAGGCGACCGGACAACTGCGACCAGTATGAGGCGGAAGCTGTGTTTCGAGCCGCCTTCACCGTGGGGCCCAAGCTACGCTTTGTCGCAGCACAGCCTCTCCAGACATAGTGCACCCGGACATGCCGCGGCTCGCACGGCAGTCAGCTACGACCTCCAGCAGACGCAACGAAGTGTGCTGCGGGATATCGTCGTACGTCAAGACTACCGCCTACTCTTCTGTATAGCTGTAGCTGTAGCTGTAGCTGTACAGACAATCAAATGCATGCACAGAAGCTTCACCATCGGGTACGAGACGCAGGAGTGCCCCCGCCTAGGCCAGGACGACACCAGCGCGAGCAGACCCAACGACCACGACATCACGATATTACGAGACACGAATTGAACACAGCGCATAAATAACACTTGCAATTCTCGGGGATAGATGTGCACGTACCCACAAATATACACGGTAGTACGGGCATGACGAATAAACAGATTGCTAGATGTGCTGCTCACGCTCATATTGCATGCAATGTACACATAGGACAAACGAAATATATAGCTTGAAACTCAAATGGGTATCTCGTGCATCTATCTGTCTATCAAAAGCGGCGCCCCGATCTATTCCTCGGACCCAAGTGAAGGCTGCGTATCTGACCTGGTGTTATACAGTGCATCTCACATCTGCCTTCTCTCATGTCGTTCTGTCCGCATCCTGCGCAATCCGCGCCATCTCCTGAAACAAGACGCCCTCCAACTCAAGAGCACACTTTTCTAGCCCGTCCTTCTCCCTACTCGTCAACTGGCCCAGCACATACGCCGAAACATCCTTACTCGTCCTCGTGTCGCCCGCGGGCCGTCCAATCCCAATGCTCACCTTGACAAAGCGCTTTCCCAGGCCGACCAGGGTATTGCTATTGATCAGGCCCGCACTCTGCAACGCCTGCTGCACGCTCTTGACCCCGTTGTGTCCCTTGGCGCTTCCGCCTGCATATCTGACCTTCAGGTTTCCTGGCGCGGTCTCCATCTCGTCGTGCAGAACGATTAGACCCGCTGTGCGACCTGCTCCGTCGCTGAGCTGCGAGAAGTGCCGCCATGCTTTCAGCAGGGGCGCGCCAGAGACGTTCATCTGGACGGCTGACTGGTAGAGGGTGAATTCTGGCCGGCCGACATCGGTGCCATTAGAGATGTGGCCGCCGCCGTAGGATTTGTGTTTTGAGACGAACGGTGGGAGGGAGAGGGATTGTTGGAGAGACTTGAGGACGAGGTGGGCGGCTGAGTGGCGGGTCGAGTGGTAGGGTGGGGGGTTGCCGAGGGAAGCGATGAGAAGGGAGACCGGGCGAGACATGATGGCGGAGTCGGTGGTGGTATCGGACGTCAGGTCGATGGAGGAGGCCGCGCGGAGGTGGCGAACGGACTTGCTGAAGATGGCTTGTGGGTCTGGGGGCGAGGGTTGGGGCCGTATGGGTTTGGCCAAGTTGCGTTGGCTGGCAAGAGTATGTGCACGCGTAAGCGATGGCTTTCGTTGCGTCTTTGACTGGCGGTCGTCCTCGGCTGTGGGAGAACTTTTCGATAGTGTCGGTTGTGGCGTGAGCTCGGAGATTGACTTCTCCGCTGTGGCTGCCGTTGGTATCTCGCTGTCTTCCCGCGCTGCCTACTGAGGCCTCTGACCGATCTGTGATGCCATGGTCCCTCTGCTGCTCAAGCTGGAAGTGCTGTAATGCTGCTGCGATCTCTTCTGGGAACGGCTCCGATCGCTTTCGCAATGCTTCGCGTAGTATGCGCCTCCCTTGCTCTTTTGACAGTCGCGCAGATCCCGGTACCGACCGTCGATGGACTGCCGACGAGCAGGAATCCGATGAGGACGAGGGTTGGTACCCAGCGTAAATGGCTTGCGAAACCTGGAGATGCGATAGCGAATCTTTGCGTATTCTGTCGGCGTTAGTCATTTTGCCACCCACTGATGATGTTGTTGATGATGCAACTTACCTGGGACAAAAGTATGGCAGGCGAGCGTAGTTGATGTGAGCGCTTTCAGCACTGCCTTTGTCGATGATTATGGTGACAAAGCACAATCTCGACTCACAATACCGACAGAGTTATCGCTTGCGATTTTCTGGTGCCTTTCACCATGAGGAAGGTGAGCCGAACGCATTGTTCAGCCATGTTGAATGAATTTCTGCTTCAAGGCTCATAGCTTCTTGCCGTGTGTGGCTCGGGTAATATACTCTCGAGGTCTTCGTCGTCGAGTCTATACAGACGGTCGACATCTGCAATTCCTGATGTTGGCGATCGGCCCTTCACGCTCTTGCTCGACTCACTGCTCGAGCTGCTATATGGATCACTCTTGACGTCGATGTCGTGCCCCTTCCAGTCTCTCATCCGCATTGCATGAGGCTCGGTGATTGGACCCGTAGAGTCGGCTGTACTTTCCCGCCTTTGCACATTCTCACGCCAGAGGAAACTTAGGTGCTTGCTGGGCCACGATTTTTCCCCTGGAGCACCTGTCGCTGTGGCGTTGCTGACTTCTCTACCTGTGCCTAGAGTGCCCTCCCCGGACCCACTTCGATTGAGGAACGCTTTGACTCTGAACACCTTGCGGATGATCGTCCAGCTGTATGGCATATTGGCCACAATCATGACCGTGCTGGCTTCTCGAGTGTACCAATAAATCCACTGCACGGAAAAAGGTTGTGTGAACGATACCCTCTTGGAAAGAATGGCGCACACCATCGTGAAGAAGCCGAGAGAGAAGGGAAAGAGCAAAAGCAGCTTCTTTTTGAGCTCCAAACGTGCCCTGATGAACAAAGGAAGCGGTATGAAGATGATGATCAGATCACTGGTCAAATTGAAGGTCAAGTTGACAATGAGATGGTGCGTTTGAGTGGCGCATTGGAGATTTGGTGTTGGTGTCTCCCAGAATGCACGGAACGGTCGACACCAATATCCGTAGTATAGTGAAATCATGACGATCCAGGTAATCACGCAGTACCCGGCTGCCACATTCACCACTAGTCGCTGTCGGAGGTTCTCGGTGAGCCGATAGTATAGCATCAAGAGGCACGCTTTGCCTGACCATTGGACGCTGATCATCATAGATTCCACGACTAGAACACATTTTGATCCGTACACACGGTCTTTGATGTCTTGTGGTGTTAAGGATGCTACCTCGTCTGGGGGGATCAGGTTCGTGGAAACCTCGGCGCAAATATTGAGGAAGACGATCAGGATCGTGTAAAGGACGAAGACGAACAGCATGAACCAATCTTCGGCCTGTAGTTTGCGGACATCCTTGAAGAGAAGGATCCGCGAAACGCTGTAGAGCATTAGTTGCGTGCCATCTACACCGTATGCGACTCACTATCGGAACAAGACCACCAACGCCACTACCCCGTACCAAATCCAGGACTCGACGTTGATCGGTGTCGCCATGGCTGTGATCGAATATGCTGGAGTGCTGGCAAAGTTACCAGTCTTAAGATGTGGTCATGAAAGTCATGATTGTTGGTTTCCGTCGACAATCTCAGATACGAACGAGTGGTGCGTGGCCAGGGCCAAGTGACAGTGTTCGCTTGCGATAACGAGGAGCGCAACCGAGCAAAGCCATAGCAGACGAAGCTGAACATGGATCGCGACGGTGATGCCACGCCTGTGTGGAGAGCATCCTGATAGGACACTACCCTAAGTTCCCTCAACAGTCGAATGAATGGCGTAGACCGACGGGACCTACACGGCACACAGCCCACTAGTACCAGCTTTTTGGCGGAGCACAATGGGGTTTATAGCCGGCGCCAATCGACTGTGGTTACGCGAATGTGGTTAGACGGAAAGTTTCCCACGCTCAACGTCCCGCGTTCGCAAGTTCATGTGAAACCGAGCATGCCGAAACCAGGCATGTTGTGGCAATGAGTCAAGCTGTTGTCTGGCACAATAAGCACGACCGTCTGTCGCAGATGTTTTACCATATCGAATGCCTGTGAACAATGGGCAACATGGTCACGGTGAGCTGCAGCGATTTGAAATTTCGATGCCCGATCAGAGCCATTCCCTTTATCGTCGTAGGTCCGAAAACCCAAAAAGTGGGCCTTACCAAGAAGAGTCGGGCCTGCACAAATCAGGATGCGCTCATCCACTATCACGATCGCCGAGGCCTCCTTGTCGCTTGATCTGTCCTGGCGGTACAAGCATGATTGGCGATCGTGCTTGTGGAAGCGAGAAAGAGGCGATTCTTCCCGTGCGTTACTTGTACCGTAGATAGGGCAGGGTTAAGGCCGGGACCTACCATCTCGGCAGTTGCCATTGCGTGGCAGGAGAGTCGTGTCCATCGACGCTGATGCCAGGAAGTTTACCCCATGCTGTACCGTGCCTGGACCCATCGTCGACAACGTTCTTTCGCCAAGCTAGCATGTGCACGTCCATGTTGCATCTGACCGATCTCGGCGAGACTCAACGATGGAGCAAAGTCGAGACCGGGGTCGCTTTTTCATATGCGAGATCGAGATCAGCACACTCGCGTGAGGCAGTCGAACATCATAATGCCTCCCTATCAACTTAGCATTCGCCCTCGCGCAGGCACATGGGCAGATAAGGCCATTACAGAGAGAGTTTGATCGCTGTTCATTCGAGAATCGAGATGCAACTCGAAAAACAATATTCAAAGAATGAAGATGAGTTTCTGTGCTCTACAAGACGCGATCCAAGTTCTGCACTCGACAAGAAAAATGTGTAGCTTAGATGCCTTAGGCATCATGGCACTATCGTGTAAATCTCCAGAACCACCGTCCTTAGGAATTTTGCCTATTTGTTCAAGATGTCGCTTGCTAGTGTACAGGAGTACTTGAGCATTGGCGGCAACAGGCAATCGGCGGCTTCAGCCTGGTGCACTGATATACAATGCCTTGCATACAGCGCTGGCCTGAATGTTGCGCTTTGGCGGCCATTGAACGACGAAAGTCAAGGTGTTCATGAAGTTTTGCAAGGCCACAGAGAGAAAGTGACTGCCATCGCATTCAGTAAGTCTGAGGCCAACGTCAGGCTGATCAGTGGTGCTGCCAACGGTGAGCTCATTATCTGGTCGTTGCGGGAGGGCGGCACAAGTTATATTCTGGAAAGTAAGACTCAGGTACATGAGGGCGCTATCAATGTCATCGCTGCATCGAGTGATTTCTCCTACCTCGTGACCGGGGGAGCAGATGCCTTGATTAAGATATGGAAGCTGGATGGATGCAGCGTTTCCCACGTTGCAAGTATCAAGCCCAAACCACGATTCATACCTCTAGCACTCGCTGTTGGCATATTGCCCTCCACGCCGGTTGACGAAGGCTTCTTCATCGCAGCAGCCGGCACAAGGAACGACATACAGGTTTACTATGCTCAAGGTGATTCTGCAACGTTGTCCTGTTCGTTAACAGGTCACGAAGGTTGGATTAGGTCACTCGCTCTCAGAAAATCAGAAAGTGGTTACTTATTAGCATCAACAAGCGCCGACAAATACACTCGACTCTGGAAGTTCACGAGCGGCGACATCAAGCACCACACGAACGGCCACGTCGACAAGGACATTCCAGGATTCGAACAGGCGTTGACAGCAAAGGTCAAAACCGTCGGCGCTGGCAGCAAGAAGTACTCTATTACCTTCGAAGCTCTTCTCCTCGGGCATGAAGACTGGGTTTACTCAGCAGACTGGCAAGATGGTAGCGAAGAGAAGCTTCTGACTGCGTCTGCAGACGGCACACTAGCGATCTGGGAGCCAGATCCAACCTCGGGCATATGGGTCAGCGAAACCCGACTAGGTGAAATCAGTGGCCAGAAAGGTGCGACAACTGCGACAGGTTCTTCCGGTGGATTCTGGACGGGAAAGTGGATTGGAGATTCGACGGTCGTGAGCCTCGGCCGGACGGGAAGCTGGAGAGTGTGGCAGTATGATGAGCAGAACTACTTCTGGGACCTCAAACATGGCATTGGCGGGCACGCCGATTCCGTGAATGGTCTATGCTGGTCACCGAAGGGCGAGTATCTCCTCTCGACGAGCTCAGATCAAACCACAAGGCTGCATGCCGAATGGAGAAGGAGCGGCAAGAGGACGTGGCACGAGTTTAGCAGGTGTCAGATCCATGGCTACAATTGTAACGTGGTATCATGCATCAGTTCACATCAATTCGCTTCTGGTGCAGAAGAAAAATTGCTTCGCGTGTTCAATGAGCCAAAAGAGCTTGCTGAGACACTAGACCGGTTGTGCGAGATTGAGCCACCAACTGATGCCACTTTGCCAGAAACAGCGGCAATACCGGTTCTTGGACTGTCAAACAAGGAGATGGGAGAGCCCGACGATATCATTGAAGCGGGACCGAGAAAAGGCGACGAAGATTATGCAGCGGCAAATGCAATGGCCGGCATATCGATCAGAGGCATTGTAGAGCCGCCGACGGAGGATCTTCTTTCGCGCCATACTCTTTGGCCTGAACACGAAAAGCTCTACGGCCACGGCTACGAGATCAGCGAATCTGCCTACAAGGATGAGATATTGGCGACAGCATGCAAGGCTAGCTCACTGGACCACGCAACAATTCGGCTCTATGATTCGAATAACTGGCGACAGATCGACCCCCCTCTTACGGCACATTCGTTGACTGTCACAAGGCTTGCGTGGAGCCAGGACCCTGAAAATTACCTGCTTAGCGTCGGACGTGATCGTCAGTGGACTGTTTTCGCACGAGAAGAGAAGCGCCTGAAGCTGCATCAGTCAATGCCCAAGGCCCATACCAGGATGATATTGGATGCTGCATGGTCGCCCATCGGAGGCTATCCCTTCTTCGCCACCGCTGGTCGAGATAAAACAGTCAAGCTGTGGGGTCATGCTTCGAGATACGCTGAAACGCCTTCGGATGGGTTCAGCTTGATCACGACGCTCGCTAGACCATCAGCTGTAACAGCTATTGACATGACTTACGACGAAGAGGAGCAGTACGCCCTCCTTGTAGTGGGTGAAGAGGACGGTCGGCTGTCCTTGCATTCTTTTGACCTTGCAACGCTGGAGCTAAAGAAATCGGTCGAGCTCGATGGCCTATCGAAGACAGTGAACCGAGTTAGCTGGAGACCGGCATGGCCAACTTGGGCTAAGGATGGATCGGGCGTACAACTTGCTATAGCTGGCGCAGATGGGTCCGTCAGAATATTGAGGGTTGATATCACGGCCGTGTGTTAGGAGCGGGTAGCTGTTTGATGGGTGGATTTCCGAGACGACAGCATAGAGGAGTCAATCCAAAGTGCCGCCTGAATCGCAATAACGAATTGAATAGAAGTTGTAAGGGGACGCGCGACCTCCTTAGCCAACAGCTGAACGTGCACCAACAGTGGCCACGAGCCGGACCGAGGGACATCGTCAAAGCGGTCATCACAGATCGTCAGTAATCATTCAAGGACTGCACATTTTGCTAAGGGGTATGATGCCAAGGAAGACAAAGAATTTCGTCAGCATAGGCTAACTTGAACGATAAGAAATGGTTCAGCAAGCGTTGAGCCCCTGAAATGAAGCGTTACGACTCTACAATGTCTATGTCACACCAACGCTCCAACCCCAATGCAGATGAATGCTCGCAGCCAGTTGAAGGCTGGACAGGGTATCTCGATGTAAGCAGATCACAAATCAACCAAAAGAATCGTCCTCCTATCTTTGTGTTCTTCTGATCAGTTCTTCTGGGGCCTCTTCTCAAGCCCATAGCCTCCGATCTCCTCCTTCTCCGCCATCTCAGGCGGCTTGTGCAAATTCTCACGTGGTCCTCTAATCTTGAGATCTTCCTTCAACCACCTCAACACCAATTCGCTCAACAGACTATTACCTGACTCGTCATCTACCTTGTCCTTCTCCCTCTTCGCCTCTTCCAAGTACTTGTTCATCCCTCCCGATTCCTTTACGGTCCCCAAGTGCATATGCACCACGTATGTCGGCCACCCAACCAGGTTATCCAAGATGTGCGTCGCGTACACAACCGTGCAGCTTCTGCGCTCAGTCTCACTCTTCAGCCAATCCAGAAAGTTCTTCCTACTCAGAAGATCGAGATCGACCGTGATTTCATCGAGGAGCAACACCTCCCACGGCCTCAGCAGGCCCATCGCTAGTTGAACGCGTCGCCTCTCGCCGTCGCTGACTGCATGCATCCGCCATCGCAAGTCGATGTCCAAGATCTTGACTAGCTCGTCTCTGCGCTCGGGGTACGCGTTACCGCCAACACTGCCCAGCAGGGTGGGGACGTCGATGTCGGTGCGAACAATGGGGTTAAGCACCCACTCCACGCCGAGGTATGTTATGCCTGTCAAGTTGCTCGAGAAAGGGTCAGCGCCGTTGATGCTGACTGTGCCGCGTGGAGCGAGCCGCTTTCCGGAGAGAAGGCGGAGCAGAGTTGTTTTGCCGGCGCCGTTTGCGCCGATGAGGAGGGTGCGGCTGCCCGCCGGGAGATGCAGGGAGATGTCGGTGAGGCCGGGTTGCGAGGTGTTTGGGAAGCGGTAGGTCAGGTTGGTGACGTCGATGGCGGGGTCGGAGGGGGTGTCGGCGGAGGTGCCATTGGAATTGGACATCGTGGCGGTGAAGGAAGAAATGTAGAGATAGGGATACGAGGAGCAACTGGAGAAAAGACGAAGTCGAGTCACTCTCGCATGATACGAAGTAACTCGAACTATTTTCCCACAGTGAGCGTCATTGAGGGGCTCTGCGAGCACACCGTGGACGGCGTTTGACGCCTTAGAAACCCCGATCTCCAGGCACCCCTTGGGGCCGACGCTGTTCCGACATTCCCCCAAATTAGTGCCCGAACCTTTGGCCCGCTCATGTCCACCACCGGCATTATCCAACAATACTCGACACCAAATGTATGCTGCTCAGACAACCACAACTCGCAACTGAGACACGACGAGCCCAATGCTGTTGTAGTGAGCTCTAACGATGGAGTAGCTCGGATTTTGGATTTCCTCTGCACCCATTGCGAGGGCGCAAAGCATATTATGCCGTTTTCTTCGCAATTGACTGGAGATTTGACCTCGTTTCTTGTTTTCTAGATACTCGTGTAGATCTGGACACTTTCGTCAAGTACTTGAGCGCTGGTAACAAGACATACCGGAAGGCAACAGCTGAGGAACTCTTTACTGGGTTGGTAGAGGTCGTGACGATGCAGAACCTGTAGTCTTACATCTCAACCCGCTCACAGTCACAGCAACTCCAACAGGATGCCCGTTCCCTGGCTCTAAACCTCTTGTGCTGGGGCATGCCTTCTGTCTACAAAAGTTTGGCTAGTGCCTCGAACAACCCGCAAGCCCTTGGTGCCTATATCCCTGCGTACGTACTTCTTCCCTCTCGTGCAATGGACTCCATTACCAGGGCGTTGAAGCCGGGACGATATTATTGTAAGCCTTTGTGAAAAGCCTTTTGCTGTGTCGAGATATCACGGTAGGCCATGAACAAACATGTAGAATGTCCGCAATGTCTCCATCCCTAAATTCACCAGTCTCTTTGTTTGCTCGAGCTCTTCGCAGCTTCTATCGTCATATGCCTAGTTGATCACGCATTCTGTTGCGTGAAATGTCTGGTCGTTTCACTTGCAGACAAACACGTTCAACAACCATGTGCTGAGCCCTGCGTTCTATTCGTTCAGCTAGCGTGAACCTCGCGCTATCGAGTCTCAGCCGAAAACGATGGCTTCAGAAGCCGTCACAATATCCTTTTGGCTTGTTATTACTTATATGCATTTCCGCACGTCACCGTTGAAAACCAGCCCTCCTCCAATACAAGTCGAATCACTTCACCTCCAGCACAAACGGCACCTCAGCCCCAAGTCCGTGCTCACGCCCCATTTCCGCCTTCTCAACTCCCAACACGCTCTCCGTCTCCTCCAACGGCTCCGTGACATAAATGACCGTATAATCCTTGTTCCCAAAATACTTCCCCACCACGCCCTCAACATATCTATGCCTCTGATCAACAAGCACGTCTCTCCTCTCCTGACTCCTCGCCTCGATCCCCGGCATAACAGCGTAAATCACACTCTCACTGACCGTCTGCGCACTCAACTCGGTCAACGTCGGCTGCTTCGTATCCAGCTCCTGCACCCGCGTCACGCCGTGGTGCAGGCAGTCCATCAGGATGGTGTTGACGACCGCCGTGACATCGACTTTGCCGTGGATGTTGGACGCGATGAGCGCGGTGCGCACGCCCGCGCCGACGGGCAGCCAGCTCTTCTCGTAGTCGCGGGGCGTGACGCCGGGTTGCACGATCACGGCGTAGTGCGCGGTGGGACAGGTGGACAGGGCGGACCAGAGTTCGTGGTGGACGGCGGACACGGGGCCGTTGGAGAGATCGGAGGGCGAGGCGCGTTGGAGGCTGCGGGGGTTATTAGTTCAGGTGAGGATCAGGTGGGAGGGATTGGGTGGGACGTACAGCGCGGTTGACGAGAGGAAGAAGAGTGGGGAGACGTCGTTGGGTGTGGTCGGGACTGTGGCACTCGCGACTGCTGCAGCCATGACGACGGCAGAGAAGGTAGGCAGCAACATGTTTGCGAAGCTCGATAGTATTGTCACTGTGGTGTGATGTTGCTGTACATTGTGTTTACCTGCTTCAGTGCATCATTCTCGCGATCGACAGGAGAGCATGGAACTAGTGGTGATCGACGTCCTAAAATAGGCGTGGCGGGAGATGCCGCAGCTTGTGGGACGATCAACTAGTATTCTTCGCATGATTGTGGGATAGAGTAATGCTTATGATAGCGAGTTCAAGCATGAGATGCATCGATGAGGTTTCTTTCTAGATTCTTTCGTTGTCACGGTGCAGAGTGCTATGTCTGGACTGTTTTCCAACCTCGTCACCTCCACGAACCCGGTAATAAGCGGTAGTGTCTCGATTTTACCAAAAGTCTTCAAAGTGCTCGCCGTCAATCTTGAATACTGCCCCAGCTTCATCACAGTACGACCGACCATGATTGACATGTTGTCAGTTGTGCGAGGCTCAGGAATGGTAAGACACGCACCCGGTTGGACCATCTTGAGCTGTGCTAGACCTTCTCTCTGTACTCAGAATAGACCGTCTCGTAGCTGTCACAACCCGAACTCATGCTACACCTTGGCCGTGGTCTCTGCCGAGTTCCAGGGCCTGTGGCTGCAGTAGACGATAGGAGAATTCACAACAGCTGCTTGATTAGAAGCCATCTGCCGTCGAATCAGTTGCAAAGTGCGAACCCCCGCTTGATGATTTCGCACGACAGTGTCTAAGAACGTGACTCGCCACATTAAAAGTCTTCCAGTTTATTAATCCCAGTCGTGTATGCCGGTGTTCGAGCACCATAACTGTCCGCAATTTTTACACACCGGCTTCAGCAGCGAGAACTGGGGCTGCGGAAGCCCATACGTTTCACCAGGCGCATCTATCCTCATTCTGAAGTCTTTCAGGTTCAAGATAGCGTAGTGTAGGACCGATGGCCTGTCCCATGCGTGCGAATGCTGGCCAGTCTTCGTGCAATCAGAAAATGCTGGAAATCTCGTTGTCAACACGACCTGATTGTCACTGTCCAGCACTTCCTGCAGCGCTGACCATATGACCTCGTATTGCTCATTGCACCGATTCCACCGACCGTGCAGTATACGTTGCGCGATATGGCCGGATCTGTCTGCCCATCCAGCGTCCCTTGTGCCGTAGCACTCCACACGCTTGTCGTACTTGTCGCTGGAGTGGACTTCCAGAGCACGGAGGCTGAGCAAGACCGTGATCAACCGTTCCTGAGTCACCTGCTGACAAAAAGACCTGGTTGTATGTATCGTTTCGCCCGGTACCCTCCAGACAATGCGCTTGACAAGCTTTGACCCATTAAAGACACCGCTTACGAAGCAACGTCGAAATAGCTTCAGCCAGTCGGCTTCGTTGTGTAGGACCAAGATCGCGTTCTGATGCAGAGCATCACTGACTGTCAGGTCTTTGTAGAAAAACTTTGATGTCACGAGTATCGAGAGATCACCGAGACTGTCTGGGCCGCGGCTCTTGTTGCGCTTCAAACGGAGGCGCTGGCCGTCAAAGACATGCTCGAAGATCATAGAGCGGATCTCGGGCGGTAGTGCTGCTAGCGAGCTCAAGGTCGATGAGTCCATGTCTGGGAGACGAACGTAAACTTTTGTAGGGGTTTATTGAGCACAAGTCATTAATGTTGGCAGTCATGATAAGTGTCTAGACGAGTATTTAAATAGTTCTAGCACCTGTCCTAGGCTCGGAGCCAGATATGGCTACCCCTTTTGGCGCAAGGCAGCATTAGGCATCAGTGGCGAACTTACCTGCTCTTAGGAGCGCTCGGCATACCAAATGCCGATGCCGGCCCTGCTCTCCCACCTATCGGAGGTACCCAGGTAGCGTCAATCAGTGGCCTTGTACCAGGCTGGCATTGCTCAATCATGTAGCCATGCTCAGAAGGTACTATCTACCCTTTGCATGTCTCGATGAAGACAAGGCAATATTAATTGTAAAACCAAGGACTAGCCACTAGGTTGTGACCCTCGAGACAAGGGACATGCTGATGTGGGCACTGCCTGACCTTTAATTTTCGGAGCAACAGTGAGCTTCGATCTACAAGCAGCAAAGCCATCAAGTCATTCCTCCGTAGTCCTTACTTCTTCGTCCCTGCCCGCCATTCCTCCTCGGTCACTTCCTCCTTCCACGTTGTCACGCCAAGACTACAAGCTAGATGCATCATGACACTACCCTCAGCAGCACCGTGCCAGTGCTCGGTGCCAGCCTCGCAAACGATCATGTCCCCCGTGTGAATCTGCCGTGGCTCTCCACCCTTGTCACAGATCCAGCCGCTGCCCATCTTCACTTCGAGAATCTGACCTCGCTCGTGAGTGTGCCAGTATGTACGGGAGCCTGGGGTGAAGAAGACATGGTTGAGCATTATCTTGTCGGGATCGGAGTTCGAGCTAGGACATCGTGAGTCCGGGTAAGGCAACAGCACTTTCCATAGCAGTTGAAGGACGAGCTATGGACGAAACGAAAGCGCTGCGTGAAGGTGTAGGACTTACGTGGCATTAGGGCCTGGCTTCGTGGTCGAGATACTGTCCATGTAGACTGTACCTGTGAATGTACCGGTTGCCACGCGAGATGAGGGTGAGGGGGAGACGGACGAGGCGGAGGAATTGGGGGTGATTGTTGAAGGCATGATGGGCGACGAACAAATAATGCGTATGAGAAGGGTTTCTTATGTTACTCAGATATGTAGACAGCCAAAGACAATATCAGGATTGAGCTCCTGTAGAGGGACTGGGTTGGGAGATATGAATGTCGGCATCGCCGTGGGATCTCCAATTGGGTGAGCGAGGTTGGAGATGGATTTGGACTCCAAACCTTTTACGATCTGTGCTTACGATCGAAATGCTAGACAATTACTGCTCTTCCCTATCGGTACCGGAACTGTGACATTCGCCAGAGTTTGGTGACTGAAATACCAGCTCTGCAGTTCTACATAGTCCATGTGCTAATCGGCCGAATGGAAGAGCAAGACACTGGTATACCTACCTGTCACATCACATGTCTCACAATGACCATTCTATGCTATCGGTACTTGACAGCGCGGTCCTGTCAAACTCGGAACTATGTTTTCATGCAAGATCGTGGCTATGATCATGCTCGTGCGGTAGATTGCCATGTGTAGGATCAACCCATTTGACCGTGCCAGGCTTTTCCGTTGGCACCAAATCGGGAAGGTTCACCGCCACTGCTTCACCGTCCGATCGAACTAGCACGCACTCGAGCTCTTCGTCCTTCAGGGCATTGATCTCCTGATGCGGGACGTAAGGTGGCACGTAGATGAAATCGCCGGGGCCCGCTTCTGCGGTGAATTCGAGCTGTGCACCCCAGCGCATACGCGCTTTGCCTTTGACGACGTAAATTATGGATTCGAGATGACCTGAAGCACAGGCAATGGTCAGAGCTGGACTTTGCACAGCATGAGGGACTCGTCGCTCGCCCGCTTGTTTTTATCAGGCACAAGGATGGCGAGACATACCGTGGTGATGCGCCCCTGTCTTGGCATCGGCGTGGATCTTGACTGTACCCGCCCAAAGCTTCTGCGCACCTGTTCGAGCAAAGGTGACAGCTGCTGCTCGATTCATACCTGGTGTTTGAGGCGTGTTCGTGTCAAGCTGGTCTCCGGGTACAACTTGTACTCCGGTATGCTTCCAGGCGTCCTCAGGTGGGTTGTCCATCGTTGGCCGTGACGGCTCTGGGACGAGGTTGAGTGGTTCCGTAGGAAGTCCGGGCTTCATGGAAGATGTCATGTTAGTCTGAGTCTGGTCATCCATGATGTGCTGTGCTGTGTGCCGAATTGCTCAAGGCCTGGATGTGTTGATAACAGGGATTGCGTTATACTAATGGCAGCGAGCAGGTCGGTGAGTAGGGCTTGTGAGTGGGAAAGGACGCGGTAGCTGAGCCGAAGCGGTACAAGGCCGATAGGCCGAAGCAGTAGACCACGCCTGTTCATTCCTAGCCTTGACCCCTCGACAATTGGAGACAGCGGTCTCCACGGCCATTGAGAGCCACTTCGCTCGAGTCAAACGTCAATGGTCTGTGTGGTTCCAAGACGCAAGAGCATGTCACTAGTGGCATTCAAAATCACGCATGAGCTGTCACAAAGCACAGCTCGAGGAAGCTCGACGTCGACTTCTCGAACCGAAGATGGAACGCTCAGTGCCTCGGGACAACTTGAACAGGAGAACCTTTTTGGTGGACCGTGTGGTTCGGAGCCTGGCGGCCTGAAGAAATAATGTTCGCGCAGCTGGATGACGTAACACGAATGGACGGGTTGAAATCGAAATTTCGCGGGCGCAAAACAATTTCTAAGCAGGCAGGCTCGATCCCTTCGTAGTCGTAGCTACATAATAGAAGCGCTGTCCTTCACTATTCCTGTGTCCCAAATCACTCAATACGCGCCAGTCACTCACCATACACAATGGCCTCGAATCAGCCCTCCAGAGAACCTATGGAACAACCCCAAGAAGATGAGGATCTCCTCGACATGGACGAAGTTGGCGAGGAGATAGATGAGGATGATGACCACCCCATGGAAGGCGTTGACGAAGACATCCAAGAAGAGATCCAGTTACAGAACGACTCAATAGCACATTTCGACGCGCACCAAGACAGTATTTTCTGCATATCACAACATCCGACGAATCCAGCAATAATAGCTACTGGTGGAGGTGACGACGTTGGGTACATCTTCGACTCGACGGTGGAGCCTGGACCAGTACTCCCAAGTAGCTACCAAAGTCAGCCGCAGCAACAGCAGGAAAGACAGAGTATAGCAGCGCTGAAGACGTTGGATGGACACACTGATTCTGTCAACGCTGTGGCTTTCACACAGCCACACGGAGAGTACGTCGTCACCGCAGGGCTAGATGGGAAGTTGCGGTCGTGGAGGCATAGCAAGCAAGGCGATTGGTCGGCATGGGATTTTGTGGCAGAAGCTGGCGAAGTCGAAGAGATCAACTGGCTGGCTGTATGCCCAAACCCAAACCAGCCGAACGTGGTTGCACTAGGTGCGAACGACGGCAGCGTATGGGTGTACAAGATCGATGCGGCTGATTCTGGCAACGAACTCCACATTGTCATGACACAATACTTGCACACTGCCTCGAGCACGGCTGGTGCATGGACGCCGGACGGCAGGCTACTAGCGACAGTCTCTGAGGACGGCAGCTTGTATGTTTGGGATGTGTTCGAGTCAGGACAAGCCAGTGTACAGCTAACCGCCGAAGACCAAAGATTTGAGGTCGAGGGTGGTCTTTACAGTGTAGCATGTTCGTCTGCTCTGGTGGCCGTCGGCGGCGCAGAAGGAAACATCAAAGTGGTCGGTCTGCCCCAGCCAGCTGATAACGCAAAGAAGAACAAGCCTGGCAAGGGCTCAAACACACAAGCTTCGTCAGCTGGTCAGATTCTGGCAGCTCTACAAGCTCAAACCGATGGCGTAGAGACACTATCCTTCTCGTCACCACCGCTGACGCTGCTGGCGGCCGGCTCCGTGGATGGCTCGATAGCTCTTTTCGACACCGCCCACCGATTTGCGGTTCGACGACATATCAAGGAGGCGCACGAGGAGCATGCAGTCGTCAAGGTCGACTTTGTTCGAAACCCACAAAAGGGGGGCTGGCTCCTGACTAGTGCAGGCATGGATGGCGTTGTCCGAAGGTGGGATGTGCGGGGTGGTACAACTGCTGCAGGTCAAGGCTTCATCAAAGAGTGGCAGGGCCACCGCGGAGGTGGCGAAGGTGGAGGCATCCTAGGCTTTGTCCAAGGAGGTGGCGGAACTCGCGTTGTCACTGCAGGAGACGACAGCATTTCGCTGGTGTTCAAGACTAACATCGACTGAGCACAGACCAATATTCGAGGAAAATCCCGACGTCGTTGGCATTCTAATCTTCAAATCGTGCATTTTACATCGCTGCTCCCATGTCGCATGTACCCCGGCTCGCCTTCTGCCGCTCTTAAACGAGCAACAGACAAGCACCAGCCTGCGAGGGTGGTAGAATCCAGGGTGTGCGAGCTATACCGGAGATAGTACTGTTGCGCCGTTCCGGACCGGACACTTGCTGCTTGTTCCGATGATCTTCTTTCATAACACTTGTGGTCCCAGCCAACAAGCACCCGCCCTGCTGTGGGGCAAAAACCATGTGAAAAGTGCCTCGAGGGCACGGAGAAGAGACATTGACGTATTTCAGCTATGCTCATGACAACGAGGATCGGGGAAAGCAGTACGGGCACTAACACTGGGAAACAGAGGAGCTGAGAGCGCTCAGAAACGTGTGAGATGAGGGCAATAGATTCGATGGTTATGCACCAATACTCGTAGCTGAGTTTCGCCGCAGATCTGGGGCTAAGGACTATCTCGGCTGAGTCAGTTGAACTGTGAACCTATATACACTATCCACTTTAAATGGATCATTCCTGTCTCGCCTTGCCACACTCGATTGTCCACCCCAGGGTTTCTGACAAAAAGTCTGATTCGCAACTTGACGGGCTTGTACCTGAGGGCTAGTGCGCCAAACTCGTGGTTGGCGATTTGTCTCGCCTTGTCTTCCTCACCCTCGCCACTCTGGTCACTCTAGTCACTTTCATCCACGGCATGCCCGCCGGAACCGCTGTCCTCCATCGCTACATCTTCTATTGACGGCTTATGGTTCATGAAGTCCTCTTCATCTCTTTCCCCTCCCCCGCGGTCTGCTTTTACACTCTCCTCAGGCTCTGACCTTCGCTTTCTTCCTCGTCGCTTCTTTCTGCGTGTTCAACATCAGCGCTTGGTTTGAACCTGGCGCGCGGCAAAGTTCCAGGTGCTGCAAGTTCTGTGCCCATCATTCCGCCCTCGATCTTCGCCAGCAAGTCTTTCTCCTCGTCGCTACCATCTGCAGGGTCAAACATGGGCTGGATGCGTTCGACGGCGACTCCGTCTGACTATATTACCAGAAAGCTTGTTCTGAGCCATGGTATCAGCCATTTGATCACCTTGTAAAGGCATGAGACAATGCCATCTGCTCGCCTGGGTCGGTTGATGTTCGATGATGCTCAAACAGGCGGAGTCGACAAATGAAACGATTCAGCTTGAAAGGATCTGTATGGTCGTGGGTAGAATGCAGTCACGTAGTAGCATCGCAGGGCTCGATAGCTGTCGGGCTGACTGGCCGGCTTTCATTTCAATGCCATCCATCACGTTTGATAGTGTTTCATTGAATGCGTGAGGCTGACTTCACGAAATATTATGTTACAAAGTACAGCCTATGCGACCCATTGCGACGATCTTCGAGGCATTCGAATCGATGGGGAACAGATCGTAGATGAATCATACCACTGCCGTCGCAGCAGGCACCATGAAAGCTGGATCAACGATGATTCTGTCCATCGAGTCGAAGCACTTCGCAGTCCCTCCAACACCTGTGGACATCGTCACCGGCAAAGGACTCGGGCATACCTCCTCCACAACACCGTAGTGCCTAGTCGGCCCCTTTGGAGGGACGATTGTCTCAAGCGTATTCAATTCTAGGCCCTCGTCCTCATCCTCGATCAGCTGAACCAGCGTCTCGTATCGTACATTCTTGCATTTGGCCAAACTTAGATATCTAACTGAACTTTCGGTGATACCTGCTAGCCACGCAAAGTCTTCCAGTCTCTGCATCTTGAGCTGCGGACAATTTTGGAGCGTGATTGCTTGGAGCCTGGACTTGACGCTTTCGCAGTACGTGCCTAGCCACCGGACAAACTCCTGATCGACTCCGGCCACATTGTCGAGGTGTAACTTCACCAGACGCGGATTTGATTCCACGAATGTACGAAGCTGTGTCGAAGTAAGCCCTGCTCGCTCGATACGCAAAGAGTGCAGATTTCGTAGTCGAAGATGTTGTTGGTTCTCGGCACCAAGGCCGACCAGGGTGTTCCAACACGGACTGCCCCCCGGTGCTTCTCTCCAGTAGTTGGACGACGTAGACTTGTCGCGGATGTATGGATGGCAGAACCTCAGCGTCAGTTCTCGCAGTTTGGAAAGGTTGCTGGCCAGCACAGAAGCAAGTTCAGCTGAGCCAAAGTCGTACATGTGCAGTGATAATGATTTCACACTGTGCGTGAACTCATTCTTCAAGATGTCGGTCGTGATCTTGTTCTGAAGGGATACCTGCCGTCGCAGGATCTCCGAAGGATTCAAGACTTTCAGTGGCTTCTCCAGCATTGCGGTCTTGATGATGCTGAAGTCCAATGATGCGCTGTCTGCATTGTGCTCCATCAACGCCAATCTTGCATGCAGATCGCGAGGGAGTACTGCGACATTCAGTTCTTGCAGCGCCGTCTGCGCAAGTGTGCGATTCACTCGATTTGTTGCGGAGAATGACAACAAGGCATGTAACGGTAAGTGAGCCAAGATTGTTGCCACTAATTCCGTTGGCAGCGACATCAATGTTGCGTCCATGGCGGGAAGGCTATCTCGTAGGTCTCTATGTTTGTTCTCGATATCAAACCTTTAGTATTCTGTCGACATGTTAAGGAGTATGACGCTCAGTATGAGTTGCAGGCAAAATGTAGCATGTTCAAACTGGATTCAAGCACGATGATGGGAGTGTCAAACATATTGCAGCTCCTGAATGTGACATTTGGAAGCTTGTCAGCATGTCAAATGGCAGCATCATCGTGCGCTTGAGCCATGTCCGAATCGCGATCAGGCCGAGATGCTCCGAACCATGTTCATTGGCAGTACTCATTATAAAACATCCTTGTCCGAGAGTGCCGTGAATATGTTCTAGACTGGGAAACAAGCATCTAGCTCGCTACCGATACTGTGGGTGGACGGAGCTAAAGAATGAGGATCAAAGCACGAATGAGCGAAACAAAACCGAGACCCTTTTACGTCGTGCTGTGGTCATGATCGGCGTCAGGGTCCACGATGATCAGTCCTACGTGTCAGCTGCCATCGGTACCTGCCAAGACGTAGGAGATCTACAGTACGCGTACATCGAGCCTCCTTGCTCTTTGCAATGTAGGGTGAAGCATACCTAAATCGAGCCCAGACTAAGATATCTTGTTGGTAGGCATCAGTACGCTTAATACGGAATAGGATACTACTATCCTTTGTATCTCCGAAATAGGGGTGGTGTTAGATGCCTCTTGGGGTTCAACGCGACGCTTTCAAGTTTGATGTTTGCACGTCTGCATCAACCAGGGCACACAGAATCACCTTGTCACGCAACTTGCAATATCGACAATTCGAGGAGTTGAATCTAGTCATGTAATTACTAGTAAATTCAGAAATCTAGTTGTCGCTGTGCATGGCTGTAATGTTGAACTAATAAACCTCGAGATATCTGTTGGGCAGCAAGACATCAACTAAATCTCAGCGCGATACGCATACGCAATTGGCCTCTTCGCCTCCACCAACACGAACCGGGAACATATGTTGCATGTGGCGACCAGAAGTACATGGGAGAGGCCTCGAGGAGTAGACAAAGCTTGAAGAGCACTGAATGTTGACTCAAGGGATTATGGCTACTGTAAATCATGTTCTATCTGTCTTCCGGTTCTTGTCCTTTTCGTGCTTCCTCTTACAGCACGCGACATCTCTTCATGTGAACGTGAATTATAACGCACGAAACAATGCCTCCAGCGAGGTGAGTACGCCGTTTTGTGATAGTTCAGACAATGCTGACTCCACAGCACCTACTCAATACGCAGGCTCCTGACTGAAGTAATCCTCGATAAACTCGATAACCTTTTCGGAGGCAATTGGGATGGTGCCCCAGCCGTCTCCAAGCATCATTGTGGTTTTAGTAGCGTTGGTTGAGGGTGCCCAATGTGTCAGGCTGTCACCGTTGGGGTTACCTGTGCTGATGAAATTGATCCAGTAACTCGACATGACGTCCGCGATCTTGTAATCTGTGCTTGTCCAGTTCAATGTCTGCCCAGTCAATGTTGTACCGTACGGCATGTTGTCAAGAGCATAGTTGATCTCGCTTCCGTGGAAGACACCCGAAGTCTGCCCTGGTGGAGCGTGAGTCCAGTAGTAGGTGTAGACGTTGTTCTTCGCTCCGCCAGCTGCCCACGCGTCCGCCCAAAGCCAGGTCGAAACAAGACTTTGGTTTCGGTAGAAGTTGTTGGTCTGGTTGTTGGCTTCGTTGTCGTTGCTGGCAGGCCAAATGTTGAAGAACTCATCAGCAAGCCCAAGTGGTTCGAAGATGGCTTCATTGTTTGACTTGTAGGTGGTGATGTTTACTCCTGGATTGGGTGCGGCTCCACTTTCATCCTTGTTGTTGCCCGTCAGGATAGGGACGTCACTGTGGTTGTTGAGGGCTAGCGAGTCGGCATAAGACAGTGTCAAGATGTAGTTGTCAATGTTGGGACGGAAGTACGGTGGTTCGATGTAGGCTTCGTTGTCAGCGAATGGTGTTCCAACGAACAATGTGGAGGATGGGGTCCTAGCTCCAAGGATTGTAGACAGCGAAAGATTTCGTGCTTGGGCGACAGTACTAACGTTGAGCTGGTTGAAGAAAGTCACACCATGAGCCTCAGCCGTGGACAAGTTGAGGTGGCTACTCGCGAGGCTTCCGGTGAGAGGATCGTGAGGAGCTCTAGCGCCGCTTTCAGCGATTGCACCCTGAAAGAGGCCAGATGCCTGAGGCGAGTAAACCTGGTCAAGCACCGAAGCGGCTCCAGCAGACTGACCGCCTAGTGTAATTTGGCTACTGTTGCCTCCGAAGTTCTGGATGTTCTCGTTTGTCCAGTGAAGCGCTGCCTGCTGGTCCATAAGACCCCAGTTTCCGGAGCCATTGTACCCGGTCTCTTCGGACAGCTCGGGATGTGCGAGGAATCCCAACGCTCCAAGACGGTAGTTCATAGTCACAACGACGACGCCTTGCTTAGCCAAGCCTGAACCATCATAAGTCAGATCTGAGCCGGCGCCTGACTCAAAGCGTCCACCATAGATCCAAAAGAAGACGGGGTAGTTTGATGTGTTGGTGAAACCCTCAGGGGTCCAGACGTTGAGGAACAAGCAATCCTCGGAGGCTGACGACGAGCCAGGACCAATGCCACCCGACGGGCAACTGTTACCATAAGTCGTTGCGTTCTTCACTCCGCTGAAGCTTGCTGGGTGAGGCGGGTGCGCCCATCGGTATTGTCCTGTCGGAGGGTCTGCATAACGGATGCCTTTGAAAACGTTCACGCCGTCAACGTATTCTGACACTGTTCCTCGATAACTGCCAACATGCTCAACTTCAACAACGGGGTCTGAGACAGCTGCAACGCTCTGGTAGAGGGGAAGGCCAAGGAGGGAAAACCTCACTAAGTTCCGCAAGGTACTCATGTTTGGAAAGGCTGAGAAACGAACGACTGTTGAAGAGAGAGGTGCACTGAATAGTCTCGCGGACACGAGCTTTATAATGAATGCACGATCTAAATAGTCGCCGGCTGGAGACCTCTACGCCATGCATGGCGTTGATAGGCTTTCTTCTGTATGAGCATAGCCGTCAAGTGACGGTGATTGGCCAGTCATCGATGTTTCCAGGGGTTCAGAGTCTATGTTCTCTAGCTCCGACTGTTTAGTGTTGCATTGATCCGCTAGGGCGCACGGATATTGAAGACAGACTTTACGCGCACTCACCATAGAACCGAGGACCACCCGAAGAGGCTGAATGAAGTGGAAGGTTACGCATTCTCTGACGCAACGCGTCCCTACTTACGCGGTACCCAGATTTGACTACGTACTCCTCCTTGCAAATTCTACTATGAAGACTTGGCGGCCTAACCTGTTGTGGAGAAGCCTTTCTTGCCGATCGTCTAGACCTGCAGTCTTGAGGTCGGAATATTACATTTCTTGGTTGAGCTTACTATCATTTGGCTCGCGCGGATGAGCTCCGTATGCTCATGTGTAGTTGTAGCTCTTGAGGCCCGTGTGTGGTGAGGCGTCATCGTTGTATATTGATCACTTGCGAGCCGGAAATGCACAGGTGTTTCATTACAAGCTACGGACTCGGAGGGTTACGTAGTCACTATGGGCCCCCGTCGCTGGCCCCGTCGCTGGCCTGCCGTCTCGTCTCAACGTAGGTAGAGTACGCGGTCGAGGCTCAGCGAAACGACTTTGCGCGCCACAAGACGAATCGCCGTGAAGCGCAAATTAGAATGTTCATTCGAGACACACTACTAGGTGAGTCCTACTCATGGATCTGTTTACCAGGCCTCATATCGAACGTTGTCCCTCACATTGCTCGAGTATATAGTGCCTTGGTGGGCGCTGACTGACAGAAAGCGAAAATGATTGTCAGTTCAACACCAACAGTCACCGTATCGTCTTTAATGTCACTAGCCACAAGTATAGTGCAAAAGAATCGGACGAGCATGAAGGCCATGGTGCCGCTTGCACTAAGACTCGGTATTGGCCTGGCTCAATCTGTGGCTAATGTATACACGAATCGAATGTTTCACGATGTGAGCTGCTGAATCCGATGTCTCGTGAAGTGCAGATTTCGGAGGTCTAGCCGAGCTTTGGCCATCTGCGCCTTGCACCTGCGTGCTGCAAGCAAGTGATCTACACGAACGAACATGCACATATATGGAGCATCAATACAAGGGCCCCATCGACTCGGTTCGAAAAGCCTGGTTTTATGGTAAAACGCTGTGAGGCTAGTACTGATGTAGCTGGTAAGATTGTATTGTATGTGGTATGTAGGTTGGTAAAATGAGTGGGCCAGATTGGTGGATATATGTCATGACTGAGTCGCACTTGCCCAACAACGCCCTGTCAGACGCAGGCACATCTAGAGTGTGGAATAGAACATACAAGCGTACCATTCCCTATCGGGGTTGCCAACAACACGGAAGCTGATTATCAGGACAATGCCTACACCTCCACTGATACCGTGCATCGTCACGTTGATGGAGTCCCAACAGGGGCATTTCGTACCTAGAATTATGCCACTACCAACAGTTTGGTACTACCTGCTCTATCGGAGCTGACACACGAACCTTCGCCCATGCGGGTCTTGTGCCACGTGTGAGCTGCTCCAGCTTACAACGAGAGCCAGACGTCCTCGTCAATTTCGGTTCTCTCGTCGGTTTCCAAGACCAGATTACCGCAACCCGTATTTGTGTGACTCTGTGGATTCTGTCTGAGATTGACAGACGCAGCACATGATTCAGCTAGGACGCGTTTGACGGCCTGTCTCTCCTTCTGGACCGCCCGCCAGTACGTTCTCCAACGTCTCTGTATCATGACTGCCTTGCGACATAACTTTGAGGGGCCCACAACTCGCGAGCAAAGGAAGGCTAACGCCGCAAGCACGAACTCCTTGCCAAATATGTATACCTGCCCATTTGCGCAGGAAAACAGGTCCGAGAATTGCCTGCTGCAGCCAAGTTGCACGAGTCGTTGTTGAAGAGTGCTTTCTGTTGATACGTCAGTTCGAAGCAGGTACGGCTCGTATTCGTCGAGAATAGCTTTGAAGATTTGCCCGTCGGAGAAGGCAGTTGTGAAGTTGCGAACCACTCGACCCTTCGAGGCAGCAACAGCTCGTGTCCATGCCTTGAGCAAGTGTTCGCACCGTGCTTGAACATCGTGGTCGTCGATGAAGTCAACCCATTCCAAGTCTTCTTCGAATGACACATTCAGTCTCTGGATCTCTTGTTTCAAATCGTCCCAGTCTACTATGCCGAATAGCCCGTAGCAGCTGACCAGTGCCCACAGCAGCTTGACCGTTTTCTCTCGGTAACCATCAACAATATCCTCTGCTGACACATCTTCGATGAGCTTGCTGATACCTTTGACATGGGTAAGAGCTGCTAATGCTACCTGCACATTCCACACCTTTGCCGCTCGACTTGGGCAAGGTAATTTAAGGTAGCGACTCAATGGCCGCGTGTTGTGGGCGGCGATGAGTAGAGTGTCTCCCTCTGGCATGCAAATTGTGGTTGTGTCACCGTCGTGTGTTCTGCCTAGCTCTTTCGACGAGGTCTTGTAAAGGAGTAGCTCTACCAATCGGGTCAGATTCACTCCATCTCGAAGATCTACAGCAATGTTCCCGATACGATAGGATACCTCTTCTATAGCTTGCTGCTCATGGTAGACCTCGTATCCCAATTGACGAAGAGCCCTCAACGAGTCGCCGACGGCAGGATTGACCATCTGCATCAGGGATTGCACAGCTATCGTGGAAGACTTGAACGTAGCATTGCGGTGGAAAAGGCAAGTGCCGGACTCGATGCCTGTATGTTGCTGCAGGAGATCGAGAGCTTTTAGAAGCATGAGACTTCTGAGTATGGTCCTGCTACCCAGATCGTTGGTCGATGCTCCGGTACCGGCCGACTTGAACCCGACGTCTTCTTTGCGAAGCAGGAATGCCTCAATAAATTGTGCTAGGAGCTTGCGGAGTCCAGACTTTGCTGGGCTCGAACAGGAAGGCTTCTTGACATTGTGTGCACTGACTTGCTTGCCAGTCACCACCTCGAGGGCAATTTTCAGCAAGTCGTTGTGGTAGTTGTCAATCCAGAACTTCAAAAACTGCTTTCTTCTTCCGACATCATTGACGAGGTTCTGCATCTGAAACATTGTTTCATGGGACAGACTAAGCGACCCGTATAGCACAGCCGCTTGCACCCTGCTGTGGATCAGGGCAATCTCGGGAGAATTGTATAGGTCAACGAGCATCTTTCTGGATTTGTCCTCGTCGAGTTGGTCTGGCTGCGCATGGGCTTGCTCGAAAAGATTGTTCAGGAGCTGGGTAACGACTATCTCCTGTTGACCTAGCCAGTCTTCTTCATAAAGCGCAGGATTCGTGATGTGTTCGAGGATAGGAGCTTGCTGATGTGGGACGGGCTGATGCTGTAAAAGAGGTCGCACGAATCTACTAGGTATCTTGGGAGTTATCACTTCTTCGGGCTCACTCCTGTCAAGGAAGGGGGCTTTGGGAGAAGATGCCCTTGGACGGCACTCGTCCTTGACTATTACTCTCGGGCCAGCGTTCCAAGCTGTCCTCTTCTTTGGCGTGCTTTGCTGTGTCTGGAGAGCGCTCCTGCCAACCTCGTACATTGTTGATACAACTGGCGAGCTACAGTGCGACTCCTGCGGCTTGGGAACCTGGTCGAGCCTTGCCTGAGCTAGGAATTGCCTCCTCTGGAAATCTTTGTCGACCGTCACATACTCTTTCTTCTTTACGCTTTTCTGCGCTGGGCCTGCCCTTCTCGTAGTCTTCGAAAATGGCTGCACTTGAGTTGGCGGAACATTTTCTTTTCCCGTTGGCGCACCAGCTCTGTCTTCTGAGACTGCTTTCTCTTGCGCTGTTGCATTGTGTTGTAAGGGCAGTCGCTTGGCTCTTGACTGCATTGTCGAACTTCTCCTCTGTGTTTTCTTCTCAGCCATTCGTGCAGCTAGTCCTGTGAGATCGGTCGACAGTACTGGAACCGCCTGGTCATCTGCGAGCACCACGTTCTTGACCGGACTGAATATCCCCATCCACATTGAAGGCTGTGTTGTGTCTTCTGATGGCATGTAGAGTGTTCTTCTCCTCGCATCCCTCTCCATCTGCTGCTTCGTCGACTGTACTGGTGCGTCCATCTGGTCCTCGACAACCTCCGGTACAATTGGGACTCTCGCCGGTAATCGTCTGGGTGCGGCTGAAGATCTTTGCGCCTTGGCATTTCGTGATGCGTGTAACCCCTTTTCGCAAGCTACAGGATTTTGCGAGGCTTCTGCCCCGGTTCGAGCCTTGATAGGAGGTATGACGCGCTTGGCAGGCTGTGATAGACTGGACAGCGGCCCCCTCACAGGCTGCAATACTGGCTGTACTGGCCCCTCATGGTCTTCGTGTATGGCGAAATTCGTCGTTCCTCCACGCGCTGTCTGCCCTCTCCTCGGTTTGACGTTTCGAAAAGACGCCTTGAAGGCGGTCGTGAACTCTATGTCAGTGGTGGTATCATCGTTGTAGGTGTTGTCAATGGTGTATTGATTAGGTGCCACTGGGCACGGTGTCGCTATCGAACGTCTCATCTTGTCTCTATCATCCTGTTCGGGACTGCACACGTGCCGGTTCGTTAACGATGGTGTATTGTGTAATACAGACCAACATGTTCTGAAGAGCATCGCGACGGTGGCCAGAGTTTGGCCAAAAGTTCACCAGTCGTTGTCATGGCAACCGAGCGGACGCGTCTGGCCGAGCCTCACGCGATCTGCTGACTAGCGATCCACATTTCTGGCTACGTTCCTCGACTGTGCCGGAGAAGCCGCGCATCGTCAGCAAAGTCACGGAGCAGAGTGACATGGTCGGCGACATGGGATTATGCCTCCTACTGAGATCCTCTACTACCTTTCGCTTCCATCCTCCCTTGTACGCAAACATTGTCCATCACAATGGTCGCTCATCAAGCCTGCATCATCCACTGAGATGACAATGTTTCTTTCATGATAAGCCTTTGACTGGTTCTTTGATATGGCTGCTATGCCGTTGTTACGCCTTCATGTGCAAATCCTTTGTGCGGGGACTATATTTAGAAAAGCGATAAGAGCTGGGGATAGCTTGCACGACAAGAGTACTCCATGTAGTAGGGGCTTGACTCTGGGGCGCACATTGCACAAGGCACAGTGCATATACACGTGATATAAGCTACATCCAGCCCACCGCATCAGCTGAGTCCTCTCGATGGCAACAGCTCTTTTCTTTTCGTTTCTAGATACATCGTCGTCACCGCGCTCGGTATGCTGGGTTTTGGAGGATGATGCCCTTTCGTTGAGGATCTAGGGGTCACAGCATTACCTAACGAGCTCACTACACGAACCACCTCACAGACACGGGAAACTCAGAGATGACTTGGAGCAGAGTGCAGAGCCTTCACCGCAAAACTTTGCACAAAGTACACATCGCTTAGCCGTAACCACTTTCGATGATAACCATATTTTGCTGTTGGTCTTTGTAGGAAGATACGAGTCGTCTATTGGTGCTAAGAATGTGCTAGATGGTAATGTAGTAGCAGTTACTGAGCCGAGTCTATATCTTTAGAAGAATGCAAACCAGAGCAAAGCTCCTACGTCAGGATGGACACCTACGAAACTAAAGAATGACTGATAGAGGAGGCGCAAGGACGACTAAGTTTGGCTGAAACTGTACCACTCTTATAGTAGCGACAACGGCAGACTAGCGGGTTGTTGCTCCTCCATGCGGCTCGAAGACGCTTGTCTTATTATGACTTGTGACGCTCTAGGAAAATAGAGTACCTGCGACCTTTTGTATTCAGACTATCATGACATCCTTCACTGGACACTCACAAAGCGGTGGGCCTTCTTTCGGGGCATTCCCATCCTCCTTTAGACACTCCGTATACCCTATCCTATGCAATTCACCTGACTCATCCCGCGTACAGATTAAACAGGCTTTTGCCGTCCTCTCCCCATCTTTCTCCTCTTCGCTCATAAGCAGAACCACTACGTCGATCCACGTATCGTTCTCATACGTATCAGCATCATCGTCCAGCCACACAAGATCGCTGTATTCCTGTCCGAACGTTCTCAATAGACTACACTTCTCCTTCGGAGGTGGTATACTCTGAGCGGGAAATCCGAACATATCTGCCAGCGACGTGTGCTCAGTGAAATCATGGCCTGCACCAGTCTTTACAGCTCCCCAGGATGAACGAGCCTTGATGCAGATCCAGCCTTGACCATCTTCGAGGACTTTGCCACTGAACGCCACATTCTGGTCACGGAACCAGCTGGCATCCACAAACTCAGCCACGATTTTGCTGTCCAAGAGATCGATATTTTGCGTACCGAGCAATTCCACTGGTGAGTCCTGTGAGGCCCATGACCAAGACGGAGCTCGGTATGACCGACCTGTAGCCTTTCGACCAGGACCGCTGCGTTCCCAGCAGAGGGAGCGAAGTATGTCGTACCGAAAATGGCCTGCGAAGTAGCTCCATGGTGGCTGATCATTTTCCCTAAGCTCGATCGATCTCCGTGGCCACATATCTGCAATGACCCTCGCAACACCACTGACAGCGACAAGCTTGTCGGCAGCACGTGTCAATGACCGATGGGAATATTCTTTATCTACCACGCTCCAATACCAATATCTCCAGAGAGCGCGCTCCATATTCGCGATAAAACTTTCCGACAACACAGTACCAGCTGCAGTTACCGCTTCGACTCGCTGTTTTAGTTTCATGAGCGTCTCACTTCTTCCGTTCCGATAATAGAGGTCCTCGCTTTGCATCATACCATGATGACACTCCCAGTATAACTGATCAGTGGAGAAATGAATGATCCTCGGCGACAGCAAGCGCTCCTGTAGCACCCACCCACGGTCTCTGAGCTTGCTATGAAGCACGAGGTCGCCCATATCTCGCCACGATTTCGAAAGCTCAGAACTGTGGCTTTTGCCTTCGAAGAGAAAGATTCTACTTTCTTCACCATTGGATAGAGTGGTAGTGATGTCAAAGCTTTCTTCAATACTGAAAGGAGAGTCTGACTTGAGGTTGAAGATGCCTTCTGTGCTATCTTCTGCCCGGTCGGCTGCAATCGTGAAGACGGCACCTTGGTATACCGAGGCCATTAGAGATGCCTCTCTTGCCCAGTCTTCTCCATCGTCTTGGATGATGCAGATGCTGTCGATCCAGATATAGCTTATACCCATCCTAGCTGTAAACAAAATAGCATCAGATAGAGTTTTCGGGAGCGAACCAGAATCAATGGAGGCATGCCTGTCGTCAAAGTTGTCCGTTGTTGTTTGCCACACAGGACTAGACATGCCCCATCGGTAGCTCAGAGCTACGTAAGGCACAGAGAAGGTTGGTGTGTCGATCAGTCGGAATTCGAGCTGTGGCAGGCTATCGACTTTGCCTGGCCAGGAGCCTTGCACAGAGCTCATTATTTGGATCAGCCGTGCCGGCTTCGCAGGTCCCACCAACTGTGCTCGAAAGGTCGAAGGACATCTATGATCCCACAAGAACATGATCTCCTCCTCGAAAGTAAGACTGTCAGTGTAATTGTGTTGGGATGCTCTTCGGAGCTCCGAACAGGCCTCCCAAGCATGCCTTGACTCTTTCATGGCATCAAGGATCTGTACATTGTCTTCATGAGATTCCTCATACATACAATCTTGACTACATAAGCAGTCTCGTAGCCAGATCATTGCATGTTCCAAAGCCTGATCCGTAGCCGTATTTTCAGCTAGCAGTCTCACTGCTCCGGTCCACTGAGCAGACACATCATGGGTAGAAGCTCGTACACGTAGCCATGTGATGTAGCTACCATCGTTCAAATGGCCGTACTCCCAATCCTCGTTCGAATCCACGGGCACGACGTTTATCGCAACAGACTTGTGCGGAGCATAGCGCCAAAGAAAGACGAGCCTGACCTTCCATTGCGTCCGGTCTGCATCCGGCTGCTTCCAGGGCGATGGGTAAACAAAAGGTGCCCGTGGGTGCTGGATGTGATCAAGTATGCTATCGCACATGGGACATTGCTCAGCACTTTCTGTTAAAGCGGCAAAATTAGGATGAACGAAGTGACCTTTCGATGAATTGAGCCTTTGTATGTTAACGGTGCTACAATACTTGCAGAGTAGTGATGCCATTGATAGTTGATCAGATTACACTCTTTTCGTCGGGTTCTTAATACTACCTTCCACGGTGTTTCCCTTTGCACCTATTATCCACACGCCGGACGGTGACCGTCGCACGGCTAAGTGGCGGAGGGCCTGATCGGCGAGGGGCCTGATCGGTAGGTGGCCTAACCCGCGAGCCTGCTTTCATCCACCAACGATAGGACGGCAAGGAGGTCTGACATCCAAAACAATATCAACAGACCTTGCTATGCCGATACTACGATGCGTTAGATGCAAATTCGACGGCTCCGTACCGGTACCTCAACTCTGAAAAGCAACGACGAGAACCGCCTACCCAGGGAACTCGCCTACCGCACAGGAGTTCGCTGCCTTCCACCCCAAAATCGGCCACATTACCGCAAAGAACGGAAGGCGTCAGGAGCTATTCCTGCGGCTAAGCAAGGTAAGTGTGATGACAAAAGCCTATGAGGAGCAATCGCCTCCACAAGGAGTAACACTGCCATCCACGGAGCAGAAAGACGCACCCTGGTGTCAAGCGTTCTGTAAAACACCCATGACATTACCAACCACCTGGCCTGCTGACGACATCCTCTCCAAATCCGACCTATTCACGGCACCACCAACCAGCCCAACGTGGTCAAAAGGACGCTTTCAAGAAATCAGCACCCGACAAATGCCAGTCCGCTCAAGCACCTACGAGGCGTGGCAACCGGCAGTCGCCACAGCCGCGCCCAAGCTAACGAGTACAGCCGAAGCATCAAGGCGACCGCTAAAGCATGCACGAACTAGTCTTATCTATAAATCAGATACAGGTAAATCCCACCCGACACCCATATTGAACGCATCAGTGCAAGATACAGACTACGACTTCATTGATCTCGCGTCGCCCGAAGCATCACCACCAACAGCAGCATCCTCATTATCAAGTCGTAGATTCTCCTTCGACGCCAACGCACCTGCAGATTGGGAACTCATCCAAATCCCCTCTCGCCAACCAGCTCCAGCACCGGGCCGCACCCCAACACCACCACCAAAAGACATGACCCCTCGCACTTCATTATCACCAACCGACGAACTCTACTTCACTCGCCTCCCCCCCTCTGCTCGAATGCCCAAGCCTAGAAACCCTTGACCTCAACACCACTGATCTCGAGAATACTCCCACTGAGCTCTCTCTTCCGTTGCCCACCACCCGCTTCTGCGGCAGCGCGGTATACACCCACGGGCGGTTCATGCGGCGACGCAGAACGGTCAAGCTGAAGGTATATGCGAGCCGTGAGGGCGTGGGCAGGGAGTGCGAGCTGAGGGAGTTCGAGGTGAAGGAATCGGGCCCGAGCTATTACCGTCAGGTCACGGTGGACGAGAAGGACGAGTGGCGGGTGTGGTGACTGAGTAAGTGATTGGGGCGGACGGGGCGAGGAGATAGATGGTCGTGTTGTACTGTAGCTTGTGGCGTTGGAGGTGAAATTGAAGAAACTCCTAAAATGTAAGAAATGACATAACTATGATAAAGCATTACTGTTATCCTGCACCAGTAGTACGATGATTCTGTGACGAGTCCCAAGCTCCCGTCGGTTACCCATCAGGCTACGATAGCACAGTAAAGGAGATTTGAGAAAGGACAGGTAGAAGGGGGTTTTACGAATATTGACACTCTCTCATCCTCAGACATGTGAGCTCAAATGATATGCGTTAAAGGCTAGTGTTATCCCTCCTCCTTTGGACAGTACCATGGCTTCTTGCCATTTTGTTCTCAGACCTCATCTATGGTTCTCCTTCACCGTAAGCGCTTGACTTGTTTCCTCTCGGTGGCCCACCCTTATGCTAGCTAACGTCGATACACGAAGAATGTGCACCTCTTGTCTTCCTCAGTCGGAGGGTGCTCGGTCTTACATGGGCTTGCTGCTCAGCAAATAATAGTTTTGGCGTCGTAGACGGGGAGCACGTCTCGTGCAACGATACGATCACGTATAGCCTCGGCATCTCACCGAAGCAGCACACGGATCGCATCGGTGTACAAGACAAATGCACCATGCCCGGCCCCCTCCCACGAACTCCCATGCAGTGACAATGGTCTCGCGACATGACCCTGCTTTCACAGACTCCTTCTAACCAACCAAGTTGCTTGCCCTTTGCTGTCCAATCCATCTCTACCATGAGTTACTCCCCTGATGCTTCTAGCACCTTTCATCTTGGCCATGTTATTTACGTCGCCGGGAAGCTGGCGATCTGTGGTTTGCCGCAATCCCTTGTTTTACTTCATTCTCAGCCCTCCATGTTCGAGGACCAGTAGGAGCATTCAGAAGCGGTGGCTTTGTGCCAATTGTCCCGCCTTGGGATGGCATGGTTTGACGTTCAGACTGCATCAACGCTGCTAGCGGCTGGGAAGTCATCTCTGGGTGGCCCGAGTCGCTTGTGGCGTACTTAGATGCCTGCAGACCTGATCGCACTGGCGCTGCTGGAACATTGGATTCGATCACTGGATGGCCATCGACTGCGCCTGTAGTGAATTTGGATGCGTGGAGACCTGATTGTACCGACGTTGCTGGCGCCTGAGAATTGGCCATTGGCTGGTCCTCGACTGCGATTGGTGCAAACCTTGATGCTTCGAGACCTGGGGCCTGTTCAACATTGATACTATCACTCTGCTGACCACTAACTGTGGTGCTAGAATCGTCCGGTATCGGCTGCGCTTTGTTCTTCGCGCTCTTCATCTTTCGTCTCGTCTTCTTCTTGGCTTGTGGACCTTCCGATTGACACCTATCAGCTTGGCTGTAGGTAGAGGTCTCACGCTCCGCTATAATGTCAGTATCTTCCTTCCCTTGGCTTAGGACCGCTCTACCAATCTGCTGTGTGACCACATCTTTGGCTGACTGTTTGGCTGTCATGTCAGAGGTTGCGTCTTTTCTCGGGACCAATTCACTTTTGGATGAGTAACTCTGTCCGCTCCCGAGCGCATCGATGCCTGCAGCGCCAATTCCCCAATCTGGCTTCGGCTCTTGATCATGACACGGGGTGGGGTTTCCAAGCGCTTGCCCCCCCTGTCCATCCTGGGATTTGCTCATACCAGCGTCAGCATCGTCCTGCAATACTGAGACCTCAGTGTTGTGGACGTCAAGCAGCCACTTGTTCAGGTCTCCAATCAACTGCTCGATCTTCCGCTCGCTTTCTCTCTGAATCTGTTCGTTGCATTTTCCAAGCTCCCCTATCAACTTTGCGAGCTTTCCGTCATTGACCTGACCAGTAAGTTGCCCAAGGCGGGTGATTAGAGACGAATCACTGCCTCGAGGCTTGTCAAGATCATGCCGCTTCATGAATTCACCCAGTGGCGTCAGTGTTTCGAGGATGTGATTGAGCTTCGATTGTGTTCTCCGGCGCGATGTTTCCTGTGCTGCATTCCTTGCCGCGATCTCTTTGTAGGCGAGATAAATCCCGACATTAAACTTTGTCACATCTGTCCACCAAAGTCGGTCATCACGTATCTCGTCGAGTGAGATTAGCGATGGTGCAATCGTACTGTCTCGGGCTCGCAGAGCAAGGTCTAAAGCGTCGATGCTATGTGAACCTCTGATCGTGCAACCCAGTTGTGCAACTCCTTTTCGGGCGATATCCTGGTCAATGACAAAGTCTATCTTCGTCGATGAGAGTCTCCATGAGGATCTTTGTTTCTTGTCTGCTAGACGCTGTCGGATGTTTGATGAAGTTGCCGTGAAAGCTGGGCCTTTGAGCTGGCTGGCAATCTCAATACGTGTCGATCCACCAGAAACTGAGTGCCGTCGCCCTTTTGCAGCAGCCAAAGACTCACTTCTCAACTCCCAAGCATCTTTTGCGAAGCCACGGGCAGTCTGCTCGAAGTCTTTGGCCACCTTCGCCAGTCTCTGAGAACGTCCATGTGCATCCATACGTTTCCGACTTGTGTCAAGCACAAATCTTGCGTGTAGAGGGAGGCCAGCAGATGTCTCGATCTGCTTCGATCTGCTTCGCTCAATGTCGATAACAGCTTCATTATTCGCAACTTGAACTTGTTGCGCTTTGAGTCTTTCGCCACAAACACCAATTGTACCTTTTTGCTGTGCAATCGTGGCTTCACAGTCTGCAATGAACACCTGTTGTCTCGCAAGCATGGTTTCATGACCAGCGAGCGCAGTCTTCTGCTGCGCATTGACGGCTTCGAGGTGTGCAATGCTTGTCTTTTGATTCGTGATTTGGGTTACATACCCAGCCAGTGTGTTCCTCTGCTCCGTAATTGTGGCTTCGAGATCTGCAATGATCACCCCTTGCTTCTCGAGCTGGGTTTCATGATCAGTGACTGTAGTCTTCTGCTGTACGATACTGGCTTTGAGATCTGCAATGGTTTTGCCCTGCTCCAAGATTCTGGTGTCGCGACCAGAAAGCTTGGCTTTTTGCTGGATGATCGTGGCGTTACTCTCGTCAATGACCCTCTTCTGTTGGGCGATCTTGCTCCCCTGGTCAAGGATTGTGCTCTCACGCTGTAAGATCAGGGCATTACTCTCCTTAATGGTATCGCGCTGTCCTGAAATTATACTTTCATGATCAGCGGTTTTGCCTTTCTGCTGCATGGCTGCGGCTTCGTGGCTCGCAATGGTGACCTGTTGTTCCGCAAGCTTGCTTGTCTGACTGGCGATTGAGATATTGCACGACATAATTGTATCTTCACAATCTAATATCGTGTCCTCAAGCTTTCCTACCTTACTCTTGTACTCTTCCAGCTCATCGCTCTGGACCTGCAGGCGTGTGTTCGCCGCAAGAAGATCATTGTATTTCATACCGAATTCACTGGCATTGACAGCATCTTTCGCTCGAGCGTCTTTACATTCTACTAGTTGGCGTTGTAGGTCCTTGACTTGGCTGGACAACCCAACGTTATCGAATTCGAGTTGTTTCTGTGCCGTGCTGGCTGCATGCCCTCTCGAGTCAGATGTGGCTTTGTCGTCCTTCACTTGACGTAGTTCAGCCAACAAGGTTCGTGTTGTGGTGGTGAAGCATAGCGAGTTGTGGAGAGCTGTACGCATGGCTGTATCCTCTAGCTTTGCTCTGTCTTGTGTCATTGCTTGGATTGTCTGAACGAAGATGGCCTCATTTCGCGTCTTGTCAGCCAGCAGCTGTTCGATGGTGACAGTCTGCTGATCGCATTTGGTTTGCAGACTGCTCACTTGATCGTCCTTCGTGGTGACAATGGAATCAGCACGGACTGGAAGGGCAGACATGTCAAAGGCATACCTAGCCTTCAGCCCGACCAGCTTGTCCCCCTTCTTCCACAACCCGCAGATTCGGGAGACAAAAAAGAATGCCACAACTAGCAAGGCCAAGATAAATAAAAGAGAGAGCAGCGTCAATGTAGCTGAGTTCGATTTGATGGATTCGTGAGTCTGCCACATAAGGTCGTCTACCACTGAATATGGTGATGTGGTTGAGACTGTCCACGTATACGTGCCAACATCCTGAAGAGAGACCGTTCTCGAAGGGGCGAAGTGGGTGATAGAAGGGCGAATGTCGCAGGCAGACTGCTGGTAGGAGGCAGAAATTTCAAAGGCGGCGGGATACGCACAATTCTGGGTGCAGGCATGGTCGAGGAGGCGCGTAGGCAGGACCCTGCCGAGCGCTCGACCTATGCTAGCGGTCCAGTCCATGCTACATAGATTGTGTGAATGTTGGACGGCAATTTGGTGGAGAGAGAGGAGGAAGGGAACGATTGAAGGAAAGGATGATGATGTGGGCGACAAGCTACGCCAAGCATTGATTGTCTGTGAAAGTACCACAGTCTTGACTCAGTGACAAGGTGGAGTTGTATGGTGAGTGAAAGTGCAGCACTGTACCTTGTGTTCTTAGGGAAGGATGCGTGGCTGCGTTGGCAAGAAGGATAGTGAAAGAAGATGAAAAAGGAGCTCTCACACACTCAGGCTGCTTGCTTGACGCCACAACAGCTGGGTAATACTTGGCCTCGGTGACTGCAACATTCTCACAGAGATGGTACTCAGCTCATTAGAATTATGCAGTGTACGTCGACATCTAGGATTAGTATTGCTTGCGCACAAAACCCGACGAAGCGGGCGCACAGCCTGCCTGGGAGCAACAAGCAGCATGGTTCCAATCAGGTACTCTCACCCTGTTCCGTGGTTGTATATGACAAGGAGCATTAAGTAGGCACCGGCCATCATGGCAGCTGTTCGACTCACAAGGTGTGCTCCGAGGCAGGAACGGTGTTTTGTGCAGATCGCGGCACGAAAACCGTTGCCATTTCCATTTTTAACCTTCTTCTTCAATCCCGGTTGAGTCAACACTATCGTCGACCCTGTCGTAAGGTCAGTGTAATGAAGCATGGAGGCGAAGTTGACAGCAATATTGTACGTGACTGTGCACTGATATTGCAACGTGGGAGCGAAATTATCGCACGTGACTTAAGTCTGCTTGTTGTTTGATCGTCACTTCCTGCTCGGGCCAAGTAGCGCCGTGGTGGTCGTTTCTCGAAACTCAGATGTGTAAGCAAGCCGTCTTCTAGGAGCTCTGGAAGATTGATCACCCGCAGCCATCCATGCCAGACGCCTCTCCATGTGTTACAGCACCATTCGCTTAGTCATTCGCAGGACAACCTTGTCACCACTGAGTATCAATTAGGTCCCTCTCAATGCCGAAGCCGCGATCACCGGCTATAGCCTGGTCGCTCGGCGGCGTCGACTATGCATACACACGCAAGGCCGCACTTGATGTGTGGTGAGAGTAAGTGAAACACCCAGGGCAATACGATTTCGACTGGCCAGACGTCTTCAGCACCATGAGTTATATTAAGCCTTTCACTGTTACCTTTCCGCAAGCTCGCATCATCGACCTCCAAGAGCGCCTCAACCGGGCTGCCTACCCAGATGAATTCGACAACGTTGGATGGGATGCTGGGACGCCTTCGGGCGATGTGCAAAGGATATGCGACCACTGGCGAACGCGTTTCAATTGGAAGGAAGCTGAAGCACGTCTCAACGAGCTCCCGCAATTCACCACACCTATCCAATGTGACGGTTTCGAGGAGCTCTCCGTCCACTTTGTGCATGTGAAGAGCCAATCCGCCAATGCCATTCCTCTTTTGTTCTCTCATGGTTGGCCGGGCATTTTCATCGAGGTCTCTAAAGTAGCCAGTCAACTCACGAAGTGTCAAGGGGATGGACCAGTATTCCATGTCGTGGCACCTCCTCTGCCCAATTTTAGCTTCTCACAAGGCACGAAGAAGCGTGATTTCGCGATCGAACAGTACGCTGAAACATGCCACAAGCTGATGTTAAAGCTTGGTTACGAGCAGTATGCTACTCAAGGAGGTAAGCATGGGAGGTGCTGACCTGTGTGATACCATGCTAAATCGACACCAGGTGACTGGGGTTGGTACGTGACTAGAACGATATCTCTTCTTTACCCTTCTTCCTGCCTCGCAACCCATTACAACATGGATGTTGGTGATCCTCCCCCATCACTTGCGGATGCCGCCCCTGTTGATTCACACCCGCTGCCCTCGGAGCCATCTCCCCGTGAGCGCAACGGTAAGACACGGACTGCTTGGTTCGATCAGGAGGGTTTCGGCTACAACGTGCTACAATCGACCAAGCCGCAGACGATTGCTTTCGCACTTGCAGATAGCCCTGTCGCACTTCTCGCCTGGATTTACGAGAAGCTCCACGACTGGGCGGACAACTACCCATGGACCATGGATGAGATCTGCACTTGGGTGTCGATATACTGGTTCAGTGCTGCTGGACCGACTGCTGCATGTCGGATCTACCACGAGATGATACATGATAAGTATGGCAACTACGTGCCTTCTGACTCACTGGGCCGGGATTTTCAAGGTGCGGTGGCTGGTAAGCCAAAGGTAACCAGAAAATGGCTGAAGCGGGACCAAGGGACTGGGGTCAAGATTGGGCAGAGTCATTTCCCTGGCGACATACATGTCTTGCCGAGTGCGTGGACGAGGACAATTGGCAACGTGGTGTTCGAAAAAGAGCATGAAAGTGGTGGCCACTTCGCGGCTTATGAGAAGCCGGAAGAGCTTGTAGAAGACTTGCGGATCATGTTCAGGCCTGATGGGGAGGTTGGAAAACTGTGGGCCTCGATCGGTCTCAACAGAGTCACCTAGGCTGCAAGCTCAATGATGAGGTCTGCGCCTGATTGACTAGATAGTCGCACGACGCCTTCGCTTCACACGTGCCCAGCTTGACGGTGCCTAGGCTCGTGGTGCTTGTCTCTCAGGCATTCTTGGGATAGAGATCTCTACATGTCTCCGGCGCGGGACCATGGTCAACGCAGTCCGTCTACTTGGTCAACACCGACAATGGACTAATGCCATCACCGCTGCGCCGTCAGGTACTATGTCCTGATGCATAGATACAGCTTGGACAGTCGCAAGGTTGGTGTGTCATTCTGAGGACTACGTCTCTGTCTCCATCTATGCGCAGGGTTCCTAATACCAAAATACAATGCACATCCAAAATATGTTTGGCCAATCATTGCAGTCCCAATCATACCTTCTCAGGCTCGACTGACACTGCACCCAAGATTGTCCGTTGTTTCATTCTCCATTCCATAAGACGATTTCCGTACATCATGGGCGTTAACCTCATAGGAACGCTTTTACAGGAACGTTGATTGTTTTGCGTTGTTCATATGGAGGAGAAAGGAAGAGTTGCGCTCGACGCGAAAGATTTTGAGATGACTGGTCTTGGCGGTGAGTTCAAGCTAACCAACTTCGGATCGCAATCACATGCCTCGAGCTTTCTGCAGGAGCCAGCTACGTCACTAATTTGCCGGTGCATTGTCCTGCGCGACACTGCGATCGGACTGCCACTCCAAGTCCTGGCGGTATCTTTGGCGTCGTGAGAGCCAGGATTTTTGATCGGCGACTGTATATCTGCTGTGCTTTGGACCATGGCTGCATGCTCGTTGGAGGTGCGGTGCGACATTCACAACACCAATACCGGCAGCTAAGCTTCCAACACCACAATGCCAGTCCCATTCCTTGGACGTCTTTTCTGGCGCGAATACCTTGCTCTACTCGGCTCCCTAATACTGGTCGCATTCGAGGTAGTTGCTCGTGTCATCACGCTTTGCCTCCCCCAACCTGTCCTTCGCTTGGGCTACAATGCTTCCAGATCTTTATTCAACAGACTGTCTTCGCCAAAATCCAAAAAGGCACGGTCGCGCAAGAAGGATATCTCTCATTCAGTCGCTACCTGTTCCGACTTCACTGAGCTATGCGCTCTGTGGGGATATTATGCCGAAGAGCATATCGTCCAGACAAAAGATGGCTATCTGCTAGGAGTCCATAGGTTGCCCTTCAGGAAAGGCGAAGAGCAGGGAGGAGCCAGAGTCAATGCTGGTTCAGATTCGATTAGCAAACCCGTCGTCTACCTCCACCATGGCCTGCTCATGAACAGCGAAGTGTGGGTGTGCATCACCGAAGAAGAGAGATGTTTGCCCTTTCAGCTCGCGGAACAAGGATATGATGTCTGGTTAGGGAACAACAGGGGTAACAAATATAGGTAGGGCTACTTATCAGTACCGACTGTTCCCTTATCACACCAACTAATGCTCCTACAGCAAGAAATCCACAAAAAGCTCGCCCTCGTCGACCAGGTTCTGGAACTTCTCTATCGATGAGTTTGCCTTCCATGACATTCCCGACACAATTCACTACATACTCCAAGCTACTTCACAACCCTCGCTCTCCTACATTGGATTCAGCCAAGGAACGGCACAAGCCTTCGCAACGCTAGCGATTCATCCCGACCTCAACGAGAAGGTCAACCTTTTCATAGCCTTGGCTCCAGCAATGTCACCTGCTGGTCTAAGCAATGGCATAGTCGATGCTCTTGTCAAGACAAGCCCTGATCTCCTCTTCCTCACCTTTGGGCGCAAGTCCATCCTCTCAGCCGCAACGATGTGGCAGTCTATCCTTTACCCTCCCATCTTCGTGCGGGTGATCGACATGTCCCTTGGTTTTCTGTTTGGCTGGTCTTCTAAGAACATGACTGCCCATCAAAAGCTTGCGGCTTATCCACATTTGTACAGCTTCACAAGTACGAAATCCGTCGTACATTGGTTCCAGATCATAAGGAACAAATCCTTCCAGATGTACGACGATGACTCGTCGGGAAAAGTGAGCATAACAGCAACGAATCGATACTACAAACCCGCAAAATTCCCCACTCGAAACATCAAGACGCCGATCGTGCTGGCTTATGGAGGCAGCGACTCACTGGTAGATATTCGGGTGATGCTCAAGGAGCTGCCAAGGCATACCATTGCCACAGAGATAGCTCACTACGAGCATCTTGATTTTCTATGGGCACAAGACGTGGACAAACTCGTCTTCCCACACGTCTTCGAGGCACTTAGATATGCGGTGTCCCACACTAACGGCAGCGCCAACGGCACAAGTCGCTATTTGGCCGCAAAACTAGGTGATACATCACATCTCCACAGGCGCAAAGAGAGTGGCAGTCGAGGGTCGGAAGACGAGGGTGGATCGTCCTCAGACTACGATACGACTTACGATAGCTCAACGAAAGCCATACCCGGCACGAAGAGCTATGCGCAACAGCAAAGGGAAGCACCATATGCAACAGGGATGACATCAGCCGCTGCGCCGAGGCTGGATGGGACGAGTGCTGATGCGTTGAGGCCTAGGACCCCTATCAGGCCAGCAACGCCTACGAGTCCGACCGCAACGTGGGTGGCGCAGCAAAGAAGAGCCATCAACAATGTCGCTCATGGCAGCAGTGACGAAAGTGGACCCGAGACGTCGCGGCAGAAGACAATATCAAACAATGTCTCGGCCGATGAAGCCACGAAAGAAATACTCGCCATCAAAAGCAAGAGAAGCAAGCAGCTCGACGATGAGCTGATGAGTGTTGGGTCCGGGACTGGGAGGACGAGTCCAGCAGCGATCCCCCACGTTGGTGCCAAGGGTATTGAGATACCTGTTGGCAGACCGACCACCGCAAACGGAACAATAGCTAGTGCTCGGTAGGTGAGGCATGATAGCTATTCATCGTAGCTGCTGTGAGGTTTCTATCAGCTCAATGAACTCGTAATGTCGAAGATGGACGAGTAAAGTCTAGGATTTAGCATAGAGATATCGCTAGATTGGAGCGAGAACGACAGGCCAAGAAGCAGCAAACCATGCACCTCCACTTCGAATGAGTCATCACCAATGACCCGGCTTCCAGTGTGAATTGCCCGAAGGAGATCTAATGCTAATGCAAGAAACTTCTGAAATAGCACTAGTGTGGTTAAGAAAGCGTTGTTCTCCATCATTGAAAGTCTAGATACCAGCAATACTGGCAGACGAACTTGTGACATCTCGCAAAGACTGCAGCTTCTAGCTACGGCATGGTTGAACTGCATAATGCGTAGCTCCAGGCAAATCGCCAGTGGTGGATCAGGAATCAAGAAACCGAGATGGGCTATCAGAATCCTCACGTCGGGATCTTGTCGCTCCGCGTATCCATCGCCACGGGCCCGAGGACCGGGTAGCACTCGGCCGCGGGCTATCGCACGTAGAGTCGTCGCACTAGTACTACTGACCATGCCCATGAAACCGCCAGCTATAAAGCAGGCACTGGATCCTTGTTGCACAACATCATCTCACGACACGACCAAGTGACTAGTCTGTCCGTTCTGCAGGATAACGAACAATGCATCCCATGCCATCTCAAAGGATTCTTGTATGTGGTGCGGGTGTAGCTGGCTCGATAGCAGCCTACTGGCTCGCAAAACATGACTTCCAGGTTGTCGTCGTCGAGCGGTCGAAAACCGAACAGAAATCGGGGCAAGGCCTCGAAATCGAAGAACCAGCACTCAGTGTCGTGAGGGCAATGGGCATCCTCGACAAGCTCAAGGAGAAAAGGACCGGCGAGCTGGGATTCCAACTCGTCGACGCGCAAGGTCACTCACGTGGCATCCTGGAGGTCGGCGGCATCAGTCCGACTGGAGCCCTCGAGATCATGCGCGGCGACCTGACCGAGGTCCTCTACAAAGCTGCTGATGAGTTCGCCAACGTCACCTACCGGTTCGAGACCACAATCCACAGCCTAAGACAAACACAAGACAAAGTCGTCGTCGACCTCGAAAACAGAAGCGACAAGTCCATCACAACCGAGGAGTTCGACCTGGTGATCGGCGCCGACGGACAACGATCCCGCACAAGACAGCTCGTCATGGGCTCGCCCGACGAGCTCCAGTGTTTCAAGCCCGTCGGCGCATTCGTCGCATACTTCTCGATCCCCAAAGAAGACCACGACTGGCCCTATTCCCAACTATGCCAGTTCCCCGGCCGGCGGATCGTGTGGACGCGGCCTGTAGGAAAAGACTCCAAAACGACATCAGTGTATCTCATCCACATCCCAGACGGCGACCTCCCAGACTTACGTCGCGCAAACGCCGCCGGCGACAGAGTGAAGCAAAAAGAAGCCTTCGCTGCACTGTTCAGCGGCCTAGGATGGCAGACCCCGCGCGTGATCGAGCAGATGATGAGGGCCGAGAACTTCTATTCAGACGAACTCGTGCAGGTCAAACTCGAGAAGTGGTCTCAGGACCGCGTGGTGCTGCTCGGCGACGCAGCTTGGGCTCCATCTCCGTTCACCGGCCAGGGAAACCAGCTGGCGATTATAGGTGCTTGGGTGCTCGCTCAGGAATTGTCGAGGAATCGCGATGTGGTCGCCTTCGACATGTACGAGAAGAGACTGCGCAAGTATGTGGAGGATGGTCAGGGGATTCCGCTTGGTGGGTATGCGCCGTACCTCGCCAACCCGCAAACCAGTTTGGGCATTTGGGTGTTTCGGACGCTGTTCCGCCTCATTTCATTGCTGGTCCGGTTCTTCTCGTGGGCTGGATTGGCGAGGATGTTGCCGGAGAGAGATGAAACGCATGCTGCTTTCGATTTGCAGCTGGAAACGCGAACGGAGAATAATGACGCGAAAGGGGTACGGTGAGATGTTTGCCAGCTTCGGAATTCCACTGGAGTGGTCTACCAGCACACCCGTCATGCAGCCTTGATTCTTCAGCGGCCAAGCTGCAGGATACTATACTCGAACTCGAAGATCTGAATTTCAGAGACTCTTCCACGCGCTCAGACTCATTGCTGACATTCCCACAAAGTCCCTCTACTCCAATCCTGATCACTGCATTCAACTCTTTGCGCTCGTCGTCAGTCTGCTCTCGACATCGGTCACAATTGTGTGGAGCATGGCGACACCAGCAAACCCCTTACAGGCCCGTCCTCCCCGACGCCGAACATATGACAGGGCCAAAGCTGAGAAATCGTTCTTAGGCTTCTAGTCTCCGGTAGTCTTCGACCCATCGCTCCTTGGTCGCGCTTGAGGCATTCTGCTGTGATTGAGATGGCGGCGGAGATGGGTGACCAGCGTGGATACCATAGCGTGGTCTTTTGATGTCTTCCTTCCCGGTGGGTCTTGACATGTTATCTAGTGGACTGAAGTGACGAACCGCGGTTTGACGGATCTATTCATCTATCCTATCGTAGTCAGACTATTCGTCAGTTAACAACCCTGGGTTTTCCTCTCTAAGAATTTCCAATGTGCTGAAAGAGATACAGGAGGACGTGTCCAGGACAAGGCGAGGTTGATCACTTCGGATACGGCGCTAGTGGTCGTACGGCGCTCATACTCTTAATCGAGTGCCTTTGAGGTCCTTTGTCTGAAGGACAACGGGTGACATGTGTATCTCGGCCTGAGCGAGTTTAGCACTGACGCCTGCGCCGCACGCACGACTTCAGCGACGTGCAATGTGGACTTTGCGTTCAAATTATAGTAGCTCTTGTCGGTCAAACAACCAACAATCACTGTTTCAGAATCGCCACGATTGACCGTTCAATAATGGCAGGCCAATCAACCCTCAAGCGCAAACCAGGAGAAAAGTCGACGACGATCCGCATTGAGCAGAAAGACGGCAGTTTCCGAGACGAGGACCTCGAACATGCGTTGAGCAGGCTCTTAACCAGGCTCGAGGGAGCAAAACTCGACTCATCAAGTTCTGCAGTTGCGAGTTCAGATGACGAAGAAGTGCAGTGTGACGATGCGGACGACGATACCACGCTCGCTGACATCGTGTCTCAGCTCGAGAACATCACGCTGCAAACAAGGTCTGGAAGACCTCTGTCTTCGAAGACACTAGCTGAAGAAGCCCATGACTCTCAAGCTGCGTCGCAAGGAGATGTGTCCAGGTATCTGAGCACGCTGACCGGTCGTCGCAGGTATTGGGCTCAGAAGATGCTGCGCGCTGGTATCCCGATGGAGACTATCCATGTCATGCACAAGATGACTGACTTCTACAGCTTGAGCAGGGCGGAGCGGTTGAAGAAGGTTGCTGAGAAGTATAGAGAGTACTAGGTGAGTCGTATTCAGTCAGTCGATGAGCGGTCCAACGAGGATGTGGGTCGCGCGGGTTGAGACCAGTCGAACTGTGCTGTCGCAAGGACAAGGCTGGTAAGATCAGTTGTCAAGGGGTAAGAAAAACACGTGTGTCCATGGCTGAGCTAAGATGTAGAGACAGAGGCTGGTCCTGCGTAGTATAGTTGAACAAGTGTAATGCCAAGTCTTGTACTCTACGGCATTTTAGATTACTACAAATACTGCTTGAAGTTACCGGTACTCAGACTCCTGCTGCTAGGGTCAAACATAAACTCGCGGAAACTGTCGAAGGAACCCATAAATTTTCGAATGTGATGTATAACTTGAATCATTCAAATCAATGATCATTCCACGCTTCTCCTGTAGAACAAGCAAGAGATCCCGCTTGCAGTTTAGTAGCTTGATCCACTCCACAGGGTAAAACGTCACTCAAGATGTTGAAACTGCTCAGCCTCTCTCAATGGCTCGCCCACTTCTGGCCGTCATGACTCCAGCACCCTAACTGTCGCTGGTATTTGTTTGACGAGGCGAGAAGGTGAAGACCGCCTTTGCAGGGTCGAGAGTTGCAGTTGCCCCCGCAGCCTGTTCCGATGCCATCGAGTTCATGCTCGCGAGCATGGCAACGTAGTTTTCGTTGCCTGGCCTGGGAACGGACGGTGTCATGGTGCTAGTGGAGGAACTGCCCTTGTCGTCAACGTAGACGGCTTCTTGGGCGACGGCCGCTGTTACAATGGCGGCCGCCACTAGTAGAGATTGCTGGTATCGCATTTTGGCTGGAATGTTTTAGTTCCGGACAGATGTCGCTTGCGTATGCTGAGAGAGGATATAGTTGGTGGAGAGTGCTGCAATATGAGGTAGGCTTTATTTATCTGTGGCGCCACTGGTACTTACCTTTGTCGTCTTTGTCAGATCTCGCTGCGCTCGGCTGCATAGAAGCGGCGAACAGTTCTCGTTGTCAAGATCGAAGAAGCTATTATAGTGCTGCCTCAAGACAATCCCTTTGTTATGGTAACATCGGATGATGGCCCGAGTCGCGTGAACGATTAAATAGATACAGACGACCTCACTGCTCAACTGCTCTGTGAGGACTGCGGCTTCGCAGTCGTTCGTTGCCAACCGGTGGAGGCAGATCACTAGATACATTGCCCTCGTTTTTGCTGCTTTTTTGCTCAGCGGCATCTATACTGCTGGTGCTATCCAGCGAGAAACGTGGGGACTCGAGCTCGAATTCCTCAAAGTCCTGCGGTACCCTCGCATGCCCGTTGGGCTGTTTATCGTCCTTGTCGATCTTCACACTCGCGAACATGGCGAACAAGCCAAAGTCGTACGCTAACCGAAATGTCCCGGCAGCCACAAAGGCAACCCAAAACCTATCGCCTGCAGCAAGCACGCCTGTCAGTGTCGGCCCAGCCATTGAAGCGAATGTTCTCAACATGCTTGTGATACCCATAACCGCAGTTGTCTCTTCCGATCTTACCACGGCAGCAATAAATGCTGACCTTGGTGCTTGATCCATGGGGTTGAGGCCGCTGCGAAGTAGAAGAAGACCGGCGGTGGCCCAGAAGACCGGCGGAAATGGGAACACAAAGACAGCGGCCGATGAGGGTATATGTGTGAAGACCATCGTGTTGATGAGCCCGATCCGTCGAGCCAGTGGCCCTGCGAAAGTAGAGCCTATTGCGCCGAGGAAGTAGCTGATCGAAGTCACATCACCTAGTGTTGACTTCGATGGGTGGAACTTGATATCCATGTAGTAATTTGTGAGTGAATAGGGTACCATGCCATCGGCTAGTGAGTCCACTGCAAGGAGGAACCAGAGTTTGTACATGATTGATCGAGTGGGCGCTGAAATCTGAGAAAGATTTCCTACCAACCACCTTCGAGCTCGAGAGCTCCATGGCAACTTCTGCATCGGTTCTGCTGGACCGGCTGTAGAGTGCGCTTGCACTTCAGTGTTGTTAACCTGTTCGCGTTCGTCCTGTGGCACCTGGGCGTATGTCTGACTTGGTCTCATCTCACAGTCCTCGGTAAGCGACAGCACCATTACCACATTAACGATGCCCATGAAGGCATAGACCCAGAACAAAGCATGATAAGCACCGACGTCGGACCAATCTTTGCCCTGCAAGAACCGAATTATACGACCAGATGCTTCGGTGCCAATTGAGGATCCCAATGCTGACGTTGTGACATACCAAGCAAGGACGTCCGGTCTTGTTGAGTTTGAAGTCAACTGTGACAGAATTGATCTAGGCAGGATCAGTATCTACCAAGGTACTACACCTCCGTCGGCAGATGACTCACTCTTCGATACTTCGGAACGGTCCGAAATCACCTCCGGTGATGCTGATGACTCCAATGACGGCAGCTAGCAGCAATATCCAGTAATTCTCGAATAGAGCAAAGATGAGACCACTGACAATCATCATCACCGATCCAGCGAGAAGGACTTTCCGACGTCCGACACGATCAGCAACCAACGTAAGGAAGGTGCCCAGAAGAAGATCGCCGAACAAGGTAAGAGTCATGAACAGGCCAATGCGGTGGTCTGAAACTCCCAGAGCCGAGAAGAAGATGGCTAACAGCTCCATCAGTCAAGGTATCGATGGTCAGGTCTCAGCTTCGGCAGCTCACCTAAGATCAATGAGTTTGTGCCATAAGCGAACATCCGGCAAGCTCTTGCCAGAATGATGAGGTAGGCATTTCGTCCAGTGTTGTGGACGGCATCGACCCCGAACTCATGATAGAACCATTGGAAAGGTCGTACCACTGCAGACATGATCTGCCAGGGACGAACAACAGGTGTTTGAGAGATAGAAGACCATGTTTCTGAAAACGCAAGCAACGACAGAAGAGTAAGCGAGGCGGGCCCTTCCGAACCACGAGCTTGTGTCTCGTAGCGGAGCGCTGAGTGGAGATCGGCTTCTGCACCGAAGACGCCGCTTAGTCAGGCAAACTGTTCACACTACTCGGAACTCCCAGGAAGTGTTCATACGCATTAGCGTGTTTAGGATAGGTGTTGATCGTTCAACCTATTAACAGATGGGATGTAGCTGCAATGTAGTCAGCCTCGTTGTAACGGGTTCGGATCATGCCTGGCACGGAATACGCTGATGCGTATAAACACTTCCTGAGAGTTCCAAATATATTTGTTGTCAGATCGTCCAACGAAAGTCGTGGAATTTGGATTCACTCAACTACTACACTATGGCTCGGTGAGTTCGATGAGGCCGAGACAACTTGTTTCCTCTTGCTCGAGGTTCTTCTAGATACGTGGCAGGAGCAACCAGTTTGGAATAATCCAAGCCCACAGCCGCTGTGGGCTCTAGAGGATTTATCACATCGTCCTCTGATCAAGACTAGCAGTATACGTCAAGCAACCCTGTAAATAGAAGCACAGTCATTCAAGCACAGTCATTCAAGCACAGTCAATCAATCGATTCACTTCTATCCTTATGCCCTGATGGTTTCCATTGAGCATGATAGCTTACAGTCTCCCCAGCGGCATATGGGCAGCCATTTGTACACCATTGTCCTTTCATACAAGTTTTGAATTGTTGTCCTTTCCACAAGCACATCCATTCTTTCCCGCCGCGACCTCCGACGGCGTTCTCGCGTAGGATGGCGGCACGTCTAGGCACGGGTTTCGCTTGAAGAAGTTTCGTGGTCTCAAGAGCACAGTCATTGGCTCCGCTGGCATGATCGGGTAGTCTTCTGGAGATGGGAAATGTGTAATGCCGAAAGTGTGCCACAGCACGACATCTGTGTTTTCGAGGTTCTCGGTTGGATGTGCTTCAATCCATTCAGGCAGACCCCTGGTAGGTTCACCTGAGGTTTGCGGGACGTGGCGGCCAGCTGGGTATAAGTCTCCATCTTTGTCTGTGATTCGTTAGTAGAAGACCTGATTTGAGAGGGAGAGGGTCTTACATTTGGTGACGTGCACGGCGTGTCTTGCAAAACCGGCACGTTTCCATACCAGTGAACCCTCCTTGGGCAACAACGGAGGCACCTCTCTGCTGACAAGCTTATAGCTGACGGGTTTCTTGCTGTAGGCATTGATCTTGTTCTCGTTGCACATCTCCCACGTTCTGGAAGTGTTCCCATCGTAGTCCGACATTGCTTCTACAGGGTTGGTGAATTTCTTCTTCTTGGCGTAAAAGGCATTGCCGTAGTAGTTTTCCTCTGACCCGACCTCACCAGATCCTTGTGTGGCATCGACCTGGAAAACTGTGTTGTTCGGTCCATCGATGTTGGGGTCAATTCGCATACAGAACAGGTGCTGGTGGTTGTGTGCGTTAACTCCAGGGTAGACTTCTGTACCCCACCCCTTGAGATCTTCACCTGGAAGCATAGCGTATGTGTTAAGAATACCGGTAAGCTTGATTTCCAGTTGGACTACACCATCTTGATGGAAGATCCAGTAGACGCAGTATTCGTAGTTGGCAGCAGTAAAGATGTGACTGATGATGAGCTTACGACCTCGTGTAACAATGACAGAGTCATCTCGGAAATCAGTATGCTTGAATAGGATGCCGGCGTCCTCCTCGTGAATACATATTGCGTTCTTGATGATTTGAGCTGCGCCGGCGCGGTTCACGAACTCGGCGTCCATGTAGTGGATACTGCCTTTGCAGTCGCAGCCGAGACTGAGTGAGTTGGTCATGTAGCCGCCACCGTATTCACCGAGGTCGAAAGCATGCTTCCGTTGGTGCGGGTGTTCGGGGTTACCGTACGGTACCACCATCTCGGCAAGGGATAGCCTGTAAAAGACTGGTCGAACAGCATTCTCGGCTTTGTCAAAGAAAGTAATGTTGTTGAGGACAATGCCTTCTCGGTAGTTGAAGCCGACGTGAACGGACCAATTCTGCCATTCTATCGTCCGGCCCTTGATCTTGAACGAGACACCTTCAGGCTGGGTGATGTTGATAGGCTTGATATCCGTTCGGAAGCCGCCTGATTCTTGAATGGACTTGATTGTGTAGTCATTTGGGGGTGCCTGGTTCACGGGTCTTCGAATCTTCGGCACGTCAATGTGAACGATTTCTTGCTTGTTGGAGTCGTAAATCGGGCAGAAGTCAAGGGGATATGTATACTGAGAATTGTCTGGGTGTGGTCGGTAGTACATTAGTGCCTGCTGGAGCCGTACTTGATTGCCAAATCTCTCATCATAACCGATCGTCCAGGGGTCGCAGTACACCTTGTGCATGTCCTCTGCTGGAATACCGATGATGGCGCACTGCTCAATGACCTTGGGATCTTTACGAACAACATGCTCGACGGCCTGCAGATCCTCCATTGTGATCAATGGCTGCACGCCCGGAGTGTTCTCCCATGACAAGACCTTACCCTGCGTTAGACTGACGTGGCCATCCATCACCTTGCCCTCTGGAGTGATAGCGACGACATCTGCTATCCTCTGAGGTCGCTCTGCGTGTTCTGGGTCTGATAGCCATGGTAGCAGCTGAGCCTTTGGTGGCTCGAGGAGGGTAACGGCGTTGTAGTACAATTGGCCCTTCTCCTTTCGCAAGAGAGATGTAGCGGTCTCGATCTCTAGCGAAGAGAGGGGATCAAGCGGGTGAGGTGGTGAGAAGGTGTTGCCCACTTGTGAAGCAATCTGCTTCAGACGATCGAGCACCATGTTGTGTATTGTGCGGTCAGTGGCAGAGTATCACGGTGAAGCAGAGGAGGGAGCTGAATAGAGGAACGGAGAAGTGCTGTCAGGGACGAGCAGCTATCTCAAACGACTTATGTAGATATATCTCCTCTCGTGTGTCAGTACCAAAGGGGAAAGTCTACGCTGCGCCGGGTGTTATCACTCGGTAGACACAGGCATGATCCACACAGGATAGCAAGCGACGAGTCTTGAGGAGCAGGCTGGTTTGACAAATGGCCTGGGCTTTGCCAGTGATAAGAGACGCTGACTATGGCGACTGGCCGAGGGCCGTTCACGAGTTCCCCAGAAGGGCGGGCGTGGGCTTTTTTGCCGAATGCAGACTAGCTCGTTTATTGCCTCAGCATGGTCGTCCATCCTAATGTCAGAAAAATAACAGTTAATTGCCAGGGCGTGATTATGCAGGTGCGTACAAGTTCTCGCTGTGATTCACGCAGCAGCCTGACCCCGAGGGCAGCAAGGTGAGATTCAGGATCTTGCGGTGATGTCCTCAAGGCGCCGCTCGACAGAGAGGAGCAAAATGATGGGAACAAGCATGAACATGTTCGCCTGTCTGCAGGGTGGTATAAGCTTGTTAACGTAGGGCACCCGATCTACAGCTCTGCTCTTCCTATGTAAGTTGTTCTGAAATGGCACTCCCGCCGCGGCGCAATGTGCATAAACAATCTCCTTCCCTCGTAGGGTGGGCAAACACCAGAACTCCTCACCAGTAGCATATATACACTTTCTGCTTTGTGTTGTTGGACCACACCTTCCGTGTCTGCTCTGTTCGTGGTTTCAATCTATGACCCTGAGTGCGAATTGACTCGAGCACACACCGAAGCGGCGCTCACAGACCAATGGTGTCGTGGCCCTTGCTGTCGTGGTGTCCGTGGGCATCCTTCATGAAGACAGCCTCGTAGGCACAGTAGACGAGAAAAGCTCCTAGACCGATGCCAAAGCCTGGGAAAGCGCCCTTCATTCTGTTCCACCTCGTGAAAGGACCAGTATATCTCCATGCCTCACTACTCGGATGGTTAGCAGTTCTCTTGCCTGACCACACCGATTACACGCACGCTCTCTTCCAAGGATCTTTGGACCGCCATATCGGGCTCGTGGCTGCGCGTGCAAAGGTTTTGATGTCAAAGCCGGTTGGATTTGGCGGCGCCATGTTGCAGGTCTGGCGAGAGGTTGTTGCTTTGGACAGTCGGGACGCGCGCAGGCTCAGTGCTTGTATCAACCAGTATTGCGAGTATCGAGGGTGTCGGCGGGAGGCTCAACGTGGCTGACAACAGTCGATGACGGCGTGTGTAGGTGCAGGTACAGGTAGGTACCGCTCGGAGCTCTGGGGCGGTCGCTTGACCTGCCCGATCAGAGCAATACTTACAGTCATTCGCGACTACCACACCATTGCTGGTCAAACGCGACTGCCGCAACCTGCACGTCTCAGAGACCAATGTGAGTAAGTTGCCAGTGTTTCAACAGCTTAAAATGCTACCACATGTCCTATGTGCCCTGCCACAATAAGTCCTGGGCACAAGACATGAGATAGATCACTCTTCTTCCTATCTTACATCCTTGGTCTCCATTCCATCTGCATGCGATCTGGAAGGACAGCGACGCTTGCCAGACGACCGTGAACATGCCTCCTCCACGCTACAATCATCAGAACATCAATGCGCAGTACTCCCACTTTCCTCAAAATGCTGCTCAGTCGCACAACCCCTCGCAACACCACATGCTACCTGCCCCACAGCTGGGTGCACCTGCAAACTTCGCCCAGGCCAGTTCGGCCACCACGAGTCCTTTCGCAGTGGGGGGAAATGCTGCAGCTGGCTTCGATAGAGGCCTGACAGACCCGTCTTTACTGCAAAACTCGGCCCAATTCTCCTATGCAAGAGGCGGCCCCGTCCAAACCCACCACGACTTTGTCGCTGCACAGCAGACACAGCAGGATCCGAGGATACGCGAGGTCTGGAAAGACAACCTGCTGCGTGAAATGGACAACTTGAGGAGTCTAGTCGATCAATACACCTATATCGCCATGGACACCGAGTTTCCTGGTATAGTCGCCAGACCGGTCGGCGCTTTCCAGACCAAGGCAGACTACCACTACCAAACCCTGCGCTGTAATGTCGATCTGCTCAAAGTCATCCAGCTCGGTATCACTCTCTTCAAACCAGACGGCTCTCTGCCCTCTGACCCTCAACCCGGCCAGAAGCTGGCCTATCCTCCAAATCTCACCCCCGTCAGTACTTGGCAGTTCAACTTCCAGTTCGACCTCGACGAAGACATGTATTCCCAGAACTCGACAGAAATGCTCAAGCAAGCAGGTGTCAAGTTCGACGACCACAAGCTAAGAGGCATCGATCCCTTCAAGTTCGGTGCCCTCCTTATCCCCTCCGGCCTCGTGCTCGACGAAAACGTCAAGTGGATCTCATTTCACTCAGGATATGATTTTGGGTATTTAATGAGGATCATGCTTAATGAGATGCTGCCCGACAACGAGAACGAGTTTCATACAAAGCTAGATAAATACTTCCCCTCCCTCTTCGACATCAAGTACATCGTCAAGCATGTCGGTACGAGGAACTCGGTCAACAACAACGAGAGCCTGAGTGCCGAGGCGAATAGAATCATTCAGGCCATCACTCAAAAATCCGGCTTGCAGGATCTAGCCAACGAGCTTGGTATCCAGAGGATAGGGATTCAGCATCAGGCCGGCTCAGACTCCCTACTCACTGGCCAGGTATATTTCAAGATGAAGGAGAAGGTTTTCAATGGCAACATCGATGAATCGAGATACAAAGGGCAAGTCTGGGGTCTAAACGGTCAGATGCCACATTCCATGACCGCTGGCAAGGACGTTGGGGCATCATCAAACCCTAATGGCACCTCTATCTTCAATTCAAATGGGAACCCCAGCACACCACAATCAAGTAACATCGGTCTTGCCCATCAAACTCCCGGCACAAACTCGTTTGGCACACCTGGTGGCACATTCGGCAGCTTCCAGTATGGAGGAAAAGCTATGGGCTAGCTTCCTTGATCGAACCAACCCAAGTCAGTACCCAGCCGCCAGGCGCTCCAAGTACACAACGGTAGCATGGCCCGAAGCGCAGACTCTTGATGATGGTTCCATGTGCCGCCACCCAAATGCTGCCAGCTGCCTCACAAAGACACACCGTGGCACATGTTCGTGAGTGAACCAACCGGTTGCGTCGCATTCTGTAGCGGCAAATGGTCCGGGCCCTACCTTCGTTTCCAGCGAGCACCGACTAGGCTGTATTGTGATAGCAGCTGCTCACGAGATTGGTGGTCTTTCGATGTTTGACCTCCCAGAAGGAGCAATCCCGTGCTTGGTAGCCACCGGACACAGTATAGGAGCATGGTTTCGTAGAGGGTGATGACGATCTAATCAGGGTGCTTCTCCGTTCCTGGTCGCTTGTGGACGACGAACTGATGATGGTAGATAGCTTGCATGGTCGATTGTATGACAGGGGAGTTAGGAGTTTGGGGGTAGAAAAGCAAGGGTTGGGTACAGAGGGTGCAGATGAATGAGACAGATATCGACTTCAGGCTTAAGAATCGAAGCAATGCTAGTAGCACCAGATGACTGTATCATTGTACGATAAGTATTGTGACAGTGTTTAGCACAGCGTCTTTCTGTTGTGCCGATCTGTTGAGAGTGTAGCGGAATGCGGAAACCCCGCAGACGCTACAGCACAATGTTCTAAGCGTTCGACCATCAACCGTGCACTGCCATTTGCTTCTGGCCTGTCATCTTCGTCGTGTACTATACCGAGATCCAGTCGCTACTCCCCTATTGTGAATAGCATCTTACCTTCTCCATGACAGCTCAACCCCTGCACGGCATGCACGCAGTGTTGATGGATCAGGCGCTGCTTCGTGCGTCGCCTGTGATCTGTCTTGGCTTCCGGGAGCACTTATACATCATACAAGGACAGTGGCCCTCTTGGTTCCCCCCTCTCCCTCCCTTAGTCGGAGAAACGGGGTCTTAGTAGGGCCTATGTCTTGCTGACCCTAGCTGGGACGCTTACGGGTCGAATGGAGTTCTCCACCAGGAGTGATATGATGGCTCGAGTCTAGACACTGCGGGCGCCGGCATACTCCAAGCGCGCTAGCATCGAGGTGCTGAAGTCCAGCGCGTGCTCTGGAGGACGGGGCGGCTCATGGTCTGTTTTCCCGCGATGCACCTTTCAGGCTTCGTAGCTGATGTCAGGATCAGGCCTTCTGGGGTGTCGGGTCGGTGCTGGCAGACGAGGACTGCTTGGTTCAAGCAGACCGAAGCGGAGCGCGATGCTTGGTGAAGAACGATGAGGCGATCTGAAGTGAATTGAGGAATGGCTCTTGAGGTTCCATTCAGCTTCCGAGGTACCTCTTCCACCCGTCCTTCCAGACGTCCTTCTTGACGACTTCTTCCTGGCCCTGCTGGATGACACGGTCGCCGATGCGGAAGCGTTCCCAGCGGCCGTCACGGCCTGTACCGATGACTAGGATCGTGGCGTTGTCTTCCCAGCCGAGGATGCCTTTCATGGGCCGGGTAGGCAGGGAGCCGAGTGCGGGGAGGTACTTCAGGCTCGAGTCATTGGTTATGGCTTCGTCCCCCATTTCGAAGTGGATACTGGCGAAGGAGTAGGTATCGCTGAAGATTCGGGGCAGGAGAGGGATCTTGGAGAAGAAGCCCCACTTGTTGGACGGTGGTTCGTCGGCTGCGGCTGGGGATGAGACCTGAGGGGATTGGGAGCGGCGTCTGGCACTATTGTTTGGGGACCTGGCGGCTGAGGTTGGGGCAGGCCGGCCGGGCAGTTGGGTTAGGTCGAATATGTGAAGAGTCGATTTGTCGGAGGTCACGGCGAGAGTGTTGCTGTCGGGTGAGATGGCGATGCTGAATATGAAGGCCGGATCGACGCCTCTTCTGAGCTCCGCTAGTTTCGCGCAGTTGGCGGTACTGAAGACGCGAATGAGGGTGCCTGTCTCACTTGCTGAGGCAAGCAAAGATTCGTCTTGGGACAGATCCAGGGCTCGCAAGGAGGAGGCGTGGGCTGGAATGATACTCACGTTTTGTGTCCTGAGCTCGACGATTTGGACCTTGCCAGGACTTCGACCAGGAAAGGCGAGGGTCTTGGAACCTAGACAGCAGAGGCCGAGATGGTTGTCTGCGGTCTCGAAGGCAGCTATACGTGTAGGTGGGGAGGAGAAAGCGTAGAGATGGACGGCATTGACCAGGGCGACAGCTATATGTGTTCTGGTCAACCGGACGCGTAGGACGGCAGTCTTGTGCTCCAGGGTAACAGCTTCCTTCTTCTTGGCATCGTCCCAGATGATGACCTTGGTTTGCGGCCAACGCGGGTTCTTGCCTCCTCCAACCAGAGCAAGATAGTTGTAGTTGCCCAACATTTCGGCTATACCTGTCCTTGGGTCAGATGAGCGCGACTGTGCGTGAACCATTTAGACCATACCAACGCCTGCATTGAGAAGTCTTGAGACCTGGAGCGCGCACGGATCGCTGCTGAAGACACAGAAGCCTGTGTCTGTGCCGACGCTGAAGCATGAGACATCGCTGTTGAAGGAGGCACTGAGGGAGACTGGTCCGTGGGACTCATCGATGACTGGCCGAGTATTCATGGTTGGTGCTATCGAAAGCACTCAACATGGTGCGTGCAGGGTGCTCGTAGTGTAGTGGGAAATGGAGCTGTCTGCCTGATGGTGAGTGAAGGTATTGCAGTGTTGGCTCGTGTGTGGTGGTGGCCTCGCAGCACGAGGCACGACTATCTCGCAGTTCAGGCATCATCTGCGGCCATTCCACGACCAGCTAGGCTAGCCTCCGGAGGCCTGTTCCGGAGGCCGGCTCAGCAGGTTAAGCCTAGCCTTAAGGCTTAAAGATCGCTTAATGGGTCAAGGTGCCTGCCTAGGTCCTTGGAGAAGTCAATTTAGGCCAGCCAGAGAACCCACCTAAAGTGGCTGTGCTTGCAGGAATGACATCGATGTCTGAATCCAGCCCTGACCATGTCAGTGAATGCAGACCCGATCGGCACGAGCCCTGTCGCGAACCAAAGCATGATAGTCTCGTACCATGTCTCTGTGCGCGGGATTACGTTCCAGGTGATCGATGGGACCTGCACAACAAGCTTTGCTCTCAAGTCAAATTGCTTTCTGTGTGCAGACTTGTGTGATCGAAGAATGCGACAACGTGACGGTCAGGGACCAGACAAGGAAGGGCCGATCAGCTCTCCTCTACCTCTTTAATCCTCCTTCCATCCCCGCTCAATGCTGGACTTGGCTCTCCCCAGCCCATAATGTCTCAAAAATCGGACGACTCTACACGGAGTCTGCACTGGTCGTCGCATGACCCGTGGTCCGCTACCGACCGACCACCGGGGGCATACCCTCCCTCGCCATACCCAGCCTCGACCCCAAACGAATCCCATATTCTCTCGGTCGCCGAGGTGCTCAAAGCACGCAAAGACGAGTATGTTCGCAAGAAGACAATCAAGGTCAAGGTCGGCACCTGGAACATTGCTGCTTTGCCAGGCACGCGCGAGGATCTAGGAGGTTGGTTTGCACATGGATTAGGTGTCAAACGCACCACTCAAGGTATGAGTGGTCTGAAGGCAGGCAACGAGTCCTCGGATGCTGACTCTTCCGACTCCGATTCCGACATCGACATCGAGAGCATTGAACACCAAGAGGCACGACGCCGCAAGAAGACCACCACCTTACCAAGCCACGATCACCCCGCACTACCCAGTGGCGACGAGGTAGACTTGTACGTCCTCGGTCTCCAGGAGGTCATCGATGTATCCTCGGTGACAGAAGCCATGAAACCCTACACGGACCCGAACCCTGCTAAAAGGTGGAAGCACCGCCTGAAGAGAGCTCTACCTCGCGGCTACAAGAAAGTGGTCGAGCACCAGTTGATCGGCTTGATGCTGCTCGTCTATGCTTCTCCCGCACTTGCTCCCGAGATTACCTCGGTCGACGCCACGAGCGTCGGTACAGGCTTGATGGGCTACCTCGGGAACAAAGGCGCTGTATCGGCGAGGATACTGCTTGGTCAGACAACTCGCATGTTGTTTGTCAACTGCCATCTCGCTGCTGGCGCCGATCCCGCCGCTCTACAGAGAAGGATATGGGACACCGAGCAGATTGTCGCCCGCACCAAGTTCCATCCAGTTGGCACAGAATGGGTAGGTGGCATCGGCCAGTCCGAAAAGATCGGCGACGAGGATATTGCTTTTTGGTTTGGTGACCTCAATTACCGCCTAGAAGACATTCCTGGTGAAGATGTACGCCGGCTGTTGTTGCTTCACTCAAGAAATGAGTACGATGGGCGAAATGCCTCGACGCGCAAGATCGACAGCGAACTGGCGGGTTACAAGGCATCGCACCAAGGTGATTATGTGCACCCTTCTAACCGCTACGAGCGCTCCGAAGTCGAACTGCCCGCGACCGCAAGTTCCGCTGAGCCGCCACTGGATCCGAAGCACGATCCCGCTTCACTACACACAACTCTGAAATCGCTCTTGATGCATGACCAGCTTCAAGCACAACAGAGAATGCAGAAGGCCTTCCACGAGGGCTGGCGTGAAGGTGAAATAAACTTCCTACCGACATACAAGTACGATGTGGGCTCTGTCGGTATGTTCGACTCGGGCGAGAAGAAGCGTAGCCCAAGCTGGTGTGACCGCATACTGTACCGAACACGCACCGACCATGAGAAGTATCACCAACGTGTCAAGGCCGAAGCCGAAGCCCGTAGGAAGGACGATGAGATGAAAAGACGTGGTGTAGACGATGCCGTTGCTCACGAGAGTGTGCTCTTTGATTATGACCCCGATAATGATGGTGATGACCACGGTAGCCAGGCCAAGCAACATCACGACCATGACAGTTTGGAGCCAATACACACCAAGGAGGGCTTCGAGGACACTATCCAGCTTGATGAGTACGTCTCGCACCAAAGAGTGCTATCTTCTGACCACAAGCCACTATCGGCAGTATTCACCGTGACCTACGATTCAGTTGATCTAGCCTTGAAAGCTAGAGTGCATCAGCAGATAACCCGCGAGCTTGATAAGGCGGAAAATGAGGCACGACCAAGAATCACACTGGTACTTGACAACCATACCCATTCTGCTCCCGTCGCTGACAAGACTTCAGTGGCACTAAGTGTTGTCGACTTTGGAGAAGTGCGTTACCATGTCCAATATAACCACCATCTCACTATAGCCAATACCGGTCAGTCCGACGTTACCTACGCCTTTATCAATGGGCCTCTCGACGCTGCTACAGCAGGCCCGTTTCCTCCTTGGTTGTCGGTAAAAATCCGTCAGGATGCACAGACAGCGAAGCCGGGTCCGCAAGCACTTGGGACTGCCCCGTGGTATAACCTGATGCCTGGAGAATCCGCGAACATTGACTTGACGGTAGAAATATTGGATGCAGAGATGGTCAAAGGGCTCAATTCTGGAGAAGCAGTGCTCGATGATGTTCTAGTCTTGCGAATAGCCAATGGACGTGATCATTTCATCTCAGTCAGAGGCCTTTGGCTCCAGACCTGCTTCTATCGGAGTGTTGATGAGCTTGTGCGAATGCCCTCTGGGGTCCGTAGTTTGACTATGAAAAGTGGTGGTGCAGAGGCACAACACCAGCCAAAGGCCACAGCCGTACATTCGGCCCCACAAGAGATTTTCGCGATGACTGATATGATACCGAAGCTTGTCGAACGAGTAGCCGCCGATTGGGACATGCTGCACGAAGGTGAGACCGCACCATGGCAATCGAGGGATGGCTCACCGTGGCCGTTTGACAGAGCCGATGTCAATCGCGATCCCCATACGAAGAACGAAAGACTTGCTGAGATCAGAGAGGGTCTTGACCGTGCCGAACCGCTCGATGAACACCTTAGCTCATGCACAAATCCAGCCGAGAGACTGGAGCTTTTGTCAGAAACACTCTTGGATTTTCTTGCTTCACTCAGTGATGGCATCATTACCTCCGGCGTCTGGGACACAATAGAGTCGAGGATGCAGGCACATGAGAAGTCCAGGAACGAGCTCACTTCCGATATCGTACAGGAGATGGTGATGGAAGCAATATCAGCAACGCCAGTCCACAGTGTGTCACTGACGTTCATCGTATTCATGCTTAACCAGATCGTCAGCGAACTCTGCGCAGAGTCAATGCTGCAAGCAAAACCCGAGAACACGCAAGTCGGAAGATCAAGGTCATCCACGTCTGCAAGTGCGATGTCGAACATATCGCTTTCGAGCGTCAAGTCGAGCGACACATCCAAGGCAAAGAGGTCGTTCCTACCGTCACTGAGCAGGCGAACAACAAACTCGAGCAGTGCCTCGACGCTCGTATCATCGTCGGCCGCCGTCAACGATGTATTGCTAGTCGACAAGACACATCTCGCGCATCGATATGCTGAAGTCTTGGCGCCCATAATTATCCGATCCGACACGAACGTCAAGGCAAAGGATAGGAAGACTCAGCTGGGGCGGAAAGTAAAGGCGCTTGAATCATTCTTGAACTAAGAGCCATAGAAAGGTTGGTTACAGACACTACGCCCACAACTAGGTTGACAACCTCGGAAGGATGTCAGCAGAACTTTTAGTCCAGCACTTCGGAGTACACCATATCGTCTATGTTGCGATCACAATACACATGAGCTTCTCCGACGAATATAGTGTGGACAAAGGTTCCAGAGCATGACTCGATACTTCTTCGACGGAAGAGAAATCGATAGAAACTGAACACTGAATCGGAGAAGCTCAGCTAGCCCATCATTCTCCTAGTCCTCGGAACGACTGAACCATTTTTCTTTTGTCGGCAATGCCTGCTGGTGCGGGTTCTAGTGCTAGCAACTCGATCAGTCAGAGCGTGATGCCAAGCCGAACCCAGTACTTGTCGTGCCCTGGACTGCAGCAACAGGCACGACCGCGCTTTAGCATCTCCTAAAACTCTCTGGTTTCGGAAGTGAGCACAGGAAATCGCACGGATCATGTTTATCGGCAGAATTGCTGGGGTGTGGTTTCTTCCGGCCAGCTCAGGTATGGAATGTGACGGAGGTGGAAGGGGTAAGAGAGGAGAGAGAACTGCGAGATGTGGATGCCTCGGAATGGAGAAAGGACGGGGCCTTGTTGAACGTCTTGAGGCGCTGTTGATCGGCTGTCGATGGTCTCGTAACGATGAGATATCGTTCAGAAGCCGGTAGTTCGGGTCGGATGTACGGCAGGATGTGCAATTAGTGCTTGAACATGAGCAACAAGTCACGGCAGGGACTAGATGGTTAATGCGCGTGTCCCACCGTCACCCCGCACGATGGATGCACAGCACGCCTCCGTCGACAATGCTCTATCAATACCAGCTAGGCAAACACAGCAAACCCTTCTCTGCATCAACCCTCAAGCGAATACCCTACGTCTCCCCTTCCGCTCCCCATCTCAATCAGCGCCATCCTCATCATCTCCGCCCTCCTCCTCTTCCCGACGTCCTGAATATTCGCAAACTCCGCCCCCGGCCTTCCGATCCACTCGCCCACGCCGTGCTGCAACACCTGCCTGCCCCTCTCCTCTCCGTACCCCTTCAACCCCACGCTCCCATGCAGCGTCATCCGCCCCAGCTCGCTCCCGTCTCTAATGCCCTCGTACACACCCCGATGCAGGATGTTGCTGTCGTAGAACACCGCGTCGCCAGGCTCCAGATGCACGTGGACTTCGCCGGGCAGCGCATCATACCGGCCCGCGCTGCGCTCGGTGTCTGTGCGGGCACGCCGGTGGGAGCCCGGGACGACGAGCAGCGACGAGTCCGCGGTGAGCGCGATGTTGTACTGCGCGTGCAGCTGGCGGCCGCGGGGCGCTTTCTCGGAGAGCAGCGTGCGTTCGTCTTGGGCGGTTGCCGTGGGTCGGATGTCGTCTCTGTGCCATTCTAGCTGGAAGGCTTGCTGCGCGGGGCACGAGGTGGTGGTGGGGCTGATGAGGAGGTTGAAGAGTTCCATTACGAGGTCGGCGTCGGCGACGGGCTGAGGGCCGCTGCTGCTGCTGCTGTTGGGGTCGGCGAGCAGCTGCTTCACGACGGTGAGGACTTCGTTGCTGAAGTAGATCTCGGCGAAGATGTCGCGGAGGTTGGTGAGCGAGGGGTGGAGCAGGTGCTGGATGCCCCAGATGTTGAGGTCTTGGTCTGGGGTCTCGTATTTCGGCCACGGCGGGTATTGTTTGGGGACTGTGCGGACGTGAGGCCAGAAGCCGCCGGGACGGGTGCGTTGGATGAGGTACTTGCATGAAGCTTGTGATGCCAGGAGGAGATGCGGGGGTAGGAGATTGGGTATCACGACGAAGCCGTCTTGTTGTAGGCGTGACAGGTATGAGAGTGGTTCCTGGGGTGTAGCCGTGCCATTGGCATCTGTGGTCGTTGTCGGTGTTGTGTCGGATATAGATGAGAGTTTGGTCGGGACGGTAGGTGACGATGAGCTGTGAAGCCTTGTGAGGTCAGGTGGTCGGGTGAAAGCCGGTTGGCTCTCCATCATTGTTGTGTTGTTTGCAATATTGCATATGTTTGCTTCGATGCCAGGTGCTGTTGTTGATAGCGGACGCCTGTGCGGGGTTGATGCAGCTCAGCCTCTCTTTTCGGCGTCAGCCTCGGGACGAGCCGGTCTACGAGGTAGAGAGTCTCCTGCGGACTGCATTTGCAAAGTCCTAGTCATACCTAGTCGAGACATACACGTGGTCCAGATCGTAGGGCGACTCAATATTCGTCGAAAGCTTGGCCTAGGGAATGCCGGGCCACAAGGTATGCCAGGGGGCATTTGCCAAGAGGATCAAGTCTCGAAACAGCCTGCACTGGTGGCCTTAGGCCTGCCAAGCCAGCTCAGTCTGAATGTCGTACAGGGGGCGGTCAAGAGTCCTGAACCTACCTAGATACCTTATACATTCCCTCAGTTAGCACTGGATGACTCGTCGTCCTTTCGCCAACCCGGTGACAAGCCTGATGTGCGCACAGGATAAACTATCTACTCAGCTTCAGTCGTTACCAAGCTTAAGATGAGCACAACTGTGATTACTAGTAACCTTCGCTCACCCCCTGGACAGATGCGAGGATCTCGGCCTGACAAGTCTGCCCCTGGCCCATCAGACTTGCAGCTATTACTCTAGCCTTATAAGGTATAGCCTTTGTGGCCACAGTCAAACTTGTAGACTGTTGTTCTCTTGTCACGATCACAAGGTGTGCTTGATGAACAAGACGCCGTGCCTCCACCCGGGTCACAGCGGCCTCAATGTGCTCCGATCTGTACCTACATACACGACTCACCCGAATGGCTAGCGGGCTGACCTATTGTAGACAAATGTGTCTTCCTTCCGTAGCTGCTGATTGAACAGTCTACGCTGAAATGTCTCAGGTTGATCCTCAATTCCACGAGCTTTATTATTAGTAGCCTGCGCACACACTTATATCCACGTGCGCACTGTGCACTCAGGCAGACATACCTATCTCAATGGTCTTCTCGTTCATCACAACATGGCGACCTATACAGATTTTGTTTCCCCAGAAGTCCTACAGGGCACGACCACCTCCTGGCTGCCACTGACGACTGCCTATCCTTCAGTCTCAGGCTGTGCAGATGCATTCTTCCTCTATCCAGGACAACCTTTTCCTGTAAGTTGTCAAGTCCTCAGATGAAGGTAGCAGAAGGCCACCATCGCCCTCTTGACATGTCACGAAGCACGTCTCCTTGCGGCAACAGCCGAGACCGCCGTCTATTTCCAATCCCTTACCGCCATGAACACAAGCTGACATAGTGCGTACAGTACAGATGGGATCCTGGATATGGGTATCTTGCGGGTGGTACATTGAGGTGCCTTCCTCCACAAGAGACCACTTGGCATGAACAAGTCCATCAAAACCCAGATGGGTATACAAGCCTCAGCATCCAACCGATCGTGTGTCCAGCGGCCTTCACGATAGCTGCTACAGAGGTGCGATCCGTTTCGAGCACACTTGTAATGTGCTGTCCCTCGTAGGTTGAGCGTCACACTACTGGTGAACCGCGTTGACGATTGCTTGAAGAGGATATGACCTTTATAACGGCCAACCAGGGCGCATGACTGGCGGATGCGCGTCTCTCCTTTCGTCCGGATAGACGATCACATACACGTTCCGAGCGGCTGACTCCTCGTGGAACTCAACAACACTGGCTGTGACGACAGCCACCAGAATGTAGGCCGTTGCTCTGCAAGGATGGAATGTGGCGCCCTCCACGGCCACGAATTCTGTTGCTTCGATAACCTCAACATCTGACGCTTCCTCCACGCCAACAAGCGTACCACGGCCGCCCGGAGGGCTCTCGACAGGCGCAAAAGCTGGCATTGCTGTGGGTGCGGCTGTCGTCATCGTCGCACTTCTGTGTCTAGGCTTTCTGTTCTTTTGCAGGCACCGCAAACCACCGCATAGCGCTAGTAACATGGCACCACCAACAGTCTCCGAAGCCGGTTTCGGTGCTGTTCATGAAATGCATTATGCGGAAGCTCCTGCTCGCGGTGCCAATAAAGACCCTCTTGAGCTTGAATCACGCCAGATAGGAGATTCTGCCATTTTGTGATCCTGGACCTGGAAATGTCATAGATAGACACAAGCTGTCAAGCCATCCGTAGTACTATATACAGCGTTTTGACATTAGCGGAGCGTATGAGGTGAGGTGATCACTATTGGAGCTGATCTGTCTCTCAGCGTCATCTGCACGAGGTCGGGTCGTATGACTGGGTACATGGTGCAAGAACGTCAACGGCAGCTTCGTTAATATTCATTCTACCACATGTTCCATTCCCTGATATTGTTGGCCAACATATGCTCTTGAATTACTGACACGTGATGCCCTCACACTGTTTGTTGGCCTGACACCTGAGGCATACATACCATGATCTTATTCTCGACTTCGGCATATAATCATTCGTCAATCGAAGTGGCCGTGGATCTGCGTTATCGACACAAGACAGTAGCATTCACCTCAAAGCCACAGTCTCTCCTTTCATGGGCCTCCCAGTCTACGACATGGACGACCCGACCAAAGTCACTCTGCCCTACCCGGCCCAAACGCGCCAAGCAACAGCGACAATCAACGCCGTCCCAACCCACATCACTTCGATCTCGTTCACCGACAAGATCATGATCACAATCACCCAGAACGGGAAGCTCGGGCAGTGGCTCACAGTGCCCCTCCTGGCAGACAACCCGACATCCTCAGACCCACATTTCAACATCGCCCAGAACGTAGATGAAGGTGACTCGCTACTGCCGGTGACGCGCTTCCAGCCAAGGACGCTGCTGGGTGCAGGTGGAACGGAACGAGAGACAATGGGACAGCTGTACGCGAGTCAGATAGCGAGTTTGATCACGACGAAGAACCCCGAGGAGAGCCGGTCGCTCATGCTAGGACTAGGGTTGGCCAAGGTTGATCTGAGTAGAGACACGTTCCTTGAGGTGCTGGATCTGGTCACGAAGGTGCTTTGAGCAAGTCTCGTTCCTGACGGTGCCCTGTTGGGAAGGGCTGGCACGACGCGATAACATGCCACGAACTACTACTCAACCACCATGATTGAAGCCGGTCTCTTCGCATGCCATATCCGCCTCTCAGCATTTCCCCCACTGACACCCTCGACCTCCCTCTTCCGCGCTCTGACCTCTTCGACCGTCGCGTGGACCTCGTAAGATCCCACCGCCAGACCCACAGCGCCCAGTTCACTCGTCACACTCTCACCGGGCCCGATGACACCGCTAAGAACTCGCTGCAACACTCCACTCCACAAAAACCTTTTGCTCAAGTCCATCGCTACCCCATGCGGCTGATCCGCCAGACAAGGCTGCAACCTCAACAACAACTTCAATTCTTCCCGTCCCAGATTACTCACCTTCACAACAAGTCGCGCGAAGACATTCTTCTGCACCGCGAATGCCCCGTCGCCCGTCCGCACAGCCTTGCGCGCGTCGTCTTCCGCCTCTGCAACCAAATCAAAGCTGACCTGCACATGCTCAACCCTCAGCGCGTCGACCATCCGTGGACTCACCCTGATCGCCTTCCTCACATCGATCTCGCCCTCTCTTGGGCGCGCGCCATCTGCTGAGTCCTCTCTCCACCGGATCCGCAGCTGCTTGCACAGCTCGTCGTGGTGCCAGAACGTCTCGCGGGCGGCGAGTTCGGACTCGAGACTGAGTTTGCTGGCGCTGACGACGAATTGGCGGGTGGCGGCGCTGGACGGGGTGAGGGTCGGGATTGGAGCGTGCGGATCGGGGATGTAGAGTTGGGGGAGCAGGGTTAGTGTGCGCGAGGTTTGAGTTGAGTGCACGGTTGTCGTGGTTGATGGGGTCCAGCGTGGAGTTGTGTTGTCGGTGGAGGGGGAGGTGGTCGGATTGATCGTTTCGATGGTGACAGTTAGCGGGGTTTGCCAGAGGCTGCGAAGGTCGAGCTGGAGGAGGCATTTGCCTTGGTCGGTGGTAACGTTTTCTGACTCGTTCTCAGCTGTTGCGGCCGCTGCTGCTGGAGCTTCGCCATTGGCCTGTGATGTGGCTGAACGGGTCTGGAGGGACTTGATTGGCTCTGGTATCGATAAGATGCTATATCTTGGGACGTCGATGCTTCCGTTCACCGTGACATTCACCGCGAAGCGGAGCTGCCGAGTGTAGAATGTGCCTTCGACCTCGTTTCTGGGTCTGGCGAGGTAGGTGTAGTCGACCAAGACAATTACTTCCGTCAGACCTGGCTTGCCGAGTACCTCGAATTGAAAAGTCTCTTTTGAGTTTGCTTCTACAGCCACTGTATTTGGTGATCTGTCGTCACTTTCTTTGTGATTGATACGTTTGATGGCCTGTCGGTGCATAAGCTGATATTGCAATGCGTACTTATCACTCGGGGCCAGATCCTTGCTAGCCAATGCATCCTGCAGCTGCCTTGACACAGAGTCTTGATAGCTGAACAAGATCAGGTCGGCGGGTATGGAGCCCGCATTCTCGAGAGTCAAGCTGAACTTGCATTTTTCACCGTCAAGAAGCATGATTGATTGTTGAGTTAGAGTAGTGCTGCAGATCCGAAGTTGCGGAAGCGGATCCACGACCTTGAGCTCTAGTGTTCGACTTTCTGGCAAGCTGACTTCAACATTACGTAGCTGCTTGCGCTTGGAGACCTCTGGAGGCTTCCAGATCCCGCTGTAGATGGTGAAGACTCGCTCGTGGCAATTCCTGATCTTCGCGTTGCACCCGATGATCTTGAGGCTGCCGCTTTCCTTCGGCGTTCCTTGAAAGGTGAAGACTTGCGTGGTCAAGCGCTCAAGCACACCGCTGTGCGTCTGTGCTTCGAACCCAGAGCTCTCAGAAAAGAGTGAGATGCTTTCGATCTCGATATCGATCCCAAGCGGATTTTGGAGCACAACGTCAAAGCTGGTGACCTCGTCTTTGACCAGGATTGCCGGGCCGCTAGCCTTGCGATCGCCCGAGAAGGGGTTGTAGATGAACGGGTCTTTCTTGCTCGTGCCGGAGGTGGTGGTAAGGGAGAGATCCTGGGAAGAATGAGGCATGAGTTTGCCAGCACTTGGACTCTCATACAGCTCTATTCCTCGGACGAGGAAGTCATCCCAGTAGTCAGCAAGGAGTTTCGTGGCACCTGTTCTCTGCGCAGCGCTGACAGTATTGTGGACACCGTTCACCAATCTCGTCTGCTCTTCCATCGATATGAGGGGCACAGTGTTCGATGGGCCACGGAAGACAGTAATCTGCTGTCGAGATACGAAGAGCAACAACGACATGAATTGGATACTTCCCAGTAGGTCGGGTAGAGCATCGCTGACGCGGACGCATAGGCGCAAAACTTCGAGTTTGGTGGCAATGTCGCCCGACGTCAGGACTGACCACCAAGACGAAAGCCGCTTCCTCGTGACTGCTTGGGAGTCTGTCCCGCTGGCCTCGTGATGCGCGTCCCACAGGTCTGGGAGATCGAAAGTGCGGATTGTCAGTTTGAGCAATGCTCTTACGCCCTGGGCAACCGTTGCATGACGCTTGTCGTTTGAGGCAAAGGCACTCAAACCACTTGCCGACGGGTGGACTGCTACTTCTGCGGCACCAATCTTTCGTGCCTCGACTAGCACAGGCGGTAGCTTCTGCAAGACGTCTTTGAGGTAGAAACCCTGCTTTCTCTCCAACTTCAGTTCCGCCAGCCTCTGACCTACAGCAGCATAGACTGTGGAGGCAGCCTGGACAGGCAATTGTGCTTGAGCTTCAGTAATGGACTCGACAAGTAGGCTGCTCAACGCAGAAGTCCGTAGAACCAGGGCAGCACTTGACGGGTCGAGCGGTGTGGCAAGTTTGATGTCTTCTCTGAGCCCGACGAGTTGGTCCAGAACTGCAGCATTCAGCAGGCCACCATGGTTGCGGACGGTGACAAGCAGGGCAGCTAGGCGAACCCTTGCCTCGCCCACAAGTATCAGCGGCAGACCGTTGTCAAAACCCATTGCCGATCTACCGTATAAGTTCATGATTGTCGCAATTAGTCCCGGTAGCATTGCCGTCAGCCCGGTCAGATCATTTGTATTTGTACCGGCGAACTTCTCGGAAACAGTCCTATTGTCATCGGCAATGACGTGTACTGTGCTGCTCGTTGATAGTCCTCTGGTAGCTGGGTAACAGTCCTGAGGGATCTGGAACTCCTTGCCTGCCCAGGCATGAAGTAGCAAGCAGACTAGGATGCCCTCGAGTGCTTTGGCGTGCCACGCTGGACTATTTGCATCTCTTGCGGCGCGAGCACCGTCAACAAGCTGAGGAAGAGCTTCATGCCATTGTCCTATCTGTAGCTTGACCAATGCTGCCGACACTATCTTGCCGGATATAGCGGCGTACGTCGGATCTTCTGACGTAGGGGGGGTCCCCGTGTTTGTGCGGCCGAAGGAAGGAACGACAGACTGCCTTTGAGAGTCGTCAGTTCTCGAAACGGATCGTGCCTCAGCGGCGGTCAGGCTCTCTGATCTAAGGACAAATTGCGGCAGCTCTGCTTCTCGAGCGTTCAAACTATCTAGGGTTCGGGTCCCCAACAAGGCGACTGCTTCTGATAGCCATTGGATGAGCTCACGTGCACTTGGCTTATCTGAATCTGTTCGCAGGAAGACAGCATCGCTTGCAAGCAAGGAGGTCGGAGCATCGAAGACCATCAACTTGGTCGGTACGTCAGTGCCACCAGCCTGTGTAGAAAACTGCTCTAATCGTGATTCTGCATGTTCAAGTGCGGCCTCTGAAGGGTTGGAAGGCAGAGAGATGCCATCTATTATGCCAAGAATGATCTGTGGCTGGCGGTTCGGCTCGAAGAACCTGGAGCGCCGAACGAAATTGGGGTCTGAGTAAGAGGTAAAACGGAAGAGTAGAGCTGAAGCATAGCCATTTTGATCGACATCAGCATCAGCTTGTGATGCTTGATCTGATGGTCTGTGAGGTACTATACCAGCGGATTTCTGCAGCCATGCAAGATAGGCATTGAAGGTTGATGAATTCGTCCGGCCAGCAGGGATACATAGTACATTGATCAACGCCGGGGCGATGGGGGAAAAGGGGTCATATCCCATGTTATAGTCATGGGTCTCGGTGATGCTTCTGTCTCATTCTTCTGCGCTTCTTGGTGTCGCCACAGATGCGACTAAGCACAAGGTATGCAGTTGCACGTGTTGATATTAGGGGGATGTAGTCGGGGTGTTTCTGCCCACTTGGCAGGGCGGAGCTTGAGGAACAGCGTCGAGAAAAGGGTGAGGTAGCCTTGCGCTTGAGGGAGAAAACGAGGCTGAGAGCTAGAAGAGCACGACTCGGCGCTAATGGGTATCTCCGACGCTAGCCGCTGGGGCCAGGCGATCAGGCGGATCTTGCCGCGCGAGTCAGAGGCAGAAGTGACGCATCGGTTGGTGGCCTCGGGCGAGGCAAAAACCGACTGGAGGACGGGACTTGATACCTCTTGCATTCCCATGACCATACTGTATAGCACTTTTTGCGTTTGCTTTGGCGTTGCTTGCACTGGCTCACACTGGCTGACACTGGCTTACACTTAGCCGTATATCTTCTGCTCGATTCCTCGCCACTTGGCCCTCTTTCCTGGCCAAGACTGGCCTGTACATTCTTGCCACGCTGTGCCAGTCTCTGTAGAACTGGCATGGACGCCTACTGATCTTCTGCACCATCGCCCACTACCACCACTGCAGTCATGGCAGCAATGGATTTGAACGCGCTTCGGGCGCAGACGATGGGCTCTGGGGCGGACGAGGAGGCGGTCACAGTCAACACGCGAGCCCTGATAGACAAGGTGCTAGCACGATACTCGGGCGAATGGACGACACTTCGAGAGTTGGTCCAGAATGCAGCAGATGCGTCTGCCTCGAAAGTCACCATCAAGTTCGAAACGATACCCTCAGCAACAGTGCCCCTGCCGCAAGATGCCTCTGAGTCGAGCATGCTGAAGCATGTCATACAACACCACACGTTGAAGAGAATGGTCGTCACAAACAACGGAATACCCTTCAACGAGAACGACTGGACGAGGTTGAAGAGGATAGCAGAGGGCAACCCCGACGAGACCAAGATCGGTGCATTCGGTGTCGGCTTCTACTCCACCTTCGCCGATTGCGAGGAGCCCTTCGTCTCCTCAGGCCGAGAGGCCATGGCTTTCTTCTGGAAGACCAACGCCTTGTTTACCCGACGCCTGAAGCTGCCGGACGGCGAGGGCAATAACGACACCAATTTTGTGCTCGACTATCGCGATACTACATCCACCGTACCTTCGCTGATATCCCTCAGTCAATTCCTGGCTAGCTCTCTCACCTTTGTTGGCATAGAAAGAATCGAATTATGGCTAGACCAGTGGAACGTCTTGAGCTTGAACAAGAAAATCTCGCCTGCTTTGAACATACCCATACCGAAAGACGTCGAGCCAAAGACCTCGGAGGGCTTCATGAAAATAACAAGTGTCTCCAAAGAGATGGCCCAAATAGACGGAGAGTGGATGCCCATAGTCGCATACAAGCCAGCCTCCAACACTGCCCGCTCCTCCAACCGAGACGATGCAGCCCCGTCCCTGCGAGGCTTCTTCTCCAGGCTTGCAGGTGCTCGCCAGCAAGAAGATGCGCCAGCCACCCTAAAACAGAAGGTCGTCGACACTCTCGATCTGACCAAGAAAGTCAACGCTACTATCTTCCTGAATGTCGATACTGCTACCATCAAAACGTATACTGGTCAGAAGTTCAATGAAGAACTGGAGAGAGCAACCAAGAAGCCGCCCCCGAAGAACACCAAACTAGCTGTGCTAACAGCCCCTTTCGTCGAGAACGATAGCATCGCCGCGACCGCCAAACTGGGAGATATCTTTGCCACCGTCTTGCCCTCACGATCCGGCAGAATATTCATCGGCTTCCCAACCCATCAAACTACCGGCCTGAACGCTCACATCTCCGCTCCTTCCGTCATCCCCACTGTCGAACGAGAATCGATAGACCTGAACGCCAAATGGGTCAGAACCTGGAATATGGAAATGCTGCGAGCCGCCGGCATAGTCTGCCGAATTGTCTGGACTTCAGAGATGGGCGAGCTGAGGCAGAGGATCTTAAATCAAGCAAATGGCTCCAACAAGATTCGCATGGACCAAGTCCAGCCTTTCCTGCAAGAAGGTATCACAGTCTTCAAAAATTTCACCTTCAAAGAGTCCACTCCTTCGCCAAAAACGGGCGAACTGCTTGAAGACGCCTTCTGGCGAAGTGGTAAGAAACCTTCGATCGATGTGCTCTCCAGCTGTGGTGTGCTTCCTACGCATCAAGTCCGAATTGCCCCGAAGGACTTGAGCTTTGTGGAAGGTGTGCCAGTGCTACCCGAAAAGCTCGTCGAAGAAGCAAAGCCTTTTGTCAACAAGTTAGTAGACTACGGTCTGGTCACCGAAGTCACTGTCACAGATATCCGAGAAGCACTTGAAGCGAATACCCTTACAGCTCAGCAGCTTTCCGAGTTCCTGGAGTGGCTTGTCAAAAATGCTGCAAAAGGCCAGCTCGATAATCAGGTTGTGTCACGACTGCTCTCTATCACAGTCGCGAATGAAGACCCCGCCGGACTTAGTGGTGACGGCACGACTGGAAAACTACTCATGCTTGGAAACATTGAGTATTTCCACAGCCCTAGCAGGATCCCACCCAATTTTCCTGTCCCAGAGACTGTCATGCCGCTCAAGTACACAAGTAGCTATAGCAAGCATGATTTAGAATCACTTGGTTGGCAGGAGCTGCAGATAGTGCCTTGGATGCGATGGCTCATCACTGAATCCAAGAGTCGCAGTCTGCTTCGCGAAGATCAGGATTTGGCCGCTTCTCCAGCTTTCAGCCAGCAGGTTTTTGCTCTGCTATCCAAGCAATGGGACTCTTTGAGTCAGTCGTCGAAACAAACGCTGGTCGAACTCCTCTCGGCGCACACTGTCGTGCCAACAAAGTTTGGCATGAAGAAGCCTGGTGACGCATACTTTCCGAATGTGAAGCTCTTTGATGACTTGCCAACCATCACAGGCTTTCATGGCGTCAAAGACAAGATTCTTACGGCATTCGGTGTCAGAAAGACGGTGGAGCTCGGTGTTGTGTTTGAGCGACTGCTGAAGCCGACCAGCAAGGACAAAGAAGCTGGCGCCAACAGTCCTGGTCGACATGTGGCTTTGATTCAATATCTATCCTCTGTGCGGGATGATGTTCCCAGTGCCGACATGCAACGCTTGCGAAATACCCCTATTTGTCCGAAGGAAGACCGAACAAGTGAAAGTCGTGAGTCGGAAGAGCGATACAAAGTCTCCGATTTGTTCGAACCTCGACCGCAGCTTCGCGATCTAGGCTTGCCAGTCATTGCCTGGCCTGGTCTATATCGAAGCAATAGCCCCGAAGGCCGACTACTAACGCTCCTTGGTCTACGAACGGTACCCACCGTTCAAGAACTGATTGCGATCATGGCACGAGCCGGAAGTTCTGGAGACGTCACACTTAGAGACAAAGCATTGACATACTTCATCAGCTGCTATCACGCCAATGGCTATGCTCAATTCGATTATTCCAAGGTCCAGGCGCCGTTCTTGCCACTCGAGAACAAACCTGAGCTTGGCACTCCGTCTCAGTGCTTCACTGACGAGGGTGCAATGCTACTTGGTTTCGATCTTTTGAGGCGTGATCTCCATAGCCATGCGCCTATGTTCGGCGTTCGACGCAACCCACCGATCGAGACTTGCATCCAGATATTGGCAAGAAAGAAATTGACTTCCTACCACGAAGCAAGAGCATTCTTTGCCTACTTCGCTGGCCGACTCAACGAGCTAAATGCCTCTGTCATCCCGAAGCTGCAAGACCTCAACTTTGTCCCTATATTCTCAAAAACCAAGGAGAAGCCTGCGGTCAAGAGCTACACGTCGCCTCGCAATGTCTTCCTCGGAGATAGCGATACATTCGGCGAGATCTTCAACTACGTTGACTTTGGCCAGGAAGCCAACACTTTTCTCCTCAAATGTGGCTCGAAGCCCGAGCCGACCAAAGTCGAGGTCGCGCAAATACTAGTCAAGGAGCCGGCACGGATATCTTCGACTTTCAAGAATCCTGAGAAATACCTGACTCTGCTTCGGAGCTTAGCTGATAGTGTCAGTGTGCTCAAGAAGAACAAAGATCTGTTTCGAGAGATGAAGAAAGCACCATTCTTGCTAGCAAGCAAATACATCCCAGGGGCACCCAAAAATGGGAAGTCTTTGCTTGATGATGACGACTTTGAAGATGATGAAAGCCAAGGCATCACCGAATGGCAGTTATGCAGCGCTGAGGACGCTATCATCGTCGATGAGTTCATCGCCTACAACCTTTTCAAGTCCAATATCTTAGCTGCACCACAAGAAGAAGGTTTAGAGGATTTCTACTTCTCCCTCGGATCACCGCTTCTAAGCTCTCTGGTTGAGGAAGCCGCCAAGCATGGTCCACGAGCGGCTGACCAGAGTCCGGCTCAGAAACTGCAGAAGTTGATCATTGAGCGGTCTCAGCTGTTTCTTCATGAACAGCCACAGGATAACATCAAGAATGATGCTAGGTGGCTCGAGAAACACTTGAGCGTGCAGCTTGTCTCCTCGATTACGCTACGTCGAGCTCTTCGAGGGCGGAACATCACTCACTCTCAGAAGCGGACTGCAGTCATCACGGCTAACAACCGTGAGTATACCCTCTGGGTCGTTGGCGCAAACCCAGACTTTTACCAAGTCAGCCAAGCACTGATCCATCTTCTTCTCAACCGCCCGAAGCTCCATTCTCCGTTGACGCTTGAGATGCTTTTGAAGACCGACCTTCTTGATCTTCGCAATCGAGGTTTCAATGTCTCCAGAATTCTGCGTCAAAAGGCTGCAGAAGCGCGAATGGCTGAGAACCAGCGTCAGCAAGAACTAGAAGAGCAACAGAAACGTATCGAGGAACAACAAAAGGCGTGGGAATCGTTGCAGTCTCCGCAAAAGAAGGAGAAGAAAACGAAACAGAATATGATTGGCGCCTTCCCTGACTCACCTGATAGTAAGAACGTAGGTGCTCTTGCCGGGCCATCCTCACAGCATCTTCCACAGGAAGACACGGATAACGAGCCAATCCGCTCAGCCCAACGCATGCTCAGCAACTTCGCAAAGAACTTTGGTCTAGGTACAGGTGGACGACAGCAACGTCCCAACTCCTCGCTGTCTGGTCCAGAACCGCTTCCCATTGCGCAAGGTACTTCAACCTCATCCCACGACCCGCCACCACCCTACTCAGCAGGCAGCAGCGGCCAAGGTCAAGACCAAGCCGTCACGGCCCCCCACCATATGCAACAAAACCTCCTTTCCGCAATTCGCAAATCACGGGCCCATAACAGTACCGAGATTTTCTCCCGTGGCGAACAGAATACCGTCTCGGAAACAAAATCCTACTGCGACGAAAAACCCGCCCACGACTTGGCATTTGTCGCAGACCTCAAACACGGCATCCAGATGTTCCTCCCTCAGGACCCGGTCCGACCCACGAACGTGTCCCAATTTCTGCAACAGAACATTACGGGCCTGAACGCCTTCGCTGACCTTCTAAAAGCCACAGGCGAAATCTTTGCTCTCAACCCCCGCATCCTCAACATCTTCCATGAGACGGGCGGCAAGACGATCGCGTTCAATCGCAACGGGAGTATCTTTTGTAACTACTTGTATTTCCACCAATTACACGAGTCGCAGATAGCGTCGACCGATAGCGGCGTGGCCCAAGTTGGGCTTAACGACGCGCTGGTCTACTGGTGGGTGATCTTGTGTCACGAGCTGGCGCATAATCTTGTGGCGGATCATAGCAGCAACCACTCTTATTACACGGAAGGGTTCGTGGCGCAGTACTTCTCACGAGTTGTGGGGAAAATTGCAGAAGGGGGAGGCAGGACGCAGCAGCAGCAGATCGCTCTTCCCGATAGGACGGTGGTGTAGTAGAGCAGGAACAAATCCGGCACAGTGCAGCCGCACGATTACACCGGTAGTGGGTGTTGAATTTCTAGTTTGATTAGGTCAGGTTCGATTCAGCGAGGCGTCCGGCGTTGACTGTGTTGCGCGACTTTGCTTTGTCCCAAACCAGTCACCAGCACTACTTCACTAGAGGAGACTGGTCGGCTGGCTCGAAGGAGTAATCTTAGCCAACAAAGTTCCGTACTCTATCAGTTCCTTCGCTCGCCTCTTGGCGTGTTTCTGCATACCGCGCCAAGTGCCCGTTACACGTCCCCGTCCGCCCGCTCGCAACCAGAATGTCTACCTATGGAAACGGGGCTCAAGTAAGCAGGGCACACATTTGCTAGCTAGGAGGTTGTCAGGCGGGCAGATCGAGAGTTAGGACTCGATGGGGCCGACGGGAAACAACACCAGCGGCAGACCTATGCGACATGCGACATGTGACATGTGTGGACACGTGATGCACAGCAGTGAGATGGACGATTTGTAGCTTTTGTGCATTACATTCATTAGACAAGACCTTCTTTCTGGAGAACCGTACTTTATCCTACATAAATCGTTGTGCTAAGGTCATCACTCGTTACCGCGTTGCTCATAAGTCGTCATTCATCGCTGGCTCACGAGCCTCGCGCTTCCAAACATTCCGTACTTCTTGTTCGCCACGGCTTTCATGGCTACGCTTGCGCTGTCCTCGATGGGACCAAGACCGTTGTGTCCCGAAGCCGTGCCCTGCCCGTAGTCGGGCTTTTGTTTCCCAGGCGGCCACCAGTCGAATAGCAGGAAAGCTTCCGTTGCAGTCCATGGGCCTGCGTCTGCGGTGGACGGAGTAGCCACAGGTAGCACTCCCGCAGGGTGAACTGGCTGTGGTTGAAATTCTGGCGGGTCTGGTGCTCTGTCTGCTTGATCAACCGGCGAAGAAGAGACTGGGTCGTGCATGGTCACCGTGCTATCAAGTGCTACAGGATCGGAAGAGGCCCGTTGTAGCTTTGCTGGTGGTACAGGCCTAGTGACTTGGGCTGCTTTTGCGGGCGTCAATTTGACTGGACTATCTGCCAACAGGTCTAGATCTCTGTCTAAATCCGACTCTAGGGAAAAGTCGTCACATGTCGAGGTATTCATCGGCAGTTGTTCTGAGACAACGCGCCTAAACAGGCGGCCTTTGATCTTGGACAATGGACGAGGTGCCTCAGGCGAGGGTGCTGCAAGGTGTTCTGACACGTTCGATTTGAGGTTGGTAACGAGCGTGGGTCCCGACGTAGCTGCTTCATCGGTACTTGTTCGCGGTAGAGGCTTAGAGACAGCCGGCTTGAAAGTGGGGGACGACTGCTCTTCTGCATGTTGACCTGAGCTCGCCGGACTTTGCAGTGAGGTTGCTTTCGACTGGTCACGGTGAGATTCGTAGGCCGGAGATGCAGAGGAGGAGGACCTTGGTCGAGTAGCCCGCTGGGATAGGCGGGGGAAAGGGCTGTCGTCGGTGTTGAACCTTTGAGATGGCATGGGAGACATTTGAGAAGTGGTGCGAGGCATAAAAAGCGGACTATGGGGGCATGCGTCCCTGTTGTCATCAAGCACATGAGAATGTTGGGCTACGTTGTCTGGCAAAGCTTGCTCTTGTGATACATCAGGCTGATTGCTGGGTGAGGCGGTCGAGCCATCTTGTGCTGGCTCGGCGTCTATCGGGAAGCTGCCTTGTGAGCGTGTAGTGGCAGCGACTGTTTCCTGCGCAGTCTGCGAAGCGGCAAAAAAAGATTCTGTATCGAGTAGGTCTGTTCGCCGTTGCCGGGCCGGAGGGCTTTCCGTGGAGAGTGCTTGTGGTGTGGACGTCAGAAGTGCTTTGTACATCAGCTTGGGGCGAGGCTTCTGAGAGGCAAACTTGAGGCTGCTTTTTGGACCAGAGGAGAGGCGGCGTTGACTCTGCGAGGTTGTAGCGGATGACGGTCGTGATCGGGATGTCGGCAGCGACTCGGAAGCAAGGCTAGGCCTGTGTGACCTTGGAGGCGTGTCATCCTGTACCGATGTGTTTGTTGGCCGCTTTGAGACAGGCTCGAGTGAGGCCTTTCCCTGATTCTGTGTCTCGGGGGTCTCTTGCTTATCGGCCTGGGTCTTCTCGTTCGTCTTTGCTAGCTTGACTGCTGGCAGAGGTTTGGGCTTCCTCGGCGCTCTTTCTCGACGAATGAGGGTGGCATTGTTGGTGGAGATTACTCGAGCGTCATTTGGCTCGTCATCCGAGGAAATATCGACAATTGGGCCTGGTAGATGAGCGGTGGTGGGTATGGAGGTTGGGCTCACAGGTGGTGCTTGGGCAGACACGACGATGGGGTCGTTCTCCTTGGCAGCAGTGGTCTTGCGTCTCTTCGGAGAGGGCTGGGTGGGGGGTTGGATCTCTGACAGAGCTTGCCTTTGGTCGAAGGGAGAGTGAGTGGGTAGCCTGGCGCGGCCCCACCCGCCTTGAGAGGCAGCAAGCAGTTCTTTGATCGACTTTGGCCTGGCTTGTGAATTGGCAGCGTTGATCCTGGCGAGGGAAGCGCGCGTCGGCTGGGACTGAATGGAGGAGGGCTGATTGTTGGCATCGTGCCGTTGTCTAGCAAGCAGTGGGGTGAGGTCGGTGTTGGTTTGGCCCAAGGGCTCTTCCACCTGCACCAGCACCGGTCTGTCCAACTTCAGCTCCAGGCCCTCTCCAAAGTCTTCAGGCTGACGATAGTGTAGGTCTCCCACGAGGTTCTTGGTTTCGTCATAGACCATGACACGCTTGTTGAAGGTGTGATATCGCAGGCTGCCATCGTGCCACTTCTTGGATTTCTTGAAGATGTCGTGGGTGAACATGCACCTGAACTCGAGCACAGGAGCCGAGACGTGCGACTGGGGAGCACTCTGAGCATTCTGAGCATGCTGGGTCAAGAGGGAAGCCGGGGTGCTCCGCTGTCGGGCCGTTGCCATCGTGGGTCGCGCCGTGTCAGATGCTGCGTCGGAGGGCTGCTTTGGAGAAGACCCATGCTGATTCAACGGAGTGTCTCGCGACGGCGACGAGGTGCCGCCGGGCGTGTTGTAGTATGCATGACCCGATGGGGGACGATAGTTGTAGCAGTCACTAGCAGTGGTTGATGTCTGACGCGATCTAATGAGGCTAAGCCTGGCAGACCCGACGCGTCGGTGGGGCCAGAGGCGTCACGGTGGAACGTCGCAACTGACTTTTGGCGCTGTGGGTTGAAGCAACGCGCGTCCTGCTGCATGTGCTTTGGCGGGCTGTGCTGTGGTGTCGCGGTGCCTGCTTCACCTGAGGCACCTGGGAATTACCGGTAAGCTGGACATGTCTAGGCGGGTACAGGCTGGTGCGACGACAATCATGCCCATGAGCACGGATGGACTGACCCGGTGGTTCCAGGCTGCGCGACCTTCTAACCTAAATTTTGTTTTGGCCCAACGTGAACCTGGCACCGGTGCACGCTGACAATACAAGTTGGAAGTATTTCCGTGCTTGCCCTCTTCCTTCCCCCCTCTGCTGCGGTAGTCACTCGTTCATGCCCTGACCCCTTCGAGCACTTCAATGCACAGGCACTTCCCCATCGACCGCTAGAGATTGCGTGCCCACGGCCAACTCCGCCTCGGGGGCCATGCCGGCGGGCTTAGGCTGACTTGTCGACGGCTAGTTAGGCTGCTGAAAGTCAAAGGACCCAGGTCTCGCTCGCCAGCATGTTCGTGCAGAGACAGTTTCAGAAGTACCAGAAACGGAGTGCCGACGAACAGCAGGTCTCCCTGTTGCTCAAGGACTTTGACGATGCAGACTCCCTCTTGGGCAGAGTACGTGCCACCACTCGATCCCCCCTGGTCAGCAGCGACAACCCACTGACTCAGCAGTAGATCATCGACGCCTCGCGTGCATGGCGAGAGTCATGGCTGTCCATCCTGATGGTCCAACACCGCCTCCTCGCCGAATATGACACTCTCTACGCCCCCATCGTCGGTGCTGCAGACGACTACGTCGGCCATGTGCCCGTCGAGACAGCCCCCAACCTGGTCCAGCGAACCCGCCGCCTCAAGTCCGAGTACGAGGATCTGAAGAAAGACTTGACCTCCGAGCTGGACGAGGTGCAGCTCACAATCATCGGCCCGGCCCAGGAAGCCAAGGACAACCTCCAGATCGCCCGCAAACAGATGAAGAAGCGAGAGGACAAGAAGCTCGACTACGAGCGCTACCAGAGCAGAGTCGACGTCAGCTCCAAGAAGTCCAAACTCTCCGACCGTGACCGCGCCCAGCTCACCAAGGCCCAGTCAGATCTGGCCATGGCCACCGAGGCCTACCATGCCGCTGACAACCACCTGCGCAACTACCTCCCTCCCCTCCTCGCCGCTGTCTGGTCCCTCCAACCATATCTGCTCGCCGCCCAGATCCGTATCCAGAACAACCTGCTGGCACATTACTACACCATGCTGCACAACTACTGCTCAGAACAAGGCTTTCCCTCTCCCAGCCCACCCATGGACGAAGTCGTGAGGTTGTGGGAGGATGCCTTCAGACCACAGCAAAGACTGTTGGAGGCCATGCCCATCCTCGCGTCCGGCAAGGCCATCAGGAAATCCATCAGTGACAAAGAGAAGGAAGCCCAGCTCCCACCGATCAATGGCTACCGCAGACCCAGTCAGCCCAACTCGTTGAGTAGAGCGCCCTCGATCTCTCCCGCACGTCCCTCCATCTCTCCTTCTCAACCCTACGACATCAGGCCAAAGCTGTCACACTCACCATCCTCCACTTCCTTACTCTCTCCACTCCCCAATGACTCGGCCATCACCTCTCCCTCTCCCGCCGCCTCACTCTATCAGACTCCATCAAGTGTGAGCTTCTCCCCGGCTGGTCCAAACACAGATTACTTTAGTAGAGATCGTCAACCTTCGGCCACCTCAGCTTCAGCTTCCCGAGCGACCACCCCTGGCGCAACCACTCCAGGTGGCACCTCGATGTTTGGCATCTTAGGAAAGAAGAAGCCTCCTCCACCGCCACCCCGGATACCTTCTCACCACTTCCAATTCGTCACTGCCCTCTATGACTTTGCTGGCCAGGGCGACGGCGATTTGATGTTCAAACAAGGCGACAAGATCAAGGTCTTGAAGAAAACCGACAGCACAGATGACTGGTGGCAGGGTGAGCTAAAGGGCGTCAAAGGCATGTTTCCTGCAAACTACGTTCAGGTGTGAATGGATAGATCGCAAGACTTGGCAACTTTAATGATACCATTTTTTTTTCTCAGTCCTCATATTTGTGTCTCACCAGTCAAGCCCGAGAACAAGCACGAGCTTGTCATTGAAATACTTTGCCTGTAAGTAGGATCCGAGGACCTGGCAGTGGAAATGGAAATGGAAATGGAAGTCGCAAACCCCAAGCAGAGCGCGAACACGCGCAACCGAAGCTCCGCGCAAGCAGACACGAAGCAGACTTTCCCAGTGAACCCAACCCAACCCAACTCGTCCGTCTAGGTAGCCAGACCCGGTCGCCGCCACGCCAGTGAGGTTTCCAGAGACAACAGACAACAGACAACAGGTCAGGTCAGGTCAGATCAGATCAGATCAAGTGCTAGCTACCCTACCCACCAGTCAAGCCACGCAACGCGACGCGCTTCTTCCCGCCTCCCTATCCATCTACGCACCTGCAGGGACAACGCCGCACCGCCCCGCACGGTACTGTGCCCTAGCAAGGTAACGAGTCTCGAGCACGCAGGGGACTCCGCACGGCCAGTCGCCCTCCCACGACTACTCTTCGAGCTTGTCTATCCTTCCAGCATCAGATCACGAACGTTGTATCCGCGGAGCAAGTGCGTGCAGGCCGCGACTTCCCGCTCCGTAGGGGTCAGGACACCCCTGAGCCAAAGTGCGTGCTTGTGGAAGGACGACAGCACAGCAGGACTTGCCGTGTACGCTTCGTTCTGGGAGAGCACTTGAGAAAGCTTCTGTTAGTCCACATGTCCTCTGGACAGAAACAAGATCCATAGGCAGTAATCTATGTCGCTGCCATTGCTCGCAGCCCTTGTAGTACAATTCTATTCGTACAGTTCTATCCAAACCCCTGAAATCTCAGTGGCCCTCCAAAGTCGATACTCATTTCCAACACTTGCATCGTGCCTATCCATATACTTTGTCCTGTGCCAAACGAATGACTCTAGTGTGGAAAGAGCCTCTACGATGATAGTCATGCCCCGGATGGGTCATGACCGTGCATCACTTCCCCGTATTCAATCCTCGAATGGTTGGTCTTCAGACAAAGAGAGGGCTACCTGTCCCAGGTGTATCATCCCAAACATTCTCCTCATGACTCACCGCGTCCTCCTCACTATTCACTGCCTTCCTCCTGCTTCTCAGAAAGTTGCTCACCATACGCTTGCTGGCCACCGACATTCCGACTTTGCTCGGCCGGTGCTTCAACCCGCGTTCCTGTGTCGGCATACGGGGTAGGGCCGTTACCTCTTCGTCAGCCTCCGCTACGTGACCATCAAGAGGGGACGGGCCCAGACCGCCATATCCTCCCGGTCCGCGGTCGAAGCTCTGTCGCTTGTCGTAACCCAGCGCATGGTTGTGCGGCCGCGCTGCTTGTGTCACGCTTACTCGCCCACCAGTGGTATCTGGATGTCCAGCCTCCCGCTCCCCGAGGTACATGCTGTCTGACACCCGGTTGAAGTCAACCCCGTCCATGTCAAATGGTCGACTGAGACGTGCTGAAAGGTTTGCCTTGACAATGTCTGTAGGACTCTCACAATGAGCTTCGACATCCTTGCGCTTGCCCGTGGCGCTGGCACTGTTGCCACTGCGCATGGCAAGATGGGATGGAGCTGGTGTGCTTGTTGCAATTTTGCCTTCGGGAGTGTTGTCGGTCGTGTGTGGTCGGTTCTCTTTCTCGTGCTTCTTGTGACCCAGAACTGCCAGGCTCTTCTTGCCCCTAAGCAAATTCGCCACGTTGTCCGGCGAAATTTTCCTCAGCGATGCTGCCAATTTGTTTTCATGCTTGCGCTTCCGTCCCTGTTCCGCATCGACCGTTTGCTGCAGAAGTCCACTTTGGCTACGAGTCAAGCTGCTGGGTCGGCTCGGAGCAGGCGTGCTGTTTCTGGCCACCTCCTTGACATTGAGCAATGGGTATCGCTTCTTGGTGACTGACAGCTGATCTGGCACAATGTCCGATGGTGTTGCAATACGTAAGTCGTGTTCATCGCCAGTTTCGCCGGGCTGGTACAGGATACCGCATGGTCTCATCGCGGCATCGTCTGAGAGGTCTTCCGTCATGTGTGCAGTCTGATCAGGGTTGATCTGCGCTAGTTCGCGTACGTGTGAAGATCCTTGCGACCTTTCGCTGGTAAGACTTGCTTGACTCCGGTTCGTTTCCAGAAGGGGCATCAGACCATAACGCTTGCCACGTGCAGCTCTCTGGCGGACATGTGCAGTACCGCCGCGAATGCTCTCATCTATGCCCCATGAATCTATGGAGGTGCTAATGTTGTCATTCGACCGAAGTGGCAGGTGGGTACTAAGGTCAGTGGTGTATGGGTTGCTGCCGTTCGCCAATCTATACATCCCGACGTCTCTTTCACAATTGGGTACCTCCTTTCTGTCTATGTATTGCTCGCTCGTGTTTCCAGGCTGTCGGTAGTTAGGATTGGGATTGCCATCATCCGCTCTCGAGTACACACTCTCTTCACTGTAGTTGTAATGGTATGCTTCTTCTATTGCAGCTGCAATATCAGCGGACGCTTGGTGAGCACTAGCAGCATGATCTTCACTAGTGTCATTCTCGACGGAAACACCAGCAGCAGTCGAAGACGTCACGGCACGAATGGTGCGCTCCTGACCCTTTCCTGCGTGGAACAACGCTTGTCCATCATCATCTCCTGCTGTAGCCTCTCGGTCCACTGACTCCTGGTTCATCCTTCTGACCAAAGCAGAATATAGGCGCTGCGGGTCTGGGAGCTGTCCGGTTAAAAGAGGAAGTGGCTTGCGGAATACCGAAACACCACCCAAGTGAGAGCCGCCCGAAGAGGAGGGCTGATGGGGGCCGCCATCCTCTTGTATGACTGACAGCCGCTTCCGTTCAAGAGGTGCGTCCAACATAGATCCTGTAGTTGTGGTATTGGTCCAGCTGGTGACACGAGACCTCGAGCTCGCACTCAAGCTTCCGTGACTCTGATTGACTGGCGCCATTGTTGCAAGCCTGCCAAAGCCATCGTCCTCGGTTTTCTCGTGCCAAGGGTCATCGTACACGCTCTCGCGTCTCCCCTTATGGGCCTCGTTGTCATGGTAGTTGTTGAAGTCACTATTGTCGATATCGCCGAAAATGCCATCGCCAAAGTGTGCTCTGGCAGCAACGAGCTGTTGTGGTGGGAGACATGTCTCCGGCTTGCTGAAGGCTCGCTTGAAGCGGTTCCTCAAGGAAGATGAGATCGAACGTGCCGTGTTCGTTAAAGGATGCTTCACAGCATGTGTCTCTTTCGCTTCTGTTGAATCTGAACTTCTGAGAGTGCTTTGAAAGTCTCTCTTCTGCCTTCTCTTGCCATTGGAAAGTATGTCTGGCGACATTTGCAACGATTGAGGTGAGGATTGTGATTCTGAGAAGTGTTTACGCGCTAGTTCGACTGACTCAGGTCGGTAGGGAGACTTAGGAATATGCTTCTCGGGAGAAGTCACTCGCCTATGTGTTAGCTTCAGCATGTCAATTGATTTCTTAAGCCGGAGCTTGAAACTAGGACCATCCAAGTTTATGGCACTTGCTGCATGTCGTAGAGTCTTGCTGTGACTGAGTGGCGAGCTCGAAGCGGTCGAACGAGCCTGATGCTATCCATGGCTAGGGTTCAGGACCGAATGAGTCTTCCGAAGCCGACGGTACGAAGAAGGTTCCCCTTCGAAACTGCCACCAAATTCAGGCAGTTCTGTAGTATATGCGGTTGAGTGTGGTCCGCTTCTTGCTGCGCTACCAGCACCAGGGAGAGGCAGAGTTACCGCGAGGTTCGGAGACGTCGCTTGCAGTAGTGATCGTTGCCGTTGAAGTTGAGCTGCGGGGTCCGACTGTTTCGTTGCATATCGTCCTCGAGCAAGCCTAGCTGATTGTTTGCTTGCTGAGCTGTCGGACCTGTACAAGTCGGCCTCAGGTGACCCTCGAGACCGGTCCATTGCACGATGCGCAGCAATGAGTGCTTGCATTCGAGCGCTCTCAGCGTCTACTGGCTCAATAGCTATAGGATGTTTTCGTCGCTCTTTTACCGATGTTGCTGATTTGGATCGTCGGACACGATTGTTATGGTGGTCATTGTTGAGGTGTGAAAGCATATTGACTAAGTGTTGGGGGGGTGGTCCAAAAGAGACGAGGATTGCAGACGGCGAACCGTCAGGTTGGGGTTGATATCGACACCGAGGTGGCATATATAGTGGTATCTGACGTAAGCCGCAGTGTCGCCCTAAATCTGGTTTCCATTCGAGGAAAGCGCACACAGTTCGTTCCTGCTTGTGCGAAGCTCACATGCACGCCTGTCGTGGTGAAGCAGTTGCGTTGGGACATGAATTTGCCAGCTCAACATACCGACCGCAAACTCTGAAAGCAAGAACAATTCATGATGCATGGCGGCGCTCATCCGTGCTCTCATCGCACTCTCTCTCCTCTTCCTCAACTGCAGTTACTTGAGCCTTGTCTTCAACCGTCCGGTAGCCCAGAAACATCCCAAGCAACAGCACGTCATACACGAGCTTCAACACACCTGCCACTACAAACGCCAGCCAAAATTTGCCCGAACCCGCAAGCCGACCTGTGATGACTGGGCCCACACTTTGACACATGGTCTTGATCACATTTATGATTCCCATGACTGAAGTCCGTTCGGCAGGAAGTACTGCAGCTGCAAGAAACGCTTGTCTTGGTGCTTGATCCATGCTATTCGTGCTCGACCTGAACACCAGTAGAGCGATTGCGATGCCGACATTACCAGGCACCGGTAACAAGGCAAGTGCAATTGAGGCAGGTGCGTGCGTGAATACCATCGTTTTGACCAGACCGATGCGACGGGCTAGCGAGGATGCCACCAGGTTTGAGGCTGAGGAGATTATGTTAGTAACGAAGAACAAGCTTCCGAGCTTGCCTTCCTCGAGGCCGAATTTGCTGTGGAAGAAGTAGATAACCCAGGACGCTGGAGAGAGGCCGCTCGCCAAGGAATCCATGGCGAAGAGCACACCAAGCTTCATTATGAGCGATCTCGTTTCCTTGGATAGTGAAGGCAGCAGACCACGGATTGTTGACTTCTGAGCTTCTGCACCGGACCCTTGGCTGTCATGGTCGTTTGCGAGAAGAGGTTGGCGCTCGTCGTTGTCCGCCGTTATGGGTGTTTTCACTGGTTCAAGCTCACATGCTTTGCTCAGCACCAGACACATACAGAACTTGACGATACCCATCGCTGCATATACCGCGTATATCAAACGATACGTCTGCACGGGTGTCCAGTCATTCTTGCTTTGAAGCACACGCACAACCCAACCGCAAACGATTGTGCCTATTGCAACCCCAGCCGTGCCATGGAGCGTGTACCAAGCCAGCATGCTAGAACGATCCGCCGAGGGAGTAAGTTGAGCAATGATGGACTCCTCTATCGCCTTAAACGGCCCAATCTCATTGCCATTAGGACTGATGACACCGATCACACTAGCAAGCAACAGTATCCAGAAGTTACCAGTGGTCGCGAAGATGATCCCGCTCGCTGCCATGAGCAAAGACCCAATAGCAAGCAGTCGCCGACGGCCAAGCTTATCTGCAACAAGTGTGAGAATGAGCGAAATGACCACATCGCCTACGAGTGTCAGGGTCATGAAAAGACCTGTTTTGTCGACAGTATTTCCAAGGTCGACCAGGTAGAGGACTAAAACCAGTGTCGATGCGCCATATGCTGCGAGTCGTACAAATCGTTGAAGACATAGTACCTTGACATCTGTAGGTGAGTCAACAAAGGCGTTGAGGCCGATCTCGTGGTATGCTTTCACCAGAACAGTCTTCATAGTTATGGCGTATCGCTCTGTGCCGCTCACTGGAATGCAAGAGAGCGAGCGCCATCCCGAGGTGACGCGAGCTTTATATGATGCCGTCGGCCTATCCCAAACAATCAGGCAGCACCCTCAGGTAACATCAAGGTTCCTTGGGGACTGTTCAGACGAATCAGGGAAAGGGAGTGACGATCACAAGGTTTGAAACGCGTCCATCGTATTTGCCAAGCAATGCGGTTCTGCTGCGATGTGCGAATGGGAGGTCCAATTCAGTACGAATAGGGTATGCATCTCTAGAGGCCACTGAAGACTTTAATCGTACATCTCTATGCATCTATATATAATATCTATGTTGAACGATCTGGGGTATCTCTTCAAGGAAAACGGAAACCCTATCCTTAGGCAGTTGTTGAAAGCCTGCCAGCAACCTGCCCATTTCTTCTCTCCAAACACCATTCTTACCATCCACGTCATAAAGCCATACATGCCAAAACTTGTGAAACACCTACCGATATGATATGCGCCGCAGTAAACCCTGGTGCTGCACCCTCAACAAGTGTAACCGGCATTATGCTCTTCAAGGACGCCATTTTGGCGTCTCCTCTTTGACAGTTCGGAACCCTTTCAGCACATTGTTCATCTTGCCCATCATCTCTTCCCATTCCCCTTCCACATCACTCAGTACGGTCACGGCACCACCAGCACCAACATGCCAGATTTTTCTCTTCTCTGTTTCGACCATATCTTCGTCGCTATCGTCGGCTCCTACGGTCTTCTCCACATAGTAATCTTCAGCTTCGCTACTGAACGCAGTTCTGATAGCCACGTTCCAGCACCCGCCGCCACTAACGTCCATGTAGCCGATGATACCACTGTATACGCCTCTGTTCCGCTGTTCAAGCTGGTGCAAGATTTCACAGGACCGCTTCTTAGGTGCGCCAGTCATGCTACCTGGCGGAAGGACATGGTGGAGCGAAGAGTGGTTGTGTTCAATTACACTTTCAGGGTCGTTCGCATCGACGTGGGAAGGCGGATCTGCTCGGATGTGTGAGACAAGCTGATAGACTGTGTCAAATTGCTTGATGGCGTTCAACGCGGGGATAGAGAGTGGGTCTCTGGCTATTCGTTCGTTCTTCCGTACAGAATCAGCATTTCTGCGCCGCTCGTTGTCCTCCTGACTTGGAAAAGAATGCGGTGCTACATGTTTTTCTGACACCGAACCATGAGGCTCGTTGATCCTCGCGTAAGACTGACAGCCCACAACACCGTAGAGGTCATGGCGAATGAGATCGGCGATCATGAGGTTTTCAGCAGTCTCTTTCGGGGTGCTGAGGATGCGGTAGGCGTCATCGATAGTCGTCGTTGGCGTACGCTGAACCGTGCCTTTCATGGGAATCATGTCCAAGGTACCATCGCGGGACCAGGATATGAACTGTTCAGGCGAGCTTGACAAGATAGTTGTGCCGTTGGGTAGGGCTTTTGAATTCAACGAGCCAGGCGTTGAGCTTGGGAAGTGAAGATAACTCGCGAAAGGGACGGGATTATGCTTGGTGATGTTCTGGTACAAAGCGTAGGAAATATCGATTTCTGGTGCCGGCACATCGATTCGTGCTTCGGAGGTCAAGCACAGTTCGTACGAGTTACCTGCATGCAGCTGGTCTTGGCAAGTTTGAATCTTTCCGGTGTAGTCATCGTGGTCCGGTCCGGAGAACGTAATGGAGGCAATAATGTCTCCAAGCGAAGTCGACGGATGTTTTGGGTTGTCTTGAACAACCATTTGATCCAGTGTTTCCAACCGTTGCACCATACCCTTGACCCAAGCTTCATCATTCTCCTTGATAGATTGCACATAAATGTTTCCGGTTTGCTGGTCAAACACAACACTTCTTTCGACAAACAGGAATGAAAAGTCCGGCACAACTCGCTCTCTGCTCGTTTTGACATTGATCAGATCAAGGCCCATCTCATAAGAACAGAACCCCATCCAGCCACCCCAAAACGGTATTGCAGGACAGCCGTTATCGCAAGCTCGTGATATCGTTCTGCTCTTAACATTGTCCAGTGCTTCGAAGGTTGACATGTGTTCTTGGCTATACACCGATAGTCCACGTCTCGATGTCAGTTTGCCCTCTGCATATTCGACGACCTCAGGGTCGACTTCTGGGAAAGCATAAATGCAATATCGTCCCTTGGCAGCCGATTCAAATATTGCACATGCACCCTTGCTGGCCTGATCGTGACAAAACATGGACAGCTGTTGGGCTGTGATCGATTTGGACTCCTTCATGATCCACGTGACGTTGCCAGTGGTGCTCTGTGTATCCCGCACTTCTATGCTTTGTAGTTTGTTTCCGAACGAGCGGCCTCTCTGCCGTGATGGTGTATGCGAAGAACGAGAATGACCTCCAGAACAGGTCTCCAATTTGCGACGACGAACGTAAGGTTCGGCATGTGACCACCAGTTCCTGACTAGATCTGCTCCGTCGTTGCACAGACATGACTCCGGATGAAACTGAAAGCCCCAGAGTGGTAGCATTGGATGCCTTACAGCCATTGCAAATCCATCATCGTCCCATGCGAGGAGGTCAAGCTCGCTTGCTTTGTCGAGCTGTAGCGGTCTCAGTGATGCTGGACTGGAAGTGCTCGAACTTGCATTCGTAGAGGTCCCTGAAGAACTTGACGAACAATCTTCATCTGACTGCAGGAATTCGATTCGCTGAACACCTAGGCTGTTGTAATTCCTCATGCGGACATCTTCACGACACTGCAGGTTCTCGAAGATATCGGTGCCAGTAGACCTGATAATCTTGGTCTGTCCGTGGCACGGGATTGGCAATGGCGTGATAGTATGACTGTAGTGTAAGCACAAGCTCTGAAACCCCAGGCATATGCCCAGCACCGGGATGTGCGAGGCAGCAGCTATCACCAGAATGCGGACGAAGAGGCCCACATCGGAGTGAAGGCGCGGATCGCCGGGCCCTGGACCCAGGACGATGGCATCGAAGCGTTTAGTGAATTCTTCGAGCTCAACGCCATGTATTTGCTGCACGTCGGTATCGATGTGTGATATGACAATATCGGCAGAAGGGACAACACTGTAAAGCAATGCCACGATGTTCCGACTGAACGAGTCATATGCGTCAACGAAGAGGATGGAGGTCCTTGAGACAACGTCCCCGGCTTCTTCTGCCTTCATGTCGGCCATTAGCTCTTATCACTAGTGATGTACATTGGACGTTCCGGATGTACTTCATGTTGATGTGCAGAACATGCTACTCAGTCTATTATGCAAAACCTGTAATTGTTCAGGCCAACGAGTACATATTGGGTGTACCCTGGAAAATTTTATTGTTGGTCACTTGTGGCGACATGACTAATAAAGAACAAACAACCCGAGTCATGGCAACCTCGGCGAGACGGCATATGCATTCGTGGTAGTACTGTATCATCGAGTCGCCGCGACTTTGTTCAGCCGTTGAGCCAAGCATTGCGTCTGTACCTTATTTGCCGATTTGTAGCTGTATTTCGTTGCGTCGGAGGAGGAAATGCAATTCTGAGAAATATCACGTACATTCAAAGTGGTGGAAGACAGACCGGATGTGAAAGGTGGTGGAGCTAGGAGAAGCAGGGGCTTTGCCCTGGTCCGCGACCCACTAGGATTTTCCCTAGCCTACAAGTAGGCACGGAAACGAAACCCATTGGTCCGGATCCACAGCACTTACAGCACACGCCATAGTAGCTTCTGACACAACGCCGGCCCTCCCACCAGTTACCGTCGATGCATGAGCTTAAAGGTTTTGATGTTGCAGCATCTGCGTCCCCGGACAAGGCAAGAGGCGCTCCACGACATCACAAATACCTTACCTCAGTCACTGAGGTTTCCGGCCAGTGTTGCGCAAATGCAGCTATGATATATTATCACTAAATGCTTCTCATGCTGACGTGCTACTCTAGCTTTCAAGTCGCCTTCCAAGACTTATCGTGAAACATGAACGGACACACAGGAAAGTCAGGCCCTCAGAGCGAGAAGAATGACAAGCCCAATCAGACTTCCTCACAACCTCCTGCCTTTACCGTCTTGCCCAATGGGGACGATGCTGATTTAGGCCCTGGTGCGGAATCTGAGGCTCTTGACGGAAGTGACCAGGCAGAACTATTCCTCGTCGGACTTCTCAACTCTTTGAGACACAACGAAGCTGCCATGATCCTCGGTCTCCTTCACTCGCTTCGACATGGTGGGACCCCACAAGAAATCGCAACACATATTCGTCAAAACTTCAAGTCCCTGCAAGATCAGGGCATAATGTCAGCAGAGAGTCTAGATGAGGAAGAACTCAACGCTGTGGCTTCGCAATCAGCCAGTCCGTTGGCCAGCTCAGTAACACCAACAGAGGGTCACATACGCGACCTCCCACATACGCGACCTCTCCCGGTTCCAACGGTTCCTTGATGTTGCTGGCGGCGCAGCTTCATGGATATATACCATGTCCTCATTGCCAAACCTCGCCCAAGTAACCAGTACTCTCGCGACGCCTTTGACGGCGAGCAATGCACGACCTATGCTCATGCAGTCATACTTCAACGGTTAACGAATGATTACCATTGGTACGTGAGATTGGGAGACGAAGAATAAATGAGAAAGATTTCAGTATATGGAGAAAGCCGAGGCCAGCAGGCCATGAATGGCTCGAAACTCGAGTCCATAGTGGGAGTTCTCGTTCGGCCGGCAAGATATGTTGTATGGTGGCGACGCAAGGTTGTCCCGATCGCGCTCAGTTGGAACGACTCGAGCCTGTTGCCTGTTCTCACTACTCGACTGTCGTTGGGAGGGTTGGAGGGATCCGGTGAGCATCAATACATATACCGTTTTGGTTATGGCAAATCGTCCTACGGTCAGCATAGATATAAGAACAGTTGCTTCCGGTATAATTGTGACATGCACTTCTATCTCGTGTGGCTGTCCAGTCTTGAAGCCGCCTTGTCTGTCTTGTTGTTACAATTAGATGTAGCTCTTCTAGATCGTTAGTCCAATATTGTGTACTCAGCCACCGAGTGCCCACCTGCCGAGATTGTAACATCTGGAACAGCACTTGCGTGTGCCTGAGTCTACATCGCGACACCCCTGCTTTTGTTATCAGCTACCGGGACAAGGGGGTACATTGGCCCAGTGAGATTGCACTAATCTCAACTTAGATTAGTGCCTCTGCCGTTGAACTTCATACTTTCACCGAGTCCCTGCCCCATAAGTACCTTATGCATGCACTCAGTCAATAACACTCGATGTCACCAATGACAACCGAGCCGCCGGCCTCTTGATGCTTGATCATGCTTCAGCGAAGGCGTAAACTCTTCACGTTCACAGACGATTCGTTATCACGAGCCGTCTAATTGTCGCCCAGAATGGCAAAGCAAGATGTTGACTTGTCAACTCAGTTCTTCGTCGACCCGCAATGGCTCCAGACGGAGGGCGGTGGGTGGCTTCACCGTAACAACGTGCTGTATTACTTCGCACTGTCGCCATTCTTCGACCTCCTGTCAGTAAACAACAACGTCTTTCAGCAATTCCAAGGTCGACCGGATGGCGGACAGATCCTAGGCACTAGGGATAATTTCGAGGCTGAGATGGAGCGGCATATCGGTGTCTCTTATGTGGTCGATTTCGATCCACTGGTGACCAAGACTATGGTTAAGGGCCAAAATGGTGTCGAAGAGCAATCGGACACGTGGATCATTCGGAAGCAGGACCGGAGGAGGCTCAACGATCCCAAGGAGGTCAAGGTCCTCGAATACTACTACATCGCCAACAATCACATTTTCCAAGCGCCTCGGCTGCAGAGCATGCTAAATTATCGCATGACGAATACGCTTATGGCGCTTGATAAAATGGCCAATACAGCTTCCAAGCTACCAGTCTTCTCTGCTTCGTACGGCCATTCGTACTTCCATCAAAGTCAGAAATCTTCGATTTCCGTTCCCGCTGCTGATGGGCAACAGAGCAAAGTTGGAACGCCAATGCCAGAAGGTCGAGGATCTCTAGGTCAAGAAGCTGGGATGACAGTCGAAGAAGTTGAGCAGCGGTCGGACGAGCGCATCTTGAGAGCAGCTTTAAACATGACCATGCAATATGGAGAGCAGTATTACGATGATGCACCGTTAATTGGGGAGCCTGGAAACTTTAGACTCGCAACAGCCAAGGATCCAGTCCGGACGTTGAAGGCTGCTGAGCTCGGAATTTCTAGTAGATCCGCCCCTGCGTCCAAAGCAAACACGCCTGCACCATCGGTCAAGCCGCCATCCACTCCAGCCTCACCCAACGCCAACGGTTGGACGAAGCCGAAGGGGTGATATGCTTCTGCTACAACCACCTGGGTAAGGACAAGCAGCATTGCCAGCCGGCAGTGGGTTTAGGGACTACAGGATCAATTGCACGGTGCGCGTGTACGTTTATACGAGCCCGCTGCAGAATCGTCTTCTCAAGGCCTCACTGCCTGACACATCCAACGAGGTGTGTTCTTTAGCCAAGAAAGACACTACATATGCTGACTCACAATGCTTATGAGGTTGGCCACAGCAAGGCATGCAGTGAACAGTGCGCCCAGCTCTCTGGTGCTTGTGTCGTGGCGAAGTGCTCGCTCCTGCCTCGGTGTTATAGACAGAGTCGACCAAATCGAGCCGCGGCCAGATTAGGTTCATTGAGGCTTGAGGGAGTGTCGTCTACCACAAACGATGGGCCAGATGAGCACAACGAAGGGCACCAACGGCTGGAAGGTGAGACGTAAGACTGGAGGACCCTGCACTGTGCTCTATGTAATGCTGTCCTGGCGCAAGGACGATATTTCTGACTAGCAATGACAATCAGTCCGCAGGTGATGAATAAAATCAAGGAATCCCGACACTGAGGGCCTTGTCGAGCAATTCTAACAGAGAGTCTGCTACATGACTTGCTCTAGTTCGCTAGGACAGCCTTGACAATACATCAGCTGTGCTCAAGACATTTTGTTTATGTCGTGCCGCGTCTCGTGTAGATAGTCGTGATAGTGTCTAATCGACATTGTCTGGCGAATGCTTACCTAACCGCCTGTAAGCCACTGTCTTGGCAAATAGTGGGTGGCTAACTTTAGGTAGATGGAAGGCGTCCGGGCGTCCTGCGTCATTTCTCATTTGCCTGCACGGTCGATCATTGATACCTGCTCTTACTCTCGCAAGGCCCGACTCTGTTCCACGCTGTTCTACCAACATCCTACTCTGCATTCTATCGTCGAACGACGTGATCACGACCTATCTGTTGTCAGCCATCGAGAATACCAAGTCTAGCACGACTCGATCCAGAAGGTTCACTACAAACCCAACAAACGACGAGGCGGGGCCAAGATGAAGCTCAACTTCAGAGTAAGACGCCCGAGGCAACCAAGACATGGTTAGGCCAGCGCTGATGATGGAGCCAGGATCTCAAGCAGCAAAAGTTCACAATAGACGCAGAGCCGTCGGACACTGTAGGTGGCACATCAAATGTTATACTACATTTCGTGCTAATTCGGATGCAGGTTTTGCAGGTTAAAGAGAAGATCGCCGCCGAGAAAGGATGGGAGGCTTCGTCGCAGAAGCTCATCTATTCTGGTAAGGAGACCACCCGGCCTCGTCTGAGGACAAGAACTGACAGCCTCTCAGGCAAAATCCTCGCTGACGCCAACACTGTCGAGTCGTATAAGATCGAAGAGAAAGGCTTCATAGTATGCATGGTGTCAAAGGTATGCATCTCCTCAGGAGCCGTGAAGCGATGTGCTAATGCCCTGCTAGCCCAAGGCTGCGCCAGCTGCTAAAGCTGCACCGCCAGCTACACCACAAGCCTCATCCTCGACACCTGCGCCTCCAGCCGCCCCTCAGCAGTCAAATAGCACACCCGCAGCCGCAAACCCACCCGCTACGCCATCACCAGCACAGTCCGCTCAGGTCCCGCAACCCGGTCAAGCAGGCTTTGGCGACGAGTCAGCAATGCTAGTTGGCAACAGAAGTGATTCCGCAATCAGGGAAATGGAAGCCATGGGGTTCGAAAGACCAGATATCGAGCGAGCGCTCAGAGCCGCATACTACAACCCCGACCGTGCTATCGACTACCTCCTCAACGGCATCCCAGAGTCCATCCAAGCAGAGCAAAGAGCTGCACAGCAACAACAGCAGCAGCAAGCTCAGGGTCCTACTTCCCCACCAGCTGCAGGTGCACAGACAGGTACAACGCCTGCACAGCCAGCTGCCCCTCAACCATCGGCAGAAGAAGTGAACCTCTTCGATGCAGCCGCTCAAGCCGCCCAGGGTGGTGGCCCAAGAGGAGGTGCTGGGAGAGGCGCAGCCGGTGCAGGCCTGGGTGCAGGTCTCGGTGCAGGCGCTGGCGCCGGCGGTCTAGCAGGAGCTCTTGGTGGCGCGCGCGCAGGAGCAGGTGCTGGAGCAGGAGCAGGACAAGGTGGCGATACGCAGGTCAGCATGGATTTCCTTCGTAACAGCGAACATTTCCAACACCTCCGCCGGCTCGTCCAACAACAGCCAGCCATGCTTGAACCCATACTGCAACAGGTCGCCGAAGGAAACCCACAACTCGCTCAAATCATCTCGCAGAACTCAGAAGCTTTCCTACAACTCCTTTCCGAAGATCTGACTGGGGGTGAAGGCGGTGGCCTACCACAAGGTGCCATTTCCGTCACACAAGAAGAATCAGACGCGATCGAGAGGTTATGTGGCTTAGGGTTTCCCCGAGAACGGGTGATTCAGGCCTACTTCGCCTGCGACAAGAACGAGGAGCTGGCCGCCAATTTCCTGTTCGAGCAGCCGGATGATGATGAGTAGCGCTCTCAGTGGCAACATTTACGATAGATGCGAACGAATGTGGCATTCCAGATGGCCCACACCATGTTTCGAGCGCCGGAAGAAGAGTGGATATGATCAGAAAAGCAAGATTTCACGGCCTGCGCTCTAGGGCCTCTTTCATGCCAGGACAGCCCACTCGCATCGCGAGAACCAGCTGACGAGGGTGTCCGAAGTTGGGACTTTCGCTCATGCTGAATTTTGAGCGGATTCTGAACCTAAAACCATTTCGTTCAACTACAATAGACCAAGCCTGATCTGCCACGACACGATTAACGATAAACAATGAATCAGATGGACCACCCGAATCTGCCATTAGTCCAGCGTCTCTGCGTACTTTCCTCGTATTACTTCGAGGACTCTGTTGTTGTGTCTAGTGAATGCGGTTTACGAATATTATCCCGTCCTGATTCGTCATTGCTGATTGCAGAGTCTAGATTTCGGCAGCCTGTGCGAGTAAGGCAGGACGTGAATATCTTTGGCTGACGTGACAGATTGATCGAGAAGGGACACGTGAGGTCGCGAGGGTAAAGACAAGGACACGGCAGTTGTAGTCATGGTTCTTGCGTTGACAGCGTTAGGCTCGTCTACTTATATTTGGTCGGGTATCTCGAAATCGAACCTAACTTGGAATCTAATTCCTTCCTTTCAAAGCTCCTACTAGCTTGCCTGACCGGCTTGAGCAACCACGCTCGAATCCGTCTCCTCATCAGCATCAACAGCACATTCCCTCTCGACCCGCCATACTCCCAACCCTCTCCTGCCCACGACTCTACTCAGAGTTGGTATGATCCCGTCATCCCCGAAATCCATATCGTCAAGGTTGATGTGCCGTCTGTACGTTTCCAGGTGCGTCAACCTCAATCCCTGTGCATTTTGCGCTCCGTGGTCAGCGTCGGTGGGCAAGGTGAACGTGAAATTCGAGATTGGGGGAATTAAGGTTGAGGCCGAGAAATACTCTGGTCGGAAAGCTGAAAAGGGCGCGGCGAGGAGGACTTGGGTCGGGCTGTTGTTTGCGAGGGCGTTTGCAAATTTTGTGAGGAGAGAGTCTTGGTCGGAGCAGAGAGGGAGGTTGTCGCTGAGCGCTGAGAGCAGGGTTGATCTGTTCGCGCCTAGGAGCGGGTGTGTATGGATCTCGACGATGTTGTTCGTGAGTGGGTTGTGGACTGGTTGGCCTAGCATGTAGAGAGATGGAGGATAGGTCTTCCACCAGTGGACTTCGATTTGTTTGGCGTTGCTGTTTGTGTTGAGTAGGGAGGTGCGGACTGTGTTGGGCATATTGAGTTGCGCTGGGACGATGCCGCCTTGGTGGTAGATGCCCATGAGTGTTCCGAGTAGGGCGTTGAAGACTCCCCATGCTACCCAGAACCGCTTGCGCCAAACCTCATCAATGGGTAGACGCACGCAGGTGAGTAGAAGAGGTACGCAGGGTAGTAGAAAGCGTGGTTCCTGATGGGGAATGACACTAAGGATGATCGCCCCCGTAATGGCTGCCGTGAGTCGTGGATTGTGCAACATATGGTCGATATTGAACCTCCACCATCGAGGAGGGAAGGGTATAAGCAGGAGGAGCGCAGGCCCCAGCAGCTGAGGAAGGTTGATCAAGAGATGTTGGTAATGGGGGTGTAGACCATGCTGTTTGAGGTTGGAGGCTTTGGTGTTATACAATAGATTATTGATGGGTGTTATTACAGGTATGGTGTGAATATAGCTGAACAGCGCACGGAATGAAGTCGTGGCGGCTGGTCCGTTGTAGAATGCTGTGTCGGTCGCAACGGCTACAAAGAGCCAGAAGGTTGCCGAGACGAGAATCGCTATCAAAGCCAAAGGTCTGTAGAGGTTAGCAAGGATGAGCCGGCCCGGGGGGGGGGCATCTACCTATTCAAAAGATGTGGCAGCAGTTGTATGCCGGGTATCAATAAGAAAGCAGGAAATGTGATCCTGTTGAAAACTCCCAAAACCATCAAGAAACCTAGCGCCAGGCCAGAAGTAACGAACAGACTGCGTGGTACAGCACGGTTCTCGATTCCGGGCTTCTCGTCCACAGGGGATGAAGGCTGTGAATTTGGCCCAGCAATGCGTTGCATGAGGACCAGGCACCACAGCACCAAGAGAGTCTCGACCGAGTTGGAGAAGGTGTGCGTTTGAAAGGTCCAGGTCACATAGGATGACGCGACCAGGGTGACGGCATTCTTGCGCTTGCGAGGAGACTGTACAAGTTCGTGGATAGCCCAGTCTTCCAAGACGAAGCACAAGGCAAACATGACCATGCGCAGCGTATAGTATATCGTGGATGCCGACACCATGCCATCACCTTCTCTTGACCAAAGCGCATTCAGTAGTGCCATGGGGAGGCCGTATACTGGCCATAGTGGGAAGACGCTCCGAATCGGCTTTGCGACTGTCCATTCCCACGTGCGTACATTGCGATATCCGAACAGCTCTCCTATCCCACCATCAGCATCTCAAACGCGTGGCATACTGATGCGACTGACCTGCGATCACCTCGGGGCCTTGGAATATCTCATCTGGATGCAGGTAGCTGGGCGACACAGCGAAGTAAACACGAACAAGCAAAAGGAGAAGATAAGTGCGCCTCCACATGGCGTTGGCTCATGGAGAGAAAGATCGAGGCAGTGGGCGCATGGTAATCATGAAGTATACGAGGAAGACTTGAAGGTGAACATGCATGAGCGCGAAGTCGTGAAAGTTGGAAGTGAATGAAGAAGTTGCAGATGACCACGTTTCAACGCGACGCAGACTGCCGCGGACGTGACGCAAAAGCAAGCTGTGCTATCGCTGCCCTAAGATGTCTTAGCGTTGGAGGGTACTGAGCAGAGCTTGCAAGATATGCTGCCATGCCAGGGCCCGAATGTTGTCTTTGCCACAGAGCTTTCAAAGTCTGAGCGTGGTCCGCATGAGTGACATCCTCATCACAATTCTACATCAGCGCGTGCCCGAGGTGGTCATCTCAAGCAGGGTCTAACACTGGCTAAGTCGTGGAAAGAGCCGTTAGCTTCTGCCTAAGAAGTGTCTCATGGCAGCTAATCGGACAGTCATTCTAGGGCTTAGACCAGGCAGCAATTGAGCTTATCCAGGCGCGAGGTGTTAGACAATGGTGTAGGAGATCGACGAGCTTAGCTTGCATTAGCCCAGCGCCACCCGGAGCTACCGAACAATTGGCTAAAACCTCTGTCTAGCCTGTTACTAGTCGTAATGCCATTACAGCTGCGGCACAATGCTCCTAAGTACCCGTGATTCTTCGTGAGGGGTTATCCTACGGAGTTGTGATTAGTAGTATTACTACTCTACTAAAGTATATTCTAATCTTATTCTCCTACATTTAGTATTACTGCTAAGGCGCTATAGAGATTTCACGACTACTTACGAGCCTTCCTTAGGCAGCGAGTAGTGCAAGTTTAGCTAGGTATAAGCCTATGCTAGAGCCGATAGACGAGGTAGACGTAAGGAAAGCTACTAGTACTTACGTATACTCACGTTTACTTAGGCTATAAGACTTGCACCCGACGACTATAGGTTACAAGAAGGCCTAAGAGACTACTTACGGCTATTTAAGCAGCCTGCGCTCGGTATATCTCCTCTATTACATCGTGCGAATAGTAAAAAGGCTAGGTATATCGAATACTACGATCGTTATCCTCCTTAGCCTATAATAGCAAAAGATAGAGTGCTTTACTTAATAGATACAACGTACCTACCGACTAAGACTAGTCGTAAGCAGTTATATTAGGACGTAAGTACTTATAGCTAATAATAAGTACCTATCGCTAAGCTTCTATACTTAGATTAAATATAGAAAAGATACGAAGCAGATACGAACTGCTAATAGTTACTACTTTAAACAGCTTTATAATAGGCCTATTAAGTGTATAATCAGCGAGTTTAAGTGCTTAGGAGTTCGAATTTATAGTAATGCTAGTTAATAAATTATAAGCTATTAACACGCGCAAGTGAACTATTAGGAGTAGCGGCGGCTACTTATAACCGTTCGCGAGCAGTCGAATACGCAAAGATTACCTTTTAATAGGGCGCTAGAGACAGAAAACTATTTTTCTTAGCTACAAAGATAATAGGCTTTAGGTAAGTGCTATACACAATGCTTAGGCCTTGCAATTAAGCCTAAAAGGGGATCAGTAAGTCTTATAAGTACTAGATAGTACTCTAAGCTAATAAGACTAGACTATATAAATACTTGCTATCTATAAGAACTATAGGAACACAACAAACCCTAATTATTAGTACCACTTCTATCGAGGTATACTAGCAACTATAAATATCGAATACTTGCGAGAGCTCGTTAGTAGTTAGATCGAGGCTAACACCTATAACTATACTAGTGTCTATACTCGACGATTAAAGAAAGTATAATATAGTTAGTAGCTACTTATACCTAGTTATATATACTTATAATCACTTATAAGTACCTATTCTTAGTAATCCCTCGCTAATATATTTATAGATAACCCTTATCTTAATAACGGTAGAAAACTCGAAATTCGATACTATAAGGTTCTGCTTACTTAAATTACACCTACTAATCCTTTAGTACTACTTATTAGACTGTTTTCTAGCGGGGTTTATATACACCCTCCTATCTAGAGCGAGAAAACACCTCTATATATTAAGATAGACCTAGAAAAGCTTCTTAAGTATAGTAGTAAGCAAAACTTTACGTTTAGTAAGTAATAAGAGTTACTTATAGGTTACTATAAGTACTAAATCTATAAGTTAACTTCGTAGTAGTTCGCTAGTTAAAGAGTGGTTCGAGAAATAGAATACTAACTGTTTTCCTAGTATTTATACCTCGCTTACTAACCCTAATCGCTTACGAGCGATTATATACCGTTATCGAGCAACGGAGTTTCCTTTAGGAAAGGATTTTACAGGTAAGATATAATTTAACTAATATAGTAGTAAAAAGTACTTATAAGGATTAGCGGTTAAGATTAAGTACTTAGGACTACTCGAGACTGCTCTCGCGCAGCGATAAGTACAGCATATCTTCGAGAACGACAAGTTTTTCTTAATATGCTGTTTTCTACAAGAGCAAGCAGAGATATTTAAGCGAGCAAAGGTAATATGCATTAATACATCCTTTAAACGAGTACTCGGGAGCGTTAGCGAGTTAATATTCGTTGCTTAAGAAGACGTTAGAGGCGTTAAGATAAGTAAGTTTATTTTCTTTAACTTTTATTAGGGTAATTAACTATATATAGCAATTCCCCTTACACGAGTCTTTATAAGTACTAAGATAGCCGACTCTTTCTATTACGCCTTTTATTAGGTTTTTACTTATATACGCAATGCAACTAGGTAACTAGTAATATTTTATCATCTTTACGAAGGCTACGGGATCTAAGCAGTTGTAGTAGATATAGATACGAAATAAGCAGTAGGCTAGTACTTATAGCTATATACGAGTACTTATAGGCACTATCTACTACGTATAACTAACTATAAGTAGGTTTCGAGCGGTATCTAGTAGATCTCGCTTAAATAACTCGATTATAGGAGTAGCATATTTGATATTTATTTATATATTATCTAGTGCACTATAATTAAGGGATCGAGTAGAAATTTAGCAAGCACCTATAGTATTAGTAAATACGCAACCTACTATACTTTAAGGACTTAGAAGACGTTATAAGTCTTCTTAATCACCTCTTATAAGACTTAGCTACCTTAGACTAAGCAAAATATAAGAGGATAAGCTAGGTGCTTTCTAGATTAAACGTAAACTTTAGTTTAATGCCTAAAGGAGTATTTACGAGTACCTATCGAATAACGAATATCGTAGAATCGGCATATTAACGAGGATACCTAGAAGGGCAATATTAATAGCTTCTTACAGCAATCGAAAGATAAATTAATTACTCTTAAGTATTCGCGATTACTAACTAGGTATAGTGCTAAGACTATAGACTCTAAGATACTAGAAAAACGAAGGAATGCCTTAGAGGGATATCGGATTAGCTATCGAGATCTTACCCCTCGAGGTAGCTTAGCGAGAAGTTAGAGCAGGCGTAGTAAGCACCTATAGCCGCTTATAAGCAGTTATAAAGGCTAACGATTACTTAGAAGGCCGTTAAACGCTATAAGTAAATAACGATTCGATTCTATTTCTAAATCTTCGATCTACCGGTATCTCTAGCCGGTCTCTCTCTATATCCCTAAAGAAAAGAGCACGAGCTAAGTCTTTCGGAGGGCCGACGATTAATTATAAGCGCTTAAAGGCTCGGCTAACCTAGCTGCAAGAGGAATTTAAGCTTAGCTAACGAATTAATAAGCAGTTAGAGGAAAGACTTCGACTATAGAACTAATTAAAAGAAGCGGGGTTATCGGTAGAGGCGAGTAAGGGGTTACGCCTATTAGTAAATCTTAATATATAGCTATAAGCGTTTATAGGCATTTATAAGGATTCGTCTCTCGTATATCTCGATAGTCGTTATACCTTCGTCTTTATCTTTATATTCTTCCTTTTCTTCTCGCGTCTTTAATACTCCTCTAAGCGTCGGCACTACTTATTCTTCGAGTCTACTATATAGTAAGTACTTATAAGTAGCTATAAATACTATAAACTTACTATATTCTTTACTCTTCTTCTTTTTATAAGCTATATATCGGCTTGTTTCTATTCGGATACTAAGGTCTATCTTATTACCGCCTAAGAGCTTACGATCGCTCGGTTTATAGCTATCTAAGTCGCTATTCTCGTATTATATAGTTTAATTCTTTAGAATATTCTTTTCTAAGCTTCTTAGGCTTTCTAGTAGGATAGACTCTACGTTAGTTAACTGCTTAGAGTTATTCGTAAGAGATCGTCCTCGGAGCTTATAAGGACCTAGGCGATATAGAAGAGTAGTAGTAGAGGTAGTAGGCTCTTTATCGCTAGAGATATAGATAATAGAGAACCTAGTACTAGTTAAAATTTATAAAGGTTTAAGAGGGCCTAAGACTACCTATTTATAGAGCTTTCGCGCTAAATAACCTCGATTAGAAGTCGACTTCGATCGTCTTAATGCTAAGGATTATCTAGATCTAGAATATAACAGTAACGAACGTGCCGTCGTAACTTCGTCTTATTATCTGCTCCTCTCTAGTCGCGAGTAATCGTAAGTAGATATATATAGTTATAAATACCTATATATAGATATACGCCGTAGTATTCGCACATCTTCGCATATAGAAGGATATTAACTTTATTCCTTAGAGGCTAGGCCTTATAATAGGCACGGTACTAGCAATCTCTATTTATTATTAGTTATAAACTATATTAGAAGAATAAAAGCGTACGGCTTAGTATATACTTACTTACTAAACTTTATTATACGATTAGCAGCTATTATAAGCACTCGTAGGCACTCACGAGTAATAACTAGGTGAAAGGGATAGAATATAAAAGAATTATATATAAATACTTTAAAAATTAAGTTTTACTTAACTACTAGTAAGTACGACTATCGTCTAACCGCTTAATATAATAATCGTAAGAGCGAGCAAGAGCGAGCAAGAGCGAGCAAGAGTAGACAAAAGTAGATAAAAGTAGATAAGAGTAGATAAGAGTAGATAAGAGTAGCTATAAGTATTCGCTATATGGGGTATTATTATTTAGAAAAGCATAAGCCCGCCCTAACACTATGCTGCAATTAAGTAATCTAAACTGTTATAAGTCTTTTATCTAGAACCGCTATAAATAGTTAGAAGCATTTATCAGCTAGCTAAGCTGGTAATCGCAGCAGCTTGCTTAGCCTGCTTCTTCTCTCTATTCTAAGTAATCCTAAGTATTCGTTAGTATATATAAGGCTCTAATAGAACTTTTTAACTTACAGATATTCTCGGCCTACCTTGCTAGTTAACGGACTATAATACGTTAGTTAATTTATTAAATAAGTACTTATAAACGTACTTAAACTTCTAGTAAGTAGTTATCGTATTTACTTAAGATATCGCGACTTTATTAAGGATGTATAGGCTATAAGTATTTATAAGCAATTACGAATAGATCCTTATAAGTAATTACTTACTCTTTAGCTGTACTAAGCTTAGTTAAGATAGCAGCTCGAACTATTAACTCCTTAGAGTTATAATTTAATAGAAATCTATTACTTATATTAGCTCTCGCCCTGCTATAAACAATCACTATTACTCACTTAAGCTAACTACCGGCCTTTAACTTATGCAGGTGGTCTATATAAAAGACTCGCGCATTGTATAAGAACTCCTTCGGCATATCTTTATATCGCCCTATTAGATCGAAGCTAATAAGTACTTATTAGTCTTTATAAATATATAAGTATTTATAAGTACTATACTAGTAGTTATTAAATATATATCGGTATAAGTTCTTGCTATATTTAGCCTATGCGCGTATAAGTAACCGTAAGTAGCTATAAGCAATATTACTTATATTACAAACCTTACAAGTCTCTATATATCCTGTTAACTAAAGTTTATAAGTCTCCCCTTTAGCAAGCCCGAAGTTCCAGGCTAGGTAAGCATGCCTAAGTACCTATAAGCTATCGAAAAAGTGTAAATATTCGCGGCTACTCACTTGTCGCAAGATTTAAAGATGTTTCGACCTGGTAAACGGAAAGCTCTGATCTTCTCTTCGACGTCGACTTTAAAGTCCTCTAAGTCGTCTTAAGTATTTGTAGGTGTTCGCGGTGTCTTATCTTTCGGTTCGGCAGGCTCCTTTTAAGTCTTAGAGCGCTTTAGGGTACTAGGAGCGCTGGTTCGCTTACGAGGAGCTATAACTAGGGCGGCTAAGTAATTATTAGTAATTATAAGCAGCTATGAGTATCATACATGGTTTTTTTAAGGATCTTGCCCCTCTTTGCGCAGCGCGAAAAAGTCGATCGCAATTGCTTAAGGGTATTGCCGAGCCGTCATTCAAGCCTTAGATAGGGTTAGAATAGTTAAACTTACCAGGTTGTGGTTAGTAGTTGTATAAAAGAAAAGATTAAAGAATTATGAGTTGTCATAGAGTTACAGGCACTAGTAATCAATCGCAGCCTTGTAAACTACGCTAGCTTATACAAGGCTAGCCTCATGCAGGCCCCATGCACTGAGTACTCACGCTAAGCGGTAGTTTCTACACCATCATATGTAACCTCTCCAGGCGCCGCCTCTTCAGTGCAGGCCACCTGCCCCACCTTTGAGTACTGCCAGTGCCTGCGCTTCCCGTGACTTGTGCAGTGACTCGCGCCTGCGATGTGCCTCTGCACTTGCGAGCAATAAAGCCGAATTTCGAATTGAGATTACTTTGTTGTCACTGCATAACTTCGGCGACATTTACATCACGCCTGCCTGATCGCCACGATAATTCCATCATCGGTCTCGACAATAGACAGTACCTCTCCCCGCAACGTCATTCTCGAAGACAAGTCCGTGAGTGTCATCTATCGTACAATTCAGTCTTGCGACATCCATTCGGGTAAGCGAACAAGCATCTCTCTCCCGTACACATCCAACGGCTGGACGAAGCGTCGGAACGGCATTGTGTTTCTCTATGGCTCTTTCAAATCCGAGCATACCAGCGTGCAACCGGACCCACCGAGAGCGGTAGCCTGTGTGAACAATCAGCTCAGTCTTGCGAATCACTGTCTTGTCACTCCAGCGCTGCTTGAGCAAACGGGACTGCATAAAAGCACCAGTCTGCCGTTCTTCAGTCCTGAACATTCCTTACAGCATTCCTTGACACAGCTGATCTGTCTACCAATATCTACAATCCACAATTACTAACTACTCTCCCAAGGTTACTCTACAACAAATACTACATCCTACCAATCCAGTACCCCATCACAATGGCCGAGACAAAGACTGAGCAGCCAAGGCTGACCCTGGCATCCTCTGATGGCGAGGACATCCAAGTCGACAAGGACGTCGCCGAGCGATCGGTCCTGATCAAGAACATGGTTGGCGATCTTGGAGAAGAGGCCATGACGGAGCCGATCCCCATTCCAAACGTCAATGCTGCCGTCCTAAAGAAGGTCATTGAGTGGTGCACACACCACCGAGCCGATCCTCCAGCTCCAACAGACGACGACTCGGACTCGCGAAAGAAGACCACCGATATTGAGGAGTGGGATCAGAAATTTATGCAGGTCGACCAAGAAATGCTCTTCGAGATCATCCTGGCTGCCAACTACTTAGATATCAAGCAACTTCTCGATGTCGGCTGCAAGACCGTCGCCAACATGATCAAGGGCAAGTCACCCGAGGAGATCAGAAAGACCTTCAATATCCAGAATGACTTCACGCCCGAGGAGGAGGACCAGATTCGACGAGAGAATGAATGGGCTGAGGAGTAAGTTGCCACAGTCTCTACAGCGGGATATCTAGTGCTAACATCTCTCGCAGTCGATAAGCATCTCCCTCAGCACCACCCACATTCATATCATCATGGTCGGCCACTTCCAGGGACATTCAACGGTATCATTGCTAGGCGAATAGGAAATGGATGAGTCATCGAAGACATGGACGATGATCTGATATAAACACAAAGACATGCTGTCGAGCGATAGGTTGCTCAACCACATGATGGGTACCTCCCGTCCAGCACGAGAGTCACTGCATATCATCGTGCATGAATGATTATGAGAGAAAGTATGAAAGCAACTCAACCAAACAGACTTTCCCTTGCTAGCTGTGGTGATTGCGACTTGATGCATTCTTGACTCTTCTGTTGAAACGATTCGCCATCGCTGCCACGTCACGAAGTCAAGGGGGGATTCAAGCTCAGACGATACCACAGCACATGCTCTTCGGTTGGAGAATCCTGCCAAGTAGAACCACTGCCATCAGAAGCAGACGACGATTGGACACACGTAGGCGAGATGGAAGAATCAGTGGAAGTGTGAAGTAGGTCTTTAGAGCGTCCGATTGTGGTATCAGTTGCTATCGCCCGAGTGCTTGATGCTCAAGCAGCAGACATATGTCGTAGCCGTGTTTGCTCCCACTCCATAGCACGCTTCAACCTCACATGCCATCGTCATACTCATGTTGACACTTCTCGCCGTATGAATGCAATCCGTGCTTCTCAAGTCTCCTCAACCAGAGTCATCCTGCAACATCGAACATGAACGAAGTAAAGTTGTCGAGTGGTCTAGATTCCGATTCTCGTCTTTCTCCAGTGTCTTCTCTTAGCATTGTATCTGCGCGGGATTCGTTAGCCATTGTTCTTGATCTTGCTCGCCATCCTTGAACTTCGATCGTCCTGTTGTGTCTTCCATCCACTACGTCCGCCATTGTTCTTGGGAGTAGGTGTCGGTGTTCGCATACCTGATTGTGTTGTTGGTTCTCAATCGGATCCATTGGGGAATTGGTCTGTTCTGCTTCTGCGCTTTGGCGAGCTTCTGCTTCGTTCGGAAAGACTTGTGGCTCTACAGGACGATCGTTAGTAATTTGTTTCTGACACCCTTGATTTATTCTCCCGGGCTGAAAGGGACGCAGAAGGCGCCATCATATCCCACGGGCGACGGATGGAGAGGCGTGCGTACCGGCATCTTGACTGGTTGTCGTCGATATCGAGATAGATTTGTCGTGGTTGTGTCAAGTCGCAACTGAAGTTCGCTAGAAGTTTTGGCCCACCCTCTTTGTGCAGGCTTGGCAAGTGGATTGGGGCCTCAGGCACGAAGCTCGGAAAGTCCAGCTTTTATTGCCTGAGGCCACTACAGGCGGACGTCAGAAGCCATGACATCGACGGTGCCATGCGGCAAGGGCCTGTGGATCTTCAAACATGAAGCACCGAGGTCGAGTGATCTACTACTCCGATTTGAGCTTATATCGAGCACATCAACATCCTTTGTCCTTGGAGATCTGCTTGTTGGAGTGCATTTTACACAGAAGAAATTGTACATTGTCAAGCCGGTAGCAGAACCAAGATTTGAGCTGCCACCATGCAGCCGACAGCAGTGAGGATGGCAGACAAGTTGAGGATATTAGTGCCCATCAAGCGGGTCATCGACTATGCAGTATGTTCTACTCCGAGCACAAACGCAGGGCGTGTAGAACGACGACGCTTGAGCTCTTGCCCAGCAGATCATCAGCATGCTAATCTCCGACGTAGGTCAAGCCCAGGGTCAGGTCCGACAAGACCGGCGTCGAAACCAACGGCGTGAAACACAGCATGAACCCCTTCGACGAACTGTCCATCGAGGAAGCAGCCCGGATGCGCGAAAAGAAACTCCCCGTCGAAGAGATCGTCGCCATATCTATAGGTCCTGCCAAGTGCGCCGATACCCTTCGTACCGCCATGGCCATGGGCGCCGACCGCTCGATACACGTCGACGTACCAGAGGAGAAAATGCCTGAGCCCCTCATGGTCGCCAAACTATTGAAGGCTGTAGCGGAGAACGAGAAGAGCAACCTCATCTTCCTCGGCAAACAGGCTATCGATGATGATATGGGTCAGACGGGACAGATGCTTGCCGCGCTGTTAGGATGGCCTCAAGCTACACAAGCAGCCAAGGTTGAGCTCAACGGAGAGGAAGTCACGGTCACGAGAGAGGTCGACGGCGGTACGGAAACGCTAAAGGCGAAATTGCCTATGATTATCACGACGGATCTGAGACTGAATGAGCCGCGGTACGCGAGTTTGCCGAACATCATGAAGGCGAAGAAGAAGAAGCTGGAAAAGAAAAAGCTGACCGACTATGGTCTTGAGGAGGCCTTCCGGCTGAAGACGGTGAAGGTGGAAGAGCCGCCGCAACGGCAGGGTGGTGGGAAGGTTGAGGATGTGGACGGCATGATTGGCAAATTCAAGGAGCTCGGCGTACTGTGAGTTAGGTAGGTATCTTGAATGCATAACTGTACAGTCCTGCCGAAACATACGTCTACACCACGTAGCAAGGCGAGGTCAAGATTCACAGGGCAAGTGGGCTGAGTTGAGCATATCATCGGGGCAGCAACACCGTTCGTTGCCCCGACCCTCTGGCAGCCCTCAAGCAGTCGAGAAAACTTCTTTACACTCAAGCTCGGCGCTTCAAGCTAGACAGCTACTGAGACTTTCTAGCCTGGTACGGCGCTGCTGACCACGTATAGACACTGACAGGTCCTCACAGGTCCTCACTCACAGAAGAATTTGTTTGAGGACCTGGACAACCAGAACATGCTCACCAATAACTTAATCTTCCAGCACACATACTTAAAAGCCATTGAGCCCCCAGCAGTTTGCGATTTAGACTCGATCAAACAACACAAGCTATACAGAAAGTCGAGCAACTCTTCCCAGCAACAGCGTCAGCAGCGGGCAACTATAGCTGGGACCTATACAGCACTACAGCATAGCAACTTGGCAGTCTCATACGACAAGTCTTCTCACTTTCAAGTCGACAACCGTCAAGTCCAATTCAGATTCACTCAATACGACATGGTCCAAACAAAGCGTAAGTCTGTGCTCGTACACCCTCACACCGTCTTAATCTGCTCTCTACTGGCCATTCAGGACTTCTAGCCCTAGCCCCAGCCCCAGCCCTAGACTGAGCTAACATCAAGCACAGGCATCACAATCTTTTTCCCTGCCCGCGTCGTCCGCGCCGTTGCCCGCGAGCGACGGGAGCGAGAACGAATGGAGCGGCAGCAGGGCCGCTGGTTCAAGGCTGCGCTTGCGGACATGAGCTTTGGGGAGTTGGAGGAGGTGCTGGGCGAGAAAGAGGGAGAGTTGAACGGGCTGCTGGAAAGGCGAGCCGTGAGGAAGAGACGGGAGGTGATGATCGGGCCTGTGGAGTGCAGGTGCGGTTATGATGGGAAGGCGATAAAGCGGGAAGAAGGCGATTGAATGAGAGACGAGCCAATGGGAAGTGAGGAACGACCAAGGAGAGCGAGCGAGCGAGGCACGCAGGCAGGTGGGAGTTTGATTGAGCAAGTTTGGTTTATCGTTGGTGACAATTGTGAGCGAGTGAGTTTGACACGTTGTGGTTGGCGTTAGCAATGTGACACAGCCTGGCAAGGCGTATGGATATGTCACTATCGAAGGCGTTCTGCTTGGCGTGTGTGGAGATGTGGACGTGGGTGACTCCCTCTGGACGAGATTCGAAGTGGATGTACGAGCCACGAGCAAGCCATGGCAAGAATCGTCAAGCATCTTGTTTGTCACTGCGAATATACCTCCGGATCTTGATCCTTCCTTACTACACTCGAGCAGTGCCAACCCGTCGTCTTCACTGCTTGACACAAACTTGCTTACAGCATTACGACTTGCACTCAAGCCTTCATCTCGTGCTGGCTCTGCTGAAACGCAACACACTCCCAAAATACAGGACTTTGCAATGGATATGCCTCATGACCCCAGCCTTGGACTCAGCTGGTACGAGCAGATCATCCAAGCTAGACGTTTATGCTCTGGTCTGCGCTGATGTCTCAACCGAAATGCGCACGACACAGGTCCTCAGTACGGATCAATTCCTTAACACGAAACAGGTCCTCACCTCTCTCGGAACCAAGCCATGACTGGCATCCAGTTTCTGTACATAAAGCTTTCGTATCACCGCATTATGTTCTCCCCCGTCGTTCTATCCAGCCCCAACTCCCAGCTTCACAGCTTCGTACAGCAAAAGGTGACAAGACTCCAAAACAACGCGATTTCAATAGCTACATACCGCAGTACCTCTTGCAGCTGATACACTGTACAAGCACTCGCCGTTCAACAGCTGTCTTCAACAGCAGATCCAAGGCTCCGAACAATACGGTACCTCTCCGTGATCCAGGAAGCCCCTCTGAGTCTGTCAAGCTAACCAACACCCAGACCGCCAGCAAAGCCGACACCATGATGTCGACACTGACTTCATGCCTCCCCTTCGGCAACTGGGCCAAGGACGAGGAGGACCTCCAAAGCGAGCGGCCCTATAACCTCCAAGCCAAACCCACCTCAAACCCACCTCACAGGTCCCCCAGTCTGGAACCACAAGTGACGAAACACACCCTCAGATCAACCTCAGCTCCGCACTGCGACGTCAAGGCCTACCAACAACAAATCAACAAGGCACGAACTGCCCACGCGCAAACATGCGCCCGATACCCAGGCATCGACCAGACGCGCATCCCAGCCTGGGTGATCGTGAGCGAGTGCAGCGACGGTCCAAGCGGCGACCAAGTGCGAATGTTCCGGCACAAGTGGAGGGAAGAAATTCTCCTCCAGCGGATCGCAAAGTCCGTTGGGCTGCGGGAATGGGAGTGGAGCGTCGGCGAGCCGTTCGATCCAGCAGCGGTCGACGACGAAACGGACTCAGCACCGGAAACAAACCCGACATCGTACGCCAAGCGACGCGCGGCGTTCACGTATACATACGGCGACGACCCCGTGTTCCGTGGCCGCAAGGTCGTGCTCGGACGGGGCCGACGGCGCGGGCTATGCTATGTGCCGGGGGACTTCTGTGGACTTGTCTCGCGTGAAGACGAGGCGTACATGCCCGACAGGGAGGATGTGTTTAGTGACCGGACGGCGAGCGCGCTTCGGGAGGAGATTACGGCAGGAGACTTTCTGACAGCGCTGGGACAGAGGGGTGGGACGTGTGGTGGCGACGATGATGGGGAGGATGCAGATTCGGTGTTCTCGGCTATGAGTGATGAGTGCTCGGATGAGGATGAAGACGATCCTGGTCTGGTGGAGAGGACTTGTTGAGGGGCGATCGGGTTACGATGGGTGGTTTGGTTTGCTATGGGAGACATCGTTTTGCAATATGGCGCACAGTTATTTTGGGTTATTCGACCTCCTGTGGGAGCTTGTGGGAGCTTCTGGTCATGTCAGCATGGCGTCGCAAAGTTCGTTTACAGACGAGTGGAAATGGTTAAAAGAATCTATATGCACATTAAGTCCGTTCTTCGCAGGTGTTAACGCAGGAAGGCCTTGTGCGCAGGTATCACACCGTGCGCTATGCACTCCTCTCCCATGCAGAACTCCATCTAGCTCATCCAGCAATCATTCATCAAGCATTATCAGATGTTGCCAAGCGTCGAGCTCGATCACGCTCGCTTGCTCTTCGTCTTCTAGACGGTGCCAGCGACTGTCAAATCCCTTATCTCGGACAACACCTGTTCCACGCGCGTGTCGAGGTCGCCCCGCGCGTACTGTTCCCTCGTGTCGGCGTCCAGATATTGTTGCACCTGTGCCATCCTCGAATATGCCTCAGCACAAAACCTCAATTGGATCTTGACCAAAGCTTCAAAACTGGGATCTAGATAGGGTACCCTCAAGTCGATCAATTGCGGCAGCTCAGTGAACAATTGCTCGTTCAGCTGCTCGTAGGCCTGCTTGGCCATCTCGGTCTCTTTCTCTGCTCGGGGTAGTTTGGTGACATCCTTGTCTGGTTTCTCGACCAGCTTCTTCACTTTCGCACGCATGGCGTCGTAGTCTAACAATTTGTTGTTGCGCTTCTTTATGCACTCGTTGATGTCTGGGAAGTAGGCGCAGAAGCGGGAGATGGGGTCGAGGACGGTGGCTCGGTAGGGCCCGTCGAGGGCTTTGATGGTTTCGGCGTCGAGATCTTCAACCGCTTGTTTGTAAGAGCGGGACACGCCGTCACGGGTGCCAGCGTCACCATAGAAGGCATCTATCGTTTCTGCTATGCGCATCTGAGAGGCTGTCATGGCTGGTCGAGTCAGCGTCTGGATGTCGACTGGTCGAATACGGCATACCTCTTAAGCTGTCTAGATAGCCTTTCGCTTCTTTCTGCAGTCTGTTGGCTGCAGCCTCCATCGTCCTGTACCGTCTATGCCTGCTGTCAGCAGCAGTCCATGTCTACGTCGCTGCCGAGGGTTTCCGCGCGTACCTTTCCTCAACCTCGTAGTCCCGGTCGTTCGTCCTTTCCACGTGGCCAGTCTTCATCATCACCTGGGTTGTAGCCCGGTTGACGTTCTTCTTGAAGCCTGCCCACGACATTGTAGCGGCGTTGTATGAGAAGAGTTGTATTCGATGTTACAGAGGTGGGCTAGTCGCTCGTGTTACTGGCGGGGTGCGGGACTCTCGTGCTCAGTAGTAGGCGACTGGAGACTACACTCTGCGTACTGACACAGTCTACTGAGCAGAATAGAATGATGAGTGTTGTCGGTGTTTGTCGGCAGTGACCACGCAAACGCGACTTAGTGACAAACTGCAGGGACTGGAATTGGTCGTCCAAGCCTCGTCCGCCCCCATCGTCGGCAATGACGTTGCCGATCAACACGCTTACCATACGGGGTTAGTGCCTCTTGGCCTTCTCCTTTATTATCCTGAAGAATGGAATATTGATGTCTGACTGCCACGCTTCTTCTACTGGGTCATCATCATCATCAGTACCACGATCGTGCAAGAAAGAGACTTATTGAGAGATGCTAACGAACGTCAGGTCGGTCTGTCCACATCGCCACCGCTTTTTGGTCGCCAAGCCGATGATCTTCCACGTTCCCCTTCTTCGTGTCGACACCTTGGTCACGAAATGCTGAAAGCTGAAAGGAAGCTCATGTGTCTGGTCTCAAGCCGCTGAAAACATTGCTTTCGTTCATCATCGAATCGTGCACCTTGCCTATGGACGGCTCAAGCTTTCCGAAATCGTCCCGACATAGTTCCCCCTGCAAATCCTCGACGTGTCACAGAGCTTGCTTCAAGTAAGGTCGGTGTTTGCATTGATGTGCCGCGAATTTCGTGTTGCATGAGCTGTCGGGACTTCAGAGCCTGCCATTTTGACGACACGGCAGCTTCTGAGAGATTGAGGATCACCACATCAGGAGACTGCAGAGCATTGAGATGAGGCTGTCGGCTGTCATGTCCGATCGCGTGAACATGAAATGTTTTGTCGGGCAGGGCTTTCTGTCAGACACAAGCTGTGATGGTAGGGCCAATTGCAAAGGTTTGACGAAGGAGACTAGCACGGAGCGGGGGTGGCCACCAGCAAGTTTGGAGAAAGTTCTTCCTTCAGTGCGGCAACGTTGGCCTCACTGTAATCGCTGTGTGTCTCTCGGCGTACGAAGAGGACTGAAGCACGAGCCTTCGCTCTGTTGGAGGTTCTCTTCAGTCTGAGGTGTCAAAGCTGTTAATACTGTAGGCAGTAAACAAGTTCAACGCTCCACCCCAAGGAGATGCCGTATTACTACAGGCCTTCTGTATCACACACAAGCATCTGTGTGGCTTGATGCTGGAGTCATTGATCGTGAGAGCGCTTTGCGACCAGTTGCCTTGCCTCGAGCGGACCACCGGATGAGGCTGAAGACTTTGAACCCAATGATCCTGAGCATATGGTCTAGACTGCGCATGAGGCTGAAACTTGTGTACAGAGCCGACTTCACACTTCGCGCAGCTGTCTAGGACCCAGCTCATGTTGCCCTCTTCCATTGGCTGGATATGCAGGACATTCTGATCCAAACCGTCCCCTTTGATGTCAGCGCTACTGCAAAATCCACATTCGTGGAATAGTCACATTCTGCAGTCTCATCAGTTCGCGTGCTTGCGAGAACACATGGAGTGCTCGTTCGTGGACTGGACCATGGGGTAGGTGAATTCCCCATTTCTGCCCACCCAATGGGCAAGTTAGTAGATGAAGCGGAGGATGACCGGTGGCAGCTCTAAGTACTTGAAGCTACCGTCCTCGTCATGCACAGCCATGATATGAGGCATTTCGGATATTGGCCTGCCACCTTTGCTGGTCGAGATCGGTATAGCAGCCGTCTCGTGAGCTCGTCATTCGATTATGCATCGTTGTACCAGTAGGCCGGTGCAGTAGCGGAGAGGAGTCACGCAGTAGTATTTGATCGTCGTCACATCATACTGCATGGATACCCCAACTTAGCACGTAGGGAGTTCTACATTTGGTAGCCTCCGGCAAAGCAGGGTGTGTCCTTTTCTCAAGCACAATTTGAGCAGGCAGGCATGAAAGCTTGGACTGTTGACAGCCTACGATAGTGTCACAGGGCAAGCAAGTGAAAGTACTGCACCAAAGTCGTTGCTTACGAGAGGCATCTCAGATGTGATTCTAGGCCAAGCAACTCAGAGTGGGCCAGCGAGAGCTCCGGAGCGTCCCTCGCGTAGCTTTTCTATCATGCAGCTTCAATTTTCGGACATGACAGGCTATTGTTCCACACATAATGCTCGCTTTAATCGGCAGAATGCATGCAGCTGCAGCTGCGAGCGGTCGCATGTCTGTGGAAGTAGCACAAGCACAACATTCCAGCATGACGTTGAGCACGATGTGCAACTAGTGGTAGACATTGAATGTGTTGCGAAGACACAAGCAAGCGAGCAGGTATTAGAAGCGGTGAGTATAAAGGGGGATCTCCAGGATGGTGAGACGAGCATATCGACCATGTGCTTCTTACAACGCGTTGGTCGTAAGCCAAACATGGGGCATTCGGTGTGCATGTAATGAGTTCTTCTGCGACTAGCTACAATTACTGGATGGAACGCTCTGGACTAAAGGAATAACGTGATCGAGTAATCATCGTAGAAGAACCACCCCTGGCAATTACCCGAAGCCTAGGTAAGAACAAGCTCGATTGCGAAAGTGGCAGCTCGGTGCAACCTCTGTTGGTCGACAATGACAAGACCTTTCATTCATATGCTGTTTGTGATGATCACTCAAACGTAGGATAAAATGTCTTACCTTACCCATAGCTAGCATAGGATCAGAGGAGAGGGCAGCAGACCAAAGCAACAAGGCAGGTACGAACGGTGAGAGGGACCAGCGTACCAGGAGGAACTTGCTGACGAGGCCCCGTTGCAAGAAAGCTTCCCAGGCCGAGACCACGCACCAAGGCAAGCTCTGCCGCAACCCTCGAAAAAGTCTTCTTCATAATAAGCAACGCCCAGAACACGTTGCCTCGGACGATTTATTCTTACCACAAGGGAATATCCTTTCGAGTGCCAAACAATCTGCATAGCCTCTTTTTGTTTCGCAAAAGACCATCGAGTCGTATTACATAAGATCTAGCCGACTAGTAAGACACCGGCATAGCTCGGGCAAACCATCAATCTCTAGTTCTTGGAAGCTTGGAAATATCTTGCATTGGTCAGCCGACGTTTGGAGGGAGAGCAGAAACACACATATTCTGTCGCCTGCGCGTTCGCTCGTCAGCGGCTACAACCACAACCGCTCTACCGCCAGTGGCCGTCTCGCCGCTACCAAGGCCAATCACTGACTTGGTGTTTCCTTCGCTGGTCAGAGCAAAATCATCTCGATCACAGCTTTCCGTCTTTTGTCCATGTTCACAGCCACTTTCACGTCGACCGCACAGAACCACCGAGCATAGTGTGTCATCGTGCTGCAAACCCACCTCCAGACACAGGATCGAATCTCACTTCACTTTACACGGCTCTCTTCACGAATTATAAGTCTTTGTGGTCTTCCTGCGCAGGCGACGTCATTTTACCTGACTTCCCAGACGAGCCGACCGCGTAACCGAATCAACCCTATCTCCCGCCCTGTCGCCCAATTGATAGGGCATTCTTACAGAAACCAGTCCCGCATCCACCTGCGGCCACTCACATGAATTCACCCAGACCCTCTGCTTCGCAAGCATCCTCGTACACGTCTCTGCCTAAGGCACAAGCGTCAGAGTCGCATCCCAATGACGATCCGGTAGCACGAGTGGTGCAGGGCACCAACGCCCTGTCTGTCTCTGGACCTACCACGCCTGTCCCTGCTGAGCAACAGCAGCCGCCAAAGAAACCCAGAATGACTCACCGATTGACTCGCATGTTCTCACGCACAGAGCAGAAGGATGCTGATAGCGCCAAAGCCCAGCACAAGGAGTCGCAGAAGAACTCAGGCGACAACACTCGCTCAACTTCCCCCGAACACAGTCAGAATGGCGATGGCTTGCACCACTCTGATTCCAAGAAACAGACTGTCATGGGCGCGCACAAAGAGAAGACGAGGATCGACTCTCTATCGGATCCCAATCATGGCGCATCCAGGAGATTCGAGCAAAACGAGGACGGTACCCACGCTCACTACCTAAAATCCGTTAAGCGGCAAGAGAAGCTCTCCGGCATGCTCAAAGACCTCATGCTCGGCCGCAAGAAACACGATGGTGACGATCAACAACTTTCCCTCGTCTCGAGCTGGGTTGACCAGCTACGATTAGAGAAAGATCACCTCGCAAAGGATTCCAGGCACGGGCCAAACGCAACCGCAAACCTCGTCGAGAAGTACGGCAAGTGTCAGGAGATTGTTGGAAGAGGTGCCTTTGGCATTGTCAGAATATCACACAAACAGGATCCGGACAAGCCTGATCGCGAGTTGCTGTATGCCGTCAAAGAATTCAGAAAACGACCGCAGGAGACAAGCAAGAAGTACCAGAAGAGGCTGACGTCTGAGTTCTGCATATCGTCTAGCTTGCGACATCCGAATGTCATTCACACCCTCGATCTGCTTCAGGATGCAAAAGGTGACTATTGCGAGGTCATGGAGTACTGCGCTGGAGGTGACCTGTACACGCTTGTGATTGCAGCTGGTCAACTCCAGGTTCTCGAAGCAGACTGCTACTTTAAACAACTTATGCGGGGGGTCGAGTACATGCACGAAATGGGAGTCGCACACCGAGATCTGAAACCAGAGAACTTGCTGCTCACAAATCACGGCTGCCTCAAGATTACTGACTTCGGAAATGGGGAGTGTTTTCGTATGGCATGGGAGACCGAAGCACACATGACCGCTGGCCTTTGCGGGAGCGCGCCGTATATTGCACCAGAAGAGTACACAGATGGTGAATTTGATCCTCGTGCTGTCGATGTCTGGGCTTGTGGCGTGATTTACATGGCCATGAGAACTGGTCGGCATCTATGGCGCGTTGCTAAGAAGGACGAGGATGAGTTTTACGAGCGCTACCTGGAGGGTCGGAGAGACGAGAATGGATATGCACCTATAGAGAGCCTGCATAGGGTAAGTTTATGAACAACCCCCTCAGACTGGGGCAAAGAGGCTAACAAATCGTAGTCACGATGCAGAAACGTCATCTACTCGATACTTGACCCGAAGCCGGAACGAAGAATCACGGCAAGCCAAGTCCTGAAGTCCGAATGGGGCAGGGAGATTAAGGTCTGCCGTGCTGGCGAGGAGGGTTATTGAGCGCAGTCAGCGAAACAGCATGGGAAGGAGCGTTTGCAATCAAACGTATAGACGACCACCCATTGGCGGCTTAATGACCAAGACATGACTCTCTAGCGTTTGACGAGGCATGAAGTACTGATTGAGCGGTCTTGCTTTGATTATTTGTGGCCACTACCTTATGGCGAGCATCAAAAGAATCTGCTGCTTGCACGAGCGCCGGCACGAGCATTGCATGGCTTGCAACTGACCTATAGCTACGACACGATATGAACATTTTTAGTCCACGCAAGCTGATCACGAGAAATGAATTTCGTTCGTTCTTATGTTATTCTACGTCTTGTAGACATTGCGAACGCTGCCTCGACATCTCGTGTGTAAGTGGGAGATAGCTCTAGGCTTGCCAGTAATAAGCAAGCTAGAGCTAGAATATCTCGAGATAGGCCGGTCCTTTGGCAAGCAATATACCCCGGTCGAGCCGAGCTGAAACCAACGCTTTTTATACAGCTTGCCTACTGTTCTGCTGGTACTCCTCGCTGGGCCGCCCTTCGCCCTTCGCCCTTCGTCTTTCGCTCTGCTTTGATATGATCGTGACTCGATACTACACGTCGGCTAGGCCTTCAATGTCACCAAGGCATGCATCGCGGCAGGCCAGCACTCATGCTGCACTGGGAAGGACAGATTTGAAACGTGACCTTGCCTGCTCCCAGTTTCAATGTGCCTCCAATCCCGATGCCGATAGGCTGTGCGGCAATGGATTGAACGTGTTGATCAAGTCCAGTAAGTACCTAGTCGTAATGGTACATCAAGAACGAAACACTACAATATTAATTTCTTAGGCCGCGTCAGGGATTTTCTAGTCGACGCGGGCGTGAGGGCTTTTTTTTTTTAAAAAAAAAAAAAAAAAAAAAAAAAAGAGAGAGAAGCGTTCCTTGTCTAGAAGCATTGCTTAGCCACGAGGTCGTTGCCGGCAGAAGTCTGCTTGGGAACAAAGAATAGCTTGGCTGTCTGTTAGGTGAGCCACGACAGCCCGGTGCGTGTCTAGGAGGCCGATGGCAGCAATAGCACTTGGATGTAAAGGAGGGAAAGCATGAATCCTCTTTCCCTGGTTAGACTCCTGGGCATGCGTAGCACTGAAGATCATAAGAATTGGCTGTTCAAGACTCAAAAGCAATAAATAGGTATGTTTACTTCACCTCATGTTCCAACCCTACCACTCGACTGCCTTGGTCTTCGACCCTCCAAAAAAGACAGTAGAACTGCAAAAAACAATTGGAATCTGTCCAGAGCGAGACTCGAACTCGCGGCCTTCGGATAACTCTAGCTATGCTAGATTCATAGGCGAACTATGAGACCCTGATCACTGTTAGACAATGACGAAGTTGCGACGATCTGGTGTTACATACGACGTGATAACCAGCTACACCATCCAGACCGACGAGCTACAGTCGTGAGACTGTGTGATCGGATTGGAGGCAAGATCGTGTTTTATCAATAATATAGTTCCAAAAATTCTGAGTCCAAAGCAGCACTAAGTGGGGAACTGACGGCATGCTGCGGGCTTTTTGACGAACCAGATCGGCAAGCCGTCGGAAGCTTTGGGGTGGCAGCTGGTTCGGCACAGTAGACGTGGCATCGAACACGTCGGTTGCACTTCATGCCCGTGGAAAAAGGCTATTTTCTCTACCAGTGAACACAGTTACATGTTTCTAATATTGATCCAAGCGACTTGCAGAGAACTGGGCAGGTTAAAATCCAGACCGTACGTGTAGAGTACAAACTAGGGAGTGGAGATTTATGCTCTGATGTATCCAACTGCCATTGCTGCCAAACAAGACTCCTGGGGAAAAGGTCGTCGTTCCGGTCAAAGCAATTTCTTAGTCCAAAAAGCACATTCCTGTCGGCAATGACTCATGCCTAAGCCATGCTTCTGGACAAGAAACGCTTGGCCAATATACCGTGAATCCGTACTTTCCGTGATGCTGGTTAGAGACATCTTGACACGGTCCGACAGACTAAGGATATGGTATCTCTTCCTAAAAAATCGTTGCGACTGAACGTCGTGTACTTGGTGTCTGGCGATCCCCCGAAAGATGAGACAAGCAATCCAGAAGGCGTTAGCTATAGTTAGAAGACCGGGCTTCATCTTGCAATCGTTCAGCGGCTCGTATTTAGTCTTTGAACACACTAGAGTGCTCCGAGGACACCAAATTAACCTCTCGATTTGATATCCCACGCAGTGGGTCTATGACCGCCACGCCCGAAATATGTCGTAGCAGCTTATTCCAAGTCTTTTGACTAGAATTGGCACGCCTTGATTCGGTTTCTTTCTACGTACATACGTTCGTCCTTGAATCTTCACGTTCAATCGTCATGTCAATGGGGACCAGTGCTCGTCTTCCACTGTCTCAAGCAATCTAGTCATTCAACACCGAAGATCTCTTTCACTCTCGCAGTTTTCTTCTCCTCTATCAATTTACCGACCCCAGCCGCTTCAGGTACGTACAAGTTGCCCGCGTAGTCATCATGTCTATCGAAAGGACACTCACTCGTGCTCGCATTCCACCCAAGGACGTAGTGGCAGAGGTGGAGCGACATGTGGTGTGCGAACTTGATGTGACCAGATTGGGTGAGACTGGACTCGACGTGATGCTTTTCGTCACTAGGGGGGTGAACGAAGTCTGAATCACTTAGCCATTCCTCAGCGTCGACGACGAAGGTATGTCTGTCGCCGATGTGCCATTTCAGCTCGTTGAGGACTTTCAAAGTGGCGTGATGCAGCAGTGACTTCAGCTGGCGGCTCTGTAGATGGATCAGCGCAGTGGGAATCGGCTGGAGGACAAGGAAGATTGGGATGCTTGATGGGGAAGAGTTGTAGAGGTATGATTCGTCGATGTCGTCCTGCAGAGCGAATTTCTCGGGTCGTTGTCTCTTGGCCATGGATGCAGGTGAGTAGGCCGTGCGCCGGATAGTTTGAATGAAGTTTGAGTACGTGCGTGCGAACTCGTCAGTGAATTGCGTGATTTGATGCTTGGTCGTGGGTCTCGTTCCGAGGAATGCTTCTACGTCTGCCAGGCCAAGCATGAGAACTAAAGCTGCAGGTGTGTCTCTGGCGGATCCGAATGGCCAGAGCCGGTCATACAAGTGTGTGCCCGGAGCACCAGCACGGAAGAAGATGTCCTGTGCTAAGGCGGTCATGGTAGATGCAGGTTCCTGGCGACTCTGGCACTGGCGAGTTGCGCAGGTAGATGGTGGAACCGGCAATAGGGACAGACTTGTGCTCGCGAAGTAGTTTTCCATGAGCTGGGGCCAATATGCTGATACTGAGCAGTGCTGTCTATCCTTGTCCTGGAGACAAAGCCCAGTGAGAATCGAGGCAGGTGCGACGATCTCGATCAGCGTGCGTTTTGTCTTCCCATCATTTGTGCTGAGTGGAGGATAATTCATGCCATTCATGCCACTCTTTTCTTGCGATTGGAGTATTTGGCTCGTGGTTGTGGACCTGGAGAGCAGAAGACCACCTCCATCTACGACAATGCCACTGACCTGCACAGTAGCAAGGTCCTTGCTGATAGGAAATGTGATCCTGACATCATGTACGTTGTTCAGATCAAGGCCTGTCGCAAGTAGGCTTGCTTCCGAGGCACGTTTGTGAAAGGCAAGTCTTGTGCCATTGAGGGCGACGAAGAGGTCAACAGGTCCTACGCGTTCAAATCTTCTTTGGACAGGTGTCAGCACAAGTGTGTGCTCGTCGGGGCTGTGCACGTCTTGCTCAGCAGATCGACTACCATGAGGAGTATTCGAAAGGACAAGCGTCACAGATGTGGTGTTCGTCACTGTGAATTCAAGGTTTGACCCTGCATTCATGTTAGAAGTGTTATTCGGCCTTCAGGAGCTAGTTCACTACCTCCAAAGCTTGTTTCCATCCATTGCTGATTCAGAGACAATAGCCAGCGGCCATTATACTGCAGCATGTTAATTGGTGAAGGTTATGATGAGCGACTCCAATTAACTCACCTGGATGTTGTCATCGTGAGCATTCATGAATGTGCTAGATGTCAGAGAGCTTTGCGAAAGGCTATCCAGAGAGAAGTATGCGGTTAACGCGGTGAACACCACACATAGAAATCCGGTGCAAGCGAAGGCACTCGTGCATATGCGTAGGATGGGATAAGCGACTTTGACAGAGTTTCGCATTATGGGGTGGATGCTTGACTACCTAGCAAAGGCTAGATGGAAAGTAGTAAGTGGTAGGAAGAAAGTCTGATTGCCTGAGAGTCAAGTCAGATGGATGCAGTGCTGGTAAGCACCCATTGACCGCCAAGTGCCTTTATGCTCCTCTGGTGTATCTTCTGATGTCACATTGAAGTGACATTTGACTCAGGCCTAGGTATTGACAAATTAACACTTGTCCGCTATGTTAGCGGCGTGTCGTACCTCCTCCACGTGCGTCTCCTCCGTAGCCCATCCTTTTTGCTCCTCGGCATCGTAGCTGTTACCTCTGCCCACTGACCTCTTTTCGCCAGCAGCGAAAGTGCCAGGCTTCGCAAAGATCCAATCTATTTCCTCTAAAGCCTTGCCACCAGTCTCAGGACAGAGGAAGTAGACAAACACAACAGCCACTAGGTTGCCCATGAGTACGAAGATCCTGCGACATGTTTAGCTGAGATCCCGGGATAGAAAGCTAGTACACTAAAGGGTGGAAAAAGGGGTCCTTGAGTAGGGATTGTTAAAGACTCACCAGAATCTCCATTTGATGTTCTCCAGCCCAATTGGCAGTATCATCACAAACAGGAACGTGGCCAACCACTCGCCGAACGCCGTTATCGAACCACCAATGTGCCTATATTGTAAAGGCGGGATCTCGGAGCAGTAAAGCCATACACAACCTTGCCAGGCCCAGCCCATGATGAAGAGAAAGATCCAAATGATGGCTATGCTGGCCCATTGCATGGACGTTGTCGGATCAAGCGCTTGCAGAACCGTGAAAATAAGCATTAATATGGACATCAGAATTGCTCCCCAGAGCAAGATTGTGCGGCGGCCCATTCGCTCGACTGTAAAGTATAGTGGTACGCAACCGGCAGCGAATATGATGTTTTGCACGCCTGCGAGGAGACTGACCAGCGATGGTGATGCACCCGCTTGTGCCAAGGTGACGGTAGAATAGTAGGCAAGCATGGACTATACGAGTTAGCCAGGCTGATAAAGACGAAGCTAGTGTAGGGAGGAGCTGCGCTTTGAGAGGCATCTAGCTGACGGAGCGGAGACATATTGTGCAATACATCCCGCTACCAGTGCTTCAGCCAACACTCATGGTACAGTCAATCGTGCCGGGATCTTGTAGAAGGCGGAACTTACAGATCCTGTCCATTCCCTAATGAACGGCAACCAGAAACAAAAGCACAAACGTCTCACAATTCGTAGGGGCGTTTTGTCGGTTATACCAGACGTGAGGAATTGAGTCCATTTCAGGCTGCTCTTCGCTTCCATTTCCGCCTCCATTGCAACGAAGATCTCCCGTCTGGTCTGCTGAACCTTGGGATCATCAAGTGGCAAATCTGTGAGTCTACAGAGCGCATCATCGCCCTGCTCCGGTCTGCCCTTAGCATAGTACCATCGAGGAGTATCGGGCAGGAACCACATGCATCCGCCGGATGTAAGCGCGAAGACGCATTGCAATGCGATTGGGACACGCCAGGAGAATTGAGTATCGTATTGCACGAAGCCGTAGTCAATCTGATTCGGGGTTAGGTGGATTTCCATTTGTGGTGTGTGATGATCCTTGGCTTACCCAGTATGCTAGCGGTACACCGGAGATTAAGAGGATGGCATTAAACGCATTTGCTGGACCACGGTCTCCGATCTCCATGCCTGTTTCGGAGAGGTAGATTGGGACTGCAGAGGAGATGCAGCCTATAGCGAAGCCCTGGAGGCAGATCAGTACCTGTTCGGTCCAGACTGATAAAACGACAAGCTCATTCGTACCGTGAAGACTCGTCCGGCGATTAGTTGGCCAACACTCCAGCTCGTAGCCTGGATGACCGATCCGATGACAGCAGCAAGGTTACCAAGCAAGATGGTACCACGTCGTCCAAGCCGGAACGTGAAAGGTGAGACTACCAGGGTTGTAATACAAGCAGCAAGGCTGTATGAGCTTGATATTAACGCAATCGTCCACTCGCCCGTTGGGTTGTCGATGGCATTGAGGAACGGTTTGTGCAGAAGTACACCACCAAGCACACCGGCATCATACCCATACATCATGAAGGCTACACCACAGATGAACTTCATGAGCCGGTAGAGACTACGACCCCTGAGGTTGATTAAGGCGCTCATGGTTGCTGAACTCGATGGCAGCGATATAGGAATTCGAAGTTTATGTGGTTTAATTCATTACAACATACGAACTCGCGAACCACATACCTTTTATACATGTCGTCCCTGAAGCATACGGGCGATGGCCGGCATCAAAGCATGTTCACCGAGATCAACCATTCCGTTGATACCAGGCAATCATGGCTCGGTTCTCAAAACATAGAAAGCAGTGTCGGAAGCTCGGAAGTCGATAGTCGTGATTGGATAGCGTGAGTCTTGACAGGAGCTCCTGCCCGAGGTTGGGAAAGCATTTGTGACATGATCTATTCGAACAAATTCTTGGACCAATTGAGAATCAACTTGCGTGGTAAAAGGGATGAACGGCGGCGCGCTTGGAGGTAGGGAGTCCATGACAAGAGAATTTCGAGTCAGACAAGTCTTGGACGTCTGGGGTACCCCGCAGGGAATAAACCCTGTGTTGCATTCGTTGGTCCTTGCTACCACAAGCGACACTCTCATCCCTTCTACGCGTTCGATGGACATCACACGGAACTATAGCACTTCGGAACATGGCTGGTGCTCGTGGGCGGGACAGGATTCTGGTGAAAGAGAAGTGAAGATGAGATAGGCTCATTCAAGCCGAAGAACGAGGCTATAGAAAGTGCAAGGTCGTTGGCAACAAACATGAGTATGCACCAGGGTTTAACCGATGAAGATACATCGAAAAACGAAGCTCATTTCATGCTCTTCGCCCACAATATTAGAACCGCTGCTGCACTTAACAGTGTGACCGATTTTAAGCTAACCTTACAGTTCTACGTACTCACGATCAAAATCATGAACGAGCTGTGGCAGAATACGTATACTTTTCATGACTTCGTTATCTGTTTAAACCAATAGAGATCGTCTATGTCATATGAATCGCTCATGAGGGAGTTGTAGCGATATACATAAGTTCAGTTCTGATGGTGTCGCAGCTATAGCTCCCAATCGAAGACTGACTTCTCGGTTTCCTCAACGAGAGGCGCTAGAGCTTCCTTAAGCTCCTCGACGGTCATAGAGTCGTCGGCGATAATTGGAGCAGCGCCTGGCTCCTTAGGGGGAACAAGAACATTTGGAATAACGTGAATAACACCATCAGCAGCGATACCGTCGCTGACGGCGACGCGTGTGAAACCGTTGATCTTGATGGTAATGAGTCGACCATATCGAGCAATGTCGACGCTCAAGTGCTTGTCTTCCAATCCCGTAGGAAGCTCGATGTGGTAGACACCCTTGGGAATTCGGTGATCTGGGAACGAGGCAGCCTCCTCAGTCCTGTAGATGGCATCAGAGTATAGGGTGATGTCATCAGCGGCGTGGTAGAGGATCAAAGCTTTGAGGTACTTCAAGCCATGTTGGCTGAACAGGAAGGCGTTGATTCTAGGGCCAAGCCTCTGGAAAGCAAAGTTTGAAGGAGCAAACAGGGTGCCACCGTTGTGCTTGGAGGTATCGTTGAAGGCATCAAACAGATTCGTCTTGTACAGAGCAAGCTCGAGGGTGCTGAACTCGCCTGGGAAGGAGGTGATGATGTCGGCGACCTTGGGTGGTGGCAGAAGAATCGAGTCAATGCCATGAATGACACCGTTAGTTCCAAAGATGTTGATAGCTACAATGCGAGCATAGAAGTTGACGGTAAGGCCCTTGAAGCCAACTTGGGTGGAAACTCTCTGAGGGACGTCCTTGATGAACTCAGCATCGAGCGCTGTGGGGATGGTACGTGTGACGAGGACTCTGCCGGCAGGATAAAATTCTGGAGAAACATGGTATGTCAAGATGTCCTTCAGCTGCTCCTTGGATGGCTTAGGAGCATGCTTGGGAATCTTCTCGAAGGCGGAGTCGGTGGGAGCGAAGACAGTGTAGTTGGCCTTGGTGCCGTTCAGCATCTCGACCAGGTCAGGGTAGTCGTCGAGCAGTTTGGCAAGCTTGGTTGTGTACTTGCTCTTGGAGATCAGCTCGTAGACGGTCTGGTTAGGTGGGCCGTGGCCGTGATGGGGTGGGTGGTGCGGACGGTCGTGGTCCTTCGGCGGGCCGTGGTGTGGCGGCTTGTCGACGAGGTCTTCGTCTTGCTCAAGATTGGCGAGCCAGTCCTCTCCGGCGAAAGCAGTCTTGAAAGACTCGTCGTACTTGACTGCAGTGTCGTAGGCAGCGTCCTTGGCATTGTCGAGCATGTGTTTAGCGCAGCCGGCTATCTTCTGGGCTCTTTCTTCAGCATTGGCCCATACATCTCCGGCGTCAGTCCAGAGCTGATCCTGGCTTGGCAGGTTGTCCCAGATGGATGCAGGCTTGTTGTCTTGCAATTGCAGAGACTGAGCAGTCTCGACGTCAGGAATGACGAGGGCAGAGACAAGAGCTGCCCAGGGCAGCAGTGAGAGCGACTTCATGATTGTTACTAGGTGGTAATGAAATCGACCAGCAACAGACGAAGTAGATAAGAGGTTGAAACAGGCAGACCCATTTATTAATGTAACGCAGTCTCACGTATGCTCCTCCACAGCCGCGTACGATGGATGGCCTGGTCGCTCGGATGCCGCAAGTGATGATGCCGTTGAACATGCTGATGACGTTGCGGACCAATCCACAAAAGAGCCAGGCAAGAGGTGGGGAGCTCCTGCATAACTTGGGGCTAATACTAGAATCGGGGCAGCTTGGAACCTTGTTCTACTGGGAGAGCTTGCCTTGTACGCGTGGCAACCTCGTGTCGCTTCCTCCAGAGACACGACCATGGTCTTGCTGCCAGCGTACTTACACTGTAACATTTGTGCTGGCTGCAAACTGTCTGAGCTTTGATCGTGGCTCCTATCTACTGTAAGTGCCCATTATGTGAAGTTTCTGAGCCAGTCAGTGCTCAGATTCATGGCCATGGCCTGCAGCTTATTATCGCTTGACTGTATCAACACCATGCAAGAGAGACAGCTTACATGCGATCGCGGAACCTGCTTGTCGGAAATTTGACGGAGGAAGACAACGAGATCAAAGGTATAGCATGACGGGTGAAAAGACTTCACTGCACGACAGTTCAAGGGACAGCTTGGCTGTCCCTCATAGTATTTGGAGGCAGTTGCGAGGTGTAAGCAATTGTTTAATCTGTAGCGCAAGTCGTGATTGTTCGACTTCACACGGTAAAGCTAAGCCTACCTGTCATCTCCACGTGGTCGCACCTGCAGTTCATATTGTGAGGTGGTCGAATCTGAAGATCCCTTGGCCCAACTGACAACACTTTCCCTCGTTACTTTTTACTATACCATCTTCACGACTCCGGGACTCAGGTCTCTGGGAGGGTTTTGGGATACCACTTTTGGCATTTTGGAAGGTTGGTATAATATTCAGGACAGTCGGCAAGCGCACAGTCGATCGTTTGGTTGAGGAATGCCACGCCCCAACCCGACCAAAACAAACAGCATAACACTGACCATACTAGACTGAGAGCTTGGAAACGTGCGCACTGAGCTAATACCACTTCTCGCGCTTGCACTGATCTGTACAGCAGTGCCTTGAGTGTTTGTTGTCCTGGCTCTTGCATGGCCAAGAATCCATCATTCGTTACACAATATCACTCACTCGCTTGCTGATCACATGTCACTAAGACCATCAAACGGGCTGCCGCTGGTCGTTGTACATGCGTGAAGAGGAAGCACTGCGCAGAGAAATGGAGCACAAGGCAAGGCCACCGCAAAGCAACATCGCAAGGACACCCTTAGCAGAGCGACAGCCACGAACTCGGCCGTCCTCGACACACTCGAGAGCCTCTGATTACACGAAGCTCCAAATACCGTCACGCATACCTCACCATGAATCCGCCCGACCAGAGGGCAATCTGTCAGTAATTTCACAGACAAACGTCCCTTCTCCCCGCCCTGTCAATGAGAGAGCCATCGCAATTGCCGAGGACGACGCAGAAAGCCACAAGCGGGACTCGCAAATCTCCACCACATCTACCATTTCAACTGGTAAAGGCAAAAGAAAAACACACATCGGCCCATGGCAGCTAGGACGTACCCTGGGCAAGGGTGCTACTGGCCGCGTGAGGCTGGCCAAACATGCTCTCACTGGTCAGACCGCCGCAATCAAAATAGTCTCCAAGAAGGCTGCTGCCATGGTTCAGAGTGCGAGCATGAGACACATGGACAACGACTCCACCGTGTCGAGCAATATCCAGGGTACCAGAACCATGCCTTTCGGCATTGAGCGAGAAATAGTCATCATGAAATTGATTGAGCACCCCAACATCATGAGTCTTTATGATATTTGGGAGAACCGAGGCGAGCTCTACTTGGTCCTGGAATATGTTGAGGGAGGTGAACTCTTCGACTATGTCATGCGGAATAGAGCTTTGCCTGAAGCCGAAGCTGTTCGCCTCCTACGACAACTGATAGCTGGTCTAGCATACTGTCACCGCTTCAACATCTGCCATCGAGATCTCAAACCAGAGAACATACTTCTTGACGCGGACCACAACATCAAGATAGCCGACTTCGGAATGGCAGCAATGCAGCCAGATGGCCAGTATCTCACTACCTCGTGTGGGAGCCCTCATTACGCTGCTCCTGAGATCGTCTCCGGCAAGCAGTACCACGGGAATACATCAGACATCTGGAGTGTCGGTATCATTCTCTACGCCATGCTGAATGGCTTCCTACCTTTTGATGGAAGAGATATTCACGACACTCTCCGTCTCGTTAGGAAAGGGGAATACTACCTATCACCCAACCTCAGCGAGGAGGCCTCCGACCTCATTCAGAAGATGTTGCAGAAACATCCAGAAAATCGTATTGCCATGGATGAAATTTGGAGCCACCCTCTGTTGAGGAGATATGAGAAGGTCCATGCCAGTTTGGCTGCTCCCAACCAACTAGTCGGTCCTCCACCTCCTCTCACTGCTGATGAATGCGGCCCCAGGAGGATCAAAGCTGCCGAAATTGACAAAGAACTATTGCGCAATCTACAGGTCTTGTGGCATGGTCTTGGTGAAGCAGAAGTGATCAAGCGCTTGACAAGCGATGGGCCGAATTTCGAGAAGTTGTTCTACTGGGCTTTGATACGCTTTCGAGAGGAACAACTGGAGAACTATCCAGGTGAATCACTGCAGTACTCTGCGAGTGACTACCATCATGCAAAACAGCCTGCTCAACGATTACCAAAGAGCTCGACCAAGACGGCCCTGCACCAGCGCCGAGCTTCTCAATTCTCCATCGTCAGTGAAGGGAGCATTTCTCGTGCAGCATACTACAAGAACCCACTCACTGCTGCTAGCAAGACGACTCAGGGTAGTTACGACCCATACAGAGCATCCCGGACACCAATCGCGCAAAATCATAAGGATGGCGCTACGATCATCGTTCGCCGGCCAGGAAGTCGTTCATCTGCCCAGCGGCTACCAAGTTCCAGTTTGAGGCACGGCTTGCACGAACGCGCGCCGTCCGCCGTACCGGATATGCCATCAATCACTTCTCAAGAGCTACAGAGGATCCCTGAATCGAAGAGAACGGCGTGCTCGACTGTGTCGTCACAAAACTCCCTTGCAAGCTCGCAGCGCCATCGAGCCTTTAGAAAGTCGTCAAGCTACCGAAGAAATGTCTCTTTCCAGCATCAGAGACAGCGATCCAGTCACTCCACAAGTATTTCAAGGGTCAATAGCCCGCCAGCTTCAGTGTCTCGACCTGTCACGAGAGAATCAAACCAGACCTTTTCGGACAGCAGAAGTACTCCGAGCTTGCCGACTCCTACGCATGTCATCCGGCCAAAAAGACCTGCCTCAGATCTGCAGCTTCGGGCTACACGTGTCACGCACATGCCATGGAGAGATGATGCCCGGAAGGTCAGTGCGGAGCTGTCAAAGATTTGTGAGGAGGCATTCAATAGATCGTCCGTCTCATGCGTGAGTGACATCAGCCAGCAAGGCCCAAGTGATTCTCCTGCGACGACAGTATCACCTCCGGCAGCATCGTTGGCCAAGGTCGGCAGAAGCCAACCCATTGCTTTCACTGCTGCTCTGAAAGACCTTATGGATCGTCGTCAAAAGATCATTGACTCCTGGGGAGATGGTGATCCCCAAATGCTCGCCGACCTGGTCCGAACTGTCGACCGTCGGATTGCCGAGGAAAAGCGTCTTCTAGACGCGACAGCAGATCAACGAGCAGCATCGGACCCGACAAACAACAAGTCAAGGTTGTTCTCCGAAACCTCCTCGACCCTGGACACCATGCGAGATCTCCAACGCAATCGAGCTCAGGATATTCGTGCAGTTTCTGCTCCGATCAAGGCACATAACAATACTATTCGTATGGTTAGTCCAGATCCATCGTCCCCTCTTGGCCGCGTAGGAGCTCGATCGAGCAAGGCGATGCCCATGAATTCTCTCAAAGGTGGTCCAAGTACGATGGATCGAGGTCGCGATAGCCATGATAAACACCTTCACGCAGGTCAGCATCTGGAGCCCATACTCGAGGATCCATCTAAACAGTCTGACAAGCAAGTAATTACGGAGCACAAGAAATGGTCATGGCTCGGTAAGAAGGTTAGTGCTGGGAGTGAAGAGTATCCACCCACTCCACCTCAAAAAGATACGCCTAAAGAGAAGCAGACTCGAACGACCTCGAGCCTGTCAAGCATGTCTATAGAATCGAAGCAAGATGGTGTCACGGTTGAGGAAACCGAGGCTAAGAAGCGAAGTTGGTTCCGGAAGGTCTTTACCAAGCGCAGAAAAGAGAAGAGCTTTCCCATCGACGCTGACCACAAAGTTGTATCGGATGACGAAGAGGATATTGGCACGGTCGAGGATCTGTTCACTCCGGCTCGAAGAGCACCCACAAGACGAGGTCATCGACAGATGGATAGCATGGAGGGCGTTGCCGTCTCATCTGCGTTACCTCTCCCTGAAGCGAGTCAAAACTGGTTCGCCAAATTTCTCCACCTCAAGCCAGCCACCAACTTCGTCGTGATGCAGACCAGCAAAGCTCATGCCAGGAGGGAAATCGTCAAGATATTGCGAGAGTGGCGAAAGTTTGGCATCCGGGACGTGGCAGTAGAGCAGCGACCGGCCGGAGATTCCATTCGGGCAAGGGTTGATGCTGTAAATTGTGAGTGTTTCTTGGACATGACTTGCAGTGCGCTAACATGCTGTAGACTTGCATATCAGACCGGTACAGTTCTATGCAAACGTATACACGGTTCTTGAACGAGGCAAGACTGCCCAGTTGTCGATCGTCAAATTTACCCAAGAGAAAGGCGCAGCGAGCAGCTTCCATCGGGTTGTAAGCACCATGGAATCCGTCCTCAAAGAGAACAATCTTGTTCTAAACGACTCTGAGAAACGCAAGAAGATTTTGAAAAGCATGAAGCAAGCAGGACTATAATTCTGAAGACGAGTCTTCCGTTCCACAACATTTCCTTTGGTCATTCAGGTTGAATACATTTAGGGTTCTTGTACAGTCAGGGTTTACATGGTGTTTGGTATCAGCCCGCCATGATGGGACACTGAGCCGTAGCCCGATCACGATGGCAATTCAATTTTCTGAAAGCATGGAAAAGTATACGCATAGATGAACATATGATGTTGAGCTAGTAAGAGACATGCTTTGGGGCACTCTTGACGACGCCTTTGCATACGTCCTCGCCAGTCTACGTTCTAATTGATCGTTTTTGCAGGGGCGTTGATTCATGATGACTCTTCCTGGGCCGATGGCTGTTGGTATGCAACCTTCAACAACAGTGATGCATTTATCAGTGGATATCACAACTCAGACCTAATCGGTGCATTCCGCTCATGTCCGGGCTGTGGCGGCCGACGGCGAGACATGGCCCGCCTTACTGATCGCTTCGACATGGGCCTTCGTTGACCGCATGAAATGCAGCATTACCAAAATATGCTAATTGCTGGAGATGCATGATACCAGTCCAACACCCCGTGCGCTAGAAGCAGTGAAGAACGCATGCATGACATGGGCCGATACTATACAATTCGTTCTCAAAGAAGAGCATGGGCTAAAGTATATAATACGTAGACATGATGGACCTTTTCCCCAAGGCACTTGGATTGCACGAACAGCATAAGCATCTCTCAGCAGTCAAATTAGACAAATCTAAGGGAAGTCAAACTCGGTTCATGTACCACGCAGTCCAGCGGTCTGAACAGAGACAACCACCTCTTTGACCGACACTTTCTAGTTATCACCCACAAGTGCTCCAACAGACGTCCACTTGCTGGATCTTACTGTCTACTGAGTTGAAGTGATCTCCACATCTCCACATCACTTCATTTCGTTTCCGCGCGACTAGATAAACAGAGAACATCCTCGCAACAGCCATTCCTCGGTTGAGCACCGCTTTCAGATCCTGTCGCATCGCATCGCATCACATCTTTCTCGTCTTCGGTCGCCAGGCAGGCAGTCAGTCAGTCAGTCAGAAGCCCTCACGCTCTGGATAAAATAGAATGGCAACAGTCGGCATGGGTTTCTCGGTCGAGCAAGACGCCGACGTTCAGGCGTACAAGCAGCTTCGAGCGGTAATTCTCGCGCGGGAGGCACAGTGGAGGAATGTGGCGAGGGCTGCGAGGAGGGATGAGTTACTGAGGTTGGGTTTCAGGGAAGGCGGTGGTGGTATTGGCATCCTGAGGGGGTTGAGGGTCCTGTGCGAAAGGGGGTTTAGATGGAGGAGTGCAGCTCTTCTTGAAGGGGTTGTTATGGTGGAGAAGCAGTTGGAGGAGGAGGATGACAGTAATTCTGAGGGCGAGGCTGAAGAAGTTGAGATCAAGGCCGCGTTGAAGCATTGAGAGAGTTGTCTGGGAAGTTGTGCGGAGGGTAGTGGATGAGGACAAGGTTCCGAGTGTAGCTGTGAGCTATCTGTGTCTGAGTCTTAATCCTTCGTCTGTAAGCAGCGCGTGTAGAAGTCCAGTGACTTCTTTATTTGCCAGTCGATCATAGGAACGTGTCGATCTCAAATGTACTGCCCTAACGTTCCTTGGAGCTTGTCGTCCATGCTCCCTGCATTCGCGCAGCGATCACAGTGTAGGCTGAAGCCAAGGCGGAATCGCATCACGCCTCGAGTGACCACAATTTTGCATCGTCGACACCTCTCTGCAGTCCACCCAGCCAGCTGCCACGTCCCAGCACTCTCAATGCCACGCCACCCCGACCCCACTGGCTCAAAGCTGCAACAACAGCTCTTTCGTCCCCAACTGGAAGTCGAATCCATGCCTCTAACGCTTCGACCTTCAGAATATCGATTGGAATCGCAGTACCTGTCAGACCGAGGTATTGGCCTAGAGCGCTGGTCAGGTGAGAAAGGACGGTAACCTCGTCCAGCTCTAGCTGCTCCTTCTGTTTGTGGGAATTACTGTTGGCTGCTTGGTTTGCAATGCGGAGGTGAAGATAGCTGTATGGCGGCGTGCGTAGCGTGAACTTGGTCTCGGCCATGGCAGACCTCACACGACTCGGCGTCGTACCTCCGAAAGAACGAGCTCAAAAAAAGAACAGGTAAGGTGTTCTGCGAATTGGAGTAACGACTAGGTGAACACTTCCTCTGAGATTGTCGTCGAGGTCAGCTAGAAGAGTGAATTGAAAGGCTCGACAAGACAGCCAATAGGTGAGCTCCAAGTACTTCCACTGTAGACTAAAGTAAGCCAAGGAAGATGCTACTTGCAACAGTAGTGGTAATGTGCCGGGACGAACTAGACCTTTGGCCCCGCGTTCGATTCTGATTGCCTCGCACGCGAACAAGAGCAGTCGTTCACGCAAGAACCACGGCAGCATGTTGAGATAATCTGGAAATGACCATGTTGAAGTGTACTACCCCGTACCCAATGGTCATGAAGACGAGTCACGGAAAGCATTAAATGCCTTTGGCATCAATAAGTGCGCTTGACCAGTTTGAGCTAGCGTGTTCTGTCAGAGGTGCATTCTCCACGAGTTCTGCTTCACGCGTCTTCCTTCGAGATTTCCTCGAGATTCCCTGTCTCATCATGGTCCTGCTTGTACTCACAGAGATCCATGGTTTTCTGTCAGTAACGCATGCTGCTCGTCAGGTGGTGTTCTGACGGAGGAAAGTGCAACTCGCTGCTTTCTTAGTGAGGGACCCAGCGATACCTCAGTATATCCCTTTGTTCTTTGCGAGTATCGATTCCGTGTTTTTCCAGAAGTGGCTGCTGGAAATTGATAGAGTCCACATCGTCTCAGCCCGACTCTCAGTTTGACTGTCCTTGCAGTGTCTGAGATAGCATTCGGACCAGATCCGTCCAAGCACGGCTGAGTTTGTTGCTGTGGCTTTTGAACGTGCATGAGGTAATCATCGTATAATTGGCCAGTTAATAAGCGATGCGCATCTAGCCCTGCAACACGCATCCTCAAGCGAAAGAGGCTTGCGGGCTCAGACCTCGACTCCCAGAGCGGGGTCTCAAGGTACTTGGTCCTCAAGTCGGCCTTCCTACAAGATGTGGACATCTCACTTCGATACCAGCAAAGCTCGGAGGTGCTGACAGGTAGGCCCAAAAACGGATCCTTTCTCGATAACCACCGGTTGCATTGGCCTCGTAGCTGAGGCCACAAATCTGCTAATGAGAATCAGTATCTTCGTTTCAGAAGTTCGGCATGCGCGGAAAGATATGGATGCCGTAGCGCGCGAGCTTGTATCATTGCAGCTGTGCTTGGGAGCTTTACGAGATGGCGAACAGCAGCGATATGTCGCTTGCTCAGAAAACATGAATCATCAAATCAAGGCGATACTGGTCAATGTTGAGCTTGTGTTCGACGAAATGCGGCAACTACTGTTCAACCTATCTTCAGGGCGACTCGGCAGACGTACTCAGTGGGGCTTGGCTGAGCAAGAGGCAATGAACAAGCTCAGATCGTCCCTTGAGTCGAACAAAACGGCTCTCGAGATTGCGTTGACAATGGGCACCATTTGATTTTGACCAAGCAAAGAACGAGCATCTCCGGTCAGATCAATCACCTGATGAATATCATGCAGCAGAACAACAGCGTTTTGGCTGCCTCTGACAGAATCGACCAACAGCTGGACGTTCTACCAGAACTGACAAGAGGCGCTGCACAAGTTCAAGCCATCAGTTGTGAGCTAACCTGTCTGCGGAACCAGTTGGCTGCTCTCGCGCAGAGAGATGGAGGACATCAAAGCTGGAACACCTTCATTAGCCAATCGCGTACGTGGACTCAATCATTTGTCGAACCCTTCGCCTCGCTCAAAGAAGTGGCAGACAACCTCGATGATACCAATCCCGAAAGGTGTTCGCAAGAATCATTGCCATCGGTTGCATCCGCTTCCATCTGGTATGATGACAGCACAGCAAATTGGCCATTAGACCAGTCTTCTAGTCCATCGGCCGCCACTTCTGACGCCGCTACAAGCGCCTTTGACCAGAACAAACGTTGTCCCGCGTGCTTGAGGTGCCTCACCCGTCAAGATGAGCTGACCGCTGTGGAGAAGATCATGCGAGAAAAACTTCTAACCATAAAGGGGAACGTGGAGAACAACCACGAAGACGAGCTGCCAAACCTCAACACCGATTCCAAGACGAGCTTGCCTGAAGACGTAGGCAGGGAACCGCCAATATATGAAGACGATAAGATTCTGGTATCAGACCGCTATCTGAACGTGCTGGCAGAAAAAGAGACACTGCTTGATCGATCACGGCATGGGGTAGATGTCATGAGAGCTGAACATGCCCAGACATGCCCGGACCACATTGATGCCATCTCGCAGAAGCAAAGGCGGGCCGAGCATCCTGGAGCTGATCTTGACACCTACAAGCATCTGCTTAGTGTGGAGGAAGCACGGTCAGCTGAGGCCCGGCGAAGAAGTGCATCGGACCGCTACTTAAGCACATGGTGCCTACCTGACGAGAACCGCACGGGCTCAGGACAACCCAGTGCACATGTTGTCGAACTGGCCGGTCCGCAAGTTGGCCAAAACCTCTGTTCGCAGCCCAGGCAAACAGTCAGACGTGCCGAAACGACGTTACGAAGCCCCAGTACCTTCGAAGACTGGGTTGTGCCGTCAAACGAAGGCCAGCTTGCTCAATCGATGCCACGGGGAGCAAGGACGTTTGAAGACATGGGCGTACTCTCGATGAGAGACGAGAATGCACCCGGAAGAAGACTGCTGGGCAGACGCAGCACGAGGACATCGGAGCTGTCGGATCCGCCAAAGTACTCGCTCCCAGCACGGATGCACGAGAGACTTGGTATCGCCAGCGACTGAAAACGAGCCTGTTGACGCCAGAGTGTTTCTGGGTCGTACTTCCAAGCTTCTGGTCTGTAGCCTGGAGCTAGCTCTCCGTGAACACTGACCGGTTGGTTCACCCCACGACTTGGGCAGGAGTCATATCTACAGAAGTGGCATCCCTAATATTGTATGTGTCTGTGTCAAATGCGATTGACAGAGACAGGCGTCTGACTCGCAAGGGACCGGAGACCAGGCTGGCCACGGTCAAGCAGTGTAGCCGGAATCAACGTCTACAGCGACAAAACAGTGAAACCCGAGACCATAGTGTGGATGCCTGGGTTGAAGCATTAAGAGCGAAGAAGGCTTGCGGCCCGTCTGCTGCAGAGCACTTCACTTCGATATGCGGTGGAGCGGGCAAGTTTACACAGAGCAAGATGGAGATATGCATCCACGGTTTATGAGTGAACGAACGGTATCTCTAGCATAGTATGCGTAGAAGCCGGCGGGAAGGGACGTTGAGAGGAGTAGCTAGAATGGAATCGTAGGCCTTGCGTCTGCGTACACAAGACGTTGGAAGCATTAGGTATTGTAGTATCTCTATAGATCTACCCACACACAAAGCAATCCCATCTACCCATAAACAAGGACCTCAATACCAATCAATACGCCAGCGCTGAAACATGCACCTACCCATCTCGATGCTCCTTGCTAACTCTTCAGCTCCGCCCATATATAAGGCAACAGCACCAGACAAGCCTTGTAGAAGATCAGAATGCCCTGAATGGCACTCCAGCCGGTCAACGCGCTCAACACTCCTTGCTCGCGCAGCATGACCCAGATACTCAAAAACGCGACGGCGAAGAAATGATAAAACAGCACAAATGGCTGTCTGATGATGCCGGCCAACAACCCAACGGGACCGTCGATACAGTTTCCGCCAAGCTGGAAGTAATTGAAGCACCCCTTCTGGAGGTACTTCAGCTGGGGATCGTTTGCGGCGAATAAGCTGTACAGTGCTTGGGCGAGAATGTTGATCACGGCAGTGAGATTCTTCCTCTGCCAATGGAACGTCTTGAATTGCTTGAGGACGAGCGGGGTGTCTTCGAGGTCGGGGACGACGGCAGGATTGAGCAGTGACTGGAGTAGGACGACATCGTTCAGCGCTACGGTCATTCCACCACCTGTAAGCGGATGGCGCATGTTTAACGCGTCTCCCAGGAGCGCAAGACCTGGCGTCCTGTTTATCGTGGCGGGAAGGCAGGAGTTGGGCATTGAACGGAGTTGGCCTCTTTCGATCGCTTCGGCGAAGGTGGCTCGGACCTGCTCCGGTAGGATTGGGAGGACGACCTTCTGCAAATGTGATTTCGGACCTCCTTGGGCGAGGGAGGCAGTTGGCGTATTCTCGGGGATGTCGACTAGTGCTCTTGTTTCGTGTGAACCTATTTGGTAGAGCAGGATTGGTGCTGTGTCGGAGAGAATGACGTGACCATGGTTTGGCATAGGTAGGGGACATGTCTCGTGTTGTAGTTCCAGGCCCCAGAATCTAGACTTTGAAATGGGGGTTGCACTGGAATATTGCTTGCGAAACTTGCTATTGTAGCCGTCTGCTACTATGGTCAAGGTGCCAAAGAAGTAGTCCTTCTGCACCTTCTTGGTCAGAGACTGCACGCCGATTACCCGTTGCACGAGGTCTGAGTAGGCTATTATGGGCTCTGTAACCTCTGTCTCGAAGACGGTGATGTTCGAATGCGCCAGGGCGGCAGCGCGGAGTTTGGAGATGAACCTGCCGTGGTGGAAGGAGCGGCCCTCTGCTCTTCTCGCTGCGCCGGTCGGTTTCTCTTGCTGCTGCGATTCAAGCTGCTCTACAGCATTGCTTGGGTAAGGTATCTCCACCGGCGTGCCGTAGAAGAAGACGCCATATCCCTTGACCGTAACAGCATCGATGTCGTCCAGGCAATGGCGCAGGCCGAGCCTTCGAAGCGCTTCCACGCCCCCAGGCTGTAGCAGCTCGCCCACAATTCTGTCTGGCTCTTTCAAGGACTTCTCAAGTAGTATGACGCTCCTTCCTTGGTCTGCTAACGCGACAGCCAACGCAGAGCCGAGCACGCCTGCGCCGACGATGACCACATCGGCATCGTGGTGTAGCCGCCGCCTCTCCTCTTGAATGTCGTGCGTAGACTCGATTGAGGTTTCTGATGGTGTATCGGAGATGTATGGCATTCTAAATTTGCTGCGAGTCTCGACGAGATCTCATGGGCGGGCGGTCAAGGAAGGAATTGTTGTCGTATTCGTTGTTCGCTTTCAGAGCAGAAAGAGGATGATGGTTCAGACTGGGGTGCAAGTGTGTGCGAAGGAGGTGGAAGACGGAAGCATAGCTACTTCCCCATGTCCTCTCACGATTGTTTTAACTTTGGGGTCATGGAGTGGTTGAGGGCAAGAAAGTGGTATGATGCACGAGGACTTCCTAGCGCCACACTGGCCAGCTAGTGCACGTGCGAAAGTGACGCCGATCGGGGAGCCACATTCCTTTCAGGGGTCCGACGATCTGTTCCTGCGCCAGCGGCTTCGAGCTTATCTTGACCCTTAATAATCTACGGCGGCCTTCTCGCTAGTAGGCTCGTCTATGTATCAATGTCAAGCACATACGAATGACTCCTCTCATGTGAGACGAATCGCTTCCTGTAATGCTTTCATCTCGATTGTTTTGTTCTAGTCAATCTACCCGATTCATCCTCCGCAAAGACTCCGGCTCGGATATGTTCCGTCGGCGTCAAAACCTCTTCCTTGACACGAATACCCTTATATTCTTACAGGAAATTGCAAATGCCGCTCCAGCCCTCCCAGCCTCTGGAGACTGTCCAAGTCGTCCTCTCCCAGATGCATTCTTTCCTCGCGTGTGAACCTCCAGAGGTCTCAAGGCTTGCCAGGCCAGATGGAACTCCTTCCAGATGAGAATCAAACGCTGATCACCATCATCACTCCCAGGTACCCTCCACATCGATCAATTTTCTCCAAGAGCTGCGCCCGACAATTCGGGATCTGGATGATGCCATGCCCAAGGATTACTCCAAGCATGTCTCTGAACAGCAACGTGATCCTCACTGTGCGTAGGACACCTGCTACTGCCTTCTGTCCGTCATGGGCACTTCGGGCTCGCTCAGAACATCTCAAGTGAGTGCGCTTTCTTTGAGGAGTTGACTTTCCGCGAAGATCGAACAAAAAGCGACGAGGGCTTTGCCTCATCCGCCTTTGCGAAACTCTTCCTGCTGTGCCAGAACTTCGGTCCTTGAGCCACCTGGCCCAGCATCGTTGGTCTCGGCCTTCGATCCCTTTTTGTTTTTCTTCCTCTTCTTGCCCTGTGTCTGCCAGTCTTGCAAGCCGTTCGAGCCAGTTTGGTGTGGTGCATGCACGCCATTTGCTACCGGCACAAGAGGTGGGCCTGGCAGACTGGCCACGCTGTGCCCCTCGTGTCTTCGAGCACCGTTGTGCGAGGAATGTCCGTTGTTGACGGTAGCAGCTGCTAGCGCAGTTGTAAGCTCACGTAGCTTACGTTCCTCCTCGATCTTGCGCAGTATACCCGACGGGTCAGAATGCTCGTATCCCAGTGGCTCCGCAAATCTCGTACTGGCACCGTTGAGCGAGATGTATTCTTTTTCATGCACGACGTCGCCATTGAGGTGATCGTAAGTCATGTCATTGACTATGTCTCTGCGTATGCTCCCATTCTTCGACATCTCCTCGGACGATGACGGTGTATCAAGCCCGGCGTCTTCCGACGTGGTGACACTAGCGTCAAAGTCGTCCGATGAGCGTCGCACAGGTCGTGTCGCTGCTTGCCGTCGGGGTGGTGAATTGATTGACCCATCCACGACCAAAGGCCCAGATCTGTTGGACGGTTGGATACTCTGCAAAGCCTCGATTTCGGGAACCGGCCCGTTCTCGGTCACAGGTTCCATGATGGACGTGCCATTCGCAACTGAAGCATAATGTGACGCAGGCGAGGTTGAGACACTGGGCAATCTCGAGACACGAGTTGAGACTCGTGGTGACAAGCCTCCATTGTGGATAGCGAGGCCTGCGTTCGAAGGCATGGGTGAAATGGTGGCACTGCCAGGATAAGCAGACAGCGACGGTGACTGGCCGACGTAGTATCCAACATACTCTACAGGCCGTCGTCCAGCATCGTATCGTGTGCCCTGTCGTGATACGCGACTCGCCAGGTATGCGGTCAAAGGGTCCTGTGGTTTCGAGGTCCCCGATGGCCGCCGTGTACCCGTTGTATCTACCTGACGCACTGGTACATCGAACCTCTGGGTTAGATACGGCACACCGGTGGGAGTCGGGACAACCCTCGCAGGTTGCGAGTGTGCACGTAGAGTGTTTGCTGCCGCACTGTTGACAGAAGCTCGCCTAGCATACCTTAGTGAGTCCGGGGCAGTTGTGCTGAGGAGTGGCGAGCCTGGGTTCGTGACAATGCCAGACGAAGGAAGACCGACACTGTGAGTTGCGTGATTGTTACTAAAGTGAGTCTGATATAGTGGTGCTGTTTGAGGTCCCCTCGAGCTTGGGTTGGTCCTAGATGAGACAGACGGATCCTGTCCGTCCTCCATCGATCCAGCACCGGAAATTGTACTAGGCGAGTAGCCACTGGCTACCGCTCGATGCCGAATGAGTTGTAGCCGAAGCTCCTGTTCTTGCATTTGCAGGTATTGGTACTGCTGGAAGAGTTGATCGTGTAGGAGATGTTGCTGGTGTTGTGCCTGGAGCTGCAGCTCTTGAGGCGTCATCTGAAATGGCAAGTCGCGGAGATGGGTGGTAGTCCTGCCTGAAGGGTTGGAAGCTCGTCTCGCGGCATTGTTAGGCGGTCTTCGATTCTTGAAATTCTGCTTCGGTGGTCGTGCGAGTTGTGGCTGCGCTTGGGGAGGAGGTTGAGGTATGATTGCTTTGGTGGTAGGTTGAATAAACGTATCGGTCCGTAGAGGCAGGGATTCGGTTTGTGGCGGGATGTACTGCTCACAGCATTCTGCGAGCTTGCCAGCGGCTACCAATCCGCATGCCCTCCGCAACTCGATATGGATGCCACGTACAGATGTATCGTCTGCAGTGTTTCCTAGGTTGCGGGTAATATTGAATGGCTCCTCAACGCATAAGCGATTGTCCTGGAGCAGATGCCAGGCCTTTTGAGTCTTTGGGACCACTTTGCCCATTCGTACAGACATGACACTCGTCTCAAAGTCGAGTTGATGAGCGTAGTAGTGGAAGAATTGGAAAAGCAGTTCGCCCAAGCTAGAAGTGTTTGCCTTTCCATACCCTTCGTACTTGGACAAGTCTTTATCAAAGGCCACATTCACACCTCCGAGGTGTCGGGGCTCGAGGCCAGAGGCTTGCTGTAACGATGGTAAAATCGGTGGTTTACGTGTCTGCAGAAAGTTCAACACCAGGCAGATCCAGGTGTAGGAGCTTAAGGTGCCCCCGAGCGCTTGCAGATTATTAGCACAAAACACGTCAAGACCTCGGCGATAACTAACCTGCATCATTGAGGATCCGGCGCTTGGCCCAGTATTTGATGATCATGGCCAAGGGGCGAAACCTCTCATCAACGGCGACGTAGGAACGGATGAGCTCGGTGTTCTCGAGGGCGATCGGGTTGTTCACATTCATGTCGCACGCAACCAGCAGATCGGGATCCCATACCTTCACAATAGGCACCTTTGCGCTCGACACGCACACGACACGCTCCATGCCGTCCCTTGCCAGAAGGTCGGCGATGGAGCATACATGCTCGATCTCCTTGCAGTCGGTGGTGATGCAGATGTCGACATCAGAATCGCTCGTGCCCAATCTGTTACCAGTCGAACCGAACACACTGACATTGATTTGTTGTCCTGGCCATCTCTCTTTCAACAATTTTTCGAGTTTCTCAACAAGCTTCCGTCGTCGCATTTCACTCTCGTCAGTAGGCAGGAGTCGGCCGTAGAGGACCTGCATGTCCGTTGTTAATTGGAACTCCTCTTTTGGTTTCAACTTCTTCGTAGCGCCTTCCGGATCCGGCTCGAGTTTTTCTGGGCCTAGGGTGTAGGGTACACGCCGTCTTGCTTGTCTCATTCCTGTCTCATATTTGCACATCATCACCCGATGATATCCTGGTAGTGTACGACTCGCGCCGGTGCGCAAGGACTGGGGCGAGGCTTCTCTCGTGGAGATAGCTGTGACGGGTGAGCGCCGCCTATCACTGGGCGATTGCTGCCTGTGCGAGGGGGTTGAGGGCAGAGAACGAGTGGTGGCCGCCGGCGACAGTTCCGAAGAAAGTGTTTCCGTCATGTCGGCAGCCGGAATATCGCTTCTAGACATTTTTCTCAACATAGAGGTCCCGGTGGTAGAGCCTATAAGGGTTCGTTCATCTTCGGTCGGCGGGAGACTGGACATAGAATACTGCTTGCTCGAGGTCGAACGTCCAGAAAATGCGAGAAAAGACGCCTGTGAAGGGGACTGCGCGGGCGTTCTCGTTAGCGAGCACCAGCGGAGGCTTGACAGTGACCTGTCGCTGCGGAGTTGGCTGCCGGTTGAGCTGGGTCCAGAAGTTCCGAGAATGAAGAAGTTGCTTACGCGCAGCAGCAGGCAAGTGTCTAATTATTGGCTCGGTGGGACAATTGCAACACTGGACTTCTCTGAAGGCGAGTGCAGTCGTAGCTCGGTGCGTCGATGTCCGAACGCTGCCAGTGGAAATATCTAGTACGCAAACACGAAAGGCCAATCAAGTTGGCGGGTGAGTGTCTCGAAAGAATGTACAGAAGACTCCTGGAGGTGTTGCGTGACGGACGGCTCTCAGCGACTATGGTGCCAGTGATCTCTGTCAACCTTTTCTCGCACACAGCACTGACTGACTGCGGCCAACTGGAATGGTTAGGGGACGCTCAAAAGGCAGGGCTCGTGTTGAGAGTTGAGGTCGTCGGCTCGAGGTGGTGGTCGAGGCAGGAGCAGCTGCAGGAGACAGTCGCGTAAGCAGACACAAACGGCCAAATGCTGCAGGGAGCAGTGGGAAATGTCGTTGATTCCAACGTACGGAAGGTAGACAAGTCACCAGAGAAATGAAGTGTGAAGTGCAGGCTCAAGGTGGTGGTCGAGAGGAGCCAATAATTCAAGGACTGAGCAGCGAGGTACGGATTCACCATCGACTCGTTCCTGGCTGCGCTCAGCTTCCAAGGGTTGCAACAGCCTTGTGCTCCTGCACTTCAGGTTCAACCCTCGAGCCACCAGCCTAAAATCACCTGCGCAAGCCCCGGGCTTGCCTGTGAATCTACGCCGCCAAGCCGCTTGTCACGGTCCCTTGGCTCTAGCGCTGCGTCCTGCAGGAGCGGCTGCTACGGCACCACATTCACCCTCGTCATATGCTTATTTTCATCACAAGCCATGGTGACCTAAACTGCTCCTGAACATCCGGTGCTAGGGTGAAACAACTCTTACAGTATCAATGGCGCTGTAGACAGGAGCGACTCGAAAAAAAGAAATCCTGCTTCCTCATTACGCTCGACCTGTGCCAAGGCAAGCGCTGTTCAGCTTGAACCACGTCCTTACACGCTCTCTGCTCTGTCGCACGTGGATCGACAAACAAGAAGACCCGAACACGCATTTGGCCGCGAGTCTTTATCGCGTTTGGTCCCGGTGTAAAGTGAGCTTTTCCCCTCAGGAGGAGCTCGACCAAACTCTACCACGAACCGTACACTCTTTAATCGCTACCTGATACTTTAATATCGATCAAGGTTCGAAGTCAGCGCATCATCACCATCCTGCCTCGACCATCTACTAAGCTCCAGTCAAGCGCGTGTTGGGAGCAGTCTGAGCGCAGGGCGACATGTCTAAACATCAGCCATGGCAGCAACTCAACGGTGGGCTAGTGGATGCATGGCTTGACAAACTACACGCACGAGCCTTGCGTGATCGAGGTCTGTCTACGGTGAAGCACAGCACGACAAGATCGCGGGTTATAGTGCTTGAATCTCCTTTTAAATATCATGCTCGCAAGGCCCGTGCGACCGTAACGTTTGGTGCCTCCAGTCAGGCCCCATGTTCACGAAGAAAGCGGTCAGTACACCTTGTTGAGGCTGAAACCGCATGTCGGAAAGCGTAATACTCCGTACCCCGTATCGCGCCAACCCTTTTTGGCGCCCCCTCGTGTTCAGCCGTAGTGATACCCATGCCATGGCTTGCTTTGCTTCAAAAGAAAATACTGGACTCGGGCAGTCAAAGCCAGCACAGTCGGCTGCTACCTACCACTAGCCGCCCATCTATGGCTCGAGTGGCGACAAGCAAATATGTTTCGAAGCCAGGCCTGGTGAAGTGGGCCACGACACGCAAGGAGCTAACTACAGAGATACAGGCTGGTGCGTGAAAACAGTCCCCTATAAATTCGAGCGACCCATCACGAATCGGATGGGTCGCATTGTCTCTTCACGACAACTACAAGCACACCAAGCAATTGCATAAGGCAACGTTAGATGGACCAGAGTTTGCGCGTCTAGGCCTCCGAGTGTTATACTTGACAGTAACAGGACACGATTGGCAGCACAACGATGTGTGCATCAAGCTGCCAATACTGACTACCAGGCTAGAGCCTTCCAAACACATGATAGCTAATGTGGCCAGCAGGACACGTCATAAGGCCAATGTTCGATTATGCTCAAGAGCTCACCGTAAACAAGGGCGGGAAAGCATAAGAGGAGCTGTCGCGAGTCTGCGACCTAAAATAGGTATGCAAGAGCCCGCGTCTGCTGCAAGCACTCACATACGTACCCGGCGCTGCAGATGACGACGGTATGCCTGAGGCTCCAAGAATCCTCAAATCTCCAGACCGAATTGCTTTGTGGGCTTTGATGGAGCCAAACCTCAAGCTACCTCGCTCCAGCACACTGCAGATTGCCATCCCGATGGTGCCGCACAAAACGTTTTCAATCGACGGTAATTATGGACGCACGTACCGCCTGCGCTGCAGGATTGGCTCTTGTCAATCCGACACAGCAAAACAATGTAGACAGGAACGAGTCTCTGGCTTTGCACAGTTGCCCAGTGATACCGACAGTCGGGCATTGGAGAGAGATTCATTTCCCGGGGCCACTTATGTCGCATGGGCCTCAACGACCTCTAACCATAAGCAGGCCGCTAGCAATCTCGAGCAATTCCTTTCCTCGTGCGCTATGGTGGCTCTCAGCACAAACTTAGCACCTTCGCGCCTCCATGCTAGCGCCTGTCCGCTAGACACTCATTTTCTCATTCTCGATTCTAGCTAATAATCTGCGCTTTACCCGCCGATACGAGTCGCGAGACTTTTTCTTTTTCGTCTTCTCTTGGTTTTGCCCAATCAGTCTCACAATACCAGCGAAACCAACACCTTCACCAACAACACTATAGCACCTTCAGTCAACGACACTTCCGCTGTTGTCCAGCATCCAGTGTTATTCTGCTACGGGGTACGTTTCAAAAGCACCGGGAAAATCTTCCCTTTAAGACTCGACATGTGTTTTGCAATATTTCCCGACAGGTGATTTGTCTTGTTCGATTCCCCTCATGGACATAGGCCATCAAGAAAATTTACCACACAACCGTTCCCCACTGATATGCGTACCAACTCTGTCACCCCTCTGCTTCGGTACACAAGACATGCTATCTCCCACGATCCCTCGCGAAGACTCTCCATTCTTTGACGGTCCCGTGGCTTGTCACTAACCTTCATTACTCAGTTTCTGCGCAATCCCTCTTACCGCGACGAGTTTCCGGGTACTTGACGACATCTCTGTTGGGTCGAGGGGTTAAACCATCAAAAAGAAGGAGGATGTCATTCTACGAGCCTCAGGGGTGGCAAGCCCCTGCTCGGCAAGCATCATGGGAGCAGCCTGCGCCCCCATCCCGCTCAGGTGCTAGCTCGACCTCACAGAGAGAAGAGCCGAATGCTTTCGCCACTCAGTTCGAGGGTACGTACTGCCAAGCAATACCTACGCCATGTATGCTAACGGGTCACAGAGATCGACCGAGCTGTCGACAACTTGGTGAAGAGTGGGAAGCTATACGCCGGTGGGCCGAGGCGAGAGCCACCACCTGCTATGTATAGCCCTCAAGGTATGCCCGGAAGGCAGAGCAAGCGACCCGCAAGAGTGCTGACAGTGACTAGGAGGTCCACGAGCGCACCATGGACGCCAGTCAGTAGGTGGTGACTTCAGGCATACAACTCGGTCAACACCCAATCAGCAGAACTTCTACGCTGCCCAAAGGTACCAAGGCCGTCCGTCCGAAGCCGACCAGATGATGCAGGCTAAACGCCGCATGGCTGCTCAACGAGAACGTGAGCTTCGTAACTACCACCAAGAGCAGCAATACAACAGAAGTGCGTTCCTTGCGCCAACCGATGTCTGACGCAGCTAATCCCCTCAGGCGTTCTGGCGGAAATGGCCTCCAACAAATCCGATCGATCGATGAGCCCGAGTACCCTCAGCGATGAAGGTCGAAGGGAGCTCATCGCACGACAGCGTCAAGCGCTATATGGACCGGATGGATCTGGCTACGCGTCACATGGTCAATATGGTCAAGAGGGGGGCCAGAGCGAACCACAAGCTGGATCAGGAGGCATGAGAGGTTCATCCCCTCGAGGCATGGATCCTTTCGGCATGCCAAACCAGGGTGAGAACGTGCAACAGCAGATTGTCGACGGCAAGACCACTTCACCACACCAGCAAGGGAACGCACCTACCCCACCCGCAGGTGACGACTCGGTCCACTCCCGCACCATTTCGAAGTCGACCACCGCACCAGCCACTGGCCCCATGGGACCCATTGGAAGCCGACCAAACCCACCGCATATGCCTGGTCAGATGAACAAGCGGACCACGTCTCCTCTGTCGTCCTCGCTAGCTTACGGGTTCGGTTCTAACGACCAAAGCAACGACAGAACAGCAGCTGGAACCTCTACTGCGGGCCAAAAGGACAACACGGGCTCTTCTATGGGTACGTGGGGAACAGGAAGCGGTGTCTGGGGAAACAAGATTGGTTCCTCTGTGTGGAGCTAGATGGTACAAACCATTTAGCATGATTTCGCACAGTGTGCGTCACGGTGGCATACGGGAAACACCGAACGTATGTAGTCGAGCTTAAGGACTGCTCGACGACACAGGCACAGTGGTACATGTCTAATGTCGATCTGAGGATCGGGAGAAGCATTTTCTGGTGGGAGCAGGGGGGTTTTATGTTTAGCCTTGGTGGCTGGGAGGATATGGGGCAATCAGAGTTTTGGAAGGTACACGCTGAGGCATTGGCAGGAAATCACTGAAGGGGTGGGCATGTCAATATCGCCCAGAGCTGGTGCATGGGCCGGGTGTGTGGTCAGAGCTGTCTGTTTGACGATATTTGTATTGCATTGGACGGGGACTCGGGGGTTGTTTCAGCGAGCATGTGTTACCTCCAAGTGTACGGCTTTTGGGTGGTTGAGCTCAAGATGGCGCGAGGGACTTTCTGCTTTCCTCAATTGTGTCCGAATGTTCATCAGGTTGAGCGCGGTAGTGATTGGTCGGCATAACAAGGTGGTTTTGGCAGGTTCTATCGGCTCCTTGGATCGGCAATTCGGGGAAGAGATAGCATTTACATCTGGAACGGGTCCTTCAAGTTTGGGGCGGTAACGGCGTTGGAGGGTTGGTTTTGCAGGTGTTACTGTCGAAATCTTACCTACTTGAGAATTACGGAGATCAAAAGTGTGGCCGGGCGGATAAAACCATTGGTAATGCAATATCTTTGTGAGGTTTTATGCAATTCTACCATTCCGCAACGATCATCCACTGTAGGTACTTCAAGGTGATCATGTAGTCTTTGTGTGGTGCATGCTAGCCTCATCCGTCAGACAGGTCTCAGTGACTTTCTACGGACTCTGCAGTCACGTTAGATAAAGTAGCATTGAAAGCAGAACTTTACTAGGTAGTCTGCCGAGTAAGGGGCCCATTTGATGGGGCCATACGGAGATGCCGTTCGAGCGACCGCCACAGCGATGGATCCTACGTGCCCACAATGTATCGGTAATTGTGATCGACGGACCTACACTCCGTCTTTAAAAGCATGTCGTGGTTCTGCTAGGTTCGCCTCCGCCATGAGCTACATTCCGTCCACTCTGTTTTACCGATTTCCACGAAGCAAAGTCTTTCGTGGCCTGCCCCCCGATGCGAACGGTGCGCTCGGTATTCATACCGTCACAACCACAGCAGCATGCTCAAATTCATGCCCATGCCTGTGACACCAGCAATGTGTACCAAGGCTTCCAGCACGGAATGCAGTTGGACCCGAAAGCACGCCCAATCAGAAACAGGCCTATCTTCTGTCTCGACAACAGTTATAGGAGCACCATTGTTATGGATGCTGTCAGGTATCGTATGTGATGCCTGTGTCGCGAACCACGAAGAGCACAGGCCAAAAAGAGAGCGATCGGAGGGGTTGTCGCATTGCGGACATCTGCGAACAAGTATGTTGATGCTGTGCAGCACTTCATACGATTGCGAACTGCGTCGAATTACGATGGTGTCGAGGAGCAAACGCAGCAGCTGAGCCTACCAAAGACACCAGTCTAGTCTTCAGATCAGGTATTGTCAACTGACTCATGTGCATGATCTGCCGGACCTAACGCACTTCTCTGGGTTTCGGGCGAATTCCATCGGTTGAGAAGTGGCAAAAAGTAGTGTTTTCCTTGTCAAAATGTCTTGACAGCCTCGTATAAGTCGGTAAGGCTGGTTGTGGTATCGGGTCGCTCAGGTGGGGTAACGCGGTCAAAACAAAATCGTTCTTGATCCTATCATGGTTCGCTGGACTTCCACCTGCCTGTTCAGCATTTGCCCCATTCATGTTTCCACGCATGTCCATAATAGCACGATGTTGACTGCGATACTTCTCCCTTCTGCACCGCATCTACCTTAATGAGGTGACTGTTTTTCGTGAATATGCCACCCCAAAAAGCACAGGTTGAAGATGCCTCAGTTCCAGAAACTGGTGAACAGAGCCAAGAAACGCGCTCTGGTACGTCCACTGACGTGTCTGCCCTCTATAATACTGACCGAGATAGTAGGCAGGATCCGCGCCAGCCATGCCTGTGACAGATGCAGAGAGTGGCATGCTAAATGTTCTGGTGGTGACCGCTGCACCAAGTGCATAAAAGACGACGCGCAATGCCGATACAGCGATCGAAAGCGAGAGCGCGATAAGAAGTAAGCGATCTTCAAGGTGTGAAACGTGTCGTGTGTGGGGTTCGACGGCTAACCAAGGACCTCGCCAGGAGTGTTCAACAATTTTCTAGCCTCAAGGATGACAAGCGAGAATTACTTGCTGCATTGACGGACCTGATTGAGAGTCCGCAATTCCAATCACAACAGCACCCAGAACTAGTAGGTCTTATTCAGAAGGTTTGCACCACCCCTTCCTGAATGCGTCCACCTGTACACTGACTGTCCATAAGATGTCCTCCGAAACCAGACCAGAGAGCTCTAGGTCCAGCACTGAAAGCCAAGGCCATAGCCAAAGCACAATGGAGAATCAAACCCAGAGCACCAGGGGCCGGTCCCACGAAACGAACAAGAGCCAAAACCGGATGCGCGGTGTTACGTCTACTCATGGGGAGGCTCTTATCACTTCGGACATAGGTTCACCCGACCGTCAACGAGAACTGTCAGCTATCGTCGACCTTGACCATGGAACAGGCATGGCTGGATATGTAGGCAAAATGTCAGGCATGTCTTGGTTACAACGAGTGCATGAATATCTCCTTGGTGTGACACCATTAACTAACCCCGATGTTGGTTTCACATTCCTCAACTACCATGTCATCGATGCGACAAGCTTGACTTATTTCATGGATGACGAGGATCTGCTGAAGGTGGATGAGGACTGGGTGCAGCCTAACGAGCTCCCTCCATGGCAGATGGCGATTGTGCTCTCTGAGGCCTACTTTCACTCCTTGCAGGGGGCATATCGCTTTGTCGATCGCCACAGCTTCTACCCGGAGCTCACAGCAGCCTATCAGAGATCTATCAGAGGACAGAGTCCTTCCTGGGATAACCGCAAGTACCTTGCAATGGCCAACGTGATGTGGGCAGTTGGTGCGAAATGGCTGGAATTGACACATCTTGATCTGAGACCAGCCCAGCACCTTGGTATGTCGTCCGTTTCGGAGGGCCACCTGACCTACTATGCTCGAGCCCGCGCTCTAGGTCTCGATCATAGAATGCAACTTGATCACCCTAGTCTTCCGTCAGTGCAAGGCATGGGTATTCTGGCCTTCTATATGGTCGCGAATGGAAGTATTCAAAGGTAATCTCGATATCCTGTGCCTTTTGAGCGTCAGCTAACACGATATAGAGCATGGAACCTGGCAGGACAGGCCATTCGGCATGCTACCGCACTGGGATTGCACCTCAAGGTAACCAACGACATGGTAGAAAACATTGAGCTCCGGAATCGAGCTCGAGTCTGGTACTCACTGTCTCGCTTGGAGATCTTGTTATCAGAAATCACAGGCAGACCAAAATGTCTACGTGGCGCGGATGCCTCCGTCTCCCGTTCGTCTTCAGCCTTGGCAGATGACTCGCACCAGCCTCCACCGAAATTGGATCATCCGGTCCAAGACCTTGATCCTCATGAAATCTGGAAGTCATTCCTCGGCGAGAACCAAGACATTGCGAGCACGTTTTCAGGCGGCATTACTCCGTGGCAGAACTTTGGTCCAGTGGCTCACAGCACGGCTGAACCTCAATTCGTCTCTGCCCTGGAGTTGAGCGCAATAAGCGACAAAATCGGATCGGAACTATACCTCAGTCCCGTTGACCTGACGTGGGCAGACGTCCAAGGCACAGTCCGGAAGCTGGAGCGTGAATTGACTAAGTGGGAATCCGACCTCTCCCCAGACTTGAGGCTGTCGAACGCCGGTACGACAAACATCGATCCGCGCTCTAACCTAGAACTCGAAATGTACCATTGCAGCATTAGATTAATTCTCTACCGACCCTTTCTCTGTGAGATCCTGATCGACGAGGAGTCCCAAGACAGCATCGACTTCAACCGCCTCTGTGCCCAGAAATGCGTCCACGCCGCAATGCAAATTGTCAACATGATGCCCGACAACCCCGCTGTCGAGACTTACCTGCAGGTCCTCCCATGGTGGGGTCTTCTGCATTACGTGTGTCAGGCTGGTGCGATCATGCTGCTTGAACTGTGTCTGAACGTGCAGCACATGCAGACGGAGACGGGCAATGTGATGATGGCGATGAGGAAGGTGCTAGAATACCTCTGGGCGCTTTCTTGCGTCTCGAAGAGTGCGTATAAGGCATGGACGATGTTTCGAATGCTTTCTGAGAAGGTCACGCAGAGGTATCACTTTAACATGCTTACTGACGTACCTCAGCATGCGCAGAAGCCGTTCAGTTGGACGGAGGACGATGACGAACTCCTGCATCGCTGTTTGCTGAAGATGATGCAGTGACGCGATCGTTGGACCTGGGCATGGGGCGAAGGCGAGATGGCGTTGTTAGAGGGTAACCCGGTGGCGACGGATTCGACTGTTGCCTGATACTTTCACGTTTTATGAGAATATGACTGAACAGCGAGCGGCATCAGCATAGCGTGGGAGGTTAGCTATTACCATCCTATATGTAGCTAGAACTAAATTTCGATCAATCCAGGACGAGCGACTGACTGGTCTTCCTGGAGGAATATCCGTTCGTTGCATCTTAAGAATCGTTGAATGACTTCAACATGTTCGCGGAGATGCAGTACCCATCGTTTAGAGGCCATGGTCCATCTGCCATGTGATCAAACCGTTCCTCGAGGCCACACGGCCTATGCGGCTTCACAGGACAGAGGGATAAGCGCATGATGCTCCCTAATGCGTTCGCGCATTAGAATCTCCGGTAGTAGTACTTTTTGGAAGCAATGTTCACGTTCGCGCAACCTTTAGACTAACATGGTGTCCTCGCTTCGCAGCTGCAACTCTGCCCCCACTTCTTGCTCCACTCGACGTCCCGACACCTACCAGTGAATAGCTCCAGTTTCAACGGCAGGGCCAGTAACAGTGGAGATGAGCTCAGGCCGCTCCCATCTAAGTTTCTGTCCTCGAGACTGAGATCCACATCATAGTCCCCCACCACAAGCACCCTCGACTCGGCTGGAGTACTATAGTCATGGCAAGCATCTGGTCTTGGAGACGAGTGAGTAGTAGCTGTTTGGAGAAACGTATTTTCTTTCTGATATAGCAGTTCTATGAAGAGCTGTGGGACTTCAGGTATCCTAGCGAGCCGAGGGCAATTATCAAGACAATATGAAGGCTACTGAGACAGACGCGAATGGTTCACCGTCCACGAACGGACCGAAGTGAGACCTCGGAGCTGGATCCTTCGAGCCCTGCGCAAGAGACATGAAAGTGCACGTTTTATCCTAATCTGAACCCAACGAACATGAAAGGCCGGCGTTTTTGCTCGGTCGTAGGCCGACGGTGCTTCCCATCGGTCTGCACTCTGCACTGACAAAAGTGGGGCGTGGGCTGGCACATCTCTGACTCCTCAGGCACTTCCGTTCATGTACGGCTCCCTGTCGTAGATGAGGGTCAACGTCGTCGGGATAGGACTTTCCTGTGAATTTGCATCAAGGTAGACGCGCATATTGACACCGGCAACTGTATGTGAGAGCGTGCTGAAGTGACCTTGCTTACCAGGTGCCCGACGCAGATTTCTGAGCCGGAAGACCTCTTTCAGGGTCGAGACGAGTGCAGGCGCAACCAGACGTGCCCCGAAGCAGAAGTGTAATCCGTGACCAAGGAGTGTGTAAGAAGAGATCGGCCGGTGTGGGTCGATCAGTTCTGGATTGGGGTAGGCGACAGGGTCCATAGCTGCTCGTGAGGTTGCGACTAGAACAGTCTGATTCGCCTTGATTCGGATTGGGCCACGCTGGCCATCCTTGATCGTGATGTCTTGCGTTGCCACACGAGGCAGACCGGGTACGACGCCAGCATGTCGCATGCCTTCATAGACAAAACCTAGCATTTCCTTGTCGGCGGCACGGTCTTCTCTGTGGGAGAGCTCGACGATGCGGTCTTTGTACTTCTCATACCCTGGGCTGAGGTAGAGATCGATGAGTAGTGAGGCTTGCTGGGTGATGTTGCCAGCGACAGGAGCACCCATCCCAATGCAATCACCCACGACATCTCCGTCGGAAAGACCGGACTTAGCAAGAGCCTTGTACAGACGATCGGCGTCGGGCCCTACCTCATAAGCTGTGCCTTTCTCGACATAATCAGCAAACACCTCCTTGTAGCCACCTTGTTGAGTTGAGAGATGCCCCTGGAGGATACCCCTCAGAACTGGTGCAACTTTCATGCTGCCTTCTCGCAACCTCCATTCGTTGATAGGTAAGATGTTAAAACTTTGGTACATGAACAGGACCAGATAGAGGTCGAATAGTTCGGCTCGAGTGAGAAGACCACGAGGATATTCCTGCGTCTTCAATGGAATGGCGAACCTTTCTGCGAGCCATAAGATAGGCGTCACGTTGGTGACGTCTCTGACTATGTCAATCGAGTTTCGAGAATCTGGATACGACAAGGAGCTCTTTTCAATCAGCTCTCTGACGTTTCTTCGGAAGTATTGTGAGACATGCGACTCGAAGTCTTCCTCGAAGAAAGCTCGGTGAAGGATGGTGGAACGTTCGTCGTGGCGCCTTTGCTGATCCCAGCCAATCATGAAGTCGTGTCCATCGGTACAATTTCGAATGGCAGCCTGATACATGACGCGAAAGTTGTCTCGATCCTCAAAGACCTTCTTGCATCCCTCTTGCGTGTGGATACCTACAATTTTTGTTGCGTGAGTCGGAGGTCTTTGTAGACTATACTGCTGTATTACACCATTGTCTTCGAGGATTCCACGCACAGCTTTGGGGGTATAGAATGGTAGTAGAGCGTATGCCGATGTGCCGGTAAATTCCCCCGGGAGCCCGGTGAACAATAGATTCGGGAGGACACCTCCGTACGAGCCTGGAACAACACTACTACCTAGCTTGGAATGGCCCCAGTTCGTCAGAGTGCTGCTGTTGAAGTCGTAGGTAAGGAAACGATCGCCCCGTACGAGAGACACTGCGTCATCCAATATCCCACGCCCGGTCGTCTGTCCGGGACAGACCCCACTACCGGGGATGGGCGGTTTGGTGCATTCGGCCTGGATACAGTGTCAGTCCTGCCATCGTCATATCCTAGTCATGAATCAAGCTTACCTGGAGACCGGGATACAATTCCATGTTGTCGATGTGACCATACAAGAGCTCGGCAGCTCGGGCGGTCTCTTCGTCTTCACACCACTGCATAAAATCCTCGTATGGCTTCAGATTCAGATATTTCCGGAACCTGTAGTATTGTTAGCCTGTTGTCGAGAGGATAGGGTCACCTGTGGCACACGGTAGACACTTACTCATTCAAGGTGCAAACGTTAAAAGCGCCTCTGGCCTGCAGCTGACCCATGAGGTCTACAATCTTCAGACTTGCCGGTGTACCATGGGCCCCGAATGCATGAGCTGGCTCTTCGATACAGTCCTTGATAATCCTGCCGAGATCCGCATCATCGAACCTCCCATCTGCACCTCTCTTCAGATTGTCAAACGTCCACTCTTTAGGCGGCGTTGACATTAGCTTGTGTCCCTCTTTCTTGACTATTTCCCAAAAGTGTTCTGGCTTCATCTCATCGAGAGACTTCAGCTCAGGAAGATTGGTTCTTACCAGGTCCTCCATCCAGTCGCCATCCGCTGCGCTCAGAGCGGCATGCCAATGATACAGAACGGCAAACTCAACAGAAACAACATTTCCAGCACCTCTTTCGACTCTCTCACCGCGCAGCTTGATTTCACCTCCCAAATCGAGAGACCATTCGGAATTTGCCCGCGGCGTATTCAGTATTGCAGCAACGTAGTCTTTCAGGACTACCGAAGCGAAGAAACCGACGTTGATATTTCGTGCGAGTTGAAAGATATCTTCATCCTGCCTGAAACACACCTGTTAGATCACCTGGTGTAATCCAGTCAGATGGTATGCATAGAGAACTTACCATTCTTTCTGCTCATCCGTCAACTCATCCCAGTCCCCATATTTGCCCTCTTCGTTGATAGACCAGAGGGAATAAGCTATTGCGTTATGGTTCCTTGAGAACATTATTAGAACAGTGATGACTCCCGGTGGCATCAGCATGATTCTCTCCGATGCGATAGAGTCCGGATATATCGTTCCATTCTGGTAGGTTCGTACTCTCTTCTGCTCTTTGCCCGTATTGCCGTATAACGTACTCAGATCAACATAGCTGGAGGTCTCGTTGATCCACTGGTTTGTGCGTGAAGTTTGAAAGCATTCATGAATGACGATTGTGGCGAACGAGAAGAACAACCTATTCAGACCGGATGGGTGCGGGCGAAAAGGTCCTTTCCGTTTGAGCAACTTATCGAACACAAGCTCCGGATCTGGCAGATTAGGCCCTTTAGGCTTCATAGGTGGAACACTGCGACAGTAAGGGGAGCCCGCTTTGCCCATCTCGGGGTCCCAGTGGTTGTTACCACCTCCATCGTGTCTTCTATACCGACTTTCTGGGCCTGCAAGTGCTGCCGGTGGATGGGGCAGGTCGTGCCATAACATCTTGATGAAACCGCCAGAGACTTTGGCACTGAGACCACTGTCCGGTGGTAGAGATTGCAGCATAGCAACACCATGCTCGAGTAACCACTTCTTGTCGTCCAGCGGCTCGCCAGACGCGAGGGTGTTGAAGGCCTGGACCATTGTCCTCGCATCCTTGCCACCTAGGTGTAGAAGGTCATGGAGCATTGATGTCTTCTCGTCTGACGCTCCTCCGGCGGCATGCACGTCTGTCTTGCCATCCGGTGCGGTGGGGGCACCGCGCCATACCATCCTCATCAAGGCAGTGAAAGCACTTGCCATGATTGCGATTTTGAAAAGAGACCTGCCTTCACAACCCTGCCTACGAAGATACGCAGCTGAAGACAAGACCAAAATAGGTCCAAGCCTGCGTTGTTTTGAAGGGAAAACGTCAAGACACCCCTACATGACCCAGACCAACCTCGAAAGCTCTCTTAATCGAGCTTTGATGGTTGGACAGCACCGTTGAGCTCACCTTGCATTGTGGTGGAACCATTTTTGTCCTGTGCATGATCGTCAATAGCTTCGGGCAGCGATGTGCATTGGGTTTGGATATCACGACTCTAGGCTGTAGGACAATACGTTGGCTCTGTCAAACTTGGTAGAGTAAAGGTGGGTAGGTGTTCTGACAGTGAGGATGCGTCATTGGTGAGCTCTTCTGCTTAGCGTGCTGCGGTCGTGATGAACTGCATGTTTGACCAAAAATTGGAGTCAAGCAAGCTCGTCTATCGTAGATCCGGCGTACAAAGTTCTTCAGAAGTAGCTTTAAGATCGACTTTGAACCAGTCGTCGAGGTGCGATACAGTTTGTTAGCGGGAAACAGCAGCGTCGACCTTTACGTGAAACTTGGAGCGGACTAGCTGATGCCGATCCCGCATGGAGCAAGCTTTACCCATTCTGGATAAGCCTGGCTGGCTATCATGACAATTATGAGGACGTGGTAGGTAACTGACCGTCTTCCCCTTCCTTCATACTACGAATCCAGCAATGCAGTTTTGGATCGCCTCTTTTCATCATGCTAATGCAGGTATCGTTCTTGATTGAGATCATGTCTCCGCATAGATCAGATAGTGGCGACACTAAGCTCTCATACGGTGTCTCCGCTCTGGTCATTTGACGACTCGAATAGCATGGATGTGCATACATTGCTTCGAAAGTCGTGCACCATGAGTAACGGAATTCATCTGCGTGCAGCGGCCGACATGTTGGGCACAATACAGAGCCATCTATCCTCTTCTGGGCAAGTGTCGCTGTTCACTACCTTTGCACGCGCTTGGCACAGCGATACAAACTTGTCATGCAGACCCGAGCTAAACTCATCGTCGGTATTTTGCACTTGCTTTGAACCCTGCCTCGACTTTCATCCATTCTCTTAAACCTCCTTGCATCTTGTAAAGTATTCTTTAGGAGCCGAGATTAGCTAAACTACGATGGATGCGGCTGGCAGCCATAGCTGGCGTCGACCCAGGTACCCCTTGCAAGCACTTTCTAATGGCTCCGCGCAATCATCTACAGCAGTTTCACCGTCGGAGCAAGCGGACGACACGGCTTCAGACTGGCTTCCAGACAGCACACAATGCTATGACGGTTCAGCATCATGGCACCGAGCTGTGACAGGCGATCAATCAGAACGATGCCCGTTAATGTCGCAGGTTGGAGATGACACCAAGCGCTTCTCTCGGCCTGTAGATGATACTGAAGCTATCCATGATCGTTCCGTGGCATGTTCGTTACTGCAGCACTCAGCATCCTCGATCTTAGCTAGTTGTAATCAGCGGTTGGGGGTAGGCGAGACTGAAAATACTTCGTCTTCTATTCAACTTCTAGTGGATGGTGATAACGACAGTTCTCAAGCTCCAGCTTTATAGGGTCGAGACATGTATCCAGCAGACGTTCCGACCGACACTTCCTCTGAAAACCACCCACTAACGCCAGAGGAAGAACATGAGCAGCCGCTTGTAGAAGGGCCGGAACTGGGCCAGAAGGTGACGACGAAAAGGACTCTCAGAAGAACGCCCCGGAGTCGACGAATAACTTCGCCGTTTTCACCAGAAGTCGTGGAGAAAGATTCGTACTCAGTCCAGCTAATGGAGAAAGCACAAGGCGTAGCTCCATCAATGGCAACACCTTGGAAACGACAAGACTACCCTTTGCAGTCTGCTACTGGTAGCTTGATGACACAGCATCCAAATCCCGTTCCATCAGAGCAACAGTCAGGAGAGGCAGAGGAGATATATCCCGACCAGCTCGAGGCGCATGATGAAGCCTCCACAGCGAGCGCTTGGCAGGATAAACCAGTGAATACACTACAGTCGACCACCAACAACTCGACTGCTTTATCCGCATCAGCATCATCATCATCAGAAAACGAATTAGCGCACGTAGACAAGCCAACTACAACCCAAGTTCGGGGAAGCAGCCCGGCTGCCAAAGTGAACAAGTCGTGGAATCGCAAAACGTATCCTCTCCAGGCTCCTGTCAGTAACGCAAACCTACAGCGCTTACCTACACCACCCCTATCACCGGACAGAGAGCAACAACAAGCCTGTGTGACACGCCCAGATCGATCTATAAAGAATAATGAAACCCACACAAACAGCAAAGCATTCCGCCGTCAAGTGTACCCGTTGCAAGCGCCAGCCAGCAACGCAAATTTACAGCGTTCGCCAATACCACCATTGCCCGGAACAGAATCACGTCATGTGAGCAGAATGCTTGCAGAGGAACCTTCAGATAACAAACAAGCCCTTACAAAGAGCAAGATGTCTCGTCGTCAAGTATACCCTTTGCAGGCACCAGCCAGTGTTGCGAATTTACTATGCTTGCCAACACCACCATCGCTGGAGGGAGAACCACAAAATGCGAGTAAGCTACATGCAGAGTATTCCCAAGAGAGCACCCAAGCTGGAACAGTTGAAAAAACGTTCCGTCGTCGCGTATACCCGCTACAGACACCAGCAAGCATCACGAATCTGCGTGGTTCACCAACACCACCATCATCCCCAAAGTTGGAAACAAGACACGCAAGAGGGGCTCCAGAGGAAGACCCTAAAGAGAAAAACCAAGGCGAGACAAGGAGCAAAATGCATCGCAAAGTATACCCTTTGCAGTCACCAGCGAGTACGGTGGATCTACTCCCTCCATCACTGCCATTGTCATCACCTTCAGTGATGCAAGAGACTCGACGAGAAGATGCACCACCTGCAACACAACTCCAGGAGAAACAGCTAGCTGGAAAAGTTATCAGCCGCTGGCGACGTCAAGCATATCCACTGCAATCACCAGAAAACGTTTCTCAGTCCCAGCGATCACCATCACCACAACCACCGGAGCAGAAAGACACTGTGCCACGGTCAATCCATCTCCCGAGAAATGTCCGAGCCGCTACGGACTCAGAAAGGCATGATCCTGAAGGCCGCACCATTGTCGTCTGCCTAGACGGTACAGGGGACAAATTCGACAACGACAATAGCAACATTGTTCATCTGATCAGCGCTCTCAAGAAAGATGATCCACATCAAGTGTCTTATTATCAAACAGGCATAGGCACCTACAGTGCCAATGGACTCAGCGCCGGGGCATCCGCAGCAATGGACATGGCGGTTGGATCAGGCCTTGGACTCCACGTGAGGGACGCGTACAACTTCCTAATGCACTCCTACAAAGAGGGTGATAAGATTTGCATATTCGGCTTCTCTCGCGGGGCATATACCGCACGTTGTTTGGCTGGTATGATTCACAAGGTCGGGCTTCTGCCGCCTCGCAACATCCAGCAGATTGCATTCGCGTATGAGTTCTACAAGAACGATACACCAGAGGGCTGGAAGCATAGTGAAGGCTTCAAGAGGACGTTCTGCATTGACGTCTGTGTTCACTTTCTTGGCTGTTTCGACAGTGTGGCCAGTGTAGGTTTTATACCGAGACAGTTGCCACTGAGCAGTACGCCAACTAGCAAACCTCGCTACTTCAGGCATGCAATGGCGCTAGACGAGCGGCGAGCAAAGTTCAAGATCTGTCGCCACCAAACGAAGGATTGGGATGAAATTGAGCAGGCCGCATCTCCGACAGATGCGCTTACGAACTCAGTACAGTTGAAATCCCTTCATGATCTGCCGAACTACAAATCCCAGGATGACGCGCCACCAAGGTATGTACCGCACATGAAGTATGGGGAGACGAACCATCCGAATCTCACAGCCGAAGAATACGAAAGACTATGGGGACACGAAGCGTCATTCGACACCGACGTTCTTGAAGTCTGGTTTCTAGGCGCCCATGCTGATGTTGGCGGAGGTGCCGTGCCAAACGACGAGCGGCACAAGCTAGCTCAAATTCCGTTGCGCTGGATGATTCGGCAGGCATTCGAATGCAACACTGGCATAATCTTCAAGACCGAAGTCCTCGCTGAATATGGTCTCGACGTACACACGCTTTGGCCCAGGTATAAGAGACTCAATGCACCGGCCCATGGGCCACCTCCCTCATTTCTTGAAAAGTACAAACAGAATCTTCCTCCGAGATCGGTTCGCCGTTCTAAGCTTGTTCCTGTCGATAACAAGGAAAAGGGCGAGGGCTTCTATCATCTCAAGGGTCATACAGATGATGACTGGACTCCAGAACAAGTCGAAGATTTCTACGATGCAATGTCTCCTCTGAACGATCAGCTTGTGCAAGCTCCAAGCTGGTGGATCCTAGAATTGTGGCCGGTCCGATATAAAGTGCCCACAGCCCTGGGTGAGGTCTCTACCAGACTTGGGATGAATCTAGGTAGATATCGTGGAGTTGACGACTATGAGCCGAATGTGCATTGGACTGTGCTGCAGCGTGTGCAACACATGGACTATAAGATAGAGGCGAGGACATATGCCAACACCACATGGCGGACTGTCGTATAGGAAAGGCAGATCCTGTGCTAAGTATTAATGTCGGTTGGGTACCATCTACTACGCAGACTATCAGAGATACCTATGATGCTCGCCTTTACATAAGATACCTGATGAATACGGCCCAGGCTGAGGAGGCGATCGCAACCAACAAGCATGCCGTTGTCACCGTGACCCACTTCTTTGGTTGTCTCTTAGTCAGAGGATCCTTTGCCGGATCAATGCCGTCCGCAATGATTTCGGCTTCTCTCTTTTCGCGTGCTTTTCTGGTCATTGTCATACCTTTCCCTAGACAACGGTAATCGACAACAATATAAAAAATGGCGAGCATGAACGCCCAAGCCTTGAGTCCTGTTGCTAGCTTAAGGACCTTGTCGTAACCCATATCAGCGGTATCGTCCTGGAGCACACCAAATACTACATCCATCTGCGTAAAGATCAGCCATCGATATCAGGTCAGGGAATTTGCGAGCTTACGATAGTGCTTCCGGAGTTATTGAAAGCCCTCCATACACCAAAAGCTGTGCCCAGTTTGCTCTGATCAGCAACAAGCAGGGGTATACAAATCTGAAGGGGCATAGAGTTGACTACCCCAGCAAGACTGCTGAAAACAAGTGCCACAAGAGGTGTACATCGGTGAAACCAATCAAAGTATTAGCGATGATCCAGAGAATAGGAGCCAGTGCGACATAGTGGAATCGGTGCCCGTATTTATCGATGACCCAGCCGAGAACTGGTGAGAGAACGATAGGGAGAATTCGCTGAGCTGTCGAGAGATAGCCAGCAACCCTTTCCTCGTAGCCTTTCATTGTGATCATGTCGGTTGCGGAGACACCGAAACCTCCAGCTGCACCGCTCTGGAGCAGCTGAGTCGCCGGCAGCATCAAATAACACCAAGGCAGGTCCAGGAGTGTTTTGAAGGAGAAGATTCGTTTGTTTCCTACCCCATGGGTAGAGGCGAGAGTTTTGGCTCGTGCCGACGTCAGCCAGTACTGCTTGGGTACCACAAACCGCTCGAAACAGACATAAGCAATGTTGACGACCATCGAAAGACCACAGAAGAAAGCCGGGATCCAGAACGACCAGCCATACCAACCGGTGCTCTCTTTGATTGGTATAGCTGTCATCCCAGCCACCAAGCCTGTCGTGCTAGCCACAGCATTCTCGAGCCCGAACGCAAATGCAAGACCTGCAGCGCCGAACCAATGGTAGAAGAACTGGAGACAGTCAATAACTTGAAGCCAGTAGTGATGAAATGTTTCTCTAACCTTTTGCTGAGCAGAATCCAGCACCGCAACGCCGAAACCCATCAGCACATGTCCGCCAACAAGCATGCGCCAAGCTTCAGCGTTCGTCGAACCTGCAGCAATCAAGCTGCCTGCGAACATGATAGATGTGCAACAAACTGTAACAACATTCGGTCCCCACCAGTCCATGATCAATCCGCCAAAGATGGGGAAGACTGTGTTGACGAAGCCGTCTGCAGATGAGATGACACCGAATTGCGCATTGTTGATGCCGAACTCATCTCGAAGGGTGTTCTTCAGAGGACCCAGTGACGATCCGGTCCAATTATTGCCGATTGGAAAGGCCACAACACATGCAAGAGCGACATATCTGTACCTCCTTGGTATCCTGGGGTGTGCGACGACGACTTCGTGGTCGTTTGGAATGCTTGCTTCCAGACCGAGCTCTTCACTAGTCGTCAACACATCTGACTTCCGAGTCTCTGGATAAGACGTGAGCGTGATCTGTGTGTCGTTCTTTGCAGACATTATGGAAATATGAAAGGCTTGATGGATTGGCAAAGCCGAACGTCAATGCTACATGGTGAGTATGCTTCTTATACGAAGAGGTGGTCGATAAATGGCCATATGGTCCGATTAGAGGGTCTCCGTAAGCTTCCGTTGACATGATGCAGCCCCTCTACGCACCCTTCGCGTCGAGCGGATATCTTTTCAGCTTTTCTTATCAGATGAAGATAGAGTTTTTCTATCGGATCTAATCTGATTGGCATCGATGATCATTCCGCTGAGTTGGCGTCCGCTGCCAAGCTTACTAATGTCCCACTAAGTCTTATTCTCTTCGACAACCATAAGCGAAACCTCTTGTTGCCGAATGACAAGGCGAAAATTTCATGGATCCAGATTTGCCAAGATTCTTCTGGTCGGCGCAATCGCCGATAGATTCTGCCTAGCCGCAGGGGAGACATTCGGACCGTCTCGGCGGATTTTGCGTACGGAAGAATGAGGATATCGTGCATCGCATCAGGACTGGCAACGAGGTGTAACCCATACTGTCAGACAAGCAGGCGAGATTTTTTCATTGCCCTAGCTATCCCGTGCTGAGGGATCGTTCCCGCCTAACGTGAAGACAAAGAACACGGTGGGTCCTGAGCAAAGGTCAGTACAAGTACTAGTAGGGAGCTTCACGGGTAAATACTAGTATGCGGCATTTATGCAACTATAATAAGGTCCCACCATCTAGAACAATGTGCTGACTGACACTGAACCGGCGTCACTGATCCGTAATTTGCTTTGAGCAATCAACGTCCGATCGGCCAGTACATCCCTGGCACTCCCGCCTAGGCTGAGGGGAAAACCGCTAAGAATCTGGTCCAGGGGGTACGCAGCAGAGTTGGAGGATTTATCTTATTCAATTGTCTCAAAGGTACTAAACGGGTCTTATCTCCAATTCAAAACTCTCCAGCAAGACCACATCTGAATTGTCCTCGTGCTGGCACCCATGGTCAATGATTTTATCTTTGCATCTGTATTGCTTTTCGAGGTTTGAGCATCTAGCAGCATAAGCCGTCGTTACCAGTAGTAGTACTACCGTTATACATTCAGACGCTGCTCATGACTATGCAACTATTTTATGGCGGCTGCTCAGGGAATTCAAGATGATCAGGCCTCAGCGCACAGACGACCAACGGTTCGAGATGCCGATCAAGTTGAAACAGACTGCTCGAACAGAACACATGTTGATGTCATCGCGGCACCGTTGTCCAGGGCTAAGCTTGTCGTCGTAGGGAACATTGCGGCTGTATCTGGCGACCTCTCTCTGCAGGCTTTGCTTATCCTCTCAGAAGATGCCGAAAGCCCAACGCTGGGAGATGTGCAACGAACCGCGATACACTGGCACGGGAAAAGAATACAGCTGTCTAAGGCATTAGTTTTTAGCTTATATCGTCATCGCCTCCTAATAAGCGAGCTGATAGGTACTAGTAGGTTGTTTTGCGTATCATTTGTGTGATCACCTGGACATCGTTCACCACCTTGTTCTTCCCTCATTTTAGCGACATGTTGTCGGAGAATTGGCTGAGAATGAACACTCCCGGCATGGATGAGCTCAGGTTCTGTGTACCTTTAGTATTGGTAGCAACTTGAAGTCTTGGTCAGGCTTTCGAAAAGGTTCACCTTGCCGTTGGGCTTAGGGTGTCGTAACAGAGGTCTTTGGTCCCGTCTAAGTTTAGAAGTGGGAGCAAGGTTTGAGGTAGACAATAGCCTCTTCATAAATTTGACGACACAGAGTGAGCACTTTGGTCGATCCCAAGATTTCCCCGCCTGTAGACTTCAAGATGAGCCAGTGTATGTAGTTGCGTAGTATCTCTTTCGGTAGTGCGAAGAACTCAGCCGCCGTATCTATCACTTGACCCGTGGTGTTGTTGTCTGGCATAGCATCCGAGGTTTTTTTTGGCAGCTTCACTTACATCTGGTACAAAGATAGTAGTTTGCTCAATGAGCTCCAGTCCTTTTAAGAAGTCATGATCCAAATGTAAGTGCTGCGGACTTTGAACAAGTATACTGAGCGGTGTTTGCGAGGTTCCTCGAACTTAAATGGAGCCGGAATGTAAGGCCCTGCAACAATACACTAGGGTTAAGTCAGAACCTTCATTCATGGCGGACCGTATCTTCAGTGCAGTCATGGCTGTTCGTACCTAGTCATACATTTGGTAGTAGTGATGGGCACGTTACTGGACGTGCTAAGCAGTCCTATGAAGGGTCGGCGGCCATCTCCAGAAACCAAGACTACGTGTTCTGAGTTGTTTGTACTCCAAGAACTCCACGATCGATACTGTGGTCGATGTGCCTACCATAGCCAAGGTTGACTTCAGCGGGATCTGTTTAGACTAGAACTTGTCTGCCTTGCCTGACCTTGCGCGATGCGTTCGACTCGATACCGGCCTGGCGGGACTTCAATGGACTTTGCCGCCAATGTTTGGCATGCTTGGTAGAATCCACCAAAAGATAAGGAAACCATGCGAAAACGAATTACATGCCTCTTTCGATGTTCATTGTCTAGTAGCTCACACTCGAGATGCAGTTGGACGTTGCAACAACTTCAAGCATGTCGAATCATTCTCCAGCTTGATCCAGCCTGACCACATGGAAGCAATAAACTTGGGGTAACATTTTATTCCAGAATGGGGTCCAATCAGCGACAATGTGCCTGGCTGCTATCTCTTGGCCGCTCTTGAAAGGCGATAATGACAGGATGTCAGAGATGGAGTGAGCAAGTATGATAAGTCCAGAATTTCTACTAATTTGTGAGAGACGCTGCAACGTTCTCAAATACTACCTCCGCCATCTGACCGAGCTACAGCATATATCACCACTAGTACACTAGTACCTGTTACTGCACCGCAGGAAACCCAACGAGATGAGCGAGATCACACAGATCACAGAATGGCCGGACTACTCTGTCAATCCACAAGGCGGCAACCCCATCACCCAGGACCTCACCTCACCGTACGACAAGGGCGATTTGTGTTGGCTGGCAGATCACTCCAGCCATCGGATTTCTCTATGCCGGCATGCACAGAAGAAAGGCTGCTTTGACCATGGTCTTCTAATCACTCTTCTGTGCTTGCGCTTGCGGCATACAATTTTGGGTATACGGATACTCGCTATACCAGTCTCGAGCCACCAATCCTTTCCTCGGCAACATGCCACTCGTGGGCTTTCACGATGTCTTAGCAGCGCCGTCCCTTGCCAAACCCGACATTCCTGACATATTGTATGCATGCTTCGGCTTCACCTTTGTCACAGCAACGGCCATGATCTTGGCAGGCGCTATGCTGGAAAGAGGGCGCCTATGGCCTAGCATGCTTTTCCTGTTGTGTTGGACCACGTTCGTGTATTACGTGCTGGCTTACCTCGAATGGAACCCAAATGGCTGGCTGTATCAGCTTGGGGTCTATGACTACGCTGGTAAGCTCAATTTGAAGCCCAGTCGCAACAAAAATCTAACACTTGACCAGGTTCTGGCCCTGTCAACATTGCGAGTGGCTTTTCCGCTCTGGCATGGTCCCTCATGCTTGGCCCTCGCATCGCAGATAGCACCACAACGTCACGCAAGATGGTAATCCATTTCAAGCCCCACAGCCCCTTTCTGGTCGGCCTTGGAACTATCCTGATTTGGTTTGGATGGTTTGCGTTCAACGGTGCATCTACGGCAAATTTGAGCTTAAGATCAATATATGTCATGATCAATACCAGTAAGTACTACTCTGGGGATGGTATTAAAGAGGCCGGCTCATGTCTTACAGATCTCGCTGCCTGCGGAGGTGGTCTTGGCTGGGTTCTCCTCGGTTTCCTGTATTCACGCAAGTTCTCGATCCTAGGCTTCTGCTCCGGCATCATCTCGGGTCTCGTTGGCATCACCCCAGCAGCAGGCTTCGTGCCTGTATACACTGCAGCTCTGATTGGCTTTGTGACGGCTGTCTGCTGCTTCTATACCAACAAGTACAAACACCTCCTGTCGATTGACGAAGGGCTCGACATCTTTGCCCTTCACGGTGTAGGCGGCTTTGTGGGTGATATACTGACCGGCTTCTTCGCAGCGTCTTGGGCACCGGCACTTGATGGCGTCAGTGGAGATTCCTACGATGGCGGCTGGTAATTGGAAGCAGATGGGCTACCAGCTCGCTGCTGCCGTTACCTGTGCTGCATGGTCCTTTGTCGTCTCCTGCATCTTGTTATTCATCATCAACAAGATTCCTGGTCTGCATCTCAGGGCGACAGAGGAAGATGAGCTGCGAGGTCTAGATAGCAAGTATTTCAGTGATGTCGACTTTGAGTGGATTGGTGGAGTGGAACAAATGCTAGCGGAAAGTTCTAGCCAGAGAAGTACCAATTTACCAGAGGTAGTAACGCCGTCGAAGCAAGAGTGAAGTGGGTTGCATCTCTTAACGACATATAGTTGTCATAAGTGTCTTTTCAAGGCACTCATGCTTACTATTCGCGCACCATAGTTGTATGATCAGTACTACTGAACCTTACTAGTAAGTATCCGCCGCGCCTCTAGTCATAGACAGCTTGGAGACGGATATCAATAGACGGCTGAAGTAGAACATTCAAGCATCACACGAAGTCAGCCTCGTTCTCTGTCAACCGACTGTATAAATAGTATGTACTGTCAACCTCAGCTCTACACTGGTAATACTACCCCGATACAGAAGACTGGCGAAACCATGGCGAAATTGAAGAAGCAAGGCAGGATCCACCACGTGCGCCTGCGCGGCGTCTGCACAGGAATGAACCTCTATCCCATCGCAGCGGCCTAACTTGAAGTGGAGCTCTCGTTGTTCGCGCTTTGGATCAAGTCTCATTAAACCATATTCCGACGACGGTGCGAAAGATGGGGATCAAGAGTACTAGTATTCTTGGCAGGCTGTTAGGTTGTAGTAGTATCCTACCCCATTCTGGCTAGTAAGAGCAGAGACGACTTGGGTTCCGGAGGATACTATATCGCTCGATTCTCCGACAAGAAATTTAGATATGACTTGCGGTCTGCCATGTCAAACAAAACGTCTGGTATCGGTCGCGGACGAAACAGGCTGCGAATCAGGTCAACCAATGCTGGCATGAGTGATAGCTCAAGACGATCGCGAGTTTTCATGCCCCTGTAACCTCTCAATCAGATACAGGTCATGTAAGACTATAGTTATTGCGCGCATCAACACATGAAACGCCTATCAGATAAAAGCGACGTCGCAAATGCTAGGTTTGTAGGTGTGTCGTGTATCGACTCAGGCAGAGTACTGTCAGAAGTGTTAGAGATACAAGCACGCCTGCTATTTGGAGACGTTCATGTTACAATGTTAGTATACTGATGTGCCCGATCTCAACAAGAAGAGCAAACGCCCAGCACCGTCACGGATTTTAGGCATCTTGCCAGGTTGATTATGGGAAGGTGTACTACCTAATTGATACTACTAGGAGTGACCAAAAGGAGTACATACAGGTGCCGTATCCCATGTCATGTTGCCAATGTTGCCAGAGATGGAGGCGGCCACTAGATGTCTAACGTAATTCGCGCAAGCAGGGTACCGAGCCGCACGAACCTCGCGATGGCCGGCATGTACTCCACTAGAGAGAAACTACATCGATGTGCTAGAGTATTGCATGGTGAAGAAAGCGCCTCATTGCCTACGACCGTGGATACCTCTTTGCAGTACAGTAGCCAGTTTTCTGCCTCCTGTCATGACCCTGACTAGAATGAAAGTCCTCCACGAATCTCGGATATACGAAGATATTGGGAGCGGTGTCCAGCGAACACGAGGTCCACAAGTACAGACAGCCTGCTTGCTGGCTCCTTCTACCGCCTATCGCTGATTTGTGCAGCTATTCCGACAAAAACCACAATACCGCTGCCCGGAATACGCTGGTAGGCTCGATCGTAGCGTCGGTTCTTACTCGCGTAGACGAGTCTACTCGGTCATGATGAACCTAACATGAGACTGGAGCCGATGCTAGATCCTTAGTCCCGCTTCTTTTTGACTGACTTGATCTCGGTGAACGCCGAAGCAACGATAGTAAGCAATGCTAGCCCCACAGGCAAGTAGAGAGTCTGGACAACAGCCTCGTTGTAACCGAAGAGCACTTCCTTGAGACGATCCGAGCCAACAGTATTGCGAATGTCGGAAAGTCCCGCATGCTCGAGCGCCGTCACGTTGGTACCGGGCGCATACTTCGAAACCTCTTCCGCCAGCCTACTCTGGAAAAGTGTTGCAGATGTAGCAACGAAGAGTGATGCGCCAATGCCTGCGCCAAAAGTGAGCACACCAAGCGCTATTGACACCTCCTTCGGCGAGATGACTGTCATAACGGCTGTGAAGGGCTGTTGACAACCAACACCGACAGCTACGCCGATGAATCCGAGTAGCGCGGCCACTTTTGCTTGGCTATCGTCGAGATCTATGGTCGTAAGAAGACCTGTTGCAATTGGAGCGAGAACGCTGGTGGCGACCATGAAGGCTGTATGAGTCAGCAATAGTTACTATCCTTGCGAGGAGTGCTCACGGGTATAATATCCCACCCAAGTGGTAGCGAAGGCGGACATGATTGATGCAAGTGCCAGGCCAGCTATCATAGGAAGTCCTAGGATGCCAGCCTTGGTAGCAGTATAGCCCCGTACGCCCTGAAAATAGATGGCGATATAGTATTCTGTTACGGCGAGCATACCATTAGTGCAGCACGCAAAGAGCGCACAGGCAAGGACCGTCCTGTTCTTCAGAATCCTTGGCGGGAGGATCGCTTTGTCTTGTCTTCGATGTTGAACGTAAGCAAAGCCGACGAGTAGAGCCACAAATAGAATGAAGAGCAGTATGATCCGCCAGTTCTGCCAGCCGTAGCGACTGCCACCCCACTGCAACCCCATCATCAGAAACACGATGCATGGCAAGACCATCAAAGTGCCAAAAATGTCAATCCGTTTGAGCTTCTCAAGGATTGGAAGCTCGAGATCCAAGTTCGGATGGGGGGATCTTTCATCCAGAGCGAAGTGATCGCGACTGCCACAACTCCAATGGGCACGTTAATGCCGAAACATGCTCGCCAGGTAAAAGCGTCAGTTAAAGCACCACCGATGATTGGGGCGGTGACCAGGCCTAGTGACTGCGCGAATCCTAGGAAACCGTTCATGACCGGTCGCTTGTGGTTAGGGAAGCAGCGAGGGATGAAGACCATAGCTCCAGCTCCTTGGCCTGCAGCTCCCATGCCTACAATATCAATTAATGCTTGACTTTAGGGCTCTCGAGTTGAACAGCTGAGACATACCTGCAAAAGCCCGTCCCAAAATGAAGACCTTGGAGGTAGGCGCGAATGTACAGATCACCGAGCCAAGCTCAAAGATAAGAACAGATACGATATACGTTGTCCTCAGCTTGAACAAGGTGTACATCTTGCCGAAGAAGAAACTCATGGAGCTGAAGACGAGGCCATAGACTGCAGAGTACCACCCTATATCGTCAAGGGTTTTGAACTCGCTAGTAAGGCTTGGAACAGCCACAGCCACAATGGTCAGGTCGAGACCGTGTAAGAAGCATACTAATAGGACAGATATCATGTTGAGCCATAGCTGAGGTCCATGCGGATAGTCTACCTCGTCCTCAACAGGGTCCTCGACTCGAAATTCTTCGGCTGGTTGTCCTGGCGTTACCGAAGATTCATTGAACGGTTGGTTTTGCAGGATTGTACCATCAGAGGCAGCCGATGGTGCAGCATTAACCCCTTTAGAGGAGGAGCTCGCAGCTTGTTTGGAGGCGTCAACATTCGTGGCAGGACTCGACGCTGAGGATGCCATGTTAAGTTAGGAGCACTTGATATTGACGCGGATAGAGTAGCTGGGTGAGAATCTGCATTGCTTGTGAGTATTTTTTGAAACTATGTAGCCTGGGCTCTCGGCGGAATTGTGCCTGGTAAGTAACCAGTTAGACTTGTGCTCGTTGGATAAATTGTAAGGCTGCCGCATGGTTTCTGCAGGTTTCTGGATAGAAGTCTTTCGCCCTCGCACACTGCACATGTGCCTGTCTTAATGCCGCGCGGCGCGTGGGAAAGAATGGACATAGGGAACCGCTGCTGACTTCATAATCGCTACCTGCATCATTGCGTATTGTCAGCAACCCTACTGCTGCACTGGTTTGTCTTCGTATCCTTCACATTCTATTGTTGCTCCATCAACAAGGACGCATTCATTTTGCATTACTGCTAACTTTCTCCGCGAGCTCCTCATCTAGCATGTAAGGATCTCCCGTAGTGCTGTCGAACACGACATCATCCTGCACGTAGATTGACATGCCGCCACCAGTCTTGCCAGCTGGCAGCAACTTCATGAGTCTCCTACCTAAAGCATCTGCGGTGCCTGTGTTCCTCAACATCAGGTCGTGCTCGATGCACCACTCCTCTAGAATGTCCTTGAATGTCATCTCATCCTCAGCAGCAGCCAGTGGCGGTGTCTCAACGTTGATTGGCTTCGTAGCAATTGGTTTGGAAGGCTTGTGGCGTGTTCCGAGCAGAGGCTCCCATTTCGGCCACACCCTATCGTCGAAGCGAACCTTAGATTTCACTTCGATCTTGAGCTGTGTGATCGACTCAAGCGCAAGTGATGGGGAGTCGAGAAGTGCCCACCAGTCGAAAAGCCATTCGTGTAGGTCAGGCAGCTCATGTTTCCTCTTATGACCATGTTTTGGAGGCTTGCATTTCTTGACAGCCTCTATCAGACGAGGTACTACAATCTCGTTCAATAGTTTGTAAAGCATCCAAGGAGGAAGCACCTTTGGATACCAAGTTTCGAGGAGCGCAATAGCAGGCAGAGGGTCCTGAACAGTCCAGGACGTGCGGAGAGCGTCCCGGAAGTGAGGGTAGAGCGTTTTGAGCAGTAAAGATTCAAACGGGGTGGTGCGCCGACGGTGACGAGATTGGGTTGTTTTCTCGAGGGCCAGAATAGTGGAGATAGATAGGAGCTGGTCTACTTGGTTCGCACCTGCATTTAACAGCGGATCCTCCCAGTCTTGGACGACAATCTGCAGGGGCTGTGACAGCGCTGCAACTGCCAGCTCGGGAAGATCCAGCGGCTCGATGTAATCTGCGTACCGGGCTTGTATTGCTTGCAGACGGAGTATGACTTGATCGAAAGGTCTTGATGTCTGCGAATCGTCAACAGCGACGCGCTCAAAAGAGGTGGCAAGATCCAGAAGGAGTTGCGACTGCTCGGCGCACTGCTCGGATTCGGCCTGACGCCGCTGAAGTTCCTGGTTAAGGGCATCGGCTTCCTGGATTTGGCCATCCCAGGCATCTGCAAAAAGCTGCAAATCACGCTTCAGCCGTGCCTGCTTCTTTTCGTCCTCTGTAAGCGTCCTTGAAGTCTCACTTGTGGGCGTCGAGTAGCCTGACAACGATTCGAGCTTCTTAGTTTCGGCGCCAGTCGCGTCTATAATGTTCTTCAAAGAGTCTGGAACATGCAAGCCCCTAGACTCTATGGCCGTGACTTCGTATCTCTTCTTGGGAGGGGCCTTCAGTCGTGGGGTGCTTGCGCCAGAGCTGATCTTGCCCTGCTGCTTGTCCTTCAGAGATTTAGCCGGTCTTTGAGGTTGTGCTGCTTGTGTGCCAAAACCCAAACCCGTACCAGCTTGAACCTTCTGGGCTTGAATGGGAGCGGCAATACCTTGACCAGCCCTGCCCAGACCCTGTCCTTCCTTGTGCCCCATCTTAGCCATCATCCTGGCCGCGAAAGAGTTCTGGTTGACTTTTCCACCTTTCGCAAAGGCTGACTCTCCCGCGCCGACGGGCTTCGACGGCTCCGGGCTGTCCCTCATCTCCGGTGTAGGTGAGCGCGTCTCTTCCTGAGGGTACTGGCCCAAATTGAATCCTCGAAAGCCTCCCATAGTTGGTCGCTCGTCGTCGAGGTCGTCATCATGTTGGTCGCCGCCATCTTCGTCTGGGTCATCATCTTCGGCTGTTCTCTGCACAAAAGCTAAGCCACGAGTCCGCAAAGTCGAGCCTTTGGTCTTACGCCGTTTGCTAGGCCTCAGCGAGTCTTCATCGCTCTCCTCCTCGAAGCCGTCGCGTATGTTGAAGGGTTGATCCTCGTCAGATGAGTCCATGGTGACCGTGCGCAATACGAATCAAGACTGTTGCGACTGTGAAGCCAGCAATGTTTGAGGAAAGCATGTGACGAGCGCCTGCGGTGCAAGGGCGACGATCATTTGCCTGATAAATTTTGACGCTAAGCATGTTGATGACTGGGGAAGTTGCGGCTCAAGGCACTGACGTAATTGGGCGCAGGGTGCACCTGCTCTCCTCCAGAGATAAGTTGTTTCGGCAGGGAAACTCTGAAGCTTTGGTTCTTTTGATATTATCTTGCAAGACATACAATATGGTCGGATCAGCATTGAGAACAGCGACACGCCCAGCTTTCCGAGCTGCTTCGGCAGGCAACCTCACGCGATGCATCTCAGGGACAGCTCCAAACACCTTCGTGCGCATGAAGGCCTCGCTACCTGACCTCAAGTGTTAGTATCTTGGTGCTGCGGAAATGCTGTACCCTACATGCTAACCGTTGACTTAGACGACTACGGTGCCCTTGAACCCGCAATCTCAGGTCAGATCATGGAGCTACACCACAGCAAGCACCACAACACATACGTGAACTCTTACAACGACGCCGCCGACAAGCTGGCTGCTGCCGAGGCTGGGGACGACATAGCTGCAAAGATCGCCATTCAGCCTCTCATCAACTTCCACGGAGGCGGTCACCTCAACCACACCCTGTTCTGGGAGAACCTTGCGCCAAAGAACCAGGGTGGTGGAGAGCCTCCATCCGGCGAGCTGGCCAAGGCTATCGACAGCACATATGGTAGTCTCGATGACATGAAGAAGAAGTTCAACACGGCTCTCGCTGGAATTCAGGGCAGCGGCTGGGCATGGCTCGTCAAGGACACGCAGACAGGCAACATCGGCATCAAGACATATGCCAACCAGGACCCTGTCGTTGGCCAGTACAAGCCTCTCCTCGGCATTGACGCCTGGGAGCATGCCGTAAGTTGTCCTCCAACTGCCTTGTGTATCAGCTTGCTAACAAGCAATAGTACTACCTCCAGTACAACAACCGAAAGGCCGAGTACTTCGGCGCTATCTGGGATGTCATCAACTGGAAGGCGGCAGAGCAGAGATTCTCCAAGGCATAAGTCAGTCATGGCGTCCAGTATGTAGAAACAAAGCGCGTTTCCCACAAGCGTGTATAAAGCTCTTGAATATACCCAAATTGCCAATGATTCATCTTGCCTGTGAACCCTATAGAAGAGCATTCATTCGGCGTCTGTAGGCTATGTGTAAGCAATGTGGTGTTAATCAAGCTCGGTGGATCACATTCGTGATCTCATCTGCATCGAGAACTTCTATGGCCGTACCCCCACGCAACAATAAGGTACCTAGTCCACAACGATATTCATACAGGTTATCACACAAAAAGCCGACGTCTATCACCATGCTTGTATGCTTGTACATCATCACCCAGAACGCCCAACCTGTCCATGTCAGCCATACCGTGCCATACCGTACCATGCCACGCTAATGTTCAATCTAACGATCTAATCCCCATGCAACATGTTCTCCGTATTTACAACCGCACCATTCAACAGGAAACCGTCACCTCCCGCCTCTACAACTCATCCCTCCTCGGCGCCGTTGGAAACTCCAGCGCCCAACTCCGCGGCGGGACAGGCAATCCCAGCCAGAAATTCCACAAGCGATTCAGCTCCATGATGAAGATCCTGCTGAGTCTAAACGGCAGGCTGATCCAGCTGTTCAGCACCATCATGTACGTGTCCCAGACGAGCGTGCACTCGGCCTTGACTTCTTCCCAGATCGTCATTTGCTCGCGAGACTTTCGCGGTGGCGGGGAGTGCGATTGTGATTCTGATTGTTCTGCCGCCGACGACGGGATCGGCGACGGCTTCCACTGTCTCGACGGCGCAGTCGTGACAGCGTCTGTCGAATCGATTGAATTGCCTACCAGCTCCCTGAACTGCCTCGCCGCCTCCATACTATGGCTCAGCCGTCCGAAGGTGTTGATCAGCGCCACCAATTCGGTCCGCCTCAGATGTGGGTTCTCGCCGCTCTTGTGCTCGTCGGACTCGAACAGGACCTTGAGGGCGGCGCCGTAGCCTGCGGTCTGGACTTTTCCCCAGAGCCGGCACTTGTCGCAGCCGACGCAGTCCATGATGCGGCTGACGTTGCGGAAGCGCTGCTTGAAGTCGTCTTTGAGGTCGATCATGCCTGGGTCTCGGAACAGCATTGACTCGTCGAAGGTGTTGGGCATGGATGCGAGTTGCGATGTGAGTTTGTGGACTTTCTGCTTGGTTTCGTGGTCTTGGGCTGGGTCGCCGGAGCAGAAGGTGTAGGATTGCAGGTGTTTGTCGAGTTTCGCGATCGCACGGGTAACGAGGGCGTAGTTGAAGTAGAGATTCGATAATCGTTCTGGGTGGTTGTGCAGTCTTTGTCTGTAGCACTCTGTGTTGCGTACCCACTCGCCGGTTGACTGGTTGAAATAGTCCCAGCACAGGTGAGTGGAAATGGAGGCGTGCATGCCGCTTATGATGCGGTAGAAGGCTCGCTGTTCGATACATTGGTCATCAAGGGCGGCAGACTCGTCTCCAGACTCGAGGTTTTGGCGGCCGTGTTCTTGGAAGATGTTTCGCAACTCTACGGATGCGTGCAGGCTGGTGTCTGTGGGCGAGGCTGCACTACTGGGCTTGTTGAAGCAGTTCTCCTTGTAGATGGCATCCCAGACCTGTCTCGCGCCGGGGCCAGAGTAGCCAGTGAACTTTTCGGTGTTGTTCAGTAAGCTCACGTAGTCTCCTTTGCTCGCAGCGCCTTCATCTTCCGGCACACAGTAGTCTCGCTCGTCACATTCATCGTCGGCTTCGAACACACAACTCTCGTCGACGTTCTCCCCTAGCTGGTATTGGAGAGGCCTTTGCTTTGTTCTCTCCCTGCGCAGCCCAGGACCTGGATGTTGAGCTCTCGCTCCCTCTAGCCTACTCAACTCTTCAATCTTCCATATCGGCGGAATGTCGTTTTCGTCGTCAATCGTGTCTACCGCACATGCTCGGTTGCCACATATCGAGTTTTCGTCGCTCCAGAAGGGGCAGACTTTGTTGTATAGGTTGAGTCTGTAATACGCGAAGAAATCTGCTTCTGTAAGATCCTTCAGCGTAGGCGCTATGTCGTGGTTCAGCGAGTCGAGGTCAGAGTAGGATGTGCAGGCGTCCGTCACTGTCGACTTGGGGTCGATTACGCATTGCGGGTCAGCTTGGATGGTACGAGAGACACCAAGCAACGCGAAGCAGGCCAGATAGAACCGACGAGCGTGGAAGCCCATGGTGGCGGGCAGAGTGTTTGCTCTGCGCTCCGATGCGAGGTAATGAACTGCCTTGGTCCAACAGTCGAGATAAGGCGAAACAACCGTACTTCGAATGTCAAGGCAAAGTGTTCGCACAGCGTTGTCACCGGTGGTATAATGGCGGTTTCAATGGCTTACAAAGAACGTTCCCTCAACGGCATGCCAGGTGGCCTCAGCAACTTTTTTGTTGCGCAGTCTGGTTCTCGCGGCTGAGACCCCAAACTCTCGCTTCGACGTCAGGTGAAACAGGAACGAGTCCTAGTGAGACTTTCCGCTAAGCATTTTTTCCGCCACAGCAAAGCCACTTCGGCCTGCCAATCAGAACGTTCCTCCCTTTCTCGCCCGCAGGCAGCACAAGCTCCCCCAAAAGTCTCCTCTCGGGGATATTGTAGAGTCGTTTCGTATGGGCCCATCTTCGGGGTTGCTTGCGACTTGCACATCGAACTGGCCTACAAGACGCTGGCCATATTTTGCAAGTATCAACCAAAGTCCTACCAGCTGTGTATCGCCACACTAAAGCATTGAGGAGACTTGAGTAGCACGGCAGGAAGCAAGTGAAGAACACAAGAGATGCTAGTCGCTGACAGCAAAGGAACCCCCCTTGATAGGCGGCCACTCGCTACTTCAGAAGCCATCAACGTAACGAGCTAGTCATGTATTGCGAGTCAGTAGCGTCACGTATTGCAGCTTTGCACCAGGCCCCTATCATTTGCGATACCTCTTTTCGCGCATTGTGTGCATCTTTCTGTCTTCAGAACAGGACGACTGAACTGGAAGAACAAGTCGTATCTTGTCTATGAAGAGGCGTCCCAAACCTAGCCTCGACACAACTGTTCCAGAATTGAGCCTGGATGAGCATCTAGCCACTTCGAGTACTAACAACAAAGTGCTTTATCATGCTTGCTCCCCCAAATGGACACTCTACTACCTCGTTGGCAGTTCACCAGAACAAGGTAAGCCGTCGAAACGACAACAGCGCTTGGGCACACCGGATCTGCCAGACTCACAAGGTGTGTATGGAGACGACCTATCTCGTCACGTGCAGTCACGACACACGGCAGCCTGCGCAGGACTTCTGCCGTGTCGCCGTCGACAAAGCTATATCGCGTTAGCGTTCCGTCAGATTCTACCTGTGGCGTTTGGTCGGGCTTGAGACCCTAGATAAGTTCGACCGGGCCTGGCAACGAACGCAACCATTCAACAAGGTTAGATTTGAAAGAAGGAAGAATGACCCGTACTGAAGGAGTATATTTTGTGGTGAGAGTAGAGAATGAAATGGGGAGTTAAAAAAGGATCATCCTTGGACAGTATGGGAGGGCGGGCTAAGTGACCAGAGAGGAGGAGGCGGACCGGGAAGGAGAGATGAGACTATGTCGTCGGCATAGGTCATGTACCATGTGCTCGACGCAGATTCAAGGGGCCGGTGGCATCGTGGGGGTGAGACGCTGAGAGCAGCTATGGTCTGTTGCAGATAGTGGGATCCCTAGACTCATCAGGCGGTGGTTTTTTTTCTGGACATGCAACAACCAAGATTTCATTTCAGGGAGGCTTCTCATGAATGCTGGACGCTTTGGCGCTAGAGTCATGCTAGTCCCCAGCTTTTTGGTGTGCTCGTACGTGTGTCATTGGAGATCGTTAAGAGTTTGGGGTTAGTAACAGCTCCAGACCGTTCTCTCCACGAGCACAAAGCCTGTGCCGCAGTCTTGATACGTGCCACGGTTATGTCATCGCTCCGCTGGAGGATGAATGGGCGTACGTAAGCGCATGCCAATGCCTGTAGGACGACAATGTTGCAAAACCAAAATGTCAGCCGTGAGAGATATGCCTGCAGAGTGATGTCGACTTGTGGTCTCGACTCTGTCCTTCCGCGTCAAGAATCACTTCTGAACAGAAACTGCATGGACGAGATTGTCAGCTAGACTCAGGGACGGTGGTGTGAGAGAGATAAAACGGCATGATTCGATTCAGAGACTATACTCTGTTGTCTTAAATTGGGCTGTAAGACGTCCCCTGTAGCTCTGCATACTTGTTCATGAGTCGAGCTTAAAAACAACATGGCGATTCTTGATCAGGTGCTGCGATTCATCGGACTGCATTCGTCACCCAGAAGTATTGTCCTTGATCACAGACTTCTGGTTGAGATCTTTCAGACCCATGCAGGTCCAGTGATCGTTTCGATGCCATGCATGGATGTCCGGTCTTCTTCGATGAAACCGTTCTCGAAATCGCGAACGCGTAGGCCTCAGCCGCACGATGCGGCATGGCAGAAGAAACTGTCCTATGCGCCACCAATAAAACAGGTGCACTCCTTAATCATGGCTCGGGCCTGCTCGAGTCTGCTTGGTTCGCAGCTCACTGTGACCCAGGGGTTTGGCTTCACCCGATTCGATAGCATACCTTGTCCGTCGGCACATGGCGTTGTCAAGCCAATAGAAAATCGTCAGGTACTATGCCGATTTCCGATATCCTGGGGCTTTCGTGGTTCGAGCGTGTTGCTACCTTGGTAGCTTCGATTTCCCCTCACATGGACTTGGCAGTCTGATTGCAAGCTGCATGCAGAAAGCAAGGCGCTGGAACATGCAAGGGCTGGTCACGTACAAGGTCGCCTAGCTCCTCCGAAGGCGACGCTCTACCATCATACCGAGCGAAGCGACGACGTGGCCTTGTCTGCTAGTTCAATGTGGAGAGAAACACTATCGACTCAGAGTTCATCGGCTCCAATGATTAGTGCAAGCCCTGAAACCTGGGGTATCGTTAGTGGTTGTTGGAACCCTGCGGCCTCAATCTTAAATGTCGCTAATCGCTGTCTACGAAAGCCAGGTTCATGTCGGAAGCTGACGAATTCACGATGCTGTGCGTAAACTGTTTCGACCTTTTTGGGTTGGATTGACCCTCCAGCACTCATCCCAAACGGTAACAATTGGAATAGGGCTGAAAGAGGTTAGTACTTTCGCACTGTGGGTACCGGAGCAGCTCGCCCAGCAGAGTTTCAACTTGTCCTTTTGTGGTAAAGCACGATCTTAATTTTTGCCGAGCATCCTGGAAGCGTGATCTATCGAACGCTTTGACTTTGTGACTAGAATCGTAGTCTAACCCTCTAGCACAGAATGTAGTAAGAGTCATATCCGTTTTCCGGAGGTTCCTGCGCTCGAAGAGCATCATCACATGTCGGTAGATGGTTCCTGACATGATGTCTCAGTGTCTGAATGTCACCCTTGAAAGACCTCTGTGATTTTCCAGCTGCTGTAAGGCAAAGTACGTGAAGAAAGTCGCATATACACAGGCGAAGACACACACGGAGGGCTAGAATAATGCGCTATCAAATCCACCACCCTGCCCGATTTGTCCTTCTGCATGATCCTTATCCGATCCAGCCTGCTTTTAACAATTGGGTGAGCACGACTACCACCACGTTGCCCCGTGAGGCGTTCTTTAAGCTTCGGCTGACTTCGAGGAAAATTTCTCCTGTCGTGTATCGTGATGCAGCTGGTTGCGTGACAGCTGACGCCGCGAAAACAATTAGGCCCGGTGTGTGGGAGCTGCCGTATCTCAAGAATCTAGACCACCAAACCACGTTCAATAGTTCTAGGTTTATTTCCAACTCAGCTGTTCGGACTCAGGAGACAGCGTCTAGTAATGTGTGCGTCAACAATCTTCTGAGTGCTGATCGCATACCGGATACGTGGGAGAGAGGATCACTTTTCCACAGACGCAGCGTCATGACGGCTCCTATGGAAGCTAACGGTACAAGCCGAGCGGTACCCAAAGTTTACTGTACGATGTGGTCCAAAGCCACCTGCAATGCTACTGATGGCGGGTAAGATCCACTTTCAAATCGGGTGCTCAGGCTGCCAGTTTGTGCAGTCACGGTGTCGACATGTAATGTGACAATGTCATGACGTTGTCCTCGTGGATGGATCAAGTTGGCACGCCGGTCGTCTGCACGAAGAGCGCTACATTATTCGTGTCAGGCAGACATGGAGTAGTGGAATAGAACAATCTTGATGCTATTTGTTCTCACCAATGTTTTATGTAGAGAAGAGCTCCACGATATTGGGCAGCTTCGATGACTATATGCCATGCTTGCCCCGCTCCCGGATGCATTGCACGCAAAGAGTGAGTGATGTTTGTGAGGCGGCGCCGATGCCGTCCGTACCCTGTCCTATACCTTTGCCTTCCGTAGCCCAATGCTGATGCTGATGCGTATGCAATTTCCCATAACCATGTTCCCTCGTCCCATGCTAATTGCCCAAATATCATGCTTTCCCCAGTCCTATCATGATCCCTTGTTACCAGCTAGAACGTACATGCAATAAAACACTTTTGTTTGTCGACATGGACACGTAGTCCGTATGCTAATTCCCAACCATGCCCTGTGACCCGGGCGTGATGAAGTACACTTTGTTGTTGACATGTCTTCTCCTTGACGCCGATCAACATGCTGAAGCCCTTTCCCAGGTAGAAACCAAATCCAGCGCCGTATGCGTCCAACATTGGTCGACCGTGCTATTGTCTCGTTGATGTCTTGATGCCGTCGTTGCTTTGCATGGAGATCCTCCTGCGTAGTGTTCGTGACTGGTCGAAGGAAGAGACGTAGTCATCCAAGTCATTGCGTGCCTGCTCTGATATTCGACGACGTGATTTCGTGCTCTTCATGCTCTCCACGGACTTCGCTGAGGGCACCCTGTAGATTGAGAAGTCGAATGCTGGAGGCAGGTATAGACCAGATTGGGTGCCAGTAGGCTGTTGGTAGATCGAGTGGTATTCAGAGTATGTTGGAGAAGAAGGTGCTGGGTTGGTATAATTGTCGAGTTCAGCTAATCGACAGACTTGAGAACAGAATATTGAGCCATTCGTCTGTGCATCACAGGTCAGGCAGAAGTCTCCGAAGCAGTCCATGTTGAAGAATTAGATCGAATAGGTTGAAAGTTGACGTGACACAGCGGTTTCCTGATTAACGGCGAGATATATATGCTCTGACTGTAGTCCGAAGGGATAGCAATGGTGTAACAGTCTTCAAGGTTTATGGGTCAAAGAATCAAATTGCTAGGTTTTTGGTAAGAATCCTGGAGATGCAGTGAATTGAAAGGGAGAGGTGTTCGTGATAAAGAGGAACCATGGAGATATGAGCAGATGGTGAAGGAAGACTAAACTCCTTGGGTCAAGTCGACACAGCCAAAATAAGTTAGTTTCTGCCTTGGATGGCGCCCAAACTTGTGTGGGGAAGCTGCAGTGGTGCGTGTGGGTGGAGCGAGACCAGCAAAATCCAGCGCCGCTCTGGACTGGTGCTTGCATGGTTTGAGTTCACCAAGCCGTCTCAGAGCGGAGGTCATCAGATGATTGGTGTCAGTCCAGATGTGGTTGAGGGTCCGTGCTCTGCTCTGACCACTTTAACACCACTGTTGCTTCGCGATCACGCAACACTTGCTCGTCCTGCTTCGTGCCCCATGCCGTCCCATGCAGGTCGTGGTGCCTGTCAAGAACAGCCAGTGTGGGCTCTTTTGCCCTTGTAATTGGGCCGATATCCTCTACCGTCTACTTGCTACAGCAACTCTGTTTCTTGTGGACGTAAATCTCGTCGATCTTGGTTTGGAGTCAACAGAGACCAATGCTAGTGATGCTGTCAAAGCACACATCAGCAGACGTCAGTGAGCATGCTTGACACCACCATGAACGAGTCCACATGGTCATACAATCCCCCACTTCGAATAGTAGAGTTGGCCGCTGATCAGTTGAGTCGCCAAGCAAAGGTGTTCACAAATTGAATGGGTTGAGTGCACACTGATCAACCACCTCAGTTCATTCGTTGATTAGCTAGTGGAGAAGAGGAGCCTGATGTTGGCCTGCGACGACTTGGTACTGCAAATCCCTCGGACCCTGCTCACATGGAGGGAACTGGCCTTGCATAAGCTCTAGCCGCATAGGCTCGCTTAGTCTTGGTCTTGAATTCGTCTCAGGATGGGCTGGCAACTTGGCACTTGAAGGTGAACGTGGGGTACTCTGCTCATGAAATTTATCATTGCACTTTGCTTCCGTGCATCTCGCTTCACGTTTTGGCCTTCTGCCCACAGTGTATAGCGATCCGTGTTATCCGCTCACATGGCCGAGCACAGACAACGTTGAATCTTCAGGAGTCGGAATGCGGCTCTAATGCTGAAGATTAATGCAAGGGGGTCTCAACGTGGTTGGCAGGCGCTCGGACTGCCCTTTTACACGCTGCATCACGGCGCATAGTCATATGGTTCAAGCATAGGTACTTGCTCGAAAACCGATTGTTACTAGGTGAGGTGCGTTTCGCCCCACGCTTATGTATCTAATCTCCGCCTTATCATTATTAGAGAAGACATGGTCGTTACAAGTACAGCAAATCAACCAGCTAGGTAAATAGACCTCGCCGGGGCAGACAAGGTAAGATTAAATGCATGACTGGGGGTGGCAGCATGCACCATGCCTTAAAAATCAGCACTCAACCGAGTAACAGAAATACGCACAATGCGATTCGATTTGAACGGAGTACTATGTTCGGTACTTCGTACAGCAGGATGCGAGTTGATAGTTCATACAATGCCGTACAGTACAGTATGCCAGCCACTTTTGAGACGTCCCATAGGGTTGACGAGGATAATTGTGTCGTCGCTTCTCTAGCACACGGAAACATCCGCTCAATCTCGATGGCTTTTGAAAACTATGTTCGCGAGTGTCATACTGCATGGATGTTTGGCCCTTCCACTGTTATGCCTGCAAATGGCAACTATGTCTCCTGATACTTGAGGCATCAAAGCGCTTGCAGATCGTCGAGACCAGGTCAACACACGAGGACCGCACAGCGCAATCACGACCTATCGTTGGAAAGCCATGAAATTCTGAACAGACACATTCGCCACTCGGCTTCGCAGAGCTCGAAGCGTCTTCGCGAGCGGCGACGCGAACTAGGCCAACCCTCAACCCGACGACCCCTCTCAACAATTGATCTACACTCTAGCTTGGGCATGTGCCGTGTCTAGCTTAGGGTCGGTCCACGGAGCTACCGGCCAAGTTCGTCCACAGACTGGCGGAATGCAGCGATGCCAACAGCGCCGGCGCATGCATAGCGGGTTGACCCATGCCGAAGACACGTATCGCGCATAAGTTTGCGAAGCCGATACAGGGGTTATTCAACCAACATGTGCCCTTGCATCGGAGGCTTCCGCATCGATGCGACAAAGCAGCATCGAGAAACTGTTTCATCGGACGCGCGCAAAAGACAGAGTCCCATGATTCGAGTCTTCGGAAGAAAAACGGCTTTGGTTGCACAGCAGAGCTGCAGTCAAAACTTTCCGGCCGCTGCGGCTACAGGAAGTCATATCTGGTGACCATGAAGCTTCTGTGAGGTGTGCAGCGCTGCGTGCAGGCGTCGGCGCAATGACTGGGTCGTGCAGCAGGAAGGTAGAGCACAAACCCGTTTGAGCGCTTCTATGCTCGTGCCGATCATGTGCCATCCATGCTGCCATGACTTCACGCCTGTGACTTGCAACCTCGTTATCAGTATCCTAGTGGCTAGGCATTACTTGGTTGTTATCGCAAAGTCGAAAGATATACGTATGTATTGGAGTGATCATGTCTGCGTGCTACGTGCTATGTACAATACACACAAGGTGGATCCTACGGAACACATTGCAAGGGCTCGGAGGTCATAGACCGTGACTAGATATATGTCACATGCTGCCGGTGGCGCTCTGTGCCTAGCGGTATATCCATGTTGTCCCTGGTCTTTGAGAAGTAAAGCCTGTGAGCCTCATCTGCCAGTGCGCCTGGGGTAGTGTCAGCATCGAGCGCGAAGCCTGCATACTAGCATGCAGCTCAAGTTGTGCCTCGGCATTGTTTGCTCGAAGTCCTCCAGCCATGCTCGAAAACACACGTGAGAAGAAGTTTGCATAAGCAAGGTCATTATTGGTTCATAATTCGTCCCACAACAATAGGCCTGCAAGGCAGTGCGTACCACACTCTCCTGCATCTAGCCAACCATACGCACACCATGGCGCAATGTTAGTGTCCCCAACGCCATGCTTAAACAAACAGCAAGATGAAATCAAAGGCAAGTTGATGATTTTGTTCCAATTCTCGTTCCGATTCGTCCCAACCGTATTGGTGTCATAGTGCGAGCGTCGTTGTACTTTGCTCGCCAGTGAAAATGGCGGGTAGCCTCTTCACGTCGACATAGTCCGGGTGTAGCAATGCGAACTGCTTCAGTCCAGCAAACACGTCTGATCCAGACAAGGTGATGGTAAGCGGAGTAGGATCGAATTCAGTACTGCTAGTTTCGACCTGTTTTCGTTTCTTGCTCGTTTGAGTAGATGTTGGGAGGATATTTTCTATTCTCACCTGGACCCGGTCCAGCCTCGCATGCGAAGGGCAGTCCATAGAGCCGAACCTCTGCTCGACCAAATCGTGATGTTCGACCGGAGCCTGGCCATCAGGTTCGGCAATAACTGGCTCCTCATCCGCAGCTGACGTCCTGTCTGCCTTCGGCTTCGATTGAGAAAGCTGCGACGCGATACCACCGGTGCTCCCCACCTTCCCACTCCCCCGCAACAATGTCATTGCTTGCAAGCTCTTTGCGATGAGTTTTGTAGTTTCCAAGCTCCATCTTTGCTGAGGTCGAGACAACGCCTTCGGTATGGCCTCGAGGACAATTCTCTTTGTTGCAGCTACGTCAACTTTGGTGCTGGATTTGCCTGAAGTGCGTTGCCCTTGTGCTTTCGGTCCCGTAGAGCCCGAGACGGAAACATAGATATAGGGGCAGCTGTCTGGCAGAGCTATGAACATTGTGTGTGCCGAATCGGTAGCATTTTTACCCTGTCGAGGCACGTTCGTGCTGAGAGGTGCGAAAGGTGTATTCGGCGTGATGTAGAGCCTCACGACAGACAATCGTAGACCTGGGATACGACGAACATGGTAGTAGGCCTTTACTAGCGGGGATATGTGTTGCTTCAGATTCTGCAGGAATATGGCAGCCGTAGTTTCAGGGTAGTGAGACACAACGCCTGTGCTTGCCGTGCGTTCAAGCCTCCTCCTCTTGCTCGATCGGTACACGTGCTCTTTGCTGTCGCCGCTCATCGGTACAAGTTTCAGCGCAGACCAGCGCAGGGCTGTGTCGTTTTCTTCGAGGTTGGCAAAATCTATGGATGCCAGCTGGTCGTACGAAAGACCTCGCCGCCAGTCTCCATCTAGAATGCGATCGATGATATCTCGTTTGTTGAGATGAGCAGTGTTTGGAGTGTCATCCTTCAGTCCCTCGTATACTGCTTTTAGCTCTTCTCGAGAACGCGCAGGGGCGTGAAGGTAATCTTCTTCTTCGAGATCGAACCTGTTCCGGCTCGATGATAGGTATGTATCACATTTCGACGACTTTGACCACTCCACGCAGATATCGACAAGCTTCTGCCGTGACAAACGTGACAGCGACTTTGCGACAGCCGATGGCATCCTGGATTGGTCATAAAGGGTATCGTTAATGTGCTTGCCACAGACGATGGGCTCGCCTCAAGTGTCCGAGCTGCATCCGTTCAATGTTGACTGTCCGAGATAGGCTAGTCCCAAACACTGTACTGAAGCGCTAGAAGACCCTAACCGCCGGCAACTTCGAGGCTTTTATTACTCCTCGGCAGTGTCTATGTCGGCTCAAAGGTTTCAAGTTCGTTCTCAATACTGTTTGTGCAATCTGCAACAATGAGTCATTGCAATGTACAACCATGCTGCATATCGAGGCGCTGCCTGCGTAGGAGAAGCACAATCGTGTTCTCGCGAAAAAGGCTTTAACCTAGGCAACTTGAAGGCCACCCTTATTGCCATCGTTGGCTTGCGCAGCTGACGTTTTACCGTGGGACATCGCCGTCTCTGGGGTGCGAAGGGAATATGAACAGGGCGCAGTCTTGCGTTTAGGTCAGTCGATGCTGACTGTCTAACTTAAGTAATCCATGATGGACTGAGCGGGGCAACCTGACAACCTGAGTTGTGCATGCTCACTGCTGGCTGACACCCACGTAACGTCAGCGCTGGGAAACGTGAGAGCCAAGACGACGCTGTAAACGTACTGGTCGGTGCAGCAGAGACCTTTACAACATCAGACAGCGAATTCGTCCGTATCCGGCTGACCGCCGCATGAGAACTCCGGCAGACGTGGATGATCGACATGTGCATCACAACGAAGCGGTTATCGCGGGTGATTGGTCGCAATATGTTGGCGCCGAGGGCATACCGATAGGTCTCTTAGTACGATCATGACCTCAACGACGGTAAAGCTCGATGAAGTCAGATTTGCCGGTCATTATTGAGCCTCAGGTTCTCCCATTCCCCGTGTTCGTAGATTGGATGTGAAACGTACCTGGATTTGAACGTTGTGTAACAACGGTTGCTACGTTGCTTGAAAGAGCGAGCCTGCACTTTGGATTTGTCAGAATTGTAGGTAGGCCGGCATTATTCGTCCGGCGCACAGTCGGAAATAGAACCCCAACCCAAAGCCGGTCCAACAGCCGCCCCGAACTTACCAAAGAAAGAGTAACCCCACCAGCTCGAGTCTACCACTCGTTTCTGCACGACTTGCATCCTTCCCACCACTCAACCACTACCACCAACTTCAATCACGGTAATTTTGCTTCATACGACGAGTTTGAAGCCGACATTCTCACGACGTCCGGCTATTGAGTAACTGCATGGCTCGCTAAGCCAGAAATACAACAATTGACCGTAGTCAGTCGCACAATACCACTCTCGAAGAGCCGCACATCGAACATAAGTCGTCGAGTCGACAGCCGCGTTCTCGAACCGACAACATGTCGAGCTACCGCGGCCGTCATGGGCCTAATTTCTCGCAATACCTCAGTGACCTCAACATGCTGAGTCCGCAAGACAAGCCCGTCTCCGAGGACAATGACTTCAGCAACGACTTGGCGATGTATACCAACACCGACTTCACGAATCTCGACATGCCTGGATCGCTGGCGGAGGACGATGCTTTCAACTGGGATCTTTCGACGGATGGTCAAAATCAGGACAACGTCAAGTACGAAGAACTACTGGGGGCGCCCGACGCAGGGACCGATTTTGGCAATTTTGGAGCCATAGAGACTGCTGCTGTGCCTCCACAGCCAACTTTCTACTCAAGCTACAACACGCCGATACAGCCAGCCCCGGCCACCGGCTTTCCCCCGGCAGAGCAGATATCGCCGAATGCGGCACCGAGGGAAAACAGACGGTCACGGGCTGGCACAGTCCAATCTGTTGATCACCTGTCCGTGGAGGAAAAGTCTCGGGTAGCGGCAGAAGAAGACAAGCGGAGGAGGAACACGGCGGCTAGTGCTCGCTTCCGGGTGAAGAAGAAGCAGAGAGAGCAGGCTTTGGAGAGGACGCTGAAGGAAGCACAGGACAAGAGTTCGAAGCTCGAGGCCAGAGTATCACAGCTCGAGACGGAGAACAGGTGGCTGAAGAACCTGATCACCGAGAAGAATGGTCTGTCATCCAAGGAGGAAATTGCGGCTGCTTATGAACGACACCGGAAGGAGAGCGAGGAGCGCGAGCTGAATAAAGAAGCCGGCCGCACTCAAGGTGTTGGCACGAGCCAGGGTCGACTCTAAGCGAAAGCAAAAGCGTGGTTTCGGAGCAGTTCTAGATATTTCTGAAGATACCAAATATATCGGCCTTTTATGGTTGTTGGTCGAGCAAGAGCTCGAAAGTCCTATTGATAGCAGTCAAGACGTTACTTTGTAGCACTGCCTGATTATTCTACAGTGAATGCGTCACAGACAGACTTCGTCGTGAGGGGATGATGCGTGCATTAGAAATACCACCTCGACCTGGCTGGCTACAGAGATTGAAGGGATTAGGCTCACCAGGCGTCAAGCGCCCAGCAAACGCGTGTGGGCGAGCCAGGCAAGTCTTTGTGCCGAATCGCGTCTAGTGGGCCTGCACTTCGCTCATCGTAAATTGCCTACTGCCAGTACTAATAGTACGGTCAAGGCTGCGGCACGCATCCGAGCATTCACATTCACCTTCACGTTCACACTCGCACTCGCACTTAGCACTCTGCCTCTGCTTCTACTTTCTCTCTTGCCCACCCAGTACACTGCTGTCAAACCCTCCTCCTCTTCGCGATCGACCGAAATACACTGGGGTTATCGGTTGGAGCTGACACACCACGTAGCACAGTCGCGACCAAATTTACAGCCCCGCCACAGCTTTTGCGACTGGTTCACCCTCCCATATCCTTCACGCTCACCGAGCGCCGAGATTCTCCTGCAACGACGCAGTCATGTCGGTCACCGTCGGCGAGCTTGACACCACTGTCAAGACCTTCCAAGAAGGCAAAGGAGAGGCCCAGAAACAAGCCCAGAACCAGCTCAACGAATTCAAGTCCAACCCCGATGCCTGGTTGATGGTCGACAAGATCCTGCAAGAGGCCCAGTACATGCCAACAAAATACCTCGGTCTGCAAGTGTTGGATGATGTGGTCACCACGAGATGGAAGATCCTGCCGCGAGATCAGTGCCTGGGCATCAGAAATTTCGTCGTCAACCAGATCCTCGAAGCATCGGCCTCCGAAGACTCCCTCAAGGCCAACCGTGTCTTTGTCAACAAGCTGGACTTAACCCTCGTCACCATATTGAAGCAAGAATGGCCTCACAACTGGCCCACCTTCATCAACGAAATCATCTCCTCCTGCCACAGCAGTCTGTCCGTCTGCGAAAACAACATGACCATCCTGCGCTTGCTTTCGGAAGAGGTCTTTGACTTCTCAGCAGAGCAGCTGACTTCGAGCAAGGCAAAGAACCTGAAGCAGACCATGTGCCAGGAGTTCTCCAACATCTTCCAGCTATGCAACGAAGTCCTCACCACAGCCAATTCAATACCACTGGTCAAGGCTACCTTGGAGACATTACTCCGCTTCCTCAACTGGATCCCCCTCGGCTTCATATTCGAGACCAACCTCATAGATACCCTCATCACCCGCTTCCTCGAGGTCGACCACTTCAGAAACATCACCCTCAAGTGCCTGACAGAGATCGGCAGTTTGCAGCTCGGTCAGCAGTATCAATACGACGAGAAGTTGGTGCAGATGTTCACCGAGACCTTGACCGTTGTTGCAAGAACCATCTCGGTCGACTCAAATTTCAGAGAGCTATACGCCCGCAGTCGAGGCAGCGAGCAGGAGTACATTCTCAACCTTGCCATCTTCTTATGCAACTTCTTCAGTGCCCACCTCAACATCGTGGAGAAGCTGCCGAACCCAGATTATCTCCTTCACGGTCACTTCTATCTTATCAAGATAAGTCTGATCGACGATCGAGAAATCTTCAAGATCTGCCTCGAGTACTGGACCAAACTGGTGCAAGAACTGTATGAGGAAATGCAGCAACTCCCCATCACTGAGCTCAACCCTCTAGTGAACATGGGTGTCGGTGGCCTGGCAAATGGCGGTGCCACCCACCCAAGCGCCCTGGCCAATTACCCCCTGCGCAAGAACAAATACTCCCAAGTACTGACCAGTCTGCGACAAGTCATGGTGGAAAAGATGGTGCGGCCCGAGGAAGTCCTCATCGTAGAGAACGACGAGGGAGAAATTGTTCGGGAGTTCGTCAAAGAGAGTGACACCATCCAGCTCTACAAGACCACAAGAGAATGCTTGGTCTACCTTACTCATTTGGACGTTGTCGACACCGAGAACATCATGAACGAGAAGCTACAGAGACAGGTGGACGGCAGTGAATGGTCTTGGAATAATTGCAACACTCTCTGCTGGGCCATTGGTTCCATATCCGGCGCCATGAACGAGGAGACGGAAAAGAGATTCCTCGTCACCGTCATCAAGGATCTACTTGGTCTCACCGAGATGAAGCGCGGCAAAGACAACAAAGCTGTCGTGGCCTCCAACATCATGTACATTGTTGGACAATACCCAAGATTTTTGAAGGCTCACTGGAAGTTCTTGAAGACTGTGGTCAACAAGCTCTTCGAGTTCATGCATGAGTCCCACGAGGGTGTTCAGGACATGGCTTGCGACACTTTCATCAAGATTGCGAACAAATGCAAACGCCATTTCGTGGTGATGCAAGCGGGCGAGAGCGAGCCGTTTATTGACGAAATCATTCGCAACATGCGGAAGATCACTTGCGACCTATCACCGCAGCAGGTTCACACATTCTATGAGGCCTGCGGCTTCATGATATCGGCCCAGGGCCAAAAGGCGATGCAAGACCGTCTGATAGAGAATCTGATGGCCTTGCCCAACCAGGCATGGGACAACATCATCCAACAAGCAAATGAGAATCCCGCCATTCTACAGGATGCAGAGACCATCAAGGTTATCGGCAACATCATGAAGACCAACGTCGCGGCATGCACGTCGATCGGCAGCTACTTCTACACACAAATCGGCCGAATCTATCACGACATGCTGAACATGTATAGAGCGTCGAGTCAGCTGATTTCCGATGCTGTTGCTTCGGGAGGTGAGTTGCGTTTCCGCTGCGTACTGGACACCACTAACAAATCGACAGGCAACGTACAGACGAAAACACCGAAAGTGAGAGGTCTGCGCACCATCAAGAAGGAAATCTTGAAACTCGTCGATATATATGTCCAGAAAGCCGATGATCACCAAATGGTCAACGATAGCATGGTTCCACCGCTGCTCGACGCGATCCTTCTAGACTATCAGCGCAACGTTCCCGACGCGCGAGATGCAGAAGTGTTGAGCGTCACTACTACCATCATCCACAAACTTCATGTACGTTGGACTCCCAAGCGCTCTCGGCACATGGTCAGAGATGGCTAAGCCCCCATGTGAACGTTTACTGACATGTTACAGCAACTCATGGAAGACAAGATCGCTCCCATCTTCGACAGTATTTTCGAATGCACCCTCGACATGATCAACAAAGACTTCCACGAATACCCTGAATTCCGCGTGGAGTTCTTCAAACTGCTCCAAGCAATCAACTTGTTCTGCTTCGGTGCTCTTCTCAAGCTTGATGGCCGGCAATTTAAGCTCATCATTGATTCTTGCATGTGGGCCAGTAAGCACGACAACCGCGAAGTCGAAAACACGGGTCTGGCCATGTGCCTCGAACTCATCAACAACATGGCGGAAGTTGACCAACAAACGTCGGCCATGTTCTTCCAACAGTTCTACATCCCGATCCTCCAGGACGTTTTCTACGTCGTCACCGACTCGGATCACAAGTCTGGGTTCAAGTCGCAGGCGATGCTGCTGTCTCGGATGTTCCAGCTGGTGGAGAGTGGTCGCATCTCACAGCCACTATACAAGCCTGACCAAGCCGCGGCAGGCACGCCCAACAAACAGTTTGTACAAGAGTACACAGCCAACTTGCTGCAGCAGGCGTTCCAGAACCTGCAGCAAGTACAGATCCAACACTTCGTGTCAGGGCTGTTCACGCTTAATGAGGATCCGAACAAATTCAAGACCCACATTCGGGACTTCCTGATCTCACTCAAGGAGTTTGGAGGAGACAATGCCGACTTGTTCGCTGAAGACCGGGAGCAAGAAAAGAAGGATCTTGCCGAGGCCGAAAGAGAGAGGAACATGAAGGTCGGTGGACTAATCAAGCCAGCAGATCTCGACCAGGACGACGATTTGTGACTAGATCAAGAACTACCTTATGAGCACAACAAGGCCGACATAGCTTCAGCAGGGCCTTCTGTTGAGCATTATGCGATGGAAGAAGCCGGCACGCCAGAAGACAAGCTGGCAGACGGATGGCTCTTCTACAAAGTTTAGGATACTGCCATGTGACGAGATAGCAAGCGAAAGACTAGAGCTAGGCAGCAGGATCGAGTTGCGAGTCAGTTGTGTGTTTTAGAGATACCAAAAAGCAACGGATGGATAGATTTGCGATTGAAGCATTTCTTAGGCGATGGCGCATGGCGCAACGACCGTCCGAGAACATGATTATGGGCAAGCGAGGAACGAATGAGGCCACGAGCCAATGCGAATGACTCCAATGCAACTCAACTTATGCCAACCCTTTTCTTATCTCTCCAACTTTCTACAAGTCACTGTAGGTTCGCTGACTGCCATGTATGGGATCTGAATGCTTGACACGAAGGGCGGCCGGAGATTGGCGGCTGCCCTCCCGGAACCGAGCACGCAACGACCCAACGGCCCTGCAGACGTGCCTGAACTCAAAGCAGGCTTAGCCTTAAACGGGGAGTTGCAGGCATTTGTTATGCGGAGATACGTCAGATGCATCGTCCCACCAGTCCCGCGCGCATTGTCTGGCGCAACAATTTGGTCCAACACCTGCGCAATTTTCTGTACAACACTGCACATTGACCCTGTTTGCCTGTCACGACCTGCACGCCTCACTGCTATCGACACTGCTTCGTGCTATCATCACCGCTTCGAAAAGGCAGCTTGTGCAGCATACACCGCCCTCGCGGGCCCTGCCTGCACGCTACAGCCATCACCGCAACTGCCATCCACGATTCTGCAGCAGTAAGAGGAGCAACAATTCCTCACCGCGCAAACACTACCATGTCCGCCTCCCCAGCCCGTGGGGGCCCTTCACGACGAGCACCCAACCATCCCCAGCAAACCCGCACACGCACGCGAGGTCCTGGCAGCGGTACAGCAACACCTGAGGGATCAGCAACACAGACAATCACGTCCGCACCGCCACAACCAGACGGCCTAGTCCTCCATCTCCGAGGCGCGCACCAAGTCGAGACACAGACACGCTCGCGATCAGAGTCAGAAGAGCCGCAGCCTTCGACACGGCGGAGAATCCAATGGGCCGAGGATGTGGTTGATAATGAGGGACTGGGGAGGAAGAAGAGTAAGGTGTGTTGCATCTTCCATAAGACGAGGGAGGTAGGGGAGAGCAGTAGTGAGGATGATAGCAGTTCTAGCGACGATTCGGAGGCGGGAAGTAGTCCGTCGGATGATGGAGGCGCAAGGCCGGTAGGTGGGAAGAGACGCGGAAGGGGGAAGAGGAGGCATGGTCCTGGGCATGAGCATGAGCATGGAGATGGGTGTGGTCACGGAGCGGAGAGGAAACCGAGCCCAAATGCATACGAGAAGATGCCCAAGTACGACGTTAAGCCCTTGGAGAGGCAGCCAGGGACATGAGATGGGCAGAATGAGATGAGACCATGTCCACGTCACGTCAAGTTTTATGACTATTCAGCATGGTGAAGGACGGCCAAGACAGACGAAGGTTCAATACAGCGTCGCTGTTGCTAGTGACTCAAACTCCAAGGACAAACCAGCCACAGCGGTCTTTCCTTCTCAGAAGGGTCTAGAAACAGCATGGACGATGGGAGCCACTGTCGCCATGGGGCAACACCCTTACGAATCCTTGGCCGATCTGATTGATATCGAGCTTGCACAAATATCTGAGCACTTGTAAGTTTGTTGCCTGCCATGCCATCCTCTGAGGCTGTCTCCCAAAGCTCGGACTAATCTACGGCTTCATCGCACAGCGGGTGTGGTTTGTTTGATACACCGTAGAGCTAATTCTAGGCCCCACCAAGTACAGCTCAATACCCCGTTGTTCTGACCACATGTTCGAAGCACTCTTCTTCATCAGACACAACAGATCGACAACTTATGACGATGCAGCTTGATCAGAGCAGATGGCCATCAAGCTCCACAAGTAGGGCCGCCGCATGTTGTGATCTACCTTTATTCGTGTTTGCCAGAAATCCATTGTTCTGTGATCACTCAAACTCTTCTTTTGTGCACCTCTTCGATGTCTCTTCAGACGAGCTGCTAGTGCTGAGACCTCCTGGCCCACGTCGTGATCACTGACTGTCAGCTACGGCATTCGCTGCTGCTGTTGCTAGCCGTGACCGCCAATGCTGACGCTCTGTAGGTATGCTATTGCGCAAGCCATATCTCCTCAGGCATTCCTGCATGAACTTCATGCGCTGACATTTGGAACAAGAGTTGAGGTTTTGCATTTAATACGCAGCCTTGTCAGGTGTTGGCCTCACAATGGTCTGTGCCATGGCCTTGACACCCAAAAAGCAGGATGTTCAGCGTGACGGCTTACACTCTACGACTCGCTCTCTTCACGACGCCACAATGGCTTTGCCACGATGCGTTGTATGACTGCCCTATGCCTGTGCCGCATGTGAGACAGTCCATGAAGCCCACGCACCAAAATAGGTATTCGCCTCTTACCACGTCAGAGAAAACTACTGCAGACTGAATCGCAGGAATTTCAACCATGTCTCGATCTAACAAACCCAACATGACAAGCAACAAAGGAGTCTTACAAGCAGAGCGCAGAGACCCTTTGTTGAGAGGTGAGGTTCTGGAGGACTTCATGCTTGACCTGTTCAAAGACGAGATACAAGAAATCGAAAGACCCCTCGGAACAGTAGAGGGACACCGTTCAACTGGTATCAGCCAGAAAAATAACAAGCCATCTCACGAGCTATCCGAGGCCACCAAATTACGACAAGCATATTACGACTTCGACCGTGAAAAGGCAGAGCGTGAGGCAGAGGCACGAAGGGACGCTCTCGAGACTGAGGTCTACAATTTACCAGAGGTACAGAAGCGTCTCAAGCGATTCGCCCCTCGACACGACCCAGGCAGCATAGGGGGTAGTTTGGTTCAATCGCTTGAGGAATTGAAGCTTGACAAACGATAGCGACTAGGACAAGGCCGAGGATGACGGAGCACAGTCGACGGAGGCGTGGGACGGCTGGGACTGGTTCACGGCTGGAGTAAGAGCTAAGCTAGCTAAACATGATGCATTCGGGCATCTCGAAGATCTTCCACGTAAACTACCTCATTATAAAGTAAGTTCTTCCCGTGTATCTGTACGATGGAGGAGCTGACCCATTCGCAAAAGTACACTCTAGCAAGGCATCAAATCCGAGTTCACTGCCAGTATTTGGGTGACGAGGCAGAAACCTGAGTGTAAGTGTATTAGGCTGACGTCGAAATTTCACTGCGTCAGTAGTGAAGCGAATATTCTGGGCCGTATGCAGTGGCTCGGTACCAGCAGCGCCGCATGGGCTATTCTCTCTCTATTACAGTCCTCCGTTCCCTGACTTCCCGTCCAACTTTACCACAGCCTCAACTAAACTCTACACTTCAGACCCAACTCATACTCTCAGAACAAGGACTATCTCCACACTTCCAAACCAGGCCCACCAACATGTTGTCCAGCAACACACAATCACCGGCCAGACGAGCCAGAATCGTCAAGCGGCCTCAGGGGGGCCAGATCTTCATCCGTCCGGGTTCAACGCAAGCACACCCCCAAACGACAGGCCGAGACAGCAGAGTCGACTCAGCCGTCAGCGACCTCCTGAACCAGCTGTCGCAGGTCAACCTCGGCGACGGCACCGAAGTGCAGATCGCCAGCGTAGACTACGATAACATAGTCAACGAGCTGTCATCACGACTCGCCAACACCAACTTCCAAGTCGTGGCCGCAGACGGCGAAGGGTACGCCTCTGGCAAGTCGCCTCCTCCACCATCACGACGACGAACAAAGCGAGGCGGCGCAGATGACGACCTCCTCAAAGGTCTTGCGCGATCAGAAGCCCGAAGATATCGAGAAGCTCGTGTCTCTGATGGCCAAAGGAACCATGCCAATGTGATCAGACTCGACCCCATGGCGATTCCGGAGTACTTCTGGGACACCCTCGAGATCAAGGACAGACTGGAGATTCAAGCTATGGGCGGGAGTGCCAGTACTTGTGTTGAGCGGATGAAGGCCATGCTCTTACAGGCACAGCGGTTCGCTGGTGGTGGCCAGGAGGGGGCTTGGCTGGTGGAGACAGATGTGGAGATGTGAACGGATGAGCTGCTCTGAGCTTGGGTCATCTCGGTCGGTAAAGGGCGTCGAGGAAGCGGTCATGGAGCGATGGCGGACGGGGCTTGTTGAGCCGCACCAGACGGGTTTGATGAATCAATTGGTGGGTGGATCTTGGGGCATGAGAATCGATCAAGAAGATTCACCTAGACTTCTCACTGCGTTTGAGGGAGCACGTCCAGGCGCCAGAAGCTCGAGACCTTGCTGATGGTGGAACGCGCGTGTCGGTTCTTGATGCGGCACGCAGGACATAGGCTGCAGTTTGGGAGGGTGGCGAGTATGACTGTGCATCATAGACATTTGTTGGATTAGTAGTATAAACTCCTGATATCCCTTCAATCTAAGCAATCCAAAACCAAATCTTCTGCCAAACGTTCTTCGGCACCGGCTCCTCATCCATCGCACAGTATGCATCCATCTCCGCCTTCCCACTAATCACATCGATCTCTTGCACGGGTATCGCGAACCTCGTCTTGCGCACGACCTTGTGCCCGAGGTAGAGCGCCAAGAAGATCGGGATCGTGATGTACGCCGCCAGGAAGCCCGAGACGGACCAGACGTCAGGGAAGAAGACCTGGAAGCCGTTGGTCAGTGTCAGAACGCCGAGGACACCGAGCACAGCCCACGTCGCGTAGGGTTGGAGCGGCGTCCTGTATGGCAGGGTGTGGAGGAGACCGTGGTGGGCGAGCGCTTTCCGGAAGCGGAGGTAGGTGATTAGCACGACAATCCACGCCACGAAGCCCGAGATGGTGGAGATGTTGACGAACCAGTCGAAGACTCGGGCCGATGAGTCTGAAAGGGTGAGGTAGGCTAGGAGACCTGGTAGCCACGTGACCAACACTGCCGCGTAAGGGACACCCCTTTTGTTTGTTCTGCCGAAGATGCGTGGTGCTTGGCCAGTGAGGGCGAGGCCGTAGAGGATACGCGAGCCGGAGAAGAGGAAGGCGTTGCCGGCTGACCAGGCGGAGGTCAGGATCGCGGCGTTGATGACGTGGTTGAGGCCGTCGATTCCTGCGTTCTGAATGGCGATGACGAAGGGCGATGCGCTTGCGTTCGATTCGGGAGATAGCAGGCGTTCGTTGGTGTATGGTACCGTCTAATACTGTAAGTGACTATACACATGTAGGCGCGGTTCCTAAACTCACCACCCCGATTATGAAGGAGCCCATGCCGTAGAAGAGCATCAGACGCCAGACGTATCGTCGTGCGGCTTTAGGTATGTTCCTTCGTGGTGCGACTGTCTCACCAGCAGCGACTGTTGGATAAAGGTGTTAGCTTCCTGGTAGCAATGGTAGAGCGTTGCCATGGAAAAGGAGCGGTCGCCACTTACCTGCGATGAGTTCGGGACTGGTGATGAAGGCGAAACCTGCTCTAACGAAAGCAGTCCAGTAGGCCAGAAATCGTCCTGTGGCGCCAGAGACCAGATACTCGTTGAAAGCACCAGGGTTCTCCCAGTACCTGAATCCTACCACACCGGACTGGTTTGGACCACCTCCGAAGAATAGAACCCAGCCGAGGATGATAAGACCAATAATTGTGATCAGCTTGATTGAAGCAAACCAGAACTCGGCCTGTTGAAATTAGTCGCATGTCTAGAGAATCGAGAAGGGCAACTCACCTCTCCAAAGAACGACACTGCGATGATGTTGAGGAGAAGGACGAGGACAAGGAAGATGGTTATCCACACAGCAGAGTTGACATCTGGTGCCCAATAGCTGAGTAGAATGCCTCCGGCAACAGCTTCAGCAGCGATCAAGATTGAGTAGGCATACCAGTAGTTGTACCCAGCAGCGAAAGCAAGACTCTTGTCCACGAAGCGTCCGACGAAATAAGGTATGGTGATACCTTTCATAGGAAGGTAGGTGACAATCTCGGCAAGGTCGTTCATGACCACCCAAACAATCAGCATGTTTGATAAGTAAGCCATCAACAGTGGTGCTGGCCCAGCCGTGGCGAGAATTGCGCCTGACCCGATGAAGAGACCTGTCCCGATGGCACCTCCGAGGGCTCTACATGCAAATTAGTGAATGTCATGTTGACACACATGAAGTGACCCACAAGAACTGGATGTGTCGTGATTTTAGTCCTCGCTGTGTTTCGCCCCCGTGGCCTTCTGTAAGCATGGCATCTCCAGGGACGACCGCTTCCTCCTTCTCGAAACCACTCTGAGCTTCATAGTCATAGGTCTCAGCCTCATCGACGACATTTTCGTAGCCCATCTCGACGTGTTGCGCGTTGTGATTGGCAAGACTAAGAACGTGAGTGACTAGAAGATTGTGCCCTTCATGAGCAACGTGATTGAGGTGTATGGGGGCACGGAAGAGTTTTCATCAGCGCGGGTCCGTCGTGATACAAGATAACGGCGTCATAACGGACCATGAAACTCGCCATCCGCGGTATCGGTGTCGGGGACGTGCTGGACCCTATCTGATGTTGATAAAGAATCCCCACCCAGGAGGTTTTCTTGTGTGCCTGAGCTTGATCGTTGCTTAGCCTGCTTATGTGGCTTGTAACCTATGGGGACGTTTCCCGTACCATATCGAGGACCGCATGTGGTCCGCCGCTCCAGAGATTGAGTAACAGAATCTCAATCTGGAAAACTTCCAGCGGGGTGCGGATCCTGGTGACATTTTCAAATCTGTCCCATATCTGATACGAAAACGCGTTGCTTTGCTGACAACTGATGAAGGGACTTCGAACAGCTCCACCGCCGCGCACAACCGTGGCTATCCTTTCCGCTGCCAAGCTTGGCTTTGTTTAAGCTTTCGAACGTACGATCTACAACGCTACTACTACTAACTCCTTGCAGATGCACAGTAATCGCGGGCTTGGGCGTTGTTGCCTTGTCACTTTCAGTGTTGGTACGGACTACAACGCTGCATTCAACAAAAAGCATTGATGTTTGACGGGCAACTGTTGAACAATACGGTCCACTGTGCCAATTGCTCACTGCACATGCGTTGACCACTATCCAATGTCTTGTTGCGGTACAGCATATCAATGAATTCCCCTGAATGCCGGTGCACAGTGGTTATACACGACTGATGAAATAACCCTGCCGTCTGGGCATTGGACCTCCCTACTGGTACACGCAATATGGCATGTTAGAAACAACGGTGACAATGAGAACGCGCCGTGAATGAAAGCTCAAGACCGGATTGGTTTGCGGGAGCCGGGTGACATTAAGATGTCCACGATACACATCAATCACTGTACGAGGAAAGATCGAGCAAAAGCAGAGGAGTCTGCAGGCAAACGTACTGACTGAGCAGGGGTGTCGAGGCGCAAACCAAGGCTGGCGTCACCACTTGACCGTGGTTGAGGCAGCTACAACCTTCGAAGCGTAGGAGGCATGGACTGGAAAATTGCATCCGGTAAGGTATCCTAGTATGCTTGACCAGCCTCGACTACACCAGGCCTCTCTAATCATCACATCGTACAACATGAAACATAGACTCGCCGTCCACTATCATACACAAAACACTCCTTCCCAACCATCGCAATCTCTACGGCACTCCGAACACCTCAGAATGCAGCTTATAACCTATAAACCTCTTCCTCACTCTCCAAGTACATGATGTTGTTGGCGTCCGCCAACTTTTTAAAGCCTGCAACGACCTCATCCTTCTCAAACTCCTCCTCCCCATCGTGCTCCTCCTCCACTCTCGAGTTGATCGCGGCAAGCAAATCATCCACTTTGGCCATATCATTCTGGAACAAACTCGTCGTCATCAGCTGGCCGAGTGTGCTTCTGAACAGGCGTAGACGGGCATCAGAGATCGATGGCGTGTCGTCTTCATCGAAATCTTCGATGTCCTGTTGGGGCAGGGAGGACGCTTGGTTAGACGATGATTGCTGTGTCGGCGGTAGCTGCGAGGATGGGAGCGAGGATGCGAGACTCATTCTGCTAAGCTGGGATTCGGTGCCTGTTGCTGTTGTGCGTGTCCGTCTCGTGTTTTGGGTGTCGTCTTCCGTATCTTCTGTATCTTCGTCTTCGTCTTCATCGTTATCAGGGACTGTCGGTCTCTGCGATCCGCGACCCGGCGTCGCCCGTCCTCTGTTTGGACGATGTGAGCCTCTTGCAGGACGTCTCGAGGAGCGTCCGCTCCGTGTAGTCGTGGCGCGGGTGTCACCGTCACTATCGTCTGACCCGTCACTGCCATCGCTGTTGTCTGTCTCCTCGCTCGAATCGATATTGGCTGTCTTCCTCCGCTTTCTCTGCGATTCTGTCTCAGGCATCTCCTTGAACAGAGCGAATCTCAGGATCTTCTCTGCTTCTTTTGCGTCATTCTCCAACACCTCGTTACCCAACCTTGCCTTGGCATGTGCCGTGCTCAAACGAATCAGCGTCTCCAGCGTTCTCGCAGTCATTGGCGAAGTTCGTCGTATGTTAGCCTGCATGTCGTCATTCCGCAAGCTCGCATAGGCATTAACGATATAGTCGCTGGCGGCTTTGGTCAGCGCAGGCTTTATCCTGCTCTTCGCATACTGTATGTACTTCTTGATGAATGGCATGCTTATCGGCGTTATCTGCTTGTTCCTTCCTCGGCCAGTCTTGACAGTCATTCCGGCGTGGAGGACAGGGTTGAACTTCTCGTAAACTTCGGTGGGCTTGTTAGCATTGGCGTCGTCTTGAAGACCAACGCCAAGTGATTGAGTCGCTGTCTCGCGGATTGGTTCGCCTTCTTCCAGACGAGGGTCACGGTAGGAGTGCATTCGTAGGACATGCTCGGAGATTTTGCGGTCGTGTTCTTCGTTGATATCGTCTGTGACTACAAACAGGAGATCGAAACGAGATAGCAGGGAGTCTGGTAGCGCAATGTTCTTGTGGGGGTCCTTGTTCGGGTCGTACTGTCCATAGATCGGGTTGGCAGCTGCAATGACACTGCAGCGTGCGTTGAGCGAGGTGTGAATTCCTGCTTTCGCGATGGTGACTGTCTGCTGTTCCATCACTTCGTGGATTGCTACTCTGTCGATGTCGCTCATCTTATCGAATTCATCAATACAGACTACACCGCGGTCACCGAGAACCATGGCACCTGCTTCGAGTCGTCGTTCGCCTGTTTCTTTGTCGTGCGTGACGGCTGCCGTTAGACCCACACCTGAAGAGCCTCGACCGGTGGTGGCTATGGCTAGAGGGGCAGTATTGAGGACGAATCTGAGCAGCTGAGACTTCGCAGTGGAAGGATCACCAACCATAAGAATGTTGATGTCTCCTCGAAGATGAGTACCATTCGCCAGGTTCTTCTCCATTCCTCCGAGAAGCTGAAGAAGGATGGCTTGCTTGATGAAATCATGGCCGAAGATACTTGGTGCAAGAGACTGGGCCAGCAGCTCAAACACCTTTTTGTTCTTGGCCATCTTGTTGATCTCCCGAACGTCTCGATCAGTGATGGTCGCCTGAGCGATGCCTCCACCCGATTTAGAGGACAGAAGCACCACGTTGTTAGCCAAGATCAGGGTCCTGAATATCGACGAGCCGGTGCCAGCATTTCTGTTTCCGAGTGATCTGAAGGCGCCCACGAGCTGTATTCTGTCACCAGGCTTGACCCGGTCGACCATATCGTCGTCCATTATAACATCGACGCCCCGAGGCAGCTGTCCCGCAGGTGCTCGTTCTGGCATTTCCTGAATGCTTATCGTCTGGTGGTCTCTATAAGTGCAGTAACCATATTCTGTGATCAGCGGATCACCGTCCTTGTCCTGCTGGGGATAGACACTCGTGCTCGCAGGGGCGTTCGCGCTCATTGTCTGATCTCTGTACTCTCGGAACACAAAAGTATTCTTCTTCTCATTGTAATGCACACTCTTGACCACTTTCGGCCGCACTAGGCTGCATTTTGTTACTATGCCTTCGAGCGAGACCATTCTATTCAGTAAGGCACTCCCCAATGTTCTCGGGTTGCAAGCATTCTCGCCGAAGCTGCCAGAGTATGCCACATAATACATCGTCTCCTCGTCCGTTTCTCTTGCTGTGCGGTCGGGCAGTGTGTTGATGATCTGCTTGAGGGCATGGTCGAAACATGGAGCGAAGTCAAATGGTTTGAACAAGATGCCGTCCGCTAGCTCTCGAGAGTGCGATCTGATGTCGTCTATGCTCACTACCAGTCGCCGCAGACCTCGGTTTAGCATGAGCACAATGTCGGCTCTGTATGATCTGGCACGGGCATCGGCGGGGTCGAGAAACTCCGTTGCGAGACGGACCCGTTCCTTGACATCGTCGCTGCGTAACTGGAAGCCGTCGAGCGCCATGTTGGTCGAATGTTGTGTATAACGTCGTACCACGAAGCGTCCTGCGCAATACCCAGGCTCTGGTGAAGATGAAAAGGGTGGGCAAAGCACTTAACGCGTGGACGCGTTACCGCGTTGTGGTGGTCGCGTAAACTGTACTAGGCCGGAAAAGGTTATATTGGTTTCTCCTCCTTTTACTGGACGCCGAGGTTGCTACTCTACGATTCGGAGGTCGAGAGGCTGAACAGCGTTTTATTCTTAGAGTGCTAATTCTGTACGGTGCTGACTTTTGCTGTGCATGCGGCTGCCATATGCCGCAGTACTGTATGTACTTCTCGCAACAGCTCGAAGTGCTGAGTACACCAAAGCATCAACAGGACGGTTGATAACCTTGGGACAAATCCCCTCATCATTCGTGATCTTCCCAGACATATCGTATAAGTTCATGTTGGTCGCTTTAGGTCCACCGGCGCTGGGCCGCCTTCTTGCCTAAACATAGCCGTTCCCTTGCATAAATACGCATCTAGACCCTCCAACAGAGAGAAATCGTTCTCCGGAGCTCCAGAATACAGGACGTCCAATATGGACTCCAACCAGCTTCCTCAAGGTGACTCAACATGCCGCATCTTCATGATCGATACAGGTTGCAATCTTGTCGCATTGGCTAAGTTACTCGTCGAACCACACTGGCCTGGACATGAATATCTCAACCTGCCCACCTACTCCTGGCTAATCGTTAACGACAAGACAGATGAACATGTCCTCTTCGACCTTGGTATGCGCAAGGACTGGGAAAATAGTCCACCACATATAGTCAGCGTCGTGGAAGCGGTGCTGCCTGGCATCAGTATCGACAGTGACGTGCCTAGCGTTCTCAAAGCCAACGATGTTGAGCTGGAGATGATCAGTGCTGCGATACTAAGTCATTGGCACTTCGACCATACTGGTAACATGGCCTTGTTTCCAAAGACCACCAAAGCAGTCTTTGGGCCCGACTGGAAGAAGAATTTTGGGACCTTTTATCCTGAGAATGAAGAGGCAGTGTACCACGCATATGAGTTCGAAGGGCGAGAAGTCGTCGAACTGGAAGAAAAAGTCTTCACGGAGGAAGTTGCGGGCCTAAAAGCCTACGACTACTTCGGTAATGGAAGCATGTTCCTTTTGCATTCTCCCGGTCACACTGCCGACCACATGACCGCGCTGGTCCGCACAACCCTAGGTCAAAATGGTGAAGGCGACACGTTCATGCTCCTCGGTGGTGACAGCTGCCACTTCCCGGGAGTGTTGCGACCGACCCGTGCGAACCCACTTCCGGAAAACTTGACACAGTCTTCCGAGACGAAGTTTCTCAATCCATTATCGCTACCCTGTCCTTGCGCAACCTGGACGACCCATCATCCTCGAGCGCAAGACCATGATGAAGCTCGGAAGTTGCCATTCTATGTGCCGTCTACAGCAGATCCAGGGTCCTTCTACCTCGACCAGCCGCTAGCCTTGAAAACGATCTCGAAACTCCAAGCTCTTGATGCAAATCCGAACGTTTTTGTGACGATTGCGCACGATCCGACGCTTGGCGAAGTCCTCCCGAAGCTGGGCAGTGAACTGACTGTGAATGACTGGAAGGAGGCAGGTTACAAGAAGAAAGCAATGTGGGGCTGGCTGAAGGAACTGCCACGCGACGGCAAGCCGGGTATGCCTCGTTTGGTGGACGGTCAGTATCGAGCTGGTAAGAAGACGAAGAACCTCGATCTTCTGATTTGATGAACGAAGAGACTCCAGCCTCAGGTAAACAGTCGTCAGGGTCGTTCAGTTCGTAAGCCAGAAAAGCGACGCCGTTGTTGCTTGCGAGAGATACTCCGACCATGCTGATTTCATTCGGCTCTGTAGTCAGTGGAACAGCATGAATCCCCTTTTGGTACCGGACTCATGCTCCTAAGGCCAGGCTTGCTCTCTGTTTCAGCTTTTCGCTCGCCAGAAACGTGTCGGCCGAACCAGGGAGCCTATGTTTCAAGGGTATTGAGAATAACGCCATGAGAATGTACAACCAGAATGTGTAAAGCCACTGGAACCAAGTGACGTGCACATCAATATCCGACCCGCCGTCGTATTGGTCACATACCTCATTGAACAGCTTCGGATCGTCAGTGCATACGCCATCCACGCCCTTCACGATTGACCACTTCATCAGGTTTGCATCGTTCACAGTCCACACGTATAGTGGTCTCTGCACCTTCTGAACATCTCTTATGAAGCGGGATCCGATAGGTCCAAGAAGTGCTCTCTGGAACATGTTGAATCCGACGTTTGGCACCTTGAGAAATTGCCTGGCGTAACACGTCGAAAACCCGATATACGATACTGGATAGCTTGGTAAGTGCTTGACGCACAGCGATAAGTATTTCGCCGCCCAGATACCCAACACCACCCGATTTTGCCATGGATTTCTGCCCGGGTCGACAGAAGCAAGAGTTTGTGCGATGAGTCGCATGACAGTCTCAGAGTCGTTATCAAGCTTGATATCGAGCAGTATCCACACATCTTGCAGCGATGGCTGCGATATATATTCAAGCAAGTCTCGCAATCTGGGCATAGGCTCATGTGGCGCCTTCGTAGTTCGTACCTGACTGAGAAAGTGCCAATCACATTCTATGATGCGTTCATCCCTACCAAAGCATCTTTTCAGGTCAGGGTCATGAGAAAGGACCACTACGTTATCTCTCGTCAGGTGAATATCAGTCTCAATTGCGTGTGCTCGTCCCTGTTCGATGGCTGCTCTAAAAGCGCACATTGTGTTCTCTGGGTTTGCGGCTTTATAGCCTCGGTGGGCAATGCTTTGCGGTAACTTTCGCTTACCTATTGTCCTTGCTCGTGTAAAGCTCGCTACTTTGTTAGCTCGATAATGTATGTTTCGTCGAGACACTTACGTGGTGGAAATGGATCTCGAGCATCAGAACGCGCCATGGTGTCGTAGAACGATTTAGCTTTCTCCTCATGCCCAGGATCTGCTTCAAGTAGCGACGCCTTATGGTCTTTGTCTCTTGGCATAACTGTTTGTGTATGCTTGCACTTATAAACCCAGGACTGAGGAATGACCCAAGTATGGGGTGGTGTCAGGACAGAGAAGTCGAGTGGCACAACGGTCGGTAGAGTCGACACCAGAAGACCTTAGGTCACTGAAAGTTGAGAAACAGCATTTTCTGGGGACGCGAGCTTTGAGCCCAAAGTGTCTGTAGAAGAATGGTGTCTACAGTGCTTGCGAGGTAGCTTATGGAAGGGCCACAACCGTGTCGCTCCTTCCGGGCTGGTATCGCTTCGACGTGGGCCAGACAGTTACTACGTGCACCAAAAGTCTAGATCTAGTTGTGACGGCAAGGGTGACGAACATGGTCCGACAGTGGCCACTGGTGGCGTTCAGGCTTAAACACTTTGAGACGTTCAAGGGCCACGTTGTGCATGATCTGTGACAAATTGGGCTTTAGCCTGCCTAAAACGCGCACACCTGACCCTTGCCTGTTCCCGAAGGGGATTGACTTGAAACAGCTTTGATTTCACTGCGACCCTAGTTTGTGTCCGAAAGATCAAATTTCACAACCGGCATGTCCTCCCACCGCTTTTTGAGCTTGCTAAGCGATACGAACACGAAGCTTGTTGTGTACACGCAAAGTCGCATGCGTCTTACCTATGTTCGATCACTGCTGGGTGAAACGACTCTCGAGTATCTGCACGACACCCGAGAACAAGGACACAGCACTTGACAACCATGACCATATAAGTGAACACTTTTTGCGCTTGTTATTCAAGTAGTGCTAGTGGATTTGCGCTTGACTATGGAACGCCGGTTCTTACACCCTTCCCTGCCATCGCTGAAATTGGGATGCCGGACCCTTCGATCTGTGCTCGCAGCTCGAGCAGTTATTCCAGCTTTGCTTCAGGCTATCCTCCATGCAAGTCCTAATTTAGAGCTTCGATGGACTTGGACCGCGCGAGGGTAGTCTAATGGAAGAGGTTACCAGACGATCGTAGGCATGCTAACGGTTGACTTACGAGCCCTCGCGCATGTTCACGACGCATCGAATGCAGTCGCCTGCGTGCATGTCGTGGAAGGCGTCGTTGATCTTGGCGAGTGGCTGGCGGTGGGTGATGAATTCGTCGACCTTCAATGAACCATTCTGGTAGTCCTTGACCAGGCCTGGCAGTTGACTTCGTCCCTTGACACCGCCGAAGGCGCAGCCTCTCCATGACCTACCAGTGACGAGCTGGAATGGCCTTGTCGAGATTTCGGCACCGGCAGGAGCGACACCGATAACGATGGATTGACCCCAACCTTTGTGACAAGCCTCGAGCGCGGCTCGCATAACCTGGACGTTGCCGGTGCAATCGAAAGTGTAGTCGCAACCGCCGTCGGTCATCTCAATGAGCTTGTCCTGGATCTTCTGGTCACCGAGCTTGGTTGGGTTGACAAACTCTGTGGCGCCAAATTTCTCTGCCCACTCTTTCTTCTTGTCGTTCACGTCCACGACAATGATCTTGCCTGCCTTGTTCTTGACGGCACCCTGGATGACGGAGAGACCGACACAACCCGCGCCGAAGATGGCCACGTTGGAGCCCTCCTCGACGTTGGCCGTGATAACAGCAGCGCCGTAGCCAGTGGTAATACCGCAGCCAAGCAAGCAGGTTCGGTCCATCGGAGCTGGATCGGTGATTGCGACCACAGAGATGTCTGCCACGACTGTGTATTGGGAGAAGGTCGAGGTACCCATGAAGTGTAGCAGGTCTTTTCCTTTGCACTTGAAGCGCGATGTGCCGTCTGGCATAACTCCCTTTCCTTGTGTAGCTCGGATCTTGCCGCAGAGGTTGGTCTTGCCCGACTTGCAGAATTTGCATTCTTTGCATTCTGGTGTGCTAGTAGGCGTTAGCTTCAGGCTCGGACGCCCAGCAGAACACTCACTAGAGGGCTACAACATGGTCACCAGGCTTGACGTTTGTTACGCCCTCACCGACCGATTCGACAATGCCGGCACCTTCGTGTCCAAGCACGATGGGGAACGCGCCCTCGGGATCCTTCCCTGACAGGGTGTATGCATCTAGAAGTCCCTTTAGCGCAAGTCCTTGACAGCGTGGGGGAGAGATTCTTACCTGTGTGGCAGACACCAGTGTAATAGATCTCAATGCGCACCTCGTGTGCTTTTGGGGCCTCGACCTCGATGTCCTCAATAGAGAGGTCTTTACCAGCCTCCCAGGCAACTGCGGCCTAGCAAAGTGAGCTTCGAAGTCCTCGTGTCCGGTCGAGGGCATTCTGTACCTTGCAAGTAATTGTCTGGGTCCCTCAAGTCAGTTGATGTTTCCAGCAGTACGTTGACTGTGCTTGCTTGCTTACCTTTCCAGCAGTATCAGCAGGCATGACGATTTGTTGTCTTCTGATTATTGCTACTATGTGAGTTCAAGAACGTGATAAAACAACAAGCTCATCAAGCAGAGAAAACTGAGTGGACTGTGATGGACTGTTTTGACTAATGACAGGATGCTCGAATCCCCGCGCCGGAAATGGGGGGCTCTGCAGGGTCAGGATTGCGGCACATGGTTCTCTCGGAGTTCTTTCGGATATGCTGCCGATAGCAGAAGCGCAGTTTTTTTTCTTTGCATATGTCGATAACTAGTAGTGTTAGGCCTCGAGCATTGCGCTGGGCGGCGAGATACTTTGGGTCAAAACATGCCGCACCGGCTGAGCTTCTCCATGAGCTCCTTCCGTAGCGTTGTGCTGAAGCTATCCTCTTTAGGAAATCTTCTCCCGGCCCATCATGAATATGCAGTTTGTCTAATGCTGATATCCGCAGACTGTACATAACACACACAACTGCTTTGAGCGTGACCCTCCCAACGCTTGCCTGCCGTAATAGAGGTAACAAAACGGTCCGCCGTTGAAACCAATCCAAGCGTCTGTCCCCTACCCACAGCACCCCCAGACCGTGCAGTTGGGGCGTTGTAAAGGCTCTGAGCATCGGCGCGACGTCTCGTATGTTGTTACACTATTTCACAAAAGTACCAGAGGTTGCAAGGCCGTGCTTATTTGGGGAGCCCTCCTTGTAATGCAGCATTTTGTTCCTGAAAGCGTTGTCCTAATCTTTCTGACCCCTTCATCCATTTGTCCACGCAACGCATCACGCAGCCTTCTTCGCGGGATATCAGCGATTTCGTCGTGAAGTCATTCACGCAGTCGTCGAAGCATCGCTGGACCAGTTTCGAGTACATCTGGAGCACCTCGTCAGTAACGCTCCTTTCTTCGGTGAATCATATCCTCGCACAGTCATAAATTCCTTCATCTGCTTCTTCTCCATTCGAGAGCTGAGCTCCTGCTGCTCTTTGGCGTTAAGTCTGTTCATATCAGTAGACGTCGCGCTTGTAGGTCGCCAGTCCAACGTACGCGTCCATAGCTGCAAGACTGAGGTGGTAGTCGCGAAAGGCGGCGTGAAAACAAGGACAAATTGAAGCTTCTACAATGACTTGAACAAGTTTTGATGATGAGGTTGTCGTCGATGTGACACAATAACAAACTATCCGATGTGCCGTCTACGGCCACGCAGCTCGTCGTTGCAACAATTCCTCAAGCCTTGCGAACAAACATCGCAAACCTTCGGTCTCCACCTCTCATGCCAAGACGTAACTCACCGACCGCCGATTCACTACCATTTGCAGAGCTGCATTTCTTTCTACATCTCTTCTATTGTGTGCTTGATTGTATCAAACAGCAGTCATTATCCATGACGGCAGATGCGACTGTTGCTTATCCGCCATGGAGAGACAGAACATAACGTTGCCGGACTTTTGGCCGGCGTTACAGACTCCAGACTGACCAATCATGGGTTAATTCAAGCACAACGATTAGGGTCCCACCTTATCAGAAAGAGACAACTACAATTCACCCAGGTCTTTGCATCCGACCTACAACGGGCTCTGCGTACAGCGCAGGAGATATGTGAGGCACAAAATGGTCAAAACAAAGAATCGCAGCTCAAGGCATTCGCTTTGACGTTGTTGAGAGAGCAAGATTTCGGGTCGTTTGAACTTCTTCCTTGGCATCGTTCGGAAGATGCTCGAGAGAAAGATCCTAGTCCCGATGATCCAGATTTCAAACCGAAAGAGACAGCTGAAGCTCTCAAGGCAAGGGCCGCTATGTTCCTGGAGGATTTTCTCTCTCCTCTGTTTGCGTTAGACGAAGAATCTGAGCTTACTGTGGCAGTAGTGTCGCATGGGCTCTTCTTAGCTGCTCTTTGGAAAGTTTTACTGCTCAGATTCAGGCCGTCGAGTGTGTCCCTCGGTCCTGAAGTGCTTCTTCCTGGCGTAAGAAGACCCCTCGAATACTTACCCGCCTGGTCTAACACCGGTTTCCTTGAGCTCGAGATACGACAACTGTCTGTTATCAACTCCGAAAGGCAGCTGACACCACCAGAGTCCAACATGACTATGATGTCAACCAGCAAGCTGAATGCAACCATGAAGATTCTTGCTATGAATAGCAAGGAGCATCTCGCTAATCTCAAACGCACCAGAGGAGGCGTCGGATCAAGTGCATCTGATGATAAGCAAAAACGATTGGAGACTTTCTTCAAAAAGCCCAAAATGGGCACATGAAGATGAGTTATTCGCATCCTGCATCAGAGGGCTGGCCCTATTATACCACCATTCAGCCAGAAATAGCTGTTCAGTTATGGTAAGCAGTTCCCCACATCTCTCACGCGCCCCTCCAAGGATGACATACCTTTTCACACAGACCTGTTCTGAATCTCAAATGTGGAAGCAAAAATTGTACCAACTGCTGTCTGAAACCACTGCCTCCATCATCGACGTTCTGAAACTCGTTCCATACCAACTGACTAACACGTCTTGTTAGGTCTCAAGGAATACCGCCTGGCGCAACAAGTCACCTTACTGAACGCACTCACAAACACGACCGTAGTGATAGATCTGTGGCATACAATCGCCTCGGGTATCAGGCTCCCAATGGCCAGTGTCGCGCCAGGGCGAATTATGTTGGCATATCTGTATTTCATGTGCTCTGCTGCTCTGCTGCTCGCCCTGAGCTTACGGATTCGTATAATCAGTGTGCCCTGTAGCACACAATGGTCCGTGTTTGCGCCATGAAATAGTCAGGGCTCCTCGAGCGAATCAAATTGCCTGTTTCTCGCAACGCCAAGACGCGCCTAGTCGTGCTTTGGTACACAAGTATCCTGATTCCCAACCTCGTCACTTTACAAGCAAACAGAGACGCCGTAGCACTACTCGGAACAAGCACCAAGGTCTCCTTGCCACATTAGGTAGTCCATAACCGACGCTGACAAAGAGCAACCAAGCAGACCATCAATGACACCAAACAAGCAAAATACAATCGTGAGCTCTTCGTGCAATCAGTTTTGAAGCCTTATCATCCGACTGCCGGCGACGGAACAGAGTCGCTCAAACCCCGCGCTATTAAACACCACGCTGATGCGATCAATAGTCGGGTCATCGTGGACGCCATCGTGTTGGTCTGCACGGTTTCCGCCTCAGCTTGTGAGTTCCACGTGCCGTGCTAACGTCCATATCGAATCTCTTCTTCGTCTCTCAGCTCGAGCACCGGCGAAGGTCACATACAGCTGGTTCGAATAGCTGGACCTTCGAGGCGATACTGGTAAGGTCGAAATTATCGAGGATGGGGAAGAAGGTGAACTTGCATTGGGTGGACTCGGTGCCTCGGGCAGTATAGCACTGCCTATCTCCGAAGCTTGCCTTGTCGCCGCAGGCAGTATAGTGGGCACTGGACAGATTTGCGTTCTCTTGAAGCAAAGGTCCGAAATGATCTTTCTGTCATACATCCACCTCATGAGAGCAAAGTCTGCTCTGATGGTGCCGAACTCTTGCCCCCTACGAAAATGATCGTGACACATATGGCCCAGCATGTTGTTCCAGGCCAAAGCAGGGTCATCTTGAGGTGACTGATCGAACTTCTTGGTGCAGAGGAAGCACGCTGCTGATGTTGGCAACGGGTGCCCGCGAAAGTGCGAGAAGACGTGCAATTTATATTCCCGAACGCTGGAGAAGGTCTCAGCACAGTCAAGTATTTGAAATGGGCAGAGGAGGTCGGCATTTAGCTCTGCGTAATGGGGTAGGGTAAGGACTTCGTCATCACTCTCCAGCACAAAGCCACCTTGGTGGATGCTGGCTATATCTGTTTGTACTGCGCTGCGATCTGTCGATGCGATCGAGCTGCCGCGGGTCAACCCGGGCACCTGGTCTGTCAAGGTTGAGGAACTCATAGACTCAACCTCATGGTCAGAAAGGTCGTGTTTCAAGGTAGGTGGATAAGCTGCTGCAGAACGCTGCCAGAAGGGCGGACTTCTTTCATCCTGGCTAATGTGATCTTCACTGTCAAGTAGCGACCAAGATCGGTGCCGAGGACGCTCTGACAGTGACGGGAGGAACTCGTTGTCCGCGACAGACATTTAGCTTGCTAGAGCATCGTCAAAAGCCGTCTTCATGGTTGTGAATGAAGAGATGCGACAGAAGAAGAGCATGATGCAGCGACCATGTTGACCACAGGTCAAGAGTAATGGTTTGGCCACGAGTATCTAGCCAGCTATTGATAAGCCCGTGGGAGGTGCGATGCGGGGTAGGCATTGAACAATTCCTTACCAGCATGCCCGAGAAAGAGCGATGCAGGAGCGCGGAAGGACAGCAGCAGCTTCCTAGAGCTCGCGTCCCCATCGTCTATCCTAGAACCGCCTTTATGCTCGGATACCGCGTGTCGAATGGTATCAGTGATCGACTAAGGTGCAAGTATTGTCCCTTACTGCGGAAGATCGGTCTGTACAGGACTGGACTAGAGACAAGATCTTTTGAACAGAGCCGTCGGGATTGGTTGAAGGTCCGCATGCTTCTATTGCTTCAGCGACTCATACTGCCAGCGCATGCTCTAGTAGATCCCGACATGCGCAGCTCAAGTGTCGCCATATTTCTTAAGCATTGGGCCGAAGCGCACACCTGTGATTGGTGGCTTCTTTGTTACGCGGGCTGAGCTGCGATCATCTTTGTAAACATACAATCGCATTGTCGGTCGTTTTCTGCGAAGCCCCGTGTACCAATTCTCTTTCCGGAGCCCTCCTAAGGCTTGCGAGTGTGCTCAAAAATAGTGCAACACTGGCCTGCAGAGGTAAATTGCTTCCATTGCGCGCTTCGTCGCATGGTCGTGTCAAGGGCGGCCTGTGCGTGCCTAAAACCGTACACTGGTCGGTGTCTCGCTGACTGTCGATGAAAAGAGAGATCTGGGCTTAGTAGTGGGAATACAGAGGGTGGGGTAGGTATCCGGGCGAATCGAGGACTGAGTTTGCACGAGTGGTTGGGCGGCTGAGTCTACCATTTTTACCTCAGACATATTAACGTAGGATCATGACTTTGTCGACAACTTATTTCCCTACGATATTCTCGTTTTTCCAGCACTGTGCTATGGCTATTACTGGTTGCAACTGACTACTAGACCCAAGCTCATCCGACGGCCTCTGGACCCAGCCCGCTACTCCCTACTCTCTGTGACATGAGCGGGCAGTTGCGGCCCTCAAGGAGCAGATCAGATAGTGAAAGTAAGTAGTCTTAAGGGACAGCCACCCTAATCAGTGTTGCAGAAGACCTGCACTGTCAAGCTCTGGGTTATCGAGATCATCTTGTCTGGTCAACGTCGTGAGTTCAAGATGCCCTCAACAGTCCTTGAAGACTAGAACTTCTTCGCTCGACCACACAAGCTGTCCCTGTGGTTATACAGCAAGCGGCGACACTGACCAATTGCAGTGACTGGCCACGTTGCTTCACCACGACTCGGGCCAAGCCGACAGGTGGTCTCGCTTCACCTTCTACAATAAGTCTAGCAATAGAGCTCTCCAGGATCTCCATGAAGCTCAGAAGCTTGGCTTGGTCCAGTCGGGGATCGTGTACCGGAATCGGCTTCGCTTCAAGGGTCTTTCATCGAGAGTGCCTCGAAAAATAGCTGCGGTTGTATGGAAATTAGATAACCATCCCTGATATTTGAACTTCTTGAAAGCTGTCGTTGTAAGCTTTCTTTCATCAATCTTCGCTTTGCTCCATCCTCCTTCTTCATCTTCTAGCGATCTGTTTTATCAACGTCCATTTTAATCATGCTGTCAACGCTTAGACCGGCTGCTCGAGCAGTTGCTCGACAGGGCCAAACACAACTCTTCCTCCGAGCTGCCTATGCATCAACCTGGAGCGGTGTTAAGCAAGGTCCGCCAGATGCCATCCTCGGTATCACTGAAGCCTTCAAAGCGGACAGCTTTCCCGAGAAGATCAACCTAGGTGTTGGCGCATACCGTACGTAGCGATTGCTCTGCGCATGCGTTAGAGCTAGGTGAAGCAAGGACTGACCATTCGCAGGTGACGACAAGGGAAAGCCATATGTTCTGCCCTCGGTCCGGAGTGCTGAAGAGAAGGTCGTGTCTTCCAAGCTCGACAAGGAATACGCCGGCATCACGGGTGTACCATCATTCACAAAAGCTGCGGCTGTCCTAGCCTACGGTGCCGATTCACCAGTCCTCAAGGAGGACCGATTAGCCATCACACAATCCATTTCTGGCACTGGTGCGCTCAGAATAGGAGGAGCCTTCATGGAAAGATTCTATCCGCAGGGCAAGACTATCTACATCCCCAACCCCAGCTGGGCGAACCACAAGGCAGTCTTCAGCGACTCAGGCCTGGAGGTCAAGCAGTACAAGTACTACAACAAGGACACCATCGGTCTTGATTTCGATGGCATGATCGAAGATCTCAAGGCTGCACCCGCCAAGTCGATGATTTTGCTCCATGCATGTGCCCACAACCCTACCGGTATCGACCCGACTCAAGAGCAATGGCAGCAAATCAGCAAGGTGATCAAAGAGAAGGAACACTTCCCATTCTTTGATATGGCATACCAGGGCTTTGCAAGCGGTGACACCGACAGAGATGCCTACCCTATCCGACTGTTCATTCAGGAAGGACATGGAATGGTCCTCTGCCAGAGTTTCGCAAAGAACATGGGTCTTTATGGTGAGCGAGTTGGTGCTTTCTCCATCGTCTGCGAATCTGCAGAAGAGAAGAAGCGTGTCGATTCGCAGATCAAGATCCTTGTCCGACCACTTTACTCGAACCCCCCCGTCCACGGTGCTCGCGTTGCCTCCGAGATCCTGAACGACGCTTCTCTCAACAAGCAATGGTTGGGTGAAGTCAAGGGGATGGCTGACCGCATCATTGAAATGAGGGCACTCCTGAAGAAGAACCTAGAGGACCTTGGCAGCAAACATAACTGGGACCACATCACAAACCAGGTACGTTGTCAAAGACTTTCACTTGTAATTGCTGACTCGTTTCGCAGATTGGTATGTTCGCATACACCGGTCTGAAGCCTGAGCAGATGGACAAGCTGGCTAAGGAGCATTCCGTATACGCCACAAAGGACGGCCGTATCTCGGTTGCTGGTATCACTACCGGCAACGTGAAGCGTCTTGCGGAATCGATCTACAAGGTCACTGGCTAAATGTATGCTTGAGGTTCCGATCGACAGCGTGGCAATTCCGCCGTTGCCAGCAGGGTCCGCTTAGTAGATGGGGTGTTCTTTCAAGCCAGGTTTGGCACATTGGTCGTCTTGCGTAGAAGCTGGGGCATCCGGCGAGCGCGCAATCGGCACACTTTCTATGTGTCAACCTTATAGAAAAGGCAATGTTTTACCTATCTACGGTAACGCATGTTGATTCTGGAGACAGTATCTCCAGGGTGCGCAGGTAACCTTTTACGTGGAGTCAGTCGATTCGACCGCCACGCGGTCGGCTTTAGTCAAGAAACCATCCTTGAGTGCCAATCCTTCGATGCTTGAAACTTCTCAAACCAGCAGACGATAGTCTAAATGTTTCAGCTTGCAAGCTCGGGGATATGAGTAGCTCCCAAGGCCATGCACACGTCCCATGGCCCACATCAAGAGTCCTCAGTAGAGGTCAGTATGGGCATAGTCTAGGGAGAAAGTATTGTTCAGCTGACGGGAAGAGGGTGGGTGTGCATTGAAGGTGCTTCTGCAATTTCAACTAGCAATGCAGCTTGACGTAGTGCAGCCGTTAGGTTGCTCACTCTGGTCGAAATTCGTTCTAGCGCACCCACTAATTCTGGGACCCGAGTTCCTAAACCACATGGACCCTCGATCTTAAACGGAAGCTCCTGGAGTTCACTGTTTCGTCGACGGTTATCGTGCAGCACACCGGGCTTTCAAACTTGACCTGCCCTTGTCAGAACACACAGACAATGCTGCTAACTGCACCCCGCTGGAATCGTTTTCCAGAGGCAGTGCGCTTGCTTTGCCCATCAGGTCGACTCTTCCTTATTTCGCTGACGGCATCCTCTTTCTCCTGCTGGCGACTATCGATTGGTATGACGCCATCGACCGAACTTTGTGCTCTTCTTGCTCATACGTGAAGCGTGTACAGAGATGATCTGAGCTCCGTCTTCCAGGGACGACTACTACGGGGTTAAGCTGAACAGCGCACCTGATAGGCATGCCAACCGAGCAGCTTCACCGGGGCTCTTTTGGGAGATTCAAACTCTGCAGCTCGTCAGTCGTGCCCCCTTGTACCATGCACACATCCACAGCGCACGCGGTATGGATCATGACTGACGTCGGGATGGACCACCGATGAGCACGAACCCAATAGCGCGTGTCGTGAGCTTCGTGGGTGACCATGGCCTCATTAGCTCGACTCGCTTATTTTGAATCATATCCACGCCATCGTCCTATCCGTCAACTGCTGCCCGCTCTTGGCTCTCCTTCTTGACAGGCTGGGGTTGCGACCTATGAAGCGAGGATCGTGTGAGCCGCACTTACGGTAGTTTCCCCATGTTTCTCGGTGCTTGCTACTTGTAGAATTGGTTTCAACAGCTCCTCCTTTGGGAGGTCTGTGCGAGCTGCGTAGCATCCGTGCTTGCCGAAGCGGATTCGCCGACAGTATTGCCTCCGACCACAAACTTCTCAATCGTTGCGATGCTTGGCGAGGCTCTACACAAACGAAGCTGGACTGTTCGCTAATATTGTTCCATGGGAACGCGTAGACAGCTAAGTCGGACGCCTGCTAACTCTAATGCAAGGGCAAGTTGCAAGACCGGTTTCATCTACGAAATAAAAGCATATTCTATCGAAGAGACTTCCTGTCGCGAGACGTTCAACATTTTGTATGGTCATTTATGATGATTCGGATTAAAGTGGGCCGAACACAGAGTTTGTGGTATCGTTGTTCGCAGATCCCACTCGTCATAATCTTTCCTCTTGACGATCCCGCACCTCAACCACTTCAAGCATTGATCATCATCATCTTCTTCCTGCTCTCACCACTAGTCTGGTCTACTTGGCTGTGCCTTCATCTCATGCACAACCGGTAGCCTGATCCCCTTCGGTGTAGATCGTTGTGTCAAATTCGGACCCTTCACCAATCGGTAACTCCTCTTTTGAGCACAACCACAAAATTCACATCTAAGTCTTAGTACAAGCATACCTAGCCGTTCTATTGAAGACCCCCGGTCAGATATCACATCTTTGGGTCCTGTAAGTGCATTTGTCACCCCTGCCGCCTGCGAGACAACGCTCTGGAAATGGTCGAATGTGATGCTGTTTGAGGCGAACATTGCTTGAGAACCCCTCCTCGACCGACGAGGAAGTAGCAACACCCCACCCACTTGCTCCTCCTTCACACCGACCTTTCTTGACAACATCATTCATACTCGTCATATCTGTTCAGAGCCGCTGCCGATCGCACGCGCAGCGGGTACAGCCAGTGCACGATGAAAGCTTGTGGTCCCTGGACTCTGGCTCGCAATCCCTTCTTTCCGTCATCCTTCGGAAAGCTCTATCACTAGGCCGGTTGTCCCTTGGCAGACTTCATCAACAGAGGACTTTCGGCTCTCAGCAGGTGTTGGTATTGACGGTGACCATATGCTCAGGGTCTCTGCCGTCTCCTGCGTTCGAACCTTGGACACTTGAGTGATCGTACCACAGCACCGAGGATTCTATGCAAAACCTCCGATTAACTCCAAAGAAAGCTCTTCGGAACGTGCAATCACCCAATCTGAAGGCTTAGCCCACACCAGGTACTTTGCGACCTTACCGGATACCAAGGAACAGCTTCGAAACCATCATTGGCCAGCAGTGCAAGCAGAAGAGACAGCACAACAGCCTTTCTGTCCATCACGCACTAACACTGTCTTTCTCATAGGTTGCTATCTGGTTTCATTCGATTTCCTCTCGTTGCATTGACTCGACTTCGAACTACACAAGATGACAGACGTACGTCGAATCATGTCCCTGCCACAATCCTCCCTCCGACGGCAGAGGTAGCAACCGAAAAAGAGCACTATGCCTACTTCAATCGGCCTAGATATACCAACTGCATACTGATACGCTGGGTGCCCTTAGATTGAGGAATTCGATTTCGGCGACAATGTGGACACTGCAACCTTCGAACAGATCCTCGACATGGACGACGGCGATGAAGATGATGCTCATGAGTTCTCCAAATCAATCGTTTTCGGTTTCCTAGATCAGGCAGACTCGACGTTCGCCAAAATGGAAACATCAAAGTATGTCAGGCCGAACAAGTCATCCCCATGTGGTCGGAATGCTAATACACTCTGTGCTAAGGAAGGACAAAGACCTGAAAGAGCTGTCGAGCTTAGGTCACTTCCTCAAAGGATCATCCGCCACATTGGGCTTCACGAAGGTGAAGGATGAATGCGAGAAGATCCAGCACTACGGCCAAAAGAAGGATGAAACTGGCGCCACCGACGAACCGGACGAGGAAAAATGTTTGCGTCTCATTGGAGAGTCTATAACAAAGGCCAAGACAGCATACGATGAAGTCAAGCGTTTGATGGAACAGTACTATGCTAAATTGGAAGGCAGTGCCTGATACACTCTCGTCCTAGAAACAGACCTAAGACCTACTCCTGCCACACAGCTGTTTGAGGTTCAGGCATAGCCGAGTGCGGCCACAACAGGATAGAAGATGGTGGCGTTGCATGTTGGACAAGTCCTTGAAAGCATGTCCAGCATTGATCAAGGCTGACAGTACCCTAGCAAGTCTACCAATGCTATCTTCAATCGTTATAAGTACACGCTCCTTGTGGAGGTGCACTCCGACCCGACTCTATGTGGTTCCCAACAATGCTGGCGAGAGTAACTCGCACGGCTTCGATCTCGCCCGAAGACCTTGAGGTCAATGGCACTTGGGCACGATCTGGGACTGGGCTGTTATGACAATGCTGCTTCATCGTCAAAATTTTAGCTAGGATTTTCCAAAACCGATCGCGCTTTTCACTAACCATGCTTGCATTCTGATCAGACTCACGCTTCAACACCACATACACCATTATTCTTACAGCGCTTGTTCAATGGACAATGATGCATTGCTCACATAACATTGCAAATGTTCCGGAGTCGATCCTCAGCACGACCTGCCCTACAGCCACTTACGATCTAGCCTGGTATCTGCTGCGATGCTTCGTTACTCTAGAAGTTGCCCACCACGATCCTCTGCGCATGAATCTAATCACGAATAAGTACTATCTTCCTCTCTATACCTCCCTCGCAAAGTCCATCCCATTCATGTCTAAAGAGTGCGACTATAGCCATTAACTTTACCGCAACGCAAACATGCGGGTCACACCATCAAGATGACTGCCATCTTCCCCATGCATTGTACGCGAGAGGCCAAATCTTCCTGCGCCAACGACCAGTCGCACAGGTCAAAATCTCCCATCTGCTTACCTACCTCCAATCGATCAATTACTCTTTCGACAACCATCGCAGCCCAAGCACCCCTTCGTACCCAAAGTCAAACCGTGATGACATGGGGAGCCTAGCAAAGACACGACAGATGAAACTATGGCACCGTACAATAGACGACAAAAGCAGAACCGAGTGAAAGTGTTAGAAAGAGAGAAAAGTCACAACAAATAACTGTGTGAAGCAAGCACAACCGCCTGGTGCAGGCACACACCTTTCAATCCCAAAAGCACGGGTAGACGGGAGCATCCTACAGAAGGCACCGCACGTGTGACAATCGAGGGTGCCGGACATTTACCACAAAGAGGGAGACTACGGCCTAGTGGCCAGACAGATCCATGCACAGCCAGATGCCGAACGAGGAAGGCACGACCTCAAAGTTCGTCGAAGAACCCGCGCAGACACAACTACGAGAAAGATGCAACCACCACCACCACCACCACCACCACCACTAGCAGGACACGAGGCATCCGAGGCACGATGATGTTGCGACTCAAAACAGCAGGGGCCATGCACGTTATCACACCGCAACAAGCGCAAACTGCGAGACGGACCGGGAAACGCAGTCACGGCCCGCTAGAAAGGCCAGACAGACAGACAGACAGACAGGCACCAAGCACCGACAAGGGGAGACGCAATTCAAGCTGGACGGAGCAGGTGCGCATCGTCTAGATCAGGAAACGCGACTATCCGCGCTGGAAGTCCGACAAGCAGTATCCGGACAGGGCGGGTCTAACCTCGAACCAGGACAAACCACGCACGACCTCAAACCCGTACGAGCACGGCAGGCTCTCAGTCGACGTACCAAAGGAAGGAAGGAAGGAAGTAAGTGAATGTGCTACCATGAACATCACCTTACAGATACAAGGAGCGCGTGAAAATCACTACAGTGAAGAAAGGAGGTGCAGTACATGGCCGACCAAGCAAAGGCGCCGCCGCTCTCATACAGGACGCGGCGGTCACAACACCGCGACTGACAGAACAGGAAGAGTGAGACGCGAGCCTCATCACGAGGCATGCAAGCGCTACTGTAGACAAGACACAGGCGTTTCCTACCCGTTAGGTAGGACGGGAAGGCGCAGCTGGCTGTAGAGCAAGGCGGGAATCCTCACAAAGGCACGCGCGGAGGTTGCGTTAGGCTGAGGAAGGCACGACCTAATTTACTGCAAGTGTCATGCAGGAGGCTGCGCCTCCGAAGGAGGAAGGTGCTACCTGCTATCGATGGGTACTAAGGCGCGAGTGTAAAAGACAAGGACCTTTGACGACGACAGCGGAAGGTGCGAGTCGAACCCGACAGCAGCAGTGGCGGGATTGTCAAATTCCATCAACGAGAGACACAACGCCACATGGCACAAAGAGTCGCAAAGCAAAGAGGCGTGAGTAGCAATCGGCTGTGCATTTATTCATACTTGGGAACTATATAGCTGTACTACACACGCAGCCATGTGTGTGCAGTATCTTCATGGTTGTCTGTGCTGAACTGATAAGCAACGAATAGGCCGCTCAGAACGCTTAGGAGGTGAAGATCCAGAGCAATTGTTTCCATCGCCCTATCCTATTGGGCGCGTACGGACATCGGGGGGTATCTGAGTGGAGTGGTTGTTTGGAACGCCCATGTCTGTCAATGTGAAGGTATTGTGGTTGAAGAAGCCGGTCGCAGCCGTATAGGGTCAGTAGACGCCGCTCTGCTGCTGCGGTATTTGCTGTACCACGTCACCACTGCGCATACCAGCATTGATCTGAGCAGCCAGTTGGCTATTCTTCATGATTGCGAATGCCTCCGGATCTTCTCTTTCCAGTACGCGCAATTCTTGGGCATTGATGCCTAGTTCTTTGATTAGATCGTCTGCGCCCTTCTGCCGTACTTGGTCCCTGATGTAGTCGCCCGTATATCCTTCAAGCTTCTGCCTGAGTGCGGCAAGGTGTGCTGCTTCTGGCGCGTCGTCCACTGACGTGTTGTAAAGCAAATCATCTGTACCAGTGGGTTTGAGGACCTCGCGGCGCATTTGCTGACCGAAGCGGTGCATGCGACCTTCTTCTTGGGCCTGAGCTCGTGCAGCTAATGACGTACCGGACTGTGAACGCACGAGGTTAGAATATGGATTCGGTACCCCTTCGTTCTGTGGTGCTTCTTCAGGCGACGTCAAATGAGAGAGTAGTGGCCCTGCTGGTGGTTCGTGGTAGGATGAATTCCCAGAATCAATGGAGAGCATTGATGGTGACTGTCTTGGTCGCGACTCAGGGTATTCATCTTCGAACCTCTGAATTGTTCGTTCGAGTGTTTGGTCAAGGTACGTGAGGCGACCTGGCTATTGTTAGCATCGAGAACATGAAAAACAGACGAAGACTAACGGTAGGCATCCATATTGCCTGCTCGATCCTCCTTGACCATAGCAGGACGGAGCCGTAAGCGAATCTTCCGAGCACTCTCACAAAGCTCGAAACTGACATCCTTCGGTTTCTTCGACCCTGACGGTCTACCACTACCTGGAATTGGCGTTACAGTGCCACTAGCCGACGGGCTCATGTTTCGAGACTGCATTCGGCTCGCCTCCTTGTTACCAAGGAACACGCCTAGAGCCTTCACAATACCCGTCGAGGCGATCATATAGTCTTCGTCCGGAGCAGGTTCATCGTTGTCGTGATTTTCGGAGTACCCCTCCATGTGTCCAACAAGGTGTAACAAGACTTCTGGGGCTTGTTTGTCCAGCTTCTCCGGCATAGACTGATCCTGGACGCCAAAGTCACTCAAGGTTGTCCTTTCAAGGTTGCGCAAGCTATACGCAACAACCTGAGATGAAAGAGCTTTGACGACTTCGCTGCTGTCCTGACTGGGTACTTCTAACTCTACAGCCACCAGAGAGTTTGATGCTCTAACAGCCGTCATGAGAGACACAAAGACGGCGCAGGCTTCCTCTTGAGCGTCCGCTTGGCGTGAATTCATGCATTCAACGAGCTTCGGGTTGTCTAATATACTGACATGAGCAAGCGCTAGACAATCCGGGAAGATTTCTGCCAGAGAAATAAGCTGGTTCGGCGTCATGTCAACGTCTGACAAGTGTATGCGCTTCAGACCTCTCATCTGTGGCAGTCGCCGCCGGAGTAGGGACACAACGTCTTTCGGGCCGTTAAACAGCGCGTGGTTTCTCGAAAGATCGATGAATTTGAAGTTGCGCAACGACGTGAGATGGTGCAGAATTGCTCGCAGATCCTCGACGTCCAAGTTGCAGTCTGCTAAGCTCACAGCGAATAATGGGTTGTTATCGTCCAACACTTGGGTTAGTAGGTGACCACGCCCGTTGAGATCATTGCCACCCATGTCGAGACCTTCGCAGACGCCCGAACTCACGTATCTAACAATATGGGCGAGTGCGTCGGTGTCGAGGTGGTTGTCCGCGAGTCCAAGCCGCTTTATCCTGCATTTCATGACGCTCTCAACGAGCTCCGAAACAGTGTAAGTCGAAAGGTTGCAACCACTAAGTATTAGCTCTTCTAGGCGACTTCCAAACCTTTCGGCTAGAGCGCGAGCGAACAGCTGGCTCAGATCGCTGCTTTTGGGTGGTAGCTCTTGCGAGTTCGTCAAACCAGTTGAGGCTGTGCTGATCCTTGATAGATCGCCGCTCGCACTTGCTGGGAAGGGAATGCCAGACAGATCAATAGCGCGTAAAGACTGACATAGGTGAATGAAGAGGGCAATGTGCCTCCAGCCAAGAGCAGAGACAGCGGAGTTATTCTTCAAGGAAAGCTTCTCGATTACTCCCATTTGCTCAGCATGAGAGTTCCCAGGAGTGCTTCGTGGGAGTTTACGATTTGCGCGTGCTTGTTCCTGAGTTTTGCAGCCCGATAAGCCAGACAGAACGATTCTGAGAGCCTCGTCCGACAAGTTGCAATCGTCCATGATCAGTCTCCTCACAGGGACGACGGCAAGCCAGTCACCGAGGGTCTGGATATCTGGCAAGGACAACTGGGTTCCCGACAGGTCAATAGAGGCGACGGTGCCTGGGGCCTCGGCAAGTGTTGCTGACGGTTTCGATATTTGCTCTTTCATGACTATGAGTGCCGCGGTCTCACGCAGTTGGCAACACCTCTTGTATATCCGGAGAGGATCAGTGGTCGGCTGTCCTTTCTTCGGTGTCGACGCACCAGGTGGGGTAGGATTGTTGCTCGAATCCGAGTCGTCGTCCAGGGTGAGCTCGAGCGGGATCAGGCCGTTGGCCACTGCATGCCGTCTCTTCTTTTCTTTGCGTTCTTTGCGCTCTGCTTCCGACCGCTTCTTCTTCTCCTTCTTACGAGTCGTTGTCGGCGGGTCGGGATCATCGGGCTTGCTCTCGACTTGCAAGTCCGCCTTTTGTACTTCCTTCTCTACCTTCTGTTCCACATCTCCCTTCTTCTGCTCTTCTTGGGCGACAGCTTGGGATTCGTTGCCAGGAATCGGATTCGACTCTGGGTTGCCCTCGGCAGTGGTAGACTTCTTCAAGGCGGCGCCTTCGCTTCTCTCTTTCACCTTGGCGTTCTTACTGCCGCTGCTAGTGGGAGCTGCGACTGGGTTGGAGCTGGCTGCAGACTGCTCCTGCTGTTCGTCTGACTGCGCAGCGATACCAGCAATCTCCACATCGACTCTGAAGGCAACTCTTCTCAGCTTGTTCTGGTCGAAGTCAGCGATCTTTGTCCTTTGGCGGTGCTGGTCAATGTTCAGGGTTCTGCGAGGGATTGGTGCGGCGCCAGTGCCCGCACCTTTGCCCAGCGTAGCAGTGTTGCCCGAGGACAACCTTCGTAAAGCACTGAGGAAGCCCGGATGATTGTCTAGCTTGGTTTCGGTGCCAGCAGCTACGAGCACCGAAGGACGTCTAGGCCCAACATGAACAGGCTTTTCGTCACTGCCGACATTCTCTTGATTCATATTCTGTGCTTCGAAAGGATTGCTTTTCTCCTGAGCTGGACTGGCCTGAGGACTCTTCCCGCTCTTCATAGACGACACGCTGTTGCTGCGCGAGGACTTGCTGTCACCACTCGATGAGAACTTGGACCCAAGACTGGAGAGCCACGACGACCTACGTCCCTCCTTCTTCATGGAAAGCCTCGAGGGCTTGTTGTCTTCTGCTGGTGAGGGTTTCTGGCCAGCGGCCAGTTTCGAGACTGGAGGTGTCTGTGTTTGTGGCGTGACCAGCCCTGGTTCGTGGGCTGGGGGAACATGCTGCTGGCTATTAGCATTGCTTGTCGGCTTCTCTTGTGGTACAGCGAGAGGGTCGACTGAGTCTTGGTTCGGTGCAGGCGTTGGTGGCGCATAAGAGGCAGGGCCCTTCGACTTCGATTTGGCCTCAGGGACACTGCTCGCGGCGGGATGTGATGATTCTGCAGCTGGGTTGCTGCGCTTTAAGCTGGCATGTGGATCTACATGGTGCGATTGAGTATTAGCACGCGTCCGGGGTTGCGATATCTCATCGATGTGGTTGCGCGTGGAGTCTACCTTTCTTGTGTATTAACCAGTCAACATCGAGAACACCTTGTGCCTTGTCCACCAGCTGCTCGCTACCTGCCGGTGCTGCCAACGCGGATGTCATGCTGGCGATCACACTGCACTGGGTTGAAAGACTATGCTAGCAGGACGACAAGGACATCGATGCTTGCTTGAGAGATCAAGAGTCAGATCGACGACGGTGAGGCTTCGGCGGGGGCCAACAAGCGGAACTCGATAGCCTAGGTCTTAGAGGCTGATCCAAGGTCGACCGGTAGGTAGCTTACTCTACTTTCCAGCAGATTAGACGCTTCGGCTGATCATGCTTGCCATACATCATCGCTGTAGATCCAGACCCTAAACCTGCTTGGACTGCTTGGTACAGCCTGCCGCTTCGAGACGTGCGTGAGGGGTCAAGCATATCACACTGCGGCCAAATCGATGCATGTCAGTGATTGCCGACATGACACCCTCCAAGACTTGAAAGACGGCAGGCAATTATCACTGGCGCGTGTGCACGGTGCATAGGCCTCGACCAAACTGATTAAGTCTTCACCAAGCCCCGAACTTGCACAAAGCTCCGCTCGCCAATTGGTAAATTTAGAGTCTAAGTCGCTAAAGCAAAATGGCTGTGGGCCACCTGGAGTCACGAGTCGACGATTTGGGTAAAATGTCTTGTTCATTCAGTACCCCATACTGAGCAACATGTCAGGCCAGCACTACATGATGCTAGAGAGCATCTTTTCGGCACACTATAGAATTTTGTTCGACTTGAACGGTTTTGATGCGCCATCAACATCAATTGTATACCATTTCATGTCACAAGACGCTTACGAGGCGAGCTCGGCGATCTTTTTCTGGATCCTCTCCTGTCGCTCTTCTCTGGTGAGCTTCTTCTGTCTGTACTTCTTGCCCTCCTCTCTCCAGTAGTCCTTGCCCTTCTTCTCACCCTCGTCGTCGGCCTTCTTGAATGGGTCCTCTCTGATAGCCTTGTGAGCCTCAGCGTACAGGTCCTCGAGACCATCAGCCTCGATGTCGTTCTCGATGTACTTGACGAACTGAGACTTGTATCGCTCCTCGTCATCATCGGCCAAGGTCTCCATGTATTCAGCGACGTGGCCGCCGAAGATGTACTTGCGGAGCAGCTCAGCATCGAGCTCCTTCAACTCGTTGTCGTAACCTGGGAAACGCTTCTCGTTGTGGGGAACCAACAGGCCACCGTCAGAGGCACCCTTCATGGCACCGAAGACACGTGCACCGGTCGAGGTTCGGTGGAGACCGACATCCAAGAAGCACTTGAATGGTCGTCGGCCCTCACCGTCCTCACCCTCGGCGGCTTCGGTGAGCTTGTACTCTCCATCTGGCTCCTCAACACCGACGAAGTCCTCGTCGAGACCGAGCTTCTTGAGGGCTCTTCGGGCAACCAGCAGACCAGTGGCGTAGGCGGCGGCCCAGTTTGTCAGACCGTTCTCAATGCCATATCTTCTGAGCTCGTGCGAGTAGGCTGCGGCGAAGACCTTGTCACCTGAAATCTCAGCCGTGACAATTTGGCAGATCACATCTCGGTTTGTGAATCGGACGACGAGCCTGTACTTTGGTGCGTTGTACTTGTTCTTGGCTTGGCTGATCAATCGCTTTCGGGCATAGTAGTCAGTCTGCGACAAGTCAGTATCCCGCGGCTGCTGTGCTTTCCTGTCTGCTGACCTTGCCGGCTCTTCTGCGCTTGTACTTGGTCTGGAATCTCGAGAAGTATGGGGAGTTCTTGACGCTGGACCACAGTCAGTAGCAGTTCGGGGCACACAGTAATTGTAACTCACAGCTTGGTGAAAGGCATCTTGTCAAGTTGCGCTTAATATTCAAACTTGAAAGATCTGTAAACCTCGAATCAGCATTTTGCGCTGCAGACCAACTCCGCAGCAACATGCAAGGACTCTCTCGTACATCTTGACGGGTCGACAGGAATGCGGACAATGACTTACAAGAAATTTGTCGACACAGAACAGTAAGTTGGCTGCTGTGTGTCGCAAATTGTTATAGAATCCAAGTGTGGGTGGGCCCTAGAAGATGCCAAGCCACAGTTTAAGCCGGGCAAGAATAAGGTCGGGACAAAAACGCTTTTGCACTGTAACCTACACCGTACTAGCACTGAACATGTTGTTTGCACACCCAGTGCCAACTTGAAGAGAAGAAAAGTGCTTTCGTCTTAAAGTGCCGCCTTTGCAGAAGCACTATGCATTGCATTCGATATGAGCCGCTATGAACGCTGTCTCGGGTATTTCGTCTATGGCATGTATATTTCAAGCTTTTGGGGTGTCGTTAATGCTGTCGTTAGATCGTGAATCAGATGGTGTCATTTCCTTCATGAATGGTAAGTGCTGTCGTAGCCAAAATCGCTCTGTCTCGCAGGACATAGGTCACCCCAGATGAGACCGAACCATGGATGTGGGAGTCGAATGGCTACTAGACCTCCACGATCCCACTCTTGAAAGTCTCAGTTTTGGTCCTCAGAATGGTCGACAGCGCTTGCCTGCTGTCCCAATTTCGTATCGTCCAAATTTCTAAGTCCCCGTGCCATGAGAGCTGCATAGGCTCGTCTATTGCCGCGCCTTCTGCTTCGTCCAACCACTCTGCCCATGCCTTCGTTTTCGGAGCCCAGCCTGTACTCAGCAGCCAGTCCTTGCTGCCTGTCACTGCTATAGTCTTCCATAGCGCCTCTGTGTACGTCTGTGGCTGGTCTTTGATCTTGTCTGTGGAGCCGCGAGGAGGTATACCACCACTCAGCTTGACGTGTCTCAGCTTCAGCCGGCTCAGATCCCAGTGCTTGGCAGGAGGCAACGCAGCCCCAATCCAGTAGGCGATGTTAATGCCCATGTAAGACCCAGCAAAGGCTACCTGTAGATAGATCGTAGAATTGGCCAACGAGATAACCCCGGCCATGAGGAGTAGTGTCGAGACCAAAGACAGAAAACGGTACACAGGGGTGCTCCGAACGGAATAGATACATCGCTCAGATGCATTGAAGTAAAGGTAGCGTGCTGTTCGTTCGCTACACTTGACCACAATGAAGGCGCCCTGGGGATATTTGATCACAACATCGCCTGGCGGTGAATGCTTGTCTGGTTTCGGGTCGTTCGGGGTTGGTTGCCACTTATTAGCGATACCTGTATTTGTACTCAATAGTGAAAGCGAGATGGTGGCTAGCAGAGCCATGCCGTCATGATAGTACAGAGACAACGCAAAGAGGGCCGCACTCATGGCGAAGCCGAGGTATGCCAGTATTGCTAACGGTCCGTATCTTTTGATTGATGGTCGAGGCACACGCTCATCCTCCTCTACTCTCACACATTGCACGGTATTCGCTGCCAATTTGTCCCCTCGGTGTAGGGCATGAGCTACATGGTGGATGTCTTCGCTCGCATTGCCCGAGTGCACTCCAACGACTTTTGCGTTGGAGGTAGTCTCGAGCTTTTCGGGTCTCTGGGTCTTCAGGAATGTTTGAGGAGCAGGAATCAAGCGTGGCAGGTAGATCAGGTAGCTCAAAGTCGCTACTTGTGCAATAGGCTCGAGTGAACCTTCTCCGAGAATCGCAAGGAAACCTGAGAAAGCGTTAGTGCTCAGTACCAAGAGGCGTCGGGCTGTTCTTACCAACAATATCGAGCTGGAATGATTCGGTATCGAAATGCCGTATGAACGACAGCCTCATTCTCGCTAGTGTTGTTAATGTTGTAGCAAGTTAGTCTCGACACAACTTGGGTCCTCGCATGCTACGGCCAAACCTCGAAGAAGACATTGGAAACCGTGAATAAGGATCGGAAGGGATTTCGCCCTGTCACAGCCACCTCGAGGACAGCACACTACAACCTGCATAATGCTGATGTGTGGAGGAAAGCCATGCAGGACATTTGCTTGTCGCAGAAGTTCCGCAAGTGATCGACATGTCTAAAGTGGGCTGGTCGGGCGTGCCGTCCCACCGCCAAACCCGCCCATGACCGGTGAGCAATCGCCAGCCTCCAGATCATCAACAGACTACACAGCACCATGTCGTTTCAATTAATCTATACGTGCAGGACGATGAATCCAACAGAGTGTGAGTTCGTTGCAGATATGTACAATATATCAATGGGATCTTTAGCTATCAGTCACATCCCGTAAATCTATCGCCAGAAGTGTCGTGTCTATTTTGTTGTTGGTCATAAATTCGTGCATCATGCAGCTGTTTGCAGCTCGGGATATCACAAGAAACAAAAAAGCCTCCCTGATCAAGCACTGAGGTACGCCTTCCCAATAGTGTACAATATCATCGCCTCTTGGCTTCTATCTCCCTGTTCAGCTTTCTTTGCGCCGCCAATCTGTCATGTTGGGCCGCCGGCCCCTCACCGTCAGTGTGAGTCTGGCCACGACTTCGACCTCGTTCACCTGTATTGCTTCGTGACAACATCTTGCGAATAGAGGTGTGACGAGATGGCACAGCTTCAGGACGATGATAAACAATAGGCTCTTGTTTACTGATGTGACAAAAGAGTGATGAGAATATGAGCTCTTCCCCGTTACTGTTGTACAATGGCAGATGCCGATATCCTCGTTGCAAACTGTCGAGCTTGGCGGTGAAGACCGCCAACTCCTTGTGGGAGTTCTTGGTCGCAGCACACACCACAAACCGCACAAAGACGAGCTCCGGATATTTAGTTTCAAGCGTCAAGTCGAACACGTCGTTGAACTGTGGGTTGTAGCCGTTCTCAGGAACTGTTTTGGTTCGTCTGCTGAGGGGGCTGCCAATGCCATGGTAGCCATTCGCCCTAGACACCTCTTCGCCGCCATGACCGTAGGCAATGCCGCGTGCCTTGTCCTCGGCGCTGAACATTTGTACTTGCACAAACGGACTGATAAGATCATTCTTGCCCATTATTGATAACAAAGGAAGTTGTTGAGCTGAAATGATCTTGACCGAAAAGTTGATTCTGTTGTGAGGTAATTTGACCTTCTGCTCTGCCGCAGTGTCGAAGCGACAGGGATCTCGTAGATATTGTGGCTTCAAAACGTAGCCAGTACGGTCATTGCCGGCTGCAAACATGGCTTGATTCATTTGCATGTGGATATCATATGTCTGCCAATTCAAGGCCACCATTTGTACACCGCGCCTCCAGAATGTGTTGGGATCGAAATTCGAGCTATTCAACCTGGTGCCCCGGGGGTAGATGCGGCACATGAAAGAGGTGTTGTGCTTCTCGAAAGGAACTTTGCTGTCCTGGTGCTTTGACACGGTCACAGCTGTGTTTTCGTTGATGGAGAAGATGTGGTTAAATTTCTGAAAGTTGAGATCAGCAGGAGAGCGATAGGAATATCCTTGCATGTAGACACCGAGCGCGGCCAATTCCTTCGTAATCTTGCTTGTCTTTAGGGGTCCACTGGACTCTGCGTCTGTCCGTGCGGCCGCATTGGCGTCGCTCTCATACTCCTCCTCGCTTGTAGGGGACATAGAGCGGTCGGTTGGTGACGCTATGGAGTCGGGTGGACTCATCAGGTTTGGGGAGCCATCCGCCATAGCAGTCAGCTGTGAAGAAACGGCATGCGACGGCACAGATCTTCTGATCGGAGAGCTCGTGCTTCGTTGACGGGCGACCGGTATGCTCTCGCCAAGTGAGCTCAACACTGGGTGAGCATTAGTGGCTTTGACCTTGATCAGGATCCTGTATCTGAGCTCCTCGGGAGAGGGCAAATCATGGGCATGATCCGGGAGAGGGTACAGAAGCAATCTCGAAGGATCAATTTCCTTTTTCATGATCTCGACCATCCGCAACTGCTGACTGGGGCTGCAATGTACTTCAAGAGACAATATGACTGGGTATGACGAGACGTCGAAAGCGCAGCGGTTGATAGCTCGAATGACCTCATCGAAGGGTACAGAGGTGGTACCTGTGAAGCCATGTGTGACGCGAGGGTTGTTGTTCTCTCCGTTCCAGCAGTCGATCTCGACAGAGCGACATCCCCTCCTAAGGGCGGTCACGTAAGCCTCAACCGATGAAGTACCATTGACCTGGCGGCCGGTGAGATACGTATTGTGAGAGGTTGAGATAAAGTATTCATTGATTGGTCGATCAAAGGTCGAAGGCGTCTTCTCGTTGAGAGCATATACATGGCATTCTCTGGAAGTGATGAAAGAAGAGAAGGCATTGAAGTCCATATATTGGCCTTGTGTATGTTGTGGAACAGAGCATTTCGACCTCGCGGCAAGTTGATCGAACCGTTCAACCCAGTGACTATAATTAGCGTCGACATTGATGCCTTGGTCTCGCTGCAAGAAGCGCAAGAAATCGGACATGCTCACACCGTCGATGCCCCGTGTTTTGAGCTGATTGAAGAGCGGCTTAATGTCGACTCTAGATCGTAGTCGGTCTACGAACGTGCGAAATTGCTCGAAATCCAGCAAGCCACTGCCATGGATATCTGCGGTGTTGAAAGCATCTTGGACAACGGCTTTGGGGCAATGAATATGTAGCTTACGGCATAAACGTGCGACCGCGGGCAAGTCCAAGCCATGGGATTCCGTATTTGATTTGGCAAATTCCGCCTCCCAATGTGCTCGAAGAGCTGACACCCGTTCTGCTCCAGTCATCTCGGACATCATTTCCTCTCGATGTTTGCCCAGGGCCTCGAGTGTCTTAACCCAAAGTCGACACAAATGGTTCGTCTTGGCAATGAGGTGAAGAGTCTTGGTGCCTTTTGCAGACTGTGACTGGGCATAGGTGATAGTGCAACAGCATCTAAGGTCGACATCTGGTCCAGCCACGTCTTTCCAAGTGCTTGCTGCGTCGGCGCCATACCTTATGCTCGTAATGTTGTCGATGCAGAACTCCTTCTTTGTGCCGAGCTTTCCTGGCCACGAGACAGAGCCGCTTTCCTTGTCGAGCAAGAACTTTTTGGGTGTCCACCCCAGTCTCGTAAGCTTCTTGAGTGTTATGCCACCCAACAGCAGGTCGGGTACAGCTGGGGCTTCGATCTCTGCTCGGGGTTCGGGACGAGCAGAAAAGTCGTTTATGAAAGTTGTATCTTCTGGTGAGCCAAGATTGGGGTAAAGTCCAAGACCATGTGGTATCTCGGGCACCGGATCGTTCGTTTCAAAACTTGCGGCAGTCGATGTCTTGCTGTCACTCCTGCGGCGGGCAACAGGACCTGAGCTGGGGTCCCTCTTGATTGCGGCGCCGGACGAAGTGGTGCGTCCTAATCTACTGAGAGCGCGCCTGCCTGAGGATATTGTGCGTGTAAGGCCGTTCTGCCGTGGTGCAGAAGAAGAGAGTGCAGCTGACATAGAAGCAGGAATGATTGGGTCGGGTAGATTTAAGATGTCAACGGTAGGCAGCGAGTACTGCTGCTGGTAGGAGAAAGTGTATGGAGAGCTCTGGAAAGACCAACTCGGGCTATCGGTAATCGATGAGGCGCTGTTGGTGGAAGCCGGGGGGACCATAAAGACTCCATTGGTAGAGGTTTCGACGCGCTGGCTGGAAGCCATGCGCTTGATCGAGCGTCGCGGAGGATGTGAAGGGGAGGACTCGCAGGTCCCACCCCTCTGACTCTCTGTATCACCCATTCCGACCGCCATCACGCTGTCTATAGTTGTTGTTGTCGTTGTTGACTTGTTTGTCTTGTCCATTGCTGACTGTGGGCTGTGGCTTTGCTCAGCCATGGGCCGGCTAGGCTGTTGTAGATGCGCCATGTGTTGTTGTGCTCTTGGTGAGACCGGCTCGTGGTTTGAGACTTGGTACGATTGACATTATATTTACACGAGCGGTTGTCCTTCCAGAGGTGATATCGCCGTTCGACACAGTAGGCGTAGGAAGCCCTATTCGGGCAAGGCTTAGCAAGTTTGCGCCATCGCTGCGCTGGTTGTCGAACTCTTGCGGGCTTCAGCACAGTGAGACTCAAAGATGTGTTGTACCGTTGTGCTCGGCTGTTACAGAGGGCTGCTGCCGTCGCAAAGTGGTCGAGGTAAGGTTGGGTGGTCGAGGAATGCAGGGTGAGTCGGTGACGGTTGCGGTGGATTGAATTGTGCGCAAAGGAGCGGACGAGCAGATTTCGCAGGATTGAAGGAGCTGCTCAGATCTGTGCACAGCACAGCGGGCGATTATTAGGCTGCGAGGTCAATCCTTGGAGTTGGGTTTCTTTTGGTCGATGTCTCGTGAATCAGTCGAAAAGAGGGCGATGCGTCAAGAGGAGTTCCTGCATGCAGCATACCTTCGATGGGTCAAAATTTACCGCACAAGGGCGTCGCAGTCTGCACAGAAGGAGCGTGCCCCAAGATTCTCCTGGTGGGGCTGTTAGGTATGCTTGCCCCTTACCGGTTTTCCAGCACTGTTTCCTCACACGCCCCGTAATAAAAATAGTCTTCCCAACGGCAACCTCTATCAGTGGTCAGATCCAGCGATATATGGACACCAGTGATGGCCTAACGGCGAATGCGGGTGCCTTCGACTGACGTTGTTCCTGGCTAAACCTTGAAGGTCAAGACCCCTGTCGCTCATCGTGCTCGGCTCGGGCTGTCTGGAATAATAGCTTTGATTTGTTCTTGTGGCTCACTAAGTACCGTCTATCCCATACGTGAAACTCGAAGTAGCGGCATAACATTGAACGGCTTTTTTGTACGCCGAGTCCACGAGTACAGACTACACATTGGCGGGACTGAAGTACAAGCGCCACGTGTGTCAGGCCACTGTACTTGTTTTCTTTACTTGGTACGAACACAAAACCTGTAGGGAGCCAGCGTGTGGTCGATCGACTGCAGCGACCCCTCCAACCTACCCGACTCTTCCGGACCGAAGACCGTGAATGCCTCGATTGTGAAGCAACGCCTGGGGACATATTCGTTTCCCCACGCCAGCAGCATGCGTGCAGGAAACGAGGGTGCTTTGCATAATTCATGCATTGCATTCACACGACATCTTCGTCCACTACCCATTGAACGATGTCGCGACGCGCCGAACAGCTGCAGCTATCGGTCTGCGAAAGAGCTGGGGGAGGGTTTGGGGGATGTCGCATATCCTCATCCTACATGCGGTCTACGTACGCGGCACAGAGGAAGACCTGAGCAACGTGGCCCGTATGAGGAAGCTCTGACCAAATGCTCGGTCGCGACAACTGCAGTAAGCTTTGCATTAGCAGACACTGCTGCTTCGGCAGCGCGCAACTAGAGAGCGATTCTGGACGCTTCGTGACATGGTCATAGCCCGCGCACGACTTTGATTTGACCTCGATCAATGGCGTGCTCGCCGTAATCAAGGATCCGAATCAAGACTGGCCGCACAGTTTTTCGTGGCTGAAAATAATCACGTTGCCCTACGGTACCTAGACAGGCAAGAGACGAGTTGGGTGAACGGATATTCAACGGCAAAGCGCCCTCGGCACTAAGGCATACACGTCATCATCCCTGGGGAATCCGACTCGCAGGAGATCATGCCGACCGCTCCCCTGGGTCGGCGCCTCGGACTCCTAACTTAGCTTGTGTGACCTCGACTCGATACCGGCCCGCATGCAGAAAATGAGCAAACAGCTTCTCGTGGACGACCATCGAGAGCAGGGTGGTTGACCAACAGTCGTATGAAGCATCGATATGCTCTTGAGATTATGGATTTTTGGGGGTTCCTTCTCATTCAACCACGTTCCACCAATGTCGCAACTGTTTCACCAGGAACTTTCTTACCCCACGTACAGCTGGCCGCATACTCGACGCGTAAACAACAACCGGCCGTACGTGTCCAGATTTGAGCATGCCAATCCCAATAGTGGGTAATCAAACACGTCGACTCCGATCATTAGAAGCCTCTCGATGTAAAGTAGGTCAAAGCAGACAACGTCACGAATGAGGTCTGCGAACACCAGGACAAGGGCCATCTAGTACCAAGGTGAGGCAGGCATCCCAAAGTACGATTTCATAGTTTCATTGCCACATCCACTGCTACGCACACGACAGCGCACACCACTCATCTGCAGGCCGTTGCTTGATCTTACTGTTACGTACTTCTTGAGGACAGCTTATCAACTCTTCCCTTGATCTACACAAATCTACATGACTAGAAAACTGGTTCGTTCATGCATGCACATCGCACCGGCTCGGCGCTAGACAAGCAAGTTCTCGTCTCGGCTCGATCAGAGCTACGCCAAATATGCATATGCACGTATGGGACCCAGCTTTGGGTGGCACTGCATATGCTGTGTCACTGATGACAGCAAGAACTAGCATGAATGGGATGCAATCGAATTCTTTGCGCGGAAACAATGTCGCACAGCGTGTTCGCTTCCCTCTTGCATCGATGAATTTCGAGGGTATCACAAGCGAATCTAGCATCTTGGTGACAACAGACGTGGAGTGTGGGTGCCAGACTGCAGACAGGTTCTCCAAGCGCCTGCAATTTGACGTCAAGGCAAAGATCGTTGCTGGTAGCCCTCACGGTATAAGCCTATTTCGAGAATGTCTCCAATCAAGCTAAGTTCATCGAAGGCAGGGAATGTCCAGCCTGGAATCACAGTAAGCCAGTTCGGCGTGGTACGTGTCAAAATGGCCTGAATAGAGATACTCACGGCCCGACCCCAAGCCACTTAGCCTGCATTGCCAGAGTATTAGACTCCACGTGAGGCAAGCACGCGCGAGCAGCATACCACATGCATCTTCAGCCCCAGATTACACAGCAGCGATGCGGAGCCTCGTGCTCCATTCGACTCACGCTGTAAACATCTTGCGGGGGACAAAAGGAGCCAATAGCGTTGCTGACGCATAATGCTCGAAATTCTGGAAATTCTCCAGAAGAAGACGGTTGCATATAGGTGTACGACAAACACATAATCGGGTGGTCAGGCGCTGTCTGGCCACTGGTTGGTTATGCTGCCATTGACAACATCATGAGCCCCTCACTGCTTCGTGCTGGCCTCAACCAGCGTTTCTATGGCGCTGAAGGCTGGGGAATTAGACCACCACCAGGTTTGTGTTTTGGGAGCTTGATCTGCATGGTCTACTTCAAGGTCTCGTAGCAAGAGCTGGATCTGCCACCTTTCGTTGCACCAATAGTGTTTGCAGCAGGCAAGTACAAACACTCAAGTGCCTAAGCTAATGAGCCGCCCCTGACGTCTCCAAGCACCAGAGATTATGGAGCTAATCACATACAGGATCTTGCCGCACGTGGCACACCCCGGCAACTTCCGGGGTTGGAAATTTACAGTACTGTCACAACGCATCCTGGCCTCAGAACTACCTCATTGCTCGAGTACTAACCAACGAATTGCATACGATGACAAGCTCGGTCACTCAACGGGTTTGCATTGTGTGACCAACACGCCTAGCATCGGAGTCGTTGGCGCTGTCTGAGCTTGCCGACCGACCGCTGCCGTCCTTTCAGGTTGCAACCAAAGTACAGTGAGTTCAACATCTGCTGCATATTCTGGTTTCCTACTGCGCTGGTAGTGTTACTGGTCGTTTGGTATGCGCATGTACGACCAAAACTCAGTAAGCATAGTAGCTTTGAACTCAAATTTGCGGCACCACGGGATATCCTCTGAACCTAGCTCCAGTCTCTCGCAGCCAAAAGCACGACACCTTGCCCTTCAGCAGCGAAGACACTGACGCGAGCTGAAGCTATCTGCCGCGATGTGCACTGCGGCACGCGACGGTGATTGGCACCGTACGCCATGAAGCTCTAGGCTCAAAATGTGGAGTCATCTGGGCCCCCAAGCTACAGTGGTCTGGTAAATTCGCATACAACGGCAGTCACGATGAATGGTGTTACCTGTCACAATGCGATGTCAACCAATTGATTTGATGGCGATGCGTCTAGGGCCTCTGCAAGCTGCCGTGGCTGCCACTTGTGCTCAGTCTTCGCAAGGCCCAGACGAGCTAGGTATGCGTTATGCCGCAATATGCAGCCTCTGCTCACCACCCTGCAATCTCGACGCAACAGACTCCCAGCGTACCTATGCCTAGATCAGCTAGATTCGGTGCCCGCAGCTCAGAAGAGCTTCCAGTTTTGCTTGCCAGCTCGAGCGAGGTCTGCCAACAACCTTCGCTTGTCAACCACTTGCATTGCCCGCATACTCGTAGGCGAGCGCGCTGATGACCTCGGCTATCATCCTCAGATACGCGAACTCAATGGATGACTACAGTATCTGCAGCTCTAAACAACCACAGATGTGTGGATTCGACATCCCATTTCCTCTTCGCCGGACCTAGCCAACTTCAACAGTGTCGCGGAATGTTTCCCACCGTAGTTGCGAACACGAACGTATTCAAGTCTAGGCCCAATCCCCCGTCGACACAGGCGAATTCGGCGAGCAGACCATCCAGGCGGGGTTCTTCCCCACGCACAGAGTAATTGAGCTGTTGGTCTATCTTCTCTGTCATGGATGCCAGGACAGCTGCACAGGGCCAAAACCCGCAATACTCCATTCTGGCCCTCGCAACCCACCATCTCCTGTAAAGGCAACGGCCGCAGCCGAGACAAAGCGCGACCACGTCCCGATCGCAACCTGCAAAGCAGTCCAAACACCTACCTAACAACCTCGCGAGGACACACTGCAAGCCACGTCGAACGTCACCCCAAAGCTCGGACTACATCCGCCAAAGCACCATCTGTACACGGCACTCTACACCGAGCAGTACAGTCTGTGCTATGACTCCAAGTCCATTGTTGCGACGAATTGGCTATTAGCTGCCTCAAGGCCTAATCTCGCGCGTCATTCATCATGTAGAACGCAGACGTAGTCTGTAAGTCCACACGTGTATTACCAAAACACGCACTCATACCCGCGCTAGATCCGCAATGTAGTAGCAACCCGTAACAGCTGGGTAGCTTCTCCCAACTTATTAGACATATTCAATACAAGGGCATTGTACCTCGAAGGCTGTTTTCATCAAAGGTATCGACCTAGAAGTGGTGACAAGGGCGGACTTTTATCCCAAGCTACCCCAATTGGATTTGAATGGGTACTCGGATTCCGTCAGCAGTAGACTGCGGCTGCGAAAAGTGGACGCAGAAGTTGACCAATCATTGTTTGAAACACTTTATTCAAGCACTAAATCTCGTACCTGTTCACACAAGCCACTCCACCCCGTGCTCGCGTCCCCGCTGGTCCGTTCTGGACTAATGGTCTCCGACCCTCCTCCGCTTCCGCATACTTCCAGCCATACCAGCACTTGGCGTCCCAGTTCCCTCCCCTTCGATTTCTTCGGCCGCGACACTAGAGGCACTAACACTAGCGTGCCTCTCGCCATGGTTGCCAACAGCAGATGCAACCTGCAGTGTGTTCGTTCCACCCATGCTCTCGCCTTCCAGCCCCCTCCATCTCGCAACCAACTTCTCGACGTCTGCGAACATCTCCCTCGCATCAGCGATGATCCCACCTTCGTCGGTGCTTGATCCAGCAGAAGAGGACTCAGTCTCCGACGCAGGAGTGCCGCTTGTGGTGGGCTCGCTCTCACTTCTTTCTGCATTATCCGCTTTATCCTCATCATCTTCACCGCGTCCGCTTCTAGCGCCGTAAGGACGGGCCTCGCCGCCTCTTTTGCGCAGACGCAGCGAGCGACCAAAGCCACGTTCCGAGGTCGGCAGCGGATTGAACATGACTGCATTTGCAAACGTTCTCACCAGCTCCATCTCCAGTTGCGACGAATTTACGATGCCTTTGGGCGGGACCAGATCTTCAGTTGCGCGAATGAGATAGAAGCCGTTGCCGACTGGTCCTTCGCCTGAAGCATTGGCGTTGGCAGGGGCTGTTGGAGGCTTAGATGTAGGCGTCGGTGTAGCATTATCGTCGACATTTTCATCCTCATCCTTTGATTCAAGCTCTTCGATCGCCGCAACGGCCGCGCGGGAACCCTTGCTGATCGCGGCTTTGATGCTTTTTAGGTCCTGTGGTCGGTGGACGAGCGATTTGTAGCCCGGGGCATCCCTTTCACTTAGCGGCTTGGCGAATATACCCGCTAGTTTGTGAGACGTGATTTCGTTTAGTAGAAGTTGGCTTGTTCTGCCGAACGTCTTGGAGGCAATGACAAGGTTAGAGTCTAAGTGGCTGCTGGTTTGTCGTCGTATTGGAGGAGGTTGGACGTTTGATGTGGAGTGAGCGCGAGGCGCTGGCACTGGCGACGCAGAAGGCGCATCGCGCTTGCGTTTCGTAGTGGTGGTAGCCTTCGGAGCTTCGGTCTTGCTTGTAGCTGTACCTGCGCGCGGTCGTCCTTTGCGTCCCGAGGAGCGCTGCTGCTGTTCGGAGTCTGGCGTAGTTGGTACAGGAGTGCTTGGCGGTTCAGGCTTCACCTTCGACGGTCTGCCTACGCGTCTCTTAGGAGGGTCTGGTGCTTCCGAGACATTAGAGAGTATGGACTGAGATCTGCCGACATTTGCAGCTGGAGTAGCGCTTTTATCTCGCGGTACGTTCTTCTGTGCTACAGAGTTTTCCTGCTTCAGTGGTCTACCAGGTCTTCGCTTTGGACTTTCGGTAGTTGGCGAATCGTGATCAGACAGAGGGCTAATCTCTCTATCAAGTCGCGATGGAGATCGTGCTCTGAAAGGACGAGGAGTAGAGCGGTTCTTCCAAGGCGTAGAGCTGCCACTTCGGACTGCAGCAGTTCGACTGTGCGATCTCGCCAGAGGGGTCGTGGCAGCAGATGCAGGGTATTGATGATATGGTTGCATAGGGGGTCCCCGCCATTGCTGCTGATTCAAATATGGGACTGGGGCACTTTGAGGGTATTGCTGATACGGTGGTTGATTCGGCGTATGAACTTGGGGATGCCTATTCTGTGGATGTAGAGGGTAGTGTTGTGGCGGCGGATACTGCTGCTGCGGATATTGCTGGGGACCAGGTGAGTGCCATCCTTGCGGTGGAGGTGGTTGGTACTGGGAATACTGTGGATATGGTGGGTGAGGAAGTTGCGGCATGGGTGAGCCACGCCCTTGGCTTGGAGCTCTCTGCTGAGTAGAATATCCTTCGTGCGAAGGCATGCGCTGCAGGTGGTGTGGGGGCGGCAGCATAGGTGGATGCGGTTGTCCTTGCTGGGTCTGGGGGTACGCGTGCGGCGGCGGTGGAATGGAACCATAGTTTGCTCGTTGTGGAGATGGCGGCGGAAGCGTCCTGTTCAACGCGCCTGGGGATTGATGCTGTACCGGATGATTGGGCGGTGGAAGTTGCGCGTGACGCTGACGAGGTGTGCCTGAGGCCGACCTGGGAGTCGGTGTACCTTGAGTCGGCACAGGCGAATGCTGGACGCGGTCGGAGAGCGGAGGCACGGGTTGAGGATGTGGAGGATGAAGTTGTGGCGCGCCTGGCTGTGACGGTTTCGCATCTTCATTGGCAGCTTCTAAGCTCGCCTGTAATTGAGCGCTGACCGGATCGACTCGGTCGATTCGCGCGGCAGTTGCTCGATGCTGTTCGCCAACTCCATCGCTTACGGGCTTTGCTTGCTCATTGTTGTTCGTCAGCTCCGTCTTCACCTGATCCTCGAGATGCTTGATTTCACCTTGGAGCTTGCGGTGTTCGTCTTCCTGGCGACGTAGCTCCCTGATAGTCTCGTCTTTGAACCTCGCATACAGCTTGTCGACGAACTGCTGGATAAACTGCTCACCATCGTACCTGAGCTTTGGCGGAGGACTGGCTGATAGTTTGCGCTTCAGAGGATTGCCATTGGAGGGACCCAGCTCGCCATTGATTGCACTTGCACTCTCGTGGGGTTGCGCATTGATGGTTTTATTGTACAAGTGTTGTAACGCGTCGGGTGAGAACTTGGCTGCATCGTAATCGTCGCTCTCACGAATCAACTGGTTCTGGTTCAGGGTGGTCGAGATGGTCTGCAACGAGGAGGTATCGGCACCGTGCTGAGCGACATTTTGGAAGAAAACCAGCGTTTCATAGGGCGAGTAAGAAGTTAGGGCTGGCATCCCATCATGCTGATAGGTGTTGGAGAGGGTGTACAAGCGAACAAGTACAAGATGCTAACGAGGCCAACACACGCGTTGAGAGCTAGGATGGTCGTTCTCACGTTTCGGGAAGACAATTCAATGCCTCCTCGAGGACTACGGCAGTTTAGAACGATGGATTCGAGCGACGTCGTTGGTCGCTTGATGGTCGCAACGACTCTAGAAAATTATTGGAAGACCAGATCGAAGACGCGATCGCCAGTACAACACCCCCAGTCGGACCAGAGCCACAAAGTGTGCTGCGCTTTCGATGCCTGTGCGTTGCAGGAACTCAAGGCTAGGCACGAAAGCCGGGGGGAGCTTGCCAGTATTTGGTGGCTGTCCAAGGCGTGAACCAGTTAGCGAATCGGGCAGGGCTTTACCATAATGAAGTAGCGGCAGCCCGCAAAGAGCCCCAATTCAGCTTCGTTGAGCTTGCCCTGCAGCGGCTCGACGCCCAAAAGACACGCTAAGGACGAAAGCGATCACGCTGCAGGACAGATCGACGCCTCATATCTGAGATGCGTTGCCGGGCATGGCCCCTGACCGCCCGTCGTTGCTTTTCTCCTGACTTTGTAGCCTCCTGAGTGGTGCGTGACGGGCTCACATTCCAAGCATGCAATTAGCATGTCTCCATGGCTGCTGCTCGCCATCAAATCCCACCGTCGCTCTTGCTTCACCCTCTGTACGAGCATTCACTATCCCAATTCACCGCATCACAACGCTACCACTGACCACTGTGATACCATCCTGTAGACTCGGCTATTTTCTGAAGAAAGGGACGACTGACACGCTCTAATCACGTTTGCATCTCCTACTATTCCTGCTCAACATCAACTAACACAATGGACGCGGAATGGAGACCCAATGGCAGACCTGTTTCGTGAGTTCTGTGGATAGGGCAGCAAGATTCTGGCAACTAACGGGCTCAGCACCGCTGCGCTCAACTTTTCAGCCGCCTTGGATAATATCTTCAACCTGGGCGCATCCGGCGAGTTGGCCATGACTGTCGAACAGAAGTATGTCCCGAGAACATCGACCCACCAGACCCGGCTGCTGACCTCTTGTGCAGGAAGAATGAAGTCAAGTCACACGAACAGCAGCTAGAAGACCTCGATGCTCGGCTGCGTCAGGCAGATGAACGCTTGAAGCGCCTCGAGTCCAACCACAAGGGGATGCAGGGCGAGAGCGTCACGTCGTCAAGAGGTCACGACCGACGCAGAGGCCAACAAAGTAACAGCTCCGATAGCGAAGGCACTTTCAGTGACGGCCATTCTTCCCCGAACTCAGATGCCGCTGGTCGGCGATGAAAACCAACAAAACCATCTTGCTATGCATAGCAGTGTGCTCGGCGTTACGAGGATTTCGATGGATAACATGGGAAGGTGGGAAGCACAGGAATATAACCACTCCTCGAGACTGAGGGATACAACTTTGCTAGGAAGCATATTGGAAACTAGGTCGACGTTAAAGATCACAAGATAGGCCTCTAGCATACGGGTCAATAAAGCAACTTCGGTGGCAATACCGCCGCAACGGATACGTTGATCAGTGAGGTCGTGCCCTCACCCCATCTGATCTTCAAGTCTTGGCAACAACGATCTTCTGAGCTGATCTTTCGGCTTCTTATGGTGCAAGGCACGAAAGCCCAATCGTTGACATATGCTCGATCAAGGCTCTTGCGAAGGAGAAATCCCGGGGAGTCATCCGCGGCTACAACAGTGTTGAAGTATAACGGTGCACAACACCCTACACTTTTACGCCAGCATTGCTAAACAACAGTCTGCTATGAGAAGTGCATGTCTTCTTCGTGATCTCGGTGAGTGCTGACCGCAGCAGCATCGATCAATCAACAGCTGCTGCTCTAACAGGCACTCACGTAAAGCATAGACTACCGGTACGGGTCTGGTTGATGTTAACAGCGACACATCCGAGTGGGCTTCGGTAGTGAACTTCGAGAATCGCTGTCAAGATCCAGATGTCTTTACAGGTCGACAGCGGAACACATCTCTCCTCGCAGAGCTCTAACAATGACAGCTGGTTCCAAAACATTGCAGTGGCGATCTCGAGAATAGCCGACAGCACGGAGGGGATCCCCGCCCTCGCCATACGCAAAGCTTCTGAGAGCTAAATTAGAGCTCGACTCCCCATTTAGCCAAAGGCAATGTCATCGTCTTCAAAAAATCCTTTTCGCAACCACACCAGGGAGCACATTCCATCCTCAATTGTGCAGAAACATCGAAGCCTCTCCTTGCCCTTGACGCACGGCACACCTGCCACAACGTGTTTTCTGGAAGGTAGTCTCGCTCAAGGCCCTCGCCTGGGCGCTCCTGGTCGCGCTGCAGTTCACACAGATGATACATTAGAAGACTGTTCTCGCAGCGGATGACATCGTCGTTAGTGTCGTATGCACAAATCATGTCGCCGACTGGGGTATGATCTTGCTTGACTTTGTACAGGTCAAATTCGAGCCGGAGCAAGTTTGGAAAGGTGGCAAGCGTTGGCTTCACGTCGTCGTATTCTACTTGGTCAAGAATGGTAATAACGCGAATGCTGCGGCAGACATGTGTTGGTAACCGACGTCTGATGTGCTCTGGAAAGCGGCCATGCTGTGACAACAACCTCAAATGACTGTTTGACGTAGTGTCGCGCAGCAACGGTAAGGTTTCGTTCCTTAGCAACTTCGACACTGCACTGATTTGGTGCCGATATTGGCTCGTATTGAGGATGCCTTCCCTGGTCACTACGATGCTCAGATCTGAGAACAAGTGCTTGTAGATGCCGGCCCGGAGCTCTGGCGGTAAGGCTTCTAATGTTAGGTGCCACTTTCCGTGCATCGCGATACTTGCTGTTTGCTCGGATGCTTGTCGCATAGAGAAGATGCGCCGACTCGCGTGAGCTTTCAACTAATCCACGAAGTCGGCACTCACGAAGATGAGTTGTGAGACGAGAAGTTCGTGGTCAGACATTAGTATGAGAGTGGTGACGCGTATCCCCAATAGGTAGGGTGTAGTCTCACATGGTCTCGTGACCTGACTCTCCGGGGTGCATCAAGGGTCACGCCAAGCCGATCTTGATATGAGTCCTGATCACTGCTACCAGTGTCTGCATCTCAACAAATGAAATTCAGAGCACGACCAGTCTTTCCACTGGCCAGAGCTCAGAAGAGAGTTCTGCGGCCCCAAAGCCCTCAGTTGAAAGCCTCGGTTAACCACAGCCGGCATCTGGCGCGGAGACATGAGTGCCACCAAGAGGGTGGGGTTTGTCAATCTGAGCACCGTTGCTATGACTCCCTTGCTGACTTCTGCAGCATGGGTAGCAGCACTTGTCCTAGTCCTCATCGATACAGAGCAACATGTCTACAGTTACCGCGGAGGCGAAGAACAATACAGCTATTATTCTTATTCCTGGATCCTTCACACCGCCAGAGCTCTACACAAAAGTCACCCGTCAGCTGATTACAAGCGGGTTCGAACATGTCCATCAGTGCCAGCTACTGTCAGCATGCCCTAAGAACAACCAAAAGACTCCACCACCAAAGATGGAGGATGATGCGCTGTACATTCGTGAAGTCATCTCGGCATGTCTAGCTCAAGGCAAAGACATTGTCCTTGTGATGAACTCGTACGGTGGACTCCCTGGCACAGAAGCAATCAAAGATCTACACAGCCGCTCATCTTTGGCCACAGAGACGGTCAATGATGCACGGAAAGGTGCAGTGGTGGGCATGATTTACCTTTCCAGCTTGCTGCCTTTCGCTGGCGATTTCCTGCGCGACATGATGGCGGACAGTCTCATTGAGCCGATCAAGTCAGGCATCGCAGCTGGATATTTGGACTTGCCTGGAGAACTTGGACCCGCCGCCTTCGCAGATCTAGTTGCAGAAGGCAAAAAGGACGAGGTAGAGTATTGGTTCCAAAAGCTGGGTACTCACTCGAGTGATAGCTTTGATGGAAAGGTCACTCATGATATGTGGAAGGAAGGCGCGTTTAACGGCAAGGCAGTGTATATCATCGGGGAAAACGACATGGTGATCACGCCTGACGTGGCGGACAAAATGATCGAAAAGGTCTGGAAGGTAGCGGGGACGGAGAGACTCGAGGTGAAAAGGATCGAGAAAGGAGGACATATGATGCATGTGACTAGGCCCGACGTCGTGGCAGGTGCCATCGAAGACTTGCTGTCGGCTCTGGAGAAGGCACCGTGAATGCCTCACGCTCATGTCCGACCGAGATGGATCGATCACTCTCAAAGCGCGTCGAAAGTGTCAACGTGACTCCAAGTTGGTGTAGGTACAAGCTCTGGATCCTTGGTAAAAAGAAACATAAGACGCGTGAAAAGCTAGTCAGTGATCCATAGTCGTGTATATGCCTCCTTTTAGTAGTGTTCTTGGCGGCAGCAGCTCCTGTTCCCCATGTGCAGATGCAAGTCACGGGCCAGGAAGTTCCATGGAGTGGTAGAGTTCACTGGCGTCATCTGAGCTGTTTGACAGTGAGCCGTGGTAGCAAGCATGTCTGAGACCTCGGCAGCATTTCCTTCTTGCGTGAACTGGCGGTGGCTAGGAGGAGGTCCCGCTGGTGAACCCCTGGACCTCCAATGTCGCACCATCCAAAAAGAGTAAGCAGAATTTTTCACTCCGCCCATTTGGGACTGCTCCATGTGAGAACGAATGGAACTCGTCCGAATACTCAGAAGGAATGAAGAGGAGTTATCGGTGAACAGAAGTAAAGACGTATTGGACTTTCGAACATGATATGATTCGTAGATCGATTATAGCTTCATGGGCTAGATCGTATCATAGCTATTGTAACATAGATCTCTTGACTGGGACATCTGATCTTGGGAGATGGCCTGCATCATTGACCTCGTCCTTCATATCATACTCAATCTGGTCCCCCAATGACGAAACGCCCAAGCACGGCTGCGTGCTATCATAAGGAGCGTGACTGAGATCAATGACTCGTGAACGACTAAGATCCACCCCAACACCGGTGATGATGACAATCGTCATCACCATGCATGCATAACGAAAACAAGACATCCGTACAACCCAATAGCCATTGCCCGTATCTCCTAACGAGAAACTCAAGCAACCGTAGTCTGCATTGGTGGTCTTGCCACGCGGTAACTACTTGTAGCGCTCTTCCAAAAGTTGCTCACGACGCTGCTTACCGAGCTCGAGCTGTTGTGGTCGGCCTTGACCTTCTTGCTTGGTTGTTGACTGTCGTTGTTGAAGCTGATCTGATGGCCCTTCATGCCTGGTCGAGCAGAGCTAGGGATGGCAGGTAAGGCGGTGATAGTGCCCATGGCTGGCAGATTCTTCATGCTCTGTACAGCTTGTGGTTTACCATAGTAATAGGCGCCAGCGTACTCTGCTACGTACAAGTGTGAAGAGCTTGGTGAATAGTGTTGATCAGCGATGGCGAACGTGACATTCTCGTTGTCGTAGTGACCCAGCGTTTGTGGCGTGTTGGTCGAGACAGATCTGCTCGATGGCGTAACGGAGCTTGAGCGTGATGAAGGTGCCAGCGAAGATGATCGAGAAGCGGACGAATCTGTGCTTGGTTGTTGCCTATGTCGGCCCACGGAGGACACACTGGATTTGGCTGAATGGACAAGCGGCGGCAGATCACGAAGGGATGGTGGTGATGGTTCTCGGGCGACTTGAGGGTTTCTTCGTTTTGCCGACATTGGCGCTGCAACGCCTGGGCGAACAGATCGAGCATGTCGAGACTCTTCGTCGGTCATCGATCGAGGCGAGTCATAGACACCAACAGATCGCGCCTTGGGAGGGGTTGGGAGCACATCTTTGGTCTGTGCTCGTGTAGGCAGCCTTGGTACACGGACGTCATTAGCCGACTCCTGGGCGTACCATTGTCTTTGCTCGTTCAGTCTTGAGTTCTCATACTCAAGCTGCAACTGGAACCTGATTGGCGCCAAGAATGGCTCGAAGTGCTCGAACAAATCTTCTTCTGTGACACGGGTATCCCAGTCAAGCAAGAACAAAAGTTGTCGTTCCATCAAGTTGACCTCTGGTAGCGCAAAACCAAACCCTTCGAAACCCTTCACTGTGGTGTATCGCGCCCAGTGCTTGTTCTTTGGGCTTGAGTCGTTCAAGTTCTTCGCTGCCAAGATCAATGATGCTAAGAAGATACGGTGCACTGTGCAGCGCATACCCTTCGCCACTGGTGGTAGACGCGAGCGGAGTCGAGCCAGGTAGACCAGCGAAGTCATCAGTGTCGGTACCTGCACAGATGACTTGTGGACGATGGATCGGATGAACAGCTCAAGTGATGGTAGTGCCGGCTGTGATGGGTCTACTGCTGACTGGGGCGGCGTCGATGGAGGAGTAAGAGGTAGCTGCGCATTCTGGGCTGGCTCTTCACATCGGATGACTTGTGAAGCCTGCTTGGCAAGGTGTTGGATCATGTAAGACCGAACTGGTTGTCGAACGAATTCATCGAGCGCAGCTCGGTTCATGGATCGGCTAGTGTCGTTCATGGTGGGCATGTTGTTGCGTGGCTTGTGGTTGGGTGGTTGCTATCGGAGCAGGAATGATTGTTATAAGTCTACCGCGTCACTTGTATAGTGGTGAATTAGATGTGTTGGATGTCTGAGGTTGAGATTGAACTTTTCAATATCCTGTCCGGCAGGTGATTGTGGGAAGTGACTGTAACGAATGTCGTCTGGACTGTTTAAAGAGTGAAACTTGTCTTGGAGACAAGTAGATACCAGATGGCCAGGAAGCACAGCTTCTTTCGTTGTATCAAGAGAACGTCCTGAGAAGGGGATGATATGGCTCAGGTATTATGAACCTCCTGAAGTCTGCACGCCGTTCGATGTTGGTGGGGCAGCCGAGGACCTGCAGCTAAGTGGATAGGCGACGATAAGGTGCGGCCGAGTCCCTGAGCGAACAGTCTGGTTGTTTTGAGGCTAGTACGCTAGAGGCGCAAGAGAGTTCTAAGGTGTTCGAGGTGATTATTAGCTGTATCTGTCGGTGGATAGAGAGTGAACAACGTCGACACAGACGACGGATTTGATGGTGATGATGAGCAAGAGCCCAAGTGATGAGGCAGAGTGTGTCTTTTAATGCTCTGGTTGTGATTCTTCTGGAACACGAATGCAAGGTGAGTGATTAGTGACCCCAGAAGGCTATGGATGAGCGCTTGCAGGAAATAAGAATTGCATGCCAGGTGTTTCGCTGAGCGCTCATCTGCCAGCGACACATGGACACCAGAGGGCGACAGGGCAAAGCAACGCGTGAGCTGGATCAGGAGGCATTGCCTGGCAGTCACAGCGATTGGATGACAGGGAGGGATCCAGATGGATGGTTGGTAAATGTGGAGGTTAGTGGATCCGTTTCACTTGGTGGCGGCTGCTCATTAGCGCTGGGTACGACGCCTTGGCCAGATATAAGGTTTCACCAACCGTCCCTCTCCTGCACTTCTGGTGCCTGCGCATCGGGCTTTCGCGTCAGTCTGGCGACACCTCCTTGAAACTGCTTTCTCTTCTGAAGCCTGTTATTTGTTCTGACGATGTCTGGTGGCCTGGAGCGCGCCTGGTCTAGGCATGCGTGGCTTTTAGCTGCATTTCACAGAGTGTCCCTTGGCCATTGTTTTGGGGAGCCTACAAGTATCAGCATCCAAAGTATATGTGTACGATATCTGCACGCGTGCCCCCTACTTCCTGTCTACCCGATCAGCTGCCAACCATTTCCTAGAATTGGTGGAAGCCACTGTCAGTAGCCGAGTGTATGACACAGTCATTCGAGTCTGACACGCGATTAGCCTGTCGCTCATGACTCCAATACAAGTGGTCTGTGAAGGAGTGCAGCCACCAGGCTTCATTGAAGCTGCAGCAACCTGAATCGAGGAGAGGGCGTGCTCAATGCAATGACAATGCAGCCAAGAACGGCCATGTAGATCCAAAAGCTAGACAACAATAAGCATTCCATTCGGTGGTAATCACCGACTCTCCAATGCACGACCCTTGATAGAAAGGCAAACGCGTTGTGGTAAGGTCAAAGTCGACGTGGCCGCAGCGTTCTCAGGCATCAACCTAAGCCCACGATTTGGACTGCAGCCGGCCACGACCGCCAGATCTCCAAGCTTGGACATTTTAGTACTTTTAGTACAGGCATCACCTCCAATTGCAACTATGGACGTGCTTCACTTTCGCGTAGTGGCCGTGATCTCACCACGTCACAGCTACGGCTGATCTTGGGCTTATGCATCAATTCAGATCAGCTTCGCACCATGAACAGCGGTCAGAAGGTCGCTTTGCTTAAGCGTCAAGCTTGATGACCATTGTGTCTGCATGATACGTCAACTGCAGCACGTGCACTTCTTGATGTATCACCCTCATGGTTGACAGCCGCGGATCAGCTGCCCAATCTTGCATGGGCAGCTGATCGAGCAAAGGGTTTCCAATCCAACAAGCAAGGAATATACTCTGAGGCTTCCAGAGTAAGTAAGTCTGCCAGTATCACACCGTCATCATCTAATTCATCTAATGATAGATTGCATTGAGTAAATTGCCAGACTCGAACAAGCATACCCGCCGCCCTAGCTAGACACAGTCATGTGTATGCTGTTCCATAGAACGCTCCTTCGACTGTCCCACTGATGCCAAGTCACGATGTCGACAGGAGCAGAATCACGTCGCTTGCGCAAGTACCAGAGCCCATAAACCGTGTCCTGAAACAGAGCTTCACCTTTTGATGCAAGGATCTGGAATCTGTGTGAAGCCGTCCAATAGACTAAGATCCGTGAAGTCCTCAAATATCATGAAACTGCCGCTGACATGAAATGCTTTGCAGGCGCTTGCTCAAGCGCTGGCCAGTTCATTCAGTAACACATTGAATCACGTGCAGCGAGTTCTAAATCAGATGCAAAAGACCCTTTCAATCCCCAATCTCGGCCTAAGGCTGGAGTTTCGGGAGATCGGCAGCAGGCATCGATTTCGTCTAACCCTTTCGGAGACGAAATTTGACAGCATCTTGTCTCTCTTTCCGTTCATCAGCATCAATTTGGGTGAAGACATCAAGGGATACTCGATAATCACGGCAGGATGTTTGTTTGTAAGACACGGAAACCGTCCAATACTCTTACCGTAAGCAGTGCCTCGGCCAATCATGAATCAGGCTCATCCGTTGGCAGCGGCTATAAAGGTGCGCAAGTGGCCCTTGCCAGGTTGACGTAGGAACTGGTAGCTATCTATATACCTTCCAGTAATGAGATGTAGGTGAGGTGAGTAGACTACGGATCCGTCCTGCTCTGTTAGTGTGAGCGTGCTTTCCTGTGTAAGGCACGACTTGCCTGCGCGATAAGCAGAAATTATGAGAGAAAAGTTGTGTAAAAATCGAATTTATTCCTTCTATCTAAGTACAGAAACCAAGCTCCAAGCACAGCCGCACCAGACAGTTCACAATCCCGCCTGAGTAGGGTATGCCAAGCTCATTCCCACAATCCTCCTTTTGTACCTAAGCATCCAACCCGTCAGAACTCGAACCACAATTCCTATGACCGTACAGCGCTTTTAGAAACATCTCTAGGCTTTCCACAACCATCGACAACCTTCGACTGATTTCTCAACAGCCTCACTCCCATCCATGATTCCCTCCAACCAGCCTTTACCCTTCTCAACGACCAAATCCCAAACACCCTCCTCATCGCCCATCATGAATTTAAGCCAAGCGATGGCGAGCACAGTTGCTATGGCACCGTGGCCAGCTGATGCCACCTGGTCGCCGATGGCTCGCTCCGCCTCAGCAGCAGATTTGAATGACGTCGTAGCACCATAAGTCACGATAGTCAGCAGTCCCTGTGTTATAGCCCAGCTACCTGAGAAGCTTTGAAGGTCGATGAGCTTTTGCATTTTCTCGAGAGGGCTGAGGGCGGCAATTCTAGCTATGCCGGCTTTCTGGGCTGGCGAGGGGACGCCGACGTTATCTGCAGGAGAGTTCAAGAAGGCATCGATGTCATATTTCCGAGAGATATCAACACTCTCGATGTCTATTTCCTCATTGCTATGCCATCCTTGAAGAAGCCCAGTTGAGAAAATTGAGACAGGTTTGTAGCAAGTCTGTGACCGGTAAGATGGTTCATGTTTTGTTCTGCCAGCACTAGAAGGCCCGGCTGAAGGAGGGAAAACCTCTGCTGTGCCACGCAGATCGTTGCCACGCGCGCCAGACATTGGCATAGTAGCCACGGCGCGTATGTCCTTCTTGCACTGGTCAAAAGCCGACTGAGCAACCTGAACATCAGGAGGTGCGAGAGCTGGAGCCATGAAAGGCTGTAGCGGAGAAGCAGTGCACATCCCGCCAACACTGCTGCCAAACAGCCCTCCTCCACCAGACCACTGCTGCGGAAATTGGGCTTGTTGAGCTATCGATGTGAAGCTCTGACCGAAGAGAGTAGCCGGCCTCGGCGAATTAGTTGGGCCAGCCGTGGAAAGAAGTGTCTCACTCACACGTGGCTCGAATGAGTTTCCACGAAGTAAAGGTGTTGAAGATGGAGGCGCTGCTTGTGTCATCAGAGGCAATCGGACACCACCATTGCTGGAAAAGTGATGTGGTGTTGAAGAGCTTGATTGTCTTGGTTGAGGCGCTGCTCTCGCCATCATGATTCGCCCTTTTTTCTGCTGCTCCAGAAATGCAAGTGATCCCTGGTGCTGCCGAGAACATGATTCGGAACCCGATCTATTCAAAACATCTTTGTACTCTTCGCTCTGATCAACGGCGATGAAAGAGCAAAACTTGCCACCAATCTGAAAAGTGGTGCCAAGTCGTACAGCCTCTCGTTCAACAAGAAGGTCCCAGATGCCATGGTTCTGCGATTTGAGTGTTCGTCCACTAACGGTATATGCCTCGGTGAGCCAGCCTCGTCCTTCTTCTAGATCTTGCATCGCTTTCTTGGCTGCAAGCTGGTGAATGGTGCTGCCTACTCCCGCGTCATGGATTGGAATTTCTAGCTCAAGGTCGCCGTGGTCTGACGTGCCGAGAAGAGTGACCGAGGTTGGAACACTATCCGGGCTGTCAGGTCCGAATAGAAGATAGACCGTTGATCGACTGTGTGGGTAGAGCTCAGGAAGATAATGAGGCACTTGAAGTACGTTTGGAATGGCAAGTGAGGGCAAGTGGTCATATCTGCCAGCAGCAGGATTGGATGGCTCATCCTTCGCTTCGGTATCGAACAGAGAGATCTTTTTCTTCTGCTTGGCGGACCCAGCTTCTTTTTCCATGGGCGGCGTGATGTTGTCCTCGGCAACTAAGTCCAGACTCTTCTCAAAAGACTCGGCAATCTCGAAATCGTCCTCCTCGTCTGTACCAGGAGCAGCGGCGTATCTTACCTCGAGCTTGTACTTGATGTGAGGTGTCAAGGCTCCTTTTAACATGCGCACCAACCCCTTGTCGATTCTCTCGCCATTATTGACCCATTGAGAGAATCCTCGCCCGGCTCTAGCAATGCCCTCGACTGGAGATGATGATGCAGATGATCCGATGCCCAGGGTAAAGAAACGAGCGTTGTGTGTGCTAGCCTCGTTGACTACCTTGAACAAAACGTCTTGATTCCCGATCTGTCCATCTGTCAGAAGCATGACTTCGAGGGGCAGGTCTTCGTACCGTCGTTCCAGGACTGCCTTGACCGGCTGAAGCATTATTGTGCCTCCATAGTCAGCACTGAATGCATTCGGGTTGAGGTGATCAAGGGCCCTCTGAAGACTTGCCGCATCGTACGTTTGGCTCTTCTCGAACAAAAAGCTGTATCTACTACCGAAGCTGCAGATGTTGAACTTCACGCTGACCGGCAAGGATTTGAGGAAGATTTTCAAGGCCTCGATGACAAGATGCATCTTGCCGCCCATACTCCCACTTCGATCTACTACAAAGACAATCTCCGGGTAGCCACTCGGGAGGTTGAATTTCGGTACCAGTGTGGTCATTATTGCTCGCTGGTTCGGAAGTGTCGGGTGTGTTTCAAGTAGTGCTCGTGGCATGTCCTGACCTTTTGCCAGGACCACCACGAGGAAGTCTTTGTCAAGCTCAGTACTACCGAGAGCGAGCGTGGCGGAGCCCAGGTTGTTCTCAAAGCTATCATCGTCCTCCATCATCGTGCTTGTCCTTCCCATGGTAACTGCGATGGGGTGGCTGGACGATTGTATGCCTCGAATAGAAACACCTGACTCCAGGACAAAGTCTACGGTGATCTTCATTCCTGCGCCGTCGACTGCTACCTGTCCAGTGCTGGTGCTGGCAGACATCACACCATAACGCGGTGCGATATGTGTGGGAATTGTGAAACGAGCGCCGTCCGTTTCTGCATCATTCTTGAGCTCGCCAAGATATGTGATCTCGATCTGCACTTTCTCACCCACTGGCACGTTACCGATCGAGGTTGTGAAGACGTCTGCTGCGTCGATGTCCTGCTCCAGAAGGCCGGCTGTTTGACCTTTGCGCAGGGCTTCTTGGTACCCAGCTCGAGCTTGATTTCGCTCCTTGACTACGCCGACTATCGATCGACCAGCGACCGTGCAACGGAAGTCAGCTACACTGACGCCATCGTATAGTGGGAAGGTATATGAGACCTCGCCGAGGACCTCATTGAGGGGATTCTCGAATGCCTGACATAAGACTGTTCTCGAGGTAGTTGCTAGAATTACAGTGTGTGATGTGAGCTTGACCTGGGGTAAATAGCGTTTTGAGTGTGAATTTGAGAAACTGAACCAGCAGCCACAGAAGGGTCGGTCGACGGTTTCGTGTCTGCGACCAACCATCCTATGCCGAGTCGTGTGCTGAGATGACTAGAACGAATTAGTAGACAAGAGGCGCGGTCTTTCCGACCTCTGGACAGACGGGTAAGACGGAGATCAGAACAGATGAGAATTAAGAGAGTGAAGAGTTCTGAGTACAGCAGAGGGGATTTGCGGTCTTCTATATGTGATACGAGCTAGGCAGCACTGCGGGTGAGGGGCTTGCTAATACTTGGTTGGACCGTTCGACTCTTGGCTAGTGATCGAGGATAGTAAGTTGCTCAGAGCCATCGTGTTCGCATGTTGGTGCAAACTCGATGTCGACGCCAGATGCTTCTCAACGCCACAAGTTCTTCTTCAAGTGTCCTTTATTGGGCTATGTCCTTGAAGACCTTCAAGGACGCGGGATATTGGGGCCGCAGAACGTCGTCATCTAGCCACAAGATATGCCATAGCCGTTCCATTGAATTTAGTGCAAGTCTGCGATGCAATGCGCACGGTAAAGCAAGGATAAGGGAATAAATACATCTCGACGGATTGCATGGGCAGGCAGACACGTCCTTGGCGTGGAATGTGAGTCAGTACTAGTGTATTACAGGGAGCAGCCAGGCAACAAGGCATAAAGCGTTTCGCGTTCAAAGTTCCCCGCATAATGTGCGACCAGCAAACGGTTGGGTATCACGAGCATCGCGTTTCTTTCAGTACTAGTTAATCATCGTAGGAAGCTCACCACTACTATCTATCGACCAGATATCGGCCATCTGGGATACACCGGGGTAACAGATACACACGCTCATACACATAGACCGTGTATCTATAAAGCGACCATGACTTCGTTGAAGAAGCTCGCGTCAATCCCCTCTCTCACCCAGCTCTATCGAAGTGGAAGGTTGTTAGCGCCGACTGGCAGCGATAGTAATGCAGGCAACCAAGAACAGAACGACAAGATATGCACGATTCAGTACGACATTACGAAACTCGAAGTTGATGCGATCGTTAATGCCGCCAATACGCGTCTGCTAGGTGGAGGCGGTGTAGATGGAGCTATACATCGGGCTGCTGGTCCAAAGCTACTCGCTGAGTGTCGTACACTTGGAGGTTGTGCGACCGGCTCAGCAAAAATTTCCGATGCCTATGACCTTCCATGCAAAAAAATCATGCACGCCGTTGGTCCCGTCTACGATTCACTGCAAAAGTCAGAGCCACTGCTTCGGGGCTGCTATCGAACATCTCTCGAGCTTGCGGTCCAGAATGACTGTAAGAGCATTGCTTTCAGTGCAATATCGACCGGCATCTACGGCTATCCAAGCGATGACGCTGCTGAAGCTGCCTTAAAAGAAGTCAAGACCTTCTTGGAGAAGGACGAAGGACAAAAAATCGAAAAGGTCATCTTCTGCAACTTCATGCAGAAAGACGTCGATGCGTATGACGAGACATTGCCGTGAGTTGCAGACATTGCCGCTTGATGATTTCGTGCTGACATGGACGTAGCCGAATCTTCCCCCCCACTGAAAATGATAAGACCAAGAAAGGTATGTTGTTCCCTCCGTTGTATAGTCGCCGTATACCCACAAGTCTCACAATAGACCCGTCCGAGGGCAAAATCTGAACCACGAGTCTCAAGACGCCACCCAACGAACCCATTTCGATTACGATCCGGCCCGCTCCACTCCTCCTCGCCTTAGGCAGAGTAGGACAATTTCTCCACGATTAACTTGTGGCGACTTCTCTCAACGACAAAGCACAAACTTCAAGTATACTGACCAAGCTGACATAGAACAGTACGTAGCCCTTGGGATACGAGCAGCGATTCTGAGACGGAGAATGAAGCTCAGAAACGCAGAACCGTGCCACGGGTCAAAGTCTTCTCACATGGCTCGACTCCGCCGGTTGAGAACGAAGTGGCTGGTATCAAAGCGCAATCAGATGATGGTATTGACAGGTCTAGCAAACAAGTCTCGGGGACAGGCGGTTCCGTCAAGCCTGGAACTAGCACCACAGACGACAGACAAAGCCCAGGCTCACCTTCCAGACGCGGGCATGGAGCCCTCCTCAAGTCAAGCGACTCTGCTGCCGGACGATATCGAGGACCTGGAGAGTCTAAAGATAACGGGGGAGGAGTCCGAAGTGGCAACACCACACAATTCCGCGAAGATGTAAACCGTCACAACCAGGATCGTATTCTGCACAGCTCCATGAGCCTTTGTGAAGCCCCCATCCAGGCAAAGCAGCAGGCGGCAGCGGCTGACGAAGCTCAGACGGATATGATGCTTCAGTCAAATGACAAAGACCAACAAGCGGAACTCTCTCCTAAATTGCCACCAGCCAAGCTACACAAGATCAAACCAGAAGTCCACGGAGCATATCGAGGACCACATGAGACCCTTCACGGCACAATCACTAACACTTCAAAAGACTGTGCTCACCTGACCGTGGCATACAATGGTATGCAACTGGACGATAAGGAAGTTGGCGACCAGCTTGATGGGACCCAAACGGAGTCAAAGACCTTCGAGAAATGATTGAGCAAAGTATGGCGCTTTCCGGTGCTAGGACAAGTTACGTTTGATTTTATATGATACCCAGTGCAAGTCGCTAGCCGGCGTCTTACGATCGAAACGACGAAGAAAGTCATAATGTGAAGAAGAGACTGATAACATTCGTTAAGTGTCTCCAAAGTGCCATTTGCATGGCTGTATTCGAGGCTATCAAAACCTTCATTTACAGTTTTGGTCTTGCGCGTTCCTGTTCTCGCACCACTATACCCTTCTTCCTGCTAGCATCTTCACCTCTCTCCCAACCCTTCAGCACTCGCCTTAACAACTTCCCCGTTGCACTCTTTGGCACAACATCCACGAACTCAACTTCCCTTAGGCGCTTGTACGCTACTTTCTTGCTCTTCACATACTCCATCAGCCGCCTGCCAGCATCCTCGCCCGCGCCCTTCTGATCTGCAAGCACGACGAACGCCTTCGGCACCTCCCCGCTGTAATCATCCTTCACGCCTATAACAGCACAATCCTCCACAAGCTCGTGACCAAGAAGGAGATCCTCCAGTTCTGCGGGCGCGACTTGCTGGCCTTTCACCTTGATCATTTCTTTGATCCTGTCGCTGATCACTATCAGGCCCTCTTCGTCTATGTATCCGACATCGCCGGTATGCAGGTATCCGTCTTCATCAAATGTTTCCCTCGTCGCGGCGGGGTTGTTCAAGTACCCCATCGCTATCTGCGGTCCCTTGGCACATATCTCGCCTGTTTCGCCGGGGCCGAGGAGCACTTCCTTGCCGGCCTCCCCTGTGAGCGGCTCAGCAGTTGGAGGCGCGAGTGCGATGACCTTGGCTGTGGTGTTTGCCATAAGTTTTCCTCCTGTATGCGCGTACTTGTAATCAAAGTGTGACGGTGGGTGTGCGGAAATGCAAGCTGTACTCTCCGTCGCGCCATATCCCTGTCGGAAGCCGGTCTCAGGGAACTTCTGCTGCAGTGCTTTGATGACTTCTGGCGCAGTCGGAGCGCTGCCGCTTGACCAACGTTTGACTATGCGACGGAGGTCGGAGAGGTGTGGCGTTACTGCTGGGTCTTGCACGAGACGGATCAAGATGGGCGGAACAAGAATGAGTTCCTCGATTTTGTAGGCGATGATGCTTTGCAGCATGGAGGGCAGAGTGAACTGGGGAAGCATGATGGAGAGGCCAGACATGAAGACTGGGTAGCTGACGAAGCGGACCAGACCTGTGATGTGGAAGAGAGGCATCACCGCGAGGATCCGGTAGCGTGGTAGGCCATCTTTGTGCTCTTTGGATGGTGGTTCGGGTTCCGAGAGGACTTGCTGTTGGCGGAGCTGGTAGCACTGTGCTATTATGTTGTGGTGGCTTAGCATTACGGCTTTAGGGAGGCCGGTGGTGCCGGAGGAGAAGTTTAGGTAGCCACATATTGACTTGTTGGTCTGGCCTTGTGGTATACGGTATGTCGGGACAATGGAAGGTGGAGATGACTCTGCTTGAGACAGCAATTGCTGGATGCATTCTACGCCCGGAGCTTCGCCCTCAAGGAGTAGAATGTGACTCGAAGGAATACCAACAGCAGCGGCTGCCTTGCTCGCAATCGGTAGTGAGGACGGCAGTGTCAACAATATCTTGGTGTTGGCGGTCTTCAGTGCGTGTTCCATCTCGTCGAGTGTGTAAGCTGGCGATGCGCCATTGACACAGCCACCTGCTCGGATGGTCGCCCACACTCCGACCGGATACCATATTGAATTGCCGGAGAATAAAGACACAGTCTGGCCTTGTTGAAGACCATATTTGCGGACAAAGATCGTGCTTAGAAGCTCGGCTTTCCGTTTGACCTGCCCGAACGAGAGACGCTCTTTCGTTACAGCATTTTCATAAGCTCCAGACAGTGACGGATTGTCTTCAAAGAAGTGCTGGTATGTCGTGACGTCTTCCGGGATGTCTAAATCATCGTGGGGGCTCTTCCAGATAGTCATTGTGTCTTTCGGGTCATAAAACAAGCGATTGATGGACTGATGGAGCTCAGAATCAAGATGCTATACTCAGCATATACTGAATAGCATTCAGCTCAGAGAAAAATTAACCGAGTTGAGCAAGATGGCTCTTCTTCACAAATGTACATCTTGAGGCGTTTGGAGTGCTAGGTGGAGTCAGTTGCCTGTTGAGCCTCGGCACCACGGCGTCTAGCCCGATGTTGCCGTCTTTGCGGCTTAATCTAGGGTTCTTACTACATCTCCCAACATCTAATGGTCGTCGGCGATCAACTTTCCCTGAGGTCTTAGGGTATACTTTTCCAGTGAAGGACGATGTTGTATTCATCTTCATTCCTTATCGTCTTGCTATGACCAGACGGTCGAAAGCCTTTGGCTCAGCCTTTGGCGCTCTGAGGTTGGCCGGTCTTTTTAAGGACGTCATGACTGTCGCCAGCAGTACCTCTGCGTTCGCCCTTTCCAAAAGCATCGCAAATACGATGTCCAGCTGTCATGCCCATCGATCCCTCGCTCGCTTCCAAGTAATGCTGCTAGAGAGCTGAGACCTTCGAGGCGCACCAGCTGTCATCAGCAACGACGCCACGTGTCATAAGATCCTGATACTGGTATGCGATGTCCTATGCGCTGTATGCTACAATTGGAGTGATCAACATCATAGCTCGTCTCTGATGATCGATGGTGGTGTTACCGGAATCTGCCTCAGATCTCTTACAGCCGTCGTAAGCGCACTCAGGTGTGACCATTTAGGCGCATCTTCACCCAACGCCCAAGCGAAAACTCCGCCCAGCCCGTTTTGTGGTACCAGATCCGCCTTCAGCTTGATGGAGGTTGAAGTTTCCCACGTCCAATATATGTGCTGCTCCATATCATGGAAATAATGCCCACCAGCTACTTCATCATACTTACCGTGCTCAATGGCTTTGGTGTAAGAGCTTAGAAGCTCTTCTGGCACCTCGTCGTGCCAAGAGAATGCTCCAGCGTTTCCAAGATCGTCACCAGTCTCAGGATCCTCTAGCAGCTTGGTAGGACATCCTGTTGGCTTCCTGCATAAGCCTTCCACAGTCTTGAACCATTTGATGTAGAAGGCGAATCCGAGATTGATTTTCGCGGGCGACAGACCCCGACCAATATATGCGTTGATCGCAATTGACGAAGCGGACACTCCAGCATGGTGTCCAGTTTGATGATCTCGTCGATTCTTCAGATCGTATGTCATCACATTGACAAAGTCAAGAGTGTCAGCGATGACTCGCATGTTGGCTTTGGTGAACGCAAGCAAATCTCGTGGTATGCCCGGAACAGCAGCTGACATGATCTTGTTGGGCCCAATTGCTAATCGAATCTCCTTGAGCAATTCGGGGTACTCTTCGATTTCCCACGTTTTGGCCTCATTGAGCACACGTTTGTAGTCCTCGCCGTTGCCCCTGTGACGCGGTCAGTGCTCGCGGCGATAAACCTAACACATGTCTGGACACCACCTACCCAGGGTACTCCCAATCAACATCGACACCTTCTGTATGTCAGATACTATCTTTGCAATGGCGTTGTCACATACCATCCGCCCCCGTATGATCCAGCATGTCCTTGACATTGCGCGCGAAGATTTCGCGCCGACTTTGATTCATTGCTGCGTGAGAGAACGCGACAGTATCTCCCCAGCCACCGATGGCAATCATGATGGCGATGCCTTCAGCAAACTTCGGCCGCGTTTCATCGATCGTCGTGAAGAATGACCAGTCAGTATTGTTGACTATGTTGAACCTCGAAGATGGCATGAACGCAAGCGTGACATGGGTGACCTCCTGAATCAGAGGCGGCTCAGGAACGATCGTGTGCTGACTGGAAACTCTTCAGCAGGCCCAGTCAGTTCGCAAGACAGTGTGACTTACCCTGTCAGATACATCACACAGCGGAGAGCATTGGTAATGAGGCCAAAACCTAACATAGCAATAAGACATTCTGTGATCATCGTTGGTGTTGGCCGTCATCAATGTATAAGGTTTGAACAAGAAATTATCTCTAGTGCCCAGGGTGAAGAAGAGCGAGGCAATATCCTTGCGAATATGAGTTCACGACCGAGCGGCCGAAATAAGGGACTGAGTCCACAATCGCGACGCATACATCCTGTAGTACTAGTATGTACTTCACAAATAAAAGGAGGAAGAGATGAAGTACCGACTCATAAGCCCTGATCTAGCTGCCATTCGGGAACAATTCGATGCCGAACGCGTCAAAGGCGCTCAGTGTGCTTGGCAGTCGACCTCGCGTTTGCGCGCCAGGATTTCTATCTACCAGTCCCATGAATCGCAGATATGCGAACAACTCGGTCTTGCATGAACAAGCGGTAGAATGCATATAACACGGCCATACTCTACGCCTTTCTGTTCATGCTGCCGGGCTTGCACAAAAATGACCAGAATTACCAGCTTCCAATTCGTGTGGAAGCTCACCGCATCTGAGCTTCTGACAATCGTGATGTTCTAGCTCCTGACACGAAAGCCGCAGCGGACTTTTGAGTGTCTCGCGACTAGGCAGCAGTAGCCAAGTGAAGAATGTGCTGCGGTGTAGCGTCATTGTGCTTACCCACTACTGTCAGTGTCTAGGTAGACGTACGGGTTTCGTATGAATGTCGCATATTGGATCATCGTCTATTACTCTGCTGCTCACATACTCCAGACCTGCTCAGTGAATGTCCAAACTGCAACATTGTTTTCTGCTTAGGGTTGTTCTGTCATTCAACGGAAGATTCGCAATCAGTCCGCCCGCGTTGACATGTTCCGAGGCCCAGGCGCTTTTCCCAGTGTTGTTTCAGAAAGCACTGCGGCAATGGAGACACCGACTGCCGCTGCGAGTGTCACCGCCAGAGCAAGGGAAGGCAAATTCAGCAATCTTGACACCTTTCTGTCCGGTGGCGACGACGAGCTAACCAGAATCAGCCACTATGTACCTGCTTCGCAAGCAGAGCTTGCGCCAGGCCATATCATACACGTCAAGGACAACAAGCAGGGCACTGAGACTAGGATTCACGACAGGGTTATGCTCGTCATCAAAAACAATGCCCCGGTATCGATGGTTTGCTATGCTTTCTGCAAGCACGACCCTCCGCTAGCATCAACGAGCGATGCACAAACACACTGGCTTGTTGGCCAAAGCGGGACACCACCGCAGGCAGAAAATCCAGGAGGCCTTCCGCTGCTCGAAGTCATGTTGCACTACAATTTATCTCCGAAGAATGATATCACCATCAACCTGCGTGATCCATGGAACGTGGAGTACGAAGTCGAAGTTGCAAAGCTGGGTGTAGTGCCCGTAAAGTTCTACGAGGCTGTCCGCCGTCGTATCAACCACATCTTTCTCGAGGAGTCGCACAACAGTCCGCTTGTGCCGTTAGTCATCAACGCCGCTCCACGGTCCGCTGATATGCCAGGTCCGTCCGATATGCTGAGATCGAGGAGCGCTGGCAATGCCACCCAAGACAACACAACGTCTTCGAGGAGGACGGTGCAAGTGCGAAGGCCATCTGAGTCACAGAGAATTCTGGGGACGTTCCTGTTCCGGCCATGAGCACGGTCGGGCACGAAAGCATAGTCTTGACGCACAGGCACTCAACATGGTAGCTGAAGCTTTGGGGATCATGATTTCTTTACATATGATGTCACACTGTACAACTCCCATACGCCTTTGGCGGAAGATACTTCAAGTCCGTGGAGAACTGCTACGCCGTTTAACGCACCCCCTCAGCTATGGTTCTGCTTTGCCAATCAAGAGTTTACAACGAAGCCTTCATGGCAACATCGGGTCTCTTCCAGCCAGCCTCTTGAGCAATCATCTCAGCCGCTCGCTCACCGATAGCCAGAACAGTCAACATGGGATTGATACTGGGCATGCAGGGGAAGACACCAGCATCAGCAATTCTCACACCCTTCAACCCCTTGATTTTCAATTCGTGATCCACAACTGCATATTCATCTTTTGTGACATCACCCATCTTTGTGGTACCAGCTGGATGGTACACGGTGTGTGCTGCTCGTCTGGCGTACTCGGAAAGCTCTTCGTCAGTCGTGACGTTTGGTCCTGGAGCAACTTCTCGCTTGAGCCAAGACTTGAATGGCTCTTGCTGGGCAATCTTTCGAGCTGCTTTCATGCCGAAGACGAACGTGGCGGCATCGTAACCTTCGGGATCAGTGAAGTACCTGAAGTCAAGAGCTGGCTTCACCGAAGGGTCTGCAGAGGTCAAGTATAGCTTGCCCTTGGATCGTGGCCGTGGGATGTTCGGGGTCATGCAGAAGGCATCCACCACCTCCTCGTAGCCGAGACGGGTCGTGTTCAGTGTGAATGGGATCTGGTAGCAATGAGCCATCATGTCGGCAATCTCGCCATCTTTGATTTGTTCTGGGTTGAATGGATTGGTCGAAGGTGTAGATTGTGCGGCAGCATCTGCTGGCTGGCGTCGGAGGAAAATGCCAGCGTCACTGTCCATGGTCGTCTGGTTCGGAGGTACTGCTTTGTTGAGCTCCCACAGAATGATAGTTTCAGGGTGATCAAGCAAATTCTCGCCTACACCCTTGAGATCGGCGTGGCACGGTAGTGAGAGCGATGACAGCTGCTCTCGTGGTCCTAGACCGGACAATAGCATGAGTCGGGGTGTGTCGACTGCACCTCCACACAGAATGGTTTCGACCTTAGGTGTAACTGTTCGTGCAGAGCCGTCCTTGAGCGTTAGGTTGACTCCAGTTACTGTCTTCTTGTCAGAGCTCAAGTTGATCTTGCCAACCCACGCGTTGGTGAGCACTGTCAGATTCGGTCTCTGTTCTTCGCCTCGTAGTATCGGGTGAATGTAGGCTACGGATGCGCTAGACCGGTACCCATTGTCTGGATTATAACTGACAGAGAAAAATCCAACACCTTGCGTCAAAGATCCGTTAGCCGCGATCTCCTTGTTGAAATCAGGAATAATCGGGATGTTCATGGCTTCACTGCACGACTGAATCCAGTCTTTGCAGAGCTGATTCCTATGGTTGCCGTGCACAGGCTGAACAGTGTTGCGGAGGTTGTTGAGCACTCTCGTCATGGTCTCAAACGTCCAGCCTTTGGCACCCATGGATTGCCAAACGTCCATGTCGAACTTGAACGGTCTGAAAGAGATCAAAGTGTTGTGGGAGGAGCATCCTCCAAGCACTTTCGCTCGGGAATGCCTGATGTGGGAGTTACCCATGGGCTGCTCGGTGGTGCCATAATCATAGTCGAGCTCGCCACCGAGCAGGTTCAACCACTTCTTGAGGTCAAGAACTCTGTCATCCATGAAGTCGCTAGGGCCAGCCTCAATTAGCAGCGTCTTCTTGTGAGGTAGATATTCTGCGAGTCGCGATGCAATGACACAGCCTATTCATGTTAGTAGAGATATGGTTGCTTCGGGCTCGATGATTCGTACCAGCTGTGCCACCACCTACAATGACATAGTCATAGTTGTTGCAATCGGCTGTTGGCAGCTCTGTGGTTGTCGCCATGGCTATGTGTTCTTGTGTTGCTTTGGGAACGGTCTACAGGCGCAGTCGACAGTGGGCAAGAGCAGGTCTATGTTTGTCTTTAGCTCGAGAGATATATTTCCTCGCTTCGATATGAACCGTTATAAGAAGAATTTTTCTTCCAGGCAGTGGCACAGGTACGAGGTTTTCAGCGGGTGTGGAATCAGAAGAAATGAGGTGAGAGGCAGATCCATCAGCTACTGAGATATGGACTATCTTCTGCTTTTTACATCCACATCAGGCATGGCAGGAAAAAGCTCGGACTGAGCGGCTTCGAACCACGTGACTGACCAATAGCGGCATAGCGGCACATTTGCCTCAGGGATGTCTGGCTAGTTTCATGCAGCCTAGAACGTCCTGAGACGACAAGATTACCAGCAGTGAGCTTCCTGTAGTCACGGGATATTGGCACCAGTAATCTACTAGGGCATGCCTGCTTGAGATGCAACGTGACCAGATACTAGATGAGCGATATATATGTGCGTAAAATGCGCTTGCACTCGGATAGACTGTGTTTGAAGCAAAGCGTGAGCAAGACGAGGCAGGGTTTCCAAAGCAGTTTTTTTGCAAGGTGGATAGCGCCAGCCCTCGGTTCCATTGGCCTTTTGCGGGAACAGAAACCTTCGCCAAAAGCACGCTAAGTGCTGGTGCTGCGTCATGGGAATTAGGCCAGAATCGAGTACTGTATCCTCGCGACTGACTAAGAATGAAAGAGCTTCGCCAACGGCAAGCATTTACTGTTGCAGCCGCCACTCGATTCTCGATACCCCATACTATTGTCAGGTGACAACCACGCAGGCTCAGTGAGATTGTCAACCATAGTGGTCGAGACACCCGGTCTGCTAACCACATACTGAACATCATTCTCGAATCGCGCTGCCACATTGTCTCAGCACAGATCCCGTGTGTTCGAAGACGCTGCTGCACCACTCCCAATCTGGTCCTACTCTCAATTAGGATAACACCATATCACTAAACAGCATACCAAGTTCTCAAACCATTATAGTTTGCGCTGCCTGTATTGAGAGACCTATTCTAGAGACAATGGCCATCTTCCAAGATCGTCACGCCTTCATCAATGGCTCACCTCAGCCATCGTCAGACTCCAAGATTATCGAAGCTACGGATCCTTCGACTCTTGAGCCAGTAGCCAAGATATACACCTCTTCACAGTCAACGCTCGATGCAGCAGTGCAAGCGGGTACCAAAGCTTTTCCTTCTTGGTCACAGACACCTCCCGTCGAACGCTCACGCATTCTCTTGAAAGCCGCCAACATCCTTCGGTCCCGAACACAACAGCTTGCCATCATCGAGACGCAATCGACCGGTAAGCCGTACTCAGAAACTTCGACAGTCGATATTCCAACCGGAGCTGATGTACTCGAATTCTACGCCAATCTTATCGCTTCAGGTGGACTGAATGGCGAGTCTTTCCCGTTGCGGTCGTCAGCATGGGTGTACACGACGAAAGCACCTCTCGGAGTTTGCGTAGGTATCGGAGCATGGAACTACCCCATACAGATCGGGCTATGGAAATCAGCCCCTTGCTTGGCCGCTGGCAACTGCATGGTTTACAAGCCGAGTGAGTTCACAAGCTTACACGCCGAGGAACTCGCGAGAATCTACAAGGAGGCCGGTTTGCCTGACGGTGTCTTCAACGTTGTGTACGGTGGTGGAGAAGCTGGCGCCTACCTGACCAAGCATCCTGATGTTGCCAAGGTCAGCTTTACAGGGCAGGTGAGCACCGGACGGAAAGTTGCCGGTTCAGCGGCGGGTGAGATGAAGTACGTGACTATGGAGCTTGGTGGGAAAAGCCCGGTGGTTGTATTGCCCGATGCGGATGTCGACAGTGCTGTTGATGGTGCAATGATGGCGAACTTCTTCAGTACTGGACAGGTGTGCACGAACGGGACAAGAGTGTTCGTACCGAGATCAATGAAGCAGGAGTTTGAGAAAAACTTGGTCGGCAAGATGGAACACATCAGAGCGGGTGATCTCTTTGCTGAGAGTACGAACTATGGACCACTGGTCAGCAAGACGCACTATGAGAAGGTGATCAGTTATATCAAGCATGGGATCGACACGGACAAGGCAAAGCTGCTGTACGGAGGCCTCGGAGCAGAATCAATAACGAAGAACCTGCCAGAGAAACTCAAAAATGGGCTCTGGGTGAGACCGACAATTTTCACCGACTGTTCTGATGACATGAAGATTGTCAAAGAGGAGATCTTTGGACCAGTAATGTCGATACTATACTATGACAGCATCGACGAAGCTGTGCGAAGGGCTAACGATACACCAATGGGTCTCGCTGCTGGTGTGTTCGGCAAGGACATCAACCACTGCCACGATGTGGTTCGGCAGCTTGAGGCTGGTATCACTTGGGTGAACACCTGGGGCGAAAGTCCAGCTGAGATGTCAGTTGGCGGCTGGAAGCAAAGTGGTGTTGGAGTCGAAAACGGTCGAAAAGGGCTGGAGGCTTGGGTCAAGAACAAGAGCACACTTGTGGAGATGGGAGGAAGTGTACCAACAGTGTTCGCCAAATTGTGAAATGCTAGCTAGGTGCATTCTGATATTATGACGGCGCGAGAGCTACAAACAAGCTGGTAGAAAGCTATGAGCTAATGAAATTACTATACTGACCCTCATTCAAATTTGTTTGCTCTTTGCTCCATGCTGCCTTTGATCAAAGCATTATATAGATAAAATATTGACACTTGAGCCCACGTTCGTCAGTTTCGTCCCGTCCTCAAACTTGTCTATATCATTGGTATCAATGGCAGAGTCGTGTAGGCTTGAAGTCGTACTGTCCAGTGTCAGCTCTCCTTTCGCAGGAGTGGGAACCTTCTTGCTCGTGTCGACCTCAAGCTTCTCAAAAAGCTCCACGCTATTGTTGCATTTTCGTATCTTCAGAGCCGAGCGAGGTCCCGGAACGTTACTCGTGCTCGATCTTCTCAACCGGAAGCGCTGTTTGCGTCGTCCTGAATGATGAGCTTCATAGTTTCGATGCTATGATGGTTGGAGGTGCTGCGCTGTCGTCGAATCATCTCAACATTATGCACGTATTGGTTCTATAGATGCGGTGGTGGTCAGTACGAGCAGGCGACGTCAGTCAGTGGGTCATTCATTCCATGATCGCGCTATAAGAGCATTGACCCAGGAACAAGGCACAATCAAATTTAGATTCGACATCCGTCTCCTGAACGTTTCCCTCTCAAATTCTAGCACTGATCCGGACGAGCACACAAGGTTGTCTCAGTGGTTCTCGAGGCTTGGGTGGAGATTATTGCGAGGAACATCAACGTCGAGATTGACTACCCCGGACCTGCCGAGCTGGGAGGCACCAGATGGGCTTGGTCAGAGTCTGGCAGTGACCGATATACGGTACGACCTAGTATATGGGCGTGACTTCGCGGAAAGTGTGATGCGGCACGTACAAAAGAATGCTCCATCTGACGTCCTAGCACTATACAAGATGGCATTGAGCAACAAAGGAGGCTGCGTTTTAATTCGAGGTAGCGCGTTGGTGACAGCAGCGTAGTAGCGAGTGTGCTATTGTACTGTAATGAGTCGACGCTCGCCACCTTCGTGCCACATATGCAAGGACAAAACACTTTGACTGGAGGCATTGAGGCTGCGATCATGGCTGCAGATGTCGACAACGAGTCGTCGTTACTGCAGAGTCTCGTTCTGCTTGGGGCACGGCGACTGAAGGAGTAAGGTATCAGATCTTTGCTTTTAGACTACGTGAACCACTCACTATTGTAGACAAGCACGAAGTTCCAGCTGACACTTATCAGATGAATGAGCCCCTAGCCATGCCCGGGCTAAAGGTCATGGGCTTTTCCGTTCTGTATCCCTTCGACAAGATCTATAGCTCGGTGGACGACTGGAAGACCTCCTGACAGCCTCTGCCGAGCCTCTCGCATATGGTAGAACGCATCCTCATTTCCTACCTTTAGTGATTGTTGTGTCGTGAACTACGGTTCTAGGCTTCCAAGGCTGACACAACGCCCGCGACTGGTTGACGCCATGATCGACGATGCCGTTCAGCAAGATTACCTTGATTCGGTCCTACCGCCTGTCGGCCTCTGAAGCAGGGAGTGGCCTTGTACCGTAGTTCCAGCTGTTCGGTACTGCTTCCCAACAGAAGTAAGTGCAGGGCCTCGAGAAGAAGAACCTTCGCTACTTGGCATATCCAGGGTTTTATGGGCAGGATTGACTGGAAGCACCGCGACTCGGTCGATACGATGCTTGGAACAACGGTGTCGTATTGTGAATCAGCCTCATGTCTCCTATGCCTCGCAACAGATACTTGAAGGTCGTTTACATTCTAGCAAGTAAGGCACTTATCATGGGGATATCCGTGGCCCGATGATTGAGGCATGCTTCGGGAGTTCGAGATGTGCTGCAGGGACGAGCAGACAGTTTCCTCGATATTGCAAATCAGTGCTGCAGAATGCTGCATCTCAGCGTCAGTGTGCATACACGTCTGTCTTAGCTGAGCAGCCAAGCATGATCGGTGGCTTACGATGGGTTGACGGCCAGGGTTTGTTGTGCTAGCGTGCTCTAATCGGCGCATGGAAGGTGTAAAGAAGGTCTCAGAAACCCACCAGGAGTGGTGGAAGAACGGTTCAGACAGTAGATGCGATTGGTTGCAGGTCGCTAGCGATTCTGAATGCTGCAAAGGGTTAAGGCTCGAATGCCTTGATTGGTATGTGCATGCAAGAACATGCGGAATGCCGGTCGGCGCTGTACTTAGGTCAAACCCTGGTTCTTTGGTGAGTGGAATCTGTCTCTTCGCTAACGCATCGGGTGATGATTGGTTCACGGGAGCTTTGTAGCGAATGAGTGTTCTACTGACAAGGTAAAAACCAGACCCATATGGAAGGAGCGGCGAAGTCTACCCACCAAAGAACGAGGGTTCGACCTAAGTACAAGCTCCAGGCATAAGATATGCTTGTGCTCAACATGCCCGAGCAGCATCTTCATGCCAGATCGGTGAAAAACTGTGGACTGGTCATCTGTACAGCAACGAGGGAAGAGCGGTAAGTCGTGCTGCAGAGGGACTATCAGGCCGCAGTTCTGTATGCATGCATCCTTGTGGACTTCATCGCGTGCTGTGCGATATGGGTACAGTGCAGTAAGTAGCGCGACCATTTGGTTGAAGTGAGCACGCTAAGGGCGGCGGGCTTATCGAGAGTCCTACTTGTACGCACGTACCTAAAATCTCTTTCGCGGTTGCAGCTTCGATGCCTGGCAAACATCTGTCTGAGAATAAACGACGCTAATCACCTGCAACCATGACTACATTCAGAGACCGTGGTACAACTAGCCATCCGCCGCCGGCCAGCGTCGGCACCTGGTCTTTCCTGGCAATCAAGAATTCCTCGTTTCGTACGTCTGTATTGACAGCACTAATAAGCCCTCAAGTAGTTAGACGCGTGCTCCGGCCAGAATTACCGATCAAGAAATAAGTGACGCCCCCCAGCTTTTAGGAACTACAAAGGCTGCCTCGTTCATGATGATTTGTCTTACTTGTAGACAATGATCGCAAGCAGACCGGCAAGTGAAAGCGCCGGGCCAGTAGGAATAACAACACAAGGGTATCTCCGCTCTTGACATTGCCGGAAAAGGTTTGGAACATCTCTATTACTGGCAAATTGGACGCCGGATTACCAGTTCGTATGATGGCACAACTTGTCAAAGGTGAACTGCAGCATCATGCAGGATTCACCTGCCCCAGTGCCGTAAACCGAAGTTGGGTAAGCACGCTATGGGTGATCAGCAGGCGCACTTTAGGCGGACACGCCGTTACACAGGACTGCGCTACTAGTAAGCCAACAAGCCCCCTGGATCATCGGCCATATGGCGCACTGGCATGATGAGTGGCTCACTTTGCACTTGCCTGAAGTGCGGAATATTGACCCTCGACCATCGAACTGCCTTTCTCCAGAATAGAAACAAGGAGGGGCGAACGTGCTTACTTGCCCAAACATCAAGGTTCGGCAGCTAGTGCACCGAAGTTCCTTCGAAGCGCGCTGCAGGCATCAATTCGCACCCACCGTGACGCCGCCTCTCGCATAATCTCGGCAAGGCCTTGATTCGATACTGACTCGAGGGGTAGACAGTGGGCCCACCAGCTACTACGCCGGCAATGGCCTACTAAGCTAAACCCTGCCACTGAAACTAATTACCCCATGTCCTTCTAGAAGACTGCACAGAAGGAAGAAAGCTTCCAAGAGACCCGGAGTTTTCAGCAATTCATGCCTACTCACCTCATCTGCGCTCCCGCTTCGTCTTGTTTTGAGGTGGTGTGCGACATTTCAGGTACAGACGTGAAGCTCTTCCTCCACCCCCTTCTCCGACATTTGATTTCTGCTGTACACGAATGATCCTTCGCCGTCACAGTGTTGAGTATTGCGACCACTGCCAGCCATCGCTATTTTATGCTTGATCTCTGAACTCGAGTCATATTCTCATCTTAGCAGCCTCAATTCGAGAACTTCGAGTCTGTCCCGTCTAGGTTCTACACGCCCATGGTGATTGCGACGGCCGAGTCTTTTCCAGGCGACCTAAAGTTTTGACGCCTTTTAAGATACTTCTGGAGCAGCGCTGTTGCAACACTCTCTGCCTTGCGCCAAAGAGCACTTTGTTGCACATCAAATACAACACGTTTCGTGGAGGTGCCTGATTCCAGCTCCATGGTCCTAAGATTGACCTTGAAGAGAACGCGCCCCACGATACGCGTCGTCCTTGCCGGAGATGGCAGCAACGATGGAGAATTACGATGCTGTCAATTTCATCCCGAGCCCTCTTGCCTTCGCGAACCACAATGCGCATCTGGATTACATGAGTGCGGCCTCTAACATTGACCCACTCGACCAATATTCAAATTTTGACTCGGAAACATATGTTAGGTAAGCAGATCCATCATGCTCGGGCTCCTTCATGACCCCCCATTGCTAACACGACCAGCGGCGATGACATGTCATATTCTCATGGGGCAGGACTAGCACATCAAGCCATGTTGAAGAGAATGTCGAGTAGTTTCGAGGAGCCCTTCGCCCACGAGACCATGTCGCAATTCGACCAGATGTCGGGCGCAGATGGCATGCCTGAGAGTCCGTCGGTGGATCGCGACAGCAGGTACCTCTCTTTCTCGATGCCCAGTTTTCTATATCGATTATACAACGAATCCTTTCAGCAATGTCACGTCAACATCCAAGCACAATTGCACGGCATGTTCTTCCTGGCAGAATCTCAATGGCCGACCACTATGGACACTGCTCCACCCCCACCAGAATTAACGTGTTACCGACGCAATTTGTTCCAGATCACTGGGAATGTGACTATTCCGCGGAGTCTGAGATACATCTTTATTGAAGATGGCCGAAGATTACCAATTTACGACATGGAACTCCACGTGTCTGCGACAGAGTCTGTAGAAGGAAATCCTGTCAAGATTATCTCAGTTCCTTGGAAGAATTCAAGCGGCGCGGAGTCAGCGAAGCAAGATGAGAAAGCAGAGAAAGAGCCTCCGGCCATTGTGTTGGACAAATTAGCTGCATCCGACATGGACTCCGATTTCAATATGATACCGGTACAGTGGAAGCGGCTGCAGTTTCGAATAGCCACAGCAAACAATGGCCGAAGGAAAGAGCTGCAGCAACATTTCACATTACACCTCAAGGTAATGGCTACGGTATCAACAGGCGAAAAGATGACGATTGCAGAATCTCATTCGGGAGCAGTGATAGTCCGGGGTAGAAGCCCTCGGAATTTTGCAGCCCGGAAAGACGTTCCCCTGAGCAGTTCTTCCACTTCTCGAAAGCATGTACCGTCGCTATCTCGCTCCGGTGAAAGCACGGCTTCGCTACATCAGATCACGTCAGCACCCAAACAAGGCTCCCCAAACGAACAGATACTTCGGTCACATCCAGTCTTCGATTCTGGCGACCTGCAAAGACCTGAAGTAGATCTCAATGGATGGCAACAGGCCGTTCCGCCCTTCACAGAGCTATCATCTACTCCATATTCTCAATCCGCGCCGATGTATCCACCGGCGCCAATGTCATTTACAGGCGTGCCAAGCCCTGATATAGCTCAGACACCTTTTGGCTTCGCGTTCTCCCCCGATCTAGGACAGAACGTCTCTGCGCCCATCAGCTTACATTTCGCGTCGGAAGATGAAGGCAGTAACTCTCCATATCCGCAACAGCAAAGCTCAAGAACATCAAGTCGACCTCCTACCTCAAACCCCAGTCCATCGCTAATGAACAAACCACGGTCGGCGACATACGCCCACGCTTCCTCACCTAAGAACATAACTTCAGAACCACCATTTAAGCAAAGACCGAGATTGCAACACAATACATCAGCGCCTATATCCAATGGCGCTCTGTCGGCATCTGCACCACCCATGTCCACAGGAGTTGGTGTCCAGTTCGACCAGCATACACACCCTCCTATGCATCAGCAGAGACCGCCACTACTAAACTCGGTGTCCCATGTGAGCCACCAGTCTCATGATAGAGCGAACGTGAACGGCCTCTACGAATACTTTCCCCTTTCCATCGATGAATGGCAACCACCCGTGGATGCAGTATTCCAGACCCACATCGTCCACCATGAAATATCCTTAGATTCCAGTATGAGGAGCCCGGGAGTGATGAGCGGAAGAAGCAGCAAAAGATGTTTCTCCGAGGTTATATGATCTAAATCTGGCGTCAGAGTAGAAAGAGGGTGCACTTTGTATTAATGATCTCACGACTTTACGAGGCATGTATGCATCGACGTTCAAAAGTGGCTTATTATGAACCACGGAAGCGCGGGTAAAGGGTTCCTTGTACAGCGTTGGTGTTGAATTTGGCTGCGTCATACGTCGGGGCATGGCACAGGCTCTTCTTCTATTGAATCTTTCATCCGGACACAGCAAACGTGTCCTAGCATGGCGCAACGTGCATTTTTGATATCACTCCACTTTCAAGCTGAAGGAGCACGATAATTGTATTCTAGGATATATCTGTCCAAAGCTCTTACTCAAGCACAAACCCAGATCGCTCATAAAGCTGGACGACAGGATGGTCCTTCTGACATCGAACCCGGTTCCAGTCCTGTTGTGCTCTGACTCATTAATCACATCGACTGTACACGTCTCTCCTTACACCTCCCTCATCGCCGTCGCCATCATCGTTCTGAGCGTGTGGTTAATTCCTCCCTGATCCTCCACTACTAGGACATATCCTCAACTACTACGCGGTCGTACATAGTCTTCACTCCTCTTGCTGGTGGCAGTGTCTAGACTCCATAGTTGCCATCGCACTACAACCCCACACACACACATACACACACATACACACAAAAACGACACCGTCGAGAAAGGTCCAACAGGCCCAATCGACAGCGCAAGCGAGGTAAGCACGATCGTGCCGTCCTCCATCGCACGCACCTCCTCAGTCGGCTGGGTACTACGAAGCCTACAGTGCAGCAGGCGCGCTTCGTTCGTGTCCTGTTTTTTTTGAGGGACTAGAGAGCGCGAACAGGCCTTGAGATGATTGTGTCGACCGGCATGCATGACATCGGAGTAAGGCGCGTCTACGACTGTCGGTGCCCTGAGACCGTGGGCCGGAGTAAGAGCGCTTTCGAGTCAGGTCACGATGCTCTTGGGTCGGGGGTACGCTCGCAGCTAGCTGGAGCTGTGCTTCGATTCAGGCGGGGGTTATACGGTCACGGGGACGACGTGGTTCTTGGTAGTGGTTTCGAAATTAAAGAAGTGAGAACAATGCGTGTTATCGTGACGCGTCTAATCCGAATCATTAACGCCGGCTGGGGTGCCAATGTGTAATGCATTCCAGCGCCCCGAGTCACGACAATGTCAGCACGTGCCCCCCACGTCTTCTGAAGACGGCGCGCGCAACCTGACAGAAGCGAGGCTGCTTTCACCGACCTTGCTTTCGTTGAGACGGGCCAAATGTTACATGGTCTGCGGAAGCTTCTGAACCTGTTCGTGCGCCAAGGAACGCCAACAAGCCCGGAGCGCTGCTTGTCATGTGTGGAAGCTCGTACGTCTCTAGACTCCAAAACTCCTAGATCGCACTCCTTTCTTTCTTGTGGTCCCTCTAGTAGGCGTCAAATTCCCAGCGGGGCTTCCTCTTGTGTGGTCATCGCACTTCTGTGACTGCCCACCGAGATTGTCGGATGCAATGTATGCTTCGTGCTTGGGTGCCGTTGTCTTCGTCTACTGGCAAAGGCCTTTCGTATGGCTGCTTGGCCACATCCACTGGCAGCGTCTCCTGCTCCAACACTTTCCAGTCAGTCATGCGATTAGCCGACTCCTACCTCGAGACCGCTTCGCAGCTAAAATCTTGAACACCTCACATCCGATGTTTCTACGAGTTGAGGTACCTTGCAACAGCCCCTCTTAGGCGCCTGCTGCCTTCGCCGGCTACATTGATAATATTCTCGAGGTCATCACCAGCATTGATACCCATCTTCCTAACGAAGTCCTTTGCCATTGACTCGAGATCATCGGTGCCAGCCTCGGGTATGTCGTCTTCTGGTCGGCCAAAGTAAGCATTGGATGAAATGGAGGTTGCACCTTCGAATCCTGAGAGACGCGTCTTAGCCTCAGCTTGTGCTGAAGGATCGAAGGCAGCGCGGCCGAAGAACTCGTCTGACGAGATGCCCTTCTGGGTGCCGAATTTCGAGCGTGCGTACAGTTCGTCATCGTCATCTTGTGCTGGAGCCTTTGCTGCACCAACGGCGCCAAAGCCCATCTTCCTCGGTGCGGCGGCGGCGGCGGCGGCAGCGGCAGGCTTGCCGATCTGACCAAAACCTAACCTCGCTACAGCGGGTCTCTCAGTCTCACCTGGGTTGCGCTGCTGAGTCTTTGATGCTGCCGACGGGCTAATGGGGGTGGGGGTTTTGATTTCTGTCTTTGCGGCGGATGCTAAGCTGGTCGAGCGGGTCTTCTTTTCCTCTTCTGCCTTTTCGGCCTCTGGGTCGTAACCCAACTTTGCTATTCTCTCGGCCTCCTCTCTTGCAGCTTTCTCGGCGGCTTCAAAGTCAATATCTTCCACGACCTTCTTGGCTCCCAGTTTCTGGGTTTTCTTCGCGCCCAAGATATTGGTACGCTTGGCGCCAGCTGAACCAGCTACACCTGGCTTGCGGATTGCCGAAGCCGAGTTCGTACGTATGGCAGTAGGGGCAGGTAAAGATTGCTCTGCGATGATCTCGGCGGCTGCGGTGGCATTGAGTGGAGATTTCGGTCGAGCAGCGGCTCCATTTGCGCCGCCGGCGGATAGGAAGGGAGAAGCAGTCCTTGCGACGACGGATGGGGTACCCACTCTCGAAGGAGGATTACTAGGTCTCTTGATGGCTGGCTTGTCCCACGAGGAAAAGAAGTCATCATCTGCGCTCTCGTTCGCGGGAGTAGAAATGCCTGGAGTTCCAGTCACGTCGTCCGTTATTACGACTTCATCAGGGTATCTGTAGGAATGTAAGCACAAGTCTTTGCCCTTGTTGTGTAGCGCAGCCTACTCTTCAGCGTCTCGCGCAGCTCTTTTCTTGAGCTCTTCCTTGTACTTGTTGGCAGCATTCGAAGTGTATTTGACCTTTGCGTCCTTACTCGCAAGGGCGGCACTGCCTCCGTTGGATTGGAAGAACTTGGTTGCTGACTCGTTGCCACCAACTTTCATGGTTCTCAACTGGGCCCATTGCCAGACTAGCCAAGAAGTCAGTCTCTCGCTGCTGTAAGGATGTTGTTTTGGTATGTCGCATACCGTCAAGATTGGTGGACCGAACGAAGGAGATATGGACACCTAAGTTTCGGTGGTTCGAGGAGCAGTCGAGGCACAGGTAGACGCCGAACGGTACAGACGACCATGTCGGGTTTTTCTGACCACAATCGAAGCATACCTATTGCCTTGGTCAGTCCCTTCTCGCTGCGTCTGGTCATGTCGTCGTTCTACCTTGTTGGCTTGCTTCGATTTGAGTTTCTCGAATATCTTCTGTGACTGTGATTTGGACGCAGACATGTTGGCTCTGATGAGACGACGAGACTGTGCTGCGAGCGTGAGGCAGGAAACGGGTGGCTGGGAGGTGGTAGGGACAGATTTGTGTCATTCAGCACATGCTCTCGAACAATGACATTGTCGCTGATCTGGCGGGCCAACTACTGAGCCTTGGGCAGCCTCGCTTCGTGCTGGGGCATCCCCCTGCCCCTAAAGTGGCCCAGACTCAGGATCTTGAGGCAGGAAGGCAGCAACGTTCTTTAACCAGGAGACTTGTGGGGAACTCGGAAGGTGCAGCCTGGTCACTTCTATCTGCACCATCTCAGCTGAATATATACACGTATGCTTCACGTTCCTCGTTACTGGCAGTGGGTAGCGTGAGAAACTTCACATGCAACGCCATGGAGAGGGATTACAATCCTGGCATGCTTCCACCTGTCCGCGATATCACGACCATCTAATGTAGTCTGTAGAATAGTTCGAGTGGTAGCCGCACAGCATGCTCACTCTTTCAAAACTAAGGTGGTACTGGACCAGTGGCGACAAGGCGACGAGCAAAGACTCCTGATCCTATCATTGCTCGAGCATCGCTGGTTTGGACTATACATGCCGAGAACAGCTTGGAGGCAGCTGCCAGTTGCACGGACACATCGTAGCCTTGTGATGCGGTCACCTTGTGCCAGGATCTGCCATCCTCTATCGTTTCGGGCCCTAGTGTTTGCGGGACACTCTCACTCGACTCCTCACAAGGACAGTATTCTTGTGAAGATACCAACGATTGCGGCGGTCCATACTGGTAATAACATGCCCAGTCGCAGGCCATTAGGTAATGTCCGCTTCGACTCGGATCGGCCGAAAGTCAATGCTTGATGACGGAAGCGAGAGCTTAGTAGGATGCGATAATTTTAGCGGGAAGCAAAGAATGTTTAGGTTTGGACAGATGATCATCCCTCGGTCTCAACGCAGGTGATCGAGTCGGATATTACCAAGACCAGTGCGACATGGAAGTGCAATAACACAAGCCCACCCTGCCTAGAACGCGCTCACCATGTCCTCACCAGCCGACACACCTCCTCACTCCCCTACGCGGTCGACGCACTCGAGGGGCCCGTCAGTTCAGCATGTTCCCACTACGCCGAGCCGATTGCGAGAAGCGACGAACATGTCTCCAGAAGAGACACATGCGCCCATACACCAGTACGCCGATAGTGACAGCTCGAGAAGCAGTGAGCCGGCCCCTGCAGCGCTCGATCCAAACATGGGTGAAGCCACCACTGCAGAGTTCTTTGGTCCCGTCCACGGTGACAGCCCGGTAGCCGAAGGCTTGGTGGCAGAACCGACGGAAATGGAGCAAGACGAGAGGACAAGGCTGCTGGAGAATTACCACGATCCTCGAGTCTGCGGGCTCCGAAACTGCAACCATGGCACTTTCTCTCCCAGAGCAGGCTCAGTCCGAAGCTATACCAACAGCAGTCTTCTCAACGGCACGCCTCCTGAACCCGGTCGGCCGCCCGGTGGTTACCGTGCTGCTGCACGTGCATTCCTCGGCGATTCAATCGTCGACACTCTGACCTGGAGCAAGAGCAGGAGCACAACCAAGCAACTGGCCGTAGCAAAGGGCGTCAAGAGCCAGAGATGGATGTACTTGACCTACTACTTTCCCTTTCTGAGGTGGGTAACTCAGTACCGCATGGCCTGGTTCCAGGGAGATCTGATTGCTGCTTTGACTATGGCTTCCTTCTACATCCCTATGTCCTTGTCTTATGCCGCCAACCTGGCTCATATCCCACCAGTCAATGGCCTGTATGCTTTTGTTTTCAACCCTATCATCTACGCCCTGCTTGGGACCTGTCCCCAGATGGTCGTCGGTCCCGAAGCTGCAGGTTCGCTACTCGTCGGTCAGGTCGTCAGGGAGTGCATAGAGCGAGGCAGCTCGGAAGATGAGGCCAACGTGCTGAATGCACAGATAGCCGGTGTGGTGACGAGCATTGCAGGGGCAGTCATTCTCGTGGCCGGTTTGACACGCCTGGGCTTCCTCGACAGTGTCTTGAGTCGACCTTTCCTCCGCGGCTTCATCAGCGCCATCGGCTTCGTCATTTTTGTCGACCAAGCTATCCCCGAGCTGGGCCTCAAAGCACACCAGATCTCTCACGCAAGCAGTTGGGACAAGCTGGTCTTCATCTTCAGCAATTTTCACAAAACGCATAAGCTGACCGCAGCTGTATCAATTGGCGCATTCACCATCATCATGGTCTTTAGGCAGCTGAAAAAGAAGTTGCAGCCAAGATACCCTACAGTGGCTTACTTTCCAGACCGGTTCCTGGTGGTGGTAATCTCAGCTATACTCGCCTGGAAGTACGAGTGGAACAAGCAAGGCTTGCAACTCCTCGGCGATGTGAAGGCTGGAGAGGGCACTGGTATCCCTTTCCATTGGCCGCTTGCAACAAAACATGTCCGACATATTGATACAGCGCTAGGCACGTCGGTATTGATCGCTCTACTGGGCTTCTTCGAATCATCTGTCGCGGCGAAAAGCTTGGGTGAGGGCACGTCTGGACTCAAAAGAATGGACTTGAGTGCAAATAGAGAGTTGATTGCTTTGGGCACCGCCAATGTGATCGGTGGCTGCTTCATGGCGCTACCTGCGTTCGGAGGATACGGACGAAGCAAAGTGAACGCCTCTACCGGTGGCACTACCCCGATGAGCAGTATCTTGCTGAGCCTGATCTCTCTCTTTTGTGTCGCGTTCCTGCTACCGTACTTCTACTGGCTGCCGAAGGGTGTCCTGAGCGCCATGATATCCGTGGTAGCTTACTCCCTGATTGAGGAAGCACCTCACGACATCAAATTCTTCTTTCGAATCCGCGGTTGGTCAGAACTGGCGCTGATGTTCATCATCTTCTTGTCTACCATCTTCTACTCGATTTCGGTGGGAATAGCGCTTGGCATCTCGCTGTCGCTCCTCGCCGTGGTCAAGCACGCAGCAAAGCCTCGAATTCAGATTTTGGGCAGAGTCCAAGGCCAGCCCAACAGATTTGAGAATGCAGAACACGCACCTGATCAGGTCGAGCACATCGAGGGCTGCTTGATCGTCAAGATCCCAGAACCACTCACATTTGCGAATACAGGCGATCTGAGAACAAGGCTGAGGCGGCTAGAACAATACGGTACGAATCAAGCTCACCCGTCGTTACCCAGGGTACGACACGAAGACAACAATAGAAATGTCGTTTTCGATGTGCATGGTGTCACCAGTATAGATGGGTCGGGTACACAAGTGCTAGCAGAAATCGTGAAGGCATACGTGGACAATGGTGTTAGGGTCATCTTTTGTCGGCTGCCCCACAGACGCCATCAGGTATACAGCAGATTCGAGGATTCAGGTATTGTCGAGATGTGTGGCGGACCTCAGTATTTTGTTTCCAGCGTTGATGAAGCACTGAAGCTCTCTGAAGTGGAAGACCTCGCGCGGTATTTTGAGGAGCGATCGAGGTCGGGATGGTAAATTTATGTGCAAGGTGCAGACAAGCGACTTTCACCCCTTCACTTTTTCCCTTGACCCTCTCCTTGCGTGCCTCCCAGCCCAGAGCGCTTTTGACTTGCCCACTAATCTGCAGTCATGCTGACTACTGGCATCTTGTTTGCATGCTGCTATCTTGCTAACCACGCACTTGCGGAGCATGCTGGCGTCCACCTGCCTCTATATCGCAGAGGTGGCCGCTTAGCCCGCCATGAGCTCGCCAACCTCACAGCCCTTGCGAGGACATTGTGCCGCGTCGAAGAAAGATATGCAAGGACTTACACAGATGTTGATGGAAACAGAATAGTCAGACGCTGGCACGATGGATCTGATAGTGCAGACGACTATATGCTGGATGGAGCAGGACGTGATGGCTCGTGGTGAGTATTCGGGCCTCGTATCATCACCACTTGTCTTATTCGTGTCAGGTACACAAAGCTTCGGGTTGGCCAGCCACCACAGACGCTAGAAGTCGACATCGACATGCTCAGCCCGGACTTCTACACCATCATGACGCAAAGTGGTCGAGGGTCGAAGTACGACACCTTTCTCTCGACGACTCACGGTATGCCGTCTCTCACCCACCTACTGCGAGCCATGTTGACACACACACACAGAGCCATCCAACTCGTACGCCCACCACCTCTGTCAAACCCCTACCGAGATCTTCCACCTCCCCTCTTCAGCATCCCCTCGCCTACCCTTCCCAGTCTGCAACCCCCCCAAATACACCCACCAAACCCTGAACCCAAGCGGCACAATCCTTGGCCTCTCCCCGCCCGGCTCCTCCAACTCCCTATCACGTCTCGACAACACACCCAGCTTCCTCCGCCAACTGCTCGACCAGAAGATAGTAAACCACAACATCTTCAGCCTCACCCTCCTCGACAGCCAAACGGGCATCCTATCGCTAGGCTCCTCAATCGCCGCCACCATGGAAGAAACCAAGACGCGCGCAGAAACCGGGCTCAAATACATCGACCGCCTGCACATCCCGTCAGAAGCCGCCAGGATGGAACAAGAGATCCACGACACCCTCGCCCTCGCCATTCCCCGAGGAAGCACGCACGACCAGCACTTCCAATGGACCGACGCCGGCCGCGGCGCCGCGCGCGGCTGGCACACGACCCTCACAAGCGGCGTGTGGGTGAACGGGGTCAAGATCCTGCGCAACCAGCCCGTGCTGCTCGACGTCAACTGCCCCTTCATCCTGGCCCCCGCGGGCCCCGCCACACGCGCCGTCTACGAGTCGATCCCGGGCGCACGCAGCCTGTCGTCCGTGACCTCTCTCAATGCTGCTGAAGAAGAATCAGACCCCCGACGCCGACCGTTCTACGCCTTCCCCTGCCTGAACGAGATCGACATCGCCGTCGAGATCGCGGGCCGGCGGTTCCCCGTCGCGCGCGGCCCGCCCACAGCCGACGACACGGTGCATGGCCCGGCCGGCGGGCGCTTCAGTCTCGGGCCGGTCGACATGGGAGGGGGCGCCCGTGCACGCGACGCCGTCGGCACGGGGTACTGCGTCGGCATCGTTGTCGGGACGACGATGGGCGGACGGCCGGGCTGGCGCCGCGCGGGGATGCGCGACGTGTGGGTGCTGGGCGAGCCGTTCTTTCGCGGGCTCGGGGTGGCGTTTGATCTTGGGGATGCGAGGGGCCGCGGCGCCAAGATCGGTGTGAGGGTGTATTGAACGAGGGAGAATAGCTATCTATCTACGTACGGCACGCGAGGGATGATGCTGGGATTGCGGCAGTTAGAGGACCGGGACGAGAGCAGCGGAGAAGATGCGGTATACTGGCGAGACCAGAAGATTGTTCCCGTATAAATGCAGCTCTATGGATGACCGCGCGTCTAATCAACATCTTTAACCCCTTCAGCAATGCGTGCTCGTCTGAGTCGAGTTAACAGGACCACCGACCGGTGTCCGAGCATGACACATCGACTCCAAGCTCGTCTAGGATCTACCTCTACCTCTACCTCTACCTCCTACCAGGACGGTCACGTGCCCCCCATCCACCAAACAAAGACAAAGACTCCTCCATTACCCATTTCCTTCTACACCGACATAGCCCTCCACTGGCTCCGCCTCCAGACCTTCGCCTTCCAATCCCCCAACAACCGCGTCATCTTCGACGGGGACGGCTCAGCCTTGATCGTGGCCGTGTTTGTGCCATCTGATACCACTTCCCTGCCTTTTCTTGCCTTCTTCGCTTTCACTTTCGTAGCCTTCTGTCTTCTCCGTCGCATGATCTTCCCGTTCAATGTGAGTTGGTCGGTGCTTAGACGGCGTTGTTGGACTGTGCTCCAGCGGCGGAACTGCAGACCTGGCCTTATCGCGCCATCGGTGCTATTGCCATTGGGCGAGTGAGATGCGTCTGGGTCTGGGTCTGGGTCTGGGTCTGAGTCTGGGTTCGTGCTGTGTTCTGCAAAGTGAACGTGCTGCGGCGCCTGCTGCTGCTGTAGACTCTGTGCCGTCGTGGATGAGCCTGTACGTCGCGAGTAAGGGACCCAGCCCAGCCAGTTGTACCTCATCCAGGTCTGGGCTTTCTCTTGCTTCGATTTATTTGCGCTCACAGTTATGTTCTGCCCGGCTGTGCCTGTCAAAGTATGCGCCGTGTCCTCGTCTGTCTGTGGTTGAGTGTGTGTCTGTTCTTGCTGCTAGCCTTCTGTCGTGGTCCGCTTTTGCGAGTGCTTCCTCACATCTTCCATCTCCTCCAACATGACTTGGTTGAAGTGCTCTGCATTGTCTAGGTAAACGTGATGCCCTGCCTTTTTGATGATTACCACCTTGGCACTCCCGCGATCATTCTTGCGATCTTCCTCACTCGCACTCGCCAGTGCCTTGGCTCGCTCCGCGTTCATCGATTCGGCAGCTGCATATCCACCTTTGACGTCCATCCAGTCGTTCTCGCCGTACATGAGGACGACGGGGATGCCCGTCTCGCGTTGTGACGCAGGGGCTTTGGAGGGTGAGACGTGTGTGACACGATCGACGCCGGGTTCGGCGTTCACGTTTTGGAAGGACTCGGAAGATGAGGACATGGTGCTGGGTGCTGAGGCTGAATCTGGTGCAGCTGTTTGTGGCAACTGTTGACGGCCGACACCTCCGATGCGCCTGATGAGTGGACTGCGTGCAAAGGCACCGGGGGCGAGGACGTATGCAAGGGCGTATTCGCCTGAGCCACGGAGACGGAAGAGACTGTAGGAGTAGTCGTGAAGGGCGAGGGCTTCTTCGGATGGGAGGTGGGAGAAGCGGCGAGAAGTCCAGCCCGAGACCAGTCGCGGGCCTAGGGGGCCTGACCAGCGGACGAAGGAGAAGGGTGAAATGTTGGCGTCCCAGAGGTAGGTGAGCCACTTTGGCAGGGGTTTGCGTGGAGCAGGCTGTTTTCCACTGGCGTCTTTCTCGCCGTTGGCTGGTAGACGGTTGGGGTTGGGGGCCTGTTTGGCTTGCTCTTTCTCCGCGCGGGATCTTGCGTTGAGGACGTTGTTGTTGTCGCCGACGGTCTGCTGTCTCGATTCGGCTTCTTGATCCTGGGTGAACTCGTTTGCCAGAGTCGAGTCTGGAGGATCTGGCATGTCTGCTTTGACGGCGTAGGGATCCTCGGGGATACCGACGGGGCTGGCCAGGATGAGCTTGTTTAGCCTGCCAGGGTACTTCAGGGCGTAGCACACGGCCATATAGCCACCCATGCTGTGGCCCACCAAGGTCATCTTGTCGATGTTCTTCTTCTTGCGCCACTCTTCCAAGCTGTCGATGAACCAGTCTTCTGCCTGTCGGATTTGAGCATCTTTGGTCTTTGCGTGGATCTTGAAGGGTGGACGAGACGAGCGGCCCATGCCTAGCATGTCGAGGGCGTAGAGATGCCAACCGGCAGGTCTTGAGAGCGGCTCGAAGTTCTTGTAGAAGAAACCTAGACCGGCGCCGTAACCGTGGAGGATGACGAGGTTCTGGTCTGCTTGCTCGCCCGTCCTTTCGACACTGAACTCGTTCATAGCTTTGTTCTTGCCAGCCAGTTGTACCATACGACTGTGCCAGGTACGTGGCCCGTAAGGATCGGTGATGGAATTGGTGGTTATGGGCTGAGCCATGTCTTCCCGCTCCTGGCTCACGTCCATGGTGCTAGGGTTGCGAGTTGGCGGCTCCGAGCCCGTCTGGGTGTGGGTCGGGGGAGATTGGAGGTATGGGATGAAGGAGAGCACTCGGTGTTCTGCTTCTGAGGCGGAGGGGGCTGACCACCATTGCGAGAAGCCTTCTTTGTAGCTGAGAGGGAAGGCGCCGGCGAAGCGCGACTGCTTCTTGCTCGTGTCGGATTCTTGAGGTCGTCGAGAGGCCAGGGGAGACTGCTGGGCCCGGTGGCCGACTTCGCTGTCACTGTCTGCCATGTTGCGCTGGTTCTGGCTTAATGCTGGTGGCTGTTCGGCCGAGGGCGGTAGACGACGGGGGATGGCTTGAGGCTGAGGGTATGCTAAAGTCGACTGAGGCCGGATTCGCGGCGAGCGAGGGGGAGTGAGGGAAGACGAAGTCCTTAGGAGGCCCTCAGCTGTGGAACTTGGTCTCATCCAAGGCACGCGTGAGAGGGCGGTTGATCATGCGCCACTACTGACTGACTCGAGGGTGGAAGCAGTGTATCATGCTACTCGGGCTGCAAGCGACTGACTGTAGAGAAGGCACTGAGGGTTGTGGCGATCGTACAGGCGGCAGGACCGGGGTGGACTACATCGACGAAATGTCCATGAAGAGGCGCATTGAGCCTCTCACCACTGCATGGGATTGAAGGCCCGGCCTGACATGATGCCGATTCATCTCCGTCATCATGCGCTTCTGTCATAGCCAACGGACTTAGCACATGCCGCCCTTACAAGCGCTAATCACTTAGGCCGCTAAGCCGCTACGCCGCTAAGCCTCGATCTCAGGGGCCAAGTCTTCGGCCGAACCCGCTAGAGACCGAGGTAGCCTGGGCGTCGTTCAGCCTCACTACCACGGTTGCCTAAATGTCGATGTTCAGCTGTTTCACAAGGGTTGGCCTGACATTCACTTCTACCACTCTGTTCTGCTGTTACACTTCAAACACTTCTCCAAAGCCCATCCCGCTTCCTCCTCCTCTCCGAAGGTCCACGAGATCCAACCGCCATCCCTGCCATTGCTTCAAGCCTTTCTTGACTTCCCGCACGTGCTCGACCATCTTACGCATCTCCTCCTCCCGCTGAGCTGCTGCAAACGCGCCCTCATCGAACGAATCATCGTCGAATTCCTCCAGCAAACTATCGTTCCTTGGCCTCGTCGCCTGCCTCTGCTGCGATTCCGGACTTGTCGCGTTCGCCCTGAACGCCGCCAAACCAGAGCTGAGCACTTGTGTGAAGCCAGAGTGTTTGGACTGCACCGACGATCCCTGCAGGCTTGAGCCCCTCCGCCTTTCACCCGCAGAGCCGTTCAAGTCGACTTCGTCAAACCCATCCGCGTCTGCACCCCCATCTCTCTCCATCGACAAGTGGGGTTGCAGTTCTTTGCGTTTGTCGCGCCACACCCCACGACGGAGATCGAAGTTCTCGCCCTCGAGCGCGCGGATTCGCTGTTGGAGTTTCTGCCGCTCTTCATCCTCCAGTTCGTCCAGTCCTTCCTCCGCGCCCTCGCCACTGATCGTATGTTTCCTTGCCTCTCGCAGTCGCAGATTCTCTTTCTCTGCAGCCTCCAATTTGGCTTTGGCCATGGCCAGTTCCTTGCTGGTTGCGTCTGCAGCCGCTAGTTTGGGTGCGTTTCGCTGTTCAGCTTCCCGGTGGAGTTTGTTGAGAGCTTCGATCTTCTTCTCCAGCGTCTCGGTTTTCTTGCCAGCCTCTTCTTCTCCAGTCTTCAGCCCCTCAAGCTCGCGCTCCAGTGCCTTGATCTTCGTGTCTTTGCTCGTGCGTTCGGTGCCGTCGACGACTGCTTTTTCTGAAGCTCGCGAAAGAGCTTTCTTCACGTCTGCCAGTTCCGTCTGCAGCTTGCTGTTGCTCGCCTCGGCGCGCTGTAGTGAGTCTTGGAGTGCAGCTACCTGTTCGTTCTCGTCCTTGCCGGTCGATGTGAGGGATGTCACTTGCGAGCAGAGGCGGGAGATTTCAAGCTGCATGTCGCTTATCGTCGAGTCTTTACCTTCGAGGTCCCTGCGCAGAGTCTCTACCTCTTCGTCCGGCTTCGACTTGGGAGCTGATATCGACTGTCTCGAGTTTCGCCGTAGCGTGTTGATCTCAGTCCGGAGCTTCTGTACCTCCTCATGGTCCTCTGCCTTCGGCGTCTCGGCAGCTTTCTCGCGTAGTTCTTCCAGTTGGTCTTCGTTCTTCTGCCATCGAGCTTGGGACTCTTGAGCTTCTTTGGCCAGCCGCTTGTTCTCGTTTTCGAGCTCTTCTATCCGTGCCATCTGCTTGCGGTAGATGTCGGGGAAGTCGTCTCCCTCTGCGGCGATTGAGGGCGTGGCACCCTGGCGGAACGAATCAGAGCGCATCTTAGATTGCAAGGAGATCGAGCCCTGTCTGCCCAGCGGTCGTCGGGCTGAGGATGGCTCTTCGCCTGGTGAAGCAGCCATCTGACGCGGCGAAACCGGCTCGTCCGCATGTCCTTCATCGCCTTGAGCGGACTGGCCAGCGGCACCGCTGATGGCCTCGTTCAATGCAGCTGCGTCCTGGTCTTCATCGGCAGCCTCTGTCTCCTCAGGTTCCTGCTTCGATTCTTCTTCGGCGGCGGCGTCTGCTCCTTTCACCTCGACTGTAGGATCGATGTCCTCTGCAGCATCTGCCTCTGCTTTGCTGGGGGAAAGAGGTGTGTCTGTGGTGTCTTCCTTGTCAGCAGCCTTTGTAGCATCCTTGGACTTCTTCGAGGAACCACCGGCGCCCTTGTCTCCTCCTGTTGCCTTCTTTTTCTTCTGCATCTGCGCAACTCGTTTCCGGGCCGCAGCAAGCCTCTCGGCCTTTTCTTTGTCTTCCTGTTCACCCATTGTGGCTACGCGTGTTATGTGTGAGGGGAGTAGCGAAGTCGAGGGTTCCGTGCCGTAAGAGTACTGGTTGACACAAGAATGTTCGTGGAGGTTGCAAGGAGAAGCATGTGCTCTTCATTGGCCAGGGTTTCTAGGGGTTGCACAGGGGACCCGCCGCTGTGATAACTCTAAGGCGCACGCAGAGGGTGCCTAACTTACAGTAAAGAGCGCTCAGGTCCTGTACCCAGACAATTCATGTGACGCGACCACATGGGCATCGATCAATGCATTACACGCGTGCTGCTATCTATAAAGCTTTTTGTTTCATTACTCATGATTATTTTATGATCCCATGTCGACTGTGCAGATCTGTTTGCACAACAGACTTCGGATTAGTGTCTGACCCAGTCCTTATGAACTTGAACTGTTCAATCCCAGAATGTCCAGCATCGTGGGGAATTGAGGTGTGCCAAAACCCGAAGCCACGTCCCATCCCTTACCGGCGGGGAATCCAGGACCATTGCATCCAATGGCACTGCCATTAACAACGTCGGTGAACGCCTTCTCACCAGCACCAGTGTATAGCCAAGGGTTGAGGAAGCCGAGTGGCGCCTGCCCATCAGCCATCAATGCATCGTTCACAAGTGAGATGATGCTGGCCACGGTGGGAGCTGACGCGCTCGTACCGTCCAGAGATACCACGGTCCCGCCATAGATCACGATATACCTATATCCTTGTGCTGAAACATCAGGGTATGCTCTGCCACTTTTATTGTACAGCCCGTCGAACTCGCCGTCAAGTGAATCGATATATTCCGCCACCACGTCTGAATCGTTTTGGTAAGCTGGCCGGGCGAAGTAGTTGCTGAAGCCGCTGCCACTGACAAAACCGTTCCTAGAGTCATATGCCACTACCTCGGGGTAATACTTGGTGGCACCGACAGCAGTAACGTAGGGACATGATGCAGGAAATGTCGGCAAAAATCTCGTCGTGTTCTTACCATCGTTCGAGATGCAGGTGTCATTACTACCAACCCCGAAGTCACCACTGCTGAAGATTACTGAAACGCCACGGAGACCAAGCTGCGCGAAGCCTTCGCAGACCGACTGTGCGTAAGCGAGTGGTACGGTCTGCTCGTCGTCTCCGTAGCTGGTTGAGATGGTCTGTGCTAGATCTTCCTGACTTGACACATACTCCAACCAGTCTAGATACGGCTCGTTCGTGTTTGTGGGCGTGTTGAGGTCAGCCTGAAATGGTGGGGTCCCTCCCGTGGAGTACGATGTGATGTTGATGGGGAAGACTTGACCAGCAATGGTCTGTAGATCAAGATTGCCTTCATAACCTGCACCAGCGGTGCCGTTGTCAACAGCACCGCCAGCTATGGAGATTTGCTGGAACGAAGAGGCCGCCGAAACAGCATCCGGTCGGAACATGGTGAGGAATCGAGCGGCATCGGAGCGGTTGGCCACCTGGCCGAGGTAGTTCGTAAAGGCGATGGAGGAGTTTGCCGACTGTGGTGTGTAGCCGTCAGTACCGTATAACAGACGAAGACAGGCTGGTGTGACACCCTCCCAATTGCAGGTGCTGATTAGTTGGACCGTGGATGGTGGATAGTCGTCCTCGTTGAGATCAACACCAGGGCTCTCCAGAACTGTCGCAAGCTGAGGCGAAGCACGTAGGAATGCGGTAGTCGGCTGGATAGTGCTGATGTGCTCGTGTAGGTGTTCTGGCAGCGACCATTCCGTTGTGCGGACCATGGACGTGCCATCCTCGTGCTTGTAGACCGAGTACTTCGTGTTCAGCATCTTCTCGACCTGGTTTACAGGCAGAGAGACAGTTATCCAATCTCCTGCAGAGCTGTATTTGCACTTTTCTGCCGATACCCCATGGTCCTGTAGGAACTCATTGACGAGTGCTGAAGCCTCCTCATCAGGTCTGACCAGGTCATCTACTTCCGCTTTCGAAAAGTGCTGTCTATATCGGTGATGAGTCGGAAGCGATACTTCGTACAAATGTCGCTCTAAATCAGCAAATTTTTTGTTCTTCAGCCCGATCTTGACATTGAGGAGCTGATCTGGGTGCGGAGGCTGGTCAGATGCACTCCATCCTCTAGGTACAAAATGTGTCTCCTTGACTGAATATGGTGACCGGGCGTGCTCTGAGCGGGGAGACACTGGTGTTGCTGCAGCTATCTGGAACGACAGCGCTGCCAATACAGCTTCAAGAATATACATCGCCACGGCTGAACAATAAGACTACTCCCTTCCGATCATACAACGATAACGTGATGAAAGTGACTGAGAATAAAGACGTAATGGGAGAAAAGAGTCTACATACCAACCTTTATCACGTTTTACCTGCCTCTTGTACCAATGTACGGTAACGCCCTTGCCCGCGCTCGCCGCGTACCTGCAGAACGTGCAAGGACCGGGCGGCGACGACATCATTGGCTCCATCTTGAATGCTTGTCAAGCACGCTACAGCCTATCGGAGGCATAGAGAGACCTGGGGCAAGTGGGTAGCTGCTTGGCGGCTGTTTCAGAGAAGAGTGAACATCTGCTGGGGATTGGAAGGTCCGGTGGGTTATATTCCGTTGAACATTCATATTGGTCTTGTTTTGAAAGCTCATTGCACATCAACGCTCAACAGTCTTGTGCTTGTGTTGCTTCTCTAGCTTGTTTGTGGCCTCGCAGCAGTGCTCTCGCATACTGACTCACACGCCGCGACTCCCACATTTACTGGCGCACTGCATAAATCTCGAGCCGACGGACACGCATGCGTAGCGGCAGTAATTCGCCGAAACGAGGCGAGCGCGAGATCCAGGACCAGAGACCCTTGCAAGTCGTCCTGACCGGAATTTATGTCGTGCCGTACCCCAGATTGGTATCCAAAATTTGAAATGCAGGCGTCCTCCGTTACCCTGTAGTATGCGAATCGCATACTGGCGTCGGAGTATTTCTGTGCTCGCCTGACCTTAGCTCAAGTATCAACATGCGCAAGGCTAATCCCATTGCATCCTGAACACTGGCAGCTGTTTGTATGGGACACACAGAAGGTGCATGCAGCTAAGTGGCCTCAGCTGCTTCATCACGGACGGGGGTCGAAATGAAATAACTCGGTTTCAGACAAGATTAGCCATGATCAAACGTGTGTCGATCACGAGATGCACGTTGCAGATCCAATACTCATTGCTGATCATCTGAAAGCTTCTGTTCGATGAAAGGCATGGCAAGACACCAAATCCTGTGAACTTTCGCAGCCAATGGTCCATTGTCATAATTACACAATCGCTCTACCCACGCCCTCAGGTTCACTCCCGCAGGACCACTTATACACGGTGAGAGGCTTTAACTGCCATGTCCCATTTTCGGCTCAGGTGCGCACACACCCTTCTGTACCCACCACCCATGTGCTTCATACTGATGCTTGATGTCAATTCTCTCCTTCACCAGACGCTTCGGTGAGCCCAGTGGGCCCCTTCCACTCGTCATGTTCCTTTGATGCATTTCCCGCTGGGCGATGACGACCTGTTAGTGGTACTCGTTCTTTCCGACTTCATTCAATAGCTTTTCAAATACGTTTAAGCATATCCACTTGCAGCTTGCTATAGCGTGACATGGCAATGACCGGTCGTCTTAACATGCCATTTATGACTTTACGGCGAACCTGCAGAAGGGTTTTTGCCTGGACACGACGTTTCTTTTTGACATATGCCTCCAATCTCATCTGACAGCTCAAACTGTTCACGCAGCCATCATAGCACCAGGTATTGTGGTCAGAACACCATTCTTATCATACTTTGCCTTGAAAAAGGTGTAGCTCAGCGTGATTGTGTCGATGTTCTTCATGGTTGGATCGTTTGCAAATTCCGGGTCGATGAAGAAGAATACTGGCATGTCCACCGTCTCGCCTTTGTTGAGCTTTTGCTCTTCGAAGCAGAAGCATTGGATCTTGCTGAAGTATGGTGCAACCTGCGCGGGTGTCACGCTATATGTAGCAACACCAATGATGTCCGCTTCACTTCTGTTCGTGGCAGTATAGAAAGCCAATGCGGTCTCTCCTGGTAAAACCCTCACCTCCCTTTGTTGTGGCGTAAACTTCCATGGCAAGATATCTGACACCGAACCGTTGAAAGTGATCCTCAACCGGCGGTGATCTTGAAGTGGCCTGAGGCGCTCGGATTGCGGAATATCAGACTCCACGTCGTGTGCTTTCACGGGCTGGCCAGACCATCCCGTTTGTTGGCAGATCATTTTGTATAGAGGCACAGAACCGTATGAGAGCGCGACGGTGCCAATGATCAATGAGGCGCCGTAGTACATTGTTGTCCTGTTTTTCTCTTTTGCTGCTGCCCGCGCAGCCTCATAGGGCGAGGCATACTGGTGTGGAGATGGTGAAGACGTAAAGAATCGTGGTCGTGCAATCGTGGATTGATGGGGGCGGAAGTGGGAAATTGGGTTACTGCTGGGGCTGCTTTGACGCAGCGAGCGTGCGATGCTAGTCCATGATAGGAGGCGTTGCATGCTCAGTGCATTTGAGTTGAGGCGAACGGTTACTGAAGCTGGTCGGACAGACAAATCATGTTAGATATCAGCTGAGATCGTCTTGTGAACGCATCGAACACCACCACGTACGACTTATTAAGATGAGCGCATCTTGCCGCCCTGTTCACCGTAGCTAGCTGCTGGCAGGCCTTGACAAGCAAGCAGCACTAGGGCGGGCTGCAGACAGTCTTATGCGCAGCGCCGTACCACCTATCGTACAATGTAGCGAAGTGAACGAGCTGATACAACAATCTTTCCGCGCTCCCTCCTATGTGCCCTCTGGGAGGGACTCTTCGAGTTTCTGTACCACGGTCGTGCCGTTGATAGCAGCTTATGGTCACCAACGCTCCCGGTTATGCTTGCAACTGATCCCACACTGCAAGGGTTGTTGTAAAAGCTTGATACAGCATGAATCACAATGGGTCCCGGTCCAATGTCGATGTGTTCGCTACTTTGCTAAAGCTCCGCTCGCATTGCTCAACCTGCCCCATATACCATACTAGATGAACCAAGTATACGCCCGGAGCATATGCGTGGAAGCACAGCCATACAAAGTCAATGAGAGTATGCCCTGTCGCATGCCTTTCATGCGTTGGTGGAAGGAATCGAGTCTTCGCCACGATTTAAAAGAGCAGTCCACGGGGAGAAAAGGTGCATAAGTGCCTCGGAAATTTGCACTTCACCACATCTAGTACTTGTCACCATGGACATCAGCGTGCTAGGATCCCAATCGCATATAGTACCTGCAAGACCCCAGAGACCAACAATCTCCAAGACTTGATCCCGATGTCTAAACGTATCTTGCGATCTCCAGTAGACATCGTCACAATCTGTAGATTACGATCCCCTGTCAGTACTCCGAACCATGTTGCTCCTGATTCATATACATATTCTCCTCGCCATCTCATTCTTCATCCATGGCAATAACTCTCAAGCCTGCCCACAATGGGTGACATCGATGCTGGAGGTGACGTTGGCCAATTCTACCGCCTGGCCTGGTATACAGTTAACACTGTCCTCGCCGCACTGCGGGCTCGATTGCACAACAAGTGTTCAATCACAAGCCAGCGAATTCGTCGGCGAACCAGCTCTGTTCGATGACACCCCATGGCGCCTTGCAAGTATCACAAAGACTTTTACAGCTGTGGCAATCTTAAAGCTCGCGGAGCGAGCGCAGCTCGACCTGTACGCTCCTGCTGTACAATATCTTCCCGGCTGGGCTGTTGATCTGCTCGAGCAATCACAAGGAGTTGTCAATGCTGGTCGAATCACGACTTGGCAGCTCTTGCATCACCCAAGTGGACTGGGTGATTTCGCCACTGATCCGCAATGGGTGCAAGAGGTCATGGCTATGCCACAACACATGTGGACTCAACGAACCGTAATCGAATGGTCCACAGCCAATTCGACGTCCGTCGGATACCCTGGGGAAGTTTTCCATTATACTGACACGGGTTATACTTTCCTTGGCCTGATATTGGAGAACATAACATGGACTGACCTCGCAGCTGCAGTCCGTGATTTGACTGGCCTCGACGAGCTGGATATGCCATCTACATGGTGGGAGCTCCTAGAACCCCAGCCCAAAGGCTCCTTACAGCGTGCAGGACAGTATTACGATACCATCAATGTGACACATTTCAATCCAAGCTTCGACTTATACGCAGCTGGTGGTTTGGTGACCAATTCCAAGGACTTGAACCATTTCGGACGAGCACTATACAAAGGTCGACTGCTGGATGAAGCAACTATGCAGCTCATGTATATCTTGGAACCATCAGGAACTTATGGATGTGGGATCCTTAACTACTCTTTCGCTGGCCAACATGCCTGGGGTCACACTGGCTTTTGGCACACTTGGATGTATTGGGTGCCGTCTCTCGATCTGGTGATCTCTGGTGCAAGCAATCAAGCTGTTGGTAACCTATTCGACGCCGATAAACTGGTTCAAAACGTCATCGATCATGGCTGTATTCCAATGGAGGTTGCTAGTCAAGGTTTGGCCTCAATTGAACAGGGACAGCTCCCGATCAACCTGGTGAATTTGTTGGGGATGACAGAGCAAGTCTTGCTGTGAACATCTGGGGCATGCTGCACCACCATTCCTCATCATTCAAGGAGTTGAGGGCGGACTATGAATGTTTGAGATAGTCTGCGTACATCAGGTCAATGCTTGTGCGCACACGTAGGTTTAGGCGTTTCTGGCCCATGCTGACGAAAAGATCGAACTCGTTGCTGGAGAAGAAGCAGTTGATCACTCGATCAATGAGAAGCAAGGACATGACAGAATCAACGCTGAGAAACCGAGGACACAAGAACATAAGGGCGGATCTGATGGCCATAATACCGTTCTAAGTGGTCCGCCTGAGAAGCGCTGCTCGTGATCTGAATCAAGGATTTACTGATTGGAAAGAATCACAGAAGACACGCGTGATAACAACGGTGTTGGGGTTGGCGCCACATCAGAGGAGACACGGCGCACCAGGCTAGGAATCCTGTGATGTACGAACACCTGCTCACCCGGTGCAGGTGAGATGGAGGTTCGCGGAAGGTGAGGGCGGTTGCAATGCAGAAATCACTTGTCTTGGGCTGCCAAGTCCGCAGTAGCAACTCCGTACACCGGCGCGTTCGCTATGGATGGAACCATCGTTGTCGTTGGAGGATAAACGTCGTAGATGTGTGTGGTCGCCTTGTTTCAAAGACATTAGGGGGCACTTAATTAAAATGTGCTTCGGTCGACTTCATTGCCCGGAGCGAGCAACAAACGCAAGTCTGCTATAACAGCGCAACCTTGCTCACGTGCAGGGAAACACCTCCTCTTCTTAATTGGCACCGGTCACTCGCAGACGCGAAAGTCGGGGCTTATAGAGATCTTGATCTCGTCGTCTCCTTCTCTCTGTACTATTCCCAGTTCCGTGCTAGGTAGGCACTCGTACCGCGTTGTAGGGCAATTACGACTTTGATCATTACATATACCGACCTTCCACGACCCACCGACCTTACCGCCTCCATACCACTAGCCACACCTATCAGCACAGTACCAACAATGTGCATTTACGGACATTTTGTGAGATGAGGTGATAAGCATTGATTTATCCTTTCCCCCCGGAGCTTGGCCGACTCAATTCCGTTAGCCCCCCTGCAAGTGGATCTCGGATCACCATCTCGTTGACCTCATCTGCCGTGTATCGTCATGATCTTTACATTCTACTGCACCTTCGCCCGTCCGTGGTTGAAGGTTATGGAACTGCTTACGAGGGCAGCGACACGCCATGTGTGGGTGATATCACCCTCCGGCAAAAGGTAAGTGCTACTTAAAGTAATCGCAGCCCGTCGAGCTCGTCCTTGTCTCCTACCCTTTGCCTGTAAGCTTCTCTTGTTTCTCTTGCAAGATGTTTCTAGCTACTGCTTTTCTGCTCCTAGCAGCTCTAGCCCAAGCCCAAGACTCGAGCTATGCGAGCCTACAGCAGGGGAACACCATTGCTACCGAAGGTCTCGTGGCGAACACCTCTAGGTACGACACCATACTGCGCGTGGACAATGGCACATATGGCCCACCGATTGAGGAAGTCCACTACTTCTACAAGTATTGGCCAATCGGTATTTCAGTGTCTAGTATGGGTCGGCTGTTCGTGACTTACACTCGTGGTCAACAAGACTATACCGTGGGCGAGGTGGTCAACATGACAGCAGAAACACCCTATCCTGACGCCTCCACGAACCTGCCAGTAGACCAGCTCAACACAACCTTTAACACTATTCCGTTCGGATCTGCCAACAGCTCCGGTCTTATCTCTGCACAGGCCCTCTATATTACACCAAACACCTCAACCCGACCAGAGACGCTGTGGATTGTAGACACAGGCCGTCCAACAATCAACACCATGACTCCTTCCGGTCGTATGACTCAGACAATGGCGTACGCCCAACCAGGCGGCCCCAAGATAATCGGTGTCTCTCTGGATAACGACACAATCTACCAAACATACGCCTTTCCCCCCTCAGTACACTTCCCTGACAGCTACATGAACGATATCCGGTTCGACCTGCGTCCAGGGCGAGAAGTAGCATACATAGTCGACTCCTCCAGCGAAGGCCGCACCGGCTTTATCATGCTCAACCTCACAGACGGCAGCTCCTGGCGGCGACTCACCGAGCACCCAACGACTCTCCGCGTGTACAACGACGTCCCATCCTACCAAGGCCACCCCTTCTACTACCGCGTGCCCGGCCAGCCCCTCAGCCATCAACCCGAAGGTTTAGATGGCATCCAGATCAGCCCGGACGGGAACTACATCTACTACAGCCCCATCAACAGCCGCCACCTCTACCGGGTACCCACAACCTCCCTTCTCGTGACAGACGACGACACACCGCTCGCCGAGCAACAAGCCTCGAACAACGTCACCGATCTCGGCATGCGCGGCGGCGAAGCAAACGGGTTCGAGGGCGACAACAACGGCCTGATCTACATGTGCATGCCAACGCACAACGCCATCTACTACTACGACCCGAGCGATCTGCAAGCACACGGTTTCGTGCGCGACCCCAGGATCATCTGGCCCGATGGAATGGTGATCGGTGCAGACGGATACGCCTACATGATAATAAACCAACTGCCTTATCAAGGAGGATGGAACAACAACGTTGGTGGAACACTCGGGCTGAGGGAGTGGCCGGGCGCGATCCTAAGGGCGAAGCTGAATAACGGCGGGAAGAAGATTACGACGCTGTGGTCGTGAGCTCGTAGCAAACAAGGTAGACGAACAAATAGATTGATTCGTTGCGGTTCATCGACAATTATCGTTTTGGGGTATCTTGGTATCAGTTCTTTTCCACTGCGCATTCAGTTTCCACCACCTTGCACGGCAAGTTTCTCCATTTTCCATCCTGCCGTTTCGGGCCTCAAGTAAGTCGTGCACAAGCAGTGCAGCTAGACGGCCACCCAGCCTCTACTTCGCAGGTGCCTGCCAAAGCGGTACTTAGACCACCTGCATCTGGGCCACCATCTGCGGTGTCTGCGGATTGTCCGGCGAATACGTCGCCTGCAAGCTCTCCAACAGCTCGGTCGACATCTGATCGAGGTCATCCTCTCTCAGCCCCGTAGCAATCGCAACAAGCTTGCGGTGCTTGCCGATCCGCTCTCCTGTACCGGCACTAGCGGTCAGGTCAGCGATGTCCTTGATCAACTGTCGGCGGATCCCCTGCTGATTATTGAGCTCGATTGCCCACGGCAGGGCAGCGGCCATTTCGTCTTGTGTTAGACCGCGGGGATTCGCGGATCGGAATGCCTGCGGGTTTGTCAACTGGTCTCTCTGTCGAACATCGTTCTGAAGAACGGCGTGGTCTTTCTGCTCCAGGAGAGACTGTGTCTCAGAGAGCAGAGCTTCGTACTCGCTTTCGAGCTGTTGTGCGTTGTCGTCGGCCTCGACTTGGGCTGTGAGGTGGAAGCTCTCTTGTCGGATTTGATGGCGTTGTGCTTCAAAGTCGGATAGGGCTTGCTTCGCTTCGGCGATGGCAGCGTCCTTCTCCTTGATTTCGGATTCGTACAAGGTCGCGAGCTTGCTGCTAGCCTCTTGAGCTGCAGACTCGACCTTGGAGAGCACACTGCTAGCGGCCTGCGAAGCATTTTTTCTGGGTGGCATGACTTTGCGACTGCGTCGGCTGCCGGTGAAACTGCCATATGTGGGGGGCGAGGATGGGGGCTGTTCTAAGGACTCTCTTTTCTCCTTCAAAGCACGAAGGTAGTCGTTGGCTGTGTCGCCATTGTGATTCGGTTGATCGCCTGCTTCAGGGCAGTGGTTCAGCAGAAAGCTCGCCACTTTCATGCAGCCGTGGCGTACCGATATGAGTACTGCAGTGTCGCCAGCGCTGTCGGCAGATCGAAGTAGTGTTTGAACATAATTGACACCCATTTCCTGCATCTTGTTGATGAGGACCTCACAATAGTAGCGTGCACAGTTCCATTTGCTCTTGGAGCCTAGCGTTTGTGCAATGTGGTGGAAAACCGTGGCACCGTAGCGATCTCTCTCTACGATGCTACCAGCAAGTGCCGCCACCACTTTCGGAAAGGTCTGTCTGTCATAATTGTTTGTAAAGAGCACTGCACGCATGAGAGGAGTCTCCTCGGAGCTCCCCGCGCCGATGTTCGGATTGGCACCTCGTGCTAGAAGATCTCTCGCCACCTGGACGTCGCCCATAGCACAGGCCCAATGTAAAGCGGTATGGCCTTGCTTATCGATGGGTCTGTTAACATCGAAATTGTCAGGCGGCATTGGGGGGTCGACAAAAGCTCTGTCGGGATCATCACCAGCCGTGATGAAATAGTCTAGCAGTTCGTCGCCATAAGCATAGTGTTCCAGCTCGGCGGCTTGGTTGATTGCGAGTTCGCCATCATGCTTCCTCTTCCTCGACACAGTGGAGTTCTGAGACATGGGGATAAAATCATCTTCAGCGATGAAGGACTGTGTGTCGGGTGTAGCACGGCCGTGGCTCTCTTCATAATACTGCTGAGAGTGGGTGGGATCAGGATAGACCTCACTCGCTTCTGCATAGACAGGCGGCGGAGGCTTCGGAATGTGTCGTGGCTGTGGTGGTGCAGCAGCAGCTTTGGCCGCCTTGGCGCGACCAGTAGCAGCAGTGGTGTGCTTTGGCGCAGGAGGAGGACTTCGGTCTCCGGGCACATAATCAAAGATCTTCGTGATTCTCTCAATCACGCCATTCTTTTCAGCCAGGTTCTTGCCTTCGGGCAGAGGAATCCAGGTGCCCTGGTACTTGCCGTAGCCTCCCTGGATCTTCTCATGTACGCCCTTCTGCACCTCTCGCTCCAGTATCCTCGTCCTTGCGGGCTTGTCGAAGCCAGCTATCTTAAGGATGTGAGTGGCATTGATCCAGTCATCGGACCGACGGCGCATAACATGGTCGTTACCAGGAAGCTTGAGCTCGTACACGGGCACCTGTACCGCCTGTCAGCAACGTTCTTGCGCAGTGCGAGGGCCCAACTTGCATTGCTATAGGTAGCGGAGTAGATGTCTCCTGTAGGGTCGGCCATGATGACGAACGCTGAGCTATGTGGGTGGGACTATGTGGTGAAGACAGCCATGCAGTAATTCGAAGTATCGCGAGGGGCTAAATGCTCCTTTGGAGTGTCACTGCATATCGCAATCGCTTCGCTGCTATTGCTGGTGCACTCCACCAACCTGGGCTGCCACGAGAGTGATGTGTCGTGTCACTTTGGTGAGTCTCACTCAACGCGCGATTGCAGTAGACGCGTCGGTGGGATTTGCTGTGTTTGTCGTGTTTGACGACGTTTGTTATGTTTGTCGTGTTTGACAACGTCACAGTGAGGCCCCCAGATCCGGCTTAGCTTGACTGCGACTGCGACTGAGCTCGAGTGAAGGCAGACGACGAGAGGGCCATTGATTGCAGTCCCCTCTTGCAACTCCCACGCGACTCATTCTTCCTCACCCCTTACGATGACTTTGGCCGAGACGATCAAGGAGACCGTAGGGCTGGATGGTCATGGCCACCCTGGTAGGCTCTTCAAGCTTTGAACCTCGTTGTCACTGACGCCGTGCAGCTGCCCCGGCCTCTGCCCCGGCCTCTCGGCAGGCAATGTCAGATGCCAAACTGCCGCTAGCTTACCGCGACAGCTGCGCCCACTTGCTCATCCCGCTGAACAACTGTCGGTACAAAGAATTCTACCTGCCTTGGAAGTGTGTGGTAGGTTGAGCCTCGAATGTATGCGCATGGGGCCAGGTTACTGAAGCGACGACAGGACGAGAGACACAGCTACGAGAAGTGCCAGTATGACGAGTTCAAGAAACGGGTGGCCAAAATGGACGAGATCAGAGCAGCAAGAGGCGGGGTGAGAAGCAACTGAGTCAAGGCAGATGCCATCCACCACTACGGGTTATGAGGTCTAGCTGTACATACGCACCACCAGCACATGCATGTGAATGGCGTCGAGGAGTTTCAGGGGCCCCCCCAGCGGGCGGCCATCACCTATCGAGCCCAGATGGATTCGACTGGGCCGAGTTGGGCAGCACTATATGAGGCTCTAGCTTATTCAAGCCAGTGGCAGAGAGGCAGATATTCATCCAAGTACAGAATCATATATGCAAAGACCACGTGAGGCCGATGCGTTGAGTCAACCAAAAATAGACGACTCCTGACCTTGGCAAAACGTCTATGGGCAAGATCTAACCATCCTTACCTCGAATAGCTCATGTGACTGTCGCACAACCTCGCCCTCAGCATTGTGCACAATAGCTCGTCATTCGCATGCTTGACCGTGCTCAGTGTTCCATACCTGCTCGTCGTTCTTTGTAGCCAATATGTCGTTGGAAGAGCCAAAGTTGATAAGCAGGAATTACACCTGCCAGATACGGACCGGGTAGTTACGGTGTTATGCAGCAGTGCTGTCTCAAAGGAGGTCCTAGCCAATAGGGAGAATATCCAGAGTTGGATGATTAGAAATCCCGTCAGTGAAGAAATTTTGACGTTACCGGCTACTCATGAAGTCAGATCTATCTTGTGGGTTGTAACTTAGTCTCCAAGATGACCTGTCTCCGTTCGTCTCGGTTTCGAGCGTCGTGCTCCGAGTTCTCTGTTTCTCGGAACCCTTCTCGACGTGACCCACAAACGTTGATTGGCCGGCCATAACGCCATCGCGACTTTCATACATTACTGATCATCCGCATGCCAACAGCGTCTTCCTCGGCCACCAAGAACTATCAATGATAGCTGTCAGAGGCGACCTCTCACCAACCGCTCGTTACTCCAGGTCGGAGACCTGAGGCAGCTGTTGCACATTCGAGAACTCGAATTATTCCGACAGGATAGCCTGCAGTGAATCCACGCTATGGGTCTCCTACAGCTGGGTACTCCCTTGCAATGGGACCAAGCCAAAGGAGCCGCAGCTCAGGTCAGAGATTGGGGCATAGAGCAATTGCTGACCATATGGCGTAACAACAAGGACAAGGAGCGCGCCGTTCTTCTGTGGGGTGACGAGGTCGAATACCTCGTAATCGCTGTTGACGAGTCGCAGCAAAAGGTGAGACTTTCCTTGAGTCAGGCTGAAGTACTACAAGCACTCGCGGAAAACCAAGAACTCGCGAAGCATGGCTCCATGGTGCCAGAACTACAGGGGGGCGAAGAGGCTAAGAACAACTGCACGCTGCCGACGTTCCACCCGGAGTTTGGTCGATTCATGCTCGAGTCAACCCCTGGAAAGCCGTGGAGTATTGATTTCAAGGACCTTCTTGAGGTCGAGGGGGACATGAAGCGGCGACGAGTGATTGCGAAGGAGCATATGGGCAAGGACCACTACCCAGTGACACTGACCACCTTTCCACGGCTCGGCACGAAGGACGATTTCATCACACCGTACTACCCGCCTTCCGGACCGGCTCTGCGATCTCAATTTGTGCCTGATGAGATCGCCAACCCACACATCAGGTTCCCTACCCTGGCAGCCAATATACGAGGACGGAGGGGAAGGAAAGTAGAGCTCAACGTGCCTGTCTTCAAAGACGAAAAAACACCTTGGCCCTTCCACGACCCGACTGTAGACTACGACATGCACAACTGGCCTGAAGATGACGACGTGAGAAATGGGGCTGCCAAGGAGAACTGTGTGTACATGGATGCTATGGCCTTCGGCATGGGCAGCTGCTGTCTGCAGATCACCTTCCAAGCGAAGAACATTAACGAAGGTCGCCGGCTCTACGATCAGCTGTCACCGCTGGGTCCAATCTTGCTGGCGCTGACAGCAGCAACACCGATATACAAAGGTTTCCTGGTCGACACCGATGTAAGATGGAATCAGATCAGCCGTGCAGTGGACGACCGAACACGAGAAGAAATGGGAGAAGCTCCACTCCAGCACGACCGGTGGCGTATACCTAAATCCCGGTACGCGTCGAACAGTACCTATATTGCACAAGATGCCCGACTGAGGCCCGAATACCTCGATCCCGACCTGGTCGTCGATGAGAAGCTTAAGCAGCGGTTGATCGATGGCGGCATGGACGATCTTCTTGCCACGCATTTCGCGCACTTGTTTATCAGGGATCCGTTGGTCATCTTCTCGGAAGATCTCAAAGAGCTGGACGTCAACGGCTCGAACCATTTCGAGAACCTGCAGTCCACCAACTGGCAGCACATGCGTTTCAAGCCACCACCACCTGACAATCCAAGCATCGGATGGCGAGTTGAGTTCCGTAGCATGGAGATTCAGATGACGGACTTCGAGAATGCAGCTTTCAGCATATTCATCGTCTTGCTGTCGAGAGTGATCCTTTCCTTCGACCTGAATCTGTACATACCCATTGCGCGCACGACGGAAAACATGGAGACGGCGCACAAACGGAACGCTTTGCTGGACGACAAATTCTGGTTCAGGAAAGACCCGTTCCCGCAAAGGACAACACCGTCGGCCTCGCCTTTTTTGCGGCCGCAGGCGAGCAACAGCGAGATGCCATCGCAGCCAGCAGATGTAGAGCAAAGTGCCAAGGTGAACGGAACGAGGCACACTACGGGGGCCAGCAGGTCTGGTAGCCGACCTCCTAGCCCTCGGCCTGTGGAGGAGGAATACTCGCTGCACACTGTTTCCGAGGTCATCAATGGGCCACCGGCTGGCTCATCGACATCGACCGATCAATTTCCTGGCCTCATACCTCTGGTGCAGCACTATTTGTCGTCTCTCAACCTCTCTGTAACTACGCGCTGTCAGATTGAGCGTTACTTGGAACTTATCGCGCGGCGAGCGGACGGTACACTCTGGACCAACGCGAAGTGGATTCGACAGTACGTGTCGGAGCACGCTGAGTACAAGCACGATAGTGCGGTCAACGAGAAGGTCACATACGACCTGATAAAAGCGTTGGTGGAGGCGATTGAACCAAGAGAAGATTGGTCTAGTAGACAAGGCCTGGGCTGGGAAATGTTTGAGCCCCGTGGAGAATGAGCCAGTGTGATGCCTTGCTTGGGAGGCCGAATCCTGGATGTTGTTTTGCGATTTCATGATGTAGAATTGCCTATAGTTGCAGTGTTGACAAGAAGACGGTGAAGGCCCTCTATTCTTCACCTTTTATGCCAGATTTTGCTTGGAAGAATGGAGCACATCTCATTGCCTTGCATTTCCTGCCAGATCGAGCTGCTCCTGCTCCCATGCTAGCACTAGTGGCTTTGGGTCACGGGTTTGCTCTGTTTGCTCTGTTTGCTCTGTTTGCACGCGTCAACCAATTCCGCCTGGAGTGGTAGCGGACGCGACCCGAGTTGCGCTTTTGATTCCAGTCGCGACGCCCATCACGAAAAAGGCGCTTTGCGACAACGACTCAAAGCCGGCATTGCGCGACTCGCATTACTTGCCCCCCTAATGCGTTGAGCTGAACCACTTTCTGGCTACTCATCAGCGCGATGGACAGTGAGCAGCATGAGACGGTCAAGAGGGAGGCCCTAGGAGACGACAAGCCCGCAGGCCAAGCACAATCGATGGATCTCCTCGACGACGCCGTCGAGAACACGGACCCCGTTCAGGTAGAAAGCGACGTGCAGTCTGGCATGGCCAACAACTCTGGCGTGACCCTCCCTGACCAGTCGAACGCGATAGGCGCCAACCGCGACGCGGAACCAGAGCCAGCATCAGCCCCAGCCGACGACGATGCCGACCCCGAAGATGCCGAGATGGGTGGACTAGACGACGAGGCCAAGGTGGAAGATGGCAGCCCCGACAAGGCCTTGGAAAGACAGACCCCGGCGCCCGCCAACGGCACCGACGCAGATGGCCAACCACATTCCAAAGCCTCGATCGAAGCTGCCGCCCGATCGCATCTGATCCAGCAGACGCACCAGATCATCCTGCCCAGCTACAGCACCTGGTTCGACATGCACCAGCTACACCCCATCGAGGTCAAGTCGCTGCCCGAATTCTTCAACAACCGCAATCGAAGCAAGACGCCCGCCGTGTACAAGGACTACCGTGACTTCATGCTCAATACCTATCGTCTGAACCCCGTCGAGTACTTGACCGTGACTGCGTGTCGGAGGAATCTGGCTGGCGATGTCTGCGCCATCATGAGAGTCCACGCTTTCCTCGAGCAGTGGGGGCTGATCAACTATCAGGTAAGGCTTCTGTCGGCCAACAAATCCCCCACCCACTAACTCAGCTCAGGTCGATCCTCAGACAAGACCGTCGAACATCGGGCCGCCATTCACGGGCCACTTCCGAACCATAGTAGACACCCCTCGAGGCCTCCAGCCCTTCCAGCCCGGCCCCAACACAGCCACCACCCCAGGGAAGCCCCACGCTGCCACTGAACGGGCCAAATCTGCCACTCCAGCAAGCAAAGCTGACCTCAACATCGAAGTCCGCCGCAACATCTACGACGACAAGGGGAAAGAGATCAAGTCATCCGACGATGCAAGCAAGAAAGCCGACGGCGAGGCAAACGGCACAGCAGCAGATGATGCGGCCAAGGCCATCCAAGATGCCACCAAACAAGAAAAGAAGACCATCAACTGCTACTCCTGCGGCATTGATTGCACACGCTCAAGGTTCCACTACGCGAAAAGCGACCCCCCGACTGGCAACCAAAACCCCTCCGCCAACGATGTCAAATACGACCTGTGTCCCAACTGCTACTACCAGTCCCGCATGCCGAGCACCCACAGATCCTCCGATTTCACCAGGTTGGAAGAGCCAGCACACACCAACATACCCGACAAAGACGCCCCTTGGACCGACACCGAGACACTCCTGCTGCTCGAGGCTCTGGAGAACTTCGATACCAACTGGGACGAAGTCGCCAGTCACGTCGCCACCCGGACGAGAGAAGAGTGTGTCATGAAGTTCCTCCAGCTAGACATTCAAGATCAATACATGGAAGATGGCCCGGCCGCAGTCGAGTACCGAGCCCTCGGCGGACGCGAACCCATCAGCCAGCTCGAGAACCCGGTCATGTCGGTCGTCAGTTTTCTCGCCCAAATGCACGATCCCGCAGTCGTCGCAGCAGCGTCACAGCGGTCCATCGAGCAAATGCAGAAGGACCTCCGAAGAGAGTTGGAGAAAGGCGTAAGCGGCCAATCCGCAGACGCATCCAAGGCCGCGGCACAAGAAGGCCAGAAAGCAGGAGACGTCAAGGCAGAGGATTCGATGGACGTCGATACCACCTCCAAGCCCGCGCATGCCTCTTCCCAAGACAAGCCACACGTGCTGACCGACCTCTCCACCACCGCACTAGCAGTCTCCGCAGCTCGGTCGGCTGCACTTGCCACCCACGAAGAGCGAGAAGCAACACGCCTGGTGTCTGCAGCTACCAACTTGACCCTCAAGAAGTACGAGCTGAAGCTCGCTCAGTTCGCCGAGATGGAGGAAATAGTACAAGCCGAGAGAAGAGACCTCGAAAAAGGTCGCCAACAGCTCTTCCTGGACCAGCTACGCTTCAGGAAACGAGTGAGAGACGTCGAAGCCCAGCTCAAGCAGATGTCCATGGGCGGTGGCTCCAACGCCCAGGAGAGCATGAAGATGCTTGCTGAGACGATGAGAGACGGTATGATGGGCACGGGGTTTGGGTTTGCCAATGGAAACACTTTGGGTGCGGGGCCGATGAGCGCTGAGGGTGATGTTGCTACCGCTGACGTCTAGGGAGACCGCGTATACCAACATCGACGCCGCGGCCATGTGGACTGAAAATCACACGCGCCACGAAGGCGCATGCACAGGTTCAGGACAGGCGTTCTAGGTGGGTGTTTGCAGGACATTGAGTGATTAGTCAGCTTCCTGTGCTACTAGATGAAACCAAAGCAGATGGATCAATGTGATCAGCACCAACGTTGCAACTGTACATCAGAAATTCTAAAGAAGAAGACTCCCCCCAGGGCCGTTCCATCTAATCCACAACAATGCTTATCTAGCCCATCACGTACCTTTTTTTTTTACCTTGCTAGCTCCGAAACCCCTTCGGGCGTCTTCAGTTCAGCCTCGATCTCGCCCTTCTTCAACCCGTCGGCGCGCACGTTCTCGCCATCGACGCGTTGCGGATCCGGCAGGTCCTCATGCAGAAACCTCGTCCCGTTCAGATACCAGCTCAAGCCCTCGGCGTCCTGCTCACGCTCGGCGACGCCGAAGCCGTCGCCGAACCAGCCGAACGCGTTGTCGTCGACCGTGGTCATCTCAAAGTCCTCCCAGCGCACGCGCGCCAGCGCCTTGACCGCGTGGATCGAGCTGCCGGGCCACAGCGCGGTGACGCGGCCGCGGCCGCGCAGCGCCGGGTCCGTGCCCGGCGGCGACGTCTTGTACCACGAGCCGCACTCGGCGGAGAAGACGGTGCGCTTGAAGAAGGCGTCGCAGTAGTCGGTGAAGTGCTGGACGACTTGTGCTTTAGGCTCGACGGTGCGCACGTTCTCCGTCGCCAGCTTGCGCAGCACCTGCCCCACGTAGCCGTGGATCGACTCGATCAGCATCAGCAGGTTGCCGTGGCCCAGCCCCGCGTTGGGCCCCAGCGATTGGAAGTAGTTCGGGAACCCGTCCGTGCAGACGCTGAGGTACGTCTCGGGCCGCGTGGCGTAGCGGGTCTGCAGGTTCTGGCCCGCGCGGCCCAGCACGGGGAACCGGCCTTGGAAGGACGTGTCGAAGCCCGTGGCGCAGATGATGGCGTCGACGGGGCGGTGCTGGCCGTCGGCGGTCGCGATGCCGGCCGCGTCGATGTGCGCGATGGGCTGCGGGATGACGGCCACGTTGGCCGCGCACAGCGCCTCGAGGTAGCCTGGGCCGGGCGTCAGGCGGCGGCACAGCGGCGGGAAGTCCGGCAGCATGTGCTCGACGACCTCGGGCTTCGTCTTCAGCCGGTCGCGCATGGCCTTGTCGAAGACGCCGCGCGCCTGCGTGTGCTCGGGCGTGTCGCGGTGCGTCACGGAGAAGCCGCTCTGCATGCCCACCTCCAGCGTCTTGCGGTACTTGATGTACGACGCCGGGTCGTTGCGCCACGCCTCCTTCTCCGCCGCCGTGTAGGTGAAGTTGCCGTCCTGGCCGTTGTTGCGCGCCTCGACCACTTCGTGGCCGAACGTGGCCGCGATCCACGTCCGTCCACGCACGTAGTGGTCCATGTGCGAGACTTTCTTCTGCAGCGTCGGCACGATCTGGATCCCGCTGCTGCCGGCGCCAATGACTGCGATCGATTTGCCCTAGCGAGACGATCCCCATTAGCTTATGCACGAAGCGCTCTCTCTCTCTCTCTCTCATTCCTGTGTCTTGGGGGAGGGGACAATGAGAGCACTCACTGTAACGTCATACGAATCATCATAATCAGCACTATGCATCAACTTGCCCTTGAACTCCTTCAACCCCGGGATCTCGGGCCAGCGCCACTGATTCAACGCGCCCGTCCCCGTCATCAGCACGTCGCCCACATCCTCAAAGCTCTCGACCACATTCCCCTTGCCGTCCACGCGCTCAAACCTCGCAGTCCACTGCCGCGCCTCCTCGTCCCACCTCGCCCCCACACACCGACAGCTGAACCGCATGTACCGCCTCACGTCATACTTGCGCGCGACGCGCTGCCAATACCGCAGGATCTCGTCGCCGCTGGCGTAGAACGAGCTCCAGTCGACGTCGCTCTCGAAGCTGAGCTGGTACGTGTGCGCGGGGATGTCGCACGCTACGCCCGGGTACCGGTTCTCGAGCCACGTGCCGCCCAGGTCGGCGTTCTTGTCGTAGATGGCGAGCGAGATGTTGGGCACGTACTGAGGGAACACGATTGCGGCTACGATCCCCGAGATCCCCGCGCCGATGTAGATGACGCGCAGTGGGCGGGGGGCGTCGATGGCCCGTTCGGAGATCAGGGGGTGTACGTAGGGGGTTGGGTCGAAGGTGGGACGGGGCACCATGATTTTGGTTGGTACAGCAGCAGCAGCAGCAGTAGTAGTAGTAGTAGTAGTAGTATAGTAGTAGGTACGTAGTAGTAGGTACTAGGGGGTGTGGTGGGTGGAGTTTGCGGTGGACCGGTATCTTAGTTTGAGTGCGAAACTAGGGGAAGGGGTGAGTGTTGTGGAGCTGTCAGACCTACGCTGGAAGATGGTTAAGTTCGGACGGCGGTGTTGAAAGAGAACGAAGCTTGAGGCCTTGGGAATAGCCAAGGCGAGACACACGAGTACAAATATCTTTCGGACGATCCATATCTACTCCTTCCTGCCCCTTCAGACTAGCACGAGTATTGCCACTATCAATGGCCAGGACGGGGAAGTACATCAGCATTGATAGGCCGAGGTATCTGCCGAGAGGGCGCAAGCGGATCTCGAAAGTCTCGTGAGGAGAGTCGGTGTCCGGGGTAGGAACCGATGGAAGCACGTGATGTGGGGAAGTTTATTCGTCCGAGGAGGCTGAATGTAAAGGATACAACGACCAGCAAGGTTGACGCAGGTATGGACAAATACGTATTGGTCTAGTATGTTTGGATTGCATGCCATTCGTGAGTACGAATGGCCGTTCGGTCACTGAGCAGCGCCTCGAGCAGCTCATCTGGAAGGGTGACTGAACGTTACTGCTGCCTCAGCCAGGCAGGCAAAGGGTGTACTTCTGGGCGAAGCCAGCAACCCCAAGAACAATAGGGTCGATGGTGACATGGAAGCGGTCAACTATTGCAGTACGTCATGTTGGACTCGAAACAACTGAGAAGGCATCGAATAACGATAAGATTCGAGCTTAAAACTTTCAGCTAGGCCTTGGAAATACTGAGCCACAAACATGAGGTTGACGCCTGCCATGGCGCTACCTTTGTTACTTGTTGACCACATCTGTGACCGAGAAGTACACGTGGTTGTGACCAAGATATGCTGTAGACAAGAGACGAGTCACTGCAGGAGGGAGTTCTGTCGAATGGGTGTTGTGGCTGAGGATCTGACTCCACGAACGTGCAGTCAACAAGGTTGAAGCAGATCAGAACGTAACACCGCAAGTACGTGCTCCAACCAAGGATTGATGCCGGCTCCTTGTGTAGACTTGGGCCAAAGTGTGAGTCACCCAGCAGGTTCAATTTGTTCCTCGTGACAGTCCACCGAGCAGCAAAACATGCTACTTCATTCTCCTGCTTGCTGAGACTGGAGCTCCTTCATCTGTTCTTCGTAGGTAATCTTGTACTTGTCGACAGCAATTTTCAAAGACTTGACGCAAGGGCCCAAGAGCTGCCTGACCACGTCCTCTCCTCCTCCAACCGCGGCACGGTCCACTTTCCTACGCTTGCCCGTCTGCTTGAAGATCTGTGCTGCCTGTCCCTCATAAGTCTTGATCTTCTCTGCTCGTTCGGTTTGTGCGTCTGCCGCAATTGTATTGATCCGGTCTAGTGCACGGTTGAGCGATTCACTAAGAGAAGCAATCTCAGCAGCTCGTGACGGGTCACCGGAAAGGAAGGCCGACCAGAATTGGCGCAAAAACTCGAGTGTCGTGGCATGGGTGAGGATGAGGCGCTCGTAAACCTGCTCCGAGAGACCGCCATAACTTTTGGGGTTATTGCTTGAATTCTCGGCTTCGGTAGATTGGTCGCGGTGAGCTTTGATGAGTTCGAAGATGTGCTTGTTTGCCAAGGACGAACCAGATTCAGCCTGCGACTGCATAAGTTCGTCCTCGTCCATATATTCGTCCTCGTCATCTTCGATCTCGATGACGGGAGCGTTGCTGGGTTTGGAGTAAGCATCATCGAGCCGGTGCGTTACCTTCTGAATCGCCTTGGAAGGATTGAGTCCTCGGATGCGTGCGACCTCAGCATCTTCCGTTGTCCCTCTGGTTTCCGAAAACAAATGGGACTGGTCTCGTATATTCAAGGCTATTCGCTGCTGCTCATCTCTTGTTGCCAAATCGCGAAGACGTAGCTGTTCGTACTCTGACTCATCCATCCCGATCGGCGCTGAAGCTTCCACATCCGATGGTTTGACTGCGGCCATGAGTCTTTCACTGATCGCGTTGAGACGCCGTATTATAGGCCCTTTCTCAAGAGAGCTCTGACGATTTTCAGCGTCTGGACGGTTGCCTTTCCTCTGACTGTGGTTCTCCTCGTTGCCTTCGAGATCAATGAATTTCGGGATGTGGAGCTCGCTGGGCGTTGGTCTGGCTCCGGTCAATTCTGGATGATCGAGATACTGATCCATCACTGCATCTCGAGCTTCTGTCCTTCGATCGACCTTTAGACCACGCAGTGTCGAGTATAGCTGACTTTGGAAGAATCGCGACCAGAACTCTCGGTCGTCCTTAATCCTCTTTGGCACTACCTCGTCATATACGATTCTCATGATGGGGTATTGCTCGAATATGGCTTTGATATGCTCAGAAGTAAGATTCAACTGCTTGTTGCCTTCTCCCGTGAACTTGACAACAGAGAAGACATTATATAGGCCTTTGGTTTGCGCCTGGGAAAGGGCTTGGGCTCGCAGTAGATGTACACGAGAGGACCAAAACTGCTTTGTAAACTGCGTGAGCGAGAGGGACTCGGGCTTCAGACTCCGCGCTTCCATGAAAGTCTTCTGCAATTCGGCGTTGTCTTTCAGCAAGCCTTGTTGCAACCGCACATCTGATATGAGCTTCTCATCATCCTCCCATGTGCTACCCTTACCTCCAGAAATTGCTGCAGCGATGGTCATTGCTGCAGACGCACCGCTGCTTGTTGCCTGAGTTACATTGGTTTGCTTTGCTTTAGCCATGGCCTCTGAGAGCACATCTCTGATAACGTTCATCTCTCCTCTGGCATCGGTCTTGCTTGTGAACTGAAATGCATAAGAGGCGGATTCTGTCTGACCAGGCTCGGCGTACACGACTTTGAGGATTGCCTTAGGCTTGTCCGGAGGAGTTTGTTGCAGGTTCGTGATTTTGGCCACGTCCAGTGTCAGCACTGGCGATGCGCCAGTCTGTGCTGGTGTCCATGACAAAGAGGTCTTGTCCTTTGTCACTGCAAAAACTCCCTCTTGTTTCTTGAATAAAGTTGAGGCGCTGAGGGTCGCCATCTCTCCCTCTCAATGATCAAGTAAACTGTACCAAGAAGATGCAAGGTCCAAACTTTCCGGGCCGTGCTCCCGGGCGCTACCTGCGATCACGTACAGGTATGTCGCTATGCCAAAAGCCACTTGATGTACAACGTATAGCGAAGTGAACGATCTCAAACGAAAGTTACTGATTGATAAGCCAACCGCCGAGATCAATCAGCAGTAAAGTAGTAACACAGCAGAAACCCAGAACGCCAAAGATGCTCTTCCTCCAAGTATAGATCGAAGGTGTCAAGATGCAGATGCTCTGTTTAATGATCGATTTGTCTAGCCTGTTCAGAAACATCCCAGGCGTCGCTCTTGGCTGAAGGTGATCTCACCTTTTAACTTCGCTGGTTGATCCAGCTCACCAATCGGAGGAATCCACACTACACTTATCTTGCTCTAGCATGACTTACCAGTATCAGGGAATACTGGAAAATTCTTCCTCTTCCGAATAACTTTACAGCACAGACTTCGCAGTTCATAACAGCGCAAGCACAAAGCCGCAATGCAGGACGGCACACCGTCAAGTGATGCGAATACAGACTTAGCCCTGTTGGAATTCAACCAAAGCATTTACGTCTCGGCTCTGCCAAAGTATCTTCAAGGTGTGTACATTGTCTGCTGTGCATCGCTGCTTGATACATGCGATAGAGCAACGCCTGCACGAACTCTAGCAAGCTTTGTAGCCGCTACCATATGTTCCAGGCTTGCCATGCACCGACCATACGTCTGACAGGCTAACCGTGTAGACGCATCTCTTTCCCACGCCCAGGACAGTGACCATGTTCACACTGCTCTATATGACCTGAAGACCCTTATTTCGCCAGTTCCTAAATCAGTGGCGACCAGGCTCTTCCAGCTGTTGCTCCATAGAGAATGGCTGACGGAAAAGCTGATCCAACATGGTAAATGCTATCCACCTCTCATTCTACAGCGGGCACGTGTCTATGAAGCGCTACAGTACCCCGACCTCGCCGCTTTCGATGCCTACACCGTATACACGTTGTGCCAGAAGGAGCTCAGCGATGAGTTTGTTACTGATCTGATAGCTCATGACCTAGACGGTCGACCGTGGCTAAAAGACATCAGCGATCGACGTGGTGACGAGAGGCGAATGCATGAGGCACGCTGCGAGAAAGTACGAGCACTTGCGATCCTGGTGCGGTGTTTGACGGATCTGGGGGCCACCGTGGATGCAGCAAGGTTGCGAGAGGAACTCGAGGAAGATGTTGTGCTTTCGAAGTTATCAGACACCGATGTATGGGTGGAACAGAAAGTTGCCTTCTGGACAGAACTCCTCCGTCCACCACGTAACGTGGATGGGGCTACTGAGAACCTTGATATAGCAATACTGTCCCAATTTGGTCACTCTCGGCGCGAGATATATCCATGGTCAGATTACGAGCCGTCTCGCAACACCCCAGAGTCAGTCAATGAGCTCAACAGCTATCTTTCAGGTATCTCCTCTCATCTCGAGGCCAAGGTCACAGCTCTTCCGGCGTTCGATGACTCCGGCAACGCAACTGGGGACAAATCGTATCAGCTCGGGCTTTTCGCTAAGTCGAATCTGCCACCTGGACAACAGGTGTTGAACGAGAAATCACTTCTGACTGCAATTCGACCTTTAGAAGACGCTATCTGTGATGCTTGCGGACAGGAGCTCGAAGAGATCCCGTTTGAGGACGTCAGACAGTGCGATGGCGATGATTGTGATATCACTTTCTGCTCGCAAGAATGCAAGGACAGAGCCGAAAAGGAGTACCATCGGCCAAGGTTAGACGACTACGGCGATGAAGAAGATGAGAATGATGAAGACGAGAATGATGAAGATGCAGAAGATACAGAAGACAACGTGGGCAAGATTCCAGCCGACGAAGCTGACGAATCGGAGAACGCGACGGTTGAACGAGAGGAAACCCAGCGCTCAGGGACAACCCCACCAGCACCCTTCTGCAGCAACACCGACCTCTCCCTCATCGGCCGACCCACGAACACGATAACCCCAGAATGGGACCTATACTTCCTCCTCCTAACACGCACAATCGCCATGTCCCTGACCCAAACCACACACCCCCTCTCCCTACCCGAAACAAAGTACCTCTGGGGCGACTTCAACCCCACACCCTTCGCTCCGAACACCCCTCTCGACCCGAACCACAATTACCAACGGACGCTTCCGTTCTCCTTCGTCCATAACCTCCAATACACCCTCGACTACTTCAGTACCCTGTCCCTGTCCGAACCCCGCGCAACACCGTACTCGCCGCACTGGCTCCGTAACTTCGACTTCTGGATCCTACAGACCCTCACTGCCAAGTTCCGAGGCGTCGCCAACGCGACACAATCAACCTTCGACGGCAAACCGGAAATCGCGTCCGTGCATCCGGGTTGGTGTCTGGCTAACCACAGCTGCGACCCGAACGTCACATGGACGCCGAAGGGGACGAGGAAGTTCTTCGTGCGCACCCAGCAGGAGCGGGCGGACTGCAAGCGCGAGGGTGGAGGTGGAAGTCGCAAGCCCGAGTGGACGGGTATCGAGGCGGGCGAGGAGGTCTTTAGCCATTACACGGACATCAGACTGCCTGTGCAAGAACGAAGGGAGAGACTGAGGGAGGTGCTTGGAGGGAACTGTCGCTGCGAGAGATGCGTGAATGAAAGTCAGGAGACGGAATAACATCCAGTATCTCCCTGCGTGTGACCCAGCGCCGACTCCCGACGCTCAACAACGGCCCATACTTCATGAGACGATAGCCGTACTGCTTTCTGCGATCCATGTCACACAAACGGCTGTTGTCGCGACGATTTACTGTGCCTTCTATCTACATGTAGTACAACTTCGTGCCCATATACTTGCGAACCTCTCTTTCCTGCGCTCTCCAACCTAGCCAGCTTAGAGCCTAGCTTGGAGCTTTTTTGGACATTCCTCCCTCGGTCCTCGACTTTGACATGTCATTACCGCATCCGGGAGTCAGCCTTGCCTAAGTAGGCACCCTCGACATGCATTACTCTTCCTTTTCCTCCAGCCCGGTCCTAGTCTGAACATAGCATTTACTTGATAAGCGGTCAGGCTCGCTCGCGCGAAAAGTCATTGACTTGTTCTTTCTTCGCCAACATCCATTACGATGGTAGCAACCTTGCAATACGGTGGTTTGGACCCGGATAGTTCGTAACGATGGCGTGCTGTGACTTTTATTCCCGGTCCTTTTTTCATGGACTTCTTAGACACAAAAACACCACTCGTCGCGCTGCTATCTACATGCTCGCCACGAGTAGATATCGTCGTCACACGATACGCTAAACAACGGCGCGGGCTAATGTCAGGACCCTGGACAACAGCGGCAGGACATGGTTTAGGGGAATCGCGAATGGTCTTCATTGTTCTATGTACAGCCCTCGTCATTCATGCTGTCCTAACCCACCAGAATGCATGCATGGTGACAATCGTCGACCACCTGTGTAATGCGTAGATACGCCTCGAAATGCCATAATTCTTCGGTGCAAATGTCCATTGCTTCACTGACGACTCCTGCAAAACAAAAAACTCCAAATGGCGACGACAGCGCTCTTGACCACCAGGCCATACAGTTTGGAACTGTGCGCAATTGCGCTAACCCATGAACGCGATATCCCATAGACATAAGTCTGCACAAGTTTGGACAAACCCAATCACCTCGAAAATAGGCATCGATCGATGCGTGCAGAGTGTGTGCTCTGGTGGCCGACGCTGCAGCACTACAGCACCACCAGTTCACGCTGACCACTGGCTTCGACTTCCGTCACTGAGACGCACAAATTTTGCTAGTTGGCTAGCTTCATCGGACCAAACTTGCAGCAGCGGCAGCAGCAGCGAAATCCGAACGTCCGCTATTGACCGCTTTGACCGAAACACGTTGCGCAGCTGCTCCGCCAGATGTGTTTACGGCTGTGTGTGAAGCCCTTTTCGCTTGACTAGCGCCATTGTTGACTGCTGTTGACTGTCTACGTGAAGCACTCTTGATAGGTGATATTGAGGCAACAGTGCCCAACGTCAGTGGCCGCAAACCTCCTGAAGCCATTGGAGGCTGTGGCAACGGCCGAGCAGAGCCGTTGACCACAGTCGTGTTGCTACGCTTCATAGGTGAGCTGACCGAACTCACGATGTTCCGACGACTTGCAACAGGTACTATCTTGACCCCAGTGATGAACTCGTGACGGAGTGCCTCCTGTGGATTTAGTCTTCGTGATGAGTCCCACCTCAAGCATCGAGCAATGAAGTCGAGGAATGCTTCATCATCGCACTTGAGGACACCGCGCAAGTCTTTTGAGCTTGGTCTACGTCGCTTTCCCTTAGAAGAGACTGTCAATCGTGGTTTGCCCATTGAATCGAAGAACAGCTTCTTGCGAGTGCTCTTCTCGATTAGATGCTTCTCTGGAGGTCCGAACACTTCCATGATGCACGCCAGTTGCTCCTGCTCGTTCTCACCTGGGAATATGGGATAACCGGTGTACAGCTCTGCTAGGATACATCCTAAACTCCACATGTCGATCGGCAACCCGTACGACATACCCAGAATGACTTCAGGAGACCGATAGAACCGCGACTGGATGTAAGTATACACTTTCTCGTTCTCGAAACAGCTAGAGCCGAAATCTATAACTTTAATGTCGGCGTGCGCAGGATGAGCGAGCAAGATGTTCTCTGGCTTGAGATCACAATGGATCACACGCTTGTGATGCAGAAGCACCAAGCTTCCGAGCATCTGCTTAGTGAACCTTCGTATGAGCTTGAGCGAGAAACCTCTGAAGTCGTGGATTTTGATGAACTCGTACAAGTTCATGTCTAGCAGGTCGGTGGATATGCACAGATGTCCTCGGAAATAAAAGCTTTGGTCGAAATCGATGACATTGTGTTTCTTTCGCGGATCCCACTCCTTCAATTTCTGCAAAATGTCGACCTCGACAAGAGCTTGCTGGTGGAAGCGCTTCTTGTTTCTGATGATTTTGATCGCGACAAGTTGCCCTGTCCTGTGGTCGATGCAGCGGACGACTTGACCGAAACTTCCTTTGCCCAGGAGATCAATCACTTCGTAACGATATAGCAGGTGGTCACCTTCAACAATGTTGTAGTCGCCGCGTTCGTCATCGTACCCAAAGTTTGTAGAAGAGGAAGAAAGGTCTCCAACAATCTTCTTAGCCATCTTGCTTCCTGTGAAGTATACATCAGGATGATCCACGATTTCTCCGCGCTCGAAGATGTTAAGGTTGTTCGTTTGCAGGGCACTTGAAGCAGAGACTCTCTTGGCTGGTCGAGCCCGCGCCCGCAGAGAATCTAGCTTCCTGGCAGCAGCTTCGAGATCCCTTCGTTTGGAAGCGAGTTTCCGCATCTCCTCTTCTGCAATAAGGTCATCCTTATCGGGTGCACTTTCGTCTGTCGAGCCTTGCCGTAACGTAGACTTGGAGGTGATGGAGGAATTCTGCCCCAGCATGGAACCCGACTTGTTAGAATGCGTCATGATCGACGAGCGCATCGACTCCAAAGAAGGTTGAGTAGCTGTTCCAAGGACCATGGTATTTTCAGCGCTGTCCTGACGATCCGACGTATTGGTACTCGATGCAGAAGTTTTGCGCCTCGACCTGAAGAATCCTGGCTTCTGCGTCGGGCTCACAGATGGTTTTGCAGAAAGATTAGACCACGTAGCGGAAGCGGGTAATTTTGGCGGCGGCATGTTATCGAAACGAGCGGCTTGTGAATCATTGCCCGACAGATCAGCCAGTTTTGTTTCGCTTTTCTTGTTCTGGATGTTCTGAACTGATGTGTTCACGGCCGTCAAAGGCGTGCTGCTGCTAGATTTGTCCGTCACAGGTGTTGATGTATCCGCCTTTACAGGAATTGAATAGCTTGGTGCTCGTGGCCCGTTCGGCCGTTGTTGCGTCCCTGTACGCTTTAGCTCATTATTGTAGCTTGGTCGTGTGAAGTTTCCGAACTCATCCGGACCCTTCGGCAAAGAAGCCGTGACAAACGGCGACATGCTTCGTTGAGTGGAACTATCAGCCTCGAAATTGAACGGCGGCAGACTTGGACTATCATCGTCCAAACGCTTGGCCCCGTGACGAAGCGCATAATGAGAAGTGCTGCTGCGGATCGAGTTCTGGGGTTCCTCAACCGCTCTCTTGTTTCTGGAAAAGAAAGTTGCTTTGGATGCTGTCATTGGCGTGCTCGGAGTCTTCAGAGGACGTGCACCTGGAGGAGTAGAGGGTATCTCGATCGGTCCGCTTTCCGAGTCTTTGTACGACTGAACTCTATCCGTTGTCGGTGTGGATAACGGTAGTAGGTTCATTGGTGGTAAGCGCAGATTAGGCTGACTTTTTCTGGTCCTGTCAGGGACTCTGAAAGTAGCATGCGATGGATTTGGATATGCAGGCGACCCATTTGTCTGGGTGCTCGAGAGCACGTTCGTCAGTAACTGATCTGGGTAGGCTGGTTGGTCGCTTGGACCAGACACGGGGGAGGGCGAGTTGCTGGAAAGTCTCGGGATGTCGAGCATAGACATGGCGTTCGCTATGTCTGCAGCGGGCGTTGTCAGTTCTGGCATGTCAGGAGTTTGGTGGACGCCAGACGACCGAGCCGAAAAGAAAGGCTGGTCGATCTCGCTGGCTGGCGAGTCATATGACTTGGGTATTGCAGGCACCGGCGGCACTTCATCCTCATTATCAGCTCGAGGCTTCGGTGTCGGCAGTCTGGAGGTAGACAGATTTTGATGGAGACGTGGTAGCACATGCGCTGAATTACGGGTCGAGTTGCAACTTGTGCTGGACGAAAGAGATTGTCCAGAGCTGTAGGATTTGCGATTGGGGTCTGGCGTCGTTCTCGAGGAGGACGGAGTTGTCACATTTTTGCGGTTCTGCGCAGGTGGAGACTGCGCAGTCGATCTAGGTCGAATGACGACCGGCTCAGGTTGTGGTGTTGGGGGCGCTTCAGAGATGCGTCTGTGAGGCACAGGAGGTGCTGTGGGCATGAACGACATGCGTTTCATACGCCTAGCATCCGTAGGGCTGATGGTCCGCGCACCAAGGCCTGTAGCCATGGACATCCTTTTCGAGTCTCCAGGGGTGGTATTCCTTCCAGGAGTGCCATTTCGTTTTCCTGGAGTTGTTTGGCCTACTATAGAGAGCGTCTTCTGCGGGTCTGGCGTGCGTGAAGGAGTTAACAAATCTTTCGAGGAGATCCTTTTAGGCACCAGAACTGATTTGGACTTCACAGGTCTGGGCGAGTTAGAGCCATCCCTATGCACCTGGACCTCCGGTTTGCCTTGCTTGCGAGATATGGTGCTCTCAGCACTTAAGTCCCTGCGGCCAATACTGGGACGCCTTCTGATGTCAACATCAGCGTCCTCTGGTGGGAGGAATGTGCCTGGTCCAACTGATTTCCGCGGCGCTTTTGCGGGTGGTGTACCGGTGTTGTTGAAAGCATTAGGTGGGAAATGGCTTTGCCGCCGTGCTCGTAGTGCAGAGCTTGTACTAAGCGGCGCCGCAGCTATTGGATCAGGCTTCGATACGTAGGCTCGGGTAGCTGTTGATGCAGACGAGTCCTTACGGGAGATCGAGCCCCCTCCTGCAGCTGAGACCTTTCGTGTAGGCACAGGAATGGTGGTGTGGCCTGAAACCTTCCTGTGCTCCGACTGCGGTAGCGAGGATGCGTCTTGCGACTGTACCGATCGGCCAGGGCCAGCGCCTGGGAGCGGGAAGTGGCTCAAACTTGGCTCTTTCGTCGAGATGTTGTCGTGAAAGTCGTCGAAGTTGAAGGTTGGTTCCTGGAACTTAGCATGCTGTATATCATCCAACTCGTGTCGTTCCTGCGGTACGGTCTTTGTAGGATCAATTGTCGCAAAGCTGAAGTCGTCCACATCGTTCAGCATAGGTTCGAGAAACAGCGCGTTACCGGTTGTTGAACTGGGCGGATCACCAAATGAGTTATGGGAAGGTGGCATGGTGGTACTGGTGGTTCTTGACCAACCTGTTAGTCTCAGTTCTCCCAGCAAGCACGACCAACTTACCGGTTGCTACTCGAGCCCTGCAGGTCCAAGGGACGTGGTCCATGAGGCAACCTTGCATTGTTCGTCGAGGGCTGCCTCCTTCTCGTCTGCAGGAAGGTCTTGGGGCCAGCGATTTGGGTCGTATCGTTGATGGACTGGTCAGTGTTGGTCATGCCAGGTTGGACGAAGGAAGGAGGTGGTGGTTTCCGTGCTTGTGCGTGTGCATGCGCATGCAATGGATCAGCAGCACCGTCGACGTCGGCCATCGATTGATTCATAGCTGCAGATATCCGAAATCTCGTGGACCTTTTCGGAGAGGCTGTGCTACCAGCATCCCCGTCCTGAGCTCTTCTCGTGCCATGGTATGCCCGTGGTGGGTCGGACTGTGCAGGCGTAACCTTCGAAGCCGAGGATCGGAGAGACATGGTTGTTGTGGCTGTTGTGTGAGGCGAGAGCTTGTTCACTGCTATTGCTAGCTGTGAGCCCTAGAGCGCTTGCCTCATGCCATGAACATGTTCTGGCTGCCTTCCAGTCGTGATGGTGACGGTGATGGGGGGGTCGGTCAAGGAATCGCGTCTGCAAGGATCATTCTGCGGACATCACGACCAGGAATTTGCTAGCGAGTGAATCGATGTCGGTCGTAGATGTGCTGGCGGTCGGCCAAGTCTTGTCGTAACATGCACTGTGTACCAACAAGTCCCAGGGCAGGCATATAGTCGAATCTGAGGGAGATGCAGGTACTGCACACCGATGTACTGGCGATCGAGGTTGCCAATAACACAAAATCCCGATCTCCAAGGGGTGCTAGACACTGGCAGGGTGGAGAAGCGACTATCATGCATTTGGCTGGTGTTGATAGTGTCATTTTGGTGCTAAAGACGGAGCTCCTACAGGGGTCACTAGTGCCTACTGAGGTCCCCAAGAGAAGCCTGGAGTAGATCATACAGCGAGAATAGCCACGGCTCTGCAAAGGTTTAAAGAGATATAAAACACCTAGCCATGAACTTAATGTGGTCCATTCCTTGTACTTTCAGCTGTACCAGCACCACAGTGTGCTGTACGCTTGACTAGTACAGGGTTGAGCACATCTCATGATTCCTTTGCCTCTACCTTGAATGCTATCACTTAAAAGGGCGCTGATGCCATGCGTTCCTGCCAGTTAGCCGTGTACCACGTGTATCCGAGCTCACGCATTTTCACCGTGCCAGCTCTCAACGACTATGCTCTTCAAACTTTACCAGGTACGAGCTGGTGCGGTGGGGTGCGGTCCCTCCTCCGTAAAAGCTAACGCAAGGAAGAATCTCCAAGAAATAGACTGTCCATCCATCTCCGGTCAAGCCAGGATGGCTCTAGTATTAGAACTGAACGTTTGCGATTACTGTTATCCGTGGCCCGAGACCAAATCCTGGTATTGAGATACTGCATTCACTACAAGGTCAACACAATCTCCCAACCCCTGAAGGGCCGAAGCGTACGGGAGGGCGTAACTCGACTGCAAGTGGAAGCGGATGTTCTGGGCGAAAACTCACTCTGGCTAGGCTTCACGACAACCCCACACCTCGCAATCCGTGCAGTGCGGCTCGCTTCACAGCCTCGTGCCTCGCAGCGCTGACATAAACGTGCGATAATCCTTCGGCTTGCTGATATCACTCATCTGGGAAGATAGCGAATCCGACCGAGGGAGAGTAACGACAGTCATCAGATGGTGAATTGTTCGACAACATGGACGAATCCACGGCCGACACGTTCGCCAACCGTGATGAGCCTCTGCCTCTTCTTACTGTGACTGACGATGACGTTGATCCTGAATCATCCGACACAGACTCGAGCAGGGTGTCTCGAGCGTCACGTATGAAACGAAGGCTTTCTGCCAGCCACATACGAGACAAAGCTCAGCAACTTCACGCCGTCACGTCTGAGAAGGCCGCCCATAGCCCTACCGGAAAGGCATCCATTCAGGACAGGCTCTTTAACAAGCTCCTGGAACAAGTGATTCCAACCGAGGATTATGATGAGGCTGCAGACGATTCCAAGGTCGATCGGCGGTCATCCAAGTATGTCAGCCGGCCAGCTTTCAGCTTGACCACCATGTCCAACAACTTTCGGCGCTTCAATGCACGCATCGGGATCGTCTTCGTCTTCCAGAACCGCCTCATCGGGCTTTTCACGTGGAGGACTGCAACACATACGCTCTCATTCCTCGCTGTCTACACCTTCGTCTGTCTTGACCCGTACTTACTGATAGTGCTCCCACTGACTGTTGCTCTACTGTTCATTATGGTGCCAGCATTCATTGCTCGCCATCCGCCGCCTCCACCGACCAAATCGTCTTCGGCCAACCCAGACCAATTCACAACCTACAGCTACAGCGGACCTCCGATTGCACCTGCTAGAACTATCCGGCCAGCAGCAGAAACCTCCAAGGACTTCTTCCGCAACATGCGCGACCTCCAGAATTCAATGGCCGATTTCTCGAATCTTCATGATCTTCTCGTCCAACACATAGCGCCAGCTACCAATTTTGCAGACGAGGTCTACTCATCGATGATATTTCTCTACCTCTCCATGATGACGTGCGTCCTCTTCATATCCGCCCAGTTGCTTCCAATCCGTGGGGTGCTCCTGGTTGGAGGATGGTTCGCTGTCGTTTCCGGGCATCCTCGAGCACAAAAGTGGCTTGTCAAACAGCAGAAAAGAGTGGAGCGCAAAGCGGCCAAGTATTCGGACAGCTTGCAACCGAGCAACGCCGCATCTTCGACTGGAAAGCCGCCGATTTTCTTTGGCCTACCTATACCTAATAACCCAACGACACGCGCAGTACAGAACACCCTGACCTCACTGTCCGAGATCACACTTTCTACAGCGCCCGAGACGGCGGAAGTTGAGGTATTTGAACTCCAACACCGAGCGCTCTTGCCACCAGGTGGTTCTTCGTCGTCCTCGATCTACAGTCCTCGCGACAGCGCATCAGCTGCAGAATGGCAAGCCCATCTCTACACACCTACACCGTACGACCCTCTATCCCCAGGTCGCATATCTGGTTCGCGACCAAAAGGTACACGATTCTTTGAGGATGTCCAGCCTCCACAAGGTTGGACTTGGCATACGCCGAAATGGGAGTTGGATCTCGAGGCAGGTGAATGGGTTGCCGATCGCTTAATTGTGGGCGTTGAATTCGACGTCATGCATACTGCGGCGCTACAGGGTAACCGGAGGGATTCCTTGAGTGCTGATTTCGGTGGGTGGGTCTGGGATCTAGCGCCTCCTTCAACAGATACGAAGAGTGGTTTGGAACGAGACGAAGAGGTATGGCTAGCTTACGGAGACTACAGCTTTGGGGAGCACGGTTCGAAAGAAGAGAAGGAGAAAGCCAAGCAGAGACTCAAGAAAACGAGAAAAGACAAAGCAAGCCTGGGAGAGAAAGACTGGGAAGAGCAAATCAAGTTTGGAAGCAGAGGCAGAACGGGTGAGTGGAGAAGGCGCAGATGGGTGAGAGTTGTGAGGAGGAAACATTTAGCTGGCAATGAGAATGCAGGATAGCGAGAGAAACGGGAGCAGTGTGAGGAAGCACCTCTGTCTTTTTTCCAATGGCTGGATGGAGCAACAGACGATTTCAAGGTCAAGCGCATCTCGTTGACTGTCACCACATCGCATAAAATTCTAGGCGATTACTGCCTAACTTCTGCTAAACTTCATCACGTTCTATCAACGCCATCTCAACTGACCGAACATCAAGTGAACCGCCGTCATAGACGTTCAAAAGCGTACCGTGTAATGCAAGGACTTGTTCAGTAGCAGTGATGGGATCTCACCAGAGCGGTGACGCTAGGACCAGATAGGCAACACCCCTAGAGTGGTTTTAGGTGCGCGCCCGTCGACATGATTTCCCGTCGCAACTTTGTACTCTCCACTTAGCAAAACCAGACTTCCATCAATCGCAACGTGCAAGATGTCGTGGCGCAACCAGGGTATCACCGGTTCCAACAACATCCCATTGGGAAATCGCCGTCGGTTCGGAGGGGACGATGCTGGCGACTCGCGAAATGGTAGCTCACATGAGTCCCGTGAGGACTCGTACTCGAGCAAGCGAGGTCGCAGTCCTGCCAGACGTGAGTCTTACACATCTGCGTGGGGGTCAACGACTAACCCGCGTCTAGCTGAACCTGCTGCCGATGGCGTGAAGCGTCGTAAGAAGCGCAACCGATGGGGTGATGCTGCCGAAAACAAGGCTGCTGGCTTGATGGGTCTACCCACCATGATCCAGGCCAACATGACCTCTGAACAGCTGGAAGCTTACACTCTGCATCTGCGGATCGAGGAAATCAGCCAGAAGTTGCGAATCAACGATGTTGTGCCCGCGGATGGCGACCGGTATGTGGCGATAGCCGAACCGATTGGTGTCTCCTACTCACCCAGCTAGATCTCCGTCTCCTCCTCCACAGTACGACAACTTCGGTCGGCGTGTCAACACCCGAGAGTACCGGTACCGAAAGCGACTGGAAGATGAACGACACAAGCTCGTGGAGAAGGCGATGAAAGTCATCCCCAACTACCATCCGCCATCTGACTACAGACGACCTACTAAAACACAGGAGAAAGTCTATGTGCCTGTTAACGACTACCCAGAGATTAACTTCAGTATGATTGCTAACCTCCTAACACTTCTCCAAGCACTCCCAACTGTAAGCAGTGCTGCGATCGATGTAATGATACTTGCCGAGCTGGTCTCGCGAGTGGTCGATTCGACAGCCTGTGCTAACATCCCACCCTTCTACCCCCCTTGCGTTTTCTGAGATCTCACATACTAACACCTAGCTTTTTCCCTACTAAGTTGGTCTACTGATCGGCCCTCGTGGTAACACGCTCAAGAAGATGGAGACAGAGTCGGGCGCCAAAATTGCCATCCGAGGCAAAGGCTCCGTCAAAGAAGGAAAAGGCCGGTCCGATGCAGCTCACACCAGCAACCAAGAGGAGGACCTACACTGCTTGATCATGGCCGACACCGAAGACAAGGTCAACAAAGCCAAGCAGCTGGTGCACAATGTCATCGAGACCGCTGCCTCCATCCCCGAAGGTCAGAACGAGCTCAAGCGAAATCAGCTGCGAGAACTTGCCGCCCTCAACGGTACCCTCCGAGATGACGAGAACCAAGCCTGTCAGAACTGTAAGTTGCCCTCTCACGCGAAGCCGATTTGCGTGCTAACCAGTGTTCAGGCGGTCAAATCGGCCACCGAAAGTACGACTGCCCCGAGCAGCGCAACTTCACTGCCAACATCATCTGCCGTGTTTGCGGCAATGCTGGCCATATGGCACGAGATTGTCCAGACAGACAACGCGGCAGCGACCCACGCAATGCTCTCCCTGGTGGTCCTCCTCAGCGAAGAATTGGGGCCGGCGATGCTGTTGATCGAGAGATGGAGAACTTCATGCAGGAGTTATCGGGCAATCCATCAAACGGTGGTCCAGCAGGATATCTCGAGAGTGGTCAAGGAGGGTACGATCCAGCTGGCTATAACGCTGCGCCCAAGAATCCGTGGGATCGACCGGCACCCGGCGCAGGCAATGCTGCTCCTTGGCAACGTGGTCAGCAAGAACATGGTGGCTACGACCAGTCTGCCTCCCTTCCACCCTGGCAGCAGCAGCAGCAGCAACAGCAGCAGCAGGCGCCGCGCAATGATAGCTACAACAGCTACGCTCCTCCCGGTGGCAGCTCTGCTCCTTGGCAACAGCAAGCTCCGCCACCTCCACCACCACAAGACTACGGTTATGGCGGGTACCAGCAGCAGGGCTACGGTCAAAATGGCTACGATCAACCACCGGCACCTCCTGCGGGTTTTAGTGCTGACTTGAGCTCATTCTTGCAGCAATACTCGCAAGCTCCACCGCCACCCCCGTCTGACCCAAATGCCCCTCCTCCACCACCATCAGGGGACGCACCTCCACCGCCACCACCAGCGTAGGCGTGTAGCAGTTTGGCGAGGACTGGGGATGAAGCATGACCAGAAGCCGAAGAAGGGATGCCCTGCCGAGAGCGTTGGGGTTGACACCAAAGAAACCAAAGACAAGCTTCGAGTTCTGACGGAAGGGAAATATACAACGAGCAAGGACTGAAGGGGATATGGAACATGAAGCGCGAGAAGCACAGGTACACAGCGTGGAGATTGGAAGCGGGCGAGTGATCTGGTTTCAGCCAGAACCATACTGGCCTTGATAAGCTCACTTTTGCCGTCGAGTACTCATGCTTGAAGCTTCGCGAGCTTGCAATGCTCGAATGTAATATACTAACACACTGACAATGTTGACAAGATGCCATTTCTGGCAAATAAATTAGACTGGGGCAGGGTGGCCATCTCTCTGTTCCAACGGCCATGGTCACAGCTTTGGCATTGCGCTGCTCCAGCCCAAATACTTCTGTAGTGGTGATAGAGTATCGATCCTTCGCAAACGAGAGAATCAGCCGTTCCTTGTGATGTTAGGTCACCGAGGTGTAATTGGCCGCCGGGCCATTAGTCGGCTTGAATTGAGCCTGAGGCCGTCCTGAGCTTTCTAGAAACAGGACAAACAGCCTTGCATGCGAGTCCGAGGCAGCCTTAGCTGGGGTCCGCCCTCTTGCCCTTGTATCTAACTTCAATCACTTCTCTCCATCACAACCTTGCAACTTATCTCATCACAGCTCGATCGATCCCCTCTGCAAATCGCAAACCCAACTAAACGAACTACCAACCGACCAAGATGCCACGATCAAGAGGCGGCGCCGCCCCAGCACGAAGTGCACCAACCCGGCCCCAAGCTGCACCTCCCGCCCGAGGCCCAGCACCACAACAGCAGCGACCCATGTCCACTGCTCCCGCCCAGGCCCAGCATGCTCCTCCCCAAGCTCAGTCCCAAAGCCCAGGTCTCTTCGGCCAGATGGCCAGCACCGCTGCGTAAGTCACTGTCTCTTCCCTCACCCCGATCCAGTGGCAAAGCTCCCGCTTCCACAACCACAAACAGAACCAACACTAACGATCTCCCAGCGGTGTCGCAGTCGGCTCAAGCATAGGTCACGCAATCGGCGGCTTCTTCGGCGGCGGCAGCTCCCAAGCAGCCCAGCCCGAGTCCGCCCAGCAACCCGCCGCCTCCCAGGACAACCTCAACTACGCTCAAGCCGGCGCATACAACACCAACGCCACCGCTGGCCAGGAAGCCTCCGGCCCGTGCGCCATGGACATCAAGAACTTCACGAGCTGCATGAACCAGAACAACGGCGACCTGAATATCTGCGGGTGGTACATGGAGCAGTTGAAGGCTTGCCAGCAGGCGGCGAGGAATTACTAGATGCACGCAATCGTCAATGGACTGCTGAATTTGGAGACGGAGATGGACTACCCGTCAAGACAGCTAAAAGTATGTAGTGAAGAGCGCAGTGGTCTTGCTCAGCACATGCTATGGTTGATGGACAAGTCCAACCAACCAAGCCCTGCAGTCCGTTCGAGTCGAGTCTGAGGTGGGTTTGATCTGTTCTACAGACCTTGCAGCTGGAAGATGAAAATGCATAAGCGAGGCTGAATCCTGCGGGTTCCTTGTAAATAACTCATTTCGAATAAGACACTCCTACTCAATCATTTGCGGGTTTTGAAACGTGCTTAGGCCACCCGCCTTGAGACTCAGCGAAGCTGCACCAGTAAAATCACGTTTAATTTCGACATGCAACTGAGAAAAAGGACGTAATCAAATGCTAAATGCTAAATGCTAACCAGCCACCAAACGCGTATAGTTTACAACCGAAACCGCCCCTACATCTGTTCTCTGAACCTCGTCCCTGGACTATGACTCTTCAACGGGCCCGGACTCCCCAACGGCGTGATGACGATGTTGCTCATGCCGGGACTGTCTGCTCGGAACGGGCTGCTCGGACTCAGCACGGGGCTCCGCGTGCTCGCTGTTGCGGCCGGAGACCTCGGTGGCGTGCGCGGCGGGCTCGCTGTTCCACGGCTCACGTCGGTCGAGCTGCCGCCGAAGGCCGGGTGGTGCTCGTGGATGTACGTGCTCCCGGGCATCTCGATGGGTACGGAGCTGGCGGGGACTGAGCCGGGGACTTCGTAGGCCGGTGGCGAGGACGGCGTGTTCTGGGCTAGACCGGAGGGGAAGGGCATGCCTTTCATTGTGGCGGGCGTGCTGAAGCCTGTCTCTGGCGAGCCGAGCTCGGCGGGGGTGGTCAGCGAGGCGGTGCTGGTGGGGACTTCACTCATTTGATGGGTGAGTGTGGGCTCGATTGGTGGGAAGGTCGCGCCCATTGATTCTCGTTGGGCTTGCTCGGCGGCGGCTCGCTCGGCTTTCTCGGCCTTGTTGCGCTTGTGGCGGCGGAGGAGCCAGACGATAACGAAGGGGGCGGCAACGAGGAGCACGGCGTTGATGACTATGCCAGCTATGCTACCCTTTGGAAGGACCGGAGCAGGTTGTTTGACGAGGGTGTAGCGGCGGCTGAAGACTGTGTCGGTGATGAGTGTAGCTTGGCTTCCTGTCATCGTTGTTGCTGGGAGATAGGTCTTGCTGGCTTTGGAGTAACAGGGTGTCTCGGCGCCGAGCGCGGTAGAATAGACCGAATAGCCGCTGTTTGTGGTTAGCGATGGAGATGGAAAGGTGTCTGCGGCTACTTACTCTGGACAACATGCTCCCGAGGTTGTAGCATAGTCATCTGGACACTTGGTAAGGCCGGCATACTCATTTGGATCAAACGGGCAACAGCTGCCCCTGTTCACGGCACATCCAACTTGTGGGAATTGAATAGTGTTCTGTGCAAGGTCTGTAATTTGCGCAAAAAGAGGCACGGTGCAGGAGCTCGTGAGTAGAGGTCCGCCCCCGAAGCTCGCTGTGCTTATTTGCGTGTTCGTATACGCTACCGGGATAGTAGCGATGGCTCCACTGAGAGTGGTCGCTGCTGTATTCTCTGTCGCGGTGGAAGACGCAGTTTTACTGTTGGTTCCGCCCGAGGTCAGGCTGAAAGGAGAACAACCCACGAATTGGGGAGCCGTTGAGTTTACTGCCGCACACTCTTGTATGTTGAACTGTATGGCGGCTTCGAAGTGTTAACAATTGATTCTGCTACCCGCCAGAGCCGATACGTACTTTGCTGATCTTCTGTGTCGCAATTCGTTGCAAGACAGCAGGAGAGGGCGTTCACGTATGATTGGCTGTTGCAAAGACACTTGACATCAATCTGAGCACAGTCGGTCGCATATTGTGTCGAATTGCTCAAGCATACTTTCTGTCCCACGGTCAGCTTGTTGTCGAGATCGAGGTCTGCCCATGCTTACTGCACAGTCCGGAACATTGGCGACATTGACACCTGAAGCTGCGATTGCGTCGGATACCGCAGTTGTAGATTGCGCCTGAACAGCTGTACCCAGGAAGGCTGCCGCTAGGACAGTCCAGATAAAAGACCGCATGGTGTTGACTCTGGGGCAAATAACGTCTTTCTTCGCTTGAAAGCCTCAGTATAGACGTCGAGTTTGCATAACAGTGGACGGATTGAAAAACCACATAGGTTACACTGGAAAGTACGGCAAGCATCAAATGGTAGAGGCATTGACGCAACCGTGCTGTTGCGAAAACAACGGACTGAGAACATAACTAGAGTAGCCACGACAACCGTGCTCACCTACCTCATGGGGAAGATGACCACACGTGGACAATGAACATTGTGGGAGATCTGAGGAATGCTGACTGTGATTGAGTACATTCCTCGAACAAAGACGACTTGTGCTCATAGACCGTAGCTCAAATGCATAGGATGGAAGCCAGTACAGTATGCGTAGCCTAGTCCGTCACACATCTTATCCGTCATCAACAGTATTCAAGGCTGGTTTGAAAAGATGTGACTGTCGAGCGACTTGTTCAGGGGAGTATGGAGCCGAGCGAGAGATCGGAGACCAGATTCCGCGGTCAGTAAAGAGAGCAGTCGCGACCCAACGCCAAGGCGCCAATCCTCGCCCAATCAGCGTTAGTGCATTCAGCCAGGTAGCTCCTGCCAAAAGTCGAAGCTGCGCTTTGCCATGAGTTATCGAAGCTAATTCAACGACAAGCCATACATCCTTTCATTCAGAGCTCTTACCATCTCATAGGTATACAAGATGGGTATCGCAGAGTTCTTCTCCGAGATCCTGGAGTCCTTGCCATGGCCGCAGGACGTCCAGGCCGAAGCTCCTGCCGACGACGAGGAGGAGAGCAAGGACGACGGCGAAGGCGAATCTGAGGACAAGTCTGAAGACAACGAAGAGTCTAGTGAGGGTGGAGACGACGCTGAGGAAGGTGGTGACGACGAGGAAGAGGAGGAAGAAGAGGAGGAAGAGGAGGAGGAGGAGGAGCCAGAAGATCCTAAGCCAAAGCTCGAAGCAGGTCAGTACACATGGCGCTTACTGAGCTTTATCGCTCGCGACTCTTTGTGCTGAATATTGTGCTGATTTGCCCATTCAGAATGCGCCAAATCAGCCGGATGTATCGGCTACAAGCATCACTACGCCGAGTGCGTTGAGCGAGTCACTGCTCAGCAAGAAGATGAAAGCTACAAGGGACCCAAGGAGGACTGTGTTGAAGAGTGTAAGTTGGGAGCATCAGACTCATACGTAACGTGCTGACGTGCATACAGTCTTCCATCTACAGCATTGCGCAACTCAATGTGCCGCTCCCAAGCTCTTCAAGGTGCTCAAGTGAGCAGATGCGACCTCCCGGTACGATACTCCCGCCACCAAGCGCATGTGAGAGTCTGCAAGTTCGAGACAAGATACCACTGCTCAAGACATGAAGCTCGCACGCATTATACAGATAGCACCCCTGTACAGAACCTTAGCATGAACGATGATACAATAGACTCTTCGAAGATGATACTTTTGCATCACGCAGGTGCTAGTGTGGTTCATTTGTCTTTGGCGCTGACGAGGTCCGCCCTAATAACATTACAGGATCTCAACCGGAGACTTACGAGGATCACATCCAAGCGTGTCGAGTATCTAGGGGTCAAGGATCGACACGTAGAGCAAGAGGATGGAGTGAATTACAAAGATACTGTACAGGATCTATGCTACTATTTCACGACTCCGGTGTGTCTTCACTGTCCCTATTGTCCTCATCAAGATCCCTGTCTCTCTCCATCGCGCTTGCGTGTTCGTTCTCCCACCTCTTGAGCCTGACCATCCCATTCCTGCCAAAAAGGCCCAAGCAGAGCGGCAACGGCATGACAGCAATAGCTACTACGGCCTGAAAGATCAGTGCACGGTGCATGTTCGCTGGCGGGCTGCCCTCGTTCCCTGTTTTCAACGCATCCATGACAACAATGAATACGCCGCCCAGCAACTGTCCGCCCGACCAGCAAAGCGAGCTGGAGACGCTGGGGCTCGTTGGATGTAGAATCTCGACCAGGAACTCAAGCACAACTGGCACCAGTCCGAAGCTCGCTGCACCGAGGAATGCACAAACAACGTATACGTATGGCATGCTGCTCGTGGGCGGCGCAAAAATGAAGATCAAGTACATGAACGCGATCATTGGAACAGCCGCTCGAATGAACCACAGGTAGAATTTGTACTTGTCGTTGAGCGGACTCGTTACTGCTGCCGCCACGAGCCCGACCACGATTAGCACTGCGCCTGCGATGCCGGCATCGTCTTCGCTGAAGCCGTATGGTTCGAGGATCTGGTTCAGCAGGCTGCTGAAAGCGTTGAAAAAGCCAACATAGACTGCAAACGGGATGAAGACTAGCCAGAACTCGAGAGATGTAGCAAGTACTCGAAGATCGTGCTTGATGGAGTTGGCGGAAGGTTGGTTGGTTCCAAGTAGCATGTCCATATTCGGTGCTGGAGGAGATGGTGGCTTCCCTGGGATAAAGAATGACGGAAGAGATGCGACGGTAGCGATGATACTGACCCAGAGCACTGAGTAAGGTATGTCTGACGGTGTTGACACCCAGAATGGGGATACGAGTTGACCCAAGGCTGCGCCAAATGGGTTCGACAGAGACGCCAGTGCTGTGGCTGTTGTTCTCCCGGACGCACTGAACCATAGATTTGAGTATGTCGTGGGCGCTGCTAATACAAATGGCTGGGCGAAGCCAATGAGAAGCTGTCCGAACATGACTACGCCCAAGATATTCGACCTTGCGCCCGCAAATTTGATCCAATTTCCAACGAGTAACAGGCACGAGGAAATGATTATTGATGTCTTGGGGCCATGCTTACTCAACGCCCAGAAAGTAAATGGTGTTGCAACCACGAAAGCAAAGAGGAAAGCTGTTGATAGCCAATTGATCGCGCTTTCTGTAGTGTTGAAGTATGCTGCCGCTGTGCTGGATACTGGCGCAAACGCGATCCAGTCCCATGAGACCACAATATTGAGCAGCACGAGCTGGAAAAGGCCAAAGAAGCGTCTCTTGTAAACTTTGAACTTGATCTGAGAATGTGTCAACAATCTCCCTGAGATCGTTCTAGTTAGGCCTCGCGTAGAAGCAGGCTCTCCCAGCCCAGCTGGTCTTGACTTCTGACCATTGGACATGCTGGATGCAGAGACAACATCATTGGTATCCCTCCCCATGATGAGTGGCTGCCGCAGCTCGTCTTCCTCAGGATGTTCTTCATTCATCTAGGCACTGCTTTTTCTTGCAGCTCTCCTTAGGGGAGAGTTGTTCGGAAGCCACAAAGCCCCTGTTCCGGTTGATGGACGGGCGCTTCCACGACTATGATTCGCAGCGTGTAGCACTGAGAACAAGAATGATGAAGATCGTCGACAAGCGCTTCAAAGCAGACAACAATTCTGTTCCGGCACGCCAACCACAGCGCTGGACGCGATGGCGAGGACGCGTCCAAGGTACCTAGGGGGAAAGTCCTAACTTAATCTCAAGACCTCCGACATTCATTTTGCGTCATCCTTGCCCGGGGCTCTGGACGCACTAAGTTAGCCCCCAGACCTCGTGGAGGTCAGTATTGTCGTCCATCACGTATCGATCCGTAGTGACGTTGAGTGTTGCTGAACAGGCTGCATGATGGGGACGCCGAGATTGAGCAAGAGGCTGAGGGCAAGCAGGTCGAGCACAGCTGTGCACGGCTGACATCAAGAACTCGTGGTTGGCAACAGGCACCGTAAAACATGGATGGTCCTGTGTAATTGGCTAAGGTAAGGACCCCTAAGTGTCTGCTTTAGGCAAGGAATGCAGTCAAGCTCGTACCCCATCGATATAAACTTGGTGCCTAATGCGACGGCGCCTGCGGTGGAGACACCCTCTCCTGTACACGATTGTCTAGGAGCCGTTCCTGCTACATATTATGGCAGTCCTTAGCCCTGACCGTCATTCGTGCAAAGGACCACCAAGATTGCTGATATCCGTCGCACTCGTTCCTAGGTGACGGTATCTGTCACGATCAGATCGAGTATAGCATTGCCCAGTCGAGGTAATTTCAATATCAGCACAGACCACGTCGCGCCGCGCAGGCATTGATTCGAGGAGGACGGCGCCTCCAGTCTCCTCTCCTAGCCATCATACTGTGGACACAACGATAATGCCTCGAAGGAAGAGTTGATGTCGAGCGTTTAAGCCAGTACAGCCTCATACAGTAGGCGCCCTCACACCCCCATAAGAAATGCAGGGCTTCAACTTCGGGATCAGGAACTCTGCTACACCGAGTGTGGACGAGACACGAAGTCGATATGTCCCCAGCTCAATCTACAGTGGTCCTGGACCGGCGGAGGAGTCACCACTGCCTCCTCAGATGCAGCAGCAGTACTATCAGAATGGTGGACACAAAAGACCCAGCCAAAGCAGTACGTACGGTCGCCACGAGCAAAGGTACGAAACGAGACCGGCACAACCTCGAGCATCTGCGATGATCAATCTCAACGACCCAGTAGCCATGCACTTGCTGATGGAGACGGCGATCATGGACAGCAAGGATTTTGAGATCTTGTCATTCGAAGAATTAGAATACCTCAAGCGCGAAAGAGGTTTCTTGCGTACAAAGGTCGAGGGTGCGAAAAGACAGCTTGTCCTCGAGAAGAAAATGCACGAAGCAGAGCAACTTATGAGCAAACTGTCCCCTAGCGACGCGACCGAATCTCGCCAGAAGCGATCGAGCTTTTTTGGAAGGAAGAGTAGTGGAGCTGTGCACACGGAAAAAGACTTGCTCACAAGTAGTGACAAAGTCGAGCAGATGGCGCAAGAAGTCAAGGTTTTGGAGACACGGCTGCAAGAAGTAGAGCGACGAGTCATGCAACACACAGCAGGTATACTGCAGTTTACGCACCGGGGTCTCAAGAAGAATGTAAGAAAAAACGAGCTGCCGAGAAGTCCTGAGAGTATGGCTAGCCAGTCTAGGAGCCTGTCGGGCATCGATGGCTCAAGCGATTTTGATGAGCGCAGTCTGTATCAAGTTCCCGATTATGTCCACGAGTATGCAGGTAGAGGCAGCCGGAGGATGACCAGGGATGTACAGCCTATCGAGGACGTTGCATTGCGCCTGCAACACCTCAATGCGCAACTACACGGCATGATACAGCAAGCCCCGCTTGCAGAACACTTTGAACCGCCCCCTGAGTCATCGGATGAGGGCTTACAGGGAAGGGTTGGCGCACAGATACAAGCACATTTGACGTATATGGGCCAAGGCCTGGAAGCTCTTGGGACTGCTCAAGAACTAAAGGCGCGCGAGATGGCTGGACAACCTGTGGAGGAGCTCGGTGTACTTGCGACAAAATTACATAGCATGCTGGAGAGGACCGAATCGGTCAGTAAAAGTCCTATTGCAGCCCCGGACACAGACTATGGACACGACCTGCACTCACAAATGGCCTATTCTACAAACGTTCTTGAGCGTCTGAACCAACGAATCGACATGCTTCTGGACCAAAAGGACATCTTGACGAGGCAGATCCAACAGCAGCGAGAGCTCAATTCAAAGTCAGATGCTCAGCGGGACGCGCATATCCGGGACCTCACAGAAGAGCTAGAAGAGGCTAAGAAGCTTCAAGCAGTGAGTGATAAGGAGCTGCAGCAAACAGAAGAGCAGCTGGAGTTGCTGATGGAACAGCTCGATCAAGCAAAACAGAACGAGCAGCTGCTGGAGAAGCAAGCCGGCATGCAAGACAGTAAAGCGCTCGAAGCTGAGAGGAATGCGAGGAGAGAGAATGAGGCAAGACTGATGCAAGAGATCGAAGCTAGACAGCATGCTTTCACCGAGCTGCAAGCAGACCACGCCAAGGTACAGAATGACTTTGAGCTCAAGTCGCAGAGTCATCTACAACAGCTAAACGAAGTCAAGGCCGCCAAGGAACAAGCAGAGTTGGATACGCAACAGAAGCATGATGAGCTTGAAGCACTTCAGAAAGAGATGAGAGACATGGAGTCGCAGGCCATCCAATTTCAAACCGAGCTAACAATGGCAAAAGCCGAGCTTGATGGCGCGTACGGCTCCCGAGCGCAACGTGCAGCTGACGTTTCGATGAACCCGGAGATCAGAAAACAGATCGACGAAATGCAAGCCAGGAACAACGAGCTCCAACAAGAATTAGAGCTCCTCTCGCAAGCGCATGAAACGAAGGGCGTCGGTAGCGCTGAGCTCCAGAACAAGGTTAACGCACTCCAGAAGGAGCTCAAGGATACGATCGAGGACTACGAAGTTATGACGAAAGCAAGCATAGATAATGAAAAAGAACGAGATAAACTCGAGGCTCTAATTGATGAACTGCGTGACAAGTGTGAAGCTTTGGATGCACAAATCAACGAAGATCAGGTCAAATGGCTAGGTGTGAAGAACAATCTGCCACCTGAGACTACATCTACCATGGTGCTGAAAAATGAGTTCAAGAAGATGATGCGCGATAGTCGCGCAGAGAGCATGAAGATGCTAAGGGTAAGCATGATCTCATTGACATTCGAGAAGAGGACTGACTTTGACCTTAGGCGGAGCAAGAAGAGCGTAGACGGCTAGAAGGCATACTGCGTGGGTTCAGGAAAGAGTCAGCTCAAGGCACTCCATCGAAGCCTCAACCGAAGCCCGCAACGCCCTCGTTGACACCAGCGACACTGTCCAACGACTAGCGAGACGATGTGGAATGATCGAAATACGAGCTTCAAGCTACTCAGGTTATAGTGTTTATGGAGCAAATGTCCCACGTGAGGTTCGTTCGGCATTTCTAATGTATATCATATAATAGGAACAGCAGCATAGATTGGGGTCGGCACTAGCTGGCAATTGGCATTTAAGGCAGGTCCTGTCAGCAGCATGGTTTGGATGCTCGGATACATAGACTTTTGGCGTTCTGGACGGTCCAAGAGTGCAATACTCACGTCAACTGTAGCGGTTCATATGGTTGTATGGCAAGGCCAGGCGAGCCTTTATACTTCGATCGCATTGTTCAATGAAAGCTGTGGACTTTTTTTCAAGTGAGACTGTCACTCTACCACTACTGACCAATGCTCAGTTATGCGAGGTCCCAAACGCTGTGGTGGCACCTAGGAGGCAGGTGCAGACGACTTTCGTACTGAGCATGGCAGTCACAATCCAAGAAGAGCCATGGAGAAGGAACGAAGGAAGATGGTACGTACTCTCACGTGCTAACCCATATCTACATATGCTGCCTATGGGCCACCCTTCGAAAAGCGTTGAGTACCGGGATAGGAACGGCGCTCGTCCCAGGGACGACTATCCACCCCATCATTAGAACGTCACTCGTTGCAGATATGCATCAGAATCCTCAGAACAGACCCGACAATGTCGTTTGTTCGGAGCCGTTGCATTGCTACAGCACCTTCTTCTTTTCGTTCTCGCCAGACGATAGCCACCAACGGTCACGTTCACTCAACGACATCGACTGCGGTCTGCGACTGCAAGGGGTGCACGATTATCGGAAACATGAACGTTCACCATCCTCTGATGAAGCCCTCGAAGCCGCTGCTCAGACTATGGCATACCCATTGGTTCCTTGTCGACCACCATTATTCCAGTCGCCAACGCCTGATGGCTTGCCAGAGTTCGGCAGCAATGAAGCGCAAGAGCTGCGCCTAATGCCGCCTTCACGCTTCCAACGTCTAACGGAAGCACTTCAAAGAATACTTCAGGCCGACCACAACTCGGGAGGCAACACAGAAGCCGAAAGAGATTGTTCTACCGGTACGCCGCAGCACGAAGCATCACATCGAGCACAAGATCTTGAGACGCCAGCTAGCATCCTTAGGCGTATGATGGGCACGGTTTCACCCGTCTCAGTACCCCGACCACCACACCGTCCACGACGATCAAGCTTACCAAAAGGTGTAATCAGAGCTTCGCAGCCCGGTGTGCTGACGCAAGCAGAGGATGGCTCACAGATTCGAGGTCGCTTTGGCAACCGGGCAAGCGGTCATGGCGTGGGCCAACGTACCATCAGCATTCATCCTCTTGCGCGGTTGAGAGATTCCAGCGGCTTACAGGACGCCATCGAGGAGATCGAGAAAGCCTGCGCAAGAGAAGATGAAAGGCAGCGGGGTAGCGATTGTGTGACAAGACAAGAGGGGCGGCGACCTAGAGGTAGTTCTGCTGCCGAGCAAGTCCAGAATCAAGACGATGCTACCCCTACGGGAGGTCCAGTAGTGGCATATACGCCAGCAAACGAGCGGCTTACCGTCCAGAGATTGCAGCAGCGGCGTTTTGAGCATGCTGAAATACGAACTCAGCCAACACTACTCCAGGCACCAAGCCGCTCGTTGAATGCCGTCGTCAGCGGGTACTACGCGGCAAGTTCTAGCAGCACCGAACAACAGGCAGCCCGATTTTGCCAGCTGACCATAGAAGGTGCTATTGAGAGTGGGGGTTTTCAGGTCACCAATGATCAAACTGGTAGCGGCTTGTCACCACACGCGACAAGTGGGATTGTGAATCCGCTGGATATGGTCGAACCGGGACCTTATTCGTCATATTCTTCGTTTTCATTCTCTTCAGCTGAGGTGAGTGGTCTTGAACCCGCTCGATTCCAAAATGGCGTGCCCACCACAGACAGTTCGCTCGAACAGCAAGAGCCAGGAAATATCGATTCGGTGCCGCAACAGCAGCTTCCGGGGTCGAGGAGATTACCTGTCAGCATCTGCTAGGAGTGGACATGGAATACCTGCTGCTGCAGATTTGCGTTGCCCATAAGACCTGGGTAAGGCCTAATATTGTTATTGGATATTGTTAGTTTCTGGTATCCATAGGGCTGAACTTCGCTGCAAGATTAGATACGAGAACGATGGTCGAACGCTAGATGCTACAATCCTCAATCATGATGGTTCTTCCGTTTTGCTTCTCTTCTGAGCTTCACCGCCCCCATCATCATTTCCGTCCTCGACAGCCTTCCTCTTCTTACTGTCAGACGGCAACCCCTCACCCACCTCAGCTCTGTCTTCCTCAGCTCTCTGCGCAATCAAGTTCCTCCCAAGCCGCTGCGCTTCCTCCTCCTCGAACCCCCTCCTCCCTTCCTCACCCGTACAATAGCTATTCCTCACAAAACTGTGACAGCACTGGTACCCCCACTGGCCGTCGCGCCAGTAACTGCCAAACACGCTCGTGTGGTTGCCCGGGTGGATGTCCTCGGGGTACTTTGAGCAGGCGACGGGGTTCAAGCGCGGTTTCCCGGTGGTTTGGTCGAGTTCGCGGCCGGTCTCGGGGTCGTATGTGACGTAAGCGCTTGTGCTGGTGGTTGTGAGTGGTTTTTTGGTGGTGAGGGTGGAGGGGTCGCCGTATTTGGCGGCGAGGTAGGATTTCTGCTGGGCTTTTTGGGCGGTGCGGGCGTCGAGGGCTTGCTTGTGGGCGAGGGCGCTGGCGGTGGGGTTTGCTTCGAGGTGGACTTTGCTTTTGGGGTTGGCGCTGGGGTCGTCGGTGCTGCCGGCGATTTGGGCGGCCGGGGTCGGGGCGTTGGCGGTGACGGGCTTTTCTTGGGTTTCCCAGGCGTAGCGCTGAGCGCGCTCGAATGCGGCGGCGTCGGAGCGCGGGTCGTGCGAGGGCCGAGTGAAGCCTTCTGAGGCGAGGTCGTCGGCGCCGGACTTGGCGGAGTTGAGCGAGTGGGCGGTGGTGTCCATTGAGCGGGTCTTGGGGTCGTATTTGGCGCTGTCGAGGTTGAGGTCGAGGAGGTATTTTGCTGTGTCTTCGCGGAGGCGGAGTTGGCGGGTGGAGGTTGGTTGGTTGCGGCCCATGTCTGTTTCTTCGGCGTAGTGGTCGCCGTCGGCAAGTGCGAGTGCGTCTGCTTCTTCGCCTTCGGGGAGAGGGGATTTGGAAGCTGCTACTTTACGCAGACCTTCCATGTCCTCGTAGTCCTTGACGACGGAGTCGTATTCGCGGACGTCGTAGCCGTTCCAGCGGTCGCGCTTGGCGTCCCAGCCTAGGTTGACGTCTTGGACGAGTTCGTCGGCTTGAATGTCGCGGCCTGTCCACTTGGCGCCTTGCTTTCGAGGCCGACTGAGGCATTCTTTGGTCTTATGGGTCATGGCGCCACAGTTCTCACAGGCGCCTTTGCGGAACTTTGTGGCGGCGGGGCCAGTGGTGCGTCCGCGGGAGTACCATTTTGCTTTGTCGAGGGTGTCCTTTTGTTCGGCTTTGGAGCGCTGATGGGAGAGATACTCTGTGTCTTGTAGAAGGTCTTCGGCGTAGAAGGGCTTGGCAGAGATGTACTGGGGAATGTATTCATTGCGGCCATTGTTGGTGTTTTGCGGCGGCGGCGGCGGGTTGCGTGACATCTTGAATTACTACTTGTTGGCCAAAGATACAGTGTCTGTGATTGAAGTGCCTCTGGAGAGGCCACTAGACGGTACGTGTAGGGCTCTGGCAGCACCTGTCTGGCTCTCGGATCGTGCTTCTCCTTCTGGCTGCTGTGTTTCGATCAACCTGTATGTCTTCAGCGCTGTACTCCACGATGTGCCTGGGTTTGTGTTGGTGACGATGTGTGAGGGTGAAGGGTGGTGACTGGTCACTATCAAGCCATCAGCACGTGAAGACTGGGCCTCGTCGTTCACAGAAATCTGCAGGCAGCCAGGCAGCAAGTGAAGTGGCACTACTGCACTACTGTACTACGGCGTGTACTAGTACTCAACTACTGGTAAGTTAGCGGCAGAGCATGTGGCGACGATCGGTAGAAGACGTGTCGAGTCAAGTTAGCGCGCTAGGCTGGCCGAACGGCGAAGGTGATGGAACTACCACCGCCGGCCTCGATCTCGATGATGCCTCTTGTCGCCGTGTACCATCTACCGCCTACCGTGCATCTTTATTTCTTTGTTAGCATTGCCATTGTGATATTGTCTAGCCGGCAGACTGCGCTACCTTGCGCTGCGGCTTGTGCTTGATTTCATCCCCACCAGCAGTGAACGATTCGACTGCCTCGCCCTCTATCTGGTTTCGCCGACTCTCGCGTTGCGGCCTGGTGCCGCTGACACCTAGCAATGGTCCTGCAAACCACACTCACTGCATTTCCAGTACGATGTCTCATGTCCAAAGTTATGCGCAGATTGCTGACAAGCCCACCACAGTCGATCACGGCAGCACTTGGGCCTGATGTGTGGCAATCACTCCGATCCTCTCTCTCGCCCCTCAAGAACACCCGCCGCCTGTCAACGAGTACCAAGGCGGACAACATGGCGGCTACCAGGATAGCGACTACAGTGAGTGTCAAGGGTGCATCGAGAGGGCACGACATGTCTAACAGAATACAGCTTGGCCACCGACCGCATCTGCCGGACTGCCTCGCATCGACGCCAATGAGCAGCCTGCGATCCCTTTCCACGCGCCAGTATACCACGCAAAGGCACACGACGTCTGCGGCCATAGGCTTGAGACTCTCGTCCTCCAGCCTGCCATCCTCGCGTCCCTCGAATACAATCACCTTCCAACCGCAACGGCGGACGCAGACCGGTCTGGCATCGTTATTCTTAGGCAGCGCAACAAGGAACACAAGCTTCTCATCTCGCCAGATACGGTCCTTTGCAAGCACTCCACAGACATGGAACCAGAACCAACTGGCTCACGCCGAACGCACCGCCAACAACAACCCCACCAGCGCCACTGCCCAGAACACCTTCTACACTGCCCTTCTCCGAGCCAACATGCCAAAGCTGGTCATTGAGCGCTACGAGACCGGCCGATATGCCAACAACCCTGCTGCCGACTCGGTCTACCTCAAGGCCCTTCAGATGACCGGCAGCGCCCCTGGCGCCACTTCTTCATTCGCTCCACAATCCACCGCTGGACTCGCTTCCGACAAGCTACAAGCTGTTGGCCAAGCCATCGCTGCTCAAGTCAAAGGTGGTCAGATGGTACGACCCGGGAACACCGCCGGCACTGGCGCAAAGGAGGCCCCTCTCTACGTCGTCGTCGAAGAGTCTTGGGGCTCCACCATCCTCAAATGGGTCAGGACACTACTCTGGGTCGCCCTTGCCGGTTATGTCGCCCTGGTCATCTTGACCATGGTCGTAGAGATGACCGGCAATTTTCGACAACGAGGCGGCCAGAACAACGAAGTTCAAGCCCAGCATCAGACCGTCCGCTTTTCCGATGTGCACGGTTGTGACGAGGCCAAGGATGAACTGCAAGAATTGGTCGAATTCCTTATCAATCCAGACCGATTCAATCAACTTGGCGGCAAACTGCCTAAAGGCGTGTTGCTGACTGGACCCCCAGGTACCGGCAAGACCATGCTTGCTCGAGCTGTCGCCGGTGAAGCTGGTTGCCCGGTCTTCTACATGTCGGGTTCGGAGTTTGACGAGCTCTACGTTGGTGTCGGTGCTAAGCGTGTGCGTGACCTCTTTGCCCAAGCTCGAAACAAGGCTCCTAGTATCATCTTTATTGACGAGCTGGATGCCGTCGGTGGCAAGCGAAATGCCAGAGACCCTGCCTACGCCAAACAGACTCTGAACCAGCTTCTGACCGAGCTTGACGGTTTCAGTCCCAGCACTGGCGTCATCCTGATCGCTGCGACCAACTACCCGGAAGCGCTTGACAAGGCCCTCACCCGACCGGGAAGATTCGACAGGCGCGTCACCGTGCCTCTGCCAGACGTCCGAGGCCGAATCGAGATCTTGAAGCACCACATGAAGAATGTGCCAATCACCGGTGAGGTTGATGCTACCAACCTTGCCCGGGCGACCAGTGGGATGTCTGGTGCCGACTTGGCCAACCTGGTCAATCAAGCAGCAGTCCATGCATCGCGGTTCAAGCACAAGAAGGTCTCGTCGCTGGACTTTGAATGGGCCAAGGACAAGATCATGATGGGCGCCGAAGTCAAATCTCGGATGGTGCGCGAGAAGGACAAGATCATGACTGCGTACCATGAGGCCGGTCACTGTCTTGCCAACCTTTTCACGCCTGGCACGGATCAGCTTTACAAGATGACCATCATCCCTCGAGGGCAAGCACTAGGTGTGACGCACCAGCTGCCACCTATGGACGAGGTCAGTCGTGGCTACGACCAATATCTTGCCAACATTGATGTGGCCATGGGTGGTCGAGCTGCCGAAGAGCTTATCTACGGGCCCCACAAAGTGACCAGCGGCATCACCTCGGATTTGAGTCAAGCCACCAGTATCGCGTACCATTTGGTGGCCAGATGCGGATATTCCAAGACGCTCGGAAACGTCGACTACACACGAGACTATGAGAAGCTATCTAGCGAGACCAAGCAACAGATCGAGCGCGAAGTGCGGCAAATCGTCGAAGATGCACGAGAGCGGGTTGACAAGCTCATGGGCGAGAAGCGAAAAGAGCTCGAGGCCCTGAAAGATGCATTGATGGAGTGGGAGACGCTTGACAAAGCTCAGATCGAGAAGGTGCTCAGGGGGGAGAAGCTGGAGAAGCTGGAGGTGGAACTGAGGAAAGACGACGATAGTAATGATGACAGCAGTAGTGGGCCGAGAGGCAGCAACCCGCAGATCCAGAAGCCGCAACAGACGAGTACGCCGGGCGGCATTGGCATCAAGTTGCCTGATGTGCTCCTGCCGCCCGGCACTACTGGCACGAGGGGATCAGAGCCGGAAGCGACCGGGTGAGGGCCAAGGCCGAAGAGGGCACTTGCAGGCACTTGCAGACACTTTCAGGCACTTTCATAGCGTTAAGCATTTGCTGCTTCTCGAGAGCTAGCGTGTTGAGATATTGCAGTTAGAAGGATTTGGAATGGCATGATCTGATTCCTCTCCAAATTGATCTCGGCGAGGCTGTGCTCGAGAACATGATCTAACCCAGCGCCATAGTAGGTAGTGATTTCCTTTGCAGGCTGGTGATATGCATGCCGCGGATCAGCAGGGAAAGACGCGTAACACGGCAAGGTCCAGGGCTCGGCGGCGATCATTTTGGAAGCCTTAGTTGTTGCATTCGGAACATGGAAGCCGTGGGAGGCTGACGTCGACCCTGCTGCATTCAAGCCACGATTTGCTTGCCTTGGGCCCAAAAGTCCCAAGCCATCATCCTCGCGCCAGAAGTACTACACACGCCCGCATCCCCCGTCAGCGGTACCCTTAGTCATGACTGCGTCTTCCGACCAATAGAGCAACCTTTGCGACCATTACAACCCCTCCCCCCAGCCAGCTAGGTCACTGCACCTTCAACCTCGTCGGTCGAGAACATGGGTTCGAAACAGATATCGACCTTTCGGAAATGGATCCTGTCCTCGCCGCCGGCCGAATGGGCTCTGAATCAGTTGCGTGAGCTTCTGATAGGTGCAATCAAACAGGGGAACGTGCCTCGACATGTTGCATTTGTGATGGACGGAAACAGAAGATATGCTCGAACCCACCGCATAGAGACCGTCGAGGGTCACAATCTAGGGTTTGAGGCCCTAGCAAGAGTCAGTCGATGGTGGTCTAGTTGCTGCGCATGCTAATCAGCACCAGATCCTCGAGGTATGCTACAAATCGGGCGTGCACACTGTCACCATATACGCCTTCAGCATCGAGAACTTCAAGAGGTCGAAACACGAGGTTGACGCGCTCATGGACATGGCCAAGATCAAACTCACCCAGCTCTCGCAACACGGCGATTTGCTCGACAGGTACGGCGCAAGCATACGAATCCTCGGCCAGCGGAACCTCATGAAGCCCGATGTGCTCGAGGCGATGGACCGAGCATGCCGCATGACCGAACACAACCACAAGACCGTCCTGAACGTCTGCTTTCCGTACACCAGCCGGGACGAGATCACCACGGCCATGAGGAGGACGGTGCAAGAGTACGCCAGACCTGTACCTCCACCCCACACAGCCCACGAGAGACGGACCCCCTTTACAGAAGAACGAATTAAGAACACCCTAAGGTCGCAGCATAAAACCGAGCATGACTCAAATGAGCACATGGATGTTGCTGATCCTGCAGCACTGCATTCACCTTCTTCAAGTTCCACCTCGTTGGCCTCGGATACATCACCACAATCGGATACGCCAGACCAGCAGCACGACCTGGACCAAGAAGCAGAGGCAGAAGCAGAAGCATACGCCTCCTCGGTATCCTCCTCTTCAACCACACTCCCTCCAGAAGTCCTCTCTTCTCCATCCTCTCCGCCAACTTCCTACACAGGCTCTCCCACTCCCAAACCTCTGTCTTCCTTGACCAAATCTCCACCATCCCCGACGCAATACAAGAATCCGGAAGACATCAATTCCGCCACCATAAGTTCTCATCTCTTCACAGCCTCTGACCCACCCCTGGACCTCTTAATACGCACATCAGGCGTCGAAAGACTAAGCGACTTCATGCTATGGCAGTGTCACGAAGATACACGCATCGTCTTCTTGGACGTGTTGTGGCCGGAGTTTGACTTGTGGCAGTTCTTGCCCGTGCTCTGGGAATGGCAGTGGAGAGGCCGAAAAGAAGAACAAATGGGAAGGTTGTCAACGAATCAAGAGGTCAAGGTAGATTGAGGAAGAGGAACGGTGTTTCTTGTTAAGTTTTGGTGATCAATCTCTTCACAAACCACAATTGTAGAAGAGTCCACTGCTTGTTGGCGTTCGAGCGAGTAGACAGTCTTGTATATACCACGACACATGTTCTGGTGTCTTGGTGGGGGGCAGGGCCTGGCTGGCGGCTCGCCTAGCATTGTGCTTCGCGCTCAATCCTATGCCTCTCCACCGTTTGTTCTCTCCCTTCCACTCGGCCTCGAGCCATCTCGCAACTAAGCGATATAACCCACATGCTTTGGTAGCTATATGAAAGGCAGTCTCCGATCGGAACACTACACGACTCGACTCGTACTTGAGCTGTCGCCAGTGTAGAGCTGACTTTGACTATGGACGCTTCAAGCTGCATTGTTTACAGGCAGACGCGGTAGAAGCAGCGGACGCAGCAGACACAGCGGACACAGTAGAAGCAGTAGAAGCAGCAGGAATCTCTCTGTCCCTCTCAATACCATTCATTTCATTTCATTGCTCTGCTCTACTCTCTCTCTCTCTCTCTCCTCTCCTCGCTCTACACCGTTCATCGAAGTGAAATCAAGCTACCTAGGTCGGTAGGTACGGTACCTGCACCCATAACCGGTGTCACACAGATATCTTATCTACATCTACATAGCCGAGTCGGGGGGAAAGGATGGTCATCAGTTGGGGTGGTCTTCATCATTAATCAAATCATGGGGTTTCAAAAATCCTGTTCGTTCGTTTCTTTCTTCTTTCTCTCTCTGCTGCTGGGGGTGGTTTTTGTTTTTTTGGTGTGCTTCCTGGCGCGCGCGTGTGTGGGTGGGTGTGGGCGTTGGAGTGCTGGTTTGGGTTCTCCCCGTTCCGACTTCGCGCGCGTGGTTGGCGGGTGTGCCGTGGTGTGGTGTGGTGTGGTGTTTAGTGCTGGCCCCGGCCGAACCAGGAGCCCCAGGTCGTGGCGGAGGCGGCTGCGGTCACGGTGCTGGTCTTGGTCTTGGTGACGGTTGATGTCGCCGTCGTCGTTCGTACGCTGGTGCAGGGGAGCGTGGCGCCTGGCGCGGTGGAGACGACAGTTGAGGTTCGGGTTTGAGTCACGGTCGAGGCTGGCACGTTGTTTGTCACGGTGCTTGTGCCGCCTGGCAGGGTGAGGGTTGAGACTGTGCCGGAGACGGTCTGGGTCTCGGTGACGGCCACGGTGAGGGTGCTTGTGCCGCCCGGGGCGGTGACGGTGCTTGTTACAGCTGCGCCGGGGATGACCGATGTTGATACGACGGTGCTGGTCACGGCTGAGCCTGGGATGGTTTCGGTTTCTGTGACGGTGTTGGTCACAGCCGAGCCTGGAACCGTCTGCGTAGATACTACGGTACTCGTCACGGCTGAGCCCGGGACTACTTGCGTAGATACAACCGTGCTTGGGACGCAGTTCTCGACACTGGTGACGGTCTGAACGTTGGTGATTGTCGATGTCGCACCACCTACAGTAGTAGTGACGGTGCTCGGTCCTGCGCACTCGCTGGTGACAGTCTGCACATCGGTGATCGTAGTTCTGCAGTCTGAACGTTGTCCGTTGCTGTCAGTGCATTGTGCAGGTACTGTGACAGTCGAGGCTGGTGCTGTTGGGCACACCGTGGTGCCTCCGCACGGGACTGGGCTTCCACTGTCATCGAAGCAACCGGTGCATTGCGCAGGTGTTGAGATTGTGATAGTCGACGCGGGTGCTGTTGGGCATACAGCAGTGCCTCCACATGGGACTGGGCTTCCACTGTCATCGAAGCAACCGGTGCATTGTGCGGGTACTGTGACAGTCGCCCCTGGTGCTGTTGGACATGCAGAGGTGCCTCCGCATGGGATCGGACTTCCACTGTCATCGAAGCAACCAACACATGTCGAGGGAACTGGTGTATTCGGGCACTGACTGGTGATAGTTGTCGTGCAGTCTGAAGGTTGTCCACTGCTATCAGTACACTGTGGAGCTTGTGTAATCGTGATAGTCGATGGTGGTGTAGTTGGGCACTCGGATGAGCCGCCGGTGATCGTGACAGTAGGCGCGCAATCAACTGGATGTCCGCTGTTGTCGAAACAACCAGTGGGTGTTGCGCAAGACGAGCCAGCTGGTGTGCTGGGGCACTGGCCTACAGAAGTTATGGTGACCGGAGGAGCTGTGATAGTGAACCCGCCGCAGTCGGTCGGTTGGCCCGAGTTGTCAAAGCAACCTGTGGGGGTTGGGCAGGATGATCCGGTGGTGACAGTTGTGATACCACTACCGCAATCGATGGGTTGACCTTGGTCATTGAAGCAACCGGTCGGGACTGGGCATGAAGTTGGCTGACCGCCTTGTGTCACAGTAGTGATACCGCTGCCACAATCGATCGGTCTTCCCTGACCGTCGAAGCAGCCGGTTGGCACTGGGCAAGACGTTGAGCCACCTTCTGTCACGGTCGTGATGCCGCTACCGCAATCGATCTGTTGTCCCTGATCGTCAAAGCAGCCTGGCTGGGGTGAGGTCACTGTGGAGACTGGGGGGCAGCTGGTGGGACCGGCAGATGGGCAGACCATGGAATCAGGCACCAAACTTGTGATAGTGCTCGTGATAGTGTTGACTGGTGGACAAGTCGAATGACCGCCGGTGGGACCAACTTCTGTGGAACCAGTACCGGTCCCGGTCCAATCACTCCATGTGGTCGCATCTCTAGGAAAGAGGGCAACGGGGTTTGCGCTGGCGAGCAAGCTATCTGCGTTAGCCAAGAAGTGTGGGTGGGTTGTCCACAGGCACATACCTCAAGCCTGAGCCTGCAAGCAAGACGTGATGGAAGCTGGAATGCATGGTTCTCAAGGACTTCTGCTGAAGGTTGGTAGAGATGTAAACGAATGACTTGTTCAGTACAAGAGTGCCTTGATGGACTGAACCTCTTGTGCCAGAATACCTCTGAATATATACCCTCTGAAAGCCATATTCATTCGCAGATCCGTTGCCATTTCCAGGTCGCGACACAAACAATAGAGTTGTGGCTACTGTTCCTGAATTTGTGCTGCAACACGATATGCTGTGTGCCAGGATCATAGCTGGGATCTTGGTGAAGCATCGTCTTGCTAGGCAGGAATTGTGAGACTTGTGGTATTAGCTTCAAAATCGAGCCGACGTTCATATTGGGGTGAATGGCGTGAGTTCCAGGTTAACCTTGCTGCTGACAGCATTCATTGTGTTCGTTAGGGCAACCGACCGTTGCTTCCTATAATGGCAAGGCTTGTTGTGAAGTTAGGTGTCCCCTGTCCTTGCGAGCTCTTCAGGTATCACGACATATGCATGCGCTGGGATTGAGGAGACGGGACAACATGTACAAGTTGAATAGAGATAGAACTAGCTCATTGCTTGGTCCGCCTCTATGTACTTCGGGGTGAACAATCCGGCATTCGGCCCTGGCATGACAAGTGTGTACTGGCTGGAAGAACGGTGAGAGGCTTTGTCTGATGCGCATGGTATCACTACAGCTCAAACCTTTTGCATCCGATGGATGCTGTGACAAGGACATTCATGTACTGCAGTGAGGTTGCGAAGAAGTGTTGCGGAGAATTGTCTCTGCAAAGCACAAGCCGGCTTGGCGCTCTTGCTCTAAGCGGACGGCATCCGTCAGGCATACACATGGGTAGGTGTCCCATGCCTTCCCCTTGAAAGCCCTGTCTCAGTTATTAATTTCCCTGCCGAACCCAGAAGCTCTTATGCTTCTTGAACTTTGCGCCACTTTACCCAATCACTGGTAATGGTCAGATGCGTCACGCAAACAGATGAAAGCACCAAGGGCAGCGTGCTAGCCTCGAGTTGCGCATATATGCCAGAAGCAAAAGGTTGTGGTAGCGCTGAAAATCGGTGCAGCTGCCCGAGACCTGTACGACACCAGCAATTGACAAAGTCACAGGTAATGCGGAGACTTGGATATATCCTACGATCCGCGTAGATATCTACCGTTTCCAGTATCCAGCTTTCACCTTGCAGGCCGCGAGAATCCGGGCTTGCACTGTTTTCGTAGTGTTGAGATAAGATTCGCATACCGACTGAGTAATCCATGTAGGGCCATGCGACCCCTGTCCCAAGAAGCCAGCAGCATCCGTCACTTTGTTGACGTCCATACTTAGAACTACCTCGTAAACGTGGCCGCGATACATTCGCTCAACTGTGAGACATGTTCGCATGGTCGCAAAAGAGGCTGGGAGTGACAGCTGACTTGTCCAACCTCCTCCAGCGATTACCTTCTCCGCAGCATGATCCTCAAAGCAATTGCACTGCATCGAAATACCTTCATTCCCAACTTCTTCTCAACCTAAATCGTGTAACGATAATGTGGATGTCGGTGACCAAGTCGACTCTGATCCTCGTTCAACCTGTTGTCTCTATCGCCTCGATCTCTCTTCCGGTTCTCCCAAGTGTTGTACATGATACCGAGTGAGGTAGTTACAATAGCAAGGACTAATGCTCCGATGTTAATGGAATGTCCTAGCGTGTAATGAGGCCTGTTGAACGTTAGAACCCGGCCCACTGGCTACATTGATCTGCAGACTTACGCATCTTTTGCGAGATACGAGAAAGTGGCCACAAAAGCCGCCTGCCTTACGTTAGCATATCTGATCACGACCGAGGAAGAATTTCGGACTTACGCAGTTCGCGAAAGCAACTTGGAAACCGGCTGCAGTAGCTCTTACATAATGAGGCGAGGTATTGTTTGACAGCCATGCCATGATCGCAGGTGAGCAGATGAAGACACCGACAGCGACGAAGAATGTACCACCGTACTGGACCCCTGGAGCATGACTTGCAAGAAGCATGATATATCCAATAATGGCCAGCGAGGAGCCAGCAATTATGACGGGGCCTCGAACCTTGAGCTTGTCCGAGTACCACGTCGTCAGAAGTACACAGACAAAGGAGCAGAAGTTCGGCGGGACCGTGAGCAGTTGAGTGTGTATCGTGCTGAATCCTAGAGCACGGATGATGGTCGGCAGGAACAGCGAAAAGCTGTACAACGGGATCAACACAAAGAACCAGACTAGCGATGTCATCCAGAGGTTGGGAGAGGCAAATGCCATCCTGACCCAGTGCCAGTCGAACTTCTCTCTCTCCACGTCTTCTTCCGCCGTTGCACCGTGGAAATCTCTTTTGAGGTAAGCCATGGTGATCCTCTTCTCTTCGTCTGTGAGAAACTTGGCATGTCCCGGGTTGTGTGGCATGAAAAAGAGGCAGACGATGCCATAGACAACAGTTATACAGCCTTCGATGAAGAAAATCCTGCAAATGTAAGCACTGTTGTCTCAGCACGAAAGTCGAGCACTTACCAGGGCCACTTATCATAGCCACCAACGCTGATTCGTGCCAGGCCCGAGGCGAGTAATCCGCCAAAGGCGCCAGATAGTGGTGCCGCACAATAAAAGAGCCCGATTCTCCACGCCATGGCGTGACGCGGATAGAACCTATCTTTCGTAAGCAAGTCCCTGCTAGCCCAGACAGTGTCGGTCTCACATTGCCAGATACACGATGATTCCGGGTAGCAGCCCGCCTTCGAAGAGTCCAAGGAAGCAGCGTATCACGATGAGACCTGCAAAATTTGAAATCAAGCCCGTGAAAGTACTGACCAGCCCCCAGCCTATAATCAAGAAAGGGAGGTAGTAGCCGGCATGGAAATACTTGATAACCCAACTGGATTTGTGATTAGCATAGTGATTCGACCAAGATGGGTTATATCATACTTTGAGGGCACGTCGATGCAAATATAAGGTATATAGAAGACGACTGTAGACGTTAGACTGATAAAAAGATCGGACTGTCGAGCGTACGTAGAGCGATGTTGAACTGGTTGCCGTGAAGGCCCAAGTCTTCCGTCAAGCCATCTATCTTGGCATTGCCGATATTCGACCTGTCGATGAATGCGCAAAGCCAGATACCGAATAGCCAAGGGAGTATGTGATCTGCATGACTGTCAGCTTCTCACCGCTGTAGAGCAGTGTAACGGCTCTCTCACAGTCGCACTTGCGAAGAATGCGTTCCTCAACCTTGTTGTCAACCTCGAGAACGTGTTCAGTGTCTTTGAATTCTTCCAAACTCCCATTCTCCTTATGCGCAGCGTGACTATCAATCGCCTTCTCAGACATGTTGTATGAATGGACCTTTGGAGAGTAAGCGTACCCGAAAATTGAACGTAGAGTCGAAAGCAATGCTCCTGTCATTCAGAGGACTCTCGAAAACATGGCACCGAGTTCTAGCATTGGCACCGGTCATAGACACAACACCCTGGTAGAGCCTAGTTGAAATCACCGGCCATAAACGCGGCGCCGGCAAAGATGCCGAACCGTCCAGGGCGGTAGGACGTGTGAGACAGTGCTGCTGGTGGCACCAAGTATCCACGATGGTGGCAGAAGTTCGTTCGTTGGCACAAGCGAAGGCCTGACTGCCAATGGAAGTCGAATAGAAGGTCATTCGACCCCGGACTTGCGGGGACAGCGTAGATCGCCAATGCATGGCTTTTTAAGCTACTTACAAGACTTGGCCCGCTTGTCGTTAGTGCTTAAGAAGGCTTGGATTGACTGAAGCATGTCCGACCCTGGACCGACACGAATAGCTCGTCATTCGAATGTATCAGCCTTTCCTCTGCAGGCGCACGGCAAGAAAATTCGACTTCAGAAACAGTCGAGGCGTTTGTCATGATAACGAGCAACTCAGCTTTCCGCTTGACTGTAGCGCGCCGAACAGCTTACGGTCGATTGGAAGGCTTCGCGAAATAAAAAAGTGGTCGGCTAAGATCAGTGTCTTGGTATTGCGCCAGTCATGCACAAACAAGCACCGCTCAAACAGCACATCCCAGTAATTGTTCTTGGCTGACGAGCGTTCACCGTGGGAAAGTGCGACCTGGAGTGTCTTCCCCCTGGGAGAACCATGCGTTCTAGGTACCTGTGAGTTTAGCTGATGCCAGTCGTCAGCATCCTCTGAATCGGCCGTACCGGTCTTCCGGAGGGGCACTCTTACTACCTGCAGTCTCCCTGCGAAACGCGCGCACAGCGGAACTCCGACCCAAGAGGCCAAGGTTGGCATCGGTTGACAACGCCTTTGCCACAGGACTATGCTCGCCAAAAGTCGATGAGATGCTCACTTCATGGAGCTATAAGCGGTGCCTGTGTATGTATTGGCGAGACAACCCTCGTTCTAGCCAACAAAATAAAACCCTCACGATGGCAATTGCTTGAAGGAGGTAACTAGTCGAATAGGCATGCAGGCCAACTACAACAACCACGCTGCTCATGCCCGTGCGGATGTGCATGGGATGCTTTAAACCGTGGGTGCAGACGCGAATTTAGGGCATGCCAGGCGCCTTCCTCGCAAAAGCCTGGCTCGAGAACTGTCCAGCTGGGAAATGGGGTCATGAGGTTCTGGAACGGGATTGCGAGGTCGGATTCTGTATTGCGAACAACAGCTAGGCACATAAGACCGAAAGACTCGACATCATATAGTCTGAAAGGAGATCTTGAGGTGATATATGGGTAGCACTCTGTCCAATTGCTGGACTCGGCCTCAATCTCTATCCCCTATCTGTCCGCCATCTCAGACTTGAAAACCCTCATCCGTTCAACTCCAATCGTCCAAGTTGACAACTTCAGGGGTGCCGCCTGGGGCTCGGCAGATAACCCAAACGACCTGTTTTCAAACAGATTAGCCAAGAAGCACCGCATGAGCTCCATAATAAAGTACCTCTTCGTCCCCGTTGTTGACTTCCTGGTGCTCCCTTCCTTTCGGAATTATAGCCCAGTCGCCAGGCTTGAGCTCGTCCACCTGCTTGCCATGATCTGACACGATAGCGCCCACGCCCGAAACACCATACACGATGGTGTCTTGGGAGCCATGGTGATGAACGGCAGAAGAAGAGTGAGGTTGAGCTCGCATTAGTGTTCCCACAATTTGCTGGGAAGGACTGAGGTCTACAATAGCTGACTGTCTGATCATGCCCTCCTAGACGCGTGGTGAGTCGGAGCAAATCCTTTATGCACTCGTAGACTCACAGTCTGTCCGTGGTTCGTCTTGAGGTCTTGTGCTTTGGTCACTTTGACCGGCTCAGGAGTGCTCATAATGGCTTAGGGTCGCAGAAATGGCTCAGTATTAGCGATTTGTCTATGGTCAAGAACGGACTTGTTTGTAGTAAGAGAGCTTGACACTGCAATTTGAGCCGCTTCGAGTTGCTTATACGGAACGTACGGATGTACGTCACGACTTATAGGGTTTTCATGGACGACTTGGAGAGAAAGACGAGCGCCATCTGAGTAATAAAGAGCAGCGGGCAACGAGTATAACTGAGGGTATGGAGTAGCAAAACAACCATTATAATCACTAAAATGAGATTCGTGGGCTGCGTGTAAGGCACCCACATGGCCTATGAAACTTCGACGACTTCCTCACAGTGGCGAGCTCCCTCAATGGCACACTCTGAAGGAGAATGCAACCCTACCGGAGAGGCCTCTATTCATGCAATCTGCTCTACCCAAACGCCAGATGTGCACCACGTCCCATGGTTCTAGGTCATCAATTTCGATGTGCTTTTAGGGGAATAAAAAATCAGACTGAGCCGGTGCACCACATTACACTTGACCCATCGACACCATCTTCTTCCTCAGGTAGTTCTTGTATTCACCGATCGAGCCTTCCCATCTGGTAATGGTCTTGTTTTCGCAGACCATGATTTCCTTTGCGATCTTGTCGAGCAATCTAGTCATATGTTAGCATTGTCATTGCCAGGGATGGGAGTAATATGCTTACCTGAAATCGTGAGACACTACGACTACACCGCCCTCGAAGGCGTTGATTGCGTCTGCCAGAGAGTCGATGGTCGGAATGTCGAGACCGTTTGTAGGCTCATCCAACAATAACATGTTCGGGCTTTCGATGGCAAGCAACGCGAAGACGACTCTGCTTCGCTGACCTTCGGACAACGTGCCCATCAGGGCAGTTTGTGATTCACCTGAGAGACCATATCTGCCGAGCTGCTGTCGCCAGTATTGGTAGTCCTGAGATTTCTCTGGATACTTGTCTCGGACGAAATCAAGGGAAGATTTAGTCAGGTCGAGCTGGTCAGCCGAGTGCTGAGAATACATGCCCATCTTCAAATGAGTATGTCTGCTAACGACTCCAGAGTTGGGCGAGAGTTTGCCGGTCATGAGCTTGAGCAGGGTCGATTTGCCAACACCGTTGGGCCCCACAAGTGCAGTTCGGCTGTCCATGTCGACACCGAAATCGAGGTTCTCGTAGAGGGTGTCGGCCTTGTTGCCCGAATAGCTGAATGTTACGTCGTCGAAGGACAAAACCGGGGGTGGGAGCTTCTCGACCTCGGCGAATCGGAACGTGAATACACGGTCTTCTTTCACGGGCTGAATGAAGCCATCTGCTTCCATCTTGTCGAGAATCTTTTGCCTCGACTTAGCCTGCTTGACCAAATTGGCGTAGGTACCGGCGGAAGCAATGAACTTCTTGATATGAGCGATTTCATCCTGTTGCTTGACGTAGGCCTTTTGCTGGTTGACTTCTTGGTCTGACCGTGTCTTGATGTAAGAGTCATAGTTACCACCGTAGTACATAAGCTGTTTTTGCCTCATGTCGATCATGGTTGTGCAAACACCGTTCAGGAAATCCATGGAGTGAGAGACGAGGATCAAAGTCTTGTCCCATTTCTTGAGATATTCTTCAAGCCAGACACAGGCCTCGAGATCCAGATGGGCGGTAGGGTCGTCGAGCAACAGCAACGAAGGCTTGATGAAAAGCGCTTTCGCAAGTGCAACTCGCATTCGCCAACCACCGGACATGTCTTTCGTCTTCTTGTTGATTGTCTGCTTGTTGAAGCCTAGACCGGTCAAGATCAGAGAGGCTCGTGTCTCGAAAGTGCTGGGGTCCATGGCTTCGGATCGCTCGTAGATGTCCATCAGTTGCGGGGCTTCTGGACCGTCCTCTTCTAGTATCTTCTCGGCGAGGTTGTCCAGTCTCTCGACTTCTCTCTGTGCTTCGTCCACCACCCATTCCAGAGCTCCCCGGTCAGTTGGAGGGGCACCTTCGTTCAGCAGGTAAATATCGACATGTTCGGGGAAAGGGTACTCTCGTTTGTCGATTGCCTTCAGCAGTGTTGACTTTCCGCAGCCGTTCTCGCCCAGCAAACCATACCTTCGTCCGAAGTTGACCTCGAGGGTAGAGTCTGTTATCAGGACTTTTCCGTGGAAGACCAGCGACGCGGACGTAATCTTCACGTCTCTACTGGCCTCCATAGATGCCAGCACACCGGTGGTGACTCTGTCCGACAGGCCAAATTTGTCCATTTGGTCCTCGAGCTTCTTAATCTTGTTCATTTTCTCGACACTGTTGGCGTGATCCTCCTCGTCGGCGTCGACCATAGAGGGACCGTCGTCACCATTCACAGAGGAGTTCTCACTATTGACCTTCGATGCAGCCTTCGAGGACAACTTGGAGGCAGCGGTTGAGGGCTTCTCACCCTTAGCTGCAGCCTTCTCGGCCTTCTTGGCCATTCGGGCGGCCTTGGACGCTGTGGGAGGCATTCTGAGGAGGAGTTCGGGGTGACAACGAAATTGGCGTGGTCACTGAGTAAGAGAGAGAGAATGTATCGACCGGCGATGGAGGGGCAACTTCTTATCGATTAGAGATGCGCCAACAGTTCTGGCAGTTGGGCGTCGGGTTGAAGTGGTATGTTATGCTTCCAGATCCTTCGAGTCGAGCAGCAGTCAAGCAGACGACGAGAAATTTGTAATGTGTAGGAAATAATGGAATGTTGAGGCTCAGTCAGGTAGAAACAAACGCTTGGATAGAAATTTCGCAGGCCGTTTATGTCATTGGGTCAGGCATCGGGTCAGCCAAGAGAATTTTAGCGGACAACAGCCCTTCTCCGAACTTTGACTTTCTCGCACACCGATGCGAGTGCGATTGGCTCGCTTGGTGCACAGCAGTGCATTTCCAGCTTGAAGGACTTCTCTATGGATGACCTTCGAATTTTCCTACTCGAGAGCAGTCGAGAGGATGGTATACCAATGGTCATTGGAAGGCCCACGTGTGTGTGATGTGTTCAAGCTATTTACTCTCCTTAGCCACTTGCACAAGGCTCTTGTAATAGTCTTCAATCTCCTTTGCACCCTCTTGCGTGAAGTCGCGGCGCTTGCCCTCAATTATAATGTACGGAACAGCATCAGTGTTGCCTTTCTGTTCCCGAATGGCCATCCTGGTGTCCATCATGCCTTCATCACGATCCTCAATGAATGCCTTCGCCTCATCCTCAGGGATGCCCGCTGCAGCGGTCGCCTTGAGTAATGTCTCGTCACTCGATGGATGCCTTTCATTCTCGAAGTACTGCGAATACAGAGCTAGTATGCGTTAGCGGTTGTGGAGGTTTCTGATAACGCGACGTACAATTGATGAGTTTGTCGGCAGTCTCCGGGCCCTTCTCTTCCTGAAAATGCTGTATGACACGATGGCTGTCAAGCGTGTTTGCGACTGTACCATGGAACTTGAACTTGATGCCGACACTGACGCCATAAGCAGACATCAGAGTCTCATACATTCTCATCTTCTCCTCCGAATCGCCATAACGAGATTTGCGATACCATTCATATTTATCCTCGCCTTCCTTGCTTGCTTCTGGATACAGCTGGAATGGCAGATATTTCACCGTGAACTGAACATCTTTGGCGTATTCGGAAGCACGAAATTGCTTCAACGCTGCAACTTATCGTTAGGAATGGTGAACATGATCCATGCTGTTTCTTTTGACGGCGTTCAGGCGCCAGGATCTCGCGCTGGCTGCACTGCTTACCTTCATCCAGCCTCTAGTAAGAACGTTCTCAGCTTAATTCCATAACCAGGGCTGTTCTGCCAGCTGTTTGAACGGCAGGCCTACCTTCTTAGCCAGATAAGTCCAAGCTAACGTTCAGCTAGTTAGCCATGAGAACTAATTCCAGACACGACCAGTCCGTTAGCTTACGACATATCGTATCCAGAGTGAAGGAGATCTGACTCTCGTATAATGTCATCTTGACTGGCGCTAGTCGGAGAACCTATGTTGTACTTATGCCCTGCCCGCAAGAACGTCGGAGCAAGGATCTCTGTTGCACGATAGGTCACTAGGATGAGATTAGCTTGCTCTGGGGTGCAGCGTAGTTCACCAAGCAACGACCGACCACGTTTTTGATCTGACCAGCTATGTCTTAGAACAATTTTAATCACGACAAGTCAGTCCGTGCTCTACGTCGCACATATGATAGCTGCACGTCGGAAACAAAAAAACGTGTGGATATGTACTGCAGTGCACCGCAAAGCCTCGTCTCCCGAGCCATTCGAGCGATGCGGAGAGGCTCTGCGCAGCCCCAATCATGATCTCAGGCTTAAGAAGCAAACTGTAAGCTCTGCCGCGGTCGATGTTCTCTTGGTTAATTACTGCTTTGGTCAGCAACTTCCTCAGGGGGATCACCCTTGACTACGATCGTTCAACTTTCACTATTGAGAATCTCGGGGTCAATGGCCTGCAAGCACATAAGGCCAAGTTGCAGCGGGCTCAGGTGGTTGGTCGGGGAGTTATTGAGGTGACCGGTCGCGACCACGGTGTGACAGTTCTTGGCGCCCCTATTGGCTACATTGACTGGCGTGTTTCAGAGACAACCGACTCCGAGGCCTCACACAGTCCTCGCTCATTGGCCATCACATGTTTCACCTACAATACTCATTCAATATCCGCAGTAAGGATTTCTCCTTCAGGAAGTACTTCTGCAGGATGCCTTGATCTGAGCTCCACCAGCAGCACATGCGGCATGTCGACTCGGCGGTTTACTCTGCGATACGGACGAGTGCAGTACTTCGATATGCGATTGATCTCTCTTAGCTCCCTCGACTCTCGTATCGCTTCCTGTCTACTCGGGCCATCGGGTCCACCGCAGACTTGACACTGCTTCCTGCAAGCAGGGAAGTCCCTTCACTTGCGCTGACTGCCCCTGACAGGATGGACGGTCATGCTAGACCAGACTCTCTGTTTGGTCGACTTGCGACCTCAAAAACGGTGTGGCGGAGAGGCAAGTTGGCGGTATATAGCCCAGACGTGTTTTCAACCTCCCAGTTCCTTTTCCTTGCATCCTCACAATTCTCAGACAAGCGTTTCATTATTACCTGAACACATTCGCTTCCAGTCCTACAAATAGTAGGGCATTGCCACTCGCTTCATACATCTTGCGCAACTGCCGTTTCCGATTCTTTCGAGACAAACCCGTCGTTGAACTCAAGCTCAACCCGCCAGCATGCGATCCACACTTGTTTTTGCTGCCGCTCTCACTGTCGCTTCTGCGGCCCCACAGTGGAACAATTGGGGAGGTCAAAACCAGAACTCTCATGGAGGCAACGGCAATGGCAATGGCGGCAACCAGTGGGGTGGCCATGACAGCCAACAGCAGAAGACCGACGACGGTGACTCATGGGGAAACTGGGGCAACAATGGTCCATCCAAGGCAAATGGTGGGGGTTGGGGCACATGGGGTCAGTCAACCCCGGCCGCAACCACGTCAACACCAGTCCCAGTCCAGGAGACTACTACGCTGGTCACTAGCCCTGCCACTCACTGGTCAGTCTGGTCAACAACAACGAGCCCGATAGTTGTCACCACTACAACTACCACTCCTGTTATACAGACCACAACTACTCCCGTCAAGGAGACTACAACCACCCAAGTAATCGTGAAAAGCTCGTCAAACAATTGGCAACCATGGTCTTCCAGCACTTTACCATCGCCTGCTCCGCTGGTCCCAGAAAGCTCCAGTTGGTCGGTCTGGACCACTTCAAGCGTTCCTGTACCGACAACACCCGCACCCACAACCTCACTGCCAGCTTCAGAGACTTCAAGCTGGTCAGTATGGACCACCTCTGTCGTCCCTTTGTCTTCTAGCTCATCACCGCCAGCCTCTCTACCAGTGGTTTCAAGCTCATCTTGGGCGGGATGGAGCAGCGCACCACTGGCCAGCGCACCATCAGCTAGCACACCAGCGCCAGTGACAACAGCACCAGCGGCACCGCCTGTCACACCCACAACCTCTCCTGCCCTGGTTGTGCCAACCACGAGTACATCCGCTGTAGCAATCAGTACTTTCGTTGGTGCTGCTGCAACGCAAGCAAATTTCGACTCTTCGCTGTTCGCAGGCTTCGCTTTCGTTCTCGCTGCTGTGGCTCTATGAGCTCGTGTCAATCAGCTTTAGCGGGCACTTGTCTCGTACGCCTGACACAACCTGAATTGGGCTTTTCTTGTCTGTTTGAATATTGCATGGATTTAGAAGAAGGTATCGGCATATTTGGGATTAGGAAGGGGATCTTTAATGACTGGAAGAATGACTAGATGGAGCGAGGCTTACTCATTTCTTACACTCTTTTGACGACTATTACGATATACCCCTTGGGCGCAACGCCGAAAAGCAGAGCTCATGAATATGAGCCAAGGTCGGCGTGCAACATCGCAGACGAGCTTACCTGCAAGATGAGTGGAGACGTGAGATCACACATATATTGCATGAATGTATACATGACTGTGACTGATGGAACATCAATCCGTTCATGTACGTTGTCTTCCTCTCGCATTAACGGCCATATGCCTTCGGTAGTCCAGCAACAGCTCCTTCGTGCTTGAATTGACAGCTAGATGAAAGAGTAAAGACGTTCCTTGCTTACCGTCAAGTCACGGCCACCACTTCCGCCGTGTCTACTTAGAACAAAGCTGCATTTCGGACCAAGGCCGGGTTGGAGAAGGACTCAAGATACAAGCGAACGATCACACAGCTCGACGCATAGCGCGGTCACGAGGGCAGGTTTCAGAAATCAACCCCAGGCTGTCGTCTTCTGTATGCCACTCACGATAACAATATGAAACTACGGCCACATGTTGGAGGGCAGGATCGGGTCATGATCGCACATACCTCGGAGTAAGCAGCATTGTTAGCACTACAAGACGAAGCATGGCACACCCTACTCCACCAACGTAGCCGCTTCAACCACAATGCTAGATAGTTCTGGCGGCCGTTTTGATAGGGTGGGGCCTGCATGGTTCTAGAGACGGCGATTTCACAAGCACACATCCAGGGTGACAGTAGTACCCGTCCAAGGTATGTCGTATCCACATGTCCGCGGTCAGTCTGGCCTTCAGGACAACAATTGCTCAAGATACGGCGAGATCCATCAAACACGAAGATAGGCAAAGATCCAATTGATACGATAATTCAGCAAGGGCGTGTGACATGGGACACGGATTGCTGGTGACCTTTCTCGCTGGTTATCAGGACGCGGAAGCACTGCTGACCCAGAGGATGAGGTACTTCAGGGAGGAATTGAATATATGGCAAGGCTAATTTCACGGCTGGCCACCAGCACGTAGAGCCTTGTTGGTCTTGAAAGTCTTCAGTGGGGCGCCGGCGGCTGCCAACAATGACGGAAATCGTCTTTGCCTTTTCCGGTACCTGTCACAGGTGGTCCGCATTTGGGGGGTCATGCTCCCTAGTCCCGCTGCCTCCTTCATTTCTTCCATGCAAGGTAGGATTGGGCGTATCTTGTCCGAATTCCCAGCATCAGAGTAACAAAGAGGCGAATGTTTTATCGGAAGGAACCAATCCCACACATGGTAGCCTAGAACCTGCCTGAAGTTCTCCATGATTCCTAGGTCGAAGGGATTACATCCAGCAGGACTCTTCAGAATAGCGAAAACGCGGCTGTGGTCTTTTGGAGCAGTTACTGTCGTAAGATCAGACCCGTCAGATTTTTTGGGCATCTCCGTAGACGCTGCCACCTGCCAAACCTTGGTCTTTTGATTGATGTTGTCCAAGGTCGTCAAATTCATGCCCGCGAGCAGGATAGCACTCAAGCCTGTTCCACCTGCCAAAAGCATGAAGAACACGGCAAACCCTGCCGTTATGGACAGATTGATAGTTCTTTTCTGAACGTATTCTCCACTTCCGAGAAAATACGCAGTGATGATAAGGGATAGCAGGCTGAAGGTCGCAGCATAGGTCGTGAATTGGATGAAGAATTTGAAGTTGTTCTCCGCAACTATGCCTCCTACCCATGGGCAGTAGTGGTCAAACCGGCGTATACAGCGACCAAATTCCTTAGAATGACGTGTTCTGTCCGGTCTCCATATCTGGCATTCAGTGCACCAGACTGGTTTGCCCTCCGTATCACAAACGAAGAATTCTTGATCGTAGAAACTCTCGAAAGTTGGCGGCGGTCTGACCATACGAGGCGTCTGTCGTGGGCCCCGTCTCTGCCATTCACCCTTCGACTCGCTTTTGGGTCTATTGAGCTGGCCGACGAATCCTGGATCGAAGATCGAGTGCCACAGTACTCGAAAAAAAGACGCGGCCATCAGGATAACCAAACTGCCGTATATCACTAATATGACTATACCGGCCGCTACCCTGTGAGCCTTTTTGGCAGGGGGATGAATTAAAAGATTTACTAAACCCGTTGATTAGCAGTGAAGGTAAATTCAATGTACTGTCTGAACCGTACCACAGAGGTTTATCATTACAGCGTATGTTACATACGCTACAACTCCGATAAGCCCAAGAGGCATAAAAAATGCCACCCAACGGATCGTCGACATGATGATAGAGAGACAAGAGGGTCACCAGTGCAGAAACGAAACAACGCAAACAAGCACGACAGCCATGTTATAGCCTCTCTTGTTTTTCTTTAAATCAAGAGACTGCCATGACATAGCCTATGCCGAGTGATAAGCCCCCCTGAGCCTGGAAGGTGAAAATATCGCCTCCGCATTCGAAACTTGACTTTAGGTCTTGGCTACCCTCTGTTATGCTTGGTAACCACCTCTAATCCACCACTAAACGCATGAAAAGAGCCCAGGGCCAATAGATCTTTACACGCAGGAGATGCTTGAACTGCACCCAATTCTGATAACATAGGCTCCACGCGTTTCCTATCGGCTACGCTCTGCTCGAGCTCGAGATACTATCTGAGGGCGGCCGCTTCAGCTGCCAAGTCTGTAGAAGGTGCGGCGGGGCCACGGCAGTGACGGTCGTCAATCTAACTAAGATCTCCGCGATCACAGCTCTGCACGGTCAATGTGGGCCCAGTTCGGGCCACCGGTTCCTGCTAGCACGTTGGGTCAGGCTTGGCTGCGACGCAGAAGATACAAGTAGAACCAATAATCCCTGGGGCCGAGAAAAGCACGCTAACTTGTCACAATACTGCCCGAATTTAACCTTTCAAGAGCAGCAGTTACTTCCCGGACTGGGCCGCTCAAGCCGCTCGTCATGCTGACTTCATAAGTTGTTGAGCCTTTGTTTTCACGAACTCTGCTATGTTTTGGCGCCACCAGGCCTCCCTTGGTACCGAGCAGTGCATCGGCAGCCACTTCCTACCTCTGAGCACACAGGGAGCGAGAAGACCTTCTGATGGTCGTCATATTTGGCCTTTGCTGTAGGTACAGCGGACCGGGAAATCTGGGGGTTTGGGTTCATAGGTACCTAACTTCAAGAGTGCCATAATGGTGATGTCAAGGTCACTCAGTGCGACCTTTAGAGAGCCAGAGTTGCACTGCGAGACAACCGTGCATTGTTTGCCTTTTCACTAGAGATCTACACCTAGCTCAACAACGGTCTGGTACTGTCAACCTGTTGGAGATATAAAGTCCATGCCCACCTCAATCCCAGGAATGTGGCGCCAACGAAATGGTAACCATGCGTATACGGCACCACCACGACTACGCATCTTGCTGACCAATGGACGTTTTCCCGTTGCGATTGATACTGCACGGCAGCTATGGACAGCAGGCCATGTCGTCTTCGTGGTCGACCCAATGCAGTATCATGTCTGCAAATTCAGTAACGCAGTACATCAGTCACACAAGGTACCTGCACCACACGATGATGCCGCCGGCTACGTCGCCGGCGTCAAGGAAATGGCTGTGAAATGGCACATAGACTTGATTATCCCAGTTCACGAGGAGATCTTTTTCCTGGCCGAGTGCGACGAACGCGAGATCTTAGACAGGCTTTTCGCGCCCCCGTTCGACCTTCTGGTACGGCTGCACAACAAGAACGAGCTCTTCAAGCTCATGAAAAGGATGGGCCTGGACGTTCCCGCTTTCCACCTCTGTCGCAACGGCGATGATGTGCGAAACCTGCCACTCGATAAGTACGAGCACGGTTTGGCGCTCAAGCCATGCTTTGGGCGTTCCAGTGTTGGGGTTCACCATCTGAAACACGGTGAGAAACTACCTAGCGATGATGAACTCGACATCGGCGCACACAACCATTACGTGGCCCAGGAGTGGCTTAAAGGAAAGAGCTACTGCAGCTACTCTGTCGTGCGTAATTCTAGAGTGATTGCGACTAGCTTGTACCCTGTACTCGACACCATTGACGGAAGCTCGAGTGTGTACTTCAAGCAGCAGTACCATGAGGGTATCTACAAGTATATTGAGAACCTTGTCAGCCACCTTCGCGATACTGGCTATATCTTCGACGGCCAGCTCGCGTTCGACTTTGTCGAGATAGGCGAGAGGTTGGTGATTATCGACTGCAATCCGCGATCGACGTCCGGCTTGCACCTATGGACGGATACGCCAGATCTTGCCCGGGCGTTTACTGACTCCTTGCCGAAGAACGCTGACCTTCCTATCATCCCCCCTGAGACCCGGCTCGGGAACACATCGCATGTACAAATTGGTGCAGGTATGTTGATGTGGGAACACAAGCAGGCCTCATTAGGGGTATGGGCGAAGCACATTGAACGGTTGATAAAAACAAACGACATCGTGTGGAAGACAAGAGACCCCATGCCTACAATTGCACAACCGTTTCTACTCACGACATATTACAAGATGTGTCGCGAGTCTGGGTTGCAGCTTCCGGAACTCTTCCAACAGCATGTGCTTTGGGAGCCGCAATACGATGCCAAAGATCCCGAAGGTGGTCAGCTAGGGAAGATTCGAAAGCTGATAGAAGCTGCTAATAAACGAGATGAGGAGGGGAGCCATGGTGAAAAACAGGGAGACCCGAGTAAGGATGATATGGCAAGAGAACTAGAGAGGATGAAAGAGCGCGTCCGTGAGCTGGAAGCAGAAAACCGACATCTTGCAGCTGTAGCTGGGGAAGCTAGGTAGTCAGCATAAGGTTAACGTGTAGCGCTGTGTTCTGGTGTTGGAATAGCTTGTAGGTCGTGCTACCGTAGCACTATCTCAATAATACTAATGTCAATTCGAACGTACTCTTCATTAATCTTCATTAAACTTACCTAGATAAGTTTGAATGTTCGAAAGATGGGTTCTCCAATTACTAGGCTGCAGAAAGACTGGGGTGACAACTAGTGAATATGGCCCGGTAAGGCATCAAGGTTTCCATAAACGCCAAGATTTTTGTGCGATGAACCGACACCGAGCAGAAACTGCGCTTCGAGATTGCGACCCAAGCACACTCTCAACTGTTTCAACTCTAAAGGCGCAGGATCAGACTTCTTTGCGACCACCTTCAACCAAACTCCAGACATCTTACATACCGATACAATGGCCCCCCAAAGACCCGTCGCCCCAAAAGCGGTATGTCAGCTCGCAGCACCACCATAAATTCAGACGCACGAAGGACCAGAAGATGAACAAGCAAGAGTCGGAAGACCATATGAATACTCTAAGATCAACCGCTTTGCTGTTCAAACTTTGATCTTCGTAGCAGACTACATGTTTTGCTATCTGCATTGTTGTGAACAGTAGGCTAAGATTTTTCTTTACAGACCGCCGGCGCTCAACGAGGCAAGGCCCAGAAGGGAAAGGTGACCAAGAAGGTATGTGAAGCTTGTGCGCCGTAATGAGGTGCACTTTGTGCTGACCGCCTGCTAGTACACCATCAACTGCTCCCAGCCAGTCTCGGACAAGATCTTCGACCTTTCGGCTTTCGAGAAGTTCCTTCACGACAAGATCAAGGTCGAGGGCCGAACCGGTAACCTCGGCGACCAGGTCAACATCTCCCAGGCTGGTGACGGCAAGATCGAGGTTGTCGCGCACATCCCATTCTCCGGCAGATACCTGAAGTACCTGTGAGTAGCGGCTTATGGAAGAAAATGCCTGGATCTTTGCTGACAACCTTGTGCAGGACGAAGAAGTTCCTCAAGAAGCAGCAGCTCAGAGATTGGCTGCGGGTTGTCTCTACCAGCAAGGGCGTCTACGAGCTCAGATTCTTCAACGTCGTTAACGACGAGGGTGAGGATGATGATGAATAGATGACCAGACGCTGAATGGAATGGAATTACTTCGGTACGCCCACTTATTACCGGGAGTGTGTCTGTCGTGACAGCTGGATGCAAATTGGCTGGTCTGCACTCCACAAGCGAGTCGCGGATACAGGGATGGACTTGACTATCCACGAGTTCCTTCAACTTGTACGTCTCAAGCGCGCAAGTCAATTGCGGTGAAGAAGCGACATCTGTCGTCACGAACCAATCTTATAGACAGGTGTCAGGACCCCTGGGATGCAATCATAGTACACGATTCAATGCAAGCTATTGGCCGCTTCCAACTCAATGTTTCTGTAGTCTTGCCATTCTTGACAGCACACTGACGTCTCTTTCGTAAAACCACGTCTCCGTCACCTGAGCACCAAGCCTCAGCATCCGGGCACACGCGGTAGTGGTTCGACAGTACTATCTTCGTTGCTCGTGCCCAACTCTGCCGCACAGTGAGATGCATGTCTTTGCTCTTTTTCTTAATTCACCAGCGCTAGGCAGTGATAGGTAGAAGACATCTAGCTTTCTTGAACAATTCGGTGCATTCTGTACACACCCGCAATCATTCTTAATCTAACAGAGCTTGATACGCAAATGCTCAACGTCACAAGACAACCAAATTCCCTCAGACGTGTCTCGGTCTCGCGATCAGACCCTCCGATACAGATGCAGCTGATACCGCATGTTCTCAAGCTCAATCGGGTACTTCAGCCTGCTCCTCTCCTTCTGGTCGATCCTGAACCACAGTGAGTCTTCGCTCTCGATCTTTTCCCACACGGCCTCCTTGCCAGACCCGGCGACTTCCAGCAGGGTGTGATCAAGCAACCACTTCATGGGGTATTTCTTGGTAGGCGCCTCAAGTTGCTCATCCACGTTGCTTGTCTTTCCGAGTTGGATCTCAGAGTAGCTTCCAGGACTGTCGACTACCAGAAGGTGGCTGCCAGCCGACATCGCTGTAGTAAGACTAAGGAGGAAAGATGTCGTCTTGGGAAGAGAGGTACTGAAGAGCTCGTTCAGGGTGAACATGATAGTGCATAGTGAAGCGTCTTGCATTGTCTGCTTCATAGATTCGCGACCCCATGAGAGAACATCTTGGTGGGTGAAAGAAACAGTTACCTTCGATGGATCCTGAAGCAAAGGACGATTTTCGACTTTCTCCTTAGCCGCCCTGCTTGTATGAGCTGAGAGAGCTGGCGCAGTGGAAAATGCTGACGATAATTTCGACACTGGATCCGACCAGTCTGCGCTGTCCACAGCCATGATTTCCAGCGGTGATTTGAGGTCGAGGTGACGGTGGGCGGTGGCAAAGGCCACAATCTCACCTCCCGCACCTCCTCCGAGACATACAACCTTTCTAGCACTGGTATTTTTGGACTCTCGTGGTAGTGGTGTGCTTGCGCTTGGATCTGAGGGAGGACTGTCCTGCGATTCAGCTTGGCCTTCTTTACTTCTCACAGAGGTAGCAGAAGTTGTAGTAAGTATGTAGGCCCTGTCCGGATGAGTCAAGATATGCGAATAGCCAAGAGCACGAGCAGCACTCCATCGCAAAGCGTAAGCTTGCAGATACGCTGGCTGGCCAAACGCAGAAGCAAAGTCACGCTTGAAAAGATGTCCCTTTACTTCTTGAGTGACTTGCGTCAACCTCTCAGCATTCTGAGATACGGGAAAAGCAACGATGAAAACATTGAGCATGACCTGCTGAAGTTCGAACGGTAATGCATGCAGTTGAGTCGTGGATGCAACAGCCACAGAGGACGTGTTCCCTGCCCGTTGAGCTACGGGAGGCGCTTTCTTTGAGCGCTGTGGCTCCGATCTCTTACTCTTCCTTGGGGGTGGCATGGCTCCTGGTACTGGTAGATCCCCCGTGACAAGGAGATGGTGGCTCAACGCAGCATTCACAGCCAGAAAGCAGACCCCTCCAAAAGCGGCTGCCGTAGAACAAGAAAGCTTTGTCGTCGAACGAGCGCGGTCCAAGTTTTGTGGGTTGATTACTAATGTGCGGCATGCAGTATACGTGACCAACGATTGACCTGTATGGGTGGGTCTCTCTTTGTACCTGGTATGTCTGTCGAACCACTCGAAGTCTTTGACATAATATGTCCGCTTGACAGGTCTCAGAGTCAAGGCGGATGTATTCGTGACGTACAGCTTGGTAACGACCGGTGTTAGTGCTACGATACGGTATCAGCAAAGAAGGCATATCGTTGACGAGCAGCATATAATTCATACATATAGAAAGTGTCTCCCGGTTGATTATGCTTAAGTTGCGCCCTACCACAGGCAAGCAAATCATGTACAAGGTAAGTTTTGATTAGATACAGTCCTTCGGAAAGAACACGTTGTACAAGGAACCACGGGAATTATTTAATTGGACGGGAGATAAGCTGCAGCACTTTCCGATTAGGCGAGATTCATGAGTGAAGCGGCGTACTTCTGGCTTTCATCGCGCCGTGCACCACTGGTCGGTATCGAAAGCGAGCCCACCAACTGTTTGGTTAGCATCACCTGGCGCAGTTCGGCTCTCCACGTAACATTTAATTTGTGCCTGGCTAGCGAATCTTGGCCGATGAAGTCGTCGCTCTAGCGGCACATGGCTGAGCTGGTGGCTAAGAGTTTGAGCATGTCGTCTAGGAGATGGACCTCGAAGGCGGTGTATATTACGTGCTCGGTAGCTGAAAATAGTGGTCGATAATCTCGACGTCTTGCCTGCTGCTGTCACTCCGTTATTGTACATGAGGTGATCGATACTCTCAAAAGCCAAAGCATATCGCGGGGAGAACGCCACAAATTGGCAAACGGAAGACTTTGACAGCAGCAGAAGGTTTGCTCGTAAGCATAAAGGCCCGATCGAAGGAACACCTGCATCTGATGCCATACTCATTTGGGAATGGCAAACAAGATCTTGCAGCATGGGAACCAGGCTGCGCTACTGAATTGGAGTTGACATGCATGCAAACTGGGCAAGCGCTGACGCCGCCTTGAGACCTCGTATGGCCCCCCTGCATCATGCTGCAGACACGGTACTCGTAGACGCACGAAGTGAGTAAGACACGAAAGGCGCACCAAGTAGAATGCCTGGGTATACCGTTTCAAGCATCAGGCTGGTAATCTGGCAGGTCATGACGACTGTCCTGATTGTGACGGCATGCTGATGAGAGAGAAATTCGCAATCTCTATCGTCGATAGGCGGAAGAATCTTCAAATTATCCTTTGCAGGCTCCGGGTACCAGATCACCTGCTGGGACGTGCTGCCGAAGCATCCAGGGGGTAGCATGCAAGAGACAGATTTTGGTCGACATGATCTCTGTTGCATCTCGTTGAGAATACCTTACACATGTAAGTGCTGTCCCGCTGCATCGTTTTCGTGTTCATGCAACATTGGATCTGCTAGCTGCATTCGTAGACACTCGAGGTCACCTGGTACGTTGCATCTTGCAGACATCGTTTAGCGTGCTGAGCCCACCGAGAAAACGTCGCCAGCTTGGTTCGAGCATCCACTATCGGAATTAGCTTGCAGCTGGACGTGGGTCTCGAGCGGAGCTTAGTAGACGAGTGCCTGGAGGGAGGCAGTTACTGGGCAAGATCCTAGCACGTTTTGGGTGCCCCGTGGCCTACGAACTCCAGCGAGCCAACTTGAAGTAGCTTGGCCTGCTTCTGACTTGGCAGTGGTACCTGTCGGGCCTGGGAATTCTAGCGTTTGGCGTGCGTGGTGTGCTCTTTGGCCGCAACGTGCACTCTGCGTTCCTGCATCCGCTCATAACCTCGACTCTGTACACGCAACACCTCGACCACCTTCAACGCTGTTCTCACAACCTCGAACGTTTCCGCATTTTCTGCACCCGCTGACATCAGTCTGGCTTCTGTCGAAGAGTGATCTCAAGCAGGTCTCATCTTCCAGGTAGCCGTCCATTCCTTCAACCACAAACACAACACACAAGTACATCGACAAGCGAGCCGGCCGAAGCCCACAACACCACGTACGCGATTGCTGCACAAACCACAGAGCTCGATCTAAGTCTGCGAGCTCCCTACTCCTCTACTGGGTGGCATTTTGTTTTCGAGACAACATCAATTTCATCGCATGTCGGGTCTCTCCCCCATGTTGCGGAAACGCTGAACCAGACCACAACGACACGGTGTGGTCGAGGACCTAGACATTCAGTCCAAGAGCCAACATGGCTTCTCTGTCTATAAGCCCGGCTTTCGAATCGCTACCGGCTAGTGGCTCTTCTCGTCATGCTCGCAGGCATTCTCGACATCCCACCGCCGCTGCACCATTACCTGCCTTCTCTTTCAACACGAGCACAGCTTCACACGCCATGGACGCGACAAGCAACGACAAAGAGGAGGACGACTCCAACACAGCAACTGACCATGTACGGCGTCCTTCGAAGCCTGCCCCTCTTCCAGATTTCACATTTAACCCAGGTGCCGAAATTCCCGTCCAACGTACACCGAGTCCTACTCATCCTATACTAGAAGAGATGGCGCTCAATCAGCAACGCGCCAAATCGGCTGCACCGGCTCCTTTGTCGGCTTTCACGTTTAAGCCAGCCGTCGTCCGGGGTCCCTCAAGTCCTACGAAACTGGAACATGATAGCGAACCCCCCAAGGGCAATATTCATAAGAGAGCTGATAGCGAGTTTGTCGGTGGGAAGGCGCAAGGTGCACAACTACTTGATATGAGTCCCGTGAAGCATGAGCCCAAGCCATCCGGTCCACCTGTAACTGGTTCCGGATACAAGCCTCAGCATCTACACCGCAGGTCACAAGCAATCTCCATGTCAGACATCGACACTTCAGACCTCATCAAGCAGCACGCTCTAGCCAAAGCTCGCGCTCCCCCGAGTCCTTCAACTCCACAAGATAATGGCTTTTCATTCACAAGGGCCAGTCCTGCGCACAGGCAGACACCCTCCACCTCAAGATCACCACCAGGCTCTCCGAGAAGAAGGGAAAGTGCTTCAAGTTACAAGCCTCGCACCGTCGATTTCTCCGACAGAGTGGATGTCATTCCAAGGCCTCTCTCGATGATATCGTCGGAAACAGAAAGAAGCAGCTCAACCGTTCGTGGTCACTCCAGGCCCAACAGCATTACTTCTATAGCCAGTCTCGGCACTCCTCTGCAGGCAAGCCCTTTTGAGTTTCCAGAACACGATTCGCCCACACCCTCACATGCAGCGCTTAGTCGCAGACCGAATACTGCCGATGCGTGTTTATTCCTTTCTGGCAGTGCCACGAAGAACGACCACAACCTCCTGACCATGCCTAAAAGGCCACTGTCAGCATCCGACTCCCCCATAGTCACATCGAGTGGCAGTCCACCTCTGAAGAAGAAGCAGCACTTCTGGTCAACACACGGAAACGACCCGTCTCCAACGCCTACGCCCAGGGCGGAAGAGGCTGATCCTTTCGAGGAAGACAAGCCCATGACACCCCAACCTATAGAAGCACCTTCACAACGGCCCAAGACCGCACCTGAAAGACCTGCAATCAAGAAGCGGCAGAAGTACCATACCTGGACGGCAGGCATCTTCTCCAAGAAGACGAAACACCGACCTACCAAGAAATCGATGCATTCGCCTACACCGCCTCCGGCACTAAGAGGGGAGGGTGACAAGGTTGATGAGATATTCGACACAGATGACACTGTGGTGCTACGGGAGGTCTCTCCGGTCAGCGCTCGCAGGCAACCTTCGCTTGAGGAAAGGTTCCCAACACCCACTCCACGTCACGTGCCAGTCGAAACATCCGGACCCGTGATCGACCTTGATGCTGTCCTTGAGCAACCCGACGAAGATGGAGGGCTCTCTGATGACCATGCAAGGAAGACTACTGCGAGAATTGCTAAGCTTCATAGCAGTGAGCGAAGAGGCGTCATTGATGCTTTTGGAGTCAGCCATCGCAGGACTGAAAGTGCACCTGCACTATCGCCTGTCAATCGATCAGCCCTGTTCAGCATGCGGCATCAGGCTAGCAACCCTTCTCTCAGTGAGGAAGTGTTCGACGAAGAGGAAGAGGACAATTTCCTGGCACATGAGGAAGAGGCTAAGCACGTCCTTGTAGAAGAACCTGTTTCTGGACAGCCTCAGAGGGCAGAAGTCGAACAGGAAAACGGTCTCGGCTTAACCAACCTGTCAAGCCATGTTGACGGCGTGATCATACTGGATTCAGACAACGAGGGCGGTGCAGAAGACGTCAAATCCTCCAAATCAACCCTCGAAGCACCTGCAGTCGGACTCGACGGGCTTCCCAAGAGACCGTCAACGTCACCTATGGCCTTTGCGTATCCAGATCCACAGTTGCACTATGCTTCGTCGACAGAAGGTCGAGCAACATCTGCCTCGCTCATATCTTCGCCTGATGCAGATCACCTCTCATTCGACATTCAATCCAGACCACGACGTCTTGGCGAGCTCAACGTTGACACGATCCGGCCATCTACGGACGACCTTCCCTCCCTTAGCGACAGCATCTCCAGCGCCGTCATACCGCGAGGATCATTAAACGACAATGTACGACCGTCACTAGAGAAGCGATCACATTCGATGTTTGTGCCGGGTAGTTCGAGGCCGAATGAGGGCTGGAAGCGATCTAGTCTTGCCAGTTTTACTCGACTCATACCCGGCTCGGCCCATGGGAGCAAAGTTAAGCTCGAAACAGTGTCGGCAGAAGGGGAAGATACAACAAAGAAGAAAGACAACCGCATAAACAGATTGATGCATTTTTGGCGAAAGAAGGAAGCTGGGGGCCGCCCCACGACGTCCTCCCGATGATCTTGGTATGGGCACTCCAGGCGAGGCACATTACTTTACGACTTTTCACGAACTGGCGCTGGTATTTTTGGACGCACATCTTACGGTACATCCTTCGATATGGGACGGCCCAAGCGATACATGCTGTTTGTTGTTCGACCCGGCTCTACGATCTCAACTCGCCTGCAACGCGGCCATTTCTTAATTTCTTTTCTATTTGGTTTGGTGGAATCGACGTCTTCCTACCACATTCGTTCAAAGGGCATACATAGCATATATGCGGATTTTTCATATTTCTTGGCGAAGGTGGTGGACATGAGATGCTCACCTGACAGGAACCGTTTGAGTAGATATGAAGGAGGAACTCTTTCATGAGTAATGCTATGGTCATTAGGCATCAGGATGGGGCAAAGGGCATCTATAGATCTCATGACGATGTGATGTGAACCTCTCCATTCACACACTTGCTTCCTCACCATCTCTTCACTTTGAAAGTAGCTGGTATGTTGCTCGTGAGCGTGGTCCGTGGCTTCAGCCGCGTCTGAAAACCTTCAAGATGTACGCGCTCCGCTGCACCACCAATTACGCAAAACTCAGCAGGCTTCATCCAATGCCAGAGTAACGCTCTCCTCTTGCTTGCGCCATGTCTTCATGTCAGACCTTTTGACCCAGACCAAGCATCCCCCAACAATCATCCAGGGTGTTGTTTCATCATGAGCTTGCAAGAAACCTACAAGCGGTCCACAAAGTCACGTGAGCAAGCATTACTTGAATGATAGCGGGCTCCACCCCACCCACTTGATGCGTCGATCATGTCCAGAATTCGTCCGCAGCACGCTCAACGAGGTGAAGAGGAGGAATTGTCTCCAGCAAGAAAAGCGGCTTCGCAGTCGCACTGATACGTGCGTGTGTACACGTACACTCTCGATTAGCTAGCTAGTTGCACCTACTACGAAGATGGTAAATTGAAATCCTATCCTGCACTTTCCCTCTACGTACGGTACGCGCACCATCAGAACACCCTAGTGACTCAGCGCGCATAGCCCCACGCCGACGCGGCGAATTTTGCCCCCTCGACCTCGAAGAGCGCAGCGTACGCGCAGGTCGTGGATAGCCTGCGGTCGCTCGTCGCCGACACCCGGTTCTGGCCCAGCAACGCCGCGAACACGGCGTCCCTGCTCTGGCATCTGTACCAGAGTCTGCCGGCTCCGTCGGCGCGCGTGAATTGGGCGGGGTTCTACGTTGCTTCGCCGTCGGACCGTGGCGAGTTGTTGCTTGGCCCGTTCATGGGCAAGGTGGCGTGTCAGGTGATTCGCGTGGGGAAGGGCGTGTGTGGTGCTGCGGCGGAGCGAGGGGAGACGGTGCTGGTGCGCGATGTGGAGGAGTTTCCGGGGCATATTGCGTGTGATTCGGAGAGCCGGAGCGAGATTGTGGTGCCGATTGTTGTAAGTGGGAAGGTGAGTGGAATGCTTCAGTGTGTAGGAGTGTGGATGGGGGGCGGGTGCTGATCTGTTTCTTTAGTGTGTGGGCGTGATAGATGTGGATTGTGCAGAGGTGGATGGCTTTGACGAAGAGGACAAGCAGGGTCTGGAAGCAATAGCGAAGCTATTGGCTGGTGCGTGTGATTGGTAATGGGTCGTCTCTTCCGTGAGACCGACCTTGAAAAGTTCTCGCCATTTGGCCATTTCCATCCGGTCAACTTTTGTGCTGCCTGTTGACGAGGCACACTTGGGTATCAATTTCTATTTGAGGTCATGTCATTCGTTTCTTCTATTACGGCCCTGAGCTAGAACGCCAGTGTGGCTGTGGCTGTGGCGTCGGCGTGTGCCATGTCAGGCCTTGGCTCTCATGTTCGTTTCAGTCCCTTTCATCCCTGTTCTTTCTTCGGAGCACACATGGCTCAAGCAGCACGTCCACTAGCGTTGCCTTGGAAGTTGGTCCCTGCACGCGAACTCTTGATGATCTTGGTCACTTGTTCTTCGAGCTCATCCCAATCGCTTGTATCGAGTCGAGTAATCTCGGTCTGAAAGTATGAAGAGATCTCCATTAGCTTCTCCCAATCTGCTTTGGAACTAACAAAAGAGACGGCAACGCCAACACGACCGAATCGACCTGTCCGACCGATACGGTGCAGGTAGGTTTGTGGATCAGCGACGGCAGGACCTCGAGGGCCGGTCTGCGTATCTGGAACATCATAATTCACGACCATGGAAACGGAGGAGACATCAATACCCCGAGCCAAGACATTGGTTGAGATGAGGACTTTGGCGTGACCGAGACGGAAGGCGTCAATTACCACGTCTCGTTGGGAGCCCTCGTAAGCGGAGGTGAGTGCGACAACTTTGTGGCCTTCGGCTGTCATTCTCTGCTCGAGCTTTGCGGCGGTGTCCTTCTTCTGCAAGAACAGTCAGCAGATGCTCCAGGTATGCATTCGCCGGTCCACATACCTTGACAAAGATGATGGAGGAACCAATGGTAAGCATTCCGTAGAACTTGACGAGGGTATCGTATTTGGCCTCGTCATTGTCGCAGTCGAGGTATATTTGCTTGATTCCTTCAACGGTCAAATCCTCGTGTCGTAGAGTCATCTCGTTGGCTTGGGGAGCGAAATTGTGTGCATACGTGACAACGTTCTCTGGAAAGGTCGCCGAGAAAAGGACGACCTGGATGTTTTTCGGCAGCATGCTGTTGCACGTCAGTATAGCTTTTGCAAGATTATGGCAAGGGTGACATACGCTTTGACTCTGCTGCATTGATCGCCCATTCCCTGCTGATCTAGCATGTTGTCGGCTTCGTCAAGTACCATGATGCGCATCTTCGAAACGTTCATGGATCTCCGCTTGATGAGATCTTGGACCGTGCCTGGTGTACCCACGACGACCGAGGCTTCTATCTTTCTTGAACGCTGAGCAGCCTCGACCGGCACGGCAGCGTCAACCAGCAGACCTTCCATGTAGTGGCCCATAAGTCTAACCACACCACATATTTGGCGGGCTAGCTCTCTGCTGGGAGCCAGGACCAGAGCTTGAGGCGACTTCTGCATCTCGGGAGTGCTTATATCGACTCTACTCAGGATGTTGAGGACGAAAGCTGCCGTCTTCCCTGTGCCTGATTGAGATTGGCCGATGAGGTTCTTGGGCGGGTTCATCAACAATAGCGGAAGCGTCCTCTCTTGTACTTTTGATGGCTTTCTGAAGTTCATGCCTGTGACACCCTTCAGCACTTCTGGCTTCAGGTTCAGCTCCTCGAAGGATTTGGCCGAATACAATGGGTTGTTTGGGTCTGCCTGCATGTCGGCCAGCTTGACCTGGACCTGGTAATCTGGCTCTTGAAGCTGCGAACCGCCAAAGGCACCCGCGGCGCCATCAGACTGCGGCATGTCGGCTGCTGGTTCAGAGGGAGGAGGAGGCTGTTCAGTGACCGGCGAGTTGACTTCATCAGCCCATGACTGCTTGGGCTCAGGCTCGTCTTTGGTGATTCGATCGGCCAATGAAGGCTCTGCAGGCGCGTCTGAGGACATGTTGCCGTCTGTGAGTCTGGGGTATGAAGAAGAATGTAGTTGCTGATAATGTCTGTGGTTGTGCTACTACGCTGTACAGCCCGTGCAATAATTATTTTGGCACCTCTTTCCCTGTTTCCCTCCTTCCCCGGAAGCCGCACATGGCAACCCCACCACGACCAGCCTGCATGAAGCCGAGACGGACTAGGTTCACCACAGCCGGGTCCCTCCATTCGTAACTCAATTCTTGCAATGCTTTCCGTATTTACTTGGCTACACAAGTTGTCGAGAGTGCGGGAAGACTCGAAAATGCACCACGGCGTGATATGAAGCATCGAGTAACACACACCCCTGTCGCGACAGCCGTCCTATAAACCTGCCTAGTGAGCCTTCGTGGGACCGCTCTTATGACTAGAAGCAGTAGTAGACGTATCTTACAATGACACAGGTTGCAAGCGTGAGTTTCGGGGCGGAACTCAAGGATGCCTACAAGCCCGTCGACACTTGGGTGAATAACGGCGTGGCCTGGCTGGCCGAGATCGAGCAGTTCTACCGCGAACGAAGCACCATCGAGAAAGAGTACGCCGAGAAGCTCTCAGCGTTGGCCAAGAAATACTACGACAAGAAGTCGAAGCGGTCGAGCAACTTGAGCGTTGGCGACACGCCTGCCTTGACCCCCGGTTCGCTTGAGTCGGCCTCGTTGACCACTTGGACCACCCAGCTCACCACCCTCGAAGCTCGTGCTGCCGAGCATAGCAAGCTCGCTCAGGACCTGATCAGCCAAGTCGCTACTCCTCTGAACTACAACCAGAAGAGGCTGGAAGAGCTGCGCAACAGTCATGCAGAATATCAGAACAAGTTGGTCAAAGAGCGAGACTCCTCCTATGGCGATCTCAAGAGGATGAAGACGAAATATGATTCTGCCTGCGCCGAGGTCGAAAGCCGTCGCAAGAAGCAGGAGTCTGCCTTCGATCACGGTAGGTCCAAGGCTGCTCAGGCTTACCACCAGCATGTCATTGAGATGAACAACGCGAAGAACACTTATCTGATCGGCATCAATGTGACCAACAAGCTGAAGGAATGCTACTACCATGAATACGTGCCAGATCTGCTCGACTCTCTGCAGGATCTGAACGAGACAAGGGTAATCAAGCTGAACGCCATCTGGACACAGGCATCCGCCATCGAGACCAGCTCTCTCATCAAGAGCACGGACCACATGAAGCACTTGTCGGCCGAGATCCCACGAAACGATCCCAAGCTGGATAGCACTATGTTCATACGCCACAATGCTGTTCAATGGCAGGACCCGGCCGATTTCGTCTTCGAGCCTTCTCCCGTCTGGCTGGATACTGATGCCATGGCCACAGACGAGACAGCTAGGATTTTCCTCAGAAACATCCTGACCAAGAGCAAGCCACTCATCAACGAGTCCAAAGCCCAGGCACAGCAGAAGAGGAGAGAGCTTGACAACGTCAAGCGTGCACGAGAGAATATCCGCGCTGGTAAGGACAAGCGCGATGAAGTCGACTGTGTTCGCTCCCAATTTGCCGTCCAGGAGGCACTCCATGCTGTTGAACGACAGAGAATGACCGCGGAAGTCGAAACTTCTACCATCACCGCAGTCGTTGGCGACCTCAGCTTGAGAGGCCAAAGTCACGTCTTCAAGTCAGAGACCTTTAAAATTCCCACCAACTGCGATTTGTGTGGTGACAGGATTTGGGGTCTTAGTGCTAAAGGCTTCCTCTGCGTCGACTGTGGCTTCACCTGTCACAGCAAGTGCCAGATGAAGGTTCCTCCCGAATGTCCGGGCGAACAGACTAAAGAAGAGAAAAAGAAGCTGAAGGTTGAGAGACAAGCAGCAGCTGCACAAGCGGCCGAGACCCCCGCGTCAACCTCCAATGGTACAGCCGCGCCAGCTCTGACTAGGCAGGATACCATGAACAGTCTGAGCTCCGGATATGCTACAACAGCCAACCGGTCAGTTTCTGCTATAGGAAGATCTACATCGGACGTTGCTGCAAATGATAATGCGTCGTCTCCACCAAGCTCTCCTTCTACCACTAGCGCACCTCGTCGCAACCGCATGGTCGCTCCTCCGCCGACGTCTTATGTCGGCGCTTCCAACGACGATCTGTCGTCCCCAGGGGCAAGCAAGAAACGAGGTCGAATGCTCTACGCCTACGACGCAAGGGGTGACGGTGAAGTAAGCATTGCTGAAGGCAAAGAATTCGAAATTGTTGAACCAGACGGTAAGTACCTCGGTCTTTCACGCAATGACCGGTCGCTGACTACTACAGACGGTGGCTGGACCAAGATCAAAGTAGGCTTAGGCCAGGAGGGCCTAGTACCTACAGCATATTTTGAGGAGATTTTATCGACGCCTGCTCCCGCACGACGTCCGGTGCACGACCGCACGTCTTCCACATACTCAAATTCATCGGCATCGCTAGCATCTACGATTGGCACTACCAAAAAACAAGGCCCTGCAGTGGCGCCTCGTCGGGGAGCCAAGAAGGTGAAATACGCCGAAGCTCTATATCCATATACAGCTCAATCAGACGCCGAGTTTGACATGGAAGAAGGCGAGAAGTTCGTGCTTATCTCAATGGGCAGTGGCGATGGTTGGGCTGATGTTGAAAAGAACGGTGAGAAGAGAATAGTGCCTGCTGCTTACATACAGGAGGTGTGAGCCCTAGCACGCCAAATAAGCTCGTGAGCATCACCAGACCTTGCAGGCTCACCAGAGAGTTGTATGGTTCCATCGTCTTTCCGCCATCGATCTGAACCCCACGAGAGACCTCAAGGAAGAGGATCTGGCAGCTAACCGTGCTGTCGCCGCAGCCAGTCTTTCGCTCTCATGGCACCACAACCTTTAGGAGAACCTCTTCGTCTTACGAATTTTGCAGCCATGGCAGCAGGTATCTTCTGGTCGTGTCTGAAGGTCGAGGAGCTGCAAATGGGATGCTTGCCGGTCATCGTAAAGCCAGACGGGTTTGAGACCGCCCAAGCCTACAGGCCTCTCCAGCAGGGAAAGTTCTCGAGCTCCACCCTTATGCCGGAGAGCCGTGATCGACGCAGATCTGGATGCAGTAGCAGAGAATGGCATGAACTCTACTACAGATCTCGGGGTATGGCAATAAGGGCCGACAAGCAGTTGCGGTGTCCCCACTTTGGAAGTTAGGCAGAACTGTGGACAGCACTATACTTGAAGTCAATCAGACTCGTTGAGAACACGACACATTACTATCCCAAGTGACAGCACGAACGCCACTAGCATTTCCGAGAGCTCGTGCTGTAGTCAGGACAAGCAAAAGATAAAGGGTTCGATATTGGATGCTAAGACACATCAGGAATACCGACAAGATGATCTGTCTTGTCCACTCCGCCGGAAGGAAAATCAGTATTGGGTCACGATTGCGAGGATGGACCATGCGGAGAGCGGAACACGGGGACAGCTGTTCTTTGACGCTCCATAGTGTCGTCCATAACTCAGCTACACACTCAGTCGTGCTCTTGGTCAGCTTGTACAATCTTGTGCTTCCCATAGCGGGTTCCGTTGGCGGTATTGGACTGCTTTCTAACCCTGCGCATATAGTTCATGCAAAACGAGCATATCTAAACCATCACTACTAGTAGTCTCACAATTCATGAACGTACTATGTAGCGGACTTAATCTCTTTCGTGTTGTCTGTGAGCTCGGACACGATGACCACTGCCATGTGCGAAAGATCTGCTGACGAACACGTGATATGAACAATAGTCACCCAGACGTAACCTACGCTTCGTGAAATCGTGCTACGTCCTTGTGGTTGCCATGGAGTGGAAAGTGGTCCCTGCAGTGCCTTCCTTCACCTAGAGGAGATTGGCATCCGAACAATAATCACGGCGTGATCTTCGAGAGGAATGTTCTTGGCGTGCTCTCAGACCACAATGTAATGAGACATTGATCGGCTGGTCTGGTCAAAACACCGCCAATGCCAATCACCATCAGGCAAGCAGAATGTCTGTAACGACAGACATCTCAGCTTCGCGATCTTGAAACCACTAAAGGAGCTGCGGAGGAAAAATTTCGAGATGTGAAAAGGAGATGTGGGTTCGGGAGCAAGCGCTCCAGACACCGTATTCAGGGTTAAAAACCAGCAAGACTTCGAAGAGTGGCCAAGCTTTTCCTAATGCAGGCCTGGTAGGGCGTGGCAGTGCTTGATGGCGAGACGCTAAAAAAGATTGGCTGGCTGATTGGCGTTATCGTGATGCATGATCTGATCTCCACTACATATGATGAGAGATTGAAGCAGGAGGATGTCACGGACACAGCCCGGAGGATGTGATCGCATCATAGATACGGCAGGAGCACAATTCCAGGACAGTCCATGCCAACCAACTTCATGTTCGAAGTAAGCACGAATTTTGTTGCAGGTGGATTGTGCTTGCGCGTCCTCACCCTCACGCAGGTACCAGAGACACTGCAAATCACGATCAGGGCGGCAATTGGAGTGGAGTCGTAACACAAGGACGGAGTGAGCCTACTGGGCATGCCTGGGCTTTTGATGGTGCTCCAGCAGCTCCACCGACTGGGCTGGAAGTGACTCTGGCTGGCTGCGGTCCCCTTCTCAAGGACATGCAGCCCGGTGTCTGGGAAGCTTTTGGTATTTGTGCAGCATCTGCACCTGCCTCCTGCTGCACCTGCTTCCTCATCTTTCGCTGCCATTTCTTCTGCATACTAACCACCAGGTAACTTCTGTTGGGATTAAACAACACTGTGACTGCCTCTCTTTTCAGTCACTCTTCTTTTCATTTGCACAAACAGACTCGTCACTATTACTATTGTAATCAACTCTTCAACGCCCCATCCCTTCGCTCGACTGAAATCCAATTCTCCACCATTCACTCGTTGGACAAGATTCTGTCTGTTCTTTCTCGACTAGCAAACAATAATACAATCATGAAGGCTACCACTACCGTTCTATCACTCGCAGCTCTGGCTGCCGGGTCGGCGTTGAAGCCACGGGCGAGCAGCCTTCCTGCAATTACGGTTAAGGGCAATGGTACGACTAGAACACTTCTTCAGCGATAGCAAAACTAATCCGCAATAGCTTTCTTTGCTGGCGATGACCGCTTCTACATTCGAGGTGTCGACTACCAACCTGGTGGTTCATCCGACGTTGCCGACCCTATTGCGGACGCAACTAGCTGTAAGAGAGATATCGAGTACTTCACGCAGCTCGGCCTCAACGCCATCCGAGTCTACACCGTCGACAACACAGCTGATCACGATGAATGCATGAACGCATTGGCGGCTGCTGGCATCTACCTGATCTTGGATGTCAACACTCCACTATATTCCCTCAACAGGGCAGACCCTAACCCATCGTACAACGCCGACTACCTCCAAAGCATCTTTGCCACCGTCGACAAGTTCCAAGGTTACACCAACACCTTGGCCTTCTTCTCTGGTAATGAAGTCATCAACGATGGACCAACGTCTGCTGCCGCCCCCTATGTCAAGGCTGTTACTCGAGACCTTCGAGAGTACATCCGCAACAGAGGTTACCGAACGATCCCTGTTGGTTACTCCGCTGCCGATGTGTCTGAGAACCGCCTGGAAATGGCTGAATACATGAACTGCGGTACGGACGACGAACGCTCCGACTTCTTCGCTTTCAACGACTACTCGTGGTGCGACCCCAGCACCTTCACCCAGTCTGAATGGGATCAGAAGGTCAAGAACTTTACTGGATATGGACTTCCTCTCTTCTTATCTGAATATGGCTGCAACACCAACACCCGAGAATTCACCGAGGTTGCCTCGTTGTACAGTGACAACATGACTAGCGTCTACTCTGGTGGCCTTGTCTACGAGTACTCCCAAGAACCATCGAATTACGGCCTTGTTGAGATCAGCAGCTCAGGCGATGTTTCTACTCTGGCAGACTTCGATGCCCTGAAGAGTGAATTTGCCGCTACTGCTAATCCTACCGGAAATGGAGGCTACAATTCCACTGGTGGTGCTTCTGGTTGCCCAGCTTACAGCTCGCCCAACTGGCTGGTGAAGAGCGACGCTCTGCCAGCAATCCCCGATGGTGCCGAAGTCTACATGAAGAATGGTGCCGGTACCGGCCCAGGTCTTAGCGGTGCGGGCTCTCAAAATGCTGGTGGCGCCTCCACGGGAACCGCAACTGCTGGTAGTGGCCAACCCACCAACACGGGCTCATCTGGCTCATCTGGCTCATCTAGCACTTCTGGCACCAATGCTGCTGGCGTTCTCCGACCATCCGAGTTCTCCTTCGCACCTCTGGTTTGCGCTGCTGTGGTGGTTGTATCCAGCATGTTTGGTGCTACTCTCTTGTAAAACGTTCAAGAAAGGTAGTGCCAGTGGTTCAGAAAAGTTTGATTTGTTAGGGACAGGGAAAGCGAGATCATACATACTGGTGTCAAGTTTACACGGCGTACTATATCACCTTGATGAAGATTGTGGTAAAGGTATGGGTATAAGTCAGCATTGACTGTTGGTGACGAGCTTGTATTAGACATCTTGTTATCTGATTGTCTTGAAAGTAAATCATACCTTGACTACCTACTACCGTGCTAGCAGAAAGATCTTCTTTGTACTCTGTTGCTAATACCGTCCACTACTAAATTAGGCTCTAGCCTCCATGATTCACTGCCTTCCTCATACAGCATAGAGATACTTTAGTCTCTCCGGAAACCATTGGGCACGATACAAGGCTCTCCATCTTCACAAAGACTCGAAAAGGATGCGGTAGTCTGCTCGATTTGGAGGTTTCGCTGCACAAGGGCACATTTCCCGAAAGCACAGAACTAGGCACGCGGCTATATTCATGTGGACAATCACGACGTGTCCAGGCTGCACTGAGCTTGTGAGGCTGACCAGCTTGTAGGTTGCTTGCTTGCTTGCTTGCTTGCTTGCTTGCTTGCTTGCTTGCTTGCTTGCTTGCTTGCTTGCTTGCTTGCTTGCTTGCTTGCTTGCTTGCTTGCTTGCTTGCTTGCGACCGTGGTCGTCAAGAAGAAAGGCTCGGATGCAGGGGGGCGTGCGTGAATTAGGCAGCTGCACGCTAGTGTATGCAGGGGTTTGCGGAAATAAATGCTTGTTCTCTTTCTTAGGCAGGGATGCTTGCGGCACTAGTAGAGAATGGTTCGAGGTTCTCCCAGTATGTATGCCAAGATCTCCACAGACCGTGCTCGAGGCTTGAGACGAGAACTGGACTATAGCTCTCCAGTCCTCGAAGTGACTTCAACTCCTTTCGACCGATCAATACATGGCAAGTTCTGTCCCGTCGCCATCTCCCAGCCTTCAACGCGTCTCAACAGGCTGCCGTCAGAGTACTCGCTGTTCATGGTCAAGTGTACCAACGGCTGGCCAGGCCTCGCACTCGCGGCACTCTTCTTCTTCGTCAGAGTCCGTTGTACTGATAGCAAGCCGGCGCCGGTGAAGGCTTCGTCTGTGTCCTCGATGATGCCGAGATTTAAGTTTTCGCGTGCGAGATTCTTCGTGCTCATTTTCCGTTGCGCTGACAGCAAGCCAACACCTGTGAATGCGTCGTTTGTGTTCTCTATGATGACAGGGCTGGAATTGTCGTTGGCGAAATTTCTCGTGCTCATCTTGCGTGCTAAGAGACCCGTGCCTGTGAATGCACTGTCTGGGTTCCCGAGCTGTGCTACACTATCTCCTGCTTGTGGCTTTTTGACACTGAAAGCTCGCGCCAGTAGGCCTGTCCCTGTAAAGGCCGCATCTGTGCTGCTTGGTGCAATTGGTATGTTATGGGACTCTCTTCGATGATGCCTAGTCTGTGAGGATGTCGTTGGCCGCTTCATGGACACGGGGCGCTGGGGGCTAGTCGTTGTGGCGTCCATTGCCGACCTGTTCCGGTTGTGACCGACTACGGTGGACGAACGCTTTGGGCTAGCTGTCGCTTTTGTTTCTGGCGACTTCGGTGGCACAGCCTCTTTATCATACGCAGCAGCGCTGACCTTGAAACCTAGCCGCGGCTGGAAAGAGCTAAGCTGATGTAGCATAGGGTCTCTTGTTTGTGATGTAGATAGCCGAGGCTGGACGCCAGGATCTGTAGGTGATGCGGTAGTTGTAGGCTCGAGTATTGGCTTCGACGCAATGCCTTCTCCCAGAACACTGGTGAGATACCAGCTCCTCCACGTCTGCACTGCGTGGTACCACTGATCAGCTATCCTTTTGTCTTTGGTCGCAAAGAAGTGCACAAAGTTCTCGGTGCTCTCGAACATGATTGATCGCTGCTGACTCTTGATTGCGAAGCAAATCTTCTTTGGAGGCTTGAGCTTCTTCATCTGCTTCTTGTTCGGCATATACACATCGAAATCAGACATGTGGAAAGCATTCGCGGCGTTGCCATCATTCTGTTTGGTCGAAGCTGTGACTTGGCCGTCGTCCCTGAGTATCATCCAATGCTTTTCCCATTTACCAGGCTTCTGGCTATGGTAAAGATTCACCGTGATATGGGATGGCTGTTCTTGAGGTGCATCACGCTGTTCGATTCCGACTGCAGCGCTCTCAGATTGAGGCAAGACCATTAGGTAGTTCTGTGTATCGCTGTCCCAGGAGTTCATTACGTCTCGGATGCGCTCATACCGCCTGAGAGGACGCTCGAGACCAAGTGGATAGTATGTCTCCACTAGTACTGATGTTCGAGGATTAACGGGCTCTGACATGATGATAGAAGCAGAATTGAGTAGGTCTTTGACAGTGGTCGAGGGTGTTACAGGCAAAATGATCTTCGATTTGTCGCATCTGACCTCAACTCTCCTCTCGCCTGCATTCACAGCCGAAACTGGTGCGTCAACTGCTTGTGTGGTGGGTCCATTGACTGCTGTCTTCGGTGGTCCATCACCAGCCTTGGGTTCATATGCTGGTGGGGATCGTGCTTCTCTAGGTCGAGAACGCGTACGGCAGCGTATGCGTTGCTTCAAGGTGGGGCGTTCGGTTTCTTGTGGTGTTGGCCCTACTGGGGATTTGTTTCGTCTGTCTGAAGCCCGATGTCTGCGTTCATCTTGCAATGCTTGACAGCTTGAGGTCTCTTCCACAGACTGCAATGGGCGGGGCGATTGAGGCGCTGACAGAGGTGGGGAGGTATGGTTACTTCTATTGCCTATGGTCCAATTCCTTGTTCTTGATGGGTTCTGTTCTCGTGCCTGCTCTCTGCTCCTTGCCCCTTCTGCAGCGACTGCTCTTTCGATCTCGGCCTGCTCAGATCTCTGCTCGGCAAGTTTTGCTTCTGTTCTTCTTCTGTACTCTCGTTGTGCGCGTTCCTGCTGGTGCTTCAACTGCTGCAGCCGATCGTATTCACCTTCAAGTATTAATCGCGCCTCTTCACGTGCTTGGTCATAAGATCTTCTGGGCGCCAGTGGTCTGACTTCCTTTTGCACAGAAGTCGTCAAGCTTCCATACCGTGTTGTGCTTCGGGTGCTGTTGTGTGATGCATTTACACCTCTTGACACTTCTTTGTCCATTTGCGGAGGGCGCACTATGTTGACAGTCTTTTGCGCGGCTTGCGCAAGAGGAAGCAGAACATCCGCTGGAGTGACCGCTTCAGGTACTGGTTGTGGTCCAGTTGTTACTTGTCTTGCAAGTGATCTTGTCGGCAGCGCAACGTTGCTTTCTAGTGGAACAGGCACATCGTGGTGTTGTGATGCTGCCGGTCTTCGATAACGGGAAGGCGTCCTGCTGACCTGACCCTTATCTCTTTGACTGACTACTGTTTTGGGGGGGATTTCCGGCATGGGCGGCGCCTCCTCTTCGCGTGCTGCGGCTCTTCTCACAGAGAGGTATCGTGAAACCCTGGAATGCTGCGCTACTGCTGACGTTGTCGCGTCTGTCTCCATGGTGACTCACAGTACGCAGCGCGACTGCTCGGGCAAGGCTCACCGGGAAGTCATCTGGTGAAGACGGATTGCGGGCATCAATGCGATGCTTGCGATATTTGGTGATTGGTTAGGGTGGGTCAATCTTAGGAGGGACATTTTAGCCTTCAGACCCCAAAATGGGTCAAACTAGGCTTGGAAATGGGACTCTGTGGCACCCAAGCTTTAAGCTGGCCGCCCACTTGCCGTGGACCATCGCACGTTACATCGTGTTTGGCTCGCCCGTTGTGATTGTTTCATGCGGATTGACGCAGGCACAAGTGGGCTCCAAAGCTCATTGGCATAAACAAATTTCCCAGTGGTCATGTCGCGTGGCTGCTCAGATTACAGGATCTTCCGCAGAAAAAGAAACCTTGAATCTCCAGAACCCCGACAGACTTGAAGTGTTTCGTTCTTGTTCTTCCATCGATGGAGAGGCGCCATAGCACGTCAGCGCTCAACTACCTGGATCACACCCTGAAGTCTGCCACCTTGGCCATGCACCGGGGCCTCGCCGACTGCAACACACCAGTGACCGCATACACTCCATGCCACGCTTCGAATCCTGAACTCGGTGAAGTTATTACTTTCATCATTCTGTGCATGATGCTGCAGACCTTTCTCGAAGTCGTGCAAAGAGTACTTCTCACGGTTTCGTCCGCGTTGGCCTTGCTCAAGTCGCAATTGGTCTGAGGATAAGCTCGTCGCTCCTGTCGACGCTTCGCGATGATCTTCCGAGACACTGAATGCAGTTGAGGGCTCACGTGAGGAGGCCGACGAACCCTTACTGACCCGTCTTGCGATACCCTTGTGATGCTGCGCCATTGCAGTAGAAGTCGTCGCTTGGTGATCGGTGCCGTGTCCTGAGATGAGCCGGTCGAGGTCCCAGTGCCGCAATTTGGAAAATGTGTCTCCAGCCGACAGAACAGTATGTAGTTCTGGGAAAAGTCGACTCGGTCGCAAGAGCCCGAATCGCATGTAAAACAAGGTAGAGTGCTCGTTCTTGAACTCGAGTAGCCTGCTGAATGGTGCCTTGATTGTGCTTGTTTCGTTCTCTTTTCCAAAGACGTCCTCGTCGATGCCTGCTCTCGCTGTTCGCATAAACCCATTTCGAGTTTCAAGATGCTCTTGGGACTTCGGGGCTGTGGAAGCTGGCGGAGGAGGCAGCGCAGAGTCAAAACCCGTCATTCTCCAAAGGACAATCTTGTGCTCTTTCGCCGCTTTTGACAAAATAAAATCATCCCAGAACATGACTGAATCAACGTATTCAGCATGGACGGCTGCAGTGATGAAGTGAGGGTAGTAAATGATGCGTACTTCGTCGGAGCTACGCTTCCGGCCCTCTTTCGAAATTTCATACCAGAAAGAGGATTGAGGATCAAGATTAGGAATCGTCCATACACATATTTTGTGGTCGAACCCTCCCGATACTAGGTAGCGACCGCAGTCGTGCCAGCTAATGCTCAAAAGACCCTCCTTGTGGGCGAGACTATGCCCACATATGACGACGCACGTAGATAATGCCTTGTTGGAGGCTCTGCGAAGATCCCAAATGCGTATACTGCCATCGACGGAAGCGCTTGCAATTATCCAAGGGTACAACGGATGCGTTGCCAGATCATTGACAGTTCCAACACCGTGGCCCACCAGGGTGAACAACAGCTCGCCGGTCAGTGGCTTGATGACCTGAACATGACCGCTTTCCCCTGCAATAGCGAGTAGGGGCTCGTCTTGATCCAGGTAGCACCAACTGCAGCAGTTGATTGAGTTGATTGTGTCTTGTCGGTCTTCATCCCTATTGTAAGTCGCAACGAATCGCAGACGAGAGTTCTCTTCGTCCGTCAATTGACATACGTGGACCACAAAGCTACCAACGATAGCAAGCATAGCAGGGTCGTCTCGTTCGACCAGGTAAGGATAGAATTTCACATCCCAGAATTGACTTTCACTCCCTCTAATAATGGTACAATTCTTAGGCAATGCGAATGCTGGACGATTAGCAGGAGTGCGAGCCATGGTAAAGGCTATCAGGGAGACTTTCTGTGATGAAGGAAATTAGGTACGCATGACGGTCATGACAGATAGGGGAGGTAAGTCCTAGTTAACGAATGAGCGACGGAGTACATGGCTCTCTTTGCACTGTCTTGCCAACCGCAGCGTCTTTTGTTCGAATCTGACAGTTTCGGGTGAATCAGGAGTTCACTACCTATTGTCGAAGTCTGTAGTGAAGATTGTAAGAAGAGGCTACGCACATCGTGACGAATAAATTACAGTAACAGTCACGTGAGGGGACCAAGGGCCATTAGCAATGCACTTGGGGAACCAGTCCATGTTCGTTTACAGCAAAACATGCATTTCGCTCTACGCGTGCCGGTGGCCGCTTCACGTTGCAGTTTCTGAATCAAGACACTGATGAAATTTTGCCCGCCTACCCTCAAAAGATCCTACAAGACGTCTCAATCTTGGCTCGTCCCGCCATGATGCCCTTGGAGGCTGGCACATAAGCGTGTAAGTCTTCCGAAGATGCTGATCTTAGCTAAACCATCCTGCCATACAGGTCAGGTTCCGTTTTCTCTGACACCACTGCAAGTAGACCTGTCAAAATTCCCATGGTCCAGCTTTCTTCACCCATTCTTTGAACGTTTCTGTCTTCAAACCAAGTGGTTCAAGAACCCTGTTACTCTGAGCTTGCTTTTTCTCTGTTCCTTTACCGTAGTAAGAGAAGTCTCGGATCGGGACCATATTCTCGACCAGTTCTTCTGCTAGCCTTTGTGGCATGAACCCGAACGCCTCTAGGGAGGCTTCTTCGGACAAAGAGTTGAACTTGACCTCGCGGCCAATGACCTCTGACATGTCAGCGACAATCTTCGCCGGTGTTGCCCACTCGCTGACTGCTTGGATGAACAGGCCGTCTAGTTCCGCGGGGTTAGGATAGCCCAAAATGCCGCCCACAAAGGTACCAGTGTCTTGCGCTGCATCAAACAGAGCGACCTGAGTGTTTTCAGCATCCCATGGAAGCGAGATTGTAGGTGTTCCGTCGTTGACCTGTGGGTCGGAACGAGTCATGGTCTTGAAGTTTGACATGTAGACACCAGGCATGAAGTAAGTAGCAATCATAGAGCCGGACTTCTTGACATTTTCAATGTACATGGCGACGTCGTGTTTGCCGTCGAAGTGCTCGACCTTTTGGAGCACTCCACCTGTCAGCTCGGTAACATTAGGCAAAGCGCTCCAAACCAGGTGCTTTACACCAGCAGAGACGCAAGCATTGGCAACTGCTTTACCCTGGGATACCTCAGCATCCCGCGAAGCAGATTCCCAGTAATTGGTTACAGCAAAGACAGCGTATGAGCCTTGCACTGCCTCCAACAGACTTTGAGGGTCGTTCATGTCCGCATATTTCACGTCCACACCTTTCGACGCAAGAGCTAGCGCCTTCGGTGACGACATATTCCGGGTGATTGCCCTAACGGCGAACTGGTGGGATAACGTAGAGTTCGATAGCAGTGTGCTGACCACGGCCCCGCCTTGATTACCAGTGGCTCCAAATACAGTGACGAGTCGCCTTGCCATGATGCTCAGTACAGGTGATGTTCGTTCTTTCTGCTTAATTTGGAGATTGTTTTGGTTGTTCGGAGATGTCTAAGAGACGTGATGTACTATGGTGGGTTATGGTCTGGAAGCACTGTAGGGTAGAGGTCGTCTTTTATGGCCTTCCGCGTTGCCCCCTCCGTGGTTGAACCAGCTGCAGCATTGTCCGTGCTTACTCAATATGTGCTGGAGGTTTTCAGGGTGTACTCACGCTCTGCTGCTAGTCTAGTGGCCCAATTAGGAAGACAAGGTCCTGCGTACGTACCTGAGGGACCTTCTGGGTGTCATTGGTGACCTACCAGCTGCAGCACCTGGCAGATTGGTAAGTGACTATGTCGGGACCTCACTTTTTCTGCAGTAAGAAGACATCTTATTCGGGACCTGCAGAACCGAACTGGAGTTCTGAAGCATGTTCTGCAACAACTTTCGGGTGCGAGACGATTCTCGAGCCGAGTCCAATAGGTCTGCCTGCGTTGCTCCAACCAGCGCTTCGAATGTTTTGTTGGTCAGCGCATCTTCTTTCGTAAGCGCATCAAGATGCTGAATAACCATTGAAGGTCGCATGCTCTATCGCGACATCAGGCTGTCATGAGCATGCATGGATACAGTTGTGCCAAGGTAACGCGGTGTAATTAGTAATCGAGACGTCGTAAAGAATGACCATATGCACGATTAGTCATCACGCACAGATAGTGTCCGATCGGCTTGTTGACATCTGTCTGCACTAACCCAAAGAAGCAAGATGTTTACCCCCAGGTCTAACACGACGTTCTCCTTACATGGTGTATCGCGCATGCTCAAACACCGGCGACAGCAAGATGGCAGGAATCGAGCGCATTGCCGACATCTTTACCGACGCTCAGGAATCTAGTATCAACCACAAGTCGCTAACCAAGCGCCTACGCAAGATCGAAGCCAAAAACGAAAACAATCGCTCGCGTTTCGAAGAGCAAGTCAAAGCTTGCGCAATACGATGTCTAGAGGTTGTGAAGTCTGAGAAGGCTGGCATAAACATTGTCAAGTTTCTCTGTACTTACTGCGCGGCAACACAGTCTCAAGAACAGGAAAGCGAAGAAGAAGATGGCACAAACATTACAAACCAGATCATGGTGGCGCTCTTGCCGTACATGAGCGTCAAAGATAAAATCATCCGTTACAGGGCGACACAGATCGTGTCACAACTTATGGGTATCGTCCAGGAAATCGAAGACGAACTGTATCAAGCCATTCGCCATGAATTGGGCAAGAGAGTACGCGACAAAGTACCTGCCATCCGCCTTGAAGCAGTTTGCGCTCTTGGCAGACTACTAGAGAACGAAATGGATGAGGAAGCTCAAGCTGCGGAAAAAGAGCGAGACGAGGACGAAGAAATGCTGGACGAGGACGAAGAGGCCGAGTCAACAGGACTGCTTGACAAGCTGCTGGATGTGCTGCAGAACGACACCAGTGCCGAGGTACGAAGGGCATTGCTACTGAATCTGCCCATCGAACCAAAGACCTTGCCCTATCTTCTGGAACGCGCACGAGACAAAGACGCTGGTGTGAGGAGGTCGCTATATGCTAAGCTGGTCCCAAACTTGGGTGACTTTAGGCACTTGAGCTTGAGCATGCGAGAGAAGCTACTCAGGTGGGGTTTACGCGATCGAGACGAGCGGGTCAGGAAGGCAGCAGCAAGGATGTTCGCCACCAAATGGATTGAACAGATCGCTAAGACGTTGCAGCAAACGGACGCTGGCCAAGAGGAAGTCCTACCAAGAAAGAAAAAGGCGGAATTATATGAGCCAGACACGGCTGCTATAGTCGAGCTGCTGGAGCGGATAGACATTCTCAATGCCGGGCAGGACGACGGTGTTGGACCAGAGGCTATGAAAGAGTTCTGGTTGTTAAGACCTGACTACTTTAACCTCATGTCTTTCGATGATGCTTTCTGGCTCGACCTCAGTGCCGAATCGGCGTTCATGGCGAGATCATTCTACGACTACTGCTCGCGAAACGCTGACGCACAGAGGAAAGCTGAAGAAGATCAAAAGTTCCCAGAAGTGACAAGGTTTGGCTTCCATCTTCAGAGAGAATTGAACCGAGCCTTAGAATTGCGAGGCAGCTCAGAAGAAGAGGTCGAGGAAGAGACCATAGCTGAGCAAGAATTCATTGCAGAACAGCTGCTCCATATCGCGCACACTCTCGACTATACCGACGAGGTCGGCCGGAGGAAAATGCATAGCCTGCTAGGGTCAATGCTCTCAATGGCTGACCTGCCCGAGGAGATCACCAGGCTGGCCATCGAAACACTCCGCCTAACGTGCACATCCGATCTGGCAGGCGAGAAACAATTCATCTCCGTCGTGCAAGAAGCCATAGCAGACGTCCACGATTCCCTTAGCGGCAACGAAGACGAAGATAACGGCACCAATCGAGAACAATCGCCAGCAGACGATGAATCTTTTGTCTCAGCACACTCCGAACTGTCAGCTCGAAGCGACGCAGCAGCCCGACAAAACCCCTCGAAACTCGACAAGAAGCTAGCCAAAATGGCACCCGAGGAGCAAGAAGAGTACCAGCTAAGGACGCTGTTAGTACAGCTCAAATGTCTCAACATAGCGCACACCATGCTCCAGAACATAACATCCGACTTTTCGACCAACGTCAGTCTCGACACCATGCTCAACACGCTCATCATACCAGCCATCCAATCTCGAGAGATTCCTCTCCGCGAACGCGCCCTCGAGTGCCTCGGTCTCGCATGCCTGTTGTCGCCCAAACTGGCCCACGACAACCACAAAATGTTCGTGTACTGCATGAAGAGGGGTCACGAAGAGCTCAGGATGCAGTGTCTCAAGATCCTCTGCGACTGTGCAGTCACGCACAACAAGGACGAGGGCCTGGACCTGAAGCCCTTTGTAGAAGCATTCGGGTACAGCGCTGAGGTCCAGCTGTGCGCGACCACATGTATAGCGAAATTGATGATGTGTGGGTTTTACAAGCCTGCTCTCAAGCCGGCGGAAGGCGACGAGGATGAGGAACTCGATGAAACCGTGGAGATTTTCGAGAATGCTATGGAAGAAGCTATGCAGTGTGGCACCAAAGGTTGCGAGCTGCTGGCTAAGGTCAAGGCTGCGCTGGTCGCGGATGCGCAGGGAAAGGGCCAGGTGGAGGGCTAAAGACGGCAGAGTTGAGCTCAGCTGCTTTTGAAGGTCTGTCACATGAATTGTATGAGTTATGCAGCTTTTGGCGTAAAGGGTTTGGTGTTGATGGATTGGTGTTTTGTAATAGCGAGCAGGTCTGGGCTGTGGACATTCTGCTTCTGAATATATTACTACTGTCTACCACAAAACCTCAAGATCACAGACCCACCCTACAAGATCCCCTGTTTCTGCAGATCCAGGTAGATCCTTTCGGGCATAACGTTACCCTCGCCATCCTCCATCTGCACCACCGAATCATCCTGTACATCTTTATCCCTCTTCTCCTTCTTCAACTTCTCCCACAAGTTCAATGCATCCTGAATCCCCGTAATCTCCCTGAACAGACTCAGCCCGCCCATGGCCGCAGACCCCGTGATGCCCAGACACTTCAGCCCGTAGATATGTCTCTGCTCCGAGAAGTGCTTGTCGAACGCCCGTCGGCCCATGTACACGAAATTCCCGCATATTTCACACGTGAACTCCACGCCCAGGCCATGCAGCTTGTACAGCCAGTAGGGTATCGGCTTGCCGTCCCATGCCAGCGGCAGCTTCAGCGGGTTGTAGATGCGTTCCGAGGTGTCTGACTTGGCGTCTTCGTCGTCGGAGTCGTCGCCACGGTTGTTCGCTGCGGCTACCGCTGCGTTGTCTTCTGCGAAGAGGGTGTCGAGTTCGGCTTGTCGTTCTCTCTCGGTCATGCCTTGTTTGCGTTCGACGTTGACGCGGGTGTTGCTGCGCTCGTTGGACAGGAGATCTGTGAGAGCTCGGATGCGGTGTTCATGCGAGGCGATGAGGCGTTCTTTTAGGTTGCCGCTTGCAGATGTAGGCGCAGATGCTGGTGCTGGAGCGCTACCGTTCGTGGTTGCACCTGCCGCTGCTCTGGCTTCGGCGTTGCGCTTGTGTTTCTTCCCCGGCAGGTGGGCGTTGTAGACGTTCTGGTTATTGAACTCTTTGTCGCAGTCTGCGCACCACACGCCTTCGCCTGTGCCTTCTGTCTGCGGGCCAGATGTGCTTGCTATTCCGTTCTGTGCAGTCTCTTTCGTCCAGCCAGGGATTTTGCCTGCTTCCCAATCCGTGTCGAAGTCGCGGTCTATCTTTTGGAAGAGCTTTGGCAAATCGTCGAGCGGCCTTGTTCTTCGGACAAATCCTTCTAGGTAGCTTGCTAAGTCTCCAACATATTTCAGGTATCGATCGTTGACTTTGTTCTGCCTCTTTATCGGCATCCGCGGCGGCTCGAAAGCGTCAAAGTTGTCCAGATACTGCAAGTATGATAGCCTCTTTACGTTCGGCAGATTCAGGTAGTCCTCATGTGGTGCCACGAGATCGAGAAAGCGGCCATTTGACTCTTCACCAGTGAACATGTTGTCTGTCTCGGAGACAATGACTTCCCCCTCGTCAGGCTTCCGTCGCTTGTAGGCGCGCTCAAGGTTCTCGACTGGTTCGTTAGGATATCGTCTGTGGAAATCCTTGATTTGCTCGTACTGCTTGTAGAAGTCTTCGAAGGGGTCGCCCGCAGACAGCGACTGCCTTTCCTTTGCTAATCCGCCATCCCTGTCGCGGTATACATCTAGCAGTCTCTTGGACTGTTCTTGAATTCTCGTTAGGAAGCCATCGATCTGGTGATCTCTGTTTAATCGGTCTTTGATATTTCGTGGTTCTTCGCCCACTCGTTCTGTGATCGCTTGTTCGAGGCGCTCAAGGTCTTCGTGAATGAAGCGCTGATCCTCGAGGAGCATGTTGACAGATTCTATGTTTTATGCGACAGCCAGTACGAAACGGCCAGCAAGTCGTATTTCCTGTCTCGGTTCAAGTCTCAAGTAAAATGGATCAGCACTAATTGACGTTACGGAGTACTGTTAGCACGCGAAACGAAAGAGTTGAGCTGGAAAGTACAAAGAGACTGAATTAGCAGGTTAGGCGAACCTTGAACAGTTAAGTCCTTCAACCGCCGTTCGCTTAGAAAGTCTTTGCCTTTGCTCCCAGTGAAAATACACGCTTTGTTGGTTGATATGCCTAGGGCCATTGTCCCACACGTAAGGATTCTAATCCCTCAATCAAACATTGTCTCAATTCCATCCACCAAGGCAGCAAGGCTGTTACCAATATCTCTACCTCCATGTATCATTCACCACTGCACTAGTCTCGCAAGTCTCGGGCACAGTGTAACTCCGATTTGGATCACTTTCCCAGGTGATCTGTCCGTCATCCCCAACTCGGTAGTACTTGTATTCGAAGCTCGCCCCTACTGCGAAGGTCAAATCTACGTACCACAGGTTCTTGTCGTTTGAGTACTTGTCAGCCGAAAGTGCAATGCGGCTGCCGCTGTCCGTGTCCCAATCTCCGAGCTGTGAGACTGAACCAGTGATGAAAATACTCTCGCCGTAGAGTGTTGTTGCAATCTCATTGAACGTGACTGCGACAGCCGTGGTTGTTGGACAAGATGTGCTAGACGTGGTTGTGGTGCCAGCTCGCGTTGTGGTCACTGTTGTGGCTGATGTGCCAGTCGGGAATGAGGTTGCTGTGACGGAGCTGTAAGTACCGGTCGCTGAAGATGCAAGGCATTGAGATGGCAACTCGTTAGCTCCGGCTGTGAGCCACGATGCTGGTACCTTGCCGTTGCGTCGGTCATTGGCTGTGAGCAGAGCCGCGTAAGACCAAGTCAAATCTTCAGCGCTAAGTGGGCTACCGTCCACTTTTGAATACTGTTCTGCAAGCGCGCCACCGGAGGGAGTAAACTTCTGCACGATTGACATGAAACCGTCTGCATATGTCTTGACGGCAGTCGTGAGAGACGTGAATGTGGCGGAGTCCGATGTGTATGTGCCAGAGTTTGTGCCAGGTAGTAAGTCTTGAAAGAATGCCGCGCTTACGCTATCCACGGTGATGCTGCCAACTTTTCCCCATTGGTAGAGTGCATCGTACAATTGCTCAGCTGCGGCAGTTGTCGCTAAATACCATGGATTGCCGTTCTGGTAGACATCTTCGCTATACCGGCCAACTGCGACGGCCTGTCCTTGTGCGACACCACTGTTGATGCCATAGATTGGTCGGAAGGAGTCTGTGACTTCCTTGTGATTTGCAAGAGCACGAGAGGAACATGGTTGAAAAGTTCGACCGTCGCAGGTCGCAGCCGGGTCGAAGTTGTGAATCGACGTCAAGATCGAGTTAACATCCTTGCCGGTTCGTCCGTCGTTAGTATTGATGTTCGCACTGATATATTCACCCGTCCAGAATGATTGTAGGAAGCACAAGACTTGTGGCGCCTGCGAATCGCAGTAGGGGCATGACTGGCCTATCGAAGCAGCAAGTGCACTCCCTTCAACTAGAGCTCGATGTGAGGCGGCAATGGTAAAGAAAGAGCTGCCATCAATTTCCTCCCAGAGGTCAAACCCGGTCTGGTTCCAGTACTGTGCAGTGTAAGACAGATCGTTCCGGATGATTGGCCAGACGAGATTGAGCACAGTCGAAATTTGTCCGGCAGAAACCAGATACTTAGCGTAAGCAATCATGGCAGTGGCTCGAAGGGGCGGTCCATCACGTTGAGGACGGCCCCAGTTTCCGGTGAAGGCAGTCTCGTCCACATTGAATTTCGGTTCGCCGAGTCCTTGACCATCATTGAGGGTACCTGATGGGTTGTCGAGACCTTGTATGACTGCCTGAGCTCCAACGTAGTCTGTGATGTGCGTCTCAAGCGCGGCATCACCAGTAAGGAACTCGTCCACTAGCAGTTTGAAGACGAGGGCAGCATCTCGGGTCCACGTATAAAAGTCTATAGGGTGTGAGTTGATGTGATAGTGAAGTGGAGAAGATACCAACATGGGGGATCGTTCCGGCTTGGACTGGCAATGACGATGCCGGCTTTTGCTCCCACAGCCTCAGCCCCCCCGACACCGATGTTGTCGAGAACGCCTTGTAGGGCTCTAGGACTTTCAGTGGTAAGCCATGCATCAAGGGAACTGCTCGCTTGACGTTTGCCCTGTACTGGTGAACCCACTATCGACGTCAAGGTGGTGGCGAGGACCAGCAGCTTCTTTAGACCCAACATCGTCGGAAGAATTGTTGTGGTTATATTCTAGGATATTCAAATGTCAGCTTAGGTTCCACGGTGACAGACTTTATGCACTCTCGTACTCGGCGTCCACTTGGAGCTCGCTCGTGACTGGTCTCGATGAGGCAGCTTCTTGGGCAGTGCTTGCCACGTGTCAGGTTGAAATATGTGGTTTAGCAGGAGTGTGGTGTCTCTCGAGTATGTGCAGAAGAGTTTATTTCGCAGCCGGGGTAAGCGAGAACCTACATGTGATGCCGTCCAGCCTTCGGTCAGATACGAAGCCACCGAGGAGCTGGAGTAAGATGACCTTCATGGTATTTAGCATGCATACCAAGGTTCAACGTGCAGCAAATTTGGTAGGTACGCATTAGGAAGGTATGAATGGCATGTGCGGGTTCAGTTGCTGTGGGAGAGGCACTATTCGTAATCAGGTTCGCCGGCAGATAGTCCTTTGGAGCAAGAGCCCGCGCTGTATCTTTCGACTGCCTTGAAGGAAAGCAGGGCCATAGATGCTAGCAAGATCGAAAACGTTCGGTACCCGCATGATGTCCTTGCTCAGATTTGCGTGGCTGTTTGTGACGTGTATACGCTGGCATGAGGCTTGAAGCTTTTGGCTGAAAGCATTTGTGAATCAACAGAAGCGTGATAAGATGCTCATCAATGCTTCTCAAGTAGGCGAATCATGTTGCACAGTGCTGTACTCTTCGGAGGCAGCAAATTTTGACCTTACCAGGTACGAAGAAGAGGCTCCATTTTGACTGTCTCACAGACTCAGAAGATCTCGTAGATTGGGCGGCGTGCTGATTACTTCATCTTGAAGGTCGCTGACTCTAGGTGAAATAAGCTTCATGTGCTCGAGAATGAAGGAGGTCCAATCATACTGGATTTCGAATTCCTTCACTTGAATCGTGGAGCTGCTAGCGCGTTGCGGGATAGTCTCCACTGATCGGTCGGGACACTCCTCCTAAACAATTTGTTCTAGTTCCAGGAGATCAAGGTGCGTACAACGAGAAGATCGCCATGAACGTTCATCCTCATTACGGGTGAACCGGCGAGGCATCAAAGCACTCTCTGCTTTCCGCATGACTCGCAGTGAAGGCTCGGCCACACAGCGCAAGCAGCAACAGGTCGACTACGGGCAATACCGGTATACTGAGCAGCTCGATGTAGCAATACTTGCAAATAGGTCAAACGATCCCGCACCAGAGCTCGAGTCATGGCATCGACCGGTTGACAGACAATTCCTTGCTGCGTAGGTTGAGAAGTATCTCTTTCTTGTTTCAAGCGCTCTCAGATGCAACGCTTACAAATGGAGAATCTACTGTTGCACGGCTGTCTCATCCACACTCATGGTTAGCTCGTTGTAAGTCGTTCGAGCACTACAACTGCCATGCACAACGTTTCTGACTAGGTCTCTCTACTTTGCCGTTCGAAAGCTTTGTACTAGCAATAACACGACACAATGCACCTCGTCAGGTCTGCTAGCTTGGCGCTCGTATCTTCGTATCCTGATCGGCTGAATTACGATTGACGAATGCCCAGCCAAATCACGCCCTTGTTTTGACATGCCTCTAGAAGTGCTTCATCTGCACTCTATTTAACTCACAAGAGAGCAAATAAGGAATGTTGCTTGCGATCTCTCAGGCATAGTTTCAACCTTACTATCGTGAGCCATCTGTAACGGTAACATGGCTCAACAGGTCATACTCCGATGTCATTGTGGTCAACTCACCGAAACAGTCCGACTTCACGACGGGATCCCGCTGGCTGGACCATTTTGTCATTGCAATATTTGCCGTCATGTCACCGGTGCAATGACCTTCAGCGGAGTCAGCATCTCATCGCCCCCAACCGAAATATTCAAGGAGAAGCTGACCGAGTATGCTACTTCTGACAAGATCGTCAGATACTTCTGTGCGTCTTGCGGGTCTCACGTTTGTTACAATGTTGTGAAGGAGGGCAGGTGGTCGGTTTGTCCTGGTGCTATTGACGAGGTGCTAGGCGAGTACAGTGGGAAGCTCGAGAAATACACACGGCACGAATTTGTCGCTGATACGCTTGATGGAGGCCTCACTTGGTGCATGCCAGACATACCAAACTACCTGGAAGACAGCGGTGCTACACCTAGCTCCGATCTTAAAGGAGACCTGCAGAAGCTGCATCCTGCGGGATCTGGCGATGCTGGTCAAGGAACAGTCGAAGCAATATGCTTCTGTGGACAAGTCAGGTTCTCCATCAAGCCTGCAGAAAACGAGTAGGTCCACCTCTGGTTTTCACACCATCTACTGACATATTGCTGCAGCAAGAAGTGGGAAGCCGGCATATGTGCCTGTCGTTCCTGTCGACTCTCTTTGGGCCAGTCTGTTGTAGCATGGGCCTTGAACGTTCCACGCGACAGAGTTGTGTGGCCTGACGGCAGTGTTTTTGACGGCACCCCCCGTCAGTCACTGAAAACCTTTCAGAGTTCTGATGATGTTCAGCGTCATTTCTGCTCGAGCTGTGGAGCTTCTGTATTCTACGCAAGCGCAAAGCAGCCAAAGGAGATGGACGTTGCATTTGGGATTCTGCGTGCGAAGGACGGTAGTCTCGCGAGATCGTTCTTTGCATGGAACGAAACCAAGATCCACCACTTGGAAGACGCTGTTGATAAAGATCTGCTCACACTGGTCAAAAACAACCTTGGAGCTCTGAACAATGCATGATAGATGAGTCGCACCAGATGCCTAGACAGACTTCCAATGTGCCCCGAGTTCAGTAGTGAGATAGACATTGATGTTGTCCTGCTTGCTGAAATCCATACAAATGCTAAGCTTTTTGACGCGTCTGAACTCGCAACGCGTCGCACCGCGCTAAAGCAGGCAGCCCACTACCTACGTAGTCAACACCTAGCAAGCTGTGCCTTATGCAACAGCAATATGCCTCGAGAAATAATCACAATACAGGCAGGCCAATGCGGCAACTCGATAGCATCCCAATTCTGGCAACATCTATGCCTCGAACACGGCATCTCTCGCGACGGAAACCTCGAAGACTTCGCGACCGAGGGCAATGACCGCAAAGATGTCTTCTTTTACCAGAGCGACGATACTAGATACGTGCCGAGAGCGATCTTGGTCGACCTGGAACCACGAGTGCTGAACGGCATACAAGCAGGCCCCTACAAGAACATATACAACCCAGAGAACTTCTTTCTGGGCGAACAAGGGTCAGGCGCGGGAAACAACTGGGCAGCAGGCTACGCAGCAGGAGACAGAGTGCAAGAAGAGATCTTCGACATGATCGATCGCGAGGCCGACGGCAGCGACTCCCTCGAAGGATTCATGCTTCTCCACTCCATCGCAGGCGGCACAGGCTCAGGGCTGGGTTCGTACCTGCTCGAGCGCATGAACGACCGCTTCCCAAAGAAGATAATCCAAACATATTCCGTATTCCCAGACACAGCTACAGGCGGCGATGTGGTCGTGAACCCGTATAACAGTCTGCTCTCCTTACGCCGTCTGACACAGAATGCAGACAGCGTGGTAGTCCTCGACAACGGCGCCCTTACGCGCATCGCGGCCGACCGCCTCCACGTCCAAGAACCGTCCTTCCAGCAAGTCAACCAGCTCGTCAGCACAGTCATGTCCGCCAGCACCACCACCCTCCGCTACCCAGGCTACATGCACAACGACCTCGTCGGTATCATCGCCTCCCTCATCCCCACTCCACGCTGCCACTTCCTCACAACAGCATACACCCCCTTCACAGGCGACAACATCGACCAGGCAAAGACGGTCCGCAAAACCACAGTACTCGAGGTCATGCGTCGGCTGCTACAGCCGAAGAACAGGATGGTCTCAATCACACCCTCAAAGTCCAGCTGCTACATCTCCATCCTGAACATAATACAGGGCGAGGCAGACCCCACAGACGTGCACAAGTCACTTCTGAGAATACGGGAACGGCGAATGGCAACGTTTATACCATGGGGTCCGGCCTCGATACAAGTAGCTCTGACGAAAAAGAGTCCGTACTTGCAGAACACGCATCGTGTATCTGGGCTGATGTTGGCGAATCATACGAGTGTCGCTACGCTGTTTAGGAGGATAGTGGTTCAGTACGAGAAGATGCGCAAGCGCAATGCGTACTTGGAGCAATATAAGAAGGAAGCGCCCTTTTCCGATGGATTAGGCGAGTTCGATGAAGCGAAGGAGGTGGTCAGTGGCTTGATTTCCGAGTATGAGGCGGCGGAGAGGGACGACTATCTGGATCCTGCTGGTGGAACAGGTGGTTAAAGAGCATAGGCCAGGCTGAGTGAGGCCTTCCCCCAGGCTACAGGTCATGAATTATGATTGAATGATCAACAGCACAGGTTCGCACGGATCATGTCCTCGTGAAGCTGTAGAGCTACTCCAGATACCAATGGGTAATTCGCTCCCCTGCAGCACGATTTGACCTCCTCTTGCTCGCCAATTGCACCCGAGCGGTGTGTTTCTGCTCCGCCGCAGCGGCTCAACTATGCAATCAGTCGAATTGGTAGTCTGAAGCAACCCGACGTGTCTCTTCCCGCTCCTTATTCAACCGTACCGCCTCCATGAGCTCTGTGAACGTCAGCCTTTGCCTCAGCTTCCGCTCTTTTGCTGTTTCCTTTGGTGTCGACATCACCATTTCGAGACCATGCATTTGCCTCTGTGTCAGGCCCCTGCCGGCGACGTTGATACAAGTGACTTTAACGCTGCTAATTCCTCGAACATAATCGTCGAAGAAGTTCAACAGATGGCCGCGCCATTTGTATAAGCTATATCGGTCTTCAACGAACGTCATTTCATACTCTGGGGTGTGCCTTCCATCGCCATAATGCACAGCGATGTTCTTCCAGCCATCGAGCACTATAGCGAGTCTGCTAAGCTGGTGGTGTGGTTGGATGTGCTTTGCGAAAACACCGTACCACTTCTCTTCTGTGCACATGTCCTCAAACACGCATGGATCGATGTTGGCTCGTGCAGTCCTGACATGGTGGAACATGTGACCGACTGCTCGCGATTTGTGCCAATCTGTGCCGATATGTAGTGTTAGATCTTTGACAAGGGAGGTAGTCTGAAGACCGATGCGCTGTAGCCACTAACTACACGCGTCGGGATCATTGAAGAAGAAATTCTTTCTGCCGTAGAAGAGGCGGCTGCCAACTTGATGGAAAACTCTGCTTGTTCTGAAGACAGAAAGGTCGATATTTTCGTTTTGAATTACACCGCCGTCACTGTTCGGGTCTGAGCGTATGCCGTAGCGCAGCATACCTCTCATGTACAAGGGCCTGATCTCTCGAGTATCTTGGGCAGGCAGGACAAAATCAAGAATGAGCATAAAGAGTTCAAGACTGAGAGACTCTATAGGCCCACCATCGGCCGAGATAGACAGAGGGGTATGAGCGAAGGAACTGTCGGGCTGAGCCGATAGGATGGACGCCTCGTGATAGGTCACCGATTGGAAGGCAGACATGGTCGATAGATTTAGCGAAGGTACTTGGGATAGTGTAGCCTCGATTGGATCTGTCGCTGAGGGTGGTGGCGATGGCAGCCGTCTCTGCTGATTGATTCTATCCATCGCTAGCTGCTCCTGTCCGTTCTTTTCTTTCTTGCGCAGTCTTCCCTTCTGGTTCTGAGACAGACGACGCGAGCGGAAAGAGTCCGCAGTAAGTCCTCGTTCCGCAGGAGGAGTGGGCAGCTGTTTCTTAGCCCGAGGCTGTTCTGTAGTACTTTCTTCGTCAAACGCACGAGGTCTTTTCGGTTTTGGTTGCTGGTGCTGGACTCCACCAGCTTTGTGAGGTAATCTGAAAGGCGGCACACAAGGTTTCTTTGCGACTGGTGCAGAGTCAGATGTTTCGTGTTCGGCCTCAAACCCTGTCTTGCGCTCTTCCTGGCGATTTTTCACATCAGTCATGAAAATTCTGACATTGTCTGTAGGCGGCCGGCGACCGTATGTTCTGCGTGGCTGCGACATTGATATTGTGACGATCGAGGGGCCACCTGAGCGACTTTGTAGTTGTGAAGTATGTGCTTTGCGAATAATGTTTGCTTTTGAGTAACGTGCCAAAGGTCTTTCATTTCAGGCCACGATGCTTGACGAATGCTGTATGTACTGCGGAGCCTGCCTCCACGTCCTCTTTCACTCTATCGTCAGCCTCGACAAGTTTGGGCATGAGATCGATGACCTGGTCGACTAGGGCTTGTGGAATGACCACGACTCCTTCTAGAGGGTCGCAGAAGACGATGTCGCCGGGTGATACAGACACGTCTTTGATGCTGATGGTAACGTTGCGGGCATAGACCTTTGCTTCTGCCCCTACCCCAATTGTTGATCTACCTGCAGCCCAGACCTGTTTGTGATATGCATTAGTGAAAGGCGCTTCCAGGTGCAAGCCAGTATGGTCCATGCAAGCAGAAGCGGGTGAATCAAGACAACTAGGAGTGAGAGAAAATGCATGTGTGAATATTGGCCTTGCATTAGAGGGTGAAGTGCCAGTTGCGACACTGAGAAGTCACTCACCGGAAGGCCAGACGACTTCAGTTCAGCAAGATCCCGAACGCGACCGCCAACAACGCACGCCCGAACACCCCGAAATTTCATTCTGCTAGCCATTATCCCTCCGATGGCAGCGCAAATCTGGTGAGGAGGTTGCTCAATCACAAGGACAGTATCTTCTTCAGTTTCGTCTACCCAATGACTTGCTTTTGGACCTGCGTTTCGGTCATCCGGTGATAATGGCTGAATCTGGTCCGACTTGTCAATCAGCTTGAGGGTGCTTGCCCGCGCTACCACCTTGTGCTGGTCCGAGTACGCTGGCAAGAAAGGCGAAGAAGGTGCGTAAGGTACTAATTTATCCTTGTCAGGCAAGTGAGGCAATTACATCGAGACATTGCTCACCAATGTCAGCTAGATGGCCAGCTCTCGTGGGCTTGCCGGCAACTGGCGTTTCAAGTTTGAGCAAAGCATCTGAAACCTGGTCCTGGTCAGCATCGTATTGACTTCCAACTGACTTTCGCTACCAACATCACAAGCTGAGAAGTCCTTGAGACATTTTATCTGTCCTTGCAAGGACCTTGACATAGCGGCCCGAGCTGTGGTGAGCTGACGGAAGCAACACTGAATCGGCTGAGCTACTGGTACTCGTGCGGCCAATCTTGTGACGTTTTGCATAAGGATCAACAAGTCGAGCACTTGTTCAATACCGTGGCGCAACGATGTTTAGACCACGTTCTACACAAGAGTCGTGAACAAGAGCGAGACAGCTTGCTGAAAAGAGCTACTACTACTCCAACACGCGGCGGGGTGGATCTGCGGCCAAGAACCGACAAGCTCGGCTCTCGCTGTCTATACACGTCCAGAGTCAGCGAGTTTCATTACAATTATACATGCAGGAATGGATAGCATCGGAATTGCTCTTGGGTTTCAGGCTTAGGTACGGACACTCGAGCTCCTAGAACGTCGGGAACCGGCAGTAATGCCCATCTGTCGCCCTTCCTGGGATGTTGCGGCAATGATCCATTCAAAGACGCGCTCATTACCAGGTTCCGATCAGCATGGGTAGAGAACCAAGTGCAGACAGTCATGAACGAGGAAGCAAGTATTTCACGCATTACACGCAAGAAGCTTTCCAAGTCAATCTTGCAGCTAGTGTGAGAAGTGCTGAATGTAGGGCAGTGGCTTTATTCATCTAGGTAGCAATTGTGATGTCGAGCTAGTGACTCAGATAAGTCAAGCCGGCGGTAGACGTGAACTTCTTCTGCTTGTAGGCATGACTTTGACCGGAAATTTCCGTACCTCGGTATCCCCCCAGCCCGGCCTAAGCACACAGCGCTTTGCAGACGGCCCTGAGTACAGAGTCGCCCGGTCCATACGCTTCCGGGTACAACGCTGAAAAGGCGATTTAAACAATCCGTGGTTCCATCTGCAATTGGGTTAGAGAGTAGTAGACAGGTATGCTGTACGGTCTGCCTCACCTTCCAAGGGTTGTTCACTGTAGGCTGTTAGCAAGAGTCGGCTGGTCAACCAAGATCCAGCACTCACCTTCAAAGCCCGCGGGTGCCTCGACCCTGTCGGACTGTCCTCGTTTCAGACCCGTCATGCGGTAGTCTCTCTCGAGCACTGCCAATCGTCAGAGCGACTCTTTCTCACATCGCTGCCACATACTTTGTCTGTCCCATTTGTCAAGTCCATGTCGCGGCCGCTTGTAGTTGTTCTCGTAGTAGGTTGCCGCAGACAGTCCAACGCCCTAAGCGAGTTAGCAGGGTTGCCAGAAATGCAAGTGCATACGTACTGTCACGCCGAAAAGACCCAACATCAGGGCATACGGCAGCAGCGTCTCGAAAGGGACACCCATCTTGCCGGTACTGAGCAGAATGTATGCTTTCTGTCGAGACAGAGCTCAGCTTGGGAGGTCGACGGTTGGACGTGAACTGCGGTGCCGCACACGTGATTAGTGACTGCCCGATTAGGACCAATGCGCTCGATCTCCAGTCGACAACAGCAGAGAGTCAACGGTCATAACTGGATGTACCACTGCCACTATTATCGATACTTGACGTGTCTTACGCGCCCATCTCACAACTACGCCTGCGACAACTACAAGATCCAGATTTCGTCGAGTTGAGGTCGAGTACCACCGTCCGAGAACCCCTCTCCACATCTCCCTCAGCCGCAGACTACGTAGCAGACCCTTGGAGCAAGGATGAGACCCAGATAACCCTAGGGGATGGAAGAAAGGATATAGAGTGAGAACAGTATTGTTGCCATGAGACAGGGCCCAATACATCGCCGAAAATGCCGGCCTTGACGGACGAGGAAATGGCCTTGTGTCTCGACCCTGCACTTACGGCACCGAAACGCGCCAATGAAGAGGACGAGGAAGCGTTGCGATCCCAGCTCGTGGCAAACCTACAGCAGAATACGTTCGCATATGCGGCGAACGAGCTTCTAGCGAACGAGGGCGACACCTCCGCGCAAGCAGTCCAATATACGCACACCAAAGATGAATCGAAGGCGCAAGAACAGGAAAACGAACCCACAGAGGCACAGACATCAACCGGACAGTCACACACTTTTGATGGCCAAACCCTTGACACGCAGGCTCGTGACATGGAAGCGGAGAAAAATGATGCACCACAAGCGAATCCAAAGGACGCAGCACAGACCGATGATACGGATCCAGGTCGACTCGACCCGATGGACAACACGGGGATCGAGGTAAAGGAACAGGACGACGACGATTTCGAGGATGCGATTTCGAATCTAGAGACTATAGAAGTTGACGAGACAACCAGCGGGACTACCCAAACGACGAGTGACGCTGGACCTAAACAAGCTAGTGATGCTGGTGGCTCTAGTGAAGTCGAAGATGCATCTGAGGACGACTTCGACATGTGTTTGTTCTGCGACCAGAAAGAGCCGCCAGAGGAGAAAGGAACAACAGAAGAGCTGATGTGCACTGTTTGCAGGAGACCTGCTCACCGAACCTGCGCCGGCGCAGCAGATTGTCTCGACGAAGATCTTCAATTCTGGAGGTGTCCGAGTTGCGCACAGAACCGAGCCTCTGAATCACCCAAAGAGACCGCCAATAAGCCCCGACCTTCTGCCCCCCGTCTGGTTAGGGACCTGCTTCCGGTGTCGCGAGGCATGCAAAAACCGGGTGCACATTCCATCTTCGCTCAGCCATTGATACAGGACGACGAAGGTGGACGTGCTCTGCGTCGAAAAAGAAGATCGCCCTCCGTCGATCGCGATCCCAGCATGAACAAGCGAAGAAAGACAATGGAAAAGACACCGAAGCCAGAGAAGATTGAAGCGGATCCCATATCTCACAGCACGAGAAGGTCAAGTCAGAAGCTTGCCTCAGGGTTGCCGCCGGTACCAACCGCTCGCATTCTGCAACATCGGCCTTTTCACAAACCACCTCCACACAAATTCATACTCGCCTTTAGGTTGGACCAAAGTAAGATCGGAGCGATACTGTCAGAACCCCCAAAACCGAGCAGAAGGAGATATGTCAGAAAGAAACAGAAGATCGTCGCACCACCAACATACCAGCCTCCAGTGCCCAAGTTCCCTGCTCTTCCGACTCATCATCTTCTTTTTCATTCCATGTTCGGCGATCGGGAGAATGACACTAACGCAAAACCGTATGGAGGCATCCTGTCAGAAGCGGAAGCCGAAACATCGAGGTCTCTGCCACAAATGCATGATCGTGAAATCTTTGAGATTGCGCGGAAGGAAGCCGAAGAGGAAAGGAAAAAGACCTCAGAGCTAGCGGAGGCCCAGATCAATGGCTTGAATGGCGAAGGTGCAAATGCAACAAAATCGAAGCGAACGGTTTCTGGACCACCTAGTAAAATCAAGTGCATCCAATTCGGCAAGCATGTTATCGACACGTCGTATGCGGCACCTTATCCAGAAGAGTATTCGCACGAGTCACGGCTATTCATCTGCGAGTTTTGTCTTAAATACCTGCCATCAGAATTCGTGGCCTGGAGACACAAGTTGAAATGCCCAGCCAAGCATCCGCCAGGAGACGAGATCTATCGGGATGGCTCGCTATCCGTGTGGGAAGTAGACGGTAGGAAGAAGACAGAATATTGCCAATGTTTATGTCTAATGGCTAAGCTGTTCCTCGGCTCCAAGACATTATATTACGACGTCGATCCTTTTCTGTTTTATGTCTTGACTGAGTGGGACGATTTTGGATACCACTTTGTTGGCTACTTCAGCAAGGAGAAACGACCGGCCAGTCAAAACAACGTGAGCTGTATCTTAGTCATGCCAATTCACCAGCGCAAAGGATACGCCACGTTTCTGATCGAGTTTTCTTATCTGCTGACTCGCATCGAGGACAAGGAAGGCAGCCCAGAGAAGCCATTGAGTGATATGGGATTAACAGCATATCGATCATACTGGGATCTGACGATATCAAAACATCTTTTGGAGTTGGGCAACAAGCCATTTAGCGTCAAGGACATCATGGCGAGAACAGGCATGACCGCCGACGATGTGGTTCATTCACTTGAGAGGTTGTATGCCTTCGTTAAAGATCCCGTGACCAAGGCATATGCGATACGCTACGACAAGAAACTTTACGAGAACATCGTCGACAAGTACGAGTCAAAGGACTTTCGAAAGATCAAGCCAGAGAGACTGGTATGGACACCATACATCATGGGGCGAAGCGATGCAGCGACCCTCGATGCCCAGCCTATTACGGCAGTGGCACAGAGAGAAGAATTGATCGAGCTAGAGAATGCCGAAGCTCTGGCCGAGCATCAAGCCGATCTCGACAGCATTTCGCCCAAAGCCTCGCAGGCGCCACCTCAGCAACTGGCAGAAAGCGCTATGATAGACCCAGCACTGTTTAAGGAGAACGGCAATATTGCACCTGGCCCGCCTCCTGTTGACGCGATGGACGGCGTTCAGGCTAATGTTGTTGAGACAGAAGCGCTAGGGGTCGCATCCAGCGAAGACCTGGACAAAGGAAAAGGACCCGCTGAGAGCCAGCTGTCAGGCTATGCTCTCGTGCACCAAGTAGAGAAGATCCCAGCCGCTCGGTTTCAAATCGATCCTCCTATACCACCTGCAATGCTTCGACACGCGAAGACAAAAAGAAAGAGCATGACGGGCACGCCAAGAGTTAACGGGCTTCGTCCACCTAATGCCCCTACTCCTCAAGCTGTACGAAGCTCTCCGAGGAAAGCTGGAAGTGTCAATGGGAGTGTTGCAGGTCGTGCCAGTAGCAGAGCCACAACACCCGACAAGAGTAGCACAAACATCCGGAGAAGTGGTAGGAGAAGTGGGCTTGCTAATGAAATCGTTACCGGCGACGACAGCGGTGATGAAGACGAAGATGTGGCGGTCGAAGATGAGGAAGAAGAAGACGAAGACGGGGGAGAAGAGGAGGAGGAGGATGAAGAGGGTAGCGCGGTAGCAAGGGTACCACAGAATCAAGACATGGATGACGAAAACAGCGAGGAAGCATCAGGCATGGACGACGCGATTAGCAATCAGTCTGACGTATTTGAAGGCGAAGAAGAGGAGAGCGACGCTTCGGACGATCCTGACGCTGTAGTCGAAGAAGAGGAGGATGAAGAAGATGACAGCAACGGCGAGGAAGGTGAAGTCGAAGTCGATATCCTTTCTGCTGTGTCCAGTGCAGCTGCTAGTGACGTTGAAAGCACTGAGGATGGCACCGAGGAAGATTAGCAGCCTTCCATCAGAACCCTCTACAGGTGGAGAGCTGCTGAGAAGCTTTAGCGCAGGCGTCCCGGGCGGGATTTCTCTACGGTGTACGATGTTATGTTGTAACCACAGCAAGTCCCCCTTATTGGTATCGGGTCGAGACGGTTGACGTCTATAATGTCAAATTTCGCTCCTTTTCGCTCCTTCTTGAACGCATGGTCTTTGGCCATAATAAGCGGCAGGCCACGGAAACAAGCTGCACCTTCTGTATATTAAGTGATTGGCTCTTCCCATTGTTGCATTGACTCTGTTGGCATACGCATACGTCTGAGCCGAATTGTTTACTACGGTAGTAACGCTCTTCTGCTCCATTCAATACTACGGACCAACTATTCTCCGAGGTGGACCATGAAGACCATAGATTGGACTCAAGCCGAGCATGCTAACGTCGTTGCATGTTGCTCATGAGTGCCACCACGTTTCAGATCTCGGTTGTGTTCATAAACTGCGAACTAGACATTCAAACCTGGTCAAGCAATTTGGCAGACGCAAGATCATGCACGGATCAAGGAGCGGCGCACGTTGTTGTTGAGACACCAAGCAGTTATGCGCTGTTGGTGCCTCGCACAAGTACGTGTAATTGGCAGGGATCTGCTAACGGTGATTCGAATGGGGGCCCTCAACGGGCAAGGGTGTGAGGCAGCGAAACTTTAGATCTAAGCACGATCAGGCATCGTTGTCTCACCCTATGAAGCAGCCACCTGAGACGAGATAATTAGATTGTGTGGGGAGATTCAGTCTGTTTGTACCTTGCAGCCAGATGTCTGGTGGCTGTCTCTATCCCCGTACATATGCAGCAGGCGCATGGCAGTCGATGAAATTAACGGCTTCAACACCTGCAGCTCGGGACGCAGGCCAATGAATTTTCACACTCGTTCTGATGCAGTGTTACCACAAAGTTCTTCCTGCCATGCATCAAGCGGATCATTCGGCAACACGCTGTCCACTGTCGAGCACTCCATATGCACCGCGTGTTGATAAAGAAATTGCAAGCAGAGGCTATGCGCGTTCGCGTCAGTAAACTGAAGAAATGCTTGATCTCTGTACGGCTCGAGTAGCAGATAAACACTCCTTGCTCCGGCGCCAGCACTGTCCAATCCGCTCCGCCCACCGTGGTACGAGCGCCCGTAGACCTCGCCACGAAGGACACCTGTTGTTCACAAGAAGTTTAGCTTGCATGACCCCTGGTAAAGCCAGGCTTCCACTTGTTCCACTTTGCTGCTTGTTCACTTTGACTAAAGTTTTGCGTTTCTGCGTCTTGGAGGTAGTCCCCCTATGTAGGCCAATTTGATTACCGTGGAGGATGCATGCTGTCGCGGGCGGACGGCGATAGCAATCAATATACTTATCCCTACTCAAACGGTTCTGCTGGAGACCTCCAGACTCCTCGCATAGCACGTACGTCCTACGGCAGGGAAACTACGCGGATGGCCCACAATAATTGTCGATATTGGCATGCAATAACATGTCCGAACCCTGACCTACAACACATAGTGACAAAGTGCAGCACTTGTGACGACAGTAATTAGGTTCAGTTTCGTACCTGCACAGAACGCCAGATCCACCGAGGAAGGCACGCTGGTCTTCATGGCAACCACCTTCCCCCACAAGTATCAGGACTTCTCGGATCAACCTCTAGCCGACTATTTCTGGATCGCTGGACTAGATGGTCAGGATCTGCTTGATGCCTACAAAGCTCAGCACGAGGAGCGGGACTCTTTCTTGCCAGGTGAGAACCGATTGAGCAGGGCGGTAGGCGAGACGATACAAGAAGATGCGGCGGCAGAGGAGCGCGCAGCGTCATTCGTCGACTCACCTACAGTGTCAACCAAACATTCCCGTCAAAACTCGTATCAGAGGCTGTCGAGACTGTCTTCAGAAGCACGGTTGTCCATTCAATCATTGGATAGACTGACTCACCAACACAGCGTACGCAGCAATGCTACCATCCGGCGAGTTGTGTCCTCGAGCCGTCAAACCACAGCGCCGTCATCGGCCGGCTTTTCGAATCTCAATGGAGGAGTGCGAGCGTCCGCGCTGCTCAGCGACGCTGATTTCGACAATGTGATGAAGAAGTTTGCCCATGATAGAGATGCTTTCTACCTGGACCTTAATTTCAAAAGTGAAGCCGTCGCGCCCAAACCAAGCAAATCAATCCAACGACCACGCACGCGGACGCAGCGAATCGTGGCGGAAGAACTAGAGGCCGTTCCTCTACCTAACAGGACCCTCGGTAGCGTACGGAGACACATGTCGTTCAAGGATATGAGCAGCACGAAGAGGCAGCCATCGGTAGCCAGAAGACTTTCTACTCGTTCTGCTCGTCGCGTGAGCAGTTACAACTCGGTAATGCCTATGCCGCAGCCTCTTGAAGCTAATCAAGATGAGCATCCACTAAAACGCTCTTTCGAACCAGTCTTGCTCGACAGATATCCGCGGCCCTCGATGGTCGAAGAGCTCAGGCGAAGAGATCCCTTTCCAGACTATGTGCCTATGTTCGCATTTCCCAATGACGTTCACATCATCTCCTCAGACACACGCCCGGCCGCAAAATGGCACGAGTTTTTTCTCACGGCAGCGGATAATTCGAAGACACCCGCTGTTTGCGTGGTTATCTGGATACCGCTCGATCGCAAGACGGCCGACGAATTGGAGAAGAGATGCGAAGAATGGAGGATAGCTCACATGACTGAAGCTGAGAGAGAGTTGGCCGGATCACTGGGAGAGCGGCTTGCAGCCGAAAGAGCCAACTTGTCAAGGCTGTTGGCACAGCTGCCTTCTGCTGGCTCAGGCACTGAGACCCGCGACGAACTTGACGATGAAATCGGCGTTGTCGAAGAAAAGATAGCGCTAATGTCAGACATGCTGAAGCCACTGAGGCACGGTGCAGCCAACAGAATCGAAGGCCTTACAGACGGCGATACGGGGCTGTGGATCCCACGAGCATATGGTCTTATGGGCCGGGACCAATCGATGGGCCCCTTTTGGAAAGAATGGCTAAAAGCTATCATCGTGCCAATGATGGATGGGTCAGTGTTGCGCGTCCCTCCGAGTTCCCCTAGGGTTGGTATGTGGCAGCCACTCGAGCGATATGTGAACACAATCTGCACGGAAGCCTCGCTTCCAATGTCTTCGAGAGTTCAGGTCGAAGTCGGCGTGCGCGAGCTTCGATTATATGCAAAACGGGAAGCACGAAATGAGCTGCCCGGTAGCAGAACCATCGACCTTTACCCACTTTTCAGGTGTCTCACCATCCCGAACATCATTGTCTTGTTCGAATACCTGCTCGCCGAATCACGCATCATTCTGGTCTCGACCTACACATCGCTACTAAAATGCGCCAGTGGTGCGTTGTTGTCGTTACTATGGCCGATCGAGTGGTCCGGTGTTTATATTCCCGTGCTCCCAACTCGCCTGATGGAAGTCCTCGAGGCACCGATACCTTACGTCTGCGGCGTCGTTAGAAAGAACGATAACTTTAACCCGCCACAAGATGATGCAGATTATGTAATGGTTGACCTTGATAAGAACGAAGTGCATGCTACAGCCCATCCTCCACCTCTGCCGAAGCAGCAAAGACGCAAGCTTATGTCCCTGTTGTATCTTGCAGCCCCGCATCAACAGACTCGTGGTGTACCGACTGGTCCGCCGGAATATGCTTACGAAGCCTTTCCGAACAACATGTTTGTCTCAGAGCATCCATCAGTGTTCGCACCCATCATACCTTCAACAGAGCTTGGACGGCTGGCGAGCCTCAGCTCGGCGCAGTTCGGTCGGTCTGCTACGTCGAGTAACACCAGCAGGCCACCTGTCTTCAACGCCTTCGTTCAAGCCACGCCTCTAAGTGCACCTGGGCTCGAGAGACCGCGAACGGATTCCACCGCTCGGAGACCGAGTCAATCTGGAGGTTCCGACCAGAATTCGCCCGTTACAGCGACCTTTCCGCAATTATCGACCACAGCACAATCTCGGAGGGATTCTGGATTTGCACTGCCAACGTCTTTACGAGAGAAGCGATCTGGTCTTTTCGATACTAGGTCGAGATATACCCCATCGGTCTCAAATATGAAGCGCAAGGCAAGTTTGACATTCGTGAAACACAACATTACACCGTCTCAAGCATCAGACATGTCTAGCACGGGTAGCTCAACATACGCGCCATCCACGTATGCGCAATCCACTTTAGCTGCCTCAACTGTCATGCCAGGTGTGCCGTATCAACCAGTCAGAAACACAGAAAATACAAACTGGGTGGAGGGACATTGCATGCAATGGCGTGCTGCACTAAGAGGCACAGTCTGTTCCATATGTAATGAGAAGAGCGATGACGGTCTGTTTAAGTGTACGGACTGTCCGCTATTGGCGCACGGACGCTGTGCATCACAGATATGCCTACCGTGCCCGGCAGCGTTCTATCCCGACCAGATCAGGGTCGCCTTCGCCAGGCTATTCACAAGCATGTTTTCCAACTACCGGAGATTCATGCTTCCTGCCGATGCGGCTCAACGCAAAGCCGGAGTACGCGAGAAACTCAATATCGATGCGTGGATCCAAAGTCTGCCGCCTGATCACTCAGAATATATGAATTTCTTCAAGGGAACACAGGCGTTTGACGGATTTGTACATGAGCGTGAGACAAAGACTGCGTCAACATCAGACTCGATAGCTCTTTTTGATGCGTTGATGGCGGCCAAGAAATCCAGGTCGAGAGGAGTGAGATCAAGCATCGCTGTAACTCTTGGTGGTCGCAACCCATTCGCAGGACGATCGCCAAGTGGTGGTGTCCCCATGGAGTACATTTCGGACAGCTCTTCCCACATCTGGAGGGTAGTTTCAACACCCCATTCCTCGGATAGGGCGGAACTTGGCGCGGGAGAGAAGGGTCGCGAATACCGAAAAGTCGTTAGCAGAACACCGGCAAAGCTCGAAGAAGAGCTTTTCCCTGCCCCTTCCAAACCGAGTCCACCGAAGCTGGCCACGCCTCAGACCAATGGCAAGAAAGGTCTGCGCAACAGGATGAATGGCCTGAACATGAACGCGCCCTAACTCCTCAAAGCCTCCAGATATGCTGTCAACTCAAGCTCTCTTTCGAGAGAACAACGTGCCAGTCGTTAGCTGACCCTTCTCGCCCATTCCACTGCTCCAATCGAGAGCGATCTGGCCAAGAGGGGTCCTACCGTCACGTTTGATGTTTACCTTGAGCTCATCGACACCCTCGGTGTTTTCAGCGTCCTGCTCAACTAGGAACGCAAGTTGTAACACATCTCGAGGATTAAGCAGCGGATTGCCTTCTCTCTGATCACCTGCGGCAATCATATCCAGATTCAGGGACGTGGCTATCAAGGGCGGATATGCCAGCAATCTTGCTTGCTCCAGTACGATGCCACCTTCTGAAACATTCTCGAGCTGTGCTTCGAGCACATATCTTACCAGCGTTGATCGTCCATACGGCCCGAGGCTCTTGTCCGGCACTTCTCGTGATGCTAGCTCTGTTGCTTTCGTCCTTACGCTTAAGCACGGCTGAGCTTGAAACTGGTAAAGCTTCCTAAAGGAGCGAACTCTGCCTCCCAACGCAACATCTTGAGATGTCGTGGATTCGGTATATGTCAGATTTACCACAAGAACATGAGTACCTTCCTCTTTCAGGTCGAATCGGACGATTCGTTGAATCGAGGCACCGGAAGGGAATGTTGCATTAGCGTCGTCTTCACTTTCCTTTTCCGAGGTCGGCAGAGGAATCTGTTGCTGCGAAGGCGTCTGCATTTCAGCTATGAGATGGACGCTAGTGATGCTTTTGTTGGCACTACCCCCGATCAACTCGTTGTTGGCACATAGCGAGCATGAGAAGGTCTCGCCTACATAGGCGGAGCCGAATGCTGGAGGTAAAGATAGGTTGGACGAAAGTAGGAATTCTTGGTCAGATGCAGAATTTTGGATGTTGGCGAGATAGTCGTGAGCAATAGGGTGCTGTTGAGCCAGCGATGGACGGGCGAGTCTGTACAAGAAAGAGATGAGAAATGCGAATGTCTACGAGCTAGTACATAATCTACCTTAGGACTAGTATATCAATCAGCATGCCTCACCGGGTATGAGGACTTCAAGAATGCACACCTTTCAACGATACGCTGTGGGGTTCCCGTGGTAGGTTGCTCGTGTCTGACCTACGTCGTGCCATGACAGCTTATTGACTGTGTCCGAACAGGCTGCATCTATTCTCTTCACAGCACACCGTTCATCTGCTGGCTTTCCGTATGCGAGTCTTGGCCGATAAGTTGACTCCTCTCCTCACCATAAGATGAGGCAGTCGTCGTAAGTGAGGTCGTGCTTCGTCCGCGCACAAGGGAAGGCTCAAACGAGGAAGAAGACTGGTGATGATTCTGCCTTGATTCGATGGTCAGTGCATGCTTTGAAACGCAACCCGTTTTGGTTGTGCCAGAGGGCTGACGAAGCGGGAACGACGCGCTAGTCATTGCACGTGAGAGCACAGCCGTTGCTGGGCAGCGTAATGTACACAAACCATGCGGCAGTTGCACGAGAGCGTTGCCCTTGTGTATACACCGACCTAACAGTGATTACTCGTTCTAACCACGAAACGTTGAGACAACATGCGTATGACAAGAGCTGCGCTGCGCGCGCAATCACAGACAGAAGAGCAACCACAACCTGAACACCAAGATTACATTCAGCAAGAGCAGCGATCGCAGTCACGCTCACGACCGTCCGCTCTCATCCACGAAGACGTAGATGCTGTCGAGTCCAAGGCTCAGATGCTACTCGAGACAGACAGCCACATCATAAATGCTACTCCTGCAAGACTAGCTCTACGCGACATCACAGACGAGAACTACCCCAAGGTTGAATTGGATATCGAGGCTCAACTGGAAACGCCAGTGAAACGGTCGCTGGGAGAGCAAGACCCACAGAAGTCGACGAGAAAAGCAAAAAGCAAGACGAAAAGCTCGACTAAGAAGAAGGCCGATGCATATACTATTGTCGAGATCGCACCAGACCACGTCGACATAACACAAGAGCAGGCACCGGCAGAGCCTGTAGTGCTACTAGATGATTTCACCAGCCACCAGGCAGACGCACAGGAAGCTCAATACTCAGCCGTGGAGACGAACCACATAGATTCAGACGACAAGACGGAAGAGTCAGATCCATTTGTCGAAGACGAGCCATTACTGGAAGCCACGAGTGAATGCTCCTTCTCCAAGACACCCAAGTTCGATCCTGCCGTGCACGTCCCACAAGACGAGGCAAGCACGGCTGAGGACTCATTCGTACACTCAATCACCAGTCGGTCACCTGCGAAAATCAGCGAGCCACCAGCTGAAGAAACTCACCACTCCACAACATTCAGTAGCAACTTACATACGCGAACATCTCTTAGAAGAACATTATCTACCAATTTCGAAGAATCTTTCGAAGCAATGGATTCTCTGGAAGACTCCATCGAGCAGATGACCGCAGACTTACCTCTCCTGACAGCGGTGGGAACGAACTCATTCGACTCACCAATCAAGGTGGCTAGACAATCTCTGAACTTCCAGGCTGGTTCAGTCACGCCCAACAGCTCTGCGGCAAGAACCCCAAAGACGACAGGCTCCAACTTTCGGGCAATTTTGGGAGCCCAGGACAAAGAAAACACTCCTCCAATAGCTAAGACACCTCTGGCAAAGAGCAGAACACCTCTGAAAGCTAAGACTCCCACCACAAAGGAAGTCACTCCTCCGAGAAACATGACATCGGCCGCGAAGCAGCCGACATCAGTCAAGGCTGTTCCAGCATCCGCTCGAAAGCTAAGCACAAACCCAGCGACCAAACCAGTCGTACCGGCAGCCGTGGTCAAGAAGGCCGTTGCCTCTACACAGCCAGGTAAACCGAATCGAAAGTCTGTCATGACCTCTGACACAAAGCCGCAACCCATGGCGAGAAAGTCAATCATGCCATTGCTGAAGAAACCTGCTCCAAAGCAACCTTTGGCGAACACAATAAACACTAAAGCAGAGCCTAAGAAGCCAACAGTGCTGGAGATGAAAAGTCACCAGCCCAGCATGTCGTTCTCCAACTCTCCAGCAAAACGCCAGTCGAGTGTTCACCAGAGACGAATCACTAGCGGTGGTGTCCTCTCTACAAGCAAGCCAGCTTTTGTCCCAGCGAAATCCTCTAAACCACCCACCGTTCCTACATTCGCTCTGCCAGGGGAGGCAGTTGCAGAGAAGCTGAGAGCACAAAAGGAGGCACGAGAAGAGAAGATGAGACAGCCAAAACTCAGCCAAGCTGAGCAGAAAGCAGCCAAGCTGAAAGCAGAGCGAGAAGCACGCGAAGAGCGTGTGCGATTAAACCAGTTGAAAGCAAGGGAGATGGGCATGGAGAAGCACAAGCCCGTCTCTGCCAAACCCCCAAGTTCCAGCACGCTCACTGTTAGTAAAGCTAGGGCTGAAGCTGCTGAGCGAGGTCGCCAAGCCAGCAAGGAGTGGGCCGAGAAGATGATGAAGAAAAAGCAGGCTGACGCACCGGCTGTGCTGAAGGAGAGTGTCACTGCTTCGTAGGACGGCAGTTCGGTCGAACGGTGGATCCAGCGTATTCTAGAGGCTTTCGTCTTGGAGTACTGCACCCATGAAGCAACGCCTCGGCGGCGAGCAGCATTATTGCTCAGGAGTTTTGTTTGAGAAGAGGTTGTTTTCCAGATGTTTTATGATGCATGTTTGACTTTAGCGTAGCTCTCAGCGTACGAGTTCTGGCGCTCTCCGGATTGTCAGCAGGCCAATGATTATTGTCTCTATACCACTCATGAAGTCGAGCTTGACATCACCAAGACCTACAGGGGGTCTTGCTTAGGCAGTGACGTGCACTAGGTAGATTACAACATCAAGCTTTGACATGTGAACTTGAGGGACTAAGCCTAGCTCACCGATGCTGTCCAAGCCAACATTGTAGGCCAGGCTTGAATATCAGCCGACCCTTATCCTTCCGATCGACACCTATGGCTGACTAACACTTATCGTACTTCATCCCAGTCAAGCATCAAACCTCAAAACAGGGTGTGCGCTACGGCCATTAGGATGAGCTCCTTGCCCTCCTCACGTTCTCCGATCGGACTGGGCTGTCCCTTTGTGCTGAGCTGCAATCCCTCCGCTGTACCAAGCCGTGCTTACCTTCCCGGGTCTTTTGAGTTATTGCCTCTTCTTTGGGGAGACACGCTTTCTTCGGCTGGGCTGGCTCACATGTGCTCGGTCTCTCTTTCATTGGGGTTTGCGGCCTAGAGGGCTTTTGTTGGGATCGCAGTCGCTCTAGTCGTTAGGATCAGAGAAATGTCTGGGCGGAGGTATGGCACCTGGCTCGACCGAGGGCGTCGATACATGCCGAGTAGAGAGTTAGCCGTGACTCTGCTTGGAGACAAGGTTTACTTGTGTCGTAGAGGGACGTGTTTATGGGTCTGTGGCCAACCCGTATCGTGATTGTGTCTCAGGCATATCTCCGATTCCGCTCAAGGATCAACAGTGTCGGTTGGTGCCGACGTTGGACGATCATAACTTCGATCTTCCGAGCGGACCCCGAAAGGAGTCTTCAGTTGTCGAGGGTGTGTCTCTCTCTCCAAATAATGTCTCCTACCCATGCCGGCCACTGATCTCCTGTGCTGGCCTCATCCCGTGCCTTTCTCCTCCCCTTGCTCAACGGGGATCCTAACCAACGTGCCCGGCAAGGTCCCCTCTTCGACCGTGGCCCCTTCACCAGTGACCACCTCGGGCAACTGAGACCCAACCATCTGCAGTACACCGAGCACATTGCTCCAGTTCTTGAGCACCTCGCTGACTGCCTCCGTGCCATCCCTCAGCGTAGCCAGTTTCTCTTCTAGGGAGGTCATCTGGGTCGCGAGTTGGGAGGACAGATCGCGCAGCTGGCGCAGGTTTTCGAGTTCTGCTCGCTTTTGGTTGATGCGGGATTGGAGGGTGGAGGACTGCTGGGAACCGTATATTGAGGACGGCCGATGAGACATGGTTGGGACCTCAGTGTGCTGGTTTTGAAGTGAGCAGTCTCTGGCCAGCAAGGTAGTGCGCTGATCAGTGCAACGGGTCTGGCTTACGTCAACAATGCACACCGTGCCTCGCACGCTCTACGTGCCTCCAAGATTCAGCCCACCACGTTCACGAGCACCGCGTCTGAGACCGCTTTACGCGTCGGCAGACCTGCTTCTTTGGCTATTTACACCTAGCTTCATCTAGCATAATGTCAACAGAGCCACTACTCACGACCCACGACAAGCAGACTGCGATCGTGCTTGCTGGCCGCGAAGCTCTCGTACTATTGCTATGTTGATATACAGATCGCGACAACTCATCTATGGCGAGGCTAAACGAGGTGCCAGCGCCTGCACCTGAAACACTGGAAGCTGGTGAGTTTTACGCACGGCAAGCGACGTCGCCGGCTTTGGTCCGATGCTGACTGCGCACAGTGAAGCGAAGGTTCATTCGACAAAACCGCGAAATTGCTAGGATCAATTCAGGCCAGTCAGTTCGTATCCGGAACCTCGAGACGGAAATCTCACGACTTCTCGCCGAGAACATCACGTTACGAGGAGAAGCGATACATGCCAAAGCGGAAACAGAAAACCGAAAGGCGGCGCAGAAGCTCGACAAGGAGGTGTTGCGCATAAAAGAGCAGCTAGAAGAGAAGCTATCCGGGGTCAATGTATTGCTTGGTGAACTCGGTGCTCTTCCTGACAAGTTTTCTAGAAGGTCAAGTCAGCGGCGAAGGAAAGATGGCTTCGTCTCCGACCTAGTCAAGTCAACTGAAGACAGAGAGCCCAGGCACAGGCAAACACTTTGCGAACAAGAAGGTCGTCTACCGGCAATATTAGAGGACAAGCATTATCCTCGAAGGACCCTCGAATCGAGCGAAGTCCAAGCGCTTAAAGACGATGTACCAGACGATGCTACCGAGTCGCCCGAGTTGGGTCCGCCTCCGGTTGCACATTTTGATGAAGCCGAAGCCGTCACTTTCAATGCTAGGAGGTCGCCTAGGAGGACATCCACCGAGCTGATTGACGAGACAGAAAGATCGAGTAGGACCTCGACAGTAGGTGTAGAGAATCGCCGGAAGAGGAGGATTAGTACTCTCCTACATTCGTCAGACCTTGACAGGACAGAGATGCTGGAGACGGAAGACGCGAAAGCTCCAGGAGTTGAACAAGAACCTGTGAAAAAAGCGGTGCCAACGCAACCTCAGTCGATTCTGAAGACTGGCGCAAAACGCAAGCTGGAAGTATCCGAACTTGAGGACACAAGCAGAGTCTCGAAAGAACTGGACGACTTCATATTCCAGCGTAGAGCCGCTGTACCCGCCGCGACTACAAAACCGTCAAGATTCTCAAAGCCAGCACATCGTGAAAACCGAGAGAACACGGACATCGTAGAGGACCGTTCGCCAGAGAGTCTAGAGCAGCCGGCGCGCAGGATCCTGGCCCCTAAAAGCACAAATTCACCTACAAAGAGGAGAACTGGCGCTTCCAATAAGTCGGACGCGGAGAAGAACGAAGACAAGATTGCCAAGCCAGAAAGAAGGGTTGTATCAAGAGTCAGAGCCAGACCCACGATCACAGAGGTATCGCTTCGTCCAGAGCCTACTGCAGAAGACGGAGATGATGATCTCGGCCACGTGCACCACGCGCATATGCCCCCCAAAACGCCAGCTGCAGGCTTAGACAACATCATGTCGCCAGCCTCAACCGAACCTTCGATGAAGCACCAGCCACCGAAGGAGATGGCGTTCACCCACTCTGTGGAAGATGTTCTTAACGGAAGCATCGGGCGAAACTCTCGAAGAGCAAGAGCAGCGGTAAGTTATGCCGAGCCAAATCTGAGAGATAAGATGAGAAGACCTGGGAAGGCATTGGTGAGTGCCGTGGAAGGCATAGCCAAGTCACAAAATGACATCGATGTGTCACAGGCAGGCAGTACTAGCGTCGACGTGAGTCTTGCGAGTGCAAGACAAAGCCAGGAGACGAACGGCAGTGCTAGGAAGGAAGAAGATCCGAAAATAGCAGAAGGGAAGGGGCCGAGCGGCTGGCGGGATGTGGACCACGCTCAAGATGGCAGGAGCGAACCTGCAAGTCCATTGAGAGACAAGGTAGCTCCTGAAGCACACAAAGTTGACCGCAATGAGGACTATTTGCGCAAGGCAGTGTTGAGGTTGTCGGTCAGTGATCCGCCGACTTCGAGTCCCGCTGCAGCCGAGCAAGAGGAAACAACAGTCGACGCCACACGCGTTGACAGACAAACTTCGAGATCGAGGCGGCAGTCGTTCCAGCCATCTACGACGCAACAGTCAGCCATTGAAAGCAACCCAAACTCGTCCACGGTGAGGACTAGACGGCCAAACTCGGTCGCAGAAGTCAGACCTCCAGTCGAAGCGGAGCCAGATCAGAGCAAAACGACAGCACAGATCAAGAGGTCCGCAAGTGTGTCGACTCTACCCAATGTTGACCGGCCAAGTAGCAGAGCAACCTCGAGAGCCAGATTGGCTGCAGCGGTCAATCCTCCGATATCTGATATAGAGGACCAAGGAGGACAAGGGCACCGGGATGGTGCATTGTCGCGTCGACGCAGTACGTTGGTCTGATACTGACCCTCACTGTTGCAGCGTATTTGAGCGTTGAATTCTGGCGTTGTGAACTGATGAAGCGTTCAGAAGAGACCTCTCTCGTAGGCCTAGCGCAACATATAGAATAGCATTTTTTAGAGATCAAGGTGTCCACCGATATTCACTCGACTGCGGTACCAGTTTGTTGCGTGTATGGAAGTCACCCCAGCGGAGGTCTCAATGCAAAGACTGTCTCGTCATTGCAGACACGAGCGGCGGTAAGGACTACCACTTATCGACCGTGACTGCGATGAAGAAGAAGGTTAGGAAGGAAAGACAAGCATCGGTTCATCGAAGCACGTGTCTGCAGCACGCATGTTCCTGAAGAAGCTTAACACTCTTGTCGAGGGAAGTGAATAAATCTAGAACGCCCATGCGAACTTAGTTTACCAGTCAGTCACTCTACCAAAGCAACGAGTCATCTGTCAGATATCTCCATTGCAAGGGCATACAATACACCCTTGACTACAGTGTTTGCATAATGAGCATGCGCTGAGGTCCAGTCTTGTTGAATAAAGTGCAATATGTATGAAGGCTTTTGTCAGGGGGTTGATTCTTCTTTCTACGACGGGAAGTCTGTACAGCTAAACGCAGTTTCCAACCCCATTAGCCAAACACCTCCGCAAGATCATGATAGCCTGTAATCGAATCTATTTAACCAATGCGCTCCCATCCTTCCAGGCTGCGAAATAGCAAAAATGCAATTCTATGACTAGAACTTTGCTGACAGTGACAAAAAAACACTTGTCCAGACAGCTTTTATTCGGAACCCTTCCCTGTTGATCACCAGCAGGCTCGCTGCTGTTTACATGCAGGCGCCTCCATCGATGCCAATGACCTTGCCGTTGATCCATTCACCGTCCTGGGAGGCCAAGAAGCAAGTGACACGGGCAACATCCATTGGCTGTCCGACTCTGTTCATTGGCGACCAAGTCGCGGCGAACTCGTCGACCTGATCGTCGCTCAAGTTCTTGCCGTTGGGGATGTATTCTCTGCAGACGGCGTGGTACATGTCGGTCTTGATGCCACCGGGGGCAACAGCGTTGACTGTGATCTTCTTGTCACCTGCATCGATAGCCATGCATCGCACGAAAGTCTCAATCGTGCCTTTTGAGCCGGAGTAGACAGTGTGCATTGGGACACCCTTGGCTTGACCAGTGATAGAGCCCATGAGGATAATTCGGCCGTATGGCTCGAGGTTCTTGTATGCTTCTCTTGCGACGAAGAACTGACCCCTTGTGTTGATGGCGAAGACTCGGTCGTACTCCTCCTCTGTAACATCCTTCAAGTGGCCGAATGAGACGACACCGGAGTTCGAGACAACGATGTTGAGCTTGCCGAAGTGCTTCTTGGCCTGGGCGAACATGTCTATTGTCTCTTGAACGTTGGCGACGTTGGCCTTGATGGCGATAGAGTCTCGGCCCATCTTCTTGATCTCCTGAACGAGCTCATCGGCGGCTTTTGAGGAGTTGGCGTAGTTGACGACGACGTCAGCGCCTCTTCGAGCGAGTTCGAGGGCGGTCTCACGGCCCATGCCACGGCCTGTTGGAAAACAATGTCAGCTGCTGTTTCACAATTCGTCTGCTTTCCACCAGGAGGTGGTTGGCCTTTTGATTTTCGTGTGCCATTTTATGTTGTCCGAACGTACCTGAGCCAGTGACGAGAGCGACCTTGCCGGTCAGGAGATAGCTCTGGTGAGGAGCGAGTGCGCCTGGAGCACCGTTCATTTTGGCGGATGTTCTGGTGGTTGCTGAGGGTTTCAAAGGGTGGCGGCGTCAATACTCAAACGGAAGATGTGATCTGGTGAGTGGAAGTTGCGAAGGCAAGTATGCTGTTTTGTGAGAAGGGCTTTTAATGCTCAGGAGAAAAGTTGAAACGATCTAGCACGGCACGGTGATATTTTTCTATTTCTGTCGGACTGTTGCTTTCTAAACACCGTCACGCTCACACCGCCGCGGCGACCAAGTCTCACTTTTTCGTGTTTATGGTGGGGGCTTGAGTGCGTGCCGTAAACTCAAAGAGGATCGACTTGCATAGGAACTCTTAGCATCAGCACGATGATTCGCGGGCTGCGACACATCAGACATAGCTTGACCATTATTGGAGCCAAGCATGGTTGAGTCCGGCCCTGGCGTCGATATGCCCCTGGCTGCGGCTGTAGGCATTTTTGATGTCGAGCCTCAAATGACTTAACGCTAAATCACCGCCTTATCGATAGTTACTATGACCCTGGCGGGGCTGGCAATTAGCAGATTCCCCCAATCTTGGGAGTGATCGAAGGTGCAGTGAAGCGATTTCGTGCTTTTACAGGAGAACAGTGAACATCAGCTGGCTGGACCGTGGAATAATCGATTCTCGCGCTTGAAGCACTTTCGGAACATGTTGATTCATGTGTTCGTTCGTCCCGGCCACCGGCAATCGTGAGCAGTATTTTTAGTGCGCCCGACCGGAGCGTCTAGCAACACTAGCGCCGGGCACGTAATATGTGACTGCCATACTTATGGCCCAACTGCACTATGAAGTAATCTCCAGAGATTATCGGTCGTGCGAGGCTTGCGCTGATGACGATCTGAAAAAGGCGCCGGGAGAACATCGTACCAAGGCTCTTGGTACATCGCGCGTCTGAACAACCAGGTGCGCGACAAGGACGATTTTCAACCATGCACAGATATTTGGCTCAGGTATGAACTTACGTGCGGATTGTTCTAGCAGCCAGATAGGTCAAGCCGATCAGGACTCAAGGCGGAAAGCCAAACTGAGTGCCAGGAGATTCCTAGGCACATATCCATGCAAGCCACGAGGTTTGTACCTGCAGCAGTGCTTCACACGACCACGCTTTGGCCAAGCTTTTGGTACCATCGCTCGCACCGTTGGCAGAAACACATGTCACGCGAGCAGGTGTAGCGCCTCTGTCAGACATACGATCGGCGTGTGAGAGCCGTCAGTGCTGTCATTGTTCGACGACATCACAACACATCCGTAGCAGCAGCCACGCTTCGTAATGGCCGCCGCTTTGCGTCCCGGTTGGCCTTCTCTTGCCCTTTGGGGCAGCTTTTCAAGCCAGGCAAGAGGTCTGTGGTCCAGGCCTATGTAAGCAAACACTGTGCTCTGGTATCATCTCTCGATCAGTCATCTCAATCATCTTCGGGAACAGGTCTATAAATGGAATCCGACGTGGGAGCTGCCGTAAGTCATTGTGGAGGTCACTGAAATTCTCCGCGCTCTGCGCGAAGCTTGTCGTAGCGGAGGACTGCACCCAAAAGTGTTTGTGCCCCTAGCGCGCTGCATCAAGTTAACATGTGGCTGGGGATATTGTGTGGTGTGCGGTAGTGACTTACCAGTCCTGGGGGCTACAATATTCTCGAGGATTATGGCTTACACCATCCTTGGTGACGGTGAAGATCATGGAGGTCGGACAGCGCTGGTTCGTATAGACAGAGTCGTGTCCTTGCAGGCGTTAGCTCACGGGACAGATGTTATGGCCTTGTCAGGAAGGCTTCAATCGTTTTACGCAAGGACTTACCTGCACCACTAATCATATGCTTCCATAAGTCTCCGTCGGTGGATGTCTTTTCCAGTTCCTCGCATACCTCAATGGCACTGTCTTTTACGGCAGCAACGCAATCTTCGTGGAAAATGACCGCTGGACTATCGACGAGCTGTTTCCACTCGAGAGTGCAGCCTTTTTCGCTGTCATTTTCGGCGATGTCCTGGAATTGGTTTCGGCAATACTTCTCGATCTTGGCAAGTTGCTCGTCTGACGTGTGCCGTATATCCAGCGTAAAAGTGACTGTATGTGCCATTGTATTAATTGAGCCTGGAGCCATATTCAGAATACCAGTAGTCGCAAGGCCGTCCATCTCTTTCGCGATTTTATTCGCTCTCACAATGAGTTTGGCGGCACACAGCATGGAGTCCATACGTGCATTCATTGGGGTTGTTCCGGCATGAGTGTCGCGGCCCTTGACTGTTATCTCAAACCATTTGAACGCCTGAACGCCCTTCACCACCCCTATCTTCCTTTTCTCCATTTCCAGGATTGGGCCCTGCTCAATGTGCAGCTCAAAATGTGCAGCGAATGGAAAGTCCTTGTACGAGGCCCTTTGATCACCGAGATAGCCAATTCTCTCCAGCTCTTGCTTCATTGTGTGCTTCGCGCCATCCTTGTCTGCGCTCACTTCACAAAGGTTCCAGGCAGTATCGAGTGGTACTGCTTCAGCCCATACACCGGATGACACAGCCATCATTGGAAATCTGCAGACGGTCAATACAGCACGAGATCATTAGATAATTCCCCCACCTGGCGCCTTCTTCGTTTGTCCAATTGACAACACCTACACTACCTTCTGTCTGGACTTGATGTTCATGCAGAACTCTGAGTGCTTCCAGACCAGCGTTAATACCTAGTATGCCGTCGTATCTACCGCCAGTAGGCTGAGTGTCCAGATGACTTCCCATCATCACTGGAGGAGCGGTGCGATTCTTGCCGGGTCGTACAGCAAATTGGTTGCCCATCTGATCGACCGAATAAACGCATCCTATCGACTCGACCGCAGACTTGAACCATCTCCTAATCTCCTTGTCCGCGTCATTGAGACTCAATCGAGCCATGCCTGTCTCTGTAGGGCCGTCACCATAGCGATGAGCCTGTCCATACTCGCACCCCTCGTGAATTGCGCCCATAAGCCTGTCTTGATTGACCTTCAGGGCGGCGAAGTCATGTTTCATTTTGATAAATCTATGGACATGGGTTCCGTTCACGAGAGTCATAAGTGGTGCCATCCCTTGATGTTGACGTGCAGCTGCAGCGGATGCTCTTACTGTGCATCTTGTGAAGCTTGGTAGAGAGTGACGAAGCAAAATGGAAGAACTCAGGAGCACAAACATGTCAGCGGCTGAATGATTTGAAAGCGAGGTCGGCCGTGTGTACCCTCACAGGTACCTCTCAATCACGAACTATTAGCAACTTCACCCGTAGAGAGGTCATATGGAGCACATCTCCATCTCTTGGGGTTGACCTAGTCAGGCATCAAGAGGACATTCCCGATCACGGCTCCAATTCAGGCATCAACGCGCAGTGCTTCCCAACGGCGTCGAAGTGCAAAATGCGCAACGCTCTCTTTTCATCATCGGTTACGCCTCCGCACTATTGCCGAACGTGGTTGCTGGCAAACTGAATCCGGTGCCAAGAGCAATAAACATTGAGAATGGCCTCACGCTAGGGTTTGCAACCTTGTACGCACGCCGCTCCATCCTGCAACCGTTTTGCATTACGCCGCGTGGCTCGTATTCCAGTAAACACGTCAGGGCTTCCCTCCACCATGAGACCAAAACCTTAAACGCAGTAATTTGGCTCCGAGATTTGCGATTTGCATCCGTACAATGGTGGTATTCAATGTGCTTGCAGAGTTGCTTGACTGATGATTACCATGTCAGAGACATTCTTTCCCAGGGGTCCCGAGGACTCGCGATGGCTCTTCCGCGCTTGCCAATTGGATTCACTTCTTCACTTTTTGGTGGCTTGTACCAAATTTTCTCATCGCTTCCTTGGTTCCCACGCGAAATTCATCGTGTGGTGAGACCAAGTCTAGATACCGTGGAACAGCACTTTACCGTAACACCAATTACTTCTGCAGTAGGGCATGTCCATGGATCTGATATCCCAAGCTATCCCATTTTCAGATATCTCCTCCACGTTCTCTATATCTTGCCGGTGGAAGGACAAGTTGCACTGAACATTTCCTTACCAGATTCCTGAAGATGAGTGTCCTTGCTGACGAGCAGAAGTCCGTGCGTGGAGGTGTTGACCGGAACAGGCTGACCGGCCCCTCAACACCAACTGCTGATAACCACAAGAAACTAGCAGATTGGATCTTGCAGCATGGGGGCTTCATTCACCAGGATCTCAAAATAGTGCATCACGTCGAAAAAGGATTCCACGCTGTTGTACAAGATGGCAAGACTCTTCCAGCACGGACTCGAGTTGCCAGCTGCCCAATGCAAGCCACACTTTCCGTTCTCAACGCATTGAGCGTGCCACCATTTGAGAACCATGGGACCAAATTCCCTGACCCATTCCTCGAAACGTATACATATGCGACAGATGTACTCCAGGCATTCTTCTTGATGGAGCAGTATGTGCTTGGCAGCCAATCGTGGTGGGCAGCATATCTCAAAATTCTGCCAACGATAGAAGACGTAGACGCGCTACAGTTCGAGGCCGACGATGATGTCGCTTGGATTCGAGGCACAAATCTCGAAGCGGCGCTTGCAGCACAGGCGCGGAGATGGAATAACCAGTTCGAGGAGGCGAATGGACTGTTACGGAGATTGGGCTGGGAGCACGCAGAGAACGGCGCGTACACCTATAGGCTTTTCAGATGGGCGTCGACAATATTTGGTAGCAGAAGTTTTACTTCACAGGTCCTGGATGACACGAAGCCAGCAGATACGGCTCGACCTATGGGAAAGAAAGAACCCAACCATCAAATGCTGTCCAAATTGTTCTCCGAACGTTTTGCAGTACTCCTTCCACTCCTCGATATCCTCAACCACAGACCAGCAGCTCTAGTGGAATGGCAGGCACGGACAAACTATGTAGGCCTGCAGATACTGGAGGACTATCAGTCGGGACAGGAAGTGTATAACAACTACGGGCCGCGGGATAACGAAGGGCTGCTGATGAGCTATGGTTTCGTTATAGAGGACAACCTATACGAGCATGTCCTTATTAGCATCAACGCCCACCCTGGCACACCGCTCGAGATTGCACGGACATGGCCGAGAGACGATCGATCGAACGACACCTACAACTGCTACATCTTTGACATCGGACATCCAATCGTGAAGGAAGCTAAATATCTCGAAAGAGCACTGTTTTCGTACGATCTACTCGATGGTATCTCGGTGATGTGCAGCAACGATCGCGAGTTCCAAGCTATGCACAATAAGCGACAAACGCTGATGAGCACTGCCCTGCCGAATCTCTTCGACGATTACAGGAATATCCTTGCGACATTGGCCCAAATTATGTACGACAGCAGCGCTCGCGCAAAGCGCATACAGTCGACCGACCCAGCACGACAAAACCCACCAGTGTCAGCACGCACACAGAAGCAAAAGTACGCACATGTGTACAGAAAAAAACAAGTTGAGATCTTGCAAGCGGCAGAAGGTGTATGCGCCTTCGTTTTGCTCAACGCATGTACGGATCAGACAGTGTCAGATCTGCTACTAAGTATACAAATGAAGCTCCCTCACGTATACTCTCCACAACTTGAGGACGTATGTTTGCGCCTCTCTTGTCTTACAAGCAAGAACGAGCTTTTCACTGCGACTTCTCTTATCGAGCTTTTGCCATCACCGACAGCCAACGGTGTGCGATCGAGTCTCAGAAGCATTGAGAGTGCAATCCTCGAATCGGTCCCCTCTCACATGAGGTCGCATCAAGATAGGGTCAAAACGAGTTACGCAGTCACGCTATCTGCATTGTGCATGACTTATCGCTCGGAAACACAATTGCCTCCACGTTTGTCAACTTGGCTTCAAGAATTGACATCGTCGTACCCGCCTGATGACCCGAACTGGAACTATGTACCATCTCCAGGGCCATGGGCTCCTGGCGAGGAGCCGCCTTCTGCCCTCATGACACTTCTCGGATCGGCACCGAAGGTGACTGAACAAACAGCGAGGGACAGCGCGACTAGGTCTTGGCTCGAACCACAAATGATCTGCTGGGCTTGGAACGTGATGGAGGAAGAAGGCGTGAGGGTCCCAGTCGAGATCGAGAGGTTCGTGAGTGCGCAGCTCGCGCAAGTCGAAGGAGATTTTGGGTTCCTGATGTACTGCAGGAATGTCTGAGTATCTGCTGTAAAAAACGAGAACAACACCGCAGGCAATCCTGCAAGACTGATCTGCAACAGTCTGCACCTTCCTGGTCACGACGTCTTGCGCGGCGCGGAGCTAGGCTGTTTCTTCCACCATACCGCTGTTGGGCGGGGCTTTGGACGAAGCTACTCCTTTATTTGCCTCTCGGCTACATCGATACCAGCCATCTCAGATAGCTTAGATCACTTCGTAAAACGGTATCTCCCAGTGTGCGATACAAGTATGCCCACGCGATTTGAGTCTATGGGTCGCACTTGAGACTTGCCCAGCTGTGATCAACCTGAACATGAGATCACGCAATTTGTCCAAAGGCTCCAGTCAGCGGATTATGGACTTCGCTAAGCTATCGAGGTAGCGAGCAATTAGCGAGCAAATCATCACTCATTGAGCGACAGAAAGTCATGAACTGGTGACAGGGGGCTTGAAGGCACACTAAAACGAGACCCTGTAAGATATCCAATGCTGCCTGAACTTGCCCTGGACGCGGGCCGTGCACCTTTACTGACCCCGAAGGCAGATCGCAATAACACATACGAATCGAAACTGGCGCCAAGTTTTGAGGCTGACGGTACAGCGTAAGGCTCGTTTACGCACGTATCACCCTGTGAGCTAGAATACCAAGTAGCGCCAGCTGTCGAAGCAGGTTTCCTCGGCGAGCTCGGTTGGGTGGATTTGCGAACTTATCCGTGGAGCATTCGTGCCTTATGGTCTTGAACTCAAAATAACTCTGCGGCCTGCCCAAATCGATGGAACGTGGCCCGCTAGGTTCGACTTCTGACAAGATTTAAATTCGTGTTCGGAAAATCACCCGGAGTGAATGTCATTAGTGTTCAACGCGAAGCCTCGCGCTCGTGGGAACAGCGATGACGGCGCTCAGCCGGAACGCGCCGTTTCAGGGTGGGGAGCTCTGCGTTTTCTCTGACTGCAACACGTCTCCGATCCGCGCGACCTTTTTTCTTGAGTCGTAACAACGTATCCGTACGACATCAGATGTCAGAGTCAAAAATGTGCTCGACGACCCCTGCCACAATCTTAAAGCAGTGTAAACCTTTCTCGAAACCCAGTATCTCGCTTGGAACAGGCGTTTCGAAAGGCAAGACGAAACCGCGAGGTCATGACGATACACACTGTATTCGGCATTCCTAATCAAGTAAGCTCTCCGCGGAACACTACTATCACGACCTCGAAATTCTGAGCTGAGTCGAGGTTTTTTCCTTATGAGGCTACGTGCAAGGAATAAACCTTGACCAGCTTAAAGTTTCAGATCGTAAACGTAGCTTGTCGTCGCTGGCAATGCATGATGATGTACTTGGGGGACCTGGTTTTACATGATCGCCAATAATACTTGGTACTATCTGACGTGACGATGTTCGGCCATTGCTTGAGGCTGCCGTAATTGTGGCCTAGGTACCCGAGCCTAGTCCTCAACAGTCACAGCAACAGTAACTTTCCAAGTCATAATCGACGCCTAATATTAGCGACATCTCGGTTATAAGAAGCCGATACCTAATCAGGCTGTCTGGGTATCCCGATCACACACGAAATACCTTCGCAGTGGAAACCTTAACTATGACAACGAAGCAATCTACAGCAGCTATTTGACATTCCCTCTTACTTCGGTAGAGACCATGTTTTCGTCATAGTAGCGCTTGATCATACTCTCCAGCATTACCGCCGCGTCCAACTCCTGGCATCCGTCACAGAGCGAAATCTCTGGCAGATATGTTCTAGGAAGCCCAATTTGTGAGGTGACGTCTGCCAGGAGATTTGGAATGTGACGGATGCCAGGAATTGGAAGGACAGCGACCTAGTCTAGCTTTGAGTGCGGTACATATCTACTCTTGCAGTGTGCTCTTGAGTACGGGGTCATTCGTGTAGCCTTGAACAGCATTTCTAGGGATGGCGACGGCATCAGAAACTTGTGATAGCACTGGTGCAGGCCGGGCTGATAGCGTCCATTCTTCCACCCCCTCCACCATTGTCCAACGCAGTATCTAATGCAAGACGTTGCCGCTTTTGCTTTGTAGATCTGTCACTCGAAACCCTTGACATTATCGCCCCATTTGACTACAGCTTGGGTTTGAGTAGCAATGCTTTTGATAGTATCAGTAATTGTTGCATTGCTAGCATCCGTGTGCTAACCCTTGTTCTTCGCTTTAGCCAAGCTCCCAGGAGCTGGAACATTCTTGCCTTTGAAACGTTGAAACTTGACCACTGGAGCCTGAGACTGAGTTGCAGTGGATGTAAATCGGTGTGACGGCAGTATAGACTGTCCACCATCTGCGCTAATTCGGTCTCTGATCGTGACCTTGGCGTAACTATCTCGAAGCGATTGAGGCCTGCTAGACCCCATGCTTAAAATAGCTGTCGGGCAAAACACCAGGGCTTCCCCAGTGGATAGTCTGACAATCTCATCGAATAAGCCATCTTCGGTGTCATTGCTTGCACCGGCCAGATGCTTCTTGAGCACCTTGAACCACTCTGGTGAGCTGAAGCGGTGCACAATGGACACATTGCAGAGGTCTAACAATTCCCCAGATACGGTAGGCTCCTGGGTGGCAATGATGACTCTTGAGCTCAAATGTCGCTGCTGTCGAACGATCGCAACGAGATCAGTAGTGAGCTTATGAGCCTCAGAGGTTTCATTGAGGAACTTGTGGGCCTCGTCGAGAGCAATGGTGCAAGGATTTTTCTGCCATCCATCCATGAACAGTTTGAGACATATTGAGAACAGTGTGCAAGCGTCACTCTCATTGACAAACTGATCGCTAAGATCGACGATCGTAAGCGTACCAGGCTCGAAGGACCAGATTCTCTTGTAGGCATCTCGCGCACCTTGGCTTTGTTTTGTCTCGAGAAGTATGGACTGAAGCAACGATAGACGTAGTTCCAGCGGCGCATTCTGTCCCTCCGTCAGAGACAGAGAGGCAAGGCTTTGGCGAAAATTCAGATAATCGAATCCGGGCTTGTCCTGGTTGACCACGGCGATATCTCGGAGGAGCTGTCTGATCGCACAGATGTAGAGCGGGGCTGAAACTCCAGTGTCGTGCACAGCCATTAAAGTCATCATCACGTCGACTGTCAGCTGGTCCTGGCTGAAGTACAAAGGCAAAACTTCTGGTCGGAGACATCCAGGTGGAAGTCCAGGAAGATTGAAATACTGACTCCTCATGCGACTCTCGCTCGTTGGAGCAACAAGGACCTTCACGCGTATCCCTGCTGAGCACAGGTACGCGGCCTCACATACTTGGCTACTGTTGAAGTTCGAAAATTTGTCGTAATGAAAGATCATGCCAGTGAGAGGAGTGCGAAGACGACCAATTTTTGGATCAGGAAGCAGATTGTTCTCGAGTAGGCATGATAATGTATGACTCTTCCCACTACCCTGTGAGCCACAGATGAAAGTCGACCAAGGCTCAGAAGTGTTGGTGAAAACGAGTTTGTCTTGCGGCTTACTCCTAGAGAAGCTTGCAAGGGTGCCTTGTGCAGGCGCCTTGTCCATAAGGCCGAGTAGTCCGTACTGAGGATATGGTTCTTGCTGTGCTGCACCAAACTTGACTAGCTGTAGCGACTCTTCGTGAACCGAGCTAGTGAACAGAGGGGCAATCTTGAGTGCATGCGAATCTTCTGCGTGTGATCCGAACGTCGTAGAGTCTGCCACTTTGTGCATGCTGAACATTTGAAGATACGTGGAGTACGGATCAAGGAAAGATGCCTGAGAGGTCGAGGAGACTGCTCTGTCAGTCATGGGAACGTGCCTTTCTTTCGTCTGCTTCAGACATCTTCTTCGCTTTCCCGTTCTTGCCCATTGCCGCAGATGAAGGTTAACATGCAAGGAAATTCAACATGAAGCAGAAGAGTTCATACAGCTTGATGCACTCTTTGTCTCAAGACAAGCAGAATTAGGAAATCAAACTCACAGTTGAAACTGAAATGGTGCCCACCGAAAGGCACCGTCCCTAATGCTGGCTCTGAAGTTGCCATTGTGAGTCTGATTGTGGTATCTGCTTGCTGTCAGATGTCTGGTGGAATGTCTTTCAAAGCACTGCATATGCAGTATGATCAATGTTAGAACCGGAACGACGAAGCGTCTGACAGATGCCGCTGATGAAACATTGTAGAGAAGAAGAGACAAGAACAGAACGAATCAGCCATGCATTTTGGGTACATCGTGTTTGGTGTTGGTGATGGTGATGGTGAAAGTGAAAGTGAAAGAACAAGAGTACAATTCCCGGCGGCCTCGGCCTTGGGGCAACTCTCGCTACACTTCTGCATTTTCGCCATACTCCTAGAACAACGACATCGCTACGTGATGTGGTCGGATCTTGAGCAGGGAAAAGAGAAAAAGACCTCGTGTAGAAGGGGTACCCAGCAACCTCGAGGAGTCTTCTAGTAGTAAAGTCGCTACAAGGCTGGTGATGGGTTCGGAGTTTGTGGGGCTACGACAGCCAATCATATCCAAGTCATTCAAATCAGATCTAAGCTAAACTACGTACTAGATCTTTCGACCTCGCCCCCTCCACACTTCGTGGTCGACGTCTTTGCATACTTGTGCCTCTCTGCGGACAGTTTCCTAGTCGAGTCATCGCCAACGAAATGCTCGCTCGACCATCAGCCAAAGCCGCAGCTGGCATCGCGGCGAAAGCCACGCGAAGCTATGCCGTCCCAGCATCCGCCACCAGCTGTTTGAGCTCGCCGTCGAACTCGAAGCGTTCCTACGCCACTGTCCAAGATGCCGCTCCCAAGCAAAGAACATATGGAGGTCTGAAGGACCAGGACAGGATATTTCAGAACCTCTACGGCCACCATGGCACCGACCTAGCAAGCGCAAAGAAATACGGCGACTGGCACAAGACCAAAGAGATAATAGGCAAGGGCCACGACTGGCTCATCAACGAGATCAAGGCATCTGGCCTACGAGGAAGAGGAGGTGCAGGTTTCCCTTCAGGTCTCAAGTTCTCTTTCATGAACGCCAAGGGCTGGGAGAACGACAAGAAGCCACGATACCTGGTCATCAACGCAGATGAGGGCGAGCCAGGAACTTGCAAAGACAGAGAAATCATGCGAAAGGACCCTCACAAATTGATCGAAGGATGTCTGGTGGTTGGCCGAGCCATGAACGCCACAGCTGCCTACATCTACATCAGAGGTGAATTCTACCACGAGGCAACGGTCCTGCAAAGAGCCATCCAAGAAGCATACAAGGATGGTCTCATCGGCAAGAACGCATGCGGATCAGGCTACGACTTTGACGTCTACATTCACCGAGGCATGGGCGCCTATGTCTGTGGTGAGGAGACTTCTTTGATTGAATCACTCGAAGGCAAAGCTGGCAAGCCACGTCTGAAGCCTCCCTTCCCAGCCGCCGTCGGTCTGTTCGGTTGCCCATCGACAGTCACTAACGTCGAAACTGTCGCCGTCTGTCCTACCATCATGAGAAGAGGTGCCAAATGGTTCGCTAGCTTCGGTCGAGAGCGAAACTCGGGCACCAAGCTCTTCTGTATTTCCGGCCATGTCAACAACCCGTGTACGGTCGAGGAAGAGATGTCTATCCCAATGCGTGAGTTGATCGACCGCCACTGTGGTGGCGTCAAAGGTGGTTGGGACAACTTGCAAGCCATCATCCCTGGTGGCTCATCTACCCCCATCCTGCCTAAGAAGATCTGCGACGACCAACTGATGGACTTTGACGCTCTCAAAGACAGTCAATCCGGTCTAGGTACCGCCGCCGTCATTGTGATGGACAAGTCAGCAGACGTTGTCCGCATTGTCTCCAGGTTATCGGCCTTCTACAAGCACGAGTCGTGCGGTCAGTGCACGCCGTGCAGAGAAGGCAGTACATGGGTCATGAAGATGATGGAGCGATTTGAGAAGGGCCAGGCTAGGACCAGAGAAATCGACATGCTTCAGGAGTTGACGAAGCAGGTCGAGGGCCACACTATCTGTGGTAAGTACAATAGCATTCTCCTGCCTTTCTAACGTCATGCTAACATAATTACAGCTCTGGGTGAAGCTTTCGCATGGCCAGTACAGGGCCTCATCCGACATTTCCGACCAGAACTTGAGGCCAGGGTACAGCAATACAAGAAAGAAGTTGGTGCCGAGGCACTCGCCGGAGGCTGGGAGCCAAATGCTGCTAAGCAGGGTCTGTTGATCTCGCCAGGTCAGTAGACATGAAAGGGGACTAGACCACATGTACAGCAGTGAGAGCATGGCAATGGCGGTTCTTTTGTGCAAATCGGTACAGTCTCGGCGTTGATTATTTAGCGAGAGTTGCTTTCTCAATTGACACTATTCACAAAGATGCCATCTCCAGTCTCATTCCGCCCTCCGTCCGCAGGTCCCCTTTGTGCATGCACGTCAGAGGGGGAACGCCTTGCGGAAACTTCATCCTCATCCAGGCCGCCAGGGCTCGCGATGGTCGTGCCATCTAGCTCATGAACATGCGCTTCACCCGCCGACAACTCTTGCAGAAGATCCTTCTCTCTACTCCGATACGCTTCGTGATCCGTGTGCTCAATGCGATGCTCCTCTGTGGAAGGTGACGCATGCCTTGTCCGCAAACAGGGATTCGATATCCCCTTCTCCCACACAATCGCAAGCAGCACGAGGCACGCCGTGATTGCTAGGACTGCGACTGCAGATGTTCCAGCGATCACTGGCACGAAGGTATGGGAGTTTTCCACCACTCCGTCTCCAGATTTAGGGGCCACTGAGGTAGCTACCGGCTCTGCCGACGTGGCGGTAGACACTGCAGCCGTTGCTGTCGCAATCTGCAGCGACCGCGTTGTTCGCAAAGTGTCGTTGGCTGAGGTGGAGGCCTCGGCATAGCGCGCAGACCATTGTGAGGGCCACAGGTAGTTGGTCTGAGTCTGGTTTGCAATGGTGTAGCAGGAAACGAAAAAGGCATTGGGACTCGAGAAGCTGAATTTATTGCAGTATTGCTCTATGCCGTAAATACTGTTGGAGAAGAAGTATTAGATTGACACCGAGACATCCAAAGGGTATCATACCGACATACCACTGAACCAGAAAGGGGTCGTCCACGACCGTGTGCGCCGACTCGGCTGGTATGCAGGACGTGGCATAGAGGTGTTGGTCTGTTGCGCCTAGCTTGCGGCAGCCTATCCTGTAGCCGTACGAGGTTGAGGTCACGAAGGCAGTGTAGTCTGGTGTTTCACAGTTGACGGTGCTCGAAGGATCTGGTCCAGGAAAGTAGCCGATCGCCCGAGGGGCGTAGACGGTCTTTGTAGTCGTGCTTGTTGACCTCACGGCAGGCGGTGGTATAGTCACTGGATCAATGGCAGTAGTTGCCACTGGGTCACCGACTATTATCGAGAGGGACGAGGAATTGCCAGCTGCTGTGAATGTTTCCTCGCTTGACCAGGCCATGATCTGACGTTGATATGATGGTTTCAGCGTTCTACAGGCCTTGGTTACCTCTCGTCATAGTCTTGAGTTCTTCCTCGAGCATGCTCATATTGAAGCCCGCTTCTCAAAGGTTGACTGATCTGATAGTTGAGCTCGAGGCTCCTACGTCGCAGGTCCCTTCACTTCTAATCAAGTTTGCTATAGATCTCACAATGACGACGGTTTAGCCGGCTGGTAGGGTGACACAGAGCAGAGATCCAACCAGAGGCCATGCAGCTAGCCGGTCCAGCACACGCTCACAACCACCGCAGCAAGTCCAGTATCAGTATCAGAATGCATGATGAGCAAGAGTTTAATAATGAATCATATTCAAAACCCAACACTTTATTAGTACAATGCGCAATTTTTACTCACCAGGGTTACCAAAACTTGGCCTTGCTCAAAGCACCCCCTACGGCACCGGTGACTCCGCTCGCACCACTGCTCGCAGCCTCTTGACCCTGCGATGCAGCACCTGTAGCGACGTCTTTGGCTTTATTCGCGGTATCGCTTACAGCCTCTTGACCCTGGGAGGCAGCACCACTAGCGACGTCCGTACCCTTCTTCGCACCATCGCTCACAGCTTGCTGGCCTTGTGAGACAGCACCACTAGCGACATCCGCACCCTTCTTCGCACCGTCGCCGAGAGCCTGTTGACCTTGCGATGCAGCGCCTGTAGCGACATCTGAACCTTTCTTTGCGGCTTGCTGCCCTTGCGAGACAGCTTGATTAGCGCCGTCCTTTGCGGCTTGCTGAGGATCCGAGGCAGCCTGTCCGGCGGCGTCCGTACCCTGTTTGGCTACTTGCTGAGGAGCACCCGCCGCCTTCTTAACAGAATCGGACCCCGGCACGTTCTCTGCTATATTCGGCATGTTGTCTGTAGCACCCTTCGTGCCTGCACCAGAGTCGCTAGCTTCTCCCTGATCGGAGTTTGAAGCTGAGGATTTTGCTTTATCGGGAGTTGATTTACCCTTCCGTCCCAGCTTTGGTGCACGCTTCTTCTCTTGTGAGTCCTCCTTGGATTCCGAATCTTCTTCTGCTTGCGAGTCTTTCTCCGGCTCCTGTTCGGACGCCTTGCGTTGTGGTTGGGCCGAGTTATCTTGCTTTTGAGAAGATGATCGCCAGGAGGGCAATGATGGCAAGTAAGAAGCGGCGTAGCTGGTATACGACTGCTGTTGTGAGTCTTCGTTCTTGCCTGCGTCTTCCCCTTTGCCAGACACAAGACCTTTACCAGCATCAGCTGCCTTTTTGGCTCCTGAATCGGCTGTGTCAATTGCCTTACCGCCTCCCTTACCAGCATTGTCAGCGACACTTCCAACAGCCCCAGTTGCCTTGTCGGTCGTATTGCTCACGGAAGTACTGACTGCATCATTGACCTTTCCGAGCGTTTGGGTCACACCGGGATCCTTCTTCAAGGCTTGCTTAACACCAGGTGCCTCTTTGACTTGCTTGGTGGCTGGATTATCCTTCACGTTCGCGGCGTTCTTCACAGTCGTTCCTACCGTATCTGTGGCAGTATTTGTGGCATCCTTGGCAGTCTGTCCAGCATCTTTCGTTGTCTTAGCTGGCTTTGAAGTAGTGTCTTCTTTCTTAGAATAGCCTGGGATATTTGGCATGCCTGGCATCGATGGCATACTCTGAGGCAGATACGCCGCTGCACGCGACCTATAGCTTTCTGTTTCTTTAGTGGCATCATCTGCGGCCTTGTTTGGATCAGCCTTAGCCACACCTCCAGTGGCGCCACTGCTGCCCATGTAGGGTATATTTGGCAGCGCTTGGTAGACACGTTGTGCCATGCTTGAATTTCTGACATCGTCCACAGTATCATTCGCTGCAGCACGAACTTGTGACGGATCTGACATAACTTTTTCGAGATTGCTAGCGACTTGCTCGGCATCTTTTGTGTTTGGTGCGTTCGGTGTATACCACCACTCGATGGCCCTCGTGACCAGAGACTTCTCCGTCTTTTCTTTGACTTGCTTTTCGAGGTCACTGGCCTCATCTTCTGCCTGGGCGTCCTCGTCCACTTTGCCGTCTTTCTTGTAGGATTGCTTCCGCATCAGTCTGTTTCTTTGGGCTTGCAGAGAATTCTTCTTCTCCTCTTCGATCATCTTCTTGAGTGCTTCCTGTTCTTCCTCCACAGCTTGCATGTCAACATCCTCGAAACCAATCCTCTTGAGGATTCCACCGATAAGAAACCTGTATCGCAAATGGCCGTCAACCTCTTCGCTGACATCCACATTCTCGACACCTGGGAGGCCTTCGATGGGCTGTAAGCCCGCTACTCCATACTGTATGGAGGACGTGCGATACATGAACCCTAGGATGTAGTCATTGCTGGAATGGACATTGATGAGTCTGCCAGTGACGGCAGTCCTCAGAACACGCCAGTCACTAGTGTCGGATGGAGTCGGTGCACCAATAAGTATAGCGTTCTCGACCAGATTGAAGGCACGCCGCTTTGCAAGACTCTGCAAGCACACGTATATTGCCCTTGCGCCAAGAGAATAGCCAATTAGCGTAACAGGCCTCTCACCTTGAGCACGGTTGACTAACACATCGGCGAGCACTTCTCCAACCTTCTCTGCCCTTGCTTTCGCAACGCTGAATGGGTTGTCGAGGACGCGGGCGACCTTCAGTAAAGCCATTGGCCACATTGCAGCCATCAAGTCTGCAAACACTGTTTGTTGGATAAGCTCCTGTTGAGCATAACCCCATGCTGCGCTCGAGACCATTCCATCCATGGCGTTGCCCAGGTTCAGCAGGGCCTCAAGCTCATACTTTAGTGCGAAAACTTCGGCGCCGGACCCTACCACTCTCCAAGGTTTGATCACTTCCTCCTTCTCTCTCAACCAGCCTGACAGGCAGATCGTGACTCTGAGCTTGTGGTCATGCTCGCTGGCCTCTTTTGCACCATCACTGGGGTCCTCACTTGTTTTCTGATTGGAGTGCACCGGGAGAAATTCGAAGTCCTCGATTTCCCGTGCGTACTCGTCCATCATCTGTCCCGTCATTCGACCTCCATACGCTCCGAACAAACTGCCTACGAGCAAAGAGGAGGACGCTACTGAGCCAAGGTAGCCTGCAGCAGCTGTGGTTCCAAGGCCAAGTCCCGTTGCAACACTGCCTATCCCAGATGCAAGCAGAGGAGCCGCGAACCCGCCGGCTACACCTATGATGGCCGCACCAGCTATGGCAGCATATCTGACTTTCCTCTGCCTGTTGTCTTTGTTCTCTTCGCTCTTCTTTTTTGTCTCCTCATCAGCTGACAACTCTTTGGCGTTTTCCAAGAGACCTTTTGCCGTCACATATTCGTCTTGCTCGAATGTCTTCAGAGACAGCTTGAGACTGGACGTCAGGTTCAGCAAGAGGATGCGTGAAGCGGCGTTGTAATGCTCAAGCGACAATAAAAGCAGAAGAATAGAATGCAGCACCAGGGTCCTCTTGTCCATAGACAACTTCGTCAATGGTGTTTTAGTTGGAGGAAACAGGTCTTTGAACTTCAAGCTCTTGCCTTCCTTCGATGCTTCAGTGATCTTGCCTCCTGAGGTGGGGGCTTTGGGTCGAGCTTGCGTTGACTCAGATTTCTCAATCTGTTTCTTTGCCATATCCTTACTGTCCAGAACCTCGCCAACTCGCTGAATGACCTGCTCCCGCCAGTCATCGTAAGCTTTCAAAGCATTCTTTTTCAGGTTCTTCATTTTGGGCGTATCAATGTCTTTCTCAAAGTCCGCCTTCATTTTCTTCTGCTTCTCATTCTTGTCCGGATCAGCATTTGGATCTGCGCTCATCATTTTCTCGTCCTCAGTCATGCCCTCCCTCCGTACATAACTTTCGTCAAGGCCTGCCGATGCGTCGAAGTTTTTGACGATTATGTTCCGCATCGATTCTGTGATGTCTGCTATAAGTGATGTCAAGTCTGCTCTCTGCGATTCATCAAGAACAGTAGTCAGGTCTTCACCATCTTTCTTCTCATTTTTGGCTGTCGACTCCTCGTCCTCATCTTGAGAAGCTGACTTCGCATTTTGATCTTTAGACTCTGACGTATCGTCCTTAGAATCTGACTTGTTGTCTTGTTCCTCAGAAGCTGATTTGTCGTCCTGTGAAGCTGGTTCCTCGTCCTGATCTTTGGGTGCCGACTTATCACCCTCAGGAGCTGGTTTATCGTCCTGATCTTTCGGTGCCGACTTATCATTCTCAGAATCCTGATCTTTGGGGGCCGACTTGTCATCCTTAGGAGCTGGTTTGTCGTCCTGGGAAGCTGGCTTCTCATCCTGGGTTGCTGATTTATCATCCCGAGACCCCGGTTTGCCTGCTTGATCTTTGGAGGCCGGCTTATCGTCCGTAGAAGCTGATTTATTATCTTTGTTTTCGGATGTATTGTCGTTCTTGTCCTTGGAGCCTGAATTGGCACCCTTAGGACCCAGTTTTTTAGGCTTGTTCCTAGGCTTAGGAGCTGGTTTATCGTCCTTCAAATCCGACTTATCATCCTTGGGTTGAGAACTGTCGTCCTTAGACGCCGAATTATTATCCTTGTTCTTGGAGGCTAGCTTCTTAGGCTTAGAGGCCGGTTTCTCAGCCTTAGAGGCTGCCTGCTTCTCTACCATGGTAAGCTTGTGGTTTAAGATCTCTTCTCTGCACCTGATTTAGCTGTATCAGGTAGCTATGAGAAGCGAACATCAATAAGAAGTGAATAGTTCTTCAATGAAGAGGAGTGTCACGAAGTGTGGCGGTGCTGTTGGACTGTAGCTCATGGCTGGGACTGTGACGTGACGTAAATATCCGCCCGGAAAACATGGGAGCAGGGATGCTCCTTGCAAAACGCGAATACTTGATTCCTGTTTTTCATGACCAGGCCAGTTGACAACACGACATCTAGACTTACAAGCATTTGACGAAACATCAGTAGGACGTCTGGAAGGTGGCATGTCTTATCATTTCTCATTGGCCCTGTGAGGGCACAAGTCATTTCTACGTGCCATGTCGATCTCCGAAAGGAAATCGCAGGCTTTAAAGGTCTCTATAATTTGACCAGTGTCGCGATCCTTATAGTATTGTGCCGAAGCTATGCAAGTCAGCAAGATATCAACGAGAGTCGAGGGCGCTTACCCAAAAGTCTGTTTGATGCTGCGGACATAGTATCCCTCCCAGTTGCGCTGCACGACGTCTTCCTGGCCAACAGGCACACCTGTCCAGGAGACACGCATATTTGTGACCTGATCGACATCGTTCTGATCGAAGTTGATCTCCTGCAGACTATAATGACCTTCCGGCCACTGTGCTAAGCGCCACTTTTGAACGAGTTTCTTCGGCTCATCGAGCTTGACAAATTCTCCTAGAACGTTACCGTCGAAGATAGCAAACTTACCGCCCACCTTAGCACCGTCAAACTGTTTCGGTGCAGCTCGGGTGAAAGCAGCTAATCGCTGTGGATCTGTGAACGTCTTGAACAGCTCTTCTGCGGTGGTTCGAAACTCGTCTGTGGCAGTCACAGTCGTGGTGTTCACTGATGCATTTCCAGCAGTCTTGCTAGTGTTTGTAGCCAGCGGTGTTCTTTCTCTCTGAGGATGCCATGTTGGCGTGGCAAAACCACTGGATGGGTTCGAGTTTGTAGCGTGCTGAAGACCCTTGCCGTGCTCTGCAATCAATGTTGGAGCCAGCGTCTGGAAGACTTCACGCAGCTGAGGGACGATTTTCGACTTGACTAAGTCTTTGACGGGTTGTTTCTCTTTTGTCTCAGAAAAGATGTCTATTTCGAACTACCGCAGCAGGTCAGTCTAAGCACGCAGCAAGTAATTGGGGTAAGAAACGTACGACATACTCGTCTGGCTCGGTGTCATAGGCGCATTCTGGCACTTTTATGCTTCCTGCAACATCGGTGCCCTCTTGGTTCTTGCCTATACGTCGTTAGCAAGCAGGTCCTGCATCAGCTCGTTCGACAAGTCCTACCCTCGTACTCCAGTCGCAGTGAGACGTCGAAGATCGTGATGACTTTGCCTTTCCGCTGACTCACATCTACATCGCCATCCATTGACGTGAGCTTCGTAACCTTGGCTGAAACCCCATCTTCTTCGGCAGAAACCTCCTTGACTTTGCTATCGAGGTAGTCTTTAGCCCATGGTCCTACATCCTTGTTGACCCAGTGCCAATTGTTGGGGTTGTGTAGGACCATGGTTGCTAGTTGATTGGCACAGAATAGTGGCGGTCGATCTCAGAGACTATATCTTTTTCAAGTCAGCATGTGCATAATCCACGCAGCTGGAAGTGATAGTTGTGGGGGGTTGTTCATCAGATCTTTGGTCTTTCAACCGCAGAGGCTGATCATCAAGGACGTTTGAGTACAAGTCGTGTCCATATGACTGGTGCCTAGCATAATATTCTTCATGTGAACTGTTCGGGTCTTTATTCACTTACCGGCTATCTATACGGATACAGTGGGTTGAATATACAGTGAGCGAGCATGGCTGCGCACCCGCCAGTTGAAGAGGACGCAGTCTTTGCAGGGTTCCGCTTGCTCGCAAGTTAATAGAAAGTTCTCGATTTACGCTAAGTTGAGCTAGGCGTTAACGCCTGGAAATCTCAGGCACCCGGATGACGTGAGAAGGCTGAAGTCACAAGAATCCAAGTTCAAGTTGGCATTGACGACAATTGCTGCTTCACTATTCCTCTGGAACTGAGACCGTTGCATTCGATCGCCGTGGAGGAATAGGGTTATGCATACACAGGCTCGTGGACAAATAGAAAGGCAAACACAAGCCACTGACAATCTATCATTCTCATAGATCGTGGCTGCTGAACTCCATGCAGAATAGAACGTTCTAAGACCAATTCTTATTCCTAAATACCTATGCAGTGAGGTCTAGCCCCTCCAACGGCCGTGACAGATGTTTACCGCATGTTGTGTGATCTTAGCAAGTTGAGCATCGCCTCGGAGTTCGCGTCAATCCGTGCGTCAGACGCAGCTAGGTCAAGCTCAAATGCCAAGGACTAGTCAAGGGCGGCAGCGGAGTGGTAAGCCCTACCGTATGGCCACTAACTGTCCTGTTGTACTATGCCTACCGAGTTCGACCATGCGATCAAGGCTTGAAAGCCCTGGATTCCGCCGCTACCACATTCCACAAAGTGTTCCAGTGACAGCCCCGACTGCGCGAGATTGTGCACATGATCATCCTGCTGACGATGGCATACTGTATACTCATCCTTTGCAGTGATATCTCAAGAGGAGTCTGGTCAATGACTGGAAGGAGGTGCGTGCCATATGCACGACATGACCATCCGAATCATAGCTGATCTTCGGGTTGAACGCGCGTCCAAAGTGATTGTCATATCCACCACGCAGCACAACGTTGGCGCGGTAATCTCGCAAACTCCGACACGTAACAGTCGATCGTGCATACTCCAGACGGGTGCAGGAGAGCAGGCTGTTTGTCCAGCGAGTTTCGATTCTGGTTTCACGCAAGCCGCTCGACCGCCAGGAGGCATTTGGTATCTGATCAGCACAAGCGTCCCAGTAACTGTAGCGCACCTGCATCAATTGCTCCGAGAGGTGATACCGAAGTGTCGTCCGATAAGATATTAGAGACCCTGCTGACGGCGGCTGGAGATTCCCGCAAATGCTTTCGGAATAGTAACAGTGCCAGCATCCGTAGACCTTCCTTGACAGTCGGTGGAAGTGTGTCAGATGTGCTTCAACCTAAGGGAGCTTGAGAACAGGCATTCAGCTTCGATGTTCATGAAATCTTCTGAGCTGCTCAATCGAGCCATTCACTCCCTGTGCCAGGCATGTTGCTAGCCGGTTCCTCATTCATCATGCTCTCAACATCGCCGACTTGTTTCCTGTCAGATATTTCGCGGTTCTTTAGCCTTGACCGCATTTTGGCTATGCTCGCGTTGCTTAGACTCCCGTACGCCAATCCTCGAGACGAAATTGGCGATCTATCCCCTCTCATGGCGCTTGGTTGTCATTGCAGAGGCTCGGAAGAGCTCGATAACCTGTTCAGGTGCAGATACACATCGGTGCCATAGCTAGACAGTCGTTAGTCGAAAGACTCGAGCATTTGGGAATAAATACTTACCCTTCCATTGAGATCAACTTGAGGTCACCGCCGAAATACCTCGCGTACAGTCTCGAAATCGGCAGACCATAACCAAAACCTGCCATAGGAGCTTTGAAGTCGCTAGCGTTGAAGCCAGGATCCAGCTCTGGTGTCGCGTCCACAGTGGTGTACATGTACGTCCACACTAGAGGTATAGCACTTCTGGCAATGCCACCTCCTTCGTCGGTGATCTTTATCGTAATGTCCTCCTTGCCTTCAGCAACGATGACTCTTGTGACAGGAAAGTCCTCCTTTTCCGCGCCGTGTCTTTCCACCACAGCTCGGAGAGAGTTCTTCAAGGTCTCGAACAGCATGTGCGACAGGTGACCTGGCACATACATAAAAGTGAGGTCTTGCGGGCAGAAGAGTTGGACTTTCGGCGCATCGAAAAGGCCATAATGGTCCTCACAAACAAACCTAGCATTCTCAATAGCCTCCTCCGCAAGCTCTCTCACATTTGTCTTCGTACAGATGATGCCCACATAATTCGGATGCCGATGGTTTGACTGCGTAGTGAGGGCTATGTGTTGTCCAATAAGCATACGTATTCCTATTCGAGACATGTAGAATCTGTCCAGGAAACTCTGAATAGAGGCATCGATCTGCATGCGCTGCCTTTTCCTTTTGTACTCATTGATGCCTTGCGCAACAGTCGTTACCACAGGATCGTGCCTTCTCTTTATGTTTTCCAACATGCGGGAGAACTTCTTGTTGTGGTCTGCAAGCTCTGGTGGCCAGTTGTCGTTGTCCTCAATGGCCGCGAAATACCGTTTGCTATTCAAGCCTCCACCATTGTCACTGTTTTTACTTATGCTAGGATTTCGTACATTGTTTGACAGCCTCTGGTTCGATTTCTTGGGAGGGTTTAAGAGTCGATCTCGAGTGCTCTTGTCCAGATCCGGTTTCGGCATTTCTGTAATCTCTTCGAACGATTGAGCGTACCAATCTCGAACCTTCTGTATGGAAGACATGTCACCAAGGCCGTCGGGCAGTTTGTTCAGCTCCTCCACTCGGTGCGCAAGACGGACTGGCAGCTCCTCGGACAGGAATTGCGAGGCGCGAAACAATGTGCCTGTGCTTGTCAGCATATTTACTCAGCCTGGCAGGTGCCGACCTACCAGTCGAAGGCTTCTCCCCGAACTGGACCATCTGACGCAGGCTTACGCCGGTTGGCGGGAAAGAAGCATAGTGACTTATTCGCTTCATCAACGGCTCTGAGGGTTTCCACGCCATGGTTGCTGGTAGTCAGGCCTTGCGGCCTGGCAAGTATAGGAGTCAAATCGAAAAGCAGAGTTATCAAGCAGCGTAGGGTGCTCGCACGGAAGGAGTTGAAGCTCTGATGAGGTTATCCACCCGCCCGAAGCTCGCCGATATAGTGGGCTCGTAATCCTCGGTATTGCTGCAGCAAGGCAACTAGGTCGGGACAGCTCCGACTGAAGGTAGTCGAGCACCGAGAAAGAGTCGGGCCGTCGTATGTAGACTTACGATATAGCTATTGTATATTCTGCAGTCTCTCAGGTGGCATGGAAAAGTGACTCTTCTGACCATATGGAGTACTAGTGTGGAGGGCTGGATGTGGAGAAGGCTCGGAGGGAAGAGTACGGTAGCCTCTTCCCAAGGTGCTATAGTACAAAGGCTCGTTGTTTATGTTCTTCCGGTGCTGAATCCTTCCAGCCAGCTGACCAGGTGTCAGTTTCCAAGACAAGTCAAGAGCTCTATTCAAGTGCCGAACTGTGTAGCTCTGACGAAGTCTACCTTGTCGCTAAAACGATTGCTCTGTGTCTATGAGTTCGCTGCCCTGTGCCGACCAATAGCCAATGACGCAAATGGACCCCAAGCTCGATGACATGTGAACATGCCGAGGCTGCTAGAGCATCACCCCAGCGCCCGAACACCTAGCTAAAGCCTCCCGAAGCACCGTGACCTGAAAGAAACGTGGTCCTCCGACTTCTTACTAAGTACTAGGGAGACATTTTCAGTCTTCTTTGTGCGACCGCAAGGTAGTGTGACCAAATTGTCCAGCAACCGCATCCAGCAGCTTTGGAAATTGCTGTCTGATGTACGGTCGCCACATACGCTTTGTTGACGAGACTTGATGCGGTCAAAAAGACCATTTACAGCGCGAACGTGATCGAGCTGCCCATCAATCACGATCTGTAAGGGCGATATCACGCACAAGGTGGGTGAAATGACTAGCTGCAACACTTCTTTAAAGGTTGCATTGTTTTTCTTTGAGGTTGGGCACATCTGGGATGTATTACCGCACCAGATCAGGTATGCTGCAGTGGTGGGGGAAATGCTTCGAGTGCACGAGGGCAGGTGCAACTGACAGTGTAGATGTCTCAGACCAACAGGCGGACCTTCACACTTTGTTTCTTTTTCTGCTCATGATAAAGAGATCGATGTCCCACTGCTTGCGACACATGCTCTTCATGTCGGACGTGAGAACGAGTCCAGCCCCGGCTTCAAGATGGCTCAGAGAGATGCCTTCCGACCACGCACCTCTTCACCGACACCGCCCACAGTTCTTCCAGCTGTGCATCAGATGATCGTCAACAGTCTTTCAAAGGGTCTCCAACTCCGCTTATTCAACAAAGGCCTTATCCTTCTCTATGTCTGTTTAGCATTCTGGTTAGGCTGTTCAATGCTGCCGCTCTACCAGCTCGGCAACAAGGGCAGGTCCACACATGGAGCTACACCGGCTGGTCTTCACAACTACTTTGCCAGCTTCCAAGGATATTCGGAATGCAATATTCATGCCTCAGAACTCTACACTGTTCCTCCTAGAGATCATCTAGGGTTCTACGACTTTGACACTTTTTGCCATGATCGGAAGCATCTTCTCAAAGCCCTGTCTGAAGGTGGCCGAATAGGGTTCGATGCGCCATACACATCACGAGGTATGCACTGGTAGCCGCTAGGCGACGTTGACTGACAATAGTAGGCTGCAACTACAGATGGTACGAAGTCGAAGAGATGTGTTTCATTCTCGAGCGGTTCGATGGCCTAGTCTTCATTGGCGACGAAACATTGCAAACGATCTATAACGCGCTAAACATCCTGTTGCGAAGGGATCTCGCACTTGGTGCTATGGACTCAGCGTCCATGGACCGCGCTACGCAAGATGATTGCAGGTGCAGCAACCAATTCATCAAGGAGGACTGTCGCCAGCACAGTCTCCTGGATTCAGAGAAAGCAGGCCAGGCTGATCGTTTCGGGAGCCCTTACCTCTGCAATCGTGTGCGACATGCCTTCTTGAGTACAGACTCTGCACAGCCTAGCAGTTCGATTGTTGAGAAATTCAAGCGGCTAGTTTCCCGAGCGCCGAGGTCCATGTATCGACCTATCCCTATCGTTCACTCGTTAGGGCCTTCATCAATATCTGCTAACGACGTGGCAATGTCGTTGGCCAGATTTATCGAGCTAGCTGACGACTCTGGTCGAAACACACCAATGCTCTGGATCGGACCAACTGCAGCTGGTCATGTTGAGCTCAAGGGAAGAAAAGGTAATCAAGAGATCTGGGAATTTGACCGTAAGATGGCCGCAACTGCCCTCAAAAACGACGTCGATGTTCTTGGTATGTGGAACATGACAGTGCAAGCTACGAGCTGGGACGGCATGCGGTTTGATGAGAAAGTGGCAATCACTCAAGCAATGATGGTTATGAATTGGCTCGGTAGACTGGAGTCCAGCTGACCCGGAGACTTCTACTTCTAATCAATGCCAGAACGTGTTCCTGCTGCAGCTATGTCAACCAGCTCAATACTGTTTCCCAATCCGTGATTCCGAGACCGAGAGTAGGCCGATGTTCTTCCCATTGCAGTGGTTTCGATGATCTGAAAATGCTCGGGCTTTACCACGAGCTTGCTTTGTTCCCTCGCATACGGAGCTTAAGACATTTCACAATATTCTGCCTAGCTCCGTCTAAACGATGTCGCTATCGTTCACGTCTGGTCCAGCCTGGGAAGCCAAGGGTGCTTCGCACCGCTCCGACGCGCATGCCTCGAGGCTCGCCGCGAGCTAACGAGCGTCGTGTCAAGGCTCTTAGAACAGTACTTCCCCACTGGCTTCTAGTTCGCCTCCCCAAAAGTCACCAGCTTTTCGTGCTTTCGTCTTGTCGTTCCTTTTACGCTCAGTCTCTTGTCGCTTCTGAATCTCAAAGACCTCTTCGACCGGGCCTTCAACGTAACCTGGTGGATCTTCGTCATCTCTGTCAAGATCTACCTCTCCCAACAAAAGCACGTTCTCGCCTCGAACTAGGAAAGTCCCTCTGGGTATGTCGCAAAATAGTTTTCGTGCAGGATCAGTCGTTGAGGGCGCATCGACGTAGTATCGTTCCTTTGTTTCCGTCAGGACGAGATTCGCAAACTGATCCCATGTCCTCAGAACGCCGAGGAGTTTTCGGCCATCACGCAGGACTAGCATGAGCTTTTCTGTAACGTGAAATATATGGTTAGCACAACTCGACGTCTGACAACTTTTCGATGTGCAGGAAGCACCGGGGGTATAGATAAGAGGTTACCCACTGTCTGTGAGATCGAGCAGTTGAGCTGCAGTCGTGAACATCTGAGGAGGCAGCTGGGGCGGACCCGGTTGCGGTGCCGCTGCACCACCTAGGACGTTTCCATCCTGAGTCAATGGCGGCTGCTCTGCAGGGTTCATCGTTCGATGTTATTGAAGCCCAAGAATAAGTCGAATTCGTGTAATTATCTGTGTGGTCGCAGGTCGGTGCACCACATCGCGCTTTGAAGGTTTAGAGGATCGTGTCAGCACATTATCATCGTATATTCATAGAGGAAGTAGTAGTTAGGCTCGTTTGATGATATTCCATGTGCGCAATCGGCAACGATGACGCCTACCGCACTGCTATTGCACACCCGGCTTGCTTGTCTCACCGGACTCGCAATCAGTCACCACAGCTTCACTCTTCCTTCTCTAATTTTGCTGCTAACAACAGGATCAAAGTGGTACTGGGAGCTCACAGCCACTAGTCTGACACCAGCCGCATATCTTCTTACTGCCTACAGGCACCGCCTTTCTTGTCTTTGAATGCAGTCCTTCCGCTGAATTGCCTGCTATTCATCCGAGCTGCGGTCGAGCGTAGCACTCTATCGGCCGAGAGTCGGACTATCATGGTTGGTTATCAAGGAGAGGCTTCCCCTTTTCGCGTGACCTCTCGCGCGAGATACTCTGCTTGAGACGGTATTGGTATGATCTGGCTTCCATGCCTGTCTTAAGGGTACGAACCCCACAATCGGTGTGTCAATTCGTCCTTCTTGACGACCATTCAATCAAACTCTAGTTACAAAACATCTGGGAAAGGGATGAAACAAAGCAACGGCCTTTGCGCCTCTGTCAGTATGTGTCGAATACATATATCCTAGGCATGTTGTGTGCGGTCTTGTATCGTGGCTCTTGAACTATTGTTGCGTGACATCGTACCCCTGCTGAAACCAAAACTTCTGTTTTGCTGCATGCACACGTCGTCTCTGCCAATCACGACCAGGTGACACCAGCAACGGATTTCATCAAAGCATCTACAGAGAAATGAAATTCCCCGGCAGCGGTAGAAGAGTCCTTTCAAGGCCAGGTCATCTTGGTCACTGGTGCCAATACAGGTCTCGGACCTGAAGCAGCAAAAAGGGGGGCAACCGTGGGTCCTCACGAGTTGAGGCTCAGCGTTTCCCACTTCTCCCGCTGTGATGTTCTCTACCACTCAAAGCGATATCGCAGTCAGAGCGTTTATTTCCAGGAACTATAGAAGGTCAGGCCCAGTACGGTTAACCCAAGCTGGTGCTCGAATGTGCCATGTGACGCATGGTACAGCTCCCAGCTCTACGCAGCACGAAAACCACCCTACTCATCAACGTCAATTCTGTCTATCTTGACCTGACACAGGTGCAATAAATCTAAGGAGGACTCGTCCGGTACGAGGCGCTTGCTTGGCATATAAGCATTAAGCGAGCACAAATTTCAGGAGCTTCAAGCTTGGCTGAGCCGTCAAGCAACAGATCAACGCAAAGCGGTTTTGAGTAGCTTTTATGTACACTTCCAGTCATCTACGTGGAACGCCCACCACAAAGAACTTCCCTAATCTCGGACCGAGCTAGACGTAGGCTCGTAATACCACACCGCGTTCTCAGCCTTCGCACAGGTCGAGGTATAGGTAGTATTTACTGGAATGGAATTGCCATCCTGTGGGCGCCCTAAAACATGGTTGTAGTACCAGACTTCGGAGATAACAGTCCGTCCATTATCGTCCGATCCCTGACCAGCATCCGTCTCGTTGTACCGGGGTCCGCTGCAGCCAATGTATGGAAGGGCGCCGGACGCCTCAGTCAACGTGTCTTGAATGTTTGACAAAGTGTACTGGGTCGTGTTGCTCGGTACGATACGTGCCGCTGCAAGCCAGTCCCATGTAGGGTACGTCAGATAGTACTCGATGGCAGTCTCGAAGAAGTCTATCACGTCCTCATGCTCTGTGTAATTTGGACCATAGCAGGGTACCTAGGAGATTGTTAGCCGCATCCTTCCTGTTGCTGTGCACCACGCTCACCTCGAAAGTGCTGAAGCAAGTCGCATGTTTCGAAAACTCATGAGCCCAGAACTCGCTGTTCGAAGCTCCCTGGTTGATCCAATACCTAAAAATAAATCAGAGACAATGTACAGGTAGATGTTGGGTTTCATCCATACGTGTTCATCCATTCGAGCAGATCATAGCGTCCTGCATTTTGTATGAAATCTGAGATGGGTGGACCAGTCCAAGGAGGAACGACCGTGTCCTCGGAAGGAAAATCAGTTGTATCGGGCGATGGCGAAGGATCGTACTGACGGTTTAGATCGCAGTACTGCGTATAAGACCTGTCATGAGCGTTAGATCAGTAGCTGTCGAGAGACTTTGAGGTCTCGGTTGGAACAACCTTACCCGTTACAGAAGTCTGGCCACAGTCCATGCACAGTCCACTGGTTTTCCGGCAACAACTGTCCCTGACTTTCGAGTCCAGTATATGTACTCCAGAATTGAGTCTGTAGCACCAACCCTCCGAAAGTCTCAGTACAGCATGGGTCAACCTTCAGCGGATTCTGAGCAGGACAAGATAGCAGTTGTGGCTCTGTAGTATGGTCAGTCTAGGGCACGCCAACATGACTTCACGACGCACTGATCACACAGGTATGGTTAAGGTCGCTGAGACCGGGATAGAGGTCCTGTGCAAGGGCGGTACAAGACAGCAGAGTTGTACCGAGCACAATGGAGGCTTTCATGTTTGCCCTTGCCAAATGGATTGAAGGGATTTGGGTGACGATTCCCAAGGGAGAGCTCGGAGGCAATGGCAGGCATTTATCTTTTGAACATTTTGAATTACGACAGAGTTCGCCGGGGTAGCTGGCTTGAGCCTGCAAGGTACAACAGGGTCATTGGTAGGCTCAGAAATAACCATGCTTGAGAGCTGGAGTTCGATGTTGGCTATTGACGAATGGAATCTCTGGTTTGTTGCACCTGCTATATCTAGGCCTTCGTCATGTCCGGTTGATTGCAGAGCTGCATATAGAAGTGGCGGGTGAGCTCAAGTGCCAGTAGACAACGTGCTGATCTGATAGGCAAGCACCGAAGCTTAAATGATGTATTTGCGTTAGAAGTGGAGTTCGGTGGTGTCCGGTGCCGAGGAGCTGAGATCTACGAGCTTGGCGCTTCTCATTGTATGCAGGTAGGTAGTAACGGCTAGCGACGACGTCAGTGCAGTCATTGAAGTGAACACAATCTCGAGGTTCACAGTCAAGAATCTGGCATTAAACCCTGGTCAAAAGTTTAGATCTGGGGCGCACTCCCATCGGAAAAGTATACGACCAAAGTAAAATGCCAGGCCCTGGCTGTACAAGTATTATCGTGTTTCCTTCAACTTGCTGCATCTGCATTTGCATTGGCCTAGCAATGTCACAGGAATTGCTCCTTGCCTACATGATGAGCTGACGTTCGCAGACGGTCGACAAATTATCTTCATCTAAATGGCTAAATTGCAGTTGAGGCCTGCTGTGTTTGGTCACCAGGTGCCATCGGCGCAGGCGAAGATGTCACGGGGGCATGGCTGTTTGCGGCATTGAGACGTTCATCCAGAGCCTTCAACGCCAATGCCCTTCTTCTTTCAGCTTCCTCTCGCTTGCTCATCGTTCGCGCGCCTCGATCCCGGCTCATCACCGTCGGTAGGCTGGCTTCACCTCGCGCCATTGCCTGTTCGTTGCTCGATGCAATCGCCTCATCCGAAAATGGTCTTATGATCTTCATGTTGCAGCAGAAGATATAGACTTGATCGCATATCACAGCGATGGGTGGCTGGATTGCATTTGGAAAGAAAGTCGGAAAGGCAAAAGTCTCGCTTGCATCGCCTTTCAACCTCATGCCACCGGTGCTCGTGCCTAGCTCCGGCTGGTATTTGAAGAAGCGCAAGTATATCCAAGTAGTGCTCAGACCGTACCATGCTAGCAATAATGCAGTGTCTGTCCCGAATACAATGCCTGAGAAAGTGTTCAAAAGAAGGAATATCGCAGGAAAGTGCTTGACACGGATCTTGACCAGACCTTTGTACAGGCTCACGGTATGCTCGGGCACAAGCTGTTTAAAGGCTACCAGGAATGCCGCCTGCAATGTAATAGCTCCGGCAATTGGAGTATCGGCTCGGGATGTGTTTCGCGTGATGGCGCCCCAAAGGACATAAGTTGGAACCACCAAGAGATTAGGGATCACGGCCCCTACGAGAGCGACGGTCGCAAAATCTCTTGACCCCCAAGCTCTTTCTAAATATCTGCCGCTCAAATAGACCGCCGTTGTGTTGATGAAAAAATTGAGAATGTTTTGCTCGACGAAAATCGAGGTGAGGACGGTCCATGGGTAGTATATCGACTTCGATGGGACTAAAGTAAGGTATGGGATAGATCGATCGGGAGCGTCAGCGGTGGCATCTTCAGCTGTGGGTGAGATGTTCCATCTAGCAGCTGCGCAAACGAAGGAGAAAGAGCAAGTCAGCAAGATCAATGCTCTGGTCACTGGTGGCGGCACATTTATGCGCATTTTGCTGGTTGTGGTGGAACTAGTTTGTGTCTTCGAGGCCAGGCCGGGATCGCAGACTCAAGACATGGTCGCCGACTTTCGGGATCTAAGGCATGAAACAGTCCACCCGAGCGATATCTCAAGCCGTAGATTGGAAAGATACGAAGAGCACAGAAATCCGAAAAGAGTCACGACTACTAACAGTCAACTTCAACTTGCAAGGGACGGCCGCGTGACGAGTTCCACAAGGCTGCACGCATGCGAACTTTGGTCACGGTTCTGGTGTTTGGCTGCCTGGTTCGGGTCGCTAGTTATGCAGCTACCTAAGCATTTCAGGTTGGCGAAGCGCTTTTTAGCCCAGTTTCATAATTCCTCCACCCAAGCAGCGCAAGTCCGAGCCGCAGTATATCACGAGGTCGAGGTGTACAGTCTTGTCGGGATGCGCACGCGGAATCAAATGAGGCCTTAAGCACATCTATACATTCTTTCTACATAGAGCGCCGGACGTAAGACAGCCTGGAATAAAAATGGTGCTTCCACTACACCAAAATTACAGAGTTTGTAGCTGAACACAGCGCTATCGAGTAAACGGTTTAGCGTAACTGTGGAAGGACCCCAGCTTATCCACGCCTGAGTCGATGTTGTGGCCCGATCAATCTTTGATCATTACTGGCAAGCAATCATTGTCTTCCTTTCCTCGAATTGTCGCTTGCGTAGAATCAGACAGCTTGTTGCGAACGCCTTCGCCAGCTTGAAGTCTCCATTTGACGCGCAAGTTTATTCAGGCGACACTGCTTTCACCAAAGTGCAATCACTTACAACCACGGTCATTCTCATCCTGATCGGAACGAAGTCTACTTCCGGGGCTCTGGTCACGAGCAAGCGCCACGCTGCGCTGGTGTGCTAGTTAGGCACAGTCGACTTCTGCAAGTCTTCCGAGACCGTGCCGTGTTTGGATTTGATTGAATTTTGAGATCTTCAGGCACGACTCTACAGTACTCACCTGCTATCATCACTACACCTCGACGAGGTCATTATATCGCGCCGCGCGCGTTCCAGGATTGTCTGGCGTCGTTGCCTCAGCACCTTGACGCCGTTTTAATCCTTGACTGGATGATGTCGCGATGGACGTTGAAGTCAACCCAACCACTGTAGCGCATACTCCACCACCACTGAGTTCCGATCAGCTGAATTATCTAATCTGGAGGTATGCCTCGCACCGAGCTTCATATGCTGTCGTCGCTTTCGCTAATCTGTAAACAGGTACTTACAAGAAGCTGGTACGCGCCTTGGCATCTGCAATCATTTCAAGCTAATCGTGCTTCAGGTTATGCAGAAGCCGCTGTGAAACTCCAACGCGATTGGAAAGTTGATATCGGAAGCTTAACATTCGCAAAGCACATCAAGGGCCGGGCACTTGTCAATCTTGTGCAGAAAGGTCTTCGTTATCATCATCTTTCCTTAACCTTCGACGAAAATGGCCAACAAACAAAAACTCTGGTGCCGCCAATGTTTTTCTTTGGACCCGAAAGCGCACCGGCCGATGCTATTCCTGTCCAGAAAGAGACCTTGCTTAAAGGTAATGACCTAACCCGCGGCGTGTCTCCAGCAAGCACAGTAGCCACGGCCTCTAGGTCGAAGCCGCGCGACGCAGCCTCTGTCGCCCCTGATGAATTGACTCCGCAGGTAGCGAAAAGAGGTCGTAAGCCAACTCAAAGTCTAGCCCCAGATCGCAACGGCGTCACTGCCCGCAAGGTCTCGGGCGCAACAGAGCCCGACGCTGCAAATGGAAACACTCACCAACAGCCTGATGTCACATCACCTCAGACCGCCAATGAGGCTGCCGATGACGGCCCTATGACAAATGGCAATCACGATGACAAGATGGACCTCGACCACGAGCCGCGAGCAGAGTCTGTCGATGTCGTGATGGAAGAGCAATCTGAGGAACCCCCAGCCCCACTGGTACCTACCCTGGTCAACGGCGTGAGCGTGGAAGTCCAAGCTGCACCCGCGAAAGTCACGAATTTAGCCCCTACTAGCGCAGTATTGTCGCTTAACTCACCACAATCGATCAGAGGAGCATCGTGGCGCCCTGCCGGTGCTGAAACATTAGTCGCGCAGAGTGACACTTATTGTGGGTCATGGAAACTTGCCGGCCAAAGCCTCTTACCAGACAGTGTGAAGCCACTACCTAATAGTCTCTTCCCCTGGGATGAGGTCGGGACGGTAACGACGATAGCCTGGAACGGAGAAGGCTCCGTGCTGGCTGTGGCAACATGGTCCGAAGAAGAAAGTCATATCCACTTGTTTGAGGGTCAGGATCTCATTTTGATAGAGACTTTGCCAGCGTCTCAAAAGGCTGTCACGCTATTGAAGTGGCATTCTTCTGGATGCCGCTTGGTGGGCATAGCCTCTGGCGAGGACAGCACTTTGACCAGTAACGGTGTGCCTACTTCCACGTTGCTATCATGGGATCTGTCGCTTGGCCCCGGTCTCTCAGGACCTTCGACATTAGCGCTACCCACTGAAGTCTTAGACTTCGATTGTGCTGGAGGTGCAGAAAGTAACGCGGTCTATGCAGCTGGCGAAAATGCCGTATATCAATGTCAGGGCCTGGAAGAAATGCGAATCAGCCAACAGTGGAACTCTCCGGGTGTACACACGAAAGAAGAGTGGACGTTTATCAGATGTGCACAGCTTCACAGTGGAGACAACATCATCATCACCGCAGCATCAGAGACTGCTACTATGTGGCTTCCAGGACCTGACCTGTTGAAGGAGAATGTCCACGCTGCACCACTGACAGGACTTGAGGTCAGGCCACGAGGTCATGCATTCAATGGTTCTTCTCAGGCCTTCGAATTCGCGACCTCGTCTGAAGACGGCACCATCAAAATATGGCAGCTTACGAACAATGAGAACGTCCAATTATCCTGCCGCTATCACCTCCGGTCGGAGCCATTGATGCCGATCATGTCATTGTCATACTCTGCCAATGGTTTCTACCTTGCTGGTGCTAGCTACAACACGGCACGCATATGGAATGCTCAACACAGCTACCATCTGATGGCATCGTGGGAAGGCTCTGAGCCTGAATGGAGAGGTTCCAGCATCAGGGACGATGATCAAGCAAGCGCTGCAGGGAGATCCAGCATCAACGGTGACGGTGGGCCCGTGAGTGCGCATCACACCCTAGGTTGGCACTCTGACAGCAAGAAGCTCGCATTTGGCTTGGGCTCACACGTGGCTGTGATCAATCTCGAAAGGTGAAGATACGAGGTGCAGTGTCATGACTGATGCTGCAAGACCATCAAGCAATATACCGTGGATGAGGACGAACGCACTTGAGCCGAAGGACAAGACAAGGATCTTTTCTAAATCCTGTCGCAAACGCTAGGGCTCTGGAACTGATCCCACCCCTCCTCTGGATCACAAATCTTAAATCTCCCTTGCGGACGACTTCTCATAGCAGGTCCCGGAAATTCAAGTTGGCGCAATTCCTCTTCCACATCACGAAAACCTCGAAGCCACGCTTTAACGCCATCCTGCAGTTCCTGACTTTCTGTCGGGGCGTCTGATAGGCTATACGAAACGGTCTGGTCGCCATTTTCATCGACATAATAGCGGCCACGGAAGCGCCCTTTACCACGTGTCACGACTTTTTGACGTTTGGCACTCTTGCTTAGGATTGGTGTCTGGACTCTTGACGGGGTTGTGCTCTCAATCCAGCCTTCTAAGCCTGTTACGGCGCTGCTCATGGCTTCCACGGCGACTTCGTTCCGTGATGCATCGAGTTGGAGGTCTGCAGCCTTCTCACGGAGCCGGTCGTTTTCTGCGCTTAGAGTGTGGTTTTCCTGGCGTAACTCGCGGACCTCGCGCAACAAGTCCTGTGCTTGTTGCTCCTGAGCAATACACCTCTGTGCGAGAGCCTCTAATTTTTGTACAGTCAGTTGGTGTAAGTGCCATTGCTCCTCCTGTCGCAAGCGCATTGACCTGACAGTGGCTGCTAGGTCTTCACGGACAGCGATTAGGTCAGACTCGTCTATCCATTCGTCATCTTCTTCGTCGGTCGGTGTATGCATTGTGAAGTCTTCCTTGGCGTCTTGTTCGTCCACGACTTCGGCCTCTCCTTCAGCACGCGCATGTCCCACTCCTTGGATCGAGTCTGACTCGAGGTAGCCTTCGAGATCTTGGAGTCTTTTATGCAAGCTCTGCCTCTTGCTTGCAGGTATACTGTCGTCTTGTTCCATTTCCCATGCTACTGCAGCCAGTTGTCTCATCTTATTGGACAAGGTTTGATCGATCTCGACAGGTGCCAGAGGTAGTGTGGACTCGAAACATTCGGCATGTGTCATTGTCGTCGCGTCTGGGAGTTCAGTGGGCGTAGTAGCGTCCATATCGACTGCACTGTCAGCAAAGGCAGAACCGAGCGTATTTGAACTGGTGGGACGAGCTGGGTCTGAAGCTGTGAAATGGTAGGCTAAAACATCGTCGCCAGCAGTGCTGGGACTGTGTGGTTGCATTGTATATCTACGCGCCATGTTTTTGGTCACTAGAAATGGGCGCAATGGTTTGTGCATCAATACAACGTTCAACAAATATTGCGTAACAACAACCATCTACCGACAAGGAAAGTCGGAGAACGCGTGCCATTCGTGTCGAGCACAAGCCGCGAGTGCCCGAGTTCGAGCCCTCCTAAGCCTGTGACTGGGGTTCTAGTTGCACTCGAAACAGGAACCGTGCATGCAGCGTGAGGCAGGGTCCCGCCGGCGCTAATAACTCTTATCCCCGACCATGAAAGTCGCTGGAGTCACTTTCGCTCCCTCAAACACTGTGCTCTGTTCGATTGCTTATCCTGACCCTCCCGTTCAACAATCGCACACAGTCTCGAGTTCTGTTTGTGATCCGACCTTTCTAAGCGCAAGACCACCGCTGTCGTTGTTCCCCGCTTACAGAAGCTCTGCCGGTGTTCAGCAATTCTCGCGAAGTGCTCGGTCTGTGAAGCGGTGACTGGCTCTGGGTGAGCTGAGACACGAGGATGGTATTGCAACTTCCGACTCACGTGTATTACCAAAAGCTTATTGACATAGGCAGAGATCAAACCCACCCTTGAAGATGTGCAGGAGATCATTGCAAAGGCACAAACCGGAACATGCCCTCCAAACCTCGTACCACTCTGTGCACAGATACCAGCTGATCTGCTGAACCCTACGCAAGCCTACCTCAAGATCTCGAAGGACACCAAGTTATCGTTTCTTTATGAGAGTGCGGCCACGACTGGTACCATAGGAAGATACAGCTTTGTGGGCGCCAACCCTCTTGAAGTCTTTCAATCTGGGCCAGATCATGGACTGGCAGCAGACCCCCTCCCAAGACTTGAGAAAGAGCTATCACAATATCGAGTTGCTACCGTGCCTTCGCTGAATCTGCCGCCTCTTACAGGCGGTGTCATCGGATACGTTGGCTATGACTGTGTTCGCTACTTCGAGCCGAAGACCGCTAGACCGATGAAAGACGTTCTCAAGCTACCAGAAAGCTTTTTCATGTTGTTTGACACGATAGTCGCATTCGACCACTTCTTCAATGTCTGCAAAATAATCACATATGTTAGAGTGCCTCAGGACGGTTCGTCTCTTGAAGGGGCGTACAAGCAAGCGAGTCAGAAGATAGAAGAAGTCGTACAGACGTTAATGGACGAGCACATACCTTTACCCGAGCAAGGACCTATAGCGAAAGACCAGCCTTCGAAGTCGAACATTGGACAGCAAGGTTACGAAGCACATGTTAGGAAACTGAAAGAGCACATTTGCGTGGGAGATATCATACAAGCAGTGCCCTCCCACAGAATATCGAGACCGACAACATTACATCCCTTCAACATATACCGACAGCTACGCACGGTCAACCCGTCGCCCTACCTATTCTACATCGATTGCGACGACTTTCGCATCATTGGTGCATCACCCGAGCTCTTGGTCAAGGAAGAAGCAGGGAGGATAATCACACATCCTATCGCCGGCACTGTCAAACGAGCACAAGATCCCGAGGAAGATGATAGGCTCGCCGAAGAGCTGAGAAGCAGTCTGAAGGACCGGGCAGAGCACGTGATGCTGGTAGATCTGGCTCGGAACGACATCAACAGAGTCTGCGACCCATTGACGACGCGTGTTGATCGACTGATGGTTGTCGAGAAGTTCAGCCATGTCCAGCATCTAGTGAGCCAGGTGTCAGGTGTTCTCAGACCAGGCGAAAGTAGATGGACTGCATTCAGAAGTATCTTCCCTGCAGGTACAGTGTCAGGAGCACCCAAGATCAAGGCTATGGAGTTGATAGCGGAGCTGGAGCAAGAGAAGAGAGGCGTCTACGCAGGAGCCGTAGGATATTTTGGCTTCTCTCAGGTCGCTGCTGACGGATCCAAAGTGATCGACGAAGGTGCTATGGACACGTGCATTGCGCTGAGGACCATGGTCTGGAAGGACGGTGTCGCTTATCTACAGGCAGGTGGAGGTATTGTGTTTGACAGTGTTGAGTATGACGAGTGGATAGAGACGATGAACAAATTGGGAGCCAACATTCGGACCATAGAGACGGCCGAGAAGAGGTACGCCGCAGCTGGCGGGTCGCATGTGAACGGCACTGCACGTTGAGTGGGCGCTTGAACATAGTTGTTTAGAATTTCACGAATATTGAGACGGTTCTCTCAGAGGGCAACCTAATCTCACAAGTCGCTATCACCTGCAGTGCAGTGAGATCATGTCTTCTAGGCGGTATTCCCCCTGGCGTGCTCTGCATACTGCACCGTAGTCTTGCGCCATATGCCGCTTCCGCCACCGTAGATGATAAAGCGCAGTCAAGTGCGATTGCCAAGCGCTACTAGCTCCCACGACCGAATCCACAATTTTCGCACTGCAACTCGCGGTTTTCCTCACCATCCAGCCCAAGTCAATCGTTGTATCTGTCGACATTGTCCTTCAACAGCCGTCACGATGAAGTTGAACATCTCCTACCCGGCCAATGGGTCGCAAAAGCTATTCGAAATCGAGGAGGAACGAAAGCTCCGTGTGTTTATGGACAAGCGCATGGGAAACGAAGTTCCTGCCGACTCTCTCGGTGATGAGTGGAAGGGCTACGTATGGAAGTCTTAGCAGTGAACGAGCGCAGGCTAACGCACTGCACAGATTGTCCGCATCACCGGCGGCAATGACAAGCAAGGCTTTCCTATGAAGCAGGGTGTCGTATGTCAACTCCCTCCTTGAAAGCGCCAGTAAAGAACAACTTACTGAGACTTGTCCTATTGCAGATGCTCCCAACCCGTGTCAAACTCCTCCTCGCCGATGGCCACTCTTGCTACCGACCCCGACGAAGCGGCGAGCGAAAGCGAAAGTCCGTTCGTGGCTGCATCGTTGCTCAAGATCTATCCGTCCTCGCTTTGTCGATTGTCAAGCAGGGTGAGCAAGACATCCCAGGTCTTACCGACGTTGTCAACCCCAAGCGACTCGGTCCCAAGCGAGCCACCAAGATCCGAAAATTCTTTGGCCTGACCAAGCAAGACGATGTCCGGTATGTTACACTCTCCAGGAACAGACCGGCAAACCGGCTAACAAAGGTTCAGAAAATTCGTCATCCGACGAGAAGTCCAGCCCAAGAAGGAGGGTGCTAAGCCATACACCAAGGCGCCCAAGATCCAACGACTTGTTACTCCTCAGCGAATGCAACACAAGAGACACAGAATCGCAATCAAGAGACGTCGTGCTGAGGCTTCCAAGGACGCTGCTAACGAGTACGCTCAACTGCTTGCTAAGCGGGTGCACGAGGAGCGTGAGAAGCGATCCGAGCTCCGAAAGAGACGTGCTTCATCCATGCGAAAGTAGAGGGATTCAATGGTTAGGTTACTCGGACACTCAGATATACCAGCGACCGGCGCGTGATGGAGAAGAAAGCAGTCGGGGGTTGTTACCAAACGCAACACTACTTCAAGGCATAAATCCTTGCCCGCTGGCACACGCCAAACTGCTTGGGACAAAGGTCAATCACTCCGATTTGTTGTTCCTGTGGTGACACAGTCGGACAAACAGCCCAACATGGGCCCAAAACGTCTACTCAGGTAGGCTAAGCTCATTCAAATACATGATACCAACTCTCCATTGCAGATCGTGAATGTGGTACTCTAGGACCGGCGCCTTGCATTGCTTAGCTTACCGTTGACTCGTATTAAGAACAGCGGTGCACTCGTGCCTCTGACGCAAGATTTTAGTGCGCGTGCAGCGGGAGTGGGGCACTTCCCCGAACCAGAGCTCAAAAAGTTGAACCATGCGACGACTTTCGTTCTTCTCTCAGAATTCTTTGCAACATGGGCGACCGGTAGCAAGAATTCGACATACTCTGCCAACAGACATGGCGTCCAACTCCATCAAGCTGTTGACTGGCAACAGTCACCCAGAGCTCGCCAATGCCGTGGCCAGCAGGTACGGTGCCAGCGCCTGCCTCGGCAGCAGGATTTACTGACGCGGGCACAGACTCGGTATAGAGCTCACCAAGATTATGGTCTTGCAATACTCCAACCAAGAGACCAGCGTCACCATCGGTGAATCGGTCAGAGACGAGGATGGTAAGCACCGTGGCCTTCTCACAGCAGGCCAGTCCACAAGCCCGAGCATGACTGATTTGTCCTCTAGTCTTCGTCCTCCAGTCCACAAAACCCAACGACATCAACGATGGCCTCATGGAACTCCTCATCATTCTCAATGCCTGCAAGACTGCCTCCGCACGTCGTGTGACCGCCGTCCTACCAAATTTCCCATATGCTCGCCAGGATAAGAAAGACAAGTCACGGGCCCCAATCACAGCCAAACTCATGGCCAACATGCTGCAAACAGCTGGCTGCAACCATGTCATCACTATGGATCTACACGCCTCCCAGATCCAGGGCTTCTTCAACGTCCCGGTCGACAACCTATACGCCGAACCAAGCAGTGTGAAGTGGATTCGCGATCACTTGCTTCACGAGCCCGACCGTGGTCAGGATCTGAATGGCATCCATCAAGAATGTGTCATTGTCAGTCCAGATGCTGGCGGCGCCAAAAGAGCCACGTCCATGGCCGATCGTCTTAACTTAGGTTTTGCTTTGATCCATAAGGAGCGAAGTGCACCCGGCCAAGTCAGTCGGATGACCCTCGTTGGAGACTGCAAGGACAAGATCGCTGTTATAGTGGATGATATGGCAGACACATGCGGCACGCTAGCCAAAGCAGCTGATGTACTTCACGAGCAGGGCGCAAGCGATGTGGTCGCCCTTGTCACGCATGGCATCTTATCTGGCAAGGCCGCAGAAACACTCAGGCACTCGAGACTTTCACGGATAGTGATTACCAACACCGTTCCCGTAGCAGAAGAGAAGCTGAAGGCGTTGACCGTCCCAGAAGGCGAGCAGGGTTGCAGGCTTGAACAGATCGACATCGCACCTGTTCTTGCCGAAGCAATCCGCAGAACCCACAACGGTGAATCAGTCAGCTATCTGTTCTCTCACCCTGTGGCATAGGAGACCAGGGGCATGAGCGAATCTAGCCATATGCAAGACAGAGAGTACAGCTACAAATGCGGTACGGGCCGATCACCGAAGGGACCGCAGGGCAAGCAGGGCAAAAGTCCAGGCATAAATGGTGATGGCTCGGTAGACACTAGGAACGTGGCTTAGGAAGCACAACAGAACCAGCATAGCAGAGAGCTTCCGCACCTGACATCGGCCGTGGCAGAAAAGCAGAAACCACAGGCATATTCAGCCGGCGCTACTGGAAACAAAGGTCAAGATGGCAAAGCTAACACGCCTGAAGCCCATGAAACCAAAGGACAGGAGATTCGAGGGACCGGCTTAGGCGTTTACCGGCGTTGGCACCAGAACAGTGATCGAGGAGCTGCTGTTACATGAAACACTTTGATAGAACTTGATACCCCAACTACGCTCTCGTCGAGCTATGAATTGCAAAGACTTGCAAACGCTTACCATGTCAGCACCCTGGCGGCAGTAGGACCTCCATGGCGATAATCTCACTGTTTCTCATCCTGATGTGACGATTCACAACCCTATCGACCTACTTCATGCTGAATTGCCAACAGACTCGGGACATCTGAAGCCAACTGTTTGCACTCAGACAAACTTAGAGAGGCAAAAACAGTGGCCCGACCGCGCATCTGCATACCGGCAGTCACGGCCAAGCACCATGTCGCACAAGAGAGCAGGCACGTCCCGTACGAAATGCGAGCATGATCGGCCCCCCTGACACGTCGTTCCACGAAGAACACAGGCCCGACACACCTACTTTGGCGAAACTATGATTCTGACGGGGAAGGCAGAGCATGGTCAGGACTTCCTACTGGAGGAAAGCACAGCGTCGCAGCTCGCCACGAGGAAAGAGCGATCGCTGTCTCAGACCTGCCGATGCTTCAGCTCTATCGTCGAGGCTTCCTCGGTCAAGGCGGCTATCACACGTGAGCGGGGAAGACATGGATGGATTCCTGACAGGGAAGGCGAGCTTTTGCACAGATAGTATGGCTCTCACGCAGGGGAGGCGCCGTCAAGGAGAGGCTAGGGACGGTTTTGGTCGGGTGTGAGAAAGGCGCGTTTGACGCTAGCGAGGCCATGATCGCTCAGCGCGAGGAAGGTACGGACCTGGGAGGAAGATGTGGCCCTCGACCGAGGTTCTAGCAAGGCACGGCCAATGGTGGCGCAAAGGATGAGAGTGATTGTCACAAGTCGGAGGGGAAGGCGTGAAATAGTAGTTGTCCAGAGGGAGGCACGACGGCGATGTTCATTCACACGGGAAGGTGGGACCGTCGTGGTGTTCCAATTGAAAGCATGATAAAGGTGGTACGCGTGGAATATAATTGGAACCTTCACATAAAATGATGGGAGGGTTTAGTACGTACGACTATGATCTATCTTTTCTACATTAAGATGTAGCTACTCATTTCGCCTTTGGCGTCCCATTGGGGAAGTGAGTGTTTGCGACACCTCTCTTCTCTTCTATCAGTCTTATTCGTTCCTGTTCAATCTTCTCCGCTGCCTCTCGCTTTCTTGCTTCCTCTCGCTCTACTTGTTCTGGACGTCTGATGGCAATGTCCTTTGCCTTCAGATCACTGAACAGTGCTTTGAAGACGAATTCAACAGCCGCGCAGCCGACATAGTCGATGACCATGAGCATTGTCAACGTCCACTTGAACTCGCTTGTGAAAGGCACAAGGCGTAGCTTTTCACTGAGCTCGGGAATGAGTTCTGTGCTGCCAGCAAAAGCGACGAAAGAACAGGCTATCAGGCCATAATACATGCCTTTGTTCTCGCGAATTGACTCTCGGAAAGGACGACCCTGGTAGTTGATAGCGAAGGTTGAAACTTGTTGGATGAGTTGCATGAGATAAACTGCCGAATTGAGCAGTGACGGCTCAAACTCTCCTTCCAAGTCGACTTCTTGGTCAGGTGGCACGATGCTGTAGACAGTATTGGAAAGGTAGATGAGTGTCGCGCAGTGGACAGCGAATTGACCAAGGACAGATCCAAGGATATACATGTTGAGAATGTTTGGTTGTGGCCTTTCGCGTGACAAAGCTTCCACAGACTTCGCGCGAGAGATCGAGAGAAAACAGACAGACATCAACATGCCTGATATGGTGACCTGACCATCACCAAACTTGATGCCAGAAAGGTAGATGACCGAGAGCGAGTACGCCGAGATCAAACAGTTGAGGGCTAGAATCTTGTACATCTGGATGGTCGCAACGAGGGTGCAGCGACCTTGGCGGATGATGTTCGGAATTGCAATCACGTTAGCGAGCTTGCTGGTGAACGGGGCTGCGACAGACGCATCTCCAAGCTTGATCGTGGGAGGCTCGTTCTCGTCGAGCTCACTTTCCATAAGTGATGAAGTGATCTTGTCTGCCCAACCAGCTGCTTTTTGTTGCGCTTCTTGCGCTCGCTGCTGCTGTGGAGTCAAATTCGAGTTGGCCTGTTGCAATGCCTGTGCACCAGGGGATGTTAAAGTTTCGACAGAGCCGTTTGCGGCACCACTCGCCGCACCATTTTCAAGCGAGACGCCCTTCTTCTCCGCATAAGCTTTCATTGCGGCTTCGTAGTGAGGGTTCTTTGGGCCCGGAGGGTACAAATGGGCAATGTGCTTTGGTACTGGCGGTTCGGGTTGGTTGAACCTCTTCATCATAGAACACTGCTTCTCGTAGACCTCCTTCATTTTAGTGTTCCTGAAGTGCTCGCCAATCTTATTCAATACTTCCGGTGTGCCATTAAGCAGAGCGACACCAATATGAGCTTGCTTGAGAGCACCGACATCGTTCGTGCCATCGCCACACATCAGTGTAGTGTAACCTTGTTCTTTCAGACCGATCAGAATCTCCTCTTTTTGCTTGGGAGAGACCCGAGCATAAACCCAAGTGTACCGTAGCAGCTTCGCGAAAGCCTTCTGCCCGGTGAATTTAGATAGTGCATAGCCCGTGACGCAGAGGTCTTTAGTATCAATAATCTTTTGGTCGATATCCACGGTTGGGTCGACTGGAATGATAGTCTTCTCGTCAACACTCCTCCAGACCAAATTCTTGCCAGAAGTATCGTTCTCTGGTGCATCGAGGATGAGGCAGTCTCGATCAACGATTTCCACTTGGCGTGCCACATGTACCGCGGTGAGAGGATTGTCGCCTGTGATCATAATTGTCCGGTGGCTGCTCTCGTTCAGCATCTGGACAGCTTTGAGAGCATCCTCTTTCAATGGAGTTTGCAGGACCAAGAACCCAGCGAAGTGAAGTTCAGACTCGACGTCCTCGCGCTTCAGGTCGTTGATACGCTTCTGACCAATTTCTGTGTCAACAGAGAGATATTTGTATGCCAGCGCGAGAACGCGAAAGCCGTTTCGGGTGAAGTGTTTGAATGTCTCCTCGTATTTTGGTGGTGCCTCTACCAGCATCTTGCGGATAGTTTCAGGCGCTCCTTTTACGCCAACAAAAGTGCCCTTTGCTTTTCGGCCAGTCGCTGGGTCAGTCATGAGAGCAGTCGCAACAGAGCTCTGTCTTTTCAATGCTGAGGAGAACTGGAAGCGTCGCTTGATCTGCACAACATGAGTAGCAGTTTGATTTGACTTTGGCCCTTTGGGAGGGTTGCTGGTGAGCGTGTCATTGTTGCCAAGTGTCCACCCGAGAGCGTTGAGCGTGGCCTTCTCCATGGGGTCTCCAACGATATCGCCCTCGTCAAGCTTGACTAGAGCGTGTGCTGTAGCAAGAACGAGTGTCGTGTACGTACCGCAAGCAGGTACCTTAGTCACTGCAGTCTGTGCACCATTAGGTTCAGCGGCGACATCTTGTTGGCCAAGCTGGAGGCCAGCGACTCCGTCCACGACTAGATCTTCACCAGTCAATGTACCGGTCTTGTCAAAGCAAGCGACATCGACTCGGCCGGCATAAGGTATCCTGAAAGGTTCGGTGCAGAAGATGGCATACCGGCTTAGTGCGGCCAGGGAAGTGTTCACAGCCAGAGACAGCTCCATGGGCAATTCTGGTGGCACCACACTTGTGACGATCAATACGCAGTCCAGAAGCAGTTTTGACCTCTTTCGGTCCCTCTTGACGCCCTCTTGCCACACATATCCGGAAGCTGCCAATGCAAAGACTAACAGGAACAAGATGAACCACAGGGCCTCGGCGTTATTGGCGGAGATACGCTCAGTAGAGAAGATCATAGTTCGCACCAAGCTGCCTTGGCTGGTCTCGAATCCAGTCTTGAGAACAACAGCCATCGCACCATTGTCAGGAGGAGGAGACACTCCGTTTCGTAGCTGAGGTACCGAATCAGGGGCGTCATCGCTAGCGTTAGGGTGTGTGATCTGAAGCACCTTGGTACCGCCGTACAGAAAAGCGTTCTTGTCCAGACCCTCAGGCTCGACAACAGCGTCGGCAGGGCGGAGCTGAATAGATTCCTTGAGCAGAGGTGTGCTCTCGCCAGACAACATAGCTTCGTTGACGATTGCTGTGCCCTCGATGAGTAGCATGTCGCAAGCTACGCCAGAATCTTCTTGTGTTCGATTGACTGAGGCGAGATCGCCTGGCAGGAGCTTATCACTCTTGATCTCTGTCCATTTTCCTGCTCGGTATACCCAAATATCGTATGGTTTGATGCTCATGCCACGGAACTCGTTCAAAGTCCTCTGCCTCTGCCAGACTACAGTGCTCTCAAAAGCCACCAACATGAAGAGGGTGAACAAGGAATAGTACCAGTAGTCGTCGAGCAGCCAGAGACCAACACAGAAAATCTGGAAGATAAAGAAGGGGGCCACGGCATGTTCCTTCCACAGTTCGGTGAAAGTTGGGACAGGGATGTCGAAGGTATTGTCTCCATAGTGCTTGTTGACTTCTTGCACCTTAGCCGGCGTCGTCAAACCCTTTGACTCTTGGAAGTACCCGACTGTAGGCTTCTCTTTCTGATCCAATAGGTATGTCAGGGGAGCAAAGGACTTCTTGTCGACAGAATAAACGAATCGGCGTTTCTGGAAGAGGAACGAGGTCTTGGTCTTGAAACCTTCGACTTCGCGCTCAATCTTGCAAATGCCCGCAGCGCCGGAATTTACGGCGGGGATGATCTTGATCAGCGAGGCGTCCTCGACCGAGTTTGCCGTGGTGCAAGTAAAGTAGGTGTCGAGGTTGACGCTCCATTTGGTGGAAAGCCATGTCAGAGCCTGAAGACACGTGATGGTGGCAACCCAAACGAATGTCCATTCTTGTCCATCGATGTAGTCATCGTATCGATCTTGGTCGAGATAGAGGGCGAGGAATATTGGCCACAAGATGGTGAAGGGCCATACGTAGAGTCGGAGGTAGATGGGCAGCGGGTTGTGCAAACTGGCCCGCTGCACTTGTTCGTTGTCGACCAGCCGAGGACTGCGCATGACATTAGACATCAGACAAGTTTAAGAGTCCCAGTGGGCGTCCTTACCTTTCGACAGCCATTGTGCAAGATTCGAGCCTCAGTCAAGAGCTCGCGCGCAATGGGAAGTGAGTAGGAAGTGGGAGGGCAAGAAAGATGATGGAAATCTGTACTCTACAATACTACACTACCTACGCACGAAAATACGTAGTTATGCATCTGCTGCCACTCGACTAGGCGCTGGAGCGTTAGCTCAGTACTAAGCCCAATTCGTGCTGGTGTGCCGCCATGTGCTTGTGTGGTAGGGGCACTTCGCGTCCAATCACAACACGTATCCAACACCCTGATAGGATGCGTCAACCGCAAAAGCTTTCATTCTCAATACAACCCCCAGGCACACACACAATCGGTAGACTGACCACCAGTTGAGCAGGAACGTTACCGCCCTTCTACGTATCTAGCTTGCTGTCTGCTCAGCACTGCGTTGTGAGAGGCAAAAGCTCACGTGAGCAGCCTTGACTCATACACCAACTTGAGTGATAGCAAGTAAGAAACCAACCCAAACACAATCTTGCTAGTCTTGTTGTTGCTACTGGAATATACCTCCAGCCATTGTGAACGTGGCTGAGCAGAACGGTGGTTCAAGTATGGCAGATAAGGTCAAGGACACCGTGGGAGATGCCAAGGAGACGGTCGAAGGGGCTCTACCTACCCGATCCAAAAAGTCGGAGAAGAAGGACAAGAAGGCTGCCGAGAAAGCAGCAAAGAAGGAACAGTATGCCAAGGAGGCCAAAACTGCACCGAAGAAGGCGCCAGCAAAACCTGCCAATGACCAGCAAGCCGCTGTGCCAACGAGAGATCCCGACGCCATGTTCAAGGAGGGTTGGCTCGACGAGGTACGCAAAGAACGACCAGAGCCTGTCGTCTATACTCGGTTCCCTCCAGAGCCCAATGGCTACCTCCACATTGGCCACAGCAAGGCTATTGCCGTCAATTTCGGGTTCGCCAGATACCATGGTGGCAAGTGCTACTTGAGGTTTGACGACACTAACCCTGAAGCTGAAGAGGAGAAGTTTTTCACTGCAATCGAGGACATCATTCGCTGGCTGGGCTTCAAGCCCTACCAAATTACTTACTCCAGCGACAACTTCGACAAGCTGTACGACTTGGCAGAGCAACTTATTCAGCGCGATGGCGCTTACGTCTGTCATTGCACGGACGAGCAGATCAAAGACCAGAGAGGCGGGACGGACGAGAAGAACAAACATCCTCGCTTCGGCTGTGAGCATCGAGATCGACCAATAGAGCAGTCACTGGCTGAGTTCCGAGCTATGAAAGAAGGCAAGTATAAACCTCGAGCAGCATTCTTGAGGATGAAGCAGGATGATTTTGTAACCGGGAACCCTCAGATGTGGGATCTTGCCGCTTACCGAATCATCGATCAGCCACACCACCGAACGGGCACCAAGTGGAAGATCTACCCAACCTACGACTTCACCCACTGTCTCTGCGATAGTTTCGAGCACATTACGCATTCCCTCTGCACCGTCGAATTCATCAACTCGAGAGAATCATACGAGTGGTTGTGCGACAAAGTCGAAGTGTACAAGCCTATGCAGCGAGAGTACGGCCGGCTGAACTTGACAGGTACGGTTCTGTCGAAGCGAAAGATTGCCAGATTGGTGAAGGAAGGCAAGGTGTTCGATTGGGACGACCCGCGGCTGTACACCCTGGTGGCGCTCCGCAGACGTGGTGTGCCTCCAGGAGCAATTCTGTCGTTCGTTAACGAACTCGGCGTGACAACGGCAAGGTCCAACATTCAGACAGTCCGATTCGAGAGCTCGATTCGAAAGTACCTAGAGATGACTGTCCCTCGTCTGATGGTTATCACCGACCCTATCAAGGTTACTATCGACAACTTGCCTGAAGACTACGAAGAAGAGGTGGAAAATGCCTTTGGCCCGAAGAATGTTGAGATGGGCTCACACAAAATGCCATTCACGAGGACGGTGTACATTGAAAGAGACGATTTCCGAGAAACAGCCAGCAAAGACTTCTTCAGACTCGCACCCGGTGCTTCAGTAGGGTTGCTGAAAGTGACGTATCCAATTACTTGCACCAGCTTCGATAAGGACGACGCGACCGGCCTCGTGACAGAGATTCATGCAACGTATGACAAGCCAGCGGAAGGAGAAACTTTCAAGAAACCCAAGGCTTATATCCACTGGGTTGCCGAGTCTGCGAAGCACTCTTCACCCATCAAAGTCGAAACTCGCGTCTTCAAGTCGCTGTTCAAGTCGGACAATCCAGAGGCCGTCGAGCCAGACTTCATGACAGACATTCGAGAGGATAGCTTGGTGACTTATCCAAACGCCTTGGCAGAAGTTGGCCTGTCGGAGATCCGGCGACGAGCGCCGTGGCCAGAAGAGGCGGGCGAGGCGAACGGTGAAGTGCAACCAGGACCGGAGTCGGTGCGTTTTCAGGCAATGCGTGTTGGCTACTTCTGCGTGGATAGGGAGACAACGTCAGAGAAGATCATATTGAACCGGATTGTAGGATTGAAGGAGGACGCTGGAAAGGGTGGTGCTTGAGGTCGGCATTAAGTTAGTACGATGCTTGAGGTCATGCCCGCAGCATGGTGCGCCGAAGGAAGCTCAGTTATGATTGCATGATTAGATGATATAGCGATTGCGATAGACTCAGCTATGTGCCATGTGACCGTTATCAGGCTATCGCAGGTGTTCTCTAGCGAAGATTATAGTAGTTGCCTTGGATTAGTAAAATAGCAGACGAAACAACCTTTGGAGATGCAAGCACAGGCGCGTCCAGGCCTGGGCCGCCGAGCAACCTCCGCGACCACGCTCTTGGTCCAACTCTGTAAACCGTAGCAACGCCGGGGCCTGCTGGCCACTTCTCATAGATACGGCTCAGACTCAATACTGTCGCACATCCATGTCGAGGACATAGCATACATGGGCCTCGACAAGTCATGTCACAAAGGACCCTCGGCGGTGGTCGAGTGCTGGGAAGTGGTCGATCCTTAGGTCCGGCTCCGAAGCCAGCAACACCACTGCCATTGCCCGACCACGTCCTCTCTCCTTCAAACAGCAGCCTTAGTGTTTCCCTGGACGGGTCTGGGAGCGGACACTCGACCCCACCATCGTCAGAGTCGCAGGATATCGCATCACGAGTGTCTGTAGACCATGGCCATGGCCCTACCCACCTCCCACTTATCCCCCCGTCTGGCGACCGCCTCGCCTGCCCGATATGCAACGAAGAAATGGTTACTCTGCTGCAGCTGAACAGACATCTGGACGATACACACCGAGAAATACAGGTGGAACAGCAAGATGAGGTCAAGGACTGGTTTCGGCAGCAGGTGACCAAGGCGAAGAAGTTCCAACCACTGGCAGTAATCAACCAGAAGCTAAAAGGTCTGGACATGTTCGAATCGAACGATGAACTTGCCAGAAGCGGTACTCCTATGCCTCGCCGCGAATCGCATACTCCAGGCCAGAGGGGGAGGTCCGTCTCGCCCGTACCGCCCCCAAAGCCAGCTGCGCCGGTCGACCCGGACGATGTGGTTACGAAGAAGCACTGGCAACGCCGTTCTGGCAATGATCTATGCTCTGATCCCGCATGTGGCAGAAGGCTCGGCGCTACCACCAACGGTATCGTCAACTGCAGGCACTGTGGAAAGCTGTTCTGTGAAGAGCATTCCATGTATCAGATGAAGTTGTCCATGTCAGCCCAACACGAACCGGTAAGGGGCTATTGGTGTCGAGTATGCGAAACATGCTACAAGAGTCGAGAGGGCTACAACGACAAACATGGAATCGAAAGAGATCACATGGCCGCTTTTGCTCGCACACGGCAGAACACTGTAGGCAAACGAAGCATGGAGGCCTCTAGGCTGGAGAAGCGCTTGTCGAGGCTGACCCAGCTGCTTGCCAATCCTCCCCAAGAGCGGCCCCAGGCGAGCAGAAGGTGGTCTCTTCCAACGTGGGGTCAGAATGATCCCAAGAAATTGCTCGAGCAAACGATAGTCGCCTGGGAGGAGGACGCAGACGTCCAGCGTTGTCCCTATTGCCAGCAGGACTTCTCTCAATACACCTTTAGGAGACATCATTGCAGGACATGCGGCAAGGTGGTTTGCGGTGATCCGGCAACGGGCTGCTCTACGATGCTGGCCCTCAACGTTGCTACCGGTACGTACTATCCAGCCCTTCTCATCAGCAATAGCTGACTGTCAAGCTAACATGACTTTTACTATCACAGAGAAACCGCCACCGCAAGACACTGTCGCCCTGGATCTCAGGCTGTGCAAGGAGTGCAACCACACATTGTTCTCGCAGACCGACTTCCAAGCCTCGCTATCCTCGCCAGCGATTGTCACCTTCAATCGTGCCTACCACAACCTTCTGGAGTTCGAACGAGGTATTCGCTTGATGCTTCCACGGTTCCAGAAACTGCTGCAGACCTTGCAGGATCCTGACTCACCTCCTACCTCGGCGCAAATGAGCGATGCCTCACGTACGCGCAAGCGTGTGATGGACGCCTTCACTCAATACGACACTGCTGCTCGGCGAATACGAGACATGCCCAGCACTTCTCCCACGCAACTCAAGCTGCAAAAAGCCATCTACCAGAACGCCACGCAATTCCTCCATTTGCATATGCTCCCGCTCAAGTCACTTCCAAAAGTGCTCAAGCACGCCACGCCGAACGGTGACGTGACCCCACGAAACAACTCTCTGGCAGTACCTGGTTCGTCCCCCCTCGCGACGTCTCCGCTCGCCAGTCCAAGCGGCGAAAAGCCTCAAAGCGCGTTAGCGTCGATACGTTACAACCACGTTCGGAAAGACTCTTCTTCTGCGCTATCGTTTTCTTCGATGACTTCATCTCGGATCTCAGAGCTAGAGGCGGAAGAGAAGTCCCTCCGAGAGAGGATGATCATTCTCGAGGAGCAGAAGTTCATGGTGCAAGAGATGGTCGTCGATGCGAACAAGAGGAGGAAGTTTGACGAGGTTGCGGCCCTAGCAGGCAACGTGGAAGATCTCAGTCGCGAAATAGACGGCTTACAAGGCATGCTGACTAACTTGGACTTTGAAGGCGCTTATCGAGATGTTGGTATCCAAAGGCCAGGGTTGGGCTCGGGAGTAAATAGTCCAGTAAGAGGACTCTCAACAATGAACATCGGGCTGGCAAACAAGGTAGAACAGGATCATAAGGATGGAGGAAATGGATGAGGCTGGTGGGCTGTGTGCAAGTGCATTCGGAGCGGGCGTCAAACATCTTCAGGGGAGTTGGTTGCAGGACTGGCAATTGTTCAAATAGCGTGAAGCTGGAGCCTATCATGATACGACACGACATGACTTAGGCCGTGCTAACTCATGTGAAGTTTTATGTTACCTGAGTTGTCTTTTCTCTCCGGCTGGGTAGGTCGCTGGGCCGGCTACGGTGCTTAGGTAAACCACGCTAAGACGGTCGGCCACTGCTCTGCCGACCAGTCTAGGAAATTTCTCGAGAAAGAGCTCATGCGATCATCTGTCCAGCGTCCACCAGACTATTGCCATCGAACCGCAACTCGTGCTACTTCATCTTCTCCCTGTCCTCTTTCAACGACATACACGCCTGTAACCATGTTTCGAACACAATTACTGCGCTCAAGCCGTGTGGCTTCTCAGGCAATCAAACAATCATCCCGAATCCCGCAGATACCTTCATCACCATACTCGTCACTGAGCACGAGCTCAATACGTGCGTCACAACCCACAGCGTCGCAATACCTCTCGCGGCGATGGCAGTCGACCGAAGCCCAGAAATCAGAAGAGAAGCCTGCAGAAGGAGGCGACAACTCAGCCGCAGCATCACCAGACGCCGCTCTTAAACAAGAGATAGAAAAGAAGAACAAGGAAATAGTAGAGCTCAAGGTAAGCAAGCGAGAATAGACAGCGTATACCGACATGGGGCCGAAGACTGACACCGCGTCTAGGACAAATACCTGCGCAGCGTCGCAGACTACCGCAACCTCCAAGACCGAACCGCCCGCGAAACCTCCAACGCCAAACAATTCGCCATCCAGCGCTTCGCAACCGACCTCCTCGACAGCATCGACAACCTCGACCGCGCTCTCTCCTCGGTCCCCGAAGCCGCAGTCGGCAAATCCTCCGACGCAGCCACAACAACATCCAACACATCCTCCTCAGACCCCAACAAAGCCGCTGCCACCGAGTCCACAGGCACAAGCTCCCCGAACCCAGACCTGCTAAACCTCTACAACGGCCTCAAGATGTCCGACTCGATCATGATGCAGACGCTCAAGAAGCACGGGCTCGAACGATTCGACCCGCTAGAGAGAGACGGGCGCAAATTCGACCCGAACCTCGATGAGGCGACCTTCTTCACAAAGGTCGAGGGCAAGAAGGACGGCGAGGTGTTCTACACGCAGAGCAAGGGGTACACGCTCAACGGCCGGGTAATAAGGGCAAGCAGAGTCGGCGTGGTGAAGAACTCGTAAGAAGAGTCGCGACACAACTGTATTTTGGCCTTGGCTGGGGGTGTATCTATCTACCACACCCTTCTTCCCGGTCGATTCCCTATGAGGGGCTCGCTGGGAAGCGTAGCCGATCACGATGATCTGGCCGTGTGTAGAGTACGCCACGTCTGTCTTGTCGGACTGGAAAGAGACATGTTTGTTGGCTATTGTGGCGTCCTTCAGAGAAGGGCCTTGCCATTCAACGGTGATTGCGCTACAGGAGTAGCTGTGACTGTGGTACGCGCAGGCTGGGTCTGAGCGAGCATATTTAGACTGATATCTGGTCGTTCGATGCGCGGAAAACTGACTATGTATATTTATTGATCTCTTCTCTGAAGAACAGGTGGGTATGTGCAATAGATGAGCACCTCCGTATGGTACGGTGTCTCAATGTATGATTGCAAAAGCTTCTTGACGGGTACGAGCATGACATGGAGAACACATTTTAACATTCAGATGAATTGATGCTTCATTATTGCAATACATATTGTGGTCGGCGTAGCAGTAGCGCCTTCCCTTTCATCACCAAGCTCAACAGCTCTATCGACTAGTGATCGCGGTGAGATTAGTCTATCCCCACTAATACCACGAGGCACCGAAAGCATTGAGAAATGCATTGAATGCAAGATCTGTATACAGAACGCTCATCCGCGTCGTGACGAAAGCCCCGATCAACAACAAATGGACCAAACAATTGTCCAGCGTCACTGGAATCTTGCTGATCGACAAGTGTTGATGAACCTTCCGAAGAACTTCTGACTGAGCTTTCAGATCTCACACCATCACTTCGATCACCAGCGCTTGAACCTCGATCATGGTCGAGAACCGTCGAGGGAGTTAACAGGCCACTTCTCTAAGGGGCTCTCTCTGTTCTCAATGCATCAAAGGCACCGCCGGTGCGCGAGTCCTGACCGCTACCACCGTGTCCGGGCTGACCAGCGGAGACTGTGTCGATAGCATCTGTCTTCAGCATCTTAGCCTCAGCTACTCGACCAGGGTCGTGTTGACCACCAACATCGCCGACAAAGGTTCCAGTCTGTGGGACATCACCACCCTCCGTCAAGTTGGCACCTTTGGGCTGGTTCTGACCAGATGAGTGAATAGCGCCAGAAACTGTAGCGGCATAGTTGGGGGCGGTGCCGGCGTCGCTAGTGCTGCCACCACTGGTGTTGCCGCTGCTAGCGTTGCCGCTGCTGATGTTGCCGCTGCTGGTGTTGCCGCTGCTGGTGTTGTTGCTGCTGCCACCGCTGCTGGACGATGTAGTGCCTGTTGAACTCGAACCCTGGTTCAGAGCCGCAGATCCCGAAGAGATCTCCGATGCCTTTGGACCAGACGAGCCACTGACGCCAGCACCGCCATCAGCAAAGCTGTCGCCGGTAACACCACCGGATACTCCTCCTGTCGTAGTGTTTGGACCACTGCTCGAGCCGCTTGGGCCACCAGCATAGCCTTCAGAGCTGGTAGCACCATCGAACGACTGCTGGCCCTCTGCACCTGGGTATTTCAGTCCAGTTACTCCCTTCTCGTCTGCACCTTGGCCCATGGCATCTTGCTTCTCGCGCGTTGCACCATCTGGTGCTGCGTGTAGGGCTGTGGCACCGGAAGTGTCTGTAGTGTTGAGTGTAGAGTTGGCGCCTTTCACGCCCATGACGTGTGCGTTGTCATTTCCTGAGAAGCCACCGCCCTGCTTCATCGACTCTGCTGCGAGAGAGTCAGAAGCGACGGCGCCTGTGGCCTCCTGGCCACCTTGCTGTGGGTTGTCTGCTCTTGGGTTGGCTGCGGTAGACATGTTGCAGAACGTTTGTTGTACTAAATTGCTTGGTTGAATTATGTATGAGTTGGCTTTTTTGTTATAGATGGTATGTTTCAAGGACGATGTGTAGTAAGTAGCGATCTGGGTATGTAAGGTACATAAGAGCCATCATCTGCTTTCTTAAGGCTCATTCGAAATCCAAAGAAGCAGGAGCACGTGTGACATCATTGCAATGATGCAGTGTAGGTGCGGGACAGCCCACCAACGGTGAGGTCATATTGATGCTCACCATGCCTGAAAGTCTATGAAAGCGAGCAAAAGCGTGTGGTACCGGAGCGGATCTCAGGCACAGGGAAAAGCCCGTGAAACTGCAAAGAACTCGAAAGACGTAACGTCTGGGTATCATTTGCAGCCTGAGCGGGCCCTGACAGGGTATGTGCTAAGGCTTCGCCGGGATCTGCTTCCGGCTGCTACTCTATTCATTTTGTGAGACGAAGCGTACCTAGATAGAAGCCTGTATACCGTTGACCCTCTTGTCCATGTTTGTTGAACATCCATAGAAGATTGGCAGAACTTGAGATTAAGCTTGAAACTCGAGCATTACCTCAACGCCTTGCGAGCAAATGTCGGTAGTACAAACGATGCTCGGTGGATGTCTTGGTTATAGTATTTGCAAAGCTTCTCTTCCTCCTCTTTACTCCAGCTTCGAAGCGGCTCCTTAAGGTTCCGCTCTGCGTCTTTGCAGCAAACCATGAATCCAATTTGGCCGGAAGGGTAGGTAGGGATAGTGGTGTATGCATATTCGACGTTGGGGAATACTTCTTTGCAGTCGGCCTTGAGCTTGGTGATCAGGGGCAAGTGCAGCCATTGGTTCTCAGCTAAGAAAACTAAGTCAGTAGAGCAACTTCAGAAAGCAAGGGACGGTTCGAGGATCGGAAGGGCATGGGTCGTACAACCTTGGGTCGTGATAACACCACCCTCCTTCAATGCTCCAAAGAGCAGCTCAAAATATGGTTTCTGGAACAGAGACTCGGCTGGTCCCTCCGGGTCACTGCTGTCGGTGACAATGACATCGAACTCGTTCTTGTAGTCCGCAAGGAATTTGAAACCGTCGCCAATATGGACGCCGACGTTAGGGTGTTGGTAGCCAATGGACATCCCTGGCAAGTACTTCTTGCTAACCCGGATCACGGCCTCGTCAATGTCGCATAGAATAGCCTTTTCGACGGTTTCGTGCTTGACAACCTCGCGGAGGACACCGCCGTCGCCGCCGCCAATAACCAGCACGTTCTTAGGGTTCGGGTGCGAATTCATGGCCAAATGTGTGATCATCTCTTGGTAAGAGAATTCATCTCTTTCTGTGCACTGGATGACGTTGTCGAGGACAAGGACAGTGCCGTAGTCGCTGCTCTCAAAGACAAGGACGTCTTGGTACTTGGACTTCTCGTGGTGTAGGACCTGGTTGACCTTCAAGGTCATGGCCTGGCCTGGCCACATGTCTGAGATCTCCCGGAACCATCCATCTAGTTGTGTCAGAAAGTGTTCGTGCGGTGGTGCGATCGCCTTTACCTTTGATGGTGGGATGCTCAATCTCCGACATCTTGTCGATAGTGGAAGGCCTGGGGGGAGCTTGTAAAGTGTAGAGTCGAATGAGAGATGGAACGCGCCTGCAAGGGTAATATCCTTTGGTCACAGAGAATCGACAAGACTGCGAAGCACAAGTGAGTGGAAGAAGTGGACAAGATGCAGAGCGTGGGATTAGTTTAGCAGCAATCGTGGTTACAGGCGTGGCATGAAATAACGACCAAAACAAAGCTTTACGTGTAACCTTGTCCCGTCAAGAATTCAAGCGAATGGAGGGCTTCTGCTGTCAGCAGCGTTGCAGGTGAAGCGCATGAAAATTTTGAGTGAAAGAGCACCAAGGACGTTATTTCCGTCCTGAGAAGGGTTTAGTGGGGGCTCGAAATCAGACCTTGTCGATTACTACTACTGACTTCAATTTGGTGGGGCTAGGATGTATTACGGTATTGGCTTTCATGTTTCATGGGCCATGCCACTTGACGTGTTCGGAGAGTAGTACGTCTGTCAAGCATAGTGTATGGGTGATAAGGAAGATTGTAAGTGAGCCGATCTAATGGCAACTGTAATCATTGATTATGATCCGTCTCCCAGTAAGAGGGAGAGCACTGCGCCTGAACTGTGGCCGAATCTAAAAGGGGCACCAAGCCTTATATGCAAATCCCATAGTCCCTTGTTAGTAGTGTTAGAACGCCAGAGACTCAAAGAAAACCATGCCACATGCCCAGCGCGACCGCGTGGATCGTTCCCGCAACTTGATCATCTCGTTATTCCATGAGCTCAACCGGAGGTCTACTCGTGTGAGCCATTGGCTGTTTTGCCTGGCTATCGAGTTCGACCTCTGACTCGTCCTCAGTCTCGAGCGTCACAGCGGGCAAATTGGGGCTGTCGCCATGAGCTTTTGGATCGTAGATAAGTGTCGAACTTCGACTTCGTATCCTGGGCGTTCCAGCAACAGGAGATAGATCTTCTGATACGTTTGAAAGGGCTCGCCGATGTTGTGATGTCTTCAGCTTAGCAAGGTTGTCTGCTGTTACTTGCACCTGCCCTTCCATGGGCGACTCCGGATTCTCCATCTTACCAGCGAGTTTCGACAGTTTTGTTGCAAGATCGTCTGCGTGCACCTCCTTGTTAGGGGGGTCTTCGGTCCTTGACTCCCAACCAACCGGTGGACTCGGTGGAGGGCTGATGAAGAACAGTTTGCCAGCATCTGGCCGTTCAAGGTACTTGGTTTCGTTGTCGATGGGGGTAGGCTCTCCAAAGTAGCACTTGCAGATTGCACTGGGCGTGAAGGCTGAGCCATCAATCTCTTTCCGTACTTTGATGCAATCTTGGTCCGAGTAGAAAGACACAATAACACGTGCCATGGACTTCAGCGGCGAGAATGAGTTGAGTGGTGAGATCGAGTTGATGTGTTGTCTGATGGTAGCCAGGGAAGCCGGGTGGAAGATCCTTGGGTCGGTGAGCTTGGTGATGAGGAGGGTATTGGATGGAGGAGCAGGCGACGACAGGCCCGGCACCGAGGACAAATCTATGGATAGCGGTGATCTTGATCTCTTGCGCGATAGCGAGCCAGGCGACGACGCAGCAGAAGCGGGCGGAGAGCCATGTAGGCCATGAGTTTCTAGCGGAGGGAGTTGTGTCGCGACAGACATGTCTGGTGTAGGAGTGGTATCGTGCGTTGCTTCTTGTGACGCTTGGTTTTTAGGCGCGCTCTCTGTAGGAGGGACAGACGATTCCATGATTGTGCTACGCTATATATTCTTCGGTGGTGACAATGAACTGATTCTGATACCAGCGTCGAGCGACTGGGCGTGAGGGAGGCACAGCAACGGGGCGCAGTCGGCCGTCGAATGATCAAGAAAATGCCAATGCCGAAGGCTTCGATAGCAGACGCGGAACAACACTATGTTGGTGCTTAGTGGCAATATTATGCTCGGAGGACGAGTGGTCCAGTGGGGGACGGCATCCATCAATCGACCGCAGTCTGCCCATGTCATTGCTCGGTCATCTCCAACTAGCCGAGCGGGACTGTCCTGCCACTCACAATGCTCAATGCTTCGGTCTTAGTCCAACCGGGTAGACGCCGACCGGCCATTGATTTGAAAGTGCTGCGCCTCTATGCACGACAACATGACTTGGCAACAGCGTCTCGCTCTTTGTAGTTCTGTTTGGGACAGGTATTCGCACGAGATAAATTGCGGGGGGAGATGCCAAAAAGCGTTCTGGGCTGTGTTCGGAGCGTGACGACTATCTCATTTGCCAGACGACCGCCGACGTATCCACTGTATTCATACGGTGGTATCCGGACCATCTTTCAGATTCATATGCACCCGACATCATCCTCAACATGATACTCATCATGGATCGTGCTTCAACCGGTGTTCGATGACGACCCCAATGGTCGCTGGTGAGACATGCACCACTGAAATGTCCTCCATGCTAAGATGGTCTCTATTCGTGAATGCTCACGTATGGCTATCTCACTCATGTACCAATCGTTCTAATACGGTGGACGAGAAGCAGATCCCGAGGTAATAGATGGGATGCAAGGAATTGAGTTGATGAGCCGCGACCACCATACGTTTCGTGGGTCGTGGCCTTAAGCCTACTGTACAATGTTGAGCTAAACTTTTGTACAAACCCAGCGCGTGCTAAATGCCTATGGCAAGAGAAGAACACTTTTGTCTATACCCAAAGTACTACCGAATCTCGATCGGTAACTGAATCAGCTTCTCAATGACCTTCGAATGCAGCTCATTGACCTCTTCGTTCGTCAGGGTGCGCTCATTGCTTCGGTAATTGATCCTATAGCACAAGCTCTTCTTGCCGTGCTTCGGATGCACAAACTCGTCAACGAGCTTGACGTCTTCAACCAGCGTGCCTGCAACGTCTCGTACGATTTCCATGATATCGTTCTCGTGAAAGGCGGCGGGCTGGGTCTCGGCAGGCGAAGCCTTCGTTGAGTCGCCTCCTGCTGCGGCGGCAGCGCCAGACCAGGACTCGGCCCCCACTGGTGATGCATTCGCGGGTGATATCCTTACCCAGAAGGAAACGTCCTTATAGCATGGCGGATACTTGCTGAACGGCTCGAAGCGGGTAATCTTCCCTTCTTGAAACTGCTTGAGGAAGCGCTCGTCCTGTGACCAGAAAAGGCGTATATCGGGAACGTTGAACAGGAGCATTGCTAGTCGCTCGATACCGATGCCCCAGGCCCATCCTATGTGGTCTTTCAGGCCTGCATTGTTGAGGATAGACTGCTGAACCACGCCAGAGCCTAGCAGCTCAAGCCATTCGCCTTGCCAGAACACCTCCAATTCGAAGCTAGGACTGGTAAAAGGAAAATACGCCTCAATCCACCTCACCTTCAACTGCTCCTGTTTCTGATCAGGCCTGGCCTCCTGAGCAGCAGTAAATACCTTCTGGACCAACTGCTCGAGACTCCGCTTGAGATGCTCGACTACCAACTGCGACTCATCAGGATCATGTTGTACCTGGATCGGGTTAGTGTGGTCGTTGTAGGGGCCAGCTTCGTCAATAATTTCCAGACCATGTTTCGGCATGGCATCAATGCTCTCTCGAATCATCTGTGCCCTTCTCTGTTGCTGCTGCAGCCGAGTCTCTTTGTGTGAAGTTTTCGGAGGCAGCTGCCAGGTGCGAGCACCCTCCATCTGGTGGAAGACGGGGAAATGGCTTCGATCGATGCTGTCTCGACGGTAGACATCGGCGCAGATTGTGTAGCCATTCTCCTCGTTGGCGGCTATACGCTGAAAGGCGGAATGTTGGTGGGCTGAGGTATGTGTTCGGAGGACAGTCTTCGAGTCAACGTAGTAGGTATCCGTTCGGGAACGGCCAGGATGGTCTTCGGGGAAGCCTAAGACGTCGAAATTATCTTTCGTGCTAACGACAGGGTTGGTCGCGATATGGTTCTTGTAGACAGGCGGCGGAAAAACGGACTCTATTAGCTTTCGAGTGATAGCTATAGGATGATTCGGGGTGTCGTAGAGCTTGCGTCCCACCAGTTCCAATATCGTGTCTGTGGCGTTCGTAGTCGCATCGGATGGGTAGTGTTGTCCCAATATGCTCTTCCCTGGCTTGGTCTCCGACTCAATGCTCGTACCATGAATACCACTGCTGTTCTGGCTACGTCCGTCTTGCTGGATCTCGGAGGATATGGCAGCAGTCTTTTTGGGATCAACTTCGCTCGAGTTGCTGACTGATTGTTCCGGGAACGCAGACGGTGAAGTCAAGCATCGGGACGAGTGAGTGAGCCATCGCTCACATTGTACTGGTGACCCTACCAAATGTCGAGGAGCTGCTAGTCTGGCACTGCGCAGAACGCGTAAGAAGGCTCCTGTCCTAGCAAGATGCATCGCAAGTACCCAGCCTAGGGTTTAGCTTCACGAGACCGAGCACACGAGCTGGGCAACTCGAGTACTGCGCTCGATACGTGTTGCGATGTCGCGATTGGACGCAATGGCATATATTGGAGCTTCGACTCTGCACTGAGAATGACCACGCTCAGAAATCGCCGACAACGCGTCTCGGAAAACCTTAGTTCCCTCGGGCCTAGCATTGGCAGCTTTTACGGGCATACTTTAATCGCCTGAGAACATGTAGGCCGTGCAATCTGCGCCTAAGCGTGGATCATTAGCGGTACAGTGGACCGGAGATCAGGCCAGAACGCCAATCATTTGGGGCCTGCCATGACATATCTAGGTGGGAACTACGGCAATGCGAAGTAACTTAGGCAGGTAAGGGATCTTGCTTCAGTCTCACTGTTTGCGATTTCTTGTCGAAGGAGTTTCCAGCTCGGTTTTGGCACAAGACGTCTCCTCTCCCTGAGTATCAGTCACACTTGCAACGTGTACGGTGGAACTCACAGCTGCTGGCAGCGGATCCAATGGATACAGAGCCATGTCGACCTTCACGAACAGCGAGAAGATCCCTTCGAAGGGGGAGGTGAAAGAGCAACTCAAGATCAGCAAGCCGAAGTCGGGCAACCCTCCTATACACTATCCCTTTTGGTTTGGAGGAAGCGCAGCAGCCCTCGCGGCCGTCGTAACACATCCTTTAGACCTCGTCAAAGTGCGCCTACAGACCCGGGCGCCAGATGCACCCAAGAAGATGGTCGGTACCTTTGGGTACATTATCAGAAACGAGGGCTTCCTGAATCTCTACTCAGGGCTGAGTGCGTCTCTACTGCGCCAGCTGACCTACTCGACTGTCCGCTTCGGTGTCTACGAAGACCTCAAGGTGCGCTTCGCACCAGAAGCAACAGCAGAAAACCCCAACCCGAAGCCCTCAACCCTGAACCTCATCATGCAGTCATCCCTAGCAGGGTTTTTGGGTGGTATAGCCGGCAACCCAGGCGACGTCCTCAACGTTCGTATGCAGTCCGACCACGGGAAACCTGTCGCTGAACGACGGAACTACAAGCACGCTCTTGATGGCCTAGTACGCATGGTCCGAGAAGAAGGTGTCACCTCGCTCTGGCGTGGGGTCGGCGCCAACTCCTCCCGTGCTCTTCTCATGACTTCCTCTCAACTCGGGTCTTACGACATCATTAAACAGTTCTTCATGAATAGCCTGGGCATGGGCGACAATATCACAACCCATTTCGGCGCATCACTGAGCGCTGGCTTTGTCGCGACAACGGTCTGCTCGCCAGTAGATGTGGTCAAGACGAGGATAATGAGTGGTGCTGGTAAGAGACCTATAATGGAGATGCTACGTACCGCTACGCAACACGAGGGATACCTGTGGATGTTCCGGGGCTGGGTGCCAAGTTTCATCAGGCTTGGACCCCATACGATATTCACTATGATTTTCTTTGAGCAGCACAAAAAGCTGTATAGAAGCTGGAAGGGCGTTGACTAAGGCATTAGACCAATTTAGTTTCGCACGTGCCTAGGAGTTGGTTACGTCGTACATAAGAGTCTAGCATGAGCACGGGGTCAGGCGATCGACATCTACCTCTTCGATTGACACGGGATGTTCGTTAGCAACACAACGTCTCTGTTCGTATATCCAGATCAGTGAGATGCATCTGCGCTATTCTCCACGTTCTCTCCTGCTCTTGCCATTTTGCTCGTGTCAAATTCTGGAAATGACCATCACCCACCAGCTTGATAGATGGAGCCCAAAACGTCTATTGCTCGACTCAGACAAGGGTTGAGAGAAAACCCCCTCGACAAACATGAGGAGCAAGATTTCACCTCAAAGACTCCACCCGAGTTAACAACGAGACATGCTAGCGTGCTCTTACTCTGAGTCCCCTCCACAGCCCTTCATTGAGACCGAGGCGTCCGGTGAGTCCCTGTCATAATCCTCTTGACAGCATCTCCGAGCTTCACTGGCTGCCCGAGCTTCTCATCAGAGAACTCCGTCTCAAACAGTATCATAACCGAAGCAGCGTCCTCACCCTTCTTGGCTAGATCTTGAACGAATTTGGTGTGCGTGTACCTCCAGCCTGGAGGAAGTTCCAGTGGTCGACTTGTGGACTGACCAAGGTCGGTGTCCGAGCCAGATTGTGCCATGTCTACTTCTGTCGCGTCGTCGGGACTGAGTGAGACCCGCTTGTGATTGAGGACTTGGTCACTAGGTTGTGGATGATAGCAGAGACTTGTCGTTCTGAAGGATCAGATCTTCTACGCACTCAGATGCTGTACTGTGTTGTGGGATGAAGCCGTTCGGATGCTTGTGGCTGGCGTCGGCCGAAAGTAATAGTGACTGACAACCTTCGATTGCCATTCTGCTTCCAACGTCTGCCACATTGACCGTGTCCTGTTTCTGCGTCATAGCTGCATTTGTTTTTCCTAAGTCAGTCAGCATTCTGACTCGTCAAAGTGGGCTAATTTGTCATATACGAGGAATTCATTCCCCGTAGACTCCAAAAAGACATCAAACTCTAGCGGCTCACCGGTTGTCTCTCAACGATCACTCCGTTCGACTTTGGCTTGCCAGCTTCCTAGTGTCTCGGTTCTTGGAGTAGAAACTGGACTCTCGCATCGAGACCATGTTGCGCGCCGTCTGACGCGGCCAATCGTGAAGCAACTCGTAGAGCAGCGAAACAGTGTTATGTCAAAGATATGCATTAAGTCTTGTCTTTTCCAAATCTCTAGGGTGAATCTATCACTTCCCTAAAGGGTCAGCACGGGGAGGTTTCCCAGAGGTGCTTCCGCGATGCAGGAAGCCGCTCAACCAACTCCATTTCTGCAAGTCGGTCCACCACAACGCCAGCCCGGCTTCAGAGATTCCTTCCGGTAGCCCATCATTATTTGTGGTCGTAGTATAATTGCAGATAATATCAGGATGCCCCCAGCTATTTGTTCCACCTGTGCCGCTATGCATAATGCAAATGTCAAAACTCGCTCGCTTGGATCGTGACATGGAGGTATGCAGCTCTGAGGATCTTTAGACAGAAGACCATATCTTGTCTAGAACAGGTGAAAAACACCGGAGACAAACCAGGTGAAGGAGAGTAGCGTAATGGTGCATGTACCGAGTAGGACGGTAAGTGCTTGCTTCTCGTGAAGGGATGCTGCGCTGCTACACGTTGAGCATTCAAATTCACTCAACGGGACATATGGCTGAGGGGTGTATATGCCGAATTGCAAATTGGAAAAGGCGCCCAGGTAGCCGGCACTGGCTACAGCAGTAGGCTCACTTGCGGCATCGTAGATCTGTCGAGGTCAGCAGGCACACAACTTCAATCACAAAATGAGTCACTCACCATCAGAGTGTAGGTTGCCACGACGAATGGCAAATCAGTAGTCCTGGTGAACTCGCCGGTGTCCCATACCACCTCTTGTGTCTGCTCAGTTGACTGATTGGCTGCGATGGTATATGTTTGGCTGTTAATAGTGTTTGTCGCAACGACATCAATATAGTCGGGGGTAACGCTCAAACTGGGGAGCTGTTAGCATGTGCCACTAACTTGGAAGCCATTTCTCTACCTTGTGTAGTTCCACTTGAAAGTGACCTGATTGCCAACCATGACATATGTCATGCCGTCTATGGCGGCAGGTGTAATCATGGACACACCGCCAGGAGGCAGTCGAGGATCGATGGCTGTGGCGGTAGAGTTTTTGTTACTTGAGCCCCCTGTTATCGTACTGCTTGCGGTCTTCGTGCCGGACGCTGACCCGGACCTCGATGCTGACGAAGTCTTGGAGGCGGATGCGCTCTTGCTATCGTCCTCATCACCCTCGTCGTCGTCATCATTCGAGTTCTGAGTTGCCGACGCAGAAGCTGAGGCCGATGCCTTTTCTGTCTGTGAGGCGGAGGCCGATTGTGCTAGAGAGAAATGTCAGTACTCCTTTTGCTGGAAGACACATGCGAGCCAGCACATACTCTGAGTGTCAGAGTCCTGCCTTGCTATCAAAGCGCCTGGCCTAGCAGCCTCGAAGACGCCGGGCCATACTGCCAGGACTGATGTAAAAAGGAGAAGGAATGTTGAGATGATCGAAATGAAAGCCTGGCTCTTCATGGTTGTTTGTGAGGCCTGGCGGCCGAGTGTTCGTAGTACACCCGGTGTGAATGTGTTCGACTTCTGCGATGGGTCTGTGCTCGATACTGGCCCTCGATGGCCAAAGGCTGGACGCTTCGCAAGGCACGGGGCTTCTACTCGGACTCGGCTGATCAAGTGTTTCTCGGATGGAGGCTGCAGGTGTTGTTGTTGTTGTTAATGAGTGAAAGCTGTGCTGATGTTGATTATAGCATTAGAAGTGAGCGATATAGCGCAACGATGCAGAGTGGAACGAGAGAATTCTGCTTGGTCGCTGTGGCACTCGTAAGATGGATGTCGCAGTTCATGGTGTTGTGAGACACAGCACTTTCTAGCCTGCATTTGGTGCATCTGGCCTGCGTCCGGGCGGCGAAGCAACCATTCAAACCACAAATCAGGCGAGAGCACCGGGGCTCGGAAGCAGCATCATTGGGTGTTATTCTCGGCATTGGTTCCACTCTGCCAGTAAAAGAACACGCTAATATCGGAGTATCGATAGGGGGGGTCGAGCTATCCTCTTCTCGTCATAGTCCATAGATCTTCCGCCTGCGATCTCCATCGGCAACTGCTCCTTGTCTCACGTGTCTGCAGGATATTCGGCCGTTTTGACAACGATCCATTGCGTCTGCGCAGTCATCTTGCTACAAGACACAGTACCACAATGCCCACGAAATGACCGTTCTTGCATTCGAGCATGCTGTAGGTGTGCATCTTCATCGGAGCTGAGGGAGCTCTCCAAATGTTCTACCATTCTTGCATTCGAGTAGTGGCTCTTGTGTTGTGTGCTTCGCGGCACTCTTAGTCTTGACCGTTCATCGAAGTTGGTCGCCCGCTGAGCTTTGACGAGCTAAGGTTTGCGGCTCTTGAAGTTCCTGAGTTCAGGAGCGATAGGCTTCAGCTATTCACCATTCAGGGCCGGCCTTTGTCTGCCGGCGCACGACGATCCCGGGTAGCCTCTATCCCCACTTCAACAGAATCTTCCGCTTCCCCTTCAGATAGAGGGATACTTCCCCGAGCCATGTCTCCAATGCCGCCACCCGAAGTCCTCTTCCTTCTTTTGGTCGGAGCTGGAGGTAAGGGTAAAGCCAACTGCGGAGCTGACGAAGCACGTCGGACATCGAGAGACTGAGGCGACCTCGACTGAGTCACGGCATTGATCGAACTGCTTGGTGTCCTCCATTGCGTGGTCTGATAGGTGGCGTCTTTTATTGTTGGTGAAGCGGAGACAGCGATCGTTCGCCCGGCTGCGGCAGGTAACGTACCTGTGCCTGCCATCTGGCATTTACCAAGCAGCATTCTGCCATAGAGGATCTCCTTTGCACATCATCAAGGATCTTCGTGCGCCCAAGCAGTAAAATGTTTCTCGGCGCGGGTCCGTGAGACTTGCACAGCGCATGGATTGAACAACCTCTTCCTCGCGCAAGAGACGACGGACCACCATGCCGTCCTCTACGACTTTCTTTTGTGAAAGGATTAATGCAAATCGTTGTGCTCGCTACCTCTTCTTTCAGCTTCACCTCGAAAAAGATCGAGCACCTGCCAATAAGCTGATCGTATTACCTTCTCTTGATAGCCGATCACTTCTGCATTCTCGACCGGCTTGCTTGCGAATTTCAGTTTCGCATCGATGCTAACGGCGAATGCTGCACATGTTATCTTCGTGACCCTCAGCGGTAGATCCCTGGGACGAGGCAGGTCTCTGTCATCTTGATCTGCTTCTCCTATACCCGTAACATTCCTGTTGTCTAGACCAGCATCAGCGAAAAGCGAACCACTGAGGGGAAGTTTCAGGCCAGTCTTCTCGTGTATAGCTCGTGCAAGCTCAGCTAGGAACGTGGGGCGCATGATATCACGAGTAACCGACCTCTGCCGTGCCTTCTCCAGGAGCGCATTTATGGTTTCAGATGGCAGGTCGAGGTCCAGGGTCTTCAGCTTCGGAGCGATCTCAGTACCGGTAGCACCTGAAAATGCTATCGTCAATTTCAAGTTGCCCAGAGCTTGTTTTAAGGTGGCTTGTCGGAGCGCATCTCTATAGTTTGAAGCCGCCGCCCAAGGTTCTGTCAGGACAGTAAGATAGCTTGAACACATTCGTGGTAGCAAATCCTGCTGTAGTTGCAGCGGTGCCGCTGAGGATATTGCGAACTTGTAGTCGAGCCAATCCTTAATGCTCCTGAGATTACTTTGACTTGCTTTGTACAGGATAGCAGTAAGCGGGCACTCATCGGTGCTAAGGCTTCTCCGGGCCAGAAGGAGGACTTGGTAAGCTGTTTTCTGGTACCGAGTCTCAATCAGTAGCCCTAAGCAGCGGCGGTCTTGCACCTCGTCAGACGTCGAATGGTGTGGCCATACCTGCGATATGAGGCACTCTCGCAGTTGACCCGTTCTCTCACTTTCATCTCTTAGCTCATCCCAAGGCTCGAGTCGACCTCGACTCTGGTTGTGCTGGTAGTATTCATTTGACAGAGTTTGCAGCTGTCGCGTCGTCTCAGCACTCGGTCTCGAGGCTACTAGCAGAGTGTGCAATATGCTCATACGTCTCCTCATTCTTGGGATGTATTGCATCGACCATGATGTGTTAAAAAAGACGTCAGGGAGCGCCATCGTGAGCTAGTGCCTGCCTCAAAGAGAAGCCTTGAGAGTTCTCGTTATTGACACCTGTCAACACTTAGCTCACATCGGGTAGACCTTCCAGAGAGAAGTCTGCTCAGAAAATGGCCTGCAACGTGAATTCATTTTGGTCAAGATTTCAGGCGTGTTTACAGATTGCCGAATTGGGACGTACAACAGCCACTAGAGCAGCAAGTGCATCATCAGCAGCGCATTAATCGAAGGATGAAACCGGCTGTTGACCGCACGTAATAGTACGGGACACTGCGTCTTGACTGTACAGGGCACATCTTAGGTCAAATAACTTGAATCGCGAGGCATTCTCGGTCGCTACTAAAAGGCAGAAATCAATAGAAACCAGTGCACACGCCAAATTGTCAAGGTCATAAATTCGTGGCCGTACAGCATCAGCAATATTATACTTCCAAACCCCTCGCCAGTCATCAACTATCTGATGTGTCCGGCTCAACTGGGAAATCGGAAGCCTGTTGCCAGAGTCCACCATGGTTGTCAACATCTCTGGTGTACACCATCATATCATCGCCTGTCTCCTGGAAGAAAACAAGCAGCTCGTGGCCGTCGCTCGACGTCGTGACACCTGTAATGGATAAGTGTGTACCTCGCAAGGCATTAACATTTTGGCCTTGGTATTGTAAGGTGAAGGTGTCGGGGGTACCGTTGTCGCCAGTAATGATCGTCGTGTTTTCGGCGAGCCAAGTGACATTCGCCCCTCTGATCGTCGTGTCTTGATCTTGCCAGACCATGTAGTCCGTATATCCGAGGCCAGAGTCTGTCTGAACGTTCTTGACGCCGATGTCCACTAGTATTGTTAGCTTGTTCGTTGCAAAAGGCGTTCCTTGTTCAACTTACCTGGTGTCCATGTGCCGACAGGATGATCAGTCGTAGCATTCGCGGAACGGTTGTTATCTTTCCAATACATGGCGAGTTCGTTCTTAGTGTTAACGAACCAGACGTATTCGGTCATGCTGTACCACGTCTGGCAACCCACCCCGCCATTGCCGCTCAGATCTTTCCACTGCTGGTCAAAGTTCCAGTCGTCGGTACCGTTCGTCCAGCTATATTGTTGGAAGATTGTCGCGTCACTGGCGAACCAGATATGGATGCCCTCTGACGCTACTGTATCGTCGTAGCTCCATTGGCCATAATAATTACCCCAATAACATGCCTGGAGGCCGATTGTGTCGGATTGCCACGTCTTGAGATTCTTTCCGCTAAGCGGGCCGTCTGTCCAGACTGGACTGATGCTATTAGTCGTCGTATTTGTAATGACGCGCTCTCGGACGGTGTAATCCTCGTCGATATAGAAAAGATGCCATACAGCTTGGGCGCTGGCAGTTTGACCGCCAAGTATGTGTTGCACGGCAGACAACGGCGTGCCATTGAGAGCCTTGTAGCTCCCAGAGTTGATGGGTCCGATGATGTTCCACTGCCCTGTGGGATCCATCACGGTATACTGGAGCATGCCTGAGGGGTCCTGGTAGAAAGCATACAGACTCTGGTTTTCTTCTGTGTTGGCCGCTGCAATCGCGATGCCGCTGCCGTTGAAGGCTCCTGATGTAGAGTAGTATGCATCATTGAGGTAGCCACCAACACTGGTGTTGGGATCGGCATTCATATTCGTGCCGCCCGTACCAATTCCGCCGCTGGTACTATTTCCAGCGCCGTTCGATGAGTCGGATTGCTTGTTCGAATTTTTAGCACCGAAGACCACACCACACGCGACAGCAACCGCAATGATGACAATTAGAGCGAGAATGACCAGCCAAAACCACCAACGCTTATAAAATGGTTTTTTCGTAGACTGTTCTTGGTGTTGGCGTTGATGCTGCTGCGGCTGCTGTTGATATTGATGGTCAGCAGACCACAGTTGCGGTTTGTCGCCTGAATTCTGATGGTAGATGCCAGGCACTGGGTTGGCATAATACGATGGCACTTTTGACTGACGTGAGGTTGATGAATAAACAGCCTCTTTTTCGCCTTCGTTGTATACCGTTTCGGGGTCAGGCGAATGTATTTCAGAGTACTGTACTGATGGTGAGAGTGGTCCTGACTTGGTAAAGCCAGCTTCTGATATTGGTGGTGACCGACCTACGTCGGAGCTGGGCGGTGGTGGTGATTGCGCAGATATGCGAGACGATGTCTCATACTGTCGGTACTCTGGTACAGGCGACCGTTGTCGCTCGAATGCTGATGTAGGAGGCTCAAAATACTCGTAATCATCAGAGCCGACAAATCCAAATGTCGGCCTGGATTGATTGGGTACAGCTTCTGGAGCATCTGAGGTTAGAGAAGGCCGTCTTTGCTCCATGCTAATGGTTTTGGAGCGCTCTGGGTATTCTAGGTATATGAAACGACAATTCGTGCAGCCCTGACTATCACAAGAGGAGGGACCGTGGTCTTGTATTCCAGCCTGAAACAAATGCAAGAAGACCTTCGGCATAAAAGGTGCGAATACGTCTGCGAGTAATTGGGAACAGGCCGCAGGACTTGTGAGCACTGGCAGTAGCGTGCTCGTTTGATGTGTTGGGTATGATCATGGCGGTGATGGAGCTCTCCAGGCCGTTGGAAGAGAGCCTGACTGGATCTGGACTAACAAGATCCATGCTAGATGGTCAAGCTCTCAGACCGAAACCATCCGACCCTTGAATACTGAGGTAGAATCTCTGTAGCTGGAGTCGCGAAGGATTGAGCCAAGAATACTGTGTGTCCACCTCGCTGGGTGCCTGACGAATAGTGCTGAGCTCAATCATCTAGAGCCCCGACTGACAGGCGGCTAGTGGCTTTAGCATGGGGGCTGATATCACCACAGGCGTAGGCTAGACACGCCAGGCTCAGAAGCAAAGACGACAGAGCTCTACCCGTGATTATCCCAAAGTAACGCCGGCCCACGTTCGGATTCCTCGAGATGAGGCATTCATGATGTTTCGTACCTACGGCGATAAGGACTTACATGGTTCAATTGCCCCGTAGGGGTGAATTATACAAGTTGTGCTCAACTGAGTTGCACGGTTGTAGGGCTGACAAGACCGCTGCAGAAGTGCGTCAAAGAAGCTTTGAAGCTACTACCAAGCTAGACCCCACCAAGCCTGCTTCAGCACTATCATTAGTGCCACTTGTCAGGCACTATAAGTGTTCTGGCGCAGTGTATGCAAGCCGTGTGCACTGGTCTCGCTCAAAGCCGAATATCTCCTTCTACTCATGGCATGGATCAGCCTACGACTTTGTTGTTGTGCAGGGGCTGAATCAGCCCGCAGCACTGGTAGGCTGTGTCATGGCTGTCCAGATGGGGGTCTCTGCAGCAGTTTTGAAGCAGCGTTGTATTGTTTCCTACTTTGTTCTGCTTGCAGGATAAGAAGTACGTTTCTGCGCGGTCTTCAAGTCATAGTCGCTTATCTTACCCAAAATCGATATAGGCGGAGACTCATGTTTCATGGCATGTCATTCGTAATCAGCAGCGAAGCATCGCTAGATTACACAGGGTGACCGGGTCCTATTTGTATAGATTCTGGTCAATCGGTTGGAATCAGTTCTTGACGCGTGTGAGAAGAAACAAGTCCGGGTGATTTCACAGCTGAGGACTGCAGAAGCTCCAAGTTGGTGGAAACTCTTAGCAGGCCACCAGGAACAAGTGCTAACGCATTCTTTACCTTGTCGGTGGGTCATATGCGGCCTTAGTGCTAGTGCTTACTTCGGTAAACCCGCCAGGGTATAAGTTGAGCCTTGTCTCGGAGCTGAATTATTGTCTTCCGCTCTGATGAACCGTTCCGGCTCACTCAATGTAACCTCATCACACGCACAAGATTCGTCTCTTGTGAGCTTGAAGTATCAACGAAGACTCGGATCTGAGGAGTCCTTGGTCGCACAACGGCATTCAATCCGTCCTATCGACCACTTTCCGAAGCCACCTGCTGCACGTCTTTGCCCTTTCATGGATTGCAGAACTATCCAATTCGGCAATGACGCTGCTCAAGACCAAGTTCGATAACGGAGACTTACTGTGCGATCGGATACCAGAGTTGAACCTTCACATCTAACAAGTTCCATTCCTGCGTAGAGTTACTTGCGAATCACATGCCAGAATTAGGTTTGTTACTACAGTCTCTGTCACATCACGCAAGCACCATGGCAAGCTCAGCTACTATATCGCCTAGCCGCGAGAGGAAGTTCGACGAGAGCGGATTGATGTGACCTGCTTTGACTACAATGCTTGCTTCGCCGTCAGTCTGCTTACTGCTCCACGTTCACAACAGTCATAAACTCGACGGCCACGTGACTCCCAACCTGATACAACCCTCATGCTGTCAAGGCTCAAAGATCCCATATACTATCTCACCTTCTCCTCAAGCGAATTCAGCATTCGGCAGATATGCCTTTGATCAATGGCATCTTCGGTGTATCATCTAGAGCCTAGGCGAACGGTGACACTTCAGGGTCGCCACTCAATACACACAGCTCGAACCTTGAAAGTTAGTCGTTTACGCCTCTGCCAAACGATAGTTGCGGTCAACTATAGGTCTGTAGATGTGGGAGATGCGTATAGCGTACCTTCTGGCTGAGACACGTTGGAAGAACTACAGTAGAGGAAGTTTCCAGAACTATACGACCTTGAAGAGAATCAGCAGATCATGCTTGCTACTCAGGACGAGCATGGGATGTACAAGAGTTTCACTCGGAGCAAGAACTTACACACTGTAACTGCTACCTGGCAGCAATGGTAATAACCCTATTAGGCACAATTTATGCAAAACCGCGTGCTTATCGGGTTGGCAGCTATGCAACGCCATTTTCTTCATCCTGAGCATGCATGTGTAGCAATACTTTGCACTAGGGTTTTCCCATCATGTGCCAGCGTTGTGCGTGACTCTCTGTAACGGAGTGAGTCAAAAAAAAAGAAAAAAAAAAGAAAAAAAAAAGCGATCGTTGCATATGGTGCCTACTGCTATGGTAGAGCTCCCTTGTATCGGTCGCACAGCTTGTTTTCATTCGGTTTGAACACTGTACAACATACCGATGTACTAGGTGGGGACTTTAAGGACGTTCCCGGTGCACCGGCTCGAAGCGGGCGCGAGTGGGGATGGCCTTGTCCTTTTGGAAATGCGCATCACTGGCAGAGTATCGCAAGACGCTCTTTGCGTGGTACCTGCCTGTAAAACCTCTCTCCGGGAACATGAATGGTCACGACCTAGGACGATGATAGAGGGTTTGTGGACCTTTTAGACGGATGTGGAATTGGAATTGTAGAGTTTGACCATGCGATTGTCTCGACACCGCATGCTCGGCGGTACTAGTAGTGCTCAATTGAGCTTGCTCAAGGTACGAGTAGTGTTCGCATCATCGAATTATGCAACCCTATCGGCACCTTTGGTGCTGTTCTACATCGTTGTGCCATATTGGTAGCATGAATGAGCTACAGCCTCCACATCGATGTGGTAGAGACTCGCTGGTCATTACGAGATCTGGCATCAATGGTTAATCGTGTGACCAAGAGGACAGTCCCAATACCACAGGCTGGGATGTTCGACTAGGAGCCTGATCCGGTGACCCCCTAAAGTAGGCAGAGGAGCGATCCCAGGAGTTCGGTTCTTCAGATAGGTTACGGTAGGTATGTACCGTGATCTATCTACGATTCCGGAGCAGACGGTGCATGTATAGCTCGTCGCGTAACAACATAGCCGCCTTGGCTGCACGACAAACCGAGATTTACGAGAGAGTTTCGCGCTCCCATGGCACCAACGCAAGTCAGCATCATCCATCGCACCTGGGTCGCCCCACGACCCGGGCTATATGGCTATTCTTACCGCCTACGACCTCCTTTAGTTCATGGGCGTAGGGATGCAATATGTAACCAAGATGTATTGACAAGAGCTTAGAATGATCTGCTAGTTATGGTAAGCCAATTGTGGGAAGAGACGATCAATCATCCATGCCACTGCAGAAACGCTCCAAGCACGTCCGGGATCTCCTGGAGCATGGCCACAGTTCACGATGGAGCTTTCTAGCTCGAGATGCATAATATGAAAGTCCCCGAGTTGGACTTCTCTTGGTTTCGTCATACATCTGCAAAGCGCGAGTGTGGTAGGGTTACAAGTAGGCGCCTGTACTACCAGCAATCCTGCACGCGAGCAATCTAAGATCAGAGAGTTGCTAGTGCATGCAATTGCTAGCCGATCCGTTCATTTTCGACATGCATACGGGTCTTGCTCACCCACGGTCGCCTGTCTTAGAAGCAGAAGACGGAACGATGTGCCTAGGGAACGGCGAGTGCGACAGAAGCAGATGCAGCGCCAGCGCTTCATGCCAGTCTGCTGAGCTCGGTGAGAAAGCTTTGCAACAGGCTCGAGATCTGGTCAAAAGTCACAAAAATGTTAGCACCAAAGGAGGCAGTGCCAGACGAACAATCAGTGGTTCGCGCAGAATGATAAAAGCGACTCGCATGAGGAAGTGCACCGCCACACCACATGGAGATAGGTAAGCACTGATATCGTACTTGTCATGCCTGAGAACGCTGGCTGATATTTTGTCCAGGCAGGCACGAACATCACTAAGTTCTGACGACGCTTGGATTGAAACCTTGTTCGGAGATAGCGACTCTCATCCTGCTGCCGCGTTTAGTAGACTTGACCTACGAAATGCTGGACCCAGAGCTGGAAGTTCGCAATTGTCTGGTGTCGATTCTGACGAGCGGTGCTGGTTTCAAGAACTTGATGCTGCCACAAAGGAAGTTGCTGATGAGTAAGTTAGCTCTCCTGCCAGAAGTCCAGCTCTTCACTGACAATCACGAGACATGATCCTACTTCTGCCAGAGAGCCAAGCAGCCTCGATCAGCTTGGAGGCGCAGCTCCCGCAAGAAACAAAGAAAGGAAAATACAACCCACACAAGCGTTGGACAGCTGACTGACCCGAGTCGGCAGTGCTAGCAAGGCCAGAAATCCGCAGCATGGCGCATGCAATTCGCAAGTTGAACAGTGTCGTTGACACAAATGCTAGGCAATGATCTGTGGGTCGAGGATGTAGCATGACGAAGCCACAAATGACGGCACTAGTCAGTAGCAATTTTTGGTGCGGCGCGAATTGCTGATCGTAGCTGCGGATGTGTGGTGGGAGCTTTCTCGCTTTCAGAGTAACTTTTAACGGTCCAGCAAGTCAGTCATAGCATCCTAGACACCTTGTGCGGGAGGCATACGATGCTAAAGTCGTTCAATGGCGGCTCCGCACCACCAAGTAGCACAGACGAACGACTATGGACACTGCTTCCACCATACCACGACTTCGATCGCTCAAGCATACTTCGTAAGGTCTTCACATTGTGACCTGAAGCGTTGCCTTCATGCCCGACCATTGTGATCTTTCTTGGCATAACAAGGCAAAAAGCAAAAGCAAAATAAGCCAAAACTTTGAATATTGTGCCGCAAACGTATTCGGCTCGCATAAACTACCTGTCGCTGCACCAAAGACCCATCGAGCGGTATGATGCCCTTGGTCGTTTTCAGGACAGGAGATGAGGGTAAAGTCAGGGCTTGCTCGCTCACCAATAGCTTTGCGAGTTCCCTCCGGTCATTTCTCTTGTCAACATCAACGTCGACGTCGCCATCTGTTCGTCAATGGTGCACATGAATAAAGTCGAAACAACGTTTGGAGGCGCGTAAGTAGGTTCAAGGTGCCTTGGAGACTCACCTCAAGCCGACAATGCGGCGGGGCAACAAAGTTGCCTATGTCCGGTGCCGCTTTCAAGGAAGTTAAAGGGAAGGCCATAGTTGCGGCTCACAGCGCCAACAAGTGAGTAGCAAGGTTCGGAGACGGGTCTTCCTACTAACCATCTCACAGTGTCCAGAGAAGCGGCTAGCCTGATCTAATAAGGGGTTTGCGACGCATACAAAGTGCAAGACAGAGTCCATAGGGAAGGAAACAGCTTGCCTTATCGAATACCCGTTATTTGTGCCGGCATCGGGTCGGCTGTGTGGAGCCGGATGTGGGATCAGTACCCCAATTAGTGGAGCCCGGGACCACATCACTCGAACTACCATCATGACCTGGAATGTTAAGCTGGCGTGGATAATTCGGCCAATAGCATTATGCGCATACTTTACTTTGGGGTAGTATGGACAAACAGCGTTGGGTGGCAGCCTCGTCATATATGCAAGGCCACAAGGCTAATGCACGCCAGCTTAACATTCTAGGTCGTGATGGTACTACTACCAGACTGCGCGGGGAGATGCACGGTACGGTGACAAAATGACCCGAGTCCGCTTCCGGGGATATATAAGTATTGCTGAAGGTTATATGAGTGCTCGGTAGATTATATTTCTATACTTTGCACAGAACCACTCAATGATGGACGTCTCAACAGCGCCAAGGGTAGTCGGCCTTCTGGTCGTTTTCTACCTCGCGTGGAAATCTGCCGTAAGCAGACCCTCTGCCACTACATGCCAGGGAACCCCCAACCTTGTCTTACTAACACGTTCTCCAAGCTAATACTTTACAATGCCTTCACGAGCCCGCTCAACCAGGTGCCTGGACCTTTCCACGCAAGACTGACCAATCTTCGCCTGAAACTCGCCGTTATCACGGGCCAACGAATGTACTATGTGGATTCACAGCACAGAAAGTATGGACCAATCGTGCGACTGACACCGACTGAGGTCGCAGTCGCCGACCCGCACGCATTCCAACAAATCCACAAGATCGGGTCGGGCTTCCACAAGACACAGTGGTACTCGGACCTAACGTCCTTTGACGCGCCCCAGATCTTCACCATGTCCGACGCAAAACAGCATGCTGCACGGCGTAAGTTGCTCGCTAGGGGCTTCAGTAAGAGCTACCTGCGGGCGACGTGGGAGGACCTCGTGAGGAGCAAGGTGGAGTTGACGGTAAGGAAGATGAAGGAAGAAGGGAGCCGTGGTGGGGCTGTGGACGTGCTGAAATGGTGGACGTTGTTTTCGACCGACGTGAGCACGCACTTGATGTTCGGGCAGAGTTTTGGAATGATTGAGAAGGGAGAGGTAGTGTTTCTGCTCACTAGGCACCGTCTTCCGCTGACTGAAGCTAGGCCGATACGTACATTCGCACCCTTCAGTCGGCTTTGATGGGCTCGGGCATTGGGGTTGAACTACCACTAGTCCGTCTTATTGGTAGCTGGATCCCCCTCGAGGCATGTAGACGACTGTTTGCATCTACGCCATTCCTAATGACTTACGGCACCGAAGCCATCCGCGGCAGTAAGCAGCGGAGAGACACAGCCAACATCTTCGCCAAGATCATCAGTGAGAGCGAAAAGGGACAGGGCGGAGATCTGAGTGAGAAGGATGTAGTGATCGAAGCAACAGGTCTGATCGTTGCCGGGTCAGACACAACGGGCATCACACTTACTTATTTCGTCTGGGCTGTTCTGTCCAGGCCACAGCTCAAACACGACCTGCAAAAGGAACTCTCAGCTCTGCCGCGAGATTACACAGACCAAGACCTCGAGGACCTCCCGCTGCTGAACGCTGTCATTGACGAAACATTGAGGCTGTATGGGGCAGCGCCAGGCGGACTTCCGCGACGTACTCCACCAGAAGGAGCTCAACTCAGCGGCTACCACATACCAGGCGGCACCACCGTAACCACCCAGGCGTATACCATCCACCGTGATAACACAATCTTCGACCATGCTCTCACCTTCGACCCGTCGCGGTGGCTCCAGCTGAACTCAGCAGATCTCACGCCGCAGCAGGAATTAGCAAAGACCGCGAATCACCCATTCGGCGCAGGGTCTCGGACTTGTCTTGGCATCCATCTTGCTCGCATGGAGCTGCGATTGGGCGCGGCTGAATTCTTCAGGCAGTGCGAAGACGCCAAGTTGGCGCCTTCGACCACGGCGGACAGTATGGAGATGGAAAATTTCTTTTTGATAGCACCTCAGTCGCATCGTTGTGATGTTCTTATGGGGGCGTAAGATGCATTTGTGGTAGGCTACACTTCTTCCTGTGATACGAGACTACCACTTGTGACAAAGCCGGTACCCGTGGAGGTGATTGGTGTATGATATGGGCATCAAAGTGTGCTTCAGGTTGAGCCTTCGCCATAGCGTGATGCTAGAGGCGATGAACGGTATGTCCGCCTCGATAGCACTAGCACTTTCGTACTTTCATAGAGAACACTTCATACCCACAAACTCTGCGAGCAGCGTCGTGAGTTAAGACTTCGAGAGGGCAGAAGGTATCCTGTCGCCGTCATCAGTACACACTCGGAGCATGATACCGTACGGCACCTCTCCCTTAGAGATCATCGTCATTCCCGGGCGCTCATGGATCTTTGACTATCTACACCTGCTTTCAGCCTACCACAAGCAAGTTGCATGGATGTTGTGCCGCTGGCAACGCGACCAGAAAGCGTCCGCATCTAGGCACAATTTCCCATCCTCACTCCGGGAGGTACAGTCCTTGAGTGTTTCTACCTTCCAAATTGTTTGAGGTTTGGACTGGCAGTATGAAGATGTGCAGACAGTTCATCTGACTCTAGCGTGGGCCGAAGCTAAGCAGTCATGCCTTCCAATAGGGGCTCCACGCAGTGCTCAGCCTTCTCATGGTGCAACGGGCGCTGCTCAGGATCCCTATTCCCTGAACACTGCTGCTGTACCTGCCTGTGGCCTTGCGACATATCCGTCTCGTCATTTGTTTTGCCGTGCCAATAAAACTCGGAAATCAGAATTGATCTTAGTCTTAATGTTCGCCTTCCGAAGCCATCAGAAGCTTCTCTGGGCAAATACAGGCTTATTTCAACAGTTGGTCGTCGTCCTTAATCACAGCCCTGCCGCTTGCAGTAAGATACTTCGTAAGTGGGAATTAAGACACGGACGGCTCTAACTCGTCTGGGCACCGCCAGACAGCTGATGAAATCTCAGACGAGTCGGACAATACGGCCTCGAGAAGACTTGAGCCTCGAAAACTAGGCTGAACTCGACCACCCTCACTATGGCATCTCACTTGCACTTGTCGGTCCGGAAGGTCAAGCTAATCCTCCTCCAATCTGGAGCATTGCGACCTCTTTTGCTCCTCACGATCTCATGCTGCCACTTCTCACGAGCTTCGCCCTCCATCACTAGCAAGCTTCTTCGAGGCATCCACACGTCTTTCACACGACCAGTCTTCTTAGCCTGGCTCGCCTTGCCAGACCTCACGCTACCATCATTAGGATGTTCCAATTCATGGAACCGCATCCAGTCACCCTGATTCAAAGTAAGACCACAGACAGGCGACTTGAAACGAAAGTTCTCGACATGCGCAGAGATACCCTGGCGATCCTTGTATTCGTTCACGATGCAGTATTCAGGGGTCGTTGCATTGGTGTAAAGGGTATGACCGATCATCCGGGAGACAATAAAGTCGAGTTGATCGGGTATGGATTGTGCTGTCAAGATGGTTTTTTCAATCTGTTTTCGTTGTTCGGGCAGTGCTGTTCTCGGTGGTATCAAACAGTATGTGCCGCCATAGTGGATGACTCGTCGAGCGAGGTCTGTGCGCCATTTTTGGCGGTCGAAAAATGCTAGGAGTTCTTGCTCCTCTGCGACTGTCACGAAGTCGGTCAGCACGCTGAGGCCGGGCACGCCTCCATGATCATGTGATATCTTGGTGGCGGTTGTAGCTCGGCTCTGTTTTAATGGTTGATTATTGATGAAGAAGTCATCCAGCGTCTTGCGTTTCTTGGTCACGCTCATCCCAAAGAAAAGCTGTTTCGGCCGTGCCGAGCATACGAGCTGAAGTCTTGGTAGTTTTCTTCATTCCATAATCTGCTCATGTATACGTCGCTTTGTCCCGGGCTATGCCCCCCTGCTCACTACGGTGATCAAGACGAAAGCATCTAGACCAGGAACGCTGTAGCTCCGGGGCTCCACCAACGACAATCGACGCATGCGACTTGGCCGAAGCTCGGGCATGCAAGGGTTCGAAGCTTCGAGCTGCACCCAGATTTCGGACTGAGAGAATGACGACAAGCGTGCCCAAGTGAGGCTTGGGGGACCGAGTCCAAGCCAAATTTGGTGCATCAGACGCCACCGTATCTCGCGACCAGAACCTTAATTCTAACCGCTTCACTCCGACTTGACCGGGTGACCGAGTCATAGAAGAGGATGAGTGACATTGTGGAGTTACTGCCGCCACACGCATGCCGAGAGGCCTGCGTCGCTTGGTCCTGATCAGCGGCGTGAGAGGTGTCATCTGCACTTGCCTGCCGAGTGTATCAGACTGCACCTCACTTGTCACCCAGCAGATTACCTGATCTTCTGTCGTCTCTCTTCGCACTTTCTGGCATAACATTACTGTCTACTTGAAACGTCGCCGCAATCTTTGTTGCTTTCGCTGCATACCCTGCGGGAACAGATCTGTCTACAAACACCTAGAAAGCACTTATCAATCAACCTCCACAGAGTCATCGCCTTATCCCGCCCGCCGACGACTCATTGGCGAAGACAAACGAGTTCTACCAGCCAGTGCATTATAAGCAAACTCGAGCAAAGACACCTCTCTGTCCTTCCGTCACCAACTTAATCAAGATGGACGCCACACCGATCTCTCCGGCTTCATCGCCCTCTGATTACATCCAGATCGTAGTGAACACAAGTGGTGGCAAGAGTAAGAAAGCAGACCTGCCTGCCTACAGCAATGCATCTAACAAGCTCGCAGGCATCCCGCTGAAAGTCAGCCCAAGCCATACTGTCGCCAACGTGCTGGGGTTCTTATCAGCCTCGACGACGTTGCCCGCCGGCTCACAGCTCGTCTTTGGCGGCAAACAGTTAGACCCTTCAACCACGGTCGGCGACCTCAAACTAGAAGAGTCATCGACCTTGAACCTCTTCACTCCCAGAAATAGCCAGGAACCAGAATCCTCAGATATGACAACCACGACCCTCGCCGGCTCGGAATCACAACCATCTTCATCAGCAGCCACCTCAGGCACCAGTACACCGACGTCTACGAAGCGCAAGTCCAACAAGCCGCGCTGTACGAAAGAAGGATGCAAAGCTCCTGCGCAACCTATTGTCGGTGACTGCGGCTTCTGCCAGAAGCGGTTTTGCGGCAAGCACCGTATGTTAGAATCTCACAACTGCACAGGGTTGGAAGATGCGAGGCAGGCGGACAAGGACCGGAATGCGGCGAAGTTGGAGCACGAACGAACAACTATGTTGCGAGGTCTGTAGGCGCTTGTCATTGAGACACTTGCTATTTCTTTGGTATCTCTGAGTTCGACGGTGGTAATGTCGGTACTCCGGACGCAGTGGTTACGGCGTTCAGTCAATCGGGTGGAGAGGATACATGGCTCCGAATAAATTGTTTCAGGGCATGAGAGATGGCCCCAACTGCTTAGCAGACAGGCGCCTCGCGGGCACGACCGACCCGCTTCTACAATCCATCTTGTCAACCAGAGGCAGCAGATAAATATCTAATCACGATCTGTCTTGTCTCTGGTCTCAACTGTCCTCCATGATCACCAGTGTGTACTTTGTGTTAGTTCTGAAGCACTGCTTACGTATCTGATAATGCCAATCGACCAGTATGCTGTGCACTAAATTATTACGACCCAGCAATAGACCAGATATCATGACTAGTCAACCTCGGGTGCGCGTGCCTGCTACCTCTGTACCATGTTCAGCTTTCAAAAATTCTGCCCCGGCATCTCAGTATACTTCATCAGAAGTATAGTCACCACAACCCTGCTTTCATTCCTGTCTCCTCAAACACAATTCACAGAAGCACGCGGCCCTTCACATCATCCCACGTCTCCTCCATCAGACCTAATCTGCTTTAGTAAAGCTCGTCATCAGCATGATAAGCGTTCAATACCCGCTCCAACTTGGAGATGGCTGTAGGCTTCGTAGCAGCTTAGTAGATGTACTTCCTCGGGCAGTACCTGATGGGGTATCGCACCTATCGCCGCAGTCGTCTGACGTGGCCATTGGCCACCGAACGAGGTGTATCAGAAGCCAGTGCAGAATGATTTGACCATTTGTCGTTGGGTCCTGAAGCTCGGATTCATATACTTCGCACTCTTGGGAGCAAGAAGATCTGAAGGCCTGCAGGCAACTTCGGAGTCCAGACACGACACTTACCGAGAGTCTGGCTTGGTGGGAGACTATGCTACGTGGCTCGAACTTACGACTAATATGCTGCTGGCTTACTTAGACCGAGCTGTGGGAGGATGGAGGGCTCCATTGACTCGAGTTAGGCTTCGATCCGGTCGGCGGCTAAAGCCACTGATCTCAGAGCTTATCAAGGTGGAGGCCAATTCCATTGGGCAGGGTCGACTGACCCCTGAAGGAGTCAAGACCGCGTCGCAGCGCGCCTTCCCCCATTTCCCATTTCCCTGCAGGACAAAGCCTGCGAAGACGGACCGCTTTACGGTCTGCTTGATAACGAAATTCTTTGGCTGCAGTACAGAGATCACGCAGTCCGAATCACAACGTTTGTCTGGCATCGCATGTGCCTCTAGAAACTGCCACAGCCTAACTCTGCCTCGCGCTTCGACCCAGCGTCCTTCTTGAGCACACCGCAAGTGTGACGAGTCGCATCCTTCAGACCACTCAAAGACTGCCTCGACAGCACAGACGAAACCATGGGCGGCCAGTTCTCGAAGATGATGGGGAAGATTTTTGGCTCCAAAGAAATGCGACTGCTCATGCTAGGACTAGATGCAGCAGGAAAGACAAGTATGCGCCTCGCTGAGGTCTACTGGAGAAATGTACTAACACAGCCGGGCAGCAATCCTTTACAAGCTTAAACTGGGACAAGATGTCACCACAATCCCAACGGTCGGTTTCAACGTCGAATCAGTCACGTACAAGAACGTCAAGTTCAACGTGTGGGACGTTGGTGGCCAGGACAAAATTCGACCTCTTTGGCGCCACTACTTTTCCGGTACTCAAGGCCTCATCTTCGTCATTGACTCAAATGACCGCGCCAGAATAGACGAAGCACGACAGGAACTTCACCGAATTATTCTCGACAGGGAAATGAAAGAGGCGCTTCTACTCGTTTTTGCCAACAAGCAAGATATTCCCGGTTCAATGACGCCGACCGAAGTAACTGAAAAGTTAAGGCTGAATCAGCTGAAGGAGAGGGTCTGGTATGTTGTGCCTAGTTGCGCGACGACAGGTGAAGGCCTGCTTGAGGGTCTGTCCTGGTTGTCCAACAACGTCAAGAATCAGCCAAGACCAGCCGCCAAATAGCCAACCTCTAGCTTTGGTTTACCTTCTTCGAACAGCAACTACTTGACCTGTACAGTATCATGAGCGATCTCGGCGTTGGGGGTGTTGGCTGGTGCGGGCATGTTAGCAGCGGTTGCGGCCATCAAAGAAACTTCTATCAGCTGCCTATTGCGATATACCTAATACGTGAATAATTCAGAGTGTCCAGTACGCACTTCGAGCAAATGACAAGGATCACAGGTGATTTACCGGAATTTAGAACCGAAGATGGGACTGGCAGCTTTCCGACTTCTGTCGTGGGTACGAGTCTTTTTGACGTGGTGACCTTACAAGCAAAGACCACCGATACGTGCTATGCAGCATGGCACTGGTCATCCGAGTACGTTCAGTGGGCTTACATGATACGTCAGGCGAGATCCGACCTAGCATTTCCTGCTTCATCTCAGGGGACCAGTGCTTGCCTTGAGCCCCTGCTGAGCACCAAAGCACCCCTTAGTGACGTGGTCTGCATGGCGTTTACCATTGCATGAGTTGTACAGCATGAAGGAGTGGCAGGATTGCATGGTCGCACAAGCACCCGGCTGAAATGTATGCAGGTGGGTGCTACGGTACCTCGGTCCGTGCAACAAACTGGGGACTACCTGATAGGAGTATCTTTAGCAAGGTCTAGATCGAGTATGATCTAAACTCAATGCCAATGACATAAAGAATGGATAATGGAACACGCAGCTCGATTCACGACAAGCACTGCATGTACCATCTGCTGCCGCATGCATTGGATTGCGCTCTTGCATATATCCCACAATCCACCTCCACCTGCCAAACTTTGTGAAGATAACTAGTGTCGAATGACAAGCCGGTGCGTCCCTTCTACGACCCCGCCGTGCTCTCTTCAGCAACCAATGCCACGAGCAGTTGCCTGCAGCTAGCTGCAGCCACTTACCACTCGATTCCCGTGGTTTTGGGATTTTTGACCCTGATAGATGCCAAATATCTGGTACCATCGATTTGCAGGCCCAATCGTTGCATGTTCTCTGCAGCTAGAGACATACGCGCCAAACGAAAAGAGATGGATGCTGCATGGCATGCACCGTCGGCACCTGTAAATGCAAGCTGCAGGTCTTTGTCAACTCGTGCATGCCCCTGAAACGTCAGCTATAATGCTTATTGGATTGCTTTTCTGGCCACTCGTTGGTGAACAGTTTGGAACGAGTAGATCGAGCACTTTCTTTCCACGGCTCGCCTGCGTACGCTGCATGTGCAAAACTGTCGGTACATCCTATGTGAAGGGGTCATCTGACCACTGCAGCAGGGCTAGTAGGCTTCAACCTTGCACTATCGGTGGGCACGGTCATCGGCAACGCGTCACTGGCCTGTTGACATCGAACAATCTCGCTAGATATCAAGGTGTCGGAAGGAAGGCGCCATTGCGCCATCTCCCGAGGCCGTGGTGTGCATTCAGCATCAGCAGGAACAGGACACTGACCTCATTCCGTACTGCTGCTGAAGATAGTCGCCAACTAGTCGTAACAAGTGGGAAGTGCCGGGCGGTTGTGCTGGCAGCAACCGCATCCACATGCACCTGCCTCGTGCATGCGTCTTCTCAGAACGAGCCCATTCCCTTGAATGAAACACCGTCGGCATAGCCTGGTATAGAACCATACGCAGCAGACTCCAGGCTTCGGCTGACATCGATACTGAGGACAATGGCAGCGACCGACTCTGACAAACCCTCTGTCCTCATCATTGGTGGCTTAGGTACGTAATTGTGTTCGCCCGAGGCACTGGAAAGCCCCGCCAATACCATGGACTCCCATGTTGACCATTGAGTGCAGGGTACATTGGTCGCTTTCTTGCAAAGTACATACATACAAACCAGCTCGCATCAACAGTGCGACTCGTCGACAAAGTGCTACCCCAATTAGCGCACCTTGCACCTGAATTTATCGAATCATGTTCGAACTCGGTCTTTCTGCAGGCCGACGCCAGTCGCGAGACAGCGATGAGTCGGGTATTCGACCACCCTGATGTACCAGAAGGCAGATGGGACTATGTGTTCAATCTTGGCGGAGAGACGGCATGGTCCCAGGCATACGAGATCTACAAGCTGCGTAGCTACCAGCTTAGCATCACCCTCGCGAAAGAGGCTGCGAAAAGAGGCGTGGGCGCTTTCGTCGAGGCAAGCACAGGGATGGTGTACGCTTCCAACAGGACACCGCGCGTCGAGGGAGACAAGCTCAGGCCGTGGATCAAGATGGCTAAAGTCAAACTCGAGATTGAGCAGGAATTGAGCAAACAGGCTGGGCTGAATCTCGTCATCCTCCGGTTCCCGCACGTATATGGAGAGTATGATCCGGGCTTCATTGCAAAGGCTCTGTGTCTGGCGAGGGTATACCAAGAGCAGCAGAAAGAGCTGAAGTGGCTATGGACAGAAGAGCTCAGGATAAACACCGTACATGTGGAAGATGCGGTGCGGGCATTATGGACAGCCGCAGAGTGGAGGCGAGGAAACACAGCACCATCGTCGCCCACGCTAAGTCGGCGATCAACACTATCGAAAGGCGATGATGGGCCAGGAGCGAACACGCCTGTCTTCAACATCGTCGATCATACGGAGACGAGCCAGGGCATGCTAGCGAAGTTTGTGGGAGAGGTGTTCAACATCCAGACTGGATTCCAGGGCACGATAGTATCACAATTTGCGAAGTTGAACCTGGAACATGTCGTCGACGATCTCAACGAAGATGTGCTGCAGCCGTGGGCAGATATGATTGAGAGAGCGGGGATCACCAGGCCTGGGCCGTTGAGCCCTTTCCTGGAGAAAGAGCTACTGAAGGATTCCGAGCTCAGTCTGGATGGGACATTCTTTGAGAGAACAACAGGCTTCAGGTTGGAACATGAGAAATTCACGGCGGATGAAGTGCGGAAGATGATTGACAGCTACAAGAGAGCGCAGTGGTGGCCGTGAGCCAGACCCCGAGTTCAGGATGGGGTTGGGCGGGTTCCAGACCTTGAAGTTGGCACAGATAGCCAGACGATCGTTTGGGCTTGGGCATGACACTAGCAATGTTTTTCTCTGCATGGCGTGCGGCGAAGCGGCCTATCCTTTCTGTATATACTTATGGATTGGCGACTATTTATGTGGTGCATGAAATCGAACTCTTTTGATTCACCTTTTGAAATATCCATGTTTCGCATCCTGTTCTACCAAGCATGGTACATAGTCCACACGCCCAAGTACTCTGTCGCGTCTCTGCACAGCCAACCAAGTACCCGCCGCTCTCGCCGTGCAAGGTCGTGTAGCGAACTGTACTGTCTCAATGGCGCAAGTGCAAGATAGTCATGCCGGTGTCCCTTTCCAGTATTGTCCTGGTCCACGAGCTTATCATCTAGCCACGGGTGTCCCAATGTAGCAACATGCTGGTGGGCCCTTCTCTTCGACTTCTCCTTTTACCATGCCTTGCCACGCTCATTGGTTTGTTTTCAAAGCCTTGGACATCGGCATTCGAGCCTGGGGAGACAGCCCTACGGTCCACCACCCGACCTTCAGTAGTTCGTGTACACATCCTCAAGAACTGGCCGGTGATACTTCTGTGGATGTTCATTGGTCCCCATGCTCCAGACGTCGACCTAGGCAATGCTAATGAACAAGCACTTCTGACATCGACTTCGCTCGTTCACGTATGGATGCGGGCAGGCTCATTCCAGTAAGTGTCATAGACAAGAGGCGACTGTTCGTTGAGTGCATCGCGTTGACCCTCGGCTTGCTTGACGTGATCGAACAGCATTTGATCTCGGGCACCCGTTCATTCCTTCTTCTTCTCGAACTGGATATTGCCGAACTTTCCAGCCTCGCCCTTGCCGTACCACTCCTCAGGCATATCCATGCCGACCCTCCTGGCGGTCAACCTAACTCTATCCTCCTCGGTCATGTCGGCGCCAGGGTTATATCTCTCGAGCAGGGCGCCATACGTCCGCTGTGCTTTCAAGTACTGCACTGCTTGCTCCATCTCCTGTCGTCGGGCGAGCGTGTATTCGGGCGAAGCTGCAGATGGTAGACTTTCGGAGGTCTGGAAGTGGTTCCGTATGCTTGTTCGGAGTGGCGAGGCTGGTTGCTTGATGGACCGGGCGGGGAGCTCGCGCATGATGGCGCGGTACAGCGAGCGGGCGTGCGATTTGGCCTCCATGTTGACGAGAGCAAGGGGATGGAAGGGATTTTGATGGAATGACACGGCAGGATCTAGAAGCGTATGCTCACTGCCGGGTACACAATGTCTGGAGTGGCTTGCAGAAGTGAAGATCGTGATGCGAGGCTGAACAGGTGTAGGACTAGCCTCGTCAGCCTTATACTGAACCCCTAACTCGTCCTTACCTAAGCAACAGAGACCTCTTCTCTCACTTGTGAATTATACGATATTCCAGCTACCACATACCCCTACGTTGGAACACATGACCTGATGCTCCTCTCATCAAGGTCCCTCATCAGCAGCACAAATGTGATCACCACACCACTCGGCGCCCACGGCGCCTCCAACACCGCCAGGCTAAAACTCACACCCACAACTCCTTTCCAGCCTCAGCTCGCAAAACGCCTAGGGCTGCCCACTCGCCACCTGTCCACCACCCACCCGACCTCCTCCCCGACCGCAACACCCCCGCGCCAAGTCTCCGTCTTCCTTCCCCACGAGGACCTCAAGCTCAAAGCCCGCGCCGCCAAACCATCATCTCCAACCTCACCTTCACCCAGCACCAGCACCAGCATAATCGCCGACCACCACGACCTCGCAACCTACCTGCGCTACCACCGCTCCCGCGTTACCGCGCAACCCGACGCCTCCAAGCGCGCCAAACTCTCCCAAAGCTCCGTCTTCCTCGGCACGCGCTACGAGTACATCATCCAGCGCCATCTGCAGCGCCAGCTGGGCTTCCGTCTCACGCGGATCGGCGGGAAAGGCGATGGCGGCGTCGACTTGATCGGGACCTGGTCGCTGCCAAGCCGCAGCGGCAGCAGCGGTGCAACGGCCGAGACCTTCAAGGTCCTGCTGCAAGCCAAGCGTCTCGCGGCCCATCGCAAGCCGAGTCCGGCGCTGATGCGCGAGTTGGAGGGCACGGTCATGGGCTTCCCCACCTCGCGGCCGCTGCAGGAAGCCTTCGCGGCGCACCACATCCGCGTTGGAAGCAGTCGGTTGCGGTCACCGCCGCCGCCGCCGCCGCCGCCGCCGTCGTCATCCGAATCCGGCAGCGAGTCCTGGATCGACGGCGGTCCGGACACAGATGTCGTAGACGCAGGTCCTAGCCCACCACCACCCTCCAATGACACCGCAGCTCCCCAACCGCACACCCTCGGCATTCTAGTAACCACGACCCCGCTGACCGACGGCGTCGAAAAGGCCATGGCAAGCTCGAGACGGTGTCTGATGTACATGTGTCTCGAAGAAGGTCTCTCTTCGCCCGGAAACCCGCTGACTGCCACCGACGAGGACCCCGCGTTGGTACCCGGCTTGGTCCCGACCACAAAGCTCAAGCAAATAGCCTGGAACGCGGCCGCCGCGCAGGCCGGGCTGGAGGGGTACGATATCGTCACCAAGTACAGTGATGCCACCCTCGAGGGTGTCAATGGTGTCAGTGGTGAAGCCACGTTCATGTATCAAGGTCGACCAGTACAATTTCCCACGTGAACTTTGCACAGTTTCCGAAACGCCGTCGAATACCATCAGATCACGGCTGATAGCGTACAGATCAACACAACCACACAATGGGCAAGGCACCGATTAGTTGGAACAGGACATATTTGCATTGAACTTGGTCCCCATACTCCGAGTCTAGCAGCAGTCGAGGAGAGACCACTCTCCATGAACGTTCCTATAGCCTATAGCGCCAATTCCTCATTCTAATGGCCGCGCTGTATATACCTCCACTGCCGTCGCAATCTCATGAAACACCACCTAGACCCGCTGTATACGCCAAGTACCATGTCAAACTTGCTCCGCCGTCGAGCCAACTAGCATCGAAATTTTCCTGTGAGAAGAAATTCCACGCTGCTTGCGGATTGATGATCGCGAGATTGCCGAACAAAATTCCTTTCCACCCTCCCACCACATTCTGAGCTGGAACCACTGCACCATCAGCAAAATACAACTCCCATTCTTCTTGAACGAAATTCTTCGTCCGGGTCAACGTTGAGAATGGCAGTGCTGGAATCATCTGAATGCCCTGGACGTATTCCAAATTCGCGCCAAAGTAGGTGACATGGTCAGCTTTATTCTCGAAGAGAATGCCAGTCGCCTTATTGCCAATGAAGCGTGCAGGCTGGTTCTTGTTGTCGGATTCCATCAGGAAGTAGTTCTGAATGGCTCGGGATACGACTGCCAGCATCAGATCACCACGGCGTTCCATAGAAAGATCACCAATGGTGCGACCCCACATCTTGAGAGCATACGCAAACATGGCATCTTCTGAGGTCGATTCTTGGTCCTTTCCATCGCCAGTTTCGAACAGTCCTTTGGCCCACGAGTGACCATTGTACCAGTCGAAGGATCTGAAGATTGGAAAGTATGTGTCCAGTGCGCTCGGGTTTGCGACATCTCTGATCAAGCCGTTGACATAGTCTTTGTTTGCTTGGGCCCATGCAGGGTCGAGGTATCCGATCAAAGCTGCAGCATGAATGAAGTAGCCATAGTGGAAATGATGGTCGTTGTAGTACGAGTTGCCAAAGTCAACACCAGAATCTCCAGTCACGTAGCTTGCCGACGACACAAGGCCTTTCCAGTCGGTGTCGTAGTATAGCGGGAATTCTTGTCTGTTCTCTACAAAGGTTGCAAAAGCAGTCTTCAATTTCTCAAGAGCAGCAGTCGCAAGGCCTTGCTGATCTGCTAGATTGTTCATAGTATAGACAATCGTAGCAAATTTGCTAAGCCCTTTGCCGCTGAAATACATGCTGTTCAGGTTGGTCTGAGCGTTCATGTCTTGAGAGGCTTCAATGGGTGCCACTTTCTGGATTGCATCGATAGCCTGTTGTGGCAAGCTAGTTACGCCTTCTGTATCGGGGCGCCATGGCTCAAAGCCCATCGATGTTTGCAGTTGTTCGTTGAGGATCCAATAATCCGCAACAACAGCTGTCGCAGTGCCTTTGGTAGTGGTCTGTAGCTGCACCTGTTGCCTCACTTTGCCAGAAGTGTTTTGATCGAAGGACTGGATGTGGTGAGGCAGTGCATACATCAGCAAGGTGCCGTTACTTGCGTACGGTCCAGACTTTGTCCAAGACAAACTGTATTGAGCCGAGGAATTGGTTGCGTAGCCGCCAACAGCACCAGAAGAGGGATATACGCCACATGCATCGTCGAAGACCTGTTCATCTGTACCAAGAGGAAGCTTGGCAACTTGTATCAAGCCTGACCATTTTGGAAGACCTTGCAACATCGTGCTCGATACGAGCTTCAGATTTGGATCGACGCCATAGGATGGTGTAGCATAAAGCAACCAGATTTTGCCATCCTCAAGAGTCAGGCGGTATTTGTAGATGTCACCCTTGACACGACCGACACTGACGATCGAGCGATAGAACACACCAGTCTGGATCTCCGGTTGCAGGGTCTCGTATTCTGCAGTCACGAAAGCCATGCCCTGCACCATGGGGTATTTGATGTACGAGGTTGAGCCTTGGGTAGGAGAGAGGTTGGCATTGCCGGACATATCGCTCAGCGTATCCGTTGTCAACACCGTCGAACTTCCCAGTTCGGCTGCTGACAAGATGATCGATTGTATGCCTAGTGGATTGATGAAGTACAAGGCAGGCGTGCCCGGAATGTCTGTTCTGTTGGGCCCATACACCTTCTGTGAATCATCAATATGAGACACCGCCATTCCCCAGCTCTGGGCGTTTCCACCCCCTTTGCTCCAAGACAAGCTATATGGCATGACGAAAGCTGGAAAGCTTTGCGAGCCTAGGAAGAAATTAAAGTAGAACTTGTTTGTCTCAATAGGCCCCGTCATGCCAGTTATACCGAGCCTCGGGACCGGATGGCCTGCTACGCTGGGGATATTGGCTGGTGGCGGACCAACGGCGACCGGCTGGAAAACATCCTCGGTGTCACAACCTAACGCGAATTTGCAGGCTTCTGTTGATGTTGGCAATATTGAGGAAAGAGTGCCGCTGGCAACGACGGTGGAAACAGTGTTGGTGATAGTGAAGTTCGTAACTATCGTTGTTTCACTCAACACCGTGGCCGTGGTTATGAATACTGTTGGCTGCGCGTAAGACGTGGTAGCCACGGTGCCATCACTCACGTAGGTGGACGATGCAACATAGATCGATGTGATGTTGACAACTGTAGGGACTGGCACACTCGCGACAGTCTCACTCGTCACCACAGTCTCGAAGGTCGAGACAGGAAGCGTGATGGTGGCAGTAACCGAAAGCGGAGGTGCATTGGTTGTGCCATTGAGCGGCGTTAAAGTTGCATCGGCTGGCTGTAAGGTGGACTCTTCGATGCTGGGGAGACTTGTGGGAAACGGCTGTACAGGTGGTCTACCTTCTGTTGCAAGGGTGGTTATAATCGAGCCAGTTGTGTTTGCTGTGCTTTGTATGCTAAGGCTGGTTGGTGACTGTGTGCTAGGTATCGACGTGAGTGTAACTGTCTGGGCCTGTCTGCGTCGATCGACATAAGTGACAACGCCTTCCTGCGGAGGCTGATACAATGGAGACCCAGCATGTTTCAGCTGATGCACGGGGACATGCTGGTAGGCAAACGTCTCGGCAGGGGCTGCAAGGCCATTAGCTGTGATCCATGAAGAGAAGTTTTTCGCTCACTGAGTGAGGAAGCTGTCGGCCTTATCGGCAGTCTGAAACTGTCTCCTGTAGGCAGTGCGGAGATCAGAAGGAACTGTGGAGGAGTTAGCAAGCAGTCATGTAAGAAGATGCATTGAGGCACAAGACGGCAATATGAGCAGGAGTAGTGGTGTAGAGAAGCATATAAAGGAGAGGAATGAAATGCTTCGTATCATGCGTGCAAGACCATCGAAGCTGGCTACCAAGCCTTTGTTGACTTTGTTGACCCTTTTCAAGCCAATCAGCCAGCTGTTCCAACAACTGGGCGGTGTTCAGGTCCAGCATCGAACACGCCGTGCAGAAGATCCTTGACGTAGAGTGCTACTTGCTGGCGAAACCGACAACAACTCCAGCAGGCTAAGAGCAATATGGATAAGGGTTTGAATGTTGGCCTGGGTCCGAGCCTCAAGATGGTACTCGAACTGGGTAAGGGGTAAAACTACGTGACTGACCAAAGACAGGAGAGTGGATAGTGATGGCGGCATCGGCAGAGCAAACTCTGGGCTATATTGAGTCTCTAGGAGAAAGCCGATCAAGTCCGGTGCGCGAGGTAGGTGAGTATGCCGTGTTCGTAGGATACAGATACGTCGGTGAAGGTCTAGGTATGGATGCTGGTAGGATAGAAGGACGCGAAGACAAGACAATAGTTACTCAAGAAGCTCACCTTGATCTGGGCTCGAGAATTCCCGCCATCTTATTGTTGAGGGCAGGAGCCTCCTCTATCATGACTGAAATCCAGGGAAGGTGCGATTGTGGGCATAGGGAAGGGACAATGAGACATAGAGTCATCTGGACTTTTACTTACCCACCACCAGGAATGCGACGATAAAGAGGAATGGGAGCCCAATACTATTCTTTGCCGTCATGGGTTGGACCCAGCTGACCGCTCATCATCTTGTGCTGGACGTTCTTAGACCAAGATTGCTATCTTTGCGCTGCAGAGAGCATCATGCTGTCGGCATTGACAGCAGTATGATCATTTCGAAGAAAGAAGTCAGCCGCGAAATTCACGTGGACGAAGAAGACATGGAACATCGCTTCAACTCCAAACACCACGAAGCCTTCAGCGCCCAATCACAGTCAGGAATCTTAAGCTCTTGGCGCGTGAGCGGGTCGGATTGCGCCAGAGCTTAGCGCAGGGGGGCCGGGCAGTCAGTGCACTAAACCTGTTCCTGAGCACGGACAGATGCTGCCCACACCTCGCGAGAGCTGCAATTGTCACCAGCACCAGCCACGTTACTCTCCGGGAGCAAGCCTACTCTTGGGACTTGCCGATTATCGTCAAAGCGGAATGACACAGACCTTCTTACTCGCCTTGGATGACGGTTTGGCCAAAGTGGTCAGCGGCAATTACTGAAGTGTCTTGAGCCAAGCCAATTGGCAAGTCCTCGATGTTTCTCACGCTGCCATACTTACACGTCCGGATGGTTGGCAGTAGGAATGAGAGTTGCAACGAGGTATTTGCAGAGGTCTGTCCTGGAATGTTGTCCAGCCAGGATTACCGTAGACTACTGGGACATGAAGCTACGTCTACGGGCCGCTTTAAGAAAATGGCCACATACGGAAGATGTCAATGATCGCATTTGTTCTCATTAATTCTATGCTGTGGGCCTGGCCATAGGTTTGATGACCTGGCCTTGCTTCAACAACACTCTAGGCTTGATGGCATCTTGGAAGTGGTTGCGTGTGCTCCATTCAGGTCCCATGGGCAACCGCAATGACCGCTCGTACTGCTGCCGCGACTCGAACGGATGGGGCAGCTCGGTCGCAAGATATTTGCCGTTCTTCTTGATCCGCTTTTCATTGACGATTACTCGGTCGAGCCGGGCGTCCTTCCGTGATTCCGGAGCTACGCCTTTGACTGTAGTCAAGAAGCGACCTTTGCCTTTCTTCTGCTCTCGCTTGCTGATGCCAGTGCCTGTCCAGCTGCCCCAGCCTGGCAGAGTGTTGTCGACGACCTGATCGCCTTCATCTCTAACGATGTCTTTCTTCTCTTTGTCGAATTGCTTACGCAAATCTTCCTCGTCGTCACCAGCGAAGATGTCTAGGGCTAGCTTGTCTTTGTTATCCAGGCCTGCATGTTGCTCGCCTTCTGACTCTGAGGGACTTGTGTAGTCGTCCAAAGCGGACTGTTCCGTCTTATTTGCCTTGCTCGAATTGCTGACCTTTGGCTGCGGAGGCTTGGCCAGGGCTGCTGATTGTGCTTGAGGTTTCGACGGCTGGACCTTGGCCGGTGCTTTGCCGAACAACGCATGTCCGTTCATCTTTGGAGGCACAGCAGAAGCTGGCCTCGTGATTGACTGTTTAACCCCCGTCGGCTCTGTCGGCTCAACGTTCTCTTCATCCTCCGAAAGGCGTTCTTCAAATTCATTTCGCTGAACGGGTGCAACAAGTAGCTTCGAACGTTTGTTGCGGTCGTTGCCAAACTTCTGCCTAACAGGCGCCTCATCCTGGTCGGAACCACTCTCCGAGAATGCACTATCCTCTCCGTTCATGCTTCGGCGCAGTAGTCGGACCTCTTCATCGTTCTGAGCTTTCCTGTCCGCTTCCGCCTTCTTCATGAACGCCATGTCGGCTAGTTTGGATTTGCCGGTTGCTTTGGGGGCCTCTTGGAGGCTCTGGAGCTTCTCATTCCATCTGGCATCTTCTGCGTCCGACTCAGAATACTCCGACTCGCTTTCGCTGCCGGACTCGTCAGAACCACGGACGTTCTTGCCCTCGACTCTCCTTCTAAGCTCCTCGTCTCGTCGTGCCAGTTCCGAGACACCAACCTTGGCGTCGTTATTCCACGTGGTTTGGCCTGATGCCTTGGCTGCCTTGGCCCATCTGCTCTCCCGGTGTCGGGCTCCCATCCTCTCTTCTGCACATCGTCGGTCATTCTGCTCGCGCTCCTCGTCCGAATTGAGTACGCCGGCAGCTGCTAGCCGTTCCCGCTCGTGGACTGCAGCCTTGTCTTTTTCCTTCCTGTGCACCCTGCGGTATGCCTTGCTCTTGATCTTTTTGATTCGTTTTGCCCGGACCTCCTCGCGAAACATCAGTTCTCGCTGCATTCTGAGATCTCGGCGCCTTGCCTGTACTTCTTCCAGGGGAACGTTCTTCTCCTGCAACTGCTCGTACTGCTGCTCCTGCTCCTCCTCGGTCTTGGCACTGCCTACATTGAGGCCACTCTCCAGCATGATCTGTTGGATCTTGGACTCGAGCTCAGATTGTGGCTGGGTTCTTGAGGTGGGCTGGAAGGTCTTCACGTTTGAAGCAGAGGCTTTGGCAGGGTCGACTAGAGGAAAAGAGATGTGCTCAGCGCGTCTGTTCTGTTTGACCGTGTCTACCCATCGGTCCAGGGTCTGCTTGCTCTGATCGTAAGCGGCGACTCTGTCGAGTCGATCCTGCTGGCGTTTGGCAAGGGGCACAGCGAGCTTTCCAGGTATGCCACCTTTATAGTGCGACGGGTCTTCTCGCTCTCCTGCCTGGAGGATCTTCAAGGATTGTCTCTGGGTAGGGTCCTTGACATACTGCATGAGGTCGGCAGCGGTGATTCCAGCGGAGGGCAGGCCAAACTGTGAGGGCTTATCTGGGAGGTTGCGGACTGTGTGGTTCCTTCTTGTCTTGATCTGCTCTTGCTCGGCAGGGGTCAAACCTTGGACAAAGTTGCGAAGGCGGGCAGTAGTATCCTCGTCGACCTCGTCCTCAGAGACCGAGAAAGCTTGGTTTTCATCGTCTTCGTTGTCGGACAGCTCGTCGGGCGCCGAATCTGCAGAAGCTTCACTACTGTCGACGTCTGGCGAAGGCGACTTCCTTCTCTTGTTGCCTGGCTGCTTCTTGGTGGCCCGTTCTTGTTCTTTCCGCTCCTCCTCGTCGTCTAGGTCCCATGCTGCTGCAAGGTCGATAGCATCTTCGCCTAGATCGTCGTCGTCGTCCTCTTCTTGCTCCGACGGATCGTCTTCCTCTTCAAGGTCGTCCTCGTCGAGATCGAGGGCCCTTGGGGCACGCTTCTTGCTCTTCGATGCTGGCTTGTTGTCCTTTGGATTGCCGCCGCCACGGAAGGTGAAGTCGGCAAAGCGCTCCTCGTCGCTTTCACCAAAGGCTTCATCGCTGTCGATGTCGCTGTCTTCATCGTCATCATCTACGCCAACATGCCAGGGATTGCCATCTGGATCGCTGCCCTCGTCCATGGAATCGGCGTCTTCGGTGGTCGTGTCGACCTTTCTGCGCTTCGACGATCGCTCGTCTGCATCTGCACGAGTGTTGGGAGTCTCGTCGTCATCTTCGGCTTCGCCCAGACGATGTTGGCGGATTTTGAGCTGGTCGGGGAACTCTTTCTCAGCCGTCTCGAGCGCATTCAGGCCTCGACCTTTGGCAGGCTTCCTCTTTCGTGACTTTGCTGGCCCGTTGTCGAGCAGAGAGCGACCGTGCGCTTGGCGAGGCATTGTCGGTCTCGTATGCTATGGTGCAGAATATGCAGTGCTCGTTGCAACAGCGGGACAAGCATCTTTTGAGACCCGCGGCGATTTTCGAAGGCCCAAAAATTTCTGGAGGAGCAAAAGCACCATTTGTGCAGAATAATTGCGCATCCCCCCTACCCTACCGTACCGTACCCTACCGTAGACAGCAGATACCAACCACTGGAATCGAAGACATCCGACAACATAATCGAAACTGCCAACAATCCTATCCGATTCGCCAACCCCAGCCGACGCCTCTCCAGCCGCGACAGGATGAGACCAACCCAACCGCTCTTCAAGCGGCTCAAGACGCGCCTGGCCTTCAGCACCAAAGAAGTCGGCAAAGGCTTCTACCGCGGTTCTAACGTCGGCTCCCTAGGTGCTCACACCAGATACGGCAACTACATCATCGACTGGCGCAAGGCCCGCCACTATGTCGTCCCAGACTTGAAGAACTGCAAGGTATGCTGTCCTCGTACCCACTCCCCTCCCGCGACGCGCATTGCTCACTCTGCTCCAACAGTTGACCCCCTTCGTCAGCGGGAACATCCCCAAGCGAGAACGGCTCCCGGTCGATCCAGCGGGATACTCGTACGACCAGGACAAGATCGATGGCCTGCAGTATCTGAGGTGGTGGAGGGATATCAATCCGAATGAATATGATTATGAGGTGAAGGAGGAGGAGAGGCAGTTGGCAGAACAGATGGCACAGCCGCAAGAGGTCGAGCAGCAAGAGCAGCCGACAAGATGATGCGGGCAGCTGGCATCAGATGACCTTGTGAAGAGCAGAGCTATGTGAGACCCCGGGAAGCTTGCATTGTGGCCCAGCATGAGCCCAACGCGTCAAGTCCGGTTGGCCCAAGCTCGAGGCCTTATCTTGAGTCTGTCGAGCCGGCGCCAGAACTTCCCTCGAGTCCAGCCGCTGCACTTCACGTCAATGCAGATGATGCATGTCATCGCAGCGAAAGGCCCATTCCTGATCAGCCATCACCTATCCGGCCACGACAAGAGCAGGAACAAGATTGCAGGCGTCCTCAAGACCTCGAACGAGCGAACATATGGCGGACTCGAGCGCCCCAGTCACGCACAGGCAAGAGAAGCAAATTTCATCCACAGACGGTCTGCTGAAGACGACTCGACGACCTACACTTGCTGCAGCACTCATCACGCTGGACACACCAGCAAAACCATGCTTAGCCGGCAAAGAGACGCTTTCTCTTTCAGCGGATCTGTGTATAATAATGTATACTCGACTAGTTATGGGACGAGGGAACAGAAGAACTAGACCAACACATGACATTTAGACGAAAGAAATGTTTATCGGTTTCACTGACCTCGCTTGAGACGTTGATTCATGCTGTAGGCTGGTGATAGGGTGGAACGATATACTACTGGGCCGAAAGTGCCATCATGCCTCAGCCGTTGTCAGAAGCATCAAATGTTGCTCCTAGCTCTACCAATACTGTGCTCCTTGGTCTTTCTCTGAAGGGCCCCCCTGAGCATGATCCTCTTCACATTCGATGCCGCGTTCGATGTAGCGGTGGAATGGGTTCCGTCCCCTCAACCAGCGTCTGATGTCCGGAGCCATGTGGTTTTGTACGGTGGGGGAACACCGCAATAGCGTGATCTCTGGCCATTTCGCACGCTTGCGCTCCCTAGATGCCGTGCCTCTGCTACTAAATCAAAGTCTTTTTAGGCAGACACTTGTCCTCGATGCACGACAATCCCAGGTCCTACGTGCACGCCGCTTTCTCAATCCGAGTTGCATCCGTCCGACCGGCATAGTGCTGTCATAGGCGGTCTGGACTCTCTTAGTGACACTGCCGTGTTTGTCCTGGGCGACGATGCAGCATCCGCTCAATGCTTAAGTTGCGCTCTGTCGAGGTCTTGATTGCCGTGTGGATCCTGTCGAACAACAGTACTTTCATGAGTGCCTAATCCTTCAACACGAGCACCTTTCGCCCGTCCGACTTCTTCTCCATCTTGGCAATATTGAGCGTCAGCTTGACAATCTCATTGCTCCGGTCCTTGGGATGCGCCAGAGCGGCGATAAACTCTGATATAGTCAGACCCTCCGGCATCGAGTTCTTGATGACAGTGCGGACATCTTCCACGGTAGGCATCGGTGTCGAAGCGGCCGGCGACGCTGCACCGGCCCGAGATGGCACGCCGGCGGCTGGCGCTGGTGATGCCGTGCGCGAAGGAAGACCCGATGCACCACCAGGTTTGCCAGAGTGTTTCAACTTGAGCCTCCGAGCTGTTGAGTCGGACACGGTTCCTGCGTCAGTATCCGAGCCGGCGCCCGGCCGTCTTCTTGGCTTCTGGCCAGAAGGAGTGTCAGGCCGAGAGATTGATCTGGCAGAATCGAGATGTTTCATCTTGGGCTTCTTCCGAGCGGAGGTGTCGGTGCCTGAACCTGCTTCTGACATGTTTGGAGAGTCAGGGCGTTTCCGCTTGCTCCTGCCTTCACGATCACTGAGCATGCCAGACTTCTCTTTGCGGCCCGAAGGTGTGGTGGCGCCTGACGGCGGTGCTGGCTGGAGCAGACCTGCCTCTAAGTTCTTACGCTTTTCTTCCGCCAGGCGCTCCTTTTCTTCTTCCTCTTCGTCGGCAGACTAAGGACATGTTAGTATGGGGTGGGCTGGGGGTCAAGAATTCTTACCGAAGAGGAGTACTCTGAGTCACTGGCATGGTTGTAGTTATGCTCATGCTTCTCGAGCAGCTTTCTGTAGCCGCGCGACTGCATCTTTCTCTGTTCTTCTTCCTTCTGCTCTTCTGCCTCCTCCTCGTCGTACTCTTTTTCTTCCTTGACGTCGAAGAAATTGGCTTTGAGGTGATCCTCTTTGACTCTTTTCTCGGCCAGAGCTTCGTCTTCGTCCTTGATGGCGAAATGGTCGCCTTCCTCGTCGTCGGCGAAAAGACCTCCATCATCGTCGTTGTCCCAGTCGACGTCTTCACCGGTACGACCGGCGTGCTTGTTGCTCTTGTTTTCTCCCGTGTATAGCTTGCTCGATCGGGCCTCCATCTCCTTCTTCTTCCTCTCGATCGGTCTCCTCTCGACGGCCTCGAGCCATTCAGGCATATTGACACGTTTTCGCATGGCAGCCTCGGCCTCGTCGATGGTCATCTCCTTGCGGTCCTTTCTCTTGGGCTTGAACTCGTAGACTTTTTCGACCGGGACCAGGCGGAAGCGGGCGGGCTGCGAATCTGCGGCTGGCTCGTGGACCAGAGCAACGTGGCGGTGGGACGAGGGCGCTTGATTCTCGCCGACCAGACAGTGCTTATTATCGAAGTCTTCGAGGTGCCAGGGCAGCTTCTCTTCATAGTTGGTTTGGATGCGACGCTTGTCTTCTTCGGTATATTCTCGTTTGTACACGGCCTTGGTCTTGGTCTTCTGGTTGGTGGCTTTGCGAGTAGCCTGGGCGGGAGCTATCATGGCCAGGTTGGCAGCGCGCTCGGCTTTGCGGGCCTCATTCTTCTCCCGCAACTGTTCTCGTTCTTCGGCATTCATCCCATCCTTGAACTCGACCTGGTCATCCTTCACGCCTGACGGAGCGGCTCTCGGATCACGGCGATGCAGGTGAGCAGGTTGTGAGAACTGGCTGGGGTCGCGAACGTCAAGGTCCTTGTCGGTGGATAGCTGCATGACATGGAAGCGTAGGCCGTCTAGCAGATCTTTCTTGGTTGCGACGAGCTTGTAGTCGGTGTATTTCTTTCCCCCAGACACTACCGCTGGATCGGTAAAGCCACTATAGCTGTTCGAGTTCAGTTTCGAGGATGGAGGCAACACCTTGGTCTGCGCTGCTGGGGCTGGTGCTGCAGGTGGTGCACCGTTCGGTCGCACGGGGACTGGTTGACCATTGGGTTTCGTCCATCGGCCTGGCTGTCGAGCTGTGCCAAATGGATTGGCGGCACCCTTCTTCACGATTCGCTTTGCTGGAGGAGCTGTGCCGCTGCCATTTGTCGCTGGGCCACGCGCTGGAAGGGCCCCGTTGGTGGCTGTATTGTTCATCGCGCCTGACGTCCCCTTGCTGGTGAGTGATGGTCAATTATAGAGACGACATGAAGTTGATGGTTGAATATGACTGGATATGCAGAAGGTAGTTAGAGTATCATTTCTACTATGTGTTGTGGCGGTAAGAAGGGAGTCTAGACGTGCATCTCAACACCACTACTACTACCATGTCAATACCGGGCTGGCACCAGGCCTGCATGCACCGAACAACCCAAAGTACAGCCGACTGTCACGTCACGCTAGACTACTTTACGCTAGCTACCTTTAGTCGCCGGTGTCGCGGAGCTGCAGCCTTAGCGCCTGGTCCAGGCTATCAAGCACATTTCACCAATGAGCAAGTAGACGACTGGTCGACGCCTAGAGCACCTCACGTCTGACTGGACGACTTCTGCCAACTGGACCTGCAGTGTGCTTCCGCTGACACGAACTACTGCACCATCTCTCATGCACGCAGTAGGAAAGCAACATAACTCACTGTTTGGTGAAGACAACGTCATCTGAGCCAACGACTGGTGGTCGAAATATGCCATTCACACCAACATAGAAAACCTCCATCGTGTTTGCTGTTTCGAGTCAGCTTTGGTCGACAAGCCATCGATGCTAAACTGAGCTACTGGACGAGCATCAGCAAAACTCGTCGCTTCTACCTCACTCTGATCTTACCGGCTTGCTAATAAACCCTTCTCTGACTGTGCTTCTTGACAACCGGTCTTCCTTCCATCTTCCCACAATGGATCCATCTAATCTGACGGGCTTTGACCCACGGGTGCAAAGTCAGCTCGCTCAGATATCTCGAAATCAGAGAGGCAGGCCATCTTCGCACTCGTCGTCTCCTTCCTCATCTCAGCCCTCGCACTACAACCAGTACAATACTCACATCCATCCACGTGGCTCACACTACTCCCGAGGTCAGCAAGGACACCCGCCACGCCAGCTTCAACAACCTCAACAACCACCTCCTGGCCTGGATGCTTTTCCCCCGCTCGGATCTGCTCCGCCAGCCAATGCCTACAACATGTCTCATCAAAACTTCCAACCTCCTCAAAATGCCTATCCTGTGCAGAACAATCATCAAACCCCAACTGCCGCTCAGGACTTCTTCAGTCGTGCTCGAGGTCGAGGTAGAGGTCGTGGCAGCCGACAGCCCAGCAATCGAGTGCCACAAGTCTCTGCTGGTGATTATGCACGTCCTCCACCGCAAACTCAGCGGCTTTACATGCCCACTCCGAACATGCATTCTGGCACACCCGAGCAGCAACGAGTCAATCGACAACGACATATGGAACAGACTGACTATCTGAATGAATTGGCGGCCATAAGCTCGAGAAACATGCTCAGTACTGACGAAATTGGACAGAAGCAACAGTTCAGCCAGAGACTTCAGTCCATCGCTAGCCAGGTGGTACGGACAACCGCCATGCAAGGCGGTAATACGCAGCCTTGCCAAGTTAAACTTCAACCTTATGGCAGTCTGGCCAATAGCTTCGGCACCACCGGTTGCGATGTAGATCTTCTTCTCACAGTCGAAAAGCAAGATGGCCCTCCTTTGCAGATCTCCGAGGATATCAAACGCAGCCTTGAGAAAGTTCTGCTCGACCAAGGCATAGGAGCACGACTACTGACGAACACCCGGGTTCCAATATTGCGGGTTTGCGAGAAGCCAAACCCCGATTTGCTCAAAGCTCTCCGGGAATATCGAGCGAAGTGGGACCTATCGCTGCTCGAGCCGGAGAACCCGCATCACCAACGAGGAAAAGACGACTATGGCCCTTTGCCCTCTCTCACAGAGAGCCAGGAAGAGGATCAAAGAGTTGCCATGGCTAATCTCGACCTCAACGCAGCGGAAGTAGCCCTACCCGATTCGCCTATGCCGGATCATGCCAAGCTAGAGTACATCGGCGACTGCGGTATACAATGCGATATCAACTTCTCAAACCACATTGCTCTACACAACTCTCGACTGCTCTGGACATATGGTCAATGCGATCCTCGTGTGCGTCACTTAGGTATATTCGTCAAGAATTGGGCAAAAGCTCGGGACATCAATACACCATATCGAGGTACCCTCTCCTCATACGGCTACATCCTGATGGTCTTACACTATCTCATCAATGTTGCACACCCACCTGTACTTCCAAATCTGCAGGAGATGGCCAAGGACAATGGATGGAATCAAGCACCCCCCGAGCTGTTCGAAGGTCACGACATCCGTTTCACCTACGATCGGAAGCTCATATTACAGGAGAAGGAACGCATGCCAAACAACAACACTAGTTTGGGCGGGCTATTACTTGGATTCTTCCGATACTATGGAACTCCACAGGGCTTCAGGTGGACTGAGCATGTGGTTTCCATCCGTAGTCCGGGTGGCATCCTGGCCAAAGAGCAGAAAGGCTGGACGAAAGCAAAGTGGTCGGAGGAGAATTCCAACGTTCGACAACGGTATCTGCTGGCACTGGAAGATCCTTTCGAAGTCGATCACAACGTTGGAAGGACTGTTGGCCACAACGGGATCGTCGCCATTCGTGACGAGTTCAGACGGGCATGGGACATCATTGACAGCATCCATCGATCGTCAGGCCCACAAGGCCGATCATGGATGTGGAATGTTCGGGGTCGTGATGAGAGTGGCGATGGCTTCGACCTCATCAGACCTTCAGAGGGCAGAGGCGATACGCTGCGAAAGGATGCTGATGCCAGGAAGGCTCGACAATTGAGAGAAAAGCTTGAGCAGCAACACGCTCTTGCTATGAAAAATACTCCGCAAGGGGAACAGGAGGGCGAGATGGGCGAAGTAGGTATGTTGACCGCAAGAGATAACCATCTCGAACTCCTGGCTCCAGCCGCCGATAATCCAGCGCAACTAATACATGATGTTCAGCACCAGGACGAGAAGGTCTTGAAAATGAGAAGCCGGCAACCGGAACGTCAGAGACACCATGAGGACGATGTTGTAGAAGATGGTGCTTCGGTCTATGGTGCGCAAGCTACGGAAGAAGCAGACAAAAGGTGGCCCTCCGTGACGGAGGACGAACACGACGGAGAATCTAGCAGTACCAACATGCAAAGCTGCGGACAAAAATCTCAGCAGGCTCAGAACGTGAGCTGGGATGTGTCAGCGGCGGTAGTTAAGACTGGAGACCGGATGCCAGAAGAAGCTACTACAGAGCCCTCTCACCCCGAAGCACAGATTTCCAGCGTTCCTAACTCGTATCCAAACAGTCGTCAACAGCAGACAACTGAGCAAAGCCATGACCTCAAAGCAGTATCTGACAACACGGGGAACATCCTCAATCATGCGAAGGATACCTTCCAGCCTAGCTCGCCGAAGTCTGAAATCGCAGACCATCTGACCAATTGCCATCATGCACAGACGCCCGAGCAGTCCTATGGCTCTGACTGTGTGGGCGAGAATATTGAGTGGACGACCAAGAGCAAAGCGGGATTGTGGCTTTTGAACCGCGACAAGAGAATACGAGCAGGGACATTCAAACCTCCTACTGCAAATCATGAAGGACGTCTCCACGCCAAGTTCCCTTACAACAAGTTGATGACCAAAGAAGAACTAGCCCAGATGAACAGGAGACTAGAAGAGCAGTACAAAGACTCTTACTACCCTAAACTTCCAGCGGAGCCTTTACACCGCGCGACAGAATCCGACAAGGTGCTTGTGGATGTCACTGCGGATTCTAGTAGTCAGTGGCAGTCTGAAGGCTGCTTCACGAAACCAGCAGAGCACTGGATAGTAGGATCAGATATCCTGTGGTCTATCAACACAGATACTGGGTCATGGCTTCGATGGCGTGATCGTCAAATCAAGGATGGAATATGGAAGCACGATCCAGAAGACAATAGCCTAAGCCAAAAGCTGTGCAGACTGTTCCCCTATGACAGTGACAAGACACTCGCTAACATCGAGCGCATGAACACGGAGCTCGACACCTTCTTCCTGGGACTGCCATACCCCCGGGCAGCTATGGGCGATGATGAGCGCAGGAACGCCTTTACCAAGATGCAACAAGCGATTGAGAGACTGCTTGAATACCGCATGGCCAATCACGAAAACAGGCAGTCCAGTCCTCCGAACGTGACACAGAAATCCAACGGACGCTTGCACGACAATACTGCCGCAGACATAGGGCAAGACCGTCCAAGCCGGCAATTGGAGGAACCCAAAACCACAGGCGTGGAAGGCCCCCGTGCATTTGCGGTGTTGCACAAACAGGTCTATACCTCAACGTCGAATGGAGGGACTCCTGCAGTGTCTCTCCCCACACGCCAAGCTGAAGAGGACATCCAAGATGGGGCTGCGCCAATCAGATGGCCCATTGCCAGCAGTGTGGGTAGATGGCTGCAATGGAGGGATGAAGGTATGATAGATAAGACATGGCAGGAGACGACGCACGAAGATAGTGTCTTCGGGCGTCTCAACAGCTTATATCCTCACAATCCCACTCGAAACCCTTCGGAGCAAGATCGGCTGAATCACGAGATAAAGAAGTATTTCATGGGCGTCGAGCTGCCACGCGGTGGCGTCGGTAATGCTGAACCGATCTACAGGGCTATCCTCAGAATTGTCGAGGCCAGAAAGTCACACGCCGAAACAAGACGAGTCGACACCCTACTTACTCTGTTCGAGCAGGACACAATGAGCAGGCTCAGAGAAGCACAAAGCAACCCAGTCGTGGCTGCTACCCCTCAACAGCGTAAAGATGTTGACGAGCGCAGCATGCGGGCTGTTCAGGCTCTCTCGAACCAGCTCTCCACAAGCCGACCTGCGCCATCCACCGATGATGTCGCTGACTTCGTTCGAAAGCAACGCCTAGCGTTCTTTGACAGACCCCAGCCAGCACCGTCATCCAAGCTGGTACCAGATATGACAATCGCCAAAGATGCAGAAACCTCTGTCCGAAGAGACTCTGCAGCAGAAGGTTCGTGGAACGATCTTCTATCTCCCTCAAAGAGTTTGAATCCCTGCGTTGTGACCTTTGTGCCCATGACTGACGATGAAAAGCCCATTGGAATGACGGACATACAATCCCCACCACCCACTCCACAACCTGGTGATGTCTGCCTTTTTGAACCCAAAAGACAACATGATCCCGCTACGACAGACGAAAGTGCTGGTGAGGTTGTACCCAAGACCTTGCATCCGGATGCATGGCGAACGGACCGCAAGTACCGACACGAAGATCCACGAATTATTCCCATTCCCCGAACGCTGGAATTCGATTTTGACCCTCGTCAGCTGGCCGACATTGAGAACATCAAATGCGGTGGTAACGGTTGTGTAAGAGGTGGACAGTCACCCCACATGCTAGAGTCTGACCGCCATTCTTGGGGAGGAGGTGGAGCTATGGCGCAAAAGTCGGAGTCACTACAGATGTGCTGGTCACCGCAAGGGCCCTCAAACCCTGATTCTGGCGTTGGAATGGAAGAGGAGATGACGAAGACTGTCGAGCTGCTGGATGAGCTCCCTAGCTCCGAAGGCCTATTCATTGAATGAGCTTGACAAGCCATTGTATCGAAGCTTGTACTGTGCAATGCTTATGGGCTGGTAGATTCTTAAGCTTGGAAGGTCACATCGAGACGAACATTTGATGATTGCATGATATATGGATGAAGCACGAGCTGCACATCATTCACGAAGAATTTCCAGTACATAGCAGAACTCTTACTTTTCTCCTATCCCACACCCGAACGGACTGTATTTGCAATGTATCTGCTTCGTTTTCTAGTAGTTGTGACCTGGAGCATGGGAGTCCCTTGGACATCTTGATATCTTCACATTGTACCACGCACAGATTTTGTGTAGACTATGGCCTTCGAGCGATCAACGCAAGAAATATACCGGAGGTATCCTGTTGCATCAAAGCGACGAGCTGATCCTCCTATTCATTTCTCCAAGCACCACCGACTTCCAAAAAGAATGCTCCAAAAGTGCTTTGGCTGAGGTGGACACGCTGGCAAGTGTTAAATTGGGAGTTCGCTGAACGCTACCTAGCTACCCGCTACTCGCAGCCTTGACTTTGTCCGTCACGTCCTCCTTCGTCATATCAACCAGATCGTCGCCCAACTTGACCTCCAGCACAGCACATATGCCATCGTCCTTGACCGCTTTCACCGCATTGGGGAGTTCGCGCAGTAATTCCTCTATCGTGCGCACGGTGCCGGCCCAGCAGCGGCCGCCCGCGGCCGCCTTCGCGATCCCGCTGAAATCCGGCGTGGGCTCGAACGAGATGTTCAGCGCTTTGTTGTCGACTTTCGAGCCCTCGCCCTCGGGGTGGACGAGCAGCAGACTCTTTCGGGGCGCGTTCCAGCCTTTGTTGTTCAGCACGATAGTCAGGATGGGGATGTTGTACCGCTGGGCGATCCAGTAGACGGAGCCGGGCACGCTGAAGAGGAAGGTTCCGTCGCCGACGATCTGGCAGACGAATTTGCCTTTGTTTGTGTTGGAGGTGCTGGGCGGCGAGCTGGAGTAGTAGTCGCTCGCTAGCTTGATGCCTAGCGCGCCGCCGCCGGACCAGCCGAGGCCGCCGCCGCCGCAGTTGATCCACGTCTTGGGGAGGACGGGGGAGATCTGGTCGGCGATAAAGCCTGTTAGGGTCACGGCTTCGACGGCGAAGATCGTGTCGGATGGGACGGAGGATCTGAGGGCGCTGGCCATTTGAGAGGGCGCGATTGCGGTTTTGGAATGTTGGTCTTGAGGAGGGAGTTTCGCTAGTTCGGCAATTGCGTCGCGGCGTTTTTGCCAGGACTGTTGACGGGCGTCGCGGGCGGAGGTGTGTGCGGAGTCTTTCAAAAGGGATTGTAGTTTATCGTTGGAGGCGAGATGGTCGTTTAATTGGGTAAATGCGGTAAACGAGTCTGTCTTGTAACGGAGTATGGCGGGGATGTAGAAGACTGGCATTTGTTGTTTCAGGACGTCGATGTCGAGGTGGACGATTTTGCAATCAGAACGTGGCTTGCATTGTGTTGGGATCCACGGCACATCACAGTCCATGACTAGTATTACGTCGGCTTTCGTGATCTGCTCTTCGACGCCGTAGCGAAGCCCGAGAGAAGCTGGGTGGTTGGCTGGGAAACACATGTCTGAACCGCCTGTATCGAGGACTCGAAGGGCGGGTATATGGTCTGCGAGTTGGGCCGCTGCGGAGACAGAATCTTCGTTCCGGCCGGTGTAGCCCACTATTAGCAAAGGGGACTGAGCATTGGCTAGGAGCGAGCAGATAGATTCCACGGCATCGGCAGGTAAAGCGGCAGGTGAGACCTTCTGCCATTGAGCCTGATCGAGCTGATATGGCTCAATTTCTTCCTCCATCGCTTCACGTGTTCCGTAGAGGTAGACTGGTCCAGGTGGGTCAGACGTGGCGAACTGGAGTGCTCGATTGACAATTTGCTTAACGTTCCTGCCAAATCTGATCTCACCGGTATATCTGCAGTACTGAGAAACAATCTGCTTCTGGTCGGGGACATCCTGAATCCAGTGAATGTACTCGGTTCTGCTACCGCGGTACTCGCCTTCAATTGTGATTGGTGACAGGCCCGCGAAGATGAGGATTGGCGCACGGCCACAGGAGGCGTTATGGACGGCTGCCCCTAGACCCTGGGTTCCGACATCAACGTGTACGATCACGCATTGTGGTTTCCGTGTCAGGCGAGCGAAGCCATCTGCCATAGAAAGAGCTACCATTTCGTTTGGGCAGGTGATGATACGGGGAAAGTTCGCTTTCTTCTCGTTTGCGCCTTTGACCATCGCCTCGATGATTGAGGGATGGTCTGAGCCCAGATTGACAAAGACATGGGTTATGTCGGCCTCCCAAAGCGCCTCGAAGAAGGCAAAGCTCGTGGTGTAGGTATTCTTCGTTGTTGAGCCCATCTTGGCGAGACTGCAATGGAATTTCTGAACAGACTTTTGAGCTCGAAGGTGGTGTAGAGAGTCTGTGTTCGACTACAGGTGCTGGCTCTTAGGGGCGGCCTGCTGCTATCGACTGCCCTGAGGAACTCGACAAAGGATACTGATCCAAGCCCACAATCAACAGTCTACCTTGATGCTGTCCGGGAGAAAACCCGAGACATCTGATGATCGGGGCATACAATGGAGATAGTGTGCGGCATGGTTGGCGGCAAGTGCAAGCTTAGGGTTCGGCATCGTCTCGAACGAGCTGTTGGTGTTCATCCGCGTCTATCCTTGTGCGTCGGTCACAAGGTGGGGAAGTTCTCCACATACATCTGGTGGTCATCTCCAACCACGTGAAGGAAGGAAAGGAAGGGGCTTATTCCCAATTTCAATCTCGACTGGCTTGCGAGGTGTTGGTCATTCTGCAGATGAGGTTGGCGAGTAGTGGACAAGTAGTAGAAGCTCCTGCTCTCGTGTGCCCGAGGTCTGTTCTTGTGTTCACTGGTGACGTAGGGAGAGACCACATAACCATACTGACCTCGGAAGGCCAAGAAGTAGTGGTATAGCGTTCGCTCCTGTTAAGCTTGGTGAAAACCAGTCAACACCAACCTAATATCAGCCATCTCAGGACAAAGTAAGCATAAGTCACTGTCACTATGGCGCCAAATCGTGAAGCAATCGCCGACCTCTTCAATAAACTGTCTTCACCAGACACGCAGAAGGACTTTTTCACCCATGTGGAGGACAACGTGGATTGGTGGATTGTTGGGCACACACCCATGAGTGGCAGCTACAGCTCAAAGCAGGAGTTTCTCGATGCCACGATTCAAGTCTTAAACAACAAGGTGCTTGGAGGGCCCTTGAGGTTTAGGCCCATCAATGTGGTTGGAGGAGGAGAGGACAATCAGGCAACTGTCGAGTTGGAGGCGATTGACGCCACATGCAAGAATGGTATGACTTACGACATGCGATATTGCTGGATCATAAGGTTCGGGGCCAGTGGGAAGATTGACAAGGTACGCGCCTACCTCGACACGGATCTGTTGGCAAGGGCTATTGAACAGAACAAGTAGAGCATCAGCAGCAGGGATGGCGATCAAGAGGTCCTGGGAGACGAAGAAACGGGATGAAAACACTTGGATCAAACATCAAATTCCGTGCTATTCATACAGTCGTCTTGAATCTATCTTGACTAACACCGTATGTATCATGCTCATGATATGCTTCATCAATACCCATTTTTGCCATTGATGCGTCGAGGTCACCTGCCTCCGCTCCCTTGTCCCAGGCAACGCCATACTCCACGCTACACTATGCTATGCTATGCGTCAGAACACCATGCTTTGCGGGACACCAAATCTCATGCCTCATACCCTTGAAGCAAACAATATCATGCTAAACCCAGAGACTCCTTGGAACGCAGCACTATACTTCTTTTACACCTCTAAGGCTGCCGACTCTACCTGACGCCTTCCGGACCTTTGTCTTGTCCTCACCACCACTGCGCCTGCTTGGGCTTCGCGTCTTGGGAACACGGACTGGGGATACTGGAGCTGGCGCATCGTCTTCGAATATGCTCACAGTTTCTGTTCTGGTGGTAACGGTATGTGATACACTCCGGCGTGGGCTGCTGCCCAAAGCTCCGGATGTCGACCGAGAGTAAGGATGATTTCTCGAGTCCATTCTTGCGTATTTCCGTGGCTGACCAGGGGTCGGAGCCGGGAGGTTCTCGTCTTGGTAGGTATTTGAATCGTACACGTCATTGCCATCGATTTCGCCCAGCGCCGACCGTGCGACACTCGACTTGTTAGGGGGAGTGGCCACTTGTGTGTTGCTTGTGTGTCGGAGGGGTGTCTTTGCTGATACTTGCTTCGGCGTCGATGGTTTGGTGAGCTCGAGCTTCATCTTGAGCTGGTCTTCAATGTACCACTCTCGGAATTGACCCTGATTGAGGTGCAGCCAGTGCTGTTGTGGACCGACGACCATGCCAGGTCTCATGAAGCGCATGAAAGCGATAACTTCGTTAGCGGTGAAGCCGTAGCGGTAGATGAGGTAAGCTCCAATGAGACAGCCCGTTCGTCCCAGGCCGGCTTTGCAATGCACGGCAATGCCTTTCTTCTTCTGGATCATGTTGTGCGCCAACCTGATGAACTTCTTGACGACTGGGAGAGCTGGGCAAGTGCCATCTTCAAAGATCATATCGATGTGCTGAATGCCGAGAGCTGTGAAGTACGTGGGACAGTAGAGCTCCGAGTTCAGCCTGACAACGAGGCCGATATCTCTCTCGACGAAGTGGGCCAGGACGTTCTTGAAGGGTTGCGAGATATCTGCCGAGGGAAGCTCTGGCACACATGAGGGCAAGTTCGAGTACTCTGGCGAAGTAATGGGTATTGGGGCAATCTGATGTGATTGTGGCGAGGCGAAAGCGAGGAAGTCTGGGGACACCCAGTTGAAGTCGCCTTGGTCTACTCGTTCATAGCGTTCATATCTGTGATTGTCAGCACATGTCCAGGAAGGCGACGGTTGGCAGCTTACTCTTCGAGGTTGAAGTTCTTGAGCTCGCACAGACCCTCCTCTTTAGCTTTCCAGACACCATAGACGACATCTTGGATGCTCAACATGAAGTCGGCTTGACTGTATCCGGCGTCCCGGAAGGGCATGTATGGTGGATCGGCCTGGGCGATGGGCGCCAAAGCTAGATGCGGTGGCCAGGCTTGGATCATGACCATGTAGCATGCGACAAGGCAGGCAGCGTTTGCTCTGCTTCGTGAATCGGCCCTGCTCCAGAAGACCACAGCTCGGTCATTGTTTGCTGGGTCGCCAAGAATTTCGTGGAAAATGACGGCGAATCTGTACAGGTGGCCAATGTGCAGTGGGCCGAAGTCTGCATGGAAGGCATTGTAGAGCAGGGTGTCGTCGATGGTGAAGTAGACAGGCTGTGGTCGTGCTGCCGCGTCAACTGGCGTCGGCCCTCTTTGCGCGCGCGATGATCTTTTGTGTGGTGATTTACGCGTCTCTGCTGGGTAGGGGAAGGGCGTGTTCTGGTTGGGAGCATGGGTATATGAGGCAAGGTATAGTCTGTTCTCGATGTATTCAATCACTGTGGTGGGTGGTTAGCGGCGCCATTGACGTCGAGCTCGCGTGTTTGTCATACCTTGACCGTAGTTGGCCGAGTGAGATGTTGAGGGCGCCATGCGACACTAATAGTTGACCAGAACGATGCGACAGCAAGCGAACGATGTTGGGGGAGTAAGAGTTGACGGTGGTATGGAAGAGAAATGCGATGTGTGATGTGCAGCATAAGGTCATAAGGTAGGTTTAATGTGTTAGGCAGGGGGGTCGTTTCGTGCTGTTTGGGCGGACGCCCCGTTGCTACGGGTAACCACGCCCACCGCTCCTTCCGGCAGACCCTTTTCGAGCTGCCCTCCACGACCAGCTCGAGGAGATCCACAAAACAAGCTAAACCATCACTTTTTCGGCCAATAACTCATGCATCATCGTATCAACTATCGATTGCCTCAGCACACGATCAGTCTCGCCTTTGTCGATGCTCGAGCCTAGCATCGCGACCTCCATGCGGTCATAGTTACGCCTCACCCTGTTGCGACATCTATCCGTGAACTCATGGCTCACACGCTGGATCCGGAGTTTCCTTGCTCGCTGTATGCCCAATGTTTACCTTGCTTCGTGCCTCGCGTCAATCTATTTCTGACCTTGTCTTAGTTCTGTTGACGTACCCCTTCCTGACCACAGACTAGCCTCTACAGCCCTTCGAGCCCTTCAAGTCGATGCAGAATTGTCTCCGCTTGTGCGTAGGCAATTCTCGCTCGTCGCCAATGAGGGTCAAGGCGAGCAGAGCATCTTGAGGACAGAGTACAAAGCTACCACCAACCGCATGCTCCGGGTCGCCGTCAACGGCTTCATGGAGTCACTAGGCGTGGTGTTGCAGGTTATGGAAGAGCTGGATGTCGATGTGTTGGCTGCGAAGTGAATTGTCGAGGAAGGCTTTCAACGTCAGGAGAACAAGCTGCCTTTCGACTGCGAAGGGAACGCTGTTCTGTAGAGTGCGCGGATTCTGGTTCGAGGTGTCAGCCCCGTTTGCACATAGAGCTATCCAGCTTCACACAATCCGATCAATGGCTGGATCACTAGACCAGAAGGTCGACACTCGCCAACCAACCAGCTATTCATGGTAAAAGGCATACAGCTAGCTGCCAGGGTCAACGTCCTGGGTCGGCTGTCATGCCATTGCCAGATCCCAAGAATCCAAGGTTGGTCTAGATTTTCACATTGCGATCGATCTTGCCACAACATGCCAAGTATTCAAGCAATCCTCTACAATACAGATGTAGGCGTTTCGCGAGGGCGCTTCTAAACACTGGCACTTCCAGAAACTCTACATATTGCCCGTCTGTTCAGGAGCTACTGCTCCCATCCAATGCTACAGAATCCTACCTACAAGAACTAGCATCATTCCCTGACTTTCTCACATTCGCCTATCTCTTCTTCTTGCTAGGCACGATTGCCCTGTCAATTCCACTAAACCATCTCATGAACTTCTGCATGCTGCCCGGCATAACCGCATACATCGGCATGCATTTCGAGTAGAACGGTATCCTAATCACGCCGCTCTCTCCGCTTTCTAGCTGTTGCACGATTGCTTTGGCCACCTCATTCACCTCGAGTATCGGCCCGAAGAAGTTGGCATACCACGGCACTTCCGTGATGTCCGCGAAGAGCTGTGTATGAATCTGTCCCGGTTCAACTAGCACAGTCTTCACTCCGTTCCTGATCCGCGCGTCTGGATTCCTGGCAATCTCGTGGGTAAGCGTTTGGTGCAACGACGACAATGCTGCCTTGGACGCATTGTAATCCGCCAATCTTGCAGGATTGAGATGTGCAAGGAGTGAAGAGACAGTGACGATTGTTGCGCCTCTCCCATTCTCTGCGCTGCGCATTAGATCGCCAAGGAATACGAGTAGTGTGTTGAAGTTGCCCGTGCTGTTGACCATGAGTGTCCGTTCGGCTTGCTGGCTCGTGAGCCCAGCTTCATAGCCTCCTGCTACCAGCGGCAGCCCGTTGACGGCCATTGCAGCGTTGTTCACAACCATAGTGGGCATACCAAGGTCCTCCTTGATCCGCCCTGCGATGATCTTCACAGCGGCACTGTTGCGGACATCGATGCACTCCCACGAGAGGCGGCCTTCAAATTCTCCACCCGGTCGCATCCATGCCCGGGCTGTCTCATCTGCCTCCTTGACGTCTATCACGGCCACTTTGACACCTTTGTGCTTGATGAGGAGCAGTTCTGCAATTGTTCGGCCTAGACCCGTAGCACCTCCGGTGATCACCACGATTTCTTGTTCCCAATCAACCTTCCGTGCTGGACCGTTGGTTATCCGGTGGTTCAGCAGCATGCACAGCCGAACGAATAACAAGAAGCTAGCGTAGTATAGCGTGGGGTTCCCCAGAGGGTGTCTGTGGTGGTGTGGCGGGACCGCTGCGAGACATAGCCAGAAGATGAAGACGATTGCCGGGTGGAAGACTGATCTACCTAGGACGTAGAACAACAAATCAATCGTGATGTGCGAATGCCAGGCTCGCTGTTGAGTTTGCGGTGACACAACAGATGGCATAGTGATCTTGGTGGGTTGGCGGGGTTGTGAGGTCGCCATGTTTGAGGTAGACGCGGCTTGGACCATGTATGGGCTCTGAGATCATGTGCCTGGATAGCTAGCTAGGTACACCTACAAGACTGTACAACGACAGAAGGAGCGGTAAGGCAGAATGTTTTCTAAAAAGATGGGGTGCCCTCTGGATGTGAAATGCCCACCTAAACTTGTTCAAGATATTGTTGCCCGCTTCGTTGGTGTTATCGCAAATACCGTCCTCGACAAGAATTGAGCAATGAAGTTGCTGTTGCGAAGGGGTCGCAGGAAGATAGGTCTTGTAAGCGGCAGACGGCGAGGAAAGAGTTCAAGGATCGTTCGTGCTATGCGATCATGAAACTGTGCGGTTCCGACTTCCACCATATCAGTCTACTTGCAACCTAAGGCGAGCGTCAGGTGTACAGTGCAGTAATGTTACAGAGTCAACACCACTAGCCGAACTATTCATTGACTGACTGCCAACTTGGTCGGACAACCGTGTCCCAAGCGACCGCGGAATGCTTCAATGGTACAGAGTACGTTTAGTGATACTTGATATTTATACATCACGACAATGATGAACCTTCGATATATCCTCATACATAGACACAGCTGGACGAAGCGAAAGAACAGCGCATTAGAGTCCACTGTTGCTCTTCCCAACTCAGTGATAGCCACGGACACTGTACTTGTGTGTATAAGATAGCAGATACATGGTAGGTAGGTAGTGAACGAAGAACTTTGTACCCATCAGCTCAGCCTTTGGACTGAGGCAAGAACAACCGGCCGCGCCCGCCAAGACTTTCCCAGCTGTGACAGCAGGCAATCGCGACTTTTCGAGAGACAGCCGAGCGAGAAGCACATGATTTCTACTTTTACTTTGGATTCCTTCTAGATACTAGAACCGGCATCCGACAACATGGCGGACGACATTGATCGAAACATGGACGACAAAATGGAGTTCTCGACATCCAAAGAGGTGACCGTTGCACCTACGTTCGAGGACATGCACCTTAAAGAGAACCTGCTACGCGGAATCTACGCCTATGGCTATGAATCGCCTTCGGCCGTGCAGTCACGGGCCATTGTCCAGGTATGCAAGGGCCGCGACACCATCGCGCAAGCTCAATCGGGTACGGGAAAGACGGCGACCTTCTCAATCAGCATTCTGCAGATCCTCGAAACTTCGGTCAGGGAAACTCAAGGTGAGCGCGCGCGCGCCGCAAGAATGGCTGTTGCTAACATTCGTAGCCCTTGTTCTTTCTCCCACACGTGAGTTGGCGACTCAGATTCAAAGCGTCATCATGGCTTTGGGAGACTACATGAACGTTCAATGCCACGCATGCATTGGCGGCACCAACGTTGGGGAGGATATTCGCAAACTCGACTACGGTCAGCATGTTGTCTCAGGCACTCCAGGCAGAGTTGCAGATATGATCAGGCGCCGCAACCTGCGCACACGCCATATCAAGATGCTGGTCCTTGACGAGGCCGACGAACTCCTTAATAGAGGGTTCCGAGAACAAATCTACGACGTCTATCGGTACCTACCTCCCGCGACTCAGGTCGTCGTTGTATCCGCAACTCTTCCGTACGACGTCCTCGACATGACCACGAAATTCATGACTGATCCAGTGCGCATTCTCGTCAAACGTGACGAATTGACTCTCGAGGGTCTCAAGCAATATTTCATCGCGGTTGAGAAAGAGGAGTGGAAATTCGACACCCTCTGCGACCTCTACGACACCCTCACAATCACTCAGGCTGTTATCTTCTGTAATACACGCCGCAAGGTAGAATGGCTCACAGACAAGATGCGCGAAGCAAACTTTACCGTCAGCAGCATGCACGGAGAGATGCCACAGAAAGAGCGCGACAGCATCATGAGTGATTTCAGACAAGGCAACAGTCGAGTGTTGATCACCACCGACGTCTGGGCAAGAGGTATCGACGTGCAACAGGTCAGTCTGGTCATCAACTACGATCTACCCAGCAACCGAGAGAACTACATTCACAGGATTGGCCGCAGTGGTCGGTTTGGTCGCAAGGGTGTTGCCATCAATTTCGTCACCAGCGAGGATGTGCGTATCTTGCGAGACATTGAGCTCTACTATTCGACACAAATCGACGAGATGCCTATGAACGTGGCTGACCTGCTTACTTGAGAACCATTGCGTTCAGAGAACACGATCATGACCGTTACGCATGGAGTAACGGTAGGACTTGAAATTTCTGGCAGCCAGGAATGCGGTTGCACAGTTGAGTAGGAGTTTGAAACTACAAAACAGATAGGATGGAAATGGGATGCATTGCAAACCTGTAAGTCCTCTACCATCATTGCGAATTGAACGAAAGAGCTCAGTCTGACTGTTTGCGGCTAGATGTTATCAAAGATCTTTCCCGTCGTCAGGAACAATGCCTCGACATGCACCCGGCGGCGGCCACGGACCATGTGGTCTGGCAAACACAATCAAAAGGTCAGTCTGCCTTTCAGCGAGTGCTAATCGACCACGGACCACGTGTGACGCAATAACGCTATCGACATGATCACGACTCTTCGTAGTCTCCAAGTGCTGCTATCGCTGAATACACCTTGCTGTTGTTGGTGAACCAGTGACTCACTCTTCCTATGCTCAAACGATGTGGTTCTTGTGCACATGCTTGGTAAAGCCCCCCTAGCTAAGGAACCATTGATGGCTCGTCTTTGATGAGAAGGTGGTCGCTGCACCATCAATCAAGCTCCACGCCTCGATGGATGCGTCGAAGATTCACTATTGAAACATTGAAGCGGTACAATGAAGCTTCGAAGCAGCGAGCACAGAGGTAGAGTCTGAGGCATTTTCGAACAACGAGAAACGAGTAAGTGCTTGGAATCGTTGTGTAGATTTGTTCTACAAAACAGGCGTCCTCTCACCACCCCCAAGTTCATCCCTATACAGCTACAGACCCCGTCTTAGAATCCGACTACATCAACGAAACCTGAAACTACTCAAGCCAGCAGTCTCGTTTGCGTGCTCGTCACTAACACGAAGCATTGAAGCATAGGCGCCTGCAGCAAGTCCGGGATCCTTCACACAAGAGCCACCAATACACCGTCGCCACTGCCCAAGAATATTCAAAGAGCGACACAGAGATGCATCTTTCGACAATGACGGCATTTCTCGGCGCTATGGCCATGTTGTCTGGCGCCTCAGCAAAGGTAGTGTATGCTACTGAGGTCGAAGAAGCCCTGGGAATGATCGTCTGCCCGGCCGATGCAGCCCCGAAGGACATCGTTTGCAGTCCCGACAGGCAATTTTTTAGCGTCTGTCCTAAAGCTGGTGCTCTCGCACTTGCCCTCAAATTGAAACAAGGCGATACAAGATGTTCCAAGGAAGCTCAACGCTCAGATGAGCCCCTCACGTACAGTTGATGTGGAAGAAGGACGGCCGATGGTTAGCGAAGGCAGTAGATTGGAAAAAACACGGGAGCAGGTAATGGGTCACCCGGGCAGGGGCAGAGTCAGCAGTAGCTTGCTTTGTCTACAGGCCTCGATCGTAAACAACAATAAATGGTGGAAAAATGGGTCCAGTATCATTCGTTGTCTGTAAGCTGAAGACAGTAGTATTTACAGGTTTCAGGGGGCGCCTGTATAGAATTAGGTCGATCTAGGTGATCGCGGCCGCCTAAAGCTAGGATATAATTACCTTATAAAACAGTCATTTACATGACCCATTATTCTACAACTTATTGTTGTTTACGATCGAGGCCTATAAACCTATAATATCATCTGTATCATGTAACATTTCAGTTGTGAGGTGCACAGCACGATCGTTTTGGCAAACACTGTACGCTTATTCATGTAGAACGGCCAACCGGGTATACCAGCTATCATTGCTGATATTTGCCATTTGCGTACGGCCCTGTGAGAATGTACCAAAATGGTTGTTTTAGCCGGTTAGTTCTTGCTCCAAGAGATGGCTAGGTTGTGACTCCTCTATAAATTCCATTTAGTGGTAAGGTCACGTGAGTAGCATAGCGCCTGCCTGCCTGCTGCGATGATGCTATTGCAGCTGCGTGTTCACCAGCCTCAACCATCGATTCCTTCCACCATCTCTGGCCTATCGCCATAACAACCTGAGTGCTTGTGTGGTGCTCATTACCTTGTCTTACTCTGCTAGAAAAGCCTGGGCGGCCTTTGGAATCCAGGCTCTTCACGATGGCGACCAAAGACACCCTTTTCCGGTCGGCGTCGATGTCCCTGACCCAGCTCTACATTTCCAATGAAATTGGCCGCGAGGTGGTGTCGGCTCTTGGTGAGCTGGGTGTCACCCAGTTTCGAGATCTCAACAGTGAGACCAGCGCCTTCCAACGCACCTTCACCAAGGAGATTCGACGACTTGACAACATTGAGCGGCAACTGCGGTATTTCAAGTCCCAGATGGAGAAAGCCAACATCGAAATGCGAAGCCATTGGGACTTCGACGAAGACATGCTGGCTGCTCCACAAGCTGCTGAGATCGACGAGCTTGCTGACCGTTCCGAACAGCTCGAGCAGCGGGTAAGGAACTTGAACGAGAGTTACGAGACGCTCAAGAAAAGAGAAATGGAACTCACAGAGTGGCGATGGGTCTTGAAAGAGGCTGGCAGCTTCTTCGACCGAGCCCATGGCCAGACTGACGACATCAGGCAAAGTTTGGACGACGACGACGCGCCACTTTTGCGCAACGCTGAAGCCGAAGAGGGCGGTCGTCCCAACGGTGATGTTGGTCAGCAGCAGCAGTCCTTCGCAGTCATGAACATCGGTTTCGTGTCTGGCGTCATCCCTCGCGAGCGACTGGCTGCATTTGAGCGTATCCTTTGGCGAACACTCCGAGGTAATCTCTACATGAACCAATCCGAGATCCCTGAAGTAATCATCAACCCCGAAGACAATGAAGAAGTCCGAAAGAACGTCTTCGTCATCTTCGCTCACGGAAAGGAAATCATTGCAAAGATTCGAAAGATCTCTGAGAGCTTGGGTGCTGATCTGTACAATGTCGACGAGAACAGCGACCTGCGACGAGACCAAATCCACGAAGTCAACACCCGACTCAGCGATCTTGCCAGCGTCCTGCGAAACACCAAGAACACCCTCGATGCCGAACTCACCCAGATCGCTCGCTCTCTTGCAGCTTGGTTGATCGTGATCAAGAAAGAAAAGGCCGTCTACAATGCGTTGAACATGTGCTCATACGATCAAGCCCGAAAGACTCTGATCGCTGAAGCATGGTGTCCCACCAACTCTTTGCCTCAGATCCGAGCAACGCTACAGGATGTCAACGATCGAGCTGGCCTGTCAGTGCCGACCATTGTCAACCAGATCAAGACAAACAAGACTCCGCCAACCTACAACAAGACCAACAAGTTCACCGAGGGCTTCCAGACCATCATCAATGCCTACGGTACGGCCAAATACCAGGAAGTCAACCCGGGCCTCTACACGATCGTCACTTTCCCCTTCTTGTTCGCTGTCATGTTCGGTGATTTCGGCCATGGCACCCTCATGTTCATGGCAGCATGTGCGATGATCTACTGGGAGAAGCCTTTGGCCCGGTCTAAGCAAGACGAGCTGTTCTCAATGGCCTTCTACGGTCGCTACATTATGCTCATGATGGGCACGTATTCTATGTTCACTGGTCTGATCTACAACGATGTCTTCTCCAAGGGCTTCACGCCATTTGAATCTGCTTGGGAGTACCCAGAAGAGGGCCGGCCGGAGGTCACAGCTCATCTCAAAGGTAGCTATCGGTATCCCTTCGGTATCGATTGGGCCTGGCACGGTTCCGACAACGATCTTCTGTTCAGCAACAGTTTCAAGATGAAGCTTTCCATCTTGATGGGTTGGTGTCACATGACTTACGCTCTGATGTTCTCTCTCATCAACGCTCGGCACTTCAAATCCAAGATCGACATCTGGGGCAATTTCGTTCCTGGCTTGCTGTTCTTCCAGACCATCTTCGGATATCTGACCTTCACCATCATATACAAGTGGTCCGTGGACTGGTACGCTGAGGGACGAAACCCGCCTTCGCTCCTAAACATGCTTATTCAGATGTTCTTGTCACCAGGTACTGTCGATCCAGGAGATCAGCTGTATCCCGGTCAAGCTACTGTTCAAGTCCTGCTGGTTTTGATTGCAGTCATCAATGTTCCAATCCTGCTGCTGCTGAAGCCTCTCTATCTACGCTGGGAGCACAACAGAGCAGCAGCTAAGGGCTACCGTGGCATCGGCGACACAAGTCACGTTACTCACGCTCTTGATGACGATGACGACGAAGAGGGCGACACTCATCATATGAACGGCCGACCTAGCACAGACACCGATGAAGGCGCAATGATTACGGAAAATATCCACGACGAAGAAGGCGAGGAATTCGAGTTCTCTGAAGTCATGATTCATCAGACCATTCGTAAGTCATTTCAAGTTTTGATTGAGACAATGCTAACACCGTCCAGACACTATCGAGTTTTGCCTAAACTGTGTTTCACACACGGCCTCTTACCTGCGATTGTGGGCACTATCGCTTGCACATCAGCAGCTATCTGTTGTGCTGTGGAACATGACACTTGGCAATGCCTTCACCATGTCAGGCGGAATGCAGATTGTCATGCTTGTCGTGACCTTCACCATGTGGTTTGTCCTTACCATTGCCGTTCTGTGTGTCATGGAAGGCACCAGTGCTATGTTGCACTCGTTGCGTCTACACTGGGTCGAGGCCATGAGCAAACACTTCATTGGCGAAGGTATTCCGTTTGAGCCGTTTAGCTTCAAGCTGTTGTTGGAGGAGGATCCGGTTGACTAAACAAGTCATTCGGTTACACTAAGTAGGCATAGATAGAAATGTCGCGCGCAAGGCTTTGAGATTATCACGCTGAAAGCCATATATTCCATCTGTATCATTATTAGTCTCTGGACCCTGTCAATACGTATGAAGACCACATTCATTCCTCTTTAAATTCGTTATCTCTTGCTCGCTCCGATCGTCATCATCTTGCATGAGTGACCCGGAAAGGGTTTGTTGGAGCATCAAATCGGATCGACCTTGCAGAAAGTTCTGCCGTGGAACTTTTCTTCCTTCCCCAACACCAACCACAAGCCTTAATTCCCACCAATCTGCGCTTACGTACCACCCTAGCCGCTCTTTCCTTGCATTGTCTTGCATCGCAATAAATCGGATATCTCACAGATTTGAGATATGGCCTGTCAGCGTCAGCTTCTTTCTTGTCACACACGCAAGTTATTCAGGCAATCACTATCGACACTTTCGAAACATACAGCGGTTGCACATCTACTGGCACCATCATCAACACAGATCAATTCAGCGTATCTATCAAGTAGAAGGCATAACCATCACTTACGAGATATTCCTAATCTTTCTAGCGGCACTACTACCTTCAAGAGGATGACACATTATTCTGCTATTGCTTCGGCACAAGCTGCGAAGAAGGCCTCGAAGCAGGACCTCAAGCAGCAAGACAAGAACACAGGTAGGTAGTCTCTGCAACTCTCCAGCACTGTTTCTGCTTCGTTCGGAGCGGTACCAGAGGTTACAAGGTATATGCTTGGTAGACCGCTCCTTGGGGGATATCAACAGCCGTAGGAAAGCTTTCTCAGTGGTGACTGTCCCCGGCATCAATGGCCGAGATCGGCTACACCTCAAGAAACTTCCACTGCCGCCCCTGCCAAATGGCTGCAATGGCCAGTCCAACAGTTACCTTGCTCCCTGGTTCGTCCAGCAGAAGTACTTCGGAACGATAAGCTAACGCAGTGGCTTCAGCAACCAATGGAACCGCTTCTACTGAGCCGACCGCTGGCTCTTCGGAGGACCAAAAGAATCCTGTCACTGTAGCCTTTGAACAAAATTCTCATTGGCGTCGTAATCTCGCCGAGCTGCATCCCGATATCTTCAAGAAGCTCGGAAAGGGACAATCGCCCGAGATTCTGTGGATCGGTTGCGCCGATAGTCGTTGTCCCGAGACCACGATTCTGGGACTTCAGCCAGGCGACATCTTCTGTCACCGCAACATCGCAAACATTCTGGTGCCAACAGATCTGAACAGCTTGTCTGTGATCCAGTACGCGGTGCAGTACCTCAAGGTGAAGCATATTATCGTTTGTGGACACACGAGTTGCGGTGGTATTGCAGCTGCACTCGCGAACAAGAAACTGGGACTGATCGACACTTGGCTCATGCCGCTCAGGCATCTGCGGGCACAAAACGCGAAGATGCTGGAGGCGTTGCCGGAGAAGGAGCGGAGCTTAAAGATGGTGGATCTGAACGTTAGACGAAGTGTCGCTGTGTTGATGGAGAACCCGGTTGTGATGGAGGCTATGATTGAAAGGGATCTGCAGTTGCACGGTGTCATCTACGACGTTGGTACTGGCGAGCTGAATGAGCTTGACATTGCCGAGGACGAAGAAATCGTGGAGGAGCGGCAAAAGGCTTTCAAGGTTGAGGAGTGAAGCCCTTGAACAGGCTAATGCAGTGTGTTGTTGATTTGACTGTTGATTACTTTTTTAGTTGTGTTATACAAGTATAGAGAAGACCACAGAATTGAGACATTCTTATGATCGCAGATTCCGGTACGAGATCGCTTCTTTCAATAGCGTAAGCCCTGGCTATGCAGCTGCGTGGACTCTTCGCCGTCATCAACCACTGGTCGATGCCCATGGAAACTCAAGCGACACCAACAACACCGATCATCAAGTCAATCTCCAACGCAGTCTGAGTCTATCGAGCTGACAACAAATTCCCTGAATCGCGTTCGTTTCAAGTGGACAGTGCTGCTAGAGCCGCAAGCAAGCAATATGGTGTCCGGTCTCAAGCATACAAAACAGTCTAGCGATGGAGACAGCGACCATCGGCTCTTCCGTTCTCCATGCTAGGAGAGAAGGCGCGGCTCCGAGTCGTGCCAGGCAACCGGGCGAAGTAGTGACGCAGCGGAGACGGGACCGGAAGGCGCAGCACCGCCTGGGACGGGTAATGTATATTGCAAAGCATGTGCGTGCTAGGTCAGGGCGCGGCAGGTACGATGTCTGTGAGCACATAGGGAACACAGGCACGAGGTATTCATGTATCCAGGGGCGGGCGATACGATCTTGGACAGGACAAGCTAGAGGGGCTTTGTTTGGAAGGAGCACGTGAATGAAAGGCTCGATCTAATACTAGGTATGTCAGCGATCAAGAAACGAAGAGGGAGCCGCGATAGAGGAATAATCAGTTGAGTAAAGCACGTATGATTGACAACGTTGCTCGCAACGTGGTGGAATTATCTCGCTAAATGGCTGGGACGTCAAGTTCCATGACCATGTCATCAAATTACTGATCGACCAACTTAAAAACTCCTTCGCTATGCTTCGCTTTCATGTGTCTTGCTCATTACCCGCTTCGATGCTTATGGCGCTGTTGAGGCAATGCTTGCTATATAGGACTGATTGATAGGCCGACTAGTATATGTTGTGGAATGACCAGACCAGACCAGACAGGACATAAGAAAAGGGTATCTCTTTGGTAAGTAGGTAGGAAAGCATTCGCGTCGACGAATCTGATCTTCCTCATTCGATGATCATCATGGGTATGGTTCCGACCTCGCCCCGCTCCACGGCACTTTCGGTGTAGTAGCACGGGCTGCCGATAGAACGCCGGCCATTGACACCGGTGGTGTCGAGGGTTAAATCTCTACGTGCCTGATTGACAGGCGTTGGCGTCTTATAGCATTGGCTGTAGTATTGGCTCGCTAGAGGGGTGGTGGTCGTGACAGTATTAGCCGTGACAGGGGTCTCGTCCAACGGATAGCCGTAAAATCTCGGGTTAATCTGCGCAATCTGAGCAGCACGGGCCTGGTATGAATCTGCACTGACATTGGTGTTGACCTGGATGTGAGTCTTCTTGGTTGCGTCTGTAGCGACAGTGGCAGTGGTGGCCTTCTTGTTCGGCTTCGGTTTTCTAGCCCAGCCAATGACGGCGCGGAAGCAGGCACCCTTCGCATAGCCTGCAGCAAGGATATCATTGATCCCGTAGAGAAGATTCTCGGCTTCGAAAGTCGGATTGGCCACCTCCTGCTCTGCGTTGCCGCACTGTCTGTTTTTGCTGTTGAGCGCCTCGAGTCTGTGGCGAACGAGCCATTCTTCCCACATCAAGGTACCGACGAGACCAGCCATGTCTGATACATCGGCAGTGCTGCCAACAGGACCGTGCACAGCCTCGACGTTGGAATACTGCTCGATAATACGGGAGATGGAGGAGACTTCCGAAATTGGCCTTGGCGCAGGTGGAAACGGTGTACGTGAGCAGCCATTGGCATGAGTAGTAGAGCCAACTTTACTGCGTTGAATGCCTGAGTTGCCTTTCTGCTCTTTCGCTTTGGAGGTAGCTGCGGCGTCGAAGCTTTCGTAGCTAGCAGCAACATTGTCATGAGAGAGCTCGGTGCGGCCGAGTGGTAGGCCAACCCATTGCCGCTTCACGCTGGTGAAACCGACCTTTTGTAGACGTTCGACAATTTTTGAGCAACCGCCATCAGCATCGTAACCTGCTTTCCTCAGCTGTCCGCTGAAGTCGAAGTCAGCTGTATCAAGGAGCGCTGCAGAAGCACCAAACGTGGCCGTTGGTGGCGGAGAAGCCAAGGTCTGGCCCACGGCTGCTGTTGGGCTGATGCTTGCTTCATTGCTGTTACGCCGGTGGTGCTTGCTGTGGTTGTCACTGCTATTGTTTGAGATGTGAGAGTCGAGCATGATAAAATCAAGAACGGCTCCTGGCTTCATGACGCGCATGCACTCCTTGAGTGTCAGATCCCACTCGTTGATCGAAGGGACTTCTGGTACAGGTCTCGATCGTAGGAACATATGGAGTGTTCGTGCGGAGACAACATCAAAGTAGTTGTCGTTGAACGGCAATCTCCAGAGCTCAGGCACCGTTACAATCTTGTGATTGGGCGGGTTCTCGATTTGAATCAAGGAATTGCTTCCCTCTTTGTTGAGTCGGGAGGCAAGCTGACACTGTGCTTTAGCTTGGACTGTGACTACCTTGATATGAGGCCATTTTCGGGCGGCGGACCATGCCCAGGAGCCAGTGGCGGCACCAGCAAGGTCAAGGACCCTCATAGTCTTCTTCGAGCTGTTCGCGAGACGTGAGAGCGCAGCAGGGCAAGCAAATAGACCACCTTTGTGGAGGACTTTGCTTTGTGCTTCTATCGCCCAGATTGCTGGAAGAATGCAATCTTGAGCAAGCTGCTTCCGCTCAGCCGCCGCAAAAACCATCTGCTCCCTAGTCTGGGTGAAGATGCCAGTGGCTCGTGGATTCTGGCTGAACGGTCCACGATACTTAGGTCGCACGTGAGACTGCAGCGTTTCAGCGCCACATGTGTTGAGCAGCGAGCAGAGATGTCGAAGTGGTAGGGCTAGGCGGTTCGAATTGATATTCTCCAGTCTGGCAGAGGCTTGGAGGAAAACATCTAGTCGACCATTGTTAGATGTACAATGCTCGAAGGCTTTGAGGAAAACAAGATCTTTGGCCCATTGTGTTATAGCTACTTTCTTGCCCTCGGTCGTAGCGTCGGAGATAGTGGTGCTTTTGCCTAGGAAACGTACGGCTTTAGACATGAGGGTGTTTCCTGGCGCTTGCTGTTCTTCGTCGCACATCGAGTGAGGTGTTTGAGGGATGTAGTCAGCAGGATCGTTCAGAGGGTTGCTTTCCCGCAACGCAGACATGTACGAGGTCTGTGCTGAGAGCCAATCCCCAGTACGGGAAACGTGTGCCACAGCTGCTTGCCTCAGTTCTTCCTCATATGTTGCCTCGTATTCGTAGCTGGGACTCCTCCTGGGTCCCGTGACATGACTCCTATAGAGATCATCGTCTTCCCTGTCATCAACCTGATACTCAGCTGGAACCTCAAAATTGTTTTGGCGAGCAGTAGGTGGTCCGTCAGTCAACTCTCTATCAGGCACTTCCATAATCGTTGCGATTGTCTGCGACGAGCGTTTGAAAGGTACACCGTAGAAGTTCTCGGCGACTGCCGACGACGGCGCGCTCGGTGCCCTTGCTAGACCTGGAACGCACCAGGTGGCGCGACTGTTCGCCTGAAGAGAGCTAAAGAACCCGCCGGGGGATGGAATGCTCAACTGAGAGAAACTGTAGTCGGATAGTGTAGGCGTTTGAGGAACGGCACTTCGTGGCTGGCTCTCTACCTCGCTACGCTCCTTCATTTCGACTTTGCCGCGAGTGGTGTTCGATTTATGGGACTCAGAGAGGGGGCTGTAAGATCGTGTCAAAGTTGTCAGCAGCTTCATGGCATCCATCGAAAGCTGAACACCGTGATCCTCGGCCTCAGCCCGGAAGCCTCTCAGGTCGCTAATGTCATGCTCAATCGGAGTGTTCTCCTGGGGTGTAGCACCAGGAATTATTGGGAAGCGCGTTACCAGTTCACTCCAGTCTGTAGAATAACCGGTGGATTCTCGCTGCGATATTGCTTCATGGGGAGAGACGACAATGCTGTGTTCCTCATCCAGAGCAATTTCGAGTGGCAAGCCCGCGGGTAGCTCTGTGTTACTGCCATCTCCCCAAGCTCCGCCCTCAACTGCAACGAAATTGTGAAGTTCTGGAGTGACAGGTGCGCTGCTAACAGCAGGCACACAGGGCGAGCTGGACGCTATGCTGCTGCCTTCCCCGAAAGACGGGGGAGCGTTGAAAGAGGGGACGTGTTGGGGCAATGCCGATAGTGCCTGAGGCGACAGTATAATTTTCTGAGCTGGCGACATGCCAAGGGCGACTTCCTTGATAGCGTGGAGTTCTTGCCACGAGTTTCGTGGTATTAGAATCGAAGGGTATCGATTTCGATTCGACCTGGCACTCTGGTTACTTGCCACACTATTCCGGCTTGAATTTGTGTAGAACGTCGTGTCATTGGAGCCAGCGAGCGAGGGGCAATCTTCACTAAACACAGTACCAGTGTCGCTGCCCGTATATGACTCCCGCGAGTAACCTCTCTGGAAGTCATCCTCGATGCTGCTACTACTGCTGCATGGTGATGACTCAAGGGGCGACGGCGCTACATCGGCTGATGAACTAGAAAGTCTAGTCCCTGCCGAGGACATGGTTGCCAGCTTCGCGTCCAAACCCACAGGTCTCGCGATTATCGTTCGGTCGCTATCGTCTCCTTCACTATCAGTCTTCAGCCCAAAAGTGCACTCTTCCCCTTCTGATATCGTCTTCAAAGGGCGCCCTCGTCCCAGCCGAGGCGGCGCGTTGTATGTCGTGGCGGGTAAGAGGCTCATCGTGCTAGTACTGCAACAATTAAGCTTTGCTACCAGAGCTTGTCGTAGCTATTGCCCTTGTTGCATTTGTCGTAAGCAGTAAATTAAGCGGTAGTGAAGGCAGAAGCTGAGGTGCGCGCGGATAGGCCGATCAACGGTACGAGATATTAAAGGTTGTAAGTCAACGAAAGGCACTGACAATGACCAGCAATGACAGCAATACGTGTATAGGAACAGAGACAGTGAGATGCATGCGAAGGACGACAACGGACCAATTTACCTTCTTGCACTGGAATCTGGGTATTGCTTTCATGACTCGCCAGGGTGAAGGAGGCTAGCTTCCTGGACCAGCAGACGCTTCAGAGACGCCTCGGACACAACCAGATTTGGGGATGGGGGTTCTGCATCGAGAAAAGACGTCTTATTGGCCGCTGAAGTCGAACTAGAAGCCATAGTTCGCGTTGGAATTGCTACATGCCCATAAAGAGACGTGCTCGAGTAAGAATTGTCCAATGCGACTTGAGGAAACAGAGGAACAGCGAGACGCTTGCAGGAGAGTTGCCGGGAAAGCAGTTTGACTGGAGAAGAGGGTAGGCTTGGCGGTGAACCGGGGTTTGATTGGAGACACGAACCGCTCGTTGCTCTATGTTTGGAACTGTTTCGGCGCGTAGAGCAGTGGCGACTATTTTTGTATTCTCTCCCAGCCTTTTTGCTCACGTGCCGCCAAGCACCAAGACGGCGACAGTAGATACCAAACTGAGCTAGTGCTTTAGCTGCCAAGTTCGTAATTGCACCAAGTACAAAATACAATCATGAAGGGTTGTGGTAGGTGAGTGCGCTCGAGGTTGCTCCTTGCTTCAGAGTAGTATGCCATTGCTAACTGTAATGTCTTGAGCACCAATACAAACCACAGGGCACGCCGCGCGAGTAGTGCTTGATCAAACAACTCGAGATGAGTGAGTTAGCTTTCAGTAGGTGGGCTCCTAGCTACTCGCGCACATTGTAGCATAGACGAATACTGCCTTGGTGAGTTCGACTGTCTCGCTCTGGTTGTGGCAGGAATTTCTGACGCTGTGTGAGGCTTGGTGAGTGCTGAATTACTGGCCAGGAAAGAGGTGTTCGTGGTTATCGTCAATCAGCATGAAAGATAGCAAGTATGCAAAGGTCCAGGAGATCAATCATTCAAACAGAGTAGTAAGAACACATGTACAGGCCTCGATCGTAAACAACAATAAATGGTGGAAAAGTGGGTCCAGTATCATTCGTTGTCTGTAAGCTGAAGACAGTAGTATTTACAGGCTTCAGGGGGCGCCTGTATAGCAACGGCGTCGATCTAGGTGATCGCGGCCGCCTAAAGCTAGGATATAATTACCTTTATAAAACAGTCATTTACATGACCCATTATTCCACAACTTATTGTTGTTTACGATCGAGGCCTGTACATGATTTGCATGCGCATGCTGATGTTAATTGAGTTATTGCAATCGCATATCTAGGACATAGTTTTTTCTTAACACTCGAAGTGGTCTGGCGAAGTCCCACAAAGGCACCGCTACCGGTCAGGCTTGTCGAGCATGACCGGATTCCGTCAGCTGCATAGTCGCCCAAGATAGAAGCAAGAGCGAGCAACACTTTACACGAAGCTGCCGAAGCAAAAGGACCTACCGATTTAGTGGGCTTCGAGAAGGTTTCCCAAAGGAAATAAGCGAGCGAGAAGGTTGAGGTTGCACCCATTTATGATGGAAACGTTTTCTGACACAGATACTCAGGTGTCCCTGTGTGTAAGTGTATTGCCGCACTCGGGCTAGCATATTGGCTGAAGAACGAGACGCCTTAGGACAGGGCGTTGTTGTTGTGGCTTTGGAACACGGAAAGCCGCATTAGCAGGTGCACTCAAACAGAATTCTTGCGCGACTGTTTTCACGGCTGGGAACTAGATTGCGCTCTCTTTGTATCTCTATGCCTCGCCATGTGGCCACCTGATCGTCTATCAAAGACGAGACAAGTCACGAACTTCTATTCTGGCATGTCGGAAACGTGCCAGCTCAGATGCGCACATAGAACGGCAGTCAAGTCGAAAAGCAGCCGACTTACGACAGTAAATGGCGAAAGACCCCTGAAGCCGATCTGGCAGCCTACATGTACCTCAGATGAGAGTCTGGGGAAGCAAGAGACAGCATGGATCTAAGGGAGCTCCATGGTGTTTGGATTAATTCCATGGTGTTAGGGCTGCGAATCGTGATGTCAAGAGCGTATTAACTTCTCGGCCGTTAGCGAGGGACGATCCCTGGGAAGCTCTCTTTTTTGTCCGAGTCCCGGCCTTCGGACTCTCGAGCACAGGTCGGCCGACTGTGCACAGTCTTAGCTTACCTACCTTGGAACGCAGCGGGCAAAGTGTTGCCCCGCCTGTCATACAAGTGGCAGCCTGAAAGGAATACGAATCAGCCAGAGGATATGCAGCTGCCTGAGGACAAGCCATTACAGTGCAGGCCCCGTATCCTGGGAACTTTGCATCTAGTGTTGCATACGAGGAGGGCAAGCAGTAATATTCAGAAAAGGTACGCGTCTCAATAGCAGCAAAACAGCTGAAAGCAAACTTGCAGGGCTATCGTGTTGATTGCCAATGCTGGAAACCTCTTACGAACCATAGTTCGGAGGCTTGGCGCCTACCCAATTACGACTCATCTTTGCTTTGGCGGCTTTTTCGTACACGTACTCGCTCCAAGGGCTTGTGGGCGCAGACAGCATTGTCTTGCTAGCTTCCGCGCAGACACGTATCGTTGTAGCTTGAACAACCGATGGTCTGAAAGTGGTAAGGACCATGAAGCTTTAGCTTCCACAGTCAGCAAGGCTGTTTCGGCATGGCGGTCAAATGGATGATGAGCTCTGTGGTAACAAGACTGTCCTAAGCAGCGAGAAGAGCGATTCGTAAAACCCGACGGGATTCCGGTGCGAATAAGTAAGCAGACGCGAGGGCTAGCCCAATCAGGCTTACGTAGCGAGAAAATGATTACACAGCTCTTGGTAAGATTTCTTAAGGTGATGAGCCAGGCATCAAGCCACATCTTTGTGACTGGTGTGAGTCAGAGTAGCTGTCTGAAATCAACTAGTGCCCGAGCTCAGATCGTCCAGTGCAACGCCAACTAGGGAGTCCAGCAGTGCTCGCAGATTAGTCAACCACGATTTTAAGAAAAATGAAGTGTGTCCATAGAGGAGCCCGGATTGCGATATGTTGACTCATAGCAAACTGCTTGTACACGCAACGCAAAGAGAATGTGGACTGAGTGCATAGAGCTGATACAGTGATGCCTTGCGTTATGGTGATGTTGCAGGACATCGTTGTAGCAACCATAGACTCATGCAGGCGTGGAGACAGTCTTGTGGACGCCAGACCTAACGCAGGCGGTGACACGAACAGCTCGGGTCCGTAAGACGGTCGAACAAGATGCCCGTTATGAGCAACGTTAGGCTTTGCAAGGGTCAGGGCGAAGGAAAGTTTTGAACCGAGTGCGAGGTCAGCAGCTCCATCAGGAAAGGGCGTTTGCTCACCCAAGCATGCGCACTAAATTGCGGGTCCCTGGCTGTAATGGTGCGGGAGTCTTTAAGGCCGAACAACAAGAACGGAGTAAAGCAGCCTCCGTAAGCAAGCATAGCGACACGTACTTTGTTTTCGAATACAAGTATAGCCATCCTCCACGACTCTATGCCACTGTGACTCTCACAATCAGCAACACACTACAACATCAAGACTTACAAACAATAAGTTCAAACAATACATGAGTATTAGCAACCTTTCCCATCGCATAGCAGATCACAAGTACCCAACCAACAAGACCCACTCTTCGTACGCCCTATCGATACAGGGTGACTCAGAACTTCGAGAAAAGTTCCAGTATCAACACACACAAAATGTCTCCCGCAATCTCGTTTGCAGCTGAGGCAACTACTTCTCAAAGAAAGTCGTCCATCTACAACTCACCACAGAAGAAACAGAAGATGAGCATAACGCAGACATACTTTCTTGCCCACAGCGCTCGAGGAAAGCTTTCCCGAGAGGCTGCCCGGGCTGATCATGACCTTCGACTTCTGGTGGGTCATGCTAACATGCTTGACTCACTAATGATCGACCTTGCCAACGCAGAGCAAGAACAAGAGCGATGGTTCAACAAGAGCCTATCGGGTGCACGAGAGGAGGAAGAGGAGATCACGCACGAGGATACTATTGTCGAGGAACCAGACGGTGATTGGGAAGCAGAGGAAGGCGAGAGCAGCGACGGTTCGGACTACGAGGAGGAACATTTCCAGCCTGCGCAACCACTTGGCACAAGCGCAATGGATATCGACATGGAGTATGACGACGAGCAGGACCAATCTCTCGCCCTTACAAGAACAGCATCAAGACACTCTCCTCCGGAACTCACAATCGACTACGAGTCGGACTCAGAAGAGGAGCACATGCCACCGTCTCCACCAAACCTTTCAGTCGACGACTTGACAGCAAAGCAAACCTTAGGGGTCAGCAATAGCGCTCGCTTACCGCCAAAGCACGCATCGCCATTAGAATCATTAGAATCGCAGGGATTCTACTTACCTTCAAGACAACAGCCAACCATAATCGCTGCCTTTTAGTGCAGGTTGATTGACTGCTTGAGCTTGGATTCTGGTTAGCGAGCGGTCTTTTGCAATTTGGCGAGCACTGGTGTTGGCGGTCATCTATGGAACAAATTCCTTTTGTACATCATTGGACTAGCAGGTTCCAACGACTTATGGTAGAGTCGTGGCTGCTCATTTTTGGAGAGATTTGGTATTCCAGAAGTCGTGGCTTATGCCAGCATGGAAAACCAATCTTCTACTCATCTGGCCCATCACACTCTGGTCTTGTGCGCCATTGGAGCCTCATAGTCCCTGTCTCAACTCTACAATGTATATAGCTAGCTAGGTTAGTCTATGGCTCCCTCATCATGAGGTACGAGCAAAAAATGTTATGAACATGATGCAAATAAACAACTACAATCCTCGGCTACAAAAGCTTCCGTGGACCATGACCAACTGCTTCGTCTCCGCACACGATCACCAGTACTACTAAGCCGCACTGCTCGCGCATGTGAAAAGAGCAAAGTCTAATCCTATGACGTTCCTGCTACGGCCGGAACACTGCGTGCCTGATTTTTAATGCACCGACATTCTATTCGTAAGCAAGCATCGATTTCGCTGCACTATCACTAATGGAAACACAATCTGCCTGTGCGCCGTTCAGAGCTCCTTCCGCATATCTCTGTAATTTCTTAATTTGCTCATGTGCTTCTTACTTACCAGCTGGTACTACAAGTGAGCATTTGCATGGTGTGTTGATTCGCAGGTGCCTGGAACTCAAAGAGAAAGATCTGCGATCCTCAGCCGCACTCGGGTGGTTTTAAGATCCGACGGTCTCTACGGTCGCGAAGCTAGCTATTTAGGGACTGACTCACCTTCTTATCTCCATCACAGGTTCGTTCAAGCCGAAGAGCATTTCGGACCCGAGGACTCCACGGAGCTCGTAGGGATGAGGTTCCACGGTCGTTCCTCGGAGTCACCTGGACTTTTGCCTGGCATCGGAAGATTCCTGCATGGGCTCTGGATTTCCCCCTCTCTGCCAGGATACGGTTGGACATATGTTGAGCGCAAGCACATGCACCTGTCAGCTACATGATCTTCTTGTGCCGATTACGAGTCAACTGCTGGGGGGTTGCAAAGAGCTCCATAGTTGGAGCAATACGTAGACGTAACGCGCTTTTGCGTGGCCATCTCAAACGCATACGAAACATCAAACTCGACACGAAACAGCGTGCGCAGGCTCAAGACGTGTACTATGTTTCTGTTATGCAGCAGGCACACGGGCATGGCGTAACGACACTACAACATCCCAGGCAGTGCGTCCAAATCCACGAAATCTTCCATGTCAATTCGCGAGTTAAGCACCGAAGGCACCGAGCAGAGCACCGTGCCATGCGTCCGCAAGAAGACGACACAATGACGAGAGAATCATGCTCTGGCCATCAATTCACGGTCTCATCGTAACACAAAGGTCCTATGATATGCGTCCCTCTCCAAGGCCATTAGGACCGCGAGATGCAACTGCTAAGCCTGCCAGCTATCGTAATCCTGCGCCGTGCCCACCCCTGTCAAGTCACAGACTTGTGCTGCGCTTCTAGCGAACTTCTTTGGACATTCCATGCAGCTTGCAAGCTGAACCACTTGTATCATCCTCTTGCTCACATATCCTCGCTGGGTAAGCACTACATACGCGACTCTTCGGCACGACATCCCTCTTTCAGCCATACACGATTTACGTCTGTCCTTCTGTGCAGCGTGCCACTCTCGTGCAGTGGCTAGACATGGCCTGACCTCAGCAACGAGCTGCACGTGGAAACTGCAGGACTCAACGTCCAGCTACGCAAATCAACCTGTACTCTAGATTGGAAGTAGCCGTGTAGGTGCAGGCCTCAAAGCTAATATGCCCTGAGAGTCAGAGCGAGTTGCGCTTACAGCAGGGAGAAACTTGCACCTGAGACATGCGCCTTGGTTTCGTGCTATTTCACGCAAGTCCTCTATGTCTACTTGTCCATCCTGTTCCTTTTTCTGCCCTTTGTTATTACTGAAGACTTGTAACCACACTATTCACGATTCTTCGCGGGGCCTCCCATGATCGGAACATGCTTCTCTTCCTGGTCAGCAATGGTCCCCTGTTCTTCGTCCCTCGGCGTTTCTGCCCCACTCGGAGTCTCTCCATATGCACCGCCAACGCTCTCCATCACGAATGCGCCTGCAGTGGGTGCATCGAGCGCTTTCAGCTCCTCGTCTCTGAACCACCGCGGCAGGACGAATGAACGTAATGGGATCAAGGCAATAATGAACACTGGGAACCCTATAGCGGCGATGGTCTGAGTAATTGCGAAAGTTGCACCAAACCCAATAAGCTGGATCGCCACGAAGACCCAGATCATCTTCTGTCGCGCGAGTTGCTTCAGTGGGTCGCCGGGACTCGTCAATTCCTTGTCTTTCAGTAGGTAGATGAGTTTGGCGGTCACGCCGTTTCCGGCCAGCGCTTGTGCGCCCATGACGAAGAACAGACCAGCTAGGACGCCTTGTGGTATGAGGTTGAGCACGATCAGGAGCGGTCCGGTCATGGTGACCAGGAAAAAGAGGCCTTGGGCGAGATTGCTGACACGTTGCTCGACAACGTGGTCGGTGACCCGCACCGGTTTTCCGTCGTCGTCCATCACGATTTTTGTTACGCAGAGGGATGCCGTATGAAAGGGTGCTTGCGGTATCAGGCCATTAGGGAAAGGAATGCCAAGCCAGCCCGCAATGGCTGTCGTCAGACCAAGGAGGAAAATGTCCCAGTGGAAGCCCGGCGGCTTGCGGAGCGGGAACTCGGTGCCCTGTGCGATGAGCGAGGAGACATTGTGATCGAACCAGAATAGGATTGTGAGCAACAGGCCGAACGGAAGCGCTAGGAAGACTTCGCCCGCTGAGACATCCCAGAAGTTCACAAACCATGATCTGTCGGTAGTCGGAAAGAACGCTTTGCTGGTCGGAAGCTTCTCCAAGCTGACGTCCCGCATGTGACCGATGTAGACGAAGCCTGTGAAGAAGATGATCACCAACGGTGTACCATAATCCTCAATGAACTTTCTGGCATGTCTGTGCAGAAGGGGGCTTTCGCCAATAATTCCACAGAGATACGCAAAGCCAAAGACTAGCAAGGAAACCATGATCTGCAGATACGGACCCGACGGATCGCTGCCGTCCCACTGTCGAGTCAGGACCTGGATGCCTTTCTGCAGATAGATAAATGCGACATAGAAACCGAAGATGTCGCAGCTGAATCTGGTGATGTACGTCAAGCCGTTGCAGGAATTGGAGATGGCCAAAAACCAGTGCATGATCAGCGACCAAATACCGACCCATGCCATGAATCCAAAGAAGTCGTAGCCGGCAGGAGTTACGATGTCGTAGACAGTATATGAGAAAACTGTGATTGGACCGGTGACACCGACAATGACCAATGGCTGGGCCGCGAACACGCCGAAGACGACGCAACCTAGGACGCTGGCCAGCAAGACTTCATTGACGCCGTACGAGTTGTCGGTCTTGACGAACATGTCAAGGGAGAAAGCTAGTGCTGGGAGGATACTGCGAGGCATATGTTAGCATGTTTGTTGTAGCAGCTAGGGTGTGCTGTATGCGCGCAAAGTGGCTCTTAGATGGCCATCGCACTCTGTACGCGGGAACCCCATCATCTCAACTTGAAGCAAGCAGGTTCTGTCTGTCCAAAAGAGCAAGATGGATGTGGAAGGGTGCGAGTGCATTGGCATTGGTAGATCTTGAACATACTTGGCAAAGTACATATAGGTAGTGGCCGGTACGACTCTGTAGTCCCATGCATCTGTCCAGTCGCTCCAATAGAAGGGCGCCCGTCTCTTGACGTCGTCAACCATTCCCTTGAACCAGCGGATCTTCCACCATCTTGGCTGCCGTTTCGAGCTCCGTCTCGATACCTGTGTCGAAAGGTGTTGCATTCTCTCTGGGTCGTTTTGCCTGTTCGAGGGTAACGAGGCGCGCCGGTCGTTCCCGTCTGCTGGACTGATTGTTCTCGACGACGAACGCTGAGTACTTGAGAGGTTGATGTCTGAGGCTGGGGCTGCTGGCCTCCCATGCTGTGTACTAGTATCAACCATCATGTATAGTCGGCTGGATTAGCATTGAATGCTGCAACACTCTGCAACAAGTACAAGATCTAACAACATGCAAAGAACAAGAAGATGCAATCCCTTCGCGGGAATGTGAACACATGAAGGTATAGTAATACATAAAGGACTAGTGCCTCAACAAGAAGGCGATATCACTGCCCGTTCAAGCCGTCAACGACCACAACCATGCAGCATGAGACAAAGGTCTTGTGCTACTAGACTGTTCATTGCTCGAAGCCGGACCCAAATTTTCAACGCCGTCGGCGATACAGCTAGTACTGCACTCAATGGGGCATGATCACCAGGGAATTGCGACTTCCTGCGCCTGTGGTACGCCTGCCACCTGCAAAGAGTCCACATTGATTAGCGTCTGACACTCTTTGACCGAATCATTTCTCCGCATTTGCGGACACCTTAGCGACTACTCTGAGCGGTGACTGGTAGAATACGAACTGTACTTTGATGAGGGGCGCCAGGCGGTCACCGCGCGGGCGTCGGCACGGTGTTTCTGCGATGATTCTGCCCGGGCAGCAGATCTGGAGCTTGCCCGATATCGCCAGCCGGGTATCAGCAACGGGGTGCGTGCTGTTCATGTACTACTCAACAGCGAACCCGACGACGAGCAACAGCGATTGTATCAACAATGTCAAGGCATCGAAAAATGCCAATTCTATTCAAGCGTCGGCAGTTGATGTGTTCTCCAAGGCGAAGCTTTTCACTCACTGGCACAACGTCATCATGAACCATCGGATGATGATGACAAAACACTGGCACAGCGAAGCACAGCCGGATCCGGTAGGTAAATACGTAGCACGCAGCAAAAAAGCGCCCGTGAAATAGAGTAGATCAAGACTCGCTACATGGCATCGTCGTTAACAAGACTCAAACAAACAGCAGAACACATCGTAGGCCAAGCAGCAAGAACCGTGACCATGTCCAGCACAAACCGACCAGACATCACCCTCTACACAGACTCGACGCCCAATGGCATCAAGATCTCCATAGCTCTAGAAGAGCTGGGCTTACCCTACAAGCTCGAACACATCAACATCTCGACAAACAAGCAAAAGGAAGACTGGTTCCTAGAGATCAACCCCAACGGTCGCATCCCAGCCATCACAGACACCCACTCCGACGGCCAACAGATCCGCCTCTTCGAAGGCGGCTCAATCCTGCAGTACCTCGCCGACGAGTACGACAGCAAAGACCACAAGATCTCCTTCCCTCGGGGCTCGCGCGAATACTACGAATGCAACAACTGGCTCTTCTGGCAACACGGCGGTCTCGGCCCCATGCAAGGCCAGGCGAACCACTTCTACCGCTACGCGCCCGAGAAGATCAAGTACGGCATCGACCGGTACATCAACGAGTCGAGACGTCTCTACGGCGTCCTCGAAAAGCACCTCAAGAACAGCAAGAGCGGATTCATCGTCGGCGACCACATCAGCATCGCAGACATCACCACCGTCGGCTGGGTGATCTGGGCTGGCTGGGCTGGCGTCGAGATCGACGAATTTCCGAACGTGAAGAAGTGGGAGGAGATGATGTCGGCGCGGGAGGGCGTGAGCAAGGGAAGTGCGGTGCCGAAGCCCTTGAAGATCAAGGAGATGCTCAAGAAGAACCCCCAGGAGCTGGACGAATATGCAAAGAACGCGAGTAAGTGGATTATGCAGGGCATGGACGAGGATAAGAAGAAGAAGGAAGGTTGAACGAGGAGTTAAAAAGTGACACTGCCTCTCTCAAGTTGTAGTGCAATACGGGACCGCATCGGAAGTATAACCAGGTCGTGATTGAAAGCCGTAGCTTCATCAGATTTGGTTTCCCCTATAGACCCTACCTCCTGCTGCAACATTAAACCCTGCCATTCCTTGCTTCGTCCTTGTGCCTGGGGACGCAAACTGTCGTTCCAGCTGCAACCGTTGTCTTGCTTCCGCGCCTGCTGCGGGTCACGCGATTGATCTGGATTTCTCGATCATGGTGTTTACTCACAATCCCAAAACCCAGGTCTGGGTTGCGTTCCACGTAGGAAATCAGAAGGACGCGATTCTGATATATCTGCGCGGGATGTGGTGCATGTGATGGTCGCTCGAGGATAAAAACAGGGTTCAGCAATTGTTCAACAGCTATGGAATAAAAAGTAACTGGTCAGCCTACCATGCAGATCATCTGCTTCAAGAGCCCAGTAATAGGCACTTTCACTCCACAAGAATATCCCTTCCATCCGTTGTGAACGCCAATCGTAAAGCAAAAGTGTCGTTGATGTTGCCGTCGAAGTAGGCGTTTCTGGTCTCTCCCACCGACCAGAACGCCAGCATTACCGGGTATCATAATAGCAAAACAGACTCATAATCCTCCATTGGCCAACACCGGGATATCAGCACAACACCATGATTGCAGATAAAGCAAGAGCTTTCACATGTCCAGGGCCCCAACGATTTCTTCACTCACACCTCGCAGCGTGCTGTGGCTTCTATCACTCCGCACGTCTTCATCACTTAGCACATACTGATCATTATCGTCCACAACAGGTCTTGCAGGCGGCGACAGACTTTCCCCCAGTTCGACAGGCTGAGACCTACTCAGTCTGCTGTTGGCGTCGTAAGCATAATCGTTGACGGAGACGGCATCCCTATCGCCAAACCAATATTTGGCACGTTTCCTTGCCCCTTCGGTGTTTGGAGAGAACCAGCCTTCGGCAGCACTCTCGGCAGCATCTTCGAGGTCTCTTTTATCCTTGATAGGGGTTCTGAGAGGAGTCTCTGTGCCGCCCTCGCGTGCCAGTATGCTGATGCCACGGAGATAGAGATAACATACTCGCTTCCTCATCTTATTGAAGAAAAAGTAGTTCATTGACCACATGTGCCCCGCTTCGTCGTCCTCGAAAGGATCAAATTCTTCTGGAGAATAGCGGTATACGGTGCAATCCTTTAGACTCATCTGTTGGTCGATCAGCCTCCACATACCTGGTCCCCACAGCGCCTGGCTGTTAGGCGGATACCCGGCTCCTGAATGTAGTGCTGACCTTTGGATGACCGCCGATGCGGCTCGAGGTCGCAGGTTGTACAAAGTGCTGTCAAAAGTGTTCATAACCTTTTTGAGGCTTTTCTCTCGCTTGAAATCTGTGGGCCGTAGCACCATGGAGAAGTCGTAATCTGGATGGCTAGCATTTAGCGTTGCAATCAGATATGCATATGTCCGTCGAGAACTACCCACTCCGAGGTTGCCGAAAGGGCTTTTCCGATCGAGATTCAGTGATTGTGCCATTGCATCCTTCTGTGGAGGTGATAGCGATCGGGAGAACTGGACATTTGATGCATATTGTGCCTCGAGATCGGTTTCAATGCTCTTATACAGTTTTTTGTCGCCTCCCGCGGCTTTCGTCGTGTAGAGGTCGCAGCCCCCGAGAATGGATAGATCTGGAGTTGTGAAGTTTAGTGAAGAGCTGGCATAGTCAAAATCTCGGTGCGCGACGAACTGGCGACATGTTAGCATAGTTCATATATGTCAGATTCCCGGCTGCATCTGCCTTCCCATCCTGGCTCAGAAGCACCAGAGCCCCAGTCTGTGGACTGGTCCTCGTCTTCCAGCCGTGTCCAGCAGCTGCAGCCTCGACCCTGAAAGTGTTCACGTACCTTCATCTTGGTAGCTGTCGATCCCAGAATGTGGCAAGTATCTTCCAAACGTGCTGATTCAAGTCCACCTACGGAGCGATTGCCTAGCGGAAACGGTCGTCACCGGTCGGCAGGTACAGAGAGTGATATCTCTTTCAGATCGAAGCGTAAGGATGAGGTCGATCGATGGACGACGCTTCGTTTGCGATGGCTTGCGCGTCTTTCCGAACTAGTCAAGCTGTGTTGTTACAGATGCAGAGGTATCCAAGCTGGCGGCAGAGACTGCTCTATCGTAACAAGCGTAGCCAGGCGATTGCGCCTAGCAGTCTGTATCGTTCGGTGCCGATATCATGTCGTGGATGTGGTTGATGTTGAGTTGCTATGTCGTCGGCCTGGGCTTGAGGGGTTCAACCTGAAGTTGGCGCAGCTCCGGTCACGTGGTCTGACAGCCGATTGTCCAATCATCAAAGCACATGAGCAAGAGAACAAATATGACTGAACAAACTCTTGTTTACAAGAGCATCTTGATTTCAAGACTTCAGATTCACGTGTTCCAGTTGTGGTTCATCAGAGGTTGCTTCTTTTGGTTCAGCAAACCTCGTATCCATCGAGAAACCCCACACTTCATGCTCTGTCGCGGAATGCTCTTCGCGCATCATTCTGTCCCTTCTTGGGAGATTGCAGCAGTACTACCATAGATGTGCAATTCCCGTATCAGATGCATCATGATTCTTCAGGAGTTCATGCTCTCAATCAGCAGCCAAGGATCTAAAGCTTTGATCGTCGAGGCTATAGCAAATTTGGGTGCCTAGGTGGTGATGGCCGGAAAGGTATGCTGCAGGCAGTGAGACTTATACTGCCTGGCCAGCGACATCGCCCGTCTCGGAAAATCTTACCATTCTGGCAGGGTGGTAGAGCGCGAGACCCTAGCAGATCAGTACACAAAGACAAGTCATCGTCCACGATAGTGTCGTATCGACGTCACTCCGTGTAAAGTCCCATATCCTTCAGGGCGTGTAAGGTCTCATCTACCTGGATCAAGCAAGAAAGCGTGTTAGCGGCACTCGCGACGATATTATGGTTTGCCGTCCGAGGTCCTGGAGTCGTGTTCGACAAGATCACATAATCTTGGTAACTTCTTCTTCGACCTGAAGGGAAAAGAGGGACAAGATTAGTGGCTGGTACATGACAGGACATTCGAGCAAGATACAGGTAGTGGCAGTCAAGCACGATAGGCTGCGACTGCGTGTAGAGATAGGGTATGGAAATGCTCACCTCCATATCTTCGAGACTGTCCTGCTGGCTGATGACCCGAAGCACGTTTTTCTTGCTGCTTTCTTGCATCTCGCCAGCCAGTATAAGCTCGTCGAGTATAAAATACGCCTTTTGGAAATTGAAGATGATGTCGAGCTCGCACACGTTGCCGTAGTACTTGTCCATCTGTTCGACGTATCGATGCACGATTTCGAGAGTGATTAACTCATTGTCGGTGGAAGCGCAGCCAGCGATGAAGAACAAGGAGGCATATCGTCGGTAGACCACTTTTGTGTCTGCATTGTGGTCAAGGTGTCAGCATACAGGAGCAGGGTGAGTAGGCAATGGAGTGCAGGTGCAGGTGCAGGCAAAAACCACCTTTGTATTCAAGGAAATTGCACATTCGAGTGCGTCTGGAAAGCACGAGCTGGGAGACATCTTTGATGATCTTGGCTTTCTCTTTCGGTGAGAGTGTAATGAACCATTTTGCTAATCTCTAATATTGCATTCGTGTCAGCCCAAGATCTTGACCTGTGAAACTGTGGTGGGCGGCCAGGAGAGTCCACGAACCACTTTGCCCTGCCTGGACAACAGAATCAAATAGCTGGGAAGAAATGTCAGCAGCGATCCTAGATGAAGACGGCAGCAAGCATTACTGGATGGCCATTGTATCTGGACGATATTGTGTGGGCAGATGTACGAAAGTGTGCGCAGTCGACAACCTTGAAGGTGATGTTTCGTAAAATTGGCCTTGCATGCAGTCAGTGGTGGAAAGGAAGCGTGATCCACCAACGGCCGTGGTCACCGGAACTGCAAGTGTCCAGTGCCCCTCAGGCTCAGGATTTCCTTCGGCGCCGGTGCAGATCAAAGACAATCGTTATGACCAACGTGCCTTCCTCTCCAATCTGAATAATGCTTTGAAGAGGCCAGAACTACTGCCTTGATGCTTCAACGTCAAACACTGCTGATAACACATTGACCATGCCGACCATGAAACTGGTGCTGTCTACATCGTAAGATTGGTAAGCCTATAGACGAACAATTGCTCACTATGGGACAGCAACGTGATGTCCTCTGGACCTTCACTTATGCGCCGGCCTCTCTATTCCAAGTCCAATGTCGAGCTCGTAAATGGCCTGCGCGCCAACTTCAATCTCCATCAGAACCACGTCTCTCCTTCCGCGAAACCCGATGAAGCGTATAAGCAGTGGACGGAGCAGGACGGTGATAACCTCTATGTCCCTCACTTGCGCTCGCAGACGCTCGCAGAACCACGCGAGGTGTACGACATCACGGCCAAGCTCTTCTACCTGCCAGGCATCCCGGCTTCGAGGAGATGTAAGCACACGCGCGATGCCATAGACATGGTCTTGAAAGAGCTCGGAGTGCAGACCATTGACCTCCTGATTGTCAGTTTTCCAGGAGTGACCTTCGATGCCGATGATGATGGCGAGGAAGAGTTGTCGGCCGATGAGGATGCCAGCGCAAACAGCGACGAGTCCCAAGGCTTGGACGCCCAAGTGAAATCGTGGAAAGTGCTGGAAGATTACCACTCTCGAGGCGTCATCTCTCAGCTGGGCCTTTCAGAATTTAGCTCAGACCGGCTCGACAAATTCCTTCCTGAGGTCTCTGTCCGGCCTACCGTCGACCAGATAAACGTAAAGGACTGCTGCGTGGTGCCCAAGTCGCTAATCTTGTATGCGAAGGAGAAGAACATCGAGCTCCTGACACACAATGATTGCATGGACATCCTTCCGTGTGGAACGACACGCGAGATCTTGAGCCAGGGTGAAGGCGGTGCGAAGATACTGGCTTCCAGAGCGGATGCTCCAGACTCAGAGCCCGGCCTCAAAGGCAACATTGAGCCACAATGGGTAATCAAATACACCGCCGTTGTGAAGGATCGAGGCGTAGTGGAGAACAAAGGCTACTATGCCGTTGCACAGCTCGGTGATAGCGAAGATGGTCTACCTTCAGCGTCCAAATGTTGACTCCTTAGTTGCGCCTTGTCCTTAGCGTGGCGTTGGTGGTCATGTCTTCGTATAGCACATATCTCCACGGTCTCTTTTACCCTCAACTGTATCTTCACATGGTGGTCATCACCCAATCATGCTTCTCTTCCTGCCTCTCATCCTCACCTCCTCCAGTCTCTTAAGCACAACATTAGCTCCCTTGAAGCTCCCCCTATAGCCATCCTGGTGCTGTAAAACCTCAGCGTCGAACCAACCCTCCTGTCTAGGATGCGTAGAACCAAAGGCCCGCTCCAGCACATACAGATCCACAGCCCGATCCTCATCCTGTATCGACTGGGTCGCAAGGCCGAAGTCAATCAGGACGATCTCGCCTTTCAGATCTGGACATGACATGCCATTGCCCTCTTCCTCGTGCCTCTGTTCAGCATGCCCATTAAGACCATCGCCAGCGTGAGGCCGCACCATAACATTACTGCTCGTCAAATCCCCATGCACGACTCCTCCCCTACTATGCATAGCACCAACAGCCCTCCCTATCCTGCGCAGCAGACTCTTCACTCCCTCATTCATCCTCGCAGTCTCCTCTTCCGATATCGTCTGACTCCTGCTCTTAATATAAGCATCAACACCCCGCAACAACTCCTTCACACTTCCCCCCTCCACAAACTCCATCAATATCCACGCACCCTTCTGCCCGCCCTCTTCGTCCTTCACCCTCTCCTCCACGCTTTGACTCAGATCCTGCCCGCGCCTGACCCTCACAGCGCCGTCCGCGCCCTTGACCCTCCTCCCAACATCCCACTCCAGACCCAATACCCCCGGCACATTAACCTCGGCGCCCTCTGCGCCCAACCCCGCCAACTTAACCAGCACCCTCGCCTCGGCAAGCACCCTCTGCTTCGTCAACCGCGCATCGAGCGTGGGGTGTCTGTACGCTTTACTCGGTCTGAACTTTAGGATCGCGGGCGCCGAGGCGTTGAGGAAGTGCGTCTTATACACGAGGGCTTCGGCGCCTTGGGTGAGCAGCGTCGGGGGAGGCGAGGTGTATGTAAAGGGGGAAGGGAGGACGTGCGTGGTGGTGGGCGAGAGTGCGGGAATGGTCGTTGTGAGATCGGTGGTCATGGTTGCGCTCCAGCTGGTTGCACTGAATAGAGCAGGTGAAGAAAGCGGCGTGCGCAGCACTCCTGTAATAGCCGTGCGCGAGAATCAGGGCATGAATGGTGAGGCTAGAGTCACGGGTCTTTGCTTGCAAGTTCTACTGTGCTGTGGTTTGCGGCGCGCAGATTGTACGAAAGTTGTGGTGGAAGTTGGAGAAGGCACATGCATGGGAAAATGGATTGAAAGGTTCAAATTGCAGTCTTCAGGAGGTGAACATGGGCATCATCCTCTCCGTTACAATTGCACAGAATGTACATGAGGTAAGTTTCCTTGCCTCTGCATAGTCCTTTATCATACACCTCGTCGAACACATTGAACTCCAGTCATACTCGTATGGTATCATAACAAATCAGTATCCAACGCTATGCTCTTCCAGGGCCCTTGTGGTTGCCTCCGACCATGTCCTGTGTATGCTCTTCCGCTAAATTGTCAAAATTCCTAAGTGTGTAGTGGCCATCAGGGTTGCAGCCACGGAGAAAGTAGTGCTGACAGCTACATCATCTGCTGCACCCAAACCTCCATCTTCCCCATCTCATTCCGTTCTTTCCTCGCCATGGACTTGACATGATTTAGCAGCACGTCCAAGTCATCCTGGTCGGCCATGGTGATCATCTGGCCAGGCTCGTCGTCGAAATCGCGCATCAGCATTCGCATCTTTCCCCGGATGCCGAACTTCTCTCGCACTCTGCTCTCAAAATCGTCGTACTCAATGAGAGGCGTATTCAGCATGATGTACCTTGTGTCGTCATTGGCATGTACCTTCACGCGTATCTTCCGCATCTCTGGTCGTTTCGACGAGGCTGTTGATGATACACTTGGCCCGCGTGAATGTGACCGCCGTTGTACTCGTAGCGCATGTTCGTCTGGTGAGGAATTTATGTATTCGTCTTCCTCATCGAGGTATTCTTGATGTTGTTTCGACCTATGCTTCTTCTTGGGTTTGGACGTTGACGCGTTGTACATGCCGTACACGTCGTCTACCGTGTCTTCTTCGGGCATGTAGCTGAGCTGCTGGCATGTGGTCTCACCGTACAGTGGACCAGATGATCTGCTGTTCTGTTGAGATACGTTCCTGTCCGTGGGCTTTTGTCTGAGTTGTGGTCCTCGTGGTTCTGACGCTGTTCTCGAGGTCCCTATCCTTTGCCTCTCATCTGATGTGGATGAGCCCCTATCTGATAACGGCGGCGTGGCCTCAAAGGCTTGTGGGTTGGTACGTATCGTAAGCGGCTGAGGCCTCGGATCTTGCTGGCTGAAAGATGCTGCAGGGCGATGGGTCGCATTTCTCAGAGACATGTTCCTGGCTGGGTACTGTGCACCATTTGACATTCTCGATCTTGATTGGTCGCTCTCGGGAGGGGGCGTTGGAGGGAACTGACTCCTGCCCATAGTTGGTGGTGCACTGTGTTCACGTCCTCCACCTCCTCTCCGTGTCAGGTTCCTGTCGACCAGATTTGTAGCTGCATAACTGATGTTCTCCGGGAGCCGATCGTCCTTCGCAGACGATTCGATCAGTTGCCGCTCTCTTTGTTCTGCCCCTGCAAATCCCGTAGAGGTGTTCGATGTAGCTGTGGCTATCAGACGGGCCTTTCCCAGGTAGTCCTTGGTCTTGAGGTTCTTGACCTTGGCTTCGTTGGGTCTATACAGTACACCAACAGGAATCGAGAAGACGGTGTACCCGACTGCCCGTTCTCTTATCGCGTCGTCTATCACATCGTGATCTGATGTCATCTTCTCCTTGACCGCATACTGAAAGTCTTGCATTCCTGGCTTCTCTTGCTGTAGGTAGATGTAGCACAATCCTCTGTTGAACAACACTTCGCACGAATACAGTTTGAACTTGAGGCCTAGTTGCTCATAGTCGATATACGTGTTTCCTCGTAAATACAGCAGTGTGTCGTTGAAGTTTGCTAGCGCTTCCTCGAAGTCTCCGACCAAGAAATTCGACACTCCCTCTTGAAAGTACGCGACTGCTAGATACTGATCGAGTTGTGTGGCGCGTTGGTAGCATTCGACCTGCTTTCTGTCAGTCGCAGTCCACTGCTCGCCGTCATACTCCATACAGCTCGATCATGTTCGCCGATGGTCGCATGTATTACACCGCAGTTGAACAGAATCTTGGATGTGTCTGCGATGTTATCAAAGACCTTGAGAGAGTTCTCGAACTGGTTGCTGTCATAGTAACTCAAGGCTTCGACCCATGTCTCAATCTCCTACGTTTTGTTAGTAGCCGGCCGTAGGACACTCGACCAGTATGCATACCTGTTTGAGGGACATGCTTCCAAACGCTGCTCCTGCACCCACGAGATACTCGAGGTTCTGTCTTGTATCGAACTCGGCTGACACTGCAGACGAGGACAGAGTTCGAGACGGCCAGAAGATCAGCCAGGTACCAGAAAGGTCCAGCAACAGACGCAGGACTCGAGTATGCGATCAATATCGCTTCGGCCGCCTGCAGGACAAATTGTTCGGACCAGCCGTTGCCCTTGAATGATGATGGGGCAGGGATTAAGCGCCGACCGAGTTTCTGGCTCCGTTCGGCCCTGGCGCCAACGTGGGACAGCCTATCAATGCAAGCACTATCCGGGAAAGCGACGCGGAAAGTACGCGGCACGGCCAGCGTGTTTAGTGAAGGTCGAAAGCTCGTCGAGTTGGCATAGCAGATACGATGCGAAGTTATGCTAGAGAGCCATATGACAGTAATCACATCGTATTCTCACACCATTGTTCTGTGACAACAAGTCAACAAAGCGGGGATGGACTTTCGTATCGATTCTGCAGGACTCCCTAAGCTCGAAAGGGTATCAGAAGGATTTTAGCTGCTTCATACTCCTGGCTCGGAAGCCCAAACAAGAACCCAGCCGAGCTTGCGGGCCCTAGGCATTGGCTCGTACCGAACTTCAACCTGCCTAGCTTCGAATCCAAGCGATTCGAGGTGCCCGAGGTTGGTTGCTCTCTTGCTGGGCATGCATAGAAGCGCATTGGCAGAAGACAAGTCACATCACCATGGTCTCGCAAAAGTCCTTCTCATGTGATAGCTTCTTCTTGACAATGTTGCTAAAAACGATGACGAAGAGAGAAGAGAGGAAGACTTGATTCGAAGTTCTCAGGGGGATTAGGTTCGGAGAAATTGGAATCTTATTGTCGTCAGAAGTGTTTAAATCATGTTTCAAGCTGGGGCTCACGACAACCACAAAACTCGTCGTGTCGAGCGTCGGGTCACACCGGTGCTTGCCGATGCCCAATTCGCTGTTCTGCGGCACTCGCAGCGTCCACAGCGCAATTTGAAGACCAAGGCGAAGGTCAAATCATGCCTCGCCCTTGTTGCTCCTTTCGCTCTTCCCAAACCGTTTTGCCTGAGCATGAGCAGACGGTTTTATCGTTGTCCCACACCCCAGCACTCCGAGCTATCACGCCCACTAATGTGTCTGGATCATTTTGGACGAACGAGCCTTCAGCTTGTTTCGAAACGACCATACTTCGTCCAATGACTTCCCAGATCGAAAAGGGCTTGTCAAGGAAGGCATTGCCTCTGCCGTCTTTCCCGACCTTGATCTCGCCAAATGAGCCACGCGAATTCTGCCAGCCACCAAGTGCCTTGATAGCTTCCCATATGCCGCCGGTAGACTTCGCCCCTTGCGAAATGTCGCCTCTTTCTCGCACAGTGGCATGGTATGTACCTGGAGTCAGGCCTTTTATTGTCAGATCTATCAGAGTCATACCACTGCCGACCTCGACCATGCGTGCAAGGCCCTTTACTGGATCTTTCACATCTGCATGGGTTTCTAGGATGCATACGCCCGCAGTGTTCGATTTGCCACTTCCTCTCAGGATCGCGTCGCGACCCGTCGATTCGATGGCAGAGACAATGGTAGAGGGAGGTGCTGTGCCTTCAACGAACACAAGCTGATTCTTCAAGTCGGCTTCGATTTTGGTAACGCCTGCGTCGAATCAGCCATCCTTGTTGCGCATCTGGCATTGACTCGAGTCGTACCTTCCAGCTTGTTGACAGCGCCTGATACATCTTGCACACAGCTGTCGCAGTGTAGTGGTACTGCGAAAGTCGTCTGAAACGGCTGAATCCCTTGCGCTATCATCTTCGTAGTAGACTGTAGTGTCGGGGTATGAGCAGCGCTTGTCTTCTAGTATCGTTTTGTTCGTCTCAAGGAAAGGTAGCATAGCGATGCGAGAGCACCGAGGCCCGTCATTGTTTTCGCGCTTTGAAATCAGAAAGACAATTCCCCACCGAGGTCACCAATGCAGGCACCACGTTTTAGGCATGCATACCCCTGTACCGTCGATCGCCATCTAGCTGGGTAGGTAGTGCTTGGGTACCCGCAACGCGCCTCGGGCGATCAGTTTAGCACCTGCACGCCGATAACGTCACCCACAACTGCTGTCGCCAATAATCTTGGGCTCAAAGATCGCAAACCTACGGCTACCTTTCTTGTCCGCTTGTTACCACGAGGGTCAGTCTGACAGTCTTTTGCTTTCGAGATGACCTCTAGGTGGGCGAATGCAGATGACAACGCAGAGTCAGAAGTCCAACGCAAACAGCAGAAAGCTCAAAAGCGGAAATTGAGAGAGGAGAAACAGCGCAAGCTAGAAGAAGTGAAGGCAACAGAACACCAGCAAGCGGCCGAGGAGGAGTCAGAGCCTTCGAAGAAGCACCAGAAAACAGCGTCTCCTAGCCAAGATGGTGCCCAAGAGGACGCGCACCTTCTCGAGTTCCCGAGTTCAAGCTACGGACCGAGCAGAAGTCTAGACCTGTACGAAGTGCTGAACAATATCGAGGAGGGCAGCTACGGCCTCGTGTCGCGAGCGAGGTTGAAGGCCTCAGGAGACATCGTGGCCTTGAAGCGCCTGAAGCTCGACCACCGCAGCCAAGAAGGCTTCCCAGTCACAGGTCTGCGTGAGATACAGACCCTGCGAGCCTGTGAGCATCCTCATATCGTCAAACTACGAGAAGTCATTGTCACATCTCAGCCTGTCCATGAGTGAGTCTGCCAGTCGTATATTGCTGCGTGAGAAGTTCTGATACCAGGATTTGCTAACCATGTATATTGTGCGTGCGTGACAGTGTATATATCGTTATGGACTTCCTAGAACACGACCTGAAAACTATCCTGGAAGACATGGATGACCCGTTCTCACCATCAGAAACCAAGACGTTGATACAGCAGATATGCTCGGCCACTGAATATCTACATTCGAATTGGATCATGCATCGGGACCTCAAGACCAGCAATCTCCTACTCAACAATCGCGGGGAAATAAAGCTTGCAGATTTTGGGATGGCAAGGTATACTAGTAGCCCCCCTCCAAGACTAACGCAGCTCGTTGTTACGCTATGGTACCGTGCTCCAGAGCTACTGCTTGGTACGGAAGAGTACGGCTTCGAGATCGACGTCTGGAGCATAGGCTGTATCTTCGCTGAACTGCTTACTCGAGAGCCAGTCTTCCAAGGCAAGAATGAAGTCGGCCAATTGTCCGCAATCTTCAACCTCCTTGGAACACCGACGAGAGAAAGCTGGCCAGAGTTCAGATCCTTGCCCAACGCAAAAGCATTACACCCGCTTCTCAGCAATTCTCAATCTTCAAAGTCCAATCTCACCGCCTCCAAGTTCCCATATCTCACCAAAGCAGGTCTGCGTTTGCTACTGTCAACGCTATCCCTTGACCCAAACGGCCGACCCTCGGCCTCCCAGATCCTACAGCATCCGTACTTCAAGGAAGACCCAAGACCAAAAGCAAAAGAGATGTTTCCTACCTTTCCGAGCAAAGCAGGACAGGAAAGAAGAAGAAGGAGACATACGCCTCAAGCTCCTGATCGAGGTGAAGCTCCAAAGATGGAAACTGGGGATTTCGCAAGCACTTTCGCGAGCAACAGTGAAGAACAATCGGGTGGCGGATTTGCGTTGCGTATGGGATGACACAAACACGACCATCAATACAGAACAGGGTATAACGAGAATATGTACTTTTTATCCACCTTATCGTTCCCTCCCGCAACGAGGTGCTGTTGTCTCGTCCCTGACTTAGCTTGCTCATTCTTACCTTCCTTACAATTTCTCATTGGAACCAAAATGTCCGCGCCCAGCAACAGGGCGAAAATACCCCGGAGCCGCCACTCCCTCAAGCGCCCTCGTGGCATATCAACAGCCGCACCTAGTCTTCCCAGCTTTGAGACCCCACGGCTCAAGGTCAGCCACGAACTCAGGGACTCAACTCGCGAGCTCCGCGGCCGCTTCCATATCATGCCAAGCTGGAGCCTTCTTCTCTTTCTTCATATCGGTATCTATGGCATACAGATATAGATGGACGGCAACATGCTTGACCATTCGGTCACCAACCGGCGCAATCTTATCAGGGATCCCTCTCCGGCCGGTCTCGGTCAAGGTATGGTAACAAAAAGGATATATTAAAAAAAGTAAAACTCAGATTCGAGGTTCGAAGTGTCCTTCAGTCCCGTGCAGCTCGGAACTCAACAATTTAGGCCAGGAATTCTCGATCTTGCTTCCTGTTACATAATACGGTTCCTCGGAGCAATAAGGAGACAGATCAAAGTGTCATTGGTTGTACTGACGCGACAGAAAAGCCTCAGGCTAGACGCTCTACCCACGCATAGTGCATCTCGGACAAAGCGAGGAGACTCTCGAATCACGCACCTCATTGAGGTTTCTTAGCCGTGACAACCATAGCCTGCCAACCACCCCAAGACTGTACCTCCCCATCCTGGACATCCAAGTGTTGGTCAAACCAGTCCTTTATCCGCCCTTGCAGATCTGCACCTAGAGCATCCTTTCTCTCCTGCTCTGTCCAAAAGGTGCTCATGATACCGATCAAAGGCTGGATCATGCTGTAGGCATCCTCCACAGAGATCTTCGAATCCTTCTTCACGACACTGATCTTCACGTCCGCAAAACCAGCTTTCTCAACACGAGCCCTGAACCAGTCCTCCTTCTCCCACCTTGGCAGTTGACCCTCGGCTACTCCATCTGCTCTTAGCTTGTCGTAGTTTACACCAGTAAACCCGGCAATCATGCCCTCAAAACTTACCACATCGGGTACCTTGCTAAGCTTCTGGTCTTCTTCTGTCCCGTTGCCTTCGGCACACTTGCGGGCCGCCGATTCACGAATCTTTCTTACCGCTTTTGTCAGATCCGGTAGCCAGCCACAACTCTGCCATTGTGTCCATCCGGCCACGCCACCGGGCCTCAACATCTGGTAGCACTCGCCGAGGGTGCGATCAGGACTAGGTGCGTTTCCAGGCCCAAAGTTGCAGCCAATGTGGGTGTAGGTGTCAGACGACAGCTTGGTATCCGTCATGTCAGCCTCTACAACTTCCATGTTCTTCGCCTCTTCACTGATTGGCCAGTTCTCACTGACGACTCGTGAGCGGGCCACTTTGAGCACTTCTGGAGAGAAGTCCGCGAAGGTGAACTTGTCGTCTGGTGAAGGCCGTGTTGACTGAGCGCTTTGCAGGATTGCAAGTGCTTTCTTGACTACAATGCCTGTGCCGCAAGCTAGATCGAGGAAATGGATGGGCGCGCTGTAGGACTGGATGCCCATCTGGAGGCAGAGGTCATAGGCATACTCGCCAGTGAACCAACCCCTCGGCGATCTTGTAGGCAGCCGCAAACTTCGAATTGTTCCATAGGATCTGCTTTGCTGTCTCATTCTGGCTCGAATTAGGAGCAGACATCTTGGCCCAAGTTACAATGCCCAAGCGAGAATGACTGACTGAGTCTGGCGAAGAGCGTTAACAAGACACCTATATTAGCAGTTTGCAAGTTACCTCTCCGATGCTCGCTTCATTCTGGACAAAGTAGGCTGGCTGGCTGGGTTGATATATTAGCAGTAACTGCATTGTTTCCCGGCAACTTTCTAATAGTGTCCGCGTGGATGGGACATGCGAGCATCGTACTGAAGACGTCTCTACCGCGTTTGGGCTGGTCCATGATCGTTAAAGCAGACCTCTCCACAGTACAATCGATACGCCTGATTACTCGCTTGCATGATGATTGCGAGGCCAACGTACAAGTCTGCAGCAGAAGGCTGGATGGAGGAGAGATGCACGCTGCAGGCTCGGAAACTTCGTGGCTGTTCACGCCTACTGTAAGTCTCCTATTGGCCGAAAGCTGGCCGAAGCAATGAGGCACACCACTACTCAAGAGAAGGAAGACGATTGCACTGCGTTCACGCGTGCTCGCGTTGATTCCCAGACTCCCGTCGTTCGTAGCTCATAACTTTGGGCCTCAAGCATGGCTCTGCACCTCTGGAAGTCTCCGCGGGCTGTGCTGGGGGGTCCGTGGTGCAGTGGCCACGGCTTGCATCCCTGTCGCCGCGTCGCTTACGCCCGACTTGACGGACACCGTGTTGAAGGCGTAGTGGATGCCACGTTTGCACTTGCTCACGCGGCGAAGGAGTTGCGAGTGCTAGTGCAGCATCGTGACAAAACACAAAAGGGAGGTCGACGGACTGATGCCTCACATCATATAGGCAGCACGAAGGCAATGATATCTCGGACCAGCTGACGACGCGAACACGACAAAGAATATACGACGAAACGTGGTGTTGTGAATATGACAACTATCTGTGAATCCTATGCAGCTTGACGTGCACGTATCTTCGAACTTCAGATTAACACACTGGCTTCCCTCTTCCCCACTGCTAGACCTCATCTCTACTCCCCAGGAGCCAGAAGCTCTATGAATCGGGACATCCTGAAAAAGTGACCCGCATCTCCATACTCCTCGCCAACCTCCAGTTGCCGTAGGGGATCGGAAAAGTCCACGCTTGCACCCATTGCGTGTGATGGCCGTCTTGTCTCCCACTGTATCAGCCCCTCGCGACTTCCTTCACTATCACTGTGGCCTAGCGGCAGCTTCTCAGGCTGTCTTGCCTCAACTCGTCGCAGAGGGTTGTAGCTTCCGTAACTGTCCCTCCTCGTTGTCGAACTGTAGCTCGACCTGTTGTTCTTTGGGCCGACATCGGTGTATGAAATGATCCTCTTCCATTTTTTGCTCCTTGTGCTGCCGGTTTTCTTGAGCTGTACAACCATGTGCACGCCGGTGTCATCGTCGCCCTGAAGATGCGGCGCAAGCCTGTACTCGATGCAATCTGGGTCGAACGTTTCCTTCTTGACGTCCGTCATAGAGAGAAGTCTGGCGAAGTATGCCTCCTTGCAGTGTCCCACGGCAGGCAGTAACTCGGCTGACTTGCATAGCCCGAGTCTTTCGGTCCTTCGCCGGATAATCCGAGAGACGGGGTGACTGTGGCGGCGGAGTAGGTGATGGTCCTCGACGATGTCTTTCGCCAAATCGTCCCATGCTCGAACACCAGCCATGGTCTGCGCTGTCGGCCATGGAGACGTGGTGTATCTGGCCGCGGAGAATTGTTTGAGAAGCTTGAGACTCTTCTCGACCATCGAGTGGGAGATGCCGACATCGCCGGCGACAACCATGATGGTCGCACAGAGCTCGCTCTCCTCTTGTGCTCGCGCACTGAAGTCTCGACGAAACCGAGCAAGCTTACAGCAGACGGAGTTCCGTTCCAGTCGCAGCTCATTTTTAAAGGCCCTGTAAAGTCTGCTTGCCTCAGCCTGGCGCAGACTCGAGTTGTAGTAGAAGAATGGTCCGACAGAGGCACCTCTCGACATGAATGGCCCGTAAAGCTGGAGGTAGCGCCAGGTTATCAGCTCTTCCAGAAAAATTGCTAGGTATGGGGTCACACCGAGGGGCCTCCTCAACCCGACAATGGTTGAGAGTGATGAGGTGTCATCGACAGTCTTGCTTAAGAATGTGGCGGCATAGGCGGCGTGTGTACCGTCAGTGAACGCCATTGTCCAAGCTTAGCTGGGTGAGGCTAAAGGCGTTGCTGTTGCGGCTGGTAATGCTGCCGTTGTCTCGTAGCCGTGCCTTGGTCAGGGCTGAACTTGATTCCCAACAGCGGCTTCCCTTGTCACAGCTGATATGCTCCATCTTGATGTGGTGGACAGAGCAGCTTATATGTGAAGCCGATGTCCAGCAGGTCCTCGCGGGTCCTCTCAGCACAGGTCCTCACCAGTCCCACACTAATTTAGTAGTCTCGTGAGCAACATCTGGGGAGAGCTAGTACGTACCTGTACCAAACTTTTCATGATTATGTTCGTGCCCGTAACAACCAATTTGGCCGACGCGACTTGGTTTTCGAAGTGTTGTCGCCCGTATAGGAGGGTTGGCCGACGCCGGTATACGGCCAACCATGCCTTTATATGAGCATGTTCCTGCCCATAACAGCCGGTATGACTGACACGACTCGGTGCATGATGCGTTGCCTCTATGCGGCGGTGTCGATAGATCCTCGCTTTCGCTCCCTGTCTGTGTCAGAAGTAATCAACTTTGGAAAAAGACCCTGCTGAGCACGTTGATAATTTCCCACTCGTAGAGCATTTGCCGCTAGTTACGCCAAGCCATAGTTGACCATCGACCACTTGCACATACTCAAAGTCAGTCCGCATAATACTCATGTTGTTCAAAGCAGTCATTATAGTGCTACAGAGAGGAATGGGTAGGTGCGTGGCGCGTGTGGCCACCACCACAATGTACAGTCGGCATGCCGCTTGATCGCTCAGTGTTTTGTATCCTGGGCTCGGGTGCGCAGGCTTCTCAGTCTTTCATCCCGCTGCCTCCTGTCTGCATCTTAAGTCCTCAGGCCAAGTAATAAACTTGTGCTCTTCCCCTTGCCCTCATGGCCACCCTCACCACCCGGCAGATAGGTGACGTTGGGGTTACCAGCCAGCGTCTGCGCAATCTCTCTCGAAGCCTCGATCCTTCTGATCTGGATCAAACCATCGCCAGCCTTGGCAACGGCCTTGCTAATGATGTCGGCACTCTCAGCTTCACCCTCGGCCCTGATAACGTTGGCCTGCCTCTCCTGCTCGGATTTCTCGACGGTGAACCTAGCTCTTTCTGCATCCTGCTGGGCGATCTGCTTCTGCTCGACGGCTCTGGTGAACTCGCGACCGAAGGTCATATGCGTGATTGAGACGTCTTCGAGGGCGATGTTGAACTCCTGGGCTCGCTTGAGGAGGTCTGTTCTTATCCGCTGCGAGACGGCCTCTCGCTGTGTAATCAGTTCTGCCGCATCGAATTGAGCGACAATGGATTTGAGGACTTCGTTACCGATGGAGGGAAGTACTCGCTCATCGTAATCGAGGCCAAGATTCTATTTGCCATCCTTAGTGCCTGTACCACATTTGCCTGCATTGAAGACTTACCTGGTAGATCTTGGGCAGTCTCTGGACCTCAGGTCTGTGCAGCACTCGGAGGGTCAAGCTGACCATCTGCAAGTCCTTGGATCCAGTAGTGGTCGAGATGTTTCGAGGCTTCGTGCGGACATCGTAGATGATGGCCTTTTGCAGCCAGGGTATCAGAAAGTGGGTTCCTTCGTTGACAACTTGCTCTTGGACACCAGACAGTCTGTCGAAGATGACTGCTCGACTACCGCCTCTCACGTCGTATAGCGCAGCTTGACCGAGTGAGACGCCGACGAAGACTGGGATGGCCCATTTCGAGACCGCGTTGAGGATGTTCGGCGCAGCCATGGTGGCGGGTTGCGATACTTGGTCGGATGGGAGGTAGATGAGTGCACAGAGATGAAAGACCTCTCGAGATGGAGGCGTCTACTCAGCTGCGGCGACTCGGTGGTGATCAATTCGAGACGCATGAACAGACGACTTGACGCTAGCACATTTTTGGCATGAATCCACTCTTTAGCGTGTCACTAGACTGACTCAAGAGCTCTGCCTCACGTTCAATAGAGTTGCGTATCTTCCTGCCAGCCTCGGTAGTCCCATACCTGTATAGGTCTTGACATTGCGCTTGACATCTTCATTGGCACCTGCTCTACATCAGAAACCATGGACGTATCCGCCTAAGGCCACATCTACCACCCTTCAGTACCCATAAGCCCGGCGCCCGCTGTCACCCCGTACAAGGCCCTTGTTGTACGAGGGAACGTCAGATTTGGGCAGCTTCGTCCTCTTCGCTGTAGTCGTTGCGGGACTCGCTTTCTTCGTGGAGCTTTCTTGACTCGATGTGAAAGACCAACCATTCCGGTTCGTTGCGGCACAGCAACTAACGAACGCATCGTACAGTTTCTGTTTGAGGGCATATTAGGTTGACACGTAGAGAGTGGTCGGGGGGGTCTGCACTCACCATAAAGTCATGATCTGCCATGGATCCAAACACCGGATTGCCCGAAAGCTTCATCGCCGTCACTCTGGGACTGGAGATACCGAAGGCCACTCGTGCAAGGAATCTGGCATCGTCTCTTACCTCGACTGCCTTCAGCACTTTGGCGAATCGTTCCCGATCCCAGGGCACCGGCGGTGTGGTGATCAGCCTTACGGGTTGGTGTGTCTCACACCATGTGCAGTGGCCGCACTCAGCCTTCTGATTAGGTAAGTCGTCTCCGAAATGCTGTGCTAGTGCGCGCGCAAAGCACCCACTTCCCGTCAAAAGATCGATAACCTCTCGCATCCGGTTCAGTTCTTGTGTCTCGCGCGCCTGTAGCTCCTTGTATAGGGCATCGACTAGCTGCTCGATCTCAGCTGGCGTTGAGGGCAATTGTTGCAGAATGCGGTAGATGTTGATGACGCCGGATGTCTTCAGTTCAATGACTCCCAGTTCGGACCAGTCTTGCAATTTACGAATAATCTCCAGCCGATCTAGTTGCTGACGTTGGGCTGCCTGGTCCACGTCAATCGACGTCCATTTCTTTGCTTGTTTGGAGGATAATTTGATTGCGGTCGCAGCAGAACTCGTGTCCATTGCGATGTGTGAGCTGTTCTCAACCGCATATGAGTAACCACTATACCGTGGCGTGATCGCTCTGATCAGCCCAAATCGCAGCTCCAGCTGGGCATAGATGGAACTCAAAGTCGTGGGCTATCAGATGTTAGCAAGATTTGCACGGATCGTACGCACGTGGCTTACTCTTATGTCGAGATCTTTCGACTGTTCATAAAGTCTCCTTTCAATAGCATCCCCGGGATGGAGTCTTGCGCTATTGGCGTCGAAGACGTCTTGCAATAGATTGCGGACAGATTCTTTGGATGGCAGATCGCCTCTCGCGAAGCTCTCTCGGATGTGTAAGTCTTCGCCGCACAGATACAGCAAGCAATGCGATGGCTGATCATCGCGTCCGGCCCGGCCGATCTCTTGGGAATAGCCCTCAAGGCTGCGTGGAATATCAAAGTGAACAACGTTCCGAATATTGGCTTTGTCGATCCCCATTCCAAAGGCAATTGTTGCGACCATTATCAGGCTATTGCTCTTCATGAATTCGTCCTGAAGCTTCGCTTTGACGGAGGCCTCCATGCCAGCGTGGAAGGCTTTGGCGGCAAATCCCTTTGACCGCAATAGGCTCGCCAGGTCCTCGGACTGCTGTTGTAGTGTTACATATATGATAGTTGAGCCCGGATGGTCTTTCAAGAAGCCGAACAGCTTAGGGTAGGTTTCCTGCTTAGTTGCGGCTGATTGGGCGTAAAGACGAAGGTTGGGTCGGTATGTAGCAGTTCTGAACAGGCCACTCTCATCGATGTCAAAGGCATCGCAGATGTCCTGTGCTACCTTTGGAGTTGCTGTGGCCGTCAAACACACCACTCTTTCAGCTCCGACGTCCTTGACGAAGCGTGCCACCTTAAGGTAGTCCGGCCTGAAGGCATGACCCCACTCAGAGATACAATGAGCTTCGTCCACCGCAACCAAGCGAATGCCACCTGGACAGTGTTTGATTGAGGCAACGAATGCCTCATTGTTAAGTCTTTCGGGAGCACAATACAGCAGCTTGAGCGTACCGTTCCTCATGCCCTCCATAGTGTGGAGAAATTCTTCCCTTGTTTTGGTTGAGTCTAGGCACGCTGCATTCAAACCTTTACGTTTCAAAGCATCGACCTGGTCCTTCATTAATGCGATTAGCGGAGAGACCACCAACGAAACGCCGCCGGACACAGTACTCCCACGAGCATTGTCCTGGAGATCCAATTCTGCAAACGTGAAAGCTGGAACCTGTTGATCGTAAGCAATTGAAGCTGCGCGGGAGATTAGTGGAGGTACCTGATAACACAGGCTCTTTCCACCACCTAGAACGGTCGGTCAGTGTACACAGAATTTGCAGAGTCGGAAATGAAGGCCAACCTGTAGGGAAAACCACGACTGCACTCCCGCCAGCAAGTAAGCGAGCAATTGCTGCTTCTTGCTTCAATCGAAATCCTTGAAGCCGAAAATGGGTCTCTAGAGTTTGAACAGCCAACGCTGAAGTGGCAGGATACTTTGGTGATGATATCGGCGATGGTTTGGTAGCTGAGGTGATGCTCTGCTGGGAGGGGTTCAGTGCTTGATTCTGAGGCGATAGCACTCGCTGTCGCTTTGGGGACGGGGTGTCATACGGCGGCGCACTGCGCTTCAACGCTGGCGGTGTGGTGATCTGAACAGCGAGGGCCTCGAGGTCTGCCTCGTCGCCAGAGCTCAACCCATAATCTGAACCATCTTCCTTGTCCATAATGTGCCAGTGCTGCAAACACGTGTGCGTGCCTTTTGTGATGATAGAGGCGACGAGGTATGGTATTGATGCACACTTTGCGAAGAAGAGAGTGGTGCAACTACGTAATGACAGGCTGACCTGCAGAGAAGGCACGACAAGGCGTACTTGCCTAACGGTGAAGCATGGAGCAGCCTCTGATAGTAGAACGAGAAACGTGGTCAGCGGGTAGTGACTGAGCGCGAATGCAGCACGAAGTCACGTGCATATGATTCTGAACGCTTTTCATCCTTAGACGCTAGAGATACGCCCATGACTGTGAGCTATGTGACAGGCTCATAGAGAAAACCGGATCAGGTAGCATAGTTGTCACTGTCTCGCAGGGGCTGACAGCTGTGAGGTGAAGCATTTTCGCACAGCAGGTGCCACGATAGGTCGTCAACCCTGCCTAGTACCTTCTTGGGAGGATCTAACTGCGTGACCCCAATCTCGACAGTGCTACGGCGGACCTGCATGAAGTGAGTACTCGCGACGCCGTTCTGTGCCCATCTCCATTACTGCTGGGAGCGTAGTGCCACATATCTGTCCCCAACCGAGCGAATCCTACCGCACACGCACAGCCTTTTGGGGGTAGTTCTCAAGACGTACTGGGCAAAGAAAACCACGCATGCTGGCCGATCAGACGACTCAATTGTCCACACAACCTAGGTTGGTCATCCTTAATCTTCATGCATTCTTCGGAAGTTGTGCTCTGGCAGTGGTTGGCCATATCTTAGTTGTGGGGAGAAGATCTTGCCGTAGACCGAGCTGAGGGCAGAGATGGCTGTAGACTATCTCAGCAATGGTCATAACGTGACGGCCAGCGTTTGTTGTTGGCTTCCGACTCCCTTTCCAATTTCTGACGTGCATGCGGTAGAACGATTCACAAGCATATGTCAGTTGCCCATCAGGTCTTCTGACCGTGACGCCGTCGATCTCGAGTCCGGAGGTATCCCATGCACACGAACATTTTAAGTAATTGGCAACTACAGCAGCTGTTCTGTTAATACTGGCCAAGCTGTTGTGAGGTACTATGTTAAGCGACAAAACAGTCGTCTGTGAGGTCCAGAGCCAGCCAAGGAGCCTGAGAGGGTCAAACTGGGAAACCTTGGCTAAGGTGAATCGGAGCTTAGCGTAGTGCCGTAGTAGAGCCGGGTAGTGATCCACCCACCGGTTATGCCTCGTCGACTCCGAGCTCATGTTTCATGTTGAAGACATGACATCTTGATGGTGCGACTGAACTACGTTGTGAAGCACTGACAAAACGTTCGCTGAATTTGTGAAGAGCTCAAACGCCCATCGCGAAAGATTGACAAGGTCACACCTAGGACACAGAGCAGAGAAACCGCCATATCCGAAAGCAGCAATGGCCGCAAAGCGCATAGAGAAGTGGGAGATTGACAGATACTGGGAGATCTTCGCGTCGCTTGTCCAACAGCCCGCTACGGCCTCGTCGCACCTCACCAATACAGCAGCAGCCTCAGTCCTGCGGAATTCACAGCTTCGAGATGACCAGCTGGAAAGAGTATGGGATCTGGCGGATGTCGATGGAGACGGCGAGCTCGACTTCGAAGAGTTCTGCGTGGCCATGCGCCTGATCTTTGACCTGGTCAACGGGGAATACCAGGATGTCCCTGCACAACTCCCAGACTGGCTGGTGCCAGAGAGCAAGTCACATCTAGTAGCAGCCAACCGAGCAGTGCGGACAGGATCAGACAGGTTCGAGAGGGTAGAAGACGACGAGGACGATATTGGTCTCAAGGACGGGTTCGACTGGTACATGAAGCCCGGCGACAAGAGGAAATATGAAGAGATATACTCGGCCAACAAGGACCGCAGAGGAGAGATCAGCTTCGAGAGTTTGCACACCTTGTACTCGAGTCTGGATGTGCCGGATACGGACATCAGGTCGGCTTGGAACCTGATCAACACGAGCGGGAGCAGCACAATCGGCAAGGACGCTGCCCTGGCCTTCCTACACATCCTCAATTTCCGACACGAAGGCTTCAGGATACCGAGAGTGGTGCCTCCCAGCCTGAGGGCGAGCTTTGAAAACAACCAGATCGACTACCAGCTCGATAGTATGCGGAACAAGCCCAACAAATACGACGAGGACACAAGCACCGGCAGGAAAGCGAAGTTTGGAGATGCCTATCTGTCAAGAATAGGTGGGCGTAGTGGAAATGCATACGAGCCGAAAGGCACCGACTTCAACACCGTCACCGAAGACGAGGAGCTGGAGAAGGTCCGACTGCTCCGGGAGCTTCATGACATTGAACAACAGCACGACTCGGCAGTAGCCAATGCTGAGCGGCGTCGAAAGCAGAAGCAGGAGAACGGCGGGCCTCGACAAGCTGGTAAGACCAATTGGACGCTTGTGAAGAGGGAAGCGCAACAGATGCTGGAGTACAAGCAGAAGCGATACGTGGAGCTGAACCAAGAAGGCGGGAACAAGACTGGCAATGACCTCAATCGTTTGCGTGAGGACCTGTCTCTGGTCAAGGATCAGATCGAAGGCTTGGAAGCGCATCTAAGAAAACGGCAGACTGAGCTAGACAACCTCCGTCAACAGGTTGAACAGGAAAAGACCAGCCGGTAAGAAGGGTTGGCTGGCCGTCCAATGTATATTGGTTGCATTGTCCGTCTGCACATGCCTTGACTATGCTTTTGTGACCGGCCCCTGTGTAGATACAATGTACACCTCTGCAGAAGGACTTAAAACCGCTGGACCCGGGATGTTCATCTCTCATCTCTCATTGCGTATCCTTCTCAGTCCATCCTGTACGTTTGGTCGGTCGCCTCGTCGGAAGTTGGCTGTTGTGTCCGTTAGCCCATCTCATGCGAGTGCTAGTTTGTCCTCGAGAGTCTTACCGTCGGCCTCTTCCCATGCTCTTCCTGCTCCAAAACCTGTTCCCAACCAGACTGGCCATGACCTCCGCTTGAACAAGAGCACTGAGAAGATGACACCGAAGGAGAAGCCCAAGCCAGACCTGATCACCAGGCTCGACAATGCACGATCCCACTACACCTCGCGTTAGCACGTGCTTCTTCAAATCCCTTTCTTCCGCCAGAACAACGCATCGGTGAGGATTCTCTTCTTCTTCTTCTTCTTCTTCTCCTTCACCATAACATGTGACCGTACCTTTTCATTCAGCAGAGCTTCGCTGGCTGGTTTGGTTGTTTTCGGGATGATCGTGGGAGGATCGGAAACGTTCTTGTCGGCCATATTGTACACTGCTGGATTCTTAAGGCGATGATAGGGAGGATTTCGTACACTGAATGCTCGTCTGAGTAGTAGAGAGCGGCAGCTATGTTTTCGTCAAGTTCGGTGAAGCCGCGAGATAGTTGCAGTCGCGAGCTTGAGCTCCTGCCAAAGGAGGCAACCAATCGGAGTGCCATATCCTTAGCTTGTATGCCTCAGGCGTCAATCTGTACAATTTTCTATACATCACCAAACCATCGAATCAGCTTGCGAACTATCGAATCATTCCTAACACTTGGATCCGGTCGACATGTTAGGGTCAGCTCACAACTACAATGTCTCCGGAAGCGTCAGAAGAAGCACTTTCTGCTCTGGAACGTTCCACTAAACCAGCAGTCCAGCTGCTGGACGATGCCGCCAAGATCATTGGGCTGAGCCTGGAGAAACTTGATATCGGGGCCACTCACCAACCTGCCACCGCGCCACGCCTGGATGTTGCAGAGTTCAGACGACAATGGGTGCTGAGATGGCTTATCAAACAGTTGACCTCTGCGACAAACACGAAAGCGAAGAGACAGCCCCAGGATCACGACCTATTATTGGACCACAGGACGTGGTTGCTGCTTCGATGTTTACTCTTTACCATTCCTCTGTCTCCCACGAGAGATATCTTGGTGGAAAGGAACTTTTGCCGCACATTTAATGCATGTCTCAGCTTCATTCTGCAACAGCAGCGCGAGACACAAGACACGAACGGTTCATCCAGCACTCAATCCTCAGACCACGAAACTGGGAGACCTACTAAGAAACGCAAACTGGCTGTTCTACCTCAGTCAGAGCAATCATCACTACCAGAAACACCCTTGCGTGACCTTCTTGAAGTTGCTGCAAAGGTTGCCCATATCCTAAGGCAGGAAGATAATGCCGATGGTTGTAACACAGGCAGTGCTCCTGCGAACTGGGTGGACAATACTGAAGCTGCCGCGTCTCTTATTGGCAACATTCTGCAAGTCGCAGCACAAGTCCTGAAGTGCCCAGAGGATGAAAACCGCCCCAACGACGCCGACCTTGTTCCATTCATGCTTGTTGACTGGCTACAACTATGGCATGCACACGTCTCGACCACGTATTCCTTGTCAAAGCGGGATCCCCATGCTGCCTTCAACAAACACGTATTGATTCCTGCCCTGACTATACTACAGCACAAGTCCGGGTTCTCACAGAAGGCAGTATCAACCACCCTCGAAAGACAAATTGCGTTACACACTGTTCTGCCATCACGTGCTATCTTTCATAAGAATCACGCAAGCACATGGAGGAAATTTACGAAAGAGCCTACGGAAGCGGAAATCATGCCCGTCATCCAGGAAGTAGCTCTTAGCTTCGGCACTGCGGCTGGAGCCTTCTCATCAGCTGACGGTGAAGCAACAGCTGCGCTACTCTTGGATATCGCAGCTCGCCTAGTTCCAAGATCTGATGTGGTCATGCAGAGAGAGGAGAAGAGTTGGCTAGAAGCGCTTTTCATGAGTCTGTCATACTTGTTCCATCCGCGTGAATTCAACCGCACTGATGATACGCAAGACGAAGTTGAAGGACGTGCCCCTGCAGTGACCGCATCAACGACTCTTCTTCATACGCTGCAACGTGCAGCATTCCAGCCTTCACAGCCCATATTCCAGTTCTACGTTCGGCAAGCGGTTTTCAGAAGCAGATCCGGTGTGAGTTATGACGTCCTGTCACACGTCGTCAAACTCAGATCGTTGGTGTTTCTGCCTAAGAGCTCCGACGAAAGTGATTCTTTATTAGAAGAGCTTGGTACTTTGGTAGCAGGACATCCGCCTGCAAATGCGGATCAGCACAATCGACTTGTACGAGAAATCCTTTTGCCAATTATAGAAGAATTCGGCAGGTCCAGGAAGATATCCGACTTCGTCACATTCTGGCAGGCAATGTTGAATGACACCCTCCGTGACCGCGTGGACTCCACCACAGCGCCAACCTTCCAGGGCCAGAAGCACATTTGGGACGATCCAGAAATTCTAGACGCTTTCTCTAGCATCTGTCAACGCTATGCAACGCCCTCCATATGCGGAGAAACGCTCAACACGATCATAACTGATTTGGACGAGCTGTCGACAATAGTTGGCCCCACTCATAAAGTCTTTGCTCGCTTCATGGTTTGCATACAGATGTTGCAGGCACAGGCATCTGCCCCTCTGGTTCAAGACTTCTTGTCAGAGCGCGGGCACCAGCTTTGTGGCGCAATATGCGCTGCCCTGAGTCGATCAAACGACTACCAGGGGCATAGATGGTTATTGTGGAAGCTGCTTGATTCAATCGTGGTATCTGGGGCCATCATTGGCAACGATCGGCCTTTACACCTTCAAGAGATTTCCTGGCCGCTCAGCTATCGTCAGGAATCAACGACCGAAAGCGTAGAGGTCTCAAAGGCTCGTGCAGATCTAATGGAGCAGCTGCATTGCTTTTCCGCTATATGTACGCTTCATGAACGACATGTCGTTGGAAGCCACGCATTGTTTGACAAAGCTTTGTCTGACTTAAAAATGACGATGGAGAAGCATCTCGAGATTGGTCCCTTCGATGGCAAGGGAGGAAGTTCCTGGTCCGGCTCTGTCGATAACATGGACAATATAGAGACGTTGTTGTCGGCCATCTTACAACGACTTGCTTCCGCACCCATATCATGGTTGTCTGAATACAACGCTTCGAAACAGCTCCTGACAAATGTTGTTCGACTTCTCCTCTACGAAAAAGAAGCAGGAAACACAGGACCCTGGCCGTTGTGTAGCCAGTCAAGCGCAGGGGCCCTGCTTGATACTGTAGCTGCTTCGAGTGAGGTCGATTTGGTCGACATTTACCTTGATGCAGCTAAGGAGACCCCTGAGAAACACCAAGCGAGAAGGTTGCCATCGTTCATCTCTGAACAGTCCCAGGTCGGTATCAACAAAGGCCAGGCACGAAAGCTAGGCACAGCGATACTCCTCGAGCTCCAGGAACGCTCCAAGGATATGTCATCTGCTGACCTTGCGGACTATCTGAGCCTTCTGAGCACCATCGTGCACAGTCATGCCGAAGTCTTGACATCTAAGACTACCTTTGAGTCTTTTGTTCCCTGTCTGGAGGTCTCAACGAACAGTGCTGACCTGGAAGCACTGACATCCACGTCACAGAGCATCAGCAAGATTACAGGTACGCTCGTGGGGAAGTCATGGATGAATGTGACCGAGGGCCGACCAAGCGTGCTTGAATGGGCGAAGAGGAGAATCAAGAAGGCGAGCTCATGCAAGCAGAGCGACATAGTCGATCAATACGACTGGTTTGCGCTTCTCGCCGTTGTACATATAATACGGTCGCCCGAGAAAAGAGATCAGAACCACGGACACCAGAAGCTCGTTGTCAAACTGGAGCAGCGCTACCGCGACGTCGTCTTAGCCGCTTCAGAGCAGTTGTGCAAAGTAGAGTCAAGCACGAACCCCGGTCCTGTGTATATGGACAAGGTCTCGTCGTTCAAAGCATGGTCATTGATCGAGACCCTACTGTATCTCGACGAGCACGAAGGAGATTCCAATGTCGAGACGATCAAGCTACTTGATCAGCTACTGCGAATCGGCGATCTCGATAACGAGGTCTATGTGAGAGTCCTGAACAGGTTGGAAAGCGCGACAAGGCGGGAGGACGTTGACATGGTTATGAAAGCCGCCGCGGACAGACTCAATCCAATATCCGAACAACCGTTACGACACGAGAGTGCTTTCCATCAAGCGAGCGTAGCTACTTACCAACAAGTGCATCAACAACTTCCCAGTAAGAAGCACTACCTCGACATGGTCCGTGACGCCAAGCTGGATCGAAAGGAGCATTATCTTCCTGCCTCAGTCATTCAAAACTACCTCTTTGCTACTGGCTACGTTAGAGCACTCACTCCTAACGAGCTTGCTTCCTCGCCCGGCCTTCTTTCCACCCTCGGCCAGCTCGCAAGTCTCGAGTACGGCGCGGTAGCTGTTAGTGCAGTCACGCTTATTGCTCGACTGGAGCTCAGCAAGAACATATTCGAGAAGCACCCGTCTATCATTAACCAAAACATCATCGACAAAACACTTACCTCGATCGCCCTCCTCACCTCCTCAGCCAACGAGCTCACACTCACCGACGATCCTGCTAGTCCTAAGCCACGTCACATCTACAACTGTATTTGTACCCTCATCCTCACTCTTCTAACGCGCCACCGCCGCCGTCTTACAGACCGACACAACATCCTGATACCAGCCGTGCAAAATCTGCTCAAGTGTTTGTTCTACCCTCCGACTCGCGGTCACCTGACCACAACTCGCGACACACAGCCCTCCAAAGCGGCCTTTCTGGACTCACTACCACACTGGCTCAACCCGCCGTCGCACACCAGTACGACTACGCTGCCAGCCGCCAGTGCATCTAGATTCTCCCGTGTCCTACAAATACTCTGCGACCCTTCGACATCCGCAGCTCGACACACCCTGAAGGGCTCCGGCCAAGGCAACAACTTCAACCTGACAGATGAGACCCGTCAGCTACGCCAGCAGGTCTCGTTGCACACACAGTATCTCCTGATAACATACACGCAAGCAACACTGGACGGGTACATCAGCCCCGAAGTCAAAGAGAAACTATTGCCGGGTTTGTACAGCGTGCTTAACGCGACGGACGTGGAAGTCATGAGGGCAATGAATGCCTCCATGGATGGCAGTCAGAGGGAGGTATGGAAGGATCTGTATGCGGATTGGGGACGGTTCGGGAAGTGGAACAGAAGGTAGATAGAAGGTGTCATAAGCTAGATGTTGGGCTTTGTATAGCTGTCCATGGCCTTTCCTCGTATTATTGGCAGCAATGGTCGGACCTTCGTTGGAACCCATACTGTAAGTCCGGCACTATTGGCCCTCCAACTTTCCACATGGCAGTTGCTGGTCGCTGGTCGCTTTTGCCTGCCCACAGTCATCGGTCACTTGTTCCCGCGTGTTGGATCGCTCTCTCCTCGGAAGTGTATCGGCGACTCTCGTTAATGTGCAACTGGCTTAGTCTCTGTGGATGTGATTGTGGCAGCCACTTGTTCCTACACTTCGAGGTTCGATAGCTGCACCTGCTTTCAGGTTCCGTAGGCCAAGTGGGCCTTGCTCCCAGACCTATATACCAGGCTGTCAGTAGAGTTGACGTGGACTTTACGAGCTCTTGTTACGATTTGCTAGACTTTCAACAGATTGCAAAGTTAGGGATCTCTTCTCTCATGCTTGAGCTTGTGAATGAGCCTTCAAATTGTATGAGGACACGCTATCTTCGAACGCCCCGAGTGGTATCTTGTAACCAGAATCTCGAACCAAATGATCCTGATCTATAACACGCTTGCTCATGATTTCCTTTGCATGTCATTGCAAGCAGATCCCAAAGAAGGCATCTTTGCTTACTCCACCCACACCGTCATAGTCGAATTCGTCAATCATGTTCTGGAGCTCCTGCTCCTCTAGGCTGTTCTCGCCTAGCTCTCTTGTGACTCGTCTCAGATCCTCAAGGTTGATGTACTCCTTGTGATCCACGTCAAAGAGATAGAAGGCTCTTTCCACCTCCTCCCTCGGATCGCGATCGTGGATCTTCTGTGCCGCGATGCGAGTGAAAGAGTTGTGTGGTATCAGCAGTTGCGAAGCGTGATACTGCGGCCGTGGGCCCGCGCCACTGTTCAGCCTTTGCGCTGATGGTTTGGGCACGCCGTTTATTTGTATGATCTGTAGGGCTTCGTGCTTGGGGATTGTGAAGCCGAGGGCGCGTAGGGCAACGCGGAGTTCGTGATAGTCTAGGTGACGGTCCTTGTCTACGTCGAAGAGGGAGAACTATGCTAGATTAGTGCTGTGCCATGACCCCGCGCGATGCCGGCAGGGTAGGGGATGCTCACTGCTTCGTTAATCTCGGCCTTTTGCTCGTCGCTTAGCTCATGCAAGATGTTTGAGTCCTTCTCTGGATATGGCCTGAAGCCTGACGGACCTGCCGTGGTCGTAGTTGGGTACTGCTGTTGCTGGGGAGGTGGAGGCTGCGCATTCGAGTAACCTCCATAATTTGTGCTTTGCGACTGTTCTACCCGTCTGGCAAAGGTTGGCGCAGACTGTCCGAAGGTCTGTGAGGGAGCAGTGCGATCGGGCAGTTTGGTAGAGAATCCTGCTCGGGGAGGGAACGATGGGTGTCCCTGCGACATGGACATGGATATAGGCAGCTGCGCATCTACAGCAGCACGTGCTGCCACGGTCGACTGCTGGTCACCTGCGATGCGATCGAGTACGCGTGGTGTAAAGCTGCATTATAGACTATGTCGAGGTGTACGGCTGAAGGACGACGTTCTTGCGATTTCTTTGTTTACTATGGAATGCCGCAGCTCGAGTGCTTCGCGACCCGACGCGTGCGGACACCTCGAGCGCGTCACCTTGCCAAGCACTCTCACCTCACATTTCTAGCCTCATACTAACCCCTCTACACCCTGGAAGGCATTAGAGACCGACCGTTCATCTCTCCCTCGGTGAAAGCTCATCATGTTTTGCCTTGTATCATGCAGTCGGATCGTAGTCAGAAGCGAGATGAAAACAGGGTGATCATTCACTTTGACTACGACGCCTTCTATGCAAGCGTCGTAGAGAATGAGAACCCGGCGTTGAAGAGTGTGCCTCTTGCCATCCAGCAGAAGCAGATAGTCGTCACGTGCAACTATGAGGCTCGTCGAAGAGGTTTGCGCAAGCTTCAGCTTATTACTGAAGCTAAAAGAGTCTGCCCCGATGCTGTCATTGTCTTGGGCGAGGACCTGACCAGATTTCGAAATGCCTCGAAAGAGCTATGTAACTTCCTGCGAGAACACATCTGGAGCGGTAGGCTGGAGAGACTTGGCTTTGATGAGGTTTGGTAAGCGTTGTAAATGAGGCGCCACATACATCTGACCTGACCACTTCTAGGCTTGATTGTACTGATATGATCGACTACAACTGTGCCCTTCTGAACAGGAACGATCTGGAGCATTCCTTCTTCTGCATGGACAAGGACGATCCGACCATTGGGTTTGACTATGACGCCCGTACGGTTTTCGGTCCTACCTATCCCGCAGACGCACCGAGACAGGATACATTGAACGAAGCAGATCGGCTGCTACATGTGCGACTTCTACTTGGCTCTCATATGGCCAGGTATTTACGCCATGAGCTCGAGTCACAGAAAGGCTACACCGCCACCGTTGGCATTGCCACTAACAAGACCCTCTCCAAGCTCGTGGGAAACGTAAACAAACCAAAGAACCAGACTACGCTTGTGCCGCCTCTGGCTGACATTGATGGCAAGGAGAGCACTGTACACCAGTTCATGGATATGCATGATGTAGGCAAGGTTCCAGGCATCGGCTTCAAACTGGCCCAGAAAATCCGCGTTCACGTACTAGGACGAGAAGCCACTCACGAGGAAGGCCTCGTGTATGGAAACACAAGGGAGAGTGTGACTGTCCGCGATGTACGCTTGCATGAGCGAGTAGGCCCAGATGAGCTCGAGGAGATTCTAGGTGGCCCAGGGTCGCAGAAGGGTATTGGTGGCCGAGTCTGGGATTTACTCAACGGGATCGACCACACCGAAGTCAGCAAGGCGAAACGAGTGCCATCACAGATTAGCCAAGAGAACTCTTACATGAAGTATTTACACACGTTCGAGCAAGTTCGCCAGCAATTATTTCTCTTGGCCGAAAGACTCATTCGAAGGATGCACCTCGATCTCATGGAAGATGACGAAGAAGTCACCGTCGATAATGTTGCAATCCGACGGTGGCTGGCTCATCCACGCACCTTACGTTTGACCACGCGACCTCGGCCACCTTTGAATACAGATGGCACACGTGTGCGCAGTTTCAACCGCATCTCGCATTCGGGGCCAATGCCTAATTATGTGTTCAGTCTAACAGAGACCCCGTCTGTATTAGCCGACAGGCTGGTGGATACCACCCTCGTCCCCATGTTTCGTAAACTACATACAGAGCGAAATGGTTGGAATTTGAGTCTGATTAACATTGCAGCTACAAACATGGCAGAAACCGCCGCCGACAGCAAGGACAGCGAAGGCAGAGATATTGGTCGAATGTTCCGGCGGCAGGAAGATGTGCTGAAAGATTTCAAGGTGGTCGAATCAGAAGATAATGCGCCGCCAGCGGACATAGAAACGTCCGAGACGCACTCCGACCAAGCTGAGCCATTATTGTCGGTGCAAGATGCATACGATTCAAACGACGATGGCGATTGGCTTGACGAAGATCAGGCCGAGGCTGGACAAGTTTATCATTGTTATATTTGCGGTCTGAGCATGCCAAGCTTCGCAATTGCTGCTCATATCAGATATCACGATATCACCTCGGAAGGCCAGCTTAGTCCATTGCAATAGTGATTTCCAAACCCCCAAAAAATAAATGGGCCGCAGATTGTTCTGTCCAGTGGCCGCAAGGATTGGTGAAGCGTTGGGCCTGAGGTTGAAAGCCGGTCCGTTGAGGGACCTGGGGCGTGCCAAGACTTGACATGGATCAAAACTTTCCACGCGGATCTACTAAATATAGCGTGGCGAGATGCACTACCTTTGACACTTTCTGCTTCGCTAACTCGACTTGGATGTTTAAGGCCGACGAGTAAAACCACGAATTTCGACTCCTCACCGGTGCGTCCCCTTTTAGCGGCTCATCTTGCTTGACATTCATCTGTGTAGGTTCAGTCCCCGGCTGTAGTGTCTCGGGCGCCTCGATAAAACGCCAGGATAAATGCAATAACGGTGCGCCTCTCTGTTGGGATGACGAAGCTAGACGCGCAACAGTTGCGCCTCAAGGATATCAAAAGCTGTAAAATGTGAGGAATCTGCTGCTACAAGCGCGGCTATCACATCTGATTGAAGAGTCATGTCGTGACTCGCATTCGCATTGCTCGCAGATCTTGATTGTCCTCCCTTGCTTCCCCTTCGAGATAGTCGAATTCCGTCGCCGCTGATCTGGTCACGGTCCCATGACGTCTGCGCAGCAGTCTCAATATACCTCTTGCCTACTCCGGCTACGGTCTTACCTTACGATCGCCATCACGGTCGCCAAGTACCGACTTAGAACTCCAGGACGAAGTACAAGTGGGGTCAACGCTGAGCGCCCAGAAACCACGAGGGGGGTAACATCACTGACCTGACTGCTCGCCTCATCTAGTCATACAGATAATACTGTGGTGAGCCCCATTCACGGTCTGAGTGCAATTGGGACTCGTGGATCTTGCCCAGGCTGATAGACCGGCGTCCCCCTCACAAACAAGCATTACCGCTTACCTACATAAAACTATATGGCGCTGCTGATACCACCAATGTCGGCGGTACCTCACTTACAGAGTCACATGACTGATTCCCACGAGAAGTCGGCCTCGCCTGGGTTCCCCAACCACTCGACCAACGTCGCCATTCAGCCAAACAACAAAAGGCCGAGGCTCTCACTACAAACGACGTCGTTAGCGAATACGTATGGTGTCCTGACAAGAGGCCTGGCCTCGAGTTCAGAGACGCAAGCCACATACACTCCAACCACAACCAATACCTTAGCTAACACATGGGATCTATCGGTCAGGCCCTCCCCCGTCTCAAGGACAGAATCACCCAAGCCCCCGCCAATCCGCGCTCCGACACCTCAGCACCCGTACACTGTATCTTTGCCTTTCGGTATCAAGTCGATTCTGAAGAACTCACCCCTGCCACCCAAGCAAAGCTCCATCAGCGCCAGCCCAAGAGACCCCAAGCGAAAAATCTTCTTCCCGCAACCGAAGCGAGTCGTCTTCAAGCGGAACCTAGAAGACTTGATCGAGACCACGCACTACGTCGCTCGCCATTCTGATCTAGCCTCGAGCACATCCGAAGAAAGCTCTGGCGAAGAAGAAGAAGGAGATCAGGCTGACGCGTCCTCGCTTAGCCTAGGACCCGAGATAGGGGCAAGTGGATCTCAGGCATCTCCCCCACCATCGCGCAAACGCAAGAGCAGACGCGACATCGGCACCCAGATCGAAACGAACGTTGAGCAGGAGGAGCAGAGGAGCCACGACGGAGGCGCTCGCACTTCAGCAGCGACGCCGTCCAAGGACCGCAAGCGACGCAAATGGCCATGCGATCTCGCTTCCCAGGTGGCAGATGAAAGCGGTGTCCAGAACGACGCCCAGACCAACGACGATCGGGATGGGAACGACGCGACTATCGAGGGCAACACATGCCCACAGCTTCCTTCGGAGACAACTGCAGAGTCAGACCAGCCTTGCGCGACATCCTCGCCAGACAGTCACGCAGCTCCCAAGGCCGACAGCGACGTCCTTGCGGAGTTCGATGATGCACTCGAGAGGGCCAGATCTGCAGCAGGTCCTGCACTTGAGCCCAGCTGACACGCCACATACAAACAAATGGTGACCTGACTAGCTTCCGGCCTGACGCTGGTATCTAGCGGTCACAGAGCCGCCCGCGCCTGGAAGCATCCGGCCCCTTGCAAGTTACCAGACGGCGCATAAAACCACGTCGGAGATGAGTTGGAGACACGGCTGCCGTGGATCCAGACCCAAGTATCCAACTCACAAGGCAAATCTGGCTTTGAAGGTTGCTACCTACCTACCTAAGCGTTTCTTGGCGGAAATCCCTGCGTACGCGTCCGTGACGCCCGTGCACGCTAGTTGGCCACGAACACGCTGCGTTCGTCGACGGACCACGACGAGTGGTGCTACGCTTGGCAGTAAATCACGAGAGGTGCTATAGGCACTTCACCGTCGCTGGTGCTGAGCAGAAAGTAAAATCACTGCGGCGACGGCGAGTACTTCACAGTCGAGTACAGTGCATCCAATCGACTAAAGCAGTGCTGTTGGTGTCAAAAGCTTCTAGTTTCTTTGTCCGGTGGTATCTGCGGGCTAGAAGAAAAACCAGACCAGGTCTGCGCGAACAAAGCAAATTACTTTCCATCTTTACTCCTTCCTTCTCTCAAACAAACGCCGCCTCCTCAATCTTTTCTCACCTCCATTCATACACTCTGTGTGCAAATGATGATGCGGCTGCACCGATGACTCAGAATGTCCAGGCTCAAACCATCTCAAGCCGACTCGTTCGCCTTGCCGCCACTCTTGAAGAAAGTCTTCAGGTCATTGATCTGCTCGTCTGTCACGCCCAACCACCGGAGACTCGCACTTCCGAACGCGATAGGATGGCCACCTTTATCGGCGCTGCTGGACAAGATGACGCTCGCGAGGACCATGCACCTTGGAGGTACGTGATCAACCTGGATAGCGTTCGGCACGCCCTCGGGCTGGTACATGGTGATGTTGCCTCCGTCGGCGATCTGTGCTTTGACATCGACCACGCAATCGTCGTAGTTGAATTGGGGGACACCTGGGGGTGCTATTGGCCATCCAGTAGCATTGGTCGCGATCGTTCTCTTGGTGAGATCCATTCTTTTTTGCATCAGTCGAGAAAGATATGTCGAAGAGGATGATGTTTCCTCAGCCTGTATAGATCTTTTGGATTTTGTCGCGGAATTGTGGAAGGTGAAGACGTTCAATGCGGGATCGAGGCTCGACAATGCCGCCGCCTGAGCTGACGTGAGGCTCGCTAGGCCGGCCCGCGCTTTTGCCTCATTGCTGGTCCAAGCTTTGCTCACTGATTCTTTAGATGCCGAGATCACACTGGACCGTGAAGCCACGCTTGCGCTCGACACACTCGCCACCGACGCGGCCGACTTGACACTCTTCTGGCTCGCTTTTAGTTTTTTGTCCCTGACAGCGGTGTCTCCGGCCGTCCCGGCCACCACACCGGCTGCGACTGTGCCTGAGCCAGCGGCCGACCATGCCATCATAGGGCCACACATTTCGATCAGGCACCCGACAAGCTCGAAGAACGGGATCCACATGCCGGCAGAGACGATAGAGGGGAACAGAGCAAGGAGAAGTGTTGGAAAGAGATAGCTTTGAACCTTCATGTTGGTGAACAAGCTCAGACCTCAGCGGTCTGGTTCTTGGGTTGATGATGGGAGAGGGTACGGGATTGCCACCGGACTGCTAGGTTGATGTTAAGAGAGTTTTGCAGATAAGCCCCCGAGCTCCATATATGTGTGTTCCCATACCGACATCTGTGACTTCATGTTTTCGTCAGACAATGGGGTATTCAGATACATGTCCGTCAGTTGCCACGACAAAGGGGGGTATTCAGATACATGTCCGTCAGTCGTCACGACAAAGGTGCTTGACCGACTTGGTCCAACATCAAACTGGCAGGCACGGCGACAGTGATGGCAAGCGCTATGACTAGTCAACAGCTGCGTTAGGGGTCTCCGCTGAGCTTTCTTGGCGGAACAGTGACAAGAGCCATTCGGGAGTCGGGACAAAAGGCAACAGGTCACACAAAGGCGCATGCACAGCGTGAAGTAACGCAACATGGAGGTAGTAGAGTAGGCACACTTCACATCAACCGTGTATGTGTCATAGTTGAACAGCAAGACGCCAAAGCTCGTCCTTCGTCGTGTTCGTCAATCGGAGTTGCCGACACTGAACACTGCTTCGGCAACTGTCCCAGTAATACAGCAAAAGGAAAACGCGGTAGCCTTTATGTCCTCCAGCCTTGTTTATGGCTGGAAGCCAAGTGGTAGATGTGGTATGCTTGTCGGCACAATAATCCAATCCCAAGGTGTCCGCTTGAGGCTGGCGGAGTCCCAGTGCTATGCTGGCAAGGCAGGTAGTATGCTTCTTTACATGTGTACGAAGCCCGATAGTCGCATGGTGATGCTGGACGAGCAACTCGATAGGCGGGCAACCACCCGCACTTGTTGCGACCTGTCTTGACATTTTCCAAAGTAAACTTATTGTGCCATCCAGGTGTATCAGTTGGTTGTCTGTTATGTCAATCGCGGTTAGTAGCCGCGTCAATTGTGAGCGTTGTTCTCGTCTCAGCTATGTACGTAGAGAAGAGTGATTCTCCTGAGCACGTTATCAGATATGATCTCTCACGGAGATATGAGGGCGCACGCAGGACGTGAAGCATTCCCCGCCCGTGATAAGGGCGTCGACATGCCTTTTCTAACATGTGGAGAGCCTCGAAATGGTGTACTTGTCCGCATCAGCGGGTGTTGGAGCTGATCTCAATCTGTCGTCTCACGGTTCTCCCAGTAGTTCCAGGTAGGAACCTCGGAAGGACTCCAATGGACATCGTTGGTCTCGGTGCTAGCACTATATCGACCTTGCTGTCTCTTTCTCTTGACATATTTCCTTGCTCTTGACTCAATGTTGTCCCAGTCATCGGGGCCGAAGTAGGTCTTCAGAGGCTTCTGCGAATCGCTCGATATCGTCCTCCACGCGGTCCTGACCCACGCCAAGCATGACGAAATAGACGACAGCTCGACGTTCGAACTTGCCGTCGAAAGGGTGGAATCTTTCCTAGTCTTGACTTCGGCGGCGAGTGCTCGAAGCAGCGCTTGTAGTCTTTGCTCGTCAAAAACCTTGGCGACAGCGATGCGTGCAAGGAGGTTTCGGGCCTGATGAGGGCTCTGGGCGAGGTCGGTCTCTTCGTAAAAGTAGGGCGTGTTGGCAAAATCCGAGGCGCTGTGCACAATGTGGTATGCTGTGCCGGCTTCGGTGCGAAGAGGTGACTTGGGACCGATGACAATGGCCCAATGACAGGAATCGCACGATATCTGCGAACCGTATGCTCCTCCACCAGCAGAGCCTCCTTTCGAGAACAGCGCCACGTATAGTCGAAGCTTGTCTTTCTGGTGCGCGAAGGTCCTCGTTATCGACAGAGATTTGGAAGATTTGGTAGATAGCTGCGAGGTCGAGGAGACGCTGCGAAACAACCCCGGACGCTGCTGCGGTGTCGACAGTAGACCCGACATGCTCTGCTACTCCACGGTGAAGTCAAGAAGTGTACGATCAGAAGCACCAGGTGTGGCCGATGGGAGAAGCGTCAGTCGATGTCTCATACATAGTATGGCACGAGCAGGAAATTCAACAAGTTACAGTAGTCCAGGGTCGTCCAGGGTCTGGAGCGCATCCTTGTAATTTGTAGCTCAGCCGAAAGTCAATCGCGACTGGGCAAAAGTCCTCGGTTGACCTGCTCCAAGGCAGCTGCGCCTCGAGCGGTAACCAATTGAAATGGCATCGTGTCCTTTTGACACGTACTGCAGCATGTTCAGTTGACCATTGCCCCGCAACCAAAATTGACAGACTCCAAATGCATGGGAATGATGCAGGCCCTTGAGGAAACTGCCGAAACTGTATTCGAAGACCCTGACTGGTGACCCTAAATAACGCCAGTGACGTGGCAAAGAAGCGGGGTAGCAACCGCAGAGTTCAGTTAGTCAGCCAGCCGGTGGTAATAAGAAGCCGACCACGAATAAGGAACCAGGTGCAAGCAGACCTCTAGATACGACGCTTAGGCTGACTCCATTCGAGCCCAAACGTGCAGGTGTTTGCAGCAACTTTCGTGATCAAGTTTTTGGTAGTGGCCTGTCAGTACCTTCAGTACCTTTGCCGACTACTGCCTACTTTCAATCAACACGCCGCGCCTAAAAGTAACTCAGGTTGGCATAATAATTCCACCACCGCCAACAGCAGCACTCATTGGCTCAAGGCTCGAAAACGTGGCGAACATCTCAGGCGTAAAGTTTATCACGTCCGGATCGAAAGCTGCAGGAGCTTGAGGAAGGTGAGAATAAGATGAGTCGCGCGGTCTCTCGCCTGCAGGACTGTACCGTGTCACTTGCGCTCTTGTTTGCTCCATCATTGATGAAGGATCGATACCAGCATCAATGAGCGCTCTGATGATGAGCTGAAGTGCTTCGCCAATCACAGGGCTTGACTCCTTGACTCGATCTAGTGCTTGGACGCAAAAACGCATCGACTCGAGCGTGTAGTCCTCCCTGCTTGAAGAGGCTTGGACCTGAAGGAGGAATATCGAGGCGGCCGTGTAGATGCTGTATGCTAGAGAGAGCACAACTCGGCTGTAGCCAAATGTGCGGCAGAAGACGTCGGAGATGGCGATGATTGCAGAAGCCGAACCAAGGCATTCCTTGAAGTGCGCCGGGTCCGGCATGTCTCGCTCGTTCAACGGGTCCGGTCGCTTGAATAGCATAGGTCGATAGAGCAATATCTTGAATGTGTGAAACAGGCAATTAAGTGTCACGATGTGACTAGGAGGACAGTATTCGGGCAGTGCTTGTGCATCTATCCTCAGAAAGGACGGCAGATCCTGCCACCACTGTCGCATAGCAAATCCTTCGCGAATCAGGCAGTCATCGACCTCTTGGTCAGTCTTGGATCGCAAAGGATCATAGATATGTATCAGGATCTCATTGAAGATCGCCGACAGCCGGCACATCTGCGTGAAGCACGACACGGAATGTGCCTGCGTGGCTGGATACTCCTGTCCTTCAGGGTATCTCAGCCCATGTGGGAGCCAAAGCTCATCTTCTGCAGAATCGTCCATAATAATCTGAGGTGGCGATACGGGAGTGTGAGATAGTGAAGGCGATCGGCCAAGATATAGACTGATGACTTTGTCCCAGAAGTAACATGACCAGAACAATCTTCGGCGGATCTCGACATCTTCGTCGGATAGCTGTAAACTCCCACTCGCGTACCGCTGTACGTCGATCGTGATGCCCATCTCATCGAGTAGGCTGAAAGCCATTCTGCAATACAATATTGCCGATGTTTTGTTCCCTGCGCTGCACTCCTGTGCACTCAACAAAAGCAAGGTCTGAATGGTAGGTATGCCGCAGTTGCCTGTGCTGATCTCTTCGAACAACAGGGTACGAGCATGTCTTTTGAAGAGCTCACCCCCGTCATAAGGTTCTAACAAGTGACGAATTTCTGGCTCTCGTCTGCACCATCGCACAGAGTGTCCCAGCATGGCATTAAGCAGTGTATGGGAGTAGTACTGGCCCATCCGTTGCATGTCCCTCGTGAAGGCAGGTCGGTAGACGAAATTGAACAGTGGCTGGATCCAACACCAGTGATTGTTTAGCAGATATTGAAACGGCTCCGGTGTCTCGGCCAAAACTTCAAGCGCTCTCTGCTCCCATGCATTCTGTACGAGCTGCTCTTTGCCCGAGTTCACCTCGCCAATAGGTACAATCGCACTCGCTTCCTCTGGACGCGATGGAAGCTGAAAGAGACTGGTTGACCCATGGTACGTGATAGCACCTTTCGCATCGAACCCAAATCCTCGAAATGCTGCTCCAAAGCCGTGGTTGGCTCCGTCTGCTGGGCTTGAAAGAGGCGATGCTGTCGACGCGACTGGCGACAGAGCGGACGACGGTTGCGTAGTTTGCTGAGCTTTTCGCAAGGCTGCTTCTAGCTCCTCGACCTTTTTCTCAAGCTTACTGGTGTACGAGAGTGTCGGCGAGAGTTTGTAGATGCATTCATCTCCTCGACCTGTACAACGACCACATTTTGGTCGCTCACCTCCACATTTTACCTGCCAACATAATTAGCCGTTTGGCGCTTGACATGTCTCGAGGTGCTCAAGCCTAAAAAGTTGGCCATCTCTTCGCAAGCATCGAAATCGAGCTACCGAAGCGCGAGACTTACCTTTCTTTGCCGGCACGGTTCGCACGAAAAAGCGCTTTTCTTCTTCGTCTTGACTTCAGAGGGAGAGGGCGCAGGCGCCATGTGCGACGAAAAGCTTCCTGCTTGGTCCGTTTTCAAGGGCACTGCTTTCGTTGGCCAACGTCGATCTTGAACGGATGTTCTCCGAGGCAAACTATGCGGCGCGTGTTGTTGTTTGAGATCGATTGGGGAGCCCTGAGAGCCCCAAAATTCAGCCAAGCACTGTGCACTCAATCAGTCGCAAGAATCATGGCCCTCTCTTAGGCATAAATCACTGTCCGAATCAGAGTCGTGATCACATTACGTTAACAAAATTGGGCTGAGTGAAACTCTGCTGTAAAGTTCCGCGCCCATGGGCACCTTCTCCATCTTTCGTTAGGCGCTAGAGGATCTCCGAGTCCAGGCCATTCACAGCCTAGCCATGTCTACATCAACACAACGATACCGCGGCGCGGTTGATGCCACTTCGAACCAGATGTGTATTACAAGATCATTACTTCGTGTTGTACTACAAGACGATGCTGTGCTTACTAAGCTCAACGAGTACCGCCTAACTTCACCGTCAGATGACACCAGGACCAAAAGATGTATCCTTAAAACGCCCCAAGCTTCCGCGACTCAACCATCGTCGTCATCGTTCAGCGGTCCTCTCATTATCTTCTTCAGCCTCGAAAAACGCTTTCTTGTCGACTTTATCGACTTCGTCGGCTTCGTAGACCTGACACTGGGTGCACTCTGCTTCTTCACCAGCGCTTCGAAGTTTTCTTCATCGATCATATCTGCCTTCTGACTCAAAGGTGAGGCGCCCACGCCCGTGCTTCTAGGCGTCTGACGTTTGTCACCGTGTATAGGACATTTAACCGGGTCCTGCTGTAGGAACGGAAGGGCGTATGAGGGAGGCACGCTTTTTATAGATGCAGCTTTCTCGGGATCCTGCCGTTCAGCTTGCGCCTGGTTGGATTCGGGGAAACATGTAGTGTTTGGTGGCGCACTTTGTAGTTTCAAGCCATTGTTGCTTTCTGGTGACAGAAGGGTTGTCATGGGAGGCTTCGCACATGTCACTTTAGTCAAGTCTTGAAGTGATGTCTCATTTATATCTATCGGACCGCTCGCGATGACTAGCCGACTACCGTTCCAAGGTCGCAAGAAGGATCTAGGACGTTCGGTGGGATTTGCAAATAATCTCTCCGCTGGAAAGGCGAGATCAAGGTCTGGCAAATTTGATCGTGCTAGTGTCATAAAGGACATTTGGTCTGCGTACTTCGATGGCTCCATCGCTGATTGTGACCGAATACTATCATCTGAGAGCACCCTTGTGGACCCTGCCGAATGTTGTGTTGAGGGCGGTGTTTCTGTCAACGGAGTACATGATGCAGTATAAAAGCCTGAATCTCTCCATGAGGATGCGAGAGAAGACTGTCTCGAGAGCTCCGGTAAGCCGAAAACTGCCCTTGGATCCGGATCATCGGACTGATAAGTAGGTCTGACTGAGAGTGGACGAGTGAAGTTTGCAGTGGACGGTGATTTTCGGACATTATAATCGATATGGAAGTTGTCGAAGTCCAAAGCCGTATCAACTATGAATGCCCCGTGTGTGCTTCGCCGTTTGCTGGACGGTTTCATGGCCATCTGTGTAGAAACATGCTTCATATGCGTGGACTTCATGTCCAAGTTTGTCATGGAGCAGACGCGCTGAAAGAAAAGCTCGTGGCTGTGCACGGCCTGTGTATTAGTCCAGCCCTTGCATGGAAGGTGAAATGAACGAGCAAGGTAAAGTACACTCTGAGGAACGCGTGCGAGAATGGATGATGATGGCTTAATCACTGATGCAGCACGGGGCTTCGTCAAATTGGCTTTGTCTTTACCTTCAAGTCTGCAATGGTCAGCAATCAGTGACAGCAAGGCCGATCGAACTGCACGTTAGCGCCGTGATAGCATCGAGCAGGGGCTCAAAGGTCTCTAGATAGAGACAAACTCGAGATGATCATGCTGTTCAGGAGATGACAAGACAAAGACACGATGTTGACAACTGGGCTCGTACGGGCCGTTCTCTTGATCAATTTCGGCCTTGCCAATCAAGCTGCCAATCAAACTCAGGCATAGTAGCCACCAAGACCCAATCCAGCGATCGCTTCAGGATGTCTTCTTCGTACGGGGTCTGCGAGCAAGAAGAAGGAAGCGTCCACCCGGGAGATTAAACAGCCTCTCATTCGTTCTCTCCCTCACTATGATCTCGAGGTTAATTTACACGCTCCCAATTTAGGCTTTAGATGAAAGTCAGCCCGCACGCGAATATCCCGCGGTGCACGTGAGCAACCCACATCTACAAGTATCATGGACAGAGAGACCTCAGCGCCTAAACTACATAACCACTGGAAAGTTTGCTCATAAGTGAATACTGAGTCTATTCATAGGTAATTGGCATTAACAATGTTAAAAGCTGTGACTATTCTCGTGCCTAGACACTCCTCCGCTGTGCGCTAGCGACGTCGCTAATTGATCCCGCTGCTTCGCACACCTGATACGCAGCCGTCGCACCACTTTTTCAAGTGAATAGTGCTGACGATTCGTAGGCTCTTCTTGAGATTCGTTTAGCTGTTCTCTTTGCACACCAGCATTAGGCATGCTCGGCAGTCCTTGCTGTACCCTTCTCCGTCGCTTCGTCATCACGGCTAACGCTGTAGTCTCGCAGGCTATCTCCATGGGCCTCAGCCACATCCGAGTCGTGCTGGACATCCAGATTTCTCCCCAACTTCTCAGGCCCAATCAGAGTCAGTATGATGACATACGCATATACACAGCCCATGAAGATACAAATCACTTTACCGTACTTGTATCTCTCGACTGTGTGGCCGTCACTTTGGATCGGAGGCAACGGGAAGCGTTCGCCAATCGTGGCTTCGATGGTAGAAGAGGCTGACGATATCAGGTTACCCAGTTGATAAGAGGTACCAACCACGAATGTTCGAAGTGATCCAGGCGACAACTCCATCAAGTGAATGGGAATGACACCCCACGCGCCTTGGACACACATTTGCTCGAAGAAAGCAGCAGCTATGACGGCTTCAGAGCTGGTGAAAGTGTATGGGTACAGTAGTGCTCCGCCGATGATGCAAGCGACGATGATGCAGAATCTTCGACCAAGACTCTGAGACGAGTAACCGATGATTGTTCCACCTGTCATCGCCCCTACGTTGGCGATGACCTGGGTAACGGTGACTTGATTGGCGTTGAATTCGTATTCTGTAGATGGTGTTAGCTGAGTAAACAAGGCGGGCTCGACTGAGACATACGGTTCTTGAGCATAGTAGGATACAAATCCTGCGAACCGTGCGACATAAAGTTGAAACCAGCCATCAACAACACCATGTAGATCAACAGCATCCAGTGTTTCTTCATAGCAACTTTTCCCTCGGTGAAGAAAGAACCTGCGAGACTTCCTTCCTGCTCTCGCAGAGCTTTCCGTTCGCGGAAAGCCTTCGTCTCAGGCAAGCACAGTCGGAAAGCGATGATCAAGATTGGGGGACAGGCTCCGAACCACATCAGAGGACGCCAGCCGTGGGGAGTGGTGTTTACCAATCCTCGGGCGAAGGCTGTCGCAAGCAGATAACCAAAGGCATAGCCTTGTTGCAGCATGCCGGATATGATTCCTCGCGCCTCGGCTGGACAATCCTCGAGGGCAGTCGCTGCTGCGTTGCCGTATAGACCACCCATGGCAATACCATATATCGCCCGAATGCCGAGGAAAGAGTTGAAGTCAGAAACGAAACCGGTGCCAAGTTCAAGGACGATGAACAGGATGTTATTGACGACGAATGGCCTGCGATTCCCATTTAGCACTGGTTTGACTGGGACATGTAGGGAAGAGCAAGTGGGTATGCTTACCATTTCCTGCCATATTTATCGGCTGCCAGACCGAACGTGATCGCCCCAACGGATCGAAGCATGAGAACCAAGGTGATACCCCATGTGATGTCGGCGTTGGTCACTCCGAAAGTCTCTGCCAGATCACCTACGATGAGTGAGACGGTGAAGAAATCGAAAGCGTCCCATCTGAGATTGTGTTAACGTTGGAAGCAGTGTTGGAAGCCGGACTACCTACGTCCACGCAAAGAACGCGACCAGAAAGAAGAGCCATTGCTGAGTGTTGAGCAATGCTAGAGTCTTGAACGGATTCGGAATTGGTCGTAGCGGCGGCTTCAGAGATGGGATGCGTGTAGCAATGTAGCGTCCTAGAGACATGTGCTCATCGGAATATCCAGAGCTCGGCGACTGCTCACGCATCGTGTCTTTGACCATGTTGGGCAGGTATAAGGTTGGATTGGCTTGGAGTAATATTCTGAAAGAGACAGATCGACGTGCGAGGGCAGCGTGCGTTCTTATATCTTCCGCGTGGGTCAGCTTGTCATACCTACTGCACAATGCGGCAACTGAATGGTCGATTAGCCGGGCCAGGTTCGATTCATGTTCTAGCAGGAACGCTAAGCGGGATCGTTAGAGGGAAGACCTCCCGTTGAATCCAGCCCCTGTCAGTTGGAGGAGACAGCACGCACCTTCGCGGGGTATGCAACCGCCTGGCGGAGACAACGAATCAAAGACGGGCAAGTGCAGGAGATCAGCAGCCACTACATTGTTCTCCCCAGAGACAAGCGTCATCAGTCGCAGGCATAATCAGAAATTCGGAAAGTCAATGATAGGCGGAACATGCAGAACGAATGTTAGTAGCGTCTTTGATCGCTAAGATATCTTGCATACGGTAATTGAAGTTGAGAGACTAGAGACTTCGCCTGCCCAAGCGACTGACGCAAGACCTTTCGAAGTGTCGAGCAGCGCTAGCAGAACCGCGAAACTACGAACCATAATGCACTGTGTAGCCATGTGTACCACGTTGCTCTGAGTACCAGATTGTTGCAAACCAGAGGGACTGAAGGAAATACCGGGTGTTGCGGGTCTTGCTTTTTTGCAAAAGCTTTGAGGTCACTGACGAAAACAAGACCCCATAAGCACTCTGTTCGAAAGCTTACAGGGGCTGGGCATCTTGGCAGTGCTGGTCAAGACCAGACAAGCCTGACAAGATGTGCTTAGATCTGCGCCTATGTGGGGTTAGTCCTTGGCGTACCCGGCAGGCCCCCGTTAGCGCACGCCAACCCTCAACAATCGCGACTCTGAGTGGTCCGCGATTGATGGACTGGTCGCTAGAATTTGCTAAAGCAGTGACATCCGTCAGTGACGCCAGGAGGCTACTCGATGGCGATCTCGATACTCCGCCACCACTTATCGTGGTAGGGGTGTTCTAGCCGCATTCCCGGAATATAGCGGGTGTTGTTATCGTTCTTTCTAGCGTCGGTATACGAGTGTTCGAGAACGTTATTATGGGTCGGGAGAGATAGGCAACCTCTTCTCAACTGCCGATTTGTGTTCGTCCTCACGAACAGGCGGCCGAAAATCGGTGCTCGCAGCAGCTACTGTTTCGTGTCATCTCGCCAGATGAGCTGACCACCAACCCAAGTCTGTTTGACATAGCCAGACGGGTCAAACACCACAAAGTCTGCTCTCCTGCCTGCCACCAGTCTCCCTCTGCTTTCGTCTTTCAGCAGCTCAGCAATGTTCGTACTTGCACACATTACTGCCTGTGCCATCGTGACGCCCGCGGCACTCACCATGTTTCTGATTCCCTCAGGCAACGTGATGCAGCTGCCAATCAGGGTCTCCTGTTCACCTTGACGGCCATCTACCACATTTGTCGCACGATTCCCGAGCTTTCGCTGCGGGTATGTGATCTGTCCATTCGCAGGGTAGATACCGTCTGGCAGTCCTGCAAGCTCGATGCTATCGGTGATGAGTATGCACCTTGACGGGCTCGCCTGGTAACACATCCGGAGCACCGCTGGGTGGAGATGTACCAGATCTGGTATCAAAGTAAAATATGGTGAAGTAACGCTAGGAGGTGTGGAGATCAAGCCTGAAAGACCTGGGTCTCGATGGTGCAAGGGGACCATGGCATTGAAGACATGCGTAATGCTCCTTGCTCCTAGCTGAACAGCTTGCTCACCAATTTCGTACGTTGCGGTTGAGTGGCCAACGGAGATCACGATGTGAGGGTAGAGTTGTCTGATCTCCTGGATCATGCTCAAGGCACCGTCGAGCTCAGGCGCGATTGTTATGTACTTGATCGCCTCTTTGAGGTTATCGTCACCATAAAGTTCACGAAAATTATGTATTGATGGGGTTTTGAAGTAGGCATCGTTGTGCGCTCCCTTCTTCATCGGATTGAGATAGGGACCTTCGACATGTGCACCGAGAAGTGGTGACCCACCAAACTCCTTGAATGACCTAGCTTTGAGCAGTGGTAGAATCTAGCAGTGGAAGTATTCAGTATGGTTATGGCCAGTGCTTTCGCAGCAGCCTCGACTAGGGTCTAGACCCGCAACACATACCTCTGTCCACTTTCGCTCTTCGACCGTCGGAAGCGTCGCGAACCATGCGGTCACGCCGTGCTTTGCCATTTCCTTTGCGACGCGTCGCAACTGCGCATCGTGATTGTCTCGTGTCAATGTGGTAAAGTGCACACCATAGAGGCCGTTCGTCTGCAATTCGAGAAGACCTGGAGCCACAATATCATCTTCAGCAAGGTTGAATGTTTCGTAGCCTTCGTCGACTTGTTCATCAGACTGATCAGCGTTGTCTCCTCTAGCACTGTCCCCTGGACTCGAAAACGTGATCAAGCCGCTGTTGGCCGAAAATCCAATGACTTGCTTAGCTAGTAAACCATCATGGCATGTCTGAACAGTCCTGATGATTGCTTCGTCGCCAACCTGGCTCATTCTGTGTGGTTGTGGTAAGTGATATTGCATCGTACCAAGAAGGTACAAAAGAGGTTATCTCGTGCGACACCCAATGTTTGCTGCTTTTAGAACGGGATCGCTGAAGATCATTTCTGACCGTCATACAAGGAAAGCGAAGAAACCTCAGGTACTGCAACATGCATGACGTCTTTTGACAGGGCAGTATACTGAAGCAAGCAAATCCGTTGGACGTTACAATCGCCAACAAGATAAATTCACATTATTTGCACCAATTTTGGTGGCCGGCGCGTGAATGAAGGAATTAGACTAATACCAATGCTACTACGCTCTGCTTGCTCGTGATATCCTGAAACCCCGATAGCGCTTCTATGATTGCACGTATATGTATATGCTTTCCTTTGAATCTTGTCATCGAGCCCGCCCGTTCAGTTCACGGTCCATTGTAGAACCTTGCGCACTCCTGAATCTCTGGATCGTTGTTCGCAAAGTCCCAGACTATGATATTGGTGCCTTGGCTGCAACATACAATACGGCGAGCGTCAAATTGGAGCTTGAAGACGCGTGAGACGCCTTGGTTTTGGTTCTGACTTTGATTTTGGTTCTGGTTGTTGTTGGGCGCAGGAGGTCCGCCAGCTTGACTCTGCGGAGCCGCTTGCTGCGTCTGTACTTGTGGCGTGCCTTGCTGCGGCGACGGTGTGCTCCTGTTCATGTTCTGCATATGCGCCTGGAGGCGTTGTTGAAACTGCTGCTGAGCAGCCTGACTCAGCGGAACACCTACGGAAATGTTAGCGTTGACACTTGCATGTCCATTGCCGTTGGCCAGTGCACTTTGAATAGCACTATTCGTGACAGCCTGTGCGTGAGCTGTGATCTGGTTCATGGCACTTTCTATTGCTGGACGATTGAGCGTACCGTTGCTGGAGCCGGCTGCTGCGCCGAGGTTCCGACTAATACCCATGATGTTCTGTACACTTGCTTGTAGACTGGCCATAGAGGTAGTCGTTATTGCCTGGGCGATTTGTGATGCCGACATTGCATTGGCACTGCCGAGGGAAACGGCATTAGTGATTGCTGCTTGGTTTGTTTGGTTGTTTTGACCCTGGACACCGAGGGCCTGTTGGATAGCCGGATCATCGTGCCGTATACGACGGCCTTGTGAGAGGCGTGCGGCTCGCTCCGCGGCTGTAGGAACTTCGTTGTTGTTCTGTGGACTCCTCTCTTGTTTGAGAGTTTGGCCTGCGACCCAATGACCATGGGAGTCCTTTTTCCAGATGATAATCGATTCGTCATATGAGCCTGATACAATGCGTGCCCATTTGCTACCACCCCCACCGGGTGGCAGTTTGGATCCGAGAGTGACTCGCGAAGAACCGAGTTCACCAGCGCGAAGTCGTCGGGTATAGAGACGATTCTCGACGATCCTCCCGCTATCGACGTCTTCTCTGTATTTTTGTTCGGCAGCTCTAGCAGCGGCTAGTTCTTCCTTTTCACTTCCCGCGACGTCGCCGAAACCAGCTTGCACGGTGCGCACAAGGTTAGTGTGGCCCAGCAAAACGGCGACTTCGGTGGCGGTAATCGGATCATAAATTCGTACGGTGTTATCGCTACTCCCACTCACAATCCTCCTGCCATCATACTGCACGCAGGCAATGCCCTTCTGGTGACCAGAAATGACTTTGTCAACCATGCCGGTATCGATGTTCCATACTCTGATCAGCCGATCTCCGCTTGCTGAGACGATTTTGTTCTCATGTATCTGAATCGCATTAACGGCAGCACTGTGGCCCTCGAATGTCATCAGGTGCGTAAAAGGCTTGAGAGCTCGGTAGGTACCATTGGCTATCCTTGTTTCGATGGCGGATATCTCTACGCCCGTCAGGTCGACGATGTAGCTTGGGACTTTGCAATTTGCGCCATTCTTAGCGCGAGGATAGTCGGGGTCTGTGGGTAAAAGCTGCTTTCGGTTCCAGACCTTGATCTTTTTGTCTTTTGAACATGTCACAAGATAGCGATGGTCGAAGCGGAGGTTTAGGACAGACTCTTCATGGGCACACTGGATGGTCTGCAGGCGTTGACCGGTGGAAAACTTCCATATGATGATGCTGGAGTCGCTACTTCCAGAGATTATGACATCCTCCTGCTCGCTTGGATCAAACTGCAAGCACAAAACCGATTGTAAATGACCCAACAGAGGTCTCCCTCTGAGTCTGCGTGTTTCCAGATCCCATATGCGAACGCTTTTGTCCCTGCTTCCACTGACCAGCCACTTGCCATAGAACTGTATGGTGTAGACGCATTCGCTGTGTGCTTCTGACTCGAAGTTGGGATGGGGTAGCTGGAAGTTCGTGTATGCCCCGTGGAGCCAGTTCTGTTCCAACTTGTGTCGCTGTTTGTAGAGATATGGCCAGTTGAGCTTTTTCTCCCCAGTCTCAGCATCGACTAAGAGCAGGTTCGAGTCGTAGGAATGCGTAATACCAGGATCTGGGCCCATGTCCATCTGCTCGTCTCCATCATCGTGACTTTGTCGTTTGTTCGGCCTCTGAGGAGACTGGACCGATACGTCGACCATAACTTCGTCCCGAACGTCATTGACGGCATCTTCATCTGCCTCGACATGACCGTGTTGTGGAGCCCAGTTGATAGCCTCAGCGCTAGAGCTGGCAGTGGCAGTGGCATTGGCACGTCTGGGGTAGGATTGCGGCCAGTCGGACGCCGCTCTGCGCTTGAACAGCGGCTGTCCCTTATGGGCAACGGAGGACTTTAGCTCGTCCCTTGCCGCTTTAAACTCGCTTCTGACGAGATTCGTGTGTGCCGCCTCAAAGGCTCTAACCTCTCCCAAGTCGATACCCCAGCCTTCGGACTTGTATAGCTGCTGCCACAGTCTGGGGTCGAGGATTCGGTCACGCCAGGTAGCGGAGGAAAGGGAGGCGGTAAGCAAGGTTGAAGCATCGAGGTAGGAGAAGATCAGAGAGGTGATCTCGGGAGGGAGTTTCTCGATAGGGTCCATGTGCAGTAGAGGGTTCAGGCGGTCCACCACAGCAGCAATATCGGTCGACCGCAACGTCCTCAGTATCTCGAAAGCAATCTCGGCCTTTGCTCTTTCCGACTGCGTGTTGAGCCATGCCACGAAGCTGTTCTGCACTTGGTCTCCGTTCTGCGAGTCTTCTGCAAAACCTTCGTCCAATTTGAATGGACCCTCCATGTTCGAGTTGGCCGTCATTTATTTGGCACCCTTGTGGGCCGGCCCCTGCGCAATAGATGGCAGCCTGGGCTTCTCTGGTCGTCGACGACAGATTCAGTAGATACGCACTGGTTCGTTGAATTGGCTATTAAATTTGAAGGTATAATTAGATGCACAAACCGACAGAGGACGTAGACGTCCGCATTTCACCAAGTGAGCATCACTATGCGGTAGCGGGCGATCGTCGGAGTGCAACGCATAGCTCAAGGCAAGTGCAAGGCAAATGTCTTCATAGGTACCTAGGTAGCCAACTTTTGTCCAACTCTCCGTACGACCTACCTACACCTCCCCACTCACGCGCAGGCACGAATAAGAAGTGCATGCAGCGTCATCTGCTGCAGGGGTCTAGTCATGCTGCGATGATTTGGGGGCTCCAGTCGCGTGCGACAAGCCTGGCTTCTAGGCTACGGCCGAGCACGACATTCGGCCTTACTAGCTTGGGGCAACCGGGTCGCCCGATGCCCTCCAGCCACATCTAGCCATGTGCTCTCGAACCAGCCTTAGGCTGGACGTCAAGGTAAAGATACACTTTAAAACACCACTTAGCTATCTAGTCGTCGAGCAAGAAACCTACAAGTAAGAACACGAGGGTAACGAGTTCATACATGCGCAACAAACGCTCATGCCCAACCGTAATCAAGAATCTGCAACGGGACTGGTATGTGGGGTGACGTGGTTCAACCCTTGAAGTTGAAGGCTGTGTTCTTGTTAAGCTTGCTGGGTAGGGTTATAGATGTGTGTGAATGACAACCTACAGACCAAAAGTAGTGGGAGCTACAAGTGCTTTTTGAGCATAACTAGATGGCTGACACCTTAACAGCTGCTTATCTTTGCTTCTTGGTCTCGTCCTCGCCGTCCGTGATGTCCCAACTGCTCTCCGTCGCCTCTGCTTCGCTTTCCCTCCTCCGTCCTCGCTCCTTCATTGCGCCGCGTATCCTCTTACTGACCTCGTCATAGCTCTCTTTCGACTCCAGTGTGCTTAATCCACCCATTGTGTCTCCCCGTCCCCTCAATGCCCCCCCTGCAGAACTACTGCGACTTCGAGACTTAGGAGTATGAGGTCTTGATGCGAAGAAGCCGAAAGCTCCAATATTGCCGAAAGTCTCGTTGCTGGGGAGGAGTCCAAACGACTTGCCTGTTGGTGTCGACGGTTCTTTCTCGAAGATGGGCGATGTTGGTGTCGTTGGTTCCGTCGCTTCGTCAATCCGGACGTTATCCGGCAACTCCTTGTATCGCGATTGGTACGCGCCTTCCTTGTACTGGTCTGCTACGATGCGATTGGCATCGAAGTCTGGATACACCTCTGGTCCAAGCTCATTGATGAGATCCGTCACTTTCTTGGCCAGTGCTTCCCGTCTATGTCGCAGCTCTGTCAAGGCTCCTGACGAACGTGGATCGAGCGCGACAAAGAGTGGGGGAAGCGACTTTAGCACATCCATCCCGATCTCTCCTATCCTCAACGCTGCGAACGTAAGCGCGATGTATAGTGCCAGCGAGTAGATTGCAAACACCCAGAGCGGCACCCAATCTGGTACATAGCTCCTCGTTCTCACCCACCACGGTACTTGGTATGTGTAGTGTCCGCCTCTTCTGTTGTATGCCAACCACAGCGTGATAATAACCATGTAGTAAATGTACAGAGCTGGGGTGAAGGCCATTGCAACGAGCAGCTTCCATGTAGTGACGACATCTCGACCCTGGAGCTTAACTGTAGAAGCCGCGAGAGCCTCCCTTTGCTTCCTCATCGAGATCACCTTTGTAGTGACGAAGACTGGCCAGAACATGGCCAAACCTGGAAGTGTGCCTGCAAACAGAACCAGCAGCTCGCCCAGTCGATAGACGAGCACCGCGAGGACATACCACCAGCGTCTCTCGTGGACATTGCCCCACTCGACCTGGTGATCAGCCACTCTCAACGATCTCAACCGCCGGTTGTACTCGGTCACGTCTTTCCTCACGGCCACGACTCTCGGGTCGTCTTTGTACTGCGTGTACCCTTTGATCAATCTTCTGTTCAGCTCGACGACCACAGGAAGAGGAAGCTTTTTGCCGTGGGGATTGTACAATCTCCTCGCAGCTTGCGCAAGCATTAGTGTATCGTAGTCTGGACTTGACTGGGTGACGGCGAGCAGCCCTTGATAGACCGTCTCGAGCAGAGAGCCTACAGCATTTCTGCGGTCGCCCGCCTTATATGCTGCAACCTGATCTGGGTGGACATCAATAGGGTGGCCGAACTCGATGACTGCCCTCGATCGGAATTTATGAGCATGGAAATAGTTCATCCCGACGGGTATAATCCTGACACCACATTCTGGGTTCTTGGCTAGTGCTCCCAAGGCCATGATGGCCACACCAGCTTTGAGGGGTAAAAGATCTGACCGGTCATGACTACCGCCCTCTGGGAAGATTCCAATGCAGCCACCCGCCGACAACTCGTTGAAGACCTCCTCGTAAACTTTAGATTGGTCAACATACGGGGCAACCTTGAAGGTAGTGCCCTTCGAGTCTCCGCTCTCAGGCTCGCCCGGCGGGCTTGAGCCCGTCAGCATTTCTAGTGCCTCGGGTGTCTTAAAGGGCTTCTTCAGTTTAAGCTCAGTTGGCGAGAGTATCTCAGCAATCTCTGTGCTTGGTGTTTGATTCCCAATCTTAGGTAGCACTATCAGCCCTCCAACCTGAAATTCGCCGTTCTTGAAGTCTGTGCCCACGCCCTGGAGCAACGTTGGGTCGTTGTCTTGGTCTGGTAGAAATATCTTGCCTTTTGCCGGCTTGACCTGATCCAAGGCTCTCCCGACTGGTATTGCGCCGATGGCTGTTGACAGAGTGCCTATGAACTTTCTCTTTGTGGATTTGGCCGCGATCAAGTACGAGATTCGACGCCGTATATAGGTCTTGAGCATTCGCATAAGAATCAAGGAGTCGACGAACTAGAAGAGTCTGTTTAGCATGGCCCTAGGAATGCTTCGAGCGGCCGTACCTGGTTGGCATGAGGAGCAGCAACGAGAATGATGGGCCCTTGTCGCGGCACCTTCCACGCTCCTCGGGGATGTACTTCGCGAAAGAACAGGTCGACGAGTACTGACATAGTCCACAGCACGAAGTCGTAGAGCCATGGTACCATCCGCGAGTTGCCTTTCTTCTTGTTCTTCATCGTGTCTCGGTAGGGCGCGTTTTGTGTGCAAACAGTGCTGCTGTTAGTGACGATCTTTCGTCTCTGGTTTATGTCATCGAGGTGACTTGTCGCTTGTTCTCGCAGATGGTCTGGCAGAAGGCTGTGTCAGTCAATTATCTGCTCGCAGCGAAAAGTTGAAGATCGAGGTCAACGACGCAAGCCTGGAAGTGATGAGAACAATGCGGGGCCACAGTTTGCAACGTCAGAAACAGTCAATAGGCTTGAACAGATGTTCACATATTATTGCATGCAGCTAGATATCACAGTCGCGATGTCTGTATGGTCACTTGGAAAGTGTTGAGCTTGTCCAAGCCATGACGAGTGATGCAGCCAGAGGTCACAAAGGAGGGGCTCTTTCCCGCCGAGCCCGCCCCAATCCATCGACAAACACAGCTTGTTTAGGGGCTCATTAGGCTAGTCTTGTTCGGGTACATCATACCTAGATACTCTTCTTGTGTGCAAAAGGCAACACTCTGGGTCTACGGGAACATCAGCCGTCAGCTTGAAAGACGTGTCGCCATGCTTTCTCTCATGATGATTGAGCGCAACATTGAAGCCCTGCTTTCCACCTTGGTCGATTTCTGCGTTCCTGGAGGACACGTAACACTTTGGTGCAGGTCCAGTCTTACCGTAAGGCACCTCCTTCGCCTACGCCATCAGCAGTAATACGCCGGCATATTCATCAAGTGTAAATAACCTAGAAAGAAAGGGCAGCGTCAGCACTGCCAGTACAAGCTCAGCAAATGATTCGGAGCAACTTACCTGAGTCATACTGTTGACCTGCACGCCCCATTTCGCCATCTCCTCATCACACAGGAAGTCCAATGGCATCCATACTAGATGGCCTCTGATCTTATCCATCTCTTTCTTCACCGCATCCACGGGCATGTAGGGGTCGTGAATATGGCCTTGCTTTACATTGTTCTTGGGCGAAAAGTTGTCATAGTCCTTCCAGGTCTTGATGTTATCGTCTGGGTCGGCTCGGAAGAGGTACCTGTAGACGTCGGTGTTGGTGGTTGCTTGCGTACACCAGAGATCCCACAAGTTGTCGTTCAATGGGTCTGCCACGGCTTCCCATTCTTCTCCACTATACTCATCGTTCATGGCATGCGTCGGAGGCTGGGCATTTGGATCCTTGCTGCCGTCGAGCTCTTGCGCTTCGATTATACCCAGATGCTCACGCCAGAGGTGACGGCGAAGGGTGGCAGCGTGGTAACCCGCTTGGTATGGCTGACCGTTCATCGTCGATTGCATTGTGCGCGTGTCCTCCATCACAATAGCAAGCTCGCTGTCGTGATAGCCTAGTTGTGACCGGTCGTTGAGATTTGCAGATCCACAAATGACCACTCGGTCATCCGCAATAAGCGTTTTGGCATGGATATATAGCTCTTCTTGAACGAAGTTCTCCTTCTCAGCCTCTTTGTCGTCACCTTCCCATGTCTCTTCGGTGACAGTGCCTCCCCTTGCCATGGCGTCTTCAGCAATAGAGTCTGCACTAAAGATGGGGTCCTCAGCCGCCTTGGTTCTACGAGAAGCCTCAAATCTGGCTTTCTGATCGATTATGGCTTGTCGCTGATCCTCCTTGACTCTTGGGCCTGCCGTGTGTGAACCTTTGTTGTCCTTTTCTTCCCTCTCGCCTTCATAGCCGTGAATGCCTGACCCCATAATCTCTTCAGCCTCTGCGCGCTGGAGTTGCTGATAGGAGACTCCGGACTCTTCCTCTTGCCGGACCAAGCCTGGCGTCTTGTTGATGCGATCGTAACTCCGGAGATTGAAGACGAAGATGTACTTCTTCGGATCATAGCCAGCCTTTGCAATTTGCCCCATGATGCTGTGCTCGCCACGATTGATAGACTTGTACTGGTAGTCCATTATAGCTCTCGTACCCGCTGCAGCCTCGTCCCGAAGGTCACCTGCAAATCCCGGGATAGCTGGTATCACAATGATGATTCGGAATTTGCGATCCTCCTTGGCGGCTCTGATACATGCATTGACGATGGACCGGCCCAGCGTGTTCACCACCGGTGCCTGTTGGTCGCCTGTCGCAGTGATGAAGAATTGATTTTCGAGATAGACAAAATGCTCGGCTTTCTCAATGATCTGAGCATATGCATTTTGAATACTGTCCTCGTTAAGGATGCCACTCGACCAATCAGCACTGCTGCGCACGATTTGTGCGCGCACGGTGCCCTGGTTTTGAAGGTTCTTCGTTTCTAACGGACTGAATGGATGTTCGACGTACTTGCCTACAGGATGCTTGGGCCTCTGCAAGCCGATCAGAGCCTCGTCCGGATTAGAACCATCTGCTCGAGCCTTGGTAGTCAGACAAAGCCAGTCAACGCCGGCATCGCGCTTGTATTTGTCACGCTTGATGAAATTCCAACGAAGAACGAAGTGTTCTGCGATATCAACCACACATTCACCAATCACGCCCATTGCTACATCGTGCCAAGGCATGCGGCCAAAGTCGGTCTTTTGAAGCTCGTTTTTGTCCCAATCTTCGACGGTCTGAAAGTCCATGATCCTGATACTGTCAGCTTGACCAGCGGTCGGAGGTCTGTGCGACTCACCTGTTGTTGTTGTAGTCTTGACCGGGCCATATTTCGTTCTGCACACCTGCAGGATGGACATCCGACAACATATGATGACGCGTATCCCACCTACCGTAGCACAAATCCAAACCGCCGATGAATGCCAGGTGATAGTCTATGACCATGAATTTTTCGTGATGAGCCCAGTAGAAAGTCATGTCGCCAAGGTTTTCGAACACGTTGTGGTCAGGATGGCGCATAACATGGATGTTGCCATGGCCAGGCGTACCTTCGGGGCACAATTCTCTCAACGCATGCTTCGTGTGAGCTGAGTTACATGTCAAGGCCTGCGAAACCTCCTTGTAGACAATAACATATATCTCGACGCCTCTCTCCGCAGCACGCTTGAGACAGGCGTCGAGTCGCCATTCTTGGTTGAAGAATGCAGGTCGGCGAAGGAACAGTTCCGGAGACAGCCACCAGTCCTCAATGTAGATGACTTCTTTGGCTTCCTCGATGGCAACTGACACTGCCCAAAAGTAATCGCGGCCGTCGACGTACCATTTGATCTTGTTCGCCTCACGCTCCGGGAAGTAGGAATTGAAACGATGTTGATCTCGTATGCTTTGGCGCTTTTGGTCGGTCTCTTGCTCATGCTTCTCGTCGTGGCGATGGTTGGCATTGAAAAGGTTTTTTACTTTACCGACTTTGTTTTTGAAATGGACGGCTTCGATCTTCGCATCATGTAACTTCGAATCTGGCCAGCAGGTTAGGGCCGCCGGCAAACGTTTCGTCACATCACGTACCCCGAAGCTTTTCGCGTAGCTTGTTCATGGCGATTGCGCGTCAACGAGCTCGTCACGACGCTGATCCACTCTGGCTGTTTGTTATGGGCCGAGACTTGAAGCGTTGTCAGTAATTTGTCCTGTCCTATAGGCTATATGGGAGCACGAGCTTGCGAGTTCGAGTGATCGGATCAAATCATTATACTGCGGATAGATGCTAAGAATGACGATAGGGTTAGAACAATACTGCTCATTTCACTGGAGGCTGGTTGACGTGCATGAGACTTATGGCTTTTGGATTTGCGGCTAGAGCCACGAGGACTGCATGCTCTTTCCTACCTTCTTCCACTTCACGAAGATGACGCGTTACAGTGCATTAACGTCTTGTTTAGCAATGGCACGCCAAAGCTTAAAGCACCAAGATCGCCCGACATGTGGGCTGCTCAATTAGCACAAGGGCCATCTATGGGCAGAATCTACTGGGGTCATCCCGCGGATAGCAAGTTTTCCGCTTGTAGCCATGAGCATCGATATTCCTGCTTGCCTGCCGTTTAGCAAAGGTCGCGACTCGTTTCGCTTCTTGGCAGGCCGTACATACAAGATAGCGTTGAGCACTTTCAAAACTGTATCGGCTGTTCGGAAAGTTAGAGTAAGATGCATCACCTGCCCGGAATTTGTGCTTAGGGGCGGCACGTTGCTCTCTGGAGGGAGACTCGTCGAGCTCTGACCCAGCTTGCGGCGCATCTTACCAGGCAGCTGGGATGGTCTTTCATCTACAGAGTGCAGCTAGCATTACTAGTAAAGGGTTCGTCAAGTGTCATATAGACTGTGCAGATTCAGTAACTCCCGGGCTCTAGAACAGACCAAGATCAAGGTCCACTGCACGCTTTACGACGGTTGCAACTCCTGCAAGCAACCTTGAAAGATTGAGTACCGCAACCATAGAGACATTAATGTGTAAGCAAAGGCTCACTTTTCCCGCGTTGCGACAGCCGGCGACATCACCGTATGACAAGACGTCGTTAGGACTAAAGCCGCGGCTGTTTGCTTGCAGCGGTGGTTGGTGTCACGACAACAAATAGGATGAGCGCTAACCGGACGATGCCCAAGTTACCTAACACTCCCTCGCATGTGTGCTTTGGCACATCACCCCAGTCAGGAAGACACCTCTCTTTTCGTCCGAAATACATGGTTTGACAATCGAGCTACCTTTACACCAGGGTCATCCGTCTCTGGCATCACCAGGTAGCATTTGTATGTGACAGCCATGCAGCCTATCAAACACCAGCAGCATAAAATCGATGTTTTCATCTATTGCACAAACTTCCAAAAATCGTCTACCATGAAACTGGAAGAGTCGAACGTATCCCTCAAATCAACGGCATCTGAACTAGATGTCGTCGCGGTGAAAGGAGAGTTGGCAGCCGAATCAGAAAGCGGCCTTGCGAATAGTTCATCACTTGCGGACTGGCTGTTGGCAAAGTCTGCATGACTGTTCTGTAAGCTTATCCAATCAGGATCATATGTAGGACCGATGTGACTGAGCTCGATATCGTTCTTGTGAATGTCAGCGCTTGAAGCTCACGAAAACAACGGAGAACCTGACTTACAGTTAATGAGCTCTGCTGTTGAAGACTAATAGGTCGTGATTGTTCCGCGGTCATGGCGGCGAGAGGTGCTGATGCCATTGCTGCAAATGAGATCCTTGGTTGGGGCGATCCTCTGCTGCGGGACGGCTTGAGATCGGCTTGCTTCGTCATTGGGGGCTTTGAGATCAGGCCTTGTCGGAAGCAATAACGAGCGAGGCCTGCGCAAGAAACGTTCGTTGCCTTTGGGCCCTCCTTCGGAAACACTTCTATCCTATGTAGAGTGTCTCCTACGCGAGTCCAGCCCGTTCGCGCAAGGTATTGGTCGGCAGGCACGATAGGCACTACCTGGGTGGCGACGCCGAGGAATTGTTCGAGGCTGACACCATCCTCGCTGTGGTTGTCACGGACATAACTGAAAGCAGCACTCAAAAGCTCCCAAAGCCCATGGTCTGCATCATTCTTCCATAACATAGCCAGCATAGGAGAGCGGACCTTCTGAGGTAGATCCTTGATCAGAGGTGAGTAATATGCTGGTGCCAAATCAGTGTCTGGTCGCTTTGCGGCGGCCATGCGAGTCGACTTACAGCGGAAAGCCATCCACGAATTGACCACTTTGCGTGGCTTCCTCGGAGAACTCTGTATACGTTTGTCCATGGAAGAAGTGACTGATGTGTTTATGGTGCTGACTGCTTCGTGAGACACTTTGTCGAGTGATGCTTGATACAGAGCGCCGACCATGTCTGGACTTAACAGATTAGGATGCTGAAGTAGGAAGTGCCGTTGGTCTTGGGACAGTGATGCTTCGAATTTGTTGAAGGAGGCCAGCTTATCTCCCAAGTGGCTGTTTGCAGACATGATCTCAGTCGAAAGAGGTCCAAGCTTGTTTTCGTACAAGAGATGCGATAGGCGACGACGAGGTGAGTCGGAGGGAGTTTGTTTTGACGAAGTGGTATGTACTGGGCCACCGAAGGGCAAAGATGATCTTCTTGAGGTGTTTCGAGCTGAAGAGTCGGAGAAATGACATACGGCAAGGTGAAGGTTTCTTTACTGGGTTGTCACATTCCAGCCAATAGGCTAAAGTCAAAGCGTCGACAGCCCGATGGAACCTATTGAATACCTCAACAATGGTATTGTTCTGCTGTGACCGACAGATTGAATTTGCTAGTGACAAGCACGAGCTTGGGGTCGACTCAAGCAGATCGAATATATGCCCGGTGTCATAAAGGGCCTTGGCTCCCTCACCCGAACTGATAGACCTATCGTCGATAGCATTTTAAAAGCCTAGCGAGCTCTACAGAAACAAGCAAATCCAAGTCTGTATGACCTAGAACAGTCACTCACACAAAGGAAATGTTCTTCCAACAACAAAGACTGATTACCGAGAGGGGAACGGTGAGAAGTATGATAAGATCGGCATGCTTGTGAGCAGTCCAGCTAACAGAGTCGAACAGGATGTGGTCTCGTCAGCGCCAAATGCACTCTTCAATATCTACATATGTTGTACCTCGAGCTCTCTCGTGCAAGATCGTTTGTGTTAGTCAGCATACTGCAGACACCTGACATACACAGCCAAGAAGAACGACTTGAATTCTTGGTATACGAATTCCAGAGACTGTTTCGGCATCCGGGCTTGTTTCCATCAGTTGCAGTGAAGGCTCGATTCACAAGTCTCTGCTTCCATCTTGATTGCGAATACCAGTTTCTGAAGTCATGCAAAAACCATCTGGTAAACCGGGAGTTCCGAAATGTTGAAGAGTCTTCTCGCAAGCACTTGACGCGACCGACATACCTCAAAGGTAGCCGTGGATGGGAGAACTTCCTGCTTCCTGGCGCGCCAGGATCACGATTAGGTCACAAGGAGACTGAACCGCGTTCAGCCTTCCAAGTTCTACCCGGTGTAGGCATGCGCATATGCTCTGATTTTTCAAGAGAAGAAAACGATGTCGTTCATTATGTCTACGAGGTGAGTCAACAACCCCACTAGTACACAAGCGAGATGCTTAACGTTCACAGAATGAGGCAGCGTCTGTCTCGACAGACTTGCGCAGCCTGCCGTTGGATCTTGTGCGTGAACAGCCCACAACAAGCCGCAAGCTCGCTCATGTCAACCAGAAAGGAAACATTGCGGTCATTCCGAGCAGGAACAGCAAGTCTTGGTGGCCGAACTTCCGACTCAGATACCATACCCAAAGCGTGAGTAGCTAGTCACGAACGTGAACCCTACTGACAGTGGCTTAACAGGTTATCCTTAGCCCTAGTCCATTCAGAGAGGTATGCTGACAGTTGACAGATGCCGCTCTTGCTGACCTGTGTCTGCAGGATCTCGCACTTCGACTAGACATCCGAAGCACAGCTCCTTCGTTACTGGAAAGCTTTTCTCCTATGTTATGTAAGTTGGTCAATGCTAACAGCGACGAATACGTCTAACGTATGCAGATCGAATCGAACAGCAAGGTCCAGGTCCTAATGCTCCGGCCGCAGCCCTCAATGCTCCGAACGTGTTCCCTGTCCTGGGCATCAGATCTTGGCGCAGGCCACTTCGAAGATGGGATCTACATTATCACGACGACCATATCGACAAAAAGGCTTGACTCAATAGGGTTACGGTGACCATACGGAGTGTGGTGTCAAGCCACCCTTCCACTCCAACCCCCTCCGCCCATCCAGATCAATCCGACAGCCACCGCCACACAGCACCAACCAAACCCATGGCAGCATCACCAACCCCAAACCCACCTGCACACAAAGAAGCCCACACCAACCCCCACCAGAGCTAGTCTTCCCCTCCCACCGACCCGCAAGTACGAAGCCACCGATCACACCACCACCCCGCTCCAACCACAAACCGTCAAATTCCCTCAAAACGCCCGAAGCACAAGACACAGAGGACCCGAAGAGCCGCGAAACAGACTAGAGAAGCACACTTCGTACGACACCAAGAAGACAACGCGGGGAGAACAAGATCATCGAGCTCCGCTGCATGCGGGACTTGTAGCGCCGCACAGCACGGCACAGCACAGCACAGCACGGCACAGCACAGCATTCAAAGACAGCAGACGAAGGGACGAAGAACGGCAAGTGACACAGGAGCTAAGCTATACCCGCGAGGAGAACAGAACAGCACGGATCAGGACTGCAGATGAACACTGGTGTCTGGGCCTCAGCGAGCGCCGAGGGCTCGGTCTCAGACTAGATATCACTTTGAATACGGATGCGTGGAAGACGTGAAATGAACACGTCACAGTGCTTGCATACATCTTTGGTCGCTTGCGTGGAGAGGTAGAGGCAAGCAACAGAGAGAAGAAGGCAGTAGATCGATCATAGTCAGTCGTCAGGACGACGTCTCTCGAAATGCAAATCTTATTGAGCGATTCATGATCACGTTTTGAGTACGTTGGAGAACCCGCGGCGCCGAGAACTATGACACGGTATGTTTCGCCCATGTTCGTGAGCCAACTGGCTCTGCATGTCAGCATTTCGCGTACCAGTTTTGAGGTAGTGAACATTATGGGAAGGGTCGGAGAAGGAATGCGGGCTTCCCGTGTGCGAGGAAAACACATGACCGTGTGTAACATTAAAGCTATGTACTAAAACCTGTACACTTCATTGCAGGCAGGTAGCTACAGATGTCTCTTCACCGGTCACACCAACCTGTGGTTGACGAGCAGCCTTACCTTGGCGACGTCCACATACTTGTTAAGATGTGTTCGCACTCTTTCGTGATCCGTCGAGTTTCCTGCAAGACGCAAGGCTGAAGCTAAGAGGCATGAGGACCCATGGTTCTCTGGTAACCTCGGGGCAAGCATCACATAGCAGTATCTCACCCTTCGGCTAATGCAGCTGTCAAAAACCTGCCTCTGTTCCCGCCGCTATCTAAGTTTTGAGGTCTGATGGGAAGTCACCCGAGCAAGCCTACTCCAGCTCCCATACTAATTGAGATCGGAGTGGGGACATGAGCAGATCGAATGTATTCCGTGACTGAACACTGCCTGCGAGTGACATGTTTCAGGTGTTGGCACAAGCAGAATCGAGGGGGCTGGTGTGGGTCACACGGCTGCAGAAGGCAGGCATGTGACTGTCAATGCGGCTGTGATATTATGGTTGGCGTTGTATATCCTGAGACAACGAACAAGGCGGGGTAGTACACGACGGGTGATGAAGGGGTCTTGGCAGGTATTCGACGTAACAGATGTTCAAGCCGTTGATGCAAAAAAGAGGCGAGCACTAATGCACCTCGATATTTGGTGACATGCCGCAAGATTTCAAAGAATGGTGCCTGAGCGGGAATGCAGTAAAGGTCTGAAGATATCGTCGCTTTGCTGAGACGACATACACAGTATTGTGGTGCCAGTTTACCCCAAGTAATAGGCCACAGCATGGCTGTATGCTGTACCTCTTCGTCATGATGACAGATCTGTCCCTGCCAGTCGGGTGCCCGTTCTTGGTTCTCTTTCATGCCCACGGGTGCTACGAAGATAGCTGAGAAGCTAATTGCATCTTTTCGACCGCAAAAACCTGCAGGCAGTATGGAACTCGACTCTGCATTGACTTGTAGCAGATGAAGGACGTGCGGGATGATTGCCGTACACAGTCCTTGCCGATCCTCATGGCGAGAATGTGACCCCTGGACTCATCTTGTCGGTTGCAGTCAACGTCTTGTATGATCCTTAAGAAGCCTTGCGAGAGGAATGTGTTCTGACGACGTGAATATACCTCTTCGCTCTTTAGCCAGGATCTTGCCTCGCGTCCCAGTCACTGGCCCAGATGAAGGTATTGCACCGCCATTGTGTTCCACGCTCTTGCTTTCCACTCGGACCAAGTGGACGGTTGCACATCCAGAAAGACCGGCCACAATTCACACCGGGCTTCTTGGTGAGCATGGTCTTGCATGGTTCGTCATGCTCACACTTGGGGGCGATAGGTCTGGCGAACAGTTTGCCCCAGGTCTTTTTGGCTTCAAAGGAAGCTACCTCGTCCTCGACGGACCTCTCAGTTCTTGCTGGTGACGCTTCGGGAATGGGCAAAGGTGTCGTCTGCTGGACGACAGCTTCTTTCTCGGGAGAAGAAGGCAGAGACTCAGAGTCGTCCTCGGGTTTCAAAGATGGCTTCTTTGCAAAGAAACCAGTAAGGCTCTGCTGGCCTTTTAGCGTGCCATTGGAGTCTGATTTGCTCTTCTTTGCTGCGGGCGGTGTACTGACGTTCGATATGCTGCGTTTCAGACCATTCGCTTTCGGGGACTGAGTGGACTGCGTTGGCGGATCGGCCTTCTGCTCAGAAGCGAAAGCAATGCTTGGTGAGAGAGTCGGTACAACGCTTCGGGGGTCTTTGCTTGGTGCATGGGCGACAGAGCTTGGTGCTTTCGGTAGAGATGGTTTCTTCGAGAACATGTCTTTGATGTTCCGTCTGCGATCGAATTCCTGGATAAGCTTACCAGACATAGGCAGCAGGTGTTTTGTAGACCAGTCCATTTTCCGCACTCCATCCTCGAACATTCCAGGAGGGTTGACCAGATCCAGAATGTGCTTCTCTTGTCCGTGTATTGTGACCTTCTCTTTGAACGTGCCATAGACTGGACAGTGGTCGGAGCCCATCAGGCCTTCCTGGATGTTCGAGTCGCCCCACCAGTCTTTCATGTCGCGGCTGCAGAGGACATAATCGATTCTTGAACCGTAGTTGCCGGGTCGAGCATTGACTTTCGTCTCCCAGCAAGTATACATGCCTTTGCGTCCTTCGTGAAAGGAGCGACAGACATCCCACAGAATTTGCTCTTGTCGACCCTCGTCTCTTTCTCCGTGTACCTTCCCACCAACCAGTAGCTGGTTGAACAGTCGTCTGGCAGGTGTAGATATCCAGCCAACATGATCGACGCCTCTCTTGCGCATTGATTCTTCCGACATGGCTGTATCGATTTCCTCGCGGGAGATGTTGATGTCACCGACCCAAACCACGCTCTTGCCCATCTTTACCAAATTTCTGATTCTCGCATCGAGGACTTTGAGGAAGGCAGTGCGGAAGTGAGACCTTTCCTCGTCTCTTTCCGCAGGACAGTACGTACCAAGCAACACAAAGGCAGGAAACTCGAGGATGACGCATCTTCCTTCTGCGTCGAGGGTAGCCGCATCGAATTCTGTCTCGGACATCTGTTCAAGGGTAGGATAGCCACCGATCTGGTCCTCCTCAGGTAGCTCACGGAACGGAGTGATACTATTTGGCGGACACAGACCTCCAGCTATGCCTTCTTCGGCTCGTATGGGCGCGCATTTCGAGTTGCGAGTGTAGATGACGACGCCGGCGTAACCTTTCTTGTGACGCGGCAAGCTCCAGTAGCAGTCGAAGCCAGGCACAAGAACCATGTCATCGCGAAGGTCTTTGCGCTGGATCTTGGTCTCCTGGAAGCAGATGATGTCGGCCTCGAGGATGTCGAACATGGCCTCGAAAGTCCTCTTGTCTCGCCATGGTTGGTAGCCGAATGGGTTGCGGATGCCGTTCACGTTCCAAGTTGTAATGCGAAGGGCCATTGCGGCATCAAAGAAGGGCTGAGGCGCATGCCGCGAGCACACTGGGGCTCAACAAGCAGTTGCGACAGCGATGACAGCATCCAAGCTGCTCACATCGCGTCAAGACGACAGTGAGGGCGAAAAGAGGCCTCGAACCGTGACTCCAGCACTGGCAGGAGCACGCCAACTTTCGCGCAGTCACGTTCCACTGGCATGACGCACCTGCCTCGACTTGCCAGTTGCAGTTGCCAGTTGCAGATCCCCAAGCAAAACGACGCTGTTCCCAATACACACTAGCGTTGTCTAAGCTCTCTCCCGCAAGCACTTCGTCAGTCCACCACACTGCAAGTCGCACTGAAGACGCAGCTCTGCAGTCCACCACCCTCTCCGCTCACCACAACCTCGACAATGTCGTTCCAAAGACTCGGCCTGCGCATGGCGCAGCAATCGTTCCGAACACAGCAACCCGCCTTCCGACAGCAACTACAGTTTATCCGCCGAGTGTCGACCAGGGACGTCCCAGGAGGAAAGCTGACCGGCACAGCTGACAACGCCTTCAACCGCGAGCGAGCTGCCGTCAAAGCTCACGCCGCTGCTACTACTGGTGCGTCTACACTGTCCCCTGGAAGGAACAGGGTGACTGAGCAACAAGGCGTTCTGAGCGGAGCTGCAGTGGGCTAACATGAATTGTGCTTGTAGACCTCTGGCGAAAACTCTCCATCTACATCGTCATTCCCTGTCTTGTACTTGCCTCGATCAACGCCTGGAACTTGTGGAATGAGCATTGGGAGCACTGGGAGCACATGCCGCCTCTAGAGGAGCGAGTCGAATATCCATACCAGAACATCAGGACAAAGAACTTCTTCTGGGGAGACGGTGACAAGGTAAGGAGGGTAGCAAAGCCATCGAGGAAAGTGCTGACAGAGCTGGTAGACCCTCTTCTGGAACGACAAGGTCAACTACCACGACAAGGACAAGACGACCTAGATTCCGCGCTTTGAACATTTCCTACCCGTTGAGAGAACTGCCATTCCACGCCCCTGCGGTTGTATAGATTGAGAATGGCGAGGCGTGCATGAGGTCAGATGGCCAGCTTAGACAGTCAGGACAAATGTGACGACTGTAGCAGACGCAGGAATGAACAAGTGTACCGAGCAGTCAACTGAATACTGATTTTAGATGCCATGCCATGCTCCTACACACCATCTACTAAGCAAACACTCACGCGACGCCTGCTCCAGCACAAAGCCCCAATCACAAACGCCGTGCCCGTCGCAATCCGAAAGAACATGCTCAACAGCCATCTGCATCTGCATACTCCTTCTTCAAACTCACATATTTCTCCCCCATCTCATTCGCAACCGCAACATCCCCCCGCCACATCCCTATTCTTCCCATTTTAGCCAATACCTCAAGTTGTCCATCCAAGTCCTGAATCCACCGGAACTGCTCGCCCGCCTTCTCAAGCACATCCGCCGCCGAACTCATCAGCTGCTTCTGCTTTTGCGTCTGTTTGTTCCTGCCGTTCTCTGCGTCCTTGCCTTTCTTGTCCTCCGAGCTAGCACTAACCTCCAGCCCCGCCAGTCCGACGTAGCTGTCCGCCAGCACGAGGTAGCATCGTGCCACAAGCTCGCAGTCAAGACACTCCAGCGCTTGCGGTAAGATCGCGGCGACCAGATCCCGGGCTGCCGCAAATTCGTAGCTCTCGAGCAGGATGTGCGCTAGCGCCAACGTCGCGCTCCATAGATCGGGCAGGACCCGAGCACTGTGGGCGAGGTCTACGGCGCGCATCGCGAGGCTAAACCCCTGCAGTGCCTTGTCGGATTTCGCGAACAGGCTGGCTTTGAGGGTCAGCAGTCGGCATTTGAGGGAGACGTCGTTGTTCTCGAGGGGCATTCTGTCTGCTAGCTGGTTGAGGCGGTCGAGGGCGGTCATGAGCTCGCGACGGCGGATGAGGAGGTCGATTTCGAGCAGAGAGACTTGGGTTGATGTGTCGGTGTCGGGGTGCGGTTGTTGCGAGACTAGTTGGGTTGTGATCTGGTCTGCGGCGTCGAGCGCGTTTCTGTGTAGCAGGTGGCGGGCACGCAGGATGAGCGTGTGCGTTGTGTGGTAGATCTGGTATTTCAGAACTTTGAGGATCTGCCGTGGTATGTTCGCCATATTCGCTTGAGCCTCAGAGGCTCGACCCATTTGCGCGAGCAGTGCCGCTTGTCGGATTGTGCATTTGAGTACATCCTCTAGTGGTGCGTTCTTAGAATGGCAGAGAAGGAACCGCTCGCCGCAGGAATATGCTTGGTGTGTTTGCCCTATGCGTGAGAAGAGCGTGCTTTTCATGAGGAGTGCTGGCCCGGTACAGTTCGGCACATTCTTGACGACGTTGACATGGCTAGCTTTGACTATGTTCTCGAAGCACATTGCTAGGCTCTCGCCGTGCTGCAGGTTGATTTTGGCCTCAGAGAGAAGAGACGTGCTAAGTAGTGTCCACATCTCTGCTTCTTTGGCTCGACTCTTGAGGAAATTCAAGCCTTCTGTCTCGTTGCCTAAAATGCCCGTCTCGCGGATTGACTGCATTTGAGCTGGGAATGCGCGGCCGAAGTGGTAAAGCCAGGACATGCAATAGTTCAGGCAGATGGTGTCGCGGTTCTCGCGGGCTGTTGCTATCGCCTCTTGCATGGCTGAAATGGCTTCTGCATGGCATCCAAAGTCGGCTTGCAGAATGGCGAGGTTGAGCAAAGCGTACTGGTAAAAGGTGCGATCGCGAGATTGCATGGTGTAATCGAAATAGCGATGTAGGTTGTCGAAGGCTGATGTGAAATCGCCTGCTCGCCAGGAGTCGAGGAATTTGAGATAGTGAGTCAGCTTCGGTGCAGAAGTGCCCATGCTCGCCAGCTGCTTGAGTCTAGTCTTCATGGTGTCAGGTAATCTGCCACCAAGACCTGCGGCATGTTAGTTCGGCCACGGTTCATTCGCACACTGCTTACTTTGCATTTCTGAAACCTGAAATTCCATAAGTTTCTCGCTATCGTACGTGCTGAATGTCTTCTGCTGACCATCGACATCCTCAAGCATACGTCGAAACATGATAACTGCTAGAGGATGAGAGACATCGATCTCCAAGTCGGCAATATTGCTGTCGAAGGCACTCCGCAGGACATGAGGATTTTTCCTTGTGAAGGCTCCCTTGCTGGGCATTCTGTATGCTATGAAGTCCATCCAAAGTGCTGCGCTGTCCTGGAATTGAAGACGTAGAAACTCGAGAGAGCACCGACGGATGAACAAACCCAGCGGCGACGTCCTGACGATCTTGCCCGCTGGTTGAGGAGGAAGGCCCTCATCTCGTTCCTTGAGCAATTCATCTCGTGTCTTCCCCAGCAGTAGCGGGGTCTCGGTGATGAACCAGTCCAGAGCGTCGGCACAATCAATTGCCCAAAGTCCCTTCAGTAGTAAGTCCCAAACAGTTCGGCCAGGAATGGCAGACGCTTGACCAGCCAAAGCTTGTTCTAGGTCAAGCACCGTGTCACTAGCTTGCTGTTGTAGCAATTCATCTGACTCTTTTGAGTCGAGCAGGATCCGTGAAATGAGCACATTGAGAATTGTCGCAGTACCTGACAACGGTATCGAACCTTTACTGTATATTTGTGCTAAGACCAGGAGTGCAACCTTGGAGGGTGTGAGGAAGCGGCCCATCTCGACTTTGACTCGTCTTTCATGTCGTTTACGTCTCTGCGAAAAGCGTTACAGCTAGCACAGCGATCATCAAGATTTCTCAATTGAAAGGCATCTGCGTCGTGCAAGTGCAAGGGCACGCCTTCAGACGTTTACTGGCTATCCGTGGTCACAACAACGGACCCGCACGTGATTGCAAACGGATTACGAAAATCACCATCTAACGAACATGTTATGTATTTACGAGTACTACCCACCCTATCAGACGACATATTTCGTGAACAGTCAAGAATAGAGACGGCAATTCCAAAAATCCGAATCCAAGCATGGCATACACTACGGCAGATCTAGGCGCATCACTGCCACTACTCGCCTCTGGCAAAGTCAGAGAGTTATACGAGGTTGATGCGAAGACGCTACTCTTCGTAGCTTCAGATCGGATATCGGCTTACGACGTGATCATGCAGAATGTAAGATCCCTCTCAATCCTACCGCAGCATGTGTATATGACTAAACATAACAGGGGGTCCCCAACAAAGGCAAGGTCCTCACACTCATGACTGCCTTCTGGTTCGAATATCTGCAGAAGCAGATACCGGCTCTCAAAACACACTTTCTTGGTCTGCGAGTCCCTGAGTCCGTGCCAGAGCAGGCGAAGGAGCAGCTCCGAAGTCGCAGCATGCTCGTCCGACGCCTCAAGATCTTCCCTGTCGAGGCTATCGTCCGAGGATACATCACAGGTTCGGCTTGGTCCTCGTATAAGAAGACCGGCGAGGTCAACGGCAAGAAAATGCCAGAGGGACTCCAAGAGTCACAGGAATTTCCAGAGCCGATCTATACGCCAAGCACAAAAGCCGAGCTTGGTCAACACGACGAGAACATCTCGACGGAGGATGCTGCGAAGATTGTGGGTGAGAAATATGCCAAGCGGATCGAGCAGCTCTCACTCCAAATTTACACCACAGCCAGAGACTATGCCAAACAACAAGGCATTATTATTGCAGATACCAAATTCGAATTTGGTCTGGACGAGGAAACTGACGAGGTAGTACTGGTAGATGAGGTTCTCACTCCAGACAGCTCAAGATTCTGGTCAGCCCAGACGTATGCGCTCGGCCAAGCTCAAGATAGCTTCGATAAGCAGTATTTGAGAGACTGGCTGACGAGTAATGGACTGAAAGGCAAAGAGGGAGTGGAGATGTCTGAGGAGGTCGTCGCTAGCACCAGCTCGAAATACGCCGAGGCGTTTCAGATCTTGACTGGCAAGAGCCTCGAGGAGGCTATGCGGTAATGCCAGGCAGATGTGGTTGGTTTGTGTGTTGCTTGAGTGTTGGCCAACGGATAGTTTTGCAAAGAATAATCCGTTCTCAAGTCGTGGACTCGCCTCTCTTGCGCTTGTCGTACTCGTTCATGCTGTCCCGTTTGATGGCTTCTTGTGTCCCAGCTGTGCTTCTGCGCTCCTGCGCTTTCTGGCGCAGCTTGTCGACCGTGACATTGCCGAGCCTAGGGCTCCCTTGGTCCCCTTCTTCCCATCCGGTACGACCATCGAGTTGTCCGCGCTCATTCAAGTTCGTCACCCACATGGCACTGATCGCCAGGTCGAAGGGGCCAGGCTCTCTGTCAATCAGACCTATTCCAAAGCTCTTTACCTTCTGCCGCAGCATCTCGGATTGTGGTTCAGTGATGAAACCCTGGTTCGTCCTGACAAAGTCATGCAACCTGATAAGCACAGTTTCCCATTGCGGCGGGCTGCTGGGCGAAACCGCACCCTTGTGATTCTTGGTCAGCAGTCGGTGCTGGTGAATGTCGGATTCGACGATGGAATCTGTTTGGATGTTGACGAAATATTTCCTTCCATCACTCTTGACGCGTAACGCCAGATACGAGTACGGCTCGACGCTCCAGAAGAGCTCCCCAAACAATGTCCTTCCTCGATCTTGATTTCTGAAGGCTGCATATCCCGTCTTCATCACGTCCGGTCGGTCGTGAGGCAGTTTCGTAGATATATTTCCGTGGAAGCGGATGTGGGCAGGGGTCGAGGTCTTGTCGTTGGCCGGGTGTTGCGTTATCTTGGCCTCAGAGAAGCCGCCAACTGTCTGGTCGGTCATGATCTTCATCCATGTTGCTGTGTGAGGATCTTCGAAATCTAGTATCGGCTGTGGGATAGTCGTGATGGTCAAACCTTCCAGATTGATTGCTAAGACCGTTAGTGTTCGTGTTCAGTGAAGCGTAAGAAGACGACTTACCAAACTTGGCTGCCCGCTGGAACTCTTGGTTCGTCTTTGTCCAGAAGCCTGGGGCGGCGTACCTGCGGACTGTAGCGGAGAACATCTTGTTGCTGGTCGGCTATGCCCTCACCCTGGCTACACTATCAGCGTGGTGTAACAGAGGCTGTAGGTTCTAGGTGACGAAGTATTGCGCCGTCCTTTCTCTAAAGTCCTGAGGTGCACCCGAGAACAAGGCGGTTCAGTAAATTGATATAGTTTGGAGCCTATGGATCGTGCTTGAGCTTGCACCTATGCTATGCTTCCGTAGAACACTGTCCTGAAGCAAGGAGACCTTCGAGGACGTGGAAAAGGACTGCCAACGCAAGTCTGCTGAAGGCAATAATCGGTTCGTCTCAGCCACAGTTATCGGGTATCTTGTTGAAGTACAGGGACAGTTGAAGCTGGAGAATACTGCAGACGCAAACACTGAACCCCAACGGTGCGCCTCGCTTTCATGCGCTTGAGGAAGAATCCGTATATCGATTGGGAGGACCGAGAGCGCTGGATGTGAACATGAGGTAGTAGACCGTGATGAGGTAGATGGCGGCCCAGGCCTGATTGGCGCGGGATCGGCGTGGCGAGCTCGGAACTGTAGGTCCTGCTGGTATACTCCCCTAAATTGAAAGGTTTGTTCCTCCATGCTTATAGGCATATCGTTCACGACTTTATCTCTCTATGAAGTTGAGTCTGGACAAGGTTCCCACAAGCAACGTACTAATAGAAGACGGGCTAGGACACTGGCAAGCACGATTTCTCGTCTCTGCCACAGCCTCTGTGGGCACGCCACAGCTACCAGAGTATTGCATGCTACTCCTGACTTAGCTCTCTTGCTCTTGCTAGTGGTTCAGACAATATCGGGGTCTTTCCATGCTGCAGAACAATGTCTTAAGCAATTCTACCTGGTAGGCCGAAGTAGAGCGTGGTCAGAGGCTTGTTCCCCATGTTACGGTACCTATCAACAATGATGTCTGGCAAATATCCCTGGCAGACATCCCAACAGCTTTCATTGGGGTAGCAAAGGTCCTACGGAGCTTTCTGTACATGGTAACTAGACGGCTCGGCTGTCTATGGCTGACATGAGGAAGCAGCTATATAGCAAAACACCTGCCCGGTTACGAACCTCTGAGCACAAGCTTCGTCACTGGCCTGAAGTCTCTACTACAGGACGACTTGCACACACGTCGGCAGCGAGTATGACCTTCGAGTCTTACCCAACATCCCATCGCGTTCAAATGATGTGTGAGCATTTGCTGTGCGCCGCTTGCCGATGCCGCCGTGCAGTTCTTGCAACTCGGGCTCAAGCAGTCCTTCCACATCTTGAGACTCCTTCATGATAAGCACTTGGCCGCATCTGTTGAAGCGTTGCAAAGCTGCTTGAACGCCACGAATTGATGGTCGAATGGCACAGCGCTTCCAGAGCTGTTCATCCGCATAGCGCTTGGCAACGGAAGGCTTGCCCTCAGGGGTCACTTGTTGTTCTACCCTACTTTTCGAGGGTCGAGTTTGCAGCGGATATCAACAATTTGATGGGAGCTTCGTCACAGGGAGGGTGTTCGATGTCATGCTGCTATCGTAGCAGGTGAAAGTGTTGAGATACAAAGTTGCTGGAGGAAGCCCTCCTTCTGTTGAGCTCAAAAGCTGACGATAGTGTGAGTGTGTCTTCTCTAACTAGAGGTGAAGCAATCAAGAAGAAATTGTGCGAGTGACCAGGTGCACCTGCTAGCTGACCAATATCATTTGTTTTACCCCTTCACTCCAAAAAGCTACCGTTGAAAGTCATCGGTCTACCTAATCACTACTGCGAAGCACGTGCAACAAGCACATCAAAGTGAGAGTTTCAAATAAAATCTCCATTGATATCACCAGTGCATCGCATCGGCAACAGCAGGAGTGGCAAAAGCTATGTCAACACCGTCAGCAGGAGCTATTTAATAAACTACTGCACCTTCCTATTCATCCTGACAATCGACCCCAACACTTTCTCCCCCCAAGCCATCACCTACAACCTTGAGCCCACCTCATCGGTGTGCTTGATAGAACATCACCTCTGCTTCCTTCACGGTCTAGGCCTATTTGCGGCAGGATACGCCTCAAGATTATTCTTTGACACAGTATCAAAGACTTGGTCTCCCTACAAAGCTGAAACAAGTCACCGCAGCTTGACGCAACCAGTGAGTGACATGTTGGCAGCCTGACGCTGTGGCCTTTGGCCGTTTGTAGAGCTAATGTCACATATAGTGAGCCGCACACCCACCGACAACATGAATCTCTTAGGTTATCCAGCTTCTACCAACTCTCAACGAGCCGTCTGGAATTCGATCTACTCACAATCAGAACAACTTCGCGTGCCTCGATCATCCAACATGCAACCTTCAAGGAGTCACGCCAATCTACAAGACCTACCAGCAAGCTTCGAGAACCTGAATCTCGACTATCGGACTGCCACGTCAACACCTGCAGCAAGAGCCAAGACTGGTAGGTCTATCTAGCCTCTCGAAAGAAGAATGAGAATTAACACCAATTTCTAGACCCTTCTTTGTCCCGAAATTCGTTGTTAACACCACCAGCCGACGCCTCACTCGCTGACCCTTTCCTGTCATCTCAAGCTCCCACCCGACCAGCGAACATAGACCTCAACATAAATGTGGAGTCTCAGGCTGATGATGATGTCTTCATTGGAGCCGCCAAAATACAGGCCGACAGCAACGCTCAGTCATCTGCCACTGGCCGTGAACTCATTGAATACAGCTCCCCAAACACCAAGATAACTCCACGTTCCGATCGACTCACGGATCCCATCACTCCACAGAACGCCCAAGGTGTCCTTCCACCAGAAGCCTGCATCTTCGTGGCTAAGTGTGTTGAAAAGAATGTTGACAAGAATCCTCACTGACGCCATCTAGCCTATCAGTAAGCCGAACCGACGAGCAACTAGAAGAATCCGTGCACAGTGCCTTTGATCAGTTTGGGGAGTGCATTGTCAAGGTCCGCCGCGACAGACACAGACACCCATTCGCTCTTGTGCAATACCACGTACGTTGCGCGCCCAATCAATCACGAAACATGCTAACATATTACAGACCATTGAGGCCGCTACACAAGCTATCGAGGGCGGTCGTGACCTGATTGTGGATGATAGAAAGATTCGAACAGAACACGCCGAGGCGCGACGTGAGTACATCCTGCAAAACGCTGACACCGGCTTATCTATTGGATCAGGCTCGGTCGTTCTCAGTCGCGTTGGAGGTGGTCCGGTCTCGAAAGATGAGGCCCACGAGCTGCTTTCGAGATACGGCCCGATCCAAGAGACCCAGCCAACCACACATGCAGATGCCAACACTCATGGCATTCCAGAAGGCATCTGGGTCAAGTTTGCCTACTATCTAGACTTCAAGGATGCGCTCAAGGTAAGCTGCCACCCTCGTATTTGCTGCCCTCACTCACAGAATGTCAGGCATTCAACAGCACCACCACTATGTACAAGATCATGGAGCCACCAAACCTTGAACCCCGAACTCGAATCGGACCTGTTATCCCTAGCAGCCCAATGGGTCAAGGTCTTCGGACTCCGCGATCTACTACAGATCAGAAATCCATCTTTGTTGGCAACCTTCCCCACGATGTGACCGAGTCGGAACTCCTTGAGATTTTCTCCGCGTTTGGCCACATCAAGGGCTGCAATGTTATTCGAAAACCGATCACGGGTGTGTAACATCGCGTCTATCGTGATGGCGAGTTTGTGCTAACTTGTGGCAAGGTGGTCAGGGCTACAACATCTTTGGCTTCATTGAATACGCCTGCGCCACCGAAGCGGAGCGTGCTTCTGAGGCAGAGATTGATATCCGACAGCAGAGGATCCGAGTCGAACCGAAAGAGTACTCCGCTCGTCGACACACTCGCCTTCAACCCTTTGGACAGCCTGGGTCCATCGAACGACCACAACGTGGCATCGCCTGGGGACCGTCCTCGAATGCTTACCATTCAGCAGCAGCAGCGATGCCATACGGGTTCCAACCAATCTATGTCCAGCAGCCAGCCTTTCACCCGGGCTACAATTATGCCACTACTCCTCCAAGCTCCGGTCAGCGACGGCGTGCTCAAACTGGAGATGAGTTCATGTATGGTGGTTCTCCTCATGCCGCTCAGCACTACCTTCCTATGGGTCATCCAGCTTACGCTGCCATGCCTCAATACCGAGATACTGAACCTGAAGACTACCCGCCTCCTTCAAGAAGATATCGATAGGGCCTGGTTGTCACGCTAACCGATGAATCTGCGATGCAATAGTGTACTATGGCGCCTAGTGGCAGCAGTCATGCCAACGCATCGAATGGGCCTACAAGCACACGGCACAGCGGTTTCCTGCAAAGAGCCCGGTACTATCCGGCACAGTTACATGATGAACAGATATGATTGCTAAGTGTCATGAGGAGTGAATCCATCTCTGTTAGATGGCACAACATAGAGGTTGAAGAAAATAACAAAAAAATCGTCGATTTCAGAACATTTTAGAAGGTAGCTAGTTACGATAAACTGGATAGCGCCATCGATGGACAAAGCCATATTTCGCTCAAGCCCAGCTTTTCTATCGTGACACGTAGTCCCGTAGTCGTTTGGACTCTTCTGAGGCTCGTTGGATGATCGTTCCGGGAATCGTCGGCGAGACATGGTCCGTGGACATTCCATCTCGCTCCTGACACGCCAAACATGCTTACGCATCTCTGTGGGACAATGCAAATGACCGCGCGGGAGAGCCAATTCCGTGACTCGATCTTCTCATATCCTTACCAATGGAGGCGATCAGTGGTACAGATCGTGCGATCGTGAAGAGGGGAATGCTGCTCCTCATGAAGGCAAGACGAAGGCTCAAGGAAACACATATAAAGCCCCATGAATGAATGCCAACTTGGTGAGAAGGGTAAGATCAAATCCCATCGACACTATATGTACCCAGCACGACTGTCCACAGCGATACAAACATTGTCGACCGTGGCACAATCCCTATCAACGACAATCATCACTATGTCCCCACTACCCAGCGATACGCAGAACCCCTGCGTCCTCCTCCACGGGCCAGAGCACACGTCTATTTCGACGACGTACCTCTCTGTCCCGGCTCTATCTGACTACCCTTCTGACTACGTCCTTCTGCGCATCGCGTTCGTCGGTGTGTGTGGGAGTGATGTCCACTTCTACATGCATGGGGGCGTGGGGAGTGATAGGAGGAAGTACGCGCAGTGGTTCGTGGCACAGGGACAGCACGGTGTTGGCCATGGCGACGGTGGCGTGAAGCGGCGCAACGAGTTCGAGGGGCTTGTCATGGGCCACGAGGCGAGTGCTACTGTGCTTGAGGTGGGTGGAGGAGTGAAACGGCTGAAGGTCGACGACCGCGTCGCGATTGAGCCGGGCGTGCCGTGTCGCTCGTGCGCGAGATGTGTTGAGGGGCTGTACAATCTGTGCTTTGGAATGCGGTTTGCGGCGTCGTTTTATGAGAGTGTTGGAGAGGGTGGGAGTGGGGAGGGGGTGATGAGGGCCACGCCGGGGACGCTCTGTCGGTATTTCGTGCTGCCGGAGAGTTTGTGCTATAAGTTGCCTGGACGTGTTGGGCTTGAGGAGGGCGTGTTGGTTGAGCCGTTGGCGGTGGGAGTGCATGCTGTTAGGCTGGCAGGAGTGAGTGCGGTGAATGGGCATAGGGTGGTGGTGGTGTGTGGGGCGGGGACTATTGGGCTTGTGGGTGCGGCGCTGAGTTGCGCGTTCGGGGCTGCGAAGGTGGTGCTTGTTGATGTGAACGGAAAGAGGCTTGAGTTTACGAAGAGGTGGTTGTGTGGGGAGGGTGGTGCGGCGAGGACGGCGGGAGCGGAGGTGTTGACGTTTGAAAGTGATGTGGGTGTTGATGCTGTTGAGAACGCGAGAAGGCTCAAGGTGCAGTGTGAACTCGACGTTGGTGCTGATATTGTGCTCGAGGCTTCGGGTGTCTCGAGTGCGACGGCGTTGGGAGTGTATGTGCTGCGGACTGGCGGGCATATGGTTCAGACAGGCCTGTCGAAGAAGCCTTTGATGAACGACTTTCCGATCGTTGAGCTGAGTGAGAAGGAAACTCATCTGCATAGAGCATTCAGGTACAAAGAGGGCGACTTCGAGGTTGCGAGAGATTTGATGGGGAGGGGGGTGGTTGGGTCTATGAAGGAGTTGATTAATGAAGTTTTCGACTTTGAGAGATATGAGGACGCTTGGAAGGCTACGAGGGCTGGAAAGGGCATTAAAAACATGATCAGAGTGCAGGATTGAATAGATGGTGTGCTCTCTGTGAGGAAGGTAAGCATTAGCTGTTCGCCAGCGTTACTGCTGAGTGGGAAGGCCTTCACTTTCTGCTGGGACCCATCAAATCACCAACTTAGGCGACACAACAAGCAGCTCTGAGATGTGTCGGCTCCAGCAAAGAATCCCAGTGTCAAGAACACCTAACTGCTTTGAGTACGAATGCCTCATTTGCGGCCGCAAATCACGCTGGTGAGATGCGATGTCCTGCAGGAATTACTCGTAGTAACTGTTCCAGATACAAGCCTGAGAATCCGACTGACATGCGTACTAGTATCCTAGTCATACGATACCGAGTGCGATCCTCTCACGCCCAGAGCAAATGCTCCTACAACGGCTTCTCCTCTTGGCCAGCGCATTGCCAGCGCGGATTACTACTTTGCTGACATCGACAATCACACCGAGAGCCCTAAGCACCGCGCGTCTGGTCAACGCCACCTCAGATACTTGCCGCGTGTCCTACAAGAAATGCCTCGACAACCTCGGTCTTCCATTACCAGCCCTTGATTGCTTGTCTGGTGAGGCAATCCCAGACGTGTGTGAGGGTGTGTGCCATTACCACCCACTGTCCCCTTCTGGCATCACCTGTTGGGTTCCGCCGGAAGATCGGGGTTGTTGCCGCATCGCTGATGCTTGTGCTCAGGCCAAGGAGTGTGAGCATGGTGGTCTGGCGCAGCGCAGTGTGTTCGCGACATATCATTGAAGGGCGAGCAATGCTTTTGAGCCCCAATCAAGGTGATAACATGTATGTGGAATTGCTTGAAATCGTTCTGAACATCTCAAGCCTCTGCCGAGGCATTGCAGAGGAAAGAGCACTGTGACACAGGCTACAGTGAACCTCCGCGTTAATAGTGCAACGTACCTCTGTCCAAGAGCGTGCGTTTCGTGTCTAGTATGAAACTTTTACTAGGACGTCTGTATGCTCTGTCTTCTCCGTGTCGCCGTAGTGTGTCTCATTTAACCATTCACCAATGTCTGACGTGCCATTTTATCCGTTACTCTTCCCAGTCCATGGTTGCCGTAGAAGTCCATCGGATAAGTATTGTCACCGTCCTGGTTCCGCTTCTCGTCCCACTTCTCCATGTCCCCCAATACAACCAGTGCCTCGTACGGAGTCAACAGTGGTCGAGCAAATGCATGTCCCCAGTCAATGCTCAACCTTGGACAGGCGATCTGGACCCAGCATTCAACATCTTCGAACATGGCCAATTTGCCAGGAAAGATCTCGCTAAGGAGGAGATTGACGAAAGGTATACCTTGCTTGTTTAAATGGTTCTCGATTAAGGTCAAAGTGTGAGGGTTTCCTTGTCGACCCAATGCCCCGAGAATGAGACCCCATTTCTTCGCTGTCTTGGCTTGCGAGATGGCAGAAGATCTGGAGTCGAGCATTTCGTCGTGCGAGTATTCTTCTCGCGTAAGGCGTCGCGAGTAGGGGTCGTAGCGGTATGCAGGTATGCTTGGGTTCGCAATCATAGCAGCCTCGAGGTGGAAGCGGCCATCACCAAGGTAGAGAATTATGTCGACCACATGGTCGCTGCCGCTCAGCTTCGGTGCTGTACAGCCTAGAATCTCACCCTTCGAAAGAGGAGCCACTTGTGGTATGATAACTTTCAAGCCTTCTGCTTCGAGAGCAGGTTTGACAATATGGAGGGTGTTGCTGAATTGGATTGTACTGACCATTGCAATCGTCTTTCCGGGCGAAATGTTTCGTGCCAGTGTCGCGATCAAGTGCTTGGTGTCAATTGTGATATCCACAAAGACGTATAGAGTTGGTATCTTGGTTGTGCTGACAGGAATGAGGCATGAATGGGCATAGTGTACCAACAGATCGCAACCTAGTGCTCGTGCCGTAAAGTCGTCGATGCAGCAGGCGCCGTAAGTCACGTCACCCATGATGAGGGTTTCAGAGCCAGGACAGAACTGAGTGAGAATGTCGGAGATGGTGGTTGCGAACATCAAGAGGCCTTCTGGCATCTGCAGGGCGATCCGCTTCGCGTCGAGCGACCTAATGCGGTGGATTGTCTTGGGGATTTCGAAGGAGTAGTTAGATGGTAACAAATCGATCGCGGCTTGGATGTCTGGGTCATTAAGTATCTCATCTGGAACCTGATTCAGGGTACGAGGGGTCTTGCGAGCCGCCTTCTGCACCATGGCTGTCGTCTCTTCGAGAGATACACCACCGTTTTGCTTCTGCTTTGCCAAAGCCTCAGCAGTCCGCCTACCTACGAATTTTCTTTTTGGCTGTTTCGCAGCTGGAGGCGGCGAGGGTGCACTTGGTGCTACCGACGGCTCGAACGCGCCTGGCATCGACGGCAGGGCGCCATCTTCCTCCATCATTCCAGGGGCTCAACTTGCGTTGTACAGGATTGCGCTCGATTGGGAAACCCTTCTACAGGACTTTGATGGACGATCTGTTGTGGCGCCTTGATCGCTGAAAATGCAACGGCATCGGGCCAGAGTTTGACCGAGGCGCACGATTGGTGCGATCTCATCGTCATTCCCACGTGGGCTTCTCTCTTCCTGTTCAGATCAACGACACGAACATACTTTCTCCAGCATCGAGCTTGCGACGGCACGGACCCGTGGTGGGCAAGCGCTATCCCGAAGCAATGCAGGTACGATATAGTAGGTAAGCTGACCGTCTCCTGGTCAGATGTCTTGAACGTGTATGCATTCGTTGTTGATAGTATGGCTGTTTTGAATACGCTGCTGCAGCTCTCTAACTTCCAAAATCCTTTCCTACGAACATTTGTGCCATCTGTCGGTCTTGCATATACCATCCAAGCAGCCTTTGCTGTGCCATCAATCACTGCCCAGAGCGAGCGGTTCTATGACCTTTCGGGATGTCTAACCTACATATCATGTACTGCGCTTAGCCTGTTCATACCCGTGATCCGAGCTACATGGGGGGCGGCTGGAGCTTCAGGTGGTGCTGTCCCGCCCTTGAAGCATCTTCTCAGCGTCTTCGGTAACAACACCGGGTCGTTTGGGTTTGACTGGCGACAGGTGGTGCTTAGCACAGCCGTGACACTATGGGCTACACGACGTGAGATTGCCAATCCTGTGGTTGAGGAAGGTGACTGACCGGGGCAGTTGCTACTCATATTTTCCCTCGGCGGCAACGAATCATGTCCTACGATGAGGATTCACGCTTCACAGCCTATCGCGACAGTCCGTTCGAGTTTCTTGGTGCATTTATGGCTCAAGCGACATGGATCTCCCTACGCCTAATGCCCGTCTTCGCAGTCAATTCCATCCCGGCTTCAACTTTTGCTTCTTTTGGTAGTGTGGTGTCGGTCACCGACGTTGTTGGACTGTTACTCTACGTGGGCGGGTTCAGCCTCGAATTCACAGCAGACAGACAGAGGAACGAATGGGAACAGGAGAAGAAAGAAGGAAGAGAAGAAGAGAAGCACAAGCAAGACCTCTTGACAGGTGGACTCTGGAGTAAGAGCAGACATCCAAACTACTTTGGCGAGAGCCTCTTGTGGTCTGGGATTGCAACGACTGCCGCAGGCGTACTGGCGTCAGGTCCAGGAACTGCTGGCATGGCTCTGGCTGGTGGGATGACTGCTAAGGCCATTTCTCTGCTTGTAGCTGGCATCAGCCCTGCGTTTGTCACATGTTGGTTGTTCAAAACCGATATCGCGCTGCGCGAGAAACAGTGCGACGAGAGATATGGCGATCGAGAGGACTACAAGCAGTGGAAGAGAGAGACGCCCATGTTCATTCCCAAGTTTTAGTGGACAAAGGCCGCTGCTGTTGCTTTGCGGGTAATGTGGTATGAATTGAAAGTCAATGTTCGACTCGCCAACGCCAGGAAGGCACCACGCTCACGGTAGACACTATAGTCAACCTGACTGTTATTTACTGCTAGAATAATATCAGAGCTACGTCATTGCATGTGCGGTCTGCTCATTTCTGACTAAATTGTTTCCCTTTCTCAATCGGTCTTGCGCTGTAGCATACCATCTCGTTCATTGTTTGCCAGCTCAGCTCTGTTTAGGCATTGACTTGTCTGAAATCGAGCTGGACTTGATCTATCTATCGTTTTTCGCGCAACACTCCCGAACCTTAACCCGCCTATCTCGTCCGATATACACACCAATGATCTGAACACCCACGCGCAGCTTCCAGAGCACGAGCAACGACGCACTCATCCCCGAGATCGATTCTCTCCTAGGGAAGAACTCACTTCTTACGACACAGCATCGTCCAACATGGTCACCGCCTCCGGCTTCACCCACACACCCTTCACCCGCACCCTCCTCACCCTGCTCATCTCCGCCTCCCTCGGTGCCTCGATCCTCTCCCTAAAACCGTATCTCCCGCTCAAACCCATTCCCCACCTGTGGCCCTACCTCCAACTTTGGCGCATTGCAACGTTCCAACTCGCATATACATCGTCGACCGAATTACTGTTCGGCGCAGCGATCTTGTATCAGATGCGTGTGCTGGAGCGCATCTGGGGCACACGGAAGTTCGCGAGTTTTGTCCTCGCATGTTACGGGCTTTGTATGGTCGGGATTGTCGGGGTGGGGCTTGTGCTCAAGGTGTTGAGCGGAGGGTGGTGGGGTTATGTGCCCGCGGGCCCGTCGGCGGTGGTCATTGCGGTTGTGGCGGTCTGGAGGAGGGAGGTGCCGAGGCTAGGCGGGGTCAAAATACTGCTTGGTGGGCATGCTGATGGGGACAGAGAGGTGGCGAGGGGCATAGAACTTACCGATAAGTGGACTGTGTACATGCTTGCGGCGCAGCTGGCGCTCAGTCAGTTTCCGTTTGGACTGTTGCATGCTGCTGTTGGGTGGCTGGTTGGGAGTGCGTGGACAGAAGAGCTGGTGCCAGCAGGGCTGGTGAGGTCGAGGGTCCCTGCTTGGGTGGTAGGAGAGGATGGAAAACGCAAAAATGGGCGGGGCCAGTATGAAGGGCTGCGGAGAAGGTTGCAGGAGGAGGACCGCGATGGGATGAGGGAGGTCACCACGGGAGGCATGGCTGCTGCGAACCCTAGTCAAGATGAGAGAAGGGGCTTCTTAGGTGGCGTGGGGAGATATTTCACGAGTGGTAGCTGAGTATTTGAGACAAGATACGATATTGGTTGGTACATGACATGACGATGATGTTGCGTATTGCAACGCCTCTACGAGTATACGCTCGCTTGACCAGCAACCATGGACGGCTGCAACGTCATGGAGTGACTTGCGGCTTGATACGTAGGAAGCTATGCGCTATGCGCTATGCGCTATGAGCAGTCACACGCGGATACAAATCATCGTTCCATTACCAGCGATGGTGGATGTACGAAAGCGCAGAGTGGAAGACGGCACGGCCAGGTCATCGAGCAAGGCAGGCAAGTTTTGGAGCTAGTGGTAGGGCTTCGACACCGTCCAAGCTGTTGGCATTTCATGATATGTAGATGCTTCAGAGCTGTGTATGATCATGAAGTAGTGCATACCATGCTCATGGCCTCACCGTCAGCGTTCTCGTTTCGAAGTATGGTGCGTCTCACAGCTTTGAACGTGTGGAACGCGTGATCGTACGAGCATTGGTGTACTTGGACTTTGTATTCTACAAGATTCCATCAAAGGGAATGCACAGCACAAGCAAGACGACGAGCAGTCAGAACGTGAGTGCATTTAGCCATGATGTTCGACGGTTTTGTACTCCTAGCGACCTGATGGACAGCTCCTGGTTTTGACAATAGGTGTCGATCAGCTCTCATTAGTGATGCACAGCTCAGCCATGCTGCATGAGCGCGAGTAGCGAATAGATTCACCTCGTGCGTGACGGTTCATCAGCAGGTAAGAAAGTGAGAAAGTAAGAGGGTGAGTTCAGAGTGACAGGGTCTTCTGCAGGATGAAGTCATAGCGATAAAAGCCGCAAATCCCAGATCAGATGCAGCCTGCTGAATAACCACGTTGTTGTACGTACGCGAGTCGATCACTCGTCTGTGCTGAACTCACAGACAGTCCTCAATCTCAGTCTCAACGGTACACAGACTCTTACCACGTCGGTCAAGCGAACATCATGAGCAACCAGTACTACGGCTCCTACCCGGCCAGAGCGGATGAACGGTACTATGCTGCTCCTGCTCCTCGGCAGACAACCTACACCACCTATGAGCCACCACGAGATGACACATATCGTCACGACACGGCAGTAGCTCGATATGACGAAGAACGCCTCCGATACGACGAGGACAGACGCCGTCCCTCAAGCCGACGCGATCGCGACGACTACTACGACGACCGAAGCCGACGGTCACATCGAGACGAGTACAGTCCCGAGCGCAGAAGATCTGCATCCCGACCAAAGTCACGATCTCGAGCATTCAAGGAAAAGGTGCAGGACATGAAAGACGACAGAGGAAAGGAAATTGGCGCTACCTTGGTCGGCGGCGCCGTGGGTGCGTTCGCGGGTAAGGAGCTGGGACACAGCGGCATGGCCTCGGCGCTTGGCGCAGTAGCCGGTGCATGGGGTGCCCATGAGCTGGAGAAGCAACGCGAAAAGAGGAAGGAGAAGAAAGAGTATAGTGATGACGGCTACTCGCGACGCAGCGCCTCCAGGTCTCGGAGCCGGAGGAGAGTCGAGTACGACAGCGACGAAGAGGATGAGCCCAGACGTCGACGTGAACGTCGTCGCGATTACGACAGATATGATTGAAGCGGTAGTAGTGGGCTATGGATATGGGTGTAGTTTGACGACTGGCGTTCGGGACAAATGATTGAGGTCTCAGGTCCGTGGCAGGAATGGCCGGGCGGGAATTTTGCTTGTATTGACTCCGTACTCTTCATGGTAATGGAAGTGTAGCGTTGCCTATCGTGCGCGCAGGCCGTGTTGCATGCTGTTCCTCTGACCATGTAATCAGGTGGTTTCGACGCCTTTACGACGATTCTGCGCTTTCTTCTGTATGGTGTCACGTGATCTGTGTCTTATCGATAGTCGTTGGGCAAAACCACGGGGTGCCCCGCGCCAGGGATCTCCGTACTGGCATGTAGGGAATCTGGTCCCGGTCAAGGCAGTAGCAAGTCGTATCATACACAGGATCATAGCAGGCACTTGATATGCAAGCAGGAGCCTGCAGAATCTGTGCAGTGGTTACACGTTTCAATAGAGGCTTTCTTCTGCCTTAAATCCGGGACAAGAACCTCAGTAACGGGGTGAAGCGGTGTGTCATCTACGCCCCCTGCAAACGGGCGTTTCAGGTTACTTAGGATAGTCGCATCCCGTAAAAAGTAATCATGTCTCGTAGCCCATACGGGCATGCAAAGTATCCTTTACTCGACGGGAGATGAGATCTGGGACCTCTGGTTGCCCAACTCTCGAAGCAGCCCGTCCAGGGAAGCAGGTAGATACACCGAAAGAGTGCCACCAAAGTTTTTCAAGGTACCGTAGGAAGGTGAGGCTGATGGCGAAAACGAGCAAATGCAGACTCACCATAGGCTCTCTCGCCGAGCAAGATCCACTGATGTTGGGAATTTGGCTCTTCTTACTCGTTCGTGCTTAGGGTCCGGAATCAGGGCTCTCACTAGCGCCAAGCTTTTCAGATTTTTGCCTGGATGAGCGTATCGACATGGCCGCCAAATTTTTTGCCAGTGATATTAAAACTGTTCAGACGCCTCTGCCCCCCTTCCTCATTTTTTCTCTCCATCATAGACATCCTCTCTCTTAATACCCGATTATACCCCTTTGCACTCTCTTGTCATCAAAGAGAGCGCACTACCCGTCTATCACTCTTATCCGTGTCTGCAGATAAGAGCCAGAAAAAAGTTGTGTCGAGAAGTTTCTCACCGACACATTCCTGAAGAATTTGGTCGCCCCCCTTCGACCATAAATACCCAACCTCCACACTAGTCTCTACGTCCTCACAAAGCATGCCAGCTGCTGACACGATGGATTCGGTACCCGCTGTTTCCAGCAAGGAGACCAAGCAAACTCTCAACACACTCGAAGAACTCCTCAAGGCCCTCTCGATATCGAAGACCGCCGATGAGGCCAACGCCGCAGCCGGCAATGTTGCTTCGTTACTGAACGGCCCCATAGAAGAGCAGGCCGTCCCACAAAAGGCTGTCGAGACTTTCAAGAAGCAACTCGGCAACAAGAAAGATGCCAACGCTCGTGAGCGTGCCGTTGACGGCATCCGAGCCATTGCTCAACACTCTACAATCTCTCCAGCCATCGAGCCATACCTCGTTGACATGCTGCCTCTGACTCTCTCTGCCATTGGCGACAAGATGGTTCCCGTCAAGAACGCTGCGCAGGCCGCATCGCTCGCCATCGTCAAGGCCATCAACCCCAACGCTGTCAAGTGCGTCGTCCCAGCTCTGTGCAAGTCTATCGAGACCGCGCAGAAATGGCCAGAGAAGATGACCGCCCTGGAGTGCATCGAGTCCATGATCGAGGGCGTTCCAGCTCAGCTCACCTACCAGGTGCCCGCTCTCATTCCCACCATCTCTGCCGCTATGTGGGACACGAAGCCAGAGGTCAAGAAGAAGGCCTACGGCACAATGGAGCAGCTTTGCAAGCTCATTGAGAACAAGGATATCGAGCGATTCATCCCAGAACTGATCAAGTGCATTGCCAAACCAGAGAACGTCCCAGAGACCGTTCACTTGTTGGGTGCCACCACTTTCGTCACTGATGTCCATGAGCCAACCCTGGCCATCATGGTTCCCCTCTTGGAGCGTGGTCTTCCTGAGCGAGAGACTGCTATCAAGCGAAAGTCCGCCGTCATCGTTGACAACATGTGCAAGCTGGTCGAGGACCCAAACATCGTCGCTGCTTTCTTGCCAAAGCTGATGCCAGCCCTGAAGAAGAACGAAGAGACCATCGCCGACCCCGAGGCTCGTGAGAAGACCAAGCAGGCTCTCGACACCATCCGCAGAGTCGGTAATGTCGGACCAGGTGACAAGATCCCAGAGAAATCTACTGCCAGCGAAATCCCAACCGTCGCGGGCCACCTGAAATCTATCATGGAAGAGAAGCACAAGTCCAAGATTGCCTCATCTGAGGTTGTCATCACATATGTCTCAGCTATTGCTGGTCAGCTCATCCAGGAGAAGTCCATGGAGGCTGCTGACTGGTCCTCTAACGTCATCGAATTCCTCAAGCCGCTCGTCGGTGAGGCCGATGCTCCTGAAGTCTGCGACCAGCTCCGCAGGAAGGCTACACCAGGCTTCGTCGAGGCCGATGCTCCAGAGCCAGATGAGGAGGAGGGTGTTGATCTCTGCAACTGCACCTTCAACCTTGCCTATGGTGCTAAGATTCTGCTCAACCAGACCCACCTGCGTCTGAAGAAAGGTCAGCGATATGGTCTCCTTGGTCCCAACGGTTCCGGCAAGACTACCCTCATGCGTGCCATTAACAACGAGCAAGTCGAGGGCTTCCCCAAGCAGAGCGAAGTCAAGACCGTCTTCGTCGAGCACGATCTGGATGCAGCTGATACTGAGTTGACTGTCATTGGCTGGACCAAGATGAAACTGGAGCAGGTCAACCTTGACATCAGCGTTGACGAGATCAAGAAACAGCTGCTCGAGTTCGGCTTCCAAGAGGACCAGCTCGAGGGTCCCATCACCTCGCTCTCCGGTGGCTGGAAGATGAAGTTGGCGCTTGCCCGTGCTGTCTTCGAGGCCCCAGATATCCTGTTGCTCGACGAGCCGACCAATCACTTGGACGTCAAGAATGTTGCATGGCTTGAGGACTACCTCAAGAACTCTCCATGCACATCCATCATCATCTCTCACGACTCCAAGTTCTTGAACAATGTCATCCAGCATGTCATCCACTACGAGAAGTTCAAGCTCAAGCGATACAGAGGTAACCTACAGGAGTTCGCTAAGCGAGTTCCATCTGCTCGATCATACTTCGAGCTTGGTGCATCTGAGCTCGAGTTCAAGTTCCCTGAGCCAGGTTTCCTTGAGGGTGTCAAGACCAAGGCTAAGGCCATTGTCCGTGTCAACAAGATGTGGTTCCAATACCCAGGCTCGTCCAAGCCACAGATCACAGACATCACTTTCCAGGTTTCACTTGGTTCCCGTATTGCCGTCATCGGTCCCAACGGTGCTGGCAAGTCTACGCTGGTCAACGTCTTGACTGGTGAGCTCATCCCCACTGGTGGTGAGGTCTACCAGCACGAGAACATCCGAATTGCCTACATCAAGCAGCATGCATTCGCTCACATCGATAACCATCTCGACAAGACTCCATCTGAGTACATTCAGTGGCGATTCCAGACTGGTGAAGACAGAGAGACCATGGACCGAGCCAACAAGATCGTGACAGATGAGGATGAGCAGGCCATGAACAAGATCTACAAGATCGAGGGCACGCAACGACGAGTCATCGGTATCCACTCGCGTAGAAAGTTCAAGAACTCCTACGAGTATGAGTGCTCCTTCGTTCTTGGTGAGAACGTTGGCATGAAGAACGAGAAGTGGATCCCCATGATGACTGCCGACAACGCCTGGATCCCTCGATCAGAGATCATTGCTTCTCACTCCAAGATGGTTGCTGAAGTGGACCAGAAGGAGGCTCTTGCCTCTGGTCAGTTCCGACCTCTAGTCCGACGAGAAATTGAGCAGCACGGTGCCAACTTCGGTCTCGATGCCGAGCTGATTTCTCACTCTCGTATGCGCGGTCTCTCAGGTGGACAGCGTGTCAAGGTCGTCCTTGCTGCCTGCACGTGGCAACGACCTCACTTGATCGTCCTCGACGAACCAACCAACTACCTTGACCGAGACTCTCTTGGTGCACTCTCCAATGCTCTCAAGGAGTTCGGAGGTGGTGTCATCGTCATCTCCCACAACGCCGAGTTCACTGAGTCTCTCACCAGCGAGGTGTGGGCTGTCATGGACGGCAAGATGACTCCTTCTGGCCACAACTGGGTACAGGGACAAGGTGCTGGCCCAAGACTCGGCCCCAAGGATGGTGAAGAGGAGGAGGAGAAATTCGATGCTATGGGCAACAAGATCGAAAGCGCCAAGAAGGCAAAGAAACTGACATCTTCCGAGCTCCGAAAGAAGAAGAAGGAGCGTATGGCTCGACGAAAGAGGGGTGAGGAAGTCTTCTCGGACGAGGACGACTAGATCATGACTTCTGCTCTCATGATGTCACGATGAAGCATACTGGAGTTGTCACTTTCTTATGTCTTTCGATACCTTATGCATTAGACGGCGGAGCGGATTTCTGGAGTTGGATCGGTCTTATGTGTTGCTGAAGTTCCTATGCTTAACGAAAAGTTCATGATTGAAAAGGTTGTCATGGGTCGTTTTCATGATGGGATACCCTAGATAGAAGATTTACCTATGATAGACTACTCGTCCAATGAGTACGTGTATGCCGCGAAGCATGCGCGATGCAATGTTAACAAAGTTACACGTTGACCAAAAATATTGTATTGATGTGTTGCCAAAGAGTACTTTGTTGCTTGACCTGCCTCGCGTCATCCGCACAGAATGAGAATAATTCGACACATGGCGTAATCGGATGTTTCCGACGCCTCGCTCCATATGTTCCTGTCAATCCAAGTCGTGCTTTGTCGTCGCGCTTTCTCGTTGCGGGAACTAGGCCAGATGCGTCTTGTCTGAAGCACCGGAGCGCCTTTGGCTCTTCGCAGCATTGACTTTGCTCCAACTACTCTGCTGCTCGGCCATTGCTATGGTCGATGTGGACTCAGGACCATGCTGTACTGTGTACGCAATGGCTCCGCCGAAAGCAAGAAACGCGAGACACCGACCTCGAATCCATGAGGATGTAGTCTGCCATCTATGCTAGGCTATAAAGCCTTGATCCGGTCCTGATGACCTGCAACATGGCTCATTCGTACGTCAGTGAGATCAGCATAGGTCTCATCCGTGCTCCTATAGACACACCGGACGATACTTGTAGCCGAGGACCATGAATCAGAGTAGCTTTGAAGGCTCCCTGGTGCACTCCCAGCAACTCTCTTCCAGAGCCCAAGAGTCAACAACATGGCGCCAGCCCAAGTCCATCGATGACCGGACAGCACGTTTCCCCGGCTTCCACCAGCGCAAGATTCACTACAAGGCTGGCCAAATTGTTGAGAAGGGTTATATGCCCCTCCCTTGCGACATAGTCATGCATGAGAGTGTGCCAATGACGGTTACTGATAGCACCACGCTATATAGTGATGTATTCTTACCGGCTAGCTTTGAGGGTCTTGGTGAGGAATACAGTAGTGATCAAAAAGTCCCGGCTATTATTGCTTGGTAAGTCCCACCTTGTCCCGTTGCTTCTCGCCGTCAAGGCAGCGGTAAAGCTGCCCATCGTTAGCGGTCGCCCACACGCTGCATCCTCACACCGTACCTTTGATTCTAGCTTGCGAAATCGAGGTCGAGTGGCCAGCAGCTAACGTCCTATCACCAAAACCCAGGTCTCCTTATGGCAAACAGAAGGGAACACAGATCCTCTCCGACTATCCTTTCCACTGCGGCGTCCCACCATCATCAGTGTCAAGTCTGCAGAAATGGGAAGGTCCCGATCCCGCCTTTTGGTGCGCGAACAACTACGCAATCATTAATGTCGACATGCGCGGGGCATACACCTCTGCTGGCAATCTCCATCTTCTGGGCTACCAGGAAGCCAAAGACGGCGCGGAGTTTGTTGAATGGGTCGCAGCACAGCCTTGGTGCACTGGTCGCGTCGGTATGTCAGGCAACAGTTATCTAGCAGCTTCCCAGTGGAAGATCGCGAGCCTTCGCCCCAAAGGATTAGCCGGAATCGCACCATGGGAGGGCATGATGGATGTATACAAGGACGTTATCTGTGCCGGCGGGATTCCAGACACCGGGCCTTTCAGTCTCATCGCCTCTGCCTTCGCCGGCCAAGCCAAGGTCGAAGACCTCGCCACCGCTCTCAAGCGACCTGGCAAAGAAGGCCTGTACGACGAGTACTGGGAGGACAAGCGCAGCGCTGTGGAACGCATCAGCTGTCCCGTCTACTGTGTCGCAAGCTGGACAAGTATCTTCCACACAAGCGGCACGCTCCGCGCTTTCAGACTCCTCCCTAGCGGCACCCCACGATGGCTTCGCGTTCATAACACACAAGAATGGCCCGATTACTACTCGCACCGTAACGTTCTAGACCTCAAACGCTTCTTCGACTGGTGCCTCAAAGACCTCCAGACAAGCTGGTCCGCAACCCCAACGATCCGCCTCAGCATCCTCAATTTCGGCATAGGCGGAGAAGAAGACACCATCGAGCGCGCAGAAAGTGAATTTCCACTCGCACGAACACGGTACACCAAGTACTTCCTCGCAGCAAACAAGACACTAAGTCTAGACCCGCCCGCCGACCCCTCAGAACTCACTTACAACGCCAAAACCGCTTTCTTATCCTTCGAATACACCATTCCCCACGCCCTCGAACTAACAGGCTATCCGCGCGCCCACCTCTTCGTCTCCTGCACCCCTCCTCGACGCCATCCGAAAGAAGAACCTATGGAACTCGAGATCGACATCTTCACCCAAATCGAGCTCCTGACGCCCGCGCGCTGGCGCACCGGCACCCTCGTGATCCGACCTAAGTCCGGGCCCGCACATACCCTACTCAAACTGATGCACGACTGGCAGATCGGCATGTCGCAGTTCGGCCTCCTCTACCACTTCGGGCCCGAGGGCGGTCTGCGTGCTAGTTTCGCCCATGAACGGTCGGAGGAGAGCACGGCGTTCGAGCCGGTATATGCGTTTAGAACACGGCGTATGATGAGGGCAGGCGAAGTCAGGGAGTTGATCGTGCCGATGCGGGCGTATGCGATGTATTGGGGGCGCGGGGATGTGTTGAGGTTCACGGTGAGCGGGAAGCCGGTCGTGCCGTTTGGGTTGCCGCGGTGTGAGGGGCCGCGGATTGAGAATGTGGGCGTGCATCTGCTTCATGTTGGGGGCAAGGGAGAGGAAAGTAGTTGCTTGGTGTTGCCAGTCGTGTAGAGAAAAGGGTCCGCTTGGGAGGCATTGGTCTGGAACATTCATTCGGTGCGACGCGTTACAGCGTAGGCTTATTGTAGACGCAGTCTGATGAAGACAATATATTCTCGCCTCGGAAATGTCTTTTGGTAATCTATGGTACAATCCGAAATGTCGCTGCGAAGGTGTGTGCTGTGCCATCCACATGTCCGTTTCTGGCACTGTACAACCATCCGCGCTGATGAATGCCAACGAACGCCATGTCCAACACTTGGTGTAACAGCTCAGCTCAACTCCAGTCTCAACAATGAGTCAACCAGCCCCGTCGCATGATCAAACATTCTCCAACGCAGACAAAAATCTCAACAATCAAAACCAGCATCGCCGACGCTACCGAGCGCCAAATATCAATCCTCCTAGCTCGAACCATTCACTTTTTCGCTTCACCCATGCGGTGGGCAAGCCAAGTGTGTGGTGAGGACATGTGAGGAGATAACGGCACCAACATCTCACTTTAGCAGCTCAATCATACATTGCTCCATCGACAAGCTCAAGCCAGCTGCAGTCTGGCGAGCACTCAGAGGGACGTATGGTGAGGACACACTGTAGTAGGAAGGTAGTGGCTTGCGATACGGTCGCGATGCGATGTGTACCGCTAGAATCGAATCCGAGAGGTTGTTGTCGTAACTCCAGCTCCGAGCAGCACATACTCAATAGTTCTTTAGTAGCCTTGTGTGCAGGTATTATATCCCACCTCGCCGCCGACGTAACACCAACGCTCGTTCTTACATGGTATAGCTTATGACATACACAGCCTGTCCGCATTCATCTAGATTTGGCGATCTAGTTCGCAGATGGCTCAGGGAACTCAGAGTATGAGTATAAGAAGGCGTCCCCGTTGCCCTCATTGTCGGCGCCGAGATAGCTGGTATATGATTCGAATGATTCATCGAAACCTAGGTTGCCTGCATCATCATAATTCGACATAGCTTCGATGTCATTGCAGTTTTTGGCATCGATGTCTGCATAAACTGTACTGAATTCGTGGCCAGATTCGTGGGTGAGGCCGCCAGGTATATTCGGTAGAGCCATGTCGTGGTTATCAGAAGTGCTGCTGAAAGCAGGGATGACGCCATATGACGTTTGACTATCTGGCTGATAGTATCCCGTGTCTGGACCAGAAGTCGGCTGGGTTATCATGGTATCAGGCATGTTCTCAGTCTCAAAGACGGCAGCAGTGTAGCCCATGCCGGTCAACGTGTTCTGTAATTCAGCCTCCAATGTAGCGAGATCAGGGACCTGGGTACCTCTTGGATTGTTGTCGCCGTTGAAGCCAGTGCCGAGTTCAGCTAGCACACCGTATGCATCGCCATGGCTGTTGCCAGTATTTTTCATGCCTTGAAGCACACCAAGGTTGTGGATCGCACCATCATGGTCGTCAAAAGTACCAGGTGGGCCGGTTGCTGACGGATCATCCTCGAGGATGTCAGTCTGAGGTAGAGTTTGGGCATTGTCGCCGTCGGTCTGCACCGTGGTGGTGTCCACAAATTCTGGAGAAGACCTATTGCCATCGTATGTGGGTCGTGGGACAGACATGGTTGGTGGGAGTAACATGTCTGGTGGTGTGGTATGTGGCACCCAGTCCTCACTTTGACCAGAGTTGCGGGAATCGCCCATGTTCGGATGTGAAACAGCCTCATCATAGCCGCTGTCTATAGTGACGGTGCTGTTCTTCCTATCATCACCGTTGAGTGATGTGGGGCCAGCAGCAGAAGGAACTTGATAGCCACCATGGCCTCTGGCAGCAGCAGAAGCAATACTTTCTTGAATGCGTTGGTGATAGCTCTCTCCAGAAGAGCCGGCTATCCATTTCTTCGCAGCAGCGACCATGCCGGGGAAATTGTATTCCTTCTCCATATGCTCCACAAAGTCTGCATACCGAATACACAAGGAAGTGAGGTATCGCTCAATACGCGCCAATTCAATCACGACGTCACAGATCGATCCTTGATCGTCTTTGAGCTTGAGGATTTCTTTGCGGCTCGCTTGAATTTCTGCCTGGAGGTATTCTAGTTGTACTTCTGGAAGCTGATCACGGAGACTTGTGGCTTTCTTCTTTTTCAGCGCCGAGTTGGTAGAGACAGGCGGGGGTAGTGCTGGTGCTGGAAGTGGTCCAGCGTCATCTTGAGTGAGGTCAAGAGTAGCAGAAGTCGAAGCGCTTGTAACATTATGAGGCTTCGAAGACGTGGGGCAAGAGACAGCTGTAAGGGCGGGATTGATGCGATCGACGTCGGCCTTGGCTAGACGAGGAGGCAGTTGGATGTGAGGAGCATGCTGTTTCAACAACCTCTTCAATTCGGCGTTCTCCCGGAGCAGTATGACTTTTTCCTGGTACAGGTCGCCACTATACTTCATGCAGGCTTGGTTAGCGGTGGTCAACAGTCGATTTTTGTTCTCGAGTTGGTTGATCTCGTCTGTCAGGCTCAGCACCAGCTCGGCGTGTGGGTGGGTATCTCTCGCGACCATTGGAGCAGCCGAGACATCTTCGTGACTGGCGTTCCATTGCGAGGAAGTGTCGGTATAAGAGAGAGGCTGAGTGGCCGAGAGACCGTGGTGCGTTTTATGCTCAGTGCTCTGTGCTGGTCCACCGTGGATGGCGCCATCTCTAGCAGCCGAAGCCGTGGGACCTACTGTGCCCTGAGGCGAAGTTGTCACGCTCGTACCTATTGCTGTCAGTCCATACCCTGACCAAATAGAAATTTGTACTTACGATTGGTGTTGGATGAAGAAAGCTGGCCTTGTGGGCGACCTTTGGCAGAATGACCGACTGCAGGTGTAGAAGATTTTCGACTCGATGTTTTGCTTGCTGGCCGACCGCGCTTCTTCGAAGGTGAAGTTGCAGCAGAAGTGGTTGGAGTGGATGCAGCCGGAGTGGTGGAAGTCGTAACTGTTCTGCGCTTCACGGCAGGAGCGGCGGTGGTGGCGATCGGTCCAGTTCTACTGAGCTCACGAGCACCTTCTGTCGATATGACATTGTCAGGCCCGTCTGGCAGCAAGTCTGTTCGTTGTCAGTGGTAACCACCAGTGACACTTTCTCGTTCTGCCTACCTGCTTCGAGAGCGTCTGAGTTACGCTTCAGAGCCATTGTGGATGATCACTGTCACTCATGCGCGAGTGTCCATAAGCAACAATGCCAACCAGCGTGAAGAAGGAAGAGACGAACAATGGGATGGTGAACACAGGGTGATAGCAATCATTGAAAAGGTTGTGCGAATGAAGTACTTGATCGAGGATATGGTAAGCAGATCGACAAGCAGATCGAAAAGGTCACGTGGAAACGACGCTGAAGTGCATGTTGACTACATGTTGACGTCAATTCACTCAAACAATCGGTGACCGAGTCACCAGTGACGTGACCAAGTGTGTGCGATCGTGGAGGAGAAAGGACGTGGTCGAGAGGAGGGGTGCAATGGAGGTGGAAAATACTTGCCCGCCCCAAGAGGGGGTGGTTTGCGACCAATGAGGAGCAGGTGGCACCTGCCGCTGTTCATGGTACGACCAATCAATGCTCGCTAACATTCACTGACGTCTCATGAAACGTACTTGTCATCATCCGTCCCAATCAGGCTTCTAGAACGCCGAGGCTATGCTTCTTCTACTCACAACGCTTTGAAAGACGACATATCATCCCTTGGCGTTGTACTTGTCATTGAAAGCATTGACAGCTAGAAAGTGTTAGCGGGTTTCGAAACAAGCAGACAGCGCGAACTCACCAATGGCAATCTGCCTGTACAACCAATTCCTGCTTCCTTCGTCTTTGATAGGTATGAACGGCCCATTGGCACCGCCTTTCAGACCAACGCTCATGCCCGTCCTCTCCTTAGAGATGGTCTGCACGTCCGTCAACTTGACCTCCCATACAGTTCTTAACTTCTGCGCTCGTATCATCAACACCCGTTCATACGTAATCATAACCAGCATCTCCTTGCTCTCGAGCTCCAGATGAGCAATGTAATCCTCGTTGAAATACTTGCCATCGTCACAAGTCTTCAACCAGAATTGCCCGAGTGCTTCTCTTTGAGAGTATGGTCGAACAATCCCATCCATGCCGATGAAACGCGAAAGTCGAACCCGGTCTAGCCCCTCAGCATCGAAAACAGTGGTAGTATTCCGAACACCTTCAGCTAGATTGCTAGCAAGGTCGAAAGCACCAATTGCAGGTTTAGTGGCAAGGCCGATGAATCCCTTGCCGACACCCTTTACGAATCCTAGCGCACCTTCCTTCTCCGCGCCCTCGAGCGGGTGTCGAGCAAGACCACCAATGCCTGAAGCCATACTCGAAGCAAAGGCATTCCCGCCAGAAGTAACACCATAGAGTGCGTGCTTTGGTCGGTTCCTGCTTCTAGCCATCCGTCTCGAATCTTGGAACTCCTTGTCCATTGTTGCAGCAGCCAGTCCCTTTGACATCGACCCTGTGAACTTGGCCATACTGTCACTGAAGCCGAAGACAGATTTCTTGACAAAGCTGCTGGCGCCCTTGGCAATTCCTAGTCCTAGCTCCTGAGGTCGGTCGGACATTATAAGTCCCTGGTATGGCTCGTAGAAGATGTCGGCGAAGCCTGATGACACATTTTGGAAGAGGCCTACTGGATTACCAAGGAAATCCGCTGATCCCAAGATAACGTGTATCTGTCGAAGAACCTCCTGCGTATAGAAGGATTGAATATTGGCAATGAGCGCCGCAATCGGCAGTCGAGCATTCTCCAACATGAGCGCGTTGAGTTTGATGGGCGCATCGTTGACGTTGCCGATCGACATGGTCATGACGTTGACGAAGAACATGAATGGATTGTTGCTTACAGTGTCCTCTGCATTGATGCGTTCTGTCCGCACAAAGGAAAGATCAAGTTGGATAGGCTGTAGATGGAGCAACTCAAAGTAGATATCTTGACCTTGCTCTTCCCTGGTAGGTTCTGGCACACCGAGGTTTTCATCGCACAGCTTGCCTTCCTTTTCTTCTGACCATGAAGCGCCCGGTACCTTGGTGAAGTCCAGCAAAGCGAAGATAAAGTCTTCGTCCAGCTCAACGGTGATTTGCTGCAGTAGTAGCGTTGCATACTTGATGTAGAGCACTCCGTAAGAGTCGTCCTTGACACGTGTGACCATAGCATGGAAGATAGGATGTGCTTCCATTTCTTTTCCGGTCTTTGGCACCACACTTGGATACAGCAGGATGGGGAAGATACCACCATAGAGTTGGTTGTCCATCTGGATCCACTTGACGGTCATGTTCAGTGTCTGGTACAGCTTTGAGTCGCCATACTTGAAATCAATGTCTCTGAAGGTCAAGTAGAGCAACTCCTTCAGCCTGCTGTTCACCAAAGATATGCCGACGCCAGCCAGTCGCAACTCGGCTTTGAAGTTGATCTCAGACTCAATTTGTTTCACTTCGAACCCGGAGTTGACACTCGTCGTAGACTGTGTCGAGCCGTGTGCCTTGGATCGATACAATGATGTCGACGCTTTGTAGTTGGACAATGCAAGTGTGTTGGTAGGTCCGTCAGCCACGATGTTTACATCCACTATCTTCGGTGGAAGGCCGGCTTCTGGCGGTGGCAGCCTGATGGGGATGAGGTTACCAATCTCTTGTAGCTTGACATATCGTTCTTTGCCACGGCATGTAAGGACAAGCTCCTTGTTTTTCGAGGCTGGATAATCCCAAGCATATGGCATAATGCTTCGAGGTGGCAGCTTGTACCGAATGGGTTTCCAACCACTGCCTCGATCTTCTTCTCCATCTTCACTAATGTTTGGATTTGCCTGGAAGAACAAGAACTCCACGTCGCTCTCATTTCGCATCGAAAACGGCCAGTGCTTCGTCTCGAGGCTGAAATGCAGGAACAAAGTGGCATTCTCGAGTATAACCTCGACTCTGATGAGGCGTTGCCGCTGCCCGTGCTTGGCTAACTTGACATGCGTCATGCCCACATTGGACATCTGGAAGGGCGATGACCACTGATTGTTTACTCCTGGGAAGCACAAGCAAAGCTGTTTGTCGAGTCCTTGGGTCATAAAGTACACCGGCAACAGGTCATTGTTCTTGAGTCGCAGAATATCGGATGAGCCTGGTTCTCGAAGCTCAAGTTCCTCACCGATTTTATTCTTTAGAACGAAGCGCGGTGCGACGGTAACGACCTTGCACAGATTGTACTTGCCTTCACCTTCGGCCACAGAGACACCGGCATGGAATTCCGTCTTGTTGTTCGCAGCGGGTAAGACAACCTCGTATGTGCTGCCAATCGCGTCAAAAGACTGAGGCTTGCTCCAGGTAGACTCTCCTATCTTTAACATCGACCGATTCTTCTGGTCGTCATGTGGATAAGAGTAGAGGTATGGAAGCGCTTTGTGTCGCTGTTCATCGGTCTGAGTTCGGACCCCCTGTTGCGACGCTGTCTTGGACGAGGCGCCGCCCCAGCCTGCTTTGCTTTGAACTTGCATCTCCAGTCCTGTCTTGTTCAGAATAACATAAGGACTGTATATAGATATCTTGAAAGCACCGCCACTGTCCTTGATGTTGGTGTAGTGCAGCTTCAGGCGTAGCTGTCCGTTCTGGTCGTCTTTGAGGTGGATCTGTTTCTCCCTCCTGAAATTTTCTTGGGTGTGGCTGTTGATGATAGCAAAGTCGCTCTGTTTGTATACCGTGTCCTCGAGCTCAACGCTCAATAGCAGTAGATGAGATAACTCGACTACATGCACGGGGCTCACGCCGCCACGTCGAAGGAAGTTTGTCCAGTCTTTCTTCGTGTTCTTGTCGTAGATGCGATACTTGAAATCATACGGCAACAGATTCTGAACTTCGACTGGAGCGGAGACCTGCAATCTCATGTAAGGATAGATTCTGGTCATCGGGTCCTTCTTGTTGTACAGTGCATTCATTTGAAAGAAGAAAGGTGGTGACTGGTCTCGGCTTTCGGAACGGCAAGTTATCGTTCTTGTTGGCTTCTCAATCAGTGACTTCCAGAACAGCTTCTCATCTGACCAGCTGTAGCCAAAGCCTTGGTCCGGTCGTATAAGCAGTGAGTGTATGAAACATGCCCCAATAGGTGCTGGTCTAGCTTCGCCAGGTGCAACCTTCTCGATTTTGAGGAGATGACCGTCTTCAGGGCTGAAAACACCAACCTCAATCGGAATCTGAGTTTTGTTTTCGACCAAGAGAGGTGATCTGAAAGTGATATACTTGACATTGTCTGAACCAAGCCTGACTTCAACAAGCATTCGATGCTGCACTTTATCCTTTCTGGGTTTGAGGTTGTACAGGGCTTCGCCTTCTCGGCTGACTGGTATGCGGCTTATGCTGTCAAACCCACTTGCTTCGAGCTTGACGCCAACAAGTCCTGCGTTGCCTTCTGGCGCGAGGTTCTCCCGCATGGATGTGGCATCTTCGAATCTCCAAGCCTTTTCCTCGCCATCAGAAAGCTTGTCGGCCGAAGCGTTCTCGTTTCTCTCATCTGCCCAGATGCTCAAATCAAAACCTGTATAGTTCCGGATTCGATATGGCGCATCTTGTATTCTTGGCTTTGACAAGATGTCTTCATCACTTGTCAAAAAGTCAAACGATTTAGATGCGAGCGCTATTGTGGCGGATGTTACGGTAAGCTCCATGTTCTTGTGAGAGTAGAGCTCCATCGACATTAGCTCAGGATCCTGCTGTCTCGCCATATGGAAACCCAACTGCCAAGGTTCGATCAGTGGCTCCCAGGCAGACTTGGAAAAATTGTAAACATTGATGAACGTGTTCAACTGAGTATCGACATTCATGGCGTCGGACCAATCTCGAACGTTTACGTCGAACTTCTTGACACTGAAGTCGAGCAAAGGCAGTTCGTGAAGATCACCGATCAAAATGACACGAATGCCTTCGATTTGTGCTGTAAGCTCCTCCCGCTTCATCACTATCGATTTTCTTGGTGGTCCTGTGGCTTTGCTAGGTGCTTTCGATACCGATTTTCTACGGCTCTTGGCCGTGCTGGCTGCCACAGACTTGCGCCTCACGGAGGGTGCTTTGATGCCCGATTTGACTTCTTTGAGTTTCTTCGGCTCAGCATCTTCCTCGAATTTCTCCTGCTGAGCCATGTTGGCTGCAGCTTTGTTGACGATCTGCATGGCCAACAGTATGTCACGAAGTGACAGACGCAAAACTAGAGGCTCAATGTCAATGTTAATAGAAGTGAGAGATGAGCTTTTGTCCTGGGATCGGTTGTCCATAGACATCTGGACCGTGAAATCGTCCAGGATACGCAAGCGACTCGAGTCGAACTTATCCATTCGACATAGGAACATGCCGACTTTCGTGACCTGTAGGGTAGTGGCATTCTGCTGCGACACCGATATCTCTTTCGTACCTAGCACAATGGCCTCTGTGTTCGAGATTGCTGGGTTCGCGATGACAATGACCTGCGCTTCTACGATGTTGATGCGGAAGGAGGTCGTCATCGAAGAGGATGCTTCACCGCCTTCGTTAACGCCATTGGACTGCTTATCTTCATTGTCACCAAGGTCGGCGTCGGCATCGGCATCAGTCACGTCTCCCACAATTTGTTGTTCGGCGATTGGTTTAGGGTCATTCGAGCCTAATGCTGTGTTGGCAAACGCCTGTAATGCGAACAAGTAATCTAGAGCGACAATGATGCGAGGACTATCGATGGTGAGCATCACAATGATGTGCTTCTCCTCGCCTCCGGATATCGACACACTAGCCATGAATTGCTGTTGCACATCGCTGTTGATCAGTGACATGATTTTCCGGAACTTGTTCGTTTCTTTCTGACGGCTATCTCGAATTGTGAACGATTGGACTAACAGCTCGGCTTCCATGGCACCATCGCTGATCATGCGAAGCTTGATATTAGTCTCGTTCAGTGCGAACTTCGTCAGACTTGCCGCCGCCATATCCTGCGTGGGGCTGTCTTCAGCTGCAAGGAAGAGTTCCAAGCCAAACATCTGAGCCTTGAACACCAAATTAAGCTTAGTCCATGTCTCATTGCTTGAGCCAAGTTCCGGCCCCTGGTATGAGGGTCGTGACTGATCTCCCTCTTCTGTGCTTTTGGTCTGTGCCGTTTGAATAGGAGAGGTCACTGAGTCGGGCAGTCCTTCGGCCACCTCTTCGTCGGATTCGGTTTCTGTGGCAAAAGCGGCGGGAATGGTTCTAGACAGCTCCATCAAGAATTTGAACTGTGTTTGGGAGATCTTGAGATTGACGGGTGACATTGTTCCATCGATCTCGAGGTCAGGTCGCTCTAAGCCTGGTAAGTGCTCTAGATACCTAACCTTGAAATCTAGGTCAACATTTTCGATCATTTCCAAGGTCTCTTGCTGGTCATTATCGTAGTGGAATTCAGAGGTGAGGCGGATTTGTCGAATACCTGCAGAGAGTTTATTGACCATTGGTCCATCACTCTGCCCCTGTATGCCAACAAACTTGTTACTGGCGTAGATCTCACCTAGGTATGCTGTGAGGAGATCTCGTGGACGTTCTCCGACCATTGCACGGGGGAAGACCACGATTGGTGTCTTCACGATAATGTCGAAGTGCATCTTCGAAGCGTTCTCCTGTACTTGGGTAGCTTGATTGGCGGCAGCCTGACGAGCGGCATTGAAGATAGCTTGCATTTTGCCGAATTTAACACCGAATTCCATGATCTTACGGAATGGCTCTTCCATAAAGTTGATCTTAATTGAACCCGATCGGAGGAAAATTGCAGTGTCGTAGCCAGGATAGCCTTTCTGCTCGACATTGAACGTCTGATACTTGAAGTCTGCCAGCTCGTCTCCCTCGATGGCTATCAAGCGGCGAAGTGGAGAGTCCTCAGAAGCTCCTTGGTTGACATCGTCGACCAGCGATAAGCTGCCCAATCGTGCCTTGACATCCATCGTGCCACCTGCAAGGAACAAGCCGACATCACCAGAATTCAAGGACAAAGTTGCCAGTCGGACCCCATCGTTATTGAGAATAAGTGCGATACCCTTCAGCTGTGCTCTGATGCGGATTTTGTCATTCTGGGCCGGCTGCTGTTGAGTATTCGAATCGGAGGGAGTCTGCGATGGTCGTTCTTCCAGCGCTTTCTGCTCCTGCTGCTCGGTGGACGTCCCGTCGGCAGGACTAGTAAAAGTGGTCAAGACAAAGTCGAGTAGTGTAAGTAGTGTCTTGCGCGTGACGACCACATTAATCGTGGAAACGTCGACATCCAGATTTGTGGCTATGCCTTCATATGTAGATTGAAATTCTGGCGACTCAGGATTAACTTTGATGAACTTGACAGTAAACAGATTCTTGTCTTCCTCGACTTTCGAGCCCTTCGAAGATATGATCTGTTTGAACTCTGGCAGTGGCTCTTCTTCGACGTGGTCGTCAATATAGAGATGTTGCAACACAACCTCTGCCACCATGTCAAATGGTCGGAGATAGAAGTCGAACTGGAACTGTTCTGCCGTCAACTCAGCTAGAAGCTGGTCAGGCTTAGATGGATCGTCCGAAGGATCAGCTTTGAAGAGCGACGCCTGGAGTTTCTCGACAACGAACTTGAGCTCGAATGTACGCTGATGGATGTTCTCGGGTTTCTCTGACTGCTTTTCATCTCGTTGGGCCTTGGCCTTGCCATCAGCCTCCGCGTGCTCATCTTCGGTGTCGGATTCATGGTCTATGGCTGCTTCCGTTGGTCGTTCAAGTAACGCTACTGACTTTCTCTTGCCTCGCGCGTCTGATGCAGGCGCAAGTGGTTTAGCCTCTCTAGCGTCTGGTGTCTTCTTGTCATCTCCGTCAAATTTGGGGATTGCAACCTCGATCAATTTCATCAGGCTCTTGTACTTACGATCCGACACGGAGGCATGTAGCACGGGCAGTGTGCCTGAGATACGGGTCTTGGTAATGTTGGGGTCCTTAGGTATGATAGAGTTCTCCAGTAAAAAGTCCATGTTGATGCGTTCCACGATGTGCATGTTCTTCGAATGATCGGCTGAATCCAGCTCAGCTCTGGTCGCGTCAATGCCAGGACCAATTAGTACTTGAGTCGACTCTAGCTTGAGGTTGAATTTGTCGTACATGAGATCTTCTAATTGCTTGAAGTCGGCATCGGAGTATTGGCTCTTCCTTTTAGACTGTATATCGTGCAGAGTGTCCTTGTCGATCAAGTCGCTGCGCAAGCTTAAATGACCAGCATCTACTATCATGCACAGAGTGCTCTCTTCTGTGATGCGCTCTGGGATAATGATAATCGGAGCTTGCAGGTCAATGTTCGCGTTGATGGTCTTGTGCTCTTCCAATGCAAATTCGAGGCCTGCTCGAGTCTGTTGCCTTATCTCCTCGATGGATGCTCCCGCTGTCTCAAGAAGGGCACCAATAGAGTCCATTTGTCTCTCTGGTGGCTTGAAGAATCGTGCTATTTCCACCACAAATTTTGGATTGTGGATGAACTCCAAACTTTTCAGCTTTAACATTATTGCTGTGTCAGCGCTTTCGTCGAGAGGGTTGTTCTCGAACACAAGATGGAAAAGCTTTCCACCAGCGTCGTCATCATCCTTCTGGTTTTCTGATCTGTCGAGTTCACGATAGTCTTCGGGCTCAGGTTCGTCTTTCGCTCGCTCTTCGGTACCCTTGACCTTGACGATTTGAGGGAAGAGACTGCCTTCTGTAGTACCATCGTAGACACGAAGCCCGCCCAGCTGAAGATCTGCGAAAAAGGAATCTGGTCGCTGGAGAGCCTTTGCCTGGAAGTTATCGAACACGAGCTTGAGGACCTCGTTGGCCTTGCCATGTGGATCGCGTTTCAGAGTGAAACTGCCCGTCCTCAGACTTGACTCAATCTGTAGCTTCACGGCCTCGCGAGGGATATCGACACTCTCAGCAATAGCTTTTTTCTCGTCCCAGTCGATGGCAGCATAGAGTTCTTTACGCTGCTCATCTGTCATACCAGCTTCCTCATCGTGGTGCTGTTCCTCTGCTGCAGGCTTCTTCGATCCCCATACCCACTGGCTCCAGGACTGCTTCTGAGCTGGCTTCTTGACTCCGACATTTTCCTTGCGTAATTGGTTCCGGGCAAGGGACCGCCAGAATCTCAGGTCTTCGTAAGAGAGATCGAACTCGAGGCCATCATACTCCTTCTTTTCTTCTTCTGTAAACTGTTGTTCCTTCTTTTTCTTCTTGAACAGGTCAATGTAGCGTAGCCTCATGTCGCGTCGTTCTTTGAAGTATGCCCATGACCACTTCTTGTTCCGATCATGTATCTTGCTTAGAACGGCGTTTCCTGCAAACCTGACCCACTCTCTTGGAGCTTCCTTCGGCGATTTTGCCGGCGCACCCTTCTTGTACTCCTGATGTCGGATGAAATAATGCATCAGATCCACGAGCATGAGCGCGTCGCGGTATTGATCTTCATCGATGGTGAAGCCGAGATCCTGGAAGAGTAATCTAGCTTTGACCTTAGGTCTATCTGCTTTGCCACTTTTATCCATCTCAAGGCCTGCGCGGCCACTGACAGGCTTCAGCAAGTATTGTGAATTGTTGGTATCCTCGATTCCATCTTTGAACTGTTTAGCCAGCTTAGTCAGATCAAGGTGCTGGGAGGTGTCATCGCCTCGACCTGACCCGTAAAGTTCAGCATCGCTGTTCCAGTACATGGCCAGTGAATCAAGTACGGCAAGCTTGTGAGTTTTGTCGGCTGTTGATTGAATGAAGGTGGGCTGCCAATTCTCGTCTGTGCTGACTGCGCTCATCTCTTTCAAGGTCAGGCCAACGGCAAAGGCATGTCCAGGGGTGGCGACAGCATCTTCGTATCGAATGTGAACGTTCTTGATACTGACCTGCAAGTTGTCGACGATGGCGGTGGTCAGGCTGGCGGTAAAGCTTTGCTGCTTTTTCTGTTCCTCCGGACTCATGCCTTCAGTATTGCGCTCCTTCAGTAGCTCAGCGCTCTCGAGCTTCTCCAACTTGACGGCCGCTGCCCGCTTCTCTTCCTCCTGGACATCGTAGTTGTCTTCCATCTTCGGAGCAGCTAGCAGAAAGATATCTTCAATGTCCACTCGAACAGGTTTGCCACGCAGATTGGACCAGGGTATGGATAAAGTTAGGTTACCAAGCCGACCTTCAACAACGTTGATGGGCAGATGCAGTTGATCGAGAGCCTCGCGGCGAAGTTCCAGGTTGCGTAGTTTGACATCTCCAGACCAGATCCCGACATTGAGCTGTTTGGGGTCGAAGTTCTTGACGTACATGCCCAGGAACCTGTTGAGCAGGTTGGCTACCAGGCCTTCCAACATCTTGGCTGGTGCTGACCGTAACCCAGGTCAGGGACAATCGAGTAATTCAACAGGCAGACAGTGACATGAGGTGTGGTACGCAACACTATACAGTCCACCAAGAACACTGTTGTCACGGTGTCGAAGGGTGGTTTCGGCGAAGGAAAGCAGACAAGCCACTCTCAAGATGTGGCGTAAACTGAAACGATGATTGGCTTCTGCCTGAAAGTGAAGCAAGATGCTTTGAGTTAGCGGTGCAATGCGGGATGTGTATCACAGGTTCAAGGCAGTGGAGGGGCCAAGGATGACCGACATGCAACAGAGAGGTAATAATAATCAAATTTGCAGGCGCTTGATGCAGCAGAACAGGATGTGCTTCGTGAACAACGCGTCAAATCCAGAGACGAGATGTTCCAAGTCAGGTAGCGGTAGCGGCTCTTCACTGTACAATTGCGGGTATTGTTCAAGTTGAGCGATGACGTCTTTTCCCGTTAAAACTGAAGTGGCCCAAGTCGCACCTTCCCACGGCGACCATATCCACGAGGCTACGGCGCTAGTCTCGATCTGGAGCTCGAGCTTAACGACGGATCTCAGACTTCAGCAAAGATCAGTCCACTGGCAAGATAGCAGCTTGTATTCACCTCTCGACTCTCCACTCCTTTCTGTCGTGCTGCGACGAAGCCTCTGCAGCTGGCGACACCTTGAACACTCGCACTACAACTCACACATTGTCACTGTCAGGTCGTCGACCGTCAAGATGTTCCGCACAACAGCTGCTCGAGCAGTTCCCAAATCCCTCACAACCTTCCGAACGACGTCGACGAGGACACCCTTGACCAAGTTCACCCAGCAAGCCGCTTTCCGAACCTCGACACGAGCCGTCAAGACCTCTCCATTACTGGCCTTGGCAGTGCAGCAGCCCCTGCGAAAGTCGCTTGTCCGATATGCGTCAGGTGGAGGGAGCCAGGTGATCTATGGGCAGGACCCCGAGGCTGAGAAGTCATTGCAGACTCAGAAGATTGTGGCTGTGCCGGAGGAGGTCAGCTCAACTTCATCAGTGCACAAGGCATTCCAGGAGAAGGGCGTAGAGGAGCAAGAACAGGATGTGGATATGATGGCCGGTATCCGGAGTGACTTCGTACGTGTTTGAACCGCGACTTGGTGCAGGACAGGACACAGAAGACAGAAGCTGACTGAGGCAGAACACTATTGTCGAAACCTTCTCTCTCAAGGACGTCCCGCAGAGAGCCATGTATATGGGTCTCGCAGGTGTCGTTCCATATCTCGCAACTTCCCTTTCCACTGTCGTCCTCTCCTTCGACATTCAGTACGCTGCCACCCACGGCACCGGCCTCCTCATGAGTGGAGAAGTCTCGGAACAGCTTTTGCACATTATCGAGCCTCTTCAGCTCGGCTACGGCGCCACAGTATGTCTCCACCCCTCAATCTATGTTCGCTCGGAGGAATTTCCCTGCTTGAGATACCTTTTCCACCTTCTGCTCTGTCCTCTTCTCGATGTCCACTAACCTCGGTGTAGATTATTTCTTTCCTCGGTGCTATCCACTGGGGCCTCGAATGGGCTGAGTACGGCGGCGAACAGGGCTACCCCCGCTACTTCATCGGTGTGGCCGCAGCTGCCGTCGCATGGCCGACCCTCCTCCTCTCCGCAGAAGTCGGTCTCATCTCACAATTCCTCGCCTTCACCTTCCTCTACTACGCTGACTCCCGCGCGTCTCGAGCTGGCTGGGCACCTAAATGGTACGGCATTTACCGATTTGTGCTGACGGCCATCGTTGGCGTGGCCATTGTTGCATCCTTGATCGGACGTGGACAGGTTGCCGATCTTGTGAGCAAGCCAGTTGGCCCGGCTGATAGACTAAGGGCTCTTAGAGAGAGCCAGCTGCAACAGCTGGAAGAGTCTGACGCGGAGAACCAGGCACGATCGGCAGCTGAGGAGGGCGGTGATGAAGACGAGGAGGAAGAGGACGACGAATAGATTTGCCGCTGAGCGACTGTTATCCTGGCGCTTCCAGAGCATGCGAAAGAGCATGTGTTCCTACGGCACGCCGGCTGCGGTACCTTTGAGAGACGAGTCGCGTGCGTGGTGGACTCGCTGGTAAACCAAGGCATTTGTATATACTTGTCATAGGGGCTAGTCTTGTTTGTATCGAGCAAGGAAATCAAAACTACAAAACAATTCAAAGATAGAGTAAGGAATCTCTCGCGTAACACACTTCAAGTGCTCCAGCGGATTGTCTTTTCGGTGTTCAAGATATCATATTATGTTGTAGGATATTGCTCGATCTCGACGTTGTGTGCTATGATAATATTCAGTATTGTGCGTGTTGCACCGTTGTGTGGCTGGCGAATTTTATTCTCGTACGGAGATGTGAAGTTCATATGCGAATAAACCACCCTGGAGACGACTTGAATGCAACACCTGGTTGACGATACGTATTACAGGCTGCGGACTGCTCGAAGCTGGATTGGTCGAAGGGATGCCAACTCACGAAGATGCCCGGGGAGATGCATCGCTTTTGCGTCTTTCCAGCTAGCTAATGGTGATTACATCTTGAGAAGGTCACAGAGAGTATGTGTGCATCGCGTTTGAGTGCTTCACCGCCGACCGCTCTCCTCGATTCTCCTTTCCCAGTCCTTCCTCAGCTCCTCCATCTGCTCCCACGTCTGTGCTCCTAGCGCCACAAAGTCCGTGACATCTTCTGGCTTTGCCTCGACAGCGCCGGGCTTTCTCCCCAGTCCAGACTTGCCTCCCCACCAGTCGCTCGCAAAGGACGCACCGCTCCCGGATATGCCCCACTGGTCCACCTCGGTCGGGCGCACGGTCGTCTTGCCGGCTCTGTTGACCGCAGTGCCCCATTTGATTCTGCCTTCTTTGGCTACCGCTGTAGCATTCGCAGACTCGCGACCTTGAGCCGCAACTTCCGCTTTCCGAATCTCATCCTCAGATGCAAAAGCGAGCCATACAGCACCATGAGCAGCAGTGTAGGGCTCCACATTCGACCAAGGAGTACCGGCCCAGCGAGCCAGGTAAATACCGAGAAGGTAGGCCTGGTGGATGATCCAGTAGAGAGACATGACGGATGTGACTACTATCCCTGGCTGGTACACGTGTTGTATCGGTGTACTCCTTCGGTGCCGCTCAGACTGTATGTCCTTGGTAGAAGTAAACGATGTAAGCGCGCTCTCTGCAGCAGGCTGGTTTGAAGTCAGTGCCAAGAGATCAGTCAGCCGCTTTCCATGCTCGTATGGTGCATCAGTCTGGAGACCCTGTAAATCATGGCTCTTGAAGTGGTAGCTCTGCGGCTCGATAGAGGATACCCAGATGATCTTGCCTGGTGTTTCCGAGTCACACGCTCGGAGCAGCGGCATAAGGCAGTGAACCAGCATGTAATGCCCAAACACGTTGGCGCAAAAGACCTCTCCCAATGGCGGCTCGGGCTGCGCAGACGATCCTTCAGGCAGCTGCGGTTTTGTGATTGCGCCAATCTTCCCCAGCTTGTAAGACGGCCAGACTGTCGCGTTGCGTATGTCGGCAACGATGGCTGGGACAGCTGCGAACCAGTCCACGCCAATCCATCCTCCTATGCCAGCGTTGCAAATGATAGCATCGAGCTTTGCGAGGTCCGAGAGGTTCAATTTCCGGGCGAGCTCGCGGATAGAGAGAAGGTTGGTAAGTTCAACGTTCTCTGGCTGGAAGGTGACTCGATGGTGCTGGAGGGGTGGGTGATGTTTCCGCAGATGGGCTTGGAGAGTGTCGAGGGTGTCTGAGCCTTTACGGGCACTTCTGGTGGTGTAGATTATGTTCAGAGACTCTGTTGCTGTGCGAGACTCAAGGAATGAATCAACAAGACGGAGGCATATTCCCAACCCAAGGCCACTGAAGCAGCGTCAGCACGTCGCTATGAACAATGGCGGGCGGTCGATCTTACCCGTTGGCTCCAGTAACGAGGATGCTGGTTGTATTGGTTGACATCTTGAGCTTCGAGAGCTTCGAGAGCTCACAGAATGCTGGGCTACATGATTGTGCTCGTGCTTAAAAGATTTCTTGTGCATGCGACTCAATTGTGACTTTCGACTCAGGTCATGCTCATGCAGCCAATCACAGCCCACGGCCCGAACGCTCCTGCCTTGCCCGCCTTCCTTCTCAGATGTAATTTAGAGCTATCACCATTACCATCCTACGTCGCTGCTCTATCACTTGTCCCCTTCCCACGATGCAATTATCTTGCTGCTTGCTACATGCAGAAGGCTCTACCCTGCCACAAACAATGAATGCCAGTCGCGCAGCTCTAATAATGGCATCGATGCGTTCTTGCCATCGTTCACTAACGATTCCGCACTGAATCAGTCCCGTCTAACAACCTCCTGACCCATTTTGGAGGTCTTTTGGTCCTTGCACATCCTTCGGTGTATTTGGGTTCTTACCATGACGAACAAGCCGTTCCTCAGCCACCTCATCAGCCTTGTGGCCGCTTGCCGGCCTACGTCTATGCTCGATTGCTTGACTTTCCTGTCAACCAGCTTGCTAGTCTCATAAGCTGTCTGTTGCCTGAAAATGTCCAAGCCGTCATATCGACGGGAGTTGTACTTCCTGTCAAGCCTTTTGAGGGAAAGGACCAAGCCGCCTGGTTCTACTCCGACTATGACCAGGAGGCGGTGTGGCGGTATGTAGCCGCAGTTGTTGCAGTTACTGGTTCGGAACGGCCGCTTGCTACCTCGCAGGCTGGGGAAAAGCGATCCTATCCACAATGCAAGAATGCTTGGGAACCTGCGGTGGCTATGGTGTATGATGTGTGCTGTACAGGAACTTCCAAGGTTCGTGATTCAAGGTTCGATTGCGCCGAGCGGTCAGTCTAGAATGTGAGCTGCCTTGAAGGAAGCATAATCTGTATGCGAGGCATACATCGTATCACTCGACGCTGCTTGTCGGCTTGATCACCCAGGCTTTGTGTTTTCGGGCTGAACGCTAGTTTGGGATAGTAACAAATCAGGCCATAACAGACCTCTAATCAACACAACGGAAAGGAGACTTCCAGAACCTCATTCAGTTTTCAGCTTGCTCCAGTCTTTGCCATAGTCTGACGATCCTCTGCTTGGAGCACACCATATTCTTCACAAGCCAGAAGAAGCCCCTGTCATTGTCCAGCATTTCGCAATATCAGCCTGAGAACGACCAACGCTGTAATCATCATGTCACGGCGCCGCGCTTGTAGGCAGTTCCAGGCTACAGGTAGCTGTTACATTTGGTGTGAGATGCAAGTACTCACATGGTGACAATGACAGTCGGCCTCCTGAACCCCCAAACCCTCTTAGAGACTGGCGGCTCAATCTGCCTGGTCCCGTAGGACACTCAAGGTCTATCGACCATGCCAAGTCCTTCCAGACAGGTCTTGAGTTAGCACAGAGCGATTATGCCACCATGCAAGATGTGGTCTTGGGACTTGCCTCGCATGGAGGCTTGGTCAGAGTAACAGAAGTCCTAGAAAAACAGAAAAAGACCAAAGTGTCAAGCCGTGGAAAGTACCTCCACGAAGAGTTGATCCCTTTCTTTGGCATAATAACCCACCCTAGTGTCGAAAATTCTCCTCTACTTGAGAATCTCTTGTCGATATCTACAATGTCCCCTATGGACCCCATGGCCTTCGAGCTACTGATGTGTTCTTGTTCGTTACCACGACTCTCCGCTGAGACACCACACCGATGGCAAACTACCAGACATCTTTCGAAACGCTCTTCGATGCTTTGGCTCAAGTCATTCTTCGCAACGGTTCGGCGAATATCAATACCCACCTGATGCCTGTTGCGATGTACTTTGTCGACAAGGCTATAGAATTGAGTCTGGATCTGCAAGACGTTAGCATGGACAATATTAGCGAGCTGGTAAACAAACCCAATCCTGTGCTAAATATGGGCAAGCAGATCGCAGTAGCTGATCAGCAGCCAGACAAGGGCAAGACCAGCAAGGCCAGATTCGTACAGAACCAGAGCCCACCAGGCGGTCGACACGATAACCGGCCATACGAACGTCGAGCACATCAAGGCCTTGCCGACATTCGTGAGATCAGCTCTGAGCAGCCAGAGTACTTACCTCTTCACGGTGAAGAGCGAGAAAAATCTGACTAGCTTCGAGAACCTGCTCGATCGCCATTTTCGCTTGATCCGGGAAGACACCGTAGGCCAGCTTCCAGACACCATACGTACAAGCTTGCAACCACAATGTAGTGTCCAGGAAACGCTGCCAAGAGCAGTCCTCGAGTCAGCAGTTACGACGGTCTCAAACTTGTCGACGTTGTGTTCCTGCGTGAGTCTGGCATCGAGCTCTTCGTGCGCATCAACCAACCATTTCCTACGAAGGACACAGGTAAACGCAAGGACAGATGGGAGCGTTCTAAGAGATTGCAGAAGGAAGCTCTGGTCTGTCTCACCAGCGTGGGAAACACGCACATCTTTTGTGTCGCGTCTGCCCAAGGTCGTCCAACTCAGGCGCATCTGGGGGACCGTGTGCCGTCCGAGCATCCCGCACAAAATGAAAAATTACAGAAGTACAGTCTTTGGAACCCCTACACCAGAGAGGACGGTGCATATCTTTCGCTCAAGCCTGTCTCCACCGATACCAACGAACTTCTTGTTCTGCTGACCTTCTCAAATTGGTCAGCTGAGAGTAAACTCGTCGAATTCCTGGCATGCTCTTGCCATCATTCGAGCCAACTCTGCTTGGTCTACCAAGCATGCTTAGAACGCATGACACTCCTTTCATGGATGTCATTACTGCGAAGCGCGAAGATCAAGATACAACTCTCGGTCCCAGCCTACGCCCGAGCTCCTGAATTTTCCTTCGAGCTCAGCTGCGTAACTAGATCGGGCAAGCAGCTAACGGTCTCTCCGTGGGAGGACTTCGATCTGACCTCACTCACGGACCAGTCCACAATCGACGGTACGATGTGAGCGAACCTGCGTACGATGGTGATCGGGATCCAGATCGAGGACACTGCATGCATGATAGGTAGATGTACCGGTGGATTCGAACGACGAAGATTTGGATTGCTCGGAGGGAGCCCCAGCAATCGGCGGCTCGGCTCAACTCGGCATAGCCACGCAGGCTCGGACTTCAACGACTACAAAGCTCAGTGAACTGCGTAGGACTTCTGACACATCTCATACTATTGTCTTTAACACCGCTGAACGAAGAAAGCAGCATCGCGTGCCATACATGTATGGTCGATAGCCTGACAATGGAAACTACAGCGCTGCAGCTATCTATTACTCCACATCTATTGCGACTTTGAATATGGGTCACGGCGCAAGAAGATTTCACGCTCCGCTCCTCTACATAAAGCTGACAGCGGATCTATTAATGCCAAGACAAAAGTGAGGACCTTGGGTGAGCCAAGAGGGAAAACCTCTCTCGGTCCTCCCGCCGGTTTTTGGCGCTGCTTTTGCTTGAATCATGATTCGCTGAACATGCAGTTCTTCTCTGTCTTTGGTACAAGTCATCTTGGCAACCCGGCAATGCTGCCATAACCAAGTGGTGAGAAATTTGGGGTGTAGCGTTTTGAGGACATCAGGTCAAGTCATGTACATATACAAGGCCGAAGGTTATCGAAACCTTCAGGCTCGTGAGCATCACACCATTTGGCGAAAATGATTACCCCAACAGTGGTTATTGCGAGCGTCCTCTTGGTAGGCGTGACTGCCCAAACTTCTCTCTCAGGATGTCATGCGCACGGCTCTGTATCATACTGCTACGGGCCAGACGGGGAAGAAACAGCAGTGACCACCGTGGCCGCTGTTGCCTCGACATCATCGACCCTAGCGTCAGTCTCAGCATCAGCAACTTCTGAAGCACAGGCTACAGCTGTGACAGCGTGCCATCTACATGCGACGGATGTGTATTGCATTGACGGTCACGGCGATGAGGTCTCAGTATCTCTGACAGAAACTCCATCACCGCTACCTGCACAATACACTGCCTGCCATGCTCACGGCTCAGAGTCATACTGTGTCGATCCTGAAGGCAACGACGTTTTGGTCCTCGCCGCAACTGAGGCTGATGAAGCCTACGCAGAAGACGAAGGGAATACCGACGAGGCACCCGCAGAAGAACTGGACTGCCACTTTCATGCAGGCGTCGAGCACTGCGTTGCCGCAGGGGGGTCAGAGTCAGCCGCAGAGTCATCCTCAGCAACGGCTGGAATTTGTGATGCACCAGCGAGCCGCGACTACAACATCGGACTTCGAGTCGGTAGCCTCTTCATCATCCTCGCCACCTCTGGTCTAGCAGTGTTCTTGCCCCTGTTCCTGCATAAACTGCCGTTTGGTAGAATCAACGGCACGCTCTTCACGATGATCAAACAATTCGGCACAGGTATCATCATCTCGACAGCATTCGTGCATCTCTATACACATGCCTACCTGATGTTCACAAGCAGCTGCCTGACAGGCATCGAGTACGAGGCAACCACCTCCGCTGTAGTTATGGCTGGTCTATTCGTCGCTTTCCTGGTCGAATACCTTGGTTACCGGTTTGTGAAATCGCGAAGCACACGCGGCAGCAGCGAAGAAGGCTCAACCATCGTCGCAGCAGCAGATAAGCACACTCACGGGAGTGGAGCTCCTGGCTCCGCCCTTCAGGACATCTCACACTCTCACGCCCCCGCCGACTTCAACCCAAACACACCACTCGCAGTCAGCGTCATGGAAGCGGGTATTCTTTTCCACAGCGTCCTCATTGGAATAACACTAGTGGTGGCACCCGACAACTCAGCCAATACGTCAGGCTACTACAAAACTCTTCTCGCAGTCGTTGTCTTCCATCAGTTCTTTGAGGGGCTTGCTCTTGGTGCTAGAATCGCCCTCCTACCGAACTCTTCGTTGCATTTCGGGATCTGGAGCAAGATGATGATGTCTGGTGCGTTCGCGCTGATCACCCCTCTGGGCATGGCGATTGGTATTGGCGTTCTAAATCACTTCAACGGAAACGATCAGAGCACCATACTGACTATTGGCGTCTTGGATGCCCTGAGTGCTGGTGTGCTTCTGTGGGTCGGCGTCGTCGACATGTGGGCGCGTGACTGGGCTGTCTCGGGAGGGGAGATGGTTCAAGCTGGCTTTGGTAAGACGACCGTTGGAATGTGTAGCTTGCTTATTGGGATGATAGCCATGAGCGTGCTTGGCAAATGGGCCTGAGGCGAGCAGCAGGAGCCGTGGTTGGAGGTGAGACAAACGATGTGGGACGGCGTGGGGCTGAGTACAAGTGCTTATGTGCCCGTGTCTCTGCGCTCGCTGCTGCTGCGGAAAAAGGATAGGGTCAGGTAGGAATACTTTGTCTCGACGCTGGCTATAGACACGTGTTGTCACGGTCTTACGAGATCTATGGAATACCACGATTTTTGAATTGCGCATAGGCTGAAGTACCTGTCTAGCAAGAAATATCGGAGTTGATACCAGTCACTGTTTCAGTTTATTTACAGGCATATCGTTATTCATAAGTTAAGCTGAAAACCATTGACAGCTGGTTTCGTTCAAGCTCAAAGCCTTCTTTCATCAGTCTCTGTCATACTCATCTTGGTACCAAATGTTGTCATCGTCACCCCTCGAAGAGGCAGTTTTCAGGTCCTTGGTGTGTTGTCCCCCTATCTTGCTCTTGTTTTCCCACTTCTCAGATGGACCAGTGGCTCGATAGTGTCTGATGCAGTCGGCCACGATTCGGCCATTACCGACGTCGTACGCGACGTCGCCCCACTTCGATATATGACCCCACGGCGTCCTCGAATGCTTCTTCCATGCCTTTGCGAAAGAATCGTGCTCCTCTGGTGTGAATTCGGTGCGAAGTGGTCCGTAGCCCATGATTCGCTCTGCCTCCTCTGTGGGAACAGGTTGTGCAAGGTCCTTGAACCGTCGGCCACCGTTGTTCCAGGGCGTGTTGGAACATTTGCGGTAAGTGTGGGTGGGCGCATTCGCGAAGCTGTCGCAATAGAAGCTTCTATGTCCGAGTTAGGTTCGTAGTCTTTCGATCTCATGTGTTTCTCGCGTACTTGATTTTCCTCAAGGAAGACCTTCTGAATAGCGTTAGTATCTAGAACGATACTGTCGTATTTGCCTGCTTCTTCCACTCGGGCTTCAACCGCCTCACTTCTGTCCTGCTGGGCTCGACGCGTCAGAGTCAAGCACTTTCCCATTCTATCGTGTATTGAGTCTGCGTCGATACTTTTAGGGTCCTTAAGGATCTCTTGAATGATCTTGTAGTACTCGCCTGTCTCACGACTCAGGGCGATGACCTCCTGCTGTGCCGCGGAGCTTTCGCGTCGTGCAATATCGACAGCTTCGAACACTCGGCTGAACTGATCTCGGGCTTTGTGGAACACGTCCGAATCCAACTCATAGTCGAGCTTGTATTTCAGGGCTCGTTCCATCCACCACCGCATATTCCTTGCCCGGTCCAATTCGCGTGACTCGCTATCCTTCCGCTTCTCCTGAAATGACAAAACCTGTGCTTCTTTCTCAGCCAGCAGTTGTCGTACTGAGGCAAGCTCCGTGTCGTGGTCGACTGCATCGTTCATTGCCTGCTGCATCAATGTTAAATGCTCACATGGCTGTCGTCCGCTGCCACAAGACTGACTGCGACGTTCTGTGGTCTCCCTCATGCTGCGAACGTCCTCACGGTAGCCGAAGCCATGTCGCTCTGTTACATGATAACCTGAGACGGATGGAGAACATGACGTTGGTGGCCATAATCATTACTATATGAATAGCCACCAGTGTGACCATTGTCTGAAGTTCGTAAGGAAGGTCGATGAGATTTAAGGAGTCCAGCCTGCGTTGTCACTCCTCTACCGCTATGATGGGAAGCTACATTCAATCTCGAGTCTAGCCTGCTTGCCAATTCCTGTTGGGCTCTATGTTGTCTTTTGCGATTTTGCTTGGATCCAGGAATGGCGCGTGATGGCTTGTGAGTGTGGCCCACATTGCTTAAGGGAAACATGTCAGTCATGCGAGCATCTGGCACTAGCGACCGGTCAACCTGGTCGTTGTCTTGCGTAAAGAAGTTGTATCCATAGGAACGTGAAGAAGGGTTCTTGAAAGCCATCGTAAATCCAACCGACAGGTTTTCGAGTGCACAACACACATGGAGGTCGAGACTTGAAGAAGGACATTTGCCGATGCATTGAGCACAAGTGCCAAGCGGTGCGCAAGTTGGCGGTCTGAACAAACGACAGTGAAGATCAGTGAAATTAGTGAAGATACCGGGCCTTAAAGCATGGCGGGTAAGGCATCGCGGCTGAGGCATCAGGGCTGATGCGTCGGCAATATCGACCATTGATATTCACTATGGACACAGTTTGTACGTCAATAAGAACAAATGTCGTTCGATTAGGTACTTCGCCTTTCAACAGGGCAATCAATGTTCGACTCCGGCAGGTGTCAGGGGATCCTTTAGGATTAGCTGTTTCTGGCCCGTATTCACCTGTCCCTTCCAAACAAACAACAAGGAAGACGAAATACCAACTTACTAACTTTTTGCTATTTTGCTAGTAATCCACAATTTGGCGTCAGTTTAGCAAAGACTTCAATCAAGCTTACCACATAACATTACGCAGCAACGAAATCCAGTCATTGCTAGACGCAGCCAAAGTATTTGAATTCAGATATGTCTGCTACTGACCCGGGTTGTAGCAACGACCATCGCCCCATTTTGAATCAATCGGTAGAACATGCTGGAGATCTCTGTTGAACCTGCAACACAGGGCAGGAGCACCTAGCTCCTCGAGTCTTGCCCTTGATCAGATCAAATTAGCACGGAGACGTTGCTATCTCTTCTGCGAATATGGTAGCTGCGCGCCTGCTGGCTAAAGGAGGCATGGCCCTTAGAAGCCTGTGTCCCAAGTCCGAATACAGACGGGGCATTGTCTTGATCGCATAGGACTCAACAGTATAGCAACCTCCTATCTCATAGAGGATCGCCCGCCAACACAGCGGTCTCTAATCAATGTTGATGTCGTGATTGCAGATAGTCCTGCGCAAGTCGTCGCTCTGATACAAAAGCTCGTCACTGTTTACTGTTACCAAAGCTCATCAATGCATTTTGGACACCTGCTCCGGAGGAAGGAGGGTGACAGAGATTGTGAAAGAGACAAGTAAGACAAAGAATCTTCACAGAAGTTCGACGATGGAGTTGAAGCCTGAATGCGCCAAGCCTTTTCCAGCATTGTCCTTGGCATCAATTACATCTTGGCTCGGATTCGTCAACGTAGTACTGTTATGACCTCGAAGGCACGCTTCACAAGTCTTTATGTCGATGCTGCAGCGCTTGGCGCATTGGATAAGTGGTACAACAGAATGAACACATGCACAAGAGTTGGTTCAGTGGTTCTCACATCAAGACAGTATCCCTGAAGTACGATTACGCAGTGTGCAGGATCTATTTTCAAACTCTCGTCAAATACTAATTACTTGATGCTTCGTTGTCTCGCACCATCGTCTAACATCGTCAGGTGTTTTGGCCTCGGTCACACCAAACAGTCTGCTCAAGCTCATTTGCTTCTCGGCAGTCCCTTTGGGCGGTCAAACAAATCTTGCAATGTCTTATTCGTCCGTTGCTCCACTTTCTGCAAGTCTGCTTCCGCTTTCTTTCGTGTTTCGTTCTCTTTCTCGAGACAAGTCTGGAGACTTCGCACTTTCTGCAGCTGCTCTTTGTTCCATGCCTCCATTCGCTTGTTGTGGTCTTTGATCGACGCAATCTCGATGTCTTTGTACTCGATCATTTCTTCAAGCTTTCGGAGTCGCTTCGATTTGGGCGAGTTCGATCGGAATGTGTTCTTCTGAGGTTGAATTTGATTGGCGGCATCAGACTCATGGCGAGCCGCTCCGACGGCAGCGCGAGTGTCTTCAGATCCCCCATCACCCATTTCGCCCGTGGTTGCCCCCATACCGTGACTTCGTCTCATTGTTTCCTGATCCTGTCGCATAACCCGCGTCACCTCTCTGAGAGCTTCGATCTCCGACTTAAGGGCTGTCGCTTCCTCCTCGAGGGCGCGTAACTCAGACTCAAGTGCTTCTCTGTTCGTACGCTCATTCTCCAAATCGAGTACGAGGTCAGAGTACGTCGGGTCAGTGACACGTCTTGCTGGCGTAGCTAGGACACCTTTCCAAGAAGCGTGTGGGCTTGATGAGAGGCGTACTGGATCTACTATGGGCGAGAGCGACTGACTGGAAACACGGTCAACTTTGGTTTTGAGACTCCTTCTAGAAAGAGTGGCATCGGAATTTGCGTTCCAATGGCTTCGTGCTCCCTCCTGGTTGCCTTCGTAACTCTTCTCTGTCCGAACAGATTTCGAGCCCCTGCCGAAATCTGGCACCACGTCTGACTGTGGCGGCAGAGGAACTCGAGATCGTACTGGCGGTGGGTCGTCCTCGCGCCCATGCGCAGTGGAGAATGAGCGTTTAGGCCCCTTAGGGGGCGATCTTAGAAAAGACATTGCAGCGGGAACGAGTCGTACTAACGATCGTTGCGCTGAACGTGTGTGGTATGTAGCAAGATGAGTAGAAAGGGCTCTACGGCCTTTGACGAGAAGTAGATAAACAACTTTCGACCTGGATGGCACGACGGGTATCGTTTGGAGTTTGCCATTTTCACTGTGTAGTAGATGGTACACATAGTGAAGCAGAGCCGCACGGAAGTGCGCTGGTTCTGCGGTGCAAGATCGGGTCGCATTGTGAGTCGGGACCTAGTAGTGCAAGATTAGGCCGCGCATTGTCCTGATTGCATTTTCGGGCCAGCGAGTGATATGCCATCAGAAGTAGAATTATATTGTTTGATGAGCAGATTCAGTTCACAATAAGAACACAAAATAACAAAAGTTTGGATGTAAGGTCATCTGTTCAAACCTGCAGGCGGTAACGGGTCCGAAAGGATATCAGCTGTTCCAGTCCAAAAGCCTCCTGCAGAGCAAGGACAGGTAGCGAGCGGACCCCAAGGGGTATTAGCTGTTCCAGCCCGGATAGCTGCCTGTCCTTGAATATGGTTCAGCTCCATGAGACGTCCATCCTGACCAAACAACAAACATCCAATTCTGTTTGCAATTTTGAAGGCAAGATCGTTGCTCTTTCTAGCACGGCCTCACCACATACTGGCCACGCATCACTGTCTAAAGCTCACTTACATATCGTTTGGGCATCGATATAGCACGAGCAGCTTGAGCTGCAGTGCCCTAGCACCGTTGACCTTTCGCAGGAGCAAGCATGACCAACGTGTTGGGGCACGTGCAGCATCCTGCGTCTTTCTCCTAGGTGGCTATCTACCGTTCTGTCGAGGTAAACGAAAGATGACAGTGAACATGGGCAGTGTTGACGAGTGAAGACATCTATTGACCTTCATCCTGACCAATGTGCAGTGCAAAGGGCCACTTTCCCTGTACGAACTCTGCTCATGAGTTTGCACCGTTGCGGCAGCAGGTTGGTTGTGTGATGTTCTGAAGGCCCTGAGATTGCGCAGGTCGTGGTCGATGCTAGCATACAAGGTTGTAGAGACAAGGCGGAAGACACCACAAGACGTTCGACTTGGAGTCAATAAATCCGCCAAACCTATTCCGGCTTTGACCTTGGCGTCAATCTTGCCTCGGCCCAAGGGGAACATCGGGTCGGAACTGACGACTGACTACCATCTCTGCACTTGCTGATGAACATCTTCTGGCTTGCTTGAAAGTCCCTCCTCCTCCTAAATCATTTGATACACATAGACTTGCTTTACTAAACTGTACATAAATCTTGCCAATACAGTGACTAGTCCTTGAAAAACAACCTCGCTAAACAGCCGATCATCATGTCAAGCTCGGGCAAGCCCAAAGTCCTCCTGTTCGATATCGGTGGCGTTTGTGTAAGTAGTACCTATGGTATGCGTCGTATCTGCTGAACAAGCACACAGGTAGTATCTCCCTTCCAAGCAATCTTAGACTACGAAAAAAGGAACAACATTCCGGTAGGATACATCAATTTCAGCATATCTTTTAGCAAGCCGGATGGAGCATGGCAGAAGCTAGAACGGGGAAAGGTCAATCTTGATCCATCATGGTTCGCAGCGTGGAAGAAGGATATCGAGAGCCCCAAGTCATGGGAAGCCTACCACAAGAGGAACGTCGACCAGTCAGGATACAATGCTCTCCCACCGATCCCAGACGTTGACGCGGAGGACTTGTATTGGACCATGATGGGCATCTCGCGACAGCCGGATCCGCATATGGCACCAGCGTTGAGGAAGTTGAAAGCATCGGGTCGATGGCGACTAGCGGCTTTGAGCAACACTTCTGTCTTTCCGCCTGGCCATCCTTTTAACGAGCCACGGCCTGACGACATTAAGGAAGTGTTTGATGTGTTTGTTTCATCGGCACATGTCGGCATGCGTAAGCCAGATAAGATCATCTACGACTATACGATGGAGAAGTTGAGGGAGAAGTGGCCGGAGGCTGACATTCAGCCTGGTGATGTGGTATTCTTCGACGACATTGGTGAAAATTTGAAGATGGGGAAGAAGGTTGGCTGGAGGACGGTGAAGGTCTGGCTTGGGAAGACAGAAGCCACAGTCAAAGAACTTGAGCAACTCACGGGCGAGCAGTTGAGTAGCGAGGCCCGCGCGAAATTATGAGCATGTGATCCAGCATATATGGCAGCGCAGCAGATGTTGTTCTCTCCGCATCGTTCTCGAGCTGCGCCGAATGAGGACCCGTTGTTCGCAATCGCGTCCGAAGGGGAGTGAGTGGTCCAGTGTCACGCGTGTCCAGATGATTCGACAAGCAACCTTACGCTGCGGTTGGTTCCATATTTTTCAACTTGCACTGAAGCCTTTGTTGGTAACCTGAGGAGCACGGCCTGATTTCTAGGAGACGAGACACAGCACCGCGCAGGCAGTATAATCAACATGTTCCGTGGCAACTCTTTACTTACCAAGGATCCGCGAGATGAGATCCCTGTTACCACTGACCAGGCTCTCGAAGGAAGAAGTATCACACAAGATCGTCCATCCGACGAGGTCAATGGCCACAGTTCGCATTGTCGACCATTACTACCCAAGTCGACCAGAACTCTACGTCCGGCCCTCAACAGTGCAGAAGCTGACAGAGCTGGAACGAGCCAAGCAGTCGATCACAGAAATGCAAACATCAAGCGGGACAGCACGAAGCGCAGATCATCCGCTGACGCCGCTTTCTACCGCGAATCCACTGAGGAGAACATTTCTCAGAGTCCATTACTCGAGAGCACTGGTCCAGGTTCAGGCACAAAGCATCGAAGAGTGTCGGATGCCCCATGCCGGGCAGTAGGTCCCAGCGGCCCGGCCAGGGCAGGACCAACGGGGTGGTCAGCTTATACATCTGGAAGCGTCAGTGTCGATACTGTCTTTTCCAAATACGACATATTGCCCGAGCCAACTGCTGCGAGCTACACCCGGTGGCGTAACCATGCTTCGAGCCATACGTCGGCCACACTTCTAGCTGAGCGATCCCGTTACAGTAACAACGTTGATGGCGCACATCCATCTTGCGATGTGTCAGCTTCGTCTACATATGGCGATGAAGCAGAAGTCCTCAACCTCATCAGCTCAAATGACTCTTCGCCACGACGTCTGCGACACATAACCAGTCTGACGAACCATGATTCTGCACCAACAGAACTCAAGCGCAAGCTTCGGCTCAAGCAACCACAACTGGTCCAGCTGCATCAACCCCACTACATGTCTTGCCTCGATGCCCAGGGATCTCCTTACCCTTCCCCTTATACCGCCAGCGAGCCTTTGAATAGCATCCTCGCCTACGATGCTGCTAGGGCTAAGAAAGGCACTCCACTGCAGCCAACGGCACAGGCGGGAAAGGAGGATAAATACACCAGCGTGCTTGAGCATGATCTGGCCATTACAAAAACGAGGCTGGCTAAGGCCAATGACCGGTTGAAGAGATTGGAGAGGGTAGAGCAGGAGAAGGAAGCGTTCAAAGAAGAGAATGAGAAGCTAAGGAGCAGAGTGGATAGGCTTATGGCGAGAATTGGAGGCGAAGGGGAAGGCCGACATCACTGCGAAATCGCTGACCAGGCTGCCGCCGATGCTACATCTTATTTCAGTGGGTCTTGACAAAGTTCGGAATCTGGCACGCAAGATCAAGCAATCGCGCAGCTTGTGGCGACAGTGTGATGAGAAAGATGGGATGTCGTTGGCATTTGATCCCTGTGGTCGTCGCTGCATCCCATGTGCAGTAGCAGTGTCTGTGCAGAAAGTTAATTGTTAGACAGAAGTCTGCCTTTAAAATAAGGCATCACCCCCAACGCGTCCGACGCGTCTTCTAGAAGCCAGGACCCTCATTTCGGAGCGAACTGGCAGCAACACAACAATGCAACACCAATGCGCCTTCTGCCCATGCAATAACCTCTAGACGTTGTGACTAGCAAGAGCAGTGTTCAACGCACTGGACACAACCTCGTCTGCTGTATTGGTCTCTTCACCACTGCCATGCCCGTCCCCGTCTCCGACCCCTCCTCCACCCTGACCTCCTCCAAAGCATCTTTCGTGACCTCCCAAATCCGCCTCTTGTCCCAGCCCATACACAATCCCGCTGTGAATATCCTGCCCGATGCTGCAACAGACAAACTCATCAGTGCTATCAACAAGAAGATCACGTCGCACAATCGATTACATTTTGGCCTTGAGTCGCAACGCCATGTTGTCGAGCAGATTGATGGTGTTTACTGGCGCGACGTTCTTGCTGGAGGTCTCCCAGTACGTAGGGCCGAGACTGTTGTGAAGAGGGATGTGGACTTTACTGAGAGCGAGAAGGCGTTGCCTGAGCGGTGGGAGGACGTCACACTGGATCAGCGACCGAGGAAGAGGAGAAGGAGGGAAGATCGCACGTGGCAGCAGCAAGAGCAGAACAATGCAACTGAGACCGAATCTGGTGTCAATACACGGCAACCGGATGAGGAAATGAGCCAAGCAAATCAGGCAGAGGGAGCGCAAGCAGAAGTGCAGGCGCGTGAATACATCGAGCTCAGGGAAAAGCTACGTTCACAGACCGAGCGACGCGACCAACTGAGGAGAAAACTCAGCCATTATAAGAGACTACGAGCTTTGCTGGAGCCCTTCGACAAGGCCCAAGAGAACATCCAGCCGAACCTGGTCACCAAAGACAACAAAGAGCTTCAGGCCGAGCTAGCTAAGATGAGAGTGTTGCTGGCCAGAGTCGGTAGAGGCATACAAGCGCAGCAGCACCCTAGTCGTGAGAAAAGTCACGATGCGACACGAGAGAACACCACGACTGATGCGAAGAAATTAGAGACTGTCCTTGGACTGGGTTGAGTGCCGCCGGATGTGGGAGGGGGTCCCATTCCTTTGTTCATTCCGATGCACGAGCTCTGGCACGAGTACGAGAATAGAATATCAAGAACCAGGCTGGCATTGTAAAGAGCGCATTGTTTGCGCAGGAACGGCCACTGCCACTCCGACGCGCTTGTCATGAAATATCCCGTGGTTGCAATATGACAAGTGCGATGTCGGTACTGCGACTGACTTGTGTTCAAAGATATACACGCTGATATGCAGCTTCCGCGGTTCGCACTCATCGCGACATCGCTTGTGCTGTCCACGAATGCGTCTCCCTCCTCAACAGGTGGATACACCGGCCCGTCAGCTGACCCCCTGAACATCAGAGCAACAAGCCTCTGCCCCGACGCATCTCCCGGCAGCAAGTCCGACGGCTACGAAGTATATTGCTCCTACGTCGTCGATCCATACAACGCCGGCAACACCATCCTCCCAGCTGACACCAATATCGCGACATTCGAAGCATGTCTAAAGCTTTGTGATAACACCGACGACTGCACAGGTGTATCGTACATCGAAGCATCCACAACATGCTACATGCACAAAGGCGATCACAAAGCGGCATACAAGCGAGAAGGGTGGGACGGAGCCATGAAGGTGGGCACAAATGTTGTCAGCACAGATAGCAGCAGCACCACATCAGCAAAATCGCAAAGCAGCAGCACGACCTCTACCACAACCGATACATGTGACACTACATCAAGCGCCGACAGCGCCTCTACTTCCAAAGACGGCACTCCGCCCCCCGGCCTCAAAGCCGGAATTCTGATAGGCTCCGCCTCGTTCGGCGTCAGCCTAGTCCTCCTCGTCGTCTTCTTCATCAGGAAACGCCGCAACAAAAAGACCTGGACGATCAGATACCCCATCGACCCCAGCCTCCGCACGCCCGCGAACCAGCAAAGCCGGTGGTCGAGGCTCCGCGCCCAACTCCTCGCTCAGCAGCGACGCGGCAACACGCCATCTGACGACGGAGCCGCACGAAAAAAAGACATCTCCTCTCCCATGGATGTAGTCGCACGCGAACCCACCTTGGCCCCCAAAGCAAGTCCAGTAACTGTGCCTCCCGCACGCCCGGCGCGACCGACCGTCACCCTCTCGCCAGCGGTAGAGATCGGCGCCCGCCACTCGCGCCACGAAATGTACGGCAACTCGATGTACCCGGCAGAGCTCGAGTCGTCGGCTGTCTCGCCGCAGTCGCATCCAAGCTATTCGTCGGCAGGGAGTCGGGAGGCGGCGGTGCAGGAGTCGGGTTACGGTCATGGTGAGGGTGAGGGTGAGGGTGCTGTAGGGGACGGGCGGTACAGTTTTGAGCCTGAGTGGGATCCGCTGAGGGCTAGAACCATGCGCGAGATTTGAGGGTGACTGGCTGGTTACGCTCTAGCAGTCAGCATGTAAAAAAGAGTGATTCCCACGTCGTGCAGTAATTATAGTCTCTGACATTGATGGCAATCATGCATTTCAGTCACCACTCCGACCTCGTTGCTCTTGCTAGTAGTTCGTTCATTCATCCTCCGCCTCCTCCACGGTCGGCGCCGCATGTCTCTTGGTAGCCAGCGCGGCGCCCCCGTCCTCATTCGTAGGCGCATTGGCCGGCTCAGCCCCAGAAGTCACCGCGCCGCCATCAATATTCGCAGTCGGCACATTCCCTCCCACTTTCTCCGCCTCGGCTTGTCCCGCAGCGACCGCGCCCTTGGTCTTCTTGCCCTTCTTCTTCTTGGTCTCTTGCCACCCCCACACCGGCTTGAAACTGTCGAAAAAGCCCACGTCCTCGAATAGATTGGGGAACAGCCATAGACCAGGCGGCACCGTGAACACCGTGGCACAGAAGAGGATGAGTCGGACAATTGCCATGGCGAAGAATGCGACGAGCAGGCCCATGGCACCAACACTGAGATACCAGACTCCCTGCCTCATCTTCATCGGCCACAACGGGAAGAGCACCACTGTGAACACGGCGATCAGCGCTAGGATACTGTAGACCCTCGTCTTGATGGACGGGGTCTCGTAGATCCACATGTAATGCATCATTGGGTCGAAGTCCTGCTGGCCCTCGATCTTGACGTCCCAGAGCCCCTTGACTCGCTTCGCTTTCTTGTGGTTGTGGCCTGCGTGATTATCGTCTTTCTTGCCCACGCGGAGGGCGAGCATGTTAAGAGGAAGGAGCTGCAGGGCGTTGCGCGCTTGTGCTTCGTTTGTCACTTCCGGGAGGAGGGGGTCTTTGGCACGGGCTTTTGCGTAGGCGGGTGACTGAAAGGCTCGGAAGGCGCGCTTGACTAGAGGGTGTATTAGTAGTTGTAGACAGAGGGATGAAAAGGCTGAATGCTCGCTCACCTTTGAACATGTCCTTCCTCTGCCCGTCGAAGATACATGAGCGCAGCTTGAGGTCTTGCGATCGCAGGTATTTTGCAACGGCTAGCGCATCGGGTTTTGGCTCGACAGGCTTGTTCAGGTCGATTCTCTGCATTTGTGGCTGTCCTGGCTTTGGTGGTCCCCCAGGCTGTCCATTCGCCGGTGGCTGTCCTCCCTGTTGTGCCTGTTGCTGTGCCTGCCTCTGCGCCTGGATGGCTTCCTGCTGCTTCATGGCGAGAAATTGCTGGGGGCTCATGCCGGCTTTGGCTGCTTCCTCGTGCAACTTCTTCTGCTGCATCATGATGAACTGCTGAGGGGTCATGCCTGCCTTTGCGGCTTCTGCTTCGAGGCGTTTTTGCTGCATCATTTGGATCTGTTTGAATTGCTCGAGCGTCAAGTTGTGCTTCTTGGCTTCAGCAGCCATGCGCTGCTCGATTTCCTCGGGTGAGAGTGGTCGACCACCCACTATAGGTGCGCCGACTGACGGTGCCTGTTCGGCGGGCCGCGGAGGACCCTGAGATGTGGCCATAGCAGTGTTTGCTTCGTGGGTGAAGGGCTTGAGTGAGAGTTGAGTGTGTTGCTGTTTGTACGTGTTAAAAAGGACAATACGTGGTCGCTAATATGAGTACATTGGTAAACGTGGAATAGGAAGTCGCAATCGATAATCGTTCCACATGCCGCCCGTTTGGGTGCTGACGCCACGCTGTCAATGCACGTGATCAGCAACACCACCCCTTTCACACTTCATACTGTATTCTTCACCATCTCGCCTTGTCAGTCAACGCTTGAATATCAGGTCAAGAATCGAGTCCGAAACCCTCGTTGAGTTGTGTAATGCATGGCTGTACATGGTTCGACGACTATCGTCCTGTTGATGTGCGGTGCAAGCAGCAAGGTGGGTCAGCCGGGGCGGTATGGTTCACGACTTTTGGCAAGCTCGACTTGGGACGATAGCGTGTCCGAAAGCTGAGCTGGGGTGGAGTGCATCGCAGCCTCGTGTCCCAGTAGCAGGCATTGTTGTGGACGCGCTGCCTGTAAAGAGATTATGTATATCATGGTCTCTACACTAGCAAGCAAGCAGGGAAAGATAGACATTACTACTGGTCGGGCAATCTGCCATCATTTGGAGGGCATCAAGCAACCAGACTCAAGCGTCATCTTCATTCAGAGCCCGCTTCTCCAAGCTCCAGATTGCCAACGTTCCACCTGAGCTATCAGAGTCCTATCTCACCTCCAACCCCTCATTGTCGCTACTCATCATCCCCCTCACACGAATCCTCCTTCGCAATCGAGAACCACTCCGTCAAATTCGCATACCCGCCCCCATGGTGTGGTCTATCATCACCGCTCAACCACAAACCATAGCCGCTCCCATGCTTGTATTTCTTCCCGACGGTCCAGTTGTATGCACCTCCTGGCGGGCTCGACTCCTTATTGTCCCAGAGCTTGTCGACTTGGCTCCAGCCTTGACCGTTATCGTCCCGGACGAGGAGGAGCTCTAGGGTCTGGAGATTATGTCAGTGTTTGTTTGCTTGTGTCTGGCTGGTACTGCACATGTTTGGGCTGTGTACGGACGGTGATCACGAAGGCAGGAAAGTGAGAAAAGGGTACTCGGTGTAGTGCAGAGCTCGGTCAGAGGGAGGAGAACCTACGTAGTTCGAATCTTGCATTCAGCCTAGCTCGTAGGTTTCACCGGCCGTCACGCTGGAGAGGGGAAAAGTGAGGTCTATTTTTGCTGATGCAAGCGACGTGAGGCTGGTGAGGGCCAGCACGGTGCCGGAGGAGAATGGGACTTTCATGGTCGCTGGTGTAGATTGCTTGACCTGTCTAAATGTACAAATGATTGCAGGTTGGTGAATCCAAGCTTACAACCTCGCCGGCCTACCTCAATATATGTTCTTCTTCGGGACCTGGAGCATTAATGCTGGTGCCTACATTGCTTGGCATGGGGTAGCGTGGTGCAGGCTGCCGGCAAAAGACCTCTTGACGTCGTGCATGGTATCCAGATCCCAGCGAAGTGACGGAGGTGTCATGGGCAGGGATTGGTTATAAGCTACATGATATCTAGTGATCCATCGTCTCCCACGTTTCTTCAGTTCACGGTTAGCGACCCGAGCTACTGTGCAGATCGTTCTCGGCCCGTCCTGGAAGTCGGCACATAGTCAGATATTAATTCTATTTTGAGCGTGAGCTGCCGTTACCACAGCTACCGTCAGTGCCGTTCAGTACAGGAGAGCGCTCATTGGATCTAAAAGTACAAGGCATCTCGACTCCAGCCTGATGCAGGGATATATCCAGTCTTGCTGAAGCCGCTGGCTGATTGCTTCTACATCGCAAGTCGTGTAACGACGTAGCTTCCCAATGTATCTGAGTCCCTACCGAGGCCCGTGTGCTTTGTCGACATTTCATGAGGGAACACCCTCATAGTCCCAGCCACCGTCACCACGCCGTCGACTTCCGCCATTTCTGGCGTTCGAGGTACATTTGGCGAGAATCGTCAACACTGTCAGCAACAGCACAATTAGAGCAGCAAGAGCCGGAATAAGAATGTGCGTCGACCGGGTTGCACTAGCATCCTCATAATAGGGGCAAGACCCGTTAACCCCTGTCGTCACCCAGCAATTCTCATGATCCAGGGAGTTGAAGTTGATCCAAACACCGTGAAGCAGCGACTCGTCGTTTCGAGCTTCATCCAAAATCCTGTTGTAGAGGTATGTATTCTCCAAACCGGTGCGGGGTACATCAAACGAAGTGTTTCCGTTGCATACTTCATCGCCATATTCGTATGCTACAGAATAGCTCGAGAATCGCCATCGATACGGAGATTCGGCTTCTCGACATGCCACACGATGTTGCTCAGAGCAGTACTCGACACGCCAATGGCCTCGGTATGCATCCGTAGCTAGCATCAAAGCGCAACGAAATTCCTGCTCGTCGTCCACATCCCGTGAGGTGTCGTTCTCGGGTTGGCCCTTCGCCCAGCTGAAAATTGCATTATCGCCGAATTCTTGATATGGATGTGGTTCCGAGTCAGCAGTCATGCCATTTATGGTGACATTCAGCAATTGACTGAAGCCACAGCTTGTCAAATTGTCTGCAAGAGCGCCCAGATCCGGCGGGTTAATTGAATTGATTGTTGCCACTGCCCAAGAATTATTCACCTGGCTCACACTGTATTCGTTCTCATCGTAGTAGCAGCCACTTGTGATTTGTGCGTTCGAAGACCACGAAGGGTGCTGCCTGTCACTGATGTAGTTGGAAGGGTAGATTATGCCGCTGTCCATAGAAGTGTTATAGTCTGACATGCCAGAGTCGATCTCCCCAAATCCAACAAGCATACGTTTGCCCTTGCGGACTTGGATATATTCTTCGCTGGGCCAGCCGCTATCTGTTGCGAGCAGTCCACTTGGTAGAGTGAAGGTATCGAAGTACGTTGTTAGCGGTAGCTCGCTCTCCTTGGTTCTCTGGAACCATGATGAGTTCAGGTTTTGTCGATCGTCGAGCAGTGCATCAGGACCGTACATGAGATCTTCGAGGTTGTCTAACTGTGTTGCAATGTTCTCGGTTGAATTTGGAAGCAATTCGAACGAAAGGTGCGTCCGAGGGGTATTAGGTTGGTCGAAAGAGGACGCGACATGTAGGTTGAGAATCCAAAAGTAAAGTTTGGCATCAATAGTATTTGACGTTCTGTCCATATACTGGTTAAAGATCGACGTGATGGACTCCAGAGTCAACTTGTCGCTGCACTGATATGGGCCGAGCTGAAGAACACGATCGCCATCGTTGCTTGAGACCACCGTGTAGGCAGCTGCAGTGGAAGCCGCCGTAGCAGAGGCCTGTATAGTATCGAGCTCAGAACTTGATGTGGCCGTGATCTGTCGCGCTCCGATCGAGCTAGATATGGCAGTAGTGGCGGTCACTATCGATCCCTCGGAGCTAGTAACCTCTGAATCGTTACTTGAGGCGGCTGGAATCTCGACAGGGCACAGGCTGAATTTGCGGTTGACAGTGTCCCAGTACACATCGATGACATATCGACGGATCTCCGACAACAAAAGGTTCGACAAGCAATCTTCAGCCCTGTCATCCTCGTAAACATCATTCCCGAAACATGCTGCCGTTACATATACACCGGGGTGAGGCACAAAGTTGATCGGGACTTGCCCTGATACATCTCGATCAGACTATTCGGTGTTAGCAACCGACGCTAGGTGTGAAGTGCTGCAGCGTACGAGGAATGCGGTGTCCCAAGTTCCGTTGGCTTGTACACTAGCGTTAGCATTGAAATCAAGCGACATCAGGTCTCGAGAAGTTGTAGAGTCATCTGATAGAACTCATCGTCCTTTCATCATCACTAGATCGATAGAGGCGGCCGTGCCTGGCGCATTGGACATATATGTTATCTAGGTAGATGGGACAAGCTTTCATGTTGCCGGCCTGCAAGACGCGTTCCCGGCGTGGCAAGTGTCACGTGATGAGCAGCAAATCTCAACGCTTACGAAGCAGATGCCCGACAGTACAGACATCCATCGCTACCCTCATCTCCGTGTCTCCTACGTATATCGCTACGGAACACTTTCATGAGACGTCATTCTTTCCTCGTTACCGGTAAGACCAGTTGACAAGCGCAATTCTATCCTCATTTTGTGAAGGTGTGGACTACGCGCCAGGCAAGATGACTGGCCATGAAACGTGGAAAATCGTGGCTAGTGACTACTCAAGACCTAGTAACAAGGGATCGTATCCTCCGGATGTGGACAAGCGACGATCGTACTGCCCACATCAAGATCATAGTCATTCTGATCTCAATACACAGGCGAGCCATCGTCTTCCCAAGAACTTACTAAAGCGCTTTCCTTCTTCAGCGCCTCCCCAAGTATAGAGATTCCAAGGGTTCTCGAGGGATATCATGCCCATGGTAGTTCTCGTCTTGCAGCTCGTCTTTGCTTTTCACTCCGAGCAGTCCTCCTACTAGCCGGACGAATGCCTCTTGCCTGCTGTCCCAAGTCTTCTCAGTCTTGTCACTGTGCAAAACTCTGCGCGCTAGCTCCTTGAAGGTTGAGACTTCTCCATGAAGTATTGCGTTCTTCGCCTTTTCGAAGCTGATCTGTTCTTTCAGGAGCTCATTCTCAATCTTGAGTCTCTCGATTTGCCCAGCATGGTCTGGAAACTCACAAATCTCCTGATAGAACTCTGGGTCTTCGAGCTTGTCTTCCAGAAGCGATTCAACCTTTTTTCTGTCCAAGAGTATTTCGTCAGGGAGCGTTGGAACGGAAGCTATAACTCGTTAATTCATTGTAACATAAATCTCCAGGAACAAGCTCACAACCATCTGGTCTCGGCTGTACTTTGGTCTTTAGCGCTGCTAAGTGTTCGATTTGCTCTCTGGTCTCACCCTTGCCGAAGCACTCGGGTAGTGAAGGAAATTTAAGAGGCGGCTCTGGTAGTGAAGGTGGCTTTGCGGGCGCTTTCGAAACACTTTGTTTTTGGTCTTTCCTCCTCTTGGACCTTGTGTTCCGAGACATTGTGTTATCGCTAGCAGATACAAGAGCGGTCGTATCCTAGGAACTATTAGCAACAGACAACTGGCAACGAGTGGCTGAATCAAGCTCACAATAACCAAAGTGAAGTCGCTCAGGCAACAGGGTTGCTTCAAGTTCGAGCTCGTGCAGTCTTGAACAGCTCGACAGTGAAACGCTACAATCAGCCCCCAAAATTCAAAGTCAAGCTTACGACACCGAATGGTAGAAAGGACTGTCAAAACATCAGTAACTCATGTCAGGGTATATTGTGCTTCTGGACATAAGATGCAGTTATAAAGATGTCATGGTAGCGTTCGCTCTGGGGGTGTTGTTTGGCATTTGTCGTTAGTTGGTTTTACACAATCAGCACCTGAGAGCCAAGGTTGTCCATGTTCTTGAACAGCAGTTGTTGCAGGCCTGCAATCAATGCTGTCGGCTAATATCATCACCATTATCATCTTGGCTTGTAGCTTCATTTTCTGCTGCCGTGCCCATGAAGGGGTAGATCTGCGCCGCTGTCCAAACAACCATTTAATCTTGAGGTCGTGTCTGCTCGTCCAGTCAGGTATCTTAGAACTAGCATGCTAAGCAGACTGTCGTGGCATCACTGTGCATGTGCCACACTCTTAGGTTTCCCTTTTCCTATGCTAAAACTCCATGAATTGCCCAGTACTTAGACGCTCCTCATTGTTTTGCATCTGTCGTCCTCGAGGGAGGAACAGACATTCTGCCCTCACGCTCTCAAGGAAGTTCTCGTCGTACCACCCCTTCTGTCAGCAGCGGTCTTTGGATATGGATATTGGGGGCTTCTAGGTACTGGGCACCAACCTTCGTGCTTGGGAGGGGAAAAGGTGGCTATGAACACAGCCACTGGTCGAAGCTCAAAATGACTTAGAGCACAACACCAGCCGCAAGATACCAAAGTGGAGTTAGGTGGCGTCCCAGAACAGTGAAGAGACAAACGGCTTTCTCAACTTTCGCAACTCATTTTCTGGCAATCAAGAAATTCGTTGGTATACACTTGGGAAATCAAAAGCGTCAATATCAACGCAGTATGGGGAAGGGAACATTGAAGAGTCCTGTCAAGTGAGGTAGCGCGATGTCACTAGCATCCCATCACCTATCGACAGCGATCGAAGCCAGTAGTCGTTGATTGGCGAGCAGATTGCTTGCGTAGTACCCTCATAGAGATGGTGTGGTGAGCTTTGAGCGATTAGGTGAATGAACGTCATCTATATACATTTAGATCATGAGAAAGCACTCAGCGAGAGGGTTCATGGTACTCGGTTCGGACCTGAGTCTCGCATCCCAAGTGCAGCCACCAGGATAGTTCTAAGACACGCAAAAAGCGCGCCTTCGATCTCCTTAAAAACGGAAATTGTTCCAGCCACAAAGCATCCGGAAAATGCTTGGCACTTCAGGCGTCCTGCTATCCCTACAGAGCAGAGGTTAGCCCAGGACAAAAAGTCTCAGACAAACTTGCTTTCGCCGCTTGGGATCACGAGCTGTATCATGTGCCGAACGACGTGCTCTATCGTCATTCTAGACACCAGGTGAATGCAGTACGGTCCATTTTCCAAAAGATTTGTTTTACAGACAAACAGCCAATTGCGAGGTCACAGCTCTACCATGATGGTTTCCACGCACACGAACCAAGGGGCACTCTCCTCAACACGAAAGGACGGATTAGATCCTGAAGCGAAACCCGCGATCATCGAACGGAATGACAAAGGTATCATCTTGTCTTACTCCTCCTAGTGCCTCGCCTTCCCAGTCAAAGCTCATGCTTTACGGTTGAGCTGCTCTCTAACTCATGCACTTACAATGTAGGTGCAATTGCCATCTCAGCCGCAGCTCTTGAGACCTGCTTTACAGAAGACCCAGTCATGAACTTCTGCCTCCGGCGGCCGGACGGCAGCACGCTCAACCATGACACACTCTTTCGCCAGCGCTTCTTTAACGTAATAATGGCATTATCCTATGGTGGTAACGCAAACTTCACCACTGTGGACGGCCAGTGGCAATGCGCTGGAGTGGTGATACCGCCGGGAAAGAAAGTGGGCGGACTTCGGGGTTATCTGGCCTGCTGGCGAGATGCTCTTTGGTGCTTGTGGAAGGCTGGTTGGAGAACAAGTCTGGTAAGTGATCGGTCGTGACCAGCATGCCACGATTTCAGGGATCTATCTTGAACCAGATGTTGATATTGCCGTGGCCAGTACCTCCTCTTCGAGCACGATAGTCGCTATATACAACAGTTTCATGATGCAGCATTTCCGCAGCGCCGAGAAGTCATGGAGAAGGGTGATTATTACTACATCTACTTCGTGGGCACAGACATAAATGCTAGAGGTCAGGGCTTAGGATCAATGTTCCTCAAGCACACACAACAAATTGCTACCAAAGCAGGTAAACCGATATATCTCGAGAGCTCGTCGGAAGAGAGCAAGAAACTCTATTTGAGGCATGGGTTTGAGGTTGTGAAGGAACTCGTGATGGGAGAGGGCGAGGTAGGAAATGATGGTAGAGTGGTGACTTCCAAGGACCAGAAAAAAGAGGGGGTTGTTTGGTGGGCCATGACGTGGTGGCCTAAGGACCTGGATCCCAGGCTGGTTCAGGCATAGTTGGGCTCCTTCCCGAAGTAGCCAATTTTACGACAACGGTGTTGTTCAACCTCCGTCAAGTCCAGCTCTTGATGACTAGAAACAAAAGACCCGCTCGCGACCAGGGTTACGGGACAACCTAAAATCTCGTCGCGCAATTACCGCTTGTGCCTCACCGTTGTCATCGCTGCAAGGCTGCAATCGCAAGGCTGCGCTACCGGTCTAAACCCAAGGCTTCAGCAAATTCGAGGCAGATCAAGACTGTCGAATCACGCGTCGCTCGTTCACTCATACACCAACCAGAGTAGGTTGCGGATTTAGCAAAACTTCGTGGTGTCTCTGGCGGCGTTCAGACAGGCCAGTGTTGCTTTTAGTAGCTTCACTTCTTAGCCAAATCATGGTTGCGGGGTGACGTATCTTGTATTAAACTGTTTACAAGACGAGGCGATAGCTCTGGGAGGCACATCAAGCACATCAAGCACTTCCTAGAAACTTGCACGGTAGCGCTCAACTCGAGGATACTCCGAGTAAGTCCACTTTGCTTAGAATCATGAAATTGTCTCCTCAAGCATTCTTCACTACCCAGCTGTCACTGCTCCAAGCAGAGCAAGCTAGCGAGGTAGCGGAGACATCGTTATTGCTGTCTTCAGCAGCGCCATCAACGCTTGCTCGAGCGGGCCTTGCTGTTCTGAACCTGAACGTCAACTCCCTTAAGACAGGCCTTGGCGGACGTACAGTTATAGAGTTGGGCGTTGACCCGGCATATGCTTCTACTAACCTCAAGAATGGCGAAAGAGGCGTTAGTAGTAAGTCCGACGGAGAGCTCCCGGAACATGGCATCCGTACCGGCGACATCGTCCGAGTCGGCGAGATGCCAAAGGGTAATGCGAAGAAGAAAGAAATGACTGAGTTAAAGGGGAAAGGCATCGAAGGAGTTGTCACCCGAATTGGTGAGCGTGCTGTTTGGGTGGCGGCAGGCAGAAGTGGCAGCGAAGGTAACGACGATTCTGACGTGGATGCTCTGACTGGCAGTCGGCTCTGGGTCGTGAAACTTGCCAATGATGTTACCTACAAGAGGATGAATTGGGCACTTGGAAAGTTGCTTAAGACCTCGGATGAAGCGTTCTCGCTATTGCAAAGAGTCCTTCTTGGTCTGAGCGCACCGACGCCACCGGACACGACACAACTGAAGCAAGATCTTGCTTTCGTCAATGTTGCCTTAAATCAGTCTCAGAAAGAAGCAATCAAGTTCGCCATGGCGTCACCTGATCTGGCACTGATCCATGGCCCACCAGGGACTGGCAAAACGTCAACCATCGTGGAGCTCATCTTGCAACTACTGAAGCAAAATCAGAGAGTGTTAGTTTGTGGGCCAAGCAATATCAGCGTTGACAACATAGTGGAAAGGTTGGCAGCTTCATCGCCTTCGACATCGATCGTGAGGATGGGTCACCCCGCGAGACTACTACCCAGCGTTCTCAATCATTCTCTGGAGGTCCTCACTAGGACAAGTGAAGCAGGAGCGATCGTTAAGGATATCAGGGAGGAGATCGACCAGAAGATCGCAAGCTCAAAGAAGGCTAAAGGCGGCCGAGAGCGGAAAGCCACCTGGCAAGAAGTCAAAGAGCTTCGGAAAGAGTTTCGAAGCCGAGAGGGGAAGTGCGTCGACACCTTGATTGGTGGAAGCGCGGTCGTCCTTGCGACTTTGCATGGTGCAGGAAGTCCACAGACGACAGCGGGAAAGGCGGCAGGCAAAGCTGGGTTTGATGTAGTAGTCATTGACGAGGCCGGGCAGGGTCTCGAGGCTGGGTGTTGGGTGCCGATTGTCATAGCAGCTGAATCTGCTAAGAAGTTAGTGCTGGCAGGAGACCACTTGCAACTTCCTCCGACTGTTAAGAGCTCTGACAACAAAGAAGATAAAGAGGAAATGAAGAAGAGGATGCAAGGTCTAGAAACCGACCTTGGCAAGTTATCGTTAAACAGCGATGAAATCAAGAGCGCAAAGAAGTTGACCCTTGAGCACACCATGTTCGATCGACTGCTCAGAGATTATGGTGACGGCATCAAGCGCTTGCTCAACACGCAGTACCGCATGCACGAAAAGATCATGCGTTATCCAAGCGATGCTCTCTACGATGGCAAGCTGGTGGCGGCAGAGGCTGTACAAGCACGACTATTGAAAGACCTTGAATATGGGGTCGATGCCACCGAAGACACAGAGGAGCCGCTCGTCTTCTACGACACACAAGGAGGCGACTACCCTGAGAAGACAGAAGATTTCGACGAGGTACCGAAGAAATCGGTACTACTCGGAGATAGCAAGAGTAACGACCTCGAGGCGGCCATCGTCAGGATGCACGTCCAGAAGCTCATTGCAGCTGGTGTGAGAGACGAGGATATTGCAGTCATCACGCCTTACAATGCTCAGCTTGCCATCCTCCAAGGGATGCTGCGCGAGCAGCATCCTGGCCTTGAGTTAGGTAGTGTCGATGGCTTCCAAGGACGGGAGAAGGAAGCCGTAGTAGTGAGTTTGGTCCGTAGCAACGACAAGCGCGAAGTGGGCTTTCTTGCCGAGAAGCGACGACTCAACGTGGCCATGACAAGACCAAGGCGTCACTTGTGTATTGTGGGCGATTCAGAAACAGTCGGTCGTGGCAGCTCTTTCCTAAAGGACTGGATGAAGTTTCTGGAAGAGAACGCCGACTTGAGGTATCCGACTCTGGACGAGCTGGACTTGACGTGAAGATTCAAGCAAGCCATGTGGAGCTCAAGAGGTTCAGACCACCACCATCGAGCCAAGCGTCAAAGCGACACGAAGTACGAAGTATTTGCACTTGGGCATTACATCTTCCCCCAAGTCGTCCTGCCCTCCTCGAGCAAGTTTCGCTATCTGTCAAGTCCTTAGATCTCGCTTGGCGGAAGTAAAAACATCTGAAACACGATCTGTTTGGACAGGGGCAAATGCCAAGGCTTCACCTCATTGGGCGGGATCGTCCACCATGTGAGCTGCCGGAGATGAAAACAAGGTGGTGTCGATGGCAAGTGCATATCCTGGCAGAAAACAGCAAGCTCACGCAAGGTGTATGAATGAAAAGCAGCCGACGGTCGATGTGGGACTGGTAGCTCAGTCTCCCACCGGAATGATCGAACTTTGCGGCCGTTTCATGATCCTTGCTCCGGATCTCCGACAAGGCATCGCGTGGAAAGACGCCGCCAACAATGCCTTACTGTGTTCGAGAAACCCTCGCTTGAGGTAGTTCAAACAATGATCATGACCTTAGACGCTCGATAGCATATCTTGCATCTCGCCTGCAGATTATGGCTCAGGAGCGGGACTCTGGGTCCTGAAGCTGAGAGAGGTATATAGCTTTGGTCTCCTGTCTGTCTGCAGTGCTGCTCATCGCTAGTCCACTCATTCCATTACCCTCTCATTACGGGTCTGTGACCTCAACACTCATTTCTATTCGTCAGCAAGACACTGGTGTCTTGACGTTCTTTACATTACAGCAGAATTACAATACCAGCGACTCATCAAAGCCTCGATTCGTCGTTAACAAAAGCTATGCCTTCCCTCGCGATGCAATTCCTCCTCCCTCTTGTACCTTTCTTCGTTGCCTCTGTCTCGGCCCACGGCTATATCACTAGCCCTGCAGCGCGCCAACCTGGCACTGAGTTTGGCGCCCTCTGCGGCTCTCAAACACTATCGAACCAAGCTTCCGATATCTATGGCAACATCCAAGGCGAACTCCAAGTTGCTGGCTCTGGCCTGACTGCCGACTGCAACCTCTGGCTGTGCAAGGGTTTCGTCTTCGCGGATCAGGATGCCACCAATGTTCAGTCCTACGCGGCAGGAGAGAGCGTGCCGATACATTTCGATATCAGGGCTCCCCACGATGGTGTGGCGAACGTGTCTATTGTCGATACAGCTAGCAATAGCGTGATCAGCGAGTTGAAGAGCTGGAACCAATTCGCCCTCACGAGCAGACCGATTCAGAGCAATGAGACAGACTTCGACATTACAATCCCGAGTGACTTGGGTGGAAAGTGTACCACGGCTGGCGAGTGTGTTATCCAAATGTTCTGGGATGCGAGGGCTATCGATCAAACTTATGAGTCGTGTGTCGACTTTGTGGTTGGAGGAAGCGGCTCCGAAAGCGGAAGTGGCAGCTCCAGCTCAAGTGCTGCTTCTAGTGCTAGCAACGCTGTGAGCAGCAGTGCCGGTGCTAGCGCCAGCAGTGTGATCGACAGCTCCAGCTCTACTACGAACGCAGCCACCACTACTAGTGCAGCCAGCGAGGTCAAGGTTGTCAGCAGCACTACACCTATGGCTAGTATGAGCGTTACCAGTGCTGCTGGTACTTCGACCGCTCCCACGGGTGATGTGTTCACTTTGACTGCTGGAACCATGACTATGAAATGCCATGAAGAGCTGTGAGGTGGGCAAAGGCAACTGGCGGCTTGTAAGTCATCTGCATGGTGGCGTTTGGGCTCCGGTAGGAAACCGAGTTTCAGCTGTTCGCTTCGTATCTGTACAAAACATATTGCCAATGAGTTTTCATCCATAAACACTCGTCAGGAGGCTAAGCTTGGGCATTACTTCTGCGCCCGTGGCGGCTCTCCACTCAGTCATCGATCAGTGTTCTAACATTGGTTCGGTCGCATTCTGCTCGCACCATCCATTATTGACTGCTTCTATGTGGTGCCCATCGATCGGATAACCAGCCTTGACTTCTAGGTTCGAGAGTATCTCGGCATTGCATGCCTTTTGCCTGATGCTATGTGGCGCAAGAATGTCAAAGTGCGTTATTTAGAGGTTGTAGGGCTCGCCATAGAGCTCATCGCTAGCAATACACACGCGTCACGCGCGGAAGGGGTGCACGTCCTTGCAAGCACAACTTGAACCTCTTTGAGATCGAAAGTATCCTCCACTAATGCACAATGCATCCGTTCGGGTAGTCACCCCTTGTGATGGCAGCATCGGCGGCAGTGCCCGTGTTGCTCGTTCCATTATCTGGTACCTCGTGCGCGCCTTCCCTCGAGCTCCTTCTCTGACCTGATACGCATCGCTCCCCCAGAAGAATTAATTTACGATGAGTGGCACCACTAAGATACTGATTCCATGCATGGTGTTTCATGTGATAATGAGCTCGGGGTATGATTACATGGGGAAGTCTCAAAACTTGTTCCAAGCGCAAAGGTTATGGCAGTCGCTCGATGATTCTACCTGACACACGATAAACACCAATCATCGACTTCCGCGCCCTACAACGCCTCGAGTTACTTGGTGCACCTTGATAGATGCACCCGGGGCTGTGCCAGTCATCGACGCTTTGGTAAAGTCGCGCCTTCCTGTTTGTGCGCCAGGTGCAGAGGCAGCAGTCACGATGAATGTCACTAACAGAAGTCCCCTTCCCGGCTACTGGCGCAACCACGCAACTATCTTCTGTTTACACCGACATAGCCAAGTTGGGTTTGTATTATGACTCCTGCTGTATGCGCTTCCCACGGCATCGTACTAGCAGTACCTTGGTCCAGCAGCATATCACTCGAAACGCATGTTCAATGGCAAACCCACAATATGAGTCAAAAGCGAGGAGCACGCCTCCTACCGAGTCAACTCATCGTCCTCGGCTACAGTCTTCCGGCAGAATCGGTAATTCATCGAGATAGAACCTCATCAGTCACAAAGCCAGAGCACTACTTGGCTGTATGACTGATTCCAATGCTATGGCAGCAAACGGCTTCACTAGTCCTAGACTGCGTCTGCTGCCAAAACGAACTGCCAGCGCACGTAAGCAGTCTCCTCCCTCTCTGCGATCGTGGATCAATGGAAGATCAAGCTTCAGTATACGACAGACTACCTCTACCATGCCATCACCCAATTGCCAGCAATGCCCTCATTGCCGTCAATCGACATTGGACTCAGGACAGACGTCTTCCGTAGACCGACCAGGCAGCAGTAACAATCTTTCACCAGAGATGTCTCTCCATGAGGCATTGACAAGCATACCATATTCTCAGGCTACTATGAAAGCCCAGCCGATGCCTGTGAAGTGCATACCGAAGTCGATGGCGACAATAACTTCATCGATCAGGAGCCTGAGTCTCCTACCTTTCAAGCGCAGAAACACGAGAAACAATTTTTGGGGCCGCAAGTTCTTGGGAGCGCCTCAGAGGCCGGTACGGCCTCCCCCGGAGCAATGTCCTCCCCCGCAAGAGTATCTTATCAACCACGAGCGTGCCGGCCAGCGCTGGACCGATGTACCAATAAAGCTTGATCTGTCCGAAGCTGCTCCTGACTCTTCGAATGTACGACATGGTGTTGCACACGAGACCGTCAAACAGGTGATCGCTCGTGGCGACGCGCTCGTGCGCCACAACCACTTACATAACATTCATCACGATTTAGCATACAGCCTGCTCACGGGCAGCGAGGTCCGTCTGGGCCAGAGCTCGGATCACATCGATCGCACCCAACATCACCGGATGAGCAGCGACCCGGCAGTCGCAGAAAGATGGCTTAAGTCTGAGGCCGGACAACCGGTACATGTTCCCGAGGTCTGGTACGCCCAGAATAACAGTTTCAGCAGTCTGCCGACAACAGCATCTAAAGTCGCTCTCCGGCCCTCCCCTCTTCGGGTTCTCAGAGAAGATGATGTTGCCGAGCGAACACCACCAGTGCCGCTCAGATCACCGTTCAGAGCACCTTCCTCTGGCAGCAACTACGCTACTGCATCAAGTGCTGTCAAGGATGGCTTCGTGACGGACGCTCTGATACTGACGAGGAGTCGATCATCGTCCTACACTACTGCGTCGTTGTACTCCCCGAACGCCGATGAAGTCGCTCCTCGACAAGAGAAGACTCCGCCTTCGTCGCCGCCGCTGTTCCCTATCCGTAGCACGGGCTTGTCTCAAACACCCAGGAACGATGCCAACAAACATGCAGAAGAGATCAGGGAAAGGCTCGGGATAATCGATGACATCTACGATATGTACAGGGATACGGACACAGTCAAGAAGGAGCGACATGAAGCCTTGACGGATGATATCCATGATCAAGTGGTCCACCTCTCTGAGACTGGACGTTCCCGCAGCCAGGAAGTGTCCAGGACTCAGAAAAGGGTTGCGAAGGAGCGTGCCCGAAGGGAAGCTGCTCAGCATCTGGTCCGTTCTGACTCTGGTTCAAAGGCACGAGATACAGAGTTCGAGCATTGGCTAGATTCGATTGTTCATCGCGATCCTGATGAGAAGAACCCTTCTACCCTTCATCACGGCTTCAACGAAGTGAATGACGAACTCCCTAACAGCGCAGATACAGACTCATCGAGGCGCAATCTTCACCTCTTACAAATCTCAGAAGAGAACGAGCATCCAGTCATTACTGCACATCAAGGGACAATCGACAGCAATCGTATGTTTCAGGCCAACGCTCGCGAAGGCAGGCATCAATCGCCAAGCCTGGTGAGCCACTCGCTGGCAGCCAATTCTGACCCTGTAACGGCTAGGAATAACGTTGGGTCAATGATCAACTTGAATGACCTTCGAGGCCAGCTACTTGCGCTGATGGCAGACGATGTGAATGATGCTCAACAACAAGATGAACCAGCGTTATCCGATGTGACACGAACTCCATCATCGTCTAGCTCAAGTCAATCCTCCATGTCAACTGAGGCCACAGAGGACATGCGTTTGAACCTCCAAAGCATCGTGATCGAATGGAACGGCAAACGATATCCGGTGCTAATAGGGAAACGAGGAAAGATATGGGAGGGACCGTGTACAGCTAGAGGCTGCCAGAAACACGGCAAGCGAGTACCAGGCCAAGCTGATGTTGTGGTCTAAGGTTAGTCTTTGGCCGTTGTGCTTTCCATGTAATCGGTGCTCTAGACTGTGCTGTAATGTCAATCTTTGTCTGATCATGATGCGAGCATAGTTGCAAGGGGCAAGCTTCCAGTAAGGGTGTGCAGAATCACCCGTTGTCGCAAATGCTGTAGAGATACTCCTCCCGTGCTCGTGGTCGAACAACATGCAGTATCTTGTGATTGTGCTTCGTTTGCCTTGTTCACCACACTACCGCCCCCATTACCGATGCAATGGCCGACAGGCTAGACTTTCTTGGCTTAACAGCAAAAGGCCAAGACGCATCAGCGCCCCACTTCCGCGGAAGCCCATCGTACCCAACCTTGTTTGCATCTACCGCAGCTCAATGAGTCTTATGACCACAAGTCGAAGACTATCATGGGATCCAAGACGCCAGACGATTATCGCCGAAGTCCGAATGGTATGGGAAACCAAGTCTACTTTTCCCAATCGTCAACTTCTCCTAACACCCTGAGCAGAATCATCGGCAAGAGCCCCGATTGCGGATACAAATCCTCCTACGCCAATCACGGCAAGTGGACTTGTTCATGGAGCGCTCGAGGGGCAGGGCGATGACGGGGAGGACGAAGATGAGGATAAGATAGAAGCTGACTTGAAGGCCAGCAGTCAGCCGAACAACGGTAAGCAGCCTCAAGTCAGGACGTACAAGATCTAATCTCAAAAGGCAAGAAGCGAAAGCGAAAGAGTAACAGGAAGAAGAGCAAGAAGGCACTAAGTGCGCAGCAGACAACTCCTCCAGGGATTGCACTCAGCAGCCTGTTTCGTAAGGAGCAGTACCCCGAAGGTGAGATTGTCGACTATGTCGCCGAAGACAACAACCTGCAGCGTACCACCGCTGAAGAACTTCGCCATTTATCTATCGTGAACGATATGGACGCTGAGTTCCTGAACGACTATCGCAAGGCCGCCGAAATCCACCGCCAGGTCCGCCAGTACGTGCAGAGGCTCGCGAAGCCTGGCATTTCCATGAGCCAGCTTGCGCAAGAGATTGACGATGGCGTCCGAGCGCTGACCGGCCACCAAGGTCTTGAGACTGGAGACGCGCTCAAAGCTGGCGTGGCATTTCCGACGGGGCTCTGCTTGAATAACATAGCTGCCCACTGGACTCCCAATCCCGGGGCCAGGGAGGTGGTCCTCCAGTACGACGATGTACTAAAGGTAGATTTTGGAGTTCATGTCAACGGCAGAATTGTCGATAGTGCCTTTACTGTGGCTTCTAACCCGGTCTATGATAACCTGCTCGCAGCTGTCAAAGCAGCCACCAATACTGGACTAAAGGTAGGTAACAAGGCACGCAGCGTGCTACCCATGCTGAAATATTCGCACAGGAAGCTGGTATTGATGCCCGGATCGATCACATCAGCGGGACGATGCAGGAGGTAATGGAGAGCTACGAAGTCGAGCTCAACCGCAAGATTTTCCCCATCAAAGCAGTCCGGAACCTTTGTGGTCATAACATCTTGCGCTACAAGATCCATGGTGACAAGCAAGTGCCCTTCGTCAAGACCAGCACCAGTCAACGCATGGAGGAAGGCGATGTGTTCGCCATCGAGACCTTCGGCACCACTGGTAGAGCTCGTCTCAGAGATGATGTGGGGGTTTACGGCTACGGACGCAATGAGGATGTCAGCGCTGCTGGTCTCCATCATGTGTCGGCCAAGTCGCTGCTGAAGACCATTGAGGAGAACTTCGCGACGTTGGTCTTCTCCAAGCGGACCCTCGAGCGCCTGGGTGTGAAGAATTACCTTGTCGGTATGAAATCGCTCGTCTCGCACGGCATCGTCGAGTCTTATGCGCCTCTGGTCGATGTCCCCGGCTCGTATGTCGCGCAGTTTGAGCATGTAAGTACAGTCCATGAGTCGTGAGCCACGTAATACACTAACGACATTATTCTAAACAGACAGTCCTGCTCCGCCCTAACTGCAAGGAGGTGATCTCACGAGGAGATGATTACTAAGGATAGGAGAAACAGGGGAGGAGTGTGAGCAAGATCAATTCTGGTAGTGCTGGTTGAATTGGTCTTCTGCTTCAAGACTTCAACAGTAGTAGAAGCCAGCTTAGCGAGGCATTTCAACATGCTTTACTTACAGCGTATGCAGCACAAACGACACTCTTTTGGACCGTGCAATATCGATCAACCTGCATGAATCTGGCGTGAAAGCCCGTTTTGTCACCTGCGAATCATGTGTCTTTGCGTTGATGGCTTAGAAGCTAATGTCCCAGATCGAGGTATCCCGAACACCTGTTACTCTCAAACGCTGTGTGAGGACTTGCCAGTTGTGCTAATCGATGATAAGCGACTAAAAAGTACTGTGAACAATGGTAGACTGGGTGGAAGACGAAGCACCTTGGATCTATTGAGACGTGCCCCCGTGCCGGCTTATACAGCTCTATCAGTCCCTTCTCTGATGTCTGATGTCTGATGGCTGATGTCAATAAATGCGTCATCCCGTGCCGTGCGGTCAGTCCCACGCACCATTGATCAAACAAAAGATTGTAAATATTTCCAAACATGGAGTAAAACACCAAAATGACTTTTAGGTACAGAGGATGCATCATGCATTCACTCTTCTTCAGATATCTTGGTGTTGAAGCCTACAGAGATCAGATCGTCGTCTTCTAGCAGTCCGTCATTGTCTTTGGAAGCCTTATTGAAGCCAACGTGGATGAGAGACTCCTCCATCTCACGCTCAATTCCTGTGTCATCAATCATAGATTGCGCATCAACGGTGATTTCGATGTCTGTATCCAGCTGATACTCTGTCATACTCGCTTGATGAGCTTGAACTGCATTCTCGGCCTTGTTTTGAATGGCCTTCATCTTCTTCCGGATCATGAGTTTTTGATCTGCGTCGGCGAACTGTTGCTGCTCGAGCACGAGACGTCTGTCTTCGGCAGCGCAATTCTTTGCCTCATCACTTCGCCAATCGCGGTCAGATTGCTGCGCAGACAAGCCGCCGTAGAAGGGTTCCGGTGCGAATCTGCCAATTCGTGCAACAATTGGAATTGATACGTTGCCAAAGACATCGCATGCGTGGTTTGTAGATTGATGGAAGAACCCGTGGAGAGCGCACGGGGTATTGACAAGAACTCTAGAGTCTGCCGGCACGTAGGAAACGGGGTTAGTGTTTCTGATGTCCGTGTAGTCGACAGAATTGTAGCGAGAACCCTTAGGAAACATGACCTCATAGGCGACAACGGCGATCGAGGCGTCTCGAATGTCATTCCGACTTGTTTGCCAGCTTCATAAATATCGTGTGTATTGGAAATGGCCTTCTGGATATGATTACGCATACTGAATTTGTCAAGCGAGAAAGTGAAGATTCTGGTGGCAGAGAAGGCAGGCGCATACCCCAGAAGCCGCGACTCGACGACTATATCCTCTCTAGACGTCCACTTTGGACTCTTTGCAAGGTAGAATCTCTGCTTGGTGGTAAATTGCGTCCACTCTGGGACTTAGGGTGACTTTTTCTGGCTTTGACTGGCGCCATGTTTGTTGAAACTGAAGAGCCGAGTTTGATTGCCTTGATCGTACAGAGAAAGCCTGAATAGGTATATTCTGTGCAGGTTTAGAGCTGCAAGCGAGCGTATAGCAGAGCGAAAGGTGGAGCAGAACATATCTCTTGCATCCTACCTAGAGTCTGGGGGTCAGACAGATGTCAGTCTTATGACTGGTGACGCAGAGCCTGATGGTGAAAGTGCAGGGACAGTCAGCGTGAAACAGTCAAGCTAGTGTTAACAAAGACAACATCTTCACTGCGATAAGGCTACGCGGTGTGCATGTTGGTCTAGCATGCTTGGTCAATATTGACACCCTCACACCGCAGCTACTCACCCCAGGTTACACTTCTGGTGCTCATCTTCATATTGAATCTTCATCGACTGCATTGTTGGTTGCATTCTTCAAGTATTTAGTCGTAGGACGAGGAAGCAAGAACCCCGTACCTGAAGGCCCGGGGCCAAGTTCTGTCGGGCAAAGAATATTCGTGCTATAGGAGGCGCAGCAAGCGCGGACGTTACTCCGGGGTGCTGTGTATCATATCCAAATTCTGGACGAAGCGGTGAACGGTAGCTGAGATGGTAATTGCTAGAATGGTACACTCGTGACGAAGCTAGCGCACTGCAGCTTAGGACCGCTTGCTCTACCGTTCCAGAAATGGCAAAACTTCGGAATACCAGGTTGGTTGTGACGCGACTGCCATCGGTTACCATGTTATTGACAGCGTGGAGAGGGAATGCACGAGCACTAAGAGTTGTATTGCATTCGACGGCTCCCTCTTTCGTTTCGTAAGTTGTGCCAATATGGATTTGATATCGCATAATGAACAAAAGAATACCACACCATTTCAACATGATCTTAACTACCTCGCGCTGTCTCGCATGCTTGCTCGATACCAGAACTTGATCCTCCTCACTCCAACGTCAGATGAGAAACTTGATGCACGACTTGCACCATGGCAGAAGCAGATTCAGGCAGAGTTATGGTCACAGTTGCCCTTTCACCGCATGAAATGGCTTCGTAGCATTGAGGGGGCACGAACACTACTGCTGAAGTTGGAACAGAGCGCGCAAAGCATTAAAGTGCAGCGAACGAGACGCGACATCGTCAGAGACCTTGCTGAAAAGCGTATGGTCATCAAACGTCTCCGCAGTCGAGTCGAAGAGATTGGAAGAGAAGTCGAGGCTACGGGGACCAACGGATATGTCTCGCAGTATGAAGACGACCAAGAGACCGAGACAATGTACGATGTGCTGCAGCAGATTCGGAAGAACAAAGCCCAGTCACAACCAGACGGCCGGCAGGACGCCTCATCACAGCAAAACGTTCCAGTACATGAGTCACAGCAAGAGAGTTCGTCGCTTGAGCAGGAAGGCGAGACGGCTCGTAATCAGCTATTCGACTCAACTTCTACGATGAGACGCAGACAAGGCAAGGAGGAAGCCGACGGCTCTTCGCAGCAAGGAAAAACCTCTGGCTTCTCCAACTTACCACAAACAGAACAGTCCTTGCTATCATCTTCCAAAGAACACGAAAATATCACCTCGTCACTGCTCAGCATGGCGGCTCAGCTTAAACAGCAAGCAAAGCAATTCGAATTCACTCTGGATCAAGACAAGGGGTTGGTCGATCGTGCTCTGGAAGGACTTGATTCGAATGTGGCAGCTATGGGGCTCGCAAGCAAAGGCATGAAAACCCTGCAACGAATGAGTGAAGAGCAAGGCTTCTTTGGACGGCTCAAACTGCAGCTATTCATTGTGGCTATGTGGGTAGTCCTCATACTGCTCGTGTTCGTAGCCCCTAAACTCCGATTCTGATTTCGGAACATGTGGCTCGGCTCTTCCGTGTTGCCGTTGGCACAATTTGTCACACCACGAGCCATGTCACAACAATGGCAGCAGCAAAAGCTGAGTTGCCAACGCGACTTCTCGACACCCTTGTGAGCGTCATCGTCAGTTGTCTCGGAACATTGTCTATGTGTCGGGCAGGTAGGTCTTCAATTTTCTTGATGCAGCTTGCCTTCGTTCTCCCTTCGCATGTCGACGTTGCCGCTCGGGAGCGTGGAAAAGCCGACATTTTTACGGTGTTTGGCGGACATCCGCTGGGCACGCCGTTATCGATGTGCCAAAGCTCCAGTTGCTTGCAAACGTGAAGACGGTTTGTGTACCGGTGTGTTGATTGACGGAGCTGAACGGCCTGCAGATAAAGACAGCCACACCTGTAGCCAGCTCCCTTGATCTCTGCTCTCCTTGTTCTACACCAGGCAAACAAGGGCTAGATCACCAGCCAGCACGACCTCGTCAGCCAGTCACCTAGAAACAATCAACAACATCCAAAGCTCAATCGTCGGGTGCACAGTCACGTCTTAGGGAATACGCCTGTATCTGGACCCAGTTGTTATCGGCATCGCGGCCTTGAAGATGGCTACGAATGTGGTGGCCTTGTACAGTCCCTCTGCAAGCACTGTCACCAGCACAGTGGTGTCTCCTGTTCCTTCTCCAAAGTGCGAAGGGAATTGCAACGTTTACAAATGGGCTATCGGCATTGAAACATGTATCATTGGGGTTACCATGGTGGTATGCCTAATATTCTTCTATTTCAAGTCTAGCAGGTGGATGAGCAAGGGCGCAGCATCGAAAGAACCTGAGATTGGAGATTTGAAGAAGGAGCTGGAAGACTACAAGGCGATTGTGTTCAAGAATGCGAGATGAGGTCGATCTGATCTTGCATGATATGCTCACGGCGCAAGAAGGTACTCACACATGAACGTGAGAGGCGAGGCGACAGGCAGCCACGAGCTCTCTTCAACACATGTGAAAAGCAGTGCAACTGTTTCGGGTGACATCGAACAGCTCGTCGAAGAGCCTGGCCTGTTGTCCCATGTGCAATCCTCATGGGACACCCGGGTGGCTTCAAAATTTCAGATATTTGGAAAGCAATCACACGTTGTAACCTCAATCAAGGCACAGTCAGCCACATGCTCCTCCTTTTCTTGCCGACCATCGTTGTGTCAATCTAAGATCTCAGATCTGGCCGCTTTACGCCTGTTCGCGCCTGACTCGGCTTGGACCTGGAACGTCGAAAATGATGTCAGCCTACGTCATTTAGTCACCCGTCGCTGCCCCTCATGTTTCGTGCTTGCGCGTCGCGGTTTCTTTGTTTACCTACGAGCAAGGATTAAATGCATGCTCTTTCCTGCCAATTTTCGTGATACTGCCGACCAAAGCACCAAAGACTCGGACCAGATTTCGATCCAGACTCAAGTCATATTACATTTCCCACTCGCACAACACACTTCACACTACAATCAACATGTCTTCCAAGGACAACACTTCAACTCTTCAGTCCTACGTGGACAGCGCAACAGGCGCAGTCCAATCCGGCATTGCCAGCTTGACCGGCAGTGCAGGCGACCAAGCCAATGCCGACCAGCACAAAGCGCAAGCCGATGCCGAGAAGGATCTCTCCCACTCGGCTGCTAAAGCTGGTCCATTCACCATGTCGTCTTCGGGCGTGCCAGCGCAGGACAACCAGGACCGAACACAAGGCCAGTGGGACCAGACTATGGGAAGCCTCAAGGAGACGGCCGGTAACCTGACGGGCAACGAGAACCTGAAGCAGCAAGGGCGAGAGCAGAACCTACAAGGACAAGGACAGGAAGCCAAGGGTCAGCTCAGTGACCTGGGACAGGGGATCAGTGATCGAGTTGGTGGAACTGTCGGCAGTGCTTATGCCCAGGTGACTGGAAACCAAAGTGCCAAGCAGGCCTACGAGAACCAGCATGACGAGGGCAAGACAAGACAGCGAGGCGTTGAATTGGACGTGCAGAAACAGGCTGAAGCCGAGAGAGCCGGGAAGCAGTAGATTGCCCGTGACATGGTATGCCACGAGAGCACACAGGGGTGGACAACGCGTGCAAGTTTAGAGAGATACCCGTCAGCGATAGCTTGAATCACTATTTGATGCCCAATCGATGACACCTTGGTCCTTCTTGATCTGAGAACAGTTTCTCGGCATTTGTGACGCCAAGCTCGTGTTGAGATATCTAAGGTACCTAGGTAGGACCTGAGCATACCTGCCATTGCAAGCGGAGTATAGACACATACAACGCTAATTCTCAAGCGTGCTAGCCGCCAAACTTAGTAGAGGCTCGAGTCAAGATGCAGCGGCCTTAGCCAAGTGTCGAGTCAGGGCAGAAGTGCGGGAAAGCACCTCGACCGACGGTCGACGAGGCATCAGCAAACAATGGCGACTGTACCTCAAAAGACTCTGAACTGGCTTTGGGACGTCGTGCGACGGGTATGCGACACAGCTTCTGTGGTGTCCAATGCTGACTAGGTTAGGAATACCGAGACCCTCAACGAGCATATTCAGACCTGGCACAAGCGTTAGCGCTATATCCAACGTTCGCGCCTCGCACCGATGTCTACAGTATGTCACCCACTCGTCGAGCCGGCCCATCCTCCTAGAAGCGTGCTGACCGGCCGAATCAGCAGCGGAGAATGGCGTGCCTGCGCTTCTCCTCCATCTCAACGGCACCCTTCCCGTCAACTTTCGCGGAAGTCAATACCGCTTTCCCATAGCGATATGGCTTCCTCACAGCTACCCCTACGAGTCGCCTATTGTCTACGTGACAGCCACCGATGACATGGCGATACGGCCTGGCCAACATGTCAGCGCTTCCGACGGAAAGGTATATCATCCGTATCTGGCAAGATGGGGCGAAGCGCGGGATGTGAGTATTGCACCCCCACAGACTGACCAGGGCTGACGCAAGAAGAGATCAACCATATCAGATTTCTTAAAGCAACTGGCAGATGTCTTTGCTCGAGAGCCGCCTGTCATGTCCAGGCAGCAGATTCCGTCTCGGCCTCAAAGCACTGCTTCAGGGCAGCAGCAGCAGCAGCAACCACCGCCGCGTCCCCCACCGCCCGCTGAACAATGGCCAGCCTCAGCAAGACAGCAATCTGTCGCAGGTCCTCCACCGCCGCCTCCACCGAAGCAGCCCGATCAGATGAATGGGTCTCGACCATCATCAACAGCTCCTACAGAGTCGCCATTACCGGGCAGATATGACGCCCCTCCACCACTGCCAGGACAAGCACCATCGCCACGACCTCAATCCATAGCATCTCCGCCTCACGGATATCAGCCACAGCCCTACTTTGTTCCCCAGCGGCAAAGCAGCTTGCGGCAAAGCTTGCCACCCCAGCAGCAACCTCCACAACAGCACTACCAGCAACAGCACCAGCCTATGTCAGATCCATCTCTGTCGCTGCCCGTGCAGGCTCGGCAGCAACAGGGACTACCACAGGCCGCGCTCCAGCAGATGCCGACCCAACATCAACCGCAAAGAGGGCCACCGCCATCTCACCCACAATATCAGGCTCAAACCCAGCAAAGCTACGCACAACCACAACCACGGCCCCAATTTCAACCACAGCAGCACCAGCAGCAAGCCCCCGTACCCAAACCCCACCAGCCCAACATCATGGACGACTCCCCCTTCGACGTCTCCCTCCCAAGCTCGACAGCAACGAACATATCCACCCCCGCCATCCCACCAAACCCCGAAAAGCAGCACATCCTCTCAACTCTCCAGAGCACTCTCCTCACCACCCTCCAAACCCAAATCACCCAGAACGCGTCCGCCCTCGCCCCTCTGCAATCCCAGCACACCGCCCTACAACAAGCGCACCACACCCTCCAATCAGAACTCAACCAGCTCCAAACCCTGCAGTCCCAGCTGCAACAGAACATCTCCTCCCTCAACAGCACCATCTCGACCGCAGACCGCACGATTTCCAACGCCCAGTCCTCGTCTTCCCCGGACAAGATCCCGCCCATCGACGACTTGATCATTCCGCCCACCGTCGTCGCGCGGCAGTTGTACGACAACGTCGCCGAGCAGAGGGGCTACGAGGCTGCCATATACGCGCTGACCGAGGGGTTCGTGAGGGGGAGGATCGGTGGCGAGCTGTGGGCCAGGAAGACGAGAGAATGTGCCAGGGAGGAGTTTCGAAGGAAGTGGCTTGTGCGGCGGGTGGGACGGGGGACGGGCTTGGATGCGGGCGCGGGCGGGATGGAGGCTTAGAGTGGAGGAAGAGGTGTTAAGATCAGTAGACAATATACACTGTCATTACGGTCATGCTAGGACCTGAACTCGAGGCGGCTGCGCCTCGGTCGACAAGGAAACATTGCTATTATGCTACGAGAACGCCGGCCAAACTGCGACGATGCCATACTAAACCGACACCGCCATGGCATCAATCTCCCGAACAACGCCTGTGCCACTCTTTCCAAACGCCGCTGCTGCACCTGCCGGGGCCAGGTCGCCCTGCTTCTCAGTGTCCCCTTCTTCTAGGCTGCCGTATCCCGTGTCATGGCTTGCGTTGCTTTGTCTCCGTGAAATGGAGCTGGATGGCTGTACGTCCCATCCGGTGAACAACGCGTCAAGCGCAAGCGTGAGATGGCTTTTGAGCCCCCCATCAAGAGCAATGTTGAGTTTGGTTGCCTCTGCTCTTAGGCAGCGGGAGACCTCTCGTGCTAGATAGTCGAGTTGCGGCAGAGGATGCACATTGTCTTCGCAGTCAGACGAAGAGCAGTCAATGGCTCTCCGAGAAGCCCGCAGAAGCCGCATCAGCACAAAATAGAGTGGTGCTATCGAAAGCATGGTTGGAAGGATTGCGGAGCCGGAACAGGTCGTACCGAGATCAGGCCACCGGACACTGCACAAGCCGTCTATCGCGGCCGCCAAGTCTTGCTCCTGCTCGAGCTTGAGCATGACTTCAGCACATGACAAGCAAGTCGTGACCTCAGCTCTTGCTGAAGTGGGTGTCGATGAATCAATGAAAAACGGTACCTGCTCGTCCGCTAGATGCTGCACCACTGCAGATACAGGGGCAATGGCGTCAGCTGCCTTGGAGTGGAACGCGCGGCGTCGACCTGGGCTCAATACGGCATGAACTGCGAGGGCGCGACACTCAGCAGCAGATCCGGGTGGTGCGATTTCCAAAGCGGCTTGTGTGTGTTCCCGTAGGAGATCAGTGGCGTCGGGACTCTGCAAAGCCGTGGTCAAAGCCTCGTGCAGGGCTGTGGTGGACCGCCATGCTGCGATTGCATCCAATGGGGATCGGATAGCATAATCTTCCACCACCACATCCATAAGTGAATCCTGTGTGTGTTCAGATGTTGGCCGGTCGTACATCATGTTGTATGCTCTCTGCGTGACAGTGGTGGTAAAGACATCGTCACAGTCCATTTGCAGGAGATAGTTGAGGTAGCCTGGTAGGCGATCCGGATCGCGTGAAGGCAAAGCTTCGTGCATTTGTCGCGCGTGGCGCCACTGACGTTCTGCAATGAAGCTAGCAATCTTTGAGGCAGTCCTCGAGCTCAAGGTGCCAGCAATGCCGACATTGTGAAGGACAACCTTGATATGGATTGCCTTCATCATAAGTCGAAGCGGTGTGGCTGGAAGAGTGCCTGAGCCGAAGATAGTGAGCACACTCCTGCTTCGACTCACCTCAGGGTCGCCCCCAGCGAGCTGTGCGTCGATAGCAATATCCCAGGATTTGATTCGTGCTACCTCATCCTCAGCAGTTTCGCCACACATCCAGAGACAGGCTCTTGGGCCAAGCCAGTACCTGATCGTGTAGTTGACCCACTCTGCAGTGACAGCGAACCACTCAGGGAAAAAGCTGTGATGTGGTAGACCTAGAGCCTGCATACTAGTGCTCCAAGCTCTTCGTCGGACTTCGATCGGAGATGCAGGACGGGCAGCTACCGGCGCTTCGATTGTCTCCCCATCTTGCTGCTCCTTTGGATCAGGCTTCGAGTTGAACATGTAGTAAAAGGCAAGAAAGGCTAGAATGGTCAAAGCGACAAATCCCTTGACAAGTGGAAGCACGCCGCCCGCGCGACAGTATTGCGCAAACGTTGCCAGGTAGACTCGTGGTGACCTCAGAAACGCCCAGCCGTCAAGGATTTCGAGTGGGATGCCAAAGAGAGCTTTCTTCTGAGAATCGTCTCCGGTATCTGACTCTGAGATGCCTTCCATGATCATCAGCCCTGCCAAAGATCCAAGCATGATCCTCTGAGGCCATTTCCCGCTCAGTCTTGAACGTTCGGTAGCTGTCTGGTAGACGTGACCATAGTGCTCCTGTGGCTGACTTTGGCGTAGTCGTCTAAAGCTGTCAGGGATGCCAATCAAGCCTTTGGGTTCTGGTTTCGGCTCTGCATTAGGTCCTGCATCCTGGCTCGGAGACTCGGCAGAGCGTTCGATGAGGGTCTCACTCGTGAAGGCGGATGCGCGAGCAGCATCGTTCCCGCCATCGGCCAGCACTTTATCGAGCACTTGCAATCGATTCTTCAGAGCATTGTTTTCTTCTTCAAGCTTCTTCGTCCTGAATTCAAGATGACGTATATACTCGACGGCCTTGGTCAATATAGAAGCTTTGTTGAGCTTGTTGGAAGGAGTCAAGCCATCGAGATCCTCCTCGTCGCTGCTGGCGGGACGGTCCTTTTTCCCACTGTACTTCTTCAACACTCGTAATGCTGGTACAGCGTCCCTGAGTTCTGCAATCTTCTCATTCAAGTTGGCACGATATCTCTTCTCAATGACGTTGTGAGGTCTTTTGCTCCCGGTAGGTCTGCCCGCAACTGGCTTGTAGTCTTGCTCGTAGCCATCGTTAGGAGACGACTTCCGCTTGAGACTGTTCGGCTGAAGCATAGACGATGAGTCACTGCATAAGGTGTCGCCACTCAGCCTCAACGGATTCAGGAATGTGTCGGGCGAGCCGGAACTGTTTGACGGGGTTGGCAGATCATGAGTGTAAGGGGCGGTGTGGGGAGTGTTGGTGTTGGTGTTGTCGTAGTTGAACGAGTTGCTGTTGGCATTGGATGCGGGCGATACTTGCAGGTCGGCAGCTTGCTTGTCTAGCGGAGGTTGTGTGAACTGACTGTTGGCCTCATCTGCTGTCCCATCCCAATCGAGCCATTTGTCGAACTCTTTACCGACAACTTCTTGGTCGAACTTCATGGTTCTGGAAAGTTGAAAAGCCCGTCGTATATCATAAACTGCGTGTTCTTGCTTCAGACCAGTCCATTGTACCACTCTAGGTGCTGTACCCTCTGCGAACTATGATGCTCGATCATGAAATACGAGCGGAGCAGTTGCGATTATCGGGGGGACGAGGTGAGGGTATGTACCTCCCGCAAATCAGGCATGGCGTCTTCGCGGCAGTCTCACTCCCGAACATGGGAAGGCACAACTGCGCCGCAACTGCGCTTGTTGATCGTCTCGCACACCCTTGCATTCAGATACCCTGCAGCCCCCTCCAGCAAACCAGACAGCACGAAAGCTGCAGGCATACTACGATCTGTGCGGCCCGGAACTACGAGCTTCCAGCTTCGCCACAGTTGAGCTTGAATTAACCCTCCCTCACCACCTTCTGTCTTATATCTGCATACCAGATTCCTCGATTAGGCAGACAGTGCTCTGTTCGAGCCAGACACGTCCGCACTTGTTTGCTGATCGTTTTGCCAAAGGGCACCGTGCAGACTCGACGAGAAAGGCTTGAGCTAACTTACGAACACGAGGGACCTGACAGTATGGAGAGTAGATCATTGTCGGGGGACGTGTCTGGCACATAGCTGTACGGCAGATGAGCCTTCTCTTTCAGCAGCATACCAAGCATGTCGGTCTCACTGTCACCACGATTTTAATAGCACCTGAATGGTGAAGAGTTTCATTGCCGCAGTCCCAGAACTAAGAGGTGACTCGCTATATCGACGGCCATAGCAGGAAGCTTTTGTGGTAGCTGAGCTTGGCGACGTGCCAGGGGTATGCCCACCGTCTCATCCCGCGAAACAGTGCCATAGCCTGCCTACACGAAGTCAACGCTTTCTGTGTGAGAAGCCCGACCCAGTTAGCGCTAGAAACATAACCTTTTTGATTCAAGTCGAGCAAGTGCTCACAATGTTTATGCTGGTGCAGAGACTCAGCTGCATGATGGTGATGAGTTCTACGAACGCTGCAGTGGAGACAGGACGGGCCAGAGCATTCAAAAGGACATCCGGACCTGTTTGGTTCTACTGCACAAGGGCAGCTGGCGACAGTGATGTGAGCGCGTTCGCCACATCACAAGCTGACAAGCTCGTTTGCCTTACTACCAAGCGCCTGTGTACACATTCTTTGGGGTATATCGCTCGACATGGTCCGCTCTGTATTGGACTAGAACCCCCGTTAGCCCTTCCATCCTTGTCCGCGTCGTATAGAAATGGCATTGGTCGAACATGACCGCTCTGGTCTCGACTTCCCCAGATGACTGACAGACCTTATTCCGGCTCGTTATTGATTCTCGGCATTGTGCACGTCTGTGCCGACATCCAGAGTAGCTCCCTCGGCGTGCATCTGAATGGGCGACCGTCGAGTCGTCAGTTGCCGTCGTTACCGCTAAAGGACATATCATTTGTTGATCATCCACGAGCTTCCTAGCTTCTGCATGTTGTTACACTCTCCTGCATCGCGTTTCGAGGTGGACATGTGGAGAAACTTTCTGGTTTGACGACGCCTACCCAGTAGAATGGAGACCAATGCGCAGCAGGCAGTGATTCGCCATGAAGGTTTACCTTTTACGAGTAAGCACGACTAAAGACGCAGATGAGAACAGATGACTGCTTGCATAACAAATGAGTTCTGTGGTCGGACCAAATGCTGGAACCATTATCCCATATCTGCCGACTCAAGACGTGTCGTCTCGTCACTCGAAGCTCGACGCCGATCTTTACTGAGCCAGAGTCCCGGTCGTGTTTGTGCCTTCGTTCTGTAGACTCTACGGAGATAACGGACCCAACTTTCCCTAAAAATCTGTCTTGAGGTACCACTGGTGGCCACTTACGTGAAACGTTGCCGCCGGCAAACAAATCCACTGCCCGAGGTAGCATGCAAAATATGTGCTATACTCGGCCGAATAGAGGCAATGACTCGCAAAAGAGCACAGATGTCAATTGGCCATGCGGGTCCCCCTGCGTTCATGGACCATAACCTTAAGGCATTCAAGGTATAACATGCAAGTTGGATATCCGCAACAAAGCGTCGATGACTCGCGAAGACCCAGTACCTACTTTAGATAGTAACATCGTACGGAATTGTACACTTTACAGTGGCTAGGTGTCTACTTCCCAGGTAAATTACTCATGTAAAGGATGATAACTTTGTCCTGTTAGTAGAGGTAGTGTACTCACGTTTACCCCTGCTTCATGTTGCTGGAAGTGCATTGCGCTTTCCAACTTTTGTCGTTGCCTTGCGAGTCAAACTCTCGTCACCAAGTTCTCAGTCTGTCCCGTTTGTCATCACGACTTTCTCTGCTTTGTACATGCTGATGTCAGCCGGATGCAAAAATCGTCACTCCTTCCACTTCCTGCTCTTCGCATTGGATTCACATAACTCTTTTGGTGAGTCTTTCCGTGGAAAGCCACATCGTCACATGGCGCAAGGAAAAGATCTGGTGGGGCCAAAGCTTCTCTTGCCTCCCAATCAATAAAACGCCTGTCCGCCACACATCAAAACTCTGTCTGCCACCACAAACTTGGACTTGACTAACGTATATCTGGTTAGTGTAGAATCACTTCGTTAACAAGTCGTGCTAGACTGAGAATGTGCCCGAAGCACTCCCTTCGGCAAGCGGTCCGATACTTACCATAAGCAATTCCTTTGGTATCCGAGCCCCCATCGACGATGTCATCGTCGATTTTCGGCAGTAAGGATGGACTCGCTCGCGAGCCTGTAGAGCAAGATGCACAACAACAAGGAATACTCTCGGATGGTGAGTGACATGCCCTATGCATGTGAACGTGCTTCGACTTGTGGGACGCAATGATCGGAATTGTTTTACCCCTGCTGGACCCTGATATCTTAATCTTGGGTCCATGGTGAGCCACCTTTGTCCAGCAGGTTGATCGCGGACTCGTACAGAGACTCTCATTTGTTCCAGCCTCCACTCACGTGCCCTTGTGGCCGCGACCGTTTCAGCATGGCTCGCATGGATGATTGAAGGAATTCTTGGCTACGCACGAGTCGGTGACGGCGTCAGGACGATCAGTATCCGAACAGCCACTGACATGGCAGTTGTGCGCAGATCTTGCCGTCCCGCCTAAGGCCTTGTGCACGCCATGCGGCTCCATCCAGCCCAAGTGTGACGCTCCAACGTGTTGCTCCTCACACGTCGTCTCAGCTTGTACCGCCTTTCCCGCTCCTGTTTCGGCTTCAAGCACCTCTATACCAGCACCTCACCTTGATCCGAACGATCCCACGACCGAGTTCAGCACCTACACAGACTCAACCGCATTAGCGACAGCCGGCACCCCACTCGAACCAATCTTGATACCGGCACCAAGGCTGCAAGCGCGAGATATCAATCGTGTGCTAACGCCCTTGTCAGGACGGGGAGATCGCAAAGGACATCGTTTCCCCTTCAGCAGGAGTCCCTCTCCAGGAGAGCGTCTGTCACGGTCAATTGGAAAGTCGAGGACTTTCTCGGCCACATCTTCTGACAGTGAACCATTCTTCGGGCGACTGGAGCGGGTCCGGTCGGCTTCCCCCTGTTCTTCTACTTCTGCGAAATCACGTTACGGAGGCGTCAGCATGCCCGACCGAGCGCCAGCAATGGGACACTACCCGGCCTCACCTCTGAGTCCTAAGCTTTCTTCAAGGCAAGGCCTGTCGCCGCAAAACTCGCAACGAAGAGGCAACCACGGAAGACAAGCGTCGAGGAACATGCAATTGAATCTCGGGCGGTTCCACCCTTCCAACTTTTCGCAGGCTGATGGATCGGCGGTTGGGGGAGCGCCGCACATTACATATACACGAGCACCACCACCTGTACAGATCGAGTCTCCACGACTGTTGCGACAGAAGCACCGGGAGTTCCTTCAGCAAGCACAGCTCTCGTCCAAACTTGCGGCATCGCCTCTTTCAACCAAGCCGGATGCGCCTCGACTCGATCCGCTCGGAAGTCCCAAGGGACCAGTGACGCCACTAGAGCTTGAAGCAGGCGACTATTTCTCGTCTGCAGGAGCAGGCAAAGTTTCACCGGCAGGAGGCCCGGGGACTCGAAGCCCTCGAGCGGCATCGGTGTCGAGCGACGAGGACACCAAGCCACTCAAGAGTCGCAAAATCGCGACATCATAGTCGACATGTGAAGGGCTGTCAAGAAGACGGCATTCACACGAATCTCATTTGTATAGATGAATCATCACGGCACGGAGCAGGACGTTCAATAGAATGCATACCCGTCAGTTGACCTGGTCCTGACACACGGAGTTGCGGGGGCTTACATTGCTGGTTGGATGTTGTTATTCGCTTGATGCCCAATGGCATAGGATATGCATATTACCAGGCGCGCCTATGGCAAGTCCATTCGCTAGAAGAAAAAGGGAACTTTGCATTCTACTTTCAATGCCATACCACGGCAGGACAGATAGTTCTGCTGCTTTTCAGATGTCACATGTGCCAGGAATAGCATAATATGGCTTGACAGCTGGACTAAACAGCTTGTGGCCACGTCTGTACTGCCGGTTCATGGTTAGCATGGCCTCGAAATTCGATAGCATGCACGTTTGAAACCTTGCAATTCCTCTGATACCTTGATACTATTTGGACACCTTTGGCCGTGTAAAGAAGTCTAGCAGACGTATGGACGGGGTAGTACTGCATCGTGGAAAGAATTTGTGGTGTGTGCGAACAGGAAAGATCCAGGGTTTCCGAGGACGCCGCACAGAGCATGCGCATGTCAGGAGTCGACTCGACTCGACTCGACTCGCCTCGCCTAAATTCATCCATGCTCCCGAGCCCTTCCACGCTCATCACATCTGGACAGTGAAGGATAGAAGTGCTGAGTCAATCGTTCCTCACACTCTCCTTCCTTTCTGTCCGATCACCAGGTGCCATTGGGGACGATGTCGACGCCCTAAGCGCATTCTTCTGGCCATCGACAGGCCACGTCGCCCATGACCAGACCACAAGCACAGCAACCACTATAATTACCGTCTCATTCTCGCTCTCACGCCTCGGAAATGTCGTACTTCCGTCAAACACGTAGCAGCAGGTCGGCCCTGGCCCTGAGCGCCTTGACGCTGATAGTGGTGCTCTACTTCTTTCTTGGACCGTCAGTCGATGTGTCCAGCACGCTCGATCCGCTCCTTCGAGCAAGGAAAGCAGCGGCCGCGGCCAGCAACCCCCTGTCGCCTCCTACTTCCGCCTTTCGCAAGTCCAAATCCTCCCCTGGCGATGCTCAACAGGTAGTTGCACCTCCACCCATTGTACACTACCAGCTCAACAACCTGACCGCGTCGAGCAACCCAAGCAAGAACGATGAGAAAGTCCTTATCCTGACCCCCTTGGCTCGCTTCTACGAAGAATACTGGGCCAATCTGTGCGCCCTCGACTATCCTCACGAGCACATAAGCCTAGGCTTCATAACCCCCAAGACGCCCCAGGGCAATGAAGCAACGAAACAACTACAAGATGCGGTCAATGCCTACCAGAAAGGCCCCCTCCCCCAGCGCTTCGAGAGCGTCACGTTCCTCCGCCAGGACTTCGAGCCGGCAATAGTGTCGCAGGACGAGAAAGAGCGGCATAAGATGTCGAATCAAGCCGCAAGAAGAGCCAGCATGGCAAAAGCAAGAAACTCGCTCCTGTTCACCACCATGGGTCCCACCACCAGCTGGGTTCTTTGGCTAGACAGCGATATCGTTGAAACTCCCAAGACCATCATTCAGGACTTGACGGGCTTTGACAAGAGCATCATCGTGCCCAACTGCTTCCAAAGATACACAACCGACGATGGCAAGGATGCTATCCGGCCCTACGATTACAACAGCTGGAGGGACAGCGACACCGCACAAGACTTGGCGAGCAAAATGGGCGAAGATGATATCTTGTTGGAGGGCTATGCAGAAATGCCAACCTACAGAACACTTATGGCAATGCTGGCAGAAACACATGAAAACAGAGATAAACGAAGGTTGATGCCACTCGACGGCGTTGGTGGCACGGCGCTTCTCGTCAAGGCTGAAGTTCACCGCGATGGCGCCATGTTCCCCCCCTTCAGCTTTTACCACCTCATCGAGACAGAGGGCTTTGCAAAGATGGCAAGACGACTTGGCTACGAAAGCTGGGGTCTGCCCAACTATTTTGTGAGTCATCTAGAAAGTGGGTTCAAAGCAAGACTAATGTTGATGTGACAGGTGTATCATTACAACGAATAAATCCTCGACCCTGCGTAAACGACGCCCGATAGGCGGATGTGCGAGTACAAGCGGCTAACTATGTCTGGTCAGCTTGCTACACCGTGAAGAGGTTCAGAAGAACAACAGACGGCAAAAGGCGGGTATAGGCACCGGGCCTGGCATATCACGAGCGAGGCGCAAAAATTGTTATTATTGAGGTTTCTTCCCCAGTTATGAAGAAGACGTATCAAATACATGTTTTAGGATCTGCTTTTGAGAGGGTCTGCGTATCTCTATAGGATGTGTTGAAAGGTCGTTGTTCATATTTGACACACCAATCATGCGACAACAGCTCGTGCTGCGGTGACCGAGCAAGGTCTTAGCCGGCAAGCGCGGTGTTCCTGTCAGCGCGCCCGGCAAGATCGAGGCCTTGAAATAGTGCGACGTGCGTGGGAGAAAGGCGTAATTTGCAGTGTGGTAGCAGCGGGAAGACGCGTGACAAAGAGGTAGAATTGGTGCAGCGAGGACAGCATCAGTATGGCATGTGAGGCACGACGACCATCACCGAAGAGGCGAATCAATTGCAAAGAAGGCACATTCGACACTGCGAGGACCACATGACAGGTCGTGTGGAGGAAGGATAGCGCACGTTATACACACTACCCTCAGTAGCACTTTTCCCAAAAACAAATCGTACGATCAATGTATTCATTTCACGGTCGACCAGGCGCGAGGTTCCGGAGCGGGGCAGCGGTATCTGTGACGCATCTCCATCGATGAACCCGTGCGCTCAGCAGAATAGGACAATGCAATCACATCCAACCACATCCTCTCCCTCGATTTACCTACTGCAACTACAGTAGTCTGACTCCTGAGCTTTACCAAATCACGTGTCCGACTGACTCGTTAGCTTTGCACCCCGTGCGCCCGTATCACCAGTTACTTAGTCGGTCAGTCAGTCAGTGATGGGCCGACTAACAGACCACTTCGAGCACAGGTAGGCGGACTGCACGGCTTCCACTCAGCTAGCTGAACACGTACTGTATGTGACTAGCTAACAGATCCCGAGGACGCGCGAGACTCACAACCAGGGCTGGTCCGAGCTGTGGGAGTCGAACGAGGAGGACCTCTGGGATCGAGGCGTGCCGTCACCGGCGTTGATTGATTTCGTTGAGCGGAGGGTCGGCGATTTGCTCGAGCCTGGGGATGGGGGGCGGCGGTTGAGGGCTCTCGTGCCGGTGAGTTGGTGCTGTGCTGTGCTGCGTTCTGTCTCTCGACGTAACGTGATGTGACGTGACTTGATCTGGTGTGACGACGGCTGCGGTGCGCTGCTAATCAATGCGTGCAGGCATGTGGACGGGGGTATGAGGTTGTGATGCTCGCTCTTCATGGGTTCGATGCGCATGGCGTTGAGGTATCGAGGACGGCGGTTGAGGCTTGTGAGAGTTACGCTAGGGGGCAGCTGGAGAAGCCTGAGGTGAATAATTTCGGGACGGGCGCTTCGAGTGCTCAGCAGGCTGGGTCGAGGGGGGCGGTCAAGTTCGTGGTTGGCGATTTCTTCAAGCGCAGTTGGGAGGCTGATTGTGGGGTGGAGGGGGACACCAAGTTTGATTTGATCTATGATTATACTGTGGGTAAGCCTGTCGGGGTACGTGAGAGCTGGTTTGCTGATGCGCTGGGTGTAGTTCCTTTGCGCCATCTTACCTGAAATGAGATTGGACTGGGCACGGCGTATGAAAGAATTGCTTGCGCCATCGGGAATCCTGGTATGTTTGGAGTTCCCAATGTACAAGGACATCAACGCTGCTGGACCGCCTTACGGGTTGAAAGGCGTGTATTGGGATTTGCTTGCTGAGGGCGGCAATGGGATAGTTGGAGACGAGAGGGCACCAGATCAGGGTCCTGAACCGACGGGGGAGGAGAAGAAGCTTGAGAGGGTGTTGTATTATCAGCCTGCGAGGACGTATAAAGTCGGAGAGGGAACGGACATGTTGAGTGTATGGAGGCATAAACATTGATCAAAAGAGGTAGGCGGCCGTTCCGGGCCTCATGTTGAATCTGACTTGGAGATCTCCCTTCTAGCACGGATATACCATCAGACGCCCAGCTCCTCACTCGCCATCTTCACCCCTTTGACTCTGTTCGTCATCTTCTGCTGTGCAATCTCACGTGCAAAGTCTGGATCTCCATGCTTTAGTTTGCCGTCTACCGAGAACGGCGAGAATCCACAGTCGTCTGTTGCTCCGAGCTGGTCAACGGGTATGTACTTTGCCGCTGTGACGAGGGCGTCGCGTATCTCTTCTGGAGACTCGACCCGCGGATTCAATGGATCTACTACCCCAATGTAGGCGATCTGATTTGGGTTAGCCACTCATGGTTCTGCCAGACGGTCGGGTTTCACGGGTGCACACCTGTTTGACTCCATTGGCATCTTTGCGGATTGCCTGGCCAATCTCTTTGTAGACTTTTTCCTTGTCCTTCTCGCTTGCGAGCTGGATCAGGAAGTAGGCTGCGTTCATCTGGAACATGCTTGGTAACAGTCTGTCGGCTTTTAGTATTGCTTGAGGCATGGCTGTTCACGATCATGCACGGTCTATGCGTCGATTGTGGCCCCCAGATCGAACAACTTACTCGTGATAATCCACGTCCGCGCTGTGGACGCTGTCACAGTCCCCGCCAGGGCACGTATGGATGCCGATATTCTTCCGCTCTCCAGCCCTGAAGCGGTTCAGAACCAGATTGTTGAGTTCGACGAACGTCTGCAACAGATTAACGCCGGTCCACGGATTACGCGGGTCCCGCTTTGCTGCGAGACGGCCTTCGGTGAAGTCTATGCTGACGCGTTTGGCGCCGGAATTGAAACAGCCTCGGATATCCCTCTCGCACTCGTCAACGAGGTCGTCGATGAAGGATGCTTTGGGGTAACCAGGAGTTTCGCCTGTGGAATGTGAGGATCTGTGGTGGGCGGATGCTACGTGTGAGGCCTCCTGGGAACAAACAAGAAAACGAGGAAACGCAAGCGACACTCAGGACCGGCGTGTGCCTGCTTACCTTGTAGCGGGTAGAGGAGATAGAGCATGCTCGGTGCAATCGCGGCGACCTTCATGCCTACATCGTCTCTGTTTCCAAGTTTGAAGCTCCTGTCGACTGGTGCTGGCATTAGCATGAACTGATACACACAGGCTCTCGCCAGGCCATACATTCCTGCCACGTGTATGTGCGATACTTGAGTGGGCCTGCCGTAATCTCTGGAAGCTGCCTATGGTGCCCATCGTCGAAGATGGCGAAGAACTGTCCCTTGGGGTTGAAGTTCTCGGCGAGCCCCTTGCCGCCAAGGGTGTCAATGATCGGATAGGTTGCGAAAGACGAGCGCCGCTGTTCGCCGTCCGTGATAAAGATCTGGCCCGTGGCTTCCATCAGGCGGACACTGTCGGCTGCAGCACTTTCTTGGGCTTCGAGAAGCTCATCTTTAGATGCCGCGCCTGCATCATAGGCTGCTATAACTTCCTGGAGTTTGCGAGGACGAGGAAGAGAAGAACCAACTGGCTCTGTTGGAATGGGCATAGTTGTTTCTCAAGATCGACAATCTGATGTGTCTGTATAGATGATACGAGACAAGAAGGCGAAGGACTCTCAAAGTGCTGGGGGTACCGGCATGCTCGACTTTGGTGACAACCACTGACTAACCCGTAACGCGATCGATAATAGTTTCGTCCTGCATGATGCGAGCCGACTCAGCTGGAATCGTGGTTGGCTGGACCCCGCAAGTCATACAGATGGCCTCAAATAACCGCGCGATGTGCACAAGCAGTGAGCTTCTTCATGTTGCTAAGAGGAGGAGGTTACATGATAGATGGCGTTACCCGTGTTGAGTATCCAAATACAAGTCTTCTGAATGAACAGAACAAGCTGGTTCTACCATGAGACTACCTACATGGTCATCCGGTGCTTCCGTAACACTATTGCGTTCATGAACCACGGAATTCTCCGTAGAGAGCATCGCCCTTTGTCCTGACATCACTTCTTTGTGGACTTGTTTGACGTCCATGTCACAATGACTCAATTGTTCTCGGCCCAAGACGCGTCTCAGCCGTTTCTGCGAGAGTCACTCTTGCTTGGCTGTGCAGAGATGTATCTGAGTTTGAAGCAGAGTGTTGATCCAGGTCTCGACGTGTTTGCAAACAACAGCCGTCATGTCTAATGAAAAAGATATGGACGCGGCCAGGGAGGTCGGACTTTACGATGCCCACTGCCATCCTACAGACATCATGTCTGCGACCAGCAGGATCCCTGAAATGCGGGCGAAAGTACTGACCATAATGGCGACAAGATCACAAGACCAAGAGCTTGTACTAGAAACTGCTCAGCGATACCAGTTCAATGACAAAGCTGAGCTTTCGCGTGGAAATAACAAAGGGTCTGTCGTCCCATCCTTTGGTTGGCACCCGTGGTTCGCGCATCAGCTTTTTGATGACCGGCACAATCCAGACGTTAATGCAAAGGAGCACTATCAAAGCACGTTCACACCAACGCCTGATGAGGATACGTTCCTCGAATCCCTTCCTCAGCCTCGGCCACTTTCAGAACTCCTAGGAAGCATCGAAGAGAAGCTTCTGGAGTTTCCCCTTGCTTTGGTCGGCGAAATAGGACTTGACCGGTCCTTCAGAGTTCCATATGCCCCATTCCACTCTCCAGATGATCCTGAAGCCAAGCCTGGTGACTCAACCATCAAGACTGGTGGGCCAGAAGAAGGTGAATTTACGCCTGGCTCGAGGGAGGGTCGACCTCTTACACCGTACCACGTGTCCATGGAGCATCAAAAGTTAGTTCTCAAAGCACAACTTGAACTCGCTGCGAAACACAAGCGGGCAGTGTCTGTTCACAGCGTCGCAACTCATGGTATGGTGTTTGATCTGCTGCAAAGCTTGTGGAAGGGCCACGAAAGGCCATCGAAGAGTGCCAAAAAGAGGCAGAAGAAAGATGCTCAGCATGCCGCTGGTGAGGCTGAGGGCGATGACCACGAGCCAGAGAAATTGCCATACCCTCCACGGATCTGTATGCATTCTTACTCGGGTCCTTCTGATGCATTAAAGCAGTTCCTGGGTCCCAGAGTCCCAGCTGATATCTTCTTTTCATTCTCAGAACTGATCAATTTTGGCACTCACAATTCCGAAAAAGCGGTCGATGTGATCAAAGCTGTTCCAGATGACAAGATTCTGATTGAAAGTGATTTGCATTGTGCTGGATCCAGAATGGATGAGCTGCTTGAAGACATTTTGAAAAGAGTGTGCCAGATCAAAGGGTGGCAGTTGGAAGAAGGTGCTAAACAACTTCAGAAGAATTGGGAACGATTCATCTTCGGCTCAGATGCTTAGTATGGCTTTCAAAATGACCAAGGTTTACGTTGCGGCCCGTCTCAATTACATCTTTGCCAATGAAGGCGATGGCGATGCGGCCCGGCAGCGTGGACGCTGTAACGAGAACAGGACATCTCAATACTCTACACATCCACAATTCACACATATGTCACAGTCTCAGCTAGTCGTTCACTCGTCCGCCGATGTTCAAAGAATGGCTGCATTGTCCCACATCACGCGTTAAGTTGTGCAGTCACTTTGCGTCCTCGTTTGGCGTGGCTGTGGCGCGCGTGATATGGCATAACGCACCACGCCGTTCAGATGTTCTGCGCCGCATAAGAGTGTCAATAACAAAGCTCACGTATGCAACAATACTTCACCCTGTCTTGTCCTTTGACCGTCGGATCTCTTGATCATTACACAATTGGCCGAATTCAAGACGTGTGCATCCCGCAATCATTATGGCAGAACATGACCAGCAACCGACAATGGGAACTCAAGACTGCTCAGTCCTTTCAGATGCATCCTCTGAAGAGGTGACTCAAGCAGTCGACGGTCTGTCCGAATTCCATGGCGGATCTGACGCCCAACACCGACAACAATCACGCTTCGACACCGAAGGTCAGTTGTCGTTACATCACGATATTCACTCCCTAACCTGGCTAGGCCTTACAAGTCAATCTCGAAGGCGCGATTCCGTTGCATTTCCTGAGTCAGATCAGCTGACCACACGGGAGGAACTCACGCAGGATGTCGTGAGCAACGGCGGCCCGGCTCATTCTTCACAGCATACGAACCAGCATTTCTCGACTGAACAGTCGGACACAGTGCTCACTTCACCCACGAAGACTGGCGATGGAGACATGCTGTCCCATGTTCCTACCTCTCTACAACACACGCCAGCTCTACCTGCAAAGCCTCAATCCCGTATCCACGATTCTGCTAGTCCGCATATGCAAGCACTTATTGAGCAAGTGCCAAGCCTGGGGCTCGATCTGAACAAATGTAAAGGCAGATGCGGACGCATTGTGTTCGACGTCCTAGCGCCGGTCGAGTTGTCGGATCGGTTCAAAAAGCACAAAGAGTCGCTGTCGAAGATCATAGCAGAACTCTCACTGGTCGTTGCTGCCCACCTTGGTATCCCTTCTGATGACCCGAATGCTAGATCGCGCATAGAGGAGTTCGTGCAGGCACTATACTACAAGGCGAGAGAGGAACTACACCAAGCGGCTCGTCTCCAACAACCCTTCCCCCCAGTCGCGAAGTCCGGATCGTTCTCCTACAATCAGTTGTGTTGCTTAATGCAGCTTCTGCGAGAAGTAGACAAGATGTTGAGGGCAGTCGATAAGGATGACTTACCTGTATTCGGAGCATGCTGCACAGTCGCCGCCATGCAATGGCAAATTGACATCCACAAGCACTGGATTGCCGAATTGGGAGGTGACAAGAAGCGCAAGGACCACGAAAACGATGACTCAGCAGGTGGGTTGCGTAAGCATCGCAGAACTACATCCATCGAATCGAAAAGTGATGAGAGCAACACTGTGTCGAGACGTCGGCCTGGACGGCCACCTGGTGCGTTAAACAAGACCACCGTTGCTGCTAGAGAGCGAGAAGCTGCTATCGCCGCTGCGAGGGGTCAGAACGGTCGATCACCTATCTCGACTACGCCGGCTCCTCAAACAAGAGGCATGCCTGTGCACACTCAGTATCAGGGTTATCCAGCTAACGTTTCAAATGCGCAACTCATGACTCAGCAGGCACCTCACCAGGCTCATACTCCGGGAGGACGGCTAGTGACTCGACATCGGTCAACTGCTGCACTGTATGCTCATTCGTATGGATACCCACAAGGCCATATCGCACAGTCAATGCATGTCGCCCCTTCAGGTCGCCGTGGCGCCGTCAGCTCAGGGAGTTCACACGTCGATTACAATCTCCCACAACAAGTGGAATCCCTCTCCTCTGGTCTCAACCCTCAATTCTTTCTAAACCATCCAAGCTTCCGCTACAAATACTACGGCCCCGTGGCAAACCAGCAGCCCAGCGCCTTAGAGCGTTGTCTTGAGGAGGGAGACGATGAGCCAGAAGAGAGGTTGTGATCATTGTTTGGATAGGATATGGTGAGCTGAAAGAAAGACAAAACGGAACTAACATTTGGCTACTTCGAATGTCAACTGACGTAACCATCGAGATGATCTGAGCGTTGCTGAGTACCAGGAGACATTGCTACGTCAAGTATTAAGCTCTGTCAATCGCGAGACAAGGTATGCAGGACGCACAGCTTGTGATCGAGAGCTAGAACGTAGCATCAGAACGACAAGTACCACCATACATTCCTTCACAAAGAGGTCACGTTGAATGCTTTTTACACAAGATATGGATTATGATGGCTTCGCTGTTGTGGGAAGGTTTATTGAAGTGCATCGGCATAGTTGCCCTCAGGATTCAGAATCGACCAATTCATGCCTGGTACCTCGATCATCCTCCCAACTTCTATTTGTCTGCGATGCGATCTGTCAGTCGATCATATCACTTCCAGTATGCCTTGGTCACGAAGCCCATTCTTCGTATCATGTGATGTAGCAGGCTACTCAGCTATGCGAATTGCGGGAGGATACTGACAGTAGCTTCAAGCCACACTACCCAGCTACCATGTGCTGCACGAAACATTGTATTGCAGTGTGGGCGAATGTGATAGATGAGTGTATCACCGTCGAAACAACGTCGTATGGGACTGGCCTCAAGGTCTATCACCTTTACTCCCACCCACACAGGCTTTGAGTGTTACAGCACGAGCCTAGCGCGAAGACGACGCGACAATATAGTGACTGACTTTTATCCATCAATCAACAGTAGCCCATCGTTACAACACCGCCACCGGAGTCTAAGCAGACTCCGACGACTTCGTGAGAGTTTTACCAATCTAGGCTGCTTCTAGCTTGTGCTAGATATTTGTGATGAGAAGCAAGCACTCGTGCATGTCCAGCTTTTCGGTCCAAGATGAGCAAATACATAACAACCACAGCTTGCGACTCTTCCAACCAGGCCCGTTTTCACTGGGCAGCAATCTTTCACGTCGACTCATTTCACGTCTTGTACCAACCAGGGCTCCCACGTGTCTTTCTTAAGCAGCTGGGAGAAACACAATTAATTGTTGAAATAGTTCATTGGTATACCCCGTTTCCTCGAATTCGTCCCTCAAGAACTTCCTTTCCAATTCTTTCACGTAATCCAGCACCGTCGCTTCTTGATAGTGCCTTTTCACTTAGGTCAGACCATCTGCTTGAGCAGGTCACTCCATCAGAACCTTTCACGCACACTGTGCAGCGATGGACGGACATCTCCATTCCTGGCGCGATAAGTCCCAGCAGTCTGAAGATCTGGAGGAACATCGACAGCGCGAGGATGATGTTGAAGCTGAAGCAGTAACGACGACAATCTCCAGGCAGCGACTCGAAGACGTCGACCATCAGATGCCGTTCCATCCCTTCGATGGCATATCTTCAGCGGATGCCACGCAAGCATCTCTACAAGCACACTCCATACTCAACAGTCTGTACCTGCCTTCTGGATCTCTAGTGGGTAGAATGCCAGCCCAACCTGACAACGATCTTGTCAATCACAGAGCGATAAGACGTCCCGCCGAACGACGTATCTCCGCACCGATAATGCTCCCAAGCAGGTCTAACCCTCTGACAGCACTCACTGAAGCTCCAGACATGGACGTCGACACATCAGAGGAGCTTCCCAGCGACCGAGATGTTGACGAGCATCATGCGGAGACTGAATTGGCTACCTCTGAAGTCCGCCCAGGCAAAAGACCACGAATCTCAAAGTCTACCCCGACATCTAATCAAGTTGGGAGCCACGAAGCTGGTGCTGACGATGCGGACCTCGACGACCACATATCTAGAGAATTACCACTTCGATATTACTGCGGTGAACCAGGCTGTAAAGGGTATCGCACAGCTGCGTCGCTAGCAGGGATCCGGGCTCACTACAAAATCAATCATCCGAACGTCAGATTTGACCGGGACAAGCTGGTTGCTACCAGAAGCATGCAAAGAAGCAGAGCCATGTCGCCTGCGCCGACTGCTGTTCTGACTAGCTCACGTCCTTCTTCGTGAAGACTGCCAAGATCATTAATTTTGTCGATACGGCTCCAGCCCCCGGACTAGCGTCCCATTGAATTGAGCGAATAGTCTCGGCTGGGGACTTCGAAACAGCATACAATGCGTGCCACGCATGGAATGCGGTCCTGTCCAGATCCACGATCGTTGTGCGAGTGGCCGTCAATGCGGACTCTAGGTTCATCGCAGCAGACAGACATTGATGATAGACCTGGCAGCAACGGGATGTAAGTATCCTGGCGTCGAAGAGGGCTCGAAGATTTGACACACCTTTCTAGTTTTCTTTGTCTCGTTCTACCCAATATAGAGTGCCTTGATCGTTGTCTCAATACCAGGTCAAGGTCTTCAGACATTGTGTGAGATCCTGCTCCACCGGGATTCTTTGTCTCCAAATAGCTCACTTTTCATGGTTTGCCCGCAATAGTAGCTCTGATATACACAGTTGGGGCGTCCATATGGAGAAATGCAATGTTACCACATTGCCGCGATCGATACATCTGCGCATAAGCAACCATCCCCCCTTAAGACTCTTGCTATCGAGAACATAATCGACGTCTGCCATCCTTTACGAATCATGACATCTTCTGCTCCTCACCCAAAATCGAGCCCTACTGTAGCAATCCACTTCACAGCAACCCTTCGCTCGCAGTTCACCAACCAAGCCAGCACTATCTTCCTCTTCAAAGACCCTTTCTTTAGCGGGTCCTTCCCCAACATCTACAACCCCGTTGACAAGAATGGTGTGATCCGCAGCCAAGTAGAGGCTAGAATTCTTGACTTCCTCGCTGCGGCATATGGCGCGCATGTTGACGGGAGTATGCATGAACTGGTGGTAACAGGGAATATGGATGTGGTTGGAAGGGTAACAGTGCAGTGGATTGAGACTGTGAGTCACCATGTCAGCACGCAGAATGCCTGTGGGTATTATTGAGCGTCTTTGATCTTAGTGTCCTGAAATACGAGCGGTCGAGGCGTTGAGACGTAGGTAGTTTGCATAGTGAAAGCCGAAGTCTTCTTGCATACGTTGCCTTTCTTATCCCGTGAGCTTTGCTTCGAGCAACCGATGCTTGGGGTCAGGGCGTCCAGCCGAATCGAAGGAATAATAGGCGTCTTCGAACCTCCTGCTGGGTGAGATCGGCGAAGTGGTGGTATTGCTGCTTCATGTGTGATGCTAGCGGACCCTAATTTCAAAGCTCGATAGTTGCGCGGCCGGGTTCTTCGACGCCGGTTCGTGGGAACAAAACAGCATTGAATGTGTAAGCATGAGGACAATGTTCGCTATGACTTCCAGAACAGAAGACGAATAGCACAGAGAGGTCTGATGATGGCGTTGGTATGATCACTTGGTTGAAGGCATGAAACCCGGGAGTTGGAACATCTTGTACTGGTCAGCTTGATATAGAAGTCGATCAGGATTCACTGACCTCAAAGATCCCTTCCGAGCTGCAACCCCACCCTCTTTCTCCTTCAACCCTATTGTCCATCCTTCGCCCACTGGTCATGCCGACGACGCAGCCGGTTTCAGCATTCACTAGTGGACCACCCGAAGAGCCAGAGGTCGGTAGGATCGAGGTCATAATATGAGGTAGGACACTTGAAATTCCAGCCTAGAGTCATTAGCGTGTAAACAGAAAGGCTGGGACCAGACCCCTACTTCGAGTTCGAGCCCAGTGTAGCTGCGGTATCCGAGCATGACGCCACTGCCCCAACGCCTCCAAGCATGGCCACCCAGCCAGTTGATAGGTGTTTCAACCTTCTCTGTGACGTCTCGTTGCTGTTTAGCTTTCGTACGAGCAATTGAGCGTTGAACTATGGGCGGATCGGGGCAGCCAAAGAGGTGTGTCAGCACGGGTGTACCAGTGTAGACCGGAAACGGAGTCAATGGCAGAGGTCGCAAGCGACGAGACGTGGCAGCAGGTTGAGCCTCTAGGATAATGGCGTCTGACCGAGGCATCGAAGACAAGAGGCTTGTTATAGCTCGGGGTTGCCCAGACGAGGGTAGGATGAAGGATATAGTCGAGGTCGTCTTAGAGTCAGAGGTGCTGTTGCGTCGGAAGTGACCGTACATCTGTTCCAAAGTGTGAGCACATGTGACAATCGTGTCGCCTTGCTGCTGGTTGCTCAGGCTAGCATCTATCACGAAACCTGAGCATACAGCTAACTTGGTCAGTACCGATTTGCTTGATTCAATCTGGGCATGAACGACCAGAACAAGGCCGTCTCCTTCTTTTTCTGCAACGCTGCTCGTAGTCCTGTATAGGAGATCAGCACGTCTGGCTGGCGGTGGCCGTTCTTCGTATGGCACAACCCTGTCAATGACCGTCCCCGCTTCATGCTGATACTGGTGATAGAGGTCTTGTATCGATGCATGCGTCTGGTCTTGAAGGCTCTTAGCAACGTGCTTAAGATGAAGATCAAGCTTGTCTTCGTCCGAGTCGGCTACGTGTACAGATTCACGAAGCTGTGCTGCTGGGCCGGCAGTAGTGGCTCTGGCATCGGGCGGGACAATCAAGAAGGGTCCCTCGAAGCGTGGCAGCCGTCGCGACACGTGACGACACGCTCTTGGCCAATGGCGAGCACGACCAAACATCTCATCGTGACGGGACGCTGTGACTGCTCGAGAGCCGCTCGGATCTGCCTGTGCGAAGAAGTGAGACTTTTGCTGTGAGAGATGAGTAGCCGGTCGATGTATGTGGGTGATTGCTGCACGAGTAGGTAGAAAGCACGCTAGTCCTTTTACAGCATAGTAATTGCTTCATGACATCGACGTCCGCTAAATGGAGCGAGCCTGCTCCAGTGTTCTTATCTTCGAGCTGCAGTATGCATTCAACATCCTTCACCTCCTCCAGGCCCTTACTTTTCGATCGTGATACGACGAGCTCGAGCTCTGTTCCGTGCGCTTATGTTGAAACTGCTGCAAAGTACCAAGGAGCAGCCGTCCTCGGCAAAATTTATCTACCAAGAACGATGATTTTGAAATGGAGTTTTTGACATTGAACAATCCTTCAAGTGTCCGAAACCTCTAGCCGATTCACGACCCTGTGTTCATCTCATTGCTCTTTCTGCTGCTCCTCCATCATCTGCTTCACCCTCGGATCCTCCCTCACGATCAACAGTTTCCCATGCGTGATCCATGTCAATGTGAAAGCCAGATTCATCAAAAAGACCGCGACAAGAATGATGATCATCGCAGCCGTAATGACCCTGAATGCAGGACTATCCATTGCAATCGCCAAAAAGCTGAAATTCGTCACCAGTGTGCCAGTTGGAAAGATTATCGCGCTCCAACCTGGATTCCAGCTCAGCTCCTTTTTGAATGCACGCTCGACCATGACCCAAATCGAGAGCAACGTCCAGATGATTCCGAGTCCGGTGAGTAACAACGCTATCAAAGTGCATGCGACGTCTAGTGGCGCAGCCGCTTCAGCTGTCAGAAAAGTGCCCTCGTCGTATCCCGCAAACTTGCCGTACGTCCGTGCCGCTGATCCCAACTGCTGCAGTGCAGCCGCACTCTGTCCCATTGGACCGATAAGAATGAAGACACTCGCGCTTTGTGCAGCTGGTGGCCAGCCTTGTGCTAAGAGCTGGTGGAACAGATAGGTGCTGAGCATCAAGCCGAGCAAAATTCCGAGACCAACCATCATGAAGCTGACGACTATGACCGGGATAGCGAGGCGCGGAGTAACGTCATAAGATAGGGTCACGACTATGGCGCCTGTCACTGCCACTGTGGAGACACTGACGGCAGGAATGATGACCATGGTCGGCAGCCGTATATCCTTGGCTTCCTGGCGACGGATGTAGGTAATGAACACCCATAGCAAGACGGCTAGAGACCAAGCCGCAGCAATCCACCACATCACGTACCCCAGGATCGTGAATGCACGACCACCCCAGTACGCATTGCTACAGATGAGAGGCGTCAGAGATGTCAATGTCAGGAATGCGATAGGCCAGCATCCACACAGAGGAAGGTCAGAACGAGAGGTGGCCACTTCGTTATACGCATCGAGTCGGAAGATGGCGAAACGGAGGAGGAAGATTATGCTGAATACAACGAAGAGGATTAGGTCGAAGACGTAGAAGATGTTACTGATGATTCTGAGCCCAGGAAACTGATATGGGCATTGGTGGGTCAGCAAGCCTAGAACGCCGGAATTCATGCACCATGTGAACCTAAGCCATGTCAACCAGATTGTCCAGTAAATGTCAGGGGTGAGACAAAGGGTAGGGTAACTTACCACAGCGGCCCAAAATCTTGAACAAGGGCGCGGAAAGCGCTTCGGCGGAGCGGAGGATGGCTCTTACTATTTTCTCTGTGCGCGTTGTTGCTGTCATGATGTTTCATCGGTTCTTGCGCCATGATTGCGTGACCATCTTATCAGACCAGTCTAGACAAGAATTGAGGGCGACCCATGTTCGTTCGTTATCAGCGTCTGAGCTGGAGGAAAGGACGCGTCTCACGCGAGAAGTACGCACAAGTCCAAACTGGGGAAGGTTTTTATGACGTCGTTCATAAGGCGTTGAAGTGTATCGCCGAGGTTGCTGATGCTTCTAGAGGCGATGGCCATCCTTCTTTCATTACCCTTTTTTGAGAAGACGAGACCTTCAGCTAATACAATTACACCAAGGGAGTAATGAGCTTGAAAGTAGCTGAATCAGCCCTTCCTCTGCGAGAGTCAAGCTATCTCCACAGGGCAGTGCGTAGCCGTAAGATTTGCACGATGGCTTGAAAGACTACCGCATGGACAAAAACGTTCACAGCTTCTCGAGGCTGGAGAGTGAGTACTCTTGGGGCCCTCTCCTCGTGTATCGAAGTCTAGCGTAACCCCTCATGCTCCGAATGCCTAATATACCCTTTCATAACGCATCACGACGCCAAAGCCTCTCAGCAGACTGACTGCACAGCGCCCCCTCGCCTCAAGCCTCCTTCCATGGTTCGAATCAAGGCAGCCCTGGCCGCAGTTTTCGAACCCACTGCCCGCTTGCGACCAGTCCTCTTGCGTCCAGATGCAACTACAACAGCATCTGCTTGTTTCGCAGACCTCAGCCGAGCCCGAGCTTTCTTCATTCCATGCTCATCTTCGTCCGCCGTCATCTCAACGTCTCCGTCGTCTCCAGTAAGGTCAACAATTTCCACCCCCTCCAACCTGGCGTATCCGGCCCCAAAGCGCTTTTTCATTTTCCTCGTCCTGTTGGACCGATCTGTGGTCGGACTACTTTTGCCGTTTCTTACTTCTTTGGCCCTGTGGTCTGCTGGTTGTATTGAATGATCGCGATCGTGGTCGTAGTCATAGTGCTTGTACTCGTACTCGTCGGGTAGACCTAGCAACCACTTCCAGATTCTCTTTGTCACTGTGTCTTGTATTGCTTGGATACGACGACGTGGCTAGTAGCGATGGAATTGTGCTGGACGGTCGAAGTCCGGAACGCTGCGGGTGTGCGACAGAATATTGTGGTGTAGCCGGAAGGCGTCGCGTGCGTTGAGAGGTAGAGTGGCCAGTCCGAGATAGGTTGACCGTGGTGTTGGGCTTGATATGTGTGGCACGCGGCGCCGGAAGGTTCACTATTGCAGGATCGGCTAAGGGATGTAGTGGCAGTCCAGATACAGATCGGTTGGCAGGTCCAACCGATCGATTGACTTCGCCAAAGGCACGTAGAACGCAGCGTCAGATTGAGAAGCATAGGGGAAGGGAACTTGCTGGTGGACTACACAATCCTGAGAGTGTCTGAGCCTCGTTTCAGCTTTTGGTAGCGACGCTTCGTTTGATTGACGATGGTACAAAAGGGCAAAAGATTGAATACTTCCTCTCGAATGCTCACTCATACTGCCGTTAATCCAACCTGGAGACCATCGAACAGGCCTCCAAATCACGTCACTCTGAGCGTCTTCACCACGTTCAAAGTGTCCACTAACAGGATGCCCAACACACTGAAGTCCGCCGGGGCTTTTCTCGTCACGGCACCTCAGTGTCTTCCGTGTCTTTGTCCTGCATCGGGCAAACCGATGTAGGTTGCCTGGAAAAGCTTTGAGATGCCAACAGTCCTTCTGGCCATGAAATTGACCGTGTTGGCGGGGTCGTGCTGGAGGTCGCCGGGGTTATCGTCGGTGCATCCTGGATGTTCATCTTGTCAATTGCACGCGAGATTTCCTCAGTCAGACCATCAGTTTCGCGCTGCGCTCTTCTTTTTTCTCTCTGCTTCTACGACAATCTGTACCTGCTCCTTCTTGCTTTGATGGTAGAACGTACGATGCTCTGTCGGTTATCGACCATGTCTGTGTCTTGACGGTCTTTCCCGGCGCCTCACCTTCGCCTTGCTCCTCTGGCCTACCATCTCTGACCGCCTTGATACTGTCGTTCAACTCTAACCAGGTGATTTTCTCGATCTCTGTATGCCATGATGGATCGAATAGATTGCCATCATCTTTCACAAGCTTTGCTGCAATGACGGGCGATGGAGTGTGGGGCGCTATTGCCAATAGATAGCTGCATTGGTCTAGCCACTCAGTGAGCGATATTGCTTCTCGCACAACGACTTTCTGGCTGGAGGTTACGGTACCGCCAGGGTGTATCAAACGGTCTGATTAATTGACCTCGAAACCGTGCATCTAACTTTCTTTCTGGATGCCCCATAATTTCAGTACATGGTCGAAAGTCTTCAAGAAGGTCGCACGAAGCGCCTCGGGTGATCGTAACGTGGCAGCTTCCACGTGTGAGAGAAGATATCTGCTCTGGTAAAAGCGCAGAAAACTAAGAGACATGTGTACAGGCAACGCTGGTAGGTTATCTCTTGCCTCAATGGACAGCATAGAGGTGACCTCGCAGGGCCCAAGGAGCTCGACAGGCTGGCTGTGGCCTGTTCGCACCGACGCTTGGCGTCGTTGTAATCTGCACTGAGAGAAATCTATCTGCTCACCACTCTCTTGTGAGTAGTTTGTGTAGAGCTCGCTGGCGCACGTCCTGGGCCCTGGATGCGATCGTTATTCTGCTCGTGACGATCTCGACGTTCGTTCCGACGAGGTTTCGTGTGTTTGGTACGAGACATGTCAATTCTTCTGTGCTCCTGCCTAGCAACGACATAACCACGCTGACAGACTGCGAGAAACGAGCTCGAACAACAGTCTGGGCTGGGCAGTGTGTGAAGACAACAGATAGCAGCTGATCAAGAAATGAAAGGGGGGCCTAGTAGTGAGCGAACAGCAGGGATGTATTAACGAATGAAGACTGGTAACGAATGTATGAAAGTGGAATGTTGTAGGTGCTCTCGCAATCTTGAACGTCCTTGTAGATATCCTACCTGATGTGATGAAGATATGCTGGCTAGAAGTCAAGCCTTAGTAAATGTGCTTTGATGCTGATAAGGACTGGCGCTCTGGTTCCAACGTATTCTGTTCCATGTACTTGGGGCAGGGATGTGCCTGCAAAACTGATCCGTTCCTGCTAACCTCAATGACGGCCATGGTATTGCGCGTGTCGCGTCGCCTGCTAACCGAACCACACCACGTTTGTAGAAAGACTGCTTTGAGCATTTGTTGTAAGCTTCGTGTCGCGGTAACGCTATGGGTACCGTCTTCGGGGCACCCAGTCAAACAGAAACAACAAGATAACATTGGTGAGTAGATGACTCGTAAGCGAAGACATTCCAACACGAAACACATACTTCATTTGCTGCGAGCATACGAAGCAGAGGAACACCACGAACAGTATCAAAGGGTAAGCATGAAGTGGAATGGCACGTGCGCAGATAATGGTTGATATCGAGCATGTATCTTGCACAGCAAGAGCGCCATATCGCTGCGATCGCCGAGATCAGGGAATGAGAAAAATAGCGCGGAAGCTACCAAAGCCGTGCGATCCAAGGCTATGAAGCCTCACGTGGTAGCGTGAATGGCGATGCAAAATAGTGGAGGTTTTCAGCAGGCTTCTTCGGTTCTGGCCTGTTGTGGCTCGCCCAACAAGGACAAAAGAGCGGCAAGCGAGCCAGCACAAGAGGCCGAAAATAGCACTTTATTGACTAGCGCAGCACCAGAGTAAACACGCATGCCTGTTCCATTGCAGTCTCGCGTCCTCAAGCCTCCATCGTCGACGCCACCGTCGACGCCAAGTACTCCCCATACAAGGATTCACATCTACGGAGCCACAACATTGCAACGCATGAAAGCTGCAGCCGGCATGTCCGATCTTCACAGTCAACGACCTTCAAGTAAATGCTTCCCAATCTATCGAAAAAGCGACAGTTAACATGATCTGTGAGCCGTCGGTGGGTACCAATGGTCTTCCTAATCTAGCAGCTAGGCTTTGTGCGACAACCTCGTCAAGGCGTAGACATAGTCTCAGGTTGAGTGAGGAGAGCGCAGGGATACCCAGCACTGTTCACTCGTATATGTGCACTCCATGTGTCAGCACGGAACTTGAACGATGACATGACGGCGTTCAAAGAGTTTTTGCTGGAGCGAACGACATGTGGTTTTGATCGCTTCTTCAATCAAGTTCAATATCTTCACAAGGTTCTGGCCTTGCGGGCAACCAAGCGGGAGCTGCACCATTGGAAGCCTCTTGACTTCTCTAGGCTAGAGCCAAGCCCCGAACTCCCCTCGACGGCAGTTCTGACCCGTAGAACAAAGCAAAGCATGCCGAATTATTTTTCCTGCCACCACCAACTTCTACTCTGGCGGCCTCATGGTTATCGTACGCTGTCTGTGTGACTCCAGATGCTTCTTAGAGCTCTAGATCAAAGATATACGGCATCATAGCACAAAGCCAGTGGCACATTTGCCACAAGAAGTGAAACACTTCGATCTGCAGCGCCAACATCTGGCTCTTCGGCAGCTCAACAGCCTCCGCGCTTGGTCATATCGGTGCTAGAACGGGCACCACGCGTGCTGGCTTTGCACTACCTTGCATGTCTGCTCCACTTGACAGAAACCCATTACTCAAGGTGTCTCGGATTCGAAAGCTGATATTTTCCTGTGATCCTTCCTCAGCACATTCTTTCGGCCATACATACACGACCATCTCGACGCTCGCTATCAGCAACCAACCGTCGGCATCACCTTCGCTGTCCCCCGTCACACCGCCGACATCACCAGTATCACCGCCATCATGTTGGGACTTCGACAAGTGCTCGTTTTCACCACGCTCCTCACATCAGCTTTTGTCTCCGCAGCACCTCAGAATCACGACGATTCGATAGTAGACTGGAATCGATTGTCTTCAATCATCGACGACGTCGACTCCAATGTCCTACACAATGTCCTCCACAACCTATCTCCTAAATTCCGAGATGGCGTGTTCAGCAAAGACCGAGCAGCTATCGAGCATGTGCATTCCGAGAACCCAGTGGTAGCAAGCAAATTGGTTTACATTGCAAAACGTCAAAACAATGGCACAGCAGCAGCAGCTGTTGCCACCAGTCGATCAGCGACTGCTCTGGCGGCAGTCGCACCAACTATCTCTGACGCCGTCTCTTCCCTAATCACCGCCTCAACCCTACCTGCACCAACAACCATCGAGGTAGCCCCATCAACGGCTCCCGGAGAGGTCGCCATAGCAACTGTTGCCGGAGGCGTTGTCTTCAGCACAGAAGGAGGTGGTGTTGTCACAAGGACATCATCGGCTGTGAACGTCCGATTCACGCGGAGTACCTCTACACGCACGTATTACTCGACTGCGGCCGACGGAAGTGTGGCAACCAGCACAAGCTTGGTTGTAGTCAACGCACCAGTCACCGAAGTTGCCGCAGCGACAGGTGCTGCCGGCGCCGCTCAAACATCCGGTGACCCAGGTCTGCAAAACGCTGCTGCCCGATCATCTCCAGAAGACGTCTTCCTGGGCATGCTCGGCGCCGCACTGGTCGGCGTTGTTGGCCTCTTCGCTGCTCTGTAAAGACAGCTTGGTTTGACTTGCTGCTGCATCTTAGCGACTTTCTTGCGAACATGCCATCGCACAGCACATACTAGGGCTTTTTACACTTCCGCGCGTACTGGAATAGCGTAACGAGACACATGAACATTCATTACGACAGGCTCACGACACTCACTTGACGGACACGAACATAGACAAGGGTACACAGATATCCTCGAGGATATTGCATACAACGGCGCTCTGCACACGGAATGCATTATTGATATTTACGTAATTGACTAAAGTCACTCATTATAACACACGAGCCTGTCGCGACAGAGATTCAGAGGTTGGCGAAGGGTTCAGCGGGACGGAGATTTGGAAAGAGGACGAAGTAGTGGGTAGCTTGATAAATTGAGAATGAACAGTGAGAATCGAACATAGCACCACCTAGCCCAGACCAATTTCCCATCATCTCCATTGTTGATTTGTTTTCTTGCTACGTAGGTACTTGCTTCTTTGTGCGGGAAGAGCTGTTGCGGAGGCATTTTCAATAGCACTGTGACTAGCCAGAGTATCTTAGAGTGGCCGGGTCCCAGTTCCACTGCCAAACAGTACAAACAGGCAGCGCTTCGAGTGTGAGTGCTTCACCTCACCGTAGCGTTGGTCATTTCTAAGCCGTCCACCCTCCGGATATACAGGCCGGTGCTAGCCAAATTAGGTAGTGCGGCAAGCGGGCACGCTGCTTGTCCGGGGGGTGGTTGTCCTGCTCTCACCTCGTCTTTCTCCAACCTATCAGGTGTATCAGTGTCTCAAGGTGACCGCAATTGCTTCATCATAGACCACAATATAGCTAGGGCGAGACTTGGATCTTTTCTCCTCGTCCAAAGCCGATCAATGCTTGTCCTAGACCACATGTAGCTGAGACCCTTCTTCATGATCATGCTCATAGCATGATGCACAATGAAAAGAAATTATGGCACCGAGGCTCAATTGCAGTCCCGCCACAGCCCTCGGAGTCGGCCGAGAGCAGTGATGAGCGTTTCCAAATATTAGAAGCTCAAGAGTTGTATCTTCGCCTGGAGAGAACAACTTGGTTGAATAGCTAAGTCTTTATCGTGTCACAAAACGCGAAGATAGTATACGGGGAGGTAGCGAAAGAAGCGCCATGGCCAGCGACTCTTCGTTCAACTTCTTGACAATACCCTCTACGGCGTCAGCGACCAGCTCCGAAGAGCGTCAAGCAAGATCCCGAACCAGCAGTTCCCTCGGTACTCAAGACACGGGACCTCTTCCGCAAGGACATACTTTGTCTTGAAACTGCTCACAGATCAACAGAAGGTAGTGTCGGCCATCATAATACACCTCGGTCCATCCAAAGATGGAGTCAAGAACAAGTGGTGTCGTTGACAGCAGGTGTGTGTGCCCCCAAAACGTCTACAAAGCTGTATTGAGTAGTACTGCTCGTAAGAGCTTACCCTTGAGAGGGCTCGGGGTCTAGAGCGTGCGCACGACCAGAAGCAACCAACAGGTATGCAAGGGTTCACTTGTGAAATCTACCATGCTCACTAACCAAGGCATGGTAAAGAGCATGTGTAGTGGTATCGAGAGGGCTTGAGCACAATGTATGTGGGCGAAGCTGACGGGATTGGCGATGATTGCGTTAGCCACAAATGGTGCTCCTGTATCGGAGTCGGGATCCATGCACGACCTCCAGCAGCCTCTCAGCATCTCGGAGATCATATGCCGCTTTTTGTTGATTTCACCGGACTTGAGTGTTTTCATGCTCGGAATAAGGCCCGGATTCTTCACCATGTACTGCATCGGAAGTCAGCCAAGTTAGAAAAGCGGGTAAGGCTGTTGCGTACTGCCATGAGTTCGCTTGGGTTGCCACCGATTGAAAAGAACTCGAGGCCGGAATTCTGAACGAAGTCTTTGAAGACACTATGAGTGCCTACTCGGACTCTGTGACCGGACTTTTGCAGTTCGTTGCCAAGTGCGACAAAAGGCTGAACATCGCCACGACTACCCACGACTTGCATCACAATGTTCAGTGGTAGGTGCCAACTCGGAATGGGGGTGTACACGGGCGGAGGTGTGATGTCGCATTCCTCCTCTGGAACGTCGATGAATCTAGTGAACCCTCGGACGACTTTGGAGTCGAGATCAATTGATATCCTTCCGTTATCTGTAGACTTCAGCATTTTCATAGACAAGGAACCACTATAGTTCTCACCAGTAGTCTCGATGGTGCCTGACAAGTTTGTCGACGTAGCCTTCTGAGTTCCATTGTACTCTGGTGGCAGAGTTGTGTTGATAGAGCCTTCATAGTCATCGCCAGTTGAATCTTGGTCTCGTCTTGCCATTGTGTCTATGGTTGTTGCAAAGGCGTGTTGTCCACAAAGAGTCCATCTTTGATACCAGACAGACGTCCATCCTGATATACTGATGTCCCTTGGTGCTGCCCTGGAAAGCAGACTTACAGGCTATGCAAATCGTGCTTATAAGAACACGCGTGTTGAAAATTAAGCTTCACAAACTGGATCTTAGCTGCAGCGCTGAGTGGTTGCGCAGTCTCAACTCGCGTTTCCGTATTATATCGCGCCACTGGCAAGCAGGTGCTTAGAAAAGGCGACCGCGAAACTTTTGGGGACGTGGAGGACCCCTGGACACGAAATTTAGGGTAGACAAAGAGCCCGCAGCTACCTGCAAGGACCACCAAAACCGAGCCCCAGCTTGTTTGCAGCAATTGCTTTGCGATTTTTCTAGCACTGGCTTGCGTGAGCACAAGGTCTTCGGACCCGAGTTTACCTGATTTAAGCACCGAATTATTGCTGGAAACCAGCAACGCAAGGCCGCATGGAGTGGGTGGATGACGAGCCGCGAGCTGCGAGCGGCGCAGTTACCCGCACTGCTTAGCCAAATGGCTGACATTGACGAGTCGACCACTGCAACCTCGTGGGCAGACGGATCATACAGTTGCATGAAAGGCAGACGAAGAGGCTGTGCTTTGGAGGCTGAGATTCCTGACCACGCGTCATCCGTACTCTCGACTCAACCAAAAGGAACGTAGAAGCAGAGGCACTCCAGGCAGCCACGAATGGTTGTGGTCATCCTTGGCAGCCACAGAAGTTGACTGGAAGGCACGCTAAAGACCACTACGGTGGGTAAAGTCATCGAGACTGCTACACGATGGTACCTGAGTTCTGTATCATTGGTCCGAAAGCGATACGAGTTATATGTTATTCATCAGAGGTATGTTGATTCGCGCTGGAGGATAGCGAGATTCTTGCAATCGAAGCTCGCATGTTACTTGGCCTCGATTTCCCAATCAGTCTGGCTCAGACTCGTCTTCTCCCTCCCAATCCCATAGTTTTTGCTCGTGTTGTAGTCTCGCCACTCCTTCGCATTGACAGGTTTGTATTTCTTAACCTCACCCGGTTCCAGTATGATCGGGTCAATCAACGTCTCTGGGTCAGGGTGCACAAAGTAAGGTATAGAGTACCGGTCCGGCAACATTCCATCCTCCCCTACCTTGTGTGGGGACACAACTCTATGCATCGTACTCGTCACCCGTCCATTCGTATACCGCTGCATCAGATCCCCAATATTTACCAGTACTGTCCCGTCGATGGGCGGAACGGACTTGAATTCTCCAGTTCGCCTTGGATCGATTTCGAGACCGCCAATGTCGTCCTGAAATAGCAACGTGCACAACCCAAAATCAGTATGCGGGCTAATCCTGCTTTGTCCGGGCTTCTCGATCTCACTTCGGGCAATAGCTGGATAATGCAGAAGCCGCAATTGTGGGTCCGCTTTCGTTGTGATCTTGTCGAAGAAGTCGTCGCCAAGCTTCATCACTATGGCAAGACATTTGAGTACATTGAGTGCCAATGTCAAACACTGCTTGTAGAATGCGTCGACGTTCGACTTGAAGGAAAGCAACTCGCCGTCGTCAGGACAGTGAGGGTTGTTAAAGCGGCGGTACTCGAAGCATTCTTTGTGGTCGCCGATGCCTTCTGCGCCGTAAGCTGTGTAGCCTTGATTGACACTTGCGTCACGTAGGGCGTAGCGGAGCTTGTCATCTTTCGAAAGGGAGAAAAAGCGCGCACTCTATGCCGGTCCCGCGTCAGCGGGTAAGCTGGTGGAAGGAGGTGCTGGTGCACGTATCGTCATTGGACTTACCTCTTTGAACATAGCATTGACCTCTGATTGGGCTATGCCATGGTCCTTCAAGTATATGAACCCAACTGTAGAGAAAGCATCATAGACTTGCTTGGCGACCTCGTATTGAGCATCCTTACCACCAGAAAGAAACGGACCAAACGAGACGACAGGTATATCTGCTGCCATTGGTAATATGAAATCGATGGTTCCGATTTACTCGTGATGGATCATGGAAAGGAATTGTTATGATTGATGTTATCCTCTCGGCAGTGGCGATCGAGCTTCGCTCTCTTCCGGGGTCCACCTGACCAATCAGGGATAGCTTTCGTGGTCCAGACCTGCTCAGGCTTACCTAATGCAGTTGTGATATCAAAATCATCAGCCAGGCCTATCACCTCAAAATTCTGGCAGCTTAAACGGAACCCCGTTGTTAACGTCTGGGAAGTACTTCCAAGGCTGTAGCCGGGCAGCCAAGCCTACCACTTGCCGAAGCAGCCAGATGCCCCACTTTGTGTCTGGAATGAAGAGAAGCGGCGCGTAACCCCGTAATGGGATCGGCTGTACCTTGTTCACATACGGCCTCATGTCCCTTTCATACTCCTCAAATGCTTGTTCTGGCTGCCGTGGCTGCTTTACGAGTTTCGAAGCCAGTACATACGCGCCCAGAATAGCAAGATTCGTGCCCTGCCCCGTCAGCGGTGATGGTGCATATGCTGTATCACCAAGCAGCACACAGCGGCCTCGCGACCACTTATCAAGCCTGACCTGGCATAGCTCTTCGAAGTAGAAATTGTCCGTCTGGGCCATACCTCTGGTAAGCCTGTCACATTCCCAGCCTGCACCTTCGAACAGTTCCTTGACAGCTTGCTTTTGCCGCTCTATGTCCCGGCTCTGTCGTGCATCGTGTAGCTTTTGGTCGTACCTGGCGTGAGACATGTAAACAGAAGAGAGCTCGTCGGTCATGGGCTTCACGGACACATTCCGTCGGCCAGGTGCGTGATAAGTACGTGCGTAAGGCCCATCGTTCGGTTCCGCTGGTACTGTGAAGAATGCTATGAAGCAGTTGACGGGCTTCAGACAGGATTCGCGCTCCGCGGCTGGGAGTATCATGTCTCGTGTGGTTGACCTAAGACCATCACAGGCAACGAAGAAGTCGTACGTCTCCTTTGATGTCGAACCCTTCTCACGATTCCGGATGTCGATAGTGACGCTGGACCCGTTCTGCTGCAAATCTGTAATTGTGCATCCATATCGGATATCAACATGATCCGAGCTCTTGGCAGCTTTCAAAAGTATTCCGCGCAAAGCTGGTCTCATAATTTCAATCTCTTTAGTGGCTGCGGTTTGACCTGCTTTCACAGTGCCAAGAGCTCGGTTCGAGCTGTCGACAAGACTGAAACCTGCCTCACGGGTGACACTAGCCATCACCTCCTCCAGAAGACCCATCTTCTTTACGATCTCTTGAGCAGGACCCACGACATCAATGATCTGTCCTTGTTGATTCTCCGGTGATGATCGCTCGAGGACTACGACCTCAAAGTTATGCTTGCCGAGCCAATATGCAAGCACAGCGCCTGCTATACCTGCCCCTGATATAGCAACTCGTGGCCTTGACATTGTGATCCAGATTGAGCTACTGGTTGATTGTTGATGTTCGAAGATTAAGCAGATGCTCTGCGAATACTGGAAGGGCAGTTCAGACTCTAGCAAAGTTGTTCTTTGAAGCTCAACCGCGGCCTATGGGAAAAGGTGGCCATCTTATACTGCAGACGTCGCAGCACTGACATGTTTGTTCCCAAATGTCACGAGTAGGCTAGAAGACCATGTCCTGGTCAAACTTCGAGTAGAGGACTAGGCCCTGTTAAGGGCTGGTTGTAGCTCACGTGTGGTGGGTCTCGTATAGTTATGAACCAATTACAATGGAGCGGGCAGACGAGTGCGGGGTCCGCCTGAGCCAATCGCACACGAGCACAGAAAATGCATCCGTGGCCCGATTCAGTCGGAGCCGAATGCATCCTGCTCGGGAGCGGCGAAAGAAGGATCATCCGTCTATCGTCGTTTTGTGTTGACCTCGCCAAGGAGAGTGTCAGTCGCAAAGAGCGGTCCGAGTGTATCGAAATCTTCTCCAATTTGCGAAAAGCAGCGTAGCGGCGTTGCATCAGCTGGATCAGCCTCCAAATCGATGTCGCTGTTCTTGAGGTTATGAAGTATTTGAGCGACCATTATTTGTGCTGCCTTCCAATGCTTCCGAAATAGCTTGATGGTATGTAGGATGAACAGTAATGCTTCCCGGGCGTGCTCAACCTCGTACCCAGACTTCAGGTCGTTGATGTATACAGTAGCCGCCACGTAGAGACATGAAGGAACGAAGGGACACATCTGCCAACGTAAGTAAAACGAATTCATGGAGGCCCGAGCGACCAACCCTTCTGACGTCCATGTAAGCTTCGGCACGCATTATATTGACAATCTCCTCCGCAGCACGGCGAGCTCGCACACGGAGCCTTGCGACCGTGTCATATCTCGAAGGAGATTTCTGAGCAAGCTGGATGGCCCCTTGAAGAAGGGATATCGTGAACTGATGCAGGCACATGTTGACAAAGAATGCGAATGGGTCCCGAGTCGATGCAGCTCGCAGGTGGTCTGGGAGATCCATTAATATCTTTGAGATTGCATTATCGAGCCGTTGATGCTCCAGCCAGAACTGCCGTTCGTCTTTAATGTCGGATGCCTCGCGGAGATGGATGGTGCATTTCTCGAGGATCCAGGCTGATACCACGGCAGCTACCATGGGAGCTGCCGACTGCTCAAGGCCATTGCTGGTGGCACACTGAAGGCTTTGTGCTATTTCTGGTTGCCCGTCTCGAAAGGCGCATTCTGAGGCTGGCATGAGAGTGGTGATCTTGAGTCTTGTCAACTGGTGTGCCTCTACGAGGTGTTTCGAACTTACTTCTTCATTTTTAATGCTTGAAGTCCGGCCAGCGCCTGCACCAACCCAACGATCGGAGAAGTAGATGTACCAGAAAGTCCTCCGCCGTTCCTCGGCCTCTATAAAGTCTTGTGGTGGTTGCAGCAAGTTGAATGACTTTCTACCAGACGGTGTGACATTGTCAATCCGGTGCAGCTCCAGCAATTGGGACAATGCAAGGGCGCGTCTGTTACTCATGTAGGCTCTAGCGGGTATGGCACTCTCTGCTTCGAATGTCGAGATGAGGGCCCAGGTCTGTACATGTGCAATAGTCGTGAAGTTGAGTCCGTCGCCCTGCTACACGTTAGTAGAGTCACGGTTGCCTTGTCAACGCAGAAGTACCTGCATCTCGTCATGCTCGAGGTGCATTCGTGCATTGCGATAGAATTGAGCTGCCCGATCAGAGTATCTCGAGCTCCTGGTAGCAGCATGTGCCCAGAGAGCGTAGCGCAAGCAGAGAGGTGGCTGCACATCCAGTGTATGTAGTTGCTCTGGATCGTGCTTTGCGTGGTGTATAAATGGTACGCAGGGATAGACCTCTTCAAAGAATATCTTGTTGCTGAAAGGAAACAGACTCAGCACGTTCTTGCAGATTGGGATTACGCTTCGACTTACAGCTCCTGTATTTCATGCAGCTCAGGGAACTTGTCTATCTCAGATGGCAGATGAGGATACAGCGGCAAGGCTACGATAGCATTGCTTGTATCTGGCCAGTCTTGACTGTCCATAACCAAAGGAAAATCGGCGGGTATGCCGTTGAAGTCGAAGTCGTCCGGACTGGTCCATACTGTTTCGTTCGACTCGACGATGCTTTCAGCATGAAGGTTGCTGCTACTCTCGGAGAGCAGCGACAACTTGGCGGGTAGTGTGTTACATGTCTCGGTAGGCGCCCTCAGTTGAGCTTCGACGGTTGCTATCTCCGGTTAATGTTCTGCTCCAGATGGCCCCCTGCACACTGGCCGTGCTCTGATCAAGTCTGAACCCTATGGTGCTTACCTAATCGTTGCTCGAGCTCCTTCACGGACCTCTTCTTAGGCCCTCGGCGTTGTTCACTTACCGCATAGTCACAATCCTTCAAGAATCGTGTACACTGAGAGCACTTCGGGCGACCACTATCGCAACGAATACGCCGTCTTCGACACTCCAGGCAGGCCATATTAGAATGTACGTATCTTGAGAGTTGAAGACATGATGCACGAACAGACTTGCAACATTACCTAGGTACGGCTGAAGCGTGATGCAACGTAAGCCCCTGCTTAGCCTAGTGCTTGGAGATCGTCCGTCAAGTTTGGGATTCGAGATTCTAAGGTATCCACTTGCTGTCTGACAAAATTCCTGATGCCTGTAGATCTTTAAGCCAGAACTTATTAGAGATTTGGAGGTAATTGCTCGAAAGAGATGATGTTTGCGAATATACAGTATGAACCAGGAGTACTAGCAGCTCTTGCTATGGTTCTCATTGTAGAATACTTCTAATCCGAGCGATTCCATGCACCGTTCCTGTATCAAATTTTTCCTCCTCACTGCGCATGACCGATAGGCTGAGAGCTCTTCACCATCGCGAACTGAGCAGACGAACCCAGCAACCCTGGTTGGACGGACCCGGTCACCTTGGGGTCTGGCCCGATGAAGTTGTTGGGGAAGCCGATGTCCAGTGGTGAAGCGTTCTCAAGCTCCTCAATCTGCTCGTCCGTGAGGTGGATGGACAAGGCCTTGATGTTGTCCTTGAGATGCTCGACTTTTCGGCCGCCAACGATAGGGAACACGTTTATGGTCTTTTGCATCACATATGCGAGAGCAATAGCTGTAATCGAGACGTCCCCGTGTTGAGAGGCGACCTTCTCGAGGGCCTCGCTGATCTTGACTTCCTGCTCGGTTTGTTCACCACTTCCCATTATGCTTCGTAGCCCCTCATTGTTCTTCTTGCGCTCTTCAATGGCCTTCTTGGTCTGAAACTTGCCACCGCCGAGCACGTCCCATGGAGCGAGGGCCATGCCGTAATGGCGAGCCATTGGGATAATATCGCGCTCGAAGTCTCTGATCAAGATATTCCAGCGTCCCTGGTAGACGCTGAACTGTGTCTTGCCTCTGGCTTTGGCATATTCGTTGGCAGCGGAGACTACCCAGGCGGGGCTGTCGGAGATACCGAGATACATGACCTTGCCTTGCTCGACCAAGATGTGCAGGGCATCCATGATCTCCTCGATCGAAGTGGTGTGGTCCCACCAATGGAGGTATAGCAAATCAATGTAGTCTGTTTGTAGCTTCTTCATCGAGTCTCGGACAGACATCATCATGCTGCGCTTGTGGTTGCCGGAGTAGTTGACCGTCTGAGGTGCGCCCTTCTTCTGTGCTGGCCCAATATCGTAGTTCCGGTAGGGAGTGGTGTACTTTGTAGCAATGAACATTTGATCTCTGTTGCCTCGCTCTTTCATCCACTCTCCCAACCATTTCTCCGACTCCTCGTCTTGATAGTTATTGGCAGTGTCTATCGCATTGCCTCCGGCCTCGCAAATCGTTAGCTATAGTAGATGTTTGGTGTTGCTCTCTTACCTCAAAGTAGGCATCCAGAAGCTTGAAGGACTGTTCCTTGTCCATGCTGCCCATGAACTCCTTCCATGCTTCACCTATGCTCATGGCACCAAGCTGCAGAGGAGAGACACGCACGCCAGCCGTCGAGCTGAGGATGCGATACCTGCCTAGCTCTGTGGCCGGCTCTGGTGCTGGCTTGAAAATGTCAGACATGGTGAGAGTGGTTCAAGTGGCTGTGAGTATTGGTATCTCAGGACTTTGTGCTGGAAGGGAGTTGGATGAAGAATTCTGGAAGAAGATGTGCAGTCGACAGGTCTTGCCAGTTATATAGTTTATGTTCTACGTCACAAAGCCATTGCTCGACATTGTGCCTCAGTTGGCGATCAAGCCGGGGTGATCCTGCTGGCTCGTGTGAGTTTCGTGCATCCATGTCTCCTCTCTGCGACCATCGTTATCGCCGACAAAGTTTCGCATACTCGCTGCAGGTTGTTGGACGAGGTGACATAGTAATCGTGTTTCTGCGCCAGTAATTCGGCTCGATCAGGACGGACGAGCGCGGACGACACGCGAAATGCAAAGGTACTCGATTCCCTTTCGCTGGTCTGAAACGTCATCTGGGTAAGACCCCACGCTGCCCACGGACGTAGCTGTATCTCCGACGCGCGACAAAAGGTATGTATCACAGAGCTTCATGGCTGACCTCTGTTCATAAGTAATGGATAGGAAGAAGCAAAAAGAAAAGATCGCAAACGGTACCTCCTTCTGGCGTTTGTTGGTGGAAAAAATCGTAGGCGCACGACACTCTCATTTGAAGGATGATTTCGTGTCAACACATTTGGCTACGGTGCAGAGACCCACACTGCAGGACGTGAATGTAATCAACACAATCACGATATGCCTGTTCGAAACAACAAGTATCACAAAACAGGTCGTGGTGGAGCGAAGTGTTTGGGTACTGTCATCACAGTTTTGCGGTGAATGGTCTGTGGTCCATTGCTGGGCGGTCGCTGAACAGGTTTACGATTCACTTCCTCATGCTCCTGGCGGAAGAGAGGAGGGCGTAGACTTTGGGCGAAACGTCTGGACATGGCTGGCCATGCCCTGCGTCTCGTACCTCACACAAGCCACAGACGCCATTGTCTTCACGGCTTCTGATGTCTTGTGCTAGCAGAGGTCTTTGGTATCCCATTCCCCTCGACCCCTCATTACCTTAACCGGGAGCCGGTCACAACATCATCCACAGCCATCATAAAGTCACAGTTAGATGCAGCATGTCACTTTGCCCACACGCAATTCACTCTGATTTCACAATCGCATTCCCGCCACTATTGAGCCTTTCTAGTACTAAGCATACTCTACCCCCATCATGCCAGAAGGACACATCCTCGTGACTGGCGCCACTGGCCTCGTCGGCCGCTCCTGCATGCAACACTTTGCCTCGTGCGGCTACAAAACCACCGCTTGCTCCCGTCGCACCCCCTTCAACACCTACGGCGCCAACTTTCTGAGTGTGGACCTCTCGTCCCTCTCCGCTTGCCGAGAAGCATTCTCCCCCCTCACAGACATCACGCAAATCGTCTTTGCCGCCCTACACGAAGAACCTGACCTCGTCGCCGGCTGGACGCAGCCAGGACACATAGACCGCAATGCGCTGATGCTACGGAACTGCGTTGAGACCATCGCGCCGCAGAACCCTGGACTGCGCAATGTGACTATTCTGCAGGGCCCCAAGGCCTATGGTGTGCATGTCCACCCCGTGCGAGCTGGAGCCAGGGAGGACAGGGATGAGGACAGGAGTATTCCGAACTTCTACTGGGCGCAGCAGGATTATCTGGCCGAGAGGCAGAAGGGGGAACCGTGGGGTTGGACGGTGCTGAGGCCGGCTTTAGTGATTGGAATGGCTGTGGGAGGGGCGATGAACCTGATTGCGACGTTGGGAGTCTATGGAGCCGTGTTGAAGGCCAGGAGAGAGACTTTAAGCTTTCCTGGTCAAGGACAGACGGGGATGTATCAGGTCACAGACACGGATCTCATTGCGAGGGCCTGTGAGTGGGCTGGAAAGGATGAAAAGGCAAGAAACCAGACGTTCAATCTGACTAATGGGGAGTTCATGAGTTTGAAAGATTACTGGCCCCTGATAGCCGAGTGTCTAGGAATGGCTGTGGGAGAAGACAGGATGTTTGGCTTCACGAAGGAAATGCCGGCTATGGCAGACGAGTGGGAAGAAATAAGGGAAAAGCACCATCTGGTTTCCCCGTCCTTGGATTCTTACCTCGGCCAGAGTCTGCAATTCTCGGACTTCGTCTGCGCTCGAGCTCCCGGCAACCCCTCCGCGATGTCGACAGTCAAGATACGGCAAGCTGGTTTTAACGATACTCTGTACAACGACGAGATGTTGAGGAAGTGGTTCAAAAGATATCAAGAGGAGAGGCTGCTGCCAAAGCCTTAATAAATAGGAATCAGATTTGTTGGCATGCTCAATCTAGCCGCGCGTCGTTCTGGCGGCCTGCTTTTTTGTGTAGTCGGCGTTTATGCAAGCTACGAGACAGCTTGCGTAGTAACCACAAAAGGGAGACGCAGCCGGCGAGCATCAACGACACGCTTAACAGTAGATGTTCTTGGGCATCTTCGACCTTGACTCTGAGTGTGTCCGAGTATCCACGGTGCAGCACGTTACACACACCACTCTCAAGTGGTCGATGTTCTCGATCCAAGGCAATGACCCGTACATACTTCTCCCTCGTACGTCGATCTGGCATGTCAATGGCGATCACTGTCTCGAAACTCTCCTTGAACACTTTCGCAATCTCTCTCCAGTCACTAACACCATCATGTGATGCTTGTAAGGCCCAATAGCTGACATCTGTCGCACCGTTCCAACTGACGTAGACGTTGCCCCATCGCAGGGCGACCGAGGGTGGGTACCCCGGTCGACCAGACCACGGGAACTTGAAAGCTCGGTAGCTCTGCACGTTTCCGTTCTTCCAAGAGGTCGAGGCTCCGAAGTGGGCATCACAGAGGACAGAGCCGTTGCTTGAGAATGTGGTGATTACGGCATTGAGACCATAGCCTGCCAAAACATGAGAGTCTTTGCCAGGGGTGTGAGGAAGTATCTGTACATTGCCTTGCGTACCTGAGCGAACATGTTGCTGGTTGATATATTCTCGGACCACACGAACGGTGTAAGTGGAATCAGTAGCGTTAATGGCAGAGACCTTTGCGCGATCCTGCTCGCTGAGTCCCTTTGTCACGCTACCCTTCTGCGCGTCGAATACACCCATGTTGCCCTTGACAGGCTTCGCATTGTGCGTTGATCGCGTAGTAGGATAGGAGATCTCTAGCAGTAGTGCACGCGAATATGGAGTACCGAAAGTGTAGTCCCAGTCCATGGCGGCATTGTCAAACAGAGTCATTAATCGCGTTGTGACTCCTTCATGCTTCGACGGCGGAGCATACAACTCTGGAAAAGCATCCATAGGCACAAACCGAGCGTCATGCTGCCATGCAAAATTAAGCGCTCGCCCGTCGGAGAGATCCTTAAAACTGTTTTGCTTGCCACCCAACGTCCATAAGACCTCTTTCGTCCTGCCGTCGATGTAGTAAACGGCGTGCGTGTTCCGAGCAGATACGAGGAAATTACCAAGCTCATCCTTCTGTACAGAGTTGATGTGAAACCAATCGAAGGGGGCTGTCCGAGTTCCTGCATCTCCAGAAGAAGCCAGCGTAGTATATGTCGCACTCGTATTCACGTGCGCCAGAGCTTCCCAATTGAATGTAACCTCACCATTCTCAAGATCAACTTCCTGAAAGGAGCAATCCCAAACCGCCTGATTCCAGACATCGTTCCACTTCCGGCCGAATGACCGCACGTCGAATTGTTTCGGCGTGTAAACCGTGACGAGAGCGGTATCCTGAGCAGTAATCACAAAGTCGTGGAGATCTGCTGGAAGTGTTGCAGCGTGGCCGTTTGACTTGCCTACTTTATGCACAACGTCGTATGAAGCATTCATCATGTAGTAGTGCCCGAAACCATGGCCACGCTGGGTGTCGTCACCCAACCAGAAGGTGAGATACTGCTCTCCACGGTACGATTGTACCTTGAAGTCGTATGCTTGACCACCGTACTTGTTTTCGAAGTGTTTCGACCATACCAGTGTCCCTGTGGAATCCACGATCATCGGGCCAGGGTCCTTAACTTTCCACCCTCTAGGCGTGATGAGATAGTGTTGATCATCATCGCATACGGCATTCCACTCGCGGAAGTTGATGATCGGTGCTCGAGCTTTCGAGGTCATGAATTTGGGCATGACGGGGTAACTGCCCTGTCTACCTCCATCGAGCTTAAGATCATAACTCGGCGCTTTAGACGCGTGAACGATCGACGAGCAAATAAGCCAAAGAAACGAGAGCTTCCAGTGCATCGCGAGTTATGTCTGTTGACGGGCTAGCCAGTCTGTCACCGAAATTGTGTCAAATGTTATCTCAAAAGACCAGAGCTGCTATTCGAGAACGTGCATTACTGACGACATTTCATGACCAGCAAATTGTGTTCTGTGTGACGTGGTAGAGATACAACGAAGGCGCAAAAGGGTTTCTGATCATTCGTTCCGACTACCCTCAGCACGACCTAGACATTGTAGTCGTGGACACGAGATGCTGTCATCGAAGCTGATCTATGCACGCATCCCGTGAAGAGTGGGCGCAATGAGGAGTGGCAAGAGCAAGTATAATGCGAAAGACTACAAGAGCTTGTATTGCTACTATCGCCTACATACAATCCTTCTTTTCCAAAAGGTGCAGCAAGGCACTGCAGTGGCCTGGGGCTCTCGAGATGGCCGCTCTTTGGGTGCCGCGTGGTGGTATGCCGAGCGGCCAAAGTAAGCTTTTGGTCCGTACATGGAACTTGAACTTGAAAATCACGCGTCACGTGTCCGTCTGCGCGCATAGCTTTGTACAGGAGCAAACTATCGAAAGAACAACGAGACATGTACCCTGAACACTTGTTCCGCAATCCCATATATGACAATTTCAGGAATGTGTGCTTGCCCAATCGACCGGCAACGTTAATTTGGGCGGCAGGCGGTATTGTCCCTGACAACGACCTGGTGTCGAACAGCCTTTGAGACCACAGCGTCCGTACAAGCGACAATAGCATTCATCTGCACTTGGACAAGCTAAGATGTTCAGTGCCTCCAGATCGATCCCCTCACCACTGTGGGGCAGAAATAATATGTGCCACATGTACGATAGAATCCTCCCAGCTACTCTGTCATCTCGGGGCGCGACGTCGTCGTCAAGCAGCCACTGTCTCAGAGCCGCATATTCCTCTTGTGAATGTTGCCATATGCGCTCACGTGAGACCACGAACTGGGCACAGCATTGTGATCTGAGCACGTCGTGGCGGCCAAGCCGTAGTTGAGTGCCATCCTTCTGAAGGGATGCAATGTTATTTCCGCCGAACAGAAGCCTGAGTGCTAATGGTAATGCACGATCCGAAGCCACTCTAGCATTCCAAGGTTCCAGTGTACCGCGCATTCTCGTTTCCATGCTGCCTGGTGGCGGTGAACCATTCTTCGAACATGTGCTTACACTCCAGTCACAGCGCAAATTGTGATAACCAGTCGCAGATAGCGCTGAACTTACGTTCAACATGCTCAGCAAAGCCTGGTTGTCATAGTCACGGTGATCGTTGTGCCACGAAAAGCGTGAGCCATGCACGAAGACCGCTCCTGCCGACGGAATGTGATGATAGTTGTCAATCAAAAAGGTGAGATACGCCATTGCCTCATGACCACGATTTGCCGGAACTTGCAAATAATCCCGTGATCCATCAGCCTGGTAAATGCAGTGATGGTACGATTGTGCGAGCGAGTCCAGCCATGTCGGATCGCCGTCTGCTTCGACGCGCGCCACGACCAGAGCTGGCTTCGTTGTGTCAGTCAGTCCGGGACATACCCCTCGAGCTTGAGGTAATGATGCCGCATTTGTCTTGTATCTAATCGTCGTCCAGGCAAACGTCTTTCTACTCGCCCGTCCAAGCGGAACGTTCACATACAGAATGGACAGAAGTACAACCAAGTATAGCGAGATCTTGATGGTGGCGCCTCTGGATGTGTGTCCCATATTGAATATGGGTCCTGAGACGTACAAGCACTTGCCGTTATGGGAAAGAGCTGATAGTATTTATGACAGGAAGGAAGTCTGGCTGGCGGTTTATATCGGAACAGACGGGATTCTTCAACGGGCTGGGCTTTCGCCGTGGATATGTAATGGGTTATTCCGAATCTCCCGGGAGGGGCGTCCCAATCAAACCGCATTCTCAGCTTCGTAAACGAACAGGATTCAGTGTTGAGCGTTACCTGGATGTTGTTCGGTTGTCCCTGTGGATCAAAGAACAACATTATGCGTAAAGCACGCGCTTTCTATCAGCGAGGCATTTTAGAGCAGTACATTGTTGATTAGAGTGTTGGATAACTGTACTCACCTTACATGCACAAGACTGTGGAATGCGGTATTTGGCTAAAGGCTAATTAAGCACGGACTACGCTCGGCTGATCATCTAAGCTTTGAGCTTAACATTCATCGCGCAAGCTTGATTCTACCCCAGGCACTCACTGTCGGTAATACCATGGTGCCCTTCATGCATATCCGACGCAACAACGAATCAACTTGATACAAGAGTAGGCGGCATTTATGTTTGATGTCCGCAGGTAGTAATGGTAGCGTAGTAATTACCGTCGATGGCTGATGAAGTACATGCCGCTCGAGCCGCAATGGAAACGAGCGACTTTGAGTATCCGCATCATCCTCTCGCCGCAGTACCATGAAACATGACATTTAGCGCGAATTTTTTGATCGCTTGTAGAAGCCGAGAAACAGTTGCCTATAGAACACAAGATCTGTAGAACATAGCACTACATTCGATGGACCTATGTCTTGGAAGTATAAACCTTTTGCTGCTTTGCGCCAAGCGGAAGCTCATGCAATAGAGCCCAGGTAGGACCTCTTGGGGCGCACGATCTAGTTGAATGCCACCTGGAGGACTAGTGTCAACGATCGTTAAATGCTCCGTCTCCACAAGAGCTCGTCAGATGTCCTTCAGGGGATCACCACGTATAACTATAAGCGGCTTCGAGCTCAATTAATCCCTACCGTCGTTCCACGGTCGGCGGTGACTGATGCCAGTTGATTCTCGACTCTCACCTGTTTCCATCTGCACAACACTCGCCATCGCTGTTGTACTGGTACAGATACTGCTTTGCGAGGTACCACCATACAAGTGAGCAAGTAGAATATATGGGTCTGGACGTGATACACAGAAAGATTCTCGTACTGCACGGATGTGGTCTTTCATGGAGGAGACTCCGGACCCTCGATCGAATAGAACGAAGGCATCGTCCTTCTCCAGCAACCGCTTAACCCTATCCGTGATTGGGCAGCGTTGTCACCAGGTCCATGGAAGCAGAGAATGCTTGGACGTTCTACAGATGATGGAAGCTTCTACCTGAACATTCGTGACGATAGTGCCTTCATCACTCGACACGTCAGGTTGAGAGCCGTTCCTCCTCACACAGTTTCTTCCTGTCAGGCCGTTCTAGTGTTCGGAGAGACATAGGCCGACTCGGCCTAGTACCTGCCAAGGCGCTGGCTGAGGTCGCGCCTTCCGCACGGGCGGCCACCCAAAGTACACAGCATATCGCAAAAACTGAGGATATATTTTCTTTGAGCAAACTCTCCCTATGCAATCGGTCACAGAGTCCTTAATATAGCGCTTCCCGTTCGCTCAGCGGTACTCAAAAAGGGCGTCGTTCTGTTAGTAGTTGGGTGGGTGACCACCAGCGAATCCGGAATATCGATTGTTTTTGCTTTTTTGGTGGACTCGAGGAGATACCAAAGCGCAAGACCACGACGATAGTGCGGGACTACGCCAGCTCGAGCGGCCTTGAATTGACACGCCAGTAGTTGAGTTGGTGACGATCAACGTGCTGCTGGATTGTTTTTGCATCTTTGAATTAGGTGGGTAAATTCACAATTTGGGTGGTGGTGAGATATTCAGGCATCAAAGCATATCAGGGATCTACCGCTAGGCATCTAAGGTCCCCGCTTTGTCGTGCCTGCCTTCACTTTTTGCATGCATGACATTAGGTACTCACATAACAAAGCTTCAAGCATACTGTCGCCACAAATCGCGCAAGGGATCGACGTTTACGCGCATAACATCAGACCACTATACCACGACACTAACGCCTTCCGAGATCGAACGAGTCTCTCTGAGTACCTTCGGCAACCTCCACTACAAAGCCACGCAGAATACAAAGACACCAAACGCTTTACACCTTCTACTCGTCCCTGCGCACCACCAATTCCTGACCAGCGCTGACGCGCTCCAAGGCACACAACACACAGCCATGCCACCCGTCCGCTCGGCTAAAGGCAAAAAGCCACCCCCGCCCGGCTTCGACGACATAGAAGACACACTCCTCTCCTACAGCAACAAGATGCGCGACGCCCAAAACGCCAGCACAGACGGCAAAAAGAAACACGAGGCTCTGTGGCCCATCTTCCAGATCTCGCACGCCCGCTCTCGCTATGTCTACGACCTGTACTACACGCGCGAGGCGATCAGCAAGCAGCTGTACGACTGGCTGCTAAAGAATGGGTACGCGGATGCGAACTTGATCGCGAAATGGAAGAAGCAGGGATATGAGAAGCTGTGTTGTCTGCGATGCGTGCAGACCAAGGAGACGAACTTTGGGGGCGCTTGCGTGTGTCGGGTACCGAAGGGAAGTTTGAGGAGGAACGAGGAGGGCGAGGAGGGTGCTGGTGGGGGTGGAGGGATACAGTGCGTCAACTGTGGGTGCAGAGGGTGTGCTAGCAGTGATTGAGGGGGAAGACAGGGTCTTGCGATGATGTTTATCGTCGTCGTACGCAAGTTTTTGACCACCGGAGGACCTTTAAAGAGCCGCAGACTACAGGCAGCTCGATGGCTCAAATCAACAGCACTACAAAGGTCGAAACAAGATTGGGTGGGAGCAGGTTGGTCTGTCGGCAGTGGCCTCTGCTGCATCAAAGTTCTGCCGTGCCGATGGCATTGCAGACGGTGGCCGTCTAAGAATGATTGACTGTTGGCTCGTCCAGCAAAGTGGGTAGGGTCACGGTCAAGGCTTGCGCAAAGAGCCATGAGCAGCGAGATTTTACCTCGACCTATACAGTAACATCTATCAGTACGGGATATCCAGACGGAAGAGTGGCTGGCCTTGCGATAAGGATTGGCTTGTCAGGGCAAAGCCAAGCAGTGAACGAGAGGACAGGAGGATGACTACTAGCTACGTGCTACGAATATGATACCCAACGGTTTTCCTTCAAGCAATGAGAAATGAAAAACCTCTTTCGAGGCACCAACTGCGTACAGCACTAGACAAGTGCCGACCGTCCGGATTTTGGTTTTGCTCGAGTATATCATTTTTGGGTCGTGACTCGAATGGGTATCTTCGCGACCCATGATCTCTTGAACTATGCCATTCACTCAATGCCATCCCATTTTATGAATACGGTGAATGTACGTCGCGACGTCGTTTAGACAATGCTTAGCTTGGTAGCAGCAATGTCCAAAGCATCAACATCAGCGGTCAACCGCGCAAAGGCCTTCTTGGTTCCATCAGGTCGGACCAGAGTGTTGATCTTGACAGTCTCGACATCGTACAGCTTCTTCAGGGCCTCCTTGATCTGTCTCTTGTTGGCCTTGACATCGACAATGAAGACCAATGTGTTGTTCTCCTCGATCTTCTTCATGGCACTCTCAGTGTTGAGAGGGTGGATGACGATCTTGTGGTGGTCGAGTCGTGGCTCATGAGGAACCGACTTTCGTGGGTAGCGGGGGGCTCTGCTGAGCTGGAGGGTCTTCGGTCTGTGGAAGGTGGTTGAAAGTCGGATCTTTCTGGCCTTGTGCGACTGAACGCCCTTGAGGGTCGCTTTGGCGGCATCTCGTGCCTTGTTGGAAGGCTTCTTGGGGTTTGAGCCTGGAAGGTAGTGTTAGTCGTCGTGCTGCCACAGATTTCGTCTTGCGCAACGCATTGGTCGTCCATGTTGGATCGAACTTGTCCTGCGCGAACAGTGAGGCTTACCCTTGGGCTTTTGTGTTGGTTCTCCTTTAGGCATCTTGAGAGTGTGACGGCTGTGATCTGATCGTTGTAGCGAAAGACGGAAGTATCGTCAAGTGTGCTTCGCTGCCAGAAACTTTTGGCACGCTCTGTGTGGATTAGTTTCGCCAAGCACGGAAAGTGCGACGCAACTTTTAGCGTGCGGCCAAGTCTTGCATGACAGGGTCAAATAGCTCACCGTAGGGGTAATCCCCTGGTTTGTGAGGAGTACTTACACCTGGGTCACGTTGTCCAGGCTCATGTCAGGACCTGGTCTCATCGTGCACTCACAGTACGAGCAACTACAGCATGGCTGAGGAACACAAGTCCAACGGTGCTGATCATGAGGATGACACTGATGCCATCTTTGCTGAACTCGAGGCTGAAGCCGACGACACATCTTCTGCGGCATATCAGCAGAGACTGAATGAATTACAGGCCGAAGCGGGCAAGTCTTCTACCAATGGGTCTTCTGGGCTTCCTGCGGCGCATGGGAGGCAGGACTCGTACCTCAATCTGAGATCTGATGACGAAACACTAAGATTTACGACCGAGCACGAAAAGGCAGTCGTGCACTTCCGCCATCCAGATTTTGCACGTTGCTCAATTATGGACGAGCACCTGGATAGGATAGCACAGAGGCACAATTATGGAGAAGCAAGCGGTGAGGAAGTTGCGTTTGCTAGGGTCGATGTGACGAACACGCCTTTCATTGTTGAAAAACTCGGAATTAGAGTTCTACCTTGTGTGATAGGCTTTGCAAAGGGTATAGTGAAGGGTAAGGTGGTTGGCTTTGATGGCATCTGTTGGAATGGCAGAGAAAAGGATTCTAGAGTTTCAAAGGCTTTGGAAGAGAAGCTATACGAATGGGGTCTTCTGAGACAGAAAATGCTGGTGGATGAGCTTGATGATGATTCTGGCGGTGATGAAGAGGACGAGATAAACCAAGGCAGAGGTATCAACGTCAGGCGCGGGATCAAAGACGCCAAGCAAAAGGTTACTGATGAGGATGATGACTGGGATTGATGCTGCAGACCACGCAACTTGTCACGTCCTTCTCATTTGCACCTGCCTCACTCAAGTCAATTGCCATCTGCCCAAACGCTCGTCAACTTGCACTCCGCAACGGAAATCCTGCCACGTCAGCTATTGTACCTTGATCCAGGACATCATACCTGCGCCGTGATCCTGCAAGGTTACACTCATTCACACCATCAATATTTCCACCAACAAGGTACCTGCACCAGTTGGGTGGCTCTTGAGCGCGGGATTCTTCGTCCGTCGCGTTGCGTCAGAAATCTTAGGTATGTCAAGCCTATCTCCATCGGTTTTCTAAACTCATATGCCCTCAGGCTCGAGAAATACGCCAGTAAGCCAGCTCTTCCTTATTCATTCGGCCATCACGGCTACGAAAGATTGCACGATCCGAAGAACGTGCAGAAAGTTCAACAATGAGCTGGTTGGAAGCAGAATGTATCAAGTCAAATCTAGCGATGGCCAGAATTGAACAGGCACTCGACGATCCTGCGACCCGGATAAGAGGGATACCACACCTTCGCCGCTTTGAACTTGCCGAGCTAGCACAGACACAATCAACATTCATGCGTAAACTAGGAGGCGCGCCTGAGTTGCGCTTGCAGATATTCACCTACCTTGTCTACAACAACGGAGAGCCTCTGCAAGGCGATACTCGTATGGGGACGATATCGTCGTCGTCGTGGTTTGCTCACACTTATCGGGACATTCTTGATAGCAGTACAACAGATGTCCGCAAGAACTTCAGTTTCGCTCCAAACATTCTTGCAGTGTGTCAACGATGGTACTGCGAAGCAGCAGACATTCTCTACCTCAAAAACACCATTTGTGTTGACGCCTTCATCAGGCCAAGGTGTAGGCCACTTGTCTTAGTCATTGGCGAGGTCTACGCAGTTGACACGACCAATGGATACTGTCTTAGACCAGATCTTCCCGTTGGCATTTCAAAATATAGTAACAGAATGCTCTTATCTCTTAGGCTTGGGAAGACGCGTCTACCATGGCCTGACTACTTCCAGAGCAGCCCCTATGAGAGAGTGCTTGAACTGAGTCGTGCTCTTTCACCATATACGATTGGCAAAACGGTGACCATAAAGTTCAGGCACGAATCAGTATGGCAAGATCACGAGATTGAAGAAGCACTTACCAGACACTTATCAGCCCTGAGGCTGCTTCGATGTCAAGCCCTCAAGTTCGAGAGCGGATCTATCATTAATCGCCCACGGGTTGTCTCAACGTTGACTTCACTGAAACGTGAGATCACTTTGAAGTCGCGACCCGTCGATGTAGCGAGGGAGCTAGAGGTAATGAACAACTACCAGCAAACCCCCTGCGACGATTCTTCCGCGATACAAGGTCTAAAGAGGCTGGCCTGTTCATGGCAAGAATTATTGAGGTGAGAGATATGGCTCGGGAATGGGATGTGGAGAGCTTCAGAACGGCATGTAAGGACCTCATGGCATTCTGTAAGCAGAGAGAGGGGCAAATCAGGAACCTCAGGAGTGGGAAGCAGAACCCAATGATCACAGCTCGGCAGTTTGCAGAGAATTGTTTGCCGTGGTTGAAGTAAGTGCCTGACCCGGACGGATGGGCGCCACAGAGCGGCAGGGTGGAGAGGAGTGTCCGACACTTCGAGATTGAAGACTGGCAAAGAGCCAGGCATGGCAGAGATGAAGGCCGCGAAGAGTACGCTTTTCGAGACTGCGAGATGAATATGCTTGTGACGAACATATCACGAGTCGAAACAAGCATGACTTCCGAAAAAAGCCACACGCTGAGTGTGAGCACTACCACGCTGCTCGAGTGAGCGGCATGAACTCGTTTACTCCTCATAGCCATGAATCCTTGCACATTGCCTCATCATCTTCGAAACCTCCGGAACCGGCCGTCACCTATCACCTCGAGGATCCTAGGCGGCCCATCCCTCTGCTCTACTCCCCACTCGTGCTCCATCGCATCGAGCTCAACCTCAAACCTTGCTCTGTAAGGGAAAGGAGGCTGAATCCATTGCTTTGTGTAGGTCTGGCGGTTAATCGAAACCCGTAAAACAGGAATATTGTCGTACATCGCATCGAATGCCTACCCACAGCCCAAATCTGGGCCACCTCCCTCCTGACCTCGTTCGTGCCGTCAGCGTTCTCGAAGAGATGGGGGTATGGCGAAGTCCACATCCCGTCCGTCCACAACTAGGAAGCGGCCGAACATGGAAAGACACACCTACACGGACACCGTGCTTAAGTCGTCCTTCCCTGCGATACCAGTCGTACTCGCATTGAACTCCGGAGGCGGGCTCGGGTAGGAGGAAGCCGGTGAACCGGAAATATCGGATTGTACGGGATCAGCCTATCTACCGAGTGTGTAGAGATGAGTGTGCTCGCTGTGGGGAGAATCACGAACTGGAACTCCCAGATCGTGCTCTCGAAGGTCTCGGCGGAGTTGGTGGTGGGACGATGGAATCAACCTAGGACGCTAAGCCTTGGAAGGCGCAATGTGCCTTCGCCGTGCCGGGATTGGAAAATGCCTGGGCCAGTGCGAATATCTGATGGGTTGAGCGAGGAGTTTGGATGAGAATGAAATGGTTCTGCCAGTTCGTGCGATGTGGAAAAGATGCAACTCTGTTGGCGCAAGCGACTACGACCAACTGGCCATGGGGTGCTTGCGTGAGAGACAACCTGGGTCTACACATGAATAAGCCAGCCACAGTTGGCACCACTGGGGCTCTGTAGGTGACCTGCATTCGTCAGAGGTCTCATAATAGAGCGGAAATAGCTGGCAGTCTTCCCAGGTGGTGGTCTTCTTCGCCACAGAGCGAAACCTTGGTGCAACCTGGACTCTTATCAATGTTCTGTTGTGGCAACCTCGGTCAGATCCACACAGGCGGTAGTAAGTGCGTCGTCGAGTCTTTTAGACCACACAAAAGACCTCACTTGAGTCAGTGCCCTCTTCCTCCAGTCCCAACCATCCGGCCAGTCTGTGCCATATGAACGTCGGAGCGCACGACAGCAAAACTCAATTGACCAAGTCCGGCCACTCCACTGATTGGGCATGCACACCAATACCAAGACGATCCACATTAAGACGTCTTCCCATCCCCGCCATACCTCGTCCAGGTCATGTTTGACGAGGATACTCTGTACGCGTTTCGCCAAGATGATAGGAATGGCAACGATGTAGTTGTCCATAAAAAGGGTGTATTCGACAATCTTTGTTGCGAGGAGCACACATTGTTCGCGAGAATCTGCGTCTGCAAATCTGGCGTTGAGGTGGGCGAATTGTCCAGTCACTCGGTCCCGGAGATAATAGAAATAGAAGATCTCTGATGAGCCCGTATTTGTCGCGTGGGCGCTGAAAACCCAATTCTCTCCTTCAAGAATCTCAATCGCACGACAAACTTCTGCACAGTAACTCGATATGTCTTTGTCAATCTGGTCAACTCTGCCGCCCTTGTCACCGCACGAAAAGAACGAGCCGTAGACAGCAGGGTAGAGTGGAGCTCTTTGAATGGGGATGGTAACATTAGCCCACGTGGTGCTTAAGGGTGGTAGGGCAGTCGTCACAGCGAGAATTCGATCTAGGTTCATTGCCAATGGGATCACCTGCCAGATGTTGTGGATTCCACCACAGCTATCGATAACTCTGATCATAGCTTGTCGATGAGCGAGGAGACGCTCGGACCGACCAGCTGCAAGGTCGGCAATGGCCACCGTGAGGATAATACTGAGTACATGTTCAGCATGAGCTCGCGGGTCATAGTCGTTCAGCATATCGCGGAGAAGCTGCATAAGCTGACTTTGTATCACAATGCCCGTTGTGTGACCAGTATCATCTATGCGAGGATTATTGACGGAGTAGTTGTGCGCCGTACCTATGAGGTTGATACAGTCCACCGTCGAGGCGGTGGCGGTGTTGAACAGATGTTGCTGACGTTGCTTCCTCCATGATTGAGCGTTTGGCCCCGGTGGCCGAAGCAGGACGTGAAGCTTGTCGACGACTGTGCCGAAGAAGTCATGGAAGAGCTTGCGTAAAATGGGGTGCTGTTTATCGAGGCCATTCAAAGGCAGTTCTGGGAAGCCACCAGCTTTGCTGAGTGTTAGCACTATTGAGGATGGAGAGGTATGACCCCGGTGGCCAGTAACAGAACGCTGTGAGCCAGCACGGCTATTCTTGCGGCTTTGTCGACTCTTATCGAGGAGGGTTCTAGCATAGCGACGATGAGAATCCAGCGTACAAGGGAGTCTTTTGCATATCGGAATACCGCATGCTCCTATGACGAGCGACGCTGAAAGCCTTTCTTCTCGTTCATTGCGCCGGTTTGGCGATGCCGTCGGCTTTGGCGCGGCAGGAAGAATTGCTCGTAGCCTGGACGGTAATGCGAGTGAGGTTAAGCGATGCTCAACTATTGACTCGGCACCTGACGTATTTCTTGAAAGTGCTGGGGTAGACGTCGATCCCTCAGAGCTTGAGGCCTTGAAGCGTTTCTTAGGCGGTTCCATTCGCTCGTCCTGCTACCTCTCTTCGCAGCTTCCATGTTTTCCCGCAAGCAGTTTTCATTAAGTGTGGTATCAGACTGATATGCGTCAAAAAAAAACTTGGGCGAGCTCATACAGCACAAAATCAAGGGGTCCGGCGGCGGACCCTCGGGGCTCGGGTTTCGATGCCTACTCTGTGTCTAGCTATGCACATCGTCGACCTAGAGCTCAAGGTCTCCTCCGTTTAGCAGCCGTCTACTAAGGCAGTGGCGCCTGTGCAACGCGCTAAATACTTTGATGCATGTCAGCCGGACTATTTTGGACCAATGGCCCATTTTATTTCATGTATGTACATATGATGGAGATCACAAAGCACCAAGAGGCAGCACAACTGGTTGTCGATGTTGTCTATTCCGCTCCGCTCAGCCAAAGCTACCTCATCTCCAACTATGACCTCGGGCTCGCGTTATGCCAAGCACCAGTGGTGTTCTCATACATTTCGACATCGTCCATCAGTGCTCTTATGAAACTATTAAATCGTGATTGGTAGCTGCTGAAGTTCCTCATGTATCAAATTGGCAGCGCTCCATAGCGCCTATAGCGCACCGCCAGTGAAAACGGATGTTGTCGAACCATACCGTGATACCTCCAAGTTCTCCATACCTCATGCGTCGTCATGTTGATATCCTGTGCCCCCGTCATCGTCTGTCCGAGTTCAATGCAAGATCACCCAAGCTTGTTTACATGGCTTGATCGAAGTATTTGACGGAGGCTTTGCTCCTCCACAGCAGCCCGTTTGGCCGCGACCGTGTCGCTTGCCCTCCTTTGGCGTTTTGAGGGTATTGGGAGGAGCGGCAATGCCGGAACCTTCTAGTCTGGCGGTCGAAAATCGAGGCATAGTGCTTGATGGAGTCTTTGTGATGTGGTTCGGATGGTATGGTTGGTAGCAGTTTGGCAGGTTGGCCGGAGTTTGATGTAGCTTAGCTTACTGCATCACCAGCAGGACAGTCTGATAATGAAGCAGCAGCTGAAGTGGCGTGCAATGCTTCTTCACTTCGAGCTCACATCGCCCTGATCACCACAGCTTTCATATTGAGCTTTCCACACGATTGTCTTTAATTACTGGCATAGTGCAGTCGTTAGCATGTCCGCTTCCCACGCCTCGCTAGCAAGCTAACAGCTGTGCCAATGGGAGCAGCGGGTAAGCAATCCCTACCATGTCTCTTATTCCATGACGACGTATTGGACGTCTAGCTGGTGTGAATATGCGTCGGTGCTAACACAATTTGAATAGGAGACTCGGGTTCAAATCCCGGTGCCAGTACTTTGCTTTTTGCTTCTGCTCTCGCGGTCTTGCTAATGTTCGTGGATTAGTACTGGATTGACTTGCGGCACATGCTTGCCGAAGTCATCGCAGTGGCAAGCATGCGAAGCAAGCTGACTTGGGGTCGATCCGCCGCGGAGGTTGCTGAAACCATCTTGAAATCGTCGAACGGCGCAAGAGAAGTGCCACGTCTAGCTTCAAGGTATATTCTAGGTTGCAGCACTGCACCCCCCAAATCAAGGTGGCACTTGTGAAGATGAGGCTCCTACGCCCACACAAGATAGACCTTTCCGACGCCGCTCCTGCAAGACTAGTCCAGCACCAACCGATGCGACTCCGAGCAACCTGGGTATCATGTGGTAACACCGTTGCAAATGTTGTGCTAAAAACGAACTTCATAACTCCCACCTCTCGTCAGATAGCGGACCCACTTCACGCTACTGTAGTTTCCCTTTTCAAAAACCTTCAGGTACCTCACCAATAATCCCGAGCTCGTGAACATAAGCAGTGAGAAGTTTACACTCAACGGCGGCCGCGACCAAACTTTCTGGTTCGTCATTGTCGTCAATGCTGCCTCGGCACTAAGCACATACTCGCTGCCACCCACGAAACGTGCGATCTTCCACATGATGCAGTTGTTTTCTGGTTCGTATTTGGCCTTGCCTTGCGTGGTCCGTTGGTTGATACTGGCGGTATTCAATGGTGTAGGTATGCGGATGACCACGTTTGTAGCAAACAGCTTCGAGCCATAGTTGGCTTTGATGGCGACTGAATATTCGACCTTGGTGGTCCCAACTTCCCGGACGATAGCCTGGACCTTGAACGGAAGATTGACATTTTCCGTGGCACGATATCTCATAAGTTCGAACTCGCCGTCCGGTGGAATGAAGGATATGGTGCGGTCTTGGTCGAATTTACCTAGCTGGACACACTGGTGGAATTGACAGTCCTCAAGTGTCACCGAACCAGCTGCTGCTTTTGTTGCTTTGCGGGTTCCATCCTTATTTCCTATCTCGCCGTAGGATGGGCCGCCGACCTGGTTGAGGAGGAGTTGGTCGTTGAGCCCGAACTTGCACTCGGGTGTACCGGTGAGGTATGCTCTCATGACAATCTGGCCTGAGACATCTGCGCGCAGGACAGTGCCTGTGGCTGACATGAGGAGGTTGACGTCTTCAATCACGTCGACGAAGGCTTCGTTCTTGCGGTACTTGATGTCCCCTCTCCGCCACGACTGTGCCCCTGTAGCCTGCATTGTGATTCTGGCAGTGTCGGTCGGGTTCGCGGCCGAAACCGAGCGGATGGCTGAGGAGAGGTTGTCTGGTGTAATGTACATTTTCAGGACGTCGACGTCGGTGTTCTGTGGATAGCCGAAGTCTAGGATTTCTATCGCGCTGTCAGCTCCTGCGTACACCGCACTCGCCCCAGTGTTGCGCACCATCTAGCAGCTCGTAGACCAGGACGAAGTTATTCTTGACAGCCTCCTCGTCGAACTTCCCGAAGTAGCCTCGTCCAAGCCCGATAAACCTGTACAAGAATTCGAAGACGATGGCAGCATTAGCATTGCTCTTGGTGACAGCGCAGATGTAGATGTTTTCATGCTTGACATGGCTGAAGGTGGTGCTTCCCAGGGTTAGAATGGGAGAACGGACTTGGGGGTTCGAGATGACTTGGATGCGAAAGATGTCAGCCAGTCGAGGCCGGCAATCAGGGCGAAATGCACGAAAGATGAGGTTCTCGCCCTTTTGGTTGAACAAGAGGACACCTGAGAGCATGTTGGGCGATGGGGAGAGCTACGACGAGCTCAGCCATGCAGCAGGACCATTGCAATGTCGCTTAGTTCGAGAGAGAGGAAGTGGTCGAGCATGGTGCTTGGCACCTGTGCAAGTTGCCGGATTTAGGAGAAGCGCATGCCACGCGCTCACACTCACGTCCCCGATCGCATCTGCCACTGCTACAAGCTAGATTTGTCGCAAACTTAGGCATTATGATGATATGAAGCGGCGCAAACACAGCTCGTGATCAAGCATCTCCCTCTTCGTCGGGTAATCTGCGCAACCGCCTTCCCTCCATGGCACAGTCAGCTACGGTGCCGGGCGCAGAGCCTGATGGAGCCTATGTTAGCATGTCGTGCTTCGACCTGCTTTTGATAGAACTGGTGCCCATGGCAGAGCGTCTAGCCAGAGAATACGAAGCCTCCTTGGACGTGCCCAGCATCACAAACAAGTCCTCTTCGAAGGCCAACACTTCCACCACTGGCCCTTCCACGCCCACTACCTATGATGGTCTTCCAGAGACGGAGGTGTTCAAGGACAGCGTCTACTTCAGATTAGAAAAGCTGGGCTTTAGGGTTGGGCTGGGCTTAAGCGAGAGGTTCAGCAGGGATCGGCCTCGGTTGACGGACAATCTCGATATGATCAAGTTCTTATGCAAAGACATATGGATGATCGTCTTCAAGAAGCAGATTGACAACCTCAAGACAAACCATAGGGTGCGTGCATCACCTCTCAGTATCTCGTTCCATTGCTGACCTTGGCCAGGGTGTCTACGTCCTGACTGACAACAAATTCCGACCGTTTACGAGAATGAGCATGCAGACGAGTCAGGAGGCTACAGTACGAGCACAACCACACCTAATCTTTCCTTGTGGTATCATCAGAGGTGTGCTGTCGAGTCTGGGTATGAAAGCAACGGTGCAGGCAGAGACAACGGATCTACCAGGGGCAATATTTCAAATCAAGACCACGCAACAGAAGACCTGAAAGCTGTTCCATTGAGAAGTCGAACCTGCCATGCTTTGGCCATCAAGACGTTCAAGATGAGCATCCGCTCGCTTCTGATGTCTCATTCAACATTGCTCACCGTCGATTCGTGTCTTACTACAGCTTCGCCGAACTGCCAAAAGTAGTCAGTATCGAGCATGTACTAGTCCTCTACGCGCCTTGTCAACCGTCTTAACCAGAGTCAGGACTTGGAAGCGAGGCAATCAGGATGAGACCGACTATTTGTTGGCAAACGTCACGCCGGACTCGATGTTGGTCTTCAAGCCCTTGATGCATTCGTCAATGAGCTTCTTCTCACTGTCGTTGGCGGAGCTCAGGATGTTGGTAGCTTTCTCAACACCAGATGGCTGAGGCATGTTAGCAGACTGCAACAAAGCGGTGGAACGGGGTACTTACTCCGAGCTCGCAAGGCACAGAGAAGAAGTCAACACCAGTTGCCTTCTGGATCTCCTCACCGCCGGGGACACCTGGCAGGTAGACGAAGGTTGGCTCCACAATACCCTTCTCACCCTTCATGGCTTTGATAACACTCTCGGCGAATCGGAAGCCGGCATAGGCCATGGACAAGGTGGCTGAACCGGCACCGTCCTTCGCCTTGACAACCTCATCACCGCCAAACTGTACTCGGTGTACTAGAGCATCGAGCTTGTCCCCTGGAATGTCGACTGACGGCTTGGCTTGGGAGAAGAGGGGTACAATGGTGTTGCCTGAGTGGCCACCAATGACTGGCACAACTACCTTGTCCGTGTTTCGCTCACCGCTGATGTCTTGAATGAAAGTTTCAGCTCGGACAACATCGAGTGTGGTGACACCGAAGAGCTTCTTGGGGTCGAACACGCCAGCCTTCTTCAGGACCTCGGCCGCGATGGGGACAGTCGAGTTGACGGGGTTGGAGATGATCAGGAGGGCGGCTTTTGGGCAGTATTTGGCACATGCCTCGATCAAGCCTTTGACGATGCCTGCGTTGATGTTGAACAGGTCATCTCGGGTCATTCCTGGTTTTCCTGCAAGGGCTGTCAGTGCCATAGCGAGGAGCAGGCGAGTAAAAAGAGCATACGTGGTACACCAGCTGGGATGATGACGACGTCGGCACCCGACAACGCATTCTTCTTTGCTGTCTCTGTCTCTTCTTGCTCGCCCTTGAAGTCGCCCTTAGCAGCGACGAAACCCTCGATTTTCTGCCATTGTCAGTATGTCCTTCTCTTCGTCTGTGGTGGAGGTCTTACAGCCTTCGAGGAGATGTGAGACAGGTCTGCTGCAACACCTGGTGTGTTGACGACATCGAATAGGGCCAGGTCGTCGATGAGAGTCGAGATCTTGCAGAGCAGAGACAGTGGCTATATGCTCGTCAGTCCAGCACTAGACTGTGACCAGTTCATGCAGCCATACCTGACCAATGCCACCAGAGGCACCGAGAACAACAGCTTTGACCATCTTGACTATTGTTGTGATGTGTGATTAGAGCTGATCGAGTATATGATTTAACGTGAATCGGAGGACTATGGAACGTCTAGGTCAGTACTTGAGGATCTCCGCTTGGGGCTTTCTTGGAGTACCTGTGGTAGTAGAGAAGTGTGGTACGGACGGTGGGAAACGTTGTAATATTAGTTTTCACCTGTTATGTTTGGAAAGCGCAACCCTCTTCATTTGTATAAACACAATTGGAAGCCGCGGTGCGGGGCAGCTGCGAACCTGAGGGTCTCGAAGGTCTCCAGATCGTTCTCAAAAGTGATCTGCATCCGCAATGCCTGTGCAGCTGCCCCAAATGTCCGATCCTGGCCGACATGTCCTCACAGTATCTTGACTTTCCGACAACGATTCGCGTTCCTTTCACTGTGTCGTCGCTACTTGTAACTCTAGTTGTTCTCGTCCCTGCTTCTGCCGGCACACTACATCGTCGCCAACTCTTGCCCAAATTCTCTCCCATGTCCATGGCCGCTGCTTGTGCTCGGCATTTCGATCCTCTTCTTCGAGGTCTGAGACTGCCTGCTCACGCTTGCCCAACACAGGCGAGCTCGTGACCGGTCAAGCCAGGCTCTGTACATCACAGTGGCTTCTGGCGAACAGCCCAAGAAATAGAAATAGAATATGGACTGTACAATGCTTGAAGCGTAGTTGACAAGAAATGTTGATGTGAACGAAGCCTTTCCGATCTTTTCAGCCCAGTCTGGCGGGTGAATCCTTGACCATGAATACGGCACGAGGAAAGGCATGATGCTTCCCCAAAAGACGAGTGCACGAGTTGGCGTGTCGATGAGGTACAAGAACAGAGCCATAAAGACCAGTTTCCGCGTTTTCCTTTCGCTCGACGGTACTTGTCCTTCTGGCAGCAATCTAGACATCTCTCGAGAATGCTTTACCATACGCAAGGTCGCTAGAGCTATGTACCGGAGCGCCACTAAGCTAACAGCGAGCGGCCATACAAGCACAAGTGCATAGCTAGGCCAACTCGTGTCAACGGTAGGCGTACAGCCGAAGATCCCAAAAACCCAATACCGGCCGGGCTGTACCACATAAGACAGTATCATCCGTAGGACGGGCAGAATGCCACAAAGGCTGGTTTGGAAGATGCCCGTGTTCCTCTTCTCCATTCGAGACAACCGATCAGGGTACTGAGATGTATCGGCAATCGAGCTGAGCTGTCTGAACAAGCAGGCAATGCTACCAGTGACTGTCATTTCCAAGCCAATCCGAAGCTTGACCTCGACATCACAAAGACCTTGGCCTTCCCAACCACTTGGATCCTTGGTTGGCCAGATCAGAGCGTTGATGGAGTGAAAGATATTAGTGACCAACGTCGAAGCTATAAGGGTCGATACGATGTAGTTCCGTGCTTGCAGTTGCAATATGAGTGGTGTGATGCATAATAGGCACGAGAGGAAGGTAGAGACTGCAACGGCAGCAGCGGTAGTCGATGACATTGTGCTGAGATCTGGCAATGAGGGCCAGGAAGCACTATTTGTATTGAGCCATTCCTCTAACCACGACTTCAGGGTGACAGGCCATGGCTTAGCCTTTAGCCACGATGACCCGAAGCACACTGTTCCGGAAGTCTTACATAGCTAGATCATCATCGACACCCGGACGGCAGTCCTTCAGAGCAAATAGCACGACAGACAATCAAGTCTCGGCCGTAACATTGAATTTCAGCGTACCAACGATCTTGAATCTCCCTTCAACTCATGTTCAAACCCACCGAATTGAGACATAGCTCGGTAAAGTGACTGTAAACAGGTATGAATAGAGTAGCATCCGCGGCCGTCAATAGGCCACCTCGCAGCCATTACTTCGCTTCTTGGAGGCTGCAACCCTTTTTTGACGTGCTGGAGCTCGAGTGTTTGCTAAGTTCGGTCATGCTGGCAAGGGCAATTCGTACATGTACTGTTGAAGATGTGGTTTGTGCATCCACTGCAGCTTTGAAGCGCTCGCCGATATCAAGGTAGCTTTAACTAATTTTCGAAGGCTGACGACAACATTGCGCCAATGAACGTGCTGGAGGAGACGTAGGATATGAAGAACGAGACGCGTCGTGCTCTAACCTGCTTGCGCGTGCCTGCATACTCCGTGGCTTTGCGGCTACCGGGAGCCCTTTCCGTCAACCCCGTCATTACCCAGGTACGATATCTCCACTTCCTTGTTATTCGATGCATCTCACGACCCATGTTATAGCTTTCCAAGATTCTCGAGGTCACGCACGGAGGCGAAATTGAATGACGAGAAAAGATTTATCAGAAAATGACAACCCAATACCTGACTGCCAGAGCACAGCACAATTAACATGATGGGTGACGAGCAAGAAGAAGCACGAGACCAATTTCCTGATGCAACACAAACAGGTCGCGCGACAAGTCCGCCAGTAGCGAGTCTCAGGCAGCGACCCCTGGGTCGAGCATCGACATCCGCCGAGTCAGCGCCTCGCTTCACACGAAGAGGAAGCTCAGCTGTCTCGGAATCACTTTCAGAGACGCGCCGGTCTTTGACAAACGATCTCCTTCTGCCTAGGGCGTCAACAGACCAAGATACTCAGCTTGAGACCTCACATTGGCATTCACTACCTCTTGGTCTTGCCCTACTTCCAGCACTAGGCGGACTGTTTTTCAACAATGGAAGTGCTTTTGTCACCGATATATCACTGCTAGGACTGGCAGCGCTGTTTCTGAACTGGGCTGTGAGGCTGCCATGGTTGGTCAAGTGCCTCGTTGTGGAGCGTGAAGCTAACCGCTTACAGGGACTGGTATTCTTCCGCACAAGCTGTCGTCTCCGAGCACGAGTCCGAGGAAATTGGAGCGGCCATTGAGGACGACAGTGTCGATTTGGACGCGGACACCTCTCCGTCTTCAGAGACCAAGTATGACCGGCCCGTCTTGTCCGACCGTGCCCTGAAAGCACAGCATGAGCTACGAGTCCACGAAGTCCTCGCCCTCGTCGCTTGCTTCGCTTTCCCAGCTCTAGGTGCCTGGCTTCTCCACGCTATTCGCTCGCAACTCTCGTCACGATCAGAAAGCCTTATCTCGAACTACAATCTCACAATCTTCCTTCTTGCCTCTGAGGTCCGCCCGTTATCCCACCTAATCAAGTTAGTCCAGCGCCGAACACTTTTCCTGCAACGCACAATCAGTGCCTCTGCTGAGCAAAGGCACGCGGAGCAGCTCGATCCCAAGGTAGCAGAAATGGGCAAACGCCTCGAAGAACTGGAATCGCACGTCGCTGACACGGTGATGGTCGCTCACAAGTCTGATGCTGGAACATCATCGCAGGCCGATGAGCTCATAGCACGAGCTTCGACACAGGCTAACGCGGATTTACGCAAGTCGTTCCAACCAGAGCTAGACGCACTTAACCGTGCTATGAGACGATATGAGAAACGCACGATGACATCAGCTATACAGGTTGAGACGAGACTTCAAGACCTAGAGGCAAAGATCCAGGACGTGGTCATCCTTGCTGCTGCGACGCAACGAAATGCGGACAAACAGTACGGCAAGTATCTGCCAGTACTGTTAAATTGGGCGGCAGCTGCTGTTGTTGTGCCTGTGCAGTACGGAATCTATTTTTTGACCCTGCCGGAGAGGACGTTGACAGCGGTCATAAGCTGGATCAAGGTGAAGCTCGGATTAACGTCCAAAAGCTCGAAAGCTCAAAACAGCAAAGTAGCGCCTCGGACAGGGCAGAAGCGGCGGGGCAATAAAGAGGTGGCAAAGATATAGCCGCATCAGGTAATGTACATAGCGGGCACAAAAAGCAAAAGTGGTTTCAATCTATGAATTGTTCATGCTGAGCTTCGTAGCGCTTAGCACGCAGTTTATCTCTAATCCATTTCCATCTCCACAGATATCAGCGTCTACTTGCCCCGTGAACACGATCATCATTCATCATACAAAATCAAACTGTCCAAACTACTAAATCCTGCCGCAACACCCCCCTCATCACTGTCCCTAGCCTTAGTTCTTAGCAAATACCCACCTTCCCCATTCTGCATCACTTCCATCCCCTCCCTCCCCTTGTCAGCACTCCTCCACAAACATGTCCCGAAAATTCCAAGCTCGGAGATGACATCTCCAGCCACGACCTCGCCATCAGACCGCAGAGCCACATTCTTGGCATCTTTAGGCGGCTGAATCAGCTCCATAAGGATGAACTGCTTATAGTCCTTTTCTGGTATCGAACGCAGGAAGCTCGGAATGTTAGTCCGATAAATGTTGTTACCGCCTCCCTCGCGCTGCGGCTTGAGCACGTGGAACTCCGCACGAGCGGGGTCTAGCGCGATCTTCACGCCTTCACCGTCGGGACCGTCACTCATAGAATACTGGGGTGCGAAGCTCGATCGCAGCATCTCTAGGTCTTCCTTCGAGGCATCGGGGAGGAAGCGCTCGAGGACTGGGGAGGAGGTATCGGTGAGGACTTGCTGGATTTTTTTGCTGCCGCTGAGATGTAGAAGGACTGACGGACATTTTATGGCGGCGGAGCGCTCGAGGTGGTGGCGTGCTGCCCAGGACGAAGGGGTGTCGTATTCGGTTGGGGCGTAGAGAGCGCGGAAGTAGACTACGCTGACTTCGAAGCGGATGGAGGGGTTTGCGGGGTTCGTGTAGATCAGGGGCCGAGATGGGTTGTCTGAGGTTGAGGGGATAGTGGTATACGCGAGGATCTTGCTGACTGGCAGGCGGAAAGTCGGGATGTCGGGGTTGTTGGTGCGGATGAAGGTGCTGAGGGCCATTTGATCGAAGAGATTGCGTTCATTGTCTTGGACAAGGAAAAGAACGCATGTTGGGAGAGCTGGCGTAGACTTGGATGAACCGTATGCAGCATGGCCCGCTGTTATACCAGAAACGAGGGTTTTGACTGCGTGGTTGGGTGGTGGGACGGCAGGTGCTGAAGCTGTACCGAAGAGATCATGTGCTGGGTAAGCAATAGATTGACCTGGCTGTGGGAAGCTGGCGAGCTCAGTGTGCATCTGAGCTACCCGAGCTGCAAGACCTCCGAAGGATGATGAGATCGTGTTGAACTCAACTTGCTGAAGCGATGGAGGTGTCGCATCATCGGGCACGTGCAGCATGTAATCCGATCGGAACAGGCCCAGAGTCAGGTCCTGAACATAGCCTTCCTCCTTGACTTGCAGGTGGATCTTCCACAGATTTGCGAGGAAATCATCAACTTCAACCAGTCTGTAGCGTATTAGCGGGATCAGTTACAGTAGCGGGTGCTTGAGAGCGTAGTGAGATGGGCAGACTGACATACTCTTGCATGATCTGGCCTAGCCACGCCTCGTCACTAGCGATTGCAGCATAAAGCTCGTTGTAAAGTGCCTGCAGCCTTTGAGCTTGCTCAAAACATTTTCGAGGAAACGGGCTTGGATACAGCGTCACTGGTGCGTTGGTGGCCAGTACATGATTCGGGTTCGTCTCATCATTTACGAATGATGGGTTCGGTCGAACAGTCAGGCCATTGAAGATGGTCCAGTCCTTCACTGTCTTTGCTAGGTATTCGAGCTGCTCGCTTGAGGTCCTGGGTGGGTAAGAACCCCATATATTGTTCGCCATCGCCCCTTCGTTGCTTGCAAGGTCATGAAAGGAGAACACTGGGCTAGGATGACCTGGTACTTGAATCTTGGCGCTGTGTCTCGATGTCGTGATCGGGGATTAGTAAGAGTTGCGTTTGTGGTACTCAAGTCCGGCCGTAGGGGGAGAAAGCGCTAAGATCCGAGACGTTTTACGCGACATGGAAACAAACTTCTTGTCCTCACTATCACGACTGAGCACCATATTGATACTCGAAGTTCTTGAATGTTTCGGAATGCTTCTCGGCTTGCTACACGAAGGGAAGCAGAACTTCTGAAGACGCAAACCATGCAGCAGCTCGCCAAGCTACGGAAAAGATCTTGTCACCAGCTGTGGCCGCCAGCAGCGCTACAGCGTCGCAACGGCTTAGGTTGACGTATCGTACCATCCTGAATGCTTCTTCTCAATCAATACACTTTCGAAGAGCCCTCAACGCGATTCTGACACCTTAGAAGCTACAGGATCATCTTTTGACCACCAATTGTGACAGGCTAAAGACTGGCTGGCGACGGGAAGCCGATAACGTACCGACAATTACTATCGAATTTCATTCCTCGAGAAGCTCTGTGCCATTTTGCAATCGTGCGCTCAAGTTCATCCCGGGATATCAGGAGCACGGGGCTGTCAGGTTTGAACCGGTTTCTGAGATCACTTTGTCGTTGGCAGAGCCGTCTTCCTAGTCGTAGCTCAGAAAGCAATCCGCCAGATCAAGAGAGAAAGCGGACGGGCGTTCGGTGGATAGTGGCCGCAGAAGCTGAGGTTTGCTACGGCAGGAAGCTTTTTGCCATTCTGAGTCAGTCTGATTTCCCACAGTACACGATAGTCGTATGCAATCTGTGCTCTGGCGACTGACTTGGGTACCTAACACGTTGAAGAAGTGTTGAAGTTTGGGACTCCTGGAATTCAGCGTCAGCTGCATTTTTGCCGTTGTTGTCACTCTGGCCCAGTGAACAATACAGCACCCATCGCACTGCCAGATATTGGAAGGAATCTGTTTACCTTCAGGCTGCGAGGTGTCGTCGGTTCCTTACATTGAGCTTAGCAGAGCAACTACTCGATTTTTTCAGAGCGACGGGAGCGCATCTTCACGCCCACTGTCTCCTGACAGAAGAACCAAATTGAGGGCTCGCAACTATACGCTTCTTAGCGCTATTTGCTCAAGCTCTCGGTTCCATAAAAAGCCGGCATTGTGATTGTGGCCATAACAGCCTACCGTGGAGGGCCAATCCGTTGCCTATCGCACACTCGATCTTCAGTACGTCTGCATTGCATGGTGGCGGCAGTGAGTGGAACTTGGCTATCTTGCAGTGCTCTCCAGACTCATTCTGGCAATCGACACCATCCTCAACTTCAACCATCCTATCCAGAGGACGCATCAAACCTTGATCATCCTCGACTCTGACTTGGTCTTGGTCTCTCACAAAGGTGTACACTCCGACTGCTTTGAGAACGTCGGCCACCATCCCTCCACTTCCAGAACTCGCTACTTGTTGCGCCTTTTTCACTCCAGCCTCACTTCTGAACGCGTCTGACGACACGTCCTCCAGATCACGTGCATCTGCCTGCAATTGCCTTTAACAACAGTCCTCCGATCTGCGCTTCCTTCTCTCCTCACCAAACTGCTATGGATCCGTTCTTGTGGTCCGTGGACCATGTCGTGTCGCAGATATGTAACAGAGACTCCGAGCTCTATTCTGCACTCCAAATCAAGCCCATCTTGAACCTTCAGACCCTGGAGACGACCCTACGTGACAACGACATTGATGGCGAAGCTTTGCTAGCACTCGACGATCTCAACGTCAAAGAAGACCTTGGTATCTCCTCGTTTGGCCAGCGCCGAGAAATTCGAAAGATCTTACAGCATTTGAGAAACCTTTCACCACTGTTCAAGTCTTCACTTGAGCCCAATGCCAAGCGAGCGCACGAGTCAGAAGCTGACGATACATCTGAGAAGACATCCGAACCTGCAAAGCGTCGCCGAATTGAACCAGAGAACCTGTCCGCCGAGCCTCTCACGCGCCCCGAAGAGTTCAATCTCGAAGATTTGGATGACCAGTGGCAAGACTTCTTACAGCGACATCGGGAAGACACGGATGAGGAAGTATTGCGCCCCTACAACGAGAGTGACTCCGAGATATCGCTCTCAGATCTAGAGAGTGAAGTTTCTCCTGCTGATACAAGACAAGAGCTGTGTCTACAACCAGAGCAGATCGAGACTGCGATCGACGAGACTATTCAAGGATACAAGAACTCTTGGTACAGCCACAAGCGTGCGAAGAAGCACAGGACGGCTTTTCGGCGCTGGATGCAAGCTGCAAAGGCTGGTACAAGACGGCCACAGCAGAACGCTTTAGAAAAGGAGCTTGAGCAATTTAGAGTGCGCCTGGCCAAGTTTCGCGAACACATTGCAGACACATCCAACGACTATCGCCGCGTCGAGGAGGTCAAGCGTAATTGCTTGAATTTGCAGGCAACGGTTGAGGACGTGGCAGAGCGAGAATACTACCTTGAAGTCCTTAACAGTAACGAGCCACCCCCACAGCCGCAGCAGACTGTAGTTTCCGAGCCAGAAGAGTCGCTCTCTGAGGGCGAGGAGCTGCTGCAGTCCTCGGATAGCGAGGAGGAGCCCGCCGAACAATCTGCCGACGCCATGTCACTGGCTTCTGAGGACGAGGTTGAGCTTTCGCTCGCATACGATCTTGCCGACAATTGGGATCCTCAGATTCCGGACATGCCTGCTGTTGCAGATGCAGCTGCTTCGCCTGATCTGACAGCATCGAATAGCCCATCGATCCAAGGTACTGATCGAACATCGCCGATCGAAGATACAGCACAGCTGTCAAAGCCCTTCGAGCTACCGCTGGGCATCCCACGATCCTCACTCGACGTGACTATGGCAGGACACCATGAGACGCCGAATGCGGTTGATCTCGACGAATATGACTCAGATCTCGATCGTCCACGGCTTCCACAGAGCAGATACCGGCAGCAAGGTAATCGGGACGACCCCGTAACACTCGATACTTCTCCGTCAGCCAGCGAGAGTCCCCAAAACATAATGTCAGATCTGCGAACGCCACCGTTGAATCCAATCGATCACATGAATACTCCAACAAAGATCAACATTGGACATCGACGACCTCATCAATTAGAATTCCCTTCCATACAGGAAACCAGAGCCAAGAGATGGGTTGATATTGGTCAGGATCCCTTCCTGGCGCTATGCAAAATAGTGTACAGACATTCTCGAACCAATGCCCGTGATGTACTCGAACACATGTCAGAGTTCAACACATGGGAGATTGCAGAAGGTTTGAGGCGTGGCATTGCAATGGTCCAGGATACGGAAGAAGATTTTGAAGAGAGAGAACTGGAAGCTCCGCTACTCTGGGCATTCTTCTTCGTTGTCTTTGCATTCGGCAAAGGGTACAAAGACGTTTGGAACGTACCTGAAGAAAAGCTGGATGCTGCCTATGTAGCAACCGACGAGAAAGCTGGACAATTTGAAAGGAAATTGAGGCCGTTGCTCCAATTCTACATTGACACAGACACAACGCCGGCCAACAAACAATTCTTACAACGAATAACCCAACCACTCTCGGGTGGTCAACACTTCCGCGGAAAATCTGTGAGCGGACTTGTTGCATCAGCTGGGATGGGTACTGCACAGTCATCTAGAGCTTCTCAAGGTCTCTGGGCCGATAGCGAGACTGATGTCGAAGAGGCACCCGCCGAAGGAAAGAGAAAACGCCCGGTTCAGCAATCTCAAGAGGCTCTTGCACAACAACGAGACGACCGTAACCGTGTCCAACTGCAAGAACAACGCCGACAAATGATGATGGAGAAGTTCCAGGCACAAGCAACCTCCGCCGAAGAGCGGTACATTCCTATCAATACCGAAGAACCCATCATATATCTTGATCAGCACATTGCTCGTCGTGTAAAAGAGCACCAGATCGCTGGCATTCAATTCATCTGGCGAGAACTTATCGAAGATCAAAAACACCAGGGTTGCCTACTTGCACACACTATGGGCCTTGGCAAGACCATGCAAGTCGTGTCGTTCCTCGTGACTCTTGCTCAAGCCAACGCATCTCTAGACCCAAAGGTTAGGGAGCTAGTTCCGAGGTCGCTGCGCTCGAGAAGGGTGCTCGTCATGTGCCCAGCCAGTTTGGTAGACAATTGGTTCGACGAAATCTTGATGTGGACACCAAACAACGACCTGCTCGGTCCAGTCTACAAGATATTCGGCTCGCGCACAACTAAGATGGAGATGATCAGAGAATGGGATGCCAACCCCGGCATTCTACTAACGAGTTACGAGAGCATTCGGTCACTCGTCAAGAACAAGAAGAATGTCGACCCGGTTGATGTTGCCTACCTAGATCAAGTCCTGCTGAAAAAGCCATGCATAGTCGTTGGCGATGAGGCACACAAGATGAAGAACGCGAAGTCTTCGATCAATCAGCTTGCCAAGGAGTTCAGAACCACGAGCCGAATTGCCTTGACCGGATCCCCACTGAACAATCATCTTGAAGAGTACCACACCATGATCGATTGGATTGCTCCTGGGTATCTGGGAAGCCTGACTCAATTTAGGGCGAAGTACTCGGACTACATCGAAAGAGGAATTGAGGAGGGTGCCACACGATATGAGAAGCGAAAATCGCTCGAGAAGCTGTATGTACTGAAGCGTGACTTAGCTCCCAAGATTGATCGAAAAGGTACGTGAAGTGTTTTCTGTCCCCTAGCCGAGAAATGCCGGGTTTTTGGTTACGACGAGACTGCTAGACGAGGCATAATCATTTTTACTGACGTTTGCTGACAATTACTGTAGACATATCCGCTATCGCAGCCGACATGCCTCAGAAAACCGAGTTCTTCATCACGGTACCCCTCACAGATATCCAGAAAGAGATCTATACCACCATGGTCAAGCACATACTTGCGGGCATGGGATCAGCCAACGGGCATATACCGAGATCGAGCAATGCGCAGTTGTGGTCGTGGCTATCGATATTATCGTGGCTTTGCAACCACCCTGCCTGTTTGATTCGCAAACTAGAGGAGAAAAAGGACGACGCCGACCAAAGTGTCATATTTGAGGAAGGCTCTGTCCTGCCAATCGATCAAGATCTCACCGGTTCGCCCGTCGCGGCACTACTACCCCGCTTCCTTCAATCCTTACAGTCGTCCGATATGCTTATCAATATGAACCATCCCAGTCTGTCAATCCGTGCTACGGTCTCCCAACGTCTGATTGAGGAAAGCATAGCGATGGGTGAGAAGATACTATTGTTCTCACACAGCATCCCAACCTTGGACTATCTCGAGTCGATGCTGAAAGACATGGGTTGTGGATACCTTCGTATTGACGGCTCGACGAGGACGGACCAGCGACAGCTCGCAACGAAGTATTTCAATGAGGCCAACGACAACCACATGGTCTTCCTCATCTCGACAAGGGCAGGAGGTCTTGGCTTGAATCTTCAGGGTGCCAATCGAGTCATCATCTACGACTTCGGCTTCAACCCAAGCTGGGAAGAGCAAGCTATTGGGCGTGCTTACCGACTGGGTCAGAAGAAGCCCGTCTTTGTCTACCGATTCCGAGCAGGTGGCACATTCGAGGAGGCCATATACAACAGATCTATCTTCAAGATACAGCTGTTCTCTCGTGTCGTTGATCAGAAAAACGTTGTGCGAGCAGGCTCCAAGAAGATCGAAGACTATCTGTTCGTTCCGAAGGACGTTGGTCAGAGCGACTTCACAGAGTGTCGTGGGAAGGACGCATTACTCGACCGAGTGATCGATAGTGAGCCGGACGCTATCCGTAACCTTGTACTGACCGAAACGTTTCAGCGGGAGGATGAAGAGGACGAGCTCACGGCAGAAGAGAAGCAAAGAGCCGACGACGAAGTCGAGCTGGAGAGGCTGGCACGGATCAACCCTGAAGAATACATGAAGCGTCGGCGTGAGAAGGACGCAGCGGAGCGACAAGCACGAATTCCTGCGACTCGACCCGTTATGGCAAACCAGCTGCACACCACATCGTTCCCTCAAATGTGGAACCCATCGGCTTCTGTAGCCTCCTTAGGTGCGTCAAACCGTCCGATGGTGAATGGCACGAAAGACGACTCTGGAGCTAGCACACCGAGGTCTGGAGACGATGCTAAGCCACCAGGGTGTGAACAGCAGTAGGTACAAATTGGTAAAGTATCGAGCTGCTTCGAAGGATGCGGGATGCTATAGAACCTTTGGTATAAGTGTTGGTGCCCTCCAGGAGGGTTTGAGATGACGAGCAAATGCATGATCGTCGCGAGCTAAAGATGCACGCTGCATTTAGACAGCCTTGGTTCATCCCTCTTGTATCAGCAACCTCCGCGTAGTCAAAATGTATACCTGCCAAGTCCCATGTTGCATTCTTATGAACTGTACCCATCACTACGGCTTGAACTAGGAGGAACAGATGCTAGAATCGCTAGCTCATGCGTAGAACGTGGTGTGAGGCCCAATCTAGCTGGAACAGACGATGAACTGGCAAGCATGTCGGGTGATCATGCACGACGCATCCACAGGTGGTCACGGACAAGTGAATGGTATTCTATGTCCTATGAAGTGCGAGATTGTGTACTAAGCTCTGTGATCAGAGTCTGGCGTGCCGGGCCATGTCCCTTCTACCAATGCTTTGCGGTTTGGGACCGTACCCTCATTTGCCTAGTCGCCTCTTGCTCCAAACCTCCACAAAATGCGCCTGGCTCCTATTCCAGAGCTCGACCGTTCCTGCTTCGATGTCGTGCACAGATTGCGCTTCGTTCTACCATCCATCACACGTACCTTCTTCAGCCCGTGGCGTACCTTCCTTCATTGTAAGTCGTGGATTCCTTGTTTTGGATGGTGTCTACTTTGCCACAAGCTGCAGCTTATTTTCCCCCATGTCATGCCTTGTTCTACAGTAGAGTGTCCTTCTTCATCCCTAATCTCACTGGCTCCTTCTCTACGCCCTTTCCAGGTCGAGCGTTCCTCTTCAGCTGATCACACATTTCGCTAGTGGTGTGATTCAACTGTTTTCCTTACCGAAGACTGTGATAGTCTCATATGCAAGGGTCCCTCCCCCGTGAGACAGCAGTCATGGATGATGTACACCAGCACTTTTTGAAACGAAGAGCAGCAGCAATGATATCTAACGACACTTCACCTGGATGTCCATCGCACTTGTGCTTGTCGCCGTTCGTGTTGCTACTGAATTGATCGAAGAAAGATTCGAACAGTCGGCATTGTGGGCAAGCCTGTTGATCGGTTGGCGCTGCGGGTTGGAAGCCGATTCCTTGAATCTTCGAACCGTCGTAGTGAAGCTGAGATGCGTATGGAAGATGGACAGCACCGAGTGTCGTAGATGCACCTTCTAGTCGCGACCATGACACAAGGGGCGGGCAACCGGATGTACCGTGTCCTTTGGATGGTACTCTTCTTGGTGCTTCGTGTCAGTAGACGTGCAACAGCGACACATCATACTTCGCTATACCAACGTGGCATCGTAGTTTTCAAGCGTTGTGCTTTCCAACTTTCTTGATGTCGTCCAATGCATGCGACAGGGTTTTGCTGGTCCGCTGTTCTCGCGACCGATTGTTGAGAAAATTAGGAGAATAGTCGCGTTCGTCTCAATTATACCGCAAGTCTGGCATAACGCCCAGGCCTGACTCTCAATCCTCACTCGACGCAAGCTCAAGCGTCTTCGATAGCTGCCCTGCAACCCGACCAATATCGCCACCCTCTCTCTTTGCTCCGTCGATGCCTTTTGCAAAATTTGGCCGAAACCTATCGTCAAAGACAAGCAGTCTCTCTTCTCGGTCTTCCAGCATCCGGCTGTCATCGTCCACCGGCTTGCCGAAGAGACCGAGGTATCCATATGCGCTAGCTTTCGTTGGTATCTGGTGGTGCCCATGGTCCCACAAAGGCAGATATGCACCTGGGTCATATTCGTTTTCTTCATCTTCGGTTGATGGGGTCAGTAAGCCAACGGAGAGGAGTTGCTCAGTAACCTGCATTGCTCGTGCAATCGCTTTGGTATCACTGCGAAATGCAGTCTTGCTTGCCGTCCATGTATCGTTCGGGGCTAGGTTCCTCCAATTCAAGAGGGTTGAGCAACATTCGAGAGTCTTTGACCAGCCTCCAGGGGAAGATACGAGATCTCGGCCGACCTTACTCAAGAGCCATGAGAGTACGTCCAGAGCCGTTTTGCGAATGTCCTGTGACAGATGTGTCATAGCCGCGCGCACAAAGGGTAGCATTTTCGTGACATGGTCACCGAGATCGGTGGGCGGTACTGCCAGTGCTTGCAGCATCTTGAGCAGCTCAGCACGAACGCCTGAATTTGCGTCAAGGATCAGTGGCATCGCCTTCTCGAGCAAGGCCTCGGTTGGCAGTGGCGCAGATTTCCCCCGTAGATCCCTGTCAAGTGTCGAGGCCAGGTATGCCAATGATTCTTTTCGTTGACTGTCTGCACGAGAGGACAACAAGGAAACATGGTGAAGAAATTGGTTATTCAACGACGGCGCATCGGCGTTTATTTGTTGAGTCAGCACGATCGCTTTCGCTTTGAAGCTCGTAGAGGTCGCATTGGCGGCTTGTGGCTTTGCCTTGCCTACCTTCAGCTTGGGTTTCTGGAAGTCCTTCTTTTTCTCTTTCTTTTTCTTTGCACTCGCCCCCATTCTGGATCAGCTAGGACTGCAATGACCACAGCGGCTCTATTCAGACCACATGCGACATTTCAGAGCAGTAGCAAGCGGAGGTTAGGATTCTAGGGCATGGGCGAAAAATTGAGGACCGTGAGCGCCTTGGCTTAGTGGTTGCCGAATCGAGGCTTGGGTTCGGCCCGGGCCGTCGCATTCAGGTTGTGGCTCCCGAATTTCTGCCCTGCGAAGGCTCTGTTTACTTCTCGTTTGCACATGAATGTCGTGCTTATTATGATCATCATTTGACGTGTGATGCTTTCCCGTTTACTGTTGACGAATTCACAGGCCATGATAAGGTATTGTAAGTGCTCAAAGACTTTGTGAAGCTCGAGAGATCATGTCAATGGCCAAGTGGGTGAAGCAGATGAATCATCCTCAGTGGTTGCTGACGACGGCAGGCAAGGAACAGAGGACACGCCGTCAGCGGACCTGATTCTGCAGAGCCTCACCAAGCGGCCGAACGTGCGATCGACACTGATTCTGTCGAGGAAGGATGGCTCCATCATCAAGGCCTCGGGTGCAATAGCAGACGACACTCCAGCTCAAGCGCAAGACAGAAGGAGAGAAGATGCTGTGCAAGATGAGCATGAAAGCGAGGGGGTGGAAGAACCAAAGGTCACTAAAGCTCAAGCGTTGGCAAGCAGCATATATGGTTTCGTGGCTGCAGCTACTGTGCTCGGGGATTCAGTACGAAGCGTCGACAACGAGAGCAGCATGTTTTCCGGAAGGCCGGGTGCTGCAGAAGATGATCAGGCAGGTGGTGCCACGATGGAGGACCAGAAGGCCCAAGCGAGAGATGATGTTCAACTGCTTCGGCTAAGACTGAAAAAGCAGGAAATCATAATATTCCCAGACTCGAGATACCTCTGCTGTGTGGTCCAAGATCTAGACAAGAGTCCAAGATGAAGTGCTGCACTCCAGTGAGACACTCTACGAACTATCACAAGAGCACCGCTCATCAACAAGGGTTTGTTTTCGGACGGCGGGAAGGCCAACTGAATCGCACCTCCAGCTTGGAGTGGTGATGGTGAGGTGCAAGCAGATCTGCGCCTCTGGACTGAACCAGCTATGTCGTAGGGCTACGGAAATACTTGCGCGTTGGTTGGCAAGAGCCAGTCAATCAACCAGCTCGGATAACAAAGGTTGATATCAGAAGGAATCTTAAGGTTTTCGTGGCTATCGAATTTACTCGGCGTTGATATCGATATTGCGCCGGGACTCGATCCGATATAGCTTCGCCGTTGAGAGCACCCAGTATGAGCCTCAGAGCCCTGATCGTCGAATCACACCCATGGGGAGGGATACCTTATCCAGATAACCCCGGACGGCAGCTCCCTTATTCTTGGAGAGTTCCGTGGAAGGAGATTAGCGAGCGTGCATTTAGGTGCTCGTACCTATCCTTGTGCGAAAAGCCTTATCATACTCGACTCAGCGTAGCAGCATGTGCTTCTGAAGGCATTGTTTGTGTATAAGTAAGCACTCCTAATATCCTTTCGACTGTTTCTGTTCCTGTATTCGTCGACCCTGAGCATTGGTCTGCGCCAGAGTAGAGCAACGTCGAAACGTTTCTCGAGAACATGGTACAAACACATGTCTACCACGCACATGACTGTCATCCGAGGCAGCTTAATCCAAACCATGTGCAACTCGTCTGAGCCTGCCCGATGTCAAAACAGACGACCACACAGCAAGTCCTCCAATCTCGTTTGCACAGTGCTGTCGGAAGTACTACCCGTCACATGGCGTTCGCCTAGTCAATGCGGCTGAGTAGCACAGCATTATTGGCATGAACATCGACAGCATGCTTATGGTACGGATTGAGGAGTGCAGCTTAAAGAAGCACATGCTAACACAACATTATCGGTTACCCTGCTAGCGTGGGGTACTATCTATGTACACCGAGACGCATGCTGCAAACAGCACGAACGCAAGGTGACAGCTATCTCAACTATGACCCATTGTGCTGACACCTTATCAATTTAGCCGAAATATGAGTCTCGCAAGCGTTGGAACGATGACGCTTAGCTCATCGAGACAGCACGACCTACGACGTCGCAACTGGCACGAGAACACCGGTGGGAATGCGACGCCGAGATATGCCGTGCACGCGACAGCCAAACGCGGCCAAACGGCCGCCACAAGCCCTGTGCCAACCACTCTATTTCTGTGGAACTTTGGGTGCCTCCACTACGATATGTATACCTACAAAGGGCACAACGGTCGTCCGGCCTGATGGCGCTACCGTTCTCATCGTGCTGCTAGCGGATCGAGCATACTTCCCGCTTCAGCGACGGGATAGAGGAAGCACAGTGAATTGCAAGATTTCGTGGGCTGGCGACAGTGGCAGAAACGTCGGAGAGTGATCACCGTTGATAGGATATGCTGAAAGCGCTTTGTGTAGATCTCGAGATCTACTGGCATCACACTTGGTATCAAGTATCGAGACTCACCTCTCACCCATCTGAACCACTAGTGACAGAGCGGGACGCTTTACCGTGTGCCCAGCACCTGAAGATTGCCGCCGTCGCTGCACTGCAGCATGATGACATCTCCAGAGCAGCAGTTGCCAGAAGAGAACCAACAGATCGACCGCTGCTCCTTGGCGAAGCCCATTCACCGGGATCTTGCCGACCAGGGTCTTCAGCAGACGATCGTTAGATACAGGCAGCTTATGCAGCCTTAATAACAGAAGCAACGAACAGCCAAGCATGTATTGACGAATGGCAGCTGATCGCTTACACACTCCAGCTTATACAAAGATGATCAATTGCTGCTGAGCACCAGTTGTCCTTCCAACGTCAATCTGGATGTAGAACAGGCTGCAATGGCCTCAATGCTGGTTGTCTTCAAGGTTCCGATTTCTCGCGATATCTTGGGCTAGGGGCTCAAGCACAATGGATCCATGGCGCATGATCTTCTGATTGGTCCCAGAGAATAGGACGGGCTGCGGACAAGTCAGATCCTTGGACGTGCAGCATCAGCTGCAACCAACAACATTAGGCATTGCAAGCGCGGGACGTACGTCCGGCCCAGTCTTCTGCTTGGCTACATCCAAGAGATCGCTAACGATTCACTCGTGCATTCAGTCTGTAGAGAGCTCCTTGCCATACTCACATCTGATCTTGAGGTCTGGAGGGGACGAATCGAGGTCTGGCGCAGCCCTTTGATCAATCCGGAAACACCTCCGCTCGTTTTGAGCACATAGCTCATAAGTTGTGCACCCCAACCAGATTTTGCTCTAGCCTTCCACCACATGCCGAACAAAGAACAGTACGTACAGCAACTCTTGCACTGAGCATGAACCAGCCAGTACACAATTGGTTGCCCAATTACTTTGGCGGCACCGTCGGGCTACTGGGAACTCGACTTCGCGGTGTGCAACAATCCCATTGACATAAATATCGCAGAGGTTATTTACGCGACCAACATCCCACAGGCCTTGTTTACAAAACGAGCGAGAAGCATGCAGCGCATGTCAGATCCATCCACTCCAAGAAGGTAGGCTTAAGGTGTGGCTTGAAGCCTAATCCAAAGCCTTCTATGCACGTTCTTCTAAACTATTCTCTAGCCCTAAATCATTAGCCGTGCCCTTGAGGAGTGCCATGATGTCGAAGAAGCTCCGTGGCTACTATCTCGTACTCATCGAAGAGTAAACTTCGTGACTTGTCACCCGAGCCAGCAACCTGTGAAAACGATCTGGTAGATCATATGCCTGAAGTTGTCATTGTGCATGAGGCAGGACTTTACGTCGAGGCGCAGTTCGCAGGTGTTGTGTTTGATCTGCCGCACAGCCCGGCGTCCCGAGCACGGAAAAAGCGGTACAATGACTAGAAGCCCCAGGTGAGATCTTGCTATACTCGAGTAGCTCCATCGTTGAGTTCACCAAGCACACTGATCAAGATGTTTTGATATCACTTTTGGCACGCTGTCCTCCCTTCGAAACCTTATAGACGACTGTTTGAAGCGCGAAGCGCTCAGCTTGCACTCGTCTAGATAGCTCGTAGCATTCGCAATTGCAAAACCGTGAGCAGGCATGCGTCTTTGTACGCTGTACGGCAGCGCAGTCAAACTCGCTCGTGCTTTCGGTGTCTTCAGGCCTAAATTTCGGCGTTTCTTGACAGGCCTCCCGGCGGGCCTTGTCACAACCCTTCTGCTGCGCGTCTCGCAAGTTCATGATTTTAGCTTCGCATGCAGCACGTTAGCACGCCGAATTTACCCTACGATGTATTCCACCCACACTAAGAGAACCACTTTTTCCCTTACTGGGCACCCCGAGATGCATCGAAGACGACTTCTATGGGCCCTCGCTTGGTGTCTGAGTAGCGTGCTTGCAGCTGATCTGGCACTCGACCCAGAGTCGTCCGCTACTTGGCGGGACAAACTGGCGTGCATTGGGTGCATACTAGCATGACGGCCGAAGTGGAAATCTGTTCTTGCCACATCTTGAGGCAAGCACAGGCACGAACAATGAAATGATCCCACGCCGGGATTAACACCAATCTCTTATTTGCGCTCCAGAAATTCGCCCGAGTCCCATTGTTTCCACAGCTAGTGCGGCTGCAGAGTATCCATGGTCCCTGTCCCTCCAGCTCTCGTGTGCGCTGCTGCCCTGTGAACGAGTCGTGAACGATTCGACGGCCCTCAACTCTTCTTCGGCAGATCCACTCTGGTTCCCACTCTGACGGAGCATGGTTGGATTGCGCATGCGACTGCTCTGCGGTTGAGTAGGGACTCGGCTTTTGCTTCTTGAATGTTCACACCCCTCGCAACTATTCGTTCGCTACGAACCACAGTTCCGTTGTAGACACGAACAGTGATGACATTCCAGTCTTGCCGAACACCACATACACGCACAACCACGACTACATCGTAGCCTTTCAATCTTGAGGAGTCCACACAATTGCACTCGCTCTATGAAGGTCTTGTATTGATGATCATGTCGGGATCCTATGGCGAACGTGGGGGAGTAGCTGCAATGCGCGCAACACCCGTCCTCAAATCCAAGCAAGACACGCACGACCCTGAACGCCTGCCGCGAGCTCAGAGCTCAGTCAAACGGCAGCTGCATACGACGACACAAGCAGACGCAGTGGCTCAAAACGAGCTGTTGCAAGATGCAGTGTTTCCCACCTGGAAAGACGACGGTGCTACCGATGGACTCGAAACACCAGAAGATCTACAAAAAAACGACCCGCTAGGAACACAAATATGGAAGCTGTACAGCAGGACGAAAACGAGGTTGCCCAACCAGGAGCGAATGGAGAATTTGACCTGGCGGATGATGGCTATGAACTTGAGGAAACGTGAAAAAGAGCAGGCCTTGTATGTTTATATGGTCTTCGTACGAAACGTGAACTAACAAACATTGCAGAGCGGCTCAAAAGGAAAAGGAAGAAGAGGAGGAGAAGGAGGAGAAGCAGAAGGCCACAGCTGCAAGGGTGCCCTCTGGACCGAGCGGCATCGCTCAGCAACTTCGAGGCTCGGTCGACCAGAGCCCGTACGACCAGCAGAGCGATACGATGAATCTAGACGATTTCATTGTTCCAAGCTCGGTGGCGTCACCTGCTGGTCTGGCAGCTGAAGCACCTATTGAGAGCATGGATCATCAGAACAACTCACACATGGGTATTCCTATTGGAAGGAGAAACAAATCTCAGCAGCAGCTACCGGCAGCCTCAATGCCCAGACAGATGCAGAACAAAGGACGACCAGGCGAGTTTGACTACGTGCAACGAAGAGTCCGCAAAACGAGCATCGACGAAAAGAGTGTACGTTTCCATCACGTCGTCCATCCGTCTAAACATGTGCTAATGTTTTACGCAGGCCCGCAAGCGACGAGCTGAATTCTCGCCCCAGGTGCCTCCGACGAACAATGTCACCGAAGCACCCGACTACTCTCTCGACATGCCAACTTCGAATTACCAACAACACCCGCTTGCTCAAGGACAGTTGGCCCTTAGCTTGGACACATACAACATGACCGACGACCCGATCCTGAATTCGGCTGGGCCATACACACAAAACTTCGCGTTTACTCCAGGAGCTTCACCTTTGGTCACACATGGGCCCTTTTCAAGCCACTTCAACCAGCAGTCCTTGGCTTCATCTTTGAACTCAGCCGCTGACTATTACTCGCCGCCCCATTCTAGCTATCCTTCTACTGTTTCGACGCCTCAACCAATGCAAGATAACGAACAGCCTTACTACTTCGGCGACATTGGGTTGGATTTGCGCCATCAGCGAGGCATCCCGGTTGTGCCGCGACGACAAGATGCCATGATGCCAGACATGAGCGGCAACTTTAACTTCAGCCATCACAGCAACGACCACTTATATGGTTCTTTGACAGGCCAGTCTATGGGCAGCTACCCTATGCAACAGCAACACATCGAGCCTCACCGTGTCCTTGATCCTAGCTTTGGCAGACGAGTATCGCCTGGGTTTTCGATGAGCGGTCAGGACAACATGTTCCATTTTGGAGCAGATTCTGACAACGAAGATGACGACAATCAGCTCCTGATGCAGAACTACAACGATACGCTTGGTGGGGATCCCACACTCGACCTCGGCTCGGGGCTCCAATGGGATCCCAGTATGACAGATCTCCAGAACTTGCAGAAAATGCCGCCTCAGCCCAAGCAGGTCAGAATAGGCGGTGCCGAGCTAATGGGTACCTCGTCTGACTGGACGAACAATAGCTTGTTAACGCAAGGCTCGTCAATGTCCGTTGGTGATATGCAACGCGGAGACCACTTTCGAAGAGGCAAAGTGCCCAGAATTGCCTCGACCCCGGCCCTTCATCAACAAGGACCTTCCAGCGTAAGCTCTCCTGCACCGTCGGGCTTCTCCAGCAGAGCCCCATCTAGGCCTGGCAGTCCAGGTCCAAAAGGACAAGATGCTAACGGTGCACCCACCACCTGCACCAACTGCTATACACAGACCACTCCACTCTGGAGACGAAACCCGGAAGGCCATCCTCTGTGCAATGCTTGTGGGCTGTTTCTGAAACTCCACGGTGTGGTTCGGCCACTGTCTCTGAAGACAGATGTCATCAAGAAGCGAAACAGGGGAAGCGGAAATACTGTCAACGTCGGAGGAACCTCTACAAGAAGCTTGAAGAAGCCCTCAAGGAAGAATTCGATACAGCCTACACCAGCCACGACACCCAATTCCACTAATGCACTGAGCGATAACAACTCTCATTCACCTGGCTCTGTTCACGGGTCGGCCGGCTCCGGTTCCGCAGTAACGACTCCTACAAGCATTTCTGCTGGCAATACTACTGGCGGCAAACCCGGCGTTGTACCAATAGCTGCAGCTCCGCCCAAGCAACCCATACAGCCAGCCACTTCCACGAGAACGGTCGCGATCACTCCAAAGCGCCAAAGAAGACAATCACGTGTCTCGACCAACAATTTGCCTGCCATCGCGGCAAATAACAGCCAAGGCGACCAAGAAATGCAAGACGCTGATGCTACGCCGCGAATTTCACAAGCTCCTACAACGCGGCCAAGGACGAACAGCTCGCTCACGGCAACAACGACTATGACATCTCTCATGCAGGGAGGAGGGAACCTGCAGATGAATAAAACGTCGACTTTATCTCCCAATAGCCAGGAGTGGGAATGGCTGACCATGAGCTTATAAGCCCGCTGTATTGCGCAGAACGCAACGTTTGCAGTTCGCTTCTCCTCTACCCAGAGCACAACTGTCACATCCACGAACAACACACATCACACGACTTTCATGTTGGATTACAAATTTCTAAACTTTTTTGCTTACTGCTTTACGACACGTGATATCACCGCGTCTGTGGAGGTCTAGAACTCCCAGAAGTGCGCATTTGTTTTGATCGGGATGAGGAGATTGGGTAGAACAATCGGGACAGGTATCACGCTCACAATTTGCACCGAGGTTGTTCAGGGTCTACGATACACATCTCAACACCTTGTGACGAAGGAGTGGTTTAACGAAATGATATACAAACGAATACTAAAGAGGAGCAGTACAAGAGCTACTGTCCTGCCACGACAACCTGGCACGTAAATAGATATGACATATTGTGTGGACTGTCTTTGTATCCCTTGCGCTTAGCGTTCGAGCTTTTTCATGGTCCTCTAAAAAAATTTCCATGCCTGGAATGCTTCACTTGCAGGCTTCACTCTGGCTCTTTCACATTTCACATGCTTCGATCGCTGTGTCAAGCCACATCCCCACAGGAGTCACATGTCGAGATCGGCATGTGCTCTTGTTCGCTCATCTTGAGGGTTTCAGGGGGAGGTGTGGATGTGTACCCTGCAAGCCACATTTCTGATTGCCGCAGCATGTGCTCGGCGAGGAATTCCAGACTTGGCCGGCAGCGGACCTGAATATGGTCACGTGAATGCCAGTGAAGCTCGGGCATGTATATTCCGATCTCGGAAAGAGATATCCGTACACCAAACTCAATCTCCGGGCCTCGTTATTCCTCCGCGGACATCTTCATCACAAACCGAGCCGTTCCTCACACCTTGGGCCGTCACGATTTTAGTGCTGTCTGTTCTTCTGAAACAGCTTCTAGACCTTCCTGAAGCTAGTGGTAGGAGTAAGTACATCCCACGTTCTTGACCCTTCTTGGATGTGATACTTTTCCCAACTAGAACTCTGAGACCCTCCCGTGTGTTTTAGCTCTGTGAGGCGAAGGGCAGATTCGAAAGTCTTACATCCTAGTCGGACCGTCGTGCTCCTCCCTTGCTGATGCCACGTTGTCTGCGGGTGCACACGTGGAATCCAGTCTCGCTGATGCTATGCTAGATCTGAGTGGTGGGGTGGTTGTGCAGTACAGTTTGCTAGCTTGCTTTGTTAATCAGAACTATTTGCCAGCCTCAGCCCATGCCTATTCCTAACAAATTATGCTAATTGGGCTGTCCTAGTCTGACTACTGGCTGATCTCGAGCGACCCTGGCCCAATTGACCGCTACCATATTGACTTCAGCCGGTGCGAGTATTCCGAGAAAGTCTCGATCGTACCTCATCCATTGGTCGTGCAATCAAGCCTCTGGAATCGTAAAAATTCGTCCTAAGACCGCTCAAACCAACATGCCGGGCAACGTGGCCGAGCATGGCACTACTGCCGCACCAGACAACACTACACTCGGTGCTGAAGTGTCGTCTGTAGTCCCCGACGATACCGCTGACAAAGCTCCGGAGAAGACAGAGGTACGCGAATATTGGCGTGGGCCAGGTACACAAGTAGACAAGCTAAATTGCTGACATCTACTATGCTTAGACTACAGACGTTAAGGAGAACGCTAAATGGCCCCTGAAGGAAGCAGACTCGCCTATACAAGCACTATGGGCTGGTGTTCAAGCTCAAGAGTACAAGGAGGTCTGGGGAGTGACTCTCGCTGACCCTGCTACGCACGTGCCGTCACAAGTCATCCTACAAAAATACCTTAATGCAAATGATCAAGATCTAGCAAAAGCCGAGGAGCAGCTTCGGAACACGCTTGACTGGAGAGCCAAGAACAAGCCTTCTGACCTCCTTGGGAAGAAGTATTCTTCCGAGAAGTTCGCTGGCCTCGGGTATATTACCAGTTACCCAGCAGAAGAAACAGCACCAGACAGCAAGGCGGTCTTCACTTGGAATATCTACGGCGGTATCAAAGACATCCAGAAGAGCTTCGGCGATCTTGATGCTTTCATCGAGTGGCGAGTGGCTCTGATGGAGATGGCCATGCAGGACCTCAACTTGTCTAATGCTACTACGCCCATTACAGCTGACAACGACCCCTACAAGATCTATCAGGTCCATGACTACAAAGGGATCAGTTTCCTCCGAAGTCCTCCTGCCGTAAGAAATGCTGCAAAGAAGACTGTCGAGGTTCTTTCTATGGCCTACCCAGAGACGTTAAGAGAAAAGTTCTTCATCAACGTGCCAGGTTAGTGGTGAGAATTCGCTAAACGGAATATACTGACGCTTCCAGCTATCATGGGTTTCATGTATGGAGTTATGAAGCTCTTTGTCGCGCCCAAGACAATCAAGAAGTTTCATCCTATGAGCAACGGTACCCTCCTCGTCCACGAATTTGGTGATACTGCTGGCCTCGGAGAACAGCTGCCAAAGGAATATGGAGGGAGAGGTAGTGAGCTGAGTGCGGTCGGGAAGCAGCTACTGCTTGAGTAGAATGAGCTACAGGACGGCATATCAAGTTTGCCGCCTGTTTTGGCGATACAGTATACCGACGGCGCGGAGGGATTTGGCCAATTGTACCGACAACACTGAAATCGCAATCCAGCGCGGTTTAGGGATCTGTAAAACGCCGAGGCACTTTCAGAAGCACGCAGAATTGACGTCGGCGTTGGGTGGGGTATAGTTACGGATAAGTTAGGCGATGAAAAGTTCGAGATACCCATTGCAGCGCTCACTTCCGGGGCACAGAGAAAATACAACGTTCTCCTCATACTAGGCGGTGCAGCTGCTGCGTGATGCTATGATCGAGACGCCCAAAGCAGCCGTCCAGTGAGCGTGACCACATGCGCTGTGTGCACGCGACAGGTGACTGGTATTTTCACATGTTACTGCAGGCATTGTTGATAGTGACGCAACTCCTGCCATTTCTCACATCTTTCTATTCCACGCAAGACAAAGAAGGCAGTAGTAGTAGATTTGACGTCACTGGCAACGCGCCTATGTGACTGCCCCTCCAAACATTTGCAGTTGCCTACATTAATAGGAAACCGTCCTTCGCAACACCGTTATGCCTTCAACTACAACTACATTTCCAATTGAAGAATCCTTCTCAGCAAAAACTCAAGAACTTCATCGTTTATCAATACAAACCTCAAAATCCTCAAGATGTCCGACACACAACGAAAAGACCTGTCTTCTAGTGAGTATTGCCCACCAGAATGCCGTGTTGATGTGTATCACTAACAACAGACTGCAGAGGCACAAGAGACCATGACTCCAGACTCTCAGAAGTCAACTACCGACAAGGCATCAGAGGGTATCAGCAACACCGCTGATAGCGTCGCTGCCTCGGTCCAACCAGGCGACAGCAAGTCCACAAGCCAACAGCTCCAAGATGAAACCCACTCCTCTGCGAACCAAACCAAAGACCAAGCCAAAGGTGCAGCGGGCTCAGCACAAGACACCCTCAGCAACCTAGGTCAACAAGCTGGAAACAAAGCCGATTCAGCCAGCCAAGACGCATCTAGCTACGCCGACGTTGCCAAAGAGAACCTGTCTCAGTCAGCAGACAACGCCAGCAGCCAGGCTCAGTCCACTGCTCAACAAGCACAGGAGAAGGCCAGCTCGGCTGGACAAAACGCTCAAGATACCGCATCCAACTACGCCGGCAAGGCACAGCAGGATGCTGGTGCAGCCAAGGAGGAGGCTTCTCAGAAGGCGTCCAACGTTGCTGGTCAAGCACAAGAGACCGCAGGACAAGCGCAGGACAAGGCCAGCTCAGCAGCACAAAATGCTCAAGACACCGCATCAAACTACGCTGGTAAGGCACAAGAGAACGCTGGTGCAGCTAAGGAGCAGGCCTCCCAGACCGCATCCAATGTTGCCAGCCAGGCACAAGAGACTGCCAACAACGCAAGCCAGGTCGCAAGTGAGAATGCCGACGCAGCCAAGGAGAACATCTCACAGACTGCATCCAACCTCGGTCAGCAAGCTCAAGAGACAGCCAACAATGCTCAGCAACAAGGCCAGAGTCTGCTTCAGCAGGCACAGAGTATGGCTGCCAACGCCTTGAACACTGCCAGCAACACGGCTGCGAACCTTGCCAACTCGATTGGCAATGCAGACACTGGCAACAACAACGGCAGTGGCAATGTTAGCAAGTAGCAAGCCATTTCGGTTACCACTGCTAGGATTGTTGTTTCAAGTGGTGTAGAAGCTGCCACGCTGATGAAGTGAGGAAGAGACTGCACGACTTGTCCAGATGATGCTGGTGTTAGATTGAGATACCCTTTATGTCATGCGATTAAAGCGAGAAACGAGTGTTGTGGTCTTGATGACTCATTGTATTATTACCACATGCGAGTATTAGATAGTCCCTACCGCCCTCAAGAATTAATAAGTCTACCGCTGACAACACACACGTTCAAAGATGGTATCTGTGTTAATTTCTATCCTTGTAACACACTAAGTGCCCACGTTAGCCACAAACACTATTTCGAGCAGCCACTGCTGCACATCTATACTTCCCTGCTTTAACTCATACGTTCCACCACCTGGTCGTCCGAATGTGTCGAGTGCTGGATCTGTCCAGTTACCACTCAGTAGGCGAACGCCTCAGGTATACTTACAGACATTTCATGCAGACAGCGAACATATCGACAGTGGTCACGAACAGCGAGGATCATTGAGACTTTTCAACATCTTTTGGTCCTACGCGCGGACGGGCCGTGCTCTTCGCTTCTCCAAGCAAGGCAAAGCAGTTTACATGCTCCTTAGTCCTAGATGTCTGGGCGTAGCTTCGGCCGGTCGAGTGGTCGGCTGCCCTTTTGGCTGCGCGACATGTGTGTGTGTCTGGTTCTGCCGTGAAGGTGAGGGATAGCAAATGGATGTTTGAGACGTGGCTTTTAGGGGCGAGGAATCGTATAGGACAGGACCACATCCGAGTGATAGCATACAATCTTTGATGCCCACTCGCTGTCTGTTTTCTATGTCGTCTCCTATGCCTAGTCCGTTTCAGTCCTTCTCGCCAGGTAATCTGACGGCTTGCCACTCTTTGGTCGAAATGCTCCGCCAGACCTCGGGTTCGAACCAGCCGATGAAAGCTCTATCCCCGAACCCACCGATCCAGTAGATCTGCTCCACCACCATGCGCATCCAAACACCACGGTGAGCGGCGTGGTCATCACCCGGCAGCCACAACCTGCTATCCTTGTGCACTCCCGTGAAACAGCTGACTATCCGCTTCTCGTCCACCTCCTCCTGCGGTATCTCCTCTAGATACCCCACGAGAGACGCGCGCGGTAGATTGGCGGCGCTCCAGGGCTCAGCGCCCGTGAGCTTGACGTATTCGTCCCACCAGCTGATCGCCAAGCTTACGTTCGAGCCTGCGACTGCGTTGCGTGTGCTGGTTGATATTGTGAGGGCGAGCAGGGTTGGGTTGCCGGTTGGCTCTTCGCAGCTGGCTATGTAGTCTGGCAGGCCGATTGGCGTGTTTGCCACGGCGTGTGGAACGTATGGAGAGGAGATGTTTTGGGGGAAGATGGTGGATAGAACGCCTGCTCTGGATTTTGCAAGGAGCCGGCGCGCGAGGATGGTGCTTTCGTTGCGTGTTGGGATGTTTAGCAGGTCTGAGGCTGCTGGCGACAGGTTAAGTGGTGTTTCGGCGAAGGCGAGCTGTGGCGAGGGAGCACGTGGTTGCGCTTCGGGGAGGGGTTGTTGGGGTGCTTGGAGTTGAGGGATGGCGGCGGCGACGAGCGAGTAGAGGGCTGAGGGGAGATACATGGTGACAGATGCTGTATAGCAACAGAATGGACCATTTAGAAGTCAATAGAGCGTCGTTTGCTACTGGACGAGATACAGAAAGTCATGACCACAGCAGCTTGGGGTAGCACTGGAGATCCGAGCTTGATCAGATAAGATCTAGGATTACTCCACCTTCCTGGGTGAGCCTAGATAGGCAATAACCTGGAGCTTGATATTCACGTTCAGAAATCAGACAGCGTTGTCGATGTCAACGCCAGCAAATGGTTAGACAGTACTGATCAAGGCATAGGCAGCCATTCTTCTCGCCCAGCAAAACTATGCCGAAGCAGGAAATAAAGTCCTCGAGTCAAACATATATTGATCTCTATCCGCCCGAGACTTCCATTGTTCTCTCAGGTCACTATGTTTCGAAATCCCGCTCCTTCCCACCTGCACTCACTGACAATGCCCGATGACCAGGAAACAGTTTCCGCCTTTGTCCGGAAATGGGGTCCGTCCCCTCGTAATCGTTAGGCTGTCGCAACTGCAAAGGCACGTACAATCGGTCACACGCAACAAGACCTACAACATAATCGTTCAAACGTCCCTGCCTGGCAAAGATGTCCCTGATTGCTTGTTTGTGTCAAATGCCCTTTTTCCTGCATCTATTTCCTTGTTCCAGCGTTAGAACCCGACGGAAACGCCAGGCTTTGCAGCACCGTATACATAAACCATGGCCCTGCTGGAGGTCAAGCTGCCTCAATTCTTGCTCAGAGTAAGCATGCCCTATCCCATAAACATGACTTGGCGAGGGTCACAGCAAACAGACGCCAGCACCAGAGACTCTGAACCAGTCAGGCCGAATATGAGCGTCAGGAGAAGTAGTCGGTTCGAGCAGGTGAGGCACCTCCAAACAACCAAGTAGCCATCAAAAAGCTCATTACTGATTTCAACAGATTTGGTCAGACCCAGCCCACGAACAACCTCGATCAAGCCCAAGCAGTCCTGCCATTGCATATAAGTCTTCCACATCTCCCCGAACCTCACACACCCTGAGCACATTCGACATACAAGATGGCCAGTCTGTAGGCGGCGTGCCAATGACACCAACAAACACGAGAACAACAATTCGCCGGAGCCTTCCGCCCGATACACATCATGGTCAATCAGACACCATGTGTTTCCGGTCTACCTGTCTTCGACAATCCCTTGCCGCAGGCTATGCTGCTGTAGACCGACGGCAACGACGAGGTCACAATCATGGGTCGCCTACACTGATCGATGTCGGGCGTGGGAGACCGAGGGCGGTTCCGACTGCTGCTGATGACTGAGCAGATTGTGGATTCCTGGTGATAAGCGAAAGGAGTATGACAGTGGGGGTGCTGATCTACCCGCAGGAGCATCCAAAGTCGATGCGTACCTTGGAAGAGAGGAGAAGCAGTCTTAGATACTTTCATCCGCAGTTGCAGTCCAGCTTTGCTTTCCTGATAGCCTCCATGTTGTGCTCTCTCCCTCTCTGCCTTTGCGTCAAGATATCAGCCTCACTGGCATGTGAGACGGTGACCATGCCGGCTTCTCGCAGAATGTCGTTGATCCTTCTTGCTAGCTTGACATCTTTCATGCTCAGTCCCGGCGGCAGGTGTGTCGTGCAGGAGATTGTGAGCTGCTTGCCATCGCTGTGGATGTGGGGATCGTGCTTCAGCTCCTGCGCTGCTGCCGCGATGTGGTCGAGGACCGGCGAAATGTCCTGCTCAGAAGTCACCTCGACATAGCGGTGGATGGCATCACCATATTCATCCAGATCCCAGCCTTCGGTCGCAAACGAGGTGATGGCGTTGAGAGGCATTCCTGCATCGGTGAGCAGTTCTGGCAGAGAGGCTAACAAGTTCTCGATGGCTTTCGGCTTGTGAGGGTAACTTGGGCGGATTTCAATGGTCGTGACATGTCCATCTCTGCTGGTCAGATCTATGTTGACCGTGGGCCTGTCCTCGTGCAATCTGCTTGCTACTTCGGCCGCCGTCGCATAGCTTCTTGTGGTCTCTGATCCTGCACAGACACGTCCGGGGGTCTGAAGCTTTGAGACGACTCTAGGACGTGATTCGTTAAGGTTCACAATGGGTATTCTTGCAAGTCCGGGGCGAGGCAGCACTCGCCATGACCGGAAAGCAGTGCCGCTGCATATCGACGTATACCGCTTCATACCTCGGAGCAGACGTCCGCTACAGCATCGGTTGTTCTCGAGAGATATGGAAACTGCGCAGCGCAGCGCAGGGCCGGACGTACAGGCTATAGTGTGCCCGGATTTGCGCGGTTTGCACTCTGGGCCTGGACACCCGCTCTGCGAGGTCCCTCTTTTTATTCATCTAGTATGCCACACTTAGGCGCACATTCTTTGGGCTCGAATCAACGGTAGCACATTGTTTTGACAAGTCCCGTGCTGCCAAGCATTCTAACATGCCTTCCAATGCACCCGCAGTATCCAGTGATCGTCTGAAGTGACGGCGAAGGTCTCAGCACAATGCCGCCGACGCACCAAGACCCACCTTGCCTGGAAGTCCGCAATATGAGCTCTCGAATTGGTCGGCCTCGCATTGACCCTTGACTACTAAGCGAGGTGTTAGATAATGGTGTAGGAGATCGACAGCATTAGCTTGCATTAGCGTGCATTAGCAGAGCGCCACCTAGCGCCACCTAGTAGTAATTATCTATATGGCTACTCGTAGCTACTCGTAGCTACTTATATATACTAGTTTTATAACTTCTTTGTCTTTAGGCCCTACTGGCTAGGATTAGGTGGTTAGGTAAGGGTTAGCTAGGCTTAGAGTTAGCTATTAGGTAGGACTTAGATAGTTATATTTATAGGCTAGGATTAGGGTTAGAAATTATTAAAGAATTAGTTATATCTACTTAAGAGTACTTACGAGTGCGTACGAGTGCGCACGAGTAGATATAAGGGTGGGGTACGCTAGTGGCGCGCTGGTGGCGCGCTAGTATGTAGTTTCTACACCATCATATGTAACCTCACTACTAAGCCTCCTGCCAGGTCAACAATGAACGAGACTTGCGTGACCCTTCTATGCCATTTCCGTGAGATGCACAATGAACATCTATTGACTTAATGCACTCTCACCATCGACCATGGCAAAGAACCAGGATAATCTCAAGCCCAAGGTTGCCGAGGAACCCCAGACCATTTATTCCGCCGGCGACCTTACTCAGCCGCCTGATCTGCGCATATTGCACTACAACGATGTTTACCACGTCGATGCTTCCTCCGCCGAGCCAGTCGGTGGCATTGCCCGCTTTCAAACTGTAGTCAACCAGTACAGACATGGCGAAGAGTTCAAAGGCCAGCCAGAACTGCTTACTTTTTTCTCAGGCGATGCCTTCAACCCTAGTCTGGAGAGTAGCGTCACGAAAGGTAGCCACATGGTGCCCATTCTCAACAATATAGGTACGAGTGTTGCTTGTGTTGGCAACCATGATCTCGATTTTGGGATCCGCCAGTTCAGACATCTTTCTCAGCAATGCAATTTTCCCTGGCTACTGGCAAACGTGCTAGACCCTGCCCTTGGCGAGGGCATACCTCTCGGCAACGCCAAACCCACAACCATGCTGGAGTCCTCCAACGGCATCAAGATTGGTGTTATCGGCCTGGTAGAGCGGGAGTGGCTGGACACCATCAACTCCCTGCCGCCGAACCTGATATACAAGTCCGCCTACAAGACAGCCGAAGAGCTCGTTCCAGGCCTCAGGGAGCAAGGGGCAGAGCTCATCGTTGTGGTCGCTCATCAGCGTGAACCAAACGACAACAAAGTGGCCAAGATGGTCCGGCCAGGTCTGGTAGATCTCATCCTCGGTGGCCACGATCACCATTACGCTCACAGCGTCATCAATGGCTGCCATATCCTCCGCTCAGGCACGGACTTCAAGCAGCTCAGCTACATCGAAGCTCGCAGGTCCAAGGAACAAAAGGGGAGATGGGACTTTGACATCGCGAGGAGAGATATTGTGTCCAGCATCAAGGAGGACCCCGGTGCCAAGGAAGTCGCTGCAGAATTGACAGACGCCCTCAAGGCGAAGCTCGACAAACCTATCGGGGCCACCATAGCGCCTCTCGATGCGCGCTTCCTGACCGTGCGGCGCATGGAATCAAACATGGGCAACTTCATCTGCGACCTCATGCGTACGGAATACGGAGCTGACTGCACGATCATGGCAGCCGGCACAATACGAGGGGATCAGATATATCCACCAGGTCTAATACGTCTGAGAGATATCATGAACTGGTGCGTCGTCTAACCCACCCCGTCTCACTAGTTGCTAACAATGTATGTTAGCTTCCCCTTCGAAGACCCCTGTGTCGTCATCTCAGCGCCCGGTCAAGCAATCCTCGATGCCCTCGAGAACGGCGTCTCGACCTACCCGGCTCTGGAAGGTCGCTTCCCACAAGTCAGCAACATATCGTTCACATTCGACCCCTCCCTACCACCCGGCAAACGCATACAGAACCCTACCGAGAACGTCTTAATCGCAGGCCAACCACTAGACCTGCAAAAGAAGTACAAACTCGTGACGCGAGACTACATGGCGCGCGGCAAAGACGGCTTCGACTCGCTGCTTGTCAAGTCCGAGGGTGGCGAGCTCGAAGAGATTGTCAGCGAAGAGAACGGAATCCTGCTAAGCATGCTGCTGAGACAGTACTTCATGTCTTTGAAAACGCTCGGGCAGTGGAGCAAATGGGGCAAGTCGATGGACCGGCACTGGCAGGGCGTGCACAAGCAGTTGCATCGCGTGCAGCCGGTCTTCGAGGCGGTGCCGAAGACTCCGAGCACAGCTGGCGCCGGCGGGATGGATGGCTCGACTGGAACACCTACTTCGCCGGTCCAGGCGCGGCGTGGGCTGAAGCGGGCGCCTACCGTGAAGGATACCAAGGAAGGGAAATACCTCGACGACTCCGACGATGAGGAGTATGCTGCTGTGCCAGAGGAGGATGTCGAAGATGTGAGAGATCACGAGAGGAGGACGAGAATCATGAGACAGGTGGTGAACAAGTGGGTGAGGATTGCTGGTGTCAGTCAGCCGAGGAGTTGTGATAACATTCGAGAGGGAGAGTTCGACGTCGAATGGACAAGGGCAATATCGCCGAGAGTGGAGGGGCGGATCCGTATTGTGTGTGTAAATGCTTGATCTGTACCGTGCTTCCTGCTGGTAGGTGTGAGGGGTCAACTTCTTGGATTAGACAGACTGTCACTGCTCGCTCATGGAGCGAAGGCTGCGTGGATTGGAAGAAAGCTTTTGCGGACGAGATCAGGAACCTGGCTAGAAACGATAGTGTTTGAATTCGGGTGTGTCGGGCAGACATGGCAGGTACGAACATTGTAAGCGGAGCGCCTGGATTCGCTTTCTAGTACTACAAAACGCTGCAGAAATTCGAGGCACAAGACTTGTTGAAACGCTGTATTATGAGCCCATGAAGATGCTCTGTCTTGCATCCTCTTTCGCCGGTAGGTTCTTCTTAACCCTACGCCATTGCCATTGTGGAGGTTGGATAACTCGTTGCTAATGCCGAGGTGATGTGGTGCGAACGTGCTGAGCCACCTAGCTTGAAGTAGGTCGGTGTTGCCAGGTCACCAGTATTGTCGTTTGGAGACCACCTGCTTTTTGTGAGTTCTTTGGGTGTTGTCAGGTCAGAAACTGCCTGTATGTGCTGGAACAGCCATCCTATCATTCTGGGACAAGTCAGTTGCCCTGTCCAGAAGAGAGCTATTACAAGGGGAGCGAACCTTGTCCGTCTGTTTCCTCCGACTTGTGCTTGTCGTGTGAATGGTGTTCCTTGTGAGACTTCTTCTTCCTCTCCCTCGGCTTCTCGGTGCTCGCATCATTTCCAGCGTCGTTTCCAGTTGCTCCATTCTCTTCTGTCTTTCCTGTACCGCCGCCGGTCAGGCTATCCATACTCAATCCCGTAGAGTTCTGGAGCGATTCGCCCAACGGCTTGTGGATGCCCGGCACCTCTTTCTCGTTGAACCACTTGATGATGTAGTAGGCACCCATTCCAAACAGCCAAATAGCAACCCCCGCAGCCGTCGTCAAGAATAGTGTAGGTAGCAGGAAGGCCAGAGAGAAACCGACTGCACCAAGGATGAACAATACCGCACCTATCAGACCGACAAGCAGGCCGATCACAAGAGCAAGGATAGCCACTGTGATGGTCATGATCACGAAGAGCAACAGCGGGAAACCACTCAAGGCGACCTGGGAGAGCAGGAATGAGGCGAGATGTGGTTTCTCAGACATGAACTGAGTCAGCTTTGACTTTATGTTTGCTCTTGTTTCCGGCGGTAGAAACTTGTCTAGCAGGCCCGTACCCATGTTGACGACCTTGCTGATGCCGCCTTGCACCATTCCTGTAGCTGAGCTTAGCCAGCCGCCTGTTGCATTGCCTGTTGCACCTTCCGCGGAGGAGGTGACATTGTCTGCCATGTTTGTCCAGGTGGTAGGATCTGCTTTGAAGGGGGTCGAGGCCTGATTGACAGGACTTGGAGGAATGTCAAGTTTCTTGGAGGTTCGTGTTATGCTATCGGTGTGCCGAGTAATGTAGTATCAGACTTCAGCACTTTGGTCAGTATAGTAAATGCTTCGTGCTGGGTACTATCAAAGGAAGAGTGATCCGGCGAAATTATCACAGCTATCTATGTGTATGAAGGAAAAGCTGCACGAGGTCATGTTCTCGACGGAAAAGAGGGGATGGTGCGTTGTAAGCTGTCATGATCACGACAGCAGGAGAATGTGCGGCGTACGAACAAGTTTGCAAGGTAGTTACAAGGGTGAAGCTGGTTCCAGTATCAGTTTGTTTACCACTGCATGCGTCATGATGATCTCTGCTGGTGCAGCGGGACCGCGGGATGCTTGCACCGCGAGGTAAAATAGGCTCCGGCTAGGCCTTGGGGCTGCCGAGTCTACATGTGGCGGTGCGTTCCAAGCGATCGATCTAGCACATGTGCATTTTATTCATGTTCCGTACAAGCTCTACGTTCTTCCAAGAGACGTCTTAAGAACAGCGCCTCCAGATTCGCGGACATGTTTTGCCACTGTCACGGAGTGCGGCATGGTAACACGAACGAGGCGTGCTCGACGATGCGAACATACCACCGTGTACCACAACCCGTGCTGGCAGGGTAGTACGTTTGCTGCATGGTCATCTTTGGGCTTAGGGATCTATCATTGGCAGCGTCTACAGTAAACAAGACTTTCTGATGTAATGCCCACGACTTCAGCGGCGTGCATCCACGCCATTCGCCACGGTGGGAAGTGTACAATAGGTTGTGTGGCATCGGATCCATCGGCTGAACATGTCGATCCAACGTGATCCGATTACGAAAGAGGGGTGTTGCAATAGCTGATCGTCCAACACTAGCACATGGACACGACCATACAGGACGCTATGTAAGAAAGATATCACGGCTCCATGCATGGCCACGTGCAGGAAGAACATAGATCACAGCGGGTTGAAGGCTGTAAGATACCTGCAGCCCGAAAGTGCAGTCTATCATACTTTTCTATAGCTACTACCACAAATCGCAGCAGTAATACCACAGGCATTTCTGGTTCATTCGCTCAAACACGTTGCATATCATAGCTCATATGTGTCTTGAAACACACTCGTCAAAATGGAGGATGCGGCAAGTGGTGCTGGACAGTGTGAAGTCGAGTCATATCTTTGACAAATGTCTTCGCCTAGCACCGACAGTGTCCTTGGAATGTATTCACTTCTTCTCGGACTGGACTTGCTTGACGCAGTCCACGACCTTGGAGAACAGTGGGTGGTCCTTCTCAAGGCCGCAGAGAGTAGTTGTGGCCTCCTCGGCGGATTGCTCAGAGAGGATCTTAGCCAACTCCTTGCTCTCATCGTCGCCCTCAACATTCTGGAAGCGGAGAGCCATGGTGACACCCTTGAGCAGTGCCTTGACATCGTAGCCCTGCTCAGCAAGCTGGGCAGCGGGTCCAATGAATCGCTCCTTGCGACCGAGCTTTCGGATTGGTGCTCGGCCTACTCTGGCTGGAACATCTTCCAGAGCTGGGTTGCTGATTCTAGTGATGATGGTGTCGACGTACTTCTTCTGCTCCTTCTCGTCGATGCCGTGCTTGCCAGTGATGAGATGCGAGGTTTCTGACAAAGCCGCGTTGACCTCCTCCTTGATCTCTTGGTCGGCCATGGCCTCGTGGATGGTCTTGATGCCCTTGTGGTAACCGAAGTACGCAGCAGTTGCGTGCGATGTGTTCACGGTGAAGAGCTTTCGCTCGATGTAGGGCTCCAGGTTGTCGACCCAGTGGATGCCCTTGACATCCGGGTGTCCACTCTTGAAGCCGGTGGTCTCGACACACCACTCGTAGAAGGTCTCGATGACGACGTCTAGGCCGGCATCTGTTGGCTGGGTGGGCACGATTCTGTCAATGGCAGAGTTGCCAAACTCGGCTCGCTTTGGCAGCTCCGACTTGGTCTCTGCCGACATGTTCTTCTCATCCACGATGAATTCTCTCAGCTTGTCTGTGGCGTTGATCATGTTCTCACACGCAATGACTGCCATTGGCTTGGAGGCGGTGCGCTTGGCGATACCATCAGCAATTGGCTTTGCGACGAACTTCAGGACATTTGGGCCAACTGCGCATGTGACGATATCTGCGTTGGCAATAGCATCCACAGTAGCGTCCATGTTGTGTTTCGAGTTGATGGCCTTGTAGTTTGTGATCGTCTTGGTCTTCTTTCCTTCAGCACCAACCTCTGTGATGGTGTAGGATTTTGTAGCATTGATGTCGTCGATGAGCTTGTCGACGACATCAACGAAGATGACCTCGTAGCCGGTCTCATGTAGGAGCTCGGCAATGAAACCTCGACCGATGTTACCACCGCCGAAGTGAACTGCTGAGCCAGGCATTTTGAAGATTTGTAGAGCGGTGTGTTGGGAAAAGGTAGAAGTGGGGGATCTGTCTTCTGTCAGTCTTGCTCTCTGCCTGTCAACAGTTGCTCTTGAGTATACCTTCTAGATATTTATGATGTGGTCGTGTAGAAGAGCAGATCGAATTATCCTTTAGAAGGTGTGATGGTTATGGTAGAATTGGAAGCTTGTGTGTGAACAAATATGGTAATGTCGATCAAACGCAGGAAGGTATCACCGGTTTGTCGAAAGGACGCAGAAGCGATGACCCCGCGAGTAAACACTGGTGACATACGCCAAGATTCACCATCATAGCGTCCGTGCTTTACTGATGCCTCCAAAGGGCTGAAAAACTTCACGTGGATGTCTGACACGAACTGTCATGAGAAGCTCCAAACAGCTCTGAGTGAGCCCGAAGCACTGTCAAAACCTGCATGCAAGACGATCGTCCATCGTGAGCTTGTATTGAGGTCAAACTCACGTGAAGCCATCTAATCGCTAAGCTAGCTGCCATCGTTGCTTTCCACATCTGCGATCGCAGATTGTCACAATTGACTTTTGACTGAAGTACACGAGTAGAAACGGTATGAACCCACCCGTGGAACTGGACGAAGTTTGCTGCTCGTCATAGCGTCGACCATGATTTTCTATTCCCGAACCAATCCTCAGATCTAAGAACCTCTACCCATTGCAGCATTGCTTATTTTCGAGGCGATATCCCAGAGTTGGCAGCGCGGTCCTCCGACTCAGCAAGTCCAACGAATAGTTGAATAAATGCAATCGTCGTGCTCCCGGTCTCTGAACGTGCAAGATGAACACCGACGATGCACCATCCTATCCACATGTACACAGGACGCCCAAGCTCCAGCCATGCTTTGTCCGTAGATTTTTCGTATTTTCCAATCGTTGAATGCGCCGCGCATAAGACCAACAAAATTAGTATCTCGGGGAACAGAGTTCGAATTTACTTGAACACAGTGATACTGCCAGCTTTCTCGCGACAGCGTCGCCAAGGACGCGGCTGTGATACAAGCCACCGCCGATCACCGTCATCGTGTAAAATTACTAAGGTTTGGGGCTCTACGGAGGTTCTCGCCGGTCCAAGTCCTGTCACCCCAGGGTATCCACTTGATGCTTGGCGCGTTTCTGGACATAAGATTCATACCAAAACAGCTACCGCAGGCCAATTTGAAGGTGATTCAAAAACAGGGAAGGACCTCCACAATTCAGGGCAGTCAGACATCGTCATTGAGCGAGGTGAACACTAGCAGCCTGGGGGCTATAACAAGTCGAGCAGTCCTAGCCATTTTCAATCCATATTCTTTTCGTTCTTCCTATCACTACTACCTTGAACGTCCCAACCATTCTTTCAAGCCTCTTCATCGCACCCTCCAGTGCAACGCCTTCAACATGAAGTCAGACTACTCCACAGAAAAGGGCGCTAGGACCAAGAAACCTAGTCTCTACAACCGCATCCGTGCAAACCACACCCTCCAGAAGATCTGGCGAGTCCTCCAGTTCCTCTCCGCAACCATCTCACTCGGCCTCTTCTCCGCTCGCCTTGCCAAGATAATCCGCCTTGTCCACAGAGCCACCACATCCAATGGAGCCGTTGAAGGCATCCTCGCCGCTGCCGTCGCTTACACCCTCATCTCCATGCTTTTGAAGTTTGTGCTCAAGCAAGGTGGACCCAAGATTCTCCGGTGGATCTGGATCATCTTCGACTTGCTCTTCGTGGGCGGCTTCATTGCTGTCGCAGTCTTGACGAGACCCAACGGCAACGGATCAAGTGGTCCTTGTCACCGTATCCGAGGAATAAGGCTTGAACCCGCCGGCACCAACTGCAACTTGCCATGGGGAACGTTCATTCTTGCCATCGTCAGCACGTAAGTTATACCTACCTTCATGCAGGCAGGCGTCTTACTAACACACGTGTTCAGTCTACTACATGCAATCACAGCTGCCTTCAATGAGATTCGCGACTCCTGGAAAGAGCGGAAGCATGGCTCGGAAAGCAAGGGCCCGATGATCACTGATGAAGATTACCAGTGATCGTTCAATCTTCTTTCAATCCATATAATCCAGTCGTCCGAGGTTATACACAAGTATGGAGTAAGGTGCTCAGGGAAACAGAACATGGGCAAGCGGGGTGAACATGGGTCGAGACATATCCGATAATGCTGTAACAAGACTGTACTCTAGTACCTAATCCCCGAGCCATCCAGGCTATCAAACAAACAGATGCCTTTATGTCAAACTATGTGACAAATTACTTCCTCTGACCATCTTAGCATTATTCGTATCATCCCAATTCGTATCATCTCATCCCAGTTCCCAGACGAGACGCCGCCGAAACACCGTCTACCCGACCGACTCTATACCCTGGAGATGCCCCATGTCACCCGAGCCGTGAGCGAGTAATAGTAACCTAACCAGAACTCAACCTAACGCCGCTGTGTCGAGGCTGCCCGACACACAACGAGAACCGTTTCAAGCTGCAGCCGCTTGCACAGTTTTGACCAACTTCCTGGTCTTGCCCTTCCTAGACTGCTTTTTCTGGACCTTCTTCGGGGTCGTCGCAGTAGTCGCAGGACTGCCGGTCTCCGACGACGAAGAGCTGACCGGTTTGTTTCGTCGCGGTCGCATCCTCAGAGATCCCAAAAATTCTTCAGAAGAGCTCGAGCTGGTCGACGCCCGCGACCAGTGAACGGATAGGTGCGAACTTCTTCTAAGACGAAGCGCTACCTCGGCCTCCTGCATAGCTGGGTCTTCGACCTCCGAGAGTTGCTTCAGCTGCTCCATTGTCGCGAAGGCGGCGAGCAGGACGTCTGTGATGCTTTGTCGGTATCGGTTCATCTTGACAAGTTTGGCGCGTTGGATCTTGCCGCTGGCTGTACGCGGGATCTCTTCCACGAAGCACACGCCTCCGTCCAATGCTTTGTAGCTGGCTAACCTCGCCCTTGAGAATTGGTAGACTTCGTCGGCACTGATCATACTAGCTTCGTGGAGCTTCTTCTGGCGGACAACGTATGCTCGTGGTAGTTCGTCAGTACTATTTGCGGCGGCGGTGCCACAGACGGCGGCATCGACAATCTCGGGGTGCTGTAGTAGCACGGCCTCTAGCTCTGCGGGCGCAACTTGCCAGCTACTCAAAGATTAGTGTGTGGCATTGGAAAACAAACGTATCAACCATGGAGAGAGCATAGGAGGCCAGACTACCAGCCAGTGGCCCCACCAGCTTGCACGTGAACACAAAACACAGGAATCGACGTACCCTTTGACCTTGATGAGCTCTTTTGCTCGTGCAACGAAGTAAAGCTTGCCTTGTCTGAAGCAGCAAACATCACCAGTACGGAACCAGTCCTTTTCTTTATCGGAGAACTCCATGTTTCTGTAGCCAAGCATGACTCCCTTGGTTCGGCAACACAGCTCGCCTGCTTCGCCATCGCTCGTGACAACATTGCCGTCAACGTCGATAAGCTTAGCTTCCATTCCGCGGAACAACCTCCCAACAGAGCCGGTCTCGTCGTTCTCACCGTAGCGGAAAGCGGTTGCGATACCAGTCTCTGTCAGGCCCCACATGCAGGTCATCGTAGCATCTGTCAGAAGGGAGCGCATCTTGTTGATCGATAGTGCGTCGCATGGAGTACCTCCAACACCTGCAAGTCGCACAGTCTTCATTAGATCCTTTACATCCAAATCTGACTGGATCATCGCAATTAGCATCGCCGGCGCCATGTATGCCTCAGTAGCCTGGTACTTGTCATGGCAGCGCAGGTATTCCTCTAACTGCCAACGCCTCATGACATAGGTAGTGTGTCCATACCGTATAGGCTGCACGAAGGCAAGGCTGGTACCGAACATGTGAAAGAAGGGAACAGCGACAATACGAGTGACGTTGTATGGCGTTTCTTGGTGCAGCATCATATGACGAGCAACCATTGTCTGGTGGGACACCATTGCAAGCTTCGGTAGATCTGTCGTGCCTGACGTTGAGAAGCAGCCACAAGGGGTGTTTTGCGCTTCTTCCGCAGTGCTGATCGTCTTCCAGTCCTGCTCACCATGGCATAAAAGATCAGTGAATGATCTTGTTGAGTTTAAGGTCTTCACTGCATCAGAACAACCCCAGAAGACTGAAGGCACTCCAATGTACAGAGGCAAGGTGTCGATGTCAAGCACGATGACGTTCTGGTTCGGGATTGACCTTTCTCCACATATCGCGAGTATTTTGGACAAAGAAGCTGCTTCCGTGATGATGAGCTTGGGCGTTCCGAAGTGTACGTGATGGTCGACTTCATGGTACTGGTTTTCAGGATTCGATCCCATCCAAACCCCACCTGCCCCGACGATGCTCATGAACAGGGCTGGGTATAGATAGGTATTGCCGACCTGGCAAAGTACAGAATCGCCATCGTGCAGCCCGCACGCTTTAAAGCCAGCGATGAGCCTGCGGACGAGGGTCCGATACTGCTTGTAGTTCAAGCACCTCGACGTCTCGTCAGCATCGATCAGTACAGGCTTCTCTTCGTCGAAGTCATTCTGTCTGTCAAAACAAAAAGAAACGAAATCAATGGCTGGGATCTGGATGGGTCCTTCTGCTGATGTATAGATCATTTTGAGGTCGACAGGGTGGTCGAGAATCCCACTGAAGATGGGGCACTAATGAAGCGGATTTTTCATAAGCCTCAATCTCGATATATCATCTGGGACAGCAGTCAATGGTTTTGACCATAGCATGCCTTCGGACTCATGTTCCTTCGCTCAGCTGTGAGAACCCTATGGTGGCAGAGCGTGTTTCGCCCTGCGAGATGGCCCCCGCATGGGGTGGTTCTTCTGATGCTACAGTATCATGAGAGACGGGATGCTTGCTCGTACACTATTTGCGACCTGCATTGACGCTCCCTGCAGGATGCAAATCTGCTTGGACGCGCGTGTCGTCTACGCACTAGGCTGACCACAAATCTGGGATCGAGTGGTGCTCAGGCACTGCACGCGTATGCAGTGAAGCTCATCAATTGGTAATAATCCTTGTAAAGTCGGGTGGGAATTGGAAGCGAGGGTTGATGGCGAGTGCTGAACGCGAGAACAAAGCACGGTTTGAGCCCCATGAGGTGACCGAGGACCCAGAAACAAATGAAGCCCTAGATGAATGTGGGGATAGCGTCGCAGTGGCACAGCGCATCTGATGCAGGTCGATGAATCTTGCCATTGACTTGGACTTATCATTGGTTGGCGTGTATGACAGTTGTCAAGTGCTGAACTTAATATTGCTTATCTTACTCCAGCCGCTCCTCAACAATGGCGATGGCCTTGCGCAGATCTAGGTACGCATATCCGAAGATTGGCTCACTCGGCTATCTTGTAGAAGAATGTAGGGATACCACACATGCGAGATTAAGTGTTGGCGCGACAAATCTTGGGAACATGTTGCGATCGCTTGAGGGGTCATCGTTAGTAAGGCGACCACGATTGAAAGCGGATGATACCCGGCAGCCGAATGCTACAGATAGACTTCGGCCTGGTTTGGCTCTGGTTCATTAGTGCACTTTCAAGGATGTGTCGGTGAGCACGAAAGCTAGGCCCACGAAGGTTACTGCCGATCAAGAAGAGTTCTCCATTAGTACTCCGCTAAGCCAAAGCTGGCAAGGCGATTGGAGGAGGGCGACGAACCATCCAATGGACTTTGACAAACGACCTTCACTTGTTCTACGCTCCAATGCTGCGCTGGCGGCTATTCTTCAAGTTCTTCTGCCTTCCAGCTCTGGCGACCGACATGCGTGTCCCGGTGCATCTGCAGGTTGACCCAACTGCATACACCATTGCAGTAGTGTCTTTTGAAGACCTTTTGCTCGACCTTTTGTTTGTCGTCAATAAATGCCACACTATGTCAGCTAATACTGAATGAGGGAAACTCCGAGCATCCACATGGACAGTTCTGTTTTGGTCGACCTGCTTATGCTCGGTGTCCGCATCAAACTTGTTTTTGATCTGATGTTGCCATAGCCAGATGATTCGATGACCCATCAAGCGCGCGATCTGCTCGAATCGATCTCGTAGACTCTGCAGACCGAAGGGTCCGATCTTGATATGGTGTGTACGTGGACCCGCTTCTTGGTCCTGCGGACCCGAAAATGAGTTGCTTCTCCATCACGATAACCTCGTGCGCGTGCATGAATGCCCAGCCCTATGCTATGAGTTCTCTCAACGTCGTGGTGCCGTCCCGAGTGCGACCCGCACTGGCTTCAGCAAGCGTCAGGCTATGGAAGAAGCTGGTTCGACGGGTTGGTCACTGCATTGTCAGCATTGTGCTCCCACATGCATGATCCATGCTTCTTATTGCTGAGGGTTCCTTGCATTCTTGCACTGTCCTCAGGAAGTCTCTCATGATCATTCACAACATTCACTCCTGAGACCGGCTCCCTGAAACAAATGTCACTTGTCACCAGCCTCTCCACCAAAAGAAAACATTAGTACAGTGACGGGACAACGGAGGTCTTTACCAGGAGTCCAGGAAAGGGCCTGACATCAGGATCGCTCTTGCAGTTCATGCTCGATTAGCGAGATCGGATAGTAGCGGAGCAGTCAACATCGTTTGCACGGACTGCTGCTCCCTGTGATACCATCATTATCACCTCAGCTCACTCAACCGCCACTCACCTAGTCGACTCAGCCCGGCCAAGCTCATCGCATTCATCAACGTCTTCGACCACCTCAACACCTTATACGCCTCGAGTGACACGTTACGACTGCATTGTTCAACCCTCATCGGCCACCATGGACTGCGAAGAGAAGAAGATCATCGCGCCCTCCACCACAGCAATCCTCACTCCTAATACGTTTGAGTTGTTAGATGCTTCAACAAGCACACTCGCAGTATCAACCTCCATCGTTACGCCTGACAATGCGCATATCAGACCCGAGCAGGCAATCCCAGTGACAGATGACAGCGAGTCGGAAGCCATGGTGAAGACCACCCAGCACCAGAATTTGTCCTCCGACTCCTTCAACAGCGACCTCGAGAAACAAGAAGAGGAAATACAGCCAAGGCCAGAATGGTACAGCTTCCTGAGGTACACTGCGCTGAACACTTACCGACGCCTTTTCAGTCTCGTCTTCATCGGCAATGTCATCGCATTCGTCTTCATCATGGTCACAGACGCCCAGCTATTAGGTCTTGTCAACGCCGCCGCCATCAACCTATGTATATGCGGTCTCGCCAGATCTCCGGTCGTCATCAATACCCTCTTCGTCACTGCAGGCCAGATCCCAAGATCAACACCAATTCGTCTTCGAACTCTTGCGGCTAAGGTGTTCCACTTTGCCGGTGTGCATTCAGGCTGCGGTGTCGCGTCAGCTATCTGGTATATCGCCTTCGTTGGCAGGGTGACGTATGACTATACCCACGGTACCATACCGCAGGGCTCTGTCAACATCGCGGTGGTAGTCCTTGCATACCTGATCATGGTCTTGCTCTGCGCGATCATTGTCGCTGCCTATCCAGCGATCCGTTTCAAGTACCATGATTATTTCGAGGCGGTCCACCGCTTCAGTGGCTGGGCTGTGATCCTTCTGTTCTGGGCACTTCTCCTGATTTTCGCTTCCGAACAGCAGCCGTCAATGGGCGTCTTCCTCATCCACCAACCCGCTTTCTGGATCATCATCATCTTGACTGCCGCGGTCGTACAGCCGTGGGCCATGCTGAGGAAAGTGAAGGTCGATGCGGAAGTTCTCTCGACCCATGCTACCAGATTACACTTTGACTTTACAAGCACAAAGTTCGGCCAGGGTATCTCCATAGCTCGGCACCCACTCAAAGATTGGCACTCCTTTGCCTCTTTCCCGGACAAGTTTGATCATCCTGATTCGAAATTCTCTCTGGTCGTATCAAAGGCTGGCGACTTCACTGGCGACATCATAACCAATCCACCAACCCACATCTGGAAGAGAAGTGTTCCCGCTTATGGTTTTGGCTGTAAGTTCCCGCTCTTTGCCGTCTCTTCCCTTTCTTGCTTTTCTGCCTGCTAACTGCCTTAGACGTCATGAAATTGTACTCCCGCATAATCATCGTAACGACTGGCTCCGGTATAGGCCCCTGCCTCTCCTTCCTTGCCGACGATAATAGACCCAAAATGCGGGTCCTCTGGCAGACTAGATCCCCTCTCAAGACTTACGGGCAAGGGGTCCTCGACCTCGTACAGCACATGGACAGTAACCCCGTCATCCTCGATACGACGCAGCAGGGAAACCGAAAAGATATGCTGCCGCATGTGATTAAGCTGTTCAAGGAATTCAACGCCGAAGCGGTGTGTATCATCTCAAACCCGAAGACCACAAACCACTTGGTGTATGAGCTGAACCGACGAGGTATCTTGGCAATGGGTCCGATCTTTGACTCGTAGCGGAGGGCGTTTGCGATGATATGCTGCAACGGTGAGAACGCGAACAGACATAATTAACGTTAGTATGAGTTGATGGCGGTATGGAGCGCTTGGATGCAAGTGCAAAAGTTCGAAGAACAAGATGGCGTTGACAATGACGGCTAATGGAACAATCGGTATACTGCTTGGCCGGCGTACACAAAGATACCCAGAACATAGTACAGAGTGAGTTTCGAAGGCGTTCCAGAAAAATTATTCAAGGTTGAATTTATAGCTGGCAACTGATAGATTGGCTAGATAGCTTGGTGGCAGCACAGCTTAATCAAGGCTGGGGAACGAGGTCAGCAAGCAGTACATAACTCCACTACCTTGCACATATCGCAGAACGAAAACACGTCTCTTGAGCCCCTGTCGTCGCTTATAAGCCGTTGGATCTCGTGTAACGAAAGCCCTGCAGTGTCACAGTCATCAACGAGGATCCCTGTCATTCTCGTGACCTTACTCAAATGCCATGCAGTTCAACCGCCAATCAGAACGAGCCAAGCTCGGCATAAGTCGAGCCGATCCTAGTCCGTGGCGTGATCTGTCCAGCCACCCCTGTCCTTGAGATGTCATGATCGACTTTAATGCTTGCGAGAAGCTCGGTTGGTTGATCGGACTGGGTCTGGTCTGACTGACCATTGTTGGGATGGTACGACGAGTTCCAGCTGCTGAGTTGTAAAGCGACTGCTGTGGCGATCCTTTCGGTTGAGTGTGAATGTGGAGAACTTGGCTGCGGGGAGCGAGTGGCCAGGGTGGACAACGAGGATGAAGCGGTGTAGACAGAAGAAGTGATCACACAAGAAGCGATCGATCCTGCAACCTGTCTCGAGCGGACACGCAACATGACATGTGAACAGTGCTGTGGTTGATACTCTTGCCGTAACATGGCAGGACCGTTGAGGCCAAAGCAGTAGTGCTCAGACAGCTGCCAAGATCCCCCGACCCCAAGCTTTCGGGGGATCTTGAGCGAAGCTAGGTTTCGTCGTGGTTGGACTTGATCTCTCCGTACCACAGCCGGTCCTCTCGGTCATGTCCACAACCTGACCTTTCTCGGCGGACCATGTCATCTTGCTAGCCACACCGCTTTCACCTTGCGTCTTTCACCCGATAATAGCTTCCGCCAAGCTCTGTAATCCAGCTCTTGTCAATTTTACTGATATCCTTGATATACACTTTATCGCCGGTCTCCAACAACTCATGAAACAGCACATAGTCAGCCTTACGGTTGAACATCAGACTCGTTGGATGGGCATGCATCGTGATACTGTTCTGTTTGCTCGCTGTCAACGGCCGAAACGTTCCATCCATCGGATTCATCCTTGCGACGTTCATGAAATATCCACTGGTGAGGCACTTCAACACTCGCGTCGTATTGTCCGGAACTACTGTCTCATGTTGCTGTGACGAGCTTGTGTCAAGATCGGGGATCTTGTAGCCGAACCTTTCCAGGTAGCGCCTAAGTTGTGCGCGGATACTCACTGCTCGACTCAGTGCTTTGTGGTTTAGATGATGCTGATGACACCATCTCTGATCACGTTTGCCCTTGCCCACGAAAGCCTGGAACACATTCAGGTATGTCAGATGGTCGCCTTCCTCTGCCGCGAACTTTCGTCGCGAAAGCTCCATTGCTTTTCGTTGGCCCTCGTGGTCGAACCAGATCCCACCACCCTGACCAGCGGACTGTAGGCTGCACATGGCAGCGATAGTGAGTATTTCATTGACGCAGTTGTACTCCGACGTAGTCGATGCAAGGAGTGCCTTCGCCATCATGGGCTGCACAGCTAGCTCTGCCATGCGTGTACCAAGCGGCTTGGTGAGCTTGGCGTAATCATCCAGCGCGCCGAGGGAATAGAGAGTTTCGAGGCCACGAGCCATAAGTCTTGCTGGTGGCGGGGTGAGATATGGAAACTGTGCGACATTGTCGATGCCTAGGGCTTTGAGTTGGAGAATAGTAGGTGCGAGATTCGTACGTTGAATTTCAGGGGACGTTGTTCGTAGAAGAGAAGAGAAGGCTGCGCTGGTGTACAGCCTGTAGCATTTACCAGGCTTCGTTCTTCCAGCCCTACCTGCGCGTTGAGTGGCCGAGGCCTGTGAGACGGGTACTCGAGTAAGGGTCTCGATGTTGGTTGTTGGATTATAGGTGCGTAGCTTCACGTAGCCACAATCTATCACGTAGACGATCCCATCGATCGTCACTGACGCTTCGGCGACGTTTGTGCTAAGGATGACCTTGCGGGTGTTCTCGGCTGGTGGAGAGAAGACGTACATTTGCGAATTCTGGTCTAGTCCAGCGTATAGCGGTAGTGGTTGCAAGGCCTGCTGGTTTGGCAATGTCGTTCTTGAATAGTCAGTCAGTAGCTCTAGAGCCTTCTGGATCTCGTCGCGGCCAGTGAGGAAGATCAGAATATCGCCCACAGCCTCCTCTTTGTGGATAGTGATCGCGGTCTCTACAGCTGTGGTGACGTAGTCCTCAGAAGGCCGGTCGAGATATTGGATGTCGACCGGGTAGGAGCGTCCTGCCAATGCCACGATCTTACATTGATCATCAGGATCCTTGGCATTGTCGTCCCTGAAAAAGTCCGCAATCCTCTCAGCATCGATAGTCGCGCTGCTGACGACGATCTTGAGTTCTTGCCGCTGCTTCTGCACTTTCTTCAGTAAGCCAAGCAGGATGTCAGAGCTCAATGACCTTTCGTGGGCTTCATCTACCATAATCACCGAGTAGTTGGATAGCAGCGGATCCAGCAAAGCTTCTCTGAGCAGCATGCCGTCGGTGAGAAACTTGATCCTGGTCTTGGCCGAGACTGCCTCGTCGAACCGTACTGAGTAGCCGACATCTTCTCCGACTTGACACCTCATCTCAGCGGCCACTCGGTTGGCAATAGTGGTAGCAGCAACTCTTCGGGGCTATCATGATGTCAAATATGGTCGAGTCCAAACTGCTAAACACGACCCACCTACCTGAGTCACGGCGACAGATTTGCCATGTGAGGCCCATCCGGCTTCATCAAGATACTGAGGCAGCTGGGTGGTCTTGCCACTTCCTGTCTCTCCCACGATGACCACGACAGGGTACTTGTGGACAGCATACTGAAGGCTTCGCCTGTGTTTGGTGATCGGCAGCAGAGCTGCTGGCTTGGCGAGGAAGGACAGGTCAAAATCTGCCATGGGCCCGGCTTATGGAATGAGGAATTTGTCGCTCAGAGCAAGGTTTGGTAGAATGCCTCGTGAAGTTGCCCCTGAGCCTTGCAGCAGGCCGGGGGCTTTGCCGCTTTTGCCTAACTTATCTAGGCGTGCCCGGGCCGCCCATTCAGCTTGCCCGGTGTACGTCATGCCGCCAAGCTGCGTGTCACTTGCGCCCAGATGGCCTGTGGTGGGTAGACTCGTGGCACAAGTGAAGGCTGCTACATTCCTGAGAGCGAACCGCTGATTTGCGATCTTCGACCTTGTATTCCCGACTTTAATATGGCAGACAGAGGCAAACAAAAGGAGCAAGTACGTGTCTGAACCCGTGGATTAAGAATCTCATGCTCAGCGACTGCCTAGGACTCCCTAGACTCCCCAGTATCACCCGTGCGATCTACTGAAGGGAAACCCGAATCCCCCACCACCGCGCAGCCACTAGACTTTGACGACGACGACCATACCACGGCGCAAACACCTACCAAGATGTCGGCGACGGACGATGCCTCCAAGCCCAATCCACCTCCCAAAGATGAAGCCCCGCCAGCGAAGCCACCGAGGCCGGTAAACCCAGCAGAACAGACACTCCAGGAAGCGTTTCCAGGGATCGACCAAGGTGTTGTAAAAGCAGTGTTGATAGCAAGCGGCGGACAGCTAGAGCCAGCCTTCAATGCTCTGCTAGCCATGTCAGACCCAGATGCCGCTCAACAAGAACAACCACCGGCGAAGCCGCCCCGTCCAACATCACGTCAGCAGACCAACCAGACTCTGCTGGAGGCCGACGAGATGTATGCTCGCCAGCTTGCGGAGCACTACAACAACACCACTCCTCAGCAGACCCAACAGAGACCCGACCGATCCAATGCCAACCTCGCAGGGTCAAGACCAGGAAGGCCAGGCGCTCAACCCAACCCCGACGATGTTCACTGGCGCAGCTTCATAGACGGTGCGAACGAATTTGCCGAAGAAGTCAGAGGATCGGCTAACGAGATTCTAACAGACGATCTCCCCGAGATCCGCGACAATCTGAAGAAGGGTTTCTTTGAGACCCAAAAGACCGTCAGCAGCTGGATCACAAACTTCAAGAAGAACTTTGACGACGGAGGAGATCAACTTGCCGGCCATACTGCACAGAATGCACGACCGGCCCAGCAGCAGCAGCGAAGAAGTGGGGACTATGGCAGGAGGTCAACAGACTACAACCGCTACGACGCCGATCCACAGGTCATCGATGATGATTTCAGCAAGCTGGATTTGAAGGATGGTGAGCATCCGCCTCGGACCTCGAGCCGACCTGTTGCAAATCCTAATCTTTTCAAATCAGATCACAGAGCGTCGTCGAAAGGTAGCGGGCGCAAGGTTTCGTTCCAAGAAGGTCCGCCGGAGGAGATTACTGACATGTATGCTGCTTCCTCTTCTAAACCACAAGTTACGAGTGTCCAGACAGCAGGCACGACAGCTGGGAAGAGCAGCAAGTGGCAGCCTTTGAGTGCGGTCGAGTCGTCACCAAGCGGGGAGAATGACCCATTCAGCTTGGGCGACAGTGATGACGAGAGGGACGCGAAGCCAATCACTTTGAAGGATACAGAGGCTGATGATCTGAACATCGGAGCAGAGGCTTCGGTGAGAGAGTCGGGTTCGAAGAAGGCCACTGTCGAAGACACAAACTAGAGCCTCCATTGAGCGTTGCGAAAATAGCATGATAGTACTTGACCCAGCGGTCATGCAATAGCATCTATAATTGAAACCCCACTCACCTCTGCTGGCAGGTGCACTGCTGGTGCTAAGCTTGGGCGACAAGTTCGACTCCGTTGCCGCAAAACGTCCAAGCTTCGCTTTGCTGCCACTCTTTCCTCGCAAGGATCGAGTAACCTCTTCATCACACCGTCCTAATCATGCTGCGTTCTTGGAGGCTCTTCTAGTGGTGGTCGTTGTTTGCGCGGGTTGTCTCTTTACACTCGCTATACAATGACCCGGATGTCGTTGACAGCGCCATATCTTCTAGGGCTCTAACCGCATCTATCGATGCCGACACCGTAGCCAGTCGTTGATGCGACTGTAGCACATGTTCGTGTCTCGGGAGCGCCCAAAGTGGTCTTTTGCGATGTTCCTCGAGCAAGCCGCCGTGGCAGAATTTGGAGCGCTGTTCTTCACGGTCAATCCGTGCTAGCGACATTCAATTAACGGGCCCCGTCGGCATCTGATAGACCGCACGGCAGACCGCCGACGAATATTAGCGTGCCGGCAACTGGATGGCCAAGTCCATTGGGAGGTTGGAGAAGAAGACAAGGAATCACTCGGCCTCCAGTCGAGCTCTGCGGAGTTCTACCGGCGCGAATCCCGCACGAGAATATAGGCCAAGGTAGTATAAGGAACGTAAAGCTGCTACAGGTTTGGCGAGAGCATCTTTCCGTCAAAGTGTCAAACAACTCTCGGCATTGAAGACAGAGAAGGAAACTGCAATACCACGACCGTCGCCATGAAGATCCTTATCACCGGTGAGTCCCAGAGCTGCCCCCCTAAGTTTCTGATTCAAAAGGCCAGCATCTGACTCCTGGGTTCTTAGGTGCCGGTGGCTTTCTCGGGCAGTTTCTGGCTCGTCGACTTCTGGAGGACGGCTCTCACCAGCTCATCCTCACGGATGTAATGGACTGCCCCATTCCGAAAGGCTCAAAGCACCCTGATAATGCCAAAGTCATCAAGGGGGACATCTTCAAGGAGGTAGACAACCTTGTAACCAAAGACCTTGATGCCGTATACATCTTCCACGGCATCATGTCGGCTGGTTCAGAATCAAACTTCGACCTCGGCATGAAAGTCAACGTTGATGGTACGAGGGTACTGCTAGAGAAGCTTCGGGACACCGTCCCTGGCGTTAGGGTCGTCTATGCTTCCAGCCAGGCCGTCTATGGCAGACCGTTTCCAGAAGTCCTCACTGAAGACGTATTTCCTACGCCGGTAAGTCACTATCCTTCAGAACCCCACAAGGGTTGACCACGCAATGGCGAAGAGATCCAGACGTGTTGTACCACGCGTTTCTGCTCGGTCGTCGAGGCACGCTTTGTCCGCAATCCCTTTCCTAACACTATTTGTACGGTTATGGGTACTAACTCATCATAGGAAGGAAGCTATGGCGCAGAGAAGATGATATGCGAGTACTTGATTAACGACTACACGAGGAGGGGATACATCAATGGAATCTCGACTCGATTCCCTACCATATCTGTGCGCCCAGGCAAGCCATCGCAAGCAGCAAGCAGTTTCATCAGTGGCATCATCCGGGAGCCCCTGGCAAAGCAGGAGTGCGTCGTCCCTGTCACAGACAGGTCTTTCCCGTCGTGGGTGTGCTCGCCTAGGACACTAATCAACAACTTGGTCCATGCGCTGACGCTACCGAATGACGCTCTCCCCAGCCACAAGCGGTCGGTCAATATGCCGGGTCTGCTTGCTACTGTACAAGACATGCTGGATGCCTTAGCCAAGGTCGGAGGCGAGGACAAGCTACAGTATGTGAAGGAGCAAGACGATGAGGAGTTGGGCAAGATCCTGTATTCGTGGGCATACAAATTTGACAACAAGCTAGCGCTGAGCCTAGGCTTCAAGCCAGATACCAGCTTCGAACAGGCTGTGAGGGAATATGTGGACTGGATGAAAGAGCAAGAGCAAATGAATGCTTGAGCTTGTAGCAATGGATTCCGGTCTGCTGTCATTCATGGATACGCGTGCTTGATCCGTCCTAGTCGTGGTCCAGCAATATCACGCCTCAGCTGCTCACAAGTGCACCCCACAGTCATAGGTGGACTGAGGCTACCTCCAAGACGAGCCGTCCGGAACGTCGAAGCGTCCTTTCATGCAAGAATGCTTCTCCGCATCGTGGGATCACTGCATGATCCATAGATGGAGAGCCTCAACGAGCAACCGTAATGTCAGTGCACGTCAGAGCCCGCCGTAGTCACACGTGATACTCGTCATGGCAGGCTTAATGCCTGAGAACATTTTGGGGACGTCTGTAATGGCAATTACCACGAGCACAAACCATCAGCTGTTACCAAGCTGCCGGCAACTATTCGAGCTTTTGCAGCCCCAAAGCAGTTCAGTTTCTCAGCACATACGCCAACTTTGGTCGTAAAGCTCCTAGGTTCTAGCCATCAAACACATCATGGACCGCCCTTTACCAGACAGAGAGGTATGCCGACGTCTATCCTACTCAGCGCATGATATTAATGGTTGCAGAGTCGACGAGGACCGCCTCCAAGACATAGTCGGCCTCCAGCATATCCCCAAGACGGTGTTAGAAAGGTAAGACTGTTGTGTTCTTCCACACAAGAACATACTGACAATACCAGGTCCGATAATATTTCTTCCTCCCTTGCATACCAACCGGCATGCTCTAAACCTGCATCGGCAGCATGGTGGCCGGATACACTCTACCGAGCAGCTGCGCAAGCCTTCCTCCCAGGCCGACGACTAACACTCCTCCCTCCTACAGAACAGAAGAGACGAGCGGCAAGACCTAGACAACGACTGGGTGCATGATCGATACGATGACGAACCAGAACCCGCCCGTATGAAAATGACCCTTGTCCGAACTTCACCCTAACATAAATTGCAGCAAGAGACGGCTATTCTGCAAGGCCTCGAGGCCGACGAGACGACTATGCCGACCCAAGATCGCGAGATCGAGACCGAGACGGTGGACGAGAACGAGACAGGATACCACCTCCTGCTAAAATCAGGGTCGACAATCTGCATTGGGATCTCCAAGAAGACGACTTAGAAGACTTGTTCACCCGAATCGCACCAGTCAAGGAAGTGAAGCTACAGTACGACAGAGCCGGAAGATCTGATGGAACAGCATTCGTCACCTACGACCATATAGCCGATGCTCGAACTGCAGTCAGAGAGTTTGACGGAGCGAACGCGAAAGGTCAGCCTATTCGACTGACCATATTACCTCTACCTCCTAAGCCCGCGCGGCAGTACAATCCATTTGACCGTGTGGAGAATCCGAGGAGTCTATTTGATCGCATCGAAACGCCGAGCGGACGAGGTCGGAGAAGAAGCGAGAGTCCTATGGACGACCTAGAGCGAGAGTACTCAAGGAACAGCTCTCGAAGAGCACCAAGAGGTGCACCGCGAGATCGAAGAAGTGATACGACCAAGCCCGTTCCTGAGAACATCGATCGCTACGTACCCGGCTCAAACGGACGTGGCGCAAGGAGGGGCGGTGAGAGACGGGAGCGGCCACCAAGAGGCGAACCGAGAAGTGGCGCTCGTCCTCGTAAAACTGCGGAAGAACTGGACGCCGAGATGGACGACTACTGGGGAGGAAACCCTGCCGAGCCAAACCAGGCAGCTCAGAAGCCAGCTGCTCCAGCTGACGACGACATTGATATGATAGAGTAGGAATCTCCCTTCACCAAGCTAGCTCGTCGGCTGTTGCAAGAGAGCAAACAACCGGACTTGGCTCGAGTCTTACAGCAATGGGAGAATGGGAAGGATCAATGAGACAGCGAAGTTGGAAGGACAACCTCGACGATACTGCTGCAGCTCGTGCGGCCCCGACATGTCAGAAGTAGCTAGAAAACCCATCCTCACACACAGAGCGGATGAAGTTGAAACTCCAAACTCCCTCCTAATCAATGGTCCATTCACGGATGCGAACTTATGAACCTTTCCACCGCTTGCATCGCCTTGTCAGCTTGTGCCCCTTTGGTATCCTTTGGGTACATAGAATACCCGTGCGGTCCACCAGGCACAATCAAGACTTCTGTCTCTGCACCAGCCATCTGGTACTTCGCGCTCATCAGCACAGTGTCGTCCAGCAAGACATCACAAGTCCCGCATGTAAATAATGCAGGAGGAAGCCGCCCACGCAACTTCTCGAGATTCGCATACAGGGGACTAATACTCGGATGCTTCTTCTCTTCTAAACTCATTCCAGGCAGAAAAGCCTCGGAGAAATGCTCCATCACGTTCTTGTCCAGCACTAGGGTTTCCGGCGGGTTGAAGTTGTACGCGCTGGGTAAGAAAGTCATATCATAGGCGCCAAAGTGTAGAATCAGTCCTTTCCAGTTGAACGAGTTGTATTTGCTCTCCTGGTGCTGCAGCAGGTGTAGCATGACAAGCATACTCAGATGACCGCCCGCACTCTCACCACCTACGTATTTCAGTGGTGCACCAAGCTTTGACTGTGCATTGTCGACAAGCCATTCTGCGGCATCGTAGCAGTCGTTGGGGCCTGCGGGGAATGGGTCTTCGGGTGCCAATCTGTATCCGACCGAGAACATCAACACGCCGTTGGTGTTTGCAAGATCCTGCAGGACGACGTCCTGGCTGGACTCTGACTGCAGTACCCATCCTCCACCGTGGATGTGCATGTACACACCCTCGATTGACTTGCCGTTGGTCGGCTTTAGAGTGCGGCAAGGGATATCCCTACCGCTATCTCGAGATGGTATACTCGTTTGCTCTGCTGAGTCTAGATACGTCGCTGCCGGTAATGGTGTCTCGCCACGAGCCCGCATCTCTCGATACTTGGCGGCGCCGACCTCCCACCATCTCGGGGCGCCCCTCATGATTTCCATGAGGTTCTTGTTGAAGGCATGGGTCTCGTCGCTAATTGATGCTGGGTCAAAGACCTTGGGGTCGATTTGTATGGGGTTCTTGGTGGCCATTGTCGGAGCTTGGGCTGTGATTAGCTGTGCCACATTCACGTCTGTTGGAGGGCAGGTAGACTCTAGTTTGATGATGTTGAGTATTGGCAATTTGAATGTTGAACCTAGCTAGGCACTATCTCCTGCTCCGACACCGTTCGTGAGTTGGAGATTTCGCATTGTCAATGCATCGGCGTTCTCCTCACACCGTAGCTCCAACACCGCTAGTAGATACACACTCGGCGCATAGTGCACCACGTCCTGGAGGACCACGAGCGTCGAGCACAGCCTCCATGCTTAAGCTGTGTGCAGGACCCTTCTGCAGTGCCTCATGGGGGTTAGTAGGTGTTTTGCTCTGGAGCAGAGAGGCATGAGAGAACGATGTTCGCTGCGCGCTCCACCCTGTGATTAGTCATCACGAGCTCCCACAGAAGGATGCACGATCACCTTTTCTAGAGGCTACTGATCAAAGATGACCGCAGCAGAACGAACGATGATGCTAGCCATTTGTGGGATGATCAGCAAAACTTGACGTGCTTTATCCAAAAACAACCAGCTGCCCCAGATCTCTTCCCCCTTGATCAATTTTATTTAGTGACCGCCCCATGCCTCACCGGCCAATTCTAGCAACATGTCATTGGGCGGTTTAGATTGGAGCTGCCCACAACCCGTAAAGCTTGACCACGACCTGCCTGGCGTGCTTCTCACGCCCAGGCTGTTCAGTTCTGCCTTGCATCGCTTCAGCCTCCTCGAAATTGCATCTTCGGCGAGCAGAAACATGGCCCGAGCATCGTCCACTGAAGAGTCATGTTGGCACGAGCGCGAGAAATGCACTAAGAACGAGAAAACAAGCAGCAAGCCAATTCGATTGGTGCTTCCTCCTCTTCGCTCTTTCACTAGCGCTAACAGCTCGAAACTTAAGTGTCCGGTGACCGTTTCAGGAGGCGATGAAGGGATGAAGTGGCAAGCTAACAAGTTACACCAGGCTGCGAGCACCCTACTTTGCCAATTAACACATTCTTCAGCCTACCAACCTGCCAAGTGCCGAAATAGTGGCTGGCTGTGCACCTGACCTGTCGCAGAACAGCCAAGTTTCCTTTAAACTTGTAACACTCACATCGACGCGATATTGTTCAAACTTCAATCCGTATCTTGTGTTCTGTTTGTCCCTATGATCCACGAATAAGCGAACTGCCAATACTACTGCACTGACGCAACACGATCGAACAGTCCTACACCACTCAAGATGGGCATTCGAGACGCCTCTGGCAAAGAAAAGATAGTCATCTACTTCAACGCGGTTGTTCGCCTGGCACAATTCGTTGTCGCAGCAGCAGCTCTTGGAGTCTATGGCACACAAAAAGGTTACTGGCTTGACCACGGCCTACCAGCAAAGATTGTAAGTCTTCATCGTCCCACAGACTTCCCGTGCTGACATTGTCAAGACTTTTGAGCTCGTCGTCGGCTCTCTAGCAATAATCACCGCCGCAGCGCTCGCTGTGATTCCTTTCTTTCTCTCGTACAGACCAGTTGCTCTGGCAGCGCCATGGGACTTCATTCTCATGATTCTTTGGGGCGCGGCATTTGGTGTCATGAAGACTGTCTTCCTCCGAAACTATAACGATGATGATGAGAAGTTCTTGGTACACCATGATAGCAGCGACAACTATGGTCACTACAAAGATCACTGGAACAACATGGTGAACGCTGCTTATATCGACCTTGCAGGCTTGATCCTGTTCTTGATTAGCGGCGTCATGGGGCTTGTGTTGTTCTTTATTGGTCGGAGGAGTGGCAGTGGTGGGCATACGAAGGCGAGCTATGTTTGAAGTATAGATTGACGAGCCCACGAGCAGACTAACACGGTCGCGAGTTGGTTGGCTTTAGAGCGGTCACGGGTTTCAGCTGTGGAGTATGCCGGTGGTCAGGAGCATGTTCTTACGCTGAGAGAGGAAGTGTGGGAGATGACATTGCAGAGACAGATTGCGTCGCCAGGCCTATATCGGCTGTCAGCAGCCAGAGCATAGGCTGATGCTACTATTACAATTACTTGCACCTCGTGTCTTCTGATCCTGCTATCAATGTAATGACAAAATTTAGCTAGCAGGGGGTATGCCAGTTGTTAGGCAAGTACAGCGAACACGAGCGCCTCCGCGCTGCCAAATCGTGCCCGCACTTGGCCGCTCAACACGTACATACAAAACTCACCCTATTTCCGGTCTCTCAGCTTCTCCAACATTTACTCCTTGCTGAAGCTCGACAGCTACAGTTACTCACATTAGGAGAAACCTCTATCGCCGACCAGTGTCTACAGATCAGAAGGGTCTGACAGTGACCGCTTCCAAGATGGAACCACAAACACCGTCTCTTGTGGCATGGATAATGTCCCTCATCTTCCCCCTAATTCTGATGAGCGTCACAGCTTTTTGTGAGTCCTTCTGCCACCACGCTTAGTGCTCGGAAGTCCTTCAGTCAACTGCTCACCTTCCTGCACCACCCTCGCATAGCGTTCTTGCCTCCCAGTGCACAATGACTGACAGCGTCCGCGCAAGATTTCTTCCTTACCTCAATGCTCAACCCGCGGCTCGTCCTCACATTCCAGATCGAGAAGATACGTGAAAAATCATTCGCCATGTTCTGGATGCTCTTTGGTAAATTGTTCGCTGACGAGTTTCCTTCGCCTGATCTGGACGACATAATTACTGAGCACTGTCGTGGTCAAGTTTTGGACGTTGGGCCCGGTGGTGGTTACCAGATCAAGCGCTTCAAAGGTGCCCACCAACACGGTCGAATCGAGAGAATCTATGGCGTCGAGCCGGGAGTTGAGATGCATGGCGACCTCCGTTCGGCGGCCATCCAGACTTTCGGAGCAGACGCCAACAAGATTTACAAGGTCTTGACTTCCGGAGCTCAACCGAATGAACTCGTACCAACGCTTGCGAAGGAAGATATGCTCGACTCAGAAGGGACGTTCGACACGATAGTAACACTTCGGGCTCTTTGCGGCATACCACAACCCAAAGAAACGACCGAGCTGTTTTATCGACTATTGAAACCCGGTGGACGGATCATATTTTTGGAGCACGTCGTTAATAGCTGTGATCCAAAGCGTGGTGGCAGCAAGGTTGCCTGGATTATGCAGAATGTTTACATGTTGATGGGCTGGCGGTTTTGGAATGGCGGATGTGAGCTTACAAGAGACACAGCGAAGACCTTACGAAATGCGGCGGCCTCCGATGGCGGTTGGGCAGATGTCAAGCTCTACGAGAGAAAGCCCTGGGGGTGTGTTCCGGAGATCTATGGGTATATGCAGAAGAAAGTGGCTGCTGGGCAGTCCATCAGAGTGACGATGTGAGAGCACGTTGAATGATGGTGATCGGTCGGCAGTCGCTTTCTGTGGGGGTTTCTCTACGTGAGTCCGCAGTTTGTGCTTCGAAGCCTGTCCTATCACCACAGCAGCGTCGGCGAGATGATGTATGGGTACAGTACGGCTGCAGTAAGCTCCGGAAAGGGTACAATCGTGTCAGCAGTGTAAATGATCGGTGGGCTTGAAGTGCAGAAATGCCATGGTTTTACGTACGTAGAGCCTCGGTCTTTCCCGCAGACCTTGGCGACAAGACCCAGCGACCAGAACTCAATTTCAGCTTCCTAGTTGCAACTAATCTGTTTGAGTGCCGACGCAACACTTTTTGAACCATATAACGTGTCTTGTCTAGAACCTTGGTGTTCGACGTGTTGACTGAATCCGAGGCAGTCAGGCCATTGCTCTCTGCCACCGTCCGGAGCGCCCAGGTCTTCGCCATGGCTCAAGCCGAGGTCCAGCTACCTTTTGAAGAGTGCCTCAGGCTGAGACAGATTTCCACAGTACGTTTACCAGCACCACGTATTACTCGATACTCACCACGGGAAGGACGTCTTCGAGAATGTGACTGAGCCGTGGACCTGGCCTGGAAGTGCCGTCGTCCCAGGCGGCATCCTCATGTCGGAATGTGCTGCTGCAGCTTATAACACTGTGCCAAAGGACTTCGTCCTCGACAGCTTACAGGCGCATTTCCTCGGCGGACCCGACCCCAAAAGGCCAATGCGATTCAGTGTCACGCGGCCAAGTAATGGTAGAAGATTTGCTGTTCGGATTGTGCACGCCAAGCAGGGAGACAGGACCTTACTCACTGCCACGATCCAATTTGTCAATGAAGCGGTTTGGACTGGTCCGGCAATGACTCATTCGATATCCCGACAGACAAGTCAGACGATATCTGAGATCACCCTGGACGATCTTGAGATAGGTCGACATAAGCTTGGGCCGTTCATGAAGTCCCAACGTTTGCCGCTCGTCTACAAGGGTTGGGTGGGAAGTCAACTTTTCTGTTCCTGCTAACGCCTTACAGATTCCTCTCGGTCTGCGACATCAGGCATCGCAACCTCTGTGGGCCAGATCACTCCACCGATTAGTGATCCAGGCAGCAAGATACATATTCTCGGCGTAATCAACCACTCCGATTACCACGTAATGGATGCCCCGATGCAGCTGTCGGATATTCCCTTCGGAATGCCGGCCATCAACGACTACTCTCGTACACGTACGCCTCAGATGCATAAGGTCGGCACTACACTGAACCATTCCATACACTTCCATATACACGACGGATTCCGAGCCGATGACTTAATCTACATCGAGGCTGAGACTTCTTGGGCAAGAGATGCACGCGCTATGATCAGCACCAAGATCTTTACGCAGGATGGACTACTTATCGCGACATGCGTGCAAGAGGTGCGGACATCTTGAATGTGTGTGCCGGGTGACGGCTGACATGATGTAGGCGTTTTATGTGCTCAAGGCTGATACTTTTAAAAGGGGAGCTGATACGAAGCTGTGAAACGGCTCGAGCGAGCTTCCTGTGGGCGGGTTACGATGTCCTTGCTGTCCAATCTTCGCATTTCGCGATTCAGGTCGAAGAGTACCGAGCTGCACCAACGCCTTCGACACGCAGTAGTCTGGAGGCAGTCGCCGCATGCGGAATCGAGGCAAGCCCTGTAGCATCTTACTGCGACCAGTGAGAGTAATATAGACCCACTTCTTTCTTCGTTGAGCTGCATAGTGAGACAGAGGCTGACGGGTTGAACAGGAGGCTACGAAAACCGAGTCGCAGGAAATGTGTCTGTGATGTACACTGGAGCCAGGATCCAGATTCTGCCAGGCTATGAGATGGCGATTCCACCAACTGGAGCCGCTGCTATGACGTGACCCTGATAAGTGCTGTCGTAAATGGGGAACAAAGGATAGACAGGAGTTCAGCGGCTAGTACTGTAGGGTATAAGGAGAGACGTTGCATGATCAGTCAGCACGTCGTGTGCCCCGTTCTGCTGGTCTCGCACATCGCTGCTACAGGTTGCCTGATGGCAGGGTGCTCGATCACTGCGCCGTGACGTCTGTTCCAGTACGTAGGAGTCATGTCTCATCGCGCGTTAACCGTTTCTTGCGCTTCACTAGCACAATCACTACTTCCCACACATCCTTTACTACTAGCTTCCCAAGTGAAGGGCCTACGAAAGGCATAGCGGGTTCTCTAAGCTCCTACTTGTGACTCTGAGGATTACACTACGGACTTGTGACCGGTGAGACACGTACTGGAGAGTGTGGGAGCCATACCGACATCGCCGCAATGGCGCCTGACATGTTGTTATCCCTTCTTATTTGTGACTGCCAACAGGGACTGCTGCACCTCCTTTCGCTAGTTGTAAGAGAGTCTTTTCTTAGTGCTCCTACGATAGCGGTCTCCTGTGAATCGCCGAGGTTGTTTCTCGAATCAATTGTTTGCTTCCTAGTTCGTTGTCAAGTGCTCTCATCTGGTGTTAGGGGGGGTAGTGCGAAATGGTCACCAGGCGCTCTCTGTCACTGGTGTCCTCCGTACTTATATTCCAGATATCCTCAGCACTGCCCGCGCGCAATCCTGACAGCCATCAGACCACAGGTCTCACCATGAGTGGTTCTTTCACAGATCGAGACGTCTTTAGTGAATAGAAACTCATGAAGGTCATGGCTTGCACTTTACGGACAAGTCCGACCTGCGGTGATCTGCATGGCGGAAACCTTCGTGTGGCTAGATCATAGCGCTTGAGCCGGCATACTGCTGTGGTATTCGAGCTGGATCCCGTACTCTTCTCTTGTTCTCGCGCTCGATGTGGAAGGTAAGTTCATAATTTCGAAGGACCTGTGCTTGCGGTGGGCGTGTATCTCTCGATTGGAGATACTCATTTGAGGTATGTCCCGTGTATGGGTGGGTTCGAACATAGCAGAGCGTGTGAGCTCAGCCTCTTTTACTTGACGGTTCACTCGGTGGTTTATTGCCGTTGGTAGAGAGTAGTATGATTCGCTTCCGGTGCTGTTGCTGCTGTTCGCGGCGTCTGGTTGCGTTAGATAGCTCAATACGCCTGTTGCTCGAGGATGAAACTAGCTCACTTTTACCAATTGGCAGACTGACGAAGCAGGAACTTGAACAGGTCAGGCGAGGATGAAAGAAGTATTGGCTCGTGGTCGTCCCATTGTTAGGCCCTTTGACCGTCAGAGACAGTCAACAGTGACATCCACCCCGCCTAACGTTTGGCATATCTTGTGAGAGACAGGATCTGGTAGAACAATCTGAAGAGCCTGGATCGTGAGGTGAAGCAGAACTCGACCTCACCATCAGGCAAGCCGAAGTCTTGGATTCCAAAATTTTAGTGAAACGAAGAGTGAAGATAACAGAATCAGGCTCGTCAACCAAGCTTCTCTGCCTCCAAAACTTTTCCTGCGACCTTCGCATCTTTTTCTCTTGATTCTACTACTCTATCCAACTTTATCAATTGCTCACTTCCACCCAAAATGGGATTGAAAGACGAGGTGATGAAGATGATAGCATCACTCCGCGAGACGAAGGAGGCTGCAAAGCCTCCAGCATCTCCTGAATCAACAGGTCAGGCTGCTTCAGAACAGCAGGACCTAAACAGCAAGATGAGTGCGGGTGTGTGACAGCAGTCCGCGCTCACGCCATCTAGTGCTGCACAACTTGTCGGCCACGCAGCAAATTCACGAGATTCTTCTACACAGACGGATAGCGTGGTGGTCGCTGCTTCTAGCAACGCTGTCATACCGCAGCCAGGTTCTGCTCTCCAGGACCCGGCGGCTGGTCCACCTCGAACTGCGCAGCAGTCGTCTGTCAATCAGAATCAGACTCTGTTGTATTCTAGGTTTGCAGTCACTGGTGAAGAGGAGCAGACAAGATCTGACTCAGCTTCGACTCAGCTTCGACTCAGCGAGATATGGCCGCATCCTCTACTCAGGCAGGTGCGGCCAAGAAGCGCCCTGCAGAGAGTGTCGATGAGGATATCCCCATCACCGATGCTCCTTCTGTCAGCAAGAAGCGCAAGCCAAGGTACCTGCCTTATGAGCACATACTCGGTACCATTGCGGGGGCTTATTTCGACCAGACCCCTGATGGTGAGCCACTGAGAAAAAAAGCCTCTTTTCGACCAGGCTGCTTTTGGTGGGCCTAGAAGGAAGAAGGCTTGTCTGACACAGACGTTCCAGGATTCGTCAACGCCGTCGGCGGGGCCTGCGAAACCAAAGGCACCTGCTTACACAGATACTGTCCGCGAGCAGCTTCAGAAAACTGAAGAGACTCGCAGACAGGTCGAAGAAGAGCTCAAGCGATTCAAAGACCAGGGCAACCGTCCCGCCACAGATCTGGCGATTGTTCCTGGTCAAAGTCTCATGGACGCAAAGAGCTGGATGCTTTGTGCTGCCATGACTCGCATTAAGGGGTCGAGCGAAAGTGACAATCTGTCCGTCCAACTCAACGGGCTCACTCATGTGGTGCAGACCGTCGATATGTTGAAACAGCTGCGACTACTCTCCTACGAGGAAGTCGATCATGTGGGCAACGTACTCGAGCAGTACAGACAGGCTGCGTTGAAGAGCGACGGCATGCAGATGCGTCAAAACTTGACTCTTCTGGACGGCTGGTTGGCTTCAGTGCAAGTGGTCGACCTGCTCCCACAGCATCCACACACGAGCAAGGCGAAGCCGGGTTCTCTGCAGGAGAAATTTTCCTAGCTGCTCCTTGCCTTCGATGCAGTCTTATCGAGAGATATCCGAAAGGAAGCATATGAGGATGTTACTGCGAAGGGACAACTCGATAAGGCACGTGTATCCTTTTCCGGATTGTACAGCAGTCTGGAAGCTGCAGTCCAGATCCAGTTGGCATTGCGGGGCAAAAACCGTGCCGTTGTTAACAACATCGGGGATTTCTTGAGTTCGTATGAGCTGCTCTCGACGCACGACCAACGATGCAATGAAGCATCAAAAGTCATGATCGAGCATTCCGTCGAGCAGACTATCGCCGAGAGCCAGCAACAAATGGCGGCACTCGGCGTCTACGCCAGGAGCGAGAAAGACTTCACCACAATTTGTGAGAACTTTTTCGCCGCGGTGCGGCGCTTTGCCGGAATCCTTGTGAATTACTTGGAGAGCCCAGAGAAGGATGGCGGAGGAGACCTCGCCATCCCGCTCAGATGAGTATCAGTCACTTGTGATCAGGTACCATTGCATAGTTAGCCCCTTGGCTGGCTATGCTGATTAAATCGGCTTTGATGTAGCCTCAACCCACAATGAGATTACATAGAAACGGAGTTTATCTACCTAATCTTTTTGCCTGTTCGTCTTTTGCCGTAGTTGATCTTCGACGCCCTTTTGACTTTCCAGTCTTCCTCTCGATTGCACCGCGACTGTTGCCGTCATCGTCCCCCTCGTCTTTTCAAGTTCGCGGCCGAGTGACTGATACTGTGCTGTAAGGTGCTCCCCAGCCTTCATCGCACATCGGCAACAAGATCTGGCTCACTAACCATAGGACTCAAGATACACTGATCATGCATTTGATCGACCGTTTCTTCCTACACTACGACAAGCGTTCACAATAACAATCACGGAAATGGTTACAAAAATGGTCACAGCTTAGAGCAACACGGAGGTGACACGGTTCAAACAGAGATCGTATTCACTCTAAGCTAAGCTTAGTACTACCTCCTGAGCTCATCTAGTTCTTCTAGAAAAGAATCGAACTCCGCAGTGGCCTTCTCGTGTTCCGACTCGTACTTGAGTGCGCCTCGAAACTGTTCCCCGAAAATCTGAACTCTCCTGTCAGACTCTTCAAGGTTGATTGTCTGCAGCTCAATGAGCTCAATGAGCTCAATGTCTTCAATGTTCTGTTGCAGGGCTTCGTGATCGCGATCATCATATTTATTAGGCTGACCTCGATTCATGCCGGCGTATGCAGTTGACAAGCCGCCATCCCACGGGTAAGCTGAACACAATACAGTGGTCACCCTTTCATCTAACCCAATGTGCGATGTGTGTACTGTCTTGAGAATTTGCCATGTCGAGGTCGTTGTCTGGAAGACCTCTCCATACCGCAACTTGAACACTGCACACAACAAGCCCAGAATAGGACTTATGGTCCCAGCGTGGTTTGAATGATCTTTCGATCTCTGTACCACACTTTTACCGAGCCCGACATAGACGGGGCATCTGTCCAGAGGTTTGTCGAGCAAGTGGTCTTGGTCGGTGCCCTTGAGCTTTTCGTACAATTCCCAACAATGTTGCGACACATAGTCGATCCATTCTTGGTGATGTATGAAATTGTCGTGCAAAGTTCCGCTACCGTAGCGGCGTTCCTTCGCGTAGTCAAGCTTCCCCCGGAGCTTCTCGTTCCCCGAAAATTGCTCGTCAACTCGCTTGGCATGTGCTCCGGACATTGGATTCTTGACATCAATGTACAGCTTCATGTCCTAGTAAGCGTTGACAAACTGCCTCACCGTGAGACCTTTGCCAGCATCCGCTGCACTGGGCTGGTTCAATGTGCGCTGAATGGATGCGAACACAGCATATGTGCCTTGGCGGTCACTTGGAGTCAAGTACGCCTGGACTTCCGAAGAAAACGCAGAGTCTTGCATCTTCGACGCAAGGTCCCCGTTGATCAGAGCAACGATTACCTTTGGATGTAATTGAGAGAGGTAGTACAACACCGTTAGGCCACTGCAAACTACCCAGTCTTCAATTATAAGTTTCCAAGAAGGATGCAACCCCTCAAGGTCGAGTACCGCTGCTTCATCTCCAGTCGAGGGAAGGGCTGAACTCGAACCTCCAGCTGTTGTAGGACTCAGTATGTCACTTGCAGAGGCAGATGGTCGAACTTGAGCCAAAGGTTTCTGTGACAAGGTCCATCGCCCCGCAAAAGGGAAGCACGAGCCCTCGTGCTCGTCGACTTCGTCTCCCTCTTCAGGGTCTTGGATGACCTTGTACTGCAACTGCTGGTTGACAACATCCTCGACGTTTTCAGCGTCGTCGATGTCCAGAGTCCCAATGCTTGCCAATGCCTCTTCACCTGAAGCTGCATCTTCGGCTTGCGTAGCTTGCCCGTTCTCGGCACGCCACGTGCGATGTTCCTCTCACGCTTCTTCAACAGCGATTTGAACAATCATGTACGTGAGACCTTTGACACCAAATGTCTCGTAGTACCATGCCATGCCCTTCTGTCGGGCAGTGACTAGCGAAGCAAGTCCTTGCTGGTTAGACAAGTCCTTGTACTGCGACGAGTCAATGTTCTGGGGTCCCAGCTCACTGACTCTTGTCTTGAGTTGACGTGCGTCGTGGCGTATCGCCTCAACTCGCGTAAAGAATTCTCCAGGCATAAGCCTGGGGATCTGATCATCGTTGTCTTCCATGTTGTACACACGGCTACTGTGATGAATGATGGTACATCAGTAAGAACTCATGGAAGTTTTCGCAGCGTGTGAATAAATATTTGCGTCCTCAGCCACGTGTCAGGACCCTCGTGACGTGACGAGACGTCCTGAAACCCCTCTAGGACCCATCTTCACCTTCGTTCCTGATATATTTCGCTTACTGTCCACGAACCTCGCTACTTTCATCATCTTTGTACGCCCTCCCACTCCGTCTTTCAGACATCGCCCATACCTGCCACATTCACCGAGACTGTCATTGTGGTTCTCAGCCATATATGTTTGCTCGCAACTGTTGCCACCCTTCACTGCGCCCCGAGCATTACATGCTCGGGACACCACGACACCGCTGAACGATAGCGGCCTTCCGAGGGGTTGACGTTAATTCAGCGCCGTGCAAGGTCTTCACCAACAAGAACACCAACGAGGATACAAAGGCAAAGCTCGAGCGGGTTGAGTCTATCAATGATGATTACCGTGCACGTTTATCAGTTGCAAGGATGATCTTTGCGCGGGGAGCCGGCCGATACCGTCAACCGATCTGAGTCTCCACGTCTGAGACGTCTCCATAATCCGCCTCGTCCGAGAAGGGTCTGCAAGCACCTGCGCCAACCTCCATAACAAATGATTGCCTGCCGTATATCGTCCAGCTTCCGGCGCAACTCGACTCCAAAAACTGCCATTGGCATTCAAAAAGCCGCAAGGTGGGCATCAGGAATGGGCAAACTTTGAAGAGATCAGCCGGAATACCATACCGAGGCAGGGAAATTACTGAGCAAGTCGTTGGCAGGGCAAGATGGTTATACAGATGTCACTTAGGTTTGATCGGAAGTCGTCATCATCAATTCTTAAAGCATTGGGAATGGGGAAATGAAATGCAGCTGGCGAAGGTTGGTTGTAGTAGATTACTATTATATTGCCGTCTAAGTTATAGATATAGAGCTGCTCAATATCTGTGGCTTTGGTGCGGAAAGCATGCAACGCGGAGATTTATCCGTGGTGACTGTCAGTCACAGAAATTCTCCTAGCAGAGGCCCTTGCCTCTCCCGCTTCCACTTCGTATTGAAAGTGGTGATCGCTGTGGAAGGTTTGCACCTGAACCAGGCCCGACAAAGTCTGCCCCATCAAAGATACTATTGCTCCAGAAAACTGCACTGGTACAATCGTTGATCTAGTTATTGCTATAGTCATCGTTGCTGGCCAAAGGTGGCAATGTACAGTTACCCGAAGGCTGTACCTTGTACGGCGCCAACATTCCCCTCTCCAAATGGTTATCAACGTGGCAAATGGCATTCCACACGCCTGGGGCGCCCGCAGTCATCGTCAACGCAACCATGTCTCCATCATTCAGGGAATGACTCGCCGCCCATCTACCCTGACCCTCGACTTGGAAGTTGTTACCGTGCAAGTGGAAGACATGGCTGGCTGAGCCGAAGGCGTACGTGTACCAGATGACGCCGTCAGCCTGACACATCTCGAATGCTGGCGCGTTGCTGAATACATAGCCGTTGATGGTATGAAAGTGGGGTGCCTGTGTTGTGCTCAACGAAACACTTGGTGTGTTTGTGAGTTGTGGGTGCCAGAGGGTGTAGTTGCCTAGACCGCTGATGCTGCTTGGGTTCGGACCAGAATAAGTCGCTGATGCGCTGACACCTGCAGCGGCTGCGTTCTCACCTGCCAAGAAGCTCTTACTTTCATGGTAGATATTGAACAGGAAGATGAGCTCGCGGTTGGTCGCCATCGTCTGGTTCATCTTGCCTGATGCGTAGATGATCGTGGGTCCCTGCAGTCCAGCGTTGATGTCGGCACCAAGGTTAACGTAGTTGTGGTATGCGCGCAGTGCTGAATTACTGCCGTCGATTGGCCCGGATGACTGGGGAACCACCCATTTGTAGACGTAGCAGCCTCCAGGCGGTACCGCGTCACCGGCTATGACAGGTTCCTCGACACCTGGTACGAGGACTGTTGGGTACAGAGAGCCTTCGTTTTGCTTGTTATAGCTAAGGCCCATAGAATGCAGGGCAGCATAGTGTGCAGGCATTTTGTTGACGAAGTAAATCTCGATCATGTCTCCGACCTCCGCACGCATGACTGGGCCATTCATGCCGGCATTGTCGGGTTGGGAGGTCTTGGTGCTGAAGGTATCGTCGGTATAGCCAACGTACTTTGCCTTCTTCCAAGGTCCAGTCCCCAGAATACTACCTGCTGACTCGAGATAGCCAGCAGAGTACGCTCGCGGGGAGTCCTCCATAGGTACACCAAGCCAATTGTCCCAGCCTGTTGGGGCGTAATCCCAATCGACGATCTCGGATGCAACGTAATATTTGCGGATGTTGCCTGAGAAGTGGAAGTCGCTTGGTGTATAAGGAGGAATTTGGTCATCCATCATAGCTTTGCATTGGGCCGATGACAAAATTGTGTTGTTGTTGAAGAGGGTGTTCGTGGTCATGCTAGAAGACGTTGATGAGGTCGCAGCTGCGGATGAGGTAGAGCTCGCCGATGGTGATGCGGATGAAGACCATCCTGCCCACGCCGAGGACGACCCAGGAGCTGCTGCCGCTGAAGTGGCCAACGACATCAAGATGCCTGCCGACATCAGATTAGAGAGTTGATTCATTTTGATGAGGATGGGTGAGATCGTGCTTGATTTTTGAACATACGAAGGGACTTCGCTGACCCATTATATAGTAGGCCATCCGCTGTGCACGCTGCTGTAGCTCAGCCGATAGTAGTCCGTGGCAACGACTATGGTTCGGAGTTCGGAATCCATGGAATGTCGTATAGGTTAAATGGCACAGAGTTCGGAGGCCAACCAGTGAGGACTGCTCAGGAAGTCAGCATCAGTGTGATTGAAAGCGTATAGCACAATAATCTGTGGAGCTTCGTACTGACCCGGATCGACAGTGAATCTCGACATCGTAATACAATAACTGGTCGCAAAGGATTGGTTTGAATGCGGCGTTTGATGAAATGCTTGCATCCATATTCGATCCGAGACGTGGAACAAGACGAAACTTAGAATTGGTAAAGGAGTGCCGACCTCAGACGACAGTAGACCTACAGTCGCGGACTACGGTAGACGTTTGTGCTGGCCAAAGTTTATCCTCCTAGTGACATATCGTGAATACTTTGGTTTAGGAGCAATATAGATATCTGTGGACATCGGTTATAGCGGATCTGGTTACTGTGACTCGAGATATCTCCGTGCCGTTCCAGAGGGATTATATGAAGCCTCGTCCTAGATGCATGGCCCGACGCTTATGCACGCCAGTCTGAACTTAAGGCCCGTGACTGTAAGCCTGGCTTCGACAACGCTCCTGAAACCGCATATTGGCGACATCTAATAGGCGACTTAGATCTGCATCGCTCTTTGGCAATGATACCACAGCTGAACACGAGGGTATAAAAAGCAAGCTCGAACACGCCCTTCGTGAACGTCAGCAAAACCCGAATCATCGTCGTCTGCTACTTCGAGTACCTCTAGCGCGACCGCATCTAGCCTTACGCAGGATCTCGCGGATTTTCTGATCTGCCATAAAATGTCTCGAACTCACTTTCACCCACTCTGTTTTTAGACTGAGGTCAACTTTGCTGTGTGGCGGGGCATGTCATCATCCCTGCGACTGCGGTATGGGTTGGCTACGTCATCCTGTAATCGGCTGTTCGTAAAGGCTCGTAATGCTAACAAAAATTGCCTCGCTGTGCCAAGAGAAATGCCTCATCGTGCTCTTGGCAACGAGCGCCTCTTTTATGCAGCTCATCTTATATAATCCGGACGCGCCGGCAGACAATGTATTCCATTAAAATTGGCCCATCGCGAAGTGATCGGTTATTGACGTGTCCAGGGCTCGAGCGGCAGGCAGCATCCGACGAATCCGGTAGAGTTTTGAGCGAAGGAGAAAGTATTGTATGCATTCTCAGCTATGAAACGGTTTCACAGCAGGATGATCATCCGGCTAGGTACGTCGGAACTGGTCCCCAATATGAGGAAGCGTTGAGCTTGAAAGACGTTAGGTTAAAGCTTGGTAAAGACCCGGTAACCACCAGTTAGTCGCATCAAGAATCTACCTCATTGGTGTGCTCAGAAGTAAAGAGCCACCTGACTTCCGACTAATTGGGCTTACCAGATTATTCCAAATTCTTTGATGATTTTACGGCCTTCACAGATGCCATTCCCAGCGTACCGAAGTTTGCTGGACAATACAGCATACTAGCAGATGGATGAACTCCTTTTCTCCCCAAGGCCAACAACGGCACCAACCGCAAGTTTGGATAGTCCGAGTCTGACGGAGACCTCGTCCTTTCTAATGTGGCTTGCGATGCGCAGTCTCTCTGAAGACTCCTACCTTCCTGTGCCTTCCTTTCTGCAAGTCTTCGCTACCTCAGAGACGCGCCTGTCGCCTAGCTCGAAATCAGACGACCATTGCTTTACGCTCACCGCAAGTTCATCTTCGCAAGGATCATCCTGTGTGATGATCGGCTTCGTACATCGAGCCGAAGGCAAGTGAACACATCTGCCGCGCTCACTGCGTACGAGATCTGACAGATTGCAAATGCTGCCAGTTTCCTGAGTACGTTGGCACTGCTGACCTTGACTTCTTGAACTCGTGTTTCGAATCTGCAAACGCTGAGCTACACCCACGCTAGGTTCTTTGCAGTTTTGTGCAAAATCAAAACTTCTTGGATTCCATATGCTTGGAACTATACAATGCTTGAAGACGGTCGTGCTTGCCCGGTGGATTGTCTCTGGGACATGAACAAAGAGAGTGGACACGTTTGAATGCTGACCGATCAAGACCAAGACCGCTACCTCTGCTTCGAAAGGTGCCCAGATGTGACAACAAGCACAGAGACAACTTATATGCTAATCATTCCCTTTGACGCAACCTGCTTTCCGAGCTACTGAGCTGGCTTTGGCAAGATCTTTGACAGTTGCTCTAAGCGTGTCAATGATCTATCATCCTTGGATTTCTGTAAGATTCCATGGGCCGGGTTGCTGACGAAAGCACCAGTTACTACGATATCATGAGGGATCCACGAAGACGTGCACAACGTCGAGCCACTGACCGGGACAGGTCACCTGTACCCGTCTCGTGTATCGCTCACAACGTTGCACCTTCATCAAGGACACGGATGCACGGCGACCACTGGGAGCCTAACGAGATGGAAATACGTCGTCAAGGTGAAGGTACAGCCAGCCAGTCATTCGGTAAGCCAAAGCTAACACCAGCCGGTGTCACACCGTGTCGCTGACCTAGACTTGCACAGTCACATATCCATCAGATCCCATATTTCCTATCCTGACCGCCATCACACAATATCAGCAAGACCAGGAAGACATGAACATCGCCCTGAAAAGAACGAAGGAAGCAGAAGTATCAGCACTGCAAGACGAATGCAAAACGCTAGTTGAGCTTGTGCGAAAGAGGGACGTGGAGAATCGGCAGTTACACAAAAGAGCAAAAGAGGTTCAAGAAGAGAGCGAGGAGATACTCGCAGGCAAAGTTGCCCAAGGCCTCCAGTCTCACAGGAAAGATATGTTTGACAAAAACAAGCAAATCGAAACACTGAATGCCAACATTAGCATACAATCGAAGATCATCCAGGGTATGAGTAAGCACATGGTCATGAAAAGCGTGCTACGACCGGACATGTCCGACAGCAGGCTCTCACTGAAGCGCAGAGCCTCTGCTGCTGACCTGGACACTGAACACTGTTTGAGATGAGACACCACCAGAGCTTACAGCTCTCGAGCCGCGTGCAGACAAGGGCCTCTCGAGCAACATATAGTCGATTTCGAATCTCATTGAGGACTGAAAAGCCGAGCAGCAAGATCCCGCTGATCTCAGACAGCGGAGGAACACGAGAAGACCGCAAGTCTGCAGGAAAAGGTGCAGCAACAAAGATCACCCGCTGAAACAGATGGAGGAGCTAATAAGGAGATGCCAAAGCCAGGCGTCCGTGTTCACGGAGAGGATCTAGAAGACGGCAAGCTCTGTGCAATCACAGGCTGTCGGCGCCAAGGGTTACTTGATGATGCAGCGCAAGGCACAGAAGTGGAGATCTGGGTCTTGGATAGCATTCTGGGGTAGTGGTACAATTCGTCACATCTAGGGTAGTGGTATATGTTACATGTACATACTTCCAGACAGGCGTAAAAAGCTCATCTGTGGAAGGAAGGGCGCTTTTCTATCTGCGGGTATCTATAAGCCGCCCATTGTCGACAACGTGTTTGTCGACGTCTTTTTTATCACGGGGCTCGCCTTTACTGGACGCATGACCACTGACGCGGCCTCGAACAATTCACCCTCGAAGTAGGGATCTTCGAAAAAGCTATCTCGATCGGCTGTCCCGTCTTTGGGATATTCGGGCTGGCGGAGAAAATACGCTTGCATGGGCATCTCTGGGGGCGTATGTAGATAACTTTGAGGCGAGAAGGACAAGGTTGACACGCTGTGCAGAGACGGTAGTCTCCCACAACTGGAGTCGGATGCACCTCTGCTTGACTGACTGCCGTAATGCCGTGACTGTCGGATGCGTCTCGGTGGTGTGACAGGAGGAACTTGAGCAACGGACTTGGTACTTGTCACGTCCGGGGTGAAGCTCTGGCGGGATGCGTTGGTATCGCTGGCGTAGAACGGTCGGGAGTACGATGAGAGGCGCGAAGATCTTGACAGATTCTGCGATTGCTCTTGCTGTGGCTCTGGCTCTGGCTGAGTGGGTAAATCCGGCACCTCGGGAATGAGACCAATACCATTCTCTATAGAACGAGATTGCCAGATGCTGCTCGCGTACAAACTGCGTTCTCTCGACAGGCGCACGACGTCATGCTTTCCCAGAGTTGTCGAACTTGGTCGAGGCCTGCAACGCTGAGGAGTGGTACCGCGTCGCGAATTGGTGTGAAACCGTGCCCGGGGCACCGAGACCATGCAACGGGTGGACGATATGCTCTCTCGCTGCGTTCGGTGTTGATGTTCGTGGAAAAATATTTGGAAATCCTCAGATGACTGATGCTCGCATCGGTCGCAGTAGTCGCTCGAAGAATCGACAAGGGAGAAGGAGCTGTCGTGGAACGAACGTCGCCCTAGAACCTCATTGCTTCGGTCGTCGGACCGACCATCACACTCCGGATCGCCGTGTATGTTGAGTTCTCCTAACTGATCTAGAGTCTCTGAAAATTGTGTGTCAAGGACTGGCATCTGGAAATCCACATCCAAAACCTCGTTAAGACGTTCGGACAGCTTTCTTCGATGAACAATGCCGGCATCAAGCTCTGCCCAGTAGCTCATTCGCCAGTCTTTTCGCGATTGACGAAGGCTTGGCCTGGCTTCTTCTCTACGCGACGGCGCTTCCTGCCCGCTCTGAGAGTCGATCCCGACATCTCGTGTTTGCTCGGAGCCGCTTCTGTGCGGTATGGAAAAATTCCGGGATAACGATTTTCTCGGGCTCTTTTGTTGTCCCCCCCAGCTTGACCCTGTCTCAGGCCTCGGCCGTGTTGGCAGGTTGTGCTGACGACCATCTGCCGCCTGACAGACCAAGCCATGTGAACTTCGTGGCGCGCTCTGGCACGGATGCTGAGTGAGGCCGCTTACTCGTTGTGGGGGATACGCGGTCTGCGAGTAGTACCTAACCGGGGAGATCACCTCTGGAGCATGTTGAGCTTGACCGATTGAGACAGCTTCGCCCCGCCAAGGCGCTGAATCTGATCGCGCACTCTGATACGATAGGGTAGATTCGGTCGGCGTTGGATCAAACACCGGGGGTGAATACTGAGCGCTTGGATCGTCTGCACAAGCTGACTGACGTTGAGGCGTACGGTCATTCGACTGCTTAAAAAGCTTTCTCCATTTGAAGGGTGGACGTTGCGGGAAGACGCTGCGTCTGGATCCTGGTTGATCTGCCATTGACCTTAGAAGAAGTGGAGGAAGGCTTGTTCGTCACAATGGCCGTGAGGACGGTCGGTCGTGGTTAGGTCGTCAATCTCATAGGAAATTGCGAAAACGACCGCGTGATTAGCCCTTCAATCTGCTACGGCAACAATGGTCCAGAGGAAAGTGATTTCGTACCAACTGATCCTCAAGTATAGATACCAGCTGGGCCCCAGCCGCACTAATTGGAGTCTCCTTTCAGAAGCCGGGTGGCTGGCTAGTCCCCTCGCTGTCTATGAGATGACCCACATTATTGCGGTCCTGCTAGGGAACGGGTTCTCCTGGGCCCTTGACATGATCACTCTCTCAACGCCAGCTAGAAACCTGCGTGTAGCCCGTCATGTCCACATCGATCAGGGATTCAACGGCAGAAGGAAATTCGAAGACGTGGTATCGAAAAAGCTTGAGGTCCAAGTCAAGGATCGAATGAGCAAGCGAGGATAAGCTTACCGCGAAGTTGGTGTCTGAGTTTATCAAACGCTCGACTAGCTCCAGTTTCATGATGAAGGTTCGAGCTAGATACCCCACTCTCGGTCCAGTCCATGTGTCCAACACTGGCTGTCCATCGCGTTGCAGTCCGATGTTTTCATCCGATGGTAGTTGGAACTCGCACCTTCGGTCTTGGTAACTTCTGTTCATCTATCTTACTGTCACATCAGACTGCGACAGTGGTAAGGCACAAACAGCGTTTCAGGTCGAGTGCACTTGCGAAGCACAGGTGGAATTGCGCAATCGATTGAGCGGTTCAAGCCTAAGCTGTTGAGCTCTGGGTATGGAGCGTGCCAGTCGAGTCATCTCCGAGAAACTCAAAATTAGCTACGTAGCTCTTGGAGGAAGTGATTGCACGCATTAGCGGCTTGGCCTGGATCTGAAGCACAGTCTTGCGTGGTGCTGCCGACAATGCGCATGAACGCTTTCTCCAGATACAACGCCCACGTTCGAAGTTGAAACTGACGTTCTGTTCTCTTGCGACGGCATCGCTGTGACATACATTTTTCACGTCGCTTGGTCCGACCGCTGCTGCTGCTGATTGCTAGCAGGGGTACTCGCAAGGTCAGGATAGCGCTGCAAGAGCCGTTGGTTCTTTCTTCCGGGAACGCCCACTTTTCCAAGCTTATTGGACAGCACCCTGCCAAGCTTACCTCACATAGGCCTAGTGGTACCTAGGATGGTTCGTTGATACTCGGATCCTTTGGCCAGATGATCCACTTTTGGCAGGTACAATTTGCGTCTTGCTTTAGACTGGCTAAGCTGCAACAGAACCAAGCAGTGAATAAACGCTAATCGACTCACCCTGCAAAAGCAACTCAAAGGTCTCACGCTAGGCTTTGAGTCGATTGCGAGGCGGAGGTGGGGCGATCATTCTGCAGACGCGTCTCTCATCAGGTCGATTCTTGACTGCACCCTAGTAGCCAATCTCAGTTGCAGCAGCGTTGACAACTGCAGTATGTCGAAGAGACTCGGGCTCTGCACAGGCTAGCCATACCAGAGACTGGCTTTGACCGTAAGGCTGGAGACTGGTGATCAACCAATCGTTTTTGATGGCGCTAATGTCGCCATGATGTTTACCTGAGTTATGACTTCTATTACAACAACTGCTTCGTCACTGTCGACGTGGCTCTCCCGGCATATCTGTACGGATGGTATGCTGGACCTGTACCAGCGTCTTCTGGTTCTCCCCTCGAGCATAGGAGATCAAAGCTAGGTCGGCGGACTATCAATGACTTCCGCATGCGACAGGGGACCGCGCGTCAGAATAGCCACGAACCATCGGAACTCGAATTATCGTCTTGCCCGCCGCAACCACTACTGATTCTCACTAGCCGCGGCACGTTTTGGTTGACCTGCCGAGCTGCAACCGTGTACCCTCGAACCTGTGGTATCAGATTACAGTGTTCGTGACCCCATGACCCCAGACCTCATGGGCCCTCCATATGGTTCGAGGCGCACAAAGTTGCGCAGAGCCTAAGGTTGCCATTCGAAGGTATCTTCCAGGTCAGCAAACCGTTCCATGATTGAGTGCACCAGGCTCCTCCAGTGTGCCTGGAACGTTCCAGCAATGGGTGCGAGCTCGTGGTCACTAACGGTGTAGCCTGCTCGGTGTTCCATTGATGATGCATGTCTTCGCTGATCGACGGTCTGAGAAAAGGCCATTGTTCCCGTCGCATCGTCTCGCTTCTCACGATTGGAACAGGCCGCCAATCGTGATATCGAGCCTGTACCAATACCAGGATCCTCAACGAAGCGACGAGTGCTGGCCCGTGAGATCAACACAGCCTTGAGGCGGTGGTCCGTTGGGCACGATCAAACGGTGTTTGGAGCCGTGAATGAAGCTGGTCAAAGCTAACATCGGATTGTGAATTTACTACGCCGGAGCTTAGACCTTACGCGTCACATTCTGACCGCCAGATACCGAGATGCATACGACGAGAGCCGCTTACCGTGACCTGACTACATGACCGATGTTGTACCCGTCACATCAAGACCCAGCAGCAGCCTTGGAGGACTCGAGGACGCTGTACCATCAGTACCTGGGCTATGCCCAAGCATGGCTCGTATTCAAGCACCCGACAGACTCGACAAAGAATGAGTGGTCTATTCAATGTCCGTAGCGATTCATTTGCGGTTCCCTACTGGATTCATCTGGACAGGAAAACCCGATGTGTAGTCAATCTTAAGGACACTCCCAACATGCTGATACCCGATAGACCCTTTGCTGTAGGTGGGTAATATCGTGAACTGTCCTGTTTAGCTCCGCCATTCTTTGACGATGTTCATGTTACAGCTGACGTCACCTACCTTGCTTCAAGTAGGATAGCTACATGTCAATCGAGCTACACCTAGGTCCGGTACATTCATAGACAGACCACGAATAAACGATGCCACCCATACGACGCGCCAAAAAGGTATCCACTTCCGCTAACGTGGCTCCAACATCTCCAGCACTCGACCCCAAACAGGATGCCTCATCCCCAAACAAAAGCGCAAGCGAGACACAAGGTTCGCCGAAATCAGCCAGCAAAGGTGACGGTAGCGTGTCTCCTGCCCACAGTATTGACGGTTTCGACCCTGCGCTTCTCGACGAGGAGGAAGTACCGGGGCAACACGACGATGGCCATCACGGACCATCCAGCACTTATGCACCAGGTGTAGGAGGATACAACGCGCTCAAGTCATTCAATGGCCAGGTCTATTCAGGCATGGCGGTGGGAGGATCGCACACCTGGAACTACGATCAAGGCGTCTGGAAGGAGACCAAGGCGGAGCCAGACTTGTGGAAGATCGACTATGAGACCACCAAGAGGAGAGCGAAGAAGGCGCCCAAAGGGAGTGGAGCTCCCGTAGGAACCGAGTACCACTGGTTGATTGTTGCACATCAGGTAAGCTTTGAGCGCTCATGCTAGGAATGAATGACTGCTCAGTCACTGACTTGCTTGACACGTAGTACGTCAAGAAGATAGATGCGAACGCATACGAGACCCATCTTGTCGGGTCGAAATATAAGCTAGCACACAAAGGTGCAGATACCAACTCTTGGTCAATCTCTACCATCAAGGCGCAGCGTGAGCGGGAGCTAGAGCTTCTCGAGGATGCGAAGCGACGTGTTCAGGGTCTGCCGCCTGTTCTGGCGGGTGAGAAGGTTAAAGTCGTGAAGCGTGAGAGGGGGCAGCAGAAGCTGGACAGTCTGTTCGCGAGATCTGCAGAGAACAAGGCCGAGGTTGTAGTTGGAGAGAAGAGGAAGAGAGAGGAGTAGCTGGACGAGGGGACTGGGATCCAAGCTCGAAAGCTGTGTGTACGCTACATCCCTATGTGAATGTCGACATCGAACATCGACCGAATTCCTGTGGGGGTCAACCCACTCACGGGTTCGTCTCACTGCGAGCAGGACAGACTGCTCGGACAGTTGCCTCACAAGACCTGATTTGAGCTTCAAGGTTCAAACAATTTCCCCTCAAGGAAGGAGGAGGCACAGTTGCGTAAAAGCGAAGAAATAAACCAAATCGGCAACCACAGCTGAGCTACGGCAGTGGACATCGCATCGTTACCATCTAGCTACTGGTAGTACGGTCGAATAACTTGTCGCGGATGCGAAATTGAAGCTTGACCGGACAGCGGCTGGTTCCGAGAAGGGCGTGAGCTATGTGCGGCGGCGAAATATGCAGAAAGACCCATCTCATACGAGGCCGATCTCTGCTTTACCAACGGTCGGACAGCGCTCGCTCGAGCGGATGGAGTCAGTCACTAACTGCGGCTGGACTAAGCAATTCCCAGTCACTGGAGTGAGTGTCGTTGTCAGGAGCTGTGACACTGGACTCGCAAGTGGCGTTCATCCGTGGGATATTTCTATCGTGTGGCAACGACAGTCATAAGATCCCATCCAACATACCCAGAGCAGATCGCAGAGCTTCATGGAAGCAAAGCCCCGTTCCGCTAGGGTCTAATCGCCACCCAGTCTCTCGGCCGCTGTCTACTCCTCCAAGCCACACTTACACCCTCGCCCCCTTGCCCTTGGCTGAGAAGAACCGATACCCACTCCCCTCAACCTCCATCCTCCGACTCGACAATGCCCTAGCGTAGTACTCTTCACTCTTCCCCTCACTCGCAATGAACACCAGCCGCCGCCCACTGGGCATCATATCCCACCACTCCTTCACACAGCCTATGATCCAACTGCCCAGCCCCCTCCCCCTCCACTCTTCCAACACATAGACATCTGTCAGATATGCCACCGTTGTACAATCCGTGATCAGCCTCGCGAGTCCGATCATCGCGGGCCGAGGATCCTCGCTGTGCTCTTCGTGGTGCGTAGTGGAGGTCTGAGTATCCGCTAGCTCGGCGGTGGCGGAGTAGAGCCCGAAGCAGACGCTGCGAGAGAGCATGACCTGGAGTTCTTCGGGCGATAGTTCCGCGGCCCAGGGGAGTTGGCCAGAGGCGAAGGCTTTGTTGAGGGCCGAGTGGTCGATGAGGGCGGCGTCTGTGCTGATGATGAAGCCATCGCGCGACCATTCGTGTTGTTTGGTGGTCGGGAGAGACATTCTGTGGGTTCGTGGTGAGGCTTGCGGTGAGATGCCTGATGTCGTGGTTTCTTTCGAGTTGGGTCAGATATACTGCTGCTCGGGTGTGAGATGTGTCTACGTGTGTTGTGTAATACGTTACGTCTACTGCACGATGGGTATCCAGGATATTTTATTGTTGATGGAGCGAAGATGTCATGACTCAGGGAAGATGGCATGGCATACGCGGCTTCATGGGCCACTTTCGACCAGCCAGCAGCACTGGCGGCCTGGTAATACGATGGGCGACAGATAAGCTGTCTCTCTATAGCAAGAGTTGACTTGCTACGAACCCTGAGATGCCAAAGCTTAAGACGTACAGAATCGTAGCAGAGAACTCATTGGCTCGAATAGGCATAGCTGATTGCCGGATACGGCAAGCTGTGTCAAGTCGAGGACCGAGCCGAAAGAAGAAGAATGTTGCAGAAAGACTAAGCCCGGAGCTTCTACGAGTAGGGTTCTCGAGAGCGCACTTCGCGCATCAGTTCTTCTATGCCTGAATGAGAAGCACAGAGATAGCCTGCCAAACGCCTAGCAAATGCGTGCTCATTCAATCTAAACTCATCACAGATTTGTCAAGTAGTCTTCAATCTCCTCCTTGCCCAACTTCCGGAAGCGTGGTCCAACAGCGCCTTCGACGCCCTCGTAGCCCAGCAATTGGTTGGCTGGCTCACCCACAATACCAATCTCGACCGTGTCTCCGTTCATCTCGCCTTCTATTGTTTCCTTGAGCGTCAGCAAGGCGATATGTATGGCATCCTGCAGTTCCAATTCCTGTGTATATCTCTTCTCCAAGAATGTCTTTGCACTTGTAGCACCCTTGCCGATGGCTGTTGCCTTCCAGGGAAAGTAGGAGCCTGATGGATCGACTTGGTACAGAGATGGACCACCCTTCAGAATGCCACCCGTCCTGCTACCGGCAGCAACTGTCTTCTCGGCATCTGTTTCGTCGCTCTTCGCCTCCTCGGTCTCGGGCTCAATGCCATCATCCCAGCCGGCAATCAACAAACTCACACCATACGGCCTCACACCTCCCGATTGTGTAGCTTCCTGCATGACTCTCGCAACATCCTGTACTAGGATGCGGGTGGGGGGGTACTCATTGTAGATGCGCTTGTAGTTGGTGTGGGAGACCTTGCGGGCTTTGTCGACCAGGACACGGTAGTCTGGTCCCATGCCGCTGTAGACCATGCCGATGTTTGGAGTGACGAGCGAGATCTTGGAGAGGGAAGGAGCATCGATGAGTGGAGAGGAGGATTTCTTTTCTGTTGCAAGGACGATGCCGTTCGTTGCTGGTGAAGGAGTCAGTACGGAGACGAGAATGGTAGAGCATGCGCTATACCTTTTATGCCTAACGAGGTGACTCCTTGATTGACTGCATTGAGGGCATATTCAATCTGCACCAGCTTGCCGCTGGGCGAGAAGGTTGTGAGGGAGAAGGAATATCTGTCCGCCATGGCGGAGTGTCTGTTGGCTTAGAGACCTGGTTCCAACTGACTGTCGAAGCTGTACAGGCGGAGGTAGGAGATGTCCTTGAAATTCTGCTGATATCAGGTCAAGCGGTGCGACAGAGTATGTGGCGATGGCTACGGTCGTCGGTATTGAGATGCTATCACTATGCTTCCTAGAAGGTCGCGAGGCTACAATTACTGGCGCGTCACCTTCCAAGGCAGCCAGGCACCGAGGCGTACCTGCACTGGCAGCTGCAGATCGCTCAACGCTAGTAGGTACCTAGCGAAGATTCTGCTTCTCAAGGGCACAATTCATTTCCCTCTCTACTCGTACGAAAGATCGACTATCTGATACTGAACGTTGTCTTCCCCGGGCGTTGAGATTCTGGACTTCCCTTGTTGAAGCTTTCGTGCTTGAAATAGGAGCATAGAAGGTGTCACAAGTGAAATGAAAGAAGCCTAGACAGCCGAGTGCTCGGCATCCCCGCCGATGGCATGATCACTTCAAGCCAGGTGTTCTTCATGAAACAACTTAGCATATTCCGCTCGACAGTTCCAAAGACGCCTGAGCTACTCGAGGTCTTGTTTTGAGTACACCAAGTTCCCAGTCGCACCTTCCCATGAGCCGCGGACAGTGTGCGAAGCAATACATGCGACCACGTGCACTACTACTCACTTGCGTCTAGTCTAACATCCAGCACCTAACGAAGAGCAATCACCATGCAAGCTGCTGAACACCCCAACCCTGAAGCGAATGCTCAACCGACCGATTCGACCACATGGACCTACCCGACACGTTTCTGCCGAATCTGTCGAGAAGATGTCCCCGCCACAGTGACCATGTACCCGCCCGGTATCCCCATGCAGTTTCAGACACCGATTGTCGAGTATAGAAATGACGACGAGTACGGCCGGTTGATCAAGCCTTGTCATTGCAGAGGCTCATTGAGATACATTCACGAGCTCTGCCTGCTACGCTCCAGAACAGAGAACCGACGAGCTGGTTCCATGTGGAAATGTCATGAATGCGGTTATCAGTTCAACTTCAAGAGATTGGCCATACAACGCTACCTTAGTAACTGGTACTTTGTCAGTGTGTTGACCGTCCTGTTCATGGTCGGTGTGGTATTCATACTAGGCTTCGTTGCTGATCCGATCATCAATATCTACTTGGATCCATACGACAGCTTAATGGGTCATGAGTCGATTTGGGACGAGCTGGAAGTGAGGGCCGTCATGGAAAGTCCTGTCTCCCAATGGTCTCAGCACTTCGCCAAGGGCTTCATCTCCATGGGTCTGGTAGGGTTCCTGAAAACCTTATTCCTCAATCCCTTCCAGTGGGTGAATCTTCGCTTTGGCGGCTCCCTGTCATCTGCTCGAGGCACGACGGGCAGAGATCGAGCCGTCAACATCAGCTGGATCGCCATTGTTATAGGTGTATGTTCAGCCTTTGCCTTCTTCTACAAGTTCGTCCAAGCTATCATACAGAGATCACTGCAAAGAATCGGCAACAATATTGTCGACACTCAGCTACCAGGTGACGATGACGATCTGAAGCCTCCGCCTGGCTGGAAGCATAGGTCCTCAAAGGAGCCACAGAGCAGCACTGCTCAGCAACAAACAAGTGGAACGAATCCAATCACAGAGCACAAAACGTCTGCTGAGGAGCACGTCGAGGTTGTGCCACAGCAAAGTCGAAAACCCTCTTACTCAGGTGCCGGCGAAGAAGCTGTCAATGATCAGCCAACCGAAGTTCGTCAGAATGAAGGCGGTCAACACTCATCGATCCGTCTCATGAGCGGCTCATGGATCGACGTTGGTGGAGATGATGACAACGCTCTTTCAGGCGTGCACAGGCAAGGCTGGTCGTTCTCAAACTTATGAAGTGGTACTATATGCCATGTATTGACTTTCCGCTGCCTATCCAATCGCGTCACTTTCTGCATCCCCTATCGACATCCTACCCCCTCGAATCGCCTAACTTAAGCCTCCAATGTCTTTTCTCCAATGGCTTGGGCGTTAGTCACTGTGCGAAGATTTATGCCATTTCTGCCTTTTCAGCAGTCGACGTTATGTCTTCTGCTGTGCTTGGGCTAATGCCAGCCAGTCATGGTTCCGAGCATGGTCGACAGCCTCAATAGGTGAATGCGCACTTCCATGCCGAACCAGCAGCACTGGCAAAGTCCCCTGTCAGCGAGATATATCTTTTTGAGCATGCATTTCCGTGCCCATCCCATAACAGCACGGTTGGACTTCGGGCAGTCTGCTTGTGCGAGTGATCTGGAATATCGATCACTGTCCAAAGCCAACTTCTCTGATGCTTTGCTCCTTGAAACTATTCCTCCCATCAACACCGTCTACCATCTTCTTTGGTAGACAGTAGACGACCCGCATCGCTCGTGGTCACTTGGACATCTCCTATGCCGATTTGCATCGGTGTACGACGAATTTGAAATTTTGTGAACCGAGTGCAAGCGATAGTGACAATCTTGTTTACGAGTCCTGGTAGGTGTCATGTCTGGGTCGGGTTGTAACTGCCTTCACTCACCGTTTCTTGCTCGCCCTTTCCTAACATTCAATCCACCCCTACCAGCAGACCGCTCGTTTTCGATGATGCCTCAAATACTTCCTCCAGCTGCCACATCATTGCTGTTACTGCTTGCGCGACCAGGTTCAACCCACCTTCACATTGAGGACTGCAAGATGATGACAAGATCTGGCTCGAGCGTGTATGGCATCAACGACTCTCTAAGTCCATCGGATCGCGAACTGTTTTCACTGTTCCTCCAGTATCCAGAGATCGACTTAGATGAGGATGATCCTGAACATACGCGCAAAGCTCAGCCTTCTGACCTCGATTCTTCTCCCCTCGCAATCGTAGCAGGAGGCACATCGACTGCAAGCACATCAATAGACACATCAGACAGCGACACGACTTTGACAACGCCAGTTCGCCCTCCTAACCATGGGTCTGACCATGCCACCGACACTGTAGTCGGAGACTGGGATTCATTCATACTCCTAATACAGCAGTCAAACCTGCCAGAAGAATGCCTGCGGTATCACACGTCGTTGGCGGAGGGGATAGTCAAGATTGGCACCGACCTTTTCGCCACAGCACGCCCAAATCGACTTAATCAAGCGCTTCTGGTGGCACTATGGTTGCTGAAAAATGTCACATACTCTATGAATCAGGCATCTGCTCAGGTCGAGAAGATAGGCCATCTCAAGAGGTTGACAGCCTTCAATGTCACTCCAACAGGGCCGTATTTGTGGACTACGTATATGCAAAGGGCCAAATTGATAACAGGGTAAGACACAACAACTAGATGGACAACCCGCTGACATTACCAGGAATCTGGCGCTTCCCTGCAAGCATGAACTCGATCTTGTTCAGTCCCTAGTTCACATCTATGATACCGACGTGTACAGTCAATTCATACAAACTCTAGGCCTCAATCTTGTCGATGAGCAGACCTGTGCTGTACTCGATGATGTCTACCACAACCTGATGGAATGGTCACACAACTACAAGCAATGGTGCAAGGGAATGTCTGAGCTTCGGAACACATACATGGGGCCTCTCATCGACGAGTTTGCGAAGCTTCCTGAAGCACAAGACGAGTTCAACGACTTCCAAGAACGAATTACTAAAGCGAAGAGCGCCTTGACCAGGCCGGTTGAATCGACGGCAGACTTGTCGGACAAGATTGTGCAGAGGCTGAATCTGAGTGCGAGGAGAAAGGACGGTAGCACTGGACTGAAGAGGAGCAGAACGAGGTACAAGAGGGAGCATACATTGTGACAGAAAAGCGAATTGAAAGCGAGTGCTGGAAGACTGCGATGTATGCATAGTCAATGACAAATCCTGGCTGAGTTCTCTACCGATGCTCTGCACTTCTACATCAGACTCCTCGCCAGGCCGACACCATATCCGCCGACTCGCCAGGCCGTCCCAACAACAAACATACTCGTCCGTAAGCCTACATATGCCGCCACACCCATAAACGCCGTACCCAGCAAAAGCGCGGTCAAGTTCCTCTGCTCAATACCCCCAGCGCTCTGATGGCGTATCTCCTCGTCACCGCCCTTGTACGTGACGGTATCAAACTGCGGCACATACTTGAAGTCAAACACGGTCTGCTCACCGGCCAAGCCATACTTGCTCTCGACGATAACGTCCCAGAATATCTTCTTCAGGTTGGCGACCTTGCGTCGGTCCAGGGAGGGGATCGAGCGGTTGACGTAGCACAGGGCCATGAAGAAGATGCATTGGCCCGCGACGAGGCAGGTATGGTAGAAACTCGGGCGGCCGAGGGCCAGGGCGTCGCAGAGCTCGGGCCCGTTCAGCCAGCGGGCGTTGGCTTCGAGGAAGGAGCGTGAGGCGTAGGCGGGCGGCTGGTTCTCGAGGCAGCGGATGATGTTGTTTGCGAGGACCTGCGACGTCTGGCTGGGGTTGATCTCGTGCATGAGCAGGGACTCCATCATGGACTTGGCGCGCTGGGGCGTCGCGAAGTAGGACGTCGGCGTGCCAACGTAGTGCGCTATCAGGCGCCACAGCGCGATGTAGTCGTCGATCTCCTGTGGCCGGAGGTAGATGCCCTGGCGGGGCAGGGAGAGCCAGATGATGGTGCCGCTGAAGGTGCCGATTGTGGCGATGCTGTCGAGGTCGTTGATGGGCACGCCGTATTGGTCGACGGAGTAGTAGTTTGGGCGGGTCTTTGTGAGTTTCAGGATGCGTTGGCGGACGCTGGCGTGCAGGAGGCGGACGCGGATGCTGCTTGCGAAGCCCTCGCCGCCGGGCTGGATGGATTCGAGCGAGCGGGTGCATTGCAGGATGTGCTGGGTTGTTTCGAAGAGGCGGTGGCGGGCGACGTTGACGCCGAAGCCGCCGGTGCGGGCGAGGACTTCGACGACGCGGTTGGCGCCCATGCCGCCGAGGAGGGACTGGTAGGCGAGACCGGTGAGGGTTGCGGCGCCGTAGCGGTAGAAGACGTCTTGGCCGCGGGCGATCTGGGCCCAGTCGACCCATGGCGGGATGGTGTTCACTTCGGTCCACAGCTCGTCGAGTTTGGGGTGTTTGGAGTGGTTGTCATGGAGGAGCTGGTAGAGGTCGCGTTTGGGCTTGGATTTGCCGTTGGGCACGGGCGGTTCGCCGGCTTGGCCTTCTGTGGATTTGCGGTCTGGGACAGTGGTTGAGGCATGGTGCTTGGTGTCGTCCTTGGGATGGAAGATGGTGGCCTCTGGTGGGAAGAGCTCATTCAGGGCGTCAAGAGCTTCTTCGCCTAACACATCGTAGGAGTGCTTTAGGGGATGTGCTTGCTCGGGTGTGAGGTGGTCCGGGGTCAGGTCGAAGGTGTAGCCCCAGCATGTTCGTGTGTTAGCTGTTCGTCGTCGGAAGGGGTTGGGCCATGCCATTCTGAAGCCCGTGCTTGTTACTGGAAATAGTAGTGGACGCCATAATGCTGGTGTTGGTTCCTGTGAGGTGGCGATGGCAAGTCGACTTCTACATCGTCACGAGTCGATCCGGGAGATCAGCAGATCGGAACTGTGGGCATGTGAAAGTCGGCAATCTGGCCAATCGGGGGAGATCAGACGGCAGAACGTCGGCAGCTAGGTGTACCATACACTTGGAAATGTTTCGCGTCGAACTAGACAGTGCTCAGCACCCTGTCTCGTTCACTTCATCAGCCATTTCGACTCCCGCGTGATGGCCAACACAATGCATCTAAATCGGCGACTTCTCGCGGCTGTCTTGCGAGGACCAGCACCCCTATCGACGAAAATACATCTCCACCAAAATGCAGTTCACTGGGTGCGCACCATCACAAGCACAAGCACTCGTCGTCAGCACACACCTTCCATCTCCTTCGGTGCCGAGAACGACGCAGTCATAGCGCAGTACATGCACTCAGGCAAGAAGTTGAGGAGCAACAAAGCCGACAAGCCAGCCAGGGCCAAGACTGCTAGGAGTACAGCAAGCACCACGACTGCGGTGCCAGCGGTCGCAGACGATTACGAGATTGGCGGCATCATCGATCGCTCGAGCCCTGTAAGACACAAGCAGCCTAGCCGTGAAGACCAAGCACCGAGTATTCCACCCAAGACATCGGAACCACGGCAGACCAAAGCGAATGGACGCACGGGTAGGAGAGAGGCAAAAAAGGAGAACCAACCCTCCGAGTTGCCCACCGCCCGGCCTAAGCTCGACAAGTGGGCAGAGCAGAAAAATGCGCTGAGGGAGAAGTTCGCTGAGGGCTGGAACCCTCGCAAGAAGTTGTCACCCGATGCCATGGAGGGTATTCGCGGTCTCCACGAACAAGATTCTGTCAAGTACAGCACTCCTGTGCTGGCCGAGCAGTTCAAGGTGTCACCTGAGGCCATAAGGCGGATACTGAAGAGCAAGTGGCTGGCCAAGGCTGTCCCGGAGAAGATGGACGAACGGCGTGAACGCTGGGCAAGGCGACACGATCGGATCTGGGACACCCAGGCTGAGCTGGGGTTACGACCACAACGGAAGAGGGAGAGAGACGTCGAGGATCCCGACAAGTTTGAGAAGGACATGGTAAGGAAGGAGTTATTGGTCGACATGTGAGGTGCTCGAAGTATGTGTTGTGCTTTGCTCTGGGCGCACGAGCCAGCTAGTAGTTTTCAGAAGGATTCGGGGAGCGACGTTTGGTAGCCTGAGAGCCTACGTATTACCAAGGTATTCCACAGACCGTGTTGCGCCACTCCTCACGTCGAATCTCAGCATTCAGCCTACCTATCCAAGATGTGAGCTCGAGGCTCGAACCTCAAAAATTTCCTGCCAGGCATGTGTCCGTGCTCTTCGTTACCTCTGTCAATAGGCCATCCCTGTGTGGCAACTTCGGTGCTCTCAGCTGCTTAGCATTCTGCGGAACTTGTCTGAAGGTCACAGTTGCAGTACAGTACTCATTGGACTTAATGTCGTCTGTATGTGCAGTGAAAGACACGATCATAGGACTGTGACCACGGACCTCCGCTCGCGAACCAGCAAGAGCACTTACCACATACGCTTTGTGCCAACGAGCTGGACTGCCGCGACTGGGCACCAGAGTTCGACTGGACGGGCAAGCGGAGGAAAACCTAGCTTTAACGGGCCAACCGTACTTGATAATCCAATCCTGGCTACCAAGCGTCGATCATAAAGCACGATGGTTATTGCATATCATGCCCGGACTGGTCGTGCGACACTTGTCCTTTCTCGAACGATGCAGCCGGTTTCCAGTACGATGGAGGTATCGGGCGCCTTGGAATGGCGAGATTGGAACTGCCTTGTACTAGATGGTCTCCATGTACCTAGCGGTAGTCATGAAGCGCGAGACTGGGTATGTGCTCGCGGCTAAGGTGTCGATTAAATGGTCCTTCGACCTTGGATGAGTTACACTGACCGAGCGATTCTCTTGCTTTGGCATGGATCAGACTCAAGTAGCCGTAGTCTAGAAATGCATAGCTGAGCCTCTGCATGCAAACCAGTGCTTGCTCTATCGTTTATAGCTTACTGTAAAGCAGAGTAATCACAGCCCATCCGGACATTTGCCCTCGCTGGCAGATTTGGCTCGAATGTCGCTACTCGAGTGGGTCGTGTGAAGCGCGGAACGGACGTTGCATGTAATCGCAGATACTCACCCTTCTCCTGGTGCGGACGAGGATCCCTGAGGTGGGGGGGCGATCGAGGTGAATCACGTTCGAACCACGTAGCAGGTCTTCAAATCTGAGCACACGAGCTGGACCGTAGTCACCGTTGCTGCACGTCCTCAAGCAGAGCGGACCACGAGGCAGTAAGGTTGCTAGTAGCATGCTCGTCGTATGTGCAATAATGCTCACAAGTATTGAGCATTTCCGGCTTCTTCTGATAATCGTATTGGCAATGCTTCGGACCTGGTACGCAACATAGCCTCGTGGTGTTACGTTGACTACAGTGACCACGTTGAGGATACACTCCGAAAGTCCGAGGTCTGTCGACGCATACCAAAGTATAGGAGGAGCTGTCTCCCTATCTTTGAAAAGCTCAATCGCCGGCCACTTTCGGAGAGTACAAGACCAAGTTTCTGCTCGCTGCATAGCGGTCACCCGAGACCGAAGCTGGAGACGCATCACTTTGCTCGCTCACTGTGTTTGTTCATGTAATTAGCCACATCGTTATGATCGCTTGCCGTGTCGAGTTCCGGTGGATTGTGCTAGTCCTGCTAGAGATCGCTCGTGACACTCAAGACCCGTTTGCTCGTGTGTTATGACATCTCCCTCAGGCCTTTTCGAAACATCAGGTCCGTATGAGATCTGACGACGAGGTCGTGTCCAGCAGCTGCGCAGGTCGATCCTCAAATTGGCTCCGTCCTCTGATTGGCTGTACCGCCCCGGTAGATCTGCAATCCGTCACGCCCGTCCGTAAGTGGTGGTGGATCAAACACCGTGAAGACTTTGTTAGCGTGTACCACTTCACCGTCGTGTGCCGTATTCACATGCTCAGCCTTCGGTAAGCTGTTCGCTGGCTTGGCAGCCTTGCACAGCGCTCTGAGTATATAATCTTCTTGCTCGTCCCTTCTTGTCGTTTTCTTCTTCAGCTCTCTTTGCCTTTGTAAGACAACCCCTACCTTTGAACCATTGATGACAGTATGCTAACAATGTTCACAGTGGCTTAGATCAAGTGGTCCGTACCTCAGAAACCTCATCTTCGATATCGCCGCTAACAACCCTACAGTAGTATCTGTTAGTACCATCGACGACAACCTCACAGCACCATGTCGCTGACTATCTCCAGGTTCTTCTCAGTTTAATCTCGTCCGTTAAAACAGTCCTCCTCGTCGATATGTTGCTAACATTGTCCAGTGGGATCGATTTACGAATCGACTTTATTGATTATTCCTATTTTTGAATTTCGACGAGCACCCTCTGTACTTGTACATGGTGCGAGTCACCGTTGCGTTGGCCTTACACTACCGCCTTCTGCAGCGAATGTCTTTTTCATCATCGATCTCGCCTTGTGTGAGAGGTTGAGGAAGAAGGATCGGTATGGTGGAGGGAGACCGTTCGGCTGAGTAGCTTGGCCATCACTGAGGAGGCCTCCAGTAGCTTATGATCTCACTGGAGAGAAGGACTGATTGATCGTAGCGAAGCCTGACAGAAGCAAGTCGTGGCAACGCTGAGACGTGGCGAAGAGGTCTCAGCGCGCAAAATGCGTGTTCCGTGCTTCACAACAAGGCGGCAGGATCAGTAGATGTAGCTCGAGTCGCCGTGTGATGTTGCGTGTGAATGAGTGTTGTATCTGCTCGTGTCTTGGTAGTCGTGGTAGTCGGGGTTGTCGATGCATGTGTGTGTATGTGGGCGGATGTGTGAATCTCGAAGGCTTGTGGAAGGACGTTCAATTTTCATACGGAAGGCGCGTCCAACGCGTGTTTACAGAAGGAGCAACCACGTTTTCTCAGAGGCAACAACTACAGCTAACTGAGATCCTCACAAGTCCTTCACAATCATCTCACAAGAATGGCAGCAACGAACGGTCCTCCCTCAGCCGGTGCATCCCTCATCGACACGGAAATTTTCACCTCCCTCCAAGCCAAAATCGATGAAGAGTCGGAGATCCGAGACCAGCTCAAGGCTTTGGTCGACAATCTCTCCAAGCAAGGAAGACTGACACAGTCGATACTCTCGAGAATACACAATGTGCCGTCCTCGACCATTGCCACAGAAGTGCTCGACCCTTCCAAGCAGGCGATCCAACAGCAGGTTCAGACAGTACAGAGTTTGGCGACCGAAGCAAGCAAATATCCCTTCTACAAATGGAACCAGCTATGGCAGAGGGACATACAGCATCTGATCAGCTCTGTGCAGCTGCATCGTTGGCTTGAGACAGGACAGCTGGTGACGGTCGAGGAAGTCGGCAGCTTCTTCAATGGTAAGCTACCGGTCTGAAATGCATGATACGTCCGCTAACCGATGCAGTGCCTGTCAACGTCAAAGACCAAGACACCTTCCACATTACCATCGAAGACTACCTCCTTGCTCTCTGCAGCACGATTGAAGAGCTAGCACGACTTGCTCCTAATGCAGTTACTCTAGGAGACTACACTCGGCCTCTACAAATAAGCAAGTTCATCAAGGATATCCATGCTGGCTTCCAGTTGTTGAACCTCAAGAATGATGCTCTGAGACGGCGGAGCGATGGGATCAAGTACAGCGTGAAGAAGGTGGAAGATGTCGTCTACGACTTGAGCTTAAGAGGGCTGCTGCCAAAGGAAGAGCAGCCAAGTGGCTGAAAAAGCGGTGCAATCGTGTACAAGAGAAGGCCATACGCTACATAGCTCGTCAAGGTCTGTGAGTAAGAGATCAAAAGCAGATGGTGGACGCATGCTCTACCGCTTCCGCAACTCTCATGGCTAGTGTCAAGCCCAGAGAATAGGATTTGCAGGCAGAAGATTATGGAAGAGAAGGAAGTAGGGTCACATAGCGCTGTAGTGCGCACCGCAGGCGAGATCTCACAAAAGACACGAAGCGAGAAGCAAGATCTACTGAATCTCAAGCTCAACAATCGCATTCTAACCCGAAGCTGTTCGGGTCATGAGGTTCTTCTATACCTCGAACTCCAAATGCTATCAACTTGATGACGATCGCACTCCCTGGTATGCCTCTACTGCGCGATCCTTGATCTCTCCGACCGTATGTCATTACTGGCGATCAGACTTTGTGTCTGTTGATGGCTCAGTTGGCTTGTGGTACTCGTCCCCGTCGATTCTGACGCTCGACTCTGCAGTCGCTGGTTCTCTGAGACCACTGCTGCTACCAGTGCCAAGCTTGGCGTTCACACCACCACTTCCCACATTTACAGTCCTGGCGTCTGCGCTCTGGAGGTCTGCGGCGACAGGTGGGTCGTCTGGGAGGGGTAGACCGGCCTTGACTCGGTCGATCTGATCTTCTTTGGACTCTTGCTCGGACATCAATTGCTGGCAGAGTTGTCAGCGCTGTTCTATGAAGCAAGATTGAGGGTCACACACCTTCATGGCAGAAACATCAGAATCCTTGGGGATCTGGCCGCCGTGGTACTTGGACTCGTGGGCTTCCGCTTTTCGGAGATCCTCTGAGGTGACGTGGAAGGTTTGGTCAGACATCTTGATGGTGATTGATGTGTAGGTTTGTTGTTGAGTTCCTGGTCTGATGTAAAGGACTTTGTGTATATGAACGTGGGAAGAGCTTTATTGTGTGATTTTGAACAGTTTTGAATATTACTGCTTGTGCATGCCACTCGTGCTTCACTGCATCATAGCTAGGACCACATCGACCCCACTGATGTCATACTGTCCCACGTGATCCGGCTGTAGCAGCGCTAGCCGCCAGAAAGTCTTCTCCGTGCCAATGACAGTGTTTTGTGCCTGAATCGTGAATCTTCTAGCTGGCGCTGCCTTTGCTTTGCGACCATTTTTGGGCACCCTTTCCAGCTTGAGCCGAGCGAGCTCAGAGCCTCGCTAACAAAAGTGCCTGCCTGACTGCCTATGGTCAGCTTGATCTGACAGAGATTACGAGTCAGCTACATGCCACAGCCTCAAATGCCCACAAATGCTGTGCTGTTTCATGCCACGGACAAGCAGACACTTGGCCATTTGACCACATCTTCGTCTTCATCGCATTTGACGTTGTACTCTGCCGCCAAGCCAGCAACATGTCAGAACCAATACCAGAAGCAATCCCTACCTCGGCAGACCCTCGTTCGCGCCGTCCAGTGAAACGACTTCGAGGCGCAAACACAGCGATCGCAAGCCAAGCCAATGAGATTGAAAATCTCATGTGGGATCCGGAGCGCCCGGTCCAGATACCTGCCTTGTCCGCAGAGACCAAGTCGAAACTAGCAGCACCACCAGAAATCGTAGCAAATGTGCAAGGGTCCTCGGCTGGTGCAGGATCAGGCGAGTTCCATGTGTACAAGGCTAGCAGGCGGCGCGAGAACGAGCGGCTAAGGGCAATGGATGAGGAAGCGAAGAAAGAGGAAGACGATGCAAGGTGGGCGAAAGAGCTCGAGGAGAAGAGACTGCGGGACGCAGAGAAGACAGCGAAAAACAGGGCGAGGAGGAACAAGAGGAAGCAGAAGGGCAAAGGTGGGAGAGACGACACTCCCGGGACTGATGAGCCTGATGAGCCTGGCGAAAAGGCCGCAAGTGTGAAGAAGCCCCTACAGATACCGAAGAGGTCTGGTGCTGACGGTGAGGGTGAAACAACCGAGTCTGCGCCAGTCGAGGATACGTCAGGGAACGGGATAACCATACACGACGACGATTAGGTATTGCCGAAGTTTCAAGAGGATAGCGTTTTCGACCGCGAGCTGGCTGAGCTTCTCGGCGTGCTGCGCTTGCCGGCATTCAATGTTCAGCGTTGTCAGATATAATGGCTAACATGTTACCAGGCCACACAGGTGCAGATGCGCCAATTGCGAATACCATGCCATCTACATCATCTCGCTCCAACCCATTTGTAGTCGGTAGTTTTGCAACGTAGACAGCTCCTTGACACACCACAGTCGCAAGACACTGCAGCCCCGAACTATTAAGTCATGTCAATATCTTTGGCGCCGGCGATCGTCAACGTCATTGCGCGCTCGGCGTAAATAACGCCGGTGCCTGCTCAAGCCTCAAACATGCAACTCACTGTTTGCAAACTGCGTGCCTTCTACAGCCAGCAACGCCTCTGTCACGACAGCATGCTTTTGAAGGCGCTCCTCCTAGCGAGCACAGTCTCATCACTAGCCCTTCCACCACCCGAGGCCGACCTACAGGCTCTCCTCTCAACGCCATTGACCATAATCAGAGACGACCCCAGTGGCACACCACCAACCAAACAGCCCCAGAAACCATCCGACGACGACGACGACGATGATGCTCCTATCCCTGTAATCCTCTGGCACGGCCTCGGCGATGCCTCCAACGCCGAAGGCCTGCAAGCCACGGCCGACCTCATCGAAGAAGTCCACCCAGGCACCTACGTCCACCTCATAACCGCCACCAGTGCCCCCGACGACCGCAGCGCCTCGTTCTTCGGCAACGTCACCGAACAGATCGACACCGTCTGCGCCGCGCTCCTCGCCGACCCCATATTGTCCACCGCGCCCGCCGTCGACGCCGTCGGCTTCTCCCAAGGCGGCCAGTTCCTGCGCGGCTACATCGAGCGCTGCAACAACCCGCCCGTCCGCAGCCTGCTCACCTTCGGCAGCCAACACAACGGCATTTCCGCCTTCGAGAAGTGCAAGAGCGCCACGGACTTTGTGTGCCACGCCGCCAACGCCCTGCTCAAGAGCAGCACCGTGTGGTCCCACTACGTCCAGAGCCACGTCGTGCCCGCGCAGTACTACCGCGACTCCGACGACTACGAGAACTACCTCAACTACTCGAATTTCCTGGCCGACGTCAACAACGAGCGGCCGCGCAAGAACGACACCTACAAGCACAATCTGGCCAGTTTGGACAACTTCGTCATGGTCGTGTTTGAGGACGACCAGACTGTCATCCCCAAGGAGAGCGGCTGGTTTGCGCAGGTGAATACCACGAGTGGAGATGTGACGGAGTTGAGGGACCGGGAGATATACAAGGAGGATTGGATTGGGTTGAGGACGTTGGATGAGAAGGGTGGCCTACGGTTTGAGACGGTGGAGGGTGAACATATGCGGTTGAAGGAGAAGGATCTGAAGAGACTGTTTGGCGAGTACTTTGGGCCGGAGACGACGAAGACGGGGTTGGGGAGGGTGGTGGATGAGATGAAGACTGATCTGTGATGAGCTGTGCCTGTATTCTTCTATTACCACTGGGTATCAACTTCGTGAGCACATGGTGTACTTACCTTGGTCGCTCCCTTCCATTTTCGTGCTTGCATTGCGATCATCTTGACACGTCATGGTGTGGCCTATATCGCTATAAGGTGAAGCAGGAGACACACCCTGGAAAGAGTCTGTGGAAGCATCACCGTAGAGTCATTTCCTGTTTTTGGATTTCGGTGTCGCTCCAGAGAGAGCACCGTTCCTGCTACAGCCCGCTGTGGTGCTCATCAAGCAGATTCGGTGGAAACCAGGGCAGGGAGCGTACTCGGCCAGCCAGCCCGAAGAGATGTGTATGGAGGCATAGTCTACGTCGTGCGGTGGTCCACGTCCTTGTACGAACAACCCATAACGGCCGACTTGGCTCTAGTATTGGGCTGGTCTTCAGGCAGGTTGTTGACGGACGTGGGCTGGTGTTGGACATCGTGGTCTACGGTGACAGGCGTGACGAAGTAATGCATGCCAACTCTGGAGGGAATAAATTAGCAGACCACGAGTAGGAGGAAACACCAAGGTAGATACGAACGGGCTATCCACAAGATGCCGTGATGAACACAAAAAGAATTTGATATCGTCGTTGAGTACAACATGCTGATCACATCGTGACCTTATGTGTTTATGGGTATCATACTGGCAGTGACCTGCTCAAATCCTAGGATACAAAAGACCCGCCATATCCGGCCGGGCTCTGGTCCTTTACCACCAACGCCATGCTAATCACATTAAATACATCCTTCACATATCCTGGGTATCGTAATCAGACAGAACAGTCCTCTTTCAGACCACCGCCCTCGTTGAGGGAGTTACTCTCGGCCTGACGGCACCAAGTAGGCATCGTTCCCACCAATTCCGCACGGCAAGGACAGCATCTGCACCGTCATCCCTTCGCTCAGTTCCATCGGGATTCCCCATGATCGAGGTGAAAATCCAAAAGGCACCAGTGACACACGCGGCAAGGGCCACACCGACGCTGACGAGTGGTGCAACAAGGTGCACGGCGATCAACATCCCTGGCTGGAAATCCCACTCGAAAGCGTAGGCAACGGAAGGTGCATACATCATTTCGAGATGATGCTTGAACAATGGCGCCACTGTCCGGATAAGTTGGTCGCCAAAAGAATTCTGCTTGTGGACGAGCCGGACCGGTAATGCGAGCAGCAGACCGAACGTGACGAGGAGGGTGAAGAAACAGCATGCCAGCGAGTGCAAGGGATCTAAACACGAGAGCCAGAACACCACCCACATGGCGTGGTCGTTGTCCTCCTCATGTTTGTCCTGTTCTTCAATCTGCCTTCTCGCTTGAACATATGCCAGCGCAGGAGAGTTTGTCTCGGTCATCTCAGATCGATTGTAGCTTTGTACTACTCCTGCAGGCCCTGATGGCTGCCATTGACCCGACTGTCTCGGTCTTGCTTGGTCGCTGTTTACCAAGGTCCGCTCGAGTGTAGGAGAAGGCCATCTCGAGCCTGACGAGGATGGGTGATGTTTCTGGTAGGACAAGCCCGAACTTCCAGACACCGACGAAACTGGGCTTCGTACTCTTGTTTGTCCTGTCGTTTGTTCAGAGGACTTCTTCGCGTCGTTGATCCGAGCGGCGGGTGGTTGTTGTAGGGGTGGAACTGGGGGATAGAGGTAAGTTTGTCGATCATGTGCCTGTGCATTACCGTGGAAGAGCGATCGGCTGTTCACAGCAGACATCTGCCGTTGTGTCATCTCGACGTGCTCGACCCAGTTCTTTCCGCAAACGTCATGTGGTCAACGGTACGGGCGATGGTCGTCGGATGGTTGATTGATGTGTCGACAGGAACATCAATATCGAAGCAGGAGTCAGCCATGATATAAAGGAAAGTCTCAGACAGCATAACGGCAAAGAGGGTGCACACGACGAGCCCATTTCTGTCAGTCTTGTCCCGTCCCATCCTTACCTGTCGGCCAAGCTTCCAAGATGACACCAGCGCAGTCGCCAAGTGCTTGGCTCTCTAGCATGGTGTCGGCTTTTTCGCCAAAGAGGAGTCGTAGTAACTCAACTTCCAGCTTTATCGTAGACGTCGACACTGGCCGGGCTTGTTCTTTTCTTGAGATGGCGGAAGCACTCCTGCGCTGTCGGGTGAGTCGAGTCAGCAGTGAGAGGGTCTAAGAGTCACTCGGCAATGGCTGACACAGGACTATCTTGGCGCTTGGCACTAGACGCCAGCTTAGGCGCCTTGCCAACGCCTAGAGATGATATGCTCCGTTGACTGTTTCATCTCGTCTTGGGCATTCCTGGGCAACCTCTTGGGACCACTGTGCTTTCCATCTCTTGGTGTCGCTGTCCTGCCTTCCGCAGTACCGCTTATCACATGCTCAAGCGCGATTACAATTGACTTTGACCACCAGGCTGATGATTGGGCAGCAGAACCCCATCATGACTACTCCTGCTACAGACAAGGAATGATCGACAAATAGTACTCTCTACCATGCTACGCAGCTCTTCTTGCCCATAAACATACTCCAAAGAGCACTACACGATAACTTGTCAATTGTGCGGATAACGCTGATACGAAAATCTACTGGCGCTCTTGCTTCCGATTCGCAACTACCAGTGAGAACATCCCGCAGGCATCCGACTTGGTCTTGCGTTGGAGCGTGTCCCTTGCACGGACAAGACCTGCCAAGGTCAAAAGCGACACCACACGACTTTGTCGGTCAAGTCATGCTTTCTTGGTCGGCATAGGACATCACTTTCGCCGGAAACACTATGCGGCCAAGCAGAGAAGAAGGGTCACTTTTACGGCTGTTGTTACTGCTTGCTGCCGTGCTCTCAACACGGATACATAAATCCTCAGGGCAATACAATAATGACGACCCTGGCGATTTTGTTCTCGTGAGGGTCGCATGGGCCACTACTTGTGCGAAGGAATGTACGCCTTACTTCTCCGCTGTCTGAAACTGTCCGAGCGCACCTCGATGACGACCAAGCGTAGTGACCACTCGAAAGCACAGTTACTATTACCCAAACACTGATAAAGCAGGATCTATCATCGCCTTGATAGGCAACTCTACCATGCAAACAAATGGTCTGATATGCCGTCAACGAGATCCTTCTAGCCTCCCTAAGCCTATCAACCACTATTTGACCTGCACTGTGCCTGCCTCAAATTCGATTGATGCCCGCGAGCAACCTCTGCAAAAGTTCATTGTGCAGAGCCTTAAATCTCCCGTCCTCTCCACTCCATATGCCGTAACTTGCCCTTTCAATCTTTCGGAGTCTGGGCCCGCTGCATCATCAGATCCTTCTCCTGTCCTTATGTCATCACACGGTCCCTCAGCAATTGTATGGTTGACCACACGAAGTGCATTCGTCGTATGCACAGCTAACTCAAATCACATGTGGATAGCTTCATCCACGGTGCTGCACGCCGATAGCGACAACAAGGCACCCTCGAAGCTACAGCCCATTGGCTTTCAAAAGGTGTACGAGACGTTGAGCGCATCATTATTGCTCCGGACTCGGCGAAATCCATGGAGCTAGTTAGCGGTATGTGATCTGTACCTCGTATTAGAGGCAGCTACGTCGTGTATCTCAACTCGTTGTACCTTTCAAGAACATCCTCACAACCATTACCATGGAACAAGCGGTCAACGCCTAACCACGCTTCGAGTAACATCATACCACGCGAGGTCTATGCTCAGTCGCACAGCATGAACCACTCGAAATCACTCTATCGTACGGTGCACGAACGACAGATCAAGCCCGCTACTCTGCGCAAACACAACAGCTATCCTGGTACAGACAAGCGAAGTTTCAACCGAATCTGCAGTGACTACTGCTGTGAGCGGGTGTGCAAGGGTAAGGTCGATGCAGGCTCGTGAAATGTGACACTGCGTAACCATACCGGTCGATGTTGGTGCGATCCAAGTAAGCCTTTGTGTCGCTGTGTTCTGTGTTGCCTTGACTCCTTCAGTGTCAAGAATGATGTCCAGTATCATTTGAACCACAACAACTGACACTGACTTGACATGATCACTCAGCCCGTGCTCCTGGCATCTGACAAATCCTATGATATTCCTGTGGCTTCCGAGAATGTCCCTGTTCCAGGACTGGGAAGCATACAATCTACAGTCCTTCGATGGACGCGTCTTCAAGTAATTACGTCGATATCTGTAGCTATCAAACGAACAAACGCCTCTAGCTCATTTGGTGACTGCCTGCCTTGATACCTTGCCTACGCGCTTACTTGCTCAGCAGCCATCAACGCCACTTGTGTTGTCCTTCCTCCTCTCGCCTCGAGGACTCAGCAGACCTTGTCCTCCGCGCCGTCCCATCACGCAACGCATATCTGACACTGGACGACAAGAGCTTCCTCTTCTGCTGTCCGGTGGTTTGGTACATCGTGTGAAGGATATCCATGAACAGAAGCATGCGCTGGTTAGCTTTTGAAATTCCACATGGTGACTTCGAGCTGGAGACCCAAGTCAAGGTCCTCGCCAAGGGTGAAACAATTCAGCAGGATCAATATGAATGTCACGGGGGCACAATCACAGCCATTCAGCTCTGGGGGGAAAGTCGAGAAGGTGCTTGGTAGCAGCGCACTAACAGAAGCAAGGCGGTTGACGCGCTGGAAGGAGCCCGGGGGGGGGGGGGGGGGGGGGGGGGGGGGGGGGGGGGGGGGGGGGGGCAGTCTTCATTCAATGGCTACAGATCACTGTAGTAGATAACAGTTGTGCGCCGATCCATGGCGATACTTTCGTTGCACTAGCGCTCGGCTCATACACGACTCAAGCACGCGACGCAGTACTTCATGTGTAATTAACATGGAACCATTAGCGTATCACCATCCTGCATGCGCCTGATAAATAGTAAGGCGATGAGACACATAAGACTCTAGGAGCTCTTCCATCAACCACATAAATTAAGCACGTACAGCGCACGCCGGACCACAGACTGCCGTCAACATTCATATCCTCACTGCACCATGGCTGTCCTAGAGACCAGAAACCCCATAGAGGCTCTCCAAGCTCCTGGGGCACGATGAAGGTGGGTTATGATAGCTACGACACTTGCTAACAGACTCGCTCCCTCTCCGCATCTATCTCACCATGGTCCTTCCACACAGCCGGATTGGGTCCGTCTACATTAGCTTACACGACACCTCGTGAATAACCAGCAGCGTATTCCCGGCTCGACGTCTGGGTTAAAGCTGCGAGCCTATGGTCCTGCAACTGTAGGAGCGGCTATATTGTGCGTAGTAATCACGAATGGGAAGCCATAACGGCTATGCGCGCTGACGTTGGAAGATCAGTGCGCACACACGTATTGAACCTGGGCAGATCGACATCGCCACCTGGCCGTTGACAGCGTCTGCTTGAGGACGGGCTGGATCTCGGCTGCCGCTGGAGCATTGCACCACATGAAATGCAAGGACATCCTTGTCCCTCTAGCATCACGAAAACGACTGGGAACGTGTCTCAGGGTTATGTCGTGCGACTTACCGATGTCAACAACTCTGACTGCTGGAGCGCCTTTGCCTTCGGCGAGAGTCAGGGAACTTACATCCGATTACCAGCACCTGTAAGGGCGGATGTGCCTTTTCCACGAGGTGAGCCGCAACCCCTCATACTGCAATCACGACGGAAAAGGCGTGCCACGTTCTGGTTGGTTGAGCAGGTGTGCAGGCTCCGGGTGTTGCCTCCCGCTCTTGCGGTTCGCCGTGCCTCTCTGGCAGTCTGCAAAGTGTCGGTCACGTTCATCGCGTCGTGGCAGTAGTGGTGTGTCAGCCGTAGCAGAACAATCTCGCATGCGCGTGGACTACAGTAGATTCGATGAGTGCGATTTATTCTGGGTTTGAAGAACAAGCGTGGCGCATCTGTACGTAGGCAGGATCGTAATGGCTTTGGGGCGTCAATCTAGATCTGCATAGTGTAGAAGCCAAGGCAGCAAGACGACAGCAGCCGCACTGCAAACGATGTCTCCAACGTGATGGGCGTTTCGCAACGTTGTGCAGCTAACAATTATGACGGCGGCCTTGATCCAGCCACTAGCTAGCCAGCCACCAAGCTCGTTAAGGGATGTACAATTTTAGGCTTGACAAGTAGACGAGAAACTTTGACACAAGCGAATTTTACGCTGCAGTGTTAGCGAGGACCATACTTCGGTGATTTGCGAGACATCCAGCACTCTCCCCTGAACTGAAGAGGATTCATGAACTTCCTTCTGTCGCCCTTACACGCAAGCTCAAGCCACAAAGATCTCGGCCTGTTGCCTGAGTAAGGCGTGAACAGAAGCGGCAATGCGCGACAGAATTGATAGCCTTCGCGGCGCAATGGCTGCAGGCTCACAAGGTGATCGTTCTTGCTTTCTACGCGACACGAGATCAGGACAGATTTGGCGGCTGTGCGGTTCCAGGAATCGTGAAATCGCCGGACCACCGATATCCGGAATGTTTTGCGGCAAAACCAAAGGCTGATCACCACCTTGAGGAGATGACGAATGACAACAATGGGGTCGGATTGGCTGGAGAAGACGAGCATCTCGTGGAAACGGCGTTAGTGGTATTTGTGGCTTCGGCTCCCTTGTCAAATGACAAACCGAAGCTCCGACGAGGGATGAGGCACCAGGATATGAAAACAGTCTAATGTGGAGAAGAAAAGTGAGCCGTCAACCAGCAACAGGAAGCTGGGGAGTCTTAACGAAACAGCCCGGTCTAAGCTTTTGAGTAGCTCGATAGACACTGACGAAGTGCTCCCAAGTTGATCTGACTAGTGTCCTGCCTTGAGCTTCAACCGAGAAGCCAAGGCGCAGGGGCTGTGGAAGCCCGCGAGCTTGAATGGCATGGCAGAAGGGCCACAACGGAGCAAGATCAAAGCAAGCGAGCGCGCAATTGGTGGTCGCTTGCGCATCAAACCGAAAGTGGATCCAAGCGGGCTTGTCCTGAGCGAAGGATCCTCTCGTGACGGCTTCTGGGCAGTCCTCCAGCTCCAAGAAGGCACGGTTCATCGCATCATCAGGCATTTAGCCTGCATCCACCAAATCCGTGCGGAGCAAGGATGCGGTCGGCTTTGGTCAGCCCCAAGCATTTTTTAGCTGGATTGACTCTGGCATAGGTGGGGCTCTGCGGAGCGATCGCTCGTGTTTGAGCATTCGGCATGAGTGGATCGAGCTTGTGCTCGCGCTTGAACGTGCCCTACCCATGCGTGTGCCTACCAAGTGCGAGGCCTGCGATCGCCTAAACCCACCTGTGCTCAATTCAGGAAGCTCCACTACCCAGCGTCAATCATCTTCTGTCCCAAATCCATCCCGGAAGCACGCTGAGATCGCACTTGTAAACCAACTGCTGCGCAAGAAACCCTCAACCACTAGCGCCATTTCTCAGGCTTCACGGGTATTCCCCAAGCATCCTCTCATGCTCGTTTTCTGACTTCTCCGTTCTTCCTTTCTCCTCGAACTACGTGTCTCACGCCTCAACCCGTGCTTGTATTGGCCGAGAACAAGACCTTCAGCTCGGTTTGCTATACAGCCTTGTTCGTGACACATCTTAAGCTCAGCTCAATACCCCAGTGTAGTTCGCAAGGAGCACACTAGCACATCGTCATCGACGCGAGCCAGTACGTTGAAGATCGCGAACTCCTTACTTCACCAGCGTCGCTGTTCCTCCAGGGCGGCGACAACAGCTACGTGATTATGCAACATGCGGGCGGGCATTTTGCCCAGATCAATGGCGGTGCACCAGTCGATGCTCACATACAGCGACAGAGGATGCTCGCTAACCTGAATGAGACCACGTGGCAGAGGATAGGTATGTGTAGTCTGACTCTACGCTGACGCATGGTACTAATTTCTGTTAGGCAACTTGAATGACATTACTGGAAATCTCGAAGAAGCCCTGTTCGCGTATCAACAGGCACTCCGACATAACCAATGGTCTGTCCAGTCGCTTACCGCGATATCACATATTCTGAGGACGCAAGAGAAGTTCCCTGAAGCACAAGAATACCTGAAGAATGTCATCAAGATCGATCCGCAGAACGGCGAAGCCTGGGGCAACCTAGGACACTGCTACCTGATGATGGACAACTTGCAAGAAGCATATTCAGCATACCAACAAGCACTTTACTACCTGCCAGACCCGAAAGAGCCGAAGCTCTGGTACGGCATAGGTATTCTCTATGACCGATATGGCAGTCTTGAGCATGCTGAGGAGGCTTTCTCCCAGGTCATGCGAATGGAGCCCAGCTTCGAAAAAGCAAATGAGATCTACTTCCGCTTAGGGATAATCTACAAGCAACAGCAAAAGTTCGCACAGAGTCTAGAGTGTTTCAAGTACATTGTCGGCGATCCGCCCAAGCCCCTTAACGAGGAGGATATCTGGTTCCAGATTGGACATGTTCATGAGCAACAGAAGGATTACGAGAGTGCGAAGACCGCCTACCGTCGTGTGCTGGATCGAGATCCAAAGCACGCAAAGGTACTACAGCAGCTTGGATGGCTGCACCATCAACAAAGCAATAGCTATCAAAGCCAAGACCAAGCCATCGAGTATCTCGAGCAGTCCGTGAGCTCCGATAATTCCGACGCTCAAAGTTGGTACTTGCTCGGCAGATGTTACATGGCACAACAGAAGTTTCCCAAAGCTTACGAGGCTTACCAACAAGCTGTGTATCGCGATGGTCGAAACCCTACTTTCTGGTGCAGCATTGGTGTGCTCTACTACCAGATCAACCAATATCGCGACGCACTCGATGCTTATTCGAGGGCAATTCGATTGAACCCGTACATCTCCGAGGTGTGGTATGATCTCGGCACTCTGTACGAGTCGTGCAACAACCAAACCTCTGACGCTCTTGATGCTTATCAGCGAGCAGCAGAGCTTGATCCGTCCAACACTCATATCAAAGCACGGTTGAACTTGCTGAGGAATGGCGGTGCTCCTGGTGGTTCAAATCAACATAGCGCTCCTGTACCGCAAGACGTCCACCCGCAAGCCTATCAGACTGGCGTGGGAGTTCCACCTGGTGTTTCATGGGGCGGGCAAGGAGGACATGGCCAGCAGCCTCCGAATCAGCCACAGGTCGACCCAGCCAGGGTAAATGAATGGCAGAGAGGGATTGCTGGCATACAGCCGCCGCCACCACAGCCACCATCACAGAATGGCATGTTCGAGAGTCGAGAGCTCAATCGAATGCCGCCTAGAGCTCAGTCGCCGCCCAGAGAGCCTCCGCGCGTCTACCATGATGTCAACCGCCAAACCGGTCCATCCAAGAGAGGTACACCTTCGCCTAAGATGCAGTCGGGGCTTTCGGGCATGTATCCTCCCGGACCACAGACTCTGCCTCAGATCAACAATCCGCAAGACAGAACTCCACATCTTGGTCCTGCTCCAAGACCATCCCCATCACTAAATGGAGCGCCGCCGCAGCCACAGCAGGGTGGACCATCGGGTCCCCCACCAGCAGGAGGACTTCCTCCGTATGGGCGACCTTTCAGCCCACCCCAAGAGCTAAGACCAATGCGTGATGAGAGACCACCGTCCGCTCAGTCGAACTACCATCATCCTCCACCCTTGCCGCCTGCGCCGTCCTTCCAAAACGTCAACCATGGTCCACCTCCACAAAGTCAACACCAATCTGGACCAGACCCAATGAGGATAGACCGAGACGAACGTCCTCCTTCCGCAATGAAGCGTCAGCGAGAGTGGGAGCAGGAGCAGCCCGTGAAAAAGCAGGCCAACGACGAGACACGCGCCCGACTTGAGGACCATCCTGCTGCTCGTCGTTACAGCCCGCCGGGTAGGACTGAAACACCTCGTGACCATTACCGACGATCTTCGTCTGAGGTCCACCGGGAGAACGAACAGCGACGTGCCAATGAGAACTACCATCCCTCTGAGGCTGCCCATCATCCTTACAGCCTGCAACCTCAACCTGCACCACCAATGTCACAACCGCCCCAAATGTCGCAGCAACAGCAGCAGATCCCATCAATGCATACCATCATGGGTACTCCAAAGCCTGATGAGCAGTCTCAACGGAAGGAGGTCCACGAGGCCGCTGCGCGGAAAGTTGACGTAGACGAAGACTATGACAACAACTCAGAAGACGACAAGCGTGCTAAGCCGAGTCCCAATGGGTCGATCGCTCCCAAGCAGGAACCGCAAACTGCTCACTAGGAAGAGCATTCTCAACCGCTCGTTGTCGACTGTAGGGTCCTTAGAATTACACAAGCACGGCGTTGCTATCCTGGAGGTGCTGATATGAAACGTGTTACAGCGCTGGCCTTTCCAGTCATGAATGTGGTAGGCAGCGAATCTTTTCAAGTACCGGCAAGGGCGTACACTACTTTGACGACTTATGCTAACACGTCGGAACTTTGTTTGGAATGGAGGGGTGTTCAGCGTCCAAGCGCCTCAATGTATTATGTACCTAGCAAGCTGAGATCTCGATGCACATATGGCTCGGGTACAATCATCGTTAGACATATTATTCAACGTCAGCATTTGTATGATCGTCGTTTCCCACTCTTGTGTCAGCGCCAATTTTCGCATGCCAGAGAACATGGTCTGATCTAGCCAGGTCCCACAATTCTTTGAGAATTGCAGACTCACGCATGAAGAGCATTCCGCCGAACGAGTCATACCAGCCAGAACATCTACGGTGAAGCATCCGAACCCGATACGATAGATTTATCTTGTCGAAAAGCGCGAAAAAGTTCCTCACGTGAGCTGTGAGCCTTGGCAACCCACGAAGCGCATATGGATACTACCCTTGTGGTCCTTAAGGAACTTTTCTGGTTGTTGCGTACTTTGACAATTTCGTTATCGTCGACACATTCAACTCAAGATGTAAGCAGCGCTCAAGGGCATGTTGTGGGAGACTATACTGACGTGGAAACAGGTCTCACCGAAAGTTCGAAGCACCGCGACACGGTAAATATCCAATCATCACTTTGAGTGCCGCAAGAAACAACCACTAACTCTGCGCAGGTTCGCTGGCTTTCCTGCCTAGGAAGCGAGCAGCCCGACACCGCGGAAAGGTCAAGAGGTTGGTTCTCAAAAAGTCAGAGCTCGAATGAGCTGAAGCTGAACGTTTCGTAGCTTCCCAAAGGATGACCCCAAGAAACCAGTCCACCTTACCGCAGCCATGGGCTACAAGGCCGGCATGACCACCATCGTCCGAGACCTCGACCGACCAGGTGCCAAGATGCACAGAAAGGAGGTTGTCGAGGCCGTAACTGTCATCGAGACACCACCAGTAAGAGCTTTGCACACACGATTCCAAGACCAAATCTGATAAATTGCTAGATGATCGCCGTTGGCCTCGTTGGCTACGTCGAGACCCCACGAGGTCTCCGATCCCTCACCACCGTCTGGGCAGAGCACTTGAGCGACGAGCTGAAGAGACGCTTCTACAAGAACTGGTACAAGTCCAAGAAGAAGGCCTTCACCAAGTACGCCAAGAAGCACGCCGAGAAGGGCGCCTCCGTCACAAGAGAGCTCGAGCGCATCAAGAAATACTGCTCTGTCGTCCGAGTCCTCGCCCACACCCAGATCTCCAAGACCCCTCTTAAGCAGAAGAAGGCTCACCTCATGGAGATCCAGATCAACGGTGGCAGCACAGCAGACAAGGTCGACTTCGGCCACGGTCTGTTCGAGAAGCCAATCGAGATCGACACCATCTTCGAGCAGGACGAGATGATCGACACTATCGCCGTCACCAAGGGTCACGGTTTCTCTGGTGTAACATCGAGATGGGGCACCAAGAAGCTCCCGCGAAAGACACACAAGGGTCTCCGAAAGGTCGCCTGTATCGGTGCATGGCATCCGTCTCACGTCCAGTGGACTGTTGCCCGTGCTGGTCAGGACGGTTACCACCACAGAACATCTGTCAACCACAAGGTCTACAGGATCGGCAAGGGTTCTGACGAGAAGAACGCTGCCACCGAACTTGATGTTGTCAACAAGACCATCACTCCGTACGTTACTTGGCATCCCCCTCTGATCCATCATACTAACATCCGCACAGCATGGGTGGTTTCGTCCGATACGGTGAGGTCAAGAACGACTTCGTCCTGGTCAAGGGTTCCGTCCCAGGTGTCAAGAAGCGAGTCATCACTCTCCGAAAGTCCATGTACCGCCACACGTCGCGCAAGGCCCTCGAGAAGGTCGACCTCAAGTGGATCGACACCTCGTCCAAGTTCGGCCACGGTGCTTACCAAACACCGCAGGAGAAGAAGCAGTTCTTGGGTACCCTCAAGAAGGATCTCGTCGCTTCTTCATAGAATTTTCCGTGAGTCGATGCGATGGACCTCATGTATACAGAATAAAAAGTTGTATGCATGAGCAGGATATTCGGATGATGATACCACTATTCATGAGAGCGTCTTGCAATTTCTTCGTTTGGTTGGCATGGTGTATATTGCAAGGGTTGCGGCACAACTAAAAGCTGCTCAATCAAACTCAATCAATGCCATGTTCAGTCCATGTCGGCGTCGTACCCAATCGCTGCCTTGTCCGTGTCGTGGCGCGTGCTACACATGCAATCATGGCCTCGTTAACCTGTGCTCATGCTGAAGCTATGATCTTGTCATCCGTGTACGTGACTCCAATGGTATACAATCGACAGTCCCACCTGCCCGCCCTCCATGCGCTTACATGCAACTGACCAGCGTGCCTGATTATGTGGTATGTGGGAAGACAATGATCGCTGTGCCTACTATGCTCGTCGCGATCCCTGCTTCGTGGTCTAGGTTGATACCTCGCTCAAGCCCGTGTGCCTCAACTATACGGAAAGCTGCTCTGCAGAAATTTGATCATCTTGTACCAGCATCACACGATGCTTGGTATGAGTTTGTATCCGCAAGTCTTCTTCTCGTGCTGCGGGTCACGGCAAGCCAGTGCCACCACAAAAAGAGCTCCAACTGCAAATAAGAAATTGGGTGCATGGAGACCCCCAAACGCGCCATCTAGGGCAGATAACGTGCCCCTAGCTGAAAGGCCCGCTAGCCCAGACCGCGCCTAAACTTGTTTGCAGTTGAGAGGCGGCTTTTTTGGGTACTGATTCTCCTCAGGCATAAAGGCAGCTACAGCCATGACGTCGCACAGATGACACAATCCCTAGCACGTTTTTCGTGCCCACCAGTCTTTCGAACAAGCAAGCAGAGTTCCGATGCCGCTCACACCCTCCTCGGCTACAACAGCGTTTACCGTACTGAAACACGACCTCCCTCTGACGTTGCTAAAAACGACATCAAGCAGAACATCCAAGCTCCCAGACAAGCAGCACTTTCCACGACCCCGCAGCATCACCACCACCACCAGTACAAGCTCGCAAAGACCCAAGCATAACACACTCGTAGTTCGCAAGCGCTCAAGCAGCAACAACAGCAAGAAGACACTTGGCACGCGTGACAGCAACGCACCACCTCTAGGAGCCGCCCACCAACTCTCCTACAAGACCAGCACCAGCACCAGCACCAGCACCAGCACCAGCACCAGCACCAGCACCAGCACCAGCACCAGCACCAGCACCAGCACCAGCACCAGCACAATGGCCGACGACGCGTCCTACAACACATTCCTGGCACGCGCCAACCAAGACCCGCGATCCGGCCACACGGCCGAAGGCGAATCAACCTCGCAAGCGCGCAGCAAATTCGACCCGTCGTCGTCGACGTCGACCAACGAGGCGATCCCGGCGTCGCTGCGCGACATCGACGCCACGTATACGTCGGACACGGACTCGGAGTTCGACCCGGTGTTCTTCTCGTACGCGTCCGACGCGCTGCCGTCCGTGGCCCAGTTCACGCAGGTGCTGGGCATCAAGGGCGAGAACGCGCGCAGCGTCCAAGAGATGAGCGTGCACGACTTTGACCCCAGGGGCGAGTACGGTGTGGTCGTGAGCAAGGTGGAGCAGGCCGGGAAGATGGGCGCGGACGGGAAGAGCGGTGTCAAGGTTTTTAGGGTCGAGATCGATCACTCAGGGACTCGCGTTGAGTATTATGTCTTGGCTGTGGGCGAGAGGAGTCTGGTGGGTGTTGTTGCGAAGGCGGTGGAGAGCTAAGGGGGTGAGCGTGTCATGGCCACGGGTAGCGCTAGGGTAACATTGCACGGCTGTAGAAAGTCGCGTGGTGGTACAGGGCATGGTGGATTACATACGTTGCGTGTAGCATTACCCATCGAGACCCAGGTCCAGATGATACCCCCTGACAACTAGCACTTACCCAGCCTCTCTTATTTGTTCGTCAGCATCGAATCTTTCTTGTCGCTGACTGCAACACCTCGTGGAAACCGTTGACATCGACCAGCCCAAAAGCATTAAGCCTGCATCCTCCGCACCGACCACTACCTATCCCCGGACAGCATCCAACCCCTCTGCAGCCGAAACCCTAATCGTCAGCGGCCCGGAAACACTCCTCACCGTCCAACTGCGCCAATGCAGCAACTAAGACGACCTCACCATTTGTCGCACAGTCGAAGCAGCCGCGGCGCTATCCTGTCCCTCGTAGACCCCAAGCCCACATCACGACAAGTACAAGCTCTGAACTTCCACATGGAGACTCCGGAACTATGCAAACTACGTGGCCTGCACAGTTGCGCGATACGAATGTTGCGGACCATCGAGACGGCAATGGCGCAGACGATCGTAGCACTCCTGTCATCGGTCCAAGCCGCTGCATAGGAGGTGCTGGCCGTTCGTCCGTCTAGGGCGGCTCGGTGTCACGGGCGATGATACCTGCGCTCGCGGATTTGCCGCCTTACACAGAAGTGCCCTGAACATTTCTTTGTCTGGCGTTGAGGTGGGCCCATAACATCAGTACAATGCCTTGTTAGCGGTCATGCTTGTCGCGCTCCTGGGCATGGTTGAGGGTCTGCGTCTTTGAGCTACCGCCCTGCTGGTCTTTGGCAGATGCTAACTATTTGTGCACGACCAGACTGAATACCGGGTCTAGAGTGTCTGGCTCTAGAGTGTCTCGACATCTCTACTATTGACAGACAGGCGGTTATGTCAGAGTGACGTGTCGTGATCTGGGGACGTGACTGTATGCTGCCTCGAGTCTTAGCACATCAGTGGCCTCCTGTGTTGCTTCACATTGCCATCCGAACATCGACCTGACCCCCAAATTTGCCGAGTGCACACTAGTCACAGGCTTCAAGGCTAGGTCCTACTCAGTGCCCTCCCGCAATCTAGCGAGGGTAGCTTTTCCTGCTCTCCCTTCGTTCGCCCTACCCACCACACCGGTGATCCACTCTCCAACCTCGGCCATCTTAACAAGATCAACGCCTGTCTCGCAGCCAAGACTGTGCAGGAGGTGAATGATATCCTCGGAGCTAACGTTACCCGTGGCTCCTTTACTGTACGGACAACCACCGAGTCCACCGACACTTGAGTCGAAGACACGAACTCCAGCTTCGAGACCAACAACAGTATTGACCAAGGCTTGTCCGTACGTATCATGAAAATGCAAGGCGAGGTCCTCCATCAAGATGCCCGCATCCTTCAGTGTTTGCAGTAGTTTGCGTGTCTTGGGCGCAGTGCCCATGCCCGTGGTATCGGCGACAGAAACCTCGTCGCAGCCCATCTCGAGCAGTTGGCAAGTCATCTCAGCGACCTTGTGGGGGTCAACGTCGGGCCCTTCGTAGGGACAGCCGAGTGCGACGGAGATGTAGCCTCGGACGCGGATCGAGTGGCGTCTGGCAAGGTCAATAATTGGTATAGAGCGGGATAGGGACTCGGCGATGGAGCAATTTGTGTTGCGGTGGGAGAAGGACTCGGTTGCGGCGGCGAACAGGGAGATTTCGGCCGTGTTCCTGCTGTCCATAGCTGAGGACGAGGACGAGGAGGCGACAGTAGTGTTTGGAGTCGAGGACATGTCGTTGGGGTTTGCAGTAGAAGTAACTGGCGCTTGGCCAGCTGCCTGTTCCGGGGTCGCTTGTGGTGAGGGAGGTGGGGTGGGATAGTCTGCCTGCAAGGGAGGATTGCTGTGCTTGTGCTGCTGGAAGATCTTGACCATGTTCTCCAGACCTCGTATGTTGGGGATCAGGTAGTTGTATGCGATCGACTGTGTCTCGCTAGGAGGGTTCTGGATCAGGTCGGACAGGATCTCGCCAGTGGATGCCATCTGCGGTACCCATTTGGCTGGGACGAAGGAGCCGGCTTCGATGTGTGTTACGCCGGTCTTGGAGAGCCTGCGTATCAGCTCGAGTTTGTTTTCGAGAGAGATTGACTTCTTCTCATTCTGTAGGCCGTCTCGCGCGCCGACCTCGACTATCCTCACATGGTCGGCTCTGAGTGTTCTAGAGGTGCTGAACGATCGATGTAGTGGTCGTCGCACTAGATGTGTAAACGTGGGCGTAGCTCGATTCATAATGCGCGCCTACGACTGGCTTCGAGGGCATTGGTACCATGCTGCGGCACTCTCAAGCTCGTTACAGCTGTACAGGAAAGAGAACGCTCGCGGTGGTACTTGGTAGCCTCGGTTACTTGCGGCCTTCTCCGCACTGCGTCATGCTACCAAATTGGTCAGTAGCGAGGTGACAGTGCACGCTATACGGTTCGTGTCTGCTACGCTGGGCGTCACGCGATTCTGCAAGCTACGACTCAGTCAAGTCGTGCTCGTGCATATGGACGCTAATGCTTAGGACCACAGTCCAGCTGAGAAACGAGTCAATTCGGCCTTGCTGGTATTTCCAATCACTTCTTCATCGACGCCAAAGGCTATGCTGTAGATCGCCAAAACACGTTGTTCTCTTGACCACCAATCATCCCATCTTCGAGGTCTGAGCGTTCTTCAGCTTGACGATGTGTTCATTGACAAACCGTTTCCTCAACTCCTGTGCCTCAATATCAGCAGCTCCACTCACAGTGCCCAAGCACCCGCTGCCAGCACCACACAGGCACTCGAAAGGTTTGTCCATCTGCCACTCTGTGCTAGGATAGAAGAAGGTCAGCTCGTCACCAATTTGCAGTTCCCTATCTTTCGCGACCCGCACTTCCATCAGATCCGTGTCAATCTCGAGCGACGGCCTGCACGAGTGGTTCAAGTACACCAGGGCAGAGTTGAGCTCCACGTGTTTGGCCTGCGACACTTGTACCGTAGACCACTTCTTCTGCTGCACCTCGGTCGCTGTCGTGATAGGGGTGAATACCGAGCCCGCTGGGAGAGACACCTGGCTGATGAGCGAGTCCGGTTGTGTTGCGTTTGGGCTGTATGCCGCGAGATCGGTGAGATTTTCAATGCTTAACGAGTATGTTGCTTTGGGCTCCGAGACAAATTTGCCCGCCGTGACATTCGTGGTCGCAGCACTTGTAGCCATGTTTGAGGAAAGTCTTGACGAGATACAGCTTGCCGCCCTCAGCCAACTTTTGGTCTCTCGACCTTTGATGTTAATTAGTTCCGTGTCCTGTCACCTGAGAAGACGAGAGATCAAGACCGGCTTCTAGAGCAAGAGCATAGCAGTTGGGGAGGAATGATACGCCATTTTTGACCGCGTACTTATACTGAAACATCGACCAAGAAGTCTGCCCCTCAACGCGTCGAAGCTGTCATTTGGGCTCCGCACTTCATTCAGAACGGACGCGGGCAGAAGGACCACTAAGACTACTTTTAAAGCAACAGCTAACTGACTATCTGCTTCGAGTTCTGCAAGCAGTTGCCGATGTGGCATGTGGGACGCAGCGAGCATTCTGTGCCTTCTACCCACAAAAGTGTGCAGATCAAAGTTTTGGCTGCACGGGATGCTGCCCCTCCACCACCAAGCCTCCTTGCAGGCACGGCAACAGACTAATCGCGATGAGCCGCCCAGGTCGGCGTTCAAGGATACAGCCTCACAGTTATGTAGAACAAGACTTTACTACTGCAGTCGGTAGATACTGCTCCACCACCATTAATCTTGATTTCAACCACAACTTCGAAGGGATGTGCTCGGGCGACTGGAGCACGTCCATCGTGACAACCCGCAAGCCAGGTCCATCCACCGTCAGCATTCACAAATCAAGCTTGGTCTCGTCACGAACACAACACCAACCTTTGCCCACTATCCTCGCCTATCTTGGCTTTGCAAAAACGCAGCTTCTTCCATGTTGCTTGCAGGCCACGCCTCTGGCCGCCTTCAATATATTCTCCTTGACTCCCGGTCCCGTCCCGAGACCTGAAATGGAGTCTCTAGCGACCATGTCGTAGATCTCAGAAGGCCTGTCATCGGGTCCAGACTTCGGTTGAGTGATTGTCAAGAAAGTCGATGCGACGGGATGCACTTCGCTAGGCGAGATGGCTCGGAGGTCGACAGATGTTGGGGAATCACTCGACGTAAGAATGGAGGTGCCGTGCTTCGGCCCATGCGGCACATCGCTAGCACATGTCTCGTTGAGCGGCACAACGTTCGTCGTAGCTGCCCGGAGTTACCTGCTGCCTGCAAGTCATTCGAGATCGAGAGTGGACTCTGGTTGGTTCTGGTTCCGGTCTCTTTCGTATGCGTGTTCACATGCGTGCCACACCACGAATGTAGCTTCTCCTCTTCCTTTAAACAGTCCCTAGGTCCTCTTAATCATGTCGCAACATTCATATTTCTGATGCTGATTGTGCCGCTTGCTTATGGGAAAACGTTAAAGCCTCAGAGAATGGTCTGGTTTGTTCCCGACAGGAGGCCCACAGACACATGTTTAGCTACTCGAGGTCTTCGATAGTACACAGACACATGCGTGGGGTTGACTTCAGCCCGGCCCATGATCCATGTTGATGGGGTCAAATGGTAGCCCGACGGTCCACAGGCGTGGGTTGAGGAGAAGAGTGATTGATCTGGCATTGTAGCAAGTCCTGTGGTGACTCTTCAGAGAAGAGACCGGACTACTCAGCATAACCTGAAGGACCGGTCGTTGTTCTCGGTGTGGTCGCATCAGTTGATAGATTCATACAAAATTGGACCAGTCAGGGAACGCAAGATGTGTGGTATGCTAACCATTTGCCGGCGATGTCCTCGAAAGGTGGATCTGTCGTCGGTTTGCGTACTAGGGGCAGGTTCAGATCTGAAAGGAGACGTGTACATTTGTCGCATTTGCGGAGACGAATATCGTGGTAAGCTTCAAGATGTGGCTATTACTGGTTAGTGCGATGGGATCCGTGAAGCGATGAAAGCCACTTACCAACAGCCTACCCAGCTGCTTGAGCGAATTGCCCCGAGAAAATTGGCCGGCCAACTGTTGTGGCAATATTCCATCGGTAACCGGCTCGACTCTGTAGGCATCTGAACCCGTCTCTCGCACGATACGGAAGTGCATTCTGTTCACTTCAGCATCAATGGGGAACAGACTTGATGGATCGGAGGCTTGGAGTTTGATCTTGCGCTCAGATTTGTTGAAGTCCTCAAGAGCTGCTTTCGCCTCTTCTATGGCTTCGAACGGGACGACTTGGTCTTGCGAATCAGGTGGAGTGGCTGCATTAGCAGGCTTCGGTAGAGTTCGGTAGTCTACCTGCCACGTATCACCGCCCTGAGGTGTGTTTGCGGCGTTAACATCTTTGAAGAGTTGGCGGGTGGTTTCCGCCTGCCAGTCTTGTCTGAAGCTCTGAATGTCCTGTTTTCCTTTCTGCGCTGCTTTGATGACGGACACAGCGATCTGCGTGGGGTCTGCTTTGCGAGGCTGGGCGATGGCTTCTCGCGCAGGTCCAATCAAAGCATTTGGCAACAGTGAGCGCAAATCGTGGATCTGCTGGTGCATCTGCTGCAATTTTGCCAGTTGTTCAACGATTTCCACATCGTCATGATGTACGCTGGCGCTGACCGAGGGATCTGCCGCCATTGCCATCGCTTTCGGGCGCTCCTTCACGGTATTCACAACGAGCGGGAGATGTCAAGGATGCGAAACAATATATGGAATGAAGCATAGGCCGTATCGTGGTTGTCGGGAGAATCGGTTCACGCTAGTACTGGGACAAACCAATGAGCGTGAATACACCGGCCCACACGTAAGGACGCGTTTGCTCGAGTGCTGGCCACTCAATAGCTTTCTCCTTAAGCGAACAGGAGAAACCTTGATCAAGTCACTCGCGATTGAACCGAGTGTCTCTAGCACTGACACTCAAGGGCGAGCATTGAAGGACATATGGGGTGGTCATTGTAAGTTATGCATTGCTTTTGAAGCTCCGGATCTCCCACTGTCTGTTCGTGGCAATCCCCTTAGAGGCACGAATCGATACACGCTTACTACTGTCCACCCTTCCAAAAATGCCACCATCCATCACATCTTGCTTCTAGCTAGTCAATGGGCTCCATTCGCTTGATGAGCGTTGTTGTCAATCTCACAAAAGGCTCGGAACGTGACAAGCTCGTCGCTATCACTTTCGATGATCAATTCAGCAGTTGCACCCACGAAGAAGACTTGACCTTCCTTCAATTCTTCACTCTTTGGGCCCACGCTGATTTTGCCACTGCCAGTGGTGGCGATGACAATGCTCGGGCCAGCCAGTCCTTCGAAAGTGGCCTTGGCCCCACTTTTGTTCAGAGCTGTTCGCACAACACTAAACTCCTCAATCGGCGGATCATACAGCAGACTCGAGCTGTTGCTGCTGTATGCAGTAGTGTTGAGCTTGACGTACGGGTAGTCGACAGGTTTGAGGAGCTGCTGCTCGGGAGGGTTATGATCATAGGTCAAAATGTCAGTCAGGGTGTCCACGTCTTGAAACTTGGGTGTAAAGCCGGCTCGGATGACGTTGTCACTGCTCGCCATACACTCGATGATGTCTCCGGAGATGTAAGCGTGAATGTCATCTGCCTTCAGGTACATTGCTTGACCGGGTTCCAGCTTGACGAGGTTCAGGAAGAAGAGCACAAACAACCCGATGTCACCTGGGAACTGGTTATTGGCTCGTCTGACGAGCTCGTTCAATTCCTCGGCTGTGTTCACTGATGGGCCTGGTTGGATCTTGTCCTCGTCGGCTAGAGCAACTAGTTTCTTTGACATCGATGCAACGCCGTCCTTGTCCTGCTTCATCAGGGCAGTGAACGCTTTGCGTAGAGCAGCTTTGGCTTGGGAAAGCTCGGCGCCAGAGTCATTAGCAACTCGCTTGAGCTCATCTGCATGTTCTTTACCGACCAAAGCGTGCAGAGGCTCGATCGTGTCGAGGAAGTGCGAGATCTCCTTCAATGGGCGGAAGCCGCAAAGCCCCTCAAAAGGCGTGACAGCAATGGTCATTTCGGGCTTGTGGTTAGCATCGGGATAATGCTCGGGGTCTTTGTCGTGGAGCTGTTCAGCCAGTTTCTTATTCGGATGAGCCTGGATGGAAAGTGCTTTGGCGATGGACAAGACTTTGAACAAGAATGGCAACTTGTTCTGGTACTTCTTGGTGATCTCACTTCCCATCAGTGCCTGGTTGTCCTCGACCATCTCCAACAAAGAGCGGCCAGTCTCTACATCCTTGGATGGCAACGAAGGATGGGTGCCCATCCATAGCTCGGCATATGGCTTATCCTCCTGGATGGAAAAGTCGTCTCTAGGCGTGGCCGCTGCATATTTCGCTGCCGCAGAATCCTTGCCCTTCTTTCCCCATTCGTAGCTGTTGCACCCTGTTTCTGTCAGCAGTAGAACTTTGGTGCAAGGGAAGCGTACATACCACATTGCAGGCGGAATAGTGGTACTTGCATTCTTGTACCGGCGGGGCTGTGATGTCAGATTTATAAGAAGGTCGATTTTGGGGGAAGGAGTTTTCGAATTTGTACCGAAGATGATGTCTGCCTCACGAAAAAGCAATGACTGTGTTTGGTCGTATCGGCGGTGTAGATATCACAGACGAGTTTCAGTCTTGGAAGTTTCACCCGTCTAGACCACCGTTCCTGCTACGTTTATCTCGAACAAGAATTCTATCCGCGCATTAGTGCCCCACCGTAGCAACGGCGGAACCATCCTGACCGAGAACGTGACAACGCGGTCAACCTGGTTGGATCTCCGTTGTCCGCACTCTGAACAGGGGTCACGGAATCCGTAGATAGTCACAGCCTACATTTCACGCGGAGGCCATGCGCAACTAAAAGTGGCAAGGGACACGCGAACAGAGGTCAGTTAGAAAGAAGGGTCCTGCCTGAGCCAGATCCTTCGGAACACAAGCGGCCCGCCGTGCACGCTGCTTGGTGCGGCTGTACTAGTGTGCAGCACCGCTGTTGAAGACGACAGTCAAGCCGTTGTCGCGGATACAGCTGGGACCTATTCTGCTGACTATACGTCTTGGCTTGGCGTTTAGTCCGTCTCGGGCGACTTGGGCAAAGCGACCGGCTTGACATCCACGTCAGACCGACCCCACAGCCAGAGTGAAGACACCGGCTATACATACAAGCCAGCCTAATTGCGAGCTACATTCGTCACCATGTCCGGCCGGCAAGGTGGAGGACGCCGAGGCGGTCGGGATACCAGCAGGGACAACGACCTCGAGCTCGAATACCTGAACAGTGTGCTCGAGTCTCTTCGAAAGGCCAAAGAATACAACGACGAGTCGATCCGTCTCGGACAGGAGATCCTCGCCCTCGAGGAAGAAATCAAGACCAACTCGACCGACAAGTCACGGTTAGGCTCGACGCCGGAACAGCACCGTCGACTGGACGAGCTGTACCGGAAGAAGCTTCGCAACGCCGAAGCGGAGAAGAAAGTGCACGACGACGAAGACATCGTGAACAAGCTCGCGATCCTAGCAAGTCTGCGCAGCAACGACGAGCCCGCGCCGACGCGAGGAGCCGGCCCCAAGGGACGCACCAAGTCCTCATACCAACACCGACCGGTCATCGAATCTGACGTGTCGGCAGATGGCAGTGCCGCGGTGAGTCCCGCGGAAACGACGGCCTCGGGCAATGCCCGGGTGGACGTACTCAAACGAAAGCAATCATCGCATGCGCCCCGAGGCTCAACTCCTGTCGCCGGCCGGCCGGCTGGAAGCGCGATGGTGAAGGAGGCATCGACAAGAGACTCGTCGAAAGATGGCAGCACATCCGCGATCTCCGAGGCGGACCGGGACCTGCACAAAGGCATCCAAGCGGAGAAGAACAACGCGCTGAAAGTGGGCACCGAGGTTTTCTACAAATACAGCAAATCGGTGCCGGACGACGTGGGGGTGGGCATTCAATGCATCATCAAAAAGGTGCATCCGGACCGCAAGCCGATCATCTACGACGTGCAGGATCCCGAGCCGGAGCCATCGGGCAAGATCTCGGTGCACAAGGCGACGGCGAAAGACCTGTATCCCATCCCACCAGCGACTGGGGACGGATCCTTCAAGTCGGATGAGAAAGGCATCTTGTTCCAGCCTGGCATCACGGTGTACGCGCGGTACCCGGACACTGACACCTTCTACCGGGCGAAAGTGGTGCGAGGACTGAAAGGGGGCGAATACACGCTCCGGTTCGAAGGGGAAGAAGATGATACGGAGAAGGGGGTGGAGAGACGGTTTGTGCTGGATACACGGATGCGATAGTGGAGCTGGGAACGTGAACATGCACACTTTGGCAAGCATCGGCGTAGGGCCTTTGGATTCATTTCTGTCTCACGGCATCCAGCTGTCCTTTGCTCGCCAGATATGCAGCACCCGAATCAGCCCAGACCTCGTATTTGACCACCTTCCCGTCCTCGTCAAAGGCAAGCACGTAGGTGAAGATCTCGTCCCAGCTCTGACCAGTACTCGTCCAGGTGAAAGTTGCTTCTCCTCGGACCGACACTCTGTTCTCTGCTGCATCGACGACGTACGTGCTGAACTTCATGTTCTCGTAGCTGAGGTAGGATGCCAGGGTCTCGAAGTACTCTTTCACGCCCGTGTGGCCGGCGTATTGTCGGCCCAGGAAGGGTGCAAGCGGTTTCAGGCCGTGTTCGTGAGCGAGGATGTCGTGGGTGGTGGAGAAGTGAGCGAGGATGTCGTCGAGGGGCTTCTGGCTGGCGAAGGCATTGCAGAAGGATTCGGCGGCGGACAAGAGGGTTGCGCGCTTGTGGTGAGGCATGGCCGTGGTTGTCGGCAGGGTGGCATGCTTAGCTAGGTACTGTTAGGAGAGTCGTTGCACTGCAAGACATGGCATGGCGAGGAAAGAACATGACATCAATGTGACGCTGAGCCAGCTTCATCGACAGACACGCGCTGACGCGACTGGCAGAAGTCGACACGTGCGAACTTCACCTTCCTTGAGCAGACTGCTGTGAGAGCATTGGTATTGGGATGAGAGAAGCTCGGGGCCGTGCACAGCTGGACTGACGTAATTAGGCGAGGAAGTGCCCGCACTCGCAGGTGGGCCAGCGACACGGCTTAGGCCTCGCTAAGCACGCCGAGGCATAACCCTGGAGGAGTCACTGGGGGTAGAATGTTCCTCACCTGTGCTTGGATTCCTGTCGCAGATACATTGGTATACGTTGTACATACCTAGGTAGACATGAAGCATACATAGCAAGGCCCGAGCACACACGAGTATCACCGCCACCATGACTAGCGACCACGAACTTCCGTCGCACGCGTCGCCCGTCTTCGCACCTCAGCCCCTACCTCGACCGTCGGCGCAATACATGTCTGGCTGGTCCGACCTGGCAAACACATCGCAGCCGCCCACGCCAGGCGTGCCACATGATCTGATCTCGCCGGCATACACCCCGCCTCTCACCCCATCAATACCGGGGACCCCGTCCGCCACACACCACATCAGACACGAACCGCAGTCGATACCCGTCGACACTTCTCTCGACGACCCCGGCACCACGAAGCAGCCGAGACTGGTGCAACGCCTGCCCACGGTAGAATGCCTCGTCCGCGCCAGGATCCCCACCACCTCGGGCGCCGAGATGTTCCTGCATCTCTACCAGAACGACAGCGACAACAAAGAGCACCTCGCCATCGTCTTCGGCAACACCATCCGCAGCCGCAGTCTGGATGAAGAGAAGCCCGGCGAGTCGGAGATGGACAGGATGATCCGAGGCGCATACGTCGGCAGACTGCGCCCCGGCAGGACGAGCAGCAGGCGAGACGACGAGCACGATCTACGCCGCAAGGTGCTCAGACCTGACACCGCCGCGAAGACGAGGAAGAGAAGTGGCAGCGCGCTGAAGAACGTCGAGTCCGTCCCCGACGACGCCGAAGGGCCCCTCCCACTTCCACCGCAAGACGAGCAAGACTCAGAAAACACCCACCTCACGACCGCCCCAACGCCCCCCATCACCCCTCCAACAACCACCAACCCAGCCTCCATGCCACCCCCCTCGCCCCACCCCCCAGACGACCTGCACCCCCTCAAACCGCCCCTCGTCCGCATCCACAGCGAATGCTACACCGGCGAGACCGCCTGGTCCGCCCGCTGCGACTGCGGCGAACAGCTCGACGAAGCCGCCCGCCTCATGAGCACCCGCAGCGCCACCAACCCAGACCCCTCCACCGCCGGCGGCGTCATCGTCTACCTGCGCCAAGAGGGCCGCGGCATCGGCCTCGCCAGCAAGCTCAAGGCCTACAATCTGCAGGACCTCGGCAACGACACCGTCGAGGCCAACCTGCTGCTGCGCCACCCGGCCGACGCCCGCACCTACGGCCTCGCCACTGCCATCCTCCAGGACTTGGGCTGCGGCACCGACGCCGACGAGCACAAGAGGGAAGGCGAGAGGGGCATCAGGCTGCTGACGAACAACCCGGACAAGGTCCGCGCCGTCGAGGGCCCCGCCAGGGAAGTGAGGGTTGTCGAGCGCGTCGCCATGGTGCCCCTGGCCTGGAGGGGCCAGCACGGCGTGCACGGCGAGGAGTTGACCAGGTACTTGGAGACCAAGATCGGCCGCATGGGCCACATGATTCACGATCCGTGATCCGTGGTCTTTTGCCCCATATCTTGTCGACATCTGCCGTCTGAGTCGACATGCTCGCTACTTGCTTGCCTGTCTAGTCTCCGCCCATCTGAGCAGAGAGGTAGATCGATCTTGGTCTAGCCACTCGACCGGCAACTGTATATATCCCTCGTCGATTCGAGCTCAATCTACCTACCTACCTACCTACCTACCTACCTACCTACCTACCTACAGTAGAACATTTTGCCTATGCACTTCAAGCAAGTTTACGAAGTCAAGTCACCCTGCCTCGTGCAGAACACGCAAGAAAAAAAAGCATCAAGTCCGAGGTAATCACTTGCCTGCCTTGTTTTCATTCTTGCAGCGTGGACCCCTGCCTAGACCTACGATATGTGACAAAGGGCCAGGCGGGCCAGGCGGGCCAGCAAGCGCGTCAAAACGTACAAACAAGGGGGGGGGGGAAAAAACAGGAACCAGCTCGTAAGACCAGAATAAATCGTCGTCAAGACATAACATTATTGGTGCGAAGGGTATCATCGGGGGTCAAATATAACAAGCAGAACGCTCAGCAAAGAAAAAGATCTCGCTCGCCAATGTCCAATTTTTGTCCTCGTCGCTTCGTTTTCCAATTTGCAGTTTACAATTTCCCGCGCATCCCTTTTCTCGTCGCGGCTCGGCGGGATCCTACTATCTCCCCCCGTCGCGGAACGCGGTTGGAGGGTACTGCTGATGAGGGCCACCGGCTGGTTGCACCACCCCATTCGGATTGAAGTATGCTTGCGGGGACCGGCGGAAGTCGTCTGGACTAGGGTATTCCTGCCCCGCCGAACTCTGGAAGCGCGGTCTTGAACGTATGTCGGGGTTGCGGTCGCGGCTCTTGTCACGTTCAAACCGTGGGTACTCGTATCGGTCTCCTGTCGGGGGCTGATACATACTTGCAGGACGATTGCTTGTGGGATAGCTCGCATAGTTGAGTGCTGGGTCGGTCGCGCGCGGGTTTTGAAAGTCAGATCCACCTTTGCTGAACGAAGGGTTCCGTTGAGGATAGTATCGTTTCCCGCCATCGTTTCCATACGTGCTGTTGCTACGTTGCCGGCGGAATGGACGAGCTTCACGTTCATTGGTACTGTTGCTTCGCGATCTATGCGTTGAAGCACTGGGCTGACCTCCAACAGCATTGCTACGGGACCGGGATAACTCAGCACCGTCAGGCTGAGGCACCTGCGCTTCCGGCCTTTGATGAATAGCGATCGGCGGTGGCACTCGTGGCCTTTGAGGATTGGACACACTCTTGGTGCGTCTCAGGTCGTTCATGTAGGGCATCTGGGTTTGTGCTTGCTCAAACTTCTCGTCACCTGAACTTGTCAAATCATAGGCCTTGGGACCACCAGGTTGTGCCGAGTATGGCTGCCTCTGTCGCTCAATCGGAGGCTGGCGAGTGGGCACATCCGATTCGTCCTCAATAGAAGTGACCGAAGCTGCTTTCGATGGCCCCGAATCGGAAAACAGCATATCTCGTGCTTGGGATATGGTTGGCTCTGTGGCCGAGAATGAGGCACCGCCATCTTTCGCTTGTTGGTTCCGAGTTGTTGGAAACCTTTCGGACTCGTCTAAGGCGTCTTCGACCGTGGGAGCAGGGGGCATTTCACCTTTTCGAGGGCTCTGGGGAACCTCCGGGTCGGAAGGCATTGTGGTACTGTTCTGTCGACTGCTGATCTGAACCTTACAATGTGCAGCCATTAGCTCGGTGAGTCTAGCTGCAATAGCCTCATCACCCCTAGCTGGAAACAGGCGGCGTGGAATAGCGGCGGGAAACCGCTGACCACGGTCTTGCGGATGGCTCACGCCCATGATCTTGAGTGACTTGGCCAGGCGTTCGTACTCGTGGTCAGGATGAGCCTTGATCATCAATGTCATCCAGGATGCAAAGCCAGTAGGTGTCAGCCCCGGTATGTCGGGTCGTGCGTCGGGAGTGGCCTGTATGAGGTGGTGTTGTACCTTTATGTCTCGTTCGCGCAGTAGCCGTGAAATGGAGGATGTCTTGTCATCGAACACAAGCTTCCAGGGATAAATCTCTGTGCGCTTCTCGAGTTTGGTGTCTTCATAGAACTTCTGCATCTTATCAGGAGTAATGACCAGACTATGCTTAGGCTCATAATTCTCTACAAGCTGCAGCGCGAGTCCTTCCAGGAAATGCTGAAGCCTTTCAGTGCCCTGGCCTTCTCCGTCAAAAAGCTTGCCCCAGTATTTCTCCAGCACCGTCCCGTCGTGATCTGTCGACGATTTCCGCGGATTTTCAGGTCTGCTTGATCTCGATTCGGCTTCACTAAGTATTGCCTCTTCATTGCTGGCACGACTGAACGGGGACACGTCTCTTCTCCGTGTGGCGTACCCAGAAGCATTGACACTACTGGCTGTGGGCATCGTCGGCATGTTCACATCATCTACAGAGTCGTCGTCTGGCCGGTGAGGCGAGGGTGGCGTGTAGACAGATGATCGACTGAGTACGGGTGACCCGTGTGGAGATTGTATAGTGTCAGGCGCATCACTAAAAGGTCCTGAGGGTGGCTGGACAGGTTGTGCAGAGGGCCCCGTTGTTGCCTTGTGAACATGGAGCTGTTGAATGACATTCTGCGTAATGAGTTGTATTAGCTCTGGTGACAAATTGCTATCAGTCGTGTTTACGGCCGAGGTGACGGCTTCGTTGATAGGTTGACGTGAGGATCGGTTTGACAATGACGTCCCCGTGCCTTGTGTGCTTCCATTTACAGTGGTCGGCGAGTAAGGCTGATGACCTGCTCGAGACGTTCTCAGGAGTGGTGAGCCAGATCCATCGAGAGGGGATCGCGGACCTTGATAAGTCTGCTGGAACCTGTCGTGTGTGCCATCTAGGCCATCATAGGGGGATGAGCTGCGGTCTTCGTGATTCGACATCGCTGGCTTTCGCATCTCAGCTTGTGGTCATATCACATACCTCATGAAGACCCGCAGTTAAGGACAGGGCTCGCCAATGTTGCTCAGTCACGCAGAACTGTGTCAATAAATGCGGGTAAGCTGACAGTGGATGGTGCTTCAGCCAGGTGTTAGAAGAGGTCGCATCAGGAGTTGTTCTGTCGAATATGCGTAACACTTTTCTTATGCCTTGTACGCTGGGCCACAACGTATGGCCGAAGAGTCCGAGACTAAGCTCTTCCTTTCACAGACCGGGATTGCACAATCGACGAATCGCAAATAGTCGTTCATGCAATAGATTCAATAGCCTTGGTCCGTTGTCTGCCAGCTCGTAGTGAAATTCGGTGGAGTCACGGCAGAAAGAAGGCTGATGCGTGGTGCCGGATCGGGCGTTAGGTTTGTAGCGCAGAGGCAGAACTCTTCAGGTTCTGACTTGAGCAAAGGCTGGGATCGTGACTTCCGCGTGGGGCTGATCTCAAGGTTGAGAGAAAAGTATCCGACAGATGTGCTTGCGCGACAAGACCAAATCACTGCTGTTGCAGGGAACTTGCGTCTAGACGATGTCTTGAGAAGCAACACAAGGTGTATGTGCAGTAACGATAGTGATGTCGTTTAACAATGAAAGGTTAGCGTGCACGGTGGTTGGATGTGGACGCCAGAGATTTGGAAATGATCGAAACCAAGCTGTGGCACAGCATTACGTCGACATTCATCGCGAAAGGGCACAACCGCCTGTAAGACCTTGTAATTTTGGCACTGACCGGCGGGCAAGGATCCACGCAGCCGTTGACAGTAAGCTAGGACAGGATAGGCAGCTTACTAGCAGGGATAGAGGCTGAAGACCACTACAAAGAGTGCAGAGACACAGGCTGATCGTGGTCTTGGAGTGTTGTGCAGTGTGACTTCGAACAGCATTCCGGGCAACTCTGTCAACCTCGAACCAACATCGCGGACCATCTGCTATCTTCGCATCTTCATCGACCCGTGTTCACCAGAATTAGTCAAGCTGTTCGATTGTTACAGCCTGCAGATGGCCAGACAAGGTTCCCTGGCTGAGAAGTGTCCGTGGCTTGCACTTTCTAAACCCGGGGCACCTGGGAAAGTCGACAAACGGTCTGCGAACGACGTCATGCACCCGAAGCCACGATACACTACCCTTGGTCGCTGTTTTGACTGGACGCACTTGACTAATGTGTCCTTTAGCCGACGGAGATGGTACGTGAGTAAGGATGATTCTCTCGCCAGTGAAGAACCTTCGCCAGTCGCATTGAAAGCGTCGTGATTGGCTGGCTGTTGCTCACTACGAACGTGCTTACAACCTAATTCATGCAAGGCAGAGGCATGAGACGCATCTGAGACGTTAGCCATATCCAATGACCCTGCAGCATTGCTTCGAAGAATGGACCACGAGGAACAGTCATGGGCACCGACGGACTCTTCGTCGTAGCCATGGTCCAGTCTGGAGGTCGATCCGACTGAAGACCAATTATAAAAGTGAGCATCCCTCTCCCTCAAAGCATAATTGCGCCCGGCATACTTGAAGCGCAGGATGCACGACTTCGTTGCATTTTCGTCTGCTGACCGATCGGCTCGGATGGTGTTGTATACAGGCAAAGGTATTGGAGGACTACGCCGTGGCTATGAGTCTGGTTCGGCCACAATCGCTGTTTGGAATTGTGAGGTATCTCCCATCTGACTGGATAGGCTGTGCGATCGGCAGTGTCTTGGACACACTTCGCTACTTGGCCGAGCCGCCATTCGCTCGCAGTAGACATCGCGTGGAGGCAGCACAGATAACCCTGAACTGCCAACGAAGCACTGTAAGCAGAACTGAGCATGATGCACAAGAGGTGGCACGGAGCTATATATTGCCCTGCACATTCCCAGACAATATGGGCAACTTTTTATTCATAGTCGTATGAGAGATCCTGACCGGTCAGGTAAGCGATAAGATTCCTGTCAATCCATCTTATCCCCATGGCCCAGGGTACATACCTCGCTGAATCCCCAAATCTTCTCCATCTCTAATAGTGGCGTGTCCTTCATGACCGAGAAGCACGATGTGCTAGGAAAGGACTATGACTCCTCTGCTCAGTACGGATCATCCGAAGCCTCAGATTCATCTCCGCTTTCGTCCCGCTCCACTTGCTCTCTCTCCTGCTGTTGTCTTTCCTGTTCTCGTGCCAACTGCTCTGCAACTTTCTGGTGCACGTCCTTTCTGACCGCATTCTGTTTCACGAAACCAGGATTGTTGCTGCGACCAGATGTGATACTACGACCCGTGGTAGATCGTCCATCCCCAGCGAAGCCGTCCCAGCCGGTGCCTGTAACGATCCGAGTGCTGGTAGACGATGGTCGAGATGTCTCTGTATCGGCGAGGCTTACCGCGTCATTACCGTGGGCCCAGGAGGGACTGCCCGGATTCGTATCGGTTTCGTACTGGTCACTCTGGGACTGGGCGCTCCTTGATCGATGACTTCCGCTTGCAATTGACGAGTAATAGCTACTAGAACCGCCCAGTTGCTGTTCGGTTAGATTGCTGACAAGAGCGTAGAGCGTAGAGCGTGACAGCACTCACGATTTTCTTGAACTCGTCCATGATGTTCACTTCCTCGACCTCCTTATCAAAATCGGCTTCGCGGTCACTCTTCTCTTGCTGGCAGTGCAAGCAGTGCTAGAGGTTTGTCAGGTGGAGACACTTACTTGTCTCGGTCGTACTTACAGCATCGTCAGTCTTTCTTCTCTGAGCTTTGGAGAATCTCTCTAGACCCATCACCTGGTCACACATCACACATTTCATCTCTGTCCGAGACGTCGAGGTACAATTGAGACATTGTATGGGCTTGACCTGGACTTTTGGGTTTCGCTGACGGGCGCTCTTCGACTCACGGTACTTCTTTTGGGACGTTTCAGAAAACCGGTTCGGCAACAAGTTCTTCTCACACCCAGCGCACCTGATTCTACAGCCAATTGTTAGCACATCGACTGTGTCATCGGTAGGCGTGCTTCTCACCGGGTACTGAAGTCGGTCATGGTGAGTATGGAATGTAGACCCTGCTAGGGATCTTGACAGAAGGCAGAGGAGGGTCCTAAAGGATGACTGGGTTACTCCATGGGAGAGAAGATGGATGGCTCCCTGCACGTCTTGGATGGAGGTGCTGAGTCACCCGGTGGCCAAGTGAAGGCTTGTTGGCAGGTGTCAGAGTAGATGCTTGAAACATTGAGAAGTAAACGCAACGCCGTATCTGCTAATGTTTCAGGGCCTTGAAACAGTTGTGAAGCAAACGAGAAAATTGCAAGCTTAGGTAAGCAACATACAACGCGATGGCCCTCCGTGGTGGTTGCCGCCTTGTAGTGAAGCTGTAGTGAGGTAGGCAACAACCTGAAAGCGGCTATGCGGGGACGCCACGCGCTTTCTCCGTATCTTTTCATCCTTTGCAACGAGCGAACCTGAAGTGAGCTGCTTCAAGCACACATAGTTCGCGTGCAATCTACATTAATATTGTCCGCAAAATGCCAAACAGCTCTCACCTTCCGCCTGAGTATCGTCTCAGCATGACTTGTTGCGAGCGATATGATCATTGGGGATCCCCGCGCGGCAGCGTGAAGTCAGGAATCACGGCCAGCCACGGCGCGTTGCATCCATATATTCATTCAGGGGGACGGCAGTGCTAGATGTTTTGCATATTGTTCAATGCAATAAACGCTTTTTCAATGATTGTAAAGACGCGCAGAACTATTGCTGTTGCATGCGCGTAAAGTTCAGATCCGTCAACACAGATTTGTAACGATCACGTCAACGCTCTTCACAGAATGAGACGGAGAATACACGGCAATTGGACCGTCTTTCTTTCGCATCGTCGTCTGGACATTTGCAACCTCTGAGTCGTTCTCTTTCAGGATGATACGCGGCGGTGAGGATGCCCAAACCGCACCCAGCCACCCAACCATGATGAACACGAATGGCAATTTTAGCACTGCGGAGGCTAAGCTGCGATCCGCGACTAAAAATAAGCCCAATGCATTACCGATACGCTAAACTTGATGATGCGTATGGTGGGTATCGGCCCATTCAGGAACAAGCAAGATTCGCCTGGTAGCTTGGAAATAATTCAAGTTGGGAGCTAGGGGTTGCAGTCGTGGCCAGCGACAGCGTCAAGTAGAGTCAGCGTACAAAATAGAGTACTCTGTTGTGCTGTGAAGTAGGTACCTGACGGACTTCAGTGTAGAGCATGTCATTCGTGGAAGTGCTAGCTCTTAGACTGCTTGGAAAACAACACAGGCAGGATGACTTATACTCAAAACCACAACTCTGGAGACATGACGTGGAAGATGCAGACACTCGAAACACGAGTTATGTAACTTTTCACATCAGTGTGCCTGACAGCTACTCCATCCGATCTGAGGACGACCTCGCGGTGTAGTCACCGTTTTTTTTTTGCCTCACGCTCTATTGAAACCAGTCATGCACATTTATGCACGTCTACGTCTATTCAAAAGAGCTTCGGTAGATAGTGTGCAGTAGAGTAGTCTTTCAGGCGCAGTGGACTGCGCTCACCACGTGTCTGTCTTCGAAAGTAAGCCGCGAGATCTGTAACTCTGTCGTCTGCATTTGGTATGCAGACACATCCTTACCCTACTTGTACAGTGCAGGTCAAAGCCATCACATCATCGTGACCTCGAGGCATCGAATCAATGCTTTGGAAGCTTTGGTCAACGGATAGCACCATCTTTTGAGCACCCAAGGGTCTGGAGGGTCCTTCAGTGAGTGCGCCTCTTCTTGACCCTTTGGCTCTCGGTGTTTTGTCCAGCGGGGAGCATTTCGTTTATTGCAGATCAGGGGTAAATGTGACCATCACCAGCTCCAAACTGCTGGGCGACGGGAGCTCATCGAAAATGGATGTGACTGCCGTTGGAACAGAAGCTTTGGCGGTGACGCTTTGCTCTTTTCCAAGTTTTCATCCGTTGCCAGGCACGAAGCTAGAGGGTGCACTAGGGCCACGGGGAAGGATTCAGTGATCAACTAGTCTATCTGCCAGCACTGGACTAGTGCGAGCTAAGAATGAGGCGAAATGGGCGCTATGTTCCTGCTTTTCCTTCCCGTGCACAGCGAAGTCTTTAGGCTTCCCCCAAGCTGTGCTACAATTGGCGCGTGTCAGCCCTTGCCCCAAAACTAATCACCACTGCACCACTCATTTGGCAGAGATGGGTCGTATGAGATCCGCCAACGGTCACTGGCTGGTACCAGGTTGTCGCGACTGCTCCGTGCTTTGCGAGTCTCACGCCAGTGCTGATTCATTCGAGTGCTGTCGCCAGCAGTGGTTTCTGGCAGTCGCTATGGGCACCTAACGCACTTGCAAAGACCGTGACTGGTGTATTGAGCGCCGTAGCCCGCCAGTCTCAAAGCCAGTGGCAGCGTTCAGAACCAGCAGACTAGACACTCGTTCTCTCTCTAGCCCATCGCCTCACGCCCCCAAAAATCAGCACTGCAGCTTATTGCACCTCTGTGACACGGCAGTCCTGATCACACTGCGAATCTCGTGTGCTGGGAAACGCCGTCGTAAGGACAATTTCCTTTTTCCTGTTCCCTGTCGGCTTGGACGCGACAGGCCTCATATCCGGCCTCCTTGATCAATGCCCATGACGCCCCGGCCACCATCTCGACACAACGATATTGCTGAACGCTCTAACAGTAGCGGCTAATATCCAGCAACGCTGCTACTGACCTTCCTCGACAAATTCATCTTAGTCTACCTGCCACAAGGCTAAAGCCGCCAGCTCGACAGGAGTCGGTACATCCACTTTCCGCGACCCCATCGGAGCCGCTATTACTACTACTTACCGCAAGTCGACCTCCGGATCCATCCTCTAGAAGTCGACTCCGTCGCACTCTTCTCGAGCAACGCTAGTTGCTGGTCGCTCGCTCACGGTGTAAGCTTGAATCCTGAGCTCGATCTCATCTCGTTGCCCTTCACATCGCTGCTCCCCCCCTTAACCACGTTCGCTACCGACCTCGCAACCTGAACGCTCCTTCCTGCCTCACCCCTTAGCTCACACACAACGACGATTGCATACCAGGACCGACAAGGTCAAAAACAGCGCCGAACAACAGATCGACTCGAGGATGACCATATTCTAGAAGATCCACATCTAGACAATACCGATCCGAGACGGGCCTACAACCGAACTCGAGGGGGCGACCTAGACTAGGAACACGGCACAGGACACCCACGACCAAGCACACACAAGCACAGGATGACCGTCGTAACAGAGTACGGCCAAAGGCCGTCATCTCGCTCGAATCTGGCTTTGGAGGATCGTTTCGAGGTCATGAAAGATATCGGTGATGGCAGTTTTGGAAGTGTCTCTTTGGCGCGGGTTAGGGGAGCGGGATCCCAGGTTGCAAAAAGAGGTACTATGGTGAGCGATGGTGTATCACGCTCGCGTTACAGTTGCTGACCGCCGCCAGATTGCCATTAAGACGATGAAGAAGACTTTTGACTCGTTCGCGCCGTGTCTAGAGCTTCGGGAAGTCATCTTCCTCAAGACGCTTCCCTCCCATGCTCACCTTGTCGGAGCCCTCGACATCTTCCTCGACCCTTACAGCAAGAAACTCCACATATGCATGGAGCACATGGACGGCAATTTGTACCAGCTGATGAAATCACGCGACCACAAGTGTATGGACGTGAGAAGCGTGAAGAGCATACTCTACCAAATATTATCCGGGCTGGACCACATACACGCTCACCACTTCTTCCACCGAGACATCAAGCCAGAAAACATCCTAGTCTCATCATCGGCACCTCACGACTCCTCTTCCGCCTTCAGTCGATACTCTTCCCTCGTCACCCCGCCATCGACACCACCAATGTACTCGATAAAGATTGCTGATTTTGGCCTGGCCCGGGAGACACAGTCGAAACTACCCTACACCACGTACGTTTCCACCAGATGGTACAGAGCGCCCGAGGTGTTGCTGAGAGCAGGTGAATACTCGGCACCTGTGGACATGTGGGCCATTGGCGCCATGGCTGTGGAGATAGCGACGTTGAAACCTTTGTTCCCTGGTGGTAACGAAGTTGATCAAGTTTGGAGAGTATGCGAGATAATGGGGAGTCCCGGCAACTGGTACACGAAGCAAGGCACCCGAGTAGGTGGTGGTGAGTGGAGAGAAGGCACTCGCCTGGCTCAGAAACTGGGCTTCTCTTTCCCAAAGGTGAGCTCGACCGCTTATGATCTTTCTTCCATCCCATACTAACAGCTATACAGATGGCTCCTCATGCCATGGAGACTATTCTACAGCCCCCACAGTGGCCTGCATCCTTCAGCAACTTTGTGACCTGGTGCCTGATGTGGGACCCCAAGAGTCGACCCACTTCTATCCAGGCAATGGATCACGAGTTCTTCGCCGATGCTGTTGATCCATTGAGGCCAAAGAGCTCATCGCGCCTGCTCGGAAGAAAACACTCGGACCTCAGCTTCCGGTCAAAAGACGCAGAACCTACTCTGACATCAAAGTCTTCATGGTTCAGGAGGTCTCTCATCGCACGTGAAAGTGCGCCCGCGGTCCCATTGGCACAACACGATACCCATGCAACGACACATGCAGAACTCCACATTGGGAAGCAAAGGCCACCGGCGAACAAGAGAGCCACATGGCAAGGCAATTCTGCCTCGGGTGCTCCAATGCCGATCCTCCCATCTATCAAGCCCATCTCACCGCTACCTAACACTGTCAACGCTCAAGCACAACAGGCAGATGTGAAGGTGCTCCGACAGTCTGAAGACAAATCGAAGAAGGTTGGTAGGCAGCTGTCAGTCAACTCTCATGGCAACCACTACCCCGATGTTCACCGACAGGAGGCCGAAAAAGCTCTCACTGGCAACGCCGGGCTTGCATCTCCAGTATCGGGTCAAAAAGAAAGCTTCTTCTCTCATCTCCGGAAACGGGCTAGACGGTTCTCCGGCCGTCATGGTCTTGCTTCGCCTGGAGGAGATGACGTCGAGGCCCAGGCTGCAAACGCCCTATGGGGTCAACGGTCATCAATGATGGTCGACAATATCATTCCCGAAGCACGCACGGATTTCCTCGACCTTGACCAAGCCTTACAAAGTGTCCGATATAGCCTGGAAAAGAACGAATCACCGGCGCCAGTAGAGCAGGCACAAGTACAGAGCAACAACCACAGTCCCTTGAAAAGGGCGCATTCACCATCGCGTAGTCGATCCACCAAATCAAGCGACAATCTCAGCTCCGCTGCAGCGTCGACGGCTGGCCGGCCGAGAAGGACGTTTCAGCTTTCATCAAATACGGTACAGCAATACGAAGTCCCGGCGGAGGAAGACGAGCTGCTCGACGAAGTACTCAATGGTGCCCGTCGAGCTGCCCGACGCCTAGACGCCGAATCGTCACCACAGAAACCATCAATTACTCATATCACCAGCAATCCTAGTATGCACAGCGCATACCTCACACCTTCTCCATCGGCGAACCGGGACGGTGTGCAGTTTGGGTACTCCACTCAGACACCGTCCAAGCCATTGAACATCAACCAGCCAAAACAACAAGAATACGTACCATCACATTGGCCCACACCACCATACGAGGACAATGAGTGGGCGTCTCGAACGGCAGCAAATATATTCGCTCAGAATACGATACTGAATCACCGATGAACGGTCGGCCCGCTTTCCGTCACCTCGCACGACAGCACCATCAAAAGTCCCTTTGCAGATAGACCTTGTCAACGTTCCTGATATTCATGTATGAAAAGCTAAGAAGGGCATATACTCCTGCATCACACGGCGTTTCGAGCAGGCATCGACACCATTTTGGTATGCATGGCTTCCGGTTGGACACATGGCACGCTTGCCCTTCTTCACATCCTCTGGAGTCAGCAGAGGAGTTCTTGACACACTATATGGCATTTACATGCACGGAGGATGGGCGTGCGTAGTATCGGAGTACAGGCGTCCCACCTACGGCATTGTGGCGGCCGAGAAGCATGTTTGTTTTCATTTGTTCTCCAGTTCCAGGGAAGAGGTTGAGCGTATTGTACAGCTATGGACATATGTGTATTGATACAGGAAAAATTGCAGAACCCCAGGATACTTTGGCATATATACCCAGATACAGTAGTATCAGTTAATACAGCGGCTCACAAATGTACCGGCTGCCTTTGCTCCCAAGAACTTGTAAGCTTCTGGTGGCACTTGAACTTAGCTTTGGCTGCTACTATTCGTAATTTACTGCAAGTGATATTCTACCCGCCTACTTAGGGTAAAGCTGATCCGTACCATAGTTTGCTTTGTTTGCTTCCACTTGCGACTCGCTTCCAGATTGCACAGTCAGAAGCATCAACGGCGAGGCAGGTAGTCTATCACGAACGCACAGGCCATTCTCTTTTAGCTGTTGCTGCTGCGCTGCCTTAGTCGGACATGGAGTGCGCGTCCAAGCAGATGGCATCAGCTCGAGTCCTGCAGGCACTCAGCCGGCCACGCAGAAACCACTCACACGGCATCAACTCCATATATCGACAGCAGCTGTCAGCGCATCAGCACTCTTTAGCTCCAAGACTGGCCCGTCGCTATGCGTCCTCGTCGGCGCCCGAACCCCCACCGAAAGCGAAACAGGTCGTCCTCGAGAAGCCTGACAAGTTTCGGCCACCCTCGCATGCCGCCAGACGACACGCTCGCTCGACGACGGGCATGTACGGTCAGGGAGCAGCGTTCAACCAGAGCATGAACGCGGCGGAGCGATTGAGGAGCATGCAGAAGACCTACCCGCATATGTTTCCGAATGAGGGCACGACAATGCACTGGTTCCTCACGACGAGATGGGTGCATGTTTTCATCAGCATGGTAAGGTTCTTCCCCCGTCCCTTGAGAGCTTTGACAGTGCCGTGGCCAGCAGGCGAGGGCAGACAGGGATGAGTGAACAGATGCATCAGTTCTACAGGGCCCTCACAGATCCACCGTTGTGCTTGATCACCTGTGTACCTCCACATCTAGCTCTCTCCCCCACACACATCCACGAATCGACCAAGCAGGCAGGCAGTCAGTCAGTCAACCAGAAGCTAACAACCACCGCAGGCCGTCCTCCTCACCCTCGCATTCACCTCGCTCGTCAGCACGTGGTCGCAAACCTCGCCCTACGCCCACCTAATCCCGCCGCTAAACATGCTCTTCTTCTCGCCATTCTCCTACATCTCCGAGCTCTGGTCCGTGTACCGGCTGCACCTCGAGTACACGACGGCCAAGACGGCGGAGCGGCGGCGCCAGAACATCCTCGACGCGCAGAAACGTAGGCTGTACCGCCGCGCCCACGGGCTGGAAGATCTGTCCGCTGACGAAGTCTCAGGCCCGGACGTGCGCGGCCTGGTCGAGTGGGACGACGGCCTGACCAACAAGGAGCGCGAGCGCGGCGGCGTCTACCAGAGCGAGATGATGGGCGCCCGCATGCAGGACATGGGGCCCTTGCCCGGCGAGAGTTACACGGAGCTGCTGCAGAGGAAGAGGGCCGAGCAGGCCGAGGGAGCCGCGCGGAGGGTCGAGGAAAAGGCGAGGGCGCAGGAGGACGCGGCGCGCGCCGAGGAAGAGAGGTTGGTCAGGATTGGAGCCAAGAGGCCCGAGGAGCAGCAGGAGAGGCCGAGGCGGAAGGTGTGGTTTGGGATCTGGGGTTAAAGCGGGTAGGAGACGAGGGGGTGTCTCCCCCCCCCGCTGTACAAATATGTTCTATGGCATGTGTAGGTATGATGCACGCGGTTCAGACAGAAGTTGAGCACAGTCTTTTCTCTGGCATTCCTCGAGAGCTAAGGATCGGTGACAGGGTCATCGCCTACTACTGCGACATATTTTCTTGCACAGCAGCCTATTTTCGCCTTTTCGCACCATTCTCTGCCCATACCTGCCGCTGGTTGTATGCCAGCCATCGCTCATCCACCTGCCTCCGGTTGGTTGTGCCTCCCACGAAACTCACTGTAGTCGCGCTCGCAATTACCCCTCAGCGGCCATCAGCCCTTGATACGCTCAGGTCGTACTTTCCTGCACCTTTGCGTCGTGCCTCTGTTCGCCGACAAGCATGCAAACGGCCCTTGTTTTGACGACCAGCATCATCATCACCCACCCCATTCAGGAGGGAACATTACCCGTGATGCTCGGCTTCTGCGAGGCCTGCGTCCTGGAACGCACCAAGAACGGTGCGTTTGCGAACAATGGCAGGCCGCGCTCGCGTGAGCCTCGGGCGCGGTTGCTTCGTGACCGTCCAGTAGATAGGCGAAGGAGGGCCATCGTGCAATCAGCATGACGGACGACGCGACGGTATCGCATTGTGTGGCAGCTGGCTCAGATAGACATCTGCGACGACTGCACGAATGTCGTGCCAGAAGTCCCATCTGCATGTTCGACGATTACGTAAGACTAGCTGGTCCAGAACTAGCGGAGACGTGCGTGCTTGAAGTCCTGCGCAATACTTGTTGAGACCTGACTATGAAACTCTGTAACTTAGGCTTTGGTGGACTAGGTATCCCATGCCGGTCTCGAATTCGATCCGGCTACATCTGTCGGTGCTTCAATTTCGTTGACAGCAGCCGTGAGCTCCTGGTCGAGCCATTGACGATGTTCTAGCACAAGTAGATCTCCGACCTGAAGCATCACTTTGCATTGAGACAGCAGACAACCAGCCAGAGAACTCTGTGCGTGTACGATCAGCGATAAACTGGAGCCGTGTAGGCAAGGCGATAGGCTAGCCAAAGCCGCCACAGACGAGGCAGCCTGTTGCTTGAACCGAACCAGTTCTGGCGCCAGGTCTTGCGCGAACACGATGTGTAAGGACGCGTAGTCGGTGCAGGCTGACGACGCCCCGTCTCGGCTATCTCCGTCGGCGATGAGGGATTGCCAGCTCTGGAAAGCGGCTGCTAAGCCGTCCTCGCCCTCAAATATTTGTTCCAAGTTTTGCAGATCGCGAACAACGACACTCAGTTCCTGCACGGATTGGCAAGCCTTTTGATGACCAAGGCTCTGGAGCCAAGAGTCTATGGCAAGGTGGTTCGACGCCGTGCTGAAGGCTTGTTTCTGGCCTTGGACACTGTCACGGAAGGATTCTAGTTTTGCCTGCTTCTTCGCAAGCGTTCGTGCTATGCTTCGCTCAAACGCTCGAAGTACCTGCGCAGACTCTTTGTAAACAATGGATAGCTGGAGGAGCTCGTTCTGACAAGGTTCGAGTTGAACATGGTGTGCATTCCCCCGCAGACTTGCGGCTGCTGCTGGCAGAGTTGTACGTGCTTCCGGCACAGTTTGGGTCTTGACGGCTTTGGCTGGACTCTGGGAGACATTGAATCTTGTCTTCGCAGGGGCCTTGGCAATATCACTGCCCAGACTGGCATTTGTGCCAACAGAGACGGCCGAGATGGAGCGTGAATGGCCAAGTTTTTGCCGAGCGCTCAATGATGGTAAGACGGCACTCTGCTGACGCGAATGTCCCTTTAGAGGTAGCTTCGGTTGGTTCACACTCGCTTGTTGACTCCGGCTAGCTTGGACGGAAGGCTGACGCTTGAAAGGGCTGGGTATCCTGGAAGATCCTGTGGGATCCGCAACAGAAGCTGCAGAAGAGCCGATTTCTTCAGTGTAACTCACATTGGCCCGTCTCGCGTCCTCATCCTTTTGAGGTTTGCGAACGTTGATCGGCTGAGACGGCTGAGCTAAACGTGACGTGGGCTTCCTAGAGTCGTTCGCATTGGTACGGATCGAGGCTGTGCGTACAGGTAGAGGCATTCTCACCACGCTCGTGCATCGTAGCTCCCAAGACCGAGCAGGCGTCAAGTGGAAAGACGCAGAACGTAACCTCGGCTGGGAATAGGTGAGCGATCTCAGAAACTTACGATGCAGTCGAGTGACTGAAGTACGTGCAATTTAGAATGTAAGAGCGACGGTGAGTCCATAATGCCAACCATCGATCGCTGCAGTCATAAGCCAATCAATCACAAGCAATACGTGTCGGAGCTCCACCCAGACCTCTACTAGTTTATCCCGTGCCGCCGTGACGCACAGCCTCGAGCTGAACGCTCTCGGCGCGATCGTGCGCGTGCTGACTACATTCATAGGCCGCCGTCCTAAGGCTTTGTGCCTGGTCAGGACGGATGTGCTTGATCCTACGCGAGCACGGTTCAGGCGCAACGCACTTTGCAAGGCGAGGAAGGGTCGTCCTTCGTTTGTGCGGACTCGTGCATTCATGCTGCAACTTCTTCCCTCCTCAGAAGTTGTATCTTGCTCGAAAGCGACGTCGTGATCGGACTCTCTTCTTTTTCGTCACCCAACGACTGCGGCTGCGATCTATGAGAAGTGGTGTCGATCCCTAAGACACCACCAATATAGCCTCCACGCTCTCCAGGCACGCTGAACTCACGGAACGTGTATTCCCACTCGTTTAACCAATTGCGGACACCTTTGCCCACTTTGTCCTTGCCGTTCTTGCTATGATGACCGGTGCCTGTTATGGCGTACACTATCTGACGTCCTCGCTTCTCGTGCGTCTGCAGTATTTCCTCAAGATATTCTATTGCTTCTTCGGGATGGAGACCATGCAGGTCGATGTACAACTCTTCTTCCTCGCCGTCTCGCAGATGTTGATTGCGTTCTTCGTAGAGCGCAGCTGCGGCGAGACGGTGTGCTTTGCGCATCTCCTCATTCTCTGCTTGACCTCGCAAAGAGAGCGCCTTTGCTGCCCGAGCATCGTTCCTGTTCCAGGCTTGTGCGGCACTAGAAATGTCAGTCAACAGCTGGTTAGAACAATCAGAACAGGACGCACCTTTGCAGAAATTTGTTCCGAATGCTACCGTGTTTGATAGCGTCGGCGCGGTGCTTCAGATACTGTTGGTTGGCCTTTGACCCTGTCTCCAACCATGGTATATGCTGTGGCTCTGGGATCTTTCGTGCGGCAGCGCTGTCGGCGCCGCCAAAACTTCTAACTTTGCGGGCCGCCTCGGTCTTGCGCAGTTGTGCTGGAGCGGGAGAGGGAGACATTTTGACGACATCGGCAAGCGACGATGGGACTTCCTTCTCAGCCGAGGCATGTCCATGCCTCGATCTGTTGCCATGGTGCTTGGCACGCTTCGAGCTCAACGAACCAAGGGTGGGAAAGGCGTCAGGGTCGTCCATGGAAAGCGAGGATGGTGTAGCAGGCCTGTTCTGGTGCCGTGAGCTGGGTCTTGACTGAGAGCGGGAGTTGGGGGCAAGACCGCCCAACGCACTGCGCGAATGGTGCAGAGCAGGAGACATGGAGGGGGCGAAACCGGAAACAGCTGGATTGAAGGGCGAGGATCCGCTTGGCACTCGAGGAGCGGCGCCAAGGGCAGGGAACTGGTCACTGCTATCCTGGAGTTGAAAAGAAGAACCAGGGGTGGCCAGCTGCTCGTTCAGATTCAGGTGAGTCATCAGGACCGACGGGTCATGAGAGAACTGGCACTTGTCTCCGGCCAGGCACTGACCATTCATCCAGTACCTATAGGCAGATTAGCACGAGTTTAGCGCAGGGTGGGTGAGTACTGACTTGCATAGGTAAGCGCTAGTATCATGGGCAAAGCGACAGTCGGCGCGCAAACACGAGCCGGAAGCAAGCCAGTATTTGCAGACAATAGCACTCTTGGAGGAACCTGGAGTGGTAGGTCGCGCTTGTGGTTGGGCCATGGATTTCCCCACCAGGACGTTGGTACCTCTGCTGGGGGTCGAGCTTCCGCCCAGAGTGTCGGTTCCCAGTAAGGTTGCAATGGTTGCAGCAAGATCATACGAGTTGTCTTCTAGTGCCGACTCTATCTGTTCGTCTGACATCTGATCACCTAGTACGGAGCGAAGCATGTCGTAAGGACTCATGTCCGGCTGTGGGGTCCACTCGGGAGCTGCCGCGCTCAGGGAACCTGTGCCGGTAGAGGAGGCGTTACTTGCCGTGTCATCGGCCATGAGCCAGTCAACAGTATCGCTGCCAAAGTCTCCGTAGATGTCTGGGGCAGGGCTCGCATCGGCAAATTCATAAGCGTTTAGGCTCGGACTGTGAGGAATTGGTTGTGCCATTGCGAGGCGAGGAGAAGGGCGAGGAGAGGCGAAGGGAGATACTGCGGATCGCTGGCGGGAGAAGCTAGGACGGGAGGCAGGGAAGGCAGCGGACAGGGCTGGGCTGGAGGATGCAGGAGGCGAGCCCAGTGGGGTGGGGGCTCGATTGAGTTGCCATGGGGCGGGCGACGACTTGCGTATGACGGTGTGCCTCTGGGGCAGCTCCTCCTCACCCTTTGCGGCGCTCCTGTGGCGCCAAAGGGCGTCGAGGACGGCATGCTCCAAGGCCGTGCCGGTCAGAGAAGACTCTTTGCGCAACAGGGCCTCGAGTTGTTCGACCTTGTCTTCCTCCTCCAAGGCCTGGTTGTCCAAGATGGTCTTGCATAGTTCGTACTGCTCTGGCGTGATCATGATGCCTCGGCGCAGTGGGGGTTGTGTGCGTGTGTGTGAGTATGTGTGTGACGGTCAGGTGGGGTTCTTTATCCTGGTTTTGTGTCTCGAAGTGAATCGATGCATGAGACTGTGGACTCCCCCTCGGCCGAATAAGTGTGTTGACCGATGAACGGGTGATGATGAAGTCAAAGACAGGTGGACTCGCGTGCGAGGGATATGCGATGAAGGAGCGTGTTGGGGTCCGCCTAGCCGTGGGGGAGGGCTGTCAGGAACGCGGCTGTCGATGTTCGCAGTCTACCAGAGCAATGAGGTTGAAGGGGTCGGGCAGGTGAGCCGTCGTCGGTCCCGCCGTGGGTAGAAGTTGGGGTGCAGGCTGGTGACGACGCGAGCACGGGAGCACGGCCCCCTGTGGCTTTCCCCAAATCTAAGTTAGCTGGTGCAGTAGCCTAGCTTAACGTCACAAATGCCCGGCCAGATCTCAAGCCGCAGCTCCTCCAGAGTCCACCACGAGCCCTCTAACTTGAAGTTCGATTAATTAGCGCATGGCACCCGTTCCATGGCCAGCGCAGTCGACAGCAATTCTCAGGGTGAGCTTCCTTCCTGCTGCTGAGTTCGTACCGTCCTCGACCTCAACAACTGTCATCGGAGCCGCTCAGCCATGTGTTGTGTGTACTAGTCGAGTCTCAAGAACCACGTTCCCTGCTCGCCAACGACTACAAAGTCCTCGGTGCACCCAACATGTCTCCCTCCGTAGCACTTCCAGAATCTCCCCAGAACTCGTCGTCCGATCTACTGAGGCCCTACAATCGGCCGCGGAACTCGTATGGCAATGCGAGGACTTCGTCTTACACCCGCAGCAGAGCAGCCGAGATTCGAGATGAGATCATCAACAATGCCGAGAAGGTGCAGCGGAGGTTCATGGCAACCTACAACAAGATGTCTCCCCTGCAGAGGGTCCTCGCCGGCATGGCTTTGATCGCCATCAATGTCGCCGGGCTGCTGTTCTTGATCTTCAACGAGAAGATCTTCGGCTTCCTCGAGCCCTACGCGGAAAGGTGGAAACAGACTACAGGCGGATGGATGATCCTCTGGGCTCTCACCTTCATGACTGCCTTTCCGCCCATCATCGGCTACTCGACCTGCGGCACCTTGGCCGGGTTCGTGTACGGTGTTGGCGAAGGTTGGCTCGTCTACGCCTCGGCAACCGTGGCGGGCTCCTTCTGCTCCTTCATCGTCTCGAGAACCGTCCTCAGGAAATATGTAGAGCGCATGGTCGCCAACGACACCCGCTTCGCCGCCTTGACGCTGACACTGAAAGAAGATGGCTTGAAGCTGATTTGCATGATCCGACTGTGCCCCCTGCCATACTCGCTCAGCAATGGAGCCATGTCAACCTTCCCAACAGTCGAGCCTTCTGCCTATGCGTTGGCAACCGCGTTGATATCACCAAAGCTGCTGATCCATGTCTTCATAGGCAGCAGGTTGGCCAAGATTGCCAAGAACAAGGGCGAGATGAGTGCGGGCACCAAGGCGTTGAACTGGTTCAGCATCCTATTCTTTGGCCTGTTGGGCGCCACGGTCGGCTGGATCATCTACAAGAAGACCATGGAACGAGCACGGATGCTTGAGGCCGAGCAACAAGGCCAGGTTCGAGAGGAGTCGAGAAGGCCAGGTCATGTGGCCGACCGCTTCACAGACGATCCTGAAGCACAAGTGGCCGCCGAGACACTAGCCCGTGACGACGACGATGAGGTGGCATATTTCGACGACGAGCCGAGCCCTCAATCGTACCAAGACGATCAACACGAGCCGGATGTCTTTGGCAAGGGCGATGGCTTCGATGACGACCACGAAGACCTTGGTCTGCCTAGATAGTGGAAGCGATAGACGCACCCAGTAGACTTGTATGTATGAATCTGCGCCAGACTGTAAGCCATCACGTGCTCAATCGTTGGTCCATTGGGCATGCATGGTTAAACTCATCCGTGCTCTTCGCCAAAATGACGAGCAGGGAACAGGGCCGATGGGCCGGGTGTTGTGGCTACTGGGCAAGACCGGCAAGGCACGAGCACCGAAAGCGGGCCAAAGAGCCATCAGGATTCCCGGCCGTCGAACGCGACGATCAGCATGATGCGGCGGTGCATCAGATTGTATCAAAAATAGAACATATCTGTCTTTGTATGGCGCCGGTGCGATGCCATCCAGCACCACACGCGCTGCAGATGATGAGCGCGATCCAACCGCATTTCGACCTGACCGAGTAGATGACCATTGCAGATCGCAGGCTCGGCTCGAAACATGACCAATTCTCAGGTACCGAGTGCTCCAGGATGCAGAGGTTCAGAGGTTCAGAGGTGATGGAGGGTCTTGGATCATGTTGGGCAGGCTCACGCGAAGCTGGAAGATTAACCGTGAGTCAGGATGATCGCCTACGAAAGTTGACCAATCAAGACTCTCTCTACTCTTGGAGGAGTGTCCCAGGCTTGGTGTCAGGCAGAGATGAGACCAGCATAGGTTACTTGTAGAGCATACAAGTGTACCCCGGGTGGCAGAGACAGTTTTGCTAGCAGGGCATTCGCAAGTCACCGCAGCTGAGTTCATGGTGTCTGACCGGCCGGGGTGGGATGTTGCTGTGGATTGACAAGTTAGCCTCGCGCTGCGCACGGGCTGCTTTTGTAGGTAGTTTAATCACTAGTCAAGCCACGCTCCTCCACCCATGCTAAGAGTGCTAAGAGTGCGATGGTGCAGGACTGGAGGCCCTTTCGGGACGGTTTGCCCAGGTTAGCCTGTTTTGGGGCTGGTCGCTGGTCAGTGGTCAGCACCTAGCACCTGCAGCCTTCTTGTGGCAGACCTAGTGTCGCAGCTGTTCTGTCTCACACCTTGCTCGCCTTGGAAGTTGCAGACTCGGCGCAGTGGTAAACACACTCACATGCACCCTCACACTCACTACTGTCCTCACTGTCCTCGACTCGACTCAATTTTTGGCCATTCCAGCGAACAACTTGCATTCATCACGGCGCCCGTATCAGTTCCATCGATCTACAAACCGTTACCCTTGCCCTGAACTTTCACTCGTCTCCGCGTTCTGCTTACGGCCAACCCCGATATCTCGCTGCACAGAGGCGCCCGTCTGATTACGGAATTGAGTTGCCCACTTTGCTCGGGGCGCGTTCAAAGTACAATCTGCGGGAAAGGAACACAGGTTGCTGAGACGGTGCTCGCGAATGACTGGTTGATTATTGTACCCAGATCGCCTCGCCGTCACGTTCAAGGTCCACTGTATCGCATCGCAACGACTCGCCGACAAGACAAGTAGCCTTTGGGAAGAGCAACGACGGATTCTCTATGCCATCCGGCACCCAGGGTGCCATGGCCCCCGGCCCCCAGCCTATCTCTGTGCCTTCGCATCGAGGTGCTCCCATCTCCAACAATGTCCAGCAGGCCGTGTCTCCTCCCTCGAAAGAACAATTGAGGTCATGGTGGAAGGGCTTTGGCAAACGGAGAGACAAATCGGAAGAACAAGGTCAGTTCATCTGCCACATCCCTCACCCGCGGCGCGTCGTGAACCACACCACTGACATGGGAACAGCTCCCGCTGGCCAGGGCATATTTGGCGTCCCCTTATCGCAGAGCATTCTCTACGCCAACGTCGCCATTTCGCTGACCAACGACCAAGGCGAGAGCTTTATCTATGGTTATGTCCCCATCGTGGTTGCAAAATGCGGTGTCTTCCTGAAAGAGAAAGGTACGTTGCTCCCTTCCCCGATATTACCATTCCATGCACTGACGCGCAGCCCCAGCAACTGATGTTGAAGGCATCTTCCGACTCAGCGGCTCGGCCAAGCGCATCAAAGACCTTCAGACTAGTTTCAACACTCCCGAGAAATACGGCAAAGGCTTGGACTGGACCGGTTACACCGTCCACGATGCAGCGAACATCCTGCGCCGATACCTCAATCAGTTGCCCGAACCCATCGTACCCCTCGATTTCTACGATCGATTCAGAACCCCTCTGCGCGCCTACCAAGCAAAAGTCGGCAACGACGCTCAAGCCATGACCATGGAGCATCAAGAACACCATCGGGCTGTCACCGCATACCAGAAGCTGATCACAGAACTGCCCCCGCTGAATCGCCAACTCCTGCTCTATATCCTCGATCTTCTAGCCGTTTTCGCGAGCAAGGCAGACCTGAACAGAATGACTGCCCAGAACCTCGCCGCCATCTTCCAGCCGGGCATCATCTCACATCCGAATCATGATATGGCACCCAAGGAGTACAGGCTGAGTCAGGACGTGCTCATCTTCCTCATTGAGAACCAAGACAACTTCCTCATCGGTATGACTGGCACCGCCATGGACGAGAAGACAAAGGATGAGGTGAAGAGCGGCCCACCGTCTATCAACACGCCCAAAGCCACTACCCTAGGCCGTTCAGCCTCCACAGCAAGCGCTGGAGCAGACAGTCTTCGCAGAACAACAGGTCTCCGACGCAATGCATCATTATCGTCGCGGAATTCAAGAGATAGGAGCAGCCCGGGTGTATCGGGTCCAGGAACACCCGTGTCCCCGGGTGCCCTGGGCGGCAGTGTTGGTACGACCGGCAGTCTTGGTCGAAGCAATACCGTACCCTCAAATCGCTCCCCTGCCATGTCTGGCCGTCGCTTTCAAAGGATCGCAGACACCAACGAGCCTAGTACACCCACAGTCAATACGCCCGCGACTATCCCAGGCTCGCCACCCGACGAGCGAACAACGCGTCACGAAGCCACCGCTCCAGCCTCGTCGCATGGGACCGATGGTCGACCTTCCCGCGCAGCGCAGCAGCTGCAGACTCTCCATGCAATGGTGGCCGAGAATGATCAGATCGCAGAGCCTGCGGCATCCATGGCAGCAGCACAGGACGTTCGACCAACACAAGAGTCGGCGCCCGTCTCTCCGGTGAACGGCAGACAAACGAGGGAACGAAAGATCTCCAACCTTCTGGCTAAGTCGCCAATCTTCGGACCTCTCGATGGACAGAGAGACTCGAACAGACAGCCAAGGAAATTGCAGAAGCGCAGGATACCAGGTAGCAGCAATGAAAGTGCCCAGAGCTCTCAAGCATCTCTGCACGCCGACGATGTAGCTGCGTTCCATACACCTATGGGCACACCCGGCACTTTTACTCACGACAGGCAAAATCCCATGGAAGGACATTACCCAGTCTTGTCGACCACGGCCGCCACTCCCAACGCAGAGTCTCCATCTGAATCTTACGCCAGATCGCCAACATCTCAGGGCAATCGAAACATGAATCAGACATTAATGCCACCTCGTTCCCCAACGATGTCGGTACATTCCCGAGAATCTGCTACGGACCCGTCGGACCTAGACGCGCTGGAAGATCCGGCCGTCAGACAGGAAAAAAGACGGCATAGATACAGATGGTCTAGAGCTGACGCTACGCCCTTGGCACCTCCGCCGCCCATCGGACAAAACCCTGGGGCCCGGACAAGCAACAGCTCGCTTGGCTCCACTAAGCCACGGAAGAGCTTCACTGGCGACTCGCAGTTGACACAATCAAGCAACATGGATGCTTCGAGCACGAGTCACCCGTCAGCCATGAACGTGTCGAGTCGGGAGTCTGCGGAACTGCTCAACGCGCAGAACGCGGAAGCTGAAAAGAAGGGGTTCTTTGGCCGAATGAAAGCAAAGATGCAACAAAGGAGTGAAGACAAGCGGGAGCGTGATGTAGACAGGGCGAAGAGCCCCCCGAGGATTCACGCAGACCAAGCAAATTCTAGAAACAGTTTGTCGGCTTTCGCTTACGAGCATTTGTCTCCAAGGGGGCGATCGTTCGATAAGCCTAGGGAAGAAGCTCTACCCGTCGTGCATGAAAAAGGTCCTGAACGATCAGGGTCGAAGACGCCGATGGCGCCGCAAGCAGTGCAGCAGGCCCCGGCGCCGGCCAGCATGCCGGCAGCAGCTTCCGTCTCGGCCGTGCCTTCACAAGGACAGACTATGGTGCAAGAAGCATCCACTCAGCAAGCTCCAGAATCGGCGCCGGCCCCAGTCTCGGTCGCGTCTTCACAAGGACAGGCTGTGGTGCAAGAACAATCCACTCAGCAAGCTCCAGAATCGGCGCCAGCTATGGAGGCTCGTACAGCGCCTTCGATGGCTCCCCTTATGGCAGCAGCTGCTGGACCGTTCTCAAACCTGTCACCCGGTGCAGTAGCGGAAGGCGTACAAAGCGAGAGGTCGTTCGGCACGACTACTACCGAACACCCACAAGCATCGACACAGTTCCCGGTCCAACAGTCGGCTGACTCGACCCAGCTACCTTCGGTGGTTGCAGAGCAAGCGCCAGCTCAAGCTCCAGTCGCCGAGCCGAAGACAATCCGGGAAGTCAATCAGCAACCACTACCGAGCGGCCCTCGATGGACTAGAATTCCTAAATCAGTGGTGAGCCCGGAAGTGCTTGTGCAGGTGGGAGAGGACTTCGAAGAGCTCGAGACGCACGTCATTATCAAAAGGGAGGTGCCGCCTGAGGAGGTGCAGGAGCTAGCTGGCAAGACCACGACGAGGCTGGCTGCTGCTACTGCGGAAGTGACAAACGAGATGCGAAACGAGCAAGATGGTCGGGCGAATCAAGCAACGCTGCAAGCATTATAGATAGCCTCATCCAGCCATAGGTTGAGATGGAAAGACGAGAGGGTTATATGCCTTGGATGGGTAAGTGGAGGTAATGGTGGGGGGATACGGGCGACCATGTTCTAGCATAATGTAAAGTCGGGCCCTGCGCATCTTTTCTGATCTCGTGCATTTCGTCTCACCTGGACCTTGTAGAGTCGTGCTTGAATGCCTGAGTGCTTGAGTGCCTGAATGCCTGAGTGCCTGAATTCCTGATCTTCTCGACCACCTCAAACACAGCAAACTTGAGCGTGAAGCTCGGCTCCACCAAAATTTCGGTCGCGAAAAGCAGATTTTGGAGTGCGAGAGAGCACAGCAGCAGGCTAAAAGCGCGCCTTGAGCACAATATCGGTACACACCGTGCAACTGCGCCCAGTCAGAACTCCTACGATCCTGACAATCTAACATCGTGGTACAGCTCTTGTCCGCGTTCGGAGCCTGTTCAGCAGCCTCCAGTCCGTTGTGCTTGCGCAGACGCAGCTCATCCACACGTTCCTTCTCGGTGCCAATCAAGGTACCCGTTCTACTACCAGCTCAAATCTCGCACAACCACAATGGCAAAAGACAAATCCCTCTCCAAGGAGGAACGCAAAGCCGCGAAGAAAGCTGCAAAGGGCGAGACGTCGCTGACTGAGGCTTCCGGCATCTCCAAGGAGAAGAAGGACAAGAAGGAGAAGAAAGAGAAGAAGGAAAAGAAGGCCAAGTTGGCTGAGAAGCTGCTCGATGAGGTCGACAAGGCGGAGGGTGCGGTTGTGGAGGTCAAGGGGAACAAGAAGGAGGTGATCAAGAATGGGAATGCGGGGCCTGATGGCGAGGTGGTGAGTGAGGACGAGGTCGAGATGGAGGTCGATGCCAAGGGGGCCGTGAGGCCGATTGGGGCGTTGGTGCCGTTTGCGAACCCGTTGGCGGATGAGAAGGCGGCGAAGAAGGTGTTCAGGGGGGTCAAGAAGGGTGAGTGCATCTGTATGCGGGATGGTCTGATTGGTGCTAACCGTGTTGTAGCTGCTGCTCAGAGAACGCTGAAGCGAGGTGTCAAGGAGGTGGTCAAGGCTCTTCGCAAGTCGCAGTCGACAGCTGGCGAGGCAGTGCCTATCGGAATCGTGGTCCTGGCTGCCGACATCTCTCCAATGGACGTCATCTCGCATATCCCAGTGCTGTGCGAGGACCACAACATCCCATACATCTACGTTACGAGTCGAGCTGAGCTTGGCATGGCGGGACAGACCAAGAGGCCGACTAGTGTGGTCATGATCTCGAGGGACATTGTGAGCAAGAAGGGCGCTGAGAAGAGCGAGGATGGTGAGGAGTGGTCCGAGACGTTCAAGGGCTTGGTGAAGGTCGTCGAGCGGGAGGGAAGACACGTCAAGGTATGATCGAGGGATGACCAGGGGCCAGAAAAGGCATTGCTATCATAGAACTGGGGCTATGCACATACCAACGGCGTTCCAGGAGTGATGCGTCAGGATGGTGGGATACCCATGAATCTTACGAGACTTGTAACTTGGCCAGCTGTACTGTCTTGCATCACCTAGCGCAAAGTTGCGTGAACTTGCTCGTTCAGAGTGTTGAACGGAGCACAGCACATCATACCAGGGTCAACAAATGCTGACTTCTCAGTAGACGTGTCAATACGCTTCGACAGCCGAAAGGTGTCACTGATTTATGGAAGAGTGGGGAGCAGCCAGTGCACGCGCAGTGCTCCTGCCTTCGTGAAAGTCTCGAGCAATACCAGTCCTTTGAGCCTTTCCTCCTACTCTGTGGTTAGCGAGTCGGTGTAGGAACACCTTCTGCCAGCACCCGCATCGCTCGTTGTGTCGGCATCCAATCACCATGAGTCGCAAGCGAACCATCATGCAGGTCTTCGCTAAGCTCCTTCAACCAGTCTGCCTCGCCAAGCTAAGATAGAGGCTGAGTACCATTTGCTTACAATACAGCCTTCCTGATGTCCAACGTCAGTCGTTGGTAGCTCGTTGGCGTGTCAACATGTCTGGCATCGAAATCGTCAGCCTAGCCGCCAGCGCGATCCAGATCGCTGATATTGGAGGCAAGCTCAGTGTGAAGTTGTTCACCTACCTCCGGAAGGTCAAGAATGCTAACAGGAGCATCGATGCCCTTTCACAGGACATTGCTGCCACTGGCGCTGTCCTCAAGCAGCTCGGCGAGACATTGTCGAACGACGACTCTTTGAAAGTGTGCTCCCAGGAAGCCATCGACGTAGCGAAGACCCTAGTCAAAGACACAAAGAAAGTCTTCACGGACCTGGAAAAGCTCATTGACGGCAATGAGAGATCGGACAGCAACTTCCTACAAAATGTCAGCTTCTGGCAGAGACTAAAATACCCTTTCTTGCAACAACAAATTGAACAGGTCCAAGCGAATTTGGAGAGGTTAAAGTCCTCTTTGCTCGTCATTCTGAACGTGCTCATTTTCGCTGAGCAGCTACGAAAGTATGTTACCAAGTAGTGACATTGACATATCTCTAATATGGCTGCAGTAAAGAAGCTCTTCCAACATTGGACGACCAAAAAGAATGAATAAAGATCCTTGCCGCCGAGAAAGATAAGAACGACCAGAGACATCAGCAAACCTTGAAAGCATCAGCCGGCCTGAATATTGGATCGCCCTCGACTTTCGCTGGTCATAGTGCCGACTTGGAAAAAACTCCTGATCACAATCTCACCGCCATAAGCACCACTCCCACCGTTGTAGCAGACAACCCTTCACCCTCAAACGTCAATTCCAGCTTTCATTCCAGAGGCCAAGGCGTGCCTACCGCCAGTGCCATCGATCTTCCGCCAGAATTGAAACATTACCAACAACGTATACAAGATCACTCGGAGCTCGTTCAGAATTTGCTATCAGAAATCAAGGACTTACGATATGGCCTCGATCACGGGACTCGCGATAGGATGCACCGCGGCGTTCTCGACTTTCACTGGAAAGAATGGGCAGCACAAAGGCGCAGACATGGCCATGAGAGTTTTCGAAAGATACTGGAGGAGCACAAAGACGTGGTATGTCTCAATTCTGTTGGCGGCTGAGGTAGCTCTTTTGTCTGATGAGTTCTTAGGCCCGTTACTGGACGGACAAAGCTTTCCTCCAAGGGAATTCCACTGGGGTTTCAAAACGCAAAAGCTATTGGAATGTAGGTTCGCCCAAAGGCGTTGATCACACTAGTCTTTTTGAGTATGAGGATAACATGGGACTTCGTCAAACGTTGACATTAGCTGCCAAGGTCAAGGAAAGCAATTCAATTGATTTCGAAAGCTACGAGAACTGCAAAAATGGCGAAGTACTCGACAATAACAGTAATGTTTTTGGACGAGTTAACATCGCCGAAGGCTTGGAGGAGGAGGCTGAACAAAAGCCAAGAGCTCAAGAAGAGGATGGTGTCCAGGGAGGGGATGAAGCTCAAAATGCAGATGAGTTCTTGGATGAAAAGTCCCGAAAACCTGTCGAGCCTAAATCAAGTTTCGACATCGTGAGAGGCGAGAAGCTCGATGCGAAGGGCGATATCATTGACGACGACGGCAACATACTCGCCAACCTTATCTGGGGTGACCCCAAGACTTGCACAGGCAAAGTCTCTGATGAGAATGGATGGATCCTTGACGATGACCGCAAAGTTATTAGCGCCATTGAAGTTGGTTTCGGTGAGGTGAGCCACGCAAACGATGAAATGGACGCAATGGATGTCATGATTGATATGGACGCAACGGAAACAGATGAGGCCACATGGTCCCAGATCAAAGACAGTATGTTGACCAGTTGTATGCCTTTCATGTCAATCTTGGTACACTGACGCACACTCAGTCTGGGCTCGCCGTGCCCCCAACATACCTGACGAGACCTTACCAAGTAAGAAGCATAGACTAGATGACGAAGATACCAAGGACTCGCCCAACCATGAGGCCGCAAAAAAGGTCAGTAGGAACAAGGACAGCAGAGCCGAAGTCGCCCACTCTTTGTCAATCCCTATGAACGCTATACCATCTATACCAAGAGTTAGATGTAGTTCTAAAGCAACCGTCGTCGCGACGAAACGACTCCCTCCAGCCTTAGACGACGTGGACAAGCTTATTCTCCAGCTCACGAACATCACGGAGTCAGAACTGCGTTTGGCAAAAGCATGAGTGCTGAACATGGGGCGGTCTGAGTGATTAGAAACATATTGGAGAAACCATCAGTTGTGTCTCTGTAACATGCGCAAGAAACATGGGGCGGACAGGGAGATGTAGATAAGTAGGTAAACTCGAAACTGCCATCATTATCCGAGAAATCCCATATCATCAACGTCTTCCGTCGTCAGTGATCGCTCCACGATATGCTCTCATTCATCTTTTATACGCCTCGCAATGCAATGCAGATATCCATAAGTCGTTGGTCAGTCCCATCATCAAAACGCCACGCCACATCCATGCTCTAACCTCACGCTACATACAAGCTCAAACATTACGCTCACACTCACGCTGTACCCATGCAACCCCCCCACGCTCATACTCACTCACGTGAAATCGACCGTATTCCCCGCCGCGCCACCCAACCTGCCCTCCCGCGCCAACCTGGCCTGCGCCCTCTCGGCCCTCCTCCTCCGCCGATTGTTCGCGTACTCGCTGGGCCCGCTCGTCTCGGTGCCGGGGCTCGTCACGCTCTCGCCGGGCCCGACGTTACTCGCGTTCGTGCTGGCCGGGATGGGCGGCGGCGGCGGCACGGCATAGCTGAAGCCCGTGTGCGGGTCGATCGTCTGATGCGTGCCCGGCGGCGGCGGGGTGGGGTACATGGCACCCGAGGCTGGGTACGCATTGTTGCGATTCGGAGGCGGATTCAGGTTCGCGGTGCTGGGGCGCGGCGTCGAGCCTCCTTCGTCCATTGCGGCCTGCTGCTCCGCCTCCCTCTGCTCTGTGGTCTTCCAGCGGTCCGGCGCACCGGACCCGCCGGCGCCTGCGAAGTCGCCGCCGGAGCTGCTGCCGAGACTGGAGTTGCGCCGGCGCCGCGATGTGCGGCGGTCTGAGCGGCGTGCCGCACGTTGGGCGGCGGCTTCTTCTTCTGTTAGGCGGCGGAGCGTGACTTTGCGGCCGTTGTCTTGCGTCTGCACGTGGATTGAGACTGGTGGGGATTCGAGGGAGTCGGTGTTTGCGGCTTCGTGTTGGGGTTGGCGGCGACGTCTGTCTGCGGTTGGAGATGCGGGGCCGGGAGGTGGACGGCCCATTGGGGGTGGAGCTGCTGGTGGGGGTTGTGGGCGCATTGGAGGAGGTTCTGGACCTGCCAGATGATGGCGATGGCGTTGGCGGCCGGAGTTTGTGGTGTATAGCTCGCTTCCGGAGGATAGTTCGGTGCCGTGGGCGGGGACGGGGGGTGGAAGGTCTGGGCCCGCCATGGGCGCTGCTGGTGCAGGAGCGCCATATGCTATGGGCGGATCTGTGCCGACTGGCCGTATCCTGTTGCGGTCTGCTAGAGCTGCTGATGCTGCTGCGCCGGGGCCGCCTGCTACTGGTGGTGCCGTGCTCATGCCGCTCATGCCGCTCATGCCAGGTCTTTGGACTGAGCCGGTGATTACGCTTGAGACATCTGAGGCCGTTTGACTGGTCGCTCGGTTGTGTCGTGGGCGTCGTGGAGGAGCGGTGCCATCTCCGGTGTATCTATGCTGTGAGTTCATACGCGCTATGTTCTCTTGTTCAACTCGTTGCTGTCGTAGCTCTTCTGTCCTGTCTTCCTCTCGTTTCTGCCCGCGTTTCTTGAACAGCTGCTTGACGGCGTACATGGTGCCGCCTGCTGCAGCTGCTTGTCTGAAGGTTTGATGACGGCCCTGGCGAGAGGGTGAGGAGGACTCGTAAGAATAGTAGGAGTACTCTTCTGATGGGCGCCCTGAGCCAGGGCCAGGAGTCATGGGTGGTTGTGCCAAGGGATGTACTGGGCGCGCACCTGAGGCTGCAGGGCCTGTTGGTGTGGCGGGACGTGCTGGTCCTTCTTCGAGGCGTGATACTGAGTCTGAACCTATCGAGGTGTTCCCACCTAGTGGTGGGCGGTACGGGCCGATATCTGATTCATCGTCTCGACCTGCTTTCCTGCGATCGAAGAGTTTCTTGGCCGCCGCTATACCTCCTCCTATTGCGCCAACTTGGAGGATACGCTTGCCCCAGCCTGTGCGGTTTCCTGAGCCGTGCTGTTTTTCGTTTTCACGATAGTAATCGGAAGACGAAGAACGGCTGGTGTAAGTCAGATCACTCTCGGAGTGCCTCCTTTTCGGCTTGTTCCTGCGATTCCACAGAGCAGCAAGACCTGCGCCAGCAGCACCTGCGGTTGCGATCTTGCCAAAGCCAGAATGTGACTGCTGTGGTCTTTGCTCACTGGTGAGCTCGCTGCTGTATTCGCTGTCGCCAGGAGCAACGCGAGCTCTTCTCCTTTCATGGCGCCACTGTAGGATGAAGTATACGACCAAGAGTAAGAACACCCACAACGTATACAGCACAAAAAGATACAGCGGTGACCCATACAGTGTCAGACCCAGCGCGACTTGTGCTATACCCAGCAGTGCGATAGCCCTGCCGAGCCAGTGATGCAGCATGGCCTTGAGAGGGACATGGTATCGTCTCCCGCCTCTTTCTTTTCGATGTACGAGTGCGCCACCAATGACTTGTACCCAGACGAGGACAAACAGCGCGACGCCAATGCCATGATGAGGGTTGGTTAGACTCCTGCGTGCGCCAACTGCGAAAAAGCCTGTTGCAAAGACTACGATGGTAAGTAGAAGCGCGGTGATCTGTAACCAGATGTGGAAGCGCACGGCGTTTCGGGGATTGCGGCCGTAGAAGCGCATGAGGAGGATTGCTAGCGGTACGAGGAGCAGGAATGTGATCGAGGCCATGATGCCATGCGCTTTGATCAGGCTCTGGTAGCCGGCCATGGCGAGGAAGCGGTTGCCCATGCCTAGAATTCCACACGTCAGCCGTGGTTTCTTCTTCGCTTGCCTTGCAAGTTTCCCTCACCATTGTATCTCGTTGTCGCGAAGTTGGTTCCCTGCAGGTTAGGCAGCAGGAAGGTCTCCCTGCCCGCATCCCATGTGCCATCGCCAATGCTCATTGTATCTGAGTCGTATGTGCTGCTTCCTGGCGGAGCAAGCTGAGGTGACGGTGACATCTTGTCTCTTCTGCCCAGACGGCGTGAAGACTTGACGACGCAGTCTTGACGGATGGAGGGTCTCCTCCTAGCACCGTTGAACCGACACCATGCGTGGTTGAGTAGTACTTCACCGGTTGCAGATCTAAACCACGTGAACAGGGAAGTGACGAGGTCGTCTTGTCGAAGGTTTATCCTCGACTGTCTACTTCGCTGTGCAGCGGGTGAGACTCGGTAACAGTTGACCACGTTCCTTTGATCGCTGGTAGATAGCGCAAAAGCCTTCAGAAAGAACTTTGGTGTTACAATGCCTCGAGAACAATAGATGATCGGCCCATGGGTAGCTCGATGATGGCCGTGTCGCGTAACTTTTGGCTGAGGCGGAAGCGGGACCGAGTTGGTTCGCTACCAACTTATCGCTGGCACGACAACGAAGCAGAAGTGGGGATTCTTGGTCATCGAGGTCTCAGCACAACCAATCATAGCTCGCTTCGGCCCCCAGCACTGAAGCACGTTGATTGTTGGACTTGTGGGCGTGCCAATCACTTCCATCAGACCATCCTACGCACATCTCGTGTGCACATATCTTTGGTGATGGACGAGCAGCTTGCTCAATTCGTCAAGGCTGTGTCTATGTGAGTGCGCTGCACGTGCACCAAATCTCACTTCGCTAATATGTTCTACCCACGGACAGATTATTGGGCTGGCTGTAGTAAGACACACACTGCCTTCCGAGCTGGATATAGAGCCGTGACTGATCATTGAACAGTGTCTACTCGTGGTCTGCATCTTTCTACCCACAGCCTTTGCTCAACTGGAGGCGCCAGTCAACAGCCGGTCTGACGGTGGACTATCCTGCACTCAATGTCATCGGCTTCGTGAGCTACACCATTTCGACAACATGCTTTCTATACTCGCCAAAGATCAAAGGACAGTACGCACTTCGACATCCACATGCGCCAGAACCGACAGTGAGGTTCAACGATCTCGCCTTCGCCGCACATGCTACACTAATGGTGATCGTGACCTACTCCCAGTTCTACGCCGCAATCTGGAAGCTCGACGTGCCTAAAGACCAGAGGACCAGTTCGGTGATACGAGCGATTATCCTCGGATGCATCTTTGCCCTGGTGCTGGCCTCCTCCAAGGCTGCGGTGAATGATGCCAACAACGACCTCAATGCAGAAGCATGGACCTGGATAGACGTGGTACGCATCTTGGGCCGAAACACACGCTCCCAGCTAACTACGGAGCAGATCTATGTCTTCGGTTACATCAAGCTTACCGTGACATTCTGTAAATACGTGCCGCAAGCTTGGCTCAATTACCAACGCAAAAGCACCCAAGGCTGGTCTATAGGTCAGATATTGTTCGACTTTGCTGGCGGCGTCTTGTCGATGAGTCAACTGCTGATTGACGCGAGCTTTCAAGGTGACTGGTCTGGAGTTACTGGCAACCCGGCGAAGTTCGGGCTGAGCAACATCAGCTTGTTTTTCGATGTCATCTTCATCTTGCAGCATTATGTTCTCTATCGGAAACCGCCTCCAGAAGAGACTGAGGATGCCCAAAGACTGTTACAGCAAGAGGACTGAGAGGAGGAACACGTGCCAATACGACAAGTAGCGGCCACTTCCGATAGCATTAAACATTTGTTTGGTTCAAATTGTTGACACGATATGGGTCTGTCCCGCCCCATATCCACTGCACTGTGGACTTAGACAGCTTGCGTCGCGGCTCACAAGCCTTGGACGAGGTCGGCATAGGTTTAGACTAGTCTCTTCACCTGCTCCACGAAAACCGATGTCTCGAGGCCAGCATCACGCGGAGATGTCCTCAAGAGAAACGTTAGGGCGGCCAATCCAGGCGATGCCATTAGAGAACTGTAATGCAGCCAAGAGAACAATCTTGCGTCTTGACATTGCTGCATGAGGTACCGCTTTCATGGGGAGCGCAGAAAATACTGGTGTCCTTACGAACACCTCAAACGTTGTCACGTTCGCAACAGAGAAGCGAAGGCGTCTGCTGTTAATTTGCGCTCGCGCAGTGAAATCGACCAAGAAGACTCAGCAACCCGACCAGTTGTTGCTTTGAGGCTCTTATGGTTTCAGGCATTCTGCGAGGTTCCACCTAGGTGCGGCCGTTCTCCCGACCACGCCCATGCGTTTCCCTTTTTGATTCGGGCTTTGTGTTGATTGCAGGCACAATCTCGATGACCGAAGCCCGAAAGAACCTTGAAGAGACAGGGCTCGTAAATGTTATTCTCGCATGTTGTGCACATCTGGATCGGTCGGTTGATCTTCGCATGCCATGGACCGTTCCAGGCCCTATGCTTGCAAGGGAGCCGCAGGAGCCGCAGGACGACCCATGTGTGGCCGCCGGTCTAGACTCGTGACGGATCAACGATCCTGCGAAAAGTTAGTTACACGGCACAAACTCTGTGCGCACCGCCTGTTTTGATCACCGGGAATGCGAGTCAGTTGAGTTTCATTTCGGATCGCATGATATTTGCGACAACGATGATTTTCCACTGATTCTCGATCCAGTCATCCTTTCTCAACAGATGGCTAGATCATGTACAAGCTCAGCATCAGGCACCCGGTGCAGATGCTATTGGCGTGGTTGTCTCTCGATCTGAGATCATGCGGCATTCGTACCTTCTGCACCTCGAGATCGGCCTCGGAATGCATCGCATCTTGTTCCTGTTATAGTCGACCGATCATTCCGAGCACGGCAATGCACGTCAAGAGCAGACCTATTTTCGCCCCAACGAATACCCTGTCGTACGGCAAGCTAAGTCGCATTGCAGGCTATTTCCAACTCGCTTTGCTTCTTCCGTACTTCAACTAAATCTGCCACAGCTTCTCCCACCGCGAGATGCTCTTGTATTCATGTGATTCACCCCATCAGCACTGAAATGCCCGTCAAACTAAGCTGTTGATTTGTTCATCTGTTAAGATAGAACTCGAGCTACATCGTGGTTGGCGCGCTTGATGTAGCGAGTAGACAGATACAGAATGCCAACCAAAGGTTACTCCTCCCGCCAGCTCTCGAATCAGCCTCATTTCGACCCACATAGTCGACAAAGTTTATGCGGACACGGCAATTCCCACAAGTGGCACATCCGAGCATCATCATTGGCATGTCTTTCTGTGGTTTTTGGGTCCTTCTTGTGGCCCTTGCGTGAAATTCCAGCTCTGTAAGCTCTCCACCTGTCGGGCTGTGGCACGGCTCCTGCTATTGGTCGAGATGCCCCATATCAGAGGTCTAGAATGGGGCTGCTGGATGTCTGTCGCAACAACGCTGTCGTTCTCGCTCCCTAGCCACCCCTTGGCCTTCACCATGCGACGAATCAAACGCACCTGCCGTTCGATCTAGCGGCTCTGCGATCGAATCTTTCCTGCTTTCGTAATCTCGTCGAGCCTTCAGCACTGTCCGTTGATCCACTTCTATCCATTGTCTGAGCACCACATGTGGTCTGCCTCGTGGAGGCCACGCCTCGTTGATGCCGTTCACTCATTATTGCGCTGGCATTCACGGCGCGGAAGACCGAAGCAAAGCTCCTTGCGTCTTTCTTGCGGCTCTGCTTGTCCATAGCTGACATTGTGGTTCACAGTCCACGCTTGTCATACACCTCAATTCGTATTCGTGCCATGGACGAGTGACGCTCCTACATGCCATTCGATGCAGACTATTCGACATTGGAGGATTATCTCGAGTCAGAACGGTCATTAAGGTCACCCACACTACAGCGCTCCAATCCAAACTTCGATTCTATTGTCACCCCTCCGCCACTAGTTGACGTTCCTGAGGACTTCGAGTCAAGTGACTGTGAAGCCACCTTTGAAGATAAGAAACCATCTCCTCGACAAGGGTCACAAGGCTGCCCTCGACCATCCTTGTACGACGCCTTATTGATCAGACAACTGGGACCTCATTACCCCGCTGATATAGCTGAACGTGCAGGCACAGAGCTCTTCGTTGACAATCCGGACGTGCCGTGTGAGGACCGGCGACCAAATACAGCTCGCGAGCTTTCGCCCATGATCAAAGCCACGGCACAGCGGGATGTGCCGATCCCATCCAGTCTACCACCGTTGGATCAAGCCTTGACAGCCTCCAGGCGAGCCTCGGCAAAGCTGAACGATGCCATTGCATCACAACACTCGACATTGAGTATGCAAACCCAACACTATGAGTCCTGGGGACCTCCCACACAGCACGGATGCGTGGTAAATGGGGTTCAGGAAGAGAAGTTGATCAGCGTCAGCATCACAGGCCTTGCGACCGATCACGATTCACCACCTTACCTATCTCAGCTTTCGCTCAACGGCTTGTCGCCTGAGAGGGAACTCAACGTCCTGCCGCCGCTGAAGCCAGTCCTGCCATCTCTTCGTATCAGTGACCCCGCCCATGCGCCAGCACACCAGCGACACGACGCTGAATCTACATCACCAGCACTTGCAAGGTTCGCTATAATACCGGCTGGCGGTCACTCTTACCAAACTCTTCCAAGGTTGCAGAACCATCAATCCCCGGCGTCTGCCCCAGGACAAACCCCGACTTCTGGGCAGACCTTACCCTCCCTCGAGACCGCCTTGAATTCTGCCACCGACTCAAAGGGCACTCCTTACGCTGATGTCTCTCCCGCCTTAACCAGGCCATCTCCCAGCCACCCCTCTCACTATGCATCGTTGTCGCCTACAGCATACGCGCAAGCTACGCCGGTCACATCAATGTCACCTCCGAGATTGTCGTCCAATCCAGCATCATGGCGAACTCTCAGTCAGAACAGTAGCGTCTCAACCAACTCCGATCGTGCTTCTGGTCAGGCATCGAACCATGGATCTACACCAGCGACACGACTGTCGCCCTCGTACTCGGACTCGCAGTACCCCATATCTGAACACGAAAGCATTGCAGACTCGGATCTTGGAAGGATAGGAAGTTCAGAACAGTTGGATAGACAAGCGTTAGCCAGTGGACTTGCTCCACAGGGCTATTCGTGTACATTCCCTGGCTGCACGGCGCCTCCTTTCCAGACGCAGTATCTGCTCAACAGCCACACCAATGTCCACTCGAACCAGCGACCGCACTTCTGTCCGGTGAATGGTTGTCCTCGTGGCCCAGGAGGTCAGGGTTTCAAGAGAAAGAACGAAATGATCAGGTATGTGTTCCCCTTGCCCATTCACTGTTCGTATGCTGACTCTCTCTCATAGACACGGCCTCGTACACACATCACCCGGCTATGTTTGTCCGTTCTGCCCCGATCAGCAACACAAATATCCCCGACCCGATAACCTACAAAGACATGTGCGAGTACACCACGTTGACAGAGACCGAGACGATCCGCTGCTGAGAGATGTGTTGGCGCAAAGGCCTGAAGGCGGCAATAGAGGTCGAAGGCGCAGGCTAGGAGGGTGAAATCGACCTTAAGAGCAGGAAAATATCACCGACACAAGTCTACCTTTGGCACGATCGCCAATAGAAGCAAGTCCCAGGAGATACAGCGGCGTGACAGGTCGCACCGAAGCACGACACTAGTCGAGCAGCACTCATGTGAACGCCGTGCAACAGCGCCGATATGCAGGGGACACAGCCAATTGGCACCATTTTTGTCGCAATACACCGGTTGTAGCGAGGGAGCGAGGTACGAAGTAGCCTTCGTATTCGCGCCTGCTGGCAGACGGCGCGATCATCGCAGTATTGACGTTTGCATGCCTTGCAGAGCAAGCCTATGATTTAGGGAATCGGGGGGGGGGCGGTCTGTTTTAGTGTTCTTTTATCAAGCCGGGACAGCAGGCTAGCGAGGCGTTTTCGTGAGGGGGAAAATATGCATTGTTTACATGCAGCACGCACTGTCAAGTCTTCAGCACCACTTGGGCAGAGTCTTGACTTCGGCTACATCATACCCGGGAGTACAGATTCACCTCGTGTACATAGCAGAATCGATACTTCAGACTATTCATCTTAGGATTGTGTCTTCTCTGCGCTAGGAATCGGTGAAAACTGTGCTTGTTGCTTGTCAGGGTCCTGACGTGCTGTGATGGTCTGCATGTCGACGCAGGAGCGTGAGATGCAACGTGCAAACCGACTTCCATTTCGTGCCACTGTCCTCTTCTGCGTCGTTAGAATCTAACCACCAATAGCAGCGGTCACAACCTCTGGCTGTATCTAATGTCCAGCAAACAACAACCAAGTGCACGAATAGCAGCTCTCAACACCACAACAGTGCATCCCCATGGTGAACGATCTCTAATCACCCACCCCATAAGACCCAGACGCCATCTCAGACAGCCTCGAAATGGCCCTGCCGACCGCGAACCTCACATCGGTCTCCCCGGCACCACCGGTTGCAAGCGAAGCCTTCTTCAGGCCAGTCGCGCTCCACTCCACATCGTTGATGAACGTGCTCATCATGCTCGAGCTACTCCCTCCTTCTCCCTTCACGGTCAAGTTCTGATCCTGCAGCACTTCACGCAACGTCTCAAGCGCTTCAGACGATGACCGCGCGCTATCGCCATCGTGCGATTGGGAGGATTTCGAAAGGATGATGTTCTCGAAAGTCTTCAGGATCGGCTCGGTGGACAGACAGAGCACGCGTGTCCGTGACTCGTACGCTACATCGACGAGCGTGATGAACCGTCTCACGATGTCGAGTTCGTCCGCGGCGAATTGGCGGAGCCCGGAGAGGTAGATTGTCGATGTGAAGTTGCAGAGCGCGTGGTAGTCGGAGGCGCCGAGGGATGCTTCGCAGAGGGCGGAGAATGTGGTTGAGACGGTCGGCTTGGTGTTAGTCTCTGGTGGAGGTTGAGCGGCATTAACTTTGAGCTTGCGATTCATCACGACGCAGATCTCGACCGGTGTGATTGGAGCACCGCTTGTAGCAGTTGACAAGGAGTTCTGGAATTCCTCGACATCAATGAAGAAGACGTCTGCTCGTGTGTGCTGCTTCTTTGCGTCCATGCGGTAGTCGTGGTCGCCTTCCATCCTGAAGATGAGACATCGTTGCTGCAGCTCTGCGATGAAAGGGAGGAATAATGGTCTATTGAGCCCGTTCTTGTATAACTCCGTCGGATGCCGGTTGCTAGTCGAGACCATTATCCCCCCGCTCTCCCAGAATGAACCGAACAGACGCTTGAGGATCATCGCGTCTGCTATGTCGCTTACCTGGAACTCATCCAGACACAACACTGATGACTCCCTCTGGATCTCCCGGCCAATCCGTGTCAACGGATCTCCGGCGTAGTTCGCTTCGGACCGTGCACGATGCAGACGCATGTGGGTGTCCATCATGAACTCGAAGAAGTGCGCACGTCGGCGCGTTACGTGGGCTGGCAGGGTTGCGGCGAAGAGGTCGGCGATGCGAGATTTGCCTGTGCCCACGCCGCCGTAGATGTAGACGCCATTCCTGGCAGCAGCATTGTTGTGCTTCCACCACCCACTACTGGTCGTGAATTTGTCTTGTAGGTGACCCAGTTGGTCGACTAGTGCTGCTTGACCCGGGTTGGATTTCAGTCGACCTCTCGACAGGTGGTTCTGGTAAGCTGCTGATATTGGAGACCCCCTGGACATGCTCCCACAGTGACTGATGGGTACCTAGCCATTGTCAGATGTGGCTAAGGAGGTCCCATCGAGGACAACAACCTAAGGCAGCACCCGCAGCGTAATTATGGCACAACGTCATGAGAGATGTAAGTTCAGCTAACCTTTGACCATGATGGCAGTCGCCGCCCCCAGGCACCGCCCTGGGGCTATAGGGCAGGTTTGCCGGAACGTCTTGTGGTGCCCTCCAGGCATGACTGGAGACTATCTCTTCACTTCATCGAGAATAAACGTCGTCGGACAAGTTCTATTCCGTAACCTTTGTACATATCGAGGTTTCGATTGAGCATGCATTTCCGTACTCTGAGGAGGTGATGTCAAAATGATCTAAACGTCATTGCTCATCCTCCAAAAATGGTCGTCATACGACCTCATGGCGAAGCATGGGGACTTGGCACTTCTTGCCCGATGCCCTCAAATACAAACAGATACCGCCCTGACTGGGGGTTTGGGACAATTGTAGAAGCCCGAGCACAGCAGCGAGGTTCCAGTCCAGAAAATAATCAAACCCAAGCACCAACATGACAACAGCAATCGTGACAGGTGCCACCGGCATCACTGGCAGCGCCATAGTCGAGCACCTCGCAAAGGATTCTCAGTACAAACAAATCTACACTCTCTCACGCTCAAAACCGCCCTACATAGAGAGCGAGAAGATCAAGCATGCCCGTTTCGATCTCCAGTCTGATGCCCAGACCATGGCAAAAGACCTCTCAGATGTATCAGGCAGTGTGATCTTCTTCTGCGCCTATCTAGCGCGGGACTCTGAGGAAGAAGCTGCAAAGGTCAACGGCGCGATGTTGCAGAACTTTTTAGATGCATTGAGTATTACGGGAGAGTTGAAGAAGGTGAAGAGATTCGTGCTCACGTGCGGGCTTAAGCAGTATGGGGTCCACCTGGGTCAGCCAAAGATGCCCATGCATGAGGCCGATCCCACCGCCTTGCTTGAGAAAGGAGTCGGCGGTTTCGACAACTGGCCACCGAACTTCTACTATTCCCAACAGAAGGTGCTTGCCGACAATGCGAAGGCGAACGGGTACACATGGACTGTCACATTCCCGCAGGACGTTCTGGGTTTCGCAAAGGGCAATTTCATGAACGAATGTACGGCATTGGGCCTCTACTGCAGCGTCGCCAAATTAGCGCATCCAGATTCCGAGCTACCGTTCCCGGGCAGCAAGGCAAGCTACATGGGATTTAATACCTGGACGAGCTCGAACTTGCATGCCAAATTTTGTCTGTGGGCTGCACAGGCGCCCAACGCAGCGAACCAAGCTTTCAATGTGACGAACGGAGATACGGAGAGCTGGCAGAACCTGTGGCCAAGGTTGGCGGCGAGGTTCGCGTGCAAAGTGCCGAAAGACATGTTCCCAGGTGGTGACAGAAGCACATATAACGATTTCGAGGCCGCTGGCCCGAATGAATTGAACGACCCGCCACCTGTTGCTGTCCAGGCTACGAGTGACCAGCCTGGAATTGGATTTGGTATGCCCGAGTTGAAGAAGCCAAGCACATTATACCAACAGATCGACACTGCGAAATGGGCCAAGGATCAAAGGGTGCTCGATGCTTGGGAGAAACTCAGTGACAAGTATGGCTTGGAAAAAGACACATTCTCGGGCGCCTCGTGGGCGTTTTTGACATTTGTGTTGGGCAGAGAGTATAGCTGCGTTGCTAGTATGAGCAAGGCAAGGAAAATGGGCTGGAATGGGTATGAGGATACGTGGGATTCGTTTGAGCAGGTATTCGATAGGCTTGAACAGGCCAAAATGTTGCCACCAGTGAGTCAGTTGAAGAAGGAGACGCCTTTGGCATGAGATGGACCAAAGCTGGGAGGTGAATAAGAATAGGTTGTAGGCACACTACGGAATTTTGCCCTTCTTACAGTATCCTTAATTCGTCGCTGGACTTATTGTACAGCGCAGTCAAGGCTCCCAATACCTCTATCTCACGTTTCGATAGATCTACATTGTAGTACAGATTAACATAGTTACTATGTCACAGCATGTACCACACCTACTTCTTGCCCTTCGTCTTCTTACTGGCCTGCTTCTTCCCCTTTCCGTCCTCCATTCCATGTACATACTCTTCCTGTCCACTCTCCATTCCCTCTTCCTCTTTAATCTCCTCTGGGTCTCCTCCCTCCTCCTTAACCTCCTCCTCTTCCTCCTCTTTGACGTCATCTCCAGCATCTCCTTCAAGCTTTCCCTTCCTGAATGCCTTCCTCAATGCGCATTTTCCCACGCTCTTCCCTCCAGCTTTACACTCTTCGCATTTCTTCCCATGACTCACCATGAGTATATGCAGCCCATATTTGTCTTCATCCGGTATCCTGACCTCGAGGTGAGCATGAGTTTCATCTCTCGTAGCGTTCTTAGGCCGCCATCCAAGTAGCCCGGCGATACGGTACACGTGCGTATCGACCGCAAATGACTCGCGCTGCAAGCAGAACAACAACACACAACTCGCCGTCTTCGGTCCTACGCCTTTCATCGAGATGAGCTCCGTCATGGCTTCGTCGTCAGTCTTCTGGAACAAATGGTCAAGACTGTATTCGCCATGTTTCTCCTTCGCCTGCTCCAAGATGCTGATGATGACCTTGGATTTCACAACAGCCAAACCACCACTTTTGATCGCATCCTGCAGTTTCGCCTGTCCACCCTCGACAATGGCCTCCCAGTTGTCGCTGGCGCCGTACACCACATCCATGTTCTTCTTCGCTCGCGTGCTGTTCTTGTCAGATGTGTTCTGGGAAAGAACAGTGCGGACCAGCGCGTCAAGGACGGACGGAGAGTCACCGCAGCCGGCGCTGTCAGCGCTTGCGACGACCTTTTCTGGCCGTATCCGTGCGCCGTGGATGTCAGACAGAATCTTGTGTGCTAGACGTGCTTCATCGGGCGTAGGGTGGGGAAAGTCCGGAAAGGGCGAGGTTTTGCTGTACTGGGAATACTCCTTCAGTTTCTTCGCCTGTAGCTTGTCGGCTGGTGACGCCGCCGCGGTCGCCGCGGAGCTGGTCTTCGCCTTGGTCTTGGGCGTCGACGGCGACGAGGAAGAAGACTTTGCTTTCTTAGACTTCGGTGACTTCCGCGACTTTCTCGGCTTCTCGTCCTCGTCTGAGGCCGGGAAATCCGACTCCGGTTCGTCCTTCGCGTCAGACAGCTCACTCTCTGAACCTTCGGCATTCGACAAGCCATTCTGCTCGTCTGTCTCAGCCTTGACCTCTTCCCCGTGGTCGTCCGGCGCCTCTATCTTGACGCGCTTAGACTTCTGAGACGAGCTTGACGGCGCAGCACGCTTAGCCTTCATATTCGCCTTTGGCGTCGACGGCTCCTCGTCCTCCTGCTTGACAGGCGGACTCTCAGTGCCATACTCAGCGTTGAACCTCCTGTTAGCCATCCGCGCGCTTGAACGCGTCGGTATCGTCGAGGACGCCAGGGGCTGCGCTTCAGCTTTCCGCGATGCTGCTTTTCGCGCCATGACGACGACGGGTCGCTGGTGCGAAGCTCTTGTGAGATGGAAAGGCAATGTACGATGGAGGCTTCTGAGCATACGATGTTGTGAGGCTTTGCGGGCTAGAGATAAGATTGAAGCTGGAGGTTCAAGCAAGAACGATGGGACGAATAACTACTGGTCCTAACTACCTAGTCCAGGGTAGAGCTCGTGCTTGATACCGATGGTGATGTCAGTCAAGCACAACCGATCGTTCCTTGCACAAGCGCGGCGCCGATCGTGCGGGTCGAAAGCGCCGCTGATGCGCCAGTGAAAGCTTAAGCGTGGTCGACCTCAACCTCCAAGGGACGTGTTACACATGACTCTCTCGCATTGGAAGTGGCACTTGAAAATAGCACAACTGGTGACAAAGCTCGAGCATAGGGTACTGGATTGGTTGTCATCACTCATATGCAGAAGTAGCTACAAAGTCAGATACGTAAATATACAATGCCAGCAACATGCCAGTCGCGAAAAGTAAAAGGATACAGCGTTGAGCCTCATGAGCCATCGCTCCGCCGTTGTACAGTGCATAATCATATGTGCTATGACAAATCAGCGCTCGCGATTAGACCAGTCTGTTACGATGCAGCTGCTCCGTTAGATTCGATGGCGATCTGGTCATACCACTTCTCATGCGCCTTCAGGTCAACCGTCTTGACCCTGTCCAGCACATCCACGATGCTACCAACTTCTGCAACAAATTCGGGCATGCCAATCCGTGCTAGCGTTTCCGAGGCACCACTAGTAACACGTACCTTCTCAGCCGTGCTTGAAGCCGCAAGTCTGTAGAAGAAGTGCTCTTTCAGAGACTTGAGTATGAACATTGCCACTTGTTCGCCGAAGACATCGGTCTTGTCTGCTGCTGGTTGGCCCCTGGCGGGGTCATACTCTTGTCGCTCTTGTATAGCTTCCCAGCGTTCCCGCTCTGCCGTCTTCAGCTTCTTAGCCGCATTGACTGCGGCGGGAAGCACACGGCTGACAAAGTCAAGAAGACCCGATTTGGTGCTATCCGGCATCATGTGGCCAGATTCGATCTGCCCAACAAGCGCCGCAACGTCCGTGGACAGAATCTCTGTCTTCATAAGCCGTTCGGCTTCTTTCGACCATAGTGCTTCCCGGTTTCGCCGTAACCGGATCTTGGAAGTCAACAGAGTCGACGCAACAGCGACGATATGGAAAGTCCTTGCTCGGACCTTGAGCAAACGAATATAGTCAAGTCGCAGTGTCTCTGGAAAGTGTTCGTACAACAGAGGGTTGTTCGAAAAGACAAGATCTGTCAGAGCTCGTGCATAAACTGCATTGGCGTATGCAGATGTGTTAGGATTTGCGCCACTGATGCCTCTGCGAGCATGGGTCCACCACGACTTCGTTTGCTCGAGCCCATGTATACCACCCTCGAGGTCCTTCTCGAACATTGAGTGTTCATGCTCATGACCGCGTTCGATCACGGACTTTGACGCCAGCCTGAACTGGAAATTGATGTGGTCCAGTGTCATGAGATCAAGTATATCGATCAGGTTGAACAGACGCTCAATCGTGTCGCTACTGTTGTCATCTGAGAACCGCCGGACTACATCATCGCGTCCAGGTGAACAGATCTGCTTGATCATGTTTGCAATGGTCAGAAAGAAATCATTGTAAACAAATATGCCTTTCTGGACCTGCTGCTCGATGAGCTTGGCATCCAAAAAGGTGTCAATGCGGTCGTGAAGCGGATGGCGCTGACTGATGAGATTCATCAATTTATCCTTGACAAGGATGACCATGGAACGGGTCCAGGCGCTTTCCGCTTGCAATCCTCCTGACTGTATGCTCTCCCGCATACCATGCCGGAGGGCGTCCATGAGGTCTTTCCGTGCGTCTGTCCACGGCTGTTGTTGAACCTCATATGTACCATTGATCTGGATTTCGTGAGCAATCTCTCTATTCGGCGGGAGTACAGTCATCGTCAGACCAAGTCTGTTGACAAAAGACGAAGCCTCTTCCGATCGCTGTATTTCGCGCGATGGTGTTGCTGGTGGGGTAAGTAGGGCAGAAGGTGCAATATCGATATCCATTTCAACCGGCGTTGATGCCCGGGGTACATGTTCAACAGACTCCGTCGCCCGTTCAGCGGCCCTGTCTCTCCGTGCTTTCCGGACAGCCTTCCGGATGCGATCCATTGCTTTGTCGTGCCCGATCAGGCGTTTCAGTCGTACCAGAATCTTTGTCTGTTCTGTGCGTATCGCCTGCAGATAATCGTCTGCAACATTACCTTCCTGGTCCTCTTTGGTCGACTGAATGATCAGATCGAGATTCACGAACGAGCCGACCATTACGTCTGCAAGGATGCCAAGATCTTGAGTTTTCCAGGCGTGGAAGCCAGAGGTGAAGTCGTTGAACAGCAGCTGAAGCTCATCGAGCGTGACGGGGGATTTGGTATTCTCGACAAGGGCAGCCGCTGTGGTTTCCACGGCAGTGACCAGCGCTTGACCCTTTCTTATGAGATCTTGCTCTTGTGGCTCTTTTCCACCATGACTGAATGCTTGTACTGGATGCGCAACGACCATAAAGGCTCCCAGAAACACTCGGACAGCACCTCTCCGAGCATTTTCGTCAGTCTCGTGCTCCAGAATGCCAAGGCATTTCACCAATCGCATGGTGGCGGTCATGGTTGCTTCGGCTGATATCAGCTTGCTAACGTCTTCAAAGTCCATCCCACTTAGAGACTCGACACTGACTCCAGCTTTTAAGAATTTGCTCGCGATGCGCCTGGGTTGTGAGACTCTCCATGCCCTCTGAATGACCTTCGCTGCAGCATTCAGGCTCATCCTTCTCAACTCCTGAGGTTCAATCTTCTTCTCCTCTACAGCAGCAAGCGAGGTAGTCCTTGGCCTTCGAGACGTCAACTGATGATTCGATCTTCTCTTGGCAGCGTCAGCATGCCTCTCTGCCATTTCGTCTCTCAACCTCGCATGCTCGGCGGCCTTCCTCTCCTTGGTCTCCTCGGCAATGCGCTTAGCGCGTCTAACCTCTTCTTCGCATCTTGCCGTGATCTCTGCCAGCAACTTCTCTCTCGCGGCTTGTGCGGCTAGAGCCTTCTCTTCACTGTTCGATGTCTTGGGCGCAGCTTTTGCAGCAGCGGCTCGCAGACGGACTTGTTCGGCGTGGGCAGCGCGTTCCGCCAGACGGGCCTTGCGGTTCTCGATAATAGATGCTCTTCGTAGATGTTGGGCGATATGCGTGCTGTACGGGCCGCCATGGCAAGACAAGGTAGATGCTCGTGAATGCAGCGAAGAGACCGAGCTGCGCCGGGACGAGTGCGCCGAGGACCTCCTCCTGCTGTTACTTCGTCGCTGCAAACGAGCAACCAATCGCGCTGGTGGTGCGCCTGCACGAGCGGGATCATCGTCGGTTGCATCCATGTCTGTGTCGCAGTCGGCAGTCTAGTCGTGGTGCAATGCGAAAACAAATGAGACCTTCAGACAAAAGAGATCCAGATTGAGGACAACAAGTACTCGGCAATGGTCACTATCGGATTGTGGTTTCGTCTCATGCGCGGAATTTCTAGTGAGACACCGGCTTGATAAGCAGCAACTCGTGAAACATGGAATGGCCCGAGCGTAGAGGAAGAAAGCCGTGAACGTTGGCGTTGCCTACAGATTGCCGGAAACGACAGATAACTAGTTAGTCGAAGGTGAAGAAGGAATGAATGACTATCGCTCCACGGCAAGCACTTGCGATGGCAGAATTGGTTGTAGCCGCAAGACCTCGAATGGAATCCAGAGAGAGAGAAGGTTCCAGTTGGCCATCTCAGAAGGACATGAGCACGTCGTCGATGACACAGCAAGCCACTAAAATCGAGTAATTTGGGGCGCGAGGAGGTTGGTGCGCAAGCCTAATGAGAGCCTAAACTGGAAGAAGCGACATCGATCTTTGTGGCACCTCAGTCCAACAAATAGGCATCCGCAAAATCATTGTCTTTCTGGTTCGTTATTGCGTCAGCGTGCGTTAAGCCCAGCCGTTGATTAGTGCTCCCGTGGCTGGGATGGGCTGCCGAGGTGAAACAGCTGATCAAAGTGAAGAAATGGAGCCGGTGCAGCCTCATATTGCTTCTCGCATGGTCTTGCTTGTCGAAACAAACCAGTCAAGTGGCAGGTAATGTACAGCCAGCTCAAATTTAGCTACCCTCGACCTGCTTTCTGAACCCCTCCGTCATCTGTTGATAATCTGGATCTTCCATCTCAACACTGACCTTGCCTTCTTTCCCCTTCGGCTGCTCATACAGCTTCCAGAATTCTCCAGCGACCGCCCGTGCAGAGGTCACTTTGGCATCATCCCTCACAAAGCCTCCAACCGGCACACAAGCAATGTGAATCTGCGGCTCGTACTTCTTGTGAAAGCTGTGCATGAGGTTATACTGAGCAGCCTTTCCCGCAGATAGCGAGAATAGAAACGGGAACGGATCGCGGTACAGTGTGCCCGATGTTGTCAGAAACGCTGGGTTGTGGGATTGTGATCTTGTGGTCTCGAGCAGATGCGGGATAGCCCATTGCAGTGTTACGTATAGACTGACGGTGGTCATCTTTCAGATTGGTCAGCTCAGTCGCTCGAGGGAAATACTCCATCGCATAGGACAATGACTGCAATCCCACTCACCCTTAGATCATCCTCCAGCCCTTTCGCATCCCATTCCATGATCTTGCTTGGCGCAACCCGAGCTGCATTGTACAACACAACTTCCAGGGGCACACCAGCCGTTTTGAGACTGTCGTCAACATTGCTGAGAGATCTCTTGACAGAGACTTCGTCGGCAGACACATCGATCTTGAAAGTGTCGACCTTCACACCCGATGCTGCCGACGTAACAAATTCAGCATCATCTGCCAGACGGGACTCGTCTCTAGACAGGAGCACGATATGCTTGAAGCCCTGTTCTGCGAAGTATCTTGCCGTCGACCGACCAATTCCTGGTCCAGAGCCGATGACCACAAGGACGCCCTTTGAAGCCATGCTGAGCAAGCTTGTAGAATCCTGTTTTGGTAGCCACGAGAGTCTCTTAGGCTCAGAACAAACCCTTTATTCGAAGCAGGTATCTGATCTTTTGTCCGATGCAGTAAGTACAAGTTCGAAACGGACTATATACGACTATATCCTTAGCACGGCTCAGAGGTCTGAACCTTGGGACCTAGTGTCTAGCTTTGCCTCTTACTAAACACTCCGGAGTTTATCTTTTAGCTCGGGCGCTGTGTAACCGAGTGCGACAGTCCACGGAGTCCTCCTCCTCCGAACATTTGAATAGTTGCTCTGTCATGGGAGGAATCGCTAACCGTGGAGGGGAGGAGTGGTATTGTTCTCCAGATCTCCGCGACTGGTGGCCTCCCTAATCAACTTGAACACTACCTAATTCCGGTTCTTGGACGTCCATCCACGTGACTTTCGTGATTGTTCTGCTTATCGAACCTCAATCGTAGTCTACTCACAGCATGATCCCTACAATCTCTCACCAGAACAGCAGGGACTCAGGCTATCCAGATCGTGCTTTACGGCTTTGGCTGTGGTGTGGCGATCTCCAACGTCGACGCCGATTCCCGTTCTGCAAGGCACGTGAGGTACAAGAGCAGCCGAATCAAGCGATGGAAGTTCATCCGCTCAAACGAAGATATTCCCTGTAACGTGGTCACGGCAAGGTGCTTCCCCAAACTTCAGGACTTCTACGAAGATGGTGTAGCTTCGCTGCATTTCCGAGTATGAACTTGTTATGTATCTGAGTAGCGTAACAGAGGCTTCTGTCACATAGAGCCAGCGGGATGTGTTCAGGCTGTTGCGCTTTGAGCAAGCGAAGCCCTAACGCTCCACTGGTGTACATCTCAATAGTTATCATGGATGCCAACGGTGTTCCTGTGCCAAACCAGCCCCACCTCATATGCCAAGCAATGCGCCTTTGACACCTTCACCACCCAATTGTACCCTCCAGAACTTGGTCTCATTGCATAAGAACATCTCACCTTCCTTTCCAAAGCAGAAGTTCGCAACACCCCCCGCTACCTTGATCGCCCCCAGCAACACACCTTTGCTATCCCAAACATCGACACCATCACCACATCCAGCATACACATTACCTCGCATATCGCACTTGATACCGTCCGGAAAGCGTCCAGGAGCATATGCGAAGAGTCTCTTGTTCACCAGGAAGCCATCAACGAGGTCGAAGGCATAGATATGTGATGGTCCAGCAAGATCGATGGGCACATCTGAAGAGCCGTGTATAGCGCCTGTGTCGGTGATGTAGACTGTAGTCGCGTCAGGAGAGAAGCATATGCCGTTCGGCCGCGTGAAGCCGTCTGCTACTGCTCGGACCGATTTCGTGTTCGGATCGAAGCGGTAGACTTGGTTTGGGAGCTGCGGCTTCGGACGAATGCCTTGGTGGTAGCCGTAGCAGGGGTCTGTAAACCATATTGAATTGTCTTTGGGGTGCACGACGGCATCGTTGACGGAGTTGAACGGTATGCCGTGGAAGGAGGTGAGGATTGGCGTGACTGTCGACGAGTCATTTGCTGAGACCGCAATCAGGCCAGACAAGTCATTAGGATCTGTTGAACCTTGCGCGCAGAAAAGAATCTGGCCGTCGCCGAAATTGACCCCGCCGTTGAGGAAGCTATGCTCTAAAGCTGAGGGTGTGATGACTTTGACCTTTGCCTGTGTAGGAGCTTCGGGGTCGAGAGAAATCTCGGTCAATTTGACTCTTTTCCCGCATCTGGCCCCTTCGTCCGGGCACTGATTCGATGTCACGTACACACGAGAAGTGGCTGGGTTGTACACGCAGGCTTCATGGTACAATGGAGTACCGTCGGAGGCTTCAGCCAGCAGCTGAAAGGATGGACTCGGACCGATGATTGCCTTGAACTTTTGGTCCTGCTGAAAGAACTCGATCTGGGGTTGGTCCATGGTGTCCTAACGGCGATTCCTTGCTCAGAAGAGATCCTATGATGCTAGCTTCGCGCATGTTGTATGCCTCTTGGCGGCTATTTACTTAAGATTCGAGTCGGTTTTTGACTGACCAGCATTTGCCGTCGGCTATCGGCTAATAAAGCATAAATTGAGTGCTCAAGTTTGGTGTTACTTCAGGAGGTACGAGTAGCTTCGGCTAATAAATCTACCACCTCTGGAAAGTATGGAATGTGGTGATAGTGATGCAAGACATTGATGGGGTAACACGTAGCAAAGACTTCCCACGGACGAGCGATTTATTCGGACCATTCCTGCTAGACAGGTGATGGCAGCCGTCGTTCAGTGGAGTACATTGTCTGCATGCTAAGTGCTTAGAGGTGTTATGTGCAGCTACAACAACGTGAGGCCTACGTCTTGCGGCAATACATGCCGAGGACACTGTCAAACCACGTCGATGGTCAACTGAGATCGCTGGCGGGATCTTGTCGGCTCACCTGGCAATCATCGTCCGTCGAGTGATTGCCTCTTCCAAGCCGCGGAAACCAGGTGAACAGCTACACAACCGATTTATCCCTGTTCTCCACCAATTCCTCCTTCGTTTTGTCATCGTACCCCGCATCGATGGTGCCATCATCCTTTCTGAACAGTTGATCAATGTCTTCGAGTTCGAGGCCTGCTCTCGGTTAGCTAGAGGGTACCACAAAGCGAAACTGAGCGTACCTTTGGTCTCAGGAAAGAAGAAATAGATGATGGGCACCCAGACGGAATTGAGCACTGCGAAGATAATGTACGTCCTCCAGCCGATGTTACTGATAGCAGGTGGCGTGATTTGTACAATCATGTAGTTCTATTCATCAAATGGATCAGCGCTGATCAGAATATCGATTCCAGGGTGGAAGGTACTTACCAGGATCCAGTTGGTGGCGGTAGAGATAGAAGAACCTCGCTGGCGGAGGCGGAGTGGAAGGATCTCACTAGGGTACACCTACTCATGTTAGCAAACGGTTTCAAGCGGAAGACTGCGTCGACTCACCCAAACGGTAGCTTGAAAACCGATAGTAAATGCACCCTGAAAGATGAAAAGCATAGCCGCGCCAGCGGCGCCGGCAGTAGCAGCAATGGCAGTTTTGTTCTCGACCTGGTAGATCAGCGCAGCTTGCACTGCCATGACAGCTGCCATGACTGAGATCATGGACAACAAAAGTGGTCGTCGACCAATTCTGTCAATCAGGAACCATGGGATGAACGATGCCACAAAGAACCAAGTCTGGAGGGCCCCGGCCATGAGCGCCGACATTTCGGCGCTGAACCCGATCGAGTCTCGGAAAAGAGTTGATGAGTAGTATATGATCGCATTGATGCCGCCAAGCTGTTGCATAGCTTGGATACCGCATGCAATCAGGAATCTTCGCTGGCTCTGGATCGAGTCATTTTTGAGTAAATCTTTCCACGAGCCGGCACCGATGGCCTTCTCCATGGCTGCGGTGCGAACAATGTCTTCATGGAGAGCTGAAACTTGCTCTGCAGCAAGCTTGCGTCCTTTCAGTCTCTGCAGGACGTCCAAAGCTTCGTCGTGGCGGTCGTGAGCTACTAGCCATCGAGGTGTCTCATCGATGAGCCAGCAGATTATCAGCATAGGAGTTAGCATCGTGAGCTGAAGAATAACGGGTGTCCTCCATGCATAGCTCTGTGTGTGGAAGCTGAAGCCGTAGTTCATCCAGTAGACCAAGAAAATGCCAAAGTTTAGTGTGGTGAGCTGCATGCAGACAACTGTCAAGGTCAGCCTAAATCATCCAGCCGGACCCAATTGTGACTCACACAGCCCACGATCCGCTTTGGGCGAGTATTCTGCCTGCAGGACAGGGGCAGTTGAGTTGCAGATACCCAAGCCAATACCAGCGACGACTCTGGCAACGATCAAGTGTGCTCGCGTAAAGGCTGTAGCCATTAGGATGCACCCGATCATCATAATGATGATGGCGATGCCAATGCTCTTGCGACGACCAAGCTTCTCGCCGTATACTGCAGACAAGATCGAACCACAGAAGGCACCAATCTCAAGGATCGAGACGATGAGACCGAGCATGACTGGATCAGGAGAGTCGAAAGTGTCGTTGAACGCTTGCTCACCAACAAGGCCGCCCATAAGTCCATTGTCCCAGCTACAAGACTATCAGCTTCATCAGTCCTATTGAAAGTGATGACGTACCCAATCTGCATGAAGCTGAGTGCTGTCAAGCATGTTACTGCTGCGAAGAGCATATTCCCCTGTAGTTTCGGCATAGTCGACGAGTGCTTCGGACAGTATACTGTCCTGTCTTGGTGCTGATGTTCACAACAGTGACTGACTGCATGCCAACCAACAAGGAAGTGCTAGGTTTATATACCGGTGGTCCAGTCTTCCTCGTCTGGGGAACATGCGCGGAGCATGGAGTGGGATCCGCTAGCTTTTCCGACAATGTCTGTACCCTGAGTTTTTTGCCGATATGCTCCATGTTCAACAGCCGATACTCTGCAAGATGGTTGGGCTAATCTTGGTTCTTTGGTGAGGTGCATTCCCCACTCCCGCATATGGCTCTGATCCTTGCCTTGTCCATAAAGCATCGGCTCGCCGTGAAGTTCCTAGCAGCCGGTGACCGCCAGATGCACGTGTTGGTGTGCGAAACACCCCTCACCGAAGAACCAAAATCAGACCAAGTAGACAACCAGCGTAGCAAAAAAATAAACTTCGACCAGACTAAAGTTCCAGGTCGTGATAGTAGGCGTGACAAGCAAACAATGGCCTTAGCCTCTTGGGAAAACCATGTAGCTCTGTCTTTCAAGCTTTAGCATGGTGAGCTTATTTCGAAATAGACTTCCGATGTCGTAGTGATCCTCTTTTCAGCTTCAAATGCATAGAGACCTATTCCTCGCTTCTAAGTTCTTCGCAATCGTGCAGCCGTAACAACAACTCTGCCGATGACTGACCAGTTTCGTGACCGTACTTTGCTATGCCTAAAAGCAGCTTGGGCCACGGTCCAGGCTTCTGCAGTACAGGCAATTGTGGTCGGCATGGTAGATCGAGAGTAAGCTCGCTATGGACCCATCCGAAGAACTCACGGGGCAGGGAGTAAATTAAGCATTAGTTGAAGTGTATCCACGGATCGGGTCTAGAATACTGGCTCGATCTGGACCGCGCAATGAGTTGACTTGTTGCAACTGACAGCTGACTTTGATTGAAGCCCCACGGAGCGCTAGCTGCTAAGCGCTAAGCTTTTGGTCGTCGGTAACTGATTCCTAAGCACACTTATCGGCTTCTGCTCGTCGGCGATCGATCTCGAGGCCACGACAGCTTCTTGAGTCACATGACGATATTGTCAACGAAGCCTTACACCGTACACCCGTATACGAATCTAAATTGAAGTCGCATGGAATAGGCCACGCATTGCAAACCGAAGGCCCGGCTAATTTCGTAACCTCTTTGGCGAGCGTCTCCGAGACTCTCTGTTTTGCCTAAAATCTTCAGCTACCTACCCTTTCAAGATTCCCCAAGATCATGACAGCTCATCTGCTTTTACGAAGTACCAGAAGCACATCTTTTCCTGACAAACACAAGGTGAAGCAAACGCCGTGTTGCGACGAGATGCTCATAGTGATATGTTGAGCGCCGCGAGCGACTCGTGCACGTGATATTCACTATTACTTGCACCTTGCGAACGAGACAACCCAAATGTTGCCTGCAATACGCATCTTATCGCCTGCAAGCTAATTATATGGTAGGTCATTAACGTTTCTTCCTAGCCACATCTGTTCGATCTATCATCGATCTGCCTTGTCTTCTGTGGACATTCGAGCCTCGAGCTGCTGGCGTGTTCCTCGATGGAAATGGAGTACACTACTAGCAGCAGTGTTGTGCCCCTTGCGACTTTGGCCGAGCATCGTGAGCAACGCTTTGAGCGACCCTGCAATCCGCAAACCTCGTGCAAACTTCTACTTCTTCCCTCAGAGCTGCGTCTGAAAATTCTCAGGATGTTGCATCGAGCGACAGAAACACTCAACTCGTATAATGTACTGCATATACAACGCCAACACCGTCATGACCATGTCGAAGCTTGCAAGGACGCCGAACGATCCCTCTTCGAGTTATCAGGTCAAGCGCTTGCTTGCTGCCAACAGCTGGAGACCGAAGCTTCAGCGATCCTCTATGGAGAAAACATACTTGTCATTGACTGCGCAGCCAATGTATATATGCATTCGCTAGACACCCTTTGCTTAGGCGGCCTCATTCGATTCGAACGATCCATGTCTTGTCTGAACCACGAAAACGAGATACGTACATTCGCGAGCGCACATAACAATGTCGAACCCCGCAAGCTTTTCTTAGGAACGTAACGCTCCGACAAAAAGTTCCACTCCCGGGCGTCTTACTCCTTCATGGAGAAGCTCCGATTGTACCGTTTTATCAAGCACTTTCAACGGCCTTCTAAGATCTGCAACATTCGCTTGGTCTTGCGATACACTGGACCAAATGACGTATTCATGGCTCGCATTGCCTTACGAACGCTGCTCGTAGACAAGAACGTCATCTTGGTGCCGACAATAAGAAGCCCACACGCTCGGTCTTTACAAGATGGCCATGCCGCCGTCGAATCTCAGCTCGAGAGCCTCAATCCCTGCCGCATGCTTCGTTGCAGATCCATCACTTTTGAAACAAACTTGGACCTGGCATGGCTAATTGATGAGATCACCAGCGAGAAGGAGGTCGATCTGTTTCCCGGACGGTCAAAACTTGGCCGGCTAATTCACACCCTGTCATCGCGCACCGATAGCAGCCCGCAAAGTATCTGCTTTTCACGTGTCCCGGAGCATGCCATGATCATCGACAAGTCGCAGATTGCTGTCCTACAGATGAACATGGCTGACGCCACGCTATATAGCGCTCGGCTACTGCAACAGATCTTCGAGTGGAACGACAAAACTGCGAAACTGAAAATCATTGAAGCTAGAAGACAGTGTGAATTCGAGATTGCTGAAACTGAACGGGACAAAGAGAAGATTCGACAGCAGGTCGAAGAGCTCCATGCTGAATTCAGCATATGAAGCCGGCAAGTATGCTGCTCAAACTAGAGGCGTGCTACGAACACAAAGACTTGCACATGGTGGTTGGAAGGAATGTCGCTGACAAGGTGTTGTACATGCATAATCACTTTGGTCGTGCACTTTCACTCATGTTCGGTACACGTATTTCAGACACGTCACTCACTAACCTGCCGATGGATATCTTTCTTTGCCATGAAACCCTGATTCAATATTCTCGCTTGATCAGTAGGTACTGGTACTGACAACATCTTACGAGTTCACAGCTTGTGACTCTCACGATTAATCCTAGCACGATGGATGCAATTTTCAGAACCCTAGTTGCAAGCAAGGCTACTCAACAAGGATCAGCATTAGCGGTGCCTTGCAAACCCCCAAAAGAAAAAGTAACGGGCCGCGGCCTTGTAAGCTCGATTCTCTCAGATCGTGCCGTATTCTGCGATGCCGATCTATCACCCTCACAAGCTCTCTGAATTTGTCTCGGCTGGTTGATGAAATCACGGGCGTACAGCCAGTTCTGAATCTACTCGCAAGTGGGTCAAGATAGAGCATATTATCAACGGTTCACCGAAGATCAATGGCATTCCATTCGGGACTTCCAAAATCCAAGGCTACACAACAATCGACGACTTAAGAAATGCTGTCATGCATGGGGATGTCATGGGGCGGAGCACTACAGCACTGTGCTCATGGAACAACTGGCCGCATTGCAGAACACTACTTTTGGACGTTACGTGGTTGATGCCAGGCAGCGACACGAGCAGAGAATTGCCTGGATATGTGAGGAGAAAAGACGGACCACGGAGAGGATAGAAGCAGTCCGTACTGAACCATCGTTTCGACAGTAGCGCAGTGTGGCCATGGTCAACATAGCCCAACCGATGCGGAAACGAGCGTATCAAAGCTTGTTGCCGCTGGGCAAAAGGCTACGCTTGCCACTTGTGCCTAGATCCTTGTTTGCGTGGTTGTTCTTGACACTGACAGGACGAGATCGCTACGAACATGCTTTGGCATGCCTTATAGCAGCGCAATCAGACGAGGACGAAGGTATGCCGTAGCACTATAGCATGCCGAGTTCGCTTTACTAGTTCAACATGCATCCGCAAAGATGAATCACGGAGGGCTCGTTGACCTGCTTGAAAGAACGTCCACCATGCATGCTGTGAGCTGATCACAGGAGCCATTGTCAGCGCCAATAGTTAGCATCTTGATGTCCAAGAATTCTTTACACTCTAGGCACAACATGTGGCTCGTACAGAATCTTGCCATCGTTCGAGCCGTGCTAGCATGAGCAAAAGCTCGATCCATCGTCGCCAACAAAATTGCAAAAACAATCGACATTCGGGATTCGCTGGTGGTCACCCACCCAACTACTGACCGAACGATTCGCAGCTTATAGTATACGAGATCAGACGGGATCGACTGCTTTCTGACGATCTGTGGCCGATTGCGAAGAACAAACAGTGTGCGATGAAAGATATCTCATTTTGATACGATGTGCGAGCGGAAAGGAGGCGGAACCGGGATGACGGCGTCCCGGCGGCAGTAGCCAATGGTACGGTAGGTGCCAGGACCAAAAACGCCGAGAATACTCGTAGGTAGGCGGACCGGTCCGGTGAGCAGCAGAGCACAGTGTGCATGGCTACGCTGATCCATGCCCAGGTGACTTGCTCACGAATCTGCCATGCCGGCGCCAGACCATTTGGAGAGGATCCACCCTCGATCGCGTCCGTAGGAGGTGCGCGTCGTAGACAGCATCGCATCTCGGCCTCAACAAGGTCGAGGGTGAGTGTCGCTATTACGATGTGTAAGATCGAAGATATGCTAAAGTGAAACCCAGTGACACTGTCCTGCCCCCAATGCCGAAAACCTATCTTCACAAATCGAGCTAAATCAACTGATAGCGAACCCTTATCCTCGCCGGCTACCTGCAGCACTGTAGCATGGATGGCACGTCCAATCAAGATGGAAATATCTGATATGGACTGACATGTGCTGGGTCGTTGCAGGGCCGCCAGAGGCTGTGTGGTACATAAAGAAGACACAAGAACGGAAATCGAAGGACCGTGCTTGACCGTCGACCCGAGACCGAGTGCTTATTTCTTTGTTTGCCTTAGAGCTTCCAAACAGGCTGTAACGAAGCCACTCCACTGTGTTTTCGGACGTGCAGACGCCGTCAGGCTGTTCATGCCCATGTGCCGAAGCACGTTAGCAGTCTGAAAGAAAGAGTCGGATATGGACCGGCTGTGATGACAAAAAGCACATTACAGAAGCAATCAGCTGCGATGTGTGGAGGAGTGTGGTTAGGTTATGCTGGTCATCTCGGGCGTTGGATATGTTCTTCCCACCCTTGATAGCCGCTGACTGACGCGCCCTTTGCTAGTCGACACTGCTCATGCTGCAATCAGATTTATGTAGTTTTCAATCTGAGCCACTTCGTCCAGTCCCATCGTCTACTTCTTCGACACGGCGGCTAGATACCCTGGATACTCGGCTTCAGCGGCGTTCGTCTAGAACAAAAGTCTCCTATAGAGGTGAGCCTAATCGACTCACCCACAATATTGCCCGACGCAGAGTCCTCCAGCCGCGAGCACCGCGAGTGACGAAAGAACAGCAGATCATAGCTGCAAAAGCATGCCGCAAAGGGGCTACACGCTCAGGTCTGGACAATGGTTCTGGTGACGACACTTGGACGACTCAAGAAGATTCTGTTTAGGGCAGGATATGTTCTATGACGATACATGTGTCAAAAGCCAAAGTTGATTGTCAGCGCTCGATGACCATCAAAACATCTCGCTCGAGAAGATGGCGCATTCTGATGTCGTTGACTATGCAAACCAGAGAGCTAATCTGAGAACATGCAAGAACATTTCGTGAGTACGCGACGAAGATCACAATTCCCATGAGATCAGTACTCCTGCATCACTGGATTCAGAGTGTGTCTGCTCCTCCTGATCTATAGCCTTTTACGGCGATCCCGTGCGTCGCTATGCTTGATGGCGGTTCAGGTGAGATTCTGGACCATCGAAAAGCGGTTGGCAGTAAGCCCTTTACACCGCTCAGCAACTTCCCGGTTCACCTCAGAGTATGGTTCGAGCTGTGACTTGGCTTGTCAGGTTTTGAGACAACGATGATAACAATGACTTCCAAGGCAGTACAATGGTGTCTTGAACCACAAACAATAGGAGCTCACATGTATTCCTGTCACAACGCGACCCTTCTTTGCCTCAAACTATATTTTAGACATGATTCGTTGAACAAAGGAAAGCATGGGTAAGTCCTTATCCTGTGTGGACGCATTTGTACAAGTGAGTCTCACTACCCACCTTCACTGCAAGAATAGCATTTTCAAAACAAATACAAATTCCACAACAACATCCATTTCCACCACATGTCATACAGAAACCAAAACCAACAATTCTCCACCCAAATGGTCTCAACATTCGTGGTCTTGGCCATCGTGCTACTCGCCCTCCCAGGGGCTGCCACTATCTTCGTGTGCATCGCAAACGTGAACAAGGGCAAGCGTGCAAAGGTGATGGCTAACGCAGCAACGACGAGAACAACTATGACACAGGGACCAAACGGACGGACAATCTTCGAGACCAAGACGGCCAGACCTTCCCCTCCTCGCCCTCCACGGAGTCCTGTCCTACCGTACAATATCCAGCAAGCCTACAAAGAACCATCAGCACGAAAGCCGTCCCTAAGGAACGCGTGGCAACGCCTGTCTCGCCCTTTCTCGGTAGGGCCACAGCAGGACCGAGAAGACGAGGTTGAACTCACAACACGAAAGCAACCGCCTCTGCCATTCAACTCGAAATTCAAAGGACAGGCGAATAACAACTTTGAAGATCCTGTCAGCCCACTCTCCACGCCAGGTGTCGCTCGCTCCAGCTCGGACTCATCCTGGAACACCGCCGACCGGCTCGACCATACTTCTGATCCTATCAGCCCCCTCAGCGTGACGAATTTGAACGCATCGTCCTCCGTTACTGGCACTATAACACGTGGCTATCAGAGTCAGCGCCAACCGCCTGCCCCTATCCCTTGTAGCCGTCGACAAGAATCTTTCCAGGACATCCCACTCACTCCACCAACCCATGGGGTGTCTAGGAAGCAGTCTCTGAATCTTGGAGCAGCGCGTGGCTTCATCCCACCGCATGTGGACATATCGAGCAAGCAACAAATCAAAGAATACACGAAGCAGAAGGGCAAGGAATATACCAAGCAGGCTGTTGCGGCTGGCGCCAACCATGCGGCGAACAACATCAAGACGAATATCATTGATGCGAACAAACACAAGATCAATCAGGTGCAGCTTGCGAAGCCGCCGAAGGCGAAGACGAAGAACGAAAAGCCTGGATTTATCTAGGACAGGTGATGGATAATTATCGCCATAGCAGGACTACGGCGCATGAATAACGGCCAACCGATCTTACGACGGTGATGATTACGAACGTAGCGATGAATAGACATGCGCGGCTTTGAAGATCAGCCTATTGTTCAGAACAATACCTTTGCTTTTACGATAATACTTTCTGATGTGGTAGAGCCAGAGCAGTTTCTGGCCGAATGCACCACCGTAGCCAAGGACACGTTCATGCCTGATCGTGATTGCCGCAGCATCTCCCCAGCCACTTTCCCCTCCATATTGCGCTCGATCTGCTTGATTTATCCTCCTTGCGACGCGCTCAATCATAATGCACTGACAAGGGAGCTGCTCGCATGGTGGTACAACAACATGTCAGCGCCAATGAAGTCGGAGCCCTACCTTGCTTAGTAGTGACTGCTAGGTCTGCCGTGAGACTCCCCAGAGCCTAACCGCCCAACGCCTAGAATTTACAATTGCCTTGCATGAATGCGCAATTCAGAGAGCTCACGTCGGACGAAAGACCTTGGTGGGTATTTGCGGTGGACCGTCCTCAATGTGCTTCGGAGCAGTACCTTGATAATGAAGCATAAAGAGCTGATCAATGAACAAAGAATAGCAGACATCTCCTACACGGATCAGGTTCATGTGTGTAGGGCCTTTACAATGGCCCAATGTCTCACCGTGGCGTGCATATGATAGCCGTGGCTATACTGGAAAGTGAGTGAAATGGAAGTCGAGTGATCCTGCTTCGATCGGCGTTGTTGCGTTGCTCGTTTCCTTCCTCCGAGGTCGCGCGCTTCGATATGGTTTTGCAAGTAAAGGTACGTTCCAAAGTCCATACTTGAGCTGGCATTAGCGAACACAAGAGCCCGATGGGACCTTGACAGTGATAAAGCAAAATGACGTTGCAAGTCTGGTGAATGTGTTTGATCGCCATTGGGCTGTACGACTAGGCGCGAGATTAGACAATACCCCTGGATGATACTTTCAGTGTCACTCGTGGTGGCAACAGGTCACGATGTCGTTTGCGATAATCCCACAGCACTTATTACCGCTTGGCCCCTCCTAATTCTACCCTGCTTCCTTCCTACCCTGGCGTTCCATTGTTTAGTCTTCTGGATCCCTCCACCCAACCACAATTGTTCGCTACGTTCTTGGAAGACTCAAGCATACTGCCGACGATGTTGACGATCTTCGCAGCCATGGCGCTGCTCCTCACAGCCTTCCTTCAAGGTGCCGCTGGCGCTGAGGACAGCACTGCTCTTGGTGCCAGCTCAATCTTTGGCAATGTCATGGTGGTGAAGATGAGCTACTATAGAGCCTTAGCTCTCGCAAACCCTCTCGAATGGAGCGATGATTTGGCTGTTCTCGCTGCCACACAGGCTAACCAATGTGGCCTCGAGTATGACGTAAGTACTCAGTCATCTTTAACACCGCGACTGCGTGCTGACAAGGCTGCAGTACTGGGCCCCAGAAGGTCAAATCATCTTCAACATTGGTAGACAAGATGCTAAAGATGTCGACATTGTGAACTCGAGCTACTTCGCTGTCGATCACTGGTGGGATCAGCGACACAATTACACCATCAAGTCCGACCAGTATGATGAGTTGGAACCCTTCTGGCCTGCTTGGGAGTTCACCCAAATGGTGTGGTTCGCGAACACCAAGCTTGGTTGCGCTTGGTCACCTATCGATTGCCCTGCTGGTCAGAAAGGTCCCAACAACCCAACGGGCCTCGTCGACACCAAACAAATGGTCTGTCTGCTCACTCCTGGTGGGAACAAGTGGGAGCAATGGTATGTTTCATGCGACCATAGCGGGTTCAGAACTAATTCTTGCTAGGGGTGCCAATGTCCATTGCCCGGACTGCAACGCCGAGCCTCAGACGGAGACGATCAATCCAGCAACAATCTCCTTCAGTACGGCAAATGCGAAGCGAGTCGAACCAACCAAGAGAGCTCTACATGTTCCTGGTATTGCGGACGTTGAGCGGCTCGAATCTTATAGAACCCTGCCACTGGAAGAGTTTTACCCTGAATATACACCATCTCCAAAGGCGTCGACTCAGGCTTCTGCTACTGCTACTCCGACAGCGGCTCCAGCTGTTGCAGACACTCCTACCCATCGACTGGACAAGAAAGCTATGCCACCCAAAACCGATCAGAGCTTCCAAAGCATGTATGTGGACAAAATTAATGCATTCCGTGAGCGGCACGGTGTCATGGACAAGATTGCCTTTAGCGACCAGGCTCTGAACGATTCTGCTAAGGCTTCAATGTTGGTCACCGACTCGGGCTGCAGTTGGCCCCTACCGCAAGATGCCACGCCGGGCAACTTCAATGACTTCAACTGGGCATTCTGGCTGAGCGATGACAACACTTCTGATTTTGCCAAAGAGTTTGATGTTGCTTTGCACTTCTGGGAGGTAAGTTCGTATCGTCATCTGATCCAACATTGTATCCAACTGACATGTCTAGGTTTGGGGCAACGGCGACTTCGTTGGAAGCCGCTGGACGACCTGGTACGATCAGCTAATTTCACCAATGACCAAGAATGTTGGTTGTACATGGACTGGCGGGTGCAATATGCAGTTGCCGAAGACATCGAGCGTGCTTTTCTGTGCTGCCGACCCAGCGGTGCCTTCCCGTGACGCTTCGCCAACAGGTGCTTAGCTAGGAGGCAGCCTCTTAGATCTTCCCTCATCGATCAGCCGGAAAACAGTGTCACGTTTCGACAACGATATGAAACGACCACCAAGGTAGTACTAAATGCCACGTTGGCGTGTGATTACATACAGGACGCTATGGTCCCGGCTTACAATAGATTGAGCTGAGGACTTGGAGAGCGTGGGCGTTCTGCTTATGCAGTAGTACCATGGATGAAAGCATTAATTGTGAGAACCTTTTACGGTTATAAGCATCACCATTTCCTCGAGCCACTTGCACATACGTATGCTAATATTCAAAATGCTGCTGTTGATGTGTCGAGGCAGTAGTATTATGGGGAATCGGCATCTTTATCTCATTAAACGGCGGCACCAGTGCTGTTACTAGTCTAGCGTTCCGGCAGCGAAGACAAAGTTTATGACGTCTGCTCTGATTGGCAGCTTGCGGCAAAAGCCTGCGGTGACTACTGCGACCTGCAGCACACGACCAGGTAAGCAGACGACAGGCGCAGTTTCCTTGTCTGTTCGTTGATTCTGTGATTGCGCCTTGCTGTACAGAAGTTCTGCTTTTGATACATCGCTAGGGTACATACAACACCAACGGACTCGTGTTCGTTAACCTGCAGCACTGCTACCTTTGTACTTCCAACGCAACGCATCCGTCCCATCGACAGCTTGACGTTCATCGACCCCCAGACTCCTCCAATACCAGATCCAACCCTCATACGACCATGACCTCTTACAGATAGCACGATGACGATGAAGCCCTCAGACCAGGGCCCGCTGCTGCGGCGCAAATCATCCACGCCCCACTACCAGACCTTCGGCGGCATATCTCCTCCCAAGTCGCGAGGGCAGCCTCTATCAGAACAGTCGAACAATTCCTCTAGCAATGACCTTTCCTCCGGCCACAATGAAGACGAAGATCACTCTTCCCCTCTGCCCAAGCGACAGATGGCCATCCTTGCCATAATAGCTCTGTGCGAGCAGACTGCGCTGAACAGCATCAGTCCATATCTCCCAGAAATGGCTTCCACGTTCCCTGAAGTCAACCCGAGCCAAGTGGGCGTGTACGTCGGCACAATCGCATCCGCGTTTGCATTAGCGCAGATGATGACAGGTCTTTTCTGGGGTTGGCTGTCCGATCACATTGGTCGTAAACCGGTCATCCTTTGCGGCACCATCCTCACAGCAGCATGTTTCGTCGCCTTTGGCTTCTGCCGGACACTATGGCAGGCTGTCCTCGTGCAGGCGGTCATGGGAATCGTGAACGGCAACCAGGGCGTGGTATCGACCTGCTTAGGCGAAATGACGGACAGAAGCAACCAGTCCAAAGCATTTACATACCTCCCAGTCATCTACGGTATAGGAGGTATCACTGGTCCCATGCTGGGTGGATTGCTGGTCATGCCAAAGAACACGTATCCATATCTCTACCCGAACCTGTTTTCCGCGGCAGTGCTCGTGGTGGACTTTGCGATAACTGCTGTGTTCCTGGAAGAGAGTTTGGAGGAGGCGCAGGACTTGCCACCGTTGAATCAGAGAGTACAAAGCCTGTTCACCTGGTTGTGGCAGTTCTCAAGCTCGGCGCGCCGACCAACTTATTTGCGGAAGGGCAGTAAGAAGTCAAGACGAAATGCTGAGGATTCAGATAACGAGGATACGAGTGATAACGAATCTGATGGTGGGTTGCCACAGCTCATACCGCACGCGGGCGAAGAACTGAAGAGGTCGGACGTGTTCACACGAGACACGATTCTCTTGCTCGTCACCTATCTCATCTTTCAGCTAAGCAATATCTCGTTCAATTCCCTCTATCCGGTCTTTGCACAAGCAGACCCACCAACAGGCCGGAATCTTGACCCCGAAGAGATTGGACTCTCACTGGCGTTCGCAGGCTTGGTGACAATAGTTTTCCAGGTTGGGTTGTTCGGCAAGCTCAGAGACAAAATGGGTAATCGATGGGCTTACAGGGCCGGGCTGGGTCTATTCGTGGCAGCGTACATACTTATGCCATTTGTCGGTTACAAAAGAGAAGGTTCAGGTGGGTCGGGAGAGCCTGATCTATCTGCGGGCTTGGGCTGGCTTTGGGTAGAGATCGGTGCTGTGTTGTTGATTAAGACTGTTGCTGCTGTAGGTGGGCTTACTAGTGCTTTGCTTTTGGTAAGTTGAGGATCGCGCCGTCCGGGAAGCGTGCTAACTTTCGTCAGATTACGAACTCAGCGCCTAATCATCATGTGCTCGGTGCTTTGAATGGACTGGCACAGACTCTGTCTGCGGCTGGAAGGACAGTGGGACCCTTCATTGCTGGCGGACTTTTTACAGTAGCTACGAAAGTGAGACCAAAAGGTGAGGCTTTGGCATTCGGCGTATTCGGTGGCGTTGCATTCATTGGTTTCCTGTTGTCATTTGGCATAAGGAGTTCAGATCTAGAAGCTGAAGGTTGGGAGACCGACAGCGATTCTGTGTCTGACAAGAGTGATGAGGAAGACGAGGCATGAATACAAAAGTAAGCAGTACGTCGGTTTACATGGAACGATACGATATAGATATGAGCTTGTACGCACAGATGCCAAGGTGATGTTTGAACCAGTGGATACAGCAGGAGTTCTCAGCTGTGCATATGGGAGACCTTCCTAGATCTAACAAAGGACTAATATTATCTCGTCGGGTGCCTCTTATGGTCGAGAAGAGCATATTTGAGGATTGATCAAACCTGACCAGTCACTTCTCTTTACCAATCTTTCACTCTTAATCCATCATCAACAGCAAGTCAGCTTACCTAGCACAATCCAATCGTCTCAGTCTTTGACCGGCCATGTTCACTATACCATCCTCTCGCAGGTTCACCTATCCAGCGCTCACCTTATTGGCGGTGTTGACTGTATGCCGCCTTCTCACCAGTCTGACGAACATCTCTCCAACCATCAACGTCCCTGGCCTCACGTCTCCGTCAACTAAGGACGCCGTCTACGATGTCCAATACGATCAAGCTTCCAACGCTAGGCTTACGCTCAGAGACCAGCTCACTGCCGACTACCATGCCTCTCATCCTCTGCGACCAATCCATTCTCACGTCGTCGAGTTTTTCTCCAGATGCACGCACAGATCGAATCCTCACACGCACCACATCCGTTTGGGCTCAGTACCGACCTTGAATATCTCCATGGTTCCCTCGGCGAAAGATGGTGGAGAAGGCGATGAGTTCAGGAACAAGCAATACTTCAATCCGGCACTGATCCCTCTCCCTTCCTACTCGCCATACCCATACCTCCTCATCTCCCGTCTTGTCACAGCAGGCACACATCAAGAGTCACACATCTGCTTCGCTGACATCTGCACACCACTAGCCAGGACGCCCCTGCAACCTGGCATGCGACAATGTATAGACAATGATATCAACTTACTGGGCAGCAATGGCGGCATGAGATGTGTCACACGGCCCGAGAGAGTAAACATCCCGCCTACACCAGCTCGACGGTGCACGGGCCCCTGGAGCACATTCCCGCATATACCAGGGTTTCACGACCCAAGGATGTTCTGGAGCGGGAGGGGCGAGCCGCTGATCGAAGTCAATAGTGGGAGTATGTATGGGTGTGTTGGTTTGTGGATGCAGGATTTGCGGGCCGTGTATCCGGCTTTGGACGATGTGTTAGGGAAGAAAATGGGGCACAAGAGGGATAGTGAGGCTGAGGAGGAAGGCGACGAGAACAAAGCGGCGAGCAAGGCGGTAGATCTCATGGACTTGCGTCCCAAAATGGGATACCACTATCTGACTGAACTGACACGGAATCCGAGAGACAGCAGGAATGAAGTTGAGAAGAACTGGGTGTTGTTCTTTCCTAAAGAGGAGGAGGCTTGGGTACAGTATGATGTGATGGGACAGGCTTTAAGGGACGATGAAGGTCCAAGGTTAGAGCCATCTTCACCTACAGGCGTGCGAGGAATATCAACCACGGGCTCGACAGTAAGGGAAGTTCCAACTGAGGTGATCGAAGACCTGTTGCACAAGGTTGGCGCGGAAAAACGAGCGGAGAACGGGGGAATCCCAGACCTAAACCTCGGTGGGTCGATACAGGCCAACGAACCAGCAGACGTTATAGAGCCAGCCGTGTTACCAGTCTATGACTCTCCTGCGCTGAATTCAGTGGCGCTTTCAAGATTGTCGTGGTCGGCAAACGAGTCCACACCAAGCAGCTCACACCCAACAATGACTACGACCATAGCGCCTTTCGCGAATACATCACTGTTTCCGACTCTACCTGCATCCGCCACCATTGGACGCACTGTGAGTAGCCCATCAGCTTACCGACCGTCGGTGCATATCGTCAAGGGCGGCAGGACGTTAGCTCAACTACTCTCCCATGGCTTCACGACACCAAACCTGACATCGCTATCCGAGCCATCCTGCTTCAATCTCCTAGACCCCTTCCACGGACAAGACAGCCTGAACAACACCGGGCACTGGCACCAAGGCTCAAACTCCCTCCGCCTCGTCCTATGCACACATCAGCAGTTCCGCTCGCACTCCTGCCTCTCAAAGTCAGCCACCACTAGCGCCGAGTCCAAGCATGCAAAGCCAAAGGACCAATACTCTATGAGCCGCGATGAGTACGAGAATCTGCTGATTGAAGAAGGCATGGTCGTGCACTTCAGCATCATCCATCGAAAGTTCAGTAATACTTGGAAACTGCCCATGCGGTATGAACGTTACTTCCTGGTTTGGGAGGCGAGGCGGCCTTTCAGGACGCTCGCCGTGAGTCGGTGGCCTATGCTGTTTGGTGAAGAGAGGGCCAGGCCATGGAGTTGGGAAGAGGATATAGCTTGGGGTTTGAGCGGTGGAAAGTCAGAGAAGAGGAGCGGTGATGCAAACAACGTGGAAACCTGGGACGACGAGGGTGAAGTACAGCTGAGCAGAAGGGCCACTAGTGGAAGACAAAGCCACTACTTCACGTACACACCGTCTATCGCGTGGACATGGAAAGGAAAGAGTGAAGATGAGTCATGGCATCGTGCGAGAGGTCATGAAGATCTAGGGACTGGATATCTGGGTGACGAGATTGTGGTTGGCATCGGGATGGATGACATGGGTCAAGGGCTTGTGAAGGTTGGGATTGACGATGTGCTGGGGTGTATGAGGATGTGTCCTGGTATATGATCGACGTCGTAGCTGCCACTTAATTCCGCAAGGAAGTATTTCGCTTGGAAAAGTGGTCACGGTTCTGATTGGCTGCAATCATGTTGAGATCAGGTGATCAGGTTGACGTATCTACAGTGCTTCGTAAATTGCGTTGAAATAAGCGAAGGACATGCTGGGTATTTTCCTTACACACGCCACATGAGTGCAGACATGGTAGGTATGATCACAGAGATGACACACTCAGGTTGGCTTTCATTTCGAGCGCGAAGCGAACTCAAATCACTAGCACTACGAGCGTACTCACAACCTGCTTAACATGACACTCGAATTGACTACGCCCCATGGTCTGTTTGACAATCTCCTGCAAGCTTCGGATTGCGCAATCTCAACTGCTCGAATGATACGTACCTGCGACACACAGCTGGTTTCTTTCACAACTCGATCTGTGGACATCAACACACTTTGTCTACCATCTGAACATCATGCATGCAATGAGTCCATAACCGGAATCAAAGATCGTGGAACATAAATTCCCGATGATCGGTTGCTAAGTTGACTCAGCAGCAGGACGCTTGCATGAGTTCATTGGTCCTCATTGTCCCGGTCACATGCATGAATCTTTGCTTGTAGCGACGCATTCAACGACCTCTGTAGCTACGATTGCGGCCAGCGCGCAGCCACTGCCGCATGCTAATATGGTACTTGCTGGGTGGGTGGTTCCGTGGTTAGAAAGTTTTTTCAGCAGAGTTTTGGGAATTTGAGATACCTCGAGACCGAACTTGTATTCGCAGTACTACCACGAAGGTAGGTACCCATTTGTCGCCCTAACGATGGACCGGTGCGGAGGGCAGTGCCTGCGCACCTCTACCTGATCGATCGCGCCCGATTTCCCGTGCGGCGATATCTGTGGCGCACATTACAGTTTGCATAGGGAAAACGCCATAGATCAGGGGGAAACATGCCCTGTGATGTTTGCAACGGAGCAAACTATGAGGGGAGCACGGCTGTGAGTCTGAGTTTGGCCGCTCCCTCTTGTCCGAGCGCAGCAACATGAAGGGGCCACGATTCGCCTACCATACGGCTATGACTTCGTCACAGTCTCGCTGTCTGCTCTGCTCTGGTAGAAGAGCTTTGGTGCGCCAGTGCATATCTGCCATCTGTCTCACATTGCAAGGTCCATCCGCAGCTTGAGAGACGCAACAATGCATAGCACAAGATCTCACGCCGGAAGACGTTGGTTGAGGGAGGTATGATATTTTCGAGATTAAATCAGAGACTAGTGATAAACGTTGTCAGCCCTAGTGCCCCCAACGACACCCTTCAACGACGCATAAGCCTGGCACCAGATTGCTCGTGCGATAATGACAAGTCATCAAAGTAAGTTTGTGGCGGGTATTGTAAGGCAAGAGCTAAGGGCTGGAAGCTGAAACCAGATGAGCTCTGAGCAAAAGGAGGCGCACTCTAGCATCTTGTGGCGACTACCTAACCTAGGTCCCGTATTCAGCGGCAGTTGCATAAAGTACAATCTCGATAGGGCTTTCTTGTCTCCACGGTGCTGCAGCAGCCGTGCGCGAGCTAGACGAACAATGGTACAGGACAGGAGGGCACATGAAGTTCGACGAGGTCCAAGACGCCACGCATACTCGTCGCTGCTATCTCACCGCGACACGGACATCAGCTCCGGTTATGGCGAAGGCTGGTGAGTATATCTGTGATCCTTGCAAGAGAAGGCCGACACCGTCCGGTCCGACAATGAATGAATGGCTCGACCTTGCCACACCGCATACCAGACGAGGTCTTCTAATTCAAGAGATCGGAGAGTGATTTAGGACACACGCGGGACACGTAACCTTGGCAAATGCAATCATTACAGCCACGCCTCCGACAATCTCTTCTATGGCGCCAGATAGCAGCATTACGTGGCGAACGAAGCTGTGGGCATATTGCGCCTTCGACGATCTGTGAATGGAAGACAGTACACAGCCAACTAGCTGGACGGGTGAACGGGCGTGACCAGAAATGAGAAGCCATACGCGTACTTTGAGCTAAAGGTGGAGGTCCCGGAAGTGCTCACAGTAAGGGAAGATGGTCTTCGCGAAAGGATAACAGTTCGGCCAATTAATGACGCAGCGCTGGCATCGGTTGGAACGTCAATCACTTGGAACACGGAAAGGCAGGGGAGATTAGGAACCTACACCGACGCTACGTCTAGGATGCTTAGACCAGGTTCCAAGTACTGGCAACCCCTGCACGGCTCAAGGTTCACTGCAAGTTATCGTGAATACTGACTACAACAGTTTGAGACACGAAAGATTGCGAACGGCTAATCTTACAGCATTGATAGCGACGATCGTGGATGTGAAGCAAAGTCAATATGGCACGTGTAAAAGCCTATACATCAAATTCTGCAGCAGTCAAACCTACTCCTCAAACTGTATTTTCTAATGTAGCGTGCCTGAGTTCCGCTAAGCTTGCCTCTAATCAGCATGGGGACCCGAACTTTTTACTCTGTCGAGAGACTGTTGCAACCTGTAGAAATATACTCGAGATATCAGTTTGGATAAGACAACAGCAAAAGTCCAGTAGTGATAGTAGCCGGCATGTGATTTCAGCCTCGGATGCAGCTTGTTACCGCTTAGCGTGTGATGTTTATCTGTACCTGCATGTCAATCACGACAGCAACCCTGTCTAGCGCAGATCTGCCCAGGTCGCGAGGATTTACCCATGGATGCGGCACTTGGGAGTGGGAAGCGGCGCGCATTGAGCAACGGGTGCCGAAACACACTACGGAAATGCACGGGCTCGGGGACATTGTGGCGCGAGACACTCCGATGGTACCTTGCAGGCGCTAGGGGAAACCATGCAAAAGAACTGGGCCGAAGCTAACAAGTCGTGCCAGCGCTAGGCCGACGAGCATGGGCCTGACCATTATTCCGTGTCTCCAAACGTTGATTGTCACGGCCTTGAACCATGTCCTTGTCCTTGGGACGACATAAAACCTTGTCCTGCATGACTCCACTGTCATCCTAAACAATGCAGTCTGCAGGGAGGCTCGACCCGATTGGGAAGGACGTGTTAGACGCGTTTCTGAATGTTCGAGAGGGTGACTCACTGCACGCCCCCGCTGCTTCCTACTCGGGACTTTCATTCTCGCGGTGCTGGAACGCAAAGATTTCTCAGTGATAGGATAGTAGTAGGCTTATAGATGATTAGAATTTGCTTTCGTCTAATGATATCATGGTGCACATGTTCATGTCTATCCCAATGGTGCCGCAACTCCTTCCCTAGAATGTGTGTGAAAACAACATGTAAACAATAACAAGAACCTAGTTCAAGTGAACACCCTTCGTGCACCCGTTGTAACCCTGCTGCTGCCAGATCTTGACGGACTTGATCTTGAACTCTGGGGATCCCTCGTCCCAGGTCTTCAGCCACGTCTCCCTCGCATCCCAGAAGTCCTTCTTGGCCGTAGGGCTGTTGTCAACCCACGGCTTTCCGCTCTTTCCATCCTGGAACCAGCCGTTCTGCCCACCAACCGCCAAGTTGATGATCAGATAGAAGTCCTGATCAAACGGCGTGTTAGGTCGCCCAGTCTGACTCCACGGGTCGACGAAGACCGTGCCGTTGGAGCTCGCCAGCGGGAAGTCACCTCGTGCCCACAGCCCTTCGTTCGGGTTGAAGTTCACGTACATGACTTGCAGGAGACGCGAATCAAGGTAGGTGAAGAGGTATTTCTCGCTCCACTCGAGACCAAACTTGTGGTACTTTTGTGCGAACGTGCTGTGCAGGGAGGACCGCTTGGCGTTGGTGCGCCACCAGGCGTCGTTGGCCGAGTTCGGACCCCAATGCAGGGCACTGCTCATGATGTTGTTGCCGCCTTGGGCGTAGTTGTGGTTGTTTCCGCGCGACTCCATGATGTCGATCTCTCCGGACTCAGGCCAGGGGCCATACGTGTTGTTGACGGGCAACATCCAGATTGCGGGCCAGAGCCAGTCGCCGTCAGGAATCATGGCTTCGACTTCGACACGGCCATATTTGATAGAACTCTTCTTCTTCAGGTTGAGGCGGCCGGATTTAACGGGTTGCACGATGGTGCCGTTGGTGACGTTTGTGGAAGTGATACAGTTGGACCAAACGTCACTGCTGCAGATGCCCTCTTTGAAAAGGTTGATGACCGAATCATGAGTGATGAGAGACTCGTCTTGGAGGGTGGGTTTGATGACCATCACGCCATCTTCTATGAAGATGTTCTCATCGGTCACGGTGGTCTGCTCGAACTCGCCGTTGCCGAAACCGCCCACTTCGGCTTCTTTGGTCCAGTAGGACTCATCGAGGCCTTCGGAGAAATCGGTGCTGTAGACGGAGCAGTACTTGTGGTTCACGACTGCCTTGAGACCGTCGTAGACGAGGTATCCGGAGAGGAGGAGACCGATTGCGATGCCGATTAGCGGGATGATTGAAATCCATTTCTCCTTGGGGTCTTTCTTGTCCAGCCATGGCTTCTCGACCTGGCCTTTTCTGACCCGGCGGGAGTGGAAGTAGCCTGCCTTGCTGCTGCGAGCGAGCGTTAAGCGAGAGCCTGTTGCTGAGGCTGGTAGAGAGCCATAGGGCGTCCGGTGTGGTGTGTCGAAGGGGTTGCGCTGATCAACCGGTGTGTCGAAAGGATTGCGCTTCTCATTGTATGTGTATGGCGTTGCTGCGCCGGAGGCGTAACCTATCGACTCTGCTGAGTACTGCGACTTGTGTGTTGGTGGTCGGAGTTGCGACATCTTGAGGCGGAATGGTAGTAGTCGGCCAGCAAGATGAGTCGGACTGTCTGGTCAGTTGCCTCGAATGAAGTCTATCAGTAAGTAGAACATTCAAAGAGACAGCAGAAGGTATCGTGGTCGAAAATACCAAAAAGCCTCGCTCCCTTATTTGACAGAGTTTGGAGGGCTCGGGGGTCAGGAAACCTTGATACTGTGCTTGCCCCTTATCCGCGTATCTTGTGCTCTCTTGCTCCAGTCGAGGTCAGCAGAATGGGCGTGTTATCACGAATCCTGGGACCCGGCTAGCGAGTTCGTCACCACAACACGCGATTAAATATAGTTCAGCTCGGGTGAAACAGGTTGCCAACACAAACCTCAGCGCACTTTTATCGGCCGGCAAATTAGTATCCCACGTGTGGAAAGGATAGCCCAGTTGGACAGTCGGATACTGAGCCCTCTGCCCCGGGCTCGAGATTGCTGGAGCGTTGGGCAGGAGAGTAGATGACGCTACGTGGCTGCCGTAACTTTCACGAGCCGAACGCCCGGTACAGTGACAATCTCATTGTATCGAACCAAGGACCCAGAGTGGCTCAACCATGGCACTGCAAACCTGGCCGAGAGTGGCCGAGTGGGTGTAAAACTTGTTCAGCGGCTGCGATGAGGTGACTAGCAAAAGGTTGTGGCTCCAAAATTGTCTCGCATGACTGGAGAAGCGTTCCACGCTGGTAAGCGAGCGGAAGTACGAACATGATGGAGTTTTGGGGTTGGCGTTCACTTAGAGTGGTGGACTATGGCATGAGCGCCCTGATTGATCTGCTGCACGATGTGATATATTTTGTGTGGCGTAAGGTTCGCGCTACCGCGTCTTATCTTTGGATCATCCAGGGCCCCGGTTTCTTGGTCGAGTGGAAACGGAAAGGGGCGGCTACTGAGCGGGTCTACTGGGCGGCCGAAAGAGAGTTAGCGGCGATCTTTTAGTCCAGCGCTTGGTTTTCTTTCGACCTCGTTTAGGTTCACTTCGGGACATACCATGTGCCGAAGGGACGTCACTCGATTCGGTGTGCCTGTAGACGACAACACACCCCGTGCCTGCTCTGTCGGCAGTTTGGGAGATGCTATTCGTGCAATGCCTGGGGCGGTCACAGATTCTGATCCATACTGGCCAAGCATTCGAATCAATCAGAGCATGTTTCCGGCTCGGTAAAGCTTGGGAAAGTCTCACGATCTAACCATGAACGGCCCAATCTCTTCTAGATGGGGACATTACGATGGCCGTCAATCTAGCCAAGATATCAGATTCGCCCAAAGCATTACAATTCGAAGCTAGCACGAGCTCTCAACAGGCCGGATGCCGGTCCATGAAAGGATAATACGAGAAGCTCAAGGATATGCTCGGAACCGATATGTGCGACTTGTCCTGTTTGAGGAATCGACTGGCATCATGCTGCGACATCATCAGCTGGGCTACTTGCCAATATCCTCCATGGCTTGCATAGCGGATCTAACAATGATTCCAAAGCATGTATCGCGAGCTCCAACCTTGAGGTTCTGCGTGTCCATGATGTGCTCCAGCCGCCACATATGGATCCCTTGAGCTGAGCGCAAAGATTGAAGGTGAACAGGATAAGCAGTAAGTGGGTCACTATTGCCTTTCATGCTGTTCTGTATATCTCGACCCCCTACAGGCCTTTCGATCCCTCGTTTCCCTGAGGTTGGCTGTACCTTTTGTCCTTCGCTCTGCGCTTCGAGCAACTAATCTTCTAATCTTTCGTTCTCATACTCTTCGTTGTGAAGCCATTCGTTATAAGCTTTGACGCCCCAATTCCCTGTAAGCACACCTTACACTGTCATTCGTTATGGGAGCATCAAAGCAACTTGTGGACGTCCAGGAGTGGCCCATGAGTGAGAGGGAGGAACCAAAGCCGGTGCCGCAAACAGTCACGAGAAATGTCTCGTCACAGTTCAATGCGGTGCTCAACCCAGCATATCCAGCACAGCCTCCACAACCAACACAACGAACATCCCCAACACAGGCACGCCCATACTTCGATCGCCGGCCTTCAGCGGCTCAATATGGTGCCGATGCCCCATTCCTGCAGACACCCAGGCCTGAGAGTCCTGCATCCCCACAAGCATCTCAGGGCTCTCGGAGCCCGAACGCGCATTTGAGACCACGATTGACTCCAACTCCGTCCACTATCAGTGCGCTTAGATATGAAGTCATGGTCAGTTCTCTACATCAGAAGCAGGCCACTAGACTGTGGTACGGACGCGAAGAAGATGAAGGTGTTATGCTGCGCCGGGGTAAAGGGGACTTCGTCTCAGCACCAGCACACGTTGTGGATACCACTTTTGGCAGAGCTACCGCAGAGCTGAACCTTCCTGTAGCCATGACTGTGAACTCAAGGAGCATCCAGTCATTGCTGGGGTTTTCAGTCGGAGTCACAGATATTCCTCTGCAGAACGGCTTGCGTATGCAAGTCATTCCTACCATGGAAGATCTGCCGACAGCACGTGTCGCACAGTGTGGTGCGTTCATCGCGGATTCTGGACTACTTGTGGTCTGGGACGACGAACCAGGAAACCTCATTAGCAGAGCAGCAGACATCGAGGAGCAAACCACACAAATCATCTGGAAAATGAGCGACCGTGATGAGGAGGACTTCCAGAGCATGATGCACCAGAATAAGGAAGCGACCATGATGGACAGCGAAGCACAGGCCGCTACATTCGAGGAGCGACCGACCCATCTGATCAACACAGTCCTTGTGGCCCTTTGCCTGATCATTGTCATCGTCCTTCTGGGGCTTGCTGCTCGATCTCTAGCCGTCGAGATTTCTTCCGACAAAGGCTACTATCGTTTGGCATTCCTCGCACTGGTACCTATCCAAATCTTCTTCACCCTCTTCTTTGCCCAGGTCATTGTCGGTTGTCTGTCACAGTGCGTTGGGCCTATCAAACAGATGACCATGAACTCCAAGTTCTACTCTGCAGTCAAGTCACCCCGTCTTCGGGGCCCTCTTCCGCACGTCACGATTCAGTGTCCTGTCTACAAGGAGGGTCTAGAATCAGTCATTCAACCCACCGTTGCATCGATCAAAGCCGCTATGTCGACGTATGAACTTCAGGGTGGCTCTGCCAACATATTCATCAACGATGACGGTATGCAACTGATCCCCGAGGAAGAGCAAAAGGCCAGAAGAGAATTCTATGCCAACAACGGTATCGGCTGGACTGCAAGGCCCAAGCACGGAGAGAACGGCTTCGTGCGCAAAGGCAAATTCAAGAAAGCTAGCAACATGAACTTCGGTCTCAACCTCTCATGCATCGTCGAAGAGAAGCTGGAAAAGTACAACCGTCATGCAGGCTGGACACAAGACGAAGAGAATGAAGCATACCAAACTTGTCTCGAGGAAGTGCTAACCGAGAATCCACGAGCCTGGGCCTCGGGCAACGTGAGTCTGCTCCGACTCTTCCTCATCCTCTGCTTTGCTAACATCTCATAGATCCGTCTGGGTGATTACATTATCCTCATCGACAGTGATACTCGTGTACCTGTCGACTGCCTCCTCGACGCGGCCTCCGAAATGGAACAGTCACCCAACGTCGGAATCATGCAATTCTCATCCGGTGTCATGCAAGTCGTCGGCGATTTCTTTGAGAATGGTATCACCTTCTTCACCAACCTCGTATACACGGCTATTAGGTACACAGTCGCAAACGGTGACGTCGCTCCCTTCGTCGGACACAACGCCATTCTGCGTTGGAGTGCTATCCAGCAGGTTAGCTACATGGACGAAGATGGTTACGAAAAGTTCTGGTCCGAGTCCCATGTGTCCGAAGATTTCGATATGTCTCTACGTCTCCAGTGCGATGGATACATTATTCGACTTGCCGCATGGGCTGACGACGGCTTCAAAGAGGGTGTCTCCCTCACCGTGTACGACGAACTTGCTCGATGGGAGAAGTATGCCTACGGCTGCAACGAACTGCTGTTCCACCCCATCAGAAAATGGATCTACGCAGGACCATTCACCCCACTATTCCGACGCTTTCTGTTCTCCAACATTCGTTTCACCAGCAAGATCACGATCATTTCCTACATTGTAAGTTTGTCCCCTTCTACGTCCGGTTGGGCAAGGTACTGGTTACATCGATTTGACTAACATTTCGAACAGGGTACATACTATGCTATCGGCGCCGCCTGGATCATGACTCTAGCAAACTACTTCGCCATCGGTTGGTTCAACGGCTACCTCGACAAGTACTACATCGACAGTTGGAAAGTCTGGTTCAGTATCGTCATCGTCTTCACTGGTCTCGGCAATCTCTCACTCGCGCTCATGCGCTACCGTATCAGCGAAAAGTCCTTTTTCGCCGCCCTGCTTGAGAACCTCAAATGGATCCCGCTCCTTTCCGTCTTCCTCGGTGGCCTCTCTCTTCACGTGTCAAGTGCACTGCTTGCTCACATGTTCGAGATCAATATGACTTGGGGCGCCACGTCCAAGGAGGCTGAGGCTAGCAACTTCTTCGTTGAAGTACCGAAAGTGCTACGACGATTCATGTGGAGTTTCTTGTTTGCAGTGGGCAGTATCGCTGTCATGATCGTTCTGGCAGAGGGAACATTCATCCCGTACAGCTGGAGGATCACGGACTTCATTGCGATCTTGCCAATGAGCACGGTCGCAGGAAGTCATCTGTTAATGCCAATCGCGCTCAATCCGGCGCTGATGACTTTCAGTTTCTAAACTGATCAATCGAGTGGGGTGACCTGGCAACAGTGATGAAGTTCAACGTAATACATAGACAGTCTTTTCGGGGTTGGTATAGAGAGTATCGATGGCAATCTGGTATTTCTAGGCAAGGACGGGCACATAGATTGATCAATAGGCACGAGTAATAGAATATTGATATTGCTTTCAGAAAGTGAAGCCATTGCCTTGCTGTATCGCCCGGTCAAGCAATGTATGCCTCGCCCATGCACTTTTTGGCTGTAGTCTCTACCGTAATACCGTCAACGTTACTTAGAATCGAAGAACGTGTCGCGAAGAGAGCCTCGGTAAAGTTACCTAACAACCATTTACGTGCGCTATTCCCACCTCGGCCAGCAAATTGGCTGATGGGTTTTTGCAAAGCCGATACTCCCCAAGAAGATTACATTCACGCATACTCTCCACTGCTACTCCATAGCGGTACGCGGTACCAGATACCAGGTACTCGTCAACTTCGGAAGAAACTCTTATCCCCACGCAGAAGAGCAGAATTTCGACGAGTGCTATTATTGCTGTTACAAGTTAGTGCACCGGAGCTGGCGCGATGATGTTCCGGGCGGATGTATCTCGCAAGACAAAAATTTGGCGTCAAGCTATCAATCCAGCCTCGCGAGATGCTTGACAACCAGACCCAAATTAGCATGTGGTGGCGGCATGTGCTTATCGGCATTTTGACCTATCTTTGCAGCGATATCGCAGCAAGTGGGTAGCTCTGGTGGGGTCAGTATCGACACTCTGGGCAGTTCGAGTTTTCATCATCGAGAAGCTTGTTTGCACACTATTGAGGCGATGGCGCAAAGCTTGAAAGCTTCGACAGTGAGGTGAAGAACTGCGCGGCCGAACAAGCACCTAGGTATCGCGACGCATACCATATGGCATGTTGCGGCGACCGAAGATGTGCTTGCCGCTCATCCAGCAGACCATTATGCCAAGTGCTCATACCGGGTCTAGAAATCTGAAGAAGCAAAGAGCTGGAAGTCGGGCCAGCGAGATCTCTCGGTCTTCGGTTCAGCCGGGAGCGACGCTGAGGTGTTTGTTTACCCTGGCGTCAACCGTGAGTACATCCACAACGACCTAGACTACAAATAATCATACAGATATCCACGCATCAACGTCATGGGCTGGGGGGGCAACACAAGAACCTAAGCTGCGAAAATGTTACTTATCCGTACCTAAGTACCTCTGCAGCTGTCAGCCAGACGCAAAAACCAGCTGCTTTCTCACAACGCAGTTGCACTCCTTCAATCTAACTCACCATGTTGTCTACTTCCCTTTCCGGGCTCGCTGCCCTTTACCTAGCGACTGTCTCCAGCGCTAGCCCTTTCCCAGCCAGCGACATCGCGCAGAGACAAGACACCACCGCCTGCGAGGCCGTCCACATCTTCCTCGCCCGTGGCTGGAACGTATCGGACTACCCCGGCCGCCAAGGCGCATTAGCCGGCTCAATCTGCTACGGCCTCGACAGCTGCGGCTACGAGGACATCTACTACTACAACCTCGACGACGTCCCATACTGCCAAGGCGTCACCGACGGCGTAGCAAACGGCACCGCCGCGATCAAAGACTACGCAGCGCGCTGCCCCGACTCGCAGATCGTGCTGAGCGGGTACTCGCAAGGCGCGAACGTCGTGGGCAACATCCTCGGTGGCGGCGGCGGAGAATTCTCCAGCTCCAACTGCACCATCGCCGAGACCTCCGGTCTCGATGTCAACTCCGCCGCCGGCAAGCAGATTGCCGTCGTCACGCTGTTCGGCGACCCGCTCCACGTCGGCGGAGAATACTACAACGTCCTCGGTGGAGCGCCCTACAATTCTAGCGAGCCGCGAGATGCTACATCGTTGGCCAAACTGAACCAGTATGCCCCTGTCCTCCGCTCGTACTGCCAAGAATCCGACCCGATCTGCGCTGGTGGTGGGCCCGGTCCGTTCAACATCTCGGACCACCTTAACTACTTCGAGCTGTACACGCAGGTTGCTGCGGGCTGGATCAAGTGGATGCTGGAGAACCCCCAGAAGTAATGTGGTGTTTCATTATTGTGTGACACTCGCTAGTACGATCTACGATGTTAATGTATATAGAAGCCTCTATATAGACACTGGGGCCACTCTTACTGTGTCGCCCTATTAATCTAACTAATGAAATCTATATATCGATCAACATCCATCAGACTCAAAGTAGCTAGCTAGTTGGCCGTCGTGAATACTGTATCCTACTGAGCCAGTACGTCCCAGGACGATTCTCACCCCGGTGCCACTTTGCAGAGGACCCAAGATCTTCGAGCTCTGGTGTCTGAAGCCAGCCAGACCCGGCTCGATCCCAATCTCACTACCACCGTCGGACCTGGGCTGGGTAAGGGCAGTCGTTCCTCAGAAACACAACCGTCGCGCCGTGAGAGACTCGGCTTTGCGGCTATCAGCACTTCGTTCAAATCGTAACCCTTTCATCGAGAACGACTCGTCGCTACTGGTCGTCGGCATCGTACATGGGCCGACGTGGGTACTACTCGGTGCTTCGGGGTGTTGCAGATATCGAAGACCTGGCGGCTGCCGGCTTGATAGAGCTAGACAACAAGCGCAACCGTGGCGCCCTGATCATCGCGCAGCCTTGGCAACTCTCGCAACATCTGGCACATCATAGATCTTCCAAGCCATAGTCTCAACCTCTTCAGCACGATCTTTGCCTAGCACGGGTTCTGCCTGTGACTGGAATTTTACCCGTAGCTCATCATTTGTCATTGGTCGATCAAGGCTCCCGATCGCATGCTCGAGGTGCTTCTCGATCTCGGTGCCGTCTTGCATTATAAGGATGACGATTGCTTCGTCGCTACGCATGTTGTCGTCCACTTCTGCACTGACTATTCCCCGGACCTGCAGGACGTCGGTGCTGTTGACTATGTGGTCTTCATATTCGGCTGGAGTCGCTGAGCCTAGGACTAGACCGATGGCCGCTCCGTGGTAGACGCTGAACTTCGCTTCCAGGCCATCCTTGGGTGTCTTCTTGCCTGTGAGATCGAGGACAAGGGGATGGACCCGGAGACGGATTGACTGGATCTTGTTCAGGTTGTTTTTGTCATTCAACTTTTGCTCATTGTGCAGCTGAATGCAAGCGTCGATCGTAGGATGGATGACTATGCCACATGGAAATGGTTTGAAGGTATTCTTCTCGATCTCCCAAAGCCCTCTGTTCTCTCCTTCAGAACTTGCTTTGTCTTGTTCTGCAAACTTCGTAAGCTGGGTGATCTGTAGATCCAATGTGTTGGATCCGTTTCCGAGCACTTCGACCCAACCTCGTCGACCCTCAAGAGCGTCGGACGCAGCAGTGTACCCACCACGGGCTAGCATAGCTGATTGTATGCCGTTCTGTGCAGCTAGTCCAACATGCAGGGCCTTGGTATCGGTGCCGAAATGCACACGGACTCCGACGGGTTGCGTAGATGATATACCTATCGCATTTGCCGTCTGCTCGGGCGTCAGGTGAAGCAGGTTGCTCAATGCTGCCGCTACAGCCATAGGCGACACCGTACCAGTGATATGCCATCCCTCATCGTAGTGCTTCGGTGACACCGCATTACCTATTCTTAGACCGACCTCGATGCCAGCGATCAGAGCGGTGAGGAACTCTTTCCCAGTCACCACCCGGCCATCTGCTAGCTTCAAATGCTCAGCAGATGCGAGTAGACTTACCACCACAGCGCCCGCTGGATGGATGACTGTGTGAAGATGTGTGTCGTCGTAATCATGCACGTGAGAGGCAACGCCGTTGATCAGTGCTGCATTCTGCAGGTCGCAAAAGACAGCCGAGTCAGCGAGTGTGGCGTGGCCAATGACTGTGCATCGCCGGTCGCCGAAGAGTGGCTGAAGGGCCTTGATCGTTCGTTGAGTTGTCTGATGGTTTGAGCCGCCAAGAATACTACCTAAGGAGTTCTGAAAGGTGCGGACGGCTGCATCGATCACCGGTTGCCTCAGGGAGCAATAGTCTAGGCCTGACACCCAGTCAGCGAGTTGCTTAGTAGCCATGCTCTGGTAGTATGTATTGCTGGTGAACTAGTAGTCAACATCATGAGTTAACTCTTGTCGATGAGAATGTCTCCTTGACTTCTATTCTCTTCGTGGGTCGAGCAGATAGCTTACGTGGCTAGGTAGTTAGTAGTTGGAGATTCGGCGTTTCTCCGCATTATGCCGGTATGCGTTACAGAACTTAGACATTGAGTCAATCGTGCCTGCTAATTAATACATCCCCAGTTCTGGCCTTGCCCGCAGGTAGCTGCCATCACTATCGGTCATACCCCCGAGCTGACAGCGTTGACGCCTGTTTGGGTATCATGACGTGACGTGCCACGCTGGAATCATCTATGCATTCCACTTGGTCGACCAAAGCGCATCGCTGTGAGAGACACGTAGCTTGGCTTTTTGCGAAAGCCCGGCAAAGCTGTCCTATATGTCAGTCATCGACTATCACTGAAGTCATGTCCAGAAGGTCGTAACCATCTCGGCCGGTGTCTTCAATTGCTGACTCGGTGTCACCACAACAATCCCAGCTATATCATTGCCGGTCTCGATCGTGGACGAAGGTAGTCGTGACCGGGAAACTAGCAAGCCGAGCTCTATCTAGCCCTGTCGGTTCCACATACATCGAAGAGCTTGGAGCTGAACAAGGAAATACAGAGTATGAACGCAGGAACAGAGCAAAGATTACTGAGGTCAGGTAAAATCCTTGTCTACGGATCCGAACCATTCTCATTCAGCAAGATGGGTCGTCATTGGGTTCATAAGTAGCAGTCATGCTGCAAGATCCCCGCTGTGACTTGCCAGTGTGAGTTAGGCAACACATTATTTAGCAGCACGAACCAGACAAGAGTCGCATCACATCTGAGCCTTGGTTTACTCAATGGCCGACCACTCCATCCGGTCCTATATGGTCTGGCGGGATCGCGCCAGGTTTTCCCTCCCCATCTTCACATCTCTCATCAAACCTGCTGAGCGCAATCGGTTGCGTGACTGTATCATTCCACGCAAACTCCAGAGCGTAGCCTCCTGGCTGGTAAGCCTTCCATCCTTGGTTGGGTAGCCCGTTAACTGGGTCTTTCATGAAAGCTAACCAGAGGTCTTGCATTCTGTGCGACACGTCATATTCGAAGGGAGTGCTTGAAGAGGCGTTGTACGTGAAGTTGACGATCGGGTGAGTTCCGAAAATCATCGGGAGCTCAGACGAGTGGTACGCACCCTCCCAGTTTCGGGGTGAGATGTTGGAAAAGTTGCCTGTATAGTAGTATCGGTAAGTTGCAGCGTCTACTTCATATCGGTACCTGCCGAGCGTTAGTAATTCGAAGCATTGAAACCGAGATCAGGCTAGCAGAGCGCAAGCACAGGTGAGGGCCGCAGAGTCCGTCGTGAGGAATGGATAGAGAGCATGAATTATGCTTGGTGAAGAAGTGCCCGACAAGTGTTCGGACTTACTGAGATAGTGATTGAGCCCAGCAAGCACGTTGGACAGTGTTTATGTTAGCAGCTGTCTCGTTGTATGTTGTACCGTTGTCAACCCATGTAGTCAAGGACGAGCCTTCGTTGTTGTTCGTCCCGTGGATGGCGGGCTAAGAGCGATTAGTGGGTGCTGTTGAATCCATCAAACATCCTGTCAACTTACCACTTTCGAGAAATTTCCGGCGAGAGTTCTTTCGGTGTAGTTCGCAAATCTGGTGAGGTTGTCGGTAACTGGTGTGAATCTGATCGATGGCGTGGCTGAAGAGTCCTGATACTCCTTCAAGAAGGCCTCGATCGCCTCTGAGCTGACGTTCTTCATGCACATCAACTCGTCGCTAGCAGACAGGTTGCCGCAACCGAGATTTTCGGCAACAAAGGTAAAGTTCGATCCGGTTGGTCCTAACCCTGATCCGTAGTTGAGGGAGTTCGACGAGTCTAGGATCATGCCACTCATGATCGGATCCTCGGGCCATGCATAGTTATAGTAGTCAACAGATCCTGCACCCGCCGATTGACCCCACATGGTGATCCGAGAGACGTCGCCGCCAAAGTTAGCAATGTTGGACCGGACCCATTCCATGGCAAGTCGTTGATCGAGGAGCCCGAGATTGACTGTCTCGTTCAAGCCGTTCGCTTGGGGGTTACCAAAGATATTCAGGCGATAACTGTTTGTCTTAGCATATTGAGCCAAGCAGTCAAAAGAAGTCAAACGTACTTCACCTGCACCACGATGTGCTCCTGCGATCTTTGCACCCACGAACTTGGTATCTGATACGCGATCTCAGCGCCTCCTGTGACTTGACCGCCTCCGTAGATCCAAACTATGACTGGCAGATGCTTTCCAGTCGACTTAGAAGAGCCATAAGGTGCCCAGATGCTCAAGGTCAAGCAATCCTCCGAGGTAGGCCCAGAGATCAGAAACTCTCGAGCATCAATCGTGTATACTGACGGGCTCGAAGTCTCATATTGAGGACAAGAAGGACTGAATGATGTTGCATCAATAGAACCCTCGACTGGTATTTTGGCGACTGGTCGTTCCCATCGCAGATTTGCGATAGGCGGTTCAGCAAAAGGAATCCCCAGAAATTGGGCCACATCAGGATGGGTTCCATTAATGATTCCTTGCACTTCGCCAACCGTGGTGTTGACCGAAAGCGAGGATATGGCTGTGCAGCATCTTGAGACCCACAACAGGTTCAGTAAAGTATAGAGTGGCTTCATCCTGCGAGTCATGGTTGCTGTCAAGATTTCGTGCGCCGAGATGACCTTCAAAGACTGCTTCCGCCATCTTTAAATAGCCAGTCCATCTATCGTTACCGCGGCACAATTCTGCGCAGCCCATGTAGGATCGTCAAGGACATCGCGTCATCGTCAATAGACGAGGGTAGCTGCCATACTACCTGACAGCGCCCTAGAGCTTCATAGTGCCATGCCAAGCTTCTCCGCAGAGCAAAGATATATGCTACGAAGTTGGTTGACATTCACTAACGTCCTTGGCAGCGTAGTCTCTAAGAAAGTGTTGTACACAGCAACCACGAAGTGTAATGTACAGGCTGTCCAACAATCCGCTGTTGTTCTGGCAGTGGCCTGCAATCAGCGCGCACACTACGAGTGAGGAGTTGAAAGCGCGGCGCTCCGTAACGGTCACTCGCTGCAGTGCCAGTGGCAGCCGAGACTGACCATGTAAGTGGGTCGGCAAGCATGCTTCGAACTTCAAAGGCTCCAGTGTTCGGCTCTCGTACATCACTCCCCGCAAAACCTGATCGACTCGAACAACACTTCGATTTCCACAGTAAGTCGTTCGGCACATCGAAACAGCTCGACGGAGGGACAGACTTGCATAAACACGAAATGTGGTGAATTTTTCGACATTAATGATTATTGACTCAAACTCTGGAAGCTATCTATGCATGTATCTCAATGACCTAGCAATTCAGGTGACTCGAGCACCCTGTCATCAATGCTGGTTACACTGATGAACAAACATCCAAGCACGGAGTCGTCCGAGTTTCGCGTGAGACAATTAGCCGCTCAGTCACTTGAACGACATTCAAGCTCGACCTTGCTCTAGTAAACTGGCAGAGGGATCGAGTTCAGGTCTGGGTACCAGGTGTCGAGCGCAGCCTCGTCGGGATAAATACATGTCACTGAGGAGTCGTTGCCGGCCCAGTGCGGTCGCAGGGGGAAGGCACAGATCTGCTGGCTGTCTCCTTCTTCGCTGCCTTCCGTTACGGTGCCGTTCAAGGTTACTGGCTTGACATCGTCCTCAACCCACTGGATCAGAGTCTCGAGAGTTGTCAGAGGCCATGGTCCGTTAGGCTGAGTGTCACTGGGCCCACAGTGGCCTGCGCCTGGCACCAAGAAGAGCCTGTACCATTCATTGATCTTATCCATACCCTCGTTGTATGACATGTTTGGATACAAGGTCTGGCGAACGGCGTTTTGATAGATGACGGAAGATATGGTAGGAATGCTGTAGTCGGATTCTCCGTGGTACGTGAGAACTTTACCGCCAGCCTCGTGGAATTCCTCCAAATCTGGCCAGACAGTTTGCATAGTACCAGAATACTTTTGCAGGCCCTCGAGTATCCACCCACGAAGCGTGTCAGCAGTAACGTTATTCAGGGACAGCTCGCTGCTGCTCACTTCATCGAGAAACATGTTGATCCATGTGACGGCAATGCCATCAGCAGTGACATACCATTCATCGGACGTGTCGTTGTAGTTGGTTTGAGCATCGCTAAAGGTGGCACTTGGCTGGTATGACATGTAAATCTGACGTCCTTCGCTATCGAACAGCCCATTAACGATTGATTGAGCCACTGCCGCACCTTCGGCAGTGACGGTACCGTTTTGAGCCGGTGTTGAACCTCCAAATTGACGCTTGGTGGGACCTCCTCCCATGCCACCGCCCATGCCGCCTGATGCAGCACAGTAGTAGGAGCTGCCAATGCTCATGTTTGCATTGAATTGAAGTCTGCAAAGGTCCGTTCTGCTCACAACGCCGTCGGTTTTGCCGTCGAGTGGGTCACAGAATGCGATGGTGTCATTCAAGATTCTTTCAAGCTCACATGGAGGAGGGAAGTAGTTCATCTGTGTCTCAATCACTCCCGACGAGAGGTGGTTGACTTGCTGGTAGGCTTGGCGAATGGCCGGTGCACCAATCACGGCCCCATCGAATTGTGTCGCATATCTTTGCACCTGACTCCAACCTTCACGGCCTCCTTCGGAGCAGCCGAAGTAGTAGCTGTAGATGGAGGACGTATTGTAAAAGTTTTTGGCGAGTTGCTTTCCAACAATAGTCATCTCATGAATACCCTTGTATCCGAAGGAATACAAAGCTTCGTAGTTGAGAGTCCCGTTCACGAGTAGTATGACATCCGTAACCTCGTTGTTGAAGCCTCCAAACCCACCATCAGTCAAACCAGCAACTGCGCCGTTGATGATTCCTTGTGCCAGACCGCTGGCTCCACTGTTAATGGACTCTCCACCGCCTCCAGTTGCCAGGAAACGATTCTGGAAAGACGATGGAGTGGGGAGGTAGTACCACAGGTTGAAGGTGTCGTTGGAGCGTCCAGCGTGGCTGTAGGAGAACGTCACATTGCAGTAGTTCAGTCCAGTAGCACTGACGAAGTTGTTTTGGCCGTTGGCAGAAGCGTTGTAGACCGGGTTGGCGGTAACGCTGCTAGAATCGAAGACCAAACCATTGAAATCGTCGTCGGACGGCAGGTGGTCGACGACGTAGTCAACAGTACAAACGTCGGCTAAGCTTTGGGCCAAAGCCGAAGTTGCAAAAAGGGCCCACAGTAGTCCAGACGATGCCATGGTTACTGAAGAATGGAAGTGTTCTTGGACATTCTTCCTAGCCTTGCAGATGAAGCAGTACTTAAGGAGCTCTACGGAGCTTCATTGCGTGCTTGGTGCTGGGTAACAGCGCCGCGCGTACCAATGGCGTACATGCTTACGCGTTGTTGACAATATCGTACTCCCAAAGACTCAATGAGGACAATGTCTTCAGTGGTTGGGAACGCGTAGATCCTGTACAAAACACGGCGGAAAGTTCCATAAGCGGTTGATGCAAACCTAGACACGAGGCGTCAACATGGTTACTCTTCCAAGCGAGGGTTAAGTAAACACTTTGTATGCCAATATTGCAAATTATCTCTGGAGTGGTCTCCACGCCTCGACGTAGCACTACCACTTGCACAACGCTTACGGTAGATCATTTTCTTCTTAGGGCCGTCGTACAGCTTCGTACATCATAGTGTGTACGGGTCTAGATCGTAATCAGCAAAAAGCCGTAGAATAGTGGGTCTGATATCATTCAGTTTTCTGAAAGCTCAAGACAGCCCAGTAGCGTTTACTGGTTTTAGGCACAAGTTCCCAGACACATAGAAGACAATTAAGCGACCTGGAAGATTGAGGGTGCCTAGAGCTAGGACGTGCTTACGTTCTCAAACAGGCGTCTGCGCGACCCTCTATCCTACAGCTTCAAGATTTTGCTGTTTACTGGTCGAGGCTTGTATAAAATGTAGGAAAGTGGGCCTCGTAAATGACCGTTCTCTTCTGTCTTACCAGTGTAGCGCTTTTAGCTATTAGGGTTTAGATGATTGGCAGATCCATCGTTTGCAGCTTTCAAATGACCTTGAATACCAGGCCCACTGTTCCACAGCTTATCAAACACTACTATCGAGCCCTGTAGACTGAGTCCGAGCCAATACCAGTGCCTAAAGACGTAGAAGAACAGGCTTAGATGAGGACAAACGCGCTAGGAGCTTTGTGTCTTTGCTGGTTGCTCCACTGGCCGAATGGCCGAACAGTAGTTTCGCCCGACGTAATAGCATACGACCAAGTTCATCGCTAGGTAAACGAAAGCAGACTCCAGACAAAGATCGCGGTCTTCACATTCGAGCGTTTACTGTGCCTGCCACAGTTGAATCACCTCATCAATGGCCTCTACCTTCCGCTTTCTGTCCATCTCCATCTCCACTTCCACCAAGCACTCGAAGAAACAGCCATAATCCCGCATGACCATCTCACACCCCTCCCCCATCAACGTGTCAGCAACCTGCTGCCGATGCCACTCACTCCCGTAGGCCCCAACATACGCCACACACGCAATCCCAGCATCGATCGCACTGCGCGCGCCAGACCGTGAATCTTCGAACGCGACACATTGATCCGCTGTCACGCTGTTCTTGGCCATGGCCCACTGGTAAATCGCAGGATCAGGCTTCGACTTCGGAGTTGGCATGCTCGACTTTGCGCTGAAGACTTGGTCGGGCGCGAAGTACGACGCTATACCACTCGCCTCGAGCGCTGCACGAATGCGTCGGATGGGACTTGATGATACCACGGCCAATTTGTACTTCCCTTGCGCCGACAAGCGCTGCAGGACCGCCTGTATCCCTTCGCATGGCCGTGGGTTCTGGTGCAGTAGATCGATAATCAGATCCTCCTCGAACGTGGTGTACGCCCTGGTCTCTTCGGCCGTGAGTGTGAAGCGTAATTCCTTCTGGAGTTCGACAATCATTTGTCGGGCGGTGAGGCCGAAGTACTTAGATATTAGTTGCTCGACATTGTAGGATACGGGTATTGATTTGTCGGCGAGGACGCGGTTGATTACGATGTCCGCTGCTTCGACGGCGATTGTCTCGGTGTCGACTAGGGTATTGTCGCAGTCGAAGAAAATCTGGGTGATGGGTGTGACGGGGTTGGTTAAGGATGACATAGTTGCGTTGTGGTTGTGTTGTGGGTTACGTTGACGATTTGTTCGTTTGAAAAAGGTTTGTGGTTGAGGTATGTTCTTGTGATTGTGCTTGTAGGTTTCGTTGTACTAGGTTATATCGAGTATGTGTGAGGGAAAGGTGGAATGGACGGTCCTATATATCTACGGGGGACTATGCAAGACCTTGAAAGCACGTAACAAAGCTTTGAAAGGACAATGTGTATAAAGAAGATGAAAAAAATAGTATTACCAAGTATTGTTGCTAATGCAAACAAAGGACGTGCAAGCTCCAACAAGTGTCGTTGTCTTTGGTATCACGTACTCAGTGAAACCCAACGAAACTGGCGTGTGGGGGAAAAGATGCCGTTGACATAGCTACGAATGCTCTCAACTCAACCTTGAAGCTTGCTCAAACTCCGAGACAGTGCAACGCTGGATGTTCCTCGACGACGACCAAGTCTGACAGCCGACAAGATCCGTCTGAGCAATCAACATCCTGCCTGACGAGGGGTTCGAGACCATGCCAGTAGTTGCACTCATGGTCGTGACCTGTCTGGAGGAGAGCCTAATAGTGTAACGAGCTCGTGATATTCTGCAACGCCTGTCAGCGCTGAGAATCGCGGTAACACGTGAGCATCGGGATCAGCAGGCGGGTCTGTGATTGGTTGCTGTGTAAGCAAGTTTGGTGCATATCTGCGAGCTCTGGGTTGTGGTAATCATTCCATGACATGTAACTTCGTGTTGCGCCACAAGGAGTCTATTTAGTAGGATCTTCCCAGCCCATGAGTTCGCCGTATGGCTTGATATCCTCAGGTTTGCCAGGAACGAATGTGAGTGGTGTCTTTTCTGTGACGGGCTCCTGAGCGTAGACAAGCTTGCTCATAGTTCCCAGGGTGCTTGAATTGCTCTTTTGTGTTTTCAGCCAGTCATCATAGATGTTTTCCCACCAGAGGTGAATTTCGCCATCTCGGCCTTTGTGGCCGCCTATACCGTCAGGACTTACTCGGCGTTCCCAAGGCTTGTCGACAATGTAATGGAGGATGACCATCATATCTCGATCCCAGATAGGAGGATGGACGTATGGATGAGTCTTGATAGCATTGTACTTCCAAGAGATTGGCTTCCATTTGTTTCGGTAGAAGTCGGCTAGGAAGTCCTGGTCCGGGAATTGGTAGTCCTTAAGACGTTCCGTGTAATTGAAGAAGCCCATCATGCGAATCCAGAGTTCTTCGGTCGGGAAGAAGAGGAACAGACCACCGTTCAGAAGTCCGTAGGTCGGTCGGCTCAAAGTGTCCTCGGCGATCTGCTCAGGAGCGGTCAATGGTGTGTAAGGGCAGTTGCCTTTTTGCCAGGCTGCCGGAGCCCAAGATGCGCCGTCGGGTGTGCAAATGCATGCATGTGTCGACGCTATCCAGTCTCGTGACATCTCGGTATCGAACACAGTGTCTGGGTTGTGGAAGCAAGCCATATCGGCATCGAGGAAGCACGCTCTAGTGAAGCCTTGCTTGTAGACCTCGAACGCTCTGAGCTTCGTGAAGGTGTCTCTGAAACGCTCTGCTACAGCGACACCCGCCATATTTTCTGAACCTTGTCTTGGTAGAAGCAGGCTGACATGGCTTGGGATGATACGTCCGGTCCTGGCGGCTTCGCTATGAAGGGCGGCAATGCCTTCCTCGCCAAGGCCGTCGGTATATTGGACAACGAAAGGATATTGAGATTTTTGCTGATCTAATGAATGAGCAAGGACGATGACACCTGGCAAATATGAAGGTTTTGTGACCAGTGTGACCCAGCAGGTCGATTCGTCTTGGGTTATGCTACCCATGATAGCAATACCTTGATCAGGCTACTTTGTACAGGTGGAGGTCGGTCAGATAAGCGAAGGTTGATATGCGGAACAATATGGAGTCGACTGAGTAAGCTGCAAAGAGCGGTAGTACAAGTATTTGATGCACGAGAGCAATCTGGATTACCTACAGCTGTTTGCTTACCTCAAACGGCAAACGCGCAACAAACGGCCCATGATGCAGACAGGATATCGAAGGTTATCAGGATTGCATGCAGGTACCAATTGTCCATCACTTGCTGGTAGGTTGTGTCGTCATTAAAGCTCCAGAACCGGCATCACTGTGGGTTTCCGCTTCCCCTGACTCTCAGCTCACGCTGGAGTCTGCCACTGCTTGCACTTCGGAGTCATGATCCCTAGCGGATTTTCCACGTGCACCATCACAACTTGAAAGATGGAATCGACCTGCATTGCAGTGGACTGTCAGGAGCAGCCGTCGGATGTTCAACAATGCGTGCTCCGGCCACGGCGAGTCCATGTGCGTCGGATGGCGATCAGTGTGGTAGTAGCAATAGACGCACCATTGCCTCCAGCACTAGGATCTGGTAGCAGTAATGGGCGACAACAGTTCTCAGGATTCTACCTATACACGGAAGTAGGACAATTAACATTGACAGTCTCGCGCACAAAATGCGTGGCATCGCGCTTTTGGTATCGATGCATGTGATTTGGTGGGTTCTAGCGAAGAGTCCGGTTGCTGTGGTGGCTGCGCTCGACACATTTTGTTGACGCTGGACAGGAGTTCTAGGCGCTAAGCAATCGATAAGCCCAATAAAAGACCCGAAGCCTTGCCCAAACAGTCGTTGAGAGGGCCCAGAGCCGCCGCTATATGGGGCAAACACGGCAAACAGCGCCCACTACTATACTTACCACCACTAGTAGAGGAGGCCCATTCCACTGCGTCTTTCCCGACCGGCGACAAATTGATTATTTTGCTACATCAGTACCCTTGTTGCCGTCCTTGTGAATAGCCCGACCTCAGTATACAGTATCTTTTGAGCGTTGCAAACGAAAACCTGCCGCTCGCTGTGGGACCTTTACCGACCCAACGATCTTGGACTACGAACGATATCGGCCTGGTTGATATGCGAGGATGGTACTGCTTGAGAAGCAGTGGGTGAACGTTCAGGAGAAGACTTTTAGGAAATGGTAGGGGGCTGCAGGACATCCAGTTGCACCGATCGAGTGCTAATCAAGTAGGCTGAACAACAAGATAAAGCCGCGCAATGTTGCGGTCAATGACCTCGCAATCGACCTGGCTGACGGTGTCAACCTTATCCACCTTCTCGAACTACTCAGCAATGAATCACTTGGCCGGTACGCAGCGAAGCCGAAATTGCGAGTCCAAAAGTTCGAGAACGTCAACAAGTGCTTGGATTTCATAAAAAGCAGAAGCATACAGCTAACCAACATTGGTGCGGAAGATGTCGTGGATGGAAATAGGAAGATTATTCTCGGCCTGATCTGGACCCTCATTCTCCGCTTCACCATCTCAGATATCAACGAGGAGGGTCTCTCTGCCAAAGAAGGTCTGCTCTTGTGGTGCCAGCGGAAAACGGCCTGTTACGAGGGTGTCGACGTCAGGGACTTTTCTAGCTCATGGAATGACGGGCTGGCCTTCTGCGCCCTGCTCGACATACACAGGCCAGATTTGATAGACTATGACACTCTGGACAAGTCAGACCACAAAGGCAACATGCAGATGGCTTTCGACATTGCTTCGAGAGAGATTGGCATACCGGATCTGTTGGACGTTGAAGATGTTGCGGATGTACCAAAGCCCGACGAGCGATCTCTGATGACATATATTGCATACTGGTTCCACGCATTCAGCGCTATGGAAAGAGTTGAGAACGCTGGAAGAAGAGTCGAGAAGTTCGTGTCAAACATGCAGGGCGCCTGGGAAATGGAGTCAGCTTACGAGAAGCGAATGCGGGCGCTGCTCGAGCATATACGCAACCAGCGGCAGACATGGCGTGATTCGAGGTTCGAAGGCACATACATTGATGCCAAGTCGCAGGCAACGGAGATGTCCAGATTCAAACGAAGTAAGAAAAGAGATTGGGTAGGAGAAAAGTCGGAGATAGGAGCCCTGCTTGGAAACATAAAAACAAAGCTGTCGACGTACAAATTGCGGCCATACCATCCACCACCAGATCTGCGATTCGAAGTGCTTGACGAGGAATGGGCTGGTCTGACGCACGATGAGCAACAACGGAGCAGGCTCATCAACGAGACAATAAGAGATATCAAGAATGCATTGAGGAGAAGTTTCGCTGACAAGGCCAACGATTTTGCATTGACTCTGAACACGCTATCTCTAGCAATATCAGGCCTAGAAGGCGACGTGGACGATCAATTGCAACATGCTCAAAAGCTAGCTAGCAACATCCCCGTCCTCGAACAATACCTGGAAGGCATAGAAGCCCTGGACCAGAAATGTCAGGAAGCAAATATTGACGAAAACGACTACACCACCTACACATATGACGAGCTCGTCTACGAGTTGAGCCTGGTCAAGCAATCCACCTCGAAGAAGCTGACCTTTTTGGAGAATCAGATGGTTGCTAGAAGCATGACCAACTTGACACCGATACAGCTCGAGGAGTTTGAGTCAGTGTTTAGGCACTTCGACAAAGACGGAACAAACACTCTGCACGAACTGGAATTCAGCGCAGCACTTGCCAGTTTGGGTCTTGTCTACGATGAGCAAGAAATGCACGAGAAGTTTTTGGACATCTGTCATACCGGCATTGATGCTGCCATGTCGCCAGTCTCGAAGAGGCAACGAGAGTCTCGCGGGGTTGGCTTTGAGCAGTTCATCCGATTCATGGTTGCAGTCACGGAGGATCAGAACAGTGCCGAGCAGGTGTTTGATTCCTTCCGCGAAGTCGCGGATGGCAAGCCGTACGTTACAGAAATGGATCTGCGGCATTCTCTTATACCAGAAGAGCTCATCGATGACCTGCTGCAGAGCATGCCTGAGCACCGCGGACCAGACCTGGAGGCGGACAGAGACGTGCCCAAATACGACTACATCACTTTTATGCAGGGCATGATGGGTGACGGAAGTGAGAAGCAGTCGAATGGTAACCACAGGCCGAAAACTCCGACGAGATGAAATGTGGCTGGTATGCACTCTCTGTTTTGAGCGAGCATTGGATTTGGACCAGTGCTCTGTACAAATTGGGTAAATGGATGTTGTGCAGGGTACAATAGCTCTTCTCCTGTTGGATGCAGCAGGTGTCACGACTTCATTTATAGCGTTGAACGAATATTTTTCTGTGCTTCAATCATTGATCTCTGTTGGCTCCATCTCACGTGGTTCGACCCCAGGTTCCGAGGTGTGGGGCGATTAGTCTCTCGGACCAGTCCCAAGACCTCGGCAGTCTGCGGCTGATAGAGCAGTCCCCGATTACACGTTCCTAGCGTTCCTCTTCTTGCTACAGGCTCAAGCCAAATAAATAATGCTTGCGACTATGGCAAAGCATCAGGTGTTGCTCAGGATTAGAAGGTGCACTTACCTCCCAGACGCCCCTCCTTGAACTTCAAACACTCGATCTGCACCTTTCGCGTGGAGAAGCAACATGGTCGCACCTACAAAACAGTACCTTCCTACCAAGGACTACCACCTACCCGACATAGATCTGCTGAGCCTGATATTTGGTGAGCATAGGTTTCCCCCTTTGAATGTAGCTTCGTGGTAACAACGTAGACTCCTCCTTAGCCTGGGCGGACGACAACACCATCCTACACGCAGAAGCAGCAGACCCAACCAACAAACTTACAAAAGCCGAGACTAGAACCCTCACCAAGCGTTTGGCCCATGTCTTCAGGAACAAGTTCGGTGTGGGATCGGACGGACCGAACAAAGATGTGGTGGTCTGCATATCCTCTGGTCAAATCATCCTCGCACCGCTCTTCTACGGTGTCGTCGCAGCAGGGGGCATCTATTCTGCTGCTTCGAGCGCGTTCCAGCCTGGAGAGCTTTCAAGACAGCTAAAACAAGGCAAGAGTGGCCTGTTATTGGCCAGCATAGACTGCAAAAACACCGCCATAAAAGCAGCACAAGAATGCAACATTCCCATGTCAAGGGTACTTCTTTTCGACACCATGGGTCACAAGCGCATACTTGCGGACGTGGAGAGCAACACCAATTACCTTGGCTCGAAAGCTGAGATGGACTGGCCACGTATAACAGACCCAGAAGAGCTTAGGAAGAGCAAAGCATGTCTACTGTACTCCTCTGGCACCACAGGTGCGCCCAAAGGTGTGATAGTTTCTCACCTGAACATGGTCTCAGAGGGTCTGCTTCCTCAGTTCGTGATAAGAGAGTATCTCGAGCGGCAGAAAAAGAAGGAACCGGCCTTCAACTTTGAATACCGCTCACTGGCGCATCTGCCGGCAGCACACATAGCAGGTCTCCAAGGATACCTCATCAATCCAGCTATCGCTGGTGGGACAGTTTACTGGATGCACAAGTTTGACTTTCCCTTGTTTTTGAAGCACTGCAAGGAACTCAGAATCACAAGCTTTTTCACCGTGCCACCAATTTACTTGCTCATCGCAAAGAGTCCATTGGTGACTGATCAGTTCGCGTCCATGCAGCATGCTATTTCTGGCGCTGCACCGATGGGTAGAGAACTCCAAACTGCCGCACAGCAAAAGATGGGCTGCCACATATCACAGACCTGGGGTCTTTCAGAGACTACGGGCTCTGTGACACTCATGCCGTGGGACCAAAATGACCTGACAGGTTCAGTCAGTCCTGTGCTGCCTAATACCAGACTGCGAATCGTTGATGACGATGAGAACGATGTGGTCGAGGGCCAAGAGGGTGAGCTTATCGTTCAAAGCCCCGTCGTGTCGCAGGGGTATTTCGACAACGAGAAGGCCACGAAAGAGTCTTTTACCGCAGACGGCTTGTGGTTCAAGACTGGAGATATTGGTGTGATACGAGACAGCATGATCTATGTCGTTGACCGGAAGAAGGTGCGCGCCATTCCGTTTAACCGAGTGTTTCCGGCACTAACTTCGTTAGGAACTCATCAAATACAAAGGGCTGCAAGTAGCGCCCGCCGAGCTTGAAGCACATCTCATCGCCCACGACAAGATTCTCGACGCAGCTGTTATAGGTGTCCCAGCGCCAGATGGTAGCGGCAACGAATTACCTCGAGCGTATGTGGTTGCTGACAAGGAGGCAATGAGCGAAGACGCTATCAAGAAGTATGTGAAGGATGCGATGGCATCACACAAGCAGTTAAGGGGCGGTGTTGTATATCTGGAAGCTATACCGAAGAGCCCGAGTGGTAAGATACTCCGAAGGGAGCTGAGAGAGATGGCGAAGAAGGAGAACAGAGCGCAAGGCGCTAAGTTGTGAGACGATATTGTGTCCATCTGATTAGCCTTGGGGCCAACAATCTGGGCTTTCTGCAAGCCGCATGATAGATGTTGCTTCTACAGTAGAACTAGAAGTAGGTAGAGATCTTGAAAATTGAACTTGCGATCAGATGTGGCCGAATATCTGGAAGTTGTGTCTATTCAAGCCCATAATGTTGCCGTCGCTGTTCAATGAAGAGACTGTTTTGTAGGATCCATGAATCTCGAAGCCGCGTAAAGGCACAATGATTTTGCCTACTGCAACTTGCTTTATGCTACCCAGTGCTCGTAAAGCGCTGCTAAAGGTAGACTAAAGCCGAAGAGGTAATTTACAGGTGCTCATTTTGTGCCTCGTTATGTCTCGGTGCTTGATCTGACTTGCCTTACTCCTTTGAGGAAAAGAGGCGGCCTAAAAAGGTTAATTGGCGCACAAAGTATCATGGCAGCTCAGTCTTTTCGCTAACGAGACAACTGCTGCTGTGTCTATCGTTTCTCTCCAAGCTTGTGTCAAGCAGCACCCAAGAAAAAACAAAAAAGAAATTCTGGTTTGTCCTTCGAGGACAACGGCTGAATGCATCAGCCGGGAATCGAACCCGGGTCTAGTCGATGGCAACGACCAATTCTACCACTGAACCACCGATGCTGTGAACCGTGTTTCTGGTTGATTGTGGAAGAAGTATTGTGGTGGAGGGTACAAGTCGATTTTTACTAGCGTGGAAGCCGGTGTATTCCGGAACTCGAACTGCCGATCTGAGAACGCCGGTCGTCAGAGCATAGTCTTTGATGATCTTGAAAAGTAGCTCTTTGTCGGAGTAGATAGGCACAAGTGTTGGGACAACGATGATTGAGTTCATGAACAATAACTATAAGCATGGGTGTGAAGTTGTGTTGCACGACTGCCCTGCGGGTACTTTGTCCAGCCACGTGCGAGCCACTCTAGATCGGATCCGGTACACTGGCTCCAGACAAACCTACCAAACTTCTACGCGTCCTCACTTAACTTGGGGATCGCTCCTTCCTCGACAACGTCCCACACTACAACGATGCAGCCAAGCTACACACGCGTGTTGTCAGTATAAGCAATACGCTTGCCTTCAAAATATCGAACCTCTGGAACGCGTCCATGCCAGCACCCATGCAAACTGAATTGCTTGCTGAGAGCTCCTGCCTGTCCACGAGATAGACGACTAATTCAGAGGTTGCTCTTTCCTGAAGAATAGCTTGGCTTCTTGCCGACCACTTGCTCCTTTGCGTGCTTCGACAGTGTGCTTGTGACTCTTATGTATGCTCCTTTCTACCTACTAACTTCGTGTCGCTGCCTGTATTCAAGATCGAAAATTATGGCACCTCCATCAAGCTCACATTACCGGCTACCAGGGTCGCTGTCTCGCGGCTCCCCACCAGTCTATGCTGGTTCTTTGGTAGTGGTCGATGAGAACAACAAGCCCACTAGCAAAAGCGAGCATCTACTCATGAGCTTGTCGATCCTACTAACCAATTGCAGAGCGTAAGATCACCACCAGCCATGAAATCATCATCGGCCGCGACCCGAACAAATGGTGAGTCAGTGCCTGTGCTCGATACACGCTGACTTTTCGAGTCATTGGACCTTTGACGACCCGTACATGTCCCACAAACATCTTCGGATATATGTCGTTATTTTTGAGGACGATGACGCGGAGGGTGAACCACTAGTCTACGCTGAGGACCTTTCGCGCAACGGCTGCCACTGGAACGGGTCTTTGATGGGCAAGAAGAATGATGCATTTCTGTTGAGCGATGAAGATCGTCTACGCTTGACTTCCAAGACGAGCTTGGTATTCCAGGCAAGTTCTGTAGACGAGCGGAGTCACTTCGACCTAGTGCAGGAACGCCAGATGCGGGTAAGCAAGTACGGCTCCCACACACTCTTAAGCTGACACTCTTCAGACTTTCTGCGACAATTACGTGCTCACAGACCGCCTGCTTGGCTCTGGTGCATTCGGAAGTGTCTTCATGGCTATTGAGCAAACAACCCGTACTCAACTGGCATGCAAAGTCGTTGACCTACGACGCATCGGACGAACGCGAGAACAACATATCTCGTGCGAACAGCCACAATCTCGATCAGGCAGCCATGCGAGATGCGAGCTCAGAAAAATCCGCATATGGGCCGACAAACAGAGGCGACAAATACCGTTGGAGAAGAAGTTCAGCTCATACATGCGAGAGTTTGAGATTTTATCGTCGATCAGCCATCCCAATATAATCGCCCTGGACAAAGTGTTCATCACGGACGACAACATATATGTATTTCAGGATCTCATCACGGCAGGCGACCTCTTTTCCTACGTGGAGTCCAGAAACCATAGGCTACTGGAGGTCGAAGCAGCGGTCATCATACGACAAGTGTTGATCGCTGTTCAATATCTGCACGAACACCACATCGCCCATCGCGACATCAAGCCAGAGAATGTGATGTTAACAAGCCTCGTCACCGGAGCTAGAGTTGTGCTTACGGATTTTGGTTCTGCGAGGCGGATACTCCCATTGCAACGAGCCACGACTTTCGCTGGAACCGAAGAGTACGGTGCACCTGAAATGATGAATCAACGCTCGAAATTCTTCTCTAATAGCAAGAAAGCTGCTGGATACTCGCTCGCGATTGACATGTGGTCTGTCGGCACTGTCTCAACATTGCTTCTAGTCGGTTTCCGAGCCTTCGACAATCCCGACGGTAGACATGACGCGACGCTAGCGGTCCAAGCTGAGCTCAGCAGACTCGAAGAAGACAAGCGCTGGAGAGGCTTAAGCGAACGATCGAAGAATTTTGTCCGACGGCTGCTAGTCCTGCACGAGGAGGAACGTCTTACAGCAGAGGGAGCACTGCAGCATCCCTGGTTTTCAAACGAGATGCACAAAGCCGATTTCGAGGAACTGTACAAGCGGACGACCAAGAATTGGCGTCCTAGGATTCCGAGTATCCCACTCGTCGAATTCATACATGGTCAGTGTTGCAAAGTTACGTGCTTTGAGTCCTCACAAAAAGTTCTCGAGGACCAGAGACCAGCGAGAGGGCGATCTCCGACTCCAGCTGAGCCACCTTACAAACCGTTCTACCGCAAGATATATGATAAGACCGGACTTTGGCCTGCAAGGGCTAAAAGAGGCCGCGGTATGTCTGAAGAACAGGGGCAGGCAATCGAGCAGTGGAACGAAGTCATGTTTGAACTACTGAAAACAAGTCGAGCTGGGCAGCAATCAGATGGCAATCAGTTCAAACAGCCTGAGATCCCATTTTCTGTGACGACAGACCCCGATAGAAAACCACTAGTGACCACCTCGAAGCGCCTGAAGCTACAATCATCCGAACCACCAGATGGCACCATGGATCGGCGTCGATCCAATCAGGGGTCAAATGTTGTCAATGGCATCACAGAACAATCTCCAGCTCGACGGAAGGCTAGGGGTCCTTCCAACATCAGCTTGCCTCTGAGACCTTCCCTGACGCGATCGGTGTCGTTCTACTATGCGAATTCAAAGGGTCCGAGGGAGGCAGTAAAGCCGAACGCTTTAGGACTTACATCAGTCGACACGCCAAAAACAAAGCCCGAAACAGTCACCGACCCGGTTTCGAAAATAGATCATAATGGTCAATCATGGGCTCTCAACGTCACGTCGCGCTCGAAACTACGATCTCGCTCAGACACACAACACCGGCCCACCGCGATGACTCGGTCGAAGCGGCAAGGGGAGTCTGTCTTCGACGTTGAAGACGACATTGAGAACGGTGGAAAGACTCGGCTGGAGAGTGCACGCGAAGCACGAGACAGTGTGCTTTTGGCTGCATTGAAGGAGACTATGGTCAGCCCGCACGGCGCTCACCTTCGAGTAGTCAGTGGTTGAGCATATCCTGCACATTGGCTTGTGGCACAGCATTGGCGGCCATTTGTAGCGGGCGATGCTACCTGTGGAGCTCTAGACAGGGGGTCGAAAACAACCATCACACGCATCTTGCTTCGAGGAGCTTGTCGCACTGATCTGCACAAAACAACGATCGTTTTCTTGTTTGCCTAAAATGACACTGAACCTCAGTCCGATCCATATCGTCCTCACTCTCGATGACGACGCTTACTCGGTCTCTCGTCACGAGCCTTGCCGTTGCATTCGAATCCTTGAGGGTCGACAACATTGTTGCACTTATAGCTCTCTGCTTGCTCACCACTTCCAACCATAGTGAGGTTGTTGTTGAAAAAGTCAAGCCCTTCACAAGGTGCGTTTCCACTGCACTGCAAGCTTGCGACATTCTCACGCACTGTCCCAACGGTGTTCCCCCAGTGCAAATCCTGAATCTTGAACAAGCTCGTGTCACATCCTCCACTCACGCCATTATAAGAAGTACACTGGGTGATCGCCCACGCAACCCTCACATTCTCCAGAACGAAATTCTTGAACGTGATGTTTTTGGCGTGTCCGAAGCCCCCACCCCCGCCGTTCGGAGGGTACCCCGTCGTCCTCCCGGACCAAGTCTTGACCCTTGCCGCATACTCTGAGCCATAGCACTTGATGTCCACAGCCGTAATGTTCTCGATGATCTCGATCTGACCCGGGTACTGCCCTATACTGCCCATGGCCAGGCTCTCGCCGTGATAGAACGTGCAGTTCGCGATGTAGATGTTGGTGCTGTTCTGCTTCATGCTGATGCTGTCGTCGCCGCAGTCGACCGTCCACCGGAGGAACGTGATGTTGTTGGCGTACACGGTGTCGACGCCGTCCGTGTTGACGTTTGCGCGGAAGTCGCGGTTCGCTTCGGACGTGTTGTTGACGTAGATGTCTTGGAGGAGGACGCGTTCCGAGCGCGCGATCGTCATGGTCCACATCTGGGACTTGATGAAGCGGAGGCCTTCGATGACGGAGTTGGTGGTGTCGGTTATGGTTATGGCGTGGGGGCGGCCGTGGAGGTTGGATTGGCCGTTGTTGTCTGGGGGCGTTAGAATGGGCGGGTGGCTAGGGACATGGGGTGGAGGTTGGGAGTTGGTTATTGGGGATGGACTTACGGTCATACCATACTTGGCCGTTGCCGTCGAGGGTGCCGTGACCATGTCCACTGGGACGCAAGTAGTTAGGGATGTGGTACGGCGTCGCGCGGCGCTCTTGTGGACTTACTAGAAATGTATGCCATCGCCACCTAGATGCCAAGCACTCGACTGGTTCTGAAAGCCAAAGAACAGCGAGTTCTTGAGCCAGTAGTCGATGTTCGTGCTCCACAGCAGCGTCCCCTTGACCTCGATATCGACGTCCTTGAGCCCGGTCGTGTTCATTACGCTTCCGATGTAGTAGGTGGTGTTCTCGAATACGATGTGGCCGTCGTGTTTGCACTCGTCGAATGCCGCAAGGATTGCAGGACTATCATCGCCTTGCGGGTTATGGAGCGCTGGGACCGAGCACGTCTTGGAGCGTTTGGGCCAGTTCCCATCGTGGGAGTAGGGAGGACCTTCGCCGCCGTAGGGAGGTTGCCAGCAGGCGTTCTCGCCTAGATACTCACATACGTACGGGTCCGGTCGCTCAGGTGTCCAGTGGTCTGGAGGCGTCTCAGAGCCCGGGGGTGCTAGAGTCGTAACTGGTGCAAGTGATGTCTGGGTGGTGGATGTTCGCGGGTTAGTTTTTGTTGTGTCATGCTCTTCTGGAAGGGCAATTGGGTTTTGAATTGTCCTCCAGTCTTGTTGTGCCCATCCGCCCTTGGAAGCAAACAGGTCCCGGGCGACAGCTGGGTTGCCGAAGAAGGCAGTGATGGTAATGAGCACGAAGTTCGAGGCTAATACTCGAAAGGTGAAGCTGAGCATGGCGGACGGCGTGTCACGACGAGGTTATAAAGCACGCAGAAAACCAGCAGTTCCCCGGCAGTCCGTAGTGTCTGGTGTGATCGGGAAAGCTTTGAGCTCATGCAGTTACTCGTACGAGCGATGAAGTCCCTAGGTTAGTGAGAAGTGATGTAACTGGCTTAGAGTTTCGTGCTATAAGTGCTCCACCCCCTCATTTGGGGTATACAGGGGTGCGAAGTCTTCCTATCGCTGCGGCCCTTGTACCTGCAAGGTCGGAAGTCAGAGTAGTCAGATACTCTATGAAGCCTTGTCATAATGTAGCAGTATGCGGACCGATGCAACTTAGTTGGCTGTCCGATTCTGACAAAAGAAACCGTATAGAGTCTTCCTACTGCCTCCAAAAGTTTACAAGAAGTAAGGTCGCTTCTACAAGTACGCGCGACATCTTCCATGAGCGTTCTTAGGCATAGACACCTGCGTCAGTGATCCTAAGTACAGACCGTACACCATCACTAATCCCTAGCCTGAAACCTTCTGGTATGTTGCTCCTCAGTTAACCATTCAGCCTTGTTAACACGAAGAGATCTGCTACAATCTGCAGCATCTTGTCCTGGATCACCGTGCATGTTGGCAAACGATTTCCGTGTCGCGCGTGATGAGAGTTGTGCCCTTGGCATCACTTTCGCGATTTTGGGTTTCTACCTGAGCTTTAGTATGCCGCTATCAACATGGTTGGACACGAAGGAAGTGAGCAGCCGAGGTAGAAGCAGTACTATTTCTGTTATACCCCCCTGTCAGGAGTAGGAACTCTCACATAACCACGCCGGCAACAGATTCATCGAGAACACATTCGGCCAGCCGATCTTGTCACAACCAGGAATTTCTCGGCCTAAACCACACTATCATGCATGTTGTTCGAGCATAGCATATCGCTTGCTCTCGAATCATTGTGCGATGTCTTCCATCGACGAGGCCATCATGCAATAAGAAAGATAAACAACAGGAAGCATGTATGATAGAGACTTGACTAATCGGTGCCGCAGTGGGTAAGAAAAGCATGAATACCATGTCTCCACATAAGAGCAGGCATCGCATGCTGTGCGGCAAACCCTTTCGACCCATGATTATTCGTCGCTGCGCAAGCCTGGCGACAACACACAGAAGCTCGTTGAGAGTGCATGGCCCTTTTGAGCACGAAGTGCAACATGTCAAGCCGCGCAGCTGCAGTCCGATGGACAGGTCGGAACGACTTCGTTGTTGAAATTTCTATGAGCACGCACGGCTTTGCCAGCAGGGCGCGCTTGGCGTGGCATAATTCAACACAACATGCACATTGAGGCAAAGACACAAAGCTCGACATCGGCCACTGCTGTGAGATCTCAATGTAGGTAATGAGTGTTCCGACGTTCCGACAATATGGACTGAATACTTGCGCATTTCAGCGAGGTACAGAATGAGTACATAACAGGCTGAGGTCCTTCACATTCCCTGTAACCCGCACTCGGTATAGCAACGCTGCTGACTTGCCTTCGAGCATGAGTCGAAGTTGACACCATCTTGCGGTCTCGGCTCGCGCTAACACTGTCCAGCAGCTGTTTTTCCATACCATACAGCAAAGCTCTCGTAACAGGTGTGTTCTCAGCGGTGACAAAGGAAGCACCGACCTTATTGTCTCCCGTGACTGCAAGTCTAGGCTGGGGCAGTCAGTGATGAGCGACGTCAAGCTGGGTCCAGTTACCTACCGAGTCTGCCAAGCTTCTCACTAAGTGTGCAGCTGGGTGTCGAAGCAACTGATGGAATGTTAGCTATGGTCCACTCCAGAGCCGCACAACGCTTACCAGAAGGTGGACCGGTCATGCCTCGGAGCATAGCAGACTGAGTATCGCTAAGGACCGAAGCATCGGAGCCGCGGATGCTAGAAGTATTCCCCTCTGCTTGGTGGTTTGCGTCCGGTCCGGGTATAATACGAGCTACAGTCCTGAGGAGGAGCCTCTCAACATGGAGGCGGAACACTGCCTCAACCAAGACCATTGCGGTCAAGGAGCCGAGAAAGGCGGATAAGGCTGAATTTGTATCCATACTATCTGTGCGGTGTAATGTAGCGACTTGTATGATAATAGAAGAGTCACACAAAGTTGAGGAAGGACATAACGCTCAGATATATACACCGTGCATACCGGGCGTATGAATATAGGTTACTGCCGACTGGCAGCATGGGTGACGATGGGGGATGTGGGGTAGTTAACGAGGTGGAGCACGTTCCTACTACATGTTGCAACGACCTACTACTTGACAGCAGCTTGTTGTGATTAAGATCGAGACTAGTAAGATGACGTTCGTTTGGTACAGGTGTGAAAGACCAGGCCAAAGGTAGGCTGGCCTGATCCTTGCTCAGAAGTGGCTTGCTGGCAACCTTCAATGTTCCAAGCACTGCATGCCGGACACATGCACCGCTAGGCCGCCAGCACAAAAAGTGGACCGTTCAAAGTTCACATCAGGCACGATCAGCACCGAGCTGGCCTAATTTGTCCACAAACTATAATCATGCCGGTTGGCCTCTCTTTGTTTCAAGTTCAATTTCCCTGCTCCCTTGCACAAGCGAACCATTCAGAGATCATCCGTTCAGAGATCATTATTGGTAGCTGGCGTGCATAGTAAAACACGAGAACCACCACTTTGTCAGGCACTAAAAGACACGCCGCATCCTTGTGCGAAGCTCATCCAAAAATGCCGTTTGCACCATGACCACGAAACACTTGATCGTCAGCATGCGCACTCCAATAGAAATGCTTGCCTAATTCGACTCTCACGCGGAAAGGCTTGGAACGGGACGCGCGGTGGGCTGGGGAGCAGGATAGGTAGGTAGCTGCCGGTCAGCTCGAGCTCTGGTGTACTTGTGTTGTAGATGTAATTGTTGCACCATCTCATACCCTCAAATGCGTTAATCCATTGATAGCAAGTTCCGTCAGTGGAAGCGAGCTGACGGTCGACGCAAGGCAGTGGCTGAAGACATCTTCATTCCTCACTCATTATATATTCCGCCGCGCTGCTCCGTTCCGCTCCACTTCCATAGCGCAGCGCAGCACAGCACCAGCAACAACCTCTGGCATCTTCTAATGTCCTCCGCAAGAATATTTCAAAGTAGCTAAACACATGCATATCCGTCTGGTGTCATGAATCATGACCGTGAACATGACCGCGACAGAACAAGTAGGCTCCAAACACCCCGTGCTATGCCAATTGTAGTTGTGATTGTAATTTGCACATAGAATGATTAAGCACAAATTCATCGCGACCCTGTCTTCCTCTTGCTCAATGAACAAAGTCTGGAGTTATACCTCATGCTTCGGCCTCACTGATGGCATCTTCGCCATCGCTTCCGCCTTGCTGCGCCATGGCTTGTGCTGACACGATCTCTGCTAATCTCTTCAGTCGCGGAGTTTGCAGCCCTGGAATTCTGTTAGCATTCTCAGGCACATCAGTCTCAAAATTGGTAAACTTACATGAGGGCGTATAGGTCTCTAGAGCGGTGATCACCCTAGGCTCCGCAATCTCATACGGACCGCTATCCTCCATGTCCACTGGCGCAAGCAGCAGCACGTCGCTCTTTTCTGTCACCCTGCTAGCAACGGCCTTCATAATCTCACCATTGATTGGTTGCTCGTAGTCGGCAACCAGATACTGGTTGAGGAGTTTTTGGATCTGGTTAGGTGACAGCATCCAGCAGATATCCTGGATGATCTCAATATCGTTCAAGGTTGCTTTCTTCAACTGCAACAGTTTCGTCGCTTGCATAAGATGTTCAAGTTGCAGGGTACCTTCTGGCATGTCGTGGCTCTTGCACCACTCCTCAATTCGCGTGATGTTGTAATTTATCTGGAGACCACGTTTCCATGAGAGGAAATTGCGACGCATGAGCAGGTCGTTGAAGGCTGTTACGCCAACTAGGCGGAGGAGCTCGGTGACGGTCTGTGTGATGATGCTGTCTTCGATGTAATATGATTTCATTGCTTTGAAGACGTTGTTGAGAAGTGACAATAGCTGGTCCATGCTGTAGGCAGGTGTGTTGTTGCTTGGCAGCAGCTTCCCAAGGAAGCGATTGCTCTCATTTGTAACGAAGCCAGGTAAAGACTGTGACTCAATGATGGCAGGCACAATCATCTTCTGGAGTTTCTTCTTGAGCACTTTCATCCAGGTGTGATAGATGTTGAACTCCAACGACTCCAGATCGTGCTTCACGATCTCAAGAAGGCGGTCATATTCGTAGTTGTCTGTCTTCTGAGCCTCATACCAGTCTTCAGCTAGAAAGACGAACGAGAGCATTTCGTGAACGTTGGACAGCCAGAAAGCGCCCGGGTTGATTGCCTCGTCGCCATCGTGTTGCATCACCTCTTGTTGTATGCTCTGCATAACATTCGCGAGGAAGCGTTCAGACTCCTTGACGAAGCCATTGTTCCACATTTCTGAGGTGACGAGATTGATGAGGTAGGATGGGAAGAGCACTTCCTTGTCAGTTGGTGCTGGGTTGGCGGATGGCGATGGTATCTTAATGCCCTTGATCAGACCCATTGTTACTTCGTCGTTGAGTTCCTCTTCTTGTGACAGAAGGTTCTCGAGTTCCATCTCGACGGAGTCTAGGGCTGGATTGAATGTGCTACCTGAAAGTGTCTTCATGTGGGTGTCTATGGCCATGGACATCGGGCGCGCATTGTATGCTCCGCTGTAACGGTCTGATTCAATGCGCTCGGCAGCACCAGCACTGCGTCGCTTGACTGGTTTTTTCGAGGAGACTAGGTTGATCAGGCCGTTGGCGGGTTGGACTGCGTTGCCGTTGGCGTAATCACCATTGATGGGGTAGCTATTAGGTACTGGCGCTCGCTTGGCCATTTCAAGTTGATCTTGCAGGTCATTAATCTGCTGCCTCAATGTCGTCTTTTCTGATTCGTGAACAATGTTGATCTGCTTGAAGTTCTCGAGCTCTGTATTTGAGTTGTTGAGACCTTCTCGCAGCTTCCTCTCCTCTTCTTGCAGCCTCTTTGCATTTCCGAGATGCTCATCATGGGCGGTCTGCAGCTTGTCATGCTCTTCTTCGAGAGCACTCAGTTTGGCAGCTACAATACCTGCCTGGTTGGCTTCTGACTGCAACTCTTTCGAATGCTTGTCCAAAGCGTCGTGTCTTGACCGCCAGATCTTCAATTGACCTTCGTATGATTCGAGCTTCTCCATAAGAGATCGGTTCTCTTTCTTCAGCGCACCAAGAGATTGTGTAAGCTCCACGACCTTGTTTTCGAGCTTGTAAGAAATCTGTTTAAGATCACGGGCCTCTTCTCGCTGTTTCTTGTAGTCGCGACGAGCCAGTTTACCACGGTACATACTTTGAGCAATGACAACCTTTCGGCGGTATGAACGCCATGCACGCAGTGATCGCCACGATCGGAAAGCTCGTTGAATAGTGGTAGCAGCGTTCTTGTACCGTGTCTCGAGGATGGTCTTTCTGCATGTGTATCCCTTTGCCATTGACTGAAAGAGTATGAGGTTGTTGCGGATCACAGCGTATGCTTTGCGCTCCTTCGTTCCTCGCCACACTCTTTGGATGTCGGTGGCAGCTTTGATTTGTCGGAGCTCGTCTGCTTGTTTCCTGGCCAAATAACCTCGAACAGCTGTCTGAACCTCCAAGATAGACTCTCGGGCTTCGAGATACCTTCTCCGGTAATACTTCGCACGCAGGTTTTTCTGTATCATTATAGCGCACGACTTCAAACGGGCAGACCGCAGATTCTCGAGATATGCCAGCATACCGGCACGGAAGAATACCTTGGTAAGACCAAGCTGGTACTTGTCTGCCTTCTGGTGGCCGACATCGCCTAGAGCCTTCTTCAAGATATTGTGGGCCATGTCCTTGATCTCGGTCGTCCATTGGTCGGAATGGCAAAGCATGTAGTATCGGAACGCAAATTCCTCGTATGTCCATCGTGTGGGATAACCAGCAGTACTTATCCGTACCGTCTCGAGCACACCACAAGCTCGTAGCTGAGACAGCACCATAGGTCCTTCGAATTTCCACGCCTCTTTAGCTTCATTAGGCTTGATACATCGGATGTAGTGAGCATCAGTTGAATTGATCGTGTTCATGAGTTCAATTAGCGAGCTCTTGAAAATGCCACCAAGAGTGGGCTTTCGGTTGGCCGCAGCACCTGGGCGTCGACCTGGAGCAGTGGCAGCCTTGGAGCCTACAGCACCAGCTGAGTCTTTCTCACGTACCGAAACAGCAGTCTCGAGGACAGAAACCATGAACTGATTCGTGGACTTCCTCAGCACCTCCATCTGCTCATCCGGCACAGTATCTCTGTTCTTTTCGATGAAGCCATCAGACTCGTATGTCACATCTAGAGCGTAATGGCATACGGTGAAGGCGGATTTGCCAAAGCGTGGTTTCTTGTAAAACTTCTGCTTGTCGGCTGCAAAGTTGTGGTGCAGCTTGGTGACGAATTGATCGTCCGAGCCCATAGGCAACCTCGATTCTTCGTCAAGGAGTGAGAGGACACCCAGCTTGCCTTCTATCAAGTCGATACAGGGCTGATTGTCCGCGAAGTCGATAAAAGTCCAGTCGATCTGCTCCCGAATGTACTCTTCCTGCTCCAACTTGAAAACATGCGCATTGAACTCCTGCTGCAGCTTCTCGTTGGCGTAGTTGATGCAAAATTGTTCGAAAGAATTCTTTGCAAAGTGCTCGAAACCGTAGATATCAAGGACACCGATGAAGGTATGCACTCGTTGCAGAACATTCTCGGCAGCGAGGCCGCGGTTGATGGTCTCAACCAGCCAGTCGAAAAGGCACGAGTAGATGAATTTAGCGACGGAGTCCCTAACGACCGTGGCTTGCTGAGGGGTCAGGTTGGAGGTGATCTTCTCTCCTCTTGTCACAAGCTGCTTCTTAACGATCCATTTGGCAAAATCTGTCGCATTGATACCAAGAATCTCAGCGGCTTGAACGAGAGAGGGCTCGGCTGCTGACAGTTGCGAGTCGGATCTTGTAGCCGTGATCTTGACATTCCCAAGATGCAGCAGACCAGCTAGCATGCGCCAGACTTCGTGTTGTATCTTGTCATTGACACCGATCGTGGTCATTGATTTTCGGGTTGCAGTAAACTCAGCAGCGTCGTCCACGCCCTCAATGGCTGGGTCGCCACCCTGGTTCAGGTAGTCAAATTGTTCGACGGACAGAAGGCCAAGCTCTTGTCTTTCTTGTTCTGTGGCACCTGCGACTAGCTGGTAGAATATGTGGTAATTCCTCTCCTTCAAGGGTTGGAAGACCAGACGCGACCTTTCGAGGAGGTATACACGTATTCTCGCACCAATAATCGAGGTGTCTTTGTCAAACATGATTTCAATGTATTTTCCGAATCTTGAAGAGTTGTCGTTCCTCGTGGTCTTTGCGTTACCGAACGCTTCCATGACGGGGTTGGTAGCGAGTATCTGCTCTTCAGTCTGGCTGATAGCACCAGCCCTTCCAGTGCTCTGTCCTGGGGCCCCTCTGGTTGCAAAATATCTCATAATATACTTCGCACTGACAGTCTTGCCAGCACCAGATTCGCCCGACACGACGACGGTCTGATTCCTCGTATCTCTCAACATGTCGGCGTAGGCCTCTTCGGCAATAGCGAAAAGATGCGGGGCTTGAGACGCTCGTTGCTTGCCAGCATAGATCTGGACCATCTGTGGCACGTATAAAGAGTCCACTCTTGCAAAGGGGTTTGTAGCTATCAGAACTATGCCGGAGTATGTGTAAATCTCTTTCTGTGCATATCGCAACTTGATGGCCTGAAGAATGGCCGGTTCGTTAAGGTGAGAGAGGTTCGTCAGGTCCTCGGCGGCTTCGAACATAGGAGGGTTAGCCAGTGGGGGGAGGGAGGCATTTCGGGTCTCGGTCAATGCCTGCTGCGTGGCCTCGACGGTCTGGTTTGAGTCATCGTCCAGCTCGAAGGTCAGCTGGACTTTGTCGCCGTCCCCTTTCCTCTTGTCCACCAGTCGACCGCCAATGTAGGCGTCGGTCTGGGAAGGGAACCATGCCCTCACGTCAATCTCCCAGGATGACATGTTTGCTGGATATTCGTACAATCGTTAGCCCGGCCCAGGGCATTAACTCCTCGACATGAGGCTCTGAGTGGTACAGTGGACAGGGTGATTAGGGTATTCGGATTATTGACACCAAGTAGGAGGCCGTGGATGGTAAGCACAAACAGAATCCCCAACACACAACGCCACTCTCAGACGCGACGATGACAATGGATCGATTAGCTGCTCAGAGGCACCCTGCTGTATAGAAACGAATGTCGGATAGCGATGAGTTGACCCGATTGACAATCTTCTCAATCCTGGGGGCTACAAGTTCATCAGATTCAGGGAGCCCAAGCGGACTCGCGTCCAGCGTGAAGCCCTAACAGTCGAGTAGCGGCCGCCTGCCGACCAGTAAGACACGCCTCTGCCTACCCGCTCCACTTCATAAGCCCGTATTGTGCCTAGTGCTTGGCCCCTAACGGAATAAACTTCTTGCCCACCAACCTGTAACACACGTCCCACCGAGTTGCTGGACTTCTGACTTGCACGCGCATCTGCTACGTCCTTCATTTCTAGCCTATGGACCGATCTTGACGTTGTGTTGCTCACCGGAGACATTCACCTACATGGTAGTGCCCAGCTTGATGTCTGGTTGACCACTGTTTCTGCTATCATGCATCTACCAGGGGGCCGTGAAACGTTCCGGTGGTATAAATGTGGTTAGTGAGATTTGTTCACCGTTGCGCCTCACCTCTCCTGAGTATCGTCGAGTCTTGGGAGATCGGCTGTGGCTCACCGCCTCCTACAGTGCCTAACAATGAGAGACGGATCTACTTTTGGATTACTTTTTGTAGGATATTTGCATGCTGCCAGCAAAGATTAACTCGCAACCACCACTAATTCCGATCTGAAATCCCAACGCCTGTGTAGCTTCACATACACAATGCTTCCAGCGCACCTGACGTGCGTGGTAAGCAGACTGGTCGACGCCTGTCATGCATCTCAACGTCGTCCCTGAGACATCCTACTGTGTCGTAGGTGCCCCTATCGTTTCCTTCGTGCTTGTTCGTCGTTCCTCGGAGTGGCCACTGCTTCCGCGTCATTGCTCGTGATGCTTCGCATTTACTGGTTCTTGCATTCGGACTGGTTTTGTTGCGACCGAGGCTTGCCGCCTTCTTCATCGTCTTCATCCGACTCCTCGTCCTCCTCTTCCTCGTCGTCATCATCGTCCTCGTCATCAAACTCGGCATCATCGGGATCGTCAAGCTCTTCAAAGGCGAGAGCCTCACCAGTGAACCAGTCGATGGCTCGTGGGATGAGTTTCTCCTTGATGTCCTCACCGAGCTGGTAGTCGAGCTCAAGACGCTCCTCAATGTCGGATGCAACATCGTCATCCTCGCCTGGCGCAGCCGGGGGAGAGAAGAAGTTGAAAAAGGACTCCGTGGGGACAGTTTTCTTGACCACCCGGGTCTGCTTGGTATCTACGCACAGGGTTAGCATCGCTCCCAAGTGTAGGGCGGGGTCGACATACTCTTGTTCCTCTGCTTCTTGCTCTCAACTCTGACTGTAAGGTCCTTGCCAGCTTTCCATTCAATCTTGTCGCCTTCAGCGTGGTCATATATGAAGTCGCCACCGTAGCCCGTGTCTTCTCTGTAGAAGTACGTCTTTGAGACGGACTTGTTGGTGAAGAAATCGTTGGGCGCAAACTCGAAGATGAGTTTGAAGCCCGGCTTCTCGAGGTACTCCATGCGGATGTCGGTGAGGGATTTGAGTGCTTCCTCGTCACGGTCGGTGACCAGCTCGGCGAGCGACAGCTGGTTCTTCATGGCGGACAGCCAGAATTCGGGAATACCCTTGGCATCCTCGGGGATTTTGCTCTCGCCGGCCTCTGGCTTCTCGGCCTCAGCACCCTCCTCATCTTCATCCTCTTCATCCTTGCCAGCCTCTACTTCGGCTTCGGTAGGTTCGGACTCGCCGTTGACGATAGCAGCTCGCTTCTGGTAGAGCGGGGTGAACTTGGCAAAGTACTTCTTCTCGAGCTGCAGGACCTCTTCTTGAAATTCAGCTTCGAGCTTGGCGTGGTCTTTCTGGATGCCTTTCAGGCCGGTGACCCGATTGCGGACCGGCGCGGGCAGCGACTCGACGTATCCCGACGAGCGCCCGACGAGCGAGCCGAGCTTTTCTTGCATCATGGCGACGAGGGCTGGGTTCTTGGCGAACACCGAGGCGGCCGCGGCACGGTCAAGGTCCTCTACACATTGATCAGCGGTGTGGTGGGGGTGTGGTCAGACTGCAAGTACGTACCTTCTTGAATGCTACCTATCGTAGGTGCCTGTGCTCTAGACGAGATGGGAGCATTGTTGGCAGGCGTGTTCTGAGGCGTTCTGAGGTCGAAGGAATTCATGTTAGTGTTGCCGTCTCTGAACTGCGGTCAAGATGTGATCGAGATAGAGGGGATCGGTTCGCAGGTGGGCAAGTAGAACAAGAAAACTTACGGAGCGGTAACATCTCTTCGCCCTGGTATGTTACTGGCTGCCATTGTTGAGTGATTGGCTAGTGGTTGAGGATCGACTGAGAAGAATTGGATTGTCAAGGATTTGTCTGTTGGGAAGCTGCGACAGACTTAAGACTTAAAAAGAGTCCTGGACTTGAAGTTCGGCCGTGCCGGTTGCTGCTCGCTGCACAATGACAATTTCTTGCTTTTGGTCCCTGCGTCAAGTTTTTGACTCAGGCTTCGACTGCTTCTGACTACTGCAGGACACGTTTGGAGGGGTGACTGAAAACACAATCAGATTGGAAAATGTGGTGACTTGTGACCTACCAATGGTGCTGGCCAGTAGCAGCGCCACCATAAATTTGCTTGGGCTTATCGAACGACGAATGGTTCTCCAACGTGACGCCCAAGTGGCCAGCAACTCCACTTTCTCTTCCAGCCAACTGAATGCCAAGCAGAGAAATTAAGCTTCGAGAGCATTTCACGTCAGGTCAAGTTGATAGAGATGCAGTGGAAGCGTGTATCAGCTCGCGTACTCTACCATCAAGACGATCATTACACTGTGTTTGTTCATCTTTGTTCCTCGACTGCTGACACGATTTGCCCCCGACACTCGCTTTCGCTGTATGACACGTCCCTACCACGTCTCCCATCAGACGCGGAGGGCGCGATAATCAATAGAGAAGCTCCACATTTGACGTGACGCCTCGAGGAGTGCCAGCAGGCATGGATAGGCCGAGAAGGTCGAGCTCGGCTCAGCGCCGCAGCAGCCTGTCCTACGTGAGGAGAGGTATGCAGCGACGTGACTCGAACATGAGCAAGTGAGTAGCAGCTCAAATATCACTTCAGGCTGGCTAGGTACTTACACGTCACTGCAGTGCCAGCATCGTCTCCGAAGTCGAGATGGCTACTGATGAGGTAAGCACCGTGTTGCTTCATTTTCGCTACAAACGCTCAATCCTTTAGGCATTTTCCGGTCCGATATCAGAGAGTGTGCCCACCAGTACAGTGTCCTTCTCATATTCAAGGCCGAGGCAGCGACAAGGCTCAATCGCCAGCTTCACGTATTTTCAAGATGAGCAGGAATCGCCCGAGTACTCGGACGAGGCTATTGAAGACGTTAGCGATGACGATGAACTCTTCATGACCAATGGTCACGATAGAGATCTTGAGGCTGGTCCCCGATCGCCTTCGAGGCGCAAGTCATCAGGTCGGGACAGAGATCCGGCATCAGAGCCCCTGTTGCGGCGGTTCGACTCGACAAGGTCCGACACGCAGGAGCACGAAGAGGGCGGCAGTTTCAGCCAGAAGTTCTATATCGAGAACGAGGACCTCACCATGGTCGTTGCAGGGTTTACCACTAGCACCATAGGATACCTCGCCTATATCGTCATCTGCTTTATGACCGTCGGCCTTGGCTATTTGGTGTTACGTTGGTTTCCACGATGGCGTGTCAATTTGATTGGCAGACCAACCCCACTGAAAGACTGCACGTGGGCTGTCGTAGAGGTGAGCTTTGAGCACAACAGAAAGTGGTCGACGTCCCCAGCTAAGAATAAACAGAACCAATGGGGAGAGTTTACTGTCCACAACATCACCAGTGAAGAATACGGCCACCCGATGTCTAGCGTCTTCAACCGGCCGTCAAAGGAACAGCTTAATGGGCATCGCTATGATAATGACGCAGATCTCAAAGAGCTCCGTTTCCTCGATTATCGGTATCTGCGATTTCTCTTCCATCCAGGCCAGGACAAATTCACCCTCAACAACGATTGGTGGGATAGTCAATGGACTGATGTGAAGGCCATGAAGCAGGGCCTGGACAGCGAAGAACGTGATCCAAGAGATCAGGTCTTCGGGCAGAACGTGATTGAGATCAAACAGAAATCGATACCAGAACTACTGCTTGATGAGGTAAGAAATCGTTGATGAAAAGCTGTCCCGACTAACAAGAGCAGGCCTTCCACCCTTTCTACATCTTCCAAATAGCCAGTCTCCTTCTTTGGTCCTTGGACGAGTATTACTACTATGCCTGCGCCATATTCCTGATCTCAGTGTTCAGCATAACCTCCACAGTTGTCGAAACAAGGTCTACCATGAACAGGCTACGCGAGATATCCAGGTTCGAATGCGATGTTCGTGTGCTAAGAAATGGTTTCTGGCGTCAGTCCGTCTCAAGTGATCTTGTACCCGGTGACGTGTACGAGGTCTCGGATCCGTCACTGTCGCAACTGCCTTGCGACAGCTTACTACTTGCGGGTGACTGCATCATAAACGAGAGCATGTTAACTGGTGAATCTATCCCAGTCTCGAAAGTGCCCATCACGGACGATGTCATTAATTATGTCGACCTGGGGGCCACATCAATTCATCCTTTTGTTGCACGACACTTCCTTTTCTGCGGCACCAAGATCATTCGCGCAAGAAGACCACAAGATGAGGACGACGACGAAGCTGTTGCGCTAGCTATGGTCGTCAGGACAGGCTTCAACACTACGAAAGGTGCTTTGGTCCGATCGATGCTATTTCCCAAGCCGGCCGGGTTCAAATTCTACCGAGACTCTTTCCGATACATTGGTGTCATGGGCTTCATTGCGGCCATCGGTTTCGTTGCATCCTTCATCAACTTTGTCAAACTTGGTCTTGCCTGGCATCTGATTGTGGTCCGGGCTCTGGATTTGATCACGATTGTGGTGCCGCCAGCTCTGCCGGCGACTTTGACCATTGGAACCAATTTCGCGTTATCACGCCTGAAGAAGAAACAAATATTCTGCATTAGTCCCCAGCGAGTCAACGTCGCTGGCAAGCTGGACATCGTATGCTTCGACAAAACTGGTACTCTTACGGAAGATGGATTGGATGTGCTCGGTGTGAGACTTGTGCAGCATCCAGAAATTAGATTTGGCGACACATTAGAAGAGGTCCATGATCTCCTTCCTCCAGCATCGTACGATCGGGATCCGACTGTCAACTATCGCGTGAACAAGAACATGCTGTATGCGATGGCCACCTGCCACTCACTCAGAAGCGTTGACGATGAGCTCATTGGAGATCCTCTCGATCTCAAAATGTTTCAATTCACAGAGTGGTCATTCGAAGAAGGCTCGCATAAAACACAACACTTTGTGGAACCGGGCACACACCAGGCGCCTCCATCTGTGATACGCCCACCTGCGGGCATGGAGTACGACATGGACGACGCTCACAACGACAACCCTGTGCCAGTCGAGCTCGGCGTCCTTAAATCCTTCGAGTTTGTCTCGCACTTGCGTCGAGCCAGTGTTGTGATCAGGCAAAACGGCGATCCTGGTGTTAGCGTGTACGTTAAGGGTGCGCCGGAAGTGATGAAAGACATCTGCACACCAACGAGTATCCCTGAAGACTTCGAAGATCTGCTGAGCTACTACACTCACAAAGGATACCGAGTCATTGCTTGTGCCTCCAAATACGTATCTAGGATGAGCTGGCAACAATTGCAGCAAATGGACAGATCTGAGGCAGAGTCGAGACTGCAACTGACTGGGTTCATCATCTTCGAGAACAAACTCAAGGACATCACGACCGAGATCATCGAAGAGCTAACCGCAGCGAACATCAGAACAGTTATGTGCACAGGCGACAACATCCTGACTGCAATCAGTGTCGCCCGGGAATGCGAGCTAGTCGACCGCGACTCACACTGCTACGTACCGCATTTCGCAGAGGGTGACAGGATGGATCCGAAAGCCGTCTTGACCTGGGAGAGTGTCGACAACAGCCTGTACCAGCTTGACGGCGAGACTCTCTTACCTGCTCCTCTACCAACCGAGCAAGACAACTCTGCACCATACGACGCTCTCGCTAACACCGACTATACACTCGCAGTCACAGGCGACGCCTTCCGATGGGTCGTCGATTTCGGCCCAGCCGACGTCCTGAAGCGCATGCTCGTGAAGGGCCACGTCTTCGCACGGATGTCGCCAGACGAAAAGGCCGAGCTAATCGAGAAGCTGCAAGGCATCGACTACACCTGTGGCTTCTGCGGTGATGGCGCCAACGACTGTGGTGCTCTCAAAGCAGCCGACGTCGGCGTGTCGTTATCGGAAGCGGAGGCATCAGTCGCCGCACCCTTCACCAGCCACATCTTCGACATCTCGTGTGTTCCAACCTTGATCAAAGAAGGTCGCGCCGCACTCGTCACCAGTTTCTGCTGCTTCAAGTACATGAGCTTGTACTCAGCCATCCAGTTCTGCTCGGTCAGCTTCCTCTACGCATCAGCCTCGAACCTCGGCGACTTCCAATTCCTGTTCATCGACCTCGCATTGATCTTGCCCATCGCCATCTTCATGGGCTGGACAGGCGCATACCCAGCCCTCAGCAGGAAGAGACCGACAGCAAATCTCGTATCCCGCAAGATCCTCACACCCCTCCTCGGCCAGATCGTGCTGTGCATCCTCATCCAAGCAGTCGCCTTCGAAACCGTCCAATGGCAGCCATGGTACATCCCGCCCAAAGTCAACCGGAAGAAGTCCAGCGTGGACAACTCGCAGAACACGGCCCTCTTCCTCGTCTCGTGCTACCAATACATCCTGTCCGGCATCGTGCTCAGCATCGGCCCGCCCTTCCGCGAGTCCATGCGCAAGAACGTGCCCTTCTGCGTGACGCTCGTCGTCACATTGGCCTTCTCGCTCTACATGCTCCTCGACCCGGCCAAGGGCCTGCAGTGGTTCATGGACCTGACAGACATGTCCTTGCAGTACTCGCTGTTCCTGCTCGCGTTGGCGCTCGTCGGCTTCATCATCGCCTATCTGGCCGAGAGGTACCTGTTCCCCGGCCTGGCGAAGTGGATCGGCCACATGAAGAAGGTGCTCCGCCCAAGCCACCCGAAAAAGAGGAAGCAGTACAAGGAGATCATCGAGGCAATGCAATAGACGCGAGATAAAAGCCAAGTTAGATGTATAGATGTATTAGTATGTGAGTGAGTGACTAAACCAAACAAATGCGCTACAACAATCCACGTGATGGCGTTCTTGTCGCATCTAGGCTTGCCACAGAGGTCTGAGTAGGGAGCAGCCGGGGGTGAGTTGCATGAAAGCTGCTACTAGTGGATCACAATGTGTCTTAGCTGGGTACGAGGAGCCCATCTGCAGCTTTCAGTTCCGGCAAAAGCGCCTTTCTTTACACGTGGCAGACGCGATCCAGAGGGTGTGTGTTACGACTTGTTCACTGGTAGAGGAGTTGTGTCGATTAACATGATATTGTACCTACTACCTAATGCATCCGACGTGAATGGGATCATATTGTAACAGAAACACACACACCCGCGATCGTGTTGGTCGATGACAAAAGGATTTTTGCAGATCGATGTTTTTATACGTACAACAACGGTGTGATGCGATATGACGTTTTTCATACGCAGGAGGGTTCTGAACGTACAGACAACGGGATTATCCATATCATTGAACATTATCGATACTAGATTCCAATACATCTACGTCTAGCACTGTAACTCCTCGAATATAACCCCTTAAGTACACGTGTATCCACCGTCAACTCTCAGATCTGCGCCCGTAACATACAAGCTGGCATCAGACAGCAAGAATGTAACGGGACCCATCAGGTCTTCCGGTCGGCCCATCTTGCCCATCGGGATCAAAGACGTCCATGTCTTGTTGAGCTCGGCGTTCTCATCCAAAATCTTCCTCGTGAGTGCTGTAAGCATGTAACCTGGGCTGATGCAGTTCACACGGATGTTGGCGTGGGCCCACTCTACCGCACATGAAGCGGCGAGGTGTCGCACTGCAGCCTTGGCAGCGTTGTAGGGTGCTTGCGGCTGTGGGACGTTGACGATGGCACCGGACATGCTGCCGATGAAGACCATGGAGCCAGAGGTTGCTTTACGCTCCATGAGGTGCTTTGCTACGCCGGTGGCAAAGAGGTAGGTGCCGTCTACATTGACGCCCCAGAGCTTCTTCATTCGCTCGTAGGGGTAGCTGATTGCGTCGAAGTTCTCGGTGAAGCCGGCGCTGGTGACCAGGTGGTCGATCTTGCCGTGCTTGTCGACGATTTCAGAGAGGGTGGACTCGACGTTTGTTGGGTCTGAAACGTCACAGTGGTGGGCGGTGACGCTGGGCACACGGAAGACACCTTCTTTCTTGGCCGAGGCAAACTTCTTGCGGTCGTAGGTCTCGGAGTTGGGGTTGTCTTTCTTGAACTGATCGACGATTGCCTTTGCGGAGGCCTCGGCTTCCTCCTCTGGTTCTAGTTAGCATTACTCATGCAGCAGACATGTCTCACGTACTGTTTAGGTCGACAATAGCAACGTCGGCACCACTAGCCAGCAGACTCTGAGCCATGACGAGACCCAGACCTCTAGCACCACCAGTGACGACAGCAACGCGGCCTTCTAGGGAGAAGTTGGGCAACGTTCTCTTCAGATGAGGACCGCCTCGTCCCTGTAGGACGGGCTCCTGTGGGAAGTCTTGTGTGTCTTCTGGATATTCGACGATGATGGTGTTGTCTGTTCTTGCCTGCGAACCCTCATGCTCGTAGCCTGGGGTACCGAGGGTTGCAGAGGACGATTCATGGAAAGGGTCATCCTTGTTTCTCCTGCCACTGCTTGGTGCTACGAAACGCGGTGTGCTCGTTGTGATGGCTCTTGTTGTGGAAGGGAGTGAGGACTGGAGGAATGGTCTTGTGAGGTGTGGTCCGGCTGCTGCACGGGTTGCTACACGGAGGATCTGCTGTCGGCCAGCCATGTTGGAGGGACTCGTTCTGTGCTTGGAGGTCTGATTAGCACCAAGAGGCTTGAGGGTTCTACTTGGAAATGAGTAGATGGCTGGGTGTAGAAGGAGATGTGTCAACAATAACGCACAAGGAGAGATCAGATGTTGTATGAATTCTTCTCAACCGCTGTATCTCGAGCCTCGAACCACAAAAATTCGAGGCAGCATGCAGGTGCATTGCGTTGTAGCTGGCATGACGTAGCAACGTTGAGAGCTCTCGGGCGGTCGCTAGCCAGTAGTCAGGGCATCCCGCGCCATGCGTGTTAGGCTGCAGGGTCCGACTTGTCAGAAATCCACCCCGGGTCCACACCCATAGCACGCCGTCCACGCCCAGAGGACGCATTTTTGTCGCATCGAGGAACCGGTCCTCAGCTCTCTCCTCAACAACATTGATCTCCGTGGAGCCCGTTCGCAGACTGCGCCTACCTTAAAGCTCACCCCTGGCTCGGCTCGCCCATGCCGATACACGATCTTGCTTGCAGCCAGGCAGTCTGAGTGCGCATATTGGAGATGCATGCTGCGGGAAGAATACATCTGTGGATTATTTGTGTACGGCTTCCTGTCTAGTACTTGTACCACTCTTGTTCTGCGTAGTCGTAGCCTGGCTGGTTGTCCGCCTCAGCCCACCCCTCGCCAGATGTGTGCCGGGGCCACCGTTATACTCCATGCTTAGAACAAATTGGGTATCATCGTTGCAGCCTCTGCGCAGCTCAAACTTCCAGCCCGTGACTGGTCGCCCTGGACATATCTCCTTCTTCTAGAGGGTTGCTCTACCTGTATGCAAGCTCTTTCTTCCAGATCTAAAGAACACCGCTGTCGCGATCGCGGCCGAGATGAACCAGAAGACTAGATTGGCCCTGAAAACCCACTTAGCTTGGTTGCCGAACGAGACAAGATGTACTTACGCGTCGAAGTTGGCAGCTGTCTTCATCGCGGCCACACCACGTTCCATCTCAACCTTTTCATGGTAATACATGCTCCCAAACAGGCCGGTCATTGCAGCCCACAGGATGACCAGTATCCATTCCCAGGCAAACAGCATTGCGACCGTTCGGTACTGCGAGAAGATACTGATCACGGCGAAGACCAAAGCGGTGATGGCTGCCATGCAGCCCACGACGACTGCAAAGACCTGCCAGATGTCAGTACGGATTGCACGTCAGGTTGGGAGCTCAGTGCACGCGTACCCATTTCGAGTCGGCGTACTTGTGCACCTTCCGTGCTGCGTTGAGGTCTGAAGCATAGTACCCAATCACCACACATGCCAGAACGATCTGGACGAACCGGTAGAAGAGGTGGCAGATATTGCTCAATTGGAAGCCACCTCTTGACTGCCCTGACGGCAACTTGTCGTACAAGCCCATGGTGTAAGCCTCTTTGCACTGTAGATTCTCTTCGAATAGTGGCGTAGCTATCAGTGGCTATTTGCTTGGTTCTGGGATGTGATATCGATCACGGTAGATTCGTGTTGGTACAGAGGATCGCGACGCTCGAGCTTTCTATCTATAGCAATGACTTGACCACCGGACGTGTTTGCAGCTACGTGGTGACAGGCAGCCAGCGGGACCGAGCTGTGCGCAAGTGAGAGTCAGAACTAATATGCGCGGGTACTTTTGTTTGTGAATTGCGCGGTCAGGAACGTCACGAGTCAGTGGTGGGAGCAAGAGAACGAGGAGCACACAAAGTGGTATTATATGTGTGGTGACTACTTAGGTATCCAGTCGTTCTCATAGTTTGGGTAGGTAGTCGGCGCAAGCAGGCAAACATGCAATTTCCTGCTTGTTGGCTGTAGAGCCTGCCAGAGCGCGTGAGCTTTGTTGACATCATTTTTCAGCCTGGTGGCCCCCACTTGTTGCATCTCGATTTCGCAAGAGCCAATCCGAGTGGGTTGTTTGCGGTAGCTTTAAGCCGCCGTTGCTTTCGCTTGCCAAATTCTTCTCCCCACAGCCCACACGTGTGGTCGAGCGCATGATGCAGGTGCAGGGGTGTTGCTAAGTTGAGCTCGAAGCTCGTGCAGATGACCGGACCACGAATGTGCGCGTACAACTCTTCGCAATGATCTGTAGATGACCTTGCAGTCAAGACTAGGATATATGAGGAGAGAGACTATGTACAATGCTAGCAAAACCCAACTGATAACCGACAACACATCCAAAACGACAGACTAGCTATAAACAGGTACACCGGCGCGGAAACAGACCGAAAGCGATAACGATGACAAAAACAAAGCAGTGCGACGCAGAACCAAGACAGCAAGCAGCAAAACAGGACGAGCAGTACAGTAGGAGAAGGACGATCGAACACCCGCTCAACAGCAGATGCTATCGTATCGTCCCTCCTTCTGCCCCTCCGCCTGCTACCCCTGCTGACCCGGCGCTTGTTCTGCCTGCTCCTCCACCCCGATCGTACGACCCGGGCATCGCTTGGTTTGCCGGTGTTTGCGGTGGGGGGTCGGGCATGGGTATTGGATCATCGTCGTAGCCCTCGTCTAGATAGTCGTCCATCTGGTCAAGCGGTTGCTGATCATAGTTCTGGTTGTTGATGGGTTGTTGAGCAGTTGTGCTGGCCGCTTTTGCTGCGTTCTTCGTCTGCTTCTTCCCTTTTCGACCTTTGAGTTTGGCTTTCTCCAGGAGCCGCCGCTTCTCGGCAAGACGTTTCCGTTCGCGGCGATCTTTGATCTCGTACTGGCGGACAAGAGCATGTGGAGGGCTGCCGAAAATGCTCTCGTACTCACAGAACTCACAAATCCACACGTCTTCGTGGGAAGGAGGATGCTGTAGGTTGCTGTACTCTTGCTGCAGCTTGCGCTGCCGTGCGGCAAGCGCGTACACGTCACCTTTGCGACGTCGAGGTCGCTGCTTCTGTTGGGGCGGAGGGTTGGCCGCCGATTGCTGAGATGGAGGGGCTTGTTGAGTCCCAGCGTACTGTGTCGCTTGATTGTTGCCGTACCGAGATGTCTGCGACGGTGCTGCGGCAGGCGCCGAGTTGACTCGAGTCGCATAGTCTGGCGAGTAGAGGCTTTGCTCGGGAAACTTGACGCCCTTAGCATCCGATTCACAAGTAAAGGTAAACTGCGAATTCGTTGGGGTCGTCTTCGCTTGCTGATCAAGGACACCCACATTCTCCTGGCCTTTGCCTAGCGGGTTCCGCAACAAAGTGGTGGCATTAGCAATTGCTTTCGAAATGATGCCTTGATCGGCTTTTGATCCGTCGCCTGGTAGAGCCGTTAGCGCTGCGTCCAAGTGTCTCAGAAGCGCCCGCTTACCATTGATGTTAGCCACGGCGCTCTGGTCGTACTTGCGGGAGCCAGCGCGTACGTTAGACCCGTTGACAGAGACTCCGAGAGGATTCCGCGAATTTGATTTCCTAGCAGACCGACTACGTCCAGCTCCTGATACACCAATGCCACCTGAAGGCGACTGGTCGCAGGCTGGAGAAACATCGTCAGTCGAGCCATCTCTCGAGTCAACACCCATCTGGGAGAAGTCCGGGTTGAGTGAAGTCTGGTGTATGCTCAGACTGCCCGAGGTGGGTATCTTCCGCTTTTTCTTGTTGTTGGTATTTTCAAAGGCTTCGTAGCCATCCGGTGCGGACGAAGATTTGCCACTGTAGCTGTTGTAGCGGCCATGGCGTGGTGACCGGGGCGAGCGAGGCGATGCTCGATGTGGGTTGCTCAGCCGCTGGGCTATGGGTGAAGCGTCATCGACCGAATCTAAATCGTCCTCGTCATCGTCATGGTGGTGGCAATGATGGTGGTGATGATGGTGTGAGTGCGGACAATCGTGATCGTGGTCGTCTTCGTCGTGGTAGGAGTCGTGCTCGTGCTCATAGTCTTGATAGCTAGTCAACTTTGTGTCTTCTTGCAGGCGGCTCTCATCCTCACCATAATGACTGTACGCTGGCAGACTCGCCGAGGGTGGGTTCGGAGGATAGCTGATCGAACCGGCCGCTTCGGCGGAGAGACGAGATCGGATGGATCGCTTGGGCAACGGGCGAATGTATCGTTGAGGATAGTAAGGACTGAGCTCGTCGGTGGGCGATGACAGGTACGCTGACTCTGCTGTATTGTGTCAATTCCAAGTTCCAGCCAACCGTGGGCTGAATTGTTCTGTACCCATATTGCTCCCGCTCATTGAAACCCTTTTTGATGCAACTTGCTCTGCATGCCTCGGGCCGTCCAAGGGGATGATGTTCACACTGACAGTACCAAACACCTCGCTGCACGAATCTGATCGCCGAGGTCAGCCCAAATCTTGCGACGCTGATACCGAGTGTTTTGCGTGGTCGATCAGTAGATGAAGGGCGAACGGTTGTGACGAGGGGATTCGAGGTGGCTTGGAAGATTTGGCCACGAGGACTCAACGTACCCCCGATATGCCTAGCCGCGGCTCGAGTCTGGTTCACACAACACTTGATTATAGCAGAGAGCCCTCAATCGCAGGTAGATATCTGGCCGCAGGAAAGTACCACGATGCGAGCAGGCTGGTAGCACAGGTCTATGATGGGACGACTTGGAAGTTAATCTTGGTACGAATCGTGTCGAAGACCAACCGACATGCCAAGCATCTCGCCGCGATGCCACTTAGCTTCCACTCTCCTTTTGCTGTTCCACTTCCAGGCCCCATGGAACGTCAGCGAGACCGGGCCGTGATCATCGCAGCGACTCGTGGCATCGACAACGACATTACTCGCTTGTTGACCCAGGCCAGTTCTAGCGGCGTAAGGCCTTTCTTACACAAAATACCGCGCTGCTGGAGATGACAGATCGACGGCAAGGAGCTACAGCAACAGGCCCCTCAACTTCAACGCATGGCAACCCACGCATACAAACGAGACATGTTTCGGCAGTATCGTTTCGCCTAGCACGGTGGTATATGTGCCTAGGCGTGGCATACAAGTCAAAGCCATTTCTCTATTCCCATACTGCTTATCCGCATACCCTACCGCCAGCATTCTGCATATTGCTCAAGCACAATCGATACTGTCCAATGGAAGCCCGCAACGCACTTGTCACCTCTGGCACCCGTCTCTATTTCTTTCGGTTTCTGGTAGGCCGTGTCGCTGCCGCTGTGATTATGGTCGGCTTCGAATCTGCCGTGTCCTTCTTCGTGTCGAGCCTCTTCGCGCGGCTCGAGGCGGTAGAGCGTGTGGCAGAGTTGATCGATAGCTTGCGTTTCCGACTGGGACCGACTTTTTGGACATCTTCCGCCTCTTCCTCCTGTGGCACCTTGCTGGCTGTTTCCAATCTCGTGGGCCTACCTCTGCCCCTCTTGGCTGGCTGTTCGACTCTTTTGCTTCCTTGCTCGATGTCAGCATCTGACTGGTCCTTATCTAGCGAGCCATCAGGTGTTGGCAGCGCGTTCTTCTCATCTTTCGCATGGGTCGACATGCCGACCTTCCTCTTCTTTCGTCGGGTCCTGCCTTCATCGATTTCCTCTTGCACTGCCGCAGAATTGACTGGTGTGAGCTCGGACTGGAGGGCAATACGGTTTGGTTCGTCAATCACAGTCTCTGCTTCGACAGCCTCTTCATCGTCAAGGCGGTCGTCGTCAACCATCGCATCCTCATCCGCTTCCACGTCCTCTTCTTCTTCTTCTTCTTCTTCTTCTTCTTCTTCTTCTTCTTCTTCTTCTTCTTCTTCTTCTTCTTCTTCTTCCTCCTCTTCTTCCACTTCCCCATCCACCTTCGGCGGTTCATGCACGCTCACGCTTCTCTCGGCCTTCAGCCCCATATCCTCTAGGCTCAGATCGTTAGCCCAGGACTCGTCTCCTTGAAGTCTTCCTTTACCGAAACCACGCTTCCTGCTGTATGCAGACCGCATGATTTCCTCACTCAATTGTAATGCGACCGGACTGTCAACCCCCTTGCGGTATATGACGCCGGGCTCAGGGCTTCTTGACTTCCATACTGTTCCTTGTAGGCATGCTGTTAAGGCGGCCAGTTCTTTCTTCGGTAATTTCGCATGTTCTGTGGTCTCGGACAACTTCCTTTTCTTTCCACGTTTCGTAGGCTGTGCTGGCCTCTGGCGGAGACTCTGTCCGTCCGCGGTCTTGGTGACTCGGTTCAGCAGGTTTGGATCGTCGTCGAAATAGTCGTCCGAGTAATACTCCCAGTCGGAAAAGTAGTCTCGAAGTTCTTCGGTAGGGTTGTCCTGCCAGAGAGGAGAATGCATAGCATGTTCTGCCAAGTCATCTGCTAGGTCGGGTTCTGCATCTGCATCGTAGAGCATCTCATTGAAGTCATCGAGATCGGGGTCATAGTAGTATTCATCGTCGGACATGGTGAAGGAAATGCTCGTCGAGCCGCTGCCCTATACCCGGCAGACCTTACCGCACCAGGAGATTCAGCATACACGTATGAAGCAGAGGCCTGTCCTGGCTTCGCCGGATGAAATGTTACGTCAATGCTTTGACACGAGTCGTTGGCACCCTCGTCGTCTGTACGTCGTGGTTCATGCAGGGACTGAACACTGGGAGATTTGCGTGCTTCCCGTGACTCGAACCAGCAGGGTCCAATTGCTCCTCGAGCATGTACTATTTATATTTGAGGCAGGAGGTGGAATAGTGTAGCAAGCAACTACGACCCGTTGACGCTACACACGATGCGCTGAGCGGCCTCGTCAAGAGCATTTGCGTGACATCGGCTCGCGCAGCGCATGTCATAGTAAGTTAGCGGAACGGAGGGTTTCATATGCCTCAGGCATCAAGCTTGATGGGGTGGGCCGAGGTGCGGCTATCCTCGGTATGGGGAGGTACCCCGGAATTTGGCTGTTAGTAACATGCTTCCTCGCTCCCTTGAGGCATCCTGTCGTTTGGTCCCAGCCAAGAACGATGCAGTGAACCTTTTATCTGCCTTCAAAGACTGAGAGATGCTCGTGAGGAACGGAACTAGGCGCTCGCGAACAGCAGTGCGTGCAATCATAAGGTCGAGACAGAACAGCACCCAAGCTCAAGATGCTGCCAGCATAAAGCCTCTCGAGTCAATCTTGATCGCTAACCGAGGTGAGATTGCGATACGAGTCAACAAGACAGCTGCCAAACATGGCATAAGGACCACCACCCTGTACACAGATCCTGATGCTGCTGCACAGCATGCCCACTCATCGTCAAGGTCATTCAACCTAGGCCAGACCTCCGAGTACCTCAACCAAGCCAAAATATTGGCACTGGCCAAAGACCATGGCTGTCAAGCCATACACCCTGGATATGGCTTCTTGTCTGAAAATGCAGACTTCGCCAGAAAATGTGCTCAGGCCGGCATCACCTTTATTGGACCACCGCCAAGCGCAATCGACGACATGGGGGACAAAGCAAGAAGCAAGGAGATCATGAATGCCGCTGGCGTACCTTGCGTCCCAGGCTATCATGGTGCCGAACAATCCGAATCTAAGCTTGCGTCTGAGGCAGAGAACATTGGCTACCCGGTGCTTATCAAAGCTGTCCGTGGGGGAGGAGGGAAAGGCATGAGGATAGTCCAGTCCGCTTCAGAGTTCTCAGATATGTTGAGCAGTGCACGCAGGGAAGCGATGAATTCATTCGGTAACGACGAGGTCTTGGTCGAAAAGTACATCACGACGCCGCGACACATCGAAGTCCAAGTCTTCGCCGACAGATACGGCAACTCTCTGGCATTAGGCGAGCGGGACTGCTCAATTCAAAGGCGTCACCAGAAGATCCTAGAGGAGTCGCCTGCACCCGAACTTGACGACTCAATCCGGAAGGACCTTTGGCAGAAAGCTCGAGCGGCCGCAGAGGCCGTCAAATACGAAGGCGCAGGCACGGTCGAATTCATCTTTGACAACGACACTGGCAAGTTCTACTTCATGGAAATGAATACAAGGCTGCAAGTCGAACATCCTGTCACCGAGATGGTGACGGGCTTAGATCTCGTCCAGTGGCAGATAATGGTTGCTGAAGGTCGAAAACTGCCGCTGACACAAGATGAGGTTGAAGACCGGATCAAACACCGGGGTCATGCCATCGAAGCTCGTATCTATGCCGAAAACCCCGACAAAGGTTTCATTCCTGATTCCGGGAAACTGCTACATGTTCGACTGCCGGCGGCTTCGGACGACATCAGGATTGATACAGGTTTTATCGAAGGGGATACGGTCTCCAGCCATTATGACCCTATGATCGCCAAGTTGATCGTTCGGGGTGAAAGCCGCGAAGACGCTGTTCGCAAGCTTGCGGTTGCCCTGGAAGAGTACGAAGTCGCAGGTCCAATCACGAACATTGACTTTCTCAAACGCTGTTGCGAGTCGAGAGACTTTGCAGAAGGGAGAGTCGAAACAGGCTACATACCCAAACACCACGATGAGCTGTTCCCAAAGCTTCAGCCGACACCAGAAGTCCTGGTCCAAGCGGCGTTGAGTTCTTTCCTACAGTCTCAAATATCGGCAACAGTGCCAGACAGTACAACAGCACCACTTTCATGGTCGTCCCCGCAGAGCAACCTTCAAAACAGGAAATTTCACTTCCAGGCTGATGACGAGGATCCAGCTCCAGGCGCAACGCCCACCGTCTACGAGGTTGAGGTGCAGCAGCGCGCGCCAGGCACATATCACGTAACCACACAAGGCAAGTCCTATGATGTCTCTTCTTCGTTCGATCCCTCGACCAAGACCTTGACCACATACTTCCCACATACCCGGCACACCAGTCGCGTCATCGCCTCGGACGCGAATACATCAGAGCCAGGTACAGCAGGCAAAGCCACCATCCACCTCTTCACACCGCAGGGTTCTTTCCGCCTGAATTCTGCAACACCGGCCTGGGTGGCGAAAGCGCTAGGTACAACAGAGAAAGCGAACTCATTGCTCAGTCCCATGCCGTGCAAGATCTTGAAAGTGGATGTCAAACCAGGCGATAGGGTGAAAAAGGATCAAATGTTGCTCGTGATTGAGAGCATGAAGATGGAAACTGTCATTAGAAGCCCTGGCGAGGGCTTAGTGGTCAAGAGGATTGTGCACGGGGAAGGCGACGTTGTGGGAAGTGGTGTTGAGCTTGTGGAATTCGAGGAGCCAGAGCAGGCATAGGTCGTGTCGCGGTTCAGTCACCATGTGGTTGGGTCTCTACAGATCCGACGCGTCCTTGGCAACGGTGTCCTGGTGTTTTCCGCTACTATCGGTGAACGTGGTCTTGGTACACTAATGCTGTGTGGGCCGCACTCGAGCGCGATAGCACCGACCCAGCACCGGTACGGTACGGCGTTTGTGGGCCGATCTTTCCTTCTGTAACCTCACGAGCTCACTATAGTCCGTGTGCGGCTCTTTAGCTCAGCAGCTTAATGCATGCGCTTGTCAGATTGCTTATTCATTACCTCATAGCCTTGTCACAGATGGTATTACGAAACACCTGAGCATGTCGGGTAGTTGACCTCCCTCTGAGACCACCTCACTGTCCGGAGAGGTGGACGGCACGTCAACCGCGTTGCCGGTCTTCCTTATGCGAGCATGTGCACTTCCTGGCGATGCTCATCACTTCCAATAAAGAACGAAGGCTGATCAGCCAATGGTCGATGCTTTTTACCGACGATGTGATAAACCGACCGATGCTGTTCGTTTCTTCCACTCCGTCTCGGCACAAATACTGATGAATGCTTGCTGCACTAGTAATCCCGGTCTTGCATCAACCCATGCCAGCGGATGTACCTAAGGTTCGGGTCGAGCTATACGTAGCGGGCAGGTTGATAGAGACGCTGGGATCATTGGCTGACGCCTGACAAGAGTCAAGCATTTTCGGATGCGAGGATGGCTTGCCGCGAGACGAAGAGGTGTGGCAGTCCGGCAGGATTCATAGCGGTGCATGGTGCACGACCATGCCGGCAGTCGGCTACCAGTACTGCCGACGAGACGCACGAGCAGAGAACCAGTGCTAGTGGTAATACTATATCACACACACCGTACATGTTCCGAGCGAAGCGTGAGAACTTTATCATGAGAGCGCTGACGCGATTGCACACAGCACGACCGAAGTGAAGCATATGTGAGACACGTAAGTTAAAACATGATCACCAATGACACATGTGGCTGGCGCCAACAACTTCTTGCATGAGATGCGACAGGGGTTAGAACCGGCAGTCTTCTAGACTCCCAGATCCTTGTCTGCTTTTAGGATGATCTTGTTCTGTCTGGTTACAGTATGGTCCCATTCCAGTTGCCGGGCGGAATGTATCGACTGCATGCCAGTTACTGACTTGCTTGAGGACGAAGCTGTTTGACGAAGCTGATCCTGTTGATTTCTGGTGGCGCGGCGGGCCCGACTGCTCCGAAGTCAGAGTTCTTTGTCAAGGTCCACGTTCCGAGGCCGGGGTATTGCATGTCAAAATCCCGCAAGTCTTTTTTGGTTCTGTCCTTCATGTGCGGCACAAACAATGTATTTCCACGGCCTTCATTATTGATCCTTGTAGATGGAAAGAATTAAGCTCATTGCACAGAAGCCCTAGAACCGCTGAGGAACATGTCTGGAAGCTGCCCAAAAGCGGATCTCATCGCCTCGCATCCACTCCGCCGGCAAACCATTCTTTGCCGTCCGACTTGCTCGTGTGGCCGATGGATACCCAAATCGAATTTCCTTACCACGTGGTTTGTTTCTCGGTCATTTTCCTCCACTACCCACGCATGCCATCGACTCTAGATGCGCCTCGCACTCTGCTAGTGACAAGCTATCATCAGGAAAGGAACAAGAAGCCGTAGCACAATCGAAACAAATGCCACGTCCACCTCGGAGAAGGCACCACCGATGTCTGGCGGTCAGCAGGAAAGCAGCTGCCTCCCGCCCTGAGCGAAGGAGCACCTTCGTGACTCGACGACTTCATGACATCTTTTCTTCGTCTTGACTTGCCTGCTGACATCCGCACACAGCAAATCACTGACTCTCATACGCCTTTTCTTTTCTTTTCCTTCTAGCTCGTCTTCTGCTTGCAGCTACTATTTGAGTTCCACCCGGACATCGCGTTCCTGCATCCGCCTGCTCTAACCAAGCCAACGTCGGGTCAAGCTGATCTGCTGACCTAGTTTTCGCGGTCCCAAAATTGCCGACGACAAACGTCTTCGTGGAATTGGACACCACTGTCTCCACGGTATAGCGACTCTGGAGTTTGATTTGTCACCAAAGATCTTTCAGTCATTGACTTTTCGGACCACGAGCCTCTCTTCCACGTTTCTAGCGTGCTTGGGTACGTCTTGGACGACTCGCCCAATCCTGACGTCCTGTCCGGTGAAAGCTAGTTAGCGACTGCTTGAACCTCTCACCGCACTTTCGAAACGATACCGTCGCCTTGAAACTGTGTCAGACAAGTCATTGTTGTCATAACTACGCCAAGAATATCCGACTTCCTCTGCGTCTTCAGATGCTCACTACTTGGAGGGCATAAGCATCGCCACGGGGCATATTGTAGTTCTAGCCTTGCAATGTACTACCCAAGACGGTGGTACTGTGGCATAGACTGCCATGACTGCGCCTCTTCCGCAAGGATTGATTAGGGTGGTGTCGGCAACAGAGCAGGAGGAACCCTCGGACCCAGCCGATGTTGTATATGAGCGCAAGCAAGTGCTCTATAATTTTTGGAGAGGCAAGTCCATGCCTTGGCAAAATTATCACACTGGCAAGCTGACCGAGCTTAGTTCACGACGCACAAAGCCGGACAACACATGATGCCTCGAGCATCAGATGTCGCCAGCTGTTCTGGCGGGTCTGGAGCGATAAACGTTTGTCTCTTTCGCTGAGCCAAAATACCATGATGCAACTATGGTTACAATGTCAACGAGACTTCGATCTGTCTCCCTTTGAGCTTCGTATTGAAAGCTCCTCCTCCTCAGCATTTCAGAGTGCTAGCAGTTCAAGTACTCAGAATGCGCAAAGGAGGGAGTCAGACGAATATTCTATATCACCAGGGACAATGGCTGTTAGTCCTTCTCAGTTGTCACATGGCAAAGGGAACTATAAAGACGAAGAAGAAGATGATGCAGGTAAACAGTCTTCTAAATCGCGAGCATCAATCAAGTCCTCTGATCCGAGGCCGGGTGTCACGCGAACCCCTAGCGGTGATGGAGGCCGCAAGCGATCCAATGTCACAGCGGGGGCCGCACGAGGTAAAACCCGTCCGTCAATCACCAGGAAAAGAAGCAGTCAAGCTGGACCGCCCGCACAACCAGTGCCCGCCACAGAAAGCGCGAAACCACGAAAATCAATTATCAAAAGTCCCCGCATATCTACTGCAGAACAGAATCTCATCGGCGAAAGGCATGCGATTGGAACTGCGGTACCTATACAGATGGCAGCAACACCAGCAGAGACTGCTGAGCCGCCGAGCCGCAAGATCTCGACTTTTGAGCTGCCCTCAGCGTCGTCCTGGCAGTCCGTCGAGTCTCAAGCAGAACCATCAGCAGAAGTAGCGGGACCACCCGCATCCCCTCCGAAGTCACCACTAATCATAGACAAGAATTTTCGTGAAAGGTTCCAGCATCAACTCCGGTCTTCCACAAATCTAGCAGGAGCTAAAGGCATGCGCAAGACGGGCAGTGTGGTACGATTTGCGGACGAGGTAGATGTGCCCGAAGACTTCCGCAAGCTGAAAGGTGCAACCCGGGAAAATGACATGGCGGCCCCACATTCCGCATTTGGAGAGTCCTCGCGGCGGGCAGGATCCGAAGGTCAGCAACCGCGGTCTGCTACGGTGAACCTGAGTCGGCCTACGCGACCCAGGGGCAATGAACGTCATGATAGTACTGGGAGCGTTGCTGCCGTTAGTGACGATGGCTCGGATGACTTCGATACTGAAGATGTAGTTGCACCAATTCCGCGAACGAGGAGTCAGTTGTCTATGGCTATTGCTGGACTTCGACGGTCGCAAAGCCTAAGCGAGCAGGAACCTGATACCAGCTTCGCTGTCGCTTCGCCAGATATTGAGCAGGAGCAACAAGCACTCATCTCCGGCAAGCAAGGCAAGACTCTTACCGCAGACGAAGAGAAGTTGCTTGCCATGGGTCGGAAAGACGGCGTCACAAAAGCTGGCGGTGTTAATTTGCCAAAGGAGCTGACTGTGAAAGGGAAGTTCGCAACGCCGGGTGATGACTACGAGAGTCCAGAGGAGCCAATTTTTTGAGCTCTTAACAATATGTATCGCAATGGTGGACAGCAGGATAGCTACCACCCCTTGCACTAGGATGGAAAGCATTGCTGGTGTTTTGTATACATGTGGGCAGATGTGCACTATTGTTCCGGCGTTCGTGAATATGCCTACACACATTGTACGAAAACTCGGGGGTTGTACTGGCGTCAGCAGAGCATTATTAGCCTACACGCTGCTGTGGACATCTTGGTTAGGCGTTCAAGCGTTAGCACACAGAATGGTATATGATTCGTGCAAAGCATAGCCTGCTGTACCAACATTCCTCTCACTGCACCCAACAGCTACACCCAGCGGCCTGAGACGGGAGTACGCTCGTAACGACTGGTCTGAGCATGCAAAGAAGCCGAGCTGACCCCTTGCAATCGAGGACAACAACCGAGCAAACGGAGCGAGCTGCATACACAAGAAGACGGGAAGAAAGTTGGAACGCTCTGTGTCGATTTCAGGTTTGTGGTCTCTTAGATATTGCATTGTTCATTAGTCGTATGATACTGGTTGACCGTAACGGAGCGCGTACAAGTTCTGGTTGGCCAACCACCGGATCGGAACTGCGCGTTCCTACCCAATCCGCCGAGGTGTCGCGCTGCACCTCAAGTAGCCGACCTCTGGCGCCGCTGCGTTGTAAACCTCGCAGAACACCTTCTGACATCGTCCTGCAACACAACAACGGACAGTCCTCCGCCCCAAGCTTCCTTCCTAGCAGCCCCACATCCCACAGCAGTCATCGCCATAATTCTGCGCAACAACCTTGACCTCACTCCCGTCACCCGCCGGCACCAACGCTTTCGCGTCCTGACACAGCCCCTTCCGCCCACCAGTGCCGGCCACCTTACTAGCCCCCTCGCTCGTCTCTCCGTCGCAACACGTACTCTGCATCGCACTCACAGCGCCGCTCAGAGTCTCCAGACTAACAGTGAGCGTCTTGAAGAACCAGAAGTTTTGCACGCAGACTTGGAAGCCGCCGCTGTCAGCCCAGCCAACGCGCGACGAATACCCCGGCCTCAGGGTTATACCGTCTGTGGGGAGGGGTGGGTTGAAACTGTTCTCTGAGAGGGCGGTTGAGAGGGCGTTTATTGCGGTCGGATTGAGGGTTTTGTTGCCGGCTACTTCTGGAGGGAAACGGAGGCATGTCACTTCATAGTCTGACGTGGATGTTGACTTTTGTGGTTGTGATTGGGACTGGGCGACTGTGATGCCGAGGAGGGTGGTGAGGGAGAGGAGAAGGGTGGTGGGAAGCCGCATGTCGGTCGGTTGGTGCCGCTGCTTGACGTAGGAGGGCGGCGCTTTGTGTTGGTCGATTATCGATAAGGCAGGGGTAGCAGGTCGCGTTGTACAGGCGGCGGAAGGCTGTCAAGTGTCGACGAATGGCTGTATGGTTCAATGAAGTTTGGAGACAAGTGTGCTTGTCGTATGGTAGTGATGGTGGTGAAAAGAAACCAACATGAGAGGAACATGCGCCAGAAGTAAGTCTGTCTTACATGCCTCGCCGAAACATCAAAAGAAATAACGTCGATATGGAGAACACAGCCAGGGAGCATGTTCGTCCACACGCGAAAGAAGGTTTGTGGCGTACGAACCAAACGTTTCCAGGGGCGCAGCGATCATCTTGACATCCAATGAGGCTGTCGTTCTTATACCCCACATAGCACTAGGGTCGAAGTGCCCAGCGTTTTGGAACCAATTTAGCGTCGGCTGGAGTAAATCAGCCAATGACATTGGCAGGTGTCTCGTATTGGCAGCCTCAAGTGTCTGACCGAATCGTTTCCAAATTTAGCCAGGATTCGAGGCTGTTGTTTGTTGATATTCCTCTGAACCTGGCTGTGTACCCCAAGCATCTGTGGACCGTTTGGGGTAGCCCAGGCTTGTGGGCACTGATAGATTCGTCCGCAAGCAGGCGTTCTAGTTGGCCATGAAGACGTGACAACGCTTTACGCGATGCCTCGTTGATACCACGCATGCAGAAGCCGTGCGATACCGCAAACCAGAATTCTACTCGTAGGGACGCACAATAGCAGTGATTCTCAAACACATACTGTTCCCGAGGAGCATGACCGGTGTGGTATTTGAACATCCGCACTGACACTCATTCTCAATTATCGTCGGATATCTCAGAGCTTCTGCCACTCGCAGCGTTGCTGCTCGAGCTCTGCAGGTCAACTTTTGTTATTCCTCTCTTCTTTCTCCAGGCCCAAACGCCCGCATCAATCTCTCCTCTGGTGACGCCATCTCGGACTAGATAGAAGGTCACGCCGAGCTCTCTTTCCACATTTCGGTTCCTCGACTCGTCGTCGAAGAAAAGCATGTTCTCGTATGCAATGCCGTCCTTCGGGATGTCTTCTTGTTTCCGCGCTAGACTTTTGGTAGAGCTCTGTATCTGCCTGAAATGGCGAGTCTTCTCGCCTGGGTATATCTCGCGGAAAGAAAAGAAGCTGAATGCTTTCTGAGGAGTTTCCTTTGTCTCTTCACTAGTACCGCCTGCTTGCTTCTTCAGATAGTGCTCTGGAACAGGCACATTGATTGCCCGAAGCGTCTGGTTCGCGAGATCAGGAGTATGCGTTCGGCTTGCTAGGCCTAGCAAGATATTCCGGCGCTTCGCTTCGTAGAGGACCGAGGGTACTTCGGGATAGAATGTATAGGTGTCTCCGTAGCGATCGATCATGCCTGTGGCATCCTTGTTAACTTTGAGCGGCGGTGTGACGTGAGTATCTATCCAAAAGGGCCAGAGCGTATAATCAAGGTCGAAGACGATTAGCGAGGGTAGTGGCAAAGAGTCTGTGAACGTCGACGGAACGGACTTGGGTGGCGCATCGTCGTTACCCGTGAGCCCCGACGTGTCCGTCGACGCCGTGTTCAGGGTTGCCGTTTGAAACGCGCGTCGAGGCATATTGTAGTGATTGAGCAGAGAAACCCCAAAGAGCAAAGACAAAGTTAGCAGGATTGAGGGCCGTTTTGGGAAGTGAATTGTGGGAGACAATTGTAGAGCCACGGTAGGAATAGGTAGTGGTGTAGGAGACGAGTGCCTGACTCGACGAATGTTTGGGAGTGAAGAGAAGGAAGAGCGAACAGAGCCAGGGGCGAGACTGAGCCGTCTGCTTCGAAGTATCGCCGGCATAGACTGGCTGGAGAACAAGTCCAAAAAGTTTCCCATGCTTGGACCCGAGACTGGTTGGCTAGCATGATGACATCAGCCCGCACATGAGTCAATGTTCTGATAAGATAAGCCAGACTTGACTCGCTGCTGCTGCTTGGCTTGCTTGCAAACTGATCAGATAACCCTCCCTCACTCCTGCTTTGGAAATATTTCCCTTCGTAGATATCTGGCAGCATCCGTATCCAGAACCGGAGATATTGTATAGTTGGAGCTGCGCGACCCTCCAACTATTCATGAATTTTTGCCAATTGACCTCGCCAGTGCGAGATCTAACATTTATAGTGCCTGCTCTGCCCTTTCTTTCGCGGGCTTCAAACAAATTGAGACGTGCTCCTTGCTGCTGGAGAGCTCAGTTAGCCATGGCTTTCCTTCACTCCTCACCTTGTATCGATTATCGCAAGCTTTGTTTCATGAAGTACCATGCTGGGCTACTTCGGTCCTGGAGTTCCTGAACCAAGGCTCTGAAATCTCGTCTGCGCGATCGCTTGTGCGTGTAGCCGCAGGGGTGAATACTCCCCGCCGTGTGCTGCCTCAGATGGAGCGGACGAGTTAGCATGGAGCTCGACTTGGTGTTGCTGGCTGCTTTCGTTGCGGATATAGACCTCCGCCTATCAAAACGTCAAAACTAGGCCCAACCTGCAATCGCGCGTGCTGTTGAGCCTCGTTCATCCATCCTAGCATTCTTTCGTAAGGCGGTGGATTGTGTGTGACATTTAGCATTGGTGTACACCCTTTTTTGGTCGTATTGAGATAACCGAGCTTGTTCGCACGGAGTGCCTGGCGCTGACCACCTTAGCATACAGCTCCCAGAGCTGACATTAGAGTACACATGCCAAAGCCTCTGCGACATTTTGTTTAGGCATGTAAATATGTCTCAGATTCCCATATCAACACTCGTATGCCAGGTCTTTGTGATCTCAGCAGAAATAGCCGCCAGATCCTCCTCCCGCAGAGGTAGAAAGTCCTCACTCTCAAACCGATCATTGTCGCAAAGCCAATCCCTCAGCCACGACACTACAAGGCATCGTGTGGGTCGTTGAAACAGAGTAAAGATCTTGAGGAAGTCCACGACAGTCTTACTGACCTTCACGCCTTTTGCCAGTACTCTTGTACGGTCGAAATACGTCTGCACCTCCTGTCGGACATAGGAATTGATCAGAAGCAGACCAGCATGACTTAGCCGTGCACTGTTAGTGCCGGGGTCTCGTCCTGTGCTCATCTCAGCGACGTACTTCAGCCGCTTGAGGAACATGGCCCTGGCGAGGTAGTTTCGCTCGAACTCGCCGAGAATCATGAGTGTTTGCACGAGAGCTGCGAAATGACGTGCCTGCGACGCGTAATCGAGTTGAGGGTTGAGCATCGCATTGAGTAGTGGTGCAACACACTCGCCCTTCAAACAATCTTCTTTGGCTCGAATATAGTAGCGGAAATGCTCGTCGTGGTGTGCAGGCACTAGGTTCCCGTTTCCGTCGATGGCTTGTCGACTGAGAGTATCCCATGGTCTGCGGTTACGTATCCGTCGTTTCTCTTCTTGCTCTTCTTTGGCACAGTTATGAAGGGTACGGAGGACATCGAGGAACCTTCCCTTAGTGACGTCCAAATCTTGCAGACTGAACGTTGGGCAAGGACCAAATGCGTAGGCAGTAGCGACATGCTCAGGGTGAACGATGCCAAGTGGACCATCTAGAAACGCCTCGAAGCCTCCTGTGTTGTTGATCAACCGATCGAGCGCCTGCAGGTGCATACTCGTTCGCGTATGGTCAATGATCGCTGCCCACATGATGCCGCTGATGCCTTCGTCGCGATCCACCAGCCGTGACCTCAAGATCGAGTTTAGTGAGCCAAAAACTTTAGCCTTCCGCTCGATTGTCTGCGTCTGATCGGGAAGCACACCCATTCTGGTGAGATGCTCTTCCGCGTGTATCAAGATCCACTGGAAACATAAAGGCTTGGTTGATACATAAGTCGAAACCCAGTCTCTGTCGGGACAGAAGAGCGCGTTGGAATGTGTCCCGAAGCCAATGTGGCCCATCTCGCTGAAGTCTGCGCACATTAGTGAAGTCCATAATTGTTTTGTTTGGAGTGACTTACAAAAGTGAACAAGCCACCTCTCTCGATCTGTCGCAGCAGTTGGCAGCCGAAAAAATGGGTCAAGAGCCTTGTCGAAATAACCATTCAGCTGCACTGGGGCAATCGGTGAAGGGGTACTCAAGTCTGTCCCTGGTGTAGATTGTCGACGTGACGAGGGTGACGCCGACCAAACCGCATCATGGTCGGGGCTATTGTCTGATGAGAGATCCGATTCGCGTCGGTGATTAAACGGTCTGCAGTGGTTGTTGGTGTTGTTGACACAGGCAGGAGGTGGTAACTCCGCTTTACAAACCAAGCGTGTTGCCGCAACCAAATTCTGCGGCACTGCTAGATCATGCTCAGCGATAACAATGGGTTTCTGTTCTTGTGGTGCGGTTCCTGGCACGAAGTGGTTGAAGTCTATTCTGTTCTCGACCTTCACCAATGTGGATGTTGAGACATCTGTTGGCAATGCGGATTGATCCACTTTTCCATCTTCCTTAGCCTGGGCTCTCTGTCTGCTCTTTTTCTCTCGCCGACGCTCATGTGCCCGGTATGCTACCTGCGTGTTGATTGCTGACAGATTCTTTTTTCGGCCATCAGCATCGCCTTTCTTGGCCCCGAATACGAAAACGATCGGCTTGTTAGAGCCACCACCTCCCATAGTCCGTCGGCGCCCCGTGACGCAATCAGAGACGTGTTGGTTGCAACATGCAAGGTAATGTGCAGAGTCAGACGCGCATGTCTGTAATATGCTTGATTCAATTGGCTGTATCGCGATAAAGCTTGAAGCTCAGAAGCACATCTGAATGAATTTAGAGACGAGCAACGACAAGGAAGAGAGTTCAAGTAGATCGGGTTTGACCTGTGGAAACGACCTCCGCAAAATGAAGGGGGGACAACCCTGAACGTGGGCGGCACTGGGCGCTACGCCACGGCAACGGCAGGTACCGAGACTAGCGTGCCACTTGCATTGATGGTGTCTCGACCTCACGAATGCAAAGGAGATCATTATGCCAGAAAATTCTGTTAATGGTTCTATCATGTTGTACAAGTGCTGCTTGGTGTCTCACAAAACGAGAGACACGTCAGGCGGTGTGCTTAGGTTACACTGCCATTACACTGTCCTCTCCTGCCGCTATCCTTCCAGGCAGCCGTCATGCAGTAAGACCCGATAAGCAGTATTCAAGCGACCATGCAGCGACACTGAAGAATATAGTACACGTGGTACAGGTTGTGTTCATGAAGACCAGGGGTATTGGGTAGCACGTCAACCTACAGAACCTCTTGACCTCCGTTTGTTGCTGGGTAATGGTATCTCAACCACATCATCTTCGCGATCTTCTTGACCATCAAATTCTGAGGACTCGTCATCATCCTTCGACTGGTCAAGCCCAAGCTGATGTCTTTCTGAGGTCGTCAAGTCCTCTTCGTCACTGCTATTTGGTCCTTCGCTTGGGCCGACCATTTCTCCCATTTCATCATCGTCATCGTCGTCGACGTCTAGAGGTCTTCTTTCCAGACTCGTTCGCGCTTCAACAGCTGTGTGCTGCGTATCATCTTCAGACCCAGAATCACTAGATGATCCATCTTCGAGCGAACCGTGTAGATGGGTTTTGTCGCTCTGGCTTGAGAACAAGTTATGTATCCCGCGGCTGGTCGAATATGTTGCACCGCTGCTGCTTTGCGTATGTGTGTTGCTTCTTTTCCCAAAAGATGTGATGTCTTGTTCTTCCTCGTCAAGAGAGAAAGGGTCATCATTATTGTTATCGTCGTTATCTCCAAGAGCGGCGAATGGGTCATCTTCCATCCCAAATTCCGAAGCTGCCGCTTCTTGTGCTTCCTGTTCTTGCTGGGCTTTATGCATAGCAAGTCTGTCGGCTAGCCTCTTGCGTGCGCGAGATGGCTCAATGTTCAGAGGGGCGGGTGGCGGAGGGATCAGTGGCATCGGCTGGTCTGAATCCGTGCTCGGTCCGGTGTCGGCGGTGGACAATTGGGCTGTAGCAGTTCGAACCTGACCATCGTCGTTGTCATCTGACATGTCGTCGTCATCATCATCAGAGGAGCTTCCGAAACCACTCAGCAGGGAGCTGCCAGCAGTCTGGTAGCTGGACGAGGTGGCACTACCATTGTTGGAAAGGTCCACACTGTCAAGGCCTTGCTGGCCGCCGGCAAGCCCTGCTTGAGCGAGAGCATTTGAGCCCGCGAATCCGCTGTTAGCATTAACAGCATTGAGCACAGCTTGTCTTGGTCCAAGGCCGTTCTCCGGTCGGAAGCCTCCTAGAATAGCATTGTCGCGATCTCGTGTTTCGGCCAGCGTCTTCGTCACGTAGTCTTCCCAATCCTTACCATATATATAGCCCTGAACAAGTTCGGACAGCGTCTCTCTTGAATGTCGCTCACCGAACTTGACGACCTCCTCTGCGACCAGAGTCAAGTGACCCATGTACCCGAGCCGCATGTTCTTCTTCTTCTCGGCTTCTTCACTTCTTTGTTGTCCTTCTATGATCTGCTGGGTAACTTTGCCAGTTTCAAAGAGATCGAAAGCAAGATACCTATTGAATCCACGTTCCATGGGGCCGTTGAACACCTGCTGTACGACATCGTAGACAACATTGTGCAAGAAGTTGTTCCATGGGAACCGAAAGAAGAAGCTCAATATCGTAGGCACGACTTTGTGTTCGACAAACATCATTTTCAGGTAGTCGCCTACCACAGAGGGGTTTTTTGTATCCTGTTTGGACTCCGAGACGCTCGAAACATCTTGGCTCCCCGCTGATGTGCTGGCAAGCAAATCCGTCATGGACGTATCGTTGGCCCGGGGGCTGTTTGGTGGCTCCGGGCTCGCAGGGGTCGGAGTCTTGTCATTGTCCTCCCGCTTTGCGAATAGTGGTGCGGGCTTGTCCTCAGGGTGTAGAGAGATGTCTCCTGCCTTGTGCTCCGAAGGCGAGTGGGTAGCAGTATCCGATGACATCTCGGTGTCTTCCAGACTCAGCCGCCGCACATTCTCGTCAAGCCCATGGGCCGGAGACTTTGCATCGTTTTGTGCTTGCAACGTAGGCTTGGTGGGCGTCAGAGGCTCGTCCACCAAATCATCCGACTCTTCTGAGCTGGATGCTTTCTTGTCGTTTTCGGAAATGGAGATTCGTTCAAACTCATCCTCCTCACTTGCGCTTGGACGTTCTTCTGGTAAAGTGCCTATGGATGGCGCAAATGAGGAGTCCATTTTCGAGGACGCCATGGACATATCGATTGTAGAGTCATCAGACTGCTGTTTGGCAAGTGAGAGTTTGCCTGCAGCTCGCAGCCGTTCGCGCTCTGCATCACGAGCCTTAACAAACTCTTCACTGCCAACCTCGTTGAGCAAACCCATGTTGCTGCAATGTAGGAGCTCAGCCATCAATTCGCAAGTCTTGAATCTGTCGAAGCCAAGCGGCTCTATATCTTGACCCCATGCAGACTTCAGGACGCCGCGATCAACGGACTTTGTCTTCTCGCCATCTGAGACTGTATGCTTCGAGCTCAGGATGAGGTCCATGAAGTCAGGCACGTGACGTGCAAACTGTCTGAGGAGCGTTCCCAGGAAGATGGGATCGTGAGTGGTTGGTGGGGCATCCGGGTTCAGACCATTCTCGGGGTCGTAATCTGAGTTGTTCTTTCTGATGACCTCGATGATGATCCCCACGCCAACTGTTAGGGCGTTGCCTCCTCGCAGCATATGGCTGATCAACTGCTGTATGCACTGCTCAGACACGAGCTGTCTTGTCAAGCTGTTGGGCCCGATACAGGACTGTTCGTTTTGCGCGGCATTTGCAGAGATGGTGATGATTGCTTTCAAGAAGTCGCCAGCAGAGGTTTGTGTAGACGAATTGCAGTCCTGCGACAGACTCGAAAGCAGCATGGGTATGAGATCCTGATCATGCAGCCACTCGACAATGCCTGCACCTCCTTCTGCTTTCTCGAGACTTATGATCTTCAAGAGTAAGTCCATGACCATAGGGCAGTCTACGTGCTGCAGAATGGCAGGGACTATGCCGGGCAAGGATTTGAAGAAGGCCAGCATGTCTTCGGTCTTCTTCTCGAGTAGAGTCTCGTTTACTTTTGTGAAGTAGCCGGCTTGTAAGGGGTCCAGCGGGACTGGGCGGCGCAGAAACTCCCAGAATTCCTTCAGGAAGTCGGTGTTCGACATGACGGCCTCGGTAATAGACCAGGTCTCGCACGACAAGATCTCGCATGCGACGAAGGCATACTTCAGACGCTTCTTCTCGGCTCTCTCCTGCTCTTCATCTACCTTGGATTCTTCTTCTGGATCTTCTGACTCTTCGGCATTCGGGCCTGGCGCTACCACGTATTTCAACAGCGCGTGTAAGTGGTTGTCATCGCGCAAGAACTCTATCAGTTTGGTGTGGTGCGACTTTAATTCTTGTACCAGGTCCTGCTCCTCGAGCAGATCTTCCAGAGTGGTGGAGTGCTTGTCTAGCAGGGTATCTATGGTTGAGACATTGCTGTAGCCTCCGAAGCGCCAAAACATGGTGGGCTAGTTGTGTTTCTAGAGCGACGCTTCCGATGCTTGACAAGACCAGGAGTGTAGAATCGGGGACGATCGAGGGTACCGCATCCGATGAAGCGTCGTTTTCACTGTCAAAATGAGACGTTGTGGTGTGGTCTTTCAGACGTTCGGCTCCGCAAGAGGCAGGGACTTATCAGCAGCAAGGCCGAAGATTCAGATATTTCGAGTCAGCGTGGGCTCTGCAGACACAGCGAGGGTTTGAAAGATTGTATAAATGTCGTCTAGATGTCAATCCCTGCACGCGACTAGATCGGCATAGAAAGGAGCGTTTGGTCACTCTGCAGCGCTGGTGGGCGGTTGGTAGTGTCTTCGTGTGCGACGCGGGAACATGGGATAATGCTGTCGTTGGAGATTGCACATCACTCCCAAGTCCCTTGTGGTTCCCAGCGCCGTTGTGCCTAAGCGGTTTAGCACTAATTTTAGGGAGTTCAGCATGACGAAGCTCTACCTGCGGGTCTTTTGGGGGGCAACATCAGCGGCGCCTGAACCACCCACGCATGACGTCCGAAACTGTAAGGCATCCCCATCCACCTCCAAATATGCTAGACACCCATCTATACAGTGATCTCGATCCAAGCTACCGAGATTAGGAACCAGTACCACCTCTAACCCTACACCGACCGACAACCTAGTGCATCACATCCTTTTCAATATCTACACTGGGCCGGTATCATGAATCGCCTTTTCGGCGCAAAGAGCAATGCGCCAAAGCCAACCCTCAACAGTGCTATCTCTGGTGTGAGTGCAATTGACAGTGGCGCCAGGCGCAGAAACTGACACTGAAAAACAGATTGAAACGAGGGTAGACTCGATCGATGTTAAACTGGCAAAGGTCAACGCCGAGCTGCAAACATATCAACAGAAGATGTCCAAGATGAGGGACGGTCCAGGCAAGAATGCAATAAAGCAGAGGGCCTTGAAAGTCCTGCAGCAGCGCAAGATGCTTGAGAGGTCGGTCCTAAGTGATCAAGCTCGAGTTGACGAGGAATACTGACCCGTGACAGCCAGAAGGACAACCTCATGCAACAATCGTGGAACATGGAGCAAGCAGGCATGATGCAGGACAACATTAAGAATGTTATGACCACCGTTGACGCCATGAAGACCACGAACAAGGAGCTCAAGAAGCAGTATGGCAAGATTGATGTTGGCAAGATTGAGCAAATGCAAGACGAGATGGCAGACCTGATGGAGCTGGGCAACGAGATCAGCGAAAGCATGGGCAGAGCCTACGACGTGCCCGACGACGTAGATGAAGCCGAACTCGACGCTGAACTAGAGGCTTTGGGTGAAGACATGATGTTTGATCAACAGGCCGAGAGTGCTGGCGGTGTGCCCTCCTTCCTCCAAGACGAGGTACCAACATTCATCGATGAGCCTCCCGCGGCAAAGAAAGTGGCAGAGCCTGCGACAGGCCCAGGTTAAGTCGTCTTCTTCAAATTCTGAGACCACTTTTGCACACGCTTGGGTCCCTCATGCGCACTCCGGAACAATTGCCTTTCTGTCTCATCGAGCCCTCGCAAGAAGTCAGCCCCATCAGTCAACGCCCCTTGTGCGTTATGCGCATGATCCGCGATTCTGGCTGCACGAGTTCGAAAGGTCTGCTTCGAGTCAGCAGGCCATCAAATACCACTGGCCCACGGGGAATCTCACCTCTATCAGCACATCGACAATATCGTCATCCTCGAACAGGTCCATTATTCGTGCACCTAGAGGATAGAAATGCGCTGCTTGTGCTCTCAGATCGACCGAGTTCGGGTCGGCCTTCAAGGCATTGATCACTCGCTGCTGCAAAGGAGCTGGGAAATCTAGTGCCACAAGAGGCTGTGAGCCAGGATTATTCCTGCGAATGGTCAGCACTGACGACCTCGTGGAAGGCAGTTCTGAGCAGCACCTACCCACTCGACACTGCAAGCATTACCCCAAGCCATAGTGGTAGATCAAGCTTCGTGCCTGCTTTGATCTGCAGAAGTGTGTTAGCTTTGCCTAACGCGCATGATTCGGGGACCTGACCGTGCCTCCTGGATTCCCGTCTAAATAGCCAAGCCCTGGCACGTCTATCTCGAAAGTGCAGGGCAGTTTCTGAGCATCTGTTAAGATCGCATCCACATCATAGTATGACATTGCTCATCGTCGATGACCAGATTGTGAGTGTGTTTCAATTAGTGGTGCAATTACATTCGGATTGATTTTGATAGTCCTTTTTAGTGGGGTGTTTGAAGACTGCCGCTCGGACGCGTCGTGATTGACGCGTTCGTGTACATTGGAAAACGTTGTACTGTTGGGCAACACAACTACGGATGCCGTGCAAAGAGGGCGTGGCGCTAGTCGTGCTACATCTACCCAGAGCATGACTCTGAAACATCGGTCATGATAGTGCATGTCTCAGCTAGCCGTATCTATGCGTGAACACGAACATGACTACTACTCAACAACCTCAAGCTATTCATTCCATCCGTCCTAGTCAGCCTTCATCAACATCTCCACCAGTAAATGTTTCTTCTCGATGCCATCTAGATCCGGCTTGCTACGTTAAGGGCACGCATCCGCTGACAGTCCAAGCAGACGTGGTAGTCCACCCGCGCTGTCGCTTGTACACGGATCAAGGGCCGATCACCATCCAGCAAGGCAGCATTCTCAACGAGAAATGTATTCTCGGTACAGACAAGGAACTCAACCCTATCGTCAAGGGTGTCGTGCCTTCAAATTCTTCTACAACAGCTTCACAACAGCCAGGTTTCTTGGGTTCAGACAATAGTACTATCAATCCTGAGATCAATATCGGACCCAGAGCCTACCTTCAGTCGACCGTTAGGCTTCAGCCACCATGCAATATCGGCGATAGTGCGCTCCTAGAAGCAGGTGTGACCCTACTCTCCGGCTGTAGCGTAGGGGCACACAGCAAGATCTGTGCCGGTGTCACACTACCTTCAGGCACGGCTATCCCAGCGTGGACTGTGGTCTATGGCCATCATGGACAGATGAGAAGGAAGCGACAAGCCAACGTAGCAGAGGATTCGAGGTTAGATGGCATGGGCAGAGAACGAGATGGCGTGCAATCGCTTCTGAAGACGAACACTGCAAAGAATCTGAGCGCTGCCGGAAGCGGCTCGAGGGATAAGCGGGCGGGCATTATCAGGAGCGACGGCCAGAAAGGATGACCTAGGACGAACGCCAGTGCTCAGCACCACTGTCGACAGTCGGGATTCTGGTGTGGTTTGTGAAGCAGATTCAGCACATGTTCAATGCGTTTGGTATTGTTCTCACATTCCGACCCCCACTGTTCAGCTACAAGCAGCACTTGTCCTCGTCAAGACTGAGCGACGACCTTTTGCAACCACCTCTTACCGAAGACCGCCATCTCGACCCTCACCACAAACATGCCTTCCTCAGCAGAACTCCATAAGACCCTCGATGCCCACGTCGACCGGGTCGCCACCGCAACACCATCCTACACCTCCCCCTTCAGTGCCTTCAAACGCTCCTCGAGAGACAAGTCGAAACCCAGAACCAAACATGCCTTCCCAGTCGCTGACTCCGAACGCTCTGCAGCTCGTGCCGCAGCTCCCGCCCGCACGAACCAATTTTACGATATGGTCACCCACTCCTACGAACGTGGCTGGTCCAAACACTTCCACTTCGCCCCTTTCGCTCCTGGAGACTCAATATCCCATGCGCTCAACCATATCGTCTACCGCCTCGCCGTTCTCCTGCAGTTGCAGCCCAATATGAAAATCCTGGACGTTGGCTGCGGCATCGGTGCCGCCTCACGCGAACTCGCGAAACTCGTCGGCTGCGAGGTCATCGGCGTGACGATAAATCAGTACCAGGTCAACCGAGCAATCGAGCTCACCGCGCGAGAAGGCCTGGGACGTCTTTGTACGTTCATTCAAGCGGACTTTATGGACTTGCCGTTCCCAGACAACTACTTCGACGCAGTCATCGCATTTGAGGCCTTGTGCCACGCGCCGAGTGCCGCCCACGTGTACGCACAGTGTAACCGGGTGCTCAAGCCAGGCAAACAACTAGGGTTCACTGACGAGCTCATGACAGACGCTGCAGGTGGAGGCGCATACGACGAAACCAACGCAAAACATCGTGATGTCAGGAACCACCTCGAAGTGGGTGGTGGCATCGCAAGCATGCAGACCACCAGCGCAGCCAGGCAGGCATTGAGCAGAGCAGGCTTCAAAATCGAGCTCGACGAGAATTACATCAAACACTTCGAGAAGCTAAGCGGGCCCGTCCCATTCGTCTTCGAAGACGACAACACCAACACCAACACCAACACCAACACCAACACAGCCTTCAACCCAAACACCCCCACCTGGAACGGCAAACGCATAATTTCCTTCTCACCAGTCAAAATCCCTCACCGCTCAGGCACAACGCACTACCACGCACCGCCCCCACAACCGCCCTACCCGCCCATCCTCTCCACTGCAGCCCACCCAATCCCACCCCCCTTCCGCCCCGTCTCCTATCCGCTAATGGGCACCAAAGCGGCCATAGCCATGACGATCACCGCCGAAGACCGCAAGACCGTCGCCGACATGCGCCACTCGAACCGCCGGCTCATGTTCACGCTGACCAAGATCTTCGCCTGGCTGAAGCTGTGTCCGCGCGAGCTCGTCCACCTCAACAAAATGATGGCGCTGTACGTCGATGGCGTGGTAGAGGGCGTGGAGATGGAGATCTTCTCGCCGAACTGGATGTTTGTGTGCACGAAGCTGGAGGGAAAGTGCGAGGAGGGGCTGCTTGAGCCGTTCAAGGATGGTGGGGCGGAGTGATTGCTGGGTGGGGTGGGTTTCGTTTAGAGGCTGTTTTGATCAGGACGAGTATGATACAGTGCAGTGAGCTCTGTACCTTTCTTGCAGAATACATCCAACACCGTGGACTGAGAACCGGGTCTGGGGATGGTCGACGTGCTAGTTTCTTGAAGGTTGTGGATGGGCGGCCTTGTCCTCTAGGAGATTCGGCGTACACCGTCTAGAGCAGATCCAGAATACATAGCAGATTAATTAATGGCCAGGGCAGCCAAAAGAAAAAGGTAACACACAGCAATCTGATTCAAGTTCGTGTCTAAATCTACCTGCAACAGCTTTTGTTCTTGTTCTTGCCCAATCCTTTGCCATGTCTTCAATGCATCATCATGATTCATACTCTCATACTCGCCAAATGCTTCATATGCGAGAGAATTTCGTTCCTAACACATTAACTTCATGGCGGCTGTCTCAGATCCGCGGAAACACTGCGAATACAAAACAGCCGTTCTATGCCGACATGCCTCTATTAGTGCAGCAAGCAAGTCAAGCAACACATAGAACAAAAGAATCGGTTTACAACTTGTCGTCTGTAGCATGTTAGCATCTAGCCTGAGGTTGGGATCGGGGGCAAGCTTACAGTAGTTCTCGTAACCTGGAACGACTTCCTTGAGACCCTTTCTCTTTCGCATGTTGGTGACAATGGTACCAGGCAGCGTCTTGACATCGAGTGGCGAACCACCTGGAAGGATCTGCCAGTGGTCGAAGACCAACTGTGGGAAAGCCTGGCCACCAGTTGCGGCACGCAGATCGGCGTTGAAACCGAAGGACTCCATGACAGGTAGGTAGGCCTTGACTGTGAAAAGTGGAGTACCGACACGTTGCTCCTCGGAGAAGACGTGACCTCTCTTTTTGGTAAGGACAGAGTAGATACCACCCATGGCTTGCTCGGGGACTTGGATTTCGACCAAGAAGACTGGCTCAAGTAGACCTGGGTCGGCAAGAAGTGTAGAGGCGTACAGCACACGTCTAGCAGTTGGTATAATCTGACCACCACCTCTGTGGATGGCATCGGCGTGGAGAGTGACATCCATGACGTTGAATCTGACGGATCGCATTGGCTCCTCGGCAATGGGTCCTTCTCGTGTCGCCCACTGGAAACCTGAGACGAAAGAGTCCTTGATTTCACTGAGGTACTGGACGGCCTTAGTTTGGTCAACCAACAAGTTGGCACCAGTGGTGTCAGGGCCGAAGGCCCAGATCTTTCGGGCATCGGTGACATCCCAACCGTGCTCGTCAGCAAGGATACGAGCACGAGCCTTGAAGTCGTCACGAGGGGCGATCTTGCCTGCCTCGATGTCCTTGGAAACTTCTTCACCAAGTGGCTCGGCGATGACATACAATCTGTTGTGCTTGTTGGGCGACTTGGACAAGGCAGTCATGCTAGACTTGTCGCCAACTGTCTCCCGGTATTGCACGACAGGGTCGGCAATCTTCAGCGGCACACCAGCGTGGTCTTCCTCAAGATCCTTCAAGCAGATCTCCAAGTGAAGCTCACCGGCACCAGCAACGACGTGCTCACCAGAGGGAGTGATGTAGGTCAAGACACAAGGGTCAGACTTCGACAGACGCTTGAGACCTTCGACCAGCTTGGGCAGATCTTGAGCGTTCTTGACTTCGACGGATCGCTGCACGACAGGTGAGACGGAGAACTTCATGACCTTCAGGTTGTGTGCCTGTTCGGAGGTGGAGAGAGTACCAGACTTGAGCAAGAACTGGTCGACACCGACGAGACCGACAATGTTACCGGCTGGCACATCATCGATTGGCTCAATGAAACGACCCATCATGAGGACAGTTCGCTGAATAGCCTTGATGAATAGATCCTCCTTCTTGCCAGGTGTGTAGTTAGGACCCTGAATTCGGACCTTGAGACCAGAGCGGACGGTACCCGAGAAGACACGACCGAATGCATAGAATCGACCCTTGTCAGATGTTGGCACCATCTTCGAGACGTACAACATGAGTGGGGCAGAAGCATCGCAGTCTCGGATACCGACAGCGACCTCGTCGTCTGGCGGACCCTCGTACAGAGTCTCCATTCTGTACTTCTGAGCAGTGATAGGAGATGGAAGATGAATAATCATCATCTCCATCAGGGCATCGGCAGCTGGCAAGAACTTTCTCATGATGGACTTGAGGAGACCCTTGCCCTGCATTTCCTTCTCATCGTTGGTGAGCTTGACGTCGATCTTAGTGCAGAGGTTGAGGAGCTCCTCGTTCTTGCCCTTGGTGAATGCATCAAAGATTCTGAAGATGGGGTCGAGGATGAACTGGTTGAAAGCTCGCTCGACGCCGTCCTCACCGGACTTGGTCCACTTCTTGGTCTTGGGGTTGAAGAAGTTGTCGCCCCATAGTCTCTCCATCATCTTGTTTCGGTCGACACCAAACTTCTTGGCATATTTCACAGCGAACTGTCGGATGGTGAAGGCCCATCCGTGAAGACCGGAACCGAAAGCAACGGTACCGTTGTATGGATAAACCTGGACGTCACCAATGACCTTGTCGAAGTATGTGGAGATAACGACGTTGACCGACTCAATTGTTCTCGAGAAAGACTGGTACAGATCCTCCTTCTCGACTTGAAGTTCGAGCAGAGCTCGATCGACCTTGTTGATGATGACAACAGGCTTGACACGCTCACCAAGAGCCTGTCGAAGCACGGTCTCGGTCTGGACACAGACACCCTCGATGGTGTCCACGACGACGAGGGCACCATCGGTGGTTCGGAGAGCTGCAGTGACTTCGGAAGAGAAATCGACGTGACCTGGCGAGTCGATCAAGTTGATCAAGAACTCGTTGCCGGCAACCTTCTGGGGGATGTCCTTCAGGTCATCTTCATCTTGCAGCTTGCCGTACAGAGAGATGGCAGTCGACTTGATGGTAATACCTCGATCCTGCTCATCCTGACGGGTGTCGGTGAATCGACTATCTATCTGTCAGCCGTTGTCACCGCCTTCTTGCTGTTTGTCCACTTACGCCTCACCAGCCTTGGCGGCAGAAATGATACCGGCACGCTGGACAAGGGAGTCGGTAAGGGTAGATTTTCCGTGGTCGACGTGAGCAATGACACTCTGCGATCTTAATTAGTATTGCTGTTGATTCGCCTACGATAGTGGGGTGGTCGCGTACCATGTTACGGATGTTGGCTGTCCCAAGTTAGCGCCAGTATTCCAACATTGTCATCTCTTTGCTTACCTGGCTGCTTCATCAGAGCGTGGATCTCGTCCACGGTGAAGTTGACCATGCTGGGCAAGTATTGATGGTAGACTTGCTAGACTTGTCTAGGGCGCTCCCTTGAGCTTGAAGTATGATATGCCGCCGAGGGACTTCGAAACAAATTGGCACTATAGAGTCTAAACTCGATGGGTAAGGAACGCCTGCGTTTGTCGACGCAGACAAAGATGAAGGTCGGCGGTGAGGGAGGCACAAAAATTGTCGATGGGGAGCAAAAGAATTCGCAGCCAGCAGGTGCGACAGACTATTGCCAAGAATAAATGGAGGGGCTCTTGGAGGACCCACTCTCGACCGTCGTAGTGGCGGAGTTTGCTGCGCGTGTGTTGGACCTAAATCCGCTGGCAATCTTGCATTCACTGGCATGAGTTGTGTCACGGTTTAGACTCATCTCAGCAGGCACACCTGGGCTCGGTCATGGCAAGATTCACACTATCTGCTCAATTATGAGGTTGAGGACTTTGCGCTCAGCTGCGTGGTCAGAACATGAGTCACGGCGGACGGAAATATAATGCTTTTCCCATACTCTCGGAGGACGCACGAGTATTGGACAATTTTATTACTACAGATAATACCTCGACTCCACTCACACTACAGCGACAATGCCTGTACTTAATGGTGCGGCGCTCACAATATCAGCCATGGCAGCCTGTCCATCCAACATACTCTAACGCCTTCGCTAAAACCCACTCAAACGAACTCAAAGCTTGCTGCTCATGCTGCACCAAGGATCCGGCTATACGTATCCTCCACCTCCTTAGCAACCTCAAGCAAGCTTACAATAATCACCGAATGCGTTACATGTGGCAACCGCTCTCTATTCAGACCGATCCATTCCAAGCTCGGTGTCGCCTCACCAAGGTCCCTTAACTGTGGCGTATCGATGATGGGCGGCTCCAACGGGACATACTCATACTTTGACTGTGGTACATTGACCACGGCCGTGATCTTCTCTTGACCTTCTCCTGCCGCCTTGTCCTTTGGCTCGGCTCTGATTTTGATGGCTGATTCTGGCAATGGCTTGTCCATCTTCTGCGCTAGAGCACGCGAGTGGTTCTCCCACATGCGCCGGATTGTGTTGATTCGTGAATAGTTCCAGCCAACGTCGACTTTGCCGTGGAACGTACTCGAGAAAAGGTATTCGATGACGTTAGACGGTGCTTGTTGCCATGTTTGCATTGAGGCGACGAGTCTTGGAACCTTCAAAATTGTGCCGCCTTTGGCACTTGTTGCTCGGTCGATGATTTCCGTGACCGATATCTCGCCTAGCGCCTTTGCATTGGGCCTGCCCATAGTCGCGAGTGCCAGGCGTACCTGACCAAGACTCATGCCGAGCCCGCTGTGAGTCTTGCTGCTTGCTTCACCGACTGCAAAGCGAGTCTGAACGTCTTCAGCCGCTAGCTTCAACGTTGTCTCGTCGAAGAAGGATGTCATAAATACGCCTCCATCTATCGCTTTGAGAGTGATCACAACGTCAACCTGCAGATTTGGAGCGTGGTTCGGCTTGTGTGTCTTGCGAAGTGGCGTGATCGAATTTTCTGGACCTGACTTCCACGTTGACGAAGGGAGGACCGACTTGCGTCGAAGGTATCTGTCCAGCTCGTGCAACGAGCTCTCAAAAGCTTCTTGCTTCTCCTGGATGAGTCGCTCGAACGCCTGCGAGATTGACAGGACCTGAGCTGCTGCGGTGGTTGTCGCGAAAGCTTGTACCTTGCCTCCATCTAGAATGCCAACGAGTCGGTCTCGGTGGGTACCTTGTCGTACGTTGTAGATCAAGAAGTCAAACGTAGATATGTCCGCGACAGCAAAAGGTTGATAGTCAAAAATCGCCTTTGCACGTAGATGCTCAAAGCCGACAGACCCTTGTACACGAGGGGCTTGTACCTCGTTCTTTACCCTCGGCCATCTGATTGCTGTTCGAACGCGGAAGCCTTGTAGTTCCACAAAGCCGCTCATGCGACCCGTACTCTCCATGCCGACCTTGTCGAATCCAACACATAAGTTTTGCTCAGCATCGGAATTCTTCTTAGACGAGGCCCAAAGCTTCTGAATAGCAAAGTCTGCTTTGCCAATGCTTTGACCAAAGTCTACCTGTACCTTAAGCTCTTGGACCACGATAATGGCATGCCATGGTAATACCGCAGTTGACGTTGCTTCTTGAACTCTCTGGACGACAGGCCCCTGACTAGGACCCTGAGTCTCTGCTGTGTCGGCTGCTTTGGGAGCCGCGCGAAGCTCAGGAGGATACCAGATCTCCCTAAAGAGTAGGAAATCCTGCATTTGCTTAGCATTGAGATATGCTCTCATAGGAGAAATATCGACAATAGCAAAGATACCGCTCTTATCGCTGAAATGCTTGCTGTTCATTAACGAGACCATGATAGACTCAACCTCGAAGCTAGCTGTAGACTCTCGTGAGTAAACATGTTGCACTGAGGCAGCCAAGTTCGTGAACGTAGTCGTAATTGCGAAGAAGCGCTCTTGGTCTTGGACTTGCACAGTATTGACAACCAAGAAGATCTCATCGAATCGAGCAGTAGCTGAGACACGAGCTATAGGCTGACAGGTCAGACTGAACTCCTGCTTTTGCACCCAAAGCTCAGCATTGAGCTTCACTTTGCCAAGAACAGCAGTAGGGTCGCTAGCTTGCACCTGCTGCAGAGTCTGATTGTTGTTGTCATTATCATCCACTTTAGTCTTGTCCTCCTCCTTTGCCGACATACTATTATCATGTTCCATCAGGTTTGTGACGCTTGACGAGACCTCTAGGATGAGAGGAACCACTGACGGCGCGAGTGTGTTTGAGGAAGCCGCCACGCGAACCTCCATGCTAAGCGTTGGGTCATGGTGTCCGTTGTCCGTGTACTCGACCTGGAAAGCAATGCCAGGAGCACGCAAACTAGCTTCTTCTCCCGTTGAGCTTTGAACAGCTTGACCGTACCGACCGGCTCGAGACCTCTTTGCACCTTTCAAGAACCCAAAAGCGGAGCTTTGTTCTCGCGCCTCCTCCTTCACAGGGGATATAGTCACTTTAGCTCCACCAAAATCCGCAAAGACCAGCAACTGAGCAAGGCGTTTGGTGCCAAGCAACTTGGGCAATTGAGCCTGCGAAGAAGCAGATCCAGTCTCTGGTGTAGCCAACTTGAGGCTACGAACTTCAGAACTAGCAAGGGCCAGGGACTTTTGTACAGCCGACGCGGGTATGATGAAATTCGATGCCAGCCTAACGTCTAAAGACTTGCCCGCAGCCTTGAATGCGAGTTTGCGGGTAGCTGTCCCTCGTCCGTATGCTGCTTTGAAGATCATTTCGGGAAGCACAGCTGAATTTGCACTACGCTCGAAAGGGTCTGAAGAGGTTTGGGGCACCAGCTGTATCTGCACGGATTTGATGGACAATCGTGCGGACGCCTCGCGTTTAGTCTGAAGGTCGATCTTCGCAACGGTAAATGCCAAGTCCTCAGGAGGGTGAGCAGGAGAATCTGCTGCTTGAGCGCCAAGTAGCCAGCGCACACAAATCGCATTGAGCTCCAACGAGAACGTTGAGTTGAGCAGACCGGTTACTGGCTCTTCCTTGGGTTGTACTTCTTCCTCTGGGCTGGGGGGGCTGGGCTTCGTTGCAGCTAGTGTAAGCCGTCGCAAGGAACTTCTTCTCCTCGTGTCGTCTGTTGCTGCGAGTGATTTGATGCGCGCTTGCAAGAACGTGACCAAGTCAACAACGAGCACTGCGGTTTCTGGGTAAATGTCAAGACTGAGGGAATTACTGGACAACCGAAAACTTTGCACCTCTTGGCCATCCTCATCGAGGTCTGTAACAGCTGAGGCTCGGAAACTGGTTCTCAGCTGGCCAAAGTTCTCTTTTATCTTGCGCACACGCTCCAGATCCACAGTAATCTCTTGCAAGACGAACCGAAAACTGGGCTTTTTAGTCAATGAACTGGTATGAGGTCGAGCATTGCCGATTTGCAGGGTTGCGGTGTCGAAGGTGACGTTCAGGCCAACACCGTAATTTTGATCCGGTCGGAGTGCTGGTGCGCTGCAACGGACACGTATCCCTTCGAAGATGAGATGTCCGTCGTATTGCGTTAGTCGCGACTCAGTTTTGGGTAAGGATTCGTTCACGTCCGGTGCTTGGGGAGGGAAGGCGGCGCGGATACTGCGCTGAATCTCGGCGACCTGACTCTCAACCTCTTTCACATACTTGATGGCCTGGGCCTGATATGCAGCATCAAAACAAGCACGAACAGCTGATGCATCCAGGAGCATCCGCTCTATTGTGGCCTTTGTATTGACTACTACTCGGTCGGGCAGTAGATTCACTGTCACCAACGCATTGAGCGGTGGCAAGTTCAAGATTGGTTTCGTTCTTTCAGCCTTAGCGGCCGGATTATCGAACTTGTGGTGGGTCTCCTTGATGTCAAGTTGTACCGTGAACCTTTTGGCGGTGTTAGGCACTACCGATGTTCGCGCTATCGTACCTGCAAATTGGTAATGCAAGTATGCCATCAGGTCGAATTTCATAACATAATCGTCGAGGAAGAGAGTGAGGTAAGGTTGGATCGCTTTGCTGGATCTGCGCTGCGCCGTACCATCATCTCCTGCTTTTTCGGTCTTCGGGGAGGTCAGCTTCACCAGGCGCTGGATCACCGCAACCTCGTCAGAGAGGAGGGCCTGGCTAGTCTGTAAAAGTCCTAGTACATCCTCCTTGACATGGAAACGTAGTTTGGAACAGGTAGCAGCAGAGTGTAGGGCGATATCCCCCTCGGTCGCTGCCGGGTCGTCTTCTATGGCAAGATAGACCGTTGGTGTAGCGACTTTGCATCCGAATAAGCTTCTCTTCTTACCTCGCACCTTTATACGGCCCGCAGCCGCGTTGAGGACGAGACTTTTTGCATCCTTGCCCATTTGTTGCACACCTGTCACAAATGATGCTTTCAGAAGCTCAATCCCACTCAGCAGCTTGAGGTTATTGCTTTCTATCTCAAGTGAGGCCGCATCTGTGCCAATAATGATGGACACATCAGTGATGTTGTACTGCGGACTAGTCCCAGAATCTGCGGACGGCCCCGTGGCTGGCTGTCCAACTCCATATGGCATGGACAAGTCAATGAATTTCTCGACAAAGTCGACGAGTTCCCAATGCAAATGGCAACCAATGGCGCCACAGTAAGCCTGCACCTGTAAGCTTTCCTTGTCTGGTCCTAGAGAGGCTTTTCTCGGCTGTTGTGTATGAGCTGGCTTCACAGCAACGTTGAGATCAAGACTCTGCACAAAAAGTTGACTCTGACACGGGCCTGGGTCAAGTGTTACGGCAGCGCGACCTAACAGGACCTCAAGCTCGACGTCATTTGGCTGCTGGGGCGAATGAGCAGTCTTTGAAGGCCCAAAAAGGGCTTGTACGAGTGCATCATTGTCTCCTTCGGCGTTGTCCCAGCTTTTCCATTGTCTGAGAGATGACAGAATATCTTCACGAAACTGCGGTTTGTCCTCTTCTAGACACTTTTGTCCGCATTGTTCAGCTTTGTATTCCTTACCTTTGCGCGTCAAGAGGATATGCCGGAGCCTGGTGATCATCTTCCACGAATCGTGCACGCGGACGTGTTGTTCGACTGTTCGGAGCACATTGACGGGTCTACTTAGAAAAGAAGGATCAACACAGTCTTCGACTGCTGTCAGATGGTAAAGCAAGTGCTGAGTTCGTACTGGCAGGTCGATACGACTTATCTGCTCCATCATCTGAGACACAACATGCTCACTTCGCCGTACTAGACTGGCGAGGCTGTCGAGATTCTTACCAGCGGTAATCATCCCGATATCGTTGATCTGTGTCCGCGCTCGTACTTCACCCCGCACGCTTAGCCACAGTCCTGCGTCAGATAGCGAGACCTCTGCAGCAGAGATGAAGGCGTTCTCATGTGGTACGCATTCCGCAGCTTCAATTTTGAGGAGTTTGATGTGTGTATGCGTCAATATTTGTGGTTGTACACCGATTGTGTGGTTTTGGGGGGCGATTCGCACTGTGGCTCGAACACCATTCAGCTTCAGGTCGTACTGATCGAACCCTGCATCAGTATTGGGCAGATCGTGTGGATTGATGATTCGTATTTGCGAAAATGGCAGCCGGAAAGCGAGATCGTCAATTTGACCGACATGCTTGTTGGTTAGCTTCTTGATACTTGACACAACTTGCATCTGCAGGTCGTCAAGGATCGATTCAGGTCTTGTTGGCGAGATCTCATTTAACAAAGTCACGAGGGATGCTGCTAGTTGCGGTGTGCAGAAGCCGATTATTCCATTCACGAGATTGCAGAAGATTCCATCATGGTTGTGTTCTTCGTCAGTCATGGGAAAATCATCATCCTCCATGCTATCATCATATGTGTCGTTGTCGGAAGATTTCCCTGCCTCACTCAAGGTCGGCATATGTTTCAGGTCGAGATGTGTTTTCTGAAGCTGGAATTGGGGTTTGGTCCAACGTGAGGAGATTGGATGTGAGCCAGCAGACCGAGGAAGGCCAGCAGACAGAGGAGGGCCAGTCGCCGCTGATGGTGGGTGCTGTGCTTGTGAGTTCGGCTTGGTGCTGCGGCGGGCAAAGTCCATTGGTCCCGTCGTCTGGTCTGCATCTTTTCGCATCTGAGTTGGTTCCTTTGCTGCAAAAGGCGTTTTGGTGATGAAGGAGCTAGAACGGCTCGTGACGTTGGTACTTGACGGTCTAGGACCCACTCGTTCAGCCGTGGACGAGATTACTACAGGCTCAGGCATGAGGGGTACTGGCATGGCTGGCGGTTGACGATTCCAGTTAGTGGTCTGTTGCTCGGTAGGAATTTGATGCTGTTTGTGAAGCAGCCAATCTGTTCGATGTGTCCTTGAATCATGAAAGCGAATATGTCTCTGCTGTAAACCTCGATTGTGGCCGAACTGTGCTTTTCGATTAAGTACTGCAAGCTTTAAAGAAGTCTGTATGCAAGCAAGAGTTGGCACAGGCTTGTCGGTAGCGTCACGTTGTCTATACGCGCAAGTACTATCGACCACGGCCACAAGCAGCAGAGGTGAATGAACCTTGACATATTTCGAAAAATGTTGGTTCGCCCAATCGTTGAGCTCAATGTTCGTAGTTGCAACCTCCACCAGGAAAGCGGTCTCGTCGGATACAATCCACGTTCGAACGCCTGCTGCTCTCATACGCAGAAAGGTAACATCGGGGATGAGAGGTGTCTCGATGTGAGGGAGTGCATTTTCGTCATCGTCCATCGTGTACATAAAGGCTAGCACGGCACTGACAAGGATCCGCAAGAAATCAGTGGTACACTCACCTAGGATGTCGCCCACATCGAAGTCCCAATTACACAAATATGTAGGCTCGTCCGGCGGCGCACCGAAAAGCCTGTGGCCATAAACGGAGACGCCATCGATGAACATTTGGCATCCACTTAGGTTTCTCTTGGTGTGGAGGTCTTTGTAGATATCCGTTTCTGTTGAGACCTCTACGGGGCTGGAGGAGACTTGCAGATCCATGTAATAGTTTGTGAATCGCATGTCGGCTTCTATGAGCAGTACATCCACCTTCAAGTTGTCCTGTCGACTGTAAATATTCGCGGGCATCAGAGCGACAGCATTCTCGGCGCGTACGCTAAGTATGACGTCCAGGTCGTTTTCCTTCTTTAGAGGTGGCTTCTTGTCTTCCTCTCCACGTTGACTCCTCTCGAGCGTGGCCTGATATTCTTCGAGGGTACTAAAACGTATAGTATCGCCAAAGTAGTTGTCTCTGACATTCATGAAATAACGTATCAAGTATCCCTGAAGATGAAATTTAGGAGTTCCCCCAACAATGCTCATAAACAAGGAATCTGTTAACTCAGCGCTTGTTCCAGCGAAATAATTGTAGGAACCCTCAAGCTGTAACGCTTTTAGAGTAGCCATCGTCTCCTCCTCCCCGAAACAATGCAGTGTGTGCCACGAGGGAGTTTTCAGTGCCAAAGTTGCGTCGGTACCGTCACCCTGAAACTTCACGCTGCTCTGCGCCGGTGAAAAGAATTGCATGGGTATATCCACCTGGCCTACCAGCCTGACAAAGCCCAGCACCAGGAACGCATTTTCTTCCAGGTCAACTGGATTGTCAATGATGTTGTTGTCGTTTGCATTCAAGAACAGCTTGAAGTCCAAGAACTTGATTCCGATTGTGTAAAAGAATGGTACGAAAGTCATATAATCTGACTTCAGTCCAGCGGTGAAATCAGAGATCAGATCCAGTAGCAGAAACGTATGGTCCCGCAGCAGAAACAGGTCCATACTCTTGTTCGTGATATCGAAGCGCCAAGAGTGTTGATGGTTCCATTCCAGGGGGTTCGACAGATCGGCGGAGACTTCCTGTTCCTTGCACTCCCAAAGCGTTGCATGGTTGACGCTAGACGTGGCTTTGGTGTGTCTGAGACTAAGGTGCAAAGTGTTACGATATCCATCGATCCCCGGATACATGTCCATCACGTAACGCACTTTGGAGTGAGCCTTAGCCGCAATGGAAATCCAGCCAAATGGTCTCACGTCAGGGCCCAGTCTGCGTTTTGCAGACCTCCGAAATCGAAAATGTTTTCGTTGTTGTTGCTTTCGCAGAGCAGCTGCGTCTCGTACGGCCGTGGCTCGTCCACGCCATCGCCAGTCTTTCGAGCTCTCTCGGCTGGGTATGCGAAGCATGATTTCGTCCCTGATTTCAACCGTAATGGTCATTGTCGTACTGAGTCGTGCTTCTCCCTCAGGCAGGTTTGCTTTCGGTTCGGCGTTCTTATACCCAGCGGGCACGAAAATGTTTTGTATCTCTACTCGCAAGCGGTCAGCCCAGGGGCCGTAGTTTACCATACCACCGTATATGTCGAGGTGCATCCCATATGCTGGCGGTGCTATGCCATTGAGATCGGCGGCAAGACCGGAAGGTAGTGCCGCCTCGTGCTCTTTCTGGATGGTACCTGCAGTGTCCCAATAGAAGTTGAGGTGTACTCGCGGACAATCTAGAATGGTGGAAAAGCGGGCATAGTCAACATGTAGCCATGCATGATGGTCATCGCCTTCATCTTCGTCCATATACCGATCGAGCCCTTGCCAGTCGTGAGTATCGGGTTGAGCATCGGTGAATGCGCTGTACGGCTGATTGCCTTCCTCTTGGGCGTGATGGCCGTGAAGGCTAGCCACGGAAGTACGATAGAGAGGGACGAGATTGCGCAGTGCATGGGCGAAAGTCTTTCGTCGCCTTGTCAGGTTCAGATTAGGACGCCACCAGGTCCTCTGCTGCAGAACAGACTCATGGCCAACGATGATACGCTCAGCTGCAGCCATCTGAGGGAGGTGATAATCTGGATTCGGCTTCATCTGCACTACAGGATGCTCAATGTCAAAATCGAAAACTTGTCGAAAGATGTCAGCGGGTGCTGAGGCTGCAGCGTCAATCAGACCGCGTGCTTTGACAAAGGTGGTGACGACGATGGCCTTGGTGTGCTCGTTGCCAACGGAGATAGCACCTTTGGAGCATTCAATGCCCACCGGGAAAAATCGAAGCATGATTGAATAGAATGAGCTCACATCGGACTCGACACCTGATGCGCCACTTGCAGAGGAGCTCTGGTCACTGTCCTCGCGGTGGACGGATGGAGAGCTCGAAGAGAAAGATTTCGAGTCAACCTTTTTCTCGTCCTTTTCGTCGTCGAAACCGGAGACGTTGGCATCCGAGGCACGACGAGCTTTGGCATGCTTCCACAGCTTGTTTCCTATTGCTTTAGAGAAGGCATTGTTGGCAGTGAGGCCGTCATCGTCGGCGTTACTGCTCGCTTTTGCACCGGCTTCTTGCACGATAGCATCGTACATAGGGGTTCGATTGTAGATGAACCATTCCAGACCCGTGACAGATGCGAACATTCTGGGTTCGGGTTGACTTGACTTGGGCTCGGGTTCAGTGGTTTCGATTCCGGTCTCTGAGCTTTCGTCCTCCTCTTTCGCTCCTCTGCCAGCGTCACCGTTGACAGGACTCTCCACTGCGGAAAGGTTGACCTGCCTGGTAACGCGCAGCCAGTACCTCCAGGTCACATGAGCATTATGAATGTAGACAGTCTCGTTCTCGCCATGGTAGCGGACGTCTTTGAAGAATATGCGACCAGCAAGGAAGCTGATTTGCAAGGAGCGGATATCGATGTAGACCCGGAACTTGTGCCATGTGTACAGTCGAATGGCGTAAGAAACGACCGTCGCGAAGAGGCGGTTGAGGTAGAAGAGGAACCAGAGCACCAGTATGCCAGAAGTAATGAGTTCAATGAACCATGTCCTAGGAGCATCAGCATGGATTTGAGGAGGCTACCTGCCCTGTGCCAATGACCTACCAGTTGAAGGCCTGAGACGTGCCCAAGGACTGGGACACCAAGCTTGACAAGCCCGCCATGGACGATGCGAACTCCGTGAGATACCTCACTCATCGCTGCGACAGTCCATCGACACGGCTGGCGCTGTTCGATGACCAATTCCAAGTGCCTGACTTAGGTATTGCGTGTGTCTCGAGTCGACCCAAGGTTGTATGCTTCAAGTCCACCAACTCGGCTGCGACTGCGCGTCCTGGATCAAGCCCCGGCCTGACGTGACTTTTTGAGAGTGGGGCCTTAGGGGCCTTAGGAGCCTTGGGATGCGCCTTCCGGAGTCTGCAGATCACACCCCCAATTCAGGCTCCCACGCTCCCACGCTCTGACGCTCTGAGCCCGTGACGTGGTGAACCAAGCGTGCTGGCCAACAACAAGTTTATCGCGACTTGCAAGGCGCAACTCCTGCGGCTACACAAGACTTGTAGTTCAAGTCGTATCGAGGATTACCCATCGAACAAGCACGGCTCATAGGGCACTGCTGGAACAGCTGCCTCCCCATTCGAGTCGTTGGGTCGAATCAATCGCATTGTTGGGTCAGCAACATGCGGTAGTCAAGTGCCTACTTCTGCATCAAGCTCTACCAAACAAAATGGATCAGAGCCATGAGATACACACTACGGCGGGAACAGGCAGCAGATTGGCCAAGGGCCTGATAGTCGTGGCTGGTGTAGCTGCTCTGGTCTCGTCGCTCATCTCTTTCCTGTAAGAGCAACACTACCGTGGTTCAACTTCAACGGACTGCTGGCTAACATCACCTCAGTGCCATCTGGCTACAGACCAAGAACTATCGCAAGCCACTGCTCCAGCGATATGTCATTCGCATCCTGCTGATGGTGCCCATATATGCTGCTTCATCATGGGCTTCTGTCATGTCACTGACTGCGGCCTTCTACCTCGACCCTCTCCGCGACATATACGAAGCATTCACCATATACACTTTCCTCCAGCTGTTGATCAACTTCCTCGGCGGCGAGAGGTCTTTGATCATCATGATGCACGGACGAGCTCCAAAATCACACCCATGGCCTCTCAATCTGTGCTTCTCCAAGATCGATATTTCCGACCCTCACACCTTTGTCACCATCAAGAGGGGGATTCTGCAGTATGCCTGGCTGAAGCCCATTCTAGCCGTCTCAACCATCATCATGAAGTCAACCAATACGTACCAAGAAGGCTACATTGGTCTCACCTCGGGCTATCTCTGGTCCGGCCTGCTCTACAACATCAGCATCACACTCTGCTTGTATGCTCTTGCTATGTTCTGGGTTTGCATGACCGACGACCTGGCTCCCTTCCGGCCCATGCCAAAGTTCTTGTGTATCAAGCTCGTTATTTTCGCCTCTTACTGGCAAGGACTCTTCCTGTCCATACTACAATTTCTAGGCGCTATCCCAAGCGATGTGCCCGGCTACAGCGCTGACAATTTAGCTGCTGCTATCCAGGATGCCCTGATATGCCTGGAAATGCCCCTTTTTGCTATCGGGCATTGGTATGCCTTCTCGTGGCACGACTATGCCGATGTCACCATCTCTTCGGCACGAATGCCGGTCAAGTTCGCATTGAGAGACGCATTCGGCCCACGAGACCTCATCGAGGATACCAAAGAGACCTTCCGTGGTCAGCAGTACGATTACAGAACATATGATTCTGGAGACCGCATTATTGCCCACGAGGAGTCCCATGCTAGAGTCGCACGGATGATGCAGGGCATGAGGTATGAGCGAGGAGGGAAAGGGAAGTACTGGCTACCGAAACAAGGCGAGCCCACCGATCGAACACCGCTGATGTCAAAGACTGGTGGCGAGGGTACCGCACCCGATGCTCGTGGCGAGGCTCATGACTACAGAGCCGCCGACCCAGATTGGGAAGTTGCCATTGACGCCGAGGACGAAAGACTGTACAACAATGCCCGTGCTCTGGAGTTTGGCGACTGGAATTACCCGGTCATCGAAGTCCACTTCGCAACCAGAGATGACTGGATGCACAGGGATCCGGCGCTACTGACAACTTCGGCCAATCGAAATCTTCTCCAACCAACTAAAGACCATCAGCGTCGACGCAGGGCTGAGCTGAGAAAGAGCATCCACAAGGGCAAGACGAGAAGTACCTCTCCGTCGAGTGACGGGGCAGATCCAATCGAGTCGAAACTTCACCGTGACTTCAGTCCTTCTTCATCCACGGCTGGCAAGATCGACCAGTCGCAGTTGATCGATCTGGTGGTGGAGGACGAAGAGGCAGAGCAGATGGAACGAGTCAGAGCAAGAAAAGAGGGTGGCGATGCTTGGAATAACCAAGAACAGCGACACTTCGTGCGAACTTATTCGGTGGGCTCACACGAGGAGGGAGAAGACATTCGCGAAGGGTACGATCCAAGCAAGATCCTGCCCGATCATCCACCGCCAGAACACGCGGTCAGTGATTCGGAAATGGATGAAGAAGAAGCAGGATCAAGCAATGATCCCAAATGTGGGATGCCACAGTATGGCAGTATGGATGAGCGCAATGTATGGGACAGATGATGGCTGCCTTTGACGTTCGAGTTTAAGCGTTCAAGCGGGTTGATCAGTAGCCAGGCTGCACGTCGATCAGATACATCCGCAGCTCTGTATCACATAACCATGAGCACACTCACCACCAATCGTAGACATGTTGCCATGCACGGCACCATTCGTACCGTTGCGCGCCTGACTATCCGTGGCCATCAAAAAGACAGTGCCTACTCGTAGTCCTCAGGCTTCACTAGTAGGGGGGTGGGTATGTAGTAGACTTCGACTCGGAGACGCAGGTGACTAGCACACTAAGCTGTTTCTGACATTAGCACCTGGTGGTAAGCGATTTTGGAGCGATCAATGCAGGGGTCCTTCGGCTTCAAGGTTTGGCGGTGATCCCACGACTTGGGGCGTCGGCCCAAACAATGCCGACCCAGAACCAATCATCATCATTGCTAAAAAGTTCGAACACCGCTCGTTCAGCAGATGCAGCATTTCGGAATACCAGGTACCTTTAATACTACACCACCTGAGCCACGCCGTTCTGCGACCCCAACTCAGCTCAGCAAGCTCGTTGCATGTCCGTTGGCCTTGAGTATATCCCAAAGTCGCTCTGTGTTGTATCAACACTTTGGCCCAATCGGCGTGCACAAGTGACAGTCGCCGGTCGACGAATAGACCATGGAGGTCAACAACACGGCCTTTGAGTCGCCTCTAGCGAATGCCCAATATGCTCCTACTTCGTCGCCTGCCTTTGTCGAGCGCCTACTGCAGCAAGCCAACTTCTGGACCATATCACTGACCTTGCTGTTGGTTGCGATCACTTACGATCAGTGTAGGTATCGAGCAGACCAGGGACAGCGCAGGTACTAACGGTGGCCAGGGTCATACAAGTTTCAGAAACATGGCATTGTTGGCCCAGCATGGAAGACTCCGTTCATTGGACCCTTCCTCGACAGCATGAGACCCGACTTCAAGAAATACCAGGCCAAGTGGGACAGTGGTGAGCTCAGCTGCGTCTCCGTCTTCCACAAGTAAGCCAAGTCAGTCCGGCAGCTAAGGAGCAGCAATGCTAACCAGCTACGCAGGTTCGTCATCATTGCTTCAACACGGGACATGGCTCGCAAGATCTTCAACTCGCCCGCATACGTCAAGCCGTGTGTAGTGGACGCCGCCTACAAGCTTCTGCGACCGACCAACTGGGTGTTCATGGATGGCAAGGAGCATGTCGACTACCGCAAGGGCCTCAACGGACTGTTCACCCGACAAGCGCTGGAGACGTATCTGCCAGGGCAAGAGGAGGTTTACGACAAATACTTCAAGGAGTTCGTGCGCATCAGCAAAGAAGAGGGCAAGCCGAAAGCGTTCATGCCCGTCTTCCGAGAGCTGATGTGCGCCGTCAGCTGCCGCACCTTCGTTGGCCACTACATGTCGGAGAAGATCGTCAAGAAGATCGCTCACGACTACTACCTGATCACGGCCGCTCTCGAGCTCGTCAATTTCCCCATCATCCTACCCTTCACCAAGTCGTGGTACGGCAAGAAGGCTTCGGACATGGTCTTGGACGAGTTTGCCAAATGCAGTGCCAAGGCTAAGGTTCGCATGGCGGCCGGCGGAGACGTGACGTGCATCATGGATGCGTGGATCAAGCAGATGCAAGACTGTGCCAAATACAACGAGAGAGTTGCCAGAGGAGAACAGGTGGACACGGCGGAGAAGCCAGCGCAGATGATCCGAGAGTTCACCGATTGGGAGATTGCTCAGACAATATTCACCTTCCTGTTCGCTTCTCAAGACGCCACCAGCAGTGCCTGCACATGGCTTTTCCAGCTGATGGCTGATCGCCCCGAATGGCTCCTCAAGGTCCGAGAGGAAAACCTGAGGCTGCGGGATGGTGACCGTAATGTCCGCTTCTCTATGGATCTTCTCGAGTCCATGACCGCCACCCGGGCTGTGGTCAAGGAGACACTGCGATACCGACCGCCAGTGATCATGGTTCCCTACCTGGTTAAGAAGGACTTCCCGGTCACGCCAGGCTTCACGGCGAAGAAGGGACAGATGATCATCCCGTCAGTCTGGCCAGCGACACACGATCCGGAGGCATACCCCGATCCAGACTCGTTCGACCCGGAGCGATGGATCTCTGGCACGGCGGAGCAGCAAGTCAAAAACTGGCTCGTCTTTGGCACGGGTCCTCACTACTGCCTCGGGCAAACGTATGCTCAGCTGAACCTGATGGCCATGATTGGCAAGGCGAGTATGTTCCTCGACTGGGAACATTTCCAGACGGAGAAGAGCGAGGAGATCGAGGTGTTTGCTACTATATTCCCTCAGGTGAGCCAGCAGTCAACCGACGCGTCATTTGGACATTGCTAACCATGTTGCAGGACCACTGTGAGCTCGTCTTCACTGACAGACCCGAATAGAGCTAGGACGCGAAAAAGGAAAAGTATGGATTACAACGTGTATAGAGTAGAGTAGACCAGCCACGCAAGCGATAGGGGTGATCAGTGACCATATCAACTGTCTCCCACCAAGCGTTGCACTCTACTTAGTAAGACGTCGCTTTGTCTCCCCAGCTTCTGCTTGCCGTCTTTGCCCGGTTTGCGTGCTTTGGCCATGGCTCGCCGCTCCTTCTCCCGCTGCTCCCTGGCCAGCTCTCGTGTGACCATTTCCGCCTTCCTCTCCTCGGCCTGGGCAAAGTCGTTCCTGTATCTCGCGGGCCTGTCTACGTCACGGCGTTGTCTTGGTTGTCTCTCCTGCCTGCCGCCTTCTAGCCTCGGTCTTCGATCTCGCCGTTGATTGCGCTCTCTGGCATGGACTGGCTCTGGTTCCTCTGGTCTGTCGAGCATGGCTTGTCGCTCGGGATGTATCTCATTTGCCACCTCTGCTACATCTGCATTTGCGTCTGCATCTGCACCTTCGTCCGCCACCAGTCGCACTGCAGGCGCAGGCCGAGTGGGATCCTCAGCTTCTGCATAGGGGTCGTAGGCCGGCGTTTGGTCAGCCTCATCGGGCTCCTGGGCTTTGAGCTTTGCATAGGCTTTCTTCGTTTTAGCCTTCTGGATCAGATCGTTCTTGATCTTCTGAGTCTTGCGGCGGTAGGTGCCGTCAGGGAGGTTGGCGGGACCGACACTAAAACCCTTGCGTGGCTTCTTCTCTGGCTGGTCGTCGCCTGCATCTTCTCTTTTTCTTTTGCTCATTGTGAGGTAAGTCGAGTGTCGTTCTGCCGGTCAGTAGGAGGTGTAGTGGTTGAATGGAAATATTTACTCGGACGAATCGATAAGAGCGATAACTACTAGCGGTGCTAGCGGTACTAGCGGTGTCAGCGGCGCTAGTTAAGCAAGAGTACCCCACAGTACGGTGGCCGAGCCTGCCCCATCCACTTGCAGTGGCACCTTGCAGTGGCATGCTCCAACGCGCGATGGTCGGATGACCGCACCTGCCCGAGACTGCACAGTGCTCTCACTGAGTCACCAGTGATCACGTTTCTGGCCTCGAGTTGGCATGCTTTGTCGGCCTCAACCTTGTAACGTCAATGATGACTGACGACTCCTACTCCCCCCCCCCCTTCTTTGCTTGTGCTCCTTCCTGCCGTGCTGCCTTGCTGTTCCCGCCACCGACTGTTGCTGTCTCTCAACTTCGTCATGTCTACGTCGCTGCCTTGACACCTCCAGCTCTGCACCCTCAACCTCCTCACCGCAATGACTCCACTGCCTAGCTCATGTCTTGTGCCGACCAGGCCAAATCAACTAACTAGGAAAGTGCAATCGCAATCGCTGTTCGTGCCATCGATGGCTGAGTGGGACGCAGAGAATGACATTCGTTGGCGCTAGCAAAGAGACCCCGGGCCACCCTAACAAGAAACGGAAACTGGAGAACCTCCCACGAATCTACCCGGCCATGGCCAGGCTCAACCACGATCCCATGGACGAGGAACAATGGCGCCTGGATCAAGAGCCGCCGTACCGGGCCGACGATCTAGATCAGAGGAGAAGAGTCGAATACCCGGCAGAAGTCGTGAGGACGAGCAGTCGCGAGGAACTGATGGAATGCATCAAACGAGGCCAACGCCCAACATGGGTCCCCAATTCCGCATTTCAGGCTCTGCGAGATGAAGAGGACGCTCTGATTGCACAACGCAGGACCGAAACTGTTGGCCAAGGGCCCAGTATGCGAAGAGCCGACCCAGAGCAGCACGCAGATGCCTCAACTCCCGGCCAGGTGCATGAACATCTCCAGCACAAGACTGCTCGGCCTCCAGACCCTTTGCAACGACCACGCTCGGCTTTGCATAGAGGTGATTTCTCGGAAAATGACTCGGCTTCTACGTCGAATCTCTGGTCAGCTTCGCCTTGTCAGCCTGGCACCGCTGTCTCAACCTCAGAGACCAGTGCTTCTCCGCCAGATTGGCTGTCTGGCAGTCCGCCGCCGTCCTCTCTCGATGTCATGTCGCATGTGCGGGCGCTGAGCCAGCTCAACAACGCCGTCGTTCCTCGACCGAGGGCCCCTTCGCTGGGCAGCGGGCTGTCATCGAGCTTTGTCATGCGAGCACCCACGAGTCCACTCGTCTATTCTACTAGTAATAGGGACCAATCTTCCAATGACGTAGAGCAGGACTCGCCAAACAAAGACAAATCAAGGCGTCGCACCATGCCTCCTAATTCCTTCCATTCCTTCAGCATGACTCCCATCGACGCTACCCTTCCAAACTTTAGCCGACCCTTTGCTCCAGCCTTGCGCAGAGAGGCAAGCTTGCCCACAGAGTCCTACGTGCTTCGCAACTCGCTATCCTCCTTCACCTACCACCCTAGATCAAATCCTCAAACACCCTTTGCACGAAGTCGAGGTTCGAGTATGCTCTCCGAGACGAGCTCAAGGCGCAGGAAATCAATGGTGGGATCGTTCGAAGAATCCATACTGAGAGGCCGAATGTCGACTCCTCCATCGAAGCCTCTGGATTTCTTAGCTCAGATAGGCGTGATGGGTAAGGGTGACTGCCCGTCAAGTCTCAAATGTCCAGCTCATGTCAGCGTACCTTTTCCCGCCGTCTTCTACAGCTATCCAGTCTCTGCCGGTCCTAGATCTGTCTCGGACGATACTCCAAGTCCCTACGCCGGCACGATTGACCTTGGTCAGAATTTGAAGCCGGTGATACTCGCAATGGGCAAAAGCAAGCAAGACAGGTCAACCAAGAACGAGCGAACGAATTCAGCCAAGAAGCACTCACCGAGAGAGGATCCAGGCACCTCTGCCGACGCTCCCAAATTGCACGTTGGCGGTGCGTACCGGGTACCTCAGCAGGGCCAGCTTCAAATCATGATCAAGAATCCCAACAAGACGGCCGTCAAGCTCTTCTTGATCCCCTATGACCTTAGTGGCATGGAGACGGGAACGAAGACCTTCGTGAGGCAAAGAAGCTTCTCAACCGGTCCAATCATAGACGGCATGCAAGGTGATGCGAGTACAAAGGCAGCTATGGCTGATCCTCTTCAACACAAACACATCCTGCGATACTTGGTCCATCTCAAATTCTGCTGTCCTGCCAAGAATCGTTTCTACCTGTTCGACACAATTCGCGTCATGTTTGCCAACCGCGTTCCAGATGGGAAGGAGAAACTACGCAATGAACTGCAGCAGCCGGAACCGAAATACAGTATCTGGAAGCCGGTTAGCCCAGAAGAAGTATCTAAAACTCCGAAGAGTGCGTCAGACACGCCGACAGCCACAATTTTCGAGCCCGAGTCACCACAATTCTTTGGCGACATGGATGGCTTTCCCGAAGCAAATACACTAGGCTCGCCAATGCCTCTGCCAAGCCCTCGGCCTAGACCACCCATATTTGAAATTCCACTCGTGCCCCCGAAAACCAGAGCAGCAGCTTGGAGCATCCAGAATCCGGGCGTCCATGTTGAGAAGACGCCTTTCGATTTTCCCGACCTCAAGAGGTCGCAGTCCACAGTCGACGCCAGAAGTCCTGAACGACCACTCTCACCTGTTACGGGTTTCGGTAGTATGACCCCACTACGAGGATCGCCTACTCCTTGGAGGTCACCACCCCATCGGGACGTGTCAGCGAGAAGCTACTCGCCTATACCAACCGAAGCAAGAGACTCGCTGCTCTCCAAGCAGTTCAAGGAGCTCAATAGCCAGTCTGGTTCAGCAAGAGCGACACCATCGCCTGAGCCGGCAGTCACTGAGGCAGATGGACGGCAATGATGGGGTAGGGCATGAGCATACGGACCTACCAATTAATATCCGGGTGTAGGTAATTGGGTTACGGAATATGATGGAGTCGATATGAAGGGGCAAGTAGTGGACATGTTTGCACATATACCCCTAGCGGTATGGGAACGGCTAAATTTGTTGCTTGTTTGTGTGGCGTCGGGCGTCGGGAGTCGGTACTATTGAGCACAGTTGACCTTGTATGGCAGAGCATTCTTCCTCATAATATTACAGATATATTGAACTCTTCCTTCCGGCGTTACATCATTCTAGTCACCTCAGCCAACGTCTGTGGCACTTGACGAAACAAAGGATCTCTTAATCAGATGTCCAGCGATGACAGAAAGCACTGACCAACGTTGATTCCACCAATTCCAGCCGTGCACTAATCAAATCAGGCACTCGCGCGCCTCGAAACTGACGTTTTGGACGCAACCCCTCTCCTCGCTCCATGCATGCATGCATGCATGCATACAACACCAGGAACCTGCATCAAACCACATATATCCCAGCCCCCCATGATGGCCAAACCAATTGATCAGTCAAATCAAATCAATGATGAAACTCATGATTCCTCTGGCCCTCCCTCCCCCTCCTCATCGCCTCCTGCACGTCCTCGTTCCTCCCTTCCCCACTCCCATACAACAAGCTCTCGACCACATACTCGGCAATGGCCAGGCTGCTCGTCAGCCCGGGACTCTCGATGCCCAACAGATTGACGAACGCGTCGAATCCCTCCGCGCCTTCCTCCTTGATGTAGAAGTCGGCGAAGGTCGGGCCGGCGGTGCCGCTCGTGCGCCCGAGTTTGGGCCGGATCCCGCAGTAGTCGAGGTTGATGGCGGAGGCGTCGACGCGCGGCAGGTAGGTGCGGATGAACTGGACGGCTTCGGCGAGGCGGGCGGGGCTGGGCGCGAGCGCGTCCGGCGTGGTCGGGTCGGCGATCCATTCGACGTCGGGGCCGAAGCGGATGCGGCCGGCCATGTCGAGCGTCAGGTGCGTGCCGAGGCCGCCGTGGCCGGGCACCGGCGCGGGGTAGAGGAGCGTCGACGGCTTGGGGTGCGAGGCGGCGTAGCTGAAGTACGTGCCTTTGGCGTAGTGGGGCGTGATGTGGCGGTGGGCGGGGAGGATGGCGTTGGACAGCGGGATGGCGGCCAGCCCCGCGCTGTTGATGAGCACGTCGACGTCGACGCTGTCTTCGGATTCTTCGGGCGGCGCGGTGGTGCCGAAGGATGAGCTGGACAGTGGGTCCGCGGTGCGCGTGAAGAGCCGGTAGCCGCCCGTGGCGAGCTTCTCAACGCGTGTCACGCTGGTGTGCAGCGCTTCGGTGCCGCCGGCGTCGAGGAACGCCGCCTCGAGGAACTGCATGTAGTTGTGGCTGTCGATGATGCCGGTGCTCTCGCTTTCGAGCACGCCGGCGTCGGCGCGCACGTCGGGTTCGCGCTCACGGATCTCGCGCTGCGAGAGGAACCGCGTCGGGATCCGGTCGTGGCCGACCTCGCCCGCGAACGCGTGCACTTTCTCCAGCTCGCGCATTTGCTGCGCGTCCTGCGCGATGATCCATTTCTTCGTGTTGCGGTGCGGGATGCCGTGGCGCGCGCACAGCTCGTAGAGCATGCGCTTGCCGCGCAGACAGAGGTCGGTCTTGAGCGTGCCGTGGCCGTAGTAGAGTCCGGCGTGGATGACTTCGCTGTTGCGAGACGAGGTTTCGCTGCCGACCATGCCGTGGCGCTCGATCAGGAGCGTGCTTGTGTTGGGTTTGTGGTGTGTTAGGTGGCGGGCTATGGCTAGACCAACCGCGCCACCGCCTATGACCGCGTGGGTGAAGTCGGTGTTTTGCTGGGGAGTGCTTGAGAAGTGTCTCTGTTTGGGCCTGGGGTGGAGGAGGCGAGCGCCGTGTATGGCCCTATGAAGCAGCCATGTTGACTGCTTTGACGCTGTTCGTTCCATCTTGATGGATTGGGGTGTTGCGAGAGGTTTCGTGTCGAAAGTAAACGACGTCTTATAAGGCTTGTCAAAGCCTGCTGATGATCTCTTCTTGTCGTGCTATCTTGCGTCGAGCATGATGCGGAGAGTCACAGCGAGTTTACCTTAAGCTCTTCATAGTCCGTGTCTGCAGCTGCTGTTGCCACACTGCTTCAGACGCTCATATATACTTACCGTAGATGGGGAGTCTGGGAATCGCGAGAGCGTGAGCTTTTCATGCTGTTTGAAGTGAACAGAAGTGCTGGTATCATGTAATGTTATAAATTATGCCTCGGGACAAGGCTGATGATGTCAACAGCTCATTATCTGGACGACTATAACACCGCTTACTCACGCAACGGCCTGTTTATAGCATGATACAGTCTGACAGGCAAAGAAATATGCATCAACATGGTCAACATGCTTGCTAGGGTTTTGATCTAGCTCCTGGAAATGCCTATTGGTGCCTCCGTTACTCCCGGTGGTGTCACTAATTTTATTTGATGGCATCTCGAAGGAGCGAGACACACCATTCAACTCGCACAGAAAAGAGAACCATTGCATGGGAAGTAACGAGCCATATGAGCGGCGATGTCCAGATGACTCTGCTCGATAGGCACCGTTTGTGATCTGCTAAGTATGTAAAACACGATAGTTGTTGTGTCTGTAACTAAAGATGCATTTCAATGAGATGTTCATAGACTTTGTCACATTCGGCATGAGCTCATGTGGGTACATAGGATGATCTATCTAATAGGCAAATATGACACGTACATGCTGCAGTTGCGACACCCGACCCAAATTTACACAATCGAACGCCAGCGGAAATGCTATGCTTGTTCTCACCTAGACCGTCTAGTTGATGTCAAACATTGGCTTCAGTTTCACGAGCAACTGCCATTCCTCTCGGGTTACATCGTCTCGGTAGAACTCCTTCAGCGTGTCAATCGACTTTCGCGTGATGAGCGAGTACAGTGTGTCCTTCTCTTCGATTTGTCTGCCGTAAAGTGGCTGGTTAGGACCCTCGATCTTGACGGCGACCGAGGGTTGACCCTTCTTGCAAATCGGAATTGCTTTGTGTTCTCGTTCGATCGATGTTCTGTGGCATGTTAGCATGTTAATTTTGGGAATGACAGAAATGACTTACACTCTACCAAGGCTTATGATTTCCTTGACGCCGGTGACGGGGTTGTTCTTGACGATTGCGATAGGAGTAAGAGGACGTAGGTTGCCTTCAACAACGTCGACACCCACCACAATAGGGTCCTTTTTGTTAAAGACCTGGAGTGGGTTGAGCACGCAAGGGAAGACAGCAGACAGCTTGCTCTCCTCCTTCGCTTGCTCTTTGAGCTGCGCCATATGTTTCGTGAAATCATCGAACAGGTGGTAGATGATGTCAGCCTCGAAAAGCTTGATGCCCTGTTCTTCTGCATATGCCTTCGCCTCCTTGTCGACCTTGACGTCGAAGCAGAGCATGACGGCGTACTGCTTGGCTTTCTCGAGCATGGTACCTGCCATCATCACATCGCGCTTATAGACTGGACCGATGGAGATGTTGGCGACAGGAATCTTCATCTGCTTCAAGAACTCAAGAAGAGCTTCGAGGGAACCCAGAGTAGAAGCTTGAACACTGACACCTCTGTTGTCCTTAGAGACCTTGTTGAGCAGTTGCTGCAAGTCGCCCATGACTTCTTCTTCGAGGTCTTCTTCGTCGTCCTCTGGGCCAACAACAAGCAGTCGAGAGCCGGCGATGGCGCCTTCGAGATCGTTGGCAGCAATCTTGATACCAAGAGCCGCCTTGACTTCCTTGTTGTGCACATACTGTGACTTGAGACGCAGTTCTTTCAGTGGCGCAGGAGTTAGTAGTGCTCGAATGTTCGTCACGATGGCTCCGTTCAGCCCGCAAAGAACAATCTTATCACCTTCGCGCAACACACCGTTGGACAGGACAACGTCGATTGTTGTACCTAGACCTTCGATGACCTTGACTTCTAGTACGGTGGCTTCCACCTCCGAGAGGTACATGAGGCTGCCAGTCATTCGCTCTTGGGTCAATTTGGCCAGCAGCTTCAGCATGTCCGGCACACCCTCACCGGTCCAGGCGGATGTTGGCACCAGGGAAACATACTTGGCCATGTTTTTGTTCTCATAGAACAGCTCGGCGTTGAAACCTTGCTCGGCGAAAGCCAGCTTGGTCTTCTCAAGCCTGTCCCTGAACTCGTTCTGAACGCCCTTGTTTTGCATGGCAAGTGAGTCTTGGAAGCCATTGTCGGCGATCTTCTTCCAGCCATAGAGACGGTCAATCTTGTTCAACGCCACGACGAAAGGAGTCTTTCGATCTCGCAAGAGCTTCATCGACTCGAGGGTCTGGGGCTCGAGACCGTGCATAATATCGACGACCAAGATTGCAATGTTGCAAAGAGACGAGCCACGAGATCGTAGGTTGGAGAAAGACTCGTGACCAGGGGTATCGATGACGAGCAGACCAGGAATTTTGAACTCGAAGTTGTCTTCTTTGTTGACGACAGCAGTCTTGGTCTGGAGGGCTTCGACAGGGAAGTACGTGGCACCAATCTGCTGGGTAATACCACCTGCTTCGCCTTCCTGGACGTTGGTCTGACGAACCTTGTCGAGCAGCTTCGTTTTACCCGTATCGACGTGACCGAGAATACAGCAAATGGGCGAACGCAGGTTCTCCTTGCTTCTGGCGGCAAGAGCTTGCTGATGTGCCTCCTCTCGTCTCTGTCGTGCCTCGGCTTTCCTCTTGGCTTCTGCTCGCTTTGTTGCGGTAAGCTCTTCATCTTCCGAAGACTCCTCCTCGCTGCTCTCGGTGTCGGACTCGATAGGCCTCTCCTTCGAAGGCGGACCGTCGCGAACCGGCAGATTCTTCGTAGCTCCAGCAGCGGGTTTCGTTGGCGCATCAGTTGACTTGATAGCGGCACCGTTGGTGACCATAGGGCCGTTGGAATCACCGTTGACCTGATCCTTAGCTTCGATCGCTTCAGCCTCATCGTCGCTGTCGGCGTCCCAGCTGTCCTTGATGTCTCCATCAGCCTTTTCAGCCGCAGCCTCCCAGTCCTCGAGTTCTTCGGGTGCCTCTTTCTTGGCGGCTGCTTCAGCTTCAGCCCTCTGTCTTTCTGCTTCCTCGGCTTCCCTGGCTACACGCTCACGCTCAGCAGCAGCAGCCTCGGCCTCTTGCCTTGCGCGAGCGGCAGCAGCTTCAAGGTCGACTTCGTCCTTCTGAGGGCCCTTCTTCTTGCGCCGAGCGTCACTCGGTTTCTCCTTCTTCTTTTCCTCGCCCTCGCCGTCGCCAGTAAGACCCGCCACAGACACGCCAGCAGCCAGCATCTGCTGCATGCGTTGTTCTTGCAGCTTCTTCCTCTTCTTCTCAGCCTCGGTCATGTACTTGCCCTCTTTCTTGAGCTGTTCTTTCTTCTCCTTCTCTCGCTGCTTCTTCAGCTCCTTGGCCTCCTGTCGCTGCCTCTCCTCTTCTTCCTCGAGACGTTGCTTCTCCGCCTCGGCAGCAGCCTCTTCGGCAGCAAGTCGTTCTTCCTCGGCTCGTCGCTTCGCCAGCTCTTCTTGCTGTTTCTGCAGGGCAGCCAGAGCCTTGTTCTTGGGCTTCTTCTTGCCATCATCCTTGGCGACAGCGGCGTCGACCTTCTCAGGCTCGGCTTTCTTTTCAGGCTCGGGCTTTTTCTCGGCTGGTGCAGGAGCGGCGGCGGGTGCGGGCGTAGCTGTTTTCTTCTTTGCAGCCTGGAGAACATGTGGTTAGCAAGGCACGTATGAGGGATTGGGCAATGCAGTGCTCACCTGCTCCTTCTTCCTCGCCTTCTCTCGCTCCTTCCTTTCCTTCTCCTTCTCCTTCTTGCTCTTCACGCCGCCACCAGCAGCACCAGAGGCGATCGAGTCGTTGTCATCATCCTCCTCGACGGCCTTGGCTGCAGGGCCTTTCTTACCCTTCTTGTTGGCATTGCCAGCAAACACGTCGTCGTCGTCAAAGGTAGCCTCTTCGGGGGCCTTGTTCGCGATAGCGTCCCCGTTCGTGTCAGCTCCGTCTCCGTTGGCGAGGGCGGCAATGTCCTCTCCCTCGACGAAGTCATTGTCTTGCTTGCCCTTCTTCTTCCGCTTCTCCTTGTTCTTCTTCAGCATGGCAAGCAGGCCACCGCCGCCGCCGCCCATGTCATCCTCGCCGGCCTCCTGTGCCTGTGGGACATCAGGCTGCTCGCCTTCTTGCTCGCCGCCGTTGGTTTGCGCCACGTCTTCGCCGAGTTCATTCTCCCAGTCGTCTTGTTGCTTCTTGCCTTTCTTTCCCTTGGGAGCCATGGTGGTTTATTGGCCTAGGTGGTGTAGGTGAGGGTGGAGGTGGAATTGGATGAATCGTTCACGGTTCAGTGGAGGCGACATGAAATGCTTCGGGCTCGTGGTGGAAAGTCTTGTCGCGCCGCGATGGCAAAGTGTGTTGGCGGATCCTTCACTTCGACTGTCTTCGATAAAGACTTCGATGCGCCACTTCCCACTTGAAACAATTGTTGCTGCACTCTGTCGGCTTTAGTAATGGGCTCGGCCGTCGTGGTGGGGCTTCGTGTGCCTATGCCGTCACTCTGCTCGTCCACGCCAAGACCCAGACCCGGTAACCTCCCTAGAAGCCTAACTAACTAGGCTCCCTTGGTCCTTCGTGTTACAAGCAAACTGATACCGCTCACAGAAAAAAAAGATAATACATTCAAGCTAGACCGTGTGTAAGAAGATCAGTAGCAGGGCCATGAAATACTGAACATTCTGGATATCATTACTCGTGACCTATACCGCTCGGCTCCATATCGTACTGGCGGGCACCGTTACCCACGCGTCGAGCTACCTTCCCACATGTCCTAGCTGTATCAACCTCAGAACGAGGGCACGTTCAGCAATCTCCTCAACCATACGACGACGCCTTCAACCACATCATCTACAATGCCCAGCACCGGTCGAGCCACGTCTCTGAGCCTTTCTACCTCATCTTCGAGCTTGACCATAGCATCCTCCTCCTCCTCTCCTTCCGTCTTGATCCGCCTGTGGAGCAGGAAGTGGATATTGTACGCTCCCTGCTCAAGCAACGCTTTGAGTACGTCACCCCGAGCATGAGTATTACCCAAGCTCGGCGGCACTCGACCCTGCGACTCGAGTATCGACCCTTTCTCTTTGATCATCGCTTGTGCTAGAATGCCCATGTTCTTAGCCATGCGGTACTTGATGGGCTCGCAAAGCTGTTCCAGGAAGCCGAGAAGCCTCATCTCCGCCTCGCTCAGCGTCGTGAACAAGTACACCGTGCCATCGATGGTGGTCGCAAGAAACCGTCCTCGTTTCTCTCCAGAGGAAGTTATGTTGAGCGGGTTCAGCCTGTCAATCGCTTGCGGCATCCTCGCCTCGAATGTTGGTCTGGTCCCTTTGCTCGGCCGTTCCGAGAAATTGAGCAGTCGGCTGCCATGATCGGACACGAGGTTGATCAACGTCGAACTGTTGCCGTGCGGAATCATGTTTCGTGCTTTGCCAGCCCAGCTGTCGCTTTCGACTATCCTGAGCTTGCCATCTTCCTCGCGGACAAGCATGAAAGAGTGTAGACTTGTAGCCACGTAGATGACCGACCCTTTCGTTCTCAGTTCGGTGGCGGGTGAAGGAAGTTCGATTTCGCTAAGATGTCGAAAACCTTTCGTAGCCATGTCCAGGTGCAGCAGTTTGAGCACACGTCCAGCACATACCACCAATGACGACAGACCGTAAGCGCAAACGGCACTGATACTTGCGTTAGGATATGTAGCAATCAGCCTGGCTGATCCTCCTGTTTTTGGCTGAGACATGCGCGTCACACTCATGTAAGCCAGTCGACCTGTAGTGTGGAGGTCTGACCCGATGATAATCACATCGAAGTGAGACGTGCCGTCTGTCGGTGTCCAGCTCAGTAACACACGGACCTTTTCTCCCTTCTCGCCAAAGAAGAAACGCGACTTGGGCAATGGCGTCTCGTGTTCAGCCGCTGTGTTCGGATCAAGCACGACCAACGAAGGTCTTTCGGATTGCTGCACGCCGTTGCTAGCCACCTGAGATGCAGTCCTCCCCTGCACGGAGGCAACGCATTTCCGTAACAAGGACGAGTACATCACATGCTGGGTCGGATGCATAGCACGTATAGGCCGCGGCATCATAGCCGCCTGCCCTACTCGGAGGAATGAGATCTCGTCTACCAGAACACAGACAAGAAGCGTTCCCGCATCATCGTACTCGCTCGAGTTGAGCTTACCCATGCGGTCAACAGCGTTAACCTTCGTCGGTAGGTAAGATGCATTGTCTTTGTCGGTAATAAGCAGAGAGTTGGTCGTGTAATCCAAGCCGGTCTTTGTCCGTTGAAGGTGGACTCGAAGCAGTGATGAATTGCACGTCGCATATGCGCTTCGCTCGTTCTCCATGAATGTCTCTGCCTCCGTCTTTATAGCAACGGCGGTGGTACCAAGAGTCTGTTCGCGCGACAATGACAGCTGTGCAGAATCCACAAACCCATGAGTAGGCACTGCGAGCTCGAAGAACATCGCGCGTCCGTTCTTAAGACCGCAAATGACCAGGACGGACTTCGCACGGCTCAAACCCAGTATCGCAATGGAAGCGATCTGAACATCATCGAGTTTCTTAGTGAAGTCACGTAACGACCAAGTCTTGGCTGATGTGACTCCGCGCTCGGGATCGATGCTGCTCAGATAGAGGTGTCCGTCGAGAGACCCGCAGAGGCAGACTGTCTGTCCACCCACATGTGCAAGCTTCACATCCACAGGTACGTAGTCGACGCACAGGGTTTCCGGCAGCAAGACGATCTCGGGCTTGACCTCGGGCTTCGTGACGGCGATGCCGCCCACCAAGTCTATCGAGTTGCCTTCCCGTCTAATGACGATGAAAATGCCCTTGGAGGTGATAACATCGGCGCATGTATAGTCTCCGTACAGCCGTTCGGAGCGCTGCATCGAATCTCCGAATGATGGCGTAAGAACATTAATCTGAGTCAACGTGATTTGTAGCATCGCATCGTCAGGTAACCAAGAAGCAGCTAACGTCGGCTCCTGGAAGCACAGCTGAGGGCACGAATCGACGTCAAGCGCGATGGTCTCAGCTGTCTCGGCCTCATAGCACAAGATCGTAGTGTGTTCGTGGTGTGAAGCCAGCAAGATCATCCGTCCTTCAGTGCGCCTTTCCACCACCCAAAGTCGATCGACACTGTCAGCTTCGTCGTATGCGATGGAGGAAATGACATGAGCTTCCATGCCGTATCGGAGTTCGGTCAACGCAGCCCGGTTCTCATGTACTCCAGTTGCCGCGAGGACCATGCCATGATCATGGGTTATCGAAGATGTAGCTTTTCCATCGATATGTACCACATCGCGAATAGGGCTCCAATTAGACAGGCGTTGCAGAAGACGTGGCTGTTGTCTGGCAGCAAGGTGGAATACACCTCCTTCGGTCATATCACCACAAGCTATTAAGATGTCACCACCCACCATTGGTGGAGCAGAAAGCGCACAGACAGCGGTGTCGACATTCATACCGAGGTGACCGGGATCGAAAGCGATAGACGTCTGAGCAGACGGACTATGCGCAACGACAACGGTCTTCAGGGTTCCATCTTCGCGAATCAAGAAAATGTCTTCCTTCCGCTTTTTGTGCTCTTCGTGGCGGAAGGGCTTCGCGTACTGAACCCATAATTTGTCGTTGCGCTGGTTATCTTTGGGTATCTTGACTGGGTGTCTCTTCACACTTTTGGAATTTACGTTATCGTAAAAGACGATCCTTTGGCCCGCAACGATAGCGAACGATGTTTCTTTACTAGATGGTATGAGCAGGTGAGGGAAGGCATCTTCTGGTGGCAACGGCTGTCCGCTGCACCGTAGAGGCTTGATAGTGGTCAATGGTCTCCATGTATCCCACCGATATAGCAACAGTCGAGAGACCCCTTGATTTGCAATGATCAAGAGGAGGAATACACGGTCGGGATCATCGGCGGAGCTGCTGAGAAAGTCCATCCGCAGGATAACGCCGTCAACCTTGAAGAACCTTTGCTGTAACAGTCAGCACATTTTCCTGTCAAGGCAATGGACACGTGCCTCCTTGATAGGCAGTATGGTAAGAGGATTGCGAGGGTCCCAGTTGTCAACTTCCTCTTTGATCTGATCTACATCCTTCAGCGCCATTATTCCAAAATGGGTTTTGGCGGAGGCGACAGCCAATGCACGGGATCTAGCACGTCAGCAAGAGTCTGTGAGAGGGGTTCCATACTCACTGAGGGTCGACGGCCAGTGATTTGCCATATTTCCGAGGCCAGTGGTAGTCACCGCCAAGTACGTGTCGTCTGGCATGCACAAATCGCACGTTGCCATTGAAGAGTGTTTTAGCATAGACATATACCAACTCGCCCAACGCAGTGCTAAGCACCACGATCTGTGGTGGTTGAGAGTCGTCACATGGCTGTCCTCGAATCTTGTACCGAATTTCATCCCGTCCATTTTCCAGGATCGCGTCCTCCGTGGGAAGCACATACTCCTCAGCTGAAATGACCTTGGCTGAAAGTATTTGTACACCAAGCTCTAGATCTGCTATGATGTTCGACAAGGCTCCAGTCTGCATGAATTCTCGAATATGGATCGAACTGTGGCCGATGAGTACCACATCGTTCAGAAGTGGAGACCTGATTCTTGCTGGCAGTATCGACTTGATACAAGGGCTTGAAGCCAGCGTCTGCGACAGGACGCCAGCAGCATTGTCTTGTTCCATGTCGTGCTCTCCACAGATGTTGCCGAAGATGCGTGCTGTTCCAATCGACAACGTGTGGCAGGAGCTATTGAGTAAGCAGAAGCGACAAGTCGGTGTCGATTAGCAAGCGAGAGGATTGCGCTTTGCTTGTGAGATGCGGTGCGTAGTTCGTATGTGTTCAACAAGCAATCAGCATTAGAGCATTTTCATCAGCCTTGATTTCAGAGTAACAATTTGTCGTGCAAACATAACAACGCGTTGGCGGCTGAGACAGAGGTGTTATGCGATGAGAAGATTACGGTCGTTTCTGGAGTCGTTCGCTATATCACCCACTCTCGAGTACAACACATCTCGGGGCCTGCGCATCGGACAAGGGGCATAACATTCCTGAATGGTCCATTTCGATCAAGCGAGGGTCTCGCTTTGAGCGTATGGTGTTTGGTGTTGAGGAGGGAGAAGCTTCATGCAAGGATGAGCAGCACCTCCAATTAGCTCCAGGCACGCCTACCAAGCTTGGGCCTGCGAGCCGTTTCGCTCATGCATTACCGTTGTGCCCTTTCACCCTCATCACTTCTAAAGAGAATCCTCACATCTTGTTGAAAACCCTGTTCTGCCTACCTCTAGAGTCCTAGCCATTGTCACATCAGAGAATGGTGTACGTTATCGGCTGACTGTGTTTTCACGCCGTCTCGCCAAAGTCTTCTACTACGTGCAACTCAATACTCAGTCTTTGCGTACATCACGACCAGATCGACGAAGGATATCAAAATTTGAGGTCAATCTTGGGCATCCTCAAGGAACCTGTGCGACTCGTGGAACCTGTCATTTTCATCCCCGGCTCGTGGTCAGTGACAGCTCTCGGTTACACTGATCCGCGAGGCCGTTGAAGTGTCATTGCGAATTGGGCTGAAAAGGCGGCCAGCAAACGCGCCACCAAAGTCTGTCAGCGACGAAACAGTAATGAGCAAGCAGAATAGCGTTCAGGTCGTCTATTTTCTCCGGGTGCATAGGTGATGACACTTGCCATTTTTGGCTCCCCAGCCGATGGCGCTATGCGAGAGAAGCAGGATCACCAGAGCGACAAACGCGAGGCAATTCGTGCGGCTTGCCAGGAAGGGGACATCGGAGCGTTGGTCGGTCTGGCCGACTCTGCAGGCGGTCTATTGGACGACGAATTTCGTGCAACAGCTTGTAAGTAACTTGTTCAGCTGAGCAATGAAAGACTGAAACGTCCTTGCAGGGCCTTTGCTCCTCGGCTGCACCGACAGGGATGGCAAGGAAGTGGTTTACGCAAAGTGGCAAGACCTCCCTGAGCATTCAGACGAGGAGCAGGTGCAGAAAGATGTCGATCGAGCCTTCGTCTACTACCCATCCAGTGAGTTCGGCTTGTATGGAGCTCCGATCATTGGCTGACCATCCCAGACGAGACGCAGCAGTCAATGCAACACAAAAGGACGGAACTGTTTGAGCTGATCATCAGCGTGCTTCGAGGAAGCCCTATGCTGCACTACTTCCAAGGCTATCACGACATTGCTCAAGTGTTCCTGCTCGTCCTTGGCAAAAGAGCGGCCTTTCCTGCCCTGTGCAGAGTGTCCCTACTACGCATCAGAGACTACATGTTGTCCAGTCTCAATCCAGGCCTCAAACAGCTGCACTTGATCCCTGCCATCTTAAGATGCTCCGACCCTGAACTTGCAGCGCATCTGGAAGGGACCAGGCCGTACTTTGCTTTGCCCGCAGCGCTGACGCTCTATGCTCATGACATCCAGGACTACAGCGACATTACTCGCTTGTATGATTTCATCCTAGCGCACGAGCCTGTACTCAGCATCTACCTGTTTGCAGCGCTCATCGTCAGCAGGAGAGAGGAAGTTCTGGAGATTGAGCACGACGATAGTGACATGCTCCTTTTTACGTTGCAAAAACTACCGCAACCGCTCGATCTCCAAGCATTGATTGACAAAAGCTTAGAAATCTTCCGAGCCTACCCACCAGACAGGCTGCCAGGACCCGCTTGGCGCAGGATCTCCTCCAACAGCGTGCTGAAGACATCGTACCAACGCCTCCAGGAACAGGACTTGGACGAAGCACGGGGCTTGTTCAGCAAGCAGAGTCGAGAATTGGCGAGAGAAGAGCTCACTACCAGGGTGGTCAGGCAGCTGAACAGGAATCGTCGGCCTATAATCTCGTTGGGTGCCACAGTCCTGGTAGGAGTTTTGTCCTACTGTCTCCGGAATAACGGGCACGTCTGGGCAATGCTGTACCGTCTCGCGGAGGCCTTCCATAGGTAGCAAGGATGGCCATCGACCCTGTACGTGTACATAAGACTAAAGCATGAGCGTTCTCGTGGGCTCAGTATGTACTTGTGCAGGAAGAGGCCTCTTGTTGCTGTGATCGACACACCATCTGGCGGAAGGTGTCTTCCAGACTCTTGTGTAGCGTATGCGAGTCATCATCGGCGTAATGTCAACGTCAAACCGTCTGACACGTGCTTGCGATTGCTGTGATCCTCAGTGGGCGGTTGTACAAAGGGGAGCTTGCCCGCCACAATCGAGGAGCATTGGTGCCTGAGGCCAGTAGATCCCTCGCAGCTGAGCGTTGCAAGGCTGCGGCTCTGAGCTGGTCGGACGACACGTAGTAGTAGCGCAGCCAAACACGAACACAGCCAACATCGTCGCGCAACCTCAGTGTGAAAGTCCAAACATGGCCAACCGAGGCTACGATGTCGTAGTCGACGTCGACACAGAAGTACGAGTGATCTACGTCCATGCACTTCTCTCCCACAAAGCAGCGACTGACACGACTCACAGGGCGATCTAGGCCACACAGACCTCCAAGACGACGACCTCGAATTCCACGCCTCAAGTACGTATTTACCAGACAGCGTCCATGCCAATCCAACGAGGACACCCCACGCTGACATGCTGCCAGACTTCGAGAACCCCAACTCTTCCACGCGCAAGATCCCGCAAGACAACACCCCCTTCCTCTCCAGCAGCACCACCAATCCCGCCAACCTGCCCAACGACCCCTCGCACGCTCCCTCGCGCAACGCCAGCGGCAAACGCATGCTCTGGTCGCTGGCCTTCTACACGCAATTCTTCGACGTCGACACCGCCACGGTCCTCCACCGATGCAAGTCAGCGCTGCTACCCTTCCTGCCCAACGCACCGCCCTTCCTCGACACGCTCGACGGCTCGCCCGACCTCTACGGCCCGCTGTGGATCGCCACCACCGTCGTGGTCATCCTCTTCCTCACGGGGACCATCAGCCAGAAACTGGCCAGCGAGGGCAAGCAGCACTTCGAGTACGACTTCCGCCTGCTCAGCGGCGCCGCGGGCCTGGTCTACGGGTACACGCTGTTCGTGCCGGCGGGGCTGTGGGCCGCGCTGCGCTGGTTCGGCGCGCAGAGCCTCGACATTGTCGAGTGCTGGGCGCTGTACGGCTACGGCAACCTGTTCTGGATCGTGGTCGCGCTGGTCAGCTGGAGTCCGCTGAGCGCGCTGAATTACGCGCTGGTCGGGGCCGGCTTCGGCGTCAGCGTGTTCTTCTTGCTGAAGAACCTGTATCCGGTCATTAGCGCGACGGACAAGAAGACGAGTCAGGTGCTGCTGCTGGTTGTCGGCGTGTTGCATGCGGGCCTGGCGATTGCCATCAAGATCTTGTTCTTTAGCCATGGCAGTCCGGCGAGGAACCAGAAGGATGATGATAGTAGCAAGTTGTTGCTGTTCTGAAGGGGCCGTATCAATAGCATGTACTACAATTCGAGCCACTGCATTTCGAGCTGGTGTTTGTGAGACGTGACATCAGGCATATGAGCATATGTAGCTGGGACCATAGTGCAGCAATCATGCTTTTCGCCCTTCGAAGAACGGCTTTTCTTGATCTGGTGCATCAACCAGACTCCCTTCAATTTACGGCGCTCGTCTGGATTGCCAGCGCAGGAGTTGCTGAGATACAGACGGGGTCGAACACGTTGTTGGAACAAAGCACGTACGGGGAGGATGTCAAGGACTCGAGACAGATTCGACCATGTCTCCCACATCTCCCCTCCAGCCACGGCGCTTAGTATCAAGGAATGACAACGGTGGCAAGATCTGTGTCTTCTCTAAGAACAGGTTGTTGGAATTGACATATCTTCGTGTCGCTCTGACCATGGCGCGAGCTCACTGTGACGCCTCAACTATAGTCAGATCAAGCTTTGATGTGCTTGTTCCGTATGTTGTGTCGAAAGGCCATCGAAAGTGCAACGCATAACCATCCTGAACCACAACCTCCGCACATCCTGCCACGCCCATGGCACCCGCCCAGATAAGCGAAATCGTCTATTTGATCTTCTTCTTTGGTCGGAGCTGGTTGGTGTGGCCACACTTCTTCTTTCGACAGTTGGTGGCTCTCGGTGGCAGACGGGCGTAGCACTTTCGGCAGATCATCTTGTCGCAGTTGTACTTGGAGGCCAGGGCCTTGAGCGAAGGCTCAATGATTCCACCTCGGAGTCGGAGGACAAGGTGAAGTGTCGATTCCTGTAGACATGTCAGTCAGCGTTCCATTGCCCTTGCATATCGCCTCGGCAATGCGATTCTGGTCGTGCCATACCTTCTGGATGTTGTAGTCGGAGAGGGTTCGGCCGTCTTCGAGCTGCTTTCCAGCGAAGATCAATCGCTGCTGGTCGGGTGGGATACCCTCCTTGTCCTGGATCTTGCTCTTGACATTGTCGATGGTGTCTGAGGACTCGACCTCAAGGGTGATGGTCTTGCCCGTGAGGGTCTTAACGAAGCTGGTAGTAGTCAGTATTGGCAATTCGTGGTGGCGGTCCGCGAAGGTTGCTGTTGACTGCGAGGTGGAGGGACTTACATCTGCACTATAGACTTGTTAGCAGATGTCAGCTGTGGTGCGCAGATGCCAGGACTTACTCTTTACAGTGTCTTCGTGATCGGGGTGTGTTCAGATATCTTCGATGAAGAGAGGCAACGACGAGGTAATTCGCAGACCGCAATGAAATCAGCGCACTCTGCCAAGCAATTTCGTGTGCGGGCGGAACGACCGACCGACTCATTCAGCCTCACCCGGAAGTCCAGCCTTGTCTGATGCATGACTTGGTGCAAACAAAGCAAATCCGGACTAACCCCGGCACAACACTGGTAACCGGCACGGCACATACTGAGACCCATTCTACGTGCTTCACCTTTATGCCAATACATCGCTGACCAGCCGCGCGCGTCACCGATTGGAGTATAGGTGGACAGGGGACGAGTGAGGTATCGACGGACCTTGGACAAGATTTCTTCGAGTGCGGCAGCCATGGCCAACCATCCCCGCGCAGCTCGAGCTCTGCTCTTCATGCAACAATGCCGACAGCAAGCGAGCACCCAAGCACGGCGACAAGCAACGGCCCAGTCTTCTCGCAACATCACCGACACCTCCTCTCTCAACCCAGAAAACTTCGGCAAGAAGATGCGCCTCGACACTTCCGACCCAACGATCCCCGAATGGCGCCTCCCCCAACCCTCCCCGGCACGATCCAGCAGCACCCTCCAGTCCCAGCTCAACTCAACAGCACCCGCATCCCTAACAGACTCTGCCCCCAGACAAGCCCCCTACGAGTTTCCCCGCGCTCGCGACCAACCCATCCCACGCTACCGCCACAACCCCGCCGTGAAGCCTGGCTTCTTCTCCTTCCTCAAATACCGCATCCTACGTATCCCCGAACCCCCCAACCCTCACGACACCGCCCAACCATCTTTCAATGTCCTCACGAATCCCTACCGCGCTCGCAAATCATGGCCCCCAATTCTCGCCCACATGTCCGAGCTCCAGCAGTTCCACTACGAGAAGAAATTCCGCCGTCGGCTGCTCAATAAGACGTACAGTCTGCGGACGACCTGGGACCGCTGGGCGCTGTTCTTGCGGCGCGCAAGTATCGGCGCGATGGTGTTTTACTTCGCGCTTGTTGCCGAGCCCAAGGATCCGAACACGCGGGTGCCGCCTGACGGATTGCGGTATTGGTTGTACGGCAAGTTGAGAGCGGGCAACGGCGAGGAACTGGGTGGTTCTGGGTCGCAGTTCTGGCCGCAGAGGGTGGGGCTGTGGATTGAGAGCCAGTACGTGTATTACAAGCGGAAGCACAAGAGGCAGTGGGACCCGTATAATCATGAGGGGTGGGATGAAAGTAGGCCGAGGAACAGTTTGCCTATGCCGGCTACGCCGAATGTCAATCGACCGTTGGATGATCCTTCAAGGGAATACGAGTCGTAGTTGACGGAGGGTGAGGCGAGGGCATCGTGTATGAGGCCTTTAGCCCAGAGTGAACTGATAATATACCATGAACTGCATGCTACATTATGCTCATAACTATATCCACATATCTTCAACTAATATGTCTTGCTTGATGAGCCATTCGTATGCATCACAATCTATACACCTTCAAAGCTAGCGTGCAACCCGAACTCCATCTCCATAACTATACAAAAACCCACCTTGGCCGTCCTACCCCTACTACCAATGTCCACATCCACCTACGCCTTGCCCATCGCAGCCAGCACAATCAACGCCACGTTCATGACGACAAGCACCACCCAGATCAACACCCCAAAGACGGCAACAACCCATCCGTTCCGCATGTTCACCTTCCCCACCGCCCCAGCGTCCCCATCATCCACCCGTCGTCCCTCCGCATCACTCCGCACAGTCATGATACTGCTCTTGCACGTGAACCAGAGCAACGGCGCGCTAACAAACGGCAGCGCGACGCTCAGCGCGACCTGGCTCGCCGTCAGGGTCTCGTTCAGTCCTTCCTTGCCCACAGCCGCCGCAATGGCAATGCTAGGGATGATGCTGATGGACCGCGTGAGCAGGCGGCGGACCCACGGCCGCAGCCGCCAGCGGATCATGCCCTCGCTGACCATCTGGCCCGCCATGGTGCAGACGATGCCTGCGCTCGTGCCGGAGAGGAGCAGTGCCAGGCCGAACAGCACGCCGGCGGCGGGCGAGATGGTGCGGACCAGCAGGGCGTGGATGCCGAAGAGGTCGGCGTCCGAGGCCTCGGTGTCGTACAGGCTGGAGCCCGCGACGATGAGGATCGCGCTGTTGACGAACAGGGCAAAGGTGAACAGGCTGGTTGCGAGTTCGGCGATGCTGTATTTCAGGCACGAGCGGATCGCGCCGATGCTGGGCTTGTATTTCTGGCTGAGGTCTTGGGTTTCGTCGTATGCTTTTGTGGCTTCAAAGACTTGGTCCGAGGTGTTCTGCTGGTCTTGGTCGAATTGGCGGAGACGTGGCTGGACGACGCCGCTGCCGAGGAAGATGCTGTGAGGCATGACTGTTGCGCCGAGGATGCCGCAGGAGAGATAGACGCCGTTTCCATCTACGACGGCCGACGAGGGCAGGTAGCCGTAGAAGACCTCGCCGACCGAGGTATCGTGGATGTAGGAGAGTTGGATGCAGAAGCAGACCATGACGCCGAGCACTAGGAACATGACGAAGTACTCGAAGATGCGGAGGCGGGTCATGGTACCGTCGGGGTTGTAGAAGAGGAGAAGGAGGAAGACGTCGACGAGCGAGATTGCACAGCCGGCTACGAGAGGGACATTGAGTAGGAGGTTGAGTGCTATGGCGGTACCGACGACTTCTGCGACATCTGTGGCTATGATGGCGCCTTCGGAGAGGATGTAGAGCGGCCAGACCATCCAGCCAGGAAGGTGTCTTCGGCAATTCTCTGCTAGATCCAGACCTGTGACGCTACCAAGCTTGATACAGAGCGACTGCAAGAAGATGGCGAACAGATTCGACATGAGTATGACGAAGAGGTGGGCGTATCTCGTCGAGGCACCGGCTTCAACGTCGGTAGCATAGTTGCCAGGATCAATGTAAGCCACAGCTATGAGGAAGCCGGGACCAACGAAGCGGGCGTATTTGATGAGGACGCTAGTCATCCTCGTCGCCGCCCGCCGATGCCATGGTAGCACGCTGGCTTCAGGCTGCACCCGAACAGACCTGAAGCTGTTTTGGCGGTCCGGACTAAGAGAGTGGAGGGACTTGTTCCTCGAGACCACCGTTTGCTTGCCCCCTTTCGAGTATGTCGAGTCGCCGGGCTTAGTCGCCAGTGTCGACGGATCTATAACCTGTAATTCCATTTCGTCAAGACTTATCGATCCGTCGTGGTTTCGTTGTGCTCTTCGGTTCACGATCCCGTTAAGATCGGCTCTGGTGGTCGCGTCGGCATTCAGCGACTGAGGGTTCTGGTTCCAGTCTGGATGACTTTCAATGTCATCGGGTCTGCTCGGACAATTCATCTCGATACAATCGTCAGTCGCACAAGCATGTCAGCACGAGGGCAGAGACAAAGAGAGATCAGCGAAGGCCAGATCTATGACCTACTTGTAGACCTTCGTGAATGGAGGAGGATTCCCGACCAGAGATCTGAGTTTGCGGTTTAACCCGATCGCAAAGACAGAGAATCAAAAGTTTCAAGGCCCAAGACTCTGGTTCCTCTTCATACGTAAGCTCTCATCCTCGGCACCGTCCCACGCTTTAACTTCACGACAGCCTGTACTCGAGCCGTATTGGAATTATGGTGTCGAGAAGTTCAAACGTGCCTCAACAGTACGATCCGGGCTCGAAACAGTTTTCTATGCTGACCATGCCGCCCCTGCCACAAGACGCAAAGCAGATCCGGGGTAAGCGTGTAATATTACGTGGTAGCTTGGCATCATTATTATTAGAGTGGCTTCAGTCAACCTCTAATTCTATGATTTCACAAGCATTCGTTTTGCGCTAATGACGTGGACGAAAATGCCGTTCCGAGGTCCGGGCTCCTCGACATCGACCCAAGCACCAATCTCGATATTGATCGTTGCCGTCGATGAAGGAAGTCACAAGGCCTATTGAGATCGCCGATAACAAGATCACATCCTCAGTGCGGTTTTGCAAAGAGGTGCCAGAACCCGCAGCTGTTTCTCGAGAGATGCAACTGCTATGATTCGCGACTAGTCGGAAAGTGAGCCGGTAGGACAACAAGGCGTATGTACAATAAAGGTGTCGCGTGTTTTCTGCTGTGGTCTCTGCTATTTTACTTAGCACTCAACTAGCAGTTTGGGGCAACACAAAACGTGCAGGATGGAGTTTGTAATAGCAAGATGAGCACTTTACTCTACGCAAGTAATTCAGCACGTATGTACTGATGTCGTTGGCAAGCTCAGGAAGAGTTGAATATAGCTGAAGCATTGAAGCAGGACAACAAAATAACTCAGGGGTGAGCATACTCATCAACTTGCTGTACACGTACCACTTCGAGGACTCGTTCTTCCATGCTATAATTTGCGGAGCGACACAGACTCGAAGAGGTGTAATGATGGGCCATGGAACTGCCGGTCTGGGATCTATCCTGTATTCTCAATACACTCAGACATGCGTCTAAATCGGCGGACCCTGTAGTACTTTAGTAGGCTCACAATGCGGGTATTGCTATGTGGGCGGAGCGATACATCGTTCAAAGTCGAAGACCGTCGTTTTGTGGGCGAACTCTCATCTCATTTGGGCAATCGTTCTGATGCTTAATGTACAGAGACGACATTGCTTTTGTCTGTCCGTTGATCTTCTCTAACTTCACATCCCGCGGCATCTCTGCGCAGATCTGCCTTGGTCCCACATTCCCGCTCCGTCTTTGGGAACACCTGCGTTCGGTCGTGTTACCCAGACCACATTCGCTTTCTTCTAATGAAAAAGGTAATTAAATCACAGAGCCCGCTGCTTATGTATGCAAAAACTTTCGTAGAAAATAGTATCTCAGCGTTTTCCTCACAACCCTTTCCTCAAATCGCAAGGGCGAGCCGCATGAGTGGTATAGAGGGAGAAAATGGTCAGTTCACCCACCCAATGACAAGTATTCCACAACGCCTGGTAGGATGCAATCGTGATCTTTCCACAAGTGAGAAGACGTCTGTGTTTGGCTCTAGCGCCCCCTTCAGCCGAAGCAAGTCATCGGAGGCCTGTAGATTGTTTGTTGGTAGATTGTGCAAGATTCTCCTATGCACTCAGTGCCTGGTGCTTAGTAGATACGAGCATCGCATCTGGGACTTGGTGTAAGTCTCGATTGTCAAGGTTTCTATATCAAACCGCACATCCGGAGGTTTTCTTGAATGATAATGTCTATCGATGTTAGTGGAGATTCCGGAACATGATGTCGAACAGCCTACCATTGACAGCGCCCATGACAAACCTTATCTGTGTCGTGTCGGTGGCGCAAGTGAAATGTGTGTAGATCTGTTTCGTCTCCGCTTGATTCAAAGACACGAACCTGTTGAGGATGTAGTCGCATGCAGCGGCGTAGTCAGCACCACCTTGAGAAACGTTAGTTTGTACACTACTGTGATCTGTAAAGAAGTGCATACCGTCATAGTCTGGGAAATAATTTTGCATAGGGCTAACGGGTAGCTTCTCCTTAAAGCGGTCAATCTTGTTCAAGAACAAGATGATGCTGGTCTTGATGAACCACCTCGAGTTGCAGATGCTGTCGAACAGAGTGAGAGCTTCTTGCATACGGTTGACTGTCTCATCCTCGAAGAGTAGCTGGTCGTATTCTGAGATGGCGACCAAGAAGAGGATGGTTGTGACATTCTCAAAGCAGTGAATCCACTTCTTTCGTTCCGATCTTTGACCACCCACGTCGAACATTCGGTATGTGAGGTCGCCAATGATGAAAGTTGTTTCAGTAATTCCAGTTGTCTTGACACGCGAGCGGAGGACATCCTGGTCGTTAGGCAGATAATCATGAGCAGCGATCCTGTCAATTGAGTCGAAGTAGCTGGCAAACGTCAGTAATGAGTCCGTCACAAGCTTGAGCAACACGCACTATCTAGCTGAGTCGTTCAATTGATATTCTCTCGACCTCTTGAAGCACTCTTGTACCCCGGCATCTTGCCACAGAGCTTTGATGGCGGCACCGACCTCAGGAGGCAGGCTGTCTCCTTCGATTTGAGGCGGTTGCATGAATATTGTTTGTACATGGTATTCGGCGCGTTGGTCGTCCAGTGGCAGTTCGAGTGACTCCATTGCTTCGAGGATCACTCTCATGGATTGTACAGTGTTGCTGTAAATGATCTCTTTGAACGATTCTCTTTCATCCCTGGAGTATCCGCCCTCATGAATGAGCTTCATCTGCTTGAGGATAGTTGATTTGCCAGATTCACCAGCACCTGTTCGAGGGGTCAGACACAGCAGAATCCATGTTATGGGCTACACTGACCTAGCAGCAGCATCTTGATCTCGTTCCTCTGCGCCATCTTGTCGCGCTTCAGCTGGTTCTCGATCTCATCGTTTCTGGCCTTGCCGGCCGCGGCCCCGTCCTCCTTACTCGCACCACAACCCATAGTGGTAGATCGGTTCTACTCCAGCGAGATAGATCGAGTATACGAAGTAGGTTGTCGATGTATCGTAGCGTGGGACAGAAGCTGTAAACTCGGGTTAGCTGATCTGGCCAAGCACAATCAGTCGTCCGAGGCGTGAGTGACTGGCGTCTGTCGCAACCTCGTCAGGCCTACTTACCTGCTGCTCGGGTTGACCAACAACGAGTCCTATACAAATGGCTGGTGGGTTGAGGCTGTGGTAATCAGGTCACTGAAGCAGTTGCTAGAGATGGAATCGCAGAATATGAAGAGGCAGCGGTGGTCGAGGAGAGTGATGAAGATCGGCGCAGTTTGAAGCAGCGCAGTTTCCAGAGCCGAGAAACTGTGACAAGGATGCGACAACCGAAGCACCAAGGACTTGGGACGAAAGTGCGCGTTGTGGGCGACTCTGGCACTTGGAAGTACTATACTAACGAGGCCCAGGTGACAATGTTGTTCTTACTACGGATTGTGATGAAGACGAGAAGGATATCTTCGAAAAGTTTTGGATACAGCGTTGCAGGTCATAGCCTGCTGGACAGAAGTCGGAGGAAACTAGCTGGGATGCATGGTTGGTGCGATGTTAACCTGCCGGCCCAAGTCCCCAGCCGGGCAGGAAGAGGAAACAATTGCTTGGTGAAGTGGACAAGAACAGACCAAGCTACTTGCTACTAGCGGCCTAGCGCCTATCACTCGACCGCTCTAGGGGAGATTCGACTCCATCTTGTCCCTCTTCATCATGCCTGTGGTGATGCTCACTGCAGTGGTTAGCCAGTGGAGACACCGGAAAGCCACCCCAGCTTGTGCAGGAATCTAGCCTGACTGTGTGGAAGGCAATCTGGTTCGCAGATGTCACGGCAAAAGCTTCATCGCTGCGCGTCTTTCTTTTGCGATCAGTATGGACTGGTTGTCTTCGTGCATGTGAGAACGGGGCTAAGCTAGAATGCTTTGGAAGAGTGTCTTCGCGTCGCTACCAAAGCGAGCTCGCTGTGTTTCAGGTCAACTGCACCGTCTGCTGCGACAAGTGGCAATGCGCGAGGACCGAAAATCACCTACTCTCAGGGGCTCTAAACGGTCGCCCGACCGAAATCCTCGGTGTGTCTCCAGGCACTACTGCACCCATGCTCTTACGCGTGCCGCTTCCTGCCTAGCTGGTACCCTGGACTTGCTAGACGAAGTTCTAGCTTGAGATACAGGATCAAGGAATCTGATTTTGACGGTTGATCACGCCCCCAAAATTGCAATATCGTCTCGAGCCTGATTCGAGCTTTGTGTTGCACCAAGCTGCTCAGACCGCATGACAATGCATATTGCCGTCCCGAAGCAGACAAGGCATCAACGTCTTACGTCTTTATCTGCCACGTACTCCATCACCGCGCTTCCTGACAGGTCATGACGGCCCGCATCGCAAACATCGAGCCACCACTAGGGCATCGGTCGGGGTAAAGCCACTGATCTCTACGCCCCAGTCAGGTAAAACTCCAGCGCACGCCATGTCCTGCATATCCTACCTACCGCACGGTACGAAGCAAAATGCGCAGCCAATGAACGCAACCCGTGCCTGGTCTGCATCGAAGGTGGAAAGGCAGATCACTTCAATCAAAGTCTGATCTCATCCCCCCCGTCTCGTCCTCGCTTGGGCAGCGACATGCCAGTGGTGAAGCACTCTCGGCTATCTCTGTAGCCTTGTTTGCTCGATCCACAAGATGGATGCTCGGCCCTCGATCAGCAATGTTCTAGTGACACTCGAGAACATCAGACGGCCTGTTAGTATCTGTGTAGTGTAGTCAAGTCTCCGAGTAGTGGAAACGCTCCTGCCGATAATTCCAAGGCTCGCCAGAAGGGTAGTATGTGATCTCTCAGTATGTGCACGGCTGGAATCTCCCTGCGAGAGAGCCAAGAGAGCTGCACAGTCATCATGCCTTCGATGACCATTTCGCGCGGACTGGGTGCCGAGCACCAAGCTGTACCGTCATGGCGGAGCGATGCTATGAAGGGTCTTTCTTGTATCGTTCTTGGGGTCTCTCCTGCAGCCATCATGCTGCTCATCAGCGAGCCGTACACACAATTCTAATGCCATGCACACGACAATCTCCAGCATCCTGCTGAGGACTGCACTGCTACTATCGCAGCAAGCTGAGTCGCCGACTAACAAAGTTTAGCGTCCACTTCGTAGACGCGCTACCTCGTCTCGAAGGTGTCGCAACCCAGATCTGTCGAGTTGTATTTAAAATGTCGAATCTAGACCCCAGACGTCTACCGTCGAGCTGACGCTTTGCAACTCTTGTTGCTGATCTGAATGTAGACATTTTCCCATACCATATCATCACAATTTCGGGCATATACTCCAAACACGAACGCTGGGGCTAGAGGCAGCGATTGTAACCATGTCTTACGAAATGTCGCATGCGAATCATGCTGGTGGTGGCACGCGTGTCGGTGGGAGGCGTTGGTTACCTCTGGAGTGGTTCAATGCTACTTGCTAACACGTTACAGCATTCAACCACGATCAGTCGCGCGAAGCCGAGGAAGAATACGACCGCCTGCGCAACTTAGCTCGACAGGAGGCGTCGAAACGAGGCAGCTGCTTTGAGCGCAGCAAGCAAGCTTACAACAGTGGTGATGGCGCCGCCGCAAAAGCGCTCAGTAACGAAGGCAAGATCCATGGCGAGCGCATGGAACAGTACAACAAACAGGCTTCTGAATTCATCTTCCGAGAGAACAACGCAACGGACCGTGTGCCGGCTGACACGATCGATCTACATGGCCAATTCGTGGAAGAGGCCGAAGATATCTTGGAGGAGAGAATAAAGTACGCACGAAGCACCGGCCAGAGGCATTTGCATGTTATTGTCGGCAAGGGCAATCACAGTCCGGGGCATATTCAGAAGATTAAGCCCAGAGTCGAGCAGGTATGCAGAGAGCTAGGACTCGACTATCACACTGAGCCAAACGAAGGCCGAATCTATATTGATCTGAGCGGTGGCAAGGTTGACATGGGCGCATTCAACAACTGGCAAGGCTACCAACCAGGCTATAGCTATGGCGGGTATCAACAGCAGCAGTCCGGCGGCTATCCAGGTCAGCAACACGGGGGCTACCAGCAGCAGCAAGAGCCACATTACCAACAGCAATCACAGCAGCAACAGCAGCAACAAGGCGACGGAAGTATTCTTTCCACCATCTTCAGAGCTCTTATCAAGTGCCTTGGTGGGAAATGAGTGCCTTGCTGTCTTCTGGCTTCTGTCGGTCGCGTTTGGCGGTTAGAATGCTCATACACCTCGGAACGCGTCGACAGAGCTGGGTGTACAACAGCTCAAGGAAGTGCTCTGAATCGGGACAATTTTGGCTCTTGCTATTTCACCCCCATTCTTCGAGATATGCGTCAAACACAATTCACAACAAAATCCGTCGTTCGGGTGTGGTAGATTTACCAGTGGACTCAAAAGTACTATTAGCAACAAAGATTAAAGTCGTCACGAAGTATCAAACCGCGGATCTGATCTGCTCTTCCAGTCACGCCTTCAAGATGTGGCCTATGGATTCACATACCCTGACACGCCTTACCGAGGCTTCAACATGCTCCACTTGTGACATGAGGAAGAACTCGGCGAGGCAGACTTCAGCGGTCAGAGTCCTGGGGAGTGTGCGATATTTTCTGATTTCGTGTGTCTCTGAGCGAGACTGCATCGCCTTTTACGACCTTTTTTGGACCTAGCTTCCCAGAGACAGCAGATCAATGGTGGTTATTAGAGAAGCCATCGACGCTGACGAGACAGTACTACAGCGAAACCACAATGAATGCGGCTGTGAAGCCTGCAAAAGGTTCATGGTAACGCAATGAAGAAGGGGCTCAGAGGAAGCTTGATAAAGCCGGTGGGCACGAAGACGACTGCGAAAGGGCCGAGCACTTGCTGCGAAAAGGATGCGGAACACGATGGCCGGGCCACGGCACGTATAGATGCAGCCGAAATCGTGGATGGATCATTCCGCTCGATCGAGGTTGTGTTCTACAACTATTACGGTATCTGGTTGGACGTCTTGTGAAGATCGGAACAATGGAGATCCAAGTACATCCAAACAATAAGGAGGCATCAAGGCTTTCGTGCAGACCTTTGCTCGAACCACGCAGGTACAGACTAAGAATTTAGTGCCTAAGCTTACGGTCAGACAAGCTATCGTAAGTATTATTTGGTAACTTCCAAACACGAGTCCCCGGTGATGGCTTTGAAATGTATAACGAGTTAGCTGCTCGTGGCCACCTTATGTCCCCTTCACCTCAGTGTTTACTCATCTACACTCCCTGAGACGATGTCTGGCGATTCATATCTACAGTCTTACCACTTCGTTTCGCACACCGTCAAAGCTGTCCTAAGTACTTGTCGCGTGCGGACATAAGCAGAGCGGTCTTGGAAGGACACGAGACATCGTCGCATTCTTGCCTGCATGTTCAGCGAACATCTAGAGTCTTGGCATGCATGTATTTCATTGGTCAACTTGCCTCGGTATGTTACCGGCTAGCCTCAGATCCGTGTACTACCGTCAATGTACTTTTGTGGCAGGAAATGAGGCACGAAGCTAGCTTGTAGCCTTGAGGGTCTGTCGAACTATCAGACCTCCTGCCTCCAGGTTCCCTAGAAGTGTACAGTCATGCTTCGTGCGGTATTGCTCGCCGTCGTCGTCTGCTGCCTCGGCATTCCTGTTTGGGCTTGAGAGCAAGCACCAGCAGCAAAATTCGCCGTAGTACACTGAGACAGACACTCCAGAAGCCGAGTTATAGCTAACAGATACCCGCCCACCATGCCTTGGTTAGCAAAGGAACACGCCGACCTCCCATCCGAAGACGCCGTATCGTTCGCCCTCGACCACTGCGATTACGGCCCCGACAAGCCCATCTACCATGACCTCGAAGACCCGTCCCGCACTATCTCGCACCGCCAAGCAAACGCCATCGTCCGCAAACTCGTCGCTGGTTTCCGTCGCGCCGGCCTTAAGAAGGGCGACTGCTTCAGCATCACGTCCTTCAATGAGATCATGTTCTCCATGCTGTTCCTCGCCGGCGTCGGCGCGGGAGGCATCTTCAGCGGCATGAACCCTGCTTACCGCGGACACGAGATCCGCCATCACGTTCGGACCGCGGAGGTCAAGTTCTTTATCTGCGAGCCCGAGTTCCTCGACGAGCTTGTCAAGGTGCTTGATGCGGAGGGGGGAGGACGGGAGAAGCTGTTCGTGTTCAACACGAGACCTGAACAGGTTGTTCCGGCTGGATTCCGGAGCTGGGGTTGGCTGCTTGAGCAGGGGAGTGAGGAGTGGGATCGGTGTTACGATAGGGGGGTGCTCAAGGGTAAGGAATTGAGTAGGCTGACGACGAGTGGGACGACCGGACCGCCGAAATTTGCGATGCAAACGCATTCGTGCGGGACAAGTTACCACACCATGGTATCGCAAGGTCGCGAGGTGCCCTGGGAACCGCGCACTCTGTCAGTTTTGCCTTCATTTCATGTTGCTACCGTCCCAGCTGTTCATGTGTCGCCGCTGCACAGTGGGAACCAAATCTGGATCATGCGGCGGTTTGACCTTGCAGCCTACCTGTCAGCGATACAGACGCATCAAATCACAGATCTAGGTATGGCTCCACCGCTAGTCATCGCTATCATCAATAGCCCGATCACAAAGAACTACTCCCTAAGATCGGTGAGGAGAATCGCGTGTGGCGCCGCACCACTGGACGCCGAGTCGCAGAACAGATTGCAAGCCTTGTGCGCGCCAGACTGTACATTCACACAAGTCTGGGGAATGACGGAGACGACCAGTGCGTTATCGATTTTCAGATATCCGGAGACAGACGACACAGGTTCAGTTGGCAGTATTTTCCTGCCAGGTACTGATGTCAAGCTGATCGATGATGACGGCAAGGACATCACTGCTTTTGACGTGAGAGGGGAGCTATGTGTGAAAGGACCGACTGTCATCAAGGGGTATTTCAACAACCCGAAAGCGAACGCCGAAAGCTGGGACAACGATGGATACTTCAAGACTGGTGATATACTGTACTGTGATGGAAAGTCCGGGAAGTGGTATGTTGTGGATCGGAAAAAGGTAAGTTTATCTGGTCCTGTTCCTGATCGCTGTGGAACGGGCCTCACAGACCGCGCCCGTGCTACAACCACATCTCGTAGTTTGCGACGGATATCGTTGAACTGTAGCACGGCTTCAAGTGAAGCGCGACACGCACTGACACTTCCACACAGGAACTCATCAAAGTCCGCGGCTTCCAAGTCGCTCCCCCCGAACTCGAAGGTCTCCTCCTCACACACCCCGAGATCGCGGACTGTGCTGTGGTAGGTATCCCCGGCCGCAACAAGGCGCAGGAGGATGAGAAGCCACGAGCGTACGTTGTGAAGCAGGCGGGGTCGAAGATAACAGAAGACGATGTCAAGAAGTTGATCTCGGATAACCTGGCGAGCTACAAGCGGTTGACGGGCGGTGTAGTGTTTGTGCCCGAGGTGCCCAAGAGTCCGAGCGGAAAGATTTTGAAGAGGATATTGAGGGAGAGTGCAGAGGCGGAGGAGCGGGCGATGGCGCATAGGGCTCAAGCTAAGCTGTGACATGAGCATCAATGTTTTGTAGTGGTGTTTTGGTCGAAGAGTAGAGAAGACGGATGCAGCATTTTGCTTCGATGTCCTTTGGGGGATAGGTGACCTGAAGGTTCCCTCTGCTGAGTGCAGTGACAAGACGCTCGACGTGCAGTGTCCTCTCGTGGCATCTGATGGCGGAGGAGTCTGCCCTTCGAAACGGGTGGTAGAAACAGGTGTTGTTTTACAGCACAGATTTGCGGAAAAGCGGCTCTATCTCTGTGGTTGCAAGAAGGCGTTCAGTCATCCTTCTTCAGTTCTATCTTCTCTCTTTCTGCTCCTGACGGAGGCAGAGTCTCGGTCACACTGAGATCAATTCTCCTGCCAACACCGAGCCTCAACAGATTAGTGACCAACCGTCCTATCCCCCACCCCAGTACAGCCCCCCACAAGACCGTGCACGGCCACTTCTGCCACTCCCGATCCCAGTCCAAGGCAATAGGGATGGCCCCAAACCATCCACCAACCATGGCGCCCACAGCGCCGCCCCAAACTCCTGCTTCGTCAAATGGGAGCCAGGCTGCGCTGACATCGCGCCATGCTGCGGTTGAGACACCGTGGGTGTAGAAGATGGGCAGCGTGCCCAGCAGTGATACGTGTGCTGCGAGGGCCATTGTGTGGGGAAGGAGATAAGTAGGGTACAATGGTGCTCCCAGGACCAATGCAAGAACCATTAGAGGCACAGGTGGAATCATGAGGGAAAGGATAAGGGCGAGGGTTGTGGGCTGAAGCACCGTTAGCATCCTTCTACATGCGCTCATCTGCAGGTCGTGACTTACCAGTATCCTGCTTGGCCAGCTCCCACCAGGATCCTTATCCCTTGCTCCTTCTGACACTGGTGCAGTCTTTGCTGCGCCCTTTACAACCGGCGCGCCCAGCTTCTTCTTCTGCAACGCTGGTCCTTTCGTCGCACTGGCGCTCCCTCGTATCATCTCTCCATCTGTCGTTCCACTGTTCCACTTGCCCACCCTCGGCAGGCATATTGCGCAGAACAAGCACTGCGATACTGCAACGGGGAAGAGGTCTTGTAACATAGTACTCAACGGGTCTCGCACCAGGGCACTGCCCCTAAGATAGTAATAGACGAGCAGCTGTAGAGTGTGTGCATAGCTGTAGTAGTGGGCTAGGTCGGTATTGAACAGTGGAATAGCGTTCGTCTTTGGCGTGAGCAGTCGCTGCGCGGCAGGGACGTGCTTGGCCTTGGGGAGAAGATTGACAAGAGCTTGCGACATCCTGCAACGGTGGTGACGGACATCAAAGGAACGACGGTAGTTGGGACAGTGGTGGTCTCACCTGTGCTGACGGACAGTGCCGGCGGCATTTTATGTGGTCGAGGGTCGACGTCGCTGTCGACTGCCGAAGATCTTCCACCGTTGTTTCTTGGCATAGAATGTTGGCGTCGGGCAAGAACGCGTCGACAAGCTCTTTCTTGGTCTCTGCTCCTGATACCACCCTTCGACCAGAGCTCACAGACGATGTTGGCACAAGATTTGGCTTCGAGTATTGTCTACGATTGTCCACCCCCCGCTATAGAGAGGAGGTACGAGTACCTGCTAGGGAAGCAACCATGCCTCGGCAAGGTCGCGTAACTCCTCACGCCTCCCAGATGCCTGCCAGCCGCAGCACGTCGTGGGAAACTATGCATCTGCCGTCACACGACGCTCTAGGTAAGAAGGTGAGGCTTTTATCTGTGCTCTGGATGCTCGTCTGTCTCACACCTATTCATCCTTGACAACAATTATGGCTCCGTCCACAATTGACGTGTCCGCCATCAAGGAGCGAACATGGGTGTCCGACTTATACTACACACCTACGAACATCGTCTCGTACAACATTTCCGTAGGTGTTGATGGTTCTGACCTCTCTCGCTGTTGGGAAGATCATCCAAGCTTCAATGTCCTTCCCACATTCGCGTCTCTTGCTGTGGTCGACATAATGAGCAAAGTCAGTCGATCCATGTCTGATTTCCTGCCAAATTTCAGGTCCTACAACCACGTTCATGGAGAGCATTATCTGGAACAATACCAACCATTTCCAGTCAAATTTCCCGGCACAAACATCCGCTCAACGGCACAAATCGTAGATATCGTCGATCGTGGCAAAGGTGTGACGGTTCAAGTCGGCATCACTACGTTCGACAAAGCTACAGGCGAGAAGATCTGCTACAATGGGTGGACATCCTTCGTCCGTCAAGTACCAGGGGAAGGTGCAAGTCGACCGTCAGCAGTGCCCGCCGCGAAGCTCCCCGCACGAGCTGCTGATGCCATCGACAGTCACAAGACAACTCAAACACAATCAGCACTCTATCGTGCTACGACCACAGAGTGGAATCCAATGCACATCAATCCAGCTCATGCCAAGGAGGGTGGTTTCCATGCCCCAATCCTATCTGGGACGTGCACAGTTGGCATCGGCGTGAGACACATCATCGATACGTTCGTCGAAGGAGACGTTTCTCGGTTCAAGAGCGTTAGGTTAAGACTGAGTGCCCCAGTCATCATCGGAGAGAAAGTCCAGACGGAGATGTGGATTGACAATGGAAAGGCTAAGGGACAGTCGAGCAATGGCGTGACGCGGGTCGTATACAGACAGGTTGTGAAAGCTGATGAATTAGCTGGAAGTAAAGATAGAGTTGTTATCAGCAACGCTGTCGTCGAACTCTGGGATGAAAGACCGACAAAGAGTAAGATCTGACGGGGTGCTAAAGTGCACATGCAGCGCCAAGAACCCCGAGATGGCTTAGGGAAAGTTTCGTCTGGCGGACCCCAGGCGGGATAGGGTACCAGAGCTGGCAAAGCTGCGGTACACACGACTACGGGATCTTTTAACTGTCCACCAGGGGACGCATGACTGGAGCATTGCTCTTTGTAGTAGGTGGTGGATCTTGTGCTCACAGTCTGGTAGGAATCCAGATCACATCAACACTGCAAGTACACGGTTGCAATGAACCATATATCGACGAGCTGCTCCTGTCATAGAAAAGCAAAAACCGTTTGTGACTACATTTCACCTACTCGAACCTACCTTGCTCACCACCCATCAGTGAATGACACGATGTCTGAGTATTCATCTCGGAAACGTGCTGGTACCTTGACCTACTCTGTACCATTCGAGCCAGCGCAGAGAGTATGTACCATGATAAGATCCTCTACAGACTCTAATACTGACTTAGCCAAGGCGAAGAAGTCCTCCGTAGAGCACTCAAATGCACGCTCTGTCTTTCCCGTGCCTCGTGTCTCGCAACCCAGCCACAGTTCAGGCTCGACAACACAACACACTGCTGCTACTGCTGCACCACAAGTCAACAAAGTCGATGTCATCGCCATGCCCTCATTTAGGGTAGCTCCAGCAAGAGTCACAAGCCCTATCAGAGCTCCTGCTGGTACATCTAACTCACGCATCGGGTATCCCTTCCCGCTCCAAATACCACCCAGGTCAGCACCAAAGAACAAGCATCTTGAAAATATCCTATCACAGACGGGAAGCCCCACCGATGCCTCGTCTGAACAACATCCCAGCTCAAGGATGCTATATGGAATATCACCCCTTCGAACACCACCACAATCCCATCCTGACATAACAACTCTGCTTGCTCCTTCCCTGCTACCAGCATGCAACATTCCTCCAACCTCACCACCATTGTCAGAATTCCCCACCTGTCCGCGACCCTCCATCGCTTCAGATTACACCACAGTCTCAGCAAGCAGTTCCATGGGCCCACCTATCTCGCCGTGGCCGTCGATGTCTTCCGACTGCACGACTGCTTACTCACCTGTCTCACCTACAACGCCATGCAGTCCCTGCACAGTCTTCGATTCTGCTGCTGACTCACTGAAAAGGCTTCTGGCAGCAGACGACCTGGACATGACGACTAGTGAAATCAGAGAGCTCAGCGACTTCGCAGCGGGCCAGAACCAGAAGCGATTGGGCCGAGTGCTTGTGAAGAAGAAGGCCACGATGAGACGCGACAGGCGCGTGAGCAAGGCGGACACGAGTGGCAGGAAGAGAAGCAGTGCAGTTAGCGGGAGTGCTACCGGTCAAAGCATTGGAGGAAGCATTGCGAGCGGCAGTGGGATCAGTGGAAGCGGCGCTGGCCGACGCACCAAAGGGAGTGTAGCGCGCAGCGGCAGCATGGAGGTGCACGTTCCACACCCGACGGGCGGGCAAGGACAGGGACATACGTGGTGGAGAGAGATAAACTGGTCGGGGTCTAGCGATTCGTTGTGTGCTGCCTCGTCCTCGATGTCGGCACCTGGTGCTATGTCCCTGAGTGAATCCGAACTCAGCCCGCAAAGCAATATGTTGCTCAGGTCCAGTGATGGGATGGATGTTGACAGCCAAGAAGAAAATGATGGCGACGACTACATGAAGATCGATGGGTCTCGGCTGGGTCTGCCTCGCACATATGTAGTAGGTGATGAGAAACGGAGGAGAGGTCTAGACATGTCGAGAAGCGTGCCGGACAAGGCCGGGACAAGGGTGTCGATATACGGGCCTTGCGCCGGTGGTTACTGTTGTGGTCAATGTGGGAGATGTGAAGGAAACTAAATTTGCAGGTAATGAAGAGTCAGTTTGTAGACGATAGCTTTGCCAGCAATTATTGCTCATACACCATCGTTGTCGTAGTCTGCAAACATGACTGCGGTGCATAAGTTACCGCCCAAGGAGCGGGTCCAGGCAACAAGGACCCCTATAGGCCCAACCTTTCGCCCCTCGGTGGTAATTACTTGTACCGCCGACCTTCCCTTGACATCTCCATACCCTCGAGCAAAGGACGTTGTCAACATGAACAAGCCGCAGACTCGCGCCCGTACGTGCGAGACAGGAGTGCCTACGACTCTGGCAGTAACGCTGCCCAGCGTCTCCTCAGCTTGCTAGTCCACGCCAGGCAACCCTAGCCGAGCCGACAGGCGTAGACAAGGGCGGGACGCCTGAAACGCTCTACCAAACATCCATGATCCAGGTACCTCAACTCACCACTCGTCAACATCTGCACCTTCCAGCCCATCAACATGGTCCACAGCGAAATGTAAGCTCTCCACTCCCCTTGTCCCCCTAGTCCACACACACACTACACCGCAGCCCATTCCTCACCCTTTCCCCAGCCTCGAAACCCCGGGCATCCCCCGCAACAAAGGCGTCTGGACCTGGCACGGCTCGTCCACCATCAACGTCCCCGCCGCCGCCGTCTGGTCCACCATCCGCGACTTCACCTCCTATGCCCACTGGAACCATTACACGCCCTACATCAGCACTCCGAGCAACACGAACACGGTCTCGCCAGGCGACATGATAACGCTCTCTTACCGCCCCGACGCAACGAGCGCGACGACAGACATCCCCTGCCAGATCCTCGAGGTGGACGACGGCGCAATGCGCTTGAGCTGGAGGGGCTGTCTGCCGTGGACCCCGACATGGGTGTTGTTGCCGGAGAAGGTGCAGCGGGTCACGGCCGTCAGCGAGACGCAATGCTTGTATGAGGTTTTCGAAACACAGGCCGGGGTGGCGGCGTATGCGGTCATGTGGATGTTGGGCGAGAAGCAGTCTGCGATGGCGAGGGAGCAGGCGGTCAGTTTGAAAGGGTTTGTGGAGGGTAGTGGAAGGCAATAGGTTGGGAGACGTGGTTTTGGACCATTGGACTAGTAGCTCTGTGGCGTTCTGCATCATTGAGTTGTCGCAGAGATCCTGAATGTATCTCGAGAATCAAGATCGTAAGACCCAGCTGCAGAGCGCTGGGAAAGGCCATGGAAACGCTATCCCAGTGATTGGAGCACGAGCCGTCACGATTGATGCTCTATATGAACTCTGCATCAGTGATCTGGAACATTCTGGCAAAAGCAAGACTGAGACAATGATACAAAGACAGGCTCGCTGTCACTTGTGATAAGTGCATTTGATTAGGCCATAGAACAGCAATGCTGCTCGGCCAAAACCACTGCTGGCCATATCGAACTGGCGATCGATTGTGTATTAGGAGTCTATATCGACACTTCATTGCACCCATGAACTCACACGCATGCAGTATCTGACTTCTAATGACTACCGCGGCCTGAAGATCCTGCGCCTCTACCTCAATTACCGCGACCTCTTCGAGCACCGCGACCACCTCGAGAAACAGCCCCGCCTCGACCACTCGAAGAGCCAGCGACAACCTCAGCTGCCGTAGCGCTTACAGCAGCTTGCACGTGAGCTCTATATGCAGCAAACTCCTCGCGTTCACGTTCTGACCTTTTCTCCAACGTCCGCATACCTTTCTGCGTTTGCTCAAGCTCCTCTTTGTGAATCTTCACTTGGTGCTCTGCGCCTGCCAGCGTCCAATGCATCTCGTCCAACGCATCATCCGCAGCTTGGATTTCATCGTAAGCTTGGCGAATCTCGTCTTTCTTGGCCATGAGGTCAGCCTGAAACTTCTCGATCTCCAGCTGCAGCTCACTATACATGACAGCAAGCTCCGAAGCACTACGACCACCAAGACGAGCGGCAGAACGACAGATGTCAACCTAATCATCAAAATAATGACGCTTCCAGCCGTTGGCCTTCAGTTCATCGTTGGTGGGGGAAGCTCTCTCATCGATCACTTTGTATATGTCATTTACTTCGGGAGTTTCAGAATAAGGTATTTTGGACGTTGAGTCACCATGTGCAGCTTTTTCTCAGGTGTTGACTGGTTTCGAGATCTGGCCACTCATCTCCTTCAAGACGTCGAATCTTCCGTCGCGTCGATTACCTCGTCCTGTATGATGGTTAACGAACTCCTGTCTCACCTTGAGAATCTTTCCGTACCCACTTCAGTAATGTCCTGCTCTTGTGTCGTAGCGTCTTTCGATTTCGTGACCACTTTCGGCTGCTGCATTCCATCGTCCTCGTTCTCACCATAACCACTGTCGGCGACGATACGGTTAACAACAGTTGTCCCACCACAATCCAGTGATGGTCCGCTGTTGGCAGGCTTGATCACCCGTTTCAGGGACCGATGTCGTGTGAAAATAAAGCAGGGAGCTTGATAATCGCGCTTCGCTATCCATGCCGTCGACTAATCATTCGGATTGGGTCTCCTGACACGTGGTCCAGACCTTCACCTTGCGTAGTCGGTCGAGGATGAACCTACGCGACTAGTGAGAAGTGCAAATTCAGAGGCAGGAGAAATGCTTGTGGGTAAGTACGTTGTCAGGCGCGCTTGCTAATTGTTCGTAACTTCACGAAATTGGAAAGGAAGCAATCAATGAGCAGACGACGAAAGGGAAGGAACGGTCGGGCACAGCCGAGACAATTGCTATTTCTGGAGACTGCACGGGTCTCTGGCGACGAAGGATTAGTTTTCATCTTCTCGTCCAGCAAGAAGAAGATGTGATTAGCTAAAGAAAAAAAGCTCCCGACTCACCACCACTCAAGAATCAAGCTGCTGTCAGCCGTTGCTGCTGTATCTGGACACGGCGGAATGGAAGACGATATGGACCTTGCACTTGGTGGCCACTGACCAGCCATTGTCAACGGGGTGTCGCTGATATTGCATTGATGCTCGATGAGAGAAGTTGGCCGCGCTCTGCTGACGCTGATTGGCGCTGGTCGACGTTTTGGTTGATATTGTGGCAAAGGCAAGCTGGTCTGAATCTCGTTATCGCTTTCGTCGGAGCAGAGGACAGCAGCGACCTTGTATGTAGCATAGTCGCTTGAACTTGAATCAGCACTCTGCGCTTCGTCCTCCATGTGCTTACCTGTGTCCACAGCCTCGATTCCGGCGATTAGAGCCCAGAAATCCTCCAAGTCATCCTCTGCGCGGACAGGCTCTGGTCGACTGTGGAAGTCGTGCAGCTCCAGCTCAATGCCTTCACTGGTGACTTCCAGCGCGAGTGGGGCATATTCAAAGCAGCGGGACGGTCGGGGACTGCGAACCTCCTCTTTGAAGAGCATGTTGTTCGCAGACAAGCGATGCAAGCTTGATTTGCGCCGAGCAGACCAGGCTTTTTCAAGTTCCGCAAGGCCAACGCTTTCGCAACCATGAACCATGGTGCGTCGGTGACTTTGGTGTATCCGATCGGCATATTTGTGCTGCCTTGGTGGGGGACTGTACTGATTCGTTGCAGATCGGTCGAGCGCATCGGATGGTGTATGCGCAGCCCTTGACTTGAAGTGAAACCAACTACAATGTCCGCATTCTGACTTGCTTGCCTTTGTGTTTCGGCTGCGAAGGCCCAGCCAGGCCCGAACCTGCGAAAAAAACGACATGTTGTGCAGTGGTGTAAGAAGATGTCTCTTACCTGGAACGTTGTGTGCTTTGTCTTGTGCAAAGAGTGCTTGAGATCTTACCCGAAGAATGTTTTACGCGATTGTTGGGAATATGAGAAAGAAGCGAGCATGTCGACTTATTTGTGATTTCAGGAGAGGCGCAAGAACAAGGGGCTTTGTGATTCTGCTGAGAATTTGTAGTAGCACAACAACAAAGTGGCATTGTAATGGGTACATAACCTTCGAGTCAGTATGGCTTTGTTGTACTAATCCAAGAGCACCAGTATGACGCTCACCAAAACCAAATCTGGTTGCAGTTCTGACTCGATATCAGATCGACCAGTCTATCCAATCCACATTGCCAAGATCTCCATTGACATACTGGAAGACCTTCTCCGGACTGTCGTAATCTGCCCACTGCGGCGCAGAAAGCTCGATAGTCACTCCTGCACCTTCTTGCAACCGACTCGTCAAGTCGAAACCTGGCCCGTAGTCCTCATACTCAGCCATGAATGTCAAGCTATCCACGCGCGGGTCCGAGGAAGACCATTCAATGTAACCTGCTGGCAGAATGCTATCGTCCAAATAATTTCTCGCAAATATTGACCGCTGCTGAGAGTTCCATGGCCGACCAAGGGCGCACTCATGAGTGATCATTAGCGAGTCGTTGGCTTTCACCACGCTGCCATCGACAATGTACACCCCGTACTTATTCTCAAAGGTCGTGTTTGTTCCCTTCCAGGCCGTTATTCCTCCGCCGCAACCACGAAGGAGAAGGGTCGAATTTGTGATCCACAAAGTACCGAACCCATACAAGAAGTCTGTCTCGCCTTCAATTGAGCTATGGCTGATATATGTAGAAGCGTTCTTGCCAATATAGATGGTGTCTTGATACGAAGAGAAAGAGCAGTGGTAGAAACCGCTGTTCGCATATCCAGTCGATAGTGTCAGAGAAGGTCCGGCACTGTAGGGGAGGAAGTCATTTGTGAAGTTGAGATTGTATGCCCGGAAGTCGGTATTGCCGAATGGCTGGTCTACAGGAATCGGGTACCCCGTAGGACCAGAGCCTGTGAGTGAGGCATTCAAGTCAGGGGCCACTGTCAGTACAGCGGTGAACGCATTGTCCCCGGTGCCTGCGACCGCCCTCCAGAGTACTTCGACAGTGTTCGACTCGAGATCATCTGATGCACTCGTCTGGCCAAGGAGAGTAACTGGCCCTTTTCGAGTAATGTTTACTTGCTCTTCATACGTTCCAGGTAGTACAAGCAAGATCTGAGTACTTGTATCATCTGGAAGTGATAGTATTGCTGACTGAATTGTAGTGTATTCGTGGTTAGGCCCGACCAAAACCGTATCTGGCGGACAACCTTCGAGGGGATTATCTGAAGGCGCCTGGCATACACGCCTTGAATACTTGTCCCATGGCGATTGGTTGCTGAAGACAGCCTGAATCAGAATAGAGATGACTGCAAAGAATGCGTTCAGTTGCATCATGGTAGGTAAGGTATGTCAACGTTGGCTTGGCTTGACCTCGATCCGCAGATGCTCGGAAGACATGGTAGATAAGTTCGAAGGCACAGCTTTCTACCAACACCGTTGCGTACTCCATGGCAAAGACCCCGAGCTGCGAAGCTCAGTCTGCTTGATCTAAGCTCCTCCAAGCTCGAAGCAAGCAAGAAAGAGAAGAAGCTTACAAGCCTTTCGGAGCACTCTCCAAGCTACCCCAGATGATCGACACAGCAGCTACTCCAGTCACATCGAGTGCGACCAATCAGGCTTGTTCTATCACTCCACTCCGGAGGGGAAGTGCTCCATCCGCCTGCCGATCACCCGCAGCCTTGCATTTAGCAACAAATCTTGAACAGCTTTACATGGGTTATTGCTACACGTCAAAGTCCGACACGTTGGAAGCACGATCTTCAAGGCAACTTTACTGTTTACTGCACGGTCAAGTCTCCGGTTTTGATGTTTGGGGTGTATCCTCATGACCTTGGCGGCCCTCCAGTGTCAATTCTCTCCACATAGCCTAGCTATGACTCCGAGGCTTCCCCAATCGTGGTGTATTCAAAACCACGGGTATCGTGCAACTGCTCTAGCTATGAGTAGCTAACGTGCTAGCAGCAATTGACCAGCTCACAATGCATTCCTCTAGGAGCCTCATCTCGCTCGCAGCTTCCCTATGCTTCAGCTTAGCCATCGCATCACCTGTCGTCTCCCTGGTTGATTCGTCTAACAGGCCGTCATGCGTATCTGTAGCATCTCCGGCCCGAAACAAGATCTGCTACGTCGACTCTCACAATGATCAAGTCACCGATGACTCGGACTACATCCTGTCAGCTCTCCACGAGTGCAACAATGGCGGGCACGTCATCTTTCCGGCCAATCAGTCATATTTCATAGGCACAGCGCTAGATCTCACCTTTCTGGAGCACGTGGACATGGACATCCGAGGAGACATTCTCTTCTCCGATGACACAGACTACTGGCAAGCCAATGCCTTCAAGCAAGTGTTCCAGAACGCCACAACGTTCTTCCAGCTCGGCGGGGAAGACGTTAACGTTTACGGAGGCGGCACTCTGGACGGCAACGGCCAAGTCTGGTATGATCTCTACGCCGAGGACATCTACATCCTGCGGCCCATCCTGTTCGGTACCATTGGACTGCGCACAGGCAGCATTTGCAACCTGAACCTGAGGTACTCCCCGCAATGGTACAACTTTGTAGCAAACTCAAGCGACGTGGTGTTCAGCGATATCTCGATATCCGGCTACAGCAAGAGCAACAACACAGCAAAGAACACAGACGGCTGGGACACCTACCGGTCGGACTCGATCACAATACAAAACTCCGTGGTCAACAACGGCGATGGTAAGTCACCCTCACTCCTTCCACCCTGTATGCCCTCTGCTAACCATGACAGACTGCGTCTCATTCAAGCCAAACTCAACCAACATTCTCGTGCAAAACATGCACTGCAACGGCAGCCACGGCATCTCCGTCGGCTCCCTCGGCCAATACGCCGACGAAATCGACATCGTCTCGAACATCCTCGTCACCAACATCAGCATGTTCAACGCTTCGGACGGCGCACGCATCAAGGTCTGGCCCGGCAACCCCGCCGCACTCTCCGGCGACCTGCAAGGCGGCGGCGGAAGCGGCATCGTCAAGAACATAACCTACGATGGTATGCAGATCACGAACGTCGACTACGCCATCGAGGTGACGCAGTGCTACGGGCAGAAGAACGAGACTCTATGCTTCGAGAACCCGAGCAGTCTTCGCATTGAAGACATCACGTTCAAGAACATCCATGGGACGACATCTGGGGCGTACGAGCCACTGGTGGGCACCATTGTTTGTAGCAGTGATAGCACTTGCAGCAACATTAGAGCGGAAGACATTGATGTGGTTGGGCCGAGTGGTAGCGACGAGTTTGCATGCTTGAATGTGGACGATAGTCTTCTGGTTGGTGTGAACTGCACAGCGGAGACTAGTCAGACCAATTAGCTTAGCCGTGTTCGCTTCAATACCATCTGCTGTACTTCCAGGACAGGATTCTCATACAAGGGAACGACTCAATGTGTAGATCAGAGCTGGTACATGTCTTTTACTCGCCCATCCACAAGAGTGGCGAACAGGTCATTCATTTCCAGTATCCTCATCTGTCACTACATATTCTATCTTTCACATTCTCCAAATCCTCATACTTGTGCTGGAGCAGGGCCTAACAAATGTCGGAGCACTGCATCGGACGTCGCGAAAACACTGACACATCGATGTTTCGAGTGAAAGCGCATCATAGGTAGGAACGACCAGAGAAAGCACCGTCGCCATACGCTGTTCATTTTTTGGCAGCCATCAATGCCCCGAGCAGGCTGACAACTCCAGAAAGCATGCCACTCCAGCTAGGAGCATACCCAGTTTTGACAATACCCTCACAAGCTTTATATCCATTCTTAGCAGAAACTGGATATTGCAAGGGCGGTGGTATTTCGGTCTTGATTCCAAGCAGTCGTGCCCACCAAGCATCTTCGCAGATACTCTTTGCATTGCATAGCCCACGCAGCCCTTCTTCGCCACCAAACCTCCCATATCCAGAGCCTCTGACTCCACCAAAAGGAAGGCTGCAGACGTAGTACGCACCAAAGTCGTTGATGCTTACCATGCCACTCTTGATCTCACGGCTGATGCGATTCAAGGTGCTTCGGTTGGAAGATGAAGGTGCTCCGAAGACAGAGGCCCCTAGGCCGTAGGATGTGCTGTTTGCAAGCTCGATAGCGTGATCGACAGATTTGGCGCGCATGATCGTGCAGACTGGTGCAAAGAGTTCGGTGTGAGCGAGCTCCATTTCTGGCGTCACATTGCTGAGCAGAGTGGGTGAGAAGTAATGCCCATCTGAATGCGTTGGATGAGCGTAGCGCGTGCCTCCAGCATGCAGGGTTGCGCCAGAGGACACAGCGCCAGAAACGAGAGATTCGAGGCGAGAAAAGGACGCCGGAGAGATCATGGAACCCATGTCGATGTCGTTGTCAGCCGACTTTTGCAAGGTAATGCTTCCAAGCCGTAAAGCAAGAACCTTTTCTTTGAGCTTCTTGACCAGCAGGTCATGAATAGCAGGTAGCGCAATGACTCGCTCAATTCCAATACAATTCTGGCCGGCTGACTGAAAGGTGCCTCGCATCAGGATTGAAATAATGCTATCGACGTCCTTGACAGTAGCATGATCGTCAAGAACAATAGCTGCATCCTTCCCACCAAGCTCGACCGTAACAGGTATGAGAGACTTCGCTGCTGAGGTACATACCTTATGTGCTATCGGTCGACTACCAATGAACGTAATGTGCGATATGCCTGGGTGAGATGTGAGGTGATCCGCGACGTCAGGCAGACAAATAATGTTCTGAACCAGGTCCGGGCTGTGACCCAGCGTGCTAAGAGCTGTTCGAACTATCGACAGGAAGTATTGACTCGACCAGCATGTCTGCTCGCTGGGCTTGTTGACAATGGCATTGCCTGAGAACAGAGCACTGATGACCGTACTGATCCAGCTATGGAAAGGATAATTCCAGCTGAAGCAGGATGCCACCACGCCGAGAGGCTCGTAGACGACATAGTTCTTCTTGTAGCACATGAGCAGATTTGTTGGTCTTGGGGATGCCCTCAAAGCTTTCTCTCCGTGTTTGATTGTCCATTGTAATTTTTCGACGGTGACCAGGATCTCTCCAAATGAGGCATCTATCTTGGTCTTGCCGGAGTCAAGACATGCTGCTTTGACTATGCTTTCTTGATTGTCAACGACATGCTGTAGCAAAGTGTTCAAGAACGTCCTGCGTTGGGTGAAGGTTGTCTTCGCCCATTTCTTTTGAGCTTGCGCTGCTCTGGCTATAGCGTCGTCAATGTCATCGGTAGTAGCTGGAACAACGGGCTCCGAGGTCAAGGGTCGTCCATCTGCAGGGCATCGAGGGTGAATTTTGCCATCGCGTATCTCTGGTTCGTTGCTCGTCGCTTCAGAGTTCCAATTGTAATCGTCTTTCAATTGTGGTGGGAGCTCGACGGAAAAAGATACAGGCTTATGGCGGTTCAGCGATGTGATGTACCGAACTACCCAGAGCAGGAAACATGATACAGCAGCAGCTCTGATCTGCTTGTTTGCGAGTATGAACTCGACAGCTTGTACTACCTCCATCCTTCGTCCTCACTACACAACGTAGCCTATCCTTTCGGGTAAGTTACTCTTGTCGCACGTGCAACGTGCGGCTCAATTCTAAAGCAGGAAGGAGCTGTGGTGCCTGAGGTTTCAGCAGCCACAGCGCCACGATTCAAATCTAGGGGAAGTACCGACTGGAAAATATCTTCCAACGAAATCACCGATCTCTTCTTTCTTCCCAGGCGCACAGCCACATATGACGTATCAGCATGGTCAAGGCTAGCGGCAGCAAGCAGATCATCTGCGACAGCCCTGGTCGCTTTCAACCAATTGACATAGGGCGGCTCCTCCCCCAAGAATTTCCCAAGCATGATTCCTTGTTTTCTTATCGCTTCCTTCATGGCATCCAGCCACTTCATTACACGCTGTTCCTCGATCAAACACGATCTGCGCCATAGTGACCTCGATTGCGAAGTCATTGTCACCTAAACTGGGAACCAACTACTCATGGCGCAAGTGAAACTGGTCTACAAGGTGAAATCCTTGCACGAACCACCTGTGTAATCTCGTGTTTGTTGCGTGTCGCTTCGTGCTTTCGCTTGTCTGAGCGCAGCACCGCCGTTTCCGCAGCGCCAGGACGTCATGCCCTAGGCGCAGTGCGATGGTGGAGATTGCCTTGATGTACTTGCATTGTTTGTTGATACTAAAAGCAGCCGTGCCCTCTCTCAAACTATCAATCGTCTCTCATCAAGAAGTCTCAAACCTTACCTCAATCCTATCACAAACATACCTCCTTAGCCCTATACAGAAAGCTCAAGATGGGTGCAGTTATGTCTTGTGTAAGCACGATCCAGCCTTGAATGTTGTCAACTACTAACACCGACCCAGTTGCGGTCGCTCTGCCAGACCATTGGCAGCGTCCTCATGGCCATCGTCAACGGCATCGGCTCAATATTGACTGCTATCGTCGGTGGAATTGTCAGCTTCTTCAACATCATCATTTCATGCCTCACCTGCGGTCGTGCAGGAGGAGGGTCGCGGAAAACGCGGCATACGACCAGTCGGGTCTAACCAGCCAAGTAGAGGCGATGCCTCGAACTGTGATGCAACCTTGGAAGCGATTTGGTCAGACCCAGATCCAGGACGGAGGAGTTGGAGAGAAGATTGGAAACATCGACTTGACTAGCTCGCAAACTGCTATTACGACCACGATACCCTATATGCGAACCGACAATCTATGATACCCACAGCGTTTGGAGTGATGGCTATGAGAGCAGTTGATGCGTTATCAACTTTTCGTGTACCAGCAGAAAGCTGGCATACGAAGAGCAAGCATCATGATGCGGTAGAATTAATGGCACAATAATCCCAAAAGACCAAAGTCTCCACTGCCCCCGTTCCGCAAGCACAATGCCAAACTGATTCATGATGTGGCTAGCCAATGACCGGACAGGGTAACTGAATGCTCTCGAGAGTCCTGGACGTGCAGTCGAAATGCCCTCGTCGTCCAGCATGAGTATCCATCACCGAATGAGTCTTATAGCAGACAGCACAGATGCCATATCCAGTCCTCAGTATCCTTTCCAGTTTTCGTCGATGCGTTTCTAGCCTCGCCTGGTGACGGAGTAAATCGGCACGTCCCATCCTCAGCGTACCATGCGCTACCAGCAGCATCGGCGGCTTGCCTAAGCATTCGTCTCATTAGCTACTGGTCTATGGTTCTCGCACCATTCGACTTCAAATGGTCTTGGCGGCAACATACGAGAATAGGTTCGGCTCTGTCAGCGACCACCCCTTGTCCGGCTTCAACGGGTCTGCATGACGCTTCATCTGCTGATCCGCTGCTCGAATGGACTTCTGTGCTCCATTGGTATCATTCGAGGGGGAGGCGACCCAGGGAGCTGGCTTAGACCGCGCCTGAGGGCGTAGGTCGTCACTTTCGCTGTGCTCGAGGCCTCTTGACGGGCTCATACTCTTTGTGTTCCTGAAGATTACTTGAAAGAAATTTGTGTTCGCCATTGTCTCAATTCGCGCTGATAGATAGTGCTGAAGGAGTTGGGACTGTGGACGGCGACATTTGAAGCTTGTGCGTCGCCTGCTTGATGTCAGTTAGTGATATGATGTCTATCACTGCATTCTTCGTGTCCGTGTACGTATCCGTGGGGCCAGAAAAGAGTATCATTTCTTCGTCAAAAGCTTCGTATACTACACGACTCGGACTTGCAAAGTGAAACGTTCCTTCCCATTTATTTCCATCTAGCCTTCGGCCTGTCACCATCATACATAAAATCATAAACTTATCGCAGTTCTCCAACACTACCGTCAGCTTCATCCTTCATACCGCCACATTGCAGCCATTTACCACACTTACATACATCCTTCGCAAATCAACCGAGCGCTCGTCATGGGCAGTACAAAGCAAAGAGATATCGAACGAGCGCGACGCTTTCGTGCTAAGATGGCTCATGAAGCCGCCATTGGGCAAACGAGTAGTAAGTTGTAGCCATGGAGATGGATGCGAGGTAAGATCTCCGCTGACAACCACAATCATAGACGCTATCGCCCTCCTCGAAGTCCAGAACCAGTCGCCAACGCAGGAGCACGTACGACCACACTTTCGATCTCCTGTGGGGTCTGTTGAACCAACGGTCGAGCGAGAATTGGCATGGGAGACACGACAAGCGGCCGGGCAAGACCGTGACATGGAACTGCTGGTGGACGAGATCCCAGCTATCATATCTGGAAAGATCTCAAAGCATGCAAAGAGGCGGTATAGACAGCTAGAGATTCTGGGAAAACCGAAGGTTGAGGAAAGCGACGGAGGAGTAGCGGGAAATAATGCCGACGGATCTGGCGAAGGGTGTGTATATTCTGGTGGTAGCGATACAGATGATGATGCAGAAAACGCTGTTGTTGTTGTCGAGGGGTGTCATGCTGGTTAGCAACCAGAAGCTTCGAGTCAGGAGCAAAACAGTGACAGAGGAGCCCTTACCATTCAAATGGTCATCCGAAACAAGTCAGATCGAACAATGAGCCAATAGTTAAAGAGTTCTAACCATGTTTCATGGATGCAACCAACCCAATGAGCTTCGTCCCACGTTCCCGTCGTGCTCGGCCCCGTGATCGCACCTCGGAACGGCATAAATCTGAATCACCTTCCTGTGTTAGTGGCACCTATCTACAACGTCAGCCTCGCGCACCTGAAACACATCAGGTTTGATGTCCAAAATTTCTCCCACAACCAACACAATAACATTACGACCAGATGGCCTAGTGGTTAATCAGAGATCTTTCGGTGAGTCTCTCTTCTTGATTCATGTTGAGTCCTCACAAGCACCCTCTGTTGGCCCCTTAGCCGTTCCTTGTGGAAATCCCTTGATTATGCCTTTGAGTGTTAGTAGACATTGGTTTGCTGACAGAAGGGTTCGTTCGATTGGGGCAGTCCTCCATCATAGATTCATATCAGATCAACGTCTCATGTACGAGTTCGAAATTCTTTTTTGCTCTTCGTGGGCCATCTAGTTTCTTTGCGCAAACGGCAATTGTAGATTTCTTGCGGCCAGACAGAGTCAATTATAGTCCTTCGTAAGCTTGTCGTTGATACTCTGTCAGCGACGCACTGCCCTACCTTGATAGACCTCATACTTTCAACAACTCTTCTGCACTCTGACCGCCCGATCCGTCCTGGCGCTGCCACTCTCACCGTACTGCGTATCGAAGCAGATACAGCTCAGGCAATTCTTTAGTGATTACACTCATACTTGTTTGGTCAATGAGTGTCCCTCCAGATGTCTCCGTCACCAAGTCACATCGAGGTGAAGGCAAGCAATCAATCAATCAATGAAGCATTGCAATACTGTTCCGTCGACTTTGAGATCGATATAATATTCGAAGTGAAGTCTAGCTTGCCTCGAAAACTGAAGCTTTGTGACGGATTCAATCTCCACTGGGGAGATCAGGGGTTCCCGAACAACTTGAACCTAGTTTTGACCCAATAGCTGACGATCATCACGCTGTTCGATCTATGCACAATTGAACCTACACATGCTACTGAACTTGGTACAGCATACTCCGGCATACGTTGCTTACGCGCTAAAGGTGTTGTGCGAGAGAGCTTCTGGGGCCCGTTGACAGCAAGCCGACCCTGCCGGAGCGATATGAATACAAATGCATCCAAGCATATAGATTCAATGTTTCCCATGTCAAGCTATCAGTAACCCACATACTGCCGGTCAATGACCAAGCAGTAGGATGCTACTGTGGCTGGATGTATGAGCGTGGACTTGGTGCCGCCGACGTTATCGGTTTCTCGTGTTTCGTCTCTGGAAATCAGCGCATTAGATGAGACTAGCCCACAAGTAATTTAAGCTTGCTTGCTCAATGTATGATTGACAGAGATATCTACTATTCGTAACAACAGAGGTCAATTATCATTCTTTATATCCCATATGACTGCCCTGCTCTTGAATCTATCCGAGATCCACCATGCGAAGCCTGCTTGATAACAATGGCCACCCATTTGCCGTCACACGGATGTGACAACAGCTAAACATGACTTCTTTCTAGCCAGTGCAGGCTTACTCTCTAGGCCTCTTCGCTTCTTGTGTAATCTAGGTGAAGGTGAAGGTGATCGGGATCGTGGCCTTGGTCTCGAGTGTGATCTCCATAACGAACCAGTTCTCGCCTGATCATATACCGTGGAAACCTATAACAGAACGCAACTCATCGTCGAGAAATTGCGGCTGTGGCGATGTCTGGATGTCAAACTACTTCTCCAACCCAGTTCGTGCTCGCACCTCAGACTCCTCCTTGACCTGCAACGGCTCAATGTTCCAGATTGAATCAGCGTATTCGTTGATACATCTGTCGGACGTGAAGAAGCCCATACGTGCCACCGAGGTAATCGATTTCGATATCCATTCTTCCTGGTTCTTGTAGGTCTCGTCAATCAAATCCTGCGTCTTGCAGTAAGAGTTGAAGTCGTCAGACACGAGGTAGTAATCGCCGTGGTCCACGATCGCAGCGACTAGCGCCTCAAATGCACCAGCATCACCGAAGGTACCTTGTCTGATCGCGTCAAACACTTTCATAAGCTCCGGATCTATCTCGTGGTTTCCGTAGAAGTGGTTGTGTCGAAGATCCTCAACATCCTCGGACAAGTTGCCGAACAGGAAAACGTTCTGCTCACCGATCTCACGAGTGATTTCGATGTTGGCGCCATCGAGGGTACCAATGACCAGACCACCGTTGAGGACAAATTTCATGTTCGATGTGCCCGAGGCTTCGGTGCCGGCAGTGGAGATGTGCTCGCTGATGTCGGAGGCCGGGATAATGATCTCGGCCTTGGAGACATTGTAGTCTGGAATGAAGACGACCTTCAACAGGTCGCCTATATCCTTGTCGTTGTTGACTACATCCCCTACCTTGTTGATAAGGTGAATGATCGTCTTGGCCATCCAGTAGCCTGGTGCTGCTTTTCCACCAAAGATGGACACACGAGGTGCGAGCTTCTTGCGATCCTCAGCGGACATGGCTTTGATCGCAAGGTAGCGGTGGATGACGCCGAAAATGTTGAGTTGTTGTCGCTTGTACTCGTGAAGACGCTTGACTTGTACGTCGAAGAGAGCCTTGGGGTTAACGCTAATACCGGTAGCAGACATGATGTGCTGGGCGAGTCGGACCTTGTTGGCGTACTTGATCTCTTGCCACTCTTTCTTGAAGTCTTTGTCGTCAACGAAGTTCTCGAGCTTGTTGAGCAGAGTCAAGTCCTTCAAGAACTCGTAGCTGCCCACCTTGGAGGCGATGAGCTCGGAGAGTCTGGGATTTGCTTGGTGCAGCCATCTACGTGGAGTGATACCATTGGTGACATTGGTGAACTTGTCAGGGCCGTAGATCTTGACAAAGTCTTTGAAGATGGTGGTCTTGATCAAGTCGGAGTGAAGCTCAGCAACACCGTTGACTTTGTGGGAACCAATAATTGCCAGATAAGCCATTCTGATCATCTTGGGCTGCGACTCCTCAACGATGGAGACTCTTCCGAGCATGTCTCGGTCCTTGGGGAACCTTCTCTCAACCTGCTGCAAGAAATGCATGTTGATCTCGTAAATGATCTGAATATTTTATATGTTAGTAATGTTCCTCATATGGTTTCGGCAATAACTATGGATATCCAGTGTAAGATCCGGTGAGTCCAAGAAGGTATTGTCGGATGTATAAAGAAAGGGGAGGTTACTAACCTGCAAGTGTCGCGGAAGCAAGTGCTGAATCAATGGAACAGACCACTTCTCGAGAGCCTCGGGAAGCACGGTGTGGTTGGTGTAGCCAAAGGTCTTGGTGACGATATCCCAAGCAGCACTCCATTCAAGGCCCTCAATGTCGAGCAGGATGCGCTGCAGCTCAACGATTGCTAGCGTTGGGTGAGTGTCGTTGAGCTGAATGGCGACCTGGTCTGGAAAGTCTTTCCATGGCCGCTTAGACTTCTTGAAGCGGCGTACAATATCGTAGAGCGAGGCTGCGCACCAGAAGTATTGCTGTTTCAGTCTCAGCTCTTTTCCTCGTTCCATGTTGTCGTTGGGGTACAGGACGGCCGAGATGCTCTCTGCTCGCTGCTCATCCGCAACTGCGCTCTCGTACTCTCCAGAGTTGAACTTGGCAAAGTCAAACTCGCCAGACGAGGCTTTGCTGTTCCACAGACGCAGGTTGTTCACTGTGGCAGTTCCGTAGCCAGGAATTGGCACATCGTATGCAACAGCTGTGACAATTTCACCGTCTTGCCAGGATGTTATCTGCTTGCCGTTCTCGTCTGTGTATTTGTTGACCCAGCCGTAGAACTGGATGTCGACTGTAACGTCGTACCGCGGGAATTCCCAGTAGTTGGAGTCGAGCCAGTAGTCTGGAATTTCGACTTGGTATCCGTTCTCGATCTCTTGCTTGAAGATACCATATCTGTATCTTAGGCCGTAACCCCATGCGGCGTAGTTCAACGAAGCAAGCGAGTCGAGAAAGCATGCAGCGAGTCGTCCGAGACCGCCATTGCCGAGAGCAGCGTCGTGCTCCTGCTGAATCACGTCTTCGATCCGGAAGCCGAGGTCGGCCAGACCCTCTGCAGCGTGTCAGTGGGTATCCGTGGAAGCTATGGTCGTACTTACCCTTTGCCGCACCCTTCAGTCCGATGTTGAGCATGGCATTGTCTAGAGCTCTTCCCATCAAGAATTCCAAGGACAAATCTGGCACAAGTTAGCAATTGATTGAGAGCTCACGAGTAACCAGCTTGCGTACAGTAAACTCTCTTCTGGTCAGCAAAGGTCTGTCTCTGCTGAGTCTTGTTCCAGTCGATGATCAAACGATCTCTGAATGCTAAGGCGACACCAGCGTATGCACCCCTAGATTGTCAGCTCGGGCTCTGGATCCAGGTGTGAGCAGCTAGAGTCGTACTTCTCATCGCAATTGTAAAGTGATCGAGCTAGAGTGGTTTCGATGTGTCTGACTGCCTCTTTCTGCGAATGGTTAGCTGGCCATGAAAAAGCTAGTCAGCACAATCTGGTACTGACCTGGAAGGTCTCCTTGGAATTGAAGCCGGTAACAGACTGTGCAGAGGGTCAGGAGCAGTTCAAAGGCGCCGCTTCAGTGCACCATACGAATTTCTTCCACCTGTCATGAATTGTCAATGGTTGCCCATGGGTTCGAGGCGGATGGTGCTTACGCTTCTCTCATAGACTCAGGAATGCTAGACTCGACGCTCTTGATGTCCTGAGCTCCGAAACCCGTGGCGGTACGCTTGTGCTTCGGCCTGCTGAAACCGGGACCAACAGGACCTTGTAGTGTCGATATTGGCGCGCCCATCGAGGGCTTACGCTCCCGCGGCTGCGACGCCGTCGCTGAAGCCATGACAACGATGAGCTACGTTCTGTGGCAGCAAGCTCGGACAACGGCTGTAGACAGAAAATCGAGGTTGATGAAGAAGCAAGAAGAGAAAGACACAGACTGCGGATGCAGCAAAATAGCAAGGAGTCAATTGCACTTTGAAAGAGATCTGTCGCTGTTTTGAAACTGCCTTGGTTGTCCTCGAAATTGTACGTTGCGGGGCAGGAATTTACTGAATTCACGCTTGATGAGCAAATGTGGGCTGTATACGGGGGGCACCCCAGACATCGGCAGCGCGTCTCGACTCTCGACGCGAAGGTTAGCATGTCGCTGCATTCCAAGAGCATGTGCAAGGCAGTTTCATGCAGGTTATCCGCTCCAGGTGCAGAAGTGTGCATGGGACGGTAAGCCACCTCATCGTGCATGTTAGAATATATCGGGCATTCCAGCGACGATCGTTGCTTTGAACGTTCTTAGCCGACCCTCTTGTGCCTGGCGGTGAATATGGTGCAGCTTTGGGGTATAGCGATTGGATGTTAGGCTTGCCCATGGAGCAGCGAGCTCATGCATGTTCGAGATGCGAGAGGAAGTCTGTGCTCCACGTGTTGAAGCAAGGCCGAACAAGTGCTGCCGTGTTGTACGCGTCGTGGCACTCACGTCCAAACCCGAGTTTGTCTTGGGGAAAAATTTCCGACAGACGCGCCGGACTTTCACACCGCACGCCAGAAGATTCAAGCCGTTCGGACCCAAACAGGTAGGAAGGAGAGAGGCCGAACGAGAAGCTGAAAGCACATGTTTTGACAAATGAAGGCTAGGAGTGCAGAAGCGCCGGAAGTGTGGGATTGGAGCTTGGTGGGTCGTCTGGGGCAGACTCCTACAAATCCATCCTACTGTAGTCTGTCCACCGCCTCCAGATACGGGGAGAAAAGTCCCATACCAAGCATCATCTGGTAGCAGCATGAGGAGCAGAGGTCAGAAAAGCCGCAGCTGATCATACATGCCGACAGGTGGAGGACTAGTGATCAGTGCGGCTGGTTACGGCTAAAGGGTCTGGGACGACGAGCGACGACATGAACATCTCTAAACATCAAAGATAGATTCACAACGAGTACGTGTAATTTGCGATTATGCACAAGATCGCGGTTCCGCTTGCATCCTTCTCTTCCTGTGCGATTGAGCCGTCTTGTCAAAGCGTGGTACAAGCGTGCGGTGGCAGTTGTGAATGCCGCCCTCCATATTCGACTTTCTCGAAGCAGAAAACATCAGACAACCACCGCCCGGAAACCCTGATTAGAATCTTTTAACAAGTCGTGTCTGCTGCCAGTCCACACCTCCCTAAGCTTTTTCTGCTGATCCAAAAACGCCGCTGTGACAGGGACGATATTGGGATCTCACCCTCGTCCGAAGTGGTGCGGCTGTGTCCGAGCCATATCCTGGACGCCACCAATGCTGAGATTCATCAAGAACCCGGGACAAAATAACAAGGGTCGTGGGAGCGTCAATCATAATATGCCCGAGTCTTTCAAGGCGTTCTGCAAAATTGTTTCCTTCACAGCTGCGAAGACGAGTCGAATGTTCGTAGTATCGGTGGCCTGTGTTAAGCTGGAGATGGTCAGTGATGCAGGCTGAGACAGTGCTTTACAAGACTTACTGAGGATAGAGGTTCAGATGAGCGCGGTTGACCTGGTTGAACCGCCATAACAGATATTTGGCGGCACGATTCACATCGTTGCCTCCTGAGTAATCTGGGAAGTAGTTCCCCAGTGGTGAGCGTTCCAGTTTCTCCTTGAATAGATCGACCTTATTGAGGAATAATATGATACTGGTCCGCATGAACCATCTTGAGTTCACGACAGAGTCGAAAAGTACTAGACTTTCCATCATCCGGTTCTGTACGTGGTCAGTTGTGCACCTTCTTATTCATTGCGGCGCTCCGTACCTGATTTGCTTCCTCCAATAAGACCTGATCGTACTCGCTTAACGCCACGCAGAAAATGATAGACGTAACATTTTCGAAACAGTGTATCCACTTCTTTCGTTCCGACCTTTGACCACCCACGTCGAACATGCTATATGATGTTAGCCCGATCTTCTCCAGCGGTCGCATCTTTGGCCACGTACTGGATGCTGAGTTGACCCATGGTAAACCTTGTCTCGTATATACCGGTGGTTTTCGTTCTTGCTCGTAGAACATCTGCTTCGTTGGGTATGTAGTCAGGCGCTGCGAGCCGATGCACCTCTTCGAAGAAGCTGCTCTCGTTAGCAAGAGGTCATGTTCCGCGGTAGGATAGGCATACTATGGCGCCGAGTCCATGAGATAGAATTCACTCTGCCGCGTCATTGTCTTCTTCGCCGCATCACTGGTCCATACGGCTGTTACTGCGTCTGCGACCCGCCGATCGAGTGGTGTATCCGGGTCAGGGTCGACATTGTATTCCTCGATATATGTCATGTGTTCTCGAACTTGTGGGGTGTCGGGCTCGTTCTCGAACTGCTGAATGGCAGCTATCAGTGCTTTCATGCAGTCGACCAAGTTCTTGTATATGGTCAGCCTGTACAAGGCTCTTTCTTCTTGTGTGTAGCCATTCTGGTGTATAATCTTCATCTGCTTCACGATGGTTGACTTTCCCGACTCGCCGGATCCTGTTACATGTCAGCTCTTGCTCCTCTGGATGTCGTGTTCCAGCATACCGAGAAGCAGGATTTTACATTCTCGCCTCAGCTTTTTCGAGTCCTCCTCTAGCTTCCTGTCTATGGCCTGACTTCTCTTCTTTTGCTCGGTGTCCTCACCCGAGGCTTCTTTGCTTCCGCATGCACCCATGCTAGCCTCAGGCTAATGGGCCAGTGTCCGCCGCAATGCTGCCGTGGCAGCGCGAGTTGACGGCTCAAAGCTTCAAGACGTATTGGTACTGCGCCTGCAAGCTAACATGCATGGATCTTGGGGGTTGCTGCGGCTGGGTCTCGGATGGTGATCTAGACGTGATTGTAGAGCTCTTTGTTTACGCGGCTATCGAAGAAGTATTGTTCGGCGGCGGCGCTCGTGCTACAGGCACTATTCACTCGTTTGCAGCTGTCTGGTGTGTTCGTGGTACTTGTACTAGCTCGTGTATGGGAGGCGTAGCTTTAGGCTGAGATCGAGCGGCGCAATATGTACATTCGACTCGTGGACAAGGTTGCTTTTGCAGATGCTAGACTTTGGCGACGATACAGAAGTTCGACCACCGACAAGGGTCGATGATAGGTATCCGAGCGCTGATCGTTTTGAAGTCGTAGAGCTTTCAGTATGAGGTGGGAGAGTCTGGAAGAAGCTGTGGTGGGTGGAGGATGATGTCGAAATGAGGAGGAGTCGCTGGATGCAAGTAGTGACGGTATTGGTTGGGGGTGGTTGATGCGTGGAGAGTCGAACTCAGATGCAGCATAAATGTTTACTAAGGTCTCGATCTGAGTAGCGAATATAGTAGGAGATTATACGGGCATATGGATAGAGTCTCAGCCTAAAAAGAAACCCTTAGCGACTGGTTGCCGTTCTTCTAGAAATAGCAGGCTCGGAAGCGACTGATCAGAAAGTCGAGTCCTCTAAGTTCTGAGTTGTCTTGTGGCTCACAACGGCGATTGGTACTGCCAGCCCGCCTAGGACTGCTAGTCTTGACAAACTCGCATTTCTCTTTTCAGCGTAAGAGCGACTGCATCGTTTCACTACGATACTGCCTTACAAGGCCCGGGCAAAGCTTGCTCACTCCCGCACAGACTCAATCCGAAGATCGCATTAATCTCAAATACATTCATGACCCGAGATATTGATGCTCTGAGCTCACTGCGCAGCACGTCTTGTAGCCACATTAGGCCACGAACGGTGGGGCAAATCTCTATTACGGCACTCCGTGTCTCTCCTCGAGCGCTCAAACCTTTTGTGCTTTTGATGCATGTCCCCTTCCAGAATCGCTGATATACTCGAAGTCGTGAGTGCGCCCCTGAGTCAGCTATGAGGACAACGCAACGCGTCTATACGAGATGCGGAAGAGAGCGATAGCTGTATAGATGCGGTATGGCAAGCTCAGCAAGATAAGAATCGAGCACAAGGGCTAGACCAAGAACGACTATTTTGGTACTCTGCCGGCTCGGCCACGCCGCTACGGGTGCGGAGCTTGATGATTGGCTACGCAACCTCTCTGGAAGATGCTTCACTGCAGCTTTGGAGAAGCTTGCGCAGAGTCGGGGTTGAACGTAGCAGAGAACGCCGACTGCCTCCAAACTAAGACGACATCAGTTTTTATCTCACGGCCGACTCGCGTTCAGTATGGTACAGGCTATCAGAGTAGATGGTTGTGAGCTCAACCCAGAAGTTTCCCAATAAGAGAAGAGGCTGCCACGTGCAACTTTCTTTTCGCCAAATTGACCTCCACCTTCACCCAGATTTGGGTGGAGACTATCGTTGACCGGCCATGCTCGTGTCACTCGCACTATGCTTCAATTGCCATAGTCAGAGATGGGCAAGCATGGGTGAGCATGGGGAAGTCAGGCCCTCCTGCTATATGTACTGATGCTATTTTGTCGACTGATATCAGATGCCCTCTTACTTTGCTCTGTTGTTGTCGGGCACTACGCTTGTCTGTCAAATGTTGCTGCTAGATGCGTCTCTGCCGAGGCTCAAGCATGTGAACACTACGTGCTGTAGCGGTGAAGAGGACTTCCAGAGGTCCGGCACACCGAGAAGACCGTCACTGCTGTTCTCTTTCCTACCTGCACACGCGAGGCCAGGTGAAGCTGATCCACTGACTGATCATGCAAATCGTGTCTCAGCTCATTGAGCAGGCTCCCTTTTTGGATATATAAACACGATTGCTGATGATCACCATTGCGCGGTCGCTGCCGGTGGTGAGGAAAAGTCGCGAGGACGTCTTGGACTTTGTGGGGTGAAAAAGCCACTCAACATTGGCGGAAACTTGAGGCTCGAGATTTCAGCGAGACCGCGTCCGACAAGTGGCCGCTGTGGTCCGAAGTGTGACTGACGTGCAACTGACGTCAGGACTTTCCTGCTTCACGTATGTCGAGCACATCGGCCTTTTGCGCAGCCCATGCAAACCAGTCTGGATGCAGTGGACTGTACGCACATATCTAGACAAGGACTTGCGGAAGTACGCCAAGTCTCATGGGATAACAAACCCGATGAAGGTGAAAGCAAAGGTCCTGCGCTGCTCGGAGATGAAGTCCAGGTCGTTTTCATTTCCCGTTCAACAATATTCCTTGCTTTCGTGTGCCGTGATTCGATGATGAGGGCCGTCGCTACCACCCGAAACCTTAGCTCGAGAATGGCTAGGTTCTTGCATTTGACACGGTCAGAATGGGCGCCCACACAAGCGCCTCTGCCCGGGTGAAGTTCTGCCAATATGTGGCTACTCCGAGTATCTCACTCCTGTGTTGCCGCCCCACCAGTGGCACATCGCCGTAGTAATCGCCGCCAGTGACCTGACGATCAATCCTTCTTCTGACGAAAAATTGCCGCTTGCTTTGGAAACAATCACATATCACGCTTTACAATAACAACAAGCACAGTCTGCGATTGCTGAGTGCTCTAAGCAGTATTTCATCCTGCGTGATAGCGTCCACTGCACAACCGCAGCCGCCACAACCAAGACCGCAACCCCTCCACCGCGCCTCAGACTTCGTATCATCAGCAGCTAGCTACACAGTCTCCGGCTAGCCACCGTCCACACTCACCATGGCGGAGTTTGTGCGTGCCCAGATCTTTGGGACAACCTTCGAGATCACCTCGAGGTAGGGGTCTACACCACCACATGCATCAGAAACGGACAAGGATTGACCGACGATCAGGTATACAGATCTCCAACCCGTTGGCATGGGTGCCTTCGGTCTCGTCTGGTAAGTGATAACAAGATGGTAGCCTGCAGTCTGGCAGCCCAGCTGACAAACAATGTGCAGCTCTGCGAAGGACCAGCTTACCGGGCAAGCCGTAGCGGTCAAGAAGATCATGAAACCTTTCTCCACCCCTGTCCTTTCGAAGCGAACGTACAGAGAGCTCAAGTTGTTGAAGCATCTCAGGCACGAGAATGTAGGGACCATGAGCACACCAAGCACAAAAGCAGGACTGATACGGTGCACAGGTCATCTCGCTCAGCGACATTTTCATCTCCCCTCTCGAAGACATCTACTTCGTCACAGAGCTCTTGGGTACCGACCTTCACCGACTCTTGACGAGCAGACCTCTGGAGAAGCAGTTTATACAGTATTTCCTCTATCAGATTTTGGTATGTCGACCCAATCAGCGCCAGGCAAACCAACTAACCATCTTCGCAGCGTGGATTGAAGTACGTTCACAGCGCAGGCGTAGTCCATCGTGATCTGAAACCATCCAACATCCTTGTCAACGAGAACTGCGACCTGAAGATTTGTGACTTCGGCCTTGCCCGTATCCAGGACCCGCAAATGACCGGTTATGTGTCGACTCGTTACTACCGCGCCCCCGAAATTATGCTCACCTGGCAAAAATACGATGTGGAGGTGGACATTTGGAGTGCAGGTTGCATTTTCGCCGAGATGCTTGAGGGCAAGCCACTCTTCCCGGGCAAAGACCACGTGAACCAGTTCTCGATCATCACGGAGCTGCTGGGGACCCCGCCTCAGGATGTCATCGAGACAATTTGCAGCGAGAACACGCTGAGATTTGTGCAGTCTCTTCCTAAGAGGGAGAGGCAGCCGTTGAAGAACAAATTCAAGAATGCGGATCCGCAGGCGATCGACTTGTTGGAAAAGATGCTGGTCTTTGACCCCAGAAAACGAGTGAGCGCGGGTCAAGCCTTGACGCACGAGTACCTATCGCCATACCACGATCCTACGGATGAGCCAGTCGCAGAAGAGAAGTTCGATTGGTCCTTCAACGATGCTGATCTGCCCGTCGACACGTGGAAGATCATGATGTACTCTGAGATCCTCGACTACCACAACGTGGAAGGCCAAGACCAGGACCAGCCACACGCTCTCTCGATAGAACAAGCGCAAGCTATGAATGGCCAGGCCGTGTCGTAAGACGTATGAGCACAGGTAACATATAGGTTGCATTGATCGGAGGCATCGGCTGGACTTCTGATATCCAGCTTCGGCGATAGGGCCAGCGCATGGTCATGAATAGGTGGCTTGGAAGCACAGAGTTGGCTCTATAGCTTGGAGCGAGAGTCGTCAGAAGTCACATGGAGCAGCATCACTAGCAAGGCGTACAATTTGTGTCGTTGGATTTCTTATCCAACGCTGTACGCCAGACGAGATCGTCAATGAATAGAGCATTTTTCGTTCCACGGCTAGATGATGTAAGCCAACAAGCGGTACCAATGCCTGCCTCACCAGATACCTACGCGGGGAATCCCTATAAAATCTGTCTACCACTTCACCCGTGCAGATCTGGCGAAGTGCAATACTGCGCTTGTGAGCCTTCAGCTTCCCGTAGCCCTCCGCCTCCATTCTCTTGAGCACAAACTCCAGCGCCATCTTTTGTAAGCAACATTAGCCATGAAGGACAGCCCTTGTTAGTCTTGTTACCGCGCTAGCCATTGACGATGAGCAAGATCTCGAGATGACCAATACATTCGTGCCGCAAGTCGGCGTGGTAGATTTCAACCACCACCGGTAGGTCTACCTTGTGTGGGAGCATTCCGTTCCGTCCCAGTCAAACCACCCTAATGCGTTGCGTACTGACGCTCTGCTCTAAGAGGACCTGAGATAGAGTTCTGGGCTGATGCAAGAGGCGAGGAGCTCTACTCGGCCAACGACTGGTCGCATCTTCCCTTTCTGGCCTTGCCAGACGGCGCTCATGCCAGCTCAGAGGAATTCTCGTACTTTACATTACTGTCGAGGACGCCCAAAGGCTTGATTGGCACAAGTCTCTTCGGCCTATCATGTACAAGACAGATCCGTGCAGATAAGCTAAGGGTCAAGTCATCAGAAGTAACCAGGAGTTTCGTACAAAAGGCTGTTGTTGTCCTCGTCGATAACCCTGGCGCCCTTGGACAGCTACGGGAACGGCTTGCAGCCATCACAGCTGCTTGGTTTGCACAGGAGTGAGTTCTGGATTATATGATGTGTTCTTGCGCATTTGTGCTAATGCGACCGCCCAGAGACTTCAGTAGCATTGACATTCTGAAGGTAGGTCAGTGCAACGAATCTGTACTGCTCGACCGAGCTGCTGACGTTATCATCGCAGGAGCTTCAAGCGACCCTACAACATGAAGCAAGCATTACGAAAACCGAGAGCGAGGTGTATTTCGGTTAGCTGTTGCACCTGCTCGACTGCGGATTCATGCTTACGTTGACTAGGCTTATCACTGCGAGAGCTGGTCTACGAACTTCGTTGGCAGACTCTAGTCCTCTTCAAATGTCTATTACTGCAAAAGAGGGTACGTCTGTATATCCAGTGCTGTGGGGGCATCTTTGACAATCTCGACAGACACTATTCTTCGGCACACGGTGCGAGAGACTATGTATGACTCAATTCGCACTTGTCTCTCTGATACCACATCTGCTGGAGAGTTTGCAGGACTGCGCATCGCCAGAACTCGACACTTACGCGATGGGTGTTAGCCGTGCGACAAATCTTCGTACGAGCGAGAGGAGTTCATGTAGGTCAGCCAACCTCTCCCACTAATGTCCTACTAATTTCATCAAGTATTGGCCTACATCGGCCTGCCTCTCCAGGTCTTTGGCAAGGTAAGTACACCCTAGCTGAGTATTTGCGGTGCTGAGCTATGTTTGCAGGGCTCCTTCTTTTCGCCATATACACCACTACAACAACTAGACCGCCTCTCAGACCCAAGTCTGAAGTCGTATGTAGCAGGCAGCACAAACACGTTGTTCTTATCCCAGCGGGATCTCGTCAACGACACAGAATCTAAGCAGCGTTATTGTGATGTCGTTGTCAACCTCGACGAGACCTCTCCCGCTTCGAAACTGACGATACTTGATCCTTCGCTTCGCTCCGCCCTCAACCTCTCCGCTGCTGATCGCCGATGGATCGACCACCTCGTTCAGACTGTGATTGACACCTGGAATCCGTCTGACCCTTCGCGTCCAACAACGCACGGCTACCAAGGATCCGAAGATGCCATTCGATTGTCTTTCGAAGAATACATCCTTAGCCTCTTGAGCTCCGTTGCTTATAAGAACAGTTTTGACAACCACCCCAACCCATACCTCTCGTCCACAGCAGGTGGCGTGAGCGACGAGAGATATCCCAACCCGCTCGAAACCGCGAATGATTTCAATCATGATTTTATCGCTCAGTGGAGGACTACTCCAAACTACAACTTATGGCACAGCCTAACGTCTGATGCTAACATCTTCGATATAGTTGAGCCCCGACATCCTACTGCCGGCGGCCTCAACATTGAAGACGTTCAGCGACGGGTTGGAAATGCCATGCAAGAATTGCATATCGACCGACGAGTCCGACAGGGTCGAGAAACAGCAGGAAAGGCTCTAGAAGCCGGGCGCGAAAGAGTGGGGGCCGGCGTAGCACGATTCTGGAAGGAAGTGGAGGGCTTCAAGCAGAGCCGCGCGACGGGTGAGAAGGAGAAAGAGAATGACAGACCGGCGGAAGGACGGAAAGAGGCTGTCCATCACCCAGACGCGTTCGATGCTAGTCGCAGATCAGCCGAGAACCCGACCACCACAGCCGACGCCGGCGCAACGACTGGTGGTGGCTGGACGTCAGCATTTCGTACACGCGCCGCTCAAGTTCACAAACCCAACGTCGACACAGCGCAGATGCAAGCTGCTGTACAAGAAAACGCAGCGAAAGCAGGAGCCTATTTGAGTTCATGGGGGACCTGGGCGAGCAAGAAGACAGCGGAGTGGCAGGAAGCAATGGCGCGGGATAGTGCGCAGCCTCCGGCCGTCAAAACAAGCGAGGATGACGCGCTGAAGCGGGGGGTACAAGGCTACCTCAATGCTGGCGCTACCGCTGGTGAGAAGACTGCAGCGGCCGATCAGCAGCAGCGGACGGAGAGGAAGTGAGTAGAGGGCTAGAGCAGCGTTACTGGGGTGGACATGGGTGCGATTAGGCTGCGACCAGCCTGTTGAAGGAATATAATAGTATGGCAAACGCGCATTGCACTGTTTCCAGTCATTGGCGTTCTTATTGACACTTCTTCCGTGAGATCATGATCGAGCACCCTTTCCCAGTTTGTGTGAGCAATACTCGCACTCTCCTTCGCATCGCAGTCTTCTATGGTGCTGTCTACCGTAGCCTCTCGACCCGCTTCTGCCGGTGTCGTTCTATGCTCAACACTGCTCTGCTCACTCCTTGCTGCCGTCGTCGGTGCCAAGTCCTGTTCTCAACAGGTGTTATCGTCCTATCTGCCTTGTCTCGATCTCCACCCAAGAACGGTATAGCACGGCAGTGGGGCCGGCCCTTACGTATCACTGCCGATTGACATCAACGTGCAGCAGCCATTGTGCCAAAATTGAAAGATCCAACCAAGTCCATGTTCGTCATGTTCTTTCATCCCCTGACCTCACCCGCATCCTCTCCTCCTATATCTCCTCCCTCCCCGTCCGACAGCAGGGTCTCGTTCTCAGCGCGCCTCCGCCGATCATGCCATGCCTCGAGCCGCTTCTCAGTGTATCGCACCGCCCGCAGCAGTCTCTTCGTATCCAGGCATGCGAGTTCAGCGGCTCGTTCGTGGAAGGAGACGATGTAGTTCTTTGAGGCGTCGTGATTGAAGAATGTGTTTGTTGCGTAGAGGTTGTGGGGTTTGGGGAAGATGAGGTATTGTGATGTGGATGGCGGAGTGGCGTTCGTGTCATCCTTGTTGGTGTTGGCAATGGCAGAGAGCGGTGGTGGATGGTTATGTGTAGGAGGGGGACAGGGCCGGATTGCTTCTCGTTGGATTTGTGAAGCCAGGTTGGCTGTGATTCTGTTTTCATCGGTTGGGCTCTGCTCGGCGCCTTGGTTGGTTGCTTGAGAGATTTCCTGCAGAGGAAACGTGTTCAAGATATTGTGCTCGAGGTCCGTCTTCTTTTCCTTGAGCACAGGTGCAGGTGTTGTGAACGTAGCCTGGTACCAATCCATGTATTGGTCTAAGGACTCTGCGTCAAAGTCGTGGATATCGTTGGCCGATGTCTGGATTGCTCGCGCAGGCCCGAGCGAGGATCGCTTATCGTCGTAGTATGAGCTGTGAATGTCGAGCCAGCGTTGCCAGTCCAGGTACAAACCGGCCAACGAAAGGGTATGCTCTAATTGACCAGAGTAAGGAATGGCAAAAGGATATAGTAGCTTCGTCGCAATCACTATCAGCGACACCAGCTGGGTCTCTGACGTGGCGACAGGACTTCTTCTCTTCCTGTGTGCAGCCCCATCGTTTGACCTTACCCGTGAGAATATCTCGTAGGTAAAGTCATATCCAACCAACTCGGCCAGCTTTGTAACGGCAGAATAGATCTCGATCGGCAAGCCGAGCTCCTGTATCCACTCAAACAGTAGCATCTTCCAGTTAAGAGCAGGTATTGCAACACCAAAGTCCTGATTGTAATCCTGCAACAACCTATGCACTGCCTTCTGCAGCTCCTGTTGTGTCGGCACGGTAATTGTATCGAGTGCGAGCTGGTGTTCGGAAGGAAGCTTGCTCGTGATATTGCTTGGGACATGACGAATGGCACGAACGAAGGGGACTTTCTCTGTGCGAATGAGCTGGTAGAGCTTCGAGAGGGACATTGGGTAGCGGAGCAGAAGAGTGCTGAGGTATACCAAGGCAACAGTGTCCCAGAGCTTTGGTTGGAGGCTGACGGTCTTTGCTGAGCTCGATGCTGTCTCGCCTTCAGTGTCTGAGCTGGCGTCCACGGTTGTTTCGTCCGTCTCGACATCTGCGGCCGATGACTCTTTCGGATTCAGCCGATGCTCCAGCCTTGTCAGCTTCAATGACCATAGATCTTTGACCACGGTCCACAACTCTTCCGGCATGTGCTCTTCTCCACTCATCAACGCGTGGCACTGCCTCCAAAGAATGTTTTGCCAGGCCAGCAGATACAGTCGGTAGCCACGTGCACCGTGGTAGACCTTGCTCACCTTGACTTTCGTCTTCTCGACCTTCCTACGTGTGACCTTGCCTTGAGTGCCGAAGTCTGCGTCATCATCAGCGACTTGAAGTCCGCCTTCTTGTTGACGACCACATGAGGTGCACACTAGGATGCCATTCTCCTCTTCGAATTGGGTATTGCCGCAGTATGGGCATGGCAAGCGTTGGGACATGATTCTTGAGTCCCAAGGGGATTGTGCTTTATCTGACTACGTCGCATAATACTGCTCCCAATGAGCGAACTTGGATTTTCGCCGATATATGGTCCATAGTAGACTTTGTGTTGAACAGTATATTGCCACGTACGCTGATGATGCTCTGTATGGGAGATTGACGGTTAAGAGCAGCGCGTTGTGCAGAAAATATATGGAACGTTGAGCCGCATTAGGTGCCTGATACAGGCATCAATATTGGTTGTGGATAGAATTAGCCGATCTCGAAAGTCGATGCTTTAGAAAATGTTTCAAGCTTGGAGGATATGCTTACAGTACAGCTCGAATCAAGCAACCTGAACGCGACTTGATTGTGACCTACAACTTGAGTGATGAGGAATTTTGGCGTTCGGAATTTGCTTAACATCGAGAAATTGGTTATCTCCTTTTTGGTTCTCGTGGACTAAAACTGAGATTCAACGAGTAAGCAACCTATGTACTTTTGGGTTGAACACATGACTGGGCGCTCAATTGGATGACGTTCACTTTAATTGAGCCACTCACCGACGCAACAGACGTGGCAGCCCTGCTATTCCGAACACAATTAGAAGCGAATAGCGATGGAAGCGTGGAACAGCGTGTTGAGGAATCAAGGCGTCCGTGTGGTCAGCGTTTCTCTTTTCGTGATCCAGCCACAATGTTGATAGATCTCAAAGTACTTCTATCTACCTCGAATATTCCTCGCGCCTTCCCACTATCGTGAGCAAGCTATGTCCTGTCAATGACCAACATCCTCCACATCCCACATCTTATGCCGTTCCAACTCAAGGCCTCGCTACTGGCACGCCAGCGGTAGCCACACTGTGCAACATCATCATCCTTGACTAATTGCCTTGTGTTGTATCAGAAGCTGTGTCTTCTCATCCCATGGCGCGAGAGAGCAACGAAGATGCCTTGACCCGGACAGGTCGGAAGCCGGATCCAGGCAAACTGCTGCCATTGTGACAATCTTCGTTTCGCTGGGTGACGATTTGTCGACGGGTACTGAGTATGCCTTGGGACGATGATAGTTATCGAGTCGGGACTTTTCGAGCGAGGCCACAGGTGCGGGCTCGTCACTGGGAGACGGTGTTCAAGATTGGATCTGTGGCCAATGGGAGGGAACACTACCACTGGCTGCGAAGCCGGATCCACATCGCGGAAAAGGGCTGAGAGATCATGATTGGCTGTCTGCCAGGGACTGGGCTCGTTTGTCATGGAGAACGAGGTTGTGTTGATGATCGAGGCGTTGTATTGTATAAAGTGAGGAAACGACGTCTTGGGCGGCTGATATAGCCATTGTTGAAGGAAACAAAAAAGCAGACGCCGGGTGCAGGTAAGATGTACGTAGCGAATGTCAAAACCTGTCTAGCATCGTTTCTCCGCAGTCTCAACGGCTTGAGACCCATGACTTTCATGCTTTGTGAGGCACCAGAATAAACTAAGTTGTGTTGCTCCGTGCCGAGACATGCATTCATCTTGTCATGATGCAACGCGCAACAGCATCTTGACTAGCGATCGTTGCGCTTCAAAGAACGCTGGAACCAGCTGCAAGAGGCTTTGAGACGCGTCAAGGACCCGAGGTAAGTGTTTGAAGAATGATGTGGTTTGCAATGGCCATCTGCATTGCCTCAGTGGGACACTGGCACGAGTCGTCCACTTCCACGAGATAGCTGACTGCGTGCTACTTTCCACAGTCATACATGATGATCCGAGCACTACCAGCAACGCGCATGGACTTCACCTGCTCTTGAAGTCACTCACCAAGTTGCCGAAATACTCCTTCTGCTCCTCTGCCAGTTTTCCTTGGGTATCACTAATAATGGTCGAAACAAGACTGTAGTTATTAAACAGGAATCTGCCTCGCTTGCTCGTATCGCCAGCACCCTTAGCCAACTTGCCCATAAGCGCTTCGTACTCGCCCCGCAACCGGCCAAGGCTGTGTGACAATGGCTCATCATCACCTGCATTAGCACTCAATGTGAGGATGCCATGCAGAAATTGTCCGAAGCGTTGAGTTATGGCATGAGGAGCGGCTGTGCTTGACGCGTTACCGGATCCGCCGACTAAGGAGAAAGCTGCCGCTGCGCCGCGGTTCGAGCTCGTTGGTATTTTCTTCAAAGACTCAACGTGCATATCCATAGCTTTCTGAAAGCGGGGCCAGAGAAGGATACTAGTGTAGTTTATGTAGTCGTCCATGACTGGCACTTTTCGCTTCTGCGCTTCGAAGGCAAAGTGCTGCGTCAGTCGGATGCATATGAGGATGCCAAGAGAGTCGGTGGTGGACTCTACAAGGTGTTTCGTCAGATTGTGGCCCATCGTAAACACTGGTTCGAAGATCTCGGTGACGCGTCGAGAGACTTGGTGATAGGTGTTTGTGGAGAAGAGTTCCGTGACGACAGAGTATTCGGCAGAAAGATTGTCGAGCAAGACTTGATTAAAGTTCCGGAATGGCACCTCAAGGTAGGATGTCATCTTGGTGTCTTCGGCGAGGTGTGATGGAAGTGCTCTTTCATCATTCGACTTCAGATAATCTGCTCTTCGGCCTAGGTTGAAGGCGTCACGTGGGGCGGAGGCGGCCTTGTTGGTGCCAAGCACGTTCTGCTTCCTGGCAGCAGGATCGGAACCAAGCAAGTCGTTTTGGTCGATGGCATGCACTGATAACTTGGCCAGTGCGATATTGTAGCGAGTGAAATTGCTTTGGTAGTACCATCTCATAGTATAGACGTATGCTTGAGCAATCTCGTCCGCCAGCTGCTTGTTGTTCCTTGATAGGAAGGGATAAAGGGCCTTGTGCTTCAGGAAGGTCTGTTGCTGGACGACCTGTGCATTGACGTTGGGAGAACGCAAAGCTTTAATCTGAGACACTAAGGAGTCTCGTATTCTCTGGATAGCCCTCGTCTTGAGATCGTCTAGCAAGGGTTTGATATCATCTGCGGCTTTAGTCTGAGCGTCACCCTTGGTCTTCTCAATCACCGTCAAATGGCGTGCCTCGACCTCAGCCAACGCCTTGGCAAAGTTGTCATCAATGGGGCCTTCTGCTATAGCTTGGACAGTATGCGGTGACAGACTGATCTCTTCGACAGCCGGACCGAGCAGCTTCTCGACCTTTCGACGATTCTCGAGTTGTGCATTGAGCTGGACTGAACGTGCTTGCAGACTTTCAATCTCTGCGGACACCTGACCGAGCTCTGCCTTGAAGTTGGTCAGGTACGACTCAACCGACGCCAATACCGAATCTGCTGTTGTGATAGAGCCATGCAAGTCCTCATACTTCTTCTTGTATGATTGTGCAGTACCCACATCTTCGGGCGTGCCCAGCTGTTCTTGTGGGCTTGCATCATCTTGCTGTAGATACTCTTCCAGGCTCAAGCCAGCAAAGTCAACTTCCACAAGGTCCTTTTCGTTGACCTGCTGTTGCTGTTGGTGAGACTCTGAGGGGGAAGTTTCCTGCGGTGTACCAAGGATGCCTTTCAGGAGGGTGACTGGGTCAGGTACATTTGGAGGAGGTCTCTGTTCATGGCGAAGTGCTGAGCCCGTCTGCCGTCTTGATGAGAGCGGCAAAGAGGTAGCAGAAGAGGCAGCAGAGGAGGCCAGATCTAGTGAAGCATTGGAACCGTTCCTGGTGAGGCCGATGCCTAGCCCATTGCGCTGGTTGGGGGCTAGCTGACTGTCTCGTCGAGGCGCTGGGGAACGATACCGGCTGGGTGTGTTCGATACAGGCGTCGATGTATTGGAGAAGCGATCGAGCCACATAGTAGGAGGCCTACATGGTCGTGCTCACCTACCATCCTAGGCACAGCCAGCACTGCAGTCAGCCGTGGTCGTCGACGAGGCTGACCATGTGATCTTTACTGCACACGAGGCTGTCAATCGCACGCGGCTGTCTTGGCAATATATGGCCCAATCAGGGCAAGCTCAAAGATGGTGGACGGCTGATGGCTTGTGGAGTCAGTCGTTCTTGCCCCTCCACAAATCCGACTCAGAGCCTGCGCTGGAATTTTGCGGCCTTGTGGTTAATTGACTTCGACTCGAGCAATTCAGCAAGTCTCTTCCATTGCTCCTCCTTTTTGTATAGACCGCCAGTCACCACTTTCTCTTTTTCCTACTCCCACTTTCGACTCGCAACACCGTCATCATGGCTTCCGCTGAAGATGTAAGTTGACCTATTTCCCCGCAGATGGTCGATGCTCAGGTGGTTCGATGTTTGCCGCACGTGGTCACGGTCTGCGCTGGGCTGAGCGCTTAGCCAAGGGCCTGAAACATCGACATATTAGGCGGATGAAGGTGTACAACATGGCTAACACAATGTCCTACAGCAAGACTACAGCTTCGACTCTGCCGATGCCGGCGCCTCGACCACCTTCCCCATGCAATGCTCGGCCCTCCGAAAGAACGGTTTCGTGGTCATCAACAAGCGACCCTGCAAGATTGTTGAGATGAGCACTTCCAAGACTGGCAAGCACGGTCACGCCAAGGTCCACATCGTCGCCATCGACATCTTCACCGGCAAGAAGCTCGAAGATCTGTCTCCATCCACCCACAACATGGATGTCCCCAACGTCTCTCGACGAGAGTATCAGCTCGTAAGCAGCAGCCGTCCGTATAAACAAACAGGAAACCCACATACTGATGCCTTGGGATAGATCAACGTCGAGGATGACTTCCTTTCTCTCATGGATGACTCTGGCGAGACCCGAGAGGATGTCAAGTTGCCAGACGGTGAAATTGGTGACAGAATCAGAAAGATGCAGGATGATGGCAAGGACGTCAGTAAGTATCATTCGTATCCCCTCGAGATCGTTCCAGTTCTAACACTCCGCAGACGTCATTGTCCTCAAGGCTATGGGTGAGGAGGTCGCCATTGACTGCAAGGAAGGTGCCAAATAAGCAAGCACCTTGGCAGCTGTGTCTGTGCTAGCTCAGTCCTGGAAGTTCTTAGTGTGCGGACCTGCAGATACCAAGAACGTTGACAGCAACGCTCCTCGAGCATTTGCCTGTCGCACCTCAATCTCGTTGAGGGAATGGGACGCTGCGGCCCTTGGTGATATTCGAGGATGAAAAGACAGCCCTGGCAGGACATTAAGTGAGGGCAAAGGGTCGACCTCACGATCCCACGAAGAAATGAAGATCATTCAAGAGCTTAGTCTTATCCCCACACTTGCACTTTCCTCTGAGCCATCTTATTCTTTACTCTTGGCGCTTACCTTTTGTACCTGCAGCATCGCTACATATGCCTGGACGACGAATCTGCCTTTCTAGAGCTTTTGCGATGATATGTGACACAAGAACAATGGCTAACATTAAATGGAAGATGTTTCATTACGATCCAGGCTAACTGTCAAAGCACACACGATCCGTAATACCAGCATATTCAGGTACCCAGTTCATATCCATGTATGGCCGCAGGCGTTGTAACGACCCTAGACACCGTGACCACGATCCACGACAAGCACCAGATGGGCCCCTCCTGAGCGATCATGGTGGCTGGGATAGTCCTTGATTTCCAGTGCCGTCCGTCACCGTAGACATCATGTCATCGTTCACGCAAGGCTTCCATCTCGCATAACCAAGAAATACAATACGTGGTGGATCAGTCGTGGTGGTTGCGTCAGGTCCTGTCCGCTTTGAACCCGAAGTAACAGCATTGCTGGCAGGCCGCAGAAACGCGAGCTTATCAGCCTCCCAAAGCTATCTTTCGAATATCCAACACAACGACCACAAGTGAAGGAGCACGACGACCGTGCGAATCCGGTCTCTCATAGCAACGAAACGACAAGGAGCAATACGGTAGGTCTCATTTTACCCGAGAACCGAAACATTGTGCCGGCTGGACAAAGAAGTGAAGAACATGTTCTAGAAGTTGAGTGATGCTGTCTGAGCGCCGGTCAGATCATGTGTCTCGAGCAACCGCATGACAACTAGAATGGACTGGACATAAGTAGCTGGACGCTCGCAATGCTTCACACTGTGGTGAGGGTATGCAGTCAACTTGAAAGTTGACTTCAAGCCTTTTAAGCCAGCTTCAACATCGTGATATGGTCAAGCAAGCTTCTGACACCCCAGTCCATCAACACAATACACGTGAACCCACAAAGACCGGACGGTGCAGGCACACCATCAGAGGTCCATCTCAGTTTTTATCGCATGGTACGGAACAATACGCGACCAGCACCATGACAACAGCCCACCCAGGCTTCGAACGATCTTTGCCGGACGAAGACGTCCAAGCCAAGCCTGTAGCTTCAGACAAGACCACCCAAACACACCAAGCCTCTCAGCAGCCAGCACTCCACCACCACCGCTGCAATGCGGTCGCCATACCCGTCTCTGAGCTCCCAGCTCTCCGTGGCCCACCGTCACGACCACTGCCACTAACGCGTGCTGCAAGCCAATATGCCGAAGACGACGCCACTTCAGCGCACAGATCACAGATGGGTTTTCTCGCACCAACAATCACGCTCACGGCGCCGCATGGCATCACGGAGGCTGTACTGTCGTGCTTTGGGGAAGACACGCCGCTTCTGAGATCTGTCACACCAGAGGCGGAGGCACAGCCGATCTGCGATGGTGGACCTGGTATGGCGAACGTGATCGCTGATGAGCGTTCAACTAAGCATGAACATGAAGTTGCAATCGAAGACGACCGCGTCAGTCCATCCATGACTGCTTCTAGCCTGGAGCATTTTCCCGCCATGCCTGGATCGCTCATAATCGTGGGAACAGACGAGAATAGTGAGGAGCATAAGGTGACCTTCGTCGACATACCGACGTACATCTTCGAGTACTTTCCATCTGGGAAAGGGTTTGGAGCTAGGGCAAATGTTGTGATCGAACTCGAGCACGGAAGAGACGCTGATGCCGATACCAACGTTTCTGATTCTGATTCTGATTCTGATTCTGATTCTGCTGGCGACCTTGACCCCGTGATTGACGGTGAGAAGAGCAGCGACGAAAGTGAAATGCATATCAGAACCCTATCCAGTGATGTCAGCAGCACCAGTAGCAGTACCACTGATTATCACGAGACAAATGAGGACGCCGAACGTCTCCAATCCAATCGGGACGAAATGGATGTTGAGAACAACCATCAAAACGAGGTGCCGCTCATGTTCACCTATTCCAAAACCGACAGCGATGGAGAAGGGCATGTTGAAACGCAGGGCGAACTATCAAAGCCACTTCCCGTCCTCGCTGGCCAAGGGCCGCCGTCCGCGATTTTGTCTCCTCGGCTAAGCAGGACCGCGCTCGATCACTATGGTCTTGTCCTCCGTGACGAAATCGGAAATTCTATAGGCATTGGTCTCCACTCCCAGGAGCATCGTCTTCAATATCCTTGGTGGAGCAACAGGCATATTGTTCAGGAGAATGGCGCAACTTCGCTGCTCTTCACAGATGAAGGTAGCATGAGTGACGGTACTCAAGGCATCGACTCAAACTATTCAAAAGACGACACCGACGACTCCCTGCATGACCATGAGACCATTAGCTCGAGTTGCCCGACTGTCGAGTGGATACAGGCATTCGCAGAAATCGTTGGTGTCGAGCGACATTTGCCGCGTTGCGTGCACCAGTTGAGAGGTGAGTGGCCGGGTCACTGGAGTGCCGATGAGGGGAGCAGCCTGGTTGGCAAGCACTGGAGGGAGTGGAGGATTGGGAGGCGGAGGACAAGAAGTTTGTTGAGGGATTATATAGGAAGCGATGATGGTGAGGCTAGACCATGAATTTCCTTTGCAAGAGCTGGATTGTGTTATAGCAGATCAGGTCTCTAAGAAGTGGATGAAGGAGCGATGGGGAGGGCAGCAACAGCGTGGGTGAGTGAAATTTGCAGCCTCCTGAGCAGTACGATCTGCCAGTCACGCATACCTCCATTGTCAAGTGACAGGCCTAGAAGTACTGTTTAACATTGTCCAAGCCTTTGGCTTGTCACTGAACCAACTGTGGTGTCTTAGCTAAGACTAATTGCACACCATGTCGCCGCTGTTGAACTGAGTTATACGCGGTATTCGCAAATGCAGAGAGAGGAACGAGAGTTGCTTCATGCCGATGTGTCGATAGCATGGGGTCATTGCCAGCACTGCAAAGTATCTTGAAGATTGACTTACGTCGACAGAGGAAACATATTGATGGTGCTCATGGAGACACTAGTGTGGCACGTGTGCTGTATAGCCTCTTGAACCGGGCTCAGGTGTTTCTCTTTCATTTTGCTCTTTCAGAGCGAATGGCTCAGCCCGAAGACAGTTGTGGAACTAACGCGGTTGTGAGTCAAGCAAAACCCACTCTCGCGACAGGAAAAGGTGGTGTGGATGCAGACTGTAACGTGTCGAGGTCAACAGTGTGTGCAACGTCTTAGCTGCAGAATGCCAAATTCCAGCCGCGCACAAGGTGCTTCATCACAAGCGCACGGTCTGAGAAACACTTGGGGCTGCCTCTTATGTTGAACCATTAGAGGAGGTGTAGGCTGATAGAAGCAAGAACTACAATGCGGAGAGTGTAGCCGAGAGTCAGCCTGGCAGGGAGGGGCATTGATTAGGTTCCGGCCACATCAAGTTCGGCGGAGAGTGGCTTGAAGATAGGGTTTCACAAGAGTTAGTGAGTGAAGACGACAGCATAGTGTGAGGGCAATTGCCAGCTAAAAGTCACGTGAGCATATTGCTTACTCTGGGTACTTGTAAGCTCTTCGCGGATGAGGCATCCGCATGATACGATTGCTCTTTTACAAGCGAACTTCGCACACAGATCCGCACCTCAGAAACATCAAACGTCGATGTCGGTATCTAAGCTTTGGCGTTGTGGATCAACAATCGCTCTCGCCTCAGCTTGAAGTGCTTATCTTTGTATTTCTGATGCTACTTTCCTACTCGCAGCTGCGAATCTAACGGGAAGGATCTGGCCGATAGCTGTTGTCGGCTGATCACTAATTACTCGCGTCAACGTGGTGTGTAATTTCGACTAATCATTAGTCAACAATAGCGACTAGTTTAGACCGCTTGCTTGTGCTTCTAGAAGGCCTGAAGCTCTTCGGGTGATGCCAGAAACGGGACAGTCGGCCCCATGATAGTCTCTTGGCCCATTCGTCGACTGAGCAGCATTTACCTCAATCGAGGCACTCGCAGACAAACTGCAGTCCAGACAGGGATTATCTGCAGCCCAATGGCCACTCCCGCGTTGTCGATGTGACCCTAACCCTCCTTCTGTGGAAGGTCAATTGCTACTTTCCTAATGGGTGCTGGTTTCGTTATCCATCATCCTTGCTACCTCGGAATCGTTGAGAGCGTTGAGACTGGCACGGAGAGTTTTTGCGCTTCGCGATAACGAAATTTGTGAAGCCTCAGGAAAAACTTGCTGGGCAGGTCCTTCCACGCTATCTGGATCAGATGAGATTCATGAAGGCTTATCAAGGCTTAAGCTCGGCTCGAGCTGTCTTGGGGCAAGACTTGTTCAAAGCTTCGTTATCTTTGGATCCGTAGACATGCTTTAGCTTCGGCGACCTAGTCTTTTGTAGGCGTAGCGGGCACATTCCACTAGTGGCCTCGATTTTGTCACCACTTCAACCCATTTTTCCGCCTTCAGATAGCTTGATGCTCTCCACAATGACTGACAATTCTCCTCTTGTAATAGCGTTGTATTTCACGAACATTGCTCTTGCTTACCCCAGGTTGCCTGAAAGCTGTAAGAGAGTGTAATCAACTTGGGCTGGTTCTGTAAGAGACTGATTTCTTGAGGAAAAGTGCGCCGCCGGATTACGATAGCATGGTGGATGATGCGATGCGGCTCGACAGCTACGGAACCTGCCTCGCTAGAAGAACCACATCAGCGTCGCTGTGGCCGAGATAACAAAGTTGTGTCCGTATGGTCAGAACCTCGGCTAGCGATGATTGAGGCTGATTTGGTGACTCTCAAGTCCACCTCTCTTTCCAGTGTCACCTGCTTCCGGCACGGCTGCGAGTCGAGATTCGGTGCACCATGCAGGGCTAAACTCCTTGCTCTGTTTCTTGCCACTAATGAGACCAATTAAGCTCTGAGTTATCTCCACTAGCTTGATCTTGCAATGCTTGTTACACATTCTGATTCGAGCACGCGACCAGTGGTTCTTTCGCAGAACGATCGTTTGTGTTTCTAGACTGGTCCAGTCCCCAGGCAAACCGCGTACTGTCGATGCTAGTAGTGTGATTCGGCCACTGAACGCTCCCAAGTGGGCTCCTGAGTTCGCATGCGCATCTAAAGGTCGGTCGGCTAATATTGTTTGAGGCTTCCTGCTGTTCGGGTGAGGGCTCGATACAGCTCGTGGTGTGTGTCCTATATCAGTCGCACTCCGTCCTGCATCGCACTTACTTCAAAAAGTTGCGCATTTTCACCTGCACTTTCACTTTTTGCAGACTTGACCAAGGTCACGACAAGCTTTGTTTCTTGTCAACCTTCCACACTCCTTCTTCCTCCTATATTGTTACCTAGACATTAGCCACCATGGAGAAAGCAGACAACATCGGGGTTACAGAGACTGGTTCCGAGTCGCCAGATCTTCATGGCTATCGACATGGTTCTGTGAGCAACAAGTACGAGGTATGTCTTGACAGTCGTGTGGTTTCGTAACGTTCTTGCTGACCCTGTGCGCAGTCTAGGAAAGGTGCGAAGCTCAACGAAGCCACCGATATCTATGGCGATGTCCAAACTGCAGAGGAATACGGCTATGTCTCTCGAGGTCTCAAATCGCGACACATCCAGTTCATTGCTCTTGGTGGTACAATCGGTACTGGTCTCTTCTTGGGTATCGGCCGTGCTTTCAGCACTGCTGGTCCTCTTTCGATCCTGCTCGGTTATGCCTTTGTCGGTCTGGCAGTATTTGCCATGATGATGTCTCTTGGTGAGATGGCGACCTGGCTCCCGCTTCCTGGTTCCATCCCTCAGTTCGCAACCCGTTACATTGAGCCAGCTGCTGGTTTCGCGACTGGCTGGAACACCTGGTATTCAAATGCCATCACCCTCTGTGCCGAAATTTCAGCTGCTGCCACAGTCATTCAATACTGGGAAGGCGCTAGGGATATCAATCCCGCCGTCTGGATCGGTATCATCCTGGCCATCATACTCTTCCTGAACATCTTTGCTGTGTCAATATATGGCGAAGCAGAGTTCATATTCGCGTCGATCAAGATCCTTACCATCGTCGGATTGCTGATTCTATGTTTGATCATCGACGTCGGTGGAGTACCAGGGCAAAAGCGCCTCGGCTTTCAGTACTGGAACAACCCTGGTGCCATGAAGACATACATCGCCAGCGGCAACACAGGCCGATTCTTGGGCTTCTGGGCTACCATGGTGAACGCCGCTTTCTCCTACGGTGGTGTCGAAATGGTCGCGGTGGCTGCTGGTGAGGCCGAGAACCCACGACACAACATTCCAAAGGCCGTTCGACGAGTATTCTGGCGTATCTTGTTCTTCTACATACTCGGCTCTCTTGCGATCGGCGTTCTCGTACCTTACAACGACGCCAACCTGCTGCAAGCCATCGCGAGTGGTGAGCCTGGCGCTGCCGCATCTCCTTGGGTTATTGCTATCAAACGAGCAAACATTGATGCTCTTCCATCCATCATCAACGCCGTCATCTTGACCTCCGCCACTTCGTCGGGTAACGCCTTCTTGTACACTGGTTCCCGATATCTGTTCGCGCTCGCCCAAACCAAGCAAGCACCACGAATCTTCCTCAGGTGTACCAAGAACGGAGTACCTTACTACTGTGTCCTGCTCACCTGGTCGATCGGCTTTCTCACCTTCATGAGTGTTTCCTCCGGCTCCGCTGCAGTCTTCACGTGGTTCCAGAACTTGACAACCATTTCGACTCTGTTCACCTGGGTCATGATCTGCTTTTCGTACGTTCGATTCCACAACGCCATGAAGGCACAGGGTGTTCCACGATCCGACATGCCGTTCCGTGTCAAGGCAAACGACAAGACGCCCCTTCTCGGATGGATTTCTGGAATCTTTTTCGCCATCATCATCTTCTTCAATGGTTGGGATACCATTGCAGGTGGATGGAACTACCAGGGTTTCATCACTGATTACATTGGTGTGCCAATCTGTAAGTCTCGTACGAACCTCTCCGAAATATCCTTCACTAACGTTCCGCAGTTTTCGCGCTCTACCTCATTGGCAAGATCTTCTTCAAGTCGAAGTGGGTTCCATCCTCGGAAGCCGACCTGTTCACCGGAAAGGCTGCCCTCGACGCAATTGAGTGGCCTGAGCGAGTCCCACGAAACATGCTCGAGAAGGTATGGTTCTGGATTGCATAGAGGAGGACAGTACTGTGTGGTGGTGACTTTGTTAGCAAGCGAGCGAGTCCAGGTTAGCTATCTCATTTCTGCTCGTGCAGACGCAACGACGGAGATGATAATGAAATGATACCCTATGTCTTCTTCGCGCATTGCTGTTGGGCTATTGCGTTTAACGCGCGTTGTTCAGGGTTTTGACTCAGTCTTGATGTGAAAAGCTGGTCGACGGCGGGACCTGGTTCAGCCGGAGCAAGTTCGAAAAAACATGCCGCCCCTGATTATTTCAAGCTCTTGGAGGCCTTGATGCGCCGTTCAGTGTTCTGCAACTGACCCGCCCTGATGAATGGACCTGAGAAGATGCTCGAAAGGAATATTTGTACTAGTTGACCAGACAGACACTCCGGTGCCAAGCAGTTAACCGGCGGCCGAGATCCACGTTGATTGGTCACAAGAAGACTGTATGCCGGCCACACTTCGTCGTCGTCATCGTCGCCTGCCAACTGACTGTTCTCGTACCGGATCTCTCGACTTGTCTCAGGACCATCGAGCGACAAAAGCTCGAAAGACGTACAATGAAAGGCGAAATCGCATGTTGGGCCAAAAGCTCAGACAAAAGACCACTACTAGCGCCCTGGGCATGTCAAAAGGCGTGAGTGGAGCCCGGCTGGCCGTACTATACGCGACAAAGTTTGGTAAGCAGCATTGTTCATTCGGACTAGGTGGTTGTGAGATTTGTGCATTGTACGCCCATTCTTGCTTCGTGCAATCGATGTGCGTTGAGCAAGCCCAGCTTCATTCGAAGCTGCCTGCCACGGAATGTTGTCCTTGACGACATGCATCGTGTTCATGGCTGTAATTTCTATGTCCGTTCAGACCATCACTCTGATTGGCCACGCATGGGCTAGCTGAAGGCCGATCGACTCTTCAATGGATACGATGGAGGATTTAGTCCGTGACAGATCTATGAGCAAGAAGGGAAGCGACAAAGTAGCGCTGCTAAAGCACGGTCTTGACCAAAATACTCTGGATGGGGTACTACAGTGAGGTTGCTGCCTAGGATAGCAAGGCTCAAGCACGTCGAGGAAAACCAAACTGTCTACAAAAGTATGAGATGTAGTCTCGGGCATGATGAATTGGGCATCGGTATGGTCATATTGGTTTCTTCCTTGTTCACTCTTCATAGACCGGAAGTGACATGTGGTTTGGTTCTGCGTGTCTGGCACCAGTACAATACAGAGAAGGAAGTCGACCACGCATGGTTAACCCAGTATTGGGCTCTGTACAGCGTTGGCTTGAATGACTCTGCGGCCTGCTATGCCCCGGTGCGTCAGATCGAGGTTGACAAAGAGTTGAGCTTCGGACCCCTTCAAGATTGCCAAGGCGGCCCATCCGCTAGTGGTAGCGCTAAGAGTACGGTCATCGCTTATGCTGGAAGTAGTCTCTTGCTTGCCCGTAGCAGGACAAGGAGTGAAGCGGCAACCTGTTTTGATGGAGGCTATCCTCACTCGCTTTCGTCGCAGTATCATTCTCGTTGGCCCAAACACATTTCACAACCATTGTTACTAACGTACTCCGCGCCCAGAAACTCTACATGCACCAAGCATTGGTCACATTGTCTCCTTGAGCAGTGCTGTAGCGTAGCGTGCAACGCCACTGAGGATACAACTAACTACAAGCACAGAGCGAGAACCTGCAGATGTATTTGTACTGACAATAAAAGCAATGTTCTAATGCCACAGTAGGAGTCTAGAACACTGTTTCGGATCACAAGCAGAACTACTTTCCAAAGTCTCGATATATCTTCGACATGGAACTCTCAAGATCATCGTTGGCTACACTCCGTCCAGAAACACACAGAACTCATCGCCTAGAATTCAGACTCTCGCACCAAATATAGCTCCCAAAGCCAACATCCACGTTCAGCGACCGTCCCATCCGTCCCCATCTGAGCTTTCAATCTTCGTATTTGCACCTGCTGGGCTGATTTATCATAGCATACGGCCCTCAAGCACCATCATCCATGCTTTCCACGTCCTCCTCATCCTCTCCATCGACGACATAATCGGGCACCACCATACCTTTTCCGGTCCTGGACCTATACGCGGAATTCAACAGCAGGAATCCCTCGTCCTCAAGTTCAGTCATCGGCCTCTGACTCAATCCTGACGGACCAGGTTCGTAGTCATTAACGTCAACTTGCGAGCCTTCGTTGGAAGCGAGAACTCTGATGATCACCTTGATCAACTCCCTACCATCACGCAACTCGGTCTTGATGCGATCGAGAATCTCGATCTTTTCACGTGACGTGAGCGGCCTCTCAATACCGGGCAGTGCAGCAATAGTCCGACCACGCCGATCAATGTCTCCGAATCTCTCCCGACCGAGCCTGGAGTGTTGGAGAAGACGAAGGGTTTCTTGACCACTTTGCTTGTTCGGCACTCGAAGGAGGTGGGTGGCTCTCTGGCGGAAGGCAGCAACATCGAGGGTCTGGCGATCGAAGCCGTGGTCCATGTCGGTAATCTTTTCGCTGCTGGTTGCGTCACATGTGCTTTGAAACGCGATGTTGAGCGCCGCTTGTATCTTCAAGAGCAAGAGAGGTGCGAAAAGCTCGGGCTGACCATCAAGACCACTGACAGCCGCCACAGCCTTGCGACTGAACGCCCATCGCAAGTACCTCAACCTCGCAAACCCATCCTCGCCGTTGCCAGCAGAGCCACAATGTCTGACTTCTTCGAGGGCCCTTCCAAACCCCAGCACCTCCTCTTCGGCCGCAACTTCCATCATCTTGTCCGTCAACCTCGTCTCTCCACCGTCAGCAACTGCTTTCGCATACGCCTCAGCCTTCTTGACCGTCCTAAGAACCTCTTCTTCCGTCCAGCGAAGCACCATTCCAACATTGATAGCTGCTTGGATGCGGTTGGACTCGTCGAGCATCTTGTCCTGCCGCACTCGGACAACTTCGTCTTGTGTCCAGTGGAGCATGATTTCGACATTCTCCTCTTTAGTTGCGTGGATGCGCTTCGCTTCGTCGGCTAGCTTGGCTTGTTGTATTCGCTGCTTGTGATCCAGGAGGTCTTCATATGTGTTGATTGCGATCCTTTTCGACTTCTGCTTCTGTTCCTGTTTCTGTTGCGGTGCCTGCTTTGAGTCGGACGGCGTGTGCGCCCCACCGTGCTGTGCCTTCGTCATCTTCATGGTCGCAGGCCAGACGCTGCTCCCTGGCGCCATTGGGATGCCATAGTTGTAGTTGAGTGTGACGGGTACATTTTGTGCCTGCAGTTGGGGTCGAGGCCGCGCACTCCCTGCTTGAGTTGACTTATTCTCTGATTGCTTTTCGCTCGATGGCTTCTTGCTTCTCGATTTTGCTTCTGCTGGTTTGAAGATTTGTTTGCTTCTGGAAGGAAGCGTCGTTGAGGACAATGGCGGTGCCATGTTATGGTATGATCTGATAAGGACGACGGTTGTGGAATGATAGGATGGTGTTGATATCCAGGCTTTCGGAAGCCTGTTTTCAACGTTGTAAGAGTGGTCTCGCAGTCGATCGAAGCTTCTGTCCAGTGTTTGAGAGATCTACTGTCACCTTTGAATTTCACGAATATGTCCGAAGCTGGATTGCCTGACGCAAACTCTGATATAGACCGCTCTTCTAGATCACTTGGTCAACTGAACAACACTTTGATATATCCTCAACGTCAAGTTTCTCGCGGCCAATCAATCGTACTGTGACATCAACCTGAAACGAGTGCGGCTTTGGTTGATATGAAGTGACATAATACGGGTATGCGAGGCTGCCGTGGTTTGGAGGAGGTCAGAGGTTGCGGCGCGGCTCTCGATGCTTACACTTCTTGCAGTCTCAATCACAAAGCTCCCAGCGGGTCGAATAAGCGGGACCGACGTAGTTGAGGTCTCGGTGTACTGGAGATAGATCTGTCAATCATGGTCAGTGGTGTATGAAGGAGACCATTGTCTGTCAGTGCAACCTGGCTTGCGCAGACGTCAATGGCGCCATGACAAAACGACGAAACCATTGTCTGCGGACTGAACCTCGTGCCTTTTGCTTTGCTGTCTTTTTTGTAATGCTGAACCGTCGTACGGCCTGGCCTCATTGAATTGCTAACCTTGAGTCGTTCATTGTCATCAATAGTCTGGAAGAGGCCTCCGTTCTTGATACTGTCTTCATGTCTGCGTGTCTGGTATTTGACGTTCTCTGGTTGTATCAAGCCTCCTTTTCCACCATCCATACTCTAGTCGTTCACTTCGTACTCCTTTGGTACGTCTTGTCCCTGGTCAGTGAATGGCTAGGCGATCCGTAGTCTTTGCACCATTGCCATAGCAGAGGATAGCGCCTTGGTCGAATTTGCGCTGATCACGGCTTGCTTTCGGCGCTCAGCTGCTTTACTGTCATTTTAAATCAACCATACACCAAACCAGCGGTAGCAGAAGACCAAGATGCCACAAATTGATAGCGAGAATTGTTGTTCTTCTTTGCCAAGTGGCGTACAAGCAGGTGATCGTACTCCTAAAGTCGTCAGCAACGGCATCAGCCGGGAGACCAATCATGCTCGGGGTTGGAGGCGACTGATGTGGTTAGAAATGGGTCAACATTGCTGCATCGGAGCCAGGGTACAAGTTTGCACAAACACTGGCCGTGCCTAAGATGTCAAATTGGGCGGTGATGACGCGAGACTGGCTCCTGAGCAACCAAGTCAATCATCACCGACGCCCGTAGTGCCTGCCGTAAAGTTCCAGAACATTTGCTCAGAGGTAAATGAGGCGTAAAGAGGGAAGGAGTTGGAAGGAATCCCATTGGATAGGTTCTAAAATTACAGTATTCTTGTGTATTGGGGCTATGATGTGCGATTCATAAAGATATCACAGATTTCGTGCACGGGTTCAGCTTGTTATAGATACTGCTTCCATTGGGTTTACCATCCTTGGAGCTGTAGACCCTACTTGCTTCGCCAGCGCCGTGAATTCCCTCGATGGAGACGACGCAATGCTCTTCGATCGTTCAGGGTCTCCCGCCATTTCAGCATACCTTACGCCTGCGCCGTGCAAGCAAACGGGGGCGGTTTGTCGTTGCAACCTTTTTGATGGCAGCGCACCGAACGGCCCGTTCTTCTTGCTGTAGGACTTACACTAATAGCGTGTCTCTTGTCGATCTGCTGCTTCGAAGACTGTTGCGAGGCAGGTTGTGTGCCTGTGCGAGTAACTCAAGTCGAGAAGCCTGAGACAGACGGCCGTCAAAACGGTGGTATGCGTTGCTTCTTCGTGGCAGGTATCGTAAGACCGCGTTGTCCCTAGACCTACAGTATGATCTTACCGTATGTGACTGTGGTATGGTTGTCTGCTCGTCATGAGCGTTCAACGCTGCGTCGCTTCAATGCACATTCCGTCGTCCTGCCGGCCCTTCGATACCTTGTTCTGGCTGATTGAGGGTTTGTAAACGCTCTGCAGCAGGCGTTTCTTCTATAGCACAAGGTTGGTAGATGATGCACGAATTGTGGTTATATCCTCAAATTCTCAGTCCCGAAGACCGAGGCGCGTTCTTCGGCGACTGAGGTAAGTACGTGGTTCAATCGCATCTCCACGTTGGTATTTCAAGGCTGACCAACAACCTCCACGCAACCTGCTGTAGCCTTTTCTGATCCGGCCGAAACCATACCTCACGGTAGCGCGCAGGTCGACAATGCCAAGTAAAGGCTCCCAGTATGGCACTTGCACTTCGGTCGGTATGGGCTGTTGGTCTCTGTTACAATAGGAGATTGCACCAAGTGTCGCTAGTGGCGAGGCCTGGGGTATTCCAGGTTGTCCTGGTCTTTCGCGGAAGGACAACAGACGACCTAATGACAACAGTCAGTGTTCACACTCATATCCAGATTTTGTATCTTGACAGATAGACTTGCATTCTCTGTTCGCATCACGAATTTCCCGTCTCTTTCCATACTAATTTGGGCGCTTGTATTGTATTATCTTCAGCATTCCATCTCTTGTTCGTCTTGTGTCTTCTTTTATTTCTTTTGTATGCATAACGAACAGTCGCATGCTTCCTTTCTTGACATTTCTAATGCAAGCCAGAACCTGATATAGTTCGAAACAACAGTGGCCAATGTTGATGATGTGAAGATGCGGCAGATGTCACCGTGGCGACACCTATCCCAAGGAAGTGTCTAGCATTGGGTCCATCTTATGTGCACTCAGTGCATATCATTGCGTAATCGGAAAGAAAATACAAGCAGAGCTTTTGGTTTGTGTGCAAAGGTTTCAGGACAAGTGACTTGATCGTAAGGGCTCGGCATTTTGTATAACGAAGAGTGTCCTTATCTGGTACCGTAACAATCAAATACGAGGCATTGTTGCCACCATATATTCAATGACTCTTGCTACGTGATCTGGCAGCACGTCCTCGTTACCCATCGTCCGAAAGTTGTCGAGGTCGAGCCCAAATGGTTGGAGCTGCGCAAGGATCTGCGATCTGACAGCTTGGTTTCTTACATCTGAGGCGCGAAAGAGAATTATAAGCCTCTCCTGAGCACTCAGCGGCCGATGGGCGCCGTAAGGTCCTCGATGATGTTCACCGGCGATTCTCTCGGCCTCTCGGTCCACGAGAGGATCGCGCCCGAAATAATGGGCTGGCGCAGCATACTCTGCGTTGTGAGTAATATTCAACGCGGCCTGAAGCCTCAGCGCATCGTTTCTAGACTTGGCGGGCACGTTGCCATTCGAGATATACTGGGCTTGGATGGATCCCAGTCTAACAACCATAAGCGTGTGGGTGATGCCAGACTGACGAGCAATCAATCGATCCCTCTCCGCTAAGACCTGCTCATCTCGAACCCGAAGCAGATGAAGCGCTCGAGCACGATCGTTACCAGCCACATTGAGCACTGCCTGAACTCCAGCCACCTGCCAAATGTCTCCAGTCCTCGTGAAGTGGGCGATCTGGTCCAGCAAACGCCGGTACAAGGCGTTGACTGTGACGTCATCGCTCGAGGGCACGTCACCAAGGTTCACAGTGTACGTGCCGTCAGGTGTTTGAGACAACGGCAACAGACCGAGCTGTATTGACATGTTCTCAGGTCGGCGTTGTTCTGCTGACGTCTGGCCATCACCGTTGCCACGTTCTCTGGCTCCTTCAGGGCCGCGTCTGGTGGTAACAGGACCAGTAGTTACGTGGGCGTGCGGCTGGTCTGTGGGACTTTGCGAGAGAGATGGCCCATCGCCAGTCCGAGCTCTCTTCGCCGACACTTCGAGGTCCTCCAAACCGTCTGTTCGGCCTCGCTTGGTGCCTCGGCTGTTCAGGTCAGGTTCACTGAACCCCGACATTGACAGGCATTGCCGGTCAGTGGTGAAATGTGAGCCAGATGTTTGACCATTGACAGCTAATCCAATGGACTGGGCCGTATCGAAAGCAATGGGTCTAGTTGGCCAACTAGAGACGTCGGCATCGTAGCTGAGAGTGATTGCTCGGGCTAATGCCGGTGTTTCGGCTGTTTGACTGTCCAGTGATTGTGACCGTGGCTGTTGTTGCAAAACGTCAGCTGCTGCACCGTCTCCAGCCTCATCCTCACTCAACGCCCTCGCTCGTTGGGCTCGCTCTTCCTTTCCCTTCCTGGTGTTCTTGTTGTTGTACCAAGCATCACTGTGGAAGAGCTTGGCCGAGTCATGATCGTTCAGGAAGAATTCTCGCTGCGGCCAATAGCAGACACGAACCTTGCCTGTCGCTGTTGATGGTTTTTCGGGTGGAGAGCCACCTCTTTCTTCGCCGTCCAAGTACGCTCGGATATACCTTGAGCCTTGGCAAGTTGTGCATGCGCCGCCTCGGGTTATGCCATCATAGCATTTACGGATGTATCTTGTACATGACAAGCACTTCCCCTTGAGTGTGTTAACGGGCTTTCCTGGGCCTGGGCAGTATGAGCTAGGCTGCGGACGCTCATGGAGAGGGATATTGAAGGGCCATGGGTGTAGCAGGCTATAATTCTCTGGAGCCCACTCGTGGTCCTCCCACTTTTGGCCCTCCCGCTTTCTGTCGGCTACCGCCTTCTGCAGTCTCTTAAAGTTTCCCTCTGGAGTGTCGTAGGGATCGAGAAATGAATGACTGTGGAGGTTTGGGACGCGGAAACCGGGGTGAGTTCGGCCGTATTCGTTCAGCCAGTTCTGGGAGATGGGTGCGCGACCCGATGCTGTCGCGCCTGTGGCTCCATCTTTGACGAACGGTGATTGGCTGGTGCTATTGCCCGCAGAGTCCAATGTTTGTGCGCCACTCGGAGACGTTGAACTGCACCCGGAGTCTGGTTGACACTTCGGAACATCATTCTATGATGTTGAGTTGCTATTACGACCAGATTGGGGTGAAACCGAAGCGGTATGGCTGCGCACGTTGTCGAAAAGCTGTCTCGACTGGGGCATGGGCTGAGCTTCTTGGCCAAATGACGGTGTCGAGTTCGGATTTCCTGACGTCGAGTTCACACCATAGTGAACAGCTCTGGTCAATGGTTGGTACTCTGATGGTGCGACAAGTGAAGGGTTTCTCAGACCGTATCCTATGACTTGTGGATAACCGTAAGCTGAGATGCCTTGATAAGCAGAGCTCCCGGACACGGGGTGGTTGCCGAAAGATGACGTGTACGATGTCGGTATAGCAGACCTGCGAAGTGGATTGAAATTCTCTTGAGGAATTCCATCTGTGATTGTGCTGTTACCGAAGTGGGTTGCTGAAGGTCTTTGGTCGTTGAAGGACTCGACCTGTCGACCAGGGCGATTCACGGACGGGAGCGCCAGCTGTGTTGGGGTATTTATATCGCCAGCATCTTCTTCCACTGTCAATCTTGACGCCATCTGCCCTTGGGAAGCGGTGTCACTCATTGCGATAGAGTTGTCGACGACACGTGGATCTTGGTCAAGTTGTTCAGGTTTAGGGGCTTGAAACGCGTCGTCGATTACGAACTGTGCTACAACCATGTCAGCAGCTTGCGGGGTTGGATGGAAAAGTGTGGAGCACGTACTGTTCAAGACCTCATGATAATTGATATCGGCAAAAGGGTCTGAGGCATCATAGCCATCAAAAGGTTGTGCGGACATCTTGGCTTTTGTATCTTTTTCGGATGACTGGAAGGTACGAAGGACCGTAAGAAGGTTCCTCAGGCTGCCTCCGCGGACAAAGAGACTTCGAGTCGACAAGTCTTCAAGAATCTTCGGGAATCCCTCTGGTCGAAGGTTGTTGTGTCGAGAAAGGTCGTGAACACAACCAAATCTGTCGAAACTGGGGGGCTGGAGAACATTCGGTCACCAATGAGACACTGCAGCAAAAGTGGAAATTGTCCGATCTAACGCTGTTCATGGCAGCATGCGGGCTAGCCTTGTTGTGTGAACGTCAGTGATTCGATCACGCGCACGACGCGCCTATCGTTGTTGCTTTTCCGTCGAGTCGCTGCAGCAAAACTTTCACGCTACGGGGCAAAATGGCAGATCTTCACTTCGCGTCCTACGTGTAATATCACCCAGGAACTGGCAGAGGCGTTTGTACCTGTCTTCCTCGTGATGTCAGGATGTGCTCTCACCGTCGAGAGGTACCGAAGTGGTGGGCTGTACACGCCAAGCTCTTGAGCTGCTGAGCTGATATACCTATATGAAATGGGCAGGGCTTGCCTTCTGGAGGGTGGGGAAGGTGTCATTCATGAAGCTGAGAACGGCTCCCCTTGGGACTTTACAGGAGAAGTATCCTTGAGAGGTCACAAATTTACATACACTACGCGGTGAAGTGGTTGAATATATGCCATGCTATGGACTGTCCTGCTGATGCTTGCGAGCAGCAAGCAGTTTCCATTCTCATCATGACATGACCACGCGATCAGGAACAAGGGCCACTGTGTGTCGGACCAAACCTCCCATGATCAGATCAGATGATTCTACAATTGCGGTTATCAATCTCACCTTTGCGCCGCTCATACTGGTACGATGACTTCCCAGTGTGGTATCATTCATGGTCTTCTGTCTCGTCGCGCCATATGGCGCACGCAATACTCCATCTGTCGCCATATATAATCTGGCACTCCATCAACGAAGCTGAAGAATTGCCACCAGTCCATGCCAACCGCGCGGAATACAGACAGCAGTGCGTCCTGGGTTGGCAATGATGGGTAAATTGCCGCGTTGATTATCGAGCTCCGTTGAGCGCTTGTCATTCCCTCGTGGACCCCGGGAACGGATCCATTGGAATTAGCCATGCTGTGAAGATGTGCTATCTCTGTTCGCACAACCTGAGGAACAAAGAGATACCCGTAAACCGCAGAGATTGTGTCACCCATACTGACATTCAGAGCAGCTTGCGCTCGGACCATGTCGTCTCTATCACGGGTACGCCACAGCCTCTCGAAGACATCTTCATAAGTCCACCCAGATCGCTGAACGATGTGCTTGGTTCGTTCCCGTTCAAGTTCCCTTGGTGTTTTGGCAACCAAAAGGAGCGCTAGTCTCTGGTCGGCGCCGGCAAGGTTTGTCACGGTTTCAAGGTGGTTGAGGATCTGTGTGAGCCCATCTTGGCGAGCATGATCCTGCCACCCTACTATCTTACTGGTGATCTCGACATCAGGCAGCCGAAGCACCCATGCTGGATGGAGTATCTGCAGATCGGGCATGGTACTGTGGGTGATGGTTGGCGGTGGAGCCACTGTGGCACTTCCTTGTTGTACCACGTGGAGAATTTGACGGTTGCCACCATTGCTGGTGCTGTTGACGCGCGAGCGGCTCGACGTTGGAGCATCCAGCTGATCGGCACGACGCGAGACCTTCGTCGCAGCCTCAGCTGTGTCATCATTGACTTCATATCTTCGCTTTCGACTATTGGTAGTGGTGTCATCTAAGGGGGCTGCTTCCGTCTGGATGGCGGGTTCGTTGGTATCTTGTCCTGATCTCTGGCTGTATAACGTTGAGTCATGCGCTCTGGCTAAAGCGGTGATCTCTGATGGTGGCGCGGGAGCGTGTGTATCACGACGTGGTGCGGTTGGGCTTGACTGACTATCATCGTCAGCGAGTTGAGCTTGGGTGACGTCTTCCGCCTTCATTGCTTTGCGTTTGGTTATTGCCCTTCGTGTGGCGTCACGCTTCCACCACGCACCCTCCCATTTCCCCTGCTTCTTCTCCCCACGGTCAAATAGCTTGACGGTATCGAAATATTCCAACAGATGAGGTGGCTGGCGCCAATAACATATGCGTCCTTGTCCCGATTTCTTCTTGCCTAGTTGCTTGGTAAGCGCTTCTCTACCATGGCAAGTCGTGCATCTGCCATCAGTTCGTGGATCTACGCACTTTCGTATCCAGTCAAGTCAAGCACTTTTCTCTGGCCAAGCCTGATGGTGCTGTTGTCTCATCTGGACAGAAGCTCTCAGTGCCTCCCCTGTCGTCGGGCTGAATATTGTACGGAAATGGGAGTTTCTTGCTCCAGTTGGACACATGATAACGGTGGTCTTCCCATCGCTCAATGTTCTGCTCCAACATAACGTCCCAGATATGCTCTTCCAACCTTTTCGCGTTCCATTGCGGAGATTCAGTAAGGACAATGCATGGGTGGTTCGAGATGTTGGCCAGAGAGTATGCAGGGATTCTGCCCTCAGCTACCATTCTGTTCAAGAACTCGCTTGTGTCCTCCCCTTTATTGGGGTGTGAGCTTGTAGTGAGATCGATCGGAGCAAGCACACGACGTGGGGTGACACTACGGTCTATTGCCGGCTGAGTGAACGTCGAAGGTTCGTTAGGTGTAAGGAGCGAGGCGAATTGCGGCACAGAAGGCAGGAGGCTTCGCACTCGACGATCTTTTGGATGCTGTTCCGCCCACGCTTGTTGCAGACTACCCACTGTGTCATTGTACGGATGCCCCTGCGCATACTGAGACGGAACATGACGCTGCTGGAGGTCCCGATCATCTTTCTAAGATGATTGAACCCCAGCATTCTCTTGTGGGTCTAGTACATTACTATACGATGTGTTGAAGTTGAAGTTGTAGTCGAGGTCCCCAATGTCCGAAAAGTTCTGTTCAAGATCCTCAGCTGAGGTGTGGGTGAAGTGCTCTTCGCTGTCCTGAGCATTGGTGTGGACTCGAACATTCATACCGGATCTGCTATTCAAAGAAGACACGCTTGGCCCAAGGGTGCCACTGTTTATGGTTGACTCCAGTTGGACCGATGAAGGCTGGGTCGAGTAGGTCGACCGAAAACTCGTGTGAGGCTGATGGGACGTAGCGTCAACCTGAATATGTCCAGTCAATGGGAGCATAGTATTTGACTGGTCAATGTCGAGTATACCTGGCAGAGATCCGAATGCAGTCTGGAAAGGCTGATCTGCGAGGCCGCCTAACTGGCCTCGGACTGGATGGGCTGCTATTGTCGGGTCGATCTGTTCTTCAAAGATGCCTCGGCTTTGCTTCGAAGTGTCCATTGCGACGTCGGTAGCTTGAGACGACGGAATTGAGCTGTTCAGCTGCTTCTGGCTATTGTCAGCAATAGAGAGGAACGCTTCGGCGGTAACAAGTCACTCACTAACGAGAAGGTCCGTAGTGGCTCAATGAAAAGGTCGCAAGTGTCGCAAAGATCTCTTGAGATTGCGGGGTCTCGAAAGGATACTGCTCTTGGTTTGAGGGGCGCGAAGAACACGCCGGACCTTTCAGACGACCCAGTACTGGTAAGGAAAACGTAACAAAGTCGACAGGCTACAGGGTTTCTTGGGGAGGCGTCAATTTTGTGTTCAGATCAAGTCTTGAAAGATGGAAAGATCATCTCATCTAAGATGAGGTGGTTGACGCTGTTATGGTGTGTGTCCCATGCAGTGATCCAATCATCCGCTCGAGGGGAATTGCCCCACTCATCCATTCACAGACCTTGTGCAAAACAACAAAGCCGGAGTGGGCAACATTGTTTACCAGACCCCACATTTCGAGGCCACAATGCTCGAGTTAATGGCGGCTGCCATGATCTGGGGCACACTAGTCAGTCTTTGCGTCATACCCACTCCCTTCACTACAACTTACACATCACTTATGTGACGTCGAGGCTGTTTGCTTCCTTCCCTGTCGGGACACCACAGGACGGGCTGACTACTTGCAACACTGGACGCCTAGATCAGTGGAGAGGACTGGGGAGCTGACAGCATGGCTTGCTCTATATGGTGTATACTAGCATCTTCTGAGAACGTACGAAACTGTGAAGATGTTCAGAAGATGGTGTGCCTCGGAGCAAGAAAGACTGAAAAGTCAATTAAGTCCTATCATCTAAGCGTCGGGTTGTTATTTGGTCAAGTCGCAAGCCTTATGCTCGCTTGCTCGCAATCACCACGCGTACCAGCGATCTTGCTAATCTACACTCGCATGAGGTTGCACGGCATGCGATACTGTGCAGCGGAGGGCACGTGCGGCCGAGCATAGCAAGCTTTGAAGAAGTCTGGGCCTACTGAATATCATTGCCTACCGCATCAGCTTTGTATCATCTTGCTGTTTTGGTGATGGAACATGCTTGGTGCAAGTCAGCGGCCTTCTGCCTTGACGCTATTTACACACTGAGAAGTAGGAAATGAAAACCCACCCAGGCAGGTAGTACAAACCCTAGTTCTTCTCTCAAGCTCGTCCCAACATGCTTTGAGAGCAAAGCACATATTAGTGCGATTCAACACTTGCTTTCGCTCCAAAGTCGTGGTAACCCCTTAGTCTCATCGAATATCATCAGCCCCATGCGAGTACCTCTTGTCAGCCCCGTGGCGCGTAGTACACAAGTGCTTCCAGGATCCGGGCGATGTGATCTGGCACAATCTGTGTGATATCCTCCGACCACGCCCCTTCAGGGATCCCAAATGGCTCCAACACTCTTCGGACGTGCGACCGGAACACCCTGTCCTTGATAATTGAGGCGTGGTACAGGATCGAAGCTATCTCGGCCAATGTCAATGGTCGATATGCGTCGAAGGGGCCTCCGTCCTGTTCTGCTAGGGCAAGACGCTCCATCTCCCTCAGGAAACCAGAGTCTCTGACAAGTAAAGCTGCAGGAGCACTATACCTTCCACCTAGCGAGATATTCAGTGCAGTCTGTAACCTTAAAGCGAGAACTCTGTCTTTGTCGGTAACCTTCGCCTGGTCGCGGTCATAAGTTACTCGGATGGCGTCCAATTTCTTAACCATCCCTTCGAGTGTCTCGCCAGACCAAGCTGCAAGCATAACATGTCTGTTCTCCATAATAGCTCGGCTCGATCGGTCTTCAATAAGCCGCCATGCAAGAGCACGATCGGCACCTGCAACATTGATGGCAGCTTGTATCTGTGCTGCTTCCATATAGTCACCAGCCAGGTAGTATTGGTCACGTCGCTTTTCCAAGAGATCATACCGAGTCTCGACGTGGTTACCAGGTAACGGCGTTGCACCCACCGGACCAACTGCGGCCAGTTCCTGGTGATTTTCAGATGCTGATAACGTACCGTTACCACATTGTGATAAGGCGACGGCAGAGCTTTGATTTCGAGGTCGCTTTGATGGTCTGTTAAGCTCACTAACATCAATCTCTCGAGTTCGTTTTGTTCCTCGGCTGTTTTGGGTTGACTCGTTTGCTCCTGACACAGAGGGCTCTTGTGGCAACTCACGCTGTGAGGCTGATATCAATCCCTGTGCAACTAGGTCCAGGATTCCAGTGCTACGAGACATGGCCCGAACCATTCTCGGCAAGGGTGCGGAGCCTATCGACGTGGTTTGTGTTCCCGAGAATGGTGCTCGTGGCAGTGGGTAGTGTTGGCCAGCAGCACGTGTAGCCTCCTGCTTTTGCTTCTTGGCCGTCTCTGCGGCTTTTCTGGCCCTCTCTTGACTTCTGGCAATCGCAGCCTGTGCCTTTCGCTCTTCCTTTCTGGCCCTAGCATCCTTCTTGGCACGAGCTGCTTGTTTCTTTGCTTCGTCCTGCGCATATTCGGCTTTTGCCTCAGCCGTGTTACTTTCGATCCATCGGCAATCCTTATGGAAGAGTTTCACCGAATGGAAATCGTTCAGGAAGAACTCTTGCTGCGGCCAATAGCATCTTCTGGTCTGACCTGATGCTTGGTCTCTCTTGCCGAGACTCTTGAGATACTCTTTTATGCTCTTTGCACCCTGACAAGTTGTGCATTTCCCCTCCTCGGTTGGACCATTGTAACACTCTCGGAGGTTGTACTCACATTGTAAGCACTTGTTACCTTCTGCAGTGTTAGCCGGCTTATCTGGGCCTGGGCAGTATGATTTCGGCTGCGGTCTGGCGTCAAGAGGAAGATTGAATGGCCAAACCCTAGAGCTTAGACCAAAATGCCACTTGGACGGGTGGTATTTATGGTCTTGCCATTCTTTAACCTTTTCTCTCTCCTTCTGGATATGTGCCCGCATCAGCTCGAAGTTCTCCTCGAGCGTTACATCTGGACGAAGGAAGTCGTGGTTAGAGAGGTCAGGAACCTCAAATTCTGGGTGGTTGCTCCCATATTCGTTCAGCCACTCTTGGGACATAAGCACGTGACCTGAAAAGGGTGGTTCACCGCCAACATCGGCCGAGCCTTGGGTTGGTTGAATATCATCTTGTCTGAACAATTGCAGAGTGTCTTGTGAGGTAGTCTCAGGCTGCGGGTCCGGCTGATAGCTCGCAACATCGTTCTACGATGTTTGGTTATCAAGCTGACCGTTGCTAGTCATCTGGAGGTTACTCGAAGGTGCGAATGGTGACGATTGGCCGAAGGAATCCCCTCTCGCTTGTGACTCATAGGCACTTCGGAAAGCATTTTGGAGGAACGAGCGTCGCCAACTCTCTTCTGAGCTATACTGCGCCGCTGTGACAGGCAGCTGAGGGTCGCAAGCTCGCTGAATCTGCTGGCTCGTACAGCTGTCAACGTCATTCGGAAGAGGACCGACCGTCTCGTTTTCTGCGTCTATATATAGGTTCGTCGCCTGTGGGTTGAGTTGCGAGTTGTCGTGAATTCCGTTGAATTGGAATTGCGATTCGAGGTAGTCGAAAATTGTCTGATCTTCTGCGGTGGGAAACCACCTGTCCAAGGTGTCCCCATCCAGGTTTCCAGAGTTTTGACCGACGTCGTCTGTCTCGAGGTCAGTATGCTGTTGAGCTAGTAAAGACTCTACCGGATACTCACTGTTGTCGAGCTCGTTGAACAGGTTGGGCATGTCCTCACCTGTAAAGTGGTGTTCCGAAGGTGGTTGAGACATCTTTGTCGTCCTATCTTGAAGCAAGAAAGTCGAACACCCGAAGCAATCCTCGTGAGATCTTTCGAGGCCAACAGAAAAGATATGGACAATGTCGTTAGGTTCCTATGAAGATTTCTAGGAACTTGGTAGATCGAAGGTTGAGAGGGGAGACAGTTATGTTGCAAGTCAACAAGTGGAGAGCTCCATAGGGGTTGCAACCTCGAAAGTGAAAATAACGAGTATGCGGCGCCCGCTACTCTCATGCGGCAGACTTCACTAACGCCACTACTACAACAAAGAGCGCGTCTCTTCTGTCGTCACACGGCGAGTCTCTCAGGCACCCACCACTTCACACACATCACTACTGTGAATGCTGAGATTCTGGGCTTTCAGTTAGTAAGCCGCTTTCACCCGCTTGTCTGTGAAGCTGCCGGCAAAAAGACCCCGTCCGTTATATCCGTCTAAATACCTCATGCCTGCCCCTTGTGGGTAACTTGACGAACACGCCTTTGAAACACCGAGGACTGTACATGACCTCCGAGCTAGCTTATCGAGGTCGAAAGTGGCGTGTGAGCCCTAGATCGAGGCTACCCGGTGCCGATGGAGTTGAAGCGAACAGACTGAAGTACTACACGCTGTCTTGGACATGCAGCCCTGCTACGGCTTGTATGTACCATATATAAGGTGTGCTCTGAAGCGTGATGGCTGGTGATTGGCTACAATATCGAAGAAGTGGCCTACTCATGCGACGATATGATATGGAAAAGGGTCTTTGGAAGAGGCTACGACAAGCCTACCATGCCTGGACTGGTATAAGAGCGACATTCTGGCCACAATTGTATGTACAGGAGGTGCAAGAAGGAATCTATTGGTACAATGAGCTGAGTGCGACTACCAGGGGGATGCTTTCTCGAAGACTGTCTGATTAAGGGATACGTTGGTGAGTAGGTAACGGGAATAGCATTGCCCAGGAGTGCTATTAATTTGGAGTAGAGGAGATCGGCGAAAACAGAAAAACACACGCCAGTGTCCTTTGTGGTCCAGTCTCGAGATGAGTCTCTTTGTCGGACGGAGGTCGGTGTGCTACCAGTTCATTTGCACGGCTCGATTCTTTCATTTGTCCTGTCCGGATCTTTCATTGCACTCAACTCCTCTGAATGTGGTCTGAGCTATTCAGGAATGGGTGATGCCATATTGACGATTTCCTGAGCCGATAATCCGTTGCCTTCTTGTGCCATTCTGCTGAGAGTGATGACAAAATGTTGCAGCGCTCGGATACCGTTAAGCCGCTGGCTCAAGCTCTCGGCAGGTCCTGCATACAGTATTGACGTCCAACCAGTAGCGATGTCGAAAAGGATCTGGACGTTGACGAGGGGATCTTCGGAGATCGTGCGTTCCTCTATCATCCTAGAGGCGCCACCCCTCGCCAGCTGAAGGCTGACTTCGTCTTGAAGCTGAAAGATGTGTGAGTCGCCTGATGGAACATCATCTGGAAGACCAAGCCTGCCTAGATCTAGGGTAAAAGCAGTAGCCACAGGCGTGTCGTGTTCCTCCACTAGGTCTTCAGTTTCCATGCACGTCTGATTTTCTTCTGCATCTGGCGTGCTTCCTGCCGAGACCTGCGTTCCTCCTTCTGCCGTCGTCTCGGCGGCGACCCTGATTGCCCGACTGCGTGTGTTACCAGCGTCGCCTCACGTCTTGACGATTCTCGCCTCAGCCACCTTCTTCTTTCTGCTCGCGGCGGTATTCGAAGGGAGCTGTCTGCCACCTCTCGCTTCGTGGGCAGCAGGATAGGTCCAGTGGTCCTTACTAGGATCGATCCAAACGCACGTTCGCTTTGTTGCATGCTTGCCACCGTGCAACTTCCGACAGGTCTCGCACTCTCCATTTTGGACACCAGTCCCATGACATGGTCGATTGTATCTGATGCAGGTCAAACATCTAGCAGCCCGTCCTTCTACCTTCACATCCTCTCCATCTGGAGGCTGTGTTATGGCACCCTTTTCAAGGTAAGCCAAATGATGGAACCTTGAAGGGTCGTCCTTTGCCACGTTAGATGGTCTTTGGTAGTTGATTTGCCTGTGGTAGTTCAGCTCTTGGACTCTCCATTCAGCGCGTCGGTCCCCAAGTTCATCAGCTGTGAAAGAGGTCAGTGCAGATGAAGCAGCAGACCTCGCATTGATCGGGGTAACGTGCTGGTTGTTAAAATCCGCGCTAGTGGCAGCTGATATATAACTGTTGTTCATTTCCGCGGTTGGTGATTTAGACGTTGTATGGAATCGGTGGTATGGTTGACGGTAACGCCCTGATCAGCTTGCTAATAGCGGTGCTCAAGATCTACTGCTTACTGGCTGTGTATGTAACTTGGTTTCGTGCAAAATTCAAAGGCATTGCGTCCAGTACCTGGAACAAGTAGTCTTGGCAAGCACGTCGCTCGATGAATTTCGTAACAGACGTGATGGAAAACAATGCCGATACTTTGACCTGCGCAGCTGAACAAGAGGAAGATGCCAATCGACCGTCTGCACCACTTGTGGCTAGTTCCAGGAGTATCGGAGGCTTCTTCGACCCCGGACTAGAACACAGCAGTGTGAAGTAATGTGCTTATACCGGCCAGTCACCGTCAAGGACCTGGCGGGCTGTTGTTGTGCTTGCATATTTTCGTTCCTCAACGACAAGAAATGCAAAACATTCCACCGGTGCAGGAACATTGAGTTGCATGCCACGACCAGCAGCTTGTTGCATTTGATCTAAGAGACCTATTGAAGGCTCTTGAACAGTGGTCGTGGAGGTATAGCTTAGGAAGAATCACTGAGATTGCACCCTGCCTACAGCTGAACTGACACTTCACTTTCATCAGTTGCGGTCGGTCTTCGAATGGTGAGATCGTCGGTAAGCAGACCCAGGTCGCAGCGATGACCCAAGCTCTCGCCGACTTGATGCCTTGACCGATGAATGGTTCATATGTTCATACTGCGAGACACGGTCCTGCCACAACAGTCGAAAGCATTCAGTACACGAGTACTAGTTAAGAAGTTGAGGTAGGCAAGAGACTGGAACACTTGTACCGCTGAGAGGGCTTGTCAAACCAAGCAAGCAGCATTTGCCTTGCTTGTTACGCATGTGGATCTAAATGGCCCGCATTAAATCACCACACATTGTGCTTGTCAGACTATGGCGGTCCGCTGACGAAGCATAGCCTGGGCCTCTGCTTCATCGGGCCGCCTTCTATGGTGGCGCTGCTCGTACCATGCGCTCACATTCTTTGTTCAACATACAACAAGTATTGTGGTTCAAGTCTAGCTTGTGGCCAGCTTGCTAGATTGCAAAACAGCATCAGCCAACAGGACAGCTTGACTTGGACCAGAAGCAATTGTGTGCAGCGCGTGACTGCCGGCCCCCGATGATCACCATGTCACTCCCAGCGTGCTGACCACGATTTCGTGGTTCGAGGCCTTTGCGTCCAGGTGCTATGCTGCTAGGAGCAGCACAGTGTCTGAAGACGAGGAAGCCGATCTTGTGGTACACGCAGATTTGTGTGGAACCATTCTTGCTGTACTTTTGAGAAAATCGGAGCGACCCTGGGCAAGGAACAGAAGCCAGGTGTGTCGCTGCCTTACTAGCATGGACATTGCCTCCTTGAGGATCAGTATCGCGACCTTGCAGATTGAGAGATGAGCGATTGAAGGGAAGCAACGACGAATTGCAGGATTGAGGCGAAGTACGGAGAGCCAGAGCTTCAGGGGTGGCAAGGTCGAATAGAGTTTGGTGGAGAGCCAATCAAAGGCCGAGGAAATTCTACTTAGTCAGCGCAAGTCCTGGTTCTTATCAACGGAGACATGTAGCTGTCTCATCTTATTTTGTAGCAGGTACGCAGAGGATGACCCTCGCGGCGGTCGAACGGAGAGTGATGGATGACAATGCCCCCTACTCGTTGTGTGAAACAAGCTTGCAGCTTTCTTTGTTCGTAGAACTAAGTTTAGACTCCTCAAAGTGGACAATCGTTGTTCTCCGCTCTAAACCTTCGGGCAACATCACGCACCGATGAGGCCACAACTGTTAAGTTGTCCATCTCTTATACAGTGGTAAGCAATGTCCCTTCCAACCATGCTCGAGTCATGATCACGAGCGCACCTTCCCCTCCAACTCTGTTCTGGTGGACCTCACTTCCGCCTAGCTCATGCCGACAGCATTGAAGCTAATGCCACCAAGCTCTCAGCTGGCATCAACGCGTTCTGTCCCACCATTGCGTTGATGTGGAGAACAAGACGCTCTGTCCTTCGGATTAGAATCATGCGTCTTTCGGTGGCATCCTCTGACTCGTCTTCCGGTGCGGCCTCGGCTTCGTCCAGAAGCTCGGCTAAGGCTGCAGACGTTATGTCGAACATGCGGTCTCTGTTCTCCGTACCATCTGCCGTGATCAGGTGATCTCGCTGCATGATGGAGGCAGCATGTCGCATTGCTACCCAACTCCGCGAGTTTGACAGACCGAAGTAGTCGGGCTCGGTGGAAGCAGTTGCGCCCTCCTGCTCCTCTTCGGCCCACTCTTCTTCGTCGTCTACACCTTCCTTCTCTTTCACCTCAACCTTCCCCAACTTCCTCCTCTCATCGTTCCACAACCCAGCAGCTTGCAATTGCGCCTTTTCAGCCCTACCTTCCCGAGTATTCCAATAGTTGATAATACCCTTGCCTGTGCCTTGGTTCGCACGTTGGTGAGCTGGGTATGTCCAGACATTCTTCTCTGGTTCAAGCCAACGGCATACCCTCCTGTTCCCGTCGACAATGCCGCGACAGACGTCGCACTTTCCATCTTCAACGCCGCTACCACATGGGCGGATGTACTTGATGCAGCTCAAGCAGCTTTCCTCTCGATTCGGCAACTTGACATTGTCGCCGTTCCCGGGGAATGGTATCGCACCTTTCTCGAGGTAGTCCAGGTGCTCCCACCACTCGCCAGTGCTCTTCTTGATGTCAGTTGGCTTGACATATCCAACTGACGTGTGGTAGTCGGCTTGCAACTTGGCAAGTCGAGTTCTCTCTGCGTCGGAGCATGCGCGGACTGGATTCGTGGTGGCAGATGAACCAGCAGTGTTGCTGTCTGTGACCTGCATTGCGCTGTTGCTGGCCATTTCTCGAAGGATGTTGTCTATATGTATCTTGAATCAGTGAGCTGCATGTTACTGGGTTGGGGCAGCTTCTCACGGTATCTAATACTAGAGAGGCTCGGCAAGACAGCGCTCCAGAGCCTATGAAGAACGGACCTGGTTTGGCCCGGTAATGATACTGTATCAATTAGGAGATGCTTTTGAAAGCCAGCGCTTCCACTCACGGCTAGGCTCGACAATGATGATGGTTTCTACCACGGCTTTGTCAAGTGGTGGTATTGCGAAATTTGTCAAGAGCCGAACTTTGGGTAGGTACAGCTTGGCAGAGTGAAGAGCTGACAGAAGGTTGTCAGCTCGAACGGCATTGATGTTATGCTGTACTTACATGTATGGCTATTGCCTTGTGAAAAATCGATCAAGCTGGTGGTGTGTGGTGCTTCGTCAAGAGATGAATTGGTATACTGAGCAACTGACTGTCAGCAAACCTTTCGCGTGCTAAAACAAACTTGCAAGGACAGAACGCAACACGGAGGTAAGAGTTGAACACACCTGCAGAAGCGACAACGTCGGTATGAGATACCTGGTATTCAACTTGGTTTTGGTAGACCTGAGGGTTTTGGAAGAAGGAACGAAAAGACGAAAAATACTGAGCGAACCTGTCATCAGGCATGTACGGTGTGTCAATCGGTCTATGAAAGCAGTGAAAGGAATAACGCCTTGCGCTTGTGAAAGCATTGCTCAATAACAAATGCCATACCGGACGGTCAATGCTGGGGTCAGATGAACCCCCATCCACGAGATGCAGCCCCAGAACACGCACAACTGTTGTTTAAACTACCCATGCTTGCCTTTGGAACACACTGCATATACTGGATTGCATCTACCACTCATGGGCCTTGGATCGCCTTTTGCGAGACCATCTGCGTAGGATCAACGGCTTGCAGCAAAATCAAATCAGGCTATTGGCCCCGACTCACTCGACTTGACTTCTACGGTGAGCTTTTCCCCTTCAGCTCACTACTCACCTTGCATTCCAGACGGGAAACACTTCTCGACCAGACTATCCCCTCCTTCGGAGCTTTAGGAAGGCAGCAGACACGGAAGCAGCACGAACGGCGGTCGCTCCCGTGGGAGCACCGAGAAGATCGCAGACACTTCAAGGCGGGATGTCGATGAGCAAGACCTTGCCTCCTACTGGAGACATTCTCGTCATCTCCAGGGGTACACCAGATCCGAAAGCTCATGGCACTCAAGATGCCAAACTCGACGGCATGACCACTGGGTTCAGGAGGAACGTGTCAGCTACTAGCTACTGTACTGGGAAGCAGGACAGAAGACCGATGACACCCGGACGAGCATGTGAGCTCGCCTCTCACCAGATCTGCTTTATGCAGCCAAAGCTGAGACTCATGTTCCTTACCTATCCCCCTCAATCCATTTGGCTGACACGAGGAACAGTGAAGGAGATTTCCGTCACCGCATCCAGAACTACATGCAGTATTCCCGATGCACACCTCAGCAATCGAATTGCAAAAGGACCAATCCGAGGAGCCAGTCGCATCTCCTCAGTCGCGATCCTACAATCAGGGCTGTGCAGTCGATGAAAGATAGCTCAGCTATGATCTTGGAGTGTTCAGTCAACGACGATCCAACGCAGGAGCAAAATGGACAAGCAAAAGGTCGTGATCAAGCCTACGTTAGAGCAACGGAGAGAAGTTCTCGATAGCACATGATGGAGAAAGGCAGGAAGGTCATAAGCTGTTCAGAAAAAACACTTGGACGATGAAAACACAAAGCAGTCATCGATACCTGGTATATTTGTAGTTGTGAGCACACCGAGAAACTGGGTCTTTCTGTTCTTTGTTCTACGCCTGACAGTCCTCCGCTGTTTCTGGGGTATCCTCTTGTAGGTTTTGTCGAGCTTGGCTTGTGCTATACCTTTTGCGTTCAGCTCTTCCAATGATCCTCCTCCCAAGCTCTCGATACTCGTCAGCTTCCAACGACCTTCTATAAACATCAAGCCTTAGCAGTAGCATTGCGCACCTACTCTCACTCGCCACTCCCTCCTCAATATCTGCAATGTTAAAGTCCTGACTCCTTTCTTCGTTGACTCAGCCCGTTCATTGCTCGAGTCTTGCCGCCATGCACTTGAGCCTCCCGTCGCAAACCTCAACCTTTTGTGTCCTTCCCGCACTCCCTGGCCCAAAGCTCAATATGGTCTCTCTAGCCCTCCAAGCTGGGATACTTCCACCTTATCTAGGCAATTCCCCAATCTAAAATGTGCTTGTGGGTCATAGTAGTACTATTCTCGACAACGATCGTGGTCTGCTGCCGGACACTCCCGCATCCACATCAGGCACCCTCTCAGATCGTCGCTGATGAGGTTGACTTGTCTGAAGTTGAAGACACCAGTGCGGACGACGTCCTGGCTAAATGATTCCATGACGTCGGGGTACTCCCCGATATCTTTTGAGGACATGCTCTCTGCTCGGTCAGGCGTAGGTGTACGAGGACGTCGGTAGTTAGGGTTTTGTTTACCTTCGGCTTGTGACTGGGTTGAGTCCACATGTCTGCGTGAGCTTATTGGTATACAGAATAAGATGGTGGATTAGACCATGTGCTTGCGCTGCTTTTGTGGTCTTGCCATCCTAAAGCAAGACTGAATCGACTGTTGGCCATCTTCCCCCGCTTGTAGTAGCTGTTGTGTATCGGTCATTTTCAGGCACTTCTTGTTGGTATGGAGAGGGCATGACGACCCAGTATTCACATTCAGCTTCCAGAAGAGTCAACACGAAAGCCTTGTCGGTTCTGGTAGTACATACCGATGACAGACTTGGTAGAGGATAGCGCTTGTCATGGTGTAAATACACATGTGTCTAGACGAAGCCGACGTGTCTGAGCGATAGGTCTTAGAGTTGGTTCTGGGAGAATACTCACGACATCGAGATGATAGCGATGGACACAGTGCATACTAGAAGTCGTGAAGACCGGGAAGACAAAGACCACTTATGACAAGTAAAAAAGTGGAAGAAAGAAAGCTTGTCCGAAATAGCGCTAGCGCTTCTTCGTTCTTGTGCTGCTATTCGCCAGAGTCCCTACCCCTTTACCGTCGAACCTTCCCTTTTGATCACGACACCTCTGTTCTGCTGTAGGCTTGTTTTGCTTCCAGGGTTTGCTGCCTTCGGCTGGCTACTGCGTATCTACATCGATTCGATCTTGGTCTACCACCGAGCTTGATGTGTCATGTTCCTGGCTAGCAGACGGCGATGACGTCGTCGGCGGTGCAGAAACCAGTAGCGGCGGCGTCAAAGACCAATTTCGAGGCCAAACCCTAGGATGATACCACGGCAAGATACTCAACATCTGCTCCTCGCTGATAAGTAGGCTCTTCTTCCGCTGCTCACCGAGCCGCACGAATATCTGACGCCAACGCGGCAAATATATGTTTTTTTCGCCTCGTTCGCTGTTTTCAATTGCTTGCACCTGCTCGTAAGCCAATGTGCACATATGGCGAATGTTAAGCTCTTCGCGGTCGATTCCGACTGTCTCTGTCATCCTGAAAACAAGCAATCGGAGGAGTAGTAGGTCCAGTCTATCCGTGAATCCTATTGGAGGAAGCCATGGCGGAATCTGTCCACTGTCGCTGCGTGTTGTAAGATCTTCGTTCACAGCGACTGTGGCAGTGGGGTTGTCGACTTGGTTGTCATTTCCTTTGTGGTCTTCGGCTCGAGAGAGATCGTTCCGCTGTTGGTCTGCTCTCGGTCTGCGTTCTGACTGGGCGTTACCAGAGCTGCGCATATCTGCCAACGGACTGTCGTCTGCAACGGATTTGCACTTGCGGGAAGCGGTCTGATCATTGCCTGTATTGCTCATGACTGCTTGTGGTACTTGGTCAATGGAAAAGAAGCAAGGAAGCAACAGCACGAACTGCTGAGCACTATATGCTACTTGGACGGTGGATTGTTGCGACGTGATATTGCTCCCCCAGCAAGCTGCGTCTGCAGATCACTGACAAGCTATAGTGCGTGACTAAGTGTCTCCAATCAGCCATTTTGGACGAACGCAAGCACTTCTGAAGCTCGTGACTGCGTTCAAACTGTGTGATTATCCCAAACAGCATCTTGAGTATAAATGCTACCTGCCAGCAACCCATCATCACCTCCATGTATCTAGAATCGACATGGGGGACCGTCATCCTTTCTGTATCATCGCGCCAGCATCCAGTGCGTCTTGAGCTTTTCTATGTGCTGCTTCAAGATTTGCTGCCGTCTCTTATCCCGGACTATACACTGTAGATGCCTCTTCGATTCTTGTGGCTGAGCGGGATCCGTGGATCGTAGAAAGTAGTGTTGTTTCCAGGATCAGGTGTAACCAGGAGTTGACAGAAAACCGGTATACCACAAATCCGTGACAACAATTGTCATTTTTCTTCTGCTAAGAGTTATTCAAATAGGTTCCAAGCAAGCATGATGTCTTTGGCCTTTATAATGTCGAGCTAGTTACTGATCACGCCCGTTATGGTATATGGTTGGTCCGTATTGCTGTTTGGCGTGTCGATGCAGGAGGGACTGTCAAGAGGCTCAGCTAAAAGCTTGTCAAGCACCGTCTCGAGATGATGGTACGTGTAGAACGTTCGATTGTCTCGGAAGCAGACTGAAGGATGCGCTTGGATCAACGACAGGACATTGTTGCGCTGCTGAAATGATGGATGTAAGGCAAGCCAAGAGCCATGAGTCGATCAGTGATGGCGACGAAAGGCTTACCTTTTGTTGAGAGCTCAAGTGCCTCGAAGTTCTTTACGTGCGGTAAATGGATGGCTGGGCAGGCGTGCGTAGGTATCCTACTTGTTATCTCTTTGCTGAAAGTTGCCTCCAACTTGTGGCAGTTGCTGGAATGCCCCAATCGTAAAAGGTCGTAACATAGAGAGAGACACAAGCAGGAGCTAGGCGCTGCATTGCATCCAAATGCTCCGGGTAGAGCAGGCTTGCTGTAGTACTATTTCGCAAAATGCTGCTTAGTGCTAGAGGTGCAGAAGGCAAAAAACGCCCAACTGTACGTTGAGCACGGCAGGTGGGTTAGTTGTGCTGACTGTAACTCATGATATTTCAAAAACGTATCTACAGCAAATCATTCTAAACGATACAAAGTTCCAAATGTCAACCCAAGCCCTGCAGTTTCCAGCTTCAACTCAGGTTTCCGTAAGACCACTTGCTCTCAATACTGCCTGGTTTGACTGTTTGCCCACTACAATCATTTCATGACTCGTATAGTCATCCTCGTTTGTTCGGATGGGTATCGGGCAAGAGTTCTCGGATCTCACGCGTATCTATTCCCCTGCCCCGCTCGTGCCATAACAGAAGCCGTAGGTAAATCTCGTTCACCGCAGCAGCAACCTGTCGCCTCACCCGTGGGTCTGCGATGGTACTGGCTCGGCTGACATAAGTCAGACTTCTCATTGTCTGCTCAATCATCCCGTCGAGGTTGCGCGCAGAGTCATCATTGAGTCCACCAGCTGTAACCATGTTCGCAGTGATCCACCGCAGAATTTGACTTTCGTGGCTTTGTGGTGGTATGTCAAGAATGGTTGGCCACAGGTCATTCTTTGTCATCTCGCGCTCAAATCTGCCTTTCTTGGTGTTGCCAGGAATGCGGTGGTCGGGGTCATAGTAGCTGGCGTGGTCCTCGTAAGTCCATATCTCCTTATCTGGCTGTTTCCAACGGCATATTCGTACGGCCCTGGTGGGCTTCTGCTGTCCATTTGCTAGTGTCGCCCAGTCTCCACCTCTGCAGTTGTAGCACTTGCCATCTTCGACGTCGGTACCACGACACTTGCAGCCTTGGTTGATGCAAGTGAGGCATGACTCTTGCTCTTCCTTCACATTCGTGCCATTGGGTGGTCGCACAATTGACCCTTTTGCCTCGAATCGTTCCTTCGTCCGAGCTTTTGTGCTGCGTTTGTTCAGACGAAGACACAATTCGTCCGTCTGACGTGCCTTCTCCGGATCAACCGCGCTAGTGTTCTGGAATACGTAGCCTTGTGGCGGTTGTGGAAACCACGCTGCCATCACACTCGCGTTGTATGGTTGGAGAGTGTGGACAAAAGGACCGTTTTCATTTGACCGAGGCCGCTGTATGGTGTCTTGCAGAGGTGCATTTGGCTCAATGTCCGATTCGGGTATTTCTTCGTGGTCTGACCCGGACATAGCGGTCCTCTGTCGAGTGGTATATCTGATCATATAAATGTCAGTCGTCATCTTCAGCAATACTGGTACGAACTATGAGTGAGAAGGATGAGAAGAGGTGACTTACTTGGGGCTTGATGGTTTCTAACTTTGTAGATAAAGCTAGCTTGCTATGACAAACAAGATCGATTATAGTTTGATAAGGAACAAATATTGTCCTGAACGAGAAGATCGAATGTTAATCTAGACTCGTTTGCTGATTGTAAAGGTAGAGACTGGATGCATTTGCTGAGAGCTGGGAAAGGAACCTTATTATGTTCGCGAGGAAACCACAAGTCCACCGATAAACAGTCGAGGAGGAAAGTTCAGCATCTTTGAATGTACTACTAAGCCTTTTCTGTCTAACAAACACGGTCACTGAAGCTTTGACAACAGCACATGGTACTGGAGGACCTATCACAGCGTAGCTATGCCTGGCTAGAGGTGGAAAAAGGGTGAACTCATTTCAGTATGAGCACGTTCAGAAGAATAATGTTGATCGTCATCTTAGGTGCGAGGAGCACGCCAGATAGCACGACATCAACGTCATCACAGGTCTAGTAGTATTTGTTTTCTGCAAGCCGAAGATTTCAGCTTTTATGGGTTTCGAGGGTGCACCAGTATAAGAATGGTGCATATTCAAGGAACCTCGCTGCTGTAGCTTAAGAACAAGATAACGGACCCTGATTTCAGCGACACTAGGCTGATGCTGATGCCACGGCACAATGTGGTGTAGGCGTGGGAGGTCCACGTGACAATGAACCATCCACCTTCCCACAAGTTCAAATGGCTCAAAACTTACGTGCAGTTAAGCATCCTTGGGCGGCCACGGGTTACTCGGAGGACTTCGAGATTTTGGGACTGTTCGGTATCATGGTAAGTGGAGCATATCAGTCGATAGACCAGAAATATTTGAGGGAGGCGGAGAACGAGGACGAATAGTGGCGTAATGGATAAAGTGGTCCAACTTGTGCAGAAGCAATTCGATACAACTTCTGAAATTCCAGCTAGCTAGAGCACTCTCAACTGACTTGAGGTGCGTGATACCTAATTCAGCACATCATGATTGGGGGATCGTCGCATACTTGTTGTCGAGGCAATTTAGCTCTATCCATCAACGATAACAAATGCCTTTGTCTGACCATAGCCTTTCAAGCAACGTCAAACGGCATGAGAAACCACACAGAGCATGTGCGCTGGTGTACCATGTAGCTAGCTCTTCAAATGTCTCTGTTTCCTGTCTCCAAGGCCACCGTAGGACAACGCGAATATGCTCTCAATCTGAATTGCTGGAGATGTTGGTATCTTTTCTTGTCTTGGGCTTCTTCGCGGGAGGTTTCTGAGTGGCGATCGAGGACCCCCCTGCTGACGGTGTCTTCCTCTTACCTCTTTTTGAAGAAGGCTTAGTGTTGAGTGAATCAGGTCTTTTAGTGTTCTTCTTGGTCTTCTTCGGGGTCTCGGTATCGGCGACATTGGTAGAAAGCTTCCAGGATTGGTTGACTGTGAATTCGGCCAAAGAAGCCAGTGTCCCCTTTTGCAACGTTAGTAACTAAGAGGTGTCGATGCTATGAAGACTTACAGTTAGGGTAACGTCGTCAAGTTGAGCGCTAGTCCATGGCTCCAGGATGCCCTGAGCACGTTTTCTCGCTTCGACTAGCTGGTTCAATGGTGCGACTATAGGGTCGTTGCCTGGCACCTCCACGGTCACCTGCATGAGGACCGTGGGGACTGGACTGAACATCTATATTCTCTTAGTAACGCACTACGATTCGATAGTGTATTTACCTCAGTAGTGTCAGGACCGGTGACTTGAGTATGGACTGAGTATGCAGACTGGAGGTTTGAGAGCCTCAGCTGGGCGCTCGGTTCGTAAGCTTCAGTGCCAGGGTCTACCTGTATCAGCAAGTGAATCGTGTAGATAGAGGTCGCTTACCTTCTCCTTCCCTCTCCTTCATTATACTCTCGTCCGCTTGGCCACGTCTCAGTGCTGCATTTTCTCTCTGCAATTGCTGGTTTTTGTCGGTGATACTCCTGTATTTCACCTCGGCGCGAAGGCAACTCATTCGATCTTCTTGTTCCGCGATGGTGTTTTCAAGATTGCGAATAAGTCGAATCAGTTGTTCTTTGCTTGTATTCTCATCAATCAGAACCTCATTGGTGTTGTTCATAGGTGCATCTGTGATGGTGACGGGATTTTGACGGGCGTTGTCATGGATGTCTAGACTGTCGCGCGAAGTTTGGTGTTCGTATGGGATACCACCTCGATATTGTGTGTCTGAGTCCATTGGTGTTGCAAACCGGTTTGAGTGGTCGCTTGGTTTTGACTGCAAGCCTTGTTGGTTTTCAGTTTGACTGGAGAGTGTTGAGGGACCACTAACACCACCCTTGCGTTGTGCTTGGTACACCGACTTGGCGACTGTGAAGGATTTTGTGGTGTCATGATAGGTTCGGACTGTTGGGGCGGCTGCGGACCAGTCTTGGATGGTGTGGCTTGTGTGATACCGTCGTTCAAGCCACCACCTAGTCTAGTGTTAGCCCGTGGTCTTAGCCATGGTTGCATATCAGTAACCGATGTCTTTCAATAATTCCTCTAGTAGTTCCTGATCTGTGGTCTCATGTTAGACATTCGACTGTTAGAAGATTGAGGCTGCCGATTACTGTAAAGGCTCGAATCCATTTGAGAGTTGGATACTTTGGAGGGTTGAGATCGGTTTTTCGATCCTCGACTGCTTAGTGGATGTGTAATGTCGTAGCCAAAGAATAGCTTCTGGAGTAGACAGGCAAAGCACGAAGTGACACGATACAAACAGGCTTCGGACGCCAAGCACGCTACCACTAGCTTGGCTTCTCAAGCCACTCCAGATGGGGCAGTACGAGGCCGCATGAGGAAATCTGAAGCTGGGTTCTTGTTGTGTCTTTCTGTCCAGCGACGAATAGAATCGGGAACATCATACAAAAAGCTCGACCAGAAGATCAGCATGCCTTCTGTAAAGACTCATAATCCACAGCGTGATGATGCGCCGGGCACGGTGGCACGAAGAGGTTATGTCAAATTTAGGAGGCTCTTGCGAACTGCCGCTAAGCCACACTGACCTGTTGACCCACCGATATCACTATTAGGGACTGAGCTAACGACTGACTATATATTGGTCATTCAGATCTACTCATATTGCAGATGCTTTGCCGCCAACGCCAACGCTTCCTGCTAGTGTATCATTATCACATTGAACTTCCTAACCATCGACCAGATCCAATTCTTCTACCCCTCTTCTACATTCATGGTGGAAGGAACATCGTCTTGGGTGTGGACATCTGCCAAGAACACTCAGAGGACGCTTAGTTGAGACCCTGTCATCTAATACGCTTTAACTAATAGAGTGACGTCGATGTGATAAGCTAATCGGCAACGCATGAATGAATTGCCACGATGAGATCAAGCCCTGCGGTGTTACATTTCGTTTTACTGCCGGCGCTCTTCGTGACGATAAGTATCTGCACATTCCGCCGCATGTGTAGACTTACCACACAAATCATCGCTGTCCAATATCAACAGGGACCCTGCGCTGTCTCTTTCGCGAAACGACTATTCTTCTCAGCGGCACAGTATACCCCAATAGTGCAACACCGTCAGAGCTCAACACCTTCCTCAAATTTCTTGTATTGTGTCTTGCCTGTTCTAGTTTTGAAAGATGCGCGGGGGAGGACGGCTCTTTTGCTAATTCGGTGTTGATTACCCTGGCGTTGAAGGACTGGAGGAAGCTTTTCTTTGCCGCGGGGTTTTTGTCCAGCAGAAGAGAGGGGTGTCTGAGTCGTTCCGTCGGGGGTCTCGTGTTCTGTCTGATTGGCGTCGTAGTCTCCAGGTCTGCTTTCTAGGGGTTCATGCCGCACCGACCAGTTGCCTAGACGTGCGATGCTCTGGACTAGCTCCTCGGGGCATTCAAGCTATGGCGAAGTTAGTAGCCTTCCAAGCCGTAGGACGTTAAGTCGTACCTTGAAACGCTGGTTATCGAATTGCGACAACGTGATGATCCGCCACAGCATGGTCTTCAAGGCGCGGTCACCAACAGAATCGGATTCGTCCAGCAAAGAGGTGCAGTGTAGCTGGATGGTGACTGATGACCCATTTGTCTCGATCTGTTGGAATGTTAGTCAACGCTCATCGCAAGTCTTGACGGACATGCCTTCTCTACTGAGACTGGAGGAGGTGGCTTCTGATTGGAGATAGCCAAGACATCGCCATAGCCAATCTGTCTTACTGGTTGAGCTGCCAGGGCGAGTTGCTCTGTCAGTGGTCCTGTCGTCCTCTGTACAAGTACTGTGGGTGTGTCGGTTGTACTGCCTAAGAGGTTTCCTTGTTCATCGATAGATTCTTCGCTATTGGCATCATCCTCTTCACTTGCGTCGTCATCATCCTCTTCGCTTGATTCGTCGTCATCCTCGCTTGCTTCGTCATCAGAACCGATCGATGTCGTAGACTCATCGTGGTCTCTCATGCTGCCTGGCCCAGATGGCCCCTCGAATGGTACATCCGGTGAATCGAGAACGCATCGCGCGACAGCATCTGCCATGCGGTCACTGTCAATGACAGCGAGCCACCACATGCATTCGGGTGTAAGCGTGGGCCACTGTCTCGACAGGCGCTTTACGTTGCGGGCAATGCTCATACTCCGTATTGGGGTTGCTAACTTCACACATGCTATCAAAAGTGCGAAGTCTTTGACATGAGACAGTATAAACACGACATTTCGAGTCATGTGTGGCTGTGCCGCGAGAAGCTGGTCGTAGATCTTTTGGTCTGGCTTTTGGTTGTGATACATGCCCTTCTTGATGATTATCTCTTGCACGGCCTTGTTAGCCTTCTTGCGCTGCTTGACGGTAAGATCCCTAGAGCAGGCATTGTCCAGGGCTCTGACTACTGCAAGAACTTCTGATGTCTCCATTGTGACAGATTGTGTGGCTTGACTGGAGGATGTTGTGGAGGATGTGGATGGAACGGCCCGTTTTGCTTCGGGTGTATACTCCAGCTGTTAACTGGTGGTGGATGCAAGGCCTCATTCGAGGTGGCTTAACGTTCTGGGAGAGGTTCGTACTTGTACCTATTCCAGCTTCCAGGTCTACCCCTGCATATTTCCCGCATAGTAGGCGGCGCCTGCAAATGCTTCGTCATGGTCAGAGTAAGGCCCATGCGTTATTACGCGTAGGCTTGGCATTGTTGGCTATCACAGCGGCCTTACCTAGCCATTACTTCTACTTAGCTCGATACAATAATCCTTGTTTGATCTCACATCAACAGGCTTTAACCAATAGAGTGGCGTCGATGTGATAAACCAATCAGAAAGGCATGAATAGACTGCAGGGATGTGATCAAGGTTATGCAAGGCAAGGTCATCTAATGCTAATGCCTTACGCTTAGCCTATTATGAATGCTTCTTCAGTATTCCTTGACCTCAGGCTTTCCCTGTTTAAGCACTTCGTCATCATGTACTACTTCAAGTCCTTTGTAATCCTGTACTTGCGCCTGACTGCACTTCTTGCATATAAGTCACTTCTTTGAAGTATAGACATCGATTCAACGTTGTCGCCCTCCACCTCGACTATACCCTCCAACTCTTCGTTCATAGGGCAGGCACCTGGTGCATGAGCGATCCCATCGTCCATAGTAGGACAAAATCCACTCGGCTGGAACTAATAAGTTCACTGACGGTCTCTACAGATCTACCTCAATACAACTCCAAGCTTCCGTTCAAGTCGCAATTTGGAGATTCTAGCGGTAAGTTATCCACATCGTCAGCAAGAGGCTAGCCTGGTACATAACTGACTGGATTCAGCTTGGTTGTTGAAATTGACCGTCATTTCTTGGAGAGCATTCATCGCCTAGGCATCGCACTCGACGAACCCCCGGACTTCATTGAACCAGAGCACACAGTCAAGCAACCAAAACACACAGTGATCAAGGACACAGCAATCATGGATCAACCAGAGTCTGAAACATCGAGTCGCGCAAGTACTCCAGAATCTACAGAGGGTGACAGAACACCCACCGGAAGCGCAGCTACAAATTCTCCTGAGGACCACATTGACACCCCCTACGACCACATCTACCTGGTCGGTGGCGCCTCGGTACTTGGTATGCATCAGATATGGGCCCCTAAGGATGGCGACTTTGAATTGGAAGACCCCACACCTCTTGGCAGTGAATGCTATTTCCGACTTAAGACGCAGTGCCAAAAGCAGTTCAACATAGTGCTACCACATCCGGCTAAGCACCTCGGGGCGCGACTTGTGGTTCACTATAGTCGGTTTCGAACCCCCGTACAATACTGCGGTGCAATTCTTGCATTGTACCGTTGCAGAGATGACCCAGATTGGCACTGGCCCTGTGAAAGCTGGAAAACTGTCACAGACAAGAAAGTCTCCAAAGCAAGCAAATCAGACCAGAAGACTGATACTGACATGGTCCCCGAAAGCAACGATCCAGGTCGGCCGAATCTGTCTGAGACTGGCCGAGCCAAGGTTGGCGAGTACCTCTTCCGACGATTGCATCTCAAGCTGCAGGAGAAAAGCGTCATCGGCCTTGGAGATGACTTGGACATGCTCTACGACAAACTGTTCGACGTGGCTCATTCAGCCTTGGGCAAACTCAAACGCGGAAACCTCGTGAAATACATGCATTCAGGAATGTCCAAAACTTACTTGCAGAGACTCGAGTGGCTGCCTCCGAACGACATTGACGAGCTTCACTTGGTACACATGGCTTGTGCAATGTATTTCAACATGCGCGCCATGTCGCCACCAGAATTAACAGAGCTAGTGCTTGAGATGGTCTCTCCAGACACCGAGTGTATCTTGTATTGCGACAGTCGATTCTACGGATACGAGCAAACTGCTGATACTGTGCTGAAAATGGAGAAGTCTGGCATCATAAGGATTGCACAGAATCAAAGCAAGAAGCTGGTTGGTCGTTTCCAAGTCCAGGCAGTATTCAGTCAGTACTTACAGTATCTCCTTGACGATGGCACGCATGGACCCAAACCCCACGAAAGCGTCCTGCGGCTGATGCCAGTAGGAGGATACGTGCACAAAATGTTCTGCTACCTTCCCTGAGCCGCAGTCAAGAGGGATGAATGCTGTTGTGGAGATTTCGAGTCTCTAGAGGGCCATAAGCTGGATACGCCATCGGTCGCTGCAACAGCATTAGGGACCTCAACAGATGTCGTGCAGTGACTGATAGGTACGTGGTGGAAGGGCGGACATGATACATCAGAGGTTGCTCGACTGGCTTACTGACATTGCTACCACTTGATAGTGTCGCTATGATGTGCGGGATGGTCGATGATGCAGCGGTATGGCCTTGTCAACACAGCCTCAACCCGTTGAATCATCCTGTTTCGCGCGTCATCAGAGAGGAGAGACAGCTTAGCTTAGATAGAATAATCTTGAACACCCCTACACGTTGGTTCTCACAGACAGATAGTATCCGTCAAAAGTTGCCTAGATACACAATTCCAATGGTCTTCCGAGCATTAGAAGTGTGCTCGCGCATAGTGTGTTCTTCTTATTATGAGTGGACATTCTTCAACACTCCTGCTTAGGATACAAGGATGTTCCAATGAGGAGATCCCTACCAACTTCTCACTTCTCAAATATCGCATGGAGTAGCTAAATGCCAAGACCCTCACCCGAAGTGTCAGAGCGAACTGATTGTTTGCCATAGCTTTGTCACTTAGCCGTTCCGGGCGTCAAGGTCAATCACGTGCAAGCTTTGATGTTCTTCTCTAATATATAAGTGGTCTGTCCTCCTCCGTTAATATCGTCTGATCTTTGCAACCAAACCATACCATAGTTTGTGCAGCAGATACAGTCCTGGTACAGAACCATCCTTCCCCTCCAAGCCCTCGCCCATCTCCACGATGACAGCATCATCCGACTTCCGAACACAGGCTATGAGAGTCGCATGGGCACTTCTGAGCCAACAGAGCGACAGCGAAAGAATGCAAACCGTGACCCAATTCTTGGAGTGAGTAGCTGCTCACCCCGAAGATGTACCACAGGAGATAACGGTCATGATAGATTTAAGCCAGACCTCGCGACCACTGCAAATCCCCAAAATACCATGATCGCAGTCAGAGTGGAAGAAACGATCAGGGGGTCACTTCGTCGAGTGGTGGATGATGAGTACAAGACACGTCTGTCAGTGACAGACATGGCGTTCCGATTTCTTGCTATACAGCAATCCATTATCCAGGCATACGAAGACGTGATCCCGCGCCTTGTGAGTTCGACACCATGTTTTAACGGCATCATACTGACAAAATCAGGAGATGTACAACGGAGTGAGACCCGGTACAGATGAGCGCACCTTCGACGAGCTCATTGGCTTTGTCAAACTCGAGATTGGCAAATTGCGAACCCCAATGGCCGTATTATTCGACGATTACATCCACAGCGCCTCTTACGAGAGTGTTCAACTCATTGACACAACCACGCTCGCCTCAGTGGATAAAGACAATCTTTCCATACGATCGAATATCCAAAAGTTTGATAGCAGCCCTCGTGCCATGTATGAGAGGTGCCAAGCTGGAGTGAGAAAGGCCTTGAGTGATTCGACTATTTCAAAGAGCGAACCCGCTGCAGACATCATACGGCATTTGGACCTCAGCATGCAGCCAAATGGCATAGACGACCTCATGAGCTTCTACGAACAGATAGGAACCCCTCAACTCGAGGGTCTCACGAAAGAAGTCCAGCAGGTCGCAGCTACTGGAGTCGAGGTCCCAGATGCGACGATGAGTGTCGACCAGCAGATCGAACCCATTACCCTAGATGAGAAATGCTATCAACAAGACACCACAACACAGTTCGCTTTAGCGTTGACTCATTTGCAGGCCACCGTCTGGCTTCACAACAACGCCACAACATCCCGGAGCTTCATGATGCGTTTCCACAAAGAGTTCGGTGTACGTACGGGAGTCAGTCTCGGCGACTCCCCGGCGCACGATTCGTCTAGTATCAATGAGCTATACGAGAAGCTCCTAGGATCCCAGAAGAAATACCGTAGGTTTTTCGAGCTCGTTGAGGGGAACATAAAGACTGCTGAGCACAAGTTCGAATCTGTTGAGCACACGTTCAAGTCTGGAGTTGCTTCTCTGCTGCATGCGTCCCGGGTGGCCGATTCAATGACCCCCGTTCTGTTAGAGCACTCGCAGAACCAGTCAGCTGTGGTGGCAGCATCTAAGTCGCAGTGAGGTAATCTGGTCTTCTGGAGCTCGCATGCAAATATCCTAAGAGACCAACCTTACTGTCAATTGGTTGTGCAGGAAAAGGCACAAGTATACACGCTGTGTGTGAACGGCTGGTCTCACCAGGTACACCTGTGGCGGGACACATCAGTCCCATGAACGGGAGAGGAAGTGGGAGAAATCATCATCGCAAGATTGCAATCGATCAGATCGACGGCGGATAAAAAAAACACATACTTTCGAGCTTCATCTTTCATGGGCTGTACTTTAGCTTCCGCTGCATTGCATTACAAAGACGCTGCATGCTTTTGGCACATAACATGCTCTTTCTAGTCGTCCTGGGACAGTAGAAATAGTGTTGCTGAGGATCCAATGGTCTGATTCTTTACGCTAGTTCTTTTGCAATGATTTCTTTGCCACTTTGTTGACCTTCGACCTCCGCTTTGTATCTATTTTCTTCAATCTGCGATGTTCAACGGCTGCCACCAATCTTTGTACATCAACATCACTGGGGTCTGACCTAGTCGCTATCTTCCTTGCCAGTCTGACGATGTTCGCAGGTGTACCTCTTGGCCCTCGAGCAATGACATCAGAGCCAGGCAAAACTCGTGATATGCTCGGAGCAGCCTCTTTAGGATCGTCCAGGATCTCGGTGTCAGAGTCTTCATCTATACTAGTAAGAAACGGCCATGAGTAGTTCAAACTTGCTTAGCAGGATGTCCGATGTGCAAAACCGCGGGATCTCCAGTTGCCTTCACTGACTGGCGAGCAGGAATCGCTCACGTTACAAGGAAATTCTGGCGTGCTTAGTTGCTTTTCAGCCCCGAGTCATCGTCCATATCCAAACCCAGCCTTGCGATTCGACAACGAATCTGTCAGATCTCTGTGGTTACAGCTCTTCACGATAAGTCGAACCTTTCACCCTAGGTGCGACAGTCTGTGGTGGGTCCACTGGCTTCATGCATCGATTGATCTGCTCTTCCCAGCATCGGTTGAAGTTGAAATCAACGTATTGCCTTGAGGCCGTCCACCTAGCTTGCCGTGTTGCTTCTACTTGCTTAGTAGACCACTCGTGAGCAAGCAGTAGACCTCCAACAGTAAGTCGCTTTGCGAGATCGATGTACAGTCGATCGAGATATAGCACATCTCCAATCAAGCATAGCTTCAAGCGGTATGGTAGTGGTCGCTCTTTGAAGACCGCGTAGTCACCTCTGAATGGACAGTTTTGTAACGAGTTCCACTCTCTGAGCTGCGTAGATGGAGTCCAGCGTACTGACTCATCGTCTCTGTATAGCTCGTCCGATACATAGAAGGATGCTGTCTCAGTAACATCGCCATGGTCCGTAGGTCTAGGACGCCTCGAATCTGAACATCGTGCTTCCAGTATAGTGCATCTGCATCTCGACGTCCGTCGAATATCAGCATGATGACACCAGGGTCTTCGAGGATGTCTTTGAGTGTATTGTCGTTTGATGAGGTGGTTGAGAAGGCTTTGTCTTGCAGAGTGAGAACATCGACCAGGTATGTTTGTGCTTTGACGAGGTCGCGAATCTGGAGATAGCACGTTGTTCCATGGCGTCCGAGATTGATAGCTTCAAGGTCCTAAGCAAGCATCGGTCTGCCAGTGACACGGGGTATTGTCTCCAGAGCGTCAACCATCTGCTTGACCCGGGTGGGAGTCTTGACTTCAATGTGGGTGCTGTGCCATTCGTGCTAGAAATTCTATCAGTATCATGGTATAGACCATTAGAGGGCTGCTGGTCTACCTCGAAGTAAAATTGCAACTGATTGTAGTGAGGTTCAAGCAACTTGCAGAGGGCTGATCTCGAGATAAGGTCCTTGACTTGCCTATATCTGTACCGCATATTGCTTTGGTACCTTGACTTGCAACGTGCAAGGGACGGCCGCAGTCTCTTCACGGCAATGACTCGATACTCTTCGAGCGAATTGCCTCGCATGTGAATGGTCTCCAGCGCCCCCCGGCTTTGAGATACCCATCTCCTGTTATTAAGCTCCTGTGTATCGATCACCTGTATCAGTTGTGAGTCATTCAGGCTGACTTTTCGGTCGCTACGCTTGAAGCGACTGCAGTCTTTCCACTTGACTTTGCACGGTGGACAAGTCTCGCAGTTGCAGCTTTGGGCCTTGTGAGTGCATACCGGGCGATACCTACACCGGCAGTGAGTCCCGGGACTGCTGCAATGCTGACACATCTCGCAGCAACCCTCGCGCTCCTTCTTACCACATTGTACGCAAAATGTGCAACGACAGAGTCCGAGACGTGGATCTGCTCTTGTGCTTGGAACATGATCTTCTGGATCTCCACAAGTGCGACACAGCTTGCATTTGCAGAAATTAGGATGCTCCCCGCAGTAGTAGCAGTCACGGCATGTGCAGTCATCTTCACCGCATGTCTTGCATTTCTGGCAGTCACCTCTTCTTTTGTGTAAATGTCCACAAGAAGAGCACTGGCGTTCTTTGCCATTCCACAGCTGGCTGTCTTCGAATGGCTCAGTGGCCAATAGATAGAGCAACCTTTTGTCGTCGATGTCTAGGTCCATGATCATACTAGTGGTTGTTAGAGTTGTTGTCGCTGGATGTGTTAGTACTCTGGGAGAACAACTATTGTGGGTTGACTCACCCATATTGCTATTCTGCGGCCCAACGACGCTGAGTAGCAATTCGGTTTTTAGTGTTTGATATCGCTTTAATGATGGTGAGGGGGTGTAACAGAGTGGTGCTCTAGGCGCCTTCGTGAACCTTGATTAGGGATTCTTTGGAAAGCCTTTTCTAGGTTGTCGGAGATGTAGCCAAGTGACTCCTCAATAGAAGTGTTTATCGTTACTGACCGCAGTGAAATCCCCATTGGTGATGAGTGATATCCTGTAATATATCATACTGTCGAGTAGATTTGCTCGACACTTCCTTAAGTGGGGAGGTCTTTAGAGGCTGCTGAGTGCAAGAAAGTCCTCCAACTGTCACGGCAGGCCACTGGGGAGCCGCGTTAGGTCGGGCAGGCAATTTGAGCATGGTGAATGTGAAAAGGTGTCTCTGGATACAGAAGTGTCATGCTGATTGTCGACCAATGCGAATCCAATGAAAGGTTGGATCAAGAGCTTGAAGGGAGACGAGTTCTGGGTGTGGGTCGCAAAATGCTCAACGTCTCAATGAAGCCTATGAGAGCACTCGTAAACGCACATCGCTAGCGTAGTAGCTGTCATGAGCCTGATAGAGAGTGTCGAATCGAAGCATGATTACATGATTGCCTCAGGTCCTCGGTATGGGGTAGAAAGCAGTAAATTGTGGGGACCTGGTGTGCCTGCTAAGCATTAGCAAACGAACAAGAAGCTTAATCACAAAGCTAGTAAAACGTGACTTCTGATTGTTACAGTCCATTGAGCCTGATAGATTCAGATAGTGAGGACCTACCTGTATCTTAGCATTGGACATTGCATACTTACGAAACCTAAGTGAAGTAAACCGAGATGGCAGAATTATCAGGTTTGCGAAGCAGGGGTAATTACGAAAGGCGGTATGCGCGCCAACGTCAGCACGGCTTGACAACGCACTGTCTAAATGGCAACTACTGCTGCAGTACATACCCTCTACGACAGTGGCATCTTCTACCAGATAGTGTCTCACCTGATGCGGTCAAAAATCGCTTAGACCTGGTAATGCTCCGCGTCATGAGTACCAAGTCTGAGCGATTATGTAAGTTTTTCTGTTTGAGCACTGTGGTATGAAGACTTTTGTGATGCCAGCACTGAGGACCTAACACCGAGGACCTGACAATGAAGACTTGGTATAGAGGACCTGCTTGCAGGTTTGAGTATATACGTTCACTGCCCTTCGCACATTGCTGGTCCAAGATCTTTGCTTGTCCTACCCATTGCTTCTACATCTACCACTTCTACCCAAGTAGAACTTGGTTGAAGACCACAGCCAGATACTGCTACCATGGCTTACAAAGGCAACAACATGTCCAACATTGGGTACGGTCTTCACGGATCTAATGGCCAAGCAGCCCAAGGAACACCAATGCAACCGCATCAATCACTGAATGGATACGAAAATATGCTGCACTACCGTCCAAATCCCACCACAGCACAACAGATGTACATTCCACAGCAACAGAGCTATCCAATGCCACAGACTCCGAGCCCATATTATCATCAAGGCCAGCCAATGTCACAGATCCAGAACTCGTATCACCAGAGCTATACGATGCCACAAATGCAGAACTCGTTTAGTCCAGATGTCCAGATGCATCAACAGATTTCTGGGATGCATAATCAACTTCTCGGTGTACAAGTGCATCCACAACATAGCAACTTCCTCATGCTCGCCAATGGGAACGTTGTTGATATGAACGACCCAGCAGTACGGCGGCGAGTGCACCTGGCGAATATCGCTAGAGCAGGGCAGCGACAAGCAGCAATGGTAGCTCAACAAGCCCAACTACAAGCAAGCCGATCCGCAATGCTGCAAAATCAGTCATCGCGATCTCGACCCCATGCGAGCAGTCGAAGCCCACAAATTCGAGAAGGGCCCGGTTACCGTATTCGGAAAACTCCTTACGTTCAAAGAAACCGTGTTCCTCGTAAACAAGAGAGTCCCGTTCACGAGGAACCAGAAGACGGCCCAAAGAGAGTCGATGAGGCGATCGACCTCACAGGTGATAGCGACGACAACATTCCCACTGCTGTCGAAAGTCAAGATAATGGAAATCTGTTTCTGGATCCATTAAGCTCTCTATTGGCAGACCCTTTGCCTGCTCTGCCTCTGGACCCATCAAGCTCTCTATCGACAGAACCTTCGCCTGTCCTACCTCTAGATCCGTCGGGCTCTCTATCGACAGAGCCTTCGCCTGCCCTGTCTCTGGGCCCATGGGGATCCCTATCGACAGAACTTTCGCCTACTCTACCTCTGCTAGATCGATCTTCGAGCACTGTGGAACAAACACCCGAGAATACGACGCCCAGCGTACAGGAAGATCCCTTCGAGCTCTTCATCAATATACCGGAGTCTGATGGCGATACATTGCAGGTCGATAATTGGCAAGATAAAGACACCCACACAATACCGTCGCCAGTAGCGCAGGACACAGAAGATAATAGACAGCTGTTCGACGTTGTCGATACCTCTGTCGAGGAAGTGAACGAATTTGAGAATTACGATTGGGATGACGCGTTTCGATCGCAGCGAGAATCGGGTGATGGTTCAGATAACGAGATACAAGGGGAACAGGGTTTTAGTTTATAACAGCAGCAACTGGATTGGATGGAAGGTACTCACGTCGGTCTGTCTATAATTTCGCATGTTCAAGCACGCGAAAGTTTGTAATTAATTGGAATGTTGTTGGATTACTTGATGCTTGCCTTTTCAGGGACTGCATGCCTGCTATTTCTACGTGTAAAACGTATCCATCAACATGATATCGTATCAAGAACTGTTCAATCGCTCTCCCACGTTCTCTGGCCCAACGAAGCGAATGTCAACATGCTGGCGCCCTCTCCCCAGTCCTCGTGATCGGTATACGGCCACGCCGCGACGACAGCCCAGACATCCTCGTCAATCATCCTCAAATCTGGCATGGGCTCACCGGACTCTTTCTTGCAGAGCCAGTACTCTGATGCAATGATTTTACCAGCTTGTTCTTGTGCAGCAAGGCTCTCCTTGAACTCTTCATATTCCTGATCTTTGACCGGATCGAGAAGCGGCATGTAATCGCACGTTCCCCAGTAGATCTTTGCTATCTCGGTACTCCATTCAGCTCGACGGAGACACTTCAGTGCCTTGTACGTAGCACGCTGATGTCCGCCTTCGCGCTGGTCGATGAGATTGCGGTCGTTCACGAACGTCGCCACAAAGTCGCCCATGAACCATGCTCGTTCTATGTTACCTTTAGCAGCATCGAGAACCAGGTCTGTGATGGCACGATAGTATTGGTCGTGTATGGGCACTGTGATTTCCGAGCCGTTGTTCACCCTTAGAAGGTATTCTTTTACTAGTCCGTCACTGATGTCTTCGAAGTCGATGTATTCATTGATAGGCGGCGGGAATGCAGGTTCCACGTGTCGATTGAAGTAAACGAACCGACGTTTTTTCTCTGAACGCACTACTTTTGGTGTTGCTCTCACACCTTCGTTGTTCTTTGTCTCCAAGTCACTTGACTGACCTTTTTGTTTTCGTGTTTTTCGAGGGTTGTTTGCTGTCTTGGTGGGTCGGCCCTTTGTTTTACGCCGCTTGGGTCTTTGTTCAGGTTCGGCCTCAGAACCAGAGGACTCTACAATGTGCTTTCGTTTTTTTGAAGTCGTCTCGAGCTCTGCTGCAAGCCCAACATCGTCTTGTGTACGCCTCGCTGAATGTGTGGTGCCTGTGTCGACGTTGTTTAGGGTCTCGGTGTCAGAGGTAGCAGCTATGAAGTCGGACGTCCGATCTTCCTTGGTGTTATCAACGGCCTCCTCGTTGGGTTGATTGATATCTGTTGACAGCCCCGCTTCTTCAATCGCTTCATTCATGTCAGCGACTCGACATCATGTGTTGCCACCCAGCTGCTATCACGTACCTTCTTCCGGAGGACCGTGGGCTGGCTTAGCCTGCGTTTCGTTCAGTCTTGGTCGCTTGTGAAGCGCAGGTGAATCATGTAAGGTATCTGACTGAGGGCCAATCGATGCTGAGTGTGACCGCTTCTTCGAGTTGCCGTATTTCTGAGACGAAGGCGATCGATCGATTGGAGAACCCGATGCCGCAGGCTCAAAGCCAAATTCTTCATCGCTGGCAACTCGTCCAATGAGAGTCTCAAGACTTGGCGTCGGCTTATTGGCTTCACGACCAAGTGCAGATGCCTTGGAAGATGATGGTCGACTTGAACTCTCGGCGCCTGCTTGATGAGTTTTCGTACTTGCGGGTCTCACTCTTTTCGCAGGTCGAACTGGTTGTGCAGTGATGAGGATATTATCGTCCTCACTACCATCTTCATCTCGTGCTCGCTTTCTTCCTACTGGCTTCAGCGACTTGTTAGAAGCAGTGGTAGACTGAATATTAGAAGATCCATGCTTGTTTGTACCATACTGGCCGATGACTCGCTTCTCAGGGACTGGGGTTGAAGATTCGTCGTCGACGGTGAGATCTATGACCTGAGTCACTCGTGAGGGCACTTCTTTTGCTGACTGCTCGCCTGTCTTTAGTCGAGAGTCTTGAAAGTGTTCCTCACGAGCTTGCTGTTGCGGAAATGCTGGCGCAAAGCCATTTGTATAAGCGGGTGGGCTCGAAGGGTGCGCATCTCGGACGTAGTCCTGTTGAGCAGCAAGAAAGTCAAAGCCGTCGTCTCCTGTCCACGCGTGGGGCATCAGAGTAGGTCTCTGAGGTCTTCTAGGCCTGATGTATTCAAGAAAATCCATAGGCACATCGTTTCCCTGCGCCATGATAGAAGGATCACTGGCAATTCGGATTGAACGGTCAGTGTAACGTAGGTAGTTTCAATGACCACCTCCACGTTGCGAGAAGGTGAGCAAGGCGAAGAAGTTCGAGTTAAGAAGGATGCGGACAATTGAAAGCGTGTTGGTCGATCACAGACAGGCGTTGCACTTTGGATTTGACAAACAGACGGGGTTGACACGTTAAGACGATACTCGTTGCCAGATCGACATGGTCTGCACTTTCACTGACACGAATCCTTTGCAGATACATTTCCTTATCCAGATCCTGCTTGTTGCCATCATCACTAGCACACAGGATTGCCGAGTCCGTCATAAATGTGCACACATGGGATGAGGGTCCCTGCAGACTCGAGGCGTGGAGATGTGAACGAAGAGATAATGCCATTTCTACTATACTGTAGGTGATTATACCGCCTAGAGCCTCCGCTGGTATGTAAACCCTGGAGTTGAACGTGGATCGTTGTGACTTGAAGTTGGATCTCTTGCTAGTACATCGAACATTATCAGGGGGAAGGTGTTACCCTATCACGTGATATTCATGACTCAGGGGAACTGGACAATGCACATCTTGCAAGAGCAAATGGTCAGCACTCAAGCACATTCCGGCTGTATGCTTCGCTGTAACACAGGACACGTTACCTGAGCATATAGGACGTCCTCGATCCAAAATTCGAGCCAAGCATCCCGCAGGCCAAGAAAACAGCGAGCCAGGTGTGGGTCGTGTTTGGTAAGCGCGATGAGTTTCTTGTCCTAACCTCCTTCGGTAACGTGGCTAGACGAACGATCATCTCAGGTCCTCGCTCCATCCAAGACGAGACTGGCGCCGACGTCTTTCCTTCAACACGATCAAGCGGGCATATGCTAGGCTCCCAGCATGATACTGTCTCATAACCGAAAGTGCTGGGGCGCCATACTTACAGTCAACGTTGCCCTTAAAGTCAAGCACGCAGGCAGTAAACAATATGCCACGCCGACAACCTTCTGGGGGATTGAAGAGCATAGAAAACCGAGAAAGGCACGCAGCAACTTCTTCGTGGTCAGGAGGGTCAAATCAGAAAAGATGAACTGGTGTACGACGCTAAATTCGGCTAAGCACGAGCTCATGACGAACAGATTGCTGCTTGCGCGAGTGCTCGCATCTGTGGTCTTGGTCAGGTCCTCGTTACGGGTCTTCGCCGTCAAACATTTTCATATACATTTGCTGCCATTGATCCTTTCAATCAGGTCCTCGCTATAGGGGCCCCTCCATCGAACGGCGCGCTAACTACACGCTTGCTGCGCCTACCTGTGCTCGGTCAGGTCCTCGCTGTGGGATCACTCCCACAGTATGTTCCGAGTCCTGACCAACCAGAATCCAAAAGCTCTCTACCGTGTCAGTGAGCAGACCTAATGTGACCACGTGTATCTTTTCAGCAAGCACGCAGTTTTCGAATATAAGACACCCTACGCATGCGTGTTCCCTCATTGCCCACCCTCAGAATACTTTGCCAATACACTACAGACACTCCTGCAGCATCCTCTACTCAACAGATTGCAGGTTAGATATCTACATAACAAGCACACCCCAAGCACGTTCAGTGCACTCAAGCTATCGGTAAGGAAACCTTTCAAGAACAGGTTCAAGCCACTCACACTTGTGACAGTAATACAGCTCTGATACTTTTTCGAAGCACTCCCAGCTCACTCACACTTCGGTAAGAACACACTCTTCCTGAGCACGTTCAGGCCACTCACACTTAGGATAGGGAAATACTCCTCGCACCCTCCCGAAGCACTTCAAAATGCAGAACTCCTCTGTGCAAGCTCCTGTAGCAGGACAGTACACCCCGGTCGGTACGACAGCGACATCGGTAATACAGCAGCAGCATACTACTCCGGCACTCCATACGCCCCCATACGGGGCACTCAACCACCTCGCTGCGCCTGTAGCAGCACATACACAGCCATGGTATGGCATCCAGGCTCCTGGAATGCCTCAGCAGGGGCAATATAACCAGTTCACTACACATACAGCCCCTCAGACGCAGATGCCTCATGTCATACAGGCTGGCGGCACGTACCCAGTGGTTCAGGGTCCTATGCCGGAGGACTTGGAGGCTTCATGGGAAGCCGACGGATGTATGAAGGACCCTTCGGGCAAATGGTTCAAAGTCCTGGGCAACTGCAGCGGGAACCCCCTGCATTTCAGATACACCCCATTGCGCATGCTGCCAGACGGCAACATAGTCGCAATCATCAACAGACAGGTCATCTGGCCTGCACCCCTCCGAATGAAGTACGGAGGAGCACCTCAAGCGACAAACCTCGGCCAGTGAGGTTAGGTTCGCGACCCCTATAGCGACCTACTGACTACGTATTCTCACCACCAAACCACCACAGCTGAGCTAGAAACACGACACGGCTCAACGCGCCTTGAGAGTACGCCAAACGAGTCATGTTCACCAGTCAGACGATATCTCTCAATGTCAAAAAGACGACACAGCAGTATCCCGAAGGCTTCACGTTTAATACATGCAGGAGCACGTCTTGGCACTTTCGTGCGCTGGCGGACAGAAGGTCGATGCGTGTTGTGCCCAGGCCGGGTACAGCGGCAAGAAGGGAGGATGACAGCGTTGGGGATTTGGACCCGAGACTTGATACGGCAGGCAGGCAGACTTGCATACAGCTAAGGATACAAGGAAGTAAGGAGGCAAGAAGCAGTACGCCGAGATCTACTCGTCGTGCTGAGGATCATTGTGGACTGGATGTTAGGAACAGTATGGACTGAGCACTTATGGAGGAACAGTATGTCGTGCGTTCGATGTTGTGGTCGTCGACCCCAGGAGATATCAGGTAGCACGCACCGGATGGGGTTTGGCGCAACGATCAAAGCCAAATCCTCGCTTGTAAGAATCATCCTGGCGTTAATTAGCTGGTACTCTGACTCTAGTACTCGTCCCACTCTGCCTTCTTGAAGCATCGACCCTCCCAGCGCTGCTGCTGACCCTCGCCAATCTCGTCCACGTACACCTTGTCCTCGGAGGGTACCTCCCTACTCTCTTCCTCACGCAGGCTTCTCCCCTTCTATCATTCCGTCTTGGGGAACCATGAGCCCCAAGATCAGTAAGTCGTACTACCAACTCCTGTAACCCGAAGACGAAACCCCTTGGTCCACATGGGCACCCAGCCAAAAATTCGTATGTATACATAATCCCAACACATTCCCTTCGCAATCGGCCATAGATAGACCAGAATACGAGCGATCCCGTCCGATCTCGCATATCTAAGCTTCTAATCGGCTCGCTAGTAGTTGGGTCGGTGACGACCAGCGAATCCGAGCTGTCGATTGTTGTTTTTGCAGATTTTTTTTTTGTCCTGTCCAAGGGGGGGACATGCCGATCCGAATTTCTGGATCGACCTGAGATGCGGGCCGGACGGCATCTAGCCCAACACGGACTAGCGTCATAACATCTAAGGCGGGTACGACTTGCTGGCATGTACTTTCTCTGCTGTGCTCGCACTGCGTGTGGTGACATGGCAAGTCCCATGGCTGTACTTGCCTACGTTATGTGACGGTGACAATATGCAACTTATACTCGAAGGGATTGAGAAACGTGGAATAGTCGTAGTAATCAAAGCTATGGGTATCACTTGCTGAGCAAAATCTATAGTAAATCAAAGCACCGCCAAAAGTTCGTCAAAGAGAAAGAGAGAGAGAGAGAGAGAGAGAGATCTCATTGGTAGCACAAGCCACCTCCTTCACTCTCCATGTTCCAGCTCCCCGCAAGACCAACGGTGGTCGGCACCCTCTCAAGGCCGGGCATACCATCCATCTCGTCTTCCTGGGCCCTTAGACTCTCAACATCGACTTCACGGTCTGCTGCAGTCTTGCGTGCGCCAGTAAGTACTTTTCGAGCCCACGCATCGATAGCCGGTTCACCTGTTTCATCTCTAGCCTGCTTCAGGAAAGGTATCAGTGCTGTACCGCCGGTACCACGCATCTTCTTTTTCCGCTCTTCGGCATCGGAATTCTTGTAACTTATGCCTGCTATTCCTCGCCCTCGGTTCGGTGCTGGGCCAGAATCAGGCTCGGGACCTGAGCGGCCACGTGATCTGCTCACGCTTCGTGCTTCGCGACTTTTGACGATGATGTAGCGCGAGACGATCTGGATGTGTTTGTCTCGTAAAGCTCGTAACATGGCCAGACACGCGTCGTAGGCCACTGTTAGATTTCTATCTCTTTTGTTGTAGTCGACAAATTCGCGAATGTTGGAAACTGCTTCCACCGCTTGCAGGAATCTCTTATGTGGACCAGGCATGTACTGGCGCATCTCGTGTATAAAGTTGTGTCTGGGCTTTGGTGCAACACCGGGCTCAGCTTCTGACTCTGAAGTCTCACTAGCCTTTGAGCCTGTCGGTCTGTGCTCAACGCCTAGGAAAATGTCAAAGAGCTGAATAAGACTGCTCTGGGCATTCGAGCCACCACCATACTGGCGCCAGGAGGATGTTCTGGCGTCACCATCGTCGTAGAATACGCCATGTGGCAGACCTGCGTCCTTCATGTTCTTGCTACCAGCGAGGAAAGGGCGAATACGATGGTAGAAGACGTGAGGGTCGCAGTTCTCGTTCATGCGGAGCAGAAGTGAACCGATTTCGTCCAAAGCTTCGGCTAGGGTACGCAAGTTCTCTGTGACTGTCTCTTTGTCACCGTCTCTTGCTGCTTGGATAGCTTCGAGCATCAAGGGTATAGTCGAACCACCTCTTGCTTCAATTGCAACACTGACAAGGTAGAACCATTGCTCGTCGAGAGAACCAGTATAGGTCATGAGAGTTGAGAGGTTCTCGAGGGTGAGACCATCGCGTGCGAAGAGTGGCTTGTAGTTCCAGAGACAAAGACCGGCATAGGTGGCGACTGGAGGAAGCTCGAGGTGCTCACAGACCTGCAGGAGGGGATAGGTGATGGAGGGTGGCAAACGTTCGGCGGGTTTCTCACCTCCCCAAATGTAGCCGTGAGCGAGGAAGATGAGGACGGTGTATGCTCTTCTCCATTCATTCTCAGTGTACAGATGGGTAGCGGGTATTATTGGGAGTTTGTCGATAACTGTGCGTAGTCTCTTGCTGAGGATGAGTGACTGGAGATTGGCTACTATCCTTTCCCATTTCTCGTACACTGGGTCATTCAGACATAGAAGCGGCAGTTCGGAAGGGAGGAAGCCTGTCGAGGGGGAGACGTGGTAGTCTTCAGGTCGAGGGATTGGTGGAAGCATCGTGTCTGTCGGAGTGAGGCGATGTGCAGTGGTTAGGTGTGCTCCTGTAGAGTCAAGGTAGAGGCCAAGTTCATGGACAGAGCGAGCAAGGCAATATGAGGCAAGCAGAAGAATGATTCGGAAGTTTAGGGTCAATGATGGTGGGTTTCAGGGTCCTGGTGGGCGGGAAGTGCGGGATCGGGGGAGGCTGCGAACGATCAAGAATTGCGCTCAGCTTCCACATTACCTACCATCATTTGTGCTTCACTTCATACCAGCCTCGGTCCATTCGGATGTAATTGGTGAGCCTGTCTACCGATAACGAGGGCGATATGATGACCAACCGTTGGATACGACATGGACGGAAGGAGGGACACCACGGCGGTTCTGCGTAGCTCCGAGTCCAGAATACCAAGCCCACTGCCACTGGACCGATTCTCGCCGACCAGCCAGAACATTGGAGAAATCTCACGCACCTTGCCCAAGAAGCCTCTTTCCTTTTCGAACTGCCGTGAGTAGAAGTTGGTTGGCTAGGAATTGTGACAGACCGAGGAAAATCTTAACTGACGAGATCGTTGAGATCATCAACGGCCACCACTGCACGCAGATCCGGGGCGCTGCAGGTTCATCTTCGCCTCACAGGGATCTGCACCATGTCGTCACAGCGTGTAATCTTCAGGCATCCAAATTACTGCGACAAGGTGGCTTGTATGCAGAGCTACCCACTGACATACAAGAGCAAGGCATACATCACGGCGTGTATTCACACAGCATCTCATTACTGATCAGGGTATCTGCAAAACTTATCCAAACATGCACGTCCATATCCAGCTCCCAGGTAGTACATTTAGATCCATCGTTAGTAATACTCCTCTTCAACCGGAACACCGCTCGTAACGAATCGCATCATCCTTGTCTCCTCCACTGCCGGACGAACAGGCAACGCTATTCGTCTTTGTTATCTTACCTTCCTTATCGCGTGTCTCCTAGCCCGGCAAAGTGTTGTGGATTGTATGTATATCCATGTTGGCTCTGCGAAATTTGTCGATTATCGTTCTGACTGTCAGGTACAGGTGAGACCTTGGGCGGCCTCGGAGGAGCAACCTCGGTGCCTGGTAATTCTGCAGCGAAGCTCTTGCCTCCCCCCTGAACATCATGTCTAGGTGACCCCACTGACTTAGGTGGTGCCGAGTAGTTGGTAGGGTAGGATGACATAGACCCGTCCTGGCTATTCACATCCGATTGCACCCCGGACCACCTCTCGTTGGGCGGGTACGGTGAGCTGCCAGACATTTCTGAATAACTGGAGAATCTGCTGCTACTGGGGTGGAGGTGTGAGCTCGACTGACCATATTGGGTGTCGCCGGGCATTTCTATTGCTAGCCCGTTCTGCTGCGAATTGCTATATGTACGGTTGTAGTTGGATTGCCCGTAATAGGCCGACTGGCTAGGATGTGGCTGTAGGGGTGAGCGCAAGTTGACACCATTTGGCCCATATACGCTGGGCGTCAATACTCCTGGAGAGCTGGGTTCGTAGGATTGGGACCGGTCGTTGGGGTTCGTAGTCTTCAACTTCCCCGTGTCATCAAACATGGCCTGCAGCACACCAGCATCGATCAATTCGGCCTTCTTGATCATGCGCTCGATCATGGTCTTGGATGCAGCTTTCAACTCTTTCTTGACGAAGGATACCATGGTCAGATTGGCCTTGATCTGTGTGTCCACTCTCAGATACAGTCCTTCTGGCGGCGCATTACTGCCTAGCTCTTTCGGCTCCGGTGGTTCACCGGGTTGGTTACCTTTGATCTGGTATTTGTGTCGCAGCTCAATGCCCATAGGCACATACATGTGGGTCTGGACGCCCCATGGCACATCGTGGAAACATCCTCTGAAAGACACTTTGCTGGAACCCATTTTCCCAATTCCAGGCATGAACTGTATCCTCTGCGTGATCTCGTACCAAGTCGAGTAGAATTCATCGTTTGGCGCATCGCGAGGAGCCTTGATCGCACGGTAGTCGAGCACTAGCGGGTTGAGTGTAATGAGCTCTCCATGACTCTGCAGTAGTTCGATGGCGAGTTGTCGCGGTATGTGCGACGGGATGATATCGATTGTCGTGTATAGCGCCTTCATCGTAGCGAGCTTCGGTTTGGTGGATGAAGCTGATCGATCAGGTTATCGGCCCCTTTGAAACAATCATCCCTTGACAAAGGATGAACATACGTAGAGATCGTTGTTGAAATGTCTGAGGTCAGGCTGTCAAGTCGTACGGCCCCCTGGGCAAATGTCAGCGCAAGCCCAGCTTGCGAACTGCGCAGCGCAAGTGACGAACTACGCCCGGGGGCCCAGGACAAGAGAATTGGCGTCGCTGATAATCGTTAGTCATGCTGGGGCTTTGACAGCAGCTGCCTCCAGCATTCGTCACAGCGGGCGGATAGTTGATTGTGATTGGTTTCAGTGCTGTCACTGAACCCTATTTTAAGCCAAGAAGGATCGCCCCGAGCTTGCAGAATTAGGGCAGTTCCCTCGCTATCTTGGGCTGTCACCATTCGTTGCCAACAGGGTGTATTCCTCACTTCTCGACCTTGTGTTATTTTCATCATCAGCGCGATACAGCCAGATCATGGTGTCTCGCATGCAGATGCCTCATTTCGAGATGGCTTGCGAATAGCGCGGCCAAGATCCATGAGCTTGATACTGCCGAAACTTTGGGTTTCCTGTAGCGACTCGACCCACCCAAGACTTTATTTAGCTGGACCCATTTGGCTTGGTTCCAGAACTCCGCAGCAAGACAAGGAAAGATGGCCAACGCGGCGTGGTTCGGCATTGAGATTCGCGAGAATTTTCCGCCCGCAAGAGATGAGAAGCTCATGACAATCACAAGACAAACCGTACTATCCCATTGTGCGATATCATTGTGCCTGTCAAAGAATGTCCATCTGAAGATATTAGCTGCAGCCTGCACCGGCCTATCGTCGTCAAACCATGGATTAGATTTAACATCAGGCCAGGCTTTACATACGGTCCATTAAAATTATTATAGCGCAACAAGATGCCACTGGTCCTTCCGATAGCCTGCAGGAGTGATCAGAAGACATCGTAGTGAAGGTAAACTGATCAAGACACACCGAGCAGAGAAATGTCTCGAACTGTAGAGGAGCAAACAGCATGTTTTCAGTTGAGCAGACCACGAGCTCGATGGGCCTTGTACATTGCCTTCCGACTTGGCGGCGGACCGACATCGTATGCCTCGTCATACGTCGAAAAGTCTGCGCATATCGTCTCTACGAGAGAAGTAATATCTTTGGAGGGAGAACAGAGTGTACACCGATTACGCTGTGGTCTTTCTTGTCAAGTTGGAGGTAAGGACCGAGGTCGACTGCATTCGTCTCCCCCCCTATGCGCGTCAAGCAAGCAAGCCAGGCGAAACCAGGTTGGGCGTTGTAGGGAAGGAGGACCGTAGGGTATACCGATTCTGCCGTAAACCTTTATGTTGAGCTGGAGGTGGGGACCCAAGAGTCGATTAGACTTGCCCTTCCATGCGCATCATCCAATCTAGTCAGGCGAAACCAGCATATCTGAGAAGGAAGTCGTGTCTGTGAAGGAAGTCAGGTGTTTGGGAAGGCAAAGACGGTGTATACCGATCCGCCGTAATGGTCTGGATCGAGCTGGAGGTGGGGACCGAGGTCAATCGAGCTTGCCCCTCCGTACGCACCGACCAAAGCAAGCCAGATAAGATACTATGACCTTGAAAATGCAAATCCAGTCAAGGCAAATTGAGGTGTATAAATAAAGCTTTGACGTGGTGTGCGGAGAGGATGACCGTAGACGTGTCTGTGTAGCTGTGACGCGTGATCATGTGGTGTTGTCACATCGTCCACTCGACACTCCCCACTGGCATCTTTGACAACAGCCAACCTAGTTGAAAGTTACGAATATTGTGATTGACCTGCTGCGGCCCCAACACGCATTTGATCACGCTCATAAGCATTCAGTCGAGCAAGTAAGGAGTGTCACGAATATCGGGCGCCTGTTAACTACATACTAGTAGTATGCTATTGGTCATTACTGGCTCGCAGTAGTGAACGCACTTCATCGAGTGATCTTGCACTCCGAGAACAACATCCTCGGACTCAAAGTGCTTGAGTAGTATGTACGAAACAGCTGTGCTATAGGCAAGATCTAGCAACGAGTACTGCATCTTCTGCCGATCCTCTGCAAGAAGTCCTGGGGTCGTATTGTCTGAGCCCGGCTAAGGTCTACTTATAAAACGTCCACCAATCACTATGGAAGCATGTAGCTAACCTGGTTATCATCCGAACTAGCTAGGCATTACTCACGCCGTAGGCAGAGACATTTAGAACGTAACCATGTATAACCAGGTATTGTTACGTTACAACTACTACCTGGGCCTACCGAGAGCGGGCCGTGCTTCGTGATTACTACTATAGCTGTAGATTTGTTCAATGCTTTATTGCCTTTTAGCTGTAAGTACGCTACTTCGTCAAGTCTCTCAAAAGCTTTGCGGTGAAGACCCCTGGCCTTACGACGACGGCCTCACCGGATTTGGTTACCCTTGTCTTTGGAGAAGAGCAGTACAGCAAAGGATATTAAGGGCTGCCTTCAATCACGACTGGGAACAATCTATTAGCTAAAGACGAGCCAACACACGACTTACTAGAGAGAATCAAAAGTCAAGACTCGGAGCTCGGAAACCAAGAAATTAAGATTCGAAGTTAAGAGGTGATGCTTTAGAGCCAGTAACATACCAGCCATAAGCTGCGGCATAAATTTACGCGTCGGAAGGCTGGCGCGCGATAGCTACAGGCCCAACCGAACTGGCTCCGGAAGTAGCTCGAAAAGCATGATGATGATGATGATGTGGCCTTTGGCAGACGAGATCTTGGACGGCTGGGGAGATCGAGAGGCATGTTTCCCCAGAACTCCAAGGACTTACTGATGATGAATACCGTTGACACTGGTGAGGAGGCGCCTATAGAGCGAAGTGAGTCCGAGTGCTATGAGTCAGACCTAGAAGAAGACGAAGAGTTACCAGGTCATCAACCAGCACGTGATTTTGGAAGGCACTGCAACGTTGAGGTTGAGGCTCTCAGAGTGAGTGCGGAGTTCGGCGACCCACTACCTCGTCTGACTAGATCGACGACCGAGAAAGCTAGTCTGAATGTGAAGCGACACTTGCTGTATACTAAGGTAATAGTTGCGACAATTTACTTTGTGCTGACAGGAGGAAGGAAGGGCTGGATGCTCATGTCGAGATCAAAGGGGTCCCAGATCAGAGTCTGTAGCATCTACTGTCAAGACATTGAGAGACAAAGGACACGATGCTGTTGTGCAATCGATGCAGACGATTCAGTGATACCAAACCCAAAAGCCATAACTCAGCCTTCTGCTACCAGTCTTTTGGTTCCGTGAAGACACCACTGTGCCTCCTTTTACCTTGACGCGTTGATCAGCCTTTCCCAATACTAGTAGCAATGAGATGTACAAAGGCGCGAAGCGCCTCAAAGAAAACAAGTTGCCTTTTCGTTCTTGGAGGCTAGTCAGGGCATGCAAACAAGTTGAAGATCAACACACAGACTCGGAGTCATGTATGCGGCTGCACCCCTAGGCCGACGAATATTCATCATGCAGTGGACCTAAGTAGACTCGGCTGTTCTACGAAAGAAGATTCACGCATCGATAATACCGAGCAATAGCAGGATGGCAAAGCAGCACACGCAAATTATTCGAGGCTATGTAGCCTGAGCTGAGGATGTCCAAATTGGATTATGACGGCATGTAGTAAGAACTCGAACTTTTGTCACGGCCTGATAGACAGACAGGGTTTGAGCGGAGACGACACAGGTCTGGCGGTGCAGTGATAAGACTTGTATCGGACACAGACACGTGACATCATGTACATGAGCTAAGCCAAAAGAGGGAATTCCTGCTCTAGGTGATCTAGCTAGAGCGAGTACTAGAACATCAGGTCGAGACACACTCCATTCGTAGCCGTTTTCAGTGACCTGCATGTCGCCTATCCGGGCGATCTGAGACACCGTCAGACCGAGCTCTTATCCGACCTTCCGTATGCAGCTAGTACTACAACGACCGACTATGCGACCTGTTCTTAACCCCTTTCATGCGCAGATCTCGAGGATGAGGTTACATAGGCAGGCCAGTCGAAACGTTCCTCGCTAGTCATTGGTCGCTTGGAGTCATCTAAAGCGGTATTGAGCAGAGGGCAGTGGAGGTCAGTGGAGGTCAGTGGGGTCATGGCAAAAGACTCGCTATGTAGAAAGTTTGTCAGATCAGACAGTAGTACTAGTACTTAAGGAGACGTGATGTAAAACGTTGCTTGGTCGGTGCTAGTGGAGTGGATAATAACCTTTGAACTTCGAGCGTGGGGGATTCAACGGCTTGCAGCAAGAGGTTGCCTTTGAACACTCCTCAAGCCGGCACATATCCAGCTGTAGTAGAGGCCGAGAGAAGTGGCGTACTTGCTAGTAGTAATACTAGTATCCAGACCAAGCACACACGTGGTAGTACTCTACATGAATTCCTCGACAACATAAGCCATGAACTCATGATTGGTAAGCATGCTACTGATCGACACAGAATGCTCATACCGTACCACCACTATTTAGTCTTATATACTTCACGAGTGCCCTTCAAAAATCACTGATAGTGTTCCGCTTGACGAACGTGAGCTACTGGCTCACAGCTGTAGACGTTGGGACGATATCACTGTGAACGAGCACTTATGCCTGTACGTTCACGTCAGACACTGCACCGTATGTTACGACATGGCGTGCTTTGCGAGGTACTGATCGTGAAGTTGGACCACCATCGGCAGTTGTCTCAAGCACACGAAGAGATCGTTTGGGTATGAAGACTGCCACTGCCGCTTGCCGCTGAAGTTTATTCAGCCAAGGCAACAGCATGTGTGGCATGACTTGGAGCTGCTATATGGACACCAAAGACATGGGTGGTCAGGCATTCCGGCTGCTTTCACAGGTGCTCTTCTATGTGAGTTTCATGGGAAGTTACTTTCACACGCAAGACCAAGACGCTTATGCATACCAGTACTATCGACCCTCCAGTCGCAATGCTAGCATGCAGCACTTCTTCTTCCAACCTTGAACATGCCGTCTTTTGCGGCCATACACTGGCCGTTGAAAGTTGTTTCGATGACTTCACCAAAACAACACTGGCATGTCGACTCGAGTCTCAGAGCCTCTCGCGAGTTAGAAGAGGTCCAAGTTTCCATAAAGATGCTATGACACACGTCAGGCCGCCTCTTGTCGCTTAAGTACCTCTCGGTCGATGAACGATTTCAACTTGAAGTAAGTTACAGCAGGCTTCAGGCCGCCCGCTTGTGGCCGCCTAGCTACTTCTTAGCCTACCATTGACTTTCTGTTGCCGCCTTGCTTCTTTGTTAGCTCAGAATTGACCTCAACCAGAAGTGAGGTTGCATCACCTATGAAGTGAGTCGTCATAGTGAGAGTTCACGCTCTGGTTAACATCAGACGCTTGAAGGCAGAACTGTTGTATAAAGACTCCACACTTCCAGTCGTAGGAGTGATAGTATTCATGTTCTACACCTTTGTGTTCACATACCTTGGACCGACCGTGAGACCCCAAACTCTCGCACATATGATTGAATTCAACACGGCCGATATGGCAGATTGCAAGCCGCCTTTCAAAAGAGGCATCTCTTTCCAAGTTGAGCCTAACAAGACTGGATTTGCTACCATTGACGAATGCCATCCGACCCAAGTGACTAGGATTCCGGCTGGAGTGAGTAGCACATGAGTTGTATACGTTGATACTAAATGCAAGCAGGTCGTGGAGGGCGATATCAGTGTCAAAGAACTGCGTGATGCGATCCCACCCCACTGCTTCCAACCCACCTTGGCGAAGTCTTTGCTCCACCTTGGTCGCGACCTCCTCTACTCGGCTTTGATGACCTGTTTCTTCTTTTTCACAATTCCAAGGATTGTTCAAGCCCATGCTCTCCTCTACTATCCTCTCATGGTCCTCTATGGCTTCTCTCAAGGTATCGTCTGGACCGGCCTCTGGATCAACGCTCATGAATGCGGACACAGTGCTTTCTCGAAGTATAGTGTCACCAACGACAGCATCGGATGGGTCCTCCATTCATTCTTGTTGACTCCATACTTCTCCTGGAAGAGCACACATCGCCGACATCACATCTATGCGAACCATGTCGAGAGAGACCACAACTACGTACCTCCAAAGCGTGATCAATATGCAGCCAAGATTGGTCTCAAGCCAGGTCAACTGGACGAATTGACAGAGGATGCTCCTGCGGTACTGTTCATTCGGATCGTTGTACAGCAGCTTATCGGCTGGAACTGGTACATTCTCTCAAACATCACTTGCCCACCGACGGCCGTGGCAAAGCCTTCCCAGTCAGCATGGCGGAACAGCCACTTCGATCCTTGGGGCTCCCTGTTTCGAGAGTCCGAAAGGCTCGCCATTCTTTTGTCTGACGCCGGTTGCTTCATGACAATCGCCGGCCTATATATCCTCAAACAATATCTTGGCTCTTGGTCTCAAATCTTCTGGTTCTACGTCGTCCCATGGACATGGACCAATCACTGGATTGGTAAGGTCACTGCATCTTCACGCTCACCTGTCCAGTCCACTGACATACGCAACAGTGATGATAACCTACCTCCATCACACTCATCCATCGATCCCAAAATTTGCTCCCGAAGAGTGGACCTTCATCCTCGGCGCAACAGCAACCATGGACCGCGAGTTTGGGCTCATCGGCACACACTTCTTCCACCGCATCTCATCCGACCATGTTACTCATCACCTCTTCAGCAAGATCCCACACTACTATGCTCGGGATGCTACCAACGCCATTGCACCGCTGCTGGGCAAACAATACAAAAGAGGCAACTTTGGCTGGGAAGAACTGAAGCTAGCTTTCTCAAAGTGTCAGTGGGTCGAAGAGGACAACCACAAGGACGAGAAATATTTCGGCACCAATGCAGGCGGGAAAGGAAATGAGGAGGGTCCGTATTGTGTGGAGAAGAACGCCAAAAAGGCACTCTGGTACAAAGCTGGCCCTAGTCCTGCTCCCGAGTATCGACAGAGACTCGACGAGACTGACTACAAGAATGTGCTCAGTGCTATTGCGTCTTGAGCTCACTGACCGGTCCGAGCACTTAGCCTTCTGATCGGCCTGGCGCAAAGGCGTACAATGGTGTTTTGTTCATCATCCGCACCTTGTCCTTGAACATGACACTGGAGGTCGGTGGAAGAGCCACAGCGAGCTGGAATTGCGGTATTGAAAAGGGCCGGGTACTGATAAACGCATTTTGTTTTGGATGTGGAAGCTGTACTCTGAATCACGTACTTCCATCTGTAGATACATTTCCCCAACAGCTGAGGGCAACTGCTTGCTTCGTTTGAGCACTCATTTGAGCATCTTCCATAGCATGATCACAGCATGAATCACGAGATACATGCTGACAGTAGGTCTTTTTGCAAACATCGCAGAGGTAGACCTCGAACTACGGAGTATGTTCGAAAGAAAGAATATCACCGGTGTCGCGAATGTCGCGCTATAAGAGCAAGCTAGAGCTAGGCAACCGTCGCTAGTTTCTAAGCACCGCGGTACTAATTTTTAGGCCTCCTCTCGTAGGTACCACTAAAAGTACCTCTCTGCAACCTCTCTCTCTTCGCGTCGTTCCGAGTCTTTGTAAGGCGTACCTTGCAAGGACGAACCCGCAGAGCTCAGGACCCTACGTTGGTACGTGTGACATTGATATCCTCGAGATGTGCGATCAGTGACCGTAGCCTAAACATTGTTCGAGGTAATCTCATTGATTGTGGGCCCGACGTGCTACCCGAGGTTCGCAGATCACAGCGGTGAGTTGGTGCCGCCCGGAGTACTCCACCATGCTTGGAGATCTTACTGTCTACCCCTACCATCGTTCTGCGCTGGCGATGAAAGCGACGCATGTCGGTGGCTCGGCAGATAGAGATGGTAAGTAAGCATGGCAGACGTCAAGCAGAGTGACGACTTTCGAATTGAGACGGATGCATTGGGGGAGATGAAAGTTCCGAGGGATCGTCTTTGGGGCTGTCAGACTCAGCGTAGTCTACAAAATTTCGAGATCAACCAGCCCCGAGATCGAATGCCACCGACAGTGATCAAAGCCTTTGGTATTCTGAAAGGCGCTGCGGCAGCTGTGAACGTCAAGTACGGTGCGCTTGATGCAAAGCTCGGCGAGGTGATCCAGCAAGCAGCGAGTGAGGTTGCTTCCCTCGAGCTTATTGATCACTTCCCACTTGTGATATGGCAGACAGGTAGATAAAATCGAGTCTTTCGGTATCAAGCTAAGCCCGCATAGGCTCTGGCACACAGACGAACATGAACACGAATGAGGTCGTGTCGAATCGTGCAAATCAGTTACTGGGACAACCTCTTGGGACTAAGTCTCCGGTGCATCCGAACGACCATGTGAACAAGTCGGGCTCATCGAACGATGGCACAGCTACTGCAATGCACATTGCGGCTGTGCTTGACATTACAGATCTGTTGCTGCCGAGCCTTGATCGCCTCACTAAAGTGATGAGGCAAAGGGCTAGGGACTTTGAGAACATCATCAAGGTAGGCCGGACACATCTGCAGGATGCAGTACCGTTGTCGTTGGGCCAAGAATTCTCTGGTTTTGCTACACAGCTCGAATACGGAGAGAGGAGAATACGGCAAGCTCTCGAGGGACTCCGTGAACTTGCAATGGGTGGTACAGCAACCGGTACTGGTCTCAACACATACGAAGGATTTGCAGAAGACTTCTGCGCTGAGATCAGCAGGATGACCGGCCAGCAATTTGTTACCGCTCCCAACAAAATGGAGGCCATATCTGCCAACGACGCGCTCGTCTTTGCGTCGGGCGCACTGAACACATTAGCATGCTCACTATTCAAGATTGCGCAAGACATCCGCTTCGAAGGTAGTGGCCCGCGCTCCGGGCTAGGCGAGTTGATCTTGCCGGAGAACGAGCCAGGCAGCTCGTTCATGCCAGGCAAGGTGAATCCCACACAATGTGAATCCATGACTATGATCTGCGCGAAGGTGGTCGGCAATCACACTGCCATCACACTTGGTGGCTTGAGCGGCCAATTCCAACTCAATGCATTCAAACCGTTGATCATTTCGGACTTCCTGCATTCAGTGCGCCTGCTTAGTGACGGCATGGATAGCTTCCGCAAGAACATGCTCGTCGGTCTGGAAGCGGACCGGGAGCGGATCAAGCAGTTGCTCGATCAAAGGTACGGGCAATAATCCGTTCTGCAGAACTTGCTGACAAGACCAGCCTCATGCTCGTGACTTGTCTACAGCCACATATCGGGTACGATACGGCGTCGAAGGTGTCGCACCATGCTCACAAAGAGAACATGACTCTCAAAGAGGCCGCCCTGGATTTGAATGCCTTGAGCGCGGATGAATTTGACTGGTATGTAAGGCCAGAGTTGATGGTACGTCCTTCATCGCAGCCAGCGAAGTCGTAAACTGCTTGTATCGAAGGTGCTTGAGATATGGCGGTAGTGGTATTGCACTCAGAAGAGAATATGGGTTGCTCCGAATCTCAGCTTGATGATCGGCCTGCTGGCTGCTGCATGAATGTCAAGAAGCTCCACGTAGAGATTTCGGGAAGAATAGCATTTGCTCGCAACGATCAGATTTCAGCAAATAGAATTGCTTCATGGTTCGAGACGAAGGGTTAGCGTACGACCGGTTGGAGATGGCATGTCTGGATTGCGGAGAAAGGCTGGCCAGAACAGTGGTTCTGCACTGCTGCGTCTGATCAAGAATGTCTGTAGGCAATGCAACGGAGCAGCCAAGAAGCTCGGAAGAAGGATACCAACGTACAATCAAAACCTTTGAACGAAAGACTAAAACCCACCTGCCTTTGCAGAGTTGTATGTCAACAAGATGTCGACCGCGCAAGGCGAACCACGGATCCTCTTCCACTATCCCTTCTCACCATGGTCGCAGAAGATAACAGGAAAGAGCTTTGGGGGAGAGAATGGACGTCGGCACATCAGGAGAGCCTCAGACCCGAGGCACTCGTCATGCTCCGATCGAACATGTACTTTCTCGAGCACGATTTGTTGACCGATGGCCGTGATTTCATCTTTGAAGGACAAGGCCCGTCACTCGCAGACATTCACGCTGCTTGGATCTTCACCTGGCTGGCTGGTATGGACGATGCTCTTCCAAGTGACCTGTTCTCTGCGAAGCAATTTCCCAAAACATTTGCGTGGTTCGACAGATACACGAATGCCGTCTCGAAAGCTATGCAGCAGATGGAGTTGAATGGCAAGGTAAGGCAACTCGAGGGACATGCCGTAGTCAAATAAATCTCGGGTGGGCCATTCGGTGAGAATCGACTGTCAATTGATAAGCAGGATCCAACAGGTTTGAAGCAAGGAGAGCTCGTGCACGGCTACCCTCAGGATACTGGCTTCACGCGTCATGACAAGGGCCAGCTCGTGGGGTTGACCATGCAAGAAGTGGTCATTTCGACAAAGGCACAAAACGGCGCGGAGATTAGAGTGCATCATCCAAAATGGAATTTCGCAATTGGGAAGGCGCAAGCCGGCGGTGTATAGGCTACGTAGGTATCGTATGGTATGGTCTCCTGACGCATCATTTCCTCTGCATGATGCAAGAAGCAGAGCCAGCGACAGCGAGGAAGGAACCGCGCACAAAAAGCACGCGTCAAATTGAGCTAATCCTATTTCGGATGGCGTTCAGCGTGCACAAGTGGAAGGCATCTGGCGCGCTGAGGAATTCCCTCTCCTTGTGCAGGATAGACATATCATAAGTTGTCCTGTAGCCCCGGGTTGCCCTTCGTGCAAAGCGCTACACAAGGCGGCGAGATTGTCATGAGATTGTGCTCACGAAGTTCAGGGGCCCAATAGTCATGATGTAACAAAGATCGTTCCACAAATATTCAAACTTCTCTTTGTACCCTTCCTGTTCCCTCAGAACAAGTTCTGCGAAGTCTGGACCATTCAAAATGGCCGACTGGGAAGATGCAGCACTGTCTAATCGACACATGCATAACCGTGTCGGAAGACATGGAAGAGCGAAACATGGCAAGTCAGGTGGAGCTTTTGATGCCCGCAAGACTTTTGGCACCTACGAGGTCAAATGTCCTGCTGCCGCGAAGCTTGCTACCTCCGATGCCGACAGTGCACAGGCTGCCAAGCTCGAGATCTACACCTTGAATTATGGCGGTAATGCCTTACTCGCCGAGCTATTTCTACCTCAAGTACTGCATGCAACGGTTCTGCTGGCTGGGAGCCGCAAAACGATGAACGCCGTCGTGCGTGATCTTGAAGCAGCCAGGGAGGGAAGCGAGGAAGACATGGACGCGGGAACCGAGGCTGGTCCGACAAGATCAGATCGTGACGAAGATGATGGAGATGAGGACGAGGAGCACACCCAGCCATATGAAGATCCTACCAACAGAGTTGTACGGGAATTCGAAAAGAACAGCTTCCGTTCCCCAAAATTCTGGATGCGTTGGCAAGGCCAGCTTCTGCAGTCCTCGACTGATTCGTCAGTCACAGATTCCACTTCAGGTCCCGGCTACCTAATCTTCTCCGGCAACAGTTGTGACAAATTTCAGGGTACATTCACTTGCCAACAACTTGGCTGGCACAACGTCAAGGTTTCTGGCTGGAAGACTGCGTCTAGGTCTGCCAGAGATTTTGCTGTGGCATGGCACCAGGAGCCGGAATGAGACGCCCTACGATTCGTCGTACCCTGGTATTCAACCGCATTGTATGCAAGAACGAAGCTTAGTAAGTATCCCGCCCTTTAGTGTCCAATACAAATAGATTCCTCAAGTACCGCCGACCAGGATGTGGCCCTAAGGTTGGGGTCTATGTGCAAGAGTCGGCTCGAATTGGTACAATGACGTTAGGTTGTTGGAGATCCGCTCATTCTGCGGGGAGAGCCCGTGACCCCCTGCAGAGCCCGATCTCGGCATCTGCCCTGCAGCTCCGGAGTACCACCTAAACCCCCGTCTACGATTACCTCATTACTGGAAGGTGCAATGCTTAATGAGCTACAAGCTCTTCGTCTCTGTAGCTTATATGTCTTCGACTTGTGCTTCATTGTCCACAGCACGACCAAGAATCATATCATTGCCACCATGAAAGTCCTACAGACAGCTTCTATTGGCTTCACTGCCATCATCATTGGCACTGCTTCAGCTCAGTTCCCTTCCACCTGTCCTTCACCTTCTTTGTCGTCCTCGAACAACACGAATGGTGTCTGTCCTACAGATTTCACCATCGTAGGCCCCGCTCTTGAACCTGTCCATGAATCTACACAACCACCAACAGGGCTCGCTGTCGATCCGAGCCTCAACTTGTACCTGACATACCCTCGGAACAGCGGTCCCACCCCCAATAACGTCGTCATTTGCACTTCCTTCACAGATGAGGAGCCATGGCCAAATGCTGCAATCCAAAATTGCACGACCGGCCAGAACGCAAGTGAATGCTTCATCAATGTCCAGAATGTGGTCCTCGACAGTATCAACCAGCTGTGGGTCGTGGACTCTGGCATTCCTCCCGGTGCGAAATCAGCCGTCGAATATGGCGCCAAAGTCATGTCATTCTCACTCAACGGCACACACCTACGGACTTATGTCATTCCTTCTGCGCTGTATCATGACAACATGAATGCCAACGATGTTCGCATCAACAACACACTCGGCACCAACGGCTACGCATTTATGACTGACGAATCAAATTCCGGCTCAATCTTGTCCATCGACCTTGATACAGGCTATGCAAACAGGCGCTTGTTCAACACGACGTACACTCGAGCTGATCCTAACTATGTTGGAGTGTATGATGGACAGCTTATCTATGGCTGGAACGGTACCCATAAGTCCTTCCTTAGCACAGGCTCCGATGGTATTGCGCTGGCATCTGGCAATGTGTACTGGGGTGTCCTGGCTTCTCGCCGCTTCTACTACATCTCCCAGGCTGCAGTCGTTGACCAATCCATCTCTAACGACGACATCGTTAGCTACGTCCAAGACCCAGGCCAATGCGGGACAGAACAGGCAGGTTTTACAGCCGACGACAACGGCAGAGTGTACATTATGGCATCCGAGCACAATGCAATCTTCTACGTCGACACCTTGCAGGCAGCAGTGAACCGAACGGTCAACGGTGTACCGCCAGGAAGCTCGAATCCGCTCGAGCCCGTGTCGCCGGAGAATTATGTGGTCAAAGACTTTGTGAGGAGTGGTCTGATCCAACATGCTGATAGTGCCGCAATCTGGGATGGGTGGATGTACTTCTGCACCAACCAGCTGGAACTCGGTCCCAGCAGGCAATACAATAACACGGACAACCGCAAAGGCCCATTCAGGAGCTATCGAGTCAGCGTTGGTGCAGGACCTGCTGTCTGATGCGGCTTGGGTTGTGTACCGGCTATCATTCGTTGCTAGGTGAGATTGGCAGCGATAAAAGGATGTTTCCTATAATCGGAGGCATGATTTACGAGGAACAGAGGAAATAACGAGTTCCAAGACACATAAACAGAAGGCGTGATACAGACCAGCTCCTGCTCTGTCAAAGACGCATAGCCACGTAAGCTCTTTAGAGATGCTTCTCTCATAACGCAACAGTTGGTGCCTCAGCATTGTTCTCCTCCAGATCGTTGGCTTTATCAATTCTAGTGCAGCTTGGATGAGCCACATTTTGAGCGTGACGGTTCAGCAAAAAAACAATCAACTGCTTGAGGACCAGTGTTATCAGAAGACATTGACAAGCAAACAGTGCTTCACTCCGTCACATCGAGAAGCCGTACTCCAACTTGCACTCTGCTTTTGGCGAAACTACAATTGCTGCGCAGCAGTCCATCAAAGTCTCTAGCATACAGACACATCCATCACAGCCCGAGAGCTCAGCTATCTGTCACGGATCTCACCTTGAACCTTCCAACGAGGTGATCCAATGTTACGCCATGGACAAGCGACGAGAAGAAGTCCAGCCTACCATTCCGGCAAGCCCGTACAACAAGCCTGTTACAGCGCAACGAACCAATGATAATCTCAAGGAGGACCGCATCGACATCAATAGTGTGGAGCATAATTGGGTCAGAACATTCCTGCAAACTTTGGACGAGGCTCCACCAGCTTCGCTCCTTCCAGCAATTGAAGACATCGTCATGTGGATCGCGGAAGGCGATCTGCGAGTGGCAACCCAAGTATACCGGTCAACAAGAATCTTGCAGATCGAATTCGACAAATCCAGCACACGAACCGTGGCCTCTGAGACCGCCGGAAAAGGTTTCTATCGTGCCCTGAAATGCCTCAGGCTCGCCAGAGGAGACTACCAGAAGGCAAAAGGGATGCTCAAAAGCCTGGGACAGGCGCAAAACGATGGTGTGGTCAACCATCACTACCTGCTGCTTGATAGGTTGTATTTCAAGACCAAGTACGGAGTGGACCCATGCGAGCCTGTCACTACGCAGATTTCTCAAGAGATGCAAGCTGTGATCGAGGATTCGGATGCAGTCATCTTGGCTAAAGCAACAGCATCCGACCGGAGATTGAAGTCAGCAGAAACCGGTGAGGCTGCTGCAAAAAGTCCTCCTTGAACAAGCAAGCACAAATTCCAATAGCCTCAGGGACGCATCAGGTCTCTTGGGAAGAGCGTGGTGCATGCACAGCATGGTGGTTAACATTGCACGCGCGTAGTATCCGGTATTCTACATCGAATGAGAGTTTGCGCAACGATTGGTGCAAAACCTTATCAGTAAGGGTCATGGCATTATCCAGCTATTCTATAGCCATAGGTGGTTAGAAAAAGGTGGCTTTGCCATCCAACATTCGGCTAAGCCCTACTACTTATGGCATCGCTTCCTCTTCCACATCTCCATGCCATGCCTTGCATTGCCTGCTGAATACTACTCGAGGTATCTCACCTCATACATACGATTAATGACAGTGTTCGTAGAAATAATGCTCTCGGCAGTCTGATCTACCAGTGACCAACCGACCAGCCTCAGCTCAAGAAAAAAGAATCTAACCTGCCTTCTTCCACCACGTCCGTCCATCCTTCCGAATAGGGTATCTCAGTAGACAGCAAACCAACAATGAACAACAATGACCGTGCTTTTGACAATGACCCGGTGGAGCTAGTAGCTACACGGCTAGATCCCAATCACCTCTCGGCTATATTTCGTCCGTCTGACGAATCAATCAATTAGCCAGCCAAACAGCTGAACAGCCCACGCGTCCCAGCGTCACAGAGCAGGGCAGAATCAAGTCCTAGAAAGCAACACCGACATTGACCCGACGGTACCCGCCCGCAGCGCACATCTCGAACAACATCTTCTCCACGTCCCTGCTCTTGGCGCTCAGCGGGCTCGGGCTCGGACTCGAAGTCTTGAATACGAAGCCCGAGCCCGCCTCGAAGGCCTTCGCGTTCGTCACAGACATGCCCTCGCCTATTGGTGTCGGCGAGCGCCGAGGAGACGACGCAGCAGTAGCAGTATAGGTCGAGCTCCAAGATCTCATGGTCCCCGTGTGACTCTTCATGTCGACGGTCGTCGTTGACTCTACGTCATATGCTCGTTTTACTGGAGGGTGAGGGACGGCGAAGGCTGCGGCGGAAGAGAAGCTGTCTTCGTTCTCGAGGTCGTGCTCGAGGGCGGGCTCTGGTGTTTCGGGTTGTTCGAAGAGGACGTCTGTTGCGATGGATGAGGCGATGGTTGAGGCTGTTTGAGTCCTGGCGTGGGATTTAAGGGATGCTGAGGATTTGGAGGGGGCGGCGTGGACAATTGTCGACAATTGTTGAGATTTGAGTGGTGGAAAGGGTCTGTAGAGGGTTAGCGGTGTTGGTGTTTTGAGGGCCTTGTTCGTTGATGCGGATGGCGATGACGATACCACTTTCTTGTCCTCGGTCTGGGGGGCGACGGCGGTGACTTCAGCGGGCTTGACGTGGTTCAACAAGTAAAACTGGGATCTCTTGCGTCTGTGCTCGGCGAAGGACGAGGTGGTCGTTGTGGTTTTGATGGTGCTGATTGAGGAAGTTCGTGAGCGACCTGCGCAGTCTTTGGCGTCGTTGTCAAGCCATTGGTTGATGCGAGTGTTGGTCTTGTAGTCTGTGTGAAAATAGCCCCTTGCTTCCTCAGGCGTTTCGGTGGTCTTCACCTGTGCCTGGTCCAGGGTTGTAGCGCGTGTCCTGGCCAAGGTATTGCTTGAGGCGAGCAGGATCGAAGCAGATTCAGAGAGCTTCATCTTGTGCTTGCTGATAATTGTCGTTCGTCTGTTCGGACCAGGATCGATGATTGGTGAAGGTGCTGTCGGGTCACACTCCCGACCACGTGCAGCAGGCAGTAGCGACTCATGAGCCGTTTCCGTCGGTGCTCGATACGCCGAAACTTCCGGAAAGGCCAGCGTTCGTCCATTGACGATGACTGCAGCACTTGGCGGGGGAGTGAGCTCCTCCTTCATAGGACTGAGGATAGTGGTCTTTGACCGAGTCGGAGCTGCAGCAAATTGCATGGTAGACGGAATGCCAGGTAACGAGTACCAAGAGACTGGATGGCTATGCAGAGCATCATACTCCGACGCTGGTCTCGAAGTGGAAAGGAAAGTAGAGTCTGTCTTTTGCTGGACGTGCGACACCCGTCTCGACAAGCTTTGCTCGAACATGGAAGCCGGTTTTGCTGTCGCGTACTCTTTCAGTATCGGGCTTCTTGGCCTCAACAGCTCCTCGGATTGTGTTCGAACCAGTGCTCTTGGTGGAAACTTGATTGTCCCTTCCTCCGTGAAGCTCAAAGCATCAAACTCTGGTAGATCCGACAATCGCTTGTCAGACAGATAGATGCTGAGTTGCAGTGGGCGAAACGATACGTTCCTCCTTAGCTGGCATCCGTCCGCTGGCAGGACCGCTTGAGGCTTGGAAATGCTAGGCTTTAGATGCGTCCGTCTACGCGCCGCCCAACTTGCCCGAGTCGATGCTCTTGATATTGACTTTCGGCTCTGATGCACGAACTTGAAAACTTGCGACGGTTGTTGTAAGGCGATAGGCGTCGCTGGCAGATCGTCGTAGACGGTCAGCTTCATCGGCTCTACCAGGTGTGGTTGGTTATGTACAACACGCATTTGGCGCTCAACGCCTGCATTCATCAGCATCTGCATTCCCACCCGCAACAGAACTCTTCATACCTATGCGCCTCGACGCGCGCTTGTGCGCATGACTGTCCCTCTTCTCCCTCGCACTGAAGCAATCCAACACTCCACACGTGGCTGACCTTGGTGATGAGCCATAGTCCTCCATCTCTGCCTTCTTGACCAAGCGCTCAACGCTCTCCGTCACAACCAAGTAGCAAAGGAACAACTTTACCGCCGGCTCCTGTCTTGTTTCTACTCCCAAGGCTCGATGACCAGCATCAGGGTCCTTCTGCACGGGGAAGTTTCAATATTAGAGTACACGGAGAACTAAGAAAGTGAAAAGGAGCGACTAATGCAGGTACTGCCAGACAGCAACAACAGAACTTCAAAAAGATGACTAGGAACGCAAGAAACGCGCTGATGCACTGGCATAGATGCAGGATGCAAGCCAGCAGGTCCGGACGATCGAACCAAAAAGCAGGCCTGTAGAAGACATAGCGTGGAATGAAGCTCATGGCTTTCTTCAATCACAAGCGATGAGGTGACTTTCGTGTTCGAGACGTGGTCGATCAGCGCTTCCATCTGGATGATTGGATGCCATTGTGCCAGCACTCTGGTCGAACTCGGTCGACGAAGGATTGTGGCCGCCATCAGAGACCGAGACGAACGTCGTCAAAGATGAAAGAGGAATCGAGTCTCATCGATATTGAGTGTCAGAAGAGCGTGTCGGAATCCTGGTTGGTTGGACAAAGAGTGACGGAAAATTGAGCGCGAAGTTTGGCGCTTGGCGACAGCCAATCAGGGAGCAGGAAAGCTCAACGGAGGTGTCGCGGAATCGAGTTCTTCCTTCCGCGAATCAGGCACGAAAAGCACATAAAGATTCGCAATCTGAAACACGACGTCGGGTGCGACAAAGGAATTCTTGAATTGTGAGTCTGTCCCAATGTAGTTACAGGAATGCTTCATGTTGCCGTAAGGCTGGAGGATTTCATATTATACAACTCACCAGGCATCTCATGCCGTACTCATTTTCCAAAGCCTGAATATGCAGACAGCACTATTAAGTATCGAACGGCTCAATCTGCTTTTCCACGTGCATATCGAACGCTTTCCCTCAATACCTCTGAACGTATCTCACTCCACCATCCTGCTGTGGCTGTGGCACGATCTCCCGTCCCTGAGCATCCACGTATCTCGGTTGGGGCTGCATCTGAGGCTCAGGTTCCACAACTCGATACCGTGGCTGCTCGAGAGGGAGATATTCGCGGCGGACACTCTGTCGATCATCGACAAAGGCACTGCTCTCTCTGCCTGGTCGGACGCTAGCAGGGCGTGGCATCATCTGCATCGCTGGCTGCTCTTCGTACTGGGACGGTGCTGGCCTAACACTAGCCATTCTGGCAGGCGGCCGGAATTCAGCCGGGTGGTCGGCGTATACCATTTGACGTGTTGCTTGTGGCGGTCGTTCAAAGACTGCGGCACTTCCAGCTCGGCTACTCGACGTAGGTGGGTAAACCTCCCTTGGTGGCAGCATTTGGTCGCCTGGTTGCTCGGCAACTTGTCGCACTACTCGTGGTGGAGGCATCTCTTCGTATCGTGGTTGAGTTCGCTCCTCGACCATAACCGAAGCCGCACGCGTCGGAGGATAATTCTCGTAATACCGAGAGGGTTCTTGTGGAAGGTAAGATGAAGCTCGCGGTGGCGTGGCTGGCGCTCGTTCTTGCACGATCTCGCGAAAGCGGCGACCGTACTGATCGATAACTATGCATTCTCGTGGCGGTGGAGGCATTGGTTCCGGAATGTAGCGCACTTCGGGTTCTGGCTGATAGACTTCGCGGTACTCCGGAGCAGGCGTACGGACGACCCGGATTTCTTGAAGCGGAGGCTCATTCTCACTGCCATAGCCACCAATCTCCGGCATGGGATTATCTACCCGCATGTAGCTCGTTGCACGCTGTCTTGTGGGCGTAGCATATTCGACGTACTCACGTGGTTGCTCGACACGCATGTTGTGCATGCTAGCGACTCTTCGTAGATCCTGATCATCTCGAGGTCGCATTGTGGCTCTCGACTGAACGCGCGACTCGCTCATTGGAATGACCTCGGGCTGCCTTGACATCGGTCTCTGAGGAGAATCGATATAGCGTGGAGCAGGCGCATATCGAATCTCTTGTTGCGGTGGTGGGGGCTCATCAATAACAATTGGCTGGTTGTCTGGTTCTGGTAGCTTGCCTAGGCCAAGAGGCTGTATATCGTGGAACGGCGGCGGAGATATGTTCTCTTGCTTGATGCCTCGGCGGCCTCTCTTGTCGTTCTTCCTCTCGATCTTCCGTCTCTTGTTTCTAACCGAGACCGGCTCAGGACTCTGACTTTGGGAATCTGCTCGTCCGCGTTGACGGCCGGATTGGTGTGGTCGACCCTGCGAAACAAGTGAATCCTTAGTAAGAGCGAGAGGGGACACACGAGATGGTTGTGGGGCTAATGGGGAGGTGATGTGGTTCCTTACTATCCTCATGTTGGGCTCGGTGGGCGATGCAGGTCTTTTGCCGTTCTGCTCCAGGTCAGAGTATCTGCGCATTTGTCTACTTCGTGGGTCTGGGGCTGTGTGTGAGCTTGTTCCATTCTGAGCAGGATATTGCTCTGCCGGCTCGGGTGGAGAGTATTCTCCTTCTTCATCGTCATCGTCGTCTACATTCATGGCATCGGCGGCGTTTTTGCGGAAAGGGTTGGTGGCTGCCGTAGGCTTCGAGGCCGGGGTAGGGTGTACACCGGTGCGAGAGGCAGGTCTTCGAGGGCCACTCGGGGGTTGGGTAGTGGCAGTGGCAGTGGCAGTGTCGGCGTCAGCAACAGGAATTTCTTCCTGCATCCCTTCCTCGGAAGAAGATCTTCCACCACGTTCCGGGGTCGAATCGGGGGCTCTGCTAGAGTAGAATGAGTTCTCGTCAAACGAATCATTCTCTTCATCCTTATCTGACTGCTCCTTGGACAGCGACAGCGGTTTGACGGCCTCCAAAGCTTTTGCAAGAAGAGCAGAAATATCAAAGTCAGGCTTTGCCTCGGCTGGGGCAGGCCGTTTACGAAAATCCAATCTCTTTTGCTCGAACTGATCGCGCAGCTGCTTCTCCAGTCTCTGGCGCTGCAGCGCTGTTTCTGCTCGGATCAAGTCGTCTGATTTGGTCAAGAGCACAGGATTAATGCCAGAAGGGGTGATCGCAGGTGCAGGTGCAGGTACAGGTGGTGGTTGCGTCGACTTTGGTCGTTCTGACTCCTCCGTAAGACTCAGGCCAGGGAGCTGCAGTTGTGAAGTTTGCTGGGCTGGTACTTGTGCTTGGACAGGGGCTGAGGAATGAGAAGACAACTGGGTTGAAGCAGGTGACACTTTCCTAAGAGCATGCGTAGGCACGGTCAGTCGAGGATGGTTACCTGCAAAGATCTCGTCGCGAAGCTTGAGAATCTTCTCAAACTCGGCTGTCTCATCAACATCTGGCGCCGAAGGCAGAACGCCATTCACAACAGTTGTTGTTGTGACCGACATGCTTCTACCTGCTCGGCGAGCGCGTAGGACTTTGTGCTTGAACTTGGGGACTATTTGCTCATAGTGAACGTTGGAGATTTTATGCCACGCTGAGACAGATCAAACAATGAGCGTGACGCGACTACTTGGTGCGATATATGTAGTACGCGGGCGTGATGGTGAAGGGCCGTTGGTGCGTTTGCGACGACTAGATGAAGGAGACTCGATTTACCTGACAGCGCAGGAGGAAGGTGCAGCTGGGGATAATTCGTGGTCCGAAAGTGGCTAGTCAGAAAGGGGCCGGAGGCGGAACATCTTCTTCCGCTGAGCGCCTTCGGCCGACTTGCCTCCCAGTGGCTACTGTCGAATTTTGACTTTCAACTGATGAGCAATCGTTGTTGCTTCATGATGCATGTGGCAAGGCTAGGACTATGCAATTGGAAGTCATTCTTTACTGGTGTCTAGGAAGTACAGTTCCTTCTGATTGTTAGCAATTAAACAAATATCTACTACACGTTTCCCCTCACAACCATCGGTTTTCTTGCATAGACATAAAACAAAGATTGCGTGGTTTCCATCTTTATTCGCCAGCTTTCCCTTAGACATGGGGTCAATCGCGCGAGGCCCTGACCACCGGGCGGTGTTCTTCTTCGACATAGACAACTGCCTCTACGCCAAATCCAAGAACGTACACGACCACATGGCTCATCTCATCAACAAATACTTTGTGACCCATCTCGACGTGCCCGCAGAGGAAGCAACTCGCTTGCACCAGCAGTACTACAAGGACTACGGCCTTGCCATCGAAGGCTTGTCGCGCTTTCATCAGATTGATCCTATGGATTTCAACCGAGAGGTGGACGATGCATTGCCTCTCGATGATTTGCTCTCGCCAGATCTTGAACTACGCCAATGGCTAGAAAGCTTCGACAAGACGAAGGTGAAGATGTGGCTCTTTACCAATGCACATATCACTCATGGAAGGCGTGTCGTGAAGCTCTTAGGTATCGAGGACTTGTTCGAGGGTATCACCTATTGTGACTACCGTGAAAGGCCGTTAGTGCCAAAGCCAATTCCTGCAATGTTCGAGAAGGCTGAACGAGAAGCTGGCTGCACATCATCCACCGAGATATATTTTGTGGACGACTCGTGGTTGAATTGCAAGAAAGCTTTCGAGAGGGGCTGGACAAATACTGTCCATATAGTAGAACCACATTGGCCAAGCGAGCCGATGGAAGAGGCTTGCAAATACAAGATTGGTTCCCTCAAAGAGTTACACGGGCTTTTCCCAGAGCTATTGAAGAAGGAAGCCACTACGAGTTGAAGCAGCAAATACATTCAGTATACTTGAAAGACTCACCTGAGCTTGATTATTTGAAGCACTTCTGGGCCGTCGTCTAGATTACGCTGTTATAGCTAGGGATACCCTGCCATTCCCGAATCGCGGAGCTGGATCGCTCCCTTACGAACGGTCACGATCATCTCAATCAGCTGCACATCTAAGAACAGCACGTTGTTCGCTGCGGGCCACAATTAAAAAATTTGGACACTTCCAAGGATACAGCATGGACCCTTGAGCCCCCAAGAGGTTACATTGCATATGGCCTAGATGAGTCCTCAAGCTGAGTGTCTGCCACGAGTCTGCTGACGTTTCTTGCATCTCGTCAGGGTGAGCCAGTCGAAATGGTGTGCGCGCTGAGACAGGAGGCTGCGGTGCCTCAGTCTTTGCCAGAGACCGCGAATCCGTGCTGCGTTTCTGCAGTCTTGTTCGTAGCCACGGCAGAACCTAGTTTCCCGTAAAGCTCTGACCACTTGTCTCCACACGCCTTCCAGAAACAGGCATTCAATCTGCAGTGCCCTTCCATCGAAGCCGTTGTGTGCAGGGTCCAGAACGCTGACACATGCCACAGGCGCTGACCCATCATGCAGTGGCTGGCGAGGGAAGGACTGCATCAACCGATTAGCAGACTGACCAGGATCCGAAGCTCAACTAGAATGCTTACAGAGCTGCTGTGGGGGGGTTGCAGTAGTGGTGGTGAATTATCTGGCCGCAAATCGAAGCACTTTCGTTGGTTCTCAGATTCTTCCAATACCCTCCATGTGCTGGAGTTGCATTGCCCTACCCCTATCGAGCCAAGCATTTCGCGGGTTCGAATTGAGTTGCTGCAGGACTCGCTGGTTGGCTGTATGGGAACTGACCGCTGATTGGCCAGAATATAATCTTGAGTGCTTACATCGCCTGCACATAGATCGCGGCAAATTCGCTGTATCCAAATGCGGTGCAAAAAATGGACCTTTTCACGCTTCCAAGGTGTTAGTTCTAAGCTTTGACCGTTCTGTCGAAGCTAGCAATGCTCGGACTCTCCGAAGCCACCGGGTTTGATCTCCAGCTTGCAATTCCGCTGACGGCTTGATCCAGCCGCATTCAATTCGATGCTTCTAGTCATGCTCGGCAATCCAAGGACTGGGATCTCGTGCAAGCCACCTTACACCGACGGTTCGTGTGCGTTTGCAAGTCGTGTCCTGGTTCCGAAAGTACACGCTACTGGAGCCGAAAACCTTTGTTTGTGTCGTGTTGCGGCTGTTCATAGTGAAAGCTCACGCGAATCCAGTGGCCAGTGTGAGATAGGCTCTCTCAAACACCGGTAGGAGCGGCCAAGCTCGCCATACTTTCCTGGTGGTGATCGCGATGCTGTTCACAAAGCTACAGAGCCGCTTCTTAGCCGCGATATCAGATCGACTCACGGTTGGTAAGACGAAGTCGAAGAACAAACTGTATGTGGAGCAGATGGGTGACCAATGCGGCACTGAATGGAAACATCGGCACACGTGCATGCCTGTTTCATGCAACGCGTTCCACAATCCTGGAAGGGCTAGCGTGATAGAGTCACTCGTTACGATCATGCAGGTTTGACAAGTGCTATGCACGCGAGGCAAGAAGGACCCATCATATCATGAAGTCATCATATTGACGCTCGAGCTGTCGAGTTATCCGGCTGATGAAATTCATGCCGCAGCGCCAAAGTATCAGAGCAGTCTGAAACACTGTTGTACATAGGAGATCCTCCTTTCAGTCATCACGATACACTTTTGCAGCCTGATCCGCCGAATCCCATTCGCTAGAACGCTTTCCAACCCAACTCCATCGCTCGCTAAAGGCCCATACAAAAGAAGCACTTTTAGGAATAGGATTCCGCTTCCCGCATTGTTACAAGACAGCAAAGCCGTGAAAAGTGGCCGACTGTTCACAAGCTGATGACACGCCTCTTGCCACTGAAGTCGCTAGAGCAAAATCGCCAGGCGCCTTCGTGTTTTCGGGAGTGCCATTTTTTGACCATGATGGCCGTGCCGACAGGAAGTCGTGGGAACTTTTGATTAATCCGTCGACCGTTGATAGTAAAATGTCTGTCATGACATCCAACAAGCAATGCCGCATCCGTTGAAAGATCAAGAGCTGCGGAAAGCGTCTGCTCGTACCTAGACCAGATCTTGCTCAGGTGTTCCGGCATAAGAATGTCGTCATTGACAAGGACGTTCAATTGAGTGACTTCGTCGTGATAGTGTTGTACAAGAAGAGGAGCAAATCTGCTGATGTACGATTGGACATCCTCACCAGAGAAGAATTGCTCACTGGCTGAGTCATGAATGTAGTTGGCCCAGGCGTGGAACGAAGCGTGGAAGATGCGATCGTCATGAATATTCGTGCTCTTTCGAGTGGCCAATCGAGGATGCATGACAGGTTTGTGGAGAAGGGGCTGTAGATACTGCTGATCGACCTTCAGCTGTTGTGACAGGATATTGAATAGAGTCTGGCTGAAGAACAGATAGTCGTGGATCTCGTCATTGTCGACATTGACTGCGTGGTTGTAGCAGGAGTTGATGGCTCTAATTATCGTGTTGCAGGCCTGTGCCATATCCACGATGGAGCTGTCGACATTTTCGCTTTTCGAAGTAATGCTGGTAATCAGCGGATAGTGGTCGTCGGCAAACCTTGACTCGGCGCATGACGATGTCCTCGAATTTCGACTGCTGCTTGACCCAGACAACGCAGCCGAGAGCGTCGATGGCGTAGTCGAGAGATGCGAGCCTCCACTGCGACGACGTGATAGTACTGGTAGAGGAAAGGCGTCAAGCGACTCGTATGATGACTTGGGCGAAGTAGAGCATGATGAGAATCTTGACTCCTCGACTTCGTATGCAGTGATCCAGATCGGCTGTTCCTTCTCCGTGGTAGGTGAGTACATCCCGTACCTCTTGGAAGATCTTGTACTGCTCAAGCTGATAGATTGTGTGTCAAATTGAGTAGCATTATTCCGCGCAGAGTTGCTGTCCATGTCGTTTGCCATAAAACGGTACCTCGAGACGTTGATAGGAAACTCAGTTGGTCGTGGTCGCCAACACAGTGGCGGTTGAAGCTCTGTTTTCCTTGTGTCGAGTTGAACGGAAAAAGTGGTGTGAGATGTGCTACTGCATACGGGATTGTTTCAGAACGCATGTACCATTTCTGGAGTTTCAAACAAGTCTGTCTGCAAAGGATGAACGCATGTTGGGATCGACAACCATATATCTCAAAAGGACAAAAAGCAAAGGTGGTTCTAGAAAGACGACCGCTCGACGCCTCTCGTATCGCTTTGACCGAAAGCATATCATGGCGTGATCTTCGAACACGAGGTCAAGCCTGAACGTGGGCTGTCTGGCAAGTGCTGGTAAGCTGAACTTCTCGCTTACGGGAACCTGCCGTTGGCGAAAGTAGAAGCAGCACACGAACCATTGACCGTTTTGCAGGGAAGAGGCCTGCCGCAAATCGTTAGATTGTACTCGGCGTTGGTCGCGTTCCTGGGGCCACGTGGTGATCCCAGTCCAGACCGCTGCAAGCTAAACCCGTCCTTGGCGGATTTGAATAGCGGAATGCGTGGGCTGAATTGCAACCCTCAGGAAGGACCTCTGAGTTTGACTATCTCAGTGGTTTCACATACCTCGTCGCTTCTCCTGTCGTGAATAGGTCACGAGACATTGTTTCGAAGGCTGCTAGAAGTTCAGTACGCAAACATTGAACGAGTTAGCCAGGATGACCATTGTCGGTAAATTGCGTTTGGCTTGAGTGTTCATGACAGCCGTGGAGTCTCGGCTAAGGCCACATCGCTAGGACGATCTCGATCTAGCTCCCACGATCTAAGAACAGTCCATCTCTTCTTTCAGTCAGCCTCTGGCATCGCCGACGCGATATGGTTGGCTGCGAATGCAAGCAGCGACGAAATGTGAGGCGAAAAAGGGAGTGTGTGGCTGGAAAGTTTCGTTTCTGAAGAAACTCAAAAGTACATCCCATCTCGTCGTCAGGTAGACGGCCGTGCTTCACTACTAGCGCTGACTCTTAAGAAGCACCCCACTTCGGAATCTTGGATTCATCAGGCACTAATGAAACACCTATGTGTTGATTTGTTATCAGCGAGTCAGGGGTCGCCCCTGCCCTCTCTCATGTTGTGCGATAGCAGTGTGTTTGACTTCGCTCATGATGCCAGTAAGCTCAAACCGTAACTCAGCAACGCACGATACTTTGCATCATGTTGGATCTGAGTTGTCAGGAAACACTTATTGACTGGGGTCTTGCGCTTGCTGATTTGAGTCACATGGTGCACACCCCGCAAAGTCTCGAAGATGCGCTGTACTAGGCTATCTTGACTACGATTATTGTGCTTGGACCATATTCCTCCGCCTCACCCAACAATGCAGGATGTTTCGTTCTCGCTTGACTTTTCGGCTCTGCATGCTGTAAGATTCGGTTGAAGCGGGCCTGTCGAGGCACTGGCAGCCTCTCCATTGCACGGATTACTTTCGTATAGACATACCACAGAAGTTCGAGCCAAGGACACGGCATATGTGGAATGCTTTGCATTGATCAAAGAGCTGTATGAAGGCTATGGGAAGTAGTCTGCGACACTAGTGGCCGAGACAAGGCTAGCTACATACAAACAGGGCGATCCAGTCAGATGACGAATTACGCTATCGCAGCCACACACACGAGTCGTGGCATTGTGGCGTCCATATCTAGCCGAAGCAGGTAAGATGAACAGGTTTCGCTTGTTGTTTAGACGCGAAACCTGGTTTGTGGGTGACAAGGTTGACTAATAATGTTGAGATGGCTTCATTAGGTGATGGAAGAATGAATTTATCGGAGGATGGTTCGGGCACTTCGGATCATACACATCGAAGAAGGTGGGATGTGCCACGATGGGAAGGGGTGTTGAGTCGTGATGGCGCATGATGTTGCCGTGGAATTTATGGGTGGTGACACCTTGCTTGCGTCTCCTGGATCAGTCATAGTAACGACGACGATTGTGCCGTTGTTGTGCAGCTGACAATGGTAGCATGCAGCTTCTTCTGTAGCAATTCGAGCTTGAAAGACGTGGCTCCGCTGTGTTGGACGACAGCTACACGCGATCGTTATGCAGGTCCGACAACTGAGCTTCCCCAGCTCAGTCGGTACCCTGCGTTGCTAACTCCATATCGAAGCGAGCTTGGCGCGATTAACTCGGACCAAAGCACGCAAGTTAGGGGAGGTTGGGGGATGGAAAGCATCTCGGCTTCAAAGTTTACCTCAGTAGGTGGAGCATCGTGCTTCGGGTGACCCCTTGGAAGGGCAGAACTAGCAGGATCTGTGCACGGGACGACACCCCGACGCCAAGAGCAGCCTAGTATGTCCGTCCCTTCCTGCTCGACTTGGTCGCGTTTACCAGGGCAGTCAGCGTTGCTGCTCATGTCTGATCCGGTCAGAGATAGTGGCTCTGGAATATTCGCGATCGAGGAAGCTTACGCAAATCGCTCATTCCTTCAGTTCGTCAATACGCGATTGCCAAGTTTCAGCACCTCTAAGCTGAGCGAGAATCTCTTCCTTCTCATCCTCAAGCTCAATTCTTCTTTCCGCATCTAGTGGTCCAAATCCAAAACCACCCCTTCCGTCGAACTGCAAGATGTAGTTGTGATATCTCCAAAGACTTCGACGATGACTTACAGTCATCAGCGTCGTACCCAGACTTTTCGCCGTTTCGTACATCTTCCTCTCCATCTCAAGTGTAACGGAACTGGTGCATTCGTCCAAAATAGCATATTTTGGTTTGTGATAGAACAAACGAGCCATGGCTATTCTTTGCTGTAGACCACCCGAGAACACATCGCGCCATTCTTCGATGGCATCCCATCCACTTGGCCTGTCAACGACGGATTCGATCTCCAGAATTCGTAGAATGTCAAGCAGCTCGTCTTCTGAGCCCTTCTTGGCTCGGAACTCGTACAAGCTGTCCGGGTATATGATCTGATCTCTCAGCGTGCCTCTGGATAAGTACGGTCTTTGAGGGATGTAGAAGATGCTTTCGAAGTTAGGCTTTCTCACCTTGCCACCGTAGACGGGCCACAAGCCACCCAGAATCCGGAACAGAGATGATTTTCCGCAACCGTTAGGCCCAACAATTAGCAGATGGTCGCTAGGTTGTATGCGAAAGCTCAGTGCTCGGATCAGTACATCGCCGTTAGGGCTGACTATTGGCACCTGGTCGAACTCGATATCTTCACTCTCCTCGACATCCCCGCGACCACTCAACACTTTCGCGTTCTCTTCGATACTAGCTGAGCTCACAAGCCTCTTCTGGAATTTGCCCTGTGACACCTCATCCATTACGTCCAGCAAGCCCGACACCCTGGAGGTGTAACCTGCAAGCTCGACGATCTCTTTGTAACTGAACATGACCCTTCCGAAAGCATCTGAGCTACTCAACAACAGCCGGCGATTGGTCACAAAGGACTCGGTGTGATCAGCCGCCTTCCCAGCGATTTGACCAGGTATCTTGAAGAAGACAGGCACGCTGCAGAGCATTAGCCCGAGCGCACCCCAGAAATACTTGATGACGAAGTCCTCCATGAAACCGTGATAGAACCTCCTTCTCAGAATACGGTTGACATGCTTGATGAGTGTAAAATATCCTTTGTCGAGACCATCTTTCTCTGCTTCGTGCCCACCGTAAAGCGCGATCTCTTCGCTGTAATCTATGAGTCTAGTATGCTGGAATCGGAATTCTCCTTCGAGTCTTGCTTCTTCTGCGACATATTTGCCAAACGGTGGTGTAAGCGCCCGCATGACGTTTGCAGAGACTTGGACTAGCAAAGCCATGGCGAACAGCCCTTCTCCACCAACAGACTTCGACAGGCTGTAATTGTATATCACCATGTCTAGTACGGGTTTCGCGAGGTTCGAGTAGAGCTCGGCAAGGGAGTTGGAGAAACGGGAGACATCGACAGTAATGAGCTGATCTGCATTCTTGACTCGGTCGTCTAGTGCTGACAGAGTATAGAAGGTCATATTATCGAGGTATTTCTGATGGATATGGTTTGTGAGTCTGGTTCGGTAGGACAGGGCTAGCTTGCACTGGTGATACTGCAACATCGAGTTTGTAAAGGTGGCTGGCACAGCCACTAGCATCCACCAGACAAGGCCGAGAACGAAGTCTCTTCCCCTGCCTTTTACCAAGGACGATACTACCTTGCCGTCCAGCTCAGCAACATACAGAGACAGCAGGGTCCGCGCCACGAGGAAGACACTGTGTGAGACCAATAGCCGCAGCTCTTTGCTCCTGATGCCCGGTATACATATCCTCAGCAGTCTGAGCAGATTCTTGAAGAACTCTCGGTTGAGCTCGACCCGTTTCTTCTTCTGTTCCGCGTCCTTGACGTCGCTCGTGCTGCCGGTCTGCTGCGCTCTGATCTCGGCCTGCCTTCGCGCAGCAGCCTTTTGTTCCGAGATGGCATTGTGGACGCGATGTATGAGTGCCACAACAAGCGTGACGTAGACGCCACGCGAGATCCTCGTCCGATTCTTCAGATATAGCGCTGTGAGGTCCGATATCAACTGCTTAAAGCTGCGCCCCGGTGGCAGCAGCTTGGACTGTACTGCCATTTAGGTGATTGTATCGATCGTGCTATCGACATCGGGATGCTGGAATCTGATCATTGAGACATTGGGGAGCGAGGTAGAAACGTGTCCGATGCGTGTGAGCCATCCTGTACAGCCATCTCGTGCCGATGATGCATGTGAGCGCATGCAGCTGGCCGAGGTGATGACATGTGCTGCTGCGGCAGGACGGAAAAGCCAACGACGCAGACTTGGCAAGTTCGACCGTACCTAGTGACGGGCGCCTGTCAGAAGCCACGGCCTTCACGCGTCTCTCGTCGCGTCAGTCTTCGACCTACACAGCAAGAACCTGTGCCGAATCTGCTGTTCATTGACAGTACACATACCCAAGCCTCCCCGAAAGAGTGGTTGCGCTCTTGGCACCAGATCTTACCGAAGAGGGCAACATGAGGCCGCGATGTCGAGCGAGATTGCGATGGATCCCTTCTCATCGAAAAATCTCCTAAGGATTGGTGCCCTGAACGCAACCGACGACAACACTTGGCATGGCTTCAATTTGAACTGCAACCTACTCAGCGAGTCGCTGCATCTGGGAGAGGCTGACGACGTATCTATCACTCCAATTGAGACTGATATCCTTGGACTCCGGCTGGAAGAATCTCCGCTGGATCGGATTGATGCTACAGGTTCTACGTCGGACGCTACGTCCGACCCCGAGGCTGTTGACAGCGGCAGAGAATTCGACGGGACAAACAGCGACGTCCAGGACGAGGATCTCTGGAATGACCCTGTTGCTTTGGAGCCCACGGCAAGACATGGTTTGCTGAATTGGGACACTTTCGTGGCCAATAGTGAAGAACAACGAGTCCCAAGGTATCTGAGTGAGGCACCATCGGAAACTTACGACGCAGTATGGGATCAACTTTGGCGATCTCAGCATGCCCACCACCTGAAGTTCGCTGAGGCGGATCGCTTTCACCACGCCCTGACAAATCTGCTGGTCGGCCGAAACTCGTCTTTCTTCAGATGGCACGAGGAAGCTGGCACGTTTGAACTCTCTATCAAGGGTATCAGCTTCACTGGACACAGCCCAGCTTTCACACAGACGATCCTCAGCAGACTACGTGAGTGTGGCTCTTGCTTCCGAAACATCAAGGGCTTTTGTGAACTGAGCAAAGGGACAGACCCTACATTGTTTGCGCTCCGAAGCGCAGCAAAACAAATACTGAATGCTATTGAGAAACACTTTTTTGAACGACACGCGACACCCCGACTACCTACAGTCCTAGGACTAGTTGACTCAGCTAATCGTTATGTTGGATTGCTTGGAATACTGCAAGGTCTTGTTGGTGTTGTGGCTTCAAGCGAAAACGAGACAGACTGTTTGACCCGGTGTATAGAGTTTATCAATGATGCTTGGGTTTCATCTGTTCAGCTGCGGCCTATCCTTAGCAACCTTGCATCCCAGATACTAGCGCCTACCCTCGACTTAACCTCGCAGCAGTTAGGTTTGTGCACCACGCAAGCAGAATGGCAAGTCTCTTCGGAGTGGGCACTCTCGAAATTAATGCCAACACATCACGCCGTATTTGCCGAAACCATCGAGTATCTTACGACAATCCAGGAGTATTCGCCCGCGTCTGCTTCAATAGGCAAAAAAGCCATGCCTATTAAAATGATCCACAAATGGCATGAACTGATCGATCTGCAATGCGAGGCGGATGATCTAGAATGCGTCTCAAAATCAGGACTTTCCCGTCCCAGAGAAAGGATCGATAGAGTCTCTATCACAATGTTACCTTCCAGAGCCGACGTAAGCCTACCTGACCCAGACCCATTCAAGCTAGATTTGGCTTTGTCGATGGTACAGGATGGGAGTTTGCTTGTACGCACGCAGCTGGACTCCATCGACGACCTTGTGGATACGAGTCTCTCCCTTGATAACGTCGACCATCTCGATTATCTAGCGGAGATCTCACCCATTCAGGCGCTGGACATGTCGCTCAGTCCATTCCTGGCAGTTCAGCATCGTACTTCGTCCTACACGCTAATGAGAATGCTCTTCTTGCAGCAGGATGTTGTAGCCCACCTCGACCTTCTGCATTCGTACCACCTTCTTGGCAATGGCTCCTTCGCAATTCGATTGAGCAGAGCGCTCTTCGACGCAGATGAGAGCAGTGCAGAAGGGCGCCGCAAGACCGGCCTCACAGCTGGACTTCGCCTTGAGAACCGAGACGTGTGGCCACCCGCTAGTTCAGAGCTTCGACTAGTGCTGATGGGTTTGCTCGCCGAGTCAAGCACGTCTGAAGAGCAGAAGAATGTGCTCGAATGCATATCTTTTGCTATCCGAGATCTGGCAGACAAGGAACTTGAACTGTGCAGGAACGTGCATTCGATTCATGCTCTCGACTTCCTACGTCTCGTCTATGCGCCGCCAAACGCCCTCTTGGAACTCATTATCACGCCTTCGGTCTTGGAGAGATACGACAGAATTTTCAAGTTCTTGTTAGTCCTGCTGAGAATGCATGCGCTGTCGCAGAATCTGGTTACCGGAATCATCTGTCGCCAAGCCGTAACAGGACGGTCTGTTGAGTACCATAGATTCTGCACCGGGATCCACCACCTGATCACGAATCTCTTGGATTTTGCACTTCACGAAGCAATCAGAACCCCTTGGCTGGGCTTCACGAAACACTTGAGCAGAGTCACCACCTGCTTAAGAGAGGGTCGTTACGAAGACAGTGTTCATTTGGCAGGTAGCATTGCACAAATCCGACGCATGCACGAGGAATGCATCGACGAAATGCTCAGAACGTTGCTTCTGAAGAAGAAACAAAGCAGGGTGTACAGTGGACTATGCAGTTTGCTGGCGATGGGCCTCGAGCTCACCTCGCATACATCGACCGAGTCATCTGGCAAGCAAAATGCGACACTGATCAAAGACTTTGAAGATTGTCTGGCATCATGGTTGTCACAAGTAAGGAATGTGTCAAAGAGCGCGCAGGATCTGGCGTTGCAGCGGCTGGAGATATTGGTGCTCAAGGTCGACATGTTTGACTACTATGAACAAGGCGGCATCTGATGACCGAGTTGAGATACGTATTCTAGTCCAGCATGATAATCATATCCGTGGTCTTTCACGTTTTTGGGTGGTGACTATGAAGGCGCCGTGGGCTGTTTAGGGGTGCCGCAGACACATCACGGCCAAGGTCTTCACTGGCTGCATAGTCGGAGATGTCCTGAAAGCGGTGATGTAACCCCGGATTCGGCGGCCCTAACTTCGGCGACGCTCTTTCCCCGCCCAAGATGTACACTCCCTCTCAGAAAACATGAAGCCTAGCTTTTCCCATGTTTCCGCCTACTAGAAGAATATGAGCAGCGAGGCTTCAGAAGACTCTGGAACGACATCTCGTAGTCGCACGGTCTGCGCGTTGTGTCGGCAACGGAAGACGAAATGCGACAGGCAGCTGCCAAGATGTGGCTTTTGTGTCAAGGCCAAGGTCGAATGCCAGTATTTGGCGCAACCAAAGAAACGTGGTTTGAGGGCTGGGTACGTTGCTGAGCTTGAGTCTAGGCTTGCATCTCTCGAAAAGCAAGTTGAGACGATTCAAAGCCTGCCCGCGGTCGTGCCTGTCACGCCTATTACTAGCCTTCATAGTCATGCACAACAGCATAGTCCAAGGACCTTGCTCAGCCGTGAGAATATCCCACCGGCCCATACATCGACACCTCACAACATCGTCTCCGACAGCAACGCCGCTGTCGCCGATATGATGAGTCTCCCTTTGTCATTCTTCTATACACTTGCCGAATTGTGGTTCACTGAGGACCATAAATGGGTGCCAATTCTCGAGCGCGGCCATATTCAAAACAGTCTTGCCGCTTTGCATGATCCGGTCGATCATATACCGGATGTCATTTTGAGGGCTGTGATCACGTTAAAGATTGCCTACTCATCCCAGGCCATCTGTCTCGGATACAACGGTCGGCGGCGATTGTCCATGTATCTTCGATCCCAGGTCCTCGTAGAGGCAATGGCGACGCCATCACTGAGCTCCATTCAAGCACTTTTCATTATCGCTTTACTCGATATTGGCTCAGATGACATACCAAGCGCATTCAATATCATGTCCATGTGTCGGAGGACGGGTGAGCATATTGGTATTTTCAGACAGCTCCTGGCACGAATCCAATCACAATCACCTGCGCAAGTTGGACCGCCAGATCGGGAGTTCGTCATGGATAACATCTCCATCACAGTGACGTGGGCGGTCATTGCCGTCGATGCCGTCTCGTCTCTAGGGGTGTCGTGGAGAGACACCTCGGCGGACCTTGCGGACCATCTGCTGAGTGTCGCATACCTTAGCGCACCCGACTTTCGTGAATCGTTCAATACACATATTCATCTATGCGCCATAGGCCTCAGACCTGTACACGAGTACTTTTTCGCTTATGGCAAAGGTGAGTACCAGGTGTTAGAAGACCACGCACAAGCGACGGCCGAAGACATGTATCAGAACTTGATGTCGTACATAAACGGGATGCCAACACCTGCATATACGGTCCTAGATAACGGCGTGGTCGACTATGACATTAACTATATCTTCTCAAGAATGTTGTCCAATGGCGCCGTAATCATGATTTACCAGCGGTACGTCCTGGACCGGGTCGGCCAGGCCCAGCTTGCAAGAGAACGATGCATGGATTCGTACCACCAGATTGTGGACGTGATCCGGAATATCAGCGACGCTGATGCAGAGATCACTAGTCCTATGTTTGTCAATCTCATCGCTGTCGCAGCGCGCTTCAAGCTCGTCATTGACCGCGCGCTGAGTCAGACACGAGATGCGCTCTTCGACGTTCTCATGCACGGCATCAACATGTGCGGTCGTCGTTGGCCTCTTGCTAGAAGGATTGATATCGTGCTTCGAGCTGCCGTTGTCGAGGTCGATACTGGTGTACCTTGCGGGCTTCCAGAGGGGTTTTGGGACCTCAAACAGAGTGGACTTGACATTTCTGAGTCGGTGAAACGGTGGGTGTCTGATTACAAACCATCACTTTACGTTGGGAGCTTGAATGGACCATACGTGTGAAATGAGTTAGAAACAGTGTTACACGATCAAGCAAAACTCTCAGCGAGATCTATGGCCCACGAACATGTCTGTCCAAAACCGCTGCAATTGTGCAGATTTTATCTCGCCTTGGCAAGATCTGTTGTCTCTATGGCCACAACACAGTCGACGAGAACGGGACACAACTCCAAGATAGGCACCACCCGTGTCGCTATGGTTCGACAATTCCAGGTTCTTCTCTCCAAACCATGCCTAGCAAAAAAGAACAACTGGCAAGTATGGTGCAGTGCCACCTGTTCAGTGTCGCGATCACGTGATAACACGGTGCTGGTGCAAATATGGTACAAAACTGAGAGAGACCCGGAATACATTCCAATGCAGCATCTGACGACTATCTTGACTGTCTCACAGGTGTAGACTTCGAGACTTGGTGAACCTCTAAAAGGCTAGGCGAGAGAAACCCACTCCAATCCTAATACCGCCAGGATACCGCTCCTGGCCTGGGGAAGAGCACGGCATTGCCAACTTAGGCTCTTACATATGACGACCCGTCCAAAGCGCCGTGAGAAGCGTAATCGTATCCAAAAGGCTGGCAAATCGAAGCAAATGGATGCTTGCGAGGCTCGACAAAACCGACTGGAGAGACAACGAGATGCACGAGATCGCACTGATGGACTGATCCAAGCCAAACGGTATCAAGCAGTATTAGCGGGCGGTCGAGATCGTGTTTGGAGTCCTCTGGAGAGAAGCCTGGAGAGGTATTTGGAGAAGAGTAGGAAGGTGTTGATGTGCTTCATCATGGTTGTGGTGCTGCGGATTGCGGCTAACCTTCTACTGCGCTGAAGCCGTCGAGTTGCGTCTCGCTTGTTGACATATGGCACGATAGCGGCAAGGAAAGGGACCATCGACGGCATAGAATGCATAGAATCTGGTGGTGACGGCAACCTGGGTCTTACTCTGGGGGAGCAAAGACAAACCATACAAACATTTTGACGTCATCGTCGCAACCTCGGGAACTTGCATAGCTCCTGCGATCGCTCATAGTACCGGAATGTATATGTTGGCGACTGTCTCACCTGGGCCTACTAGACATTCTTCGCCCATGCTCGGCCAATGCTTCTGTCGCATAAATGCGATGGATCTCTCACCTTCCTCGAATCCAACTACTCAACCCTCGATACGCGAGAATACATAGCCAGCCTCTGAACAGCATGTCGCAAAGCAATGTCGCTCAGCTTTCAGCAGAAACGTTCGCCGAGTAAGCTACCTCCTTCTCTTCGGGCCCGACATGATCGGTTCCAGTCTGACTTGGGTGCGCAAAGACTACTCTCTGGACCACTTCTCGAGATCAGTGTCGGATCCGAGGGGAAGAAATGGCACATTCACCACGACCTCTTGCGGCACTATACGAGCTTCTTCGACGAAAGCGACTTGATCGATGGAGAAGAGAAACGGGTCAAGGACGGAAAAGTCGACTTGGCCGAAGAGGACCCGAATGCATTTCGCATCCTGGTCAAGTGGCTCTACCAAGGCCAGATCGAGGATGTTTCCAAGCTAGACAAGGACAAGAAGTGGGACTACGCCTGGGCATGTCAGAACCTGTACATGCTGTGCGAGCACATCGGGATCCGCGAGCTGAAGAATCTCGCCATCGACCAGTTCCGCAAGGGATGCTACGAAACAAGACTCGTACCTGGCGCAGACGAGATCCGCCCCGTATACGAGCGCTTGCCTGCAAATTCGCCTTTTCGCAAGCTTGTCGGCAGGATTGCTGCTAGGCAGCTTATGGACCCAGACTCGAGGAGAGATGCCTCCATCTACAAGGACTGTTTCGAGGCTGCGCCCGACTTTGCTGTTGATGTGCTGAATGCGATTCGAGATGGGACCGAAGGGATACTGCTCGATGACCCCACCGAGGGCAACTCCTGCCGCTACCATGATCACCGGAACGGAGAGGCCTGCTATAAGACTGTACGCTTCCAAACTCAGGAATGAAGGTTTCGAAAGTGCTGAACAAATCTCGCCCCGCTTACAGTACAGCAAATGAGACTGAGCTCCTGCATATGCAAGTACCCAGAGAAGAAAAGCGGACAGGGCGAAGCACACGTTGAAAGTGATGCGTTGCTCTCCATTCGAGTACCAGCAAAAGAGACGGGACCGAACAACATTTGCTTTTCCCAAGATGAAACCCACCAGTCCCTCAAACGCGTAAGCGCGTCTGAGAAGTGCGTCATCGAGCCAAATGCCAAAGAGCGGACCGCAAGACAATAGGTCGCTTTATAGAAGCTACGGCTCGATTTCGGCTAGTGGTCCCCGGGGCTGGGGCCGCCCGCTTCTTATGCCCCAACATTGCGCCTGAGGCTCTCTTCCGGCCCCCGAACGTCGCGGTCGATTTCCCTCCCCGCATCTGGCTCGCTAGCAAATTCAGGACGTACCAAAAGGTCAAGCTCAACAGGAGATATGTTGTGGGTGGAGGTCAGGAAGCATAGATCGAGAGAGCTCTGGGACGCATTACTACCATCCAGCCCGAGAGGCGTCCTGCAGCCTTTTTGCCCTGTTGCTGTCTCGGCGCGTACATCGCCGCACCAAGCGAGGCCCTCATTTTCACCACCTGCTTTTGAGAGCGGCTGCAGGACCAGTGGCATATGCAGCCCCAAGTAACGCAGATTGGTGATGTTTCTCAGCACCGGATGAGGAGAGATACACACGAAAATAGTTAAAGTGAAGACACGAGTCCAAGGCTTTACTGTGTGGACTTGAGATGAAGTAGAATCATTTCACAATTCGATCACCTAGAACCCGTCCATGAGATCCCCAAGCGTAATCGGCTTCCTCACCGCATTCGAGAATCCCTCGTTGAAAGACATCCAGATCCTCCCTCCCTCGTCCCCTCCCACACTCCCACCAGCATCTGCGCCCCTCGCTTTCCCCTTCGCAGCCGTCGACTTTGCGATCATCGACGCATCAATATTACCGCCCAGCTCAGGCGGGGGCGTGGGCAGAGACGCGCCCGCGATCGGCCGGCCGAAGAAGTCGCGTTTGACCTTGGCCGGTTTCTGCTGCTGTTGCTGGTCCAGTGCTTGTGACTCGGGACCAGGATTGCGATTCTCTTTGTCTTCGGCTTGGTCGTTGATCGAGCCGGTGAGCGCGCCGCTGCCTCTTGCGATTCGAATCTGCGAAGCTTGCAGAGCTTTGGTCTTTCGCAGTTCCTGGTCGAGCACTTGGCGGATTGCGTAGCGTGTTGGCTGGGTGGCGCTGCTGGTCTTGGTTTTTGAGGACGAGACGTGGTATGTTGAGAGGGTGTCGATTGGACTGTGATCTGTTAGTGTGTGCCTGTGAGAATAGCAACGGGGGTCTGGGCACTTACGGTTCCATTCGCAGTGCGAATCCGCCTGAGGTGGTGCTGCCGCCGAACCCTTCATTCTCGATTCTGACCTTCTCGAACGCGATACCCAGCGCGTTCATAATGTGGACTGAACTTCTTACGCAGTTGCGCTCGGATTCTTTGCGGACTGACGCGACGGATGTGCTGCCGCCACTACCGCTGACTACGACAGGCTTGACGTCGGGTGAGAGGATGCGGGATACGTTCGGTATCAGTTCTGTCGCGATCACGTCCATACTGCTGAATAGCCGCAGCAGATCGCCTGCAAAGTTTCCCTGCATCTCGGACAGGATCGTTCTGTTGGCTTTTTCGGCTTCGCGGGCTGCAAAATCTGCTTTCGGGCCTGCGAACGGATGCATCTGCTCTTCAGTGTCCTGCTTGGCGTTGCCACCGTCGTTGGCCCAGCCGCTCGCACCTTTGTCGACGTTTGAAAAGAGATGGTGGAAAGCACAAGCACCAGTACTTAGATACGGATTGAGTTCCCATTCCTGGCCACCATATATCCTGCTCGACAGACTGTCGTGGAAATGCAGCCAGTCATAGCTGGTGTTGGGCTTCGAGAGGAAAGTGTCGTCCTGGAACACTTGCGTGCCGTATGTTGCGAAGCAGTCATTCATGACACGGTCGTGCTCGCCGACTGTATCGATCATTTCTCTCAGTGCTGTTATGGCAGATCTCTTTCTCAGATCAGCGACACCTATCGGATTAGCTTTTGACTCTTTGAACTGTCGCTGCTCATCGGCTGAGAGTGTGGTTGGCAGGTTCGGTAAGCCTGCGCCTTCGATGAAAATACGTTCAACGACCTCCCTAGCTCCTCCTCGACCAAGCGCTTTGTGACCCTTCGCAGATGATTCTGCAATCTGTGCTTCGATCCACTTTCTCGTCAACCGGCTGTTGGACTCGTTGTCGTCGCTCGTAGTGTGAAGTCGTAGCTTGTGTGCCATCCATTCACCCTGCACTAGCACACCTCTGATATCGCCATCACCTGCGCCCTTAGCCGCATTCGAGCTTGTTTTGCGACTTCCCAGTCCCCATGCATCTTCGCAGAGTCGGCGAACAGCATCGTTGTCGCAACGGATGTCCTCTTTTTCGAAGACGGTTTTTAGCCTCGCGATGACCTTGTCCAAGGGCGGTTTTCGTACGTGCACGATCTCGGCAAGTGAGGATTGTCGCAGTGGCCGTAGGGAGGGTGCATAAACATCGTTACATATCAGTATCAGCGGACGCAGTAACCTGAATCTGTCACCCTTCTTCCTGTCCTTCTGCACCGAACCCTGTGTAAAGACAGCTTGGGAAGTATTCCGTTGATCGAGCTGGACAAGGTCAATGAGCGCCTTCATGAAGCCGCCTTCCCCTCCACTACCACCAGCACCAGTGACTACACCATCAACTTCATCCACCACCACACAAACAGGTCGACCTGCTTTTCGTGTCTTGCCAGGCGCTTGGATGCCGCGGACTGTCTCTGTACCTAGTGCATCTTTTATGCGTCCCTTTACCACATCTCTGCTTCGATCGTCGGAAGCGTTGATCTCTAAGACCTCGTAACCGGCTTGTTTGGCACAGACATGGGCCAGTGTGGTCTTGCCTAGCCCTGGCGGACCCGTCAAGAGCATGATTTTGCGATGGGTTTGTTCTGGACCTGCATCTTTGTCCTCGTGGATCTTCTTGGCCTTGGCTTTCGTGGTGCCTGGGAAGACTATAGTATCCCAAGCCTTAAGCCATCGCAGGACCGTTCGGTGTGTGCGTTCGTCGCCGACCAGTTCTGTAAAGCGTTTTGCGCGATACTTTTCTGTCCACATCTGGTGCTTGTGCCTGTCTGCTTGTCTAGATGATTCATTGTGAGCCGACTGCAGGCGTTCAATACTCGGGTGTGGCTGTCTTTGGGCCTCTGCTTCCTTGGCTGCGTCGTCAAGCTCTCTTTGTAGCTTGGCGTCGTCGATTAGCTTGTGGATTTCAATGCCGTAGTATGCTTTTTTGGCTCGGCCAGGCGCTGTGGCAGATCGATCTGCTATGACCTGCTCGTAGGTCTGGATTGCTTGCTTCTTCCGGGGAGCTATCCTAATGGTCTTGCCGCAGCATGTCTGAAGCTCGGTGGTTCGTCGAGTGAGACCACGGCCAAGGTTGAGAGAAGCAGGTAGAGGAGGAATGTGCACTGGACCTTCTCCTAGTATTGTATCGATGTCTTCGGCACTCTCCACACTGGTTTCGAAAGGCAGGAGCACAGGCTGTTGGTCGTACTCTACTGTCTGTCCCGGCTCAGTACTAGCATCGAACAATCTCTGTCTCTTGTAAAGTGGCTGGTGTGCTTCTAACGTCTGAAACAGTCGTCGTTTCGGTCTCGATGCAGGTGCAGGTGCTGGCGCTGGGGATGAGCTAGCCGGATATTGGACTGGAGATGATGAGAAAGTCATGTCGGGGACCTCTTCTTGGGAATCAGCGGTTTCCCACGCAATAACGCCGTCGTGGATTGGTGCCATTGTGCTGCTGTCAAGAACAGGTGTCGAATTGTGAGTGCAGATGCGCGCCCACCCACTCGAGCGACGCGACTTGGTCTGTGACGCGTTAAGCGCGTTTCAGCTACGGCGTGCTAAGTAGCCCCGCTATGCATGCATGTCATCTTGTACGGTGTGGCAACGAGGCAGAAAGTGTAGCCAGATGACTAAAGGTGACACTGAACAGCACCGGACTCTGCATATAACATGACCACCTGTCTATTCAACAGTCCGCACGAGCAGAGCAAGTAACAGGTAGCTAGAGTGATGGCAGTAAGCAAAATCGTCTCATGATGTACTTTTCATCACTGCAAGAAGTTCACTGCTCGCTGCGAGCTGAGCAGGGAATACGCTATGCTATAGTATCCAATATACAAATCACCGCCTCAATGCCCAAAAGTGCAAGCCCGCTTCTACGTACGTAAAGATGTTCCATGATCCCCTGTGTAGCTTCAAGGCCTGCTCGCTGCCACTGCATTGTATGCGCCAGTCCCTTTTTTCCTCAGTGCCTCTTTTTCTTTACATGTTCGCCAGTTGCTCGTCAATCGCCCTATCGAGGAACGCCCGCCTATCGCCAGCAGGCACTTCCGCCTGCAGCCTCTGCTCAACCAGTGCTCGGACCTGCTTCTTCGTCACGCTATCGAGGTCAACTTCCGACAGGACATCCCTGATCGCGCCAACGATAGCCTCGTTCGACGGGCCCGGGGCGTGCGCAGTCCGGAAGTCGAAGGTGCTGGCCGGCCGACTCTGCGTCGGGTTCAGGCCTAGCAGCGAGCGCGACGCCACGAACGACATGTTCGTGTTTGGGTCGTACGGTCCAGGACTGGGACTCTTCAGACGCTGCGCGCTGTTGATGCTTAGCGCCGAGTTTTTGCGGCCGTGCATGGAGACTGGCTGATCTTTGTAGGTGTTCATGCCGGAGAAGTTGCTTGCGCGATTGAATGCCATGGGTGACTGTGATTGTGGGGGCACCATGTATGGTGTGCCGTGTTGGTAGGTGTTGCCGAAGTGGAAGGTGCTCGTGGGCTTGACGGAGGAGTATGTGCTCTGCATGTCGTCCATTTCGTAGCCTGGGTTGTCGGTGTATGCGGCGAAGCCTTTCTCTGGGTACTCGCCGTTGGGGTCGCCGCGGCATCCAGGCAGACCGTTCTGAATGGCGTAGTCGTCCCATTTCTGGAGCGGGATGGATCTGGGGTCGAAGCCTTCTTCTTGCACTGCGACAACTTTCTTGTCGCCCTTCTCGCCGATGACGATACGCGTATTACCCCACGAGAAGTCGTCTTGTTTCCAGAAAGAGTAGATGGGGAGGACGAAGCTGTAGATCGGGTAGGCGAGGATGTATATGATCATCCAGCCTACGTGTTGCCACTGGCGTTTAAGGATAAAGATGATGGCCTGTAGACCGTATACGGCTGCTATCATGATGATGGAGATGAGAGGGAATGCACCCGTACCGCTGGACACCATATAGATGAGGTAACCGAGGTAGATGCACGTAGCCGGCAGGATGATCGTTCCAAAGAGATCCAAGAATACGATGAAGCGCATTGAGAAACAGCAAAAGCCGCACATGTCGTTGATCCGTACCAATTCAGCCAGATTGTGGACAGTAGAATTGATCCATCGTCTTCTTTGCGAGAGCAAGATTGACCAGGTGTCGGGAGCTGCTGTGAGGGCCAGGGCGTCTGGGACGAATTTGAAGGACATGTGCGGGAAGTGCTTCGTCATCAAGGTGGTCAAGTATCGATCCTCTCCCAGAGATAGCAAATTTTTCGTGTGCAGCGTGTCGACCTCGCAGATGGCATACTCCTGGATGACCTTGTCGGAGATGATAAGTGGCTTGCCCTTGTCCGCTGTTCGTAGACGGTACATGGAGAAACTAAGGGAGTTAGCAATTGTATAGACATCACAAGAAGAGTAAACTCACCATCCAGGTAAACAGGTAACACTTCCAAACAGCGATTCAAAAGCTTTGGCAAGATGATGAGAGATGTAGTACTCGTAGACTTGAATCATGGTCCACCAACTTCGATCTTCATTCTCCAGACTGGTCTCACCACAGATACCGGCAATCTTTGCATCATTGGCACAAGCGGCCACAAGGCGGTTCAGAGAGTCTTCTTTCACCATGGTGTCGGCATCGACCATGAAGAGATATTCGTAAAGCTCAGGATCGACACCTATGATATTGTTGATCTGGTGGAACATCTCTAATTCAAGTGGTGACATGGCGGCACGGTGGTGAACACGGTTGAGGAACTGCATGAGTAAGATCTGGGAGTCTCGTTTACCTCGGTTGCCTGGCTTGCTTTTATTCTGCTCGGATTCTTTGCCAACCTTGACAACGACAATGTATGGGACGACGTTGCCTTCGAATTCATAGAGACCTGAATAGACCTTGCCGTAGTTTAGTTGACTGTTGCCACTGCCGACTGACCTGAACGGAAGCGCAGGAGGGTCGATCTTCGGGTCGACACCTAGGATATCGAGCACGATCTTAGGCGTAGGCCGGTCGTTACCACCTCCAACGATCATGCCGTCACAAATGACACAGATCAGCTTGCGCTTGTTGTCATATTGCAACGCTGTTAGGGAGTCGAGTGACTTTCTGAGATGGTCCTCACCTTCTGTGTAAGCTGGGACCTGACAGATGATGAATTTGTCCTGAGGAGATGGTCGCCTTTTGGAGCCCAGCTGAAGAGCTGCCAAGAATTTGACCAGGATCACAGCGCAAAGTATCATGGCGAACGCAAGCAGAAGGTAGTTGTTGACCTGGCAGCGAGCCGAATCGCGGAAGTCTGGTTTACCTTTGTAGAATGCATTGTTCAAGCAGTTCAGACTGTTCTGCCAGCTGGCAGTGGTACCCCATTTGTCAGTAACGTCTTCTCCCGGGTACTGCTGGAAAAGATCGGTAATCTCGTCTGGGAAAAATTTGTAGGACGTATAGTCGTTCATTTGGTCAAGGGTGTAGAAGTAATCCGTGAGATCGTAGATCTTCTTGTTGACCACAACCCAGTATCTCGCGTCCTCCGATGCCTGTTTCCGGATGTTCTTCCATGAGACGACCAAGTCACCCTTGTAGTATTGCTTGAGGGCAGGTAAGAACACCGAGCCAAACCAGTCCCACGAATACAGAGCAGTTGTGGTATCACTCTGTGTATATTCGCCATTGTAGTGGACATTGCCAAGCTCTTGGGCGGCAGTATCGTTGTACTGCAACACTACACTCTTGTCCACGTTCAATCCTGGACAAGCTTGACTTAGCGGTACTGGGAAGTATGCATCGAGGTTAAGACCCGCATAAGGCTGCATGTTGGAGGCATCGGTCTTGGTGGTGGTATCACTATGTTGTAGCTTGTAGAACTTGCTGAAGTCGTAAACTTTGCCATATATGCTGGCATAATAGTCATCAGATCCGGCGTGATATGAGACCTCTTTGGCGTTCCATGCTTTGTCGCTGTTTGGACACAAGAGTTTGCCGAATGCGACAATGTAGAAGATGACGGTGGCATTAAATAGAAAGATTAGCAAAACCAAGACAAACTTCTCTCGCCACGCCATGCGCACGTCTGGGCGCTTCATACGACCTATAGTGCGTAGCAAAACCGAAGGTATGAAGAAACTAAGAGCCCAGACACAGCTGACCCAAGCTTGACGACCTTTGCTCGTTTTCTTCGACTCAATTTTCTTCGGGTCAGCCAGCTCGGGGTCCAAAGCCGTGTACTTCCCAAACTCATGGTCGTAGTAGAGTGCATCGTCTTGGTGTTCATCGCCCTTCGCACCAAGACCGTAGTCACCGCCGATGGTGCGAACAGTCTTCGCCTGGGTAGGCGCCAAGGATTTTGGGCGTGCAGCCACGTCAAGCAGGTTTTCCCTGCTGTCTTGCATGCTCATAGCGTCGTGCATATGCGGGAAGAAGCCACTCCCATTGTGTGGTGGTTGAGATGAGTATCCTGTGGCGAAGGGGTTTTCTAGATAGCCGCTATCCATCGGCTTCATGTCAAGCATAGTCTCTGCTTCCCACCAAGCACTCTCTCTCATCCATATCCTTTCGCGACCAAGGACGACCTCCCCATTGCTCCAACCACGTTCGAGCATGAAACTTTCCACGCCATCGCGGCCGTCTTTGCAACCGAGTCTGGAGTATCTTGTTACGAACTCTTCAACGTCGAAGTCTGCAGTAAAGTCGAGATGCCTGTTGCGCCTGTTCGCCCACTCTGGTAGACGCCATGCTCGTAACTGTCGCGACACAGCACCAGCTGACCAGGCAGAGGTCGGAGTTGCTAGTGTCGTTAAAGTGGCAGGTGAATCATCAATGGGATGCAAGGACAGTTGAGTCCACACTCTGCTACTAGCGAGGGTAGCAAGCAAATCGTACCGTCCTTTAGTGCCAAAGTTGAGTACATGGTCTCCTGTCGGATAGAGCAGAGTCCTCAGAAATCCACCCTGTTCAGCCTCAACCCCTATCCGCTCAAGGATGCCATGCCTTCGATCCCGATCGTGCTCTCGCTCTCGGCTTATTGGACCTCCGACTATGCCGAGGTCAGCCTCGACCTCACCAATAGCAGCTTGCATATCTTTCAGCACAGAATGACCGGCCGCAACAACATCAACGCCATCCTCTTTCATCTCAGCATTGATGCCTATCGTGTCGTCGAAGACGCCTCGCAGAGAAATGGCCTTTCCAAGAGCTTCGCCGGGAATGTCGACGACAGTGACGCTGACCTCATCGCCGTTGTTGGTAGCATAGTCTGGAGTAGCGTCACCACTTACATCTGCGCTGAGACCAGTCGCAATGGCATCGTTGGCTTTGGTGATGACCCAGTCTACAAGCGCCTCGTACATGCCGGCAATCAAAACTTGTCTATCGTCTGTTGTGCATTGCCTTAGAAGAACTTCAGGCTCGATACCAATCAGTCCTCCGACATCTTCGCAGACTTCTTCCAGCTGTTCTGCATCGACTAGGAAGCCAAGACTGTCTCCCAGTTTCAGCAATGCCACCAAAGCGGAAAGCAGGCCCCGGTACGATGCGCCTTTGATGCCAATCGCCTTGAGCGCATTCTTGAAGTCATCAGCCGATGCAGCATCATCAGCTGTGGGTAGATAAGAAGGCGGATCGTACGTGGAAGAGCGGTTGAGTAGGGCGTATCGGTGAAGTGGCTTGAGGCCAAGATATTCTCTTTCCGAAGCGGATGAGACAGAGGCATGGAGGTAATAGAAGACATCGAAGGCTCGGTAGCCTTGTTCGGCAGGGATGCTGAGCAGACCTCGTTCGACGTCGATGCCGGATGTGGAGAGGGCAAGCTTGATACCGGTCACTTTGCCAGCCAAAGAGATTGTATATGTTGCAGCAAGCGACGAGTGTCTTCCGGTCTCTTGATTCAGCGGGGTGACACAGGTCAGGAAGGGCCGAATGGCCGTCAAAGCAGCAAAAAGTGCATCTGGAGCATCAACGGGTAATATGCGAAGGAATTGTGTAAAAAGGGACGGCGCCGAGGGGTGTGCGGATGCCAGGACGATACATGCATCCTCAGCTCTTCTCCGGGCATGCTCCCATGCTTTGACGGCAATCTCATCGTCGACTGTGCCTCCAGTCCTTCCCAGGGCGTCAGGATTCTGTGCCGTTGACCAAGTGTTGATTGCGAGACTTGTGCTGGCGTCAAGGGAGTAGCACTGGCCAGACAAGTATGTGTTATGGAGAGCATTCAGCAGTGTTGTCGTCGAAACTTGTTGTGGTTGTTGTGCTGTTTGTCGACCATTCATGGGCGCAGACGGGCCTGACATATGCGAGTATCGATTGGCCATTTTGGGTCACTCCTCCCTGCCAGACAAAGGCTCTGACAGGGCAAGGCTGTCGCTGGCTTTCCTGATACTGTCGATGGTTCCCAATCTCACTTCGAAGCACTTCTGGATATCTTAATATGCTTGATTGCTTGTCACCGAGTCACGAGGCCGAATATGCTGGAACCAGGGGAGAGTCGGTGCTGCTGGAGGCTTTCTCGTAACGATCGTAGATTATTATTGTATTAGTCGTAACAGGTCGAGTTGGAGTTCGTAGCGAGTGACTGTGTTGCTGAACGACGAGCAGGAAAGCAATGAAGCACGACAAGGTATGAACGACAGGATAATGGCAAGGCAAATCAACATGGTGCTTTTCGAGGAAGGACAGTCGGCGGTACGCTTGCCATGTACCATACAGCAACATTACACGCAGTATTGCGGTCAGACTGGACCTTGTGGCTTGGAGATGGACAGGGAGGTGGAACCAGTTCTGGCACGAAGCTCAAAATAACCTCGCTGAACCTTGTACATCCCTGCCGGCGTTCCCTTTTTAGGCCCAGCCCAGGGCCGTCCTGCTGGGCCGTCAAGGATAAGTTTAGTGTCGCTATGGAGACGCGTTCGAGGAACCAATGCCGGGCATTTTCTGCACTCCTGAACGCGAATTTGTTTATGTTGTTTGCGTGTTGGTGCATTTTTCGCAGAAATGGTGCTACTTGTACTGCAGAGGGCAAAGCGGTCGTTCGTCCAACACGTCCGACTAGCTCGTCTTTGGGCATATGTTATGAGAGACTGTTGCAGCAGAAGAAATGCATCGGGATGTCGGTACTCGCAGCAACCGACGTGAGTTATCGTGATGAGCATGGTTGCGAAGGGATTGGTTTCAAAAGGAAGCGTGAGGCGTTGCTGACGTTGCTCAAGGTTTTTTGGTAATCGATACGGGCGATGGGATGACCCGCGGCACGGACACGGTCTGTGCTGGTGGATGACTCGTCCCATAAGCAAATATCTGTTGGGAGGCCAGGTGCTCCGGCCGCAGTGCAGTGCAAGTAAGACATTCCTCCGCCAATGGCATATTGACGTGGAAATATGGGCAGCGGTCATCATCCACACTTTCGCCCCTCCCATAGGACAATGATTCTACTCTGCATTTGATGCGCGAGACAGGCGCGAGACTACGTAAAGGCTGAGATGCCATGTGCACCGGGTGGACACGGCGACAGGGCACGGATGTTCGATGCATCGGACTTGGTCATGTGCAGATGAACAGTTCATGACGAGAAGGCTGGCCAATTGCCTCTTCAAATTCACGCATCTCGAGGTGCTTACCGTGACAAGTTGCCATTTCGTTATTTCGATTCTGGGGTAGGCAGGCTGGAGCCAGCTGTGATGGTGGTTGATCTAAGCGGATCTACCATGCGCGGCTACCTACCGTAGTACCTGACCCTTGTCGGTCGTGTTTTCGTTGTTCATGAAAACATCCGCACTGCAAGTTAGTTGGCTTCAATTGCAGTCTTTCGAGGGTGGCTAACAGAGTGAAGACGAGGAAGGTCGCACACAAGACAACATTGCGCGGTCCGGCGTATGTCAGCGGCGAGGAAGTTGAAGCAGTAATAAGTCATGGCATGTCACCATCGTCTTCACGCGTGGGCTTGTTTGAGGCGAGATGCAGATCAACAAGAGCTAAGGCCGATCGGGACAGTAGTGTCTTCTCTGAGACCTGTCCCGAGGGTGTGTCATTACAAACCGGCGGCCAGCACCATTACTGCGCCCCTTCTCGCTTCGACTATGGGGCGCTGCAGGCAAAAACATCGGATGCACTGGAGTCTGGCATGGCACTGAGTAGGTGAGCAGCTGAGCACGCCTCCTGCTTTTGCATTTGGATGTTGCATTTCGCTGTGTGGACGAGCTAGCCCATCAGCAACCACATACGTTCGTTATTGTACCCGCCAGCGTGTTGCTATTGCTATTGCCATTGCCATTGCCGTTCTATACACCACCTGCGTCTTGCCCAGTGTCCATCGCTCTTGCCCAACAACATCTAGCAGGGCCGCACCTTCCTTCCACTCTCGAACCGTCCTCGACACTCGTTTAGCCAACGCGGAGCCTAGTGCTGACTGCGACTTGGTACCAACAGCACATACTAGGACACCGAGCATCATTAGAGCAGAGGCAAGAACAACCAACACGGCGGCTGCCATGGGCGGCAACGTCCCAGCGCACATGCAGGCCTCGCTGTCGGCGCTGCCTGCACATCTCCAGTCTGATACACACCTCACCGCGCATCTGGCCAGCAGGTTTCATGTCAGCCTTCCCACAGCCAAGCTCTCGTCTCAGGCCCTGGTATGTTTGAACACCTACACATCGTCGACCAGGGGGCCCAATGGCGGCAGAGAAGGCAGTGCCATGGCCGAGGCGGAGGACCTGGCTCGGAGGGCCTGGACACGACTCGGCAACAGAGGTGAAGATCAGGCCGTCGTTTTCTTGTGAGTTGACAACCAGCCAAATCGAGGTTGGCTGCTGACATTTGTGCTACAGCGGAGAATCGGGCGCCGGCAAGACGACCGTTCGTTCACACCTCCTCTCTTCCTTCCTCTCCTTCTCCTCCACGCCGCTTTCCGCCAAGTTGTCCCTCGCCGCCTTCGTCTTCGACACCTTGACCACCACCAAATCCCACACCACTCAGACTGCCTCCAAAGCCGGCCTCTTCTACGAGTTGCAGTACGATGGCTCCTCCACAAGTCCCACTCTTATCGGCGGCAAGCTGCTCAACCACAGACTCGAGAGAACCCGACTGACAGCTGTGCCGACCGGCGAGCGAAGCTTCCACGCTCTCTACTACCTCTTGGCCGGCACCAGCGATGCAGAGAAAGAACACCTTGGCCTGGACTCCTCCTTGGGCATAGCGCACGCTTCAGGCGGCCTACACAGATCTGCCAGCGTCCGTGCCCAGAAGAGATGGCGCTATCTGGGCCACCCGACTCAGCTGAAGGTCGGCATCAACGACGCCGAGGGCTTCCAACATTTCAAAACTGCACTGCGCAAACTCGAGTTCCCCCGCTCCGAAATAGCTGAGATTTGTCAGATCCTGGCCGCCATTCTGCACATCGGCCAACTGGAGTTTGGCCAGGGCCAGCGCACTTTGACCGCCGCCGAAGAGAGCGGTGGCTATTCGCACGAGGGTGGTGAGATCGTCACCATAGTCAGGAACAGGGAGACGCTCGAACATGTCGCTGCCTTCCTCGGTCTGAGTGTGTACGATCTGGAAGAAAGCTTGCGATACAGGACCAAGACCCTTCACCGCGAGCGTGTCACTGTCATGCTCGACACCAAGGGCGCAAGAGACAATGCAGATGAGCTGGCCAAGACCCTGTACTCCCTGCTCGTCGAGTACATCATTGAGCAGATCAACTCCAGAACGTGCGCCATGGAAGATGCTGTCGCCAACACCATCTCCATCGTCGACTTCCCGGGTTTTGCAGAGACCACCTCCACTGGCTCAGTTCTCGATCAGCTGCTCAACAATGCCGCAACTGAATCCCTCTACAATGTCTGCCTGCAAAGTTTCTACGAGAAGCGTGCAGATCTACTGGACAGCGAGGATGTCAGTGTGCCTGCCACTAGTTACATGGACAATTCGGACACTGTTCGTGGCCTGCTAAAGCACGGAAACGGTCTGCTCGCAATCGTCGATGACCAATCCAAGAGGGGCAGAACGGACATGCAGCTGCTGGAGTCGCTGAGAAAGCGCTTCGAAGGCAAAAACAAGGTCATCACCGTATCCAGTGCCACTGCCTACCTGCCTGGCAGCAACTTCCCCACCACAAACCACAATGCCTCCTTCACCATCAGGCATTACGAAGGCGAAGTCGAATATCCTGTCAGTGGCTTGCTGGAGCAGAACAGCGATGTTGTCTCGGGTGACCTCATGAACCTGATCAAGTCGACCAAGAGCGACTTTGTAGCCGGTCTCTTCGGCCAAGAGGCTCTCAACACCATAAGCCACCCCAAGGAGAAGTCTACCATCGTACACGCCCAAGTCAGCTCCAAGCCTATGCGAGCTCCCAGTGTTTCGAGGAAGAAGTTCCAGCAGCTGAACCGCATGGGAAGTCGAAGAGCCGACAGATCTCCTGCCGTTGATCAAGGAGTCGACGAAGAGTCACTGGAAGGAAGATCCTCCAGGCAAGCTAAACCTGGCGTCACAGGCTTGAGCCAGGGTGCTGCTGCTCAATTCCTTGCCTCCCTGGATAACATCAACAAGTCTTTGACTGCTCCGAATTCGAATGCGTATTTTATCTTCTGCTTGAAACCCAACGACAGAAGGATAGCCAACCAGTTCGACAGCAAATGCGTCCGGACGCAAATACAAACTTGGGGCATTGCAGACATTAGTCAACGACTTCGAGTGGCAGATTTCAGCCTTTTCTTGCCATTTGGCGAATTGTTGGGTCTAGCGGGCTCAGATCAGTCCATCGTTGGTAGCGAAGCTGAAAATGCACAGCTTGTCATTGACGAGAAGCAATGGCCACCCAATGAAGCCAGGGTTGGCAACACTGGTGTCTTCTTGAGTGAAAGATGCTGGGCCAGCGTAGCCGTCTCTGGCACTCAGGCTACCAACTACTTCGGTGTCGACGACGATGGCTTGTCTGTCGGCACCCCCGGCGGTCAAGGTCTGAATCCATTCAGCGACTCCAAAGCCCGACTCTATGCTTCTCAGCAAGACCTCAGCTATGGTGACGATACCAAAGGTGGCTATTTCAGCAGCAAAGAGATTGACAGTCGGTCCGAAGCCGGCGCTTCAGCCTTCAATGCTGGCGACATGTTTAGAAATCTCGAAACGAAAGAGGAGCTCGCCGAGAAGGGCAACAAGAAGCAGATGGAAGAAGTAGACGTCGTGTCGACAAGTGGCGAGCGAAAAAGATGGCTCTTCCTCGTCTATCTCCTTACTTGGTATCTGCCAGACTTTACAGTCCGATTCGTCGGTCGCATGAAGCGCAAGGATATCCGAGTCGCTTGGAGAGAGAAGTTCGCCATCAACATGCTCATCTGGCTGACTTGTTTGTTTGCTGCTTTCTTCATCGTCGTCTTCCCACAGCTCATCTGTCCCAAACAGCATGTCTTCACATCAGAAGAACTGGCTGCACATAATGGCAAGGACGATGCAAGCTCGTACGTCGCCATCCGCGGAGAAGTCTTCAACCTCGGCAATTTCATGCCAAACCACTATCCAAACATCGTCCCTGAGTCTTCACTGAAGAAGTACGCGGGTATCGATGCGACAAGCCTGTTCCCTGTCCAGGTCTCTGCTCTTTGCCAGGGTGTCGATGGTAGCATCAGCCCAATGGTGCAGCTCGACTACACCTCCACAAATACCTCAGGGTCTGCGAGCGTCATCAGCACCACCGATGTGAATCGACAATACCATGACTTCCGATACTTCACCGGTGATTACCGCCCTGACTGGTTCTACGAGCAAATGATGGTCCTTCGAGGTCAGTACAAGAAAGGCAGCGTTGGCTATACCAGCCAGTACGTCAAAACCTTGGCTGGCAAGGGCAAGCAGATGGCCATTCTCAATTCGAGGATCTATGATTTCACCACTTATGTCGCGGGTGGCAGAACCGTTCGAGCACCAGCTGGTGAAACGGCGCCAAGTAATATCAGCACAGACTTCATGGACAGCTCAGTCGTGGCACTATTCCAAGGGCGATCTGGTCAAGATGTGACAAGGTACTGGGAAGCACTGCCCCTCGACCCTGCTCTACGAAGTCGTATGCAGGTCTGCCTCGACAATCTGTTTTTCGTTGGTGTCCAGGACACTCGTAACTCAGCCCAGTGTATGTTCGCTCGGTACATCCTCCTGGCTATCTCCGTTCTTATGTGTTCCGTCATCGGCTTCAAGTTCTTTGCAGCATTACAGTTCGGTGGCAAGAACGTGCCTGAGAATCTTGACAAGTTCGTCATTTGCCAGGTACCGGCGTATACTGAGGACGAAGAGTCGCTGCGTCGTGCTATCGACTCGGCCGCCCGGATGAAGTACGACGACAAAAGGAAACTTCTGGTTGTTGTTTGTGATGGTATGATCATCGGCCAGGGCAACGATCGACCAACACCTCGCATCGTCCTAGACATCCTCGGGGTTTCCGAAAGCGTCGATCCGGAACCATTAAGCTTCGAATCTCTAGGAGAAGGCATGAAGCAACACAATATGGGCAAAGTCTACTCTGGTCTTTACGAGGTGCAAGGTCACATTGTGCCCTTCTTAGTAATTGTCAAAGTTGGCAAGCCATCAGAAGTTTCGAAGCCTGGCAACCGTGGCAAGCGGGATTCTCAAATGGTCTTGATGCGTTTCCTCAACCGGGTTCACTACAATCTACCCATGAGTCCTCTAGAGCTCGAAATCCATCACCAGATCCGGAACATTATTGGTGTCAATCCGACATTCTACGAGTTCATGCTGCAGATCGATGCAGACACGGTCGTTGCGTCGGATTCTGCAACACGAATGGTAGCATCAATGCTGCGAGACACACGAATCGTCGCTGTGTGCGGTGAAACATCAATCTCCAATGCCCGGCAATCAATCATCACCATGATCCAGGTCTACGAATATTACATCTCGCACAACTTAACCAAGGCATTTGAGTCTCTCTTTGGATCAGTCACTTGCCTGCCAGGTTGCTTCACAATGTATAGAATCCGGGCTGCCGACAGCGGCAAACCTCTTTTCGTCAGTAAGGAGATTATCGACGACTATTCAGAGATTCGTGTGGATACCTTGCACATGAAGAACCTGTTGCACCTTGGTGAAGACAGATATCTTACGACTCTCCTTCTGAAGTACCATAACAAGTACAAGACCAAGTTTATCTTCCATGCTCACGCGTGGACTGTAGCACCTGACAGCTGGGCTGTGTTCATGTCTCAGCGTCGCCGCTGGATCAACAGTACGGTGCACAACTTGATCGAACTTATCCCTCTACAGCAACTGTGCGGCTTCTGCTGCTTCAGCATGAGGTTTGTAGTGTTCCTCGACCTACTTTCTACTATTGTGGGACCTGTGACAGTCGCATATATTGTGTATCTGATCGTTCTCGTCGCGACACGGACAGATGTTGTGCCGATAATGGCATTCATCCTTCTGGGTGCGATCTACGGTCTGCAGGCTATTATTTTCATCCTCAGGAAAAAGTGGGAAATGATCGGATGGATGATCATCTACATTCTAGCCATGCCGGTATTCTCCTTCGCATTGCCACTGTATGCTTTCTGGCACATGGACGATTTCAGTTGGGGTAACACGCGTGTTGTTACAGGTGACGGTGGGAAGAAGGTCGTCATTTCCGATGAAGGCAAATTCGATCCTGACTCCATTCCGAAGAAGAGGTGGGAAGAATACCAGGCTGAGCTTTGGGATGCACAAACCCAACGAGACGATGCCAAGTCCGAGGTCTCAGGATACAGCTATGGCACTAAGTCCTATTACCCTGCTCCCTCAGTCTATGGTGGTGTAGGCGGTGCGCCGCCTGTGTACCATGACGGACAGCATCTCCTGCCTACGTCCCGGTCGGCAAGTGCTATGGGTCTGATACCCCGCTCGACGTCGCCATACAATGGTGGCTATGACCAGTCCCGGATGTCGCTCGCAGCCTCCGAGATGATGATGGCTAGGAGCATGGCGGATATGGAGATGTCGGACTTAACAGGTTTGCCAACTGATGACGCCATACTCAACGAGATCCGCGACATCCTGCGTACAGCAGACCTGATGACTGTTACGAAGAAAAGTGTCAAGCTCGATTTGGAGAGGAGGCTTGGGTGCTCTTTGGACGCGAAGCGGGCGTACATTGGATCTGGTAAGTACTATACACCACATCCTCTACAAGCATCTGCTAACATTTGTCTAGCCACTGAGGCAGTTCTGTCCGGCCAACTGTAAAAATATTTGACCATTTGTGTCACCGGCGAGTTTCCTGAAGCACATCAGATCTTATTCGACTTTTATATGCGAATATATCACTAGCATTGGCGAGGCGACAAGGGTTTGGAAAAGCTACAACGGCGTCACAAAGTCGCCCCAGCTCCATTGGCTGCGAGCACGAGGATGTGCTTGGATAACGTCCATTTGCTAGCGTAGCGGACAATGTCTGATTATTTTTGTATGGAGTTTTGCTTAGTTAGAAGCGAGTGCACAAGTTGTACAGGTACAGATTAGCTATTCAAGAGATCGACCTATGAGAGACTATCACCTTAATGACAAGATATCAATGCATCTATCTACATTGATGCACAACCAGCCGCGAGATACCCCCTTTCAAACCTGCTGTCTCTGGACCTTAACAATGCAAGAGACTACAGCCACGCTTGGGTAACACAATCAACCCAATGGACCCCAAATTGATAGAAAACACCAACGGGCTGCAAACCAAAGTTTATCATCGTGCGGAGACGTACTCGATCTCACGGATGTACACTCCCACCTTGGTTCTTGATGAATACCGTCACGAGATCAACGACGGCCTCCAGAACACAGCTCGTGCGCTTTTGTTTAACAGACGAATGATTGAGGCTTTGAGGTACTTTGCTAGAAATGCGCTGCGCGTACAATGAAGAGGACGTATAAGTGATCCACGACCGGCGGGGTTGCCATGCCTACTAAGCCTCATCGACTGCGCACTGGCCTTTAAAGTCCGTAAGTGATTGGCTCGCACTCGTCGATGGTGCGCGGCAATAACCACGTCTTCACCGCGCAGAGATCTCAGCGGGTCTTCCTTTCCATTCTTAGCATCGTCAACAATGACGTACATACCACTTCCTGTCACCAATAGCCAACCCCGATTTTTGGCCACCCTTCGTTTTCTGCCACAGCCCCAGAATGTGCCCGTCCTGTCCAGCCATCTCAGCCACTTTGGACCGAGGCAGGGCTCCAGCCATCTGCATACGAAAACTCATGACTGACGACGATCTCAGACAGGGCGCTTCGTCATGCTGCTGTCGCAGAAAGAATGTTGATGTCGTCTTTGATCCAGTCACACGCAAGCTAAGTGCATTGCCTTAACCACTACCATTGACCTTGTCACCGTGAGGGCTTTTTTGCTGTATACATTCCGTTAATCTCTGGTTGGAAGTAATTCTACTGCTTATACTCGCCACCACTACTATTCACCAACCCGCGTGTTCTCGAGTCATCATCAACAGGAATACCACAACCCTAACCACGAATTAGTACACAAACAGAACACAACAAGGCCTCAGGCATACTCGAGGTAGAGCAGAACACTATGAGGTGGTCTTCAGTGATTACGTTGCTCTGCTCAGCAGGAGCGCTTATCCTCTCTTTCCTGTGCCTCTTCGCCGGCAGCAGCCAATCGTTCCTGCAAAACGGCGATCTTCTCACCCTCAATATGAGCCGTCTGGGGTACGGATCCACATTCGATACGACCGATGGCGACGGTAGTTACCTCGACACGTTAATCAACAACGCTGAATCCGACGTCAATGACCTGATCAACGACGTAGCAACCGACATCGTATCCCAACTCAACATCTCCGATTTCTACTCGGTCCACCTCCTGGATTACTGCCAGGGCATGTACGAGCCGAACGGCACCGTCGCCGCCGCCGATGGATCAGACGTGAGCAAGAACATCACCTACTGCTCGCCTCACAATTCCGCATTCCACTTCAACGTCACCGACATCGTGCAGAATGCCCTCCCCAGTTCCATCAGCCTCGGTGACATCGACTGGCCCGCAGACGTCACTGAAGCGCAGAACCTGATTCGCACGGCGTCGATCGCGACCGAATCGCTATACATTGTCGCGATAGTGTTCACATTCCTCGCCTTCCTGGGCGCCATCTTCGTCTTCTTCGCCGCTGGCCGGCTCAGCGCGTGCTGCAATATCGTCATCGATCTGATAGCGCTGCTTGCGCTCATTGGCGCCAGCGCCGTCGCAACGGTGATCATCGTGAAAGCAGTCGACGCGCTGAACAAATACGGAAACGACATCGGCATCTCTGCGACGAAAGGGAAATTGTTCCTGGGGATGACATGGGCGGCGGTGGCGCTGATGCTCATCGCGACAATTGTTTCGATCGTGCAGTTGATCGTAGGACGGAAGAATCGTGGTTATATTAGCGAGATGAGGCAGAAGCACTCTAAGTAGGTCGCTTTGACCCTTACAGGCAACTTGAATTTTTGAAGGAGGATTCGGTGACGGAAGACGAAAAAGCGAGAGTAAAGAAGGGTTTGGTGATATTTGTATTCATACATTTGTTGTGTACAGCAACCCGGTTGAGCGTTGCTGCATTTATTAGCTAGCGGAGTTCTATTCATAGTCGTCTCTTCGTCATTGTAAGAGCCTCCCCAATTGTATCTGTAGGTAGACAACAGCACTCTCGCCCCTTAGAAGCCAGCACGTACTCCGTATCGACTGCGAGCACATTCCTCCCCACTTACCCGACAGGTCGCCCCGCCATCTAATCAGCAGCAGTCCCATCCTGTCCGATCCAGTACCTACTGTAGCGTGCCATATCGCGTCGGTAGCGCAGTCAGTCATTTGCACGTCTCTCGATCGATCGATGCGTGCATGCGTGCGTGTCGGTTCCGTCCTCGGCCGCTATAAGTAGCGGTAAGCATGATCGTGGAGAGGGGCAGGCGAGGTTCAGGGGATGGAATGTCGAGGTCAGCGTGATGGATTGAAGTGAACAGACAAGCGGCAGGAGACGGGTTAGACGAGTTCAAGACGACGGACGCATCACGTGTGCTAAGATAGTAGAACTGCGATGCAAAACCTCTGAGGTGAAAAGTGGTGTTTTCGCAGCGAAAGAAAGTCTGAATGATCATGGTCTCAGCATCGGGTGCTGAGCGTGAGCTAGCAGAGTTCCCAGATACCCAATCGGCCAACACTCTCCCCAGCATTCCGCACAATGCAGAGATGTCGTTCACGCTCAACTTGCTGTTTTCGCTGCTTCTCTCCTTTCGCCTTCTGCGGGTCAGCTTTAGCGGGCATGACCTTCTCTCTATCGCCCTTTCTCGATTGTTGCTGCTGCGCATTTGGACCACCTTCAGTTTCCTCCTGATCACGATCTGCACCACTAGGTTTTCTCTTCGATGTTCTCTCTTCTTCCCGCCAACCTTCTACTACCCTCTGCACCCATATTCCCCCTATGCCTGTCCCACATCCCTGGGACAAGTTATACCCACCCGTCGTCATGAAACCGATCAAATCTTCCGGACCGGGACACGGAACATGTCGCTCCCACAGCCCCTCTTCGATTAACTCACCTTCAGCATTCACAATCATTCGTGGAATAAGCTGCGGCTGTAACATCTTCAGGCGTTCCTCAGCTGTCATAGGCGGCGGCTGGGGTCCAAACATATTCAAGACTTGAGGTTTCGTCTCGTGCGGTGGGAAGACGCGGATGTGGGGCAGGTCATTGGTGTACTTTGGATCGTAGGCGCGGTGCGTTGAGGGATCATCATGACGGTTGCGGTGCTCTTTTTTGGAGAGGCGGGAAAGGCTGGTCGAGGATAGAGAGTTTGGCTGCGAGGGATTGGGGTCCAGTCTAAGCCAGCGTTCGCGCAGGGCAACGGCGTCGACGCTAACGGATAAGCTTGATGGTGCATCAGTGAAGAAGGAAGGGGTGATTGCTGGACAAGCATTTGCAGATGGCTCAGATTCTGTCTGAGCTGAAGCTGGTTTGCCCTGATCTTGTGGTCTGGGTTGACCCGCGTCAGTCGGTTTCGCAACCACCTTTAAAGGCAGCCTGTAAATCCGTGCTGGGGGCTTTGCCGTTCCTCTGGCAAGCAGTGTGACACGAACTGTTGCCAACCCCGGATGTGCTGGAAAGGCCACTTGTGGAGAGGTCTTCAACAAAGATGCTGCTTGAGCGGTCGTGAGTTGAGTGTATTTCACGTCGTTGTGTAGTCTGTCATGCTCGTCTTCCGATTCAGGACTTGAAGTGTTACGTCTTCGGGCTTGTGCTTCTTCTTCCTTTTCAGCTTCCGCAGCTGCAGCTTTTCGCTGTCGTTGGGTAAGCAATCGAGGTTGAGACGGCTTCGTGGTGCTTTCAGGGGTAATGTTTGCAACTTTTGGCTTCTGCTCATTTCCGATAGAAAGAGTATCGCGAAACAAGTACTCCCAGTCGCAAGCCCAGCCTCGACCTAGCTCACCTCTCCTGCCAAGGCCGAGGTTCAGGACGTCCCAGGCGTGCCTTTTGCTAGTGGGACGTTGAATCCAGTTGTCGAACCTCTTCTCTGAGGCCGTTCTATCCCAAGCTTTTCCTGCTTCAGTCCCTGGAAAATCAGCGGGGTACCATGGGAGAGAAGTCTCAAAGGCGACCTGCTTGATCTGTTCCAGTCCGCCGAAGGACGGCTTGCTGCCCGAAGTCAACGGATAATACATCAACGATCGCCATACGAGATCAACACAAGCCCATGGCAGTAATACTGTCCAGTTACCCTGACATCGAACATCTGCATTTGTTGGACGATGTGCAAGCAGCATGGCTGGTATAGCGGGGTCTTCATCTGATGTGTCCAGCAGTTGACCGGGCAGCCTTTGTGCTCTGCGACGGTTGATAGCTTTCTGCGAAGGCAACGACTTGGATATGCGATATCGTTCCCTGTGATCGAACAGTTTCGATGGAGGGAGGTTCATATCTGGTTCCCAGGCGACGATTTTTTCATTGAGTTTGTTCATGCTTTGGTCATCCTTTGCAACTGACATCTGCCGGGGAGGGTGGTTGAGGCGTGGATCGATGGTGCTGCAGGCAAGCATTGCATTCGGTGGTAGGGCGGCGGGGTTGTTCAGAGCTGAGAAAGCTGGCCACAAGTTCTGGACGTCAGCCTGGTCTGTTGCGAGTTTCAGAACGGCTACCAGGGCTTCACTTGAACCAGGCCCTTGGACGACGATGCTGCCTATTTCGAATCGCAGATCCTCGAGCAAGACTTGCGGCTTCTGGAGCTTAGCCACCTTGAGGAGCTCCGGCCAGAACTGATGGAAAGCAGAAGGATGCAGGCGAATGAACAGCCGCCTGGCAAGCTTGACCTTGGGTTTTGCCGTTCCGTGTTTGGTGGGTTGTTTGGTATCCACGACCATCTCGTCTGGCTCCAGGGGCTGTTGCTGCGCATTGTCCTCTTTGACCTGCCAGATGACTGTGATAGGGACGATTGGCCTCTTCTCGTTGTCTCGTTCGTGCGCCCAGGCTTCGGCAAACCTTGTGCCTGTCTTCCACCTTCTATATCTTGCACCCGACCAACCTTCTCCAGCGAAGTTTAGAGCCTTCAACATGGCCTCGAGTGCAGCTTCTGTGCCTTGACAGCCAATGGTGGAGATGTAACTCATGTCCCATGCGATGCAGCCTCTTGAGCCAGCAGCACGATGCGTAGGACGATAGGATTTGTCGGTAGGTCGCAGGGGAATGGCCATCCTCCAGAGAGGAAGTGTGGGAGCTGACATGTGTGCCCTCTTGGTATGCCACAGGTGGGTGGGTAGCCATGTCTTGTTGATCTGGCGTCTCTTGAACTTGGAGGTAGCCTGAGGCGGCTCAGCCAGCTTGTTCTTCTTGATCCTTGTCACTCGGACCATGGAAACGTGTTTTGCTGGATCCGGCTCTCTGGCGTTCTGCCTAGCCTCGCGCTTTCTTTGCCGGACACTTTTCCTGTTGGCATTGAGCTTTTGCAGCCTCTTCGCAGTCTCGAGTCTGAGTCTCAGCTTGGCGGATTGTTTTCGTTTTCGAGCACTTCCGGTGGGAGTGTTGTCCTCTTTCATCTAGCCATCCTGGTCAGCCGGTCAGTATCGGCGCCATCCGCTGATTGCCTGTTCATACCTCTCTGGCTGCCTGTCCTCGCATCCGCCGTGGGACCTTCTTGACATTGTGGCTGGCCGTTCTTCGTCTCATATGCCTGGGAACTTGCTGAAAGGCTCGCTGAGTAAGACCCTTCCTGGCCTTTTTCATGCTCGAGTCCAGAGCAGCGATCTCAAACTCTCGAGCCTTCAGGAAGGAAGCAATGTTGAGCTCGCCGGTGGTGGACAGAGCGGCGTCTGCTGTCTGGGTCGGAATGGCTCGAGCATCTCTGCCTTTCTGTCGTTTTCGAGCTTGAGCCGGCGTAACCCCCGTGTTGTAGTCCACCTTGCGCTTTTGGCCCGCCAGCGGCGCCATGGTAGTTGTCTGGGCGTTGGTATTCCGACCACTGGCTGCTTGCAACTGAGAGACATCAAAGTGCTACCAGATGGGTAGATTACGCGTAGGACCAAATAGGCTTAGCTCTCGGCACGTCGCGACTTCTGCCTAAGGCATGATTGGCCAAGTCGAAGTTCCTGCCACAACTCTCCTGTTATTGTTGCAACTGAATCGTCCTCTATCGCATGTCAGTCATGTACTGACGCCTTAGGTCGACGGAATAGAGCGGACGAGGTGTCTTTGTTAAGCAAAGTTTGATTCGAAAAGCCTACCTGCGACCTACGTCGTCAGCGCCTCGTTCATGCAGATCCTACCCAACCTCGGTCTCACTTGCTGTAACTGTAGGTGCAGCACAGAAACGCTTACTATTTAGCCTGATATCTTCCTCCTGCTTTCCTTCCCCCGTGTAATTAAGCATCATTACTCCCTTCCACATCCGATCCTTGTTCTTCATGTCAGCTTCCTCCGCACTATCAATATGCTCGGACCTCTTATACCGCCACAGCTGTCTGATATTTTGCCATATGTCTCGCCTTAACATGATTCTGGAACATGCTGTCAATGTCCGCGAACGTGCGGCCCTTCAGCTCCGGGACATACAGCCAGCTCCAAAGTGTGGCCATGGCACCAAGACCACCAAAGACAAAGCCAACCTTGCCCTTCAGACCCAGAGTGTTCGGGCTGATCATGTACGCAATCACAATGTTGAATATCGTACTGAATAGAGCCTGACACGCCGTTGCCAATCCAATTGTCTTGGCTCGCAGCATCGGCGTCGACGTCTCTCCGAGGATGGCGAAGGCCAAGGGGCCAATCGTTGCCTGGTAGAAGAGGGCGTACACTACCGTACACAAAGCCTGTGCCCATCTTGCACCGGCTGTTGGCACAACATCGAGAATGCCCATCAACAACATCACAACAGTCATACCCACCATACCAAGCATGAAGAGTTTCCGCCTACCCCAGTTGTTCATCAACGACCATGCAATCATGCAGCCGACAACGCCGATGGCCGTGACCCCGATGCCGAGGTCGAAGGCATGGCTGAGCTCGATGCCCGCAAGCTCGAAGAAGTAAGTCGAGTATCCAAGAGCGAAAATGATTCCTGACAGATGCTGGCAGGCGAATACACCCACAGAGACCATTGTCCGAACCAAGTTCGTGCCTTGGAAGCACTGAATCCACTTGGAGGAATTAGACAACTCGATATCAGCTTCTATTGTCCTTGTGATCACGGCGAGTGTATGTCTGACGTCTGTCTGCTGGCCGTATAGCTGCTTCAGCGATCGCTCAGCACCGGCTTGATCACCTCTCTTGACGAAATACCACGGTGATTCGGGAGCGAAGGGCAGAGCAGGTAGCATGATTGCAACAAAGAGCCACTGCGTCGCAAGAGGAGCTCGAAACGCCCAAGCGTCGTCTCTCCCTCCAAAGCCCTTGATGACAGCATTTGACAGGAGTTGGCCTGTGCATATCGCCAGGTTTATGCCCCCAGTGACAATACCTCTCAAGGGGAGAGGTGCAATCTCAGAAGCATAGAGAGGGCCGATGGTCAGATAGAAACCAAGGCCAATACCCAGAACAAGCTTGCTAAACAAGAAGGCCACCCTTGTGCTTGAGAAGACCTCGCCGAAGATACCGCTAGTCACAATCATAAGGCCGAGAAAGAGGGACCATCTGCGACCAGTACGATCCGAGAACCAAGAGCAGATGAAGCCCCCGAAGAACTGACCGACACTGGATATACCGTTGAAAGCGCTCTGCCATGATGCTGGGAGAATTTGCTGGCCCTTATAGGTATAGCCGAAGACACGTCTGAATTGTGGAATACCGATCATGGCGCCATTGACCTGAGCATCGAAACCCCTATACGACATCCTCCCGTTAGCTGTGTGTTTTAGGTAGGAGGTGCATGAGTCATTCGCTGTTTGAGCGAGGTTGACCTCCTTACCAGCCGACTGCACTAAAGGCGAAGAAGAGGCACCAGAAGACAACCCTAGGGTCTTTCTTGACAGTGTGCCAAACCGACTGCCTGCGCTCTTCATTCGTCGCCACCCTGGCTTTCAGGTCGACCGTGACGACCTCGATCTTATGGTCGAAGGACTCCATCTCTATATTTGTTCTGTCCATGGTCTCCGGTCTATCAAGATCGAAGGTGCAAGCAATTGAGTTGAGAATATGTTTAGTGGCAGTGTGATAGTCCAGGTGAGATGTGGGATGAAGACGATCTAGTACTGCGGTCTGAGGACGGGGCTATGTATAGGGCTATCTCATGCTCGTCTTTTGCATATCGTGCCGCAGACATCACGACGTAGATGCTGTCGATGCATTGTATTTGACTACGTAACCCAGAAGGTGTAGACAAAGGAATTCGTGTACAAGTCCCCCCACTGCCAAAAGTCTACCGCCTCGAGAGCAAATCAATCATCACAGACGATACTTGGTAATGATGGGGTGAAGCGAATGTGAACCGAAACTGCTAGCGTAGTATCCACTTGGTGAAGCTTTCTTTGTTGCAGCCTGAGTCCATCCCTGAAGACTCGCTGATACAACTGTTGCGATTGGTGGTGGAGCATGCTAGGGCGTAAACTCGCAAGCTTCTCGAGCAGGAGTCAGCTGTTTGTCCTGCAGGGCAGAATGTCCCGTTCTAGGCCGCTGAACCGAGATCACCCACTTCCCCAGATCGACTTCTCTCCTCCGACAATCCGCTGAACAGATCTCTACTTCTACATGTTACCCCATACTTTGAATGCCACGTCGCGGCTCATGTTAAGATGAACATTTGCCTAGATGGGGAGCGATTTGCGACATATACTTCATTTCAGCAACTCGGAAGCTGATGCGCAATCAAGTCATGATCGAAGTCACCCCCTGGTAGAAGGTGGTAGGAACCTCACCATCGATGAATTAAGCCACAACTACCCAGAAGACCATGGCGACAGTACCGGGCCACGTAAGAGGCCCAATCCTAGTACTCGCTTGTCGTATCCGAGGAAACGTGCTATCCGAGCCTGCCAAAAGTGCAGAGTGAGGAGGACGAAGTGCGACAATGTCAGACCAGCTTGCACGGCATGCTTAGATCTTGGTGCCGAGTGTATCTATTCGGAAGGTGACCCTTCAACGTGCGCCACCTCGTCCAGTGCGGTGGGCTCATACTGATATACCGCAGCTTTGACACCGCAAGTCTGGCAATCCTAGAGAAGCTGAATACCATCGAAGAGCTTTTGCGCAAATCAACTCCGACGCCCCAACCACAGTCACCGCCCAGACAGGATAGCAATCTTGCGCAAACACCAGCCTCGATTTCATCAGTGCTTAGCGCCGCGGCACCGGAGAAGCCAATGACCTCAACGAGAGGGCGGATGTCTATTGAAACTGTCCTGTCATGGCAGGCTTTCGCGGACCAGTCGCCAAACCTCGACCTGAAGAGACTACTTGTGCGCGACGATATCGGCCAAGCAGAGTCTTCCTTGAACACAGACTTCATGCAGCAGGCTGGCTACGAGGAGCAACTGTTGCAAAGATTCCTCGACAACGTCTTCATCTACAACCCGGTCCTTGAGGAAGCAGTATTACAGCAGTACATCCGTGAGATACAGTTTCACGGCCTGAAGTGGGACGCCAAGTCCTGCTTGCTTGTAGGTCAGATCTCTTCTATCTTGTTTCCAGACTGCTGACTATAACAGCTTCTGATCTATGCTCACGGATGTCTCAGCTTCTCCGAGGACATCGATGAGCCGGCCGACTCGATGGACTTCCGCCGAACAGTAGAGTTCAAAAGAGCCGAACACTTCTTCGAGGCCGCGCAGAAGCGCATGGGAGTCCTGCTCTGCAAAAGCACCATCGTCGAAGCGCAATGCTTCTTCCTCGCCGGAGTGTACCTGATGGCCACTCTCCGTCCCCTCGAAGCCTGGAAGATGTTCGTCCAAGCCCTGACATGCTGCCAAGCATTCGTGTCAGAGCAAGCGACCGACGACGGCCGTGAAAGCGAGCAAAGACTGCAGGAGAGCATATACTGGACCTGTTTCAAGTCAGAACTGTACGTTGTTTCCCACACCCTGATCCACTGTCGATTTCTAACCCAAAGCCCTAGAGAACTTCGACTCGAACTCAACGTCTTCGAAAACTCAATCTGGGACTTAACCTATCCCGCCTTTTATCCCTCTCCACCAGACGGCCTCAAAAGCCAGCGCGAAGTGGTATGGTACTACTACCTCGGCGAGATCGCGCTCCGCCGCCTGGGCAACCGCATCCTCAATTTCTTCCACAAAGCGCACCAGCCCAAGATCGACATCGACGCCGTCAGGGGCTTCGAGCAACAAGCCAGCGACTGGATCCACTCGCTCCCCAGCGTCCTGAACTTCGAGCTGACGGCCCCGGGCCAGTCGCCCGGCGGCGATCTCGTTGATAGCCTCAAGTTCATCCTCGACGGACACCTGCTCGACTGCTATGAGATGCTTTACTGGCCGTTCCTGACTGAGATCGTACTGCATGGGCTGCCACCACCGGCGGGAAACAACGGCCAGCTTCAGCAGCAGGCCGTCGAGCAGCTCGCGTATAAGTCGCTGCACATCTGCGTGCAGCGCATCCACAAGAACGAGCATGGCTTCTTCAGCCGCCACCACGGTACTTGGTTGATGTTGCGCTCGTGTACGCGGAGCGCGCTCGTGCTTCTGGCGGCGCGAAAGGATCCCGTGCTGGCCGGCCTGATGCCGCGAGACTGGGAGGCGGCTGTGTGGAAGGTGGTCAGGATGCTGGACTTTTGGGGCCGTGAGAGCCTTGATTCTGGCGATCGATTGAGGGTTATAAGGGATTGTATGCAGGAGGTTACGGCAGGAGCGGAGGGGGAGTGACTGAGTGAGGGAGTACAGTGAGTAAGTAGAGGGGTGTAGGGTAGTGTATGCAATCGATCGTTGGGAGGGCAGGCCTGAGCTGTACCTACGTGTGCATTAGCGCTCCGCGTTGTAACCATAATTGTATTGAGTCAGGAACTAAAACTTTATTGGTGTTCGTCAGTCAAAGAAAATTGCAGGTGGACGAGCGTGCTTGTAATCCGTCTGCCTATCCTTAGCATCCAGGGTGCGGATCACTCGCAAGCAAGACCTTGCCTCGCAGTAAGAGCAAGAAACGAATGCAGCTACAGGTGCATCAGCGACGGTGAGGATAGCAAAACTTGGAGAAGTGTATTTTTCGGAGCGCCAGCTCTACGATCCTTCAACATTGTTCTCGTCTCTTCTGGCAACATGCCGCAGGACCAGCCTGATATTTCTTCTCCTCCACTCACACCGACCCCATCGTCTCTGAATAGAACCTCCCTAGTTCATCACCAGTACAGGCACTGGAGTGGTCGCAATTTACCTTCTTATCTATTTATGCGTCGTAAGCCTTGAACCCGTACTTCTCGTAACAGCTGGGATATTTACAGCCTTGCAGATAGCATGCATACGAGAGGAAGGGTCGTCGGCGGTTGTAGCGTCCAGGACGCCATCGGCAGGCGCAGTCTGTGCCCAAGTTCTCATGTTGCCCGCGGCTAGCCGCTTGTTCGGTGCTGTTAGGGACTTCATCTGCGCTGGATACAACAGTATTGTCTGAGTGGTTTCGTTCGTTGCTGTTGGTCGGACTTGACAGCGGCGTAACATTCACACTCTGGAGGCTACCGGGCGCACCGACTGTCAGCGCGCGTGGGATCTGGCTTGCTGAGTGGTGTTGAGTAGCTGGGTCCTGAACATGTCTGTTGGTACTGCAGACAACGAGTGAGCGTGGCTCTTGGCTTGTTCCGAGGCATCGAGCAGCTATGTTCTGAGCATGTCGACACAGCCGGGTAAGTATGATCTTGACGAAGATGCAGAAGCATGCTAGGATGATAGTCAGACTGATGCAGGAGCTCAGTAGGGACGACTTCATTGACGAACTGTTGTTGCAGGCTTCGGTGAGTTTTTCTAGAGCCGCTAGGACATTCGATGAAGGCGCTGACGTGCAGTAGGTTTCGAACATTGCTGGGATAGTCTTTAAAGCGATGGCATCGTCAACCTCGTCCAGTTCTGAGTAAGCGAACATGTTGACAGCCTTGTTCCAGGCGAGCTTTGCGAGTGCTGGGACTGCTTTATTGATGGTCAAACCAATAGCTTGGGTCAGGCAAGTCGCGGTCAGGCAAGTCGCGGTCAGGCTTCGTGTTGCCATGGTGAATGGACTGCAGATGTCCTCGTGGGAACTTCTGTCCTCGTGTTATAAAGCGCTGAAGAAGCCGGCGCTGCTGTGCTGTTGTGCAGTTGAGGTTGAAACTGAGAAGTCTTAGGGCGTGGTTATCTGGGTTGAGAGCCATCTTCAAGTGCGAGCCCTCGCTCATATATAGCCAAGGACCATAGTGCGTGTCGTATAACGTGAACTCTCCTGACCATGTCTCGGAGAGGACATCAAGCAGAATGTTCTAAGCTTGTCAAAATGTGTGACAGAGGTTAAGACCATCTTCTGAGCACAGACAGCAATTGAGTGGTTCTTTCACAGAGAACGACGGATGGTGCAGATTTCTTTATGTGGTTCCGAGACATAATGTCGACTGTTTATGATTTACTCAAGGCCTTACGATTGAGGTCTCACTCTGCCCGTCTCCAGCTGTACTTCTCACGACCTGGCTGTGAGGATATGTCTCTGCTTGGCACCAACCATCGTCGTTTCTCTATCTCGATCACACGCACCCACAATCATGTTTTCAAGCTGTGTAGATAGGTATGTAGGTTCACAACGACGACGAGGAGGAGGAGGAATGGCCCGAAGATCCGACGTGCTTGAAAAGGATATAGCTCACATAAACACAAGTCTAGGCTGCAGACCGTCGAGGTCCTTTCGGTGTATATTGCACGACGAGTCGACAGGAGTCTAGGACTAGCACTGCTGAGTCTCATCAGTCTCTAGCAGTCGATCGAGGCGCCCAGGCACAGTGCAGCAGCGAGGAAGAGCTGTCGGACTGCCGAGGAACAGAAGCATAGTTAATGGCAGCGACAAGAAACCGCAGTGAAGAGGTCAATAGGTGTCGGTGCTGGTCACACGCGCCTATGACACTTTGATCTTTCGCCAGTCTGCTTGCAACGCAAGACCATGGTTTTGAAGGCATACACAATGCAAGAGAGGCGCAGAAAGGTGCCTCGTAAGCTACTAGAGACACCAACATACATAGGAGATGTAAGGTACAGTGCTGAGGCGGTCATGGCTGCTTCTGAAAGAGGGAAAGCGCTTCCCCGATTGTCGGGGTCGCAAAGCCCAGGCCCGACTCGGAGCTTGCGGCCAGTGAGTCCAAATCTTTTTGAAGCCGTGAGGAAATCACATAGTCGAGAAAGCTGATCGAGAATTCACTGCCGCGCTACGTCTTGCTTAACAGGAATCTCTCAGTGCCTTACCCAGTAGCACAGTAGCGTCAAAGACTGCCGCATGGCGGCCACACGGCGCACAGCAGCGCTTCTGCTGCAACGCGCAACACAAACCTCCAAACCGACCATCAACACTATCCGACCACAGATCAGGGCAAAGAGCACAAACTCGACTTCAGCCCTTGCATACAAAGCCTTGCATAGAAGGTCACCGCTACCTCTGCCAGTAGTTGAGCCGAACCCGTCAGGATCCTATGGCGCCGCCGCAGCCGTGTCGAGTATCCTCTACGAAACCCCGGCTGTGTCGACAGCACCTTCGAAGAAGCATGTTCTGAACTGTCTTGTACAGAATGAGCCCGGTGTGCTGTCCCGAATCTCGGGTATCCTAGCCGCCAGAGGATTTAATATCGACAGCTTGGTCGTGTGCAACACCGAGGTCGACGATCTGTCTCGCATGACAATCGTGCTGCAGGGCCTGGACGGTGTGGTTGAGCAAGCCAGAAGACAGCTCGAAGACCTTGTGCCGGTCTGGGCTGTGTTGGACTACACAGAGGCTGCGCTGGTCCAGCGAGAACTCCTCCTCGCCAAGGTCTCCATCTTGGGTCCTGAGGTTTTCGAAGAGCTGATGCAGCATCACCGAGAAATCACTCAGCCAGAGAGCTCCTACGAAAACGAGGCAAGCGAGGCCGAGGAGGCAGAGAACGAGAGGAATGCCGAGCAGCGCTTGCAAGAGCTTGAAGCGAACGGAGAGTATCAGAAGGACGAAGGCATGATGGAGAAGGCCAGACAAATGCTAGGAGCTGCTACAAACTACCACCCCAACCGTCTGGCCGTCAGCCAGGCCTTGCGACACAAGCACGAGCACTTGGAGGCCATTACCCACCTAACTCACCAGTTTGGCGGTAAGGTGTTGGATATCTCCACCAACAACTGCATCGTCGAAGTGTAAGTCCAGCCAACCCTTCATTGACCTCCAGCATACTAACGCGTCCACTCTCTTAGTTCGGCTAAACCCACCCGTATCGACTCGTATATGAAGCTGATCGCGCCCTTTGGTATCCTCGAGTCCACCCGAACTGGTCTAATGGCTCTGCCACGATCACCTCTCTATGGACCGAACGAGGAGCTGGAGAAGGACGCCGGCGATCTTGTTGACGCAAGCACTCTACCTCCGGGTTAAGACGCTAAATTTTTGGAGTGTTTCAGCAGATATGTGAGAAGTGTCCAGCGACCTAAGCGTAGGTGGGAGCAGGGGAGCCATACCCATGTACATTCTAAGGTGGCGCAGTATGAATCTTGGATATAGAACATCATCGTCGTCCGGTAGCCGTTGCACGTTGAATCTAGGTCTTGAGCATGTGCAGCATCTGCTGAGCGCTGACCGCGCAGCTACGAGTGAGCGTCTCATTCGTGGCCTCCGATCCTCCATTTTTGGGAGCTGAGAATGAATTGCACATCTTGCATCATCACGTCTCGAACAGCAATGATGTAGTACCTATCCGTCCAGGCCAAATGAATTTCTACTTTTCTGGTTTGGTGAGCCTGCAACTTAAATCTCAACACATGCGCGGGAAAGCAAGTCGCGCTGTGTGCCTGCAGCTCTCTTGTAACGCGTCTTCATTCATAAGAACCGACCGCATTTCAGCTCGACCAGAGACACCAGGCCACTATTCCTCGATAGCGACCACAACATCAGGACAGTATGTCGTCGTATGTTGCATCTCTTCCATCTCTGAAAGAGTTCTTTCCGCCTACCCCAAGAGCACTTGTAGTGGTGCAGACTGTCTTCAAGAGCTTTCTACCAGTAAGTCCTGAACGCATTCGGCTGCAAGCAGGTACTGCAGACCGTCTTACAGTCTCTCGGCAATCACGAGTGCTGCATCCTGGATCAAATACAGAGCTCTCACTAACCCATGATCTGAAGTTCTCGATAGTACAATGGTTCGCACCGTCCACTCCTATGGGCCGATCGTCCCCTGCAGGAGCCTGGCTGAATCTCCCAGGTCGCTACGCCTGGTCTCTGGCTGAGGCCGTTGGTCCGCTGAATCTCATCTACATCCTCTACAGCTTGCCGGCCAAGCTCCATCCACTCTCTTCGACCACGACTACCATTAGCCCGTCAACTGGTCTCTTTGGAACAGGTCTACCCATCACCCATGAGATCATGGGACTACTCTATGTGCTTCACTACATTAATCGCGCTGGTGTGACACCTTTGTTCCTCGCTCCAAGCATGTCACCCATCTGGGCACCCGTAGCTTTGATGATGGCAGTTTTTCAGTTTCTCAATTCTAGCAGTTTAGGAGGTTGGATCTGCTACGACGCCCAGAAGCGTGCCATCGATCTATCTTCCAACAGAGCAGTCGATGCAGCGCTCATCACGCCACTTTCGGTGCTTGGGATGATCTTATTTGTTGGTGGTCTAGCTGGAAACATATCAGCCGAAGGGCGTCTATTCGACCTACGACGAGGCGCAGCGACGCGAAAGGCGAAGTCTGAGGGCAAAGCCACCGTCACTTACGACAAGGTTTACACTATTCCTGAGCCGAAGGGTCTGTTCAAATATGTGATGTATCCGCACTACAGCCTGGAGTGGGTCGAGTGGACTGGATACTGGATTTTAGGGGGTGCTTGGGGTTTGGGGTGGAGCTGGAATGCGAGTGCCGCCTTGATGTTCTTGGTCAATGAGCTGGCAAGCATGACTCCGAGAGGTGTTGATGGTGTCAGGTGGTATGAGCAGAAGTTTGGAAAGAGAGCTGTGGCGGGGAGAAAAGGTGTAGTCCCTGGCATCATCTAGTTCGGCAAAAGTCCATGTTAACGGACGACCACGACGACAACAGGGCCTGCGATTCTTACAGATCACGTCTGGGTCTTCGGAGAACCGACTCCTTAACAGATGGAGTTGAGCAACAGGCCAACTTGTTATGCCGGAGGCTCGATTGAAGAGTAATGTTCTCATAAAGCAGCCGACCAAAGCACCTCGCCGTCCGGATAATCCTGCTCATACTGCTCGACATCTTCAGACACATCCACAATCGCACTTCTGGCCCAGATATGGACAGCCTTCTTCAGCATGTCTTTTGTCAAACCCTCAACGCACCTGCCTTTCACGAACACCTCTCTGGTGCCTTCTGTGTGCATCAGCCTCGTGCCACATCCACTGCAGAAGTAGTAAAGGAACCTATTGCCACGTTCATAGGCTTGGTCCAACATGCTAGGTACCTGTTCGAGGTCGGTAGCTCGAAGGCTGGAAGGACACAAGACATACTGAATGCTGAAGTGGACTGGAGGCGACAAGCCGTGCAGCGGCAGATGTGAGTTCTTAGAGGACATGGAAGGGACAGTTCAAGCTTGAGTTTTCCACACCGGCAGCGAGCTTGCATGCTGATGAACCTTGCTTGATCATACCCAGATTCGAGGAGTTACTCCAGATGCACTATTTAGTGACCTCCTGAGCTCGCACAAGAAGAAGAATAAGCACTGAATAACGCTGCAATGGCTTCATCGAAATGATTCCCAGTGGCTCGTGATCGATGGGTGCTTACGTATAAATAACAGCCGCGACAGTTTGGGGTGGCTACTTAGACCTACCAGCATGTCCAATCAGTCTGCGCCAGGACAAACCAAATATCCATCTGTTAAAGCTGCGCTGTTCGCGCACTAGACACTCGAGGCGTTTGTACAAGCGATTAGTACAGAGACGGCGATCCAGTTACTAAAATAAAGCCGACCGTAAAAGTTGCTGCAGATAGATGTGTTTGGGCTCGATCTAGGCTAGCAGGCCTCATAGCTAGGGCTGCCTTATCTGCCCCAAAGGGCCTATCAGGGATCTCTCTGCACCTAATCTCTTACTTACGATCGGTCTTTTCGGGTAAGGGCACGATGGCCAGTTCGTTCGTCCAGGTGGGGGCCAGCGGGTGCTGACTAATCAAAGACTTAGGGGAAGGCCCCGGGGAGATCCGGCAAGATCTTGAAGAACCTGAGGCGTCAACAATCCCTGGTTGCATCATTTGCATCTGACCAGCCATGCCCCGCGCGAGCCCGCGATCATGCAGCTAAAATTTCATTTTACGTTGACCGCCCGACATTTTCCCAGTGTTTATGTATAGAAGAAATTGGCTGTTCTCTTGCTTGTCGTTCTTCTCTACACTCAAACACTCTACATCTGTCAAAATGGTTCAATCGTAAGTGAAGCCTCCAAGCTCATATTTGGCTGTCTAGAACATGTCAGCTAACAACAGGACAGATCTGTTCTAGGTTTCCCGCGCATGGGCGTCAACCGTGACCTGAAGAAGGCCACGGAAGCCTACTGGGCGGACAAGCTATCACAAGAAGACCTCATCAAGGAGGGCAAGAGACTGAGGCTCGAGCACTGGAAGATCCAGAAGGATGCTGGAATCGACATCATTCCAAGCAACGACTTCGCCTTCTATGACCATGTCCTCGACCACATCCAGCTCTTCGGTGTCATCCCAGAGCGATACACCAAGAACAACCTTTCAAAGATCGACCAGTACTTCGCCATGGGCCGTGGTCTGCAAAAGCCAGACCAGGGTGTCGATGTGCCCGCCCTAGAGATGGTCAAATGGTTCGACTCGAACTACCACTACGTCAAGCCTACCCTCCAGGACAACCAGGTATTCAAGCTCTCTGAGAACCCCAAGCCAGTTGCCGAGTTCAAGGAAGCAAAAGAGGCGGGTATCACAACCAGACCAGTACTGTTGGGTCCTGTCTCCTTCCTTGCCTTGGGTAAGGCAGACCGCAACCAGAGCATCCTGCCCCTCGACACTCTCGACAAGCTGCTACCTCTGTACGTGGACCTGTTGAAGCAGTTGAAGGATGCCGGTGCCGAGTACGTCCAGATCGACGAGCCAATCTTGGTTTTCGACCTTAAGCAAGATGCCAAGGATGCCTTCAAGCCAGCATACGAGAAGCTCGGCAGCCTTGGTGATGCTGCTCCTAAGATCACTCTTGCCACCTACTTCGGTGACATTGTTCACAACACGGATCTGCTCAAGAACTTCCAGAACGTCCACAGCATCCACGTTGACCTTGTCCGACACCCAGAACAGCTCGGAGAGGTCGTTGCCGCCCTCGGCCCACAACAGTCATTGTCTGCTGGTGTCGTTGACGGACGAAACATCTGGAAGACAAACTTCAAGAAGGCTATCGAAGTCGTCGACAATGCTGTCCAGAAGCTCGGCAAGGACAGAGTCATTGTGGCTACTTCCAGCTCTCTGCTCCACACTCCTCACACCCTTGCTTCTGAGAAGAAGCTCGACTCTGAGGTTGCTGACTGGTTCAGCTTCGCTGTCGAGAAAGTCTCCGAGGTTGCCACCATCGCTAAAGCTGTCACTGAGGGCCCAGATGCCGTCAGAGATCAGCTCGATGCTAACGCCAAGTCCATGAAAGCCCGTGCTGAGAGCAAGCGAACTAACGTTGCCGCCGTCAAAGAGCGACAGCAAAACGTTACAGAGCAGATGCACAACCGAGCCGGTCCATTCAAGACTCGTATTGCTGAGCAACAGAAGACTCTCAACCTGCCAAAGTTCCCAACAACCACTATTGGCTCGTTCCCCCAGACCAAGGAGATCCGTATTCAGAGAAACAAGCACACTAAGGGCGAGATCACTGACGAGGAATACGAGAAGTTCATCGAGAAGGAGATCCAGGATACCATCAAGATCCAAGAAGAGCTTGACCTTGACGTCTTGGTTCACGGTGAGCCAGAGCGAAACGACATGGTTCAGTACTTCGGTGAGCGTCTCGACGGCTACGCCTTCACTCAGAACGGTTGGGTCCAGTCGTATGGCTCTCGATGTGTCCGACCACCAATTGTTGTTGGTGACATCTCTCGACCAGCACCAATGACCGTTAAGGAGTCTAAGTACGCCGCCTCCATCTCTAAGCGACCAATGAAGGGTATGCTTACAGGCCCAATCACCTGTCTCCGATGGTCATTCCCACGAGACGATGTCCACCAATCTGTCCAGGCACAGCAGCTCGCTCTCGCACTCCGAGACGAGGTTGTTGACCTTGAGAAGGCTGGTGTTTACGTCATCCAAGTTGACGAGCCAGCTCTCCGAGAGGGTCTGCCCCTCCGCCAAGGCAAGGAGCGAACAGACTACCTCAAGTGGGCTGTTGACTCGTTCCGTCTGGCCACTGCGGGTGTCGAGAACGGTACACAGATCCACTCCCACTTCTGCTACTCTGAGTTCCAGGACTTCTTCTACGCCATTGCTGCCCTCGACGCCGATGTGCTGTCCATTGAGAACAGCAAGTCCGACGCTAAGCTGCTGAAGGTCTTTGTTGACGAGGCTTACCCTCGACACATCGGACCTGGTGTCTACGACATCCACTCGCCTCGTGTCCCATCTGAGCAGGAAATCAAGGACAGAATTCAGGAGATGTTGCAGTACCTGAAGCCAGAGCAGCTCTGGATTGACCCTGACTGTGGTCTCAAGACCCGTCAATGGAAGGAGACAAAGGCTGCGTTGACCAACATGGTTAACGCTGCCAAGTACTTCCGATCTCAACATGCTTGAGGACATCGACATAATGATGACCTCAGTACGTGAGAGTTCAGAATGTGGTCAGATCTTGTGAAGACCATGGAGTTCAGGTTGCTTGGATGAAAAATGTGGCATGATATAGATGGAAAAAGTGTTCAACATGATACCCCGGGGCGTCCACCCCAAGGTCGAATTTAACATCGACCGGCGTTAGGTGGGCAGAAAGTTAGATGATATAAAGATAGCGAACAGCGCCTCAGGTGTCATATGCATTCAACAATGCATTAATAAAATCCTGATTGATGGTGTCCTGCGAGGACGCCACACCACAAAACCTATCCGTAGCTCTTGTTTTATCATTGTGCGTGCTAGTTGGTGCTGTCGTATACATGGCTTGACCAAGCGTAGTTGTCGAAGTACATGATTGTCCTAGAGCAGTAATGCGAGCTTAGACGAGGGTGGCTATCCATATAAACACTGGTGTCCACGGTCGCTGGTCAGCTTGACAACCTCAACCTCAATTTCTGACCAGCGACATCAACATCACACAGTTCAGTTCACATCTGCCGACAACGTGCAAAACGTATTGCTCAGCGTGAACCTCAGACTAGCACGCCGTTGCCATCGTCTCGCCAGGAGTGCCCAAGAACAGAAGACCGACCTCATCGCACAATCCGCCACCTCCCAACTCACCCTTGCTAAGTCACGCAGCTCGGCCGCTCACTCACGACAAAGCAACCCCAAACACACAAACACACAGCCAGGCCAGATACCTCACTCCATCCACATCCCCGCCAAACCGACGCCAATGACATCGCGCACGCACATCCCGCACTCCTTCACCAAGAAGAAATCCCAAATCCTCTCCGAAATCAGAAACCACGACTCCACAGACTACAGCGACAAGTCGCCCAAGGGCACGATCGACAGCGAGATCATCGACCTGATCGACGAGATCAACGCGTTCGACGGCTATGTCACTACGAGTTCGTGCGCGGGGCGGGTCGCCGTGTTCGTGGAGGGGCGGAAGGCGACGGGGCCCGCGCCGACTACAGACGTGAATGATGAGGGAGAAGCGGGAGGGGATAGTGGTACGGCTGAAGTCGAGACGGAGGACGCGAGTGGAGGCCCTCCCCCTACTAGTACCTCGGGCACAGCCAAATCCAGACCCACCACCACCACAGCAGCAGCAGGTCCCGGCGGCAAAGGCTACGGCAACAGATGGCTTTACGTCTCGCACTCGCCCGTCCCGTCCTCGCACCTGACGTCTACGAACCCGACCGAACTCTCCGGCCTGTTCCAGCTGGTGTCGTCTGGTCGTCCCTCGTCTTCGAGTACTGCTCTGCCACACCCCAGCCCACGCCTGATCAAGCTCTCGTTCTCGCCGCTCATCCTGCACGTCCTGTGCGCGAATCTCCACGCCGCCAAGGGACTGCTGGCGGCCGCGATCAACGCTGGGTTCCGCGAGAGTGGGGTGCAGAGTCTGCGGGCGCTGGATGACGAGGAGAGCGGTGTTATGGTGGGCATTCGGACTGCGGGGTTGGGGTTTGAGACTGTGGTTGGGTGGGTCGATGCCGCCGAGGAGCAGCAGCAGGAGGAGGAGGAGGAGGTTTATAGGGGCCTGGTGGATGAGGGGTATTTGAGCATGTGTGTTGGGGTTGTGAATGGACGGTTTGGGTGGAACGGGGAGAGGAGGGAGCGGTTGAGAGCGGAACTGGGGGCGCTGAGAGGTGCGGAGGAGAAGGAGAAAGAGAGGGAAAGGGGTTGGGAGGACAAGGATGTGAGGAGGGAAAGGAAGAGGGAGGAGGGGTTGAGGAGGAAGGAGGAGCGGCGAGAACGTGTTGGTGTTGAGGGAGGTGAAGCTGGCGAGGAAGACGTTTTGCAGGACGGACTACTGTTGGATCCTGCTTGAAACTACCTACCTAGCTCGCTGATGTCTACTGCCCTTCCCGCCGGTGAGGAGATACGATCCGACACTGGCCTCTGGAAATTCGACGTGGAATTTGCTCGCCACGGCCGAGCTGGAACTGTACTTCCGAGCATCCTCTACCGTATTACCCAAGATTTCGCCTTGGCTACAACCGTGTCGAATGTGCGCATCGTCACGCAGGCTTCTTTCCCCTGGCCATGAACGGCCGCCTCTTCGCATGTTGCTTCATCGTGATGTCTTGTCCAAAGTCAAGCACGAGGTTGTCCACCAGCCCAGCACTCGCGAACAGAGCCTTGATCTGTGACTCTGTGAACCCATGGTGAGAAATGGTATTGATGGCCGGATCGTTTCCCATGTCGTCCTTCTCGTGAGAGAAAAAATCGAGGATCATCAGCACACCACCGGGCTTCAACCTCTGGACAAGCCTTTGCGTCACTATGGGAAGATTCTCGAAGTGATGAAAACCGAAGCCGACAGCTACGAGATCGAAGTTGAAGAATTTCGGATCATTGAGTGACTCTGGTGGTCCGTCCGGAGCAAACAGATTGGCGTTGTATGCCTGCGCGTTCAGCTTCTCGCCGTCGGTCTGAGTGGAGAAGCGCTCGTTGTACTCGTTCACCATGTTTGGGGCGAGATCTAGGCCGATGTATTCGGTCGCCCGACCGGCTAGAATATTGGTGATCGTGCCGGGCCCGCATGCGTAGTCCAGGACTCTGATAGATACATGGGACGGGGTGTCGTCTGACTTCTCGAAGGCAGATGATGGCTCAATGAAGTCGACGCCAATTGCTGAGATGTTTGAGAGAACGAATTCGTGGGCCTTGTTGATTAAGTCTCCGAATGCTTTTTGAGTATGCTCTGAGTTGTAGGTCTTCGCGACATTGCTAACATGATAAGAATTGAAGGACATGGGATGCATCCGAATCGATAACTTACTTCCAGTGTGCTAGGTTTCGCTCATCGTGCGACAAGCTAGCCATGTCATGGTTGTGGTGATGATGGTGGCCGGCACCATTCGGTACGGTTTCGTGGTTCATATCGAAGAGTTTGCTGTTTGCTGTGGACGCTTGCTGTACTGTAAAGGATGTTGTTATGGTTTCTGTTCTATCAGATAAAAGTCTCAAGGTTTCGAGGCCCTTATATAGAGCTTTACTGATGGAAACATTATTTGCGGAGAGTTTTGTAGATCGCTCCGAAGGCAGGACACCGCCCTCAATGTGGCAGCGTCCAATTGCCAGTTGTTATGGCTTTACTTTCCGGTTTGTCTCGATAGCATCTGGGCATATTTGAAGAAGTTTCCGGATATCTCTTCTCATGCCCAAATGCTCAGTCGGGCTGCACAGGGAGTAGTGCAGTTGAATCAAGACATGGAACCACTTCCAGTGATGTCATTGTCAGCGGTCACTTTACGCGTGGAGGCGCGTCGCGACACGATATTGGAAGGGTTTTAGATGTGGCAAGATCTAGAGAAGCTCCAATCAAGGCACAGATGCTGCTGGATAGAAAGCTTCGCCGGGTAACTTTGCAACGTGCCGCTGTAAGATCTCCCGATAGTCACATTCCACACTTGAGTAGCAGTGAGAGCAGCAGAAAATGCCGAAGAGGAAAGCTACTGGAGTAGTCGTGGCGTCCGCACCTTCCTCAGCAGCGAAGCACAAACGGCAGGCGTCAGTGCCCGATACCCCACGCTCGAACATCTCGACACCGCCTACAAGGTCGTCGAAACGAACAAAGACAGTAGCAAAATCTTCTACGGGGAATGATCAGACACCTAAGAAGAGTAAATACTTTGAGCATCCTGAAGACGACGTCGAGGAGGGTAGTGACGGTTCGGGAAGTGAAGCCGAGGATCCAGAATCAGGTTACGAGGATCAGGATAATTCCGCAGCTGAGACAGGAGAGTCTTCTGCGGAAGAAGATGATGATGACTATGATTCCGACGAGGACAAGAAAAGGTCAAAAAAGGGTTCAAGAGCGAGACAGAAAGCAAATTCCGCCGAGCAATTGGTGAACACGAAGAACGACCTTTGGCGTGAAGGTGTAAAGACAGGGTTAGGACCTGGCAAGCAAGTATTCATTGAAAAGCCAAAAGCGAGAGGAGATGGCGGCATCAAATATGTGCCAGAGCGCATTCATCCACATACATTCGAGTTTTTGAAGGATCTGAAAAAGAACAACGATCGCATTTGGTTCAAAGCACATGATGCAGATTACAGAGCGTCCTGGAAAGACTTTGAGAGTTTCGTGGAGAGCTTGACAGAAAAGATCGCAGAGGTTGACGAAACAATCCCGGAGCTTCCTCCAAAGGACCTTGTTTTCAGGATATACAGAGACATTCGGTTTTCATCTGACCCGACCCCGTACAAGCCCCACTTCTCAGCTGCATGGTCGCGCACTGGTCGAAAAGGTCCGTATGCCTGCTACTATGTGCACATCCAGCCTGGCGAGAAGTGCTTCGTAGGCTCAGGACTCTGGCATCCAGAAGCCGATCCTGTGAAACTGCTCAGGGCGGACATCGACCAGAGGTCCAGTCGAATACGAACTGTGCTGACGAACGCCGACATCCGAAAACACATTTTTGGTGGTATTGGCAAGGATCAAAACAAAGCGATCAAGGCATTTTGCAAACAGAACGAAGAAAATGCTCTAAAGACGAAGCCCAAGGTACCGCCACAACAAATGCTCAAATTCTGGATTGTGCTGACAAAATCCAGGGGTATGAAGCAGACAACGCAAACATCGAGCTTTTACGCTTGAGGAACTTCACTATTGGACAGAAAATATCGGACCAGGACATCTTGAGTGCCGGTGGTCTGGACAAGGTAATCGAGCTCATCAAAGTCATGCATCCCTTCGTAAGTCCTTAAGCCGGAGATTTAGCTTCGTGAGGATCTGACCTAATATGCTGCACAGGTTACGTATTTGAACAGTGTTGTCATGCCTGACGAGCAGCTTGACGAGAATGAAGATCAAGACCACTCGTCCTTGTCTTCAAACGAGCTGACGAGCGACTGACACGCGACATGGGGCCACGACAACTCACCAATGATGAACGTAGTGCCGGGACTCGTGGCGCGGGAAATTACTCGTAAGCCAGCGAACCGCGCAAGTAGTGCCGTTGGATGCTCTCAGGGGTTGGGTTATGGCGGCAGAGCTGAGCAGAAACCGACACCTCTTTGCAGGGTCAAATGCGATGTTGGTCGAGTTGCAAACGATCGACAACAGATGCAATTTAGAACCACAGATCATCTGATCACAAAGAGGCAAGTTGGGCAGCACAGACCGCAGTGTTGTCGAATCCAAGCTCACTTGCAGATACCCCCATGATAGAGGATTGGCATCAAACCAAAAAGGGTGGTAAGTACAAGGGCCCGTCCCGTCCTTACATTACCCCAAAATCACATGATTGCGGGCGCCATCTTAGTCTGATCAGCCAGCCTCCTCAGTGTCCAAGCTAACCTCGATCTGGTTGCAACCAACCAGCTCTTTTCAACCAAGCAGCGTGGATGAAATGCCAGATGTATCTGGAGCGCAGAAGAAAACCTTTTAACGCCTCATCCTGTGCGACAATGGCTGTCGTACAGAGCACGAGAATTGCCTAGTCCTGGTAGCTTGGTCAAGTGCTCTGTGAATATCCGGCCACAATCCATATCTAGCAGCCTCGTGTTGAGCACAGCCAGCCCTTCAGAGTCTTTGTAAGCACGGACGAAGTCATCCGACAATGATGCCTGCATGTACGGAGGCGTTCTGTGATCTTCGCAGGATACGGCTACGAGCTGTACATGGCCCCGCGTCCTTTGGAATTCAGAGTCTGCGAAGCAGAAACGGCGCTATGCTCAAGACTAGAGAGCAGCCATATTCCTGGACGATCCGCGCTTATGTTGCACACCATCCCAGTGCAGGGATCCCGATCGGGTTGTTGGTATGTGCGAAATAAGAGACTGCCGTGGTGCCGCAGCTAGGCAGGATGTGCCCTGCTGCCATGTGTTTATGGTTGAAGCGAGGTCTCGTTGATTGTCACACCGCTTCTCTGAAGCCCACTAAGCTTGCCAGATGCCGCACTATGTGCCAGTGGTGTCGTCTTTGGAGGTTTGCTGATCTCCGTGCGACCAATCAGACCCACGATATTGCGGCACGGAACAAGACGGGCTGGCACGCCCCGCTCGCGTTTCGCATCTTAGACACAACTCGTGGATCATTTGAAGTGCTCTACTCATTCAAGATATTACAATAACGTGCATCATCAACATTGAATCGATACAGGCATACTCTTCGAACTCAGCGTAACGTAGTCGATGCATGTATCTACATGTTCTGGGTCGACTTCTATCAGTCTGATCGTCAACAAAATGCTGCGATGGATCGCAATGTCTGGCCACCACAATCGTCATCACTTACTTGGATGAACCCTTCGCGGGAGAGAAAGGCGTTTGTTTGATGCAGTAGTGCCGTCCAACACACCGCGCCCTGCAAACTGCAATGTTAGTGCACAACTTTGTAATCCGAGGGTTCAGACCAACGGAATATCTCGATGTAGATGCATGCTAAATCTGTCAAATAACCCAGATGTGTTCAAGTCGTTGACCTCATTCCTGCAATTACGTACGCGGCGAGATTGCTTGGGGCTTCGCTTACATGGATGATTGTACAGTTTGCATGCAGCTTCCTGCAGACTTCGAAAAAGCAAGTAAAGACCGGCAGCAGCCTAGCTTAGAACTGCATCATGCATTTCGAACATGGCAAGAGTCAGGCTAATTCTTGAAGCCATCAGTAACCCTGCAGATAGCTTCCGTCGCGTCCAACCCCGGCAGATCTTTGACATTGCATGTCAACGGCCTCTTTACTACGGATAAAATGGAAATACTGTCTCGAAAGTAAAGGTTAACCCTGCAAACACATCTCAAGTCAAAGTTTCCGACCATCGTTTATTGTTCTGCGGTGCTATTCTGCCATCCACGATGTTAAACTTTCCGCTGTCAATGAAATACGTGAAAGGACAAGTTAGCTTCGACATGTATTGCGGCTATTTAGAGATAGAACGTGTTTTGTTCTGAAGCTTTGGCCGTGGGAAGAGCCGCAGAAGAACTCGACGCCATCGGCCAACGGCCTCCTGAAGTAGTAACAGAGTCATCGCGCAGTGAACTTCCCACCTCGAGTACATCGTTCTTTAGCTCCAGACTCGCACGCGCAGAACGTAAAAGCAAATATGACTGGGTACCAGACGAACTTCGCAGCAAGGCCCCTAGGTTCGGCACTCGCTAGCGTGCAGAAGCCCATGACTTGCGTCGCCATCTTTTTTCCTTTCGAATGGCTTAGCCGAAGGTGAATGTGAATACCCCTCCTTGTGGAACACAAAAATTTGCCGTGTTTTCTTTTGCCTTTGACGTGAATGCGGGAATACTGATTGCGGCTAATTCTGCTATGCCAGCATGCGCCACACATTCGAGGAACTTCTGCGGCGTCACAGGAATGTGTACTTCTTGAACACACCAATTTATTGCCAGGTACGAGTAGTCGTCGGAGAGGTCGTGTTCCTATTGGTCTCATCGTGGACACTTCGCCTGACTCTGCGGCACGGCGCCGAGGGCGTATGCACTGGCGCAAACGTAGCGTGAATAGAACTTGCATCATGTGCCATATCTACTTAGGTAGGTATGACGGTACGCGTGCCAGGAAAAAGCCACCGAGAGAAGCTACCCGAAACGAGCAGCTCGGTTTTTCTGGCCAACCTAGAACAGTTTGCGTGTCCTCGCAGCATCATAACGACGAGGACTATATTGCTGCCCCATCAGAATTCATGCCACGTTGCAAATGTGGCAGATGATTGCACAAAGAGCTTCGTGGGATGGGACTCTGACCCCCTGTGGCAAGCGCGAATTGGCCGAGGGAGCAAGAAAAGAGCACAGTTCACGCCAGAGACCCGGTGCCCTGGATCCTGCGACAGCTCCCACGCTATCTGGATCGTTAGACCCGGACACTTCTTCAGAGTCTCCACGCTTTCCAGAAGCCACCTTGGCTAACTTCCGACGTTGCTCGACGCGTACAGCCATGATGGCTCTTACCGGCTCGCCACGCCCGAGCAGGCTAGCGACGCATAGACACCTACATTCCGCCGGTGTCACGCTGGTCTGTTCAGAGTTTCTGGCACCTGGGGCCGCCTAGTCGCTAGTCTGGCGAGCCTAAAGAGTCTAAACTCGGTGAGCTATCCTTGAGATGGGCATTCGATTACGTCCGGTCCACTCCCACTATTCGTTACGATACACACCAATCATGGATGGATTACATCCGTGGATCCTTACGGTGCCTGTTAACGTTCAGGTGCTCATCAATATCCTCCAATACGTTCATCTTGCCTCATCCATGCCGTTCCTCTTGTTCCACACCTCATCCACCCGTCCATCGTCTCGATAACCACTCATCTTCTTCAACTTCATTCTCGCCTTCCTCTTACGCCTTTTCACCTGAGGTCACTCTCAAACACTACACCTTGAGTGTCACACATCCTGTTCCGAATGGAAACGGTGAAGTCCAGTTCTTTTGTAATCGTCTGTCAACACTGGAAGTGATCTGGGAGTATTCGTTGCTCTAGCCATACAGCAGACTATCTCTCACCTCACCACCTCACCGTACCATAATATCGCCCAATCTTGCACTTTCACTTCGGCTCATTCTATTTCTGTCAGTCGACCTTGCTGGTTCGGTGGTCGCATTGGATCTGTTTGCATCCGTCAACATCGCACTTGTCGCAGCAGACGCGGTACACAACCTCGCTCCTTCCCCACCTTGAAGTCGGTCATTACTTCCCTGTCACATATCGGCGACTTCGGCTCGTTCCTGCCCGTGTGTAACCAGACAATTTCCCAGAAGAATCAGTAGTCGCCCTTCAGGACGACAATCAGGACATATCGGTTATGGCACAGATGGCAGACCCTTCGCGCCCTGCGTACCCTCCGCCGCAGGACTATCATCAAGGCTATGCGCAACAGCATTCACCTGCTCGACAAGAAGATAACAAGAGCTCGTATCCGCCTCCACCCGACGCTGGTAGACAAGGCCAATATCCTCCTGCGCCTCACCCATATCCTCCGCCGCAACAATGGGCAGGACACCCACAGGGTCAACCATATGCGCATCCGCCGCCGCCGCAGCACTATGTATGAGACCTTGCGTGGATTGCAGGTGCATTACTGACCGCAGTAGGATCCTCAACAGCAAGCTTACCATTACCCCCCACCACAAAACCAGGCGGGCCAGGCACCTGTTCATCCAGATCCCTACCGCCTGCCCCCTCTCTACCCTTACTACCCGCCGCCCCAGTATCAGGCTCAGCCAGCTCCAGCACCAAGGCAACGAACGGCCATAGCATGCAAGTACTGCAGGAAGAGAAAGGTATGGAGTGATTTCTGATGACTAACACTGATGGCTGACAAACTATTTAGATTCGCTGCTCTGGCTATGATAGTTCTCCTGACGGCCGTTGCCAGAATTGTGTCCGTTTCAACCAGCAATGCTTGTTTCATCCCGTATCCTCTCAAGCAGCGTTCGTTCCTGCTTCAGCTCTGTACGGTCCAAACGCCCGCGGTCCTATGGGTGGACAGGACGGTCAAGGGCAGAATGGTCAACCCCAGCCCATGTTGTATGGTGCGCACGGTCAACCTCTAGGCCCGGCTGGTCCGGGTGGTCAGCCACAATACGCTTATCCTCCTCCCCAGAGTGGGCAGGGTCCACCACCACCACCACCCCCACAACAGCAACAACAACAACATCAAGGTTATCCTCCGGCACCTTACCACAACTACCCACCGCCAAATTACGCCCAAGGCCCACCTCCGTCTAATGGACACCATGGCCCGTACGAACAGAATGCTCACCAGACGCCGCAAACTTCATCAAGCGATCGATCTGACCGTGCAAGCTTGAAGCGAGGTCCTCCTGATGACGAGCCTCATGAAAGTGCCTCTAACTCACCTCACCCGAATGCAAGGCCCCGTCATTCGACCTATGAGGGGCGCCCAAGTTCAAGTTTTGAGTACCAAAGCCCCACTTCACCAGCGACTTCTACCATGAGTTATCAGTCGTATCCTCAAAACGGATATAGCAACGGGGCACAGCCCGTTAAAGGCAACAATTCCCCTCCGGCCGGGCTGACACCAAACTCGATTCACAGTTTCAACTCTCCGCATGATAGCAGAACACCGCCCCCAGCACAGCCAGGTTCTGCCGGCTCTTCACAGAACGGCCGCAGCGGAATGAAAGTACATGAAATGTTGGGCGGTCCCAATCATCCCCAGTACGGTCACGAACAACGAGGCAAGAACGACAATGACATGCTTAGTAAGCTCGATGGCAAGAAATAGCGGTTATGCCTTCAACCAGGATAGTCCTTTATGGGCTTATTTCATTTGTTCACGTTACGATATACAACAATGGGGCAACCCAGATTGACTTTGCTTGCGCAGTCCGACCGTAATCAAGTTACACAAGGGGGACGACAAAATGGGCAGGCTGTTTGAGCATTTTCCGCACCAGGTTCGCACGACACGAGGAGGTCTTTCGCTATTGCGTCTGTGTCTTTTGAGACGACGAATGTCTGGGTGGCTGTTTTATCTGTTTCGGCTGTGTTTTCAGCAACAATACGGGTGGTTTTTTGGATTTTCCTGCGATATCGAGCACACTGTGTATTCTACTTATGCGGCATTTCCGCTTACAGCTCCCACTGTTGTCTACTTAGATCGAGAGCAGAACCAGATGGTTTGGGCTGGTAGTTTGCTGCCACTATCATTAACCATATAAAATCTATAATTGCAATTGCTGCGACCTGACTTGCGCGCTGGCATATGGAGTGCTCTCCGAGAGCAACTGCTGAGCAGGCAGGTCGAACCATCGTGCCCTGCTAGCTCACATTCTACAATGTCGTTTCGACGAATCCTGTTTGCCACTTGGTCGTGCCGAGGGGCAACTAATCTTTGCCTGCCCACAAGACGGGCATGACGGGTGCTGCCCCACGGGATCGGTCGTTCTCGAGCGTAGCAGTCTTCAGCTGAAAAGGTATTCCTGCATATCATTTAGCGTTTAACGTGGGTCGCATCATGCATGACATCTTGCCATTAGAGTTCGCGGTTTGTTCTTGATGATTGCTTTTGGATACTTGACTAACAGCCGTGTCTGAATTTTGAGCATACAGTTGGTAAAGAGGCACACGAATTCAGAATGCAACAATGGAACCCAGGATGCCCCTCCTTCAGCGCATCCACCAAAGCAAGCGCTTGAAGTTCTTTGCTGATGCCAAGGTAGCGCACTCTGATTGGTATGGGCGGCTTGCGCTATTGCGAACACTAAAAGTAAGAACCTTTTCAGCTTCACTCCTCGGACGTCTTTCGGGCCGTCCGGGCGATGCGAGTCTCGCTTCGCTGCTGGATATCCTGACCACTACTTCTGCCGGTGTCCGGATGCAGTGAGCACATGACGACAACATTGCGACAGTCGATTCGACTCGGTGCGGATAGTGTTCTAGCTTGTGATAGCACACACTAAACTCCCTAGCGTTGTGTGACAGCAAGATCTTGGTACCCTATCACAGCAGCCGATACGCCTAACGCTGGTTTCCACTGTGATGAAAACGTTGGTGCATAGAACTTATGTTTTCTTCCCTGGTCAGATTTGAGCACAGGGTCACATAGACATGCGGATTCCTACAATGCACGATCTAAGGAATCGTACCTCGGACAGCCACTGCTAAGAGAACACGGACCGCACAATGATTGCTGTCAGTTGGGACTTGGATTTGGCTAGTGATCCTTATAGTCAGGGGCACTTCTTCTACGCTAGGTCTTGCGGCTAGGCAGTCTACTTGCACCTCAGGTTCCCGTGGTGGCCCTTGTTTTTGACAGTCGCTTAGAAGTGCACCGGAAAAAGGATCGTGCACTAGACAGGTCCGTTCGTTTACTGACAGCGAAGACTCCTCAGCTAAACTCTCGGCGACAATGCAAACTCAGAAATACTGTACCGTGACTGTTCCTAGGTTTGTAATCAGTGTGTAGCGTAAGTGAGTAGCGTAAGCAATGCACAGAACGCATTCAGACACGCTACGGAGGCTATTGTACCTTTTGAGAATACTCCCAGGCGACTACGACTTCTCATCAAAAGCAAAAAAACTTTGTCGGAACCTTGAAACCCGGAAGCACTGTATTCACAGTCAACAAAGGTTGTCTACATAGCTGTAGCAAATACATGCTGTCTAGCGCGACACTCTTCATGTTTGACTTTGCTCTAAGGCAGCGAGTAGCGTAGCTGAGCATCAGACGATGTCGCTAATGAGGCTTGGCGGTCGCCGGAATAGGGTGATTCGATGATCATAAGCAAACATATTTACATGATCTGTTGACTCGCTTACTCGTTGGACGATACGCGCTGATGGTCATGCAGCTGCCGAAGCCGTTGACTACCTTAGTCTATCTGAAGTCCGCTTGTCAGAAGTAACTGACGCGATCCCGAAGGCAAAGCAGACCACTATACACAGTCAGCATGCCTATTTCGCTTCTGCTGAGCAGGTAGCTCATTCGATGGGTCTCTCTGGACTTCTCCGATGGACATCGGCGACTGCTCATGTACCATAACTAAGAATTTGAAATGATACAGAGTATGTATCCAGCAAATCCAGCAAGCAGTCATTGATCTCAAGCGATGATCCGTCACTAGTCCGTAGTGGGACTGCCGCGCTACAAGGCGCCTTCCCTGACTGCATGCTCAAGCACTACGGACAAAGAAGGTGCAGTCGCGGGCCTTGTCTTTGTTGACCTTTCCAGAGCAGGATATGCCAGTGTATACATGCGGAAAATCTGGAGTCAATAATGCGTTCTATACTTGCCAAAAGCATCATGCTGCTCAAGACAACGAGGGACCCTCATGCCTCAACCTGTATTGCATGCTTATGGTCGTACATCCCGTTGCGGCAGTCCGCGATCTATAGCTAGCAGCGGATGGGCCCTGGCGACGATCGCGGCACTCAGCTCGATACACATCACTCATACCAGCTGCTGTCTCCCCGCGATGGCGCTTTCAGCTTCGTATTGCCATCGGCCGGTCCTCGGACCCCATATGAAGACGGTCGGCATGCGAGTCGTCGAAAGCGAAGTGACAAATACACACCAAAGATAGTCTTTGCATGGTAGGACGGATACACAACATGGAGGTGGCCAGCCAGTCGCTATCGTTTGGTCATCGACCGGCATGTCTGACTGATATCCGCGATGTCCAGATATGTCACTATGCGGAGACATTCTCCTGCTCAAAACGACCATTTACGGCCGCGCAGATCGTCCTGCAGCAACGGGGGGATGAGAGTCCGAAGGTAATTGCAACTGCCTTGCAGGACTACGTACTTCTGGTCCATAGCCAAGGACTAGGCTTGTATGGGCTTCACCATATCTGCCGCGCTCGCACATGCGCTATGACGAGACCCATAGATTTTTTGACGAACGACATGTGGGAATATCAGATGATCGGTTTGTTGCTGGTGCCTAGCAAGAGAACAGTTTGCCACTTGGTCTTGCTGTCATGCTCGGAGTGATATGACACGACAAGTAGAACTGTGGTCTTGGGGCCTACAAGAACAGGCTGTTTGCAATCCTCTCCTAGTTGGACACCATAGTTTGCATGGAGGGCGACGAGCTAAACTTCTTCTTGATCCTCGTCCAACGCTAACACTTTCGCCCGTGCAGCTATGCTAAGGAATGCGTTGCTTTCGGCAGCGGAACTCAACCTTCTTACGACGGCTTATCTGAATCAGCGTAAGTCTAGGCACGCTTCTTCTCTAAGGACCGTGAGCACGCTTCAACGGAGAGCACATGACCATGATCTCATGCCGGTTCATGCAAGCTTAGTTTTAGTTCAACGGACGGCATGCGCTTAGTGCCTCGTTAGCTGAGCCGCGGTAGGTCTGATCTGGAGGACACTGCATGTGCCATGTCGTATGTACAGCAGGCGACAAAGCAGCTGTAGCGCCACAATGCTTCCAGAGGCTGTAGCGACGAAAGAGGTAATCGCCAGGGATACCGGGCAGCACAATTCGCTAGCTGCGGACGAGCCCAACGAGATGAGATATGCATGGACTCTGTAAGACCACCAAACCCCTTTTCGTCTGCGCCTTAAGTGTTCGAGCAAGAGCTAAACCACTCATATGGCGGGGCGACCCGCTTGGAGCGCGGTCTCCGTTGGTCACCAGACTTGATTAACGGAACTGCCCAGCCTGGTTGCTTCAATGTAGTTGCAAGCGCTGTCCTGCGCTACGAGCTGAATGCGCAACGGCTAAGGACAACAGGAGAGAAAGCTGCATGCCTGTCTTGACTGTTCAGGTCTTTGACGTTCCTGTGAGGGTGGTAACGCGCTTGATGTTGGAAGCGGAGGGGCTTTTAGGGAGGAAGCGGCGATGCTCATGCCCAAAGTACACGGTGAGAACAGCATATTTACCTCCAGTTTGCTCATGGTGTAGGATGTCTTCCTGCTCTTTTACTTGAAACATTACTTTCTCATCCAGATGCTTACAGAGTTCATGTCTCCATACAGTGACGGTCCGTCGTCCGTGTCATTGCAACTGATGGAAACGTCGTCCGGAATGTCAGAAGAAGTCTGGAGCAAGAAGGCTCTTTCACCAAGACCAATGAGCCCCCTTTACATTCACTTTCCCTGGTCTGACTTCTGTAACCACCCGCTGCACGACTGCCTGCTGTCTTCCACGCCCTCCTGCTCCAGGACGTCTGAGTGCTGACGTCTGATTGAGCTTCCACCCACGCAGTAGTGGCACTCCCGACCCGTTCGAGAGCGAGACAGAATTGAAAGATATTCCCCTGCAGAACGGAGTAAGAGGCGAACACTACTGAGGAGGGGAACGGTCAGCTAAGGTTAACCTATCTTTATGAACGGTCTGCTGGGTCAAACTTTTGGGTTGAGGACACTCTCGTTCATGATCAGTGGTTGACATCTTGAGACACATCATTAATGAGGCAGGTGTTAATTCAAGGCAGCGCTTACAATATGATACGACGGGGCTTCCTCCTTTTCCTTGACGAACATACAGCCCAGGTGGCATGTGTCCGTGATCAATGATCCAGATAGGTACCCATACTTCGTCCCCTCAAGGCTGATAAGTTAGTAGAGGTGTGGCGGTCCATCAACGCGATGAGAGGAGATAAGAAAACTTTACCACCGACACGAGAAAGCTTAGATTGGCCTCTGTGACTAATTCTAGCAGTGACATTCGCGCACAGGAAGTATGCGTCTCCTCAACTGACATTGCTCGATAGTCGATCGGACGTGGTCGCATGGCACAGGAATAGGAGAAGAAAGAAACAAAGCGTCATCGTCACTTTCGCTTTGTGCGCGAGAAGAACCACAAGCCAATTCGTCTTTTGACGAAGGCCGCTCTGGTTGAGACAGTCGTCGTAGCGACGGACGAGCGTGGGTAATCGTTCTACCAACATGGCTGATGTCCAGGATCCGAAGATGTTGAAAACAGCGAACCATGCAAACGGTCGAAGACGTTTGTTGAGGAAAATGGTATTCTATTCAAAGCAATGCGCCCTTGGCATGCATTGTCAACCCCATTGAGCTGACACCGAGCAGACAGCTAACATTACAGGCTCCAGCAATCTGCATACCGCAGCACAAGACGTTGTCGAGGCCTCGGACTCGAAGCTTGAAGTATGGTAGGTTGACGTCTTTGTAATAGTAGGTGTAAAACCGGTTGCTAGCAAAGGGGGGAGGGAAGAGGCCAACGAGGAGGCATCGGTTTTTGAGGTTTCGAACAGACTCAGCGAGGACGGCGGCGGAGAGCACGAAGGCGGCGGCGGACAGAACGCACCAGGGCATCAAGGCCCGTTAGCCCTATTCAGCGATAAGTCAGTTGAGATGATTTGAGCTGAGCTTCAGAAGTGCAGATTGAGAATGACAAACCGAGTATGAGCTAGCAAGGAAAAGTAACACTTACAGTCTGGATAGTGGTATGGGTTGCTGCGTGGGTCTGCAGCCCAGTCGCAGGCCACGATCCCCTCGCCCATAAGCTGCAAATTTACAGCTGCCTGCTGGCGTTGGCGGACGACAGGGTCAGTGGCGTGGTCATAATGACCAAGTTGCTGGTTTGCGGCGCGGCCAGCACGAATATCCTCAAGGGTGTCGAATGGACCCCTGAGGAAGATTCGGCTGCCATTGTAGCCAATGCCAGTGTATGTGCCTCCGACGGCCAAAGACATCTTTCAAGACTTGAGTTGAATACGTATTTGGTTGTGTATTGGCCTGGTCGGAGTTGCTGGGGAAGACTGAAGACGGATCAGGGACGACAAGCAAGCGGTTGCATTGTTGTTAGCAGGCAAACTCACAACGTAATTAGTCCCGGCTCTATCGTGCAGGCCTGTTGTTCGTCAACACTGCATAGTGAAGGGACACGGGGAGCAGGAGAGTGTCGTGGCTGTGGGGTCCTCCTTTCGTGCCTTCCGCTTGCTGTTGTCTTTCTGGTCTGCACACATTAGCACCCGCCTCCCCTTCTCCTCCAAGAACATTCTCAAGCTAAGTTGTTCTACCATCCTGCTCCTCGACGACGACAGGCCAACACGCAGCCTGAGCACCTCTGTAAGTACGTCTTCCACTAGGTCATCCCATCCCTTGAGCACAGCTCGACACTACCTTGCCTGTTCCCTGCCCCCTGTTCACTTACCTTGCAGCCTCAAAATCACTCTCCTCTGACATTGAGGCCCTCCTCGAGCGTCGGCAACGTTGACAAACCGGACATTAACGTGGACGCATCCCTGGACCTTTGCACGACCCCTCTGCAATGCAGTAGGGGCTGGCCTCTGACCTCTTGCTGCCGAAAACAATTCCTGCCCAAGACCCAACACCTTCCACCAAAGACCTATTCATCGTTTCATCTTGCTAACCAACTTACAAGCAGACTTATCCAGAAAGATACTCCTCCAATCCCACACGAGCAGCAGCAGCAAATCGCCGCCTCCCACACCTTAAGAGCATTTCCCCACCTCTACCGCCAAGAAAGACCAGCCTCTACCTAGCAGAACAATTTTGGCAACCAAGATGCCACCACTTCCTCCTTGTCCGGGACCGCTACCGAACAAGCCTCTTCCGCCTCTCCCGCCAATCACAAAGCCAACACCAAAGCCGAGTCCAAAAAAATGAACAGCTCAGTACCATCAATCTTCACAAGGTCCAAAGGACAGTCGTGGCAGACCAGATAAAGTGAAGTCGCTCAAAGAGCCAGAAAGGCATCCATTACTTGATAGGGTAAAAGACCTATGTAGAATGAAGAACTCTACCCAGGGCTGCGGCCACCGTCTTTGCTGCAAGCTGACGTTAATATTCCTTCTCTGAAGGTGCGTTAACCAGAACACAGAAGCAGCATGATCACCTACCTCGCCTGCAACAACACAAGCTTACCTCACTAACATCCTCGTCATGATGAGGCTCGTTCTTGAAAGATTCGAACCGAACATGTCGAGGTCCGACGTTGCTTTTTCACACCCACGTTGCAGGTGGCCCGGTCTCGAAAGATAGAGCCCACGAGCTGCTTTCGAGATGTGGCCCGATCCAAGAGACCCAGCCAACCACACATGCAGATGCCAATACTCATGCCATCCCGGACGGCATATGGGTCAGGCCGATGCACTGACTGGCATACAAGCATGCACAAAAGGCTTGCCAGGCTAGTAAATCGAGGAATGGTCTGTGACAAAGAACACCCGCCGGCCAGCTTGCTGTGAGTATTCTAACCTACCTTCAAATACTCTGCAAAAAGCACTTGGTCTTGCATTATACTGATAGCTGCATTGCCAGCGACCAAACCGCAGCTGATTGCAAGCTGCTGGCGGGATGAGGCTACGCCTCTATCAGCACGACGGGGTTTGACAAGATTACCTACACCTTTCGTCGTGGCTGTGGGCGCATCGACTGGTGCCGGGCTTACCATGTCTTCGATACCAACAAGACTTCTTCCGTCATAGCTTGATTGCGGGATAGCTCTGTGCAACCAATGACACTAATATTGCCTGCTGGCCGGGTCGGAATCGGTATCGGTAGCCTCATGGGAAACGTGAGTACTGGATGGGAAACCCTAACTCGGTAATGATCCTTCCGCCTTTGATCAAGGTTCTTCACGACCTTGTATGTCCGCAAAGTGCTTTAGCTGACCTGATCAGATTACTGATAGCGTGGATGCGGCTGGGAGGCCGTGGCAGGTTGAGAAGCAGCCTGATCCCCAGATTCTGCTTCTCAGTCTCCAGGTGACCCTTCAACAACTCCCGGCACCAAGAAAAGGAACAGCAAAAGTCCCAGACCCCGGTTGACTCCCCATCAGAGAAACGCCAATCACAAAGATGCTGAGACCAAAAGGCGAACTGCTATCAATTGAATTTCCCCGTTTTGTCTCAGGTCGTTCCCGGCACCGAAGGCCAGGGAGAAGTGAACAGGTTATGCTCATGAAGACCAGAGAGTTGCCTTGTGGACTCCATCAAAGAGATCCCTGCTGTGGGAATGAGTTCAGGTCTCACTCAAGGATGGTTCTGTGTAAGTCTTCAGCCCCTGTCAGGCGCAGCCATGCAAGGACTGACCCATCAGCAGGATGGGAGCTGGGGCAAGCAGATAGACAGCGACAGGGGAAGAGGGACTCAAGCAACCATTGCACATATGCTGGCGGCGAACAGGACGAACATGCCGGCTGGTCGTGCTTGTGAAGTTGAGATTGATATTCGACAGCAGAGAATCCGGTCGAACCAACGGAGTATTCTGCTCATCGCCACACTCGTCTTCGACCCTTCGGGCAGCCTGGATTCATCGAACGACCACAACGTGGCATTCTGAGGTCCATCCCAAGTGCCTACCATCGATCGTAATGGTCTTTGGCTTCAACATTGTGGCTCACAGCATTCTATACAGATTCGGCTGGGCCTAAAACGATAGTCTTGTACCTCTTCCTAGTATTGGACTCCCCACTGGTGTTGCTGCACCATGACTCGAAGCAACATTGGTGCGACTAAGCTGCTTCTGACAACTGGGTTGTCAAAGGACAAAGATGCTGATGCAGGAATGCAACTTCACGATTTTGCTCGGTTCTGCTTGCCGCCGCTCGAGGAGTGCAGCGTTCATACGCCATGCATATGTTCAGGTCAGATGGTACGTGTGTGCACAACTCGGCACCATCGAACAGATGCTGCACCGGTCGGTGTTCCGTTCGCGGCCTCGTTGTGTCATCCGACTTGCTGGGCTCGATACTCGACAGCAACGGCGGCCTGCTGGGAACCTCCATCCAAATGATACTGCGGTGATACAATTGTGATTTGGGCTCTCCCATTCGGCTCAACCAATGCTGACTTCTGCAGACCTGGCCGAAGCCATGACAGTGGCGGTCTTTCATTCAGAGCTCACATCAACTGTCACAACTCATCACCAGTCGACTTATAATTTAACGCAACAACGATGAGTTTTTCAGGCCCGAGCACGTTGCGCGGGTGGGCAGGTGAGTTTCAACGTTGGTGATGGTCTGGACTGCTTTCTCCTTCGGCAAGACACGCAACGATGCTCAAACTTCCGTGTTTGAACGGGGTTGCGCGGTTGAGTGGGGGGGGGTTTCGGCGTTGGTGGCGTTCTGGGTGCTTTTCTTCTTTTCGGAATAATGTCTAACCTGTACGAGTATTGGGAGGAGGAGGTCGGCTGTTGAGTGTTGTCAGGGTAGGGGAAGGGGGTGGTAATGTTTGATGTTTATTGCAGCGGCGGGCTGGCGGGCTGTCGAGGTATTGTTGATGTGCTGTACCAACAGGACGAGGGGTGGGAGGAGGCTGTCGAAGTATTGCTGTTGTGCTACCATCTGTTCCAGGTCCGAGTCTTCCACGATCCCCGGCTTTTCACCCTGATGGCTCTGCTAACAGCATAGACTCTCCTAAAGGACGGCGTGAGCTTCGTTACTCCATTGCTCCGGCATGGCATGGCGTACAGGATTTGACGTTCGGGTCGAGGTGCGGTAAGTCATATGTGTCTGGGGGGTGAACGAGAAAGCTGACAATGAAAGAGTTCTCCCTGCACCCGAGAGCTCTGAGAAGAGATGCGATTCCGATACGGACATGCACCAACGATGGCCTTGTCGCTGACACTCATGATGGTTGCCAGACGGGTGGTGAAATAATTGTTGCTACGCCTGTATGCAAACAGGACAGCAAACTGACACGAAACCAGACCTTAGCCGTCCGTGGATCTCGATAACACACTTGAAGATGCTACGATATCGCAGGACGCGGCCGCGCCCTTTCCAACGCCCTTCACAGCTTCAACGTCATCCACCGGATCTCACAAAGCCCAAGCCACGGTGGTGCAGGCGGGCCATGCCGCAGGCTCGGGTCGAGCTTGCCTAAAGCTTGAATTCAACAATCCTTGCTGGCCTGCGATGCTCTTGCCTTTTTCGACATTAGCTTCACCACGTCTGTCTTCCTTCAAATACTTGACCCACCTTTCTGTTCTTCTTCTTGTTCTTCTTCTTCTTCCTCCCACAATGCATCAGTCTCGTCCCTGTTAGTGGGTGAACAATCCAACGCTTACCGAGTTCTGCTTCGGTATGGCTTATTGCTCGTTTTTACTGGGATGAAGTTCTTCCTGCTTAGGAGAAGACCTTTGGTCTTGTCCAAATGGACAGCAAGAAGCTCACCTTCTACTTCTTCTCCACTGAGTATATAAATTTTACTGGTGAGGAGCACGCCGCAACTGACTGATACATGTCTGACCTGCAACAGTATCGATACTTTCCTCGATTTATCGAGTCGATGTTCCTCCTGCTTAGGGGAAGAGCTTTGCTTCTTCTCCACAGAGTATATAAATATCAACGGTGAGCAGGATACCACGACTCCTTGACGTGTCTCTAACCTACAGTAGCATGGATTTCTCATTTTATTGAAACGACGTTCCTCCTGTTTAGGAGAAGATCTCTGGTCTTTTCTACAAAGATATCGTGGTGAGCAGAACGCAAGGACTGGTCGAAACATTACTGACCTGCAGCAGGACTTGGTCTCCACGTCGACAACCACTCACCGGCTCATGATGACACCTTCAGCTTCACGGGTCGGTGAGTGGCTTCTGTAGTCCAGTTCAATCCTGGCATCACGCCACTCTATGGGAGAGAAGGGTCAGTCCAGCCTTCACGAAACACGAATGACCATTCCTGGGAACATTTCTAACCTTCAGCAGGGTTTGGTCCGACGGAGGGACAGCCACTCACCGACTCGACGTTGCATCTTTACATCGGATCGGTGAGTAGCTTCAAAGAAGACGAACTCAGCGCAAGCTACGAGGCAGCCTCTCAAGAGGACGGCTACAGTACAGGTGAGTCATGTTCTCGAAGTCTCCGTAGCGATGCAATGAAACTGACATCTCTCAGGATATGGCACTGCAGATCGGATATCTTCTATGTTTCTAGGAGTCTGGCTGGCAGCCCTCAACCATTCTTACCACTACTGGGCGACCATCACCCCATTGAAACCATGGCATTTATCGCGAATTGCAGCGAGTTGAAATGGATGCTGGAAAGTAGAAGAGAGTGCTTGATGAATATGGATCATCGACAAAGAATATCGTCTTACCAACAAAACATTGTCTCTTTACCAGACGTCAATTTCCAACCCTCCACATCGAACGAATTGAACATCGTTGTCCCCATAACCTCAACAGTGAACAATCTTCTTCACACTGCTTTGTTCCCCTACGTCCCTCGCCGAGCCCAGTCCTCTAGCTGTGACATAGAAGAATCATCACACTTGCCAGCAACTCTACACAGCTCTACAAGATCACGAGACAAGAGAGCACTACCATATGTGCAAGCGCTATTCATTCTCAATGCGCCATCAAAAACCAGCCTAAACAGTCATTGATCGGCATCGTCATCGCATGACGCTGTGTTGCATTGAGCTCCATATCCATATTGAATCTCAACGAGTCTATATCTGAACGTGGTCCAAAGACACAAAAACAAGACATGCAGGAAGCACAAACAAAGTGCAGATAGCACAACCACCCTCGCTGATCGCTGAGGTGCACCCGTAGCTCGTTTCGTAGCCCATGCAAGACTTCCGCTCCATCCAGCCCCGGCACAGCTCGCCACGCCTATACAAACAGCTCCTTTCCTCAACTGACCTTACCACGCTGCCTTGCATGCACGTAGAACACTAGAATCCTTCACCGAAACCGCCTTCCAGCTCCAAAACCACCCCAGGCCCCATCGACGCTCATTCGTCCTCCGAATCCAAGTCCATAGCCGTAGTTGTAACCATAGCTATGACCAGCTGCTTGTCCGTTTTCACCCCGGATGTAGCCTGCGCCTGCAGCAGAAGTGGCAACAACGGGGATACTCTGCGCCCGCATCTTCTGATCGGAGCCCGCTCCTACTGTTGCAGCGGCTGAGCCAGAGGTTGACTTGGTGTTGGCGTTCGCGTAGCCGCTTCCGATAGCGCCAAACTCGTGGCCGTGAGGACGATTGGTAGTGCTAGTTTCGGGGACAGGGTGTGCTCGATCGGGCTTGGGCGGGTCGAAGGGGTCGTCGAGGGGAGCATTGGTGACCTCTTCGCCGGAGGAGAAGGAGGGTGGATACTGTGCGTGGGGTTTGGGGTCTTGAGCGGACGGGTCGGTGAGATTTGGCCGCGGAGATCTGATGACTGTGCTGGCTGTGGAGAGTCTGCGCATTTGCTCGTCGATGTCAATGGTTGCTGAGTCAGCTTGGGGTCGTGCTTGTGCTTTACCTGGGGTTGGTCGAGAAACGCCAGTGAGGACGATACTGCTGTGGTGTCTGGGTGTGGCACTGAAGTTCCGATTGGCAGATGCAGGCGGAGTCTGGTCTGTAGGATTGTCGAACGGAGAAACCCCAGTTGAAGGGTGGCGTGCTCCGTCACCTCGCTCTAGTGGGGCTGAGAACGGATTCCTGAACGTCGTGGTCGTGTTGGCAATGGTGGTGTCGATCTTCAGTTGTTGTGGTCGGCTGCCTGTCTTGAAGGCACCTTGAGTCTGGCTGTGCTCGACGTTGCTTTGCAACGGACGCCTCCAAACATCCGTGAGACCGGACGTGCTGCTTGGTGTGCCGAGTCCAACACCGCCATCGGTGCTGCTGGCACCGCAAACTGAGGCAGGCACAAAATTCGTGGCGGTCGCTGCATTGAGCTTGCTCTCATTCTTTGGACTGGGAGCACTAATGGGACCCACATCGTCGGTGCTCTTCTGTGGCTCGCGTACAGCAAGTCGAAAGCCGTTTACTGTCCTCGGCGACACGGGTGGTGTTTCTCGTTGTGCGGATTTTGTCCTGACTTGTGTAAGTTCTCGTTGTGTTAATGCTTTCGTACTGGCTTGTGTTGCTTGAAGTTGACGATCAGCATATTTCTCAATTGCAATCTGTGTCATCACTTCCTCGAGCGTATTTGCCTTCCACGGATGCACCGCAACCTCTCGTTCTGCAGCCCAAGCCTCCCGACCACGACTGACGTAGCACATCATGGCTGCTGTCTCGACTTTCGTGGCTTCGTCAAATGACAGCTCGACACCTCTGCTTGTCCATTCTGCGATCGGAAATCCGATCTTATTCCGTGTGAAGATGAGGTAGGCCTCAAATCCTGTCAATTCGTTCCCCAAGGTCATTATGTCGTAGCCAGTGTCGAAGAGTTCAAGCCAGAACTTGACGATATGGTTTGGTGTGTCAGGTGTTGGTTCGAGTGTCTGGAACGGCCACGTCTCGCTGAACGGATGCAAAGGGATGCCACGACCGTAGCTGCCTGCAGATTGACACAGTGCGAGCTTTTGAAGCAGGCTAAATGCAGGTACGTTGACGGCAGCGAAGAGCAAATCGAAAAGGAGGGATTGCGAGAGGCCCACCTCGCGATTGTGCATCCGCACCTCCATGGAATTACACGTCAGCAAGTTCATGTTCGAATTGTATCCTTTCCCATTGTAGCCATGCAGGATCATCGAGTTGGCATCCGATGCTGGTCCCGTTGGACATCCAACTTTTCTGCTCAGGATAACAAGTTGCTTCCATGCGCTTTCGAACAGCGCATTCCGTGCACGAATGGTGTACGTCTTCGTCGTGGCCCAGGGGAACTTGTACAGTGTTGTAATCATGCTCTCGTAAACGCGCTGGTGGCATTTCAGCACAAAGGGAGAGCGGGAAGGACATTCTGCGAATCGGGTAATGCCGTAGATCTCCTCGAGAGTGAAGTAACCTCTGAACCCTGCTGACCAGCCACCGTAATCGTCGTCTTGGCTGAGGATGCGCGGTACTCCAGTGTATACGTCGAATTCGACAAGGCGAGCACGTGGGAAAACGGCTTCCATCAGTTCTGCTTGATTGCTGAGGTCAAGGCTCACGTTCCTGGTGCCGAGCCTGGTACCCCTGCCCGGATAAGATGTGTGCTCGAAGCGGCGGATGCATGAAAGGGCTGCCTCATGGGAGGGAAACTCAACGTAGCAATCCATGGTTTTGCCAGTAGGCTTCTCCATAATGATGTGGATTGGGTAGCCGAGGTCATGCTTTTTGAGCATAGGGATAGGGGAGAAGCGCGTGATGAATTGGGTTATCTCTTGAATGGAAACTGTGAAGGGGATCTGTATTGAGAGTGTCAGTATCCATGGTCTCTTGGCTTGTCAGATCTCGGCATCGTCCACAAGACGTGACCAGGCGGAGAAAACCTACGTTGTTTATCTTGACGACTCCATGGTTTGCATAAGCTGCTTTAGCTGTGACTGGCCCAATCGGAGGACGACTTTCAACATCGACGTCTCTAGCTTGTAACATGTATTGGAGGTACATCCCTCTACAGCCGTCCCTTGCTTTGCCATGGCTGTGAAGGTATCCCGAGAGTTCTGGGCTGACTTCAGTAGAATGAGACGGTATCGCAGAGCTGCTGTCATATCCGAAGCTCGCCCAGTTCTGCGCATCTGTAGCAACTAGCGCGCTGGTGTGAGGGTTCTGGGGGTTTGCTGGCCACGTGGCAGGGCCGTTCGGGTATCCGCTAGGGAAAGCAAATGTGCCGGTCACCATGATCGGTACAGGAAACCAAGTTGAAACTACTGATCAATGGAGAACGATGGATTTGCTGTAACAGATCGATGGTCAGATCTGAAACGCGTCTGCTGGCTTGATTGAAAGTCAGTGATATGGAAGGGTCAGTATGCGTGCATTATAAAATGTGTAGCACCACGTAGGGCGGCCTGCTAGATCGACATCGTGACATGGTGATGGTCGAGTGAAGTTGTTACTGTTGATTGGTGATCGGTAACTGAGTAGCAAATAGCAGGCAGCTCAGGCAACAACCGAAAAGCTGATCTAGCGACAAGGTCGACTTCGAAGCTGCTGGGTTTTGGTGAAGACTCTTTGGGCTGGTAGCTGAATGTTGGGCTATGCAATGGTACCTCGCAACCTGGCAAGCGAGTCAGCTTCAACGCTGTTTGCAGAACGTGTTGCTCAATTAGAGGTCACGAAGTGACTTTAAATCATTTCCTTCATTTTGTATGCCCAGGGTTGACGATCACGGCCAGCCAGATCCTAAGCTTTCGATGCCACGCCGCTACCAGCGTCGAGGAAAGCCGGGGCCCTGAGCCAATCGTCACAAGGCACGGTACCATCATAATGTAATGTCTCCTCTCGCAGTAAATCTGTCTATTTGTTTGGTGAGGCTTATGCCCGGCACATGCTTCTCCAGAGCGTCCCCAGATAGAGGGAGAGAGGGACTACATCGCCACTTTCCGTCTTTCTCCTGAAGATATTCTCGTTGTACTCAGCTTGTATGCCTCGTCGACTAGCAACTTGTTGAGTGAACTAGTTCACCAGACCGGGGCTTTGCGCAAGAAGAAATGCCCACCAGACTGCAGCCGTCTGCTCTCGAACGTTCAAGTTGACTGGACTGTTGCACATGCGTCCAACAAGCTGGACGATCTGACTAATCAAACTACGCAGCATCTGTTAGCTCTACTATCGTCTTGAGGGGCAGGAGGACACGTACAGGTGTCAAGAATGATTCAGCCACAAATCTAGCTCTCGCATTCAAGAACAGCTTCATCTCTGAGATCTCCTTGTCGACTTCTTCCATAAACTGTATTATGAAATCAACAAGCTTGTGCTTCAGCATTTCTTCTGTGTGCGTGTTGGTGATCAGGAAGGATATATCGTAGCCCTGGTATCTCGTCAGCATCACTCGGATGAGCAGCCTTTTCCTGACGTACCTTGACCGGTTTCCTCCTCAGAATGAAGAACGACTCTGCTCTCTGGGTGAGGAAACGAGTAAACTTGTGCACCAGAACATGCTCAATCTCGTCTGCCTGTTTTATGCGTATGCTCACTCGGACGCTATTTATGCTCGGCTCTATCAGGACCTTCTCGTTCTCATTTCTCGCTATTGTCAAAGGGTTCAGTAGCACTTCGGGTGATGTCGCAGCCTCGATCTCGGGGACATTGTGCCTCTCGGAAGCCTGGGAAGCGAAGTTCGACAGCGAAAGAGCGGCAGTAAGTGATGAGCGGACACACTGCAGGTACGGCCGGAGTGATTGCGACTACGCAAGTCAGCTTTGTCCGAGCACATAGGGACTGCTTGCTCGCACCATGATACACTACAAGTGCATGTGAAGGTCGGTCACCCAACAGATTATTGCCGACAGAGTCCCTGGATATGTTCGTGTTAGTCGACCAGGTTGTAGCAACACTCCAATGCCGTCAGGTGTCCTTGTCAATGATTGCCCATGAGGAACACCCCGCCTAACCTCCCCGAAGTGCTGTCGCGACGATCGGCGGGCCAAGGCTACGGCGGACGTCGGCGAAGCAGGAAGGCATGACGTATTATCGTAATGCCTGAGGCACAATTCTAGGGTCATCTACGAACGTGCCTGCATCTTTAGCGCAAGACGCGAGCGCGGGCCAGATTCCCTTAAATCATATAATCATAGCGCCACTCGTGGTATCTTCCTGATCGTCCCTCATCCACACGAAGGCACATCCTTCCATTGTACCTATTGGGACTGCGAGCACCTACCAACGCATTCAAGATGACGACGGTACCGATCATCGTCAAGCATCAGGGCACCAAGTACAATGTCGAACTTGACCCAGAGTCTACCGGCGAGGTTCTGCGGATGCAGCTGTACTCCTTGACTGGTGTAGAGCCAGAGCGACAGACTGTGCTGATAAAAGGTGGAAGACTGAAGGACAACACCGACTTGGCCAAGCTTGCCGCAAGCACGAAACCCAATCAAGTATTCCTGATGACAGGCTCGTCGGCGGACAAGGGCAAGATGGTAGCACCCACAGAGAAGCCGAGATTCTTGGAAGACATGACAGAAGCCGAGCTCGCCCGGTCAGAAGGTGCCACACCTGCTGGCTTGCAAAACCTGGGCAACACATGCTACCTCAACTCCACTTTGCAAGTGCTGAAGAGCATGCCAGAGATGCAGCAGCAGTTGACCAGCTACAAGGACACTCCTGGTGGCGGAAGCCTACAGAACCTGGCTCAGTACGGTCTCGGTGGTCTTGGCTCATCCGGCGACTTGGTGGGTTCACTACGAGATCTCTACAAACAGATGGGCGAGACACAGGAAGGCTTTCCTCCTATGATGCTTCTCAATGCTTTGAGGGCAGCCTATCCTCAATTCGCGCAGAAGTCAAGGACAGGGCAAGGCTATGCTCAACAGGATGCTGAAGAGGCTTGGTCGCAGATTATTCACCAGATCCGGGACCGGCTCAAGGTCCAGGGCGATGCCGCAGGTGCAGCGTCCCTGGGCTTCGTGGAGAATTATATGGAAGGATCGTTCGAGACAGCACTTGCTCCACCAGAGGCAGCAGCTGAGATGGAAGAAGTTAAGAGCTCTTCTGAGCCTTTTCTCAAGCTGAATTGTCACATCGACCAGTCTATCAACCACCTTTCCGAGGGTCTCAAGGCCGGCCTGACCGAAGAAATCGAGAAGAGAAGTGAGACACTCGGGGCTGATGCCATATACACCAAAACCTCCAAGATTTCGCGTTTACCCAAATACCTCACCGTACACTTCGTTCGGTTCTTCTGGCGAAAGGATGTTCAGAAGAAAGCCAAGATCATGAGGAAGGTTGTCTTCCCTGAGGAGCTGGACGTCTCGGAATACTGCACCGACGACCTGCGAAAGCGGTTAATACCTGTCCGCGACAAGGTACGAAACGTGCGGAAGGATGAACAGGATATGGAGCGAGCCAGAAAGAGACAAAAGATTGCTCACAAGCAGGAAGAGGATCGAAAGCATGACGAGGCCATGGCCGCGGAAGCTGCACCTATAGCCAAGTTGAAGGAAGCCAAAGAGAAGAAGGAGAAGAAAGACGAGCCAAGAGGCGGTGATCTCGATGTTTACAAGACTGATGCTGAGTACGAGGCCGAAAAAGAGGCCACACTCAAACAAGCAAGAAAGGATCTCGTTGCAGCCATTGACCCGGAGCTTGCGGCTGACGACGGCGCAAACAAGTCTGGCTTGTACGAACTTCGAGGTGTGATTGCTCACCAAGGCGCCAGCGCTGATAGTGGGCATTATACCAGTTTCGTGAAGAAGGAAGGTAAAATGGTGGACGATCCGAAAGCGCCAGGTGGCAAACGCAAAGAAGAGGATGGCAAGTGGTGGTGGTTCAACGATGACAAGGTGTCAGAAGTCGAGTGGGAGAGAATCAACCAGCTAGCCGGCGGCGGAGAGTTTGCATCGGCCTTGATCTTGCTCTACCGTGCCATCGACCTGCCTACAAAGGAGGACATTGAGTGATCGCTGAAGCTGGACGTATCTCCCATGGTTATGTCCCAGCATTGCATAGATAGTGACAGCTCAACATGACTCAATTGGATGCCCTATGCATACCGACGGGATATGCATAATAGTATCTCAACAACCAACATGTTTCCTTCCCGAATAATCCTTCTTGTAGGGCTGCCGCTGTAGGACTACTTCGCGAATGAGTCAAAAGTCCGAACTCCGAATCTTGCCAAGACGCTAGTCCTGAAAAGGTCTTCCACATCGCAGTCTTGCTCACTTCCACCCTCTACCTTCTCGACTACTTCTCGTCAAGCACATCGACAAATCTCCACGAAAAGCATTCCTACCCATCAGCAATCATGGGTAAAGTTCACGGATCCCTCGCCCGTGCCGGCAAGGTCAAGTCTCAGACACCAAAGGTGCGACAACCCCTTCGACTTCTCAAGAGTGGCGAAAGCGCTTCATCAGCCCTGGCGACAGGCGTGCGGCATGCAGGACAAAGGCTGACTCGAAGTTGTGCAGGTTGAACCTCAAGAGAAGAAGAAGCTGCCAAAGGGCAGAGCGAAGAAGCGAATGGTGTACACCCGACGATTCGTCAACGTCACGATGACTGGCGGCAAGAGAAAGGTACAACACTCACCAAGGCCGCCATGTTGCAGCCAGGAACTAACGTATACATTAGATGAACCCAGCCCCGACCGCATAGATCGTTACGATGTACTTTTTACGACACGGTTAGCAATCAAAATCCATGCGATACGTCGATTGAGAAGGATGGAAACGTCTGCAAAAGCGGTCGCTTGAGATCTGCGTGTCCTGAACCGGCAGCATTGAGAACCATCCCGAGAATTCGAGCATGGAATGAGTTCAAGGATGGGACAGGTGTACACACTACGCCAGGCGTTCATGTGGTCGAAGACATAGCAGTATACGAAAGAGTATCAATTGCATCAGCCACAGCTTCCGTCTTCCAGCAGTACAGAAGTATGGGAGCAGGGTCTGTCGTTCATCGTCCTCAGTTGAGTCGCAGAGGAAACCCTGGCCAGTGCGTGTTTCCAATGACTCTGAATGTCGCTGCCCATGTCAGATTGTAGGAATTTACTACCACAACTACCGCAACGGCCTCAAGGGACTCCATTCTTAGAGCGTGCTCGACCGTGTAAAGCTACTAGACATCGTACCAATGTGTAGTCCCCGAAGTACTTGGAATCGTTGACTGCTTTTTGACGACAGTAGCATGATGCGCCGACGAGTGGCTTGTCCAAGATACCACGCGCAGCAACCAGTACTAGTAAGCAATAACAACGTCTTGTCTTCTTTCGTCACTCTAGCTTCAAGCTGGATTCGTGCAGTGGGCTTTCGGCTTTCGTTCGACCAGGAACTTGAGGTGCTTCCGTTCTGGTCGTTTCATCGTACCTGTAACACGCCGAGGACGTCAGGGCATCGGGACAGCAGGAGTTGCGCGTCTCACTTTCCAACGCAGCATGTCGCCAATGCTACCACTCCGACCTTTCTTGGGGCGACCTCTTCGCCTACGCCCGCAGACCCTCACCCTCGGACCCCGTATACCGCTACGGCTACAGCATGGCAGCAATGGACCACACAAGGAGTACTTCCAACACCCATCGCAATACCCAACGCACCTACAGCCTACTCCAAACATACCCTCATCTTACGTGCCACAACCCGCCGTAGCACAGACCACGGTGGGAACAAGTCATCCAAGCCCCATACGGCGCGGCATCAGAAGTGCTTGCCTGGTATTGGTCTTTTCCTTACTGGGTTGGGTTTCTGGCGCAGCCGTGATAGCCTGGGAATATGTGCAACCACCCTACGAGCCAGGCTCTGAAGAATACGTAGAGCTGCAGGAAGAGATCGATGACATCCTAGAGGGGGCTCCTATTTGTGAAAGTTTGCGGGATATGAAATGGTTTGAAACTCCAATAGTCCGACCTTCAGCACCAGGGAACACCGTCTCTAGAGGAGACCAGCATTTGGTCAAAGATACTCTATCTGGAGTCCAAGGCTTCACCATGAAGCACTTCCGCCACCCCGAGCTGGAGATCTCCATGCTTGTCTTCTTCTCCGGCTTCGGCATCGATGGCTGGCCAGATGCTGTTCACGGCGGCGCCATCTCCACCATCATGCTCGAGGCTGCCAAAAGGCACTTGGAACCTGTCATGAAAGAATACAACTTAAGCGAACTTCCCCATTCCTCATGCGATATAGCCTTCACACAGATGGTCAAGCCTGGGACTGTCTACTCTGTACTTGTTTCCACTGATGGCTGGGGTACAGGTTATCTTGAAGGACAGAACGAAGACTTCATCATCAACAACGCCGTCGCTGTTCTAAGTAACCCAGAGGCAATGACAGTTCAGCAGGGTGTGCCACATCCCCACTTTGGCCCTGACGGTGGTACCGCTATCGACATGGAAGGAGAGCGGTACGCAGTTGCCACCTTGGTTACCTGCATGGGTTCGAACAAAGTCGAGGGTGAGAGCCGACAGGAACAAAGCAAGCGGCTAGATCAGATCACTGAACAGATTGCTCAGAAGGCTCAGGGAAGTCACAAGCGGTGACCCGAAAGACGGTTGCTTCGTGCGTGGTTGATAGCTCAAGCTCGAATAGATGCTGGCTATCACGAGTTCGACAATTGAGCAACGCCGCTCCGGCAGTCTCTGTCCTCGAAACTACCAACCATGGATCCAATGATGTTGCTCTTTTTGAGAAACATGCACTGGTCGCAGCCACGCTTCGCTGCTCATATTATCGCAGTCCATGCTGTGATGTGGCAGCAACACAAATGGGGCTCCCGGCCACGGTTGCTGCTTAGTCCAACTAACACCCATTGGCCTCTCTATCCTCGCAAGCGCCGTCGTTAGCCTTCTCTCCTTTCGAAAGCCGGCAATCGTAATTGGCGACAGCATCTCAAGGCTACGGGATGTTGTGCGCTCGCTGTTAGCAAAAGCGACAACATGCATGTCCCATGTGGCCGCGGTATCAGAAGCATAGCTGTACAAGCGTCTATCATCATAGCGGTCGTCTGCCGCATCGGTATCATCGTCAAACTTTCGGTACTAACTTCATCGGTCCGAGTCATTGGTGATAGCATTGGCTACACATACTCGTCACACTTTACACCCAATCGAAGTATGCCGGGATGGTGCAGTAGTGCAGACGGGTATCGTAAACGGGGTATACATCGGCGACGCTGTCAGGCTTGCGTCTACCCCGCTCGTCGCTGGGATGTACGCAAATACTAGGCGTAGAAGGCAATATGATAGCCTACAACATTGTCATTAATGCTGGTCAATCAGGGTATGCGGAGAGCTACAGGTACACGTACTTGACGAATCTGGTGCCACACCGACCGTATCGGCTTGCTTCGTAGTCGATATGCTCGCGACGGTTTAGCGAAGATCCCAGCTGGAACTGCAGGAGAACGACACGTCGAGAAGTAGATCCGAGGACCGATCGCTTGATCCCAAAGCCTGGGCGTGAAGGTTCCGGTCAAACGAAGTCGGCACAGTCCGTCAAGGTCGCATGTGAGACTCGTCTGGTAGGATTGAGAATGGGTACCGGATGATCTTGCCACAACTGCCGACCATGTCCGAGTATTGCCAACATCTTCTCACAGCCCTCTTTGCATCTGCACCAATATCTGATCATGTCTACATTCTTCCCTCTCGCCATGTCATTGTTTCCACTCCGTCGAACGTCGCCTCGTATGTTCCTCCCCGTCTCCAGTTACCTCGCGCTCACCTCCCTCTCGAACCGTATGTGCGTTAGTCGCCTCATCCACACATCCCCTTCTTCTGCTCATTCGACCCGCTGCTAACGACGCTTCCCCCGAAAGCAAAGGCAGAGCCGCTTCAGCCGGCCCGCCTTTCAGGTCGAAAGCGTCGTAACGTCGCCTGCACCATCGCACCTCCCCAGAGATCACGGTCGTGGCCCGAAGCACTGGCTGAGAAGCGATTCACTGGCCCGGTCTGTCGCGACTCCATGTGGGACGGGTGCTCGTTCATTGATCCACCTGCTTCTGTCTCCGTGCCTCGGTCGCTGGGTCTAGTCTGGTCTTCTAAGAATTTTGTATCCCGAGGAAATAATGGCTGAGCTGTACCGAGAGGAACCAATGGTCCAGAGTATATGCAAAACAGGGTCTGTGATAATCAATCAACATCCTCTAACATCCTATGACTCAGTCTTCCTGTGACAGGGTCACTAAACAAGGGCAAAACGTCGTTAGACAGAACGCGTCTATTAGCTCTAGCTTCTTTGTCAGATGAGCAGTCTATGTCGATCTATATAAATTGGTGTGATCTATTGGGACGTGACGGCTTAAACATCGCCAACATCGTCAACATTGTATTCCTCATCGCACGCATCATGTGCAACAAAACGAGATGGCATATGGAGTGAAAAGAACTCGTGATCAGACCCAGGAACGCTAACCAAAACTCAAAAAAGGGGCCATGCCAGGCTGTGTCTAAGCAGCCTCCGCAGCCTCGGCGATCGCGACCGGCCTGGTAGACTCGGTGAAAGCCTCAGGCCACATGAAAGCCTTCTCCTCCTTTCTCGGGCTGAGAGCAGAGAAAACAGGGACAGCGTTCTTGCTGCTGGCCCTTCTCCACATGTTGGCGCGAGGGTTGAAGGTAGCCGGCATACCACGGCCTTTGGTCTTCTCATCGTCAACCTTGGCGAGTCTCATGATCTCTTTTTGAATGTCTGCGAAGGTGTCGAAGGGGATGTACTTGATGCTGTTCTCAATGCAGTATTCTTCGAGTTTGAGGCCTCGTCGTGCAAATAAGACATCTGCTTCCCGTGCAGCTGGGAGGTCGGAGACGCCATCACCGATGAACACGATCATGGGAATGGTACCGTTGTCGGCTTCGAGCTCGGCCATGGCTCGTGCTTCTTGCATAGACAAGGCCTTGTCATGGCCGAGGTCACTGTCGTGTTTCCAGACGGCTTCCCAGCTGTGGCCGTGCTCGTTCTCGGTGATCTTGACGTCGTTTGCAACGATCTGAATGTGCTTGCTCGCGTCTTCGCCGATGAAGTGGTCGAGGACTTTGCGGAGCATGGGTTTCAAACCAGCTGAGATGACGTTGAATGGGATGTTGTTGTTGACGCAGAACTCGTGGAAGGTCTTGAAGTCTGGGTCCATGTCAAGACCTGTCTTCATAACTTCGAAGCCGTCATCGAAAGGAACGTTGAGAGAGGAGTACAGCTCGTCGGAGATCTCTCTGAAGGTTCGATCTCCTTCTTCCAGCTGCTTTGCGAGCACAGCTCTTCTGTCTGGGCCGCAGCCGAAGTTGTCGAAGAGCTGATGCCCCGAGTCCTGGAAAAATATCGTGCCGTCGAAGTCTGAGAAGCATACTATCTTCCTCTTTGTGCCCATGTTTGCGGTACTGGACCGTGCCAACTGTGGTCTTGCATTCATCTTCTTCTCGACGATCGGCGTCGGTGTGACTGCTGAGGGGGCCATGTTGCCGAACTGACTGCGTTGCTTTCTCGATTTCTGTGATAGGTGTCTGTTGTTATCAGTACTGCTATGGTCAGTATGTCTGGCAGAACGCTCGAGTCGGACTATGAACGACGGGAATGGACTAAAGCACGAAGCCGCAAAAGGCGCCCGAGGGGCAGGAGGCGTGGATTCAAGGCATCAGACAACACTTTGCCGGTAGGTCCGGTCACAGTCGAGCGCTTCCATGGTGCCCAAGAGAGTATAGACGTGTAATCTCTTGTTAGAGTTTTGCCGGATCCGGATCAAGACCAGCAGCGGCCTTGGAGCAAAAGCATGCAGAAGTATTTAAGGCGCTGGTAGCCAATGGAAAGATCATGCTGTTTGAGGTGAACGGGTACATCGTGGCGGTACCGCGAATGTGGATAGACTGAGGTGGACTTGGACACGGCTAGAGCTCGAATTTTGCGCGAAAATCGAGGCGATAAGCACATGTCGAACGCAGAAGGTACATGAGAAGGTGAGACGAGTGGGTATTGCAGTGGTTTGCTGCATGGCGCTTGCCACAGTAGTCAAGAAGACAGCATGATCTCGAGAGCCGTGACAAGGCGGTCAAGGCCAGAGCAATACTATGCGCCTGAATAACCACGCTTGTGAGAAGCGTGGCAGGTACGGTGAGTGATGTGTTGCTGCTGCGCGCGCAGCTTTTTTTTGGTTTGAAGTTAAGAGTGTTTGCCTGAGCCAATCACAAGCGCCACATCCGATCTTTTGGCTTCTCCGACCATAGCGCAGCCTTGGATGTCGTCTCCGGCTTCTAGATTTCGCGTCACAGTGGTAAAGATTGGATACATCACGATCGAGCATTCGAGGCCCGCGTGTTCGCTATGACTCGATGTCACTGGCATCACAGACGGAAGGGCTGCGTCTGAATGCCACTGTGATAGCGCGAGTTCGTCATTCGATCTTGTACTGCATCGCCTGCCTGCCACAATAGTGGAGGATGTCGAGCTTCTCAAGCTGTCCTGCCCCTTGTTCACCAACATCGAACGTTGACCACGCCGGTCTCGAATATTTTCTAGAAAACAGCGAGTGTCGGTGGGCCTTTCCCTCTGCAGCTGGAATGATGATTATGTGCCTGAGGTATCTGCAACCCACCCAACACGAATCATTGACCTTGAATCTCCGCCAGCTTGAGGTACAACCCTCCTATGCAGTGCACTACAACCTCGATGCCAAAAACTCTAACTTTGACTTACAATACCTGTGAATGTTATATGTTGACAGTCGCAACAGCATCTGAACTGTGTCCTGCCGGAGGAATTCGGTGTACTGTTAGATTTGATTGAGGTATTGTTAACATGAACGCTCTCGCGTGGCATGCCTTGTGTCTCGTGCCACGCAACCTCGATGACCTCTTCTCGCGTAGCGATATCGACGAACGTAAGTCAGGGACACCTCTACTTTGGCTACCTATTCTATGGATGCTTCCCAATTCTGAACCATTGACCGATGCATCTTTCGCAATTGGACCGAGCTAAACCATCGTCATAATGTCACACACGAAGAGTACGACTTCTCTGTGCAAGACGAGACTGCAGCATTAGACTCGAGACAAATACGAAAAGACTTCACATGGTAACCTGGGTCCTCGCGCCGCGCATACAACAGCTCACTGCGCTATAGCTGCCTAGAGGTCAGAAGGTTGAGTACAGTAATGATGTCCAAGGTTTCAGTGATGCGGCGAATACCAAGATCTTCTCCGAGGGTCCCAACGGGTATGTGTCCAAACCAAATAGTCTCAAAAACTCGAGAGGGAACAGCAACCCATTGGAAGTGCCAGAGATGTGCAAGTCGCCGCAAGTCACAACAAGTGTTTTCATACTACGACTACACGAGATCGAAGGCGAAGAGGATCGCTTGTGCATGCATGTTGTACTGGGCTGCCTTCATCCAAAAGCACCATTGTCCGCAGACCACAGCTCTCGCAGCATGCCGATGGTCCTAATCTAGTCACCACTGAAGGTCTCTTCCTCGTAGACTTCAACAGGCCTGCCTCGAAGCACAAAAACAATGCCAATCAGCTCAGATACTGGCAGCGCTCAACTTTCCTCCTGTTGGTCTTCTACAGGCGACAATCTCTTATCCCACAGGCTCGAATCGATGTTCAGAACGGGAAGATGACACAAGTCCACCAGGTTATTGACGATGAAATCCGCATCATGATAGTCGAGCCCTGCAATCTGTTCTTATGCTCCGGTAGCATTTATTGCGTTAGAATGGGTCAGTGTGGTTGGCTGCCAAGCACATGGCGGTCATCAACCAGCATAGGCATACAGTCAGGCTTACGTAGACGCAAGGATATCAATGACAGAAACCTTGCTAGCAGAGTCAACCAAGCTTCGTTGCAAGATACTCCTGCGCCGAAGCGTCTCACTGCCAGAAGCCGCCGAGGATGCCGATATTGTGGAGGACCCCAGAATGCTCGGACAGGAGCTATTCCTGACATGGTTAAGCTCAAGTGAAGCACCAATCAACGTGGGGTTCGCACTCGGCCTATGCCTCGGCTCTTCGTACTTCTGCTTCCTATTCGACAGTACGCAGTGAGCCGGTCGGCTTTGTTCTGTTACCTAGATCCGATAAGACTAGGATGTGAAGTGCAAGACCTCTTCCGTGCTCACTGGCGTCTCACTCCTGGATCAAACACTGTTGACTGTGCGCTGCATGTTCTTGAAGCTGTAGACTACAACTGGAAGCTGTACAATAGCTTCGGTCTAATTCACTCGTCCACAACATGGCTTTGGGTAAGTTCACGGAACCCGTACTTACATGAGCCGTACTGATAATGATGCAAAGTTGCCGCCGCCGCAGCTGGTGGCCTCGCAGCCGCTACATACCTCGATGGAAAGTACCAGCTACGCAGAGACCTCGGCACGATAAGGAAGCTCAAACGAGCTGAAAGAGCATATGCAAAAGCAGTCAAGGAAGACCGAGTATCTCCGTGGTACATGCTCGCCGACACTTGCAAGAAGTACCCGAACAACCGAGCAGTATGGTCGAGAGAAGGCACCTGGACCTTTCAGGAGTTCCACGACCAAACCGCCCAGTACGCACAATGGATGCTCGAGCAGGGAGTCAAACCAGGCGACTTGGTAGCCATGTACCTCCACAACAGCGCCGACTTCCTCATGATCGTGTTCGCCACGCTATGCATTGGAGCAGGTCCATCCTTCATCAATTACAACCTGGAAGGGAAAGCGCTTATGCACTGTCTTGCAGTATGTGAGAGCAAACTGCTGCTTGCTGATCCAGACAAGGACTGTCAAAAAAGGCTGGAAGGAAGCAGGACCGAGATCGAAGGCGCGGGCACAAGGATTGTCACGTTAGACATGGCTCTGAGGAAGGACATCAAGTCAAGACCCGTGGTGGTTCCTGATGACAAATACCGCAGTGGTATGCGAGGAGATGCTCCATTTTGTTTGATCTATACCAGCGGCACAACCGGCTTGCCGAAAGGGTGTCCTTTCACGGTAGCCAGGTCGCATCTGGTAGGAAGGTAAGTGCTGTTGCTGTTTGCAATGTATTAGAGTCTAACACTCGACAGTGCCCTGGAACCGCCATTTGGAGCACAGCCAGGAAGAGACTGTTGGTACAGCCCAATGCCCTTGTACCACGGCACGGGCGTTATCACCTCAACAAGCGCGCTTCTGGGCGGCATCGGAGTCGCCGTGACTCCTAGATTCTCCGTGTCAAACTTCTGGCCTGACATACACGATTCCGGCGCCACACAAACCATCTATGTTGGCGAGACCGCGCGATACCTCCTCAATGCCCCTCCACATCCACTCGAGCGAAAACACAAACTGCGCCTGGCGTACGGCAACGGCCTGCGACCAGACATCTGGAAGAAGTTCCAAGATAGATTCAACATACCTGAGATTGGAGAGTTCTTCAACTCCAGCGAAGGCATGTTCAGCTTGGTAGTCTGGGACAAGGGTCCTTACCTGCAAGGGTGCGTTGGTCACCATGGCTTGATCTTTCGACGATATTTCAATAACATCTACGTGCCGGTCCTGATTGACCACGAGACTGGGGACATCTGGCGAGACCCGAAAACAGGTTTCGCCAAGCGCATGCCATACGAGGAGGGCGGTGAAATGTTGGTCAAAGTGCCGAACAAGCAAGCCTTTGGGGGCTACTGGCGCAACGAGGAGGCCACAAACAAGAGATTTGCCACAGAGGTTTTCGAAAAGGGCGACATCTACTACCGTACTGGTGATGCGTTGCGACGAAGTCCTGACGGCCACTGGTACTTTATGGATCGTCTTGGTGATACCTTCCGATGGAAGTCCGAGAACGTTTCAACGGCCGAAGTCGCAGAAGCACTAGGCAGATACCCGGGCATTGCAGAGGCAAACGTGTACGGTGTTACAGTGCCCGGTCATGAAGGAAGAGCAGGCTGTGCCGCCATCCACGTCGATTCAACGGCGACTTCTGCTCTGGATCTTAAAGATCTGCTGAGATACTCGCGGGCGACACTGCCTAAGTATGCGGTGCCACTGTTCCTCAGAATCGTGCAGAAGAGTGCGCACATTCACAACCATAAGCAGAACAAGGTGCCTCTGCGGAAAGAGGGTGTCAACCCTGATCTGATCGGTACGGAAGAGAAGGACGGCAAGGACGATGTTTTCCTGTGGCTCAAGCCTGGTGAGAACGATACATATGTACCGTTTGAGAAGAAGGATTGGGAGAAGCTGGTTAGAGGAGATGTGAGGTTGTAGATCGATCGAGCGGACGCATAGATATTTGCCTTTTTCGGCACTCGGGGCTTACAGCAATGCAGCGCAATCGAGCATCTGTGTCTGCATTTCAGAGCCATTCGGGGTTGCTTGGTGATTACGTCAGCATAGCTAAGCATGGTAATCTGAGGAAGCCAACGGTTGCAAATCACCTTTGTATGTGCGGCAGTACACGTTCTCACCGGGCAAGTTCAACTCTCCTCAATGGTGTCACTCAGACGTTCTTTGGTGTGTAGCAAGGCGGATCCCTCCTTGTGTGACCTACACCACAGACACTGGACACTGCGGTAGCTCAAAGCGGCACCATCGTCTGGCCCAATGGATGTTGCATTGACGAGCACCCCAGACGAAGCTATCAACGTATGTGGCTGTCTCTCACCGTGGGCTATAACACTTGTTCTCGACCTCTCGACCTTGCGCCACTGAAGCTTAATTTGTGATGCAACAGGACCACCTATTAGTTTTTGGAGATCGTGGTCAAGGCACGGCACGAAAGATGCAATTGGTTGAAGTCTTAAGCCGTTGGTGAATGTGAGCTTCGTTGTACAAGCACGACGGCGGAGATTTGTTGTACACCACATGCGGAAAGACTCTGTCGCACGAGGCTGACCAACGCTGTGCTGCCGCTCGTGCAAATCTTCGGCAGCTGCGCCGACAAGCGAATAATTAGCATTGTTAGCGCAGTGCTTGAAGGTATTAGCCATCACAAGCGATGGCTCTTTGCGGATGGGACAGATGCTGCTCCGAGAGTCGGCCATACGCCGCTCGTCTGGTGCATCTGTCAAGTCAAGCTTACAAGTGAATCAGCGTTCGAGAGTACGGATAACGGTAGCTTTGGTGGATTTGTGCTTATTGTGGTGTGAGTACAAGGACGAACAAGCTTCCTGCCGTGATCAGGGTCCTTGTATGAGGAGTTTCGGTTGCGCAGGCTGCCGCAATACCAGTCCTCTCATCACGGCTATGATGCCGCACCGGCCGTTTCTCATTCAGCCTGTTCTGACTCGGCATACAAACACGAGCTCAATCTAAGCAGGTGTCGCAGGACAAGATCAGCTTGTCCCCTAAGAAATCAGGCTAGGCTTTGGCACCAGGGACCAACAACGTTCCATGCTTGATGGTTACGAAGTGGGATGCGTAGCGGGAGGAAGGAACCTGCCCCAGAATCTTGCGAACGACCAACACCAGGATACGAAGCTCCAATTAATGGTAACAAGGTCTTGGCATGTTCCGGCGACTAGCCCTCTAAGTCTGTCGCAACCTCAAGCTCTGCTTCAAGGCAAGCCTTCAATGTCGGCACCTTGACAACTCAGTCACTTACCGGCTGCTCTCATGCCAGTCCCGCCGTGTTTGGAAGACACCGGCCGATTCAGCCTTTCATCGACTTCACTCAACGTACTTCATTCAGCACTTCGAAGCACCGGCCTTGACTTGTGAGTCTGGTGTTTCTCAGATACCACTCCACTTCGCCCTGCTAGCTCAGGGTCAGATTCATCTATTGCTGTTATCGTTCCGTCCGAAAGCCTCTAGCTGAATTGCAGATGCCCTGCCGGCATTCCATTCGTCTAGGTCTTTGTACACAATGCTCAAGCGAACTGAGACGCCACGGACACAAAATTACTCCGAGGCAACCACGACTGGTGCAGCTACTCGATCTTGCCTGGTCCTGAATTTCCCATGCCGGTCGTGGTTACCTGCAGGTTTTAAGTCGTGACGGCCAGGATGTGTATGCGTTATGCTCACGCCAAAGCGGTTGTGGGCAAAAAGTGATACATAACCTCGATTTCCAGGTAGGCTGATCGTGCCTCTCCATCCATTTCTTGCGTATACATCCTACCGGCAGTATCTGCCACTTTTCATCTGGGTCTTTATGTTACCAGGCAGTTTTACCTTTACTTCGGGCATCCTCACTCTTGTCTAACACGTCACCATCATCATGATCCGATATCTTCCCTTTGCTATTGCTGCCGCTCTCTTCGCCCAGCACGCCACGGCTGCCCCCGCGTCACCGAAAAGATCGGACAATTGGCTCGGCTGGTCATGCTCAGCAGACCAGGTGTTTACCAGAGTCAGCTTCGCCAGCATGCCACCTGGGGAGCGCAAAGCCTATACAGACGCAATTAATTGCATTCATAGCCAAGCATCCAATCTGGATAATGCTCAATCTCCGGCCGCAGTGAACAAGTACCAGGACTATGCAGTGGTCCACACTGAACGGACTGGCAAGGTCCACCTTAGTGGGCTCTTCCTCACGTGGCACAGGCATTTCTTGTCACTATTTGAGAAAGATCTTCGCGACACTTGCGGTTACCAGGGCCGCTTTCCTTACTGGGATTTTTCTGCCACGGTTGACAACCTTGAGACGTCCGTCGAGTTCAACGGTGATGAGTACAGCATGTCATCCAACGGCGCACCAAATGGCACAGATCCCATTGCCCTTGGCCCATCACTCGTCATTCCTCATGGCTCAGGAGGTGGCTGCATTCAATCTGGTCCATTCGCAGACTGGCAGGCGACGCTGGGTTATATCGACCCGCTCTTCCTGATCTCTGGTCAAGCTCTCCCGCCAACTGCTTACGACTACAATGCCTCTTGCTTGATCCGAGATCTGAACAGCTACGTCGCCCAAACATACACCGACTATGCCCACGTCGAGACCGCCGCTCACTCTGCCAACGCCAGCGAGCTAGAGTACAACCTCAACGGCGTCATTGGTGGCAGTTTGCTGGGTGTACATAGTGCCGGCCACTTCACCGTTGGAGGCTTCATGAGCTCCATTCACGTCTCAGTCCAGGATCCCATCTGGTGGATGCTACATACCAACATTGACCGAATATACTCGTCTTACCAGATCAACAACCCAGACAAGGCGTCTGACGTGTACGGCACTGAAACTGCAAACAACACACCGCCATCTGCCAACGTCACTCTTGATACGATCGAGCCAGATTGGGGGTACTTCGACAGCTCGAGCAGGTCTGTCAGAGATCTGATCAGTACCACTGCCGGCCCATTCTGCTACATCTATGACCAGTATCTTTCGTGATTATGCTACTGACTCGAAAAGGTTGCGAAGGAGAGAGGGGACAATTTGGTGCCGTAGGTGTTGCAGTGACGCGCAGGCACCTCGTTGCCTTTGCTGCGGACGACCTTGACGAGTGGTGCTTGTATATACCCTTGTAGCAACCATATTTGAGGATACAAGTCGATTCTCCCTCTCGTCGTCTCGCTCCCTCTGGCGCCTGGATGCAAGCCAATGGCCCCGTGCGGCACAATACCACCCTCTCGTCCGATGATCTGCCCATCAAAGCCCCGTCGGTCCACTGCAATCTCGGGCCACGCTAGCGCGCTACCCGGTCAGCACACTGCAGGTCAGGCTTGCAGCTCCGCTTCGGATGGATGGATTTGACATAGATCTTCGTTCTACAGAACATTTACAGCATCGTACCGTCAGACAGTCTACCCGCCTGCACGCGAGCATGTGTAGCAAGGCGCAATTTTTGTTCCTGATGGCCATGCTCGCCCGACCCAAAAGCAAACAAACAAACGGTCTCGTTATTTACTCCAGACTAAACTTGGAATCGAATTCGACCTTGGCCTTTTCCGTATCGATGTTCACCGGCTCATCCGTGATACTCGGCCCGATCATGCTGCGGTCCACTTCTTTCCCCTTGACGCTGACTCCGCTGATACTAGTCGTGTTGCTCGCCACGCTTCCCTCCCTCGCGCTCCGTGGACTCTGGAAGCTCGCCTCGCTCCGACTGGTTTTGATGCTACTCGCCTCGGCGCCCTCGAGCAGATCCTGATCACCCCGACGTGCATGCAATTCGTCATCGTCGTCGTCGTCATCGTCGTCGTCGTCTTCGTCGTCAACCGCACTCGGCACGCGTCTGCCTTGCTTCGCGTTCTCTGCCGCCTGCCGCTCAAACTCGCGTTGTGCCTCGTCCATGCGCTTGCGCATCTCGGCCGCCATGCGCATCCCGTCATTGACGATGTTGTCGAGCACGCCTCTCAAGCCTCTGCTTCCGGGCTCTACCACGCCGCCCGCGAGACCGACGTCTGGGACGGTGTCTTTCTTCCCGGATAGATTGGAGGCGAGGTTGCGGACTGGTTGGCCTATGTTTGCGAAGGTTGTGAGGTTGCCGGAGAGTGTGCTTGCGCTGGTGGGCGAGGAGAGGCTGATCTGTGAGCCATTGGGCGGTGGTGCTAGCTTGAACGATTGGGGGAAGAAGGTTTCGAAGAATTGTTCTAGGAGTTCGTCTGCTAAGATGACCATGCGGAAGGTAGGAAGGGTAATATGAAGAGGTTTGTTGGGGTCGAGAGCAATATTGCTTGATACTGCTCGGGTGGAATTTCTGCGTTCCAGGGCGGGTTGGGCGGACACTGCTAGGTGAGGTGAGCCAGGTGGCGTGGCTTTCGACAAGGGATCTACATTTGTCGGCTCCGGCGACGTTACTGACTTGGTATGTGATCGTGTCTCGGTCAGATCCAGGAGATCTTCCTCTTCTTCAGTGTTTGTGCTAACACCTAGTCCGTCGAGCTTGGAAGCAACCTGAGTCGCAGCTTCATCCTCTGGCTTGTCCGGATCTGCGTACTCGAAACACCTTCTGATAAAGGCGCTGACACTGCTGAGGAATTTCTCGTTGATGGTCATCTTGATTCCAAGTAGGCCTGGCGCGAGATCTGCAGGTTGCTGAGGTGAGGTCATGCCGTTTGCAGGATCCGAGTCCACGATGGCGCCGTCGAAGCCTCGGCGCGACAAAAACAGCAACGACTCTGACATGCGTAAGATGCCTTCGCGATCGACTTTGCCATTGCCATCATCATCGAAAAGGTCGAAGAAGAGACTCATCGAGTTCATGATATCCGTCGTGCCTTTCAGCCTCGCAATGCCTTTGACAATACTCGGCAGTGTCAGGGCGCCGTGGTTGGACTCATCCCATTTCCCATACAGTCTTTGCATGAAGTCATGATCTGCGGGCTCTGGTCCTAGACCCCAGGCGCTCATCACCGATTTGCTCCTGCCTCTCACACTGCCTTTTCGCTGGCCATTCTCGGCACCCAGCTCGGTGGGCGAATCCGTCGTCGCCCACTTTGCGGTGCTGGCCAGGAACTCGCGAAAGGCGTCGTAGTCCATGGTCTGCAGTGGTGAATCTCCCCTGAGCGGTGCATCGGCAGCGGGATCAGAGTTGAGTGATCTGATCCCCGGGCGCCTCGTCTTCAGTGTCAAGTTCCTCCTTTCTTCCTCTTTCGCTTTTGCCCTGTCTTGGCGTTGCCGCAGTATGCTGAAGAAGCGATCGTAGAGCACACTCAGGTCGTCGGTGGTCAGCTTCTTGCTCTCAGGACCCAAGTTCCGGATCGAGGTCCTCTTGGCGAAAGTGGCCAGGCCCTGTTTCACATTGTCGAAATGCTTCTCGCGCAACTCAATCACACTGCTGTGAGTGACTGCGCCGAACTCCTTGAATGCCGTGACCATGAGTTCCTGAAATTTGGTGATTGCTCTCAGCTTCTCGTTCTGACTGGTGGGGTGGGCGGATTCGTCTAGGCGTGCAAAATAGTTCTTGAGGATTGAGATGAAGGAGCCGTCATCGGTCATGTCGAGAAGCTCTTCGCCGTTGATGCGGAGGATTGCGAGACCGATCTGAAAGAGAACCTTGGGACCTTCGAGAAAGAAAACGTCTAGCACTCTAAAGGCAAAGACGAGGGGCATGGAGTTGATGTACAAGGACAGAAACCAGGGGAGGGAGACGACTGAGAGGTTGACATCTGATTTGACGAGGTGTTCCCAAAGCACAGGCATCGTCTTCTCGACGAGATTCTCGAAGACCTTCTGGTCGAGGAGGGTGCCGTACATGTCCTTGGAGTAGTAGCCCGGGACGAGGCGGTCGCAGAGGGCTGAGAGCAGGAAGAAGGCCTGGGCTTCGGAGGTGTAGATGAGAATTGCGGCGACGACAATGTTCATGGCCTGGCAGTAGCCGACTTCTTCGTTGGTCCAACTGTAGGCGGTCAGGACGCGGCGTAGCCTACCGATGCCGCGGTCGTCTTGGTAAGCGGCGTACTCGGGGAGACTGCGATTCAGATCCTTCTCGATCTCGTCGATGGCCAGCGACTCCTGGCCGGTGAATTTGGCCAAGGTCTTGGGGTAGAGGTTGGGATTGCGCAGCCTGGTGTAGAAGGAGCCGGAGCTGAGCTCCCATATCTCGCCGCGCAGTCTGTTGGGCAGGCCGACGCGGATGAGCTTGTGAAAGGTGGGCTGGCGCACCAGGGTAGCGTTCCTGCCGTTCTCGCGCATGTAGTCTGTCCACAGGCGGATCTTGCTTCGGTCTCTCAGCTTGCGGGCGTCGCCGGGGTATCTGAAGATGGCGCCGAGGCCGACGTCGGGCGGGGAGGGCAAGTCCTTGTTCTGCTCGTTCTGCTCTTTCGGCTCTTTGGCGGCTTTGGCGTGGAGGATGGCCGGGTTCATGAGGTATTCGGAGTAGCAGTCGGCCGTGGTGGCGCGCAGGCCGTCCAACTCGCGCATACTCTCTCGCAGGCATTTCTTGAGGTGGTCGCAGAAGCGCTCGGCGGACTGCCTGCTGCCATCGAGGTTGAGGATCAGCTTGCGCACGGGAAGGCCGGGAGGGGGTTTCTCGACGAGAGCCGTTGGTGGCTGCTGTGCATACTTGTCCCACACCGTCAGGGCGAGGTTGAAGACGTGGGGAGCACTGTTCAGGCGTTCGACGCGCCGGATGCTGCAGAGAGGGATGGTGAAGCCATGTCCGCCCGGTCCGGCGCCGCCTGTCTGGCCCGTGTAACTCGTGGACGCGGCATGGCTGGCCGAAGACAGGAAGGTGGTACGCAGAGAGGAGAAGCAGAGGAAGGACTCGCTCAGATGGACTTCTCCTGCGTATTTGGTGCCATGGTCTCGAGCTTTCTCCCCTGACGTCGGCGGCTGGCCAGGGTCGGTGGAGGAGAATGGGTGCGGGATGAAGAGTTCGGCGCTGACCTCGGCGACGGGGTGCTGCGACTCGGGCAGGCGGAACTGGTCTCGAAAGAGCTGGGCTTTGGAAGGGTGCTTGTCGTGGTGGGTCGACAGAGGGGTGTGGTCAATGATGGACTGCGCTCGTTGGACCAGCGAGCTCAACATGCTTGCTACTGCTTGCTACTAGTCACCCATAGCAATGTCATGTGCTGGAACACGGCTGCCACTGTACACAACAGGGCGAGAGCGACAAGCACACACGCATCAGTCCTGGCCTGTCGACTCGCTTGGCTGGTGCGGTCAAACTTGCCCTTCGCGGCATGTGCTGCACCCTTCTTGGAGACGCGTACCGCCCGTCTGCTAACACTGACTTCATGCCGCCGCACACGCCTTGGCGACCCACCGAATTACTGTACCCCATCTATTCGCCCTTCGACTGGCACTAAACCCAGGTAGATCGACGGGCACTACCGGCACCAGAAAGAGCAGTGTGCCACGGTAGATGCCATTCACTAGAAAAAAGAACATGACTGCTATCATCGCCTCATGACCGTGAGCCGCTCGCAGTGCCTTCATATGCACCCTGCCGACCGAAAACGCTTCGTCGCATGTGCATCATAAACCCGCCCCACCATCCAAGCTAAACACCCGTGCTCCCCAGACCAGGCCCCCTCGGGCTTGCTCACATTATTGCTGCTCCGTCCTCATGAGCATTTCCACCACAACATAACTCTTCTCATGCTCCGGATGCTGCAGCGCAAACTTCACGCTCCTCGGCCCATGGTGGATGCCCCCCACTCCAAGTCCGTTCGTCCCTCCCCCAGAGCTTGCCCCCGCCTGCTGCCCAGCTTGTCCATTCCCACCGTCGTCGAGCATCCGCATCTCCCGTCCCGCAATCACCTGTTTCAACCTCCCACTCTGCGCGTCTCGAATCTCCACAAAGTCGTCGTTGAACAGAATCAGGTAAGGATAGGACAGGCAAGCGTGGTTGGCCCGCCCCACAAACTCCATAATCACCGACCGCGACACGTCCCCCAGCTTGTTGACGTACACGGCGCATTCCGAAAACGCCACCAGGAATTCCGCTTCGCTGAGTCGGAACATCCCCAGCGGTCGGAGATCTTTCAGCCGGCTCGCGATAGTCTCCAGCCGCGATCGCGTTTCCTTCTCATCGCTCTCCAGGTTCGGCACGCCCCACGTGATTTTCTTGTCCAGTGTGAGCACTTCCAGCCCTCGCTTCGTCGCCACCGCCAAACTCGAATGGAACATGTTCAGCCCATACGTCTCGGCGGGGATGTAGAACTCGTCGTACTCCCGGAAGAACTCGGTTTGCCCGCGCCGACTCGAGTTGCCTAGCCACCGAGACCGGCTCGTCGCGCTCTTCTGCAGTACCGGCTCGAGGATCTTGAAGATCGAATTGATGCCATCTCGCTTCTGGTAAAACACCAGTACCCGGTCCTTCATCTTCCCCGCCAGGAAGAAGCCGACATCCTTCGAGCCCGACAGCTTTTGTGGTGCCTTCCGCACCGATGCGTCGGTTTGTGGCACCGGCGGCCCACTCGCCGGACATACAACGTCGAGATGATATGCGATCAACACTTTATCTGACAGCAAGATCAGGAGATTGAACTCCTCAAGCACAGCTATCTGCGTCACTTTGCTCATGTGGATAGACTATAAAGGTTAGCTGATATACGACCCGTGCAGTGGCCGTTACTTACGCGGACCCAGCCTCGGGGGTTCTGATACTCCGATATGAACACGCCATTGTCCGTCCCAACAGCACACATGGTCCTGCCAGCAGGTTGCTGGAAGACCGTTGCGCAGTTGATGGATGTTCGACTGATTGGTGCCGGTCGGCCCGCACCTGAATATCGTTTCTCCACTTCCCTGATTGCCCGGTCGAGGGGTGTACCTCTAATGATGATCCGTCGAGCGCCATGCGCATAGCTCTCGGTGCCGAACGCAGTATCTGCGAGCACTCGCAACTTGAAAGGCTCCGCATTCTGCGCATGCAGCGCCTCGGCGTGTTGTGTTTTGGCACTGATGATCGCTTCGCACCACTCCTGCCTTTTCTCGGCCGTTAAAGCATATAGAGTGTACACTTCCGGCTTGCCTAGGTGCTTGACCTTGAACGGATAATAAATCTTGTCGTCTTTGGAGTTCTCCTCGATCACGGTAGACGTCACTATCGACCCAGAGCCGGACCCACCTGAGCCGTGCGTCAACCCTGTATTGGTGTGAGGTAATGTGCTGCCGCTTTGACCAGAAGTCGTTCGAGCGAGACGAGGATCGCTTGCTTTGGCTGCAGCACTGTTGCCTGCGACCGTCGTCACACCTCGAACAGACGATCTCATGACGGCAGGATCGTTGGTCGACTCAAGTGATATCAGCCCCATGGGTATCGGCGCTTTTGTCACCTCAAAGACTTCGTTGCCATGCGCGTCCCTAGCGGGCTTCGAGAACACAAGGTAATGATCAAACAATATCGCTTGGCATGGCACCCACGATACACCTCTTCCGCCTTGTCGCATCATATCCCCGCGCAGCACAATGGTACGTCCAAGGTGATCGAGGGCAAGGTCCACCTGGTCCGCACAGGTTTTCCGTAATCTCAATTTCCTTGCAAGCTCGGTCAGTTCCAATGCCTTGTTGACTTCGTTCACACGAATGTCCATCTCATGCGCGGTGGCTTTGACCTCGTCAATCGCGAATGCCAATCCTGTCTTCTCTTCCGACGCGTGTGTCGTGTTTTTCATGACGACTTCCAGTTGCAGAATGAGGCGCTGCAACCGTTGAATGGGCGACTTCAACCAGTTGTCCCAACCGTGCCTGCTCGAGATGGCTTCTTTCCGAGCCGAATCAAGGAATGCTACGAACGCTGGGTTTCGCTGCATCTCTTCTCGAACCAATTTGTCGGCTCGGGGATATTTGGCGGCATAGTCGACATAGACCGGTCTGGCTCTGCGAATCCATTCTCGCAGAATATCACTATACCCCACAACGAACGGACCCTGCTCATTCTCGCGGTACTTCAGCTGTGGTGCCAAGTACTCTTCGTTGACTCTTCGACACTTGTCTGCAAGACCAAACACGTCGTTCAAAAAAGTAGGCAGCCTCTTTGGCGAGATGACCGCTACGTCAGCCTTGGCGAGTCTGTCCCGATACAGCGTGCGCAAAATCTGCAAGCCTAACAAGTATCCTTCCTCAGTATATACGATCTCGCGCATATTGAACTGGCGTTCGAGCTCTTTCTTGCCGCGTGAGTTGCACTGTTCTGTTGTGAGATTCCAAAACTGGTTCCAGGGAGTTTCATTGACATTGTCTGGTATGCTGAAGTCGGCCTTCTTCACAGTTCGCATGCAGAGATGGGAATAGCATCTGCCTCTACCCTCCGGCACGTGTAGTTTCGACGAGTAGCATCCCAACCCAGTTAGCTGATATATCACGCCTGACACCGTTCCAGGAGTAAACCTGACCCATTCTTCGTCCTTCTGTAGGACACCACTCGTGAACATATTCTGGACAAACTGCTGCGCCAATGAATCTGCTTCGATGGAGCTCATGGTTGGCACTTTGTTGCAGAATAGAGCAGCGATGGCTTCGGAGAGTGTGTGTTCCTTCAGATCAGTCTCCTCATCGGTCAGTGAATGGATCCATGCAAAGACGGAGCTCATCGCCCAAGGTTCTGAGCATCTCTTGAAAGTGTCAACACTGATCTTGCTCGGATCGAGCTTCTTGCGCGGTATAGCAGGCAGGTCCAAGCTGCCCACACCAACATCGGAAGTGGGGGTCTTGAGGTCATATCCTTCCCTTGCAGCTATCTGTGCCTTCAAGATACGCGCACGGTCTGCGTCAGTCTTCGATCGCATCGGTTGCTCGGCTCGAGGCTGGCTTCGGTTGCTGACCAGAGACGTTGATCGGGGCACCATTGAGGGGCTCAACGCGTCGTTGTTGTACGCATCTGGGGCAGCCGGGTACATTCGGGATGGTAGAGTATCGTAGGCGGAATACCTGTTCTGGTGAAGAGACGGATGCGGCGATAGATTCTGAGAAGCTCTAGAGGCATCCGAGCTGGATCTTGCTGGTGGAGGCGGCAAAGGCCTATTCGGGCTCATACCCGGGTGAAAGAATAGATCCGGGATGCCATCGCCAGCTTCACCATATTCTGCAAGGCCAGCTTCGTCACCGTCCTCGTAGCTTAGTCTCCTTGGATGAAGGGTAGGCTCAGTGAGACCACCGGTGCCACCGGCATCAACTTGCGCCATTCCAGGTTGAACGGCAGGAAATGTGTCAGTGCCAACATACTCATACCCGGAGCTTTGTGCATCGCTAGAAACTCCTGAACTTCTCATCGAGCTCATCCGCGGATTTAGTTGATGGTCGTAACCATGGTGCGCGCTGGTCACAGAGGGGACCTCGCCACCGTAATGCATAGTGCCGGCATGGCCACCGCCTGCCAGACCGAGGTCACCGTAGCCAGCATAGTCACTGTCGTCACTGCGCTCTCTGTCCGAGGACTGGATGGTGCCGCTGATGTGACTGCTTCGCCTCCTTTCTTCCTCGGCGGCTTCCTGCTCATCAGCAGCCTGCATGGCTGCCAAGCCTGCCGCAGCCTCTGCGTCACTGTCGTTGGCGAAAGCGCCATAATTGATGTTGTGGTCTCCTGTTGTGATGACACCATTATGGGTTGGTCTTTCGTCGGGGGAAAGAGCAGCGAGCTGAGGAGAAGCGGGCGAGAACAAAGGATCGCCTTGCGCCTCGGTGCTGTATTCGGTCTGAGAGGTAGTACCTATGACGGCATCAATATGGTTGATCAGGTCATCGTAGCCAGTCGCTGGTCCTGAAGGGGGCCCATAACGCTCGTTGTCTGACTCGGATTCGGATGGCAAGCCTGGCAAGGTCGAGCCTTGAGGATGGCGTCCGTAGTTGTGACCTTGCGAGGGGGTGCGGCTCGGAGGGTCTGTGCTCGGAGGTTGTGGAGAGGAAGCGAATGGGTTCGAAATATGACTGTCACGACTGGCAGAAGAGTGGTTGCGGTAGACTTCTGACGCTGCTTGACTTGACAGATTCGAAGAGCGATCTTGGTATGCATAGTGGTCCGGTTGTTGGTTGTAGCCGGTGAGTGAGTGGGAGTATGACGGAACGGAAGAGAAGGAGTCGTGATGTGGTGGCGGGGCCGGGGCTGGGGGGGATGGCATGGCTAAGTACTGATTGCTTTGGTAGGGATAAGGTTGCGCCATGTCCGAAGTGTACGACTGACGCGGGGATTGAGACATGTGCTGGCGGAGGGAAGGCGGCGGACTGGCAGTGTAATGGTTCTGCGGACTCGTCGCATATTGACTGTTGTACATGGACGCAGCGCGATTGACTGACTGGTCACTGTAGGCGGCTGGCACATATGGTTGGTAGCCTGACTGAAATCCCCCTGAGGTATAAGAGTTCGGCTGCGGACTGCCATAGGCTTGGGGATTGTATGTGTTTTGCGGCTGGTATTGCGCGGGATTGTACTGCGCTGGAGGCGTGGGCATGGGCAACGGCTGGGACTGGTGCTGGTATCCTCCTAGCTGACTGTGCGAGGGAGCCCTGTATGGCAGGGTGTCTGGCGCTTGAGGTAACTGCCCATATCCATAGTATTGCGACTGTCTCGGTTGTTGACCCTGGTCGAACATGGGGGTGTCGTCGCCAGCATCAAAGCTGGACCTGCGGTTCAGAGAGAGCTGACCGTTGTTGGAGATGGTGTAAGAGTTGTTATGGTATTGCCCGCCGTAGGTATTCTGTTGATAGTACGGCTGGCCATTGGAGTAGCCCGACATGGTGTCTGTGTCTAGGTCAGGAGCGCAGTCGCAGTCGCAGTCACAGTCGCATCGATTCGGCAGGGCAAGACGAGGAGTGCTGGCCGCAGACGAGCGACTCTGCTCGCATGGCTATCTCGCCTCGACTCGACGCGCCCGCGCCCGCGCGATCGTAGCGTCGAAGAGTGCAGTGCGACACCGCTATTGTGCAATCATTCGTCCTTCAGACTGCGACGCCGGTGGAAGGGGCACGCGAGGAGCAGGCACAGGGTCGTGGTTGGGAAGAGTCTGACGGTCCTCGATTAGGTGGTCGGGCACCTGTTGCAGGCAAACACGGGCACTCCGTACCACGCCCGCACGGGTTGATGTATAGCTCAGGCCCCCCCTAGACTACCCTGATAGACTAGCTATTCGTATTCGCGCAGGTTGCCAGCCGCTGTCGATGTCGTTGAAAGGCTTGCTTGTTGTGTACGCGAGTATCCTTTGATCCTGTCTTTCCTGCTGTACGAATCAAGACCGTCTAGCCTGTTCAAGCCTTCCAACCTAAGCAGCGCAGTCCATCACGATAGGTGAACGCTCGACTTGGCCTAGCTTGGCTCAACCTCCACTGTCAGAGACCGCGTTAGAGCCTGCAGGCCGCACCCTGGGGAATCCTACCTAGGTGGGCATGGGTCAATTCGTCTAGTTAAGTTTAGGATCTTGGCGATGCTAGCCGGTCAACGAAGGTCCGTGCTTCAAACCTTCGTCTTGGTTCACGACCGCAACGATTGCCAGGACTTAGAACTTGCGGACCAGATGACATGCCATAAGAATCGGCTTCCATTCACGATAAACTCGGTAGGAGATAAAGAATGATGTGTTATACGCGTGTCGACGCAAGCAACTTTAAAGGCAGGAGCAGCCCTACCTGTGTGACTGCGCGTTCCGGCCGGGATAAAATGTCTATATTACGAGGCGTGCTAGGTGAACCTCAGCGGTAAACATCTCGGCACAGAATAACAAACAGTCACAGAGTCTCTTAGGTGTTTGCCTTTGTCGTATTGAGTTTTTCCCACAGCTCATCTGGGGAGGCCCCAACAGCCAACTTGAGTGCCTTCGAGGTCTCTGGTCCAGGAAGCCCCACCGTCTCTCTAACCTGCCTCATCGTGTTTCCCGCCTTGGAACTCGCAACCTTCCTCCCATACCACATTGCGAATTCGATTCTTTGGTCGCCCTCGGCCATGAGCGCATCGTACCGCTCCTTGACCCCATCCAGCTCCTTCACGATCTCCTCCGCGACCAGCGCCTTCAGCCCACCCAGCGTCGTATTCCTGTTCTCCTCAGCAATCTCCTGGCAAGTCTGCGGGCTCTTAGTCACATGCTTGAGTATCTCAATCAGATTGGACACCCCGGGTCTGGTCTCAGGATCGTACGTGAGCGGTCCAACTACACTGTCCGTCTTGGCCTTCTTTATCTTCCTTCTAATCTCGTCCGGCTCATCCGTGATCAGTATCCTGCCATCCACGTCCGGGTCACTCTTGCTCATCTTCTTCTCCGGCTGCTGCAGATTCATGACCCGCTTCGCTGGGCTCAAGATGGCCTCTGGCAACGTGAACACCGGCGCCTTGAGATCTCTCGCATACGTACTGTTGAATGCACGCGCTAGTTGCCGCGTAAATTCCACATGCTGACTCTGGTCCTCACCCACAGGCACCAAGTCCGCCTTGTACAGCAGAATATCGGCAGCTTGTAGCACGGGGTACGAGAAGAGGCTCAGCTTCAACTTCTCGCGGGACTTCTCGTCGAGATTCTCCATCGACGCGTCTGCCCCGACCCCGATCTTGTCCTTCCACTGGGTCATGCGGCCGAGATAGCCCGTGCTGGCGACATTACTCAGAATCCACATCAGCTCCGCATGCTCGGGCACTTGACTTTGCACAAACATGTTGCTTTCCCTTGGGTCTAGGCCTAGCGCTAGCAGGCTGGCGTACGTCTGCCGAATGTTCAGCCTCCGTAATTCCCGATCCTGCTTGAGGTTCAGAGCATGCAGGTCTGCCAAACCAAAGAGCAGCATGTGGTTGCGCCGTCGGTTCTTGGCGGGCGACGGCTTCTCATCTTGGAATTCCTTCCATCGGCGGAGGGCGCCCAGGTAGTTTCCTAGATGAGGAATGCCGGTTGGCTGAATGAGGGAGAGTATGGTGGTGCGGGACCGGATGTCGTGTGTGAGATTTGACCGTTTGGTACCCTCATATGGCAAGTCGCGTGGACTCTTGAATGTGGTTGTTGTGCTTGAGAAAGAACGCCGGGACCTGGCCAATGAGCAGCTAGGACAGACCCATCCAGAGGCTACTCTCATGGCTCGGCCTCCAAACCGTAGCCCTTCAAGTGACATTTTGAGCGTGAGGAAGTCACTTTGATGCCGTAGATATGGCCAATACGCCGGTAGCTCATCGACCTTCCAACGTCATTGTCGTCATGCTTAGTATGTAGCGACGGGCAGGGGATAAAGTTCCTGGACTCCTTTAAAATCGGCGAGACTGCGCGAACAGTCGACGCGCTGTGACGTAGCATCATTTCGCAGCGCAGCATCTACATTTCCGTCCAGCTCTTCACCAAACCGTCGAGTAGAGCAAGCGACGTTGAACAAGCTCGAAGCGATGCGCATAATACTTCCACGCTCACCAGTATTGCGGCGCACCTTCTCGACCTCACCAAGATGGTTACAAAGCTCGCCTCTCGATCTAGCCTACACCCGCCATGACCCCCCCGACACAGACAAACACACATCCAAACCGCCCATGATAGTAATGCACGGTCTGTTCGGCTCCCAGCGCAACAACCGCACTTTCAGTAAGTACGACAGTCTCTCTTCCCCCTTCTCCAACCAGCAACACTAATCCACCGGCCTCAGAGTCTTAGCAAAAGAACTCTCCCGCCCAGTTTACACTGTCGACCTGCGCAACCATGGCGCATCGCCCCACAACCCCCGGCATGACTACACTTCCATGTCCCAGGACATCGAGCACTTCATCAAGGACCAGGTCCAGCTCTCCACGAGCAAACCAGTCCTCATAGGCCACAGCATGGGCGCCAAAGTCGCGATGGCCTGCGCCCTCCGCGCGCCCACCTCCTACTCCGGCATCGTACCCCTCGACAACGCGCCCGTCGACGCAGCTCTCAAGAGCGATTTCGGAAACTACGTCCGCGCCATGCAAGAGATCGAGTCCCACGACCCACCCCTCACCAAACAAAGCGACGCAGATAAAATCCTCGAGAAATATGAGTCGAATCTCGGCATTCGCCAGTTCCTCCTCACCAACCTCATGAAGTCGCCTGAGGACAAGAAGAAGTTGGTGTGGAGGGTCCCGCTGAACATCCTGGCCAAGAGTCTAGATCACATGGCCGATTTCCCCTTCAAGGACCCCGAGCAAGCAAGGTTCAAGGGGCCGACGTTGGTGGTTAGAGGCGGAGAGAGTAGGTATGTCGCCGATGAGACGCTGCCGGTCTTCGGCAGCTTTTTCCCCCGCTTCGAGCTTGTTGATCTCCCTGGCGCTGGGCACTGGGTCGTCAGTGAGGCGTTTGATGAGACGACAAGGGCCGTTGTGGACTGGACCAGGAGAGTTATCGATCAAGAGGGCTGAGCGGGACGCGCGACACATGCCGTGGCACTCTGGTCTTACCGGCTGGACGGGCGTCGATGCTGATAGATGGCACGGTAATTGATTGAAAGATATTTGAAATGGGCGAAGGAAGCAGTGGGCGTAGGCAGAGAACTTTGTTGAGTGCAAGATGTGGTCGTGCCGGCAAGACCGTAAAATAAAAGGTTCATAGACAAACCTGCAAGACACAGCAAGAACAACTTGTGGCAGTCAACGGTTAGGTCCTATACATGAAAACAGACACCAAGCCTATGAGGTTGATGAAGCTTTTGATGTTTTTCATTCAGAGCCATGCTAAACAGGTATATCGATCTTCTTTGAACCGACGAAATGCTTCTGTGACAACCACGCCGATCGTCGAGCTATGCTCAACCCCGCCAATGCTCACTGCGACACTGGCCTCATCTGGCCCCCGCACAGCATCATCACACGGCAAGCGACTGTGGACCGCCTTCTTCACCTGCTGATGACATCCTCACTATAGCACAATCACCCTCGCTCGTCATCCGCTTACACGCTCTCCAATGGTGCAGGCTCCTGGAAGTCACCTGTTCGCTCAACCTTCTTGCCCGAGTCGTCAGATGTGCTCTCACCGTGCAGACCCAACAGAGCACCGAGGTCGAACTTGGGTGCCTTGAGCAGCTTGACCTTTCGGATGTGTACGTTCTGCAGCGGGTAGATACCCTGTGTGCTCTTCTCGATCTCTCGTCCAATGACTTCGGGGATGAGCTTGCCGGTCAGCTGAGACAGCGTGCAAGTCGAGGCCTCGCGCTGGATGATCTCGGTCATCTTCTTTCGGATGGCTCGAATCTGAGATGAGGCGGCATATGTGGTCTTCTTGATCTGGTTTGGTCTCCGCTTGGTGAAGGCAATGGCGAAAAGTCGGATGAGGTAGTCATCGGTGGTCTTGACAGTGACGTTGGCCTCGATGAGGGATTGCCACTTTCGGACGAGCGATCGCAGCTTGTCGGATGTGAAGTCGAGACCGTGGAAGTTGGTCAGGCAGTTCTTGCCCTGGACCTCGTCTACTCTCAGCTTAACCTTTCGGAAGGCGTGGTCCTCATCGTTCTGGAGATCGGCGAGGGAGACTTCGAAGATTCGGCCCTTAAGAGCGTCGTTGGCGTTCTTGAGACCGGTGGTTCGGTTTACGAGGGTCTTGCCGACACTGTCAAACTGTAAGCCTTTGTCCTTTCTCCTCTCCCAAACATGGTATGCGCATACTCTCGAACGTTGAACGTGGATGGTGCCTTCAGGTTGTACCAGTCCTTTTTGGCGAAGGGATCCTGGGTCCTCTTCTTGAGGCCCTTCTTGCCTTTCGACAATCTCTTGTTCCTGCAATAAAGGTCAGATCCTGCTTTCCATAACTTCTGCTCGGCTTCGTGGGGTTGAACGCCTGTCGGGTGGTTGCTTACTTTCCTACAGCCATGATTGCGACTTTAGTTCAAAGAATCGCAATGTGCTGGAAATAATCTGTGGAATATCGAGGGCTTGAAGTGTGGTGGAAGCGGTCCGTTACAATTTCGCGCAGTCTGGAAGCTTGGCGTGCGAGACCTGGTCATGTGATCATGGGAAGCTATTTAGGCGATAAGGCAGCATTAAACTTTGTTGGTCTTATGATCCTTAGGCGCTCCACTCACTACTCGAAAAGCCTCAAAGACTCGCAGCTACAAAAACAGTGCTTTTATGGTGCAACTTGAACCGCAACAATTGTGTAGATACGATACATAAACCGTGTTCGTATTGCGTTCTTCAAGGTCAGACCAATGGCTCTCCTCTTCTACGTGGTGTTCTATCGTGTCTTTGTTAACAAAGCCTTTCCTGAACTCAAAGCCCCTGACCTCTTTCGAGGCTGGATCGATATCGCTTTCACCATTAGCCATGCTAGAACGGCATTCCTAGACTTCCATATCCTTCATCTTGTCGGCCACAGCCTTGGCAGTCGGCTGGGCCTCATGCTTGGATCCACCAGCTGGCGCACCACCCTTCTCCTTCGGCTTCGGGCCCTGCTTCTGCTTGCTCGAGGTTGACTCTTTCGGTAGCTCCTTCGTATACGGAACAAAGTCTGGAGCACCAGGAATGAATTTTCGTAGCACCTCGGGCACCTCAAATCCATCTTCTTTCTGGTAGTTCTCAAGCAAGCAGCACAACGTCCGCTCAGTAGCGCAGAGAGTACCGTTCAGAGCATGTGCATATGTCTTGCGAGAATCCACTTCACCCTTCTTCTGGCCGTATCTAATCTCCAGCTCTCGAGTCTGGTAGTCCGTGCAGTTTGAGCAGGAGACTAGCTCCTTGTACTCGCCCTGGAAGGGGAACCATGCTTCCAAATCGTATTTCTTCGCGGCGGCGTTGTTGAGTGCTCCGGACACGATGACAACGACTCGGTATGGGAGACCTAGAGACTGGTAAAACGCTTCGGCTGTTTCTTTCATGTCTTCAAGTGCTTGCCAGGACTCCTCTGGTTTAGTGAAGAGGAACTGTTCGATCTATTCACGTCAGCATAGGTTCGGACCGCACTGCGCTCAAGGTGCCCACCTTCTCAAACTGATGTATCCGGTACAGGCCCCAAGCATCACGGCCATGCGACCCGGCCTCTTTTCTGAAACATGTGCTATAACCAGCATACTTCTTGGGTAGGTCTTGGGTAGTCATCCACTCATCAGCATACATGGCAGAAAGCGGCTGCTCCGAGGTCGCGATTAGGTATTTGTCGTCAGTGTCGGGACCTTCCACGACCTTGTACAACTCTTCATCGAACTGCTCCAATTGCGCAGTCTTGGCCATGTATTCCTTGTTCATGAAGTAGGGAGGCTGTATCGGATCGTAACCTCTTTCGACCAGAAAGTGTAGACCGTAATTGATAAGTGCCTGGTTCAGCAGCACACCCCATTTACGCAGGAAGTAGCCTCTGTGTCCAACCAACTTCGCGCCTCGCTCGCCATCATAGAGCTCAGCTCTTGTCATGACTTCGTGGTGGGAAAGACAGTCCTTCTTCTCGACCTTGACCCCTTCCGGTGCCCATGTCTTGATCACCTCGTTGAAATCCTCATTGTCGTTGATTGGCACGGATTCGTGGACATAGTTCCCTATCGTCTTACATCTCTTGTCTCTAATCTTCTCTTTCTCCACAGCCTCTTCGGCTATCCTCTTAGCTTCGGCCTCGAGGTCTGCTTTCTGTTTCAACAAGTGATCTGCATCCTGCTTGGCCTTCTTGAGTTGGCCTATCTCTTTCTGTACTTTGCCTATTTCTGCTCGTTTCTGGTCTGCTTTGTATCTTGTTTCTCTCGCTTCTTGCCAGAGCTGGGCCACCTCGTCCACTATTTCTTCTGGCGCATACCGTCTTTTCTGGGAATCTTTGACTTTCTTGGGGTCGCCGCCGCGCTCAGTGATGAAGTCGAGAACGTCCAACATTATGGTCGAAAACTGACACTGCAAACGTAGTGATAAGTATACCGCTGTCTTTACAAGGCTCGTGAGTACTCCTGGTTGTGCTCAGCTGAATTCTGTTTCAGGGAGTGAGCAGGACAATTTAATTGTTTACATTGAGTCAGATCTATCGTTGAGGGGTATGGAGATGAGTCATGGCGGAACTCGATCCTGACGCCTTGCAGCCTGGGGAATCAGTCGCTGCATCAAGAGGTGTTACTGCACGACCGTAGGCCGGTGCTGCATTGCGTGCTTGCTTGGTGAGCCAATCAAAGAGAGCTTCAACTAGAATCAGCTCTATGTCGTCCAACAGCCCCATAAATTGACGTTGACGAACTTATGAGCGTCTGACTATCCCTGACATCATTACCTGGAGCAGTCTACAACCTCATAGCATGTTGTTGTCCTTGTAGCGACGACGAGGTCATCAAACTGGACGAAATCAGCTCGGCGTCATATAAGTCCTGAACCCCGCCTGGACTTGCGGCTCGGAGACTTTGGAGTCTCTTTCAGAGTAACGCTTCCATCGGCATATCGGTAGCTTGACCGCAGAGGACTGTAAAGAGCAAGATGACTGGCGAAGATGCCTCCGAAGAGGTAGGTGTGGTGGGGAGGGGTTGCTGCGTTACAGTGCTACCCTTATTCTGTTATCTTCTGGACTTTTGGCAGTCACAATTTGGTTAAGCAGGGAATGTGAGCATCCAGACGAGACACTCCCATTCACTTGTCTCCGAGCTTGTGGCTGTCTGCCCCCTCTACAGTGTTTCACTTGTTCATACGACTGTTTGGGTTGCTGTATCGGTTGTTACGATCAGCATTGCATCAGCAGCCTATAATCTCATATGAGCATCATGCCTATCGTACGCAAAGTACCACTCACTACTGACAGCTGTCCATTTTCTTACATCTATGCCTATACAGGCTACAGTCGATCTTCAGAACGATGGCACGGTCAAGGAGCCAATCAATCGAGAAGCGCCTATGGACCAGCTGATCGAGAGGTGAGCCGTTCGAGAAGAGCGTCAGGACTGACAAGAACTGACATGATCGCAGCTGGATCACAAACCAAGACAATTACGACCGTAACCACGGCCCGATCCAGCACAAACTTGCGAGCAAGCATGATCTCGAGATAGATGGTCTAGTATCCAGACCAATCAAAATCACGATCGAGAGTCTTCAGACCGAGTACCCTCAACACACGGTAGCATGTGCTTTGTCTTGTGCTGGCAACAGACGACATACGATGCGAACACGTATAAAGGATGTGTGGGGCATAGACTGGTACGATGGTGCTGTGATGAATTGTGTATGGGAAGGCCCACGACTACGAGATGTGTTGATACAAGCAGCTGGCGTGGATGACGTTGAGTCCGAGGTCAAGAGGCAGCAACAACATGTCCAGTTTGCGAGCTATGGCACCAAGACTCAAGATGACAGCTGGTATGGTGGAAGCATCCCGTTCGAGATGGCCATGAATCCAGACATGGATGTCATACTAGCCGTGAAGGTGAGAACAATCTCCCATCTTTAGAAGGAAGCAACATGGCTATCTGTTTCCTTCACTAGGTGGAAGCCTACCGAGCACCTCTGCACAAGAAGCAGATCATTAACAAGTTTGCAGATGAACGGCAAGTCAATCCCACCGCGGCACGGCTACCCTGTCCGCGCCATAGTACCTGGCGTCCTCGGGGCACGAAGCGTGAAATGGCTCGACCGAATCACAGTATCTGAGGAAGAATCACCATGTGTCTACCAGAGGCGCGACTACAAGATTCTGCCACCAAACGTTCTAGACAAGGAGACTGCACAGCACTATTGGGACAAAGTACCAGCCATGCTCGAAATGCCGATTAACGCTTGTGTGGCGGTGCCGACATACAAATCTACCGTCGCACTGTCTGATTCGGGCACACTCGAGTGCAAAGGTTACGCCGTGCCGCAAGGCTCCCACGGGCCCGTCACTAGAGTGGAGGTGAGTGGTGACGAGGGCAAGACCTGGGTTGATGCAAAGCTGGACTACGGACCGACGGATCTAGCAAGCAAGTGGAGCTGGGTACTGTGGAGTGCAGATATAAGAATGGAAAAGGGTGAGGGAAAGAAGATCTTTGCAAGGGCGACCGACAAAGGCGGCAACACGCAGGAGCTTGAGAGAAGCACTTGGAATTTGCGAGGGGTAGGGTACAATGGTTACGAGGCTGTCTTTGACCTTACCGTTGTTTGAGCCAGGAGGGAGTAAGCTGCGAATGACTGCATGGATCCCAGTACAGCATTAGCAAGTTAATCTTGGTTGTATGACATGAGCACTGGCTACAAATGACTTGTTTGACGTGAAGTACTCTCAACCGCTCCTCATTACCAGAGCAACATCTAATTCGCCGCTTTGCATTCAGGTATCACATCACTTGCAGTAATCCACGCCAACAACATTGAGCATCCAGGAGCGAACAACCAAAAGACACCGTAAAGGGTCAATAACAAGACCAGTAGCCGAGTCGTCACACAAAGCAAGGATCACAGATACCCATAAAAGCGCCGCCTCCGTAGCACTTTCCTCTCCTGGAGAGGTACACAGGATGAAAGACCAGAAGAACTCGGCTCATCCAAACGTGGCAGGCGCGACTCCTTCTCACATCGGAACAAGCGCGCAGGGCGCTGCAAGATCTGCGTACAGGTACTTCTTCGAAGGAAGGCCCTACGGTGCTGTAGCATCTACGCCGATGCGGAAGCCGTACATGCACGGCAGGGAGGCCGTGGATGCACGACTGAGCCTGCAGTGGAGAGGAGGCAGCCACGACCGGGCATCTCAGGGCTGGGGAGGAGACAAGCTGGTGGGGCTAGGACGCGGACTTGAAGGCGTGACTGGAGGGTTCTGGTCTAGTAGGGTAGACGCAGTCAGTAGTCGTGAAGAGGGAAGGCCGGCATATGGTTGAGAGGGTAGGTAGGACTGCAGTGGTGCCCAGGAAGGAACCTGCTATGTTGCTGATCTGCTGAAACGAATGGACGATAAGGGTACAAAAAGTAGCAAATTGGATCCAGACTGTCAGGCTGACCTAGACGTCAGGATGATGATCCACCTAGGTGACAAGACGCTATCAGGGGCACGTGGAGGATGGGGCACCGATGCTGGTAGCACAGACATGTAGGCAACGGACCAGCTTAAATACACATGCTTATACGACAAACACTTGTCTAACAATATCACACCACAATCCCACCGGCAAGCAGCTAGCGTCAAATTGGTCGCTTGCACCATTTCCTTCCACGTCCTTGTTCGAACAGCCCACCCATCGCCTCATGATCCATATAGATACAGCCTCGTAGTAGTTGATGCCTAACCCTGAGTGTTTCCACATCTCTCGCTAAGCACATCCGGACACCGCTTTATGCTGACCCGAGTCACATAACAATTGACCAGTCCCAGATTGACCATCCACCTCTTCAGATGCCATCCATACCATTACATCCGACTTTTAGATTCAGCTCCTGATAGCACGACAATAAGACAGTAAACAATTGATCGAGCAGATTCAACGCTCTTGATCGCGTTGACCCTCGCATAGCGCAGCGCGGTAAAACCTTGAGTGAGGCAAATTCGTTGTCAACAGTGCACATCGGCAACTCAGCAGTGATAGACGAGGATTTCGTCACCGAAGAAGTATTGTGAGCTTGCTAGCGATTCGTGCTAACGAGCGGGAACTGCTGCTAGTGATGCCCTTAGTTTGCCTCACTACTTCCCAAAGCCTGTGGTGGAGGCAGTTGAGGATCGATTTGGATCGAGCGATCGGCCAAAACTGCGTAGAGACGTAGCCGCCTAAGCAGGACTCTTCGTAGATTGTCCATTGCGACGCTGAGAATCATCAGCGCCAAGGCTCATCTGGCCCATTGCGCCTGACATAAAGCTGAATGGGTCTGGCTGTCCTTGGTCCTGGCCATAAAAGCCGTTCTGACCTTGACCTTGAATCTGCGTGTCGGCTGCACCAGAGAAGGCGGCCTGCGCAGCGGGTCCGAACGACGAGTGTGAGACAGTGCTAGATGCGTAGCCAGGGTTCATGCCGCCCATATGGGGGAAGCCGCCGCCAGGGGCTCCCATGTTTGGCATGCCGTACTGCTGGGGTGGTGGCTGTGCGAACGCTGCACCAGAGGCGAAGTTGTTGGCACCTGGACCGTAGGGTGCCGGTCCTGGAGTGCTTGCCATCGAACCTGGACCCATACCGTAGTCGGATGGGGGAGGGCCCATTGGAGATGGGAAAGACTGATCGACAACGATTGCAGCTCCAGACCGTGGTGCACCACACCTCAAGCAGTTGACATTCTTAGCGAAGTTGTGGTATGAGCAGCCTTCTGCACCACAACGCCAATCACCGGCTCGGAAAGGGACGACACCGGCACCTCCCCGACCGCCATGGTGACCCACGCCGTGACCATGATGACCTCCCATATGAGGCGGACCCATCATATGAGGAGGACCGTATCCACCACCATAGTTGTTGAAGCCACCGCCATATGGGTCACCACCGGACCCTGCGGCAGGGAAGGAACATCGGAAGCATGCCGTTCTGCGTTGGAAGTTGGAGAAGCCGCAGGATGGGCAGTTCCAGTCACCCGGACGGGGCCGGTTCTTGCTTGGAGGGAAGGGCGTCAGGATGTCGGCGGCTCGGTCCAAAACTCTGCTTGAGGATGGTGAGACCTCGATGGCCTTCTCGTTGAGGGCTCGTCCGTTCATACAGAGTGATTCTGCGGCCTGTCATAGTGTCAGTGTCAACGAACAATGCTTGTCTTTGGAAAATGCACCATGTTGTAGCATTAGACTTACTTCTTCGTGAGATGAGAAGACAGCAAAACCCGAACCGGTTGGCTTGTGTTGGTCAGGAGTCCTCAAGGTCCAGAAGGCGATAGGTCTGCCACCGAATTGCGTGAACCAGCTTTCAAGCTCAGACTGGGTGGTATCGTGAGGGAGACCGTTCATATGAAGGACCTTGGAGCGTTCCTTCAGGAAAGCGTTGACATCAGCGCGAGCATCCATGGGTCGGCTGAGGATTTCCGGATGTTCGTGGGCAGGCTGAGACTTGCGGACGAGACCACGCAGAACTCTGGTCAGGGTTACAGCCTCCTCCATGGCACGACGGGGTGAAGCAGGAGCCAGAGCCTGCAGATGGAAGGGCAGGTTGTGCTTGATTGGAGCCGATGATTGCACAGGCTCCACCTCGAGGGCTGCACATATGTTTGCTAGGGAGCTTGGGCCGAAGGGCAGAGACTCCGGGTGCCTCTGTTGCCACTTGGAATACTCCTGACGCAGGTCGAAGGTGCGGCTGTGCTGCAAATAGGCTGGTAGGACGACATTCTTGTCTCGGGCCTCACGGGGCAGCTGGACGCGCAGATCCCAGCTGTCGAGCGTGACGAAGGCGAACTCGAGGTTCTGAGAGGTCAGATGCTCGGTTGCGAACTTGTCGAATGTGGCAATGGCGTCCTTGAAGGAGCCAGCGTTTCTAACGTGCTCCCAGGTCAGGGTGGTCAGACTAGCTTGGTGGGTGTCAGCGCATGGTGCTCGGATCGGGCCAATGTTCGCGTGGACTAGACTCACTGCATAGAGGGGTGATTGGGGTGTTGACCGGCCTGACTAGGACGCTGTTGGTGTAGAGCTGGATCGGGAAGGTGATTAGCTGGGCGCTTCTCGTGCCTTGTGACATGGTGTCTCTCGCTTACCTCCTGCAAGTTCTTGCTGTCGAGCAGCATCCAGCCAATTTCGATCACCTCGGCCGAGTCCTTGGTAACGTAGACTCCATGCTCATCACATGTGGTGGCCACATGTATGACCACGTATCGGTCGATCTTCTGACCCGAAGATGTAGTGGCAGCCATGGTGATATAGTTTCTGTTCTTTTTCTGGTTCTGCCGGACCACACAACGCTGTACGGGTACTATTGCAGATCGATGTGACTCGGTCCCGAAGGTATATGTCGAGAATGTACTGCATCCTGGCTGTCAGCGAATGTGGTCGGCGTCAGGGTGCTGACGGGGTGGGACGGGCTCAGAGACACTCACCAGAACAGTGGCAACCGCAAGCGCAACCTGAGCACAACTCAAACCGATCCAACTCCTCGCTAGAACCCGACCTTGACCGTGACCTTGACCTAGAACTCGACCTCGACCTTGCAAACAAGCCGCCGCTGACCGCAACGATTATGCGCACTGAAAATATACAACGAGAGAAAGGAAGTCGACGAGAAAGCGGGATGATGCAAGAGATGTTGATGCAGTGGGAAAAAGCAGAGTCAGGACTCGAATCTCGAGCGTGTGCTAAACTTGTTCAAGGTCAATGTGCAAAGCTGACTAGTCGACTCGAGTAAATTTTGGCTTTCGGAGCTCTTCCTTAGCACGCCGGATCGCTCTTGCCAGTGCCTTGTGCCAACGAACCTGGCTCCTGGGTCTTTCCTTCATCACACCGCTGCACCGCTGCACCGCTTGTCCCCGGCACCACTGCCCACATGTCGCTATTCACAAGCCACCCACGCCCCAAAGCTCGGAAGGAGCGCCTCTGCTAAGCAATCCGACGGGCTGCAACTCGACTCGCCTAAATGATAGTACCATCTTGTACTCGACTTCCTTTCAATCTCATCCGAGACCATCACACGTTCACAACTGTTGACTGCTTGTGGAGTTTGCTACCAGATCTGACCTGTCGAGGTAGTCCTCCAGCACCATCGATGCGTTCTTTCGGCAGATACCATGACTCGTTTGTCATGGCCTCCCAAGTCTGCACTAAGTAATCTGGGTTGCCCAGGAATTAAGGCTGCCAGTGTTGTGGACTGAATTGTGCCCAATTGTGCTCACGATGCACAACGACTGGCGTTCATAGACCTGGTCAACGTGGTGCACCTCTATCGTGGTCTGTCCTGTGTGCTACGGGCAGATGTGCCCTCCAAGCTACCTGACGTCTAGAAAATATCCTCCAACGAGTGATCAAAGCAACTTCTCGACAGCTGCACGAGCGCCTCTACCGGCGCTGCTGATTCATGCCATCATTGACTCCACAGATCAGCTCGTTTTTCAAGCACTGCGACAGCAAACGACTTTTCTGCCGTAGACAGCTCTTGCACTACTGACCCCTAACAACCTGGCCCGTTGTCTTTCCTGATCTAAAGCAACTGACCGTTGTCCCGATCAACAAAGGGAGCCGGGTTTGCTGCTAACCCTGGTCGCAGCCACAATTCCAACGTCCACGCGGCACTACCGTTATGACCTGGAATTATATGCTGGTGCAGATTTGTTTTCGAGTGAGTCCACGCCCCAAGTTAAACTTCCACCAGCTTATAGTTCCAGGTCTGGATTGGTAATTAGGCACAGTCGATACCGTTATCACCCATGCCACATTTCATGCACGTGATAGCAGGTATGTACAGTACCTGTGCCGAGCACAGTGATCAAGAGCTTCATTTGCTGATCCTCAGGTTCGTTACATCGACCTTGCTTGAACCGCTACTACCACTCTATTCTTCCTCAATCGATGCATCCAAGTCTAAAGTGCGATTAGCCGAATAAATTTTCCATCTTCAACCCCGTTGCTGCCACGTACATGAAGGATGGTAGTTATCTACGCTTGTACCGTGGAACGCCAACCCTCTCACGGCATCCATTCTAGCTGCAGAAGACGAGCGCCGGCCCAACACACCCGGGTCTACTCCTGCGTCATGGTCGCGTTTCCAACGTTAGTTGTCCTTGTGGGTCTTGCCGCTTGTTATCTATCGTCTCTCCGGCAGTTTCTTGATGTCGTACAGCTTGAAATTAGAATGTGCACTGTATCCTTGTTGGAGACCTCTAGATCTTGAAGCGACGTCAGAGACTCGGTATTGTGCAAGCTGATCCCTAGAGCTACTTGCCGTATGTTTCTTCGCATGCGGCCGCATGTCTCGTCGGACTTTCTAGTCTGGAACTGCCCGTTGCAGCGCTTTTGGTGCCTGGTTCTATCCTGCCCAACGACAGGCCCATCTTCTACATATACAGACTAGCACAGAACACTACATCCCGTCTGATCATCTCTCTTGCCTTCTCCATCTTCTGGTACAGTGTTGGATCACCCACCAATCTTGCTGCACTCATCACCTCGCGACACGTCTCGTCCAGTCTGGTAACAACTCTGACAATCGTTCCTTCCATGACATCCGTCAGATCTGTGATGCGGTTGAAGCTCATACCTAACGCCCAGTTGTACACGACTTCGACCAGGGCGAAGCGTGGATGCTGGTGCATTGATGTTACCATTTTCGTTGTGCTTGCTCGCCCTTGGTTAGGACCGCCATTCGTCATGGCTGGATTGGTGGATGTAGCGATCTGTTCCGCGTGGGAGGTGTTGGTCAGGTCATCCGAGCCCAAGAGGACTTGGTGTTGGGTTTGTATCTCGCTAACGCGGTCAATAATCTTGTTGATTGATTCAATGCCAGGAAGTAGATGTTCGGGCGGTGCAGGGAGGTCGTCGGTCTTCTCTTGGAAGATAAACGCCGACAGCCTAGTTCGTGGTCAGTATTGGAACAGACGACGGCAGTTGTACTAACAGAGCGACAATGTCTTCAGGCTCGTACTCTGCAAAGACGTTCTCAAATATGCATTCTGACAAGACAAGTTCATCTGCAGAATGGATCTCACACGCCACTTTGCCCTTTAGCTCCACGCGGGACTCCTCGTCAACGAAGCCAAGATCCCTGAGAACTTCGACACGTTGAGTGTAGTCGGGTAGCAATGCGAGGTTCTGGTCAGACATTAGCAATTTCAGAGATTGTATGTTCTCCTTGACGAGCCATTCGTCGTGCTGTTGGGCAAACTGTATATGGTCAGCCCGTCCCCGCCGCTATCGCCCAGTAGACACTTACATGCTTCAAGAAATTCGGACAATCCAGGCACTTGGCTGTCTGACATATCGATGCAACTTCGGCTCGTTCGTTGAGCAGTTCTCTAGTCCTCATTTCTTGCACCTTGCTCCAGTCTTGCTCGTCATAACAGGATGATGTCCAATCAGTGTACTTCTCGATAAAGTCTCGTTCGGCGAATTTTTTTTGCTCTGCAGCCGTCCTTAGTATAGTTTGGGAAACCTGGGAGTGTAAGTAACGGGTACCTTTTGCGATTTTCATATACCAATTGGGGCCTCTGACCTTGACCAAAGTCTCCGTCACAATCTCAAGATCGTCTATGCCGACATTAACGACAGATGCTTTGACTTGGCTAGCCTCGGACGGCAAGTGATCAAACATGGATCGAAATCGCGGGAGGTATGGGAGCATGTCGGTGTTGTTTCGCGTCGCCTCAACTTGCTCGATAGCAAGGACCCTGAACCCGCTCGTGCGGTAACCGTCTTCTACAAGCACTCCCGCTGTTCGAACACCTTCTTTCTTGAACACGATGAGTCTGCGAATGGTCATTATACGACGACCAATAGGTGTCTGTAGCATTAGTAGGTGCAAATCCTTGTTGATCTCCTGATAGCGCGTCGCAGTAGAATGGCATTCTTCGAGGTCGGCGTCACAGACCTGACAAGACTCTCTCTTGATCTTGTCTAGATTCGCCTGCGAGAGTGCGACCTGCTTCTCGTGCTGAGGCAACAGCGCTTGTGTGGCATTTTCGCTGAAGCTTCGCTTGATCATTTCTTCAATCTTGAGCGCTTCAACACGCATCAGGTTGAGGATCATATTGTAGTGTAATCGAAATTGGGATCGAAGTTTGGTAGGCTGGCCGAGCATCATCTGTCGAAGCTCAGCTGCCGGCGGAGCTTCTGTCCTCCCAGAAGCAACGATGATAACAGTACCGACAGTATCCAGACCACGTCTTCCAGCACGGCCAGCCATTTGGGTGTACTCGCCCGGCAGGAGACTACGGAACTCCCTACCGTCATGCTTCCTGTAGCCGGAAAATACGACAGTTCTGGTTGGCAGGTTGAGACCCATAGCAAAGGTCTCTGTTGCGAACAGTACTTTCACCAACGTTTTTGCAAACAATAGCTCCACGATCTCTTTGATGATGGGCAGCAGACCTCCGTGATGTACCGCCACGCCTCTCCCTAACATTTCTCGTATGCGGCGTATCTGCGGCAAGACGCGATCTTCAGGCTTCAGCCTAGCTATAGACTTCTCGATTGTCATATGTATTGCGCTCTTCTCGGCGGCAGTGCAAAAGTCTTGGTTGGACAATGATTCTGCGTTCTCCTCGCAACGCTTCTTTGAAAAGACGAAGATACAGCATGGCAATAGATTTTGCTTTTTGAGATGATTGACGACGTTGACCCAGACAGTACGGTCTTGAGCTGCGCTTGTACGACCACCACCACGTCCGGTTCTCGCGATATTGCCTTGACCACGGTTTGGTGGCGCTCCGCCACGCCCACCTCTCTGCTGAGTGTTGCCTCCTCTTTGACCGCCTCGTGGCTGTTGGCCACGAGCGCTACGTTGAGGAGCTCCGCCACGGCTCGGCGCCGAAGACTCCACCGCTTTCTGCTCCTTGACTTTATCGAGTCCCGACAGAATATCGTTTGCCGCCTTCCATCCTTTCTCGACGAAGCGCTTCTCTGAGTCGACGATCTTGTGCATCTCCTTCCCTGCCCATAGATAGTGTTCGAGTGGAACTGGGCGCTTGGGCGTAGAGATGACATAAATGTTCTTCTTCTTGGTGCGACCTACCCAGGATGCGAATTCGAAAGTGTTCGGGACCGTGGCCGAAAGCAAGATCAGTGTGACGTGCTCCGGTAGCATAATAATCACTTCTTCCCACACAACACCACGCTCCAAGTCGTTGACATAGTGTACCTCATCAAAGATGACAAATTCCACGTCTCGGATCAAGTCAGCTCCACGATACAGCATGCTTCGCAAGATCTCAGTAGTCATGATCAAGCAACTGGCTTCAGGGTTAATTTGGACATCGCCTGTAAGTATGCCAACATCATCGAAAACGGTCTTGAAATCTCGGAACTTCTGGTTGCTGAGTGCTTTGATAGGCGAGGTGTATATGGCCTTGGTCATGTGCTTTGCTGCCAGTGCGATAGCGTACTCGGCTACGACAGTCTTGCCTGCTGATGTGTGAGCCGCCACGAAGACAGAGTCACCATTCTCGAGATGGTACACGGCCTCTTTCTGGAAGATGTCAAGCTCGAAAGGCCAGGTACGCGCCATATCTGGAACAAGGTCTTGAAAGTTCGGTATATCCTTGTTTATGTCGACCATATGCGCCCATTCTCTTCCGCCTCTAGCAGAAGATGACGCAGCGAGCGCACCTCTTGGCTGCAGTGCTGCGAACTCAACAGGAAGTAGGTCATCAAGGTCGGTATCCTCATCTTCGATCTCCTGGTCCGAGCTCGTCGCGTCTGGTGAAGAAGCTTCTCCATCGACGTGGCCGTTGATAGGTGCTTGTCTACTCAAATCCTCTTCAGCTTGTAGCACATTCTCAATATCAGCGGCAGCATCCTCGGCGTCCTTGCTTTTGTCTTTGAAGGTCATGCCACGGGTGAAGCCTGGAGGAATCGACAGCAAGCCATCTTCGGTACCAAAATTAATGATACGGTCCAGTCCACGCTTGTTCCCAGCAGCTCTCTCAGTCTCTTCGATACGTGCTTGATCCTCGTATGCTTGGATTGCGTCAACACCATCAAGACCACCAGGAGCGAACGGGAAGAAGCCAGCCGCGCCACGGACGAAGTCAGCTCGGCTAGCGGGTTTTCGCAGTATCGAGGTAGAGTTCTTTGCTGTCGCACTGTTCGCAGGCACCGTGACTTCTTTGTAGCCTGTGACCTTGCCTTCAAGACCCTCCCTGGTGAATCTAGTGACAGTTCGTGTTTGAGTGGGGGCTAGTTGGCAAAGTTCTGTGTACTCTGTCTGGTAATCCCATCTCTGCTGCAATTTGTTGAGCCATTCAGCACTGAAGTGCTCTGGAGGTGTAAGAAATTCCTTCTCCAGTTCTCTCTTGATCTCATCTGTTGTTTTCCTTCTGCTTGTAGAAACGTGTGTTGCGTCACCATTTTCCAGGCTCATGCTGGCCAATTTTTCTACAAGTGACTGTGGCATTGTAACGGCACGAGCAGAGCTTCGGTTGACCTGTCAATGCTGCACCATCCATATATGGCTGGTAATGGCCAGCAAGAAGGTGCCAGAGTACGCTGGCTGAGGTAGGTGCTTTCTGATGTGGAGGGCAAGTGACTACGGAAACACAAAAACGCCAAGAAATTATATTGTTTGCCTCATACGTTTGAGAAAGACAACAACATGGATTTGCTAAATTACAGTCGCGAAAGCTAATCTATACAATGAACATGTCCTGAGATATTCCACCCTGAGCCGCAGAATTCTGAGAACGCCTGAAACCCAAGAGAGAAGTTCGTGGAGAATATATGATACAGCCAAATAGGCATTTTTCGTACAATGTGCTCAGGCATCGCCCCTAGCCTTATCGCCGCCTAGACTACCTGGTACGCCTGGTGAACCTTCCGTTAGCTAGTCTTCGTGGGGGAGGCGTCTTTGTCTTCTCATCCTCCTCTCTTCTTTCTCTCTCAGCTTTTAAAGCAGCCACGTTCACGGTAATGCTATCCCCATCTTCGTCGATGGCAGATCCTGTCTTCGATGCTGTATGCGTTGTGGAAGCGATCTCGATCTCCTCGTCTCTAGCTTTATCGATTCCGGCTTTGCTTGACACCGCGGTTGCAATGCTCGTCCGTCGGCTTTCTTTCCTTGACAGTCGAAACCTCTGATTCACTTCTGGCGATTGCAGATGGGAGGATGCGTCCTGCTCCATGATTTTGGTTTCCTCGCTGTCCACTTCGGTCTTTGCAACTGACACTGCATCTTTGCTTTCAATTATTTCGGTATCCACTTGCACCTGAGGCGACTCTTCTGGCTGTGCTACCACTCGAGCGGATTCCAGTTCGGCTGGAGCTTCTTCCATCTCCTTAGTCCCTGTCATTTCTGTATCCTTCAAACTGCTTTGAGATTCGATTATACCGGTGTCCTTCGAGACTATTCCAGATGCATCTTTGTTGTCCTGTTGTGCCTCCTCAACTGTTTCGACCTCACTGGCTAAGTCTGTTGTCTGTATCTCAGTAGTATCAGATTCGTGTCTTGTAGTGCCAGCAGACGTAGGGACTTGGGAAGCATGGCCACTGGGTGCCGTCTCCGTCCCTGCCGCAACATCCTGAAGCAATGGTTCTGCATGTCTTGGATTTGACTGTTCTTCGGTTGTCGGGGGTACACTTGTACCTTGCCCGGACGACACAAATGGGGCCGACGTGCTATCAGATACACCCCCTCGCCCAGCAAGACTTACAGGTTTGATCTCGGAGGCTAGATCGTCATGTAGATTGTGATTCCGTGGAGCAGGTTGCTTACTAGGCGTGGCATTGACCCCTTGCCACACAGTGTTGACAGCGGCGAATCCTCCTGAAAGCCGAAACTCTGGCTGTTTATCAGCATTGGTTGGTGTACTGCCTGGTACAGACTCCGGTGTTGGACCATGACGGGTGAGAGGCTGAGTTTCGGAACTGATCTTCTGCTGTGCCAAGAATGAGCTTGGACTATCAGAGTTGTTCGGTTGGTGCTGTTCATAAGCGGAGAGTGGCGTTGCTCCAGATTCTCGCAGCCTAGGCTTGCTTTTGGAGTTCTTAGGGTCAGCCATAGTGCCTCCAGAACCAATGCCGTCACGTTTCTCTATCTCTTCTATTTCGCTGACCGGCACTCCATACGCAGCAAGAGCTTTTTCCAAGCTACCAATTGTCCCTTTGGGTATCTCGTGGTTCTTGACAATGTGGCATTGCAGTCCGTGCACAGTCCTCCAATCAATACGCCGACAGCCGTCGTGGTTGCATACAAGATACATCTCAGTCGCGGATGCCGTAGGACGATCCTGAGTCCCCCCAAGTCCATACCAGGTCCATATTCCCCGATTTAGGGAGTCGGTCCGTTCACAATGGTGATGTCGGTTCGCAAAAGCTTCTGACATCTGGTAAGGGTGGGTTGTTGATGGTGTCCGTTTGTTTGTAGAAGTTGAGCCAGCTAACATCTTCTCCTCCTCAACACCAGTTCGTGATGGGGTCTGGTCAGTTGACTTAGTATAATGCTCAGGCCACTGTTCTCTTACAGGCGCAGTGCGCGACGCTGGCGGCGTCTCGTTCGGCCTTGAGTTGACAGCTGCGAAGCTAGATTGTAGTGGAGGATGACTGACAGCTGGAAAGCCTGTTTGCTGAACTTGTGGAGGTGGTGGCCGTGTATCATAGCTTGTAGTTGGAGGCCGGGGAGGCGGTGTCTCTGTTGGACTTTGAACCAAAGGGGCTTGTGGCTGTGCGGGAGCAGGCCTATGAGGCGTCCCATTCATTATTCTGTTGGTGCCGTACGGTGAGACATCTGGTGGCGGCGGACCCATGCGCGTATGAGATTGAATGGCTGGGCTCGGGCCATGAGACTGCGGATTATATGTAGACCCCTGGTGGTAATGCCCTAGAGGAGGAGGAGCATGCGGATGCGATGGGTAGAATTGATACGGTGCTCGCTCCGGGGGTGGCGCATAAGGGTTAGACTCTGGGGCTCTGTTTGGTGTTCGGGTCTCGAACTGGCTTGGATGAGATGTTTGGTGGCGTTTGGCGGGTGGTGGCACGGTTGAATATGATGGTCCCGGTGGCGACATGGAGTTTACAGATATTCGCTGACTAGGAGAAGCAGCTTCATCAATCGGCAGACCACGCTTCAGATTCTTCAACCGTTTTCGCAGACGCTTGATGCATGTCAGTAAAGCGTGGGAAACCTGATGCAGTACTCACGGTCTCTTCTTCATCGAACGATTCGCGAAAGTGCTGGAAAGCAAGGTCTTCCCTCGTACGACGCTGCTTGATGCGTTCATCCCGTCGAGCACGTGCATCCATGATCGCTTTGATCTTTGCATCTTGTGCCGCACGTTTGCCAAGAATCCTGTCGTCCATTCGTATACGGTTCTCCTTGACGCGGTCGTGCTTCTTATTGTTGTGGTCTTCAACTCTCTCTAACTCGTCAAGGTGGGCCGAAAGTGCTTCCTTGCTGTCGAGAGCCTGCTTTGACGGTGCGGCAGGGAGACCGATAGGATGAGAGAAACCACCATCGGCATCAGGCGAATCACTTGTCTCGCTTTCTGGATCCATGACATCGCTGAATGCCGCCGGCGTCATCGTCGTACTGCTCCTATGCTGCAAATGATCATGCGGCGGCCAGGGCGAGCGTCGATGCTAAACAGGAATGTGTTAGCTGATGTAGTTCTTGAGCAGTCTGCCTGCCAAGCTTTGGTGCAAGAACCATGGTCCTAAGAGCATCAGTCGCCCCTACGAAATGCGCCGTCAGAGTCGACGATTTTTAGCAGAAGGACATTCAGATCTAGCGCATTGGGAGGAGCATATGATATTCTCCGGCTGGTGTGTGTAGGCAAGTTCCCCAGTCCCGTGGGAGTCGCCACAAGTCATGTGCGCAAACTAGGAAAGGTGGTACGCACCACGGATCGAGAGCGGGAGGGTCCTCAGCTCCTCGACTGGTGTTCCGGGTGGGTCGAAACAAGCAAATCGAGCATGATGAGCATCTTGATGCTTCATGCGAACAGTGACGCTTACCTGTTGGTCGATGACAGGTGAGCGACTGTCATAGTTTGGGCGGGATTGGTATGCCATGATGCGCTGCCTGGCTTATAGGACGCCTCAACTCAAACCCAAGGTGCCTCCTGTGTCGAGATGATCCTGTACATCAACCGCAGTAGTACGTGTGTAGAACAGGTTGCGTACGAGTATGGCGAGCCGAGAACGGCAATGGAGTGTTAAGGAGTGGAACTGGTAAGGCCCAGACGACGAAGATTCAAAACAATACACGAGAAGTAAAGGTCGCGGACATAGAGAAAGTAGACATCGTAAGAGGAAATCACCAGTGAGAATGAGCCAGGGTGGGCAGTAGGCGAGCGCGATACTAGTAGCCAAAAGACTGTCAGACAGGCGATGTTAGTCCAATGGTGGACCGAAAGGGCCGGTAGCGATAGCGCTCGTGCCGCGAGGAGTGCTCGATTATGAATACGATAGAAGCTAGCGCCAACCGTTTGACGGTTGGATTGTTTGAACCGTACCCAAGTCCGCCACTCGAGATATGGCCTCTCTTAGACGTGCAACATCAACCACTCTCCGCGCATCGCAAGTTAGCGGCTGTCGTAAATTGAGTCGAAACTGTATCTGGCATAGACGTGGGACTATTGGGCAGTACTGTCCGATACTGGCGATCCACACCATTTACCAAGTATGAATTTGAGGTGTCATGGGCTACTATCTAGTGTACATTACGGAGATCCATTCCCCGTAAAGAGAACAAATCATATGCTCGATACCGCTTTGAGACCATTAATTAGCTTCGAAAGCAGGCGGCGCGCATTGTAACCATGCTCGTTCCCGTGTGATTAGAGGTGCTCACGCATCCCTTACTGTACTTGTGCCCTGTCACCCCTCCGCTTTCCAGTTTCACCTTCAACCGTGATGGTAAGCGAAGAAACAGGAGGTGCTATGCTACCTGCTTACGCACATCGTGGCATGGAAATGGTGCATGTGCACTTTGTTGCTCGAAGAAGCGCGGCAATTCGAGCGTCCTACGGTACTGCGCATGCCGTCGGCTCCATAGTTGCATACGCAGTGCATACAAACGCGCTTTTAACTTTTACGCTGATGGTACCATATACACGGGAAACACGGAGAACCAGGAGTCATGCCGCGAAGAGTGGAGTACATTATATTCGAAGACCAGAGCGATGATACTCAAGCACTGTATAGACCATCCCATATCGTCGCTCGTGGATACTCGCACTCGCCCAACGTGTGGGCGTGCTCGCTTGCGATTCTCTCAAACTGACCTCTTTCCTGCGGTCCACAAATCCTTCTGAATCATGCGCCTGCCCCTACACCTGAAGCGGCCGCGCGCGAGGAATGTTAAGACATCTTCAAGAAGCTGGAAACCACAGCGTCTTCCTCCCCACAAGCCATGGCATGGCCAATTCCGCAACCATTGGGATATCATTAGATAAAATACAGTGCTTTTGAAACACAACAAGTCATTCACCTGACTCACGACTTGTTCTCACCTCCCTGCTGTTGCTCACCACCTGGTGGCGGCTGCTGGTTGGAGTCCTCCGATCGCGCCTTGTGCATCTTGTCAAACAGAGTAAGAGCGGTGGTCTGAAGCTCGTCGATCTTGGCCTTCATCTCCTCGGCGGTAGCAGTGCCCTCGCCGGTCTGGTTCTTGGCGACATATTCTCGCAGGGAAGCGATCTTCTCCCTGATGGCATCGGCCTCAGTCTTGTCGAGCTTGTCTTCGAACTCCTTGAGAGCCTTCTCAGTGTCGTTCAATACGCTGTCGGCTCGGTTGGCAGCCTCAATGGCAGACTTTCGCTCCTTGTCAGCGGCACCGTACTTCTCGGCATCGTCGACCATAGACTGAATCTCGTTGTCAGAGAGACCTGAGCCAGAGGCAATGGTGATGGACTGATCCTTGTTGGTGGACTTGTCCTTGGCGTGAACGTGGACGATGGAGTCGGCGTCAATGTCGAAAGTGACTTCGACCTGAGGCACACCCCGGTGAGCTGGTGGGATACCGACAAGCTGGAAGTTTCCGAGCAGCTTGTTGTCTCGGACGAGCTCACGCTCGCCCTGGTAGACCTTGATCTCAACCGCGGTTTGGAAGTCAGCAGCAGTGGAGAAGATCTGCGACTTCTTGGTGGGGATAGTGGTGTTTCGGTTGATCAGTCGGGTGAAGACACCACCGAGAGTCTCGATACCGAGGGACAAAGGAGTGACATCGAGCAGGAGAACGTCCATGACTTCACCAGCAAGGACAGCACCCTGGATAGCAGCGCCAATGGCCACAGCCTCATCTGGGTTGACAGCCTTGGCTGGGTCTCGGCCGAAGATGCTCTTGACGGACTCGGTGACCTTGGGCATACGTGTCATACCACCGACAAGAATGACCTCCTGGATCTCCTTGGCCTGGAGGTTGGCATCCTTCAGTGCCTTGCGGACAGGGTCGATGGTTCGGGAGATAAGTGGGTCAACAAGCTGCTCGAGCTGCGCCCGGGTCATCTTCTGGTTGATGTGCTTGGGACCGGAAGCGTCAGCAGTGATGAAAGGCAGGTTGATGTCAGTCTGCAGAGACGATGAAAGCTCGATCTTAGCCTTCTCAGCAGCCTCTCGGATTCGCTGAATGGCCATACGGTCGTTGGATAGATCGATGCCAGACTCCTTCTTGAAGTTCTGGACCAGGTGGCGGACCAGGTTAATATCGAAGTCCTCACCACCGAGATGAGTGTCACCGTTGGTAGACTTGACCTCGAAGACACCCTTCTGAATCTCCAGAATGGAGATATCGAAAGTACCACCACCAAGATCGTAGACAGCAATGATTCGGTCATCTTCCTTCTCGAGACCGTAGGCAAGCGCAGCTGCGGTTGGCTCGTTGACGACACGGAGAACGTTCAGACCAGCAATCTGACCGGCATCCTTGGTAGCTTGTCTCTGCATGTCGTTGAAGTAGGCTGGGACCGTGACCACACCGTTCTTGATGTTCTTGCCGAGGTAAGCCTCAGCAGTTTCCTTCATCTTCTGGAGAACCATGCCACCGATTTGCGAGGGAGAGTATTTCTGGCCTCGAGCTTCAACCCAGGCATCACCGTTGGTGTGCTGAACGATCTTGTATGGGACTTCCTTGATGTCTCTTTGCGTCTCGGGGTCCGAGAATTTTCTGCCGATCAGACGCTTCGTGGCGAAGAGGGTGTTCTCGGGGTTGACGACGGCTTGTCGCTTCGCAGAGACACCGACAAGTCGCTCGCCACCTTCCGTGAAGGCAATCACGGATGGCGTTGTGCGGGTACCTTCAGCGTTTTCTATTATGCGCGGCTGCTTGCCTTCCATGACGGCGACAGCTGAGTTGGTCGTACCCAAGTCGATACCGATGACTTGGCCCTTGACCTTCTCGGTCGACTCGGGTGCCTCGGTGGAGGCATATCGAGCGAACAGAGACGATCGAGGTATCGACTTTGTCTGTGATGAGAGGCGAGAGATAGTAGATGCGCGTGGCGCCTGATGGATGATTAGGAGGTGCTGGAGCTTGGACAGGATCAGTGACTTACAGAGCGCATCATCCTTGATGCCAGCATTTTTATTACAGGTGTATGGAATATAGTACACGCGAAGGGAGATAGATGCTGAAGAGAAATGGAAGAATGGAAGCAGCTCAGTGAAGTGGCTGTAGATGATGGGTTGATAAAGGTGTTAAGCGTTCTTGTCGCTCGAGAAATTTACCTCAGCCATCATCCAATTCCGAGCAAAGCTCGTCCAGAGGCTTCCCTCGGGGTGGGTCTCAATCTCTTTTGAGCAAAGTGCAAATCTCGCAAATCTCGTGTCGGACGGAGATGGAGCAGGTCAGCCGAGACTTGGCGTCCTGGCCGCAAAGTCGAGCTTCTCAACGACATCGCGCAGCAGTGTCGACGACGAACAGCTCACCACTCCACTCAACATGTCTACAGTACGTCGTCCTAGCTAGCTCTGTCCCTTCACGAAGCTCCAGCATCACCCGACATCCTTACCCTTCCCCGTGTCCCAGCATCAGCCAGCTACCCCTACCTTTCACGAAGCTCCAGCATCAGCCAGAGTTGACCTAGAGAGAACGCTAAGCTAACAGACTCATCGCAGCGTGCCGCTACAAAGCTCGACTGGGCAAAACTGGGCTCGTCGCTGGGCCTCCGCGGTCAGACGAGTTCAGCCCTTATGCAATTCAAGAAGCGCAACGATGATGCTCGCCGAAGATTGCAGGCCCTGAATGACCAGCCGCAATCTGTGGATTTCGCGCATTACCGTGGTGTTCTCAAGAACACCCAGGTCATCGATGAGATCGAACGCTACTACAAGACCTTCCAGCCAAAGACCTACGATGTGAGCAAGCAGATCAAGGCCATCGAGAGCTTCGAGCAGGTTGCCCTGAAGAACGCCGAGGAGACAAAGAGCAAGGTCGAGGTGGAGCTGAGGAGTCTCGAGAAGGCCTTGGGTGACATTGAGGGCGCTCGAGCTTGGGAGGACACCACGGTTGATGAGGTCGCCCAGGCTGCTCCTGAAATTGACAAGTACACCGAGGAGCTCGTCAAGAAGGGAAGATGGATGCCACCGGGTTACCAAGTAAGCCTACTCCTACCGACTGGGAGGAAAGCAGAAAGTACTGACATCTGTTGCAGGAGAAATTCCCTCAGCTGTCCGTCTTGTAAGACTCGCGATCGGTACAACAATGAAGACCATAACCAGCGGTTTTCCCTTGCCTCTACAGCAGTGTATAGTGAACTAGATTGTGTTCTATCAGGTCTATCATGCTTTTGCTCGCTTTTCCGTGCAGCGACTACGAGGCTTTTGGGATCCGACGCCCGTTCCGCAAGGATATCTCGAGATGCCGTCCCGTGAATCCGCCTTAGTTGTATCTCACTTCTGGAATGACATCACAGCATACCGGAAGGTACCATTCGCATACCCTCTTCTCATTGCCCGAAAAGCCTGCAAGAAAGCAATGCCGTCTCTGCCCTGACTGAACGCGAAAGCCCACAACGATGGATTCTGTATCAGTGACCAAGTGATGTCCCTAAGTTGTCATTGTCAGCTCGGCACCATACCTAGCAAGAATGCAAACACTTACCAAGTTTGGCTAACATCAGCACTAATATCCTTCGGTTCGGCAAACACGTTTAGACCAGCATCGGTCGCCATCTTCACATACTCAGGCTGCGAACACAGCGGCGGAAGCAGCATTCCATCCTCTATAGCCTTGATATCAGCATCACCTTCATTCACGTCTTCGCTCTTGAACCAATCAGCCAGCACCAGTTTCCCCCCTTGCTTCAGCACTCTGTGTGCATTCTGGAAGAAAAGCTGTTTGTTCGGGAAATGACTCAACGCCTCACTGATCCAGACAACGTCGAATTTGCTCTCCTCAGACGCGAAGAAATCGCCCATCTTCTCGGCATCGAGTTCGATGAACTTGACCTGGCCCTTTCCCAGCGTCATAAAGTCGTCGGCGTTGACGTCGTCGGTGCCATTGCTAGCACTCTGCTGGTCCTGCTTGCTCGCGGCTGTCTTCGTAAGGCGCTTCGCAATCTCCACTTGCTTGGTGGAAATAGTAATGCCGGTGACTTGTGCACCGAGCTCGGAAGCCAGGTAACGAGTCGTGCCGCCTATACCGCACCCGACATCCAGGACACGCAGTTGCTGCGCGCCAGGTGTCGGCGGCAGCTGGGAGATCTCTAGCAGTAGTTTGATCAGGCTGAGTTGTGCTGTTTCTTTCGTATCGTTTGCTTTGGATTCGGCGGTAGGGTAGTAGCCGTGGTGAATATGCTCGCCCCTGCCATGGTCAGAAACATCCAACATAGAAATTTGCTCGATCGGTTGCTTCGAACTGCCTCTCCCGTCGCATGAACAATATCTGCAGGAACCATTTCTTGGCACCCGGTGCAAGAATGCTCACCTACCACAAGTTGAGATAATAGTCACTGGCAAGGTCGTAGTGCGTTTTGATCCTGTCCTTGAGAGCCGCCATTGTCGTATGTGCCAGACCCAGGGGTGTATCATATTCACTGCTGAGCTTAGTGTTCTCGTCTTTCGTGCCTTCTGCAGCAGTTCCGTTGGGAGCCGTGATGGGCTCTGTTGTCGCTGCCATGATGTCCACGCGATTCCAAACTTTCGTTACAATTTAGCCCTGTGCGGTTACTACTTATTTACACTGTGTGAAGAATTAAATGCTACTATGGTGCGATTAGAGTGTACGTTACGACTGGCAGGATGGTATTGGTGGGTGGCATGCTTCCGCTTGTGGTCCCACTTCTTTTTATTTCAGACACGACTCTGACATGATGATTATTGGTCGCAACACTCCTAGTACTATTAATGGTCTTTTTTCGTAGTCTTGAAAGTGTGAGGCGGACGGAAATAGCTTGCGCAAAAGCTCCGAGTAGGAAAGGCGCCGTTATCGAAAGCCTTGGTCTTCACCGGAAGCACGTGTCACGCTGCTCCTACCTCCTACGAACGCATCAGCAGTTGGAAGCCTCTGCCATGTTTCGACGCGGCCCACACATTGCCACGTGAACTCATGCGCAGCGACCTTCGAATCATTGTTTTCTTGTATGCACACTACGGACAGTAATATTTTCGTGAAATGAAAAGCAGTGCACCAAAGTGCTGGGGTCAAAATCGTAAGTACGTTACTTGTGCACTCGAGAAGGCCTCATGCATGGGCTTGCTGGCACAAAGTTCGGCATGAGAGCGGACAAATCTTGAATGTGGTCACCCTTCAGCTACATCTGCTCATCTGCTATCACTTTAGCCTTTTCTCATGATCCATGGGCCATGCTATTGACACGAGCACGATCTTGCTCCAATCCTTGTACAAATGCCAAAGTTGTTACAGCCTCTTACTCCTCTTCAGCTTCCACCTGCGCTTTGAGACGTTTGCATCTGTCCAAGAAATCTTCAGCTCCCTTCAACAGCTCCGCGGTGTCAGCTTTCCGCTTCTGACTTGACGAATACGGGTGGTCATCCAATAATCTCTTCTTTATGCTCTTGAGCTTGCTAGTGTTTGCTAAAGACGCTTTCAACAGGTCTGCGGTTTCGTTGACGGTCTTTTGTTTGGCTTCCTCCCGCAGCTCTTCTAGTAATTTGGCCATCTGAGGCCTGACGAGATCAGTGATGTTGCTCAATAGGGGGTTTGTGTTGCCCCAAGACTTCTTGTCGGCTATCTTTCGACTCAGTATCGACAACATGAGATCTAGTTCGTTCTTCGATGGTGCTGACACTAGGGTCAATAAATCGCCCGAGTTGTTGGTGTACCACATTGGTGGAAAATCCTTATTGAGCTGCTCGTCTTTCGCAGTCATTGTGTAGAGGAAGAGGATCATACACTGTTGACGGTTAGCTTGGTCGTCTATCCAGTCAGACAACCTGCCTGTGCAGTCTCGATGTCATCTTCGAAGTCGGGCAAGAAACCATCAACCATAGTCTTGAGCTATGCCTCCATGATCATCAATGATCTTGCAAGGGGGGTGCTGGTGAAGAAGAAAACGTGAGTAGCCTATGGTAGAGGTATGCAAGGCTCAATTTGTATACAGAAGAGGGAGTAGTGAAGGTGTTGATTCACCCCCTATTTCATGACTTTCATATCGTAATCAATTGCGACGTGAAGCTGGCGCTTGATGCCTCACACTGGTCGTTTTTCTTACTAATTGCACCCTTTCTGCATTTATCGCGCGTCCCATGGACGCAAGGTCTTCACCCTTTTGCATGCAGCCAAAACGACCTCAGCCTGCTTCTCCAGAGCATCAACGTCGAGCACTCGCTTCCCCGCGCCACTTCCAGGCCTTTCCACCAAGAACGTTTTATTGATATCTGCCAATACCACAGCTTGACTTCGAAGTTGCTCAAGCGCTTCTTCTCTCTCCACCTGTTGCTCGTACAATTCAATCATTGACCTCAAGAACGCCGAACCACCCTTATCCTCATCTATGTCCACAGATGCGCGGCATACTCTGCGCAGAAGGCTTTCGAGTGCACTCTGTTTCATCAAAGGCTTCGGCGCTTGCATCTTCAGTGAGTCCTTGAGTCCACGCATATTCTCCATGGTACGTTCGACTTTCTGGTGGGCATCAGCCGAGCTCGAAAAGCTGCAAAAGCACAACATACTTTGAGAATCTCCACGCGCTCCTTCACGGGCTTGCTTTCAAACAGGTCCATTATCGTCGTCTCTTGTGGAGCAGATTTCTTGCGTTCTGGAAAGGTTGTTTAGTTGGACAGACCGCAATATCGAAAGTGACAAGAGGTCCTCGGAAAGAAAAGAAGGGTTTTCTTATGCTGAAAGTCCTTGATGTCAGTCGTAAGGTAACCTAAAAGTGAGAATTTCATGTCCATTGTTGAAGCTCGTCTGAAGCTGCCATTGTCAATCGTCAACCAGTTCTGTCGATGAGAAAGCACAGAGAACCACCTCTTCCATGCACGACACACCGTATTTCCATTTGAATCGCAAAGGAGTTGGACCGATGTATTTGGTCAAGCACCCTTGCACATCGACAATCCCGTGCCAAGTGCTCTCTGCCCAGAGTCCAGCGCCACCGTTGTTGTGTCAGCAACATAAGCTTAAAGACCACCCCCTTCCTCCTGTACACAGCGTCATCACCATACGAGTTCCAGCTAGCACACTGCTGCGTCAAATCCCACTTCGTAGCATCGTCAAGTGTACCTGGTATCTCATCAGCTCGCTCCAAAAACTGCGCACCAAGACCAAGATCAATGTGCCACGCAACATGGCAATGCATGAGCCAAGCACCAGGGTTATCCGTCACGAAAGCAAGAATCATGTACCAGTTGGCAGGAAGCATAGCAACATCGCGTCGAGGAGGGTTGATGTAGTTGAGCGACTGGCCGTTGTCGAATGTGCCGGTACTTGCACCGAGGATGTAGAAGATGGATGCTGCATTGGCAATGACATTGCTCGAGCGGCCAATCTGAGGCACAATAGGCATCGATGGGCTGGTCAGCGTTGATAAAGACATCGTGACGCTCACCCATGCCGATAAACAGCCAGTCGGTCGTGAAAGGTACAACGGGTACAAAGTCCATTGCGATGACAGTCATGTTATGCTTGTCGAGGCCGATCTTGAAGTTGTCGTTAGTACCGCTGTTTGCGAGGGGCGGTCTGTACATCTGTTCTTTTCCGATAGTGCTGTGATGGTAAGCACCACCGTCTGGAGCGTTCTTGTTTGTGCCATTGATGAGAACGTTATCGGCCGTTAGGTTCTGCCGAATCATAGCACGAGAGAGCTTGCAAATGTTAGAGAAAGCTGTCTCGTAAAACCAGTTTTTCACCGGTAGGACGCCAAGGTTGATATCATAATCCGCAGTAGCTGGACCATTGATAACGTTCGGACCAAAGACGCCATCAGAATACTGCGAGCTGCAGTGACTGTGGTACCACGAAGTGCCATACTGGGTTGCGATGAACCTGTACGTTCTTGATTGGCCGTGTGCAAGAGGGCATTCTGTGCATTGCTTGGTCGAGAGCCTGTTCCATGATCCTTATAACGTAACTAGTAATACCATTGGTGTCATCCATCGCGTTCGACTTCCACTAGCGGACTCCACGCCAGTGCATGTTTGTGCCGTTATTCTGCCGACTGTGGTTGACCGTGACGACGATAGTATTCCCCAATTGGCTTTGATAGACGGGCCAGGAGACTGACCGTTGACGGCATAGACTGGTCGGGACACACTATCAGGGGCGAACGTTAGGCTCTGCACCTCTAGATCGTACCGAACGACTCTACCAGTGTTCGGCCAAGTGGTCTCGGGATTGCTGTTGATGTCGTAGTCACAGGCCCAGCAAGAGCGTGTAGCAGCTGAGTTGACGCAATCCCCCAGAACAAGACGTGGGAGCCATGGTCTTCGAAGCTCGGGGTCGTTCGGAAGACGCAACAATTGTACTTTTCCAGGAACAGGGGTGGCATGGATGAATTGAATGAGTGACAAGAAGAATGACAAGCAAGTGACGATACACCTGAATGAATGGATAGGTCAAACTTGGCCTGAAAGAGCGGAGTGGCAAGACGGTTATGCTGCATGATTTCCTCCTCAACGCACATTCATACTCTTACACCGCGATATCTCGACTCCTGAAGCATTGATGCTACTATCAGGGATCCGCCATCAAATTAACGTCTGAGACTCTCAAGAGCATATTGGATCACACAAATTGCAAGGAGAGAGCTTATCATGGTTGGCTGCAGCCTGTCCAACACCGCGTGCATATAGTGTATCTTTCGCCTTGTTCATCAACCACAGACTTGATGCTCGAGCGTCTGTAGTAGCCCAAGACACGCCTAGCAAGACGAAGGTCACAGCATGAGGGCGAGCCTTCCTACCGCGCGGTATATGGGAAGCTCTGGACGGCAGCTCGTTGTGCTCACGTAGGCACGTTGCAGAAGCAAGTGACCGCATGCAAACAGCGAAACATGTAGCAAGCCTTCACGTCGACACGACGACTTGAGTCGACTGGCTCATATGCCACTGACCTTTTGGACAACCACGAGGACTTGGTATGATCATTGGTGTACACCTTGACGGATCGTGCCGTACGTTCTCTTGCCTTTGGTGACAAGCCAGAGCCATGGTCGCGGAATTGTTTGTACGCGGTAGCGGAGACGATGTGGATGGTGTCTTTGCCATAACCAGGCGGTAGTGTGGTCTGGCGAATGAACAAAGAAGTCTTCTAAGAATCAACCACTTATCAATGCGAAAGAGGAAAGTGGTGCGCTCTCGTGATAGAGCTCAGCGTGGCCGACTAGACCCCCTATACAGTGATTAGATAGGCGGGGTTACACGAGTTTGCTGCCGGCCCCCTGCACAACAATCTAAAGGCGAAGGCTCTGTACTACCTGCAGTCTATGTTGGTCCTCTGGCTAACGCAGTGCGAAGAAAATAGGCTGTTTTGATTCTAGGACCTTTTGTGCCCCTGGGAAGTGCTAGTTTCTCTCACGTTCAAGCGCTGAATGTTGTCGGGAGTATACTTCTCCAACCCAACAATCCTGTACAACGGCGGGCTTCTTGCCAGACACTGCGCGCCCACGATAGCCCACGAAAACCACCAGGTAGCAACTCCGTGTTGCACAGTAAGGAAAATTGAGGTAACACTTCTTGAAACAACACCAGGAACAGTCGTGACAGTAGAGTAGCACATGTCAACCTCTACCAGAGTGGACTTGAAAAGAATCTAAAGCCCTTTATGCGCTGGTAATTCGTGTTGCAATTCCTCGACAATCATGGTCTGGGTGTTCCTGGAACGACACCCTGAGGATTTGTAGCGCCTCCTAGAGCGCTCTCCTCTCCTTGTTCTCCTTCTTGTTCGACTCTGCCACCGTTCTTCTGCCAATCAAGCCAGCTACCATTGTAGTTGCTGAACTTTCCGCCGAATGACGGACGTGCCTGCGCCGCTAAGAGAGCAGCCTGTCTACTTCTCACGCCAGCCTTGCAGTAGAATATCACTTCATCTTGCTCTGTTGGTCGTGCAAAGCCAAACTTGGTTTCGAAGTCTTCTTGGCTCATAAAGAAAGCATCTGGTGCGGATGAGATGGGAACCGCTTTGGCAGTGGGAATTCGACCTGTCTGTAGGAGCTCGGTTGGCTCGCGCACATCAATGAGTATACGATTGGGTTGCGGATCTGTGACGAGATCGTGGATTTCCTGGTAGGTGTAGGACTTGGGAGGAGGTAGGCCAGATGAGTTGGGAGCTTCTTGCTCTCGGAGTTGTCGTTGCACTGAGAAAGGCCGCAAAAACTGTACTGATGGTGTCTTGGTGCTAGCTTTTGTCGACAGCTTTGAGTACGTTCGCCTCGCCAGACAATATGAGGTTCGTGCCGTATTGAAAGTAGCTAGTGGAGCTGGAGCTAGAGCTCGCTCACATGAGCGAACTACAGCTCTGGAACTTTTGGCTGCCATACTGATTGACTCGTCGTATTCAACTTCGAGAGTTTGAGAAATGTGCTAGTCTATCTTGTTCTTCAGCGGGTTGCAAGTGTCTGTAGGGATGTCGATTGAGACTGTCGATGTACAGGCGCAGGAGGGTGTTCAGCTTCCGCGATCATGATGACGTGATAAGGTTGTGGGGCTCCAAGTGATCGGCACATCACATGACTGCTATATGTGGCACAATATGGGGATTCCAGATCTTCACAGCAAAACAAAATGTACATATTTGTGCCACCACAGTTATTCTTTCGCAATCGATCATAGAGCAAGGAATATACGGGTTCCCGTTCGATCACCCATCGTCAAGCCTTGCGTCGGCGCGTTAGTAGTTGGGTCGGTGACGACCAGCGAATCCGCACTGTCGATTGTCATTTTTTCACTTTTTTTGGTTTTTGCTTTTTGGAATGCTTGTGTGACATATGCCAAGTGCTCACGCATTTTGCTGTTCCTCGGAAGCTTAGCTGGACATGTCTCCGCCAACGTGGGCAGGCGTAAGAGGGCTTAGGGAACATCACTGCAAGGCACTCCGGTGAATGTCACTACCTGGTAGAGCACCAGAGAAGTTCGAGATGTTCAGCACGGCGAATGCATATTTCTTGACAATGGTTACTTCTTGATGTATTTGCTATGCTAATGACTACAATGTACGCAGAATTTGAATCCGCCAGCGGGCCTTTGCACCACTTCCCCATGTCGAAGCTGATATCATGTCCTAGATTGTCTCGCCATACCCAGTGTGATCTGTCCCTGCCGTTCTGTCCAGTTTCATCCCTCTCTTCCAGCCAACCTCAAGCTGCCTATATATTGCTCTGCCTGGGGGTGGTAAGGAGGAGGTGGTAGTCTGTCATGCTCTGGTGGCTGGACACCATCCCCTCCTGGATTGGCAGACGCTGCGGACAGCATAGGCACCATCGGTATGTCGACATGGACTTGGTTTGGCATATGTATCGTTCCTCGGCGGTTGAAATGGGGACTTTGACCAGGCATAGCAGGAACAGCGTTCGTGCACCCAGATCCCCTTGCTATATCCACACTTTCCGGCGTTCGGGGTCCTATATCATTGCGATCGCCATAGAGCCCATCACCATCTCCCACATTATAGTGAGTATGTGTCGGCTCCCCCACAAATCGTCCTCCACCTCTCCACGTCTCTGGCGCAATCTCGTAAGCATCGCCTGGCCCTCGTTGTCTGAGTTGAACGTGTGTATTTCGCCGATGGCTTCGGCATGACCATGGTCTTCGAGCATCTGGAACCATGAGCAGCCAGACAATGATGACCAGAATCGCCACAAATATGGGAAAGACGGCCAGATATGCTGGCGAGAGGAGGTCGAAAGACGTTGGTGGCTGGCTGATGTTTGCCCTCTGTGAGGGTGCGGTAAGGGTTGCAGAGGATGGCTGCTGCATGATCTCTGTTGGTGATGCTGTTTTCGTGGAGGGAGAATAAAGTGTGCCTTGTATAAATGGTGCGTCTTGTCTATGGATATCTGCGAAATGGCGTGCCGAGCTTGTGATATTCACCTATGTTGACCAAGAGCTGGTTGGCGGTGTTGTGGCTAGGAACCGGTCTGGGTCATGTCGTGACAGGACGGTGCGATGCACGTGGGAAAGGTAAGTGGTCAAGCATCGCTCTGTTTCTCGTCAAATCTGGTTGCAAATTGTCGTTCACGGCAAACACAAACACGTAACGCGTCCATCCAGCAGGGCACAAAATCTTTGGTATTTCCTTCAACTACTCTTCCGAACCTTAACATTTTCTGCCACTCTACCATATCCTCTCATCAACTACTGCAGTTGCACGAGCAGATACGGACTCAGGACGGCGCTGTCAGCATCCCATCCGGGGAGGTCTTCTGTTCTTCTGGGCTGTATTTCCACGCCTACGGCGCAGTGATAGAGTCTAGCCAGGTACAATACTACATGTGCCGGCCATCATTATACAAGTGAAGCAGCTTCAGTCATTCTCAATGTCATCTTAACTATATTACGTGTCGCATTCACTACAAGCGACACACTCATAACGACAACATGACATTAGCGCAGACGCAGCCATCTTCATCTCAGAAACGCATATCACGATAACCGCGAATCTTCTCTGGTCCATCAAAGTACCACATCCTGGAACCACGATTCAACTTCTGGCATCCTAGATCTCCACCACCGAAACCTTATCTTTGACCTGACGCGAGAGTCGAGTGAGGTTTTGTGCAAAGCTCGTGCTTTATGTTGATCTCGACAGTGCCGATTTACACAAACCCTCCAACGATCACATAGGCGGCTTTTCAGCAGGATCGTCACCAGTCTGCTCAGACGGAGCACCGATGAGAGCAGAAAGGCAGAAGACCGGCGTACCCTTGTCCAAGAACACAACTCAGCTAATGCGGTGGGACGGCCATAACTATGTCTAACAGTAAGATTCTTTGACTATGTAAATGCTTCTTGGGTATCATACAGTTTATTAAGTAATCACTGTCTCTCACAGACCTGCAATATCTTCACAAATGCTCTCACCTCTTCTTTTTTGTTACACCCCTATCTGTACATTGTGCTTAACGCCTCACTGACATGCGATCTCATTCGCACCTTCTATTCCCAGACGACCAATACTTTCGTGCAAGGTCTGTTCCCTTATAGCAAGCCCTCGCTATAGCAGATCTGTAAAGCATGAATGTAGGCAGCATGCAGCATCATCTCCATGACCGAAAATCCCCATGTATCCTCAACCCGCTCTAGTCACGGTGGCATCCTCTGCTGTCGCCCCGAAAAATGTATCATGACAAGCCACAAGGCAATGATGTTCGCGATGTAATGCAGTCGATAGGCGAAACTCATGCCGTAGACGGCAGCATACACAGCTAGCGCGAAGAAGAGCAGATTCGTAGTCCACTTGAACTTCTGTAGCGGCGGCACCATGCAGCCGCTGGATACTGTCTCGACTAGAAGGATGAAAGGCATAATCGATAAGACATTGTGGTGGGAGGAGAAGGGCGTCATCCAGTGGACGGCAAGGTTGTGGATCCAGACGACCAGGACGGGGAGATTGATGGGCAGGACCCAGAGCATTAATATTAGAATTGAGTGGGTGTAGTTGAAGAAATTCATCGAAGCTGAAGTACGCAGCTCTTTGGCGTCTTTGAGTGCGCGAGTAGCTGTCGCGAACTGGACGAGACACGCCACTACGTAGGCGAAGGGGTAGGGTATGATTGTGGCGACTAATAGCAGGAGCACGATGGTGTTTATGACTCGGCGGCGCGGGGTTGCGGTCATGGGGCTGACGAGTATCTTCTCCTTGGTGCTGTCGTGGATTTTGACATAGCCAGTTGTGCTCGAGAGTAGTGCCATGATGATGCTGAAAGCTTGGAGCAAACCAAGCACGAGATAACTAAGGACCACACAGACGCCGACACTGATCAGCCCGCACAGCGGGACCAGAAACCAGAAAAAAGCGTCGGGAGATCCGAGCAGGAGGTCGTTTTGGGTGTAGTCCATGGTATTGTTTGGCTGATGCGTGAGCGCACGAGATGGGGGAGCTCGAGTGGTGGAAAAAGCTGTCGCGAAGAACGTCATAGAGAGTAGGAGAACGGGAAGTGGTAGGCGCAAGCTGTGATCCAGGCTCTCAGTGAACGTGATGAAGACCCCTGTGCTGTCGTACAGTCTGAATTGCTTCCTCAACACCATTGCCACAACTAGCAGCGGGAAGGCAGCAAAGACGGTGCGATATCTTATCACCAACTTTCCTAAGCTGCCAGCCCAATCTGGTCTGAGACGAAATTCAAGCGATGAGCTGCATGTAGGATCCGACCAGATCTGGAAAGATATTCCATCGTTGACGGCTTCACCAGGCAGCGTGGGGGGCATGAAAGGTGCGGTGCCGTGCAGACTGATGTCGCCTTCTTTAAAATTAACGAAGTATTTGGATTCGTGAGGTGCAACGATATATTGCCGGAGCAACGGGGTGAAGAGCTCGGTATCTTTCCGACAACCATGTTGGCGTATCTTCAGATTGTAGGCCAGCAACGACGAGTGCACTGCTGGAATTTTGATGTCTGTCATGAGTGACCTTGTGGAAGGTAGCTCAAGGTTCACACCACGAAGTAAGAGCATGGGAAGACTCATCTCCACCATAACATTAGAGTCAACGTCCGAGCTGAACTCGGCATGAACCCAGCCATCGTTGATTTCGGTGCTCTTATCAACAATGGCTATGAACTGGTACTCTTGGAGGTCTTGCAGGTTGTATTGCAAGAAAGAAAATGGGGGAGTCTGTTCGAAGGCATATCTTGACTGTCGATTGGAGGCAGGCAACGCTATGCCATCGCCAACTGCACGCTTGCAGGCAAGTCGTGTCGCGCTAGCATCACCATTCGACAGGTCAACCTCAATTGGAAGGGGTGCGGCAGCGGCGTGTCCTGCTATTGGAAATGCGCTACAGAAGAGAACATCGATGCGGTCAAAAGAGCCATCTGGACGCATGGGCTGATCCGTCAGCAGCTGCAGGTGCACGGCGGTCCTGTTGGTGGCAGGCGGCACGGTGAGTAGTCTGGCGGAGCTCTTGTCTTGCACACCCAGACGATGAATGGTAATGCTATCGTCTTTCGTGACGGTGGAGCGCGACTCATCTCCCAAGGTCAGCAACACATTGTGGTCTTGCAAAGGTAGGTGCTTGACTCTCTCCGTCTCTAGGCCGGTCAGGAACCACTTCCGAAAGACTTCCATCCGGGCGGCGCGGCTTTTAGTTTGCGCACTTCTGCGCACGTCGACGACCTCGTACAGAGACTTGATGATGACCTTTCGCAGCTGGTCAGCCCACGTGATTGCTAGGTGATCCATACTTGTCCACACGCTCGGCACGGTCGAAGTGAAGACAGTGAATCCATGAGTCTCGGGCACCAGAGAGGATATACTTGTGTAATCCGAAGGCACAGTGGTGTCCCGACCCCCGCCAGCTATAGATATGAGCGTGGTCTGCGACAGAGGATTGTTGCTTGACATTTTCTGGGTGAATGCGTCTCTCCAATATTCGTTGATCTGATTGTAAAGCGAGACAATATCAGCGTCGAAGGACACCGGAGGTCGTGCATGAGGAGTCGACATGGTGATGATGGTGTTGACAGAATTCGCCTGGTACTTTGAGTTGATCAAGACAGTCCTTGCGACGATGCCTCCCATCGAGTGACCAATGAGGATGACGGAGCTAGGGTCAGGGAGGTCCGAGTGCTGGTTCACACGCCTCGAGTCATGATACAGAGATAATATGTAGGTTATGGCCTCGTTCACATATTCGGCTTGATCAATGACCGTCTGGCCGTGGAAAGCTGCGAGGTCCTCGTTGAAATCCATGGTAAAGAAATCCAGAGCTCTGATTCCCTCCTCTTGCGCTCTCTGGTCATTGCGGTAAGTGTTGTAATAGTAGCGGGAAGCCTCGGAAGACAGAGATCGGACTTGCTTGTAGCTGCCAGCATTTCCAGGGATGAACAGTACTGGAGCACCCCTCAGCCCGATATTGTTGAGCGTGTAGTCGTCCACACCCTCTTCTCGGTACAGGTACAGCGAGTACTTGCTAGCAAACCTCGAGTGCTCAGTGTCGAAGCCGGAAAGTCGGAGATAGGTTGGGCTCATCATGGACATGACGCATCCTTGCGGTTCGACTTGCAGGTTGATTGCAGAGTAGACGATGAAGCCTAGCGAGAGGAGGGCAAGAAAGCTGGCTATGAGGACAAGAGGCCGCCATGTGAAGGGGCCTGATGCGCGGCTCTTGTGTAGAGTCTTCGCCTCGGCCGTGGAGAGGTCGCCATGCTGACCATGCTGACCATGCTTCAGCATTGTAGGGGCCCGGCGCTTGAATGAGCACGGTCGCTCACCCTTGTCGTCGCATCAAGAATTAGACGGAAGGAGGCAAGGGCAGGTCAACTTCTGGCGCAGTCTGCACCAAGGTTTGGCGTTGGGGCTCAAGGGCTCAAAGGCTCAAGCCTCGAGCACAAAGACGCGAGCACTTTGCGAAAGCTTGTCTGTCGGACGCTAAAAGTTAGCTACCGAACCTTGAGCTTGGGTTTAGGGTCATGCCCCCAAGCTTTACAAGACTGCAGCGTTATCTACTCCAGGGGCATGAGGAAATTGATCCAATGGTCTGTCGTTACTTAGTCTCGAGTGAAGGCTGTGCCTTCGTAGTGGCGACTGTCATGAAGCCTTGAGTTGGGTCGACGTTCAAGGTGAGTCAACTACGAAAGAGGGTTTCAAGACTGTGACGAGCTTATCGCTGGCAGAGCGCTTACCGCAATCATGGTTGGCGAGGCTTCTTAACAATGGTCAAGCAAGGGCCATCCCCTCGCTTCCATGCGACCATAAGAAATGATGATGCACGCTACTGTCCAGAACCTTGGAAACAAGCTGATCGGTACCACTTGCTGGGCCTATGCCTGGTTGGGCAAATCTGGGGTTGGTTGTCGTGACAACTACTAGAGGACAACATTAGCGCTCGAAATTCACCGACCTTGGGTAATATGACGGGCCCCATCCGCTGTGCACGTCCACTCTCACATTCCATCCAAGCTCAGACAGACCAGCTTGCGATCGCAGGCACAGCAGATTGTGACCAGCATGGCCGTCGAGCCTCCTTTCATCTACGACCGACCGTCCTCGTACGCATTCAACGGTCCTACCAGCAGAGGCTTCAACCCTAGAGCTGCCACTCAGGCTTCTTGGGCTCCGAAGCAGCCCAGGCCCAAGCAAGATGGACCGCTCATCAACTTCAACAGACATCCCGACTCGGTATGCCATCCTTTGCCAGGTCTGAAGTGGAGAGGGGCTGACAAGAGCATTCTAGTATATCCAGGCACCCTATGGCCACACCACTTACACCCCGATGAACCCAAAGACGAAGAAGCGTGTCACCATAGCATGGAACAGTCAGAGGGCTCTGCGAGCTCTAGCATTGATCGGTGCATTGGGCGCCGTTTTCTGTATCGTCACCATCAGAAAGACATCCACCGCCGTCGGCTGGATCATAAGAGCCGGCCCAGGCGTCGCTCTTGCCCACACTCTTTACGCCGCCTACTTCTTCTGTAGAGGTATCAATAGCAGGCCATCGGCATCGTGTGCGAGCTATCAGATGTTTGCTGCCGTTATCGACACTGGCCTTCTGCCCTTCTTCGCCATCTCCTGCTACATGGCCGCCATGGATCATACCTCGAACCAATATGAATGGACCACCCTGTTCAACGACAACACGCTAGACTCCCAGATCATACAGGCTTTCATGGTTGTGTGCGCTGTCGAAGGCGGTCTGTTTATCATCTCTCTGGTCATCGACGTGTATTTGGCCGTCATCTATCGCAAGATCACACAACTGCCACCCGACGCGAACCCGCTGGCAGAGCAGGACAGGCTGACCGGTGCTGGCCGACAACATAAGCGCAACAAGTCAGAGTTGATTTACGAGAAGCACCTGAGTAATTCCACTGCTGCCTCGCAACGCTTCTCCCAAATGAACCAGCGCGGACCAGGCAGTAGACGCGTTCCCTTCAAGCACACCAGAACCGATTCTGCAGATTCAGACTCATTCTCCATCCAAAAGGATTTCCTCAACGAGATCAGAGATCCTTACAGTGCTCACGCCTCTATGTTGTCATTAGCACAAGATAACCCAGCACTCTCCAGGCCGGCTTCCGCTGTCACCCCAGCCGCGAATGCTCGACCAGCCGGAGCAGGACTCGAACACAAGCCAGCACGCTCTTCAGGCCTCGCCCACGCCATGTCTCTGCATCGTCCACAATCCTGGCTATCCTATTCGGACTACGAAGGAATGCCAGCGACCATGAGCGACTACGCTCAGGACGAACTCGAAGGCCAGGTTCGATCAATGTCCCCTGTCTCCGCCATTTCAGGCCATGAGAACGACCTCGTACGGAAGATGCCCAGCCAACAAGAGTGTTACCCACCCATCACCGCATTGGCACAACAGCATCCAGCCAATCACTTCGACCAGGAAAACGACATGCCCAGTCCAGACCAAATCAGTCTCGCTCTACCTCCAGCTTACACTCCTCCGAAGAAGCGAAGTCGTGAACCACTAGGCATGAACCCGCCAACTCCTGTCAACAAGCGCCTTAACGACGAAGGTCTCGTGCCACGGCCACTGTCCATGTCCGGTTACTCAACGCCACCCCGACAATCCCTGCACGAAACAGAGGGCAACTCCGTCATGTACCACACGCCCGCCTCGTCCCGGCCTGCGCCCCCCTCCCGACCAGCAAGCTTCGTCGGCAGCGGAACCAAATCGCGATTCTACGGCAACCTGCGAACATCCCTCGGCGGCTCCCCCACCCGAAATGGCCACGACGAATTCGATTTCGACCTCCAACGCAGCGCCACGACCAAGTCCGCCGAAAGCGGCAACTTCGAGGTATACGATTCCGCCAGTGACTACAATAGCGACACCGAGTACGACCCATATCCCTCCCACGGCAGGCTACACCACGGTCCTCCTGTCGTGGTCGGCGAGCTTTCACCTGGTCGACAGTGGACCATAGGCGGCGACCGACAGGTCTCCAACTCGACCGGCCACGATTTGCACAACGGATACGCTGGGCTCGACCCCGAGTTCGCCAACACTATCCCACGCCGGAGGGAGGTGAGTGGCAAGATGGCCGAGGAAGGGCGAAACTACCAGTTCTCGACGTCGACGGCTGAGCTGCAGACTAAGCCCGGGGCGGCTGGATGGGCGCGGTTCAAGGGCCTGTGAATGCTGGTTCACTTGTTGTGTGGATGTACAGATACGGGGGAACACATGGTAAAAGATGAATGGCCACACGAAGGTATACATGACTTTGAGCATCGAGTTCTGGAGTTGGTGGGACAGGCGCGGCAGAACCTTACATTACACGATCTGGGCTGGGACTCGGTAGATAGATAGATATATCTTGGGTTACGGGAATCAAAGACTTGTTTACGGGTGACTAAATCTTCGTCTTCTTCTTTTCTGTGTCGTGCTTGAGCGAGGACCGGCGTCTGAGCGAGCAGTCGGATGCTCGCCTGCTAACGGGACCCAGGATTAGTTCGAGCTACTAGAATTGGTTCTTCTTGCTTCCTGCTGTGTTCTCCAAAGACAGACGCCCAAGCACGTACTTTAGGTATGCAGTCAGAGTCAGTAGGCGTAGATGCACTTGGATTCGCTGCAGTAGGGTTCATTCTCGGCCACACACTGGAACGATTGAAATGCTCATCATTTGCATTTCTCTCTGTATACACCTTCATGACTCATGCTTTTGATATCCACAAGATAGCCTCGCCACGAATATCCCAGGCATGTCCTTGAAGTCTGGCTCATAGCTATAAGAAGTAGCATGTCGCACCTGTCACACGCCAGATTGCTCACCGCACTATACACTCAGCGCCATGATCGAGTTGACTATGTCGTTCCCGTTGTCCTTGAGAGCTTTGACGGCTTTCTTCCTCGAGACACTAGCTTGAGTCATGACGAGTTCGATGTCCTTCTGCTCTAGGCCTGAGTCGTCCACCTCTTCGTCGTCATCGTCTTCCTCTTCTACCTTCTTCTCCTCGGCCTTCTCCTTGCCCTTGGAGTCGGAGTGGTCGTGGCCGGCGTGGTCGCCAGAGGTGCCGGCAGCCTCTTGAGCGGCGAGCTGCTGAGCGGCTGCGGCTTGTTGTTGGGAGTTGAGGTCTTCAATCTTGGCTTCGCCGAAGATGCTGGGCTGGTTAGCTTGATGTGCGCAAGACGTATTTCTGCTTTGGCTTACATGTAGGTGTTGCTCGATGGGGACTTGTAGACGTCTGGGTTGGAGATGACGAAGAGGATCTGAGGATGGTGTCAGCATTGCTTGGATCGCCACAGCTTTCTCTTCAGGGCGCACGTACTCCCTTGGGTCTTCTCAAGGTCACTCGGGTAATGCCTGGGATGTGCTTCAAGCCGAGCTTGGCAATGGCCTTTCGTGCCTTCTTCTCGTTTCGGCTGTGGACAGCGACTTGAGAGCCGGCGGGGATGTTGGCATCACCCTCCTCACCACCCTCGTCGGAGTCGGAAGAGTCAGAAGCGTCCTCGGCGGTGGTCTTCTTGGTCTCCTCGTGGTCGTCAGGAAGCTCTTCGATGCGGGATTCAGACATGATTGCGGTAATGTAGTGTACGAGTGGGAGGAAGCTGTAGCGTAGCTATCGGTCGATGGTCAGAGTGAACGTAGCGCTCTCAATGTATGACTGCTGTAGCACGGTCTGGCAAGTAGCTCAGTCGCGGTTGCTTCGCACTATGCCAAGCCCGCAAGCGGGTCTTTGCATTTTGGGCAATCGTCTGGCGGAACACCAGCCCTGGCCGACTATGTTGCCTTTGGGTCTACACAGTATTTCTACAGTCCCGTAATGAGACACAGAACGATACTGAAAATGAGCTTGATCTAGTAGTCTACGCCATGCCCTTCAGGTACTTTGTTCTGTCTGTCGAGAGGCACCATCACCTGAATCAAACACATGACCTTCGACGAGCTCGACATCCTGGAGGAAGATGTTCTACACGATGATACTGCACTTAGTAACACATCTGCGACGTACTGACGTGTAGGTCCTTACTCCATCGTAAGGCTTCTGTTTGCAGCGCGCCCCCAACACCAGAAGAGGAGTCGTGAGATGTGGAAAAGTAATGGTATTTCGTGCCAGTGGTTCAAAGGTTTATACCACGAATCAATGCGCCCACCACTGATGCACAAGCCGACGTCGTCCTTTAGAGTATGCGTCTGTAGACCTGTTCTCTCAGAGCAGTTTCGTCCCCATATCTGATCTCCTGACTGCTAGCATTCGTACATCTTGCCAAGCTTGGGTATCGCTTTTCGTGTGCACAATTTGCCCTCATCCGTAATCTCTCGCTGCGACGTGAATAACATTTATGCCTTAGCAGATGCTCGAATCTTGGCGAACGCCTTCTGTGTCTCGAAGTTGGCCTGCATCATCCATGTCAGTATGCTTGTCACCTCGTAACCGCCTTCATGGCGTGTCTTGCAGCCTCTACTAACCTGTTTCTTCAACCGCATGACCTTGAATCGCTCAAAGTCAGTCAAGGCTCTCCTCCTCTGCTGTTGCTCTCTCTTCTTGGCCCATGAGGACTCGGCCCACTTCTTGTCAATCTCCTCCTTCTCCCAGACCTTGGCGAGAGGACCGGTTCCGGCGGCCTTGGGTAGTTTTGGGATGACCATTGCTGTGAGAGAGACAGCACTGAGAGCAATTGGTGTTCTTGGGCATCGTGTCGCTTCGTTCTTCGATGGTCCGTCTACGAGAACCTGCACGTTTGTGAGTCCACATCATCCATGTCTTGCGCCCGTTCGACATACTCTGGCAGGGTCGATGATCTCGACAATGGCGGCGAGTTTGCCCTCGAATGGTCCGCTTCGGATGTAGACCACTCGGCCGACCTCGACCAGCTTCCAGCCAGCGGGCTTGATATCTGCGTTGGCGGACATTTCGAGGGTATGACTAGAAGAATATACAGTTCCGGTCTGGCGATCGTGTCGTGGTTGCTGACCTCAAGGAATGTAGAAGTCGTCGACGCAAGTTGGAGGTGCACCCGGCTGATCGCAAAGAGAATTGGTTCCATCATGTGCGCCAAGCCTAAACAATTTTGGCCCGAAAGACCAGGCAACAACCCGCAAGTCCTGCCGAACGGCTTGGCGCGACTTACTAACTCGCGACTTTGGATTTTCCTTCAAGCTCGAATATTCCTCGTTGCTGTTGTCAACATGCTGTGGTCGGTTCATCATGAGCATTCTCAGATGGTATCGGCCACCACCTGTTCGCGATGTAAGTCATTGTCATCCTCTCGCTCCCCTTTCCCTGATGAACATAATTTGCGATTGATACAAGTCACTGGAGGCTCTCGCCTGGGTCTCATACAGGGCTTGAAAAATGATAGTTCATTCTTACATATTCTGATCTCGACTTCCAAGCCCACTTCACACGACAATACGTTGAAACATTGCTAACACCAAAGCAGGCCCCTTGGCTCTTTACCATGGCTGACCACATGGAGTAATATCACCGAGACTGTATTCGATACTGATTGTAAGTCAAAACCTCACCACTCCTGCACCTCCTGTGACGAAAAACCTTTGCACTAGATAGTATATGATCCATGAAATGATCGTACGCAACACACCAAGATCTCCGAGGAACCCTGTTACCCAACCCGACTCTTTACTACTCTGTAAAGTAACTTGCTAACGTGGCGAAAAGCAGGACGTTCTTGGCTATGCATTGGCACCATGTTGCTCCATAATGATATTTGCCTTTTTGTTTCAATCTACAGCTCCCTGCATGCTGTTGACTGATCTGGCCAACGCGTCACATCAAGCTGCTTTTGTTTATGTGTAAACGGCGTACTAAGCTTTAGGATGCCAGTGCCGTCCGTGATTGCGCCGTCTACGCCCCGCTGCAGCAAGGGTTATCCTCATTCGGAGATTTCGTGGACTACGTCCCACGACCGACTTACAGTGACGGATGGGTTCGCGTTGCACCGAACACCACGAATGTAGAGCATCTCTGGTTGCAGTGAGATGAACTAAGCATAACTGCATCCGTTCAGACTCAACCTGTGTGTGCCCCATTGTGACCGGCAAAGACGCGATGCTGCTTCAGGTCCTCACTGAGGAGGTGGGGATCGACGCAAGGGAGGGTGAGAAATGGGGAACATCACATATGCCTGCAAGTTCCCGATGAGATAGCCGGTGGCCGGAGAATGAACCTGAATTGTTGTGCTACATATGAGCTAAGAGTTGCGACAGGGATTCCACGTGGGAAAGCGGCTTCGATCCCAAGCACAACAACTGCAATGTGAGAAGGCAGTTGTGGGTGACAGGACTGACAGGACTGACAGGCCATGCTAAACTCATTCCGGCGCACGATATAGCCAGTTCGCAGCAAATGTGTCCCCGGAAGTGGTCTAGCGCGCCTTGCTAGTCCTGTTAGTCCTGTCACCCACGGGGCTAGGCGTTCGAGAAGTCATAGAACGTTCCTGCCTGCTGTATCTCCTGAAACAACGGCTTGTACCACCCACCAATGATCAATGGCTGGCGCTTTAGGGCATTTTCTGGACTGACATCTAACGCTACCGGGCGCTGTGCCGCATAGACCGACGGCCACCAAAGAGCTCTCTTCCACAATGGAAACAGGTCAGATGGGTAGGATGAGCACGAAAGATGCATTTGACGTTCGATGAATTCATAAGTTCTCAATTTATGTATGGCGCCTCCTTTCGAGTCGGTCTGGCACGTGAAAAAGGTCGGCCTGCCTCGTGGCAATCCTGTCCGTCGTTGAATACCTTCACTCTCTTTGCACTACTATAAGTGAGCTCGCCAGACATTTTCATTCCAAATCTTGCACAACCTTCCTCACACCGCCTACGCTGCAGGCCAGCTGGAAACATCGTTCTCGCTATATCGCATACTTGCAGTATCATACACAACAACGTGTACATATTACTACATACATCGCCCACGCCTCGACAGCAAGATGGCGTTCGCCAATGGGTATAACATGTCTCTCACGTTCAACATGGACCCGCTTGGTCAAACGTACATCGCCATCGCAACTGTCTGGACCGTCGTCTTGCTTATGGGCATCACCTTCCTCGTTTCTAAGCGAAACCTACAGTTCTTACGTATACGGAATGTGCCTCTTGCAGTCAGCACCGTTGCGACACTCCACGTTTATTGGGTTCTTTGTGTGGTAGCATACGTCCTCCAAGGCAATTTCCCTTGCACCACTGAGTACTGGATCATGAGCATATACCTACCTCTTGGTATAGCACTCTTTCAGGCATGCAATACCCAACTACTACACATTGCAGACGTTCAGCGAAAGTACGCCCGTCCATCTGGGGATGGAGAGAAGCAAAAGCTTGCTGTAGAGAAGAATGTGAAGGGCTGGCGCAGATATTTGGCTTGTTTCTATGTCGAGAACCCCGTCAAGAGAACGATGGCCTTCATAGCGTTTGGCATGGTCGTCCAAGTAAGTCATCAACACGAACCAAATCTGAAACATGGAATGGGTGAAGCTAACTCTGCCTCAGGTCGTTATCGTTATGCTTGTCTTCCTTGTCTCTCGCAAGTTCCACCCCGGTTTTGGTATCACGGGTTCAGGCTTTGATAACAAGCCTTGCAAGTCTGTCGAGGATCAGTACCACGTCGGCGACTGTGTTGCAGCCAAAAAGATTGCTTGTAGGCGAGGTTGGGAGTGGTAAGCATAGTTGGATAGACCAGTGGCGTCGCACTCACAGTCTCCAGGATACCTTCCATCATTTGGCAATTCTCTTGGTCTTGGTGCTACGCACCCTACCTGTTGTGGCAGGTTCGTGGCATCCACGATGTTCACGGATGGCGCAGACAGACCACCTACTGCTGCATTGTTGGGTATGTATCTATCCAAACATATCAGCCAGAGTTGACTAAATTGAGCCAGTCTTTTTGCTACACCATTGTGGCTCTGCGCGCTCTACATCCCGGGCATGCACGTTGTCAACAAGTACTATGTACCTCCACTATGGTTAGTTGGTGTATCTACACGAGTGACAGCCTCTGACAACTGCCAGGTTCGCACCATCCATATTCCTCATCGAAGCGTTTTTGGTGTTCATCCCCTGCTACCAAGTCATCAAGCACCATCGCCTACAGTCCGAGACCCTCGATGTCATAGCTGAATGGGAGCGCAAGAATAACGGCAGCTCTATTGGCGCAGAGACAGTGCAATCGAGCTCGAATGCCTCGAAAGCCTCCAACAAGCTGTCTCAAACCAGCAGCCGGAGAGGCGAGATGTACACCATGACCGCCCTCGAGTCCGCCATTCGCACAAACCCTCAACCGCTCCTACTATTCGCTGCCCTGAAAGACTTCTCAGGCGAGAACATCTGCTTCCTCACGAAAGTCCTCGACTGGAAACGCGGCTGGTCGCCCTCCTCACCCTCCAGATCCGGTTTCCTTCGCCGACCCTCGGTCCACGAGATCAACAACAAAGCCCTCCAACGCCAGCAATTCAAGCAAGCAGTAGACATCTACGCCTCCTACGTCTCCCTCAACTACTCCGACTACCCCGTCAACCTCTCTCACGCCCACCTCAAAGAGCTCGAAGCAGTCTTCGAAAGCGCTGCCTCAATGCTCCATGGCCACAACCTCGACAACTCGGACAAAACCAGCAACAGCGCAACACCCTTCGATATCCCCACGACCTCCAACCTCCGCATCTGGCCCAACAGCATTACCATCTCGACCTCCAGCCCCTCCTACAACGACGACGACATGGAACGCGGCGGCGGCACCTCAATCCACTCCCAGAAGACCGCACACACAAACACCACAGACGCAAGCACCGACTACATCCTCCAAACCACCAGCTACAACCCCAGCAAGCGCCAAACAGTCCTCCAAACATACGAGATGAGCAGCACTCCCACCCCGGCCCCGACCCCGGCCCCAACCCCAACCTTAGACCTCCCAGACTACATCCCCGTCCCGCAAGGCTTCGGCCCCGACGTCTTCGACCGCGCCGAGGAGAGCATCAAGTACATGGTTCTCACGAACACGTGGCCGAAATTTGTGAACGCGGGGTTCGCGAACGCCGGCCTCGGCGTCGAGAAGCGGACGTTCCTGCAGGACGCGAAGGGGCGGCTGTTTGCTGGGAAGAGGTGAAGGGGAAAACCTAGCGAACGCATTGAAGACATGAAGACACACGCGGAGGAACGACGATGTCACACCACAAGCAAGCAGCACAAGCAGGAAGCGCGCGGAGACGTCTTATTAGACCTGGCGGATAATCAAACAAGGAATGACGAGCTAAACGACGCACGGAACAAAAAGGATGTGCTACTAGATTGTCGATAGATATGCGCTTTCTGGGGGGTTGTTGTTGATGTGGGGGATGACGATGCGTGAATGGTTTCAGCATACCTTGTTTCCGAATAGGTACTCTGCATGTCTGTATCCACGTCTATAGCCCAAGCATGTATAACACACATACACCTTCAAGCCAGCATAACAGATTCACTATGATTGAAGAACGATATGAATAAGCGAAATGCACTGAAGACCAGACTACTGAGTTGAAGTGGCTTTCGACAGCACACAAGGACGTAAGCTATTGATTGCTCGCTATTGGAGTACTTTCCTCGCAGTCCTGCCGATAATAAACTGCTGGTTCGTACGCTTCGATGTCTCGCCTCCTCCGTGATGCTATGCTGCTACTAAAATACACGGTTTCAGCTCGTCGCTGCCCCTCAGCTGAGAGCCTCGTTGACGGCATTGCAAGCACTGTAACTGCATTTCAGATATGCAGTGTTCATATTCAATCCTCATCTGCTTCACAATTATACTCTTGCTTTGACCTCGTACATCCCGCTGCTCTGAAGGGCTAATTCCATTACCATCACCTACTGGTTTCTTCTCTGGATCTTGATGAAAGCAATTCGACCCTGTCTAAGCTCCTGTGCTGGATCGTTCGGTTTTTTGCCCCTTTGGTGTCTCTACTGGTGGCTTGCCGGGTGTACGCCTCAATTTTGCAGCTCGATCCGGATGCATGCCTTGCGTGATCTGGTCGTGTGTAACCTCGTTTCCTGCTTTAGCATCTTCGAGGTCCGAGTGGCCCCTCTCCTTCTAAGAACCAGTGCCACCACCTCGAATACGTTTACCGGTATTTCCAGAGTCTTCACCATCCTCTCTTGGTCGCTTGCCCTGTGGCGTGAATTGTTGAGCCGCAGGATTCAAGTTACCACCACCTCGCCCAGGACTGGCTGGGTTGTTGTTTCCTCGCCCACGACCACGCGCGTTGACATTGCCTCCGTGGTGCCCGATTGCGCTACCAGGGCGAGGAATGTTTGTGCCGCGTGCACCTGGAACACCGCCACGATTGCCGCGGCCTGAGAAACTGCCTCGGGGAAGCTGAGATGCAGGTTGTGGGAGGTTAGAGATCCGTGCCTGCTGTTGCAGCGGTGCAGACGAGGCAGCTACTGGCTGTGCTGATGGCGCTGTTTGTGAGGTATCAGTCGCTGGCCCGTTCTCCTGTGAATCGTCTGCAGGAGCAGGCGATTGTGTTCCGTTTGCTTCAGGCACCGGCTCTGTGGTAGATTCAGAGACCAGAGTCTCAGGGACAGGAGCTTCGGGTGTCGTAGTAGCTACCGGTGCTGGCGGTGCCGGCGCAGGAGCTGGTTTTGATGCTTCAGTTGGCGGCTTAGCAGACTTTGCAACCTCCCAAACCTCCTTGACTGGCTTATCTGGAGTCTCTTCGGCGGCCTTCTTCACGACATTGACCTTGGCAAGACTGTTAGCCGATTGCTTCTTCACAAAATCAAGCTTTCCAGCAAGCAGCTTCTCTACAGAGGCTTTGGCCTTCGAGACCTCATCATCGAGCTTCTTATGCTGCTCATCGAGCAGAGCTTGTTTCTCCACCTCGAAAGCTTCTTTCTGTTGCTTGACAAGATTCTCTCGCTCTGCACTAAGCTCTTCGTCTTTCTGACGCAGGATGGCTTCCTTCTCGACCGCGAATCTCTCCTCGACTTGCTTGACCTGTTGTGCAACTTCTTCAGTAGATGCATTTTGCTGAAGTTCCGATAGTTGCTCCTTCATTTTTAGCGTTTGTTTCTCGACATGTGACCTGATGTTTTTCTTTACTATGTTGCTTACTGTCTCGTTCTCTGCAACTAGTCGTGAAGCCTGCTCTACATTCAGGCTCTTGATCAGTTGCTCGAATGTTACATGGGGTGATGGGGCAACCTCGTCAGACCCATCTGGAGCTGGAGTATCTGTCGTCTTCTGTACTTCAGACGATACAGGGACTGATTGTGATCTGAGTGTTTCGAGCTCTTCCTGATGCTGTGTAGCGAGAGTCGTGCGTAGTTCGTCGAGAGCAGTCTGCTTGGCGGCCTCCGCCTCCTTCTTCACCTCGGCTAGTCGCTTGTTCAGCATGCCTTTCAGTTGCTCCTCGCGAGCTTTGACTTCTTGCTCCTTAGACGCGATTTGCGCATCCTTTTCTGCGATGGCTGCTTGGAGCTCACTAACCTGTGCTTCAAGTTCTTGAACTCGTTGCGTCAGCTCGTGTGGTGGCGACTCGGAGGTCTCGCCCGCCTCTGCAGCTTGTGGTTCTGGGACCGCCGCCGCACGTTCGTTTGCAAGAGTATTCGCAGCATCAAGCTGTTCTTTCACCGAGTTAAGTTCGGCTTGTAGCTGGGTTCTCTCGTCTTTCATCTTCCGGTCCCTTGCCTTGAATTGTTCTGTCAGCCTAGTCCTCTGTTCGGCCTTCCCAGCTTCAACCGCTTCTGGTATCCCATCGACCTGGGCTTGCAAAGCAGTCTCGCGTTCAACAGCCTGGTCTCGCTCTGTCTGAAGCTCGGTGACACGATTCTTGAGGTCTTCGAGTTCTGCTGGATCAACTCGGTCATATTTCGACAAAATATTTTGGGTACGTTGCTGCCAGCTGTCTCGATCTTTTTGTAGGAGACTTATTTCATCTGTTCGGTGCTTGAGTAGATCGTTCAGCTCTTCAATTCGACCTTTCAAGGGAACAATTTCGCCTTGGAGCTGTTCGATCCTCTCGGAAGTGTCTTTGAGAGCCTGCTCAGCCTTGGTCTTTTCTGCACGAAGGGTGACAGCGCTTTCTCTGTATATATTGAGTTCGTTTATAGTCTCCACAAGCTTGTTGTTGCCCAGGGCAGTTTTGTCGCTATCGATTGTCGCGCGTTGCTGTTGATTGATCTTGACCCGCGCCTCGTCAAGCTGGTGTTGTGTAGAATCAAGCTGACGTTTGAGACGCTCGAGCTCAAGAGTCGACATGTGATGTCGCACCTCGACGATTTCTTTTTCTTGTCGAAGGTATTTGATAGTCTCCTGGAAGCTGCTCAAGTCCTGCGAATCGTCCATCGGGATGTCACCTCCACCAGCTTCATCTGTTGTGGTTCTCGAACTCCGCAGAGAAGCAAGTTGTGAAGTGACCGTCTCCAGTGATTCGTGCAGGCTCTTGTTGTGTTTCTCAGACTCTTCTCGACGACTTTTGAGATCCAGGGTCTCCTGCTTGTAGCGGGCCTCGATATCTGCCCAACTTGCCTCCTTCTCTTGTAGCTCAGCTCTGGCATTCTCAGCTCGAGTCTTTGCCTCGACAAGCTCAAGACGGACTTGGTTAGCCTCGGAGCGGACTACTTGCAGGTTCTTCACAGCTTCAGTATGCTTAAGCAATTCCGTTTCATAGTTTTGCTGTCGCTCTTCGGCAATCTTCTGCTGTTCTTTGGAGGCTTCGAGGTAAAGGCTCGCCTGGTCCGAAGCCTTCTCCTCGGATGCCTTCAAGCGATCAATTTCGGCCTGAAGTATGCTCTTTTCGTCGTCAAGTCGTCTTCCAGACTCAGCTTGCTCGTCCCGGAGCTTGGACAACTCGGAGTTGCTTGTGCTAAGCTCGTCCGATAGATCACCGATGCGTTGCTCAAGGTCCCTGACTTTCTGTACCTTTTCACTGATGTTGGCCTGCAAGTCTGCCTTATCTTCGTCGTTGGTCTCCATGAATTGCTGGAGCCGTTCTTCGGCTGCTTGAGCAATCCCTTTGTATTCTTCAATATGCTCCTCAGCCTTTGCCAGTTCAGCAATCTTGAGGTCGAGATCCCGCTTCAGCTCAGAAACCTCTACTGCCAATTCTTGCTCTCGTGACAACGTATTGTCGTCTTGGGCGTTGGCTTGCGATTCCGGGTCTGTGGACGGTCTCGCAAGTACCTCAATACGTTCTTCCGCAGAACGGAGCTCAACACTGAGCTCATCTACTCGAGCTTGTAGGTGGTCTTTTGACGTCTTGGCTGATGCCAGCTCTTCTCGGGTAACGCTGAGACTTGCGACTAATTCATCAACACGCTTCTGACTTTGCTCATGCTCATAATTCCGGCGCAGAATAGTTTGGTTCTTTTCCTCGAGCTCTTCGTCCAGTTTTCGTTTAGCAGTCTGTAGCTCGCCTTCCAGACTATCGACCTGAGATTGGAGTCGTCGTCGAGTCTCGGTCTCTGAATGTTCTTTTTCATTGAGCAGATTCTGAAGGTTCGCATTAAGCTGATCAAGGCGCGATCTCTCATTACGAAGGGACTCGTTATCATCAACTAGTCGTTTCTCAACCGACTTCCAGAGATCCTTTTCAGCCTTGAGGTTGGCGGACTCCCGATGTAGGCCATCCAGCATGCCTTTAGCTTCGATAAGCTCTTCGGCCGCCTGCTGAGTCCTCACTTCCTGCTTAGTAGCAGTTTCCATAGCAGCGTTGTACCGCTTCTGCAGCTCACTATTATCGGTTTTGAGGGTATTGTAGTTTGCTAGGAGCATGTCGTATCGCTGGTTGGCCGCAGTCAGTTGGCCCAAGCTTCGGCTTGCTTCTATCTGCAGTTGAGAATTCCGCTGGGAGAGGTCCGTGATCTGACTCTTGAGTGTGGTCGTATCTGTAGAAGCCTCGCGACGGTAATCGTCGAAGTGGTTCTGGAGCTCTCTCAACATTTTAGCAAGGTCGTTTTCGGCCGCCGGAGAGGCTCGATCGGCCGCCAAAGAAGTCGAGAAACCACCTGCTGGCAGTGGCATGGAGCGAGAGAAGTCGCTGGGATCAATTTGACCACGCCGGGTCAGCATGCTTCGGAACATATCTCTCTCCTTGACGAAAGACTTTGATTGATTCACCATGTGGTTGATCTCGGTCTGGTAATCGCCGATCCTGGCGTTAGCGGCGTCGAGGTCCTTCTCGAGTTGCTCCAACTTCTTCTGAGTATCTTGGCTGGCTTCGCTCTCCACCTGCTCCAACAAGTTTCTGATGGTGCCAAGCTGTCTCTCATTAACAGCTTGCAGCTCGGCGATATTGCGGAAGCCAAGCAAATACTGGTTAACCTGCTGCTGTGCATCAGATAGATGACCCATGTCGCGCTGATTGATCTCCTCGAGATCTCTCGTGAGTCTTTCATATTCGAGATCACTGAGGGAGCCCGCTTGTTGCTCAAGTAGCAGGCGTCGTACCTGTGAGCCAAGGTCTCTCGACATTTGGTGAGCGGCTTCGAGTTCTGTTCTGACTCTGTCGACTTGGCCTCGCGATATCTTGGCCTCTTTCGCAGCGGCATCTCGTTGCTGGTTGGCTTGATCAGCTGTGTGGGACATCTCGACGAGCTCACTCTGCAGACGTGCTTGATCGTTACGTAGTTCCTCGATTTCGGGCTTTGTGGCCTCGAGATCTGCAAGCATCTCGTCGACGTAGGTCTGAAGTTGCTCATTGGTTCTTCGCTCAGTAGCAAGCTCTTTCTCGATCTTGGTATACTCGGAATACATTTGCGTGGTACTAAGACCATTCTTGAGTCTGTGGGTCGAGCGAGGGGTGAAAGGCCCTAGAGGAGTGGCAGGACGTGCAGGAGTGGATGGCATTCTTCCGTTAGGCTCGTTGCGGGGAGTAGCAGGCTGGGTCTGAGCTTGGTGAAGGTCAGCCTCGAGATCGGAGAGCCTGGCTTCCAGCTCTGAGACGCGTTGTTCGGCAGCTTGTCGGTCGTTGTGCTCCTGTTGGATTTCAGCACGCATCTTGCCGATCTCCTCGGAGGCATCGTCCTTGGCCTCGTCGAGGGATTGGTTGAGCTCTTCTACTCGAGCTTTTGCAGTATCGGCGGTGGCTTTCTGTAGCTCGACCAGACGGTTCAGACCATCGACTTCCTTACGGTAGTGATCAGCATCGGTGGTTTTTTCCTCAGTAAGCTTCTGAACCTGGGATTGCAAGGACTCATTCCGTCCTATCTGATCCTCAAGCTGTGAACGTAAGGAGTTTTCTGATCTGCGCAGCGATTCGGTCTCTTCGATTCGCTGTTCGAGGGAACGTTGCAGATCGCTGAGCCTGGCATTCTTCTCTTTGCGGAAGCTCTGATGCTCTTCGGCCTTTTTCTTGTGCTCGGATTCGTACCAGTCGACGTTCTTCTTCTGCAGTTCGACCTCTTGCTCCAAACTGGCTTGCCTGAATCTAGCATTGTTGGCCTTTGAGGATTCTTCCTGCTTTTCTTGTTCCAGTCTCGAAACGTCTCTTCGTAGCGCGACGACTTTGGTATGCTCGTCTGTCAGATCCTGGGCTAGTCGATCGATCTCCTTAGACTTGTGGTCCAGAAGAGAGAGGGTGTCGCGATGGGAGGACTCGAGCGAGGTGATTTTGGACCTCAATGAAGCAGTCTCTGAAACTTCGGACTCGACAGACTGCTGGATGCGCTCGAACTCGGACTGTGCGTGTGCTCTCGTACTCTCTGCAGCTTGCAGCTCTTCGCGCAGTTTGCTGACATCGGCCAAGGCTCTATCGCGAGAATTCTGGAGGACTTTGGTCTTGGATTCGTTCGTTCGGACGACCGTCTCCAGCTCGACTTCCAGCTTGACCTTTTGAGATTTGGACTGTTCGAACTCTTTGGCCTTCCTCTCTATACTTGATAAGAGAGTCTTGACCAAGTCTGTGGTAGGGGAATCCAGAACATTGGTCACCGTCGACTCTGTGAGCGAGGTGAAGGTCGCAATGGTGCGTACATCGATGTCGGCCGCCATTGCGGCGAGGACGGTATGGCTTGCACACTCTCCGGAGTGGACGTGCTCAGGTCATCAAAGCAGCTGTGAGAAGGGTTCAAAGTCTCCAGTATGAGAGTCTCCAGTATGAGATTTAGAAAATGCGCATCAGCTTCCGTGCGCTCTCGACCCGGAAAGGTAGGAGTAAAGAAGGTGTGGAAGGAGCGACTGTGGCAGGTTAAGCGCGACTTAGAGATGACTCGAGGGAGATGGAAGGTGGAAGGCAGGTGTGATCGAGTTCGACTTGAGGACGCAATGACAATCGCAACCACAAGCACAAGCACAAGCGCAACCGCAACCGCGTGCAGCCAACTGCGTAACGGCAGGCGCGAGTCAGCCAGATCGCGCTAACTAATTTGGCCGCGGGCATCAAAGACCCCACTGTCACACTGCGCTAGTACTAGTGACTGGGCAAGCAGTTATGTAAGGCACCAGCAAGTGCTTTGTTGCCTTCACCTTTGGTACGTACCAGTAGCGTTGGTATTGTGCTCGTAAACGGCACTTCCACACGACGACTAATGTTGCAATTACTTCTTACTCTCTTCTTTGCTGTCGTGTCTGCGACGTCGCATACTACCTTTGTACAAACAGACCACTGACAAGGCTAGCTCTCCTCACTCGCTTGACCTCGCGCCCTTCTTCTACTCTGCTCTGCTTCACGAATACAGACTCGCCCAAGATGCCGATCCAGATCCCACCTTACCTGACCTCTGCTCAGACCAAGTCCACCTATGCTGTCTCCCGTCTCCGCGAGAACTTCCCTGCCGCAGTCAGCATTGACGATGTTGTCAACTATGCATTTGGAAAGATGGAGCAGGATGACCGGACCATCGACACCTTCAAGAAGATCATGGAGAGGTCGAATGAGGTCGCCGTCAACAAGAAGGATCGTACATATTGCTACAAGCCGCCCTACGACATTCGCTCCTCCGACCAACTCATCGCACACTTTCAGAAGCAGACCGACACCACCTTCATCACGGTTTCCGACCTCAAGAAAGGCTGGGGAGACTGCGAGGCTGTCATTGACAAGATGGAGCTACAAAACCGTTTGGTCGTCATCAGGCACAAGAAAGACAATGCCCCGCGAGTCATCTGGGCCGACGACGCTTCTCTACACGCTCCACTCGACCAAGAATTCAAGGACCTATGGGCCAGCATACCACTGTCTTCCAAAGACGATGTCGTGCGATACCTCAAGCAGTCAGGTCGTATCACGGCCGGCCAAATTGCTGAGAACAAAGCTACAGCCCAGACGAAAGCCAAGGTCAGGAAATCACGCCAATCCACCAAGCAGACAAACAAGCACATGGTGGGTCTCTTCAAGGACTACTCGGGCATGAGGCAAAAAGGAAAATGATCGCAATTCCTGAACATGGCAGGATAGCCAGCATCATTAAACATTGGCTAGCGTGGAAGCATCAGGCATCAAGACCTTCTTCGTGAAATCTGTTCGATGCCCTTAACCTCAATCTGCTCTGCTGGGTGGTCACTACCAGACTGCCCCGTCGGCTTGCACTTACCCTGTATCGATGCAGATTTGTGCTGGGAGGACTTTCATTCCCGGCTTCTGACTGTGGTTCAGCTGGGGCCCGAACCACAATTGCGTACGAGGGAGGCAGTGATCGAATGGTGGATATGCTCATTGTCCGACTGGATATGCTGGATGCGACGCTCGATTCTATGTTATCACCGGGGTACCCAGGGACTGGAGTGTCTTCAGCAGCAGACGCGTGAAACTGGTTTTTCAAGTGGTTGAGCGGTCTTTTACCTAATCAGTCTCGCAGGGTGTTAGACTCGCCGCCTGACAGGTCAGCACATCCATACTTGTACTCGCTTCGCCTGCTCCTTCGCCGCTCGAGAGTCCAGAAGACAAGTCCACAAAGGCTGCAACGATCAGCACGGTGGTTGACGTTGCAATTCCCATCATCGAGCACTTTTGTCCCTCGAAGGCTAGTTCGTGAGCGAAGGAATCTGATTGAGCGGCTGCCCTCCTTGGACGTGATAGATCTTGGTGTCGCTATGTGCTCTCCTCGACCAAGGGTGCCAGTAAGATCGAATCAACTTGTCGCAGATATCAACACAGCTTGGTAGCCAAGTTGAGCTACTAGGCTTGTTGCAAAGCCAGGCCGGGTCAAAGACCATTTCTTGGTTAGAGATCAATGCTCTCCGTCTTATCTACGATGCATACCCAATGTCGGAAACAAATGAGGATAAGAGGCATAAGTAACACAGCACCGCCTCTGTGTATTCACCTAACACTACCATTGTCCGTATAATCGCAGTCGGCACAATCTTAACACGCGGCGGCTCAACCTCGGTCGTTTCGACTGAGACGTTTCAAATGCTCGCAGATAGTGCTCGTGGCGTCCTAACTCAAGTCACTTGGGGATCATAGACAGTCTCACAAGCTCATCTCGATTAAGCAACGGTCAGCGGTTTTCAAACTAATCAGGATATTAAGTGGCCACAGACCATGAGTCAGCTGAACGTCAGTAACCTTTCGACAATGCGGATATACCAAAAATTTGACATCCTTAATGACACATTCCTCCATTGGTGCTTAATAGCCCGCTCCCATATCCCTCGCTTCTCTTCTAGTCTACCGTTGCCAGTCCCGTTCCCTCTATCTGTAGCACTATCTCCATGCAGTATCTACTAACTTACAACCTGAACTCACCGAGACCGAATTGCGAAAGACAGGGTAGAGTTGCTGCGCAGATAGAGATGACAGACCCGGGGATGAAAGACATGACACCAGAAGATTGATGCTTGCTGTTCTCATTCCTTGACAACAGTATCACGTTGATCGGAATATGTATGCATGTATACAGCTGCTGATACTCTCTGAAGCAGTCGCTTGTCTTCTCCAGAAGTAAGTGTAGACGCAGACTTCAATGCCCGTTCTGCAATGGTCCCTCCGTCTGCTCGACATGCTCTTTGAGCGCCTCCACGGTACATATCTTCAACCCGAACATCCTCGCAAATGCCATACATCCCTCGGTCCGCAACATGCTCTCTCCACCCTGTATCTCCGCCTTGCCCATCACATCCATGCCTGGATCCACGATCTCGCTGATCACACCTGCCTCTCTCAGGCCCGCCAAGCGACAGAGCTCGACCGCGGCCTCCGTGTGCCCCATCCGCTCTCTCACACCACCTGACCGCGCGCGTAGTGGGAAGATGTGGCCCGGCCGCCTGAATTCCGCTGGTTGGGCATCCTTGCGCGCGAGCTCATTACACGTCAGTGCCCTGTCGTAGGCCGATATCCCCGTCGTGACAGTCTCGTGGTTCGAGTCGCACGATATCGTGTAGGCGGTTCGATTGGGGTCCGAGTTCTCCGCCTTCGCTACCATCTGGGGTAGATCCAGATCGTCGCATAACTGTGGCGAGAGGGGCGCGCAGACTATTCCTGAGGAATGTCTCACCATGAATGCCATCTGGGCTGGGGTGACTTTGCTTGCGGCTATGATGAGGTCGCCTTCGTTCTCACGGTCGGGCGAGTCGAGCACGACGAGGAACTCGCCGTTGCGGAAGGATTCGATGCATGACTCTATGGGGTCGAATTGTGGCTCTGGCTGTGTGTCGTGGGTACCGTTGGCGAGCGGTTGTGTCTGTGGGACGAAGCTTGGCGCTTCTGCTGATAGAGACATCGTGGCTGGGAGACTATATCTGAACTTCGGTTTGGCGCTGGTTCAGGCAAGTGCCGTGACTGGGATAGTTGTGTTGGACCTCTTTGGTTCAGCCGGCAGTGTTAAATACTGTAGTCGTTCTTCGCGGTAGTGTGCTCGGGTTGGTGGGCTTCTCTGTCTTGAATCGTAGCAAGGTGATGACTGATAGCTAATACTACAACCGAGTAGAAGTTTTTTTTTTCGCAATATGAGTCTAGTACCGAGATCTCTTTATAGTTCCACCATATTCTCGCATGGACCGGGGGACAAGTCTGGAAAACTCACCTACTGGCATGTCACATGCTTACTACGCGAAGCTAATTACTTAAGCTGCGGAATATTATATTGCTGCAGGCCTCCCAGGGCCGGACTCGGTTGAGATCTCGGTTTCGGAGCGCGTTCATCGTGTGCGGGCCGAGGCTCGGGGGTCAATGTATGATTCGTGTAGAACGATATGCGATGCGCGAATCAGGGAAGTTGTTCGTTTCTACATGATCGTATAGAAGTATTCATATCGGCCAAAGCCACAAATGTTTTAGGCAAGACAGCAGAAGAGATGTGCTAGGAAAGTAGCATCGGTCGCACACGAATAATGCTGGAGTACAGTTTCTGAACGATTTGTATCTACATGCGTTACTGGGATAACGAGTGTAGCTTGTGGAGAGGTCTGAGAGGTCCTCGTATCATGAAGATAGCAGCGCGGATTCATTGCGCAAGAACAGCTTCGATTGTACCTGCTTTGGAGGGCCACGGTAAATGCATCAGATGGAAGAGAATTGTGCTTACACTACGACATAAACGGGCGACAGTCATTGGCAACGGGGACAGAAGCCTGCAGTAGATGACTTCGTGCCTGCATGCAAGCGGGTTGATCGTGCTAATGTGACCGCTAGTGATTTAATCATCAGGTAAACTTACGTAGAATCTTGTACTTTGAAAGGCTGCTATGTGCTTGCGATATATCTCGTTAGCGACTCTTCCCATGGGAGTTTTAGGCGTGTTGGAAAGAAAAGGAAATTTGAGTTGCGTAAGTCATCCAGGTACCTAATTAGCCCCGTTAGGCATGCCTGCCGGGCGTGTGCATCAGGAAGATGCAAACCCACCTGCAATCAGTGATTGGCTTGGAACCCACGAATCTTAAAGAAAGAATACAGCAGTCCAGCAGTCCGTCCTAACGCAAGGTGGCAGTAGGGCACGCGAACTAGAGCATGAGCGGGCGCAGCCGTTGACGAGGCCTACCTGTTGCCGGCTGGTCAGGCTAATTACAAACAAGGGCTCAGAAGTAAGTCGTGCTTGCCAGCAGTGCTACATATGTAGAGCACAAGCAATAGAGCCATCTTTCGGATCTTCAAGGCTGTACTTTGCTTATGCCTGTTGACGGTGCACAGTCACGCTATCCAGGGTTTCTGTCTCCAAGCCTGTCTTCTGCAAAGGCTTCAGCGATGTGGTTGGCTCGTCGACATAGTAATGGCTACGAAAAGTGGTGCCCCGACGTGCCCCCAAACTCAATTGCCTCTCGTGCTTGTACCACCTTATCTGTGTTTTGCTTTGAGACCCTCTGGCCTGGCTCGCGGGATCCTTGTACCCTGCGTCCTGCATCCTGCACCTGCAAACATACCGGGACATCCACTGCACGAGACGCCGCTCCTCACCAGCGGCATCCGTGTCTTCCACCCTTCTCGAGAAATCCCTATGTCGGCGACACTCGTTCTTCCCGTTTTTAGGCATCTGCGATGCGTTGCTACTTAGGCGCCCGGCCGTGATTACTTAGTCGATCCTTCTCGCCTAAAACGCCACGATTTGCGCTGGTGTCGCCCGAAATGGCAAGCAGCAAGACGGGATATGCATCGATCCCCCATAGTCTGGCAGAGAGCGAAGACCTCGACCACGACCATGACAGTGACCATGTCCGTGGACAACTCACTTCGACCTCGACCACGTCGCCAGCTTCACCTGGACGCCAGCATACTCCTCTTTCGACCGCTTTCGAGGACTTGGCTGCCACGACTTACTTCGATGGCCCTGCTACGAAACAGACCTCACATGTCCCTGATGTGCTCAAGTCGCTGACTGGTTCCCAACCATCGACCCACTCATACGAGCTGGTGGAAGAAGATGACTACGATCAGTCGCAGATAACACCAAGAGTACCAAAGAAGAGGTCCAACTATATGGATAACAATGGCAGACCACCCAGTCCCAAGGACGACACCCCCGTCCGAACCGCCTCCATAAGCCGCCACTTGCCGTTGCACAACCCCACCCCAGACCTGCAGTCCTTGCAAGGCGCATACCTCAAGAACGTCCAAGCGTTGGAAGACAGCGCCGAGCGCATGAGTATGGGCTCAAGCATGGAGGAGGAGTTGCAGAAGATGAGACACGAGCTGCGCAGGGTGGAAAGAAAGGCTTCTCGTGAATCTGCCCTCCACGGAAGGAACTTCTCCGCCAATTCTTTCGCCAACTCCATCATTGCTGTTAATGCTGAAGCCCGTTCCGGCGGTTATTCGCCAGCCGGCTATGTCGCCTCTCCCATAGGTTCCCTCCGATCGCAACGCGCCTTCTCCCAGAAAAGTGCAAAGGCATCATGGGCCTCGAATGTCTTGTCAGAACCCGAGCTTGAAGGACGACCGCTCGAGTCTGCCATGGTCCAGTCGCCTCCAGCACACGCCATGCAGCCTAGACAGTCTATCGACAGCCATCGTTCCCACTCTCAATCCTCGCATGACCGGCCAGCCACCTCGGCCTCAGACGACACCTACAGGCAAGCACAGAACTTGTTTATCGACTTTGACGGCACTCATTTCTCACCCATGGAAGATGGCGGTTTCATGTCGAGGCACATCTCGTTAAGCCAACCTCCACTAGCACGGGATTCCCGGGCTTTCTCTGAACGGCAGCCAGATCACAACATGGTTTACTATCCAGCCCCCGTGCCAGTCATGTTGAACCTGCCGAAACGACTCTCGAAGCACAATTGGGCACAGGAGGAGAAGAGGCGGACACAGGTCTTAAGTGGCATACCACAAGACATGCGCAAGTCTGCTGTATGGCTGGCCAACGAAGACAGCGATGCAGTGTATGCAGGAGAGCCGCAAAGGTCACGCAACCGCATGTCGGCTCTGCCGCCGCAGTTGCGAGCTAGTGCTTATTTCGATGCCCCAGGCACGCGGTCCAATGTGAAACTGAAGCATGGTTCGGCTGTTATTACCCTTGACAGCATTTTAGACGCTGCTGCTCATGCGCCGGTCAGTGCTTTTGTCGACCATCCAGTTGCGGGTCTTGTAGGACAAGAGGTTTACGGACCAGAACCGGGCCATCGGAAGAAGTCTCCAGAGATCAAAAAAAAGAGGAGGAGCTCGCTCAGCAACTTGTTGATCAAGAGAAAATCCAGTGCAACCATGTCAGGCGCAAGACGACAGTCACAAAACCTTGACAACGAGATAGAAGTACCTGATGATGACCCGGAAAGGTCCGGCGAGAAGTCTCTTGCTCCAGACGCCGATGAGCTCGTGGACGATGAGAACCAGGGAGGCGAGCATGACGATGACAAGGCGCTAGGGGACGGAGAAGACGAGCAATCCCAACATGAGCTCGGATTTCATGGTGCCCCCACGACATTATTGGCCGAGTTGCAGATGCGCAAGGCTCAACAGAAATTGCGCACTACGACTGCTGCTGACATCGCTCCTGGTGGCATGCATTCGACCCTTCTCGAGCTCGATGCTGTGAGACAATTGCAGCAGAGAGCTCGCAAGCAAAAACACGTGGCACTTGCTTGGGAGGATCATGAAGCCGTCGACCAGACTAATTACGATGACGAAGATGTGCCGTTGGGGATGCTCTTCCCAGAAAAGGGGCGACAAACTCATGTCAATTTCAACAGACCACTGGGCTTGATGGAAAAGAAGGAGCTTGAGGAGAATGAGCCGTTGAGCTTCAGAAGGGCGCGTCTGAGGGGCGAGCCTTATAAACCACCTACTGTGGCACAATCTGGCTACATGGCAACGGAGCCTATACCTGCCGTACGCTTGGCTGGTCTAGATGACGATGATGAAGAAGAGCACGAAGGTGAGACACTGGCTGAAAGAAGAAAGCGGATTCAAGAGAAGCAAGATAGGCAGGCAAGCCTTGCAGGCGACATCGCAAGTCATCTTGGGCTTGATCCAGAAACATTTGGTGGCATCAAAACGCCCGAGCCGGAGCTAGAAGAGACACTGGGACAGCGCAGAAAGCGTCTGCAAGCAGAAACCGAGAAGAACAACACTCCATTGAAGCCCAAGACGAGCATGGGTGATCTCCTAAGAGCCAACCCCATTGGCAGCCGAAATGGATCGAGACAAACATCAGCTGAGTCAAAAGCGTCAGCCCCAATGAACAGGCGATCCCCTAGCATGCCCCTTATCAGCCATGTGCCGGCAGCACAGTCTGGTTCGAAAGGGTTGCCCACAAGTCAAGCTATTCTCCCTCCATATTTCCCGAATCAGCCACTTCTACAGCAACAACATCAGCAGCAACAGCCGATGTTCTATCCGCAACAATCAGCAATGGGACAACCTCGGTACACCGGTTTTCCCATGCAACAGTACCCGCAGATGCAGTCAACGCCTAATCTGAATATGCCAAACATGACTTACAACGGGTTCGCGCCGCAGCAGAACCCGTACATGCAGAGCAACATGAGCAATATGAGCTTGGGCGCGAATAACATGATGTACAATCCGATGCAGATGAACATGATGGGGATGAATGGGATGCCAATGCCCATGGGCGGGTACGCAGCGTCTGCATATGACATCGGGATGGGACCGCCGCTCACTGGCCAGCAGAGAGCGAGCATCGACCGATGGAGACAAGGGATTGCCTAGCGCATTCTCCACCACCAGACGGGACACACGGGGTATAACAAGCAAGCATGAGAGGGTGTAAAGGAAGAGGAGCATTTTGCCTTGGAGCCTTATTCTGGGCTCGTCGTTGGAAGACGCCCGTGTTCCGGGTGTTTTAACCGAGTTCAGCGTACGAAACATAGCATTCAGCATTTGATCACAGCGTTGGCGTCACTTGGGCATCGACAGGCAGGGGGTTTGGAAGAAGCGATGGGATAATTAGCGCAGACATTTCATATAGTAGTAGATATTACCCGTTCCGTTCCCAGCATCTACACAGGGGCGTGTACAGACAGATATTAATGTTCAACCAGTCACCGATCGACAATTCAGTATTTTCCCCTTGATTGATTGACTGGCTGATCGACGGGGGAATTCAAAAACGCTCGCTCACCGAGTTTCTAAACAGCCAGGCCAGACACGCATCCTTCAATTTCTTCTCCTCAATTCGATTCGCATACCATGCACGCCCGCGGGTTGCCGCGCTTAACGCGTCAACGGACCATGTTCCCCTTACACTCGTCGCAGTACCAGGTGCTGCGGGCCGGGGGCAGCGAGCGAAGGCCCGTGCACTCGAGATGGAACCACTCGCGGGCGCAGTTCTCGTTGTCGCAGGCGACCATCTCGCCGTAGCTGACGCCGTTGCAGTAGCAGTAGCGTTGCTCGTTGGGGTCGTCTTCGTCTTCTTCTTCGTCGGCGGGCTCCTCGACGACGTCGGGGCCGGGCGAGCCGAGATCTTGGTCTTGGTCTTGGCCTTGTTCTTCTTGGTCGTGGTCTTGGTCGTGGTCGTGGTCGTGGTCTTGGTCTGGGGGTGTTTCGGCTTTGGGGCCGGGTGAGCGTGCGGTGGGGGTGAGGGGGCCATCGTGAGTGGTGGTTGGACGTGGGATGGGTGGTGGCTTGACGTCTAGAGGTGTCGTTGTGTGGTTGGCGTGTTGGGGGTTCTTCGATGGTCGACGTGAGACGGGCTTCATGTCGTCGCTGGTGACGGAGGTGAGAGAGTCCGGCTCGTCAACGAGTTCGGTTGCTGAGTCAGCAATCTTTGGAGTGGCAGAGGCATTGCGTCCTTCGCGTGGTTCGTTCTTGGTGGAGCGGCTGTTGGCTCGGCTGGGTCCAGGTTTCCGGTCCGAGGCAGGTGGTTCCTCTTCGCGCTCCTTGGTGGCTCGAGGATTGCCGGCGGAACCTGTCAGAGAGTACGAGTTCTTCTTGTGGGTGCGTTTGGTTGGTAGTCCTTTGGGAGACAAGGAATCGTGCAAGCCGTGGTGGTCTTTCATCCTGGGTCTAGCAGGACGCTTCGCTTTCATGGCCAGCTCGTACTCCTTGTCCGCCGTCGACGTGGCCTCGGTTGCGGATTCGTTGGCTTCGGCTTCGGCGAATGTAGCTACGACGGGCGTCGACGTTTTGTTCGCTTTTCCTTTTCCGTTTCTCTCTCTGGTGCCCTCGGCAACGGCGGCGGCGGCGGCGGCGGCGGCATTGCGACGGGGAGAAGCTGTACGCCTGCCGACAGTGTCGTTTTCCAGATTGGCTCCTCGCCTGAGCTGGCTTGATTTGCTTGCCGACCTCTCGAGAGCTATGCCACCTCTTATGCGATTCTCCACCGTGTCGGGCACGTCTTCTTCGAGCATTTTCTCGCCTTTGGCATTGGTTGTTTCTCTCATCGTCTGCCTGACCTCGTTGGGAGTCTTGCCTGTAGCGGTAGCGACGCGTTCGAGCTCGGAGCCCGTGGCCGTCACGCCGTTTCGTCTCGAAGCTGCGGAAGCCGGGCGGTTCGATGCTTCAGCCGACTGAGCTGAATTCTGGCGAGCACGGCCGGTAGCCAGTTTGGCATGTGACAGAGCAGGACTCTTCTTGTGGGTGTCTTTGGCGAAGGAGCCAACGAGGGGAGAGTGAGCGAGCTTGGGGGATTCCTGGGTGGCAGCATTGATTCTAGGTCTTGTGTCAGCTGAGGGTAAGCTCGGAGGGGTGGGAGAGTACCTTTTGCGGGCAACGGTGGTGGCAGCAGGCGGTGCTTTGCGCTTCTTCGACGTCTCTTGCTGCGAGTTTTCCCGGGACATGGTGACGCCGCCGACTGCAGCTGGGGTGCCGGGCTTCTTGGGGCCCTCTTCGGTCTTCTTCTGGGCGGCCACTCTGCCCTTGGTGGCCTTGAGGGTCATGAGGGGAGGGTTGCCAGGCAGGAGCAAGGAGCTGCTGCTGGCGGCATCTTCCAGCTCCTTGTCTTTCCTGCTCGTCGCCTTCCGCGAGACCTTGCGAACGTCGGCGTCCGAGTCGAGGTGTTGGGTCGTCTTCTGCTTCTTGGCCAGGGCCATGGCCTCTCGGCGTCGCTCGCTGCGCTCGGCCACTTCATTGTCCTGGGCCAGAGCCAGTTCACGGCCGCGGGCAGCAGCTGCTTGCGTCTTCTTGGTGGGGTTGAGGTCGGTCAGTGCCCAGTGTCGGAGACTGCCCAGTCTGGTGTCGTCGGAGATCTCGTCAGCAATGTGTGGCCAGATCTCGTCCTGGCGGCGGGTGTGTCTCGAGAGCTCTTCGTTGGCATTGTTGATGACATGGTTCTTCTCGTCCAAGGGCATGATCATCTGCATCAGGTTGTTCCTCAATTCGTGATACAGGCGTCGTCTGCGCAGGACGTCGGAGTCGATGCTCGCATTCGAGTACTGGGAGGCGGTGTCGAGCACATTGCCATTGACGCTGGGGGGAGCACTTTGCATCGACACATCGCCTGCAACACTGCTGACCGAGCCAGCTAAAGTGTGGGCAGCAGAAGCGACAGGGTTGGTCTGGCGCTCGTGCAGGCATTCGGCGAGCAACTTCTGTAGATTTTCTTCTAGAGCCCAGGCTTTGGCATCCACCTCCTTCAGCAGCGACGTATGTCTTCGAAAGTCTCGAGGTAGGGCAGTGATGGCATCGGTGAAGTGGGTGATGGCTGGGTAGAAGCCGTAGGGTTCAGCTGGAGGCGCACCCTGTGCCTGGCCCGGTGCTTGAGCCTGTCCGGGCGCAGAGGCTGGATTCGAGATGAGCGAGTCGTGCCGCAGATTGGGACGAGCATTGCGCGACGTCCGAGCAGGCAGGTTTCGCGTCTGTCTCGACGAGGCGCCTCGCAGGTTCGAGGTGCCCAGCGAGGTGGTGGTCAGAGTGGTCGACATTGCTGGGGCGAGCTGCCCGGGTGTGCGACAAGTCAGAAATTGGGTCCAATTCGTCAGTTGCGGCCAGTCTGCTGCTCCACAAGCGCTCTAACGGTGCATGTCGCAGCGAGCTACATCAACGACGCGAGGTTCGCAGTTGGAGGAATATCTGCGCGTGGGTGCACGGTGGGCGAGAGGGCGACGGTGAAGGAAGAGAACGTGCTCCTCACGCTTCACTCACCACGTCCTTCGGTGCTAAACTCGACCGATTGCCCGATGTTCAGCCGTTGAGGCATCAAAGACTGACTCACTCAGGTACTCAGGCACTTGTGCAATCAGTCATCCAGATATCCAGGCATTCAGGCCCATAGTCAACAAGGCCCACATCATGCTTCTCATTATTATCGTACAGGTCATGTCATAGAGCTTCCCTGAGGCCTTCCCATCTCCCTTCCAGCCTTGTCCAAAACTCCAACCATCAAAACAAAGCATCAAAGACTCATTCATCGAAAAAGCCCAACCCGGGGCTGCACTCCCTATAGCCAGCCCTCGTCGGCAGCTTTCCTATTCATATCAGCCCCCACATCAAGCTTCAGCTGAGGTGCTTCGTCCTGCTTCTTCTTCACCGGGCTCTTCCTCGGGCTGCTGGCTCCCCGTGGCGGTCCCGCTCGGACATCCTCAGCCGGCCAACCATCCGCCTGCGCCGCAGCTACCCACGTTCGCAGTCCATCATGCACCCCGCCGTAGAACTTCTCCTTGCACGTGCGCAAGCTGATGCCCATGATCTTCTCGAACCCCGACTGCTTGAGCTCCTCGCGAAGCTGGTTACGTTCCTCCCGCGTCGGCAATGACACGATCACACCGTTCAGCAGGTCAAGGTGCGTGGCAAGATATTGTGTTGCTTCCCACTCCACCCCTCCCACGTACGGCGCTGCTGGGTGTGGTGCTCTGGCTGACGGAAAGTACTTGCGTCCAAACACTGCTTCATCTGTCTCGGGCTGGCACACCGGTACCACGTTCATGTGGTGCAGGAAGATCCAGAACACTTCTTTCGTGACGTTCGTCACCTCTTTGCACCATGTCCGGTACGGCCTCGACGTGTGCATCTGCGTCACAAAATCCAGCGGCTTCTTGTCCGTCTCCCGTGACTCGTCCTTCATCAGTGCCAGCACGGCTCGGCATCTCTTCTCGTGCACACTCGACTCCTCGTGCAGTGTCGGTTTGAGATACGCAAACATCAAAGATATCACCAGCGCTCTTGTGCTGAACTCGGCTGGTCCTTTCCTTTCCGGGTCAAACAACATCTTCAGCAATGCTGGGAACAAGCTTTGCTCCATGCTCTCGAGCCGCTGCATGGCCAGCTTCGTCGTCGTCAATGCCTTCATACACAGCAACGCCTCGTGCAATAGGTTGTCCTCGTGTTCCTCCCTCCATTGCATCTTCATGATCCGGTGCAGCAGCTCCGCCACCTCGTCCATTCCTCCTTTCTTCACAAATGCATCCGTCCACTGAACAGACTCGTTTCTCAGCAGGATCCGCAATTTGTGCATCTTTCCCACCTCCACCAGCTCCGGCTTCTGCACTTCGCGAAGGTAGTGGATAAAGTCTCCAGGAGCAGTGGTCCCGTCATTGGTGGCCATTGACACCAACGACGTCGACGACATGTTCGACATTGCTGACAGCGGCCTAGCACTCATGTCGACCGACTTGGGCCTGCTTTTGCTACGCGACCGCGTCGTGTCTTCGGCTTTTGCCGATCCCGAGTCTTTGTTTCTCTTCGACAATGAAAACACCCTGCTCCTCGGTCTGGACCTTGACCTTGACCGTCTCCCGTCGTTCTCCTTCTCCGGGCTGCAAGGTCGTTCGACCTCCCGGCTACGCGATAAAGGCTGCATGTCGCCGTTAGACGAGCCACTGCCGATCCGTTCGCCCTTGACAAGACTGGCCTTGACCTCGGGTTTGAGGTTCCGCATGTGGTCTCGCAGGTTCTGTGGTATATCGTATCGCCCAAGCACGTTCTCAAAGGCCGAATCGACTTCCTCCGCGTCCATACTGTTGACCACAGGCCGGTCGTCGACTGTCTCTCGTCCCTTCCTCGATTTCATGTTAAAGGCCGCTATCGCATCGAACACCCGAGACTGCCTCTTTACGGGGCTTTCTGCCCTGGGCGACACAACCTCTTTGGCACTAGTAGTGGACTCTGTGGACTGGTGGCGAGAACACCCTGGTCGAGGTTGACCTAGATCAATGCTGTCTGGACGTGGCGACGCGCACTGGTCGTTCAGTTCCTCGGTGAATATGGAACTTCTGCTTCCTCTCTTCTCCAGGTACGGTCGTTGCGGCATGCGCAATTCAGGTTCGATATCGAAGTAGCTCTGAACTTTCCCTGGGCCTGGCCCGTGTTGATCGGAGTATGACTGCGGCGTAAGAGGGGTGCTGTCGTCTTGAAACGCTCTCGTGCGAGCATACGGATATTGCTTGGTGCCCTCTTGGCTCTCCAGAGGCTGTGTTGCAAGCTGCGCCCAGATCGGGCTGGTCACTTTGCTTGGTGACGATGGTGATTGGATCTCCTCGCTCTTGCTGTCTGCCTTTAGGTCCTTCTTTGATCTCTTCTTCAGTAGACTCGCGAGGTTCGTAGACGACTTTGTCTTCTTCGGCTTGCCCTCTTTTGCCCTGTCGTCCTTCGGCTTGACATTCTCATCGTTGCTCTTCTCTCGGCCGAGCAAGAAGCCTCTGAAAGACGTTGCGCTTCCAGTTTTCTTGTGCATGGTTGGTCGCGTCGCGGCTTCGTCTTTCAACGGTATCATCTTCGGCTGAGGCGGACTGTTGATGTGTCTTTCTCCCAAAGCGCTGGGTGTTGCGCGAGACTTGATGGGACTCGACCATCCTTTCTTCTGCGGCGATGTTGTTGGAGGCTCCGGGTCTTCGAAGATGCGAGCTGTCTGGGCCACGGTGGACGACGGCATATTGAGATATCGAAGCACACACTATCAGAACATGTGGTCTTGAAGAGGATACTTGAGAGCTCTATTCGCGAAACAATGCAGCTCTTCTGAGACCTTTGGTCGGCATGAAATGTATAATACCCCGGCCTACGAACCTGCCTTGGTTGCGGACATAAACAGTGATAGTTGGCGGGGCAACGCCATATCCCCGACGAATCGACGCGTTACAGAACGTTTCTTTTTTCCCTTAACATTAACCTTATAAAGCATCTAAGTAAATAGGTTGTCTGTGCACTTGCGGCGTGCACCAGTGTCTTGTGTTGGCCAATTTCCGGCCAACATGGTCGGCCACGTCGATGCGGCCATTGTATGTGTGCGGCCTGCAATCAACGTCACCATGGCTACAGCTGGCCCTTGCCTGCTGCCGTCCAATAGCCTCGCACAAACTCGACGGCCTTGTTGTGAGCTTCAAACTTGTTGCTGAGTGCGTTCGCGTCCAGCCAGCTGTCGGGGAACTGTGTCCAGCCATGAACTGCACCCATGAACTTTTCTACCTTGATATCTCCCTCCCTTCCGGCATCAATCGCCTTCTTCGCCCACACTTCGTTTTGCGGACTCAAGCTATCCTTTTCCGCGAGCAGTAGCAAGCACTTTGCTTTCCTGTGGAGTCCATTGATATCTGCTAGAGCCGGGCTAGCTCTGTACGTCTCCGTCTGTGCCTTGGAGATATATGTCGGCATCAGGTGATTCTCGAGTTGCATGGAAGCTATCAGACTCTTAGGTGCTTCGTGGAACCCAGCTATGATTTCCCTCTCTGACGGAAGCTTGCGGGTGTCGATGGCAGCATAGTACATAAGCACGGGTATGTCATTCGGGAAGTCTCCTGGTATGGGGCAAGGCCACGGTCCTGAATGCTCGGGTCCATCAAGGTCCATATTCATGGCCAGATTCAGAGCAAGGTTCCCGCCTGAGCTGAATCCCGAGAGAGCTATGCGCGTAGCATCCAGCGTGACCTGCGGCCGCGACTTCTTGGCAAGTTGATCGTTGATGTTCTTTCGCAATTCAGTATAACCAGGCGCAGATGGTTTGAGGACCGCGTTCAACACGTCCTCGGCATCCTCCAGAGCAGCGGGGAACTTGGCATACGGACCCATCCGATAGTCTACAGATATGGCGACGCAGTTAAGCTCGCGACTCGCTTTGGCGCAGAACGGCGCTTGCTCCTGACACGAGCCAAGCACGAAACCTCACCAGATCAGTAACATGAATGCATACGGAGGTGTGGGTGTCTAGCTACCTCCGCCATGGAAATCCACCAAGACTGGCAGGTTGAGTGAAGAATTGTCTTGCCGCGAAGAAGATTTCGGCGAGGGGGGAATGAAAACATAGAGTGGTATCAAATGGGACCCGCGCGACGGAATCTTGAACACGACCGGCTGCGGTCCTTCTGGCGAGGTGATCCGTAGGAACGCATCAGGGACTAGTCGAGGTGCGCTGACAAATGCCTTTCGCCATGTTACAGACCACGTTTGGGACGACATCTTTTCATAAAGGACAACTGAGCATGGAAGCGCAGGAAAGCCGTGCTCACAAATAGTTCTATAAATTGAAACATCTCTAGCGTTGAACCCTGACATCACCCGCCCCGACGATCCGAGTCATTGTGCTCGTTGATTTCAGCTGCGGTGCGGATACAGCACCTAATGGCTGACTTAAGTCTTCGGCCCCATGTTGCCGAGAAATTTAGCTCGCTGCCGATCATGACCGGAAATATAGACGGGCCAAAGCTTAGCTACGGAGCGCCTGTAGCGGTGACATCCCTCAAAAGCTAGTTAGTACCTTCCCTGAATGGGGAGTCAATGAAGACACATGGCAGCATTGTCTATCCTGTCAATGGGTACGACGCTGTTTCGTGCTCGTCATATGATCCTCTGCTTGATCGACTCTGACTGAACGAAATGCCTACCTGATCTTTTCATATGCTCGACAGCACGCTGTTGGGCAAGTGCAAGTCAGCCATTACATATATCCACCAACTTGGTTCACCAAATTTACTGACCTACATACCACATACAATACACATCTTACCACCCACGTCAGTACTAGCCTCACAACGTCCCCAGTATCGTTGTTTTCGAACATTCACATGCGACAAGTTGAGTCTATCATATTATCTGAGTTCAGGCCCGGAGGATGGTTTCAATGGAACCGTCAATATTGAGCCTTTGCTGAGCGGGCTTCATCGTGATAAGCTCCATGAAGTACATGAAAGAGGACTTACCACACCAATAGCGAATGGCATGACTCTGAGGAGAGCACAGTAAGAATGGCAAGCGAAGCTGCCAACAACTTCCGGTCTGCATGGCAGGTATTCGCCTGGCGTGAAAGTTAATGCATGTACAACCCCGGATACCGTGAGTCACCCCCTTACTGAACCCTACTTCCAGCTCGGTTGGTCTGCTTCGCTACTGCGATGCTGATTCACTTGCTTTGCTACTTGTCACTACAACGTCATGCTGCTCAAACCTCACTCGATGTGACGCACCACTCGCAGGTCGGATGCTGTCCCTTCTTCGGTTTGTCTCTTGCTCAGTGCAAGGGGTTTGGTCGCCAAACGCGATTGGTTTTCCAGTCTCCAACAACCTCACCAAAAGATTGTTTAAGCATCACTTTCGAGCGTCTCTCCAGACGGTATCACAACTTCCAACGGTAGGCTAACACTTCTCTCCGACATATTAGTCCAAAGCCTAGTGTACCTATTGTCTCTGATGCCGCCCAACGCATCGTCACATAATTCTGCTTTTGATCCGCTCACGGCCACCGCTTGCGATTTGCAGAAAAGGCTGGAGAATGGCACGACGACCAGCGAGGCTCTTGTCAGAGTTTATCTCGACCAGATCCACAAGCATGATGTCAGAGGCATGGGATTGAGAGCAATGATTTCTGTGCGCTCAGAAGGGGACTTGCTACGACTTGCCCGCGATCTCGACAATGAATGTAAATCAAAGGGTTCTAGGGGTCCGTTGCACGGTATTCCAGTTATCGTGAAGGTAGCAAGATACCACACTATATCTTGCAAGTGATCACTAAGAACCGCAGGTCACTTACAATACACCAAGCATAGGGCTCGAGACCACGTGTGGGTCGTTCGCGCTGAAGGGAGCTATTCCGCGTGAGGATGCAGCGGTGGTCAAGAGAGCCATCGAAGTCGGTATGATCATCTTGGGTAAAACTAACCTATCGGTGAGTTCGTGTCTGCTTCGCCTTGCAAGTCGTATAGCTGATGTTTTGGCAGGAATTGGGCACTTTCAACACAGCAGGGTGGTCTGCCGTGGGTGGCCAGGTCAGCATGCATTCCTGGCACTAAATCGCAGTTACTGACCAGTGGCAGACTCTGTCTCCGTATGTTAGGGGGGGCGTTCTCGCCCACGCTACCTTCCTCGGCCACAGTGTACGTATCTACACCACAGCCTGACTACCATGGAATTCTGACACTTCCCTCTAGACGCCGTCTAGGTCCTCCTCCGGCAGTTGCGTGGGTGTCGCCGCAGGATTCGTTCCGGTCGCTTTTGGCGCCGAGACCGATGGTTCCGTCGTGCAGCCCGCAAGTCGTGCTGCCTTGTTCGCACTCAAGATGACACCCGTTCTTGCAGATTGCTCAGGCACGCAGCCTGGCAATTCTGACTTTGACTCGCTAGGCGTCATGTCGAAGTCGGCCACCGACATCCTGAATCTCTGGAATCATGTGTTAGCACCTGAGCCTGGCTGGCTGGCGCACTCTGAGCTACTCTCCGGTTGGAATAATCTGCGTATTGGATTCGTAGACCCGTACGAATGGCAACCGGCTGATTTTGTGACTGAGCCAAACGAAGATTTCAAGAAGCAATCGGTAGGCGAAGTGCAGACTATCAAACTTCCACAGCTTACCGGTTACCAGATCTCGGAGTTGAACGATGCTGCACGCAAGATCGAACTTGCTGGCGCGAAGGTGGTCCGGGACATCGATCTCGTCAAAACACCACAAGGGTTTGGTGACCTTGTTGGTATGTTTCCCCTGTTGCCACACTGAATGCATCTGATTAAGTCCTTGACAGGCCAGATTCAAAGCTCTGCTTGAGTCGTACTTCACATTGTTTGATGATATCAAAGTACATACTCTCGAGGATCTGGTTCAGTTCAACAAAGAACATGCAGATCAGGAATTGCCTCCAGGTGAGCCAGTTGTGCTTTCATGGTAGTAGCACCCTAACAGGACGCAGAACACCCAAGTCAAGGCCAATTAGAGAATTGCCTCCAACCCGGCATGAGTTCTGAAGAGTATAACACAACCCTCGCGAGGGTAAGGGCGGTAGGGCTTGGCGGAGTTGAAAAGGCTCTTGATGAGAACCAAGTCGATGTCATCATGGCTCCCAGTGACTCACGGCTTGTCAGCGTCGCTTCAGCTGCAGGATGTCCTGTCGCTAACGTCCCATTGGGCTTCGCACGTTTCAATGGCCGAGCCCATGGTCTTACCGCGATTGTTCATCCACGAGATGAACGGGCTCTTCTGCAGGTAATGGCGGCATGGCAAGGCACTTTCCCTGAGGCTTCGGCACCTCCACCGATGATGGCATGCGGCAGTACTAGTTTGTCGTAGACAAGAACACAAACAACACTGCGAGAATGTACGGCGTGAGACGAAGTATGTGGAGCATTATCAGCTGCTTGAGCAAGAACAGGTACTCGAACGTTGCACATAGCGTGGTGTAGTAACTCCTCCTCTTCCACCTGCTCATCTTGGCCCGTATGGCGGTCAAACCCTGTTTCTGCAACATGCTACCAAGACAACAATGACCATGTCGAGCGAGCCGTGTCACGATACTCCCCGTTTAGTCATCATCGCTGGGCAAGAGAACTACAATGGCTCGTGCGATACCAACCAAGAAACATCTGAAGCATTCCCATGCTCAAGATAAGAATGCTAAGGGCCAGAGCAGCACACGAGTTGTAGGGGACTCTAGATCTGGGCGATTCTCCCATAGATGCCTCCAAGTCTTCGGACTGCGTGCATCATTCCAAACACTTCCGTCATCGATGGGCCACAGCATCTATCCCACTCCACTCCCCTCCACACAGCCAAGCCAAGCCAAGCTAGCCAGCCGAATAACTTAGGACGTCCAACCCCTCCTCAAACACCCTTCCCCGCATACTCGACCTCCTTCGCCTCGGGCTCGACCTCAAAGCCGACCTTGCCCTCATCGGCCAGGAACTGACTGAGCCTGCGTCTGGGCAACTTCTTGGCAACGCGCACGGGGTCGAAGATAGTCTTGCTGGCGGCGAAGATCTCGTCGATCTCCTCGAGACTGCGGCCCGCGGTCTCGGGGTAGAAGAAATACACGATGGGCACGCAGGAGGCGTTGATGGCGGCGTAGACGATGAAGTAGTAGTAGTGGATCTCGGTGAAGGCTATGGGGGTGACCTGCGGGGGAAGTGTTAGCACTGATTTAGAGTCGAGAGGCAAGATAGGTGAAATAGCAGCAAAGGGTAAGTGTGCTTACCTCGGCGACGAGGAAGTTGAAGAGCCACGACACGGCCGTGCTGACGCCGCATACCGCCGCCCTGATGTGCACGGGCGCGACTTCCGACGCGTACAGGAAGGGCACGCCGAGGAAGCCGATGACGTAGACGAAGTAGTACAGGAACAGGAAGAAGACGGCTGTTTTGGTCGCGGCCTCGTTGTTGGGCTGGGAGACCAGCCCCGTCAGCACGGCCATGCAGATCGCCATTGAGCTTGCGCTGAAGAGCATGAGGGGCCGGCGGCCGAAGCGGTCGACGGTGAAGCTGCAGACGATGCTGCCGATGATGATGACGAACTGGGAAGACGCGGCGAGGATCTCGGCCGTCTTCGTGGGGAAGCCGAGGTCGACTTCGTAGATTGTGGCGGCGTAGTAGGTGATGGAGTTGATGCCGCTCATCTGGAGGAACATCTGGATCGTGGCGGCAAGGACGACACGGTGAAATGTTCGCTGGGGTCCCATCTTTAGCATGGCTGACAGGGAGACATTCTGGGAGAGTTCGAGGGAAAGTTGGACGTCGCGGATCTCTCTGTTTACGATGTCGGCGTCGAGCTCGGTGTCGTGGATTCTAGAGAAGATGTCGCGTGCCTCGGTCAGGCGGTTCTTCTTCACGAGCCATCGAGGAGACTCTGGCAGGGTGAATATGCTGAGATTCACGATGAGAGACAGAAGTATCGGGAACAGGAAGGGGAAGCGCCAGGAGAACGAGTTTGAGACGTAGGAAGTTCCGAAGTCTAACCAGAGTGCCAGGGCGAGGCCTATACCGCAGGAGATGCCGAAGCCGGAGACGTGGGACCCGCGAGATTCTGCTTTGGACAGCTCGGCTTGCCATACAGAGGTTGTCGCTATTATCCCGCCTGTTCCGAGACCGAGAACGATTCGCGCGATGATGAACTGGGAGAAAGCAAAGGATGTGCCGAGAAGAAGGGAGCCCACCGCTTGGACGGTCGAGGCAATGAAGATTGTCTTTCGTCGTCCCCAGATGTCACCGAAGAATGTACAAGCCAGGGCTCCGAATGCTCCCGTCAAGGTATATAGACCAATGACAGTGCCTGTGAACAGTCAGTCGTGACGATGGAATTCGCACCAAATTCTTTACCTTGAATCGTTGCGTTGTGTTTCTGCTGTTGACCTTTAGTGTCGATGGTATCCATCTGAGGGAACTGTCTTTGAAAGTCTTTCATGGCAAGAGCACCACCGGCCGCCGCTTGGTTGTAGCCGAAAATCATGATAGCAACACACGAGACTGCCCATACGGCCATGTGCATGCTGTGGCCGCGAAGGCCCCAGTATTTCTGCATGATTGCTAGGTTCGTTCAACGGCTCAGTACCAGAAAACGGAACATGGGAATGGAATCAAGAGAGACCGATAGGGTTGGTATGGAATATATACTTATGGATCTTGACAACCTTGGTAATGGGTTAGCTGGAGATGTCGAAGCCATGCTTTACCAAGCATGGGGTCTGCGGGGATGGCGTGCCATGTGTTGCTGTTTCAAGGCCGGATACCGTAAATCTTGTAGCTTTGGAAACATTCTGAGGCCGGTCGTAATCCAGTGGCGGTACACAAGGGTTAGGCAGGTTGAGTTGGAGAGCTTCCTCAGCATTGCACGCGTTGATAGGCCAAGCTTCTTCAAGCTTCACCAAGCGTTCGGCTGGCTTGCGGGGGTGGGGTAGGCTGACAACCCAGGGACCAATACTACCGGCTTGGATGCCTGACTCACCGGCTTTCAACCGTCTGCTGGCTTGACATCGGCCCCACGCCGTCTGGTGCGAGTAAGCATTGTGCGAGTCAGGATTGGGAGTCAAGCTCTGATCAAGCCAATCGTTCCTTGAAAGCAGCCATGTTTGATGTGCCGGCATCCGTGGTAGGACGTTACCCCAGACTTCTTCCCCAATACATGCTTGTCCCTATTTCTCTGTTTCCTCCCTTGTACCAAGGATGGGCCTCGCGATGCCATTGCGTTTCAGCATGGCATGGGCTCTGCTTTGCACCGAAGCATAACTGTCTCGGACTCGTGTCCGCTGACTGCCAGAGCAAAGCCTGTTGGCAAGCTGTTGTACGTGACTGTTATGTACCCATGTGTCGTAAGATGCTAGCGACTGATGTAACAGCTTGTACCGCTTGATACAAGAAGATATAACACATGAGATCATCCCAATCCCAGTTCATATCACGTAGCTACCCACCAGTAGCCCCTGCATTTTATCATATTACGCAAAAACCGCCATGTCTCTCCATCCATTCATTCTCACCTCTACCCTCTCAGGCAAGCCCCATCATGATAGGTCCATGCCACAAATAGTCAACAAAATCCACGATCTCGTAGGACACGTTTCTCGTCCAGAAGAACGCAAGCAGTGCACCAAAGTCCATTCTCCTCTGCCTCACCTCCTCAGCCTGAACTCTAAACGCCGCACCGAGGTCGAGCCGTACACCAGTACAGCATCAACAGATTGGGGTCAAGAGATTGACCTAGAATTCGCCGAAAGCAGTCAACGCGAACATCAGCCCGAAACTAATCTTGAACGCAGCGTTGTCGTTGATCGCAGACCTTAAATTGATCCCGCGGAACCGACTCTGTAACCGTTCAACAGGGATGATGTTGTAGCCTCGGCGCGCTGCGTACTGTTGATTTTGTTAGGCTTTTCAATACACCACATACCCCGGAGACATGCCTGGGGGAAATGGGGAAACGCTTACCTGCACAACCACAACACCAACGCCCACCACCAAAACCAGCATTTTCGAGAACGCGCTCACCAGCACACCCAGGCCTAGCCCGACTATACTGCCGAAACTGATCTGCTTGATCGCGGCGGGGTTCAAGGTGCGGCCTCCGTCTTTACTTATGGGCACTTTTGCATCCCTGCCATGTGAGTAGCCCGATGCTGAGGTGGAGAAGTCTGCAAAGGGGGATGAATCGTAGTGAACCTTTGAGTAAGGCGCTAGGGCGAGCGCTGTGGCGCCGAGGGCGGTTGTGGTTAGAAGCAGGGGGTGTCGGCGGAGTGGAAGGGTCGCTGTGCGGGATGATGATCTGATGGATTGATGGGGGAGACGGTGCGGTACTAGAGAGGTCGGCGAGGTTGTGAATGTTCGTGTAGTGAGCCCGAGAGAATGGATGTTGCACGACGGTGAGAATGGTGCTCGGAGAGCTGGTCGAAGGAGCATGTTTGCTGCTCAGGAGACGAGATGTGGCTGGACCGAGGGAGGTGACTATATCGCGCTAGGGCTGAGCAGGCAGATGTGGTGGGTGAAAGCACAAGCTAGGGAAGTGATGTGGTGCAAGTAAGATGTACCTGACTATCAGTACAAGTACCTGAACTTCGGTATCTTGACCTGCGCATCACCTGCGTCAGACCCATCATGACGTCGTGTCGATGAGCTTTATTTATCTTCCGAGGTGCATGTCCAGATGGGGATTAGTCGTTCAAACACCCCTCTGCTTCGTCTGATTGCAAGAAACCAAGCAATTATAGCTACGTGAAGAACGTTTCAGGGTTAAAACTCTGCAATCAATAATCGCCTGGCACATCGACCAACACCCGGTCTGCTACCTATACAGCTCTCCAAGCCAAAGCAGGAATGTACCACACTAGAAATGCCGAATGGCAGTCAAAGGTAGTATATACAAACATCCAAAGACCTCCAATCCTCAAAGTGGTTCAAGAACAACATATGTGTAGCCTGAGCTCTTGCTCCCGGCTGAAAAGTAAGCTCTAAGAAATGCTATGCTTCAGATTCCTATCCCGACACGCACCAGATGCAGCACCAAATCAAAACCAATGACACTTCCGAGTGTCCAAGGCAGTTTTCGTAGACCGGTCGTAGCTTGCAAGAACGCCCAAGTTTATGCTAAGCTTTTGTGGTATTCTCGACATAAGAAATTGTACATCACATGTGCGAAAGCATTTGTGGTTGAATCAGTTGAGACGGCGTAAGCATAGGATGGGGCAGTGGAATGCCAGAAGGTGGCGGCATGCTCATCGATGCTGACATGTTCTCCATCTTGGCTGCATAACCGTCGGATGAGGTCAAGTCGTCCATGGTTCCGAATTCGTTATCCTCTTCGAACTCGTCTTCCTCGGACACCGACGTCATGGGCTGTCCGTCTGCTTGTGGCTCATGCGTCCTCCGGTGTCTATGCAAAGTTAGTATCTGCTCACTTAATGCCAATCAGAGCGTTACTTACTGTGCAAGGTTGTCGGACCTGGAGAAAGCCTTGTTGCAGTAATTGCAGACGTAAGGCCGCTCCTGCGTGTGCGTTCTGACGTGTCTCTTGAGATGTTCTAAACGCTTGAATAGCCGACCGCAACTAGGAATGGGACACGAATGGCTCTTGTACGGTACACCCAATTCCATCATGGTCGCACTACGAGCACGTCGAACGGGGCCTGGCCGCTGAGCGGAAGCCGGGCTAGTCTGGAGCGACTGGGTGTAATCTTCATGGAAGCTAGGAAACTGCATTGGCTGCGAGGCGTCCTCTTCAAGACTCGCCAATGGTGTGCTGTGTCGTGAATAGTCGTGGAACTGTTCCCGCGAGAGCAGGGTTGATGGGTATGGATGAGAAGACGGCGGTGGTGTAGCAGTGTTCTCATGAGTCTCGGCTCTTGGCACCACAGAGCTCGACACCGATCGTCGCAGGTCGCTCGGTCTCTGTGGTGCATGGGCAGTCTTGATGTTGTGAAGCTGAGCAGTTGCGCTCGCAGCCACCGAGTTCATGATTGACGACGAAATGCTAGATCGTCGTCTCCGGGCCTTGTAGGTCGGAGACCCCTCCATCATCTGGTACGGCGGACCGAACGTTCTCGTGGCGGGTGCAAATTGTGGTCCTGCCATTGTGGAGGGTGGCATATGAGCCATGGGGTTGTAGACTGGCATGGTGTTCATCTCGGGGATGGCACTGTACAGACCCGTCTCCTCATTGGCGATGTAAGCTGGCTCGACACCCACAGGAACAGCTTGCTGGGGTGGCGTGATTGGCTCATAACTTACACCTCGAGCACTGTAGGCATCACCATAGTGGGAGGAGGCGAAGGAAGGAGCTGGCGAATATTCCATGAAAGCAGGCATGGATGAATGCCGCATGTGATTGTTTCGGTCGTAGTACATCTGCTGCGAGTAGTCCTGATGCACTGGCTGACCCATTTGTTCATGGTGCGACATCTGCTGCTGCATCGGCAACGTGTGGTACATCGTCTGCTGGTGTTGCTCTTGAGTTCTCTGGATTTGCTGTGGTATCATCTGCGGCGGCGGCATAGAGTCAATGGCTCTCATTACAGGCGAGGCTGATTGTGAGGGCGCCGTCTGCTGAGGCACCGCGTTGGATCCGCCATAAGACGAGGATTGAGCCTGTTGAGCTTTGGTGAGTTGCTCAAACAGCGACTGCGATGAGTCGAACTCAAACGACAGGGCCGGCTCGGCGATAGCTTTGGTCGTTGCCTCCTGGCCCATTTTCTCTCTCTTCAGGTCTCGCTCGAGAGCGTCGAGGAACAGTCTGTCATGTGGAACGCTATACCAGTAGAAGACCTTCTGCTTCTTCTGTGTGCGGATGCAGTTGTTCTTGTACAGGAAATCCAAGAAGCCGCTCTTGGGCTCTTCCAGCGAAGCATCTGTTCCTGCTTTCAAGTTTCGCAGATCGGAGAAGATGCCCTCCTCGAACTTCTTCGGATTCTGGACTGGCCGGCCGAATGCTTGGAATCTGAAAGCTAGACATCGCACAATGTCGGTTCCGGAGATGTGAAAGAGGTTGCTCCACAGGACGCAAGACACATACTCCCCGGTGGGAAGGAGGAATCTGCGGATCAAATTGTCCTGCTGCCAGTCGACAGGAGCGGAAATCAAGAAGTACTTCAAATTATCCACCTGCTGCAATGCCACCTGTGCATCTTGAGGCAGCGAGCTTTGAGCCTCAGCTGAGAGCATAAAGGTCTCGGGCTTCTGTTGCTGCGCCATCTGAGCGCCTCTGGCTGGGTACATCGAATGGTATCAGGCTTGTCTGGACTCAAACCAGAACTGTTGTAAGACGAGTCTTGTCTCAAGGCGGGCCTTTTTGTGTGCCGCGGCGGCGGGGTAGTGTGCGTTGGTAGGTCGTTTGTTCAAAGTCTCCTGCCTCTCATGAAACCTGCTCGATGGTGGTCTGTTGCGGCTGGCACGTGTTGGCTGCGGACTGACCACCTGATTGTAATGGTTGGGACACGAGCTCTTCTGCACTGATGATGATGCGCAATAATATCGATGATGTAAAACGAAGGGCCAGCTTCGTGGGTACGTCCTGACGTTGGTTCTTTTGGGTAATGGTTCGAGGCTCGTCGAGTATGTATGTACCGACCCGGGGCCAGGTGAAACGAAAGTGGATAAAAAAGGAGGGAGGACTATTAGTCGCTCAAACCTCGATGACAACGGACGTGGACCAGACGTCTAGAAAGGCGAAGATCGAAAATGAGCTTCGCGAAAGTCAAGTCTGTATAGACGACGGTGAAGGTACTCAGCGTGCAACAGCAGCGTGGAGAGAAGTGGGAGTTTCAGGTGAGGAAGAGGGAAGGAAGGTGTGAAGGTGAGACACTTGCAGGTCGGCCAGTCTTGGTATGAGAAATGAAGGAAAGCGACCTTTCAAGGGCTCTAGCGGGCTCTGGCACCGCCGGAGCAAAAATGGCATGGGCCAGTGGTCCGCGCTGCGCTTACACCATCAAGCTTAGCATCTGTAGCTCAAGCTGCCCAGGCTCCAAGTGGAGCTTCATCCGCGCCGAGTGGACACCTTGTTGGGCGTAGCTCAGAGGCTGCCCGGCCTCGTCGAGAGGCATCTACCGTGGTCTGCTGCCTCATCCTTGCTCCCCATAGACAGCACTCACCAGCCAGCGGCCAGTCAACAAGAGCACCCTTGTCCGCCCACCCAGAAATTGTCACTCTGCTAATGGTCTAGCACTTGACACGAAACAGGACGAAGTTCTCGAATCAGTCTACAGAGCTATCCCTTGGCCAGGATTAGATAAACCACGACTACAGAACATTCTAGGAATAGGGTTCGAGCACGTCGGCGCTCCTCGCCAACAGATCTAGTGATGTTATCTTTGGAAGATCTATGTCGCTTGAGATGGGTGGCTTGACAGGTCAAGAACGTTTTTCTCACAACATGCATACGCTCCTCCTCCCAGCCCTCTCAATAGTCGAATCTGGGCCTATCAATGTTCAGTCGTCTTCGACCCCATATCCGCTTTCTTGTCGGGGTGGGTGATAGATTTTGACTACGGACGCAATTATAGCCCGGCGCGTCGCCCTCTGTCCGGTGTGATGCTTTATGAACAAGAGACACCTCTGAAACGAGTGGCTAGGAGTGATTGAGCACGCTTGACAGCTGGCGCCCGGCTAGAGCCGAACTAAAGCCACTGGCGTTGCGCGCTTTGATTGGCCTTTGCTCATCAAAACACTTCTCAAACACGCGCCCAGACCCATCTCTGTTGTTCTCGTAATTTTCTTCTTCGTTGTCGTGCCTTGCTTCTGCCAAACTATAACTAATATACTGTAATACAGAGTACAGCTACCTTGAGCTCCGTCTGAGTGCTCTGCGTCCCAGTGCTCTATTCAGCTCGAATGCGGGTTAGCTTGTGCTCTCGTGCTTGCAGTTCCCCCAAGACTGGCTGGCTGTACACAAGAGAGCACAAGTGACACTGGCAGATGCAGCATTTGGTTACCCAGCCACAATTGTAGCCTGCCAATCCACCTGCCGGGCAGCGAACTTTGATTACTAGCTGTGATACTAATTGCGCAATGAGTCCATCGATTACATATTGCACGTTGATCACGCCGGAGATCTCTCAGTCAGGCGGAGGAGAGCGACGGGCATGACTCCTGCCTGATGCTCAATGCTCCTCATGGACCGGTGATTGCTGCCTCGCTCAGCTACGAAAAACTGATGCTGTGTTATCAAGTTCAGGGATACGGCTTTCCAGGGCATAGCGCTTGATCCCGGCTCGTGAGTTGGTCTAGCCCGTGGCGAGGTATTCTGGAATTCTGGTAAGTGGTTGGTGAAGCGATGAGATTTCAAACAACTGCATGAGGGGAGACTTGATGTGATTGGCAACCCAAGCTCCAACGCTAAGGTTTCAGAAGTTTTGTTCTTCTGCCCTGCTGGAAATGTAACATCAAGCCCCGCGATTGGCTCATCAACACATCGAAAGCCAGTCAAAGTGCTGTCATCCTTGCTGTTGATGTGGGATGCAAGTCGCCATTGGTTAGCGATTCCGTGATATACTCGCTGTTGGCATGTGACACGTGCGACGCGGTTATCGTGTGCAAGCATTCACATGTGGTCAAACTCAGCAGAGTCGAGATCAAATGTAGACAAGCTTGCTCACCATGAGCGAGTAGATGCTGTCGCCATGCCGTCGACCTCTTCCTGGTTCTGCAGAGTATCGTTCGCTCTGCTAAGCCTATTGGAAATGGCGAATCCGTAACGGTTTCAGATGGCCGCTTTTCTCACCGAGAGCGACCAAAAAGGGATGCGCGCCATCCTCGACGGTTCTAACCTCCTGATGCGTCTTCCTGAGACACTAATCACCAACGTGTTCGCAGAGTTGAGATGGCGTCGCCAAAGTCCTCGCTTGCGTGCCTCAAACACCTCCATTTCCGGCTAATGGCCCAGACCCAGATACGACAGAATCTATGCGAACAAATTCTCCATGCGCTTGTCTATCTCCTCTTGCCTCTTCTGCTAGTACCCCCTCGGGGACCCTGGATGCTCGCGACATCTCTTTGGGACAGTTTCAAAGTGCCCCCAGAGAACTTCCCGACACCAGGAACATCGACGCCTCGTTGTCTGCGAACATTCTTGTCGGGCTTCGAGGAAGCTTTCTCCAATATGATGCCATTCTCCTTCGCCTCTCTACGCCGCTTGGCTTCCTTTGATTCCGCCTTTTTTGTGATGCCTATACGATGTGATCTGGGCATACTCTCTTGTGTCAAAACAGATGCCTTGGCTCCTAGCGCTTGTAACCTCATCTCTAATGCCATCTGCCTTTCCTTGCTGGCGTTTCGCGATGCCTTGGACTTCTCGAGCAAATGCGATTCCTTGAGTAGTCGCTGAAGATCGAGGTCGTGTTTCAGGTTGAGTTTGTCGGTGGCGTCGTCCTCGTCTGATGGCTTGGTCTGCGTGCTTCGGCTCGAGAGGTCGACTTCGCGGGGTGGGCGGGAAGACTACTCATTGTAAGTCCACAGACATGGCTTTGTGAGGCGAGAGAGTCTCACCATGAACGCCTTCTGCCGAGCACGATGCATCTCGTCATCTATACCGCTTTCTGCGATTGCATGGTCCACGACTTCCACGACGGGGAGATCGCCGTTGGGTTCTGACAGTCCAGACCATTCTGAAACTTCAGATCCATCTTCTGAGAGGTCCACGTCTTCTTCACTATCCTCCACGCCCTTACTGACCATGTGCTCTGGCAAAGGCGCAAAGCTCGCTTCGAAATGTCGGCGGAAGATGTCGCTCGAGTCCATTGCCGGAGTCGCACTGCTCTTCGGTTGTCCTATTTCCTGGTTGCGCCTGGAGACCACCTGTGTCTCGCGCTTCCTCTTACCCAGCATCATGGTAGATCTGACTATAGCTGCAATTGTTTGAGATCTCTAAACGTTCGGAGTTTGGACAGACCAGAAAGTTCACATGCGCGCGCCTCGTTTACAATGTTTGCACTTTCTTCGGAACATCATCCTGCCGAAAAGTCCGAGCATGTTCGAGCTCTCATTGAGCGTGGCACCTCATCAGAGAGCTGTACCTAGATTTCGCTATGGTCTGCCTAGACGAGATTGTCGGTCAGAGCAAGCCTTTGTAATCAAGCTTGAGGTCGCAGAACAAGAGACACAATCACGCCCAATGGGCGTGCTTCAAACCCGAGCAGAAACGAGAAAGACAAATGACGCAAGACACCCTCGCTCGAAATTTATTCCAGATCCTGACTTGACTCCGTCCTGACTCCTTTGTTCTTTCTCACAATGCTTCCAATCCTGAGTACTACCAAGATGACACGCTTTCGTCCATGTATAGACCTCCACGCAGGTCAAGTAAAGCAAATAGTGGGAGGCACACTGACCGAGAAAGACTCGGACCTCAAAACAAACTATGTCTCCAAGCACTCAGCAGGCTACTATGCCAACCTGTACAAAGACACAAACTGCCTCGGAGCTCACGTGATAATGCTGGGGCCGGGCAACGAAGACGCCGCCAAGGAAGCCCTGGCTGCATGGCCCGGCAAACTGCAGGTGGGCGGCGGCATCACAGACAAGAACGCGAAACAATGGATTGACGCTGGCGCCGAGAAGGTCTGTTATCGCCCAGTGGAAACGCTCAGCCAAAAAAGAAAAGAAGGTAAGCTGATGTACGGTAGGTCATTATCACATCTTTCCTCTTCCCAGAAGGCAAGTTTGCTCTTGAAAGACTGCAGTCTGTACTGCATGCGCTGGACAACGACAAGTCCAAGCTAGTCCTCGATCTCAGCTGTCGGCGCAAGGACGACACCTGGTTCGTGGCGATGAACAAGTGGCAGACTATCACCGAGATGGAGATCACCAAGGACACAATAGCTGTTCTGCAACCTTTTTGCTCGGAGTTTCTGATTCATGCGGCGGACAATGAAGGTCTGCAGCAAGGTGTGGATCTCGACCTTATTGGCAAGCTATCGGAGTGGTGTACGATACCAGTAACGTATGCTGGCGGTGCACGAACAGTCGAAGATCTAGAGCTCGTCAGGAAGGCGAGTGATGGAAAGATCGACTTGACTATAGGTAGCGCATTGGATATTTTTGGTGGTGAAGGCGCCAACTTTGTCAATTGCGTGGCTTGGAATAGCCTACAAATGGTCCAATGACCGCAATACTTTTATGGCATCTCTCGAAAGAGCTCACCAATGACTCTTTGATTGTGGTATGCACCATGTGTCAACTTGACTGATTCTGCCGCTAGAATTTTGCTACCAGTATCTAGGACCTTTATTGTGTGTGTAGGCCACCTGCATGTCTCTCGACTGCAATGTTCAGGCCCCCTCTTGACCTCGCATAGCGTTCGATATCTTGACCAATTGTCTCCTCCAGAGCCATTTGCTTTAAGCACCAACATCGAATTTCCTACCCTAGACGTGCCTCCCAACCGAAAGCTCATCCAAAGCCGGCATCGAAGTGTACCTCAAATCACCAGAATTGTGCACCAGGCGCATACCAGATCTCTGGTTCGGCGCGCTGGTGCGCGTACCGTCCATCATCACGCTTGTCGTCAACACCGACAACCCCAAGCACCATATCATCACCACCACCACTGCACCCGAACTTGCCGGCCTCAGCTTTGACCTCAGTCTCGGCAGCAGAAGCTCGTCGCCACGGGTCCGACAACTCCATCCACCAATCACACTCCTGCTTCAACGCACCACCAGTACCACGATTCTCATCCTGCAACGCCTCGATCGTCTGATATCTAAGCTCCTCATCACCATAAACGCCACCACCATCACCCTCACCATCACGGTGCACATCTTCCAGTCTTCGGTACCCCAGTTTCTCGATCTCCTGCCTCGTATCTTTCGCACTCGCATGGGCCGTCACGACAATAAATGTCCCAAGCGGATCCGAGTCTTCGACGAATGGACCACGACTCTCCTCGAGCCATCGCACGCCCTGGACCGATGCATACGCGACGTCGGCAGAAACTGACTCTCGCTCGCGTCGAGCGCGCTTCATCTCTGTCGCAGTAGTTCGGACATCCTTTTGCAATCTGTCCCAGAGAAACTCTGCTTTGACAGCTGCCACCGAAGCCTCATTTCTTGCGTGGCCTGCTGCGGAAAGGAGACTCGGTCCTAAAGGCTGGTTTTCGCGGTGACATGCCCACGGGGTGTTATGATGCCGGTTCAGAGCAGCATCACCTTTACCGAGGGCAACTTTAGCATCGGTCGCAAGATCGGCCAATTCGTGAGTGTCGTCGTCGTCCTCATCTCCATGACCACGCACAAAACCATCCACACCTGTAACGCTGTCTAAGTTCATCGCATCTGCACCTGCAGCACACCCGCCACCATCAATCCCGACATTATTTTGTATCGCCATTCCTTGCGCCTCACCACAACCACCAATGAGATGAAGGCATGGCTCGATATAGTTCGCTTCTTTGTCTTGTAGGTGGTTTCGGATCAAGTACGAATAATCGAGCTGAGTTGCTGGGTCGAGTACTGGGAGTAGGGGGTTGCGGAAGTGGAGGTTGTTGACTAGGTTAACGGTGTACTGGGTGTTTGGGTCTAGGTTGTCAGGCCGGCCGAGGAGAACTTGCCGTGGGACGGGTCGAGGGGCTGGTGTGGGTGTCATATGGTACGTGGGAGGTTGTGGGATGGTTGGGACGGACTGGTACGATGGACGCTGCTGTTGTAGTCGCGCGTGGTCTGCATGTGGGACATGGTAGGTCGCTCGCATGCTGGTTTCTGGGGGACCTACTGGATGTAGAGAAGGCGCTGATGCTGAGTTGTATGGTTGCCCTTGGGCTGGGTGAGCGTGGGGATGACCAAGGGCATGGGATCGTGGATACATTGGGGCAACGTTATTGGCAGGCACACCATATCCATCTGGCTGGACGTGTGATGGTCGACTGTCCATAAGTGTGCAATGTGGTCTGACTGGTTGTGGTTGGAAGTACTGTGGTGTGCTTGGATATCGCTGTCGCAGCGGCTGCTGGAGGGCGTTCATGACGACCCTGCCTTGTCTGTGACCTTGTTCTTGCTGAGCCGATTGACTACACAAGTTGCTGAATTCGCTCTCAACTCGATTGAGGGTCTCCCAAGCTTTTTGGACCTTTTGACGTTGACTGTCACTGCCCCAGTTCAGAGGTACAGCGTTGGGTGGAAGGTTAATGTAGTCTTGGGGAGGTGCTAGACTGGGGTTCAAGCGCAGTGGTGGTGGCTCGTTCTCTTGCCAGATGCGAAGGGAATCTCGTTCGTGTTGGGCCGCGCGTCGTTGAGCTTGACTCTGGGGATATGGCACTTGTCGAGTGGTCGGTTCTTGTTGAGATCTACTCCCGCCCTTACCTCTGTTTCGAGATGGAAGGGACTGTTGTTGTTGAGAAGAACCTGGCGCGCAACCTATATCATCTGCCTCGGCAGAGGCTTGTGATGAAGATGAACTGTGTGATTGGAGACGAGCTCTGTCTGCTTCGAGCTGGGCAAGAACAGATGCCCTTCGTGGTCGACCGCGTTTGACCCTCCGTGGCCTGCCATCGCTGCGCTACCAAGTATTAGCTGCTGGCCGCATTGAGCGAAGTGAGGGGATATGAGTGCAGGTCGAGTACCAACAACAGGTGCGACTAGGCTAAACGTCAGCGTGAAGGGAGTCTATCGACTTACTGGCTGTTTTGTTTTGGGGTTTGTGGCTGCGTGGAGGACGTCAGCTGGAAGTCGAATGGTGACGATGCACTTAGGTCGTTCACCTGGCGCAATATCTGGAGGGTCAATCATTGTGAAGGCTTCTGATCTTATGGGTCGAATGAGGCGCAGTGAATCAGTCAGTGCAGGGTCTGCATTGTTTGTTGACAGTGGTGAAGGTGTAATATGACTAGACAGGCTAATGAAGAAGACGTTCTTATAGTATTAGCACACGTGTTTGTGCCCTTGCACATGTCGACCGAGTCAACACCACTAGCACAGCTTCCCTGATCGTATGTTTTCACTCTTCATTGCAAGGCCGTTAGTGGTGCTGTTCTCGCTATCGATAGCGGTTCGAGACTGTCAGTTCGGCAGCTTCTATGTGTATTAGTCATGTTATCGAGCCCATCTGCATGTAGAGATAGACCTCCATTGACCATGCAAGGAGAAGTCCAACGATGTGCATCTTAACCGTAAGCTGATACCGACAGCTCTCAAGATGAGCATTTCGATGACCATTAGTATAAAAAGGCACTGCTATTACAAGCCGCACTCTGAAGGACTCGCATGTAGCAGCTATCTCGAGGAAGCTTCCATATCTAAGCACCTCTGCCTAACGTTGCTAGCATAGAAGATCGATGTGCTGATGTGCTGTTAGCCAGGATCGGTCGATGCTTATCCCTGTAAGAGAAACCAGAGAATGGGTAAATGGTTAAGCAACCTTGAATAACGCAATGGAGGCGGCGGAGTACGGTAGAAGGTCGTTAGGATCAGGCACATAAACTTTTAGGTCATCTGCATCAACCAACACTACCCCCCAGTTAGTAGAGGATTATCAATCGAATAGAAGTGAACAAGTGCAGTGAAAGAATCAAGTTTCACTAATTTATTCCATTGAAGCATCCCTATAACGGGAGCAACGAGTCCTCTTGGATCTCGTGAAGCTATAGTCTGATTGTCATGCGTCCATTATCGTTCAGTGCTAGACTCAAATCCGACTGCGGATTGAGGTTGAAACGTTCTTAGGCTCGAAATTGGAGCATTTGAGGTATGAGGTCGAGGCACCGCTTAGTGCTTGGCAGCCTGCTTGTTGCTCTCGGCGGAAGTCTGTGGATTGTGTTAGGATATCTTGATGATCTCGAAGGTTTGTTCAGCTTACAGAGCTCTTGGTCTCGTCCATCTTGTCGCTGGCAGCATCCTTGGCAGCAGAGGCTCTGGTACCGATGGATGCGTTGTCGTCCTTTGCAACGTTCTTGTTGGCTTCCTTGGAGGCGCCGGAGGTGTACTCCTTGGCAGTCTCAGAGACGTCTGCGGTAAGATTAGCTTGTGCCAACAGTGTTGTTGATGAGGGGCAACATACAGTTGGCGGCGTTGTTGATGGTCTCCATTGTGATTGTTTGGTTTGGGTTCTTTTAAAAAGGGTTCTTTGAATTCGATAGAGAGTTTTGGGATATGGAAGGAGATCAAGAATTGGAAGAGCAGAAGTGGTGCACTTATATGATCACTGCATCTGTTGCACCCCACTACGAGGAAGGCGCGCGTTTGCTGTTGACAAGCAATCGCGAAGTGACTGCCCCTCTATGAGTGATACGTCATCCTTCTCTCACATGCAACAAAGGCGAGTGCTGTTTGACCAGCTGACTTTGGGTTCGAGGCTCCTGCTCAAAGGGGTTGTTTACAGCACGAGGCCTTCTCCGGGCGCCCTGATGTCACTAAGTTGTGGTTTGAGGCCACATGGGCGACATGTCAACCAATCATCTAGGGAGCAAAGCCACAACTTCTCCAAATTACGTCTCTTTAGGACTAGTCCCCGATTCGTCTCTCATTTCAAGCCACCTCGCTCTCGACCTCCATTGTTGGAGACGCCACTTGGCGGAACAGAATTCCTTCCAGTGCCACCGTGATTCAGGTTTCGCTTCATCACGCGCTCGTGTGCAGTCGGAGCTCCTTTGATCCTTGAAGATGCTTGGATGACGTGACTTGCGCCTGGCTGAATCTGTTTGTCGAGGAATGGTCAAAGTCTGAAAGCATGCGTAAACAAATTGATATCCTCGGCATGGAACCCTTGCTTGCGAAGGTGAAGTGACGCACTTATACGTAAAGTGTGGACGTGAGAGTGCCTGTTCGAGCCTATGAAAATGACACAAACCGACGCCTTAAATGAAGAAAGTGAGATCATTCTTCATTGCTCACTATGCACTGTGAAGTCCAGCGTAATGCTGCTTGTCGGGTGAAGATGCTGAAGTGATTAAGCGTTTCTCATCAATCAATCGATTGATCAGTGCTCAAAAAGAGCTTCCTTCGCCGCCATCCGGGATCTTCTTTACAGTACATCGTCCCCTCAGTCATGTTACGCGTCTGCTGCTGCGGTGAACGCTTGGTAACTCTCCAGGATATGACTATACGCGTTATGTCTCGAATCACGAATGCCAAGGTTCTGTTTTACTGAGCAAGACCCATAGCCTCGTGGGTCGCCGCGTAGTGGGCTAGCGATACCAGAGGCACAGCACGCTGACGGCGACCTGCAAGGCGAAATACAGAAGATACGTTATTCGAGAGTTCGGAATATTCTATTTTTGTCGTGCGGGCTAAGTTAAAATTCACGACGACTTCGCTTCCGCAGCCTCTTGAGGCTGTGCGCCCGATTCGTCACCTACTGACGCAAGGCAAAACCACAGATGGCCAAACCCGAAAACTGCAGCCTTCTCCATTTTAACCAATTACACTGCATGAAAGGCTGTGTACAGTGAAGGTACAGCGTGACCCGCGACGTTTCAACATTCAAGATCGTGACTATTGCTGACAGGTAAACTATAATGATATGATCCAGGTCTCGACCTCTCTGTTCTTCTTTCGCCACTATCTTGTGCTACTACTGCCTTAGACTGAATCATGCTCGATGAGAGCTTGCCAAGTGAGTTGAATCCCAACTGTGCAAAGAGAGGGCAACTGACTTGCATGACCAGCGTTCCTGCTGAAGCCTTCCAAAGACAAGCCCAAGCAGAGCTCAACCTTCTTGTACTCACAACATGGCAGTGACTTCGAGCCAGCGTATGCCCTTAAACATTTAGATCCTGAACAGCCAGCCTCTAGGAACCGGTATGCGGTAGCCATATACGATGCGCACAACCCAGATGTTCTGTTCGCAGAGGTCCTCCTCATTCCTGACTGGACACAACCGACCTTGAGTCAAGATGAGATCAGAAGAAATGGTGGGGTCACGCCGGCGCCAGAGCCCATACTGCCTACTGAGTTCGCAATTCAGCTGTACAATCCAGATCAACAAATAGTAATGAAACACAAGCCGGCTTCCTTGACCTCTGCAGCGGTGTGGGAGTTTGAAATGCCTACTCAGAGTTTCCGCACTCCGTCTCATTCACACCTCGACCGAAGCCAGAACGACCCTACGATATCAGAATTCACTCCTAAACTAGCCTTGAAATGGAAGAAAGATGGGAGACTGTCGAAAGACCTAGGGTGCTATCTGTCCAGCCGGTCTCTCAACCCGGATGGCAGTAAGAACAAACACAAAGAACCGGACATTACTATAGCAATTCTGAAAAGCCTGAAGGAGGTCACAATATACGAGCCAAACATGGCCAGAGTGGATGTCGAGGATCTGAAAGGGTTCGAGGTGGCACTACTTTTAGGTGCAGTTGTGATACGCGATGTGTACTTTGGCGCAATGAAGGAGACGTTCAACATTGCTGGTCGGAGAAAGAACAGCGCACCAAGTCCAACACACGCAACATCTTCAACGACACCTTCAGCACCACCAGCCGTTCGACGGACAACAATTCCCTCGCTACCAGAGCCTCGAGTACCACCCACCGACCCTCGGTCTCAGTGGGAGATCGATCAAGAAACGGAACGCTTGCGGAGACAAGCAGCGCTTGAAGAACGTCAGCGCAAGCAACAAGAGGAGGCGGAGCAACGGCAGATCAAGCAGATGCTCGAGGCCGAGGAAAAGGAGCGAAGACGTAGACAAGCGGAAGTTGACGCAGAGACAGAGAGATTACGGCGCTTGTACGGGCAACAGTCGTCCAGTCCTGGGGGTTCTGCATATGCCCAGCAAGGCGGTTCTGGTGAGCCGTACATGGCTGGTGCAGCAGCCTCTCAGTCTGCATTTCTGCAACCTAATCAACAGAAATTAAAGCAGAAATCTAGTATATTCGGCTTCAGGCGGCATAGCGACCAGGAGACGAGCAGGTTGGCGAAGAAGAAGAGTGCTATGTGGTAGTTTTCATAGACTCATGACTTGGACCGCGTGTTCTGCTTCCAACATTCAGGTTCCTTAACATTCACTCGGCGTCCCTACAGACCGTCCCACGTCGACAGCTCGAGTCAAATCGAGAGAAAATCGAGGTGGCCGCTACAAAGTGCACAATACACACAACTTGAGATATAAGATGTGGTAGCAATTCCCTCAGGATAAGCGATACGATTCTTCAACGTTTGAAGAGCGGACAAATGTTCTAGAAGCGATCGAAGTGCATGATCAGGTGAGATGTGACTTTAGCGTTCTTGTCTGTGCTGCCCCAAACAATATTCCGGGACTCGGGGGATCCATGCGCGAGGGCCGTGCCTTCCTCCCCACACGAAGGTGAATATCTGAATGACAAAAGGGGTCGGCACGCCGTCGTTACAACCATATACTGCCAGCAAATCTGTAGCTTCACGTACATTGTATACCCTACTTCCATGCTTAGGGTGAGAACCATAGAAACAAGCCTCCGCTGATCTGGTACCTGACCCGACAGGCCCCAATTGAGTTTAAGTGGCGACACCAGCCACCTCGGCCAGTCAGAATTGAGACCTGGTGCAGATCAGCCAGCACAACACAGCAGCGTCCACTTGGTCGGAGGTGATTCGCATCACTCTCAAGCACTTTCTCTTGCATGTTCTAATTCGTGCTCGCATCTCTCGTTCACCATAAATGTGTATACTCCTGACTTCCTTGACGACTGTACATTTATCGCCGTGATCTCGATTTCATCGATTAGCAACGGCATTGGCGACGCGACGTAGATAAATCCTATTACCACGATATCTAGATACACGGATCTCCAGATCTTCTGGCCAATGCGACTGCGCCGAACCATGATATAAAGGGCAAAAAACTTGTTAGCGATCATGTTCAGCTTTGGGCGGTCTAAAACTGGCTCAGAGGTCTCGAAACCCAAGCGAAGAGAACGAGATGAGGACGACAACCAGTCGACCGTTTCACGCCGCAAGACGCGCACCAACTCGTCTACCACATCACTCTCTAAGCCCAGACGGAAGTCCTCTAGACACGACAACGACGACGACGACGACGACGATGCTGAGAGCACGTTCTACACCACGACATCGAGAAGCAAGAGACCAGAAGCTGCGCCATCAGAAACTTCGACCTACCTGATAGGGCATTCGCGTGGACGAAACAATTCTGACCGAGCACTTGCTGTGAGAAGAAGCGATAGCTACATCGAACACGGAGAGCAAGACGACCGTCGACCGAGACGGAAAGTGTCAGGAATCACAAGTCAAAGCGCGAAGAGACGAACTGTGGACAAATACGACGATCAGAGAGCCCAGGGCGAATATGAAGACAGGAGACGTACGGCGCCCCGCTCAGACAGCGATGCGCCACGCCGCCGAGACTACAAGAGCATTGATGCTGCACCGTACGAGAGCAGCAGGGCCTTGAGCAACCACGATGCCGCACTACCACAAAACCAATTCTTTTCCGAGCCCAATACGTACACAACTCCTTTTCGACCACCCACCCTTGGTCTTGCTACCGAATACTACGGTGACCAGGGCGAATCGGTCCAAGCCCAGCCAGGTGTGCGACCACAGGGGCCTTCTTATGTGGTCAACGCTGAACAAGCACATCTTCAAACTCCAAGTGCAGACGCCAGGCCACCTCAAGAGCCTAGTGCGAGCGGTGGGCTCGGTGCTGCTACTAGCTATTTCGCTATGAACTCGAACAGTGAGGCCGAAGACTATGGTTCAGCCAAACCTCCGAACCCGAGCCGTCCGTCCCAGAAGCCCAGCAGGCCGTCGCAGTCCAGCGCAGGCACCAACTCGTTGGCCACAGCGACACTTGGAGCAGGCGGAGGAGCGACAATGGATTTCTTCGGTAGAGAGTCTGTCTCATACCAAAATCAGCAGCATGATTCGACATACCAATCACAATACCACTCTGGGGCTCAAACCCAGGAGCCGGCAGCTCTGTACGGGTCGAGCTCCCGCCCTTCACGGCCAAGCAAGCAGCATTCTAGCAGTCATCACTACGGCGCAGCAGCCGCCGCTGGACTTGGTGCAGCCGCTGCGGGTGCTTACATGGACCATCAGCACCATCAAAACCAGCAGCACTACCCTCAGGCTTATGCTGACCAATATGCTACAAGCAATACACCGAACTTCCAGCATGGTCAAACCCAGTCTGCGGCTCCCGGCATGCAACAGAAGCTAAGAAGGAAGAGAACAGGTCCGCTTACCAAGCTTGCAAGCTGGTGGAACGCGCCGGATGAGGTCGCTGAGTTTGAGGAGTACACCGAGTACATCGGCGTGTGTAAGGACTGTTTCGATCCAAACAGTCCTCCTGGCCACGGTCCCCGTAAGCACCATTACCACCGCAAATTGAGACGAGAACCAAGTAGATACGGCAGCAACCTTCGAGTAGACAAGACTTACCGGCACTCATCGTCCGACGAAGATAGAAGAGGCAAATCTTCCCGGACGCAGAAGGCGGCGGCTGCTGGCCTGGCGGGGCTCGGTGCTGCGAAGATTGGCGAAGCGATGTACAACTCGAAGCACGACTTCGACGATACGTATTCGGTGAAGTCTGGTAAGCCGATCGTGCAGCAGCGCACGAGCTACTCACGCCATGGTGCAAGCTATTCGCACAGTCGGCACTCTTCGCAAGAGGACTTGCGTTTGCATCGTAAGAGCTCCCGTAATCAGCTTGAGCAGAGGAGTGACGAATTCGACCCGAGTAGGCGCCGAAGAAGACGGTCGTCCAGCACATCTGCTGGAGGCTTGACGCGTGGCAACGTGCTGAGCGTCGGTGCAGGTGCTGCTGGATTAGCGATGGCTGCAGAGGCTGCACACCGACGAAGGAGTCGCAGTAGAAGTCGCAGCAGAGAAAGACCAATCACTCGGCGGAAGTACTTCTCCAAGCGCGTCTCACCGAGACACTCTTATGTTGACCTCACCACTACTGACCAGGGTACTACTGGTTTTGGCTCTTTCTTCAGCAGTCCTTCAGCAAACAGTAAGAAGGGCAAGAAGCCGAAAGGTCTCTTCACGCTTGCGAATGTGTCTTCCTCGTCGTCAGATGCGGACCTGGCATTTGGTGAAGGTACCATAAGAAGACAAGACTCGAGAAAGAACGGACCGAGAGAGGACAGACGACGAACAGAGAGACATAGCGGCAACGACACGGCAGCCATCATGGGTCTCGCGGCCGCGGGAGCTGCTCTGGCGGCACAGAGCGGTAGGAAAGGTAAGGATAGAAGATATGCTGACAGAAGAGCAGACGAGACACTATCGAGGACCGGCAGGAAGGTTAACTTACACGATCATAGAACCACGAATGACGAGAATGATGATGCTTGGGTAGACGAAAGCGAGGACGACTCGGCTTCCGATGTTGACATGGCTCTAGCTTACGGTGGACGATTGTCGGCAACGCAGAGCAAGGAGTCACTGGCTTCTCAGTCTTCTGGCACAAGCAAGTGGGACTGGCGCTGGAACAAGAACAGGAAGCAGCGCGAAGACAAGCAGCTAAGAAGACGACAGTCTATTGAGAACGCGCCGCAGAGACCACAGGTACACCAGCAAAGAATGCCGATATCGCACGAACCCGAAATTTCTTTCGCAAGGAAGCCCTCGAATCAAGTTAACCCCTTTGTGGCTGCTGGTGCTGGCGCGGCTTTGGGTGCGGTGGATGCGACTGCTGCAAATATGCCTTACGGGCAATCACCAATGTCTCAGCCGTCCATGCAGTATGTGGATCCCATCCCGCTCTCTGAATCTGTCACACCGATGGGCACAGCTCGCCAATCTGCTATGCCAGGGTCATTCAGTCCTCAGCCAGAGCATTTCGTCACCGCAAGCCAGGTCGAGCTCCAACAGCCTCAACCTGAAAGTCCGATCGTGAGTCAGACCGCCCGGATTGAGTCTGCTGCATTTCGCAACCAGTTTTCTGCCAGTCCTGAAGACACGCAGCTCGTACAACGGGAGACCAGGCCGCGAGAAGACTTCGAAGGCCGTAAAACATGGACTACGACCACACCTGCTAAGTCCGCCAGTCCACCAATACTGCCCTTTAATGCGTCCACCTTGAGCAGGCAGAGCGTGTCGTTCGATCTAACGCCGGAACAGCTTGAAAGCGAAAGACGTACGGTAGACAAGGAAGAACGTCGGCGTCGGAAGCGTCTGAAAGAAGAACGCAGGAGAACCACTGACGTGGCTGAGCTGCAACGTAAGGCAGACGAAGAGAGGCAGCGTAAAGTCGAAGAAGAAGCAGGGAATGATCATCACGAAAGCAGCCGACAGACCCCGACACGTCGAGGTTCTGTGGGTGCTGACGCCAGATCTGAAGCAGAAATCGATGCTGAGATTGCCCGTCTACGTGGCGAGCAGAAGCAAAAAAGAGAGGAAGCCCGACGTCATCAGCAAGAGCAGGAGCGCAGAGAAGAGGAACAACGTCGAATTGTCGAAGATCGAAGGAGACTGGAAGACGAAGACCGTGCTCCACGACAGAACGAGGGAAACCGAGAGGGAGAACGCCCTGAATCTGACATTTCTGGTATTGCTGCGACTGCCATGGCTGCAGGTGCTGGTTTTGTAGCAGCGTCAGCCTTCGCAGGCCAAGGTCGAAAGGACTCCTCGACCGAGGACGAATCGAAGCGGCGCCGCAAGTCAAGCATGAAACAAGCAAGAGACAGCTCAACTTCTCAATGTCGCGGGACTTCGCCAGAAGGAGAGTCCTCGCCAAAGGAATCTCAGCAAGAAAAGCGTGTACGTATGGCTGCCCAGCGTATTCAAAGAACACCGTCCCCTGCCCATGATGATTACAGTAAGTTTTTCGTTCCAGACGAGATCGCATCACATGTCGAGGAACACAATTACGCTGCACGGCCTCGCGACGATACCGGTGCGGATGTGGTTGAGGCTGAACCTTCATCAGCCCTGGTCAAACTACCTAAGCGCAATTCGCCTTTCAGTCCCGACAAGTACCATCCTTTTGGTCTGGAACCGGATGATGATCCACTGAAGTTCCCATGGAAGGTGCCATTACTGAGTTTGGTAGAGCCAACGCCTCCGGGGAGTCGAGCTGTCAGCGAGAAAGATTCCCTTAGTCCCATTGCACTCGCCAATAGACGTACCTCTAAGGACTCAGTGGAGCAACAAGACATTGACGAGCCATTGACGCGAAAGAGATCTGGTTCCAAGGTCACCTGGGGCGATCGTGACACCTATGTGTATGAGGTTAGGACCCCTGAGTACGAGAGGAACGACCCAGCCCAGAAGACCAAGGGTGTTAATGGAAGCGACGAAGATGACGCTCCAGGAAACAGTAGGGATGGTAGTAAGACAATCAGCACTGACCCCGAGGATTTCTACAGCAGTCCAGATGCAGAAGTGCTGAACAACGGTGAAATGCCTCCAGCGAGCCTCCATCGACCGCAGGCGGAGCGACTATACACTCTCGACAACGAAGAGCAAGAGGCAATTTTCATGCACAAAGCGCCGGAAGCGCAGGAGCAAGGAACTAGCGCCCGGCTGTCCACATACATTCCCGAGGTGCGAGAACCTGTTCAAGAAGATCATCCACCTGATGAGCTTTCGTCGCCAGAGCAAACACCATTGGAAGAGATGAACATCAACGATTTGTTGGGCGGCAAAGCATTTTATCAGACCCCTTTCACGCAGACTGCGGATGACATTGATGTTAATGCTTCACAAGCGCGTCCAGAGTTGAGCCGCCTCCAGACACTGCCTGACACTCCAGACGAGGAAGGGTCTCCTGCTGCGCTTACTAAACAACAAGAAGTTGGATCGGTCTCCCACGGACAAGCCTCTGATGAAGGATCACGGCCTAGTCGCAGTGAGCAGAGGCGAATGGAACGTGCTCTTGCTCTGGCTGCTGCCAGCGGCATTGAGAGCGCTTCCCGTGAGGCACCGGCCATGTCAGTTGATGCGTTAGCATATGTTCCACCTCCGCCGCCACTGCCTGATTTCGCTGTCAAGAGACCTGGACACACTTCTTTCGAACCAGTCGTACTACCAGAGTCCCCATTGCCCAATTCGGTAAGTTTGTCATCAGCAAAGGGTGCATCCCGGCAGGTCGCAGCAACGAAGCCACAAGGAGACCTTCGGCGCTCCTTCACTAGCATTGCAGACGCAGCAGCAGCAGCAGCTACTGAGAGGAACCGCAAGCGCATATCAATGCCGACAACGTCCGAGACAGACGAAGCCACGAGGGGCGAAGTCACGGTTTTCAAAACCATTACTCCTACGCGCCGAGAACGTGCCTCGAGCTTGACAGCCAAGCCGCAGACGAAAGGCGACAGTGTTTTCGATTACCTCGCCAGCTCGTCGGGCGATGATATGTCGAAGAAAGCGAAGAGCGAAGTTGCGACTTCGAGCAAAAATGCTATGATCGCTGCTGCATCGGCAGCTATTGCCGGTATCGGCGCAAGAAGATCTGAATCTGACATGGAAGCGAGAAAGAAGCTCGATGGGAAGAGAGAATTCGTGGCTGAGCCTGCTGCGAAAAGTGATGGTGGTGACAGCACTCGAGCAACTGATTCAGATTTCTACTCTACCAAGAGGGAAGATTTGCCAATCGTTACTACCGAACCCGACTTTTATGTGGGGAGAGCGAAAAATGAGATTAGTGCATCTCTGGACCAGCCTAATTCTCAGTTTAGCAAGAGAGAAGATCTACCAATTGTCACTGCTGAATCCGACTTTTATGTCGGAAGAGCGAACAGTGAAATTAGTGCACCTACTGCCGAGGCAGACTTCTATGCAGGCGAACCTGAGAAGGCAAAGAAGCGCAAGTCCAAGCGACGTAGCGAGAATTTTGACGACTTCGACCCTTCAAGATCTATGACAAGCCTTCCTGGGACGAAAGAAGAAGAGTCAAAGTCCCGCAGGAAGTCGAAGAATCGTAGCGAGCAGGATGAGGATGACGACACAAGATCTGTCGCTAGCACGACTGTCCTGCGCGACGATGACAGAAAGTCTAGGAGGAAGTCAAAACGTGGCTCTGGTGTCTTTGATGAAGATGACACTCGGTCTGTAACTTCCACACCAGGCGAGAGTTTAAAAAGACGATCTAAACGCAGTGGCACCTACGATGACGACGATGATACGGGATCTGTCAAAAGCACACCCAGCAGGGGTGACCGCAAATCGCGTGACAAAGACTCCAAGCGGGGATCTGGTGTATGGGATGACGACGATGATACTCGATCTGTGAGAAGTTCCGCTAGCAAGAAGGACAAGAAAGAAAAGGACGAGAAGAAATCAGGTGGTTTTTTCTCTAGCATCTTCTCAAGCAGCAAATCTGATGCCGGAACGCCCAGTCGGAAGGAATCGAAGTCTAGGTCAAGCAGATCTGAAGTTGGGCGGGACGACTCATTAGAATCCAAACACCGCAAGAAGCATCGCTCGAAATCCTCGGCTTCAGCAAGCGTGTCTGACCTGACGAAAATGCCAATGGACAACGAGACCAGGCCAGACACGCCTCGTCGAGCAACGGAGGGGACAGAATCCAAAGATCGGAGTACTGACGACAGCTTTGCCTCAGCACAAGACGAGCAGTCTTTTTTAGGGGAACGCCCCGAAATGCCTCTACCAACGGCCACAACGGGCGTTCCAACGGGTACTGATGGTGTCTCGGGGCTAAAGATAGGTGAGATCGAAGTCCCGGTGGGGAAAGAAGAGGGGACCACAGTACCCGATGAAGAACACTACAGAACGGTCCCGGCCGAGACAAATAGGCCAGGAGAGCCTTACACAAGTACCCTCGGCGAAGACATAAAGGACCCAGAGGCAGTGGCGCACGCGGCAATTGACAGTGGCGAGGAAACCGCCATCGAGGTGATAGAGAATAGCGCCGCGACAAGACCTCGAGCGCTGTCGATCATACACGTAAACCAAGGAAACGATGCGACGGAGCCAACCTCACCGACCGCTAAGCGCGTTCCACTCTTCCGTCGGCCACCCATAACGCCCAGATCAGCAAACAGAGAGACAGCAAGCTCACCAATTGTCGGGCCAACGCCGTCATCACCTCTACAGACACCTCGCACACGACAGCATAGGCCAAAGTCGACTGAGTTCCATTCGCGGGAGTTCAGACCACTATACCTGGTCGAGAGGCACACCCCGATCAAGGCTGACAACCCATTTGTTGAAGAGCTGCTGCCATCACTTCCTCCGAGCAGGACAACATCTGCGTATGGCTCGACCGAAGACCTGCCGCGCCTGGCCGAAGAGGCTTTTTCTGATAGAGAGAGCGAAAGCAAGCGTGGCAGAGCCGACCGACGACGCAGTTGGTCGGGTGGCGATAAAGCTCAATCATCCGCAGAGATTCTCGATTCGCGCTCAACTACACCAGTGCCCAGTGAGAAGCAGCGCGAACAGCTCCAACAGCAAGCTCAGGCTCGAGAGCGAAGGGAATTACCTAAGCATTTCTTCCACTCGCCCAGTGAGCTACTGCAAGATCCTGCGTTCGCTGCGGATCTCAGCTACGAAGACATTGACATTGCTCGCCCCGGCAGTCCTCTCCCTAGTGTGGTGAGTACGGATGCCGATCAAGAGTTCATGAGTGCTGAAAGTCGACCTGAGACACCGACGCCTGATTGGAATCGTTCCCCAGCATTCGTGTCGCAGGCGCCTTCAGTGAGTAGCTCTCCACCAGCCAGACGTGCTTCGCACTTCAGGTCGCCACCTGCTGCTGCTTCACCACTGTCAAGGTCGACGTCAAGATCTCCTATCACGAGAGGCAGAGCGGTCACTCCACCCTCGCGGACGCAGTCAGTTTCGTCATCCAAGCATAGGACAAGTAGTTCAACTTCAGCTCATGCAGCTGCTCTTCTTGGTAGTGCTGCGCTGGGTCTTGCGATTGGAGATGCTGTATCCGGCTCTGCTGACGCTCAAAGAGTCACTCGGGAAGAAAACATACCCTTTCCAGAAGAGTCTTTCGCCGCAGCTGTCGATACCCGCAGACCAAGCATGTCCAACACCGAGCCTACGCCCAATGAGTCAACGAGAAAGCCGCAAGCACATAACTCCTCGCCTCGGCTTGAGACACAGCCCGAGGTGCTCGACGATACCGCCATGGGGCAACCGGTGGAAATCTCTGACCAGCCAACGTCTGCAGGTGCTCCGACGCCTACTGACCACTCGGTCATGCAACAATTGTCAAACCTAGAATTGCAAGATACGGCCCGAGATGTTGATAGAAGTCTTGAAGAGGTGGATCATGCTGATAATGACCTTGGTGCGATCGAGCTAGCCTTTTCCAAAGCAGTAGGAGCTCGTGGTCTGAGCCCAGATGTCTCACGTGAGGAAGCACTCGAAGATTTTCTGCATAAACACGAGAGTGCACCATTTGTGCCAGAGGACAAGCTCAATTTGACTACTGATAGCCTACCCTCGACTGTGATCGCCACAGCTCTAGAGGCTCCGGAGCATGAATCACCTGCTGTGGGCACACTTTCTCGTGCTGAGGACCATGACGACTTGCAGACAGCAGCGCCCGAAAGCAAACCCTCGGCCAAGAAGACCAAGAAAGAAAAGAAGGGGAAGAAAAAGTCTACATCAAGCAGGTTGTCCGAGGAGTTCACATCTGAAGATGTGGCAGCCGTTAGTCGTGGCGATGAACAAGACCTTGCTCTGGCTATGTCCCGCGACCACCCATCTACAGCTGAAACTCTTGTTGCGACCCCTCAAAAAGATGCAGAGAGCCAGGTGACGCAGGATACAGATGCGCTCCAAGAGCAGGACATGGCTTCGCCTAAGACGCTAGAAGCCACCACAGTTGAGCCACTAAGACCCTCGGAAGTGGATGATCAGGTGCCTGAAACTGAGCCTGCGACAGCTGCTAGTGCTGCTCAGGCTGACGATGAACAGCTTAACGTACCTGAGATGCTTGAGCCCGCAGCTGCATTGACTGATGATGCAGTCACAAGCTTACACGTTGCTCAGGATACGCCGCTACCTGAGCGGGAGCATGAGACTGAGCTAGCCGAGGATGATTGGGCAGTATCTACCAAGAAGTCCAAGAAAGACAAGAAGAAGGGCAAGAAAAAGTCTATCGCCGAAAACGTGCTGGTTCCTGCATTTGCGGCAGTTGGCCTCGGTGCTCTGGGCACAGCCTTGCTCGGTGATACTGAAAATGAACGACAACAGCCCAGTGAAAAGAGAGAACCAACTGGAGAGCCAGCCATTGAAACTGCAGAAGAACGTGAAATCTCTCAAGAAGAAGAGCCTGTGGTCATGCGCCAACAAGGAATTGAGCGTCCCGAAGATCGAACAAGCGATGTCCTGTCTGGTGCGGAAGCACTATCCAATGATCAGCCAAGAGACGTTGAGTCGGAAGACATTGGGTCCTTGCTAGCTGAAAGCAATGTTCCTCCTGTCGTGGAGACACTGGCCGAGGAGCAGTCACGAGAAATTCACCCTAACAATGTCGGAGCTTCGCAGATTGAGGAAAAAGTCCCCTGGGACTTTGGTCTGAACAAGAAGCAGCGTCAGAAGAAAGAAAAGGCCATGAGGGCTAACGGTACCTGGGGTGATCGCTTGACCCAAGAATCCATCGATGCTGCAGTCACTACTAAAGCAGTAGTAGATACCAGCGGGTCCGTGGAGCACGAAGCTGAAGAGCAGCAGGAACCTCTTGCTGCCGAGCCTTCAACACCTGCTGTTGAGTCAATTGGCCCTAGTCAAGCCGAAGCCGAGGACGAGAATGCACGAGAACCGCCCATTGAAGAGCAACAGCCTCTTGAGGAACCAGTTCCTTGGGACTTCGGTCTCTCTAGCAAAGACAAGAAAAAGAAGGAGAAGGCCATGAAGAAGAATGGAACTTGGGCTGACAGGCTTACCCAGGAAACGATCGATGCTGCACGCGATCAAGCTCAGCAGGAAGCTGATGCTAGTCTCGAGGTCGAGCACGCTGCATCATCTACACCCGTTACCGAAACAGTTGCAGAACTAAGCTTCGAAGAAGAACCTACTACCATTGGAGAGGAGGAACGGGCTGTGCCAGTCAAAGGAAAGAAGAGTAAAAAGGACAAGAAAAAGAGTCGAAGCTCGATGGCTGATGCTGAGGATCTTGCTCTCAAGGCTGAGGACAAACAGCTCGAAGTCGAGGCTCGCGGAACCGTCGAAGAATCTACAAATTTGGAAGAACAGCTACCAGTCGACGAGCCAGATACACGAGAAGGTTTCGAGATATCCCAGGAAGAGCTACCGCCTTCTCCAATGGCAAAGACGGACATGCTGGCTACACCGCCAGAAGCAAACTTGGACGAAGAATCACTTCGGGCAGCAGCCCCACTAAACAGTGGAGACTCTGTACTGCCAGCAGACCGAAGCCTCGAGGTTCCACACGAGGAAGCTCACAACACCACCCCAGATGTTGTTCTCGACCTTCTAAACAGAAGGACATCTGTTGGTGATGCTGCCAGGCCACAAACTACGTCGGCCAACGAATTCGCCGAAACATCCCTCTCTGGCACCACTCCCTCAGTAATAGAAGCTGTCTCCGAGCCTCCTGAGACGCATGTTCAAGAAGAGGAAAGTGCTTCTATGCCTGCTGAGGATCAACCAAAAGACCTAAACGTTGAGAAGCTTGTGGCTGAAGCTCCAACTACTGATGAGGCTACAACACCTGCCGAAGGTACAATTGAACAGCCCACAACCTCAGCCAGAGCCTCACTTGAGGCGATAGAGACAGAGTTGTCGCTCAACAGATCAGTCGACGAACAAGCAGATCCTGCAGAAGATGACTGGGCGATCCCGTCTAAGAAGTCCAAGAAAAAAGACAAGAAGAAGCGGAAGAGTTCGACCGCCGTGAGCGCATTTTCAGATGTCGATGAAGTCAATCAAGAAATCAAGCCAGAGGCTGAGACTTCCGTTGACACTGCAGCTAACGTTGAGCAATCCGTGGACACAGTTTCTGAACACCTCAATTCTGCCGAATTAGCGCCCGGAAACTCTGTTATGGCAGGTTTGGAAGACGAGGGAAAGGAAAATTTGGCAGCTGTCGAGGAGCAACCACTTACAACAGCCGAGCCACCAGTTGTGCAGACCACAGCTGAGGGCGACGACGAATGGATTGCTCCTAGCAAGACGTCGAAGAAGGACAAAAAGAAGAAGCGCAAGTCGGCTACCGTCGACTTCGATGGACCTGAGCCTGCCACTCCTGTTGCAGAAGATTCGCCTGCCCTGCCTCTCGAGAATGTTGATACTGTGGTTATTGACAAGGATGCCGAAGAACCTGCCATGGCATCGGAGACCCCGGGCCTACCAGAAGCTGACGACTGGGCTCTTCCGTCCAAGACATCCAAGAAGGACAAAAAGAAGCGCAAGTCGGCTGTGCGGGAAGCAATCGAAACTAGTGCCTCTACCGTCGAGCAGGAGCCTGATGTGCCTGTTGAAGACATTGAGGTTTTACCCTTGGAGAAAGCTGTCGATGATACTGAAGCACCGCAGGCGTCAGGAGACGCCGAACCGCTTTCCGAAGTGATCCCGGCACAAACCGAAGCTGTAGAAGAAGAATGGGCTGTCCCAACGAAGAAGTCAAAGAAGGGCAAGAAGAAAGACAAGAAGATGCAATTTCCCGATGAGCCTGAGCCCGGAACTCCAGCAGGAGCTACGGAAGTGGTGACGGTTGTTGCTAACCCAGAACCTGAACCAATCCAGGAGGCGCCAGTTACAGACGTCCAGCCTACCGTCGATACTGAAGAGCCCGGAGCGATCCAAGAGTTGCAAAATCTTGATACCGACGAGCCGGAACTCACGATACAAGACCTCGACAAGTCAACCGAAAGCTCCCATACAGTAGAAGAAGAAATGGTCGAAATCGATGGTATCATGCTTAGTAAAGCCGACGCCGAGGCTCTCGCGGCTGAGCTCGAGCTTGACGAGCCAGCTGCCGGCGACGATGACAAGAACTCGCTCGATGTTAATCTTGGTCGTGCTGTCAAGGGCGAAAGTCCTGTCGCTGAAGACGATGACAGATTTTCGGTTGATGTAAATACTGGCAGAGCGATCAACGACGACCTTCTCGCTACACCCAGAGAGGTACATCAGGAGTCTGTGCAACAAGGCTGGCTTGCGGGAGTGAGGCAGCTTGCTCAGCAATTCACGACGAAAGTTGGAGATACTGTCGCGTCTATGGGTCCGGACATCGGGACAATTGCGGAAGTCGCGCAACAAGACGATGTACCGCAGAAGAAAATTGTGGCTGAAGCGGACTCCAAGGAGGACCTCTGGATGGAGTCTGAGAACAATGAAGCGCCTGTAGATCGCCGAATTATATCGACCACAGATTCTGCTCGACGGCAAGCTGATCTGGTGCAAGATGAAAAGGTAACAGAAGCGCAGCCCGACAAGCAACTTCCTGAGGTAGCACCTAATGAGGACGCGTCTATCCAAGAAGCGCCAATTGAGCAGGACCTTGTGGTTGAGAAAGATACCCCTGTGACAGAGCCTGAAGGTATAGAGCATCAAATCCCAGGCGACGACTGGGAAGAGGGTCCAAGTGTTGAGCAAACCCAGCAGGAATATGCTGACCCGACTATCGATGATTTCTTCGATACGCCGAAATCTCCACGGGCAGATGATGATCAATCGTGGGTCAAAGGCAACAAGAAGGGCAAGAAGGGCAAGAAAGGGAAAAAAGGCTCTGTCTCAAGTATGTCGAGCAATACCGGAAACTTGTCAGCACCGACAACTCCGATTGCTGAGGGCAAGCCCGAGTTTCCGGAAGTCATAACAGACGCTGCAAACTCCCTTGAAGGGCTTGTGACTGAGCCTGTCGCTGTCACAGAGGCCCAAGAACCCGAGGACCCAGTCGACGACGTTGCAGTCCAGGCCGTCCCCGCAGACACTACGAGCCTCGAAAACAAATTTTCGCCCGAGCTCCAGAATGACGATGAACCAGAAAAGGTGGTGGTCGATACGCAAGAGACACCTTCAGCATCAGACAAAAGGACATCTCCTTCTTTGGACACAGGTTTTGAATTAGAAGTCGCCACGCCTACACGACAACGCTCTTTTGATCCCTTGGATGGAGTGGCTCAAGCACCCACAGCCGAAGGAGAACGGGAATATTCGACTGTTGAAACGTCTGCCGTGCCCCTGTCACGCAAATCATCGAAGAACAAGAAAAGAAAGAGCGTCATTTGGCCCGACGCGGATTCTGTCCCTGGTACGCCTGCTACTGAATCAGGCCTCGAGTTACACGTACCTCCTAGTCCCGAACGAGTATACAGAGATGGTCCAGAGTTTCAAGAGTCTGAGTCTACTCCGCAACAGGAACGTAAGCCGGATGACTTCGAGGATGGCACTATGACTCAAGCCGAGCAGACTCCACCTGGGCCGATATCAGACCCTGAAGCTCCTTTGGTGCTTACCGAGCCTCAAGCGCAAGCAGAAGACGAATGGTCAGTGCCCGTGACTACAGGCAAGAAAGGCAAAAAGGACAAAAAGAAAACGAAGGGCAGCAATTCGTTCTCGGACACGGACGTTGCAGCTGCACCTGTGGCTGACACGCCAATCGCTGAAGAGGCATCCCTGCTGCAAAGAAGCTTGACGGATGAGCCTGTTTCGCTCGATGAACCAATCACAACACCAACTACCACCGAGCTTAACGAGATCGTACCTTCGACAGAGCCTGAAGCAGAAGCTGCAGATGAGTGGTCTGTTCTTGTGACTCCAGGAAAAAAGAGCAAGAAAGACAAGAAACAGAGAGGCTCAGTCGCTAAAGAGGAGCCGGTACCTGAACCTGCTGTAGATCCTATGCCAGTCGAGCCTGTGTCGAGTGAGGCGTTTTCAGTGGAAGAGCCTGTTTCGCTTGATGAACCGAGCAAGGATGTCACCACGGACGAAGTCGTGGCAACCCAGACAGCCGAGCATGACGAGTGGGCAACGCCAACTAGGAAGGGCAAGAAAGACAAGAAGAAAAAGAAGAAAGACTCGCTCGCTGAAGCCGAGCCAGCAATCGAGCCTGTTCTGGAGTCCACATCCGTCGAACCCCTCTCGACTGAAGAACCCTTGACCGAGGAGCCTGTTTCCACGGATGAGCCAAGCACGTTCGCAAATACTGGCGAAGTCACTGAAGATCAGCCAGCAGATGACGACGAGTGGTCAACACCCACCAAGAAGGGCAAGAAAGATAAGAAGAAAAAGAAGAAGGGTAGCGTCACTGAGTCTGAGTTTGAACCAGGTCCAGAAGCCGAGTCTAGTGTTGAACCTGCCACCGATATCAAAGCGCCCGAAGACAGCTTCACAACGGACAACATGGACGTAGCCGACACAAGCACTGAGCTAAACAACTCGGAAGTCTTTGAGGCCGAGCAAGCAAACGAACCGCACCCGGCTGATGAAGACGAATGGGCGCCGACTACCTCCAAGAAGTCGAAGAAGGACAAGAAAAAGAGCAAGAAGAAGGGCAGTGTCATTGAGCCTGAGCCCGAATCTGCTATAGAAGGCGACTCTAATCTTGAACCTGCCACTGATGCCAGGCCGTTCGAAGAGATTTCGACAGCGGTTCCCGCACAGTCAGAGGAGATGAGTACTGAGCTTACCAGCCGGGAAGTACTCGACACCGAGCAAGCAACCGAACTACCACCGGCTGAAGAAGATGATTGGGCGCCGACTACGTCCAAGAAATCAAAGAAAGACAAGAAGAAGAGCAAGAAGCTTGGTTCCTCCTTCTCCCTTGACGAGCCAAACAGAGATATTGTGGGTTTGACGGCAACTCACCCTTCTGCGACTGAAGAAGTGGTATCTACTGACCAAGAATTGACAAAAGGACTCTCAGCACCTGAGGCTCAAGGAGATATGGAGTCGCCAATTGTCGCACTCGAAGCTCCAACAGAGACTCGACATATTGAAGATGCTTTTGTTGACTCGACTGAGAACCTGGCTGTGCCAGCGGAAAAATCATTTAGATCTCTCAGTGAAGGCGAGGCTCCATTAATGACTGAAGTGCCTGATATGGACTCTATTCCAGCTACCGACGAGAATCTGGACGACCTCGACCGTGACGCAACTGCTATGGACGACCGACAAGCGGCTCAAGGCTCCGATGAGATGCCGCTCACCACTTCGCAGACTGAAGCGGAACCTGCGCCTGCGCATTTAACCGTAACGGAAGTTCACTCTAGCACCGAGGCCGATGTTGAAGTGCCCGCTGACACCGCTGAGTCAGCCGAGGCCTCCTCTGAGCCCGCGCAGGAGAGCGCCGCTGTGTTGAGTGCGCCAGTCGAGCCAGAAGCTGAAGATGAGTGGTCTGTGCCGACGAAGAAGAGCAAAAAAGAGAAGAAGAAGCGCTCGAAGCCGCAAGTTTCGGGATTTGAACCTACAGCTGACGAGCACGTTGGAATCGAGAGTGTTGGGGAGGTCGACGAGGCTGCTGATGTTGCTGCACCAGAATTTGCAGCTGAACCCGAGCAATTGCCAGAAGCATCAGCAGATGTCGAAGCTGTCGGGTCTGCGTCTGCCACTGCACAAGAAGACCCTCTTGAGCCGGAGGTTGTCCCTGCCGAAGATGAGTGGGCGGTCCCGAAGAAGAAGACCAAAAAGGACAAGAAGAAAAAGCGTGGCTCGACTGTTGAATTGGATGAGCAGGCTGAGATGGTCGGACCAGGAGCGTCTGCGCCACTCATCGAGAGCGAGTCGACAAGGGAAAACACGATTGACGAGCCTATCTCTGAAGCAGTTGCCGGTAGGCATGCCGAAGAACATGATCAGGGTAACGGTCTTGTTTCTGAACCGCCTGCGCCTCCTAACCAGGTTGCAGATATTGCTGCCGGTGTGTTTGAAGAGGGTACCGCTCCCTCGGATGTTGTGATGCCAAGCTCGGTCATATCCTGGGAGGAACCACAGGTTGACCCGAACACCGCGTCTGATCCGCTGGAGGTCGAACAGTCTCTTGGCGAGGACGAAGGGGCTTCAAGAGACTTCGCGCCTGAATCTGAAGCCGAGCCTACCATCGTCGCAGATGTTGCCGAGGCTGATGACAGCGAGTGGACTGCGCCTTCGAAGAAGAGTAAAAAGGACAAGAAGAAAAAGAAGAAGCAGAGTCTGTTGCTGGAGGAAGAACATGAAGCTGGACCCGAACCCACTCAAACAGAAGGCCAGTCAATTCCTACCGTTGAGACCGAAGAGCCTACTCCTCTCGGACGGGGTTTTGACCCGGATCAAGCCCAAGCCGTCGATGCTGCGCACGCACTTGCTGGTGAAGATGAGCCTAACTTGGTTGGTATCCATCCGGCCACTGAAGCTCAGCCCGAGGAAGTTCAGCCAGACGAGGGGGAGTGGGCGATGTCGAACCCGAGCAAAAAGAGCAAGAAAGAGAAGAAGAAAAAGAAATCTATTATGCTTGACGAGCCGGACACATTGACTCCCACAGTTGCCAAGACTGAAGCTGAACCGACTTTTGTCACCGAAGAGACCGACTCTATCGAGCCTGCGACAATAGAGCCAGCAGCAGCAGCAGCTGCTGCTGCTGGCAGTGTCGACAACGTGGCTCAAGAAGAGCAGATTCGCGATGTCACGCCACAGCTGGAAGAGCCCAAGGCCGAAGAAGACGAATGGGCCCTTCCCACCTCTAGCAAGAAGAAGAAGGACAAGAAAAAGAAAAGATCTATGGTGCTCGACGAAGCTCCGGCTGACGCAGAAGCCAATCCCGTTGTTGAAGAGCCAGTAATGGTTGATGAACCGGCGACTGGACCTGAGCCCGAACCGCTTGATATTGCAGAGACTGTCGCTGGAGAGCCAAGTCCTGAGAATGCTGACATTGCACTCGCGGAGGACGAGTGGGTACTTCCCACCTCAAGCAAGAAGAAGAAGGACAAGAAAAAGAAGAGGTCTATTCTGCTTGATGAGCCTACAGTTGAGGAAGAGCCTATCCCCACGAGCGAAGAGCCAGCTACTATCGAAGAATCTGTCCAAGAATCCGAGTCGCATCCTCTGGCTATCGCAGAGCCTAGCACAGAAAGATTGTCTGAGGATGTTGTCGTTGTACCAGAAGAGGCTGCCCCCGAAGAGGTCGCCCCGGAAGAGGACGAATGGGCACTGCCGAGCTCAAGCAAGAAGAAGAAGGACAAGAAGAAGAAGCGCAAATCGGCATTGGCTGACGAGGGCGAAGTCGCGAATCCGTCTCCCAATGAGCTTATGATGACCGCGACCGCATTACCCGTGTCTGGGGGTTTCGTTGATGAACATCCTGCCGAAGTTGGTATGGAGTCTCGAGAGCCGGAAGAAGTCCTTGAATCTTCGCGCGAGCCAGGTGAGCCGGAGCATCAGCATGCAACCGAGGAGGCACGAGAGGTAGAAAGCACCAATGAGGGTGGGCTACCACAAGAACCATATGCTGACGAGGAACCGGTGCCACGTGAGGCTCCATCCTTGGTTGTTCCTGACCGGGAAGGCGAAAGAGACGACAAAGATATGACTGTGGTTGATAAAGGTGAGGGAGACGTTCAAGAAGAAGCTGAGCCTAGTTCTCAACCACCCTTAGCTGAAGAAACCGAAGCATTTGGTGAAGAGCCTATGTCAGCGGACGTCAAGGACGAGCTGCCACCGCCAAGTACTGAAGCTAGACTTGACACAGCAGACTTCAAGGGTGATGCTTCCCAGACAGGAGAGGAGCATCAAGAACAGCCAGTACACCAGTCTGAAGCAGACACTGTGGCTGAAGATGAATGGTCCGTTCCGATTACAGGCAAGAAGTCCAAGAAAGACAAGAAAAAGAAGAAGCAAAAGTCTATCGCTGAGGACTATTCTGAGCCTGCAACTGAACAAGAATCTATCCCTTCCATTCCTATTGAGGAGGAAGTAGTACAGGTTGTCGAGGAACCAACAGGGGAGGAAACTCTCGAAGATCGAGCCAGTCATGACGTCCCGGCCGAAGACATTGTACCTACAGAGCCTGATTACACTGAGCCATCGACGACAGCGGCTGACGATGAATGGGCGGTTCCGACATCCTCAAAGAAGTCGAAGAAAGACAAGAAAAAGAAGCGCCAATCCATCGTCGAAGAGGCAGCTGGTGAAGAGCATGAATCTAGCTTGACGGCTGCGGCACCTGTAGGGGAAGTGGATGATAGTGCAGCCGACCCGATGGTTATCGAAGAGTCACTTGAACCAGAAGCTGCCACAGAGTCCTTTGATCAGGCCGCCGAAGGAGCCGCTGAGCCTGAGCAGCGCGAATCAATCGCACCTGCTGAGGACGAGTGGTCAGCGCCAGTCACTCTCGGCAAAAAGTCGAAGAAGGACAAGAAGAAGAAGCGGCAATCGATGGTTGCGGAAGAGCCCACATCAGAGCAAGAGTCAGCGCCGGTGACCCCTGGGCCTGAAGCAGGGTCCGAGCAGATCACCAATGAACCTGTTGTTACAGAGCGCTCCGTCGACCCAGAGATCGTGTTAGAGCCTACTGCCAACGACATCGACTTGACTACTGGACCTGAACAGCAACAGGTGCCTGAGCCGGCTGGTGAGGACGAGTGGTCAGTGCCTAGTACTGGGAAGAAGTCAAAGAAGGACAAGAAAAAGAAACGCCAGTCTGTCATCGACGACGGTGGGCCGGCCGAGCCCGAGTCGGTTCCTGATGCGCTTGCGCCAGAACCGGAGCGTGAAATCTCGGCCAATGATGCTGCGACAGCGCTATCTGGAGGGCTGTCAATTCCTGGTGACGTCGTCGATGAGCATAATTCTGCGTTTGACGAGCCAGCTATCATCCCGGAGAGTGTGGCTGACGACCGGGCAACGGCCATGGACGAACCAACAACTGTCGATGGAACAGCAATTAGCGAGCCAATAGCAACAGAAGCGGTCACACCAGCAGCCGAAGCCGAAGGTGATGATGACTGGTCCTTACCCATGACAGGGAAGAAAAAGAAGAAGGCATCACAAGTCAGCGAGCCTGTCACTCCTGCGGCTGAAGTCGTCGATCCGTTTGATGATGCGACAGAAATCGCCGAACGCGAGCAAGACCAAGAGGGCGTCACTACTGACCGTGCGCTTTCCGAGCCGAACATCGCAGAAGAATCCCCTGTTCAGCCCAATGTTGAAGCGCAAGAGCAGTTACCAAATCCTGAGGCGGTCGCCGACGACACAGAAGTCCCGGATTCCGAGCTCCACGATCAAAAGGAACCCACACCAGATGCAGGAGAAACAGGCTTGGAGACGGTTGCAGCCTCTACTAGCTTGGAGCCGCTTGTCGATGAGGCAGCCGCTGAGACTGAGCTCGCGTCGCGAGGACCACCTGAAGACTACCCTGCTGAGAATAATCAAGATAACCCAGCCTTCGATGAACAACAAGCTGCTGACGATGCGCGAGATGTTCCACTAACAGAGTTGCAATCTACAGAGCCTGCCGATGAATGGGCCGTACCAACCAAGAGCAAGAAGGACAAGAAGAAGAAACGAAAGGATACAGCCACCGAGGCAGAATCTGAGGCTGTTCGTGAAACACCCGTCGAAGCTGCGGTCACCCAGACCGAATACGGACCAGCTACTGGCCCACTTGAAGCAAGCAGAGATATGCCTGTGGAACTGGAGCAGACTCCAGAGTCAGCTGAGACCGATGCCAGACCAGCAGATACAGAACCGGTCACGGACGATTGGGCATTCTCAACATCGACGTCTAAAAAGTCCAAGAAAGACAAGAAAAAGAAGCGAAAGTCTGTTATCGAAGACGAAGCCGACGAACACCAGACGGAGACCCAGCTTGCGGCCGATCCAGTCGGAATTATTGAACCAGAGGTTCTAACCATGGAGACTGAGCGGCTTGTGGAACCCGTACCACATGAGCCCGCAACCGAGTCAGAGCACACCGAGCACGATGTCCATATGGATGACACAGCTGACAACGCTCCTGATTCTGATAGCACTGGAGCGCAACGAGCGACGGACACTGCAGAACTCTCTGTTAACGATCAAGATCCTAGCGCCACGGAAGAGCAGGATCCTATGGACCTAGACGTTGCTCGAGATACTACGGCAGTTCACGAGCCGGAAGTAGGAGAGACGTCTACCAGGGAGCCCGAGAATTCCAAAGTTGCGCCAGCTCTTGAAGAATCTCAGCCGGCTGACGCGGTCCCCAGTGAACCGGGAGCCGAACGACAGCCGACCGAGTCCGTTGAGGATGAATGGGCGATCCCGTCCAAAAAGTCGAAGAAAGACAAGAAGAAGGGCAAGAAAAGCCGAGCAAGCTCAGGCTTTGAGGAGCCTGACACTGATGTCTCAGCGCCTGTCGGACCAACCGAAGCGGAACAGGAGCCTGACGCCAAGATACTTCCTGAGCCCCAAATCGGATCTCAAGAAGCCACCGTGCCTTCCTCGATTGAAGAAGGTACAAAGGACACGGAACCCAATGCTCTGACTGACTCGCAGCCAACTGCGGAGCCCGAGGATGAATGGTCAACTCCTGCCTTTGGCAAGAAGAGCAAGAAAGACAAGAAAAAGAAAAAGGTTAGCAGAGCATTGTCGCTGACTGAAAATAGCACGGAAGTTGTTCCAGAAGATGCAGTGCGGCCAGCCTCTGAACCACTTGATATGACTGAATCGGGCGACGTGCAAGAGGCGGCATCGGATGCTCTTATGAAGGATGTCGCGCCTGTAGCAACGGCGGAGAGTGAGCCAACTTTCGTCGAAACGCCAAAATCTGCTACACAAGCACAGAATGCCGAATTGGATCAACAAGCCGCCGACGAGGTCACGACTTTCCCTGATCCGGCCGAGCCAACACCGGCGGAGGAGCCTGAGGAGTGGTCTTTCACCTCCACGTCCAAAAAGTCGAAGAAAGACAAGAAGAAGAAGAAACGGGAACAAACATTGGACGATGTGGACTTTTCATCCTCCATGCCGAAAGCGCCCACTGAACCGGCTGACTCTGTTACGGATCCTGTGCAGCCTGCGGCCGAGGAGTTTGTGCTCGGCGTACCTGAAAGCCGAGATAGCGAGATAGAAAAGACGTCGACTGTGCCGGAAGCAGAGGGAGAATTTGACCCAGATGCTGCACTGTCAGCACCACAAACCGAGCAAGAGCTGACTGAGCCGGTACCCGAAGGGCAGATAACGCAAACTTCTGATCCTGAGAACATCACCGAAGAATCTGCGCTTGGTGAGCAGGAGCAAACTGTGCCAGTCGAGTCTGTTGTGGGGGAGCAAGCGGTGGAAACTTCTGCTACCGAGGCAGTTCATGAAGGATCTGCTGAACGAGCAGGAATGCCCGAGCACGATCACAGTGTCGAAGCAGAAGTTCCTGATACATTCAAGGATCTGAGCCCTGCGGCCGCGGCGGCAATGGCAGCGGCAGCAGACGCCGCATATAGTACACAAACTGCCGCGCCTGAGGATGAGTGGTCTACTCCTTCTTCTAAGCAGGCCAAGAAAGACAAAAAGAAGAAGCGCAAGTCAGGCACATCCACGCCCTTGGAAGAAATTGTTGAAGTACAGGACAGGGACATGGCAGACGCTATCTTTGATTCTGCACCCATGGCTCATGAAGCCGCCCAAGAAACGCCTGCTCTATTTGGGCATCCTCCAGAAGAGACGCCAAGAGAGGTCGCTGAGACACCCGAGACTACAGAAGCTGCAGCAGAACCGACACAGGCAGCTGCAGAACAGGTCGAGGAGGAAGAATGGGCAATGCCTGGTAAGAAGTCTAAGAAAGAAAAGAAAAGAAAGAAATCGCACGCTGTTGACGACGACGTGGGCATCTCAACGCCAGCTCTTGAGACAGTTCTAGAGCCCATGCTCGATGAAGCGACTGCAGAAACATTTGTCGATACTGAACAGCCTGAGCAAGCCACAGAGATTGTCGAGCCGACTGCAGATATTGCTGAACCATTTATTGAACAACCAGTCGCAGACGATGAATGGGCAGTGCTAACCACTGGCAAGAAAACAAAGAAGGACAAGAAGAAGAAAAACGGGACGGAAGCTGCGCAGTCTGAGGCTAGGGCATCTACACCAGCTATCGAGGCAGACCCACAGCCTATGCTTGAGGAAGAGATTCTGCAAACTCCTGTCGAGGTTCAGCAACCAGAGGCGACTCCAGATTTCGTCGAAACAAGCAGAGACGTTGCGTTGCCGCAAGCTCAGGAACCTGTTGCGGAGGACGAATGGTCAGCTCCGACTACCGCGAAGAAATTGAAAAAGGACAAGAAGAAGCGGAAGTCTACTATCGCAGATACCGAACCCGAAACACCGGCGCCCCAAGAGGGGTTCGCGGAAGAAGCGGCTTTTGAGCATGAACAGGAGAAGTCAACTCAAGATCCATCAGTCCCCGATGTGCCAGTGACTGAAGACTTGTCTCACGCCAATCAGCCACCCACTACCGTCCCAGAGGCCGAGGCTGAGGTCGAGGAAGAGTGGTCGATGCCAGCTAAAAAAGGAAAGAAGGACAAGAAGAAACGTAGGTCGGCTGTTGAGGACGAAGCTGAAGCACAACCGCCTCCAGTATACGAGCCCGAGTTTGTTCAGATTGAGCCCTTGGATGAGGTACCGAAAGATACCGAGGACGCTGCCTTCACAGCCGACGCGCAGACTGAGCCAACAACCGTTGAGGTCCCACAACCAGAAGGCGGTGACGAATGGGCAGTAACGACGAAAAAGTCGAAAAAGGACAAGAAGAAACGCAAGTCGACTGTCCAGACTGAAGACGACCAGCAGTCGCCCCAAGTGATCGAGCCTGAACCGATTCAGTTTGAGCCTCCAATGGAACCGACAGAGGACGTCGAAGAACCTGTTCTGGCACGAGATATCCCGGCTGAGTCGTCTATAGTTGAGACTCCAGCCCCAGAAGTTGAAGACGAGTGGGCGGTACCGGTCAAGAAATCGAAGAAGGACAAGAAAAAGAGAAAATCGGCTTCTGGTGGAACGAGCAGTTATGAGCCAGCTCCACATGAGTCTACCGCTGAGGTCGAGGAACCAGGTCTGACACGTGATGGCACTTGGCAAGAACAAGTAGAGGCTGACTCTGCTGAAGCTGACAAGACTATGACCGAGGCACCAAGTGCGGCTGAAGCAGACGTTGAAGACTACTATCGAAGTCATGAGTCACGCACGGAGCCGTTGTCGGCTGAGGAGCCAAGAAAGATGGACGTTGAACGAGGTTCAGATACAGCGGACCCTGTGTTTGTAGAAGAACAACATGAAGAGCCGCCTGTCGCAGATACGACCTCGCCGGATCCAGAAGCCTTCTACAGAACGGAGCCACCTGCGCGAGAGACGAACGAGCTAGTGCCAGAGCCCGCGCTTGATGACGAAACGTTGTCACGCAAGAGCAGCAAGAAAGCTAAGAAGAGCAAGAAAGGAAAGAAAGCCGCCGATGTCGGGGAGACAAGTCAACCGCCACCGGCACGGCAAAGTGATGCGCAAGAAGAAGCCTCCTCACCTGCCAGAATCTCACGTAAAGCTTCCCAAGAATGGGCTGCTCAGGCAGTCGCGGCTGGGGAGGCTCAAGCCGCAGAGGAGAGTGATGGATCGCAGGTCAGCGAGACAACTAGGGAACGTCGAAGACGAAGACGGTCACCGCAAATGACGGCAGGTTGGGAACCAGGCGATCTGCCACGAAGTGGTGTTTTGACGCCGCCGCCTGATGATGACGACATCATGGACACGGCTCTGGGCATTGCAGCTGGACTTGGAATTGGTGCGGCTGCTCAACCTGCACCCGAGTCAGGACGGCACGATGGTGCACCAGCTGCTCAGGGACCATCTAGCTGGTCATTTGCCCACCTCAATCGCCCGGAGAGTTCGGTGCGTGACAGTGGTGTGCAGATTCACGACACACCTCACGTTTCGCAGAATGACAACTCTAGAGATCGAGACAGCGGAATCGAAGCTAGCCCACGCACGAGTCAACACGAAGGCAAGGAGTCAATCTACAGCGATCAGCAAACACCGAGACCAGAGCGTGACCGATCACCAACCAGCTCTTCGGAGAATCTTGGAGCCAATCGACCTCCTGAACTTGCGCACCTACGCACCCCTTCATCTGCAGACGTTCGGCGGGTCAGCCCGACTACGCGTATGATCCGCGATAGCCAGGGCAATCTCCGGGAGTCGACGACATCACCGTCTTCGCTTCGGTCGCAGAAGGAGTCGTTTGGCAATCTTCGAGGCGCCGCGGGATCGCCAGTGTCGTCGCCTCGCTTGCGAAGGGTGTCGGGGGATCTTGCGTCCAACTTGCTCGATCGAGCACAATCACGAGGGATCGACCGAGAAGCATTCAGCCCATCTCCACGGCCAAGCAGCGATCGGTCGTACACGCCTCGTGCCAGCTCTGACAGACCGTTCTCGCCACGAGCATCAAGTGCTCTTGGCACCATCGACGAAAATGGTCTTGCCCTTGGCGCAGCGGCATTGGGCGTGGCAGGTGGGTCGGCTCTTCTGTCACGTGAAGGGGCTAGCGCATCGCGCCAAGGCTCGTTCCGCGACCTGCGCCAGAACTCAGCTTCTCCAATCCCATCACAACCATCACGGTCACCAACTGCAGCGGCTCATGCTGATGTTGCTGGCACCCGACGAAGCGCCTCAATGGCCGACTATTTCGATGGCGTCGGGGCCGCAGCCCCTGCCTCACCACGCTCACCCAGTCGACCGCCCAGCCTGCGCAAACGACAATCACTGAACCAAGTTCACGACCTGCAGACCCGCGTCGAACAGCTCGCCGAGGAGAACAGAAGCCTTGCCGAAGCCAAACTGTTGGCGGAGCAGCACATCGAGGAATTGCATCTCGAGCACACCAAGGCTGACTATGCGACTGAAGAGGCGCTGAAGACGGTGAATGAGCAGTTGAGGCTGCGTGATGACGAGATCGCCAGGCTACGTGGGGAGATTGAGAAACTGGTCCGGGCGCGAGATGCATTGAGGGAAGAACATGAAGAGAAATACACCTTGTTAATCAATGAGAAAGACCATGCACACTCACGCCTCTCCGAGTCCGCTCGCGAGCTGGCCGATGTGCGCAGCAAGCACCACGAGATCTCTTCTGGCATGGAAGCCGTCGTCGCTGCACAGGTCGCCGCTGCTATTGCGAGCAAAGATGGCGAGTTGCAGAGACTGCGCCGCGACCTGGATGCTGCCAGAGCAAAGATCAGAGAACTACAGGCCAAGATCCTGGCTCGAGGTGTCGATGAGGTCGTAGTTGTCAGGGATGAAGACTATTTCGACAATACCTGCCAACAGCTCTGTCAACATGTCCAACAGTGGGTCTTGCGATTCAGCAAGTTCTCCGACACCAGAGTCTGTCGCAGCACTAACGAGGTCCGCGACGAAAAGATGGTCGATCGCTTCGACAACGCCATCCTCGATGGAAGTGATGTCGACGCCTACCTCGCCGACCGCGTCAAACGACGAGACGTCTTCATGTCCGTCGTCATGACCATGGTGTGGGAGTTCGTCTTCACCCGCTACCTGTTCGGCATGGACCGCGATCAACGGCAGAAGCTGAAGCAATTAGAGAAGAACCTCGCCGAGGTTGGACCCGCCTCTGCAGTTCAGCAATGGCGCGCCTTGACCTTGACTCTGCTCGCCAAGCGCCAGCAATTCAAGATCCAGAAGGACAGCGATACCGAGGCTGTCGCCACGGAGATCCTGCAGACGCTCAGTAAGTTCCTGCCTCCACCGCAGAACCTCCAAGGCCAGATCTTCGAGTCTTTACGAAATGTAACGAGGGCTGCCGTCAAGCTTTCCATCGAGATGAGGACCCAGAGAGCAGAGTACATTATGCTCCCGCCTCTGCAGCCAGAGTACGACACCAATGGAGATTTGGCAAGGAAGGTCTTCTTCAATGCTAGTCTCATGAATGAACGGAGTGGAGAGACCCAGTCCAACGAGGAGCTGGAGGAGACGCAGGCCGTGGTGAGAATGGTCCTGTTCCCGCTCGTGGTGAAGAAGGGCGGCGACACCGGAGGCGGCGACGAGGAGATCGTCGTCTGTCCCGCCCAGGTGCTCGTCGCGAGACCTGACAAGGGCAAGAAGCCACGACGCAGTGGAAGTGGCAGGGACAATGAGCGGGAGAGAGCACTATCGAGGATGAGCCAGGGTGCTGGCATGGCGAGCACGCATTCTTTGGGCGTCATGTCTCCTGGGGAGGGAAATGTCATCTAAGCGAGTTACTTCAAATTGTATTGGAAAGGATAGATAGCGTGTGCACATTGCATTTGAGCAAGCGCGGGTATATACGGAGTCGTCGTGGTTGGGGCATCATGTGGGCAGATGGTGCTGGTTGTACTTTGCTTTACGAGATACTTTACGACGTTACGACTTTGGGGAGAACATGGGGTTGGCGAATCCCGCTGGCTAGAGTGTATACAGAAAGAACATGCACACAGGGCCAAGCCAAATCCATACATTTAGCATGATTCCATTGTTCATCAATGCCCTTTTCCCTGAACTGCTGTGATGTTCTCCGAGTCGCTTCGTTGTGACGCCAATACGCTGTCGTCCTTCGCAAACTCGGAGCAGCATGTGCTTGTTTGTTGGCTTGCGGCCGGTCAGCATTCCATTCCGACTTGCATGAGTACTTACCCTTACTACATGCATCGTCACCATCTAGTCTCACACACATCTGAAAGACATGCAAAGTCCGCATTGAATCGAGGGGTGTAGAAACTGTGTGGTTCTAGAAGAATGGTTTCTAGTACTTTCCATTCACCGATCCATCGCGAGGTTTATCGGCAGGAGTCGAGCAGAGAATATCATATAAGTACCATCCATCACTGTCTCTGCCTGTTTGCTAGGCATAGCACCTCGGCACGCATTTACTCGTTCCAATGGCAAATCGGCTTGTACCATCCAGCGAGACCGGTGTTCAGACGCTTCCCAGACCTTGACGAAAGGGGATGCCTCGCAGAGTGTGAGTGAGGCGTCATCTTCACAGCGCCATAATGTATCTCGCCACAACATTGGCCAGTATCCATGAGCGAGCTTGATTGTTGCGTCGTTGCATATCGTCCAGGTCCGATGTTCTTGTTAGCCGCAGTATGGCGGGGTGATGACTGCCCACCGAGTTTGCTTGCGCTTCACGTATATCTTGATTGTCTTGTTATCTCCGTCACCCCTGGTGTTCAGGCCGTTTACGGCGGTTATAGTGCTTCCACAAAGCCTTACCCAGCATCGCGACTGAGACTGCCATGCCCGTTATATTTATTGCATTTACGAATAACTCCACCCCAGTATAAGCGCCATCCCTGCTATTCTCAATTATGTCTGTGGTACTTGAGAAGTCGCCTGTCTTCAAGATGTCGAGGGTCCAAATCTTGCACGTATCGCAATCAGATACATATAGTTGTTTGAAGTAATCTCTTGCTGGACGCTCGAGCAACGACAGTTTGATCTGCAAACGCATGTCTGAGAGTTCGAGGGTCACATTCTCAAGCAAGTGCGAGCTCAGTATCATGGATCCTCTTGCTTCGAATTCTTCGGACAAGGTCTTGTTGTCCGGTGCCTGTACCTCTGTGGTACTAGATCCTGTTGACATTCGCGACAACCAGTCGTTGGACCATACCGTGTCATAGCGCTTGGAGGGCCGTACTGCAGGATTCGCGGTCGCCTCCCGAACACTTTCCATCATTGCACTCAGCTTGCTGTTTCCTAATTGAATAGTCGGACACCATTCACGATCAAACCCCAGCTTGATCCACCGGACCAGATGCTGTCGACTGCCAAATCTATCGGCAACAGGACTATGTATTAGACCTCTGGTGCCCCACTCATCTGCAGACAGCCGAACGACGGAGATCTTGCCATCCTCGCGATCGACGGACCCATCGCGACGGGAGCATATTCTGAGCTTGTTGTGAGAACTCTTGCCGTAGCCCGGCAGTTGGAGACTACGTGTCCAGAATCCATGAATGTACTTCATTGCAGGCGATCGAATTAAATGGGGAACATACAGCTTTCGGCGTCGTCTAGCCTGAGAACTGGCTATCGTCTGACTTGAGACGCGAAGAACAGATGACTCACAGCGATGCAAGCGGCCGTATTGTCCGCCGTTTGCGAGCTGTACCAGCAAGATGGCAGACTGTGTTCCATCGTCTGCGGGTTCGCAGTCTAGAATGCACAAATATGTTCCCAACGTGTATGGAATCGTGAGCACGTCAAGCTCTAGGCCATCTGCTACCACAGAGAGACTTCGACTCGATGAGGTTATCGTCCTCGCACAGCGCCGGGATGTATAGAACGCAGGGCTTCTGGGCAGTAAGCCCGACAGTGACGTTTCATGGGGCGCCATTGACTTGCTCCAAATGAGAGGAGTCACATCGCCTGTTCGACGAAGAACTTCTTCCAAGAACATCTGAAATGCTTTCCTTCCTGAACCATACAAGGTGGGCATGCTCAAATCGAACAAGCCGAGTAGACTGTATGCTTCGTCTTCGACTCGAGAGGCATTCCTCTTTGATGCCCATGACAAACGTTCTGCTACGGTACATGTTGTTGTTGGGGACGCACGGCACCGAAGCACATCGACATTAATCCATGTGATCGCAGCAATCTCCTCGCACAAATTATTCTTCGAGCCGAAATGTTTCCAATTTTGGTCGTAAAATTCGACCCGTAGAGGAGCTATCAATTCCTGCAAAGTCCAGCACCGTGTGAACCATGAACTGGAAGCAAGTTCGTTGTGCCCATGTGCGTAATCGAACAAGTATGCGATACAGAGAGACGCCTTCTGATACCATTTGTACATTGCGTTGATCGCCTCGTTGAGTTCAGTGAAATTGCGCTTGTCGATGCAACATGTGTCCAGCCAGACCCAACTGTAATTGGCCTCAAGCGCAATGCGGCATGATTCCTTGATTTTTCGGAACCCGCGCTTGCGAAAGAAGGTACGGTCCTCAGAGTCTTGATATGTCACTTCGCCTTCCTCCCAGCGATGCGAAACAATCACGTATGGAGGAGCGTTCTCGTTTGTAAACTCCCTCCAGATAAGGCGCCGAGCATGTATGAGCCGCATGTTAACCAGGAATGTGCCCTGCCAAATCGGGAGAAGGCGCTGGCTAGGGTTGATGGGTAACTGACACAGCAGATGCAATATTCTGGTAAGGTTGTCTCCAGGTAAGTAGCAGGACAGGTGGTGAGCTATCAGTCATAGGAAAGCGATTTGCCATCGACGTGAGAGACGAATGACCTAAACGGAGAACATGCTGAGTGAGGCTGAGTAGCGATGACTTCCCGATGGTAGGCTTTTTGTATCGACTTCGTGGCTGTATTATCAGTCCCTTGTCACTCCGCCGTTGATATGCCATGTAGCTTGATTTGATTGGCTACATACAATGCTTCATGGTTGAGAGAGGCTTTGCATGTCAGACTCTCATTGGCAGAACTGTGCCTCTTAGGTCATATTACAGCCGACACAAGTAATGGTCAGCCTAGATGTCGGGCGCAAGTGCGGGGAGGACGTGTTATCGTAGCGGCTTCATCGCGGTCTAGGTGATCATTGAATGGGATTGGTGCTTTCAAATCTTGCGTTGTCTTCTTCCCCTTGCTATCGCCGTCTCGCCTGCGCTCGTACGTTGCTAAGGGAATGGTCATCTTGCGATTTGACTGCTTGACTCATCAATTGACAGGTGGGCAACGCGCATACAGTTATGTTACACGATCCATGTGTCTGATACTTTCCAAAGCTGAACAGGTCTTGTAAGGTTGCAGCGATATGCCTGTCTAGTTCAGGCATGAGCAAAGCAGCAATCTCGGCTCCGAGGACATCTGAGAAACATCGACCGGAATTAAAGATGTCAGACACATAGATAAAGGTAGTTGCAAAGAAAGGTTCCCCAATGATGAGGCCGTAGCTTGTGTGGAATAGCGTGCTTGGCCCATGAAGGGTTCTGTCATATGTCAAGGTTCCTTCTGCGGCCGTTTTGTTCTCCACTCACCAAGCGCTGCTCGAACCTGGAGGCACTCGAGGGCGTAGAACCTGACCTGGTTCGTTGTATGACAGTGCCGTAGATTACATTGTTTCAAGTTCGAAGTCATCCAAACGACTAAGAGCTGCCTGGAATGTCTGTTCTTCTATCCTCAGGCTTTTTCGACGCGATTGCTGTCCTTGTTGGTGGGTGCTGAGGCTCGTCACGGTCTCATGCGGCATCCTGAGCCCACGCTTCCTTCGCGTCTGGTCAGCTTCCAAGGTGTTGACGGTCTTGGTATCGCAGTTGAGCTGCTTCATCGGCGATAGTTTAGCCTTCTTCAACGGTTTGGTCTTCCTGAGTCTTGCCGTAGGGGTTGTCACCGTCAAAGTTCTGCCCTCCTTCTTCAGCACTGTACCCTTCTCGACCCTGGTTAGAGAAGTTATGACCTTGCCGCTCCAGTTCCTTGCGGTCTGGTCGACAGTTCGCTGAACTTCCTCTCTAGCTTGCTCCCTGTTGACCCCTTTCCTCAAGATAGCTTCATAGTCCGTCAACTTGTGTCTGATATGGGCTCTTACAGCCAAGGTAACGATCTTGCCCAACTCTAACTTCGTGGTCCGGCCAACCCGCCCTGATCGCTTTTGCAATGTGTGCTTCAAGATCAAGTCGACATTATCCTTAGGTACATGTGGGTAAAGTCTGTGTAGCTCCTGCTCGAATGCGTCCTTCACTACTGCGTCTTTCTTGGCGACTGCGGTGGCGCGGTTGGCGGAGGTCTCTTTGTCAAGCTTCTGGACTTTGAAGTAGATGTCTTGAGGGACCGCGATGCCGAGCTGTGCCTTGGTCGCGGATTGAACGATGAAAAATTTTCGGTCGGCCTCGTGTGTGAGTTTGCGGCAGTACTTGGTGATGTAGACGTTACCTTTGCGAACGAGGGTGTACCCTTGGGGCAGGTTCAACTTGCTGCCGTTGGAGGCCGAGATGATTGGCTCATGGGGCATGACTGACGTTGACGAGACAGACATCTTACTACCTATGAAGGAGTGAACCGTTGACGCGTTCTTGGCTGACCTTCGATGATTTACTTGTGTTTGCTGGTTGTCGTTGTCGTTGTCGTTGTCGTTGTTGTCGTTTCACTGCCGTAGCGCTAGCTTTGATTTCAGTGAGACTGGTCCAGGTAGCCATGCTTTTAGAATTCGCAACGCAAAAGGCCGTCTTCGTTGTTCTTCAGTCGATTTGTGGATGGCCTCAAGACATGAATTCACTTTGCACAAAGAGATCTAGATGGGAAGCGGGTGCGTTTGGAGGGAACAACGAGCGCCTGCTACTTAGCAGACAACTTGTGGGCATCTGACGCCCAGACACAACGCTTGGGTCGCACCTGTCTCCGTGCACCACAAGTCTGTTCGCTGCAGAGTTCTCAGCTTGCGCAACAGAGACTTCTTCATCAACTCGTGTTTGAGCTATGTCGTTTCCTCGTCATCAACGCTTGTGTCATTGTCATCGTCTAAGTATGAACCTTGTACACCTCGCCTTTGCTATTGATGGGTAACTCTTTACCTCGTAGACTGGTGTGACTGACAAGGCCGGACCACCGTCGTAGTATAGCAAAACAGCGACACAGCTGCAAAAGCGAGTTCACCTTGTCACGCGCAATCAACGTCTCGATGCTACGGTGGATTTTACAGCTACAAAGTGCTTGACTATCAACACGTCGCTTACGCGCAGGTTGCTGCTTTTCCCATTTAGAGCTCATATAGTTATCTTGAAGATAGTGTAATATTTGTATTCCTACAGCGCCTGGCCAGCTTCATCTACAACCAAGTCTGTTCTTCACATGCATGAATGCTCCTCCAGTCGTGCGACATGGAGGCAGATCGTTTGTCCCAGAACCATTGTTTAATGAGTATCTAGTCGTTCTTTCGTGCCATCTCAGGACATACAGCCAATCGTACCTTCGTCATGTCAGACGACACCCCAAGCGAAACAACTCATGCTTGCTACTCAGACGACCCTAAGCCACAGACCCAACTACGACCCAGATAAATCATCCTAACTTTAGTCCTACCACTGATCTCAGGCACAGCCATCGTCCTCGCAAGCTCACCCACGATCTCATCCGTACTTTTCTGGTCACTTGACGCCATCTCCCAGCCACGACAGACCTCCACAAGTGCCTCCAATGCTCTCTCCATTTTCTTAACATCCCAAGCTCTTCTCACCGACCTCACATTCATCTTCCTAATCGGTTTTCTCGTTCTATGCAACCACGGATGTACGTGTCAATGGATTGCTCGCAACCGTTCGTTAGTGGGCATGCTCCGAACTCCACTGCCTGCTGCAACAGAACAGTGGCGAGAAGTTCAGGTAGCATGATCAGGTGTGGACTTGCTATGGGCGAACACATGATTATTGCCCGGAGTAGGCGATCCAAATTGAGAAGCTATCTAACCAAGTTCCTTGAATTAGCTTTGCAGACAGAAAGACACCAGATCGAGGAACTACCAGGTAACGTCCGCATGGGACCTCAATTGGATCGCATCGCTCCACGACATAAGCACATATTCTTTCCAGACGTCTGCTACATCAGAACGTCCTCCACCCCTCCCCACCAGTAACCATACTCTTCGCTACCTCAGCATACTTCTCATTTCCACTCTCCATCTTGCCCAGAAACGCCCCGTCATTCGCATTCTTCATCTCCCCGACCCCGAATCTATCCTCGCAGAACTTGATGACCTTCTTGAACTCCCACAAACTCGTTTCGCGGAGCAAGTCCTCCTCCGCCGCCCAATCCTTCACGTCCTCAGGACGCAACTTGTCTTCCGTTTGCGGCCGTCCACCAACTCCATTCCGACTCTTCACCCGATCGCGATACCGCTCCAGGCGATCAAGAAAATGCTCCCAGCCTCTACTCGCCATCTCCGGCGCGTCCTTCCTCGCCTCCTCACTCCATGTATTCTGAAATGCGTCCGTTTCCTTAACGTCACCGTACCACGCCCTCGTGTTGTCGATGTCGCCCTCGATCCGATGCAGGATGCCATGGACGTACATGCTTTCGTACATCGGCTCGACCTCGGCGTGTCGGCAAAGGAAATGCGCTGATGGGAGATCGCAGTTGAGCAGATGTAGCAGGCTTTCGAGGACGGGGTGCAGAGAGAGCGAGGCGATCGTTGGCAAGTCAGATGATGACGACGACGTAGAAGGAGGAGTCTCCGCTCGCTGTTGCTGCTGGGTCTGCGACTGCGACTGGGCGATGAGCAGTTTGTGCGGTGATGTTGGTGCGGAGAAGAAGACGTGTTCGTGTTGAAGCAGCGCCGATAATATAGCGTTGTATCTCTGTCGCTGGTCTTGTTTGTTCACTGGTGCATTTGGTGCTGCTGCTGACGCTGACGCTGACGCTGTTCCGGGTTCTTGCGCCATTGTGTTGTGTGTGGCTGGACGAGTGTTACGATGTTCACAATTATTGAGAACAATGTTGATGTAATTCGATAAACACCTGCCAATAGAATGTACGCCCAGGATAGCCGAGTGCTCAGCCTAGGGTCTTAGTACAGATAGCTTGGGCCTCCGATGCCTCAAGAGCACGCAAGGTCCAGATAAGGCAGACGTGCATCAACCAGGCGAACAGAAAGAGCCCCTCGCAGCGCCAGCGTCTGAAGCTCTGGAAGCGTCGAGTAAGAGGCCCGAAAAACACTTCACTGCTTTGAAAGCAGGATGTATCGAGGCTGAAGTAAAGGTTGTAGATTCCGAGTCCTACTATTAAGCTGATGTTGTCCGCTTCCGACCAATGGTTATCAAAGTCGTTGTTCGTGAGGCCGTGGCTCAAGGTAGTACCCGCTGGGATATCTCTGCCTTCATCAAACCGTGATGCATGGTGTCCATTATCGTTGTGGTCTTGCATGCTGTGCCAAGTAAAAGGTCTAAAGCCGAAGTGGTGACGTCGTGGTATCTGACGATTTCTAGTAGGGTCAGACGGCGGAAAGCACCGCAGATGACCTCGAGTCTGTAAGAAGTACACAGCTTGTATTGTATACGGGGCTGGATCTGGGGTAAAGCTCTTTATTTGAGTGTTACATAAAAGTTTGAGGACAAGGTATCAATAGCACTCAACGTCTAGCAAGGAGATACGAGCATGGATGCATACCATCCCTTCGTTTATAGCTCCTCGAAGATGCAAAAGGCATACTACTATCTATCATGATGTCTGCTTGTTTGCATCCTTGCATCATAATCTATCTAGGATGCACTGACTCTCGGCCTCCTAGCTAGGGGGGCTTGAGCGGGTCGTTGATGACCTCTTGGTTTATGCTGACTCGTCGGATCAGGCTTGTTGGCAGGAAACGTCATGATCGGACATGCCAGGTGGAGACTGGGGAACTGCATCTCCACGATCTGCCAAGGCTCTGATGATCTTCGGCGTGCCAATGAGACACATAGTGATGAAACACGCATCTGCGACTGGATCTGTAAACCCGGTTGTGAGAGGCTGTTCACCATGAGACTGCATGACTCATCTGGACGAAGGAGCACAGAACTGGAGAGCGACCAAAGTATCGCCATGACTGGAATTAAATTAGGCTGAACATTATGTTCCTGATATGGAGCTATTTCTGCGATGTCTATAATCGTGGCCATATTGCAATCTATAATATACACAACAGCAACTACTATACCAATAGTGCTCAGATGCAAACCTCCCCGTTGCTCACTCAACTATGCCGAAACTTCAAGTCGATGGAACCGACCTCTCCCTTAACGCCCGAAAGATGCAATGATACTTCATAAATCATGTCTCGTAATGATCTGCCCTCATGTCACCGAAGTGCTGGGTCGAATTTCAGCAGGCTCTTCTGGCACGTATGTGGATTGCAGCTGGTTCTGCTGTATGGACTGACTCCTGTGCCGGCCCCTGTATGAGCTGACAGGACGGTCAGTGGAAACGCGGGGGGCATCCATCACAGATGGGTCGTTCGTCCATGACTGTCTGTTAGACAATGCCCGCACGCGATTGGGTGTTGCTACTGCATCTCGGTTGACGTTCCTGAAACTATCAACGCTCATCCGGGGCTGCATGCTGGAATGCATCTGCTCTGGCTCGTTTGTCCATGACTGCCTGTTAGATATTGCACGTTGACGATTTGGTGTTCCTGGTAGGTCCCTGTTGACGCCCCTGGAGCTATCAACGCTCATCCGAGATTGCATGGCGACAGCTAGCTGGTCCAGGTCGTATCCTTCGTTTGCGAAGTCATTCGTGCTCCAGCTTGCTCGGTGTCTCCTGGCCCCGTATGGCAAGTTCGATACACTAGCTCTAGATCTCATGCTAGGGTTTCTCGAAGGTGGTCTGCTATAGACCTGTCTATTTGCTTCCATGCTCGTTGAAACTCGCTGCTCTTCGTAGTCTTCAAGAAAGTTTTCATTCTCTACATCGTCGTCCTCTATCTTCGTCTGTCTACGCACACCTGAGACAGAGAAGTATGGTTCTTTCGACTCTTCGACGACAGAAGACTTTTGAACGGGCTCAGGCTTGGGAACCTTCGGGAGCCGCTTATCGGTTGCTTTTTGATCGATGTGTGCGAAATATTTTGTTCTTTTGTTCGCCAGCCTGGAAGGATGGAATTTTTCCTTCTCCTTGTAACGTCGGACAGACATCCAGCTTGATATCGCACCAATCACCACAGCAATCAGCATACAGATGAGCAAGACACCTTGTATGACTATAATGACAACGCCGATGACCGTTGTCAGAATTCGTTCTAGTCCGAATTGAGGGTCGAAGGCTGCACACAAAGCGACAGAAGCAACCTTGCTGAAGCCTAAGAAATAGACCATGAGCATGTTGAGCCTGTTGCTTTCGAAAGGTCTCATGATGACAATGACGCAGAATGACAATATCTCCCAAGCCAACAAACCGAACACCTGTATTAACGGACTGCCAGCAGCAGCACCGTAGAAACAGGCGCGAACGAACTCGTAGATGAGCCACGCAGCGAAGAACCACCATTTGCTTCGTCGGAATCTGGCCGACAGCCACCCAAATTTGATGAGGTAGTCGTCATCGTCGTGAACATGCGGTCGCTCGAGCGAATCTTTGAGTTGGAGATGTCGCGATGGCAAGGAAGCGATGGTCTTTCGAGAGTCCTCTGCAGTGTCGACTGTAGATACTCGTGTCCACCTCAAGTTTGACTTGAGTTCCAACCGGTCTTGTTCAAATCGAACTCTCTGTCCGCTCAGGCGATACCAAAGGGCATATGCTGCAAGACCGAGCATGCCAATCAAAAAGAGACAGAACACAATCCCAGCAATGGCCAGAGCGCCCGAGCCACCGCCTAACGTGAACTGGAACAGAGACAGGAAGATCATCATGAAGAACGCGATGAAGCATGATCTCAGCACAACAATCCCTGCACAGTAGATCCAATGTTTTCTGAAGAATACTAAGCGTTCTGTCTTGGTGAATTTTACCGCAACGAGAAGCTCAAGAGTTGCCTTCAGAAGCACAACAGCACCCAACAGAATCGCGATGAGAGTGAGCAGCCAAAGGAGTCCAGTCAAGAAGGCGTTAGATGCAGGGATTTCCAGCTCGGCCAAGGTTCCCGCGAAGCTTGAATAGTTGCCAGGCAGAGGCAACCCATAATCAACTGCGTGACCATACCAGTGGGCTTGTGGAGTCGAAGCAGTCGAATTAGTCGTATTCGCCACGGCTCTCATCTCGATTGAGCGCTTGTAGATCGAAGACAGTGAGTAGCCGCCGCCAAGGTCCACAGTAGTACCCGTGACTGGAGAGCCGAGGGAGCTGATATTCCCTCTGTCGTTCCCGATGAAGCCATTGATCGCGTTCTGCATAGAAGGGAGGTAGATCATGCCGGAAGCCCAAGCAAAATTGCTCCAGAAGGCGGGCAATACAGAAGGAAAGTTCATCGAAAGAGCTCCCGTGAAGAAAACGTGCTGGAGGATTGAGAAGACCACAAATATCGACAGCGAATGCGCGTAGTGTTTTCTTGTCTCCTGAAGCCCTTGTCCATAAATCGCGGTTGCGACAGAGGAGATGAAGGCGATTGCAACGAAGAAACCTACAGTCCCTCCAACGGCTGCTGGGTGAGAGAAACTGTTTCCGTTGGTAAGGACTGCAGAGTAGCAGGCGATTTGAGACTGAGTCGAATTGCCAAAAACACGAAGAATGGCTTGTCCCTCGAAATCGGGTATCGACAAAGCTATCTCTGGGATGGCTGCAACGTCTGCTGGAGCGATCGGAATTATGCCACTTCCTGAAATGGGCACGGAGGCGTTGATCGGGCACATACTGTAGATGTTGGCAAAGCATGGGTTGAAGGTCAGTTCGAATCGATTTTCGCCGTAAGCATAGACGCTGATGGACAAGATTGTACTCTCGTTCGCCACAGCGGTGTATCCCTCAATATTAAAGGCTATTGTCATGTTGTCCTTGTAGTATGCCGCACTCCAACGAGTGGCAGTGATGGCCGAGTCTCCCTGACAGTCGCCATAGTCTCCGGTATATAGAGATGGCTGTCTGTTGTTATCCAGGTACAGCGTCTCGCCATCGGCGTTCGTGTATGTTATCCAGTCAATCGCTAAAGAGGTTTGAACATTGAGAGCGAGGAATGTGACGAGGATGGCATAGAAGCCTGACAGCGACATCAGCACCGGGGCTCGCATCGCAGCAGACCTGGGTGTGACAGGAAGATTAACGCGCTGCTGTGTGACGGGGAACAGATCAGACGAGGTCGGACATGAAACAGTGGTGGTCCTGGTCCTGGGATGAATCAGAGGGACTATACCAGCCACGAAGTCTCGGGTAGGTAGCTGTAGGATTCGCCTAGCAGAAGGCAGTATGTTACAAGTGCATAAGCAAGGAACGGTGCAGTTGCAGGAATCGCAGGCAAAGACTGCCAGCCACGATCTCAAAATCCTTCCCGAGCTGTAGTCCCAGTGGAGCGGGATCCCGGCGTGGAGTGTGGCGAAGGGTGGATGCTGTCAATCTCTGGATGACAGCTCTTTTGCTTTTGTGATCTACCTATATTTGGCCCTGGGGAAGAGGGGCAAGCTTCAGGTAGGTATCACGCGGTGCGAGCATGTCAAGGAACGACACATTGTGACATTCCTGCTGTATCAACTGACAACTACAGCAACGGCAGGGCGGACACACCTTCCAACCCAACAAATGGCTAATGGCTACCGGCAGACGCGGCCCTTTTAACCAGGTACATGTTCATTTGCACTTCTTTCCCAACTAATCAGGCGAGGCTGGCCAGTGGCGGGTTCAGTAGCGCGGCTCCATCTGGGCATGACCGGAGCTTGGCAGAATAGTCACTGCTCTAGCGTGTCCGAAAAACCTGCTACCCTGCGCCTGGTCTCCATCTCGTCTATGTCAGCGGCTTTAAGAACGAATCATGCCTTACCGGTGTGCTTCGTCCCGAGCTGAGCGTCATCCATCGAGCGATGAGGCATGACTATCCGGACCGCAATTTCTGACGCACGATTAGCACATGACTTCATTCATCGACTTGGCCAACAGCATGACATGAGTGCTGATTACTTCCAGTTACAATACGAAGCAAGACACGGCAGCTTGGTATTAAGTATTGACCCGGAACACCCGTGCCTTGGTTTCATTGCCATGTGCATGCATACCAGTAGCTGCAAGGGCCAGCTTTGCGTTGTCCGTTGATCGCACGCTTTCCCACTTCGAGATGCACTTGAGAACGTATGCACGTTTAGCAGGATATTTGTGCAGTATTTTTGTGCCAATTGGTCATTACTCTCCAACACCTGTGCGGGTGAAAGCTTGACGAACTTGTAACTGCCTCATGCATTTACTTGCTGCAGCAAGTTGCCTGCTTCACTTCTACAAAACTCTCCTCAAACCTTCCTGGCCCGGTTTGTCATGCAGTGGACGATTTCTAAATTGAGACGTGGAGCAAGCTACAAGTATGCATCGTGACGCGCAACTCTTCGATTCCGACTTGGTCCGCCACTGGTGCTATGACAGTAGAGCGCTGATTGGACCACGCTCATGATGCCTCAGCGAGGCATATATGACAGGAAATTGATTATCCACCCAATGATATCAGCACACGCAAATGCTGGTTATCTTGCTGTCGCTGCCCTTACCATCATCGACGCCAGCTTACAACGTCTTCTCCACCTCGTACAATGCGTCCATGGCCTCTCGTATCTTCGTCTTCACGGCATCAGTCGGCTCTTCGTAGGGCCGTCGTGGTCTGAACATCGGTCCCGCATCGGTCAGACCCGCTCTGGGCGCAGTGTAGACGGCTGCCGCATACTTGGTGTTGGCGATGCCAGCTTTCGTGGGCGACTCGGCATGAGCCGCCATCTTGTGCAACGCCATCGCCTGATCATGTTTGCCCATCTTCCACAAGTCAAAGATCTTCACTATCGTCTTGGGGAATATGTTTCCAAATGCCGCTATGCAACCAGCACTGCCAGCTGCTAAGCCACCGATCAAGAAATCTGACTGGCCGCCGAAGATTGCGAACCGTGAGGGTGAGAAGGTTGCTGCCAAGCGCGTGATCTTACCGACGGAACCACAGGTAAGCTAAGATAAGATGGTCAGCCAAAAGCGTTATCAGAATCTCGGAGAGAAAGGAACACTGACTTTCGTTCCAACAATGTTCGGGTTTTTGTGTGCTAGGGTGGTCATAATGTCAGAGTCTAGGTCGAGGCCATTGCATACAGCAGGGAAGTTGTATATGATGATGGGTAGAGGGGACGCCTGCGCGACTTGGTTGTAGAAGTTCTCTACCACTTTGGGTGTCGTCTGCTTGCCGAAATATGCGCATGGCAACACCAGCGCATAGTCAGCGCCAGCAGCATGTGCATCTGCAATGTACTCCAGAACTTGTGCTGTTGAGTGTCCTCCCACTCCTGCCATGATTGGATAGCCCTTGGGGACTGACTGTCTTGCTAATTTGACCAGAGTGGCCCGTTCATTTTGCGTCAACAAGAAGGTCTCCGCGTTAGTCCCCAGGATCACTAGGCCTTTGAGACCTGTGCTCGCAAGGTACGAGTAGTACTTCGCCTGTGCATCAAGGCATAGCTTATCGGTATCGGGATCGAATAGAGTCACAGCAGGCGCCCAGCAGCCTGCTTCTGGTACACGGTGGCTGTGTGGTGTGTTATCGACCATGTTCTGATCATCTGGAATAGAGCCCATCTTAGTTGATATCTGAGTTATCTTGATACCTCTGCCGCCCACTTCCAAAACGCAGTCTGTCGAAAAGTTCGGGCCATACTTGTTCTGAGCCTTACCCCTCACGGCTTCTGGTCGGCACATATCCCGCCGAAGGGGAACGGTCGACCTCACAAAACATTATTTTATGCTTGAATTTACCAGACACTCGTCGAACCGGTCTACGCAGCCGACGGTTACGCGGTCAGTGTATTTAATCGCCCCTCTGTCATCCTTTCACACGTGCTTGAGGACCCTATCCTCGCTAGGCTCGTAGGCCAATTCGATGCACACTCTGCATACTTCTCTCAATCTTCTGGCGACATGCCATTCCTATACTGCCAAAGGCGACTCACATCTTTAATCACCCTGCCGTTCTCGCGATGCTGCCCTTTGGAAGAACAATCCCAGACATCCTTCTCAGACACCTTGCTAGCAATGTCGTAATCCGCCAGAATTTGTTCGTTCAGCTCGCTGCTCATGAAATCATTCTCATCCCTCACGGCGACCAGTCTGTCTTGGTCATCGGTACTCATAGTAAAATAGTCGTCCAGGTAGTTTCCATTCAGCTGGTGGCCACTTCCTTTCCTTACGAAGAGTCTGCCGACGTATCGATTCTCCATCTCTTCTCGCGCTTGTTGACTAACGTATCGCGTTTTGCCGGGCTTTGGCAATGGCCGAAAATGTAGGATCCCGAACAAGCTGACCCAATCCCCTAAGTTGGCGTAATGCTCAATATGCTTAACAATTCTGTTTCCATCGCCGTCTTCGGGTGAATTAAAGTGGTTTGCGGCAGAACCGAAGGTGTAGATTTCAACTTTCTTCAGCAAATCTCGATCTGTGTTAGCATATAGCCAGTCAAGCACTATCCCACCTTCAATGGCACCTTGGCTATGCAGGATAATCACAATCTTCTTGTACCGGTAGGCCTGCTCTCTCTGCTCCTCGATGAAATTGGACACGTCTGAGTAGATCTCTCTGATATCTGGCGTTGCGTACCCGAACGTCCTCTGGATAATACACTCGATGGTGTCGAACAGGATACCTCTCGTCTTGTTGTGGATTCCATGGATAGGTCTTCGGAAGGTAAGTGCTAGACGGTCGAGATTACTTTGCATCCAGTGATCGCCAGCTGCCACCCCGTTGATGAAGACCCACTTCTCATCATCGTGTTTCTGCCATGCCTCCTGCCATTCTGGGTCGACAATGCTTTCGTATCGCCGTTTAGTGCCGTTGAGCAAGATGCAGAAGTAATCATTGCCGACCACGAAGCCAACCACTCCAAGAATACAGGTTGGTGTCCAGCTCAGCAAAGGTACGGGAAGACCAAGAAACACGCTTGGCACAAGCAGTAGTATGAAGGCGGCCTGCGTGAAGATTAAGAAGATGTGCAAAGACAAGGCCCATAAGTTCTGTGGGCTTGGATACAGTTCATCCAGCGGACCGGAGCGGAAAGGATAGAACGGTAGCACAACAGATGGCAGGCTTTTTGTTACAGGCCACACGAATGTGATTCGGACGAAGAGCCATAGATCCTCCAGGGCCAGACGCACTGGCGACGATGTGTACGGCAGGGGTTGAGAGTGGTGTTTGAGTACACCCATCGTGTTGTTGGAAGCGAGAAGAAATTAAGCTAACAGAGCGTGCGGCTCTGCGGTCGATGCCGGAATACGAGCTTTAGGGATCTGAATCGTGACAGCCAAAACGTGCAATCTCCTCAACGCTACTTCCTGACTTTCGAAGTCGTTCTTTTCCCCCTTGTTATATCTCCAGGCACCACCTTGGCATCGTCATCGCTCTTTTGAGAGTATTGCTTTTTGCATAAGTACTGACGGTGTAAAAGTCTACCCAAACGCTGCTTCTGGGACAGTAAGAAACTGTCTAACACGCGTATGGTGTTAAGATATCTAATGACGGTAAGACTGGTATAAACGTGTCGGCCTTGATTCCTCCATTCCTCAGCTATAGACGAACAAGCAAGGCTGTAACGTAGTGGTACGCATACGATTCGAGTCTCCTGTCGTTACAAGACGTGTTTCGGCTCACTTTGACGCCACAAATACTTATGCAAAAATCGATAGTGCACTTCCTGTTATTACCTTCCCTCTTCACAAGGCCGAGAAATTCTCAGGAGCAGATGAACAGATAACTCGTGTCTGATTACGCTTTTAAAGTGCGTTAACGGTGCAGTCACACGATACCAAGGCCAATTCGGAACAGCTGATCTAATTGGAATGAGCAAAGCAGCCGAATGGTTACTAGCTAGTCTCCTGAACGTGCCAACCCGCTGAGAATTCAACCATGTGTGACACAGCCTGACTATTAGCCAGCGTTGAAGGAACCTGATGCTGGGGCTTACCTCTGACTCACCTTGACGCCACTGTAGCTTGCTTGTGCTTGGCTGTACAGCAGTATACTACATCCCTTTCTTCGCCTCTAAATCCCACCACACCATGTGCCGAATCATGGTTCCAATCTCGGTCTGCGCACATTGACGCCACCAACTACCATTCTCGAAACCCTCCTTCTGCTCATATTCATGCCTCGCTTGGGAGATACCAATAATGAAGTCCATACTCGCTTTTGTTATCTTCTTCCTATCGGCGCCCCCACGAACAAACTCCACACCTTTACTCTTCCACTCACTCTGATATGTGGCTGTGACGTCCTGGAGTAGCTTCTTGAGCCCACCATTGGCGTTGAGTTGGGCCGGATCAGGCAGATGAACCGTTACGCTGGTATCACTGAGGAAGTTGAATTGTTCAGCATTTGCACAGGTGCACGCGAGAAACGGAAAGGTAGGTGGGCGTGAAGGGTCTGCTGAGATCAGTGGTATTTCGACTTCGACGTAGCCGACGGATTCTGAAGCTGCCATGTTCGTGGGTAAGTACTGGGTATGATGTTTGGAAGCAATGTCGTTGTGCAAACAGGTACTAATATCGACAGGGTTCAATGATTTGAGTCTAGGTCGACATGCTTCGAAGACGACCGTTCGAGCTTATAAACGTGCCCTTGGTACCTGCAGAGTCGTAGGAAGTAGGCATGGGCAGCTTTGTTACTTCTCATTGTGCTAGATTCTGTCTTTGTCGTCGATTGTGCCAGAGATGCTAGGAATAGGACTTGTCGTTGTCAGAAGTCCTTTGTTAGCCTACAGCGCCTGCAAAAAAGTACATGGCTTGTAGAGTCAGAGCTAGCATCACAGCCATCGGTGTAAATTTTATGATAATGACGATGATATTAAGGGTGATACACCACATACGCACTTCCACCGGGCGACTTTCGTCTGGCCTCCATCATCCAGCCAACTCGATCCCATGATCACCCGGCCGACCAACATCCATCTAGACTGGTTGCAGTGTGCGTAAACATGAGGTGACAGAGCTTCGTATTTTCGGATCCAGCGTTGGCAGACAAGTTTACCATTTTCTACATGATCATTGACTCGGAAGTACGGCCATGCTCGGAGAGCCGACATTGAGAGTGGCTGCTTATGGGATCAAGTTGGATTAAGACAAGTTTTCCGAGCCATGACTTCATGAGTACTGTATACCTGCAATCGTGAGGACTCACTAGGAGTAACACGTTGTTGGGTAATCGAAGCGTCTAACCACAGGGGCATAAATTCGCGGCTTCGTGAAGATGAGCATCTTCAGCAATGGTACGTTTGCGCAGTAAATACACAAAGAGCGCTGCTAGATCTCCCACTCTGCCGTACGGATAGTCATCTTCGCTTTTCTCTCGAATGGCAAATCTCCGCCAAGAGCGGTTTGGTCCCCTGATCCATCCTGCGATCCTGGCCTTTTCTTCTCACACACGTACTCATCTATCGCGGTTCTACCTACCAACAGCAGCACTCAAATACAGCAAGCGTACTTCCAGCACGTCCGAAGGTAACTCCTGGGACAAAGACCATTTATCAAGTCTTTGGGAACAACCCGCCTCTAACAGGCTTTCTCGGCAAGATGACGCTCCTCTCTTCGCACTTGCTCCTTCAATCATTCTGCATCACACTGCTAGCACTATCGACGATCCTTATTAAGTCACCAATGTGGATCCTGTCTTCGCCAACACTATCTCTACTTGGCGCGTCCCTCCGTGTCCGCCCGGCAAGCTACATTCCTCTCCCGCCGCTTCAAACCGGCGCACCAGCAGACCAAAGCTCAAACCCGCTCACCTCGCTCACGCGTACCGGAAAGACCACGCTGTCACTTCCAGAGCGAGAGCTCCTCGCATTGGTTGGGTTGACCCTAGCGTTAAGCGCCATCAGCACCATGATTCTGTGCACATCGCTGAGCTTCTCCAAAACAAGCCTCACCAGTCGAACGACAGAAGACGGCAAGACGCTCCGTAAGTCATCAGCCGAGGTCGGTGAGGGAATGAGCAGGCTTCTCATGGCACAAGACCTCTGGCAAGTACTTGCAGGCATTCAGGTGCTTATTTGCTCTGGGGTCGTGGCGTGGATCTACCTTCGTGGCGGATTGGTAGAGCTTGGGCCTTCGACGGGGTTTGGTCTGTTGAGTAGCGATGTTGTGTTTACAGTCACTATCTCCAACATGATGTTCTGGGGGTATCTGTACACTGTGATCAAGGAGGAGAAGAGGCAGGTGATGGAAGTGAGGGAGAAGCGCAGACTGGAAGATGAAGAGGACGAGACGAACCGGGGAGAGATCTAGCGATCGAGACCGAAGACTGCGTTACTTGATTCCGTAAGAGCCAGACCATGACACTTGCTGTGAAGGACAAAGGTCCAACATGTCCTTTTTGGCTCTATCGTCTTCCCGCTCTAACAGTATTTGGACTCTTACTATATAAGTTCATGGCCACGTTGTGCACGTCTTATATAGCCACCAAGCGCAGCGAAGTAGAGACCTGAGAACTTTGCAACGAAACGGGTAGCCACGAACCATAGGACTTTTGTCCGAGCATGCCTTCAGGCTGGATTGCAATGCACTATGGGCTTTTCTTCGAGCTCTACCCCCATAACGTCCGGAACTACTCTGCAATGAGCTTCAAGTGTTCGAACAAAGAATTGATATCAATTTCATGACTCGTTGGTCACTTAGGCCTTAGATACTAGACGGTCACCCCGCGCACAATATGTTCCGGCACAAGCTTAGACACGACTTTTGTCAGAAGTCTCAACCTGCTCCGTGACTACAGAGCCCTCCTTCTCCTGCAACCTTCTGTCAACATCTCTCGCCTCCTCCTCGTTGGCAAAGGCACGACCCATCCTTCCAATCTGCCACCATCGGAGCTCAAACAACCTGTCCATTTTCTCCAGACTAAGACCGGCCGTCTCAGGAATGAAGAACCAGGCCCATCCCAGACCGATGAGCGTGATGACAGCGAAGAACCAGAACGTGCCTGCTGGGCTGAGTCCGCCTTTGCCACTCGATAGCAGCATCTGCGGGACGGCACGGGAATTGCCATACTGGTTGACGAAATGGAAAGCCATGACCAAACCGCTGGAGAGTGCTCGAATTCGGAGAGGGTAGATCTCAGCGTTGATGAGGTACTGAATACTGTTCCATCCCATTGCCCATCCAAAGCCGCTGACATAGATGAAGACGATGGCGCCAACGGAAGCAGCCTTCTGGGAGGATGAAAAGACGAAGTCTTCATCTTCTATACCTGGCACAGCGGTGAGGAAGGCTGCAACGTAGACCATGGAGATCGCCTGTAGGAAGATACCGATGCTGAGAGAACGCTTGCGGCCGATGACATCGACGAGGAAGAGCGCGCACAACATTGCTGCGATGAACTTGACTACACCGAAAATTGCCGTTGCGAAAAGCTTCTCCTGCTGACCTGTTGTACCGAGCAGTGCGAAGAAGTCCTGAGCATAGACTGTGATGCTGCCAGCACCGGACCATTGCGAGAGCAACTGAATGGTCAACCCCAGGTAGAGACGGTAGGCGTTCGCCTTGATCAAGAACATTTCCTTGAGGACGCCAGTCCAGCCGGCACCGAGGGTTGCCTCTCGCTCCTCATCCAGTTGACGCTGGATTTCGTTGAGTTCGTACTGCACGTGAGGGTCTGATCCAGGGAGGTGTCTGAGATGTGCGAGGTTCTTGGTTGCACGCTCTCGCTGGCCTCGCTTCATGAGAAGACGCGGTGACTCAAGGTTGAACCAGGAGAGGATGAAAATAAGTCCTGCGAATATGATGTGCAGGGATGTAGGTACAACCCAGCTGGCGGGTGTGTGCTGGTTGATATGGATTGAGCTCCCGTATGTGCAGAAGTAAGCAAGCATTATACCTGAACTCATCTGTTAGGGTTTGTTTCTCTTTGACTCATATTCAAAAGGCTTACCGATGTAGACACTACCGGCGAAAACGCAAGTGCAAAGACCTCGGATTGACTTTGGGGCGACCTCGGAGATATACACAGGTGCGATGACAGTCGTTTGTCCGATACCGATACCAGCGATGAAGCGTCCAGCATAGACTTGACCGAGGCTACCGTTGTTGGTGAGAAAGATGACAATACCAAGGATCCACAAGATGCAGAGCTGGCGAGTAGCCCAGAGACGACCAATTCTGTCAGCAAGAACGAAGGCGAGGAGAGCGCCGGCGACGGATCCGATCTGTACCATGGCGCTGACATTGCCTTTGACGTTGGCGTATTCCACGTCCCCTAGGGTGTCGAGGCCGAGCGACTCCTGGAAGTCCTTTGTGTTGAATGTTCCAGAGATTAAGCCCTCATCAATGCCTCGGGCGGCACCCATGATACCAAATGAGAAGGTTGCAAACCATAATCTCCAGTTGTTGACTTCCTTTGGGTCATCGCCCATAGAAAGCTTGAAGATGTTCGTGGGCTTCTTAGCGCCGGCACCCATGTTGATTGTTTGGTGTGGTAGATTGTTACGATCGTGATCTGTGCTGCCGGAAGCGCGCCAGCATATGATTGGATGACTAAAGATAAGATGCGGCAAGAGACTCGGCACTGTTGCTTGGTAAAAGTCAAGCCGGTTAGCTGTATTGGCAATTGAGACAAGTAGACCAAGACATCGGCTGGGAAGCTGGGCGGGTCTTATATGCTGGCAAGACAGACTTGGCTTGCTTGACAGATTCGTGTAAGACCTCTCAGAAAGTCTCGAAGCGCGACTTCTCGGGTATATTTGACCGTAGCTTGCTTGGCAATTGCATCGGAGCAATACTGATTGGGGGGGGGATGGCAACATGATAGACTTGACTTGCTTGACAATTCCGTGCGAGACTTCTCTCACGGAGTCTCGAAGGCCGGCTCCCAGGAACGGTTTGACCGTAGCTCACTTGGCAACTGCATCAGCAATTTTGATTGGATGGGACGATAACATCCCGCATGTGATCCCCATGAATCTTACCCGAACAACATGAACCTTCATCTGGTTCTGAGGGATCCCAGCTTGTCTTGGGTGGAATGACTCGAAAAGCTTTTGCGATGTAACATTACCATGCTGGCCAAGCCACGCTACTGCAGGCGTGAAGGTGGGGTTAGAGATCGTGGGGCGCGCAGCTACCCCGGAAGAATCAAGTCCAGCAAAGTCATGCTGCGACTGGTACGTGTTCAAAGAGCAATTTTTAACGACTGGACTGAATCAAAATCGGAACCAATGACCATTCAGCTTTTGAGAGATCCCAGATGTGTTGAGGGTAAGGTCGGCTCCTGGAGCGTTCGCCGAAAAATTCGATCGCTTGGCAGCGGCTGCCGATGCGAGGTTCCGGTCCTTCCGTCGGCTCCTGCTTCTGTCAAGCAGATGCCTTGCAAAAGCTGTCAATGTGCTAGAGCTTTCGCAAGAAGAACATTGTTCAGGACAGACGTCGCGTGACCTTAACGAGGCTCAGTACATCAGCCGGTTTGAGCGGCCGAAGTTCCTCTGATGTGCACATGGCGGCTAACAAGTGCTGGATGTGATAGTAACGCTCATTGCAGCAGACGAGGCTTCCGACGGAAGATTAGAACTTCCGCCGGCAAGAATTTCAAATGGACTTTGCTCGGAGACAGAAGGCTTCACAGATGGCCGATCATCTCCTTTCAACAGCGGCTGCATCAGTTTGAGGTAAGACATTTTGGCTTGGATAGCCGCTCTCCATATCGAACTCCGGTCCTCTCCGCATAAAATGATCAGTCGCTGACGAGGACTGTTCGAGTAGTGAAGCCGCTAGAGGTGGGACTGCACGGATAAGCACCTGCACACGGCCACGTTCCATATCTCAGCTGAGCGCTTGTCGAAAGCATAGGCACGGAAGGTGCATACTGTTGAGACTTGAACTCATCTTGGTCTTTCAATGCCATTCTGCCACGCGCTAGTAGATTGTCGGGTAGCCTAAACAAGCGAAAGATACTCGGATGAAACAGATGTGAGCTGCTCAACTAAACAGCGCCAAGCAATTGCGAGATGAGGCGATCGTGAGAAGTATACAGCCACTGATTTGGCACCGGCTTTGTTCCACCTGTCTCGTCGCGGCTACTCGGGTTCGTTGAGCTGCGCGTCGGGTGTGAGTGTTGAAGCCGTCCTATGTACATCCTGATGTCCTGATAGCGAGTAGTGATTCTATTGGGGAACAGCTGATGTCGAGTTGCGTCTCCATGCGCATGTAAAGGATATCATGGTTAAGCGGTTTCTGAATTCGTGTCTATGCAGGTAGGAGCGCTGAACGCTCGCTCATGGCATTGAGTTTGCGATTAATTTGATGAGCCTTGCGCACTTCACCACGAATGGAGGGAGCCCTGTCAATACACGACTTGCGAAACGGTTTCAGCCTGCTGGCAAGAGCAGAGGGTTCTATATGTAGCCGACCAGATCGTCTTTGCGGATGTATCCGATCAGCACTAACTGCTGCTCATCGCAATTAGAAGCCGTCAATTCCTCTTGTGCATAACACGTCAAGACGTCGCGTCCCGACTAATCCTATTTCGAGCCTCTAACAGAATGTTCAGACCAGACATGATTCTTCTGCATCAATTTGGACGCTATAAGCTCGGATACAAATCTATCTCGAGTCATCACGTTCACATCTCCTTCCACGAGTACGATTGATGTTCGGCGTCGAGAAGTCGCAGTCTTCGCTCTGATAATTCCTGTATAGTGGGTTATTGACATGTCAATTGGTAACCCGGCCACAAGGCTTCGACACTAGCGGCTGCTAAAGGTTTGCTACCACGACTCCTCTGCATCTGGTCGATTCATTTTGAAGACGATGTCCTGAGCTGGCATCTGGTCGTGAGGATCGAGTGCTGTCCCTCCGAGCTTCGTCATACTCGCGGTTTTAGTACGCGTGCTGAAGAATCTGTCATGACCAGTATCGACATCTTCAAGCTGTGCAAACAAACAGAGTCCGAAAGCTCATGGTTAGGATCACTACAGACACGACATATCACAAAAGTTAGTGATACAACTCTCGCTTATGAAAATCAAGCTTTATGTCCGTGCGTAGCGAGTCCCGCGGTTCTCGCACTGTACTAATTGTCTCCTCACTTGCATCACAGCTGACATTGACTTGCACAATGGATCACTTCAAACAATAGAACGGCCCGCTGTCAAAATGTTTGCTTGTAAGACCGAACGACACATGTTTCACTTCACTTGTTACAGGCCGTGCGAAGCCTACTATCACGCTTACGGCCGGAGTAATTGACACCATCGCACCACTCATCAAGCATAAATGGGGTCCGAACACAGTATCTATACCTCTACACACCTTTCAGACGACGGGATTCTTCGTCCATACCCAAGCACGATCATTATCAATATCGTTGTTACCCATACGATCAGCCGACAGCATGGGCTCTGTAGCTCCAGAACAGACAGAATGCGCAGAATTCACGCCGCGACTCTACCCGCCTTTCCCTTCGGACACAGCGCCAGTTGCGCATCTCGAAACATTATCTCTCGCAAAGCTTCAGTCAAATGATACAGCCGAACAAGCTCGTCTCTTCCAGACCAGCCAGACTCAAGGCTTCTTCTACCTCGACTTCGCTGGTACGCCTGTCGAGACACTTCCCGAGGATGCAGAAGCCGTTGGGCGACTCTCAGAAGAAGTCTTTAAACTGCCAATCGACGAGAAAATGAAGTACAAGCTAACTACCCAGAAACCCAATTCTATCCTTGGGTGAGTACTTGGATTTCCTTCATATCAATACCAAGATGTCTGCTAAGATATCTACAGATACAAAGTAGCAGGCTGGACCAAGACCGACGCCAAGGGCACAGCCGACACCGCCGAGTTCATGAATGTGGGCAAAGATGATATCCTTGATAACCCAACACGAACACCCACGCTGCTGCCCGATCTGGTACTCCAACCTGCGAATCGAGGCTTACTAGCTCGGTATCAGAGCTCATGTCACCGCATAGGTCTGGACATCATGTCTATTCTCGCGACTCAACTCGGCCTAGCCAAGGACGCTTTCGAAGACAAACACCGCATCAACGAGCCCTCTGATGATCACGTTCGCATGACAAGGGGACCACCTAGGAAAAACGCTAGCATGCCAGAGATTCAGACACCAGGCCATACAGACTTCGGCACCATCACAATCCTGTTCAACTGGCTAGGCGGTCTTCAAGTCTGGTCTGAGCCGTCACGAGGCAACTTTCACCAACTCTTCGACGGCACTCAGTCGAGACAGACAGGCGCAAAAGTTGCCGAGTGGTTGTGGGTCAAGCCTAAGCCAGGGCATGCAATCGTCAACCTTGGCGATGCAGCGGTCAAATTTACTGGTGGTGTCTTGTGTTCTGGCCGACATAGAGTTGTGCCAGCTCCTGGTGAGCAAGGGCTGTTACCCAGATACAGCATCGTCTACTTCGTACGACCGGAGGACAAGTGTGTGCTAAAGAGAATCGAAGGTGGGAGAGTGCCACCAGTCGAGAAAGGTGAAGAAGAGCCGGAGCTTACTGCACAGCAATGGATCCTGCAGCAAGCACTGCAGCTCAGAGATGGCGCCGAGAGGGGAAAAATCGAGCCTTGAAAGTGCTAGGTCCCTTGGCGATTTTCCTTTGCGGTGACCAGACCAGGCGTGATCTGATGGACAGCACACAGAATATGGATAGGTCTAATCCTCCTTGCTCTCCATCCTGGCTCGATACGAAGGACGTAAGCTGTTTACATAGTGGCTGCATCGGGCCCACTTCCACCGAAGCACGTGATAGACGCGTTCACGCGCTTTCAGATAATGAGCTCATGCACTCTCTTTAATCAGTAGTATGTGGGGCGTGTTTACCTCGTTGGCATGTAGTTGCGACCATCACACCTCCCACTTAGTTACCCTACACTTCTCGCCAGCAATTGCAACCGAGGATGGCTGAAATGCTCGCTCATGGCTCCTCCTCAACACCCTGCGCTCCCTAAGGCTCCGCAACCCACCAAAGTCTTCTTTGACCCCTTCAACTCCTCTGCGACTGGTCACCAGCGCGCAGAGAACCGATTGTCCGGCAGCACATCATGGCGTGACTCGAGAAAACACAAGCTCGGATATCAATTCAAAGACCGCACAGGTGGTGGTGGACAGAAACACGTGTCTGACCTAGTTGGCGCAGGAAGCGAAGGCTTTGGCAAGGATGGTCGCAAGGAGAACGGGGATTGGGAGACAGGCGCGTCTGGCCTGAGAGAGAAGGGCTGGCAGGATATTCGAAGTATTCTGGGGAGCAGCCGGAAGCGATCGAGAGAGAACATGGAGAACGAAGTGGTTGAGAAGAAGAGACGGGTCAATTCTGAGCCTGCGTCGACTAAGGCCGTGGCGAGTGGGTCTGCGATCACTGCCACTGCTACTCAAGTTCCTGAATCGAACCTACTCAACGGCGGCAACCGCGAAAGAGACATGGAACCTCCTCAGATCTTCAGAGGTTTGACTATGTACCTGAATGGCTCCACAATGCCTCTGGTCTCAGATCACAGACTGAAGCAGCTGTGGGTCCAACATGGTGGCGATGCCTTAATAGCACTGGGTCGTAGGACCGTCACGCATGTTATCCTTGGCGAGAAAGGTGCTGGAGGCGGGCTTGCAGCCACCAAGATTCAGAAGGAGAACACTACAATTCGTGGCAAAGGCATCAAGTACGTCAGTGCTCAGTGGGTGCTTGACAGCATCGACAAAGGCGTTCGTCAGCCCGAGTCACGCTACGTGTCATCTGATGTGAAGAACAAACTAGGAGGAAGTGGACAGACGAGCGTTGCGACGTTGTTTCGAGCGAAGACTAGCTAAGCATTGATTTGGTGTTTGCTGGATGTTGTGCATTGATGGCGTTGGGCATGGGAATTGATGAGCACAGGGTCATGAAGCATTGATGAATGATTTACGAGGGTAATTGCATTGATGTTGGGGGGAAGGACATGCAAGGTACCAGTGCCAACAGCTAGAATCGGACCACTGGGAAACATAACAGAGTACCACAGTAGCATCAGACCTACACCTACTGTGTACCTCCTCCTCGAGCTTTGATACCAAACTGCGCTTGACATAAAGGCTTGACATGCCAGTGCAACCAACAGTCACGTGATATCAATGGTCGTGTGACCTTGTATAGCAGGGGTACATTACTTCTATCCACACCAGACATGGATCACCCGAGCGGTAACCGCTCACCGGTTCAATTCAAGTCCAATAGATACTGTAGACACTGCCATATGTGGGGCGTAGTGTCATACGAGGCACGTTAAGTCGAGGTAAAAGCAACCTCGTTCTGGGCAAGCGGGCAACAATATGTGTGCTACGTAGCATCACTTCCAAAGAACTCCATTGATTCAACCTGAACTTTTCCTTCCCAATGCAATCTTTGTGTCGAGCGCCTCGCACCGCATACCCCTATACCATGATGGCAGCCGAGCTATGGTGGGTTTTCTCTACTTATATACATCAGCTCTAGCGCATTGAGTATGAAGCGAACTCCGGGAACAAGGACAAGGAAGCACCCAGTATTAAAAGGTCCAGATCGGCCGCCAGCGCCTCGCTAAACAGAAGATCAGTCGCAACGGGGATGTTTCAAGGAGCGACTGTTGTACCAGAGATGTCGGTGAGAAAATGCAGAATCGAGCCAGGTCCTAAGCCACAAGTTCCGGTCTATCAGGAGTCCAGGTATACCAGGCCAGACCATACTTCCCAGTGTATGACAGCCACATGCGCGAGCCTTCGAGAGATGTCCTCAATGTCCGGTGCCAAGGGGAAGCCCTTCGAGGATCTGTTGATCACCCATGTCCTCTGGAGATTCGAGATTTGCAATGTGTTCAATCGACCAAACGCAGCGGAATGTGCCCTCGTCTGTTGCAGCAGCTGTTGAGTCATCTGACTCATTATTTCTCCGTGTTGTTCTTGGAAACGGGCTTGAAGAAGGTCAATAGCATACTGCGCATCGAAATGGAAGTTATGTCGCGAGGTTATGTTTTGCGAAGCTCCCGTTGCTGCCCTTCCAAGTTCTAGCGCGACTTCCTCTAGATGCCTGTTTGGACCCTCGTACTCGCCCTCTTCATTCGTTGTCAATTGCAGCACCCGGTGGTTCACCTCCTCCATCTCGGCATTAGATGGAGCTCGTCCTGACCACTTCAGAGTGAGCTCAACGAATGTGTTGCTACAGATATGGAGTTGCGCACAGTCGACAAAGTCGTTTTGAAGGGATTGAAGACGCTCCTTGTCGTATGCGAATGTCTGTGGTGGCTGCGCTAGAGGCAGACTACAGATCTCGACAAGACCACGGAGGAAGCAATCGAAATCTGCGGAGCCGGAATGAGAGTCTCGTGACCGGATTCTGTCGAACCAACGCTTTGCACTCGAAAGGTCAAGTTGCTCACTCTCAAGCAACTTCGAGAAACAGTCCTTGAGAAAAGGCACTGTGTCTGCGATGAGCAGCAACTTGAAGCTTCGCACTTGGTGGTTCGCTACATCAAGCTTCATGTTTTCTAGCAGCGACATCAGCGTCTCTAGCCCATCCACCAACAGGTCGATATCGTTGTTTTCGGCACCGCTAGATATCTTCTTGTGCATTTCTCGAGCCAGTTCATCCCGCATAGGGGCGCAGTGCGCCATAAGCAACTGGCACAGCCAAGTCGAGAACTTGGAAGCATCAAATTGCCCGATGCGTACCATGCGAACAAGGTGCTCAACATCAATCCGCTCCAGCACATCCTGCTTGTCCGCATCTGGAACTAGCATCTCTAATAGATCTCGCAGAGCCCGGAAGAATGCAGGCAGACGAGGTGGGACAGAGTAGTGTTCTTGTGAGTGCCAGCGTCGACCACAGTGTCCTTGCAGCTGATGTGCGTATGCCAGCAGTTCGACGGCCAGGCATTGATAGAAGATGCTCGCTTTCCATTGCTTTTCTTCCCCTTTGCTGCCACTTATGCGTTGAAAGAAGAGCTCGTGGTCAAAGCAAAGATCGTTTCGGAGTGACAGGTTGTTCTGGATCGCGGGTAGCTCTAATTCTTTCAGGCTTTCCTTCGTTACTGGGGGAGTGGTGTCTGTGATCGCTGACACTTCTAGAGCCTCTCTTTGACTTAGGTGCAGTCGATCGGACGAGGCATGGCGCAGTAAGCGTTCAATGTGCTGCTTGCCCGCAAGCACACATCTCGGCACTCGCACAGGATCTGCAATATGCTGCGAATGCGCTTCCGCTATGTGTGCAAATTGGTCCCTCTTCTCTTTCGTCCCTTCAACACCCGACACGTTACTGCTGTTTGGGCTCGACTGTTTTGTGCGACGGGTCTGTGTCGTCTTAGACCACGTTTGAGCTGATTCCGAAGTCAATTGCGAAAAGCAACCGGCTGCCACTGGGGAATGGTGCGCCGCAGTCTGTCCAGATGTGGTGTATACAGTACTATTCCTGCCGTCGACTGCATGATAACAGACACTCTCCGAAGTCCAATCCCCTTCTTCAACTGCATCTCCCATCTGGTCTAGTCTTTCACATGGTCACCTGCACTCCCAGAGATCCAAGGCGGAGAATGGCGACTTGTCTCCTGGATACTCTTCAGCTCAATTCGATCAAGGACGATACCCTTAGATAACAACGACGCTTGTCACTACTGGTTGCGGTGGAGCTGCTTCGGACTTCGGGCTTGAAGGGCAAAGGCATATTTAGAGAAGACGACCCTGGTGCCACTATATCGACTAAAGAGGCCCCGGCAGTCGCTACTGTTTACATCGTTCAACGACGCGGAATGTGGATCGTGAGACAAAGAGGTTAGTTGCATATTGTATCTACCCGGTCGTGGTCGCCTGTTCTGTGCCCGGTGTTGAAAGAAGCCACACCCACAGACTATCGACATCTCACTCGATGCAAGAAAGCGGGGACAAATCAAGAATAGCAAGATAGGGCGCACACTGTGAGGCTTAGGGGCATTCACTAACTTAGCCCAAGCTCGTTAGGCATGAGTTGCTTTTCCGGAGATAGGTACGCATTAATTACAAGCCGCTAATTTCGGAAGTGCGACGCCAGGCGAACGCCCTAAGCAAGCGACGTTCTTTTGATTGAAACTACCAATCTCGGTATTTCCCCCTTAATGATTGTACAATCGTCTCTCCTTGCACGACGACTTGCTACACTTTTTATCTGACTTGCTCGCCAACAGTGTCAGAGATCATCGTCATATGTAGACTACGAGTGTGGTTGTGGCAGAACTAATTCCTCCGAAGTAAGCATACGAAGACCTCGTATGCTGGGGTCGGTCGAAAGAAATTGCTCACCGACTCTGAGCTGCACGGCTCAGCCCAGCTGCCGCTGCTGTGCACATCTCATGACCAAGCGTTTCGGACAACTTTGTTTGAAGATCTAGCCATTCAACGATAGTAATGCCATTGAACTTTCGTGTCCAACCGAGTCGCATACTACTGACCCAAGATCGTATATAGCTCCTGGCCAGGCCGCTGCAGATTTGGACACATCTGTCTTTCGCAGGACTTACTCAGGTAGCTCAGACGGGGCGGACTCATCAAGTATAGCAATTGAAATCTGAGGGGACGCGGATGGTACGCTTGTGCACAGTATCGCTCATATTACGAGCCTTCACTCACAGCAGGGGGCTTGATACGGTGATGTCGTTTTCACGACACCATGTCTGCATCACGCGCCATCCATACTGAGCCAGGAAATCACGACAACGTACGATAGTGGAAGGCAAATACCACTAGGCTAATGGTTTATCACCAAGCGTGACCGAGGAAGACGCCAATGAAGCCTGAAAGCTCGAGGCTTTCCCAATTGCGCAAACAGGCGGTGCAACGGCGCTCCGGAACACGAAGGCAAGCACTCATGGGCGCAGGATATATATTGGCATCACACTCCCTATCCGCAACCTCAGACGAACTGAATCTACAAGGATGAATGCCCAATCAGCAGTGGCAGCCCCGACACCCTCGGCGTTGCTCCTCTATTGCTGTTGGACGGCAGAAAGCGAGTCCTGCTGAGACGGCTTGTTTGGACGCTTCGTCTATGCAATGCTCAGCTGATAATGTCGCGTGATCGCTGCGCCTTACATCGGACGTTCCGCAGACAGGTAAGGAGCTACCAAGCTGCTAGTCATGGATGAGTCAAGTTCAAGGTAGGGCCCTGATTGTGTTCAGTGAATGCTAGGGAACTCAATGTACGAGCCTTGCGCACGAATTGACGTTCCACACGATATATCCTGCAACGAGAGGAATGGAGCACAGGCCTTGGATGAGTTACATACACCGGAAATGTCCAACATGAAATGAACTAGCAAGCCTCATTTTACATCCCCAAAGAGAGACCTGCAACCGACGGGTTGTCCAAAAGTCAATGAACTCCGCTCTCAGCGTGGCATGATGGCGTGACTTGTACTCAATTTCCTCATCAACACATGTAGCCATAATCACAGCTGTGTCGCTTGGCGACATAGACGAAGTTGTGGCATCATGATCGATAACGAAAGCCTAGGAACTTTCACGTACGACCAGCCTCGAGCAACATTGGAGACGTCTGCTCGGCGTGTAACGCTGTTAGTCATGGTGTTAAGAATGCGCAGCAGGCTGTGCTCAATGCTTCTACCGAACCTTACAACGGACTCAGAATCTCAAAGTACCAAGGCAGAGCATTGGCTTTCGATCCACCCGCGGTGCACCGGCCCGGTACTTCCATGCCAACCCCCTTGCGCCACCAGACAAAGCCATCATCCCAGCAAGCGATGCGAAAACTCACTAAGCGAATGTACCGCCCGCAGGAGTTTCACTAGGTTGTATGTCCATCTAGGAAGCACCTATGAGTAGTCTACCCGGTTTTCAGGTCAACGACCAGCTTCGACCTTCGCTACTTCCTGCGCCGAGACCATCAGGCTCGAAGTCTCGTACGGCTGTACACGCTAGCCTCAAACTGTCGTAGCCGCTGAGACCTTCACCAACGGCGGCGACGATCAAACCTCACCGCAAAGTCCATACAAATCTCCATCGTGCTTTGCACAAGCTGGGCAACGTCTGCTTCAGGTTTAGATACCCAGCTCCTGGGTGGCCTGCGAAACACACAGCCGAGAGCCCTTCTGTAAAAGCTGCTCAGCGTCAGGACCTAACACAAAACCTCTAGCGCTGCAAGAGTCGTTGTTCACTCGCTGCTTCCAACAATCGAGGACGTTGTAAACAATTGGTCGAATGAGTTATGGGCTAAGGAGACATCATGGCTGTTGGGCAGCAACGTGGAACCTGACTAGCTGCCACTTCTGAATAGAGGTTAACTCTACTGTACATCCTGCAGTTGCAGGAGCTCTATGAGCTACATAAGAAGGCGACAACGACTGTTCGGCTTTACCAGATGCAGATATGCTTTGCGATATCTCAATGTACAAGACTGCTCCAGGTCGCTTCGACGCCACACGCACAAAATTTCACCTTACGTAACAAAGAAACCTTTGGCTGAACAATCTAGTCCTACTGGTGAAGCGTCCAGGCCTGACAAAGGTAGCACAGCGGTATGATTCGGAAAACAGCATCGTAACTGCTGCATGCCAACGCGCAACTGCATTCGTGCACACTGCTCAACCTGACGCCCAGCGGTCGCACGAATGCTATTCATGCCTGACTTTGACTGACGACATCAAGCTAACATGAGCAGAGGCACTACAGAAGATGTGCAACTTCCGCTACATGATAACTGGCGCCTTGCAATTCAGTCACTGCATCTATGAATCACCTCCCAGCAAGTTTTCGGGATGGAAAGCGTGGCCACACCACGTTGTACACCGACCCCGGATTCAGGTGCGACTCACAGCTCACAGCAGTAGTGGTCCAGTTGAGAAGAGAAGGACTTTGCTCCACTCGCACACAGCCCAGCGGCCACCCACCAGCAGCCAGTCCCAAACGCCTGAGCATATCCGCCGCCGACGCAGCAGCTCAACTCCACCATAGACACGTCGATCAATGCAAGGAAATTACACAACGCCGCGAGCTCAACTCAACCAGTCAGCTATATGCACTGCCCAGACCGGCCACAGCCACAACGTCGGACAAGAACGGCATGGCAGCTTGCACAACAGCCAGCAGACTCCCGACAGCAAGCGAGGACTCCGCATATTCTTAGTACGACTGCCCAGTCTAAGTTGCACGACCAGCTGACGACTTCGTCCTCCAGTCCACAACACTGCGGTCCTAGGGTTCGCTGGAAGGAGCAGGTAGGCGCATTTCCTCCCAGCCTTGGTCTTCTTCATCCTACTTCCATCATCTGCTTCCATCGCGTCACATACCCTACCTACAGTAGTAGCCATTGAATCGAAAGAAGTCGCGTGATTCGCACGCATCATCAAACGCAAAAGCAAGTGGCTCAGCCTGGGAGTAAAGAGACAACTTAGTCCGGCTTAGAATGAGACGTGAAGCGGTTTAGAACCCAGCTAAGTTAGTTTCACAAACACCAAACACCCCCTCCGTTTCGAACCACACGAGCATTTTTCTTCCATCATAGATCAAGCAGACCCGTGCCTGGTCGTCAAGTAAACGTCGACTGGCTACTGCAAGCCCCAAAGTGGTCTCTGAGTGGACTAACTTACAGTAGGCCACAACCGCGCTCGGTCGGTCGGCTAACCTCCCTCACCCATCAAGCGGTTGCACGATGTGCATACAACTAATCCCCCTTGCAACTTACCAGGTGTCTTCATCATTGTATCTTGCAGTACCAAGAAAATGTCGACACAGACAGCATACGTACCACAGCACGCAGCACAAGCGTTAGACAAGTTGAGTACGGAGCCATAGTTGATGATAGAAATAAGAGTGTTTTTCGGCATGTGCTTGCTGATTAGGTTAACTAATTAGTATGTGCATGTTCATTGCTTGATTCCGAGCTCGACCTCAGCTTCGTGCTATTGGGGGCGCCTTAACGTGAATGTTCTCCTTCGCTTCCAAGTACACCCCTCCTCTCGTCCTCATCTACACCCCCGTGCCCTTGCTCCGCTATCGAGGCTGATGCGCTGTGTATTGGCTCCTCCACCACTGTCCCCCTCCTCTGGCCCTGCCAAGTGCCGACACGCTCCAGCCACCCAGGCGTCCAATGGTGCAGTTGTCCTGCGACCGACCTCGTTCGCGTCCGTGTCACCACTCTGTGGGCCCGTTCCGCCTCGTCCACAGGTCCAATGAAGATCTCATCAGGTGCAACAGCAGAGTCGCTTGTGTGCTGCCGCTGGAGACGTTCGGCCGTGGCCGCTCCGTCCATAACGTCCACCTTGATGGCCGTGACGGTGAGTCGGCGGGCCGTCCGGCCTGTGCCGTCTGTGCCCTGGGAAGTCATTTGGAACGGACCGGTGTTCGCTCCCCAAATACTGCCCCGGAATCCAAATGTCGCCGTGTTCGTCGCATCAGCTTTGCGTGAGCCGTTGGGGTCCTGAGGCTCGGTGTGCGTGAAATCGCGCCTCATGATGCCGTCCCCATCCTCCACAGCCTCACCAGTGTAGGTCCCTCCGCTGGTGTGCGTGAAATCGCGTCTCAAAATACCATCTCCATCCTCCATAGCACCACTGACATGTTCATCTGCCTCCTCAACAGCATTCAAATGTACCTCACTCTTCTCATCCTGGCCCTCCTCGATCTTCAAGACGACACCCACGGCCCTCTCGTCCTCAATGATCTTCGGATGCCGTTTGGCAAAGTACTTCGCATATTGCCACAAACTCCACCAGGTACTCGCGACGTTGACGAACGTCAGCGCGGCCTTGAAGGGCATGTAGTAGAGGAACAGCATCTTGCGGCTGACCATCATGTTTGTTTCCTGGTACCATTTCCGCTCCTTCTTGACACCATGCTCATCACGTTCTTCCCAACTGGCCAAACGCAAATGAACTTCGTTGAAGATGACGGAGTTGAGGAGGTAGAGCGCAAATGTCCCCAGGAGTACATAACCGGTGGCCGCCTGTTGAACAACAAACATGATTGGCAACACGAACGGCGTAATGAGGTACAGGAACGTCTCGTAGACCTCCTGGAACACGAACAGCTTCGCGCCAAGCTCCCAGCCTTTCAGCCGCCACGAGAAGAGGATGTAGGCCAAGTTGTAGTAGCAGCCGTTCACAAAGAAGAAATTCCATCTCTTGAACCGCTGCTTGAAAACCGTCATCTCGCCGAACCCGCCTCTCGCGGCACCTCCACCCGCGTAGAAGACCGACGACGGAGTCTCGGTTTCCACAAATACGGAGCTGCACATGACAATCCTACTGCCAAGTTCGCGTGCGACGTGGCCGAAGAACCAATCCTCGCTGACACTGAAGCCAGGATGGTGCTTGAATGTTTTGATCAAGAACTCTGTGTCCCAGAGGACGATCGCGCCGTGTGGAAAAGTCGAACTCCCAACCTTGCCGGCAAACAGCCGTTGAAGCCCGGAGAGCTTGTATTCAAGGTCTTGAGCTTGTTGACAATACGTCCCGCGAGATCTGCCCTCACCGATGCTGGTGATTGTATAGCCAAGGCACTTGATGTTACCACGGAGGCGGTCCGTAACGATTGGGAAGTTTGGTGGAAGCAGGCAGTCGTCATCGATAAGTAAAGCATATGGGAATGAGCGAGCAACATATGCACCGACATACTGTGCGACGATCTTTGAGCCAACAGGACACCAGACATGATTGACTCCATATTCTATGCAGACATCTTCGGTATCGTCGAGTGGCGTTGGACTATTGCCATTGGCGAGGATGAAGATAGAAGTTGCGGGAAAGATCTTGAGCGCCGCGTTTAGGGTCGCTGGCAAGAGTTTCGCTGATTTGTAGCAAGGGATGAGCAGGGCTGTGTCGAGGGCAGGATCGTGCTTCGCAGCTTCAAGTTCGCTTGATTTGAGAGATTCAGGCGGTGTCGGAGAATCGAAGACACGGACGAATGGCGCCGGTGGGAAGTCAACTTTCTCCTTTTCGTCTTCACTGGTTCTACGTGGTTCTGGCATTGGCGCAGGTCTTTCAAAGAGGACACACAGGGGGGCGAAGGCGTAGCTGTATGGAGTTAGCAGACCAACTATGCATCAGTTCGGGCTGCCTTACAAACTTGCCGTTCCGAGAAATATGGCTGCACCACCCTTAATAGTAAGGTAATGTGCGAAAAGGATATACACATACCTGTGCTCCATTAGTATCAAGATAGGAACATCTCAGGCTCACTTACCACACCATGCCTCCCCAGAGCGGTCGGCCTATCATTACGAAGTATACGAAACATATGAGCACGAAGTACATGAAATACTGAAACCCTATTTGCACAGGTTTGCTCCGTTGAAGCTCTTGTTGTCGGATCTTGGCTCGCTCGTAAGTACCTGCAATACTGCTCTGCCTTGTCTTCGGCAAAATGCTTGATATCGCATTGCCGACAGCGACACTGGCTTTTCTGAGAATAGATGCATTTGTCGGCTCCTGGAAGGTAGGTCTGCGGCCAGAGGGAGTTTCTGGTTCCGGAACATAACTACCCAGACGCAGCTGGTCATAAGGGATTGATGCTCCCCGCTGGATACTGACACGTCCAACCTGATGTATGGGTGGGTCGGACTCCTGTGGGCGTCCGGACGTCTGACTAGTGTTGGTTCTGATTAATTCTGCTGGGGGTGCTATCGTCCTGGACGCAAGCCTTGCCGGAGGTGGATGTGCTACCGAGTCGATGGTGGCTCGAGTGTCCAATCTAGGTCTGCTGTATTCTATGAGTACCGGCGGTTCAGCTTGTGTTTGTTCTTGCTCGTGCTGGCGGAATGAGATTGAATTGTATGAGTTTGCCCTTATGCTTCGTCGATTCGTCCATCGCCTCTGTAAGGTACGAGTTGTAGTAGGCGACGCCCTTCCGTCTGAGGATACCCTGTCTATGGATAGCCTGCCTGGTGCGGTCGAGAAACGTCTATCTGTTGCAAGTATGGCCTGAGCTGGCTGTTCCAGTATCTGACTCAGTGTCTGAGTCTCACGCTCATCTTGGACTGTATTCCGGCGATTGTAATTGTAGATCTCGCTATTGGCATTTTGCAGTAGCTCATGGGGAATCCATATGTTGGTGCTTGATGGTTCTGCTCTGCTATCGGTTCGTGTCGCCCGTCTCTCCATACTGGTCCTCGTGATGAGCGATGTGAGCTGTCCGCTTGAGCACTACAAGTGAGCACGCATAGGCGCAAGAAGGGCAGTAGATTGGCTCAAAGGCCCAGAAAAGTGTCAGCATTTGATGGACGACTGATTCTGCCGATACATCGGCACAACCACGCTGAAACGGTCGTATGACTAACATCTTGGGACCTGCGATCGATCACAAATCTCCACGCCGAGACACTCGCAAGTCGATAATGGTCACGACTTCTCTATAGAGACCCATATTGCCCGGAGCGGATCCAAAGTAATATCGACATAAGGCTTGAATATAGTGGATTGTTTGCTGTAGTCGTGCAAGTGGCTGCTGCGTGTGTGGATCTGTGGCCAGCATGACCTGCCAGAAGCACGAACCGTCCAGCTATTCTATTCAGTCGTTAGTCCAGTCGATGGCTCACGAGCCACTCTGGTGGCCTTCCTGCATCCCTGGAAGATGTGGACCTCAGTCATGCCGGCAAACCTCTGCGAACGCAGTTGACAGAGAAGACAAAGCTCGAGGAGCGGCCGGAGAGGAGGCCCGGCTGCCGAACATTCCGATGTCAGATCGAGGACATTTCGACCCGGCAGGGCGATGATTGTACCACTCAAGATCTCATGCGAGGTACGTACGTGAAAGCACTGTCGATCCCTTCAGCCTAGTAAGGTTCTGACGCTACTGTGGGGGCATAAATTGATGGATCTCAAAGGTGCAAGAAGCAATGACGAATAAAATGGACGCAGTCTGCTAGAAGTGGGCTTGGCGGACGACGTTTCCTGGATTCTGGTGATCGACTGGGGGGTTCGACAATTGATGGCCGGTGTGGATTGAGTTAGTCGTACGGTAGTAAGATCCACCGTGATTGCCAATTCAGGGCTCATCAGTCCGCGGGTATACAGAATCGAGCGTTCATGATCTCAAGGTTTTCTATGTTAGCTAAGTCAAAGCTTGTCTGCAGCCTGCCTTTGGCGTCATGCAGGTGCTTTATCACTTCTCTTGATCTGTTGGTTCCGCACCGCCACATCAACTTTCGTCCTTTGAGGGTGCCTAAACATTCAGAAGAACAGTAATATAATACTTGACAATACAGCAATCAGTGACGGGCATACTCAGCAAGAGCACCGAACAGATGGAAGCGACGGGCAGAATGTTCCTTCTGCCTTCGAAAAGAAGTGTGTGCCTATTTGGAAGACCGCGACAATAAAACACTAATATAATTAGTGTCTTGGTACTCCACGGCATGCATAACATCAGCATCTGGCCGAACTTTAATGGGCAACTAGAAGCTCCTGCTCATGCTAATGGTCTGTCAATATATCGAACACCCAAACAAACATCGCAGCCTGGAACTCTACTCTGTGGCCAAAGTTTATGTTTCAGTAAGGTGACGTGCATAAGACAAACTTCGACCAGACTACCACAAAGTTCCAGGCTGTGATGCGTATGAGTATCTGATGAATGAGAGAGCAGACCTCTCCGTAATTCCAATGGCCTGGGTAATTCTCAGAGCTGATCGCCTGTACACAGCTAATAACATACCCACTGTATCTTTACCGAAATGCCCTACCTACTTGTAGTTTCCGTGGCTTACCAAAAGCACTTTGTCGGGCGTGCAATCTGAAAGTGTGATTTATTGGTTATTGCATCGATGGTACCGTGCCACTGCATGCATGTAGGCCTTCGGTTCTAAGCTAAGAACCATCAAATGCACACTGTACCTAGACTGTACTTTTCCCCTCGTAAGTTCGTCGGAAATGGAGTCACATTAGCGAACGTAGTATCAAAACCCAGGTACGAGATATGTCAGCCAATTATAAACCCCTCACCTCTGGCGCACCTCCGAAGAATGTACGAGGTGAGGAGTACCCCAGGCACCATCCCGAGATCCGCGCGTGTCTCTCAGAATGTCAGTCAGCGGTCTGAAGGTTCTGTCAACGCGACCTCACAATCCAAACATTCCGCCAACCTAGCCAGATACCACGGTTGTGGCATGATATTTTGCGCAGCATGACGAAGATGGTCAGCCCACGAACCGCGTGGTAGATCATCGAGGATCCAACTATCTCTTGGTAAAGCCTGTCGGCTAAGCAATCGCGGCCGGTACAAGACAGCCATGAAGTCAAAGATCGGAGAGACGGGGAAGAATGGCAAACATGACTCAGCAGAAGCTGCAGTCGAACACAGAACACAGGAAGAGAACTTGCTTCTTCTGCAACTCCATTAATGTTTTCACACAGCCCAACCGCAGGCTATCTTTTAACGCTCGGGGCTAAGTCAGCTGAAGAATTTAATCGCTCAGCTCAATCGCAGCATCGACTGTGCTCCCCGCACCCGTTCCAGTGTCTGGCGTTGAAGTAGCAGCACTCTTTCCACGTGGTGGCAAAGGTATGCCGTCCTCATCTACCTCGACTTCCTCCTCTTCTCCATAGTCGTAAGCTCGTAAGTCTGGATAGTGGATATCTTCCTCCTCTTCGTCTTCTTGGTATACTGCTTGCTCAAACTCATCTGCGTACTCGCCGGATGCTTCGGTATCTGCTTCATTGTCATCGTTGTAGGCAACTGCACTGCCATCTCGTGCTTGGAGAACCTCGTCTTGCTCTACGTCATCGTCGTACTCTTCCGTCCCCTCGTCTTCGTCGTCGAGTTCGTCATCCGGGCTGCCGGCATCGAAAGGGTTGAGCGGACTGCTGCGTTGAAGGGCTTCGAGTGCTTTCATCGTGACACCGTTCGGTCGTGCCTTCTTGCTTGTCGTGTGCTCGGCAAATTGTCCCACAGATTGTTGTTGATAATGGCCAAGGGCGACAGTGTCGCCGTCGATATGGTCGATATGGTCGATACTCCTCTTTCTACCCTGAACAGCCGTTTCAGCACTGTGTAGCTGCTGCGCACTTTTCCTACTCATAGCAATAGGCTTCGGGGTTCCACCAATAGGCTTGCTGGCCAACCCTCTGGCACCAGTCCGTCGTATCCGCTCCTCCGTCCTGCTTAGTGTTTGACCAGGTTTCAGTTCAGGAGGCACATATTCGTAGCCACTGATACTCCTGGCGAAGCCGTTAGCCGAAAGTGTCGATGGATTATCCTGACTCGTGTTTGATTGCGAGCCAAGACTGCGACGAAGTTCTTGTTGCCCCATCTCTGTCTCGAGCTCCGAGGTATGTGTCTTGAACCACGACTCGTCTGTGCTCAAAGCTTCTCTTGCTTCACGAAGTTGTCTGAGGAAGGGGTCCTCATCAACACTAGACACGACGGTAGATGCGACAGGTGCCGACTGAGGCGCGGAGGTGCTTGCAAGGACCGAAACTGGTGGCGGCAGGGCTCTCGCTGACTGAGCAGAACTCGAAGGCGTGGAGGACCTCGACGTTGATCTGTTCAATGTCGAGCTTGGTCGCCTCATGACTCGATCATCGATAGACTGTCTGTAATTCTCTTCCCTTTGCTTGCGAGCGACTACCTGTGCGGCTGTCTCTGGGATAAGTGGTGTGTCGGGGTCGACTCCATGAGCTTTCAGTCTGAAGTAGTCGGTCTGTGTCTGGTCGAGTCTTTGTAGGGTCAGAGACTGCCGCAAGCTCTTCTGACTGATGGATCGTCGCAGGTTTGTCGAGCCAGTAAGACTCGCCCTAGGAGATCTCGCAGGCAGAGAATTCGACACTCTAAGAACCTCAGCGTTACCTGAGCTTCCCAGCGTTTTCGATCGTTTGTGCATGGGCGACATCGCTATGCCTTGAATGTTGGTTTGAGATGCGCTGTTAGCAAGCATCTTTCGCTTCTGTCCTGCTTGTTGAGCAGGGTTAGTACTTGGTGCCTTCATAGCCGTCTGCTGTGCTGGAAAATGGGCTCTCTTCTCTTTCCGCTTTTGCTCCATCTCTTCATTTTTCCTTCTCTGGTTTTCTTGTAGTTGTTTTCTGAAGACTTGAGCTTCTTGGATTTCCGCCAACTCAGCTTCCTCTCGTCTCTTTTTCTCGTTTGCAGCTTTGATGCTGGCTGCTAGCCTGCCTCTCCTCCTCTCCGCACGTCGGGACAGACGCTTTTGGTCAGCTCGGGACTTCCACAGAGCAAAGAACTTCCTCCGTAGAATACTCTCCTTTAAGGCAGCTGTAATTGTTAGCAATCGGACGAGAGCATTGTGGCGAAAACTTACTTGTCTGTGTTGCAAAGCACTGGTCTTGGAAGGTCTTGAAGGCTTCCCTAACCAGACTCGAGATTCTGTAGGATACGAACATGTCGAGGATGCCGTCCTTCTGCACAAGCCCTATCCTGCACAGCTGTTCAAGCAAGTTCTCTTCATCGACCTGTTGAGAAGGGGGTGCTTCAGGTGCAACAGAGGGCAGTACAATGGATGAAGGTGGTTGGTTCTGGTTGCGTAGCGGTGAAGGTTGTGCTTGCAAAGGAAGCGCTGAGTCGCTTCGCGCAGGTGGTGATCGAGCGGGAGCGCTAGCGGGTAGTGTGCTCGTGGGTAGGGCAGGTTGGTTCTGCACAGGTAGAAAACCGAACTCGCCGATCGACGGGCGCTTTGTAGTCGCTTGTGATTCGATCTGTGTCGACTCAGCCGTCGTCGAAGCTGGCGCTGTCGCAGTAGATGCCGACAATGCAGGCGTCGCAGGCTTGAAGAATGAGGGTCGAGGGACTGTTGGCTGTGCAGGCTGCGAAAGCCCTGCTGTCGATGTGGATGATAAACTGAAACTGAAAGGTTTGCTTGCTTGCGTGGCTGCAGGTTGGGAGTCGGACAATGATAACAAGGGTGCGCTAGTCGCGGAAGCTGGAAGGCTTCATTAGCACTCATCCTCACTTCTACTTCACTTCCAAAACTTACTTGTTGGTACGTTTGCGCCGGAAGACGAAGGCGCAAGATTGAACAACGGCTGTGAAGGTTTCGAGGCTTCGGCCCCTGGTTTTGTCCCTGGTGTCAAACCCCAGCTGAACGTTGGCGTAGTCTTCGGCACCCCAAGATTAGCAGTGTTGTCCTCCACTGGACGGTCGAATATGCTACTTGTACTTGCAGGCGGGGGTCTAGGCTCTGGAACCTTTCCCTGTTCGTCTGGCGTTGCTGTGGATGACCTAGACAGCAAGAAAGGCTGTGCTGAAGGCTGGCCAAAACTAAAGCCGCTAAACCCCGACGGTGCGGTTGACGTTGGTTGGGGTGTAGCGGCGGTAGACGAAGGTTGATTCAAAGGCGTACTTGTCGTGCCAAGGTCGGTGGTAAAGGGTGATTGTGCTGACGTGGAAGGAGCTGTTGATGGTAACCCTTGCTGCTGCGCTGTCTTTGGTCCGAAGAGGCCTTTAGGGGGCCCTCCCGGAGAGTCTGGTGACCTTTCCTCTGGTGTTCCAAAACTGGTCATCCATTTTGGCTGGCTGGTGCCTGAGGGTTTGGACGCAAAAGCACTTCCGGGGGTAAACACTGCTGCTGTTGGGTTGAAAGCAGGGGCCGAGAACTGCTGAGCGTTCGTGCGGCTTTTCTGCTCATCTTGAGTCTCGTCTTCGTCGTCATCATCGTCCCCCACGAACATGTTGTTCCGCTTCGAAGCCGACTGCGATAGAGATGTCGACATGTACTCTTCTTCAACCATGCCAGCACGCCTCGCCTCAGCGATAGACATCCCATTCATGACGGCGACCAGCGTTCGTCCATGGCGTTTTGACTCGACAATGTCTTCGCAAAAGACTTGCTCCGGTTTCGAGAAGGGATCTACAAAGCATGGTTAGCGTGGAGCCAGTTGGTGGGGGCGAGATATAACATACTTTCCAGCCTCGACGCGGGATTGGAGCGGAAATCGAGGTACTGTTGACCGCTCGAGGACGTGGCAAATGCGATGTTCAGCCTTTCGCACAACGCCTCGGTCTCATCCTCGGTATCGTAGCAGAGATACTCTGTCAGAGCCGCTTTGGTCCAAGTCCTCATGTTGGCTTGGGCTTTCTCCGGCGCACCCTTTGCACAGGACCAGAGGGCATTGAGAGCGGTGAAGCGGACATTCTGGAAGCTCATCTCGGCGACACAAGCCATGAGATAGCCAACGCGCTGACTAGCAATCAATTCCCAGAAGAAGCCCGAATTAGCCTGAGCCACGGCGACTGGAATGGGCTCCAGGTTTTTAGACCCAACCGACCGGTGGGTATTGCCAAGCGCGGTATACAGCTTGAGCGCCGTTTGAACTCGTCCGTCGTTCAGAACATGGTGCGGCCACTGCTGAATCTGCACTTCGGTATCGAAGGAGAACAGAATGGGCGAGAAGACGATGTAGTAAGCTCGAAATTCCGCCTCGTTGGGGAAGTCAACATTGGCTCGAAAAGCATCATACTTGTCCATCAGGCTCTGGAAGGTCTTTTGCAGTTGTTCCAGCTCTTGCTGGTGTTCAAAGTGTTCATCGTGTGCCAGGTTCTCGGGGTTTGACAGTTGATGCGCAGACAGGATGTGGAAGCGGACGATTCGTTCGTAGCAGTCAACTTCGTATTTGATGTCCTCAGGCCTCGTCAGGGACTGGATGCTGAAATCGTTGCGAATGGCCCGCGTTCGGTCCCAGACAAACTTGTGGTGTTTGCCCAGTCGACTCTTCCCAACGATCTCATCAAAGAGGTAGTCGAGGGTCTTTTGCAGAGTGCGAGGCGTGCGCAGCTCTTCGGGGATCTGCTTGTCAACTCCAGCAGCTGATCTTCGAAACTTCTTGACCATTCGACCTTCGATAGGGACGGACCGGCCGGTGTCGGGGCATGGGAGCTGGCGTGTCTCAGCATCTGTGTGTCCTACTCTGGTTCACATGTCCTTACCCTCTCAGCAGCGTCAACCTGATTCTCAAATATGCGGTTTACTCGCTCTTTCTCGTCGCACATCTGCGTACACGTTCCGACCGTCTTGATAGCATCATCCAGGCTCGACTGCTTGTCATCGCTCATAAGACCGTAGTCGACTGCAATTTGACGGTATTGCTCGTACTGCTCGTTCAGCTAGATTGGGGATCGCGAAGTCAGAAACTCCTACATGAATGCGGCGTGTAGTCAGCACAGAGGGAAGACGAGCAAGGACTGACCTTTGCGCGTCGCGCTTCGAGTACTTCGTGGTCCACCGGTTTGATCTGATCCTGGGGAGGGTTTATCGCCAGAACTGGAAGCACGAGTTGTCCGGGTCTCGACGCCGAATGAGCATCTGGCGAATTGAAGCGTTTCGAGTGGTTGTCTCGTCCTCGATCTGACCCTCGTCCTGCCATCCATTAGTCGTAGGCTCTTGCTCTCTTCGTGCACGTCTTTGTAGGTTCGCGCGGCATGTTCGTACCTCGCGGCGTGCCTCGAATGCCTCGAAAAGGTCTGCCAGAGCCTCCGCCCCTCGGTGTGCCTCGCGTCGACGGGGCATGGTGGGTGTTGGTCAGGTTTCCTTGCTGGAACGGCACCCCTCGCCCTCGACCTCGACCGCGGCCTCGGTCGGCTGATGGAGCGCCGGCTGAGAACTGTTGAGCCCTACGTCCCGTTTGCATGGCGAAGGCAGCGTTGTCGCTGCCGAGTCAGGGCTCTCTCGCCGTAGGTTTTGTCCAGCATGTAGGATTTACTCCATGTGTCACAGGTGAGTCGTCGGTCAGGCGATGTTCGAAGTTTCGCATCGACCGTCTGATGGGAGAATAGAATTCGACGGTGAGTCTAAGGGCTTCGTAAGCTGTGCGTGTGGTTCTTGCTTGAATACGCTGCAAGCTGCTGGCAGGAGTGAGAGCGCTCAAAAGTCGCGATTGCGCCTGACTGCACGCGGTCACCTATGATGCACTAGTCGGCGGCCGAATTAGGCTAGTCCATGCCTACCAGCTCAGGCAGTACTTCGGGCAGCTGATGCCTGATGCAGCGCGACTTAAGCTAGCTCATTGCCCATGCTTGCAGGGAGAAGGGACATACTCCAGACATTACTCACGTGTCGTGACTGGCAGAACTTTTGTTCTCATTCATCTGTAGATATGTACATTGATTACAGGTCTCATCTATAGGCTGATCTCCTACCTAGGTGATCAGTCTCAAGGTCGACCGCTCCTTGCACATGTGGTAGGCAACCCTTCACCACAATGTCCTCCACTGCGGCATTGGTTGTTGTATGCTGCTGCTAGTCTCGCTTGCTTTTTGGGTGCTCCTCAACTTCATCAGATGTCCATCCTCAACTGTAGCTCCTCTTGACGCTTTTGGCATCACTTCAATTGCTTGGACCTGCAGATAGCCAGCGTAACAACAGAACCAGAAGTCTCGAACAGACCAGAAATCAAAAGCACATAATATACACTGCTGTCCTCCCAACTGTTTTGCTTGCGATGCTGAACTCGCTCGAAAAATGACCCGATATCAAGAATGTCCAACCGGATCATTCGCGCCGACAAACCGAAACACAAACGTCCAATTTCCATAAGCACAATTCAAGACAGACAGCCCTATGTTACCGAAATTCGTGAGGGTGCTGAACAAATGAAACTCGTAGCCCAGCGCAGAAGATGGTCGACTGTGGCCTGAGGATGCATCGTGGCTGGCTGAGTCGACCAATGCTTGGCTCAGAACCTACCTAGGAAATACAGTCATGACTATGACTCCCTTCCTTCGGCTGGTAAGAAATCCTAACTCCAGATCAATCAGGTGCCAACAGTAATGTATGCACAGAGCGTCGTGTGCCTTTCTCGCAGACGGGGTCTCTTTTTTGGTGCCGCCATTAATGGTACGGCCGAGACGAACGTGGTTGTAAGCGAGCGCCCTGGTGCAGAAACCTGGTGTGATCGTTGATGAATGACTCCAACCACCCAATGGCCACGTTTATCACATATAGTATCGTGGCTGCTGAAACATTTCATGGCTTGGGCTGCAGTGTCCCATAAAAGCTTCGTACGGCGTCGGAGCGCGAAGTGACGCATGTCTGGTATTGTGCATATCGACCTGACAGTGACCAGTCCTATCAAATTGCGAGCCATGTGATGCTCCAGCAAACGACTGTTGGGAGCTGTGATGCGAGCTCACATCCACGTAGCTTGCTGGCGGCATGACGTTCGGCATCGGTGGCGGGGTGATCATGTGTTGATCCACCGACTGCGGATTGAGGTTCAGTCCGTTGTGCACGGGTGCCGCCCAGTTGACGAGATCGAAAGCGTCATGCACACCATGGACCGAGAGGTTATGCTGGACATAATGGGGAGCTCCAGACATGGTTGGCATGATTGGCTGATTGTCCCAGTCTGGCAGGATCAGCGGAGGATGGATATTCAACATCGAAGGCTGCCTCGTTGATACCTGTGCGCGAGGCTCTCTTCGCCTTGAGGGGGCTACGGCAGATCGAAACTCGTCATGTTTGGACGTTTTCTTGCCACCTCGTTTGGATCTCGTCTCTTTCTCGCTGGGCATGTCTAGTAGTCGCGGTTTGTTTGTGCTGTTAGTATTTGAGGCCTGTGTATCTCGCGGTAGCTCGCCTACGAGATCCTCGAACCCCTGATTGGAGCCTTCTTGATCATCGTCATCGCCTTTGTGCGGCTCATCTGCATCATCGTCCGCTTCGTCGTTCTTCGACCCACGATTGTAGTCGCTATAGTTGGGTGCGGTGATCATCGTGTCGCCATCTAGGCATTGTCAGCAGAGTCGTCGGATCGTGCATATGGTACGTACCTATACCGCCGTCCTCAAATTGCTCGAGTGATTTGCGAACCTCGATGATCTGCTCAATGATGGGAAACTTCTTGCCGAGTTCCGTCATATCACGTTCGAGCTTTTTCTGTTTGAGCGACTCCTGTAAAACCTCCGCTGTGATCTCTCTGGCGGACCTGGCTTCTCCGGAACTGGACATCTCCCTATGCGGTGTATGCATCAAAAGGTGAACCAATAACTTCGTTCTTGCTACAAATAGCGTCAGTACTGCAAACAACGATAAGCTTCTGACGGGTGTCGCACCTTCTTTGTTGATATGGTCAGGCTCTTTGTGGATCACATCCTTCGGCCAGTAGGGCGGTTTGGTCAGGTTTGGGTCCCCTATCTCTCTAGTTCTAGGGTTCTTGCCATTGTAGGGATGCGTGCTCTGCTTCTTCGGATGTATGGTTTTGATCCACTCCTTTGCAATGACGCGACAGCTTACCTGTTGCACAGCGCGAAAAGCATCATTGAACCACTTCTCCCAGTCGCCCGTAGCATCCGCTCGGTGTGTTACGTACCGACAGTCGTCATCCTCGGGGTCCTCGTCTTGTTGCCATGAAGCGGCTTCTTTGTGAGACAGTTCAGAGCTCTCTGACACATCCAAATCGTCGTTTCTCCTTTTTCTCTTCTGCCTGGGCTGATGAGAAGACTCTTTGGCCTGCTCGTGCAGCTCCGGCTCTGGGGTGAACATTCCAGATTCACTGTCGAAGTCTTCCACTTGGGACGCTAGCTCTAGTTAGTTGCGATAGCCCGTGGCCGCGAGCAGTAGAGACTCACAGTCAGCCCCATGCACCATCTGGGTGTAGGTTCGGAACTTTGACATCGCCTCACCGCCCAGGATAGCGTGGCGCAGGTTCTTCATTGTTGAGGAGGACCGTAGAACGAGCTTGCCGGTATACGGATCTTGGACAATAGCCACGTAGTTGTGGAACGATTCTATGGGCGGCTTTGACTTCTTCTGCTTCCTGTTAGACCTGAGTTCCGGAAAAAATGTAGACAGCACCTACCGACTGGCGTAAAGCGAGTTGCGCTCTGTGTTGGTTTTCTCCAAAGCTCATGGCCACCGGATCATAAGCATGCATGTACTGCTCATGATGACTCTTCTCATACATTGCGAAGTCCTCTTGACTCATGCCGTAAGGATTCACAGCTGCTGAAGTTTGGACCAGCATCTTGTCTGCTGACCTATACTGCGTTGCTTCTTGCCAGCAATGTCAGTGCTCGTCAAAGGTTGTGGTGGTGTGACGACTGGACTCAGAATGCCTGCTTCAAGGTCAGAGTTGAAGTTATGAATTTTGGGGACGTCAAGGTGTGGGGAAGACCGTAATAGTTGCAGACACGAGCTTTTGTAACATTGCCATGGCCCTAAGCCAATAGTTGAGGTGCAAGCCGAGCCCTCTATTGGGAAGCAGAGCTTGAAGACGCCGCAACAACGCCAATCATGTGCAGTCTTCGTATCACTCATGTATGGACGAGCGTTCGGTCCAATTGAGAGCACGTCGATTAACAGGAGAATCCACTCACCAGTACTGAGCATGGAATGAGTATATGCTTCTCCTCGTAGTAATTGACGATGATGGTCAAGGTCACCGTTTGCATACAACAACGATCGATCATGCTGCGATGCGAACACTAAACAAAATTAAGGATGAACCACCGTCAAAAGACAGAAATCAAACAAATATCCACCAGCCTGAGGCTGTCGAGCTCCCTTTCAAGTCAAACCGGCGACGAGAGAAGTAGCTCAATAAGATAGAATGATGGGTTGGAGGCGTCGAGGACGATGTCGCATGAAGGTACGGGTCGAAATTGTGGTAAACGGCCTGAAGATGTGCGAGTAGCGGTCAGATCCCAGTTATAATGGTTGCCAAGTCGAGTACCTAACCAAACAGTGCTGAAGAAAGCCGAAATCGCTTCTGCCGCAGCAAATGGCTTCGAGTTCTGTTCGTCGAAATCTGTGGGTTGTGGTCGAAAAGCATTAGGGGAGGCAGAACAGTCACAGCGTCCTCGAGAGCTCACACGTAACGGAAAAGAATACTGTTTGCTGTGTTTCGATGCTAGTCTGTCAATGGATCTTGAGATAGGCTCTGACGGCAGCGGACGGGAGTAAGCGACTCTGGAGTCAACTTTAGTCCATCAGGTGTGTACATGTATGGCAAGGGTGGAGGATCGCATTTGCAATTGGCCGAGCTGAGCTGGCATCTCAGCGTCACACAATCCCTCGTCCCCATGTAAGGCCGCGATAATGTCTTTCGATGTCCAGCAATGGAAAAGTGTCTTCCGTAGGTGTCCAAACAGCAACGATTGGAACCTTGTTCACCCAGTCCGAACGTGCATCATAATGCAGTGGCGTTGTGCTGCTTGCAAATTGCGATCGTTTCGAGGGCAGAAGTGTGAAAAGACCGAGCTCCTACGTGGCCGTAGGAAGCAAGCGATACTCGTCCGAGCAACATGGCGCAAGCATCGAGCGAGTTACAGTATTGCCGGAAACTGGGGATCCGCATCCGTATGTGGCTATCCATGACGCTATCAGATGCTTGTGTAACATTGCTGGAGCTGTAGCAATCAAATGCGTGTAGGCACAGTTTACAGCGATTCGATAGACGAGCAAGCATTTCGGAAGAAACGCTCTGGGGTCGTGTAACCGACCTTGTAAGCTGGGCATGGCAGCACATCGTCCGAGCGAGCTTAAAGGCACTAGACTGGTGGGACCTTACCTTGGCCAAGTTATCTGAGTCTCGAGCCATTAATTATTACAGGATAAATCTAGCTAAACCCATGGTTGGCTGTACGCCCTCAAGATAGACGCTCCTGGGAGAAGCCTGCGAAATGCCGGAGCTTCGGAAATTTATCTTGATGGAAGTCAGTTGCACCATGAAACAGCAGGCCAGTGTCTAGCCTCACTCTGTCAATGCTACGTTACAGTCACCAATGGAGCACAGCAGGTCTGGCACCCTCGACAACAGCTTCAGGTGCCGAGTTTGGCCTTTTCGGGCTTGCATCCTCTGCTTTTTCGTGCGACTGTGGGCTGTCACCATGAATGTTGGCCGTGGTAGATGGTCGTTGGTTAGATCGCGTCTTCGAACGTGTGCTAGTTTGGTGAACGGCTTTCGTTGCTAGAAGCCCGGCCAAAGACAAGTCTTGTGGAACCATAGGAGCACTCTTTGGCTGCGACAGTCGCTGGAGGTTGCAGTTGCAGCGTGAAGATGTTACATCAATCAACTGCAGCACCGCGAGTACGGAGCACAACTCCGAGCACAAGTCGTAATCCTTGCTGCGTGTCTTATCGATCTTATTGGCTCGTGTGACGGACCGGGAGGGTTGAGCGATCTAGACAGAAGTCAACAAAGACTGCATGATCTTGATAATGCTCTGGATGGGTCCAATGCAATGGTGCGTCCGGGTGTGAGAGCTGGGTCTGAGGGAAACAAGGGCAAATTCTGCTCCTGGTAACAGTTTGTAAAGGTACCTCTTCTTCAAAGACCAGAGAGTCCCAAGTAAGCTTAGTAATGCTGTAGCTGTACTGCTATCTATGAAGTTGTCTACGAAGTTCAGGAAAGAGACTGCCTCGTTTTTTGTGTGCTTGTGGTCGATCGTAAAGAACTTCCACATGCAAGATCTGCACCACGAGCGTAGTGCAGAAACATGTCTATATAATCCGGTCGCATGGTTCGGGTAGCTAGCAACTGTGGCTTCCCAGCCAACAATTGTGTGCACAACGTACGCCATACTTTGCCTAAGCCGCGGATTCAAAAATTGTAAGCAACGAGACCGATGAGGGTGAAGTGACGTTTCGGGAATCGTTCGATAGGCATAAACTGCCTATTGAGCAAAAAGAGATGGTAAGGTGACTCTCGACTAGTGGAAAAGAAACATGACCAGGCGCCTGTTCTGTCTCACACACTCATGGAGAGGCTGAAATCCTGGTACAACGTCAAGTATATCATCGGGACGAGCGACATTCGGCAAGACGACATGGTGCGAGAATCGACCAGATCCATCAAGGTCCCCTAAAGCGCAATGCACCGCAACATGTGCACGGAGATCCTACGAGGCGGCACGACTTCGATCTCGGAGCATCCGCCAGTGCTTAAGTGTGTTTTGCCCTGATCGGCTGTCGTCTTCATTTGAACGGTTTATGCAACCCGATGACTTCAATGTACCCAAGGGTATGGTCGACACTAGTAGCAAGAACAGTTCCACTGTCCCCTGTCCCCGTATGCAAGCGAGACCTAGCGTCGCTTAGACTGCCCTGCAGCACCATTGGTAGCATTGTCGAGTAATCCTGCCTCGCGCACCAACTCATAGAAGAGACCCCTTCTCTTGATAAGCTCATCAGGAGTGTCAAACTCAGCAACTTTACCTTGCTGAAGGACTATGATCCGGTCTGAGTCAAGGATTGTGTTGATTCGATGCGCAATAGTTATGATCGTCCTGTTCTCGAATATGCTGCTCCGCAAAGTGGTTTGAAGCAGCGCATCAGTCTCGACATCGACAGCAGCCGTGGCTTCGTCCAAGACTAGAATGTTGCTTGGCGTCAGGAGTGCTCGTGCAAGCGACACCAACTGACGTTGTCCTTGACTCAAATTGGAACCTGTGAGAACGCCGCCATGTTAGTTTGCCGAGCCACACAACATCAATGCAGGGAATGTTTCACTCACCTCCTTCATTCACAGTTGCTTCAAGCTGCCCGGGTAGTCCCGAAACATAATCTTTAAGCCTAGCATGTTCAAGAACACTCCAAAGCTCCGTATCATCGTGAACGTGGCGTGGATCGAGATTGTCGCGAACTGTGCCTTGAAACAGCGCTGCATCCTGGGGAATGATTGCCAATCGACATCGAAGGTCGAGGAGTCCGATCGTGGATGTGTTGAGGCCATCGATGCTAAAGGCTTGTGGTCAGTTTCCAGACGTCGCAACAAGGTGAGACACTTACCTGATATGACCCGAGGTGGGTTCAATGATTCGAAAGAGCGCCATTGTCAAAGAACTTTTCCCGGCACCAGTTCGCCCAACAACCCCAATCTTCTCGCGAGGCTTGATATCTAGTGAGATATTCTTGAGCACCGGATCCAAACCTTCACGGTACCGCGTTGAGTAATTCTTGACAGAAATTTGACCTTGCGCTGGCCAGCCAATCGGCGGACGCTTCTTGAAGATGACATCGGGAGCCTCACTAGGCAGTTCGGCGTATTCCAACACACGCTCAACAGAGACGATATTCGTCTCAACCTCGACCGTCTGACGGACGATCCAATTCAACGATGCTGTTATCTGCAGTGCGTATGACATTGCGAGACCGACGAGGCCTGCAGAGAGTCCGCTACCTGTTGTGACGGAGATAATGGCGAACGTCGCCGCAGCAAAAATGATGACTGAGCCAATAAACTCCAATCGAACGGCCAACCAGCGATTTGCGCTCACCGAAGGAAAATAAGCCCTCAAGTTCGCGTCCATGCGCCACTCATTCTCAATTGCGAAACGCTTTTGCTGTCGGAAGGCACGAATTGTTGAGATGCCACCTAGAGACTCCTGGAAATGCGCGAAAATCGGACTGCGACTCGTACTGTCCAGTCTCTTGAGCTCCCGCGATGTCCTGAGGTAGTATTTCTGGTACACGACGTAGACGATACCCAGCGGAACAATCAGGACCAGGAACACCGGAGTAGAAAATGCGATTACTCCCAACGTGAAGAATGCTCGCGCCGTGTTGACGAAGAGCATGTTGAAAGTCCTTGCAATGACTTCGTCTACGCGATAAATGTCGCTAGAGAACCGGTTCAGGATCCTACCAGTAGGTGTCGTTTCGAAGAAGTTCATCGCTGACCTGAAGATGGCATAAGCCATCCTGTCGTGGAGCTTGCGGGATGCCTCAATGGAGCAGAAAATCCACAACAACAGAGTCTGGACGACGACGAGTGCCGCGCCACCAATGCCAAAAGCGAAGTAGATCCCAATGTATTTGCCCACCTCGGGGTTGGAGCCAGTTCTCTCGTTGATCTCTGACCAACGTTTTAGCCAGAAACTTCCCCCAATCTGCGCGGTCTGGGCTGCGAGGAGAGCTGCGGCATAGAAACCAACGGCTATTAGGTTGCTCTCTTTGGCGTAACTTGTGTAGACCGACCATTTGACTTTGCCTTGCTCTTGGTTCTCCTTGTTTTGCTTTGTTTTCTTCGGGTCATGTTCTTCATCGGTCACCTGACCCATCGGCCCATGGAAACTGGCTGTGGACGCCCGCCGGAGCGAAGTAAAGCTGGTCTTTCGGGCAGTCTGTTCTCGCTGATTCGATCTGATTGGCATTAGACCGCCTACATCCTGCTTTGCCTCCTCGGCTTCTTCAGGGTCCAACTCGTCATGAATAGCACTTGCCACGACAGTCGTCGACTCATCAGAATCCTGGGCTTCAATGCTAGGGCTGCGATCTCCCTGAGAGTCTTGGTCCTCCTGAGATGCAGACCTCACAACATTGGCGACTTCTCCTCTCATAGCCATTAGTTGCTGATAAGTGCCTTTCTCCAGGATTGTCTCATCACGAAGAAGGTAGATATAATCAGCCTCTTTTAGCACGGGAATAGCATTTGTTGCCAGAACTCTTGCTTTCCCCGCTAACAGGCCCTTGGATCCAAGGACGTTGTTGATCAAATGCCGTCCGACATGCTGATCCACCGCGGAGAGCACATCGTCCAACAGATAGATGTCTGCTCTTGCATAGACTGCTCGTGCCAATGTTAACCTAGCCTTCTGCCCGCCAGACAGCGATATGCCTCGCTCTCCGACTTCGGTCTGATCGCCATCGGGCAGTGTTCTGAAGTCGTCGGCTAAGGCGCATGCGTTGATAGTTTGCTGATAGAAATGTGGATCCCATCTATGGCCAAATACAATGTTCTCCTTGACTGAGGCGTTCATTACCCATGGCGACTGGGCTACATAAGCCAGCCTTCCGCGAACGACCACTTCGCCGTTGAACTTCCACAAATCTCCGAGTACGGACTGGAGAAGGGAAGATTTGCCAGCACCTACACGGCCCACGATCGCTGTCAGTTCGCCTTTGTTTGCGACGAAATTGATGTTGTTCAGTACGTTTCTGTCTTCATTCTTGTCCCAGGTAAAGGTTGCGTCTCGAATACGCACAGACTCTTCCCCAGCGTCGGCTGGCTCGTCGATGAAACGGACCGCATCCTCTTGGAGCTCGTCTGCAGTGAAGAAATCCGTCAAGCGACCGACGGCAACGCTGGCCTCTACAATGCTAGTAATGACCATAGGCAGGACGGTAAGCGGGAATGTTAGCAAGTTGAAGAGCGTCAAGGCCGGGAAGACCAAATCTGTGCTAAGCGGCGTTTTATTGACCAGTACATATACGCCGAAGGTCGAACAAGAGACGAAAAATGGAGTGGAAGACCAGGTGAAGGTGGCGAAGGACTGCGCAGCGCCAATCTTTCTCAAGTTGTTCAACTCCAGGTCGTTCCGGACGTGGCTGAGTTTGTCCATGAACGCAGAACCCCATGCATAGAGCTTGATGCTTTTCATGTTGTTCAGAATCTCGGTCATCAGCTTCGCGCGGCTGTCTTTGTACTTCATCTGCGAGAGCTGGAGCTTTTTCATGAAGCGCGCTATCACCGCATTGATTGGAATCATGACAAGCATGGCGGCCACACCTGCGAGACAAGAGATGCCCACTAGATTCCAGAGCGAGAGCATGCACAAGGTTATCTGGAAGGGAGCGGACCACAATTGCTGACCCCATTGAGCCAGATCCGAGAGTCTTTGCTGGTCGACACTCATGTAAGTGACAATGTCTCCGGTGGATTTCTTTGCGCGCGACTCGTTCGACAGACGCAGAGATTTGGCGTAGATCATGCCAGTAAGAGATGACTTGACGCGCATACCAGTCTCGAATGCACGTTGGAAGTATTGATGAAGAGCTGCGGTTTGACACACCGAGGTTGCGAACATAGCTAGTGCAATCGAAACGCCTCTAATGGCCGGCTGCTTCTCTCTTCCGTCGCGATATGAGTCAACGAAGTTGATGAGCAGTCTTAGCAACTGGGGTTGAACGAAGGCCAGACTATCACTGATTGTTTTTATCATGGCACCGCGTAGGTAGGGGCCGCCAAAAGAACGGGCCAGCGCAATCCACAAATTGGGCTTTTTCTTTTCAAGCTCGATTTTCCACGCTTCTTGTAGAGTCTCGCCCGTCACTTTTGTCGTATCACGGTTCCGCAAATTCCACAGATCATCTTGGGTCAGGAAGTTCTTGTAACCAAATCTCATCATCGGAGTCATCCAGCTGAAGGTCAAGATCTGAAAGATATCTGCATATTCGATGGGACACTCATCCTCGGCGCCCAAAGCATCGTATGCGCTTTGTTTCTTCGGAACCAAGTACTCCAAGATGAATTCGAGCACTGCGAGTCCCAGAGTGACGGTCAGGGCGACGAAGAAGGGCAGCCTGGTCTTGTATGCTTCTCTTGATACTAAGCTTCGCAGTTTGATGGCATAAGCGATAATGAAGAAGACCCAGTAGAAGAGAACGATGCCGTTGGGGTTTCTGCTTCGATTGTGTTCGAGGTGCTGAATGCCGAGAACAACGAGCTCGGATGCAACGAGGGCGGCGGCGGTGTAGAAGCGTATGTCGTTGAACCAGTGCTGAGGCAGGCTCACGATGTAGAGAGCAGCTTGCAGTGCGGTGGCCAGGGCGATCAGCACCAGGATGGAGAGTTTGGCGTAGTAGTGCCAATTCTTCTTGACGTCTTGTGGTGTTCGTTTCTTGAGCAGATACAACAGTGCACCGGCGCCACCAAGCAGGCCAAAGACCGCCACGAAAAGGAGTTGCACATCGAGAAAGCAAGGTGTCAGGTCCCATCGCTGACCACTGACGGGGCCCCAACCCTCTGGATCCGAACACAGGAACTGTTTCGAGACATGGTGTTTGGTGGCCGTGGCCAGGCTTTCAAGAGACTCGGTCGACCATGTCGACTGCAGCGGCGTCTGCTGCAAATTCGACGCCTGCATCGAGCTGAACATGCGTTCTGAGAGAGTCACCAGTCCTCCCCGCTACTCGATCGACCCGGCTAACGAGCTCTACAAGGATATCATGCAGAAGCTTGACGAGTACAAAAGCGTGATTACTCAACAGCGCAGTCGAGTCAGCATTCGCACTTTACCTCGCTGCTAGTACGGTCGACTGCTCCTCCAAAATCGCAAGCCGAGCAAGCCGACTTCCGATTAAGGTGATGTCATGGCCATCACTGGATGCCTTGCGGCTAAGGCATAAATAAATCGGCATCACCGAGTGCCGGCCCGTGCAACACCCTGCGATTTGGTCTTATTGGCACAGTACATCAGCTGGCTACAGAACAAGTTGTCACCGCTCGGTGCACTTCTGACGTTCGAGGCGGAGGCGGATGCTCGGATCAGTGGTGAGGATGGCTGGTCAAGTCGAAGATACCTAATTTCACCCAGTCACGAGCACCTTGGTGACCAATGTCGAGGTGGATCTGACTACACTTACTTTCAACGCTGTTCTCACGTTCGAGTCTGAAATACGAATTGCAGCGTGTATCGCCGTACCCTGCACGTCGAGGACAAAGCTCTTGGGAGACTTGACGCTAGGCTGGTCTGCCAGCCCTCCGTTGGCAGAGCCGGGCCCCGTGTTCACGAATTTACCACATTCAGTCGAACAACGATTATGGAAAGGTCAAGGGTCGCTTGTCAGCGTCCGTGAGTCTCTTGGCCTTCGACCGGCCTAACGGCCTCTGCTTCCGGACATTGTTGGTCTCAAGCCACCCGTCCGTGCACTTCACCACCTTACGCAGGTCAAATCGGCAATTAGCGCAGTGCTCTAGCGATACAACAGCTACAGGGAGTCATTCAAAGTCCTTGTAAAGGATCGATGACCTAAACACGGCGGATAGGTCATATCGACTACGCCTCACGACCGTCCAGGTAAACGAGGCTGCTTGCTAAGGTACAATCCCACCGCCGCGCATGGTCTTAAGCGAAGTTATCAACAACTTAAGCTTTATGCAGGGTTCTTTGGACCACTCCACACCGGACCGGCCGCGCCAGCCAGAACCCTTCCACCGCAACGCAACCCTGTGTCTAATCGCTGACCGTCCCGGATCTCATGGACACGGATGATCAGCCACCGATAGAGTTGCACATCAGCGCCTCGACTTCAAGGGACCATAGCCTGACTAAACGCGCGAGCTAGACTAAACACAACGGCCATCAATGGCACCTGCTATCAGCGTTGATAGCAGTCAACTTACTCGTCCCCCCTGGCATCGGTCCGCTCCCACAGTCTCGCAGCTTTCCTATTTCTTGCATGATTCGCGTGTTTAACATGTCTTTGTCCGATCGATCGTTATCGGGAATCCCTTTGTTTCCTCCTGTCCCATAACAGGGTCTTGTGGCATTTCTTTGTGCCCCAGCACGGACTTTAAGATGCTCAAAGGAGTTCATCGAGGTCAGCTTGGTGTCGAGGCTGAACATTACCACTCCGTAGCCATCTCGAGCTCGCGGCTAGATAGTATGACTAATCACATGAAGGGTGTCTTCAGATCATCGCCAGGAGAGCAGCGAGATCGTACAATACCGCAAGAAGAGAGTTGTGGCTACTTTGACACTCAGTCGTTGAGCGGGTCACACTCATGGGACTCTGTGGCTGGTACGCCCCATAGTGTCGCCGAGCAAGACTTCTCTGGAATGCCAACACGAAATTTCGCACGGGCTTCCTCCCCAAGTAATCATTGGCGACAGTCAACAGTACCAACCCAAGAAATTGTCGCGACTGGCAACAAAACAATAAAGATCACGCTCGAGGACGGCAATATCCAAGCTGCAGCAATTTCGAAGAAGCCAGATCCGCATCCGCAAGAAAAGCTCGAGAAGTTCTGGAACGTCTTCGAGCCCGAGTACCTCGGAAAGATTACACGTATCTTGCCAACCACACTTATCGAGTCGACTCCAGCAACGTCGAAACAAGCAGGTGACAAATCCCATCGTGCGTCCACGTCCTATTCAGAAGCTCGAGCACGCTGCATTCGCGATGTCAAACGTATCATACGCGAATGCCGGACCCACAACAAGAAGTACACAGACACGCATTTCGACATTGAACGTGACCTCAAAATCACTCGACGCCGTGACTGTCTGGACGGCCTCTACAACACCACCACGTCTACACATCATCTCCACGACCGCTCCCGTCCCACAGACGTCAAGCGAGTGTGCGACATCTTCGAGAAGCCGACCTTCTTCGCCGACGACGCAACCTACAATGATATCATCCAAGGCAATCTCGGCGACTGCTGGCTCCTCGCAGCCTTCAGCATCTTGACCTGCAACGACAAACTCGTCAAAAACATCTGCGTCATCCAAGATGCAGACGTCGGCGTCTACGGCTTCGTCTTCTACCGCGACGGTGACTGGCACCAATGCATAATCGACGACAAGCTCTACCTCCGCGCCCCCAGCTACGATGAATCCGGCGACGTAGTCCTAGGCATGTACGGCGTGCAACAGCGCGACCAAGAACGCTCCTACAACGACCTCTTCCAGAAAGGCAGCAAGTCGTTGTATTTCGCGCAATGCCGCAACGAGAACGAAACATGGGTGCCTCTCCTCGAGAAGGCCCTGGCAAAAGCACACGGCTCCTACGCAGCCCTCATCGGCGGTCAAACAGGCGAGGCCATCGAGGACCTAACCGGCGGTGTAACGACCGAGATCTACACAACCAACATCCTCAACAAGGACAAATTCTGGTTCGACGAGCTCCGCAAGATCGGAAGCGACTTTGTCTTCAGCGCAGCCGCGGCCTCGTACCGCGAGTGGCGCGCTCCACACTCGACCTCGGTGCGCAACGAGCGGCGCCAAGGCATCGTCTCCCAGCACGCCTACGCCATTCTTGACACCTTCGAGGGCCATGGCCAACGTCTCGTCAAGATGCGCAACCCGTGGGGCTCGAGCGAATGGACAGGTCCCTGGTCCGACGGCAGCAAAGAGTGGAACAGCGAGTGGTTTGAGCGGCTCCACCACAAGTTCGGCGACGACGGCGTCTTCTGGATCAGCTACGAGGACATGCTGCGCAAGTACAAGTACCTCGACCGGACGCGGATCTTCGGGCCCGAATGGCACGTCGCGCAGCAATGGACGAGCGTGCAGGTGCCGTGGAACACAACCGACTATCAGCAGACGCGGTTCCAGATCGATGTGCCCGAGACTACCGATACAGTGATCGTCTTCTCGCAGCTCGACGATCGGTACTACCAGGGTCTGCAGGGCAAGTATGACTATACTCTGCAATTCAGGATCCAGAAAGACGACGATGAAGAAGATGAATATCTAGCGCGCTCGCCGAAGAACTATGAGCTGGTTAGGAGTAACAATGTGGAAATTGAGCTTGAGAAGGGCAGATACACGGTGCTGTTCAAAGCTGAAGCGCGGAAGACGAATCGGAAGGATGTGGAGACCGTGATACGGGAGAACATATGGCGGAAGGAGAAGCTTATGCAAATCGGCACCCTATACGACTTGGCCCATCAGAAAGGTCAGCAGAACATGACTGTCACGACAGAGAAGAACGAGAAAGAAGTGAAGGAGGACGAAAAGAAAGAGGAGAAGGACAACGATAAGGACCCGAACCGCGATCCGTGGAACGCATTTTGTGTGGTCGGGTTGAGAGTGTACAGCAAGCAGCAGAGCATGGGGCTGAAGGTCGTGCATCCTGACCAAGACGAGGAGCCAGCACCACCCGTGCTCGACCGGGACGATATCGCCAAGGCTCCATTGCAGGAGGCTCAACACAATTCCGAACAGACGCCTGAGGGCAGTGTCGCTGGTGAGGGACAGCCTGGTGTGGAAAAGCCGGACAACGAGGAGCGAGACGACATGCCTCCGCTGGGACCCCTGCCAAAGCCTGTCGAGCCGGCAGTCGTAGTGACAGTCGCTGATAAGGCTCCAGGACCGACGAACCCGGCGGATGAGAAGACTCTTGAGCAGACCATGGACTCGTCCCAAGTTATGGACGACCTCGCAGGCGACAAGAACAGCACCAACAGGCCATGAATACTCGGGCAGCACTGTCGAGGAAGAGCTAATACACAAACTCTGGAATTTGATACTGTTCAAGCTTATGTACATGAGCGTTGCAGCACGGTGTTATGTGCCTAGATTGGGCCAATCTGTCGAAAACTGTTAGACCGATGATCTCTGAAAGGATAGAGTCGCAAGACTCGAGCAAGGTGCAAGGCAACGGATCGTCTTTGGGTGCACAGACAGGATAGGCTGATAGATAGAAAGGAGGGGTGAACTTACAGAAATGCGTCCTTTTTTCGTTCCTCTTCGTAATCTGAACCTCGTCGCCCACACTGATCGTGATGGGCTTGTCCGGCCGCAGTCCGTTCTTCTGCGACAGGAAGCCATACCTGCCAAAGATAGGCGAATACTTGAAGCCTGGGTCTACCCTGCGGTCACTTTGGAGCGACTTCAACAACTGCCCCTCTGCACCCTCGTGCATCTTGCCGGTCTGGTAGTCGACATTCACACTTGCGCAGCGTGCGCAGTTGGCAGTGAAGGCGATCCTAGTACCTCTTTCTTCGGGGCCAATCGAGATCTCGCCCCAATGGTCCTCGGACCATGCAGCACACTCGTCGTCGTCACCATCGACCACGATATTGGGCCTAAACTTCTCCACGTCGACGTCGGTCTGCACTCGGCCTGAAGCCTCCATATGCGACTTGTAGTTGACGACCAGAAACGCAGCGAGATCGGCAAACGTGATTCCGTCTTCAATGCCTTTATACGCATCAATGCCAGAATAACTAGCCACTGTGCCTACGATGTTCCCAATGCCCGCTTTGAACCCGTCGAGCCAACCGCCAGCCGGGCTCATCTGCTTTGCAGCCTCTTTCTTTGGGTCCGAGTCACCTACGTATGCTCGCGGCGCATTAGGGTTGATGTTCCCTAGTACCTTTCGCTTGTTGCCGCCCACATAGTTCAGCCGCACCTCGAAGCCAAATCTATCACTGAACCACTTGCACATCTTGTCCGGCATAACGTGCCCTCTTCCAGTCGAAGAATGCATTGAATATTCGATCGTCTTCAGGCCTGTAACATCGGGCTGCAGAGGAATTTCCAGCACCTCATCTTCTTTCGGCAGCTTGTTCTCCGGCTGGTCGAAAGTATGGTCCAGGCGGTACCTCACTAGGACTTTCTCTGGGTTCTCGTTGTTTGGCGCGAACTCTGTGCGGAAGAGACACATGGATGGGAAGTGGGGCACGTGCATGTTCTTGTCGTCCTTGACTCGCTGGAGCATGAAAATGCGGTCGTACTCGAAGCCCATTACGCTTGCGCGATGGGACTGTAGGCTTACGCCTCTGATGCTTTTTATGGGGTACACGCGGATCTATGTTATGTCAGCATTCGTGTTGATATCTCGTTGGATCGACTGACCTCCTTCACGCGCATCCTCGTTGGTTCTGCCATGTTGACGAGGGGTCTGGTCAAGTCAATTGCAGGCTGAATGTTGTGTGTTCAATCTGAGGGAGGTACCAGCGTAGGGGAGAGAGACACAACAAAAATCAGATGGTGGACAAACGTCTGGTGAGATTACCATGGTAAGTCAGCATCCAATGCGATCATCTCCGTTTTCACCCCAGAAACACCCCAACTGTAGTACCAAGGCCCCCGCAGGTGGTCCAGTAAGAACCTCGGCCTTCACAATGATACGTCGGGAGCCGGATCTGACCACTCACCAAAAACCACTAGGCACATGGCTCGCTCTGATCTAGTACTCAACAGATCCGAGATCGGGTCAAGTGGAACATGGATTGAGAGTGGAGGAAAGCGTAGAACTTGAAGACTTACGTTGTTTGTTGCTGCAGGCACAATGAACACATTCATGTGTGTACTCCAGCTCGAGGTTGTAGTTACGACCTTAGACTCTTTGAAAATTGAAAATAATGTCTTCCAAACCCTCGTATGTAGTGTTGACAAAATGCTCAAGCTCATGCGGCACAAGTACTCATCCAAGCAAGCTAAGCTATTGTGGACAAATGCGTCGTCTCACTTCTGCGCCTTAGGTACAGCTACACAGGTCTTGAAGTGACAAGAAGTATGTGGGATGATTCTTTGTCACTGGAATTTGATGAGCATCTATTGGGCTATGAGATGAAGGAGGAGTATTGAACTGAGCGTCTCACGTGATCTGGCGTCATCCTTTACAGACGCGTATCCGTAACGCGCTCCTCCAAGGCTCTACCAATATACCAAGCCTTCGAGGCACTCGCTACGCCTCATGACCGATCCATGCCTTGATCACAGGTAGATGGCTGGGATATCGCTCAAGCGTAAACGACCAACCAACGTTGATATCGACTACCCACTGAAAAAGGTCTTTCAGAAACAGGCCTTTCGCCCCCTCCAACGAGAAATCATCAATGCCGCCCTTGAGGGCCATGACATCTTTGTCCAAGCCGCTACCTCCTTTGGCAAATCACTATGCTTCCAGCTACCAGCATGGTGCTCGAAGGGTGTCACGGTCGTCATCTCACCACTTTTAGCACTGGTGCAGAATCAGGTCAACGCTGCCAACAACTTCGGCGTCGTTACACATTCTATCACGAGCAATACGCCTTTCACGTTACGCAAGGAAATCGAAGCTGACCTACAATGCGGTCATCCATATACCAGACTGCTGTACGTCACACCAGAGCTATGCATGACCGAGAACTTTCGCAGCATTCTACGCCGACTACATCAACAAGGACAACTCATTAGAGTCGCAGTTGATGAGGCTCACTGCATCTCGGAATGGGGCCACGACTTTCGCCCAGCTTACAAAGAGCTGAAATGGCTGAAGTCCAACCTGCAGTGTCCATCTGTACCTATCATGGCTTTGACGGCCACAGCCACGCCAAAAGTGCGCAAGGACATCTACAAGTACCTCAACCTGAAACAGGATAAGACCTTGTTCTTCTCAACGAGTACAGCAAGGCCCAACATCCACTATGAAGTCCAGTACTTCTCCGAGTCGAATCCTCGAGACTCGAGCGGTGACGATATCTACCCCTACCTCCTCGCCTGGCTAACCTCGATCCACAACCGCCGAGTCACGATGCTGAGGCACATGCAGTCTCAACGACGAACACTAGAATCAGCACCACCGCCCAACGTCCCATCCATCAGCGGCATAATCTACGTCAACACCCGCAACCTGACCGAAACCCTCGCCACCAAACTCCGAGACAACAACATCAACGCCTCCGCCTACCACGCCGGCCTAGAACCGCACCAACGCCTCAAGATCCAAAACCAATTCCTCCAAGCAAGCACCTCCGCATCCCCTCCCCAGCCGCAGCCCTCCGCCAACCCAGAAAGTGACCCTACCCACACCCCTCCACCCGACGAAACCGACATCTCCCGCTCTTTCAACCTCATAACCGCAACAAACGCCTTCGGCATGGGCATCGACATCCCCCACATCCGCTTCGTAATCCACTACGGCCTCCCGCGCAACCTCGAGTCCTTCGTCCAAGAATCCGGCCGCGCCGGCCGCGACGGCAAAGCAGCCCAGTCTCTAATCCTGTACACGCGCGAAGAGCGCGACCGAACCATGTACCGCGTCACAATGGACATTCAAAAAGAAGCCAACAAACACAAACACCGAGCAGGTGTCGGTGTCGGTGCCGGCGTCATGCCACCATCACCGCTCCCCACCGCCAACGCCCGCCTAACCAGCAGCTTCAACCCGGACCCACCAACCCAACCCGCCGCGCAAACCAACCACAAACTGCACTCGCTCCAGAAAGTCATCGAATACACCGAGAACACCTCCGCCTGCCGCCACGCCCTGATCTCGCTGTACTTTGGGGCGCCCGACGAGATGAGCGGCGCCGCTAGGAGCAAGTCGATCGCGTCGCGGGTGGAGTGCGACCACGCGTGCGACGTGTGCAAGGAAGGGGCGGCGAGTGTGCGGAGACGCCGGGATCGCGGGCTGGCGAGCGATGAGGAGGCGAGTCAGTTTACGCAGAGGCGGGGCTGGGAGTATGAGTGAGTGAGGAATGCGGAATGCGGGTTATGGTTGTACTTTGTATGATTTATCAGTGACGACGAGTTGCACTGTATGTATACATGTTAGTATCTCTGCATGTGCAGCAGCTGGCCTACACGGATGGGATTGATAGGATTAATTATGTCTGAGTGACTGCACTGCTGGGCCGGCGGGACCAACTGGTAAGCCAATAGGAGTGGCATGGGGTACACTACATTGAGGTTGGTGAAAAGGCCAGCACAACCAGTAAACTCGAAGCGTTCGCGACTTACGATCAGGTCGCTGCGGCCACTGTGCTCACCTGTAGAGTTATCGTACGATTTGCTCATTATGGTAACGTTGGCGGCACTAAATTGTGCGGCACGTGTATACGATAGCGGAGCGGAGACCACAACGAACGGCAGACGACTTGTTGAAAAGAATGAGTGATGGTATTGATTAGATCACCTGCACAAAGTCATCTGTACATACTGGGCAAGAAAGATAGACATCAAGACATCCAGTGCGACCGACCATGAAGCACGGCATAACCTACTATGAGACACCTGTTTGACGCCTCTCGTACCACGACAACTCTTCACAGCTCTGGAAAGTGGGCGCTGTAATTGCGCGCTCGTCTATCAGTAACAATACCACTACCACCACCACCACCGTCGGACATGGTGACTCTGGATTGTCGTGGGTCTGGTGATGCCGTCACATATGGCACGCGGTTACTGTGCGTAGCCACAGGTGCAAAGTTCCGGGGGTCTTGACGATCTGGCTCACGCGCAACAACATGGACCCCGCTGTTACCACCTGTCGTAGCAAGCGCTATATTGCGGGGATCTTGACGCTCTCGCCTCAAGTGCTGTGCCCGTTGCTCTTGCTTCTCCCACTCCAACCGTCTTGCCTCATTTCTCAGCCTAGTGAATGCCTCCTCTGATTGTGGAGGTGCAACTGATGCCATTTGGGACATGCGGCGCTCTATCGACCATTGTCGCTGGCCTGGTCGAGGTGGCAAAAGTGCGCTTGAAGCTGTGTATGCGTGTCGGGGAGGCTGCTGTTCGCCAAGAAGGTACTGGCCGGGATTGTACGGACTGGTGGAGTACTGTGCAAGTCGCGGCTGTTGTTGCTGAGTGATATGCGGTAGGGGCAAAGCGTGCTCCTTGAAACGACGCTGCCGTGGCTGTTGAGATTGACGAGGGTTCTCAGACTGCTGTGGATGCGGGAGCCGAGGTGGGGACGGTGCCTCCGGTGCCGCATGTCTCCGAGCTTGTCGCGCCTTTTCGACCAGCTCGAGTTGAGTGGCAAACGGTTCGATCCGCACTTCAGTGCGCCAGACCGGTGGTGGTGATCCGGCACCCCCTCGCAGATAGGCAACCATTGCCATACGGGGCACAAGGTTCTGCAGCTTTTGCTTGCACTTACCGTTGGGACCGTTCTACATCCCTGGTGGAGGAGGAACAGATTTGTAGCCGTTGTTCTGATTTGAATCGTAACCGCCGTAGCCACCCTGGTTGGAGGGGGGCGGTGGAGGAGCAGCAGAGCCATCAGCTGGTGGAGGTGGCGCACCCTGACCTGCTTGACCTTCTTGCCCCTGTTGTTGGTAATAGGAAGAATAGTAGTACTGCATGTAGGCCTGGTATCCACCGTAGGCGGCATACGGGTCAGCCTGCGGGTTCTGCGCATAATATGCAGCCCACTGGTCTTGATATGACTGTGTCGCCGTGGGCGTTTCCGCCGTGCCTGGCGCCGGAGTGGTGGGTGTAGCGGAACTATAGTTGTTGTTCTGGTTGTAGCCTGAGTAATTGTTGTTCGAGTATGAATCATGTCTCCGTTCTCTTCCATATCCTCCACCATAGCCACCCCGGTTGGCATCGGCACCATAGCCATCTGTGTAGGACTCCATCCGCTGAGGAGGAGGATTCACCTTGAAGTGCTCGTAATTCTTCCTGACACTGTCGAGTAGGTCCTCGCACAATTTCTTGGCTCGGTCGACCTGTTCAGCGTCGGGAGACGCGACATGGAGGTACATGGGCTCTTCGGATTCGACACCTGTGCTGTGCTCCATAAAGCCTGAGCCGCGACCCTTGATCTGCACGCGACATCTGGTCTCGTTCTGGATGTGTTTCACATAGGCACCGCCCTGGCCAACCACCTGAGCACGTAGGTTGAAGCCAGGGATGTTTTCCATGTCGATCGGGATCTTGGCTTCGGGCCATTTACGCTATACGTGTGAGTATTACTGGACGTGTAGAATGAAGGTGAAACCCACTCTTCCCAGTTCGTCTCTTTCAAAATCCGGCTCCCGCTTCCGGAAGCGTCGCTCGTCGACGAGGTTGGGTAGCTCTTTCTGCATAAGCTCCTCGATCTTCTCAATCGCTTGCTCGAGGCCTTCCTTCGAGGTGGAGGTAACGTGGAGGTATAGAGGAGGGTTCTGCTGTGGTCAGCCATCTGTGCCTGTGGGGAGTGGGAAGTGGATGTTGCTTACAGCAGCGGTAGCCAAGGTCTTGTCAGGATAAAATGATCCTCTAGTTGTCACATCTTGAAACACATGAGCAAACATCCTATACAGTCAATGAGGTTGTAATGGTGTGCGTACCAGCGCCAGTTTCTTCTTTGATCTATCATATGTATGTCAGTAGATGCCACATTTGGGGTGATTCGTGCTAGATGGATAGCTATCAGCTGTACACTACGTCGCGTAGATAGGGAGAAGAGAAGAGCGAGGAGCGTTTCCTGCGGTATCAGCAGAGCAATACAGGGGTATTTACCATCTTTTGGGTTGAGCCTTTAGTCAGTGTGTATCGATTCTTCAGGTCATTGACTTCAATATCTTTGATGTAATCACCGTCTGCAATGTAGATGTCCCCATCGACCTTGGACACGCTGTTGCCTCCCGAAGGGGTAGTAGACTTTGCTACAGGAGCAGGACTGCTTGTGGTCTTGATGGGAGGGACATCGACATGCTGAATGCCTCTGCGAGCCTCGATCTGGGCGTTGATCTTCGCCGCGGCCGCGGCTGCAGCTGCAGCTGCATCAACTGGGGTCTTTGGCTTGCTATCAGTCGAAGGACTGCGCTTGGCGAGAGGACTGCGGCTTCTCCTGGACTCGGAGTTTCTTGCTACTGGCGAACGCGACCTACGATCGAAACGAGAGTTCTTCCGTGGTTCTGGCTCAGTCTGGTCGAAACGCGACCGCTTACGAGGTGCTTCTTCAGACATGTTGTTCTTATTCGATGATGGAAGGCTGTTGTTGTCAATGGGTCAGAAGGGAGATCTGTCAGCAGAAGATCGCGTCAGGTCAGATACGCATGTTCGTGTAAGTGATACAAAAAGACCGTGAATAATGAGTGTGGAGCTGGGAAGAAAGTCCGACTCGAGGTCAAAGAAATGGATTCATGGTGCGGAGAAGTAAATGTACCTGATACGCAGCTCACAAGGGACAAGAGCCACATGGGCGGAATCCCAAGTATCTGACGTCCTTACTTGCCGCCAGCATGTTTGAGAGATGCACAAGATATCTCAAAGCATGCCACCTGTGTAGGTGAACTTACAGCCCCTAGTCAAGTTGATGTGTTGACAGGCGGGATCGTGACAAAGCCATGCTCCAATCAAGCTTGTACCGGACCTGAAGACTGCCTTCATGGTGGCGTCAGAGGTGCTTGTTGGCACACGGCAACATAGTCGTCTGCGTTACGAGGAAAACCAAGGTCTACCGATCCGAGTGAAGCAAGAATGACGGAAGGTATCGTGTTGCTGCATACCGCATGGTAAACCGGCTTATCACATTCAGGTAGATATTCAAAACAATCACAATTCGTTCCTTCCACTGCCTACCAGCGGACGACACCGTCACTAGCCAAACGCCAGATCCGTCATATGGGTAGATCCTCACCTCACCGCATATAGTCTACTACTCCTCGCTCCAGTTTGACCACAGTTTGAGTGGCGTCGTTCTTTGCATAGTTCATCTCAACCACATACGAAACACAGAACTCGGCCAAAATGCTCAACAAATTGTTCGCAGTCCTCCTCCACATCTTGCTCTATGCAACGGCAATATCGGCCTCCAATGATACATTCACCTTCAACGCAACAGGCAATTCAGAAGACTACTTAGTCACAGAACCTTGGTGCATCTTCTCGGTCAACTTCGTTACAGTCTCCTATGCACTTGTCATTCCGTACGATGGCAGCGAAGACAAAGATGGGCTCGACAAGGCTGGCCACTGCGGCGAGAAGTACAAGAAGAAGAGCCCCTTGAAAGGAATCGCGCTTACTGAGTGGTGTGTTCTCCCTTCATTTCACCATCCGCCGTTGACTATGACACATGCATGTACTGACATATAGTCTGCAGGCACTGCCATTACGGACCCCACGAGAGCGCATGTATCACCTTCAACACGGCGCTCTTGCCAAATCCCAAGACGAACGTTGCAGGAGTCTACAAAAGCGTCACCGGCAAGCAAGTGAGCTGTATGGATACCGACGATACACACGTCGTGTGTCCAGCTGTGTTCAACAACTAAGAGGTTCACCTTGGCACGCGGTACGACTTGAGCGACATCGTGCTTGATGTCTAGCCGAGCAGCGTCGAAACTTCAGATGCTTTCTCTGTTCGCCCTGGGGCATTTTCTTTAGGCTTGCTCTACGTGGCCCGGGACTCGTTGAATTGGTTATTGGTGTTGGTGGAAGTGTTAAGGCGATTTCAGCAAGCTCTTCAAAGAGGTTAGACACCTCCATGATAAATACTATCTCCTCACCAACAGTCTCATGCGATACACTCTAAGCAACCCTGCTCTTTACACCATCGTACTTTCAATCACAGAATGGCTTTCTTCTCTCCTGTCCTGTTTGCTCATGCCACCGACATCACAGCATCTGGAATCGACGATGCCGTAGAAAACCTCCACCACCTTCGAAGTTTCTCCTCACTTCATGCTCCTCGAGCACTTCTGCGACCCAAGACGACGCGGTCTTGCCGAATGCGCTGCTACTTGAGAGCCTCGCTAATCGACGAGCTTACCACTTGAGCATCGCGGAATACGTGACAGCATGCTCCAGTCCGGCGGTTTCCAGTTCAGTCTGCCAGTCTCCAAGCGACCTTTATGTTTCCCAGCCGGCAATCGGTTTGAGGCACTGTTGGGGCACTCATCCGTCGGTTGTTGCGCGTCTGCATGGTATGAGAACAAGGGACTTGCAAAAGGAAGACAAGCTGCTAAGAGACCTCACCATGCTATGACAGGTGCTTCTGAATGGAAATCGGGAATGAGCTTAGGAGATCACCTGGACCGGTGCTAGGGGGTGAGGTGAAGATGAGAGATCTTCTGTGACACCAGGTAGGCATGAATGGGCTAGAACGCTGAGAGCCCGGCGTGCACTCTACCACGAAGTCCTATGATCAATCTTAATCACATCGACTGCCATATCATTTTGCAAACATGCTGCTGTGCTCTGGGTCTTATTGATACCGCTGCCAATTATCACTAAGCACCCATTCATGGCTTTCATACTGCTCACAGGCATCTATCACGCAAGAGGAACACCACCAAGTCGATTCCAAGCTCCAAGAAACCCAGTCCCAACTCCACCGTCCGTTACCGCTATACGTTCGCCCAAACACAAGCCACCAACCCCACATCCATCAGATCCGCCAGAATGATGTGACGTGTGCCCACCCCAGTATACTGCTAGGACGAACCCGGCAACAACCAGACAGAGATTCTTAGAACACCTTACTCAGAAGCGAACTGGTAGACACAGCGGACAAGTCCCTCTAGATCTCGTCCTCGTTGCTGACGCCCTCACCCTGTCTGTCTCCTGCAGCTTCATCGTCATCGTCCTCCTCGTCCTTGACAGAAGCCTTGTTAGAACCGTCGTGGTCGGACTTTGCGGATTCAGATCGAGCGGATGGTCGAGCGGGGACTACGACTTCGACTTTGCTGTTCGTGTTTGTGTTTGTGGATGATGCTGCAGATGGCTTTCGCGAATGAGCACTCTTAGCATTGGTTTTGGCAACTGGAGCTGGGGTATCGGTGTCTGAGCCCAAGCCCGAGCCCTCGGCAGCAGCAGCCTTTTCGGCTTCAGCGTCTTTCTTCGCTTTTGCAGCTTTGCCCCTTGGCTTGGCGGCGGCGGCAGCAGCAGGCTTCTTAGCGGGCTCCTTCTTTGCTTCGATATCTGAGCCAACGGCGTCCTCGACCTTCTCGTCGCCCTTCTTGGTCTTCTTGGCTGTACCTTTCTTCGCAGCAGCGACCTTGTTCGTCGTCTTCTTTGGTTTGGCTGGTGCTTCTCTGACAGTGTCCTCCTCAGCATCATTGTCTTCGGCGTCGGATGCGGCAGCAGAGGTGGGCTTCTTAGCCTTGGGCTTGGCACCAGCGATTTTGCGCTTCTTCTTGGGCGAGGCATCAGACGCGATCGTGTCGTCCTCGTCCTCTGATTTGGCCTTGGCAGAAGCTTCTGAATCCTCAACGTCTGAAGTGCTTGGGACTTCCTCCTTGACCGGTAGTGCTTTGCGCTTATTGGTGGTTTTGGCAGGAGCTGCTTTGGCCTTGGGTTTCGCGGGTTTCTTGGCTTCTTTGCCGGCAGTGGCAGCTGGCTTGGCTTTCGGCGCATCACCTTCGTGTGCCTTCATCATCAGTCGGTACTTGTTCCTGCGAGGGGTGATTAGCCACGACTTGGTCACTGTATGAGGTGCCACTTACTTTACGCCACCCGTGCTCATGCCGAGTTCATGAGCGACCTCCTCCCAATTGATCTGCGGCTTCTCCGTGCAGTTGCGGAAGCAGCATGCCAGGAAAGCATCTTGTTCCACTCCAGGTGCCATCGTAAATGTGTACAAACAGATGTTCTGTTACCGATCAACTTCGCACAGGTGACGTGAATGTCACTGGTGAAATAGAAAGACCAAGGACACAGGATTGCTTTTCGGTGTACACACCTTGAGTATCTGGGATATTTGTATCTGTGAGTAAATCCAAATAATTTGGGAGGATGCGCGAGAGAGGAGGAGTATGGTGGAAGTCTGGAAGAACGATGAGTGGAAGATGGGGAAGGGTGCCGTGCTTATGTATCTAGGTCGAAGTGCAAATACATCTCAGATCATGCCAGACACATGCCACGCTAGTGGTATTGACATGTCTTTTGTGAATGAATGCGCACTCACTTGTAAACATGAATCAACACAAAGCCGATGTGAGCCACACATAGTAGCCACGACACAGTAGTAATGTGCGAGCATGTGACACGATGCATGTCATTTCCGCAGTGCTCATGCGTTGCATCTTGTTTCCTTCGTACTGGGAACAGCAATCATTAACATCGTCTGAACGTGCTCTCCATAACCTCGTGCTATGGTGCCTTGCTTGCGTCCTGCCTGAATGTCTGATCTGAAAAGTCGGACTGAAACTCGGCCGTCATCATCTGATGTAGTGATTGTCAGCACATCTCAAGGGTTTTCCTTGAATAATGTAGGTTCAAGATATCCTTGAAGCTACCTTCATGCGCCAGTGGCAGCCATACTTTGACCTATATTCACATTCAGATCTGCAAGGCTCCCCGCAAGTTGGTGACAGAAGTACAACACAACCACTTCATATTCCGTAGCATATAGCAAAGGGCTGCCCCCCACTAGAGGTCAGCCCTCCCAGGGATACATGCCTTTTTCACCTGTGACTGCTAGTTTGTCCACGCCCTGACTCACACTCTGCTGCCTGAAGACTGCTTTGTCCAATGATGGCATACTGCTAGTTTCCTGGAACATTAGTCTTCATTGCGACGATCAGCGTGTCACTTAGAGGGGTTTTGTATCAGTCTAGACTAGCTGTTTTGTGCTCAATGGCTTACCGAGTCTGGTCAAAGGTGATGTCTGTCAACCTTCACGAACGACCTCTAGACTCTCATCAGTAGCACTTAGCGTTTAGGAGGCTATACTGCCACCCTGAAGATTGATTCACAACGCCATAGCTTTCTTCGCAGACCTCTGCATTCTGACGTGATCTCGACAACCCTTCCTCTCCTCTATACCGCTCCAATAGCAAGCATCGTTTGTGGTGCTGGGAAGGCTGCGATACACCGGCAGCACATTTGGAACAGTGAAGTAAGAGGTTCGGGCCCAACCCTATATTGGATTTGATTGATTAGAATCCCGTACAAAGCTAATGGTCATGTCGCGCGTATCAAGTAGACCAGAGCAGACTGCACTAGCTTCAGCAACGTGAATGAAAGTAAGGCAGATGTGAGGGTAAGAGTGACACGCACGTACACCAGCCCGAAAGCCTCAGATGAAGCTCAGCCCTTTGCGCTAGGCCAGCACGTGCATTCGATCTTGGACCAATCATCGTTCGAATACCCACGCATATTGCTGCTGTTCGCTAGAGTAGCGAGATGTCCCCATTACTTTGATCACAGACTACACCTGGCCACGAACATGTTTGAAGTCCCTTCCTTGCGGTTGCTAGAGCACGACACTAGAGTATGGTAGGGGGTCATCCAGGCATGAGAAGTGGGGAGCTAGCTTGCCAAGCAAACTCGGAGCGTATTGAGCGGTAAGAATGGACATGCAGAGTCAAGTGGTTCAGATGTATGAGGGATGGAACCACGTGAGCAAGTACGCGAGTCTGCTCTTTGTCGTTCATAGGGCCGTACACGGACCGTACAGCTTCAGCTCGTGTTGGAAAGCCTGTTCATCCTTGATAGGCATTGTATGCAGGAGGGTGTCAACGATTGTAATTTGCCGCATCCTGCACAGTCGTCGAGGAGATCTTTGAGAGACACGACAGGAACGGTGATGTTAGTGAGAGAGCTATATTGACTTTAGGGGTGACGATTGGATCACTCAACGACCGTATCGCGCTGTGTACGTTGTGTAGCTGGGTATGTTGATGCTACTGCGAATAGGATAAAATCGAACAACATTCATGGTGCTCACTGGGGGAAAGACCCTCCGTACGCAGATTTACTCGAAAATGGACCTCAAACCTCAGCCGCAACAACTGCTCGGTACTTGTAGCAGGCCGTACTGGCACCGTCGGACACGTTCAGGTTAGATCACGTGGTGTCACTCGCCTACATCAAGGTTCTTGCAATGGATAGTATTAAGGCATGGTTCACGCTGGAGGAGTTAAATAGGCCTAGTGGTAACACTTTGTGTGAGGCCGTGCGCTAGGTCGCCAGCTATCGTAAATAGCCATCTCAGATCGACACTCAAGCTTCATGACAACGAGTGCCTTCCCAAAAGGGTATATTCCCCGTACTATATTGTGTCATCCACAGACTAGGGAGATCATCAAAGCTAGCAAGGGCCATCGAGTGACCAAGCAGTGGCTCCGTCCAGAATCGTGGCAGGAGCGGCACGATTTAGCCTAGACCCCTGCGATCCGAGACTTGGCTGTGGCTCATGGTACTCATACAGTAACGTGCCAGCCGAGCTGTGCAAATCATCAGACCCAAACGGATGATCGACATACCTCGCTTGGCGTTGTTTGCTCTTTCTGCAGTGATGATCACAATATGATTTGACCTTTGTTTGTTTTGTCGTTTCGGCTCGCGCGTTTTGGTCTCCTGGCTGGAGTTTGTACCATTGGCGGCTATAACGGCACGGAAATGTGAATGTACATGGTCAAGTGCTCAGCAGCATAAGCGGATGCGTAAGGAGGTTCACGAACGCAAATGCAATGGTTTGATGAATTCCGAAGTTGCTTCCTGATCTTTCCAGCTCGAGTGCTACTAGAGAACGCAGCCAGCCCGCAGTCACTTGGTCAGAGGTCTCAGTCAAAGAGCCGAATGCCGGCGAAATCTGTTCGTGGCTATAGGGTGCATTGCGTCGGACCGTTTGGCCAGTGTAAGCTGTCCCAAAGGAGTGAAGTTTAAAGTCCATCCGGGCGCCTCCGACGGGCAAATACAGTCCGAGCTGTCCAATAATCTTTACTGGGTGTAGCCAGAAGCTGCCCTACAGAGTCTCAGCGTCGCTCGGCGATTCAGTCACGACAAGCATTTGAAGAGTAACTTCAATAGCGTTGCTGCATGATCCTCCTCTGCATAAGTTGGGTTGGGTGATCCGAAGCTTTGTCCGTGTACCGTTTGTTCGGGTCCTGATGATGTACGCTTACCCTTTTGGGCTAACATCACGGCGATCCCAAGCGGCCCAAGGACAACGTATCCAACGAGCCGCATTTACAGATCAGTCTCCGCATCGAGCTGTAACTCTCCAGTGCCGCACCTGCCAGTTTGTCATGCTTGTAGCCAAGTGAAATATGTTGAAGATTTGAGCCCCCAAAACCGAAGATTGTGCAGGCAGAGCTCAGGGATGTCACTCCGCGGCAAAGATGCCGCTTGAAACTGAAAGTTTGATGTCAGGAAACTACGAGTAATTATGTGCTTGCATTGCGTCGCGCGCTGGCAATCACACAAATGGCTTCAACGCCGTTTGTTTGACACTGCAAGTATAACGGATTTAGAAAGTAGAAGTTTTCGAAGGTGTCAACACCAAGTAATTGAATGTATCCAATATTTCCATGGTCGGGCGGGCCTAGCCTTTATAAGACTCTGAAGCATAAATCGCATCCCGTGCGATGGTAGTAAGAGCAACCCCTGCGCCTTGCTTGAACGAATTTTGACCCAAGTCACTGTTTCGACCATACCTCTGGTCTTACAAATCTTGATAAACGTATAGTCGTGATCATCCCAATGATGAATTGCTCGTATCATCGCTGCCATCCCCATCAGTTTTAGTTATCGAGAAGGCCCTCAACTCGTTTTTGGACTACCACCAGCACTAGATGATTCCACTCCATGACATCCCTTTTCGTGTCTCTTCATGTTGCTCCTTACGCTGAAGTACTTGCCGCATCCTTCGAATTTGCACTTGAAGGGCTTCTCACCGGTGTGAGAGTAGGTGTGGATCTTCAAAGAGCTTGGCCGCGAGAAAGCTTTTTGACATGTCGGGCACTGGTATCGATCCGTGCTTTGCGGGTATCCTGTCGAACTCGTGACAGGGTAGTGATGATGGTGTTGATATTGTGTTGCCGCCATCTGGGGGTCTATGTTTGGCAGCTGTTGACCTGGCGATGGGATCGGTGGGGGGAAATTCACAGGCAGAGGTCTCTGCTGAGCTAGTCCAGCGTAAGTTGAAGCGCTTTCTGCCGGATCTGGATAGCTTGATTCAGGTTTAACTGCTCCGTTACGTTGTGCTGTTGGAGATTCGCCAGATGCTCGGCGAGACGACGGAGGCGACCCTGAATGGCTCCAGGAGCTAGGCTCAGGAATCGGCGGATAGGAAGATCTCTGTTGCGCAAAGGTCTCTAGGTTTGTGCTTGCTGGACTTCGTGGAAAATAGCCATTCTGGGTGTTCTCGTTGGTTGCAGGAGTTCCGGTAGGTCTGGGCGTGAAGTCAAAGCTCGAGGCACCAGGTAATGGCGGCGTTGGGGGCATCCCATTCCTCTGACTCCCTGCCAACGACAGTCGATCAGGAGTGGGCGGTTGTCCGTGCGATCCTGCTGACCTCCTTCTTTGCTGATCAAGGCTTGGAGACCTTGTTGGTGCTACGTTTCAGTTAGCGTGCTGCCAATACAGACATTGAGCTCGTCGGCTTTACCATTCTCAGATTGCTTGTCAATATCTTCCATCAAGCTAGATATAGATGGTAAGGACGGTCTCGGTGGTGTGTTTCGCTCCATTCTCAGATATGATTGCGAGTCTACAGAGCCGTGCAGGATATTGTGTGGAAATGAGAGCGACTTTGGTGATAATACAGCTGCCATAGTAAAGGTACCAGGCCAAGTGTCAGGCTGATGACCGCGATGAGGGCGAGAAGTTGTTTAGTGAAAGTACAATTCCGTTGGCAACGTCTCGTAGTCCTGTTTGTCTAGTGTGCAATGTCTGGTTGGGTCGATGTAGATAGCACTGTAAGATAGGAGTGCGAGGAGGACGGGGACAGAGTACAGATCTTGCACGCAAGCAACGATTTAGGTTGAGTTCGAGATTGTATTCTGCGGGTCTGGAGGAGTGACGTGGGTATAGCGATCGTCGAAAGGCAGGAGCATCCAAAATGCGGCGCCGGAGGCAACGGAGTGCACTTTTCCAATCAGTGATGGCGTGTATGACTCGTAACGAAGTCTGTTCGAGGATCAGAGCACACCTGGGCGGAATCCTTGTCGAACTAGGCGTATTTTACAGAAACATCAAAGACAACAAGGAGGAAGATGAGGAGTTGAGCAGGTGAAGAATGGAGTATCAGAATCAATGCAGTCATAACGTTGATGTGCTTTTCATGCCGAAGAGTATCTCGTTCTGGATACAAAACCTACCCGACTAAGCGATCTCCCTACCTGGTTTGTGAGAGGAGGTCGTGACATTCATACCGTTACGGCAAGGTGTGGGTCGACGTGAAGAAAGTCCACCACCTAATGGGGCGAGCTATGATGGAGAGCCGAGAGAGTTCGGTGATGTGCATGGGAGACGAAGATCAGTGTGGATAGGCTCGAAGTAACGATGAACCTGGGCAAGGCATATCGATAGTATTACAGATCACAGCAAGGTGTGGCTCTATTAAGCTCGGCAGGTACAGCGCCGCGTTGGAAGAAAGTGCAGTAGTCGACGCAACCAAGCATCATGCCATGCCACGAGGACAAACGGCCAGCTCCTTGTGTGATTGGTGTGACGTTTCCCGATGTCGATCAAGCACGCGGCTGGCACTCTTTGCGGAAGCATTAAGCGCCACCATGATTGTTAGGGCGGTCGCAGAACTGCTCTTGTGTCCAACCTGGCCCGTTCTTTTGACGCAGCACATAACAAGTTTGGAAGACGGGGTCATTTCTGGATTTCGCTCTCCGTACGACAGAGCCCACACGGGATATGGCTGCAATCGTACCAACTCACAGAGTCCATGAAATCATGAACCACGTTAGAGACTGGGGATGACATTTTGGAGTGATACATTACGAGCATGCCTCCAGTAGGTGTGCTTTTGCGAGTCCAAGTAACAATCTCAAGTCTAAGTCCTGAGTCCTGCCGATCTCTTCGCTTCCATTTTGTGCGTCTGGATATCTCGGAAGATGCATAACCGACGTCTCCCTGTCGCCCGTCTACGCTCGTGTCATAAATCTCATACTGAGACCTCTAGATATCACGCCACAGATACATCACCTTTCTGTTCAGGGTAAGCTCATCACCACAAGCTTTCTGGAGGTATAAGCGAAGGAAGGATGCATATCGCAAGACTGCCCTGTCCCTGATCCCGTCTAAAGCATGATCCTTTCATCTTCCGCGCGGGGGCTGTTACAGTAGTCCTTACAACATCGGGTTGGCTGGCTTCAGCCGCGTCGGCTTCTTACAGTATTCCGCATCCTGCGGCTTAACAGGTGCAAATGGACATTTCCTAAGTGCTACGTGGGGCTGGTCGTCCACCATGTTAATCGTGAGTAGGCTGCGAGACGTGGGGCAACCAGAATCGGAAGGAGCTCTTCGCTTGACAAGGGCAGTGAATTTAGCAAAGAGATCGATCTCACGCCCTGGGGTCGTCTTGAAAAGCAATTTATGATGATTTCAGAGCTTGACAGATCTGCTCTCGTCTGACCATTTCTAGAATGGCAAGCTCGCTTATGTTCGTCGATCTACCGTGAGATCTGCAAAGGCTGGTACGAACTAGCCGCATAGCGCCATCTGCTAGTGGATCCTTGGCCACGCCCAGACACGGCGCCTATTCCGTTACCGATTTATCGTTCCGACTGTGTAGATTGCTAACCATAAGAACAGCAGTACTGTATGAACAACTGTAAAGAGTGATCAGTTGCTTCGTAAACGCGTAACTGCAAGCGAGCAATGCAAAATGAAGTATTTATGCATGCTTCGGCTGAAATAGGCCGCAAGACGAAGTACTCGAACCCATTCTAGCAGTTCGAGCGTACGTCGCGGCCGCTGCAGCCAGCATTGTCCAGAAGCGTGTCACATTGCTGCTAGAGAGTACAGATATACGCACTAGTGCTGACAAAGGATTTCTGCATTAGTATTCGTTAAGTTGTCCGTTGAAACGCTCGTAAAGAAGGAGTTTACCAGGGGACTGGTACTCGTATCCGTACATGACAAAAACCACGTGGAAGTTAGCGGACGATCAGCATGTCACGCTCAGACCACCCAGTCTCTTCCGTATAGGCAATCTCCGTTTCACCCTATCTGCTACTTCTCAGTCTTTAGGGTTCTGAGGATTTGTATTACCCTTGTTGGTAGGAGAGTGGCTGCCCATACAGATCTCCTTCACAGAGACAGATACTCGATTCCTTCATCGACCGAGCATTTAGAATGTCGGCGATTATGAGTAGATATTTCACGTTTCGTCTCCGAGCACGAGTAGAACCCCTGCAGGTATTCGAAACAAGGCTTGTTCTGTCACAATTACGCGGGGTGAAGTTCCATGTATCGTCAAGCCACGTTGCACTTGCTAGGATGCAACTGGGGTAGTAGTACGATATTCGCCAACGTTAGGGCCGTCGAAGCTAGGTGTGAACTGCTCAATCGATAGCTTACGCCCCGAGACACATGGCAGGCAGAAAGAAGATCTGCACAGCTATCAGACTCAACCAGGACCGAGCTAGACACTGGGGAAAGCATATCACCCGCTCTAACAGAGACTTGCTCGGCGACTCGCATAGGGGACGAATGCTGCTCATGCTACTTGTAGGGCACAGTATGCGGCTTCATGCAATCAGTAAACTGGGCCTCCGAGCAGTTGAATGCTTTTTCGGGGCTGGTCGGGAGGTTCATTGGGCCGGCAATGGTGTTGTACCGTGAGCTGCGAGACGTTGACAGCACCTGGGTCAAAGGAGACGTTACGGCATTTGATCGCTTCCGATACCAGCTTTGATCACAATTTCGTCTACACGTATGTTTCGCTTGTTCGCGTCGAAACGGCTAACGTGCCGCTGTTCCTCTTCCAAGAGGAGCTGCATCGGTACGCGTTTGGTGGCTGCATAGAAGACCAGCACTCCGTCGATCCGCCCCCAATCAGGAGGCTCGACGCTGAGTTCCGAACGCGCATCATGGGGAAGAAAATGGTTTGTGCAGAAGTGCAGGCATACCGTAGAATTGGGTATCGGCGTGTCCGCAAGTGTTCAGACTATCGCACTAAATTCCACTATGTCGCCTGCAAGCGGAAGCACCGTCGCAATATTAGTGCTGACCTAACAGAAACGATGGAGAGTTCTGGGGATCGGTTCTGCTTGCAGTTTAAAGGAAGTGAATACGTATGTGTACTGGTAGAACTAGCAGAAACGGAAGGTCTCGGGTATCGAGTTGAAGTCCTGGTTTCTCCATACTAGGCTCTTCCAAGGCGCATCTTGCGCAAGCTAGAACGGCCGCTGAAACAACCTATCGGTAGCAAAATAGCCGGTCAACGCGAGGCTTGCGTAGAGGAAGATCTTCCACGTGGCCTCGCCTAGCTAGCAACCGCTTCGGGTTGTCGGTGGACGTCCACTGCCTGTGGCAGCCCTGAGCGATCAAGTTTGTGGAAGCTACATTTCGGTAGAACGTTTAGGTCACAGCATGCCAGCATACAGCAGGCGATCCAGGATCTACTGAATGGCCATCGAAAGGGGCTGCATGACTTAGCAAGAACCATGCTATGCCAGCCAGCATCAACGTGCATGCAGAGGCACGGCATGGCAGATGAAAGGACGACTTCCGCGGTCCATCTGTCAGGTGCGTCGGTCAATCACCATGATTGACAAGTCAACGTTGACCTGTTCTCAAGAAAAAAATTGTTGACGCGTCTTCTATGTAAAGTCTGTTGGCGTTCCCATCATTCGAGTTTTCTACGTGCATGCATAGACGTGGCTCTGAACTCAGATCCGTGCTCTGCGTCCGTCACTGGTGGCGTGATCTTTCACCGGCCTGAGATGGTTGTACGTAACAACCCTCAACAGCATCTACTGACAGCCAATATGCTCACCGTGACGGTTCTACGGAGCAACTTGGCTGCAGAGTGCAACCTCAAGCAATCAGTGCCTCGATGTAATTGGTGTCTAGAGTGACACGCTTCAACAACAACAAGAGTGTATCCTGTCTCCTCGGTATCGCAGACACGTGACTGTGGTGCGATCAAAAAAAACATCCCCCCCCCCTTCTCTGGACAATTGACAACATATTGGGTCGAATCTGACTGGGGAAGAGCATAGAATTGTGATGTAGAGCCCGTTTTGCGAACACAGATGAGTGTACGCTGCACAGGTTAACAAGATGCTTAGACAATTGTCACGGGTCACGGCCAAAACATTCAGTGTCTCTCAATCTTTCAGATACGCAGCTGTGCTCCTCATGTGATAACAGATCGCGCTTTAGATCATTCCTACGAACGCCCATGGCTTCTCTGTGAAGCCTCGAAGGCCCAACATGTGAGCAGCTTGGAGGACACAGCAACTGGAAAGAGTGGGCTTGGTCGTGCTTGCTTCAAATAGTATATACCAGTAGTTCCTTCTATGTTTCGCTGCAAGAATCATATCGAGCTGCGACCTATCCCGCATTGTTTTCAGCTTCGTGTTCTACTGCCTGCTACAACGAACACTCAAGCAAAAACATTCATTTTGGTCCCGACGTCCATGTTCCGAGTGTCTTCAACGCATTGAAGACATTGTTCCTTTCGTTTGTATCGCACCTACCAACAACAGAGCTTCATCGTGTACAAAGCGTTGCGCCACCGCAGTCAGACAACCGACGACATAACGTAGCACCAAACGCGTTCCGGCATGCATACGTGACAACCACAAGACGCTGGATATCACTGCACCGATGATAGTCCAGTTGGTTTTCCTAGGCCGCGCCGCTTCTGCTCACCGGCCGAAGAAGTTCGGTTTTATTCCACTCCTCACAAGGGAAGCGCATCCGGCATTATGATTCGCCCAGTCGCACCAACAATACACAGAACTTGGGTGACTGTCCGAGAATCATACAGCTCATGGATTGCCTTGATAGAGTGAGGGCAAATGGGACTCACGAACGATTTAAAGCATAAGTGAATGGGTTTCACTGTACTGTCAGAGACGCGATACGTCATCCATCATGAAGTCGCTTGGTTGCCTGGCAACAGATGCGACCTTTTTCCTAAACCGCATTGGGTCAACAGGTCGTGTGGCACCGGCCACGATGTAGTACGTCTAGACCTCTGACTTCTCTTTGACGGATACCGTTTGGAACTCTTCCATCACCTTGTGAAGAGTACCGGTCAATATCGACATAAGCTTTAGAGCTGTCTACGCCCTTACTCGACAAGATGGCGTCGTTACCTGTGGACACGGATAAGTATGAGGTGATGGAGGTCATCGGTACGCGTCAACCGCTCATTCATGAGGCCTCGCTAACAGGCAATAGGGCGTGGTGCATTCGGCATAATAAAGAAAGTGCGGAGGAAAGCTGACAACAGAGTATGCCGCCTTCCCGACCGTTGAAACACAGCTAACAGAGTACAGATATTGTGTCGCAAGGAGATCAACTACCTCAAAATGTCCTCCAAAGAGCGCGACCAGCTAACAGCTGAATTGAACATTCTCTCCTCTCTAAAACATCCCAACATTGTCGAATACATCCACAGAGAGCATATAAAGCAAACTCAAGAGCTGTATATGTACATGGAATACTGCGGTGGTGGAGACCTTGGAGGCGTGATCAAGGAGCTTAAACAAAAGGGAAAACTGGCCAAAGAGGATTTTGTGTGGAGGATACTCAGTCAGCTACTGGCAGCACTCTATCGCTGCCACTACGGTGTCGACCCTCCCGAGCCTGGGGACTCTGCTCGACCAGCAGATTCAAGACTAATCGCAAGCCGAACGAACCCTACCATTCTTCACCGGGATCTGAAACCTGAAAACATCTTCCTCGATGGTGACAAAGCAGTCAAGCTGGGAGATTTTGGGCTGTCAAAACTTATGCAGTCGCATGACTTCGCCTCTACATACGTTGGGACACCTTTCTACATGTCTCCAGAGATATGCGCGGCGGAAAGATATACCCTTAAATCGGATATCTGGGCGGTTGGGTGCATAATGTACGAGCTGTGTACCAGGGACCCTCCCTTCAATGCACAAACCCACCTGCAGCTCGTCAACAAGATTCGCAAAGGAGATATTGCGCCTCTCCCTAAAGACTACTCGAAAGAGTTGAGTGGTGTGATTAAGAACTGCTTGTCGACAAACCCGATGTACCGACCTGACACTGAGACACTGATCAATCATCCATTTGTCTGGATGGCACGCAAACAACAAGAGTGCATTCGACTTACGAGATCTGTTTCTTCCGAAAGGGAGCAGCTAGTGGAGCGGCTGAAGAGAGCCGAAGAGCACATTGCTCTCCTGGAAGCCGACAAGGTCACTATGAAGGCAGATCTAGAGTCGCAGATACGACGAGAGTGGGAGGTCAAAGCCCGGCTGGAGATTGACCGGCAAGTCGAGATCGAGTACCAGAGCAAGATCACCACACTACGAGCACAATTTGATGAAGAAGTGTCAAGAAGGGTCAAGGAACAGTTGGCGAAGCACGAATGCAATGATCCATCCAACCTACCAGCGCCCGCAACGAACAAAGAGCATCATAACCACCACTCTTCTACGACGACAGCTGAGGAGGACTGGACGAACAGCACAGATCTCACAGACTTGTCAGACCTGTCAATTCACTCACCATCAACGTCAACCTCGAAGCCGATTCCGGCGAAGAAGACAAAGACACCTTTCGCCAGGTCAAAAACGACATTTGACTCACCAGCCGACATTCACATGGCCGATCCGTCCCCAGTATCGATCTCATCTCTCAACCTCTCACCACGACGACAAACCGTGGACACGAACAAGCTCAGCGGCAAAAACTTGTTTAGCAAGATAGCCACAAACAAGGCTAAGTTAGCAATTTCTGACGATCTAGACGAAGACAAAGAGAACGAACTTGGAGACTCGGATGATGATGAGTTCGTCCCTGACCTGCCTAGCCCAACGAAACCAAAAATGCAGAACACAGATCCGTTCAAAATGCCACCTCCGTCGAACCCTTTGCCCTCAAAAGCTCGACCAGGTGGACTTCAAAGGCAGCACACCATCGCGAGCATGGGTCGACTAGTGACAAAACCAAATTTGTTTCCAACGACAGGCAGCTCGGCGATGGCGGCTAACCTCCGAGCTGGCTTTGCTGCTGCTACGCAAGCACAGCAACCGAGTCAGATACCTCGATCGGCTACAGAAGGAGATCTCAGCCGAAGGCCATCAAGTCCGACGCAACCCTCCAGGCAGCGCCCCCTCAGCAAGATTCCAAGTCGAGGAGATCTGGTAGCCGAAAGCGTCTCGCAGCCATCAGCAGCCAACGATAACCGCAGTACATCGCCTCTGCGCCGCGCCGCAACCGTCCCGAACGCCGGTCCAGCCGCCACAAGTACGAAACTCCAGTCTAAACTTGCGTCGGCTCGAACAGGTCTCACAGAGGCCGTATCTCAAGTCAACATGGTCGCTGGCCGTACAAGGGTCGAACTGGCGCAAGCCCGGGCAGGCGGCCGACCGATGAGTGCTTGCGAGCCGGCTACCAAGGGAGTCAGAATGGTAGAGAAGGAGCTGCCGCCTGTTCCTGTGTGGGATCCGGAGGTGTTGGGTGATGATGCTATGCCTAGCCCGTTCTTGAAGAGGCAGATCGACATTAGGAGTTTGCCCAGGAATTTCCGGTAACACGCTGGAGAAAAGGTGTGGTCTGGCGGTGGGGTAATGATACTACGAACAAGAAGTAATAACCTACAGGACTCTGAGGTCGATGATTGCTGCGTTGTGCTTTTTAGAGAATTATGGCAAGGCGTCTGGGGTTTCGGCCAGCCAAGGCTAGGAGGCCAGGGTGGGTTGCATATTGTGTTGTTTTGTATAGAGATAGAGAGAAGAAGAGGCGACTAGTCTTCTTTGTGACGGTGTTACGTTGGCTACTACCGATGAGGCATGTCCAGGCACGACACAGGAACGGTAGAAATGAAGAACATTCACATTGATGTTTCAATATGTTTCACACTGATGAACCAGTTCTCTTTTCCATTCAGGTCAAGCCAAGACAGATCAAGTTAGCAAGGCACCAGTAGGAGAGGTGCTGTGAGAATCGTACAAAGCCCACCTACTTGCAATCCGGCAGTGGACTTTGATGTGTCCATTACGTGCTCAAGATTGGCTTCTTGGTACTACAAATCTTCGTCTTCGACCTCTTCCATCTCCACCTGGCGTGAGGGCACCAGTCGAGATGCGGGATCTGGTATCTCTTTCTTGTCCTCGCCGTCTGCCACTTCCTCGTCCGAGTCTCCATTGTCTGCGTCTGCACCGCCTAGGGCCAACTCCCTCTCGAAGGCCTCTTCTTCTGCTTTCAGCCGCTGTAGATCGTCTGGCACTTTCGGGTTGTAGGTTGAGAACTTGGGCTGTGTCTGTTGGGCTGGGTCGTCGGAGGGGGTATCCTGGGTGTGGTCTTGAGCTTGGTTTGTTTTGATGTAGCCTTCTTTTTCGAGCTTGTCTAGCTCTTCGGGCTCCAGCAACTGGCCGGCGTGGCCTTTGACGGCGTCTTGTTTTCGTTTGACGACGGTGGGGACGAATCTGCTTACGGCCTCTTTCTTTAGGTCGCGGATCTGGGGTGCGCTCTCGTAGGTTGTCCTTACTGGGGCGGGTTGTGGTTGGGCTGGAGCGGGATGCGCAGGGTCGTTGTGCCTGTTTCGTCTGAACTCTTTGGGGACTGGGGGAGGGGTGTCTCGAGGCCAAGGGATATGCCGGACTGACTCGTCTGTGTCGCTGCCGGAGTCTTGTCTGCGGCCATCGAATTTGCGCTGGCCGTCGTGCCTTCTCTTCCCCAGAGTGCTTTGAGGTCCATCTGGTCGATCTCGCGGATGTTGTGATCGGGGTTGCTGCGCTGGCTGTCCCGTGGCTTCTCTGGCTTTCTGCACCGCCTTGAGGTCCCGCTCGAGGTCTGCGAGGATAGCCTTCTCGCGTGGCTTGATGTCGCCGCCGGCTTCGAGGGCTTTCAAGTCATCGATCTGTCTTTGTATGCGCTCGGGGTTGCGCTTGGCGAGTTTTTCGTTGCGTCGCGCCTGTAGATCGGCTTTACTCTTCTTGAGAGCTTTGGCCTTGTCGGCCTTTCGCTGTTGCTGAGCGGGATTGACTGATCGCTCTTTGTCTTTGGCCATTCTGACTCTGTTTGTTCAAGGGAGAGATGCGAACTCGCGTCTGATTGTATTAAGGTTTTACTCCTATCGTGCTTGTGGTTCAGATGATGGGAGGTGTTGAGGTTGCATTAGAGAAAGGCAATGCAGACGTGATCGAAATTTGGACCCGTCAAAAGGCACGATTAGGCCTGGTGTGCAGGTAGGACGACGACAAGGTCACCAACGCGAGCTGATCGATCGATTTGTGGGGCTGTTCGTTGACGCTGACATCGACAACATGGACGTGGTTACTTACCTCAGCGAACGATTCAACATTGACCTCATCGTGGACCAGACATGACACGAAGCATGGCAGGCACGGTTGAGTCTGGTGTTGCTCACTCGCAGATCTCGGCACTTAGGCCCTTGCTATGATTCCATTAATTACGGCAAGAGCTTTGTGCATAGAAATGTACCTCCCAGCCCTCCAAGTTAGAAGCTAAATTGCTCAACAAGTGTCAAGTGTCCGTGTCTGTCGTACCCAAGCTTCTGGTTAGGTTTCGCTGTTGCAGACTCCGAGCGTCACGACAACCCCGCCTAATGATCTACCCGATGCCGGTGGCTACAAGCACTCGTTACAGCCTTTCTGATGGAGGGCGCCATTGAAGCTCCTCGCCACTAAGATTGAGCATATCGCACACCAGAACACGCTACCACGACAGCTGCATATGCACACTCTCTAAGTGCCCTCGAGGTGTTGCAAGGCTTCTCCTTCTGTCCATCATGCTTCGAACCACCTGATCCTTCTCGTTTGGACTGCCTTTTTGCACGGCGCATCCTCGCACACACTTCCAGACTTCTTCCCTCCTTGTCGCGGGCGATGAAACAGCCCACTGGGCGTTATATTCCACTCTCTGCTCGACACCAGCACCGACACCGCCCTTACCCTTGCCCTTGCCGCCCATTCTCTTCCGTCCAAGCCGTTTCCATCCTCGTTTGATCCGCGTTATTTCTACCCGCCCGCGAGTCGCCCGCTCCCCCAAACACACCCACTTGCCTTCCGTTAGCCGTTTCGCGTCTTGAGACAAGTCGCAAGCGCCAGAGGATCGATCGAATGCGCTGCGACGGTTCGTCTGCTACCATGACCAGGCTTACCCATACGTCCATATCACGCAGCCCTATCGCCGTTCAGGTCTTGTTGAATCACCTCTGAAAGGATACCGCAGCAGACCTATCAGCGCTCGAAGTCGCCTTGTTATGGTAATATCCCGACCGAGGCTTCTGATCACGAGCTTTGGGAGTCCTGCATTGGCTGCGACTGGCGTACGACTGTTGGGACTCGGCCGTCTATGTCCACAACGGGTTCCATACCAGAAAGCCAATTAGGACTGACACAATCCGAGTTGATGATACTGAGACAAACACAACAAGTGGAAGCACAAAGCCGAGCAGGCAGCACCACAATGGCAGACCGGGGTCGTGGCACCAGCAGGCACTCTCAGCCGAGCTCGAGAGCCGCCAGCGCCGCTAGTAGCCACAGTATCCAGGGACGAATCACCATGGATTCCACCAGTCTTGGCCGCATCGAGAACGCTTTGAACAATATGGTGCGCCAGATTCAAGCACGCATAGAGCATGTGAGTAAGCCCTACCGCCGCCTCTGACATCGGAACGGTGCACTAACCCGTCCTTGCAGCTCGAAGAAGCGGCAGATGAGGCTACGGAGGCGTCTGCTCGTGGAGCAGCCAACACTATGGCTGAGACGGACCGTGCGATCGAGAACACCAAGAAAATCCTAGCTAAAATTGACGAGTTCGAGGATAAGATGGAAGAAGTGAGAAACGTGTGCAGGAAGATCCGAGCATTACGACAAAGGTGCGACCAGGCTGGTGGACGAATGGACCAGATAGCCATGGCACGATCAGGCACTAGACCTCCCACCAGTAACCGACGATAGGAGGACTGTCAAAGCACAGCACATGCACAACTCTGGCCTTGTTGAGCGAACCGGAATCGATGACCGGGCAACTCGCGCAAGCATATTACCCCTTCGGCATGATGTATTACTTTGCGATAATAAAAGGATGTGCCTCACGGCAGGAATGTGAATGGACGTTGGGAAGATGATGTAACATATTTCTAAGCTTATTTGGTGGTGATGCTTGGGCAAAAGCAAGGCGTTGGTTATGCGAAGAGAGCTCGCTGTGGCATACAGGCGTCATGAGGTTGTTTCAAGGCAATACGAAGGCTACCGCGACTGATTACGGAGTACGAGGGATGACCGCGTAACCGAGATGATGAAAGTCACGAATCAATGAGTAGCGAGTCTAACATCGCGAAAGGTGTGGGTGTCCATGTCGGCCTCATTCATGCAGACCCATCCTTTGCGTTTTGGCAGCAAAGATGCGACTTGGGATATCGTTTCACCGCTGACGTGGGGCTTGATGAATGAATCCCTCAAATGCTCACGATCGATGTTGTTGGTGCTCCTCCCTTAGTAACCTTCTCCTCCTCCTGCTGCTGCTGTCTGAGGACACGAGCGTTGGTAGGAAATCGCTTTGATGTACCGCAATTCCCGCACTTGATGACCAAAACGTCGGCCCACGGTTTCTTGCCACCCTTGCTCTCATTCTCGACAACATGCAGCGATGAAGGAGCGTCCAACAGCTGGTCGCAGCCCTTGCAGACCTTCCGCTTGGTTTGCTTGTCAAGCCTGATGACTGATTTTCGGCTAACACCTTTCATATGGTTGAGCATGTACCTTGTCTGACCGCCATACATCTGCGGCTCCTCTGATGGTTGTGGGCTTGAACCACTTTCCCTTCTGCTCATCGACTTGGTAGCCTCGGTGGTATTGACATGGTTTGAGAGGTACAATGCTGCTTGATGCAAGAAGGAAATTCTCAAGTGGACATTTTTGTTTGGCAGTGCGCCCTTGCCACTACTTTTCTTCTCTTTGGCCATGCCTTGTCGCGAGTACTGTCTCACTACATCTGAACTCTACAGGCAGGTGTGATACAGACTGTGTTGATCCCCTCGCGAACCACAATCAGAGAAGGCATGAGGCCCATCTTAGACGGACGTAGCGTGCCAAGGTCCACTCGGCGTGCTAACCACATTCGTCTTAGGCGGCCAGAAATGATGCTGTTGCGGCTTTCTGCCTCCCCTTCGAAACACTTCGCCCGTTCGCAGGCTTCATCAAGCATACCTCTGTTTGATCTCGGCCACGCCCAGAATCTGAATCTGGACATCTCTTTTTCGACCCACTACCTTCCTCTCTGCTTCTGTCCTCGTCTGAGTTATCCACGATCACCTTGACGACTGTCATCCAACCCTAACAAACATCAAGTCGTCGTCAACATGTCTGCCGAAGAAGATCTCATCGATTACTCCGACGAGGAACTCGAGACCACCAAGGCGCCAGCCGCAGCAGCCACCAATGGCGCTGTCAAGAAGGGCGACGCGACCATAACAGGTGCCAGCAAGGCCAAAGGTTCCTATGTCGGCATCCATGCAACTGGCTTCAGAGATTTCCTGCTCAAGAGTGAACTGTTGCGGGCCATCACAGACTGCGGATTCGAACATCCATCGGCGGGTTAGTCACTTCATCCATTACACTCCACATGATCCTTCCACGGAACGTTCGTCCATCTCCAAGATAGCTCAGCGCAAGAAAGGGCAACAAATGAAAGCCAGGGAAGAGAAGACAAAGACCGTGTTGCACTGCTTGCGACCAAGATGCGCTGGTCACACTCGAAAGAGCAGATCAAATCAAGCCTCAGCTGTCGAAGCCAGGCTAAAAGCACGATTCTGCGACCTCACAATGGCTCTTGTCCTCCGTGCAAGTGAAAGGCCAGCTATGTGGTGGGGGAGCATTCGGCACATGAACAGCAAAACAGGTGGATTCTGGCATGCACCTCATCTGTGGTCGACGAGAACTTTCTAGCTAGCTTGAGGAGATGGATGAATGATCCTGCGTCGCGGTGCATTTTTATGAATTCAAAGTCTAACATCCTGCGCCCACCACAGTCCAGCAAGATACCATCCCCACCGCTCTCCTCAACCAGGACATTCTCTGCCAGGCCAAGTCCGGTCTGGGTAAGACCGCCGTCTTCGTCCTCACAACCCTCCACGCCCTGGAGCCAGTGCCGGGGGAATGCTCAATCCTCGTCATGTGCCACACTCGAGAGTTGGCATACCAGATCAAGAACGAGTACGCCCGATTCAGCAAATACCTCCCCGAGGTCAAGACCGCCGTCTTCTACGGTGGTACGCCTATGGCCAAGGATCTCGAGCTCTTGAAGAATAAGGAGCAATACCCTAACATCATTGTTGGTACTCCTGGTCGACTTAACGCTCTGGTCCGCGACAAGGCCCTTTCACTCCGAAACATCAAGCACTTCGTTCTTGATGAATGCGACAAAATGCTTGACCAGATTGGTAAGCGTATACCATATGGAGCTTGAAATCTAAGTCTAACCTGTGCACAGACATGCGCCGAGACGTTCAAGAGATCTTCCGAGCCACTCCAACCGAAAAGCAGGTCATGATGTTCAGTGCTACCCTCTCTCAGGAGATCAGACCCATCTGCAAGAAATTCATGAGAAACCCCATGGAAATCTATGTCGACGATGAAACCAAGCTGACCCTGCACGGTCTGCAACAATACGCCATTCGGCTTAACGAAGGTGAGAAGAACCGAAAGCTCAACGACTTGCTCGACACTCTCGAATTCAACCAAGTCATCATCTTCGTCAAGAGCACCCTACGAGCTACCGAACTCGACAAGCTTCTTCGAGAATGCAACTTTCCATCTATCGCTGTTCACTCTGGTGTCTCCCAAGAAGAACGGTAAGCGCTTCTCCACCGTCTGAACACATTTATCACAAGACTGACACCACCCAGTATCAAACGCTACAAAGAATTCAAGGAGTTCAATAAGCGAATCTGTGTCGCCACCGATGTCTTCGGACGAGGCATTGATATCGAGCGTATCAACCTGGCCATCAACTATGATCTCCCAGCTGATGCAGCCTCGTACCTCCACCGTGTCGGCCGTGCTGGTCGATTCGGTACCAAGGGCTTGAGTATCAGCTTTGTCAGCAACGAGGCCGACGAGAACGTGCTCAAGGAGATTGAGAAGCGCTTCGATGCGAAGGTGCCCGAGTACCCGGAGGGTGGCGTCGAGAGCTCGACCTATATGCAGGCATAAGCGAGCTGGGGCCAATGGAGAAAGACCGGGGCAAAGGGACAAGAGAGAATGGAAGAGTCAATGGCGCGCGTGCAGCGCACCCCAAATACAAGAATGTAACATCAAGTGAATTTGATACACCAATGAAAACATCCACGAAAAGAGTCTTACAGTGGCTTGTTCCTCTCTAGCTTCCTGCCGAGCATGATGATGATGCAACGGGTTTATCAGAATGCTGGCGCTAGATAGAACCACAATCACACCGTTGTGCTCTCCATTGCTACAGACAGCATACATGCTACCTTGGCCAAGCACCGTCCGTTGGCGACCTCTTTATCGCCTTGTTGGTTGTTTGTATTGTGCTTGACGTCTTCCTGTGGGTGGTAGGGGAACACGGGTGGGACTCACGGCAAGCAGAAAGTTTCTTTCCCGCACACCCGTCTGCTGTGTGTGTGTGTGTGTGTGTGTGTGTGTGTGTGTGTGTGCTCTGCTGTATACGGTCGTTTTGTGGGCAGACCACCGGTGTCTCTCTGAGACTATCCATGAACAGGCCGACTCGGTCCTGGACTACCGCTTACTCAATTACTCGTTGACATGCGGTATGGCCGGAGATAACGAGAGAAAGAAACAATAAACATTCCTGGTAGCTAGCTGCACTCGCAGCGGGAAGAATCATACAGACATGAATGGCTGGTTGTGAAGATGCTGTTGTCACACACGGCGGAGCATATCATCAGCCCAGGATGCCAGCCAGCCAGCTCTTCTCCCCTCTCATCGTCATCATCATATTCATGGACGGGCCTAGAACTACGGCCACCACAACCTGCTTGTGCTGGCGTGTAAATCGGACGCAACTTAGACTAGTCAGTCAGTCAATCTCCAGCGCGCCATGCGAGACCTCTCAACTCACTTTTCTCGATCAGACGGTCGCCCTCACTCTCGCCTGTCTCGTTCGCGGTCGAGCTTGCAGCATGTTCTTGTTGTTGCTGGACACCGTCGGAGGATGAAGAAATTCTGGGTGTTCGTGTGCATGTGCCGGTTTGCTGGCCTGGTGCCATGCCCACGACCGTGACAGCGTCTTCGTCGTCGGCATAGACTAGGGAGTCTTGGGTCTGGCGCATAGGTGGTTGCGCTGTCGGCTGAGCAGTGTCTTCTGCTGCCGAGTAAGGGGTGAAAGGACTCGGCAGATCCTGCATATTGTGCTTGCAGTGCGGGCATCGCGAGGCTGTTGCTCGACGGGTCCTCGTTGCTGAGAGGAGCTGCAGGAATTGCGTGGAAAGTAAGATGAAATGGATGACACTGAATATGATGAGAGTCAGCGGTGGACGTACCATCGACGACAAGGCATCCGCCGCGATACCTTTGGCCCCAAACGATTTGACTCACACTGGTATCAAACAAGTAACGCTGGCATAGCTTCGCAGAAGGGGTGAACCCCACCGGGGACTGTGTGCGGCACCTATAGCAGTGGAGGGGTAGACGATGAGAAACAAGACGAGGCCGACAAGATCGATGAATGCCGCCAACTTGAGCATGCCAAGTCGAGAAGATGACCTTCCAACGACGTTTGTTGTATTGCTCTTGAGCTGTTCATAGTCTCGCTTGCCCTTACTTGGGCCATTGCGAAGCATTCTCAGGTTCCAAAGCAGAATCAAGGAAGTCGGAAGCAACAAGATGCTTGCAAAGATGCCGCCGAAGTAGAAGGGTGCTTTCGAACCAGCTGTTGTGGCACCGGCTGCGAAACATAAGCCGAGACTGATGAAACTGTTGAGCAGTAGTCCGCTCCGGCTCATTACCTGAATGAGTGTCATTGCTGGGTTTGGAGGCCATGAGAACAGGGGGCGGGCATAGCTGTCCACTGTGGTATCTGTCATTGAAGCAGACATGTTGAGCTTTTCTTGTGTGGCAGTGATGCGGCGTTCGAAGGTTAGTGATGAGCGACGCTTCGTCTATCAGAAGGTAATTGCAGATGAGATGGGCAACGACGATATACCGAGAGGAGAAAACCGGTTTACCTCAAGCAACTATGTACTACTTATAATCATGGCTCGAAGCTAGGAGCCAGCACTGACCTGGGTAAGCGGATTATGCTTGCCATAACGTTAAGGTGATGTCCGAACACGGGAAGAACGGTGGGCGGATCAATTAATGTTGGTATACAAGCATTCACCGAATGGGAAGGTACGAAACTATGTTGCCTGAACTGAACTCTCCTAGCAACAGGCTCAGCCAAACCTGCCCACGCGGTTGACTGACACGCTAGGTTCGTTGTGGTCTAGCTGCAAGAGCCTTCGGTAACGCGTTGTAACTCATTACCAGAAGCGCCGGGAGCAGGATCATCAAGCTCGCGCGAGTGTCTCAGTGAGATCATAAAGGCCACCTAGCTGTTGTTTCTTCCGGCCCCCCTAGCTGCCTGGTTGATTCTGTATCGGCTCCATGACCTCTTCGGATTGCAAGCGCGATTCCAGGCCTACTGCTAGCTTGACATCCTGTAAGGCAGACACATTATCGCGGTGGTCAGAGGTGGCCAAGACGATCCTTAGGTCTCATTACGGAAACCATGGAGAAGTGGCTGCTGTAAGCTTTGGAACATACGCCTGAAGCCTCGTAATGCTGTGTATACCTTCCACGCTATCGCTCTGCATCAGCAGGTAAACAGTACGATAGGCCATCAGTCATCGGCTCTTGACATCCATTTACTATGCCGTAGCTGTGCTTCCTCATTGTTATGTGTCAACGAGAGAAGACACCGCCAGTATCTGCGAGCCGAGCGGCTTGACTCAGTCATCGAAATTCCACTCCACATAGCTTTTTGTACTGACATAGATCCTTTACGAGCTTCAATCAGTGGGTTTGACAACATCCTTGTCTGTCTATTTCCTTAACCACGACACCCGTCCTTTTCCTGCCGAAAAAGCACACCGTCATTATCCACGTAAGCCTCGCTCTACCACTTAGGGGGATGCTTGACAGCAATGACCGTGTACATCATACATCCGTCCCAGAGTGTCCCACCTAGAGTCCCATACTTGGCCCAATCTGTTCCTGCTTTGGCTTTCTTGATCGTGCACCTGTCAATCAATTTCTCCTTGATCTTCTTTTTGCACGCAGCGACTCCCAGTTTCTTGAAATCCTGTGGTTTCTTTTCATTATCGCCGCAAGAATAGCTGTTCTTCCTGTAGGTGACGGCGATGACAACCGTCGCATCGTTGTAGGCAGGTGAGATATGCTCGTACTTACCGCAGTCGTTGTTGGTATAACGCGATACGCACAGTCCTTTGTCGTATGTCTGGCAGACGCCCTGGGTGTCGCCACTGTAAGTCACTGTGATCGAGTTATCCGCCAGAGTGCCGCAGAATTTGTCCAACAGTGTATCCGCTGGATCGGCCGAGTCCCACATATTGCTGACATTGAATGGTTGGTACTCCCAGTCGGCAGGCCAGGTGTCCTTGCCAGTATCGATCTTGTTAGGGTCAGCGAGACAAAGGTACTTGTCATCCGTTTCTGTTCGGGAACCCCACCACTCAGGAGGAATTGGTGATGGGAAAGTTTGCACAGAGTAATGTTCGCACCTCGACATTGCTTCAACCTTGGATGCAGACACGGATGCAGACGAGATCGAGGCCGCTTGTTGCGAGCTCTGCGCAGACTGCCATGACACAAAGGACGGGTTTAACGTAGTATCGATCGTGAACAACCAGGAAGTCGAGCTCGAGCTGGAGGCGGAGGTCAGGATTGGGACAGACGTTGAGGCAAAAGTTGAGGTAGGAGTCGGGGTAGGCGTCATTACCGACGTGGTAGAGACTGTAGGACTGATTGTAGGACTGACTGTAGTGAATAGTGTGACAGTGACCTTACTCTTTGAGACTGGTGTAGAAGAGGCAGTAGTCGCTACGGTCGTGTTCAAGGTGAACGTGAATAAATTCAACCATGCTTCTAGGGTCTTGTTATAGCCCTCGGGTATACTGAAGTTAGCCAGGTCGCAAGCTGATGCACTGCTTGTCGAGGACATTGTTGATGAACTGGTTGTGGGGGACAATGTCGACGAGCTGCTCGTCCGTTCACTTGACGTGGTGCTCACCGAGGACGACGCACCACTGCTAACCGTCGACGTCATCTCATCACCGTCAGTGTTGCTCCCGTCACTGGCCGTGGTAATCGTAAGAGTGGGCTGTGGCTCGGTGTACCAAGGTATGTCCTCCGGCTCAGGCAACACTGGTGGCAGAGGCTCACCGAAAGGAACGACCACCACCCCAATGGGTAAGAAAGGTGCGTTGATAGTACAAGTCGAGCTACCGCAGTTGCAAGGGAGGTTCGTCTGGAAGGCTTGACCAGTGCAGGTTTCGCCCGCTGTGCAACTATAATACTGCATGGTCGTCAGAACCGCTCCAGTGGTGACTTCGGGACAGTCATAGGTTATTGGCGTGACTGTAGGCGTACATGTATTCTGATCAACGCAGGATACTTCTGTCAGCGCTGCGATCTCGGCTCCAGTGTATGTGACGCCAGACGAGACCGGCACGTAATCACCGACGATAGTAATTGTCGTATCAACGTCCACAGGTCCCAACTCGATCACATTGTCAGTCGTGGTCCTTGTGATTACCGTGTCGAACGTTCCGTAGCGAGTTTGAAATACTGTCTCGTCGGCAATGACCTCCGTAACAATGTATGGTACTGTTGCTGAGACGTGAATCACCCTGGTCTCGTCGTCTCGAGGCTGTACATCTCGCTGGGCGACTGAGGAGGACGCCAGTGACGTCTCGGTCGTTTGCTCATCCTTTGAGGGCAACGAGCCGAAAATGGCAAGCCACTTGGCCGTGCTTAGCTTCATCGTCGACGTTGAGATAGACCTTGTTGGAGATTGATGAAGTATCTGTCTGAGATAAACTCGGGACCTTTTTGGTGACAAGACAGGTAGCTGGTCGATTTGCCTAGGTAGAAGACGATGTCGAAAGGCAGGCGCGACCTGATTGATTGTGGCATGGCAGCCTCGGGTTTGTTCAGGCGGGCACCGGCGCTCGAGATCGTGCAATGAATTATGCCTGTCCTCAAGTGAAAGTGTCTAGAGCTTACAAGAGGCTTGGAACAGGTTTGCCAGGCTGTCAGCAGTCCATGAGTACTCACCCGATCTTAACGAGCCACTGACACTCTCACTCCTGAAATTGATACCCTCGCGGCAGAAGCAGCTTCCTACCAGCCGCAGAATAGCGCGCCTCATTGCCATGAGCATTAGAACGAAATTATCGTGACAGGTGGCAGACAGAAGTGGTAACCTTTAATGCTACTTCTTTACCACCATCGTTTTGAGAACTACTGTCGCAAGCATAAATCTTTCACTTCTTGGCCGCTTTTTCAGGGTCCTTTTCTAACAGCAGACACCACTTCTTCCATTCCTTCGCAGCCTTGTGAAATGTCAGCTTCAGGTCGTCCTTCGTCTCCGAAACCTCCCATTGCTCATCTTCCCAATTCTTTGTCTCACTACCACTGTGACTTGGGCTCCACCCTATGGCTTCCAGAACTTGACTCTCAGTGGGCGACGTTCGATAGTCTGGAAATAGTTTGGAATCGACTTTGCGACATTCTGTTTCAAGATAGTTCGCCAAGGTCTCCAGCCGCTGTGACTGGACAAAGCTGAGCCTCAGTTGGTTGTCTTTCTCGTGGCTATGTGGGTCTTGATGGGCGGAAGCTGACGACAGCCGCTTCGTTACCGAACGAGCAGTTTTTGCGCCGCGGAATGAGGCATACGCCCATATGGTGTCGACTTCACCCAGCCCGCCAAATGGCCATACCACTGTAGCAAGGATGTCAATGCCGTAGGCAACGGGCATGAGACCCGTAGCAATGACCGTGTCACGTTGAGCCTTTGATTTCGTCCTGAGCATCGTACTGACAAATTCCTCGCGCATCTGCTGGTCATTGAGCTGTAGGGCTGGTGGGTAGATGAGCACCATCTCCTCCACCGGAACGGTTTTCTTAGTAGTCTCGCCTTCATGGTCCTGCTCTGAATCGGAGTGCGATGGGGAGACTCGACCCAAAAAGTCAAGACTAGAAGAGGTCGTCTGGTTCATTGCCCAGTTGATGCCTCTCGTAGCCTTCGACTTGACACCCTTCCAGCTTGCCGTCTTAGCTGTACTAGTCTTGGCATTTCGAACTTCTTCCTGCCATTTGCGCTGAACTTTGTGAAGCTTTGCCTCGTTCTCATCTGGATGTGGCGTTTGTAGAGGAGGGGGCGGAGGCGTGTAGATCATGAAGCGGGTAGGAACAGATGCCGGATCGACAGCACGAAGCCGCGGCTTTGGAAATGGTATGAGATAGGCAATGAGCTTATGCGGATCGCGAATATAGTGAGCTGGGTTTGATGGATTGTCGGATTCGGGATAGCTTTGCTGTATGCGCTTCGGTGGTGGGGGTGGTACCGCACCGGGCTGGAATGCAGGCTGACTATGGTAGTCGGCTGGATTGTAAGCTGGTACTTGCTGGTTCTGCTGTACTCCAGTGCCTGCTACAGCTTCTCCAGGTAGTACTGGCATGACCTCTGAGGCCGGAAATCCACGGTCGTTCTGTGACATTTCGACGGTTTGGTAGCAGTGATACGGATGGCTGAGGAGTTCGAGATATTCCGTGAGTCAAGTTGTGTCCACGAACAAAGCAACTTTGTACGTTGAAGGACGATGGGGATGCTTATACAATCTGGAAAACCTACGCTATAGATGTGGTCCAACAGAGAAACGTAAGTGCCCGTGGCAGTGCTTTGCTATCTTCGCCGGAAACCTCGAGATAGCGGGTACATCAAACGCAAGTGTAACGAGATCTGCGAGCTTGGACTTGGTCTCTGACGTTGAGGTGGAAGGGTATATGCGCGTAAGGCCGTCTCGGTTTTAGCGAGTGCTGATGTGATGGGTGTATGGGTGTCACGAGTGGTGTGCTTGCGCCGCCCTGATGCCATTTTAGGTAGATATTCCGAGAGGGGCCTGTAACGCGTACACAATGACGTCTGCTTTTGTCGAACTTCTAGGTTGGCCTTGATCGCGAATGCGGAAATAGCTCATGCACTGATGCTTCACGGCATCTGCCCTCCAGCACTGTTCTTGCTCACCGGAGTGTTCTGCCAGCAAAGGATAGTGTCAAGTTCCAGATGGAGATAAAGACCGAAGCAGATATACTCTACTAAGCATCGATACAAGCTTTGTCCAGGTATTGGCTCATGACAAGTGGCTTGGCTCGAAGGCAATTCAGCGGTCTGCTACAGGTAGCAGGAAGTAATGACAACAAAGGCAGAAAGTCGGTACTTTTCTGTTAACGGCTTTTGTGCCATTCAAGCTACTGGAAACTGCCCTTCTGAAATCCAGATTCCTATCCAAATCGCTAAGTATAATGCACGTATCCTCCAAAAAAGATGTCTCATGGTTCTATTTCCATTCTGCTGGTGACAGCGAAACCATGGCCTGCCACCCTCTCAAACACCCATCGTGAAATCGTGCTCGATGCCCGGCGTAACACTAGCCATAAACTTCAGGAAGACCACCAAATACTGATCAACTCGAATCGCCACCTTCTCATCACTCTCATCCTCGTCCGCCTGATCCAGCACCTCCCACTCGTCTCCGCCCCCTGCCTTAACGCCAGCCTCGTGTCCGCGTTTCTGGCTATCCTGCAACGCCAATCTATTTGTGTCATCGATCAGTCCCTCCATGCCGCTTACACCTCTACCTGCATCGCCAGCCGACCCAGATTTCGCTCTTTGCAGCCGCAGTTTTAGCGCTGCATCGGCACGGTCGAGTAGGATTTTCATGACACTGGCGTGTCTGCAGGGGTGAATGCTCGCCATTTTGACGCTGTTGTCGAAGAAGGGGAAATCCTCGAGGGTCACGGTCTTGTCTTTGTAGTCGCCGACTATGTCCTCCATCATTGCGGTGGGCGGCAGAGGTTCGGACGGAGATATGTAGCCACTGAGAAACATCCTCGGTGTGCGGTAATAAGGCGTATATGTTATGTAGAGGGTGTATGTTCTTGTCAGTCTGTGAACGTTAGCATACTTCATGCTGTCCCATATGGGAAGGAACTCACGCTGAAGAATCCGCCGTATTGTCTCTTATGATCGCCTCGTTGTCATCATCGTCGTCTTCGATGTCAGGTATTTCTTCTTCTTCCTCCTCTTCAGCGGTGGCCGCGAGTTGCCCGGATTCAGACATCGTCCTAACTTGTCCCCGAAGACCCTCTTGCTCCTTCTCTGTCGTGCCTCCTGTCCTCAACCACCCATCGTCGTCCCCCGAACCAGATGCCGGCGCCTCGTCATCCGGTGCCCCAAGGAAGCCATCCCTGACCAAATCGTCAGCAGCGCCGCCACTGCCTGCGAAGTTGTCATCTAGCCGTCTGTGACATGGTACACCGCGTGTGATGAGAAATTGCTTATTGGGTGGGAGATGGGCCACGCGCTTGGCGGGTGATGAGGCATCAGACCAGGACCAACTGGGGAACTTGTAGACTAGGTAGTCGCCTGCTAGGACAAACTCTTCCGGTGTGATCTGGCCTGTGGTCCGAAAGGTAGAGGTATGGGTTACAGGGGTGAGGCGGTCGCGACCCCAGTCCAGCCAGGAACGCACGGCGGAAGTCATTGTATTAATAGAAGATATATGGTAGGTAGCTGTGATGGGATGTCTAGGAATGCTGTAGCTTAGGGCGATAACATGTAAGTGGCCTTAGGAACACGGAGGGTTCTTCGAGTTCAACAGAAGAGGAAGACGTAGATGCAGTAGGCCCGTTGTTGCCTTGCAGGCAGCGATCATGCATGCGAAGTACTTCGTGACCCCTCACGTTCTTGCTGTTCGCAGACGCTGCATGTGATGATTGATGTCGCCCTTATCTTATCTGTTACGGCGAACGAAGAAGGCCTTAGCGCAGTCACGTCCGCTCACGATCATGTCACGTGCTTTGAATGATGATACTAACAGCACCGAAGAATGTGCTTACATTGGTGACATCGCTCTATGGCCGCCCTTGCTGATCGTCCTCTTCAGTGGGAGGACGACCGATATCTGCAGTATCACCTTTCGCGCCATGCTCCTTGACCATCCCTTGGGCGTTCGGCGGCAGCCATCTCACAGCTAGGGTAAACCCAGCTGCAATCACAATCATGACTGCCCATGCCAGGTATCCCCACAAGATCTGCTTCCGAACGCCTGTTGCAAACAGGCTCGTGAACGCCGCGGGACTGAATGCGCGAAGGCCACTTACCAGGGTCAAAGCCAATGCATTGAGTGTGCCGAGTAACCTCGGACTTGGACTAACATCATTGATCGCGAGCTGAATAGCTGTGAAAGACATGCTGACTCCGGAACCCAGAGACAGCAATACCGGCGTGAGTACAAAGAAAGCGACCCGTGCACCGTGCGACCCTTCCCTCAGTAACAGGTTGAGCAATGGACAGACGAGGAAGAAGAACGGGTACGCGTATGCACAGATGCGAAGGACACCACCTGTTCCGATACGATGTTGAAGAGGTGGGAAGACCAGCAGTAGCCAGATTGCTTGTGCTGCTCCGGTCAGGCCCATGAACAGGGAGATGTAGAGCGAGGAAAATCCGAAGCCCCCGAGCTGGACGGGCTCATACCAGAAAACCGGCACAATGGCTGTGTAGGAAAATGCCAGGATCATGATGTGAGCCTGCAAGTAAAGCACTGGGAGGACACCTGGTGCTTTTAGCAAAGACCAGGTGTTGCTGCTGTAGTCATCCGTGTTAGATGCTGCTGACCCAGACAATGGTTCTGCTTCAGTGTCGTCCTTGTCTGCTCGACCGTCGATGTTTTTCGACGGCAGAGTCTCCTCGACAAACACCGCGGTCACCACGGCCGCGACCAAAGGAACCAGTCCGGTCACGATCGTTGGAAGAGCATATGGGTAACGCTTGAAGAACTTTGATCGTCCAAATGCTCCACCGTATTGCGATGCCGGATCAGCAAGAGCTCCGCCCATCAACGGGCCGAAAAAGATCCCCAGGTTTCCTGAGAAGGCAAACCAGCTGAACGCCCTCGCTTGCGTCTTCTGCGTGCTGTGCTCTGCAATCATAGTTCTGATCGTAATGATAGTTCCGGAGAACACACCTGCCAAGCATCTGAACACGATCATCTGCCAAATTGTCTGAGCTGCCCCAAACAGACTTGTGAAAACCGCAACTCCGCATAATGAAATGACAAGGACTGGTTTTCGGCCGAACCGATCAGAGAGACGGCCCCAGATGATCATCACGAGCATTTGTGTCAAACTGAACAATGACTCTATTAGACCGGAGTAGAACCCTGTATCTGCCGGTTGGAGATTGCCATTTCGAACACACATCTGGTTGATGAAAGGGAAGATGCAGAAGAATGCTAAGGGCTCGCATACCCTTGCGAAGCACAGTAGTAAGATCTGCGTTACCGGCAACGGCTTCTCGTTCTCGTCTTCGTTTCCCACGACATTTTCGATGGCTGTCTCTGAAGACTCTTCAGATTCAGGTGGTGTGGCGACCCTGATGATCGGGCTTGTCTCGGAGAGTCTGTTGCTCGTTATTGCTTCCGCTACCACGGCATCAGATGTCGGAGCCACATTCTGGTGTGCAAGGAGTGGTGTTTGTTCGCTACTTAGCTCCCTGACTTCGTCTTCCTGATCGTGTTCATAACCAAACTTCATCTTGCGTTTGTAACGTATGAAACCTGATCTTCAGCTTCCTGCTTTCTAGCAAGTTAGTCCTCAAGGACTATGCTGCTCGACCACAGTGCACTTATCTGAGCTAGCAAAGTTTCCAGATGTAAGCTCCGAATACCTTCACGGTATAGGCTCCGACCTACTGACCCAAATGCGTACAAGCCGTCATGCAAGAAGGAGACGTGTCTGCGGTCCGCCGTAGCAACCAAAAACGGATGCCTCATCCCATTAGTCTGTGACATAGCGCTAACCAGAACGCGATATCTATACCAAGGTAGACATGGTGTATGCGTCAACGATACTCTATACGTGCTGCAACAGGTTATGCTCTAGCAATTGATCTGAGAGCATTTGAATCACATTGCCTTGCCGACTTCCCAAGAGAAGAAGAACCTCCTGACAAGCGAAGCAACTTTATATAGCGTAGACGACAGCTATAAAACACCTCGCGCATCGCCCACGCCGTGGAGGCCTGATTCATCCTGGCAGCATGGCACAACATAACTCTTTAAGAGCTATCTCAAATGCTCTCATCACTCCCCAACAACTATTAGCGTTCCAGCAACAGTATCAAGCCCAGCCGGAAGCAGATACCACTGTCTTTAAACTCAGCCTCCTCACACAAACAGCCGGAGTCCTGCTCCGTCTACCCCAAGAAGTCATCGCGGCATCGATCGTCGTCTTGCAACGCTACATAACCGCCACAACCACGGTAAAAGACGCCAACATCTCCCTAGCCAAAGCCGACTTCACACCGACCGCTCCTCTCATCAACTCCTCATCCGCATCCCTCTACCTCACGGCCAAGCAGTCTTTCTACCCGCTCTCCCCCCGCTCAATCATAAACGTCTACGCCCTCCTAACATCCCCCACAACCTCACCACTCGCCTTCATAAACCCATCGGCCCCAACACTACTCGCCTCAACCAACCCGAACCCCAACCCGCATTCCCACTTCGTCAGCGACGGAACCCACCTCGCCCGCCTCGCCACCCTCCTCACCACTGAGACATCAATCCTAACAGCCCTCGCATTCTCCACGTCCGTCAGCCTCCCCCACCCGCTAGCCCTCACCTACCTTCAAACCTTATCTTCACCCAGCTCCGCCCACCCAACAACCATCGCATCCCTCACGCTCTCCCACCTCAACACCGCCCTCCTATCCCCGCAGCTCCTCTACCTAACACATCAACCACACGCGCTCGCCGTTGCAGCAATCTACCTCTCCGCCCTCGAGCTCGGGATCCCGCTGGTCGACGACGAGGTGCCCTGGTGGGAGGTCTTCGACGTCGGCCGGGAGGAACTGGGGTTTCTGGTGTTGAGTCTGGGGAGTCTGGAAGGGTTTGTGCGGGCTTTGAGGGAGAGGGAGGGTGCTGAACCAAGGTCGGGTGCAGATGCAGATGCAGATCCAGTGTGAACACGTAACATAGTGTTTTCAGGCGTCGTGGTGCCGTGTCGGGCACCATCTAGCAACCAACCAACCAACCACCAAACCAACGGGTGAAAACGGACAAGCGTGTAGTTAGACGAGTCATCAGAGTCCGATCCATATACAGCCAACACTACACATCCTCAATCAGATTAGGACCCCGCCGCATCTGTGGGGGAAAGGCAGATCGGCATGATGTATGATTCGATAGACGGTATGGCACGCGGACGATAAAGCGCAATGCGCTTCGATGTCGTATAGCGCTGTCCTACGCTCCGGAGCAACATCTAATGCTTCACTTGGCCCGGGCATCGTAGTAGAAAGAAGAGCGGAGAAGCATAGTAATGTCTCGCTTCAGAATGAACGTACAGGATACAGGTATAGTGAAGAGAAATGGATGAATGCTGATTAAGATATACACAAATCTAACCGATCTCAATGCCGCTGGGCTTGAGTCTTTCAACCTGCCTCCTGGTAAGGAGCGGTACCCACCTCACATGCTGAAACATACGACATGATGCACGAACGCTTAACTTTTTAATGCTTGCAACAAATGGTGTGGTGGAGTCCTCCTCAGGCTAATGCGACAGGCATGTTCATCTGTCCGGGAATCCAGGCGCACGAACGCCAAACGCACTGCCAAAGTTCGTGCTTTTCTTCAAACGTAATCTCGGAATGTTATCATCATCCGTTTTCGAGGATTCATTTGTCGTCACTGGCGCAAGAGCTGGACTGTTCGACATCGACTTTCGTACTTCGTCGTTCAGTTTGTGATCTAGCTCTTCCAGGAAATGGTGGCTTGCTTCAGATTTGCCTGATGCGTCCAACATGAGCGGGCCTGTCAGGGATGGATCCTCTGCTGGCTCGTGTTGTGGTGTAGGCTCGTCGACCTCCTCAGTTGCCTGTTCTGGAATATCGTGGATGTTGTTCGTTGAAAAGTATGAATCGGAGTTCTCTGACGGCCTTAGAGGCGGTCGTGTCGTGGGGACTGGCGCAACCGGCCCCTCTTCACGTGGTGTTGGCGCGCCGTCAGTTGTTACATTACTCGATATAGGCCCATCGAATGCTAGAGGCGTGTGTCCCGCGTTCTTCCTCAATTTGGCATCAAGAGGATCGAGAAGAGACGAGGCATCAAGATGCAGCACCGACGGCTCGGCAGCCTCCCTGACCGGAGAGAGAGACCGCGCAGGAGATGTAACAACGATCGGACTCATGATCTTGCTGAAGCTTGATCTGACACCTCCTGACCTTACAGTGATGCCATCCAGGGTCTGGTCGATATGTTGAATGGGTATAGGCTTGTTCTCACACGACAGTTGTGGCGATATCTCCTGCAAGGGTCCATCTTCAGATATGCTCGGAAGGTGCTGAACGTCCTCATCTTGGGAGAATACCCGAGTTGCAGGCACAGGCGATTCAGGTTCCCAGATTGGTCTCCCATCAAGATGCTTCAGGTGCTCTGTGGGAGCATTCGATATGGTGTGTCCGTGATGTCTCACTCCGTTCACCGCGCCATTTGTGAAAGGGACATGGAAATCTGGCTTGAAAGGGCGCGCACCAGTATGGTCGTTGCTCAATCTTCGCCTGCGGCCGCCATTCGCTTTGTTCAGCCTGAATTCTAAATCCGCTATCCTTGTGTGCAACGCGGTCCTTTCTATTGCCCACGTCTTTCTTTCTTCGTCGTGAGTCTTCCGTAGCTGCTCATTCAGGTTGCGGCACTGCTCAAAATAAGCTGTGAGATCAACCTCGGGCGTCGGGTTGGCTATTCGAAAAGCCTGTCTCGGCATGGGACTCGATGAGGAGACTGGAGGTAGCAGAGGGACATGAGATGTGGCGATGCTGTGTCTTTCATGCTGAGAGGAGGCCGGAGGTTGTTCTTCAAAGTGGACTTCCTTGCCATTTGGTTCTTCCTGATAGTGGTCCATCGATGAGCGCCTATGTATGCCATTAAAGTTAAAATGCGAGAAGGAGCTATGCGCAAGAGCTGGCGTAGGGTCGAATGCTAATGTCGGTGATCGAGGTGCCATCTCGTTGTGTGGCGTACCGCTCGTCTGTACAGTGCCTGATTCAATGGCGTCAAGCTGGATAGATGTGAAATGGATTAAATGTACATATGCCGAACCAGCTGCTGTCGTATGCTTGGCCAGGTGATTGGGAGCTTGTTACAGGAGAGATGTTGAATCGTGAACAGCGAGCTTAGGGCGTTGATAGATACTGATGTCGTTGCAGGGAGGAAGGGCGGTGGACGGTAGTAAGGAAGAAGTTACCGGCAATTCGCAGATCCATGGAATCGTGGTGCAAGTCGACATGCACAATCGCTAAGGCAGGAACGAGGGGCCCACCCGATCGTCACTGCTTGGCCGACGTGGTTACATTTTGCCTGCCATCACCACTACGAACATTGGAGTCCTCCAGGCGAACGTGCACCTTCAGCAAATTCTGTCACGGTAATCGAGCACTGCCTATGGTCGAGGACTGTCAACGCGGAACATTCGTACGATGACGCACTGGCATCAGCAGAAAAAAGTGTCAGCGTGCGAAATAGTCGATGCTCATTACAGACAGTGCATGGGTCCGAGCCGCAATCCCTAGTCAGAATCGCGGGAAAAGTTGGCCATAGAGAATCGCTGTCACTCCGTGACGATCTTTTCGCGTTTCCAATTCCTATGCTTCGCACATGGCGCACTACCCGCTGTTTGTCAAGTCTTTGGTAATCGAGACGTCAAGTTATGAAAATTTATTCTTCCATTCGTGCACTTTCATCAGTTCCTGTATCACGTCAACGGCATAACCGGTAGCGAAGTTACGCCGCGGATAGCTCTTAGTTCCCGCACGCTCCATCACACAGACCTTGCGGCCCAGGGAAGAGGGTCGAGCTCGGAAAGAGCCTCAAACAACCAAGAACTCGTTGGATTTTGCGCACGACTTCACGCTGACGATTCTCTCTCTCTCTTTCATACTCGCACCTCAGCTTACAGCTCATATTCAGAAGAGGAAGTCGTACGCTGTAAATTGTATACAGAGGAAGCCGTGGACCATGCGCAGCGCATCCCAAGGATCCAGAGTGGGTACTTGAAACATGGTTTCAATGTTACTATTTTCACATGCTCACAAAGTGGACTTTCGTATCTTCGTGAACGTCCAAATTTCTTCACCAAAGCCTTCTGGAGGCATATGTCCCACAAGCACATGTTTCATCGGGAAAAGGAAAACATTCTCCATAGGTTTTGAGCCTCCACTGACCCTGCACCATGCCTAAAAATAAAGCGTATCCTCATGCCGCTCAGTACCCTTAACCATTTCGTGGCTATCGCGTCTGAGATGTTTCAATGTGTTAAGTCGTCGATGCCACGCGAGCTAGTGTGTCTCTGTCGCCTTGATAACTTGCCTGTGTCAAGGTCAGGTAGGCTGGTGACTGGACCAGCCCCGAAGCTGCTAACATACGCCAGACGAACGTGTCGTTGCGCAAATGCTTTCGTGTTAGAAGAACAGATTGATCATGGAAACCTTTTCGACCTATACCTCAGGCCGATCAGGCCAGCTATAACTGGTTCATCGAGTGGATTCTGAGTAATGACCAAGAAACGTCCATCCAAAAGTACTCAGCTTCGTGCGCTTGGTAGTCTCTTCTCATGGCCCTGAGGGATGGGCCGGCACTGCTGGCTAGCGCGAATGCTGTCTCTGTTCTGCACGACGTCTGAAACGCATGCTACTGCCGTGCAGCTTGTTTCGGCGTCAGACTGTACAACCAGCATGCACACTTTCCAGCAGTAGAAGGGCCATGGCTGTGAGGGCTCTTCCAAGAGATGGTATAACCACGTTATCGAAAGATTGAAAGGTGATTGTCGCCTGCGGGATTTGACGCCTATAATCCTCCCGGAGCACAACACGTCACCTGTAAGCACAAATTTCGAACGGGTGAAGTGACACGTTGATCTTCCGGCAGGAGCTTGCAAGACTCAGGAGGTGATGAACACCGAGTCATGCGCTGAGTCGCTGTAGACGTGACAGCGGCTTGGAAGTTGTTAGCATACCGTATTGAGCTACTTATAGCACTTCAGACAATATACACATGACGATACTTGAGCATGGACATGCTTGGATGTCAGGAAAAGTGGTCGTGTGAAGACTGAAGTACCAAACCACATACTGATGTGAGGAAAGCCATGTACCCAGTCAGGCTGAACGAGCTGAGAGTCCCGTCTCAAAGCTCATAAGAATTCGAGGTCAATCGACTTGTGAGCTACCTGGCCCACCCGGACAGCCGGGACATAACGAACGCCAGGGTGCTACCCCACATGAAGCTTAGATTGGCGATCACTGCAGCCAATCATAAAGCTTTCCAACGCTCGCCTAACCTCTATTGTATCAGCGGCGAGCTCAAGTCCAAAAACAGAATGTAAGCGACATACCAGGGATAAGGAAGCTCACCCACGTGAATCGAGGCATGTCGTATCTTTTCTTCTTTCAGCAATTTTGGGGTATTGCTCCAAATCTTCCGCCTTCCGATGCTCGTGAGTTTGTAAAAAAGACATGTGGTTTGAGAGTTTCTAGAGTAGGCACTCGATGTCTCGAGCCCTTGCAAATGACATGAAACATGTGTTTACTGCTCGGCCAGCTTCATGGAGGACAGGCGCGACTCGACTCTGTCTAACAGGCAACACCGCAATCCGCGGTGCACTACCGCCTCACAACCGGCGCAATATTGCTAGAGCTGCACCTGCTGCTTCTAGGGGTATTAGAGCTCGACAGTACCGCGCATTCTCGACAAGCAATAGCGCCTTGAACACCACACCGGACGCCGCTGAAGGTGATGATGCGCCAAAACCTCCTCTTGTGATTGTGTTCACCGATATTGTCAAGTCAACGGCAATATGGGAGAAGGATTCCTCGATAATGAGCAAGGCCATGACCATTCACGATAATCTAATACGCAATCTATCGGACACATATGCAGGCTACGAGGTCAAGCAGAATGGCGACGGGTTTATGATAGCCTTCCAGTCTGCAGTCTCGGCATTGAACTTCTGTCTGGATGTGCAGATGCAGCTGCAGGAGCAAGACTGGCCGCAAGCGCTGCTTGAGATGGGGCCAGGAAAGCCGGTGCTTGAAGCTGATACAGAGGTCGACGCTAAGAAGCAAAAGGAGGAAACCGTTCTCTGGAGAGGGCTGAGATTGAGAATGTCCGCTCACTTTGGCGAACCCGTCTGTAAATGGAATGAGGTCATCCGAAGGATGGACTACCTAGGCCCAGCAGTGAATCGAGCAGCAAGATTCATTAGCGTCTGCGAAGGCGGACAGATAGTGGTGAGCCAGGACTTCCTTGACGAGCTCAAACTGGCTCGCAAATATATCCTGGGTGAAGAGGGTCCTTTGTTCAGTGATAATGAAGCAGAAAGCAGCAAAGCGCTTGAGCTTGATCTGGACGAGCTACAAATTGAGGCGATCTCTGAAAACGTGGCTGATACCAAGTTCGAAGTGCGACTACTTGGTGAGAGGCATTTCAAAGGAGTGTCCGAGAACCAAAGGTTGTTCTTCATTGTTCCAAAGTCGTTACGTGGCAGGTTAGTATACTTTCCACGGCATAAATACCAGGAGCCAAGCAAGGGCAATCTCACTGGATGAAGAAGAGCGCAGAATTGGAATTTGAGCGAGAATGCGACGGAGACAAAACTTGTATCATTTGTTACACCAACCGGATAGCAAACGATGCGTAAGCTCGTGCTCATGGCGAATCCGGTTGTGCCTGTCGAGAAGTGCAAGCATCCGCTAGCTCGCCAAGTCGGGTTTCGACGTCAGTCATCGCCAGTCACAATATCGACGTACTCGTCGACTCTCACCTTTGCTTCTTCCGCCATTGTCCCCATGGGCTCAATCCTCTCCTCCTTGCGGTTCAAGAAGCTCAAATAAGACTGCCACACCACTGCGAAGACTGCGCTGAAGGCGAATCTCATATGTGCCGGGATAACAGTGAAGTTTAGTGCCGTGACTGCTGGCCAAAATTTGGCCGAGCTGATCACACTTTCTGGCACAGCTCCTTTGACCCTGTCAATCACTGCTGATGGGGATGAACCAGCAAGAATGGCTTGCATGCCGAAGAAGTAAGTGTTGAATATTGGAGCAAAGAAGAACTGTTGTATCAGGACTTTGACAGTGATCGTGGTCAAGGTAGATCCGTAATTGAAATGGCTGCCTAGGAACATAAACCACTTATAGCCTGGGATACTGGCCAAAGCGCCTATCAATAACATTCGCAGCGTTCTCTTGCCATCATATGGCTCCCTGCCTATCTCTTGTGCTAGTATATCCCCACACAAGTAGGTCGTGAGAGACGTTGCAAGTGTGACGGTCAGCGGACGCCGGCGCTGCATCCGGCTGAACCAACCAAAGAAGTCCTTAACGGGACCAAGGCGATGATACCAGAGAGGTGAGGGTACATCGTACACCAATGAAGGCTCTTTTGCGTGAGGCACCTCTGTGACTATCTGGTTTGGTGTATGCGGTGTTTTCTGTAGTTCCGCTGTTTTGATCTGCTCTTTCGTCATGACGTTTCGGTGAAAAGGTCGACTTAGGGTCGGGCGACGCATGCCTCTTGAGGGTAGGCGCACTGCCATTCTAGCGAGGCCAGTCGTCTGTTGCGCATACTGAAGCGCAGACATAGTGCAGGCTCACGACATTGTTCCCGAAGACCTGACGTAAGTAGCCACCACTTAGGCTGCTGTTGAGTAGAGATGGCACTAAAGTCAGGTTGCCCCTACTCAATCGGTTGGTGCTCTCAAGCCGAATCGCTGCTACGAAAATGGGGTACGCGGTGAGCTTCGAGGTGAAGCTGTGGTCGTCAGTGACGCCATACCTATTGTTAGGTGTCTGCTAGTAATGAAGGTGTAATGCCTGAGGCATGAGAGACGTGTAAGAACCCACTTTATTCTTGACTTCACGCCAAGACTTTGATTAGTTCTAATGGCAACCACCTCTGTCATGCGTATCGCTCATCCCGGTTCACGAGCATGCCACATCTCAGTCCCGCAGCCACAGCGACGAGGTCAGCTCTTGTACTTTACGGTACAGAAACGGGCAATGCGCAAGATGTGGCGTACGAGCTCAGCCAATGTCTCGAACGATTTTATTTCGTAACGACTTCGAAAGAGCTCGACGCCACCACACTGTTGGATCTCGTTCACCATGACCTAGTGATCTTTGCTATCTCAACTACTGGACAGGGCGACTTCCCTTTGAATGCGCGAAAGTTCTGGAGTAGCTTACTGAGAAAGAAGTTGACCTTAGTGTCTCTGGCACGTGTCAAATACGGAATTGTTGGCTTATGCGACAGCTCGTACCCCAAGTTCAACCTTGCTGCTCGAAAACTTCACAAGCGCCTGCAACAACTTGGAGCAAACCCGATAGTCGACCTCTGCGAGGCTGACGAACAGGGTGAGGAAGGCACAGAAGGCGCGTTCTTGGCTTGGCTGCCACTGTTCCAAGAGCAGGTGCTTGCTCGCTTCCCGCTTCAGACTGGCCAGGCACCAATACCAGCAGGACAGAAGCTGCCAAGCAGGTGGAGTCTTGTCGAAACATTGCAGTCCAGTACGACCAATGGCACACATAGTACGAATGGTACAGGGCCAGCCACTGCTGTAATATCGAACACATCGCCTGAGGTATCTTTCCGCGTTGTTCTTGAGCAAAACGAACGGGTCACGCCTCAAAATCACTGGCAGGACGTGCGGCTCTTGAAGCTAAGGACGGCGCAGCCCGTTGACTACATGCCTGGCGATGCGCTTGCCATCCGTCCGCAAAACCAGCCTGAGGACGTTGAGCAACTGATTGATCTGTTAGGATGGCAAGATGCCGCTGACATACAGATAACTCTTCAAGACAACACAAAGTTTTCTGGCGCTGATCAGATCTTCGACTCTGCTCTAGCCGGCAAGAAGACGTTTACTCTGAGGGAACTGTTGACAGAGTACCTGGACATCAATGCTATTCCAAGACGATCCTTCTTCGGCAAGATTTCCCACTTCACTGACGATGAAATGCAGAAAGAGCGTGCTCTAGAGTTCACTGACCCTCAGTATCTTGATGAATATTTCGATTATGCTACCAGACCACGTCGGAGCATTCTAGAAGTCTTGCAAGAGTTTCATACTGTCAAGATTCCGTGGCAGGAGGCCATCAACATCTTTCCGATCATGCGACCTCGCCAATTTAGTGTGGCAAGCGGAGGGTCTCTGAAGCACGGAGGGCAGATGTTTGAATTGCTCGTTGCTATCGTAAAGTATCGCACGGTCATCAAGCGTATTCGAGAGGGAGTGTGCACGAGATATTTGGCTAGGATTCCGCAGGGCACGAAGCTTCAAGTGGTCCTGCACACTGAGGGACGATTCGACAATGAACCACTGCCTGCCGATCGGCCGCACCTGCTCATAGGAGGCGGAACAGGCATTGCACCACTGAGGTCAGTCATCTACGAAAAGCTTGCAACGAGTAGAGACAAAGCACAAACAACCTTGATCTTCGGCTGCCGAAACGCTCAAGCGGATTATTTCTTCGGGTCAGAGTGGTCTAACTTGGAGCAACGCGAGGATGCTGGTTTTCAGGCCATAACAGCGTTTTCGAGAGATGAAACAAGCAAGGTGTACGTCCAAGATCGGATCAGACAAAACGCCGCTCTTGTTAGACAAATCCTTGAGGAGCCTAAGTCAATGATAATCGTCTGCGGCTCTTCCGGGGCCATGCCAAAGGCCGTGCGCGAAGCACTGAAGGGTGTACTGGCTTTCGAAACCAGCGAGATCGAAGCAGAACAGGCAATCGCCCATCTCGAGAAAACGGCTCGCTACAAACAGGAAACATGGTAATCTTTTCCCAGTCGTGTCTGAGATTCTCCACCAATACCAATGCTTCACTTTCCCCGCATCTTGGATGATTTCCAGTGCATCCGGGGAGTATCAATAACGAGCACTCAGTTGAGGAGTGTCCTCGCATCAGCTTTATAGGTGCCAGCAACCAGGCAACATTCGAGAATCTGAGGATGAGGGGTCGAAAGGTGCCAGTCGCCTTGGAGTCCACCCACACCATATTGAAAAATGAGGACTATACTCAGAGATCGATCTGCAGTCATGTGCGGGGAAGCTGCGCGACATATATGTGCTACATAGTGAAACGAGGACGACATTTTGATCAAGAACAAGGCTGTTGCCTTCCGAGTCATTCGATAGAGTGCAACAACCATGGCTTCAGATGGATCAGCCCACAGCTGGGCGTCGCTTCCAAAGGCGATGTCTGAGTCTGTCGACTCGCTGAACGAGGTTCTCAACAGTGATCAGCAATGGCAGGCTTTTGTTGATACCAATGCAATCATCGAACCAGTCACCATGGGCGTGCAGTCAGCTGGAGGTGAAGCTATTTTGGTCATGGTGGAACCAGGGGCCAAGACAACGGTTTCAACGGGCTCTGCTGACAAGGCAGACTTCACACTGGCTGCAAAGCCTGAGCAATGGGAACAGTTCTTCGCAGCTGACCCTAAGTCACCGTATACTTCGTTTGTGGGCCTCCAAGGCATGAATATCAAACAAGAAGGTGTTGGCATACAGGGAGATCAGGTACGCTTTGCTCAGTATAGTCACCTGGCCACGAGATTGCTAGAACTGCTTCGCGAAGGACTTCACGGGCCAATGGAGCAATTCGAGCAGGATACGTATACCGAAGATCACATCACTGGCAAGTATATTTGGCTTGAGGCAGACGGCTGGGGACGAACGAAGATCTTCTATGAGACCTCTGGCAGTGGTCCCCAGCAGATCGTCTTCTGCCATACCGCTGGCTCCGATTCGCGTCAGTACCACGGCGTTATGAATCATCCAGAGATGATGAAGAAGTGTACAATGATCGCGTTTGATCTACCAGCACACGGCCGATCTTTCCCTGGTAGCAACTATGTGCCAGGCAACCACACCAACGACGTAAGAAAACAAAGCAAAGGAGGGATTCTTGAAGCTGATAACACGTCAGGAAGACAAATACGTCGGCACGATTGCGGCTGTCATCAAAGCTCTGAAGCTTGACAAACCAATCGTCTGCGGCGCGTCTATGGCCGGACAGGTATGTGTGGCGGTTGCCATCAGGAATGATGAAGTCAAGTCAGGAGGGACGATTCCGCTGCAAGGCTGCGACTACCTCACGATGGACAGACAGTTCAATGACAAATCACCGGTGGTCAATCAGTCGCTCTTCAACCCCGATTGGATTTACGGCATGATGGCACCCAAGTCGCCGTACCTCAACAAGCAGCTCATCTGGTAAGTGAAACCTCAAGAGACCCGTCTCGGTCTGACCATGTAAAGGCATATGTACTCAGCACAGGCGTATGGGGTCTTTCATGGCGATCTAGATTTTTACTTCGGGGGCTTTGACGCTCGTGACAGGGCCAGCCAGATCGATGTCAAGAAGTGTCCAATCTATTTCTTGACTGGTGAGTTCGATTGGTCCACGACGCCCGATATGAGCAGAGCCACTGCCGACAAGATCAAGGGGGCCAACTTCAAGGCTATGGACAATCTGGGCCATTTCCCAGCTACGGAGAATCCGAGGAAGTTTGTGCCATATCTTCTGGATGCGATCGACTGGATCCAGAAGACACGAGAAGACTGAGCTAGGGGCAAAGCATGGGTACTCATACCGTCAGTGTGTAGCTTCGTTGTTATCAAGATGAAAGCTGCTCGGAATCTTTCCGCACTTATCGAACTTCTTGTCGAGACATAGTAATGTAACTGCAGGGTTGACATCCATGCTAACCTACTGCTCCCGCGATAGTGCTCCTAAGAGTTGCTTACGAGATAACCCGACCCAAAGGTGGTTGCATCAAGATGACTTCAAGCCGTGTGTCTCACAAGCGCTGCTGATTCCTGTCCACGTGTAATGGTTCGGCGTATGTTTCGAAGGATGGAACCGGTAGATGACATATTCAACTGGGAAAAGGACTACAACCTGTATTAATGCAATATCCAAAATATTTAGAGGTCTAAGCCCGAGCCTGAAGATTAGGAGGTTACCATCTTAGCTCAATGGCTCGCCGTATGATGTAGTAGCGTATGCTGAGTAGTATCTCCAAAACACACGACTACGGAGGATGCCGTCGCTATGTGTTACTACTTGTGATTACTCGAAGCTCGACTAGAACAACTCAGCGTACAGGCGTCTATACGATGCAAGAGTCACCGGTTACAGCGATGATAGCATAATGCAACGATCCACACCGCAGTGCACACCCGTTGGAGAAAGATGTCGGTATGCACAAATCACCAGCCGGGGCTGCGGCAGGAGACCTGACAGTGACAGGGCCACGAGGACAAAGGCAAGAGATACATCGGACTGCTAGACACTGCAAGAGTCAAGGGTTCCTGGGGCGAGTTGCCAGAGTTGATACGCAAGGTGACCAAGCATGCCTCCAACCGGACCACCCTGATCGACACTGCCACTGCCGAACACTTTGTCGCAACGTACGCCTCTCAGCGACCTCAGACTGCTACGAATACGTCCAGGGCGCCCATAGAAACCTTGCGGCAAACAGTAAGCAGGGCCCAGGACAACTCGACAGAAGAGGTCTTTCAAGGGCGAACATGCCTGGCCTGGGCTGCCTGGGTTGGCGCAACATCCGGACAAGCTGATTCTATACAAGTCACCGACGTTGTCCCTCTCTTCGATCGATACGGCCAGAAAACCACATCTACCTGGACCACAATATGTCTCCTGAAAGCAATCTTCATACAAGCAAGATCCTACGTCCAACATGGGGAGGTTACAAAAGCAGTAGCAGTCTACAGAGCGGCTGCTTCTTGGATTGAGCTCAATACCGAGGCGATCAAACCCATACCACAATTATCATATTGGGCAGAGCAAGTACTGGCCGAATACGGCACCCTTGACTCAAGCTCTATATCCTCTGAAGAGCAGCTGAAAGGCTTGCGATCATGGGCTTTGTTGGTTGCCAGAGCTCCAGAAGCTACGCCGGCTACATACGGCAACCCCAACTCGCACCTAAGCCGCAGCAGAGTATGGAAGGTTTATCATCACCGCCTCTCAGAATGCCTAGCCCAGCCTCAAACCATGTCAACGTCTAATGCGCGCTACGCAGCAGACCTTCGTGCAGTCGAATCGGCTTACGAGACTGCCTTTCTGCGCGATCGAAGATTTCCAAAAGCCACCGAGTCAAATGCTGTTGTCGAAGAATGGGTCGAGCAAGTCATCCGAAATTGGCAGATCCTGTGTGGGCCGGGCTGGCAGGAGAGCGACCTTGGAGAAGGTGGGCGGAACGCTCTCACCAGGAACGTGCTCGACATCTTGTATCGAGCCGCCACCAAAACCTTCCATTCGACTCTGATTCTGCGGCGACTCTTCGAAGTGCATAAGGCTCTCACGGACTTTGAGCTCGCTTATCGGTGCTTAGATACATTTATCGAGCTGAGCGAGCGTGCCAGAGCAAGAGGTGCAAAGACTGGAGAGACAACTTCAGACGCTGATGAAGTTATGCTGCTCACTGTGTCCCAAGGTGTTGAGGGACTGTGCTCGTATGGTAAACAGAAAGAGGCGCAGAAAGCCTTTGACCTAGCCATCAAACTGGAGGACTGGCTAGCGGAGATTGTGCCCGAGGACGAAGTCTCATTGACAAACGGGCACGCCGAGCCTGTCCAACCCGTCAACGGTGCTCATCCGCACCCGCTGTCTGACGATGTCCTTCAGACCGTATTTCGTGCTATAGGTGTCGCAAAGGCTCATTGGGCAAAATTATCACCCTTCACAGAGATAAGAAATGAATTGCAGGGTGAAGCACTGGCAGCGCTGCAGAAAGCTTCCAAATCTGCGCAGCCAGAGTTATCCACATTATATGCTCTAGCACTTCTATGCGCAGAAATGAGGGATATTCCACAAGCGCTGCGGTGGACTAAACTTGGGCTTCAGCGTTTATCACAGTTAGAATCCACCTCCGACAATGCGGCAAGCGGTCGTGAACGATGCGCATTCTGGCACCTGATGACGCTGCTCCTGAGTAGCCAACAAGACTTTGACACCGCATTGCAAAGCAGTGCTGCTGCGCTGGACTCGGTAATTCCAACAGATATTGGGCCGCAGCAAAGTCCGAATAGCTCACGGAACGGCTCCATTAGTCAGCACTCTGAAAAACTAACGGTACACACAGCAGCAGACATGGAATGTGATGATCTGCAGAGGGTGATCGAGCTGCAAACCTCCTACCTGGCCCTGGTCGAGCTCATCGATGGACCCGAGGCAGCCTTGAATCACAGTGGTGTGCTTCTTGGTCTCTACTCAGCACTCTTCCAGCGCTTCGACATCGGCGATGTGAAGCCTTCGGTCGAACAAAATCTGCTACCGGCCAAAAGCTCCGCAGGCACAGTCAAAAGCTCGAGGGGAAGCATATTCTCGAGGCAAAAGCCAGCACCATCTGTCACACCGGCAGCCACCACTGCTAGCCCTCCATCGGCGGCACATACCGAGAAGAGTGCTAGACCAATGACCCAAGCTAGCCAAGCACCGACCATACAGGTGACGGATGAGAGTGGGAAGTCTCCTTCAAAGAAGCATCATCATTTCATCCATCGACATCAAGACCATGACTCTTCGTCACACCGTAGCTCGAAAGGCGCACGACCAGCTACTGCTCAAGATGTTGGAAATGACTTTCAAAGCAAGCCGCAGCAGAGTCCCGTAGCATCCACCGATGGCCAGACAGCCTCTACTAGCATGACAGCAGATGTGACGAGTCATGTACCCGTGACCAGCACTCAGCACGATTTCCAGCCGGAAGCCAAGCAGCCGCTCGGACAGGTACCTCACAATATCACATCTCACGAAAAAGCGCCAGCTCCACTGGGCCACCGCAGTCAGCCGTTGGAGCAGGATGTGCGTTTGCCAACCGTCCACGGGAACACGAGCAGTACCTCGCCAGTACCCAGGTTTCCGAAAACCTTGGCCCAGAGACATGCTTTGGCAGTGCTCAGCAAGACGTGGCTGACAGTAGCAACACTATACCGAAGATCCCACATGTTTGAAGATTGCAGAGAAGCTACAGAAGAAGCAGCAAAAGCAGCGGCCCGTATCGAAGCAATCGTGTCTGCTACCGACCCTTCCGCCCGAGCATTGGCCGATGCAGGGTGGGGAGGAGGAGGAAAGAGCTCGGACGAGATATGGGCGGACGTTTATTGCTCAAAGGCTGAACTCCTCCTTGCGGTTGCACAGCGAAGAGAAGATGAAGGGGCTTTCACCACAAACGAGACCCTCAGGGAGATCGTCGAGCAATATGAGCAGTGCCTTATGTACTATCCTGACCATGCTTCTGGCATCGTAGGACTCAGCAATATCCTCCTCGATTACTATGAGAAGAAGGTCGACCTGGCCAAGAAAGTTGACCACGGCCGTTCGTTTGGCGCTCCAGCGGCATCGAGACCATTCAAAGAAGAGGACATTCTCGGGTCAATGACACCATCGCAAGAACACTTGCAAGACCCTTTTTCGACACAAGCCACGTCAAGCGAGGATCTTAAGAAGACGCCCGAGAACTTGAACAGGATTGCCGCTCGAGATCGTGCTTATGGGTTGCTTAGCACTTTGACTAGGTTGGGTAGCGCATGGGATAACTCTGAAGCATGGTTCGCGCTTGCTAGGGCGCATGAGCTTGGTGGGGAAGTGGACAGAGCCAAAAGCATTCTCTGGTGGTGCATTGAACTCGAAGATACCCGGCCTATCAGGCACTGGAAGAACCTGGGCTGTAGTGGCTACGTGTTGTAGGATCAGAAAAGTAAACAGCACAGACTACCAAATTCATAATCATTCTTCCTTCGCACAGCCCACAGGTTCGCAACCAGCTTTGAATATCAACCTAGATACCTTGGTCTGTATATATTAGTACTGCCTGAGTGAGGCATCAATGCGGTAGATTGTCGGCTAGTGACGCACTTCCCCATTCTCGACCATAGCATCGCGCCTGTCCGTAGTACTTGATATGCCATCAAGAGGCATGATGGGCTGAAAGCTACCCTCTATTGATGCGCCATGGCGCTGAACTCAGACGATGATCTCCTCGCATCACAAGCTGGCACCAATGCAGCTGATGCTTTACCTATCTTCAATGTAGAGCGTGTGCAGCTCAACTTCAACATCGCGTCCGACTTCGTGGCTGGCCAAGTCGCCAACAATGTCCTCATATTGGCGCTCGCAACCAACAGGATCCTCAGAATCGACCTGGAGAACCCGTCAGACATCGATGGTGAGGATGCATAGAGTGAGCGTGTAGTATAGAGCTGATTTCAATAACAGATGTCGACCTGCCACAACCCTCTTCTAAGGTTGGCCTGATCCGGCGCATGTTCCTCGACCCAACGGCATCTCACCTGATCGTCAGCACTACGCTTGGTGAGAACTTCTATCTTCATTCTCAGTCAAAGCAACCGAAAGCACTCTCCCGGCTAAAGAATGTCAGCATTGAGTGCGTAGCATGGAACTCCTCGCAACCTACAGCCTCAACACGAGAAATCTTGGTTGGCGCTACAGATGGAGGTGTATGGGAAGCATATATTGAACCCAGCACAGAGTTCTACAGACGTGAAGAACGATACGTGACGCAGATATGGAGAGTGCCTGGAGGAGGAGCAGTCACTGGGCTGTGGGTTGACTCGGTTGGTGGGAAGAGTGAGGTGCGAAGGGTAGTGGTTAGCAGCCATAGCGAGCTATACCACATCGTCGGCAAGACTGGAGGACGAGGAAGAGAAGGTTCGGCAAGCATATTTGCTGAGCTGTTTCAGAAGGAAGAGCCTGTAGCGCATGCCGCTAGGGATGCTTCCGCTTCTGCACCATCGTATTTGGCTGTTGCTCCAGAGCTGCCAGCTGACGCAGTGCAAGACGAAAATTGGTCGAGACCGTTTGCCTGGCTGAGCAGCCAAGGCATCCTGACTGGAACGTTGAGCACAGAGCCCGCTGTGCAGAGTCTGGGCAACAAGATCTTCAAGGATGCGAAGCTTCACCCAAGGTCCATCTTCCCCGAGACAATGTCTGCAAGAGGTGGAAAAAGGCTCATTCAGGACCCGATACAGTTAATGACCCTAACGCAGTGGCATGCAGTCGCTCTGGCCGAGGGCCGTGTAGTGGCTGTTAACCGGTTGACTGGCCAAGTGGTGTACAACCAAGCCGTGCTAGAACCCGGTCAAACCGCGCTCGGCCTTGTTTCAGACCCAAAGAAGAACACCTTCTGGCTTTTCACTTCGTCCGAGATCTTCGAAGTCGTCGCCACTGACGAGGACCGAGACGTCTGGAAAATCATGCTACAGCTACAGGATTATGATGCAGCTCTGAAATATGCTAAAGGTTCTACACAGAAGGACTCGGTGGCTATGGCCTCAGGAGACTACCTTATCAGTAAAGGTCAATGGACCGAAGCAGCATTTGTCTGGGGCCGAAGCAGCAAGGCTTTCGAGGAGGTCTGTTTGAGCTTGATCGAATCAGGCCAGGATGACGCTCTAAGGAAGTACTTACTGACGAAATTGACGGCGTACAAGAAGTCTTCGATTATGCAGCGAGTCATGATATCAACATGGCTGGTACAGATCTACATGGCCAAGCTCAACTCTCTTGACGATATGGTCGCCACTAACGCAGAGCTGATGGACAACACAGACACGAGAGGTGCACGAGAAGAACTAGAGCGAATCCGACGTGAGTACCAGGGCTTCGTTACACGGCACAAGTCGGATCTGGACCCAAAGACAGTCTATGAAGTCGTCTCTTCACATGATAGAGAAGAAGAGCTGCTCTACTTCGCCAACACAATCACCGACTACGAATACGTACTATCATACTGGATACAGCGAGAGCAGTGGAAAGATGCCCTCGATGTGCTCAACAAGCAGTCAAACCCTGAAACATTCTACCGCTACAGTAACGTCCTCATGACACATGCACCGGTTGGCTTCGTCGAGATTCTCACAAGACGCAGCAACATCGAACCACAAAAGATGATACCTGCACTGCTAAGCTACAGTGAATCAGTCCTTGCCAGCAATACACCTCTCAAAGATAACCAAGCAATACGCTATCTTAATTTCGTAGTCAACAACCATCCTGACGTCCCAGCCAGCGTGCATAATACGCTTATCTCCTTCCTTGCAACGCAATCAAGCAGCTCGGAAACAACGCTACTAGCATACCTCGAATCACAGCCAACGCCTCCGCTTTTCGATGCAGACTTCGCATTGCGTCTTTGCACACAGCACAATTGTGTCCAATCGGCGATACATATCTATAGCGTCATACTACAACAACCTCTTGCCGCAGTTTCCATGGCTCTAGAACACGATGACATCGATCTCGCTGCCCTGGTTGCAGACCGTGTCGACCCAACGCCTTCCAACCGACAGCTCCGTAAACATCTCTGGCTCATGATCGCCGAGCGGAAGATTAAGCACCAAGGCACAAGCATCAAAGCTGCCATTGAATTTCTGAAGCGTTCACCTTCCTCGTCAGAGCTCCTTAAGATCGAGGATCTCATCCAGTTTTTCCCCGATTTCGTAGTCATCGACGACTTCAAAGAGGAAATATGCCAGGCCCTAGAATCCTACTCCAGACATATCGACGGACTGAAGTCTGAGATGGACGCAAGCGAAACAACCGCAAAAGCTATACGTGAAGAGATAGCAGCTCTGGACTCTCGCTATGCCATCGTGGAGCCAGGTGAGCGCTGCTGGATCTGCACCTTACCCGTGCTGTCGAGGCAATTCTTCGTGTTTCCATGCCAACACGCTTTCCACTCTGATTGTCTGGGGAAGAGAGTGCTGGAGAGCAGCAACGCGGTGAGGAAAAAGAACATCAAGGACTTGCAGAGTAAAGTGTCGCAAGGCATGGGCGTGGGGCCGCAGCGACAGAAATGGATCAAGCAACTCGACGATATTGTGGGGGAGCAGTGTGTGCTTTGTGGTGATCTGGGTATTAAAGCTGTCGATGAGCCGTTTGTCAAGGGGGGTGAGGACCGGGGACAGTGGGCTATTTGAGTGTGGGATGGCTGCTATGTAGGTGGAACGAAGCGCTGGTGGGTTAGCTGCTAGTAGAAGGACGAGACGGTTTAGTGACAGTGAATTTGACTTTGATTCGGTCGGCGAGGAGGATGTTCCTGCCAAAGCAAACATCACCGGCACAGACGGTAGATGGGTAGAGTCTGGCAGTACTTGTGCTACAATGCCACGTCCTCCATGGCTTCGCCCTTTTCGTCCTCCGCGTCAGCCTTGCTGGCTTTACCGGCTTGGGCCTGCTGCTGCACGTTCTCTTTCTCCTCCTCGTCGCTGTCTTCCTCCGACTGCTGCGGCCTCTGCTTCTCGGGGTCTTGAGGCCTGTCGTCCTCCTCACTCTCAGCGTCTGCGTCGTTGTCTCTGGGCGGGTCAGGGGGCAGGTCTTTATCTTTCTGATCCGGGGCTGCACCCTGCTGCAGATCAGGTGTAGCACCGACCGTGGGACCGGGCTCACCGCTCTCCACTTCCGGACTTCTGACTCGGCTCGGCAGACTGGACTGGCTCTGATTTGTATGGCCTTGCTGTATACTCGAGGACCTCGCTGGCGGAGTCCTCGTGTCACCAGCCATGCTGTCTCTCGACTGATGCTGTATCGCGGGATTTGTGCCGACTTGCCTCAGCTTGGGATCAGCGTCCAGGTAGTAGGCTCTCACACCCACGAGCTTGCCTTCTCGCTCGCAGCCTTCGACCCACTCGGGCCGGACGACAGGTATGTTCATCTCGACGGCTTTCTGCCAGGCGTCGCCGCGAGGCTCGGTGCAGACGAAATGCGTAGTATCTATCCTGACGGTGTCGGCTATCTTGGCGTCTATCCTTTCCACGGCCGACTCGAGGCTTTCGCGTAGCGGAGGAGGCAGGACTCCAGGCGTGACTGTGATGCCGGTCAGGTTCTCCATGGTGTGGGTCTTGACGGTAAGGGTGTTGGAGGTAAACGTGCCGCCGCTTGTCCTCAGCACGAGGAAGAAGCTATATTCAGTGTTCAAGCCCAGGCCGCTTATCTTGGTGCTAAGCATGTCCAAGGGCCTCGGTATGTTCCCTGCTTTGCTGCCATTTCTGTACAAGGCCAGACTCCGCAGGGTCGAGGTAGCCAGCTGGATTGGGTCCCACTCGAGAACGATGCTCGTTTGTGTTGCATTCCGCAGGCGCAGGACTGGTGGAGAGGGCGCTTGTAGCCCGTATCGGGACAGGATGTTGGACTGCAGAGCCTGGAAATGTTCTTCGGCTTGTGTTTCTGCGTTGTGGTTCTGCTTGACGGTGATGTCGACGATGCTCCCAGAGCGGATGGAAGCAGGTAGCAGGATGGAGGGGAACTCTATCTGCGCAGGGATCCGTCAGCAGATGTCGCCGGTGGGCTGGAGAGCTGGAGGCCTTGCTGATGGCCGCAACCTACTAGCCGTTTATCTTCTGTGAGGAGGACAGCAACGCCGGCGTCGACCTTGCCGACCGTCAGTGAGACTAGCATGTTTGCGCGCCAACTCCCGAGTAAAATAGGTTAGATGTCTGTTATACAGTCTCACGAGTGACCAATATTGACGTATCAGCAGTACTTATGGACCTCCCAGCGCACATGCAAGGTATACTACTAGCAGCTACTTTACCAACCACCTCTGCATCCACCAAAAGTACAATCACGTCGCGGTCTCGCGGAAGCTACGCTACGGTGGGCCAGGAAACAATGCCTAACGAGCGCCCTTACTCGACCGTACAGTAGCTCGCTTTGGTTATGCGCATCTGAGCAGACAATTCATATCTCTGTTTATAATAGGCTTTCTCATGTTCACTATCATGCATACTGCCACTTGACCTTTCGCCGGCGGACATGGTAATCACAGCAGATGAGTGCATCTGACGTACACTTGCTTGATGCTACCGTCAGATGCCCCCGACTACAATCTTCTTGCCTGAGACACCCTTGCTCATCACTTCACACGCATGGTCAACAGCCTCCAGACCTTGTCCAACAATTTCTGCAGCAGGCAAGCACTTCAGCTGACCAAGCTTGAGAGCCTCTGGCATCCACTCATTCCACAGGTATTCGAGGAGATCGCGCTGCGAAGTACCCAGACCTAAGAAGCCATGTCAGCACTTTTGTTGGTCTCTGGAGCATAGACTTACAGTTGCTCGTCCTAATTCCCTCGCCTAGATCCGGCTCAGGCATAAGGCCCCTTGGCAAGCTCGTGGATACAAACTTATTGCCTCGAAGTCTCTGCGCCACCTGCCCACACTTCTGAAGAAGTTCAGGATTAATGACCACAGCCAGTACGCCAGCAAGCTGCAGCTTCTTCTCCTCCACCCAGCTGCAGACTCGATCAACGCAATCTGCATTGGTGTGGTCGAATACAGCCTCAGCTCCACACTGCTTGAGGAGATCAAAATTGTGCTTGCTTGCAGTGGCCAATACCCGATACCCAGCTGCTCGGAGCAGCTGCATCGCGCTGCAGCCAACGCTCGAGCTGGCGCCCCAAACCACCACTATCTCGCCCTCATGCTTCCGTTTTGCTCGTACACCGTCGTCAAGAGTCGGCCACTCCAAGTCCAGACTCTCCTGCTCGAACAGCATTCCCGCCGCTGTACATACACCCATGGGTAGCACGCATGCATCTTCGTATGTTAGTCCATCAGGTATCTTGCACACCATCCTGCTGCCCATTACAGCAAATCGCTGGAAGAAGCTGTGACTCGGCAGATGAGTAATGTATTCATCTGTAAGTGCGACGACCTTGTCGCCAGCTGTGACGTTTTTGACCTCGTTACCGCAGGTGATAATGGTGCCGGCGGCATCGGACCCTATGATGTACGGGTAAGAGGGAATGTACATGCCGTTGCTATGACGGGCCGCATCGAAAGGGTTGATGGCCACAGCGTGAATACGGAGGACAACCTCATCTGACGCAGGGGCTGGTGGCATTGGCGCCTCGCGGACAACAAATGGCGTGCCGGGTGCGTCCAGCCATGCTGCAAAGTTCGTGTCAGAGGCCATCGTCGTGATGTCGGGGTGTGCGACGATGAGAGCGTAGAGAAAGGCAGTAACAGGTGGAGATGGGTTGATAGCCTGGACTGTGGGCTAGCAACTGTAGGGCCTCGACGACAGGCATGTTCAATTCGTGGCCAGTCCTTTCTCAAATAGCAAGACAACGTTGTTCGATGTACGCTTGAGGTGGGATAACAATTGAGCCGCCGTCCTACAGGTCACTTGTGTCCGTATCGTGATTGGAGAGCGTACCGTTCGAGGTCGAAGTGTCATGAGGCTATCAAGCTGATTAGTCCGCTGGGGAAGAGCAATGCAGCTAGACTTGTAACGAAGCTAGAGCCTTCGCAAGGGCCAATTGGATGCCATCGAGGACGGTGTTGCTCCGGAGATAACATACGAGCGGCATATGTCCAGAAGCGTTTTGTCCTCGATCCTGGCACTGCTCTGACGTACATGTCTGATCGAGGTGCTCCAGCCATGAGGTCCGGGCTGTCAGGTCTTAACGACTAGTATAGGCAGAAAGCCATCGGCCTGATCAGTGCCCTCAGACTCTACACGCTAGCCTTTGTCAGATGGTGGTTTTTCCCCGGGAACATGCTCGGTCGCGTATCAATCGAAGTCAGCCACTTCGCTACCCGTGAGTCAGTGACAGAAGCTCTTGCATCAGCAAGGATCTTCAGGTCAGGACTTTGATGTGTAGCTGGGATGGTTTCTTTGGTCCACGGATGGTTGTGTAGACGGCTCAAAGCTAGCTGCTCACGTCTTGTGCCTCGCAGCGGACCAAGAAGGCTTGTACGTGGAAGGGTTGAGAGACTGCGCAGGCTTCGGGCGACTGAAATCGCGACCCCTCGACGTGGTAGGCCTAGTAGCAGTTGCTGGCTTAGAGACACTTTGCTCCAGCTGCTCCAGCTGCTCCGGTGCAGGCACCTTGATCTTCCTCGTGCCGAGACCCGACTGCAGCAGCGAGTCGATGATCCTGTCCGACTGCTGACGCATCTCAGCAGGCGTCAACTCCCACCCGTAAGCCTGGCGGATCAGGACCTCGAGTGTCCCTCCCAGCTCTTGCGCGTCTTGCATCATGCTCAAGGCGTCCGGTGTGCGCAGTTTCCCATGGCAATCTAGGCCATGGCGTCCCAGGCTTGCGAGTATAGCGGCCGACCATCTCCTCCTCAATCTGCATCGTTGCGTCGCAAGTGGTAGCAGCTTTGCAGATGTGTGCGTGACCACCCTCCAGCGCAGCACGGCTGGCCGAAGTTGTGCTTTGTCGAGTGCTTTTCGAGTCGTCAGTCGTCGAACGGTGTTGTTGGATCCCAGGTCGATCGTGTCTTGTCCGAACAGAGCTACAGTCGGAGAGTAATTGACCATGACATGCTGACTACCGGCTTTTGTGAAGGGACGCACGGCAGGGAGGATTCTACTGCCCATCGTGGAGGTTGGAAGCTTTCGCGGGTTCAGGGTACAGTAGATGTCTGGTTGTTACGGGTGGCCATTCTACAGACGCCTGCCGCAAGCTTCCAGACGCTGCTTACCCGGTGCAACCTTGCGAGATCATAACTCGTTGGTCGAATGCTGAGAGACGTGCAACCTATTCCCCAGGTTCGAGCTTGCCTCTTTCGGCGAAGATCACTGCGCTGTTCGTACTCTACGTATACCGTACACTGTAAGGCCTCAGGCACCAACGACGTCGTTCTACACAGCTTGTGAAGGAGACTAGCCAGTGCCTCCCCAATGTACCATCTGCAAAATTCATACTAGATGAAAGGATGATGCCTCATGAGGTTGAAAAGAGAGTCGGCGACGCCACCACGCGGATGAGATGTAGTATGTAATTTGCCAGGCCTTCTCTTTGCCTGGCTGTCCCTGAAGCACACCTCCTGTGATCCACAACAACAGCTAGATACCTAGAGCACCTCATCCACGTCAATCTCCTCCAAGCTAATGTGCCACTCAAAGATGGTTCTCTACCAGCTGGTGTCCTTGATTGCCTTCTGTCGGTGGCGATACTACTCACAATTTCATATACTGTCTCACTGGGACTACCACATCGCTTGGTCTTCTCGGAGCTTCTCCCCCGGCCACCGCGCGGCGTCTTCCAACCCATGCGCACGGATTTGTATAGGACGCGCATAAGGAAGCTGACTTCCGCGGACGCTGCTCACATTAGTGCGATCTAGCCTCCTAAACTCATCCTCAGCGTAGTGGCCTGGAGAGCACATTGATGCATGTTACGACTCAACTCTTCTGACTTCGAGTCCAGATATCGTGGCCGGTCTTCGAGTATGCTGCTCTGACAGAACCTGCGTAGCACTCGTGTCTTCGGTCAACAACAGCTGTGAACATGTCGAGTCATGTTCGAAGACCTAAGCTTAGCCCTCTGGCAATTTCCAGGAAAGACGCTTTACCGTAGGGGTTTCATGGCTATCAGCAATGTTGAGTGAATCGTGGCTGTGAGACATGCTGTATGATTTTGATGCAACCCTCGTATCGACAAGCTCTTCTTCGGACGTGTCGATCATGTTTGAGATAGGCGAATTACCGTTGATTCTTAGGCTGGGCGGACTTGTGGCAGGTCTTTCAATCGAGCTCGGATCGAATTCTGGATCGTCGAGTCTGCTGTCGTACTCAAGCTGGTGGAGCGTCGGAGCCTTAGTGTCATTGCCTGAGAGCTCGACTTCAGACTGGCCATATTCGCTGACAGGCGTGGGCGGTGCATAGACCTCCGGTCCGCCTTGTGTGTCTGATACCGAATCCCCCGACAGCATCCTTCGATGTCCCTTGAGAATGCCAGATCGGTCGCTCCTGAGTACATGTGCTGATCGTGCCCGGACTGGCTGGGTTGGTCTGTTTGGCGGGTCACCTGACAAATTAAGCCATTTGGAGCTCGGTGATTTCGCCAGGACGTTCTGCACAATGGGAAGCTCGAGATAATTATTGATTGCACCACGAGAGAATAGTACTAGAACCAAGCATACCAAGATCAAGATCATCTGCATTATCGCCATTCTTCTCTGAAAGATCACCTCGTCGGCTAGTATACCAATACGTGTATTAATAGCCTCGTTGTCACGCTCGTACCGTTCGCGTTGCAATTCGAGCTCAATCACAGTAGATTGCCATAGTTGATCGTACTGTTGCCGGAAATCACGAAGCTCATTTAGGACTGTCTGATTAAGCTGGTCGAGGAATGTGTTCGTCCGAGAAAGTTGCCTCTGCTCAACTTTCTTAAATGCGTCCCGTAGGGCTCTGGACTGATCCTCGACGTATTGCAAAGACATTGACGAATTGGTCTCGAGCATCTGTAGCCGCTTCTGTACTGACTTGAAGAATGAGTCCTGCATGGTCGGAGCAGCTTGCTGCGCCTGTGTGGAAGAGCTACTCTTTGATCGATCAGTCGTGGACGGAGTTGATTTGACCTTAGAAGCACCATGACCACTACCGGAAATGGCGTTCTTGCTTCTATCAATTTGGCTCGTGCTAGTTGGGCTGCTCGGGCTCTGATGGGATGGTTCCGTCGTAGTTGAACTTGAGATATAACTCGTCATGTTTTGCCTATGATCTGATTCTGATCTTGTTGTGGCCATATTCACCGGAAGCGACACGGTCTGAGAACTGTTGGCAACCGATGTTGTACTTGGGGTTAAAGCGGAAAGCGTTGGAGTTGCTTGTCTGGTATATGAAGATGCATTTTGATCCGTTGTACCTTCACTTGTATAAGCGTTGGTGGGCCTGTCGCCACGTGAGCATGTTTCGGTTGACTCTATCACGGACATTATAGCTTCCATCGCCACCAAAGAGGCAGGAACTGCTGCACTCGCATCCCGTATGTCTCTCGATTTTTCCTGTAAAGGCTCCGCCGCCGGACCGTCCTGTGGATGAGTCTCGGTGGCCACGCGTGCTCCTTTCGTTACAATATTGTCTGTATATACAGAAGACTCGACAGGCTCTGCGATAGCTTCTGGTGCGAGTGCGTTGAATGTAGCTCCTTCGTCTTGGGGTTGTTGAGTGTTCTCGTCCGTGTCGTCGTCCATGGCAAGCTCCAAGTCCTTTCTGTAATCTTCCATCATGGTTGTGCCATGTACACGCACGAGACTGACTGGGCAGTAGAATTCATTGCCGTAGTGGGACAGGAAATCGATGCGAAGCCAGCGGGCCCAGATGACCGGATCCTGTACGAGGAAAGCCTGCACTTGACGCGTGTTACGAGCTTCGTAGGTACCGATTGCCTTCCATTTTTCCACCTTTACTGGATATCGATCGGAGACGCTGACACGGAAAGTGCGAAAGGTAGAACTGAAGAACTCGAAGTTTGCCAACACAACGGTGTCAATCAAGATGTCATTGCATAGTTCGAGAATGATGAACTTGTTTTGAGCTGAGCATTGATTGAGCATGTATGAATCTTTGTTTTCTACCAGCACAGTCTTGGCACTTTCGGCTTCCTTATTCCACTCGAGAACATTGGCAGCACAGTCAAAGGAAGCATAGTTGAACCTTCCTTTGGACGTAGTGCCAGCATGTTTGCTCCTAGCTAGAGCAGCGGGAGGTGAAGCAACCTGATCTTCAGTTTGTTCTGAGGAAGTCTCGGTCAAGGGCAAGGAGACCTCGCGAGCCGGCTGCTCAGGGCCACCAGGAACAAATCCCGAGAAATCCAGGTCGATCTCGCCATCGTCACCGAGAGATTCCAACGAGTTCTGAAGACGATCAGGCCTGTTTCGCAGCTCTCGAGAATCAGGTTGGTTCCTGCGCCCGATGTGCTCAGATTGTCCAGCTTTCTTCAGGTTCTGCTTCTTCCACTCTTCGAAGGAAAGGAAATTGCCACTCTCCAAAGCCGAGTCTTCTTCGGAAATCCCAGCAATAGGAGCTGATTCATGTGTAACTGTGGCGCTTGAAGACGAAGAACTCGCAGTGTTGGAGGGTTTGTGAGTTGGAGCAGGAACAGAAGTGGATGTAGAATCAGGCGTGGTTGCTGTCGCATTTGCAGATGATGACGGTGGGGTGCTAGCGGACGCAGTGGGAGATACTTGTTCGATGTCCGCGCTTGTCGTGTCTGTACTATCTGCCTGAGTGTCTTGTGTTATGGTATCTGTTACTCGATTTGTGGCCAAACATTGCTGCGGAAGGCTATGAGTGATGTAGTTGACTGTTCGAGCAGGACATAGAGAAGACGGGGACGGGGCAGAAGTAGAGAGACCTTGATTCTGCACGGCAGAAGTCGCTGACGCCAGCAACAACTGCTGAATGAGGGCGAAGACAGTCACTCGCATCGCTGCGCTACTGGGAAGGACTCTGGCAGATCTATGTTTGGTCTCGTTCGATCCAGACAGGACGACGCAGTCAAGGCAGCATTATGCCATTAGCGCTTGTTCCTGACGCCGCTCTCTATCTCCCCCTTGAACGAAGACCGAATTGCGTCGTAGGAATTGTTCATGTCGGTACCAGGAATAAGGTAGTCGCTAGCATCTGCCTTTCAGACGAGAGTTCCGAAGTTTCGCCGTGGCCGTTGACCTCTTTTCCAGAAACCAGCTGGGCAGCAACGCTGGCCGCACCACGAATGTGCTCACCCCAAGGCAATGATTAGAATCAAGCTTCGAAAGGGCCAGTAGCCTGGTCATGTTCTCTCGCGGTGCGGCGACCAGGGCACTACGCCAGTGTAGTTGCATACGGCAAGTTCGACCAGCAGGCATCCGCACTGCTACTCGTCGTCGTGCGTCGACAGCCTCTGTGCCTGTGCCGGTGTCGGTCGCAGCCAAGGCACATCCTTGGGCTGGAGTCACTACGCAAATCGACAATGTCGCGCCACGCTTCGAAATCGACGCTTCTCAAATAGAGATCATAGACTCGCCCACCGCATTCTACGAGACCTTGAAGGTAAATCGAGTCACGACAAGAGTCGGGAACATTTGCTGAGCTGTCGGGCAGGCCAAGATAAGAGGTGCGAAACAGCGCATATATCTGTCAACCTTGTACATTGGCAAGACTGAGAAAGAGCTCGTCGATACTCTGAGGGGCGCCCTTGAGAAGAATCCCAACCTGCAAGTTTCCATCCTGACAGACTATCTGCGTGGTACACGAGAGGATCCCAACCCGTCATGCGCGAGCCTATTGGCACCTCTTGTCAGAGACTTCGGCGACAGGGTCAAAGTGTGCATGTTCCATACCCCTAATCTAAATGGATGGAAGAAGAAGCGCATGCCAAAGCGAATCAACGAGGGATGGGGCCTGCAGCATATGAAGCTCTATGGTTTCGACGATGAGATCATGCTGTCAGGCGCCAACCTGTCTGATGATTACTTCACCAACAGACTGGATCGATATCACCTCTTCAAATCGAAAGAGCTTTCCGACTTTTATGCCGACTTACACGGAGCTGTTTCGGAGATATCATACGACCTTGTCCCGTCAGATCAACACCCTGGCGGCTTTGAGCTTCAATCACCTATGCACAGAGGTCTGCCAGATCCTGTCTGGCATTCACAGCGCTTCAAGCGCCATGCGAAACAGCTCCTAGAGCCTCTGATTCACAAAAGAGCTAGGCAGAAAATGTTCCCAGTCGAGTTCGACAAAGACAAGACATTTGTTTATCCACTGGCTCAGTTTGACATCCTTCTTGGGCAACCGCGGAATATGGGTGTGCCGATGCTAGGTTATGAAGTTGCCACCTACACATCGACGGAGAAGCCAGCGTTGACAAAGCTTCTGACAGCGCTTGCTGAAGATCAAAGGTTGCGGAATGCGCGATGGACGTTCACAGCGGGGTACTTCAACATCGACCCGGAGATATGTGAGCAATTGCTGGAAGCAACTCCACACTCGAATGCACTCGCGGTGGGGAATCAGATGGAGAAACCTTGCACAGTCATCACAGCGTCGCCCTGGGCCAATGGGTTCTACGGTTCTCCTGGGATATCTGGCATGCTGCCTGCCGCTTATACATTGCTATCTAGACGCTTCCTCAGGCAAGTCACAAAGGCAGGGAAAGACGACTTGATCCAGCTCAAGGAATGGCGCAAGGGTACTGTAGGCGAACCAGATGGCTTCACCTACCACGCCAAAGGAATTTGGATCACCTTGCCTGCGCAGATCAATGATCAAGCCCAGGTTGAGGAAGAAGCTGGGCCTAGTGTAACCCTCGTTGGTAGTAGCAACTATACGAAAAGAAGCTATGGTCTCGACCTGGAAGTCGGTGCTATGGTTGTGACTGGAGATGAAGCACTGAAGCGAAAGCTCAAGGCAGAGGTCGCATGGCTCGAGAAGGATGCCACTGTAACAACACAAGATGATCTGATGAAAGTAGAAAGAAGGGTCGGCGCTCGAGTTCGAGCTGCGCTCTGGCTGGTAGAGCGGCTCGGAGGTGCTCTATAGATGTAGACATAGATTGTACAATCAAACACGCTCTGCCCAACAAATTGAACGGCTTGTCCTCTCCTACCTTGTGCTCGTTCCGGCAGGTAGGATCTACCTGGCATAATCGTCGCGAGACAGCAGCACATGGTCCTATCATTGCACAACGTGTCGTCGGCGAAACGCCAAGTCGCACATGTCGCCAGGGTTCATATATCGGCGATCTTGAACACGATCAAGGCCCCTTCACCAGCTGCCTGATCTCACCGCATCGGTCAGTCGCACATGCGAGAACTTCAGGCATCGAACACGAAATTTTCATGCTCCTCCCGTGGAAATTGATTGATCCACGAGAATTTCTCGTGCGAGACAACAAAGAGCCTCATCTGGCGGTCGACTCACCGCCTCCTTGGCCTCGGGGAAATGAGAATGTCTCGAAATTCGATGTGTCTGCGCCAGCAGCATACGGGTGGCTACCTTGCTTCCTAGTGCCCGCGAGCTTATCGAATGGGACCTACCCCAAGATCGAAGCTGGAGTCTATCTGTCGAAGGACAAGACAAGATATTCGTGCAGCACTGCAAGCTTGAAGCATCGTTTTGGGTGGCAATTGTAGAGTACAACATCGATTATGCAGCCTACTGCAAGACCTCCGACGACTACAAGTAAGCGACAACATCGTGGATGCCGCCAATGGTCGGCGAACGCAGACCAGCGGAGCGGCGGACTTTAATGGAACCAGAAACGGACCCTGCCGACTGCCACTGCTTCGATTACCGCCTAGTCGCACGAGCTAGAGAACCACCGGGCTCTTTCTAGCAAAGACCGATGCCCAGAAATAACCAGCTATCGGCTAAACAACCGACGTGGTCGAGCCCACGGTGCAGGACCTCGTTGAAAACGACGGCCCGTCTCGTGATGATCGAGACTCCATGCAACCAGGATGTCCTGATCCAGACCACGCCGCAGGTGCATGAAACTTATGCACGACCTGCAGCAACGATGCCAAAGACAGCTCTGTGTTTCCTGCCTCTTCATTCGTGCTTTGGAGCACTGGAGATTGCAACTCTTTCACCGCTTTTCCTGGACTGCACCTCGACAACGAATTTTGCAGCTGTTTACAGAAGGGCGACAACGAATTATAGCCAGATGTTATCCACCGATGTCGGCACTCTGAGAATGCTCGAGTAGTCTGTGTCACTGGGTGCGCGTTTAGCTAGACGCCGGTCAGCATGATATTCAAGTCGTGGCTGGCAAGCCATTTGCTGTCAGAAGCGCCCGGGAGGCTTTGAGACAGCCTGGTTGTAGTCGGACACAGATTCACGAATCATGTTGTCACCGCGAATTGTTTCCGGGTACGCCTGAATCAACGAATCATTTTCTTCTGCTAGCACGTGATAGAAAAGGAGCGATCTCCGTGGATGCTGCACTGATAAGGTCCCTGCCGTAGATATCGGCAGGTCTCAGGAACGTGTGGGAGTCGAAGGGAATGAGTTGACAAGAGACATGCTCTGATAGTATCCCTTTCTACCTGATGGCAAGCATGACAGCATAGCATCATAGGCTGCTCTTCCACGATTGCAGTTCATGGCACGGCTTATCTGCAAGGAGGATGTGGTTGGGTGAAGACCATCGACCTCGATTTGAGACCCTCACAACGCAGTTGCCGTCACGACCACACATAGGTAAGCTCGAAGTGTCAGCGACCCGCTGCGAATCATCGGACTTGGGATGATGCAACAGTGTGAGCCTAGGCAGGTTACTCGACATCACCAAAACGTGCCCGTACAGTCAGATTGATCTGCAAGCCGCATCAGTCTATTTGTTGTTTCCGTGACGACATGGTCTGTGTTGCTGCTTCAGTCCGCTCACTTTCCATAAGCAACACTGTTGAGGAAACTCTCCTTTGTGTCACGCAACGAGCTTGTAGAGCCGCTCGTGTGACCATCCAGCTTACCTGAGCTTACCACCTGCAGTCTGGTGGCTGGCTCGGAGTCAACTGCGTCTACTGTAAGGGGCTCGGACACCTGCATCGTTTTGCGGGGTAAAACGATGCGGCTGCTACACGTACCTTACGAACACAATAAAGCTCGGGCCTTTCGTGCCTCAATGTACCAAACGATTTCACCAACGTCTCAACTTAGACGCTCTCCATCGAAGATGGGGCATCGTGCTATCGCTTGCGTGCGCGGCCGTGGTCGACGTGCTCGAACGAATCCGATGAAACGCTGAATGCAGGGACAAGTTGGCAATAATGATATCTCTACAACCGATCCAATCTTGAAGCCGAAGTCTATCAGAAGTGTACGAATAGCGGCAGTTTCGGGTAGAACCCTATGAAATGATGCCATCTTTCGTGTGCCGGTCCTCATTGTGCTCGTGTGCTCTTGCTTTCGGTGGTGGCCTCCTGATCACTCACAAAGCTTCAAGTTATGACCAAATAATCCGGTACGAGATGCTTTGCACAGACAGCACGGAAGCGGCATCGTTTCGAGTGCCGTCGAACATGACAGGTGTGCTTAGTGAATATGAACAAGTGACCTCGAGCACGCAATTTGCGACAATTACATTGGACCATAACAATGATCCAGGACGGTGGGGTGCTGTTCAACCGTCATCTTGTGCGTGTTTCGTGAGATAGGCGCCTATGTACACGTATAATGGTGAGACTTCTTGTTTACGGGGTGAAGGATAATCACAACAAAGCCACCTTGGCTGACCCTATTCTGGAACCGTAGCAGGCACAGCCAAAGCCAGCTGACGAAAGTCGAAGCCCGAAGCCGGGCAGTGTAAGGGCGGGTTAAGCGCAGGACTGATGATGCCAGCAGGCGAGTGGTGATGATACCATTCAGCACGAGTAATTCTGAGTCTGGCCGAGGGACTCGTGATTGGGACAAGGAAATTGCCGCGCCATCAAAGAAACATGGCGCGACCAGATTCAGCAAGGCCCAGTCTTCGCTGGTCCATCGATGGCTGCATAAAGCGCCCCACTAGCACTAACCTCTGTGCATCTAGCTTGTGGAATTGTGTCGAAGTCTGTGCCCAGTTCTGCGTGCCTCGCCGGCAGCCTCTAGTAGCTGCAGCTATGGCCACCACTTGTTCCTGCAACCCTACCACTATCCCACTTCTATTCCACCAGCCCATACAAACACCCATACCGCCCTTTGCTTTCCATGTCCTTCACCATGACTTCCTACTAGGTCAAATCCAAGCTCGTTGCCATGTAGGTTCTGCTATCGAAGTTGCCAACTACATTTCCACCTCAAACCAAGTTCGAGCGTGTGTTCTGCAGTGGCAGCTGCCTCTCTATCCGCCGACGTTCCTTGAGTCCACGACCGCTACCTGGCCGGGTTCGACCACATTCCACCTGCGTTTGCCCGACGACCACTCTACTTGACGCTACGACCACCTGTACCTTACGACATACTATCTTTGCTACTCATCTCTAATCACCAAACGCCTACCGTTGACTTGTCGTCTCGAACCTCGGAAACACTGAAGCTTAGCGTCTCGAACCTCAGCTGGGACTTGACAGGCGGCTATTCAAGACAATACCACATTAGCAAAACTGCTTCCGGCTTCCATAATCATTGACGGCTATCTGATTCTGCCTGTCTGCTTTGTACAGTGGGACTGTCACCTTGACCTAGGCAACATCTCGTGACTACACCAGACCCCAGGCCTCGAATTACATCACCACCATCCTTACACCAACCTATTCAACAGCTTCCAACTCTATTCCGTTCCTTTTGGCTAGGCCAACCAGCTCTTCACCACCAGCTATGATACGATTATAACGACAGTCCTTCCCTCTATACAACCATCAACCGATCAACGAGCCCCCCGCTCTGAGAGGTCTGATCGATCACGTTTTCTTTGTCTACGTAATAACGACCCCAAACACTACATGAGTCTCTGATCCTACGAAGAAATACCAGGAGTTACAAGTTGTCCACGTCCGATCAGTTGAATGGTATCAGTTGCTGGGTGTCCACGGAGGTTCGACTTGATCAGTGTCTAGTGCTTCGGCAGCTGACCTCTCTCGACTCTACTCCTCTCTACGACTCATATTCCGCATCACCACCATCAGCGATCTGTTTCATTGTTTATACGGTGTTGTACAGAGTCGTGTTCATCGCACGAAGCTTCGAGCGTTAGAAAGTTTTGCTCTTTTCTGTTTTTCTGTTGATCGACCCCGTTCGTCGATCTTCCTCCTCGATCCACGCTTACATTAGAAATGGAGTGCATGAGGGATCACTTCAAGCAGGGACAAATCCTCGATGGACGTTTCCGAGCAGTCGCACCACTCAACCATGGCTCATTTGGCATGGTCTTCCTTGCCGAGGATTTGCTGACCAGGCAAGAGGTGGCTGTTAAATGCTTAACGAAGCCATCAGTTGCTCCAGCCGACCTTCCTATCACTGCGGATGAAGGCGCAGATGAGCTTGCATGCCATGCAATTCTCAAGTACCATCCCTATTTGGTCAATCTGGTTCATTCCTTCGAGACAGCCGCCCATACCTATCTTGTATTGGAGTACTGTTCTCAAGGTGATCTCTACGAAGCTATCCGCTCCGAACGGGGACCACTCGAGACCCAGCATGTCCGAAAATTCATGTTGCAGCTGATCAGCGCTGTGGAACACATGCACAAGAATGGCCTATACCACCGAGACATCAAACCAGAGAACATCTTCATCACCTCCACTGGTGAAATGAAGCTTGGTGACTTCGGTCTGGCTACTCAAAGCTTGTGGTCGGACGAGGCTTGCGTTGGCAGCGACCGCTACATGGCACCAGAGCAGTACGACCACGGCGGCAACGGATATTCCCCAGCCCAAGCCGACATATGGTCTATCGGCATCTGCTTGCTAAACGTGCTGTTCTCTCGGAATCCTTTTGTCACGCCAACCGAATCCGATGTCCTCTTTGCTGACTACGTTCGAGACCGTCAGTCCCTCTTCGACGTCTTTCCAAACATGTCGAATGATACTTTCGAGATCTTGTCCAATGCCTTGGCTCTCGACCCTACGAAGAGAGATCTCCAGGCATTGCGGTCCGCAGTGCAGCGAACCTTGACCTTCACTGTTGACGATGATGACCTCGATGACTTCTGTACGGAAGAGCGTGATGTCGTTCAGGCTAGCGCCAATCGTGAGCCACTGCGAACACCATCTCTTGCATCACCTCCAATGGAGGATGACTCCTTCCCATGGTCACACGTCCTCCACACCACCAGTCCCGTCAAAGCCGCCCAGCACATGCCTTCCATTCCAGACGAATACGAGGAAGACATGTTCTCTGACGGTGGTCTTGCGTACGGCGAATCGTGGTTCTCTGGCAGGTACAACACTCCATCGACCATCAGCTCGGCCTTTGGTGCGTCTTTCAAGTCTATGCACGTGCCCACTCGAAAGACTCAATCTCGACGACCCGGCCCTACACCTGTCCCAAGCTCGCTTCCTATCCAAGCAACTCGACCGATCTCAACAATGGCCCAAATCTTCGGCAAGAAGGACACTGTTGCCAAGAGCTGGAGTGACATGTGGGAGGAAGATGAAGAGGAGGAAAGAGAATCGACGCTGCGTGCACGGCGGGAGATCAACTCCAGGAGCTTCAGCCACGAAAGCGCGAGGGATGGTTCCTCGCCTGTCTCTGCTCTTCCAATGAAAGTGGCGCGTCCGTCGGATCTCAATGCTCGCAGCCAGTGTACACCTCGAAGGGTCGGCTCTCCGTCTAGACAAAACGAGAATGAATCTCTGCTGTGGCAACCCAAGACCCCAAAGCGAGCGTCACCCAATCTATCTACTGTCGACAAGTGGTCAGAGCTAGGCAACCGACGTCGCAACCCCACACGACCGGCAGAGGCAGCTCTGACGATGACTAAGAAGACAGCAATGACTCAAGAGGCGATGCCGAAGAAGAGGAGCGGATCAACAGCACAGGAACAAAGTTGGCATCGACGACAAAGTCGAAACAAATCGAACAAAATGCGACCTGCGTATTTGAACCAGGATTGGCGTCAACAAAAGGTGATTGACAGCTCCGAAGATGAGGACCATGAGTGGGTTGGAGGTTGGCGCAACTTCCACTTGTAACCTTGATGGAGCAGGACCAAGACCAGGATCAAATGTTTTCGCACTCACCATCTTCCCCCTCACACGAGAAATGCTTGATATGTGCCGCTATTGTGTTTACTGTTTTGGATGGATGTGGAAGCGAGGATCTCGACAACTTGTACAGCCATATTCCCCTCGTTGCCGTCATGGTTGGACCCTTGACACTGATGACTTCGGACTGCTTGTTCTTTCCACCCTCGTCAACGAGGTGTCAATGTGTACCAACAGTGGGTCGAAAAGACCTTTGAGAGCATAAGGGCTATTGGGGCTACTGGGCTGGGTGTTGTATGTGCATCTACACAATCGCAACGGAGTGGAAGCGAAGATGACCGGGCAAAGGAATGACAAGAGCTTCTTGATTTTTTACTACTAGCATAGGGATAGCGTTTAGCGGGAATACTAGCATTGGCAAATGCAATAGTACTGGCATCGGGACAGCGGCACAAGCATGATACTACAGTGGTGAGAGCGAGGGCTTCAAGCATCAACAACATTTGATCACTGGTGAAGCACAACATCGAGCTTACATCAATTTTTGCTCTGGCTACTATAGCTTGAATAAAGATTTCAACCCTCTCATAATATGTTTCTTTTTTATGACTGCATAACAAGTGCTCACCTTGTAGGGGGGTAAGTTCTTTCAGTAGGCAGGTATGACGGGGTCGTTCGCATTCGCTCCGATGTTGTTGTCCCCCACGAAGTCCTACCGCCGCCCTCATCACTAAACACATATGAGATTTTTGTCATTGGACACACGAGCAGTCATGCGTACAGTATGGCTATGAGCGGGTGTGGTTGCTGTGCTGGACCAAGAAATGACAGTATTGGTTGTCTTGCATCTGTTGATGCCATATTATTCTTACGCTAGGTACTTCTCAAAAGTGGCTAAATTTATTCAGATCAACATTGCACTGCGTATTCTTGCCAATACCAGTGTGCTTTTGCTAGTGGCTTGTTATCTACCTCGAGCAAACCCAAGGACCAGTCAGCTTCAGTGACACCTCTACAGCTTTCCGACATCAAGTTGACTCTGCATGTCGAAGTCAACGAGAGCAGCATAGGTCCACTCAGGCTCGACTAGTGGTACCCCACGGGGCCGGGGAAGTCGGCGAAGTGAGCTGGCCACATTGCCGAGGCTGCTGCTCGCCCGTGTTGATTGTCTCCTCATCCTGCGTCGGCCAAGTCCAGCAGCTTACCAGATGTAGACTGCGCCCGAGGTCCATTGTGATGGTCGGGTTGGCAAGTCAATAATAGGTAGATACAATCTATGTCCAGATCTTTCGGTTGCATGAGAGTTCGTCGTTAACCTCGCCCGTTGCAACGTTCCAGCGTCACCTTGAGGACTGTCAAGTGCCCTGACACCGAGCTCTTCTCACCTGGGACAACGAGCAGCTACTCCCTGCAGACCCCCCCCACCAAACAAAACGGCCCCAGACATCAGTGAAGAGCGAAAAGCGAGGAGCAGACATGTCGAACGCTCCTCCCCTACCCACCAAAGGCGGTGAGCCACGGAAGCCTGCTAGCCAGCGCATCCCAGGCATCGCCCTGCCTTTCGTCGGTGATCGAGCCAAGAAAATGCTCGACGTTGTAAGTCGCCGGCGCTCCCATCCCATCTGACGAACAGTGAACAGCCCAACTCCTCAACTTCAACCTCCGCTAACTCATGCTCCTCTTCCTAGGTTGAGAAGTTCGTCGAAGAGGAATGCATCCCCGCCGACGTCGTGTGGCAAGCCCAGCTAGGCACCGGTGACGAGCGATGGGATGGCCACCCACCCATCCTCGAAGACCTGAAGAAGAAGGCCAAGTCGCTAGGCATCTGGAACATGTTCCTGCCCAAGAACCACTACTCGAACCTGTCCGAGTACGACCCGACCAACAGCGCCGGCGCCTTCACGAACCTCGAGTACGGGCTGATGTGCGAGCTGCTTGGCCGGTCGAGGACCGCGTCGGAAGCCTGCAACTGCGCCGCCCCCGACACGGGCAACATGGAGGTCATTGCGAGATACGGCACGGCTGAGCAGAAGAAGAAGTGGCTGACCCCGCTGTTGGCCGGCCAGATCCGTTCGGGTTTCCTCATGACCGAGCCAGACAAGGCCTCGTCCGACGGCAGCAACATCTCGCTGAACATCCGCAAAGACGGCAACGAGCTCGTGCTCAACGGCAGCAAGTGGTGGAGCTCGGGTGCCGGCGACGACAGATGCAAGATCTACATCGTCATGGGCCGAGACAACGACGCCGACGACAGCGTCGACCGCTACAAGAGACAGAGCATGGTCCTCGTCCCCTCGGACGCAAAAGGTCTGACCGTGCACCGCATGTTGAGCGTCTACGGATACGACGAGTAAGCCAGCATCCTCTCTCTCTCTCTCTCTCTCTCTCTCTCTCTTTTTCTCTCTTGCCCTTGCCTCTGCAACACCATCCATCCCATACTAACACGCGTTCCTTCCTAGCGCCCCCCACGGCCACGGCCACATCACCTTCGACAACGTGCGCGTGCCCGCCTCAAGCATCATCCTCGGCCACGGCCGCGGCAACGAAATCATGCAAGGCCGCCTCGGCCCCGGCCGCATCCACCACGCCATGCGGTCCATCGGCGCCGCCGAAGTCGCGCTCGAATGGATGATCGCGCGGCTCAACGACGAGCGCAAAGTGCCCTTCGGCAAGCCGCTGCGCGAACACGGCGTGCTGCTCGACTGGGTCGCGCGGTCGCGGCTGGAGATCGACGCGGCCAAGCTCGTCGTGCTCAACGCCTCGGTCAAGATCGACCAGGGCGACGCCAAGAGCGCCCTCGTCGAGATCGCCGAGAGCAAGATCCTCACCCCCAACATGGCCCTGGCCGTCATCGACCGCGCCGTCCAGGCCCACGGCGCCATGGGCGTCTGCCAGGACACCCCGCTCGCCAGCATGTGGGCCCACCTGCGCACCCTGCGCATCGCCGACGGGCCCGACGAGGTCCACCTCAACCAGCTGGGCCGCCGCGAGAACCGCGCCCGCGCCCAGGAGTGCATCGACCGCATCCAGATGCAGAAGAAAAAGGCGGCCGAGTTGATGGAGCAGTACGGCGTCCACGAGAAGCAGCTGGGCGGCAGCAAAGTCAAGGGCTTTGCCACCCAGAGCTACGTCCAGTCCAAGTTATGAGGGGTCGGATCTTGATTGATTGGGTGAGTGAGTGAGTGAGTGACTGGTTAGAAGACGAGAATGAATGATGAATGATGAATGACATTGTCCGCGACCGAGTACGCGTGCGACTTGTCCACTTTTCCACACAGCTAGGTATAGGTGAATGAAAATCCCGATTCTGAGCATGAGTGAGCCTCGAGTTATTCTCATGCTATGACAGGGTCTTTGATTTCTTGCATCGTGCTATGCTATAGATAGGAGGATACGATGCACATCGGGCCATATTGAGAATACAAGGATGGATAGGGTTAACCGCTTTGTTGCGTGGTGCCTCTTTAAGTTGACTCGTCGTTGAGGAGAATGAGAAGTGGTCGAGCATCAACCAGGCAAGCTTTGCATGGACAACTACTGCACGTTACGATGGAAGTGGTCAGCACGGACGGTATGTGATTCGTCAAGTCAGGCAGAGTACGAGCAATGCAGAGATCGTATTCATGTCTAATACACCTTGGTCTCTTCTCCCTCTGCACCGTCTAGAAGTCCATTCTAAGCGCAATGGCGGGCTTGCTTTCTTCATCGTCCGACAAACTAACTCCTGTGTCTGTCCTCCTGTGAACACTCTGCTTTCTTCCGAGGCCGGCGCTTCTTAGCAACTGCTCTAACTGTGTCCGTTGCTCATTCTCTAGCTGCACGACTACCGTTCTAAACGTTGAACCATCCATACCCGCGAGTTCGAGAAGGCGAGATGATGACTGCTTGGGGAGGTCTTCTGTGCTGCCGTTCGGTACCGGGTGCGTCGCTCGTGTTAGTAGGCAGGGGACAAGCAGCGACATTGCTGCCGACCGTGCCGTCGCATCGGGTATGTTCGATACTGATGAGACAAGCGAGTGTATCAGGGTTGTCTTGACCGTCTCAGGATCTTCAGCATCTGTGTTCATCACGAATTGCAGTATGCCTGGCCAGAGCATGCGGGCGATGACTTGGTCGCATGGCGTCTTGGAAGAGCTGTTGAGAAGTGATCTCACGCAGCCTGCAGAAATCCTGGCGAGACCGACGTCTTGTAGAGTATCGAGGACTTCGGAGACACACCTCCTGATTAACTTGTCGCTAGGCGGAACCGCTGCCGAAGCCGTAGTTAGGACAATTGTGAGCGAAAGGAGGGTGTTCTTGGCACAAATTATGGAGAAGTCGTTCTCACGGCGTTGTGCTATGGCGAGTGTCGACAGCATCCGGGTAAGAGCTCCCAGGACGAGACGAGTGTTGGTTGCAGACTCTGAAGCCGAAGTGCTAGACTTGACCATCTGCTGGAGGAAATGACGGAATATTGGCATAGCTCTGGGAACAACTTCGTGCTGACAGACTCCGGTGGCGAGCATCGTGCAGTAGCAGTGCATGATGCATGCATAGAGGTCTGCACGGATGATGTGGGGAAAGATGTCTGCGACATCCACAAGGGCTTGGAAGGACATCAGAACCAAGTTGACGCTTTCTTCAGACAGTGGTCTAGCTGTCTGTGATGGTGGATCGTCGAGCGTGGGAACGAGCCCAGCCAGGACAAGAATGACTATTCTTGTAAGTTCAAAAAGCTGGTCGACGTCTTCTGAGAGCTTATCGTCTCGACCCTGCGACTTGGCAACGATGTGGTCAAGCGAAAGATTGCGTGCTATCTGCACTAGCACCCCTTGGACTTCTGACGTGCTCGTCAGTGCTAGTCTATCCAGCGTATCAGTGGTCTCGTCGAATACTGCTTCTTGGTATACAGCATTTCCTGCGACAGCAGGGGTGAGGATCCTTTTCAATGCGCCGAGGATAGCCATAGCATGGGCCTGGTTGTCTCGTGCTTGTGTTACAAGTGCTTCGTAGGCGAGACCGAAAAGTATGAAAAAGAAAGCCACAGGCTCTTCTCTGAAGTTCATGTCCTTGCCTGCTGGTCCGTCTCCGTTGATTTTCGGTTCATCTGCCGAGATCTGCCTATTGTCGAGGGCGTCGAATACGGCGTTGCTATCTTTCTCAACAAGAAGGGCGATCGCATCCACAATATTCAACCAGCTTTTCTGATAGAACACAAGTCGCACTTCTCTGTCGAGCGCAGAATACCTCTCGTAAGGGTTATTTGAAGTGTACTCACCGAGGGTGTCAGAGATTTCCGGTTCAAATCTCAAGCTTGCAAACTCCTGTAGAGCTTTGAGCCACAGTGGAGCCAGTTTTGGCACGTAGGGATGCACGATATCTTCCAAGTACGATTGCTCTGTAGTCGCAAGTTGCAATTGTGCCCAGCTCGAAAGTAGTGACATTTTCAGCATGGATTGCGCATTCCAGCTCAGGTCCTTGAGATCACCAATCGAGCTGTCTGGCTGATCTGACGCCAAATTGTCCAGGCCAGCAGAGAGGACCTTGAAAATTCTTCCCATCCTGTCGACGTTCGTGACGATACCTGTAGCGACAAAAGTGGCGCATACGGATATCGCTTCGGCCGCTAATTCAGCATTTGAGTCGGCAGCAAACGCCGGTGTCAAAGCAGAACTGATCTGTGCTTGATACTGCTCCAGCAAGGAAGCTTCCAGGAAGTCTGGATCGGGGGTACGGCCAAACATCTTTAATATTTGATCGAAAATGTGCAAGCCACGGACTCGGAGCTCGACAACAACAGCGGTTGAGGCCAGGAAAGCTACCCTCACGACCTCAGCTACTTTGCTCTGCAAAATCTGTTCGGCCACAGTGACCTGATCCGCCAGCATGGCATCACGGATAACATCCAACATTTCGCTGAGGAGACCCATTGCGAAATCGCGCACTTGCCATCGCATATGTTCTTGACTTTCGGCGGTCTGCTCCGGCTTCTCAGCCTCCGCTGCCCCAACCGCTGCGGTCAAACCTGCAACGTCTTCATCGGCGAGATCGGTGACAGCTGTCTTGGTTTGTGCAGTTGCCACTGCTGAGGTCTTTGTGTCCACCTTCTTTCGTGTCTTCGATAAGATGCTTTGACATTGCTCGATCCAAAACAATGTCTCATCCAGGCAAGTCTGTTGCATCCAAGAGCGTAGAGTGTTCTTCAGAGCAGTATGGCTAGGATTGCGATCGAGTTTGGCCCAAAGTTCGTCAGCCAGGCCATTATGGGCTACTAAGAAGACTTCCACTGCATTTCGCTTGATGAGGTTCTCGAGCCCGGAAATGGCGGTTTCTTCCAAAAGTGGCTGTCCCGATGTCAATGCAGTTTGTAGACCGTGAACATAGCTAGCCATCTGGACGTGTGCAGGTGCATACAGCGAGATATGACCGAGGCAAATATAACTTTGAATATGCAATGCGACCGTATCTTCAGCGGCGAAGTACTGAAGTAAGTTCAGTATTAGGTTGCGCGCCTTGGCAACATCTTGCAGGTCGGGCCCAAGTACATTGATCACCGAATCGACACACTGTCCGATAACGACTGGTGTCGCATACTCCATTTCAGTTGTTGACGTGCTGGAGGAAGCTGCTTCCTCATTGTGATTGTCACTTGAATAGAGCTGTGCAAGGAGACCTAAACTGCTACTCGCGTATGCAGAGAAGCTCAATCCAGCGGACTCCGCAACCTCTGAAAGTCCCTTGAGCGCCCAATAATGCACTGTTGGATGTGCATCACTGCACAACGATAATAGGACACCGATGATGTTCTTGAGGTGATAGCTTGCAGCCATTGCCCCCACCTGGGAATGGATGGTACCTAATGCCAGAGCACAGCCAGCTCGGACATGTGGTTCTCGATTCGCTACAATCACGTCAATCAAGTGCTTAACTTCCGTGTTGGTGAATTGGTTGCCGCCTAAGTAGCATAGTCGTCCTAGTGCTTGACTCGAAATAGATCGTAGAACAGCATCGCGATCCAATATCCCTCTGCGCACGATTTCAGCTAGACTCTTACTTATAGTAGAAGGTGCTAGCTTGCCGGCATGAAAGCCGGTCTCACCGTTGGCAACAGCTAGGGTCCCGAGGATGGCAGTGATGGCATTGACTTGTAGCGCAAATTTTCGACCTGGTTCTCTTGGTAAGGACTGAGCAAGAACTGTAGCAACTTGCTCGAGACAGCTTTCTTGTATCCGAGGTGGTTGCAACGGAAGCGCCACGGCGAAGAGCTGCACCGCAAGCGTGACGCAAGTGCTTTCGGGTGAGCATGAACCATTCTGGTTCAGGTTTGCTTCATCACAATAAATGGCCGTGGAGTCATTCTCAAGGGCTGGAATCAGCGGTTCAGATGCTGCTTGTACGAGTGATGTCTCAAGAGGTTCCGTGGCTGGATCTCGGATTCCAATTCTTGCAAGGTGGCCATTTGCAGGCAGTGCGATCTCGAAACCACCGACCATAGAATTCACACCGAATGCCCAATTATCTGTGAGCTCCCAAATGCCCTCGAAGCTACTTGCTGAGCTAGCCAAGGATGCTTCAACGCTTCTTTGCACAGGTTGAGCTGGGTCCGAGAAAAGGCGGATTGACATGCCTACAGGGTCGCTCAATGAGACAATCTCGTTCCTGTCGATTTGCTTCAGGCCTATGATCTTGATGGTGCACTGAAGGATCCGTCTCCTAAGATTTACTGCATGGTCGTGGAGCTGTAACGACGAGAAAAGTCGATTCGAGAGATCCTCAGTCTGTCGTGTCACGGGCAAACTGTCAGCAAAAGCGATGGAGTTCTGTAGCATGGCTGATATTCTTCGAGAACCATCGGTTGTGACCAGATTGCTGTTGTATTCTAAGAAGGCAGATAAAGCCGCTAAAGCCGCTTCTCGAACATGCGTTAGAAAGCTGAGCTCCAATTGTGATCTTCGAGACGTGTTGTCACTTGTGAGTGGTGCTGGTAGAGCGTTTCTCCACAGGAGAAGGAGCTGATTGAGGTGAACCTTGACAAAGTTAGGGCCTAAAGTCATGAGTCCTCCCAATAGAGTCCATGCTATCTGCACCTGAGCAGCGCAGAGCCTCAATTCTGAGGTGGCGCTAGCCTTGAGCAGGTCTGTTGCATAGGCAAAGATCTTTGCGAATGTATCGATTGAGCCCGACAAAGGATTATCTCGAACAGATCTGAGTATCGCAGCAACAGCCAATGCGTAGACAGAGGCCCTTTTGAACAACTTCCCGTCAACTTGCTCTAATTCCTTCTTCAGCTGCACCAAGGCGCTGTCAAGTGTGCGAGCCAGTTGAGCTGGGCAAGCGGTCACAAATGCTCGGAAGCAGCTCGCGGCGTGGACCTGCACGATGTAGCTATGATGCTTCGCAACTTGAAACAAAGCCTCTCGGCACGTGTCCTGGAAGACCGTGGCAGCCGGACCTAGTCGAGACAAAAGGACCGACAAAGCACGCAATGCAGCTGCTAGAGCATGTTTCGAGGGCTCGCGCCTGGTCTGTAGGACTTGCGGGTAGTTTTTGAGCACATCGTTGATGAGCCAGCGGGCCGCGTGGATTTGGCCATTCTCTGTCAACAGCCTGATAGCAACCAGATTGCTCAAGACGTCGTTGACGATCTTCCTGCTTAGTAGCAAGCGGACTCTATTGGACCAAATGCTGGGATAGCTCAGAATGTCGGTTAGAAAATGATCAGCGATATCACTATATTTGTCCTGCACGACCTTCTCGGGCAGGCCTTCAAGCACTGCTTTGTAGCAAATGCCAAGGGCACTTCTAGCTTTGTTGGTGGTTGACGGCTTGACGTATTGATTTGAGACAGTCCTCAAGATGTCGGACAAAGTCAAGGACAGGCGAAGCGATGATTTGGCAGGGTTGGCAAGCTCCGCTCCCTCAGTTTCATCCTCATCGTCAGCAGGGCCAGTCCTCTTGCTCGACTTTTTGGGTTTGCGGGCCTGAGGAAGCTGAGGGACCAGCTTGACTTCGCTGTAGCAAGACAACATAACGTGAGCTAATGTTTGGCATGCGGCAGTTCTAGTCAGGGCGACGTCAGTGTCGAGGACTTTCCAAACGACGTTCTTGAGGGTGTCGAAATCATTCGAGTTCGAGAAATAGGATGTATGCTTGAACAGAGAGGTGATGCAGGTGCAGCAGTACTTCTGTACCAGAGGAGACTTGTCACTGGCAGCGACTGTGCGGACCTGCCTCCAGACATCCCTCGCAACATTCTCGTCCAGGCTCGAACCAAGGCCCTCGACGCACTGGGCCAGAGCACGGAAAACGGAAGCTCGCAAGCCGGTGTGGTTCTGGGCAGACTTGAGGGTCTTGAGTAGGCTCGATATGACCAGACCGTGGAGTACTATAGCACTGTCTCCAGCAGTCTTGTAGACATGGCCTAGACATGTTGTAGCCGTGTGCCTTGTAGCAAGATCCTTCTCACTCTTGCCTGCATTGACAAAGGAAAGTAGATCGTTGACGGTCTCAACCAGCAGCTGACGGCTCCCTCTCGTGTAGGTGTCGGCGAGTATCTGACCTAGGTTGTGTCGAATGGCCCTGGAAGGAGTTGGTGCTGACAAGCCCACAATCTTGACGACCTCTTTCTTGATGAGGGCTTGTTTCGCGGGCAGCTGCTGAGGGCTGAGGCTCTTGGTGTATTGCCTGAGGTCGGCGACGTAGGTCAACAGGAACAGATCCTGCTGTTCAGTAGGCAGGGAGTGCAACTTGGAGACATCGAGCAAGGGGGGGTGGACTTCGTTGACGGGTGCCACTGCTGGTGCTGGGGCTGGGGCTGGGACTGCTGCTGGTGCATCCTGCTGATCGCCCGGCTCTGACATTGCTGCTCAGTTATTCTCTCGGCCAAAACATATCAGACGTCAACACACGAGGTCACTGGGCAAGCACGACTACTGGAAAGCGTTCCCCACGTACCATAAGTAGAAGTAGCAATTGTGGTCTTCACCCTGGCCATGGGCCTCCCCCTGGCAAGCAGCCTCGTCTCCGCGCAGCTCTTCGACGAGGCTCCGCCACGAGTATGCCAGTGCGGAAACAGCAAGCAGGTCGACCAGAAGAACGACCGTCACCTCTTGCCGCAGTCGTGAGACCGTATGCTAAGCACGAGACTTGTGAGGGTAGCTGCGCTTTCGCAGCCTCGACTCTCGTCATGTCGAAGCTTTTCGAGCGCGGCGTGCCTGTGGTCGGGACATAACAGATGGTCTAAGATCAAACACGACAAGGGCAAGAACGATGCTGCAAAGAGCAAGGAGCGTACAATCCTCACGCTGAACGTCATAAGAGCCTCGAGAGGTATGGTCACCTCTGCCACACTACGTCCTGTCGATTAACACAAACAGAGGGCGGACCAGATGCGAAAATCAATCCTTCTTTAGCATACGCCGTCAACAACGCCAAAAGGGCCCAAGTCTCAAAGGAAGCAATTGAAAAAGCCATCGCAAAGGGTCAAGGGAAAAGCTTGAGTGGTGCGGCACTCGACAATGTGCTTATCGAGGCCATGCTTCCCTTTGGTGTGGCTGCCATCATGGAAGGTCAGACCGAGAACAAGAACCGCATCCTAGCAGACGTGAAGATGATCGTGCAAAGAGCCGGTGGTGCTCTCACTCCTACAGCCTTCTCCTTTGAGAAGAAGGGGAAGATCTGGTTCAAGCAGCATGACACGATCGGCGTGGATGAGGCCATGGATGAGGCCATAGAAGCCGGCGCAGAAGAGATAGTCAGTGAGGATGGCCAACTCGTGGTCGAGACTCCCCCAGAACTGGTCTCCTCAGTCGCCCAACGCATGCAGTCTGCACTTGGCTTAGAAGTCGAGAGGAGTCAGATAATGTACGACCCCAGGGAGGAGACACTGGCCAGGCTCGACGAAAGTCAAGCCACGGAATTGCAGCCGGTACTGGACCAGCTGGAAGAGCTGGACGACCTGCAAGAAGTGTATATCAATGCAACGACATGAGCCAGCCGCTAGGAAGAAAGTAGATCGTCCACAATTGTGCCGTCCGTAGACATCGTTTGACCTGAACTAGGCCGCCTCTGAAGCCCACCCGTAAAGCGACCAAATGCCAAGACTAGAGAGTCCTCCAACGTACGAGTGGCGCCTTCCTTTGCCAACGATAGTGGTGCACCCGATCATCATGTCCTCATGACAGACTCGGAGTACGTACAAACACAATCGTACCTGTAACTTGAACCACTGCTTTGATGGACACCACAACCGTGCCCGCCACGTGGCAGGAGGCGCTAGAGAAGCATTCTATCTCAGAAGCAAGAGCTTTTGAGAAGCAGCTTCGTGCAAGTGCTTTACGCGATCGAGAAAAGCTACGCGTATTGGTTGGTAGGAACTATAGAGACCTCTTAGCCACCGCCGAGCAGATTGTCGAGCTCAACAACCAGAATCGCGAGGCCGAAGTCGGTATCTCCGCTCTTAGCCAGGCATGCAAACCTCCTGCCACAGCTGGTGAGCAGCGCTTGCCGTCGCCGAATGCATCGACTGCAGGTCAACTCGTTTTCTTGAATCAGCTCTTACGATGCACATCCACCGCTACCCAGAACAGATCTGTCACGCTGTCAAGCAAAACACTCATCATCTCACGACTCCTTCTGAAACATCTGGAGGAAAGCAACGTGTCAGAGAAGACGCTCCACTGGCTACAGAATCGCTGGAGAGTCCTCCGACAGCAACTCTTGCGATGCATTGATGGCCTCCTAATCACACCGCTCACCTCTCTAGCAGCTCTTACACAAGCAATCGGAGCCTACTGTCTTACCACTAGCTCGTCCGCCAACGATGCCGTCAAACACTTCCAGACCTTGCGGGGCCACCGGCTAGGTCAAAACATTTCTGAGCCCACCGAGCAAGTTGCTAAGCTCAAGCAGCTCAAGCAGAAATGCCACTACTTGATCTCTTCAGTCACAGCGACGAGGGCACTTTATGGTCGTGGCGTGACTGAATTCTTACAGAATCTGCAAAAGCAGCCTCTACTGCAAGATGCTGAGCTAGCTCGAATTGAGACTCTGCAGCTAGACCTCAGTAGCACGTTACTGCCACCGGATGTCGTTGGCTTTATGCCATACTTCAGGCGAACGACACCTTCAACCTCAGAAGTACGTAGCTCTATCCGTGTCTGGGTCGGCGACATGGTCAACCACATCACTGGAGACATCGAATCTACACTCGGCAATGCAAACCTGATAGGAGTGTTGCGAGCAAGGAAACAGATATTCAGCATTCTCCTGCCCGCATGCTTCTCCACCTCTCTTCACGAGAGTGGGCTTGGCCAGATACGGCGGACGTTCTCGGAACGAATATTGCAGCTGGTCAAGCAGCTGGCACAAGAAATTCAAGAGACAAGCAGTGCATTGCGTGAGACACAGAACAATGCATCGAGCGAGTCGCTCTGGACTTCCGACCCTGTACGCAAGATGAATGCTGGAATGAGCGGCAACGACTTGACAAGCATCAGAAGCTTGCATCTTGGTGCTAACAGCGGACTTCAGACACTCTTCAAGCGCCTCCAAAAGTGGCTGAGACGCGTTCGATTAACTAGGGAGGAACTACAGAATTTGAGCAAGATGAGGTGGCAAGACAAGATTGAAGAGTACGATGATGAGGACGACGAGGTCGCGAAGGACATTGTTTCGGGGCTTTCGCGGGGCGACTCGGATTCCTTTCTGAAAACTCTTGACAGCGCGTCGCTTGGCTCTGCAAGAGGCTTCACTACTACAGTTGGTGATATGTCAATGGAAGCAGCAGAAAAGGCGTCCAAGACATCCGACGCAACAATGAGCAGCGATATCACCGCACTTCTGAGAATTGTCCGCGAGACTCGGGATGTTTTAGCGTCTCTGTTCCCAAATGAGGAGTTCCTGGTATTGGCTGAGTCTTCAGCAAAGTTAGAAGATGCCCTGGCTCAACAGACGGCCTTAGAGGTGTTCGCGGCGGCGGAGAGTAACGAGGAGAATGACGCCTCCCAATTCGTGGCACAAGACCTACCGTCGCCAGTGGCAGTATCGGTTCTGCAAATCCTCTGCATTACAATGACCAAAACTGGCGGCGTCGACCTGTGGACGTCGATAGCGGTGCGAAAGCTGCGAGATCGTGTACTCGAGCGCGTAATGGACGCGGAGAGGAAGGCCTACTACCAACGCAGTGATTTCGACAAGTACTACCTCCAGCTTGCACTTGGTGGTGATGGGATCGACGAGCACAGCCCTTCAGAGTCTCAAGCTCGCAAAGCAGCACTGTATTGGAATCGGACGCGGGCACTTTTTGGCGTATTGAATGTATAGAACTCATCAATGCCAATGTCGATTACCAGGACTAGTGTTGTAGCTGGACAGCAATTCCAGAACATATCTGCTGATTGCAGCGGGTTATGTTGGCCTGCCAGGCGCTAGTGATACTATGTCCTCGTCAAACCTGCCGTCTTTGAGCGCTGTGGGATCGGCAGTTCTCTGGATAAGCCCCGCGAAGCCTTCGTTTTCCGTGCCCTCATTTATGCCCCACCAGCATGAGTTCGGGGGGGATTGCGGCAGTAGTTCAACGGCTGCGTCCCTCCATAGCCAAAATGCAACGTGAGCAGACCTCGGCCTGGGGACTGGCCGTATCCTGAAATTATCTAGTCAGCAGTATCGAGACTGCATGTTCAGTCCGCTTATTCGTGCTGAGGGCTGTAGAGCAGCAACAGCCCGCTAACGTGCGTATGGGCCTTGGCTCTGCACTCGGCTTGCTATTTCTGCGATGGATCAGCGGGTGTTGATAGAGACAGGCGATGGTGGCCTAGCTCGGGATGGTGCCTGGATTGACACGCGCCGAGGTCGTGGGCTTTTGAAACAACAAGATCTACCCCACCTCCACTCGCAGGGTCTTTTGTATATATCGAGCGCAGGCGCTCACCCACTCAAGACCTGGACTATTTGCATTCACACGCCTATCTGCCAACCAAACAAAATAAAACAAGATGGGTTCAGTCGGACTTCCTCAATTCAACGTCTTCGGCGAATATTACAACACCATCGATGGCAAGCTGAGCAGTACTCAAGAGACCAGACATGGTATCAACCCTGCCACCGGCAAACCAAATGCCGAGGTCCCAGTAGCAACAGAACAAGATGTTGACGCTGCCGTCGACGCCGCAAAGAAGGCTTTCAAGACATGGTCCAAGACCCCCTACGCCGAGAGACAGAAGGCCCTCAACAACTTTGCCGATGCCATCGAGAAGCACGGCGCTGACTTCGCCAAGTTGCTGACACAGGAGCAGGGCAAGCCGGTACGTCGCGTTCCCAGATCAAGACAACCCATACTAACAATCCCCAGTTGATGTTCTCAAAGGCAGAGGTCGCATCAGCCGTGACATGGATCAAGACCCTCTCCACCTTCGAGGTCCCTGAGGAGATCGTGGAAGAGGATGACACAAAGAAGGTCATTGTTCGACACACTCCACTAGGTGTTGCAGTCGGCATCGTGCCATGGAACTACCCCATCCAGCTTGCTTGCGGCAAGATCTGTCCCTCGGTTGTCACCGGCAACCCCATCATCATCAAGCCATCTCCCTTCACCCCATACTGTGACCTGAAACTCGGTGAACTGGCCCAACAGTTCTTCCCACCAGGTGTCATCCAGGTCATCTCTGGCGATGATCGACTTGGCCCATGGCTCACAGCTCACCCCGGTCCAGACAAAATCTCGTTCACTGGTTCAACCTTCACCGGTAAGAAGGTTATGGAGTCTGCATCCAAGACCCTCAAGCGTGTCACTCTTGAGCTCGGTGGCAAGGACCCGACCATTGTCTGCAAAGACGTCGACATTCCCACAGTCGCACAAAAGGTTGCGACTCTGGCTTTCCTAAACAGGTGAGTGTTCAACCATCGTTTGATCTACCTTCACATAGCTGACCAGTGTCTAGTGGTCAGATCTGCCTCGCCATCAAGAGAATCTACGTCCACGAGGACATCTACGACGAATTCCTGAAGGCCATGGTCGAGTTCACCAAGACCCTGAAGGTGGCCGACGGCATGGAAGAGGGCACTTTCCTCGGTCCCGTCCAGAACTCGATGCAATACGAGAAGGTCAAGGGTTTCTTCTCCGACATCGAGAAGGCCGGCCAGAAAGTTGCAGTCGGTGGCGTCAACGAAGACAAGCCAGGCTACTTCATCACCCCGACCTTGATCGACCGTCCAAAGGAGGACTCCAAGCTCGTCACCGAGGAACCCTTCGGCCCCATCGTGCCGGTCTTGTCCTGGAAGGACGAGCAGGAAGTCATCGACCGAGCCAATGCCACCAGGATGGGTCTCGGTGCTTCCGTCTGGGCCTCGGACATCGACACCGCCAACAGAATCGCCTCGTCGCTTGAGGCCGGCTCAGTCTGGGTCAAGTAAGTACAACCCTGATCTTTTCCCCGCCAATATCCACTGACACGTCGCTAGCACACATCTCGAACTCGACCCTAGAGCACCATTCGGCGGCCACAAGGAGTCCGGTGTCGGCTTCGAGTGGTCTGCAGCTGGTCTGAAGGCCTACTGCAATTCGCAGACTCTCTACCTCAAGAAGAAGGCTTAGTTAGATAAATAGCTTCAGGCAATCAGTCAGTCAGTCAGTCGTCACACACGAAGCATCAAAAACGTGAAAGACTTTTTGAAGCACTGCGATTCCTTCGCTTGCCTTTGCTCGTCTACGGACCCCCTTCGTTTGCGACGGAGACAAGCAACCACCAGAACGGCCGCACCGACCTGGCCCGCTGCCCCAAATGGTTTCCCCCGAGTACTCTGTTTGAACGATTGACTGCTTCATGCATACACTGACATCGCGCACGATCCCCGCAACCGCCCACTTCCTCCACGCGCGACGCTGACCGATCCACCCGCTGCGCCTTCCATTTAGCCTAGAAAGTAGATAATCGCCGGTCCATGAACGAGAAATGAGTCAATGAGACTAGGCTAATTCCTTCTTCCGAACGGACGGACATAGGGACCGTACGGTATTCTCACGTGCAGATAGACAGGCAGCCGCACCGTTTGGAACTTTCGTCGGCTGTTTCCAGGCTCAGCTGACGTTGGCCGGCCGGTGGACGACGGGGTACGCATGGGCAAGTTGACATGGTATACACGGACGCACGGACGCGTGCTAACGCGAGGAGGAGTATGCGGACAGGCAAGCAAGCAAGCAACCCAGAGTGAAAGGCCAGTGGAGTAGTGTGGCGCGGGAGTTCGACGCACGGCACAACAAGCGAGACGCCGGCTCTACCAGGGGCATACACGCACAAGTACATGCCCAGTAGAAGAAGGTCCAGGAGGTGAGGGGTGCACACTGCACACTTGAAGGTCATGAGGTTGGGGTGTATACATGCAGTCGTGGACTGAGTGGTAGCGCACGCTCGACGGGCTCCGGTCAGCAGGGCATGGGTATGGTACTGCGTTGGTCTGTTAGGTGGTGAGGCGTAGGTAGGATTGGGCGCGGCGTCTATGATGACGAGACTCTAGAGAGTAATTAGCATCGTGGTCGATGCGGCTGCGCTCGGCTTAGCCGCCGTTCCCAATCTGTCTTTTTGGATTGAGGGACGCGGTTCTAGAGGCCTGTCGAGTGTTTCGTGGGCGTGTCAGGCTTGATACTTTGCATACCATGGCATGACTGTGATGATTGTGATGACGGGGAACATGGTTGAGTGAAGAAATTGCATGGCACTAAAGTTTCTGGATGGGAAGCTCACACCACTAGATCTTCTTAAGAAGCTTGATGACAAGCGTACATGTCACATTTGAAGAATACAGCGAAATAATGCTTGAATTCAATGGTACCACAGGTGGTTGAGCTAATCTCAGACACACCTCAAATTCTCCATATTGAACGCCTGTCTTCCCTCACTGCGCTGAGGTCGGACATGCTGCAACACCGGCAAATGCACAGACCAGTACATCAGATGGCCAACGTTGTAGTAGGGCTAAGGTTTACATAGTAGACGGATAGACACCCGAAATGTGCGGGTGGTTAGGATGCAGTCCTCCTCAAATATTATCCTTAGAGGCTATAGATTTGGCTGTTTTGTTCTGGTCACTGGGTGATGTCCAGCATGGGGAGGTGTTGCACATCTCGAGATTTTTGCCCAACATGTTCTCGAATACCTCAACATAAATCATACACGGTCGTGTACAAGCTCGCCAGGAGATGTGCTAACATCTCCCAAGGAGAATGTCGCGCCTCAAGTGGCAGCCGGCAAGATCTGCAGCTGCAGAAGCCGGCGCCTGGAGCGCGAACCTCTTGTTATTGGCTGCAAGTTGTACAGGCATCCGCGGCTGTAGATGCGGCTCTGTTGGTCTTTGTATTTGCTTGATGGTCTCCTTGTCATCCCGAGCTTCACAAAATTCTGCGAAGTCGGGCCGCTCCTCTTCAGGAATGTGGTTCATGAGGTTGTGCCATTTCTTGTAGTCTTCTCTTGCTTGCTGGTGATGCTCGCGAGAGTCTGCACGACACCTCTTCAGCATCTGAGTGTTGTTGGTAGCTTCCCACGTCGTTCCAAGTGTCACGTCTTCGTTACGACAAAGACTAGGCAACCTCGAGCACTGTCTGACATCTTGACTTGCTTGTAATTCTGCAAGCGCCTGAGCTGCCATTGCTTCCTCAGAGCCTTCTTGACTGTACTTCGCCGCATCATCGCTGCCATAGCCCTCGTCCATTGAGCATTCCGCAGGTCTAGCAAGCCGGCCGGACGAACAAGTTCTAGAGCGTTGTGCTTGTGACTTACTACGAACTCTGAACGCTGTCTGAGGACGCTCCAAAGCCTGCAACGTTGATGGCGTAGGGCGTCTGGGTACAGACTGCTGCCTCGGACAAGCCACTTGCTGTACAGAGTTAAGCTGCTGTGAGAGTCTCTCTACGCGCTCTTTGTCAGATGGCACAGTTGACAAGGATGCTGACGTCAGCCACGAAGCAGTCGAGGAGATTGACGAAGATCGGGACCTCGTAGGCATCGAGAAAATGTCCGATACGACGCTTTCAGGAGACGAGGTCAACGATCGATCTGGCATGTGCTGAGTTGGCATGGTCTCATACTCGCTCCATGAGCGCTGGGTCTGGGGGCATTGTCGGGGTTCAGGTGGCGGACATGTCTCCAGATTCGCCATCGGACATCGACTTCGGTCAAGGTTGCTCAACGCAGAAGCAGAAGCTCGACATCGTGGAGTGGGCTTACCCAGATAAGGAGTCCACATACGTGACATGTCGGTACGAGGCGTAGTCTGAGGAGTCGGCAGGTTCGCGAGCATTGGGGGTGGCGGCATCGCCGAAGTCGCTGCAGGACTTTTTGTTTGCTCGTTGGATTGGAAGTGTTTCGTGATACGGTCGATGCTCGGTAGTCTTGGCAGACACTCAAGCGCACGAGGCGTCTCATCACCCGCCGAGACATCATTGAAGTTTTCTTGCAAAGAATCTTCAAAAATCGGCCGAGGCAAGAAAGAACTGTCCCTGAATGGACAAATGGACGAAACATATCCTTCAGTTCTTTTGGGGCATTTGATCACGTTCGTGCAAAGCCCGCGGAGGTTAGACAACCACCAGTTTCGTAGCGCTGTTGCGTTGTCCTGACACATATTCTGCAGGAAACACTTCTGGCCTGTAGGACCAGTGCCAGGACCGGGAGACTGCTGATCAGAGTCACGTCCACACGCTTCCGGGTCCATTGAAAGCCGGCAAATATTAAGCACGATTTTGCTCCAATTATCGAAGGTATTCTTTGGCACGTGAAGATCCCAGGAAACGATGCTAAGATACCGTCGTTCGTTGTCGTTGATCTCCTTCAGAGGGAGGCCGGAGATCTTGGACCATGCTCGAGCAGAGTAATTCCGGTCTTGCAGATACTTGGACGCCAATATCAGGGCTGTTAGAAACATCCGCCTGCCACACTGCATGGCACGACAGCCTTGGCTGGGCTGACCAGTGGATGATGGAAGGCACTGTTTGAGCAAGATGAGATAGTAGAGCGCGATCTGCAGAGTCGAGTAGCTAGTTTTGGATCGCCTTAAAGTCTCCGTAATGAAAACGTGAAGCGGCAGAACGTTCGTACCACTCTGCAGCGAAGAGGTTTCAGCTCCGACCATGGGGGCTGGCCAAATAGAATAGATGAGATTAGTGCAAAACAGCACAATCATCTTGACTATAGCATCCGTATGGTCAGTGTCTCTTCGCAACCGCGGCGGGCATGCGGCCGGACCCGTAGACCGGCCACGGCGACGTGTCTGAAGGACCTCATGTTCATGGTCTGGCAGCACACGCATTCTCGAGCGCTGTGCATCAGTCGCAACGCGTGAAGTATCTAACGGGATCCCGGATGGTGCGTCGTTGGCATTCAAGCAGGAAGACTGCAGTCTGTCATTGATCTTTGGCCGGTAAGGTACATTCTGCGCAACACCATAAGCGGTAGGAGCAGCGGCGGGACCTGTTGGGGTGGTGGCACAAGCAAAACTTGAGGCGTCGTTTGTGCTGCCCCGCCGTTTTCCTCTCCAGGCCGAAGCAGTCTTTGGCGACTTCGACGATGCCAACGGTCCACGATGCTCGTTCAGAGTTTGCCATGATGACAAGTTGCCATTTTGCCATTCATGTTGTACTTGCTGTTGGCTGTTGGTTTTCGAAGTCGTGGGCAAGTTCCCATCTTGATTTGAGGTCAGACTGATGTTAGCTACATCTTCGTTGGCCTCATCGACTATGTCATATGACGAGCTGCTAAGAGGCGATGTAGGAATCGTCGAGTCCGATGATTGACTGCACGAGTCTTCCAGTGAACTCTGAGAAGATTCTTCCAGTGCAAGATATGGATCATACCCAACTTGGTAGTTTTCGAACGCTGACTGCTTCACGTGTTCATTGTACTGCGGAAGGGGCGCTAGGGACGCGCCAATGTTTGATTGGGAGAAAGTAGCGGAGTCGTGTCCGAGTGGGAACTGGTCGGCGGAGAGTGAGGCGTATGTCATTCTCTGTTATAGCGGCCTTGCTTCGATGCGATGTCGTAAGAAATGACTGCCGAAACTGAAAGCGCTTCAAATAGTCGCGGAAAGATTGGGTTTGTGTCTTTGGGGGGGCAAACGAGTAATGATAGTGGCCTTCACCAACCAGTCAACCAGCCTTTGAATACTCGACTTGGGGTACGTAGCAGACCCAAGTATAGCGATATCCGACAAGTGTCTGAGTTCAAATGACCTTAGTACACCACGAAACAGATGCTGATGTTGTATGCTCGTCACTAGATATATCTGAAGTAGATGGATCTGGCGGGGGGCTGCTGACTGGTGGTTTTGGGTCAGAGTATTGATGTCGTCCCAAACTCATGACTATCCTTCTTAAGTGAATGAATGAACGCTTGAGTGGAGGGGGTTGTTGGAACGCGCCTAAGGGTAGAAGAGTCGCCTCAAATGTGACTCTTTACCAGGCTCCTGCTGTCAATGTATCAGGCAGGCCTAATTCTTCTTTTCGCCGCTGTGGCCGAATGCCCTTTGTCGCTACCAGCAAGGTGCGTGCGTCCAAACAACGGCTTCCAGAGGGAAGAAGAAAAATGCCGCTGAATGTCGCGGTAGAGCGAACTCGAGATCAAACGTTACTCGGTTAGGTATGCGGTAAATCCGGAGGGTCGAGGAGGGTGTAGTGGTGTCTTGATTCTAATTCTGGTATCTGTCTGCCAATGATGCGTGGCAAGAACAATGACTCTAGCTGCGTGTATTGCAGTTGCGGTCTTCAAATTGAGTCAGTGGGTGCTCGAGTCTTTAGGCAGGCCTGGGAGGCCTCGAATAATGTGCAAATTAATGCGCATTTTGTCCGTCGCGCATTGCGGCCGTGACATGTTGTCATAATGTTGAGTGTGCACTTACTGGTTCAGTAGCTGCTGCTCGCATGAGCAAGACGATATGTTGTCGGTTTCATGGCTGTTGTGGTTTGGGGAGTCATGTCGCCGAAGGCGGCTGGGGAACGGTGGTTCTTATTCGGGACCACTGCGACGGTGGCGACCGTGCAGCTGGGGCGCATCCGAGAGGCATGACTCAAAGTTGGGCAGGCCCCGACCATTGACGCCTCACCTGGAGCAAAACCCAATTGTTTGCGCCACTCAGTTTCAAGCAGGCAACAGATCCATTCGTGAACAGGCTGATCGTCTTGATCCAGTGCCTTGTACATTGACAATCTACGGTTCTATGTCTTGGGAGTTACTATCAGGCAAGTGTTGCCTCATGTCAAGTGAATCGAGGCGCCTGCATCTCCGTCACAACTGCACCACGTCTGGTACGCCGCAGCAACGTTGAACAACGCTCTGGTTATGCCTTTGCGTAGAATCTTCGCCTATATGTATTCCATGCTTAGATCAGCACACATCCATGACGAAGCTGGGACATGTATAGTACCCAGCCATTGTCAGAAGCCGCGGAAACCGCTGCGAGAGTCATCAGAATGCTCTTTTGCGCCGCGCGACTGGTTCAGACGGTCTGTGTTACAGCACTGCTGGCATTTCAAGCAAAGTGCTCATTGTACGACATGTGGTGGGCGCTGTGCGGGTGTTCGTATACTGTAGGTTGCATTGAACGGACCAAACCCATCAGACAAGTGACTCGTTCAAAGGCGGAAGCATGGCTGCCTGCTCAAGTCAAGGAGAAGTACGCATGCAACAAGATGACGAAAAGGATGGAGTTGGCTGCTGCTAGCCAGTCAAAACGACCGGATTGCAAGCTGAAAAAGGAACGGCGCAGGTGAGTCAGGATGAATTATTGCACTCGAAACGAATTAGGGTGGCGTGGGCACCTTGGGCCTGGAAATCTGCCGTACGACTTCGCCCCGATGAGCCTCGTTCTGTTCGATGGTCATGCGAACCATTAGTACCGAGGCATTTACCGACCGGTCTATGAGTGGTCAATTAGGGCCTATGAAGCTTGGCAATTCCTGTTACTGCGCAGATGGAAGTTTGCCGCGTGACTGCTGATTCAGCTCACCATCTTCTCCAGCATCGACCCGAGCATTTTGTTCATTGAGCATCATCAACGTATACCATCGCCTCTACGTCTCTATCGACCTTTTGGACCCTGGAACCATTTCTATCACAGGTTTAGTGACGGACTGTTGCATCGAAACCGCCTTGATTTCGTCTTCGGTCCAGCCGTCTCGACGCATAATCTCATGATGGACCTCCATTAGGTTTGCTTCCATTGTAGCGGCGCAGTAAAAACAACCGTAGTCGTTGGAACGATAGTCATCATGGTCACAGACTTCTTCATTAGCGTGCGTTAAAGCTTTGATATTGTCGACAGCAGGGTCTCTGTGTGTCGACTTAGATATCGATATGGTAGAGGACTTCGGGAGCTATGTGAAATGTGATGGAAATGCTACATCCGTTGATATCGGTATAAATGTTTAGGTGCAAAAGCTATCTTGTAAGCTAGCTTATAGCCTATAGCCTTGGGCGGTGGTGTAAGCTGCTCTGATGGCCCTAGCTGGTCGGCATATACAGTCGGTCTTGCTCGATCGGATCACCCTTATTGGAACATAGAATGTCTTTACCTTAGCACACCAAGAGGGCTCAGTTTCCAGTGAATCCGTCGAGCAATGACCGATCTCCAGTGAGCTTCTTGAAGTGTGAGCCAGTTAGAACAATATCAGAGCTCGACGAAGTTTGGTCAGCTTCGCAACATGACTGTGGTCTGAGACGCCTATGCCCGCTTATTTTTCGTCAACGAACTCCTAGAATGGCAGCGTATGAAGTTAGGGTCTGTGGACTTGGGGTCTGTGAACTACGTTCAGATCGGCAGGAGTCCGATGATACGCAACTCATAGCCGGCGACCGCATTCTTGAAACTGGTATGCACTGCACCGAACTGAACTCGAGCGAGGCGGAACCCTGAAACCATGTTCTGCCTTGGGACGAGCATAGATCTTGGCAATGGTGCTAGAGGTCGAGAAGATACTCCTCACAGAATGGCTGGAACGTTTCGAGGAAGCTACGCTGGTTGGGTAGTTCCCAGGGCAATCTGTTACAAGATCAACATGTTGTTCGTGTATGAAGCAGGCTTTGTCACGTTTGCTGAAGAGTTGAGCCAACGTGGTAGGAAGTCGACTTAACACATCCGTGGCGCGAAATAAGGACAGTGTTTCTGCAGCACATCTGTTTGGTTCAGTAGCTTGACAATCGGAAAGCTCGTGTTGCAAAATCTCCGTAGTTTATGCAGTCTTTTGTGAAGTTCCGGCAATCTCGGGACATGTCTCGAATGTTGGACTCAACTGATGCGCCTTGACAAGAATGTGAAATAGGGGCACAGCACGCTTCAGTCAGCGGTCATCGTTCATGCCACCGGGAAATCGTGCCAGAGTTGGGGAGTTTAAAACAATTCCGGCGCTCGATGGCGAAAAGGTCTTGCTTCGAGCAGGCACGAGCAAGTTGTTGACGATTCTGGCACCCTCGAGCTTGTCCCAGCTGGGCGAGGGTGACAATCTTCGTAGTGTTTGGTTGTGTACTGAATTGATACCGCCACAGTGGATAGTGTTTGCTAGCTCCTGTCACGAAGGCGACAAGACCTGGAGGTCTTTTGCACCATGACAGCATGGGCATAAGCCCAGAATGGTTGTGAGGAAGAGTTCGTAGTAGCTTCATGACAGGTCTTGCTTCAGACTATCATCTTTGACCTTCGTACACCCTCATACGCCAGATTTGAGGCTTAGTCACGCAGCCGTGCCTACAATGCTTAACACATGTCGTAGGTGACAAGAGTCGAATGGCGGACGAGACAATTAGTGCTGACATTCCCAAAGCTGCTTGGGTCGGCTAAACGTTGCTTCCAGTCCCTGTTGATGGCGACGGAATTTCCAAGGCAGACTTCGACTCCTAGCTGATGCCAAGTGTAAATCGTCAATCTGCGTGGTCTTTATGAGCAGATCGCTGGGGTCAAGTAAAGTAGTGCCTGCTGCCAACAGCCATGTCTGACTTCAGAAAGAGCCTCGTCCTTTCCCTTGGCAGTGACTTCACTTTGGAAGAACACAAAACAGTAATCAACACGTGTAAGAAGTGCCGTTGTCGTCATGGGCCCACTGGGAGCTCTCGTGTGAGGGACCGAGAACTTGGATGCGGCTCGACGTGACAGTACTTTGGTCTCCGCGGCTGCATTGCGTGAGCCGTAGATCCTATTAAATCCCTTTCACTGCCGGCCTATGTCCGAGCGGCGGCATAGTTCCTCGGAAATGCAACAAACATCGCCGTCCGATGTAGACATATTGAATATTGTCAAGAAAGAGGCCCTGCTTAGGACATGGGCGCAAGCATCCGGAGAATCAGCGGACGAAGGATCGACAGCCCTCATCGTGGTAGGCATGAACTAAATTAGGTACACTACGCTCGAGGTCGGACATGCAGTACTCGTATTGCAGGCGCTGCGATGTCGCAAGTCAGTGACCACAAGATCCTTGTCGACGGTAGTACTTGTACCGGATATGCGTCTGCAAGCATCTATAACAATCGGGAATCGATCTACACCACGACCATTTCGTCGGAAATGCCAAGAAGGATGGCAAGCAAGGAAGTTGGAAGTGTCTCCCATGTACTCGTAGCAGGGATCCTACGACTAAGTTAGGAGGACAGGAGCAGCGGTGTGATGTTTTGGGACGAAGATAGAGTTCGGCAGAGGAAGCGACGGAACTGCGGATGCGAGGAGTAACAGAAGAACCTTATTGTTCTAGCTTACGTCGTTGTTAGCGCACCAATTGATGCCTGATCTCCTTGATGCTTCGTGGAAGCTTTAGCGAATTTGGGCCATTGTGTCCGGGGAAGGCAGCATGAGCCCAAGTACTCTGTGCTGTGCAGTGTGAAAGGCAGAAGCAAGTCTAAGATTCGTGGCCCCATCACTAGAAGCAAGGTGTTGATTGTGCTCTGGCAACAAAATCCAGTGCCGTAGTATCCATGCAGGCTGTTCCATGCTACCTCTTCGATAACCTATCACTTATCATCCATATGCTGCTGCCGGAACGCTCTAGGGCCCAGTAACCGTCATCCCGCCATGAATTCGTGCCTCAACATCGACATCTTGTTGATGCCAGGATATCAGTAGTAGTGTGCCATCTCAAGCCCTGCTCTCTTGAAGGCACATTTCACATAGAACCCCTCATTGGCCTCACTACAATCCAGAATGCATTTGTAGCAGCCGACCTTTGCCGCGAGATAGTCCAATGCTTGAATGATCCTCAGACCAAGTTTCTTGCCCTGCTGGTTTTTGTCTACTGCTATGTCTTCGATATGACCGACCAGGCCCATGTTGTGGATGAACTTGCGTTCTACTATTACTGCACCTGTGCCCACGACCCTAGAATTGGAGTCGCAAATAACGAGGATGTAATAGGTGTCGTTTCTCGAAGCCATGAAGTCGTAACGCTCATCGAAGGCGGCTTCTGAGGGTTCGCCAACAGTTGTAAGCACGCGGAGGCAGTCAAGGTATCCTGCAGAGAGGGTTGTCAGTCGTCTGTCCTATGCATGTTCGGCGAAGTCCTACCCGCGCTGTAATCACTTTTCCTTAGTGGCCTGATAGTGTAGCCGACCTCTTGCAAACTTGCTTTCACCTCTGGAGAGATGAGGGATTCCGAGAACAGGTCTGCTTGGTCTCCAGATGCCTGCATCTCTGCACCTTTTGATATGACACCATTTGTGCTCATCTGAGAGGCTTCCGTGGGTGTCTGGAATTCTGCCATTCTGTTATTGTTCTGCCAGTGACGTTGGCGAGAAGACAAGTTTCGAGTCTCGATATTCGTGATCGACGTGGGGTGTCGTTGGGTATATACGCAGGTCAGCGCACAAAAGAAACTTCACAGGGCGGCTCGTTGAGCTGCGAACATGTCGACAATGGTCACGTTTTTCGGTAACAATGCAGCGACAGGTTACATATTCCAGCAGCAGCCTGCAGGAACTCCAAGTCCAGCCCAAGTATGAAACAAACAAGCCACTTCTCGCCTGAAGAGCTGAAACATGCAGAACTGCAGATCATGATGCTCGCTAAACTTGGATGCTGCAAGGTACGCAGAAGCTTCGCCAGGGCGAGCCAGGAAGCTACGATGCGAAGACATCCTGTGCAACCCCGAGACTGTTTCGGGTTAATGTTACAACACTCTCCAGATCACGACATTTATTATTACTGATATTGGGGCTGTAGGAATGAGATTCTCGGTGGTGCATCGTCTGCTAGGCCACATATCTCTCGGAAGTCGCCAAACTTCTCTCCTTTTTTGCCCACCATGTCTACCCATTGTCTCATACCAGCACTATGTGCAAGACCCCCTCCCAGCAGGCTCTTCTCCAAGTTCACCATGCCATCATTGATGAAGAGCCGGACGTATGACCGTCTCAGGTTCTGACCGAGCCCCGTGTTGCTGCAGGTCACCCTCTCGAAAATCAGCCTGCCTCCCATGGGCGTTACATCACTCGTCCTCCACTGGCGATCGGTCTTCCTCCGGTCATTTGGCAAGAAACCCACTCTGTTTGTTTCATCTAAGATGCCGAGAGTAGAGAGGAGAGGAATAATGTCACCGTCATGCACAAAGCTGAAGTAGACACCAGACGCCGAACTATTAGATAACAGTGTGGTTGTTGCATTCAGCCACAGCCACCCCATAGCCCCTGCGAAGTCATTGCCAGGCCCAGCTCTGTAAAAGTGCAGGAGATCACGGCCGTATTCGAAATCGAGCCATTCTTCATGCGAGAAGACATTGCACCAAGGACTTGAGCCACGGGCTAAGATCTCAAATCCACACATCTCCATCATGCCATAGATCTCGAGCGGGCTGAGCTCTAAGCCGCCTGCATCAGTTCTAATTCGCTCAGCGATCGGCTTCGCAAAGACTGCCTGCCATGCAGCCAGCTCGGCGTATCCGCGATCATGCCCGTGTACCTTGTCCTCGATGTATTTCAGGCATGTGTCACCTGGAGTGAGGGTGTCTGCTCCACGATCCGCCGTTTCGGGAATTATGTGCAGTTTCGCGGACATCTTGTCCTGCCAGTCCGAGCCAAAGAAGCCATTTGCAAAGTACTTTGCTGTCTCCACATCCCTTGGTGCGCTGCAACTCCAGAAATTTGTCATTCGGCCTGCTTTGACGAGATGGGAATATCGTGCGCGTAACTGCTCGCCGGTGTTGAATGACTGTAGAGTCCCCGCATATGGACCCGTGTCGGTAAGGTCCTCGAACGACGGATCACTAACGTTGGTGAAATATGTCCATTTGTTCAGAAACTCTAGGCTTCCAGATAGTTGCACATCTGCTGCCCGTAATTTAGTAAGTAGGGCTACATGGCGCATCCCAGCATTCAATGTCGGGTACCGCTCGGCATGGCGAGAGATCATGTGTACTTGGTCAACCTTACAGTTGAGGCCTAAGTTGTCTGACGCGCTCTCAGGAGCCCTCGGGATCCATGGACCATTCCCACCTAGATGATAGAACAAGTTCCATGACTCCTTAATGGCTGGACATAAGTGTTTCACGTAGCCTGAGGTCACCGTCGGGCAGAGGGCTTGCTGTGTCCAAGGAGAAGTGTAGTAGAGCAAAATCAAGGTGGTGAGTGCGCCAAGGATTGCTGCTCTCGAGGCCATTCTGCGCTTCTTGAGGGGATAGTACATGGTCACTGAGCTGTGACAGCGTCATTCATGTTGATGTGTTCTGATTCACAGATATCTCAAGGTCTGATGGAATGCTGTTGGAGAGCACGTAGTGGGCAAGCAAGATGGAAGAGGACAAGAACCCATTTTGGAGCCTTCTGCTACACGCGCCAAACATTTATTGAACGATGTCATCTTTGGTTTACACAGTTGGTCTTCGTCCCAACACTACAACATTGTGACTATATTCTGAACATCCCAGCTCCCGGTCAGCGACCAGAAGATAGAGGATTGTATAAGATACCGCTCATGCTGATGCAAACGCTGGGAAGCCGAAAAGAGGCTGCGCGTCGCCAAGGACATCATTTATCCTGAAGAGGCGCCGCCGCTTGAGGGCCAACAACCTTTACACATCGTTTGGACTGCAGAGGCACTGAATACCAGTGATGCTGTCATCCACTGAATCGGAGAAACACTTGCGTGGTTGCCGTGTCCATCAGTTGGGTCGAACACAGTGTTTCGCTTTCATGTTTACGAACGTGATTTACTGATCCTATGTTGGGAAGGAGCTAGGGTCGCGCACAGGCAATGGTGACTAGGCGAATATTTAATTGTCGGAAATTGCCCGGGAACATCGGCCGAGGAACAGCGTCTGAACGACTCTGCTCGTACAGCCATTAACTAATAATGCATGGCTGTTACCCGTTGAAATTGATTGCGCGGCTCATGCCTTTTCTGAATGCAGCGGTGTGGCTGAAAGCTTTGGCGTGAGGTGCGTGGTCCTGACACGTCAGAAAGCGTCCTGTAAAACAGACGTGCACAAGCTCGTGGCGAACAGGTGAAAGTCTACTGCAGATAAGCCTCGTCAGTGCAAGAATCATAGCAAGCATTGGGTATGAGCCAACACTGCGTCGGGTAAAATTGTCACCGGCAGGCACTCTACCAACTAGCCACAAAAGTTACGAGTAGTAGATCCTGACGTTTTGACGAAGCCCATTTAGATCCGCGCCTCAGTTGTCGTGTCCACTGCCTGTGAAGGATGCTGCGTACCCCACGCACTGCAGCAACCGACTAACGCACGAAAAGGATATATCTCACGAGGCATCGAGCTTGTGGGTTGCGGCCCCATGGGTATGGTTCAGACTGTGCTGTAGATGATATAACTGTGGATTGGACATCGGTCAAGCGCCAGATACTGGACACCACGTTCTTCTAGAGTTCGAGCGGTGTGAATACTCGTGATGTCGCAATCGGAGAGTCGCTAATCCTCTCCGTGGCTGATGCAGTGCAGCCTCGCGTGACTTCTAACATATGGTCTAAGCTCGAATTTGTCGCAATGCTTGCCGTACACGATCCACCCACCAGCCCTAAAAGCCTAAAAGAAGGTCTCAAATGCTGTGAAGCCATGATGCTTGGCGATGTGTCTTGAACCCCATGCCTCCGGCTGTCGCGGCATCTTTAAGTGTTTTTCAATGCTTGAAACTAGGTAATATATCCATCAGTTTCCCCACATCGACGATAATACAAAAGACAGAAAGCATTCTGCTCTTTTTCAAAGTGTCTGAGCCACACATGCATCGTTGATCAACGATGCTGTCAGCCATCCCTCGAAGGTAAAACCCAACTTGATCGCCGCCTAGGTTTTTGGTGAGGTAGCAAACGCGATCCCCTTTTGTATATCTGGAAGGTTTCCTTATCTGTCGTAACTTAAGCTCTACGCCTAGAGCGTTACTCTGCTGTAACAGTCTCGATCAGACAGTAGACGCATTACTTCGTCTCCAGTACATGGATCTAATGCACACAGAACCATAGATAATTTGACAGTGCTAAGGTGACTATCAATCTTGTGAGCAAGAGACAAAACGTACCTCATCTAAAAACCAGGGTTCAACCAAGTACTGGCGTCGAATACATCCGATAAGATTTACCCTAGATCTACTCGCATTGGCGCCCGGCTATCATACGTTAAGCGGCGTGTCGCAACGCTAATGATGCGGGTGTACAGAGCAAGCGAATCAGAGGAATGGCTATATACTGAGCGGGGTGGTCTATCAATCGTACCGGTACTCATACCACTGTGCTCCTCCATCAGCTAGGTACCTTCTCCTCATGGATTCTGGAGTTTGCAAGCCGAGCAACCGCGTTTTGAGCTCTTGTCGTCTCTCGGATATGTCCCCAATAACAGCGGCACACACCTTCCGATCAAGCACTGGAAGAAGGAGTTGGCTGCCTGTGTAGGGAGGATCCTAGCGCGCTGTTCGTACGTGGATTCCAGCAAACAGTATGAGCCAGCATTTGTCTACCACTAGTTAGCCGCCAGTATCGACGTAACGACGATCGCATCACGAGACTGTTCATCTGGAACCTCATGCTCCCTGCATGCGCCTCAACAGTTGCGCGTTCGATGCTATTGCAAGTAAACCTAAGCAGCTTTCGTGAAGTCGCTTTGGCTTACTTTCGACGAGGTGCTTAGTCTGCCTGCTTTCCGAGCGGGAATTGAGGAATGGAAAGCCTTTTACCGGATGTCCACTCCAGTCTGTACCAGAGTCCTACTCTACGGCAACACCCTCTAAGATTTTCCCAACTGCTTCGTTCCCGCAGCAAACAAGCTCGCGTGTTAGTATCAGTCTTTAATCTGAATGACGATATTTAGCGTTTTAACAACAGTGGACACATTGAGCCTCATGACCAACACCGCGTTGTGTTCCATCTTTTTACCTTCGAGAAAGCAAAGTGATAGCTTGCTACAAATGCTACAAGTAGGACGCCGCAGGCCTGGCCCCGCGTAGGCTTGCATAATATTGCAGATCTGGGTGATGTGATCTACACTCATCGCGGCGTTGTACGCGCGCGATGGAATCTTCATGATTCGCCACTGACTCTTCGAAAGGGCTTCCAAAATATCCTATTGGTAGTTGCGTTTAAGGCTCTTTTCCAAACAAATGGGAATGCAAGTTGCCCTTACGGTTTGGTGTCTTTCGTAGAGCCTCCACGTTGCCTGCGGTAAGGTTCCTCGCCAACTACAGATTTCACAATGTCTCTGCGTGCCTGGACTCGTCGAGATGACGCTCTGCCAACGATCGTGCAGTCGAACCTAGACCGCCACGTATAAGAAATGAGCAGTTTGCGAGGCGCATGCGTATCCGAGGACATATAGTATGTGAGGATCGCTAAGCCAAGCTCTTAGTATGAGAACTGAGTTTGGGACATCAATAAATCATAATTGTTCGTTCGTAGCTCTAACCTCAGTGCGCCATGTGCTAGTTGCCCACGAAGGACCTGGACTAGCGCGTAAGACTTCCCCGTAGCAGACTCTTAAACCTACCAGCAAGTCCCGTCCACAAATGCTAAGATTATTGTGCGTGTCCATTGTGCTTGCGGATCTGCCATGTTATTCAACTGCTGTCCAGTTGTTATGAAGGGAGTTTGAGGCTCACTGTGGAACAGTCACAAACCTTTGCACATGCAGCGAGCGGTCACGCCGTGCTCGCACGCATCCCAGGACGACGATTGGGTGTGACAGGAGTGATCTGGACGTGGACGGGCTTGCCCTAGCTCTTCACTTGCGTCTACCCACCTGAGTCGATCATCCACCTTAGACGACCGCATCCATGTCATGGTGTGTCATCTCGGACACAGTTGAGGCCGAAATGTCATAGTGCCTAAACTCCGTGTGCTACCGGGCAAAGCACAATGCCCATCCTTTCAATCCTTGCAGGCTACGGTAGATGAAGTACATCTGGCTAGTTGAGGCGAACAGGCCATGTGTTCAAGCTACTGTAAGACGCATGGACAGGGTACCGTTGGCCGCGACGGCGCCCTCCGTCGCAACCGGACCTGGTTCACCAACGTCAAGTCTCCCCTTGGCGCTGTTCGGATCATGCTGCTCGGTAACAAGCCCTAGCACTCGTGCTTGTCGTCCTTTCCAGATCCATATCTACGAAAACTCTAAGCACTCCGTCTAATGATCGAGTTGTGCAGTACTCTGACTGTATTCAGCCTAGCCCTGGATCCGAGCCGGTACTCCTTGGACCCTGGTCGTTATACATCCATTCGAACTTCGCAGGTCTGCATACTGAGCGCCCCGTGATGCAGGTTTTGTGTATGCAGCTTTGATCTAGTACCCCTTCCAATAACAGTTTAGTCGCACAATTCATGCAAAGCTTTGATCGTCACTGGCACGTTGGGACAGGGCATGAACTTTTCCAACCTATACGATCAACTGCTTCTTCCGATGCCGCTATCATTGTGAACAGACACAACGGCGAACGACGCACATCAACAAGCTTTGAGGTTCTAGCAATCTGACCTAGATTGTTTCGCTAAGCGGCAGTGCAGAGAGCTGATCTACACACTAGCTGGTGGGCTCACAGTTCAACGTCGTGGACGATCAGCGAGGGCCGGCTGCCGAGGTGTAGGACTTTGATCGACCACATACTTATGGTACTTGCAAGGCTGTTCATGAGATCGGACTCGGCAACCGCAAACTTAGTGGACAGGTATGGCTCCGCCCATGGCTGCCATGACTAAATAACTGTTTGTCGCCATACCTGAATACAACACTAAGTATATTGTCTTCAGTCGCCACTGGGTCGCTGAATCTCGGAGGCAATCTACTTTCGTACTGTCGCTGCCTCGACAGTCGCTGGCAACCTGATGTTCAGCTCTGTCTCGTCTCAGACCATATCGCGAATCTGTCAGGCTGACTTCCTGCAGCCGAGCACTTTGGTTGTACACTATAATAAACCACGCGATGTCTTTGAGCATTACCAGCCCCCAGATTGAGAACGAAACTGCTTCTGCTTCGGGCAATGATAGCAAGAAACGGAACAAATTGGGCTATCATAGGACAGCTGTAGCTTGCGGTAAGAGCGCCCTGCCATACTCGCGCGCGTTGGGCTGACTTGACAATGCAGGCCATTGTCGACGACGCAAAATTCGGTGTATACCCTCAGCCGATCAGACCGAAAACCGATGCCAAAATTGCATCAGGTTGAAGAAAGAGTGTCAATTCTACCCAGTTGAAGGCGAGCTCACCAACACACGAAGGTCCAAATCGGATCTCAGAGCTGGTTCCACGGGTGGTGAACGGGACGAGCCGAAAGATTCGCTTTCCCCAACTCCAGTAGCGTCGACTCAGGGTTCTTACGATATAGACGTGACGGCGGATGTTTCCCCAAACACTCTTCAGACGCATGCGCACGGACTGGTGGCCCCCTCTAGTGAGTCTTCGTTATCTGGTCAGTAGCAGCACGAACTGACCTAAACAGCATCCAGCGTTAGAAGCGAGCACATTCACGTGCTCCCAGACTGGGCTGTCCCGACGACGCAAGTACACATGCAGAACGTATACAATCCTCAGCATAGTCAGTCTCCGAACGCGCCGGCTCAAGCGTACTGGTTTGCGAACGACCCCGCGGCGCTGGCGTACCAGCAGCAACAGTTTGGGTTCGGTAATGCTTCTGCCCTGGCGTCGCAAGAGCCTCAGATTCAACACAGCAACCGAGGCATAGACCCGCAGAACAGTACGACGCGGCCAGGTTTTGGGAGCATGCCAGCGCAGAACCCTGGGCAATCCCCTAGCACATATCATCGATACGCCAACACATTTCCAGGAACGCATAGGGGCATGACAATGCCAGCATTGCAGAGCCAGTCGAGCAGTAACATTGCAGAGATGGGTATGCAAATGAGTACGACGCCGATCGATTGTGGACAAGGACATGGACAATATGTGTACAACCCAACATATCCGCCACAATTCACACAGGATGCACAATGGTACCCTCCTCCAAATGCTCAACAACCATTTCCTGCGCATTACCTGCCATCTCAACGAGATCCGACCTCTGCTCACCCTGAATGGCCTGGCTGAAAAGGCATTGGTTCGTGCTTCGTGCCTCCAACATATGTACGCGATAAATAACACGTCCTAGCTCTTTTGTTTGCATGGCCAGTTTTCCGAGGCTACCACGTCTAGTTCATAACCGTTCAAGCACGACTCGAGTAAATACTGGCCGCAGACACCATGGAATACTCCACAGCTGGAGGTTGATTTGCGGAACCACCGAGTCACATTTTTGGTGAACATCTTCGAGTATTCGACAGAGAGATTGGAGGTAATGACTTGCTATATTGAACACTGCACTTCGAAATTAGGAACTGAAGAAAGAATCAAAGTGATGGGTGCTGCTTGAGAGTGCGTCACTGTTCTTGTTTGAAACAGCGAGGCTCTCCGACACTAGAACCATGTGCTATTTTTATTGGAATGAGCTAAGATGCGATGGGGACAAGAGCGGGAAGGAACGAAAGTCCTGTGGCTGCGGATACTTCGTTCAAAAGACGGGTGCCGTGTCTACCTTAGTACGGAAAGGACGACTTTTCGAGGTGGCCGCTTCCCGCGTGTGAGCCAAGCGCTGGTTGCTCGTGTTGGTAATCCCATTTCCTTTTTTGTTTGCTTTGACTCCTCTTGTTACCGCCAGTCCACGCAACTATCCTGTGGCACGACATCTACCGCCGAGCTTGAGCCTGCCGCTACCACAAACTCATAAGTATAGACCCTATCCCCCAAAGAAGCTTAGCACTGACAATGCTGATAGCACGGAAGCAATGCGACAGAACAGTAGACTTTCGAGTTGTTCGGCATTTACCACCATCACAGTGTCCCAGCACCTTGGCTGTGAGCTAGAGACATTCGAGGCTTTCTGGTTCTCTCGCTTTTCCTCTGGCACGCCCTTCGGTGCGAATAGAATGCGCAGATTGGCGTAGAAGAAGTGCGCAACGACATTGTAATTCTCTATTGCAGTGAATGACGACAACCTCGATTGCAGTCTGGCCTTTATACCATCCAGTCGGCTGGATTAGGATGCCACGATCAAGCAGAAGCTGGCCATTCAGACTGACCTTTAGCAGGTTATACAACACCGTTGGGAACGAGACGTACGAGGGTTTTGGATCGCTCGGAGAGCAGCGGCCCTGAATACGACGTGACCTGTTGCAGGCAGTCCGCGGAAGAAACTCCGCCCGTTGACGACCTCATCTGCGGCACTTCCAGCTCCAGCAATTAACATCTGACAGTCCACGTTTCTTAGAGACAAGGCTAGTGATCGGAGGCCAATAGCGACAAAAATGGACAACCGGTCTACAAGGCTACGAGTAGTGCTCTGAAGCAAACAATGCTACTACCAGGCCAGGGTAGGTCAAACAATAAATTGGGGACTCGATATCTATCTCATTCATCCAGATAAGAGAAAGTGAAGCGTCGCCGAGTCCAGTTTGGCTGACAGACAATTCAAATGTGGTAGACGAAAGAGGCATGTCGACGACTGCTGTAGCGAAAGGACTGCTTCACGGCTCGATATCAGCAGCCTGGTCCATTTAGACAGGGATCAGACATGAGGAAGCGATGTTGCTAAAGACAACAAGGGCATGTCAGCCGGCTCTGCCAGAGTTCGACGATCCAGCCACGTTGTCACTGTTCGTACGCCATCGAAGATCGGGAAGTGAGCGGCAAGTCCGAGCGACCGGTCGATCGGGGAATCGCAACCGGATTAGTGGCAATCAAAGACGGGACGACAGGAGAAATGCGGTGGAAGGAGGATCCTAGGCAGAGCCGTGCGAACGGCTATCCTAGCACACGGTGGCCGAAGGTGCAGGGTCCAAATTCGTCCTAAAGAGATTGCGATTCGGCAGGATATTGCGCGTCACCATGGGCTACTTGATTGACAGGTATTGAACCCATGTTAGGACTAAACTTTATAGAATGCTGAACTCGTATTGGAACAGGTTGTTGCAGCTCATCAAACTCAAAAAGCCTCAACTTCAGTCTTCTGACCTTGAGAGGAAAGCGCCACTGGTCTGAGGTAGTGCAAACTTCGGGGGACCTTCGATGTTGCTGAGATGCTTGGCCTTTTGTGCTGTACGACAAGTGAGAACATATCGGGGTAGCTCTGGCAGCTATGCAGCGCTTGATGGCGGGCTCGACCGACACACTAATATAGTGGAGCATCCACACGGGGAATAGTCACGCGAGAAGCGTCCCTCTGCATACGACACCCGAAGCGCTAGAGCAGGCGGCATCGTCGTCGATCTTGTTACGCGTTGAAGTGTGGGAATATAACAGTACGGTCAGGTATGGCACTGTTCTTTACAAGCGCGGTTTTGCTGTCTAGTATATGCTGCTGCTTCCCTCTGCTGTTTCTGATAGTTGCCGTCTAGAGAGAATCACACGTTCAGATCCGACATTTTCACGTTCTCCATAACGGCACTTGCTCAATTATCGCAGGTAGAGAGAGTTTGGTAGTCGAAATTTTGTGAATCCGCCTAACGTGCCCTTCGAACCTTGGTACCCTATTTCAACGGACTCGGTGCATCGAAGACCGGTCACGTTGTGCGTTTAAACCAAGCGTACGGTAGATTCGAGGGGACCTTTGGTTTTAGCAAAACGGTCAGTACGTCATAGAAGATTGTGTGAAGTTTACGTACATCTGCCTATCATTGACCAATCACTAAATGGTAGATCTATCGGTCCGATTCGTCCTTGCTGTCGGGTTTTAAGCACGAGGACTATGGGCTTGGCCTCTGGCATGCCTCGGAACTTTTTATTGCTTTTCACAATGGCCACAGCATTGTCGGTCTACGGTCGACCCATGTATCCCGCGTTTCCACGGCAAGAAGGATGAGTTCTGCAGTGCAGCACGTTCCGATCCCACCGTTCAACAGAATGCCGAGGTGCACTTTGCGCAAAAACGCTCCGGAGTGGTTCTAGTTATTGTTAGGGGCGCGGTTCAGTTCATGGAATCTGTTCCACAGATTGTATTTTCGTCACAAAGCATGCGCGCTAGCTCTGTCAGGAAAGACATACGAGTCGCTTAGCTAACTCTTATGCAGAATACACTATTGGTTAGCACGCAACAACGGATTCCCCCACCGGAGCATAGCACGTTCTCGTCGTGCCAACGAACGTTCACTGCACGTCGCTGGGGTGTGGTCGTGATGCGCTGGCTACCGTGGTGGCGTAACTTGCAGGCCTTCTGGAGAGCAGTCAAAAGTACTAGAGCATCAAGTCCAGTGAGAACGTACCTTCAGTGGAGACATGACGAAAGTTCCTCGGGGCCCAAGGGTGACTGTCCAACTCACAGCTGCTGCATAACCCAAGCGACTGAAGCCATCCGCGTATACCGGGGTAGTTCTTTCCCGGAAAAGCAACCCAACATCCTTCAGGTCATGAGTCTGCGCAGGTTACGCATCAGCCTGCTTTTCCGCCCTAAGATCACTGACCATTGAAACCACCGACGACAATACACTATCACTACTCTGCATACTAAGTCCTGGTATGGGCGTATTCTATTGGAGGATAGCTTTCCAGCCGTCCAGTATTCCAGGTCGCAACGAGTAGCCACGCATATTCATCCGGACGACTCAGGAACCTCGTGTTCGACGTTCAGACGTGTCCCTCAGTACCTACATACAATGGTGACAACAAGTCTTCGAAACACCAGTGCTGGACTGTTAGACAGACACTGGTTCGATAAATGGGCCTCCCCGACAAAAGACCGCCATATAGCATAAGGTGAAGTTACGACGAACGCGTCTGTTCGATTGGTAGGCGACACTACTGGTTTCTCCCCGATGGACACAGGTCTACTCACAACTGGTTACTTCCCTTCACTAAACCACCTTATTGTAGACTGCTCCCAGACTCGGCAGTCTTCGCCTGCGCGCCATGCATGTAATGACTCATCGCCACTGACAAAGCTGGCAGCATCGATGAAACGAAGCCGGTCATGGGTAAGTTATCAGCACTGAATTTCACTAGCAGAGCGACGGCACCAGCCAGCACCACAACTACCTGCCGTGGGTGTCCACTCATCGCACTACCAGCCGTCGAAGGTTGCGTGCTACCGCAGTACTGCAGATGCAGTGTCTGTCGCTCCACCACGAGGGAGCGCGGGCCAATATATCACTGAACGTGCAGAAAACCTGGTCTTGTCTCACCGAAACGTGACCGAGATCCAGAGAGCATCTTGTTCTTCACCACTGTTAATTGCACCCAAGCCGAGTATGCTTACTACTGAACCACTCAGCAAAGACGGTACCGCACGAAAGGTAGAAGCTAACGACTGCGACAGCGGCTGGGATGGCGAGGTCTATCCTAGCAGTACGCACCACAGTCCTGCGGCACCGTCGGCCAGCACTAGTGCACTGGCCATACTCCTTGCCAGGCCTGCCGAAAGCTCCTCCGTAGACATAGCCATCAATTTCCTCCCTCCCCTCGCGTCATTTCGTCCCGTGTTTTGAGGGTCTTTGAAGGCTCTTTCCGGCAACATCTGCCCGCAGGTTCATGACAGTGACCTCAAGCTCTTTCGCCTTCGAACCGCCTACCTGTCCATAGTCGACACTGCTCAAACAGTCAGAAGGTCTCGACCTGTGAAGCGTCACGGAAGTGACTTTGGGCGCGAGACGCGAACCAGGGAACATCATGATCAGATTTCGTCTGAACAGCTACAAGCCAGAGCAGAAGAATTTCGGGCCCGCGTGAAGCTATGACAAGAACAGTCGGTGAACGAATCCAATGGCCACAAACCAGTGCCAGAGGCGGTATACCCCGTTGGTGATCCCCCTACAAAGAATGTCGCTTGTGGTGGTGACCACAAGATGTCAGGACCAGCGGCAATAGCCTTCACGGCTCGTACCTGTCTAACAGCCATTGAGGCAACAAGAGCAAAGAGGTTTCGAATGATGGACATGAGATTTTTTCTACCCAGGAACGTGAACTGATCATCCGGTAGCTGAGTTCGCTATTTAAACAAAACACAGTGAAAACCGAAGACGAAAGATAACTTGTCTATGAGACACCCTCCAAAACACTCTCCCCTAGCTCAAGCATACCTATCCTGGACCAGACCATCCTCCAACGGACAAACACACCCCCATCTCCCTTCCAAGTGCAACATCCTCGTGTCATCCAACTTTGGCTGAAACCTCCTTACTCATGCTTCGGATTCCATGTCCCCGGTGGTGGCCATGGTAAAGAGACGAAACATATGCGGTGCTGGGGCTAAGAAGTGGCCAGAGGCAAACGACATGCACGAGCCGGGGGCGGGAAGCGGGTGGCTCGTTGATTGGCACACAACAAATGACATGCGGACTGGACTGATGCTTGAGCCGAAGAGGATGAAGATCAAACAACGACGAGGCCGGTTCGCTGGCCCGGTTCAGATGGTTCCCGGCCTAAAGACAAGATTATCACGTTCTGGTCATGCGAGGGCATTGGTGAGAAACATCGGCCGAAGTGTTCTTCGAGTCGGCTCGAGTGAGATATACATATAGCATCGATACTCGACGAAAGTTGTGCAGGAGACCTCACGGGCGAGTATGTAGGAAGGAAGGGGAAGAACGTCAAGCCTTGGCTCAATACCCAATGTTGTGGTATTGTACCGCACCGAAATCTAGTATTTGATGCCTGGCCTGCAGCGACGACGATGAGCTCATCCTCTCTGTACAATCGCGGTTAGGTACTTACACCCAATCAATGTTCTTAAGAGCACAAAGACATCACGCACTTCAGCAGTTGGCATTGATCGATTGGGGCCAGGGACCGATCGCCAACACAGTAACCACTCGCGCTCAGCGTGCCTGCCACCACTCCTCACGCTTGCGCTCATGCCCTCAGACCATACAGTCCACCTCTCACCCACGCCCCTCCTGCCTCTCCTCCCTGCCCCTCGTACTCTCTTCCCCCAACACCCTCCCGGCCCCGACAAACAGCGCCCCCACATATCCGCCCAAAAACCGCATATCCTGCGCCTGCATGCTCGTCATCCGCAGCAGGTTCTCCGTGTCCGCGAGATGCGCGTTCAACTGCGCGATCTGCGCGTGTAGATGCGTATACTGCCTCTGCTTGTTCAGTGACATCGACGATGATGAGGAGCCCAGTGGCTGCTGACCGAGGGTGGGGTGGCGAGTGTGGTGTTGTTGTTGTTGTTGTTGTTGTTGGGAGGTAGAGCCGGGCCGGGATGTCATGTTGCCCCGAGTAGAGTGGTGAGAGTCGTTTAGTAGGCGCTAGGTTGTGATGAACCACGACTGTGGCTGCCAAACGTGCCGTGACGTGTGGCAGTCAGAATGAATGCGATGAAGTACCAAAAGGGGGCACTTAGATCTAACAATTGCTCCGAATTTCTCGACTGCCGTTGCTGGAAGCGGAGATATAGACAGCCTCAGATCCAAACTGTAAACCAAGAAACATGCACTAGTAGAGAGATCCAGATAGAGGTGGAGGGCACGCGTATTCTTTCGACGCATCCCACAAGCACGTGACTGTGGGAGAGCGGTCGACATGGTCAAAGCAGCCAGGGAAGGCGCACGCAGAGCTACAGCAGACATCGCAGGAAGGCGCGCGATCATGAGATCACAACATCATGCTAGCGGTCCACAGGGAAAACGATATATGCTCCTTTGATTGATTTTGTTCATCCCTTCGCACGTGTACGTTTGAGATATTATGTTATCCTAATGACATTATTGTTCTGCCACTGTGTCCATACAGAAGGGTACCCTGTCCAGAAAAGGGTGTTTCGCCATAGAAAAATGCAGTACAAACAAGCCTCCAACCCCGCTTTGGAGCACTTGTGGTTCATGTCCCAGCCATGCAGAACTCTTCACAGACCTTCACAACCTCGAGAGGGTAGTGAAGCATTCCCAATTCGTCATCCCACAATTACGTTCCCAATGTCAAGTTTCCTCTCTTCAAGGGTCTATGTACTCAGAAAAAGAAAATGCCAATTCGTGTTTGCTTTCCCTACTCAGAGGTGACCATCCGAGACAGAGTCCAAGTGCTTTTGCTGCTTTCAAGGGATGAATCACTTCGCCAGGTGTTTTCGTAAGGTCGTCAGATTGTTGTTTTGCTTTCGGTACACTATTTGTTGATCCGAGCAGATGACCGGCCGATGTATGCACAAAAGTGGTGGGAGACAGCTGCTCGATTCGAGCGACCAGCGTTTCGTTTGGAAATGTACACAATGTCGATGGGACAATTCAGAGACCGTGTAGTGACAGCACACGTACAGCCGGCCCTTTCGTAGGGTCAATGGGATTAAGCCTTAACGAACCCCCATCATTGCTCGTGGCGCAAAGCTGCTCGTGCTGCTGTGTGCAGATGGGTCGCTTTCAATATTGGCACTGCCGCTGTCACCACTGCCCGCACTAGCACTTGCACTACCAGTCAGACTTTTGGTAGGTTTGGGTGGAAATGGCTTGCTCACCCCGGCTTGCTCAACAGCGTGTTGATGCATCATGTTACTTGGCGGGTACCTCGGAACTGGTGCTTGTACTCCTCCTGGTGGTGACGGGCGGCCGTTGCGCGATCCTTGCATGTACGGGTCGTGCGCTGGGGGAGAAGGGCGGCCAGGGGGTCGTCCCATAGGCCCCATTGGTCCTGGTCCCATAGGACTTAGAGGGTTACCAGGCGAGCGGCTCGTTCGTCGACTTGGCGGTGGATAAGCGCCTCCCATACCCGGGCCACCGCCCATTTCTTGCAGCCTGCTTGCAGTTAATGAATTAGCGCGAGACTCATCGGCCATCGCTTTCCGGTCAACATTGCCATATCTGTCCGATGCGAAACCCATCATTGGGTTGTCGAGGATGTTTGAACCAAGCATAGGCATATCTGACATCAATTGTGCACTGGTCCTGTGCCGGTTCATGGGAGGCCGTCCGAGAGGTCCACCTCGCATTTGACCACCTCCCTCGAACATGCCTCGCCTGAGCTGATTTTGGCTCGTCGTGCGTTTCGTGCGACGAGAAGTTACACTCATCATGTCGAAGTTGTCGGCATCAATAGGCGGCACAGTCGAACCACGACCGTCCATAGGGTCGAAATAGTCGTCGTCGTCGTCATCATCGTCGTCGATGAATGCTTGGTACTTATTATGCGATGTTCTTCTCGGCCCTGGGCCTGGGCCGGGACCGGGGCCTGCTCTGTTTCTCATGGCCATCTCTTGTTCACGGAGCCTGAGCTCTTTCTCTCTGAGCATGAGTTCTCGTTGACGCATTGCCATGGCATTGTTGCCAGGCTCGCCGTATGTTGTTGCGGCGTCACCATCTGGGACCTCATCGTACATGACCACGTGGCTGAATTCGTCAAGGTTGTTTTCGTCAAAGGAGTTCTTGCGGGCGACTGACTGCGGACCTCGAGGAGGGTAGGCGTTAGGTGGTGGCCCTCGATATCCGTTCGCAGGAGGCGGGCCTCTACGACCAGGTGGAGGACCCATACGCATCCCATTCGGTCCCGGACGCATAGGCATCTGTTGCGGGCCTCCATTCATAGATCCGCCATTCATGGGTCCGCCGTTCATGGGTCCGCCATTCATAGGTCGTGGACCGGGAGCTGGCCCATTTTGTGCCATCCTAGCGGAGGCCGGTACAGGTGTCATCGAATCAGTGACTGGAGCGCCGACGGGTTGTACTGGCCGATCTTTGTTCGTAGTGTTTATATGACGCAGAATGGTGTAGAGTGTTTCAATGCGAGGTACGGCAATGTCGGCTTCCTTGGCTAGTTGGCATGGCGCACCCAAATATGTTTCAATTTCCATGGGACGTCTGGCGATAAAGTCTTGGTACATGGTACTCTGATCTTGTGCTGGCTTGGTCATGGTCTCAATCGTCTTCTGCAGGAAATCGGTGGAGAAGCTGCACTTGTTGGACTGAGCGAGGCGGAGCAGCTCTGCAATGACATCGGTGACCAGAGCTCGCACTCCTGGCTTCGAGAGTAGCTCTGCCAAATTTGGTGTCTCGAATAGAACACTGACAGGATGGAACGCGATAGGACTGCAAATGGGTTAGTAAGAGTGTTATGGTTCAGCTGTGGCTCACGTACCCGATCATCCTTTCATATTGCTGCTGACGAATGTTATCGGAGACCTTGCAGTCGACATGGCCGGTGGTGAGAGTCATGGCTAGGGCTTCAGACATGTCCCTTTGGATCGTCGAAGGTATTTTTGATTCCAAATTCGCAGGTCCAACCCATATATCTCTGGACCCAGTGTGTTCGAATTCACTGGAACCGAGCTGTGTAAGGTTGACACCGGAAACCAGCGAAAGCACCACGTTTGTGGGAAAGCGTTCTTCAAGCTGTTTCTCGACCCCGAGAGTGTTCGTTGTGTTCACAATGATGCAAGTATGCTGGGGCGTAACGACCGACTGGATGATATCGGCGAGGCTATAGACATCGGGGAGAGCCTTGACGCAGAGTATAACGTAGTCGAAGGGTGGTGCGCGAGTCGAGACAGCATCTTCGGGACTTGGGACGACTGTAGGACGTTAGCATCTTGAGTTGGTCTGGCGTGATCTTCTGCTACTCACCCGATCTCGGCTTGAACCTTTCATTTCCAAATGCTGCAGACCTATGATGTGTGAGACTCGATGTGTTTAGCGCGTTGGAGCTTTCTTACTTGAATGAAATGCCATACTGCGCAACCTGCTGGTAGTTGGATTTCCATACCAGCGTCACATCGCAGGCGTTTGTTGCCGAGAGTCGCCAGGAGAGGAATGCTGAGACAGCGTTGCCGCCGACTAAACAGAATCTTCTTAGCTCTTTGTGCATTGTGGTGGCGAGGGAGAGGCAAAAAGCGGCAGCAAATGGCGACAAAAAGCACAGTATACGAATATTGTGCTTCGTCGAACCAAGAGTGCGCGGGTTACGTACCTGATAGCACCCTCAGGCGTGGTTGGGCAGGTGCCATGGCCAAGTCTCAGCTCCTGCTGTATTGGACTCTTGACCGATGTTGTCGAGGCAAGAATTGATGATTACGATTAAGTCGTCTCTTTTCCAATACCCGTGATGTTCGTGCTTTCGACAAGGCCGAATCTGCGTGGTCCCGATTCTTTTGGCCGACAGAAAATTAGATGCAAATGCAGAAGAGCGAATGGAGAGCCTCTCGTTTCAGGACTGGAAGCTTGACATCGGGTGTCTGAGATCGAAAGAGCGTCGTCGGGTCGGTATACAGAGGTATATGGAAAAGCGCAGCAGATGAGATGGATGGTCGATGATTCGTGGTTTTTGTGCACCTCAACAATTATCGGGGGTATGTGGTGTCGAAGGGGCCGAAGAATCGGAGGAGGGAAAAGGTTGCCGATGTGGAAGGCGCGAGAGGAGAGAGTAGCGCTTCACAGTGATCTCGTCGGCGCCAGGTAGAAAAAAGAGTCAACGTAGGAAACGAATGTCGTCGATGCAGAGGTTGTGATAGCATGCGAGGAATTGAGAGCGCGAAGATTGCAAAGGCGCACCTGGAAACGGGCCACTAGACTACGACAGCACGGTGGACAGTGGAGGAGATAGTGAGCTCGAATGATCGCTAGTCGTGCGACGCATTCTCTTGCCAGGCCTGCGAATGCCTGCAATAAATCGAACTTTAGGCCTTGCTGGGCGCGCCTTACGGATCCAAGCCTGACCAGCGTGAGCACTACCACTGGCCGTTGGTGCGCCTGCCTGCCCTGATACGGGCAAGTGAGACGGACGTCGGCATTTAATGCCTGGAACCTCGTCTCGATCAAGCGGGCTAAGTGGTCCCTCGGGCATACCAGTCCATAAGCAGTTAGCCGCCTGTCACCGCCGTTGATAGCGTGCGCAACAGCTCTCTCGTCGAATCTCTATCTTCAACCGCTGGGAGCTTGCCATGTTGAATTTTTGCTGGTTCAAAGTCTGGCATCTAAACTCTGCGCCCCAGTAGCCCCCTAACGACGGACAATTTGTTTCCCACTTGTGCCCGACAACGTTATCTCCGCAGAATCCGTCTCGACGACAATCTGTAGTGCTAGACTCCCCAGGTGAATGCCCACCTACAAATTACTCTGTAGACATGACTACTCAATGGTGACCGTAGAGGCTGAGTTTGAGCTGCCATCCTTTGTCATCAGGAGCAACGATGCATGCCACAGCAGTAATTGGCCTCTACTCGCTGATACATGGTGACCGAAGTGGAACACTCTGAAACGAGCTGTGCATCCACTGCAGAAGCGAGACTCCTCTAACGCGACTTGTAAAAACCGGCCACGAGTCTCGTGTGGTTTGTCAATCTCGTCGACAGCTCGACAATTCACAAAGACTGGCACATGACTCACTGCCCGAGCAAGTACTGTGCAACGACGCCTGATCAGTGTCGCAGGTGGCCTACCTAGACCTATTTTCGAACTCGATCTACTTCGGCTGATAGAAACACCGCCGTACCACACCCGCGCCACGACTGCCACGTTTTCTTGTTAGACTGAAGTCCGTTCCATCTTGAACGCATCATGGGTGTGCTAGCTCCAGCACCATATCCGCTGCATAATGATGACAGAGCCGGACTTCCATACCACTACATGGCGAAACCGAGCCTGTAATCTGCGTATGCACTTTTTATCTACACCCTGGCACCATCAATCTTCGAGCAGCATTCGAGAAATGTCCCGAGGTGTTGGTGAAATTGACGATAGACGAGCGACTGCACCGTTGTCCGGACGAATTATAGCACAAAGCCATTGCCATTTCCCATGGTCCTCTTAGCGTGCTACGATATCGCATAGGCTAGTAGTAGTCCTACTGTAGAACAAGCAGAAGCTGCAGCTGCCTCTGCCGGTTGCTTCTCCGCCTTAGAATCCGTGACGATTACTTGCCACCCCTTTGTGCATTCTCAGATCGTGCGCGGCTTCGGGAGGACCACGAAACAGTTTTTCTCGAAGCGCGAGACAAATAGCGATCATGTACCATCAGATCAGCAGTACCTACAAGCGAGACGGGGTGACGGCGTAACAAATCTCTGCTGTTTATCCGGGCCCTGACAGGTGGACTCGAATTAGGGTGAGACCTGCAGAACTTTAATATTCTCGCGAACGAGATGATCACTCAGCAACCAGCATAGAACGACAAAACCAACCAATACTGATCACTCCTGTATCATGCTAGTAGGAGGAGACAACTGTCGCCTACGTTCAAAACGTTGTTCGCCTGTCGTTTGGTACCAGACCCGTCCGTGAGCAGGTGGCTCAGCAGGCTGCTCTGCGTCTGTGGCAGAGGCGCCTGAAGGATCTACCCAGTACAGACAATGGACAAGTAGGGTCCTGGCTACTTTGCACGAGCTAGACTGAATTGCTTCTGCTGACACTGGAGGTGCAGAGATGATGGTACCACTCTAGCTATAGTGCTGAGCGTTTCAACGACCCTTCCGAATGCTTGGCCAGTGAGATCTTTGCGAAGCGAGGTGATGCTTCTTGTTCGGGAAACAAACCTAGCTAAATTGGACCCGGGTCTATGCTAGCTACCTCAAAGGGGCTTATCAGGCAGCCTCGTAGACCAACGGTCAACATAACGTCCAGACAAACTCTTTCGGGATTGGTTCATGGGGTGTGGGCTTCCAAAAAAAGCAGGCAAGCCACGAGCAGGGCGGACTAGCTTTTGCGCAAATTAGCTTTCTGTTCCCTAGACAGCGGTTGTCGCAAGAAGCCGAAATTAAAGGGGCACGGTCTGATGGTTAAGTTGCGTTATCAGCGCGAGGCCGAGATGGACTACATCAAAGCCGTCTCTACTGGCGTAGACACAAACGTTCAGCGAAAGAGCCTCCTACCAGGCGAAGCAGAGATTCGCTCGACGTAAAAGCAAGGCCCACCTAAGCTCTGGTCGCGAGCATGGCGACTTTTGTTGTCAGAAATCTTCGGCAACGGCCATGGTCATGGCTAGTCCCTATGCGCATAGGTACGTGTCTAACAGGTTTGGGGGCGTGTCGTTGCCGAAGCAAAGACACCGACGCATGTCGCCTCACGTTATGAGGATCCTGCGTCTTTTCAAGCAGCCTCGATGCATGTCTCTGTAGTGCCGATTACGAGGAGACAAACACGACGGCTCCAGCAGGCATGGTTCAGTAACGTGAAGCTGTTGCATTAGAGAAGCGCAGAAGTACAGGCTCGTCCAAATAAAATTTGCCTGAACGTAACATCATTGACCCCGAATATCTCGAAGGATGGCAACGTGAATCCCGACGAGCAGCTACTGGACAAGAAGTTACCCAACATGCAGTCTCGGCGGCTCCGTTACAACCACTTTGTTGCCAGTCGCCGTGTTCCGCTGAAGACACAGAGCACAGTCTCCTGTTCTTGACTTGCCAAAAAGAGGTCTCACCACGAGTGTCCGTACAGACTCGGTCTTATCGGCTTTACAGACGAGGCGATGGGGCGGCTGTAGCCGTCTGGGGGCTCGCACAAGCATTTGCGCGATCGGAACGGCTTGTCGCCGGAGCCGATAGTGCTGATTCGAAAGCTTTCTGTTTCGCCTCTCTGAAGCGGTTGAGTTCACATCGTCATGTCATCCAGCTGCTGCCGGACACAGCGGCTTGTTGAGAAGCTTGGAACAGGCACTGAATGCACTCTAATTCTATCTAGGTCGCTGACGGGTTTTCAAGGCCTAGTGTCTTCAATCGAAGTATAAAATCCTGCTGAGAATCGCCCATGCTTCTTCCAGCGCGGTGGTAGGTGCTGAAAACATGTTGTCTGTAACCTAAAGTCAGCCCCTCGGCATCAGCAAGGACAGTGCAACTGCCACGCAGAACTTGAGCCGGATTCCTGCCCTGACCCCAGTATTTGACGGTAGTACTTGATCTTTGGCACGACCTGCATGCAGTGGTACGTACATCTTGACGATCAAGTCAGCGTGTTGCTGCCGTGCGCGTGGTTAGGGACAACGTCAGAAGAGGCTTAGTTCTCGGCGTCTGACCAATCAGCAAGCATAGGCCCCCTTTGCAGTAACGGGTCCGAGGGGTGGGTGTCAGCATTTATGCAACTCTCGTGCAGCAGAAGGGAAGACACTAATCGTGTTTCGGCCTTAGGACGCTCCTGCTCCTGCGCCCGTGGCGCGGACGTGAGACTTGCTCTCCGTAAACCCCTTCACCAACCATCATCCACTGCCACGATTACACAATCATTTGCCTTCGTTCTTTTTCCTTTCCCCAGTCTCGCCGTAGACCCTGCAACTGCTAGCTAGGTGAACGTCCTTGCTGTCGACCACCACATCCTCAACATCTGCCGAGAGCCGCACCGTACGCAGAATCTCGAATTTGCATTGCTGGATCCTTTGCCATTTGGAGCATAGTCGCATTGACCGATTCGTGACACACCACGTCGAAGTGCTATCGTACAGGAATCCAACGAAACTTCACTTGTACACAACCACCTCTACTTCATCGGTCGGCAATGATCGCGTGTCACGGACGCCATCGCTAAGCCGGCTGACGCATCTAACGTCATCGAAGCAGCGGGCAACCGCGAAGGAGGGAGCAGTCGAGGTTCGGACCACGTCTTGACAGAATTGCGAGTCTTCCTCGCCGAAACCCCTCGCCGAGCTGCTTGGGCCACAGGCCGACTCGATGTCATCCCAAGCCGAACCCATGCCCACCGTCCCGAGGGTCCAGTTCGAAGGTGCAGACGATGAGCTCCCAGAAGCAACAAAACCTGTCCGAACCAACACGAGTGATGTATCAAGACCCACCAAGCGGATGCGCTGGGCGACCCAGCGAAAGACGGGCCACAACGCTGTAAAGAAAAGGCTATCCATATTAAATCGAGCCGGCAAACCATCGCTTTATGAAGAGAAGCAGCCCCCCCAGAGGAACAATGCGCATATCTCAGAGGATAGCCCAGAGGGGCAAGAGATCGAGCCCGAGGACTCGAGCGGCCGGACGATATGGTTCAACCTGCCTCTCCCGGACCACGCGAAGAACGAACAGGGCCGTCCAAAGGCGCGCTATTCACGGAACAAAATCAGGACGGCAAAATACACTCCGTTGAGCTTCATTCCTAAAAACTTGTGGTTCCAGTTTCACAACATTGCCAACGTGTATTTCTTGTTTATCATCATTCTCGGCATCTTCAGCATCTTCGGCGTTGCAGACCCTGGACTGGCAGCCGTGCCGCTGATCGTCATCCTGGTTCTGACGGCAATCAAGGATGGTATTGAGGACTGGAGACGAACGGTGCTAGACAACGAATTGAACAACTCACCCGTCTATCGCTTGGTCAATTGGAACAACGTCAATGCTTCCGAGGACAACATCTCGCTCTGGCGACGCTTCAAGAAGTCGACTACCAAGTTGATCCTGACCACATACAGGTCAATCAATCACGTGGCACAGAAGAAGAAAGCAAAGTCCTCGGACAAAGGCATCGATGGCGGTGAGCTTTCAAGGCAAGACACCAACATGACCAGGCCGACGATAAAAACCCGGCGAACCTCCACCTCATCGATTCGAAGTGATGATGGCCAAGACATTGCCATGACCCCCGTTCAATCACCCAGCATCCGCACCAGTACGCAGATAGATGGATACCTTGCACCCGGGTCTCCCACCAGCAGGCGTTCCTTCGACACCGCGCCTGAACACAACCCACATCTGGACGGTGGGAATGCTCCATCCGCTCTCGACACGAAGCGAAACTCGAAGCGCAAGAGTACTCTGTTAGCCAAAAACTACGGTAGTGTCCTGAACAAAGACACGCAACCCTCGGGTGAAGCTGCATTCAAGAAAGATTACTGGAAGAACGTTCAGGTGGGGGATTTTGTCAGAATCTACAACGACGAGCAGATCCCTGCCGATGTGGTCGTCTTGTCGACTTCTGACCCAGATGGCGCTTGCTATATCGAGACCAAGAACTTGGATGGCGAAACGAATCTAAAAGTGAGAAGTGCGCTTCAGGCAAGTCGGACCGTTCGTCACGCGCGGGACTGCGAGCAAGCCGAGTTCACCGTGGAAAGTGAAGGACCTCAACCGAACCTGTACGTGTACAATGCGGTCATGAAATGGCAAGAGAGGGACACCAAAACCCCCGAAGGTCCCAAGCACGAACGGGCGGAGGCCATTGGGATCAACAACCTGCTTCTTCGTGGGTGTAACCTGCGGAATACTGAATGGGCACTGGGTGTCGTAGTTTTCACCGGAGCCCAAACCAAGATCATGCTCAACGCGGGCGTCACCCCCAGCAAGCGAGCTCGCATGGCCAAGGAGCTGAACAGGAACGTCATTTACAATTTCATCATCCTGTTCCTTATGTGCCTTGTTGCCGGCCTTACTCAGGGTATCATTTGGTCAACGCAAGGAGGATATACGGCGCAATACTTTGAGTTCGGCTCTTTGGGTGGCACTCCGGCTGTTGGCGGCATTGTCACGTTCTGGTCGGCAGTCATTCTGTTCCAGAACTTGGTTCCCATCTCCCTGTATATTTCCCTGGAGCTCATTCGCTCCGCGCAAGCATTTTTCATCTACTCCGACACGCACATGTACTACGAAAAACTAGACTACCCATGCACACCGAAGTCATGGAACATTTCCGATGACCTGGGTCAGATCGAGTACATTTTCTCCGACAAGACTGGAACACTCACACAAAACGTGATGGAGTTCAAGAAATGTACAATCAACGGTCGCCCATACGGCGAGGCTTATACCGAAGCGGAGGCCGGTTTGCGACAGAGAGAAGGTGTCGACGTGGAGAAGGAAGCAGCCGAGGTCAATGCCCAAATCGCGGAATCAAGAGTCGAAATGCTCCACGAATTGCGCAAGACGCACGACAACGACTACCTCAAGGACGAAAACTTGACCTTCATATCTCCTGATTACGTCTACGACCTCAACGGACGGTCAGGAGAGGAGCAAAGGAGAGCATGCGAGCACTTCATGATCGCGTTAGCGTTGTGCCATACCGTCATAACTGAGACAACGCCTGGGGACCCTCCTGAGATTGAGTTCAAGGCTCAGTCGCCAGACGAGGCAGCTCTTGTTGCCACAGCTCGTGATTGTGGCTTCACAGTGCTTGGTCGGGACAACGACGATCTGCTTGTGAATGTACTAGGCGAGGACAGGACCTACCAAGTGCTGAACACCCTAGAGTTCAACTCGACCAGGAAACGGATGTCTGCTATTATTCGAATGCCCGACGGGACGATCAAGCTCTTCTGCAAAGGCGCTGACAGTATGATATACTCGAGACTGGCCAAGGGCCAGCAGCAAGAACTTCGCAAGGCCACCGCCGAAAACTTAGAAACGTTTGCAAGAGAAGGTCTTCGAACATTATGTGTTGCTGAAAGAGACCTTAGCGAGGCGTTCTACCAGGAATGGGTCCGAGCTCACGACCTTGCAGCTCAGGCTATACAAAACCGAGAAGATAGACTCGAGGAGGTCGCTGATCGTATTGAGCGAGATCTCATGCTTATTGGTGGAACTGCTATCGAAGATCGTCTGCAGGATGGTGTACCCGACACAATTGCTTTGCTCGGCAGAGCTGGGATCAAGCTGTGGGTGCTTACTGGTGACAAGGTCGAGACGGCTATCAACATTGGCTTCTCCTGTAACTTGCTCTCGAACGAGATGGAGTTGATTCTGTTCGATTTACCCGAGGGTACGATCGAGGACGCCGGGAGCTTGCTCGACCAGCATCTGAAGACCTTCAATCTGACAGGGTCAGATGCAGAACTCACAGAGGCCCGAAAGAACCACGAGCCGCCAGATCCGACACATGCATTGATCATCGATGGTGAATCCTTGAAATTGGTCTTGTCAGACGAGCTTCGGCAACGCTTCTTGCTGTTATGTAAGCAGTGCAAATCCGTTCTATGCTGCCGAGTATCCCCTGCTCAAAAAGCTGCCGTGGTGGCTCTAGTTAAAAACGGTCTCGATGTTATGGCGCTTTCCATTGGAGATGGTGCCAACGACGTCGCCATGATTCAAGAAGCCGATGTTGGGGTCGGCATTGCTGGTGAAGAAGGTCGACAAGCTGTGATGTCTTCAGATTATGCTATCGGCCAGTTCCGGTTTCTGCAACGGCTGGTCCTGGTCCATGGCCGATGGTCTTACAAGAGACTTGCTGAGATGACAGGCAATTTCTTTTACAAGGTATGTGAAAGCCTCCGTGGCATCCGTCATCAAGCTAACACACTTTCAGAACATCGTCTGGACTTTCGCACTTTTCTGGTATCAAATCTACAACAACTTCGACATCACATATTTGTTCGACTACACATACATTCTGCTGGTCAACTTGGCGTTTACATCTCTACCGGTCATCTTGATGGGTATCCTCGACCAAGACGTCACTGACAAAGTCTCGCTTGCCGTGCCACAACTGTACCGGAAAGGCATGGAAAGAAAGGAATGGACAGAGCTCAAGTTTTGGGGTTACATGGGTGATGGCATCTACCAGTCAGCAATCTGCTACTTCATGGGGTACCTCCTCTTCGCCCCGGCAACCTTTGTGACAGAAAGCGGGCGTGGGGTAGCAGACCGCGGTCGCATGGGTGTCTACATCGCATGCGCAACAATCGTGGTGCTCAACATGTACATCTTGCTCAACACTTACCGATGGGACTGGGTGATGGTCCTTGTCACAGTGATATCCACTCTGCTGATCTTCGCTTGGACAGGTGCCTACTCATCGTTCCCCGCTTCGGCGCAATTCTATGAAGCGGGTTCAGAAGTTTATGGCACCTTGACATTCTGGGTACTGACGGTACTCATCGTGGCCATCTGCCTACTACCACGATTTTGCGTCAAGTACTTCCAGAAGAATTACCGCCCATACGATGTGGACATCATTCGCGAGCAAGTTCGACAAGGCAAGTTCGATTACCTTGACCAGTACGAGGCATTTGTGCCTCCAAAAGCAGTTATGGGCTCGGGTACATCTTCAAACAGCACCGAAGTTGCAGCTGATGAGTCCATTCTGGACAACAAAAGCAAACATGCAAGGTTTCCCAGCATGACAGATTCAGCAAGACCAATATATCCTCCATCGGAAGCACCGACAAGACAACCGCACAGTCAAACAGGAAGCGATGGCACTGACAGAACAATCCCTTCTTTCGACATCTCACGTGCGCCATTAACGAGAAACAATACGTCTCCAGAGACACCCAGACCGCAATATCATGCGAGGATGTCTTCAGACCGGCTGAGGTCGTCGCTGGACAGACCGCGGCCGTCGTTCGAACATACGAGGTCACATTCACGACCAAGACAATCATTCGACAGGCCGATGAGACCTAGCTTTGAACTTAGCCGAGATTTTAGTTCGGCGGCATATCTGTCGAGGGTAGAGTCAAGTCACTCACAGTCTGGACTGACGCCCGTAGCGACGGAATCGGGCAGGAGGCGTTACACTACAGTGCAAGAAGGGAATGAAGGAGGGGCGTCCAACGTATAGGATATGTTAGCCAGACTAGATAGGGACATTTCACGACTTTCACGGCGTATTATCGCATTGCTTGGGCTTTATCATTACAGTCTAGACCTGCTGGGAGGTCAAGTGCGCATTATGAGCGCGGCGTTCCATCTGAGATTGAATCAGGAGCAAGCTTGCTACGCTCCTACCGCTCGTCTCATTGTGGTATTCACTTCAGGCTTACTATCACGTCTGGCTGGTTGTCCGTCAACACCATGTAGTCTAGGTAGTTCACTGGTCGTTCTTGCCGTTTCACGTCTCATGCTCGCTCGCGTCCTGATTGGTGACATCATTGCGCTAGGATTGAATGAAAAGCACTTTGACGCGTCTACGGGAAGCGCGACGCAGCTAAATTTCTTGAGACGGGTAGGAGCGGCGAACCTTGTACCAATACAATGACTCCAGCTTCACTAAAACAACATGTCCAGTTCACCTTTGTGCTGACCTAGTGACAGGTGAGGGGGCTCAGAAAACGGCGTACAAGAATTCCACTACTTGCACTCCTCATAGGTAGGCTTACTTACCATGATCTTTCGATCAAGGCAACGTTTCCTCCACCATCCCCACGATCGAATATAGTTGCCTCGCCCGTCTGCAGGCGTCCAATGTAGATTGCCCAATCCCACACTGCAGTAAGCAGACATGGCTGAGCACGTAGCCGCCGTTGAGTACGCATCTGACATCGCTCCGCAGTTTCGTGGCTAACGATGATAGTGCCTTGAAGAAAGTGCCTCCTGCGGTCCACATCTTCTGCCCTCGATTGTCAGACGAGGACAGGGGTGACCACGATGAGAAACAAGAGCGAGAATCCCAAGAGCGTCGAGACCAGTTCTTCACTGCGCTGCCTCTCCTTGCCTTCGACGGCGAGGAATGCCGACCGTATCACGCATGGATATACGAGACCCTTGATACGCAGCTTGCTAAGTGCGAAGCATGTATTCGTAGATACCATCTGGGGAAGATCGGTTTCAAAGCGCAGTTACTACAGGACTACGAAGACGATGAGGTCAAGCAGTTTCTGGACATCATAAACCGAAGGGACCTTGAAAGAATCAAGAACGGCCTGGATTCTGCCACGAAAAGGTTGGAGCCTCTGCCTCCCCAAGAACGATCGCCCAAGGTGCTCGACAATGCCCAACTGTTCGCACTATACGAGACGCTGCACTGCGAAGCATTCTATACAAGCGAAGATCTCCTCAAAGCCCATTTCGACAAGCCATTCAAACTAGTTCAGACACACAGGGAACTGAAGATCAAGGAGGTTCTGCCTGCCGTTACCAAATTCCTCTTCTCTCAAGATACACACCGTCTAAATTGGGCAGTCAAGACATGGCTCCGGCTGGATAGATCCCCAACAGACGAAGAGTGGGAATGGGCTATAAAGGACATACTCGTCTCCGAGCTAAACGCCATTCGAGACGACACCGGCCTAGTGCGATACTGGAGCGGCCTCAGAGTCATCATAGGCAAGCTCAGTGCCGAGCAGATACGGCTCAAGTTGTTCGATCTGGGATTCAACTTCCCCCGCATGTGTCTAGATCACCTTGCAAGACGGACAGCAGCAATTCCACAGATCACACAGTCTCTGAAGATTCTATGGAGCAAAGCCCCTGATGCATACTGGCAGGCTCTACCTTCAGTGTCCGCTGCAACCGTGGCCGAGCAGGTCTTTGCCAGTCCGAGCTTCGACAAAGCCTTGGAAACTTACGCAGCGTCTACCAACATGAACGCTAGTTTCGATGTACTGTCATGGATCGATGCCTTGCTTAATGCCTTGCAACCGGGGACCCGACCCCCCGCCACGCGGACCTTGACCCATCAGCTTTTCAACCGTGTCAAATCGGCCCAGCTATCCGAGGCAGCAAAACAGGTGTGCTTCGAGTGGGCAGTGAAATCGCTCGTGACCACCATTCTCAGCTTCTCCGATGATGAGGCAACGCGCAACTCAGCAGGCAGGCCTGTCCTGTCCGATGCCCTGGCTACAGTCAGCACCCATCTGCCGAGTATTCTCGCCTTTCAGCTCAGCAGAGACGATGCAGGAAGCCCTTCGGTACGAGACCAGGTCATCACCCTCGTTCGCAATAGTTTGGCGTTAGATTGTATTTTGCTGAAATCGGATTACGAAGCTCTTTCAATCAGCAAGCCAAAAGCTCAAAACAGTTCGCACACGCCCGAGCTCTGGCGCACGGTCAATCGGTACCTGGATGCCGACCGTCACGACTTGTCCATGGCTTTGCTCCGAAGCACTATGGCACTTGCTGGTTTGGAGCAGTTTCCAATCAAAGCGGACACTTCGTGCAAAGCTGAAAAGGAATCTTTCAATACGATGTTTGCAAAGGTCGAAGAACTGCTGAGTCAATGCATTGACCACCTCGCAGAATTCCCGGCTAAGCACCTGGACCCACTCTTCACCCAGCAAGACACAAACATGGCCCTGATGGCACTGCTATTTTCAAGCAACGACAGCATATATCAGGCTACTGTGGAACTGATCAAGAACATTGCTCAGGAGCCTGGCAGAATCGAGGCACTGGCTCATGTGGTGGATGCTTTTTTCTCGAGCACACTGTACTCACTTTGCTGGGTATTTCGGAGGATAGCAAGTATGATGCCCTTCAAACCGATACCTCGATTGCTCCAGACTGGCAAAGACATCATGGATCTGCTTTGCGACTCGAATGGCCTGCTTAGAACCAGAAAATTGGAGGGTCGCGAAGCGCATGCGGCACAAGCCTACTGGCAGTACACTTGGCTCATCCTTACTACCATCTTCAGAAGAATGGAGAAGTGGTCCATTGATGTTTCCGATAAGCCACTCATGACAGAGGTATGTCGTAATACAATGCAGTATGCACAAGAACTCTTTGGGCATTACTTTGTGTTCGTCAAGGCTGTCGAGCAAGGGACCAAAGCAGGGGAGAAACCTGATGTGGCTACTGCATTGCTTAATACCGAGGCGTCCTCGTCGGCTGGGTCACCTCCGAAAGCTTTAGACTCTATGGTCAAGTGGCTGAGGCTGCGTGACCCCTACCTCGCCGAGACGTTGGTCAATTTGATCGTTGAAATGCTGCGGCGGCTCAAGGAATATGGCACCGTGATACCAAGCGATAGTTATGCCCTCACCTTTGTAGAAGAGGTTGCTGTCGCTGGCGCCAGCAAAGGTAAAGGCACGCGCACAATATTGAGCGACAACCAGAAAGCTGGACTCATTCGTGCCCTCGAGCAGTACATAGGTAAGCAGATTGTGCGGCAACCAAAACTTACAGCGAAGAAGCAGCAGCGTCTGGATCTCGACTCGTGGACAGATGCCAGCGGCAAAGCAAAAGTCAAACCAGAGATTATTACCCTCGATGACGATGATCTATCTGAAGGCATCAAAGATGAAGATCTCACCGACCTCAAAGCGCTGCTCGACAAAACAGAGCTCTCGCAAGCAGAGAAACATAGACGAGAAGCGTTGCTGGCTCAGAGAAAGGAACAAAAGCTGCAACAGAAGAAGGCTGCGGCTGTGGTCAAACCTCAAGGACTGTCTTTGCTGGAGATTCAGAGAAAGCAGGCAGCGTCATCGAGGGCTTTCATCGAACAGCGGAAGAAAGAGGCAGATGCCGCCAAAGCAAGACAAAAGGAGCTGGCAGCAAGACTCAAGGGCAGGACTGGGAGTGAGCAAACAGCTCAAGCAGGTTCTGGTCTCGCTGGACTGGGCGTGCAAGGAAAAGACCACATCGTCCCTCGTAGTGACTTGATGGTGTCATCTGAATCTGAATCAGATTCTTCGGAGGACGACGAGCTTTTCGGTTCCACAAAAACAGCAACAACCACTATTAATCGGGCCGGCAAACCTGTGTCAGTACCTATCAAAAAGATCAAACAGGTACGATCTGCAAAAGATATGCGAGCACGGCTGAGTCCAGATTTGACTGGCCTCCACAAGACAATTCTGTCCTGGGATTTCTTTGCTGAGACCGAGACGCCCCCCAACTCCGGCAAGGACGACTACACACTTGTAACCAATACATTCAGGACTGTTGAGGACTATCAGAGGACCTTTGAGCCTCTTCTGGTACTTGAAGGTTGGCAGAGCTTTCGTACCGCAAGAGAAGATGGCAATTTCAAGCCGTTTGAGGTGAAAGTGGCCAGTTCCATGATCGTCGACAATTTCTTCGAGATCAACAGTACGATCAGCATGGCGGAAGGGAGAGAGCTTGGCATCGGACCGTCAGACGTGGTACTGTTGTCGAGGGGCAGCCGACCTCATGCCGAGCCTAGTGAACCACATTGTCTGGCACGAGTCAAAGAGGTCACACGTAAGCGCGGTGAGGTTCAAATCGTGTATCGGGTCAACTCTGCGAACAACCCTATGAGGCATCATCTGAACGATAAGGCTACAGTCTATGCTGTGCAAATATTGTCGTTGACACCTCTGGAAAGAGAGTACGGTGCGCTGATGGCTTTGCCATATTACGACTTGGCTGAGGAGATCATACGAGCTAAGCCGTCACCACTGCTCGAGTACACAGATGAAGAGGTCTTAGATCTGCAAGAGCTCCACAACCTAAACACAGCACAGGCCAAGGCTGTTAAGTCTGCTGTCGATAACGACGCTTTTACTCTCGTGCAAGGTCCTCCTGGTTCTGGTAAAACGAAAACAATCACAGCAATTCTCAGTGAAGTCATGACACGAATGTTGAAGACGCACAGTGTTTCAGCTCGACCTAGTGGCGGACCAGCTCCACCTCCATCCTCGAAGAAAGTCCTTGTATGTGCACCAAGTAATGCCGCGGTTGATGAGCTGGTCATGCGTTTCAAGGATGGTGTTAAGATGCAAGATGGCAAAACTGAGAAGCTGAACGTCGTCCGTTTTGGTCGAAGCGAGGCAATCAACGCTGCCGTCAAGGATGTCACCTTGGAAGAGCTCGTCAACGCGAGACTGAGCGAGACCACAGGCAGCAACGAAAACGGTAAGGATAATATTCACGACGTGATGATGGAACATAAAGGTGTTTCTGATGAGATGCTTGAGCTCAGGCGCAAGATGGACGAAACCAGACAGAAAGGCGAGCAAGTCTCATCTGCGGATGAGCAACTTCTCGAAGGTTTTAGGCGCAAGAAGACGATTTTGTCCTCCAAGATTGATCAGATGCGGGAGAAACAGAACTCAGCCACACGGGATGCCGACATCAACCGACGGCGGATACAGCAATCGATCCTTGACTCAGCCCATGTGCTTTGTGCCACGCTCAGTGGTAGTGGTCACGATACGTTCCAAAGCCTAAACGTCGAATTCGAGACTGTAATTATCGACGAAGCTGCGCAGTCCATCGAGTTATCAGCATTGATACCGCTCAAGTATGGTTGCTCAAAATGTATCCTGGTGGGAGACCCGAAACAGCTGCCTCCAACGGTACTATCACGACAAGCTGCAAAATATCAATATGAGCAGAGTTTGTTCGCCCGAATGGAAAACAACCACAGGAAAGATGTGCACCTGCTGGACATCCAGTACCGTATGCACCCTGAAATTAGTGCCTTCCCAAGCAGGACCTTCTACGACTCTCGACTGCGCGATGGTGCTGATATGGCTCGACTCCGAGCACGACCTTGGCATCGAAGTCAGGTGTTTTCCCCCTACCGCTTTTTCGACGTCGAGGGTATGAGTGAATCAGCACCGAAGGGCAGATCCCTCGTGAACAATGCAGAAATCAATGTTGCGTTGGCAATGTATGATCGCCTGGTGAGTGACGTGACGAAGTATGATTTCAGACGTAAGATTGGCATCATCACGCCATATAAAGGACAACTGAAAGCACTCAAGCAGCGGTTTTCGATGCGCTACGGTGAGAATATTCTTGATGCCATCGAATTCAATACCACAGACGCTTTTCAAGGAAGAGAAGCCGAGATCATCATTTTCTCGTGCGTGCGAGCTTCAACTCAAGGTATTGGTTTCCTCAAGGACGTTCGGCGTATGAATGTTGGTTTGACCAGAGCCAAATGTTCTCTTTGGGTCCTTGGAAACTCTCAGGCGCTGGTACAAGGTGAATTCTGGCGAGCACTCGTCACCGACTCACGTACCCGAAATCTATACACTGATGGCAACTTGACCCAACTGTTCAATAAACCTCTTCTCACAGCCGACATGATGAAGGATGATGTGGAGATGGGAGGCATGAGTGAGGACTCGCAGAGACCTCAATCTGTGTCCACAACAACATCAAGAGAGCGGACTGCTGCCCCTGCTTCGGACAGCCAACCAAATTCAGCCAAAGCGTTATCTCACGAAAAAGACAGCAGGAGCAACACACCGAGCCTAGCCGTCAAGAATGGCACCACACGTCAGAACCACCCCACAGCAGCATCGGAACGCTCTACGCCTTCTAGGCCCGACCCACCATCCCGTCAACTCTCTAACAGCTCAATTCCCGCAGCAGTACCTGAAAGTAGGAATGTCAAACCAGCGCTGTCTGTTGTGACAGGCACAAAAAGTCACGGGCAGGGTCACGCTAATGATGACCCACAGTCAGCCGTCAAGCGACCTCCTGCAGGCACAGGCGTTAATGGACCCAGTGGCGGCCGCTTCGGACTCAACGCGAGGGTCAACTGCAATATCTGTGGTTCGGACCAGCACTTCAGTCATAATTGCGACAATGACAAGGCGCGGGAGGCGTCAATAGGCAGATGCCATCGCTGTGGGCTGGCAGGGCACTCTAAGTCCACGTGTGCAGCCAAACGTTGTTTGGCATGTGGTGAGATTGGACACGCAGAAGCTAACTGTGGAGTGCCCGAGAACAAGAAAATGACGCCCACGGAGAGGAAAGAAGTGCAGAGACAGGAAGAGGACCATCGTAGACATGTTCAGAGGAACCGAGAGAACAGGACGAGGAAGCAGCTTGGTGAGCATGGTGCATCCATCCCTATGGTCAAGACTGGGTCAGATTCTGGTGCTGAGAAGCGGAAGAGAGAAAGCTCTACTGATGGTCCCTCTTCGGCGAAAGCTCAGAAGACGACCTCGCCTGCGCCTTCCAGTGGCCCTGCTAGCATGCAGCCACGCCCCACCGGGATGGGTCCAGCTGGAGCCAGGCCGGGGAATGGACAGCCTTTGATACGGCGAAAGAAGGCTGACCAGAATAGCATGTTCGCAAGACGATAATGGCCGCAAGCAACATGTTTTCCCAAGTATTGGTGGCGTTCAAGGTATGAGGAAGGCAAGGCATGCGAGTAGACTTGATTTAGCGACCTACAGCATTTTGGACCGGCAGATGATCGTTGTTGATCGCGCCCAGGACGGCGGTGCTAGCATGACCGAGAATTGATTGAAACAAGGATCCTCATTTTGGCAAGCATTGCATTCACATTGATATGTGGCATCCTAGAATTGATGATGTGCATGCGAGACCAGCATAATCAAAAAGTACGACCGGGAATGCTGTACCCGGAGAGGTAGCCTTTTGAGAGCGCATTTGCTGTACATCGAGTATTTGTAGCTGCGTAGCTGCGAGCCCTCATTGACGTGACCTGTTCCTACGTACTTGTATTTGAGTAATCGTGGTGGTAACGTTCGTACTCACCATTCCTCGTCGACTACAAACTTTATGGAGATCTAGAACAATGTCAACGATCGTCAGATCGCAGATCTATGGACACCAAAGGATCAGAGATCATGTTCCCAGATACGAGGTCGAAATTGAGATCACGCCTGGCTTAATCTTGATGTCTGACGTGACGGCCAGCCACTCCGTGGGGGGATTAATGGGCCGTCTCGCCTGCGCCGAACACCTTACCTCATAAGGTGAAGTGTAGGAACACGTTGCTCATCTCGAGTTTCCGTTCCGAACACTTCGAACAACCTCCTGCTGACCAGCATATAGCAGATTTTCCATCAGTCGTGATCAACAATCTGGCTATCACTTCAGCTGTGAAAGCTCTATCAGTTGTGCGATGCGCCAAGTCATGTTTTGTGAAAGGTCTGTGTCAGTGGTGAAGTGACATCGTAGAGAGGATTACGTTTGACTTTTCGGAATTTTCGAACAGTTCTTCGGTAACACAACTTTGCTGCATGCACGCAAGCACGTCAACATTGAACATGGGTTTCGAGAGGCTTGTATCCGCCTCGGGTGACGCCGTCGACCAGCTAAATTGGAATCGCAAAGCTTTGGCCAACCTCAGTTGCACCTTTGACCCAGCCACGTGGCTCGTGGCTCAGGATGGATGTCCGGCAAACGTCCCAACTGGTTGGAAGCATCAGCCAACAACGTCCATACGTTCTCGCATATGACAGACCGCTACCTGCAGTGGTGGAGGAGGCCAAGGTATGCATGGCTAGGTGCCTCATTTGTTCTGCGAGACGGGAGCAGGATCATCCCAAAGCGCCGCTCTTTCAGATTTGAACCTCAGCCAGCGTTCGCGGACTTCCGAGCGCAAGGCATCTCTGGCAATTCCTAACGAAGAGGCAGTTACATACGAGACGTTCGCGTTCGAAGTGAGCCTGAGTGATGTGGGACAGAACACCCCAGACTCCTTGAACTCCGCGCGGCGCCCAAATCGACCTTCTCACTGAGACGCTTCAGGGCCATTCGCTGCAAAATCGGGAATTGACCACAACAAAATTTACACGTTAACAAGCAGGTTGATGCGAACACAATTACGGTGTAGTGCAATACTATGCTTGAGCTCTTGAGCTTGCCACTTCGCTAATCGTGAAGCTGCAGTATGAGATATTGTCGTGACATTGTGGTACTACGGTGCTTCATATACTGCTGCAAGTAGCTGCAAGGGTCCTCTCGTTATCTCCCTTGCATGGATACTTACTCCATGCAAGAAGGACATTGACACCTACAGATGTACATGAGAGATGTACACGAGGTAATGAACACGAACCCCAGACATCGCCATGGCCCATGCTCTACAAAGCTCTGTCCGGACGCACAGACTTGCTCAGAGATCTACCTTCCCTTGCTCGTCTTCCATTCAGACTCTGGTCTGTGCTGGTCTAACTTTCGCGGACCTCGAGCTTTTGTAAGCACAACTTCAACCCTGCATCAGCACACCAGATCGCAATAATTATAGAATACAATGGTTTTACAAAGGCAGGCATAGTCGCATCATGAGTCATCCAAACATCACCCGGGACACTGCCCGGCCAAATAAGCAATATTCGATTCTGCATGTACTCGACAACATCGCAACTTCCTCGGCCGATTTTACACTTGCACCCGCATTTGCCACATCTGGTCCAAATCGATGCCAGAATCTCGACGATGCTTGCAAACGACTCTCACGGACTTTGCAGACTCTCACGACAGAGGAGTGCTGTCGCAAGCACTTACCAGAAATCCCTGTTCCGTCCTATGACAATGGCACCATTGACATCTCGCTGAACTCTTGCTCACAGCCTTCCTTAGACGTTGTCTCGGGCCATGCGAGCCTCAAAGCATCAGAGTCGACCCCACAAGAATCTAAACTTTGTCCACATCTTCACCTTGCCAGCCTAGGCCAAACATTCAACGCTGACACTTTTGGTGAGATGACACACCTCCGCGAACATATCTTACAGAAGTCACGTCCAGGGTCGATGTACAGCACATCGACTATGCGGCAGGTGACCGTTCACAAACGACCTGGGTCTACTGGCTCGGCTGCAAGACCAGGTCGAGCAAGGAAGAGGTCTGTCGCGTATGACGACCAACGAGCCTGTCGTCCTATCATGCGACATCCACTCAAGCATACGTCTTCCCCTTGTTTACAGACAAGGCGCCGGGGTCTCCAGTTGGTCGCAAGCCTGAAAGATTGGCGCACTAAGAGCGACAAGAAGCGTAGACTTGAAGACGCACAGGCGACAGAGCAGGAAGAGGAACATTCAACGATACCGATGCTCTCGCTAAAAGAAGCACTCCAAGGTGTGACCCCCCTGTCGCCTCTGCACGACCCTCAACAGGATCAGCAGTTTGCACAAGAGTGTTCGAAGCTGCTGTCTCTCCGACAGGACCCCTCAAATTTTTCCTTCATTGGTTCACCTCGCACGAAGCCACCAACGGGGCCTCCACGAGAGATGTCATGTAACTCGTCACAAGTCGCCGCCAGGCCCTCGATGCATGCACATAGAGCGTCTGAAGCCCTGTCGATCAGCACAAGCATATTGGACATCGAATGGCCACAGCCTGGCGGTTACAAGACACTCCCTTCTGACTTGACCACGGACCTACAGCCTGCTCGGCCAGAGTCTCCTCCAATGCCCCACCATGCCGTTGACGACGGAGCTCTAGAACGCTCGAGTCCTCTTATTAGTCTAGCCGAGTCACCACACCTGGATAGCTTTCCCAAACTGTGGACAGCTCCGATTGTCGAGAAGCGAACACCAAGGTCGCCTCCTCCATCGGCACCGCCAGACCGCCCGTTACCACGCTTGCCTTTGACCGAGATCAAAACAAACGAAAAGCAAATTCTCAAGAGCGCTGAGACTGGTCGTCGACCAATTCTCGAAGATTCACCTCAATTTAGGGGCATGTCTTCTTCCGACACGTGTCGGCCGGACCTTGCTCAGAGCCGTCTGTCGAGTTTAGCAGCAAGCAAGGGTCTAAAGGTAATTTCGTCTGTTGGACCACGTGTTGATACCTTATCACACGTCACGAAGGAGCGACCAGCCACAGCTCCCTCGACGCCTTTGAATCTGCGATTGAAAAAGAGCAACAGAAGTTCCAGGGTTAATGAGATCAAGAGGAGACATGTATCCATGCTTCTCAAGGACGGTGGCAACGTTGTCGGCTTCGGGCGGAGTGGTGTTGATACGGTTGACTTCGCCCGGCGCGGCTCTGCTTCCGATGCTATGCAGACCGCATCTGTGCACAATCCCCACACTATGATACTTCCAACCAGGAACAGGCGAATGTCGATGGATAAGTATGAGACATTACCGTCGACACCGGGTAGCAAAGCACACCCTGCCAAATGCTCAGTGTCATCCACCCCATCGCGCCAACAGGTTTCGAGTTACGTTCGGAGTTCAAGGGTCAATTCACCAACCAAACGAAACATTCAACTCTCCTCGGGCCCATCATCTAATCCATCGAAGCCAGAGCAGATGTTGTCTCAGTCCAAAGTCATGACACTTGTTGACACTGATCCTCGAGCTTCTCATGGCTTCCGCGCTGGTGCAGCAAGTCCTGTGTTGGGCAGCACGTTTGAAAGGTTGCCAAGAAAGGGCTCTAGAGCTACTCGCTTGACTCGTACTGAGAGCCCTAGCAGTGATGGGAGCAGGCCTTCATCATGTCAGTCTTCCATGCAATGTTGGAGTCCCAAAAGCGAGACTACTGCCACCACTGCCACCACCGCAACGACTGTACCTTCTAGCCCGAACTCTGCTTCTTTCAGTACCGGAATGCCGCTTGTGGTATCCTTCGACTCGGGATATGCCTCTGGGCGCGAGAACAAACCTACCGGAACTGATGGTCCTCAATGCAACGCTCCGAATCTTGAGTTTGTGTCTGCAAAATCTCATCAGCTCGTCCAACAAGAACAAACGACTTCTCCACGAAGTGCTGGCCTGAGCAGCAAGGCCGACAGCGAGCAAGAAGTGACAGAATTCAAGGATGAGATCGATCACATGGAGCGTGTGTATAACGCCATGCTACGAGCACGTCAGGGTCTTGCTCAGGAGTACATGAACAACAAAAGACAAGCTGAAATGCTTGAAGACGAATGGGCGTTTCGTACCGCGTCGGTTAGGTTTCAGACGGGTAGTGTGCTCGAGAAGATCGAGGCTGACCCTGCCAGTAGTCGAGCAAAAACTGAAGGAGACAGCGAGGGCGCAACCACACTCTCATCATTGCGGAAGCCTTTCATGGCCATCTCATCAGCAACTACTCGAAAGGGAGACGCTAAGGACGATGTCGATGACCCAGTATCTGTGCATGGTCCAGATGTGCTGGCGTCATCTAGAACACTATCCAAGTCATACTCGGCTCCAATGGGCTCTCCTTCGATCATGAGCATAAGCATTGAGTCTCCAGCACAACTGCCATCGAAAGCAGGCTCCACTCTGCCCTCAACGTCCAGACGGCCGACACAACTTACCGCAAGCCGCTCGCGATCTTTAATGCCAGTGTCGCCTGTGAAAAGGGTTTCAGTCCTGTCGCAATGCAACACTTACTCAAGCCCACCACGCTCGCCGTCGACATCGGTGTCAGCCCCTACACCCGCCACTGTGCCTGGCAGCCTCCCAAAAAAGCAAGTGGCCATCTGCACCAGGACCCCAGCTCAAGACATGGACGAAGAGATCGGCTTCGACAACGCCGTGCCTCCCTTCTTGACCAACACGAGGCAGATGGACAGGGCTATTGACGCGTTCAAGGTCTCGAGTGAGCGCGACCGAGACTGCGACGGGATATCCGAGGATGAGCACGGCTACGAGGACACTGGTAGTGGTACCGGTGCTGGCATCGTTAGTCTAAGGCTTACCGATGGTCAATTCAGGGTTATGTGAGTGAACGAGCGCTCCAAGGAGCATCAAGCCAGTCGAGCGTCAGAGGTTCGAAGCGAGATGAATTGGTTTGGCCTGGCCTTGCTTCGGTTGTCCACGGGAAGGAGGATGGATTGGATTTGGATCGGGCGCCGGTCGTTTGTCTGACATAGTTGTTGGCGATGTCACTGAGGACAAGAGGCCGCGTTCCGGCTATATGCTTTTTGTTTCATGAGAGAACGTATATCACGATAACGAGGACAAAGGAAAAATGGTGTTGAAGGGCAGGAACACGGTAGTGCTTGGTTGGGTGGTCAAAAGCAAAACAGGACGTTATCTATGCAACATGGGAAGGAGTACGTATGGGTGGGTGATAATAAATCACGAATCTCGGCAGGTTTTTTGGTAGACAATTTGTTACATGTTGAAAATCGATGATATCTATTTGGTTCTTAGGTAGCTATTTAAATACACAATCCAAACCGAAGCGTGTCTTCATAAATCATTCGGTATGTCCGATAGTATCCAAGCCGTTGCGAACCATCACCCATGCGTAGATGACCTGAACACCGTACAAGCGCAAAAACCGCTGAGAGTAACGGCAATGTCTAGAACCAAGAAAACCTCACGCTCTCCTCGTCGTCCCATCGTATCCGCGTGGAGATGGTACGCGTTGGAGGACGCATTGCGTCCCTAGAGGTGGCGTTGTCGGCGCAGTGGCCGCCTAGTCCTCTTTTGGGAGCGAGAAAGCCCCAGTCGTCCGAGTTGGGTTTCAAAGGACTGAGGGTCGAGCCTGCCGTGGATGAGAACGGAGACTCTGTGGATGGAGAAGGAAGTGGAGACTGGGATGGAGATTTATTCCATGCTGTGAAGGGTGACCAGGCGAACCATGAGTTGTCAGTGCTCGTGCTCGTGCGTCTGGGTGTCGATGGCCCGGCGTCAGATATGGTTGACATCGAGGTCATACTTCCTGCTGAACCAGGTCGTTCTTGGTCATCGGTGACTATTCGGAAAGCAGATGGGAACATGGTATGATGGCTGTTCACGGGGACTAGTCTGGTTGGACTCGAGGTCCGTGAAGTTGAGCTTGGCAATACCGCTGGTCGTGAGAGAGATTGTGATCTCGAATGTCCGTGATAGTCATGGCACACAGGTTCGTGCATGACAGATGCGGCTGATGTGATGTCTCTTCTTGGAGCAACTGCCATGGTCTGCGAACTTGCATGGCCTGTAGGACGAGATGTCTTCATGGTGAGTAGTTCGTTGTTCTCGATAGGGAGGTCGAGGTTGTCCTCGGTGCAGCTGGTAGTGCTGGGCCGTTGGGAGAGTGTTTGGACCACAGTTGGAGCATGAAGGTGATGAAGCTCGTCACCAGGCGTGAACTTGTTGAGTTGGCCTCTACCTACACGCGGCGGGTAGAAGAGTGGCGGTGTTATGTCGCCTTTCCTTCGAAGCTCGGGTGCAGTGGATGGTCGTTCTACTTCGGCCACATGACGCCTTGGCAACGCTGCTTCTGCGCGGTGCGTCTCGGGGGTGTTTTGATCTTCTCGTTCAGAGGATGTTATTCTGCTTCCTCCTCGTCTAGCTCCTTTTCCCTCTTCGCGAACAGGCTCACTCTGTTCTGGATGGCATAGATGGCGTAGCCGACTAGAGCTAGTACCACGAACAGAACGATGACTATTATCGCTATGACGATGTTGCTCTGAACCATGTTGGCTGTCGTTGTTCTCGACGAGGTTGTGAAAGTCTTCTTCTCGACCTTTCAAGTAGAGGCCTGGAGTATGTGGGTCGCTGGCGTGGGCTGGTCGGCGGATGCCTGCTGACTCAGTACCGGGAGAAAGTGAGCGGGCGTGCTTGTGAGCAGGGGTCCTTCCAATCTTGTTGGCTACTGATAGACTCTGGGTGCGAGTGTGGACGACCAGACGAAAGCGGTTGGGTGGTGGTGGGCTGAGCCCAGGACCGGAGAGGAGAGAGCTGCTGTCTGGAAGCTGGCCTATGCACACGGGGTCGGAGGTGTGGACTCTTGCCTCGAAGGCCGGTGGTGTCTGCTCGGGAAAATCAAACGCAGCGTCTTGAGAAGCGAAGAAGGGAATTTTGACTGCTGGAGGGTGGAATGGAGGACCTGTCAGAGTCCTCTTTGGTTGGGATCGTGCCTGATGTTGATGATGGTGCTGGTAATAGGTCTAGGTCAACAGATCAAGAAACTAGTCAGTTGGTCTGGTCAGCGCAATGTTGGGATTGTAGCACGGGTTGCCAGTGTTAGCATGGAAGAGGAAGAAACACGAGCTCGGGAATGTGAAGCATGATATTGCATATATGACCAGCGCGTGGTCGCCAGCCTCGTGCTTGGAAAGCGAGACATTGTGGGATAATCGAGAGGTTGGCTGTGCTCGTCGATGAGGATTCAGGGCCAAGAGGGACGACTTGCTGGAAAGCGCTCTCGACGCGCTTGGCGATTCGTCCATCGTCATCCCAACCACCGCGCAAACCACGACGCTAGTTCCTGATATGACCTAGCCTATATCCACTTGCCGCCAACCACCTTCCTTCTTCGCGGTGATGTCATGTGATTACGCGATACCCTGCAACACGCGTTGCGTATATTCTATAGTATCGATGTTAGTGTCACTGCGTACCATGAGCCATGTGCAATTCAGTGCAAGAGGCCACTGGTCCTTGAGCAATGTGAGGCCCACTTGTCAGTAATGAGTAGCGCGGGGTCACGCGATGTACTCACAACATCAAGTGCCTTCTTGGTACAGAAGACCGAGCAGCGTACGACTCTCAAAGAGGATCTATCAGCATGGCTTTCGTCTCAAGGACAGCATCAAGTGTGTCGAGACGCACTCTCGGCACTGTTGACTCTGTTAACAAGAGAAGTACTTGGATCAGCTGGACAGGAACGAAGGGCCAATACCTCCTTCCGTGAGCGCAGTTCCTGATCGCGGCCAGCGCACTGGCCAACTGCCGCAAACAACCCGTCCCCATCCACGCAAATCCCTCTACCATCTCTTGCTCGGCGTCATGCTTCGGATGTGATCAAAGGAAATACACAAAGTACTTGCAACGGTATGCTTGTACAAACATGGCATGGAAACGCAATGCTGCCACAGCGAACCCTGCATGGCTATCCCCAGAGCCAAGACAACAGAATCGTGGGACTTTGTCTACCGCAGGAGCAAGCAGAGCATCAATGTATCCTGTCTTCCATACAATCACTGCATCCGGATGTCTCCCGCTTCCATGTTCGTAACCTACTTCTATCAAAGAACTACATGGACAAAGAACCTCTGCGCATGGACTCTGCATGACCATTCTCATTATCTGCCATGTTGACCACTCTCGTTATGGGCCGATGCTACGCTGATTTGAACAGGCTGAAACAGGATGAGCTATTCAACACGGCTGTCCTTCGTTCGAGAATAGATACCATGACTCTGGTTGACGCATTCTTCAAACCAGCTCTGTCTACCGATCGAGACGGCGACGTACTAATGGCTGACTCCACCTCTGGCCCACCCACAAGCCCGTTCAGAGAGCGGTTCAACTTCGACTGGTTCAAATTTGATAGTACCAGCTTGTCACCAAAGAGTCCTACCTTTTCTCCCACCTCCCCAGCAACACCCTCACGAAAACTGAGCGTGAGCACTGTCTCACCGACAAGCTATTACCAAGATGGCTCTCATGTCACCCCTGCCACGCCAGACAAGTCCAACAAGAAGTCCTCTAATACCATCAATTCGCCTCTCAGAGCTTCACGATTACTCCTGCCTTCACCTCCAGCAAAGCCTCTAAACTGGGTCTGGCAGTGCCACCAATGCCGCTCACGCTACCAGCTGTCGGTCACCCGTCGATGCCTCATAGATGGCCACTACTATTGCTCTGGCGATAGCGCCCAGACTCAACGCAACAACAAGCGGAGACGCAAGGCACAGTCATGCACCAGCGAGTTTGACTATGTCGGCTGGCAGGACTGGGGTCAGTGGCGTCGTAAGTGTTCTGCTCTCAGAGCGTATGCTAACGGAAAAGCTGCACCGAAAATGCATGGCTGTGAAGGATGCAGCTTCCCGAGTCAGTGTCGCTACGAGAGCCGGCCGCCTGTCGAGACCATCGAGTTCAACAAGTACGTTGAAGAAAAGGACGTCGCAGCAATTAAGCAACAAGAAGCTAAGGCAACTACTAGCCCTGGAAAGTCTGCCTTCGCGGAAGAGTGGGCCCTGGGAAAGGAGCGCCAGATCGTCACTAGGGCTGCGAAGAAGAAAGGTCAAAAACTTGCAAAGATAGAGGTAGCTGGTGACAAACTTTTACAGACGAACACGGCTGAAAAAGGATCGAAAAGACAGCGATTCTACTCAAGTTTTACTGTCAGCCCATCGAGTGCTGATCTCAGTCCTACAAGGGAAGTTAGCAACTCATTTGCTAGGGGGAAGTTCGATCCAAGCCTGCCTTCAATCAGCCACAACCCCAAGAATCCGACAGCAACTAACACCATTCCGATCGACCCTGCCTTAACTCAAGAAGTCCACAGCCATCCACATGATAACGACACAGATCTCGAGGCGATCGAAGCCACCTTGAAAGCTGCACTCGCCGGCCAAAAATCAAGATCAACATCCTCATCGCCTGCACCGACTTCACACAATCAATCACAGCCCTCATCTGCATCAATACCACTCTTCAAGCGACGAACCAATTCGAAATTCAACAACCCCGAGTTCGAGATCACCCCGACAGGCATCACCAACAACAGCCTCGTCGCAGACGGCACCGTTACCTCTCCAGCCCTCTCAACACCTCCAGGCCTCGCGCACTCGCGAACCGGCTCACAACAATCACTCCTAACAGACTTCTTCCGTCAGGGCAAGAACAACAAGGACAAGAATTCCGACAGAACACACGCGGAGAAGACCCGTCGCGCCGCTTCCGAAGCAGACATCATATCCTTTCTGCAGCTCAAGACGGGCCCCAGCCAGGGAGATGTGTCGCCTGCCTCTGCACCACGACCAGAAGCGAGCAGACACCACACTTACGACGGCCACGGTGCGCACGCGAGGACACGAACCGGCGACAGCAATATTAACGCAAACCACTTCGAAGACATCAACATTTCGCCCGTCACCGCCCGGAAAGCCGTCTTCTCGGAGATCCTGCCGCCGCCTAGCCTCAATGCCAAACCGAGCGCGGACGTAGACGTGGATATGGATGCAGATGTCGATGTCGATCCAGTGAAGAAACCGACACCATCCGCCTCTGTGGATGGCAGTGAGAAGCACGGATCCGGAACTAGCAGCGCGTTTGGCCTGCTCAATTTCGGGTTTGGCAGAAAGTGAAGTGACATGAATGGACATACACGCCCGGATAGCGGGGTCATGCGGGTAGAGTACGCAAGAACACAACAGTGTGTATACAGTAGCTAGAGTAGATAGAGGTCGAGAGTTCAGGACGACGACAAACATAGACCATCGAATGGATAGATTGCTTCCGCAGTGCTACATTTCGCGTCGTGTGGAAGTGCTGCATACATCCTTGCTTGTGTCGATGCAATCCTGGCACTTGCGAAGGGGACGACGAGCGTAGTGATTGTTTGTTTGTTTGCCTTGCGGCTCTAGGGGGTTCTCTCCACTGCAGTGAGATCCCCGACTCAAGTAATCAGAATCGATGGATGAAGCCTGGGGAATCGAAAACCTGTCTGCAATGGTAGACTATCAAATTACTCTATATTGCCACTTCTGTGTCTTCGTCGTTTCCCGCTGCAATTTCAACCCTTCGACCCAGCTCATCTAAAAATAGTGCTATCCGAAAGCATAGTGTCCACCGAACGGCCAACATGAACCCCTTCGCTTCCATACCACAACCGTGTGATCATCCCTCCTCCGAAGTCAATCTACTCAACACCTCATCTCATCTCATCTCAATTAGCCGCAAACCTCGACTTCCCCCTCAACCAAGCGCCTCTCGCCCAAAGCCTGTAGATGTCCAGCACACCCACAACGGTCAACCGCCCAATCAGCGACCCACCCCCGCCAATCCCGAGGTTGCGGAACAGCGGCGTGCTATAATGAATGCTAGCCGCGGCAGCACTCGACCTGACGGCGTCGTTCATGGCGAACAGACTGGCGCTGTACCGCGGGTACGTCAGCGCCAGACAGATGAAGACGACCTGGAAGACGAGGAAGACGGCGGCGGCGACGAACAGGACGATGCCGAGCGTCGGCACGATCCAGTGGATGGCCGGGCTGCTGGCCGCGGTCCACGCGAACACGAGGAGCGCGGCGGGGCGCGAGCACGGCTGCGTACAGCCCCGGTACCAGTCTTCGAACAGACGCATCTTATATAGACCGAACAACGAATCTGCGGTTTAGTAAGAGCATACATAATCTCAGAACTCACTAGGCATCCACCGAAGAACGCAGGGCATTTTGGTCCGATACCGACATGTAGGGACGGAGGATCTCATCACAAATAACCAAGACATACTGCATTGGTCAAGACTCCAGCAGACGCCACGAAGAGACATTCCGCATCACGCGAGAACTCGCATTAGTAAGTGATTTCAGGCTCTGAGGAGGAGAAATTGCAAAACTCGAGTCACAGGAGATAGAGGAGGATCCGTTGTTTCGGGTCTGCAGTAAGCATATAGCGGACTTTGGTAGCACCATAACCGGGCCCGGGCCCTCGGTGCTTGGAAAGGTGTGCTTTGGCTAGCTCAATCCATTCACTGCTTGGTCGAGAGTATGCGATCATGCCGTAGTGAAGGATGAAGTTATCTCTCAGTCAGTCAGTCAGTCAGTCAGTCAGTCAAAGAAGATCAGGCATGCTGGGAAAAATCCTGCGGAGGTTTGTCCAACAAGCCACATACTCCAGTCACACACTGTATCGGTAGGTAGCCAGGTTGTTTTTCAGCAGAGTTGATGACGTAAAATTAGCTGAGCTAATCAGCAGATGTTAGAGAGTTGATTGAGTTTAGTGTCAGGTATAGTCTACTCTGCCAGAAAAGAATCGTTCCCATTACCATGTTCGGTGTCGCACGTCGAAGGCGCGATTGACTGCTGGTAGTCCCGTGAAACGGTTGGGTCATGAGTGAGCAGAGCAAAACCTTGGCATCATTCGTGAACTCATGGTGCCATTGTAAAATATACATATGCTCGGGTTCCTATCAAGCAATCTCGAAATCTATGCCGTTGCCGAACCTAGCAAAATGCCTACCCAAAACATAACCAGACACCGTTGGCGAATATTACAACTCCAATGCTTTCTGTCTGTTTACCTCTTCACCTACTGTGGTGTTGTAGATCCGCTTGCCCCCGTACCGCCGTCCGCTTGTAAGGTCGACTTCTTGAAAAGGTTCTGAGAATCGTACAACGAAGAGCTCTTTTTGAAATTGCTACAACAAGTTAGTATTGCTCGTTGCTAGCTACAGCCCCGTTCGTCACGTCATGACATACCCGATTCGTCTACCCTTGACTTCACTCAGTTTCTTCGTGGTGGGACTCAGGATGTCATCTGATGGAGAGACGTAGGTCTGGCCATTGTCATGTGCCTCTGAGAGTTGGCGTACTAGTGCTGGCTTCTGGGATAGAGTCGACGCCTTGAATATCTGGTCCATCGATCCTGTCTCTTCGGCAAACGATGTTTGATTTGCTGACTTGGGTGACGGAGGTAAAGGCACCTTGGAGGGTGATTTGGTAGGAGACGGAAGATTTGAAGACCGCTCACCCAAGGGCTGTTTGGTGCTTGTGGGCGCCGCCATTATGTTATTCTGCTTGTTCGACGTGCTGTGTAGCCGGATCTGTTGTGGAAAATTGTGGTTGGGAGTATTACTTGGAGTGCGCATGTTGTGATAACTACTTTGTGGCCTGTATTTCGTTGAGCGTGTTAGCTGTTGGAATGCAGGGTACAGTGCAGGGGTGAAGCAGGATGGTTGTGGAGGAATCAGTATTTGTTTTCATCGGCATGTCAAGAACGTCTAGGCATCATGCAATCGTGTGTCTATGGCAGGTACTGCCTGGCAATGACACAAGCAACGGTCGGTGCGACCGGACGAGTGGTCGTGAGTGGGTTGTTTCACTGGGAAACCACTGCGGAGTTGGACCTGGGGGAACGACGTGTGGCATGGTTGCTTGAGCGACGACAAGCATTGATCACCGGCATAAATGGTCTCTTTGTTACACCGTAAATGGTGCAACTGAGGAACGGAATCAGGGCATGTGGTCTGGCAGGCTCGAACCTGTTCACGAAAACTACAGTACTTCATTAGAGCTTCTGTAGCAGGAAGCTGAAAGTCGTACGTATGGCATCTAGTCTCGGTGGGGAGAACTGAAGGGTGCATTATTCGTATCATATAGCATTCATCTTTCGTCAGCACACTACATTCCTTGCAGGCCTGGATGGGCTTGTCCAACATTTCCGTACGCAGTCTTGACATCTGCGCCTATCGGAGTAACATTCTCATCTTGACTGTCCGAAGCGCCCATCTTCTTTTCATATTGAGACATAACACCACCACCCTCAACATTTTCCTCAAACACGTCAACCTCGGCTGAGGCGAATTGTCGTGCCGAAACACCTCGTTTGAAGAGTAGATCCATCTCAGCATAGGTGCGACCTTGCGGCTCGGGGATGCGGAAGTAGGTATAGACAATGCAAAGCGCACAGAAACCAGACCAGAAGAACCCTGTGTAGAGTCCCCAATTCCATTCACCCTAAGGCAATGTTAGCATACTTCTGAGATACCAAGGATGAGCTGAACTTACAGGGTTGAGCATATAAGGGGTCAGCACAGAAGTGATTATACCAATGATGTTGTAGCAAGCGCGTCCCAGTACGATAGTCTTGACCTGCAGTCGTCGCGTAGACATCTCAGCCACAAGCGAGTAACAGACGGTCCCGACCGACAACTGATAACAAGCTGCCCAAATCAGCATAATGCTTCCTGCAGCTAGAGAAGCTGCAGTGTTCTGAGGCTGAGGCACAAGTCCGAGAAAGCCAAGAATCAGCAGCATGGTGAAGAGTCCACAGAGACCGAAGAGGTAGAGCTTGCGCCTGCCAATGCCGCGGGCCATCAAGAACCAAGCAACAAAAACACCTACACAATTGATTGTGTACTGACCAAGTGCGAAGCTGAGGGCCTTTGAAGGGTCGAGACCAGCTTGTTCCAGAAAATAGGTTGAGTAGCCGGAGAAGGAGTTTCCTGACATATTTTGAATAGCCCAGCACATGCAAACGATCTCGGTTCTACGAAGATCAGTGCCCTTGAAGCAATCCAAATAGCTTGCACCAGCAGTAATCTTGTTCTCGAGTGCAGTCGTGTGGACCATCATCGCCACGGTATCGTCGGCATCGAACTCTGTCTCGCGGTTTCTGCTGGTCAGTCGCTCCAAGCTTTTCTTGGCGTCTTCTAGTCTGCCTTTTCGAACGAGCCACCATGGCGATTCTGGCGCGAAGAAAACGCCAATAAAAAGTGGAATAGGCCAGATCCATTGAAGGGCAAATGGCAGTCTGTAGGCCCACTGGTCTGTGCGGCCCACCATGGCCTTGATTGAACCGATACCGATGACCTGACCTATTCCCCAACAGAAGTTGATATAGGTGGTGAGGTGTCCTCGAAGCGCAACAGGGCAAACCTCGGAAGCGTACGAGATTGTGAGTGTTTGAAAGACACCCCAGGGTAGACCCATCAGGATCTCTCCAGCAAGGAGCTGCTGAACGTTTGGAGCAGTAAAAAGGATAGCAATAAAGCCTGTGATCATGGTCAAGCATATCAACACGGTCTTGCGGTATCCGATCCGTTCCGAGACCCAACCATTGATAATCAGACCAAGGATGGAACCGACGTTAGCGCCGTTGGACAGACCCGCCTGCCAGGGAGCTGGGACTTGATAAGTGCCATCTGACGCTACGTACTTCCCGTACTTCTGCCTGAAAGGTGGGAAGGCGTAGAAGTTGGGGAGGAGGCAGACTTGAAACCCCTCCATGACAATGCATGTTGAGATGAGAAAGCTCCATGCAATGGCCTTGGGATAAAGCCTGAGACCCTGCATCAGAGTCATCTTGTGTTCTGCGTCGGTGGCGGCTTTAGCATTTCGAATGACCACGCTGTTAGATCTCTTTGATGCATTGTGGTCTTTGGGGGGCGAGTGAAGCGGCGACTCGTTGGTGCCCTTCTCGTGGTTCATATCAGTCGCCATATCGATGATGAGGAGTCGTCGACTGCTGAAAAACCAAGTTCTGTACAACAAGTCACCGTTAACTGGAGAAGGGAAAGGAAGAAGGGTGTGGGTAGAGGGTCAATTTATGTCAGGAGCCGGGGTGGTAGTGTAGGATGACTTTCTCAGCGCCCCACCGCTTCTGCTAGCCGAAGACTGTCACAGATGACACGCGGACTAAGACCGTTTCCACTACACATGGTGAGCATCATTTTCAGTAATACCTGTACAGTTTCACACACGCCTGTATGAGTCTGCACAGCGCTTTGTGATGGAAAGAATGTATCTTCGTGGGCTCCTTCCTTGTAGAGCTGCAGGCCTCCGCTCGGCGATGCGAGTTTAGTGAGCTAATGCCCGTAGGTCTAGAAGAGGCATAGTTGGTACTAGTACTTCGACATCATTGGCCGATGGAGTAGATGTCCCTCGCCGCAAAAGCTTCCCTTACTTCCGTCGGGTTCTAGAAAAATCATTGTTGTGGCTTCCCGTATCTAGCCTTCGCCCAGTGCTTGGCGCCACGGCCACGTGCAGAGACAGACAGACCGAGGTCCCATCATCCAATTGCGTTTCGAGACTCAAGCGCCAATACGACCGTTCCGAATGTCAAGACATTTCCCGCCCTATGGGAACAAAATCGGCTCCGTAATCGAGTCCTTCATGCAGTGTGCTTGGGGTCCCCAAGACGAGGTTACATCCCCCCACATGACTAGGCGCTCCAGCTTCTCGAGAGAAACGCGTGCTTCTGCGGCACGCTTCCACACGGGAAACCTGACCTTAAAGTCGCATTGTTTATTTCTTCGACTGCCCTGGATATGATTAGCTAGTTGGTCATTCGGTTCGGCTTGAACCGGAGATTGTCGGTCGCTCTACCAAACCACAGGCTTGCGACAGGGTCTTTGCAATACGCTCTCCTCAAACGTTTAGGTAGCCAGCATGTCCATAGTAGGGACTCTCAACAGCGTCTGTTACCTTACTGCCATCGATGCGTGTAAGAATGTTCCTGCGGCCTAGGCAAGTGTGTAGATAATGTTGTAGCTCGCGAGAGCTCGGCCCTAGTCTCTGCATCTAGTGCTAGCCATGTTGTGAGTGCGGCCATGCTTGGTCTTGGCCTGCTACTCAGGCGTTTTGCCCACCGGCAGAGGCACGCCATGGCTATAGAGCCACACGGCCGCCGTCAACTGCCTCATTGACTCGCTAAGGAAACTGCAGGCGTGGGGTGCAGATCTTCGGATTCCATCAATTTGGCCGATCGGCATACGACCGCGGATTTAAAGCTGGCGGAGTGCAGGGTTTGGCATCAGAAATGCTGGGATCAGAACAGCGTCAAGATCAAAATCGTAAGATCCTCTATCTGCTTAAGTAATATCCAGTCCTTCCAGTGAGGTCGAATCCGACCAAAAAGACATCGGAAACGAACAACATCATGCTCGTAGATCAATATGTGATGTGCTTAGGGACCTCGAGCGTGGTGCTTTGCACCTTCTCCAACACCAATAGAGCACCCCTCCAACGCCTCGCTGTTATTTACTGTAAACCAACCGTCTCAGATCCCAATCTTTGCTCCTTGACGTTTCCCACTTACTCCTGGTACTCTGACACATCCTCGATGCCGAAAGAATGAGTAGACTAGTCCCAGTCCGGCTTTTGACCTGTGAATTGCCATAGCGATCAGACTAGATTCTCCTTAATTGGCGACTGTCGTCTCGGTACTTGTAGTCAATTGCCTTTCCAGATCCCTGATCCTGTGTTTCAAAGCCTCATTCTCCTTTCTCACGCTCTCCAATTCTTGTCTCTGCACAGCGGCCTCTTCATACCGTGCAGCAGCAGTGGCAGAGCTGAAACTTGGACTTCTCTCTCGCCCAATACCTAGAGGCGCACCCATTCCCTGCTGCGAAGGGTCCCTTGTGTGTGAAGCGCTTGTGTATGAGCCGTGAAGATATGGGTAGCCGTAGCCTGGTGGAGGACCGAAGGGAGAAGTAGCATTAGAGGTCGAGCGGTAGACGTTGGACATGCTCCCACTGGTGCTCAGGCCAAGGTTGTAGCTGTTTTGCCTGCTGTTGTCTGGTCTTTCCCGCTGGATATCTAGTGATTGCCTTGCAGAGGTCTGGTGCGAGCGGTCACTATCGCGCGGTGCAGCGACGCCCGATATAGAGGTGGTGCTTGCATCTCGTGCCAGTGTTTCTCTTGCCGAACGAGCAGAACGCGTTGAAAGATTGCTCGACGACCTGTGCCTTCTTTCAGAAGTTGGAATGATCGAGGCACCGCCGTAGGATGAGGAGGCAGGAACATAAGGGTATTCTGCCGCGGTCTGAGAGGTTGTGAATAGGTCGGACGTCGACGAAGCAGTAGAGGCTACACTGGCCGTCTGGGCGCGGAGGGCGGAGAGCTCTCTGGTCAACCTGTTCACCTGTCGTGACTGTTAGTCCTGCCTGTCGAGGGAAACCTGCGGTTCACCTGCGAACGTACAATGCTCTCCTGCTCTTTTTCTAACTCCAAATGCAGCTCAGCAGCGGTCAGTGGCTTCGGGTGTCTGATGGGACCTTGCGAGGTAGTAGCTGGGTCGGCCATGCCTGCGTGGGATGGTCCAGGTGAATTGGGTAAACTGCTGTTGTTGGGTACAGGAGGTGGCCCCATCACCGACGACGTCCGTCTCGACTGTCCTGTGTTTACTTGATCGGGGGTTGCGTTGTTGGAGACAGACGTCGTCCGTGGAGTTGTCTGAGCAGGTAGCGAGCTTAGATCTGGAGGTGCCATTGTCATCAGGCAACATGTGAATTTCAGGTCCTGGCAACGGAGAGTGAGGGCAGTCACAAAGGTGTAGTACTCGCTATCAACTTGCTATCAGTGGGCCACATTCTTGGTCGTGATACTGCTCGTGCTGCGACTGTTTCACATTCAGAGGGCAGCTGCCTGATTGGTCTGCTCAATGCATCTACAAGTGACGCGTCTCGAGTGCTCAGTCATGTGTTCAACAATGGCATTTTTGGAGCTTTACATTCTAGAGTTAAGGTTATGTGCTCGTATCTCACCGTGAAGATGCCGCGGATATCGTCCCGCCTCTGGCCTACCACCTCATCCCTCATCGATCCATGACACTGCACGCTGACCCGTCCGTTGCCAGCTATCAACAGCCCCTTCTATTCTATACTGTCCAGCGTTGCTGGCGCACGGTTCGCGGCAAGTCCTCACAGCGACATAAATGAAAAGCTTTTCGTCTCCAAATACCGTGCTCTTCAGCACCCAAGGTAAAGTGCCCGGAACACGACTTTGTGTTGACATCAGTCGAGGATTGCCACCGTATCCATGTATCGCAGGGATAAGAAATGATCGATTCTTGTTTCGCAATACTGACGGCAGCATTATACTGAGGGCGGGATAGATCGAGATCTGCTGCCCGCTCATCGCTGTCTACCTAGAGCCGTTGCTCAGATCATCGTCGTGAACTTCGTCGATTGTGGTAACGTCTCGGAGTTTCGAGGTTCCACTTTTGGCCGTTTCTTTGTCTTTCTGCTCCTCAGCCATGTCTTGCGCATCGTATGACCGACGAGTGTTGTCCTCAAGGCCGTCTGCGGCGTGCTCAACATGTGAGCTGCCCTCACCTTTTTCTTCTTCGTCGATCATGGCTGCAAGGCTTCTGAAGTTAAACATTGGTTCGTTGACTGCCGGCGTGCCCGTACCCGTCTCTTGAAAGGAGGATGACGCTGACGAGGCATTGGATATCTGTCGCAAATGTGACCGCTTGGATGATTCGGCTGCAGAAGGTATCCCAATTGGAGCTGTCAGTGACTCCTGGCTACGAGATAGCCAGGAAGGGCTGTCTGCACCGCCCGTGTACTCTTGGCCATCTGCTTGGACGAGTGGCGTCGGCGGCTCGTTTCGCTGTGCCTCCTTGCCTTTGCTAATGTCATCTGGTGCAATAGACGAGATATTGCTTTCGGTCCTCTCCATCGACGTCGAGCTACCGGCTCCGGCACTGAATGGCGAAGATATGCTATGGTTCTTCCTTGCCGCTTTCCCCACTTTCTTCTGTTCTTTCTCTTCTTTCTTAGCCTTCTTCTTCGCCTCTTTCTCCTCTTTCCTCCTCCGATCCTCCTCGGCCGCCAGGCTAAGGCGGATAGCTTCCATCATCATCATGTCTTCGAGATCGTCCATTCGATTATGTCGGGAGCCGCCACCTCGAGATGGCGCGCCCGCCAACGGACTGGCCTGGCCACGATCCGCCAGGGCTGGGTGGCGTTCTGCAAGGAACGACAAAGCGTTCATGTGAGCATCCGACGGGCGCCCATCATCTCCTAGTGTTGATCTTCGAAGGACATTCCTCCGGCCAAATGGCCCCGGCGAAGATCTTTGGCCCTGGTCGTTCAAGACATAAGCCGCGGCGTGCAATGCACTTGCAGCTGCCGATCTTCGAGCCGCATGAGCTCGAGCAGTAGCAAGCTTATTTGCCCAATCTGGCCGGATCTTATCTGTGGTAATGACTTCGGGTGCCGTTGCAGACAGTGACATGCCACGCCTCCGGTTTGGAGGTGGCGAAAGAGTTGAGGATGCGACAGAATTCTGGCTAGATCTTGCAGACATGACTCCGTATGGCTGAGCACTAGAGCCGTACGTCAATCCGCGGCGAAATGGAGGAGGAGTATAGGTGATGCCAAATTCTGGAGTTTTGCAATAGGGACATGTTGCGACTTCGGATACTAGGAGCCCTTCAGCCTGAGCCAGCCTTTCCTCTTCCGACACAGCTGGAGCGTTTGGGTCAGGCTCGGTGTGCTCGGGAGGGTGCGGATCTGGGCGCTTGATTTGGACAAAGCACTCCGAGCATATGGCTTGTTCACAGCACCGCGTGGTGTTGAGGTAGGGTGGGTAGTACAGACAGCAGATTGGGCATTCGTCGGCGTCTTTGTACAGAAAAACCTCAATTGGCTGGCCATTAACAAATGGATCATGAGGCAGTTTGAACTCTCTCGGAGAAGGGTCCTTTTCGGAATTGTTCCTCGAAGCTGAACCCAGACTCGCCAGTGTCTTTGCACGTGATCTGAAAGGCATACTCGAGGAGGTCGGAGGCTGGGATGAGGTTGTGGAAAAGGGGAAAGAGGCATTCGAGGGCGAGGCGCGACCGGAATCCGTTTGAACAAATTCTGACCTGGGCCCTGTGAGTGTGGTGGATGTTTTATTGGCATCTTGAGAAGGCCTTTTCGACAGCTGATATTCGAGCTCTGGCGGCACTTGATCTGCCGGAGGTAGAGGCATGCCACGCGCGACAGCCATGATCTGATGTTCAGCCCAAGACTGGGAGAAGTCGTCGATGCCGCGCCAAAAGGGAGCCAACCGACGCTCGATCATCAGCTGGCGGACGAGAGGTTTGCTGAAGTCCTCTACTCCGACATAGACGCCCATGGTGACCAAGTAGCCACCTTCCACGCCCTCCTCCCGCATGCTCCTCTCTCGCTCCTTCAGCCTGGCCTGTTTCTCCTTCTCTTGTCTCCTTTGCTCTCTTTCCGCCTTGCCCTCGCGACGAGCTTCGAGAGAGGAGATATCGGGTTCACTGCCGCCCAAGCCGAGCAGGGAGGAGATATCAGGCCGGCTGCCTCGCCTCGGGTTCGTCTCGCGGCGTGAGGCTCGACCAGTGTACTCGTGACCGCTGGTGGGGTCATTTCGATAGCCCGAAGGCCCGGCGCTGCTCTCTTGCGAGGCCGACCCGCGTGCCTCTTTTGTCTGTGAATTACCCATCTTCGACCCGCTGATATCTGATATCGGCTTCTCTCAGGAAGAATGGACGGGGGCTGGCATGGCGTAGAATCAACCACTTTACAGTCGTACGTAACAGGCTTCGAAAGGTATGTGGTAAGCTAGCAATAAGCACGAGTCTAGTGAGAGGCTTTCCTAGTCATGTAGCAGGTCACTAAATGGTCAATGTCGATATGGATGTGGCCGTGAATATAACGAACATCCGTCATACGTGTTGCCCTCCTTTCGTTGGCTTGGAGCAGACACTAAGTAAGGATAGAGAATAAATGGCGCCGACTCGACTCAAGTTTGGGCCAGCAAACGAATGTTGAATGAATGCCGGATATCTCCAGACGTTGTATGGACGCCGTTTGGTAGCAACAGGTGTGGAGTCAAAGATACCTCAGACTCGGAGGCGACGATCCCGGTCGGACAACAGTTGGCAGTGACGACGACTGCGGCACCGCGGGTGCGTCAGCCTACCTAAGATAGGAAGAACTGGGAGGGCACACACAGCACGAGCAAAGAAACACGCTGATTCTAAAAGCCTTGTTCCTTTCCATTTCTGCTCACGCTGCTGGTTTCGAGCCGTGCAGCCTGAATCGACCACAGGGGTTTCTGTGTGCTTACGGTAGAAGATCTTTCTAGCAAATATGTGTAACGATGCTTGATAGGCGATCATGAGAGGTCAACCTGCGTCAATCGTCGTTCCCAGATGTGCGACTGAAGACATGCAGGGTCATGCTACGAGTTGACAGGCTTCCTGTTTAGCTGCTCTGTTAGTCTTTGCCTTGGCTTTTGCTGAGCTGCCCAGGGCACTGCGAAGGTGAGCAGACAGAGGGAAAGGACGCTGGAACTATTCCTGTTCTGCCCACTTCCGAGTCAAGCTTTGGCCGCTCGACTTGGGGGCGCCTCCCTGCAGGTACCTGTGAGCACTCCACCTCCCGCATCGCACTTACTAGCACGGGCGGCAGGCCCGCCTAGGATTACGACTTTTTGCTTGGGTACCTATGGCGGTTGCGCATGTCATGTTGTACAATTGCTAGCGAGCGCTAATCTGCACAATCTCCTACTGAATGATTCAGTGTACATGATATGACGGCGCACTTGCCCATGCGACTGCACATAACGCCTCTGACCCAAGATCTTCTGCCGGTAGTGCTTGGTCCAGTGCTTGCTAAATCAGCCGAGAACATTTCCTTCCAGACGATCGAGACCTTTCCAGAGAACGGCTATGGCTTTGTAGATCTACCCCACCAGGACGCAAAGAAGCTCATCACGAAGTTGAACGGTGCGATCTTGAAGGGCAAGAAAATGAAGGTTGAGGAAGCCCGCCCCAAGAAGCGAGCGCGCGAGACGGCCGATGACGAGGAAGTGTCCAAACTTGACAAGTCGCGCAAGAAGTCTAAGAAGGAAAAGAAGGCAACTGATGTGCTCGAAGGCCACGAGTTGCCTGTAGACCGCAAGGTGAAGCGAGGCTGGACTGAGCCTAGGTCGACCAGGTCATCGTCGGGCAAGAAAGACAAGTCGAAAGACAAGGACAAAGACAAGAACAAGAAGTCGAAGAGTCAGACACCATCAAAGTACACTGAGAAGGAGGAACTCCTGTTCCGCACCAACTTGCCCCCAAACAAGCATGACTTGAGCACCGTCAAGAAGGACAAGAAAGGCAAGAAGAAAGACACCGTCGTACATGAGTTCACGAAGACCGCACCACAACCCTCATTCTTGAGGGACACTACCACTGCTAATCGAGCAACCGAATATGTCGAAAACGTCGGCTGGATCGACGACAAAGGTCAGGTGGTCGAGGAGGAGCCATCACATCTCAAGCGCAAGAGGCCGGCAAAAGCTGAAGGCTTAAAGATCAACATACCCTCTCCTAGCAAGGCCAAGAAGGAATCTACATCCTCGGAGCATCAGCAGTTGAGAACCAACATAGCCTCAGCGGCCTCGTCACCCACTGATATCTCAGCCAGCAGCGATGTCAGTGAGCGCGAACAAGTGCCGAATGATGAGACAAGCAGTTCAGGAATCACCTCCTCTTCATCCTCCGCCTCGGCGGCTGAATCAGGGTCAGAGTCAGAAGCAGGGTCCGTCGAAGAGCAGTCCCTGGAGCCATCGCAGCTTGTGACTCAGCCAGCTACAGCAACACCTTCCAAAGTTCATCCACTGGAGGTGTTGTTTAAGAAGCCCAACCCACCGACTGGCAACGAAGCAGCTAAACCGAGCCTTGAGGTCGAAACCTCGTTTTCCTTCTTCGGCCAAGCAGCTGAAGAGAACGATGAACTGCCACCCATGCCAAATACCCCATTTGCATCACAGGATATTCACTCGAGGGGCGTGAGGAGTGCTGCCCCTACGCCGGATACTGCTCATCCCAGTCGATTCACAAGCTTTGCTAGTGCCTTGGCCGCTCGTACGCAAGACCTTTCAAGCGATGAAGACTTTGGTGAAGTTGACGTGGACCTCCCCCCTGATAGTCTAGGGCAGCAACCAGAAACACGCAGCGAGAGCGACTTTGAGAAGCGCTTCTGGGCCGAGCGAGGTCCCAACAATCGTGCCTGGAAAGCCTCAAAACGAGCTGCGTTGAAGGAACAACGTCAAAACCAGAATCGTCTCCGAAGGCCAAGAAATCGATGAGATCACGTATCCCGTTGCACTTTGATTCCCCGTCAGCGATCAGCTAGCACGTTTGGACCTGTTCAATTTCATACAGAGGCGTGGGGCGGAGAATGCCTGCCCCCGACAGCACACAGATACACAGCCAAGGATTGACATACACAGTTCATCGGGCACTGGGAGTCATCAAGATGACGGATCCACATTGCCGTGTCTCCAGGCAGCCTGAAACAAAAGACCAGCAACTTCCGTAAGGAGTCTGGAAGGTTTCGTCCCACCGAAGCTCACAGTTGCCTTGCTTCGGTATGGTCTGGACTGTGCACCTCAGCCCCGTGGAGTATTCTTACCTCCGTACATAAGGCCCAAGCCTTCGAGATCTCTTCCGAGGCGTCATGTTCGATTCGTATAATGTTCGAGAATGGCACTTGACCTCATTTCTGAGACGGCAGAACCGCAAGAACGGTAGAGAGAACAATGGGCTCGTACAGAGACATGCAACCCAAGCTGGGGCTCACCCTGGTTGGGGCGTGCTGGTGTACATTGTGAGTACTGGACCAGCAAATGCCTCAGGCTCTTGGTATATTGCTATTGTTACCATTGCTTAACTCTACTAAGCTCTTTTAGCCTATGTATCAAGCCACCCAAGTAAAGATCTCTTAACATGCCTCCTCTACCAATTCATTGACCCTATCTACCATGGTTCCTGATGATCAGTGGCCTTTTCAAGTGCATCACATTCGAATTTTTCTATCTGTAGTGTGCTTGCGCCTCCAACAAAGACGATGCTTCTGAGATTAGTTCGTATTGCTTTCTTCTACTCTCCAAGAGCCTGTCCTGTACGAGCCAAGGAATTATACACAGGCTGGACGTTTCTCTCAGGCCTCAGAAGAAATCTTGTAGCGCTTCTAGGGCGGGCCACTCGGTCCCATCGTCAGTTGTGTGGTTTGGCGTTCGGCCATTGACCAACTCTGTTTGTTTTCCGTGTTCTCTTTCTCCCGCGTAGGTCAGCGGCGCCTTCGTCAGCATCGAGTTTGCAATACTCAACAGGCTGTGCTGATCGAAGTGACTTGACATAGTCATTGTGGACAGTTTGTGAAGGCGTTCGCGCCTACACGAGTTCATCTGCGCCTGACATCGCTGCACTAACATAACCAGTCGTCTACACAACGAACACTCTGGGTTCTGGCAGAAGCATCGTCCAGCTCTCCACACGACTTTGCGACCAGATTCTTCTGAGGTGGTGTAGAGCCCTGGGTATGTTCGCAAAGCCATTCCGCTGATGATGCTTCAAGAGTGTATCTATGAAGAATCTTCGATGTTCAGGCGTGCCGCTCTCGCACGCGGCGACAAGGGTTGGCCAAACAAGGGTATGCGCAACTGGTGAGCCGACAGGAATCATCTCGAGGGTGTCTTTAAAGTGTTCGACCATTGCTGTCAGCGGCGGAGTCCTCGGGCCTGCCATGGCTCGTGTTGTGTATATCCTACATGCTTGGTTATTGAGGTCGAAGAGCATTGAAATAGAATTTGAGTGCTCGGGCAGCCTAGCTTGGTAGTAGAAATGGTCCTCCCAGCCGTCAGGTGCATCTTGACTAAGGCGTTCAACACCTTGTAGCTGGCCAAGGAAAGGGGCGGCGTAGCCTCGCAATCTTCGCGCATTAGTCTCGATCATCACTCAAACGGCCAGTGTTCTTACTTTCGTATTTGTCGTCTCAGAAATACCCCTAGCTCGCCTTGACTACCCAATTGTGCTTCCCCGCCAATAGCAAGAAGAGCTGACTCAAGCAGTTTGAAGATAAGAGGAAAGTCTGAATATCCATTCACCATGACCGTGACTAGGAGAACGAGTAGAGCGAGGAATGTCGAGTTTCTGCTATCTCTGTCGGACAGCGCCAGGTCTTGCCTCTGCTGCAACCTGCTGATCGCCTGCGTGTAGAATCTGCTCGCGCTGCAAATATTGGGACCATGGGTGGCAGTGATGTGGAATGCTGACGCTGAGAGCACCGCGTCCATGACGAGTGTATCAACATGCGCAACAGGCAGGATGAGGTGACGCCAGCCGTTGGTGCTATCATCGATGATCGCCATCTCTGGTGCGATCTTTCGGGAAACTGTGGAGGCAGATGAGACAGGTATCTGCGTGAGGGGATGTGGAGGGCTTACAGTGCTCGAGCAAGTACTCTTTCCATGGTTCCAGAAACCGCGGGTTTCGTGCGAGCGACAATGCGGTGTTCTCAGATGTGCTCGGAGGTGCTAGTTCGGCATCAAAGTAAAGTATTGGTGACTGCGATATGGGTCCCACGAACTCTTCCGAGCTACCGAACACCGGGCCAGAGATATGAGCGCTACCTTGCACAGGTGTTGCGAGAAAGCCCTGACTGTTCAGATCCTTGTCAAGACGAAGAGACGGCTCTGCCATGTTCCCCGCCTCAAAGCTGTAGTTCGGCTCTGTATGTCCAGAGTAAGACTCAGACACATCTTCCTGTCGTGTCGACTTCCTCCTGGCTGATTTGTGTTTCGAGGTCACATCGTGATTGAATCGGTATCTGATGCCTAAGCCACTGCATCGTATACCCCGAGCAACGCACTTGGAGCACTCGGGTTGACCGCGATCACAATTAATCCGACGCTGTGAGCATTCGTGACATCCTGCCAATTGATTGAGTTAGCGATGTGATTGGTGAAATACTGGTATAGATCAGAAGACGAACCTCTGACTTTTGGTGTATACGTGCGTTTCCTGTTGGTCATCTCCGTGGTCGTAAAACAACTCTCGTTGCGATATGATGTGTGAGCCGCATACTCGAAGTCAGATTGTGCTTCGACAGCATGCTCGAGAAGAGCGACAGGAATGTAGGTCACGATGACTTCGGTACGGAAGGAGATGCAGACTTATCAGAGCATGTCGTCTGTGGCAAGAACACCCCGCAAAAGTGATGTGGTAAGCACGCACTGGAACCAGTTGATAACACCCTGCCAGTGGGTGATGGACAGATACTGGGGATGGAGTCACGGAGACAACTAGTACGTTATCGGATACCCTCCCGTCGGCTCGGAAATCTTGACTAAGTTTTTCGGCCTTGCGTATGTACGGTATTGGGAGAGCTACACCGCTGCAGCTGTGAAACAATGTAAGACCTATCATACACATGGCTTGCATGCTACCTCCTATTCACAATCTAGTCCGCGATGTGATTTGGCAAACAGCTAAGACGACTTCCGGCGCGCACTAGTCTCCCGGGTTGAGTGCGCCTTTCATTTAACCTTTCCACCTGGTGGCATATTCGGTACCAACAATATGTATGTTGCCCATATGCTTGCCGTAGATGTCCATAAGCTTTGTGTAATGTCCGAGAGCATGAACTGGAGCCAAGGTACCCCTCCTGTACTGTTCGTGCATCCAGATCTGATCAAATATCTCAATCGGCCGGAACACTTCGTGGACAACACCCACACCGCATCGCTTCGCAATCTGTTGCACAGCCTGCGCTCGACGCTCGTCAGGAGGGAGGTTGCTCCATTCACGACCAGCCTAGCCATGACGAAGCATGTCAGCTGGCAGTTGTGCTTCTCGTCCGCGCTTGTGTCGCGTGCCACATTGCTCGCTCTAGTATAGCTCCGAAAGTAACCATTGCACCCTCCATCTCTCCACCATGACCTATCATAGCATGCAATGAATTCGTCATATTCTCCCAGTACGGTGTTGTCGGCCACCTCTTGTAACGCCCCTGGTAACAAGCATCGTAACAAGGGACTGGCACATATCGACGGACAGCTTGCCACCCATGAACCGCTAATGGGTGCCTCCATTCTTGTCGTCTGTGCGGGCTGAGATATACCCACTGTTTCTTCGGCTACAGTCTGAGAACCAAGCGGGCGACTGCTCGGTTGATTCCATACCATACGTGGTATTAGACCACAGGTTGACTGGCGTTGTCGTCCGACTCCCGAGGTGGACCTGGCTACAGACTCTCGGCGTGAATGAGGTCTTTGAGGCCCTCCAAGTTCTTCTTGTCTTCAGGTAAGAGCTGCGCCTCACTTCTAGCATCATACCGTATAGGTACACAGTTCGATCATCAGAAGTCTCTTGTATGGCCGTTTGTGCTTGAAGTCGTTATCTGACCACTTTCGTGCCAAACTGCTGTGCGCAGGACCATCCTCGGTTGGACATTGTGATTGGTTCATGCGACGCCTGGGTGGAAGCGTCCTAGACTTGAAGCGACCGGCACGCTACAGGTCTTTCCTCCGATGCGGGTGTGAGCTTCCAGCGCTACAAGAATCAAGCTGACTTGTTGAGCAGAGTAAGCAGCCTGTAGGTCACCCAGACCAGCGCCGGCGACGACCAGATCATTCGTTGTCGTGCGTTTGAGCTGGACGGCCTCAATGCGTACATCTCAAGGTGGTTGATCGCTGGGAGAAGGGAGTCCCTGGACGCAGTGATCATGGCTGCCGGTAGGCATACTTCATCCTCTGCAGAGGTCCCAAGCATATTGGGACAATCGCAATCTTCCTATGCCGGGCGAGGAACATGATGACTCTGGTACAACGTGCATCATAAACTGCTCAAGGTGTAGAACAACGTCGTGTGGAGGGTATAGATACCCTTCTGGCACGGATCATGCAACGCTTCAACCTGGATACGCCTATGGTCGAGTAGTTGTCATTTGCTTCTTGGCGACCACTCCCGGCCTAATCACCTCCCATGGCGCAAAGAACGAAGAACGAGGCTCCACTGCGACAGTCGCTGATCTATTAAGGGCGAAAGTGGTCGACAAATCGATATCGTAAGATAGCGACATTGACTCGCCGTGCTTTTTGGAGACGCACAGGCCTAGATTGTTGCCGATATCAGGCGCAAGTGTTTGGTGCTTCGAAGATGCAACGCGCATCGGATGCTCTTCCGGCAATCGTGCGGGGTATACGGTTTGAATATTACAAGAACCTTACAGCCATGATACAGTTATCAATTCGAAGCCGTTGATCCACGACCCTTGCGGTGGAAATGGTCCCCATAGAAGCTGGGTATGTTCTGGTGGATGGCGCTGATTAGTGCGCCTGAGCAAGACTTGTCATGCGAGCAGGCCCGCTTCAAAACATGTGAAGCCGCGGCAGTCAGTACCAAGTACTTGGTTAAACCCTGGTCCTCTACCTAGTGAATGGACCTTACTACTTCCCCATACGGGTCTAGTCTTACCCTTGTGATAGAGCGTTGATTCGCCATAAAGCTCCTATCATCCAATGACCACCCGATACATTAGCGAAAAGGTGAGTCTCACTCATCAAAGAACCAGGATTTTACCAATTGTCATTACGACTGTTCTCCACCAAGCACTCGATATGAACGAGGTACACTCAACGGTAACCCTAAGTTGATATTGTCTCACGGGCATACCGCAGACTCTCATACTGCAACGTTTCGTACTCGAATGAGGGGAATTGACTCTTCGCAGCAGCGATATCAACCCAAGTCCCTTTAGATCGTGTCATGATGATGAACCCCGCGGCCGCGACGGCGTTGGGCAACGAACACAAGGCATCATTCACAACACGAAAACGCCCACATGATAGCCTTGCCGAAGTTTCCAACACAGAGGCCCCTCGAACGGTCAAGTCTTCAAAATCACGCACAGGGTGCGGGTTCTGCAAGCAGAAGCGGTTGAAATGCGATGAGACCAAGCCTGAATGCAAGAACTGCCTGAACCGTGATCTCAAGTGTCCAGGCTACAAGCAGGTCTACCAATGGAAGGCAAAGTGCCAGGCTGATGCGCGAAGCTTCGACGCAACCCTGCGCAAGAAGACAGGACTGCCACGGTCGACGGCCACTAGAAGACGGCCAAGGAGCAAGCAAACTCACGTTGATGGCAGCGAAGACGAGATCTCACAGGAAGTCGAGGAACACAACGCCTGCAATGCGAACGCGCCCGATGGCAGAGAGATGCAGCACGTAGGTTTTGGGCATTGTGAAGCTCTCAACTCACATCTGGATTTTGCGGGTATTGATCTCGATGGTCTGAGTATTGATGAGATGATGGCTAAGTCTCAGTGCACAGACCCGTCAGTCCCAGGCCTTTTACCAGACGAGAGTCTCGTCTTTCCACTTGACTGTGACTCAATGTCAGATTACAATCACTCATCTGATTCTTTTCGGACCTATACCCACCAACTGTATGTCCCGGCCGAAATGAGCATAACAGACCCAACGAGGGAATCAAGCGATAACGAACCGATCACCACGGTTGTGTCTCCATCTACCAATGCAAAACGTCGAGACATAAGAGGCCTCTTGTCCAAGTTTTACGCCACATCACCATCTGTGCCGTTTCCCCTTGTTCACCATGCGACCAAATTAGTTGAGCATTACTTCTCAACCATATGCGGCATTTACTCATGTTTTGACTCGTTTCTCAACCCCTTTCGCTATACAGTCAGTGAGTCCTGGACTCGTTCAGCTTCGACATACTATGCTATTCAAAGCATGGCGGCAGCACATCTAGCCAACGAACTGCCGCATCTGAGAACGGAGGGAATCAATTTCCACCGCAAAGCATCCCAACATCTCGGCCAGGAGTTGCAGATGGTCCGGTCTGGACAGCCGAATGATGATCAAGCGCTACTCAGCCTGCTGCTGCTCGGCATGAGTGCCTGTTGGCAGCGATCGGGTGATCTTGGTCTTCCTTACCTGCGAACGGCTAGGTCGGTCATGTACAAGACCCTTGCACGACGTGATAGGACTAACGCATCCACTATGAGACCGCTTCTGCAATTCTTCGAGGAGGCATTGATCTACTGGGAAATGGTAACAAGTTTTGTGGCTGACGAAGTCGAGATAGACGTCTTGCAGCCAACTCTTCTCGACGGTGGTCAGGCTGGCAACCTAGTAGATGCTGTCGACGAAGAGCCACCGCTGCCACAATTGCCACCAATGGCCTATTCTTCCGAGCTGCTCCCCCACCCTTGGACAGGTGTAAGCCCGGAGTCGCAAATGCTCCTTGGGCAGGTGGGCAGATTAGTACGTCGCGCTAGGGTCAGAGATAGGTTTCTGAATGACGAGACACATCTTTTTGGCTTGGCTTTAGAACTCGAAGAAAGTCTGCTGGAGGCCACGACGCCATCGACAAGCTCCATGACTGACTGTGGCGATTTTGTCACTCAAACCACAGACTTTGTCACGCTAGCAGAAACCACCAGAGATGCTGGCCTACTGGAGCTCTACAGGGTCTTCCCAGCACTCTTAAAACGCAGGTTGGGGCTCAACGATGAAATTATTGTCGGCGCGGTTGAGGACTGTATTCCAGATACAACATCTCAGTGCGTGGCACGGTCTTGGCTCACATCCCTTGCTGTCCGCATCCTCAGACGCTTGGAATCGATCCCTGAATCCTCGAATGTTCGTTGTCATCAGCTATTGCTAATCGTCATAGCGGCAGCCGAGTTGAGGGTGCCATCAATGGGTAAGGCTGACTACGTGGAATTCTCCGAACTGGACTCTGAACTGGATCTCGAAGTGCTCTGGGGCAGACAATTTGCCAGGACAAGACTGCACCAATTGGCTGTACAGCTGCCATCGCAGCCAGTCTATACAATAATGGAACTCATCAGTGAAGTCTGGAAAAGGCAAGATGCGTCGAGCAATCAGCAGTCAGATGACACGTTCTGGATCGACGTTATGGTCGAGAAAGGGTGGCATACGATCATGGGTTGAAGGCGGTAGGCTGTTGTAATACAGAAATAAAAAGAGAAACCATGGCAGATAGGTCAACCTGACGCAGTAAGTAGGCCGTTGCAGCCTTCGGTGGGAGAAAACCAATTGTCTGACCTCTGCGTTGATGTGTGGGCATCCAGCCACATCGCTTTCTAGGCTTCAAGAACGGCCTCAACATGGCCTTGTAGACGTGTGTGCCCTCGTGGTCGGATGGACGCCAAGCATGCATCCTTGTCGCGTGCCGGAGGTGACTTGCCTGCCAATGGGCGTTCATCGGTGCCTCACGCCACAGACGGCATAGGTATGGAGCCCAAATGCTACGATATCCGCGTAGGCATCGTCATCGCGCTCAGAATTCTTGTGGTGCCGAGCTCAGGCTAGCGATGCAGCTTCTGAAATCGAGTGCCAATTGTTCTCTCCTCGACTGATGCCATTCGTATCTGCCGTTTCTACGACGTTTTGATCCATCGGTCTTAGGACGTTCTTGGTACCTTGTAGAAGTCTACCAACTTTCCCGCAGCTGCAGCTGCAGCTAGCATTGCCCGCAGTCTTCCGCCAACTTGTACCTGTCATCAACTAGACGGGCTTAATTCTCGCTGCGAAGATTCTCATTCTTGCACCTGGACCATTCCGGCAGAAGAAGGTTTTAGCGTGATGCAGCCTTTACCTCCTCCCCCCGACTCACAGCCAACTGGCTCTGCCTCTAATTCTACGGCACGCGACCAAGGCGAGGCCAATTCTACTCCTCGCCCACAGCCATCAGTCGTCCAGCCACGGGCGGACTCGAGTGCCGATACTGCGAGGAACCCTTCCACTACTACCGGCTTGCCCAAGAAACGAAAGCATCGAGGTGGAAAGAAGCGAAGAAACCGCCGACAATCCTTTGCTGCTCCTCCCTCAGAGACTTCGACCGCAGCTGGCAACATGGACAATCTCGCCATTGATGAGGATGCCGAGCCCCGACCAAGCGACTCTTTCTACAAGAGGAGGAACAACCAGAGCAGTGAGAGTCTGGAGAGCGACGCCCTGCTTGACCATCGACATCAACAGCCCATGCGCCCGCGAAAAGAAAGCAGACTGAACCCTCTTGCAGCCCAGCGAGCTTCTATCGGTGCTGGACCGCGCCCCTCAGACAGCCGTCCTCATCATAGTCGTCGTCGAACTGGTGAGGCCTCGACCCGTCTGCCTGAAAACGATTCGGACCACGACGAGGCTGATGATCGTACTCCGCTCATGTCCGTACCCTCAGCAGGTCGCAGCCCAGCTCAGCGGCCCGCCTATGGAGGCTTCCGTTCCAACACCAGAAGCTCTAGTAGGTCTTCTGCAAAAAGGAGAACAAAGTCCAACATGTCACTGGGCCAGTCCTTTCCCAAGTACTCCGATAGCCCTTCCTACGACGTGAACAACCCTCCTTCCGTTCCGGGTACCCCCCATCTCCATGCCTCGCTAGACGATCCCATGATGCCCGACACAGGTTTCCTCAATCGATCACCAGACAGCTCTCGAAATGTCCGGAGCCACACGACCAGTGGTGATCTATTGGTCGATATCGACAGACAGGACGCCATAGACGATGACCCTCATTCTGCTCCTCCAAGCCCTCGCCTTGGTCCCGAGGGCATGGGTCGACAGAAGCGTGCCATGACCTTCAATCCGGACGTCGATGTCTGCCTCCCGCCTGACGTTATGTCCGACTTTGGGGAAGGAGATGACGATCGTGGCGATCCAAGAGACGAGGTCCCATACAGCCAACGTCGTAGGAGAAGAAAGGAATGGCCTCAGCTGTGGGCTCTCGACGAATGGTCGAGGGAAGAGAAAGAACTCCGAGCCGCCGACTCTCGTCGCGCTCAGCGTGTCCAAGAACCTGTCCTTGTCGATGGCCGCCTCAGACCACGAAAGACTGTTTGGCATCGTGAAAAGGAACCCAACAGATTCACTTATTTCAACGTCGAATTCGAGAGCACCATTCACGCCCCCACAATCTCAGAGCTCGTCCCTCAAGGTGGTAGCTTCAGAGAGCTGTTCATCCCAGAGCCTCCCGAGCTGGAAGAGTCTAGCTCAAGCGAGTCTGAGGGTGAACCTGCGCTAGAGAACCCTTTCGCCAAGGACAATGCTAAGACAACAGGCACGACTAGTCCCAAGAACACCCAAGACGAGACCGAAAATGGTACCGCCGACAAGTCCACAGACCGAAGCCGCTCCCAGGACCCATCACGTCTGAACTCCCTTCTTTCCGAACAGGTCAGGTCTCAGTCCAAGGATGCCAGCCAAGGCCGTTCTGCCAATACTTCTGGCCACCAAACGCCTCACAAGAATGGTTCTCCAAAGAAAGAGAAGCCTAAAAGGTTCGGTGAAAGACCGCAGTTCTGGCTAGATGTCCTGAACCCTAACGCTCAAGAAATGCAGGTCATGAAAGTGGCCTTCGGCATCCACCCTCTCACAGCTGAGGATATACTACAGCAGGAAGCACGTGAGAAGGTCGAACTCTTCAAGAATTACTACTTCATCAACTACCGCACCTTCGAGCAAGACCAGGGATCAGACGAGTTTATGGAACCGGTCAACGTTTATATCCTTGTCTTCCACCATGGTATCCTCACCTTCCACTTCAGTCAAATTCCTCACCCAGCTAACGTCCGCCGTCGTATCCGTCAGTTGCAGGATTACCTCGAGCTTACCGCGGACTGGATTTCCTACGCCATCATCGACGATATCACTGATGTCTTTGCACCCATGATCCAGCGGATAGAAGACGAGGTCGACCAGATTGACGAAGAAATCCTCAAGTCAACGCCTGGTGCATTCAGTGCCGATGATGCTGCCACAGGCGACCAAGATGTCAAAGAGAAAGACTCGAAGAAGAAATCCGATGATGACAAAACGGACAAGTCCTCCCTCTTCAGTCTACCGGATATGTTCAAAGGCGGTGAAGCCGCAAAGAAAAAAGATACTTCCGGCTACAGTATGCTCCGACGAGTTGGTGAGACCCGGAAGAAAGTGATGGGTCTGTACCGACTCCTCGGCACAAAGGCAGATGTCATCAAGGGTTTTGCCAAGCGCTGCAACGAGCAATGGGACGTCACGCCAAAGAACGAGATTGCCCTCTATCTCGGTGACATCCAGGACCATATTCTTACTATGACTTCCAACCTCAGTCACTACGAAACCCTTTTGTCCAGAGCACACTCGAACTACCTCGCTCAGGTGTCGATCCGAATGAATGAGCGCGGTGAGCAGACCGGTGACGTGCTGAACAAACTTACCGTGTTCGGCACGATCGTGCTACCCATGAACATTGTCTGCGGTATGTGGGGTATGAACGTGAAGGTTCCGGGTCAGGACGTTGACAATCTGTGGTGGTTCTGGGGTATCACGGCTGGGCTGATGGGTTTCGCCGTCGCTTGTTATCTGCTTTGTAGGAAACTTTATGGGATCGTCTAGTTGGATGAGAACGGTGGAAGAACAAAACGCGTGTACATTACAAGGTCAAGGCAGGGAAACAGTACATAAAAAACAGAATTTGACAAGATGGTCTTTGTGCTCAGTGTCCAGTGTTCAGTGGACGTGACGGCTTTACCTTTGCGTTCCTAATGCCACAGAAGGTGCTGTTCACTTCGGGTGTGGAGATGTCTGAGATGTGTGTACTGCCGGTGTCGATGGTCGCGGCAGCCTTGGCGTTGACGGCATCAGAACCAACTGCCTTTGTCGTGCTTGGGGATCTTCCAGAGTCTTCGATCATGGTGTTCAGCTTTGATAACATAGAAATCGAGTTCTCTTCTAGGTTTTGCATCTTCAGCTCGAGCTTGCTCAGCTTGGTAGCAAGCTCTGCCTCGCGGTTCGTTTCAGTGTTCTGCGCTTGGACTCTTGGAGCTGACTTGTCCGGGGAAGACGTAGCCCTATGGCTGGCTATTCGGCTTCTCAACATCTCTAGCTTGGCGTCCGCCTTGGTAGTCGTGACGTCTTAATTCTTCATGGGAGGTGTGCTGATATGTTGGTGTGGCCGCTATAGATTGATAGACGACAGTGTTGTGACTCTCTTGTTCTGTGCGGAGTGGAAGTGCAGAGCCATTTGTGTTGCTCACAGGCTGAGGTCGGCTGAACAGGCTACCAGAGCTCTGGTTGACCTGAGGTGCACCGAACAGGCCACTGCCGATACTGTTGCTTTGCGGCGCACTGCCGAAAAGGCGGCCGCCACTGTTGTTCTTTGGCTGCTGGCTACCGAAAAGGCCTCCCACCGTGCCAGCTGATACGCTAGAGCAGTTGCCCGCGTCAGTGCTTGGTTGACCAAAGAGACCACACAAGGAAGTTTGTTGATTAGTGCTGCTAAACAGTCCACCTCCGGTGTTACCAAACAAGCTACCTCCAGTGTTGTCCAGCAACCCACTTCCAGTGTTGCCAAACAATCCACCTCCATTATTGCCAAACAGTCCGCCTCCAGTATTGTTCTTTGGGCCGAAGGCGCTGTTCGTGGAAGTACTTGCAGGTTGTTGAATACCAAAGAGTCCATGGCCACAATCCAGGGGACCACCAGACGGAGGAGCAGTGTTGGGGTTGCCAAACAGTCCTTGGCCAACAGGTGGCTGGCTAGAGCCGCTTGTCGCTGCAAGAGATCCTGGACCGCGGTTGGAATGACCATATACTGGTGGATGAGAAAGGCTTCGTTTTCGTGCTTGAAGGATGATAGATGCTAAGAGCTCTTTCCATACTGGTTGTGATATTGCGTCCAAATCGTGGACCACATTGGAGGGGTCTTCTGCAGCCTCATATGTGCCTTCGATGATGAGCCATACGATGCGCTCCTGGATCAAAGTATGTATGGGATCATCGGAGAGATCTGCCAGCATACTGAGGTGGGACAAACGTAGTTGTGGAGACTTGAGGAAGAGTTGTGATCGAACATGTCCATCACATAGCGTAACGAATCGGTCTGCTTCCAAGAACTTGCCAAGCTTGTAGGCTTCGATACTATCATCGATAGTCCAGGTAGAGTTGTGAGGTATGCGCGAAGAATAGACGTACTTGACAAACACCTCGAACGTGGTGGCTTTGTACGGTGGTGGTAGGTCGAAGTGCCCGTTCACGGAGAGGAGTTGCTCTTGCTGCTTGAAGAAGTTCGACTCTTTGAGCAGTAGCGATGTAGAATTGTGAAGGACTCGGTAGTTTCGACTTTGATGGTGACCGTATCTGTCATGTTTACAAATCGCAGGCTTTCATGATCAGGACCTATTGTTGAGGCAGCCGGCACGGCCATGTTTGGAGCAAGGTCTCTATGCCGCGATCAAAGCTGGCGTCCCTCAAACGCCTCTCACTGCTTCTCTTTATGGGCTGCCAGATTGTTGGTACGGACAATACTCACTGTATGGAGAGACGTCTTAGACAAGGGAATAGTATGAGTCGAGCTGCTGACGTGAGAGAGGTTGAATCTGGGGCAGATGTTATATAGAAAGTTGGGACTGTTACCTTGCGATAGGTAGTGTTAGTGCAAGTTGAAGCAACTGCTGCAGCCTGGTACACGCAGCCGAACGTGGGTCAGGCAACACTTGCACATGCTTCACTGCACCTTCACTTATTAGTGTCACTTATCAACTTCCCCTTCCTTCTTCATCGACGATGCTTGGGCAGATCAGTGTCTGGTGCAAGATGTATGTCAATATACCCTTTCTTTTGAGGTCGCAAAAGACACGCAAGCAAGACCAAGCAACAAAAGCGCTGTTCGAACCGAGTACGATATTCTGAGTGCGTCAAGTCGAGCGACTAAAGCCTGCCACTGTACACGTGATGCAGAGGACTTTTATGCAGAAAGACATGCAATTGGTGGAGGAGATTAAGAGGGGTGAACCAGAGAACTACCGTACTGTTAAGGGCATCATCGAGCATCCGCCACACATGTATGTCGATAGACGATGTTGGAGTCTGGTCAGAAAAAAGACTTTCACTTTGAAAGACCTTTGCAGGTTGTGTCCCATGACTGGCTGGACGGAGGGGATAATCATGTTTTCGAGTGCATCGAAGATACTAGCTAGCGAAAGGTGCTCACTCGAGAGAGGTGCATCCAGCTCGTGGGCTGTAAGCAAGACGTTGGTGCGTGGGTGATACGTTTATAGCGAGTGTCAAGAAGGGATCGTACATCAATCCAGACGTAGGTCGACAAGGGGAAGTGCGGTATACCACTGTAACTCCACAGATATCACTCATACTCCTCCGTAGCCGTACGGTACACAGTTCGGCCACTTATAGCACGTACACTATCGGCGACGGCGCAGCTCGCTCTGCAGCCTCGCCAAAAGTCGCAACCATTGACCCTCACAATATCAATGCCAACACCAACACCCTACCAACCACAATCTACAATCCCTCCCTAACTTCAAGTACCACCAGACCACTACCACATAGCCACCACCAAAAACCTCCCATCACAGTTCCAGCAACCATGGACGCAGGCGACGATGCAATCAACATCTCGCAAGAAGACATCCAGCGCCTCTCGCCTTCGGACCAGCGCGACCTGCAGCAATTCATGCAAGCGAAGCAGCAAGAAGCCAACTTCCAGCGCAGTAAGCTTCCCCTTCCCATCCCCATCCTCTGTATGTTCTTTCCCAGACTAACCTCCGCCCTTCGCAGCAATCCACGAACTCACCGAAACCTGCTTCAAGAAGTGCATCACCCGCGGCAGCATCTCGTCGGGCCGTCTGTCGGGCAAAGAGTCGAGCTGCATGACAAACTGCGTGGGCCGCTTCATGGACAGTAACCTGGCGGTGTTGAGGCATTTGGAGACCATGAGGGGGCAGCAATGAACTGCCTAGGTTAGCTTGGCTGACTGGGATGGGGATATTTGATTCGTCACGACGAGGAGGGAGAGGGCCGCTGCTCCAGCACGGCTGCTGCGATGGTGATGGCGCAGCGATACAGCTGGACAGAGACCAAGGACATCATGGAACAGGCTCGAGGAGATAGTAGCAGCCACGAGTAGCGAAGCGCGATGGCTTGTATATAAAGAAGCCTGTGGAGGATCATGTCGGGCCTTGGATCTGGCGGTCTGAGGTCTGCACCTGGTATTGACACTAACACTGACACAAGCAGACTGCCGAAGACGAGGCGGTGCAAGTAAAACCTGTATAAGATTGTGTATGATTACAAAACAAGACTCTCCCACAAAGAAAAGGAGATGGTCGTGAATGGTAAACGAGTGTGATTGAGCTACCAATGCATGTCTCTTGTGCTAGATGTATGGCTATATGATCTGATCATCGAGATCTACTGCACCTGTCAAGCCTAGCCGCCAGAGTCAACATTTGATAACCCTGTCATGTCAATCTGATACATAGAAGATCCTCCTCAAAAGAATGTCCTGAGCTCCTCTCTTCCTGTTTGCCTCTCCACCTCGTGATCGAACCCAACACCTTCAGAGGGTCTCTCATCTACGCCATCTTTCAAGCCCTCCCAAAGAAATTCATATTCAACGCCTTCTTAAGGTCGTCAAGTCCTTGCTCGAGACTTGGCTTTGAGTTGTGGCCTGATGCGTTTCCTTCACTGGACGGCCTATTTCCGCCACTTCCACCGTAAATAGCTTCGAAGTTCAGTGGTCTTCGTGACTGCTCGGGAGATCGTGCAGTTGAGATCCGCGGCTGTGACACTGTGTTGGGAGGAGACATTGGCATCGCCCGCGGTGGTGCTCCCCCCGATTGGGATACCGTAGTGGGAGGTGACATGGGCACCACGCCGCCAGATGAAGGATCATAGACGTTGCGGAGGTTGGATGACGGCGGGCGACTGTTGTAGTTTGGTTGCACGCCGCCGGTAAAGTTGCGGTTGGGAGAGGGAAGCGTCTGCTGGAAATATTGGTTGTTGTGATTGCCCACGTAGCCGTTCTGGCTTACGGGTGTAGCTGGATCCGACGTGTTTCGCTGGGTAGAATCGTTGCTGGATGAAGCGTTCCTTGCGTTGAAAGGATTGTCGTCTCTGAAGGGCGAGCCAAGTGAACTTGGACTCGAGCTAGCGTTATTCATCAGAGCTTTCTTCAAAGCAGCGGTCTTCGCTTTGCGCTCCTCTTCGCTCATAGACTGACCTCCCTCCGAGGTTGAGTGAGGGGTTCGTGATGCGGCAAGACGTTGACTGAAGGGAGTGGAATAGGTGGGCGTGCCCTGCTCCGGGCCTTCAAGCTCAAAAGGAAAATCGGCTTCTTCGCGGCGCATACCGGGACTAGGGGCTGGGCTACGGGCCAAAGGGGACAGCATGCGGGCTGGACTCGCTCCATTGGGGGTTCCTTTGGCTTGACGGGCGGCATCGAACATCCATTCCAAAGGTGTAGGGTTCCTCTTCTCTTCGATGGCCTGGCCTAATCTTTGCCTCGAGTCAGAAGAGCCGTCGGTAGTTTCAGCAACGGTGCTGATAGCGGCATTGTTGGGAACGGATTTGGAGAAGAAACTGGGCATGGGCAGGGCGGAAGCAGCTGGCGACTGGTGGAAGGTTGGCCCAGCGTAAGCATCGCTCTTGATTGCTTTGGCGGGAGTACTCTTTGGCTTGCCTGAGGCGGGGAGCGAGGGACGATGGTTTGGATCATGGTCTTGGAACTCTCCGACGTCCGACTGCACTCCATTTTTCCTAGCATTGGGCTTCTTTCTAGGTTGTCGCTTCTTCCTTGAGGGTGTCTGGTCACCCTCCTGTGGCGGGACTAGGTAGGCGTCGTTGTCTGACTGGACTGCTTTCTGCTCGGATCGCGGCCTCTGCTGTTTGGAAGACTTTCTACCAGCCTGAGGCGCGGTTTTGGGCGGGGTGAGCATCATGTGTTTGTGTAATTGTGTTTATAAGGCCTGATAAAATAGGCGACCTTTGACCTGGGATAGATGCGCAAAGATGAACAAAAGCGACAACGGTAGCGACAGCGACAACGCTCCAAGCAGATTCAACGAGTGGTAGATCCAAGAGGTAGATGCGGTAGGTAGCCTTGGTGGACTATCTCGTTCGCTTCCGATGGGCGTACAGACTCGGATAGGCTGTTCTCGTGGTGGTAGAAGTTGAGTTGAGCGTGGTCGTGGTATTGTGCATTGTTGTTCTGTATGAGGATGGGAAGAAAGAGGTCAATGTGAGTCAATTCGAGCGAGCGCGATCGAGGACGATAAGCGGTCGGCACGTCTTGACGGGCTGTAGACAAAGAGCAAGGCAGATCGGTCGTGAGTGATCTGTCGGTGAGGATAGTGACTGTCGAAAGTGCCAAACAAGCTTGCTAAAGGCTGGATTACCAAAGGAAGGAAGGGTCTTTGAGGCTGTGGCCGCAATCAGTCAATCAGTCAATCGGTCGATCAATAGTTCGGCTGGGGAGACGTCACTTGGCCAGCGGAAAGCAAAAGTGCTTGCCGGATTGGGCATGGCTATGCCGGCTGGCAAACAGAGCAAACTACGTGCATCTTTGCCTGAACAAGGCTGCCTGCATTCAGTCTGGCAGTGGCGCCGAAGTGCAATGGCAGTGTAGGCAGCCACTTCGATTGAGGACCGTACCTCTGGCCATCTAGACTGCATCGACTCTTCAGGTTCCCTCTGTCGATCAGTAAGCAACCTCGACCCTGTTCGAACCTCAAAAGAATCTACTCACCTCGAGGAAATCGCTACCAACTCGATCTACTATCCATCCGTCTTGTCGCCTTTGACCATCTTACCGAGAGCCCACGAGGACGAATTCAGGATGGCCGACGTAGAAATGCAAGATGCTGCGGCAGACACTGGCCCAGCCAAAACCAAGGTTCCAGCAAAGGCATCAAAGTCAGGTGCAGCAGATGCGGGTGCAGACAACAAGAAGAAGTTCGAGGTGAAGAAGGTAAAGCCAGCCATGACTTGCCATGTGGGCCTATACTAACAGTTGGTAGTGGAACGCTGTCGCTCTCTGGGCGTGGGATATCGTGGTGGACAACTGCGCCATCTGCAGAAATCACATCATGGACTTGTGCATCGAATGTCAAGCCAACCAAGGTGCTGCAACAACAGAAGAATGTACGGTCGCCTGGGGTATCTGCAACCACGCCTTCCATTTCCACTGCATCTCCCGGTGGTTGAAGACGAGACAAGTATGTCCGCTGGACAACCGAGATTGGGAGTTCCAGAAGTACGGTCGATGATGTGGCAACACATGGGAACGACTATCACGAATTTCACGAACACCAAACCATGCCGATGAAGGCTATCAATGACTACGAACTTTGCATATGAACGAACACTCGACGAAGGCAGTTGGCATGAAAGCCCCTAAGAGACACTTGCCACTGGTAGCAAGGTCCTAAGAGGTTTCGATCAGCGCATCGAGGCCGAAGAAGATGGCCCCAGACAGATGGTGGGAACAGGGGTTATGGAGAGGCACGTAGCAATTAGAACCATTTCATCATGATAGATCAGTCTCCAGGGAGGAGCTATCAAGATACTTTCATGCCTTGTACCACTATCCCTCCATGAGCCATCTTCGTCCTGGACCCAATCCACGGCTGAGGGTTCTTGTTGAACGATGGCCACGGTGGTACCACCACAAGTAATGTCGCCAGGGTCCCGGCCAGCGTAATCCACATGGTGAGATGAATGTCCTGCTGTATGAAGCCGGCCACCAGAGCGACGAGCTAGAACTTGTCAATAAGTACCCTTGCACTGATGCCAAAGACAGTCTCACTGATACGGCGATGAGCACGATTGTAGATATCTGGTCTGTGACCCGTTGACCTTCGAAATCCTAAGCATGCGTCAGCCTCCGCCTGCCAAACTCGTGCCTGATCGCCGACTCACTATTTGTCCATCGACCACATCCTGGGCCTGCTTGATCAAGTCGTCCATGTCTATGGCCCTTAGTGGGTTGACTGCGTGTTGCGGGTGAGAGCGACCGACGTGCTGCTAGGCAGACCACTGTTTTATCTTGCTCAGTCAGGGTGTGACTGGAGGATCGATGTGAGGACACGTTATGCAGCTCGCGCGTACCAATGGGTTCGAATAAGCTTGTGGACAAGCCTCGAAGCGATGCAATGCAGGCCGTGGGATGGGGCTGTGGGGCTGTGTTGGCTGCAAGATCGGCACAGCCTGAACAAATCAAGTGGCAGCAGAAGAAGCGTGACGCTAAAGAATTAGGAGGCTTTTCGGCAGCAAAGCCTAAAGCCAAACCCCAAAGGGGGGGATGACGAAAAGTTAATCGGCCAACGTCGTGCTTGCATGTCACGTTCGCATGTTGGCGGAAGAAAGGCAAACTTTGCTGCCCTTCCTCCACGTCGTCTCTCTCCTCGCGACAACTACCCTCTGCTCCTCGACCACATCTTCGAACATACCTACCATCCACCACTCGCTTCTGCCGCTCACTGAGACGACAACACTCACTTCGAAAAGCTTCGACAGTGCATACCAATATCCCGTCATTCGAGTAGGAAGGCTGCCATAGTCTTTCTACCACTACAGCACCATCATCCTGGCTAAAGATAACGAACCTTTAAATTTCCAATCCGTCAAGTTGGCGTCCTTCGCCACCGTCGCCCTGCCGATTCGACCGCTGTTGGGCACTGTCCTTCCTGTTTTTTGCGGTACCACCACTCGACCTCCATAACTGGTCTATTGAAGAGCAGGAATATCCAACAACTACACTTCACCCTACACTACTTCACCCTACACTACAAGACTCACAGAGGTCGAACACCATCAGTACTCAACCAATATAAGATACAGGATCAGGCCTGTTCCTCGGCCACTATCAACCATTTGTAGAACAGTCCGACATCATGTCATCCGACGGTACACCCATGTCCAGGCTGAACACTCGCTTCAGCACTCCCGCCCCGGAACTTGACGACCACCGACCCCGACGTGCTTCAGACACACCTACTGCTACAAGGGACACAAGGGCCCCACCTCCACCGAGACTTGACCTGCCCACCTTCGAATTCCAGGGCGCTACTCCTCGCCCCAGCGTCATGGAGCCCGGCGACCTCCTGCACGTCAACGACGCTCTACGCAACCTGCCCGACCCGAGCCCTGGCTACAGCATTGCCCGAGACTTTGAGAATGAGAACGCTATCAGCGATGGTAGCGAAGATGGCTCAGATGTGCGATCGCCGAGGCTAAGACGAGCTTCAGAAAGAAGAGAAACGGTGAGAAGAGGTGGCAGACCCAAAGATCTTCGTCAGCACGACCGTTCGAGAGACTCTTCCTCCTCTCGATCAACCTCTCCTGCCAACTCGGTCGAAGCTTTCGCCGAGCCACGAAGACGCCAGCGCGCCAATACTGTTGGCAGCTTGCCCGAGTCAATCGACCTTCAGCGATATAGAGTTGCTGGCTCTCACTCCGACACCAGACGACCAACCCTCAGCAATGTTAGTGTCCCTGCAGCTCTTCAGTCTCGTGCCGGTACATACGAAGACGCCGAGCGCAACGCTAGCTTCGTCATCGACGATGAGCCAGGAAAGACATACAAGATCGACTTCGAGGAGCTCGAAGAGTTCGTCGCTCTATGCAAGCAAGGCAAGATTCCGACAGGCCCCGTCTCTTCCAGTACCAGCGAGGCCAGAGTCTTCCATGACCAGCGACCAGGCCCCAACCCACCGGACGTACAAAATGCTGCTCTGAACGGAGAGAACTTTTATGAAAAGTCAAACCTTGGACTCACCTCCTCCTCGGAAACCACCTCCGAGCCCGAGGAGAAACCGAGCGCTGCTCCGCTCGTAGCCAAGGATGCCGTCGACCGTTTTACCTTCTTCTCCACCGATGTTCAAAGGCCCAAGTTCGCCAAGTCGCTCATCGACTATACCGCCGACGGCACCAAGTTTCAAGAACTCTTCGATGTTGGGCCTGAAGGCGGTGTGTGGTGGCTAGATGTGCTCAATCCCACACAGGCAGAATTGGACGTCATTGCATCTGCCTTCCAAATCCACAGATTGACCAAAGAGGATATTGAGATGCAAGAACCCCGCGAAAAGGTCGAGCTCTTCCGAGATTACTACTTCGTGTGTTTCCGGTCGTTCAACATGAACCGCCTCTCCGAAGACTTCCTCGACCCCATTCATTTGTACATAATAGTCACAGCCGACGGAGTGCTATCCTTCAGCTATACAGCCAACCCGCACGCTCACAACGTGCGCCGACGAATCTCCAAAGTCGGCGATTTCGTCTCCCTAGGACCAGACTACATTTGCTACGCCCTGATCGACGACATCGTCGATTCTTTTGCGCCCACTATCCGCGACGTCGAAGCTGAGTCCGAGAACATCGAGGACTCTGTCTTCATCGCCCGCGACGAAGACTTTGGAGCTCTCTTGCGCCAGATCGGCGAAGCCCGCAAGCGAGTCCTCAACATGATGCGTCTCCTCGGTGGTAAAGCCGACGTCATCAAAGGCTTCGCAAAGCGATGCAATGAGCAATACGACATGACCCCACGTGGTGACATTGGCCTGTACCTAGGCGATATCCAGGACCACGTCGTCACCATGATGAGTAACCTGGGCCATATTGAAAAGATGCTCAGCCGGTCGCACGCCAACTACCTCGCACAACTGTCGGTAGACAATCTTCTGAAGGGCAACAGCACCAACGATGCGCTTGCAAAGATCACAGTAGTTGCGACGATCCTGGTGCCACTGAACTTAATCACTGGTCTGTTTGGGATGAACGTGCATGTGCCCGGGGAGGGCGTGGATGGTTATGCGTGGTTTGGGGGAATCGTTGGTACTATCGCTTTGTTCGTGACCTGCAGTTTGCTTGTCGCGAAGAGAATGAGGTTGATCTGAATACATGGTCGGATCAACACTAACGGAAAAGATAAGAACACTAATAAGAGAGTTGTTGCAGGACAATCAGAGACAACTGGAAGTGGTGGTGGACTGTGCCGCAGAGAAAAAGATATAAAAGGGATATTTAAAAACATATATATTTGGTTACTTGCGTGGGTACACAGTGTCTGTTTTGATATATTGTCCAAGCATATGCATAGCATGATACATAGAGAGGTGAAGTCGCTAATATATTGTTTATCACCCCATATCACACATGCTTGCATGTATTGGCCATGTACCTTCAGTCCTTGCCCGTCACAAATCACTACCTTTGTCTGTACTCATCTTCTATTAAGCCACGTTATATACAATGGATCCACCCTGGCATCAATACTCCATCCATGCTGGACGACAGTCTTAAGATTCTATTGGTGTATCACAAGCCCTATCAGCCCGTATGGTGACGTGTACGATGAAACGAATCGTAGAGCTTGATTGCGAACCTTATTGGAGCAACCGAAGTTCTTATTCGCGCCGTGTGTAGGTAGATAGGTGGCATGGGACAATGTTTATCAGTCTACGATGTTTGAGCTGCATGTGCGTGCTGGGACAGGGCATTTTCACGAGTGATCAGTTGGCAGCGTGCTACAATTTTCTGGACCGGTGGAACGATTACGGTGCAGTGGAGTAGACATTGAATTCCACAGAAGTACCAGTGTCGTTGTGGTCTATACGGTCAAGTAAGCTACTTAGCTCGAGAGCCTTCGCGCGAGTTTGAGTTGATCGAGACCTTGCCATCGTTCTTGCGTAATCAGCAGTACTGGAAGGTCGACTGACTGCTGATTGCTGGGACTAGAAGACACTCGAGCATGACTGTGCGGTCGTTTTGCGAATTGGGATGACCGACGGCGACTTTGAGTCACTGCCCGTCCCAGTGGCATCCCTGGGTAGTATTAAGTGCGGCTGTAGAAGTCTGATCGAGTAGAGTTGGATAAATGATCGAAACACTTTGTAGATGTCACCCCGAGAAGATCGCAGACTCAGCAATTTGTTGAAATCGGCTCTGGGCGCTCTTCACAAACAAGGCCCAAGCTGACTTGCGTAACTCTTTGCATCCAAGACTGGCATTTCCATCACTAGTGCCACATCGCTACCAACGTACAGCGCAAATCGTTTCGTATCGATCTCGACCTCTTCGACGAAGTGAATACAACCATGCCGGATATCAATTCTGTCCCAACCAAGTCGTCACCAGAGTATCAGCACCTGCACCACCTCTTCGAGGATGCCATGATCTACCTCAAGCAATCTCCACTAACCCATTCAAATCTTTGCAGAGGCATCGACACTCTGTTGCACCTCCTCGATCAAGTCAGCCTCGTTGATCTGCCCGTCCTTCATGCAATGACGCACACAGCCACCGCCGTCAAACGCACCGTTCGACCAAGACAACAGTTGCAAATAGAAACGTGATCATCTGGAGAAAGCACAGGACATCGTCCTGGATGTTCTGAGAGAAGACCACGGTCATGATAAGGGAGGAGGGACATGCCAAGGATGTCTTTATGCTCGATTGCAGCGTGGGGCTGGAAGGGGCGCCGGTGAGGAGGAGCCGAGCGAGTGTAACACTCTTGCGAGGTTGAATGGGGTGCTTGAGGAGGAAAGCCGCACGGTGGCATCGTTCAAATGGGGCGATGTTTGATGGTCTGGTAGTCTGAGAGGGCTGCCAGGGATGGGAGGTGAAGAATTAGCAACGTATTTGAAAGCCCGAACTGCGAACTTTCGGCTCGATTGACTCGTACAACGTGCCACTGGCACGAATAGTTGATAGATTGGACATGGGAAGCGGTCTATCGCAGTCGACAAGTTCGGCAGCCCCGACGCTGCTTGCTGATCACTCCTAGTCTCCTTCCAGGAAAGGAACACGGTCTTCTTAATACAGGCGTACTGCACTTTGGGAGTCTCGCAGCTGGTTCACTCCCAGTGCAGGCCAAGATGGTGGCGACAAATTGTGCCTGGTGGCTAGCATATCTGTGCGAAAGCTGAAACGCAAGAGTCCTTGTTGTCTCATGGTATACCTTCCTCTTCATCGTCTTCCTGCCGCCTCCGCTCCTGTTCGTCTTCTTGTTCTCGCAGATGGACGGCCTCAACCAGCGTGTTTCCTTCTACACCCAGCTCCTCTCCCTCGTCGGCTTTTGCAGAAGAAGGTTTCTTCTGGGCCTCCTCTTTTGCTTTCTGGATCCTCTCACGGACCAGTTTGGCAATAGCATTCTGTGTTCTCACATCCAGCACTTTCGTTCGTTCCGCGAGGTCTCGCTTGAGGTCCCAATTGGCCTTCTTTGGCTGCAACTTGAACAAGTCTATTCCCTTCTCTGCCTCTGCTTCGTCCCTTGCGGCCTGTGCGGCGGCCGCAGCAGCAATGCGATCTGCTTTCTCCTCGACTGTTTCCTGGTCGGCTGTAGGTTGCCGTTCGAAACCTAGCTTTGGGCCCTTCGTGCTGATGTCGAAGTTTCTTCCCGATATGTATCTGTCTGTGCTCGACTCGCGCCCCTCGGGGACTGTACCAGCATCGTTCTCTTGAGCAGCTAGTGCATCTGCGCCAGGTCTTTTCCGTTTCAAAGATGCGAGTTTGGCAAGACGTGCCTTGCGCTCCGTCGCGGCTGCGTCGAGGGTAGTATGCTCATTGGACATGGCGAACTCTTAGCAGAAGACCTCCTCTGATCGATCGAGCGAGCACTGGTTTCTTGTCTACAACGGTCTTCACTCTCGGTTGCAGAGTGGTCTGCACGAATTGAGGTTAAGCCGCGAGAAGATCAACAGCCTATCAGAATCATCGTCGGTTAGCACAAAAGTGGGTCATCTTCGCCGCAAGTCGCACCTGCTTCCACTGCAATCTTCCTGCCCAGGAATTATCGTCCACCTTCCACTCGAACTCTGTCATCGTCCACGCCTACGAGCAGTATCACCCTCTGCGCTCAGATGTCGTGGCATCTGGATGTCATTTCGTGTCAAGGCAACCGGCAGATGGATGCACCATGATGGCTCGTTCTCCTGGATTTGCCGACGAGGACGAGAGCTCTTCTCTTTCCACAACATCAGATCGCTTCCCCCTCGAGTTCGACCTCTACAGCACCGTGCTTTACCATCATTCCTGCCACTTGCGTTGCATGTACGCCACTCATCAAACATAGCGGCGATCTCGACTGAAGCCCAGCCTGATCAAGATGCGCCTGTGCAGACCAAGGACGATCTTGTCACAATCGAAGTGCGAGATGCCACAAGTTCAGTTCGACCAGACCTTCCCCCCAGATGGACCTCTGGGGCCTTGACAAGAAGCCCAAAAGCCTTCATAATTCCATTGCTCGACCTTCCACTCAACGACCAGTTCCTTGATCACCCTGGTTATCCCGCCTTGCCTTGGCTGTTCAGCTCTCTGTTCTCGAGGCTCTTCAAGTCCTACTGTGAAAAGAAGACCATTGATGAGCTGCGCCAAGAGTTCGCGGCTGAGGTAGGCGTGGCAGACACAATCTGGAAATCCCACAGTCAGAAGATCCTGGCTCAATGGATCGATCACAGACTTGGTAGGAAAAATAGAGTTCGGGATGTCGTCTATTTACTGGTCGGTAGTCTTCTGACGTCTGCCAACCGAATCCTAGATGTCTTGAACGTGCTGAAGCCTCTGGACAAGGATTTTGCTCTTAGGGCTCACTGTCTCTACCTGACTGGCTTTCTATACAAGTCTGCCCTTCTGCAAGATAAAGCACTACTCGACCAGTACGATGCCGAGGTCAACAAGTTGCGTGCCACTCAGAAATGGCCCGAGGGACGCATGAGCCTCGACCATATTCGCATGCTGTTGTGGCGTTCTGACGAGGCACAAATTAAGTCATTGCTATCCAACCTTAGGCAGAAGTACCCCAACATGAACGTCTGGACCTTACTGTATTTGACGGCCTTCTGCGGTAGAACCGGACTGCCAGACGAGGCCTTTTCGTTCTTCAGCGCACTCAGTCCATGCGTGCTGCAGAACCCTCATCCACTGGTTCTGGCATGCTGTTCTCTACTGTTGCAGCATGACTACGTGGTCCACACGGACACCGGACCCAACTTCAGGTACTTGCCGCCCCTGCTTGAGAAGGGTCTCTCACCAGACAGTCTCTTGTACCATCGGATCATCGAAAGAGCACTTGCATCAGACTATGCCGGCGTGGCCTGGGATGTTTACCACCACCAGCAGACACTGAATCTCACCATATACTGGCGTACCTATCATGTTCTGCTGCGACAAGCTTTCAACAGTAGAAATGTCAAAGGTGTCGACGAGATTATGTCTCAAATACATGAGAGGAAAGACCTGTACACGAACAGAACCCTTCTAATGTACGCCATGAACATGGTGCGAAGGGTTAATCATACAAGTGGCAGGATGAATGCTTCCCACGGCTTGGCCCATATGCTCGCTCTCTACGATCGTGTCTATACAAGAGCGCCACTGGAGCTTTTCGGCATTACTTCTAGCAGTGAGCATATCGCTTTCGATAGTGGTTCGATTACTCCTGGAATAGACTTGGCCGCACCCAATTCATACGTGCTCAGCTTCACAGTGTGGGCTTTCATCTTATGTCACAAGCACGGTAAGTCTGTCCAATGGTTATGGAAAAAGATCGAAAGGCTTGTGGAGGAGGGAAACAAGACTGTACTGCAGTGCGTGAGGCGTGACCTCATCTACAACGCGTTCATATGGTTGCACCTCAAGCACAACGAGACCATCCCAGATGCTCTCGAAGTGTTCCAATACATGCTTGAGAAGCAGTTCTGCCTTCCGACTGCCAGGACCTGGTCTATCATGATTTGCGGGTTGTTGCGCTTAGGACAACGGGCTCAGGCGCAACATGTGTATAACCTGATGTGTGCGCATGGCTTCGCCATTGACAACATATGTCAGGAATACGTGGGCAGTAAAATCTCTTTGGATGAACTCGAAAAACGCGCCGATCAAGTATTGGATGAGCACAAGATGCCAGATGGCACAGAGGGGGTCCGGGCCAAGGAATTTCAGCATCTACAATCTTCGCAAGCTCACTTACTGGAACTGGCTTTCGGATCTGATGTTGCACCAAGCGAAACCCTCTACGACTTGGGCAGTCTTGATCAGCTAGACGACCCATCGGGTGTACCAGCACCAGTATCATAGATGTACAAGGTTTTTGAATGTAATAGATATGTGGGCCTGCCCTTACTCACGGTGATTAAGCCGCTTTCCATCACAGAAAAGCTGGTACATAAGGTGTGTGTAGAACTAGAGAGCTGGACGTTCAACTTGAAGGAAGTTGTTTGTGCTCATCACGTCCATAAGTGGATTCATTGGTCTGATAGGCGCAGTTGGTTGCCCGCTATGCCGGAAGGGCACTAATTAGGACCTCGTAACCTCGTCTATCACATTCCTGTCGCCAACTCGTATCTTTGCAGATTCGCTCTGGTCAAAGCAGAATCTCTTAAAGGTTAACACTCGTTAAACGGCTTCACCTACTATCTTGATCCTCTCGACGTGTCTTGCGGACAACACTCCATCCGGACTAATCTAAAGTCTAGCTCAGCTCCGCAGGGTGCTGGAAGTAAACACGATCAACCATCCTCTACACGCGTACTTGTCGCCTAGGACTCCGAAACTGAATCCGAGCTGCTCGTTGGGGGCCCCTCAGCTCCAGCCAAACTGCTTAGTATCTTCATTGTTGGCACATAATCCCAGCGGCTAGGTGAGTTCTAAGACCTTCACGTATACTTGCTTTTGCAAGCACCACGTTCCACGTGCTTCTAGGATGTCAAAATTTGGTAAAAGGTCAGATCTGCATCTCGGTGATGGTCGCTTGACACCATGCGGTTGCGCGTTTATCAAGGATACAAAGTCATCCTGTGCAGTTACCCCCAGCCCACTGCAAGCTAAGGTAACATCTTAAGCTTTCCAGGATAGTCAAGGCAATAGGCGGCAAGCTGTAGTTCAGCTTGAGATTTTAGCGTCCTGCTCTGGATCCATTGTCTGAATCGACTAGGCTTCTGGCCTGATGCTACTTAAACGGAAGACGATGCCATTATATGCATATCGATCTCAAAGGCCGTAGCATACAACCTGTACGATCATACTTCATGACTGCCATAGAGCTACGATGGGCTACCGCTTTCGGGGCTGGAGAGGACTGCACGCACTTTGTGGAGCTTGCGTTGCTAGACTAAGCAGACGAAAGCAGCCTCCCAGATGTGATTGACGAAATATTCACTCAACCTGAGAAGATTTCACGCGCGATCACTAAACCACAACAGTGATTATTTCAGAGTGCTAACGACAGTGTTACAGGCAGGTCACCTCCACCTATGTCTCCTTCTAGAGGTACAATAGCTAATCGACATCCACATAATCGTCCTGCACGGTAAATATGTCGTTTGCCGGCCACAGGAAGAGCCTGGACCTTTTTGCACGGATACAGAACAGTGCCGATTCTCGTAAACTGAGCAGACCTATATCTACTACTGCGACCCTGGAATCACCAGCCTCACCCAATGACAACTCCGGTGATGACTGTCCCGACGAGGGCAGAGATACGATAGACTATTGCAGACATTACCTGCGGACAGGAACCTGTGCATATACTCAGCAAGGGTGTAGGTCAAGCCATAATGTACCACAACCAGACGATTTTATGCTTTGGAGGAAGCTCGGCTTCAGCAACATCCCCGGCTGGGTACGTCTCAGATCCAGCCAGGAACAGACACATATTTCCCCACTACGCCGCTTAACGAGTAGAGGCAACCCTCTTCCCGAACCAGGGAAGAAATTCTATTGCAGCTTTTACCTTCAAAAAGGACACTGTGCATATGAACGGCAAGGGTGCAAGTTTAGCCACCAAGTGCCAGACCAAGACGACCTGGAGTTGTGGCAAGCTATTGGCTTTACTAGGATACCGGGCTGGCTGCGCTCCGGCGTGAGCGAGAGGTGGGACCGGAGAAGCGCTGGGCGTGTCGATGGTAACAATGACGGTTGGGGGGAGCGCCAGCCGCCACGTGGACCAGGGTCACAGCAAATGGACATCTCTCCGCCACCGATGCGACGGACCAGCCACAAGGTGAACGGCTATGAACCGAGCAAGCAGGATGAGTTCAGTAAAGACACTGCTCTTGATTCATTCCGACTTGGCGAACAAACAGGAATCGCGAAATTCTCCGGGGTCTCCAGTAAGCAACGCCTGCAAGCCAGGTTTGTGGCATCAGGCCTGAGTGGCGAGATTAGGTATATTGAGGAGAAGAAGCCTCCTCCATTCATTGTTGGGGTCTATATCTACGACGGCGGCTGCAAGCAACATCTTGGTACAGGTGTCCCCCATTCCAGCCGATCGTTAGCAGAAGAGACAGCAGCAGAAGAGGCTTTGAGAAATCCGCTACTCGATGTAGCAGTTTTGAGAAAGGCCACATTTGACGGAGAGTTTACGTTCAAAGGTGGAGTGTCGTGTTTATCTCTTGCAGACGAGCATGATGTTGACGCAAGTAATTGCAGTGCTAAACAGAATACGCTAAAAGGAGAGTATACAGTCCTTCGTGCGCCGTCTGACGACCGAAAAGATACGTGTGGCATCAATGTTCGAGGCTTGGCTTCGAAGGTCTTGAAAGCAGACAAGCCTCGCAGTGGGGAAGCGCAGGGCAGCAACCAACCACCCGAAGTCATTGTGTCTACAGAGGTGACGAAACCCAAGACACCTGAGGTAGGCGACCTTCCCAAAGCCGCGGGCTTCAATTATCTAGCTGCGCTGTATCCGTCGGAAGAGTGTATGCTTACTACAGGTCAACGAAAGACCCGAACGCTGAGTCCGCACGACGGCAAAAGAACCTCTAACACTCCTCTTTCTGATCTTACAACTTCAAGCAGGTCCTCGCAGCTGAGAAAGAAATGCTCGTTTTGCAAGAAGCCCGAGAGCAATTTTCAATCCCTCATACCCTGCACAACGTGTCCCAGGAAATACCACAACATTTGTGGGGATCCTCGTCCAGACAAAGCGGCCAAGGGCAGCTTCGTTTGCGGGCGTTGCATCGAGAAACAGGAAGCAAGAACTGGAAATAAGGGGGTTGTTGCACCTTCCATAACTGCTCACTCCGAAAATACCAGACCCAACGCTTCTGCGACTTCCTTTGACGTGTCTACCGTACAGCAGTCGCCGGCGTCTCCACCTCAGTTCGTTGGTATCCCTCGCGAGGGGTCCGCTGCCAATATCTTTAACGACGCAGAGTCTACCAAGCTTAAGACTCAAGACACTAGAACAGATCCTCTGGCTACCTCGAATGTATTGGTAATGCATGACCATGGCTTGTTCGACGGCCAGATGGAGTCGGTCGAGCTTACAAAGCAACCGGGACCAGTTCATGTGAGCTCAGCAAGTGTTAGCAAGTCGTCTGGAGACTACAGACCCGGTTCTGCACATAGCACCGGTCATTTCAACGAAGCCACCATCCAACATGCGCTCAGGCGCGATACATACGATGTTCAAGTACGCAAATGTCCCTGTTCTAAGCCCTCCGCTTGCAGTACAGATGCACAGAAAGGGCTGGACGAACTAGCAGACTCAGCCCAAGGACAAAGACCAGCGAGCATTGACGCCGTGGATATGTACGGGGAACGCCAGGAAGAAAACGGTCTTGGCCAATACCTATGTGACGACGATATGGGAAACGTGTTGGATGCACCACGAGCACCAAAGGCAATGAGAGATCCTGGTCCGCGAACTCGCAATGATACTGACGTAGGAGAATTCCACGACCAGTCAATGTTCGACAATGATAAAGAGAACATGCCAGTACCTGCTTCCAGGCACGGTGGCTCTACCGAGTTTGCGGCATCTCATCTAACATATAATGCCTCGATATTCGCCGCAGCACAAAAAGTTGCGAGACAATACAAGAACGTAACTTGCCCCTGGTGGCAGGCGGGTGATACTTGCAAGCGTCCTGAGGACGAATGCATATTCTCTCACAGACGAACAGGCATAGAGTCCCCTAATGGCAACAACAAAGCGAAGCACTGGACGTGTCCCGCATGGATGTCTGGCGAGGGCTGTCCTTGGAATGCAGAGCAGTGTCTGTATACCCACGCAGACACTGGCTACTATGTCGGCCTCGATGGCAAAGCTCGCAAGAAGCACTTGACTTGCTACTGGTTCTACCACAGAGGTTGGTGTAACAGACGCAGGGAAGTGTGTCTATTTGCACATCGTTGGACAGGGCTTCTTGCTGAGGAGCCTGCTTCAAGGCCAGCTAAGATACCATCTCGCAGACACGAGTGCAGCGATTCCTGGACACCTGCGTCTGGCACCTTCTCCATGCCACAAGCTGCCACCAGTACTGCTCACGACAACGCTCTTCACTGGCCGACGCAAGTCCAATCTTTGATTCGAATGGACACACTAGCTCCCACAGAATTCTCGGAGAGCAACTCTCAGGGTCCGGTCCAGTACACGATTCCAACCACGAGAGAGACGGACGGTATGAATGCACAGTTATGGACCCCTGAGACCCAGCATAGGCCGCAAGCAAGCGTGGATCCTAGAGCGCGCAACAAGAATCAGACATCTGCGTACCCACAGCGACCAGTAGAAGACGAGCACGTAGCATTGTCTGCCACGAACAATCTTCTCATCCCAGTGCCAAATAGCACATCAGAAATACCTATAAGCAGACCGAAAGAATCAGAGCTCAGGCCATTGACTAGCAGTGGTGTTAAGAAATGTACATCGTGCGGCAAGAAGGTCATTGGACGAGATGTGTGCGTTTCGTGCCAACAGCCCGACCGAGGACTGGGCGACGAAAGTCCATCAATCACCACGACCCGACCAACCAACAGCAACAGAGCACAGATTGAGCTGCCAGAGCTGTTACCTGATATCGATATTGACATCCAAGAAACATCGGGAGGCATAGAGAGTAAGGACGTCGACCAAGTACCACGAACTACAAGCAAAGTTCTGAAGCGATCTGCAAGCGGATCAGGCCTTTTTGCACCGAACAAACGTACGCGACCGAATGTACCCACGGTGCAGCGCAAAATCACTACACCGAACACTGTGCCGACCTCCATCGAAGAAGTCATTGCTGCGGAAAGAGCGAAGAAGGAACATCACAGTACGGTCAATAGTATGCCAATCACCAGCAAGCGGTCTTCGATCTCTTCCGGTCTGGCTTCCCCCGACCATGCTCTTGACCATCCAGTGAAATCCGTTTCAGCGTCTGCAACACGGTCTCCAACATTCAGTAACACCACTATATGCACCGAAGAGCTGGCCGGAAAACAAGTTGTGGACAAAACTAGGGCTCCACCAGTGGAGGAAACGGAGCTCAATAGTTCTGAAATTCAACAATCCCCGCCCTTCGAACCACACAATGGAGATGATGAAGATCTAGTGGAAGACATTGAGTACAGTGTCACAGAGTCGATGGCCGAAGAATCCAGATCGACAGGGATTACTGCGAATTGTTTGGAGGGCGACTCTAGCGACGAAGAATCAGAGATACCCCTTTTACAAAGATACCAGCATAATAGACAGATCGAGGGCACGACAACAGGGCAAGAGAAGCTGTGGTCGTCTAGCACAATCACTTCTCAAGGGACTACTGCTGGCCAGCCCACCAAGACACCAGCTTCGAAAAAGCTACCTAACGGACGATTTGATTGTCCCTTCACTTGCGGTCAGACTTTCAGTGACTCGAAAGGTGCAACGCGTCACGCCACTGACTTGCATGTTAATGTCATTAACCACCAATGCCAGTTCTGCGGCAAAGGGTACTGCCGTAAGGACAAGTACCGTGCGCACATCGAATCTTGTTCCGTTAAACATGATACTCGCAGTACTCAATATCACTACACCAAAACCTTTGTCGTGGAGGAACGAAAATCAGAACGCTCGAAGGAGATTCCAGCAGCTTCGCAGAGTAGGCAGCCGACCAGAAGTAGAAGTTCTTTGCACAAAGGAGCTGGTAATGACGTGGTACAAAGCACTTTTTCTCAACACTTGAGGCCTGTCATGCTCACAGAAATTCCACGAGAGTGGAGGGATAAGAGCAAAGTTGATGAGAGTATTGCGAGTACAACAACTCCTTCCTCAAATCGCCGTCGTATTACCGGGGTCGAAGCATACACTCAGGACAAGATCACAAATCGTTCAGCTATGGCTACACAGATGATCGACAGCGGTACGGATGAGACTAATTCAGATGATTCAGGCATCTTGGAGAATCAGTCAGAGCAAGTTTGCAAATTTTGTCTGCGGTCAGCAAAAGTCGGCGAATGCCTACATGGCGCGTATGGTCGTCTAGAAGGCAGAAAGTGTGACGACTATATCTCTGAACGGGTTGCACGCAATGTTCAGCACATTCCAGCCGACAATCTCGAACAGTTAATTAAGATTGAGGATGCGGCTCTGCAGTCACGGCGCGCATGGCAGGTCGTCGGGACATCTGACAGGCAAGAGAATGCTAAAGAAGATGTGACAATTATTCCAGGGACGTTGACATTATTTGAATCAGGCACTGGGATGTCAATGGACCTTCAGAGGTTACTGATGATCCACAATCATGGCCCAGGCCGTATCGTGTTCAAGGCACAAATACATTATGGACCTTGCAAGCAGGAATGGGAAATCACACCGAACTGGGGAGAACTCGAATGTCGTGGTATGCTCGGTGTCTACGTTCGCCGCAAGATCAACAGTGCTCCGGTATCACACCGGAAGCCCGGTTCGCTTCCAACTCAGTACCCCGAGTACCTTACCATTTCGTACATGACACTTGCTGGTAACGGTGACGTAAGTCGCATGAAAGTATGGGAGATGGCTGAGGAACAGCGCGAGGTACCCATCGAGACCATCAGGGTACCCATCGAGTACACTCGCAAGTCTTCACTGCCAAAATCAGCCGCAGGAGGCAACATGGTCAATGCATCCATGCAGGACGAGCTTGAATACGATGATGGGGATGACCGCGATGAGCTTACACTTTCGGAGGTCGAGACGCCCAAGGCTGTGAAGAAGGTCCGTCTCAAGCCGGTTGTGCAAGTACCGCCAAGAAAGCCAGCAAAGAAGTTGCAATCTCAAGAAGCATCAAAGCTTACTTTGAAGTTTCCCGCAAAGATCCAGAGAATGTCCGATTTGTCTATACAGCAACGAAGTCAGACACAGACCACATCTGTGGGTAGGACTAAGGAACCGTCGACGACGAAGGCACTCGAGACACAAGAGACGGTAACACTCAATGAGAAGCCAAGTGCTACGGCTCGAGTTCGTGCTGTCAAGAAGATCAATCTTAAGGTCGGGCCACCACCGGTGGAATCACCCATGAATAAGTCTGCCCGTTCTGGGACGCAGCATGATTTAATTGCCGGCAAGGCTGTCCGGGCTGAAGAGTTGCTACCGAACAAGTCAGGTGAAGCCGCGACCTTCGGCAGGGTAGTAGAGGCGCCTATGACAAAACAAAAGATCAGCGCAGATAGTCCAGCAAACAGCGAATATGAAATGCAAGCGGAAAACTCTTTTAATCCCATGACACGACCCTTTCACCGAGGAACTACCAGCGGATCTGCCAACCAACGTACGAAGTCGTCACAGAAGAGGCCGAGAGATTGGGCAGAATCAGAATCAGAATCTATGGAGAGTGAAGAAGATGGATTACTTGGGCACAAAGACGTTGTAAGGCCAGCAAAACCAATTTCGCGACATGCAGGGGTTACTGATAACATCGTCGATCAAAGCAAGAGGTCGCTACACACGGCTCGATCGAGTACGAGCTTGAGAGCCTCGGGAGAGCCATTGACACGACCACAACCAACCCACGCAAAGAAGCCAAGCAAGTCCAAGCGCAAAGAACCGTCGGCCGAGCTCCACACGGCGATAGCTCGACTCAAAGCTAGGGGTGTCAAATTCGAGGATCCAGACACCGACGACGATGGGGCGGATGAGGACATTGATCCTCCACCCCCTAAGCCCCAATCAATCTCATCACAGACCTACCCACCTCGCGAACCACTACGGTCCTTCCTCTTCACGCGAGACAAACACAGCCTCTACTACAAACCAGAGAACAGTCTCCTCCCAGCACCACCTGAAGCTTCCCTTCCCCTGCCCAAAATTACAAAAGGCCAAGGCATGAAGCAGCCGAACCTGATCCGTCGGCGGCAGATGCTTCGCAACCTCTGGCTCCACGGCAATGCACACAAAGAGTGCGACCGGCAACTCCCGAAGCAGGAGGTCCAGGCGATGGTGGAGAGGAAGATGGCCGATTCCGACGATCGATTCGCGCCAGATGTGCTGCAGGTCAAGGAGGAGCAGATTACGTTCCGCGAGTTCTGTGGGCTGAAGAGAGATGCAGAGTACGAGCCTTGCTTGATCGGGAGTGGAGAAGGGGCTAGGCTTGCGTTTCGAGAGAAGGAGGATGGGAAACTTGGGATTGGGCGGAGAAAGAGGGTTGCTGATGGGGACAAGTGGCCTGTTAGTGAGCGATAAGGAACTGGGTGTGGAAGTGTTTGTGTTTCGGGATTGAGGCGTTTGGGATGGATGGTGTTGCGGAACATGTTTGATTCGGAGGATTTTATGGTTGTTGATTCAGAAAAGTAAAAGCTAAGGAAAACAGCTAATTCACCGGTCACTGAAATGCATTGATTCTACCTACGGATTTGTGGCAGTCGTGGTCGCGGCGCTGGCTTGATTATGGATACGAGGACTGCGTAACGACACATAATTTTGTCCCTTTCTATTGTCTGAGATTCGCTGGCCCTCTTTTCTGTGTCTGTTGTACCAGCCCCGCGAGCGGCGAGGGCCCGTCCGGATGAGCAATCCCACTGACACCGTGCTCCAATGTGTCTGTTCCATGCTCAGAGACGGATTCCGCGTCCCCCGTGTCTATGGATCGCCACTGTCTGAAACCGTGAGGCTCAGGCCAACATCGACATCTGCTTGGGAGAGGATGTATAATGTAGTATTGACTGGATTTGTCCGTTTGGTAAGAGCCAGTTCAGTCAGGTCGTAGTACTGAGAGAGCATACAGACCTGTTGAGGGTGGAGGTGTCCTGAGACTGCGCCTTAACCCAGCGGCGTGGAGCGACGTAGGAGTGGGTAATCCTCAGGCATTAAAGCGAAGTGGAGTGAAGTGAAGTGAAGTGTATCAAGCCAAGTCTATAGAGATGTGACGCGAGCAGAATGGCTGACTTTCGATCAGGCTCCGCCAACGAGATAGTAGCCCTATGGCGGTGATTATTAGCGGACATCCCATGGAACGTTGGATGGATCGACATGTGGTTAAGCAGCTAGGGGAGAAAGAAACAAAGATAGGGAGAAAGGCTCCACTCACCGCCATAACAAAACACAGCAGACTGACGTACGGACTCAGCCGCTCGCCCACGCGTGCACTCTTCCAGAATAGGCTGAATGGGCCATCTTTCGTGCGGTCGAGGAGCGAGGGCGCCATGCTGTGCAGGTAGGTTGAGGTGCAGATGAAGAGGAGGATGACGAGGAGGAGGGATTGGAAGTTGAAGATTGCGGTCTGAAGGTGGTGTCAGTGTGAGCTGAGTCCGTGGTAGTGGGGTAGAGTTTGGGGAATGGGGGATCAGGGAAGGAGGGCTTGGCGTGGCATGGTATGGTACGGTATAGTACCGACGTAGAAGGGGAGGGAAAGGCGACGGAAGACATGTGTTGATGGTGATAATGGAGTCGGACGGACTGGCGGGTGAGTTCGTGGTGGTGCGCGGCTGTTGCTAGGTGGTCTTTGTAGGAAGGTCGTGTCGTCTTGGGCTGTTCTGCCTGTCGTTGACTAGTTGGGGGTGAACCATGCTGACGATTTCGGTTCTGCGTTGATCTGATATGATGCGATGTAGCTGAGATTACACGAAGAGCATGTCATATATGTCCACGCCGTTGTTCAGGACCAGTCTGACATCCTTCTTCGCCGTCGCGTCCGTCCCAGATCGTGCCCTGCCCAGCGCGAGTTTGAGGGTTGAATGCGTCGACTTACCATTGTGAATGAATCGTAACTGCACTTCGATGTGGTCTAAGATTCGTCAGTAGTAGCAGGGTATTGCCTTTTGAGAGTTCCGAGGTGAAGTCAATTGAGCAATATCTCCTGGTCCTGCCACTTTGTTCATGGTTGGATCTCGATCACGTGTGGATGCCTCAGGCACGAATGGTACAGCATGTGCAGTATCGGAGTGGAAGTCGCTCTGATCGCAACTAACCTCATCTTACATGTAGGCGTGGTACACTACGGCGATATATCTCGGCCTCAATCTGGACTGCATCAACGCGCTGCAGCAGTCTGGATATATTTCCCCTCGCAGCAAACTCCAGCAACCGAGCCGAAGTCCTCGTTAGGCAACTGGGATATGCCGGCCACGTGCATTTGAAGATAACCTTGCGACAAGAGGCATAGGCAGCCGACCAACTCGCATTGCCTTGCAAGAGGAACAGACCATCGTTCGGTCGCTTGCAAGTCAATCACCTCCACCATGGAGCCTCGTGCGCGCGCCGCTCGCCACAAAAACACGCTCAACTTCAGCGAAGACCTCATCGACCTACTTCATGGCAGCGGCGCCCCCACCCATCCAGACTTGACGCACCCACTCCCAGACGGCTCGTCCAAGCGCTACCTTACCACCTTACCCACGGAGAACCGCTCCCACCAGCCCACTCCCTTCTCCAAGCCCCAGAGTCACGGTACAGACCCGACAACCGCAACATCTACTCCTCGCCCGACGCCCTACCCCGAAACCCTTCGTGTCCTCGATGAGATAGTGACAGATTACATCATTGAGACATCCCACAACGCGCTGCAAATAGCTACATATGCTGGCCGCGCGAAATTAAAGCTCCCAGACTTTGAGTGGGTGCTCAGACGTGACCGCAAGAAACTGGGCCGAGCGCAGGAGATGAGGAGGAAGATGAAGAGGATAGCAGAGGAGAAGAAGGGCGCGGATGAGGGGGTGGATCCACGCCGCATGGCGGTTAAGGAATTGCAGGACCTGGGCGATATCGTAGGTGAGGAGGGCACAGGGAAGGGGAAGGGTAAGGGCCGGGGCAGACGGAAGAAAAGGAATGCTGAGGAGGCTGGCTTGGAGGTCGAGATGTCGACTATGGCTGGCGCTCTTCAAGGTGCGAGTAGCGGCGTAGATGGGCATGGGGATGGGGATGCAGACGACCTGGGCGACGTGGATGTGGATGTTGACAATGATCTGGAAGACGCTCGCGAGGACGATGACAGGCACAAGAACAAGAGGGCGAGGAGCGAGGCCAACTCGAGAGCTTAGACCAGGGGCAAAGGTTGGGATTTGTGGAGAGTCGAGGTAGACAGGACGAACTACGTACGCTGTTTGAGCGAAGGCGCTGGAGGAGTTTGACATTGGTCATTGCTGGCTACTGGCCTGATTGGCCGGGCCGATCGACATATTCTTGGATGCTTCGTTTGAGGTGTCTCTATGAACCGAATCCAAAGCAGTCTTTCGCAACCTGCTTCAAAGACCTCATCACTCGCTCCTTCTCCTCCGTTCTCGTACTCGTGCCTTCAGGTTTGAAGGATATTCATGACAGACTCCATACGCCATACTTTTTGATGCAGCCAGCCAAACCCAAGACATGAGCATGCGACGTAGTACGCTCTCTTCCCCGCTCTATGCAACCGACACGCTCTCCCCCCTGTTCTGCCTCGGTCCTCTGTCCCCTCGCTCTCTGTTGTTCTGCCTCTTGTCGCCGCCCTGCTGGTTGCCGCCCTCTCCACTGCCCATTGTCAACTGCGCCGTGGCGAGTCTGTTCGACAGGTCCATCTGCGTTCTGACCATGTTGGCCAAGTACGACACCGTCAACACATCTTGGATATGGTTGTTGAAGTCTTTCTCGATGTCTGCTGGATCGACCTTGGGCGCCAACGCCAGCGTGTTCAATAAGAACTGACCGAGCGCTGTGCTCGGCTCCTCCTCCTCCTCGATTACACCTTCGACGTACTTGCTTACTCGATCCAGCATGCCCAGCGTATCCTCTAGACTCTTCTCCAGACTCTCGATATCCGTCATGATCCCCGTAGTCCGGCTCTCAACGTCCTTTGCGCTCTCCAAGCTCTCCACGCCGGATCTGTCCGCCTCGCTATAGTTGATGCTGTACGGCACCGGCACAAATGCCGCGCTGTCCGCCGCCCGCTCGGGTGTAACACCCACTGCAGAGCTGATATACGCCCGCACCTCGACGTCCTTGCCCGGCTTGCTCTCCACCGTCAGATGCACAGCAGGGAACGGATATGTGCCTTCACCCTGACTCGAGTAGTGGTTCTGGATCAACGCACTAAAGGTGTTCAGCTCTGAGCTCGTGGCGTACCAGCCCACGAGCACCTCCTTGGGGTTCGCCCGCATGTGCAGTTGCAGCATGGCCTTCTGGTACTCCATGTCTACTTCGACCTGGTCTGTTGTCTCGGTGTGGCCAACGGCGAAGGACGAGTGGATCGTGATAGAGGAGTCATCGCTGTCGCTACGGGTGCCGAGGAGGGTGCCGATCACGCGGTGCTGGTCCGGTGGGCGACGGGAGCTGTGGTCGAGGATGCTGAACAGGGCTTGTGGTTGGATTTGGACTGTGAGGGGGGTGGTGGAGGCTTGGAGGCCGACGCTGGCTGGGCCGAGCGGTCGGGCGAGATGGAGGGAGGAGTCTATTTCGACCATGTTGGCGGGTACTCGTTGGTCGATGGATTGTGTACTAGTATATGGTGGTAGTGGTGGGATGTAGTGCTCTCGAAATTATGCGTTGCAGCCTCGTTCGCGCCTGGCAATTTTCCCATGTGTGCGGGTAATTGCATGCAAGCCTGAGGCATAGATCCAACCGTCGTCATGTCACGTGGTGATAGGCCGCCTGCATGCCTGCCGATAAGGATTTTCCGAGTCAAAACGACCAGCAACATCGCCACTGACTGTTTGTTTTCCTCCCTGTGGGTGCTGCACCAGAGGGAGACAATAATATGGCTGGACACGATTTGATGCGAAAAGACCAACTCGAGGTCAGTTTGCATAATGAGAAGAAACTCATCGAGGAGGGTGTCCTGAAAGAGGATAACCCCCTTGACGTCAGCGAGGACTTTAGAAGGCTATGTGAGGCGTCTAGGAGAGGAGACCTCAAGGTCTGCCAGGAGATGATCCAGGAGGGCGTCAACATCAATGCCAAGGACAAGTACGATTATACCCCACTCATCCTAGCTAGTCTATGCGGCCATTACGAGACTGTCCGGCTCCTCCTGGAATCTGGAGCTCTGTGTGAGCGAGATACCTTCCAAGGAGAGCGATGTCTGTACAATGCCTTGAACGACAAGATTCGGAACCTGCTTTTGTCATATGACTACTCTAAGTCAACAGACCCTCTGCAGCCGCTCGCAAGCCACTTGACCAGCTTGCTGTATCGCTCGCAACCAAAGACCTCGGACATTGTGGTATCCTCGAACAACGAGTCCGACTCCTTCAGTCTGCACAAGTTCATTCTGGCGGCGAGGTCACCCTATTTCAGGAAGAAATTGGAGACAGCTCCGGAGACTGTGGCCTGGAAGCTGCCGAGCTCGATACCTGGGCCGTCATTCGACATCGCCTTGAAACACCTCTATCTAGGAGAGCTCCCGAGGGAAGTGGGAGGAGGACCTGGCACTGGTTTCTCCGACTCAGAAATCCTTGCTGGTGTGGACAAAATAAGCAAGCATTTGGAGATCAAGAATCTGTCCGAGGTGATTCTCGACAACAGTGATCGAAGGCTTATGCGGCAAAGGCGGCAGGACGAAGTTCAATATGGCGTCGGCCAGATTGGTGCATGGTTTCGAGACAACGTACTCTACCATGCCGTGCACACAGATACTTTGAGAGCCGACCACGTCAAATGGGACAGGAACAACGGCATCTTTGCTGACATCCTGCTTCGAGCAGACGAAGACGAGGAAGACGAGCCAGATGCGGAGACGGCACCGAACAAGGTCGTGAAAGGCGAGACAGTCAATACCAATGTTCTTGGAATTCCTCTGGGCGGGTCAGCACAGCCTTCCAGGTCATCCTCTCGGACGAGACGGGTTCAAAAATCTGTACTATACCCATGTCACAAAGCGATGCTCATGCGGTCCGAATATTTTATGACCATGTTCGATTCTGCTTTCAGAGAAGCACAAGATACACCACATCTACAGATAATCTCCATCGACTGTTCACCAGCAGTGCTCGAGATAATCCTCCACTTCCTATACACCGAGCGCACCGATTTCGGGCTCGACATTGCAATCGATGTGCTTTTTGCGGCAGACATGCTGTTCCTCGAGAAGCTCAAGACAAAAGCTGCCGTGATCATCTCCACGCTGGGCAATGGCACCGCAACGGGCATGCAGACCGAGGTTCAAGCGGAGGATATTGATTTGGACATCTATGAGATTCTCCGGGCAGCCTGGACGACAAGAGTGCAAAGACTCGAGGAGTTCGCAGCTAGGCACATTGCATATAGACTCGAGCAGTACATTGATGACCCTGCTTTCGCCGACATTGTCAAGGAGTCCGCGAACCGAATCCAGGCACGTCAAGAAACCGATACGATCGAAATTCTTGATGACATCAAGTATTACCTTAGCGAACGGTTCAGACTGCGTTTCGAAGATACTGGATTTGACGAAGCTATGGCTGCACAGGAACAAACAGAGCAGGAAGCGCTGGCTGCACAAGACAACAATGTCAATGACCAGCCTGTTCTCGTCAACAAAGGCGTACCAACAGATGAAGGTGTCGATGTGAGCTCACCGCCACGTGAGATAGAAGAGCAGACTGAGCAACTCATGCAAGAAGGTGTAATACGTACATTAGACGGCGACGTTGCGGGCGACGAGTTCGAGCAGGACGCTATGAACTACCAGATCTTGCTGGGCAAGATCGATACGTTGCTGGACAACCTCAAGCTGGACGCCTAAGGAATGCAATGCTTTTCTGCAAACCGCGGCCGGTGTGGTAATGCTGTTGCTTCACGCTTGCTAGAAAGCTATGTACTCGCCATGACTGCAGATACTATCTCGAACAGGGTTGGCGCGGGTTGGGCTAGATTAGTGATCAGCCACTATCTAGCCTCTTTACTTCATGTCACAGTCCAAGGAAAGTGATGACAGACCTTCAAACCTCAACCGTTGTTCAAAAGCAAAAGTGGCCAATCCCGACAACGACTATCCTCAAAACATGGTCTTGGGTAGAGGTCTAAGCGTCTATACACTCAACTGGGTTTGAGTGGACTCGCTACGCCCACACCTGTCACCTTTTCTATCGTCTACCAGAAGCAGCATCTATCCACAATCCTCTTGTCCTACCAGCGTAGCTACAATTTCGCCAGAACAGCAAGCGCTCCACTCACTGTGACATCTCGTCCTGGCTCCTTCTCAGCATAAGCCACCTTACCCTGGTCGATCACCATTGCATATCGCGCTGTACGGTTGGGAGAGACACCCATATCCCAGCCGATGGACTTCGAGAATTTGCAGTCTGGGTCCGAGAGGAACAGCTGGGCAGGCTGTCAGTCGAGGAGCTCCCTCCTTAGCACATGACGAAAGCCAAAAAGAAGGCAACTACAAAAGGCGAGTGGAAGATTGGGAGAACTCACAATCTCATCCTTGATTCCGTTGACTTTCCCCCAGGCACTCATAACAAATGCATCGTTACTCGCGAGGACGCAGACCAAGTCCACACCCTTGCCTCGGATCTCCTCCATTTTCTCGATGTATCCTGGCAAGTGCCTGACTGAGCAGCCAGGTGTAAATGCACCAGGAACAGCGAAGAGAACGACCTTCTTGTCCTTGAACTCCTCGCTTGCTTTGAATGTGATAGGCATACCGCAGGATGTGGCGGATTCAATCTCAGGTGACCAGGGGATGTATCTGGAGGAGAGATTGGTCAGCTAAGAAGTGATAAAGGGATAGGGTGCATTAGCGACGGGGACAGCATGATAGAGAGTTCTATGTAGACAAGATAAGATCAGTTCGAGCGCAGAGCGAGGACTATCATGACAAGATCCTGACAGGGGCAGCCATATACAGCCAGTGCGTGCCTTAGGCAGCGTAGCAGCGATACCATACGGTCTTCTTTCAGAGGGCCATTCCTATGCTCATGCTGTTGATGCCCAAGAAATCGAGATCTCACGAGGCCACGAGGAAAGTCGGCGTTGTCAATACCTAGGGAGCTTCTGGTAAGCCATGGGTAGGGCCATGGTGGCACTTACGAGAATTCAACACCGTCTGGGAAACTATCCCCTTCTTTGAGTCCTGCCATCTTTCCTTATTTTCTGTTCTTCGTTCAAAGATGTCTTGTCACTCTTTAACTTATTGGGTCGCACGGTGTTTAGGCAATAAACAATATCAGTGCATTCGAAAACGTCTACTGTACTTGTGTCCAATACGATAGGCTGCGCTGCTGATGGTATCGTAAAGTAGTGTACGTGCGTAGTGTCCAGCGTGCTCGAGCAATTACAGCCCCGCGGTGCTTGCCGGGGATTCACCGAGGCTAGAAATGACCTTAGTCATCTTGAAAGATAGGTGGGGTGCACCTACCCACCTTGCCTTTTTCGAACTCCAAATAACCTATTTTTGTCTATGGCCCATTTCACCTTCTGCCATTTCCCCATCCCTTCCCGCTGCGAATTATTACAGTAGCAGTGTTTAAGGCTGGTCTTTATCTGTGCCGGCCGTAAGTTCATCATACACCATCTGGCTGTGCTGTTGAGTTTCCAACACTCCTGCAACCTTTATTGGTTCACTTCTTTGCTAATGCATGAAGACCCAATCAATTATCGCGGAAATGGCCCTTGAGCTATATCGGTGTTCATATCCTCAGATGCAATGCATGACTTGAGAAGTGACCAAAGAACAGCGCGCTTTCGAGCCTGCTGTATCATAGTAGGACCTGTCGAGGGAATGGTCCTGGTATACAGACACGATGGAATCCTGCTACTTGATGTCTAGTAGAGAGGGATATAAGTCTTCCATCTACCCGCGCTTCGAAGCTTGTTCTACAACTATATACGAGACATCCTGGCACTTGTGCTCTCAAGAATACAACAACTTACTCGGACCACGCAGATTGCTTCGACGCTTCAGAGAACATCAGAATGTCATGGCTCAGATGTAACATGACCAAAGTCGATTGCGGTTCCTACAGATACAATTGCACAACACCGGAAGCCGCCGACTGCATATTCAAGTCGTGGAATTGCCGTGATGATGACAGCTGCCCAAGTATTGCGAACCCAGACATTTCCGGTCAAGGGGTAAGAGACGTGTATTATATATGCTTCATTATGCTCACACTTCTTCATAGGTGCTAATCTCATTCTTCGTCACAGCTCTGCTGACATTCACCTGTGCTTGGGCTATGCTTCTCTTAGACGCAACTTATCGTGGAGATGACCACAAAAGTCTGAGTGTCCTGGATCGACGGTTTATCTGGGCAGTGGGCTGGTGGAAGAAAAATGAGGCTCGGGTTCCAGTGGAACGAGGTTTCAGCCTCGGTAAATGGAAGCTCGTGCTGCAAAAAGTCCTACTCACGCTGAGCGACGCACATCTACTTACCGGACTGGCTATACTGATTGCCGGTTTCAGTCAAGCTTGTTCCATTACGCTCTACCACTATCATGCCGTGGTCTACCTGGCATGGACGTCCTCTTCGGTCCACATGGTCACTCTAACGATATCCCGGTTCTACCTTCGAAGCAAAAAGCTCGTTCTGGTCGTACGATTGGTGTTCATGAGCATACTTTTCATGCTGCTGTTCGTAGCCTTGTGCTTCACTGCCTCACCAAATTGGCCAACCTCTTCGGTCGATGGGTTCACGTTCGATGCGCATGCGGTATGCACCTTGCAGGACCGTGAATGGAGCTACTGGAGAAGTGACACGATCTTCGCCTTGATCCTCATATCATTAGGCTACGTCTGCAGGCTTTGCAAGGTATTCGAGACAAGTTCGGCTTCCTGCCGGCGGTGGTTGAGGACCATGCCCGAGGATATGCTGAAAAGGCTCTTTACTAGGTGCCGAAGCAAACGAGATGAGTCCACCGCTTTGCTGGCTCGCAAGGCTTGGTCAATCGCAAGCTGGGCTACACTTGCGTTCTTCCTCTACGCCCGAGCCTTCTACGACATTTACGAATCGCTACTGGTCGAGCTGATCTGGATGACCCTTTCACTGCTATGGGGCTTTGCCCAAATCTTCTCTTGGGCGCAATTATCTCCATTGAACAAACTTGAGAAGATGTGGAGCTTTGGGCAGATCCTTCCACTCTTGTTGGTGATTGCACCCTTGATCTCTTTGCCTGAGTTTTATGCTGAGAGCAGAGAAGAACAATTGAAGCCGAAAAGAGCGGAAGGAATCGAGTCCATCACAGAACACGAGCTAGCACCGATGACCCCGACTGCGCCAATAAATCGCAGACGATCATCCTCCAACCCTTGGAAGACGCGACCTTCTTTCTGGACTGAGACCACAGACACAACAAGCACCCCACATTCCTGCAGCAGCGTCAGAACAGACGTGGCTTTCTTCGACAAGCTCAACGAACCATACAAATTATTCAACTATAACCTTCTAATTTTCCTCCTATTTGCAGCTGGTCTGGCGATCTTTGGTATCATCGTCTACCCCAAGTTCGTGACAAACCAGTTTTTCGTCTATTACGGGGCAAATACTTCCGATACTACCTCGTTATTCTTTTACGACTGGGAGGTGTGGCTGCACGTCTGGCTGCCGATTCTTCTGGGGCCGTGTGTTCTGTGGTTCTTGCTGATGGCGCCTGCAAGCCGTATGTTGAGGCGAGCTCTTCGGGAGGACGGGCTGCCGCTTTCGAGTGGCCGTGGGTATGGTCGTATATAGGTCGGGACTGGTGGGGCCCTTCTGGTGCTATTTTTGTTTATCCAATTGATATTCCTGGAATTTATCCTTCTCGGGTACCCGTCCGTGACCTGAATGTTTTGAGGTTTCAACTATAACATCAGTTGACATGGTCTCCCATTTGACCATGGTCTGCCTGGGCCTAAGGTAAGAATGTGCCATTACGCTACTAAGTCGAGGATGAAGCTTCGTCGCAGGCTACTGAGAATCGTAACAATGAGCGGACGAGGTTTGTGTGAGTGCTTGGCTGGGGGAGACAACGGCAATGAGATTGAGACAGAAGTGTTTGTTCTGAAGTATTAGATTGTTCAAATGCTAATTGACTAATTGAAGATGGGTATCTCTGTGAAACGATCGGTATTGTCTCGTCTCGTCTCGTCTGCGCCTGCCTCTCTGCAACACATGACTTCCGTCTCGAACTCCGATTCCTCAAGCTCGCACCATAGAGAGCTCAGATAGCATAGTTCTCGGCGTGCAGAAAGATCTCGTCCCGGTTCGGATCGGTCCAGACCAATCTCTGTAGATCGGCCGTCGTCCGCGCGACATCGCACCTCATCTGTGGGGGACCGCAGACGTATATGCACGTGCGCCTGCTGAACTCGCTCGAGAGGTTCTTGAGCATGAACGGAATATCTGGTCGGCCGTACTCTGTCCTCCAGCCATCGTTGCGTTTCGTGGTCGAATAGATCGACGCGCGATTTGGCAGGGCCGAAAGTGGTGTCGCTGCAGGTCTGTTATCGCCTGTCAGACGGCCTGGGGTGTGTGCTACTGCTGGCTCTGTTGGGGGAAGAGTACCAGGCAAGAATGCGAAGCGCATCAGAGACTTCTGAAACTTGGTGGGTGTTTGGGGGAAGCCAAAGTCGAAGCCTGATTGACGTTTGCCATCACCGTCTGGTGTCCTCGGCGGCGCAGCAAAGTCGGTCGCCGAGACCTGGGGCATTCGCCCAGACGTGTTGCGATGCGTGTTGTAGAGTTTCTCTGTTTGAGTCATGGCCTCGGCATCTTTCTGCATCTCCGAAAGTGTCGAGCTCGCTCTCTTCGAATCCATGTTTGTTCTATCAGAGTAATCGCTCTGGCCGGGTGGGGGTGGGAAATATGGCTGTCGGCTTATCGGCGAAGCAAATTGCTGCTTCTGTGGCAGAGCTGTTACGAGATCCTCTTCCTCTTCATTGATGTCGAGATCCTGCATTATTCTGGAATCGCGCTTATTGCTCACTCCTTGCATGACACCGTCAACCTTTTCCGCTATCATCTGGCTCAGGCGGTTCTGCTTGCCATCTGCTCCGACACCTGACATACCAGTATTGTAACGCTTAGCGCTCGTAATAAAGAAATGGCAGTGAACAGACCCCGCTGGAGCATATTCTCGGCAAATTCTGAGTTCCTCCTTGAACCATTCCATAATTTCAGGCCGCTTCATAGCCCAAATTACATGCACGCTTCGTGTAGTCGCTTTGCCGTCACGCATCCGCTTGACAAGGTCGAGCAGCTGAGATGCGATAGCAGTGATTCCCGAACCACCAGCAAAGAAGATGACCTGGTCGAAAGAGGACATCTGCCTCTGCATGCCGCCATATGGACCTTCTATGAACGATCTGTACGTCTTGTACGGTCCCTTCCTCTGCGCTGTGTCATACACGCGTCGAGTGAAGCCACTAAAAGGCCGGAACACCAAAGTCAGATCTCTGAATTTATCACCGTAGTCTGATGGGAAGTCTTCGCTGCACAATGAAGCAATCGTAAAAGGGTGGTTCTGCATCACCGAAATACCAGGCATGCGTAGGTAAGCATATTGACCTGGCTTCCATTTTGTTTGTGTTGGAATGGTAACCTTGACGGCATTCTCTGGCAGAATGGTGACTGCTGACTCTTCACCGATAAGCCAGGAAGGTCGGAATGGGTTCATCCAGTTCAGATAGAAAAGTCTTGCTATCAGCGAGACAACCATCATGATGATGGTGGTGTAAAGGTAAGCCCAAGAGGTCAGGTAGTTGTGGCAATGCCAGAAAAGGAGAGCGATAAATGCCCATGCTACTGGAATGTGCAAGAAGACGAAGACCTCGTAGAAGCGGTTCCTGAGAGCCGGCAGTGAGTGGACAAACAGAAACATTAAGGGGCATAGAGCTGCGATACCAGTGGTGAAGATGTAGTACTGCTGGTTGAAGTACAGCTTGAAAGTGGCGAATCCTTTTGGGTCCTGAACTGACTGGTACCAATAGGGTACAGCGTGGATGATAGACAAAAGAATGCACAAGTATGCTCCCCATCGATGCAAGACGATCAACCTCTCGTGACCAATCCCGGTCAGGAAGGAGATGATATTGGCCTTTGAAGCAAGTGCCGTTATCCATGGCACCAGGGCAATAGCCATCATGCCAGCTCGAATCGCAACAGGCGGCGAACCGTATGCCATAGTCTCGTAGAACAGTGGTTGTGGCAGAAAACAGTACAGTAGTGAGAATATCAGTCCGAGGGTAATGATAACCAGGACAGCAGCCGATGGGAAAGTGAAGCGCCAACTTCTAATCTTGAGAGCCGGCATGGGTCTGTAGAATATGTATCTGAAGAAGGAAATCACGTTGTTGAAAGGCGCAATTGCTGATGCTGTGGATTGTTGCTTCTGTTGCCTGTGTAGCAAGGGCCCAGTTGGTGGGAAGAAGACTTGTCTTGAATTGTCTGTTGCCGTGCTGGGTATGTCCCATGGCGAGCTGGCAGATACTGCCGAAGCGGACAGTGCTGATGTGATGACCTCGTCCTTATACAACGCTATCCGTATTCGATCACCCCAGTAGTTCCATACTCTCAGCGATGTCGCGCAGAAGAGCAATATCATGCAAAAGTAAACCCATCCGAGGGCATATTTGTCCGCTTGTGCCCATGGGTCGTGCTGTATTGCGTCTATCAATTGAGGCGGTGTGGTGCTGTTGATAGGTATCTTCACTCTCTTCACCAGTTCTACGATGTGTTCTTCCAGCTGTGCTAGCTCTTGCGGTACTCTGTTGACTAGGTCGTCGAGCACATACGGCGCTGGTATGGAAGGCATATTGAGTAGTGCCGCCACGTCTCCGACAGTTGCTCGGGCCAGGCCGGCCGCGGTGTTCGAGATAAGTACCCGACTGCACACCTCTATACTAAGCCCTGTGTGTAACACCGGGGCACGGAGCCGCAGCCCCTGCTCGTTGGCTATCGGCTTACCACAAGGGTTCAAGGCGGGACGCTCGACTTATAGACAGGATTCTGTCTCAGAGAGTTACTGGGTATGCCGAGAGGAACAGCTGTGTTTGAAATGCGGAGGACGTCGATATCTGGGGAGCGAGGGAATGGCAGTTGGTCAAGCGGTGATGTGAGATGAAGGCAGGTGAGCAACAACAACCTGTTCTGGAGAGATACAAGGCATGGGCTGTCCGAGTACTTGACTCCCCTCTCGCGCGGGATGGAGCTCCAGACGAGGATGTGAGGAAAACTCTCATCTAAGCGCGCGAACAAGTTGAAGGTCAAGATCGACGTGATGCATGCACGTGGGAACGGTTCACAGGCTTCGTCCAGAAGCACAGACAGGGTGGCGGAGGTTCTCACCGTGATAGACGGGTTAGCCTCTGAGCAAGTACTGCAAGAAGTATCGAGGACTGCGTGCTACCAAAGTCAGTCACGTAGTGGCACAGCTTGCGACCAAGCGTAAGCGGCCAGATTGTGCAGCCATGAGCGGCTGTCATCGAACGAGCATTGGTGAATGGATGAAAGCAAGAGACTCGATCAGCAGCGAGGCCGCCGGCAGGGTCTTGGGTGGAGGAAATGGACTGGTGCGGGCCGTCAGACTGGTGGGGAAGCAGGGTGTTCCCAGTCGAGAACGGGAAAGCAGCGACATTTCGCAGCTTCCAGACTGTGATTGGCGAGTGCATAAGTGACAAATGTCAAGTTCCTGCAGACTTGCTGCAGGTCAATGTTGTGTAGCGAAAGGAAAGGACAAATGAAAGTGGTGGAAGTAGCGCTGGCCGTTTAGTGTACAGCCGGCCGCCTTAGCTCATTTTTTTCCCCAGCCACTCATATCGCACGGCACTCCCAAGCCGACAAGCTCATTCATCTGACTGCCCACATCACCAATCATGCCCGATAGTGTTCCCTCGCGTTGTTGCGATTTGTCCTATCGCAAGGATGAACTCGCGGACTCTGTCGATGTTTTCGGTTTTTGAGGTACTTGTGAGAGTTCAAAACAGAACATAGGGGTCAGACCATAGCACATACCGACCCCCTATACTCGGGTGGTAAGAGCAGTTCAGCGCAAGGCATAGATGAAGAGTGAGCTAGGGACCGTACAGCACGACATAGGGTCTAGTCTCTCCAGACGTGACCGTGAAATGTGACACATCCCCAGCACACTATGACGGCAGCTGGGGCATGCAAGCACTTCCGAGCAAACAAGTGAAGCAAAAGCGTTGAGCCGTGCATGTGTTGCTTGCTGCAGACTCGTGCATCACGAGCGGCGCACTGAGCGGAGCTAGAGACATGTTGCCTTGGTTGAGTCACGGCGGCGCTGGGGACTTGGTATCTTGGGCGTCCCACTACGCTCGAGGTAATGTTAATGTGTTGTTCTAGACCATCATGCAAGTACGAGTATCTCGACAGGCAAGGGCTTTGGGATTATCGAGCCCCCCGTACGTGCCGTCTGGAAAGTGCCGCTCTTGGCTCATGCGACAAGAATGGCGCCATCCCAACCACGGTGCACAGCCAATTCGTAGGGCGCCTAGGAAATGCATGGCTATGTTATCATTAATTCTCCTTACATTGATTATCTGCCGAACTCTACCACTACTCCTGCATCAACATGCTCCGAACACATGGCATCGACTAGCTCATTCCAAACTGAACTGCAACACATTGATAGACCATGCAGGCACGTCCCAATTGAATGCCTGCCCACTAGGGGTCGGAAGATTTGTGATAGCAGACGGTGCCACAACAGTCTGGTTGTTGATGTAGTTGAACGATGTCAAGCTCGGTGCTGTGATCATTGTACCGTTGGCGCCAGTCAAGGTGCGGTCTGTATTCAGGGTCAAGGAGATGCTGCTGTTTCCTGTGTTGAGCACTTTGAAGTACATCACCGTGTCGCCTTCATCAATGCTAGCTCCCCACCAAAGAGGGTTGAAATCTCCAGACATAGTCGTGACAGGTAACGTCTCAGCACCGCGATGATGCGCAAATAGCTGCTCCATATAATAGCTTGAACTCCTCACAGTCTCATCCTGGTTTGCAGTAAATGAGACCAGGTTTGGAGTCCAGTCCTCCCAGTTCAGGTTGGCGAAAGAGGGCGCATAGGCGATAAAATCGACCACAGTCGGGTTCCTTTCTGCACCGAGAAGGTATACGCTCTCACCAAGCGCCGAGATGAGATTTGGATAGGGAATATGAATTCCAACAGGGAAGGAGAAGTCAACGACACCGGAGGGTACATCATATTGGAAAACAGAGGACTCGCCAATGAAGACTTTCACGCCTTCGTTGCCCGTCGTTTCTTGCCAGTTGTCGTAAAAGTCGAAGTTTTCGAGGAAGAAGCTCGGAGTCTGGTAGTCGTGCTTATCCCACAGACCACCAGCAGGGATGCTGATGTTATAGTCGGGGTTTTCGTCGAAGGTTGTCGAAATAAGTGTCATGTTCGGATAAACCTGCTTGATCCCTTCGTACAGAATCGGGAACCGGTAAGGGTAAGTCGAGCTAAACCAGTCTTCGTTGCCAAGCTCGATGAAATTGAGCTCGTATGGTTCAGGGTGGCCATACTCCGCGCGTTTGGCACCCCACGTTGTGCTGGTATCGCCAGTAATGAACTCGATTTCGTTGAGGATGTCTTCGAGAATGAGATGCATCTGGTCCTCTGGGAACGATGTGCCCTCCTGACCGAATACATCAAGCGAAAAGCCGGCGTACACGCCCAGTATTGGTTGCAGACCGCCAGCTTCGCAAAAATCGAGGTACTCCATCAGCCCCAGGCCGTTTGTATTGTAGTAGCCCCAGTCACCAACGCGGCCCTTGCGGTTGATCAAAGGGCCGATTGTCTCGTTCCATTTCCATCGTTGAGCAATTGAATATCCTTCGAGGTTGTTGCCACCTGGGAAGCGGAAGAATTTGGAGCCAAGATCGACGACAGTCTCACCAAGGTCTTTCCTAATGACGGTGTCCTTGTACGTCTCGCCAAACAGGCTTGTGAGTCCGAAATAGTAAGTGTTTCCTGCGACCTCGGAGGCATCGAACGTGATTGCGAACGTGTTGTTAGAATTTGGTGCCATCGCTTCATTGACTAGCTGCGTCTCAAAATGCTGATATTGGAAGCTCGATACGTTCGTTGTGGGAATCTTGCTTGTTACCCAGGTCTCGCCCGTCAGATTAGATCTCAGGCTGACATTGATACCAGACAGACTCCCATTGTTTCGCGGTGCATTCGACAAGCAATAGAAAGAAGCATCGTACGTCTGCGGCCGTACATCAATGCCCCACCAGCCTTCGTTCATGATGCCGACCTCCCCAGTAGCATTGACCGGGATGTCGAGTTGCAGGACAACAGGAAGCGCGTCTGACAAAGGATGCAGCTGGGTCAAGTGGATGAACACATCGCCTACAGGCTTCCACCCAGTGATCACTGGTCCAAAAGGAACGATAGGGTTTTCTGAGCTGATGACTGATCCGCCAGGGACACCAGGCAGCGAACCTATCGTGGCTCCTGAACCTTGAAACGCCCTATTGACTAACAGCTCACCGTAGATGCCGCCGTCTCCTGAATGTGAGATATCTTCGAACATCCTGTGCCGAGTCAGCGGTGTTATGATGTTCCAATCAAAGGGAGCTTACCATCCATAGAGGTAAGGCGCCGTAGCATTTCTGCCACCGCCATTTAGCGAGATGGAGAGTTCGACAGGGCCCGGGTTACCATAATATCTGTCCTTGGATGAGCTTGTATCATTGTAGTGAATGGGGAACATACTGTGTATAGTTGATAAATTGCGTCGAGGGTATCTCAGGTACCGAGGACGATGCCACAGCCGCCGGTAACGATGTGGCACCCGTTTCATCGGCCTGCGTCGTACCTACGCTTGCGGTGAGAGCTGTAGAAGCCCCAGTGGGCGTAACTTGGGTTGCCGATGGAGATATTGTCCCTGACGCTGTGGTGTTGGCCACTGATGTGCTAGCTACTGGTGTGCTAGCCAGAAGTGCACTGCTCCATTGAGCCCAAGAGGAGCTCCCAGCTAAAGGAGAAGCGCTAACAAAAGTAGTGCTAGCGACGAGCGCAGCGATCTGAATCTTGTTCAGCATATCGTTCGTCATACAGTCAAACAGCCGTCGCCAGTGCAACTCACCTACCTCAACACGCGCTTCGACGAGCTCTTTATACAAATTCTCTCCTCAAAGCATTCCATGACGAGATTCTACCAGCCTCTTCATCCCACCGGAGTATATGGAGTTATTTGTAGATCACGAAATGGGCATAATGATGATCTGCATGTCGGCAAGTATACACCCCAGATTTTCTTCAGTATTTGTGGGACGTGAGAAACCTGAAGCTGTGTCTGCATGCATAGGCGAAGCTTCTCCGCACGACAGCGAGGCAGACCTCCATTCCGACGCACGCGACCTTGCCAACAAAGGTTAGCGCGAAGTGTCTTGGCCAAGGATCATGCCAAGTGGTTCGGACGGCATGGGAGAACAAGCTGGAGGTACGAAAACTTGCCTGATGAAAGCGGCAGGTGGTATGAGTCGGACCATCCGGTCCCGCTTCGTGCGCAAGGTCAGATCGGCCGGATTGATATCTTGCCAGCATTGCTCGTGCTCGCACAACGTGGTTAGATCTGATATGTACGTATTCATCTTGACGGCAGGGTCACTACGCAAGTGACACGGTCCCACTAGCAATTGTGAGCGTGCACGAACACGACATCGTACAGCGCGAGCTGACGAAGGGGAGGGAAAAAGTGGTTAAGCTTTGGCCATTCTGCTTTTCGGGCGATGGTCTTGAGCTTGTATAAGACTCCGGCTTACTAGTAGTTATGCAGCGGATGCCGGGAACATAAGGAATATCATGTATTCATATCTCTAAGCGAGACTTACAAGGCAATACAGTCCATGTTAAGGTATCTGGACGTCTGCGCTTGCATGGCACATTGACAGCGATGACCGACCGTCACCTTGAACGCCTAACATGCACCCCCGTGACGCCCGCTCATGCGCATAATAACACCCCTGCCATGCGAAACCCACCCTCCTATGCCATGAATTACTTTTCTCATAATATGTCTATGCCGTGGCCTGCCCAAGGCCATTAATTGCTAGTGGAGTTGACGTGGGCGTAGTAGCCTCCTGCTGACTACTCATCGAAGTGTGAGCTGCTTCGGGACCACCTTTGACCTCTGACGGGGGTGGCTTCTTCGGTAGGCTGGGAGGCGTGCCGTATCTCGATTTCAATGAATCGTCCTTGGTAGTTGAGGCGCCACTGCCTGCGAAGGACGGAGTCTGTATGCTGGAATTCAAGCTGTGCCTCGACTGATTTTTCTGCCTACCAGGCCGGCTGCCGACACGACCGTCGGCGCCATTGGGAATGAAGGATCTGGTTTGAGGATTGAACAATGATTTGTTCCTCTTCGGAAGATTGTGATTACCATGGGCTGACTGGTGCGGGTAGCCTCTCTGATATTGCTGGTTGGATTGATCGTGATGCATCATACCACGCTGGTCCGGTGCGTTTTGCTGTGGGAAGGGAGACATTGTCCCCATGTACGTAGGATTCATGAAATTCTGGTTCTGGTTCGGATACCATTCTGGGATTTGACCTTGCATTGCTTGAGCGTTGGACATCATATGGTTAGACGACTGCGGGTATTGTGTAGATTGTGGGTAAGCGAGATATGAATTCTGCATCTGCATGTTTTGCATTGCTTGCCACTCATTCATGTTGAATTGGGGCATAATGCCTTGGTTGAAACTTTGCATGTTACCGTACTGCATGCTAGGATCGAAACCGGAGAAAGACTGAGTAGGCGTAGCACCGTACATGTTTGAATCGTATGAAACTGGGGAGACGGGATAGTTAGAAGCCATAGAAGGATCTGCGTATGTGTTGGCGTATCGTCCCTGCATCGGGGCCCAGCTCTGCACAAAAGCTGATCGGGCTTCAAACCCATCATCCTTCGGTTGCTTGTTTCGTCGAGATTTCTTCTTCCCTTCAGATGAGGAGGACCTTGACATGCTTGCTGAGTTTTCTCCGTTCGATGCGTTCTCACTCGGCACAGCCTCCTGGAAGTCGGCAAAGATCCTCTCTCTCGCCGCTTTGTACTGTGCTTCACGTTCTTCACGCGTCAACTTGGATTTGTCTCGACTCGGCGTGCTCTCTGCAGGAGAAGTCAAGCCGTCGTCGCTTCGGCCTTCGACGCCGTTCTCCGACGTGGTCTTAGAAGGAACAGACGAGCTCGGGGCGGTGCTGTTTCCAGCCGAGAATTGACGATTGCCAAGCTGTTCTCGACGCATAATCTTCATAGCTGCAGCTGCTGGGACCGCTGTACCACCTGGTTGCACCGACTTTACGAGCTGTGCCAATGGCGTAGGTGGCAGCCTGTAACCTGATCGGAAGATTCTAACAGAGGTATTATCCTCGTTGACGGCGTGTGCCAAACCATAGTAATCCGCAAGCTTGTGGGTAAGTAGTCGAGCAAAGGAGTTCTGCGGAGGTAGTTCCAAATACTCGTTTGTTGTGTTGTTCAAGAACATCGTAACCTTTTCCTCCAGTTGCAACAGAGGCAACCTCTCTTTTGGGGATGCCAGCGCATCCATGAGTTTCTCATCCGGCGGCATTGTAACGACGGTGGTAGATGCGCGAGGCTCGTCAGACGACACCATGGGCACCGATGGCTGTGGCATATGCACATCCTGACACTCCAGAACCGGGCTAATAGGCAGGTTGCCAAATCGTGGAGGATTAGCAAGTGTAGGGAAGCGTCGACCAGGAATCGTAATAGTTGCTGGAAAGACCCTCGCACTACGGTGTATGGGGTGGTCACCTTCTTGTTGGAAGCTGGAGTTTCTACTCAAAGCAGGCTGCGGGTTCTCGTCGTCGGCTCGCACACTGGCAGAATCATCTGGTCGAATACTCTCTTTGTCGTCCATGGCAAAGGTAGTGACAGATGCAAGGCTCTTCGTGTCAAAGCTTTGAGGCTTATTGAGAGATGAGCTTGAGAGTTGAGAACGATCCTCTTCACAAGAGTCAGCGCTGTCTGCGTTTGGCTCGGAGTTTGCGCTATCTGTTGGAGCGTTTTCCAGGGACAGCTTCTGAATTGATACGGGTATTGAATCGATAGCTGCAGTAATATTGTGGTCTTGCGCATTCTTCACTCCGTCTGTAGGACGACTGTTCATGGTGCTCGTTACGTGGGGCGGTGCCACCGATAAGTTTGATACCTTCGGTTTAGCATCGTTTCGAGCATTGTTGGTGTTGTTCTGCATACCATTCGGGACTGGCATGGCAGCTATTTTCGCGTAAGATGAGAGCTTCATGGGTAGAGCACCGATTTGAGGATGCGCCATATCTCCCCACAGAAATTCGTCGTCGCAAATTCGAGGCTGAGATGATTGCTTTCTGGTTTCGGCAATGCGGTTGTCAGTAGATGAATCTACGCAGGCGCAGCTATCCTTGCTCTCTTTCTCGATATCACACAACAGTGTCCTCGTTCATGTCGATACTCGAAGGACGGTTCAACTCCATTGGCACTGCAGTAGTAGAATCTGGTGAACGAAAGGACGGGTCTGGCGTTGTTTTCGTCAAACAGTGCCTGTGCAAACGTGAAATTTGCGAGTGGTCGGAAGTGAAAGAGGTCGCGCAGACATGCGTAGAGGAGATGGAGAGTTTGGAAGCGGATTTGAAGAAGACTTGACGATCGTTTGTGAGGAGTCCTGACTTCTTCAGGTTTGGCAGGCAGACGATCGGCCTACGCTGTTCGACTTGGTACGAATATGTCCTCCTTTTCTTTCTCCAGTTTCGACTCGGACTCTCACTCCATCGTCAAAGCAGGGTATCCTGGGGTGTACCTGGGCAGTGGATCGGTGAATAAGAATTAAACTGATCAGTTGATCATTCACACAGCACGGGCATTGGAGTGCAGAATGTGGATCCCCAATACTTGTGTCGTGCCCATGTTTGGCCGCAGCAGCTTTGCCGGTAAAGAGGCCGGGAAATGCTTGGCGCTGTGTGACGAGGCTGACAACCTCGCCGTCGACGCATTTTCACTAACGGTGCAACAAGAGTCTAGCCCGACGAATGTGCGTGTCCTCGATCCTTCAATGGTACTGAGATAAAAACGACCCTCCTGGAGTGTAATTTCTGCGACTCAGAGGCGCTTGGCAGACTCGCGCCAATCTTGCGATGAACAAATATCGAACCACCCCTGGCTTGGGACCGTCAAAGGCGACAGCAAATACTACCTGCCAGAAGTGCTTGGCTAAAGGTCACTATAGCTATGAATGCAAATCAAGTCTTCAGTCACGGCCTTACGCCAGTCGTGCCTCTCGCACCCAGCAGCTGCGAAATCCTAAACTAAAGCCTGCCTTGGCCGAGACCAAAATGAGCGAACCAGTGCTAGACTCCACCACCCGCATCTCTCAACCCAGGGAAGGAGCGGTTGTGGATAGATCGAAGTCGCATAGTCTCAGCCCAGAGCCCCTTGCCAAGCGAAGGCGCACATCCCTTTCGGCATCATCTGTCTCATCTGTCTCGACAATTTCGACGAACGCATCGAAGTCAGAGCATGGCCCCGGGGCCCGTCGATCAGCCTCTCCACGTGTAACTCAAATCCCAAGGTCGAGGTCAAGATCAAGGCCAAGGTCGAAGTCGCCGCACCGCAAGCGCCACGAGCCATCGTCAAGTCGCTCTCGATCGCCACCTCGCTTCGACAGCCAGCGGAGAAGAGGGTCGCATGGTCACCAGGATCCAGCACCTCACAGCGGAGATTCTGAGGCTCCTCATGATTCTGCCGACAGAAGGCATGGCGGTCGTAGAAGCAGATCTCCGCCACCCAAGCCAGCTCCAGGAAGCTCTGAGCACATTCAGCACCAACAGCCGAGCTCAGCCCAAAGCGGGCCTTATAGGCAGAGATCGCTGAGTCCGTTCAGCAAACGGCTAGCCTTGACACAAGCCATGAACGCTGGACGCTAACCGGCCTGACCAATATTCAACGACAAGGCCACCATAAAACTGCCTACGCTGAATGAAACACGAGTGTCCAGGCACTGCAAGAAAAGCATGTAGTTGCCCAAAGATCCAAGACCATAACATGTACTACGGAGTCCGACGGTTAGCGCTGGAAGTGCTATATGGTTCTTTTCGAGGCAACCGACTATCTTGCTGAATAGCCTTGCGTTGAGAACACCGGAACCTTTCTCCATACCAGCTTCGTTCCTGAAAAGACGCATAGAGCATGTCACTGGTTCAGTAGGCACTCAATGATGAGGCTTTCATTGCAATCCACACGGTTTCAAGGTACAGCGTTGGGTTCAAGCTGTCGGTATTCTTCGGATCAGCAGCCATATCAACATTCGAACTGACGCTGATGTCAAGTCTGGATACTTGTGCCGACGCTCGCTTAGGAGTTTTTGTATTGGCTCGACGAACCGTGGCTTCTTTCAGCATCTGGTAGCCACCACAGTACTTCTGATGCGTGCATTAATAGCCATATATGAAGCTTGACAGCCATACAATCCATTCGCAGCATTGCACCTATTCGCATACATACCAAACACGTCATGATCTCTATCGTTTTGAGTAACATGATCAAGCGGGTTGTTGGTGTCATTACCATCCAGGCCAGATGGATATTGCAGGTAGACTGTACCTACCATAGCCAGTTTTAGACGACTCAACATGACTTGTTGACCAAGATCGCCCATTCGGTCATAGTACTGGGTGCCTACAAGCTGCTATGCACCATCGGAGGCACTGTATTGTCGCTTGGGCGTGGGAGATTTATATCACTGCCCTATGGATCGTGACCAGAACGTGCTGTATCGCTCCCTTTCTATCATATAGCATAGATCGGGCAGGCCTCTGCGCTGGTACGAGCGCAATCAGCCCTTAGCACGCAATTCTGGTCGACAACCCTCTATTTGTGGGTGTATCTTCATCCCCGAGGACTGTTGTGCCCTCGTAGAAGCACACTTCGAGGTCTCAATGATTCGTCTGGTGCTGCGGCCGGACCATCTGCTGTAACCCAAGTGTCTTCACGTCTGCTCGCAGGATCCAACGTACATCCAAGGGATCCGACCACCACCCAAACGGCTCTTAGAGTGACCATGTGCCAAAGCCACTTGTGGCCAAGGCTGCCCTCCCCATTCGCATCCCAGCATATCAAAGCGTAGTCAGGGGCTAGACTCGACTGGTCTTCAGCTTTTCACGCTAAGATGAGCACGCCCTTGTTGGAAGGCCTCGTAGCCTCAACTGAGGGTATTACAAAGCACAAATTGTGGCATTATATACATATTCCACCTCTTCATAACCCCCCGAAAGCGGTGACCACAAGTATGAGACTTTGTGCGAGTTCTTCGATGGAGAAACGAGTAGTACTCGTGCCTGCTCGAAAGAAAGGTGTCAAGAGTCGCGGACGCAAGTCTGGAGAGATGCAACAGCAAACAGACAGGACTGTGTTGTTGAGCGTGACGACACGGTCAGAGCGGGAGGGCAAAGAATCATGCACAATGGCAAGTAGCAAGGTCAAATTGAACATGTCAGAAGAAATGCGCATTGTCAGGAGAGGACGACAAACGAGGTGTGTGAACTGTATGCGCAAAGCCGAAGTTCGTCGCAACTCATAATTGTGTTGCGGCTGCGACACCTATTTGGGTACGGCGGATGGTGGCCAGCGATGCCTGTCTATGTATGCCCTGCGCCGCCTGTCTATCAACATGCTCTACCTAAAAGCACTTCGGCATTAGGGATTCATAGTTGGTGTCCCGGGCTTCACCGCGTCACTAACTATGTAGTTTTGGGCTCGAAATCTGGCCATACAAGCCCGATGCGGCCACCCCTATGACCAACCCCTGAGCGCCACCTAAAGGGGTCTCTGACAGGCTTCCTCAACGCCTAGAAGAACACCAGAGCGACGTCTGCATCGAGCAGCTCAGCAAGAAATAGTGCGGCAACTCCTCGACCCTTGCCAGACAAGCAGCGTTGACGGCGCTGGCTGAAATCAAAATTACGATAGTAAGATCTTCCCCAAGTACTTGCACAAGGCAAGACATATGATGAAAAGTATTGGGTGGTGGATCCCCCCAGATACTTGCATATAGCAAGACATCTGATGGGATCATCGAGCCGAAGCCCTCACCGCAGCCAAGGTCAGGTGTATGCCTGACCCCAGCGCTCACATTCACTCAGAAGTTTCTTGCATCGCGCAGTCTGTGAGCCACGAGCTCAGGACCCTGCTTCAATACCGTTTCTGATGACAAAGGCGCATATTCTTCCATCGTGCGAACTGTCAGGATAGCCTGAGGAACTCACTTCAATATCGCGCATCATTCGTGAATGGTGTCCAACATGGGACACTCCCAGCTTGGGGTGTGGTAGTGCACCTTAGCATTGGGATGATTGTAGAATGATCTGCAGAGGAATCAGTAAAAGTTCGATGCGACGATGGAAGAGGGGCGATGACTTACCGCTTTGCGACCAGACTACGCTGGACCATGGCGAGCTCAACAGGGACATCGCTGTGATGCAAATGCCAAACCTGCTTAAAGAGCCGCGTTACACTCAACATCTTCTTATACATTTGCTTGCACTCTATGAGAAAAAAGACTGAAGAACACACGCTCAACAGGCTGATCCCCCTAGTGGCTTGGGCAAATGGTACGCAGCTCCTTGCTTCACTTGACTCGAGGGAATACACGTCCAAGAGGCAGGCTTCAATTCTGGATGCTTGATGAAATCAGGAATGTACCTGAAGTGTGTAACAAGTTGGTGAAGAGAAGAAAAGAAAGAAAGACAAGCTGGGAGCAAGAAAGACTTAAATATGCATGAGGGATTGTCTTGCACATGCTGTTGTTCAGCAATGCATTCTCTGGTCGTCGCCAAGGAGGGTCGACGAGACGTCGGCCAAGATAGACGGAGACACTACTCAGCTAGGAAAGACAGGGGGCTGGTGAAAGCACTACGTGACATATGCCGTGGATCAACGTCTACGAGATCGCATATCTCAACACCTACGGAACGGTTCTCTATCGGTGTAGTTGGAGGAGCATCATCAAGAGCATAGCTACAAGAGCATAGCTATTTCGACATGTCTTATGGTGTTGACAAGCGTTGGGAGAAGCGAGAGCATGCGCATATCATGTCAAGTATGCATCTGAATGCTTTCTTGACCGTTGAAACTTGGCGCGAACTACCACTCCACCACAGTTGCGCAATCCCGTTCAGATCGATCGGCCCTGCAGCTGAATCTGCCCCACCGTCTACACTACGCTCACGCGAGCACAGCTACGGTCTCCGATCTGCACCTGCATTCCCTCATACAGATCTTGTTACCGACTCAAAGCCGTGGACGTTCTGCTGCGCCATCGACCATTCCTCTTTACAAGTCTTGGTACCTGTACACCTCCTAACCCGCAGCGACATGTTTTCTTTGCCCCGTCGAAACTCCGAATGCTTTACGACGCAGCCAACGAGAACGCTGCGCCATCGATTTCGAACTCCACGATGCCTTGATATACACATGGCTGCAAATTGTCCTCAACAATCAGCACAGCAGATTCAGGTCTCATGGTGTAATCGGTAACACATCCTCGTACAGGGCCATTTAGCAATCTATAGCCACTTAGCATTGTCATTTATCTTCTGTATTTGAGAGGAAGATTGACAGTTCGACTCTGTCTGAGACCATTCTTTTTTCCCTTTTTGGCCAGGTCGTGGGCATGGTTCCGTGGATGAAGAGGCATTCTGTATGGACAATCTACATGATCTTGATGATCTCAGGGTTCGAATCAAGAGCGAGCGACTTGCCATCGCAATTGCACAAGGCCATTGCTCTGCTACCTGATTAGCCCAAAGCTTTTTTCGACATGAGTTCGAACCACATGCGGATCGAGACCTCCACTACCAAGGCAGCTTGAAAGCAGGGCAGCGTTGCTGCTATACCTAAGCAAGAGATGGGGCGCACTCTGAGAATGCTCTAGGCGACGATGGCCTTGGACATTAGACCATGGCAGAGAGTGTGAGGCGGGAAAAAGATTATACACTTAGCAGCTGTAACAGGGACGATAATCACAAGCGACGGATACTTGCGCCTCGGGCTGAGATCAGGTCCCGAATAGATTTTGATTGTCAAGCGAGCCCTATCGTGCACCTGTTCATGTTCGTGAACGGTCGGGCCTTCGCTCTCTTCTGGCATTCGTCGTAGAAGTCTACTATATCACACTGACAACCCAATTGCGAAAAGGAGACCAAGATCGTTTTTACTTCCCTACAAGGTGCTGCTGATACATCTGTGGTGGTCTTCTAGCTCATCTGAACATACTCATCTGCGTTCTCCAAGCCTTTTATATATCATTTGATGGCGCTCTCGAAGATCGCACTAGATACCTACCTTGTCTCCCCCTTTTCGACCCCGTTTGCCAACAGATAGTTTTGGCCCCCAAGCGTGGCTGTTTAGCGCATGCAACGTACTTTTGCTAAGCCCTACCTCGTACAACGATTGTACGCGACACGTTCTCCATTACCACGATAGCGATAAGGAATTTCTCCCTGCCGAACTCGAAATTTATTCAGGATGATGCCTGAGGCACATACAAAACTCGAAGTGCACCTTTACCTGCTTACCGTGCGAGTACCTCGTCGCGCGTCCAGATGTGTTAATGCCCACGTCGTCGTCGCAACATGCCATCAAAGTTCAAGCCGACGCGTGAACACAAGCGCAAAAAACTAGCTCGCGAGGGTCAATCGCAGGGACCCCCCACAGGTCAGAGCGAAAGCGATCCAAATGCAGCAGTAATAATACCGAACAAATCCGAGCGCGAGACTCGCAAGGAGGCTCTACGCAATGAACTGCGAGCCCAGCAGCCGAAGGTCAGCGCCAAAAAGCAGAAGCGACTAGACAAGTACATTGAGAAGAAACTCAAGAAAGATGAGGCTGCAGATCTAGTAAGGAAGTTGGAGCAGGAGAGGGAGAGGTATGATGCTAGCGCTGGGGGTCTCCAGAGTAGCAAGCACTTGAAGAGGAAGTTTGGAGACTTTGTGGATGGGCAGGTTGCGCGTAACAGCAGTGTAGCTGTTGAGGACGGGCCGGAGCCACACCTGAGCAAGAAGCAGGCGCAAAAGAGCGTAAGGCATGCGCGAGATAATGATACTGAGAGTATGGATGAGTTTGAGGAGGAGCACCAGGACGCATTTGATCCTGCGACTGCACCTGCTGAGCAGGGACCGAGCACGGACGATGCGTGGTTGAAGAAGAGGGCGCCGCCTGTGCAGGGAACTGGTTTGGCTCAGCAGCTGCAGATTGGAGCGAACGGGCTGCCAGTCATACCTATGCGAAGTGGCAAGAGGCGGAAGGAAGAACAATCAGAACCGCAGGACCAAGAGGCAGTTGTCCCCGAAGCCGAAGCAGCAGTGGAAGCAGAGGAAGCCTGGGAAGGCTTCTCTGATGACGCCGAACAAGACTCTGATCTTGTAGATGGTCAGTCTGACTCGGACGGCGTATCCTCTGAGGAAGATGGGGAGAGCGAGGACGAAGAGCAGGTTGATCCACGGTTCAAGAACATTGGCAGTGACGTACTGGATGCTCTACTCGCTGAGCTCGAACGCTCTGGCGAGAGTAGTGAGGAGGGTGCTGAAGACGAGGATGAAGACGATGATGGAGATGAACTTGACATGGACAACACCGCCGAAGTTACACCAGAAGAAGGTGAAGAAGCTTCTGATGGTGTGAGCGTGAGCGAGTCTGCCTCAGACGAAGGATCTGAGACCAGTGACTCGAGCGTGCCATCGAGGGAAGACGTCAGGATCAAACCTCGCGCATCAGCATTCAAATCTTGGGCTACGCAGCAGCTGAATCAGTCGATGGGCCATACACCATTCTATGAGCAGGTTCAATCCACCACAAACGAAGAGGCTGAACCACAGGTATACGAGAAACCTGCAGCAGGATACCGACTAGGCGTCAAAGAGCTGGACGGCCCACAACCAGATCGTCGCGCATACACCGTATCTGTACAGCGGGCAGAGAACATACAGGAGACGAGATCACAGCTCCCAATCCTGCAACGCGAGCAGGAGATCATGGAAGCAATTCACAACAATCCTGTCGTCGTCATCAAAGGCGACACAGGTAGCGGCAAGACGACACAACTACCGCAGTTTCTCCTCGAAGCGGGCTTCGGCGACAAGAATGGTCCACATCCTGGTATGATCGGTGTGACCCAACCAAGACGTGTGGCGGCCGTCAGTATGGCGAAGCGTGTTGGTGAGGAACTTGGTGACCACGGGGACCAGGTGGCACATCAAATCAGGTTCGACACTACCGTCTCCGCTAAAACAGCCATCAAATTCATGACAGATGGTATCTTATTGCGCGAACTTAGCCAAGACCTTTTGCTGAAGAAGTACTCTGCTATCGTGATCGACGAAGCTCATGAGCGCAGTGTGAATACTGATCTGCTGATTGGTATGCTGAGTAAGATTGTGCCTGCGAGGATGAGAAGAACGGAACAAAATCCGGATCCAAGGCCCTTAAAACTGATTATTATGTCTGCTACACTCAACATAGGCGACTTTCTACACAACAAGCTATTCTCGGACAGCATGAAACCGCCTGTCGTGGAGGCAGAGGGCAGGCAGCACAGAGTCACGACGCACTTTGCTCTGAAGTCGAGACCTGACTACGTCGAAGAGACAATCGAGAAGGTCAAGCGAGCGCATCGCAAATTACCTCGTGGTGGAATATTGGTCTTTTTGACAGGCCAAAACGAGATAAAGTATGTGCTTTCACGGCTGCGGGTGGAGCTTGGCCGGTCAGCACAACCAGTCAATGATCTGCCTCGTATGCGTGTGTCAGCCTCCGATACGCCGCTTGAGATGGATGACCTTGATTTTGGTGATTTCGACAGGACGACTAAGGTTGTTGATGCAGAAGACGATATTGACATTTTGACCGATGAGGCCGAGGCTGACAAAGAGTTCGAGATAAGTGACGACGAAGAGGAACCGGATACTTCGACATTGAGCTCAAACAAGATTCCGCTCAGTCGCGATCCATACGACACAGTACACCTACTACCACTGTATTCACAACTACCAACGAAGGAACAGCTGCGCATCTTTCAGCCGCCTCCAGACAGAGCGCGCATGATTGTCCTTGCCACCAATGTGGCAGAGACGTCCCTCACGATCCCTAACATTCGCTATGTCTTCGACTGCGGTCGAAGTAAAGAGCGCAAATACAACACGGAGACGAGCGTACAGTCGTTTGAGATAGACTACATCTCAAAAGCATCCGCACAACAGCGTGCCGGACGAGCAGGTCGTACAGGGCCAGGTCACTGTTGGCGGTTGTATTCGTCTGCTGTGTATGAACAATTCTTTCCAGACCATACTGAGCCAGAGATCATGCGGACGCCAGCTGAGAGTGTGGTCTTGCAGCTCAAGGGTTTCAGGTATCCAAGGCCAGTCGTTGACTTCCCATTCCCAAGCCCGCCATCTTCCTCGTTGCTGCAGAAAGCTGAGAAGCTGTTGCGGAACCTTGGTGCTATTGAGGGGCAGAATGGCATGTTGACAGACTTAGGCAAGAAATTGAGCTTGTACCCACTGTCGCCGCGACTGGGCAAAATCCTGGTCAGCGCCATTGAGCAGCCGAGGATCCTGAAGGAGGTACTGTTACTAACGGCGGCTTTTTCCGTAGACGATGTCTTTGTGAATCAGGCTCAACTAAATAACGACGAAGACGACGAGCAGGATAGCCGCAAGCAGGCTTACGGTCGAGCTCATGCAGCATTCAGCAAGCATGATAAGTCTTCAGACGAGCTCAAGACCTTGACCGCAGTGCAGATGTACCTCGACGCGGCAGACAAAGAGTCCTTCTGCCAGCAGTACTTCCTCCGCCCCAAAGCATTGAGTGAGATTGCCCAGCTATTCAACCAGCTTCGAAGCATGGTGCACGCGAACCATCCGGCGCTCAAGCTGCATGACAACAAGAAGCTGACATCTGCCATCATCGCTGATATCAATAAAACAACAGCATCAGGTTACATCGACCAAGTCGCACTACGCTATGACCTACACCCTACACCACCTGTCCTTCTCAAACAGCCAACTAGAAGCATCGATGTGCCATACCTGCCTCTTACGCCCTTGAATATACGCCCCTCAGCGAACACAGACATAATCGACAAAGCAGTTTTTGTCCACCCTTCCTCCCTTCTCAGCCGTCTTAGCACAAAGAGCTTGCCGCAGTACATCGTCTACCGCCACCTACAAACCTCCCAGCCATCGACAGTCTCAGACGTCTCCGCCACTAAAACACGTATGATCCCGCTGTGTCCACTTGATGCCACGACGCTGCTAAGCTTGATCAGGGACACAGGGTTGATCGAGTATGGCAAGCCAGTGCCAAAGACTCGCGTTGAGGATCTGCCAAGTACTCGACCGAAGGAACGTGTGTGTTGGGTTAGCACCGAGGTCAAGAGCAGTGGTGGTTCAGGAGCCATGGGTTGGCCGTTGCCGCCAACGCGAGTTCGGCAGGTTATGGATTTGAAGAGTGCGAGTGGATGGCGGGTCGTTGAGGTTTTGGCGTGATTACAGTACGACGGGGTAGAGACTCAATAGATAACTTGGAGCACTATACAACGGTTCTCAAACGCCCTTGGGTCGAGTTTGGGTCTCTCTCTTGATCAGTCTAGACTTTCCCACGCCTTCGTCTTCTGCACACTCATATCGCGACTACCAAGCCGTAGACAACCTTTGCTTCAGAATGATCTGTCGGCGTTGTAGTTCGCCTGATCATCGACATAGCCCACTGGCAAACAGTCTTGGCGCGACTCTGACCTAGATACGATGAACCTTTACTCACATGACACTGTGAGCGATGAAGACTTTCAGCTGTGGTATCTTTCCTCCTTCTCGACGTTTACGAGAGCCAAGAAATCCGAGCCGCCACGGACAACTTCTGGCTCCGACATCGAAGTTGAAACTGAGTTTGTGCATGTGCACATCACCTGAAGCCCCACCAAATTTTTGATGGGGTGACCAAGACGAATGCATGCATTTGACTCATCCTAACTCAGGGCCTTCTTCTGAGATTGTTGTTGTGTGATATCGCTGCGTCTTCAACTACTGACAACAAAGTCTAAACTGCTCGAATCCTTCTGAGCCACTACGACGAGATACTGGTTTACAAAAAGAAGCTCTGATCACTTGCCCCACCGAGCTTTGGGTGTTGCGCCTACTTCCTCTGCTAGTACCCCGGAATTTACCCATTGCACTTCCGACATACAAGGGAAAACTTGCAAACAACGACACTTAACCAATCACGTCCCAGACATACAATGCCTTCCAGAGAAGAAATCTCATACTTCGGTGCTGGGCCAGCACCCCTACCGACAGCAGTCATCGAGGAGTCAGCCAAAGCCCTGGTCAACTTTGAGAACACCGGTCTCGGCCTCTCCGAAATCTCACATCGCTCGCCCACAGCCAACAAAGTGCTCGCCGACGCCAAAGATGCACTTTCCACGCTCTATGATATTCCGCTGGAGGGCGACGATGCCTACGAGATCCTGTTCATGCAAGGGGGTGGCACGGGCGAGTTCAGCGCTTCCGTCCAGGCATGCGTAGGATGGTGGGTTGAGCGAAGAAGACGAAAGGCTGTTGCTGAGCTTGGCGAGGGGAAGGAAGCCGAGGTTGTTGAACGTGTCAGGAAGGAGATCAAGGAGGAGCTCAAGGTCGACTACCTCGTCACTGGCAGCTGGAGTTTGAAGGCTAGTCAAGAGGCTGCGAGATTGATTGGCTCAAGATATGTCAACGTCGCGGTTGATGCTAGGAAGAGCAACAACGGGAAGTTCGGAGTCATTCCTGCGGAGAGTGAGTGGAAGCTGAGCGATAGCAAGAACAGTGCCATGGCGTACTGGTGCGACAACGAGACCGTGGATGGTGTTGAGTTTCCCAAGTTTCCAGAAGGCTTGAAAGGCAGGACGGAAGATGATGGTGTGGTCGTCGCCGACATGAGCTCAAACTTCGTCAGCCGAAAGATCAACGTGCGGGATTATGGTATCATATTTGGTGGAGCGCAGAAGAACTTGGGAATTGCTGGCATCACTGTCATCATTGTCAAGAAGTCTTTGCTGGCGCTGACGCCAGCTCCGGCCTTCTTGCAGCAGCTCTCAGACGTTCTACCATCAGCAATCCCCCCAGTTGTGTTCGACTTCGCCACAATCGCAAAGAACAATTCGTTGTACAACACTCTACCAATCTTCAACCTCTATATTGCGACACTTGTGCTCCAATCACTCGTCAGCACGTTCGCCGAGAAGAAGGTAGGTGGCCAAGAAGAGCTGGCAAACCGCAAGGCCCAGTCCATCTACGAAGCACTCGACAAGTACTCCGACACCTACCACGTTGTGCCAGACAAGAACATCAGGTCGAGGATGAACATCTGCTTCAGGATCAAGCCTAAGTCAGGCAGTGACGCGGAATCAGGGAAGTGGGACGAGGCAAGAGAGAAGGAATTCCTGGCCAGCGCAGAAAAGAAGAATCTGATGGGCTTGAAAGGACACCGAAGTGTTGGTGGGATGAGAGCGAGCAACTACAATGCAGTGAGCTTGACCAGCGCGGAGAAGCTGGTGGCACATCTGGTAGAATTCGCGAACACATCGTGATTGGGAGGCAGCTCGAGGCTGTTCGCGACAGTCACAGGTTGATAGATTCATACCAGTATCGTCTGAACAAGAATAGAGGGCTTGACATAAAAAGCTGATTCAGTTCACGTCCCAAGCAGCTAGAATCATTTAGGCGCACGCTTGGCCTATTGTGGTCCTTGGAGTCTGGTACTTCGGTACCTTAGGTAAGCTTGAAAGGGTCTCTCGGGTGCGACGAAGCCCATAGCGGACCCTGCGTCATGGCGGAATCGCGTCCCGCTTGGCGCATGGATTGTCTTTGATGTCCAAGGCTGCAAGTGGTTCTTCGATGTCGCGCATCCTGGTTTGATCGCGTTTGCGCCGGATTTCTATTTCGTTTGGTTCCCTTCTGTATCCATTTCGTCTTCGTCTCTACTCGATGTTCGATGCGTAGTTAGGACGACACGTTCCTCTGCATCACGCCAGCCTGCGTTCGATATGATAATGACAACAACAGTCTTGTCCTCATGTCATCAACGATTACAACGAGCAATAGGCCTCTCATAACCCTTCATCAATCGACCGACTGCGCTCCTTCAACAGCCACTCGCACGGTGCGCGTTTAACCATTCCAATGGCTACCAAGCCGGCTGGACGATATCCTCTTGAAAGCAACCCAGAAGGAAGACCGCGGTTTCGAGGATGTTCGAAGGTCCAGGAATATGAATGGATGTGCAAGTTGGGAGAAGGCACGTTTGGTGAAGTCTCGAAAGCGCGATCCAAGAAGACGGGCCAAGTGGTTGCGCTGAAAAAGATATTGGTTCACAACGAGAAGGATGGCTTCCCTATCACTGCGCTGCGAGAGATCAAACTCCTCAAGGCTCTGAACCATCCGAATATCCTCAGACTGGTCGAAATGGCCGTTGAGCGGCCGAAGGATGTCACAAAGAAGTCCAACATGTTCATGGTCACGCCATACATGGACCACGATCTGTCAGGAATGCTGAAGAACCCGAACATTCACTTTACAGAACCCCAGATCAAATGCTACATGAAGCAGTTGTTAGAGGGTTGCCGATATCTACACGAGAGTCGCATACTACACCGGGATATGAAGGCAGCAAATTTGCTCATCAGCAACAGGGGCATTCTGCAGATTGCCGACTTCGGTCTAGCCAGACCGTACGAGGACGCCCCGCCTCAGCCTGGCAAAGGTGGCGGAGAGGCAACGAGAGGGTACACAACGCTGGTAGTCACGAGATGGTACAGACCTCCAGAGCTCCTGCTACAGCTTCGGAACTATACAACTGCCGTCGATATGTGGGGTGTTGGCTGTGTCTTTGGTGAAATGTACAAGCGCAGACCGATATTACAGGGAGATTCTGATGTCGCTCAAGCAGATCTCATCTTCAGTCTCGTAGGGTCCCCAAACGCCGAATCGATGCCGGGCTGGGAAGATCTGCCGGGTGCCAAGGACACCAACTGGGGAAATCGCAAGAGCACTCTCAGACAGACTTTCGCAAAAGATCTCAGCCAGACCGGCCTTAGCCTTCTCGAGGAGCTACTTAGACTTGACTGGCGCACGCGGATCAATGCGATTGATGCTTTGGAACATCCTTTCTTCAAGACAGACCCGTTGCCAGCACGACCGGAGGATTTGCCCAGGATGGAAGATTCGCACGAGTTCGATAAGCAGAGAGTTCGAGAAGACCAGCGTAAGGCACCACCGGCGCCTGCAGGAGGCCAGGTCGGCGTAGCTCCACAGAACGAGTTGGGCTTCTTCGATAATTCAAGGCCTGTCAATAGATATGGTGGGCGTGGCGGACGACCGCCGCATGCTAATGGTCCAGGTCGAAGACCACCACCTCGTGGACAGAACGGTGATTATGACAACCGGGGACCTAGACCACCTCGTAATGACGACAGTTATGATCACGCATACCGGCAGCCACGACACTACGACGACGATCCATATAGAGAAAGAAGGCCACCGCCACCTCAGCATTACGACGATCCATATGCAAGACGTCCGCCGCCACCAGACACGAGCTTACCTCCACGCCCACCGATTTCAGACGTTGACTCTTATCATAACGGCGGGCCTCCACCACATCGAGACCGCGATGATAGACCTCCCCCAAGAAGGGTACCGCCTGTTGCCGAAGGAGGTCCACGAGGTCCTCCACAACGCGGCGCCCCGGAAGTTGATACCTACATACCGTCATACTCAAGCGCAGATCCTCATGCTCGGCCACCTCGAAATGTTTTACGCGATCCGACTGGTGCACCTATCCCTACCAGAAGACCTCCAATACCGTCGCGCGAAGGTTCAGATCGGCCAATATCAAGAGATGACAGAGGCCTCTCAGCAGAGTATGATGACCGGTTGCCATATGACGACCAGGCGAATGGCGACCCATATCTAAATCGACGTGGTCCGCCATCTGCTGGCAGTTACGAAAGGAGAAGATCTCGAAGTCCGATCAGAGATAGAATACCTGATCGAGAAAGAGAAAGGCAATACTACAGCCACGACAGAGACAGTCGGAACGGCGGTGGGCATTCGCAAGAATATTACGGCAGACGATAGAACAGTGATCAAGATCCTCCTAGCGAGCTTGTGGTAAACCATGAAGGAGGCCGCGAAGCAGCCGCGATATCTCTTGCCAATAGAAAGTCGAAGACCCACGGTCATGGCGAGTGCTTTTCGCAGCATCCTACGGGTCACAATGGTGGCGCTGATGCATACAGTCCTCCAATCGCATGGAAGCCGAGCACCACGAGATCGGTTCCAGCTAAGGTGCGAACTCGCTCTCACGAAGCAGGGAAAGGATAACGTTAAGCAATCACACGTCAAGTTTCTCAAAATGGTGTGAAGCAACCTCCTGGTTTCATTCCAGTGCGTTGTGCAATACGTGTTTGAGGATGAGACCCACGCTTTTGGTAAAGCCTTGGAACATAACCAGGTCGGGCGTCAACTCACTTCGGGCGATGCTTGGAGTGTGTACATGTTAGCATACTTCTATTGAGCGCCTTCTGTCCAGGGACGATGAAGCTGCTTGATCTAGGCGGGACATTGGTATCCTTAGGTGGATACAAGGTCGACTTATTGAGCAATAACTTTATCTACTAGTAGTTGTTCCAGTGTTGGAACTGACATGTTCTCTGCTTGCCGTCTGGTGAACCTGTGTCCTCCTCACTGCTATGTCTGCGGATCGTAGAGATCGGCAAGGTAGAACTTCCAGCTGTTACGAGCTATAGGGTCTGCTCCAGGTAGTCCTCGCTCCTGGACGTATTTGGCAGGTCTGCCGGCCGACTCAAGGCTGTCGTTGTCGCCGTATTTGGTTGAACTATCTTGTGTTTCCATAACCCTCCACTAACGTCTGTAAACGTGCCGCTGCCGTCGTACCATCCCCACGGTCAGCAAGATGCAAGCTCCACTACTCGTTACAAGCTTTGCGCTTCCAGTATGATTCCACGTTTCACTCCTTGTAGATTGGTCTACGCGTGACATATCATTCTCTCCTCTTTCTAACGGCCTCTTTTATCCTGATACGCCAACAAGGCAAGCGGCAAGATGCACACGCTCGATGCAGGTGACCGCTCGATGGTGGTCCGGAACCTTGAAAACATGTTGAATCACTCTTACTGCAGCTGGCACAGAGTACGTTAATAGCCCTGGAACTGGTTAATACCTACCTTCGTATTCGGATGCCTCTGCTAATGCACAACGCGAAGAGTGGCTATCTGCAGCCCATCTTGCTTGCAGTCACGCGTACGGTAAGGTGAGCCAACGGCACGAGTTGGTAGTCGCACTAAGACTAGATTCCTGCTACCTTTGGTTGCAACCAAGACAGACGACTTCTACCAGTTCTTAACACAACTAGTGCTATGACAATCATGGTACGATTGCTAATTTGCCAGATTCACTGTACCGCACGAAGGACTACGGGGTCAAAAAGGCTCAGAATGTGCGCCGTCTAGAGGTCCCTGCTACCATATCTGCTTGGTACTTGCCCATGATATGAACAGACAACACATCATTTTGTTCGCACTGCTTAGGACCTCGCAGGCCCGTCTTTTCGCCTTTTGAGATTACTACCTATCTGCTACGTTTTAGGTCTAACCCAACTGCTAGTAGCTATATATCAGGATCTCTGCACAATTTCGCGGCTCGAGACGTCGATCCAAGTCCGTTGTGTCTCCAAATATGGCAGCAATTAACGCGCAGTTCAGAAGCGCAGAATTCACAGAGTACAAATTCCATTACGACCTTGTCGCACCACTCATCCTGGAAACCATGCGCCAGCTACAGAAGACGTTCAAGTTGACCGTCGTCGAAGACGTCTGCAACCTCTCGGACCCTTTCGCTGTGACAACAGATCTCATCTTCCATGGCAATCTGACACCTCGCGAAGGATGGATCTGCCTGGCTGTGCAAAGAGACTTTCTCGCGATGCGGGACCAGCATGGCAATGATTACAGACTAAGAGGAAGGATTGAGAAGATTGAGAAGAGGTTACACGATCTCTTCAGCAGCATTAGGAAAAGGGAAGACCAGAATGAAGATCACAAATTGCAGAGCCCACCTGCACAACAAAAGGAGGCCGACGACGAACCGAATCGTCAGCCTTTGCGTGATCCCCAACAGCCACCTAAGCAAACGACGGCCGAGTTAGTTACAAAAACGTGTCCGGTAAAGCAGGCCGAGAGTGCTGACATAACAGCTGGTGAGGACGCTGACAGTGAGGAAGACTTTGTCATGGTCGACGATCCGAGAACACTCGTCATTGAATTGTAACATCGCTCAGGGTTTCAGCGAGCTCAAGAGCCGACAGTTCTATAGCTGAGGCATCGAACCCCGAATCAACCTTTGTCTTGATCCTCAACGTGGGAGCGGTGAGCATATACATCGGAATTCGGTGAATAAAACCACGTGACCACAAGCATCAGCACCAGAACACCAAAGGCGGATATATTTCTTAAAGAGGCTCGCAGTACTTCCCGATGAGGTTACAGTGCCGCGAACGCATGAAACTTTTCTCACCCATTCTTAGCACCGCCATGGCGCCGATAAGATCTGATTACAATCGTGCATAACAGACGTGACAATGGACAGCCCCAAGCCTTACACCGTTCTCATCACTGGTGCAGCGTCCGGCATCGGCCGGTGCTTCGCGCAGCACTACCTTCGCCAACCAAACGCTCTAGTCATCGGCGCGGACATCAACGAGATCAAGATACCAGCAACAGCGGATTCAGGTACACACGCAGATCACAATGTCGAACTCCAGGGCACGCTAGTCAAGATCCACATGGACATGTCCTCGTCCAGCTCCATTACCACAGCCACCTCCTCCCTAAAGTCAACACACCACATCCAGCAGATCGATCTCGTGATCCACAGCGCCGGCATCCGCGGCCTGGTTCCGCGCATCGAGGCAGATACCCCAAACGACGTAGCCGCCGCCGAAACCCTGCACGCCATGGACGCCGCAACTATGCTGCGGACATACCAGATCAACACACTTGGCACCTTCACGCTCCTGCAGTCCCTGGCCGACCACGGCCTCTTCCGCACCGCAGACTCTGGACCACAGAGCCCGACGAAAGTAATCATCATGTCGAGCCGCATGGGCAGTCTGTCCTACAACACGGCTGGTGGCGGATACGCCTATCGGGCGTCGAAAGCGGCGCTGAATGCGATCGTGCGGAGTATGAGTATTGACTTGCCACATGTTGTGTTCGCGCTCGTGCATCCTGGGCGGGTGGAGACGGGGTTGACCAAGTGTAGAGAGGAGGGCGCGATTGAGGTCGAGGAGAGCGTGAGGGACATGTTGGGTATAATCGGGGGTTTGAAGAAGGAGGATACTGGGCGGTTTATAGATCGGTTTGGGGCTAACATCGGATGGTAGCTTTAGATCGGAATTTGAGGATAGGCTGATTCTGATTCCGCGGGTAGTCGTCGTTGTATTCTAGTCCAGTCACCCCTTAGCAAGGAGTCAGAGATCGTGGATCAAGCATACAGTATCTGCCCGGCCTGCTTGGAAGCTGCCAGCACACAACGTGGTTATGGACGTTTGGAAAGCTCGTGGCACGCGCGCAAGCTGCCTGTTTTCTGTCTTGGTAAGATGAACCAGAAGTTCCTCCGGGCAAATCCATACGTGAAGCGCGATGTCGGCTAGTCTTTGGAATCGAGCGACCACGCAGATCGTACAGTGGCTCGCATACAATGATGATGGACGTGGTGTGTATCAACATTACTAAAGGTCACCCAGGACCTGGTCCATAGTTGCTTGATCCCTGGGATTGAGGTCAGTTATTCTCGAGACCATCCTCTTCGTCTCGAGATCGAGATTTGGAAAGACGTTTCCGTCCCGTTGAGTCTGGGGGACGACGCTATATTGTACATTTCTGCGACCAGAACGACCACCCAAGGTCCATGATAACCGAGCAAATTTTGGTCTCGCGACACGCACTAATGCCATAACAGTGGCGAAGGGGTTTTGCGGTGCGTGGTCGACACGTCGCTACAAAGTGATAGATACGTTTGCTCCTAGGCTCCTAGAGCACTTCGTCGACCACGTCCAGACGTTGGCGCATGGAGCACGTGTTGCTTGAGTCGATGTGCCAACCGTTCAAGAGAATTACTCTCTTTGTTCTGATATTGTCTATGGACTTCTATGCAGGCCAGGACACTTCAGAAGTGAAGAGTCGATGTTGTAACCATGAATGCTTGTTAACGCCATGTGCTGTGCAGAGACGCCCCTCCTTTTCAATGCCGCTGCTAATCACCTGTGGTATGCTTGCTAGCTGTAACACCTTAGACGCCTCTGTCAATTCTGAGTCATCGAACAGTCGGCTAAGGCCTAGCAAAATAGTTTTCTTGCTTCTGCTAGTCCTCCGCTGACGTTGTCGAAGCCCGTATTCGTCGCAAGTCGAATCCTCAGACCTGTTCAAGAACTGATTCAGACTGTCCTCCCAAACTCTTGCGTTAGAATCGTTCACGACCAAGGTCGAAGACGATTACTCTCGTTCTTGACCGTGTGCACTTCCGTCTGACCTTGAAAGGCACCGTTACCACTCTCTAAGCTATGTGCTTCGTGTCTTCTAGCCGCAGCGGCAGACTTCTTGTTTCCCTTCGATATCTCTGGATTGTACCATATGATGCAGATGGTCAAGACAAGCACCATCAACAGGCCATCAAAGACGTACAATGGCCACTCATGGACAAGGAGATAGTTGTTCCACCCCATGCCATACTCTATCGTTCGATACAAGTTTCGGACCAGGATCAGTATACTCGAGGCGTACAGTCCAAGCATAACCTTTCTCCATGTCAACTTTCCCAATCTTCCACCGGAAATACCGTTGTTCTCTCCTAGTGGTCCATCGAGTGAAGCAGCGGTAGGCTGCCGGTGCAACCGTCTCTGGAAGATGACGGCGGTGATGAGGAACAGCACAAAGACCAAGATTTGCAGTATCACACCGCCGAGGATAATGTTATTGTAGGTATTGATTTCACTCGACGTAGTGGCTTTGGAAAGCAAACCACCACCACCACCTTGGATCATGAAGCAGAAAATATCGCCACCAACAAAAATCTTGGTGAGCCAATTGACGCGAATGATTGAGTGTTTCTCAGCGTGGAGGACTCGGATGATTCGACCGAGAATCATGTAGATCGATGCGGCGAAGAGAATGGGTGCGAGGAGGAGGCCGAGGGATTGGATAATGTAGTAACCCGTGCTTTCCATGTCACCATGTGACAGTGCTCGACCGATATAGCCAACGACTTCGAACAGTCCACCAATCACAAAGGGTATGCAGAACCACGTTCTACGCCTGACGATCAAGAAAGTGTGGTAGCCAGTCAGGCCGATGAAAAGAATGATGAAGATAACTGCGGCGGCAATTGAGGGTGTATAGTGCCATAACTTGAAGTCTGCCCAGGCATCGTCGGCGGAAGAGGTACTGTTATCCTGTCGGATGTGGAGAGCTGGTGTGGTTGCCATGGCTGGAGGTGGACTATGCATAGGCGCCGTCCTGCGAGACCTTGGTACAACAGGGTGAGAGCGAAGGCGTTGGACGACTGAATGCTTTGATCTCGCGGTTGTTGATGGCGCTGAAGGAGGTGTGTTACACAGGGTTTGTCCAATATTTGCAACTGTGGCACAGGATAGGACAGGACAGGACAGGACAGGACAGGGAGCAGTGACAAGCAGTGTTGGTCGTGACAGCAATGAGAGTAACGACACCTGGGCATACGCTTGCACTGATATACATAAAGAAATTCAAGATGTGCCATAACATACCAAAGTCCTGACATTTTTGCGGGCCTCGGAAGGAACACTCGTGTTGTGCATTGACATTGTCAGGGCGCAGTCATAAGCCACGTTAGTTGATGCGAGGCTAACAAGCAACATAGGCAGGAGAAAGCTTGGATCCTTGTTTCAGCATATCGAACTGGGTACATTTGGCAGTTGCCTGAAAGGAACAGCAACGGAACCAATCAAACGCATGTCGCATTCTTCTCAACTCCATTGATGAGGGTCATAACAACGGTATGACATGATCCAAGACATTTGGGTACGCGTTGCGAAGCACATGGTGGAGGAAAATAGAAAGAACAAAATCGAAGAGCCAGTGGCGTATTGGCAGTCGGACTCGTATTGCGCGTATCTGTTCTGGATACGAGTGTTGAGCCCGGAGCACCAAAGAACAGCAGCCGGGACGGGACGCACACGCGTATCGATACCGGAAACGATTGAAGCGAAATCAGTGCCCGGTTAACTAATCTTCTTTGGTCACATGCAATCCTTCGCGTACAAGTCGATCCTCTTTTCCGCTCTCCATGACACATCTATCGAAGGCCCTCGAGGAGGACGCGCAGTCTTGGTGTCATCTCGACCACTCGACAGCATGGCAGGTAAGCCTGTGCAGACTCGTATCAAACATGACTGTGCCTCAATGAATCGGAAATAGTCGTGGGTAGCAAGAATGGACGATTTTTTGTGGCGCCGTGCCTTGTAGCCCACCCAACCCAACTCTCCCTACTCCACCCAATCACCTATCCCATACACACAAACATACCCGACTGACTGACATACACGCTCCTCTCCCAGAACAGAAATCAAGAGCAGGGGCAATTCAAGAACGACTGGAAGTACTCGCACCCGTGTTCGGTGTGAGCTCTTCCTCACGTTCCACCAACACATTCGTTGTCAAAACTCCACAAGCTGCGCCCCCGTCTATTCGTCTTCCCTGGTCTCCTTGTATCAGCATGTGGTAGTCCAAAGTACTAGTCAAATTCCTGTATACCGTAGTGTATACCCGTGCCGCTAACGCGGGTGCGGATCAGTAGTTCGGATATAAGACGTAGTGAGGTACAATGAATGGACCGAATATGTGAATTGAATAGATCTTTGCGGTCATGATATACACAAAATTATACATGGTTCGCTGGTACCAGCAACGTTAGCTCGCCTGATAGGGTATATGTCGGAAACAACATCAATATCATCAAAATCCCTCAGATCTGTCGCCGAGTTCGCCTTGCACTTCTTCCCATACCATTGACATAGAACGCCTTACCTGTACCTTTATTCATACACCTGCAAATCGTCGTAGCCTGAAGGGTTCTCCCATATTTGTACTTGGGATCCAGCGTCTACACGATGCATCCCTTCATGTTCTCGTGCTCGCGAAGCACTTCGGCATCCATGGCCGCAATGCTACTGCGCCCCGATATCGCAGCACCACATCCAGCTGAAACATCTGACGGATTACTAGGCATCCAGGTCAACAAATCCATTGCACTCTCGTTCGCCTTCTCCAACTCTTGTATTCGTTCTTTGAGCGCCACACTCTCGGCCTTTATTACGCCCAAGACGTCCCAGGCCTCATTGCTGCTTCGCAACCCGTGACACTTCTGGCAGTCAGGCACGGCGACCATGACGTTGGTGGTCATCGATCGCAGATGTTCGGCTTGTGAGTGTTGCTGAATGTTTGGTGTCACGAGACGGGCATGCTTGACCATTGGAGACGGATAGCCGACGGATGTGCCGGGTGAGCGATTGCTGGCATCGTTGTTGGCATCGTGTGAGAATATAGAGGCTGAATTGCTGAGGTCGCTGCTTGCGCTGTTGATTGACTCGGTGTATGAAGCGCCGGAGGATCGATTTCTGCGCGGCGGTATCCGTGTGCCTGGATCTGTGAATGTGTCCGACGCGTCGGCCGAGGTGTGGTCGTTTATGATGCGAATGCTTCGGAGAGCAGTCTCGTTTGCCTTCATCTGCTCGTTCTCAGCCTGTAGGGAGGATATGAGCTTCTCCTGCTCTGCTGCTCGATCAGCCATGTCAAGCAGCTGTGCTTTCAGATGCTCGTTCCTTGTGTGTGAAGCTTCGAGCTCGTCAGCTTGGATGTTCTTCTCGACTACCGCTCTGCGCATGGCCAGCATGCTCTCTCTGTATGCTTGTTGGAACGTCTTCAGCGCAGCTTCAGCATTCTGTTGTAAGTTCTTGTACTCGACCGGAGTGAACTCGTCGGGTACCCCATCTGGGAAGAGAGTGTCCCTTATACTCTGGCTTTCGAGGTCCTCCTGGTGCGGGTTGACTGGGGTAGCTGGGGCTTTTCTGAAGAAGCTGAACTTGGACGTGGAGTTGTTGGCAATTTGCATGATGGGCCTTTGGGGAGCCACTTTTGTGATAGAAGCAGCCTCTAGACTTCCCTCTCGACTGCCGGAAAACATTGTTTCCATGACTTCGTCTTCCTCCTGCTCCTTAGTTGGAGAAGCTACCAGACCAATGTTTACCGGCTCGGACGAGCCCTCGAACCAGCTGGTCAGTCTCTCGACCTTTCCAGGTCTTTGTGGTCTTTGTGGTCTTTGTGACGACTTGTCTTCTTCTATTGCATATTCAGCCGCGCCTCTAGGTGTTGCAGGCCGTCTCGGCGAGGGTGACCTCGAAGTATTGAAGAATGGTAGGAAGGTGGAGGAGCGTGTGGGTGAGTGCGACGGACTTCTGGGGTATAGATGAGGGATGTCTATGGTTGTTCTGGATGGGCTGTGGCCGCGAGAGGAAGCTGGAGGTGGTAGACGTGGAATGCTGCTATCATCGAGGCTGAGCTTCACAGGACTCGGACATGACGGGGTTAGAGGAGCCTCCTGCATTCTTGGTTGAGACAATAGTCTGTTTGCTGCAAGGCGTGCGGGTGGTGTCGATTCAATTGCTCCTGCTCTCCCTTGGTCAGGCAAGCAATGCGAAATCGGCAGGTGGGTCCTTGGGGCTCGTTTGTGAAGAGGTCCTGTCTACTTCGTGTTTCGTGTGTGATGCTCTGTTGAGGCAACCAATCGCGATCCAGCGTGAGGCGACGATCTTGCACACAAATGCGACGCTGCTGTTGTATCCAAAGCTCCCCGTTCTTTGAAATTTGTGCCTATTGCTGTCAATCAGTAAGCTCTTTTGACGTACGCCGAGGAAGAACGTAAAGGCACGGTGGCGTGGGAAGTCACAATGTGTCTGTGCGACACCCTCCAGACGAGGTCCTGCCTCAGTATTTCATAATCATTGCTTCAAGGCGGCTGGTTAGGTTCATGACACTGTCGTCAGAAGTCGAATGGCAGGCCAACGTCCGCTGCACGTCTACCGTTGAGTCTAGTGGGCTAGTGTGGCTGGGAGTGCCTAACACGGCATTGGCGCGAAACCTTGGGACCACAGCCAATCAATAACACTACTTGACCATGATTGCCGAGCTGCCGAAGATCTTAGCGGCAGATCCTGCACACGCGGCTCGACCCAACCTCTTCCCGACTGTTTTTGTTTTTGGTGCCAGCACTTCTGGAGTCCGACGTATTCACGAACATGGCTAAGTCACGGATCAGGAACACGAGTTGACTTTGAAAAGTAGCGAGTACATTCGGCTTCTCGGGCAACAAAGGTATTTACCCCAAAACAAAAGATATCATCACACGCTTGTTGCCTGTGGCAAGACAATCTGAAAGGTCCACGAGTTGACCTCCACACACTCGAAAAAGTGCCTTCCAAGCAACGCCGCCGCTATGCCATGACAAAAGGACTGTAACCGGAAAGAACTGTCCAGCCTTATAGCTGCTGAACGTCATCGACCTTTCTGCTAGCAGGTGAGGGCAGCTCTCCGGGCATGTCGTTTCCCTCCACAGGCGGTGGCGGCGGCGCGCTCTTGTGCCCTTCGCCCGAGAAGTACTTGCTGAACTCACCCGGGTCATCGAATGGTCTGGGTCCCAATATCCTCACAAGATCATCTCTGACAAGCATCTCTTTCTTCAAAAGCTCTTCCGCGATCTTCTGCACCTCGGCCTTCTTCTCCGTTAGTAGATCTTTGCATTGCTTGTATGCTTCATCCACGATCCTCCTGACTTCTTGGTCGATATTCCTCGCCGTCTCCTCCGAGAAGGGCTTGTGCAGCTTCTGCTCATCGTCCTTGTAGTTCAGGTAGCCGATCTTGTTCGACATACCCCACTCGGTGACCATTGCTGTAGCCATTCTTGTCACCTTGTTGAAGTCATCTGATGCACCACTTGTGACAGTGTCGAACCAGATCTCTTCAGAGACTCGTCCACCAAGTGTCATGGCCATGCGGTCCATGAGCTGCTTCACATTCATGAGGTAGACGTCGTTACCGCCAGCAGGAAGATACTGGGCATATCCGAGCGCACCTTGTCCTCGTGGAATGATCGAAACCTTGAGTAGTGGATCGGCGTACTTGAAGAACCAACCGCAGATAGCGTGCCCGGCCTCGTGGTATGCCACAGTCTTCTTCTCCTCGGGGTTGAGAACGACAGACTTCTTCTCGAGACCGCCAATGACTCGCTCGATGGCTTGCTCGAAGTGTGTCATTTCGACGGATTTGGCATTGGCCCGTGCGGCAATCAAAGCTGCCTCGTTCACGCAGTTGGCGATATCTGCACCGGAGAAGCCTGGGGTCAGTGCAGAGAGACGACCAGTGAGGTGGGGAAGGTCCTCGTTCGTCACAATCTTCTTCAGATGGACCATGAAGATCTGCTTGCGGCCGTCCATGGTCGGTCTATCGATGGAGATATGTCGATCGAATCGACCCGGTCGCATGAGAGCCTTGTCTAGGACATCAGGCCTGTTGGTGCCGGCAAGCACGACGACCTGCTCAGATGTGTTGAAACCGTCCATCTCTGTCAAGATCTGGTTGAGAGTGGACTCTCGCTCGTCGTTGCCGCCACCGCCAAAGTTTCCCTTGGCTCGCGACTTACCAATAGCATCTATTTCGTCGATGAAGATGATACAAGGAGTGGTCTTTCTAGCATTGGCGAACAGGTCCCTCACTCGCGAAGGACCAACACCGACGAACATCTCGACGAACTCGGAACCTGAGACGGAGAAGAAGGGCACACCCGACTCACCAGCGGTGGCCTTGGCGAGCAGTGTCTTACCAGTACCGGGTGGGCCAGAAAGAATAGCACCTCGGGGAATCTTGGCTCCAAGCTGTGAATACCTGCCGGGGTCCTTCAGGAAGGACACAAACTCCATGATCTCAACCTTGGCCTCGTCCATACCAGCGACGTCCGAGAACTTGACCTTGATGTCGGTCTCGTGGTTGAACTTCTTGGCTCTTGACTTGCCGATACCAAAGATACCACTCTGCCCGCCACCGCCAGAAGCGGCTCTTCGCGACATCCAGAAGAGAGCACCAATAATCAGGATGGTTGGACCAAAGGACAAGATGGCGGCGGACAGCGGAACCTCATCGGCATAAGCAACGGGTATTCTTTCGTTCTGAGGAATGCCAAGTTCAGCGTGGGCATCGTCAAGCTTCCTTTCGAAGCTCTCAACGGAACCGATGGAGAAGTAATAGTAGAAGTTCGGTCTGGCAGCAGGTGACTCGGGGTAGAGATTGGCAACAGCCTCGCGGTGAAGCTCGACACGGACCTTGTTGCGGTTGATGACGGTCAATTTGTCGACGAGACCCTTGTCGAAGAAGGTAGTCCTAAACTCCTGCCAGGTAATATCTCGTGATGCTTCACCCGGGAACAGACTACGGTAGAGGTAGTATGACAGAAAGGCGGTGATGAGGATGGTGCCGGTATCTAGCTTGAACTCGAAGATTCGTGGACCGCCAGCCTTCTGGCCCTCGGAGCGTTTCTGTTTGGACTTGTCTTGACCAGATTCTTGTTTGTTGGACTGCTCGAAGACATCGGGCTCTTCCTTGCCATCAGTCTTGCTGCTCTTGCTCGAGACCTTGCCATCGCCATACTCCTCTCGGATCTGTTGGGCGGTCATGCGAGACATCTTGGTAAAGATGCCGACGAGCTTGACCGTGGTGGCCAGGTCGAGTCGCTTGGTGGGGTTCTTCTGTCGTTCCTCGAGCACTTCGCGTAGCTCGTGGGGGATGCCACCCTTCTTCATGACGGCGACTGCTTCATCAACAGCTTGTGCCTGAGACTTGGGCAGGCCATTCTTGATCATGGTGGCCACATCGGTGATGGCCTTTGATTCCTGTTCGTTCAGGGCGACAAAGCCTGGGTGCGTCGAATCTTTGGCCTCATCGGACGAACTCGACCCGGTCTTCACTGTGTCTGCGCCCTTTTGCTCGTCTTCTTGCCGCTGCTGGTCGACATCCTTCTTTGACTCGTCCGTGTCCTTCTTGTTTTCATCCTTGGGGTCTTTCGGTGGCTTCGGGTCGCCAGGACTGACCGTCGCATATGTCCTCGATATCGGCGGCCGAAGCAGCTTGGATGTGTACTGCGTTCTGGGCCGCGCTGCGAGCAGCGTTGCTCTCCTCGACGTACATATCGCACATTGGTAGGCTGCTCTTGATTGGCGTATCAGGTTGGGCCGAAGGAAGCTCGCGGCCATGTTGAGAGACTGTTGCCGCCTGCGCGGTACTCGTTGGTAGCTTGTCGAAAGTCACCAAACGTGCAGTGTAGCCAGGGGGAAAAGCAAGGCGACTATGCAGGGAGGCAAGATCAGGCAAAGGATGGAAGGATGGAAGGATGGATAGTATGTGATTATTCGCCATGCCCCAAGCGTGTCATAGACCGCAGTTCATGGCGCGAGTCACGTTCGTCACGAGTGCCGAAAGAGCTTTGCCACCAGCAAATCTCGCCATCTATCGGCTGACTAAAGCCCGAACCTTAATGCCGCTCAGGCACAGGCCGTGTTGCGTGTCGAAAGTCAAAGATTACATCGAACCTAGCTGACACGCATGATTGCTTTAGTGATTGTATCCGTGGCCACAGAAAGCAGCTTTTCTCACATCACTCTCCTAGCTGCAAACATCCGTGGGATCCTTCCTTCTTCAGCTGCAACCTTCAATCCCTCGGTGAGTCGAGGTCGAAATCGTGGATCTCTGGCCAGCCGTAGAGGTGCAGTCATGCTGGCATCGTTGTCAGATTCAAACAGACTCGTCGACTTTCCCGACTCGACGCTTCGCTCGATAGCATATTCCGGTGCCTGACAATACGGGCGTGCTCCTCGCTGTGAAGCTCCTGTACTGTCCTCCACCTGCATGCTCAACGCTGCCATCATCCCCCCAATGGCTTTGACTGTACGAGCGTGCCTTTCGGCATCAGTTTTGCTCATACTAGCAGATCGAAATGATCCTCCATACTCCCATTTACGTTGCATCTCTACCGCCAGCTCCTCTACTCGTTCACGCCTGCTTTCCATATCGCGCACCTTGATCTCGGTCCATCTCTTGAGCTCGCCTTGTACAGTTCCGTCCCTTACATCTTTGGCGTCTCTGTGTTTGTCTGATATGGACGACGTTTGTACCGTATGACACAGTCGACGCATACGATCTCGCTCCACCTCTGTCGGCATCCGAACGTCGAGCCATTCGGAACTGTCCATATCGACTAGCGGGAAATTGATGTTCGTAATCTGTTCGCGTTGGGGCTCTCGAGGCTGATCGCGTCTTGCTAATGTTCGCTCAAGCCCAGGAGGAGGTCGCACCGTGACTGGCGACCCCGCCTTTGCTCGCATACTGTCCAGAATCTGCTTGATATCAATGGCAACATTGTGCTTCTCGCTAGTCGCCACCTCCTTGGCGCGTGTGGCGTCGAAATCATGTTCTTTGCCGTGATAGCTTTGACCCTGGCCAAGGTAAGGCCAGTCGGCTTCGTTCTTACCAGCCAAGGCAGGTCCACCGTGCTGGTCAACCGCCTGAAAGTTCCATGACCCCGAGTCGGCGTGTTTCGTCTGTCGTCTGGTAGACGCGGTGGGATCGCGATCGACCAAAAGGTCTTGGAGGTTTCCTGACCCTTTGTGCTGCGCTGACGGCCGGGCTTGGCCAGTGATCTGAAGATATCGCATTAGCTCATCTTCGTCCACCACCTCGAGCGGTTCTGGTGTACTGACTGATCTGTCGGCCAATCCTGTGGTAGGCGTCGGGAGTATGCTGCCATGCTCGGCAACGTACTTCTCACGGGCTTGCTGTTTTAGCTCGATCTTGGTTGGGCTGAGATCGTCAGGGCCGAACACAAACAGTCTTTGCCCTCCAAGCTTTAGCGGTGTGTTTGGCTGGTCTGCTGGGGTGTGTTCCGAAGAGGAATTTTGCTCAGGCTCGTGTTGAACATAGGGTTCTGCTGAATCAAAGTGCGGTATCTGTGGGCGAGTAGCAGGACAGGCATCTGGCAGAGGGGTCACGGGAGGCATTCCTGCATCATGGGGTGAGTACTGAGTGGCATAATGATCTGGCTGCATGTACCAACCCGCATGGGGCGCGGGCATCATCGACTGCCGCATGACTGACTGCGTATGGTATGGCTGCGGCAGATATTGAGGAGGGAGTGCTAGAGCATGAGGTGGAAAGGCGTATCCGTCATCTGGAAACATAGTCCTGGTGGCCATGGATGTCATGTGAGGGTCTCTGTACTGGTATGGGGTTTGAACCGACCGTTCGAACTGAGCATGAACGCTGGTGGCGAGCGGCTGCGGCGCAGGTACCGACGCTGCTCGAGGAGGATCAGGAATCTCTGGGCGAGGTGAAGAAGAATGGCCCATGTCACTTCCAAGGTCGACGCTGCTGGTGCTTCTCTCCTCCTCCTCTTCGGATAGAACCAATGGCTTGAAGGTCTTGGTGCCTTTGTTACGGTTGGAAAAGGCATTCCTGGTGAAAGCGCTGAGCGAGATTGGGGCAGGTTTGGGAATATTCTGCTCGTCTTCGTCTTGGTTGGCTTGTTGTCGGGCAGAGGCGGCTTTAGCGGCGTGGTACTCTGCTGCTCGGGCTCTAGCACCGAGCATATTACCAGCTATCTTGATCAGAGTTAGCCTAAGGACCTGCTTCTACTTGGATGAACTTGAGGACTTGCCTGTACCGGCGGTGATGAGACAGTATGAGGGCGTGATGTATATGCCATGGACTGAGGCAGATTCTCTGCGTGTCTATAATACGGGACATTGGCGAGAGTGTTTGACTGCATGAGGGGTGGTATAAAGACTGGCGGCATGGCAGTGGTGATGTCGTGAAGTGCGACCTCTCTTCTTGGTCCTGCACGCTTCAGCAAATACTTCACTCGACCGAACACTCACATGCACTCACGTCGGTTTCTTCGTCGCAACGCATATGTCTGCGACCTTTCATCAGCAGCCATTCAGACACAACACCTTGTTCTCATGGTAGAGGACAGTGAACAACGATGAAAAGTGATGGAGTGAAGTGCATCGTAATTCTGCAAAATTCTTCATCAAAAGAGCAGGTGCGACCAGCAGTCATTGTTGTTCGCCGCCTCTTTGGCGCTACCTAGATACCTGTTGACAGATGTTTCTGATCAGTAATGCTAGTATTTCGTCGGGTTGACATGTTCGGTGTGCTGAATAGCACTCTTGTTTCCCTGTTGTCCAATCTCCCTGACTTCATTAATCTCGTCACCACGCTGTCCTCCTTGTCCGGCCATGCTGGCCTCCCGACTGGGGTAGCCCATCATGTTGGCACCCTTGTCAATGTGGTTCTGGCCACCAAAGAGTGTGTCCATCTCTTCCAGCTTGACTTGTTTGGTTTCTGGCACGACGAAATAAACAAACAAGGCGAGCAAAAAGTTGATCCCTGCGAACATATAGAACGCGTAGAAGCCACACTTCTTGAGGAAGATGGGGAAAAACTGGTTGACAATGCAGTTGGCCACGTTCTGCATCTGCGCACACATACCCACCGCCTGCGCTCGCACGTTGGTGGAGAAGATTTCCGAGGTCCAAATCCAGATGGTGGCTCCCCAAGATGGTTTGTCTGAAGACGATATTAGTATGTCGTACTGACCGACAAGAGCGGGTGTACTCACAAAAGAAGATGAACAAGAAGAGCAAAAACACAATAGCGATGCTCACTGGCTGAGACTTGGCACCGCCTTCCAATGTGGGTGTTTGCGTCTCAACACTCGCGCAGACGATCATGCATAGACCCATGCCGATGCCACCGACAATCAGGAGGAACTTCCTTCCGAAACGGTCCACTGTCCAGACGGCGTTGAGTGTAAAGATGATACCACATGTCGCGTTGAGAGCATTGATCAACATGATCTTCTGGGGATCCTGGAACACCTTCTGGTAGATCTTGGTGGAGTATGAGTTGAGAGAGCCTTGGCCAGTAATCTGCTGGCCAGCGTTGAGGACAAACGCGATCATCAGTCGCTTGCGCACCGAGGGATCTTTCCACAAAGCAGAGTAGGAGCTTGAAATCTCCTTTTCGAACTCTAAAGCTTCGCGGATCTCCATGAGCTCCGCCTCAACCTCTTCATCCGTGTCTCGAACACGTCTAAGAGCATTGCGGGCTTTCTCGATGTCTCCATTCTTCTTGAGATACCAACGCGGCGTTCCAGGCATGAAAGGAAGAAGGGTGAGGACGATCAGAGGGACCAGGATCTGGAAGATAACGGTCATCTTCCAGTCCCACTCGCCAAGGGTAGCTATGTGCTCCGAGCAGGCATATGCCACCCAAAAGCAGATGAAGCTCCCGACGCTGTAGAACAGCTGCCAGAAAGACATGATTTTTCCACGAATGTGTGATGGTGCGAGCTCGCCGATGTAGATTGGACCGGATACTGCGACATCTATCAGCATAGCTCAAGCTTCAACTGTGTCTAGCAACTCACCTAGAGCAACACCCTGTCCGAAACCGATTATGATTCTTCCGGCCATGAAGGTTCCAATACTGCCGCGGGGACTGAAGGCTTGCACGAACGTGGCGATAATGACCAGGACACAACCAGTACCCATGCCAACCTTGCGACCGAAAAAGTCGGCAATAGGGCCTCCAAAGAAGAAACCACCGATGATAGCGCCCACAGTGTATACCGAATTGATGAGACCGATCATGTTAGGAGATGGGCTGTTGAAGTATGCCACCCAGTGCTTCGAGCCTTGGACTGAATTGTACACTGATGCATCGTACCCGTACAGCACCATACATGCTGCTGCGACAAGGGAGATGTACCTGGAAGAAGGAGTGTCAGTAGTGTCAACACTCCGGAGGGGGTCACTCACCAGTTGTAAATTCTCGTTTTGGTCGGCATCTTGGATGGTGCTCAAGGTGAGCAACGTGTGAATGTCTGCGTAGATGAGAGAAGGAAGACCGCCTCAAGATGAAGAGCAAAGCCCTTTATGTATAGCCTTGTCGCCAGAGAGTATCTCCGCCACATGGCACGAAGCACGAGATCCACATTGCAACCTGGGGTCAGGCTTTGGAGATGACCCCAGACTTGATCAGCGGAGCCGAGACTCACCGGAGGGGTGCTGTACCTTGCTGACATGGTCTGTCAAGACTCTAGTGTGCATATCCGGTAATTCGGCAGACAGGAAGATCAAGGTATTTGCTACATCTGGACAGCTGATTGGACGACATGCAATAGAAGCCTGCACGCGAAGGACACCATCGCGGTTGACGGTCCAAAGAGGGGCGAGGAGCAGCGGAGAAATTCAGCTAACGCGTTCAAGTTGGGCTCAAGACGCGCATGTGGCGCGACGAACTGGCAAGTATTTTCAATCTTTGTATATTCTTGTCCTCCGTTACCACCAAATTTCCTGTACATGTCAAGACACAGCATGCGCGACTACTGTCAAGATCATACAGCTGCTTGAGACGCGAGACGGACAATGATGACCCGAGTGCGAGGTGACGTGCAAAACGCCAAGACGCGCAAGATTGTCGTGTAGCTAGTCTTGGACAGGCTTATGCTGATCAATTTGGCTAAGCATCTCTTGGTGCCCGGCGATCTACGCTCGACTGAGGCAAGCGTCCGAGCGGTGTCCTTCCAGCCAAGTCATGTCGCCGGACCACTGTCCGTGGGCTGCTGAGGAGTGGTCCATGCCCTTGGGGTAAATCGAGTGGCAGACGCTGCGACCTACCCCAGGTTCAGGACTTGGGGATGCTTTCACGGAGATGTGGCCGCCACGTGCAGCAAGTGTTGTGATTATCACACCCCTTTCTGGGGGTACATGCACACCGTCAGCTGCTGGCCCGCACGTCCCATACAGTTGGTTTGCACTATCGATCTGGCCTGCTGACCGCTAGCCCTTCAACGACATCGACGTCGCCTCGACTAGACAGTACGAACCCCTACTGCAGATGCGGATCGAGTAGCGAATCTTGTATGAACCTTACCTGTAGCCGGCAGGATGCACGCGCGCGGCTTGATTAACGCGAAGCTCACAATCAACTTCATGCGAGCATAAACCTCCACCAGAGCTGAGAATCGCGCATGGAACATTGCTCCAAGTATTCGTCCTGTCGGCCGTGGTTCGGCTTCCCCAACCCTTCCAGCCCTGCCAGGCTGTGTTCTCCCAATGACATCGCCCGCGCGATACGTTGGCCAGCAGGGGCGAGCTGCCGCGGAAGGTCGGTCGAGACGAAGGGGCTCATACATACGTGGCCCACTGACTGGCATCGATGCCTACTCGACAGGATCCGGGCACCCGTGGAATGGCACATCGTCTCGCCACAGAGGCACTTCAGGCTCTGACGGGGGCTCGGGTGCGATCTCCAGGAGCGTGTGGATCAGTCGCTTTTCAGAGGTAGAGCGGCCAGTGATCTCAGAACTGTCGTTCGCACGTTTGTGTCGCTGTGCTAATACTTTCTCGTTCCGCAATTCCTAAGGCTCGCCATCATTGCTTCGTGACTTCAGGCAAACATGGTTGTGCTTGCAGAGGTTCTCCGTCTGCGCGATGTTCAGGTGAAGGCTCCACAGCTAGGCGGGTTGCTCTGCTGTCTAGCAAACATACGTTCAGACGAAAGGAGCCGAATACGTCCAGTAGAAGAGCAGACAGCAATCGATACCGCAGCACTTACAGAGCGCCAGAATCTAGGCCTCATCTCACACCCATCTCACATCCGACTCCCGCCCAACGGGCCCCCGAAACTCGTCGGCCGCCCACTCCCGACAAACCCATCGTGCGCAACAGCAGGATTTGGTACACTCTGATACCCACTCCCACCATAGGGCTGCGGCATTGCTAACCCCCCATACCCACCGCCAACCCCCAGCGTACCACCCTGCACCCTCGCATCTTCAAAACTATACCCACTACTCCTTCTACCATCGACATCGAGTCTCGAATCGAAGGCCTCATCATCCTCCTTATAGCCCATCCCACTTCCACTCCCGACCTGCGGGTACGAAACATCCTGCTTCGTCACACCCGCACCCGCACGAGCCCCAGCCCCAGAAAACGCCATACTCGGCACAATCCCCGTTCGCCTATACTCCATCAACGCCTTGAAGCTGAAAAAAGCAGTCCCCACGAAACACAGCATAAGCAGCACACAGAACACGATATCGGCCTCGCTGATCCTGCATTTGCTCGCGGACCCGTGCGCGAAGTTGTTGCACCCGCTTGCGCCGTCATTCGTGCCTTTGCCCTTCCCACCCACCACGTAGCTGGCGAGTGCGGTCCACGCGGAGAACCAGGTGAGACACAGCAGGCTGTCGACTATGCAGTGGGCGTGCGGGTTCGAGAAGCGGGCTGTGCGGGACCACATGGGGGTTAGGGATTGGTAGATGAGCATGGGGACTGTGAGAAAGCACTATCGGAAAAAGCACATCAGTCAGTAGTCGTTCTCTTGCTTCACGTTGGACATGCACCAATGTGTTAGTCTGCCAGTGCCGAGCACTATCAAATTCTTCACACCAGACTCAAGGAAATTCGAGGCCGGGTGGGACAGAATGAAAAGGTATGATGTACTCACCAACCCAAAGACCCAACCTAGCCGTCCGTCAACGGTGCCGGCCTGCGTCAGTGCCGAGAGTGACAGACACCATGTTATGAAGAGGACGGCGCTTGCGCTGATGTAGATCCATTGTTTCAGGCGGCCGAGACCGTCTTGCTCGATGCGCATTGCGGGGGGTCTCGTTCAGTGATACGGCGGCGTAGGCCAGCTCAGTCCCGTTCGGTTCGAGCCCCACTGGATGGACAGGCAGGGCAACAAATAGATAAAATGCAGGGTCGATCAGACCAACTGCTGTTGCAGAGAGACTTTGAGTTGAAGAGAGGTATCGCGCTGTAGATTGCTTCCGCGCTTCTTAAACGGAGCTCTTTCGCGTGTAGGCGTCGGAGCGGCAGCCTTGTTCCACGAGGGAAAAGGAAGCAATGTAAAGTTGTGTCGTCGAGCTTGCAGAGTGCTGGCGCTGGGCGTCGTAGAGAGTGAGTGAGTGACACGGACTGCCCCCTGCGGCTGTGTTCGAGACCGGGCTGAGCTGGACTCGGACTTGAACAAGGCAGAATCTAAATCGGCGGTGCAAGATATCTTTCTCCCGTCGTTTTGTTCTTGGACACCGAATGAAGCTCGTTTCCTTGCGCACCCTCGTGCTTCGTGATACCTGATGCACAGTCAAAGAACTTCACGAAGAGCTGAGAGGTGCAGGCAAAACAAACATAAAACTCAAGCCATCCAGGCAGACAGATAAGTAGGTCCCGAGTTTGTACATTTCAAAACGACACCCCTACCACTGCAGCTACGTACTGTCAACGGGGACTAAGTTTCACGTCGACTCGGTGATCTCGCATAGCGCATCAGAAAAAGCGAAGGACCTTGCCAGATCGAGCTGTTTCAGACCTCGTTCAGGCATGGCGCGGGTATGGTTCAGGGCTATTTTTATGGGCTTCTTGCGGCTCGAAAATTGGAGACACATCCTTACTTGCGCCTCTTCAGGGTTTGGACGCGTGGACACGTGTTGATTGTTGGTTCTTGCAGGGCTTTTGTTGTGTTGCTTCTTTCAGTACTAGTTGTGTTTTTGTGAGTACTTGTCGACAAGGAATGGGGGGACGATGTGCATGGCGGCCCCATCCTTCGATATACTCGGATGGCAGCGATTTGAGATCTACTGTATCTGGGCAGGACATGGTCTACGCTCCCGTACTAAGGGACGATTGAGCGAGAGCGAAACCTAGCACAGGGCGCAGGAATTCAAGGAGCCGAAGGTTTCTCCCTTGGACATCAAATGTATTTCCATGATTCGTATCTACCATTTCACAAGTCATAGCCGACGCCTCCAACTCCTCCGTTCAGATTCGCTGATTTACCAGATTGGGCGCGCTCGTTTACAAGAGCGACAAACTTGCTGACTAAATTGCAAAGTATTAGTATGTTTTCCAGGATTGTTGGAAAGAGACACGAGATAAGCTGTCATACCTTAACACTCCAACAGAAACATAGATACTATGAGGTGTCTCTCCCATCTTGAGTAGTGGTGACGTGGTCCTCCTTGCTGCACATATCGAGGAGCAAGTCCCAGAGATACGGCACGTCGAGTGATGCAGGGTTTTGCAGGTTTGCTGGTGAAGGTGCAACCGAGGGTGAGTATCTGGGGTTCGTTTTTTCCACCGGTTCAGGTGTATTCATTTCCTGCTGTTCATTGTAAACACTTCCAACCTCAATTAGCATCTCGCCGTCTCCGGGAAAGTGGGCCACGGCGGGGTCATCGTCTCCTGGCCCGCAGGCATCGAGAGACGATTCGACGAGATCATGTTGGATGTCATCCATGCCCAAAGTCGTCGCCACGGTTGAAGACCCGCCACACGACATTGCTTGCGAAGCAGAAGTCGTGTAATCATGACCCCTCGAGCTCTGACAGCGCTTCACGCTGGAAGACCCCTCCCCATGGCAATCTGCGTATGTCTGTGAGCTTCTCTCAGGACTTCCATGCCTGGTTTTTCTCTTCTGCGAAGAAGTTGATGGTTCTTCTCCTGCGTTTGTCTGCGAACCTCTCGACCTGCGTGGCCTCCACTCTGGGATCTCCCAGTTGTTCAAGATCACATCCATATACGAGTATTGCCCAAAGACTCGGAGTCTAGGGCTCTTGATCGCCTGGTCGATATCGCCATCGCCAAACTTGTGCTCTTCGCGCAGATGCACTCTCAGATCTCCTGTTCTGGTTCTCACTTTATGGCAGAAAACGCAGATAAAGCGGCTTTCCCCTTTGGCTTCACCTGGCTTCTGGGTCGCCGGACCAAAGAGGAAATCATTGTTGACAATGACAGTATCGAGGATTTCAAGCAAGCTACTGCCACTGGGAACACTTATTGGGCGGCAGAATGGTATTGCGGAGAGCTCTTGGAGGAGCAACGAGAGTGTGTCAAGCCGCGCTGCGAGGTCGCCGGTTGGTGGACCGTGACATCGCAGGTAGTGGATTGCCAAAGAGAAGTGTCTCTTATAGAACAATTTCTCTTCCGGGGTAGAAGCAGTCGCGAAGGCAGTTTTGATGATGTTAGCATTCAGAGGAATGTAGAGTGTGTTGTCAGGCTCGCCATGTGGGATCGCCGAGGCTGGTGTTTCCTCGCCCATGTTGCACTGTTTGCCGTGTGTCTTCCTATAAACGGGCTTATTTGTTTATGTCTCAGCCTTAAAGTCAGTGGAAAGTATACACACGATGATTCAGGCGATAAAGCACACGGCAAGCGACATCTATTGTATTAACGGTATCTTTGAGGGACTACTTGAGCCATTGGTTCGAGTTCAATCACCATCGCAAGAGTATCGTATGAGCACCAAAACTGGCTGTTGACTGTGACGTAGCGGAGAATTTGGTGTTCACCGCATGTTCGATGCATCTTGTGTCCTCAAACAAGCTTAAGGATTGGAAGATAGGGCATCGACACGAGATGTCCATTGTGAAGCACAATTTCCAAGAGCCGAGATACAGAGCAACGTATGCACCGATTAATTACAGAAGCGTCAGAGGCAGAGCATGCAAAAAGAGCATATTTTGCGCTCTCATACTCTGCTAAGTTGGTGGGGCGGGTGTGACGTGAATAGTGTAACTCAACCATTCCTCGTTGAACCGATACACCAAAATCCCCCTTTTTGCAAACTCCGAGTCTACATCGTTGTTCGAACTAGCAGCATTTTTTCCGTCGCGTTCGCTCTGCGTTCTCGCCTACAAATAGGTCAGAAATAGCTCGAGCAAAAGAGCTCGAAGAGAGGTTTGACACCTGATAGCCCATAAGACGGGTCTGGTGCAATTGATTGTATCCCGCTAGCCGCAGCGATGCGCCTATCAGCCACATGATACCAGCCTCCAGACCCAATTCCTATGGCCCATAGTAGTCAGGCCACTGTCAATTTTGAGTTTCATCCCGCCTTCCTCATGTATACCCTCCCAGGACACCCGTCCACAGGCTTCGCACTCCCCTTCAACATTTGCCAGACCCTATGGCCTTCAATCACATTCCGCGTAATTCTCCCCTCCCTAACCGCTCGCCCATACTCCGTTTCCTCACTGACTTCGGCTGCGCTACTCTCTGGTGTCGGCGGCTGCGGATCCGCCTCCTCTCCCGGATACTCCAGCACGAAATCCAGCTCACGCGCCGTCAACGCTAGAACGATCTTCGACTCAATCATCGCAAGCTCCTGACCGATACAGTTTCTAGGACCGACGCTGAACGGTTGGAACGCGTTCTTGCCCGCAGGCTTGAAAAGATCGGCGTCGGGAAACGGCGTGCGATCTGCCAGAAAGCGCTCGGGTATGAATTCCATGGGCTTGGGGAAGATACGCTTGTTTCTGTTGATCAAATGCGCGACGGGCCAGATCGTAGCGTCTTCCAGGGTAAGTCGTGTCCCTGTTTGTGGGTCTGTGAAGTCCATGTGAGTCGCTGGGTACTTTGAGTTCGCCTGCCTGAGGGTGCTAGCTGGTGGGAAGATGCGCATCGTTTCTTTCAGAACAGCTGTGGTATATTCCAGTCTGTTTATTATGTGAGGATCTTGCTTGATCCTTTCGGCGGCGCAAGTGCCTAGTGGGAAGAACTCATTCAACTCAGCGGTCAGAGCTCGCTGTGCCTCAGGGTATCGATGCAGTAGATAATAACAGTATGCGAGAGTCGAGCTTGTCGTGTCGTGTCCAGCAAAGAAGAATGTCTTTATACTGTCAACAAGATCTTGTCTCAAAGTAGCTGGCATAGTACTGGAGTTAGTAATCCACTTGATCGAATCACCACTTTGTATGTTTTGCCCCATAGCCATTTCTTTCTCGTATGTGTTGAGTGCAAGGTCGATGATAGACTTCTTCCTCAGCTTGATAATACCCTTCGCTTCGTCCTCGAGGTCTTTCGCTCGGCGCTGAATCTTGTTATTGAGCTCGGCTTCCACTGCAGCATTTAGCTTGCGGTTGTTCCACCAAAGCCGGAATGGTCGAGTCGGCTGGGCATCATGCCAGAAGAAGGGTGAGTCTGATGCCGGCATCATAAGCACTCTCTCACGAAAGTGCTGCACAATCGGGTGTAGTTGCCTTTGAGCTCGTAGATCTGCATCAAATACAGCTACACCGATAATGTCAATAGTCAACCTCGTAGCATGTTCTTCCATCTCGAAGAGCTCGTTGCTCTGAGCCTTCTCCTTGAGAACATCAAGAAACCTTAGACTCGCTTCAACGATGGCGTCGGCGTAGGTCATGATGTTGTTCGCAGAGAATCCCGGGTTGAACATTGTTCGCAAAGACTTGTGATGAGGCCCTTCGATTGACACCATGTTGTTCTTCCCCAAGAAGCGATTCATGTAGTTCGTTAGCAGAGGACTCTTCGGCAGACTCTGCTTGATTGAAATGAACTCATTAGCAAGCTCTGGGTCCGCCATGTACAGAAAAAGTGGTCCAAAAGGACGCCTGTTGCACATCATCAGCACCGTCGTTCGATCAAGTTTCATCTCAAGGAAACAGGACCTACCAATCAACATAGAAATTCTCGGGCAGTTTCCAGTGCTCTCGTATATAATCAGCCCAGACGTGCATGTGCACACCCTTCGGGAACACGGCGCGGCACTGATCTGCTATCTCTAGGTGGCCTAGCAACAGGTTTCTCATTGGTGGTTGAGGCTAGTGAGGTGTCAGCTCTCGACTCATGGGGCTGAAATTACCATGCTCAACGCCTTGTCAGAACAAAGTCTGTATAGTGGCGCCATACCCATCTATCCCATTCGTATGAGAATGACGACCCAGGCCCAGGGTTGTGACTGAACAAGACTTACTAGGCCAGCAAGTTTCCGTCGCTTTGAGATGAGATTGTTGACGAAGTATATCAGCCAGGCAATGAGGCCCGCGGCAACGGCTGTTAGCACTCTCAGCAGCATATTGCAAATGAATACTGCAGCGACACCAGAGATAGAGCTTCGGTAGTTGACTACTCGAATCTTGTTTGGACAGGTCCCAACGTCACTTCAATCGCTTCAACGTCAAACGGTATCCTATGTATTCGGTCGGCCCATATAGACGTTCGTACAGTTGAAAGTGTTAATTAACCACAATTATTCGAGAGACGAATTCTCTCAGAACAAGATGGAGCTGTACAATATGATCTTGGACGCCTGATTTGGTCTGTTTCCTTTCGCATCGGATGATTTGACACCTTCTAGGCACGGCGAGAGGTTACAGGATGGTCCGTTGGGCGAGAGCAGCGTGGCCGACACTTATGTATCAACTGACTGTAAAACCCACCGTGTCACCGATGGCGTTGCTTTCACGGGTCGTGAGTGGTGGACTGACTGCAAAGCACAAGGACGTGTAACGGGCGAGTGAGAAGCAGAGCTTTCTACGTTCAGGCCGTTTCCTAGACTGGACAGATTAGTCAGCGCTCCTGCAGTGAGGACACCAATATGCACAAGACCTTCAGCTCGAACAGAGGAAGAAGCCACAACCCTTATTCCCTCAACAGAGGTTCCTGAGAGGTTCTTCAATATGATCGCCGAGGTAAACCGATCATGGGATCGAGAGACGAGAACAGGTGTTGGCGAGCTCGCCTGTTTCCGAAGTGCATAAAAGGCGCTTGCTGAAACTGGAGGTAAACATCGGGTTTTCATTACCCTGTTCGCACTCGAGTCTATGCCGCTGACACTCGCAGCAAGTCGGAGTACACTGCTCGATATTGGGTGTTTCCTTCATGTTGTGATTATCGAAGAGCGGTGTAGCATAGATCTCTCGTGGATGGAGGCGTTCAGTTTCGAGATGAATTAGCTTTACAGATCATTCATTAAGAGACTATGTACGCCATTTAGGATGAGTTCAATGTACATCGTGAGGCAGCAACATGCATGCTGGCATGACCTCACGCCAGCGCTGTCCAACCTAGGATGATCATAAACATGATTCAACGTTCAGCAACCACTTTCCATCTACCCAACACGGTCCAAGAGGCTCGAACTTGCAAGCAAGGAGACAGCTCTCGTTCAACATCTTGTCGGGTGAAAGGGCTCAACTGACCACCGACCAGGCCTGCGACCAACAAAGAAAGAACCTCCACTAGGGTGAAGATCAAGAGCACCTTCACACAGTCGCGCGCCTTGCCAGGGAGGTAGCCCATGGACAAAGGCACCCCAACCATGCTCCCAAGAAACAATCCAACACCTTATGTTCAACTCAGTATGCACCTTGCTAACCCTAATAGACCACCAATGCTGAGATCACAGGTGTAGAAAAGGCTCGTAACTCTTGCTTTGTACTTCCGCTCCATTATCAGCTTCTTGCATCTCGTACAGCCACAACACCCTTGGTCGACTTGTCATTTACAGTCTTGAACCGTGAATAACCTTGTAGTCAACGATGAGCTCTCGGCCACCATCGTTGATGACAAGAGCTCGAACGCTGCCCCGACCATCGTCGAAGGCACGACCAATCTTGTTGTACAGACCACCCTGGTCAACGACAGGCAGACCCTGCTTGACATCACCAGTCTCGGTCATGCAGACGATAGCACCACCCTCTGGCATGTCGAGGATTCGGTATTGCTTGAAGACAGGTCCGAGCATGCTCTGTACGATGACAGATGGCTCTGGGTTGCTGACGAAGGACGACTCCTCGTGAAGCTGTCGTGTAAACAGATCAACACCGAGGTATCTGTATTGACCGGTCTGACCAGATTGCGAGATTCGGATGACTTGACATGGTCGGCCTTGGAGGATCACAAGGTCACCTGTTCGGATGAAGTGGCAGGGGATGGTGACAGTGTTACCTGGAACACCACCTCTTGGCTCGACATATCTGACTGACTCGACTCTGCCATTGCTGACTCGGGACGGACCGCCTCCCTTGACGACGATCTCGTCTCGGTCGTGGTGGGAGAGCGGGTGGAAGACTCGGTCGGCAGCACGCTCGACACCTCGTCGGAAACTGTGGTATTCACCGTGGTCGTCGTAGTAACCCATCTTGCCTCTTGGTTCTCGATCGACTTTGACTTCTCTTACTGTGTCTCTTTCAATGACAACGTCGTCTCTAACTGGTCGGCGACGCTCGTATTCGATATCGTAGTTGGGCTGAGTTTTGCGGCGGTAGTCTCGCTCAGTGATGTCGATCTGTGTCTCGTAGGGACGATCAACAACGACGTCTGATCTGCGCTCGTAGTCGTAGTCTCCTTGCTGTCGAGTTGTGGTAACGTCGACGTTGACTTGCCGCTCTGGTTCGTACTGAGATGATCCTTGGTACCTATAGACGTGTTAACGGTGGTCACTCCTATTGCGGAAGAGAATAAGCTCACCTTTCTCGAGAAAGATCTACTTCAGCAAATCTGTTCGTCTGGCGATCAGTGTACTGTCGCTCCTGGAACTGGCTAGGGTATCTGCTCTCAGTCACACGGGTTTCGTCGATGACTTGGAAGTCGTCTTTCCCTGGGCGTTCCTCTCGGTATCTGCCTTGGGTGCGGACGTCGACGGTCTCTTCCTCTTTGCGAAGTCGAGTATCTTCCCGTCCGACGCGCTGGGTGGCTCCCTGGGTGACTTCCCCCTCTACCCTTGTCTCTGTGGTAGTTTCGACGGAAGTAGCGTCACTCCGGTACGTTGACGGGAAGACACTGACTGGAATGGGTACTCGGGCGTCGAAATCCAGGTTGCCAATTTGGCAAACGTCTCAAGCTCTCGACTCTCCTAAGAGAAAAGAGAGCTCAAGACTACTGTCTTGAAAATTCCACGGGGGATCAAAGAAGGGGTGAGAGGAGAAAGGCTGACGTGAAGATCAGCTTTCAGTCTCTGCACGGATCTTTGAAGATTGTTCTCGAAAAGAGAATCGACGTGGAATGCTGGGGTAGTGGATGGTCTGTGGTATGTGAAGAAGAGAGAACAGCAGAATGGGAAGGGACAGGGGAAACCCAAATAAACTGCAGTCCAGCTTGGGCTTGGGAGGTTGGCCCATGCGCTCCACCGACAACACCAAAACACCAGGCAGGGGCTCGTCTTGTCCGATTGGTTGTAACGTCGACACGCTTGTTGCCAGGGCGATTCGGGCTGGATCTAGCACAAATGCAGAGTAGCGTATAGCCTATGGGCGCTGGCACGTTAGAGCCTTCGACATCATGAATGAATCTGTCAACAACTCTGCATGTACCCATATCTGATGTATTTGCAACGTCTTTAGTCCTGCTCCGATGCTGTCTACTCTATGGTTGTCGAAATACGGTGTTGGGCAAGCTGTCCTTCCAGGATAACTGAGTGGATCCTTGGGCTCGATGTCGCTCCACCAGCCACTTTCCTGCCCCCGAGTCCACGAAGCATCGTGGACGTCGGTCATTGGCTTCACACCGTGCATGCTACCTGACCGACATGTGTCAATGCTGTCTGCCTGCCAGCCGTCCGTGAACGACATGCTGCGCCCGATAGAACATGCAATTAGTAGGGAGTGGATGAAGTGAGCTGAACCTCTCCATCAGCGTTCCAGAATACCCGCCAATCAGAACGCGTTCACATGATCAACGCTACCTCTAGATGCATGTTTCAGCTCGAAAGGGGTCCGGTGTGCATATCAGACTGCACGACAGACGTCCGGACACAAAAGCGTGTGCGTCGAGGCACGAGTCTACTGATCCCGTGATTTCTATTTGGCATCGTTCTGCTTCTCTTCGTTTTCTCCATTATCTTGAGGCTTCGGCCAATACACATGCTGATTGTCAAAAGGATTATCCCGGGAATCCAATGATGGTATCCTGGTCTCTTGCTTGACGTGTAGAAATCTTTCTAGACTCTGGCAGTCTTGCTCCAAGTCTTCCTGCACCATGCTGGCTTCGTGCTGATGCGAGTCTTCACTAGCACGCTCTGTCTGCACAGAAACTCGATCGGTGCAAGCTTGTCCCTTCTCGTTTCTCCACATCCAATTCAGCCTGCTAGTAAGCAGTACTGCAGGCTGCTTCTTCAGTATCTGCATTTCCACGTGATACTCTGCATTCGGTGCATATACCAGACTCTTGTCCGTGACCAGATCAAAGCCAGTCGGTGTCTCCGCCACGTCCACACCCAAATCTTGCAAGAAATCAGTATCAACCTCGTTATAGGCAGGATCTTGAGCACAGATTGGTAGCGTTTTGGCCGTGATTCCTTCTGTACGATGTCAGCAGTGTTATCATAGACGGCACCCGCCTGGCTCACCTATTGTGGTCTGTATGTTCTTCAGGACCGCAAGTTGGCACAGAGCAGAATGCTTCCGTGAAATCCACCCCTGCCGCAAGCCACAAAAGCTCCCAGAACCAAAGACGAAACATCTATCAATCTCCACAGACTCTAGGAGGACCTTCTCTTGCAGCAAGGACACGAGCGCTTTGCACGATCCTGATTCTCTCCATTGCTCTTGTGTCCGTTCGTACGCCTGCTTGATCTTTCCGGCTGATGCTCCCTTCTCAGGTGTGGTCTTCCAGAAACTTTCGTTACCTGAGGACACGCTGATTGGGTCTCCAGTAGCTCTAGGGCCGCGCTTCTCACGGTTGGTAGTCGTCACTCGGGTCCAACCATCATCGTCCGTGACTTCAAGACGTTTAGCCGGGGCGCTCTTCTTCCTGCGACTTGTGTGAGGCATCTTGCTGTATTGGTAGCGGAATAGACGGTGTCAGTATTCAAGAACGACAAACGGGAGGAGATAGTGCGATCAGGCCTGCACAAAAGGCAGAAATTTTGTAGCATTCATGTGGGATCATAGCTGCCCAACGTTGTGCCGAGAACATACGCATTTTGTTTGGTTCCATACATGTAGGTGTCAGCGAACATGCAACAACTTCACACGTATAAGAGCCGGTAAAGTGCGATGATCGTTCCGACCGACCATTGAAACAAGTACATGCTGTCGGCTGCGTGCTGGTGACGCCATCGCTTCGTAACTAAAGGCGCAGTCACCGCCTAGTCTGTGCCTTAGGCAGGGGAGCAGGAGCAGGCAAGATCTTCGACTAATGGAAACAGTATTAGAAAAAATATATAGTCCCATTTACGCAGCGAAGCGCCATCGAGGCTTGGTCACTGCTTCGTCAACTTGTAAACACTCCTCGCTTGCTCGCTAGCCATTGCAAAGCCTAAAGGTCCTGCTTTTGTCGAAAAGCTTGTCAAAGCACAAATACACAACGCTATAGCATGCTGACATGCTTAATGGGCGTCACCATTGAGATCCTCGGTATGAGACTGCTCTCTCTGCATGCGAGCCTCAATTTCTCGCAACTGGCTCTCACGTGCCAACAGTTCTTGTCTCTTCTCGTTGATCTCTCTCTGTACCTTGACCTCGATTTCTCTCAGCTTCTCCTCTTCTCGTCGAAGCTGTTCTTCCTTGAGTCTGACAGACTGGTTGGCAAGGTCTTCTGGATTGATTGATGAATCTCGTGCACTGTAGACATGATTAGCATGAGCTTCGCACTCTGATCGAAGAATACGTACTTTCCAACACCCCCATCCACGCTCTTGCTCAATTTCTCTGTTCTGTAGTTCTCATACAAAAAGTCGTGTGTGATTTCTTTCAGATCAGCCAGGTGCGAGTGCAACAGGGCGCTCCTGATTGCCAGGAAATCCGAGTGTCTTGGGTTGTCCACCTCAACGATTCCCCACGGGTACTGCCTCGCTCTGACGCGTCGGCCGCCAATGTCAAGCACATCCTCCGAGCCAACAATGGCGAAAGGCATGAGGCCACGCAGCTCAGCATTCTCCTCAACTGTGTCTTCGTCGTCCTCTTCGATGTCGTAGGGGAAGTTGTAGACTGGTATTCTGTAGTGCTCAATGTCCTCCATGACCAGCTTCTTAGATTCAGCCAGTTCGGCGGGTGTCAGTGAATCGGCCTTGCCGATCACAGGGATGACGTTCACACGGGGAGACAATCTCTTCATCAGCTCAATGTCCAGCTCGCGTAGGCCGTGACCGGTCGGAGTGATGAAGTAGAGCAGGGCGTGGACTCGGTTGTCTCTGAAACGCGGATTACGCTTGATTCTCGATTCTTCGGCCAGAATGTCGTCGTACTGTCGCTCGAGATAGCCAACAATTTCGCCAAAGGACGCCTCGTTGTCGATCTGGTCTCCGAAGCCAGGGGTATCAACTATGGTCAGCGAAACCCGCGTACCCTCTTCGTCAATCTCAAGCTCTGAGGGATGTTAGAACATGCTCCCGCGCCGCTGCTCGTTGATGCACGTACCGACAGTGACAGGCTTGATTCTGACGCCTTCTTCGAGATGCGCGTTCGCGGCATCATCGGCGTCTTTCTGACCAAGGACCCTCTTCCCACATAATGTGTTCACGAATGTCGTTCTTCCTGTGCCACTAGCACCACACACCATCATGGAGAACTGGATACCCTTCTTGACATTCTTCTTCTTTCTGATCTTGGCCTGTGTCACCAACATCTCGAGTCAGTTTATTGATCAAATAGCAACGTAGACTTGGGACAGAAGCGTTATTTGGAGGAGCGCATACCGCATTCAGAGGTGAAGACATGGCGTGGTCTGTTTTGGCTGGGTCGACTCAGGAGGTGGGAGGCTTGCGAGAGTTCGTGATTTTGGCGGGAAAGGAGCAGAGCGAAGCAAGTTCGTCAATAATTGCACAAGAGACGACAGTAATCTAGTCAGGGAGTTATCGACGACTTTTGGTCAAATATGTCTGAACCCCTAATTCACCGTGCCAGATCGACCACTCGCCGAACTAGATCGCACTTAAGTTAGTCTGGGGTCGCCCTTTCCCGTCTTCTTGGCTCCCACCGCGACTTCTGATTGCACGAGAACGTCTCAGGCAAAAGCTGCCCATGTCTGAAGCAAGAACACGCAGGAACTATGCTCCATTAATTCTCCGGCGAGAGACCAGTGATACTGATTATTTGGTGCATCGACCGCCGACTACATGTGTATCTTGCTTGACAGCTAGCTTTGGAAATATCAATGCGCATCGCTTCGCAACCTTGCGGTCCGCTGAAATAGCCATTTAGCAGCGCTCCATCTGCATTAGTCTTTGCGTGTCCCAACCAAGACTGCAGCGACACTTTTGGTGACAGCTAGAGACGTGCATGCTTTGTACCTCGGGGACTGCCGACTTCGTGATCTGGGCGTGTGCGTGAAGACTGAAGTCGCGTTTTGGGTGCAGTGAAACACTGACTCGGGAGCAGGCGCGTTCCCAACCACAAGTGGCAGGAGCCAGCCGTAGTCAGCCACTGCACGGTCAGCCAGAATGTCAATGCGACGACCGAGGCCGAGGCAGCATTCGCGACAAGCATCTGTTGAGTATCCCCGGTATCCTCCTCTAAACTCTCCAACACAACAACCACCACTATACGACACAATGCTTGCTGCAACCAATCTTCAAACCATCCAACCCTCTGACTACGAATCCGATAACCCAGGCTACACTTCCGATTACCCAGTACTATACCCACCAGTGGAACGGACGAGGGAAGAGCTGAATCTGTCAGTCATACAGAAGCACAACCCAGAAATTGCTAGAATCCTCTCTGTGGCACCTTACGCAACAATCTACGACTGGGCTCACCCGCCGGGGGAGTGGCAGAAGACTGGCCCCAACGGGACACTGTTCATTTGCCAGTTGACACCCGGCGACTTCGGTGAAGAGAGATATCACGCAATCGTGCTCAACAGAAGCGGCCTAGACAACTTCAATGCCGAGTTACGGCAGTCAGAGTACGGCAATGTGGAAGAATCTGGCGACATAATCATTATCACTCAAGAGCCACAAGAACCAGGAGGAGTACCGAGAGCGAACGCAATCCACATCTTCCAGGAAGAGGGGGCATCGACCGCCACCTCTAGGTCTGCGAATGGTGAGCTGATGGTGGAGCTTTCGAAGGCTGCTAAGAGGTCAAGGGAGGCAGCAGCAGGCTTAGCTATGCAGCAAAACGGCTCGAGTGAAAATCGTGGTCCTGCTCGGAGTGAGCAACAGCAGGCGTTTGGACAGTCCCAGCAGGCGTACTCTATACCCGAGCCGGCAGTCCAGTATCAGCATCAACAGCAACAAATGGCTCAATCCCATCCGACGTTCATGCAACCTAGTCCTGCTCCTCAAACCGCGCCGCAGCCAAACAGGCAAGCCGGTTTGTTGGCACTTTTTCAGGGTCAACAGTCACGATCTCAGTCTCAACCTCAACTTCAATCGGATCTCGACTCGGGCCCTGTTCGCTCCCAACCACCAGCCGGTGCCGATGTTACCAACTTGCTGCGGCTCCTGCAAGGTGGAGGAGGGAACCCAAGGCTATAGTATATATACTAACAACGATTTTGTTCCACTATATACGGCCTTTTTGATAGCGTCGTGCACGAGGTCTGACAAGGAGCTGATTTGGTCCGGCCTCTTCACGTACATGTTGAAAGCACAAACTTAATGGACTCGCTTTCGTTCAGTCGTATACTCACGTACTCCTTCAGATGCTTAACGACGAGCTAGAAATCGCTACGATTCTTCAACCTTACGCCTTCTGGCAACCACATTCTAGGAAGCTCTTCCCAGACTGTGGAGCTCATTGCCTCGCTGCGTGCGTCTGCTGTCACTTCAGGTTTACTGCTTGCGTACCGACGAGACAACCGCGTTATACAGAAGTCTACAGTGCTATGTGTCACGCGACTTCAGCAACAAAGATCTGTGCCACATGTATACGTACATGCCCCTGGATCGCCTTCTGTCAAGGTCACGGAGCGCGTGTGACACTCGAACTCAGTCTGAATTTTCGCCTAATTCCAGACACCACTTCGTACAGCTTCACCTCCCGGATGTAGCGATTGATCGCAATATCCGAGGATCAGGAGCGCCGATTCTTGTGAGATGTTGACAGTACGACTCTGCTGTACCTAGCTCATGTGACTGATGGACTGGCTGCACTGTTCCTAGCTGTAATACAAAGTACTTGTCTGAGTCTCTCGGTACCGATTGCATTCAAGGCAATGGCAGCCACCATGATATGGCTAGCCTGTCGACAAAACAGTATGCCATAACGCGACAAGCATCAATAATGTCGATCTCTGATAGGTAGTCTGGCATTCGTTGTAGGGTGGTGAACAATGTCATCACACGAAGGACGCCGAGGAGAAGAATGTCGCCATCGACGAGGAACGTCGGAAGTGCCGTTTAGCCTATAGTCCATTACCCAATTCGGCAACTGAGGTCAACTCCAGGCGCCGAGAAGGTAAGAATGTCGAGCGGGGTCTCGGGAAAGATGTGCCACGTAGTTGTCCAGAACGTCGTTTAGAGTAGCTTATACTACCAGTTACAGCAACTGGAAGCCAACTTCAAGCGCCGACAGAATTTTTCTTTCATTGCCTGTTTAGGCAACGAGCAGAAGTGGACACTCAATAATAATCCGCTTGCGGGATGCAGTGTAGCGTAAGAGCTTGTGCTGCGGTACCCTGGCATCTCGATTGCTTCGACGCCCGAGACTTCGCAGGGAGATAATTAATCACACTTGCAGGGTAGAAACCTTTTTAGTTTGACTCCAGCCTACCTGCTAGTTGAGTACCTCTTCTAGCCATCCGTTGACAATCTCAGCGACCGTTTTGTTTTGTTCAAGGCACCAAGCATGTACGAGACCCTTCTCTGTTCCCTTAGGCTCATCGACGACAATAGTGGCTCTGCCGCCCACAGCCTCAACAATCGCAGCTCTTGTCGCATCGGCGACCCAATGGTCTTGCTTCGCGAACAGGAAATAATGCTTGGGTGGCTTCCATTCTATTTCCTTGCTTGCTTGCGTCATCATAGTCTCGCTCTGTCGCTCGTTTGTGTCGGAAGCCGCATGCTCAGCGATACCCTCCTTCGCAACCTCACTCTGCGCATCCTGCAGCATCGCAGGGTGTGTGTCACTCACTCCCCACACTTCCTCTTTCCACTCCTCACTGCCAATCTCCACCATCTCACATCTTGCCAGATACAACGCCTGCTTGACAGCTCCCGGCGTTCTCAAAAATTGCACCGTTGCCTCTAACCCTCCACTACCCTGCTTCATCCCCGTGATCTGACTCACCAGGCCCCTCAACCAGCTGAGAGGCATTGTACCGGCTAATACACCCGCGCCAGTTTGTATCAGGGCGGGGAAGAATGGAATATTGTTAAGAAGTGGGGTTGCCAGCTTACCTGACGGGGAGTGCGCGATGTCAATTATTGTGGGCGTTAGGAGCATTGTCGCTGTAATGTTGAAGTTTGACAGGGAGTCATGAGGAGCAGACGCAGAGGCTGAGTGTTGCATGCGGATGACTTCGAGAACTATGTAGGCGCCTACAGAGTGACCGAGGAAGGTTACCTGGATCGGTAGATCTCTGGTAGTGGGAAAGGCGGTATGGATCTCCTGAAGTAGTGAACACAGGCGCTTATGCGTCAGGTCGACCTGGTCTCTTAGGTCGTAGACTGGTTTGCGCGTAAAGCGGGAAGGGTAGAGGAGCTCCTGTTCAAGACCGTTGCCGGCTGTCGTTGTTTGTGATGTTTCGAAGCCACCCAGACTGGCCCCGGCGACGATGCTGTTCCTGCCGGCCCCTTGGGCGAGCAGGGTGAGGAAAGATTCATAGTAGCCGATTAGTCCAGGGTTGCCGGTGATGAAATAGATTATCGTGAGCTTGCGTGGCGCTCCTGGTGCAGGCGAAGGGTCATTATTGGTGTTAGTGAGCCATTTCGGCACGTGGACGACCACATCTCGCATCGCCCACAACACTTTAGCGATCTTTTGACCTTTTCTCGGTCACGTAAGCCGAATCTGAGCTGTGGTCAACATGGTAGTTGAGGTTAAACGTGCTCGGTCATTTTCCGATACCGGGTCAATGACGCACACACAAACGAGAATTTTTGAGACCCCCTTTCCACAGCAGTTTTACTTGAATTGTAACAAATTATATGATTCTTTCTTGTATGTCAGCAAAGCTCGAACAAGGCAATGAATCGTAAAGTCCTGACATGAACGGCTCTTCACATGAGCGTTCATCGATATATCCCCGAACGCGTTCAACTGGAGTGGCCCCTCTTCGGCAATAACATCTCGAGATAGTTTGTAACAAACTTGCGACCAGCAATATGATACACCACGAATGTGTTGGGCCCTCGTCGCCGCATCAGGACCCCCCTGCGAGCCCAGGGTTGACGCATAACATGCCATCCACTCCACGTAGTCGTGGCAATGACGAATCTCCAGATATCGTCCTCCTCTTGCCCGGCCGGTACTTTGCCTTGATCTGAGCAAAGTTGCCACGGATCAGTTTGAAATCTGGTTTCGTTCTAATGAACGTTTTTCAGAATCATGCCGCACTGGAGTCCGCACCAGAGCTGCTCTCACGAACCTCAGGCACTCCCGCATATTCACGTGGTTGTCGCTCCTATCAGGGCGGAAAGAAGCACTTGTCGTTGGGTACACGCCGGCGGTGATACAGTTGTGCAGCTGAGTGTTTCTTTTGTGTGCTGATGTGCAGCAAGGTTCTGCACATCACCGTGTAGGACCCCGTTCAGGCATTGAGAGCAGCTGTGGCAATCTCGGTAGCAGAATCTGCGAAGAACCTAAAACTGTACACGGTCAGCAGAAACGTGGCAGAAGCTCGAGAGTCATGGCAGCTATGGCTCGCTGACCTTGTCACCTGTCCAAGTCGAAACACTCCGGGCGCACAGCATCCGCGCCTCGAGGGACAAAGCACAGCTCATCGCGCAGTCGTCACTGGATGACCAACCATCTCGTGGTATGCAGCATAGGAGAAGAATGACAACCAACGCGACGGGTGCAGCCTGAAGAATAATCGTCTGCAGAGCGGGTCCTGTCAGTGATCGTGCTTGCTTCAAGCTGCGGCTATATAGCCCGTTTCAAGTGGGTACACCGCAACAGTCTATTGGCCCCTTTGCTCCACAAGTACGGTACCACGCACAGGCTACACACTCATCAGCACTGGCAAAAAGAAAAGCTAGTGCGTCCTGCCGGACTCGAACACAGGCCTTTGCGTGCACCACAAAAATGTGCAAAAATGTGATATGGACGAGCCTCGAGGTCCTGCTCGAGGCAAGGCACTCGATGCCCCTCCGTGAGGGACCTGCATCAGCCTCCGGCACAGCTGCTTCCGCCAGGGGCCCCTGGCGTCCACAAGCTGATCTGGATGTATCTGAATCCGGACTTCTGACCGTCATATACCCCCATCCCCGGCACGCCTAGGACGATCTGGATGTACTGTGAAGTATCGGGTCAGACCCTACACCCATACCAAGGAGCGACCTTGGGGGATCCGGGTATTTTCAGAGCAAATCTGTGAATTGAACAATTATGAATCTATGTTGTCGACCTTTGGTACTGTGAATGGAGTCGGCACGGAGGATAGCGTGGTGAGAATCGTGTGAGTCGACCACTAAGGGGGTACCCACGCCGACTAAGGACGCTACACGGAACCGCCAAGCCTTCCCAGACGAGCATCCACGCTGAACGAGATGAGTGAACTTGCAGCACGAACTGTTGACCTACTATCAGTTGGCAGGAGCTAGATTCGAGGGGTGTACTGGAGAGCATGGTCATTAGATACAGGTAGAAGCACGTCTGCTCTTGTCTGAACGCAGGGAAGCTGCTGCTGGTCGTGAGAGAAACTCCCCTTTCAGACGATACCACAACGCAAATCTTAGCTTTCGAGCTCGTTCAGCTGCTACAAAAGCATTGGAGAATCGAACACAAAGTATGCATATTCAGGTACAATTTGATATTATCAGAGATTACGGCACGTGGGTTTTGGCAGTTTTCCAGCGACAGCTAACCGAGAGAAAATTGTCGCACGAGAGTCTTTTCCCAGCCTAGGGTATTCGTTGGTAACAATCGTTGTGCATTGAAAGGGTTAAGAAGCTTTAGCAGAGGTGTGCAGCGTGTATGGCCAAAGAGGAAAGCTATAAGGGGTGTGGATCCGGTGCCTAGAGGGCACATCTTAGGCGTTGAGCGCCTGCCCAGGATACCTCTGCACTTTACGTCAGGTATCTTGCAGAGTGTTGCAGCTGCGCCTATCTCGCAGTTGTCGTTCAAGTTCAGAAACGTTCTTGCAAGGCAACACACTACCTTCGTCATCACCTACAACAAGTCTAGACGCCCTAGTCTGTTGCAGCTTTGAACACGAGCCACGTCGAAGCCTAATCTCATTCGGCTGATCGGTCACGATACTCTCTCGCACAGCGCAAATTGAAAAGCTACACGAGATGCAAGCACGAAGCAGGAAAACTGCTGCAAGGGACTCTTAGGAGCACATATTCTACCTCATTTCGCATCGGCGCTTGTGTCTTGGTACTGGCGAGAAAGAGCAGTGCAAGCGACGGTCTTGCATTGACTCAATAAATCGGCCTATGCTCTCATGTCCGCATCCACCATGAGTTGAAGAACCAGCCGCATTTCGGTACGGTCTGGCTGCGTGTTGAACTTATCACTCTGGAAGATCAATTCGTCCTCCATCTTCTTCAGCCGACAGTCAATAGCTAGGACAACGTATAGATTCCAATTCATGCGGCTTCTCAGTCCAAGCCAGACATTCACCAGGCACGGTCTTGTCACTACTTCGTCCTTTGCGATACCGAGGCGGTACTCTGGCTCGACTATCACGAGAAGCGGCATCGCATCAAGAGAAAGCCCAAGGTGGTTATAACATCGCTTGTAGCAGGAAGGGGTGCAAGAATCGCCGCGACTTCGGGTACATCGGCAATTTGAATAGTCTGCACGACGGGCAGTACATCATATGGTCTAGCTCGGTGAGCCATGTTTGCAGTGAGTGCCATCCTTTGCGCGTATCGGACTAGTGACGTGCAGGATGTTCAAGTCGCTTGCTCTCTAAGACGTTATCATATATGGCTGCTCAAGAGATCGACTATAGTATTTGTGCCGAGGATCCTTGCTCTTAAAGGCAAATGCCAGGACTGAGACGGTAAACGAGCAAGTGCAACAGTGTACGTTAGGAAAAAGATTTGAGAAATGTTGAAATCATGACCCGAGAGCACCTTATTTGCTCGGCAATTTGAATTTTAGACATAAGAGAAAAGTTCTCCGTCAACTATACCTTCAGTCACAGCAATCCTGTCTGCACACTTGTTGCGTATTATCATCATGTTGTATCTATAAGGGGGTGATGTCCTGCTAATCGAACGTGTGGACTCGAGCTGTGATACAGTCTAAGTCATGCGAACAAAACAAAGTAGCCAACACTGGCATACCGGTAAACGATTAATCGGAAGAAAGGGGTTCGGAACTGAGATACGAGCCTTGGGCAGAAACTTAAGGCTATTCGTGCCAGAAACGAGGCTAGGGTGATAGCATGTCACGATTGAATTCTGGATCTTGTTTGGACTCGATTTCTTACTACTACCGTGTCGATGCTGCTAACGTAAACTATCCTCCTTCCCGTTCGTAGACCATGGATTTAGACGACAGACTTATGCCACTCAGCTGAAAGCACTTCTGTGTTATAGACATCTATCGATACCGAAATAGGGACCAGAGTGGTTATGAACCTTTGCATGTAAGCCTTCCTTCGCTTAGGCCACGGTGCTAATGAGTGATGCCGCTCGGTTGCTAGTATTTCAACAGATCGAGTGCTGTTAGATTTCACTGAAATTTTGAAAACATCCTTAGCCATGCAAAACCTATGGCTTCTACTAGTACGACAGAGTCGTTCTTGGTCCTTCGCACCCCTAAAATGTGTCCACTGACATGGTTCACAAGCATACTTTGAGAGCCAAATCTCAGCAACTACTAAGTACCTTAAGTTCTCAAGTATTGCCAGAGTGGTGTTGCTACCTCTGCCAGGACGACACTATGTAATACGCTAAGTAGAACAGCCACTCTGTTTGCGAAAGAAAGCAAGACTAGAAGTTGCCACGTTTCCGATCGATAGGATTCGAATACATGTCCATAGATATTATCACTGTTCGCGGCCGTTACGCAGCTCTCACGAAACAGGATGGTGCATCGCAAGCCCTGCCACAACAGTGCCCTTTGACCTCGAGCGTTCCATATCTCATGGTACCGGCTGGGTCGGCGCCATCTGAGATACTCGAAGATGTTTGGTGATTTGTGCACAGAACTTGATTCTGATTGAATACATGTGTCTGGATTAGATTTGTATTAGACTGCAACGGCATCCAAGGTCTGGGCATGGGGGTCTCGACACCGTTGCTGCAGCGATTACCACACATCGACCCCAGTGATAGGAAATACAAGTCGGCCGTGGTAGTCCGAGGGAGTTTCACTGTGTAGGGCCACTAACACCGATGCCAGCAGCACCACAGCCACAAGACGTGCGTGACTGGAAAGCTCAATATGAGGGTATTCGGAAGGAACTTGAAGGACTGAGATCCCAGTTGCAGAACTTGGTAAAAAAGGAGAAAGACAGAGAACTTGTCACAAAAGCTTGGAGTATGAGATGCAATGAACTTGTCGAGGGTGAAGTCGCAGCACGGCGTGCGGTTATTGCAGTGAGGAAAGAGACAGACAAAATGGGATCTGAGCTTGACAGAGTTATAGAGGAGAGGGATAGGGAGAAGGCCATTAACGTCGACCTGAAAAAGAAACTCAAACTTGCACAAGAAGGTCTACAAGTAGAAGAGTGGGAGGAGAGGCTACGTGTCGCTGAGACACGAAGCAAAGATGCTGAGACGAACGAAGAAGAGGTCATATCTGGGAAGAAAAAGCTAGAGATCAGAGTGGCGGCTGCAAAAGCAAGCAGTAAAGAAGCTCTGAGACAAGCAAGGTCGGCTCAGTGCAGATTTGGTAACACCAGGAAGAAGCAGCGCGCTGCAGAAGAGGCCGCGATAGCTGCAGAAAGGGAATGTGAAGTATCTCTGAAAGCACTCACAAAGGCTTGCGCACAAATCACGACCTTGAAGGAACAGCTCGACACAGTCGCCACCATGAAACTCGAGCGGGAACTGAACAAGGCACTTACAGCCAGCAACGAAGAGATTGCAGATCTCGGGAAGCTTCTCGAAGCTCACAACGTGGTTTTGGCGCTCACAGGCAAGGACCAGGAGATTGTGGCGCTCAAGAGAATCATGAGAGCTCAAGGAGAAGGATTGACTGCATTCTATCGGCGAGCTTGAGATGTCTGAGGTGTATTCGGGCTCATGTCAAGCACGTCAGCTGATGATCCCACCGCTCCTATCTTATCTTGGCCTTGAGCGGAGTGTAGCCTGTGGAAGTACCGGTCCGTAGCACATCAATAGGCTTATGTGCAGTGCTCAATCTGCCACTAGGGGCCAACTTGGTCGAAGGCTGCATAGTAAATGCGCAAAGACTGTCTCCAGGCAACGCAAGCTCTATGTACATACGCTCTCGAGGATCAACTACCAAATTCCATGACATCATACAATGCTACACTCTGATACTGAGCAGAGTCCATCTCATACGCACGATGTTTCTTGGATCCGTCCCCAACATGGAATAGGCGGCTATTTATCTCCTCCTGACAATTGGACCTTTCGGTATCCGGCCGAGCCTTTCGGTTGCATGCTGCCACGATTGAATGGAATCTGAGATGCTGGCATTCGCTCCAGATGAACTGCGAGGCTACGCTTCCCCGGTGGTTGACGTTATGGACAAGGTTTGGAGTGGGCCGGTGCCATCGTGCCAGACCTGGCAGACCACGTTCAGGCCAACGATTCGCAATCAGGCAGGTTTGCCGAACAGTTCCCTGCCTCTTTCCCAGCCATTTCGAAGCTCGAGCACCAACGTCGATCTCGAGGTCTTGAGTCTGGCTGCCACAATTGTTGTTTTACGTTCGCCTCATTGATGATATTCGCCGTGATACGACCATCGTCTCAGCAGTGCCACTGTCCGAGTCTTGACACAATGAGTATTGTGGACTTAACGCGTTCTTTGACTTGAATTGTCAGCTTTGTCACTCATTGAAAGGTCGATTGCGTAGCGCCAGGCTTGGGAACTTCTTGAGTCGTTGCTTTGTTTTGGACTCGCGTACTACTACAGCTGTGTGTTTCTCATTCGAAGTGTAGGCTTGAACAAAAAATAAAGCCATCAAGATGTCATTCCAGGGTCTTACCCCGGAGGTGCTAGTCGAACGAGCCGACAGCAAGAACACGGCAACCACTTGTAAAGGACTAACTTCTTCTGGTAGGCCATGTCGTCGAGGTATCAGGAGTACACATGGGGCTTCACCTGAAGCCACCCCAACCAAGTCTGTGTTTAAGCAGGCTGACGCTGACGGGGTTGTCGCGATCTTGAATCAGGGAGACGCAGCAGCATTCTTCTGCTGGCAACACAAAAATCAAGCCGAGAACTTGGTTGCGAAGATAAGGCAAGAAAGCCAACGGACAAAGATCGTGCCGTTGCAGAAGCGGAGCAGTATTGATACGCTCGCCGAGAAAGTGGGTGTCCTTGATCTTGATGCAGATGTCGGCAGGACCGAGCGGGCTGAAAAGCATAGTTCTAATGGTAGAGCCTATCATAAGAACAGGAGGCGTGAGACACTGCCTGAGGAATGGCAAAAGGTCCACGGACCGCTCATGACCATGCCCGAAGATGTAGTTGAGGAAGCCCTAGCGATCTCAAAACAGTCACCACCGCGAAAGATAGACCGGACGCAGAAAAGGTATGGCAGATCCAACGTCAAAGCATCATGGAGTTGTTGCATCAGAGCCGATGAGAACTACGGTGACGAGGGGCCACCCGCCCGAAGACGAGAACAACGCGGGCAACGAGGACCATCGATCCCGGTAAGGTCACAAGCTAACAAGACCTCGTCGCACAACCTGAGGCTCGTGGGAGGCGCACAAACTCAAATGCAGGAACGGCCAACGTCAGATACACGTCGACACTCACAACCACTTACGCCTACCCGCCGACACCCACGGCCCACAGCAGCTTCCGCGTCGCCTCCGCACACTCAGACTCAGAATTTTCTGTCACTGATCCCATCGCACCTAAATCCGACCACTACATCGGTCCTCCTGGCTGAATTGTCTAAACCGTTTGCGAAAGACGACGAAGCAGGCTTCATCTACATTTTTTGGTTGACGCCAACCTCTGAAGAGTCGACACCAGACGACGATCTCGCTTCTACCATCCTCGATGGCGACTTGAATCATCAGGACGACTTGAGAGCATCTTACAGTAGCAACCGGCCACGGGACGGTCCGGCTAGGAACAGAGCACAAGCACTGAATCGCTATGCTAGTGTCAAGAAGCACGACTACGAACCTTCAAAGATCTTACTCAAAATTGGACGAGCACAGAATGTCCACCGGAGAATGAGCCAATGGACGAAACAATGCAACCAGAGCATCACGCTGGTCCGATACTATCCACACTACGCATCAGCGGCCGCAGACCCGAGAAGTCCCTCCGGTGCGAAAGTGCCGCATGTCAATCGAGTCGAGCGACTTATTCATCTTGAGCTGCGAGGCATGGGAATGGGTAAGGATGCCGAGAAATGTGCTGAGTGTGGGAGGGAGCATAGAGAGTGGTTCGAAGTCCCTGCAACGAGGGATGGGCTAAGAGGTGTTGATGGTGTGGTTCGCCGGTGGGTTCAGTGGGCTGAGAACCTGCCATTGGGGCCGAGAGTTTATGTTGGTACGTAGACTGGGCGTATCACTGAGTCTTCGATTGCGGACACTTTTCTAGTCCGTTATGACTGTCATATAGTTATACCGTAATGTAGCCACGAGCAAATGTTGCCAGCCACACAAATATACAGATGCTGAAATTCTCAAACGCAGTTCGGTCCGGCTTCTTGACAACCACGTTCAATGTGCAGTCTACGTGTATGAGCCCATATCGCCATCACTCGACCTCCCTTGCTCACCCGACATGCTTGACCCTTGAACAAAAAGAAAGATCGAACAGCCTCCCACGGACAATTGCTGCTGCTCCTCCGCGACTTCTGGTTCCATGCCGTCGTTCCATTCTCAAGCTGCCGATAGCAGTGACTCTCCCGGCGACTTCTAGCACACAGAACAGTGCTGTTCAAAAGGCAAAAAGAAAATTCGTGTTTGTTCTTTGAGAACAACGGCTGAATGCATCAGCCGGGAATCGAACCCGGGTCTAGTCGATGGCAACGACCAATTCTACCACTGAACCACCGATGCGTTGGCAGCCACTTTTGATTGGCTGTTGAATGAAAATTTGTGTTCTTCAAAATATATCTCTCCAGAAATTCGGGATCTGTATGTATCCGCGGGGATGCGAGAACTTTCTGATCAAGCAATAGACTGCGAATCCGAGGGCCGAGAACAAGAATGCACGGCGCCATTTTCCGAGGAGCCGGATCGTTGCCAGGTTCTAGGCTGTTGAACAGTCCGGGATGCGTTGGAGATCCCGGAATCCGTCTTACGAGTTCCGGTGTCGTTGTCCTGGCCTGATCAAGTACGATTGACTTGTCAAGCACGTACGCGCTGTCAACGAGACGATCTTGATGATTAGAAACCGAGGCCAAAACTGCATGCTTGATGGCGCTGCGCGCTGGAAAGACGGTATATTAATGCCTCAGACGAATAGGCCTAGTCATGTGACCATGTAATTCCACGTGAGGGGAAGGAGCGGTAGGCGCGTCTCAACGCGACTTTTCGCGTCCTGAGCAAAAGGGTCGTAACCTTCGTTTACTTGATTCAGTACCAGGATCGTGGGAGTAAGTGGTGAAGAGCCGAGCATTCTGGTAGTCATGTCGCACGCCGAATCCTCTACAGCCGCTACACGGAAAGCCAAAGCGACCCCGAGCGGCGCAGGACCAGATTACGAGCTGCCATGGTATGCGAGCAGCAGAGACAATAATGACGATTGCACCGTACTAACTTCACACCAGGGTCGAGAAGTATCGCCCAGTCTATCTCGATGATGTGGTTGGGAACTCGGAAACAATCGAACGACTCAAAATTATAGCAAAAGATGGCAACATGCCGCATGTCATCATCTCAGGCATGCCAGGTATAGGCAAGACAACGTCGATATTATGCCTCGCAAGGACTCTACTAGGCGATGCATACAAAGAGGCCGTTCTCGAGCTTAATGCTTCAGACGAGCGTGGCATAGACGTGGTGCGAAACAGAATCAAAGGCTTCGCACAGAAAAAGGTTACGTTACCTCCAGGACGTCACAAACTCGTTATTCTCGATGAAGCAGACAGGTATGGTCCTAGTAGAGCCGTAGATTGCGTTTTGCTGACCAACGAGACAGTATGACGGCAGGCGCTCAGCAGGCTTTGCGAAGAACTATGGAGATCTACTCGAGCACCACCCGATTTGCTTTCGCCTGCAACCAGTCAAACAAGATTATCGAGCCCCTACAGTCACGCTGTGCGATTCTGCGATACGCGCGGCTGACGGACGCCCAAGTCGTACAACGTCTTCTACAGGTCATTGAGGCTGAAAAAGTTGAGTACTCCGATGACGGGCTCGCAGCCCTCGTGTTCAGTGCCGAAGGAGACATGCGGCAAGCAATAAACAACCTACAGAGTACCTGGGCAGGCTTCGGATTCCTCAGTGGAGACAACGTTTTCCGCGTGGTCGACAGTCCTCACCCAGTCAAGGTGCAGGCCATGGTCAAAGCATGTTACGAGTGTAAAATCGACAGCGCAGTCGATACTCTCAAAGAGCTATGGTATGCCGGCCCCAGAAACATGTGTTTGCAATGGACTAATTGCGGCCACAGGGACTTGGGCTATTCCTCACATGATATCATAAGCACAATGTTCCGAGTTACGAAGACAATCCCTACACTGTCCGAGCATGCGAAGCTTGAGTTCATCAAAGAGATCGGCTTCACTCACATGCGGATATTGGAGGGTCTTCAGACCTTCCTACAATTGAGCGGATGCCTTGCCAAGCTGTGTAAGATCAACATGAAACCCGAACAATTCGAGGCAGTGTGAACAAGATCCGCCGAGCTCAGGGAACCAAGTCTTCCGCACTTCTTGAACCAAAGTAAGTCGTTGCTCCAACGATCGTCAGAGATCTATCCGGCAGAATGGTCTCAACTTCCCAAAATGGCAAAGTGGTTGCCAAGATGTCGGTGGTCGGCACCCGGCGAAAGCACTCCGATCGACTGCACATCAACACTCAGTCAAAGACGTCAGCCTTCGGAGTCTTCGGGTGTCCATATTCGTATTCTAAGTTGATCCTCGTCGAAGACGCGAAATATGTCAGCCTACGAACGGGCTATACCTGCGACTGTGCATCTGAAAGGATGCGGCTGAAGCAGGAGGAACCAGATAAAACAGGCCAGCCATAGTAATAAGATGTAAGGAACGTCGCCAGCCGACTTGGCGGCATTACAGGCAAAGCTAACTCGGCTTCAGAAATAGCACAGCCAATCAACGTACAGCCGCGTAGGGCAGTTACCGGACAAACGTGATCGCAACTCTGGCTGTTCGCCCCAAGGTTCTGCGCGGCCGCCTAATCGTGACAGAGGTTGTGCTCCACTCCGTGATGATGCACGGTAATCCTGGGGTATCCCCTCGTGTTTCGTTGACCCTCATCTGCTTCGAGACCAAAGGACTACGCAATCATTCCTTGCGATTTGTGCTATCCTTGGAGGAACGTCTGCTTACACTTTAGGGCTGAGCAACTTCTGTGCTGTATTTTGTATGATGCTGGCATCCACAATACGCTAGCCTAACGTGTGTTCATCACCCATATATGTGTCTCTACTCGTTCTTCCGACATGTTTCACTTCATGACATTGCACAAGTCTTAACGTCTTCAGCTTCACTACCACAAAATCGTTCTAGACCGTTGATCTTCCTTACGACCTCAAATCTACCCACCAGTATAGCAAGATGAAGTCTTTCGCCATCGCCGCCCTTGTTGGTGTGACAGTCGCTCAGGGCTGGCTGCCCTCTTGCTCATGGAACGATTGCATGGGCTCCTGGGACGGCGCATCCTGCGACCAGAATTCTGGCTGGGACTGCATCTGTGGTAACTCCACGGCGATTTCTCAAATCAACACCTGCGTCGCGACCTCCTGCACAAACGCCACAGACCAAGAGACAATCTATGGTGCCATTGCACAGCTCTGCGCCAACGCTGGTCAGACGGTGACGAACTCCCCGCAAGCAACTTTCTCCGCTACAAGTGGTGGCAGTCTTATGCCCAGCGCGACTGGTGGCTGGGGCCCCCGAGGCGACTGGAATAGTGCGTCGTGGTCGAGCTGGGCCAGTCAAGTGTCTACTGCTATTGGGTCCGCGCCGAGTGGTTGGGGTCCAGGCCAGAATTGGGGCCAGAACTGGGGTGGTCACGGTGGCAACGGACACGGTAGCATGGGTAATGGTGGTGGATGGGGTGGTCCTTGGGGCACCAAGGCCAATGGTATTGCTTGCTCTGGCACTGCTTCTTGGTAAGTTGGGTCTTATCCTCATACTCTTGCTATTGGCTAATGAAACGAACAGGACAACATGGACTGCTGGGTGGGGACCCTTCTCCTCATGGACAGGCACGTGGTCTGGCTGCTCAAGCACAACTGCGACACCAGAGCCAGCTACCGTCACTACTACCGTCGGCGGCAACATCATTACTGGCACCACTTTTGGCATCCAAGCTGTGGCGGCAGTCACCTCAGCCGCATCCGGATCTGAATCCGGATCGACGGCGGCTGGCAGCACTGCCTCACTCATCGACACTTCGAAGGTCATGACCTTATCAGGTCTTGTGGCTGCGTCGGTCTTTGCTCTGATGGTTGCTTTGTAAGCTCTCCAGCTGCTTGAAGTTGATCCGAGAGTACTGGTCATGGCCGTGCCTAGGAATTCGTTGGTTCGATGTAACGTCTCATGATTCGGACGATTGTTCTATCAGGTTTTTTGAAAATACGGGTTGTGTATAGTTAGCATGTTATGTGAGGTCTCAGTGTACCACAACAACAGTTCGCTTCGAATCGGAATGTTTTGTCTCATCAATTACCAAGTGCACACGGGAGATGCCGGTTCGAGGTTGTCAAAGCAAGTTCTAATTCACGCGTCCCAGTCTTGAGCAAGAAACAATCACCACAGAACACAGTCGTCCCACAACGATGCTCATGACTGTGATAACCATGTACCTTCTGCTTTCCGGTTGTGTCACCTGGTGGCTCCTACCTAGGTACTTGGTATGAAAACGTGCTTGCGTGACGTATTTAGGCTTGGTATTGATGCTGCGCCGCAATGGCAGCCTGAAGAACAGATCTTACAATACACCTAAACGCCTCTCCTTATCCTTGAGTTAACGTTGGTAATCCTACATCTCTTTGAACACAGTACCTGATACCCTAAGCGACTATGACCACCACAATATGGCGCGTGGCGCTAGCCTGCCTGGCCCTCTTCAACTTTGTCCGGGCCCAGACATGTGGAGTAGGTCTTCCACGATCAGATCTCGTAACACCTCACTAACGACAACAGCTCTCGTGCATTGCGGATGTTAGCGGCACAACATGCGGACAAGGTGTGTGGAGTTGTCTGTGTGGATATGATCAATACTTGCAACGAGTGAGCGAGTGCGCAAAGAATGCCTGCAATCAAGCCGACTACGACAGTGAGTATGGTCTAGTGCGTAGAGGGACGTCGCTGACATGGATGCCAGAAACTATTATTGCACTTGCAGACCTTTGTGGGATTACCGGCGACAAGCCAACCATTGCTCCTTATGCCACGGCATCTACCGGCACGGAAGACCAGATTTTCAGCACGGTGGCACTCTCAACATCGCTGCCACCAGTCATCAGCGCGACTACAGATACAAGTGGGAGCGCGATGGACAGCGAAAGTACAAGTGCGACAAGGGTTTCACAGGATATAGCTGGAACTTCCATTTCGACTATCACATCAAGCGGAGCGCTTGCTGAAGCTACAGCTTCGCCAACGACTACGAACATTGCGCAGCGTCTTGACATCAAGTCCACGGCCCTACATGGGATGATGCTCGCACTCCTCGGGCTTGCAGTGTATTTGTAGGCCTCAAGGCATGAGCACCACACCCAGAATCGCTTCTTTCTCTGCTCTGATGTGCGCTAGGCTTTAGGATTAGATTGCACGTTCCCTGAAACTTAAAAGGCTTCTAGTTCTCCGGGTCGTCTGTTGCCGCACCCACCAAGCGTGATCTGCTGAGCTCTCTCCGAATAGGCGCGACCAATGAAGATAAGATTGGAGTAGTTGTCCCAGACTTGGGGCACAGGACGCTGTTTGACTTTACCATGCCCAAAGACGTGGGTCGGTGGGGGTTAAGCAAGCTTAGATATGATCGACGCTCGTGACGCTTTACAAACGCAGAGATGCGCGCCCTGCATGCTGCCGAGTAAGATTTTGAGCAATGCACACAACGAGGGTCGGCATGTGGGGAGACGGAGTGATCTGTTACTGACGAGCGCGCAAAGAGGCTTCAGCTATGCAGGCACAAAGGCGATCATTGCATGTCCTTGATGGATACGTAAGCCATCATTATTCATCAATGCTAGATCAACCGCATCGATCGGACCTGTACGGTAATTAAGCGAGAACACTATCGTTACATCCCTGCACGAGTAGGTTGGCTTTGATGTTTTATCGTAAGCATACGATCACCGTTCTCCGGAAGGAGATTCAGGCCGAGTCTGCGGATGATGATGTGGAAAGACCGCTGAAGCAGTGAGCATGCATAAATACTTTTAGAAGCAGTGTCTGGACGAAAGAGGATGAAGAGAAGAAGCTTATTGCGCCTTAAACGAAAGGGGTGTCACAGGTGACATCCAGGAGCACTAGTAAGCAGCTGGTGGAACGCTGCCAGGAGCGAGACTCACGAGCAAGGTGTGCACACATCCTTGAGGCAGACGGCAGACGGCAGAGCTCCAGGCTCGCTAACATAGTAGCAAAGTGATTCGAGCTTGTCGAAAGAACCTAGTCGTGTTTCGGCAAGCTGTGCTGCCACTTTGCTTGAAGTATCGTAACCATATTCCTTCTTCTTCACCATGTATTACTAGTGTTACTCTACTTGGAGAATGCGCCATATACGAAGCGATTCTTGCGCAAATCTTGAGCTGCAGAGCTGTATGCACGGTGGCTGCTTAGGTGCTGTTAGAAGGAGACCCATCGGCGCTTGGGTGCAAAGCAGACTGGCTCTGGCACCACTGGCATCGCTATCGACACCTCCAATTTCCTGCGCTTGCGCCCATAACCACCAACCACGGCTCATTCCCACAACACATCGCACACACTATCATCAAGAGCGTTGGAAAAGCAGACAGTCAGGAACAGCAATTCCAATGATCAGCGGACTATAGCACACGAGCTATTTGGGCAACCAGACCTGACGCATGAAGCTGAGCCCATACCTGTACCCAAAGCTGTACGAGTACCTAAACCTGGCCACACTCTTGCATATCCGACACCAACTCCACCTCCACCTGCCGCTGCCACATTCTTAAGTACCAAGTCGGTGCCCATCCCACCACGGCCACAGCCGAAGTACAGAAGGTCTTTCCTCGAAACCTTTCTTGCTCGCCAGCAGAGAAGGGAAGGCGCGAATACACCTCGGGTCGCAACCTCCTCGAGATTGCTCAGCCCGATCAACCATCTTCCACGGCCCACTCCCGTTCATCTGGCCCAACTTGAGCCTGACCGCGGCGACACCGTGGAGGAGCCAACAAGCCGCGACACGCACACTCTGTTGACTCTCCCTGAACAGCGAAGATCGCGACAGAACTCGCCGAACACCCCTGTCTTCCAAGACTCGTTTGCGCCAGAGATTGGTAGTAACCGATCAAGCATTGGCCTGCCATCCCATCACCGCAGGAGTGCGCATTCGTTTGATGTCGACCTAGACTCCATGTCCTACGAGAAGCCTCTGCCGGCCAGTCCGCCAGGGACCAAGCCGCCAACGAGACGGAACACCCAGGAAGGGGACATACAGCAGCCGACTCTGCAATCGAAGCTCGCCGCCAACTATGGCTTCAGCGATGCAGATCAGCCAGCACACCCACCAAGACGAGTCTCGTCCTCCCGCTCGCTACACCATATCCGATCGCTGGCCTCCCTGCGTTCTTCACACTACACGCGAGAAGACCCAAGCGCAGTCTCTGTTCTACCACAGTCTCGCAAGCCATCGCAATCGCAGTCGCAATCACAAGTACAATCACACCATCAGCAAACGCCGTCAACACAGGCCCAACAACCTCAGTCGCAACACCCCGACGTAGAGCAGGGCCCAGACGATGCACCACCTTTCGATGAAGAACCACCATGGGGCCCCTCCCATCCATGCTACCCCCATCTCAACCCCCATGTTCCCCTTCACTCCCTAGCCTACAACTCGACGCGAATAATAAGGATCAGAAGAGACTGGATGATACTCGGTGATCTGGCTCCGACCTACAGCAATATCTACCCCGAGATCCTTGACCCTCTATTACCGGAACAAGAGTTCAGATACATAATAGACCACGTTAACACCTCGCTGGTGCGCGCATATGATCCTTTCGCGCCCGCAAATTGGGTCGACGCGATACTTGGGTTCCTGACTGGCTGGTTCTGGGAGGACTTCAGAGGCGGTGGTGTGAAAGGCGAGCTTAAGAGGCTGGAAGACTGGATCGAGGACTGGAACCGTACTGTGGGCGCCAGCGATGGTGTGAAACTGATAAGCCTACGCAGAACAGGATACCTGTGTCTGGACATCCAGATACCGGACCCGCAGGTCAGGGTTGTTGGTGAGGAGGACGAGCCGCAAAGAGGTCTGGAAGACGCCGAGAGCAGTGCTATCACGAGACCACCGGGCACTGCAGGTGCTACACGATGAAGGACATGAACAAGAGATGAGCTACATACTGGACCACAGAACAGTTAGAAGCACGACGACACCAAAGATTGCCAAGGCTATTAGCAACAGCAAGATCTACCCTCCCCCAGCGCGATATCCCACCAGCCAAATAATTAGCTACCAACATACGCCCACCTTTCACCTCGACAAAGACTTGTCGACTCAATTTCGGAAGCGTTCTAGCGAAGAGGTTTATCACTACTTTTTGTTTACTGTACGTCTATTGTGCTGAGTTTCTTCTATAGTCGTTAAGCTGAATCATTGGGAAGCCTAACGCCGCTCTGGCATGCGCATTTGATCTGCTCGGCGCTTTGAACGCTCGCTCGTGGTTGATATCTAACAGGTGTCATGAGCTACAAAATGCATGCCACGCTTCAAGGCATCTTGCCAGAAACGACAGAGCGTCAATCTGTTGCCAACATTCCAATCTCTGGCTGGTAATTCCTGTTTATCTTTCTCTACCCCCTGTCGTTCAACTCAAGAGGATCGTGCTCTACTCATGTCGTGCTGACGTAATCTATCGACGGGAGCCCCTCCAGCAAACTCGTTACCGCTATGTGTCGACTGCTCTTCAATTAAGCGGTCCTAACACCTCGTAGCGAAGATACTCGTTGTTCTCGAAGTCGATGCAATCAGATGGCGTGACTCGCTTCGCGCCATGGGGCTGGCACTATCTTCAGCCCTCACCTCCCTAACTGATCAGATAGCCAAATTCCAGACTTCGCGTGTGCCGGAAACGTGTCTTCTTTGCTCATACAGTGCTCGCAAGCTCAACTGCACGAAGACAAACAAGCAATGTGGCTGGCTTAATGACTCGGAGGCGTCGAGCTTCAAGAGAAACTCATAGACAAAGAATCCTTTGGCCCCTTAGGATCGAGCGTGTTTCCATTGATCCTGACTCATGAAGTTCTTGAAACAGCGTTGCTGCCTTCTGTGTGAGTCAGTCGCCCGTACCAAAGCCGGTTTTGGCGTCAATCGCGCATGAAGATGAGACTGCACGTCGGGAGCAGGAGCAACAAGTAGTCATCGATGCCGCGAAGGAGAAGAGCAATGGCGCACAAATTCACGTACAGGAGCGTGCCCATGAAGAAGACGACATGTTACCTGGCCCGCAGGGCCACTGACATCCTGGTGTTAGAGAACGCTTCCTATGACTAGGCTTTGCGGCCCTACGTACGGTGCTGTTACGCATCGGCTTCACTGCGATCGTTCTAGTCGCTTCGGATGATAAGGCAAAGGAGGAATGGCCCGGTGCGTGACGTCGCTACTTTTGATATATCCTCAGCTGATGTTTCCTAGCTTACCAACAGTGGCATTGGATCAACAATATATGGAAGCAAAGGGTTCAGCTCACTCCGAACTTGTGGTGTCTCGTTTTTCTGCTACCTTTGGCCTTGAAGCACCAACGCGGATGAGACTCAGCCCTGTCGCTAAACAGGACACCCAGCAGTAAAATCAGCTTGCCATTGTTCTAATGAGAAACAATACAAGCGCATTATGTGCGTTTTCGAAGTCTTCGAAACAAGAGGCTTTACCATTCGACTTGAGCTACACTTTGAATGACACCCCATCCGACAAGCGACTCCAGCGAAGTACAACAACAAATCACCTGAGATCCCTGCTTGGCCATCGTCCTTCAATAACCATGCTCGCAATGTTCAAACAACCAGGACTCTCTTCTTGAGTTTTGTCCTTCCAAAATCCATCAAAACAAAGCCGTCCTCACGCCTCCCACCGACAACCACATGAAGCTCTCCTCGCTGCGTTTTCAATAGACACGTAGTAGCGCATGTATTCTCATTCGCTCTCAGACCCTCCTCAGGACTTCTTGTCCTGCATAGTCCACTTACCAGACGCCTCCATGAACCTGCGATGATTCGCACGTCTTCAACTTCGCGTTCGACCTGCGTGCGTTACGACGACGCACTTCGTCCGCCTTTCAAAGGCGATGTAGGTGTTATCCTCGCCTTCATTATCCCTTCCATCCATGCAACACTCTTGTTCCTTACCTTTCACGATCCGACCTCCTCTTGAGGTGCACCAGGTTCCTCCATTCCATATCAATGTGGCTTCTTGCCAATTGCTTTTCAGAAGACGCCTTGTGGGAAGACCTTTTCCTTATACTCCAGCGAGTGGCATTCTGGGTAGTGGTATCATCAGACTTCTTGCTGTTGGAGCAAGATTCTGACCAGTGGCTGGTCCATGATGCCGGCTTGCCTTTGTGGGATGCGAGTGTCGTGGTTCAGATCTTGGTCCTTGACAAGTTATCGCACAACGCTTCGTCCTCCGACTTCTCTCCATCAATTCTGGTGCGCGACATGTTGTCGTACAACACATCCTCAGCAGGTTCGTCCATATTGAGACCGGGTATTGCTGGAGCAGCAGTTTCTCTGGGATCCACCAGGGACAGGGTCTTCCCATTAGGAATAACCTGGCTTTTCTCTGTGGTGAGTGTGGAGGACCGAGCTGCGAGTGAGTCGAGGGTTCGTCTCCTCTGTCGATGTTCCTCCCCCTCCCCCTCCTCCTCATCGTCATCCACATCTTCCTCGTCCTCATAATCCTCCCCCTTCACACATCTGTTCCTCCTCATCATACTCATAACCACTAGCATCATCGTCCGCGTGTTCTATATAACACACGATCTCACCCGCGCTCTCTTTAGGATCTGTCAAATCGATAGGATATTCTTTCTCGACAGAATTGCCATTCTGGAATGATCTTGGGTACCGGTAATGGAAGATACGGTCAAAAGCGTGGACGGCTTCGCTTGCTCGTGTCGCAGTCCCATCGTCGGGGTAGTCCAGAGAACCATCAACGCATTCAACTTTGTAAAAGTCAGTGATGCAATCCTCATAGTCGTTCCACAGGTTCTGGAATCCGGTATGCTCGTCTTCGGGACGGTACCCTGACTTTCGGAGGATCTCGCCCTGGAACATAGCTACGGCAGCTCCATCTACCCGAGTGATAGCGGCATGGGTGAAAAAGGAGAACATAACTTTCTGCACGTCAGATATGCGACCTATACGCTGGAACTCTTTCACCATGTGTTCGATCAGCAACCGGTCAGCATCTGGCAGGCCAGCAGTCGCTTGGATCCCGCCTTTGGAGCTGGACCAGTAGGCCTCATCAAGTCCCACATTGTCGACCATCCACTTCCTTTCGCTAAATACTTCTCTGCTCACCACTTCGCCTTCCACCATGAGATCAACAGGTTTGACTCCGCGATGCAACAAGGCTCGGGCAAATGGCAGCAGGAATTGTTCGTTGTGCTGTTCAACCACCGATTCAAGTCTGGTGAGGAAGTCGGTTTTCGTTGTCCGGTCTCCTCGCCCATCGAGAATGGTTTCAAGCAGGTCGCGAATATTCCAGAGACCGCCGAGACCCACCCCATGATCAATGCCTTCCACATCGATTTCCTCGTACATACAGTCTGGGTGGTCATAATTCACGCCCTTTTCCAACACAACCTGGATAGTGCGACTGATCAGAGCTTGTATTTGACTTGGGAACCGGGAGAAAATCTTTGAGTTATCCAGCAGCTGTCGAGCATAGAACCTGCACTTCCTTAGAGACCAGGAAGTGGGATGTGCGGCCTCCTCGCTTGCTGCTGGTTCAGGCAAAAAACATTCTTCAGGAGTATTGTCCACCACATCAGGGACATGTGCTGTACCCACCTGCGTCGTCGAGGAGGTCGTTGCTGGCTGAGAGGTGAATATCTCCTCGATATCATCATGCTCCACCTCAGCAAGCTCTACTGCATTCATGTCTGCCGAAAGCTCTTCCAGAGAGTGATCTTCCCAGGCAGGAGGGCTTGTTGCATACGTCTGTGTAGATGTCGCTGTTTGAACAACGTCACCTACACTAGAAGTTGCTTTTTTGGTCTGCAACTCGGGCCGAGTAAAGGTTTGAGCTGTCTGTGCCGAAGATGTTGCGCTGGAGCCAGTTCTACCGTCGGATATAGCTGCTCTTGCCTGGAAAGCGATGGCCAGCTCTTCAAGGTCCTGTGGCGGTGTAAGGGGCGGGATTTGAGCATGCACGCCCAGAGATATGTTAATGGTGGGTACTTGTATGCTCTTTATCTCAGGAGATGGAGCTGATGACCGTGGTGGTGTAAGCGGTGCGCTCGGAACGGGCCTGCTTGGTGTAGCCACCCTTGAAGGCTTGGCCATGATCGGCATCTCCACGCTCTGCACCACGGGAGATGCCACTATTGGTGATAGTGATGGTTGAGCCTGGTTGCCTGCAGATGAAACAGATGTGCTGAGTCGTCTCACAGCTGTGTTCTGGTGTCTCTGTGCTTGGGAAGTGGCAGCTGTAAGGGAGGAGGCAGAAGCTTGAGCAGTCCACTTGCTATTTCTGACATCTTGAAATGCCCCTCTACCGGCTCGTGATGAGCTGCTGCTGTGCCCTGATTTTCTACTCGACATTGTGGGTGTTGACATCGGCGTCTGAAACATCTTGTTGAGTGAAGCTAGCTTGAGCTTCTTGCCCTCGTCGGCAGATACCTCCTGGTCTGGATCTTCCGCCGATCTCTTCACACCCCTTGCCGAGCTGTTCGACGCTCTGGTTGGACTCGGTGCAGCTGATGGCTGAGCGCCCATTGAATTACGCTGAGCTATTTGTTCTTCCTGGGGTGGCAGGTAAGTGTCCTCCCAGGTTGTCTTCCGCCAGTCCATGCAGTGTCGACAGGGGCATTGTAAAGCGGGCAAACCGGTGTGTTCCACTCCGTCCATCTTGTCACTGACATCATGATTGGCAGTTTGTCTTTTCTTTCCCATCACTTTGCACTCTTTCTTCCAGGTTTTTCCTGCACAAACTTCTTCCATGTATGCTTTGTAGTACGCCTCTTTTGCGCGGCAGAGTCTCGATCGGAAGAGTCTGCATGGTGTGGGACTCAGGTCTTTGCGGTTTCCCAGCCCATATGCGTCGAAAACGTCGACCTTTCTCTTCTGACCAGGCTGAGCTCCCCGATATCTTGGTGGAGTTTGGAGCCCTGCTATGAAGGAAAAAGAGGCTACCTCCGGCGCACGTCGAGATAACTCCACCCGACCTTTGTGATCTGCATATCGTCGGTGGCAGCATTTCATCTTAGCCAAGGTAACCCGGTCATTGAAAACAACAGTACTCGACGAAAGAACAGGATTCCACCCGATGCGACGCACTTCAGTAGGGTCTTCGGGCAAGGTGTTGATATACAGCCTCTCCTGGCGTGGAGACGCCGAGGGTGAGAATATGTTACTCACGGTAGCTTTGGTTGTACTTCTCACTGGGACACGAGATCGTTGGTTCACCACAGACAAGACTCTCATGTTGGGTTGCGTAAGAACATGTCTCAAGGAGGAGGACACTGGCTTCTGTCGTAAGTGTCTGCGGCATCATATATCAGTACGGCTCCGTCATGTAGGCTTGTCCAGAGAGTAAGTGAGCACTCACGATGGAAAAAGCATCTTGACGAAAGAATGTGAGGAATGTTGTCCGAGAGTTTGACTACTATTTGATATTGATGATATTTTCTTGTGAAGGGAAGCTTTCTGACAGCTTGTGTTTCAAGGCGACACCAATGTTCAAGTGCCCTGAGAAGGTCAGACAAGTCAGAACTGGTCCATACATTCCAAGAACATACCAACACCTATTTATTGTACACCAAAATGACAACCTGTAGGTCGTGAGAAAGTTGCAATTCGCAAGGATGAGTATGAAGACTGCGATGAATCAACTTCGGTCTGCGCAATGCTCTGGTGGAGGGAATGCAAAGATTGCAGTCGTGGATGAGCAGGTAGGTAGACTCTGGAAGCAATTGCGAATCTTTGGGCAGTGGGAAAAACGTACGAAGTGGGAAAGAGGAAGTCGCCTGGCCGTGTATCAGGCAGTCGCTCTGAGTGATCATGTGGGGCAAGTGACTGTGGTGCGTAATATATTTTCTGTGATCGATGGCAGATCGAAAGCCATGACAGGGCTGTGCACTTTCACTGCAAGTGAAAGGCTGTCGAAACAGGTTAATGGTCCAAGAGTGAAAGCCGAAACCTGACAGATCGGTTCGTGAGAAGGAAAACCTGCGCTGAATGCGGGTTCTTGATGTTACGATCGCAGCTGGTACAAGCTGATGCATCCATAAGCGCAGAAGGACCGCTGATGCAGGAAGAAATGGGAACTATCAAGATCTCGGAGCGGCCAGCCAGTTTGACAGCAGTGTTTATGGCAAACGACGTGGTCCATTCATTGACCAACGTGAGCATACAACATTGCATCCACATTACAAGGAGTTCGTTTGATGCGCTTGCATTGGACATGATATGCGAAAGAGCTGATGGGTTAAAGAGCAGCGGTTTGAACCCCTTTTCCCGTTCACGGAGCACGTGACCATATCATCTCAATCCCGCACCCAAGTCCTCCTCACATCACGGCATGCGTATCGACATCTCAACATACTACGGCTGATGGCAGGCCTGCATACAATCTCATACCGTATTCAGTAATCACGAAGCCTAGATGTTATGTGGCAACGGTAAAATTTTGCTATCTAACACGCCTCGCCGTGCAGCGTCCTCATGTTGGAGCGCTGGCATCATACTCTGGGTTCGCCATAGCTCATGTTGAGAACCTCTAAGCCCGCGCCATTCAACACTTATGAGTATTTTCTCAAGTCCAGAGTCAAGCTCTTACTCGAGTTGGCGCTCTGATCACGATAGACACCCACTAGAGCTTCGCTGCCCTGAAAGAAGCCGGTCTTCAGTGAGATGACAATGAACTGCATGCCCGGTCCAGCATGATTCCTGACGTACGTAACGAGCTTCTGGACATTGGCATTGTCTAGTGCAGCGTCCACCTCGTCCAGCACGAAGAATGGCGATGGCTGATAGGAATGAATTGCAAAGAGAAGTGCCAACGCGGCCATGGTCTTCTCGCCACCAGACAAATGCTCCATGTCTCTGAAGCGCTTCGCAGGCGGCATGGTGTGGTAGTTGACACCAGCAAGGTATGGCTCATCTTCATCTGCCGACAGAAAGGCACGACCACCTGCTGGAAACTCGGACGACCTTGTCAAATTCGAGTAAATTGGCTCGATCTGTTCTGAGATATGGTTGTAGGCTTTGAGGAAGGCTTCGTTTCGTTTTCGCTTGACTGAGTTGTATTCTTTGCTGAGTGTGGCATAGCGATCGTGGATAGCTCGGTATTCTGCATCGGTATCCCGCAGACGACCTTCCGAGGCTTGTAGACGAGTGCCCGCATGTGAGTTAGGCGTCATCTTCGAGAGCTGAGTGTTGAGCTTCTCGATGGCTTCTTGTAGTCGAGTGTCCGCGGTAGATGTGGAGTCCTCTTTGAGATCATCATCTAAGTCACCAAAGTCCACCTCGATACCGTAGTCTGAGACCTGCGGAGCCTGGAGTGCTGATGCTGCTGCATCGTCTTCATCGTCGCCATCGACATCCATGCTATCTGGATCATCCTGAGAACCTAGAGGTAAGTCGTTGATGGGCAACTGTTCCAGTGTTGCAGAACCCTCAGCGAGTGGTATCTGGATGTCGTCAATCTTGCAGCGACGCAGCAGCGTATACCTGCTTGCGGCGTGTCGTTTCACTTCCCCTTCCAGACCACTAAGTGCCTTGAACGATGCTTCCATATTCTTGCTTCGCTTCTGGACTTCTGCTTTGGCTTTGTTCAGTTTGTCCGCCGAAGTCTGGTGGGTTTCTTTCCGCTCCTCAAGCTGGGCATTCAATTGGTCGAGCTCATCCTTCATGGTTTCGAGGTCATCTTGCAGGCCTTGCTTTTGCTCGTTCAGCTCATCAATCGTCTGTCGGTCTCGTTGATGCTTATCTTGTAGAGCTTGGATACGGTCATCGGTGGACTGTAGTCTGGTCTTTTCGTAGTTGAGTTGTCCTTCGATCCTGCCCTTCTGTGTAATGAACTCCACCTTTTTCTGTGCTGCTTCTTGTTGCAATGTACCCTGACGAACTTCGTAGTCACGAATATCATCGAAGCCAAGACGTTCACAGAAGGCTTGGAAGACCTCGTCTTCCACTTCACGGACCGTGCTTGAGTGATCTTCGATCTCTTGGTCTATCTCCTCCAGCTTCGCTCTCTCTTGACCTAGCCTGGGGCGATCGCCGTTGAGCTGTCTGCGTAGGTTGTTGATCTCGCTCTGCTTGCTTTCGATGTTTCTGTTCAATGTCTCGATTTCATTTTGCGCATATCTGAGCTGGTTCTCTAGGCCAGAAAGCTCATTCTGCAAGGTCTGTTCCTCAGTGACTTGTACACGATCTTGTGGCAGAGCATTGAACCTCTCCAGCAATTGATCTTTCAGCTTGTTCAGCTTGTCAACTTCTGCATCGTCCCACCTGCGGGTATTCTGATCTTTCCCTCGACCACCGGTGATGAGACCGCCTTTGTGTATGACAGTGCCGTCGAGTGTCACTGCTTTGGCTTCAACACCCTTGTTGTAGACCATTCTCTTTGCAATATCAAGGGTGTCGCAAACGATAGCGTTACCACAAGCATAGGAGACCGCGCGAGATAAGGCACTGTCATAGTCGATAGTATCTATCGCTAGTCTGACACCTGGATCTGCACCTTTCATGCCCGAATTTATAGCCTTGACCTGAATGGTGTCTAGAGGAATGAACGTAGCCTGACCAGCTCGCTGATCTCGCAGGTACTCGATGCATTGCTTCGCCGTCGCCTCTGTGTCCACAATGACTGAATCGAAATGGCGGCCCAGAACAGTGCTGACAGCTTCACCAAACTTTTTCTGCTTTGGTTTGCAGAGTTCGTGCAGGCGACCTTTCACGCCCGGATATGTTCGCTTGAGAGTAGCAATGGTCTCTCTGATTCGAACCTCTTTCTCGCTTGCCCGTCGACCATCGTCTGCTTCGAGGAGCTTCCTAGCAACCTCGGCCAACTTCTCGTCGAGCTCGGTTCGCTGCCTTGCAGTCTGCAAACGTTGGGAGCTTAGGGTGGTGAGCTTCCTACGCTTGTCATCGACGTCCTGTTGCACTTGGGTAGCGGTGTCGGACAGAGCGGTCTTTCTTTCGTCAAGCCGGGCTCTGTCAGCTTCGAGCGCTCGAAGTCTGAACTCCTGACTATCAACGTTGTTCTTGAGGTTATTGTAGGTTGCTTCCTGAGGCCCTCGCTCACTTCGCAGGGCGGCGACCCTGCTTTGATCAGCGGAAGCTCTCTTTCCCACTTCTTCCCTCAGCCGATTGAGCTCCCTCAGATCAGCATCACTCAGCTGACCACCTTGTCGACCCGCAGCCTGTTGCCATTCAGACTGCCATTGGGCTTCAGCCCTTTCTACAGTGCTGAGATTCTTCTGAAGAGAACTGACCTGATCGGCCTGGGCTTGTCGTTCTTTCTGGATTGCTTGGATGCGAGTTGTGTATTTTGACAATTGCTTGGTAGACAGATTGATCTGCTCATCGATGGGAACAAGCTTTGTGTCTTCGTCTTCGATTTCCTTCTCTTTCGCTTTGATGGCCTTCTCGGCCTTTGAGACGTCTCGCCCAGCTTCGGTATGTTCCTTCTTTGCAGCCTCGAAAGCCTTGTTGAACCTTTCGATTCCACGTTGAAACTCTTTGAGATCGTTTTGGTGCTTCTGTATTTCAGCGCTGGAGTGCTCAATGTCTTGCTGCAAATGGTATAGCTTCCACAGAATATGGGTGGCAATGGCATCATCTCTTTCCTCGGTCTTCTTCATGAACTTGTCTGCTTCATCCTTTTGCTCTTTATATTGCCGGATCTCAGCATTGATGCCGCGGCGTCGATTGACCTGAAGACTCTGCTGGTCATTGGCTTCATCTTGTTCAGCTTTCAGGCGATCGTACTCTGGTTTGTACTCCAAGCTGCCGGAAACCTGCTCAATGAGTCGTGTCAAATCCTGAGGCTTTTGTATAGCAATTGCTTCGACGTCGCCTTGGAAAACCAGGAAATTGCGCGCTTTGATCAGGATGTTCTCTTCCTCCATGGCCTCGTTGTATTGCTGTGCTGTGACGACTCTATCGTTGATCCGGAACTCTGAGACTCCGGCCGTGGTGATAGAGCGCTTCCATTTCTGGATTTCGCCGGCATCGTCCTCAAACACGGCCATGACCCAGGCGGACTTCGGATCATTGCCTTGCGTGCTCGTCTGAGTACTTTCTTCTTCCTCTTCCTGGCCAGTTGTTTGCCTATCACCAGTTGCAATGGATTTTCTGATGACTCTTCCTCTGTAAATTAACTCCCTCAGATGCTGGGATCGTAGATGCGAGGACTTTATGCCGAGCACGAAAGAGATGGCATCCATGGAGTTGGACTTGCCGGAGCCATTCGGACCGATGATTGAGGTGAAGTAGGCATCACCAAACAGTAAGGTGTGGTGACCTTTGTATGATTTGAAGTCTGCCACCGTTAGTATGTTGCCGCCCGCAGTCGCGCGTTGTGTGAATGCGTACTGAAGAGCTCGAGACGTATGAGCTTTCCCATATTGACCACGGCGATTCTGCAGGCCTCCTGTATCTCTTGATCTCAGCGACAAAGTCGACAGCGTGGCTGTGCGCAGCAAGAATGGTTGATGGAGGGCCTCAGCAATCACGCGTCAACGCGTCGCAACTTGGAGGGCGCCAGAAGTACGCGTTTTGGCGGAAAGAGACTGCAAGTCATGTGACTCGATCGACGGAGCAGTTTGGGGAAGGCACGACTGGCCGGTGACCAGCGTGGTGCGATGATGTCAACGTGTCAACAAGCATCACGACCAGTCTTATTTTCCATGCAGCCAACGTGCGCAATGCTCCCATCAGTTTTGGGGTACACCTGCCACCAGATGCAACCTCTATACCAGTAACGCTACTTGCCCGCTGATAAATTACCTGGGACCCTCTGTTGCAGAGTCAACAAAGACACAGCATCACTCGCCTCGCATTCTGTGTCGCAAGCATCCGAAGCATTTCCTGCCGAGCCTCGACAGGCAGGGGCCGTTGCTCGTAACAGCACACTCAATACCATGTCCGGATCAGCAGACCTCCCGAGGGTCAAGTCTGAACCTGCCGCCCTCGACGAGAAGGCCGCTGCAGATACCCTCTTCCCAACTACAACCGCCGACTCGGCGGATACGAACAGCTATAATGAAGGATTGACACCAGGCTGGCTATCCTCCGCACCAGCTAGCCCGGGGGTGTTATCGAGGAACTCGTCCTCTTATTTCACTAAAGACATGCATGATATGATGGACGAGACCCCGCTAGACAAGCTGACCATTTTCGACATCTTTGACAATTTGGCCCTCCCTTCGAAACTCGAGAAATGGCAAATGGCACTTTCGGCTCAAAAACAGAAACTGGCAAGGCAGCAGGAGAAGATCAAGTCACAGGGCACCAAAACTCAAAAGGCCGTCGCAGAGCTGCGCAAGAGAGTCCCCACGGGTGAGGAGCAGTTGGCCAGATACCGAAGGCGCATGAAGACCTCCATCGACAAGGTTAACAAGCGCTGGACTGAAACCGTCACTATCACCACCCGCGAGAAGATCTCATTCATCTCCGCCGTCCTCAACATCTTCATTTCCGGCTACTTGATCGGTGCCATGCCTGAGCGCTTCTACTGGTGGTTCACCGTGCAGTTCGCCTATTTCATGCCTATCCGCTTCTACACCTACCATAGGAAAGGCTACCACTACTTCCTAGCCGACCTCTGCTACTTTGTCAACGCCCTCGCCCTGTTGACCATTTGGCTCTTCCCACGCTCCAAGAGACTCTTCATATCGACGTACTGCCTTGCCTACGGCAACAACGCAGTCGCTATTGTCATGTGGAGGAACAGTCTCGTCTTCCACTCTCTAGACAAAGTCACCTCGCTTTTCATCCATGTCATGCCGCCTGTTACCCTCCACTGCCTAGTCCACCTCACGCCCTCGGAAACCCTCTCGGCTCGCTTTCCCGCAATCTACAATATCAAGCACTCGGCACCGTCTAGTCCGGAGCACTACAGCCTTACCGCAATGCTGACCTGGGCCACCCTACCGTACGCTGTGTGGCAACTCTTCTACCATTTTCTTATCACCGTCCGGCGCCGAGACGAGATCGCAGCCGGGCGCCCGACGTCCTTCACCTGGCTCCGCAAATCCTACGCCAACACTTGGATTGGCAGGGTTGTCCTTGGCCTGCCCAATGCTCTGCAAGAACCAGCCTTCATGCTGATTCAGTACTCTTACGCCTTGCTCACCATCATACCATGTCCAATCTGGTTCTGGTCCCGTTGGGCTAGCGCCGTCTTCTTGATGGTCGTGTTTAGCTGGAGTGTTTGGAACGGAGCCAATTACTACATGGACGTGTTCGGCAAGAAGTTCCAGAAAGAGCTGGAACAGATGAAGAAGGACATGGCACGGGCACAAGGCTCGCCAGGCTCAATGACTCCCTTGCAAGATACGACGACGATTGGTGAAGGCAAGGATAGTGAGATCGATAAAATTCCACTGTTAGAGGAAGAACGCAAGGACAAGACCAAGGCAACGGAGGCGGAGGAGACAGAACAGGAGGCAGGAGAGGGGCCGAGAGAGGATGCAGCGGGCGCTCTACTGGAGATGCAGTTGGGAAAGAAGGGTCAGGACTCGTCGGAGAGCAACACCGGAGCCATCATGGAGAGCACCGAGCAGAAGCTAGACTCGACGTGAGAGCAAAAGCTCCATCTGGTAGGGGATACGGTGAGTTTGAGTAGAGTCAAGGGCATGCAGTCATGCAAGAATGAATAGATTGATGTTATGACCGAATCTTTGTCAGATTCAAAAGACTACCATGTTTGATAAAACCCGATATCGCACGTGAGGCCTCGGCAAAATTGCTTTTAAAGAGCAAGGTCCTGCTTGCGCAAGCCTGAAATACAGATTCTATTTGACCTTGTCACCTGGAGTCGTTATGTTGATGTGCAGTTGAGACTCAACGGGCTTGCTGGAAATTGCGCTATAGACGTAAGGGTGCAGAGCCCAGTATTGCCTGTTCGTGACGACAGTTGCTTATTATGCAGCTAACAAAGGGGACATTCGGCAGATGCCCCTCGAACCCCTTTCCACTCGATAGGTGCATTGTAGGGCGAACTGGCGACCGTAGTTGCGACACAAGTGGTCCGACTGGTCTGCTTGGCATTGGTCGTGTGAAGCCACGGTGTTGCGCTGGACCGTCTCCAAAAGAGCTTCGACTTTAAGATATTCTGGAAAGGCACCCCCCGTCCATGCTTCACATCACAACCTCTACTGCCCCATTCCTTTTCATCCACCTGATACCTGAAGGCAGGCGCCTACAGCAATCATGAGTGGCCGTAAGTCTGCCATTACATTGGCAATGAGCGCAGCTAACCTGGCGCAGTTCGATTCCTCGATCTCATTAAACCCTTTACGCCCCTCCTCCCCGAGGTGGCAGCACCCGAGTCCAAGATCCCTTTCAACCAGAAGTTGATGTGGACAGGAGTAAGGACACAAAGCAACAGCGAGAATGCAGCAGGATGCTAACAGCTCGACAGTGCACACTCCTCATCTTCTTGGTCATGAGCCAAATGCCGCTGTATGGCATTGTCTCGTCAGACACCTCAGACCCCATCTACTGGCTACGTATGATGTTGGCAAGTAACAGGGGCACTCTGATGGAGTTGGGAACCACTCCCATCATCTCATCAGGAATGGTCTTCCAGGTATGCGCAAGACCTCGTGAATCAGACAACATGGATGCTAACCAGCCCAGCTCCTTGCCGGTACTCATCTGATCGATGTCAACCTGGACCTCAAATCCGACCGCGAACTGTACCAAACCGCCCAGAAGCTCTTTGCCATCATCCTCTCTTTCGGCCAAGCCTGCGTTTTCGTCCTGACCGGCCTCTACGGCCAGCCATCCGACCTCGGTGCCGGCATCTGCCTCCTTTTGATTGTCCAGCTGGTAGTTGCCGGTCTCGTCGTCATTCTGCTCGATGAGCTCCTGCAAAAAGGCTATGGTCTTGGATCCGGTATCTCGCTGTTCATCGCCACTGGCATTTGCGAATCCATCGTCTGGCGGGCCTTCTCCCCAACCACAATCGACACCGGCCGCGGCAAAGAGTTTGAGGGCGCAGTCATCGCTCTCTTCCACCTTCTCGTCACATGGCCAGACAAGACAAGAGCTCTGAAAGAGGCATTCTACCGACCTCACCTCCCCAACATCATGAACCTGCTCAGCACAGTCGCTGTTTTCGCAGCAGTCATCTATCTCCAGGGCTTCCGTGTCGAGATCCCAGTCAAGAGTTCGAGACAACGAGGCATGCGCGGTAGCTACCCAATCCGTCTCTTCTACACCTCCAACATGCCTATCATGCTGCAATCAGCTCTCGCATCAAACATCTTCATGATCAGCCAGATGCTGTGGAACCGCTTCCCCGACAACCTGCTAGTCCGAATGATCGGTCAGTGGGAGCCAAAGGAGGGATCTGCACAGCTGTACGCCAGCTCTGGTATCGCATACTACATGTCTCCTCCACACAACATCACCGAAGCCCTCCTCGACCCCATCCACACAGTCATCTACGCCTCCTTCATCATCGTCACATGCGCCGTCTTCAGCAAGACCTGGATCGAGGTTTCTGGTTCTGCCCCACGAGATGTCGCCAAACAACTCAAGGATCAAGGTCTCGTCATGGCCGGCCACCGTGAACAGAGCATGTACAAGGAACTCAAGAGGGTGATCCCCACTGCCGCCGCATTCGGTGGTGCTTGCATTGGTGCCCTATCCATCTGCTCTGATATGCTGGGCGCTTTGGGCTCCGGAACCGGTATTCTACTAGCTGTTACTATAATCTATGGATACTTCGAGATCGCGGCCAAGGAGGGAGATTTCGGCGCGAACCTGAGAGGTATCATGGCCTAGAAAGCTAGTGGGAAAGGAGTGGACACCGGCTCCTGGCTACCAGTTGAGGCCATCAATCATTCGACGCTTTCATACCAAGCTGTATGGTAGGGTAGTTTGCGTCTATGTATGATGCCATCGGTCACAGATCGGAGAAGCTTGTATATCAACAAAAGCGCTTGCAGACAGTTGGTTAGTATTGGCAGTGTTGTCTGTCTACTCAGGGACGACCGTCGATAGATGTAGAACCACCAAATAAGATCAGTCACTTGCAAATGCAACATTAGCAGTGCAACGCAGCGTAGCGTTCCTGTCTCTTCCACCGAAACCGAAACAGGCAGCAATTCCTTTCGATGTTCTATCCGTATCGTCCGCTTCAGGCCTCTTAATACCTCGCATCGCCTGTTGTATTCTGCATGCCATGTCACATCGCGGGATGATAGGGTGCCTGCCTGCGTCCTCCAGGCGCCGAGCATTTCGGATCTACATACCTAAACACAATAGGTTATTCGGCGGAGATATGGCACTGCTTGGCTCCAGCGGGTGCTGAAGGGGCTCGGGCTACAAGTATCCTGTTAACGGATGTTGGGGGTCGGGTATGCGCAACTTGGAATGTACGGGCGTTCTTCGGTGGTTGCGGGTGCGGGTGCTGGCTGCGTCGAGACGTGCTACAGAAAGCACATGGTGAATGGTGGGGCGATGTTCCGATAAAGCAGTCGTTACGCATCGTACGTAAAGCAGCATGATTCTCTGTAAACGATATATGCAGCTGTAAATTTCAGACATCGCTACATACGGTATCTAATACAATACATCTAGCAGGCTGGCTTGCAACCTCTCTAAACTGATCTACAGCTTAGACCCCTTCTTCTGCCTCGCGGCCTTCTCTTTATCCCTCAACAGCCTCCGCAGGATCTTGCCACTGGGCGACTTGGGTATAACGTCAATGAACTCGACACCTCCCTTCAACCACTTATGCCTAGCCTTCTCCTTCTCAATGAATTTCTGTATATCTCTCTTGACCATGGCGTCGCTTTCCTCGATGCCTATGCTGTTCGACTTGACGACGTATGCCTTCGGAAGCTCGCCTGCTGCGTCGTCAGGTACTGGAATGACGGCGCAGTCGGCGACCGCAGGATGAGCTAGGAGAGTCGATTCGAGTTCTGCTGGTGCGACCTGGAGACCCTGTGATGTCGTTAGTATGTTCCGTACAGTACGAGTCACGATGAGAATATGCTTACCTTGACCTTGATCAGCTCCTTTATCCTGTCAACAATCCAAACGTGCTCGTTGCCGGACGGTGCTTTCTTAAACACCACCTCGTCACCCGTCCGCATGTATCTCCCGTCCTCCATCTCGACGAAAGTATCTCGAGTCGCTTCATCGTTCTTGAGATACCCTAGTACGATGGAAGGTGAGCTCACTAGCAGCTCGCCGGGCTGATCGTACCCAGTGATCTCATTACCCTCGATTGACATAACCTTGGCCTTATACCCCGGGAGTAGTGAACCGGAAGAGCCAAACCAAATGTCCTCTGGATTCGTCGAGCACACGACTGTGCAGGTCTCAGTAAGCCCGTAGCCCTGTCGAATGCGCCATTCTGGATACTGCTGATTGAGCGCCTCGGCGGTTTCTGCGCCAAGCGGTGCTGCACCTGTGAACACGGCTTTGACCGAGCTGAGATCGAACTTGGCGCAGAGATTATTCTGCTTGACCATGTTGATAATGATCGGCGGCACGATATATAACGTGTTGATCTTGTACTTCTGTATGCTGTTTAGGTAGCTGTTGATCTCGAATTTCGGCAGAACGATGACATTGTCCCCCAGGTAGGTGCTGCAGTGGCAGATGACAATTAAACCGTAGATATGGGACTGCGGAAGCAAACCTAGCGCGGCCTCCCGGTAGTCCTTGCCCTGCTTGGCTCTGTTACCGCTGTCGTACGCCTTAATTTGCAGGGTGTTGGCAATCACATTCCTGTGAGAGATCATGACGCCTTTGGGAAGACCCGACGTGCCAGAGCTATAGCAAAGAAAGGCAGTCTGGCGTGCGCCTTGTCCCTTCTCCCACTTCAGAGGCTCGAGCTCTGGTAGCTTCTTGCCTGCTTCGAGTAGCTGTGGGAATGCCTTGAGATCTTTAGGATAGGCCGATTCGTCGTCACCAGGCATAGGTAGTATGTAGATCCTGGAACGGTCCATGCCGGCCTTCTTCGCGCCCGCAAGCGCAACGTCCAGGAGGGGCATCACGGTAAAGAGTGCTTTTGCTTCGGCGTTTGCGAGTTGATGTCGCAGTTCATCAGTACTGTATGCTGCATTCGCTGGCGAGGAGATACCGTTCAGGCGATGTATAGCCCAATTCAGAGTCATGACATCGATAGTGTTTAGAGCGAAAACACCACAGACTTTGTCGTATTCTGTACCCTCGTTGACCTTCCATCCAAGCTCTTTTGCTAGCGCTCTTGCGACATGGTCGCAATCCTCCTTCTGCTGTCGCGCACTGATTGCCTTGCCAGTAATGCCATCGACGTATGCATCTCTCGAGCTCGAGTATGGGGCTCGACCATGTTTCTCATCGAATATGAAATCCGTGATGGAAACTGTATCAGGTACATCGGGGCATTGTGGTACCCATTCTGGCGGTACGAAAGGCATCTTTGGCCGCTGTAGTTGTGTGTATCAAGAGTACACGGAGATCGCTCGACAGCAATTCAGTATCGTATAGTGGCACAGAGCACAAGAGGCAAGCAAAACACAGGTTCCTATACTGAACGCGATGCGAGGGATGACGAAGTCGAGGGACCAGCAGGATCCTCGTCTCCGGCTCGATTGAGACTTGCAATGGGGTATGCCGAGCTAACAACATGTCCACGAGGTAGCTGGGATACCTGTGACGACTTTCTACCCACTAGTCCTCCACCCGGGGTGGCCGATTCGATCATCTCGCCAGGTGCCATTGGTTACGGAGGAAGATGAGATCTCGCCTGGGGTACTCAGTTGGCACCGAGCTGTTCCCCACAAAAGTCAGACTGGTGGAGCTTTCCAGGGCTACTGCAGCCGACGATAAGCTTGGTATGCCTCTCTATGCGCGTATGAACACCCGCAAAAACAGTCTTGTGTCATCTCATGTGAGACCAGATGAGTTGTAAGTAGCACTGTGAGGTCATGGAGAACATCCTGCCACTGCTTGTCATAGTCACCGTCAGAACGTTGACAACCCGACAGATTGACAGCCCGGCGTGTTGGCGCGAGATGGGACTGCTAGTGCGTACCTAGGTACGTAGCTAAACTTTAGGTTGCACCGAGGTCGACATTTGGAACCGCAGTCTTGGTCATCCCGAGCAAATGCCGATGTGCTTGAACGGATGATTCCTTCCCAGGTGTTCGGCTCTTGAGATAAGAGTTCTATTGACGACCTTAGGTAGAAACACGTTGTACTTGACCTTGGAATTAGTGTCATGTGTCGTACAAGTTGTAGAAGTAGCTAAACCAACCGATAGCGCTGAGAAGCATGTGTTGACGAGTGGACTGGGATCCAGATAAAGAGTTGTATGTCCTCACAGGAATGCAGCGAAAGAAGCATGGCTGTCATCGAGCTTCAAGACAGGCGTTTTGATGAGGCCACAGCTCAGAATGGATGTGAATGACCACGCGTGTCTGACTGTCAGGGCCGTCTCTTTTGGTGTAGTGAGGAAGGCACGACTTTGAGGGATGCGTGAAGTTGACATGTTAACAAAAAATCAATCTACTGAATGAGAACATTATGACACTGCACACGAGTAGCCAATACCAAGGCTCAGAACTGGTTCTCTAGAAATTTCCTGATGGCCATAGTGACCTTCACTGTCTTCTCAAACACATACCGATGCCCGCTCTCAACCATCACTTCTCTAAGTGCAGAAACAGACCCGCAGCCTTCGCAGCATTGATGCTATCAGGCCTGGCCATCCGTGTATCAGAGTAATCGATGTACAGCACAGCTGTGTCGATCCTGAGGTGGTCTCTCGACACACCCAGTTTCTCACCCGCATCCTGTACATTACACTTCCAAGCACGGCAGTACGCCTGCCAGGTCTCGAAACCATCGTGTTAGACTCTATCCACGAATTGCCTCTTGGACTCCTCGTCCTGCGCATATCTCTTGAGGGATACATAGCCGGAGTCGAGAATCTGGTCATCCAATGCTGAGAGGCCCTTGCCATATCATAGTAAGAGCGTTGCGACGCGAGACTGGCATGTAGCAAGGGCCTCCTACTCCTATGGCTCGAGTCCATCAACGAGATTGGCCAGGTGTCCAGGATTGGGCTACGGTGCTGGTTCAGCCCGAGCCAAGGACGTCCCAGTGCTGCAAGCGAGCCGAAGGATGAGCTGGGCGCATAAGACCAAGTGAATGCACACGGAAAAGAGCTAGGTATCAAGCCCGTCCTGGTCAGCAGGTGGTGGAAGCTGCTGCCCGAGTGCTTGGCGGAACAAGACGTCGCAGATCTGTATCGTACTCGCCTTCCACCTTACGCTTCTGCCGCCGCTTTAATCGTCATTTCACCGCTTACCTTCTCGCGAAGCTTGAAGACTAGGTCATCGAAGCTAATCTAGCAAACCCTTCGCTTCCCGGACGGTGACCCTCACCCCCTTTGAATCCAGCTTAGGGCTTACCAAGAAGAAGTCATGTGCCAACTTAACATCGCTTTCATCAGTCTCAAACAACTCAAATTGATAACTCCTAAACAATGTGGACAAGCACATGTGCATTTCCGCCATGGCAAGGCTGTACATGTCAGTAAGACGTCCTGCAACACAGGTCCATTTTTCCGACACGACTTACTTGATGCCTAGACAGCTTCGACTTCCCTTTCCAAAACTAAAGAACCACTGTTCCATAGCTGGGTCAAGCCAGCGTTCTGGTTTGAATTTCCAGCTGTCAGGGAAGACTTCCTCGTTGTGACTGTGATCGACGATCGTGCATGACACGGGTGTTCGTGGAGGAATCTTCCAACCTGCGTAATGTAACGTCTTAGGCCACAGCCGAGGAGATCGTGCAGATACACCGTACGACAAGCGCAGACCCTCCCGGATACAGGCGTTGAGGAACGGAAGCTTCTCTACTGTCTGCAAAGAAAGCGGCTTTTTGAGATCGGGGATGGCAGCATCGAGTTCAGCGCGAAGCTTCGTGTATATGGACTTGTCCTGGACGATGTAGAACGTTGTCACAGACATGGCCCATGCGGCGGTAGTGAGGCCAGCAGCAACGAGAAGTTGTGCCTCATCGTTCAAGCGGCTAACGGTTTTCTCTGACAGTGGCAGATCGCTTCGGACAAGCTCGTGCAGAATAGTAGGGTGGTCAGGATTCTCTTTCGCGGTGCCGGCTTGTATGGCTTCGAGCTTGGCTGCGAAGTCCTATCGCCTAGTGTTAGCAGCCACAGCATTGCCAGAGAAGATACTCACCCTTCCAAGACGAATTATCGGCATTACGATAGGCTGAGTTACCATCACAAAACTGTCTGGCAGACTTTCCATCACCCTCCAAAGCCAATGGAACTGGTTTGCCAAGTGTCCAGCTTCGCTGGCCGCCATGAACGGCTCATGGAAAGTGTCCTTGAAGTCAGGCGATTGGAGATGGTTGTACGCCTCACCGAAGACGTAGGTAGTGATGACATCTCCCGAAAAGGCTGTCAACGCGCGATTGATCTTGAAGCTCCTTCCGCTCTGGACATATTTGTCGATCTTGGAGCAAAGGATGTCTAGCTTTTCACGAATAACAGGCTGGAATTCGGAGATTCGTTGCTTTGAGAAAAGCGGTAACAAGGGAGCCTTGCGCAATTTGTGCAAATCGCTTTCTGGTGTTGCGAATATGGAGCGCGGAATATTCAGGCGTTGTTGAAAGACATCGTACTTGTCCGTCCGACCAGGACCATACAACGTGTTCCAGAATTTAGAGTCGGCGACGTGCAGCTCGTGTGGCGTTATTCGCACGATGGGCCCTACGAAAACAAGGTTAGTCTCATGGTGAGTTAAGGATAATTGATGTTATGAAACCCTACCATATTGCTTGTGTAACTCTGAGATATGGAACGTAAACTGCCCTCGTTGGATGATCTCGAAATAAAACTCGTACCAGCGAGTCAAAGCGGCTAACCTGGGACCCGGGAACTTGGCTAGAGGACTTAAGTACAGTCTGTACACTGACGAGGCTAACAGATAGGCGGCAAATGCTGCAAAAGCAAGACTCAAAAGTGAATTCATTTTCGCTGTTACATGAAGAAAGAGTTCGGGGAGCCAGGTCTTTAACAAAAGACCAGGTGGTTAGGTTCGCCTGGTTGTAACACCCAGCGAGTCCATACTAAGCGAACGTACTTGCTGCAGCAAAAGCGGACAACGCAAGGCACGAGCGCGCAGCAGTCTATTCCCCACGACAACTGTACTGTACAATACGCAGTTGGACAGCGCTTATGTGAATTTGAGTTGGCTGGGCTCCTAAGGCTCAATTATTGCTTTTTTTGGGTGGGTTACCGTGAATAAGGTGCGCGCGCTAAGTACATGTAACCGTGCTGCGAAGTTGTAATATATCGAGACATGTGAAAGGTATCTGCGTCCTCAATTGTGGCCATGGTGACTTGTCCAGCTTCTTCATGGTTACGCCACTAGACAGACACAAGAGCAATGGGTGTATCGGGAAGAATGATAGGGTCTAGAATGTGCCTGAAGCACTGGCAGCAAGCTCTCAAGTACACGTGGAGTCATGCTTCAGTACTAGTAGTTTGAGTCCGTGTCCACGCGGCAGTACCGTTCAGTTTGGTAGCTCGAACACGATGCCAGATGTGGAGGATAGATCCAGAAACCTCAACGTATCATAACAAGGAAAGACTGGAAGATTTAATATAAGCTCAATGGTCGAGAGTCAGTTCAACTTGCACTTGCCATATACACTGTTTGTTACAGGTCTACTCTGACAACGCGTTCATGGCCACCAACAACACTCTTGCCGCAGAGGTATGCTTCCTATGCAGAGATATAGTTGATCCAAATACCGACTGACGCAGGTGGACGATGACCATGATTCTGGAATCGAGGACAACGAGAGCACGACGAGCACATCGCTGAAATCATCCATGGAAGATTACAAGTACGAGAATGGCCGGCGATACCACGCTTTCCGTGCAGGAGAATACCCTCTGCCTAACGATGAGACGGAACAAGCCAGAATGGATCTCTTGCACCATATCTGGCGACTGATGCTGGGTGGTGGTTTGCTGCTCAGCAATATTCATGACCCACAGCGTATACTGGACGTCGGCACAGGCACCGGGATCTGGGCCATCGACATTGCTGACGAATACCCGGGAGCACAGGTAGTTGCGACAGACCTAAGCCCCATACAGCCAGCTTGGGTGCCTCCAAACTGTAGCTTCTACGTCGATGATGCTGAGTCTGAATGGGACTTTGAGCCTTTCGATCTGATTCACGGCCGGAGCCTGGGTGGTTCAATATCGGACTGGCCACGATTCTATCGCCAATGTTTCCAAAATCTAAAACCGGGAGGCTGTCTTGAAATGCAAGAGCACGACGCCTGGATTAGCGCGCTCGAGCAGGAACCACCATGGACGGCGCATTGGAACGTGACTCTGAATGAGGCGAGCGCGATGTTCGGCAAGTACCTCAATGTTGCCAACAAGCATGTTGATTGGATGAGAGATGCTGGCTTTGTGAATGTGGAAGACAGAGTATTTCAGGTAAGTCTATCCGAAGGTTGTTCCTGTCCACGCTGACTGCGACCAGGTGCCAATTGGTGCATGGGCCAAGGGACAAAAGGAAATAGGTACGTACCATTTGGCTGAAATGATAGATGCGGTAGAACCGTATACTCTCGCCTTGTACACGAAGGTGCTGGGCAAGAGTGTCGACGAAACCCGTACTGTGATTGAGCACGTGAGAAGAGAATTCTCAACGAAAAGGAACTATTTGTACGTCAACTATCATTTCATTACGGCCAAAAGACCGTCTGAGACGATGAGATCATGACTTTAGGCAGGAACGGTTTTCCATGATGTTTTTTTTGGAGATACTGCCTCGAAAGGTTCCCTCGTCCTCAGACCCGCGTGTTGTGAGTCGGTATCACGTCATTGGGTGCGTCTCAGAGGCAGCAACAGCCATGATAGCCAGACGACGGAGAGGGCCGAGGTCGGTGGTGAGGCACTGTCGTCGATACCGCTTGAGGCCCGAGGATCTGTAATATATTGCATGCTATTGTCGAGCACTACTCTGTAGCTTTCCGTCCATATTCGTAGCATGATCCTCTACTCGCCAGATCAACCGGCCACTGGGCAGCTGTTGGGCCTTAGCCATACGATATGTTCGGCGTGTTAGTCCAACATTTTGTATCAAGGTCAGGTATATCTCCTCCCTCTCCGGTTCTACCTTGTGCGCCATGATCAGCCGGCTCCTTTCCAACAGTGTTTTCACGCAGGTAGTAGGTAGTCCGCTCCTGGCCCGTATACGCAGTAATCTTCTTAAACAAAGGCCGGTACGTACCGATACAAGAAGTGACGATGGTGAGACCTGTCTCGGTAGCGCCCTAAATGAGGACATTCGATCCTGCATGTGCGTAGTCTACCTTTTCGGAAATACCAGGGAGGTATGTGGACTTGATGACCCTAGTGGTATTAGCGAATACACCAACTATAGCTAGTCAGCAAGTATGCAGTGTAGCTCGCAATCCGTGCTGCTCACGGCTCAAAGCGAACCCAGCTGCCGCGTTCTCCCTGCATTCTTATCTCCAGACCACGGACGATGATCCAGGGTTAGAGGGCTAAAACGAAGTCACATGCTCTAGAGTATGCTCCCGGGAACACAGCGTGATAAGTGAAGACTTCAGCTGGCCAATATTCCGTCTCGATCGTGCAATTTCAGTCTGTTCACAGTGGTCAGCATGTATATCCCAAGCGCGTGGTGCTACAGTCTTTACCATAAGTGGGATTCTTGCATTGAGTGGACTGGAACAGCGCGCAGAGGGCCATAAAGATGTTCATTGACCCCCATTGACCCATATGAAGATGATCTCCTGGTTCTTCATCACCACTTCCAGTTACACAAGCCCAAAAGAGCTTTTGCTCGAGCTACATGCCATACTGGTGAGCAGCTGACCAATGTAGATAAACTTATACGCGTTGACTACTTTTGATGCAAGCGACATACCCTAGTAATGAAGCCCCACGTCATACTCAACCGTTTCGGTTACGACTCTGGCGTAGAAGAGCATGATGGCCAATTTCACACTGGTGTATAGTCGTAGAGCAACGAAGAGGAGTCGCACACATGCCACCACCCACCACCTTTGGTCTTTGGTCGTCACTGGACATGATTGTCGGAGTTGTGTCGAATGGAAGGTGCTTTGTGTTCTGCTCATTGAGCACGAGCAAGACTGGGGTTTGATATGTATGTAGTGCTTGATTTCAGACACTCAGCGGCAAGCATCTGCAAGGGAGAGCTGTGTTGTTGGAGTACGCGTCATGGTGGCACCCGCTGTTGTGTCGAACATGGTCACAGTTAACAGGCATCATGATGGCTTCGCCAGGTTTCGCCAGGTTTTGCCAGGTTTCACCAAATTTTTCCGTATAACAGTGGTAGCCAGGGTTCGAGGCATCAGCTCTTGATAGTTTCAGGGGATGCGGACCGGAGCTTAGCGACGGACGACCGAGTGAAGTTCGTCCCAAGTGTGGAACGGAGTCTGCCAGTGTGGCTGAGTCGACCCTCAAGTACCCAGCATGCCGGCCGCTCTAAACAATGCGTTCATCTAGGGTACGTTTGAAACTTCTATCTGTTGTTGGCTTTCCCATGGGACTTGGGGTCAGTGTCAGGGATTGGCAGTCAAAGGAATTCGCTCTCTGCCAATATGGCACGCTCGAGCATATTCTCGTGAATGTGTTAGCCTGACGGGCGATAGTATTGTTGGCAGCCGAGTGTGGATGCTGCACTGATGAGAACTTAGCTATGTGGCTTCTCGTGGTGGTCAGATGGGCGCGAGATCATCTGTCTGGCCAGGTTGAATATCCCTTGTCCAGCGCTTTCCATGGTTATCGAAGCGAGCTTCCGCCCCTGTTTCAGACGCCCCACTTCGGACTTTTGTTGGACTTGTTCTTCCTGGTAGTAGTCATATATGGTAAGCTATCTAGAACCAACCTTAGTCTTGTCTTTATCCACAAGCCACTCCAGAAGTGACGGCGAGCACAAACTATGGTATTGTGATCTAGTGATGGGCATGACATAAATCACACGTGTTGAAGATGAGATTGGAACGTTTGTTGAGTAGATACGCACGCCTCTGATAGCATCTAGGTTGAAATCGTTCTTCCCCCTTGCTGAACTTCATTTCGGAGGCAAGCCCCAAGTCTCGACGTGAGAAGTAATAACCCGGGTGGTGGAGTTCATACTTGTTCAATTGGTTAACGGTGTTGGGTATTTACGACCTTAATCATTACATATCTTCCCACTTGGCCCACCAATCTTACCAACCTATATACCACTTACACCCAATACCAACATTACCTATACCACCACTACTCCTCCACACCGGAAGACAGTCTGCTTTCTTGATCTATATCACCGGGAAGCCTACAGTAGAGTCGCAGCGGAGGACGGCCTTTAGCTTCTTGGCAGACGGCTGGACGGTCCTTGCAAGTTCACCCGTCGGCGCGAACCTTGTATACTTGTTCGAGAACAACTATTGGCCAACGGTTCCGACTTTCTTGTTGCTCGTTCACCAGCATGCGGGAGATGCTTGAAACTAGTCCTGCGGGGAAGGGATTGCAGCAAACACAGCTTGACCATCAAGGCTTCGGCATGACGTTCAGTCCTATCAGGCTCAGGTCCCAAGTCGAGCGCTTTGAGCATGAGAATGCCTCCTCTGGTATTTTCGTCAGTGGCATGGTTCAAGAGTGCAGCAGTCGCGCCTGGTCGGACCTACCTTGGTCGATCGCAGTGTGCTGCCGTAAATGGGTCCACTGTGACAGGCAGGTCGCATCCCGAACGAACGAACAAGGTGAACTACATCGTGGAGACCCCGCATATGTGTACAGTAGATGGGTGCATACTACACGCTTACCTGACCCTTGCCACAGCGTTAGCTCAGGACTATGCTCTTGCTAAGGAGAATTGTGAGTGATGCTGAAGCTGAAAGCTGTCTCTCCTGCCTTCTTGCTTCCTCCAGATCTTCTTCGCTATCTTTCAGTCACTGTCTTCCTCTGACAAAGCATTCACAAGATGGCCGACCTCATTGAATTCACTCTTCGCTTGCTGCTGGCAGGTCTTTCGCTTCTAGTACTTAAGCAGGTCTGGGACTACCTGAGCTCTCCTCTTAAGAGCTTCGACGGACCGTTTCTAGCAAAGTTCACGAATCTCTGGCGACTCTTCGATGTCAAAGCTCGACGATGCGACATCACTCAAAACAAGCTGCACCAAAAATATGGCACAGCAGTGCGCATGGGCCCTAACATGATTAGTCTTAGTGATCCAGACCTGATCAAGGTAGTCTATACACATAAACCAAGATGGAAGAAGAGCAAGATGTGTCAGTCTAGCCGTTCTCGACTCGTGTTTGCGCTGATGTCGTACAATTAGACAATGTCAACGACGCTTTGGCTAATGGCGTCCGAGTCCCGAATCTCAACAGCATGACTGATGAACAGATGCACGACCGTACCATCAAGCCAATCCGAGCTATGTACACCATGACAAACGTCAAAAGCTTCGAGCCACTCATGGATCCTGTAATCATGAAATTCATGCACGCTCTCGAAGCCAGGTTCGTCGATGGTGCTAACGAGGGAAAGTCTTTTGACGCCAGCGACTGGTGCAATTTTGCGGCATGGGACATCATGTCTGAAATCACCTTCGGCAAACAATTCGGCTTCTTGGAGCAGGGGCGCGACGTGGGAGGCTTCCTCGCTACTTCAGAGCATGGCCTGGACTATTTCGCCGTGATCTGTCAAATGCCGCAGCTTGACTACCTTTTCGATAAAAACCCCATTAAGAGGATTGGAGCACCTTCCTTCTCCTGGGCGGTCGATTTCAGTATCCAGGCACTAGTTGAGCGATATGAAAAGATCGCAACCGGAGGCAAAGAACAGGAAGCAAAGCCTAAGGATTTCCTCGACAAGTTCCTAGAAGCGAAAGCGACTACCCCGGACTTCGTAAACGACGATCTGGTCGTCAACTTCCTCCTGATCAATGTCCTCGCAGGCAGTGACACGACCGCAATCACGCTGGGTGCTGCGATATACTACCTGCTCAAGACCCCGGCTGCTCTGACTCGACTGACAAAAGAGCTCACCGAAACCAAACTCAGCACACCAGTCACGTGGGCTCAGACTCTTGAGCTACCATACCTCAATGCCGTTATGCAGGAGGCTGTGCGTATCCACGGAGGTGTGGGATTAATCCTCGAGCGGGAGGTTCCATCTGGCGGCTTCACCCTTCCGGACGGTCGGTTCATCCCAGAGGGCACCATTGTGGGGATGAACCCTTGGGTCGTGCATCAAAGCGAAGCATACTTTGGGCCTAACCCTGACAAATCCGTGCCTGAAAGGTGGTTGAAAGGCAACGACGAGAGCCAAGAGGAATTCGAAGCACGAGACAGGAGAATGAAGGAGGCGACCTTGGCCTTCGGACACGGTCCTAGGATCTGTCTTGGCAGAAGCCTCAGTCGCCTCGAGGCCAACAAGGTTATCGCTACTTTGTTCAAGACTTTTGAGGTATGTGTTATCACCTCCACTATGTTTCGCGCCGCTGACTGCTCTAGCTGTCTCTCGTTGATCCCGACCAGGAATGGACGATACAGAATTCATGGTTTACATATCAACGAAACATCAACGTGACGATCAAAAGGCGAAGCGAGAAGTCGTAATGCAGAGTCGTTGTTTACGCCTCATCAGAGGGTGCGTTATGCCTCCCATTTCTGTAAAAACCCTTTCATCCTCCAGAATGATCCATGCCCCTTCTTGGGATTGTCCAACACGGATCGTCGGCTTCTTGCCTTTCTGATCCTTCCTTCTGTGTTGTCCTTTGTTGAGATGGGACTGGTTGTAGCATTGTCCTTCTTGGGCAGCGTATATTCAGCCAATCGAGTCGTTCCTCCAGTTCATATGACTTCTCGCATTTCGCGGGTTCTAATGCTCTTCTTGAGCTTGACATCAACAGTCATCCGCGACATGATTCATTCGTTTCTCCCCGGTAAGCCCGAGAAGAGGGGCGTTGGTGTCGATGACGAGTATTGCTTTTATCCGCCACAGCACATTCTTCTCGTCTTTGGGGTTTAGCGACTCTGGAATCATCTCTCTGGTGCTCACGGAGGAGTGATTTTCTCGTTGAAATTCTCTGTGAGCCCTCAAACTCGGTGGCGGCAGCAACGAAGTGGGCGGGACCCAAAACACATCCGCCAACGCCATCAAGCTCATCGCTTCCAGATAGCACCTTTGCTGGACTTTGGCGCATCGCCCTTGCTGGCTTTGGCTTCTTGCTTCTGCTCGGCGGCCACACATTCACTCTTCGCCTCGCGAAGTGGTGGCCTCAGTGCTTCGGTGGCGCCAAACTTCTGGGTGCGTGGGTATCTGAGCTTCAGCAGCTCTTGCAGAGCATATTCCAGCTCCATGTAAAGCTGTGCTTGTAGCTCTTGACTGTCTTCATCCATAACATACCCCGCATCCGCTTCGGTGTCTGCATCGGACTGATCTGGACCAAGCTCGATGGTCTTCAGCCAGCTCTGGAAGTCTCTGAAAGCGTAGTTGCCTAGATCTGTACACAGTCCCGCATTGCGAAGTGCTCGTCGGAAAATTTTGGTCCGCTGGGCGAGATCACCAGTCGCGAAGAATAGCTCTGTTGCTTCCTGCAAGATGTCGAGCGAGCCCACGTGCTTCAGACGTTCGACAAGATCGTCAGCTTTGCCGCTGACATCTGTAGGGAGCGACTTCCTCTGCTTCTCGGTCAGAGTGGCTCCGCAGTGTTCCTGGGCAAAGTAATCGTCAAGACGGACGTTGTCGAGCGCTGGCACAAATTTCATGATCTTATCGTAGGACTCTGAGCTCATACCACTTCGAGGCTCGTCGCGGAAGCAATTTGCTGGGTGTAAGTCCATATCGAATGCGTGTTGTAGAACCTGGCCGTATGTTTCGGGGTCCGTCTTCGCGATACTAGAAAGTTCATTTGCAAGTGTGAGTCGTGTCCGTGAGTGTAGTTCACGGTATTCCCAGGACTGATGGTCTTCGCCTGGAGCAGCTTGTCCTCGGAGCTTGTAGTTGGGATGACCCACTATTAGGCCGTCTTGCAGACTTCCTACCAACTGTGGTGGAGTCTTCATAGCCTTCAGCCAGTCTGTCTTAGGATCAATCTGTCCAGCTTCTGAGATGAGCGTTCTTACTAGTGGTTTGTGAACGTTCGGAATCAGAAGTGGATGCCATCTGAGAACCCACTCGGCATACCTTAGAGGATTGTCGAAGACATTTGGTGATTCAGGTATTTTCCCCTGCTTCTGTGGATCTGTTATCATGCCAGTAGCACCTTCAAATCGCAAGGGGTACTTTTGATATGTGAGAAACTGAACACCACGTTTGAGCTGGTCGGACGCTGCACTGCTCTCGATTGCAGATTTGATGTTACCTCGCACAGCCTCTGGATATCCCTCGTCCGTATCGACCAAGCCGTCTTCATTCTCCACAGCTGTGATGGCAATGGCTTCGAGGCATTCGAAGTGCTGCTGTACCACACACGGAATCTCTTGTGCTTGTTCCGAAGTCTGTGGTTCCGTCACGATCTCGCTACGCACTGCTGGGTACTTCTGATCTATCAGAGACAAGAAGTCGTGCCTGAGCTGGTCGTTCAATTGAGGATTCTTGACTGTGAACTGGATCAAGCAAACTCTTAGAGTCGAACGATGTCCCTCATCGCTTTCGGCTATCAGATCTTTTGCAGCCATCAAAGCGCTCTTCTCGATGCAATCAAACAGCTGCGATGCCTGAAAAGAAACTCCCGAAGTGATGAGTAAGGGTGATTGTGCAACTTCCGACGGATGTGATGTTAGTGTCTGAGACAACACGTCAGGTGAAGCAAGCTTGGGCTTCTTTCCCTGGTCGGCCGCCACGATCAAGCTCGAACCTTCCAAAGACCTCTTTACACCTCTCGCAGGAGCACTCGCTGCTATGTTGAATGTACTCTGTTGCTGCACGTTTGAACTCTGCTCCAAGTTCTCACTACTGGTGGAGTGATTGATGGTGCCAGTGGTGGCCAGGTCGGCAATATCTGAGGAGTGGTCCATCGATGTGTCCACCTGGATACCAGACGCACTCGCAGCACTGCGAACGGCGCTCGGCTGCTCAGGAGTCGCTTGTGCTTCTTGCATGGACGTGTCGCTGCTTCGTGCGGTTACAACAAGCGCTGTCTCTTGTACCTCGTGCATGTATGCGTCCCCAACCAAGACTGTCGGTGTGTTCAAAACCGGTTTCGTTCGTGCGTTTGGTACATCGGTCATTTCTGGGTCACTCGTTGGCTGGAAGATGTTGATAGATAGAACAGTACCCGTCGATGATGTGTTCAACAACGAGTTTGAACTCTGTGAGCCGAACTTCACTTGACCCTCGTCACCAGACATTTCGGTGTCTTCAGTAGAGTAGCCGTTTCTTGCATCAGAGAAGGTAGAATCAGGAGTCTGTGGTGACGCTATAGTCGACACACTCGGAGAGAGAGGCTGGGCTTGGACGTCTTCCATCGCCGCACTTTTCTGAAATGACGACCTAAGTACAAAGTCTGAAGAGGGTGCAGTATCGTTCTCTTCGATCCCAACCATTTCCTGAGTTCGCTCCGTGATAGGCGGGATCAGCGTAGCTGGATCTGAGACTGGACTGAGACTAACGGTGACATCATGCTGTCCGCCAGTTGGGCCAAATATATGTCGGACTATCTCGATCCCTGATGCTGTGACCTCGTTCTGGCTTCCAGAACGGTCGAATGTTCTTCTGACACTGTTAATATTTGACGCTCGAAGGCTACCTTTACATTCGAGACGTGTCAACCCTGCCTGAAGAAAACCTTCCTCGTCTGGACTCATACACTTGTAGTTCGGAGACGGGTCTTGGTCTGTGAATTTCCCCACTTTGACATCGAACTGCTTGTGTACCAAGATCCAGACAAGGTATTGTTGACGTCTTCTATAGGCCGAAATGCCGTTCCATCTTCGCAGCTGCCGCGCGCGAGCCTTGCGTGCCTGCTCTTTGGCACATTCGGCATCCTCTTGGCTTCGCATCTGTTCTCTGGCGTGTTGGTGGACTCGAGTCTTAACTGCCTTGCGTTGGCGTGGTACATATGTTTCATGGCTGTGATCATCTTCTACCATTTCTACCATATCTATGCTGCGTTTGCGAGGAGATGCAGGCAAGCGAACTTGTGCTGGTGTAGGGGACCAGCTTTCGGGTGCTTGAGATGGTACTGATGTGGCCACCTCCTGGCTCTTGGGCTGGAAATTGTGCTCATCCGATCGCAATTCACCGCCAGTGTTGATATTGGCGCTGACTTTGTTCTGTGAGCTTGTCGTACCTGGATGAACTGCTGTTTCGGCTTCGAGGGCGGTCGCGTTCGTGAATAATGTAGTCGCACTTTCCGTAGCTTGCGACACGGATTTTTGCATAGCCTCTCGAATGGTGAGGTAGAGCTGTGACTGGATTTCTGGCGACAGATTGGGGTTTGGTGGTAAGGCGGCAAGATAACTTTCGAGCAATGTATAGTGTGTACCGAGATATGCCTGCAGGCGAACTTGTAGCGCTGCTGAACAATGACCAAACCCTTCAGCACTTTGGGAGGATGATCTAGTGCTTGATTGTGGCTGTAGCGCATTGACAGACGGCTTATTCATAGGTTAGTCCAGCAGCAGCGGATCTTGAGTCGGCTTACTTGATTCACCATCGCAGACGGTTGGGCATTGGGATCTTGTAGCGTCGTCAGGGCGGCGCCATTGGTATCTTCCTTGAGACGGCCATGCATTGTTGCCGCCATGGCGAGTCGTCCAGGAGGCCACTCACAACCACTAGACGTGGTCTAAGACGATGAAAAGGAAGGATACAATATTGGAATTAGAATTGCAATGCGCACAACGTGTGAGAGACGTTGATTGTAGATACTTGGATTCTTCCGCAACGAGCGACTTGAATTGGCTGACTTGCAAAAGAATTTGGGGAACGTAGAAGTACAGAATCGTGGTAGGAATTGGACGGAGGTAAAGAAGTCGATCATCTGGTAAAGTGCGCCTCGTGGATCATCGCGCTAGAGAGTGCATTGCGCTTGTGAAAGTGATTTGATGCGCCAGCTTTTCTGTGTTTTGCACGCCCTTGGGGGGTTTTTCGAGCAGTGAATGCCTCCTTTTCCACGCTAGCCATTGATATATGGACATGCTTTCACACGACTTGTAGAACAAGCCACGTATATCGATCGACTCGTTTGTGACGAAGTTGATCCGAACCCACACAACCTTTCGCAGCAAATAAGAACCACTGCAGATACATTTACTCCCAAGCCGATAGGAGAAACCAGGCAACGTGATGGGGCCGGTGAGTGACAAGGTTGCGGCAAGCGCAGTCACAGTAGGATATGACGCAACTCGGTTAGAGTCTGCGAGCTGACTGGTCTCAGCATGCGTTCAATTCGTGACTGCTACTGAACCTGGCGACCAAGTAGTAAAGCAGATTGAGGTCGTGGGCCAGGAGCGTCTTGCACGTCACGTGACAAAGACCATGGCCCTATAGGCCACCGCATAAATCAGATGAGGCCAATCCCGGCAGTCGGACCCAGTCCTTGTGAATCAATTGTGCTTTCGGGTTAACTCCGTATACATGTGTTTTAAGGTGTGATGATGTTACCACTTGGTCGTGCACGGACCACCCCTGCTCCACGCCGGCAACGAGATGCTCATCGACCCAACGTTGACATCGGATGGCTGCAGGGATGCAGACTGATATCCTCAGCATGTTGTCGCGAACAAGTGCGACTCTTTTGCGCTCATCGCTCGTTTTGCTCGCAGATGTTGCCGCCCTTCTGTTTTCGGAAAACAAAGACTTCATTCTCAGCAAGGCTTCTTTGTGCTGGCCGATGGTTCATCGCGCATATAATGCCTTGATGGCAGCCACGGAATTAGCAGGCGACATCGCTCATAGCGCTGCTTATTCTAACAAAGACGTTTCACAGATCCATGATGCCGATACGCCAATGCAACAATCTGATTCACCTATTGTCTCGACGATACCTCTCTGACCACGCAGTACGTCGGCATTCGAGCAAAATATTCGGATCGTTGTTACGTCGGACGAACCCAAAGATAGCCGGACAGCAAGCGTCACCGCCACTACATTCTCCAGCCAGAGCCAAGACCTTGCTGTTCTGCTGAGTATCCTACTCGACTCGGGTAAGATCGTGTTGAAACTCGAAATTCGCCATGCCGCTGAAACGACAAGCGGACGAAAAGCAAAGAGCTTGGAGAAAAGTGTTTCGGCAAAAGTACCGAGAAAGACTGCGCAGCGCTCCCGGAGTTCCGATGCATCCAAAGAACGACCCAAAGAGTGACCGAGTGTGCTGCCTTCAGAGCTCGGGACTATGCCACACCATGGGCAGGAAGCACCACCGAAGCAACAAGAAGTGCTGGTTGTTCCCTCAGATTTGCGAGCATTGTGATACTGTCAGAGCTGGAGCAAGCGAAGGTGACAAGATGGACATGCTCTTGAGCCCGGCCAAGCTCTTATCATCTGATAAGGATTCTGTGAAAGATCAGCGCTTGCTTTCAGGTCTTTACAGCACGTCCAATGAAGCCAGTGTTCAGCATAACAGCATTTTCCATGTGTCGGCCAATTCGTCAATTATCGTCGACCGTACTTCGAGAGCAGTCGCCACAAAAGCCGCTGAGGAGGCAGTAAGGGCTTTAGAATTTGAACCACACCATAGAGAACACATTTTGGACTCAATCGAGAAGGACCCGTCATCTTCACTGCCGCAAACGCCGCCAGCGACGCCTCCGAGTGCCTACTTAGACAAGCAGGAGCTGCCAGATCTTGAGCAGAGACTGATCAGGAGTCAGGCACCGAGTCCAGAGGCATGTGGGATGCGAGCACAGTGGTCGATGATACCCAGGCCGGAGCTGTGTAGGACTCGCGAGCGGTGCAGCAGTCCCGGTGGAGAGTCATCGACTACAGCGTTGTCATTTGAGGTGAACGACCACGGTAAGCCATTGAGGCGAGATCCGAGGCTAGACTTAAATTTCGTGCTTGGGATGGCCTAGGTGTTGCTTCATTTTATGGTTGTACAGGATTACCTTAACACGACGATCACCGACAGATAGATGTCTATATATGTGGACCTGATCAAGGAAAATGAAGTGAGGTTGTGCTAGGAGACCAGCTTCCCGGCAGACCTGCCCAAATTCGTGCTTGAAGCACCCACTTTGCTTTGTCGGAAACACGAGTCTAACTTATTCCGGCTTTAGTGTAATAGTCACCAGCACGTTTCTACTCTTCGCTCTTTGTTTAAGCTATTGTCTACTCGTGCTTTGAATCTGAGCAAACCTTGATTGTCGCTCTGAACAAGTGTCTCTCGTGCTTCCGGGAAGAGCAACGCCATGCAGGTGGTAGCATTGTTATCTGATCTGAAGTCGCTCAGCGTTTGTCCCCACCAGGCAGCTATCAACTTGGTTTCTGTGCACAAGACTCTTCAAGATAGAGATCAACACTCTGTGGCCGGGTCCAGAGATGGGCAAGATAGCACTGAGAAGACTGTCGACACCGACCTGCAAAGAGCAGACGAGCTTGTCTCCTTGCACCAAGATGTCAAGTTGAAGCATATCGAGAACGGACCCGATGCAGAGCTGTTGGAGGCGAGACGAGCCGTCAGCAGAGTCCTTGCATCTTTAAACAATGGTCGCTGAGATGGTATTGACCTGGCAGAAAGTTCGAGCCAGTAATTGAAGGTCGCCCCCTTTACAGCTTGTCAACTGCGCCACGTCTCTACTACTGGTCTTCTTACCACCTTCGACAACATTCAGCGACTGTCATATACCTGGTACCACTGATACTGCTGAAATGACTGGCACTACTGGACGCGATTTTGGGTTGATCAGGGGATATGCCACCTCAGCCGCCGTCGAACCCACAATTCCCTTCAAGACGAATTTTGGCAGCAGAATTCTTCTCGCTCTCGACTTCAATTTAATTTTGCGCAGGAGTCGTCGCAGGAGTCGTCTCACCCTTGGCCTCACTTTCAGAATGCACTCCGAATCGACGTCCTGTGGGAGTGGCTGGGCTGCAGCACCAACTGCTTGTGATGCAACAATGTCTGTTGGGAGGATATTGGGAGGGATATGGGCAGCTTGGCGTGGATCAGTTGGTGAGAGGATCGCACCGGCAGACTGCATGCCTGCTGTAGGATTCGAGGTATAGGAGGGGCCTGCTGCAGAGCGTGACTGTACGTTGGCGGCTGGCTGGTCCGTTTCGCCGGGTGTAGCAGCGGCAGGGTCTGCTGGTGGCATTACAGATGTGGAAAAGGTTGGAACGGAGTTTGGTACGGCTATCAACTGAGCAGAGGACTGATCCGGAGCCTTCGTGGATGGCAGGGTCTAAAGATATTGTATAGTTAGGGGTTGTATTCGAGAGGATATGGGACTAGACGAAGCGAATCCTAGTGTACAAGGCGCCTACGGGTAGAAGCCACAACCGCAGCGCACACATTTCGCACCTTCCCTCCCAATCCAAAGAGTCGCGAACGTTCCCTATAGTAAGTCAATGTATGCTGGGATACAATAGCCAGACCTAGGCATGGCTGCCTTATCCTTCACTCCCAAGAATGGGCCAGCAGAAGCCAGGATATGCTGCCTGGCTGCCTTATCTTCGAGACAACTCTTTCGGCTTCAGCCTCTTGCCGCAAACCGTTACAAGTGGCTTACGCCGGCTAATTCTGAGCTAGAAGTAGTCAACACTCCAGCATTTCTTGTCGAGCACTAAGTCAGCTACGTGCGACCTCTTTTCTTTCCCCAACACTGCTCACCAAATAGACCTCGTTCCCAAGCTTGAGACAAGTGGCAGATTAGCCCACCATGGCGATGCCGGTGGACGCAAAGCTGTTGCGAACGACAAAGTTTCCGCCTCAATTCAATGAAAAGGTCGACATGCAGAAGGTCAATGTCGATGTGATGAAGAAGTACGCGCCTAGACGTTGGTCCAAGTGAGGTGCACGGTGCTGACAGATGTACAGATGGATCGCTCGAACGCTCTCCGAACTGCTTGGTAATGAGGACGACGTGGTAATCGAGCTGTGCTTCAACCTGCTCGAGGGCTCTCGTTATGTATGCCTACTCCGTCTTGTATACGTGCCCAGTGCTAACTGTGCTCAGCCCAACATCAAGGAGCTTCAAATCCAGCTTACTGGCTTCCTGGACAAGGACACTCCCAAATTCTGCAAAGACCTCTGGCAACTATGCCTCAACGCACAAGCGAGCCCTCATGGCGTCCCACAAGAGTTGCTGGAGGCAAAGAAACAGGAGCTCATGCAAGAGAAGGCCGAAGCTGAGAAGGCTGCTCAGCTCGCTCAAGAACGAAAGGCGGCTGTCACCACGCGTGAAAGGAACATAGACGACATCCGGAACCGGGAGCGCAGCGAGAGGGGCCAGCGAGGACGCGCCTGGGGAGGGAGAGGCCGTGGCAACTTCGAGTCGCGCGGGCCTCCGCGCTCAAGGACTCCGCCGCCACGGCGAGACCGATCACCGTATCAGCCAGCTACACGACGTGAGGTGGATACCTACAAGCCTGTGGGCGGCAGCCGTGCTCCGCGACGGGACGACCGACGCGGGAGGTCCAAGACCAGGTCTCAGTCGGGGTCGCCTTCTTCTCGATCGCCTCCGAGGCGAAGCAGAAGAGGTAGTGCTAGCGGGTCTCGGTCTCCGCCGCGGAAACAAAGGCGGATTGCCTCTCGAGATCGCAATGGAGCAGCAGAGCCCGTTGCAGAAGGTGGTCGGACAGGCCATCCCAAGAGAAGAGCTCGAAGCCCATCCTACTCTGACCATTCACGCTCACCATCTCCCAGACCACGACACCACAGGCGACGGATTTACTCCTCCAGCCGGAGTCCGTCTCCCAAGCCACGCAGACGAAGGAGATCACGATCAGTATCAAGTGATGATTCACGGCGGAGTGGCCGAGGCGGAAGATATAGAGGAGGACACAGGCGACCATCCTCATCTTCACCCGAGAACTACAGGAGCAGTAGACGTGCTGACATTGTCAGGCATAGATCACGACGAGACGACGCCCGATTAAGTCGAAGCCCAGATGCAGCTCCAAGACGACGTAGGAGAAGTCCAAGCGAAAGCAGGAGCCGAAGCAGAAGCAGAACCAGAAGTCGGAGCCGAAGCCACAGCCGCAGCCGACGGCATGAGCACAAACGGCGGAGATCACTTCCAAGGTACGAGCCAAGAAAAGCTAGAAATACGTCCTCGTCCCTCTCCCCATCACCTGAGCCTGAGCCTGAGGCAAAGCGAAGAAAGCGTCATGACAGTCGGTCCAGCCGCTCAGCAATGAGCGACGTGAACGTTAAGGACAACGTCGTGAAGCACGACCGAAAAGGGAGTGCTTCAGAAGATTGATCCTGTTTCGGCCGGCTTTCCTGATGGGCCCTTGGCTTGAAAGAGCAAGTCAAATCAAGTCCATGTGGATGCAGGTTGTCTTGCGTTGCAGCTACGATGATACATCTCATTCACACCACCGGACCACAGCATTCATGGCGCAACTTGTGGTCCAGCGAGGCTGTATTCTACCTCGAGCTACAAACCTGCAACGTGTAGCTGCAGGGGGGGACCTCACTGCCTGGTAAAGTCGTTCCCCTGATGCTCTCGGTGCAAGCATGTCTCGCGAGATCCTAATGACTCAGACCCTCACACGTGCGCATGTTCGAAATCGATTCACCAGAACCTCGGCGTTGACTATAATGGTCATCTGAGAGGTGTTGTGCTATGTTGCTTGACTAGGGCGCATTTTCGTACAGTATCTAGCAGGTAGAGGATATCATGCTTCGTCTGCTTAGCAACACACGTATGAGCAGATACCTCATCAATTGCAAACAGTCCATATGCTTTCTTTGCCGTCTTACAGCCTGCCGAGACATGCTGCTGCACAGGCATGACGACCGTGCTGCGTTGTACGTCGGAGTGCTTAGTCATAGGTCAGGTCGTCCAGAAGCCGAGCAGACGACTTGGATGATGCAAGAAGGTGGATATTCGTACATCAGTCCGATAGGCTCGTCCCTGAAAATCGCCTCTAAGCAGTCAGGCGCAGTCGAGCGAGTTTGGCAGTTACGCATCGACATCGGTCGCCCCTGCAGTTCATCCGGTCAACCATTATCCTGCACTGTCAACTCCAAGTTCATTCACAACCACCACACTCATGCAATTGTACCATACCTAATATCAAGCAAAACCTGCCCGATTTTTCTCGATCTGCATCTGCATTCGAATCGCTGTCGCTCTTTCATCATCGCAATTCTCACCCAAGATGAGCGGGTCTCGTCTCGTCAGCAGCCAGGCTGCTAGACGTTTTGTTCAAGGTAGGCCGCCGCAGCATACCGTTGAAGGATTCATTGCGGAAGCTGACAGTTCACAGTGCAATCTAGACAACTATCATCACTCTCTACCCAATCATATCGAAGCCGCGGAGTCCGAAGGACGACACAACTGCCAGCTCAGCTACAAGCTCTTGCCATCCTGCTCCCGAAGAGAGCTTATGCGACCGAGACATCGACACATGGCAATGACAGCGGACCGCCTCCGGGCTTCAATATTAATGAAGCCAAGAAGCCTATACCCAAAGAAGATCAGAAAGAGGCATCAGTGACGCCAACAGTGGCCGAGCTGAAGAAAGGTGACGAGCAGACGGAAATTCCCAAGGATGAGGCCACCATGGTCGACAAGACTCCTGCCCGTGAGGAAGCCACGCTTACCGAACTCGCCGCAAACAAAGCAGCTCATGAGAAGAACAAGGCTGCTCTCAAAAAAGAGGAGAAAAAACTCACCCTAGGTCAGAAGATCAAAAAGGAAGTCCAGCATTATTGGGACGGCACAAAGCTGCTAGCAACAGAAGTCAGGATCTCCTCACGACTCGCCCTGAAAATGGCAGCAGGCTACGAATTGTCCCGAAGAGAGAACCGTCAGCTACAACGAACCGTCCAAGATCTGGGCAGACTCGTCCCATTCTCCGTCTTCGTCATTGTTCCCTTCGCCGAGCTACTCCTCCCAGTAGCACTCAAGCTCTTCCCCAACCTTCTCCCATCGACCTACGAGGGCCAGACGTCCCGCGAAGCAAAAGCTGCCCGCCTCAGAACAACGCGCAAGAACGTTTCCTCCTTCCTGCGCGAGACTCTCAGAGAGACCGGTCTGCCAGTCAGCGCTAAGACAGCTAAGAAAGAGGAATTCGTCGAGTTCTTCCGCAAGGTCAGAAGTACTGGCGAAGCTCCAACAAAAGACGACACCATCAAGGCCTGTCGTATGTTCAAAGACGACCTGACACTCGACAACCTGTCTCGACCGCAGTTGGTCGGCATCTGCAAGTACATGAACCTGAACACATTCGGCACAGATGCCATGCTGCGCTACCAGATTCGGCACCGCATGCGACAGATTAAGAGAGACGACAAGGCGATCAGTTATGAGGGTGTGGACTCGTTATCAGTGCCCGAGTTACAGATGGCTTGCGCAAGCAGAGGTCTCAGAACACACGGCATGAGTCCCGGTAAGCTGCGAGAAGACTTGCAAATGTGGTTGGACTTGAGGTTGAAGTACAACATTCCCTCCACGCTGCTGGTGTTGAGTAACGCATACATGTATACTTCTGGCAAGGACAAGGAGATTGACACACAGATCGAGGCTCTGCAAGCTGTGTTGAGCTCGATTCCAGAAGAGCTCTTCCACGAAATCGAGCTGGAAGTGCACAACGCTGAAGGTGCCGCAACAAACAAGCAGCGTCTAGAGGTTCTCAAGGAGCAACAAGAGCTCATTGAAGAAGAGAACGAGCAGGCCGAGGAGAACAAGGAAGCGAATCCGGATAAAGAGGCAAGCAGTCCTAAGGATGACAAAGATATCGACGAGAAGCCGAAGAAGACAGCGAACGCTGACGCTAGCCCTGCTGAAAGTGAGGCAGCCGAGGCTGAGAAAGACATTGAAGAGCAAGGGAAACAGGAGAAGCCGAGGAAGGAGGAGGATGTGAAGAAGGATTGATCACTTTATTCTGTTGCCTGAGGAGAATCCCAACTTCTGAATGATGCATAGCAAGCATGCTTGGAAAAGGCGCGTACTGTACAGAATCAGAAATAGAATGACTGGTTGGATAGAGCGCCGTCAGACAGCACGGTGTGTGTGCCTGAGGCCGAACAGAAGTCACCTTACCTTCTCTACTTTGTGATATAACGAATTTCACGGACCACTACCATCAAATACACCCACTGTCGTTGTCTATTCTTTGCATGGGATACGAGTACACCCATCCAGACTCGCTTAGTGATAGAGCTAAGCATGAGTTGTGTTTATCAACCACACATAGCGTGCGACTGACGCGCAAGACGCACGAGATACTTTGGAATAAAAGAGACAAACAAGAGACTGATCCACTCACCTGCTGTTCGCCGTCAATCATCTTGTGCGCCACTCCACTGTCTCAACGTCACATCATCTCATCTCACATCACATCACATCACCTTCGCAAGCACATGGGCACAGTCCCCTCGAGTAACCTGAGTATACGACACTTTCTACCCATGCGAGGTACCGTACACTAAGAGGATGAGCGGAGCAAGCGCACGGAATGTGAATAGATGTACGTGCTTAGCTTACCGACACTGCTGCTTGTTAGGTCTGTCCAAACACCAGTCCACAAACCCAAGGCACAGCACCGCAGGGCAAGGTAAGGCACACGGCTGCAGACACAGCAGAAACAGCTTTATTGTCAATTCGGCAGTTTGCAGACTCAAGAAAGTGCTACGTGATCAGGTGATCTTCCAGCTACTTGTGGGCGACACGGAGCGTCTTGAAAGAGCTAGAGACGAATCAACGGGGCACTATCTTCGAGCCAGTGTAGAGTCTGTATGCCGTCGACCTCGTAGACAGGCATTCACTGGAAGCACAGGTTCATCGGTCAATGTCGACCAGTTTTGCAGAGGTATAAATGAATAAGTTATGTCTCTGAAGATACAGCCTTGAGCAGGAGGCTAGCTATGTTGTCGTTGGCTGATTTTATCAACCGCTTGACCATCCGATACTTTAGCCTTCAGGAAGCACTGTTTCGTTGCCAAAAAGCTTGGGGAGTGTAACAACCTCAAGAGATGCAATAGACTTTGACCATGCTTGCCCGATTCTAAACAGGATATCGTGGAGTTCCATGTTGCATGCCTGTGAGTTGCTTAGGCAGCGGCAACCTCTTCTGTGGCACCCTCGGTACCGTTTGTGCCGTTCTCAACGTTCTCAGTACCATCTTCCTTGCCTGGGCTGTCGATGGCAACCTTGACTGCGATTTCTCGACCCTCGATCTGCTTGCCGTTCATCTCGGAAACAGCCTTTTGTTGCAACTCCTCCGACTCAAGAGTAACGAAACCGAAGCCTCGGCCCTTGCGTGGCTCGTTTCGGGCCTGGAGCTTCTTGATCATGAATCGTGGAATGGGTCGGAGGGCAATCTTGGAAGAGACGGGCTTGTAGTCGTTGAAGAGTTCCTTGAGCTGTAGATTGTTAACACTATGCCTTTATTAAGTCAGGGGAATGGGCAGACATACCTTCTCTTCTGTCAGGTCATATGGCAGGTTGGCGACCATGACTTTGGTGGTGGAAGGAATACCGTCCTCTGGTGGACCTCGCTGCTTAGGCTGTCGTGGTTCTCGTGGCTTGCCAGTAGTGTCAGCTTGCTGGTTGGCTTCGTTGGTCTTGTCTGCCAAAGGCTGAACCTCAGCGGACTCGATCACGTTGTCCTGCTCGGTGGCAGAGTCGCTAGGCTTGACGGCTCGGACGCCAGTGGCACGGCCACCGCGACCACGGCCTCGACCACCTCGGCCTCGACCAGTGGATCGCTTTCGCTCAGCCGATGCACCTTCGGTCTTTCCAGCCTCATCTGGCTTGCGGGCAAGCTGGACAGAGACCTTTCGGTCGAGGATATCGGTGCCTGAAAGGTTCTCGATGGCCTTTTCGGCATCTTCGGCTTTCACCAGGTCAACGAAAGCATAGCCAACAGGTCTGGTTGTTCGTGGGTTGACAGGGATTGAGGTAGATTCACTGTAGCACGGAGTTAGTAGAGGATAGTGGCAGTGATTACCAGATTACCTACACATCGTAGCCCGCAAAGAACTGCTTGAGTTCCGCCTCAGTGGTCGCATAAGCGAGATTCCCAATGTACAGTCGACGACCCTCAGCGGCACTGGCGGTTGCGGCGTCAGTGGCTGCGGTGTGGTCATCGATGCTGGCCTTTTGCAGGTTATCAGCGAGATTGTCGACGGCAGAAGACATTGTGGCTGAGGACAAGTGTTGAGTTTAGAACTTGTATGAAGTTGACTCAGGTAGCGTGGAGGCTGCCTTGGGAATTCGAGTTGATGAGGGGATTGAGGGTAGCTGAGTGCCCTAGATTCTATTTGTTGGATTGATCGGTTGGAAGTTGTGATCAGAAGAGGTTGTGGTTGATGGAAGAAGGAAAAGAAAACAAGAAGGTCAAGGGGTGGCTTAAGTCATGGACAATTTATTTTTCCCAGGGCAATCGCAGCCCAGGACAGCCTGTGAGATGCGCCTGCCAGTCACGAGCTTAGACTCGGTAAGGACGTGACTAAGTGGGTCGCTACTGCCTCATTGGAGCATCAGTCGTGTTTAGTTTGCCTCTAACTCCACGTTTCCACGTCCCAGTCCCTGAAGGGTTTCCACAATATCAATGTCATTCGCGAATTGTCTGCTCGCCACGACTTCATAACCAAGGGAAGTTCTCGCTGAAGGCGAAAGGCACAAGCGCAGCCAATCTAAGCACGACGACGGTCCGGCGCAAAGGTAAGTGAACAGGTCTGCCCGGTTTCCTTTCAAGTGATACGCATATCGTCGCTGTCGCCTCATGCAGGCGCCACTACCCGACCCAGATGACAGATGTCTTCAATCGCCGGCAAATCAGAGCTCGTGACTGTGTTTGCTTTGCGTGTTGCCATTCATGTGTCGGTCGATGTTCCATGCTACGACAGAACACTCAGGCACTTACGAACCCTATGGCGAGTTGTCATCCGTCAGGCGTATCAGAAACCACAGAGTGAGTCCAAGCAAGCTTTTGCCATGCTAAGTGGCATAATAATGCTCAGAAGGTCACATACACAGAGGACGACCACACAGGACGGGTTAGTACTTTGCGAAAGCTGTCTCCATAAGATCTGTATGCCCAGTGACCGCAGTTTGGACACATAGCCTCTTGATCACTAACACCGACCAAATAAATTGTCAAGACCCTCACTTCATGACTGTTGGGATGTAGTAGTACGAAACGAACAATATAGGCTACGGATATAGATGCTAGTGGACGTGGCTTACCTCAAATACGATCGCATATTGTGGCTTACTCCGCAAATTGTTCCACTTCAGAGTCGCCATGTCTTCAGGCCACTGCTATCGATCTTGATATCATGGCCTGGACCGTTAGTGGCTACGTTGTTGCCTTCGCGGGTCTGACCGAAGCTGCTACCATATATCATTGCCAATGAAAACCAGAAGAAGGCAAGAGTCCGCTTTTGTGAGGACAAATTGCGGAGGTGTGAAAAAAGTCTGCCGTAGTACTGCCAAGGATGGCGATCTTCCAGATGTACGAGGAGACGACGCGACCTTCACTGATCAACAACAAGAAGCACAGGCCACTCATACACGACATGGACTTGCAATGCAACGTTTAACGACGCACTACTGACAGACGCGCAACTAAATTGAAAGCGGACTCGTCGCAAGGTCACCCCCCTGGTGCTTCTGCCAATATGGTTGACCTGAAGGCGTACGTTGTCACGTTCAACTGCGCCCGCGCCTTGGTCGAGCCCGACGTATTCGGGTATCATCTCTTACACGCCTGGGAGGATCCCACTTCATCGAGAGTCACTCTGCCGGATGTCGTGGTTCTCAATCTTCAGGAGATCGCGCCTTTGAGCTATGCTTTCCTCGGCCACAATTTTGTGAAACCTTACTTCGACCGCTTTCGTCAAGCTGTTGAAGTCGCAACACAGAAGCAGTCCCCGAGTGAAGCTGGGAATGGTTTCAAATACTTCAACATACTTGCACGGCACATAGGACTGACAGCCATCATGGTCTTTATCAGGGATGATCTGGTCGACGAAGTTGAGACAGTGAATGTGGCCGAGGTTGGTGTAGGGCTGTCAGAGATGGGCAACAAGGGAGCAGTTGGCGCTCGTATAGGGTGGAAACTCTCAGACACGGAAGGCTTAGTATACACGACTTTCGTTAGCGCTCATCTCGCGCCCTTCGAAGCAGAGATGTTGCGTCGTGATCAAGACTATACCGATATCACGAAAAGACTGGTTTTCACTCCAGAAGACGCTCGAGAATGGAGAGGAGCTCAACAAGGCGACGAGAACGTGCCGCTGCTAGAAGGAGAAACGAATGAGCGAACCGATCTAGCAGCAGGCGACAAAGGCATGTATGCAAATGATACATACCTTTTCTTTGCTGGAGATCTCAATTATCGCACAGCATTTACAACACCAGGAAAAGAGGACTCCGAGATCTTCCCCCAACCTCGAAACAATGTTGAGGACGCTCTTCATTACTCGCATCTACTTGACAAGGATCAATTGAGCCAGCAATTACACCAGGGTAAGACATTGCATGGCTTGACCGAACAGACCATCGACTTTCCACCCACTTACAAGTATCGTCTCAACAAAGACAAGCCGGTTCTGACAGACAAAGACATGCCAGAGTGGAAGTGGGCCAATCATAGATGGCCGAGCTGGTGCGACCGTATTCTTTACTGTCCGACACATGTCAAAGCAGGGAAATACTCAGCATTGCCTCTTTTTCGAACCTCAGATCATCGTCCAGTCGCTCTGTCCGTCTCTGTGCCTCTGAAGCCATTCCCAAACAACTTCGACTTTGCTGGTCAGGCGCCCGGGCCGCTGGATCAGCATTACAAATCGAGAAGAGTTGCTGCAAGACGAAAGGAAATTGCGGTTGGAGTTGCAGCATATCTCGCCATGACATGGCAAGGGAACTCCCTGCTTCTAGGCACTATCGTCTTTGTCCTTGGCAGCATATGGTTCTCCCAGTCTATGTCCTAACACTCACCTCTCACAGTAATTGTTGTCGCTGGCTTGCCGTTCCCAGATGATGATTCTGCTAGCTGGCTTACGTGCAAGCCTTGTCATTCGCCAACAGACCTTGAGCGGGTCTCACTTCTTGAAGCTGATCTGCCGGACTTAAGAGTCCATCCTCCGTTTCCGTCTTATGCCCGGCCGTCAACCACAACCTGGCCTACCTATAAACGAACAATAGTTTGAACATAACATGAAGCCTGAGAATTGTCTCCAAGTCGACGTGGTATCTGAGGAGTACAATACAGACCTTGACTATCACTGAAGTGTCACCGAAGCGATCACACCACAAGGCCTACCAACATGTCGAAACCTTCAACCATTGTCTTGATCACAGGAGCGAATTCAGGCGTGGGACTTGCTGCATCTGGTGTGATCGCAAGCGCCTTTGAAGACTACCATGTCATCATGGCAAGCCGAAATACGGAGAATGGCGAGAAGGCTCTGGCCGAAGTGAGAGCGATGAAAGGCATCAAGGGGACTCTTTCAACGATCCAACTCGATCAAGATGACCCCGAGTCCATTCAACGTGCTGCACAAGAAGTCGAGTCGCAGTTTGGCCGCCTTGATGTGTTAGTCAACAACGCAGGCATCGGTAAGTATCCAACGAGGGCTTTTCGAGCAGTGTTGTGCTAACACAGCGCAGGAACCAATGAGCCAGACATCAAGAAGAACCTTGAAGCCACCTTCAAGACCAATACAATCGGACCAGTCCTCGTCACGGAAGCTTTTCGGCCATTACTTCGCGAGTCCAAAAATGCATACTCGATCTACGTCTCCAGCGGCCTGGGTTCTTTGGCCGTGGCTCAAGACAAGAGCTATATGGGTTATGACGCCTACTTCCCCGCTTATCGCATGAGCAAAGCTGCACTGAACATGTGGGCTGTCCAAGAGGACCGCCTGTACGGTAAGGAAGGCCTCAAGACGTTCGTGATGTGCCCAGGTTTCGTGGTGTCAAATTTGCGAGGCAAGAGCGAGGAGGCGAGGACTGGTGGAGGCCATGCCACATCTCCTGTTGTGTCAGGGGAGACAATGCTGAGTATTATTCAAGGGAAACGGGATGCTGATGTAGGCAAGTTTGTTCACAAGGACGGGGTGTACCCATGGTAGCTTCGTGACTCGTCAGGACGAAATGCACCGACCTTGGTATCTTGATGCTCATTAATGCACGTGCTCATTTATCCCCGCTTGCTTACTCTCGCAGCAAATGCGCAGTAGTTTTCAGTCAGAAAACAGTGTCGGCAACAATTGAATCTCAAAGTTCCATGAGTAACCAGCCATCAAGGCTGGTGACAATATCGTTTATGATTAAAGCATCATCACAGAGCTACAAAGCTCATTAGGCCGGCCATCAAGCAGCAAAAACCGTCGGAAACACATGGGCCATAGATGCAGGCATGTTCACAGTCAAACATGGGATGCGGGTTGGTATCTCTGCATCTTCGATGAAAGAGCACTGCCACGTCCATCTCCGTCCTGCTAAGGCCTGGGGGCTGATCAGCATTATTAATACACAAACTTACTCCAGTGTAGTGCCTATACCTGGCGCTTGCATTTCTATTAGCAACTAGTGTACATATGCAACAAGATGCGCCAGGTCATGTGGCCATGAATCTGTGCAACTTGTCCGTAGGATGCCATTCAAATTTCGATGCATCGGGCGCACCTCACATCAGTTTTCGAGCCTCAGGTTCTGCACCACTCACGGTGTTTCCTTGACATGTATTGAGTTTGATGCACAGGGGATGACCTGACCTGGTGGTTCAGCTGATCAGAAAACCAATACTCGGTGTCTGGCATCGTAGATTTCTTCTGGAAAATGTGGATCTCTGGTCAAGCCACATCAAAGATGTGACACTACGGAGCGAACTAAATCTGCAATTAAATGCCGAGGCCAAGTCATCAACTGATGCGGCTCGTTGCGGCTCTGCTGGTGGGGGTGGTGTGTCTTGCACTCTGCAGCAAGTACCATGTCGCTGCTCAATATTACAAGCCTATCTCAAGCAACGATGCTCCGCAGCGGCTGGCATATCCTAAGATCGGCCGAACCAGCAACGCCTTTGGGTTGAAACCTTGGCAACCAGGCACAGCCGCCAAAGCACCACAGAGAATGATTTCTGCAGGATCGTTAATGCTATTGGCCGAATCCGTCGCAACGGTCACCTCCTCATCGGGATCGCAAACTATGAAATCGAGAAAGTTCCCTTTGCCATGTTTTTCTCATGCTGCATCGTCGATGGTTGATAGTCGAATAGTCACTCCAACTGCGGCGGCACATGCTCCCAGTCGTACCGCAGCTACAATCAACCATTCTTGCTGGGATGCACTCTTGTGACCTTGTCTAAGCCAAACATGCTTCCTGTGGCTCGCGAATAGTCGCAAAGTACTTAGCAGGTACTGCACGCGTTATCGACGCCGTACAGATCCATTGTTACCTGAGGATTTTGGCATCCAAGCCACAATACACAGTATCCCTCACCAGTGAGATGTGACACTAAAGTTGCAGAGCGCTTTAGTATCTCTAGAAGCCTTTTCCATCCGTCAAGGCCCCTAACATTACTGGTGCATCTTAGCTCATCCATACCTGGGATCAAGCTGTACTAAGGCCATCTACCTTTCGGCTTGCCGAAAATATGCAATCTACTAACAAGTACCGTCACGAACTCGAATAGTGGGCCTCTGGCCTATGATACCGCAAACGCAGCATAATGCGAATATGCAATAACGCCAGGACATCCAGCAAAATGCCTGCTTGAATGTCGATATACGACCTTGTACAATGCGTATCAGGTCAGACTAGGGCTGCGGGACGCGCAATCTTTGCACGCCATGCCAGGCAGTAGGCAAAAGCCAACATGCTTTCATGACAGAGGCTAGTCATGTAGCACCGGGCAGGAGGTGCCTCTTGTCCCGTTGTGTTGCTTAAACACTAGGCAGTTTGAGCACAGATCCATCGAGTCTAGTAAGCTCGGTCCAGCTACGCTAAGCCGATGATCGAAAGACGAACAGACATATTTCAAAGGGCCGCCCATCTGCTCGTCTATCTGTTTTACTGACCCTCCTTGTATGTCTGGATAGAGGTTCACACTATTCTTTCAGCCTCTTCATTAGTCACCTCCCCGAAGAAGTCATCACGGAACACCAACATCCACTTCCTCGTCCTAACCTGGTGACTAAGCCGACCCAAGCAGTCAACCCGAACCCCAAAATAAACGCTTTTGGATTCTGCTCTGGCCATCGCAGCCAATCGCTGCTTCTCCTAACCTTCGGATCGACGCTAAGCGAACACCACCGATATCATTCTGCATACAACACCACGGTACCGACGTAGTCGCACCTACCAACTTTTCTGGACACTGCATTGCTGTGAGGACGCCTCGCCCGTGGCCAAAAATCCTTCATTACCCACAGGACAGTCCTACACCGGACTCTCAGGTTGACCTATTGTCCTTGCTGCTGCCAAATTCTATCAACAAACAGTCGCTCAGCTCCAATCAACGTACATCTTTTTGTCCAGCCAGACTCTAGTACTAGACCAGCATAATACCGTAACACTGCATGCATTGACCACTACTGGTCCAAGCACCTTTCTCCTCAACAACGTAGCAGAGCCTCAGGACCCTGCCACGACACCACGACATCAAGGCCCAATATGTTTTCCTGCAGCAACTTCCCAAGAGGCTGCCGCGGTCGCTGTGACATTTCCGGCGGAAAATGCAGAGAATGCAGTGTATGTCTACACCCCGTTCCTCCGTAGTAATCATTGCTCACAGTCACTGCAGATATACAACTACAGATGCCAGCATTCCTCATCAGCGCTCAACTATAAGTCTCATCTAGCACAGCCAGTCTCGTACAAGTCTTCAAACGCACCATCGATGCTGGAGACAATGTGGGCATCGAGTCAGGACCCAATGGTTGAGCGAACAGACAGATGATCGACTAAGCACTTCGATGTGGCGGACATCATACACTATCATCTACCGACATCGTCGGCATGAGTCCTGGCAGCCTGCCATACTGCAGCACTCATCAGCAACATCTTCTCAATTTGTCTGTAGCGTTCACGTTTTCTCACTTTCACAAAAGCATGTATACCAGATGCGATTCATGACGGGACGGTATATGAACATTGCTGAACACACGCACCATCTAGGAGGATCAGTGTGTTGGTTTGAAGGACGAAGAGTATGCAAGAGCAAGGACCCCTCGAAATGGCGGTCAGTGCAAGGGTGAGAAGGTTATTCCCGATTGCTACGTTTGAGGCTGGCTCCTTTGACTTATGGACTCGATGGCTGGCGGATTGAAGATGAGTCTCGGAAGTATAGACTCTGAGGCAGGCTTACCAGCTCTTTGAAGCCGCTTAGCAGATCAATTGTTCTGCTTGTCTCGATAGAGTCCCAGTGGAGGGTCGAACGAAGGATGGCCCATTAGTATGCGAAGAATTGAGTAACTTCCCGATGCGAAATCGACTCATTGCGAGAATCAGGCTACGAGGAGATTGCCGGGTACTTTTATTCTATCCTACCATACAATTCGAACGTGACGAAAACATCTTACTCTTCCTGAGTCCTTGAGTTTTTCCTCCGCATAGTCGGGTAGCTGATTAATGACTTCTCTCAACGTAATAAGCCATAGCACATCGGACCCACGCTTATGTATACGCACTTGCGGCCCCCAGCCGGTGTCGTCCAGGAACCCGATTGAGCACTTCTCCATTCAGTACAGCCCCAAACCCCCCTGTCGCTGGTCCACCGTACCGCACGCACTCTTGAAGATAGCCCCGAGCTGCAGTCGAAGGGGAGACTTTGTATCAAAGACCTTCGCGCCTGCAGGAGTGGCTGCAGGAAAGCACGGGTTCGATAACAACAACACACCAACGGTTCAGCGATACGCCTTTGTTCGTGGCCACTGGGACCGTGTTAGCTGCCCGATGGCACCTAGAATATGTGTCAATTATTCGGTACAGCGTCACAGTAAGAACGTAGAGAGGTTGACACTAGGCGTCATACGAGAACAGACCAGCTGGTACTAGGTCAGGATCGCGGGCTCATGTGCCAAGCAGAGACCGCAAGTGTCCCTCTGCCTAGGCCGGTGAGCCTACTGCTATTGGGCGAACTTGACTGGTTGGTGTTGACAAGTCTGTATTCGTGCAAGTGCAAGCTCTCAGACGTGTACGCTTCGAGGTGATGAATGGCAGGGCAGGTTCCCAGCGAGAACATGTACCTGTCCGTCATGGATGTCTCGCCCAGTTTGCTTCCAGTACTTCATGTCTGCATATGGGTCGGCACGCTGGAACGATTGCTTCCTTGACGGACGCGAGCACACGCCTCTGCTGTACGTCGTTTGAACCGAGCATCATGATTCTGCCGGTAGAGGGATTTAGAAGGACACAAATTGCATTCTTAGCGTGTACCATAATGGCTCTGTTTCTTCACAATTTGCAATCGCGGTACCAGTTCCTCCCGACTCCTGCCTCCTGCCTTCTTCCTCTCCTTCCCATCATCGTCCCCCAAAAGTGACTAGCTTCGGGTCGTTGGGCAGACCATCCTTCCCAATACCCGCGCCTTTGAAGGTACTCTGCATATGCAACGCCCTGGCCTCGTCGAAGCCTATGCCACGACTCTTCATGATGCGCTGGATGTTACGTTTGGCCTCTGCGTCCAGCCCGGATCTGGAATCCCCTTCCATGATGTTGTCGGCCAAGTTGAAATTGGATGAAGTGAAGCCGCCTTCGACGTCGGTTACGAAGCTGGGTAGACGACTGTAGCGCGAGCTTGGTTGTGGGATATTATACAGGATGTCTTGGACGCGATTAGGGAGGTGGGGTGTCCAGGTATGGCGCGTTAGATATAAGCCTGTGTGTCTTCGTCAGATTGAGTGGGACAGGGTGTTGACTGGCAGGGCTCACCTGTGCCTACAACCACGGAGAGGAGGAATATGCCGAACGTGAGATACATGGTGGGTACTTGCTAGGGCTTGGGGTGCAGGGTAGGCTAAGGTAAGGATGTAAAGCGGAACGGATTGCTGTCGTGTACTCTGACAAAGGCTCGATGGCCTGCTTGCTACGCGATTACATGCGCAACCTGTTCGTGAATCTCGACAGGCGAAAATGAGGGACGAGGGACGAGGGACGAGGGACGAGGGACACCCAGGAGGGCACCGTTGTCCTTTGCTTATGCGCAGGCCGCGACGCCAACCCGCCGCAGTGACCAGCCTCCATTGCACGTGCTAATTCTCAGGCAGCAATCTGGACAGCGAGCCAGGCTTCAAGGCATTCGACATCTTGGCGAGCGCCCACGTAGAAGCCTCGCCGAATTGGATATACGCCAACATCCAAATCGCAAGAATAGTAGGTTCTCAAGTAAACATATAGCCAGCCGCAATGTCTCAACAATCGAACGTCTCCGATGACCTCCTCTGGCAGGTAGTCCGTACGCATCCACCTACCGCCTCCTGCACACCCGATCACAAGTACTAATCTCACCAGGGTCAAGAAATGCCTACCTCGTCTCGCGCAAGACCGGCGGCGGCGCCTACTTCTCTCGCGACCCCTTCAACCTCCTCAACAAGCACAGCAAAACCCACGCTGGCTTCGCGAACAGCAAGGCTGTGTCTGTCCAGCCATCTGGTAACAAGGGTGTTACCCTGAAGACCAAGAAGGAGGGCAAGGCCAACACTCCAGCCAAGAGCGTGAACACGCACAAGTTCAAGAGCACCTCGTCAAACCAGAAGTACGTCGATCCGCTAAGCGCAAGGTTGGGATGTGAGGACTAACGTGGTGCAGGATCTACAAGGCTGTCGCAGATGCCGTTGGAAAGAACAGCTACCGATCCGATTTGAACGTCGCTGCTGTTCAGCGAGCTTCAGCAATCCTCGACTCGCAGAGACCCAAGAAGGACGCGCCAGTGTCGAAGCCGAGGGGTCTGAAGGGACGAAAGGAGCAGTCATAAATTTTGCTAGGTCGAGTCTCAAATAACGGCTACGCGAGCATCAGACTGTAGAATTTACGTTAGGCCATGTTCGTGGCCCGGACAGAGCAGCTATGTGAGATACATAGGAGGTACAAACGGAGTGCGAGATTGAAATGTGTATCGCGAAATTGCAAGGGCGACAAAGTCTAAGCACGGCATGCAAGAGAATGAGCGTTTCTTTCCAGCATGTTTGAGCGCTGCATTACCTTCCAATAGTGAACACCCCGGACAGACACAAGCTATGCCCGTTTGATTGCTTGAAGCTTTACAACATGTCTCCTTCCGCTCGACTTGGCCGTGGCAACACCTTGCTCGTTCCTTCTGTCACTTCACAATGCCTGTCCGCCATTGCGCAGTACCGGAAAACCCAGAGACTAACTAATCACAGAATTTATGAGGGTCGAGAGAGCTCTCATACTACACGGTAATCACCCGAAGCGAACAAACACCATGACGCTAAAGCCCATCTGACCCGACACAAACAGATACCCGCCACAGCCTCACTTACTCCAGCAATTTGTAACTTGTCCACACCTTCCTTACACAAATCACGGTACGCCAAGTTCATATCCTGTCCGAGGGTTGTCCTTGATGTACAGCTACCATTGCCAACGCTCCCACCACCTCCTACAAACAGCCTTCCGAGTTGGCAACCATTAAGGACCTTCCAGTGGACATGCTACATCCGATCCTTTGCCGCGCCATCGCCCCTGAGCACACAAAGGCCGTCTACTATGGATGGTACAAGTACTGCTTCGTCGTTTCGCTGAGGCGAACCCGTTATGTTTGTCGGCTTTGGAACGATACAGTGACAGGATGATTTGGCGACGAGATTGCCGAGTACGATCCTGTGTGCAAGCAATACAGGCTGACGAGAAGAGACAACACGTGAGGCCTCAGCTAGGCACGCAAAGGACCAGACCAAGACACAAAAGTGTCGTCACGCGGAACCACAGGTGAAATATACGCTCACGGGTAAGTCAGCTCGAGCAGCAGCCTGGCAAGATAAGACCCACAATCGAAGTTATTCAAAATCTTCGATACTCCCTATACTTGCACGTTGATCGTTCTGCTCTGCTTTTCCAACTACTCGTTCAGGCTTCCACGGTAGTAAGTCAAAGGTGCGGCTTGATCTCTACAAAGGGTCCATCGCTAATCACAGCCTATCTAGATCGATCCACAGCAAAGTCAGCCCTATCAGTCCATAGCATGGCTACAATCAACAATCTACCAGTCGAGGTTCTTCGTCGTATCTTCCATGAAATCCGCAAACCCGAATCAAGCTAGACAGTAGCCAACCAATACGAGAAGTACCGTCGACAGTCTGCCTCTTCGTTAGACGTCCCCCATGCATCAGCCTTTTTGAACGTTGCTCCAAGCGCTTGCTGAAATCTTCTGCAAGAACCACGCCGACAAAGATCCTTGTTGGTATTACTAGACCTAATGAGCTAGCCTATCAGGTCCACGTTGCATCTGACTGACTAGGGTCCAGCCGCGACTAAAGCATCACAGGACTTCCATCAACCACCTACCAGTGACACTCTTCCCCAAGCTCTTCCTCGAAGATTGACACAACCCAAGATCTGAAAGTCGTCCACGGCAAGGTCTATCGGATATGCACACTGAGGCGTCAAGATCACAGGTTCATGTCCCAGGACCAGTGAGTATCTGGACAAGAAGTTGAGGTGACACCGCGCATGAGCAGCAACCTGATCAGCAGTAGACGAAGAGAAGCAGCGGAACCTTGTTCAAAGACTGTGGCCTGTGGGCCGCTCGCAATCTCTCTCAATTTGGTGCGACTCATCGTACATAGACAGTGACTATTACTATGGCAAGCAAGCTGTCATTGCCCGGCCTTCGTTATAGGTGTGGGGTCTCTGCGGGAATAGCCGCACTCAATCTAGTTAGCCCCTTTTATGTTCCTGAAGATCTTCGAGAAGCCTCATCGTGGAGGCCTGTTCCTGCGTCGAAATCGAAGTAGATCGACATCGCGACGCGACCAGACTCGTTTGCAATACGCAGCCTACTGCATTTACCTCAATATTACTACTAGAAACGCACTCCAAGTCAACTACGACCTACGTTGCAATTGTCATCACTGTTACTTTTCACCACCCCCAGCTGTCTCGTGCCATCGCACCCACCCCTTCTCCAACATTGTCGCAACTCACGGCTGAAAGCATAACCATGGCTGCTCCTCGCATGGCCCGCGACAATCGACAAACAGTCTCGCCGCTTACATCGCTGATCAGGTGGCTCCAACTCAAGAATTACCAATACGAGGTCACATTCTCCCTGTACATGCTGACCTACACGGAGAAGATCGTCTTCAGTAAGCTTCTCTCCTTCAGAGGGCGCATGCTCATGCTAACACATCGACAGACTCGATTCTCGTCGTCCTCACGTCTCTTCTCGTCACAGCAGCATATCTGTACCTGCCAGCACACATGTATGTAATATACACAAGAGTGTGGTACTACATCTCAGGAGAATTCACCAACGGCAATGGCAGTGGTGGGTCGATTATGGACAGCATCACCGACGCATTGAAGGCTACGAAGGAGATTGTGGTTAGTCAGACTGCAAGCTCAGTCATTGCGAAGGAGACCATGGGGAAGGCGGGCCAGGTTGCGGAGGCGATCAGAGAAGAGCTATGATTGAGGCGATTGTCTGTGATTTGTGTGATTGTTGATTAGCAGGGCGTTTGTGGGGACGGTATAGAATCAATTTGGATATTGATCGGAAGGAGGCCTGTTCTTGCCAACTGGACTTGAGCAGATCTGGTAGCCAGAACTTTCTGTATGCCATCTCGAGATTTGTCTTTGTACATGCTTCGTAACATAGTATACACTCCATACATCTCATCGTCCTCAAGTCGCCGGTACTTGCGGCTGCGACGCTCCCACGCTACCCTCGTCCTCTTTCACTTGCTTGAATGCCTCTTTCGCCTGCAACAACGCCGCATCCCTCTCCTTCCTCCGTTTCATCTCTCTCTGTATCCTTTCGACTTCAGACTTGATATCCTCTCTGTCATAAGGTATCTTATGCGACTGTTCTTGTGTTGGCCAGAAACCCTCGACCGAGAATCGGTTTTCTAGATTCGTCCCGAAGTAGTACATCCAGCCGATGGGAAACATGAGGTACATCCCGAACTGTGCAGGCGAGTCAGTGGACCTGAAGAGGAAGAGGTAGACTAGTCGGTCTTACCTTGAAAACCTCGAGGTTTGCGCCGCGTAGTGGCCGCAGCACACGGTTGAGGGAGTTGATGACCATCTTGGATGCTGTCTACGATGTGTTGTGAGGAAGGAGGCGAACTGGTTGAGGTGGTGGATCCTTGCAGCTACCAGATGCCGAGTTCAAGTATCGTGATATTCCTCGGTATGCTTCGCGCAGTGGACTGATCATCTTCATATCTCGAACTCCAATATCGCCACAGATTTCTGGTAGCCTCAGGCATGTATATCACCAGCCACAACCAATATCTCGGCAGCCAATCGGCGAAGCATCTCGACGCCACACCCTTGAGCTCGGGATGCCGAGGCAATGAACCACAACCACTCCGCAAACCACTATATCATAAGTCATACCGATCTAACACCAAGAAGTTGCTGCTCTTATTCCAACCCAAGCTACGGTGCATAATCAACGACTCTCTTCTTTCCTGCCTCATCGTTGCTACTCGTCTCTCCTCTTCCACGTGATAAATAGTGTACTGAATTGCACATCAAGTCTAGACCACTACTCACTTTCACAAAGCAGAAAACACATACCGCCAACATGGCAGCCCCGAGCCAACAAGAAGTCCAAAACGAGATGACCCTGAAATACCAGGCGCCCCTCGCGATCATAACGTTCAACCGCCCGAAAAAGCTCAACGCAATGACCTCGCACCATTACTATCGTCTTTCCTGCCTCATGCGTGAAGTCGCCCTCCGCGACGACATCACCATCACCGTCCTCACCGGCACCGGCCGCTTCTTCTCCGCCGGTGCAGACGTCGGCTCATCCCGCCCCGCCGCCGACAACAGCAACCCTGACCAGGTCCGCCGCGACATCCTCGGCGGCTTCGTCGCCCAGAACCTCGACCTCACGCGCTCCTTCTACCAACACCCCAAGATCCTCGTTGGCGCTCTCAACGGGCCCGCCGTGGGCATCTCCGCCGCGCTGCTGGGCTTCTGCGACTTTATCTATGCCGCGCCGCACACCTTCTTCCTCACCCCGTTCAGCTCGCTGGGCCTCGTCGCCGAGGGCGGAGCCTCGTACGGCCTCGTCCAGCGCATGGGCATCTCCACGGCCAACGAGGCTCTGATGATGTCGCGCAAGATCCCCATCGAGAAACTCGTGCACTGCGGCTTCGTCAACAAGACTTTCTCCGGCAAGGACGAGAAGGACAGCGACGGCTTCCTCAAGGCTGTTCTGGAGGAACTCGATGATAAGTTGGGCAGTCATTTGAACAGGGACTCGTTGTTGGGCATCAAGAAGCTGGTTCGCGCACCGTACGATGACGCGATTGAAGCGCAGGGGGTCCGCGAGGTGATGGGCGGCATGACGCAGTTCCTCAAGGGAGCGCCTCAGGAGGAGTTTAGGAAGTTGGCGAGCGGCGAGAAGAGGCATAAGTTGTGATGGGATGTGTTGGTTTGCTACGATGGATTAGATGTGCGTGGTGGACATGTTTTGAAACTTGGTTGTGCAGCTGTGCTGCTATATTACCGATATTTCTTGACTTCTTGATTCTGCTTTCTCGCGGTTTCTTTGAGTTTGCCTTATTGATGAATGTCTTCGAATCAGTGGCTGGGACTATCATGGGGCGAGCAGCAACTGAGACAATCTGAAGCTCGCACTTCCATGTCGTTCACGCTAATACCATGCAAAGTGCATTGTTGAGCCTGTAGTCTATGTCTATGAAGCCTCGCGTGACCTGCATCTACGCAGCCTTGCCGTCGCTCAATTCGACCACCGCCCATTTGCCCTTCCACGCCCACTTCCGGGCCTCGGGCTGGCCTCCCTGCTCCTGTCTCAACTCCTCGTCTTTGCCCTTTGGCAGGCCAACAACAGTGTCACCCTTGCATGTCCTCAACGCTAAGAGTCTGATACCTGACGACTTACCGAGAGGACCTGCGGCTTCCTCCATAGGCGTAGTCGGGTCCCACGCGGCCTTTTCACATACGTTAGTATTCTGTTATCTGGAAGTGGAGTGCTTGACTTACATCACCAATCACCTTGCGGTAGTTCAAATCGCCCTTGAACACCACCAACTCACTCTCCTTCAGATCCTCAAAAAGCTCCGGCGCAACCTTCGGCATTCGCCAGAAAGACCCGGCATGCGTCCAGAACCGATTCGGCCTCAACACGATCTGGCCCTCACTATGTAGTGAGCTCCAATGCTCGAACAGGAACTTGATGTTGGCCGCCTCATCTTCAGCCAGCGGCACGGGCTCCTTCCCATCTTCTCCAACTTCGTAGAACGCCTTCGGATCCCGCATAGCGTCCAACAGCGCCGCGAAATCGCTCGGCAATACATCCGACACGAACCACGGCAGACTCTTCGGGTGCAACACGACATCGGTCGCGAGGCCCGTCGCAAGCAGATAGCCCGCCAGCACCAGATCGACGAACAACTCGAACCCAGCATTGTCAAGCACGATATCCACCCTCCTCCTCTCCTTCTTGTCCTGCTTCGCCGCGTTAAGAATCTCGAACGCCCTCGGCAAATCGTTGACGAGGATGTTCTTCTCACTCTCCTTCCGCGCGTTACTCCCTTGCAGCTTCTGGATGTCCTCGTAGGTCATGTTGGTGAGCAAACTCAGATCCGTGGCGTTGCCCCACAGACAGATCTCCGCCATCTCTGTGAAGAGCAACTTCTCGGCCTCGGTGATCTGCGACGCATCGTGGACGTCCGGCACCACTTCGGAGGTCTGCCGGATGTTGGTGATGATCTCCTTGTATTTCGCGCAGAGCTCGAGCACGGCGGGCCGCGACGAGCGGAACGTCGCGATCTTCTGCCGCGAGAAGTAGTCGTATGACTTCCAGTGCGTGGTCGTGCTGAAGATCGTGGCGATGCGCCGGTACATGTAGCATTCGCTGAAGAGCCATTCGGCGGTGTGCCATTTGGGAGGCTCGTCGGCGGGGCCGTCGAGCGTGGCGGCGGTGCGGGCGTCGAGCTCGGCGTTGTACAGGTCAATGTCGGAGTTGCCGTCGTCCGGTAGCGGGGTGAGGACGCGGTTATGTTGCATCTCGTACTTGAGGGTGGCGAGCGAGGAGAGGATTGTTTTGCCCTCGGGGATATGGTCATTGTGCTCGGAGGGAAGGTCGGAGATTGTGCGGTGGACGTCGTCGATGATTTGCGTGATGATGGCGGGCCATCTTTCCCGCACCGAGGGGTGTGCGAAGGACAGCGCGTCGCTGTTGTTGTACTTGGGTACGGATGGGTCGAGCTCCATGATTGGCTGGTGAGGCGTGAGAGCGGGAGTGGGGCGGGGTGGTAAGTGGTCTGTATGTCTTGCTACCTGCTTTGGTTGGTGGACGGAGTTGATGCAGTGAATTTAAGGGTCTTATGGTTGCTATTAGTTATCGAACCCGTCGCTGTGTCTGCTGGGTTTTCAGGATTACCAAGCACGCTCTCTTTGAATTGTTTTGAGGGCGGCTTCGGCGAGTCAGGATCTCGAAACTTTTTTGTTGATCTCGCTGCACTTTGACCCGGCGGGGCGGAGATTTGATAATGCGGCGGGTCCATCTCCCGATTCGTCATTCCGCTACTGGACACGTCAGGTGTACTGTTGGGCAAGTGCGACCATCATCATTGCATAGTACAATCGATCACATTTTATTCGTCTCACCTGGCTAAACACCACTCACCATATACCAATGTTGCACTCATATCAGTAGTAGTTTCGCTGTGCCAACGTCCTCAGCAAGTTGGGCAGAAAGGATATCATGCTACACAGCTCCCTCCACCAGCCGCTCGATGAAGTGTGAAGTGTCGACAATAATACCCAGATGACCCAAAACAAATCAGGAAGCTTTTTCAAAGTCGACAACTTCAACTTCTATACCAACTTTAACTATCCTGCGCTAGATAAGACCCGCAATGAAATCCGGCTGTTGAGAGTCGACGCTCTCGGCTGGGACAAGCATGAGCTCGTTTCTAACGTCTCCGTGAAAGAGAGCCCGAAGTTCTCAGCGCTGTCTTACGTCTGCGGATCACCGAAGAATCCAGTCGCTGTCAACGTGAACGGCCATGACTTCAATGCTTTTGCTAACCTAGCCGCAGCAATAGATGATGTGAGAGGTTGCTGGCGGACGAGCTTTCCCGGAAGGGAGCTGCTGCTTTGGACAGATCAGATCTGCATCAATCAGAATGACGATGATGAGAGGTCGCATCAAGTAAGCATGATGCGAGAAATATACAGGAATGCCGAGATGACGCTTGTTCGGTTGCCTGCGTCACTGGACACAGGATATAATTTCGAAAGCTGGTCGCAAGCCAAGCGCTGGTTCGAAGGTCGGCTCCAAGAATTAATCTTGGCCAAATTTAGCGGTGATGGGCCTCAATTTGACGCGTACGACAAGCACCAGCTTATTGCAGATTCTCCGAAGTTTGCCACAGACACGATAGTTGCATGGCAAGAATTGTTTGCTCTAGCTAGCAGCAAGTGGTGGAGCCGTGCAAGGGTCTTCCAAGAATTCCTGGCCTCTCCTACGGTATACTTCCTCTGGAAACCCTTTCTTGTGCCTTGGGAAGATATCCATGACTTATGGAACCGGTATGTTCGTCGCTCAGGATTGCTCGAACACTGGATGGTACATGCAGAGTCCCAAATCGAGTCGCAAGAAGCAGTCTTGAGGAGGCATTTCCACTTGAAGGGATTGTCGAACTTCTGCAGTGAAGGTTGTAACTACTGCGGTGCACAAGAGTTTTTCCGATACCAGCAGCTTGAATGTGAGGTTCCAGCATTGTGCAATATCTGCGACAGAAGATTAGATCAAGCTCTTGGTAGACAGATCTCCATTGTCAGAGACGTTAATGGTATCAGGCATAAGTTCAACAAGCATTATGAAGGCTTTCGAATCATACTACAGACCAAGGAGAACCCGGCCTACTTTCCAGCTCGCCTGGACACATTCTTGTTTCAGTCACGCTACAGAGAGACCTCAGAAGCACGTGATCGCATATATGCATATATCGGGCTAATGGGTCCCTCGTGCTCAATGATACCGAGCTACCGGAAGCCTCTAAACAGCATTCTTTGTGAGGCAGCCCGCGAAATCATAGAAGATTCCGAGCACTTGAACATTCTCTCAGCAACAGCAGAACTCGATAGAGTGTCGCCGCCAAATGACCCATTGCCAAGTTGGGTCCCAGCTTGGACGAAAATCGACTGGGCCGACCCAATCTGGAAACCGAGAATGGATCCTTGTTGCTTTGGACACATTGCAGCGAGTAAGCCTGTGGTCAAGTTTCTTCCCGATGAGCTGGGCAGAGAGAACAGAGTGTTGCTAGCCCGAGGCATTAAAGTCGATGTACTCGAGAAAATCACCTCCAAGGCACAGCTTGCAGCATTCAGCGGCACGTTGGAAGGCGTCAGTATCTGTAGCACAATATTTGCACAGCCTGGCGACGAGGTGTGGGCACTGTGTGGTGCAAGCAAGTTGCATGTCTTCCGCCGCACGGAACATCGTGCCAAACTTGTGTCGGAAGCCTACGTCCTGGGCGGCCTGGATGAAGTTCGTTCGCAGATCGACAATTTCATCTTGCAAGATATCGAGATTGAGTGAAAGCTATGCTGCATGGTCCTGGTGGTGACAGGCCAACGCGTTCTCCTCGCTCGGTATATGGCTCCGTGAAAGAAAAGCACAGAGATGGGACCAGGCATCCGACATGCCACCTCTGACCAGATCGTTGAACTGTATTCCGCGGAAGTAGTCATGCTTATCGTCCTGCCAAGTACTGTAGCGAAGAGGGCCTTTGAATGCAAGGGTTTGGACAACAAGAGGAAGGATAAAGATTGCGCGCCTAGGTTGAGGTGGCAACCCTTCTACACCAAACCACGGGCATCTGATCAGGTATGTACAAGACAAGATTTTTAGGGTGTCAAATCTGGATCAGTCACCGTGTCTGGCCTCGCTTGATGTCTCGGTTATCCTGTTGCTCCACATCTTGCCAGCGTACTATGGTCTTGACCGATCAGTGTCTTACTTGATGGTCGATAGCGAGGCATCGAAAGGTGCCTTGGTACCAACTCGTTGACTGGTGAAGATGCGCTTGCGAATCCCTCAAGTGTAGAGATGGGGAAGTTCATGTGTAGTACATAGCACCTGCCCGGATGCCGCTAGAGGCTTGCACAAGAACTTGGCTTTTGCTTGGCAGAGATAATGAAGTTAGCGAAGGTGCTTTACCTCTGACTTTGCACATCTTGCACCTAAGTGCTGTGATGCGATGTCCTCATATTACAGAAATAAATCAAGCACATTCTGTGATACATATGGTGTGATCAACGAGTCAGAAGAAGAAACTCCATAGACGACGAACAGAACATCATCAGCCAGCCTTGATCCGTAAGGTGGACCGGCAAAAATGATCCTGGTTCTGCGATGATTGTCCCGCTCGTATTGTGACAGTCACATACTCTCGCTTAGGAGACCTTGGCATCTGTGCCGCTTCCGAACGAGCAAGAGGCGCTTCTTGGCCGGCCTCACTTAACCTACGACTGCCAAAAGGAGGGTCAACAAGCACCAGTCATGACAGACAGCAAGGCGAATTTGTACTTGGATGCTTGTCAATACTTGCTGATGCGCATTTCTAATTTTCGACTAACTTCCAGGTGTCTAAGGCTGAATCACACGAGACGCATGAACAATATTGTTGGGCCTGGCTGGCGCTTTTGCTGAATGGATCAATCCAACGAGACTAGCAGGAGAAGGCCACAGGGGCGAACAAAAGTTACGCAGCCTGCCAAAGATAGCACAGTCTCTAGCCTGGGCACTCGGCGTTGGATTTTGCTACAAATATGTTATGTGCAAGCGTCCGTCGTCTACCAGCAGACGGACACAACGACTTCTGAGTCTCGGAAACCATGACTTACGGCGTATACATTGGACCTTGGATCAATCACTCCAATGGCCTTGTCAAAGGTGCCACCATCACCCTTGAACAAAGAGAAGGGGGCCTTCTGACAGCCTTCCTGGCCGCTTTTGTTACCTTCGTTGGAAACAGGCTATTCAAGGTTATCTGCTACATATCACATCAAGTACAGTCGAAAAATGATTTTCAAGACGGCTTGTACCACCAGCAACAAGTCATACTGCGATCGTCACCAACCCCGCCGGAAGCCGTCTGGTCGTTCTTGCAACAACTGCTGCCTTGGCGAAAGCGTGCTCCTCGAGCACTCCTCAGGATCTTGCCCTGGGTGGTGTTCGGCTTACTCTACATTGTTGCGATGGTCGTTGCGACACTGTTCTCATCGCAGATATCGAAAGCGCCGGGTTCTTTAAGGCTGGTTGCCTCAGATACTTGTGGCACGTGGACGCTGGACGGAGACTCAACGTTCCGATCGGAGGCGTTTTCCAAGAAGACGACGGGTGACAGGTCAAATAACACAAAGCTATGCGTTCCACTTCTTCGCTGACATTGAATTAGTCTCGTTGCAGCGACCTATGCCAAAGCATGCTACGGAGACGACAGGGATCCAGAGGTGTGCGGAAAACTTCCAGCGCCATCAATACCATGGAAACCCAACGCCAATGCTACTTGTCCATTCCAACCAGGAACATGCGTTTATGGAGATTCGGCAGCGTTTGACATGACGTCCAAGAAGATAGACAGTCACTTGGATCTAGGAATTAATGCCCCACTGTCTATGCGGATCCAGATTCAGAAGAAGACTACCTGTGCGCCAGTGCGGACAGCACCATTCCTGGAAATCAAGAACGCCTCTAACTCGGACTACGCTAGAGATAATGATATAGTAGCTGAGTACTTCTATGGGCCGATCCTGAACGCCAGCAACGAGACATACTGGTACAACGATCATGCGAGATATGATCAGATTGGATACACTCTACACGCGGTGTTTTCCAATGCCGGCATAACACCCCAGTCTGGCGCCTTTGTTCCCGTTCCCGCAATCAACACCACAGACGCCGACCTATCCTTGGTCTTTATCGCTGCGAACTCTGTTTGGTATATGGAGCCCTGCGATGATCCCATCTTCGGTGCGCATCAGCTGAATGAGGTCATTGGGGTCTACTATGCAGATTACTGGGCTCTTCCCCTTGGCTGTACCGAGCAATACCGCGTTTGTAGTCCGCAGAGCAATGCTTGCACATCATACATGGGTCTCATGCAGCTGCTGACAAGCTTCAGTGCACAGGATGCCAATCAGTTGGGCTTCAACAAGGTGCAGCAGCAGACGTTCTACCGCCTGGTTCCGGCGCTTCAGGTATCGAACGTGTATTATGCTACCTTCACACGTTCCGGCTCAGCATTACGTGCAAGCGAGACATTGTCCCAACTGACACAAACATACTTACCACCGAACCAATGGCATCTGGAGGTAGGCTCGTGGTTTGACTCCGGTCTCGCAAGACTCCAGCAGATCACACAGGAGTATGCGACTGGCCCGATGGTCGTACCACGCGGGTCTTTCATTGCCAGCCCAGATCCTACCGTGGCCGAAGACATCATCTGGGCCGTCATGTGTCGTTCCCAACTCATCAACGATGGTTCAACCACGATGAGCTTTTCAGTTCTTGGTATAGCTATCCTAGCTGGCCTAGGCCTTACCATCGTCCTGCTATCGTTCTCTTTGGATACTGTCGTCGGGTGGCTCCAAAAGAAAACAGGGAAGGGCCTACATGCCCAGATGGAATGGCGGCTCAACGACAAGTTGGAATTGCAACGATTGCTGTACGAAGAAATGCATCAAGGTCATTGGGATGACAGCAAGAGCGTGCCTGTCACAGCGTGGAGTGACAGACTGAGCAGTGTGGCAGAGAGGGAAAGGAAGAGGTTGGAAACGAAGCGATCGGCTAGTGACACCGGTGTCAGTATGGAAATGGTACAGCAGGTCCTCCTGCCTAAGCGAGGAGACACACCTCCACTTGACACTGCAAGAGGCGATATTTGGCGCGTGTGAATCGCGAAGCAGCGATGCACCTCAACTGGTTAGACAGCTTTTGTCCCAAATGATACTGCGATCTGCTATGGAAGAGCAGGTAGATTTCGAAGGGTTCGTATGGAGAATACAATGTTGCTTCGTTTTGGCTGCCGTCTGTGGTGTCTAAACATGATCTATACTAGCCACGAAGGCAAGGTCCAACTCCTACGCACCAGCCGGAGAAAGAGGGTGTATGTCTAGACACAATCGGGCTGATGTATATGCGGCAAATGTCTAATACCTTTTGTGGGTCTGGTCAACGCTGTAATGACCTCAATTCTTGTAGCCGACAACCTGACACAACCATGAAGCATCTCTTGTACTGCGTCTTGCGGGATGATAGGATTGCTGAGTGCAGAGCGCAAATAGCCCGAGAGGTCTATTTAAGCCTCACCGCGAGAGCGCACAAAGGATCGCTTGTCGGGATGACGAGCCCTAGGCGTTCAAACATGGTCTGATGGAAAGCCTATGTCTCCCGAAGTCACTTTATTGAAGGCCAGGCGGTTCAGCGATCGTGTTTTCCCAGATGCACTATACATTGCTCGTATACTGGCGTCGAGCAGTTAGGGAAGGTGGAAACACAATGTTGTCACGTGACGAATGCAAAAACACTTTTGCAAAGTTGGAGAAATTTCGTGAAAGTAACACCTCAAGATGTGCAAACAGCAACGCTGCAGCGGAGTCCGATTTGCAGCCCAGAGACTTGCATCAGCGTCCTTCCTCCCAAATCGAGGACATGACAAGCTTCATTGCGCTGCGAGCCATTGCGACTCGGCTCACCTCAACTCCAATTGATGAGCTTCCCCATCAAATTGGCTACTTGGCGACCGCAGTAACAAGCTGCGGTGATATACTTCGGAGTCCATCCCCAAACAACGATCAGGCTGTGTTGTTGCATAAGCTCAGGACACGGGTTTCGGCTTTACTTCAAGACCGCACTGCAGAAGGCAGATATTGTGGTATCGTCATCGCCAAAGCATTGATCGAGACTGGCGGGTCTGCATTTCTGTCAGAATCGAGCAGCTGGGTTCGGAGCCTGATCTCATGTCTCAATAAACCTGATCCGGTTGAGGTTAAGACGATTTGTGTCATCACTATCTCAACAGTCTATCTTCTCACAGTCGATCAGCAAGCTTTGGTCCGTGAGCTCACAACGCCCACACTGCCTGCCTTCATTTCGGCAACCCTAGGCACTATCAAGCCTTTGACGGCTCAAAGTGAAGGAAAGTCAATCCGAGGCCTCAGTCCGCTCCTGAAGGTTGTCCTGCATAGCTGGCATGCACTGATCAAGCATTTCGCATCAACGTTTCGGCCAAGTGTCGGTTCCGTCAAATCAATTTGCCTTAGTCTGATCAGTGACGCCGGGTGTCCATACGAGGTGTGTTCCAAAGCACAGGATGTCCTTGCGAGATTGCACTTCTGTGCTCCGAAGAACGCGGTCGCTGCGGAATGGTCTCAAACTTCTGCTCAGGCGATTGAAGCAGCACATGACACTGCAGATCTCGTCTTTCGAGCCGTCATCGAAGACTGGTCAGGTGCAACACAGCGTATCTCAAAGGTCAGTAGGAAGCAGAAAGCGGCAAGTACGCCCGCAACCGTCAGTAACGATGTGCTTGGCCTTGATGCATGGTCTGGTGTGTCGCAAGGTTGTACCATGCTCGCGAAACAGGTGGATGTTTTGCGACACCTCTTGACTTCCCAGCACGCGCAAGAGTTCAACTTGCCGTTGGGTGCGCTCTTGGATCTGACGACTCGACTTACAGCTGTCACCACACCTACGGCTAGATTCTCGTTACGCACGAACAACGAGATTACCAGAGATGAGCGCGAGGGGTTGTGGCTCAGCCTACCAGTTATTCATGTTGCAGTGCTACACCTGTTTCAAGCATTGGCCGAGATGTTCAAGTCTGCTCTGGTCCCTGTCTGTCATAGCATTACGACGCAGTTCTGGGACGTGTTCGATGCTGAGTTCGACAACGGTGTTGTCAGACATGCGAGTTACGACCTAGTAAACTCCTTGCTGCCACATCACCTCCTAATTTTTGACAAGTCCAACTCTGCCGGCTTCAAGCGACTAGTGAAGTGTTGCTGCGACGATCTCACAGGACAAAGCGGGGATAAATCGTTCGTGCAAAATGGTTCTGTGCTGCAACAACAGGACGGTCCTAATGCCCTCAGGAATGCTGGCCTACACGACTCTGCACATCGATTGTTGCCCTCTATACTGACTTATGCGCCACTGCACAAGCTTACCGGCCACAGCAGTACTCGAATGCAGATCGACCAAACGGCTATACTTTTAAACCATGACGAGGCCATTCTTGCTAGTGTGCTAAATCCACCGCGACCTCGAGCAGATCCCAAAACTGGAAGGGCTGCAGCTCCGGCACCGAGCCTTCTCCCCTTCTGTGCCAGGTCTGCACAGCATACGCTTCATGGGAGTCATAAGCTAGCCTACGAAGCTTTGATACGCCCCAGAATGCCGGTCGTTGGATCAAATGTTAGAGGCAGTGTTGCAGGACAAAATGAGGACGAAGACGAGGAAGACGTCGAGGACGAGGATGATCGTAGCGAAGCTCAAGAAAATGGTTATGGCGATGCGGTACAGCCAGATATGCATGATGATGTGGATGTCGCAATGGGAGAAACAGCTGCCGAAACAAATTTGCGAGAAACGGCTTCGAGCCAGCAAGACTTGCAAGACTTTGCAAGTTCGCAGAAGCGTGATTTCACAACCCTTTTGGAGCAGAGTACTGACGCTCAGCTCGCGGCTTCTGCTTCAGAACACGCGCAAGCTGCCACGATTCCCGCCCAAGAAGGCACGGACAACGCGTCTAGCCCGAAGCGACCGCGAATGGAAGCAGACACAACACAAGCGTCCATGCCTATAGTGATAACCGAAGATCAGGGTCAACACTTCCCGAGCGATCGGCCCTCAGCAACAGCAGCAGCCAAGACGATCAAACCTTTCTTCACACCCATGGAGAGTAAGACCACAGATATGCCAATGCAAGCGTCAGACGTCAGAGATGTTGTGAGGAGCAAAGGAAAGGCTGGGTACGATAGTGACGAATCTTCAGACTCTGATGTTCCGCCGATCGATGTGACGTTGGTTGGCATGTCGGATAGTGAAGATGAAGATGGCCAATAGCATCGCAAGTATTCGTCGGTCTTGAGAGATCAGAATCGAAGATCGAGTGATCGCACATACGTCTCGTCTTCAAGAGCCATCATATCTTTCTTGCTGCTGCTTACCCAACACCTTATTCTCAGGTCATGTGATATCGTAGTTGCTTGCTTGGGCTTGGCGTTTTTGACGCGTCCCCATTTTTCGACGCGTCCCCAATTCCTGTTGTTGCAGCTAATGTTTGACACGGACGTTTTTTAAACTCGTCACACCTGTCTCCACCAGGTACCACCTCTTCGAGGGGACGTCAAACGCCAGTGATGGCGCAAAGCAGAAAGCGGAAAGCGGAGACAGTGGATTTGACAAATGACAGCGATACGGAGAATACCCGTAATCGTAAAGCTGTGAAGCAATCCGCGTCCTCAGGCTCCGCATATGCGACTCCACCATCAAGCAGTCAACCGTCTCGTACTTCTCGGGGAAGGTAAGTTCATGTGCCATTATTGGTTTGTGTGCGCTCGTCTTCAGCGATCTTGACTTGCGTTCTGAGTCAAGTCTCAAAAAGCTAACTCTGATAGCGGAGCACAGCCTTGGAACTTAGATAGCTCACAGTCATGCGACAAGTACCCGTCATCAAGTCATACACACTCGAAAGATGAGCGTGACACATGGCTAGCGGTGCCTGCATCTAACGCAGCTCACCTCCAGCTCGATCAACAGTGGTCTTCGACACAACAACGGAGCCTTGAGGACGACATTTCTAGAAGCATTGATTTGACTCAAGATGACGATGATGAGGACGCGTACGAAAATCGGCAGCTGTATGGCATTGTCAATACTAGCATTGTTGGTATTCGTTATTACGATGGTTCAGCTACGGTTGGGGAATATGTCATAGTCCGGCGCGAGCCTGGTAATCCCTATGATCGAAACGCCATCCGCATCGATAACGTCAGACGACAGCAGATTGGTCACATCGGCAGGGACATGGCAGCTAAGCTGGCACCATTCATGGACTCTGGAGAGCTTCTTGTCGAGGGAGCGCTTACTGGTACTAAAGGAGGGTTCACATGCCCGATCGGCCTCAAGCTCTTCGGTACAACCAGCAATCCGGAGAGATGGGCCCTTAGGACCAAAATGCTCGAGCAGAAGTTGCCGGTCAAGGAGCTCGATAAAGCTGAATCTGCCCGACAGAAGAGGCAGAAAGAGCTCGATAAGCAGCGAGCAGCCCGAGAAAAGGCGGCAGCCAAGATGGCCAAACAGGGAAATGTCGTCTACGATAACACGGGTCCCAACAGATATGCCAATCTGGGGACCGAGGGCGACGGTACTAACCCAGCGCAAGATATTGGGGACTTACTTAGCGACACGGCAACATTTAATCCCCGTGATGTCCAAAACGCAGTCCGCAAACTTGCTCGAAGTGAAGAAGACCTTGCAAAGATGAAGATGACTGACCAGCCAGAGAAGCTTGCGACACAACTTCTTCCGTACCAAAGTCAAGGTTTGAAATGGATGCTTGAGCAGGAATCTCCCCAGTTGCCAGACAAGGAGAACGGGGAAAGTGTACAGTTCTGGAAGAAGTGCAGAGGTGGCTACCTGAACATCGTCACGAATTTCATGGTGAAGGGCGCGCCCGAACTTGCCTCTGGTGGCATACTTGCAGACGACATGGGACTTGGCAAGACCATACAGATCATTTCGCTCATCATGGCAGATCCTAAGAAGAATGGTCAACCGACATTAATCATCGCGCCTCTCTCCGTTTTGAGCAATTGGAACAACCAAGCAGAGATGCACGTTAAGACAAGGTTTGCTCCGAACGTGCTCGTATATCATGGACAAGAGAAACGTGGTTTGACGCCGGAACAGTTCAAGGAATACGACATCATCGTCACAACATATCAGACGATGACGCTTGAGCTTTTTGCTAACAACAAAGACAAGCCGAGCCAGGTGCCGACCGTGAAAGGTCTGTTTTCGGTGCAATGGAGGCGAGTCGTGCTTGACGAAGGTCACAACATCCGTAACCCCAAAGCGAAGATGTCCCGAGCGGCTCATTCGTTGATGGCACAATCCAGATGGGTGTTGTCTGGCACACCAATTGTCAACAGCCTCAAGGATCTCTACTCTCACATTAAATTCCTGCGTTTAAGTGGCGGCCTCAGCGAGTTCGAGATTTTCAACGCGAACATCATCCGACCCGTCAAGAATCAAGATCCCGCCGGTCAAACACTGCTCCGAGCACTGATGCAAACCGTCTGCCTTCGACGCATGAAGGATATGAAATTTGTTAACCTCAAATTGCCGGATCTGACCTACCATAATAAGTCGATCAAATTCTTATCGCACGAGCAAGAAAGATACGATGCCTTCCGAGCAGAAGCGAAAGGTCTGGTCGCAGCCGCAAAAGCTCGGAAGGGCGAGAACACCATGACTCACCTGCTGGAAGTCCTGCTACGCTTGCGTCAGACATGCAATCACTGGAAGATGGTGGGCGAGGAACGCGTGTCTAAGCTCATGTCTCTTATTGAGGAGAACCAAGGCACAACAATCGACATCATCAACCCTGCGAATAAGAAAGCCCTGCAGGACCTGTTACAGCTCAAACTCGACTCCCAGGAAGACTGCCCGATCTGCATGGAATCCATTACAGAGCAGAACCGCAATCCTGTGATCACAGCCTGCGGCCACGCTTTTTGTATGGACTGCATCGAACGCGTCATCCAGACACAACAGAAATGCCCAATGTGCCGCGCTGATCTGCCAACTATGGATCTTCTGGTTTATCCAGCAGCTGACTTCGGTGAAGCAAAAAACGAGCAAGACCTCAATATCGATCCCAACGAAAGCAGCAGCAAGATCAAAGCAATTCTCGAGCTTCTCCGCGCCACCGATGCAGTTACGAAGACTGTGGTCTTCAGCCAGTGGACGTCGTTTCTAGACATCCTGGAACCACATCTGCATCAACACAACCTCCGATTCACGCGTCTTGACGGCCGTCTCAGCCCACTCAAGCGTGATCTGGCCATGGAGACACTCCGTACCGATCCTGACTGCAAGATTTTGCTAGCGTCGCTGAGCGCGTGCTCAGTCGGCGTGGACCTCACAGCAGCGAGTCATATCGTGCTCGCGGATTCGTGGTGGGCGCCTGCTGTGGAGGATCAAGCTGTTGACCGGGTATACCGGCTCGGTCAGCAAAAAGAGTGTAGAGTTGTACGTTTTGTGATGGAAGGTAGTGTAGAGGAGGAGGTCTTGGAGGTGCAGAAGAACAAGCGAGAGCTTGTAGGTGTTGCTTTCGGCGAGGGAGAAGGTAGAAGGAAGAGGGGTGAAGAGGCGCGACGGGAGAGGCTAGGCGATATCGAGAGGCTGCTTCGTTAGTCGTTGGCGCCGCTTCACTGATTGTCGATAGCGCTGCGTTCGGCTGCACTGTCGCAACGTCCTGTGACACTGTGTATCACTGATGTAACATCGCTGTTATGAATGTCCACAATACGGAGCCTCGGGCACGGGATATAGTCAGGATAGAAGGTCGTTCACACAGTATGTACACTGACACGTTTCAACGGAGAATCATTGCGTCCAAGCGATACAACAGATACCAATTCAGATGCTGTCACGCCAGGCGTCATTGTGCTCGGTGTGTGGCAAGAGCGACAGCTAGTACAGCTCACTCTCTATGTTTGGTTCATAGGCGATTTCATACTCGAGTGGTGACTCAGTTCTGCACGCCTGCCTTGAGACGAACGAGTGGTCAAGTATTTGGCTGTGAAGGTTCAGGGGCAGGCAACAACTACTAGTACGTTGCATCCAGGTGGCAACGCATTAGCCCTCCCCTCCTCTTTCCTGGCAACCAAGGGTGGCTTACATGAAGACTATCTGCCTTCCGTCGGTGCGATCGGTGGATTTCTCGCGGCGTTCTACAACCCTTACCAATTCTCCCATACTGCTGCCGGCATGACCTTGCGCATCAACTTCCAATGGCCAATCGCGCTCTGAACATGCATCTTCTCAAGCACTTTAGTGTTGGCTCTAGTCAATAGCTCCCCTTCGTGCTGGAACTTGGAGGGTGCAACTTCATACTTCGGTACCATGTATGCTCTCCTCGAAGCACTACCCAAGAAATCGGCCTCTACAGCTTTTCTGAATTTGACAGGTCTAATGCCCTTGTTGCAGATGAATACCATATTCGTGAAGTCTCCGTTTATGCCTTTCGCGTCCGGATCGCTCTCTGCAACCTGCTCGTCTTCTCTGAATACCCGACATGATGGGAGGACTTCCAGTATCGTTCTGTAGATCAGAGATGTGGAGGACATCGCTAGATCTCCCGCGTAATTGATGGCGATGACCCCATTGGGCTTGAGCATCCCGTTGAGGCTGGAGAGAAACTCGTAGGTGAAGAGGTCGACGGGCTCGGCACCGCCGGTGAAAACGTCGTGGATTATGTAGTCGTAGTGCGCTTGTTTGTCTGCTTTGGTTGTCTCAACTATCCCGACGGCGTCGCCAATGTACGCTTCATGGTTTCGTGGTAGGCTGAAGTATTTCATTGCGAAGTGATGGACGACTGGGTCAAGCTCGATGACAGAGGTATTGATGCCGTGGGCCATCAGTGCTGAAGGGGCGGTACCAACACCGAGACCAATGTTCAAAGCCCGCTCTTGTTCTGCTGACTTCTCGCGCTCCACGAGTCTTACTGCTTCAAGCATGGTGAATACTGCGTAGACAGGTTCTGCCACCTTGCGCTGGCCCGTTGGATCTGCTGGGAGTAGCCACTCTCCACCCAACAGGCTGTGGTCACATCGCATCACACGGAACTTGTTGTGGTTGTCTTGCAATACTGAGATATAGCCTGTCACTGACTCGTGTCGCTCGACTAGAGAGTAATTGTGTAGTGCCAGAGTGTTGTTCAGCACTTCTGTCGTCTTGACGAGAGGCGCATGCGTGTTGGCAACAGTCGTGAATGCGACTGCAGGGATTGCGGGCCACAACATGCTATGTGGTATGACAGCTGTAAAGGTCGCAGCTATGACTGTTTGCAGACCGATTCTGGTAAAGAGCCTGCTCATCCCCATCCACGTAGGTAGGACATTGCGCATCGTTCTCTGCAAGATCGTGAACAAGAAATAGTTGAGCATTGAGGGCGCCACTTCGACAACGTTTTCGTTCAAGAAGCTTAGATCTAAGCTCTCGAGCTCCTTGCTCGCAAGACTCATTGAAAGCATAATCACAGGATATGTTGTCAGGCACTCCGTGATCAGAGGGCCTGTGGGATTTCCGAGCACCGAGCTGAATTGGAAGAGCACAAAATGGATGACTGGTATCCAGCACGCAAATGCTCCAAAGAGCTTCTCGACAAAAGGCGGCACCATGTCTTTGACCACGAATGAGAGCATGGCTGAAGCGATGAGTCCATATTTATGGTAGACTGCTGAGGGGATTGAGCCGTATACTGGAGCAAGGATCAATTGTGATAGTGGTGAGTACAAGGCTGCCAGGAGAACCAGATAAAGCGCTCTTCGAGCTTTGACATCAAACAGTAGTGACCACGTGCGTCTTGATCGTGGTGTAGTGGTTGAGGCGTTTAATGTTTCTGGTGCCGCTACAGCTTCTTGTGCTGTAGAGCCGGCAGTCCTCTTGGCTTTTTTTGCCATGGCATATAGTAACAGTGGAAACGGGCCAGTACCGAGGCACGAGTGATACACACTTTTGACTGGCTTTGGAGAAAACTGTTCAAATCTATCCGCACTTCTCGTACGCCTTGTGCCGGCCGCAGTGGGTGCTAGAGGAGACGGCCGCCCCAGAAATGACTTTGTTCATGGACTACACCTTCAGACCATGCTCAACGAGATTGTCGAAGTGCTCAATCCTCTGAGATCTCACCCATAAGCACGATCCGAGTACCCAGTATTGTGATTGCAAAAGGTACCAGCTCTTGTCGGCCTCGGGGGTTAGGTGATTGACTCCTGTAACTTTGGCGGTTTCGAGCATTGCACTACGGTCATCTGTAGGATCACTATACGCATATACCCACCTTGGCTCCGGGTGGAAATTCAAGGGGACCGGCTCACCCAACTACCGAAGGTGGACTTGACAAGCGGTCATTTTGAGTTTCCGGGTGGTGCCTGGCTCAGGGTTGCTGCGCGGCCTGCCTTATTGGCGTTACCCCACTTGTCCTCGCTTGCCTGGATGTATGAGCACAGCTGTCGCATCTGCTCGTAGGTGTCTCAGCCTGACGAAACAGTGGTTCTTGCAGGATGCTCTCCTCATCGCTGTGACCGTTTCCCTACGATGACATACTATGGCATACTATGGTATACTGATTTTGAAGCGCACGCGCTCTGAAATGGCCCTATTGTACAGTGCCGTTATGTAGATATGCCGCCCAAGTCGAGCGTACCTTCCGCTCGCGACCGAGAAAATGTCGATGCAACCTCATCTGCCGACGAACTCGCTATTTCACGCCAGGCTGCGGCCCAATGTGTTGGAGGAGGAAGCACATCGGGTTCAACTAGGACATATGGAAACACGCAGATATCAGGCCAATCGCGACCAGTTCTAGGAGATGTCATCAATACTCACAATCATTTCTAGGGCAGTGAGGTCGTATGGCACAACGTAAACGACTTCAGCGGCCTCTCTGCAGATGACTGTTCAGGCCTCTACAGTACTTTCACATTCTGCCCGAGTGCATGTTTCGAGAGCTGATGATGGCAGTCTCATCCACAAAGAAGAGGCTGTCTCCTAATGCGATCTCCGATTACAATGCAGATGAGCAACAGCTGCTTCGCAGTATGCTTCGTCTTCCAAATACATGTGACTGGTTGTTCAAAGTCGAGCAATACAAGAGTTGGCACCATGGAAAGGGGCCTCCGATACTGGTTTGGACAGGCTCTGGTAGGTGAATAGTCCCCGTTGCAGACCAAACACTCATCACTCTAGTTGGATGTGGAAAGTCTATAGCAGCGTAAGTGCTAACACTGCGTGCTGGACCGTTCTGACTTCTACCAGGAGTGCCGTCATCGATCACCTACAGGCTGACGCATCAGATCAGAAGTGTCCCGTCGTCTCTTACTTCGTAAACACAACCTCTAATTCACTAGTCACAGCTATGGACATTCTGCGGGCTTTGGTCAAACAACTCATGCTCATCCACGAAGCAATTCGCCAAGAGTATTCCTCGAAGATTCATGAGAGTATTGCGCGTCTACTTTCGGTAAGAGACGAAATACTCACTACTGCAATCTTGACACAGCTCGTCGATAGTCTAGTCCAAGATATAGGGGGTTGCACCTTCGTGGTCGATGGCATCGATGCCATGCAGGAGTCTGACATTCTTGCGTTCAACCGCCTTCTGCGCGATGTGTTCGCCCGAGGTCCGATGGCCATATCAAAGTGCCGGCTGGTCTTGTTTTGTCGCGAAACCTTGGGTCGGGGACTTCGTTTGGAGAGTATACCTCTATCGTGCATCTTCCACACCCAGGTCGATCACGTGAAGAGTGATATCCATTCCTATGTCGACTATGAGATTACCAGGAAGCAAAATGAGAGGTCTATCTCTAATGATGTTCTGCTCATTGACGAAGTCGGAAGAGTCCTCAAAGAAAACGCCCAGAAGATGTGAGCCATACACACCAAGATATCGTCGGAGAAACATGCTTACAACATCAGGTTCCTGTGGGTGAAGCTCCAGGTACTCACCGTATGGGATCCCAACTACACAACGTGCGATGCAGATATCACCGCTCAACTTCGTGAGCTGCCCGAGAACCTAGACGACATCTACATCCGGTGCTTAGATAGGATCGAAGCCAGCAATGAGAAGCGCAGCGCTGACATCGCGCCCAAGGTTTTCAAATGGGTCGCTTGCGCCAAGCAGCCTCTTACACAAATCCAGGCACGGGAGGTCGCGTTAGCGACCCCCCAGAATCTGCCCATTCATACATCGGAGGTTTTGACCAATCCCGTCACCGACTATTGCGCCAATCTTGTTACCCTTGATCATCTTACAGGAACAGTCACTTTCCCTCATCCAACAGTAAAGGACTTCTTGTGTGATTGGTCAAAGCTTCCTGTTCGCCTCCGCAAGTACCACGTGGCGCTGGAAGTAGATGATCTCTGGCTTGGTGAAATATGTTTGGCGTACATCAAAGTCTATCGTAGCTCGAGAAGCTTAGTTCGGTTTCGCAAGGCGACGATTGACAGTCGAATTCCGTCGAGTCTTCTTCAAGAAACGATCTCGTCGTCGCTACCTTTTCGATGGCCTAGGGAGCGCATGAATATGTCCAGGACCGCTATCCCTGTGCCAGTACGCCCTACACCGACACGTCGGGGCCTTCTCGGCCCGGATTTCAGCATGCACGGGTACATGTGCAAGTACTGGCTTGAGCACAACCGAGAGACTGCTTTGTCGGGTCCGACCCACAACTTGTTCACAGAAGTTTGTCTTAGTCACGATGTTGAATTGCAGCCATGGACCCAAGGTGCCGACTCAGATGTCCAACGATATCGACAGACTATCCAGCACGCGGTGATGAACGATCATGATCGGTTACTTCTTGTCGTTCGTGATCATCTTGCGCCATTCAAGGATGCGCTCTGGACGCAGGTTTTCCTGCATCCGTATCCGGAGACCGACTCCAGCTTTCTTCACGTGGCGGCTGCTTTGGGCCATACTGGTGTGATACCGACATTACTCGATGCATGCGGGAAAAACCTAGCTGATTCACAGGGACGAAGTGCTGCGGCTGTTGCAGCTGGAAACTATCATATAATAGCATTTTCGCTGCTCGCCCCTGGTTGGAAAGAAGATAGGGATGATGGCTATTGGCAATTGCAAACCCCCGCCGGTGGTTCGGCTCCGTCAGAGTGCCTGTTCCACGTCTGCGCAGCTTGTGGCAATGTCGATGCTGTCACAGTCTTACGGGGACGACGAAAGCCGTCCATAAGAGGTCTCGATCATCTGAGTCAAAGGCTCTTTGAGTCATTTCTCCTGGCTTGCTTCAAAGGACATATACCGGTCGCACTGCACCTTGTAACGCTGGGTGCCTGTCCTGATGGTTATGACGACAAGTATAAACCTGATCAGCATTCTACTTCTAGCCAGACCGCTCCCGCCGCCTATGGTTCTCTGGACAATGAATCAAGAGAACTTCTGTTGTCATGGAAGGGCTCTTCTCTTTGTCTGGCTCTAAAAATGGAGAATCCCACGTTCATGGAGAATCTACTGTTGTGTGGTGCCAGGTTCAAGAGCCGATACGGTCATTACGACATAGCCGATGTCGTCAAACACTACGATGGCAAAGACGATATCGCTGGTCTCCACAAATTTGTCGAGATACTGTTTGTGCATAGGGATCTGGCAGATAGGGATGAATTTGCGAGTTGGCCAGAACAGGTTCTGAATTCAATACACCGTTCGATATCACCATCCGTGGCAAGCCGGCGTTGGGGCCGCTACGTGCGCTTGATCGTGCAGCTTTCAGGCGGATATGTTAGCAGCAAATTTTGTCTTTGCTTGGAACGTCTAATGGTTTTTCAGTCATATCGCAATGGCGTGGTCAATTTACTCGAGTATATTCCGGATGACCTTCTGGTTCGCATTCTGGGCTATGGATGGTTAAGAGAAGAGTTCCTTCTCACCCCAACTTCATCACAAGCTTTTTGTCGACGGGGTACGAGTCGTGCCTTGGAAGCACTAATCGACTGTCTGGGGTTCACCACTGTTTTTACCGTACAAACTCTCGCGCTAACACGGGATCCGATGACATTATCGGAGCTCCTCGAATGCCGGGCATGCAAAAGCCAGCCATGCAGAGAGATGTGGCGTACGGTCAGACGCTGTCTACTGGTATGGACCAACTGGCCGAAAGTTTTAAGGACTGTACAAGCCGTCCTAGCGCAAGTCAGGTCTCATCGACGGCGGTGTCCAACTGAAAAGCCAAGACATCTTTCATACGACTACTAGTTGAGGGAGCCCTTGGGCAGTGCCAAGTATCAGATTGTGGAGTTTCTCCACTGCTACCAGCATGAAGAGAGTCCATGCATTGTCAATGGCTGCGGGTGCCGCATGTCTTTTCGTGGGATGGCAATGTCCACCTCGCCTCAGTCAACCAGTCAGCTGCTGCCATCATTGCTCACGTGGCACAGGTGCAATCGTACAGCTAAAGGCAATGCAGCCAAAGCACTTCAGATCTATGCGGATCTATCGCAGATAGGTTCGAAGGCGAACTTTGCACTCAATTGGCCGATTGGCTATCTGGATACCGGATTCTCGGGGGACGGAAGCATACCGGTCGTGAGATTGAGCATTCGAACAGCCCTGCACCAGTGGAACTTCAGGCTCAACAGAAGTAAACGGAAGGCGTTCACTTTGGCTGATCTATGGTTGGTGGGTGTGAAGTTAGTTTTGAGCCTTCGAAGCGAAAGGCTCAAAAACAGCTGTCAAGGAGCAACAACTTCTATCCAACTCAAAAACAGCCGTCGAAGACAAACAAGTTCTTATCATGCCGAGCGACAGCGTTGTGCTCTTTCCAAGGGAGGGACCATCTAGATCTGACTTTCAAGAAGGGAGAAATCATCACCGTGACCGAGTGGGCTTGGGATGTTGACTGGTGGAAAGGAAGGACAGGCGGGAAGACTGGCATGTTCCCGGCCGGCTATGTTGAAATGAGGTATGATACAAGTTAGCGGTACTGACGGGTGCATGTTGAGAGCTGAAATAATGGTAGCTTCGTGGAATCTGCCAGTGTTCAGGTTTATTGGATGTATTAACTCTTTACCCCTGCGAAGAGGTTTGTCGGTAAACGTTCCCACTGGCATCGTAGAGGCAGCGAGCATGCTGTCGAAGCATACTGGCTTTTTGGCTGACAACTTGTGATGATGCTAACATGATCTGTAAGGTACCTGCCGGACAGTAGGGGACAGCACAAGCAGCCAGACAAGCTGTTCACTTAGCAGCTGAGGTCGACTGTGACCGCCTTCCACAAGTGGTCGAGGTTTATTACACAGCGGAGCTCAGCGCTGCGAGAACGCATCTTCCTGCTGCGAACAGGTCAAGTCGTCCCACACCTTGCTTTGGAACAAAGGTCCGGCAAGGTTCGACTGAAGGAGTAGATCATGGCTCGAGTTTCGTCAGCCTCTGACTACTGATCAAGGTAGTCCAATGCTAAGGCCTATCTACGGACATTAGATCGTAGAACGTCTCTCTCTCTCTCACCAGAGTGTTGCTGTGGTCCAGTCTTTCTTGCTTGTCAGACACTATTGCAGTAGTAACGTTGTTCTGAGAGTGACGGCGATGCCTCTTGGCAGACGCGATAGTCATGGATTATGGGGAACTTTTTAGCGAGTTGAGCAACGTCCATCACTGCATCTCGGCCTCCTCGTCGGCACCTTCTACATCCCAAACACCATCGCAAGCTATGAGCATTCTGGGTGGCACACCGACGCCATCAACAGCATTACTCAAGTTCCTGCGAAGTCAATCTGAGACGGTCTGCTTCCTGCACGCCAACGAGGTTGCCTCTCGAACATGTCGCAACACGGTCAGGCCCAGTCGTCGACGGCATATCTCTTCTTCATCTCGACAATGCTACGGTAGTCCACGCTCGTACATAGACGACATTTTCTCACGTAACCGCGAAAGATGCAAAGCCCTTCCTGCACCAAAGGCACATCCTTCACAGAACCATATCTATGCGAGCAGACATGCATCAAGCGACACCTCTCCGGCCCGCTACGAAAGACCTTCCTTATGGCAGCGCGTCTTCCATCGAGGAAGAATACGTAATGCGCGAAAACAACACGAGCAGCAGTCCAAGTCTCTGCCAGACCACTCTCTGTCGAGCGGTGGTTCGTACGAAGAGACCTCTGCTCAGCTCTTCAACCTTTCTCGAGCCTTGTCGCGCAACACAGCAGGCACAGAACTCAAACTGCGCTGTACAGAGTTTGACAGCAATGGCAGGGTCACCCTGGTGTCGGGCGAATTCAAGAAATCAGAACTGATAGCAAAATATGGCCTGCTACCACGAGACTTGCGCAAGATCGACAGCAGTGTGCTGCCACATATCCTCGTCAGACCAACAGCAATCCTAATCAACCTGCTACACCTGCGAGTCCTCATCCAGTCCGATCGAGTCCTGGTCTTCGACGCCTACGGCAGCACCGACAGCTACACCCAGTCCCTCTTCATGTACGACCTCGAAGGCAAATTGCGCCAAAAGACCTCCACCTCCTCCCACCCCGACCCCTCTAATCCCGACAAGCAAAACTACCTCCCCTACGAATTTCGCGCCCTCGAAGCCGTCCTCATCTCTGTAACATCCGGCCTCGAAGCCGAATTCGCCCTCGTCCGTGAACCTGTAACACACATCCTACGCGCCCTAGAAGAGGACATTGACCGCGAAAAGCTCCGCCACCTTCTCATCCACAGCAAGAAACTCGGCACCTTTGAGCAAAAAGCCCGTCTCGTGCGTGACGCCATGGAAGAACTCCTCGAAGCCGACGACGACCTCGCCAGCATGTACCTGACCGAGCGCAAAAAGACGGGCAAAACACGAGACGAGACTGAACACACCGAGATCGAGATGCTGCTCGAATCCTACCACAAGATCTGCGACGAAGTCGTCGAGATTTCGGGCAACCTAATTTCCAACATCCGCAACACCGAAGAAGTCGTCAAGGCCATCCTCGACGCAAACCGCAACCAGCTCATGCTCTTCGAGATCAAAGTCAGCATCGCCACGCTTGGTCTCGCGGGCGGCACCCTCGTCGCCGGCTTCTACGGCATGAACCTCGAGAACTTCATCGAGGAGACCAACTGGGGCTTCAGCGCTGTCACAGGCTTCAGCATCGCCTTCAGCGCCTGGCTGTGCGTGTACGGCCTGCGCAAGCTGCGCAAGGTCCAGAAAGTGCGCATGTGGGGCGAGAGCGGCATCGAGCCGGGTCCCTACAGCGCGGGCTCGGCGCGCTCGGCCACGGCACGACTCGAGGCACTGTCGGGCGCGATGGGCATGGGCGGCGGCGCCGCCAAGAACATGGGCAACTGGCGCACCGAGGCGCTCGAAGCGCTCGCGATGGGCGAGGAGCGCAAGCGCAAGTTGGAGAGTCGCTACGGGACAGGCGCCGGACGGCCGCTGGCTGGCGCCGGCACCGGGCCCGTGCTGTGGCCCGGCATGGAGGGGCTGGGCCTGCATAAGTTGAACGTCAATGCGAAGACGAATGGGGTCGGCGAGGTGGAAGACACGAATTCCGACGCGGATGCTCTTCCTGATTCGTCGGGTCCGAGGAGGGAGGGTCCTCCTTCTCCTTCTTCTCGTCCATCTCCGTCGCCGTCGTCCTCGACCGTGCGGATCCAAGATGACACGGCGATTGGCTTGCGAGAGAGGAAGAGGAAATGAAACTCCATCCCACTCCGTTGATTCCAGCCTCGCGCACACACACACATGCACACACATACACATACACACTTACAACACAAGCAAGCAATCTCAGACTATTTGCCAGCGTTCAAGCGACGGAGGATCTGCAGGTACCATTCGTTCATTCAACCACTACTTACATACATAATACTGCGAGAGAGACGTGACAATAGAAAAGACCCTGTACAATAAGAGTCATCAACGCGAAAAACTACTCTACGGCGGAATCACGTGGGTCTCCTCCCGCCTCAACGTCTTCATGCCCGCATCACTTCGGCGGAATCACGTGGGTCTCCTCCCGCCTCAACGTCTTCATGCCCGCATCACTTCGGCGGCCTCAGCGTGCTCTCGCCAAATAGAGAGTCGCGGTTGCAGTCGTGGTTCGGGGAGATGGCCTTGTTCATCGGCCGCCAATGTCAGGCTAGCATGTAGTCGAAACGCCGGTGCACGGCTGAGCGTAGCTGGTTCGATTATGCTGGAATGTCGCCAGGCGGTACGCACGCATTGCAGGGCAGAACTTCAGTCAACCCAAGGTTAACGAAGAGTTCGACGATATAGTTGAATTCTGGCAAGGTCGAGGTTCGAGAGGCAATACGGCGATACAGCAAGCCATAGTTACAGATTCTACACTTTATGACCAGACATCCACTACCAATCGTCGTCATCGTCCTTCTCGTCATCTGCGTCGTAGTCAGCATTACTTGTTCACGTCTCGCGCTATACAAGATTCCAAACTCACCAGAGCCGCTAACTTTCTGTTTCCTCTTGTTCAACGCAGCTTGCAATGCCCCAGCCAATCCACCAGCATCACCAGCAGGTGCGGCAGGCGCACCGCCTGGTGGGGGAGGTGCGGGGCTCTCCCCTCCTGGTACCGCGGCTGCTGATCTGTCGCGCTTCTCGGTGTCCTTGACTTTGCGTAAGCCACCAGTACCACTGGTGCGAATCGAAGCAAGAAGATCATCTCTGCCACCTCCAGCAATTTTGGGTAGAGGCGGTGGGTTGGCTGCACCCGGAGGCAAGGGTGGCGGAGGTGGACCACCGGCTCCAGAAGGAGGCATAGGAGGTGGAGGAGGAGGTCCTCCTGCGGATGTCGGGGGCATAGGTGGCGGTGGAGGTGGAAGGTTGCTTCCTGTAGGTGGAGGAGGGATTGGACGGTTCGTGCTCGGTGGTAACGGAGGGGCGATAGGTGTAGCATTTGACCTGCTGGGTGGCGGAGGCGGAACAGCCCCACTTCTTCGGGGTGGTGGTGGCACGGGCGCTGATGAATCTCTGCTCGGTGGAGGTGGCGGCACAGGACCACGACTGGGGGGTGGAGGAGGTGCTGAGGATTGACGCTGACCGGTGAAGGGCGGTGGAGCTTTGAAGACCTGGCCCGGGATTTGGTTGTCGGGTTCTTTTGGTGGGCGGGGTGGCGGAGGCGGACCGGGATTGGCGAGAGCGGCTCCTGATGTGGCTCGTGCACGGGCAGGTGATGCAGGTGATGCAGGTGATGAAGCGTCCTTGGCGAACTTGCCGGCGTCTGCCAGAGGTGGTGGAACTCGGAAGGCGCGTGCTTGAGGCGTAGATGGTGGAGATGGAGTGGGTGCTGGAGATGGGTCCCTTGGAGGAGGAGATGCTCGACCCGGCGCTGGCTTTCTAGACGGTGGTGCCGCGGGAGGCGGGGCCCTCCTGCTTGACGTACCAGTGTTCTCTGGGGTCAAGCGTTGAGCAGCTGGAGCTGGAGGGGGAGGTGGGGGAGGAGCTCGACCCGAGTTCTGCTGCGGCAAGGCCGATGCTATGCCGGTGGCCATTTCTTCAGCTTGTTTCTTCTCCACATATGCTTTGATAAAGTCGGCGTTCTGGGCAATCTGGTCTTCAGTGATACCCATTTGTACGAGCTCGTCTAAAATAGGCTGCCACTTGGGATCAGTCAAGTCTATTTCACCGCTATTATGTGACCTGCTACCACCAACACCTGTAGGCACGGAGCTGTAGACGGGTTGGGAATATATGGGCTGGGGGGTACCCATCTGGGGCTGCGGCGGTTGAGGATTCGAGCTGTTCCTGTGTCTCCCAAATAATCCGCCCAACCTGCTATGGCTCTTGTGGCCAGCAGCTCCATTCGTCTGGGCAATTTGTCCACCACCAGCAGCCGATCCAAAGGGCGTCCTCTGAGTAGCTTTGCTGGCATTCTTCTCCCGTTCGTCCATCTTCTTCTTGAACTGTCGGGCCTCCTTCTCGTCGACGAACGACAAGGCGGCGATGCATTGTTCTAGTTCGAATGAGTGGAAGAAGGTCCGATCCTGGTTGTACTGGAAGGCGTCGTAGATTTCCTGGTCCCAGATTACGCCGCGGTTAGCAGGTGAAATGTCGACCAGCTTGATCCAGAATGTATTGCCGACCAGGTCGTTGGAGAGCACCGCTGCGCCTTGGAGGCCGGTGTATATCCATCGTGACTGGCCAGGCTTTGCGATGTACAGACGAGCTACGGCAACGGCTTGTATCTTGTTGCTAGCCTTGGGGACGAGTCGCTTGACATTCTCTTTGTCGTGATCAGAGAGAACAGAAGGCATTTTCGGGGGGCAAGAGGGGTCAACGTGGTGATTGTTCAAGCATCAGTGGTCACGCAACAGTATGGCGTTTCAGAAGAGTCCAAAGGTCCGTATGACAGTTATTGGACGGTGGAATGGTAGGCTGACGACGAAGATTGACCAGGGTCGGGATGATGCCAGTCCGGCCCTTCTAAAGGCTTGCGGCACCGAAAGGGTCTGTAAGGAGACAAGTGAAACGGGGTGTTGATGCCTGGCGATGGGGAACTTGGGAAGCACATGGCTGCCCCTGCACTGGGAGCTCTGACCGAAATGGCTGTGTCTGCGGGCGTGGCTGTGCCCCACGATAACGTCATCATGATAAACAACCTTGGAAGCGAGCCAGGTGCAGCATCACGGGCGCGAGCAAGGTAAACCCATTTATGATATTCTCACGACTTGCTTCCCACTCTTCTCTCTCCTAGTACTGCTCGAAGGAAAACGAACATCGCAAGCAATTCAATCGCATTAAAAGTCTATCAAGAGCCCTGCCAAAATGCCAGCCCACCCGAGCGAAGAGACTGCCCCGACAGGCCTCACTGACAAGGTCGCTCGAGAATCCAAGGACTCGAACGCCTCTGACCACCCCATTCACGACGAGAGCAAAGGTCCAGTCGAACAGGCCTTCAACACCGGTCGAGCAGGTGGTCCTCAAAAGCCAGACAGTAAGCAGACCGATCGCCTGCCTATGTTCATGCGTCAGAAGCTAATGCGGCCCAAAGATATGCCCGAAGCAAAGGACAAGGAGGAGTTGAAGGCAAAGGCTGCTGAGATGAACAAGTAAGACGCAGCAAGGGCTAGGTGCCAAGGTCGGCGGCAACAACACGACGTCGATGGAGCTGAATGGCATTGAAGAGGGACGCGATTAGTGCTGGCAGTCCATGCACATACATACCAATAAAGTGATTCAACACTTCCCTGTCGATCGTTGTGAACAAGCACGCTTCCAAGACCAGTACCAATCTCACCAGCTTCTTGTATTCCACCGCCTCGAAGCACCTTTTTGCTAGCGGAGCTGGCCACTTCCATAAGAGTAAATACTAGGTCCGTGTTCCTACACTGCCCCTGAAAAGAGCCCGATGTGCATTACGCTCACAGAAGTCCTTCCACCATGTCGACTGCGTCCTGACGTCCAGCTGCTGAGATACCTTGCTGTCGGCCGTGCGCTCGGTAGGCGATGAATGAGAGAGAGGGAAGGATGAGAAGATGGTGAGCCGACGGAGCTTCTGCACGCACTGAGAAACGGTCGGCTTTTCTGACCAAATGCGCAGGTGCCACCTGAGTACAACAAGCAGTGGGCCTCCTTTAGCATGTCTGCGAGTCAAACGGGCCTTGTTCAGCACCCACGATTTGTGATATCATCAGCAGAAGATGAAGGGCGTCGCAAGTTGTCCGCCGATAGGCAATTGCTGAACCGTGTAGAGAAGTGAGACGTCTCGATTAGTACAACATTTAGATAACACACGCTGCCATGTTCTACAACCTCACCCAACAACGCCCCCCGAAGAGTTTACCACCTCAAATTCCTACAACTTCGCCTTCCCCTCCCTCCCCAAGCTCTCCAATAGACTCTTCTCCTCCCTCTCCCGTGTTTCCCGATCTTTCCACCGGCCCTCCCACATCTCATCTTCCTCACTCTGCTTCCTATCCAAAGCCCGCAGCACCCCCCTATACATCTCCTCCTTTAGCCTCCCATACGCCGACTTCCGCCCCCTGACCCCCACAACCATAACCCCCCGTCCATGACCCCCCTCAACATCAGTCATAACCCTTACCGCCTCCTCCACACCGCCCAGCCCATCCACCAACCCGACCTCCAGCGCCTGCAGACTCGTGAACCTTCGCGCTTCCAGCACCAAACTCCTATACACCGCATTCGCCACTTTCACCTTGAACACCTCCGCCATGGCTGGTTCCAGCTCGGCATCGAACTCGAGCTCGTTCAGACACAGCCACCCGCGGTGCGGGTTCATGACGCGGTAGTCGTGGAACATGGCCGTCATCAGGCCCCCGGCAAACGCGTGGCCGTTCACCACGGCGCACGTCGGCATCGGGTACGTGAGAAGCTTCCGCCACAGCGGGTACAGATACTTGGTCTTTGTCTCCGGGGTGAAGGTCGCGAGGTCGAGGCCGTTGCTGTAGAACTTCGGGATGGAGCTTGTTGTCAGCAGCAGGCCGTAGGCGTATCCGCCGTGTTGGAGCTTGAGCAGCGCGTGAAGGTATGTGGCTAGGAAAGGCGGGCTGAGCCTGTTGTCGGGAGGGCTGTGATGTGTGAGGAGGTAGATTGGGGGCGTGGGGGCTGGGTCGCCGTGTTTGGGTCTTGGTTTGCCGTGCGCCGGGTGAGAGGACATTGAGGTGCTGGACGTGGGATTGGAGGGGTCGGTGGTTGGAAGGGTGATTTTGGACATTGTGATTTTGCCGCCGGGGGACGGGGCGGCTGGGGATTCATGGGGAGGGATGGAGAGGGTGAAAAGGACTTCTTGTGGGAGAGGTGCCATATTGGGATGGAATGGATGAGGCGGTATTGACCGATGTGCTGAGAAGCCGATAAGTTGAGGGGAGTGTCTTGGTGTGTTGCGACTCTAACTAAGATCCAGTTTGTGGATCTGCGCCTCTGGTGAGACTCCAGTGCTGCAAAAGGTCGGATGAACCTCGAAGTTGCCTTTGCTAGCTCGCAAGAATTGCTTGTGAAGTTTTATCCGATTCTCAACTTCGAATGTGCGACCATGATACCTGGGGAAACAGCTTGATGATGTCGTATTCGCAAGAGCTCGTTAACAGCCTGGCACCGAGAGGCCAACGTGACTGTGACCATCCTGCAATGCCTCGGCTTATTTCTCCGAGATATTCGATTGGTTGAAATAGACGAGGCTTATCTGTTCGCCCTTTTTGCTAAGAGTGTATAGAGCACGATACGGAAATCACGATGCTACTAACTAAAAATATGAGCTATAAGAAGTGGCAACTTGTGCAGTCCGGTACGATGTTGATCTCGGTATCGGCCAGGCCTTTTCCATGGCGATTTCAGGGACGGGATAAGAGGTAGAGGTCCAGCGGTATCAACATCTTAACATTCGTAGCCGAGAATGCGATATTACTCGAGCGCGCCCGTAACGAGTTCGCAGGGCTGGACGACAAGAGGGACGTCACACTGTGAATACATAGTTGTGAACATTCCCGATAGCCACTCCAGCCATAATTTCCATGCGTCTGATACAAGTCTACCTTGGGATCACCGTTGCGGCGGTTCAGCTGATGTTTCAGTGGAACAGCATGATTCCATGTTTTCCGGTGGTTGCCAGTCCTTCCAACCCATCTCAGCGCTCTCATTGGTCAGGTCCTTGAATACCTGCCTAATCCTCTGTGCGTCGAAGACCTCTCGACACTCCGCTGTAATGATCCTTGCTCGTGGTAAGTATATAGCGTCACCATCATTCCATATCATTGGGAAATCCGGATCTGCGGCCAGCCACACGCGACGTTCCTCATCAGCATCCATGATGTACAAGAATATCGACTTCTGCTCGTACACACCCCAATCAAGCCTCTTGAGAAGGGTCTTAAGCATCATACGATGGTGTAGATACTTTTTATTACTTGGCTGCAACGAGTAGGCGTACTTCATGTAACTTGAAGCAGACCCAATGAACGCCCTGAGCGAGGCCATTCTAGTCTCGTGGGGCATCGAACCACAACGTTCTCGTTCTAATTTTCTGGCTTGCCACTCATTCCGCATAGCCATAAGCTCATGCCACTCTGCTATCCCACGGTGAGAAAGACCAAAAGTAGACCATCGATCTTCATCTGCCACTGCACTGGGTACGATGGGAGCAGCCAACCTGGTCTTTGCTGTATCGTGTTGAGACTGTAAGAAACGGAAGGCACACCAAGCGAGTTGTTCGATCTCATGAGCTATCCGATTGAGACCATAATGAACTCTAGCATGTGTGCTCGTTTTCCAGTCGCTCTCTGCTAATACTTGAATCGCGTTGAACCGGTGTCGAGGATAGCTGAAGAACATTCGGACACGCAGACATACAAACCAACCGTAACTCCGAAGGAAAACGGCGGCCTCCTGGACTTTTTCCGACCGCACCAGATCTGTCACTTGTTGGAGTACGAACCTTGCTTCGTGGTATAGGCTTCCAGCACGCGATTGTAGTTGCCGTCTGGGAACCCTTTGAGTCCGGCTATACCACCAGCCGATCCTGCTTCTGTCGTCATCTGCTAGAGGCGCAATATTGTCGAGAACAGGGATTACCTCAAGCTGCACTCGGGCACGATGCGGCCTTGATATCGAGAAGGACTGTGTCCATGGTCCAGTGTGATCACGAGGGATATTGGCCATAAGCATGACGACAAGCATAAAGGCGTGGTAGCTGAATGGCATGATTGATGTAAGTTGACGGCAGTCGTAATTTCGGTTATTCGTCGTCAAATGTATCTTAGGTCTTGATGTTGATAACAACACCGCGAATTTGGCTGGTATAGGAGTGAAGCCTGGAAACAACCTCTTTCGACGCGCGTCGACGCAATTGCAAGTCCTCAACTCAAGCCATAGACAAGACCTCGATATCGTATCCAATCCCACACTTCGCAACCGGTAATTCGTACGCAATATCGCCGGCGGAAAGAGCTTCATAATGACTTCTGCTCGCGTGCCCTGCGGGTAGGGTTGATTGGGGATTTCAATGACATACGAAACGATTCGGGTCAGAAGCTCATCTGGAAAATCCATGATCGAGACGGGCCTCATCCGAGAAGCAGACGCAGTTCTGTCGTGGCTGTCGTTCTGCATCGCCGCCCACCTTGGCCGTGACGGAGGTTGAGTCCTAGTTAGCATAGTAAACAGATGACACAAATATAGGACGAGATTGTGATGAACTACCTAGCCATGTTAGGACAAGAGGCGTTGGATGTCGGAATGTAAGAATTGCTAAGAGTGAGGACAGTGTAGACCACCAAAAAACCGCTTTTGTCAATGAAAGTGCTCGACCTGGTTTGAGGAAGTCGCAACCCGAAGGACACCCAGGAAACCGCAACCAATAAGGGCCAAGCACAGAGTGGTATCGACTTCATCGTTCAGAAAGGATGCCATAACATACTGCAATTCGCCGCACGATTCAGGAATGCACAGGACGAAGGCAGCACAGTAAATCAGCATGCAAGCCGTATGGTGAGCACCATACATGCACAGTCTTTTCCAAGATGAGTATCATACTCGTGGTAATCTTTGCCTAGGGGACACAAGATTTTGGCCTACCTGAGCTGTGGTCTCTACTTGCGGCTCTCCGTAGCCGAGAACGTGATCGAGCTCACACAGTCAAAAGGGGCAACGTGGGAAGATCGAACGTTTCCCGCTACCATCCATCTTGCGCGACGTGCATCGTGGTAAAGCGATCCCACATGCAACATGTGGTTTTGATGCAATCTTATTAAGTGGAAGCAGGTTGTTCCTGAAAACAATGAGGCGTAGTAACGATGGTTAATCCGGAGAAGAGCTGAGCTTGAGAGAGCTCGAGGAGATTGAAGCTCTTATACGTCATGAAGGGTAGGTCACGCGACAGCATCATTCTTCTACTGTACTGTACCGCGACAACATGGACCAACCTTTGTTTCTAATCAATAAATCAGTGGCACAGCATAGAGAGGAAAGTCGTTGCGTACGTTGCTATACAGCAACAGTCCAATGGTTGGCTCAGGTCATGACTGAGAGAGATTGACAATAGTAAGTCAACATGATCATTCTTCTATCCGTTATGAAAACGCGTTCACCGCCCGCCTCTGGCCGAACCTCACCTGCGCTCTATGCATGTTCGTTTATTCGTATCATCGTAAATCGTTTTGTGTCGAGATCCCAATTCGTGTGAAGCAGTCGCTCGCTTGCATGTGCTCACTGACGTTTCTATAGTTAAACTCCGGCTTTTTCTGGACGTAGATGGCGCTTGAATGGGCTTCACTGCGACATAACAGTCACGTACGCTGTGTTCCAAGCATGTTGACACATTGTTTGTGCTAGCTGACTTGTCGCTCACCGTCTCCATCCGACAGGCGGTGGGGGTCGGCCGCCTCGGTAGACGATTTCGCGTTCGATGTATCGCTCGTCCTCCCGAGTGTAGTCATCTTTGGGTCGTTGTCGTTGCTGTGGCCCTTCGATGGCAAGCGGGGCTCTTGGTGATGCAGGCTCAATTGCTGGTCGTGGAGCAACGCTGTTCTCCCACCTAATTTCATTTATGCGTTTGTGGCGCTCTCGTTTAATGTCTTCAGATAGCCCGACCAAACGGGCAACATCATCCTAGGAAACTGGTTAGCACGGTCGTTGCAGAATCTAGTAGGGATGCGCTCACATATTGCATATATTTGAAAATGTAGTAGTAATCGTCCGTCTCCTCATATTCATATCCCATCTCCTTGATCGCTTCTTTCACCACGAGGTCTTTAGTAATCTCAGTCCATAGACCGTCTTTCGGATCTCTTCGAGCGCCATATCTCGGACCGATTGTAGGCGGCTCAGGTTCTGGTTCTGGCTGTCGCATGGGCCGAGGGGCCGGTCGTTGAGGATCAGTAGTGTACCCTTCGTCTTCTCCATCCGGATAGAATTGAGCTCTTCGATCGCCATCATACCTCTTCCAGGATATTTCTTGCGCCCCACCTCCTGCTCCATCCATTCGCACACGCCTCGTACCAGGGGGAATATCAACAAGACCCCAATCACGAGTTGCGCCTCGGTAGGCTTCCCCGGGGTAACCACGGGACCGGGCACGCTCATTGTAGTATTCTGCTTCCTCATCGATATGTTGTTCTTCCCAGGCTGGTCGCCTAGATGAGGAATAGTCGACCTCTTCTCGGAACTCGTCGCGTTCCTGCCTTCTTGCGGGCGGGCCAAGACTCTGGGTCCTCTCGTTCCGACTGATGATAATGTCTGCCTCTTCTCTCCTGCCGTTGCGTATGTCTGACCTTCTGATCTCAATTCGTTCTTCAGACCGTTCACGGACCGGCGAACGTTGGCGGACAGGCGCAGGTGGGGGTGGAGGCGGCGGAGATGGCGGCGAAGGAGGTCGAGGTGGAGCGTATATCGGCTGTCTCACTTCATACCCGTGATCGATGTGTCGGTGGTGGGTAATGACCTCTTGATGTATCTGCGGAGCATAGACTATGGGCGGTGGCGGCGGTGGGGTTGGATCTGGAGTTCGAACCGGAGGCGGTCTCGTGCTGACCGAGGCTGCTGGTGAAGGTGATCTCGAATGCGATGACCTGCGAATGATGATTTCCTGTCTCGACGTGTCTCTCCCGCGGCCTTCGCGTTCTTCTCGGCGAATGATTATCTCCTCTTCCGAGGCACTGCTGTGTGAGCGACCTCGTGAACGCTCGTGGGATAGTGGCCGTGCCAGGGCCATGTCTTCGTACCTGCTTCTTGGGGGTGGTGGGGCACGCGAGCGGACGTCGTCGATCTCTTCGCGTCGAATAATGATCTCTTCACGTTCTGCCTCATGTCTGCTTCGTGGTGGAGGTGGCCTGTAGCTTTTTCGCGAGACCACATCGTCATCATATCTAGAGCGAGAGTCTCGCTCATCGCGGCGAATGATGATCTCCTCGCGTTCGAAGTCATCACGAGCAGGAGGGGGATCGGCACGCCGTTGGGGGACGTAGTCATCCCTTTCTTCGCGTCGGATGATGATCTCTTCCCGTTCTCGCGAGCCTCCCCGCTCGCGATATCGAGGACCAGGTCCCCTCGATGCTGAGCGCTCGTCCCGTCGGATGATGATTTCTTCTCGTTCCCGAGACACCTCTCGTGGTCGTGGTCGTGGAGGTGGGGCCCTCGGTTCAGGCCTCTTCTCGGGACTAGACGATCTACGCCTCCTCGCCGGGGCGTAAGTAACATCCTCACGCTCTCTGGCCCTCAAGACCATTGCGCCGGCGGTGGTCTGGCCATAGTCGTCTCTGAGAAAGGCCGGGGTCTTCCCCCTGTCGACTTCATCCCTTTCTCGGATGATGACAGTGTCTCTTTCTCGCTCTCTAGTAGGCGGTGCGCCGTTGCCAGTCCTGAAATTGATGTCCGAGTCGCGACCACCACCGCCGCCGTATCTACTGCGTCGATCGTCATACCGAGCGTCAAAATCGACTTCACTCCTGTAGCGTGACATTGTGATACCCTACTTTTTTTGCTGTGGTCGTCGAGTCTAGATCATCCGAGTTGGAGGATAGGCCTGCCTGCCCGTGAGTGCTATTTTTGATCGTCTGCTTTGGCGTCCCTCCAATATGTCGGTGAGGCAGATCGACACACGAGAAGTGGCAGAGCGCACGACAGCAACGACTTGACTGTGCTCGCACGATGTGAAGGATTTGGAGGTAGGGAAGGTGATTTCAGCCTGGACGTTGTAAAGAATCCGATGGTGTCACAGCAGGCATCAGACGAGGGTCGGGCTGCTGGTCGCTACCTAATAGTGGGGCAGCAGCAGCAATTTGGGTGCCCAGCGTCCTCGTGCATGCGAGCACGGCTTTCAAGTTGTGCGTACAACAGCGTACTATCGACTATGCGCATATGCAGAGCGGAAAAGAGAGACAGGAATCCTTGGAGGAAAGAGCGTTTTGATCATTCATCCAGTCACGCGTCCTGCAGCCATGAGCGCCTGCCTCAGAAGAGTCCTGATGCAGGTGGGCGCAAAAAGCTGGCAAGACCAGGCTTAAAGGTGACGTTGTTTTGCATGTGCACGACGCCCAGATGGACCCGACCAGGCGCACATCCACGCGCCGTCTCGCTTCCCGCCATTCATTTATGCATTTTTTTCTTCTCGCTGCCCAATTGCAGTATGGGATAAGCTAAGATATCTTCACTACTGCATGGCGGTCAAACATGAACCGCGAAAGCTGGCCGGCACGGGCAGAATTCTACGAACTCTGGCGGACGGATGAAAGAAACGATGCAATCCAATCGTTCTTCCCTCCGCCAAACCATGTGCCCTGACTGAGGCTAGGGCCGGGAGGAACCTGGCTGTGCCGTGCCTGGGGGCGTGCCATGGAAGTAATCATCAGCTATGCCCATAAACCCGGTACTCAGATAGGACAACAGTCTTGCATATCTGTATGACTAAGATACCTTGCTGCTGCGCGGTTACTGCTACTTTTCTCCCTTGCCAGCCCTGTCGACCCCGAACAACTCCTGCAGGTGAGCAGGACAGGCGGGTATTCCACGTCCGTTTGACATTCACACCTCGATTATGCTTGCTCGTACCTGATACTGTCTTGCCAACACCTTCCAAATAGTGATTTAGAATTGCCGACAAGCTGATAGAATGTGAGGGGAAAACCTCCTTGCCCCTTGCAAGGACGTTGGTCTCGCTGTCCGATGACATATCTGTACAAATTACCATATACGCCAACCTATGCTATATAATGCCGCAACTTCGAGTTGCCATATGAAGAGGAAATGTCCATGTCGTCGTCAATTCGTGCGTATGTGCATATGGCCAGTCTTCCGGCCTGTGCTGTGGTGTTGTGGATACTAGCCACCACCTTTCGATGCCTGTTCCTCAATTTCGTCTCGCATAATGCCATACCGGGTTAGTATTAATCGCGATTGGTGGTTGATGATCCGCATCTCACCATGTCGCCATCGTGTCAAGGGTCCGGATTAGCCACCCTCAACTGCCGCGAATAGTCCTGGTTGTCCTGTAATGACACGTTGCTCACCCGGCTTTCTTCGTTTGAGTAAATAGCCCAAGGATTCAGCCTTTGATCAACCGTCACTTGCGTGCTGGTTCGGTCCGAAGCGACTGTCCCATTCCCGTTGCTGCGCTGATCGTCCGTGTTGGAGAAGCGACCGGTATTGGTCCGTGTTGGTTTGGTGAGAAGCCCAGCCGACGACATTTGACTAACCTGCCGCGACGGTATGCCACCACCCGCGTTCTTAGTACTATGCTGCACCTCGGTGTGACTACCGCCTTCGGAAATTGCGTCCAGATTCTTCTGGTGCCTCCGGCGCAACCACAAGAAGACAATACCACCTATGATCGCTCCAATGACAACCGCTACACCAACCACGATGCCAGCAACCGTACCACCACTGAGGCCACCACCACCAACGCTGGCCTCTTGTTGCGTTTCGCCACCGAGCGCTGAATCGGTTTGTTTCACAGGCGCCACAGACGTCTCTGCTGAAGTTGAAGATGGTGTCATAATGATAGTGCTGACTCTGCCGGTGACCGTAACTACGCTCGTGTAGATCTGAGTCGGCTCGATGCTCGTTGGTGGAGATGTGGACGAAGACTGTAGGATATAGTTAGCGATAATTCGTGGCACCGAGGAGATAAGCGCGGGTGAGGTTAGGGTGGCCATTTTCCAAGTGGCATGGGTGCCAGCAGAGTGATCTACTCTTACAGATGTACTCGACAGGGTAGGACAGGCGGTGCCACTCACAGTTGAAGAACTCGACGATGAAGTCGAGGGCTCATCAGAACTCTGCGGGGAGACATAACTTGTCAATACCGAGACAGAAACAGAAACAGAAACAGAAGAAGCAGAAGGCGTAGAAGAGGTCCTAGACAAGCGAGGCCGCCCAGAGGAAGAGATTCCAGTCACAGTGGTGGTCGGGACAGTGGTACTAACCGATGAAGAGGAACTAGGTGTAGGTGTAGGAGTAGGCGTAGGCGTAGGCTCCGGTGTGGAAGTAACCGTGGAAGAGGAGGCGGCGGCAGAACTTGCGCCCGCAGTTCCAGAAGGAGTTCCGCCTAAGTCGAGGTAGCCCCAGAGGCCCAGATCCGTATTACCGCACAAGTCGGCGGGAAAGCCAGGACACGGGTCGTTACACTCAGAGGTCGATACCTGGTCGGCTGGGATATAATTGGAACAATAGCACTGCTGGCCTTGAACGATTGCGAACACATAGGATGCTTGGCAATTTTCTTGACACTTCCCGTTCGACATATAAGTGCTTTGAACTACAAACCCCGTTAGCTGTCTGTCCAACGTTGTCGGCGACATGTCTTACTGTAGTTACTTCCTGAGGAGATGTCTGGCGAGCAGTAATTTACTGTAAGGGCTTGAGTCCATGTCGGAAGCGTCAAGAAGAGTAGACCGCTCAGGTACCATCGTGTCGCAGGTTGTGACCAAACTCTTGTGTAAGCCATCATGTGCGACAACCTCGACGTGGAAGTGATGCAACTGTCCGACGCGGTGCGATTCTGGTTAGCTCGAAAACATTGGCTGCGATGCGCTGTATAATTCGAAGAGTTCGACAACCAAGACGATGTCGATGGAGGCTGGACTCGACTTGGCTGTGCCCTGATCGCTCGTGTCGTGGTTCACCGGAGCCGCTTCCTTAATGCTTCACTCGACCTAGTGAAAGGGCAAGCAACAACAGAGATTGAAGACGACTACGTTCAGTCAGTCTTAGCCCAGGCTTCCTGCCCCTCTTGTTCTTGCTTTGGTTGACGGGTATAGTGACAAGAGGTGTTTGATGATTCGGAGTAGCAGTCGAGGAGAATATGGCCAGCACTGTTCGTGGGAGATACGTAGCGATCGAACGGGAGTCGGCGATAAACAGACAAGCTAACCTTGGTCAAAGTCAAGGAGATAGCTTTCACAGAGTAGTTGATGAAACGGAAAATTTGGCGAGTACGTAGCGATAGAACTGGTAAAGGGCAGCTTAGGATGGGCCGAAACAGGAATGGGAAGCTACGAGTACCACTGTACACGGGCGGCTTTGACACGGCAAAGCAAAGTTCGCAGGCAAAAGCGACTAGCAGTTTAGGGGCAAAGTGCCGAATACCGACTTCCACTACAGGAGGGAAAATGGAGAGTCTTCGGACGCCTCAACCATACAGGTGGATACGGTGGCTGTGAGAGACACAAGCCTGAGGACCGAAGTCGTTTTAGCGCGCGCAAGGTTTCCAGGGCTTGCCAGGGTTTCAAGTCTCGCTTACTGACAGGCCCAGGCGCAGGAAAGTGTTCTGCGAAGGCCAGCGTCATACAATTCTGAAAGCACAGAGCATCGAAGGTTCAGCACGATCAGCATGGCAGATCCTGCCCGCAAGATGTCCTACGCGAGCTAGATTACAATTAGACGTGACGAACCTCTGATGTCGTCCATGCAAATGGTGACCTGCTACATCCTCGACAACCAATCCGCGAAGGCGGCAGCATGGCAATCATGTCGAATGGCAACAAAAACTCCGAGTGGGGGACACCAAGCCGACTATTGAGGCATGAATCGACAAGAACAATCTGCAGGTCTTCTTAAGGCGTATTCGATTCACCCAATTTGCCCATGTCATGCGGCTGCTCAATCTCCTGCCGTGCAGATCACCGTCAGTTGCACCACTGCCACTCTTGAGAAACGCAGCTGTCTATCTTTCTGGGTTGTCGCCCCTTCGTCGCTCTCACTGATTCTCTGGTTATCACCTGGTTGGCATGCTTCTGTGCCCCATCGTTGCTGGCATTTGAGATCTAATCTGGCCAGTGGCGGGCCAAAACTACGGCATGATGCTCACACCCGGGTCCAGCTTGCCACGCGTGTCCTGCGGGATTTGATCACTCAACGACCATCTCTATTCCCAGACCATTGGGTCAAGGACTGGTTTTTCCGTAAATTCCTGACATTTCCAATTGTTATGTCAATGGTTTTGCATCTCCGGTTTGGTTGAGCAATCGCCACTGTCGCAGGACGGATGCAAGCGAGGCGAGTCGCAGTACACACACGCAAGCCAAAACAAACAACGTTAGTACGAAGCCCGAGAATCATATGTCACTCAAAGAGAGTTCGTTCCCCAGGATATCTGCATTTTCCCCCGTGAAAAGCTGCCAGCTTCCTGTAGGTAACAAGCCATTGTCGTCTTTGCTTCACGTTATATAATCCTTGTATCGTGCGCAAAGCTACGTCGCAACGTTTGCGGCAATGTCAAAGATGTTTACAAGCATACCCTCGGGAAGAGCTTGGACCATCTTTGTGCTCGAGCATTCCAACGGCAACCTGCATTTAATGCTCTCGCGCTTCTATTTCCCCGCAGGACGCACCGGACAAAAATGCCCGAGGTATCTTCCTGAAGAACGAGTTAATTCCAGCTCCGACGGGTTTGCACCCTGGAAAAGCTTGACACTGCAAGTCACTGTCGTTGGACGCTGCGTACAATGTGAGCGCACGATCTGCCGGGGTGCAGGACGAACAATGCGCAGTTGTCTACATATCCGCCGGTCATACGTGCATACACATTGTACACGTGCATTTTTGTGCCAATTGCTTCGTGGTGGTTGAATCTTGGTTGTCGCAATGTCCTTCAGGCCCACTGTACGACTATGATAGCTCGGCACGTCTTCGAGCAATGGGATATACCGTACCTGTTGGAACAAAAATCGCCCTCTTGCTCATGTGGACCAGTGCTAAGCTTTCGTCGGCACAAATGATAATGTCTCACTAAACACTTGTCCAATCGGCTTCGGCGAGGTACCTGTTGAATCTCATTCGATGCTTGCTTACTCGCAAAGTCCACATCATGCATCTCATCTCGATCTTTGCGAAGCACATCGAAAGTCTCCGTTTGAACTCATCAAGCTTCTGGATAATGTTTACATCACGGGCTTCGTTGTCCCTGCAGGAACTTGGCTGTAGTAGCAATTTTGCATACATCATGAGATACACGGAAGCCCTGTTCCCGTTCCCGGCCGCCCGTAGATGCCAATACGATATCGTCCCAGCTTCGGATTTCATGCAGCCCTGAATGTACAACGTGGATCGACCTGGTGCGGAGACAACACAGACTACAGTGCATACCTGTACGCATGTACAATTTTGGCATTGTCGCTCGACGACCTCGTTTTCATCTCTTGCTCGGGCAATTGTGGCAAATACATAGCGTTATCAGCACGTGATTATTGAGGGGAAGGGCTCCATGTCTTACGGGGTAATTATGCCTAGTAACTTGAATTGTGTAACAGCAGGAAAACAATCTGATTTTTCCCCATAGACCCTTCATATCACTACCACTATGGATGTGAACGGTCTTCAGGGGCTCAAACACCCGAGACGCACATTTGGGAGCAGTCTCTGCTAAGAGCTTAGGATCAGGAAAGTAGGTACGTATCAAACCACCGAAGGAGTAAGTATTCTTTCTTCTCTAGTCACCCAATCAGGCATAGCTGCCCGTTGATGCCTTTAGGCGACTGGCGCATCTATCTTCCGGTGATATTGCTCAATCTCAGTTGTTTCTCATCTTGGTGGATCTCGAATTTGCGAACGAATGGCCAATTTGTGCACAACAACCCCTTGATGATTGCTCAGCTCTTGATATCTCTGTAGCCTTATGACAGCGATTTGTGTTCTCTTTTAGCATCGATCGCTGTTCGTGAGGGGCAAGACCACCAAGTATCAGCCGGCATAGCTACTCTCAATAGCAGTTTCGTGATTGCCCTATTTGCCGTCGCTACAGTGCGTGGTTTGTGAGCATTTACTCGACAGCAATCATGATAAGCACACCAAAAGCAGCAGGTACCATCACTCTTGGTAGCTTACGCACTCTGGAGGAGTGCTCGGAGCTGTGTCCCGGAGTTACCAGCTCCATTTCTCGAAGCATGATAGAAGTGAGTACCTTACGATGCGTGACCAAAGATATGAATCACTAGATACGTATACCAACAGTACCATCGAGAGAGCACGTTCTGCTTAGACTTCATCCGAGAAAACCGGTCATGTCTCGTTCACATGATTCACGTCCTCCTTATGCGTTGCACTCATTGCTCCCTTCCTGCTGATGACCCATCTTGATCCGCTGGCCATGGATCTGGTAGGCGAGGATCTCACGCGTTGCAAGGGCTTTAATGAACAATCCTTAAGCTGGTTCATTGTCGATCTATCGTCCCAGAAACCACACCCGAAGTCAAGCACTCGAAAGCAGCATTTCCGACTATTAGATCTCCCACTCGAAATACAACGACTGATATTCGATTCTTGCTATGAGCCTTGGAGTCTCAGAACAGTTGACACCTACTGGTGTGTCAAGCAGTCGAAATACTTCAGGTTGGACCGTACTCGACCGACACCGAGTACAATCCAGTCTTGATTGAGGGTCTTCCTTCCCCTGCGCTCTCACTCACCAGCAAACTGATCTACCGCGAGACACAACGGAGTCTCATGAAATCCTTCGATGGACTCGCCTCTATCACGACTCGGGGTTGCCACTTCCAGCTCCCAGTGCTCCCCGATCGGCTCCGTTTCATCTATCAACAGACCAAATACCTCGAGATGGACGTACGATCGTTCATCGACTCTTTCAATCCCAGACACTTTCCCGTACTCAAGTTCCTCACCATAAAATGCACGCCAATCTGCTTGTTCTCAAACCCACTAGGTCGAGAGTATCCCGATAATGACGAGGCTTTCCAAGAATGGGCAAGAGAACAGCGTTCGGCTCTTGAACGAAGATCTGGGAAGGCGCTACTTTATACCAAATTTACAACCATACTTGATTCACAGTTTGAGCAGATCCATGGGGATGAGTGTGTGCGGTGTTATCTGGCTGAGGACCAGAGTGATGTGCGTGTACACCGCGAGCGGTGTGATTGTGGGAAACAAGCAGCACAAAGCGAAGAGGACGATGTCTGAGAGGTCGTGCATTACCATGATAACGACCGTCCCTCGGTTTGATTCTGACAAGGAAGAACAGGAAGTGGGAGGGGTGGCTGTAGGGTACCAACAAGCAACACATGCTGAGTTTGCGCTGCTGAAGCCGGATGATCCGTCACATACATAAATTCCGTGATTGGGGAGCACACCAGTAGAACGCTGTGCATCAGCCCTCCACATTGAGCTTGTAATTACCTTGCTGCCCATGTTAGATCAACAATGCTAGCATAGATTAGATGTATACTGAAATCTCTCCTGACCAGGAAGACCACGAACAGACCGTGAGTGCCGTTTAGTAATTGATATCAAGCTGTTATCTGGTCATACTTTGAGCTGGCGCGGTTCCCGTGATGTTTCTGGATGCATTCCATCAGATTCGCTCGCAAACCTGCTACCATCGTACCTCTCTGTGTTATTCTCCAGCTACTGGGTCACGTCAGTATTGGTAGGCGTTGGAGACCATCCCTGTCCACGTTGATGTGCTGGCAGTATACTTTGTCTCAATATATCAGCAGTCTGCAAATATATTGTATATGAATTTCACAAGCACAAAAGTGGGGTTAATGTGCTCAAAATGAGCATACTGGCGCCGATAGTTCAAGGGTAGAATTCGTGCGTATGTTATTTCCCATCTCGATGTTTGCCATTGCCCAAAACTAATCTCCTCATGCAGTTCCCAAGCACGAGGTCCGAGTTCGATTCTCGGTCGGCGCAAGCAACCACTCTCTTTTTGCTCGATGACCAGAAAGGCTGGCGGGGTGAGACAAATCGTTGTTTTACCGAGGTAGCGGCAGGAACTACCTACGTTAGGTAAGACGGGATGCGCGTGCTGCTCCATAGCTTGAATTTGACCACTCCTGCCGACCAGCTCGAAGATAATTTACTACGTCGCATGGAAGCCAGAACGGCATGTTGAATAACATTGAACGAGCGCTCGTGGGGAGCAAAGTCGATAGAAGCTCTGCTTTACAAGTGGTACGCCTAGGTGACTGACCGGTCGTAATCAGGGAAGCACACCAGGGGCACGCTGCAGACATCATGTGATGCTGCTTATGCTTTTGTACGAGCCTCGCTTCATGTCTCCCAGCATGTCTAACTTGCAGTGAACGCATATTGTTCCCGGAGCATTGTCAAAGCACGTCCACTCTCAAAATGGCATATATCGCTATCACCACGCTCGCTTTCTTAGCACTCATTAGAGCCCAGCAAGAAACCCTCTACAATCCATACAGCAGCATCCGAGGACCACATATCACCGCCAACTTCCCAGACCCAGGCTTAATCTACCACAACGGCACGACCTACGCCTTTGCAACCAACAACAGAAAGCCGGGCCCTGAACACATCAACGTACAAATCGCGACATCAACCGACAACCAAATCTGGACGATCCAACATGGCCTTGACGCCCTCCCCGAAACAGCAGCCTGGCAAACTGGTCAAGCCGTGTGGGCACCAGACATCAAACAACTCCCAGACGGCACATTCCTCCTCCTCTACACCGACAGCCTAACAAACCAATCCCAAACCCACTGCATCGGCGCGGCAACCTCGCACCACATAACAGGCCCCTACACCGCGCTCGCCGAACCCCTCATCTGCCCTCACGGCGGCGCAATCGACCCAGCCGGCTTCTCCGACCCCTCCACGCAAAGACGCTACATCATCTACAAAGTCGACGGCAACTCCCTCGGACACGGCGGCGCCTGCAGCAACGACGTTCTGCCCATCGTCCCAACCCCGCTCATGCTCCAAGAAGTCAGCCACACAGACGGCCTCACACCCATAGGCGAACCGACCGAGATCCTCGACCGTGACGCTCTCGACGGGCCCCTCGTCGAAGCCCCAGCCATGCACCGGACTGCGGAGGGCGTCTACTTCCTCTTCTACTCCGCCAACTGCTACACCACGTCGCTGTACCACACGGGGTACGCCACGGCCACGAACATCACAGGCCCGTACACCAAGGCCGCGCGCCCGTTGTTCATGACGGGCGACTACGAGGGTCTATCTGGGCCCGGAGGAATGGACATCCTCGAGGACGCGCGCATCGCGTTCCACGGCATCATGGACGTCCACAACGACCCCAGTCGGCGGTTGACGGACATCCGTGGATTCGACCGAGGCATGTACTCCGGCAAGCTCCATTTCGAAGGCCGCACCGCCACGGTAGGGGAGAAGGTCCAGGACCGGGGTCACTACCAGCAGGAGCTCTAGAGCGGTTCCGCTGGTAGATCTGATACGGCGTTGTTTTGGGCATCGTTGTTTGGCGCCTTCTTGAGCGTTGTTGTGGTTTCATAGCGACTAACTATCCTTTTACGACCATATTCCCGCGAGTCAGTGCTTTCCTGCTGCGACTACATGACCTCACTCCGCCCCATTCCGCCGCACGCTTCGAGGTCGATTTTCTGAGTCTGGGCTGGCATATACAGCACGTTGAAAGAAGCCTAACGGTCACAAATAACAATGGAGGTTACGCGGCCACGATGTCACGCATGCTGATGTATCGTCTTTGTTACGACTTGAGATGATTTTAGCGCTGTCCAGAAGAGTTTGTAGACTGAGGAACACGCTGATATGTGTGGGGGTAAGATAGTGTGGACAGGTGTCGCGGATGAAGACCACTCCAAACCCTTACGTATGTAGCAAAGAAGTTCGTATTAGCTTTCAATATAGCGCTGTCTATGTCGTAAAAGTACAGCCGTTCCGTGGAGTGTCTGCGTGTTATGCAAATCTCTGTGACTAGCAGGCAGCACTCTCCATCACTTTCTCACCAAGCTCACCGAGCCAGGGTATACCGCATCCACCTCCTTGGTCACATACATTGGCAGTTCTTCCCCTGCAGGTTTTGAAGCATAGACGCCGATGACCTTAGCGAAAGCTGCTCTCGACGCTTTTTGAACCGGAGTCCAATGACCTGTGTGCGGCAACATAATGACCTCACTGCCCTTGGCAAGGTAGTCGCCAATGCCGTCAAGACAGATACTCTTTCCTACAGCTCGATCCTTCTCGCCCCAGAGTATGGTACTGGGCGCTCGGAGTGCTCCATCGTACTGCTCTACCCACAATGCTGCAGATGACGAAGACGATGACCGTCGGCGAATGGGTGACACGGAGGCGGAAGCTGAGAATTCTGCCTCGTTCTCCAGGTTGTAGAGATCTGCTATAATCTCAAGTGATTTCTCCCAAACCTTGGTGGCCAGACCATTGCGGTAGTATGCTGTCTGGTGCCAGAAAACGGCAGCATTGCTTCCTGCTCGTTCACGTAGTGATTCGCCGTAGCCCTCACCATCAGCAGTCTTGGTCTCAAGTTCGAGCAAACCAGGACCTAGTGTTGCTGCGAGTGATTGCGGCAAATCCGCCTCGTCTTGGTCCTTGCCGTGGGCGAGTCGCAGCGCACCACGGAGGAAAGCTTTGTTGCCGCCTGTTCCAAGATATTTCACCATGAAGCTTGGCAGGTTGAAAGCGAAGATGTAGCCGAACATGAGGACCTGGACCAGAAGCGGCTTGAGTGCATGCAAAGACTTTCTCAGACAGCCCAAGTTCTTCCTCGGGAATTCTTTGAACTGCTTGAAGATCTTGGTCGAGGAAGCGACCACTCGGTCTTTGTTTGATAGGGACAGACCTATCTGGAGCTGGCGTTAGCGGCTGATAGCGGCAGTTGAGTGGTAGCTTTTACTTACATGAGGACCATTGGTGAGGAGGAAACGATCAGCCAGCTGGGGAGCCTCAGCGGCCAACCTGAAGCCAATGACACAACCCCAGTCATGGGCCACAATGACAGTTTGGAACGTTTTTTGGTCTTCACTCGTAGCCTGCTCGTGCTCTTCTCGCACGGCAACGACGAATTCAGCGACGGCCTCCAACACACTTGTATCCGGTTTGTTGAAGGTATCACTCCCACCGTAGTTTGGCAGGTCGAGGAAGACAAGTCTCGCGGACTGCACAGGCATTGCTGGCTCTTTGAGGCAATACCTCCACATCATGCTGCTGTCCGGGAACCCATGAAGGAAGATGAACAGGTTGCCTTTGCCATTGCTCTTGTTCTTGTGCTTATTCGTCGGTCGGTTGGTCAGGTAGTGTAGCTTGAGTCCGTTGCGGAGCTTGAAGAAGGCATGATCGAAGCCCGGTAGGGGCTGCTTGGAGAGGTTCCAGAAGCGATCTCGTGCTGCACTATTGTAAGCTATATCGTGTGGACAGTCTCTTCGAAGACGAACATATTGCGAAACGCAGCTGCTCCTGCTCGGTATCTTTCTTGAAAAAATCACCACTACGGAGGGCGAGTCCAAGGTAAAGGCACCAGTTGAAGATTGCGAAGATGTAGAAGAATGCCAACCAAAGAAGCCGCTGCCAGACCGGGGTGGTTGGCTGTGTCATCTTGTCGTCGTTTTCGGACTATGCGAGCTCGAGAAAGCGCTGTGCATCAGCATCAACTGAAGTTTGGCGGGACGGAGCGGAGCGGAACAGGAAGGCAGGTCCCAAAATCAACTTGGGAAGGAACAAAAGAGGCACTCGGATGTGTCTGGCAGGATGCTTCGACTAAGCGTAGGTACGTATGGCAAAGCTATCAGTCAGTGGCTTGTTCTTGCCCCGATTGTCTAGGAACGCGCAATCGCACATGTGGCAGCTTCGTCAGCGACGTCAAGGGAAGCACGGGGCGCTCAGCATCAAATCCAGGTCTGTTCGCGACACCAGCGATCGGGCGACGTTCCCAATCATTACTTGATCGAGAGATGATAAACATGAAACGCTGCACAAAAAGGTCACGCACCCTCCTTTTGGTGGAAGATCTGCCGCAGAGCCTTTTCTCCGCACCAGTCCCACTCGATCTGATGCCGCTACCTCTAGCGAGTCAAGCCAATTGAACTGCTACAGCGGACACATTTTCCTTCAACACACGACCGTGCTACACTCGGTGAGCATTATTCATGAACGAGGCCAAGGTTCTTCATAACTATTAAGATCTTCTCCGGCTGCGCTGCTGTACAGATGGCCAGTCGTGAGGTGACTTACTGCGTTATGTTCTATCAGAGTGTTTCTTGGCGACGAAGAGGAACGACCGATGTTCCGTCACCAGGGCTCCGACAAGTCTGAAGTACACCTCATCAGCCATTGCACGTCACTAGAAAGAGCAACGACGGAGCTTTCGTCACCACCGCTTGTAGTCGATCGGTGAATGTATCGACACAGCGACGGCTGATATGCGATGCCTGGTACCCTTTCCACCCACTCCGTCGCCATATCCTGGCAGGTCAGGAAAGTCTGGTTTCTATCAATGTAAGACTTAGACCACAGCTTGTGACGTGCAGTACGCCAATGTAGCAGACGAGATGCTGTATGGTCCATGTATTACTTCTTGCTAGCTGGGTAGCATACCGGGTGCTGTCCTGTGCTCGATCTGACTGACACTCGTTTGGAAACAACATGCAGCGGAACGCACGACGCGAGAAACACCGCAGCCTTCCGCTGAGGAATCCTATCATTTTGTGGCAAGAAAGCACTAACCCATCATCCTATCTCACAAATACCACCAACGCCATGCATATGAAAATTCGTGTCTGTCCTCTTCACAGAGAGTGCCAATCAATATCCTGCTGTCCGTGTTCCATGCTCATCGTGCAATCTGGAGTGGCGGCCGACGTTGTGCTGATACCAAGCTGTAAGTACTGTTCAATGATACGGTCTCTCGTAGCAGACTATGCTAAATGCAGTTCAGGTGTCCAAAAGGTCATGTTGTTGGCCGTGCTCTACACAGGTCCATTGATCTTGATCATCTCGAAGGCCTTATATCGACCAAGGTACTTTTCATCTCTGCGATGCGCCTTCATCAGTTTCTCAGGTGTCGGACTGGTGAAGGTCAACTTGTTGCTCAACGCCAAGTTCTTCAGCTGCCTTGAAGGGTTGTACATCGGGTCAAAGACGACAAGGTTGGCGCGACAATCGATATCCAGCTCGACGCCTACAACAGTCATCGAATGACCCTGGTGCTGAAAGAACAATGGCGGTTTATCTGTGATAACGACCTTGTCGGGATTCTCGCTTTCGGATCCGTCATCAAAGTGCTTGCAAACCGCTTCCATCATTGCTGTGTATGCCTGTGACTTGCTTTCAGCTGAGAACGCAGCTGCCTCTGCTGAGATACCTAGACTGAGCAGAAGTGCTTGTGCTTCAGGTGTACCGATGTATTTGCGGGTCATGCGAATGCCACCTGTCTCCACTCGTCCTGCACTGTTGTAACCATGATCCCAAGCAGCTTCAATCATATCCTGCAATTTCAGTATCGAGGGCAGTCTCTTTCCGTCAAAATGTTCGTGACCGGGAGCCTTTGCATCTCGAATATACGAGACCAGCATCTGGATGTTTCGGTACCCACAAAAGCCTCCTTCGTCGGGTAGTTTGGCAACGTGGCGTGTGAAAGGGTTACAATAAAAGGCTCGTGCCACTTTCTTATCGACTCTTGACAGTCTCGCCAGGACAGGCACAAGGTTTGGCGTCTCGTTACTAATGATTTCCACCTTGATTAGTTGACCATCATGCCCGATTTTGTTAGAAACGGTGACCTTAGCCCCATCCTCCAGCAGGCGGATCAACCACGATGGCATTCTCTTCTCGTTCGCATACGGACCCAGCTCGGCTTTACCAAGACGTCGTACGTTGTCAACCTGAACTTTGGATCCAGAGCTCATGAGCTTCAGCCGTGGAGGGGAGAACATGTCCTTAAGCGATGTTGTCCAGCGTTTTCCCTTGACAGGTGTTTGAACTTGTGACAGAACTTGATCATGATTCCTGATGGCATTAGATATATCAGTGGAGAAGTTGTTTGTCATATTGATAACAGCGACCTCATTGTTTGCCATGTCTTCAGCGACATGAAAGTCGGTATGAAATCGAAGATCATGGGTGGGAATCTGTTCGCCGCAATGATACGGACACTGCACAAACTCAACTTCGGAAGGGGTTGATCGCCCAGACTCAGCGGCTTGGGCAGTGGTTTCCTGTCGAACATCTTCTCGAGTTTGCCTAGCAGCTTCCACTTCGTCCTTAATTGCGAAAGGGCTATCGCCGTTCTCGGAATGGAAAAGTTCGACATGCAGGAGCATCTGGTAGTCACTTCTCTCCTTGTAGTCACAAAACGGGCAGGTGAGTTCTACACCGTCGCCAGTTCCCTGACTGACCGCCATCGCGATGGGAACAGCGTGACTGCGGAGCGAGGTTGTACTCTAGGCAGAGACGTATTGCTTGCTTGACAGTCAGCTATATGGCTGTTTGTCCTGTATCAGACGCAAAGATTGCTCATCATAATTCTCTGCGCTTCGAATTCCATTGTGCGTCGCGCAAGTAGACGATGATAGGAAGTGGTGCGCTAAAGTTGTTTTGTGATGACAAGAGCAATTCTCGACGAACATATGATGAATTGAACAGGTCTTTAGGGTCAAATGACGCGTCACGCGAGATGTGGTCAGACGTATTACGCTCGAGCCTCTCGCAGGCAGTGCATTGCCAGGTCTCGCATTTTCGTTATCATCATTAATCACGAAGAGGTGGAAAGTGATCAGAGTGCATGAGAGTCATAAGAACCGAAACTTCGTCATGGCACGGTTCATGGTACTGTATGAGGTGAGAGGGGCTCTTTGGTACACTAGGTAGCTGATGGGGTACTGTGGGCGGTTGGCACGCCCTCGAAGCCTCGGACCGGCGCCGGCATGGAGTCAATCTAGTGGGAAGAAAGCAACGAGCATGAAGGTTTTAGGAGCAACGCTCCAGCCATAAGCTTCATTCCAATTATACAAACTCTCCGCGGTCATTGGTATGTCCATAATGACATGAAAGGAAGTTGAGATGTCAAGCTGAGTGAGCCTGGGTGCAAGAGTAATTGTGGCTGAAGAGATTGCTTGAGCGGGAACCCAGTTGATGGTGACTTAATCGCTTGGCATAGCCGCTGACCGCAAGGAGCAAGCATTGCATTCCTGCTTCGAGCCTCGCCTTACACTTCTCTGCGATGTGCGTTACTGTCGGGAGGACAATCGTCGCGGCATATCGCAGCCGGTAGACAAGTTTGTTTCCGCACTCTGCGGATGTTTGTGACCCTCTTGGCTTGTGCCAGCGCCCAATGGTCACAAAACCTGAACTCAGTATGTTCAATGGTGTGCTTCCCAAATGCCTCAGGAAAGCGAGTTCGGCAATGTCGATCATCTGCAGAGACCCTGCCTTGCGCGTCTCCTCCAAACGTGAAGCGACAGCTTGAAAGGTGCTCAACAAGTAACAATATGTGCGTGAAAGCGCGCCTTCACCCGCGTGTGTACGACACAACGCGGAAGGCGCGATGAGTTTCTCTCCCAGATAGCAATGCTGACATTGTACCTCAAACCGGCACACGATATCTACATATTCCCATTGTATCAGCTTCACAGTCTTCATCAAGCACGGTTTGCGCTTTTCATCGACACAACCGTCAGTCACAATGTTTTTGCGACAGATCAGAGAATTCGTCTCCATCATCAACTCAGATGCTCTGGTCCATCTCGGCATGAGATTATGCAGCATCATCTTCAGCATCACTTCCATCGTCCTACTCTGCCGTGCAGTGACAATGCAACGATACTTCCTCACAGACGGCTTGGGTCTCATGTATGACATGCTGCCACTGGGACCAGTAAGTGCAGTTCTGCGCGCATCTTCTGCTATGACTGGAAAGTATATCGACATGCTTCTCAAGATTTTGGTGATTGCGCCCGCGATGTATGCTGATACAGTCCATCGCAGCTAGCGTACACACTTGCCTGGTCGATCGTGTCACTGGCACTACCTGGCTGTCAAGGCAAATATCATCCCGCCCTTGATATAGGCCTTGATTTCTTGGGGTGGGCGTTGTCATTCGCTGCGGGCGGCACTCTGCTTGACTGGTCGCTTAATGATGCCTACGAACTCGACTTCTGTATGGACCTCGCACAAGATGAATGCGAACAAGCGGGCAATGGGGTCTCGGGGGCCGAGAAGTCTGGGTCTGTTCTCTTGTTGCTCACAGGGCAAGTGGTTGGTGAGGTCTTTCGTGTAGTTCTTAACTAATCTTCAACAGCGTTAGTCATCTTGTAATGTTCTTACGAGCTTGCATTGCCGTACATGCTCGAAGGGTGAGATACATACCCTCTAGGAATTCTTTCATGCGACTCGAGAAAAGCTCGGACCGGTCAATTGGTATCTTTCCATCGATAGTGAACACCACGAACTTCGTCACAGCAGATCAGGGGCTGCAGAAGCAAGAGAATCGGAATAGTAAGAAGCCATCAGCAGATAACTTTGTTAGGTCTCTGCCCAATGATGGACTGGCCCGAGAAGTATGACGATACCCATGACAACGAAGATCGAAATTCGGGTATACGCCTATCAGCGCCACGCTGTACGAATCAGGTTCCTCAATTGGTGTTTCCATGGCATAAGTGACTGCCGTGGCGGAAGTAACCATCCATACGGGTTTACTGGCCAGACCAATATATCATCGTGGTGTTGGCACCGAAAGGCTCACCATCGCTGTCTGTTTGACATGCTGTCTGCTCCTCGAAGCTAGTCGTCCTTCAAGGTCCGGAGTGGACCGCCAATCATGGTCTGCAAAGAAAAGAGATGTCTTTCGAACATTTCTGAGAGCGGAAGGTCTGAATTGTTAGTATCAACCACCGAGCAACGAATTACAAAAGGGTGAAACTGAGTGACACCAGCAAAGTCTAGTACAGAGTGCACATCTATGCATGTTGAGTCATTCTCTTGCAGGTGGAGGGCCGATCGCATCTGACGAATGTGCAGTCGACGAGCGATGGCTCGATCGTCGAGCACAGTTGTTGGCAGCATCACAGCTAGAAGCCTCGCGTCAGTGTCTGCCAGCGAAGGTGATTCAGATAAACTGCCGATCTCTGGCCACGCATTGACATGTGAGTACTAGGAGCTCAACAGACTGATAGGCAGAACAAACTATTTTGTACACGAGGGTCTTCTCAAACGTAAGCGTCTCGAGCGCAGGATCGATATTCAAATGCAGATTCTCTATGACCTCGAGCAAACACGTATTGCTGAAGCCACATACACCGTCAGCGCTGCCATGAAAAGTCTGGCGCTCCTAATGATGGTCTTTCTCCCGCCAAACGCGGTCGCCACTATTTTCGGCGTCAACAGTCTCTTTACTACCAAAGGTGAAAAAGTCAATGGGTGAATGAGCTCTTTTCCACCGTGTTCGTACCGACCTCAATCTGCTTGGTAACCGTCGTAGCTGTCTCGTGGATCCTCTACACGTATTGGTACGACGTAAAAGATTGGATAGCAGGACGCCAGCGCAGATATCTACGAGGTACAAAACGGAATCTCGAATCGCCTAAGTGTGGCAAATGAGTTTGTGAGCCGCCTCGAGCAGATTGCCGCCGTAGGTTGTACGATGTTGAGATGGGGGTCTGACTACGAACGATCCGAGCCGATGCAGTTTGGGCCTATGCATTGTATCACGAGCTCAGATTCCTCCAGCAGGAAGAAGCATCGGCCTGAACATGGTTGAATGCTGTTGACAAGGTCAACTGAATACAGCAATTGTCATTGTCGGCACAAGAAACATTGCATGATGCCACTTACTTCGTCTTGCTGCAAGACTCCCGACGCGCATAGGCTATTCTGCAACCACTCAAAACTCGAGCGAGCGTTCAGGAGCTTGATTGTTCCTCGTTTCCCGGGGACCGAACAACAGAACGCCAGGCGACGACCTTTCAGCTCTGGCAGCTGCTTGAAAGGTACCTCATCCGAAGGATACGTATGTCATTGACAACTTGAATCTGTGATGGTCATTCGCTGCATGTGCGTGCAATCACGCCATTTGTGAGCTCACACAGGATTACTCTCCGTCCCAGAGTCCAGAAGTCGGAGCGCAGTTGTTCTGGCGGCCTTCGATCAAGCCACGTGACGATTATCATGTTTCTCAACGTGTTCATGGAATAAGACGACCATGGCAACGCAAAGGGAGGCGCTGGACGGACAGCACGTACGTGTCATGAAGAACTTAAGATGCACACATAGAAGACCCGACGCCCGATACAAAGGATTCAACAGATACGTCGTGTGGAACAGGAACTACAGGTTGGCTTTGAGATCGGTTGTATACTGCATCTCCGTACCGTTTGTAGAGTCAAAAAACGCCCGTATGATCGTAGGGTAGCACGATGTCGCAGCCGTCTGGTGCCCAAGTATGACACGCCATGGTTGCCTCTTCTGTGATGCTCAGTACAATGACGCTTTCATCGTATGGAACCAGATCCGTATCCCATGAGACACTGGTCTTGGTCCTCAATTCTCTTCCAACTGCCTCTTTGCCCGCGACTCAATGCTCCCATGGATGCTTCAGCCCCAGCAACGCCGGCCCGTCCTGCTTCGCTCTGTACATCAACTGTTCACGAGAGGTGTTAGCACATAATCTCCTCACTGCACCTGCACCACGCCGGAATGTGATCTCGAGCTGTAAGGTATATCGGTAATCCCCCCCAACTCTCACAGTCCATCTCATGTCCTGCGTCTCGGCTGCTGCTGACCCCTCAAGCGTGCTGGACTCGACTTACGAAGAACCACATGCTAGCACCAATTCCCGTTGCGCAAAACCTATACAAGAATGGCTGCTTGTATATCTTTCCGACTGGGTGGTTGGCGTCTGCGCCTTTCGCTTCCCACAAGGGCTTGCCGTGCGAGGCACCGCCTGCTAGTCGTCTCACTGGAGAGTTGTTAGCTTTGATTGTCCGGAATGATCGCAGTCGCAGCGGCGGGAGTCGTGAAGAGAGGTATGAGGAGACGTACGTGTTGGCCGAAACATGTTGGGAGAGGACCTTGGGTCTGGGACACGGTAGTAGTCGTGGTCGTTGTTGGCGCAGTCTGGCGAAGCTGAGTTGGAGGTCGTCGGCTGCTCATCTTGGTCACATGACCAGTGCTTGAATCCTGAGGCAGCATGTTATAATGCCTTGTAGCCTGAACTTCTTCACCTTCACCACAATTCGCGACAGCATTCGCAGCCCGACCAGCCGCATTCGTGTTGCAGGTCCATCAGCGCACACAGATCGTTCTGCTGACTTTGGATCCTGCTGCCTCACACATACAACCACCATGCTCGTAGTGTCATAGATTGACGAAGCTACGCGACCCACGATTTACGATAGAGAACACGGCCTAAACAGCACATTCTGCTATTCGAACGCCCTTGCACATGGCAGTCCACACCGCCGCACCGACTACCATAACACCCACAACGATGCCACTGATATCCCCACCAGCCCTTCTCCAAGCCTACCTCTCCCAGTCCCCTCCCCACCGCCCCTCCAACCGCGCCCCAACCGACTCGCGCCCAATCCACCTAAACGTCGGCTCCCTCACCCACTGCAACGGGTCCTCGCTCGTCAAAATCGGCGAAAGCACAATCGTGTGCGGCATCCGCGCCGAACTGCTCCCCGTCTCCGAGATTCCCCACTACAGAGCGAGCGACAACGCACGGCAAGAAAGGACTCCCAGCGCGAGCAGCGAAGACGCTGGCGACAGCACCGACACCTACACGGCCATCCCCCTCAACAACCTCCTCGTGCCCAACCTCGAACTCAACACAAATAGCCACCCCAGCTTCCCTGCGAACGTCGCACCCTCCACCACCGCGCAGTCCCTCAGCCAACGCCTGCTCTCGCTCCTGCACTCCTCCCGCCTCGTGCGCACCGCCGACCTCGAGCTCCGACACAGCAGCGACCAAAGCGCATCGTCGGCGCTCGACCCGGACGATGAAGCCTACATCGAGCCCGAGCGAGACGTGCTCAAGGCCTACTGGGTGCTGTACATCGACTGCGTCGCGCTCAGCTACGGCGGGGAAACAGGCATGTTCGACGCGAGCGTCATGGCTGTCGTTGCGGCGTTGCGCGATGTAAGGCTTCCATGCGCGCGGTGGGATGAGGATCGGAAGGTCGCGCTGTGTGAACCGGATTTCGCGCGGGCCCGGCGGCTGCGGCTGCGACGGTCGCCGTGTCCGCTTGGATTCGGGGTTTTTGTCGCGGATCCGAGGTTGCGGGCTGGCGGCGAGGGCCAGGCACAGGGGGGTGCGAACAGTGCGGTGCTAGGGAAGGGTGTTGAGGGGCCCGCGACCGTGTTGATCGACATTGACTCGTTTGAGGACGATGTGTGTGAGGAGAAGGGGAGTGTGGTCGTCGACTGTTCCACCGGCAAGAACAAAATACTCAAGATCGAGAAGGTCGGTGGAGATGGCAGGCTGGGCGTGGAGGGCATGAAAGAGGTGATTCGCAGGGCTGAGACGCGGTGGGCGGAGTGGAATGGCGTGTTGGAGGCTGCTGTGCGGTCTGCTGGGTGAAGAAGGTATGACAAGACAGGCACAGAAACTGTGCAACGCAACCAAAAAAGCAGAAAAGCCGATGCGGTGAGAGGTTGTTCTAGACTGCTTCCATGGATGGCGCAACTCAGACATGTACAGTCTGCCATGGAGCAGACGGCTCGCTGCGCCTGAGAAGGACGGGTGTCGTGTCAGCTAGATCGCCATGTTGGGCCAGTCGTCGAGCAGGGAAGACTCGACGATAAGGAGCTAGCGGAGCAAAGTGACTACAACGATTATGGTCAAATCTCATGGTCAATTGAACAGGAGCACGGTCACCTACACGAAAGGGAAGGATCTCTCGCAACGTATGGCATGGCACAGTCATGGGTGAAGGTACGAAGCAGCGGGAAGCAACCTCGTATGGCACAAGCGGGTTGTGTTTGAATGTTGGCACACACCCAAAACATAGCAGCTATGAGTCCGTGACACTATGGGCAGACCGTAGGACCAAGCACTGAGGTTGCCATGGCAAGATTCAATTAATCAATCGGTGAAAGAGCTAGCGACGAAGATAACTCTAGCAGATGGATACAACAGCCCTGACTGTCGATGGGAATGTTGATTCATCGCTTATCTGATTCAGTGGGTTATGTTCCGTTGCAGACGGCCTGGACGCCTATGCGGCCATGGTGGCTCTATGAGAGCCGACCATTGGACCAGCATTGCGTAGTTTCGGGCTTCGTCATCGTTGCTCGAGGTTGGCAGTCTGTCTACCCAAAACCTATAACCAACCAATTGCCTTCGCCATTCAAGCTTTTCCCCGCCTCTTCACAGAGTTTGCGCTACTTCTGTCCTGCCCACCTGACGCAGCGGTCGTCTCAGCATTGTCAGTAGCATCCTCTTTCGATACAATCTCAGGGGCTGAAGAAACCGACGACGAAGATTCGGAGGAGGAAGCAGAAGAGTCCGAGGCGTTATCGCGATCCTCGGGCACAATGGGCTGAGCTTCGTCCACCGATGTCGACTCGGCCTTATCGGTTGGTACTTCTGAAGTCGGAAGATAGATATCGAAGGAGAAGGCAGGTCGATCTCGCTTCAAGTTTTCGCCATCACTCTTGCCGTGTATGCTGGGCTTGGTAGATTCTTTGCGCTCTGCAGCTTCGCCAGTCCCAGGTATCTCGCCGTTACTCTTGGCTTCTTCGCGTGCCTTCTTGTCCTCTGCTTGCTTCTTCTCCTTTTCCTTCTCCTCCTTAGCCTCGTCATAATCCCAGAGCAGCTTGACTTCTCCCTTCCACAAAGCCATGCTCGAGAACGCGATGAGTACGCCAGGCACGAGATAGAGCAATGCAGGCTGAGCATGCTGCCAGACCTGCATGACGAGCAACGTCGCAATCATCCCAAGTACATACCCCACCATTGTAGCCTTGAAATATGGTTTTGGAAAAGCTCTTGCTTTCAGCGCAGGTGACCACAAATCTCTCGCAGTGTAGAAGCGTTCGGCCCACATACCTCGGGCAGACATGTAGGTTGGCCGGGTATCCTTCTTCTTGCCTTCTGTCACGTTGTCCTCCGCGCCCCTGCCCATTTGTAGATACCATCGATACAAGTCGAATCTCAAGGCGAAAGCGATCATGATTCCCGGTACAACTATATCGCCCAATCCCAACATAGCCATGGTTCTCTTCTTAGCAAGACATTTTAGGTACTCCTCCATCTCGTCACTACCAGGCAACGCGCCTATTGGCTTGGGACATGTCCCGTCGTCGGGTCGAGGAAATAGCAACTTGATCGGTACTTCGAGCTTCGTTGCAACAGTGACCATCATGGGAGTATAGAAAACCATGTAAATGTCGTAGAAGAAGAGAAGCGAGAGCAGTAGATATCCTGTAGCAGATGTACCAGGCGTCATGAACTGGAGACTGCCGTAGCAGAAAGCGAAGCCTGAGAGGTTGGTAAGGTACCAGGGAACTTTGCCACGAAGGATGGTGATGATACTGAGGAGGAGTGAGACCGAGCCTGCGACAAGATCAAGCAATGTGATATTGAAGCTGGCTTTGTCAGGTCTGAATGGCTTACGGAGGTTGATTGTGCATGTCGCCTTGTAGTACAGGTGTTGTCTTGCCTTTGTTAGGAAAGGTGATGTTCCGGACAGTCGACCAAAGAGACCAGTCGTGCTCACATCTCGTCGGTTTGCATTGGCTTCGACTGTGTCATCTTCGCCCACGGCATGGAAATGGTTGCTAACAGCGCCACTAGACTTGTAGACAGAACCACCATGCGAGAACTGTATCGGGAACACGACTGATCGGACGAAGTACAAAACATCCTTGATGAGCTTGAAGGTGAAGAACGTGCCAATCCAGTTGAAGTAATACCCCAAGATTTTATTCAAGAGTGCCGGATCTTCGAGCCACTTGATGATAACATAAAGTCCCGTCAATGTCAGACCGGCGAGGACTGGGAATAGAATTGCATCTGATGTAGTGAGGGTTTCTATGGGAGAGCTTGACTCTTCCTCATCGTCTTCAGTACTTTGGTCGGAGACTTTGCTGGTCTTCTTTTGCATCTTAGCAGGAGCAGCTGATGACGGCCGCCGAAGTGAGGCATGCGCTGCTATGAAGATTGGGAAGATTGATGACAGGATGAGATGTGTGTATAGTGGCAGGAATGGTCTTGTCTTGTGTGCTTCGTCAGCGACTCTACCAAGCACATCTTGCAGGAAGTTCTGGGGGATTGTGTCGTTCATGCCTGGAGTTTCCACAGCCAAAGTATTAGGAGATCGTAACGCCGTATGCCAGAAGTCGTGGGTTAAATTTTCGATCTCAGGAAAGCCAGCTACTGATGGATCTTCAAGAACTCTAATAAGTTGTCACGAAGCATTCGATTCATAAAGAAAACAAAAGCCACATGTTCACTTTTCTGAAACACTCGGTGCAAACTTCTGCAACATGAGACGCAAAGAAGGACTGCAGGCTGCACCAATGTTACTATCTATACGGCAAACGTCAGAGCCTTGCAAACACTTTTCTTGCAGGACAGGACCTTGTTGTTCACTTTGTCTAATTGAGGATTGCTTTCTAAAGACTAGGCACCAGGAACGAAGAGAAGAGGCAAAATACGGTGGCAGCACAATTATCAGATGCGCTTCGGTCGTTTCATGTTTACGTTTACGTCTTGATGATTGTCCGTAGACTTTGGATGATAAAGCACGAGACAACTCTCGCGACGTCAGCAGAAATAACCGGTCGCAGTCGTCTATTCGGGAGCTGCAAGATGCATTGAGAAACTTGCAAACTGCTGTAGACAGAATCCGCGATGTCTGCGCCATGTGCACTGATGTCAGCGACGGTCCTGGCCCTAGCCCAGGCCACTCGCTCTTGCACAGCAGCCGGTTCGATGCTACCAGTCTTCACGTAGGTCTCCTCTCTCAGCTCGACTATGTCGCTGCCCACAACGAAGATAGCAGAACCCGCAACGAAGCAATTGTGCAAGCAAATAGCTGAGTTGTCTGCGAAGCATGGTGAGCTGTGTTCATCAACAGCGGGCCAGATCGTGGTGGGCGAGGAAAAGGCCAGGCTGAAGCTAGCGGAGAATGACATCGCCCGTAAAATAGCGGCCGCGAAGAATGAATGTCGACGATGGTTTGATCAGGTTGGCGGGGTGATCAGGTAGGAAGCTATGTCACATAGATCGGACGTGATGAACAGGCTTGAGCAAGCAAGCCGGGCCTTGCGTGCATTTGCAGCCTCCAAGCTAGCACGCGAACCAAGGTCGAAAGTGCAGGCAGTTGTTGCGTGCCAGTGTGAAAGTCTCACCAGTCCTTGCTCTCCGTCTTTGGCACATCACGTCGTTTTAGGAGACTGCATCCTTGCCACAAATCGATGAACACTTCCTGTGTTCATGGCGACAGCACAGGTCCCAATCCGGACAAGCCAGCATATTGAGCTACCAGTCGTGGAGAGAAATAGGAGTCCTTTGCTCTTTCAATTGGGGGGTACAATGACCGTCACCTTCCCCAGATTCTGCGGATGGGCTTACCTCGCTTTGTCCTCCAGGTCAATCTATCTTCCCGTCTCAATGTTGCCGTATATGCCTGTCTTCAGTCCCCTCCTATGGTGTCAATCATGGCTTCCTTGTCTTCTGGGTCGTATCGTGCCTTTCTCAGGTCGAACATAATGCGATGATCGTATCCTACCTTCCCCGTCTTCCAGGCCGTGGCTCCATTGTCAGCCCTGCTCGGTAGTAACATCCGCGTTAGTGAGAATAATACCGCCTGCCTCGCATACGACTTCCATGATCGTTGATGCGTCCTTGCATCTTGGCAGGGGTCGTGCTTCGAGTGTCGCCCAGTGCGTTGAACCTACTGTTCTGGCCAAGATGCTTGATGTCCAACTGGTTGGAGGCGGAGGAAGGAGGTATGTTCGCTACATGTGAGCAATCGGGAGCATGATTGCTTGGTAGACGAGTGACATACGCCTAGCCGGTTGTGTCGATCGTTCGGGAGACAGTCCACCAAAGCATACTTGTCGGTAGGAGGCAGGATCCGCATCATCACCACTGTCTGCTGCAGCTGGAAGTTCACACTTTCGATAATGGTCGTTATCATTATTCGTACATACCTGTTCGTCTATTAGGTGCCGTACCGCAACGCCTTGCCAAACCGTCAGATCGCCGCCCACAGTCTATTGACTTTTTTTGTATTGACGCCTGGTCCACCACGTCATTCTTTGCATGCAACGTCTCTACATGACCGTGCACTTCCCGCCGCCGGCTGGTTTCTCAGGCTCCGATGTCCGCTCGATCTCGGCAATCATCTGCTCGAAGGCTTTGGCAACGTTCTTGTTCTCTCTCGCCGATGTCTCGACAAAACCGCCTTTGAGTTCAGATGCTATCTTCTTGCCTTGTTCGACGGAGACTTTTCTCTGGGGTTCTTGGAAGTCACACTTGTTTCCGACGATCATGATTGGGACCGAGTCGGCTCCCTGCGAAATGTCAGCAATGAGAAGTCGTTTCGGTCGGGGGAAACATACCAAGTGATTCAGAATCTTGTCATGGATGACATTGATCATATCGAAGGATTGCTGCGAGGCGACAGAGTATACGAGCATATACCCATGGATGCCGATGAAGTGCTTCGAATTGAGCATGCTGTACTCATCCTGCGCGTTTGGTTAGTTCTTGTTGTTTATCCGCGTGCAGTGTCTACTGACCTGGCCTTGTGTATCAATGATCTCTGTCAGAAAGGTCTGGCCTTTGTACTGGATCTCATGGCTGAATGTGTTCTCGATGGTTGGGTAGTAGGATTCGACAAAGTGGCCCTCGACATATCTGACGGTGAGGGAGGATTTGCCTGCAATTGTTAGTGTCTCTCGTTTGTATACCAAACAGACTTGAGAGACCACTCTACATACCGACACTTCTAGAGCCGAGGATGGCGATCTTTCGTTGCTTGACTGAGGGTGCCATCTTCACAATGTCGGTGTCGTATCTGATTCAAGTCTTGCTGCAGGCTGCGCAGTCTTCTGAATGATCGATACTTAGGGTTAACGACGGACGCGTTGCCACTAGTGTGTCCACCAAAACGTATTTTACCAAAGCATGTAACAGCTGGAATGAGGCAATGCAGTGCCTGTAGTCGTTTGTCGTTGGGGGGCACGATTTGGTAATGGGAATGTACGAACACTCGGACGATGACGTGAGAAAGGACGAAAATAAGTCAAACACGTTCACTGACGCGTGGAAGAAATCTGGAGATGATAGTTATGGTATCAAACTGGAAACCGGTGAATGTAAGGTTGATGTGCTTATTCCTTTTTTTTATCGCTACATGTACACTCACCGCTGGTCTTAGCACAAGAAAGTCAACCACAGGCAGGCACTATGTGAAGTGTGAGGGCTGGAAACTGCGACTTGCATGTTGCCTTAATTTGGTTAGAGGATCTTCCTCGGAGCGCCGAAATCGTAACGAGCAGCCCACTAGCTTTAGCTCATCGCATCTGAAGAGACAGGGGATGCTTGTCCACCATATTTCTGGGCTCTTCCGAAACTTAGTCATGCTCGAGTGTGATAATGTCCCTGCGCCGGATGCAGTACCCGTGCCTAATGGTCAATATAGTGCTTTGACGCCGAAGCAGCCGAAGCAGCCGCTGCATGACGGCGGAGACACCTCAAGCGCATTTGTATGCGTCTAGGAGGAAGTTCGGTCTAAAAGCAACAATGAAGAAAGAACATCCTGCAAAGTTTCAGAAGACATAGTGGCATTCTGTGAGAAGCTAAACTCTAACGCCTGCGGCTTACCAGGCTCGACATGTAAATCAGAAGTCCGAGCATTACCAGGCTCAGTAACCAGTCACTTTTTCCAAATCACTGTGGTACCCTACATCTGAATTCTACTCATCGTCCGACATCTCGTCTTTCGAGGTACTGTGGTACCCTTCATCACCATCTGCCACATTTTCCGAACTGTCGTTACTTGCATGAAAGCCTTCGCACCAGCGATCCCATCTGTACAGCATACACATCTGGCACAGTGTACGTCCGAAGAAGGTTATATCCGCGCCATTATGCCGCTCGTCCCTCACAATCTGTCGGCCGCACATATCGCAGGAAGACATGGTGATACTGGATTCGTGCTTGTCGATGCTCCGGGCGGTTAGAATACTGATCGTATGGCGTGGAATCGTGCTTGTTGCTTGGGTGCTTTGCGGACAAGAGTAAGTTGAACTAGCAGTGTTCTCTTTGGCTGGCACGGTTCGCGAGGGCTCCGCCGAATAAGGTGATATATATGTTCTGTAGAAAGTCCTGCTCGGTTTAGTATGAGAGTGGTTCTTCTCCTATCTGGAATGTGGGTGCGGTGTTATGAGCTGTTGGCTACCTTGGTCCCAATCACAACATATAAATGCATTCCGTAACAGGTACTCTCAGCCGTGCTCAAGACCAGCTCCATTGTCAGTCTATTGTCTATAGTCGTTGATCTGAAAGAGTCGCGGCTTTGTTTTCATTGACTGGTGAATAAGTCTTTCTTAAAGGGCTACCTGACGCCCGACCGTGCTTCATTGTTGCCCAACAACGCACCACAACAAAGAGCTGTTCCTACAGGCCTTGACTTTGTCGCATTGAAAACTAGGGCTGGGCATGTGAGATCCTCCGGCAATTCAAGAACGGGGCTTAACTGCATCAGCCATGTAAGATGCCTATAGAACATTGCTGTATAAGCCCGCAGCACCTACCTCGTTGCCTTTCAAGGCTTCATGACCCAGAGTCGCAGTAGTTGTCTTCCGTATGCATCATTCGATCACTGAAGATGACCGACGGCGGGTACCCCTTTCAACCTCATAGCCTGCCCTCCCTTCTCAGACCGTCGTACATGCATAATGCGCTCAACGTCTTAGCATCTCGTCCGGCCACTTTCCATACATCCTTAAGCTTTACTATCATCAAGCTGATCTTCTCCCCGTGGTCTCGCAAGCCTGTCAATTTCCCTTGCATCTTCTCAATCTCTGATCGAGGCATCGTTTTGCGTGCAAGGAATAGCGGAATGAACTCATCACTTCCGCCGGGTGAGGGATAGACAGCGTTCTGCAGGATTTGTTCGGAATCTTCGTTGTCTTCTTCGGTTTCGAAGGTGAGTCGGGTCATATCGATCAGGTCTTTCTCTTCAATGGTCAGGCCTGTCTCTTCTTCGATCTCTTTAGCCGCTGCACCCGAAAACGTGCCACTGTCGTCTAGCATACCGGCAGGTATTTCAATGAAAGAGAAAGAACCTGCAGGCACACGAGGTTGGTTGGCGAGTATGGCTACCTCCTCGTCATCGCTCTTGGCATCGTCTGGCTTCAGGATAAGCAACATTGCGACACTGCCACCGCGCATAAAAACAGAAGCTGGTAACTTCTGGTCATCGTCGGTGCGCACGTCGGCTTTGAACTTCAAGAAGCCAAGGCGTCCTCCACCGAAGCGATCAACCGATTGGACAGATATGCTGCGAAGTTTGTAAGGATTTTCATGGAAGGGGTGTTTAGGCGCCGACTGTCCGTCAAGCGTCTTTGTGAGAGCATTGAACCACGTTTTATAGGCAGGAAAGCTGAATAATTCATCTTTACTGAGGTCTGATGGAAGTTCGAGCTTCATGTCATCCGCGATAAAAGATGACTGTGCCATCTTGCTTGTCGTTACTAACGCACGGAGTGTGTTGACCGGGTGTGGCTCTGAAAATGGCTCTGGACGGAGCTGAATGGAGCTTGTTATCAACCGTAGTCTTGATAGAACCTTGCGCATTTGAGGCACTCAAAACAATGAGAGATAATTGCAACGTCTTTCATACTTTCACAAGTGATGATGCTTCCTTGCTCAGGCTGAGCGTGCCGACGTCTGACCGTCGATCACGAGTCAGGCATCAACCTTGGAATCCCGGCAAGCATGATGAGTTGATGCCTTACAAGGAGCTCGAGAGCAGGTCTAGCACTTGCCAGTCTTACCTTCACCCATGAGCGTGCTCGACCGGGAGTTCTTTTGAGGACCACTGTTGTTCTCATCAGGTAGAGCTTTGCAAGCTCTATTATGTAACTCAACCGCAGGACGTCTATGCTTGCTACAACGAGAAATAGGGTGAGATGATCTCAGCCAAGCCGCGTGAAGGGGAAAGTCCTTCGTTATGAGAGAATGAAACTGCATGCACATGGCACATGTATGCTTCATGTATGTACCCAAGTCTTCTCTGCTACCCTGTGAGTGGGACACCCTTCGTTCGATCAGTGACCGGTTCTTCACTTTGCTGTTTTTGGTCGCTCTGCGGCAATATCAGGAAGTCTGAGAGCCGCATTCCTCCGCGATGGAGCAAGGGGTAGATCATTGTTGGTAGTAAAACAATGATGTTCTGGTTTGTATGAGAAGAGCCGGCGTCGAAAGGAAGGGTCGGGCAATATGGTGGCAGATGATCGCGTGCGCCCTTTTCACTGCACGACAATGACAATTCTATGTGAAAGCACAAGGCTGCCATCTCAGTTCATGAGTTTCTCACGCTGAATGCGAACAGCATATGGCATGGTCTCTTATCTCGCTGCATCTATCTTCGCTCACATTCACACACCGAAAACTTTTACTCATCGCCGATCAATCTCTGAACTCCTCCACAACCTTCTAATTCTATCAAAGGTCAAAGTGTATCCGCCTTAAGAGGTCAGTCGCAACACTCTCGTATGTTTCAAGCGGCGACTAACTGACCTAGTCAACACTCTCGATCTCAGGTTCAGCCCATTTCCATCCAGAACAATGCCACGTTCACCAACGAAGCCCGCAGCGGAGGCCAGCGATGTTGGCGTTACTGCGCTATGCGCCTTGATAGCCTCTGCTACTGAGTTCAACCCCGATTACCACATCGTCGCGACTGAGCTTGGCATCAGTCATGCCAAGAACGTGTAGGTCTACTGGATTTTACCTCTGAGGTAGATGCTTACACATCGACAGCCCTCGCAGAATTGATACCATTATTAAGCCCTACGGCTATGTTCTTCAGCGCAAGAAGTTTGTCCAGATCAAAGCAGATGGCACGCCATCAGACACTCTACCTACACCAAAGGCCAAAGGTCTAAAGACACCCACGACTCAAGATGACGAAGAGAAGAAACCAGCAGCAAAGTCACCAGTCAAGAAGAACGGCACCACGAAGAAGGAGAAGTCACTTACTAAGAAAGCTGCTACTCCAAAGACTAAGAAGCGAAAGATTGAGGAAGTCGAGTCAGAGGACGTCGAGACCGAAGAGGCTGAGGAGGATGAGGATGATGAAGCTACGAAGATGATCAAGGAGAAGATGGGTGATGGTACCGATGACGAGGAAGGTGATGAGATCTAGGATGAAAAGCAAGACTAGCTTAGCATTCTGGATATTCGACAGGAGTACTGGATTCTGTACCTAAAGGGCCTGGTGATACATTTGGTAACATGGTGGTCCATGAATAAGAATGGACGTAGCCACAAGCAGCTAAGAGACATTGTGTTCTTCGCGCGGCTGTGGCCCGAGCATATCGTACTCGTCATAGACCTACGCTTGAATCAATCTCTGGTTCACCCTTACTATCAAGCTCCTGTCTTTGCGACGAGTTTGCAGTTGCTGTAAGTGGATTTATCTATCGCATAGAATGCACTACTGAAGACATACCCGCTACTCCCGGTCCGGTCTACTAGTACTTCGTGCAGACGTACTCCACTAGCGAAGTCAGATCTGGTCTTGCTGATACGCCGCAAGATCGAAGAAGCTGAACATATCACTACTGCCGTACATCTGAAGCTGCTGCTTTCCTTGCGTGTTGAGCTGTGTCTGCATCTCAATAGGCGTTATGAGCTCCTGCTCCTGCTCCTCTTCTTCCTCTTCCTCCTCGCCGTCATCGTCGAATGTTGGCTTTACCGGCTTGGTCCTGGTCTTCTTCGCCGATGGTACGTCGCCTTCATTTGCGGTCTTTCGTTTCTTGCTGGGAGCGCTTGGCGCCGTAGCCGGTGTCTTTGAGATAGTAGGTGCTGCTCTAGTTTTGGATGCTTTTGAGGCGTTGCCGGCGAGAGAGTTCATCAAGTATCGAAACCGTTCTTTGCTGTGTAGGTGTCAGTCGCATAGTCCTCGACGTCAAGGGTTTGTGAAAGCCTACGCAGCTTTGCCGTTCCCAATGCCTAACTTGCCGGCAACATCGTTCCACTCATGAGGTTTGAGAGCGGGCGCGGTCCTTGCGACAACCTCTGTCAAGAGTCTGGCTTGGTCGGCTGTAAGAGTCTTGTCAGCCATCGTGACACACGATGTGATCGGAAGATGCACTAGAGAGTTAAAGGTGAGACCGATTGAGGTAGGGTTGAGTGGAAGGTTTCGGGATGACAGGACCACGACATATAACTCGGGAATTGTCTGTCCAGAACGTCCAATCGATCTAGCCACTCTTCGTCAGTTGACACTTGATTTGCTTGCACTAATAAAGATTACAGGAGAGAGCATAAGAGAGGTGAGCAATGGGCGAGACTAGGCAGGGAAGAAAACACAAGCTCGATGACTTTCAAAAGCAGCTGCATAGGTACTCCCTTTGGTTCTGTGAACAGGCAACGTAGTCTAGCAAGGATCTCTGCCACTTTGGATATCCGGAGACTGCTGAGCATACATTGGCTCCTGTGGCGCGTACCAGAATAAAGCACTTGGTCAATCAGATCCTGCTTTGTCTTGCCGATGCCTACCAACATTGTTGTCGTCGTGATCTTGAGCCTCTCCGCTCTAATCTGCTACTTTCTAGATGCTTTGCTCACCCGTTCAACTTCTATAGCTCTCAATGCACCACCTTCTCTGAATTAGTCTCATCTGTTCCTGAAGCCTGAGTAGTAGCTTTCGCCTTGACCGCTTTCCGTACAGCTCTGCCACTGATAGCGTTCTCCTTTGTCTCTGCAACCTTCTCCCCTCGCTTAGAACCCACGGCTTTCCCTGCCGTTTTCTGTTTCTTAGTGGGCTCGGCCTTGCTTACCTCCGCCTCTGCTGTGGCCTTTCGCTTCTTCGCTTTGGCAACTTTGGTAGCTTCAACAACATCTTCACCACCATTTTTCTCTGTAGTCTTCACTTTTCTTGGCTTGATAGTATTCGATAGAAGAGGTGTGACATCGTTTGAAGGACTGTCACCGTCTACAACTTTAGACTCGCCGACGAGCTTGTATCCCTTCCCCTCGACTATTGTCTTGAGCCGGGATCTGCTATGTGAAGGGTCAGTTCCTGTGGAATATGATATGGTACTCTGCGTAGGTTCTGCTGTACATGTACGAGGTACCTGTCAACTGCCATTCTGCTGCAACAGCCTCAAAGTCGGGCTGCCAGTCTGAATGCTTCAGGAGTTGGAGAAGGAACTGTGTGGTGGTCTCTTCAGTCATCTTATTAGATGGCCCCCAAAGCGCAACGATCGAAACGTAGCCAGTCTTCTTCCTTGCTTTGGATGCTCGTGTCTCTTTGGGAAAATGGCACACGTCAGGAAGTGTGAAGTATGGACACTTCCGAGGGGGGTTGTCGATCAAGGCTTGACGTGCTTGGGCAGGTGTTGCCATGGCTATCAAAGAGTTCTTTTTACCGCAAAACACAGACAGTATGATGACTGCATGCGCACTGCAGATTCTGAAGGACGATCACATATCCATGAGTCACTCCTCTGACTACGAGTTCTCTAGACCTTCACAATAGTCTCGATATGTGGCGAGGCCTGCGTTGCGGGAGGTGTGGCATGAGATCTCCGTCCAATTTGAATATCATCGTCGCATCAACATTGCAGCATCACGTAGTAGACGGTTTCCAGTAAGATGTGCTCATGGATGAAGAGCGTGGAGCCGAAAAAAGGAGGAAAGAGATATCAGGGACCATTGTTCAGCCGGACCGTTCTCAAGAAGGCATTTTTGCCGAACTCCTTTTACTATGAGAAGTCCACCTCAAAACCTGTGTCATGTTGGCCTTCCTGCTTCCGAGCATCTTGCTACCGCAGCTCTTGACACGCAGCAAGCAGCCTGCATTATGCAGCAGAGGCATCTCAATGCGCAACTCCCAACGTGATTACCCGCTGCTGTTCAGATCTGCTCTTCGTCTTTGTTCTCATCATCGTCGTTGCTCTTCCTCTTTTGTTTCTTAGAAAGAGTCTCATCGCCTTTGGCAGCAGCAGCGGTGGGTTCTTTCTTCTTCCTCTTAGACGTTACGGGGGTAGTCTTTGGAGTTTCAGTACTCGACAAAGGAGTGACCTGGCCTCCAGCATATTGGTATCCGTCCTTCTTCAAGGCGTCTTTGAACTTTCGTTGACTAAAGCATTCGGTATTAGTGCTGTACAATGCAGGACAGCTCTATGACCAAGTTATAGGACTCACGCATTGCCGGTGATTGAGATCTTCAGATCCGCCGCGAATGCTTTCCAGTCGACATCAAGCTTGGCATGTTTGAACACGTTAAGGTAAGTCTGGATACGGGCGTCAGGATCCGCCATGATGTTGATATAGAATAGTTTTGCTATACAACGTCGATTTCAGAAATGCTGGTTTGATTGGGAAGATGCACATAAGAGGCTTTGAATAGAGAATAGTGAGTAGTCGGATGAATATATCGTGAGCTTTACGGGCTCGAGGATTTGTTACTTTCATTTCACTGATGTATATCTTCGGCAACTTCTTACGTTTCTTAGATATTCGTTTCCTATCTAGGCAACAGCCTGCACTCCTTCGCGACGGTACTATACCTTTGTTTATCACCCCTCGATCAATCGCGCTAGTGATGGAAGTTGATTTTATCTACTTCTACGACCTACGCGCTCCTCACCTTTTCTACTAGATGTTTATATCTTCGCACATATTTGTTACTTGTTTTCGAGTTGTGAGAAACGGTAATACCTTAGACATACTTTCGACTCTAGGGTTCTACCTAGAATTCTCATTCTACTCACTCTTCTGCAACTACTATTCAATTTCCTACAATCGAAGATGGCGCCTACCAACAAAGATTCGTCCTCAACAAACGCGGACGAAAAATCACGTATGCTCAAAGAAGCCTTCAAATGCGTCAAGGGAACTCTAGACTTCGACAAGCTTGCTGTTGCGATGGGCGTACCGAACGGCGAAGCAATGTAAGTCCTCGAAGTCAAACATCACATAGCTGTTACTGACTCAATTCTCCAGGCGAAAGCGATTCAAGCGTTTCTTCGAGAAGGACGACGAACCACTACAGTTGGTAGGTAGCACTCTAGGCACTCCTGCTGCTGATGGCGCTGGTCCCGCTACTAAACCACCACGCACATCCAAGGCCAAAGTTTCCGCTGCTGCGAGCGTTGAAGATGGCGACAGCAGTACAAAAGCCAAGAGAAGCGGCAGAAAGCGCAAAACTGCTGATGCCTCCGAAGAAGAAAGCAAGGACGATGCCGACGAAGACAATCTGGACGATGCTCAACCTACCCAAGAGTCTCTCAGAAAGAAGTCAAAGACTACGAAGTCTACTGCTCCTAAAACCCCCAAGTCGCCAAAGACAGCCAAAAAACCGACGACGCCTAAAGTTGCTCAAACTCCAAAGTCCACGAAGTCTCCCCAAATCAGCAAGAGCACGAAGCAGGAGAATGAGACTACAGATGCTGAGGAGAGACAACCAGCGACAACACAGGATGGTCGTATCGGAAGTCCAGAGATTCAGGCCAAAACCGATGCCTCGATCAAAGAGATTGAAGGGAAGGGAGAGGTTGCCGTAGGTGAGCCAGAGGGACAAGCTATCCACGATGGCTTTGAGAAAGCTGCCACTTCGGCTGAGAACGACTGAGTGCGGCCTTTCTCATGCGAGGGTCGTTCTTGTGCATGTGGGAGTTGTGGATGCTCAGCGTTCAGCTATGCTGGCTGCTAGCGACTTGGTAAGAAGATGCATGCTGCATGGTGACTAGAGAAACTACAACACTTTGGCCTTGTTGGTAGGGACTGATACGAATAGCGAGTTGTAATAGCTGAAAGGTAGATCTTAGCTCGTGCGATGAGGTGATAGATCACATCAGCCTAAGTGAAGGATGAAATAAATCACAGATCACTTCTACAGGCTCGCCGAGGTACCAAGACGACAATCTACCGTCGTATTCAGGTACTCTATTGTTTGTTCCAAGCCCTGACAACCTGTAGCCTATCTCCCTAGGTTTTGAGCCTGTCCATTCACGTGTTTTATCCTCAACCCTCCCTTCTACCTATACTGCTATTCTATCATATGACTGTTACACAGGTACAACATTCAAGATGCCTGGTGCTCGCGGTGGTCGTAAAACAGACGAAGAGGTCATTCAATTACTCCTAGCTATCATCGATCACTCTGAGACCAACTACGAAGAAGTCGCGAGATCGACAGGCTTGTACAAGTCTGGAAAATTCGTGTAAGTGCCATGAACATGTCAACGATGTTGTTCATCCCACTGACGTTATGATTCAACAGCCGGCAGGCGCTTGCTACACTGAAGGAGAGGTATGGATCTGCTTCCGCCGCAGGAGCTGTAGCTGCTCGCTCTCCTAAGACTTCGAAAGTCGCCACGCCCAAGTCTAAGCCACATAAGCGTACGAAACCAATGACGGCTAGCAACGAGGAGGACGATAAACACGACACGCCGAGCAAGAGATCGAAGAAAGGCGTCGAGAACGAAAGCAGTGGGGACGAGCTTGGTGCAGAAGAATACGTCTGAACCTATCGCTGTCGCTAGAAGGTGGATCGTGCTCGACACGGCGCAGGAGCTGCATGATATGACCGTGAAGCAGGAGTGCTCAATCGCAATCGCGACGTGTCCTCGGACATGCCGGTCAGCTGGAGGATTGCATGACCTTGGTAGCTAGAAGAAAACGGAAAGATGAAGCCCGAATTGATCAGTCACAATCAGAACCATCAGCCGTGTATTTTTGTCAATCATCGTGCCAGCTGGATCGGCCATTGTTCGTCCTCGCCTGTGCGCAACCATGATGCGCTCCTGATGCTCATTGCTCTGCAGTGGAAAGTGGAGCTAAAAGGAGCAAAGTGCGTGACTTCCCTAACATGTCACGTGTATGCCTCGAGCATGTCCTGAACTGACCAGCGTATGGTACTCCAACCCCATTGATGGATGTTATATCAGTCCGCAACTGCTTGTGTGACGGGAATCTGAGAGCTCGACCTCGTCGATGCCCGATTGGTGTCTCAGCCGTCTTACCTAATAAAGCTAGTCTCGCAGGCGGACAATCCTCGGTTCAACCGATAGCAGATAAGGACTTTCGTCGCAACATTTCTCGAGCATTTCTCGCGCCGTGATCACCAGACACCGACTACTGGAACTGACTGTGGACAAGATGGCGGTCCGTCCCAAGCAGCGACGACCCAATGTGCAGTCCAAAAAGGGTGGACGAGGTTCCAGAAGTCACAAACAAGCACCTTTGACCGAATTCAGCTCCTCCCGTACACGAGATACACTGTATGTGACCGCCACGGACCTAACAGTCCTATGCTAACTTTGCTAGAGAAGATGCTGAGGATTTCTCAGATGGTGATGCAGATCACAATCAAGATGAATCACCTGCCGACGAGGAGGGCTCCGACTCCGAGACCGAGAACGCGACACCGGCGCAATCTTATGCTACCTTGCTAAGCGTCTTGAAACCTACCGCGCCTGCCTCGAACAGACCTGCGAAGCGACGCAAACTTGAGAACGGGCATGCGTCCACCAAAGCTAGAAAAGACCTCTCCATCGTGGATGAGCCACAAGCAGCAAACGCCGAGGCAGGTGATGATCTTGGTACAGAGCTCGCTGAGGAAGCCGAGGACGACGCTGAAGCTGCGAACCAGACGGACGAAGCAGACTCTGACGACGAAGATTTCATCCTTCACGATCCGTTTGAACGGCACTATGGCAACGTGGTAGAGGCCGATCTAGCGACCGCTATTGAGCAACAGGGGCAAAAAGGTACCTCGGGAAAGATGACCATCGGCAATGGAATCCGCAAGATCACCACGACTTATGGACAGCCTAGCAGACCAGCAAAGACCAACAAAGGTTTGAAAGATCTGAAAATCAAGCAGAGGCTTTCTGAGGCTGGAATGGCAGTCACTAGCAACCTGCAAGCAGAAGAGCAGGATGTTATGAGTGAGATGTTCAACTATCACGACATTCTATGCGGAAGCAGGTCGCTCGATAACGCGGCAAAACTCAGGGATCTTTCAGCTCTCCACGTTCTAAACCATGTGTTCAAGACTCGTGACAGAGTGCTAAAGAACAATGCAAAACTGGCTCAAGAATCAGCTGGGGATGCCGAGTATCGCGATCAAGGCTTTACCAGACCAAAAGTGCTTGTGCTGGTACCTACAAAACAAGCGTGTGTTCGCTTCATTGGACACATTGTGAAGCTAAGCCAGCCGGACCAACAGGAGAACAGAGGCAGACTGATGGATACCTTTTCGCAGCCAGAAGACGACTCGTTCGAATATAAGCCGGAAGACTTCCGCGACCTCTTTAGTGGCAACCACGAGGAAGACTTTAGGGTCGGCCTGAAATTTACCAGAAAGACCATCAAGTTCTTCTCAGGTTTCTACAACTCGGACATCATATTCGCATCACCCCTGGGCCTCATGCGAACAATCACCACAGGCGGAGGAAAGAAGGAAAAGAAGGGCTACGATGCAGATTTCCTTTCCTCCATCGAGGTTTTGGTCATGGACCATGCCAATGCACTCGAAATGCAAAATTGGCAGCACGTTGACTATGTTTTCTCGCAGCTCAACCTGCTGCCGAAAGAGTCTCACGGCGCTGATTTCGCTCGCGCGCGAAACTGGTATCTAGACGGCAAAGCAAAGTACCTCCGCCAGACGATCATCTTCTCAGACTACCTCACACCATCGATATCCGCACTTGCATCTGCACACTTGCACAACGTCGCGGGCCGCGTCAAATACACGCCCACCTACACCGGAGCAATGCTCAACCTGTCCCCCTCGATGCCATTGACCCTGACCCAAAGCTTCCTACGCTTCGACTCGGCCTCACCACACACAGACTCCGACGCGCGCTTCAAGTTCTTCACATCCACCATCCTCCCGAACCTGCTACGCTCCTCGAACAAAGTATCCACCAAAGGCACGCTGATCTTCGTGCCAACCTACCTCGACTTCGTCCGCCTGCGGAACCACTTCTCCACCGCCCAGGAGACAACCTCTCTCTCCTTCGGCACCGTCTCCGAGTACTCGTCTCGCGGCGACGTCGCACGAGCGCGTGCCCACTTCCTGAGCGGGCGGCACAGCGTCACGCTGTATTCCGAGCGAGCACACCACTACTTCAGGTACAAGCTCAAGGGCGTGCGGAGGCTCATTTTCTACGGTGTGCCGGAGAACCCCATCTTCTGGACGGAAATGATCGACGCGCTGGGCATGAACGCGCACATGGATGTAGAGTGGGCGCAGAGCCAGAGAGAGAAGCAGGGCAGGGGCCTCGTGAGAGCGATCTTCTCCAAGTGGGATGTGATGAAGCTTGAGCGCATCGTTGGCGCAGAGAGAGTAGGCAGGCTGGTCAGTGAGCGAGAGGGCGACGTATTCGAGTTCGTATAGTCACGTGTCACCACCACCTTAGCATACCATGCCCGATTCTCCGTTGTTCATACAGTGTCTAATATGCAATGTCTACCCGACCTTTCACGCCTTTTGCTGATGCTTTCCGCTCTGTGCGGCGTCTTCAAGAGCGCCCTTCAAGTCGTCACTGCTGAGCTGTGCCAGCTCCGCAGCTCGAGACGACGACACGAAGACCTTCCTCGGCTCTTCGGCCTGGAACGTCGACAAATCGACATCGTCCCAGCCAGCATCCCTCAAGGCCCACTCAACGCCCTGTCTGACATCATCAACGATCATCTTCGGCTCGACGCTCGGCGTCTCGCCCTCCCCAGCCCTAAACACGCCCGTCCTCGTTAGCACGCTCGTCCATTTCGCGCCGACGAGACTCTTGTAGTTGTTCGCACCCGCGATGTCACTCTCGGGGTTATCCCCAAGCATATAGACCCGTTCCAGCGGCACTTGGTCCTGCACATCGCGGCCGAACGCCTCGCGCCGGCTCTCCACCATGATCTTCTCCGCGTGCTCGTACGTCGGCTGGCTCGGCTTCCCCATAACAGTGTACTTCAGATCGACCTCGTTGCCCGTCGCGCTCCTTGTCACAGCCCTCCACACGCCCAGAAACGCCTCTCGGAACCCACCCTGGCCCAGGCGCGACAGCGGATACGAGCTCGCCCACAGCAGGTCCGGGTTCGAGAAGTATATCTCGGGCTGGCCGTCGCTCTGATACCCGTAGTTGGGCAAGTCCTTCTTCCCGTTCCGGCGGCTGTGCGTGCCTACGATCCCGTCGTGGCTCAGCATGATGTCGAGCAGCAGCTGGCAGTCCAGCCCCCAGTCGCGCGGGTCGTTGAAGACCATGATGGCGTCGATCTTGAGGCTCTCGGTCGCGGGGTTGGCAGCGTCGAGGTTGATGGGCCGTGGCAGGGGCCGCGCGAACGACGAGTAGTAGGCGCTGAAGTTGCTGCTGAAGGGCCAGATATCTGGATAGGCGGCGTAGATATCGCCTGGCGTCACGACGTGCTGGAACCCGTATTGCTCGGCGACGAGGCGGCAGGCATCGCCGTCGCCGCCGCAGACGAGGACGGTTTTGTCGCGGTAGCTGGGGGTGCCGTGGGGAGTGGCGAGTTCGGAGAGAGGCGTGTGCGATTGGATCAGCTGGGAGACGTGGATGTGGCTGGAGGGCGGGAGGGAGAGTTTAGTGTTGAGGTCTTTTGTGCGCTGGGCTTCGGTCTTGCCGCCGCCGTTGGTGAGGAGGATGAAGGGGATGTGGTGTTTGCGGAGATAGGAGAGACATTGCGAGGCGCCGGGGATGGGGGTAGAGGAGCGCAGCAGGACGCCGTCTATGTCGAAGGCGAAGGCGAAGTTGGGTATCCGCGAGTTGGAGGGTTGGGAGGAGAGGTAGCGCGTGCCGACGCCGTTGCAGCTGGACATGGTCATGGAGGGTCTGTTCAGGCAATTGCTGACATGTCTTGCTGCTCTGCTGGGCAGATATCGAGCCATGATGGGCACTCGCTGCCTCACTTGTAGAGCTCGAGCTTTAGCCCAATCGCCGACTGTCTTCAAACACAAGTCACGGTTGTAGGCATGCGACTTGGAACATGCCAATCGAGCAGTTGCATGTGCTATCAGCAGTTCAGGCATCAACTGGTATCTGCCTTATGACGACTTGTGTCTTTCATCCCTGCAAGCAGCATGGAGGTACCACGAGCGCGGCCTAAATCTGACCGCTTCCATTCTTGACACTCGTCGTCTTCCTGCTGTCTCTACAAGTAGCAATATGTTTTAATCGATAATTGAATGCGTACTGTGTTCGACACAACACATGACGGCTAAACATCCAGGGGTTACTTTCTCAAATACGAAGCAGGCAAGTATGGCACCATGTGGATCAGAAAACAATGGAAGCAGGAAAAGAAATGTCTCATTGGTCTATCATATCACAACGCTCGTGAAAACAAATACTCCAGACAGCATAGAGATCACCATGGGCAACGCTATGCACAGCTTCTGCTCAACAGAGAATGCAGGGATGCTAGCTGCAGCCGCGCTTGAAGAGCTTGCAGCCTGTGCTTGCGAGGTCGCAGTCGCAGTGACGCTCGATGTAGACGACGATTCACGGGTTGAAGTCGAAGTCGCACTGGCCGTGCTGGTAGTCGATGTGGTCTTCGGGCTTGGGTCGTCCTTGTCTTCATCCCGATAGAGTTTCATCTCGTAATCGCTCGCCTGGAACGTGGTTGTCAATCCAGCATGCATGACTTCCGTGCCGAACTCCACTTGGCCAAGGTACAATGCGCCTGAAAGCAAGCCCTTCTTCCAGATGTAAGTCAAGAGAGGTGAAAAGTCGTCATCGGCGCTCGTCATGTTTTCATGTGCTAACCAAGAGAACACGTGTTGGCCCTGAGCGTTCCATCCGTGGTACAGACTGAAGTTGGTGCCGCTGACCTCGACAGTGTCGATCTCGGGCGTTGACTCGGTGTAGCCAAGCGGAATGATTGCAGGCACGTACCACAGCCAGATCATGATCTCGATCGGAGCTCCCATGTCTGTGCTGTTGGTAGCGTTGTCACTGAGGAACATGTCGATGGCGGCGTTCGTCTTCAAGCCCACATCGTCGTAGGCGGCCGCCTGTTCTTCGGGACTCTCATCTTCCGTACCCTCAACTATCGTTGACCATTTTCCAGAGAATTGAAGTGTCGAGACATTCCAGAGTTGGGTTGGGAGTCTTGACGGGTCCATCTTCATGTATGGAAACCCCTTGACCGTGCTTGCATCTCCTGTCCACTGATAGCTCACCGAGAACGATGAGCCTTGATCGAGTATGCTGAGACAACCGAATCCTGACCCATCATCACCCCATTTATTGTTGTTGACTGTCGATACGTTAGCTGGTCACACGACAGATATCAGAGGAGCGGCTTACACGAGTAGGGTAATGAGGTCGAATTGTAAAAATCAGACTCGCCGCAAAGAGTGACGTTATTCGAGTTGTTATGATCTTCTGCCAGCACAGACCCAAGTTGGACGAGCCATACCGTCAGCAAGGCAACGAAGCCGGCCAACAATGAAGGCATGAAGTTACGGGGGATAGGAACACAAGCGTAATGTCGACGTCCCGGAGATGAAGGAACCCGCGAAGGCGGTCCGACTTATAACAAGACCGGCTCAGGAGGCGGCGGCGAAGGCAACGATGCGCGCATGTGAGATTGCGACCCCACAGCGGTTGTTGTCTCAGGCAAAATTCCTCTTAATTGCCATTGATATACTTAGCCAAAAAGATAATTTATCCCTCATAACCCTGTGGCTTACAAGAAGACACGGGCGTGAGATGGCTATATAGCACGACCGCGCTCATTCTGGGTTGCACCTGCGAGTTTTTCATAAGTGTCTCGTGGAAAGAACGAACACATTCGGGACGTTATTCAGCAGGGAATGCAAGGATAGTCACGCATTCGGGATCGAGCTTAGACTGTTCAAGGCTAGCTGCCGAAGACTAATGCGGGGTCCAGGCGCTGCTACTGCACGGTAAGATTTCGCTTCTTCCGTTGGTGGAGAATAGCTTTGCCTGGGCGCGTCTTTGCTGGCCGATCCGGAACTGCAGCTCAGTCGATGAGATCAGTGAATCGCATCCAGACTCATGTTGTTTAACGGCTTTGCCTGCTTGCTTTTTGCGTTTCATCCTCGGTGTCCAGCGGTACTGCTTTCGCCGTTGACTCGTAGACGAATGAGGCTGAGCACATCAGGGCTGTGCTTCGAGTGTTGTATGCAATTTCCACTACTCCTTGACTTTGGCCAAGTCGTGCCCAGCCTTGGGAGCACCGATCTGTCCTCTGCTAATGCTTCGATATGTCGTGACCACCGCACGTGTTCCGCTGGGTATCCTCAAACTGTTTCGGACTGGAGTTGTCGGCTCGCTCAGACTTCTGTCTCTTAAATTGTTCGCACTGTCAAGATCTTTGAGGCATGACTCTTCCATACATGATGCATGAAAAAGTTTGTCAACGAAAGCTGCCGAATCGAAAGACAGCCGTCTTGACCAGCGGTGCGGGTATGAGGCAGACCGATCCTCATCCGGCTTTGCAGATGGCCGACCTTTCCTGGAGTATAGTGGTCCGTCCTAAAACCCAGCAGGATGCTCCTCTAGATACTTTCTCTCCTCATCTGTAGAATTTCTGCCTAACGGCTCGTTGCGCTTCGGGAACCGTCCTAGCTCTGCAACACAATCCCGATGTCTTTCCGCAAAGGGAACTGCCATATCCAAGGTTTTACGTAACTGCTTGTCCGCTTCTGTTTCCTCGTCACCTGCAAGCTGTTTACGTAATCTGTTGACTTCGACCTCGTGCCTCAAGTTCTCAAAGAAAGCACAGCTCGCGATTTGGCTGGTCAGATCTTCGGCATGCATGAACGGCATGTAAAAGAAATATCGATGATGAACACCTTTTGAGTCGTGCGCAATGTATTCTTGCTGAATTGCCTTATCATATCCCTTTGCAATGCTCTGAGTCGCTATCCGCAGAGCTTTCGCGTCGCCAGACCAGGAGAGACCAGGATTGGGGTGATTGCCAGCCCGGTAAATGTTGCGAGTAAATTGGTCCAGAAGAATGATCATCGCGAGTGAACCAGATGGACTGTCTAACCACACCGAGTCCAGCTCATTGGTGAGCCTGGCTTTCTCGACCAAATCACCGAAACGCTGGGTGATTGGCTTGTCGAGCTTGTGTGAGTCCTGGAACCAGTCACTTGGCTGCAGTCCGAACCAAAAATCAAGGACATCTTGGATTGAGGCATCACTGGGGTTTGTAGAAGTCATCTTTCTGGTGAAGCTCAAAGATGTTTGGCAATTAGGCGTGTGCAGAGCCCACGATCTATCACACGCTAAGCTCTTTCTGGTGTTGCGATATGTACTTTGTCGCCGGATCGCAAGGTCGCTGCGAGCTTGATAGAGGTTGTACAGTCTTGTCCTTGAAACAGGTAGTATTTGTGCTCGAGCCAAGCAGTTTGCTTGAGCGATAGTGTTGGGCATAACACGGATTTTCCGAGAATAGAGTTAGGTCAGGACATATACGTGAGTGGTCGCATCGACTTCCAGCTGATGTCGATATTGAGATCTGAAGAACTCTTACTTTGGGCTTAACAATCAGTTTGAAGGGGAATCCAGCTAGCCGGGTTTGGATCCTCGGAGCCAATCAAGAAGCTGCCGGGTTCCTGGCTTGAATACTCAACCGTAGTCTTTGTCATCTCGGGATGCTACTGCACCGATGTCCGAGAACCAAACCAGCGGGCGAAATTGCGGCGGCTCTCTTGCAAGCGTTTGTCTATCTGCCAGAAGCTCGAGTCGTGGTCATGAAGCCGGCATTCGATCTTTAGTTGGCCGCAGGCGCCATGTGATTTCATGTTGTCCTGGTGTATCAACTTCGCACCACGACAGTGTGGGTGAGATCAAATCTCCCTCACACAGTCGAAAGCTAACGAGCTAATGAGGTCTTTGTCGTCTGCCAGGCACCGTCTTCAAATCACTTTAAAATCCGTATACGGTAATCTCTTTACACATCGCCCATGACCACTGCAAAGTTGTTCCTTGTCCTACCAGGATTTATCTCGACCTTCTTGAATGTCTTTTTCGTGTCTTGCTTGTCGCTGTTCCATCTGAACAGCGTATATGACAGCTTCTGGCTTTCGTGACGCTCCAGTAGGTCGTAACCAAGGCTGTTCATGATTGAGACAAAGTGATCGTGAGTCATGTATCGAGAGTTGGTCAAACAGGGCAGCGGCAAGACCACGAAGAGACATGGCAGCGAGCTCGGCATGTCGACCCCAGTCGTGAAGCTGGCCGCGCCATGGTGATGTAGAAACTTTGTAGTACGCCGCAGCATCTCTCCACGTCCAGCAGCGTCGGGCACGTAGTTCAGTACAAGGCTGAGACTGAGGATATCATACTTGAGAGTATCCACGTCAGGTACGGGAAAGGTCATGAAGTCGACCTCCTCGATCACATGTGGTTCCTGACTATGCAAGTCAATTCTCTTGACAGTCTCGACACCTTTCCCGACCATTCCAGAAATTGCATTGCGGCTGCTCAAAGCACCTACCTCCAAAACTCGCCAGGCGAGTTTACTGCGCGCTGGACCAACCAGTTTGTACTTGCGTAACCACTCTACAAGCTTCTCGCTGCTATCGCCCCCACGATCCTTGTCTTGACCTGTTAGACTTGCGGCTTGATAGGCTTCTAGTCCGCCCAACTGCTGTACTTCACTGTCTATGTCACCGACAAGTTTGTGATCACCTGCTGCGACGGCTGCAGCTCGCGCTTTGTGTAGCTGGTGGTGCTTGTTGATCAGATTTCTAGTCGCCTTGGAAGACTTTCGCCTGGCATTCACACACGCTCTGCCGCCGGTAGAGGTGCTGCCTTGGCCGATATTCGGGGTTGACAGCGGAGGTCTCCCAGATCTCAGGCCGCTGCCGCGGTTTCTAGTCACTTTTCCCATGATCGTCCCAGATACGTCTCTGTGCTGTCGAGTTCATGATCCTGAGGCCGTCATGCAAAGGCTAGATGTCCTATGCCATCGGCGACAGATCAGCAGGGGGTGGTGAAAACTTGAGTTGATGCGCTCGCTTAGGCATAAGAGTCTGAGTTTAAAGGACTACTTCGGAGTATATACGCGGTGCGGGATTTCGTTGTCACTAGCTTACGGGTGGGGGCTACCGCACCCTTCCTATTTATTTTTTTCGGACTTCATATATTTCGTAGAATTTTCGTAGACTCATCAAATCGTAAAATCGTAGAATACCCAACAAGCAGATTATTTGGAGCAAGCAATCAGAGACTCTGAAAAACGCTTACGCAGGGTAGCTTTAAGCCATACGTAGTAGCGCGTAGATAAAGCCTCCTGTCATCTCGTGATGCATGCCCCCTTCTCCTGCCCATGGAGGATACCACTGTACAACCAATGAACGGGGAACCCACTCCTACTCATCCTGACCTCCCTGTACCTTTGATTCCTCATCGCCAGCATGATCAGCATCATCACGTGCCTCTCCACCCTCATCATGACCCGCCTCGCGCATAAACGGGCTCCTAGCACGAATCTTCGGCCCCTTAAACAACAAAACAACCGGTACAAGACTAAGCGCCAACCCTATAAACCCCAGTAAACTCCCCGCCCACCCATACCCAAGATTCCGAAAGAGTGGCTGCGCGGCCAACGGCAAGAACGCACCGAAACTGTTCCGGCCAAGCGAGGCGGCGGAGAGCGCTGAGGCGGCGAATTTTTCGTACGCGTCGGTCAGGTAGTTGACGACGCCGACGTAGATGCTGTAGATGCCGATGCCGACCACTGCGACGGCGATGGTGGGCACGATCCAGTGGATATTCGGTCTGCAGGTCCAGCCGTACCAGAACAGGCCGGCGGTGAAGAGCAGACTTCCGGGCACGGAGAAATATAGTCGTGCTTCTGGGATGGGTTTGCCTGGATTTTCAGTGTTCCTTTTCGCCGACTGTAGGTAGAGACGGTCCTGGATAGGGTTGATGACTGTGGCGATGACCGCTCCGACGCTGATGGCTAGCTGCACTAGGCCAGTTTGGAGGACGCCGAAGCCGTAAGATGCTTCGAACGTTTGGACTACCGAGGAGAAGAACAGGAAGAGGATTCCCCATGCGAAACTGACCCAGAGTGTGAAGAATGTGACGACAGGCTCCGTCGAAAGCATCTTGATAGGTCGGTAGCACGAGATCTTGACCTGCTCAATAGTGGATTGCTTGTCGAGCTCGCTTTGCGCGTAGATCTCCTTGCCAGTCTTCTTTCTGAGCTTCTTTGCACGTTTGGCTAGGATGACATCGCCTCGCGTTTCCTTGAGGATTAGCCAGAAGACAGGGATGAGCGCTGCATTGAAGATAATCTGGATGTAAAAAACCCATCGCCATGGGTCGGTCTTGTTGATCTGGAGAATGACCGAGCCGACAAACGGGCCGAGTGCAATGCCTGCGACTGAAGTGAAGCCGAAAATCGACATTGGTAACGAACGTGCGGCATCAGTTTTCCATATGTCGGCGATACTGCCACCGACTATATTGATGGCAACGGAGGAGCCTCCACCGCCGATGAATCGCGTCACGATGATGGTTGCATAGTTGTGTGCGAAGCATGTGCCGAACAAGGAGAGTACGAAGATGATGTACGCTCCGAAGTAGCTGGAAGCCGTCAGCACTCTGTCAGTTCGTCCACCTACCACCATTTCACTCACCCGGGCATCCTTCCACCGGACTCAGTCAAGGGTACAAAAATCAAGGGCCAGAGGGCAGCACCCATATTCCAGCTCGCAGTCGCCCATATCGTGTTATCAAAGGGGGAATTTGAGACATTGAACTGTCTTGAGATTTCACTACCTCCTGCTCCGTAGGCTCCTGCCGGAAGACCAGTCAAGATAGATATGAAGCAGACGGTGATTGTGACGACCCATTTGTAAGTTGGAGACCAGTTGAATGGATTATCTTTGTCATCAGGTCCATCCCAAGTATGAATAGAAGGTTTTCCGGCGACGCTCTCACTCGAGGTCTGGGTAGTCTCGGTTTCTTCTGAAGACATAGGACCTTATCGGTATTCGCTACTGTTAGCGATGGCGGTCAGCTCGATCGAGGTCCTGCGTCGATCCTGAATACTGCTATTAGATTCGACCAACATGCGATGTCTAGCCTTTGCCCTGCACTGCTTGCTGTCTTTGTCGTAAAGGCTCAAATCAGTCAAGGTGACATTGGTAGAATACCCAGACGAGAATCGGACAGGCAACGACACCGCCAAAAATGATCTGCCATTGGAGGGATGGATATGCCTTCCGAGACCTTGCGTGTGTAGTATCTGGGCGGATCCAGGTTTGACGATTGTCTGCATGGTGTCTTTGCAAACCTTGTCCTCCTCGTCGCTGTCATCACCTATGTGATTGTCGTTTCGATAGCTACTCAACTTGTGTCCATCATTCCACGCCTTTATGACTGTTCAGACCAAACGTGGGACCTTCGTCCAGTGATTCGTCCATTCTGTCAAAGGCTAGCTATCAGCTTGTACAGCTCATTAACAGACCAGAGGCTGATTAAGCAACTGGCCCGGGAACACGGGGCGCGGATATTCGAATCACCTCTATTAACCCACCGAACAAATTTTGCGACACAGGCTGGCAATCATTATGGTAATGACGTTCGGTCCCACATTCTTTACCTACTAGTAGGAAGATAGTGCTAGCTGCGCAGGGTGATACAATATTATTTGCATGACGTTTCTCGCAGCGAATGTTATTAATTACCTTTCGCTACCGTTTTCTGTGTATAGCGACTATCTAATTCGATTAAGCTCTATCTATAGAAACGTCGTAGTATATATTAGTGGTTGAAGAGTCTATATGATATGATGAGATATGAGATGGATGACAAGCTCTAGATCATATCACCATTTGAATCTGAGGAGTATGGCATCTCGAGTCTTGAATTCAGGGCTCGGAAGCCTTTCCACCCTAAGAGGCTGTACAAGCTGGTGCACGACCAGTTTTTGCTAATGGAGAATGCTCCAGAAGAGGAAGGGCCTTAAGCTGACGAGGCGAAGTCTAGTGCGAGAGACAATTATGTTTCTTCAGAGCCCAGCTCAAACAGCAATATTGCCGACAGCGACGACGATTCGTAGGAGTCTGCCACAGACGAGGAGATGGGGAATGATCTTTCGAACTCCATTGACAATCAGGCAAGTAACGTCCTTCTCAGTACACACTTAGCTAATGGTTTGGCCAGAAAATCATGGAGAAGCTTGACGACGCGTTTGAAGGTGGGCAGAAGCCAGCGTCATCGTCCTTGACGTCGTTTATGCTAACTTTTGCTTGTGTAAATGGATTTGGTGATTGGCCAGGTCCGAATGCGGTGGCTGCAGATGATGGCCACGATCATGCTGGGCACAGTCATGCTGGGCACGATCACGCCGGACACGAGCATTCAGAAAGACATGCAATACAGGTCCGAGCCTCGCCGAACGCTGGACGCCGCACGATCGAGTCGTGTCATGGAGATGTCGCAGATGAACACCCCAAGGGCCGTAGAGAACGAGATTGCAGAAGTCTCGTCTGATGCGCAGAGAGATCTGGGTTAAGTCGGAAGGTTGATGCAATGTCCAAGCTCGTGACTGCCTGACAGTGGGAACTGGTCAACGACTAGGAGAGGTCAGATGTGCCACCATTCACACATCTTATGCGACTCACATCTCCACATACAAGGAGGACTTGAGCTTCGCGTACACAGGCGGATTGACCAAAATCTGATCTATGCCAGCCTCGCATAGGGCGAAGGTGCCGTAGAGTGCCGTGAATACCTGTATCCACATGTTTGGCATCAGGTCGTCCAGGCCTTTGCTCTCCTGTTTAGAAAACAAGCAACACGACTCACGCTCGGAACATGTAGGCGATCAGGAGATGAATGTCAATAATATTCTTGTAAGCCAACACTGGCTGGTCTCTTCCCAAGCCACTGGGCTCGTTCCGCAGGGACAGTTGTTTCAATGCCGCGCTCAACTCCATTTAAATGCTTCTCAGTGTACACCTGCAAAACACTAATCATACACTGTGCTCGTCATGCAGTATGGAAACGCTCAAAACTTGTCCGTCTACAACCTTCTCACCGAATTGCCGAGCTTCCACGTTTGTTTGATTACCCGAAATATTGGTGTCATCAGCTAAAGCCAGGCGAAGGTAGTTCGGCCATCATCTAGATAGCTACTGTTTTCATGTCGTCTTCGATGCCATTGACGCCAAGACCTCTCATGTCGCCATCTTCCTTGATTGGCGATGGTGATTCACGGTCCAACTCATCAGCTGTCGAGACTCGACTAAGGCCCGATTTCGGGAACTCTCTCCTGTCCGTAGCTGCCGACACAGGCGTTGGAGCATCCACCAACTTGGTCTTCGGGGGCTGTGTATCGATTGGAGAAGGTGCATCGACGAGTTTTTCTGGTCTCTTTCCTTCGGCAACACTTGCGAAATCCTTGACTATATCACCTCCCGGGCGAACTGGTTGGGGGTGTGCCATCTCTTCTTGAACTCTAGCCAGGGGGCTGCCTACACCATGTCTTGGACTGCCACTTGGGCGACGTGAGAATCTGTGTGGTGATCTTCCTCGTTCTTCCAGGGTAGGGCTGCCATATGGCGAACCTCTACCATTAACTCCCGGCACATTTGTATTCAAGCCTGGCGGGCCTTGTGAGCCCCGCCTTCCAGGAGAACCTCGTCTGCCATATTTTTGATCGGCTCTCCATCGCAAGATGTCCATGTATGCAGGCTCAACGGACTCGGCCTTGAACTCTTTGAGCTTCATGTCTCCCGATTCCTCGTCAACAACGATCTTCGAGCTTGTGATGTCGTCTGCGACCACGGCCAAGAAATGAGCCCATGACTTTGCAATCACATATTTGCAGTCATAGTCTCTGCCAAAGAGAATGACTTGACCCCATCTGCCCATAGGACCTGGAGCCAGATCCACTGCAATGTTGTTTCCACCCCAATCTCTTGCTAAAGGAATCCAGGCTGGGTGCGCATATGCTTTTTGGACTGCTTTTGGCGGTTGTGAGTCTTGTTTGTCCAACAGCTCCTGTCGCCATACTTTTGCGTTTTGTGGTTGGTGGCTGCTGCTCGAGGAGGATGCGCCACTGTTCATGCTTTTTATGGGATAGATCGGCTGTTGTGAGCGGCGCATGCCACTAAGATACTCTTCATTCACGACTTTCCAGTTGTTCCATTCTTGTACAATTTCTTCACAGTCGAGCAGCATGCAGCCCACGATAATGCCCGTGGGTCGGCCTCCCCTTTCCTGGCCATCGTGTATGGAGAGAGAGTCGCGTACATCTTGAGGAAGGCTGACGTCCAACTCGTGCTCTAGCTCATTGATATCGTTTTGCGTGCAGCCTTCGCAGAGATTGTCGTAGAGCTCTTCATAGTTGGCTTCGGCCCATCTATCGATTTTCTTCCAAGAATGCGAGGCAGGGGGTGGTGGAGGGGCTCCGTCTGCGAAGCTCTGCATCTGGATCTCACCTGGAGCAGCTACCTCGTCCGTGGTTGGTTGGCTTGGCCCTTTCGGAGAAGACACGGAGCGCATGCCCGGAGAATATGGTCTTGATGGCGAATGTGCCAGTGAGGATATCGAGGGCCGCTTGGATTCATCGTGGTAAGGGGTTGACACGTCGACACTCGAGTCGTTGGCGCTCGTGGCCACTGAAGTCAACGGCGCGTGCCGACTTTGACTTATCGGCAGGTGCTGCCCAGTTCTGTATGGCGAATCATGCGTGGCGTGGCGGTCATTAGAGGTCATAGAATGCCAGAACGAGCGGAATGCATCAGCAATTCTGGACGCGTTAGTCGATATCATCACCACCAGGGGTATCCTGCAGCTTACGGGTTCGCCATGGCAGGCGCAGAGGTTGTGACCGTCGTCGCCACTTTGATGGTTTGCTTGATACAAGAAGGTAATGGAGTATTGAATTGTGTGGTAGTTGTTGGGGTCGGAGAAGGTCAAAAGGGTGTTTGTTGTTCGCTCGCGGACAAGGCCAAAGCGTGTTAGTGACAACAAGCCTCACAAGCCTCCGATTCAAGAACTATTATTGGAGGCAGCAAGAGACTCAACACTCCGTATTATCGTCTTCTTATGATCCTGTACAACAAGAGGATCAAATGGAGAGAGCGACTGTGTGGGCGACGAGTGTTTGCAGACTTCTCAGTCGAGAACAAAGAAGTGGCTTGGATAGCACCTCCATCTATCGGTCTTGACCATTCTACATGCGACTTTGACTTCAGGAGATGTACAAATGCTGCAGGGTCCATTGGGAGAGGAGAAAACAAGATTCAATCCCACTCTTGCTGCGACTGACCATTCACCAGCAGCCACTTTTTTGGGGCGCTGCTCTAAGGACTTTTGGGCCATACAGGGCGCACCAAAGACAGTCTTAGACGCTGCTTGCGGCCAACGAGCGCGGCAGAACAACCTGCCAGAGGCGCCACTTCCGTGGTGCCACAGGGCGATCACGGCCTGCAGCTGCAACCTGCACAAGGTCTCACCAGCCTCTATCCCTGCTTGAAAGCTCCCACAACTGATTGATGACGAAGAGTTGTGCTGCTAAAAAGTTCTCGTCGAGCGTGCAATGCATGACGTCTGCACGACTGCGCACTTATCGTCGGGGAAAACTCGATGAACAGTCTGTACATTGATGTTGCGACGACATCCTTTCTTGCCTCACCGGTAAGATTTATCCGTTTTTGCAGCAGTAAGAAGTGCAATCGACCACATGTTGCGTAGTTCTCCTCGTCCTTCTCTGTCGTGCTGCTTTGCCCGACGCACGTAAGCGAGAGTCACTTGAGAGACTTTCTCTCACGCCTTTGGCTAGCTTGGCAGCGGTGAGAAGACAAGCGCGCACATGCACAGCTCGTGCTTAATTGCGATGCAAAATTCCACAAAGGCTACGCTTCAGGACCATGAGGCACCCACAAAGACAGCCTGGAACGCCAGGAGGAGTTAGACAAACATCCAAGGTGTTTCACGCGACGATCGACCTGCTGGCTTCTCGAAGCACTCCTGAACCTCGTGGACTTAACCAGTGGAGCCAATCATAGATTGCCCCGTTCCAAACCTGCTGTCTCACAACCCCTGCATGCTTGGACTTCGTGAACGCCCAAATGCACAAGTTTGCCAGCGTTGTAAGACACAGTTGTCGGTTGTCTCTCGTAGTTTCGGGTTGTGCTGTGATCGACCTCAAGAAGATCGCTCGGCAGATGCTAGGAGACTCGCCTATGTGAGAATGTTGGCAGATGCGAATCCTCAAAGACGGTTGACGAAGCGAGTCCCCTTCTGCGATCAGCACTAAGATACAGAGTAATATAATTCGATGGCTTGCGGCACTCACAACTGCCCCATGTCTAAGCTACTGGCGATGGTCAAACGTGTCTCGGCTGAGCGTAGATCCAAGGACCGTGGTAAGGGTACAAACGAAAATGGAAGCGATAAACAGTGACAGCCACTGCCATGGCGGTGGGAAGTAGGTATGTCTGTTTACACAACATGACTTCTGAGATCGACTGTCATCAAGATGTATTCAGTATCAAGCAGCCATACCTACTCCTATCCCCATCATCCTTGCTGCGATTCGGCCACTGCGCATATCACCCATCCCAGCACACTGATCGGACCAAAGCTTCCCGGTCCCCTTGAACAGCGTACCGAAGTCTCGTCGATACGCCACCGTTGCCGCTACAATTGCTAGACCAGCCCGCCTACTATGGTGTCTTAGTGCTCCGTCACTGCATATTTTCGCGGTACATGATAGCTGAAGCCAAGATCACGGAGCAAGGACTGGTGAGTGTCAATGAAGCGCGTCTTGAAGGGTTATCGCAGTCATGCCACCGCCATAATGCTACCGCCTTTTCAAGGGTCACGAGTCAACAACGCACCGATCATGCTATAAGAGTTGGCTTTTTTTCTCGCAATTCGCGCAATCTGCTGCTCCAGTCTCTCCTCCAGATCACGCGTCTTCTCCCTATGTGCTTCATCACTAGTCTTGTTGGCTCTCCGTTGTCTGTCTGCCGCAGCGCATTCAAGCTCCTTCACCAAACTGGTCGTTTCTGCTTGTTCCTTCCAGTATTGACTCTCGCTGACCATTGCTTTCTCGAGAATCGCGTTCTTGTTTTCCTTGAAAGATGTGCTATCATGTAACCACACTGCGCTCCATAGGTTGGCGACATCATCATTCGCATCATACTGCTCAAGTCCTTCTTCGAGAAAGCTAATCCCAGGATCCACAGACAGGAAGTGGTGGATCTCTCGCGCCATCGGTAGACCGTCGAATATTGGACGGGGGTTCCTTATGAGGTCGGCTACTGCATTGGTATTGTCACCATCGAAGTCGCCAAAGGTGATGGAAGAGCAGTGCCAACAGCTGAAAGCATATGCGTTTTCGTGCAAAGAGTCCAAAACCTCCACGTCGAAACTGGGGGCGACCACCTCCACTTCCTTGCTCCTGACCAGATCCTGGAGTATCCGACACACGATAAACAGTTTCGCTATATCCCAAAAGTCTATTGAAACTTCAACTTTCGCGAACCTCAAGGCGGCGCCGTATCTGTACCGGTCTAGTCTGGCGTGATCGTAATTCCAGGTGATTGGCTGTTGCCGTTGCTCGGATAGATAGGCCTACGAGAGCAGATCGAATTGATCTTGTGGTATCTCGAGGCCGTGTTGAGGGATCTGTATAGCGGTATCGAACATGAAACAGTGAACGAGCCCATGATCTTCATCATGTTTGTCTCCTCGAAGGCCGAAAGTTATGTTCAAGGTATTCCCGGTGTATAAGACTCTTCCACCTTCAAGGTGTAGGCGTTGGCAGCATCTGAGAAGTTGTGATGATAATTGAACATTCAAGTTGTAGGTGAGGCTGTAGTTCGCACCTTCACTCTTGACGATCCCAGTCGGACTTAAATGGAGGAGACGTAATATTATGAGGAGGACCTCTGTGGGAAGCTGAAGGAGTGGAGAGGCAATCTGTGAGTAAGGAGGATTCTTGAAAGTGAGGACTGCCATGGTTGTTAGTCGTGCCTGGCATTCACTACACAGGAATGTACCCGTCAGCCGGCCAACCTTGACGCAAAATAGAAGATGGACATCGTTTGTTATTACCTGTAATCTACTTTCGAGTTCGCACTCTGTGACATGGACAGTGGAAACCTCCACGGGAAGTTGCGTCCTTGCACAACTTTTCAATGTCATTACCCGCGACAAGTGACACCAAGGCCATGTTCAGCTTCTGGACTGCGCAAACTCGACGCACGTTCGTCAGGTCGCTACTTCATTGTCCAATTCAGTTGTTGTGATCACCTCCATACCACTTGCGAAGCATATCAGCGTCCAACAAGCTAGAACTCAGGAGAACCAAGCTTCAGCCGGTGCAACCGCAGGATTATAGGTAAGTGCAGGGGTTGTAGACCAGAAGTACAGCCCACACGACGGCTGAGTGGTGAATGAGTCTGCACATGCAACCTGGCAACCGGTAAACCTTGAGATAATAGCATCCATGACCTGAAGAAGTGTCATGGGCGTAGCTCGAAGATCGCATTGCCTGTACTTCAGAATTCGAAAGGAGATCTCGATATACGATAGCGAAGTGGGAACAGTAACGCGCCTTGGATTGATCGATGCGTACAAGATAAATGACGTGAAAACAACGACTTGCTTCGTGTTCTTGATGATGCCAGAACCAATGAGATGACCGACAGAAGTGGTAGCAGCAATGACGAACAACGGAGAAGGTCACACCAAAGTAGAAGTCGCAGTAAGAACGGTACGTGTTGTGACATGCTTCGTGCTGCAGTGACATCAGAGCTGCTGAGTGTCAGCGTTACAAGAGCGAACCGCTCAGATAGTGTCGGTATCGAGCCGGCGGTCTGAGATCTGCCATGATACCTTCGCCTTCGAGCTAGAGCCTCCCATCACTGCAGCATTCAAGGGCTAGACCAAAGGATGGACACTGCCAACAAGAATGGCCCCAAGTCGTTAGTCAGAGTCGCTGTCACCGCCGCACCGGTCAATCCACAGCAAAATCTGAAGCAAAGCGACCAGTCCAGCAACACATTCACGAACGCGCAGACCATCAGCATTACCATGACGGATCAAATTGCCCTGAGCTTGCACAAACTTCCGCAGACTCGAACACCGCACACCCCGGCAACTCAATCGGATTGACCAGCAGGCACATTTAGAGGGTATCGGCCAGTCATGGAGTTCCTGATCGATCAGACTCTCGGTGGTCCGGAGCCCTGATCGCATACATCTGAGGTGAACGCTGCTCCTTCCGATCTGCTAGGAGTCAAGAACAGTTTTCTATCATCCCAGGGCCTATCATTGTCCGATACACAGCACGAGCTGTCCTTACCTACCTTCTCCTCAGCAGCGTGAAAGCGTCTCACGGAGCACTTTTGTATAATCGTTGGACAAACCTTATTACGAACCTGGTGCTACATCTCGTGTTTCTCCTCTGAAACACTAGAGCACGCAAGGAGATCCCTGAGGTTGCCGGACCCATGAATGTGCCGTTTACACCCGCTAGCACGGGGCCACCCGACTCACCCTTCGGTTCTCGAAAGCGGAGTGCGGCTAGCAGGCAATGACTACTAGCGCATCATTTACCCCTGTCGATCACTAAGCAGGGCCAGGCATGTGGTCTTTGCACCTGCGACATCTGTTGAGGGAGATGTTGAACTTCTGGTGATCTTTTACCACTCTAGTTGACCTTCTTGGTTCCATGACGCTCGGAACAGGACAAAGAATGTTTATGAGCAAGTCTCAATGGATATTATGCTGTGGCATACCAAATCTATCATTCAAAATTCCCCTGCCGCCCTTTATCTACTAGCACTCCTCCCATCATGAGCATGAACTCAGACTTACAGCCGAGCTTACATCATCCGGGATCACGTCATTCACAACCGCACTCTGGTAGCACCATCTCCATTCGTCAATGCCCCCAATCCAGTTGCATTTGTACGTCCAGAAGATGTGCCCTCCACTTCGCTCAAACGCTTGAACTTGTGCAGCCCAAAAGCTTTGATACCATTCCTTCTGCGTCACTACATCAACTCCCGCATCAGCACTGATGGCAAATGTGGAGTTGTTCTGGTAATCATCGCTGATGGCTAAAGACCATTCGCCAACGATGACGTCGTTACCGCCTCGATCGTCTGAGCACGCAGCAGAGATGTAACCGTTCTTCGTTTGCTCAACGCTTGTGTCCCATTTGTAGTAGCGATGATCATCGAATAGTAGGTTGGTAGCATTTGCTGGTAGAGAAGAAGTCGGGTCGCCGGAAGCCCAAGCGGAGGCCATGTACTGGATCTTGAGTTGATTTTGCGGGCGAACACCCAGTGATTGTTCCATGGCTCTGATTCTAGTGTAAGCTGCTGGATAAAAGTTCTCGACCATATCAGCAGCCTCGTCAGGATAGTCGGAGGCATGTACGGGCTCGTTCATAACCTGAAGGACACCGGTGGTTCGATAATTCCTGTTGCTGTGAATACGCTGTGTCATCCACTCCAGAAATTCAACAGCCCGCTCGTAGTTGTCGGGTGTATAGAAGCCTGGCGTATCAACAACCTGTTTGAGATCGTTAGCGCCTGTACTACCTTCAAGGTGCTCTACTCACGTGGCCAGTGAATTGCTGGTTTGTATATTGACTTCCAGGAGCGCCATGAAGGTCCATGACCACATAAAGTCCTGCGTCTGCGGCCCAGCCAACCAGACGATCGAGATACTGGAGTGCACCTCGCGGATAGTACTCGGTTTCCAGAACCAAATCTTCCTTCAGCCAGAAGCCGACGGGGATACGTATGACATTCAAGCCAAGGCTAGAAATATTTGCAATATCGTCTTGTGTGGTCCACGTATCCCAGTGCTTAGCAAAGACAGCATCGGCGGCGTCTTGACCAAGTTCCTTCACGCATGACCATTCATCGTTTAGGTCACCGCAGCCCATAGAATTCCACTCGTCGTAGGCCATCCAGGGCTCGATGATGAAGTGCGATCCAAGATTGACACCCCGAACCTTCTCGGTGCTGGGCAGCCAGTTGACGCCGGTAGTGTTGCTATGGCTTCCGTTGTGAGTGCTGTTTGTGCTAGGCATTGTTCCGTTAAACCATGGTGGTAAGCTGGTCGGAAATGCTGTAGGGTGGACCTTGAAATCACTGGGCGCGTGATGAGAATGCTGGTAGGTTCGTGTTGGCCAGGCGGACGCTAAACCCAGTAGCAGAGCCAATATAGTGCTTGAAATCATGATTCGCAGAGCCTGGTTGCTCCTATGTTGAGTGAACGCTTAGGTTAGAATTTTGAAGGTCTTAAACGAGTGGACCTGCCACAATGTGCACAACGACTTGAAGTCGTAGGTAAAGAACGTGGGTTGAAAAGAATGAGTGCGATGCAGAAGATAATGGTCGTATCGTGGTGGAAGGGCGAAGCTGAATCCCGTAGGAAGGAGGTTGATAACCATCAGCGGATCTTTCACACCCATGTCATAAGTTTTGCAATGATGAAGGCTCAGTGGGTACTGGGTATGTTGAGGATGGCACCGTTCACCGTGGAGTCTTGATAATGGTTCCTGCAATGTGATCCACGCGCTTGGATCCGGGACTGGCGCCTTCGCGGACGCATCGTCGTCAGCCTTTGGGGCGCTGCAGGGCAGGGTCAAAGCCACACTTGGGGGATCGAAATCGTAGCATCGGGAATACACGCATGACCCAGAATGATCCTTTTCGCTGTAGGAGAAACCAGCTAGGCAAAAATGGATGCGCCAGGCTATGCTGAAACATAAAAACGAATATGGGTTAAGAGGAGTCAAGCAGCTTGCGGCCCCTGACCTGCACCAAGCCCCCAATCAGGCTTAGTGCAATGGATGTAGATCTTCCGCTAGCGACTCTCAAAGTCTGTGCTTCAAGCTTGTACAACACCGAGCGTCGGTGGCACGGTGAGCCATGCTCCTGCCACATCTCATCGTTCGGACTCCAGTGACAAACAGCGTTGCGGAGGCTAATGTGGCGGCGACTCTTTGATCTTGGAAACCGTTTCTGGGGCGTGTGTTGGTTGGTCGGCAAGCAACTAACACTTCTATAGCGGTGGACTCAGAAGGAAGCGGGTGGTTGGCGTTCCACTTCTTATCCCTTGCGTGGCTCCTACTATCTTGGCTCTGGATAGTGCTAGGACAAGACACAGCCCTTCTACGGAAGAGCGCCCGTGCTGTACCTGATAAATCGGTATGCAAGCAGATCGTACCAAGCCCGCGACAAGCATATAATATGTCGACTGAAAGAGCAGAGTAATGCAGGACCTGCAAAGATCGGCAGACCTGCTTGAATCAGATTTTGATGTCTTCCGTACCCTAGGCTCATTCCCCCGAAGAGACAAACCATCTGCTGCATCTTGCTCAATTACCATTGTCCGTGGCCCTCAGTCGGCTGAAGCTATCTGTACTAGCTTTTCACAGTGCACACGCCGTTGCTAGTCACTGTCATCACTCTCATGCCCTCGCTTGTTCTTCCTTCCAGTCGTGGATGTAGCCCGTGATTCGTCTTTCAATCCGAGCACGTAACATCGAGCATCGCGTTCCTCACCTCTCCAAGCCCCCTTCCTCTTCCCTTCCCCACTTCTGTCTTTGCCTGTAGTTATCTCACCGATGGTCCTAGCATGTTCATACCCCGGATATGCAGCCCACGGGAACTTGAATGACTCAATTACTTGTAGGCCACAATGTCTTGCTAGGTCCCGTACGTTCCACAGGGTGTAGGGCTCCCCCTCAAAGAGCGTCACCAGAATCTGACCAGATGACAATGCATGTAGGGATTTTTGTCTCTCTATCTCCTCAGCTTCCGAGTCATACTCGACGCTGACATCCTCCGCTTCGCCCGACATCGGTACAGCCGGTCGTGCCCGAGTAGCCAGGTATGGTTTTGCCGCATTGAAGAAGCCTACTAGTAGCTCTTGATTTGCCCGTACTTGACGATTGACATCTGTGGTTAAGCCGCCAGTATGAGGAAAATTGAACACGATCTTTGTAAAGGGAGCATGAGGATCAATTGACTTCTTATGCTTCTTCGATAAGGCTGTTGCGTCAACGCCATGCAGAACGCTTAGATGTATGGTTTTGAGATCTGGCTCATCAGCTGCTGGTGTCCCAGTCTCATCGTCGGACGAAAAGCCATTCCAATCTTGCTCATTGATGTCATCGACCTCCTGCACCGCTGATCCTTGGCGCTGGACAGTGGTGGGGTGCTTCAAGGCATGGAGCGTCCGTTCGGCTTCGGGATACTTCAGTATGAGTGTCTTTGCGTCGTCAAAAGACGTACTGAGGATTGATGCAACTTCGTAGTTCGTCGCCAAGGAAAGTGAGAAAGAAAAGTCACCCTCACCAACAAGCAGGACTTTGTCGTATTTCGAATATGGAACCTTCAGCTTCAGAGACTGCTTCGAAAAGCCAGGTTTGCCAGTCTTTCGAGACTCGGACTGCTTTTGAGTCGCACCTAGCCTGCCATTCTGACTGTGCTGGCGTCTTTTGATGCCAGCGTTGGTCGGTGTGGTTTGATGAGTTGACTTCTTGCGCTGGCTGTGATCACGCTTACTTTTACCCATACAAGTCGTGGATCTTGCGATCAGCGGTCGCGATAGCTTCTTCGTGATCGAGGTCTAGTGATTGTAAATCTTGTCGACTCATTTCCTGCAAAAAGGGAAGTGATTGCTACCTAGGTACTTTCCGCTATTTTCCCAACGCTACTGTCTGAGAGGCGGACGATTACGTAATGTAAGCACGTGACCGTGATGTTGACCATCAAGTTCTGCTTTGAGAAAACCTCATGCCTTTGTCTTCCATCGTCTTAGTGCCCTCAGATCCATTGTCCATGTTGTAATTCTATCAGTCATACCGTCCGGACCTGCACTCAAATAACATCGAATCACACTTCGAGCGTCACTTTCACGAGAACAGAATGTCTTGCAAACCCAAATCGGAAGGCGAGAAATCCGATTATCAATACCTGAAAGAGCAAGGCTTCGACAGTATGAAAGACTTCGCTGCTTCCTACGGCGAGAAGCCCACCCCTGATGGTTTGCATAACGCTAAGGTTATCCTGGGAACATTTAGAGTGGATGATTCGGGCTCAGCCGCTGGCAAGTGGTACAAGTGCGAGAAGGAAGCTGGAAGACAGCCAACTTTGGGAGACGATTAACGCCGCCCGATCTGATTCTGACTACTGAAATTTCGAAGAGAGGATGAACAACGATCAGTACTCAATGATTAGGAGCAGCTTGACCGGTTCGCAATAGCAAAAAAAGCATTCCATACTGTCTCTTCACTTTCATAGCTACAGGGTACTACTAGACGACAAGAACGGTCCAGCGTCGAAGCCACTTCATCATCCCCACATCAGGTTGGACACTTAGCAGCAGTGCAGTTGAAGGATTTCGTAGACCAGCTTTCGGTGCTAACGGCCAAGCTTGCTATTCTGCCTTCGACCACGCCAGCAGATCCAGAAAGATCGTCGAAAGCAAATACGACTAGTGTTCTTCCAAATACCTCTGCTCGCTCGGTATCAGAGTCTGCCAACAGCTGATCACAGCTTCCGCACTCATTACGACAAGCACAAAGAATCGAGCAGACGCATCCGATGGTCCAGGTTCGTTCTTGGAAGGTCTGCACAGCAAGCTCGCAGGCGCAGAAAGCGGCCCACTCACGAACACAATGCGTGTACTGATTGCTCTCATCATTCTAATATTGCTTCGCTGACCAGAGATGTCCTTCTAAATTGCTTTGGACTATTATCAATACATCCACCTCGAATTAAATCTCGATTGCCATGAAAACCAATCACTTTTTCCACCCGTATCCAAGCTTCCCCAAAAATCCCAACTTACCAAATGACCAACTGACTGACCATAACTCCATCGGAAAATGTCCACCCAAACAAGACCCACCAAATTCGTGCTGCACGTCGCGCTGTCGCCTTCCTGATTTACTATATAGGACGGTGGCTGTCGCACTGCTATCGTTATCCTGCGTCGGCCTTTAGTCGCTGCATTGCGGTGCGCCTGGTTGCTTCTTGATCGGTCCCCGAGTACATGAGGGGACAAGACCACGATGTATCCCGTCCGCTATTGTCTGTCCTTGATTTCTGGATGAACATTGTGCTTTGTCTTCGATGCGCCGAACGCTAGAACTCGATGCTGGAACAGGGTGACAATGTAATCCCCTGGACCAAGGAGAGCACGGGTGTTCAGTAGTAGCCAAAACGATGAGGCCCTGTAAACCACGCGTCAAAGGTGACGCGAGCTCCCATGAAGCCACTGACAGACAGCATGTGACCCCAACTCCGCGTGTCCCGCGAGGCATAGTGCCATGCATCAGGCACGTACAGACGCTCATCGCACCGCACCATCAGAAGCAGATCCATCACCGTGTACACCCACGAATGAGACCGAACACAGCACTCCAGGCCCCAACTCAGCTTAGCACCGCCCGTTTCTCGCTGAGCCGAAGCATCGGCGGCTCCTCCAACACCAGGGTGCTGAAACTCGACCGCGCACTGTCGGGACTGACGGGCGGACTATCGTCGCAGCCGAAGTTGGGACTTAGCCAGCCGTGCTCGAATTTCTTCGGCTTGGACTTTGGCTTCGACCGCGTACGAGACTTTGACTTTGTTTTGATGGACTGCTGCTGCTTCTTTCTCAGCCCCATGCACATGCCAAGCCACGATGCGAGGCTGAAACGCGAGGAGATTTGTGACGCGTCGTTGTCCGTATGACGGCTTTTTGTGGTGTTGATTGTTGATCGAGACGAAGGCTTCATGGTTGCAGCTGGACAGTGTGTTTGTCGTCAAAAGTTGGTGATATGGCGGGGGAAAGATGCGAAATGCGAGATTGCGAGGTCAGACGCGCCCGAGATAACCTAATGCTTGAGATTGTAGGCAGTCCGACCAGGACTTGTACCCCTGACGTGCGCAGACTGTGCTAGCCCTAACTGGGAAAAGTCTGTACCGAAATAGGACGATGGGTCGTACATTATGCATGTGTTTTTGCGTGTCACGTTTCTGTTCTGGCCCTTACTGTAGTAGTGTGTGCTGCTAGAAAAACTACCTTTTTGCAAGTGTATGCATTTCCGACGCCAATGGATACTTATCTGCAAAGCAAGAAAAGTCATACAGGGTAGTAGCACAGTGCTGTTCTCCCCTCGTGATGCTCCCACACCGCTCAGTGTTGCTGATACAAGGATCTGAGCGATTGCGGGCAGTATATTTGTCACTAACCGCGTGCTTAAAGTGTCCACCAACTCTCCATGCTCTTTAGTAGGGGAGTAGACTGCGCGACTCTTTTTTTCCCTCCAAAACTCGCCACACCCTGGGCTGAATCGAAGCTGAACCATAGATTGACTACGCGTATATTCGTCGCTTCATGGCCAGCCGTGTGTCTGATATTCACAAAAGCTCCTGCGCCCTGCCGAGTCACCTGATACCAGTCTAGTTTCTGAGACTGTCTTTCTGGCTCTGGCTGCTTGCGCTCATCGGGACACTCGTTGGTAGAATGCCGCCCTTTGGTCCCGATCTCTTCTCTTGAGCCTTTGCAACTGCATACACGAGACCGCTCACGAAACCGACGAAGATGGCAGATACGGAGGGTATGGTGACTGGCGCATTGAAAAAGACGAGACCAGAGACTGCAATGGGCAGTTTGTTGAGCGCGCCGACCATAGAATAGGTTGTGCTCGACGTGGCTCGCACGCACCAAGCTGAAGTGTAGGAGATGAAGATGGACGCTGCGCCGGTAAAAATCATGGCTGCGAAAATGCTGTTTCGGGACTCGGGCGGGAAGGCCTTTGCAATGTTGGCGGCAGACCAATCTTCAGCAATGAAGGATGCAATGAGGAGGACAGGAATGGTGAGGACGTTGTTGTAGAACATGGCTAGAATGAGGTTAGCACTGGTCTGAGGGCCCTTTTGCATCTTGACTCACTGTCGAAGTCCTTGAAATTGGTGAGCTTGATGCGCTTTCGCATGTACAGCACATATGAGGCGGTGGACAAGCAGTTGAGCATCATCCATACGTAGCCAGCATTGAGGGTAGATATCTGATCAGCAGCGGCACCCGCAGCACTACCATGGCTCTCCAGCGCATGCTTGATATCTGCCCAGGCTGCAATGAGGGAGCTGAAGACCATCAGACCGAAGGAGAAAAGCGCCATGGAGGAGACTGAGCCGCCAAACCATAGCACCTCGCCGTACGCAATCAGAATGATGGTCAAGTTCTTGAAGATGGTGTAGACGGGGATCGAGAGGTATCGTAGAGCCCATGTGCTGGTATAGATCATGCCGATGAGAAGGAGCGAGATGGGGAACCCTGTATTTGTCAGCCTCATCTTCCTGTCTGAGTTTCCAAACTGTTGGACATACACTTCTTTGCTTCATCCATTTTGAAATCTCGGTATGTAATCAGGCCCGCCGTTTTGCATGCTGAGATCGCAACAACACAGACGATTGCCTGGAAAGGTATCAGCCCCAGTCAGTGCAGTGCGCTTGGGTCTCGTTTACCTGTACTGCCAACAGGAAGAAGTTCAGATTGAAGTCGGGGAAGGACAGGATGTATTTGTTTGCGACGGTCATCATGATGGACGAGGCGCAATAAGAGATTACTGGCGGCAGCGGGCTCTCTTTCCTGGGGATCTGCGGGCGCGGCGATGGTGGTTTCGCAAACGATTGCCCTTGCTTCTCTCCCAGCTCCATGTCATTCCCCTCGAGGAACCTCTTCTTCTCCTCTTCTCTGTCCATGGTGAAAGCTGATGTTGACTAGCAACCCGAATGCGAAGGAATGTACTGGGAAGTGTCGCGAATCGAACACTACTCGGCTCAAGAGAGATAGTCGTAGTCAAATAAGGATGCGCAGGCAGTCGTTAAGAGTGAGAAATGAACACGAGTTCAGTTCGAGATGATACGCGGCATGAAACAAACAAAAAGTGGCTTGGAAAGGGGTCCGCTGGGGCCACCAAACTGTTCCAACTTTAACACTCTCCCTGACTGAACGAGGCCGCCTCATCATCACTGCAGGATGCTTGTTTCGGACAAGCATGTGACTTCGCCAGACCTTCCTTCCTTATATTCTCCCCACTGTAAGCCAATAAGCTCAAAAAACAGTTGAATGTGCCGCGGTGCTGGACACACAGCTTGGACGCCCGGCTCGTTAGCTGCTCGCGATAGGCGGTACTGTGTTTGGTGGGGCAGATGATCTTCCATGCATACTAGATGTGCTGCATCCGTCCCAGCATTGTCAACTTCCCGAGACTTAGTCGTGAGGAGCTACCAAAAGAGTAAGGATCAATGTTGCGTCGTTAGAGACGTACAACACAAATGGAGCTTTGACTTAAGCCAGAAGACTGCCAGAAGTCCTGCACTTCTTTCTATCGGACGTCTGCTTCATCTGTCGCTCGAACAATTCCGTCACTCATGATTTGCTTTTCCAAGGAGAGGACCGTGAGATCACGATGTCTGACAGTTCGCAGAAGGCTTTGGACAGATGCGCTGATAGGATACTCAATGGGTGATGTGGCATAAAACGGCTGAACAAGCAGTTCAGCCGTGTGCAGAGGTACTAGAACTTTGAACGAGGAGTAAAGGCGGCTCACAAGCAGGATGGGACGTGATGCGAGGGACCAGAAGTAAGATTGTCGGTCTTGGATCCTTTGGAGCAGACGTTCTGGCTACATATACCTACGCCGAAATACAGAAGCTGAGATTATGAGCTTGCTTTGAAGAACAGAGGCATAGAGTGAGGACACAACATGAATTCGACATGAGCTCAGTGTTTCATTGGCCAATGGCGACTGAACACTTTCAAGTGAAATGTATGTGACGATGCTTACCACATTGCATTTCCAAACATCAGCTGCCGGAAGCGCCAGGCTATCATCTGCACTTGTTCTGCCTACAACTCCAACCACTCGGACTGGTTATAGTACAACACTCAGATACATCCATTGTTCGTTCATCGCTCGAAACTACATCTGCTCGAAGATCACACATCATAAGATGGCGGTAAGCAATATCTCTCACGGCTTTGTGGGACACCATCGTAGCTGACAATGTTGCCAGACAATGGTCTTCAAGCTATCGAAACAAAACGCCTACAGCTCGAAAACCATCCTTGGATTGCCTGCAGAACTTCGGCTGAAGATACTTCGTAACCTTCTTCGACGGGAGGAATTGATCTACAGCGAAGAGAGCTTCTTGCACGTCCCCTAAAATTTGCATGCCGTTGGGGCGCTGCTGCCCGTATGCAGCTAATAGCAGCACGCCGCGACTATGAAGTGCAATGCTACCTTTCGGTACAGGTCCTGGCTACCTGCCAGCAACTCTATCTTGAAGGGCGGGAAGTTCTTTATGAAGAGAACGAACTTTGCATCTACTACGGCGCGGAACCAATGCCGTACGCGAACGGACCTGATGTGGATCATTGTCATGTCTTCGATTTGTCCCTGCCTATGCCTGATGATCTGAACGACACAGCCGGTAATGCACTCTATCTACTGGACTATGCTCGCTGTAAGCCTGAGTATCAACGGTCAGTGTTAGGCGTTACCAAGCCACAAACGACGTCTCGGCTGTACTCGACGATGACAAAGTTTCAGAGAATACGCTTGACCCTCCATCCTTCCAGACAGGCTGGTGTCTGGATAGCTTGCAACATCCTTCGGGAACTACTGTTTGGTAGAAACGTCACTATCGTCGCGAACCACATGGTGAAGGAAGACGCCCTCGGTGCCTTCAGGATACTGCGTTGTCGCAGCATCGACCTGCGCCTCGAGATACCAGGTCTTGAAGAGCGCGTGGTGACGGAGATCACAAAGACTGTCACGAGCCATTTGCCGGTGAACACACTACGCGCGTGGCGGTTGCTGAAGAAAAATGTTCTCGACACAGTATCACAGAATGGAAGAAGCAAACATCGGTCCGTCGGCGAAGAAGCCGTATTACTGTCGGACCTTGAAACTGCCGCACGCAATTATGATGTGGACAGATACACGGGGCTTCAATCCGAGGTCTTGCAGCAGGCAGATTTGTGGAACGAAGGGTATGCTCAACAGCAGATCGCGACCATCTACGAAGAAAAAGTGGAGGCGCGAAAGTGAATCGAGAAGCACAGAAACGGCGTCATCGCAAGCCAAATGCATTTGATAACGAAGACACTAGCTGAGTAGTAGGGATCTTGCCAGTGGAAGAAGAGATTACCGACATGCCGGCCAACGAGAGACTTTAGTGACTTACTGGTAGAGACACCTTTACCATCAAGTAACGAGGTGACAGCCGAGGAAGCTAGATGAGAAAGCTGTTCAGAGTCAGTATGTAAGCGCTCAGGGACACGCATTCGTTGGCTTCAAAATGAAAATAATGAAGTAAGTGAAAACATCAAGAGTGTGTCCCAAACGTTTGCTGGTACTGTCATCCATGATGTACTCAGACCCATGCTCACACCACTCCATTCCTTGTCATCCCACTCATCCTGCAAAATTACTCAAACGCTACAACACCAAGGATGGCAGGCGCAGCCTCGACCACGACATTTTGGTTGTGGCGAGCCTGGCAGGATGTCTCGCCGCTTGTCCAACTCCCAGCCGAGCTTCGGATCAAGATCCTGCGCAACTTGTTGAAGAAGCCTAAACCCATCTATGCTCGCGATTCAACCTCTAGCAGTGCAAAAGACGGCAGCGATGAAATCAACCAGCCCCACAACCATGATCTTTTCTCTCAGCTCCTGCGGACATGTCAGCAACTCTATAAGGAAGGACGACATGTACTGTACAACGAAAACGTTCTGTGTGTCGAGTATCGTCCAGACACTCTTGACTGGCTTACTGGGTCGACGGGTACGAACATATATTGCGTACTCGGTCAACATCTGAATCTTCCCTATCAGCCTATCGGCCTCCCATGCAGAATTTCTTCTTTCTTCGAATACGCTAGGGAGCGAGACAAGATTAGCGAGCGACCTTCTTCGGCCTGGCGTACTATGAAGGTTCCAAATTACTCCCTAGCACAAATCTACCCAGCGTTGGTAGCATTCCGACACATCACACTGGAAGTTCAGAACCCGAACAAGAACCGCGTGTTCATTGCCTGCAGAGTCCTACATGACCTGCTCGTAGATAAGCATGTCACAATGGTGTTCCTTGAGACCCGGTCATCCCGCAGGTCTTCTGAACCAACCGAACGCGATATGGGCTATGTTACTGGCTGTCGACTTCTGCGATGCCGATCGCTGCACATCCAGCGACCTACGAAACTGAAACGACGCATCGAGAAGCGACTCGTCGAGATCGAGACGCTCGTTACTGGACCAACTATATCAGACGATACTTACCAGCAGTGGCTTGATCTGGAGCAGTACCTCGTCCACGGCGTGCCTGAGATCAATGGCCGCAAATTTAGCGACGATGAACGGGTGATCTGGTCCATCGAGACCGTTCGTGAGGTGGCTGTGCGGTACAATTCAGTCGAATATGAACAACATGAACGCGAGATCATGAATGTAGCGGGGCAGTGGATCGAGCAGTATCGGGAGTGGAGAGAGGCAGAGGCGGAGATCAAGAGGCAGAGGGAAGAGCGTCTGGCCGACCATTTGCGGTCGAAGACGAGGAAAGCGAAGAGTACAAGAGAAAAGAAAGAGCGCTTGGTCGATCAATCGTTGACCGGTGACTTTGGTTACAACTACGCTAGTATCACGGCGAGCACCGAAGAACATCCCGGTGGTAGGACAACTTGATAAGGAACAGTGAAGTCGTGGGATAAGAGATGTAATCATCGAACACAAGAGACATTGCTTCCACAAATCTGACGTACTGAGCAGACGCTGTCTGGCGACACCACTTGACGTGACGCTGATGGGTCCTAAGAATCTATCCTATCAGATATAGGACTGAGATGCCACGGTCTGGCGTTGCCAAATGCCTTCTGCTTGTAACCGCTGTTCGCCAGGTTAACTCGAAATACTTTTACATGCTACCTTGATCGATCCTGGAAGGACACATAGCGAGAACAATGGAGGGGAATATTGAGGCTACACACATCTGTACATTAGCAGACAAGCTCTGGTAGTGGTAGTGAATGTGTGTAATGGTATATCAAACCTTCACCTGACCTGGTTGGACTTACAGTCGAGATGTAAGGACAACAACAACCATGCACTAGGATCCTCTTAGAACATGGAACAGTTTGTTCACTTGGTAAGTTTCCAAGTACGCTGATATCGAACTTAGCCACACTACAATTCATCCACGAGCAACCTAGACATTACCTTCACCACTAGCGCTGAGGGGCGCGTCACTTCCGTGGTCTTCATATCCTTGAGGTTCCAGCCTGCATTAGCAGTTCTCTTCGACGCGTATCTTACAGACTATCACAATCCTTTTGTTCTTCTACTGCGCATCCAGCACAGCTGTTTCAGTGCACCCAGAAGATCAAGGCAGGATGGGCCGATCTCAGGTCAAGCCTCCTCATCAGAACAAATCGCCGCTGCTTGATCTGCCCGTTGAACTTCGTGTGAAGATCCTGCGCTACGTGCTCAGAAAAGCTGGACCAATTACCAGTCTGGGGGAAGTGCGGATGACCAAGGTCCCACGCTCCAGCTGCCACGAGATCTATAATGCCAACGCCACGCTTTCGGCACAAGTCTTACGAACCTGCCAACAGCTATACGGTGAGGGTGGAGAAATTCTCTACGGGGAGAACACCTTGTCAATTTGTTATTCTGGGTACAGATCTCGCGCCAGCGGACCAGACGATCTCTGCCACATCCTCGATTACACCATCAATCTGTCAGCCAGCCGAATAGAAAAGTCCTGTGACACCTTCATCACTATCCAAGACTATTTCGGAGGTCACAAGAGCGAAATGGAACCTTACACACTCAGACGGTACAGTCAGCTTGCGAAATTCCAGCATTACAGATTGAAGATCCGCTACATGCACCGTGAAAATATCTTGACTGCATGTCGCGTACTCCAGCCACTTCTGCTCGAGAAGGATGTGACTCTAGTGCCTATGGAACTTGGGGGACCCTTGCACAGATATCATCTCAAATTTACCAGATACCTACGATGTCGGAGGCTCCAAATCGAGTGGCCTGAAGGCCGGAGCCAGGATCAGGATGAGTTAGCAAGGTTCGAAAAGGTCATTACCGGTGGTACGCCTGTCCAGAACACGTACAGAATATGGCAGACTCTGAAATTTGACGTCTTCGATCGTTTGGAAGTACTTTATGGCACGACTTTCCCCTATTCGAAAATAAAGGTAGACGAAGAAGACCAGCATGGCCACCTTAATTCTCTGGAATCTGCAGCCGAAGAATACGACTTTCCAAGTACGCCGAGATGTGCAGTCGTGCCCTACCAGTGCTCAGAGAGTCGGAAGCGTTTCATGTGCAACGACTCGAGCAGCGAACACGACGGCTTGAGCAGCGGATAGAGCAATCGACGGAAGACTGTCTAAGACTTCTTGAGCTGGGCTCTATGCATGCGTAATGATAACGAAGCAGAGAAACACACTGTCAGTCTCAAAGCCCGCCCTACATAGCTTACACATACGAACAGCAAAACATTGTTTTCCAGATACTTCGTCTCGCAGCATGGCGCACAAAACACGTCTCCCTGCTATCAGAGCTGTCTGCTGATACCGGGCTCCCGCGTTGTCGTTGGACACAACGTTCTGTGGGTGACAAAGCTGCCTGGAGATGTGAATGCGGCCACTGGAAGGGAAAGATAGTCATCAATCGAGGCTGCGTTGATAGACTTGGTAATCGTTGTGGCCTCGAATATTCGTCATGCTCGACCTTGCCAGGCTCTGCGCCTGCATGTTCTAATCGACAGCTTAGCCTGCGGAACCGTTCTACAGGCTAGCTATCTCGATACTTGATGGCACCATCAACAGATTGCATGGGATAATGGGTGTATCAGTCATGCTATTTCTCAAGATTGTCTCGTCGACACCTCCACGGGTCAGCCTAAATCGGTATAGGCTCGCCAAGAGTAGTGCTAGCGTTGAGATCTTCTAGTAAGCGTTGACCAAGCTGAGGATTAACAACTATGATATCCGCTCGCGGAGTAGGTAGCTCACAGTCACATCAATTGAATTACCTTGTCTACGTTGGCCAAGAGCTGGAGCTGTGCTGTCCTAGCTTCGAGAAAGACGAAGAAGTTTTCGTATATGAGCTGTAGCCCTAAAATGTTGAGCTGCTCCCACATCACAGCTTCCCTAACTTACACTCGACAAGCCGAATACATTTCGTGATCGTTGAGATCTCTAGAAATCATTGCAACAGATTGCTGTCTCGAGACAGGTACCAGTATTCGAAGGTGGAGCAACATTAGGCTGGTCTGTTGTCGCTGAGAACGAGCAAAGTGAGCGATGATGGCTGAAGGGACTTCGTCGCGTGCCGGTCCCAGCCCATCATCCCACCCGACAAGTGGACTATTCGATGGCGCATTGATGTACGACCACACAGAGCTGTCGTCCGACACTTCATCTCCGTTGCTACCTCCTGCAGACATCAATGACATTCCGTTACTAGAGCTGGCTGGACAGGAATTGAACCGTTCCAAGCGGTCGTCAAACGAAAGGAACGGGTGGATAGAGGCTGTGATAGATGATTCAAGAATATTGTCATGGCTCAACGGACCCTTGCCACCGCGCAAGCTATCAATAAAGCCCATGTTTCCAAGCTTACAAGCCTGGCCGCAAGCCATGTTTTCAACGTGGTTACCATTAAACTCGTTGCACCTCGCCTGCATGGTTGTGATGCTTATCTGGTTGATATCGTTTAGTATGGTGCTCGCGAACTCCAACAGACGTTTACCTGAAGGTCAGCCTCCTCTACATCTGGCCTGTAACACTCGGCTCTGGCATGAAACCACCTATTGCGGACTTGATGGGGAAAATTGCGCCCCTTTCATCGACAGCAACTTCACATTCCTATGTCCATCCTACTGTGCTTCGGTCCAGGTCCTTGAGCCGCATATTGTTGGAAACCAGGAAATCATCTACGACAATATGGTCATTGGTGGGGAGTCAGACATCTACAGGGGAGACTCGTTCATTTGTCAAGCAGCCATCCACGCTGGTCTCATCAGTAATACAAACGGTGGCTGTGGCGTTCTGACACGCAACGGCGAACACCAGAACTTTACTGCTTCGGTTCGGAACGGTATAACAAGCATCGAATTCCTACCCAGCTTCCCTCTCTCGTACAGCCTGACTACGACGGACATCAAATGTGGTGATCCGCAGTGGAAGCTTTTCACCCTCTCACTCGTCCTATCAGTCTCAATTTCACTTCTCGCTGAATCCTCACCTTTGTTTGTCGCCTCGACTTTTATCATTGTCTTCTTCCAGGTTGCTCTTGCTAGCGACCGACCTTTCTATCCAGATCCCGCAAGCGGGCTCTCATTGGCATTTGAGCGGTTCTTACCAACCGCGCTCGTGGCAGTCGTTCTATACCGGTACTGTATCCACTACACACTGCGTGGCTTGCAAGCCCACTTGGAGAAGACCCTACTCTGGCTGGGTGGCTGCTGGATCGGTGCTCTCAACGACTACACATTCGACAAAATCCCTATTTCACGATTGACTGCTCATGACTTGCGACAACAGCCTGGCGCTATCACCGCTCTGCTCATCATCCTGACTGTCATAGTCGCGGCAGCGGTCGGTCAAGCTCTGGCATTCAGAACAGAGGGCCGCCTGCTGCGATACATCGGCGCATATCTTATTGCAGGTCTGGCCCTTGGGTGTCTGGGAGCAGTCCCAAACCTACAGCTTCGACTTCACCACTACATCCTTGCTCTACTTCTTCTGCCCGGCACTTCCCTTCAGACACGGCCTAGCCTGCTCTACCAAGGACTCCTTTTCGGTCTCTTCATCAACGGGACCGCTCGATGGGGCTACGCAAGCATCCTTCAAACCGCGGAAGCGCTGCGCCAGGACGGCCAGCTGGGCAGTGCGGTGCCCCAAGTCTTGCATCCTGATGTTATCACTCAGTCGGGCATCGCTCTCACGATCGAGCAATTAGCCAGAGGATTTGACGGCATCAGCATTCTTGTGGACGACGTCGAGCGGTATCACGAGCCAAAGGCCTCCATGCCACTCTTGTTCAATTGGACGAGGGCTCCGGCTGATGGTCCAACGTTCTTCCGCTTCGCTTTTACCAGCGTGACAGCCTTGGGAGAGATCTTCTACGGGGACTATACTAAGCCTGGCACCTGGTACACGAATGGGTCTTGGGTGTACACGGAGTCAGGCCAGCATCAATAGACCTAGCATCGGAGAGATTGGCAATGTACGTGTAGTTCGAAGCTGAGTATCTTTGTTCTTGACTTTCGGATAGACGTGCACCGGATGCGTTCAGCTGTGGCCGTGCTACACGAAGCGCGGCACGGAAATGAAGACACTGTTCCTGAAAATGCTCGAGTCTTGATTTGCTGACCCCAAGGAAACACAATCGCGCCTAGAGCGAGAGCAGTATCCGGAGCTGAAGTCGGTCGCCATAGTCCAAATAAGTATCTTCGATTGCTGAGTTTCAAGTACCACATATGACAATGCCAATGGGCTATGCTTTTGTCCATCAATGTGCTGAGCTAGAATGGTTGGAATGAGTGACTGGCTCAGGATTCTCACTTCTTCTACTGCTTCTTCCTCGCTTTTCTTCTTCCATCGTATCGCACACTAGACGTATAGAGACTTGTGTCCCGCAGAGTGCACCGCTCGATCATCCCTTCACTTGGACGATCCGTCGACGTAGGTGCATACTCTTTTTACTCTCCTGGCTGTGGTCGATTTCTACCTGCACACGTCTGGACTACCCATCCTCCTCTGCATCACCAGACGTGCTTCCATGGTGTCAAACTACAGCCACGTTTCGAAGGCTTGTACGTCCTATAGACTTGTGTTAGTGCTGGTTGCTAACTTGCTTGATTGACAGGTGCGGAAGTAGTGATCCAATCAGAAGGAAGGCAACGGAAATATCCACATGTGTTTGCGCATTCGGAACAGGTCTGTGATTAACATCCGAAATATTTCATCATTGAAGGGCAGGGCAGAAACGTTTAGAAACGGTTGTGCTTGACTGCTATGCAGCAGGGAGTGTTTTGACTTACCATGGCGTAATCCTAGTTCTTGTTCAGCTGGGGCGTTCCTTGCTCGATGATCGATAGGAAGACAGCCGCTAGACTTGCTGAGGCCGATATTCAGCTTGAATATCATCGTTTGGTCGCTATTGCTGCTCCGCATCTCAGGTGGAGTGACTGCCTCCAACTTCTCTTTTGGAGTCATAGGCTTTGGCATTATGTGGGTAGTCACATCTGCCCGTGCTGAAATGGCTAGCGGAAGTGCTTCGACTTGCCTAATGGGAGCCGGTAGCTTTGGTGCCTCCTTTGAATGAGGTCTTCCAGCATCCTGGGGATGCTCACCGCGAGAGATAACCTTGGGCGTGTCTTGATTATTTTTGACAAGGCTTCTGCCCTCGCTGTTGTTGACGAGGTCGTTGTATTGTCAATCATCGTAGAATTCGTCATCGTCACTGAAATCGTCGGCCAATTGCTCAAAGTTGAGCTTGTATCGGAGGACAGCGCCAATGCCACCAAAACCCTTGACGAACTGGTTGCCTTCGCTGGATCGGTCGGAGACAAACTCGAGTGCTGCGCCGAATTCCTTGTACTTCTCGGCCAACCATTCAAGGAAGGAGTCTCTCGAAACGACTTCCATTTCTTGGCCGGTCTCCTTGTCCATGAACATGGACCGGTCGGGGTTCGACTCCTGCTCCTTCGTGGTATTGAGGATTGTCTCTGCACCGGTCGAATCTTTCAGAATCCACCTCGTAACTTCAAGATTTTCGTAGACGATCAGGGTCTCGGCAGCACCAGCCTCGAGGGCTTTCAAGGTATCTTCAACACCATAGCAGACCTTTCCACTGTCCTGGCTAATCTCATCGAAATATCTGTTAATGAGCTTCTTCTCTTGAATGAACTTGACGTTGCTGAGAGTTTCGGAAGACAATTCAATGGCTTGGTTGAACCCATTTTCGCCGCCGTATGACACATCGACGACTTTGATGACCTTGGACTGTAGACGGTTGTCGAACAGATCAGACTGGTTAAGGTCGTTCTTGAAGTCTGCCGAGCCTGCCAGGATCAAACCCGCAACATTGACCTTGTCGCTGGTGATGAAGTTTTGCACAGCTAGTTCAGCGACTTTCCTGACATAATTGTGGCGCTTTTCTTCTCTCAAACGAGCGAATCGAAGGGCTGACTGACCACCACGGCCGTGTTTCTTGGGCAGATCGACCGAGAACTTGTGAACGATGTCTCTAGTGTTGCCGCTGAGAGTGCCGAATAGAGCACCATTTCCATCCATGATAATGAAGCCAAATTTCTGATCGGATTCGAGCAGTTCTGACAAAGCTTCAGTATGGAACTTGTTGTCACAGAGGTACAAAGAAGTGTTGATGGGCTTGAAGGGCTCAAAGTCAATGTTGATCTTTCTCTCTTTGCCTTCTGAGGTGATGATTTCACCGCAATAGACGACCAAGCCATTCGGAGGGACTTTGTTATACAACTTCAATCTCTGTTGCGTCGAGGTAATGGCTGACAGGACCGACAGTCGGTTGACTCGAGATTTAATGTTTGATGCGGTACCAAACTCTTCAGCCAACATTTTGGACTGTCTAGCAATCTGGAGAGGTCCGTGAGCTTTAGGTCTTCTGCTTAGCGGCCTGCAAACTCACCTGGTCCTTTGGAGGGATGATCAGCGATATCATGGATGTTCCGTTTCCTCTAGCCGACTCAAGTCTTTTGATGAGTTTCTTAACCTTCCACATCTCAATGTTCTTTTCTGCTTCTCCTGCTTGAGGGTCGCTCATGTTGGCGGTGGGGCCGCAAGCCTGCGGCGCCTAGTTCTCGAGATGAAGATGGCAACCTGGAGCGTCCAGCCCTGAGATGGAGGGTTTGAAAACAACTAAATTGATGTATAAAAGAAAAACGAGAACGGGAGAAGGCAACAACGAACAAGCGGTAACTTACGACCGCAGGTATGAGTGGGAAGAAGTAGAGGTGGGCTGCGTTGGCCGTGTTTCGTCTAGTGTTGGCAAAAGGCGACTCTGGTATGCGTTGTGGCTCACCAAAGAAATTTGCGACAACGCTTGACGGTCCTCCGTAATGCTTGGCGTGTGTCATCAGAAGCCTCAGGCAACAACTGGAGATCACTAATCGCGTGACAAGTCAAGCCTTTCACCTCGCTACTTACTAAGCAGCGTTTGTGCGCTTACCCCCTACAACCCTGCCGTAATAGTCTTTTCGTCCGGGACTTCCGACGCTTCGGCTACCATGGCTTCCCGCACGAGGCTCACCACGAAATGTATCATCAAATTTGAAGTTTTATCAAGCGGGATGGGTCCAGGTGGCGCCCGTCCGTCCCCACCATCTCGAAGATTGCCAGAATAGTATTTGTTTACACAACCTACCCCAGAGGCACGGGCAGAGCCTTGAATTCTCGCATTGATGGCAATGGCTGAAGCAAGTAGCAGATTTGGCCGCAGCCAACGGCAGCCTCATGTCGAAAGCTTCCAGAAAGAGAAGACGTGCTTTTAATCTCGACTAACTGACTTGGAAAAGAGGTTTGCGTAATGCCATTGCCATCTGGGTGAGCTTATCAGTTGACCAGTGTCCGATCCTTGTATCTATCTTTGCCTGGTTGAAGATCGATCTGATAGCAGCATCTTTTTACTGCAACCATTTCGTATTTGCTCCAAAAGTGCCAGCACAAAATCTTTCTTTATTTCTCCAATTCTCATCTTGTGTGCTCATTCATCATGAACAGCTAACACAACTTGCTCAACACCTGACTATTTCCACAGCATACGCTGTTTCCATCGTCATGTCGCAGCGTAATAAACAGGCGCCGACAACATGGGCTGCTCTCGAGCGAGGTCGAGCCTCATCCTTCGGTTCCCTCGAATCCATCACCGAAGACGAGCAACAAAGGCAAGAAGGCCCAGCACAAACGCAGAGTCTGGCATCAAGAGTGCCTCAGAGTCATAGGCAGGATCAAGATGAGCACGGATTGCGGAAGAGGAGATCCTCGATTGCCATGCGGCTCAACTCTATACGGCAGGTTGGCGGTGTCAACAGCATTGACAACTTTGTCCATTCCTTCCAGAGGGCTGCTGCATTCCACGAGATTACTCCTGTCAGAAGAGCTTCAGTCAGTCTCTCGGTTGCTGAAGATGATGAAGAGGTCGGGCAGAGAGAAGGACATCCCAGAAGGCCGCAGCTGAAGTCCATGCTCACTGCGCAGATGGAGGGAGCTGAGCCTCAATCCCAGTCTACCCCAGAGCCAGTCAGATCAAGCGCCGACGAGAACACCGTGCAGACGCAGCCCAGCGAAACTACAACGTTGCTACCAGCAACATCGAATCAGCCAGCCTTCTCTATCAGATCACGACTAGGCTCGGAGGCCCCGCTAGGCGTTAGTTATGGCAGCATCTCTTCGCGCATTTCACAGTCTGCGCGAAGGCGAGCATCTATCCTCATCCAGCAGCAGGTAGAAGCAAGTCAGAGAGCAAAAGATCTGCCCGACGAAGACAAGGATGTTCTCACAGAAAGACCGGTCGAAGTTGAGACACGACCTGATGGCGAAATCGTTGAGCGAACAGTCGGGGAATCGACGGTGCCAATGACAATCTTCAACTCCACCAACGTCTTGATAGGAGTGGGCATCCTGGCTCTCCCACTCGCAGTGCGCTACTCTGGCTGGGTCATCGGACTAGTCATGCTTACTGGCGTGGCGATAGTCACAGAGTACACCGCTAAGCTTCTCGCGAGGTGTCTTGACACAAACACTGCAAGCTCAACCTACGGGGACGTTGCCTTCCTTGCCATGGGTACGTGGGGTCGCAGCCTTGTCGAGATCATCTTCCTCCTCGAGTTGACAGCCGCCAACGTCGCTCTTATCATCCTCTTCGGTGATAGTATGAACAGCCTTATTCCGTCGGTTTCTGTTCTCACTTGGAAAGCCATACTGGCGCTTGGACTGCTTCCTCTCAATTTCGTTCCCTTCAAATACCTCTCGGTGACCAGTATTCTCGGCATCTGCTGTGTCGTGGGCATAATCCTGCTTGTCTTCACAGACGGACTCATCAAACCCCACGCTCCAGGATCACTTCGTGAGATCTCTCAGACCTACGCCTTCCCTAGGAACTTGCGCACCATTCCGCTGGGCGTCGGTCTGTTCCTGGCTCCTTGGGGTGGTCACAGTGTGTTTCCAGCTATCTACAAAGACATGCGTCATCCACAAAAATATCCGCGAGCCGTCCGAGTGACATACATATCAGTCTACGGCCTCAACATCACAATGATTGTGATCGGGTATCTGATGTTCGGCGAGCTCGTCCTCGACGAAGTCACCGCGAATATCCTCGGTTCAAAGTCGTATCCGCGAGCCATATCAATCATCATGCTGGTACTCATCGGGATCATACCCATCACGAAAATACCACTTAGCAACCGGCCGATGATGGACACAATCAACAAGAAGTTCATGATTGACCTGCGACAAATGGATGCCAAAGCTCGAGCATGGTCTCAAAAGTCACTATCGCATCGTCTGTCACGAGGCAGTATTGCTGTCTTCATCAACATTTTCGAACTTGGCGTGGCAATCGGGCTCCCCGATTTTGACAGCATCATGGCGTTGATGGGAAGCGCGTTTTGTTTCAGCATTTGCATTCTGCTGCCTTGTGCATTTTATCTGAAGATTTTTCACGGGAGTGATAGTATCAAGTTGTCAGAGAAGATTGTGTGCTGGATTCTAATTATCGTGAGTTTAATACTCGGGACAGCTGGGACGGTGTCTGCGTGCTTGCCGAAGGAGAAACTTGGACTTGGGAGTTTGTAGGGTCTATCCAGATGTTCTTAGCGTTCTTGGAGCAAGGACGTCAGCCGAGTGCATATCAAATTGGCCTGAAACCGTGGACATGCAATTGCTAGATGACAGCTTCTTGGTCCTGCTGACTTTGTTACTTCTACGTTGCTTTGTCCAATCCCTTCTGAGTTTTGTCTCCCTGAGCCGTACTTCAACTCCTACTAGATACAGCAGTTCCATTGCTGTGTAATGCACAATCCTCTCCCAGTGTTGTGCGTGGCAGGTTTGCATCGACGTAATGATGGTGAGCTGAGCTGAGCTGAGCTGTTCGGTCGTCGGCAGCAGTGGATCGGTGTGTACAGCCAGTCTGACGAGGACGTGGCTGTGAGGGGGTTAATTGACTGTTCTGTTGCGCTCGGACGGGAGAGTGGATGAACAGAGCGATATACGAGTGACATCCGGGAACGGTGGTGAGCTTGTGGTGTCAAGGACTTAGCATTGGGTGTCTTTGCTTCAGACGGCTCGTGCTTGCTTAAGATGGGTGGGTGGGTGCACTGTGCAGAAAGACTGGCGCGAAGCTTGATTTACTGAGGCGGGCAACGATGAGATTCGTGATGCTGGATAGCCTTTGATGAACTTTTATACTTCGCAATGTGAAATGACCACTGCTATCCTCGAGATTAACGGTTCTTGCTCCATGCTCCATGCAGCCAGGTCTTTGCACTTTCCCTATCGCAGATCCTTTTAAGCCAGCAGGGTCTCTCTCGCTGGTTGTTCCATCTCGTACTCAATCTCCATCTTTGGACCCTTCTTCCGTGGCTTGGGTTGTGGTGCAGGTCGTTTCCGCTTTGCACCGGCGGCGGCGGCGGCGGCGGCGGCTTTCTTTGCACCGTCTTCCGAGTCATCTGCCTCTTCGTCATCCTCACTGTCATCTTCGCTTCCCTCGTCCTCCTCGGAGACGTCGGTAGCCTCATCTGGACTCTCACCCCCGAGCCAATCGTCAAAGTCTTCCATCTCCCCGGCTTCACTCTCGTCGAGGTCACTAACGTACTCGACTTCGACTTCCCGCTCACCTTCTTCCTCCTCTTCATCTTCAAACTCAACGTCTTCACCCTTCTCTTCTCTTTCCAGGCCTCTGAGCACCTTCTTCCATATGCCTTCTTCGACATTGATCGGCCGGTCTCCATAAACACCACTCCTCAACCGCTCGAGCAGCTCGATTTCGATCTTTCTCTCCACCTTGGCTGCACTTTCCGCTTTCCGTTCTCTCGTCTCCTCTCTCCTTCGCACCTTACTGGCAAGTCTCGGCACAAGCTTCTCGCCCAACCTTTCCTCCTCCTTCGCGATTCTTCTCTCCCGAATCGCCACCTGGGTTAATCTAGTAAGTCTCTGCTTGCATTTGTGCACGAAGAACTTCTCGTTTGGCCAGTAGAGTAATTTCTCGTCGATCACCGCGAGTGCTTTCTCGTAGTTTGCAGGTAGCTGGACTCGCTCCCACCATTTTGAGGGCAGATGGTTCCTCTCGGGTGATTTGAGGTAGAGACACATTGTGCCAGTAGCTGGATCGGGACGAACAGTGGCATAGCGCGAATTGGCCAGAGGGCAAGACTGCCGATTGCAGAGACCAGTAAGGTTGTATTCATTGCGGCAGAAGTTTTGCGAGCGGTTGTCGAGCTTGAGTTTGTAGGAGCAGTGCTGATGGGCGAGGATTTGCCATGTTATTTCGTCAGAGTTGGACATCTTTGGCAAACGTCTGAGTGGTCGCAATTGAGGACAACTTGAGTTGCGAAACGAAGTCTGCTGGATGTCTCTTTGACCACGGAAAGCGCAGTGGAAGACTGGTGCGGTGGTCTCGTGTTTCTGTACCAGGAATTCTGATCTGCGAGTTGAGGCCTGAACTTTTTTTTCGATACCAAAGAGGCAGGCGACACTCGTTTCTCCGCAGAAAGAGTTAATTATGCTTATCAATTATGGTCACGTGCTGATAGCGATTTGCGCCTGCCACTTGTGCCGGGACCTATTGATCGTGACTTACGTCTCAAGTCACTCAACTCTAGCCTCTTACACCAAATACCTCCTCCTCTGTTACCACTTGGGCTCGGCATCATCCGAGGGGCGCGACCAATCTTAACTTTATCTGGCTTCTTCTTCCAACACCTACTACGATGCCCCGCGCCGAAGCAGGCTCAACTAAGGCGATTGCCAACCAATTGAAGTCAAAGGGCTTGCAGAGATTAAGATGGTACTGCCAGGCGTGCGAAAAACAATGCCGTGACGAGAACGGCTTCAAGTGCCATGTCGCCTCTGAATCGCACACCAAGAACATGATGGCCATTGGTGAAGACCCTCGAAAGGCGATCAACGAGTTCAGCAATCAGTTCAAGCGCGACTTCCTGCAATTATTACGGACCGGCCACGGAGAAAAGTGGATCAATGCGAACCGCTTCTACAACGAGTATATCGCCAACAAAGAGCACATGCATATGAGCGCGACCAAGTGGAACAGCCTGACAGAATTCGTGAAGTACCTGGGTCGAGAGGGAATATGTAGGGTCGAAGTTGACGAGAAGGGTGAGGAAAGAGGCGGTGCGAGTGGCTTGATGCTCAGCTGGATTGACAACAGTCCGGAGGCCATGAGGCGGCAGGAAGCCCTCAAGAAGAGGGAGAGGCAGGATCGGGGAGATGAGAGCCGGGAACAGAGGCTGATTGAGGAGCAGATACGGAAGGCACGGGACCAAGCGAAGATGGCCGAAAGGGAAGCCGCCGATGAGGAGGATCAGGAGGACGAGAGCACAACCACACAGGGTATTAAGCGAACGGACAGAGAAAAGATCAAGCTGAATTTCGGGGCTAAGCCTTCAGTCACGGAAATGGAGTCAGTGCAGGAGAAGCCACCAAGTCCGCCATTGACAGATAAGAGCGCTTCTCCCGACAAAGAGAGTCCCGCCAATGAAGGAGATTCCGGTGCGGTTGCAGAACCCCCGACTTCACACTCTGAGTCAGCTGTTGGTCCCGAGCCCAAGCAGGAACCTGCTAAAGTATCGATCAAGCCCATGTCGTTCGGCGCATCGAAACCAAAGAACGTCTTTGCCTTGGCTGGGAAGAAGAATGCGTTTGGGTCAGCGAAGAAAAACGCGCCGATACCGCAGCAGAAACCGATGAGTGAGGCTGAGCGGATCATGAAGGAGGAGATAGAACGGAAACGTTTGAGGGAGCTTCATGGTGGGAATCCCATGAAGAGGCAGAGAGTGATGTGATCGCCGTTGATCATACACGACGCCCATCAAGAACACGATCGGGGCAGCCCTCGATCCTAAATTAAGATGTTTCAAGGACTATGTCTTAGTCGAAACCCTTCACGATTCAGATATGGCATTAGCATGCTCCGGGAAAACCAGACAATGTGTATTGAGGCCGCAGCATGGCTCATGAGATTGAGGCGGTCTCAAGAGCAACATGTGTCTTGTCAACGCGTTCAGAAGACACCGATGTGCCCTGGACATCAAGGTAGCTGTCAAATTCGAAACTCTGGTCTAGCAGTCTCACGCCGTGGGCTGGACCGCCGCGCTCGTGTCTCATACCACCCACCACATGTGAATCCTCAACTCAACTTCCGAGTCAACTCCCAGGCGCATCACGACAGCCACGCCAAGGTCAAGAGGCGTCTTCGTCCACGTTCAAGTTGCTGGCCGAAAACTGGTTGCTAATTATGGACGCCTGGAGGCAGTCGTCGCGGTGGCAATGTGCTGTTGACCTTGACATCCTCGATCATCCACGCCCATTGAGAGTCTCTGGATGTGCGCTTGGTAGCTAATCAGGTCCTGTTTGATCTGTTGGACTTCAAGCTGCTGTCTGAGGGTTTGCGGCTGGTTTTTTCTGGCTGGAATTAGGTTGTTTGGTGTGCTCATCTTGCTACTGGCGACGGGGTAGGGGCATAAGGATAGGGTCCATATAAGTGAGAACAAGATATTGGGAAGCAAAGCACGTGGTGGGGTGTTTTATGTACTCGTGTAGAAATATTTGTTGTATGGAGTAGCTGTGACGCTATATAGGGGGTGGAAAGATCTCGGCCTCGCACTCGCGGCTCATTGCCCGAAACGGACATATGGCACGAGTACTTCGTGACTGCCAATCACATATGACAGCTGTTGCGTTTTACCTCGATTAACCGTATGTTGTGCGTCTTCTGTCGTGTGCGGTTGTACAAGGGTCTGGTGAATGCATCTGTACAGGGTCTGCAGCTTTCTGTGGCAAGTATCTATTTTGTGGAGTCTACTTGGATCGGAGATCAATCTGGGGCAGTATGGGAAGTCTTGTCTCACGACGTTGATTTTCTGTAGGGTCGCGTGAAGGAAGCTAGAACAGAATGCTCCATACAACTGCTCATCATTGTCGCATATCACAGGGAAACCTCGCAGAAGAGTGTCTGGTTGCTTCTGGTCTAGTGGGCGACTTGCAACTGCTTCGTCATGCATCAACCCTAGAATGCGGTACTCTGTATCGTGGATGCTAGGCCTAGGTTGTTCCCTCAATGATCATCGCTTTGCTACCAAGCAGTGTGCCCTCCATCAACCCTCAAATCCGTGCCTGTGACAAAGCTCGACGCATCACTAAGTAGATATTGAACCGCTCCTCTATACTCGTCCGCAAAGCTCAGTCGCCCGAGCATACTCCCCTCACTCCATAGCTCATCTATGCCAGGCTCTGCAAGTGTTTCCGCCGTCTGCCGTGTACGAATGTAACCCGGACTCACCGTGTTCACCCTGATCAGCGGTGTGCCGACGCGACTGCCCCATTCACCCGCCAGACTCCGCCCAAGTTGCACGATCGCGGCTTTCGAAGCATTGTATGCCGCGGTGTCGACGCCCTTGTTGTAGACGTGAGCTGACATGGATGCGAAGAGGACGATTGAGCCAGGACTGTCGATACGTTGGAATTCACGCGCGCAGAGCTGGGCGATGCTAAAGGTCCCCGTCACGTTCACGTCGAGCAGTTTCGCAAGCGTCGAGGTTGGGAACTCGAGTGCTGAGCCGCCTGCCGAGAGGCCATGACACGTTACCAGGCCTCGCAGTGGGAAACGCGTTTGCGATATTGCGCCTGCGAAAACGCTCTGGAGGCTAGGTGGATCGGTGATATCGCATGCGTGGTATGATACTTGAGTTTGGTGTTGAGATGCTGCATCTTGAACACGCTGCCACTCCCCTTCGGTATTGAGGGGTTGCTCTGCACGATCAAGAAGAATGACGTCTCCACCAGTCTCAAGGACCGACTTAGCAACTTCAAGGCCAACGGCTCCGCCGCCACCTGCTATCAGGATGGTGCGTTTATCAAGGCGGAATAGATCTGTTATTGAAGTAGAAGGGTGGCCTAGCCGAGGATGGGGGTTGCGCGCATGGGGGGTCATGACTGTGGCTGGGCTGCTCTATGATGGTGCCTGTCCCTGGTCTTTGTCAAGAGCGAAACAGCTTCCATCTTGTGTCACCGCTCACAGACGACCCGATCCGAAACAAATTGGAGAAGATCTGCATCTTGGAGTTGATCATTGATGCGTTCTGGCAGCTGCGGGAGGGCACTCTGTAACTAGAGTCAATACGGTTGTGCTGCAGATAATTCCCACCTGAGCTCAATAGTCTACCGTAGTCGAGGTGGTAGCAACTTGTTCATTTACATACTGCCGGCAGTGTATACCTCATTCATGCTGTGTCAAGCTGTTCGGTCGCAGCGTTGTAGTATACATCATGGTTCACAATGCGCCGAGCCGCAGCCGGTCATTGCCCTTCGACCGTCAACAGCTTCTTTGTCCTTGAACCTGGTTGCCGAGCCTTTATTGCAACATTGCTTTGTCGCGGGCTTAGTCGTGTTGCGTGCGATCTTCTAAACGCTTTGTTACTAATGTGTAACCTACACTAACGCGGAAGCTGTCATGATGGCCAATATCAGTCCAGCCAGACTGACGATGCGAGTCGTTGGAAAAGCACTTCCCTCTACACCCTGGTATATACGAACCTCGAAACCACTTTTTCACCAGGACAATGACAGACGCCGGTAGCCTTGCAGCGGGTCTCACTGTCCTCGCGCTCCTCGTGATAGCTATACTGGCTACGTTATTGACGAAGCTCAGTCGACGCCAGCAGACGAAGCGAGAAGACCACGCGGAGGAAGAGGCTCAGTTGAGGACTCAGTCGAAACGGACTGCATCGAAACCTCCGCAATTGCCCATGTTCAAGACCAAACAGTCGCTTTCGATGTCAACATCCCCAGTCTCAGCTTCGCCCAAGACCACACGGATCCCCCAAAGTCCAGGCATTCGCTTCACCATTACCACCCCAAACCACAGGAGCAGAACGAGCGGGAGTATCGATAGTCTACCCAGCGTGGAGACTGTGCTCGAACGCTACGAGCTGGAGGCGGATGCAGCTGATCAACGTGAGAAGACGGAGGGGGCGAAGATGCTCGCCGATGGTGATTTAGGGGAGCCAGGACCAACTGTGCTTACTGATGAGCCACGAAAGACAGAAAGTGTATGGGACAGACCACATCTTGCATCAATGACAGAAGCCTTGGAGAGTCAGAAGTCGATGTTAACAAAGGTGTAAGAAGTTCCTTCAGCCTGCTCAGTGAAGCTCTCACTCTGGTTGCGTGGTTTGGAGGACCACTTCAGTCGACAATTTTGCGGAACATGGTCTGCCGTAGCCTACAGCAGGTTGATGACATTTTAGTTGTATGAAAGGCCTTACGCCGCGTTGGTCCTGTGTCATGGTATTTGTGACTGTGGCCTGGGGATCATATCGTCACATACTTTGAAGATGTCAACATCTCCAACAACTGCCGCTCTTTCTGCTTTACATGAGTTTTACCAAACGGGCAGGTATCATTATGACAAGTGTCTGCTCTCCTATGGTTGACTAAGGCAGGATGTCAATATTCTACTCTTCAATCGAGGATGAATTTCATGCCCTTTGCCCATTTTAGAAACCATTTGCGAGACAGAGTGACCCTCAGTCGAAGTTACCATGGCATGAATGTCTGAGGCGCGAGCAGTACTGCTTGTGATGATGACAGAAGTCGGTGCTCAAAGCGAACATCCTTCCTCACGACATTTCTTAGAGTGCAGTGATTGAGGCGATTGTGGTCTTCTCGGACGACCCTACTTTGGTCGCATCCTAACGTGCTCGTACCGCGACATACACCCGCGGATACTTCTGCGAAATTAGGGATCCGTTGCGAGGTACAAGCTGACCACTTCGCATTGGCTCGTGCGAACCTAGCCACATCGTAAGACTGATGGATTACGCGATAAATGTCTACCAGCACGTAATGAGTGTATCAAGACTGAGGTAGGGATTTCCTTTCTTTACCTGAGCTGATATACCATATTCTGTCCGTCGAAGGGCGTGTCGCACCAACGGATCTTCGAGCAGCAACAAAGTCTTGATGCGCCTTGAAAGCTAGTCTTTCCATCGTTCAGCATGATGAACGCTCGCAAACTGCGAACAGCATATCTAGGCCCAGAGGCGTCGTTCTCTCACCAAGCAGCTGTCGAAGCTCTGCCGCAAACCGAAGCCGTGCCTCTGCCATCATTCAAAGCTATCCTAAAAGCATTAGAAGAGTTGGGACCTGACAGCGAAGACCCATATGACTACGCCGTTCTTCCAGTAGAAAATAGCACAAACGGAAGCGTGGTGCAGGCGCTCGATCTGCTCGCACAGTGTGGTCTTGACTCAAAGACGTGCTCATATCCGGACATTGAGGTCGTTGACGAGCACTACTTAGAAGTCCACCACTGCTTGTTCGTATCGAGAGCCTGGGCCACAGTAACACTGAAAGAGGACGAAATCTTGTCACTGCCAGGATATGAGCACGATGACCCTCGTAAAACGGCAGTCAACGGCGCCAAAAACGAAGAGGTCCGTGACCACCATTCAGTCCCAGCAGCTGAGCAGGGAAGGTTGGAAAAGACACTGAAAAAGTTAAGCGTCAAGATGTTATACACGCATCCGCAAGTATGGGGACAATGCAACAATATTCTGTCAGCGCTGTTGCCGCCAGGACACGTCGAGAGAATTGACATGAGCTCCACGAGTGCGGCTGCTGCATTTGTGGCTACAGCGAGCTCGGAATCCAATGCAGGGATTGCAGCGATATCGTCCTCTTTAGCAGGTGCCAAACACAGCAAAGAGTTGGTTTGCATCGCAAGCAACATCGAAGACGAGCCCGGAGCGAACACTACTCGCTTTCTAGTTCTTCGCAATCGAAGCCGAGCCGAGAAAATGTCCGTGCTTCCGGCCGAAGTAGCGCGAGAAGATGCATGCGTCAAGTCATTGTGGACGTTCACGATTGCTCATAGTATACCGGGATCCTTAGCAACGACTCTTGCAGTGTTTGCTAAGCACGGCTTCAACCTTAGTGCTATACAGAGTCGACCTCGACCGAAAAGCAAAGGTCCAATCCTACAGAACATGAGCCCCACAAGTCAGCGGAAACAAGACAGAAATTGGCAATATGTGTTTTTCGTCGAGTGTCTGCATAGCACGGTACTTGGGACACTGGGCAGTGTCCAGGCGGAACCTCTCAACTTGCTTCAAGACTTGAAGGGTGTCACCGAACAGGTCAGTCTGCTCGGTTCGTGGATAGATCGATTATCTTGATTGTAAGCTTGTCAATGAGATGTCAAAGAGAACGTAGCAGATCTACTACACCCGTTGACCCACATGACAATGCACTCGGTGTTGCGAAAGCCATTCACCATTTTCACCCTCCTACTGCCAAGCCCAGACCACGTCGATCGCTCAAAGCACCATCCCGCTTGTTATGACTATGTCGACCTTGATTATGTACAATCGGCTGGTCAAAACTTGTGTAGAGTACTAGGTGTAATACGTGCATACTGCAAGAGGGCTCTCGTGTGGCTGTCACATCAGCGTGGCAACAACACTAACAAAATACGAGTACGACGAAAACCACGGGCTACTTCTTGTACCGTACTATTCCCTAACTGGTGCTACCTGACGCTTGTGAACGGGCGGGTCAAACGCGGAGCGACAAGACGCGGACCATGGGCATTATAATTCTCCGCTCCAATTCCGTGCCTTCTGATCCACTAGTAGCACAACGATGTCTAGGCAGCCGCGATCCTTCTCCAGACCCTCTCCCAATCCATTGACCAGGATGCAAGAATACCGGACTGAGTGCTATCCGAGACGTGTTGACAAAATGCCGTCAACTATTTATACTAACCTGCAGCTCTTCCCTTCCATAAGGTCGAGATTCATGTCTTACAGGCAGAGATGGATCGATCAGCCAACTTTACCAACCCGTCTGAGAAGCCCACCGTGATTCCTAAAGCCGGCGACGAAGTAGTCAAGGTCGACAATACTATCATAAAAGACTCCAAGTCCAAAGACGTCAAAGGCCCTCCCATCAGCAACTATTGGCGCATTCTATCATTCGGAACCAGACTCGAGCATGCAGTCCTTATCTTGGCCATCGCTTGCGCAGCAGCATCTGGTGTCGCCTTGCCGTTGATGAACATCGTCTTCGGCACACTCATCGGCAACTTCAACGAATACTTCGTCCCTGGAAGCGGTGTCACAAAACGGCAGTTCAAAGATTCTGTCGCCCAAAATGCTCTGTACATTGTCTACCTCTTCATCGGCAAATTTGTTCTCACCTATGTCGCCATGTTCTGCTGCCGAACATCAAGTTTGCGGATCTCGGCCGCGCTACGGCTGGGTTATCTGGAGGCTCTCTTTGCCCAGCCTGTGAGAAAGCTCGATGAAGTGTCTGCAGGTGCCGTCGCCAACACCATCACGTCTTCTGCAAACACGATTCAGCTGAGTATATCGGATAGGCTCTCAGCCCTCTTCCAGTCTTTAGCTCTGGTCATCGCAGCGTACGCCATCGCTTTCCGATACTCATGGGCTCTTACACTGGCAACAAGCGCTGGCATTCTCTTCGTGATCATAGTCTACAGCATAACAACGCCTTTTGTACTTAAATCATTTCAGCAAATGGAAAAGGCTGACGAGAAGCATGCAACTGTGGCGGCAGAAGTGGTCAGCTCGATTCGGACAGTCTTTGCCCTCGGTGCCGAAGCAAAGCTGACGGCGAAGCATACACGCTGGGTGAACGATTCGCATAAGTATGCAATGAAGATAGCCCCTCAACTGGGGATGCAACTAGCGCCCATCTACTTCGCCATCTACGCTTGCTACGCGCTTGCCTTTTGGTTTGGGCTGAAGTTGTACCGGGAGGGTAACATAGGCAATGTAAGCACTGTCATCATTGTGTTCTTTTCAGTGCTGATAGGTAAGATGGACAACCTCCTCTGTCTTCAAGTAAGAGATGTACGCTGACCTTGGATTGCTTTTAGTCACGAGCGTGATGGGGCAGATCTTTGCGCCTATCTTTAACATCAGCAAGGCTATTAGTGCCTCAAGCAATTTTTTCGACATGATTGATGCCGAGCGGGTTACTGGTAATGGCAAACGTGCGCCTGAGGTATCTGCACATGGTGATATCCGGCTTGCAAACATCACGTTTGCGTATCCAACCCGACCTGGCACTCAAGTTCTGAAAAACTTTAGTGCAGTGTTCCCGGCAGGCAAAACAACAGCTTTGGTCGGACCATCCGGTTCTGGTAAAAGCACAATTGTTGCGTTACTGGAAAGGTGGTACGATCTTGACAACAACGCAGAAATACAAGTGGATGAGCATTCGATTGCGATGGTTGAAAAGACTGAAATGCCAGCTGATGACAAGCCAGAGGACGAACCAGCCATCGCCCTGTCTGCGGGCCACATTGTGACTGACGGACACAGCATCAACGCATTCGACTTGAAGTGGTGGAGAGCACAGATTGGACTGGTCCAGCAGGAACCGTTCTTGTTCAATGACACCATTGAGCAAAATGTTGCTTATGGGCTGATCGGTACGCAATGGGAGAACGCAGATCCTGAGAAGAAGCTTGAGCTTGTGCAACATGCTTGCAGAGAAGCCTTTGCTGACGAATTCATCTGCAAGCTGCCCAAAGGCTACTCAGCTGTAGTTGGTGAAGGTGGGGTAAAGCTGAGTGGCGGACAACGACAACGCATTGCCATCGCTAGGAGCATTGTGAGACAGCCAGCCATCCTAATTCTTGACGAAGCCACAAGTGCCATTGACGTCAAAGGAGAGAAGATCGTTCAAGAAGCCTTAAATCGGGCTTCTCGAAATCGCACAACAATCATGATCGCTCATCGGCTTTCCACCATTCGCAAAGCGGATCAGATCATTGTGCTTCGACATGGTACGAAGATCGAGGAGGGGACTCATGGAGAGCTACTGTCAATCGCAAATGGTGTTTACAAGGGCCTTATACAGGCGCAGACGATCGAAGAAGACAACACAGTAGCGCAATCTACAGAAGCGGGAGACACGATGATGGAAACTGAACGAAGCATTTCTCGCAGCTCGAATGTACGACAAAGGACCGCACCCTTCGCGAGCTCTGTTGCGATCGATGGGGTTCAAATGGAAGAGGCGCCCAGGGCAAGTCTTCACGAGAGCAAAGGCGTCGTCAAAACGGTTGGTGCCCTATTGTACGAGCAACGTGCACGCTGGCCGTTCTACGGTCTTGTGCTTCTGTCGGCAATGGCTTGTGGAGCGGCCTTCGCATTACAAAGCTGGTTCTTTGCACAACTGGTGCAAACCTTCCAATATACTGGACAACGACTCATCGACGCAGCGAACTTTTGGAGTCTGATGTTCTTCATACTAGCATTGGTGGTTGCCACAAGCTATGCTACCCTCGGAACGAGCTCCGGCATCATCTCAGCTCACACCGGTACCTTTTGTCGAATTGACTATCTTCGCAGCACACTCAAGATGCCGATAACATATTTCGACCGTGAGGAAAACTCATCCGGAACAGTCATGTCGCGGCTCTCAGGAGATCCAAAGCAGTTACAAGAGCTTCTCAGCGTCAACAGTGCCTTCCCGATGATTTCGGTCTTCAACGTGGTCGCATGCGTCATCCTCGCTTTTTATTTTGGCTGGAAGTTGACTCTGGTCACATTCTTCGCAGTTCTACCTGTAATTCTTGGGGCCTCATTCATGAGAACGCGATATGAGGTGACCTACGAAAGATGGAACGCAGAGGTTTTCGAAAGCAGCTCTCAATTCGCTACTGAAGCTGTCAGCGCTTTTCGTACTGTTTCCTCATTGACGATGGAGGATATGGTTATTGACAGGTATCGAGTGCTGTTGCAGGATCAGATCAAAACTTCTACTCGCACAGCGACGTATGCTACACTAATATACGCTTTGACTGACAGTGTAGAGCTGCTCGCTATGGCCCTTACTTTCTGGTATGGTGGCCAGCTTCTTGCTTCAAGAGAGTATCAGCCTGTTCAGTTCTTCGTCATCTACTCGGCGATCATACAAGGCGCACAGGCCGCGGGACAATATCTCAGCTTCTCAGCAAACGTTGTCAAAGCCAGCGCTGCAGCAAATCGCATCCTCGAACTTCGGGCCGAAAGCCTCAACCAACACGAAGTAGCGACTCTCTCAACCCGCCCGAGAACTGTGCTAGGCGCCAAGGTGGAATTCAAAGACGTCAACTTCAGTTATCCCAGCAACCCCGCGCCGCTCTTTTCTCACCTCAATATCACTATCCAGGCTGGTCAGTTCGTTGGCTTCGTCGGCCCGTCTGGCTGCGGTAAAACAACAACGATATCACTGCTGGAGCGCTTCTACGAGCCAAACTCCGGTATGATTACCATCGACGACCAAGATATTACCACCCTCGATATCTCACCCTACCGTCATGACCTAGCACTAGTATCTCAAGAACCCCGACTCTTCTCAGGCACTATCCGACAAAATCTACTCATCGGCATAAACAACGAGTCCACAGTGTCGGAAGAGCAGATGGTCCAAGCCTGCCGTGACGCTGAAATACACGAGTTTCTCATTTCGTTGCCCGAAGGGTACGACACCGAGCTCGGCCAACACACCCAGACAACCCTGTCCGGCGGCCAGAAACAGCGTCTCTGCCTTGCGCGTGCACTGCTTCGTCGCCCGAAGTTGCTATTACTGGACGAAGCAACCAGCAGCCTAGACTCGCAGTCAGAGAAGCTGGTACAAGGCGCCATCGAGAGATTGGCCGGACAAAGGAGTATGACTGTCATTGCTGTCGCGCACCGACTCGCAACTATTCAGAAAGCAGATGTGATATTTGTATTTGGCGAGCGTGACGCAGAAAGCAGGAAGGGGACCAGGGTAGTGGAGAGGGGTTCGCACAAGGAGCTGCTTGCGAGGAGAGGTGTGTATTGGAGTATGTGTCAGGCTCAGGCGCTTGATCAATAATGTCGTAGAAAACAGCGTGTGTGGAACACATCTTGAAATTGTATATATAGATAGGTAAAATCCCTCCTCAATGCCACATAGCCTTCATCTCTGAGAGTCCGTACTTCACCTGTGCACTAACTACGTTCATGTTATACACCAAGATCTCCGAGTAGGTAGAGATCTCTGGAATAACCTCATCGTCGAGCGTTCATTACGTGGCGGACCATCCACGTTGTTAGTGTGAGTGAGTATTGTCAACCGCGTTATTCCATCGAAAAACGCCTTGCCTCTTCCATCATTATCTCGCTACCGAATCGTACAAACCAGCTTGTTGCAATTATTGACATTCAAAGCTTGCTTAGTCAGCTGATCACCAACGCACCAATCACAAGGCTGCATCACACTTTCCGTGTATGTGCGTGTGTAAGGCTCCCTTCCGCGAGGACCGACTTACCTCGCACTCACAACCACACATCTCAGGCTCCACGACCATGCACCGCACATCAATAGATGAAGATGCAGTACGTCTACGGTCTCCCTGATGCTGCGCTCGAGCACGAGATCGCTACGACACATGGCAACGGCGACCATGGCTAGCAGGAAGCCGCAGGCAGAGCCCCTGCTAGTCGTAGTCGGGGCCACAGGCACGGGGAAATCAAAGGTACGTTACGTTACGCATGATCTGTCACGTCCCAAGCCACGCCGCAGCGCACCGCACAAACTAAGCGATCGAATAGCTCGCGGTCGAACTCGCGACGAAATACAACGGCGAAATCATCAATGCAGACGCGATCCAGATGTACCGCGGCTTGCCCATTGTGACCAACAAGATCCCGCACGACGAACGGGGCGGGATCCCGCATCACCTACTGGATCAGATCGGGCTGGAGGAGCAGCCGTGGACGGTGCACGAGTTCGTCGAGGAGAGCTCGAGGATCATCGCGCAGATCCGCGGGCGAGGGAAACTGCCTATTGTGGTTGGGGGCACGAATTACTACGTGTTCAGTCTACTTTTCCGGGATGCGACGGTTTCGAAAGGTCACGGTGGCGAGGCACGGCTGGGTGGAGAAGCGGAGGAGAGGCAAAAGTCGCCGAGTGACCTTGCTATTCTGGAGGCGCCTACCGAGGAGATCTATGCTAAGTTGCAGGAGGTTGACCCGGACATGGCGCGGTCTTGGCATCCGAATGATCGGAGGAGGATCCAGAGGTCGCTCGAGATCTGGTTGACGACTGGCAGGAAGGCTTCGGACGTCTATGCGGAGCAGAAGGCGGCTCATGAGATGAGCATGAGCGATCATGCTCCCATGACATTGCGATTCGATCCGCTGATCTTTTGGCTTGATGCAGAGGATGCAGTCCTGAAGCAACGCTTGAACGCCAGAGTAGATACGATGGTTGAACAAGGTCTACTTGAGGAAGTCAAAGCTATGCGACAGTTTGAAACGCGGTCGATGTCTCAAGGCATCGTGATTGACAAGACGAAGGGGGTCTGGGTTGCCATTGGCTACAAAGAGCTTGAACCATGGCTGAACGCACTTGAGAGTCAAGAGGAGAAAAGCACGGCTCATTTGCAGCTTTCAGGTATTGAATCTGTAAAGGCGAGCACCAGACAGTATGCCAAGCGTCAAAATCGCTGGGTCCGAATAAAGCTAGCGGAGCGTCTCATAGACGCAGATAGCCTTGACAAGCTGTTTCTGCTCGACTGTACGGACCTGTCGAGTTGGAACGAGATGGTCGCAGATCCAGCGGATGATCTGGTGGGGAAATGCCTAGCTAGCAAGGAACTGCCTGTTAATACGTCGTTGTCTAAGCTGGCATTCCAAACATTTGCTACGATCAGTGACCAGAGCGGGAAGTACGATCGCCAGACACATTATTGCGAGACATGCAAGAAAACCTTGATGAGCGAACAGGAGTGGGCGAAACATTTGAGGAGCCAGAGCCACAAGAAAGTAGTCGAGGGTGCCCGCAAGCGCGCTCAACGCGACTTGTACATAGCCAAAATGGCTGACACGGGGTGAGAGTCCTTTGAGGTTGACAGCATACTTCATGAGAGTGCGAAACTCACCTGGTCGGTACAGCAAGATGACATGGCGCTCTGGGAGCAATTTCATGCTAGTGCGACGTCGCGGTGCATCCGACTACCAAGGCCTGCGTCATGCAGTCGAAGCAATATTGACCGTCAGCCGGACGTCTTTACGAGTCGCTGGTTGTGGCTGACCGGTTGTGGTTTTGACGATAGGACTGAGAGCGGATGACACTACAGACCTAGCGTCTGGAAGCAGATCAAGGCATCGTGCCTTAGTGTGGTGGAGAAGAGGATCAAGGTTGATGGTCAACATGGACGGTTCAAGGGGGTTTGCCATCCCCATCTGACGTGAGAACTCCAGGGCCAGACCTCGTACTGTTTACCGTTTGCACTTGTTGTGCTGCAAGAATATTAGGCAGTATGCTTGTACGCCATTCGACGAAAGCATCGGACAGGATATTGCCCGTGCCAGTCTCTTCGACTTTGAAGACTTCCAGCACGGGTGACTTTTCCCTTTTCCTGATCCTCCAGACACCTTCTGTATCCATGGTGACTTTGAGCCACTCGAGAAAAGCACTTGCAAAGTTAATGCACGTCTGTCCGTCCCATAATTTCCGCCCAGTCTTTTGTATCTTGTCTGGAATGGTTTGTGTGTCCAGCTCTTCCAGTCTCCGAAGCCAGCCTTGCTGATCACGAAAGCCAACGACGATCTTGGGGACGCCGAGGAGGAACGACTGTGCCCAAAACTTCAGCAGCTTCCTCTCGTACTTGTTCACCTCCTTCTCGTTTACAAGCTCTGCCGTGGTCTTCAGCTCGACCCAATTGACAGGGGCCCCAAGCGTTGGAGGCTTACTATCATAGACAGCATCGACTTCCCCACCAATCACGATCTTGGACTTGCCGAAGCCAGTGCGAACAATTGAGCAATACTGTGCATAGTTGCTCACTTGTGCGTCTTCTCTTGTCTCGATCTCTGAGCGCTCAGTGTAACACCAATGACGGTCCAACAAAGATAGAGTCTCGAATTTGTAACCCCAATAGCTCATTAGATCTTGGCTCATTGCACCTCGCACCGGGGCCTGGCTGTACTGCTCTTGCCTACTGTCTAGCTTTTTCTGGTGATTCTCCTCAACGAACATAGTGTCCTGAAATTTGGTTGCGTTCATCTCCCAGCTGTCAAAATTTGAGAATGGTACGATCATGATTTTGGTCATCATGCCGCGCCAGGTGACAAAATCGGTTTCCAGCTTCGCCCTTCTCTCGCCCTCATGGTGTATCAAGGCCTGCAGCAGGCCATCGAGGTGGTCGTCCCCAGTATCATCGAGTTGCCGGAAGGAATCGAAGCCCTTGCTCAGATCTGCTGGAAGTGTCGGGGGGTAGTAGTAGCGCATAGACGAATCGTCCTGTCTGTATCGATGCTCCTCGTCGAAAGAGAAGCAGGCGATTTCTCGCGGACGCCGCACAGCCGCGTTGGCCTGGGTGAATTGCTTGGTGGGATGGATCGGGAAAGCCTGCGGTTGTGCCATCTTTGGTGTTGCGATAGCAAATGCCCCGAGTGGCATGGAGTGAGAGGGACCAAACGACGTGTAGACTGTCTATGCGACCCGGACCGCACGTTCAATCGAGCAATTGCACCTCGCATGGTAGCTAGGCGACGCGTCGAGGGTGAGGACAAAGACATGAAGTGAAGCCCGTAAAGGCCGATAGGTTTGGTTATAAAGACCATACGCGCAGGGGCTAAAGAACGAATACACACTTGCAACGTTTCTACATTCTCACATCAGAGCTTGAGGATTCTGACAGGTTCAGAAAATGACCAAAGTGGTAGCCACTATGTTATCAACGTAAAGACAGACGGGCTCGAACGTACTCGTCACTCCCGTCCTTGCAATCGCGACTTCCTCCGATTGCCATAATGCGCTTTGATAATGTTCACAAAAATATTGGCCTTGTCCTGGCCAACCTTGTTCTTGGAACGGCGGTCTTGATCTTCGCGAAGGGCTTCTTCCCACATAAAGCTGTGCTACCAGGGCTGGCAGGCAGGCCAGAAGATTCTGCTGTGCTCGATGCGGCACCTTTCGACAAAGTCATATTTATGGTCGTTGATGCCCTGAGGAGTGACTTCGTGTATAGCAATGCTTCAAATTTTCACTTTACCCAGAGTCTCATCAGGTCAGGTGCCGCCATACCCTTCACTGGCCATGCAAGTCCACCTACTATCACGATGCCTCGTGTCAAAGCGATCACGACTGGTTCCGTACCCAGCTTCCTCGACTTGGTCTTGAACTTTGCCGAGTCGGACACCTCTTCTACCCTCGCTACGCAGGACTCGTGGCTGGCTCAGCTCAAGGCCAAGCCGAATGGGAAGCTTGTTATGTACGGGGACGACACATGGCTCCGACTGTTTCCCGATTTCTTCGGCCGAGCTGACGGCACGACGAGCTTCTTCGTCTCAGACTTTACAGAAGTAGACAACAACGTTACAAGGCACATACCGGAAGAACTTGCCCATGATGATTGGAATGGCATGATCATGCATTTCCTGGGCCTTGACCACATCGGGCACAAAACTGGACCACGGGGACCAAACATGCCGGCAAAGCAGCGTGAGATGGACGGCATAGTCCAGCAAATCTACGAAGCAATGGATACACATGATCACCTTCGTTCATCTTTGCTTGTCCTGCTCGGTGACCACGGTATGAACGAAGGAGGTAATCACGGCGCTAGTTCTGCAGGTGAGGTGTCAACCGCCCTGACTTTCATTTCTCCTCAATTCAAGGCATCGTTCGAGGGCACAATCAGCCCTGCTGTGTTTTCCGAGGACTTCAAATACTATGATCTGGTCGACCAATCTGATGTGGCACCAACTTTGGCCGCGCTCCTAGGCTTTCCTATACCGAAAAATAGCTTGGGTGCGATCATCCCTAAAATGCTGAACCTGTGGAAGAACAAGGCCGATCGTTTCAATCTTTTGTATCACAATGCCGAGCAGATACAGAAAGTGGCTTTGGCGACTTATCCTGAGGCATTCGACGCCGTCTCAGACTCTTCCGCTTGTGCTGATAAGAACACGTTGTCCGATACAGAAAAGCTGGCCTGCAAGTGGTTGGCGGTCCAGGATTTACACAGGTCTTTCGTCAGCAACCAGTACATGTTCATTCGTGATGGATCGCCACTGCTCCGCTCTTTCCTAAAAGAGGCTCAAAGCCAACTCAGCGGGACTGCGAGCAAGTACGATCTCAGATCAATGTTGCTTGGAGGAGGACTTCTCGCGGTGGCCATCACGCTAACAGCATCGTTCGGGTTGGCCGGTCCAGCTGACAATACATTCGTCTTCATTGCTTATTGCTTCACCAATGGCGCGTATGCTGCAACGATGTTCGCGAGTAGCTACGTTGAGGAAGAGCATCAATTCTGGTATTGGATATCTAGTGCTTTCATGGTCCTACTCGCTGTCAGGCAGCAACGCGTTGGCATGCAAGGTCCCGTCCATTCTACCTCAGTGAATGTTGTTGTGGTATGTGTGCTCTTTGGGATCATGCGTCGTTGGAACCAGACCGGGCAGAAATATGCTGGCGAAGCTGACCTCGTCACTCAAGTCCTGACGCAATCACCATGGCTGTTGTGGACACTGATCACCCTCACCTATCTGATCGTGCCGAGACGTTTGCGCAGCCGACCAGGGGAGCTTGGGTTGAAGCGAATGAGGATCGTCCCTGTTCTCGTCACGGCCAGCGCCTTTTTGTTCAAGATTGCTTTTACAGCGGCCGAGGCGCCAGAGCTACTCAATGGTATGCCCATCCTCAAGCCAGTCGTGGACTTCGCAGCACGATATCCTTTGATGAGTCTGGCGCGGGTGGTATTCCTCGGACTGGCCAACTTAGCCGGCGCAGCATTGTTTATGGAGAAGCCCTGGGTCGGGCAAAAGCACATGGCACGATTCTTGGAGTCGCTGCACGATATCATATCACTGTTCCTGATCACGCAGACTCGCGTCATCAATATACCCTTGTTCTTGGTATTCCACTACCAGCTCAGATTGCTGCGAGAGATCCAGGTTCTTGATGCATTCGGATGTCTTCTGGTCATGCTGTACATGCAATTTTCGAGCTTCTTCGCCTTTGGGGGCACAAACGCGATCTCTTCAGTGGACCTTTCCAATGCATATAACGGAGTGGGAGGTTACAACGTCCTGGCAGTGGGTGTTTTGACGTTTGTTAGCAACTGGGTTGGCCCGATCTGGTGGGCATCAGCCACCGCATGCGTTCTCTGGCCAAGGGACATTGCTCAGCCAAAGCATTTCAACGTCTTTGGCAAGCTGACAATGTTCGCCATGATACATGCTTTTATGGTGATGGCGGCATGTCTCTTGCTGCGTGAACACCTGTTCATCTGGACAGTGTTCTCGCCAAAATACCTGTACATGATGGCGTGGACATTTGCACAGCACATGGTCGTCAACGGCATTTTTAGTGCTGTAATCTCGGCAGGTGGGTAGACTACAAAATTTAGAACATCTGTAACGTATGCGAAATATTTGTTGAGATTGCTTGCGTTCGGTGTAATGCCCTTGAACCACTCTCAGGTTTGAACAGCACCATTCGAGGTTGTTTAGCGCTCGTTACGACATGTTGTGCACGCCTTCGTGTGACCATAATGATGGTCGTGAAGCGCGGACACTGGTGTCGGCTATGGATGCTTTGACATCAACCCCACGAGCTTGAGGTGGATACTAGTACCGGATAACCCATTGTTTAAATTACCTACGTCTGTCGAAGCGACGCCTATCACTCGACTTTTGGCGCCTGTCGCGGACAGAAAACGGCCTTTGGCAATGTGGCAAGCTCGTGATTTTGAGACAACCAGGTTCATCCCAACACCTCCACTGGCTCAACGAGCAGAAATGAAGCACACGTGCAGGAATAAAGATCTTCTGCTTTGTGTGGTTCTCACACCGAGCCAGATTCGTGCGCGGTGTCTACCTCATTGTCAGGTGAGCCTGTAGAGAGCTGCGGTCAGTATTCAAGCACATCACAAGACCAAGCACTGCAGCCGACTGCATCGCACATGCAGATGAAGAGGTCAACCATTACCAATCGCAAAGGTGCCCAAAGATCTCTCAACCTGCGGCTTGACGTTGGGCTCCACCAATGCAGGATAGCGGCGTCTTTTGCTGCCGTCATCCCAGCAAAACAGCTTAAGCTTGCATATCGTGCGGGGAGTACGCCATCGAGTCTCATCACAAGAAGGAAGAAATGCAGCTCGCCCTGCAATCATCGACAGGATACTGGTAGTCGACCATAGAACCACAAGTTTGAATTGCTGCTGCGCAGTGTTTGGTGTCGATTCTGTTTCCATTGCTTGCAAGCGAGGGTTTGTCAAGGCAGCATAATCCCGAGCTGCTGTCATTGAGCTTTATTCCCACATGCATCGTTGTTTACGATAGAAGTAGCTCAGCTTAACAGCTGCAACGGAGCCCAGCATGGCCCAACATGACGCTATCTATGCGACGGTGAGTCCAGACGATGGCGAGGCCATCAATCACCACGACTGACTTTGTGAACAGCTGTTGATGACGGATAGCTACCTTCCAGGTCAGTACGCGACAAAGCAGCCGCTGGCGCTCGGTAAACTAATTCAGACCAGGTGCTATGGTACTTGGACATTCATTACGAGATCGAGGAGCAAAGGCGAGGTTGGCAGCATGTGTGCTGCTTGACAAGTTATCCCTCGACACGATTTCAGAACTTCAGGTTAGCAACCAAACATACCATGAAAGAGCAGGACTGACTGGGGATTAGACTGTCTACGATGATATCGTGCCCGTGCAGCAGGTAGTCAACATGCAGCCTGCGAACCTCTATCTGATGGGCAGGCCCGACCTGATATCGACCTTCACCAAGATCGAGCTATGGAAGCAGACACAGTACAAGAGAATAGTCTACCTTGATGCGGATGCGGTCGTCCTTCGAGCCCCCAATGAACTGCTGAGCATGGACACGAACTTCGCTGCCGTACCTGATGTCGGCTGGCCAGACTGCTTCAACTCAGGCATGATGGTCCTGAATCCCAACATGGCAGACTACTACTCTCTGCTGGCTCTGGCACAACGAGGCATCAGCTTCGATGGCGCTGACCAAGGCCTGCTGAACATGCACTTCACCGATTGGGAGAGATTGAGCTTTACCTACAATTGCACTCCGAGCGCAAATTACCAGTACGTACCTGCCTACAGGCATTACCAGAGTGGTATTACTATGATCCATTTCATTGGAGCAGAGAAGCCTTGGACACAAGGCAGAGATCATCGTTCAAACCAAGGCGTCTATGGTGAGCTGTTGGCTAGATGGTGGTCGGTCTACGATAGGCACTACAGACGGCCCAAGGTCGCAGGTTACAGTCAGTTCACCCAGCCACAGAGAAGAGTACAAGACTATGTACGAGGCGAAGAGACGATCCACGAGCCCGAATACCAATCTCAGCCCCAACCGGAACAAAGAAGAGGAAGCTCTGGCTATCAGATAACACAACCGCATCCTCAGCCTCCACCAGGAATACATGCAATGGCCCCACAGGACGATCATGCCGCCTCTATGGAACGGCCTATGGGCGATCAGCCGGGTCTCGCCGAGAGAATCAACCAGGCCGATTACAAGCCGACATCGACCCAAGAGCAAAGGCGGTGGTCAGCTCCACAAACAGAATGGGAACCAACCAGGCAGCCCCCTCCCCCAAACTCTAGACCCGAAGCGCTCAATTTCCCATCACAACAGTACGAGATGTCGGAAAGCGAGCAACTGTTTGAGCCGCCAGAGAACTACCCAGAGCCGCCGAAAGACATGTGGTATCAGGTACCCCCAACGAAGCCTACACCGAAAGCACCTCCGAAAATGCTGTTCCCATGGGAGGAGCGAGCGCCGAAAGCAACGAGAGTATTTCCAAAGTCGAGGGAATCTACGCCTCCATCAGAGCCAGAAACACCGCAGCATACAGCACCAAGTGCCACAAGTACAGCACAGCAAGGATCGGCAACTTCGCCCACACAGGACCGGGCACCACGACGCTCGTCCTTCTCTAGCACCCTATCGCAAGCACTATCACATCCTTCCGTCTCACGGCGAGAACCTTCGCCCCCACGCCACATCTTTCCGTGGGAGTCGAGAGCTCCCAAGCCGACCAGAGTCTTCCCACAGGACAAACCTCCTAGCCCGCCACCCACCACCCGAGTCGCAACGAATGATGGGCATAACAATACCACTACAAACAACACAGTTGCACAAAGCACAATGGAAGAGCTGGCAATACCTAGGTCCGCGGACAACCCTTGGGACACATTCGCGCAGCAGACGAACAAATGGGATGAAGATCCAGACATTGCTCGCTTTATGGAGGGTTTCAACAAACCTCGAAAAGCGCCTATCCAGGTAGTGCACGACTCACGGTCACAGCCAGTAGCTGGTTCCGATGACGGGCCACCTCCTTCGAAAGAAAGACGTACAAGTCTAAAACTAACAGACTTCCCCACAGAGGTTGAGCGGCCGAGTCTGCCAGTCACCCCGGCTCCAATCCGTCGAAACAATTACTTTGGCATGAATGCGCCAGAAGGGCAAGACCAAGCTGTCCTACCGATAGCGCAGGGGGTACCAAGACAAGATGAATGGGTGCGTCGCTTTACTTCCCAGTTCCTGCCCCAACTCCCTAATCCTGATTTGCGTGATGTCCGAGGCGTTTTGCATCTCACATGCCAACATTGTGGTCTGCAGAATCCTATCATAAAATTGGACGAGCTCCAACGAAGACAAAGTCTCCTTGCGACCGGCGAACAAAGTCTCATCGAAGGCTCCAAAACGCCACCGAAACGGGAGCTGCCAGAATCAAAGTCGAGGGAAGAGGTAATCGAGGCGGCCATGAAGGGTTTGAACATTGGGCATGGGAAATCGAGAGCGCCCGCGAAGCCGATTCTAAGAGAGCCACATTTCGAGGTTATGACTGAAAACGACACTGAGTTGGGTAATGAGCAGCTTGTTTCCACCGCACACATGACCGCCACAGGAAGCAAGAGTCCGACACGATTCAACCCGATTGTGCTGGAGGGTGAAGCCGCGAGCGAGAGAAACCATCATCACAATATCGAGAGTCTTCTCGACGAGGAGGATCAAGAGCAAAGCGCGGTACACCATTCAGGGTTCTCTTACACCACATCTTCACTTAGTCCCGAGACTTCGAGAATGGACTTGAACAACGACATGAAGAACGCTGCAATACAAGAGGATATAATATCACCTACGACCGTCGTGTAGAAAGCGAGACAAAGACAACTGTCTTCGGGATCGAGGAGGCGAGGGAAGAGATACGTCAGATGCGATTTGCACCGTGACTGCATCATCGTTGAGGAGTTTGAGATCTAATATCGTGCATCAATTTGGAGCATTTCTGCAGTTGGCAAACTGATACCCTGTGCGCGAAAGCCGTTAATGCTGTTGTTTGGCCGATGAGTACATAGACCCCCGGCCCTAAGCATTCGGTCTGGTTTGCTGTGCATGACGCGCACGATTATAATGAGACTGCTTCGGATCAAGGTCTATCTGCTGTGTGTGCTCGCCTTCAAGATCTTGTTGAATGCCCTGATGACTTACGGTACCAGAGTACGTGAGACACGGTCGCGAGCAGAATGATCACGTCCGGAGTTATACTCCGGGGTCAGTTGCCTTTTTGAGTTAGTCCAAGATTTGGGCATTCCGGTAACCTAGACGGGACGGGCCTTCCGTTCCAGGTCTTGCATTGAAAGTCAGGACTGGCAAACTGAAGCTTTTAATCCCAGCTGACAGGTAGTTAGCCGACATGATGAATTATTGACTGATCCCGCCTATGTGCACTATTCAAGCATTGTCAGTCAAAGTGTTCGCTTCTCTAACCTGTGTGGCACCTGACCGCGTTGTCGACCATGGTGTCCACGCGTCGCGTTTCGCTGACATGAAACGTGTAGGAGTAATTCCTGGTGTTTGACGATGAATCTCCAGGTCATCTGCAGGTAAGGCTATAGGCTCTGTGGAAGAACGCTAACGTAGCAGTCCATCCAGTCGCGATTGTTACGAGTCTTTGACTGGCTCTTATTTTGACTCGACAATATTAGTGGCTCAAAGTCTTAGCCTTCGATATCACCAGAATGAGTGTGGCCCTGCGCATTGTTGAAGCCTTTGTCTCGCCGACGACATATCCATATCTGAAATAGTCATCGTTTGTGATCACTACGGCTGTGTTCTTTGTTAGTTATACGAAATTCTATTGTCACCAAACCCAATGTGGCGTCCTCATCGGTTCATATCCTCCTTTCTTGCAGCTTTGATTCAAGTACATAAGCATCTCGCATGCTCTTCGCATCCACTAACAGATCATACAGAGTACGCTCTTTTTACGTTTATCTTTCCTTCTACTATAACGACTTCGCGTTCATACATATATCTCCGAACGACAGGATGAAGTTCTCGCATAGCACCACTTTGGCTCTGGCAGCCAGCCTGGTCTCAGCCGCACCCTCTACTCACACTTTCGTCCCACGCAATGGGACTGCAAACTCCACCACATTGAGCCGTAAGCTGATCGTCGGTGGTGCCGGACAAATCATCGCCCTGGATTTTAACGGCACGGCTTTTGTGCCGACGAAAGACAACTACACCGATACCGGTAAGGTGGCCAGCTGGATGGCCTTCAAGGAGCCGAACCGACTATACGCTGTCGATGAGAACTCCAATGGCACTCGCCTCTTCGGCTTCGATCCCAACGGTGGTTCGTTGTCAAAGGAATTGGGTGTGCTCAACGGCTCAGCAGGCGTCGTGCATCTCGCTTTTGACACAGAGCAGACACGCTTGATCGGATCGTCCTATGGCGAAGGCTCGATTGACGTTTGGGATTCTACCAACCCCGACGGAAGCTTGAAATACATCAAGAAGATCTCGCTCACGGGTACTCACGGCCCGGACCCAGTGAGCCAAACCCAGCTTCGCGCTCATCAAGCTGTGCTAGATCCTAGCGGCAACTTCTTTGCGGTCAATGATCTTGGTGGGGATGCGATCCACATTCTCGACACCAGGAATGACGCTTACCGTCTGCTTAACACCACTGTCAAGCTCGCGGCTGGCGCTGGTCCCAGACACGGAGCTTTTATCTCGCTCAAAGGTGGCCACTATGCTACTCACTACGTTGTCGTCTGCGAGCTGAGCAACGAGATCCACCTTTTTGATGTCTCCTACAGCAATACAACTGGCATGGGTATGAATTTCATGTCGAAAGTCAGCACCTACGGCCCAGCGTTCCCGCCGGCCAACGCTACCAGTGCCGCAGCCGGCGAGCTCGTCATAGCCAGCAGTGGTGCGATCTACGTCAGCAACCGGCTGTCCGGCAACAAAACCGATAGCATCTCCCACTTTGCGCTCGAGAAGAAGTCCGCAACTGACTCGACGCCAATCCTCGCCTTCCAGTCTCAGATTTCGAGCGGCGGCATCGCACCGCGGATGATGAGTCTCAGCAAGGACCAGAGCGTCATGTTCGCCACGAATATGAACGGCGAGAACGGTGTCGTTGCATTGAGCCGCGATAGCAAGACTGGCATGTTGGCCGAGAAGCCACTGGCGGTCATGCTGAACTCTGAGTTTTCGACTCAGCCTGCTGGGCAGGGGTTCGGGCCGCTGTTCATCCAGGAGCTATGAGAGTTTTAGAGTGTGCATGCAGGGTGAGTCGTCTGTGCAGTACGAAGATCTGGTGTCCCAGTCACTGGCTGACTGATATAATTTCGTTGATGCGAGTAATGGGGTCTTTGGTAGCCGGCGTTGATCCAAAATAGACTAATGCTGTGGGTGTATCTATGTTTTTGGCAGGGCACTTGTCTCGAGGAGTTCCGGTACTGTAACATCAGCACTATCATGGTCTTACGAATATGAGTATGTTTAAGCGAGAATTTGGATATCAAGCATTGTTAGGCGCAGCAATACGCGATACATATCGGATCATTGACACAAGCTCGAATGTACGAGCTTAACATCAATCCAATGTCTTCTACTCGGCAGTTCGCAGCGCTCGCGTGGCGAATTCCGGCGTGAAAGTCACGATACTAGAATACAGATCTTACTAACATCCGATATAGCTGAGAGCCTATCTGTGGCTCTCAAGCTGTTTCGCCGTGTGGAGTGACCGACAAGGCGTGCAGGTGAACACCGAAGTAAGCAGGTTGCCTTAAACCTTGATTTCCGCACTCTCGCATGCTAGAGTAAGGGTCAAGACGGGCCTGCACACATCGCATCGGCATTACATCACTACTACCCCTAGACCTATCAGGTCCAGTCCCACTAGCAGGAATTGGAAGCCCGTGTTCGTAACAATTGATCTCTGCTACAGTACTTGTATGCTACTCTGTCAACCAACACTGACATCGTTGTATCGCGGCGTCTCCAGACTCCACACCTCGTTTCCCGCCATCTGGTACTCCAGACCTTCCATGTACGCAGCTAGCGCCGCCGACTTGTTCTTGTTCCCAATCTGGTCCACCAGCTGTACATGGCGGACTTCCCATTCTCTGCACATCGACCACAAGATGCGCTTGGCGCCAGCTACGTCCACATCGGCGATGGCCTGCATGATTGGGACGGACGAGCATAATGCTCCACCCTCGTGGCCTCCTGCGGCGACGCGGACCTCCTTCTCGTAGCTGCAGATGTCGTTGATGACAGAGATGCTCTTTGATGCGTTCTCTTCGACGGGTCGTGCGAGATGGTGCTCTGATCTCGAGAGCCGCAGGCCCATTGAGAAGCGCATGATCGCCGAAAGGAAGCTGAAGTAGATGATTAGAGAAGTAGAGTGGGTATGTGGTCGTGGCACTCACGCTTTGCCTACGTCCTGCTCTCGGTATTGGAAATATGCCTGCAGATCCATAGGCTTGAGACGTTGCTTGTCGACTTGTGCTCGCATGAATACGAAGGCGGGTTCCAGCACCTCGTCTGCTAGCTCTTTGTCATGTTCTCGCATGCTCGTCCAGATGTCGTACATCATGTATTCGACCGGGACGGAACGATCGGGTAACTCATCACCACGGGCCAAGCGCATGAGTTTGTCGTTGTAGACGACACCGTCATCTATGGACATGTGGTCAAGCACATCTACGAGTCACTCGTCAGTGCAAGCTCGCAACCAGGGAATGCGTTGAGTCGGAGCATGATGCACTTACCGTCAGTAAGGAACGTGATAGTTATCAGCTTGCATGCGAATGCAATCCTGTCGTCAAGTGCCTTTGCGCAGTATAGGCATGTCACTCGTGGGATGCCCTGGGATATAAACTTCTTCCTGGTTTTGTCATCTTTGAAAGGCCAGTGTTGTGAGAAGTATTCGTCCACTTCTTTGCTGACCTGTTCTACTAGTGGGTGGCACAAGGACTTCAAGATCGAAGGTCTCAACTCGACGGAGGGCCTTGCCTGCTGCGGCTTGCTTGGGCTCGTTCCCATTGTTGCGGTTAGTATCAGCAGACGATGACAAGACCTACCTAAAACGGCGCTAATCAGGGCGGTATAAGAGATTTTGCGAAGAACAATCCTGAGAGTCACAACTGCAACTTCCATGTGAAACTTTGTCTCTTCATATGCATTTGTGTATGCCAGCAATATGGCTACATTTGTGGGAAGTTGACCCACTTCCATGATTGATCTTTTGAGCATTCCATGCAAGAAGTGGTGCTGAAGCTCAGAGGCAAACACGCCATCGCCAGTGATTGGCCAACTCCTCGCTAGCGTTCGCCTGTAGGATTGTCAGCTCTGCCGTCTTTGGCAGAGTGCTATCGTGTAGTCAGCGTTCTGTTATGTGTAGGTCTGTATGTCAAAGTCCGCCGGAACATTGAGAGTTGTTTCCGTCTTTGTATGTGAGATAAGCACTTAGTAGTTGCCTTAACGAGCCGTTGCGCTGCGTCGCGAAGGTGTCAACCCTGTTCATGGCCAGCGAAGATACTGCACAGCTCGTCGGTCGATGTTGTCTGGGAAGGTAATTCCTACCATAGACGTGTCTTTCCAGGCTCGGGAAGTGTCTCATGAAGAAAGCCGTTCTCGCGTAGCATAAAATGTGCAAGGTATGAAAGGAGTCAACCATTGAGCAAATCTGATAGACGAAGTGCATACATACCTCATTGGCTGCAGACCAATGCACCCAAGCGGGGCGGCACTGGCCGATTCGTGCATCCCCGCGAACTTTCCGTGCGGCGCCTAGCTGGCACGAGCGCTGGCTTTTGTCGCAGCTTGAAGAATGCAGAGGCAAGGATACGTAGAGCATGCCAACTCTGTGGACGACTTCTGCTCTCCACGTGCAGAACTCACCAATTAGCTTGCTGGCACATAGATCCACCGTCTCTCCGCGAAGCCCTAGCAAAGCCTTTGTCCTTTGTGCTAGCGGGCACAGCTCAACAGTCGGGACATCTCAGTCTGTGCTTGTCAATAATGGTGGCCCCACCTGTCTTGGACCTGCTTACCGCATATGGGTCGATGCTTTAGCTTCCAGTGGTCGTTTTGTCCCGTTCTGCGTACATCTGAGACGTCCCGTACATGTTCGCTCGTCAAGTGCTTCAACGACCACCAGACAAGGTCAACGCAAGACCCATCAAGCTTTTCCGTGACTGCGCTTTCGAGTCGAATTCACTTGGTCCTCACTGAGCTTTTTTGCCAACATTGTAGACTGACCACCTTGATAGAGAAGGTTCCATCAAGAAAAACACTTTCAGCATGCGGAGGACGAATAACGATGGCAGCATCATTTCGCAACGCCTCGCACACGCTACTTTCAGCGACACAGCACTAATCTTTATGTTTTCACTGCGATGTTGGGCTGTTCTGGTAGGTGGTCGTCGTCAGGCAACTGGTTTTGACGTTACTGATTATTATGCGAAGATGATAGCCTGGTTTTTGTGTCAACTCATATTCAACCTTTACCTTCATCCGCTTCGGAAATACCCCGGCCCATTCTGGGCAAGAGCCTCCCTGGTAGGTCCATCTCGCCATCAGTCACCGATACAGGGACTGAACAACAATGCCTCTAGATATGGAGGTTCTGGCATTCGATGACTGGCCGCCCGCATCGTGTCATAGAGAGCTGCCATCGCAAGTACGGTAAGCCACGTTTACCCACCCCGTTGTCATGGCGCTGATGACCTCACACCACTGTACCAGGTGACGTTTTCCGAGTTGGGCCAAATGAGCTCTCATTCGCTTCAGTGCAAGCATACAAGGATATTTATGCTGCCAGAAATTCTCCCATACCAAAGAGTGAGTTCTACGATATGTTGGGTTCTGGCTTTTCCGAGGCTTGCTTAGCGACCGAGAGAGACCCGAAAATAGCTGTTCAGAAGAGAGGCTTGTTCCTTCAAGCACTTTCGAAGAAGGCATTGTCAAAGCAAGAGGTCATAATTCAGAGATGCGTTGATGGATTTTTGGAAAAGCTCGGCAAGCTAGGTAGTGGACCTCAGGGGCTGGACATGACCAAGTGGTACATGATGCTTTCCTTTGATGTTGCTGGCGAGATGGCGTATGGTGAGACGTTTGGCTGTATTGAATCGGGTAAGAACCGTCCCAGATCGCCGATTCCCATTAGCTTTCCGTACCGAAGTTATGACTAATGCCGTCTCACAGAGACTTCGAACCCATGGCTTGATACTATCTTCGCGCACCTATACTCTGTCACAATCTTGGACAATCTCCGCCGAGTACCTCTTGTCTTCAAGCTTGCCAGGCTGGTACCAAACAAATGGACGGACGGGGTTCGGAAGAGGATTACCGGCTTCGCAAGGGATAAAACCAAAAGGCAAATGTTAAGCCTCTGAATTTCGCTGGCATTGTACTGATCTGTTCTAGACGGCTGGAAAAGAGTGGTGATTGGCGTGACTTTCTGTCACTGGCGGTCGACAAGGTCAGGTCTGGCAAATTGTCGGAGGAGGAGCTGGCTGCACATTGTTCGATCATAGCGTTCGTTATTACACCCCATCCAATCCCACACCGACAGCTGCGACTGACCTGACAGAACAACAGCATAGCAGGAAGTGAGACCAGCGCAACATCCATTGCGACCGTAACCTGCTTCCTCTTGCAATCACCAGGCGTCCATCAGAAGCTGAAAGAGGAGATCAGAGGCCGATTCAAGTCCATCCCAGAGATAGATATTGCCTCCACGTCCGAGCTGCCATATCTGCACGCTGTGATCCAAGAGGGCATGCGGATCGTTCCAACGGCCTCAGAGGGCTTTTCGCGTGAGGCTCCTAAGGGAGGCGTTACCGTCGATGGCTGCTTCGTCCCTGCAGCGGTGAGTCAATCACTCCAGCCACATTAGACTTCGGCTAATCAAGCGTAACTCTGTAGACCGAACTTTATGTGAGTGCATGGACAGTTGCACGTGACGAAAGATATTTCCATGATCCAACGGTGTTCAAGCCTGAAAGGTGGCTTGACCCAGAGTGTAAGGACGTGAAAGAGGCGAGTCAGCCTTTCTCGTTAGGGCCGAGGTCGTGTCCAGGCAAATCGTGAGTTTCCACCTGTAGCCTTGTATGATGCTGTACGCTGATGAATGTCTCGTTGCCGCAGATTCGCATATGCGCAAATGTCGCTGCAGCTGGCTAAGATGGTGTGGTGTTATGACATGGAATTGATAGATCCTTCTCTAGACTGGGGGGAACGTTGTCGGGTGCATTTTGTGTTGAAGAAGCCAGAGTTGTATGTTCGGTTCCTACGAGGAGAGCTAGAGCAGGTCACTGTTTCGTAAGTTGCAAAATCATCAGCCCTGCCGCTGTTGATCCAGTATCTAGGAGACTATTCCTCCAGAATTAGAGGTGAAACTCAACAGCCTCGTCGTGGTTGCCGCCAGTACCCAGATCTGCACTAATTCGAATCTGGCTATGGGGTTGATCTTTGGGTCTTGGCGCTCTCACTCTCAGGCTATTTAGGCCCTTCCTTTCCTCTTCCCACCCAGCCTTTTCTTCTTCCAGCTCTCGTAAGAAATCCAGCAACACCCCTGCGTTTTGTCAACATTGCTGACAGTTCTCTAGTTTGCCTTTGTACGCAGACCCTCACATTCCAACTTTCGACGAAAGACTGGCTGATAATGACTACAGTGGCTTAGATCAAGTGGTCAGTACATCTCATAGCTCATCGGCGACGACATTACTAACAACCTCTGCAGTAGTATCTGTTCTTTACAGTTTAACCACTGTAACCACTCCAAGGAGTGATACATTCGTTAAACCAGTTTTTGAAATCCGACAAGTTCCCTCTGTACTTGTACATGGGACGAGTCACTGTTGCGTTGGCCTTGCACTGTCGCCTTCTACAGCAAAGCAATGCTCTTTTTCATCAATTCGCTCACCAGAGGTGAGTGCTTGTGGAAGAAGACTGGTCAATGAAAGGGGTCTGGTATTATGACATTGCAAGCATAGGACACTTCTCGATCTCTTCATCCAAGTAAGGCGTGAAGGTCATTGCGACTCTGGCAGTGACCTGGACACAGTGGGAACTATTGTGCGTTCCAATCTCAGTAATGCCAGCTCGCAGAACGAGATAACGCAGGGTTCCGCCGCATACGATACGGACTCAGAAGTCCACTGGCCGTTATCGCTCGACCACCTTGACTAGGCAGCGTCAACAACATTTCACTGCGATCCAATAAGCTGACTAGGCGCAGGCAAATCATTCTCTGCCAGCAGAACTCTTGGGGAAAGCCGAGAACCTGGTGACAAGAAGGCAAGTACCAGCAATCTACGCATCGTGCAGTCCTCGAGGATAGGCTACGATGCCGTTCATCCAATCCACAACCTCAGTCTTTGCAGGACACTAGACCACTCCTAACGACATTCCCTGTTTCAGCCAGAGACACTCGGTGCCAGTCAAAACTCGTCCCGCAAAGCACCTAGTGACAAGCAAGTTATTTCGCGCCAAACGAATCATTGAAACTACTGGAACTCATACCTCCCTGCTCTCATTCCCGACCAAGTCTCATACACGAAAGTATCGCCAGCCTGCACCGAGATCAGAAGAAGCACCATCTTCACGGACCTCAACACAACTACAATGTCCTCCACCTCCACGAAAACGATCGCGCCTCTCCCCAACGAGATCTTACACATGATCCTGCAGTACCTCACGCACGAGACCGCCGACCGCACATGGCTCCGTCTCCACCCTTCCATCTTCGACGTGGCAGACGTCAACAGACACTGGTTGCGGTGCGTGTGGGACACGGTCTACCCTGCCGCGGCGGGCCAGCTCTACAAGTACGGTTCAGCTGAGGTCACGCCCGTCGAGCGCATGCAAGCACATCTGCATGCTGCCAAGGTGTTCTTTCTTGCGGCGAGAAATAAGCAGGCATCACGGGTGCAGAGGAAGCGAGATGGCGGCAGGAGGCTAGGCCGGAAGAAGGCGAAGCGTGTGAAGAGCGGGACTATAGGCGGAGTCTGATTTTGGAGTGAGGCGCAGCGGTAGGAGAGCGGTTGGTCTGTGAAGCGGGCGAGGCATACATTGAGTTTGTAAGGCGTTGAGCAAATAATGACTGCGAGTGTGAGGGTCTTGGTGGGAAGAGGGGTCAAGCTGTTCTGCACTGCGTGACATAATGGTGAGAAGTAATGTTAGGCTCGGCTAGTTTAAAGCATGGCGGCAGGTGGTCTGTGTCAGATTGGCATTGTGTCCTATGCTGAAGCAACAACATACCGGTGGAGGTTCTTCCTATCATCGTCGTGGGTCGGACAGAACGAGGGAAGTATGAGATTAACGGTGTTCGGGGCGAATGTGTCTACGGCGCAAGCAAAACTGGACGAGAGAAGCGTGTACTCGGCGCAGAAGCCTTGAGAATGCTGGAGAAATTTAGATCTGGTTCACACACAAAATCCAAACTCTAGGCTGCTGAACCTTCTATGCTTAGGACCAAATACTTGTCTACATCCCTTCCAATGCTGGCATCACTAAGTACACGAAACAGTACAACTGCTCATCCCGCCATGACCTTCCCTTCTACCTCCCGGCCCGCATCCTCATTCAACGGCAGCCCCTTCCCGTCCTCCTGGCCCTTCTGACCATCTTGCACACCACCTTCGGGCGTCCACCCCTGGATTCCCTGCACCCTCACCACATCCTCGACCTTCTCCACCGGCACGACAAGGATCCCCCTCAACTTGTCCACCTCGTCCCTCGTCAACCCGCATTTCTCCACCAGATACTTCTCTACGCCTCCAAACTCACCATCCAGCACGATCTGCAGGAACGCCTTCACATTGCCGGCGCGACTCCCGCAGATCCTCGCTGCTTCCTCCCTGCTCATCTTGGGCTTCTCGCTGCTCGCTTCCTTGCTCTGCGCACCTGCTTGGCCCATTCCACCTTTCGAAATCCTCTCGATGAACAAGTCGCGCCACGAGCCCAAACCCGGCTCGGTCAGCGCGTACTCCCACGCGATCGTGTCGTCGTCTACGCCTGCGAGGCGCAGCAGGAGTGCGGCGAGGACGCCGGTGCGGTCCTTGCCGGCTGTACAGTGGAACACGAGTGGTTCATCTGGGCGGTCGATGATTTGGCGGAGGATGGTCGGGTAGGCAGCGGGGCTCTTCTCGGAGACTGTGGCGTGGGTGGCGATGTCGCGGTAGGCGTTGACGAAGCCCTCGGAGTAGGCGTAGGGGAGTTTCGAGTCGGTCGACTGGGCGGATGTGTACCACTGCAGCTTTCGGGCGAGGTTCACTGGGCCGTAGTCTTCTTCTTCGTAGACTGGGGTGAAGTGACGGGTGATGCCATCTGGCTGGAGAACTGAGCTGTGCGGGTTGGTGGTTGCGTCGGTGTTACTGGTCTTGTCGAGGCTGGCGCTGAGCTTCTTGACTTCCGGGGCGGAGCGGAAGTCGAAGATGTGTTTGATGCCGAGGTCGTCTGTCATGGTCTTGTTGCCTTTATCGGTGAGGAGTTGGGGATGAGCACATCGGTAGAGCAGGCCGCGACGGACCATCATCGGAGTGGTGTTGGATGCTTGAGCGCCTGAGAAATACGACGAGGCGATGAGGTAGCCGCCCATGTCGCGGAAGTTGGGGACGCCATCGATGTTGACGAACGGCGGGGTTGGGAGGTGGGAAGGAAAGTGGAAATGTTCAGGGAGATGAGGCGGTGGTGGAGGGGCTTGGTCATTTGGCTGGTCCACGTTGAGGGTTTGTGGTGCTGATTCTGCCATGGTGCCTGGATGTTGGCGACAATGCAGGTGAGAGTCGACGACAGACTGTGTAAGTGACCTACTGGTTAGCTCAACACCCTCAAACGAGCGCTCGTTCTGGCTTCCAATGTTAACAGCGACTGGCTGGCTTCATATACGTCGTGGCTTCTAGGTACGCAACAGCATGCACGTGCGTCTAACACCAAGAGAAGCGTCTCTGAAATGAGACTACCAACCGATCAATGCTCGGACCTTGTTCTTCACAAGACTGAATACCAAATCAGTTGATCTAAAGGAGATGCATGGCTGGAACCCCGTGGTGCCTGTAGGCGGGTTCTCGCGCGTTGATCGCCGAGCGACCTCGGCCAAAAGCTGAGATGGCAATAGAGGGCCGGCATGCGCACCCTTTAAGAAGCGGCTTGCGAACAACGTGCTGACCTGCAGCCCGCCATTAGCGCATACTCCAGGAGCGATACTGTTAGCCTATCGTATTGTATGTATTTTTGGGACTATTAGAGCTGCCTGGACCTTGAATTTGACCTCCTTGCCCTGTACTTAGAACCACTGTCACGACCTTATATTGCATGATCTTGTCGAGCGGACTACCGTTTCGAATTCGGCGTAGTTAATTTACCTGCTGTACGAAGTGACCATACTACCTACAATTGAAGTAGTCTGTCGTGGTGGCAAATCGAGGATAAGGAGGCCGAACACGCGTTCATGCAGAGCGGTGGAAAGTCTAATCGACTTGGCCTGCGAGGTGAACATTCTCCCTGAAGGTCGAACCCTTGTCGTTCTCGCCGGATTCTCCTGTACCAGCAGCATCGCCCTCGATCTTACCACCTAGCTGTATATCGACTCGATGGATGCATGCGCATAATGCGTGAGTGGTAACACGCACTTCACCTCGTTCTCCTCCACACCGACCTCCCCATCGACCACCATACGGAACTGAGCCTCACGAGTCGTTGCACTACTAGTCAAAGAACAGCCTTGACTGGCGCACACCACTGCTCACGTCCGCCCTCACGACACTCAGATCGTATACAGAACAGCAAGACTACACCACCCACGATGCGCCTCCCACGCCCCTCCCTCGCCCCGACCCTCCTCCTGACCCTCGTCTCCTACTCCTCCCTCGTCAGTGCCCACGGCGGCCACAACAAAGTCCCTGAAGGCGAAGCCATATCCGAAGAACCCCTCGACCTCCGCCTATGGCTGCACATCGCCCTCATGACCCTGACCTTCGGCCTGCTGTTCCCCCTAGGCATGGTCCTTGGCCTAGTAAGAAGCAAATGGCACGTCCCCTGCCAAACACTGGCTACATGTCTGTTCGTCCCTGCTTACTTCCTGGGCCACATGCACAAGGGTCGCCAGTTCGCCATGCCCCATGTCCATGCCTACTTCGCCAACGTCGTCCTGTTGATGCTTGTTGCCCAGGTTGGCCTAGGCGCTGGCTTGAAGCTGCACCTGGAGAAGAAGCAGGGTTGGGTTGGGCGGGTGTTTGGCGGAAAAGGTGGGCTTTGGGGCCGGAGGGTGGTGGTCATTGCCCATGGCTGGATCGGCAGGATCTTCCCCGTGGTGAGCTGGACACAGATGCTGTTCGGCGGCATTGTCGCCCAGGGCTACTGCCGCGGTGACCATCTCGGCCAGTGTCTCGCCCATTTCATCATGGGAAGCGCCTTCATCGGCTACGGCATCGTCATGACCATCATACTACTAGTCGGCCAAGCATGGATCAGAAAGTCGGGAAAGAGCCAGGAATTCTTCGACTCCATCCTCATCGCCCTCTGGGGTTGCGTCAACACCTTCACCGAGCACCGCTGGGGCCACCCCTGGGTAGCCAACGACCTGCAGCACACAAGCATGGGCATCGTCTGGTGGTGCGCCGGTCTCCTCGGCGTCTGGCTAAGCAGGAGCCGCGGCGGCCGTCCAAGGCGAAACATCATCCCCGGCCTCGTCATCTTCTTCACCGGCTGGGCCATGTCCGCTCACCCACAAGAACTCCCCCTTAGCACCATGGTCCACTCCGTCTTCGGATACACCCTCATGGCCGCCGGCGCATCCCGCATCGTCGAGATCTGCTTCGTGCTCAAAGACAGCAGAGGCGGCGGCGAACCAAACAGCTGGCAGCATCTTCCGCCTTTCGTGAGTTCCCTCCCCCCTGTCACCAACTCCTTACTCTACACATACACTCATACTAACCCGCCTGTGACTCAGCTCCTCTACGCCTCTGGCTTCCTGTTCATGGGCGCCACCGAAGAGCAAATGGCCTTCCTGTCCGCCGCCAACGTCACCCACGTCTCGTACATCCTGATCCTGTACTCGATCGCCTTCCTACTCTACCTCTTCGTCAACATCCTGCTGCACATCTACGCGACGCACACCTGGCCCGACGACGAGTCGAACGGGCAGATCGCGCTCGCAAAGCAGATGCGCGCTGCCGGCGGGCCAAAGGGTGCACACAGCCGCAACGTCAGTTTCATCCCGGGCTTGGGCATGCAGATTCAGGGCCGCGGCGGCCACGGAGGCAGAACGGGCAGTCTGGCGCAGGGCATGGGCGCGAGTCCGTTCCTGGACGCGCCGGATGAGAACGACGAGGACGAGAGGGGCATGAACGGCCACGCGCGCATGAATGGACATGCTAAGCCCAAGTCCAAGGCCAGGTTGCCCGTGCATCGCGCCACGGATAGTCAGCAGGTTAGGGATGCCGAGGAGTTTGAGCTCGAGGGCCTGATCAGCGATGTCGATGAGGATGCGGATGACGTGGACGAGGCGAAGAAGATGCGCGGCAAGGAGATGGTCTAGGTAGTTTTCTTTCTCTAGAGTAATCTTGAGAGGTGGTCGTGTACTTTTATCACTATGGTTATTGTTACAGTTTACATAGGGCTGGCTATCTACCGTGAATTGGTTACCCGAGACCGTATGGACGCAGCATACCGAGACATGAGAAGGCGTTGGCGTTGTGCGGCTCGTCAAGTGGATGGGGAGCAAAGCATTTCAACTCTCGACTGCTAGGCATATGAGATACTCAGTTGTTAATCATAAAATACTTTGCAAGTACTGCACGTGGTCTCAGAGCTCGCCAGAGCCGTTACGTCGATGTGCGTGCATCGTCTGTGCGAGCCAGCAGCGAGTAGAGAGAGGCACGTCTGCATAAGACGGATCAATTACTTGTACCGTGCACTTTGCACCTCCGCTCTTATCATACCCTTCTTCGCGATGGAGCTCGGCTCACATGTTCCCACAAAACAAAAGGTTCTGAGCGCAGACAGACGTCGCCGTTCAGTGATGATTTTGTTGAGAGCCGGTCGCCATCAAATCCTGCATGATACGTTCCTTCCACCTCTTCTTCACTTCGTCATTGATGTACACCTTCCGCTTTTCCCAGCCCCATACCCGCAGACAGGATCTCTTGGCCCGTCCCATATAGATTATTCTGTGGATCGAAGACCGGGAGACTTCATCGTAGCCAAGTCGGGACCAGAAGGCTGCTGCACCAGGGTCTAGCAGGTCGTGAGCTGTAGTCAACCAGCGCTTGCAGACGCAGGCGATCTGGAAGAATGTTGGATCGAATTTGGCGAAACCAACGTCGTTTGTGGGGTCCGCGAAGTAGGCTAGGATCATGTGGAGGATTTCGAGTGGGAGGGAGTGGACGTGTGCCATGCTCGCTGCGTGTGTCCGAATGTCAGACTGCGGTGTGCTGGGAGTGGATCGTAACGTGGAAGTTTGGCCACTCTCGAGTGAGGCTCGAGTAAACATGGATCCCGCGCATCAGATGAAGGTACGCATGAAGTACGTAATTTGCAACGTCGAAGCAGCACCTGCCACTTCCGTTTCTCAACTCATTGGAAGGTGCAAGCCTCCGCTGCACAGGTAAGTATGCGTCGTCTGACTGCTGGAAGCTTGACCTGTGCTTGCCACGATCACGATGCACACGCTTGACCGTACCCAGCTATCCATACTTGACAAGAGCGGAAGTCGTGACGTTTCGCAAACCGCAACCTAGTCATCAGCGACACTCCGTGTAAAGAACCTCACTATCTGTCGTCCTACCTCGCGACCGACTAGTCCATCAAAATCCTTCACTTCCATGTTAGCCACCTCTTTGACATCCCTCGCTTCCAAGTACAGCCGACTTGCATTCTTGTTGCTCACTCCCGGGATAGCTCGTAATAAATCCTGCGGTGCACTGTTGAACGTCCTTTCTCCTTCGTCCTCTCCTTCTTCCAGACCGAGACGTACAGCCTTGAGTGGATCAGGCTCTTCTTGTTGCTTCTTGAGTTCTTCGAAGATCTGCGCTGTCTGGAAGGGCGAAGATGACCAGATGATCTTCAGGCGTGGGAAAGATAAGGTCAACAGTACAAGCTTCGATTGCAGATCCCTCGTCTCAGTATCTGGTATCTTGAGGTTCGACAAAGACGACGTGAGGTCTGCGAATGGATCGAGAGTAAATGACTTGTTCTGGGCGAACTCGATAAGAAGGAATGGGTACTTGTAATGTTTCAAGAGTGTTTCTGCCTGGTTGAAGAGACGGCCAGATTTGAACGAGCTGATAAGATCGCTGATAGATTTTCTCTCAATGGCAATCTGCGGACTGAGGACGTAATCGCCGACGGTAAGCTGACATGGGACAATCTGCATGTTGCGACCATGCAGCAAGGACGGTAGTGCGGAGCGGAACTCTCGTACGTCAACCACCACAGTGGGTGGTGAGGCTGTTGCGGCAAGGCGACCACCACCAGCTATACGTGTGTTGACTGTACGGAGGAACTGTTCCTGGTCGGATACGTTCGTGTCGGACAGCGTGACCGCCATGCTGCCTCTCTCACGAATGAGCTTTGTAAAGGCATCTTTCTCACGTCGGACTGCGCCGTAATAGCGCTTCTCCTCGACACTGTTGGTATAGAACAGGTGGTAAACGCGGACTGCAAGATCCGTCGACAGGTGGGAGGACCGATAGACCTCTACACGCCGGCTGAATTCCATGTTTGGGCTAAACATGACGATGTACTTCGGCCTGATTTCTTCCAAGAGCAGATCATCTGCATCGCTTGAGAAGGGATGAATGACTATCTGATCGGCCGGGTCGTAGAGCTCGAAGAAATCATCTGTAGCATCTATGAGATCGTCGATAATCGCATCATCCCTCTGCAGGTTCTCTCCATCAGTGACTGGAAGATCTGCAAGCAGGGCATTGAGTTGCGAGTCTTTATCGACGGATTGTCCCACTGCACCTGATGCTGTTCGGCCAAAACCTCCAGCTCCACCACCTCGAATACGTCTTCGCTTGTTTGTGGGAGCTTTGCTTCCGAGCCGGGGATTGACACCGTTACTTTTGATGTCGTGCATCGATTTCTGATTCGCCTCGAACAGCGAGGCACTGACTTGAGCAAAAGTCTTGCGCCAGATGAGGTACTCTCGTAGCTTCAGCCTCAACATGAATTCAGCAGAGCTCTTCTCGTTCTCTTCCGCCTCTTGATGGGGTGCAGCGCCGTTATTCATATCTGTCGGCTGGGGTTTGACGTGCATGAGCTCAAGGTATTCTCGTAGCTGCCGACAAGTTCGTTGATCGTTACACATGATCAGCACGCTGTTGCTTGATCCGTCTCTGATTCGGGGATTGAAGTATTGCTCCGCTTCGATCTCATCAAGCACTTCCGAAAGCACCGCCCACTTTGGCTGCTCTTCAAGAACAGGTGTCAGAGTGTCTGGTAGGTTTGTCGAATGCAGTGCTTCTTTGTCTTTGACGCTGCCAGAGTAGACACGTGCTTTTGCAGTCTGAAAGATTGTATTTGCTGCGTCTAGGAAGAGCCATGGAGATTGATTCTGCCTCGTTGCACCAGGTGGTGGAGAATGTGCAGCTAACACAGTGTCCAAGTACTTCAGTAATGAAACACAATCGTAATACAGTAGTGCCTGCAGGATACTTCGTAAAGTCGTAAGGTCATTCGCAATCTCTTTCGTTCTCCAACTGACTCGATGCCACACAGGATCCAGCTGACGCCGCACTATGGCATCGAAATTGGTGTGCAGAGCTGACTCGGTTGTCCAGTCGTCCATCTCGACACCAGTATTTGCCTTTCGTAGTTCACCAATGCTCGCATCGATGCACTCGAGCACCGCTTGCTGAATTGTCAGCATGTCTTCCGACATCGGTACTTCTAGTTCGATGACTTCTGCTTTCCGCTTCCCTTCAAGACTCTGCGCCACAGAAGCGTGGAATCGCGGCCATATCGATGGTCGTCTCAAGAACAAATTCTTCATCATGGCGGCAAGGGGCGCATAGCTTGAGATGAGCGGTTCAGGTGCATCGCAGAATGCTTTCAGGAACCCGATCTTGTTGTTGTTTCGAAACTCGCGCACAATGAACGCCTCAACGCTTGTAGCTACCACTCGTTCGGCATGAAGCACTACCAGACCAGTCACCGTCTCTGGGTCGAGCAGTTTCGACAGCAAGTCCACGATGAGAATGCGACTGGTGACCGACACAACGCCTCCATCCGCATATATCTTCTCTCGCATTGACACTGTAGCTTTGTCGGTGTTGATCACTCTCAGCCCTTTCGAGAGCGGGCTTCGTGAGGTAGCATGATGCTCGGCCAAAGCTTCACCAATCCATTCGTTTTCACGGTCCTCGGCACCGACAACAATCACGAGCGAATTGCCTGCAACATCGTATGAATGCAGGAGATTCGTGACGATCCTCAAGAGACTAAGACCCTTGGCCAAGATGATGAGAGCATCCTCTGCTCGAAGAAGATTGTATATTTCTTGTTGGAACTGCAACGGCAGAGACAATTTGACCGGCGGCTGCCCGTTTGCCGCCGGCATGATTACATTATGGTCTGGTGTCAAAAAGGGAAGAGTGTTGATGTCTAGAGCAAAGGCAGCGAGGTCACAGCCTTGTACGCGCGCAAGGCTGTGGGGCGCAGACCCCGGCATTCTATCTTGGACTAGTCCAGTCTGGGCGGATTGTCGATCGATCAACATGAGGCACTGCGCCTGTCTATCAACGCTACAGCCGACACCAGGCAAGGCTTCAATGCTCATTCTGTTAATAGGTGTTGTAGTTCCGAATTTGGAAAGTAATGATCAGAGCAGGAAAGAGTCTTGTATCGCCTGCATGTCAACACTACGCTTGTCAAACAGATCAAGATTCCAAAGTCTGTGCTTAACAAGTAGTAAAAATGAGGAAATATATTCAGCATGATAGACAGTAAGAATAGTAAGGAGTGAATCCGACAACTCATACAGCCTTGGGCCACGTGAAGCGCTTTGTAGGATTCCTGCATCTAAATGGACAAGGCAGGGTCACCTCAGCTAGTGATTCGCAATATTAGAATCTCGGTTGTTGTTTGCTTTATGTCTCGTACTGCACGACACTGCTGTCTGGACTGGGAGGGTGGCTAGCAATGCTCGAGCTGGGAGATGGAAGCAATGCCGCAAGTGTCTAATGATTTGTTTGTGCTTAATCAAAACCACTGAACGGAGCGTATCAACATTCTTCTAACAACCATAAATTCAATTGCAGCGTCGACCACTTTTGTTTCCCAAACTCCTTCGTAATGCTCGTGCATGGTCGGCGTTAACCGTGCAAGAACTGGAGCGCTGCGAGGCTGATGCGGAATTGTCGTTGCAGTCAGTACGTCTGTGGACTTCTCACACCCCACCTCGACGAGATAGGCATCCGTGCTCTCGCAACCTGATCGATGCAAACTGCGCATCTACCAGAACAGATATGCCATAAAATGACCAGTGTCGTCTGCCACAACACCGCTCAGATATCGTCGATATCCACGTCTCTGTCACTGTCGCTGCTTCTGTCCTCGTCGAACTCGACGTTGTCCTCAATACCCTCGTGGCCGTAGGTGTCGGTCTCGTTGATCTTGGCATTCTCGGGAAGTTCTCCGTATGCCTTCAGTGATCTGGCCTCGTCGGCCGAATATTTGAGGATCACATCGCCCTTCTCGTCTTGGTAGTCTCTTAGGGAGAGGAGAATGATGTCTCCCTGGTTGATCCAAACTTTCTTTCGCAGCTTGCCACGGATATGTGCTAGACGCTTCTCGCCATCGAAGCAGAGGGCTTCGAGTCGACCATTGCCCAACATCTTGATGACTTGTGCGTATTCTTGACCCTCCTCCTTGAAGGTCAACTCTCGTTTCTCGTTGTCATTTTCGTTCTTTCCTCGTCGCCTATTTTTACCACCCTAGAGGTACTATATTAGCATGCTGTTTTGCGATATGGCTGTAAATCTAGCGTACGCCGCCGCCTAAATCGTAGGCAGTAGGCATTCTCGTCCCTGCGTGGGATGTAGGCAGATGCGCGAAGCGCTGATCGATGGCGGGGTTGCAGGACTCACCTTTCCCTTGTTCTTAGGCATGTTGGCTGGTGTGAGTTCTCAATATGTGATGTCGCAGAGAGAGGACTTCTGAGACGGGGTAGAGAATTTATATGCGGTGAACGACGGCTTGAGTCTGTGCACAAGTTTGTGAGGCAAATCAGTCGTCACATGCCTTTGTTGGTCTCGTCTGCCACGCTGCCTTTGGGCTGCAAACTGATTTCTGGCACTACGCCATTGGTGGGGTGAAATACGGTACTCCACAACATGCACTGCCGCAGTTTTTTCCATCCTTCCCCAAAGTTCAAACTCCTGGTCTCATTCATACGACTAATCAAGTGGCAGTAGGTAACGCTCTCCAATTCACTTTGTATTTCTGGCTAGACAGACTCGCAGCTGCTCTCACACAGCGTGGTCAGAGCTTCTCAATTGTCGTAGGTAGTCTAGCCTAGGGGCTTAAGAGTCGTTTTGTGCCTTCATGAACCCCACTTGGTCAGAAAATCGTGCACGATCTCATTTGCCCCCAGATCTTCGCACTCGTCGGTGGTCACCACGTCGGAGACTCATGCTGGCGTGGCTGTCTATTGATATCAGCACCTTTACATGGTTGAGAGCACATCTATAGGTAGTCGGGAACAATGCTAAAACAATGATGACAACAAACTCCCCGTGCATGAACAGGTAAATGGCTCCAAAGACAAACGATTATCATGAGTTTCAAGTCCGACTTGGATCCCGAACTCTTGAGGAAGTGGTCAAGTAAGCTTACCGGTAGTACAACAAGCGAGATACTCTGGCATTCAGTGCAGTGGTAGCACGGGATACTGGCAGTGAAGGTTTAAACAGGTTCATCGAAGGCGATGGACATATGGATAAGCTGCGCGGACTTGGATTGTAAGCACCGAATGATCAGTCTGTTTTTACTTAATTGTGGTTGTGATTATAAGACATCCTATGCTTTGCCCGTGGACTTCATCCAGTCCATGTGTTGCTCTACATCTTTCTGCATGGCGTTGGTAACTTCTTCCAGAAGCTTTGTCAGCGGCGTATTCGAAGCCTTCTCGGCTTGTATCTTCAAATACGAGTTGTTGACACCGTCGTTGACGTTGCATTTCGAGATACCGTGGTCAAGACACTTCTGGAAGAGCTCCGCGCCAAACCATTCCGTCCCCGCGCCGTGCAGGACGTACCGAACGCGATCCTTTGCTGCCTTGCGAAGTCCATCGAAACGGTCCCACTCGAGTTGTGGTCCTTTCGGCCCATAGTTACCATGAACGTTGCCAAAAGCAGGTGCGATCCATTGGATACCGGTCTCCACGAATTCCTCCTGTTGCTCTGGCGTGGTCAGAATTCCCTCCAGTTCCGCAGTGTCGACGATTCCGTCTTCCCCGCCGTTGATGCGCCCGGGCTCGGCTTCTGTAATGATACCTCGATCGTTGCAGTACTTGACCAACTCCTTCGTCTTCTGCAAGTTCTCTTCCCGCTCATAATGGCTCATGTCCACCATGATACCATCGAAACCACCCATGTCTGCAGCTCGCTTGATGATCTCTGGCGTCTGGGCATGATCCATATGCACAGCTACAGGTACAGAGGCATTGCGTGCCGCTTCTGCTGCTGCATGCACAAGTACGCCGTCGGCATACTCTATTGCCCAAGGGAACAGCTGAACAAGTGCCGGTGACTTCTTGGCCTCTGCAGCTCGAACTGTTGCCAGTATACCTTCAAGGTTGTAGCAGCAAATCGCAGGAACGGCGTACCCGCCCTTGGCGGCTGCCTCCACGATCTGGTAAGCTTTGTTCTGTTTGAGATCTACCATTTTGTCTGAATTCGGTCGTATTGTTGAGTGTTTGAGATGATAGTATGGTAGGTTATGTTCAACCGGCCATATATGACCTCCCAAGCAAGGGCCCTGAGATCAGAATCTTCGGAATTGGAGCTAATCGGTGGTTTGCCGACGCGCTCCGAATGACCCTCCGCACGGGGACGATCCCGCAAAATTATTGCCAGAATGTGTTGCGGACGTTCTCACCGTGACGCACCTTGACTGGTGTGATTCAGCGCAGATGCCGACCGGATATTGAAGCACATCGGCATTTGACCCTCACGGTCGTGATACAGCTATTTTACAACTTGTTCTGCCTTCTCACGATCTTTCTCGCATAAGGATGACTATCTCCTCGGTATACGTACGGATCCAGCTCCGTCGTATTTAGTAAGCCAGGATGAGCCTCGCTTAATGATCGGATGCCGACTTGCTGCATGGCAGTCTCCAATTCATCCTTTAAGATGTCGATCAAGTGACCTACACCTTGCTCGCCGTACCCGACTGCGTACAGGTAAGGTCGACCCAAGCATACTGCGCTTGCGCCCAGACAAATTGCCTTGAGTATGTCGCTGCCCCGTCTGACGCCACCGTCTATGAACACTTCCATCTGCTCAAGCACTTCGGGGCAATTAGCCTGGATTTCCAGTAAGGTGAGGATGCTGGGCTGAGCTGTATCGACAGCTCTTCCACCATGGTTTGAGATGTAGATGCCAGCACAGCCGTGCTCCAACGCCTTCCGCGCATCAGCTGCACTCTGCACGCCCTTGACGAATATTGGTGCATCGGTCAAGGTTTTGAGCCATGCAATGTCGGACCATCTCAGACTCGGGTCAATGAAGCTCCCCGTGGAGCGGGCAAGACCTGAGCCTTTCTTGTCACCGGCAACGGACTGGACAGCCATGTGCTTCTGTGCTTGATAGCCAGCATCAAGCTGTATTCGCTCATCGGCTTCGCGCTTGCCAACCACCGGTAGGTCCACTGTGACAAGTAATGCGGCAGGGTTTAGCGACGAGACTTGCTTCACAAGCTGCTCCGTGGCTCTACGGTCCTTGTTAACGTACAGCTGATAAAATAGAGGATAGTCTTGGTCGTCGACGGCAGATCTGATCTCTGAATAAGAGAAGGAGGCATTGTTACAAGCTATGATAGTGGTGCCTCGCGAGTGCGCAGCTCTAAACATAGCAAGTTCTCCATCAGGGTGTGAGAGCTTGGCAAGAGCTGCTGGAGAGCTGAATACTGGAATGGAGAACTTGTTTCCAAGGACTGTAGCCGAGGTGTCTGGGTCTTGGACACCGACCATGACTCGAGGACGGAAAAAGATACGTTGGTAGAAGTTTGCATTAGCGGCATGAGTGAGATTGTCATTTGCAGCACCAGCTTGGAATGCCCATGTCTTCTTGGATAGAGCCTTTTGCGCCGCGGCCTCGAAATCATAAGTGTTGAGAATCTGGCTGAGATCAGGCTTCGCGTCTGGGTCCGACGTATGCTCTTTGTTGGCAACTTGATTGTTCTTCCATTCTTCAGTCACTGTCGATTCGTCGAGTTGTCCCTTGTTCGCCGATGATGGCAGGGTCCTAGATACAAGTGATGGGCCATGCACCTCATTGTATGCTTGTGAGGAGTCCTGCCCTGCGTACTCTAAAATGATATCAGGTCCACCAGGATGGCTCGGTGCAAAGGAGGTAATGTCCCATATTGTGCCGTTAATCACTGTCCACAGGTCTTGCGCTGATTTGTGCTTGGAGAGCTCCTCCACAGAGATCTTTCTTCCCGAAGACATGATGAAATTCTCATTCAGGAATACGTGTCGAATATGATAAGCTGGGATGCTACAGAGCCGCGGCCTACTTAGCGGGCGCACTACATAGACAGAGAAACATGAACGCTTATGCGATGGATATATAGTCGTTGGCGTGAGGTGTGTTTGCTTCAGCAGGCTGTTGCCGAGGACAAAAGTGGCAACCAGCCTGAGTCCAGCACTAAATGCGGAGAGATCTAGTCTCCCCACACCAAACCTTGCACGTCTGCTTCTCAATCACGCTTGACCTGATTTAGAATCTCAAGCTAGAAGCCAAAGCTTATTGAGCTAATGACATTGCATACATTTTGTACTCTAGAATTGATCAGATACAATATCTATGTTCCGCCATGTGTGACCGATCATGGGGGACATGTTGTATCTGTTGACATGAATGTACAATCAAGCACTCACGGGCTGCCCTATCCCCGCAATCTAGACCCACCTACCATCCGCGTTTGGGAAACCAATTGCCAAGTCGCGGCCAGCTGCGGGAAATGTTGCCTCTTCCTAATGCATGTGGTAAGAAAGCGTCGGCGTAAGCACGAAAACGAGACTTACTGATGCCCCCCTGTACCACGCGGTCGTCCACTGCCAAAGCAACGACAGTAACAACCCTGCACCCATCGCAAGTGCCATGACCTGTCCAGAGGAGTCTATGCTTTGCACTTGCGTAATACGGTTTCCAGTAATAGTACACTCGATGGAGGCAATCGTTACAACCATCACTACCACATGACGGAATATCCCGTACCTGCGACGTGGTCGTTAGCCCAAGGAATGCAACGAGGTGGAGGCATGTTAGCTGACCACCTGGCAAAAAACCGTCGACAGATACCTAGAGCATTGGACTGCTCGTCCTTGTCGGTAGCGGTTCCAACTTCCAATACCGGTCTCGCCAATTCAAATACAAGACCTACGCACACTGTCCCCCAGATGATCGCCTTGACGACAAGATTCATGAGCGTCGCAAGACCCCCACTTGCCATGTCCATAGCCGAGAGGACAGTCCACTCAACGAGCTCAGATAAGACGAGGTTCCCCGCCTTGTCACCTCGCAGTACAACAACCAGTTCAACGGTACGAAGCAGTATTAGCCAGCCTCGAAAACGTCTAAATTGCCCGACATCGGTTCCACGACCCTTCCCGAAGACATAGAACTCGAACGCTCCCCCAGGCGAGTCCATGAAGTCTATTCCGTTGTGGAGCCATAATCGCAGACTGAACCAGCATGCGATCGCGAAGATTGCGATGCCTATCACCACGAACATGACCCCAAGCCTGACATGCCGTGATCTCTCCGCGAACGACTTCCTCTTAATATGAAAGGGCATGTGTACCAGCGCAGCGCCTCCCCAGAGAAGTTGAAGGACAATTGACATTTCGGCATTGAAAGTGCACGATTTGGGCAGGATCAGCAGGCATACTGCTGCAAGCATACCTACCTGAGAGAGGGCGTACGAGCCAGCGATCATGTGTCTCGCAGAGGGCATGAAGCACATGGCGAAGGTCGCTGCTATCCATTGATGATATATACCTAGTCGTACGCCTAGGCCATAGATATCGGAATTACCTCGAAATCCTTCCTCATGCTCACGCGTCAGGCAGGATGTCGTGTCTTGCTTGGAACGACTGCCGATACCAACCATCAAGGTGACCCACACTGCGGAAAGCCAGAGCGTGCGAACGAGAAGATCGTCAAGCACAAGCGATCGATCATCTTCCTCCATGGTTGTGGAAAATAGTTGGATACTCTGAATTTATACGATGGTGTATTCATTGCCAGTGGAGACGTCGTGGTGGTAGGACTAGTAAGTTGTAGCTCTGGGGAAGTCGATCGTTGGCGCCGTAGTTGCGGTCGTTGTCGCTGGTCATTGGAAGGTGACGATTCTTCATCCGTAGACGATGTTAACAGCAACATGAAAGGTGCCATCAGGATGAGTAGTAGCATTAACGGCATGACCATGATTCCGGCCTTGACTTTCGTCCACATGGTGTATGCATTCCAGTCCGAGACGGGCTGGTCAAAAGGCTCATATGGTGTGACATAGGGTTCAGATGCTGTTGCATTGCTGCCGTCGCAAGAAACTTGTGGATCGTCCATTTGTGCTGAATCTTGAAGTCGTGAGCTATCTACCACAACCAAATTCGGTTTCTGCGTGTCCGTGCCACCATTGTTCAGAGTCATCTTGTGTGCAACAAAAACAGGAAGTAAGAACGCAGGAAGATGTAGAGATCAAGAGGTTCTTGCGTGCTTATGTACAAGCCACCCGACCCTTGCATTTAGCACTGCCTCAAGCTGATTTAAGAAGCGAGACGCCGCTTGTGTGCACTTGATATGTACCTTGTGAGACCCCGTTGCTCTAACGGGCATTATCACAGGCATGCGACAGTCCAAGGCAGTCTACTCACACATTTGTAGAGCGGCCTTACGTGTCTGGTTGTGATTGATTACATGGGGTCATCGACAAACCTGCAACGCACCTTGTACGGCCATAGACGAGAGCGCAGAGGCGTTAACAATTGGTGACCCTCAGGACTGGGCTCACTGATCCAGGACCGATAGATCGCTAGAATCTCGGCAGCTTTTGCGCGTTGCGTGCCTGACAAGTGCCTGAGATGGGCAGGAATTTTGTTAGCATCCACTTTTATCTTACACTACGAGTGGTATCATCGTTGAATACTCCGAGAAACCTTCCAGAGCCAAATACAATGGTCGTCCCGCGTCTTTGCAGCTTATGCGAAGTGTAGGCATTTGTCAAGATGATGCTTAACGACAAACGTGGGTTTAATTGAGCTCAATTCGTTCTACTGATACGCCACATCAGCCAATCGTCAACATGCCTAACACTAAAGCAACCAAGGCACTTCAAAAACGATCAGACGCTGCACTCGAATCGTTCCACCGGTATTACGCGACGTTGTGGGGCGAAGAGAGATGGCAGTCCCTCTTCGCGGCCTTGATTCTGTCAACCCGATATTGTGCTCTTGTAAATCGCTTCGCTATCCAGGCTGAAGTCCAAGACCTCCTCAAGAATGACTTCGATCACAGCACACCGAATTTTAAACCAATTCTAGTTCCAATGATGTCGTCTGAGAGGAAAGTCCATTTCCCAGTGGTGGTGCAATCCTCTACCAGCCACTCCTTCCCAGTACCCAGCCAAGTATCATCAAACAAGGCAGGCGGACCAATGCTTAGCCACTGGAACATGGATCTAGCTTCAGTCTTGGCGGCTTGCGTGCTGCGAGCACGACCAGGTAATCGTGTGCTCGACTTGTGCGCCGCCCCTGGAGGCAAATCCCTTGCGCTTGCACAGATGCTATGGCCCGAACTTTATGCTGATCACACGAGCAGCTCGCAAAGCACAAGCGAGATACAAAGCACCTGCCTGCATTCCAATGAATTTGATCATGCCCGCCACAAACGGCTTCTGGCGAACATGCAATCCTACCTACCCCCGAGCTTGTTCGCTGATGACGCAGTTAAAGTCGTTCGCATTGATGGGACCGACAAGTCGGCAGTGCATGAGCTCCCCCTTGGGCCAGGGAGTTATGATAAAGTGTTACTGGATGCTCCGTGTTCTTCGGAAAGACACGTCATTCAGGCGCATGTCAAGGCCGCATCGGCCGGCCAGGTCGCAGACGAAATAGCAAACTGGAAGTCAAGTCATACCAAATCACTTGCCAAAACACAAGCCGCATTGCTAATGACGGCACTCAAGGCTGTAAAGCTTGGCGGCAAGGTTCTGTACGCCACTTGCTCAATTTCCCAAGAAGAGAATGACAATGTGATAGAGAGAGCAATGGAAGCTGTCAAACGCGAGCGGAAGAAGAACTCCGACTCTGCACAAAGCGCATGGAAGATCAGAGTTGACAGTGCTTTCGAAAGTGATGCAAGTGGAAAGGACTTGCTCGAGAGCATGACTGAGGCAACAAAATATGGCAGAATAGCTCTTCCTGACCATCCAGCTGGGGGCCGGTGGGGACCGTTGTACTTCTGCTTGATACAGAAAGTGCCATACAAAGGCAAGACCGAGGTGGCCTTCAGCGCCGAAGCTGAGCAGAGCCGCAGCTAGACCTCGTCCTGAACTCCGGCAAGAACTGGAAGCTTGAAGCCAAGCTTTTCCAGTACTAGGCTTAGTTGGAGATAAGAATTTGCTTAGCTTCTCATGTGGCCCAATGAGCAGCCACCATTATTATCCCTCAAGTCTCGACCCCCTCACTAGGATGAGGCTTTACCCAAAGTGGTGACGCGACCCGAGAAGCTGGACCCTGAAGGTGGACATGATGTGACCTCGCCGTGTTCGCTTTATCTTCTCGAAAGCTTGTGGGAAAAACGTAAAAAGGCAGCCCGACTTTAATGGTCGCGTGGTCATATTCTTCCCTTGTATAAGGTGTGCAAGTCGTTCGTGTCGCCAGCTCGATTGCATTGACTATCTTGAGTCTCAGCAACGGTTCTACTGATGTCCGGTACAATGTCTTCAGACGAGGAGCTAGGCCATAGCAAGGCCCTCAACGTTGACGAGAAGCAACTCGCTCAACGCTCCTCGAGCGTAGAGGTATACAACAACGCATATGTCACCCAGGACAATGGCATCCTCTCAAAGCTCCGCCGTTTCGAAGCGAGGCTCGACAGCAAACTCGGTGTCGAGTCCGAAGCCATCAACCGCAAGTTGCCTGAAGAGAAGCGCCCCGTCCCATGGCACCAGCAGCTGACCATGGCACTGCTTTGGGCTTCCGGCACAATGAACACTTCGTGCTTCGCGACCGGCTTTCTAGGCTGGGAATTCGGCCTCAGCCTGAAACAATCCATCCTTATTACAGTCTTCGCATCCATCCTCGGCGGCGCAGTCACAGGCTTCAGCGCAACGTTTGGAGCAGCGACAGGGTTGCGCCAGATCTCCGTCTCGAGGTACAGCTTCGGATGGTGGCCAAACAAAATCATCGCGGCGCTCAACACCATCGTCCAGATCGGCTGGGCAAGCGTCGGGTGCATTACAGGCGGCCTAGCTCTGACCGCCGTTGCTGACGGCCACGTCTCACTTATCCTGGGAATTATCATCCTCGCCGTAGTAGCCATGCTCATCTCGTTCGTGGGCCTGAAAGCAATCCTAGTCTACGAGCGCTACGCCTGGTTCATCTTCTTCATCATCTTCATGATCTTCTTCGGCGAAACCGGCAGATACGCCGACAACACAACGCCGACCTCGCTCACAGGCGCCGACCTCAGCGGCACGGTCCTCAGTCTCGTCGCAATCGTCTACGGCAGCTCAGCCTCGTGGTGCACAATGGCCAGCGACTACTACGTCCACTACCCGGCCAACGTGTCGCGCGTCAAGGTCTTCTTCCTGACCACCTTCGGCATCGCCATCCCGACCAGCATCGGCATGGTGGCCGGATGCGTCGTCGCAAGCGGTCTCAACAACCGACCCGACTGGCACAGCACCTACGAGAACGACGGGCTCGGCTTCCTCATCCAGGAGATGCTGTACCCGCGCGGCTTCGCAAAGTTCATCCTCACTCTGCTGGTGCTGAGCGGCATCAACACGAACATCATCTCAATCTACAGCGCCGCCATCTCGTGCCAGCAGTTCTCGCGCCCCTTCTCGCGAGTCCCGCGCTTCATCTGGACCCTCCTGTGCTTCGCCGTCATCTTGGCGCTGGCCGTCGGCGGCCGCGAGGCGCTGAACGCGTACCTAGAGAACTTCCTATCTCTCCTGGGCTACTGGTGCACCAGCTACGTCGTCATCTTGTTCTGCGAGCACTACGTCTTCCGCGGCGGCAAGTTCGAGAACTACGATTTGGATGGCTGGAATGACCCCGCGAGGTTGCCCGTGGGACTTGCGGCGCTTGCGGCCTTCTCTTTGGGCATTGTGGCGTGGTGTATGGGGATGGTGGAGACGTGGTACGTTGGGCCTGTCGGGAAGTTGATCGGTGCTTATGGCGGTGATGTTGCAAATGAGTTCACATTCGTGGTTACTCTGATTGTTTATTTGCCGGCTCGATATCTTGAGAAGAGAATTATCGGACGGTAGGAGGAGATGTTTGACAGTTAACATGCCTTGAATGGAAGGTCGTGGGATAATGAGATTGAGATCGTCTTACAATACCCTCAAGGTTATGTATCACTTGCATTGAACCTATACCAGTACCCCTCGTGACTAAGCTTCAGATAGTCCATGCTGGGGAGATGGAAGTGGCGTCGGGCCCACCGCATTCTATAAAGGCATCCAACCCTGACTGGCCAGCGTGACGCCCGATATGGGGCACGGTGTGCAGCCTAGTATTGGATTCGACTGGTGATTTGTGATTGAGGTACATTAAGTACAGTACTAAAGCTTTGCTTTTGCTACGGAGTAGAATGCCTCAATATCACATGAAACCAACGCTGAAACCCACAATTGACATCGCGGGGTAATGTAGGCCAGACATCAGCCAAGAGGTGCATGTATGCGTTGGCACGAGGCACCAAAGAAGTATGTGAGTCCACGACGTGCCGACGGGCTTCACACAGTATCTACTGCATAAATTGTAGACTGAACAACTGTCCTGTTCGGAAACAGTGACATTCTTATTCTGCTATTTGCATCGGCGTCATTTGGCCAGCGGCATACGACCATGGCTGAGCTTCCAGGAGTAGGATTGATAACAGGAGCAGGTTCAGGTCCGTTGCTTTCCCACACAGCTCGGAGCTGAGATTGCAAACGACATATCTGACCCTGGAGTCCAGGTATTGGACAAGCTACAGCCTTGGCATTCGTCCGAGCGGGTTGCACACGGCTCTCCCTGGCTGACCTCAATGCTCAAGGCCTGGAGAGTACGCGTGAGCAGATAAAGAAGATCAGTCCAGAAGTTCAAGTCAACCTCTCGGTGGGCGACATCACGAGCGTTGAGTTTGTCGACGGTCTCGTTGACACGACTGTCAAACAGTTTGGCTGCCTTGACTACGCCGTCAATGCAGCAGGCACCATTGGTCCTTGGGCGAACTCGCAAGAGCTAAAACTCGAGGACGCTGACAGGGTCATGGACGTCAATTATCGTGGGACATTCTTGTGTGGTAGAGCCGAGATCCGTGCGATGTTGAAGAATGAACCGAAAGGGCCAGATGACATTCCTGGACAGCGAGGAGCAATCGTGCATATTGCAAGCGGACTGGCCTTTGTCGGTAGGCAAGGTGCACGTGAGTACTCCGAACCATTGTGTTGTCGTGTTTCCTGCTTGAGTTCATGCTAAGTATCAATGTGTCAGCCGTGTATTGTGCGTCGAAAGGGGCCGTGGTGCAACTCGCTCGAGCCGATGCTCTCGATTACAGTAAAGATGGCATTCGCATCAACTGTGTTTGTCCGGGCCTGACCGAAACTCCACTTGCCACCGGAAACAACAATCCGGCCATGTTGAAGGCTTTGGAGCCAGTTCTTGCTATGCACCCTATGAGCCGGTGGGGAAGGGCGCGCGAGATTGCTGACGCTGCAGTTTTTCTGTGCTCGATGCGGGCGTCTTTCATACAAGGACATGCTTTGCCAGTTGACGGTGGCTATCTGGCGGCTTGAAAGGATGTATGGGCTTGCGCTAGGTTTGATCTGCTTCCCGCTGTACCACACCGCAATAACACGTACCCATCGGCAGCTGGGAAGCGGTACGTGTTGGCTAGCATCTATCATGAGCCGATAATCATGTATTGCGTTCCGCAGTCTCTTGTGTCTAGAACCTGACGGTCATGGGGCCGATATGAGATTCGTAAGTATGCAAGGGGGCCACGGCTTGCCTGATGCAATAGTCGGCGCTTATCTTGTGAAGTGCATTGTTAACAGTCTGTATATCATCAACATCTATTAGCTGCTTACGAGCCATGATAATGCGCAAAGGCCAAAGCAGCTGCAGGACGTCACCCCAACATACAGAACGATCAAGCACCGCCTGTTGAGCAGAAATGGCAGATGTCGCACTCAATAGCTGCGGTCCGAGGATGTAAGGTATAGTCCGCACTGTCTGCGCGGTAAGGGAAGAGATGGTGCTCGTGCCGTGCGCGACCATGGCGCTGATCTGACTGCGGTCGACTGCAGAGTCGGGCTGGGAAAAATCGCACTGGGCCAGATCAAGCATGAATTGCAGCGCTCGCATGTAGTACGCTCGATATATGTTGCACAGGTTCACCTTGTCCAGACTGACGACCTCGTCGAGAGGAAGGTCGTCCATAGCTTCGTGGAATAGCACGTCGATAGCCTGCACCTGAAACCAGACAGAACCTATCTCTGGGCCTAGCAGCTCAGACGATGAGACACGAAGGGACCTGCATATCGTGGCAGACGTCACCGCTGTGTTGTAAGCGAATCTACTCAATCGAACAAGATCGGCGTCCATGATCGGATCGCGATCTTCAAGGTCATCCAGCCAGGTCCTGATGAAGGATGGACATTCGATGCCTGCGATAAGTGACAATATTTGCGTCGGTCGAACCAAAATCCAGAAGACACTACGGCCTGTATGCGTCTGCAATTGCTCTGGCCCTCTTAGGCGTAGGAGTTGCAGAAGCCCTTGAGCGTGTATGCTCCACGTGGCAGCCGGTATTGTCACGTTGATTGGACTCTGAGGTCCTGTGACAGTCTGCGGTGGGTTTGTTAGCTTTCTAGCGCTGGGGCGCGGGGAACATTGTTTACCTCGTACAGACTCAACAGCCAAACACTCACAGAAGCCTCATCCGTACGACAGAGGACTGTATCACCCACAAGACCATTTGCAGCAGCTAATGCTTGACCGTAAGCGCGATCTCGAATGGTGTTTGCGGTGTCCGTGCCGGACTTGTTAGTGAGGAATGCAAGTCCCAGGGCTCTACAGCACAATGTGAGAGCTGCTTCGTCATTCTGTCGAAGCAGCATTGCAGGTAAGAATTCAGCTTTCCCGAAATATCGAGAACCATGAGGCCTCTGAGCTGAAAGCATACTAAGGACCAGTTGAACAGCGAGTGAACCCCATTGCTCTGGATGCAGACGTAGCTGGTGTGAATGCCAACCTTGCTGCATGACAATTGAATCCATCGCTGTGAAATCGAAATGTGCCAAGGATCGTGTTGGCTGAGGTAGATTCTGCGGTGCTGTGCTGCCTGGATTGTCGGTCTCGAAGGCCTCTTCGATGTTGAGACGACGCCTGTCTCGACTTGCAGATGGTCCCATCAGCGTCGTCGCATCTTCATTTCTGAACAAAAGTGATGTCTCGTCTCGGTATCCCGGGCATCGTTTACCCACCCTAAGGCATCTTTCACATTCTGGTCGGCCGAGGTCGCACTGTACCGTGTCAGTCTTGCGATTGACCCCTTTACTAGAATCTATTACCTTCACTCGGCGCCTTCTGCACTCGTGGCAGTCTTTACTTGGTCTTCCAGTATTTGGCATGTCGGTAGAAATTGGCGAGGAGGCACTGAATGCGCGTTGGCGGTCGATGGCGAATGATGCCTATGGTCGCCATCATGCTGAACGTTCTTTAAGTATTCCATGATGGTGCTTTCGTCAATACCAAAGTTGGGCATTGCGACGCAACTCGTCTTCTTCGGTATGGATTATCCTTTCCGTAGTTAGCAGATGCCTCGAAGCCCACGTTCAGCACAACGCGAGCTCGTGCGGTAGAACCAGAATTGGCTAGCGTGGGCTAGCGTTTGCGAGCTTGGGGCTTCATCTGGATCATCTAGCGATACCGACTTCAGCCCCCAAATCAAGATCAGCGTGAGGCTCAGTCAACGGGTGTTCCGTCAAGTTGGCGCAGCCAAGGCGCCCCGTTAATGGGATGCTAAAGGTACAGTTCATTGGCTTCGTCAATGCCAAAAGTACTCAAGCACGCAGCTCTCTGGTCAGGAAACATCTGCGCCAGGGTGATGAAGCAGGTTTACCGCCTCACCAGTTCTGGCTATCAGTGAGGATGTTGCTGTGCAGAAGAACCTTGGTCCTCAAATGCATAGTCGCCAGCGAGGCATCATAGCCGATGGACTAGCATAGAGTCACTGTGATGCCTCCTTGTTGTAGCTTGTTCATGGGTGATCAAAGTGCAAGCATGAGTGACGTATGGCTCGCACGCTCCGTCAGCTCTTCGCCCATTCCACCGTGAGTCGACTTGTAAGAAGTGTACGAGTCTGAGCACGAACGCGGTCCAACGTGGATCGGAGACAGTCGACAAAGGAAGGAAGGTCACCTCGAGCAGATGTGTCAGAAGCATAGTCGCGGCAAAGAACGCGCCAAAGAAGTCTCCCAGACACCTGGAATCCTTGGCAGCAAGAAATCCTCATACCCTCGCCAACAAATGGCAAGTGTCAAGCCCTCAAGCTGTAGTTGGCTCGTGATCCACGTACTATAGCTCCTCGAGTTCAACGTAGCACCATTGATTTCGAGATGGTGCGCATTCCTACATGTTGACCTCCAACCTCGCTGCGCCCACCTTCTCGGCCTCGGCGTTCAGAGCTTCTACTTCTCCAGAGGTGAACGGTATGCCGTTTCTCCTTCTGTCTTCTTCCCTTTCTATCTCAATCTCGCCGGGATAATAGATTCTTTCAACACCTGCCGCTTTCTCACTACCTACCACTTTTTGATACAGATAATCCATCCGATCCTTGAACTCCTCTAAGCTCATGAACAGATCCGGCTTGATTGCTACAAGAAAGTGACCGACATTTGCAGGTTTCGAGGCGTCGTAGGGATTTGTAACTCCACCTGCGAACGCTGAGCCGGATAGTACGCCGGAAAAGACATCCATCATGATGCTTAGCGCTGATCCCTTGGGTCCGCCCATTGGTAGCATCACACCTCCTAGCGCTGCAGTTGGATCATCCGTCGGTTTGCCATCTTTGTCGAGCGCCCAGTCCAGCGGTATCTTCTCATCTCTTCGCTTGGCCTTGTAGATCTTCCCACGGGCCGCGACCGAGGGTGCCATATCCAAGATAAAAGGCTTCGTGCGTCCCGCTGGGGCACCACATGCTATCGGACTCGTACCTATCACTTTTTCCTTTCCTCCCCATACTGGCAGAGCAGGTGATGAATTAGTGAAGACGAGGCTCATCATATCACTCTCAATCGCCCGCTGACATATCCACGCGGACATTCCATAGTGGTTGCTGTGATTCACACTGGCCATACCAATACCATACAACTTTGCAGCCTCTATAGCATGATCAATCGCCATCGTGGCGCCAAGTGACCCAAAGCTATTCTTGCCATCGACTTGCGCTACGACAGGCGTTACAGCTGTAATTTCTGGCACGGATTGCGGATCAAGTACACCTTGCCGGACTCGTTCCATGTAAGAGGGGATCCTGTTTACGCCATGTGTGTCGACGCCTCTGAGATCGGCGGCGACCAGACAGCGCGCAACAGTCTCGGCAGAGGCTTCCGGAACATTGTTTCCAATGAGTATGCCCTTTGCAAACTCGTAGACCTTATCGTGTTTGTATAGAGACAGGACTGCTTGTGGTGCATCTGACGCCATGATGGTTGCGTCTCAAGCCCTGGTAAGAATGAGCAAGCTTCTGCTGCGACGCATCAGTCAAAACCACACAGGTTACCTATGATGTCAGTCGTGTAGTTGAGACCGATGAAGTGGCACAACAGACAGACTGGAGGTTTTCCTAGTCGAAGGAGTGCTTGTTGGAACACGTCTCAAGTGCCTCCAAGGCTTCATAACCCTTACCGTTAACCGGACCTAGCCGGTGACATTACCGTGGGCATACGACGATGATCAGCAGGCGGGACACCTTGACGCCACGGGTGCTTCCGACCGAGGGAGGTGCAGGAAGTACGAACACTACGCCTCTTATGGTAGGTAGGATCAGTTAGGATTGCGAGATCAGACGGAGGTAGTCAATAGAGTAAACAGGCGTGGTCGGCAGCGTCTTCGTAGATTGGGCGCTACGGTCGAGCACTACTTTCACTGAACATGCCTGGAGCACCTCCCCAAGTCCCAACTCGAAGCTTTTCTAGCGCGTCATAGCTGGAGGTCTTTGACGCAGTAACAACGAAAACATGGCCCACCACAGTCTACAACCCGGCTTCTTTCATCACTCTCGACATTACGACTTCTCCAGAAGTTAGTGGAAGAAGCCAGCCATGTGCGACCAGCCCGATACACGACGGGGCATACGATAGTTAATCCTATAACGACACCGCCGTCCCCATCCTCCCAGCGAGCACCACAGGCTCGGAACCCAGCACGGCGGCATTCATGCCTGCTCTTTCCAATACACATGATAGCTATGCCGGCTCACGTGGTTCCCAGCCTCACCAGTGGTCTTCGATCGTGGGTATCGCGACCGCAATAGTAGGCAATGTCCTGATCTCCTTCGCACTCAATACCCAGCGCTATGCCCACATCCGAATCGATCGCGAGTACAAAGATCAGCAGGATCCTGAGGCAAAGAAGGCTCGCAAGCATCTGCCCAAGAAACTGCGCAATTATGGCTCCGCAGTACAGCAAGAGGAAGCCGCTGAAGAACGTCAGAGGATCAATGAGAACGCAGAAGTGCCTGAGGTTCTGACTGGTCGGCGCAGTAACGAAGAGAACTCGAGATCCAATGGCAAAGGACATGCCTCACGTGATACCCTCGAGCCGGTGCAAGAAGAGGACGAAGAGGGAGAAGGGGAAGAAGACGACGGAGAAGACCATGGCCGTCCGTCGTACCTGAAGTCACCATGGTGGTGGCTAGGCATTGTGCTGATGACCGTGGGTGAGACTGGAAACTTTCTTGCGTACGGCTTCGCCCCAGCGTCCATTGTCAGTCCGCTTGGCGTGGTCGCCCTGGTCTCGAATTGCCTGATTGCTCCATTGATGCTCAAGGAGCGCTTTCGGCAACGCGACTTCTGGGGCGTGTTGATCGCGATTGGTGGGGCCGTTACTGTTGTACTCTCGGCGAAAACGCAGGAAAAGCAGTTGGGACCAGAAGGCCTGTGGGCGGACATCAAAAGGTGGGAGTTTTTGGTCTATGTGCTAATCACTGTCATTTGCATAATTGCTCTCATGTTCGCCAGCCCAAAGTACGGCCAAAAGTCTATCATGGTTGACTTGGGTTTGGTCGGCTTGTTCGGTGGTTACACAGCACTCTCTACCAAAGGTGTTGCTTCACTACTGTCAACTTCGCTGTACAGGGCATTCGAGTATCCCATTCTCTATGTGCTCGTGCTCATTTTGGTTGCATCGGCCATCATGCAGATCCGATACTTGAACCGGGCATTGCAGAACTTTAACTCAACACAAGTCATACCTGTGCAGTTTGTGCTTTTTACCTTGTCCGTCATCATCGGGTCAGCTGTGCTGTACAGAGATTTTGAACGCACCGATGTCGATCATGTGCTCAAGTTCATCTTCGGCTGCCTCTTGACGTTTAGCGGCGTTTACCTGATCACAAGCGGGCGCAAACATGAAGACGAAGAAGAAGATGAGTCAGGGAAGGACCACGACGCAGAACAAATCCATCTGCTTGACGAGGAAGCAGAAGACGAGTCCTCACAAATCAAGCAAGAACTCGATCTCAAGGTCGACACCACAAACATCGAACCATTAGCACCCCAAACACCACTTCAGGCCCCATCCCATGCCTCTTCTGCCGTACCGTCAATATCAATCACACCTGCCGCGAGGGATGACTTGAACAAAAATCCTTTCCTCTCGTCGACCGACCATCTAGCTCGGGTTCAAGGCGACGCAAGCGGTGATCGTCCGCGGACACCACGCGGCCAGACACTCCCGTCTGCTTCGACATCTTACACACCATCCTTCACACCTCGATCATCTGCGCAGGAGCGTCTCAGCCGCACGATCTCTTCGCCAGCACAACCCGTGACACCGACACGCCGAGCTGCGTCCCCTGCCAAGCCGGCAGTCGCGGACACGATAACACGACGTGGAAGTATAGCACGCCTTCTCCCCGGACCCATTCTCCAACCTCTATCCAGCTCCCTATCAGGCATCGCCGCAGACCACATCCTCCGGGGCGAAGGCACCCCAACCTCGAACCGCAGAGCATTGCGCAGACACCGATCGAACTGGGAAGCAACACGCCACCAGTCCGCAGCCACAGGCCCCTCCCAAGCGGACCTCGAAGCCCAACCCGCCAGCGCATTCGCGTCCGAAGCATCCGTCCGACGCGCGCTGGACGCAAGTAGAGCACAAGCTGCAGTACGTGGTGAAGACAGCCCGTTGCTCACGCGGACGAGGACCAGGCCGGACGAGGAACAGGGCATCGCCAGCAGCCTGAAGAACACGAAAGGCCGGCTCCGAAGCATGAGCGAAACACTAACGAACTTGATGACTGGCAGGCGAGGAAGTAAAGACGATGGTAGTAACGAGGGACCCGAGACGCCACGGACTGTCAGATGAGCGAGGACAGAAACATGTTTGGGTCCCATCAAGTAAGCCGTAAGCGACGAACAATTTTTGATTCTGCATAATTGTAAACTCATGCGACGGACGCAATGGTACATCGTACATCCATCTCTGGCCTCGTGCCGCACTATACCTTGATGAGCCCCATGCAAAAGACTCGACTCGGACGTGGCTGCCAGTGAAAAGACCTCCGTAGCGCTCCCTAAGCTACCTACCTACCTACCTACCTACCTCCTGTCATTCGTTGGTCAAATGAATGTAGTCCCGTCAAATTACATGCATCAGAGTCATCGCTCGCTCCAAGCAAGCAGTCCGCCCCGAACCCAAGAGCGATCGATACAGTATCTACTCCAACGGAAAAACGGGCAAAAACCGCCCAAGCCCGATCTAGCAAGCCCTTTATCCTAAAGCGGTAACTACGCGAGATCGAGGACCGAGGTTAAGTGCTTCCTAAGTCGTGCCGCACTTCCCCCCCTAAAAATACTACGACCACCAGCCACGCCATGCGTGCCACGTGGAAAGACGTTGCAAAGAGACGCACTGAATGAGTCTCGCTCGCTCGTCTGCGGTTTGCTTCTTATGCTACGTATTTTCCATCGATTTGTCGACAGAAGTTTTTGGTCACCTAGAATCATTACATGTTGCTGGTGGGCGGCCATGGATGTCATCTTCTAATGCCCTCTACCAATCTTCAGCTACAAAGACATTGTGGAGAATCAGTCGCGCCTGTAGGCCATAACCTCCATGACACGAGTTCATGTCGATGTAGAACTTTTCCCGCGGGTCGTCAAGCGGAAGGATGTGTCGTCGGCTTGGAAAAAACCTGGCTGTGACGGCTTTTACGACATTGATCACAATCAATGCGTATGACTTGTGGTTGTTCGACCCCACGGCCGACGTCTATTCAAGCCCATCGACAGAGTACCGTTCCAAACTCTTAGATTTGGAGTTGGAGCTGTCGAAGCGTGACACCAGCTGCGACATGCTCTACGCGAGGACCATAGGTATGATATAAGCAATTCCCTCAGATAGGCGAGCTATCAGACCATCACGTCGATCTTATGCTGCGATCTCTTGTTTGACCCAGCTCTCAAGACCGCCCTTGGCGATAATCTCCTGTACGTTCGGTGGCAGCTCGCCAACTGATTCTGTCCACGTCTTTCCGCCTTTACCTTCAGTAACCTGAATTTGACTCTTCTTCACATCCCAAACCAGCTTCCATCCAGTCCGTCTGCTCAATTGCTTCTCTGCTGGCGCAGTTGGGCCAGGTGTGGTCGAATCAAGACTCTGTTGGCCCTCTTTGTTGCCGAAAGGCTCGGTGATTTCATGTGTCGGCTCTTGCGGCTTAGCGCCGTACGTCTCTCGCAATCTCTTGATCAACTTAGGCACCTCGAGACCCATGAGTGCGTTGTTGATGCTGTTGCGAGAAAAGATGTTGCCGAAGCTGCCTGCGACTACAAGCGGGATTTTCTTGGCGAGGATAGCAGTCGCAGCTTGTTCTCGCGAAGAGCCGCAACCAAAGTTGAAGCCTGAGACCAGGATGTCGCCAGCTTTGGCCATTGAGGAGAATTTTGGATCGTAGTTCTCCATGCATACTTCTGCCATTTTCTCGACTGGGACGTTGTCCTGGTAGGTGTACTTGCCGGGATAGATACCGTCGGTGTTGATGTTGTCGGCATCGCAGAACACAATCTCACCTTCGACCCGTTCCGGAAAGCCAGGGTAGACTTCAGTTGCTGCTACTGATGTGGGTTGTTCAGTCTCTTGCTGCGACTCGCCAAAATCCTTCTCCGCCGTCTCAATCATACTGTCAAGCTGTCCAATAATTTTGTCGAGGGCTTCGTCAGCTGTGATCATGCGATCTTCTTCTGGGATGCCATCGCCTTCACCACGAAGAACACCAGTCCAGCCTTCGGGCTTCTCGTACCAGCCTGGCCCACTAAGCTTGCCGCTCAAAGCGCTTGCCGCCACAACCTCGGGGCTACCGAGGTATGCTTTGGCATCTGTGCTTCCCATTCGACCCTTGAAGTTACGATTCGTGGCGCTGACGCCGACCTCACCTGGTTCGAGTAGACCTGTACCGAGACCGATGCAGGGACCGCAACCGGCTGGCAAAGGTTGAGCTCCTGCATCGAGAAGAGCTTGCCAGTCGCCAGCATCTTGCGCAATCTGTTGTTCGGGCAGAGAAGCTGCAGCAATGTAGAATTTGACACCTTCACTGATTTGTGGGATCTTTCCACCGTTCTTTTCTGCTGCATCTTTGAATACCTTTGCCGCTGCCGCTAGATCTGAGGCTCTTGAATTGGTGCAAGAAACGAGATAGGCTTTGTCAATCTTGATGTTTTGCGCCTCCAGGTCGACAAGCGGGGTTGCGACCTTGACAGAGTTAGGACCGGAAATGTAGGGTGACAGACTGTTGAGGTCTAGGTATAGCTGCTTGGCGTATTTGGCGCCCTTGTCGGCGACCAAATTGTCCTGGAAGAGCTCATCGATGCGAGCATGAGTGAAGCGCATGTTACCTGCTCGTCCCTCTGAGCTGTCAAGCGCAGCCATGGTCGCTTTGGACCTTAACCAGCCTTCCAGGAGGCCATCTCTTGGGAAAAGACCGCTAAGAGCTCCCCATTCCGTGGTCATGTTCGCGATTGTGAGTCTTGCATCAATGGACAGGCTGCGCATTGTTTCCTCGGAACCAGTAAACTCAATGGCATGGTTCAAGACATCATCTTTGTCGAAAAGGCCGCACAAAGCCACAATGACGTCCTTGCCTGTGACACCTTTGGGTAGAGTCCCCTTGAGCACTACGTTGGCGACAGGAGGGATCTGCCACCAAGTTCGGCCAGTAGCCCAAATGCTAGCAGCATCGGTTCTCACGACAGGCGTGCCGAGACAGCCAATGCCACCGTACATGTTGGTATGAGAATCGCTAGCGACGACCAATGTTCCTGGCCAAGCGTAGCCCTCTTCAACCATAATCTGATGGCCAATACCTCTTCCAGCGGGATAGAAGTCGACCCCCTGCTTCTGCGCGAACTCCTCGATTTGCCGATACTTGGTAAGGTTCTTCTCTGACCTGTTCTGGACATCGTGGTCGAGTGTCATCACAACCTGCTTCGAGTCATTGATCTTGGTAGCTCCTATCGACATGAACTTGAGCGCCACAGGCCATGAGTTGTCGTGGGTCATGCAATGATGAGGTGCAATGGTAACATAGTCGCCTGACCTGACAAACTTGCCGTCTGCGAGGCCAACCGCATATTTCTGAACAATCTTCTCGGTAAGCGTTTGTGGTACCGGAGGCGAGGTCTTTAGCGAACTGAGGACGGCTGCTGAGGAAGGGTCCTCGAGCTGTGAGTGGAATGCATTCGGCGCTGCTGACTTGATCGTCGACGTTGCCAACGTCCTTTGAGCCGACTGATAGCGTAGAAGCGATGGCGGACACGTTGTCGCCGAGAGGGTGGAAACTCGCCTTGGTGTCAGTGGTGACCTCGTACGCAAGCTTCGCAGGACAATTCGAGACGTTGAAGCCATGATCAATGGCTGGTTCTTCTTCGGACGCTTTCTCAAAGTACCACCGAACCCTCCTGCCTCTCCCAGTCAAAGCCTCAAGCACGAGAAGGGCGTGTACGATTGATCAGCAGGAACATTGGTCGAACCACAAAATTCTTGAAACGGCAAGCACGCGCAGGAAGCCTTCGACCAATCACGTTGAAGACATTTTTGAACGGTGGTCACGACCTCTCCTCCGACCTCGGGCCGCTCCAAGTGGGAGCCTGGCGCCGCGGCTTGAGGCAGCAAAGAATCCCCTTGGTCTTCGCTGAGACGGTCCTTAGCGACTTGTTATTGTGGGATGGTTCAGTCAGAGCACTCACCAGGATGAGACAGCCGAAGTAGATGCATCCAATAAATCGGACAAGGTTCGGATATCACGCCTCGCATCATATTGGATACCGTAACACCAGGTTACGAGCTTCGTCAGAACTCTTTCACGTGGCCTATGCCTCATTGAGACTACAAATCATTTAGTCTGCCATAATTAGCTAGCAGACACGCGGCAAGCCTATCTACCTGCTCCAGCATCACCATGTCGATGGGGTCCGTCGGCCCCTGATACTGCACCGCCCTGGATCAATTACAGCATATAGGGGTACATCGAGGAGTTAGAATGCGGCTTGCGTTGCTTGAGACATGTATGCAATCAATGTACAGAATCTGCCTGTTTACAGAGATCTATGCCTGTCCAAGTAGTCGACAGAAATAAGCTTTGCCATCCGATGCAGGTGGCGGATCTCGAATCATCACTGGTGTTCTGCATCCAGCCCCTGCCGGTTTGGCTGCCACAAATACTTGTAGGCTGCAAGGCTGCGACCTTTAGGCGTACACACCTGCACCTAATTCCGGACACTCGCACCTGACGAAGCCCGTGACCTTGGACTTTTACTTTCGCTTGTCCCTGGCTATACGCGACAGCACGCGTTTCATGTAAACCACATCTTCGCAGCCTAGTAGTCAAACTCACGGTCAGCGTCTATCGAGTCGCTGTCGACACATCACTGAAGCAGCAAGCTTCTCGTACCGGTATGCTGGTTGTGACATGCATCAGCTCGGCATCAATGGCAAGCTAAGGAAATCGTCTGAGATGATGCACGCTAAGGTCCGCCCAGCTTACGCGTGCATGGCGTGCGTGGCGTGCTCCAGATTCTCACCATCGCGGCCACGGCGGCCGGCGCTGGCAGTCACGGATGTCCGAATGACGCAGCCGCTGCCAGATTCAAAAATCTAGATGTTAACGTCAATCACTACACTAGTACTGTGAGTGACAAACTCTGGGTCTGCGCCTCAATGGTCCGGTTCGTGGCACATATTCTTATAGTCCGCGTCAGCACCCAAGCTAAGTCTCCCTTATGATATTGCTTGCTTGCTGTTCCCTGCAACTGCTTGACTCTTTCGCTCTCTAACGTATCGCTCTGCTGTCTGTCGTTGACGCTTACACATCTCACGTACGACCGAGTCGAGTATCTCATCCAGCCTACGTATTGACCTAGCCATTCATCATTATGAGGGTGTCATCAGTAGCCCTCGCCGCGTCGGCTGCTACCCTCACATCCGCCATCAACCTAGCACCTCGATCAGACAATCCCCGTGTCATCAACCTCGACATCAACAAGAAAAGCGTAAACCCCATCGCCCACGACCGAGCGAGGTTACGGAAGCGTGCAGATGTAGTACAAGAGTCGTTAGACAACGAGTTGACGCTCTACTATGCAGACATCTCCCTCGGCACGCCAGCTCAACAGATCAAAGTCTCGATAGATACCGGCAGTTCAGACCTGTGGGTTAACTCGGCCGACTCCTCGATATGCAGTGGTTACTCGTCCCAGTGTGAGGGTGGCACCTATGATCAGTCTGCCTCATCTTCAGCAACCGTCGTCAACAGCGATTTCAATATCTCCTACGTCGATGGTTCAGGCGCCTCTGGCGACTATGTCACAGATACACTGACATTTGGAGGCGTTACTCTTGACAAATTTCAGTTTGGTATCGGTGAAGAGTCAACTTCCCTGATGGGCGTTTTGGGTATCGGATACACCACTATTGAGACACAAGTTCTCTACGCTAATGACGAGCCATATCCAAACCTGCCAAAAGCCCTTGTGAACCAGGGCTATATCAACACGGCCGCCTACTCACTGTGGCTGAATGATTTGGACTCATCAACAGGTTCGATTTTGTTTGGCGGCGTGAACACTGCCAAGTATTCTGGCGACCTTACCACAGTTCCTGTCCTCGGCGCTTCTGATGGAACTGTTGGCGGCATCTATTACGAGCTTGCTGTCGCCCTGTCGGGTGTGGAATTTGGTGGCACGAGCATGGCTGGTTCTGACGAGCTCCCCATTGCCGCCGTCTTGGACTCAGGCACTTCCTTGATATACCTCCCGTCTGCCATTGTCGACAACATCTACAACGAGGTCAACGTCGAAGTCGACCAGGGTGTAGCGTACGCCTACTGTGAAGATGCCGATTCAGACAAGAAACTCTCCTTCACCTTTTCTGGTGTGACGATCGAAGTACCCATGGACGAGCTTTACATCTCTGTCGGCACAGACGAAAACGGCCAACCATACACATTCCGGAACGGAAAGGAGGCATGCATATTCGGTGTCGCCTCCGTCGATGGCGGCACTCCCTTGCTTGGCGACACCTTCCTTCGATCAGCATACGTTGTCTACGACCTTGCCAACAACGAGATCTCGTTGGCCCAGACCGTGTTCAACTCAACGAACACCGACAACATCCAGGAAATAACCGATACAGTGCCGGGCGCAGTTGCAGCCTCGACCACGATCACCAGTGTCATTAACGTTGCTACTTCCATCGGACAAGTGGGAGGCGCAACCGCCACCGCTACGGGTGACCTGGGCCTACCAAGTAATGCCGCTGCCTGGAACAAGCCTGCTGCTATGTTCGGTGGTGCAGCTGCTGGTGTCGCCGGACTGGCGGCACTCCTGTAATTCTTTCCTACACTCGCTTGACGAATCATGATTTACGACTGCATATTGCACTTGGGCGTTTTTGTTACATTGGACGAGCACGGCACAAGATATAGCATAGCCTGGGATTCATACAGCAGTGTACATTGTTAGAATATAGAGGGCATATCCTAATTCAACACATTAGTTCAATTCACGCTACACATTATTAATTGGATTACGTCGTCGCGTTTGACTGAATATCTTTCCACTTGTCTGGTCCGTGGACTGATGCAGCGCCCGCACTACAAGGCTATATCGTACATCTGAAATCACAACACCAAGCAGAAAGATCTCAAGTTGTTCTGACATCTCCTTTACCTATGATCTTCCGATCCGAGACTATCGCCCTGTCATCTCAGCACTTTGCCCCTATATTCAACGCGTCGTACAGCCAACCAAATCACGACCGAGCCTCCTGGCTTTCATCTCCCCATCGCTCACGATCCATTGATCACGCGCCTCAATTGGCCGCTGCAAGACCTCATCCCTAGCCCCAAAATGGTCTTTTTCAAAGTCAAGAGGCCCAACTCCCATGCACAGCCTACCCAAAGAACCAAAAGTGTCCAGCCCAATCCCCCAAGTCAATCCATTCAAGGCAGGCCCATCCTCTTGGCGCCCTTCTCGTTGAACCCCCATGCCCACGCACTCCCGTCGTGCACCGTACACCGCCGCATGTCGCGCTTGTACCGGCCCATGAACGTGCCCGGACCCGCACGGTGCATCACCGCCGTGTTGTCCCAGGCCACCACGTCGCCGGCGTCGCGCCACTCCACGCTGAGCACGTACTTGGCCTGCGTCGCGTGCGCGAGCAGCTGCTCGATCAGCTCGCTCGACTGCGGCTCGGGGACGCGCTCGAACGGCTGCGCGGCCGTCGGCGTGAACGACGCGCTGCGCGCCACGCGGTACTCGAGGTGGTGCAGGTGGTTCGCGATGTACATGTTCGGCCGGCCCGAGGGCTCGTGGACTTGCAGGATGCTGTGGCGGCCGAAGGGGAGCGACTCGGGGTCGATGTCGCGGAGGTGGGGGCTGTCGGCGGGCGCGGCTTTCTTGCGCGAGTGCATCAGGCTGTGCGCGCCGATGTAGTCGTTTTGCTCGAGGGTGGAGAGCAGCGAGGGTGGGAGCTCGGCGAGCGCTGTGCGGGTGTCGGCGAAGTCGGTGTTGCCGCCGTGGCCGGGCGGTGGGAGTTCGTGTGCGCGGAGGAGGGAGTAGCCTGCGCGCCGCGGGTTGAAGGACGAGTCGACGTGGAAGATGCCATTGCCCTGTGTGTGTGTGAGCAGGGTGTCAGTTCGGATGGTCTTCTTGCTGAGACTGCGCGGAAGGGGCGATGTGTCGAGCGTGTGGTGTCGGACTTACCATGCCCATGTGGTGACGTTTGCTGCCGATCTGCGTGAGTGATCCGTCATCTTCCAGATTTGAGACATCGAAAAGCTCGTCGAACTCGAAGCGGTTTTTGCGGCCCATGGCGATGTAGGGCTTTATGTCGTCAAGCTCACCGAACAGCCTCGAGAAGGCAACATGTCTTGCATCGTCAAGGCCTGCTCGGCGGAAGACAAGCACGCCATACTGATATTCTGGTCAGACGACGACATATAGCCATGTCTGAGACGAGGGCTCAGGCTGTCTGCTAACCTTTGCAATAGCATCCTTGACCTCAGTAAATACTTCGGGTTCCACGGGTTTTGAGAAGTCGATGCCCGTGATCTCCGCTCCGATGGTTGGAGCTAGTGGAGTGGCTTGGATATGCTGGTACTGGGCGTCTGTCGCATGAGGCATGGCGGTATATCACTCTTCCGGTGGTCGTCTGAAATCTGAGAGATCGAGGTCCGGCTCAATTGAGGATGGCTAGAAGGTTTCTTAGTACCGAGGTTTGATGTGGTCGACGTGACCGAGACGATGAAGCGAAGACATGCGGGGATAGCGCAACATGCTCGTACAATAGCGGCTCACCAGGCACTAATACGTAACCTGCAGTATATGGGAAGGACTTTGGCGATTACCTGACCGGCTGATTGCGAAGTGCGAGGAGGCGGTCGTAGCATTTGGAGAACACTGGATTGTGGGGTATTTCCTCAGCGAGAAAGGCAGGGGTTGTGGCCGCAGCGGGCTCGCAGTCAGCCAGATAGCCTGCTGATGGGAGAGTGCCTGCTGCATAGCGTACCACTTTCGGCTGGCAGTGCGAAGAATTCGGGAGGTACGGTATTTTGAGAATAGCACTGCTTGGGCTCATCGAATGGAAATTCGTACCTCGGCAGCGTCCAATATTCGAGTTCATCAAAGTGAAGTCTGCGACCATAATGTCGCACTGTGCTCATCGTCAGCCTCCTGTCGCCTTCCCAGACCTGCTCGAGATGGTAGTTCCTTTCCGCTTGATGTGTGGTTAACAGTATTCGGGACCCTGAAGGCCTGACCACCCATTTCACAGGCTCACTTAGATCTCGAGAGTATATGTTGTTCCTCGTTCGGTAGTCCAGATAAGAATTGCTGATTATGAGTAACCTCATTTGTTTGCATTGTAGGCGGATGTGTTTGAATAGCCGCACAGCTTGCTCGTCGGCAACTGGTTGCACAAAGTGTAGATAGCCAGCGAAAGACTGCCAGTAAGAAGGGAACAGGCGTAATGTCCGTAGCTTCTTGAATGAAGACAGTGCTCCAAGCATACCGTATACTTCCATGTCAACATCTACCCCAGCGACAGCGGTAGGGTGCCATAGGTTAGCCAAAGCACCAGTGTTGATTTCCAGGCTATCAAGATCAGGCACATGCCGTGCAATCCACCGCAAGTCGAATGACGTGAGTCTGTCGTTCCTATTGTGGTACTCGATTCTCAGATGCCGGATTGTCTTCGGCACAACATGCTCAATGGACAGGTACTTGCTGATATATCTAATCTCAAGACTCTGTAGTCGAGGCAAATGGAGATATGGTAATCCTTCAAACTCGTGGTTTCTGAGGTGAGCGTGAAAGATTCTCTCCATAGGTGAATTGAGACACAAGCTTTCCAAGTCCGTAAGCTGACTGACAACACTAAGCGCAGCCGAGCAGAGACCGGCGCCGACAAGCGACAAGCGCCGTAAAGAACCTAGAGCAAGAAGAGCGTCGACGAATGTGTCAGGCACGAGATCATCTTCGCTAGCTTCCTTGAGGTGTAGCTCATATAGCGACGTGAAAAGCCTCAATGGGGGGTTCTGGATCAAAGGATCGCCAAAGCTCAGTTTTCTACTATAACTCCATGACACTGCCACGACATCCTCGGGACGGTGCCCCGACCTTACCAATGAGTCGCACACGACATCCCAACTTCGGATACTGAAATCCGTGGAGAAGCCGATTCGATGCTTGATTGGAGTTTCAGCAAGCAAATATGGCGGTATCTCCCTCAGGCTATTTCGTGGCGAGCAGGAGCAGGCCTCGAAGTCAACATTGAAAGATCGCCGTGTCAAAAGGCGCGGTAGCAAGACAAGCAGTGGACTCCAGCGACAGCCAACACTGTACTCTAGATTAGTAAAACAAATAAACGCGTAGACTTTAGTGACTGACTGTATTGTCGTGAGGTTGACCAAACATTGTAGTCCTTGTGTTACAACCCCCATGACTAGCTCATTGCAAAGACTGAGATCCTTGTCAGCGTCATGCTCCTCTGAGACGTGGTCATCGTTCTTTATTTGCTTCACATGATAGGCAAAACTGTATGGTGCAAGGTTGAGGTTGAGTAGAATGCAAAATGTCCGTTTGTCAATAGATCCCCATGTCAGTCGAGTGTGTAAGGTGCTGAATAGAACAGGCACAGCGGCTTTGCGTAGACGAGTGCATGTGGTGGATAACGGAACCAAATCACGAGTGAAGCTGCCATTGTCGGTGTAAAGAAAATGTACTACCTCATCAAGCAGCTCGTCCGGAAGATCTAACAAAACTCTTCTGCTCGGTTGTTGGTCCCTGATACGTGTATCTTTGAGAGACAACATGATCGTGGTGATTTAGTGTAGTCTCCTAGGCTGTCGCAGGCAGCACGGAACACACTGGAAGCGTGCCCCTCACTAGTCCAGGCCTGGAATATAGTGCTTGCTCACTGATCCTGAAACACGATATACCTGTTCGAAAACAACGGAAGCGATCACCGTGGAGGAAAAGGATCGTGAATGGAGCAGGAAGACGACTTCGCTGGCGGGATGGAGATCATGTACACCTGCCTCCACACGAAAGAGCTCGGCGGCGAAAAGTAACCGTGCGCTGCCGGTTTTGCAGACTGCCGTACTGATGCCGGGTCTGCAACTCGACGTAGGACACCAGCGTGATCCGCACCGAATCCCTGCTGATGGGGTGTGCTATACAAGCCCTTTTGCACAAGCAGCCTCCTGCTCTATCAAGCTATGCATACAGAGGTCACTCAGTATCTTCTCTATCAATCTAGAATCCTAAGTGTCTGTGTCCGCAGTCCCTACCAGGATGCTCAAAGACGAGAGTTGAACACTGACATTACCACGTGTTTTCTTAGCACGGATCCCCTCGTGAAGTGATCTTATCTAGCTCTATATATCTAGCCTTACTGAAGTTGCAAAAGTCGTCGTGAGAAGAAAGATGATTGTATAGGCGATTGTTGTGCATGTGAGATCATTACAATCATGCTGGAGTCGGACTCTTCGCTGCCCTGGTCTCATCCCTGGTCTGCTTCAGAAAAGTCATCAAATTCGTGCCACCTGTCCCTTTCAAGTCTCCTTGGCGCGTTGAGCTATCAGAAGACGCCGATGCGATGTTCTTCGCCTGCCCGGTTCCTTCGCTGTTCGGGGCACTGGCTGGCCTAACGATATATCTCGCTACTATCTTGATATGGTTGTCTCGGAATGCGGTCATGGAATTGACCGCATCATCAAAGGCTGCCCGAACTTCGACGGATGCGTTTCCCGACATGGCATATTGTTGGATGTTCGCTATGCTGGCGAAGTGCTCCAGGAATTGGCGATGTGAGTCGGGCATATACTTCCTCATCTCATCAAGATATGTCTGTCTTGTGTCGGTTGTTCCGTTAGCTTTCTCGCCCGTTGCATGATGCCGCACGCCCAGGGCAATGTCAAGGAACTGGATCAGCGTGCTCTGTGCATTGCTGCCACCGCTATATTGTCGCCACGAGCCTTTGCCGTTACCTTCATCATAGAAGACACCACGTGGTAGGCCAGCTTTCTCCATGCCTCGGCTGCCAGCCAGAAATGGTCTGATACGATGGTAGAAGACTGAAGGGTCACACCGCTCATGCATGCGCTGCAGTAATCTCCCGAGCTCGATGACCACTCCACTGAACGCCTTCAAGCACTGGAGAACCCTGTCATCATCGCCCTGTTCGATGGCTCCCACGCATTCAAGCATCAGTTGAATAGCTGATACACCCTTGGCTTCCACAGAGACAGAGACGGCATAAAACCAAGCTTCATCCGTCGTGCCAGTGAAGGTGTGTCGCATCACGACGTTTTCCGGTCTTGTAATATCCGCACCTTCAGCGACAAGGCCGCAGTTCCACAAGTTCAGACCAGGGTATGTTGCGGTTGGCGGGAGATGCAGATGTTCTGAAACTTCAATCAATGGCACTACGATGTTCGGAGGAAGTATCTACAGAGCGTTAGCTGACAAACACTGGAGCACGGTGCGTGGAGCCTACCTCGGCGGGTTCTTTACCACTCCAGATAAATGCATGGGTTAAAAATGTCAATATGACATAGGCCCTCCTCCATTCTGGTATCGACTGTAGGCGGGCTGTGGCGAGAAGAGGTAGCTTCGCAATCTCATTGTGAAACAAACCACTCCTTATCAGATATGGCAGATGCGAGATGATGCTCTCCCACGGAGCATAGTAGGTGTCAGGTAATATCGCTAGGGGCTCATCGATCGGCAAGAAGCCGTAATGTGAGATCTCGAACTGTTGGAGTGTTCCATTGATGGAAGCCAACATGACTGTGGATCTATCAGTAGTAGGGATGGCTGTAGCGAAGAGTATAGTGGTATAAGTCTCCGGCAGTGAGTACACGTTCGCAGGCTCTGGTAGACTACTGTCTGAGGATTGTGAGGAGGAAAAAGATACTCGTCAACAAGGTGGTCTGGGCTACCTCCCGTTGCGGGTCAGGTTCAGCTGCTCCATCTCGACAATGATCCGTCATGACGAAAACCACTGAAGATTGGCAGCTGGCGGAAGCGATGCTAAAAGCTCGTCCTCGTTGTCTCATTTGCTGCGGTATTGGATTGCCCGACCGTTCCTTCTTCGACACCGCTGCCGTTGTCACGGATAGCGAGAGCTATCCGCCGGATACGGTCCGGGCATATGGACCCGGGAACGGGAAAGAATCGCTCCAGGCCGACTTAGCCGACCGCTCTTGGCGCTATCATCGACTACTTCGCCTTATTGAATGAGCTTAAAGTATTATCCTTTGGTTTGATACATGTTACAGTAGCACCTTCACAACACAGGATAATCACTTCAACGTTCGATACCCCAAGATAAGATTCCCATCAGCTGCATCATGTCGCCTTCCATAGTGGACGAGCCAGCTTCAGTTGGAGAATATCAGTTCCCAGCCGAGGCTCACACCCTCGAATATGCTCGGTCGCAAGACGAGAAGGATGCCCTCCGCAAATTCCGATCCCAGTACATCATTCCGTCAAAAGCAAACTTGAAAGCAAGGAAACTTGCGAAGCCTGGATTGTCCGATGATGAGGGCATCTACTTTTGCGGCAACTCGCTTGGTCTGCAGCCGAAGGCGATGCAGACATACATCCAGGCACAGCTCGATACATGGTCTTCGATAGGCGTACAAGGTCATTTCGCCAATGTCGAAGATTCACCATTGCCTCCCTGGCAGCATTTGGCCGAGACTGCGGCGAAGTCAATGGCACGAGTAGTCGGAGCTCTTCCGGAAGAAGTTGCTGCCATGAACACGTTGACTGTTAATCTGCATCTCCTGATGGCTAGCTTTTACCGGCCATCTGGGAAGAAGACCAAAATCCTGATGGAATGGAAAGCTTTCCCCAGCGACCATTTTGCTATCGAGTCACAGATTGCACATCATGGATATGACCCTAAGGAGAACATGATTCTGCTCGAGCCTGATGACGATCACACGATCTCTACAGAGAAGGTCCTGAAAGCCATTGACGACAATGTCGATGAGATTGCTCTGGTGCTTCTCCCTGGTGTGCAGTACTACACTGGCCAGCTATTTGAGATGGAGAAAATCACAGCCCACGCTCAATCGAAAGGGCTGACTGTCGGTTGGGACTGTGCGCATGCGGCAGGTAACGTGCCACTGAAGCTGCACGACTGGAACGTCGATTTCGCTGTATGGTGCACGTACAAGTACATGAACGCTGGCCCAGGCGCGATCGGCGGTGCTTTCGTGCATCAACGACACGGCAAAGTCGAATATGACGAGAACGACAAGCCAAGCTTCATGCCAAGACTAGAAGGTTGGTACGGTGGTGACCAGCAGAGCAGATTCAAAATGGACAACAACTTCAGGCCCATTCCGGGCGCTGGAGGCTGGCAATGCTCGAATCCGTCCGCCATAGATCTGGCAGCCTTGAACGCAGCGATGTCGGTGTTCGACCAGACGTCCATCGACGAACTTCGACAGAAATCTTTGCGCCTTACCTGCTACCTCGAGCACCTTCTCGATGAAGCGTTAACGACATTCGATGAAAAAGCTCCTTTCAGGGTCATTACCCCTCGAGAGACTAGACAAAGAGGAACACAGTTGTGCATATTGCTTAAAGAGGGAAAGCTACAACCTGTTGCGGCTGCCTTAGAAGAAGAGGGTGTTATATGCGACAAGCGGGAGCCCGGTGTCATCAGGGTAGCGCCTGTGGCGATGTACAACACCTATGAGGAGGTTTGCCGCTTCGTTCAGATATTTGTCAAAGCACTCAGATAGGCCCTTAGGATATTAAAAATCCATTCAATTTAATGTTGTCAAACTCTGCTCGCATCACAGGTCTGTCCAGTTAAACCAATCGTCCGCATTCCCCACAAAATCCTGGCCCAAGGCAAAGAAGTTTTGTGCGAGGAAAGGGGTGTCCGCATAGACGTCTGGAATGGCTGTAGCGAGATACGCAGAATCATTCTGGTTACCGAACCCAGCTGTCGAGACTCCGATGCCATTGACCATATTGGGCGTCGTGACTGTCGATGAAGATGAATGTGGCAAAGAATGAACTCTTGTAGGTTCCGGTAGCAGTCGTGTACTCAACACATCGTTCTCTGGCTGGGATGCAGATCTAAAGGTCAGCGTTGATCCGAATATTGAGTTCATTCCGGTAAAGCTCGAAGGATCAACCGTATTATCAAGTATCTTCCAGAAGGTTGCAAGATTCACGTGCTTAGACAAGTTTGGCGAGTTGTCGTAAGAGGAGGATTCATATGCTTTTGACACGGTTCGCTCAAATTCTTGTAGATCGATAGCCTACTTCGGTCAGCGACTGAGAATGCTCAGTGGAGAAAAGACTTTACCATCTGGTTGACATGAGACCAATACCTCCCTAGATCTTGGACAAACCGAAGGCACACCGAGAATTTAGCCTGCTTGGCAAGACGATTGTCTTGGTCCTCTGTGTAGCTTTGCTGCATGAAGATTGTCGCGACAATGGCAATGCACTGCGCAAGGAAGGGATCGCTGAATTCGAACTGCTTCTCTTTTGCGATTTCGAGAAGATGGATGATCCAGTCCGTGTGAGAGGTGATCAAATCTGCCGTATGCTGCAGGAATAGCTCTGGGACCTGATTGACACGAAATCGGCGCAAATGTATGCTGAGTAGAAGCGGGTGATTAAGCATGCAGACAATTGCATGGTAAATGATTTGCAGGTACAGCCATGGCGCCCAGTAGTGTCTATTAGTAGATAAAACAGAAATCGAGTGATCCGCGAATCCAGATGGGTTGAACCGATGTCTGTGTGGCATTCGTGACTCAAGCTCCATCTGTCGGAACATGATACTGGAATAAATGGATTGGCCAGACCAAGGTGGATATTTGTCCTGCTTGCCTCGGTGATGCACATATTGCCTGACCGTGTACCATGCTTCGCTCATCTGTATGGCGTACGCAACTACTCCCAGATCATGTTCACCTTCTTGCGAATGGCTGCCGTTTTGTTTGTTGTCTGAAGCCAATGCATTCGAAGCATCGCAGGGAGGATGTCGGAGAAGAGAAACGTCGATCGAGGTCGTCATAGAGCCGAAGCTACCGCAGAGATACTGGAGCATGATGATACTCCAAAGGGTCCGGACATGCTCCTCTGTCTTCGCGGTGATGACAGGCTGGCGTGCGAACACGTCAAGCCTCGCACTGCGCGAGATCTCACTAGCAAAGGATAAGTAGAGCCTGGCTTGCTGGGGTTTACCATCACTGAAGTCCGCCGACGCCAATAAGCACAAACATTGAAGCGTTGAGAGCTCGATACGGCCTTCGGTGATTCTCTTCATGACCAGAGGCCGGGCAGATTCGAGATACTTTCTGGACTCTGTTTGATGGTCTGTTCCTGGTCGTACACGATCCTCAAAACGTAACGTCAAGCCCACAATGCAGAGGCGCACTTCGAGGTCTCTCGAAGCTATGTCGTTCACGAAGTGGTTCGGCGAGAATAGCGGGAGTGGTTGGCAATGGCAGAATTGTAGATAGAGTTCTGCAGCCCTCTTTGCAACGTGGGGAGCTGGAACAGAATAATCATTTGGCATTCCAGAGGCTACTGATTCTGTGATATGATGAGTGCTTGGCTGGCCCTGTACGTGCGAGGCTGCTAGTGACCGCACTTGCTCGAGCACTTCTGTAACTTTGTCGTCAAGATCCAGTACTCGATATTCCAAGGCTGAGGCTCCATCGCTAGAGAAGTTGACGTTGGGGGTGAACTGGTGAAAGCTGGACGACTGGGATTCTGTAGCATCCTGAAGCCCGTCAAGTGATACCGATACGCGAGTGCCTCCTGCATACGTGCAAGTCTGGGCCAACCTCGCACAGAGGGAGCACACTGGCTTCTCCCCCGTGCATCGACTCTTCTTGCGTCGACATGGTTCACAAGCCTCTCGAATGCGTTTTCTGACTTTCGTGGCTGGACTCTCCTCCATAACGAGACTTCAACCGTTGATTACCTGCAGCACCCAAGGGGTCATCGCGTCACAAATAAGGCTGTTCTGGTTGTATGTCAAGCAACGGATACCCTGGTGCATTTTCAGCGGCAGGCAAGAAAGTTGCACTGATTCTCAAAGGATATCATTTCTGGCAGAAGTCGGACGACAGGATGAATCATACAACATTCATCGAAGGTGCAAAACGCGCTATATCTGCCAAGTATTCATTCAAAGACTCCCACACCCACCGTAGCTATTGCTCGCAAAGGTACTCCAGGTGTCCAAGCTTGAAGTCCTGTGGAAGAAGGTGTACGTAGAGCATCTTATCAAGACGTGTTTGTGAAGACGGTAATCGCTATCTCGTGCGACTGTGAGCATTCATGACTATTCGTATGCAGGTTTGCCAATGTGTATCACCTGATTAATTCACTCCCGCCCATCCCGGCATCTCTAGACCAGCGTCCTGCTCTATGGAATTGCGCGTTTGTTCGTTTCACTAGCCGTACGAGCCATTGAGGCCGCAATCGGGTCCTCTTCTAGCCCGAGGCTTAGCTTGCTTCACTCCACCCCGGCGGTTGAGCTTGGATAGTATCGATGTGCCTTTGTGTTCAGCCCGGTCAACTCAGTACTTTACCGCAGCACGCTGTCTGAAGCTCAGAGGCTACAACGCTCAGTCCTGTTAGTATTTCTGCCACGAAGTGAATGGTCAAGGATAGTAGATCGATCAAACGGTCAAAGAGTGTAGGACAAGCATCGAAGCTGTTCTGACGAGTCGTGTCACCTACAATCGCAGTTCTGACCAGTTTTCTCTACGACGCAAACGTTTCGAGACTCCGTCTTTAATTACCGACAGGAATTCTGAAATAGAACAAGCTTAACCTCCCCCGGAGTCTTCGAGCGCGGCGGTCCGAGGTTAGTAAGCTCAAGTTTTATCTTCGTGTTCAGTGAGAATGAGAGTCCTCGCAGGATAAGCATCACTCAGACCGCTCCTGATGCTCGCCCTGTCCCTTCAAAGTTCCAGAACAAGCGTTACCAGCCTCGTCTTCTCTTCTTCGGTACGCCAAATCCTTCGGTTCAGTCCATTCCAGCTTTTGCTCGCTCTGACCGGTCCAGGCAAAATGAATTTCCTCTACTCCCAACTCTTCGTCACCCCTACTATCCCCACCGCAGACCTCACGGGCCACACTTTGATCATAACAGGCAGCAACACAGGTTTAGGCTTCACAGCAGCGCAGCACATCGCCCGTCTCCAGCCCACTCGTCTAGTCCTCGCCGTCCGGACGCCGGCCAAAGGCGAGAAAGCACGCCAGGAGATAATCAACAGCATCCCGGACTTCGACACCAGCAAAACAACTATCGAAGTATGGCAGCTCGACATGTCAAGCTTCTCGTCCGTCCTCGCTTTCTCCGACCGCTGCAGCACAGACCTCGTCCGCCTCGATGGCGTCTCCCTCAACGCGGGGATCCAGGTCTCGAGTCACGAGCTGATGGAAGGCTACGAGAGCACGATTGCGGTCAACGTAATCAGTACATTCCTACTAGCCATCGCTCTGCTGCCCACGCTGCGCAAATCAGCGCACAAACACAACATCACGCCACGCCTCAGCATTGTCAGCTCCGAGACACACGCCTGGGCATCCTTCCCGGAGAAGGCCACACCGCAGGGCCAGAGTATCCTGAAGGCCATGTCTGATCCGTCCAAGAAGATAAGCTCGATGCGCTACATGGACAGCAAACTCATCCAGATCCTCGTCTTCCGACACTTGTACCGCACATTCACATCCCACGAGCAAGACAACGATGGGAGAATTACGTGGAACATCCTCAACCCGGGCTTCTGCTACTCCGAGCTAGGCCGCGACGGGAACGCCTTGCAAAGTGTCATGCGCTTTCTCCTGGCGAGGACGCAGGAGATGGGTGGGCGCCCGATTGCGGCGGGGCTCGTTGCGGGCGTGGAGACGGACGGGATGTACATGCACGACGGCGTCGTCGATGAAGCGGCGCTTAGTGCCTATGTGAAGAGTGAGGAGGGTGAACAGATGGGTGCTAGACTGTGGGCTGAACTTAGGGATATCTATGAAGAATTGAGGCCTGGGATTACGAAGGGCCTGTAGATCAGGTACTGTGTCTCTCTAAGCGTCAATATGGTGTGATCGCCTTTTACGCCTAATTCATGACTACTCTAGATGGAAAGCTTGACGATCTGGACGACTTGAAATTGGGGTACACGCCAGTCCTCCATGATCAACGCTGTCAGACCATTCTTCCTGTTCGCACGCCGCTGCATTATATGAGGGGATGTCGTGAAGACAGTTCTTTGTGTTTGTCCGTGTGTAATATCACAGATAGCTGCTTCCATGATGGATCCATCTGTTGCTGCGGCACCAGAAGCAACTTTCCTCGGGATCAGCCTCAGGTCCTCCGACCTCTTGCTTGAAGTCTTGCACGTAACGGGAGCCTCGCTTACAGCTGCAAGATGCGCCTACGACAATACTAAGAGCTGCCCAGCGAAGCCTTTGATCCATGTCGCGCCCCTTCCATATCCACCCGGTATCTTCTATGCCTTGTACCCAGAGAGACAGCGCGACTTCTTCATCGCCAGCTTCTTCAGCATGAGATTCTGGAGCATGATCCCTCTGAGCGTTGTTATGCTGAGCACCATGTCTTCCAGCAACATTTCTTCCACCTGGAGGCCGTATAGCAATGTCTGTCGCCAACGATATATCCATCCGTCCCAGCATGCACCTATAAATCTCCATGTACGCTACGACATCGATAAGCGTGAACAACGTAACCATCAGGAGCAGTTGTAGCCAGAAGTATACGCTTGAAACTCTAGCGAATGGACGAATGACAGCAAGTAGGATGAAGCTGAGCACACTAAGTGCGTCGTGGATGTGGTTGGGATTAGCCGCCAGGTCTTTCTCCGCAATTCGCTGCAACCGCGCCTTTTTCAGGCTGTTGAGTCTGTGACGATGCCTAGTGAGAATTTTGAGTGCGGCACGGGCTGTAGGTGGGATGTTGGGACGCCACTGGTCGAAGCAGAACGTAATGAGGGCTGCCAACATGGCTGCTGAGATGCTGCAGTGGGTCAAGCGTCTACTGACGACCTTCATCGACAATGGCACAAGGATGGCCTTTGCTAGGCGATGTATCGTGCTAAACATGCTGGGGACGATTGGGACGGAAACCGTTCGCACGAGAGCGTTGATCCAGAGTCGGCGTACGCTATTTGAGTGACACTGTGGCTTGCAACGTCAAGTAGTGTATCTGATGGGCTATGTCAGTGAATGGTGAGTGCTGAGTCCATGGTAGCTATTCACAGTGACTGACAGGCAATGAAGAGGGTAGGGACTCGCGAAGTGTGCACTGTTTGTAAGGAAATGCACAGCTGCTGAAGGGACATTCATGCTGTAGCCACTTCTGATACTGCCAGGTAGCAAACTTTTCTTTGCGTTTGTATCGGCGGTCTGAGCAAGTAACATCTATCGGGCAACCACACCAAGCCGGATTTGATGCATCGAGCAGCCCCCATTTGGCAGGGAGAGGGCATGTCATAGGTATGTCGACCCCACGTCGCCGTTTGCATAAGATCATTGCAATATCTCTATCTACATGGAAGGCCGACAGCGCTGGGAAGTGGGCACGAGACCCATTGCCTTGATAAACCCTCATGGTGTTGAGGTGGGATTGGTTCTGATCCTGGGAAGACACAAATGATGAGTTCACGCTGTCATTTTGATTGCTTGTATGTAGAGAGTACGTGTGCATTTGCAAAGCACTACTGTTGGTGAGAGCAGTGGGGTCATCTGTAGTGCACGTGTTCGTGAGCAAGGCTGTGGTAGATCAGAAATAGGAAATACTACTGCGCTGAGCATTGTACCTTCTATGCAGCTACCTCAGTAACCTTCTCACTCGCCACGAATCGTTCGACAAGCTGTACACTGCGATGCTGTTCGAATGTTTGCGTTGTGGCTAGACATCTCAACGTCTAGATTGACCATCCCGTGAGCTATCTTGAGGTTGGCAATTGTTTCATAAGGGTTGGCTAGTCGAGTTTCGTAATGACCGCTATCTCCCAGACCGTCACCCGGCGTCATTGTCTCGTCGAGCACTCATCTTGACACCTTAGCTATCGTTAGCCTGAACAGAAGAGTCAGCAGGCACCACCCAAGGTGCTTCGGACACTCAATACAAGTAGCCATGGTAGGCTGGCTCTAGATATTACTGTCCGCTGAGAGCGCTGAGACTAGGGGTCGGTGTTGTCAGACTACGAAGGTCTGAAAGACTGATTGTCTTGGCCTGGCACAAGTCGAAGCAGGGCAAAAGTGAAGCTCCCCAAGTTCACGCTAAAAGCGCCTTAGGCCCAGTACTGCCTAGTCTTCAGTGGGTCACCGGGCACTGCCGTGGCGTTGTCCCACCTACCAGTAGCGGCAATAATCATGACGAATGGTGTCGTTGGCGCATCGGAGTGCTTTGCAGCACTTCCAGCCCACTCGTTGATGCAACTGTCAAGCAGAAAACACGATGGCTGGCAACACAGGATTTCCGCTCTTTCCACCTGGGAACAGTCGCACTGACCTGCAGCTGCTTGCTGCTACAGCTATGCAAGCTAAGAAGAGCCTCAAAGAGCCGACTTGACTGTAAGCAAGGACAATCTCATTGCACTGCCAGCGTTCAACACTGTGCGAACACACGACTCGAGTCTCGCGCACGCGCCGACATCACTGATGCGACAAAGATGAAAATCAAGAAGACGGCACAATGTCAGTAATGATGGAGGCCCCGGGTCGCACCTCCTACGCGAACGGATTCGCACCTGCTCCGACCATGTCGCCCTTCCCCGGCCAAGGCGCATCAGGGACAGGAATCGTCGCAGCACCACAGCGCAGAGAGCCACCGCCGCTGAGCGCAACCCAGGGACCTATGCCTGGCACACTTGCAAGGCCAATCATGGGCCCTAAGAAGCGACTGATCATTACATGCGATGGCACCTGGCTCAATATGGACAACGGCATCATGCATGGCAAAAAGCAACAACCGTCCAACATCAGCAGGATCGGTTGGGCGATCAAAGAAACGTCACGAGATGGCATACCACAGGTTGTCTATTACCAGGCAGGAGTCGGCACAAGTGGAGGCCCAATATCTCGCATTATTGGCGGCGCTACCGGCGCTGGTCTGAAAGAGAACGTCCGAGAAGCATATACCTACATTGCCACGAATTGGAGAGAAGGTGACGAGATCTTTCTCATGGGCTTCAGCCGCGGCGCTTTCACAGCACGATCCGTGGGCGGCTTGATAGGCGACCTCGGCTTGCTGACCAGGAAAGGCTTACCATACTTCAGCGAGATTTTCGAGGATTGGGAGCACAAGAATGACGACAACTACCAATCTGATTTTGAAGACTCACCTTTCCGTGACAAAGGCCGTTTCAATGAGCGATACGTCCACGAACTTGAAAGAATAGGCATGACACGCCGACGTGTCCCCATCAAAGCCATCTGCGTCTGGGACACAGTAGGTGCCCTAGGCATTCCTCAAACGCCATGGCTAAAGGTGATGAGACGCGACGCAGCCGCAAGAGAATATCAATTCGACGACACCCGGGTCCACCCATGCGTCGAGAACGCCTTCCAAGCCCTCGCTCTCGACGAGCAAAGAGCGGCTTTCTCTCCCGCAGTCTGGGAGAAACAAGCAGACAACCCCTACACCAATCTCAAACAAGTCTGGTTCCCTGGCGCTCACAGCAACGTAGGAGGCGGCTATGACGACCAAGAATTAGCAAACATAACCCTCGCCTGGATGATGTCACGTCTGGAACCCTTCCTCGACTTCCGACCCGATTTCCTAGTCACCCAACTGGAAGAGCAACGCGACTACTATCGAGAGACCTCCCAGAAGCTGCGTTGGTGGTCCTTCGGCGAAATCTACAACTCTCTCAAAGGCGCATACCTTCTCGCGGGTAAAAAAGTCAGGACTCCGGGCGCCTATCAACGTGTGGACCCGACCAATGGCCGCTCGACAGGGAAAAGACTAAAGAACACAAACGAGTACATTCACGCCTCGGTCCGTGCGCGCATCGGCCTTCGAGGCCCAGGACCCGAAGATAGAGACGAATACAACCCTCCAGCCCTCGCCGACTGGACGTTCGAGCCCGAACCACCGCCCGCTGGCGGCGCAGCATCAGGTCAAAGCGGCAACCTTGCGGACGGGATGATGATCGTATGGAACTACAGGGGCGACAGGGACAGAGACCACGACGGACAAACGCGCATACCAGAGGCCGTTCTCCTCGAGACGGAACTAGCGATGCTGAGGCAATTCCAGGTCGTAGATGACTATATCCGCTACATGCGTCCTCCGAGGCGGGAGAGGAGGGTCAAGCGCGCTCACGTCGACAGAGGCAGAGTTGCCGAACCGCCGGCACCCTATATGGCCGCCGCGCCTGTAGCGCCTGTAGCAGCAGCTGGGAGATCGCGGAGCAGGGCCGACCAAAGGAGGCGGAGAGAAAGGGACAGGGACAGGGACAGGGACAGCTCTGTGACGGGCGGTTTCGGTGAGGTTGAGGACGGGGATATGGAGAGGGCAGAAACCAGGGGCCCAAGGCATCGGAGAAGGTCCAGTCGCGGTAGTGTCGGCTCAGAATCTTACAGTGATGAGGAGCCGAAGCTGGTCAAGGTGGGCACGAAACAAAGGAAGACTAGGGAGGGGAGGTGGTGAGAGGACCTGGGGCGGATAAGTATTCCGTTCCATTTTACCTTATTTATTTCGACCTATCTTGCCTGCTTGGCCTGTAGGTCATGGGATCCCGACCTGACCAGCGGATGAGCGAGCGAGACATAGGTGGCGTTCTGCGGCGGAGCGATATCCATCTAGATTTTGTAGTCGAGATGCCTGCTACTCTGTTTTCCCTCCCTTTTACAGCACGACCCGTGATTCTCGAGCTCAAGTGTCCCAAGACGCTCGCTAGGTTCCTTCAGTCACGTCAGTATGTCTTGCCAAGACGAGAAGTCTCCTATCGTCGAAGCTGGCCCGTCTGTTGTGCTAGATCTCGAGATCAGTGCAGACTCTGTAAGTTTGATGCACAGCGGACGTGGTATCTGCCTCGCAGTCACCGTCGGAATCAGCCGTCAGATCGATGGCGTCTCGCTGCGCCTCGTTCCGCAGTGCCGTCAGTCTTCTCCGATCAGTTGCCTTGAGACTCTTCACCACGCTTTGCAGAGCCGCTTTCGCGAGCAATGGCGGAACAGCGTTGCCGTTCTGCTGCCGGATCTCGGTGACGCTGAACTCAGTGGGCCAGTTGTATCGCGGTGGGAAGGTCTGTAGGGCGGCGAATTCTCTTGGGGTGTAGTTTCTCAGGCCGCTCGGGTGGTAGTTGTTCACGCCGCCGCTGCATGTGATTGTTGCGGCGAGCCGATATGGATCGAAAGGTGGCTTGGGTGTGGCGTATTGTACTGAGGTATCGTGGTGGGTGAGGGGTGACTCGCGATGTGCTTTCTCAAGTTCGTGTAACGCGGAGGCGATAGAGATGGAACCGCGAGGGTGGGTTGGTTCAGGAAATGGGGGTAGGTCTTCGCCTGGACTGCGCTTTTGTTAGTGCTGGTAGTGAAAGAGGATAGACATGTGTGAGGCCTTACGCTGCCGCTATTAGGATCAGTCTTTGCCTCGACTGAGGCACGCCAAACTCGGCGCAGTTTAGTTTCGACCATGCTACCGAAAACCCAATTTCTGTGAATTGATGTAGCAGCGCGTAGAACCATGGGTGGTGCCGGTTTTCAATCCCGATTGTTTCTTCGACAGTCACGATTCGTGGCCGGAGAGCTTTTATAACATCAGCGCAGCCCAGCAATGGCGCTTGGTTGCGTTCGTTCTTTTCAGCATTCGGGGAAACGTTTGCTTGTGAATATGGCTGGCAGGGGGGGCTGAAGTGGAGCACATGCACTTTCCAGCCTTTTTCCTGTGCTAGAGTGATGAACTGGAATACGTCAAGCACAAGGCTCTGGCAGTCAGGGTAGTTGTTGCGATAGGTGACGATCTTCTTGGAGTCGTGGTCGAAAGAGAAGACGATCTTGAGTCCTGCTTGCTTTGCGCCCTGAGAGACACCACCCGCTCCGCAAAAGCCATCAGCGAAGAGAGGTTTAGTATCGGCCGTCAGGGGTGTTATTAGGCCGCCCCAAGCCTCTCTCAGGCTTTCAGAAGCCTCTGCCCAGTGCTCGTCGCATTCTTGATAAGTCGGTCGTTCTAACCGCTGCTCTTGCCACTTGCCATACCGGTTGTGAATCGTAACGTCTTTCCACCGACAGTGTAGCGTACCTTCTTTTCTCAGCTTGGCCAGTGTAGCGAGCGAAGCAAGCCTAGAGGATCCTGCTGGAAGGTGATTGCTTGTCACGCAATTGATATCATTGTAGTGGCGATTTGTGATTTTCATGTCTCGTAGCCCTATAACGTCTCCAATGGATCGCCGCCATAGTCCGTAGTCTGTTGCATTTTCCCCAGCAAATATTCTCACTTTCTGGACAACTTCGTTGATCAGCTCGCCTCCCTTGTAAGACGACGGCAGTCGGTTATCAACGTCGCCGCCTGCATTGGTACGCTGCCATTTGAGATCGTCCCTTCGAAGCGGCATTCTAGGGCTAAAAGTCCCGGCTCGAACGAACATGTGACCGACAAGTAAATGACCCTCTTTGTCGTCTTGATATATCTTGTGGATTCTCATAAAAGTGCTATCCGCCAATTCGACAACGGTACCCTGCCTAACGAGGCTTGCCATGAGTGAATGTACCTCTACACTTCTTTTGTTCGGATCGAGGACTTTAGGAATTGTCACCAGCCTTGGCTTTTTCACAGCTCGTTGAGCGCCGGTTACCTGGAAATCATAGTCGGAGTTGTCCTCATCCGACTGGTTGTCAAGTTCGATAAGCTGAGGATCTTGTCGATATGAGGCCGAGGTGGAAGAACACTCCAGGTCTGAATCTGAATCGATTACCTCGATATTGGCCGCAAATGTTCTTCTAGATATCCTACCGGGTTTGTTTCTAGTATTTGTATTATAATCATTGCTTTGCTGATAACTTTCTCCCCTCCTGCGACTAAATAATGTGACATCCAGTGTGCTGATACGTTTCGATGGGGCGATGTCCCGTTCCTGTGTCGCTTCCGCTTTTCGCTTTAACAACCTTGTGCTATCGAGCGAACCATACTCGAAGGCTGTGTCGTGTGGAGTTAGGCTTAGTCGCTGTAATCGTGTTGGTAGGCCTGTGTCTGATGGAGGCCGACGTCTCGAGCAGATGCTTGCGGTTTCTGGCCATTCTTCCAGGTCGATAGATGTTGCTCCACTGGACAACTCTAGATTACCTGCCGCAGGTTTAGTGAGCAGTAACCGAGATGCTATGCTACCTTCTCGTCTATTGATAGACAGGGCTTGCGATCGGCCAGCGGCAAAATGTGAAGAAATGGTTGTCTGCGATATAGCTCTGCGAGCAGCACGTGCCCCAGTGTATTGCTCAGCGTCTAAAGGCATTGCGGTTCTGTTGGCATTAGAGAATAGCAGAAGGAGAGACAACTCGAGAGCTAGGGTAGGTGTTGACGTAGGAGTGGTCTAGGCATAAGTGAAAATGTCACGACCACGTGAAGCTCCTTCACTCAGGCTGGCTGAGGTCTGCTTGTCGACCGGATGTGTCATAGACATCGCCTTACCATGACTTGAAAGCAACAGTGCGGCGTGAATGTATGGCCAACGACTATGATTGTGTGCCACGTTGGGTAATAAGGACTAGATCGACACATTCACGCCACTCACCTTGCACTATTTCGCACTTGACTCACAGCTCAACATAGTAGACAGTTCCAGGCAGCATAATATCAGGCTTTGCTGAACAAAGGTCAAAGGGCACTTCGTGGTCCGAAACGCAAGCAACGACAGCTGGTGTACCAAGCACTGTCCAACAAAATTGACATATGACTGCATCTAGAGCAGAAGTTGAAGTCCTCGACGTGAGAGAAGCATAGCTCACACAGGTGAGGTTTGAGCATCAGGGCGTCTCGTCAGCCACTGTCCTGCCGTGTTGAGTGAACACATCTGGGATATGACGATCCATCGATGTACTCCATTGCCTCTGCCTGGTGGATCCGAACGGTCCGTCTGAACGCAACATGTTCAAGAGCGGGTTTTCAATCGTTGTATGGCTGGCAGTGGATCTGGCTACGAAAAGCACGTTACATTGAAAGCTCAAGATATCGTGGATCGTCGGTTGGTGGTTGGTGGTTGTTAGATGACCAAGCACGACCTGCACACGTGCTGCTCGTAGCAAGCAAGTACAGCGAAGCCAATCCGAGAAAGTGCAAAATGTGCTCTTGCCGATCAAGTGGGGCTCTAACGACTTACGGGCGGGGGCTACCGCACCTTTCCTGTTTATTATTTTCGGACCTTGCACATTCCATGAAATCGTGAAATCGTGAAATCGTGAAATCGTGAAATCGTGAAATCGTGTATGCTGCTTCCGCTGTCGCTGTCGCTGTCGCTATCCTCGTCCTTGCCATGCTATCGATGGCTACATATGCTGCCGCAGGTCGCTTAGGCGTTAGTAGTTAGGTATTAATGCATGCCCGCAGTATATACACGTTCCGGACTAAGCAGGTATAAGTAGGTCTAGTACCTATCGCTTAATGCCTTCTTTACTTGTACGTAGCCATGCTAGCTGGTTGTCCTAAGGTTGATCTTAGCTTATTAGCTGTTAAGATTTACGACTTCGTCGTTCAATATAGTTAGACGCAAAAAGAGATTCTTATTTAGATTAATAGAGTTCGTAGTATCAAGTGCGGATATAACGTGCTTAAGAAGTTTCTTAAAGCAGAAGGTATTACCTCGAACTAGTCTATAAAGAAAGGTCTCTACTAGGATAATAGGTTTATCTTATTAGTGCAACGCGCTTATAAATAGACTCTATAGGATAACGAGAAGATTATATAGAGCTTACGATAGGAGCCCGCTTACGTAGTAGTTAGTGCTCGGCTTATCGAGTCTATATAACGGAAGTATAATTAGTCTCGAAGAGACCGTACTATCGAGAATTAACTAGAGCGCCTTTAGCGCATAGAGGCTATTATCCTTAAAACTATTACGTTAGGTATTAGACGTAACTAGGGCCGGAATTATTTCTATACCTATCTTTAGGTACGCTATCTAGTACTTTAAGTACGAGAGAATCACGTTCGAAAGGTCCTCTACGATATTAATAATATATATAGACGTAATCGAAAGCTAAAGTATAAGGTTATATAACGCTACGAAGCTATTTATAAAGGGCTAGATTACGTATAGTCTATTAATAGCTATAAGAAGTTTATAAACTTTAGTATCGAAGTCTACGCTGCGATAGACGCTTATTTAAGACGAATTATCTAGGTTTACGTTAGGGTCGCTAGCCGTAGGTAGGTCGCCGTTGTAAAGCAGTATATTTAGATAGTCCGCGAGTATAATATCGTTCCTTACTATATTCGTTCTAATCGTAGATTAAAGATACCTTTTATTACTAATTTATAGTTTTAATTCTACGTTTAGCACCTCCGAGACACCGGAGTTCTTAGTAATTAGTTCCTTATAGACGAAGAGATACGAAAGCGCCTTTAAGAGTGCTTCGTCTATAAAACAAGTATACGAAATATTCGAATTAAGAGTTTCTAGTCTCGGATTAAAAAGCATTAGTTAGCACCTTAGCTTATAAGTATACTCGCTATCTAGCATCCTCTATATACGTTACTAGCTAGGTTAAAGGCGTATATATATATTATAGGTAGAAGACGTCTTATCTAGTAAGTCGAAGCTTATAGGAAGGTTTATCGAATACCTTATATCCTAATCGCTTTTCTATTCTTAAAGCTAATAATGCATACTATATTAGGTCTTATTTAAGAATCTATAACTACGATAGTTCTATCGAAGCGAGAACAAGTTAGATCGTATCGTATAGGTATATATCTTCTTATCGCTTCTTTAAGAGGAGATTAATACCTTTATAGAAGTTTAGAACGTATATCGGATACGTAAATAGCGTAATTAACTATATTACGTTACTAGAGTTCCTAACTAGCTTTACTTTAGGCGCAACTATCTTCGATATAATTAGCTTAACGCTAAGCGTCCGACTAAGGGCTATAGACCTAATGCTAATTTATTAAATAAGCAGGAGCGATTGCTTAAAGACTATAGTACGTAATAGCTTAACCGCCTCTTTCGTTACGTATACTAATATAGCTAAAGATAAGGACTAAGTCTTTATTATAAGCACTAAGGTATAGCTAGATAAAACGCTGCACTAGATCTTCGCCGAGGTTAATAAGTAAGACGGTATTACCGCTAATAAATTCATTTAATAAATTCCTAAGCGAAGGATTCTTATCTCGAAATAGTTTTATATATTAATTCGATAAGTACGAGACTATACCTCTATTCGCGGCAATACGCTAGACTTTACTGCCCTCCCGGATACTGCTAGAGAGTAGAGAGATATATATCCTAATCTAGCCTTTAACATAACGCTTACCGAATAAAGATAGAATAAAGACTAACTTTAGACTACTATTAAGGACGAATTACTTAACGATTTCGATACGTATAGTCTCGATTAAGCGTATAGTTATAGTAAGTACGGTGCACTAGTAAAGATAGAGGATTAGGACTCTAGAGACGATAACTTCGCTTATATATACTAAGGGGGTTATAGATTAGTATATGCTAGCGAGTAGTACTATTTTAAGCCTATATAATCGTTACTACCCTATTATTTAATACTCTTCGTTTCTTACTCTTTACCCGCTCGTCTATTACCTTAACGCTTATGCGCCCCCCCTCCCCCCCTCTTCTCTTAATATCGTCCCTTTTATCTTCTATCTACGAGCATATTAAGGCTCTAGACTCTATCTCTTCCCTCCTTTCGGCTCTTACGTTCCTCTTATTACGTATCTAAGCTGCTATATATCTAGTCGAAATAGCTACCGCCTACTACGATTATAATAGTTAGTATCTAGCGGACGTTAATCTTAAGTATAAATTCCTTCTAAAGGATACGCTTAAATGCCCGAGATATCGAAAGAAGAATATTATAACGTATCTAACGCGCAGGTACGATAGACCTAAAAGCCTTCCTTAACCGAGTAATACTATGCTTAAGATCGACTTACCTACTAAGCCTAAACGGGATTCGATTACTAAGTCCCCTAAAAAGTCGGTATCGTTATTTATACCGCTAACTACCGAGTCCGAGGAGTCGTCTACTTCTATAAGCTAACGAAGCACTAAGCTATCTAGCTAGCTTCGCGATAATGCTAAACCTATAATATACTCGCGTGCCTAGGGAGCAGGCGTAGCAGCCCTTAAAGAGTCTATCGGCAAAGAGCTACGAGCGAAGAAATTCAAGTAGAATAAGAAGACCTACTACTAGATCTGCTTAAAGGTTTCTTTATTAAGGTATAACCTTGACGAAGATAATAAATTCGAGCACTGCGAGTTTAAGGTTAATCTTATTATTAACGACCTACCTATAGACACCGAGGCACTAATAATACTAATAATAGACCTTATACTATAGAAGTATAAAAGAGAAGATATCCTCGAGTACGCACCTACAGCTAATACGAAAGGTAACTATCTTTTTGCTATTAGCAAGCCCTCTATAGATAGTATTAATATTACTATTAATATTCTATACTCGCACTAAGTACGAGCAGGTAAATTAATAAGCATTATAGGATTTTAAGAGCTAAAAAGGATCGGCAACTAAGGTAAAGATAAAGATAAAGCTTATGCTAGAATGCCGACTTAGCATATCTTTCTCGTTAATAAGCCGGTAAAAGCTAAGAAACGAAGAGCTACGACTATAATACCGATATTAATTAAGCAGATAAAGACTAGGCGAGATAGCAAAGCGGCTAACTTAAGCAGAAGCAGAACCCGTGCGGCGAACGATAATAAAGATAAGCAATTTATTAATACTATAACTATAAAGGATAATAGCCGTCCTCTTCCTAATATTAGTGCTCTAGAATAGTAGCTCGATAGTATTAAGAAAGAAGTAAAGTTAGAGGTATATGCTAAGTCTCGTAGCCTATCTAAACCGCGCAGCCCTGCTAAACTACGTAGCCCTACTAAACTACGCAGTCCTAGCAAGATATAGGCTAGTTTATCTAAGCTAAGCAGTTCGAGCAAAATAGAAACCAGCTCTAAAAAGATACTATTAAAGGAAAAGCTTCGATATATTCCTATTCGAACTAAAGGACGTTAAACTCGTATATAAGAACTTTACGTATAGTTATAAGCATAAGTCGAACTATAAGCTAATCGTATATCCTTTATCGAATAGAATAAGCTCGTCTTAACGCTTACGAAGGATAAAATAGATACTAGGTTAATAGAATAGCAAGACGGTAATAGGACAATAGTATCTCGAGATAAAGGCGATAAAGATAAGACCGTTAAAGATAAAGATTTAAGAAAGAGAGAAATATCTTCGTTATCTTCTACTACTTAATCGGATCTTTTTCGATAATAGCGTAAAGCGCATAATGCGTACTAAGTTAAAGACGGACTTAAAGGAGATAAGGTAGGCCGCATAGTTATCTACTCGGCTAATAATAAATTTGCGCTCCGTAAAAACGTTTAACGCCGACCGACCTAATTTAGCTAAATATATTTAGCTAAATCTAACTCTATAACGAGATTAAATCTAGCTAGACGGCTTAAGATATAGTATTAGCTAGTATTATTTGCTATACTAATATTATTTAAAGAGATTCGAGAGAGAATTAACTATATTGCTGCTTAATAAGAAAAAAGACTATTTGCCTAAACATTTTTAGGTAAATACTCTAGCTCCTTAACCCTCTTTACCCTCTTTCGATCTTCCTATAGTTATACTTACTAGCTACTTACTTTAGATAGACTAGTTCGAGCCTGCGTTTAAATCGATATAGTAATAGTTAGATAAAAATATCTATAGCTAAGTAAAAACATCTTTCTATAACTATTATCTTATCACTTAAGCTTAGTGTATTATTATAGTTCTACTTATAGTGTTCTTATAACTAATAGTATCTATATACCGCCGCTTAAACTCGGTTAGATAGGCTAATATAAAACGTTAGAGTGCAAGTCTACCTATATAAGAAAGCTACTCCGTCGCCTTTAATTTCTAGTCTTTAAACCTTAATTATCATCCTCTCTAAAGTATCCTAATACTTTTATTATGCCCCCTAAACGCAGCTCGCCTAGGAAAGGCATAGGCTAATAAGGCTAATAAGGTTAATAAGGCTAATAAGGTTAATAAGGCTAATAAGGTTAATAAGGCTAACAAGGTTAACAAGGCTAATAAGGTTAACAAGGCTAATAAGGTTAACAAGGCTAGTAGAGTTAATAAGGTTAAGCTACTAGACGATTAACTAGATAGTTAGTTGTCCTATAGCGATTCTAAGCATCTGCACCTCTTGCTATATAGACTAGTTAGGTTGCGTAACCCTCTATCCTACTACCGCCTATACTAGGTGACCTATCTTATATACTCTAACCCTTAGATATTACTAGTCGCCGTTTTAATTTCTAACGACGAGAGTAGACTATCGAAGAGTTCGTAAACGATCTCCTAAATCTAAAGAGTACTAAGTCGTTAATACTTCTTACCCTTTAAGACTTCGTTTAAAACGTGAATGCTGCTATCGCTATAAACTAGATCCTTGCGTACACCTTTACTTAAGCACTTAAAGGCTATATAGAATATATCGACTAACGTCGACGCACCTTCGGCGATTATCTAAAGACTATAGCAAAGAACGTTAAAGAAAGCCGTACGGCGTACGATCGTATATATCGTATAGAGCGAATCTTACGAAACTATTTTAGTAGTTAATAGTACGACTAGTTCTTTCACCTCTATATAACTACTATAATAGCCGATGCATTTAATAGAGAGACTATATCTAATTGACTTAACGAACTCGCTTCTAGGGACGGTGCTGCTAATATAGCGTTATATATCACTTAGCGAATATAGTCTGCTTAGGTAAGACGACTCGAAGTCTCGATATAAGGCGGTAAACGAGGTTAATACTATATTAGCAGCCTTATACCCGCGGATATTTATAATAGCTTACCTGGTCTTACTAATGCATAGGAAAGAGAACGAGCTAAATTACGAATACTAAATAACGCTGTAGCTACGGCCGACCTTGTTGCTAGATGAAACGCGCATGTTAGTAATATTAACTAGGGTAAGTAAGTAGATAAACGTTAACTATTTATTATAAGAGATGGTTATAGCTTCTTATACTATCGAAATCCACCGTAATAACTCCTTAGTAGATATAACCTACCTCGCCTAATCCTAGCCGAGGTTAAAGAGGTTACTAGTTAGGCGCCGGCTTTACCTAGAGGGACTTAGGTACCGGCTTTATCTAGAGGGACTCCTGGTTTAGGGCTATAGAGCAACTTGCCGATAACGAGTTCGCCTCTAGTATCGGGTATAAAGCGTGTAGCATCTTCTCTTCTAGTAATACCTCGATATCTACTAGTTCTTCGCAGCGCCTCTCTAGTCGACGTATCTAATACTAGACTAGCACTAGGCTTTTAAAATCGAGCGCCTACTAGTATAGTCCTATAGCGAGTATAAGAGGTAACCGCCGCTATTAGTAAGAGAACTTCTAGACGTATAAGTAATCTACTATAACGAATAAGAGACTCTTCTATATAAGGCTTAAGAACATTAACGGTATTTTCTAGTACCTTATAAGGTAGTTTCGAAAGACTCCTACGCGAGTTCGACTTTATCTTTCCTCTCGAGGCTAGTACCCTAGAGAAGAAGCTAGCTTCCTAGGCCGTCTAATTCTATAAATAGCTATATAACCCTAGTGTTACCGTTCGAGAATTCAAATAGAGCTTCGGCTAGTATAGAGACGCCGAGATATAGACTGCTATTAGCAACCTTAGCTAGATAGCTTTTAGGATCTAAACTACCGGCGGTCTACTACAAGCAGCAATAGCCGAATAGAGAGGATTCTTAGTATATGCTCTATCCTCGTTCTAGAGTACGCAGTAGCAACGTTCGATCGAGAAATCGCTATACGAGGCTAAGATTAAGCTACTATTCGCCTAAGTCCTTGCTTAAGTCCGCTAAATAGGGCGAAATATAAACGAACTTTTGCTAGGGCAAGATAGTATATATACTATCTCTATAAGGCTAGATCGACTAGATAAGAATAACTATATCTATAACCCGTAGCGTAACCTTTATAGCTAGCTAGATACGTCTACCGTTATTAAGAACGCGCGTCTAAGGATCTAAGCTAGTAGTAACTATAATCGATTCTAGGCCTAAGTAATTAATAGATAGATACTTAATATATAGTATAATAACCTAGACGATCTCGATCTAGATCTAAACGGTCGGCCTTCTACGCTACTAGTTATATCTAATTAGGTAACCTAGTTCTTTATCTTAATATTAGTTCTAGATGCTATCGAAATAAGCAATTACTTCGTTCTATTTGTTATTAATCCTCGTTAACGAGAAATCCGACTCTTTAACTTACTAAATATAATTAAGGCCGAGGGCTAGAGGACGCGAGTAATAGCCTAGGTATAGCTTATATTCGGAGGGTCTATAGAGTAGCGATAAGCAACCTAGATTATATCGTAATAGACTAACGGTGCGGACTGCGGATTCTAGGTAATTAAGAATGCTCGAGCCTAGTCTCGCTACTTTTAATTAGTAATAAATATTCTAACTAGTTAACTTCGACTCGAGGTTATACGAATATTAGCCGCTGCTTTTAGAGATGCTCTAGAAGAAGAGTAGATAGCAGAAGGTATATTACAACTTTCCTTTACTAGCCTATTAGCTAGATAGTCTATAATTAATTCTCCTACTTAGCCGTCGATATCGATACTAGCTCCTTAACCTTAAAAACTAGCACTAATCTCTCTACTAACTCGCTCTTCCTCTAGTAGTCTATCTTCTACTATAGATATTAATATAGCTTCTGCTATACCTAGTAGACGTTAGACGCCGTAACCTTCTCGAACTTTAATATTATAAAGTTAGACTCCTTAAGATCTAGCATTACAAGCTTCTACTCCTTAAACTCTAATACTATAACGTTAGGCTCCTTAAACTCTAATACTATAACGTTAGGCTCCTCGAACTTTAACACTATAAAGTTAGGCTCCTTAAGGTCTAGTATTATAAGGCTCTTCTCCTTAAGCTTTATTACTACGAGCTTCTTTTTCTTAAGCCTCGACTCTAGAAAGTATAGGGTACTAGCATCCGAACCTAGATGCTGCGGATAGAGTTTAGATCCCGGTTATAGCGCTACGAGAAAAGCGTTAGCCTCGACGATACTAAGGATAGGTGATTACTATAACCCTAGTCGGCTAGATAGGCCTTAAGCGTTCTATATTAATATTTTATTTAACCTACGAGTAATAAAGTAGTTCGAGCTATAGTATTATAACTAGCGTTTAAGAATTAGCGTTTAAGAATTAGCGTTTAAGGATATATACTATATAGGTAGTAAAATAAAAAGAAACCTTTATAATATATGATCTACTTAAGTCACACGGTAGTATTCGTAAAGCAGCGATAGCGATAGCGGCAGCAGCAGCAGCATACACGATTTCACGATTTCACGATTTTACGATTTCACGATTTTACGATTTCACGGAATGTGCAAAGTCCGAAAATAATAAACAGGAAAGGTGCGGTAGCTCCCGCCCGTACGACTTTTTGCTTCGGGTCGGATGGACCGCGTGGAAATTTCCTAAGCAGACGGATGCGATGCCAGAACTTGCCTTTTGCTTCAATGGTAGTTAGCAAAATGATTAGGTCCAACGAAACCAATACCGTGTCGGACGTTCCTTGCTTGACTCAATCTCTGCTACAATGCTTTGGGTGTGATCAACGCCGTTGTCGCTCTGACTCTGTACCTTGACCTTCTCCACACTTGAACTGGCTGCTACAGCCAAAAGATTTTGGTAAGTGCGCCGCCTCTTCCCAAGCAAACACAGGGCTCTTTTGATGATCGCAATTGAAAAATAAAAGATGTTAGACTTCAGAATACCACTGTTGATACTTCACGACCTGAAGGCCCTTACCCATTCACTCACGTCATTCCATCCTACGTACTGCGGGCAGCGTTGTTAATGCTCGAATAGAATTAGACCAGATTATCACACCTCTACGCGCCATCATGTGTGGCATAATAGCCCTCCTCCTGGCCAACTCGGCCTCAAATGGCGCGGCCGCCGACCTCCACGAAGCCCTCTACTTCCTCCAGCATCGTGGACAAGATGCCTGCGGCATCGCAACCTGTGCGGCAGGTGGGCGCATCTACCAGTGCAAAGGAAATGGTATGGCTGCAAGAGTCTTCCAAGACGGTTCAAGAGTCGCAGATCTGCCAGGATCGATGGGGCTCGGACACCTCAGATATCCCACTGCTGGAAGTAGCGCCAATGCCGAAGCACAACCATTCTACGTAAACAGTCCTTATGGCATATGCATGGCCCACAACGGCAATCTCATCAATGCGCCAGAGCTCAAGGAGTTCCTCGACTTGAACGCCCACCGACACATCAACACAGATTCCGACTCCGAGCTGATGATGAACATCTTCGCCAACGAATTGAACGAGACTGGCAAAGCAAGAGTCAACGAAGACGATATCTTCAAAGCACTCGGCAGAATGTACGACCAATGCAAGGGCGGCTGGGCTTGTACTGCTATGCTTGCTGGCTATGGCATTATCGGCTTCAGGGACTCATACGGCATTCGACCTCTAATCCTTGGCTCTCGACCATCCATAGACGGTGAGGGAAACGACTATATGATGGCGTCCGAGTCTGTTGCTCTTGAGCAGCTGGGCTTCACTATCGTGAGAGACATCAAGCCGGGCGAAGCAGTCATCATCGAAAAAGGTGGTGAGCCCCACTTCAGGCAAGTCCAAGAGCAGAAAGCCTATGCTCCCGACATTTTCGAATTTGTGTACTTTGCGCGACCAGATTCCGTCATGGATCAGATCAGCGTCCACCGAAGCCGACAAGCGATGGGTGTCCTGCTCGCCAGAAACATAAGAAATTCCCTCAGTAAACAAGAATTGGACGAAATTGATGTGGTCATCCCGATACCCGAGACATCTGTCACGTCGGCAGCTGTGGTAGCCAAAGAGCTTGGCAAGGAGTACGCTAGTGGCTTCGTCAAGAACCGCTATGTCTTCCGAACCTTCATCATGCCTGAACAGCAGCAACGTGTCAAGGGCGTACGAAGAAAGCTGAACCCCATGGGTATTGAATTCAAGAACCGAAATGTTCTTCTTGTGGACGATAGTATAGTACGAGGCACGACCAGCCACGAGATTGTGAATATGGCACGAGAGTCGGGTGCAAAGAAGGTGCACTTCGCTAGCTGCGCACCACCAATCACACACGCGCATATTTATGGCATAGATTTGGCATCGCCGAACGAATTGGTAGCACATAAACATCAGGGTGCGGCCGCCATCGCTAAGCACATCGGAGCGGATAGCGTCATCTATCAGTCCTTGGAAGATCTCCGCGAGGCCTGTAGGATGGCTGCCGAAGAATCTGGAGCGGTCAATGCTCCGACCGATTTCGAAGTTGGTGTCTTCTGTGGAACCTACATCACTCCTGTTGACCAAACTTACTTCGACCGCCTCGAGCGCATACGTGGTCAGACAAGGAGGTTGAAAGTAGAAGCTGAAGCTCGGCGTGCCGTCGCATCCAGCACCGCCAGTCCCCAGCAGGTGAAGATGGCTGCAAATGGAACCACGGTCAGCGGCGACGGAAAAGTCGTTCCGGCTGAACGAGAAGACACGAATTTCGACATCCCTACTGCCAACGGCATGACCAAGAGAAGCGACGGAGAGATCCCAGATGTGAGAACTCGAATGGACATCAGTATACACAACATGGGCGATTTCCCAACCAACCACTAGGTGGTTGCTTTCCCAATATCGCCTCAGGATTCATGATAGTAATGTGGAGTTCGCATCTCCAACCATGTTCTCCACGTTCCAGTGCACAACGAGGAGACATGCGGCGGCGTCAAATGCTCTGACTGCGGGTAGCCGTCTTTTCACCTTGAAATCATCAAAGCTCATGCTGCGTCACCGCGCACGAGCCATATTGCTGGGCTTGCCAACCTCGCCTCAGCTGGCGTGTGGTACATGAAATTACTGTTTACTCTTTTGTTGTGATGCACATCACGTTGAAGGCGGCCAGTCAGCGTGCGCAGCGGAATTGATCTCGTTTATCATATCATGTTGCGATAGTCTCTTTGCATTGACTTGGCAAGCAGCATATTTGATGCCGTCAGTGGTTCGGGATCGAGATGAGTTTTGCTGAGATTCGCATTTGTCACCATGTGCAAGAACAGAACGAAGGCGGCGATTGTTTGATCGTATGGCAACTACCCGAAGATCATCTCGGTGTCGTGTTTCATGTCGTAAGAGGCCAACACTACGGCCCAGAAGATGGATATAAAGCTTTACACGTCCCAACCTTGCGTGAGCATCGCACGCCGTCCAGCAAAGCAAAGCGCAACCCACTATGAAGAAGTTCTCGATATTTTTAGCCGCCGTTGTCGGTATCAATGCCATGCCAACCATGCCACAAGCACGAGACACCTCTGCTTGTCCTTACTATCTTCCAGAAGGCAGCTACGAGTTTCCTCACCTGATCGTGCCAATCAACAACTCAGACGTTGCTATCGGCCACTCTTATTCCGCAGACGTCTCGCCGGGCGACTGCGCTACAATCTTCAACTTCGACATCCCCTCTTCACGAGCAAATCAACAATGTTCCGTGTACTTCACCTTCCCTCGCCACAACCAGCTCGTCACTTCTGACTTCAAGTGGAATGGCAACAGAAGCGGCACCAAAGGCCCAGGCACCCTCGAGCTGGTTCAATATGCCTACCACACCGGAGCAACTGATGCCACAACTGGCAACACCCAACCGCCACTTGGGCCAGCTGCTCCAGTCAGTATCAGCAACGCTCAGCCAGGCAATGCCTACAGAGCGTGGACCGGATCTTGCGGCGCAGGCGGCGTGATGAGCTGGAAGTTGAGTAGCCCGGATAGTTACTTGTACTACTTCCAGGACTGGAATCTATGTGCAATCGGGTTATGGGTGGTGTACGAGGGTGCTGCGCCTGTCCAGGCACCGAGTTGTAGTTCATGTCCTAGCACGGAGAAGTTTGCGAGCCACGGTGCTTGGGTAAAGGCTTACATAAGTGGTGCAATGGCAGGTGAAGCGGGGACTCAGGCATAGACGAGGGGAAGGTCTCGGGAAAAAGGTGTTGGCAAGCTTCGCGTCCGTCGTGTTGACCAGAGGCCTATCAGTTTTCTAATTGCATCTTGTACAAGCACTGGTGTTCATGAAGATAGTATCTCAAGCTCGTGGAAACAGGTTGCGCCAGAAGTGTGTCTCACAATGGTTCCCTTGATTGTTACGTATATAAATCTGTGCATCGTCTTGCCACACACGACAACCACGACCGACAGGCACTTGTACGCTTTACATCAGACGTAGAGTGTTACCAGTCAGCGTCCGCGTCGTTCGAAGAGTGGGGTAGAAAGTGTCCTTTGCACTTAAAAACTCCTATGTTTCCATTACATTCATTATCACGAATTGTCAGCGCCTCAGTCGCGATGTCAATTCCTTACCTACCCACGACTCACCAACGGTCTCGTCCGTGAACTTGATGTCGCTGTTCCCCACATCGATGTCCGCCGTGACTCGCACGGCGCTCACCGGTAAACTCAACGCTGAAGTACCCACGAGACTGTCGCGGACCCGCCATCATGTCCTGGTACCGAACGTCGTCATCTCTTCGGTCGCGCGACTGGCGTCGTCGTCGGTGATGGACACGCAGTCGCTCGTTCTGGAGGTGACCATCCCGACTCATGTTCCGGTGTGAGTGGCGGCGATGTAGGCCGTAACCGCCGCTCCCATCGCTTGGCGTCAGTGACGGCCGTCCCGAGAGATGCCTAGCGTCGTGGGCGAGCGAAGTACCTGTACCGTTAGAGAACTGGTGATGAGTATCGCCATGATCAGTCCACTGTGGCATGATCTCGTACTCGTGGTGCGGCCGCTGGATCCAGCGCCGTGCTTTCTCTTCCTGGTATCGCGGCATGTGCTCGCTGTAATGGAAGCGGGAGACATTGAGGCGGGAGAAATTGGTTTGAGGGGTGCGGTTGTGCAGGGGTAGATGGTCGAGACTCCGTAGTTGACTGGTGTCACCTGGGACGAAGTCTGCTGCTTTGTAAGTTTTCTTTCGACTGCTGTTTCGATTCAGACTTTGCAGCATGTCTGACCAGCGTGAGTCGGTCATCTTGGCGGGTAGTGTGGGGATCTTGACTTGCGGGATATTTGTGATGGCGTGGTTTGTGCTCTGAGTGCGGACGGATCAGTGATTGTTCGGTTGCTGCCCCTGTCCTGGGATACTAGAGCTCGCTGTCAGTCTCATATAGGGTTATGCCTCACAAAGAACGCTTCGAGTATTGTCAAATACACATGGACAAGCAACAATGTCCTTGGCTCACAGCACGACAAAGGACTCAAAGAAGTATTGTTGTCTGTTCACAACGTGAGCTTGTCGAAAGGAGTGCTCCATGAACGATGCTGAATGATGCTCATACACAAGGAAGAAGCAATCGAGTCGTCTGGCTGTGCGTAAAGTAGGTGCTTCTCAACCCTTCATGTCATCTCGACCTGCCGCCTGAAGGTTAGGTGGCTATCATTGCTGGGTCTATAGCCAGAGGCAGTACAAATGAGAGAAGTGACTATGTAATTCTGCGATCCAGATGTGCTGCTCTCAATCAGTGCCCACGCTGGGGTATTACAGCCGTTTGTTGATTGACTCGAAGCATGACCTTGCAATCAGATCAATGCGATCGTTCAACAACCTATTTCCTTACATAGAAAAGGTAGCTTGCCAATAGGATCAGGTCTTGCAGACTCTTGCTAGACAGGCAGAGCAGACGTAGTATCGAGGATGACACGACCCTGAGCCGAGCCTTTCAGTGTCTCGTCCAGCCCCGAGGAGTAAGGTGTCGACACCCTTGTGACCTCGTGCAGTATATTCGATTTGATGGGAGCCGATACACGGATTGCCACTAGGGAAACACAAGCCTCCGCAGAAACCTGGCGAGAGTCGCCATGCGAACATTCATGTCTAAGCTGTGAGCAGGCCAGGGAAAGCAAAGCGGATACCGACTCGACCGGTAACTGATGATTGTACGATGCAAACATGGCCAACTCCAGACCTAGCTACACACAGCTCATGGTTAGGTAATACCATAGGTAGAGTCATGCAACCCCATGTATCTTCGTTGATAGATAGACAGGTCTCGAACCAACGCAAGGAAAAGGTGTTTGGAGCAAATCAGGGCGGACCTTGCCACCACGACAATGTTGCACTCCATGCTCGCAGACACGTCCGTAGCTGGCGAGTCGCAATGTGATCGAGTTGCTCTTGTCGCGGTTGTCTTCTGCTCGTGCCGTCGTTGTCCCGTCATGAGAAGATTCAATACTGGTGGCGGCGATGTAATGCGAGCATCGTAAAGGTCATAGGGAGGTTGACCTCGCTGACAGCTGTGACCACAATGCAGCTCTAACGGTCGCCGTCCTCTTGGTATCCACCACATCAAGTCCAACTAATGACATGGCATACCTACAATACAACACCAAGGTAGCTCCGTCGTTTCTGCAAACAGTGATTGGCGGAGAACCACTACGCGATTGCTAACAATACGAGTCCTTCTCAGAGCAGTGCGTGCGATGATCAAATCAGTTGCCTGTCAAGTCTGGCTTCTGGACGACCCACCCGCTTCTGCCTTCAAGTTTCCCAAAGATGCGAGACATGCAGTTTGTGGCTTTGGAAGCGCTTGTGCTAGAACAAGCTAGCCAAAAGTACTAAGGTCAGCTTTTGCCATGAGGCGCAGCTCTACCAAATTAAGCATCACTGAACAATCACGATGAGTTGTCAAACAACGCTTGCTAGAACAAGAGCAGCCTGATTCATTCGGGCTTCAAGGCGGCGCTGGTCGGCCCTGGCCTCTCACTAGCCATCTCTTCATGGAGACGTGTCGCATCGCCTTATCGCAGTCCTGGGCAAGGAAGCGCGCATGAGACGTGCACGGCCCGCTTCACATCGCGGCCCAGGAATGTCCTTCTTGTGGGAATTTACTTACAGCATTAGTCTCTGTTTTCGCCAACCACTGCCTATCGCATGTGTGAAACGGCCGTATTGCAGGTCGCAACCTTGCTACCATGGCGCACCAGAAAGTCATGCCAGCTCAGACTTGCGGTGCGCCTTACTGCGACCCGGTGATTTTGACGCAGCTGCCATATACTGACTGGCGGTAGAGCTCTTGGGAAGATGTTTTGCTTGCTATATAAGATATCTGTCCCAACCCTCGTCTAAGGTCCTTGATCTGCCAGATGATACGAACACAACAAGTCAAAAGGTTAGAAGAGTTCAGCAGCAAATAAATGGCGCAATGGACATGTCTGAGAGCAGCACAACGATTCCATCGGTTCGACCTGGTGAGCACACGGAGGATGCCCACGCGAGTGTGTCGTCGCACTCTGGTCTAGGTAACGCATGGGGTGAGAAAGCTGAAATGCAGCGCAAACATGTCGCAAAAAGCGTTATCCGATCTGCTTTTATCAGCCCAACGGTGAGCCGATCGGCAGTCTCTGCACTGGACCTGTCTGGCATTCACAACGATAGCATCAACGGGGCTGTTATTAACGAGGCCAATACTCCCCCGCCTGCAACGGCGGGAGGAAATCGAGCTACACTAACATTCATGCCGGCAAGACGATCGATTGATGAAGTCTTAGGGGTGTCTGGAAGTCCTCTCGACCCAACAGCTAACACACAAGAACCAGTGGCTCCGTCATTCCATCCCCAAAACTACAGCTCACTACCATGCCCTAGTCACGACATTCATGATGTTTCCAGCGAAGAGTCTTTAGGGACCAGGAATCAGATGGTCAACTTTGGGGATATCAGCATCAATCGTGCGGCAAACGTGGTATTTAGTAATGCTGATGACAATGCGCGATATAAGCCCTCAAGCACATCACAGAATTTCGGAAATGTCAAGTTTGCGCCCGGTTCATCAGGTATCTTTGGCAACGTCAACAACCATTATTACTCTCCAGCCTTGTTCGGAGGGTTGCAAGCGTTAACGTCAGATGCGATTGACGATGCGGCCATCAATTACAGAAAGAGTCGAGCATCCATTCAGGTCAGTGATGAAATCAGTGATCGAACCAACGCATTGACAGGTATATAGTCTGTCTCGCGTCTACCGATAGTGCCTATGGTTTACATGCCACATGCGTCAGTAAGCAAACCAGAGATCAGAAGTGCTTTGATCAAGATTGCTGTCGTCTGCCAGTTTCTCGACTCAGCCTTTGCTCAGTACTTCAGAAACGCGATCGGCCATCTGCAGGGCACAGAAGCCAAGCTGTGCAGACTTCGGGAACAGATTTGCTCGCGCCAGAATCGCCTTACATATATCGGCCCGTTTGGGGAATACTGTGAACGTGTCAGCCGTGTACCCAAGGCGAGACCGCATGTGGAGATAGAGACATATGGACATCGTGCAACAGGTGATGAAGTTCAGCCTTATTTACAGGACGCTCTGGAAGTGCCATATTGGAACATGATGGCCGATCAATTCATCAAGAGCTCCGAGATCAACAATCCATTGACCTATGAGGCGGTCTCAAGCGTTGTCAACGATAAGCGTCGAGAGCTGAGGCTTCGTCTGCAACAAGTGAAACAGAAATGGCCTGGCGACCTTCCGCAAGAAATTGAAGACGGCATCGCTCGTCGAATAAGCGTTCTTGATGCTTTACTGGCTCCAACATCGGACAAATATGACAGCTTGGAAGAACAACAGGTCCAAACTCTGCAAAGGTCACCAACATCGGGACCTGACTCAACAAGTGCTGTTACAGATCCTACGGCGCCCATGCTGGCCTCGCTAAATGCTAAGGCATCGACTGCGACCGGTGTCACTGAGCTGGTGAGTGTGGCCCTACTTGGATTAGTACCAGCAACTAATACATGGCAGGAGAAAGTCAGCTTACTCTCGCTGTTCCTCGTTTTTACGGTGATTGCCATGGTGCCCTTTGCCATGGGCTTTGCAGGTTACTGGAGCGCTGACCCATCTAATGCAGTTGGCTCGATGTCGGATCCCGATTCCAAATGGCTGATAGCATCCACTTTACTTGCCATCTTTGGAAACGTCTATGCTGCTGTACCTCTTTGGAAGATCACCCGAGGCTCCGTCGCGAACATCATTAGCCAGGTCTTCTTGTACTTCTCGATTGTCCTTGGCATCTCCTCTATATGTGTATACCCATTCTGGAACAAAGCTTGGAGCTCGAGTCTATCGTTCTTTTGCAGTTACTTCGCGATCGGATCAGTGTTCATTTCAGCACAGCATACAAGCGACACGGCTTCGGGCGGACCTACGGATGCTTCGAAAGTCAAGAAAGAATGAGGTTGGACCTATCGGGGAAACTAGACAATGGTTATTACCAGTCTGTGGTATTGCGGTTATTCTGCCAGCATCTGGTCAATCTGGAACGAATTTGCACGGACTCAGGCCAAACACCTCCACGTTTCGTGAAGTATGAGCAAGCTCGCGCACCAGGTTTGAGACGGGCGCATTTAACAGCGATTGTTTATCTGGCGAGAAAAAGTTGTACCAGAAAATTCTGCAAAGCAGCGTTTGGGGCTCGACGAATGTCTAGGCGTTATCAAGTGTACAAGAAGCATATATTGAATATTTACCCGATATGCCTTCGATCAACTTACCACTCCTTGCTCGCAAGGTAAAGCAGATCCGTCACATCATCCAACCAATCCAATCCATCCCCCTCAATCTCCGACCCCGACTCCCCTGCCACGTCATCATCACCACCCACCATCGCCAACCACAACGACTCCTCCACAAAACCATTCAAGCTCTCATACCTCTCCCCCAGAACCGCGCGCAACGTCGCCTGGATCGCCGGGATCTCATGCCCTGCCCACTGCGGCATGACCTCGTACTTCCCTACAGACGGGTACACCATCCACCTCGCGATCCCGTCCGCCTTCGCCCGCGCAAGCACGCGGCTCTGATACGTCTCCGTCACCCGCTCGCCGTGGTCTGCCAGGACGTGCAGCGGCACACCCTCCAGACTCCTTAGCAGAACAGGGTTTCGCTCGGGCGTCTTGTCGTGCAGGAAGTGATTCCATTGGTTCTCCGTGTCCGTGGGGTGCGGCGGCGCCACTCGTGCCTGGGTCTGGGTCAGTAAGGCGAGGTTCTCGGCGGTGAGGGGGGATACACTCTGGTCTTTCTTCGGCTTTTGCTGTTTCTTCCGGAGACAGAGGGGCGCGGGCATCAAGTCGTCGGATGGTGTCGAGTCTGAGGAGCTGACTGGCCAGCAGTAGCTCTTTCCCTCCCTCAGGTCACGCAGGAGAGTGGCAGAACCCATCGGGGTGTCGATCAGGGAGCTCGTCGAAGTAGGAGATGGGCGGTCGTCCATGTTCGCGTCTGCGGTCTTGGATGAAGTCAGATCCGACATCCGTGTCGCTTTTGGTGTGTTGTGGGGGTCCGAACGGCAGGTTTCTTCTATGTGTTATTGTTCGTTGCTCAATGACTTGCTAGCTGCAGACCGACCTCGACAGGCCCAAGGGAAATCATACATCTATGGTTAGATTAATGACAACGAGCACATTGCCCATTGTGTGTCATCCCTTGTCGCTACACAGAGGCAGCACTCGACACCACAATGCACCATTGTCCCAAACATCGCCGTAGTCCAGCATTATGCAAAGACGACACAAAGAAGGCTTTCAGGGCAGGAGATAGTCGGCGGAAACGCAATGACTTTGTCGAGTTATCAAACGCAGTCTTGACACAATGCGATCCATTCATCGACGACAACGACAACCATCCATACAATGACCAAGCACACTACTTACTTCTGGTATATAAATCCCCCTTCTACCGCCATGTATCTCGAACTGAACTGCACACTACATCACACAAACAAGGTCGAGTCTCAGGTCAGACAAGACAACCCAATCGATACAACACAACCTCAACCCAACAAGAAAGAACAGAAACCAACACCCCGGAGCACTCACTCTATCCAACACTCAAGATGTGTCGCCACCAGTACCTCCTGTACGCCTGCTCCTGCCTCTCCCCTCAACCGATCTACACCGGCTGCCCGCCCGACCGCTGTCTGGGCTCCTACATCGACCGCAACCCCAAGATCATGCACCACTCCTGCGCAGCCTGCTCCTACCGCACGCAGCAAGACGCGCAGCGCCGCGCCGGGTCCGGACACGCAAGTCACGCCCGGGGAAGCCGTGAGACTCGGACGCATCGCGAAGTCGCACACTCGAGCAGACGCGCCGCGTTCGACGACGGGAGCAACGCCGCGAGACGGGAGAGCGTGAGACGATGGGAGATGACACAGTCACGTGGTCTCGACAGAAGTAGGAGTACAGTTCAAGCCCGCAACCGCCCGCCGCAGACGCGAAACCACCGATACCGCGCCCGAAGCATAAGTCCGCCGCCGCTGCGCCACGGTTCTCGTTCCCAGAGACGCAATCCCAGCGCCGAGGACGAGCTGATGCGGTACTCGAGCGAGGAGACGGAGTACACGATTCGGTACAATCGGACGAGTGGCGAGTGGTCGAGTGTTGCTAGTCCGCGACGGAGACGGCATAGGCCAGAGGGATGGTGAGGATGGGTAGAAGCAAGCCAACGTAGAGCGATGGGATCAGCTTGGAAGCATCTAGGACGAGCCGGACTCGTGCCTATGTGCTTCTCTAATATGGAATGTTGAAGATCAATTTAGAAGCTGTAGATTTCAATTCGTATATCAGTATTTTGTAGTGTTTTGTAGTATTTTGTGGAATTATTGCCGTGATGACATGACGCACAGATCTGATCCCCTTTGTATCCAAGAGTAAAGATCAACAAGTACGAATTGGCCATTGAACGACGCGGCTGAGGCCGCATTCGAATTACTGACTAGCCAAAGCTGACACGATCTCACGTTTTGTGAAAAGACGTTACATGCTTGCCTGCTTCTCTTATCCACTACCATGACATTGTCATGTCAAATGTTGCTCACAACTCCGTTTGCACACAGCAGTTCGAACATTAATCCTTAAGCCCGCTAGCTCTAGTTCGCGCGCCGGCTTCGGCATTTTCATCCAGCGTCACGATCTTCCTGCTTAACAGCAACCTCAACTCCGTTGAGACGACCAATTCCTTGTCGAACATGCTCCGCCTCCTCGTGTGATTCACATCATTGCTTGAGCTTGCGCCTTGGCCTCCTGTGGTCACCTTGTCGTCATCCACGGCGTCTTTGCCCTTCCCTTGTCGTTGCCTGACCTCAGCAGTAGGCGCGGCGGGAAAATTATTCTTCTTGTCGACGGCTTGAACTACCTTCTCGAATCTCTTAAAGAGGCCCTCGGCCCGGAGCAAAGTGCTCTGCAGGTCGATCGTGTTGCTGAGTTCGTTGATGTATTTCAAGACCTCATCGAAACCACGGAGATGCTCCATGATAACTTCTCGATGCTTCTCAAGGATCGCGACAGCGATGAAAAGATGGAATTGACTGCTGTAGTAGTCCGTCCACAGCGACTCCCACAATCGTAGCACATCAGACCATTCGAATTCGCGCTTATACCAGACTAGTAACATCCGGAAGAAAAAGAAGAAATTCGTGCTATCGAGCTTCTGGAGATGGACGTAGAGTTTCGGATCGACAAGTTGCACGAGTTGGTCAAGAGTGTTGAGCTGGGCGCGCATGCCTGCCTGACTACGGACGAAATTGCGAGACATTCGTTGCATGAAATGTGTGAAGCACCAGAAGGTGAGTGCATCGTCCTGGAAAACCGCATAGAGTGGCGAGAGTAAGTCGGACATGCCTTGGACGTAACCCAGGTTCTGTGGGTTTGGATTGACGAGCGAACTGGGCGACTTCTGTCCGTCGGAAGGTGGTGTATCGTATTCAAGATATGTAAGGAGCATGTCTTTCATCTGCTCCATGTGCACGTTGGTGCCGGGATTCTGCTCGTTGTAGAAGGGTGATGTCGGGTCTGGATGAGGTATGTCTTCACCTTCGAAGAGTGGAACATGTCGGTCTGTTCGATGGACGTCCTTCTCTATATGGCGAACGGCACGGTCAGTAAATGGTGAGCGTATGCTACATCAGCTAGGCACCAGGGACTTACCGATGCGATTCTTTTGTTCTCTCCACCAGTCGTCCTGTCCGGCTGTAGTATGGCCTTCGATCATGCGTTCCCACCATTGACCTTTTAGACGGATATATTGATCTCGAAGACTGTTCAACTGAGCTCTCCGTTCGCCAGCGGTGCTGTCCCACTCGTACAAACCGAGCAAAAACGGCCAGGCCTCTTTCCGTACACCATCGTCAGGATCAAGACCGCCGTGGAAGACTCGTTCTTTGACTTCATCTTCAGTGACCTGCAACCGACCTTGTGCGTCGAAGAAGCCTTTCCACTCCTTCATGTTCACAGGCCGTCTCTTGCCGTCAGGGATGCCTTCGACGGCATCGAGCAGCTCAAATTGGCCTACATCGGTATCTTCGGTATCAAGCACATCCCTTGCGGTGAAGATTCGTTGTCTTTTTTCCCTATCACTCTGCTCAGCGATGCCCATCGCCCATCGTGCCAGATACAGTCTTGCGCTGTCGAACTCGTCCTGTATGGTCTGAACCTCTGGATTCTGAAGCAGTCTTCGCATTTGAGGGGGCACGTTATTGTTGTGAGCAAGGTCGTCTGCTGTTTTTCTGGCGAAAGTAGTTATCTTGGCAAAGCTTTCCAGCAGCTTCCACCTCGTCTCTTTCAATGTCTTGGTGAGAGGGTCCATGCCAGGACCAGGCGAGTTCTTTTTCTTCTGTTCTTGGGAATTGCCATCTGCGTGGCCCTCGAGAGATTTCCTGCCTTGACCAAAGCCATGTAAATCCTCCTCGCTTGGATCGACCATGTAGACTGATGGCTCGGCCGTGCTCCGTTCGACAGTAACGTACCTTTTCAGCCACCTGATGACCTCGTCGCCGCCCCAGAAAAGGTCACCACCTTCGCCAAAGGGATCAAACGACTCTCTCTGCCTCCTCTTCTTCTGCAGTATCGTGCTTTCACATTCAGAGTCGTGGAAGAACAATGCTGGAAGGCTCGACCCGGCTTTGGTGTTGATTATTATGCTACCAAACCACCATCCAATGCTCGGAGGACGTACTAGTATCGAATAGATGTGCGACAATGGAATCGAGAAGGCATAGGGACCGACGTTGGAGTCGTCGTAGTAAGAGGATACAGGCAGAGGAGGAACGAGATATGTCTGCTTTGGCGGCGTGTCGGCGTCCTTCATGTCGACCTTGACATAGGTGCTGAAGTCGTCTTGTGCCAGGGATGATTCGGGCACCCATGCAAGGAGGTACTTGGAAGCATTGTCATTGTTCGTCTTCGATGTATTTGAAGTGGATGACCCAGGTTGTTCTCGCTCGTCGGAAGCGAGGGGCGTTGACTTCTGCTGCACCAGGGCAATGAAGCCAGCTATGTTGTCCTTGGCTGAAGGGGAAGGATGGACATAGACTTTGCTCTTCGAGAACAATAACTTGACCCCACGGCCGCTGTTGGCATGTGCAATGGTGCTGTATCCGCCTTCTTCGTCGTCCGAGACATCGTAGAAAGAGGCTGAAGGAGACGGCGGATCCCTTGAGGATGAAGCTTGGTGTGTCATCTTAATCCTGACCGGTGGTGGAAATCCATCAGTGTGTCTTCGAGCATGTCTTGTCTTCGGGCAGTGGCACTGGCAGTCGTGGGCTCGACAGGCGCATGCCTTGGGATCAAGGTTGCCTACTCCAGGTGGGTGACGTACGCGTCAACCCACGCCATGTGGCTTGTGCTCGGGGCAGGAACAAGCGGGGTTACCTTCCGCAGAAACTACGACGCATTGCTACCTTAAGGTTGTCACTGCAGCCTCAGGCATCACACTGCCGTCGATCCAGCCCTGGAAAGCAAGAGCAGGTAAAGAGAATCACTTTAGAGACATCTATGAGTTGACAGACAGAGTTGCTTGCCGCAATACAAGTGTGCTATCCTATAGCTACGTAAGATGCTACTGGCGAGCCAGAAGTCGAAAAGAAGTAATACGTTGTCGCAGTAAATGAGACTGTCATTCTGAGTCGAGTTCCGCGAAGAGGCGCATGGCTGGCCCCTCGCAACACTTTTATCCATTTGCATATATACATTGAAAGCACTTTTGTTTTCCCCAACACCTCGCTATGCCGTTCTGAGACTATACACAGGAACAAGCTTCCTTAAGTCCATCTAGAGAAGTCCAATCGCTTTGCCAGCGAATCCTCGTTATCGTGTACACGCTGCTGCGTTCTTTCCCTCAGCTGCACAATCTCCTGTAATCTGTACCGCCATGACGACGGAAACTCGGTATCTCCCGTACTCTCGTTTCGAGCACACTCCGAGAATATGTTCGCATTGAGTGCCAACATTCGTACAAATGGTGCCAAGGTAGCCTTAGACACCACTTTGATCTCCGCTGCAGCCGAGATGTTCTGGTATTCCTCCTGAGTAAGAACCTCCACCTGGAAATACTCGTGCTCGAAGTCGTCCGAAGACTCATGTCTCGAAACTCGGTTGGCCGGCGTGATCACGATGTTGACCAGTGTCGCTTGCGATTTGAAGTTTTGCCACTTCCACGGCCTGTTTGATTGGTTGAAGACAATGAGCACAAGGCAATTGCCCACTTGCGATTTCTTTCGAGCTTGGTAAGGGTCTCCTTCTACATTCGGCATCATCGTCGAAACCTCAAACACCATCTCGTTGATGCGGTCCCGCCACGCAACCGTCTCGGTGCCATCAATCTCATATGCCAAGCCGAAAGGGACGAATGCACATGGGGGCTTAAGCGACATTCGTGTACCGATCGTGTCGAGTAAACCATCGAAGCTCGTGGTACCAGACACGTTGGCTAGATATTCCGATTCCTCCGTCTGTCCCTCCTTGAGAAGAGTGATAGCAATCTTGTGGCTGTCGACGGTCGACTTGCGGTCGAGGGCCCTTATTGCTCGGTCCACATAGCTCTCGTTCGAGTTGAGCTTGAGTGGTTGCTCAGACAGTGCAAATGGCACAGCAGACCCGATCATGCTGAGAAACGTGTGTGACGGAGTGACACGGTCAGGATACCCTCTGCGGTCTAGCTCTTCGAAGAACGCGCGGTCATGATGTGGCAGCAGCTGCTGGATCTGAGGCTCGAAAACTGCATGAGTCGTACCTGCGAGTTGTCGCTTCGTGATCTGGGTTCGGCCCGTAGTCTTGTGGACCTCCAGAGTGATCACAGCATAGCCATCCACATATGAGCTCGTTTCGTACTCATCGCCACTGAAACTCTCGTCCCTCTTTGTGTCGGGGAGGTCCGAGAATGCCGTGCGTTGCATCATGTCAACTAGCACGGTCGTTTGTTGGTCCATTGCCTCATGTCCAAGTTTGTCTTCCCATGTCAGCCGTCTGATGATTGCATTGACGTGTTTGTGTCTCTGACTGATCGGTATGGCAAGAAACCAAAAGATCACTGTATGGTAAGCAAGTGCACAAGAGTATTGTGGCAGCCCCTTCTCCTTCAACATTGCTGCTCTGTACGGCGTTTGAAGCCCACCCGTACGTCTGCTTTGCGCATTTGCATGCGAGCTGGAACGCTTGGAGTCGGTCGTTCCTGAATTGGACGCTGCTCGTTCCGACCGCAGAGCACTAAGTGCTGTGGTGCATATGACGAATATTTTCTCAATTTCAGACTCCATAAAGTACCGGTGTAGTTGCGGTAATCGAGCTACTTGTGCAAGAAACTCGAGAATGTGAACGAGAATATGAGAGCGCGTAATGTTCCGAGCCATCACATCAACGATGGCGGGATATTCTGAACCGATGGCTTCCGGTGTCTCAAAGCAGCAGATGGACAATGCGTGTATACATGATCTGGCCGTACCCTCATACAAAATATCGATTCCCGATCTGAAAGCGCGCACGAGATCGATGCCTTTGCGGCCAGAGTCTGGCATGTTGGGATTTTGCGGCTGTAGTTTGTAGTATGGTATCATGCGCATGAGTATGTGATAAAAGCACAAGGCGACATCCGATTTCGTCAGACCGATATCCTGTGGAGGCTCGAACATCTTGGCTGGCTCTCGGACTCTACCACAAAGATAACCTCGCAGGCTCGCCATCTCATCAAGGCTGTTTGCGAATAAGTTCGAGTTGACGAGCTGAGTACCGAGATGTACAATGACATAGCTGAATGTTTCCCAATCCTTGTCTTCCTGGAGGTTTGTGGCGACAACCCAGAGCCAGTCTGACATGTCAAGGTCTCGATCAGAAGTTTCCTGTGATGATGCCTCTACCCGCACAGTACTAGTCTCGGGAATATCCCAAGAGTCGAAACCAGTCTCTTCGCGTGGGTACATCCACAATTGCCGCTGGTGGATGAATCGTAGTTTCCTCGATATCTCGTCGCTCTCCACGTCAGACTCGGCAAACATTGAGCTGAGGGATTCGTCGGTCTTGCAGACTGCACTCGCTATGTAAGCACTCTCGGCGCTCCGGTCAATGTAAATCAGCCCGGAAGTGTCACATCGAAGCCGGAGGAGCAGGCTCATTGCTGCTAGTCTGCAGCGTCGAGAGCGACACTCTTTACAGTTTGCAATCTTGAGAAGTGCTTGGTAGGCATGGTTGGCCAAGTCAGACTGTGAAATCAGGCTCTGCAGAAAGATTGCGCGGAGCGCCTCCGTGCCAGCGCAGTAGGTGCCGTCTGCGCTGTTATCGTTCGGAGCGTTGGCCAGTATGTTGTCTTGCAACGCCTGCACGATCAGAAGAGAATATGGTTGGTCGCCAGAGCTGGTAGTCGCATCTGCAAGGCTCACCATGGTGTCCAAAAAGGCACGAAGAACTTCGCTATTCTGTTCCGTAGTAAAGGTGGAAAGGAGCTTCTGTAGTACTTTCATGCCCAACTCGTTGCTTGTAGTCTTGGTTGCTGGCGAGAATTTGGTTGATTTGTCGCTGGTTTGGGCAAGTTCCTCTAAAGCTAAAGCACATAAACGGAGGACCTCGATGCGTTGTGCGACACGCTGAACGGTTTGCTCCGATGTAGATGCGCCGCTTGGGAGTTCTGCATGCTGCCGTTCCTCCTCGATTTGTGCATGGGTTTTGTCAGACTCTTTTATGACGACTTTATCGAGCAAGAGCAGTAGATCCTCGTACCACTTGTCACCATTGTCAGGCGAGCTGACTTGCTGACTTTTGACATAATCGATTACGCCTCCCGTCCCAGCTGTTGACAGAGACTGCACACCAAGTTTTAGCATCTCCCATGAGGCTTCCGCACTGCTATGTGGCATGAGCGGCAGCAGGCTTGCCAAAGCGTCACGGAAATGCCTTGATGACTTGTCATGGTCGCGCTTGTACCGAAGCTCACGTTTTATCTGGTCTTCTCTCGGAAGCTTATTCTTCGAGTGGCTATGGTCGAGAGCTTCGGGAACAATATTGGCTTCTTGGCAGGTGGTGTATACGGCGAGCAGGGTCGTAGTGAGCTCTTCAGAGATGTTTAGTTCCTTCACACGTGCGCTCCGTAAACACTTTGTCAGCAGGTCTAAGATTTCTGTGGCTAGACGAAGAATCTTGGCCTTTGAAGCTTCCTCGAGAACATCCAGAAGTTCTTTCATGTCAAGCACCGGTCTACCATCGATGTCGAGCTCCAACAATTCAGCCAGATGCCTGACTGCACCTCGTGCGGGTGTGATGTACTTCGAGGTATCTGCTTCCTGCAGTGCCTCGTTGTTGTTCACGACCAAAAGCTGAGAGTATATGGCAGCTGTCGTTTCCTTTCGCAGGTCACCAGAAGCGAGAATCTTCACACATATAGTGATTCGTGAGAGTGGTCTCTCAAGAAGTACAATGGCGGTGGATAGCGTACCGAGCACCTCCCCGAGACACTCCCGCGGAAACGCATGAACCTGTGTAATAGAGAGGAAGACCAACAAGCAGCCCTCAATATGGCTATGCTGTCTTGCATTTTTGCAGATGTGCAAGAGCGCCAAGCACAGCTCGAGGACCTCATCGTGGTCCAGCGAGAAGTGATCCAAATCAATATAGTCTGCTGTGTATTGGAGCAGCCACAGCAGATCAGCTCGGTACTGTGGCTCCTTCAACGACTTCTCAAACCATGAACGCAGCCATGTCGTCAAGAGCGGAAGCATTGAACGTGGCTCTTCCTCGGGGTGGTCTTTCTCTTCCATGCGGAAACGCCAGGAGACATCGGTGTCTGGCTTGAGATGACCAAAGCTTGCGAGCCAAGCTCTCGCTTCTTGACTGGTCTGAGCATATTCGGAGGCTTCATGCTCGATCCTACTAGGAGGAACGAAGCCGACGTCAGGCTTCAAGGTGGACTCCTCCCGGCTGCCCTGGCTGTGAGTATCAACATCGTGATGCACGCCATTCGGCTGAGCCGTCACGCCCATCATGGGAAACGATGGTGCTGTACGCAGCATTCAGTCGGGCCGCTGTGGTACGAGTGATATAGTAGTCACCGGAAGCAGGAGGAGATTCTCGGATATCTGTTCCTCATATCTTTGGTCAACGTAGTTCGAATGAGTGGGTGCCTGAATAGCTAGGTCTCGGGGTAGAATTTGCCACCCTCTCCCCACGCTTGGTGTTCTTGGCAGTTCGTCGGGAAGCGGAACCGCCAGATAGGGCTGAGTCGTAGCAAGGATGATCTATCACTCTGGTGTAGAGTGCAAAGCGAGACGGCTGTTTGTCGAAGTTCTATGTTGAATGTGGTGTATTGATGAGGAGCGCAATCTACCAGGGTTACATTTGGCAGGCCAGGCTGATCAACAGAGGAAGAAAAGATCACGAGGCCAAGAAAATTTACTCGCAGGGTTGTTTTTCATCGCGCAGGAGATGCTATCAGGCTGAACGACCGGCCCTATGTGAATCAGGTGCAAAAATTGATGGCTGTGCGAAGGAACAGATTTTTATGATAAGCAGTTTCTTTCTGAAGTACCGGACGTCAAAAGGACTCTCAATCAACCTGCTCAAAGCGACTGGAGCCGCCCGGTCCGCGAAACGCGTTGCAGGACGGCTACTGCCGCAAGTTGGTGGAAAACTCTGCGTTCGTTACCAGAAGAGGCAACGTCAGCGAGACGTGGGCCGATCATCGTCTACGCTAATCGGGTAAAACTATCACAGAATCGAAAGAGTTTCCCGCCCACCCTCTGCGAAGCGGGCTATATGAGCTTGCCTTACCACCACTGTGTATGTGTGCAAGGTAGAACAGAACGAGACAGTGCAAGTTGCGAGCACGACTTACAGGCATCCATGTACTGCTTGCCAGAATCTGCTCGGCTAGACGTCTTCGTGACGTCACACGGCGCTGGTAATCTGGGAGCTGTCACAGTAAAGTGCAGATTTGGCACGAACAACTTGAGCTCACTGTCGGTTTGGTCGATTTGCCTATCTGTCAGGTGAAGTGGGTAACGAACGGTCGTTCGCGAATACGGTGGACGCATGCACTATAAACTTGCCCTACGGTTGTACTTGTAGGGGGTGTTAGTGTGAGCATGGTGTGGAAGACGGCACGTGTTATCTGTACACGTTTCGGAGGCTCTGATGCCTGGCGCCCGCCTTCGACCAATTTAGGCAAGAACATAATACGGTGGGAGGTCTCCAAATGCTCCAAATTGTTCTTTAGCAAGCAGTAAACAAAAAAGTCTTGGGATCGTTACAAGTTCAACAAGCATAACCCTCCCTTGCATCGCTATCACTGCAAAAGCTGGTCCCAGATCCAGTAACGTAGTCGACCACCGTCCCATTTCACCGATCCCACAGCGCTCCGAACGAGGCCACAAACATGGCAGATCTGGCGCCGTTGGCGCAGCTGCTCAATGCGACGCTGGACCCAAAGCAGAACAAGCAAGGTATAGATCTCTACTGCCTGCGGTCAAGGCCATCGCTAATCTTGTGGTAGCCGAAGCGCAGATAAAGGCAGAGGAGCAGAGACCGGGATTCGCCCTGCTGCTTCTCCAGATCACCGCCTCGGACTCATACCCTACACAAACACGACTAGCCAGCGCCTTGTTCTTCAAGAACTTCGTCAAGAGGAATTGGACAGACGTTGAAGGCAACTACAAGCTGCCAGAGCAAGATGTAACGGCCATTAAGAAAGAAATCATTGGGCTCATGATATCGGTGCCAGCAAACATACAGTCACAGCTGGCCGAAGCCGTCAGTGTCATAGCCGACAGCGACTTCTATCAGAGATGGGACACCCTGGTGGACGATCTCGTGTCCAGATTGACACCGGATAATCTGAAGGTCAACACTGGTGTTCTGCAGGTGGCTCACTCAATATTTGGCAGATGGCGCCCGCTATTCAGGTCCGATGAGCTGTTTGAAGAGGTCAACCATGTTGTGACAAAATTCGGACAGCCGTTCCTGAGCCTTTGGCAGAGCCTAGACCAGTACATCGACTCACATGCCAACGATCCAGCCGCACTGAAAGAGGCATTCGTAGAGCTGGACCTGATACTGCAGCTCTTCTACGACCTCTCCTGCCAGGATCTGCCACCAGTCGTCGAAGACAACTTGGCCGGCATCACTGGGCTACTATTGAAGTATCTTAGCTACGACAACAAAGCGCTGGAGAACGACGATGAAGACGAAGCGGGGCCTCTCCAGACAACCAAAGCCAACATTTTCGAGGCCCTCACACTGTACGTTGGAAAATACTACGAAGATGTTGGCAGACATATACAGGGCTTTGTACAAAGCTCTTGGACTCTGTTGACCACTGTTGGGCCAGAGCCGAAGAATGATATCCTCGTCAGCAAAGCACTACAATTCTTGACGTCAATCACGAGAATCAACGAGCAAGCCCAGAACTTCAACGATGCCAATGTGCAGACACAAATCATCGAGAAGGTTGTTGTGCCGAACGTTGCGCTCCGCGATTCTGACGTAGAAACATTCGAAGACGAGCCGATCGAGTTCATTCGCCGCGACCTCGAGGGCTCAGACAGCGAGACGCGCCGACGAGCCGCCAGCGACTTCCTGAGAGAGTTGAGCGACCAATTCGAGACTTCGGTCACGTCGATCGGCATGAGCATTATCAACAAACTACTCGAAGACTACAAGTCGAGCCCACAGTCGAAATGGCGGTCGAAAGACACTGCCGTCAACTTGTACTACGCCATAGCTGCCAAGGGTGTTGCCACGGCCAGTCATGGTGTCGTTCGAGTAAACGACCAAGTCAATATCGGTGACTTCTTCTCACAAAACCTGGCTGCAGATCTGCAAGACGCCAACGCTCAGCCGTTGCTGAAGGTGGATGCCATCAAATACTTGTATGTCTTCCGCAGTTTGATGGGCAAGGATCAGTGGCAGCAGGTTGTGCCGCTGCTGGTTAACCATCTTGGTCATTCGAATTACTGTGTTTACACATATGCCGCAGTGGTGACAGAGAGAGCTCTAGCTCTGACTGACCAGAGTACCGGCAAGCCCATCATCGACGCATCGAACATTGCCCCCCTTGCCAAAGATCTGACCGAGCATCTCTTCGGCTTGATACTACGGGACCGACAGCCGGCGAAGGTGCAAGAAAACGAGTTTGTCATGCGCTGTATCATGCGCGTACTCATCGTGCTGCGTGAGAATATCAACGACGTTGCAAGTAACGTGCTCAGCCACCTGATTACCATCACGACCATCATCGCCACAAACCCAAGCAACCCACGCTTCTACTACTACCATTTCGAATCCCTGGGTGCGTTGATACGGTTCAGTGCACCATCGACGTCAGAAGCACTATGCCAAGCTCTATACTCGCCCTTCACGAATATCCTGCAACAAGGCGTTGACGAATTCATGCCGTACGTCTTCCAGCTGCTGGCCGCCCTCTTCGAAAAAGAGCCAAGCAAACCCCTACCACAACAATTCTCGCCTCTGATCTCCCCAGTCCTAGGTCCGACGCTCTGGGAACAGCGGGGCAATGTCCCCGCTCTTGTTCGGCTGTTGTCAGCAATCATCCCTCGCGCCGCGGAAGACCTCATCAAGAACAACCAATTGCCCAACGTCCTTGGCTTGTTCCAGAAACTCATCTCCACCAAAACGAACGAGGCCTACGGGTGCGACCTTCTCGAAGTCTGCATTACCTCTTTCCCGCCACAGTCGCTTCAACCATTCTGGGTTGACATCCTCAACATCATGCTCACTCGTCTGCAAGGCAAACAAGCAGCCAGCTTTCAAATGCGCTTCATCCGCTTCTACCACTTCTTCGCCTCCCGGGATGACAAGGGACTCGGCGCGGATGCATTCGTGGCAGAGTGTGACAAGGTGCAACAAGACGTCTTTAGAAGTCTATACACTGGTCTCATTCTTCCAAAGACACAGGAGCTAGTTCGCCCGATCGACCGCAAAATCGCCGCAGTGTCACTCACCAAGACGCTAGCCGACTCACAAGCATTTGTGCAACGATACCCCAAAGGATGGCCACTAACGTGCACCGCGCTGCTCAAGCTCCTCGAGAACCCCCCTGTGGCACCAAAAGACGACGACATGATCGTGGACCAAGATGTTGAAGACTCAGTGTTCGGCGTAGGATTTACTGCTCTGACGACCATCAAGAAGACGCCATTCGACCCCTTTGCCGACATCACGGACCTGAGGAGGTGGGTTGGCCAATATCTCAAAGACGCAGATGGTCGCCATGGAGGGAGAATCGGCCAGACTGTATCGGGCATGGCGCCGGATGCCCAACAAGCGTTGACATCGTATATGCAGCTGTGAGTGGCTGTGTAGGCGACTGGATTTTGGACTCGGCATCTGACGATGGTGTCTCAGCATGCATGTAAATAGTGCGCAAAAGCGACCATAGAAATGCTATACCCCTGCACATGCTCCGTCTGTTTGCGTAAAGTGTCGTTCCTCACGTAACCCCTCTACGCCCACTCTCAGCCTCATCCTCCTCCTCCTCCTTCACCCCTTCTCCCTCGCCATCCCTCTCCGTCCCCTTTCCACTCTCCTCCTCCAGCGCCCTGTACTTCCTCCTCCTCTTCTTCTCTCCACTCCTCCTCTTCCGACTCTCCAGCTCGCGCTTCTTCTCGACCCTGCTCTCCGGCCCCTTTTCAAGCACCTCGACCTTTTCCGCCAGCAGCCGGCGCGCAATGCTCTCGTTCTGCGTGCGCGACCGCGTCGCCTGCGACTTGACCACGATGCCGGTGGGCAGGTGCGTCAGCTGCACGGCCGACGAGGTCTTGTTGATTTTCTGGCCGCCGGGCCCGGAGCCTTTGAGGTACGCCTTGTAGGTTGTCGAGGGGTCGAGTTTGGGCCGTGGCGGGAGCGCGGGTTTTTTGGGGTGCGAGGGCGTCGTGTGGAAGGGGTGGGTGAGGGCTGGGAGGTTGAGAGTGATGGGCTGGCGGCGGTTGAGATGGTGGGATGGGAGGCGCGCGAGGTGGTTCGGAGCGCGCATTGCGGATTACGCGGGGCAGGCGATAGGTTAAGACATTGTTGAGACGGTCGGTCGCGCTGGGGAGGGGACGATGCGATGGTGAGTGGTGGTGAGCAGTCGGGCTGGTACGCTTTGTCTGTTGCCTGAGAGCCTGAGAGCCTGAGAGCCGATGTATCCTAGCGGTTGATGAATTTGCTTGGGTGTGCTTTGTGCTCTGCCGTAGCACTCGTGTTTTCTAGAACGTGATTCGAACATCGATGGGCTGGCAGTTTAAGCCAGTTCCGAGGGTTTGAGCATTTGCTGGGGCTATGAACAGGTACGGCTGAAGACACAAGCAACATGACTCTGAACGTTCACAATCGAAGCATAGTCGCAATGAAAGGACGACTGAATACAACAGAGCCTGCATGCCCGCGTCGCGAGACATATGAGCTTCACAAAATCTGGATTGCGATTTACGCTCAACTGCCCTCCAACAGTCCCTTAAAACAGCTCTGCTGCATGAAGACATCTGCAGCTATCTTCTAGTCCAGCTTTTGTGCTTGCCGTTCGCCATATCTGCCTCTTGTGATGGCATTCCTTTAGCGTCACAAGCAAGCCAGCGACTGTCAATGGTAAGTACACAAAACCATGTGAAGAGATGACGGCCGACAAGTACGGCCGCACTTCGGAAGAGAAACGTCGCTCCATTACACGAGTCTACATATGCCCGTCAGTACTCTCTTGCGCCTTGGTCCCAGGGGCACTGGCAGTATTGTTCTTTTCCACACAGAAAGCGGCGGCCAACACAGCCTCAGGAGATCTAAAGCCTTCTCTTTTGTCCTGGCACGTTCAACTTCCCAACTGCTTCAGTCTTCTCGTCTAGATTACACCAGGCATGCCTCGCTTGACACCCGGCTCTCCAAGGCCGGGAACGATGAGAGGCGCTTTCTTTTCGTGCGACGTTCTGAAGACGGGAAAGAACTTGGCAATGGTGCTGCTGGGGCCATATGCCTCCTCGATCAAGTAGACTGTGCATCGCCACCAAGCGAGCAGAGCTGCTAGCAACCAAAAGTATGCAGCAGCCTTCATGCCAGCACCAACTCCAGGCCCATATGCGTAGAGACTTCCGACAGCGATTGTGCTTCCGATGGCCAGACTTGTCAATAAAGCGCAAAGGACGACATCTCGAGCTGTCGCTGCAATAGCCTGACACGGGAACATGTCAGTTTACTGTGTGGATATCACCGGGCATGGAAAGTGGGTGCTTGGATTTCTACTTACACCTGACCACGTGAAGGCAGTAAGAACCACAAACCAAGCCGCCAACTCGGGGAAGTGTGTGTCAATTGAGTGAGCTGGTATGGCGCCCGCAGCCACAAAGGCATACAGGAGGCCAATGCTCATCCAGAAAGCTCCCCACATGGTGTTGATCACTGTCACCAGCACGTCTCGTGCTAGAAACCCCAGTAATCCGGCTATGAACTGTGAAAGCCCTCCCCAGAATGCGACAAAAGGAAAGAAGATCAGAGGACTCTCAGAGTCCCCATACCAGCCTGCGATCCATGCTGCTGTGATGAATGTTGAGCCGGAGAAGCCTGCAAGTGCTAGAGCTGCTGGCGGCGCTATGGGCCTGAGGAATATCGAGACCTGAGGGTGTTGTTCTAGGGTCTTCTCGATTTTGCCGTGGTTGTCGCTTTGAAGAGCCATAGCTGATGGACAGGACAGGAGATTTGTCTACGTACAGGGCCTGACTGCTTCAAGGCGACAGAAAAGGCCTTGGGAAGGGTTAGAGTTTTGGCTCGAACGGTACCCCGTCAGTAGGCTCTTGCATCATCATCCTGCTGCGAGGTACTCACATAGCCTCCGCCGGTAATGTCGGGTCGTCTAGCAGTCGTGGCTAAGCGACTGTGGCATTTGACCCACACGGCTTGGTGTCTACCTGTGGATCGCTCGATGCTTCTTAGGCTATGATAAAGTGCTGGCAGGTGACGTTTGTGGTCACCGTTGAGGTAGGGTTTCGGAGACTCGGAAGTGCGGGAAGGCTGATGTTCGGTGCATTCAAGAAAACCACAAGCAATTAACGTAGAGACTTCTGAACGGTCAATTACAACCGCCTACGTGATTTTCTTTCTGAATCTGCAGGACTCTTCCACACTTGTGATGTTATTGGAGTCAGACGGAGGACATCTTCCGGCAAGGAGATGAAATAACGAACGAGTATCAAGACCTGTCTGTTAACACACTCGTCTGTAGCTTAGTGAGATACCGATATCATGTCTGCGCTAGCCGACTGATTCCTGCAGCACTACCTTGTCCTTGCTTGCCCAGTTTGGCGGGTATAAGAGGAGTCCATGCATGAATATGGCGAAAGCGTCGTTGATGACCTCCGCCAACCCCATGCTGAGTACGCAGTTGGCATGAAAGGTCAACCGGGCTTATCTTATCTCGTTATCCGCTTTGTTTGCTCTGTTTACACATATTTTTCTGAATCTGTGGAGGGCATTTGAGCGGATCGACTCATCTTCAACAGTACGATTAGAACGCAAGCAAAGTTCTACACTCGGCTTAGTTTCTCAAGCTACTGCCTCGCTTTGCCGCCGAGCGTCCAAGTACACCTTAGCCCGACAAATCGTGCCAGCATGCCTCGAACGTATCCCAATATCATCTTGACTGGCACGCCAGGTGTAGGCAAGACCACGACCGCGCAGCAGCTCGTCGAGCTCTCGAAAACGTCAGGAACATCCTCGGAGACTCAGATACCGTTAAAACACCTCTCCATCAACAAGATAGCCAAAGAGCAGAACTTTTACGACTCGTACGATGAAGAACTCCAGACGAACGTGGTAGATGAGGACAAACTGCTCGACCATGTCGAAGAGCTGATCGCAGATGGCGAGGGCGAAGGAGGCTATGTCATCGACTGGCACGTATGCGACATCTTTCCAGAGCGGTGGATCGATCTGGTGGTTGTGCTGAGATGTGAAGATACGCAGGTGTTCTATGAGAGGCTGACAAGTGACAAGAAGGCGGAGACTGGTGAGACGAGGGGCTACGAAGGCAAGAAGCTGCAAGAGAATATTGATGCTGAGATCTTTGGTGTGGTCGCGGACGAGGCAAAAGAGGGTTGGCCTAACGAGGGACAAGTAGTCGAATTGCAGAGTGTGCAGGCCGAGCAAATTGAAGAAAACGCCGACCGCATATGGGCATGGTGTCAGCAGTGGGTGAACGACCACTCTGGTCAGACAGATGGGGCAGATGGGTAGAACATTGGTGCTGACAAGGTGAGCTATGGGATGCAAAATGAAGCTTGACAAGCTTCACGCCAGATTATAGTATCGAAACGTACCGGTCTGAGCATTCAGCCTGCTGTAAGTGTCGGGTTACAGCTGTGCCTGCCAAGTTCGAAAAAGCAGGAACTTGACTTGAGCAAAGGCCGACGCACACGACTGTGCAACGAAGAGAATCGGCAACGACGATGGGACGATGTTCAGACTGTACCGGCGTCCTACGGGCCTTCCAACACTAAATCTTCCCAACCAAATACCAGACAACCTTACAGAGCCTTGTCGATCAGCCAGCATCCATACTACGAGTATATCTCTTCTCTCATTCATGAACAGTATACGTCAGCACCAGCAATAACAGGCAAACCTGATGTCGCATCACACAGCAGCTGAGGCCGAGAGACACGCTTCAGACGACAAAGCCAAGGGCTACAATGACCTACTTCGCGTCCATGCTGCAGCTTTCCAGATTCTGGACTCAGCAAACGAGCTGTCCGCCTTCAGGTACTGGAATCGAGCAAGGGGTCTAGAACTGCTAGCTGCTACGGATGGTGCCAAAGCTGGAAAGATGGTCGAGCAAGCTGAGACGTTCATTCGATACTGGGTTTGGAACAGGGCAGGGAAGGAGAAAAGCCTGGATGACAATGTCCGTTCAAGGAAGCGAACTCGCACACAGAAGCGTTATCAGGAACTCTTCAAGGCGCTGAATATCGAGATGTGTTGCATATGCGGGAGCGACAAGCGCGAACTGGAGGATGACAAGAAAGTCGATGGAGAACTGATCAAATGTGGACAATGCGGGCAGGTCAAGTACTGCTCCATACAGTGCCAAGTAGTCGGATGGAAGGTTGGTCACAAGAACGCCTGCAAGAAGCTCTTCTGGGTTGGGAAACGTGAGCTCAACTACGATAGCTATCTTGTGCAGAGGTGCGATGGAGCTTAAAGGTCATCGTCATGAAATGTCAAGTGGCACTGCAGGATCGTGGGACACTGAGCCATCGATAAATGTCCAACCGGCAGTGACTTTGACAACCGTTACAATCACAGTTCTACCTACATGATCCAACCTCACCATAAGACCCGTTCCCGTACATCGCCCACCTCGCTTAACACCAAAGCACGAGCAATCCCCAACCCCATCGCTTGCCCACCAACATCGACTACACCCGCTCTTCCCCAGCACCCATCCCTTCCCTTCCATCCCTCAACCAAGGACCCATGCCAGCCTAGCCAAGCATGGCCTCAACCCCCTAACAATCCCTCACATCAAACGCGAACATCGGCCTCGCAAGCGTATGCTCCCAATCCCTCGACGACACGCCGATCTGCACCGCGCACGCCGCGTCATTGTACAGCCGGAGGACGCAGGACTCGAAGACGCCGACCTGGTAGTCGATGGCCTCACCCTTGGCCGCGTACAGCGGTGTGCAGCTGAAGTTCTCGTCGCCCTCGAATTGTTGGCGCGGGGTAGTGAAGATCCACGCGTGGGTTTGTGGGAGGTGCAGGGAACCGAGGGTCAAAGTCAGAAATAGCGGGTCGAGAGGGGATTTCATGATGGATGGGTGGATGGGAAGGTAGATTCGTCGTGTGATGTGTGATGGGTCGTCTGAGAAGGGCAAGAGCTTTTGGGTTTTGCGCTGAATGCTAGAGGCTCGATGGAGAGGAGAGTTTTGCTTGCTTGCTTGTTTGCTTGCTGACTTGGTTTTATAGATGTTGTCTGTACGTGTCCCTTGGTTCTGTCTTGCTCGCTTGCCCTTCCCCTTGATGAAGCAGTCTTTTCGAGTGTCTCTCGACGACGATCGTGCATATCGAAACCTCATTCGAAGCGCCAAGATCGGCTTCTCGCTTCTTGAAACATCACGACGGACAATGCTTTGCTGGAGGATCGACTGGTAGGACAACCTCGTATCGACGTATTCATGCTGTGAATTGACTGGCTCTGCCGCGAGTGCCAAGTGCGGGCCTGAACGCATTCCTCGCACTACTCGGTGCTCAAACACTCATTGACGCCTCCAAATTCATGTGCCATTTCCCGGCCCCATGGTGGCATCTGGGCTTCCCACATTGACGCAGTCACACCATACCTGCCAATGACGCACTGGCCTCTCTTCCCGCATCTGATCCTCGAGATCACTCCTTATACCAGCAAACCGTTGCAATCATACATGGTTCTTGAACCACCCGCCTCGCTCGCCGCTGTCTATGCCTGCCACGTTTCACAGCGTTGCGTGGTACGTGATCGGTGACCAATCACAAAGTCTCAACCTCACCTCCCGCAAGCCATGCTTTCAGCTTCTCCAGCGCTTTTCCACGATGTGATATTTTGTTCTGCACATCAGTCAGCACCGTTTAAGAACATTCTGGCTCGTCTGCTACCTACCTTCTCTTCTTTGTCCATCTCAGCATAAGTTTGTCCTCGGTACTCGAAGCACGGATCCCAGCCTACGCATTACAAGTTAGCGCACCATTCTCGAATTCTCCTCCCCTTTCGCTTTCTATCACGCCCCACGAAGTGAAGGTAAAGACGGGACGCGATACCGATCCGCTTACCAAAGTTACTAGGACCCCGAGCAGGGACCAGCTTGCCGTCTGTCCGTCCTTGGAATAATACGGGTTGCTGGCCAGGACCCGCACAGTACGCGAAAGTACACACTGATGTGATGGTTTTGTCCTCGTAGGCTGCAAGGAGCTTGTTGAGGCCTTCATGACCGAGAGACATAAGAAAATACTTGCTGTTTATAGAGCAGTCAGCTTGGAGCGATTAGTGGAAACTCGCGTGTGTAACTACGATTTCCCGTATCTCAGTTCACCGTGGTATGATGCAGAGCGCAGACGGTGATCAGAATGCACATGGGACTCACATGTACGGGCCCGGCAGTCCTTTCAAGGCCTTAAACTCAAGTGCTGTATCCTCAGTCAACACGGGACCACCAGTAGCCTGAGCACCTTTGCTCGCCTTGTCACGTGCAATCTCCTCAATCGTGCCCTGGATTTCGTCGATGTCAATGTCGCCTCTATTCGTCACGGTCAGGTCCGGCACATTGGACATGACTGCTTGAAACTCGCGCAGCTTGCCTGCATTCGAGGTCAAGAAGGCGAGGTGCTTTGGTCGGGTTGTTGAAGAAGCCATGTTGTTCCTAAGCAGAGGTGGGACTTTCGGCGTGAGGGGCCACGGGTTCCGAAGTTATAGTAGATCTTGTTAGGCTGGGATTCTGCCTTGTGGTTCTTCTCGTCCTAGAGGAAGACCGTTACGTGGCGGATTGAGTGGAAGTCCGTCGCGTTGGAATATATCAAACAGTCGGGTCAAAGGTCTGCTGATATTAACCAATATGCTGTATGCTCATACAGTCGCTTCTTGGCAGCTAGCTGAAGAGCGGAACTTCTAACGTCAAAAGAGGTGACCTGCCAAGCTTGCTTGTGTGCCTTACGGTGCTAAGGCAGCATTTCGTGGTTCGGAAGATATTATGGCGTGCGAGATTAAGGTAACTAGCACTGCCATGGAGACTACGACAGTTAGGTGCTGAGTACGTATTCGACACACCGGTCGCGCAAGGCGTGGATCAGTACCAGAGAGTCATATATCGAAGCCGTGGAACAATCACGCCGGACCTTGGAATAAGATGTAGGGAGGATAGAACATGTATGCCGCAGCGATCTCTATCCGTGATTTCGTGGCATGCAAGAGAGGGATCGATCAGCAACTCCAAGATGATCTCCACAGGTGGGACATTATTGAAACTGCTTTGACAAGAATATTCGATCTCTGTTTCTTTTTGTTTGCTCAATTCGCTTGGCTGGAAGCAGGCCTAGGCGAGCTATATCAAACTATATGCATGTGCTAGCATGTGAAATAAGTCCGCAAGGCCAAGCTTTGAAGATGTCCCATGAGCCGGATTTGAAGCCCTCCTAATTATGAAAATAAACAATAGTGTAAGTAAATATATATGATGGCCATAATTCGTAATGAGCCAGCCTCCTGTAACCCTGAATGTGCCGTGTGCGTCCGTCTCCTCGCTAATGCATACCCTTATCCCTTGAACCATAAAAAACTTCGTGTATGCTCACTTACTTGCCATTGTTTGGCTGCTTCTGTACATCCCTCATCTTCTGATTCGCCTGACTCTGCATTCTTTTCAGCACCTCTTTATGCGCATCAAGCATACCCTGCGTCCTCATAGTCTGATCGACAACGGCCTCTTTCTTCGCCCTGCTCCGCTGCTCGTGTTGCTTTCTCAGCTTCTCCATCTCATACTCGGTCATTTGCTGGTTATACTTGTTTTCAGCCGTCGGACTATATACGGCTGACGGGTTCTGGCCCTGGGCGAGTTGCATCCGCCAGTTGGTCATCATATCCGTGCGGCTCGAGTCATTTGTATGATTCCGTTGAAGAGGCTGATGGGACCTCGTACCTGCAGAGTCACGGAGACGTGTCTCTGAGCCCATAGCCTGGGCGTCGTTTTGATAGTATGGAGGGATCGAGCTTGCTGTGACTGTGCGATTGAGAAGATCCAGGTTTGACCCATTGAACGAGTCGCTGCGCCTGAAAGCGGAAGGATACTGTTGCTGTGAGTACGAACTTGACCGCACAAGGTTCGTCTGGGAGCCTGGATGCGTGTACTGCTGCTGAGAATTGGTAGAAGCACGCTTCGGTGCATTCCGTCGGGATGTGAAATCTGTTGCGACATTCTCGTGGATGGGCGTCGATTGGAGAACACTTGGTTGCCTCTGCATCGGGTTTGAGGTACGACGGCTAGATTTAGCGGGCATGAACGAAGACTGTGTCTGGATAGAATCAGTGAATGACCGTCTGTTGATTGCTGAGACTGCTGATAGTGTTCTTGAAGCTGTCGAAGATACTTTAGTTGGCGAAGCTGGTGCTGGTTTTGATCCTACAACTTCTGGCATCGTTCTTGCATTCATCGACATATGCTGAATGTCTGGATTGATTTTCACACCTGCTTCTGACGGAGCAACAGAGGCAGCTGGTGATAGCAGCGACGGTGACTTCTTCACTGATCCAGACTCAATCGTCTCTTCTGGCATCGATGCTACAGGCGCCAAATGCGTCAATAGCTCCTGATCTTGTACTGTGATGGCTTCGGCCTCTTCGTATACCGGAGCTTCTGCACCCGCAATATGTTTGGCCCATTCGTTCGTCCTGTATGATAGCACAACATTGGACGTCTGGCTCGGTACCTTCTCCAGAGCACCCTCAGTTAGTACCTCTCCGCTAAATGCCTGGCTAGCATCACCTCTCGTGTTAAAGCCTCCCTCCATCAATGTATCGCCAACACCGCCAGTACTTCGCTTCATGTCAAGGTCAAAATCAAAACCTGCAATGCCATGGATCTTCTCTGCCGCTGGCCGTCTTAATTCCTCGGGGTCTGCCTCGAAGTGATCCGACAGCCCTGATGGTGAAGAAGGGCCCTGAACGCCGGCCTTTAACGATTCTTCAAAGCTCATCCCATTGACAGGTGAGATCAGAATCTGCGGTGGTCTACTATCGCGCTGTAGATCGTACGTGTCAAGCACTGGCATCTCGACTTTCTCGTTCTCGTTGTCGAATGTAGCTGCCACGGACGATGCTCTGCTGTGTGGTGCAGTGCTCACAGTGTTAACCAGAGCTTCTTGCGATTGTCCGAAATGGTCACTCCGAGGCGATCTCTCGCTATTCATTGAGCTCTTCAACGACTGAATAGACTTGCGTTTCAGATCCGTCAAAGATTGTATCGACGTTCTATTCTTACCATGTGAATCTCCTTCGAGCAAGCGCAGTCTGTCAGCTGTGTTTTCAGAAGAAGGCTTTGTGTTTGAGGGTTTCAGTGATTGTGCTACTCTGGCGTTGCGAATACTCTCGATCGAAGAGATGCTCGTCAGCTCATTTTTGCATGGTTCAAGTGATGCTGTTGAGCTGTCACAGCTGACTGGCCCCGAAAGTAGCTGAGGCGATAGTCCGTCTAGCTTCGCCTCTGTACGTGAGCGTTCCTGATGCGCTTTCTCATCAACCCATTTTTGCTTTTCCTCTTCCATCTCATGGATCGGCTGTACAACGATATTGCTCTGCCTCTGGCTTTTGGAACTGCGCAATGGTGTTGTCATGATACTGTATGGCATAGGTGTCACCTCTACACTTTTGTTCGACTCGGAAGTATCCATAGAGTCTACTTCTGTGGTCGTGGTACTCGATATTCTTTTGTTCTCATCTGGTACCTCGATCGAGGTGATCACGGTCCTTTTCGGGTCGAGGTGGTCTCCATACCTCTTTTCCCATTCAACTCTGTCTCGGTCGTTCTGTCGTGCAATGTGGCGACTCATTGTCTCTTCCTCTGCGTCTCGACGTCGTTCTTCTTCGGCCTGGACAGCCTCTCGTGCCTTTTGTCGTGTCTGAACCACTTTCCATAATTTGATCTGTGATATGATCCCGATGATAGTGCCAAGGATTACGATGACTGTCTCGACACGTGTACCACGAGTGACAGGATATGTAGTGGTGTTAAGTGGGAAGAGGTCATCGTTGAGGTTCCAGAGATAAACCCAAAATTCCTTTAGCCCTCCCCTCGAAAAACAGTCGATACCGAGGACGAAAGCTGTAGCTCCGGAGAAGGAAGTCGAAAACATCAGTCCATACGCTCGAGTGTAATGGCTGAATGAAAGTGACCAACAGACGACGCAAAGGACACCGATTAGAATGCCCTTTCCGCCTGAGCTAGTAACAAGGCCACCGGATTTCAAGGTCAGGAACCACATACTTAAGCAGAAACCTCCAAGCAAGCATCCTAGACCCTCAGTGACTTCCTTGAAGATGAGCGCACCTCCACCGAACACTACTCCAGACATGAAGATTCCCACGAAATATGCTCCCTGAATTGCATTACTGATGGGACGATGCATCACATAAATTATCAAGACCAGCACCGTGATACTCGCTAGGAACGCCGTTGAGAGAAAGACGTGAACCCATTTATTCTTGATCCCGATCAGTGCGCACGCAATGCCGGAAAGGATGAGAAAGACCCCACCAACCGATAATGCAGGTGTAATCCGAGGTGGCAGTGGCAGTGCTTCATTGTCTTCCTGCCCCGTTGTCGTGCCGTTGGTGGTGGCATTCCCTGACACGGTTGATGTGGGTCGTGCAGTGTTCGTTGTGATGCTATCTGGGACCGTTGACGATGGTGTTACAGATTCTGTGACTGCTGCTGTCTCCTCTACGTTCGAGGCGCTTGTACTTTCAGGCGCACTAGGTTCAGCACTTGCAGTCAGGCTCTCTGATACGTCTTGAGACTCGGAAGCGGCGGTACTCGAAGGTGAATCCGAGGACAAGGTCTGGAATGCGGAGGAGCTGGTGCTGTGGTCCTGTCGAACAGCAAGGGTCTTTCCGTTTGCGACTGGACTTGCTAAGCCTGAGCTCAAAGCAACGCTCAAGCCTAGAAGTACCTGACCGAATCGCATAGTGTCGGAACGCTTCGTACTACCCTGTGAGAACGAATGTTGTTGTCAGGATCCAGCCATAAACGAGAGGTCGACTGCTGCAGCTTCGTCAGGGTGGCCGTGGTAGCACGAAACGAGTGACTGGACGAGCACGCGCAAGCAGCAACAGAGACTACGGGGAGAAGTCACAGTAATGCGGAGGTCATCACGACATGAATGGCGCTGCAGTGACCGTGTGCCGTGGTCGGGTCTAAGAGCGCCAGTGAAGACTTGGACAACAGATTGCCATGTCGACCCTGCATGCTTTGCGAGTGTGGAGAAGCTTGAGCAAGCGAAGACAACTTTGTCTTGCTTTCACCAGCATGAGTGGATGAGTTTACGGACTGGAGTCGGTCAAGAACGTGTTCCGATCAGCTGCGAGATCCGTGGTCAATTTGTTCCACAAGGCGGCCGGCACCGGGAAGACGATTCGATGAAAATAATGGGGCCTTGAGCCGTATCTGGCAAGACCGTGACCCGTGGGGAGATTGATTGGTTACTAGCTCAAGAAAGCCATGATGCCCGTCCGGACAAGGATCCAGCTTTCGGACGTGTGCTGCGAGGACCCCGCGTAGACCGGATAAGCTACGGATTGCATTGTCAGAATGCATGCTTATGCATGACAGCCGTGAAACTTTCCGCAAGCTGCATTTGCAGATCCGAGAGCTATCTTTGCAGATGCAAGTACCTTGCCAAAGATATCGCTGAAAAGTGCTTGAATGCGGACGCCAATATGGTCGTCACGTACTCGTCTTCGTGTGAATAGGACTTTGTCTCTAGCAAAGGGCTGAAGCTAAGGGGTGGTCAAATCGGGAGATTAGGATGGAGCATTGGATTGAGACCAAGAAAGCCACTGCGGTTGCCGAATTAGTGAATCACCAAAACGAGGCCGTCCATCACTTATACGGCGGCTGAAACAAATCTCATTAGGCCTCTTGTGCCGTGCTTGCCATACTTGCGAGTAAGGTGTCGGAGAGTCGCGTCTCGGATCGCTTGGATGTTCTGTTGAGGTACGGTGGTTGGGAGTAGCGAACAATGTTATCAACGACGTCATGGTTACAAAGACGGTGAAGGCCAGCAGGATTCTTGGCGGATTACTAGCATCTTCTTGCTCGAATGAGTCGAAGATCTGGCAGCAGCGAGGCCTCTGTGGAAGACCTACACGGAAGCCACGCGTGTTCGGGCACAACAACCCCGAAGCGAGATGGCTGATTGTCGCAGTGAACGTGCCAATTCTTATAAGGAAAAGCTCGCTTGTCATCGTGGCCGCGAAACGCCATGTCTATCAATATCGCTTGTTGGTGCTGCTGTCTTGTTCGCTCAAGCCCAACATTGGCTACAGCAAAATCGCTTAGAACGCTAGACCAAACCGTCACAAGAGCCTCACCGAGCCAGGCGTTGGTAGAGAGTGCTCGCCACAACGTCACTCCAACAAATTCATCGTCTCTGATCATCCTTCTGTCTTTCTAACGCCCGCTGGAGAGTATCGAGCCGCTCCTGGGTCACGCGCACAGCCTCTTCCATTTCCTTCATGCTTTTCTTCTCTTCACGAAGGCGACTCTGCACGTCTTTGCTTTTCAGCAATCTCTGCCGCTGCTTAAGCTTGCCTTTGGCCTCTTTGTCTTGAGTTGCTTGATCGTACAATTTGTCGCGAACCAAGGAGCCATCCACGCCGGCTCGCTCTTGCAGCCAGTCCCACAAATCGCTCTCTTCGCGCCGCCAAAGATCATCGTAGTATGCCGTGTGATCAACAAGACGACCACGAGCAATTGCCGTGGAAGAAGCAGATGGTCCTCGGAACCACATCCAGAGGACCATAAATCCAAGCACGGACACGACCAAATTCATCGTTACGAATGGTTGCACAGGTTCAACGATCGGGCCCAGGATGGGCCTGACTATATCAAACGGACCCCAGTTCGCCTCTTTCTTGGTTTGCGGCTGTGGTGAGTCGCTCTTGTCTCTCTTCGAGGTCTTTCGCTTCTTCTTGCCACCTTTCAGGACTTTGCTCCCGGCAGTAGCAGCTCTGGCTCTGCCAATAGCACCCCTCAATGTCTTAACGAGGTCTTCGCCATATTGCTGTTGACCATCTAACGCGCCCTTCTCGATTGGTCCTTTCAGCCAAGACTTCGCCGTCCACTCGATAGTCATGTTCATCTGGAATCTGGTGGCGTTCCCCGGGGCCCAAGTAAGGCAATACCGAGTCTTTGTGCTAAAGGCACTACCGCTTGGCACATCGGGAGTCTGAGTGCTACAGGATACACTGACGGCTTTCTCTAGGTCGAAGAAATCCAAATTTTCGGTGGTGATACACGTTGTCTGTTTTGGTCCAATGCTACCGCCGAGTGGCTTGATGTATTGATATTTGCGGGATTTTGTCTCGTTGTCGAGGCCTTTTTTGTCGTCTTCAAGCTGGAGATCTTGAGCCTTACTAACACCATCCACTAGGAACTTTCGGACAAAGGTAGCGGACTGTGGCCCATAGAGCAGTGAATAGATCTTTCCGAGTGGGGCTGGAATGATCTCGTCCTTGATGATCTTATCGTAATGTGTTACCGAGTCGGTACATTCTGTCGGTGCGTGGGTGGCAGGACCCGGAAAGTCTTGAGCGCCATCCATAGCTGCGACTGTTGGGGCAACGGAGGCTGTCGCATCACCACTAGCAGGCCCGACTGAGCCTGCAACGGTCGGTCCCGGCGCGCGGGCAGTGCCGCTGGAAGGCATTCTGCTAAGACCCTTAGCTTCAGTATTTTCGTTGCCTCCCGTGCTACCGCTGCTGTCTATACTGTGATCACTCCCTTCGTCATCGTCAGACCCGGATGTTTCCTCACTGTCCTGGTCGCTCGCTTGAGCTTCGGCTTCCTCGTCTTGCTGCGTGACATTATCGACGCTTGCAATACCGGCAGCTAGTTTTTGCCCATTCATGCTCTTCTGAAAGCTATCTGGATGGCTGACACGCCAGATGCCAATCATCAGATCGTATGTGGCTTCTCTGCTCAACAAGCTCCGGAAAGTGTGCCGAGCATGCAATGTCTGCACAGCGATGGCATTGGGAATGACGATTGCTGTGTGTTCTTTCTCAATACTGACGACTTCTTCGAAGGATATGATCAACGTAGTCACCCATCCTAGAATATTGCTCGAAAAGCAGATGTGGCCTTCAGAGATGTACAGTCTGCCAGCAAGCAGAATTTCCTTTTGCAGCGCACAGCTGTAATCTTCGATTAGGTAGTCATCCTCGGGCACACTTCGGAATTGTTGGTGAAAAGCACGATTTCGCGGTTGAGGGGCGATGGCGAAGCCTGGAAGCTTAGGTCCAGTCGCTGGGTTCGCGAGGGTAGATGTGCTTGCACCGACCATTGCACCTATTGTCGATTGTGTCGTTGTTACAGAAGAGCGTCTGCTGCGGCGGCTGTGGAGTTTGCTCCGAACACTATTACTGCGTTTGACGCCACCAGTCTCGCCTTCGTAGATGCTACCATTTGGCGGTGTGAGTGTACCCGATACGGCGCCAAACGTTGAGGCGGGCCTGACAGAGGTGACAGGATCTGGAAGCTCAGCGACGGGTGTTGCTTCGCCAGATCTGCTGGGTCGTTCATACGCTTGCGACACAGCACGTTTTGTGAGGATGTCTTCCACTTTTGCTGCAATATCTTCCGTCTTGGTGCTGGATCCATGTTCAGAACGAGACGGAGAGGGACCTCGATTTTCTGCCGACGCATCGATGCCTAGGTGACTAAGATCAAGATCGCCGGAGCCCAATGTGTTGACGGCCAGTTCTTTCTTAGGGGGCTCGTCTTCCCCTCCAGATTGTACGGGTTCTTGCTCCCTTGAGGGCTCTTCAGAAGCCTTCGGCTTGCTTGGGTCGGATGCACCCGTGCCTGAGCGGCTTCTGTTGTTCTGATTGGTCATGTTCGTGATGGAGGTCGCCGCGGTTTGAGCAGCTGACATCCATGAAGAGAAAAAGCCACCGCCACTGACGTTCCTAGAGCCTGAAGTGACTCCAGTCGAGCCAGGAGTTTTGACTTCTTCGATGGTCGGAGTAAGCGGTGGAGCCATCGAGGTCGAAAGTTTGCTTTTCTGATGGCTTGTGGCCCCCGAGGCAGACCGAACTCGTCTATGTGCTGGCACGTACGTGCCATTCTGCATTCCTCCGATGATCTGCTCTGGCGAAGCTGTGGTTGCGTTCTGTTGTGTCGGAGACTCCACTATGGCCTTTCGGTTTTCATGATCAGTTGGCGTGGGCGGGGTGACAGTAGTTGTTGGACCGGCCAGTATCATGCCAGGAGGAGTCTTGGGAGGCTCAAAGTCTGTTTGTAGTGTAGGAATGGGGGATTTGGCAGCAGCTTGCACATCTCCTAAGGTGCTGGAGCGCAAGGGAGACGGCCCGCGAGCGTCTGGTTTGTTTGACAGGCGCCTCTCGCCGACACTCGTGCTTGGCTTTTGCATGTCTGAGCCATCGGCTACAGCTGGACCTGTTTCTCTGCGTTCGGGACTAACTCTTGGGCTCTTGCCACTCCTAGCGAAGACGTCCTTAAACCTTCGCGAGGGGGACTTTGCCCGTGTTTTGGTAGGATCAGCTACTGGCTTCAGGGTGTCTGCCTTGTCGATGAGACCTGTCTGCGGTGGTAACAATGGAACATCTTGCGCGGCATGAGACTTGGGAGATGGATGTGCACTAACTATCCTGGGTGGGTCGAGGGTGGGCGGCTCAGCAATGGTGGGGAAGTCCTCAGTGGAGGCATTCTGGCTATATGCGGCAGCGTTGACGGCAGCATGGTCGTTGCTGCCATCAACGCTCGTAGTCTGGATCAGGGGAGAGGTGTGGGTGAGCAAGCCAGCGTGCGAACTTCGGCGTGAAAGAGCAGGAGGAGACTCGACTTCAGAGTCGACTGTGACCAGACTGCTCTCAGTGTGATTGCGACTCAAGGTGTCTGGGCGTGTTGGGATTGTCGTGTCTTGAGCTAGCTGACGGCCTCTAACCGATTCCTCGTGGGCAATCTTCTCGAGCTCTTCGTCCCTAGCCTTCTTGCGTTCTCTTTTCGAGTGGCCAGGGATCAGCTTCTTCATGCCACCACTGCCCTCAGATCTAGTGCTTCCATCTCGACTCGGGCTGCGCTGGCTCTGCAGGGTGGGTGACTTATTCAGACCTATTGACCCAATGGACCCTCTCTTGAGAGCAGAGGCACCACTCTCGCTCTGCACATCGGACGAGCGTCGTCGGCCAGCGTGGAGCACCTTAGTCAAGCGGCTTCGAGTTGGAGAGGAAGGAGGTGGTGAGGACAGGGGCAGACTGTTCGCTGAAGCGGTCGCCATAGAGGAGGACACAAGGGCTGAAGAACGATGTTGCTGAACACATGGGACGTAGCCTACTGCTCACGATGCTAATGATCACCCTGTCGTTGATGCACAAGCACAACCCTGGTCGGCCAGCGACAAATACTTGACCAAACAAGCAAGCAACGATAAGATGGACAATAGACAAAGCAGTATACGGGTATATGTCAGAGGGCTGAATGAATGATAGATACCACGGATGGGCTGCCCTTCCAAGAATGCAAGCGAGGCCAAGGTGGTTGTCGCGCACTGGCAACTCCAAAGCGCCGAGAGTCCAAATACGAAAGTTGTGCCGATCCAAGGCATCCCCCAAAATACCTTCCACTCCTTGCAGAACTTAGATATCATCTTAGCTGCCACATCATCTTGTTGCCGGCTGGTGTAACTAGCTCAAGCTAGAGACAACAGGTAGTACGTGGACCACGTTCTCAGCTCGATGCAGTAAGCTCGTTGGATCAGAGAGGGTAAGGCGCCCTGATCGTGATGAATAATTCATTTACAATAGGAAAGAATAACCTTCGTTGCGGGGCTGTTTCACCGCTGCATCTCAGGCTTCGTGGCTCGTGCCTCGTCACCGGGAACCGTTTGGAACAGGCATTATTTAAGCTTCAGCCTCCTGACCTTGCAGGCATGACCCAGGCTTGAGCCGCCACTGTGATCATCGATTCCTTGCCTCGCTTTCGCGTTTGTTACGTAGCCACTCTTGCATACTCTAAGTGAATCGTGAATGTAGCAGTAAGCTTGAACGTCACCGCGGCGAGGTCTCGCAAAGACAACAGAGACCATGCGACCGCTGATGACGGCTTCGAGTCCGAGTCGCCGAGCAAGATGGAGACTGCACCGCTGACTTTGGTAAGCTGAGTCGCGACACAAGATCCATGTAGCGGTAACTAATCCTCATTGCAGGCCTACACCCACGCACGTAATGCAGCCCAAGAACAGAAACGATCCAATCCCGTTGCTGCCAGCGAGGAACACGACCTTGCAGCCGCCGAATTCGCAGCAGCAGCAGCGACCACCACAGACAAGGAAGCATTGCGCGTGTTGAAATTACTAGAGGCACATCACAGACAGCTTGGACAGATCCTGAAGGATGGCCATACCAAGCCCAATCAGCACACGACCGTTGACAAATTGGCTGCGACTGAGGAAAATCATGCTCTGAAGGAAGATGCGACTCATGCGAACACGCAACCTCCTCGGCTGGCACGAACAGGCAGGAGCACGGGGCGAGAACTATCCAGCTCCATCGCCAGCAACCTGGCTTCTGCAAGAGGCATACCGAGCACAAGACAGAAGAGAACAGCACCCGTTTCTCCCCTAGTCTCCAGTGACCACGCAGACGGCACCTTCAGTCAGGATGCACCCGAACAACGCAGTAGCACGTCTGCGAGCACTGCTGCACAGTCTTCGTCGCGGCCCTCGTGGGCACCGCCAGAGCCCCTGTCTGCCAGACGCTCAACCGTGGCCACCACCTCTGACTCGCCCTTCGCTCATTTCTACAACAAATTCGAAAGTGCAATCTCCACACTAACCGCTCCTCTAGCATTCGCCAGTCTGCCACTCTCGGAACCTACGGCTCCAACACCAGGACCTAAAGAAATAGACCCTCCGGCGCAAACCCCGCTACAGTCACCTCGCAAAGTCTCATCTAAGGCCGATGCCTCAACAGCATCCCTCGACTATTCTCAGCTCGTCTCAAAGGCCGCCCTCCGTGCAGTCCAAGATAACGAGAATTACCAGGGTCGCGCACCTCATGAGTCTTTCCTCCTCGTACCAACTTCGGGCGGCACCATGTCCTACGCTGATATTACAGCAGCCAACTATATAGACCGGCAGTTTCACCGTCAGCACCGCCGCGACTTGTCAAACGCTTCTAACGATGACTTTGTCGATGCCTCCTCCCAGGTTTTGCCAGGTCAGCCTGGCTCGTCTCTGCTTGCGTCACAACAGTTTAGTAAGAGAGATGATAGACGTCTGAGTCAGGCCCAGGCTCAGTATCAGGGAAAGACACTGGAAGAAATCCACCTAGAGAACCAGACCCTTCGGCGCACACTGAACGAGGCTGCAAAACGTATACAGGGCTACGAAATGATGGCACAGCAACAGACAATCGCCCTAGCACAATCTGTTCGCAGTCTCACCCTATCGCCCAGCGTGACGCCCGAGAACTCCCGGGGCAAGACTATCAACCCAGTTGGTGCGCCAGGAAGTGATCTGCGCCTTACTATGCAACAGAAACGAATCGAGGAACTAGAAGAGATGATGCGGAAGAACGAGAAGAGGATGGGTAAGAAGGAGGATGAGAACGCGAAGTTGAAGGAAACGCTGGGCAAGTATCGAGAGAAGTGGGAAGGTCTCAAGGCTGGCGCTAAGGCTCGAAGGGAGCAAGCGGGTGGTGGCGAAAGATTAAGAAGGGGAAGCAGTGCTGCTGCTACCGCTGCCGCCGCATTGAGTCCGTTGAAGGAAGCAGGACTGACGGATGATGGGAGAAAGTCCGATGGGACATAAAGATTGAGTATATATCACTTACCTTGCAGATAGCTATATCTGCTTTCATCTGGCTACATGGAAAAATGTGACTGCAAGGCTCTTCCTCAACCAAGTCCCATTGGCCGATTAGCTGCAATTGTCAGTCAAATTTAGAGTGCGTCTTGCGTTCCTAACAGAGCCGTGTCATTATGCACAAATCGGCGTTCGGTGTGTGCTTACGGGATAAATCCAGCGCCATGCCACTACCTGCCGAGTACAACACAGTGCAACGATAATCTACTCTATGCGTATCCACCAGGACTGCATGCACGTTCGTCGTCAACGTTTCAGGGAAACCTCCGACTTGTGCACGCCTGTCGCTCACTACGTGGTCGTAATTAGCAGCGAATTATGACTCAAGCAGAGAATGCTTAACCTCATGGACCAAGAATTGCACTAGACAGCCTGACTCAAACTCAAACTCAAGTATTAGCAGTTAAGCTGGAACTCAGCTGTTCAGCAGCTTCAACGATAGCACCAGGCGATCTCGCTGACTGGGTACGGATGTGTCGTGGGTAGTCTTTTGGAGCAAACCATCTCTTCACTTCAAGCAGGGGTCACAGGCCTAAGTCACAGCAGGCTAGCTGATCAGCGGAAGCCTTACCGTAGGTAGTAGGTCTACCCACTGATCTCCCTGCAATGCTGCTAACACTGCATACCCGCACGGAGCCGCCAGGCTTGCATATATGTAGTCCACTTTCTTCGCGAGCGTCGGCGCTCGAACCCGTTCTCGATTACTTATTTGAGGAAGAAAACTGGCTTCAGGAGCTATGAATCTGTGCGACGCGTGACAAGTGGATCATCACCCCGTCATTAGCACCTCGCATGGTAATGGAACTAACTCATACTGGCTGCCAGAGCTGCATCGTCTTAGTTCGTTTCGCTCGGCGCTCGAACTTGCGTTTGATTACCTTTTCGAGCAAGTAGCCCTGCCCAAGGAGGCACAAGTATGAATATGTGCGAGGAGTAACAGGTGGACCGGTCATCATGTCACTGCATTGGCTGGCAGTGGAACAAACTCACATGTCCGATGGATCGAAGCTTGCACTTTCGATCTCGGCGCTCGGACTTGGCTTCGAATACCGCTTTAAGTAAGTGGGCTTACCCAAAAAGTGTAGATCTGAGTGACGGGTGACAGACTGATCATGGTGCTGTTCCGTGGCCTTTACATAACGAGCAATTAAAGTGACACCGACAAAAGGGCCACCTAGAACCCAGTTCGTGCACTCGGCGCTTGAAGACGTTTCTACTGCCGCTTTAGGCAAGTGTATGTGCCTTCTTGGGTCTGAAGCGTCCCGGCCGCCAACAGTGTTTAGATGGATGTTTTCCGGATGTGCAGGTTCGGTCAATATTACAACGTCATCCGCTGGGGTACCATGTGGCAGGCGCCGGTGACAGGCAGCATGGCTTTTCGGCGCTCGATCACGGTCAGTTACTGTTCTAGGAGAACGAGCTGGCTTGATCGGGCTCGACGGTGGTCACTCCCGGAGTCTACATCTGATGCATGCACAGGTTGACGATCGCGAAGTGCCGCAGGACTTAGGAAGGACTTGTGTCTTGGCCCTCGAACTCGGAAAGTTACCGTTTTAGGAAACAGCGTATGCTTGAACGAGCGTAACGAGAGTAGTTGCAGGTGTCTAATGTATGGTACAAAGTGATCGTTCGGAAAGTGTCGCAGGACTTAGGAAACACTTAATCTGATTTCGGGCCTCGATCTTGTGAGGTTACCGTTTTAGGTGAAAGGGCTTACTGAACGGGGCATAACGAGCAACTCTAACGCACGTTGTCTATCCCTAGTCTAAGCTCCGTTCCTGATGTTTGAGCTTCTTAGAACCTTCTACTTTGTCGTTCTTCTTAAACCCTCAGGCCAATCAATTTACATCTGACCTCGGCAATTATACGTGTTCAGCGACGGCGAAGTATGATTTTGCTTCTAGCTGCAAAATCGAGTATGTGGCTGAAAAACTTTCTACGTGACACAGCTCGCTTAAGGGAAGATGTTATATTCAATATTATGCAGCCGTTTGCACGCGTCCTTAGTAGCTGCGACATCCAAGCATAGTCCAAAGAGTGAGGACGCAGAGCTACAGTCTCTATGCAGTGGTACCGGAGGAGTGCGTAAGTGCAGAGCAGAGTGGATCGAAAAGGCTGTAATACTATCCAAGACTCACTAGTGGTACGGTTGACGCCTCCTTAGCGCTAAAATCTTGGCATAAGTGCTATCATGATACACCAAGGGGAAAAATTACTTTGACGAACACTGTAGTTCTACAAACTAGAATTGGCGTCCTAGGAATGTGCAAAAAGAAATCGTGTGACAACTCTGGGACTTGAACCCAGGCGGGAAACTCCCATCAGGAATCGCTGGATGTTGTTTCCAACTTGCTAAGGTAGACCTTAACCTGACGCCATAACCAACTCGGCCAAATTGCCGTTCACGTGTAATTATGGCAGAGAATCTGGCCTTGATGAATATGTAACACATGAGACAAGAAGGAGGTTCCACATGACCAAGACAGGAGGACCTGGATAGGACCGGATCTGAAGCAGAGGCCTGCGCATGTAGCATGGACCAGAGCGAGATTGATAGCGGTACCACTGCGGTTGTTCCAGCCGGATGTTGCTTGTTTCCAGCCATGCTGTGGTCGTAAAGCGAGAATGATGCTGTCGTTGTTGGGTATCTGTGTTTGTGGGGTATCTTTCTCGACATCGTGCACTCGACGGCACCAAGCACTTTCATTCTGCTCTATGAAGTCATTTTGGACTTCTTGACCTTCATCGACTTCCAGCTTCTGGAGAAGAGACTCGAACCGTCACTCTTGCTCTTTTCAAGTTTGTTCTCTTTGATACTTGGCGATGCACTTAGCTCGGCTAGGGGTGTTTCGGATGCCCCCGACGTTACGGTGCCAGGAGATGACACGGTGCTCAGTGTTGACGGGCGTTGTTCTTGACGTGGTCTGGGAACGAGCGTCGTTTCGAGAGGCGAAGAGCCAGGCAGCTCCATCATCCCGACAGGGTATGTAGTAGGTTGTGTAGCTGCCAGCTCAGACACTGACGATGTCCCCGGCAGTTCCGAACGTCGCTCGGTGTCCGGGCGTAGCTCGGCTGGCATTGTGATCGTCTCTCCGTCAAGCTCTGCTATCTTATCCGCAAAAGGATCTGGCCCTTCGTCGTCAGACTGTCGATCGAACCTGTTCTTGTAGATGATGCGCTCGAAGCCGGCCCTCAACTTGTTAAAACGGAAGCCAAGGGCGATTTTGGTCAGTGGAACCAGTTTGTCGACTTCTTGGTGGATGTGCTCCTGTAGTTGTTTCTCTTTGCCGCCGAACGTGGTCGTCTTGATGGTGACATACTGCTTCGCTGCGTCTTCGATCTGCTTGGTCGAAACATACTTGCCACTGTACCTGAAAGAACGCTCAAGTATGAGGATCATATCGCACGCACACTTCAACAGCATTCGTGCAGTTGGTGGAGTTGACAGGAAGCAACTTGCAAGCCCAAGTAGTGCACCCACACCGGCCGTCCCTACGGCAAGTCCGATCGAAGCACTGCTCACAAGCATGAAGTGAGTTAGCGTGACCCTCAGGTATTGCCTCAAGTTCCCCAGGACGATCCTTGACATGATGTCTTCAACCTCTTCCGGCATGGCTTTGGGGAAACCGAAGCATTGTAGAACGTGCTCGCAGATAATTCTAGATACTGTTGGCGTTCCGACTAGGGCGGAGAACGGGAGCGGTACCATTGCAGTGCGGATTGCGTGAGTGCCTAACCTCATACACTCTGTAATGGCGGAGTCAATCTTTTGCTCGACATCCACGACTTGTGCAGCAACGCAGTATATTCGTACCCGCTCGTCAACAATCGTGTCGAGTGTTTGAGTTAGGAGGCTTTTGATGCCGGCGTCGTCATCTAGAAGCTGTCAGCTGTGCATGTAAGAGGAAGACGGTAAGTTACTCTTTGAGATGCAAATGTAGCCGTCTGCCTTGTAATCCTTGATCTGAGAGAGTTGATCTCGGAGCTTGTCGAATTGTTCCTGTGCCAGTTTGTTGGCTTCAAGATTCGCTAACCGGTTAGATTCCTGGTAGTCATTTGTGTCCTCCATGTATTGTTCGAGCAATTGCATCTTGCGGAACGCAACGAGTTTGTCTTTCTTGGTACCAACTACGAATACCGGTACATTGTTGGAGAATTGTGCTATTGTCTGGAAAGTTCGCTTGTCGGCCTCTTCTATGCGACTAACATCAGAATCGACACAGAACCTAGCACAAACATTAGAGTAGGCACCTGAAGACTCAGCATATCTTACCATATGACGTGTAAAGCCTCTGCTGGGTCTTTTTGAAATGCTCTATGCCTCAAAAACTGTGCAATGAGATCAAGCTCGTGGTCACTTCCAGCTTGCCATCCGCGAGAATCGTGTATCAGTAGGCCCGGGTGGTTAATAGACTCGAAAGCCTGGTTGATATCATGGTCGCCTTGTGTATATGTGTTCGATTCCTCTGTAATCTCAACACCGAATACCTTGTTGATAAGTGTCGACTTTCCAACACCAGTTTTGCCACAGACTAAGATACGAAAGGCTTTCACGCCGCTCGCGAGGAGCTGAGAGTTCTGAAGCCAAGGTGGCATATCCTCGGGATTACCACGTATGTAGTTTGCTTCGAAGTCTGCCAATGGCTTCTTGTAGGGCTTGAATCGATTCTGTTCGAGGTAACGCTGGGTCCGATCCAGGATACAGAACACTGAAGGGTGAACAATAGTGCCGAAGCTTTGCTCCATGTTCCACCCGATAAGCCCTTCCTTGCTGAAGATCTTTCGAGAGTTGTTATAGAAGGCGCTCACGGTCTCGAAGTGTATCGTGTGAGAGGCTTCTGCCGCATTCGTCTTTGACACGTTTATACTCTGAAGGTCGAACATGCTGACTCTGATGTCATTCACGTATTGTATCTGCCACCGTATCTGCTCGGATCCGCTGAGATCTGGAGTTTCACCGGTGAAGTGTGGAAAGGTCAACAAAAGCGGATTCTCCGTCGCCGCCGCCGCTGCTCTGGCCGCGTCGAAGCAAACAACAAGACCACTCAGCATGGCTTCGATTAGCATCCATTGCAATGGATAGAGGGACAGCCCATCGTGTTGAGTGCCACCAACCAAATCAGGGTGGTAGCCGAGAAACCATGCCTGAATGAATGACCGTCCTTGCATATCCTTAGCGGGAGGCGCTTGAGGCACGTCCAACGAGTTCGTGATCCTGTTCTCGTTGAACGCCATTGCGTGCCGGAAATTGCAAATCGAGGACACACAAGAGATATCGTAAGGCTGCTTCTCTGCAGACGGCTTGATCGCATCAAAGACGCCTACAAATTTGATGTTGGGCATGCCGTGTGTGCGAGTGCGTAAGTACGTCAGCGCCTTGTTCCCTCGTTCGCTGTCATCCCGTTGGCGAGCTTGCACGAGGAGACATGCATTCTTGTACAGTTCAGGGAAATCCTTCAGGTATCCAGGTCTGGGTACGCCCATGTGGTGCAGTACGCCAGCGACAGCCCGAACAGTGAATGCACCACATCCTGAACCGAAAAGGAAGATTTCATCGGATGAGGCTTCGAGCTTCCGAAGGATATCAAGGACAATGTGTTGGATCTGCTGCTCGGCTGGTGTTGTCGTAGTCGTGAAATTGCCAGCAAGAAACGATTTCGGAATGACAGCTTGGTGATACTGTAATGTTTGACTTATACTGCGGCCATTCTCATCGATGAATTGACCAGCCTTGATAATTGAGTTGATCCTTGAGATGCTGCTGGCATTCCTGGCACAAGCAGCATCTGACGAGGTGATGGCACCATCAGTGACGCCATCGACACAGACGATGTGCCGCCTGATCGAGACCTCGCTCATGCTTCCATCATCTCAGGTACAGACATGTGCAGCACCGATTACTTTACGCCAGCTTCCTGTTGGTCTTTGAAGTCAACGTCGCTACTAGCAACTGGGAGGCGTAGGACTGCTAGAAACGCCCCTGCCAGGTTCCACCATCACTATGGCAGTGCCAGCTCTCCTTTAAGGCCAGCAGCGAGTACCCGTAACAGTGAGCCTAGCTTAGGGTCATGGTTTAGTGCCACGATGGGCGCTGGTAGTGCCATACCGTGGCTGTGGATTGGTTCGAGCCCTGAGATTGGCTCCAGTCGCCGATACGTGTAACACTGGTGCCATGAGCGGAGAAATCAGCACGCCATGAGCCAGTTGTTTCAGAAGCTCAGAAGCACCGAAGCACCCATGCAAGCTCGAACACGAATACGTAATCTGCAGATTGCATACTTGAGCAGGCGATGTGTTGGTAAAGGTCACGGAAGCAGCTTGGACACTGCGTGTCAATGCATCTGAGACCAAGGGTAAATCATTTTAACTCAAGCTGGTAAATGAAGGAAACGAGTTATTTCTCAGTGTTTGAGCTGATCGCTAAGATCACCTTGGTCACACATCATGGTACTGGAGTACATCCATCGGAACTTTTACTCCCTTTGAATGTTTCGGGGTCTGCGACACTGGTTCTGGGAACTATCAGCGAGACTAGGCAGTCATTCTCGAGCGTCACACTGACTCGTTTGAAGGTCAACACGAGCTGTTATCTACCGTGCAACGCGCACCTCGCAGGTGGAAAGTGAGTCATGTACCATGAATACACGACCTAAGCATCAAGTCTAGGAATACGAGCTACAGAACACATCCCATCCATTGCCCAACGCACTGACCCAGGCCGATCAGCCTCCTAACAAATACGACATATACTGTCAAGTCATGCGCTTCCTCGATCTCCCTCCAGACATCACACATATCATCTACGACTATTATTTTGCCTGTCACCTTGTCAGGATTACCACGACCGAGAAGGTCGACGCCAATTATGTTCACGACGATGTGGTGGTGACAGGATGGAATGAACTGTTGCCTCTTCTTCTGACGTGCAAGCAAATATACACCACTGCAGCCCTTGCCTCAACAAGGCCACAGTCCGGGTGGACATGATCGAACACTATCACGGAAAGCTTGTGTCTAAAACCCACCGGCCTAATGTCACGCAGTATCTAGTTCCCGCGATTGAGCATGTCTGGAAGTGTAGTAGTAGGTTTACAATGTTGAATCAAGAGACTCATGCTCAGAAGACTCCACGGGCCTATTTGTCGAACTTTCAGATCTGTTTATACGACTTGACTGACCCTTTCGAGCACGCGACCGAGTCCGAAGATGCCGCAACTACTGCGGGAGCGGCGAGCAACTTGCCCGCCGAGATAGCTGCAGGCAGGCACGACAGCGATATGATGGAGATAGCTGCGATAAATGCAATCCAGACATTAGCAAGATTGAAGCCAAGTATGCCGAACATAGCTTTTGCGGAGATATACGTTGTATTTCTTCTAGAGGTTTCGTACCGCACCCCATTTGAAGATATTGAGGGAACTCACGAGCTCTTTGAAACGGTAAGCGGAGCAGGAATACTTGCTTTTCACATAGCTAATGGTGGCCAGGAACACCTTCTGCGGTATCTGCCAGACACCCTACTGAACACAGATGGTAAAATACTATGGCGGCGGCAGCTGCGGCCACAATTGAATGAGCAGCCTGTGAGTGAGATTCCCTGGATTGGATGCGATCCAACCTTCACCTGAGGGTTATCAAATCCCACCACCATGTGCACCCGAGCACGGGCACGCTCATATCGTGCCCGACCCTCACCGAGCTTGTCGAGTAAGAGCCGCCGAGTATTCAGATGGTGCTTGGTGGGACAGAACTGCTCAGTACAAACCCTCTACTGCTGCCAATGCTAGCAGTTTACACTCGCCTGTTGGATGGACCTCCAATACCATCACCTCATGTATTGTCCACCCGAATAGAGATCAAAGCAAAACTCAATGTCCGAGACGGAACATCCTTGCTAAGACTGTTTGCCCTGTGCCTTGATGGCTTTCACCAGTGCCTCACCTTCTGCCCTCAACTTGAACTTCTGTACCTTTCCGCTCGCAGTGACGGGGTATTCATCTACGAAGAAGACGTACTTGGGCACCAGATGATGACTCAACTTTTGCCGTACAAAGTCCCGCACACCTTCGATGTCAAGCGCCTTTCCTTCCGCGTTCGCATGTTTCCTCACAAAGGCGGCCACCGTTTCGCCATATTTCTCGTCCTTGATTCCGACAATACTTGCGTCTCTGATACCATCGTGACCAAGTAGACACGACTCGATCTCTAAGGGGTGAATGTTCTCTCCACCTCTAATGATTAAGTCTTTTATTCTTCCCGTGATACTTACGTAGCCATCCGAGTCCATACAGGCTTCGTCCCCAGTATGCATCCACATTTTGCCCTCTGCATCAGGATGCAGGACCTCCTTCGTCTTCTCCGGTGCGCCCCAATACCCCTCCATGACGAGATACCCACTGACCGCAAGCTCACCACGCTCACCAAGTCGAAGGGTCCGAGAGTTATCTAGCGGATCCACGACCTTGGCCTCGACATGTGGCAGCAAGCGACCAACAGTGTTGATCCTCTTCTCAATCGGATCATCCGTCGTAGTCATGGCAGACACCGGACTCGTCTCAGTCATGCCGTAACAGATCGTAAGCTCGGTCAGATTCAGCGTCTTGTGCAGCTTTCTCATCAGCTCGGCTGGTATCGAAGTGCCAGCCGCGATACCCGTCCTCAGATACTGGAAGCCCTCATATTTGACCGTCCCGTTTGCGATGAGTTCGAGTTGGGCGAGGAACATTGTTGGCACCCCGTACAGCGCTGTACACTTCTCTTCTTGAACGGCACGGAGCGCTTTCTCAGGGTGGAATGCTTCGCTGGGGAAAACGATGGCTGAACCGTGGGTTGCCGTAGCCATGTACCCGAGGATGCAGCCGAAGCAGTGGAAGAGAGGTGGAGGGCAACATACGACATCGTTGGGGGTAAGCAGCATTCGGTCACCGATCTGGTTACCGTTGTTGAGAATGGCACGGTGGGAGAGACTTGCTGCTTTGGGCATAGAGGTTGTGCCCGAGGTGAACTGAATGTTTATGATATCTCTATTTGAGAGCGGCGAGGATGGTATAACGGCAGACTTATCTTTGTCAGAAGTGAGGGAGTGGAAAGGGGTGAGTGAACGGTATGGAGAGACGTCGATGCGACCATTTGAGTTGTCAAGGAGAACGACATGCTTCAAAGACTGAATATGCTCTGATTCTACCCGGGTCCCTCGGAGATTTGGCACAAGCGCTTCAAGGATCGGTATGTTCGTTCTCGGTTGTTTGTAGGGCAAGTTTGTTTCTGCTCCTATCACTAAATGGGTCGCATTGAGAACGTTGAACGCTGCCGTTATCTGGTTTGCGGTGAAGGCTGGGTTGAGTGGGACAAGTATTGCGCCGAGCTTGAAGAGGGCGTATGTCAGCGTCGCAAACTCGATGTTGTTCCCCAACGACACACACACGCGATCGCCTTTCTTCACGCCTAAGCTCTGTTGTAAAGCTCTTGCTAGGATGTTGCTCTCCTGGTCCAGCTCGTGGTATGTGGATCGTCGAGCTTGTTCGCGCGATATGACGGCTGGACGGTCGCCATGCTGTGAGACGATCCTCGCGAAGTTCTCACTTATGGTCTCTTCGAGGAGTGGCGGTTGAGAAGGTCCAATGGCTCGGGCTTGGGTGAGGAGGGTCCTTCTTGCGACCGTACAGGTGCGAGATGCAAGGATCAATCTTCGCTGCCATGCTCGGCCAGCTATATTCAACCTCCACATACTGCCGAGAACCCCGCCATGCAGAGAGACCACCTAGACCGCACAAGCTTTCAAGCCGACGACAGTATTAATCTCGCAATGACCGGAAGTGCGAACAGTACAGCTGTTACCTGCGGGGAGGAAGATACCGATCAATCGGTACCTACTTGCTTAACCCTGGTCAGAAGCTAACCTAGGTACAGGTTTCTGGGGGCGGAACGTTTTCCTGGTTGTGGGGGAGGATGGCTCCCGGCTTGCCGAGGTTAGTACACGATTGCCTCGAGACGCGTTAATTGGGACGCGACGCGCCGAGTCCTCCTTTGTCACTTCTATAATACTGCTGAGCCATTACCACTCGTCAATCTTGATACCATCTGCCTTGTCACTTGAGTTAAGACGTTCTTTGTTTATGGCCACTATCATCATCTAATAACCACGTGTCCTGCGTACTCGACGTGTCATCAACGCCATGCACATTAGCAAGCTACAGGGCGCCACATGCCGAGCTGGGCGAGCCTTTATGCTGCTGGCCGATCATGACTGCATTCTGTAGGTCCGCATGTAACATACTACAGCCTCGAGGTCTATACTGGCAGGTACGTATGTTTGAGCAGTAACAAGCCAACCAGCCCGAAGCTGGGAAGGGCGGCGTTCCTATCACAAAGTTGCCAAACAGGGATGTCTAGAGGCTTCTGATTTGACGGCCGTCTCCTCAGCCCATCTACGCCTTGGCTCTCGATGGATGTCAGCGTGACAACTTCTAATCACCTAGGGCATCTCCTCGTTGCAGAAAAGGCTAGAAGAGTAAAGGCTACAAGGGTTTTCTGAACCTACTCTGTGACAGTCCATCAGCTTGCTTGACGGGGCAGAACCAGTATAGATATTCATCTCCGCAACATGGCAGATCCAGCTTTTAGGCATTATGACCCTACAAAGCCGAATCTCGCCGCAAACATTCCGCATGCAAAATGCGCGGTCCACAGGTCATTTATCGAAGAGATGCACGCAAACGGTGCGACACATGTCCAGATGCTGACGAGGTTCCGTAGGAGAGGAGCCTCACACTTTCGATGTCGCAGCTGGTGTCGACCTCGGCAAATGGAACCTCATAGCCCATGTCTCACGTGAAGATGGCTCTACCAATTCACTCAAGGAGGGGTGTAGCATGAGAAAAATGTGGAAGATACAGAAGGCGTTGGCCTGGGGGAAGAGCTAGCTCTTCCGGATTGCGCCATCATTGGAGTGTATCGTGCCAGAACGGAATGGATATTGAGGCCGGCGTGAAGTCCGAGAAGCGAGGTCTTGCAGCTGCCGATCAGGGCATATTGAAACCTGAGTCCAAGCAACAGCAGGCTTAGGGAGTGATACTGAGTAAGCAAATTTCGTAAGAAGCAGGCGAAGCTTCGCGGCTATTTTGCTGCCAGTCGACGAAACGAGAGATCTCATGTTTCTGTGCTGAGAATGACAATCCGTTGGGAATCAGTAGTTATATATGCCGTTCAACTTCTGCGTTTGGTAAAAGACCTTCTGCGCCCCATTGTCCATAGTCAAAGCGATATTCCCATCCTCTCTAACAGTCACCGTCGTGCACGAAATGACATTTGTCAAAGAACTCCCTGCGACGGACCCGGTGTATACCCTGTCGAAAGGGTGTGTGTAGCTTTGAACCCCAGAAGCCACATCTGAGAACGCAGCAAGGATAGCATTGCCATCCGTGTCTTTGGTGCAGTAACCTCCTCTGGAGGGTTTCAGCCACGACAATCTCTAGACGAGTAGTTGACGCCTTCCATAGAACGAATTCAATCCTCAGGATGCCTCTTTCTCCGCTCTCTGGCTGAATCGCGCCTCGCATAATCCTCGTCCAGGTTGTGTTTCCTTCTGGTTGGTCTGTGGTCATGACTGCTGCTTCGTCTATGCCTGCGCCTTGCTTCCGCATCTGTATCTGAACCGTCAGCAGTGTCATCTCGCCGGCGGCTTCTTGTTTCCTCCGTGTCCCTTCTGCCACGGCGTGTACCCTCTTCAGGTCGGTCCTTGTGCCGTCGTTCGGTTCGGTCTTTTGCGGAGTACTTTTCTTCGTCGTCTCCTTCATCTCTACGGCGATGTCTATGAGACTTGTGCCGATCTCCTCGATCATCGTCGTCTCCTTGTCTGCGATGATGATGTCGGTGTCGTCTTTCACGGTCTTCATCCCGCTTTTCTCTGACCAAATAGTCCTTCATCGGGTCCTCTTCCTCGCCCTGTTCCTTGATAGCTAGCTTATCTTCACGCTCCTTCTCATCTTTGAGTGTCGGCCGCCTCTTCTTCCTCCGTTGGCGTTCCTCTTCACTCTCCTCGGTATCGCTGGCTCTCTTCCCATTCTGCTCGGCGTGAGCTTCAGCCTCAAGCCGATCAATCCTGTGTGTATCCTCGTCCTCATCGTCTCTCTTTTTGTACCTTGTGTGGTCCACCCTTAGCAGGCGTCCAAGTACATCAGCACCAGTCAGATTGTCTACAGCAAGATCACAGCTGCGTTGATCTTCGTACTTGAGAAACCCAAAGCCCTTGCTTTTCCCAGTCTCGCGATCACGAATCATATTCAAATGGGTAGGATTGCCAAACTGGCTGAATATGGTCACGACATCTCCTTCTGACAGATCGAGAGGCAGACCACCAACGTAGATCCAGGCAGTGTCGCGGTAGTCAGCGTGCCATGACGCTGATGGTGGCGTCGCATTCTCGAGCTCACGCTTGTTGAGCTGCTGCGTCTGGCGTATCGCGTTCATTGTGCCTGGCTGATGCGCAGAGGGTGAACAGCAACAAGCTCGTCAGTCAAGAAAATCGTTGGAGATGGGCCGAATTGAGCCTGCTTAAAGTGCGGGTCATGCAGCCTAACAGAGGTCCCGCTGCCGCTAAGTTAAGCTTAAACCACAATCTGCAGGGGCGGTCGCGTCTCCAGTGCGCTCCCTCTGTTTTCGGCGGAGTGCCTGCACCTGCCAAAGCAAGCAAGAGCAACACACTGGCATCTACAGCGTGACTCTTGTTGTTCACGCTCTCAGAACATCACTCATTTGTCTCTCACAACCGTGTCCCCCGTCCTGACCTAACGTGTGCAGAGAGACGCGCTCAAGCCAAGCATGTCTCAACAACATCAAACTCTCACACGATGACCACCACCATGACATTTCCTAGCACATCGTCCATTGGCCCTGGGCGACAATCAAAAAGGCCGACGTCAGTTCGCAATGGCGAGAAAGAAGCGATATGGATCCCCATGCTGCAGAACACTTCAAAAGGCAAGGATCTTATAGAGAAGCAGTTGATCGTACTCGGGGGAACACCAGATCAACAGAAAGAGTTCCTAGAACAACTCCATCCAGAGCAAGACACCACAAGGTTACGATTCAACCAGACGAGAAAGCCTCGGCCGGTGCCTGTATCAAACAAGTATGCGCTAGGCTACACGTACCACGATGTGCTAGATGCAGATCAGGAGGATGTCCTAGCCAGGATGAATGTGTACACCCTTTCGAATTCATCTGGCGCATTCGCACCCCTGTTGAGACCGCTGCTGGATGCACGAACGGCCAAGGATTCGCTAATTACGATATTGCTGGACTGGTCAGAACCGTGGAAGTGGGCAAGACAGTTGCGGCAGTGGGTACGTCTATTGCGTAAGGTGATATTGAGCCTAGACGACGAGACCAAGATCGAAATGGAGGAGAACATGAATGCTTGGAAGGAGAAAAGAACTGGTCCACACGCTCAGAATCATACTGCTGAGCAGCAAGCCGGAGCGGTGCCCGTACAACCACCAGGACAAGGAGAATGGGACGAGGGACTGGGTTTACCCATCAGCGTCGTCTGTGTAAAGAGTGAGAACATCGAGAAGCTAGAGAGGGAGCAGGGCTGGCAGGAAGACCACTTTGACTTCCTGCTTCAGTGGGTCAGAACTGTTCTGCTGAAACATGGCGCAAGCTTGTGCTTTGTGTCAAGCTTCGATGCAAACGACGTGAAGACGCTTTTGCACTCAAGTCTAAACATACACTCATTACTGAAGAGAGAAGTAGTGAAGCATAACGTTATCGACCGCGACAAGATCCTGGTACCACCGAACTGGGACAGCTGGGGCAAAATAAGAATATTGCGGGATGCTTTCGATGCCGAGGCTGTGGCAGAAAGGTGGTCAATCGATATACAAGGTTCTCCTGAGCAGAGCATTGATGATGACAGTCCGGAACCAGATACTGAGTCCGCAGTGGCAACGTACGAAGCTACTATACCGAAACAACCAGAGGAGCAAAAGGTGTCGAAACAGCAACCACAAGTCACTGTAACAGTACCTTCTCTGCAGGAGTTTTTACAAGAACAAAAAGTCCGACAAGATAAGTGGCTCGAGCAAGAAGAAACGGCACTGCATGCGGGTGGCGGTCGAACCTACAACACAGCTTCGAACGACAGTGATGATGTGCTCAAGCCAGCCAAAAACAGACTTGTCGAGCACGCTGGCTCTCACCATATCAACGTTAATGGTATCGATGTTGATGCCGAGGAAGCAACAAGGCGATTGCGCGAACGCGAACAGGAGAGACACACGACCACTAAGCGCGAGGGCACACCAAGCGGTACAAGGACTACCAAAGTATCTGAAGAAGAACAGAGTACTGAACAGTACAAGAACTTCTTCGCTAGTCTGATGACCAAGAAAGCGAGCGGCAGATCCGGTGTTACCAGCGGTGTTGCAAGTCCGCGGAGGGGGAGTCCAACACCAGAGAGAAGATCGACCGATAATTCGTAACTAGCTTGATCGAGCTTGCTTCGGAATGCATTGCATTCAAAGTGAGCATTTTCCATTCATGATATTTCTGGAGCCGTCGGCTCGAACTTCGTCTGAGAGTTGTTTCGATAATTTGACAGCTCAACCTTGCCGGCGAGCGTTATTTTGATGTACAACGACACAGTGTCCTTCGGTGAATCCCAGCGATTATGAGCCTGTTCATGTCGGTTTTGGAAAGGAGATATCTTCCCGGGCAGACATAGACCGTCTCCGTAGGGTTCACAGGTTCAGTTTCCTGGGTGCGTTGTGATGTGACGGGCCTTGACCATTCAGCAGACGCTGGTCGGCAGGAAGGAGTACCACCTGCGGTGAGGTGTATCGAATCGATACATTGATGTTCAAAGATCGTTCTACTTGGCCACAGGAGCCACCCACAGGAGGCTGGCATTACGTCGCGCAGCGGTATCAGCCCACCCCCAGTACTCTAGTGAACTAGACTGTCCACCTCTCTTCGAGGTGTCGAGCAATGCCAGATGGCTGCGAGCGTTACTACTAAGCCCATCACACAAAGCATATCAGCGGTTTTGCGGTGCCGCGTTCTATGCTCTCTTGTCCACGGTAGCTCGCCCAGTTATCCTTGCGGGCGGCACGAAAATCTCAAGATCGGGATACTGGATGACGGAACGACGGAAATGTACGAGGACGTAACAATTCGAGCGAGCCTCATGCTTGGGTAGATTTCTGGCTTCTTTCATCTGGTTGCCAATGGTGATGGGTGGGAGTGTGTCGCTTGCTCGTATGCTGTCCCTACTCTGTTCTGTGTGGATGCTCTTTGCTTCTGATGGCTCCCAGCAACCGTGAGTGTTCCCGTTCCCCGTGTTGAGTAACACAATGAACGTTGATCTTGCGGGTAGAGGTCCGTATGGAAGCCTTTTCGCGGAGGCAAGACATCTTTGATGAATCAGGTTGGTTGTTATCTCCAGACCGCTTTGAGGACATATCGCGCCCAGCTCCTTTCAACATAGCTCCCGTTGTCGCAGTCGGTGCTCGTAGTCCCAGTGGCTCTTTCAGCGCAGTGCAGCCAATCCCAACTAAGCGTCTAATCGTGTGTTAAGGCTCGCCTGCTTTGGTTCGGCCTTTCCCACCCAAGCTCACATCAGCCCACTGAACAGGTCATCGATCGTGTCTTTCTGCTTCTTGTTCCTCTTTTTCGTCTTCTCTTGAGAGCGTTCTTCGCTAGGTTCTTCAGTGACCCCCGGCTTCTTCCTCTTGCTTGGCTTCGTGGATTTCCGAGCAATGGGCTTGGTCTTGTCTTCGTGCTCTGCAATCGGCTGTCCCTGCTGCTGCTGCTCTTCCTTTCCATCTATCGCAGGAACGACCTCCTCGGTCGAGGTAGTCGGTGTCCTGATCTCATCTCCATCGCCTGACTCGTAGACACGTTCGATGACTTCCCCTTGGTCTTCGCCTGTGATCCTAGTGCTAGTGCCTACCAACACCTGTGCCCCTCCCCTGCTAGTTTCCTGCCCTACCCCTGTGTCACTGCCTGCCAACCTATACGGTCGGGCTTGTGCTTGTCCGTCTTCTTCCTCTGCCCTCCTCGGCACACCAACACCATCCTCCCCAGCAGCTATCTCAGTCAACAACGCAAACAACACAACACCCAGGTTCGCGAACTGAGAATCCCCTACTAACCCACTAAAGCTTACATAGCAACTCGGCACAAGTGTTTCCCGGACGTGCTCCTGCAATACCTCTCCTCTCCCTCTCAACTGACTCTCAACCTCAAACTTCCATCGTACCTTCTCTGCATTCTTTGGCGTTTCTCGTGATAAGGTCTCGAGCTGGAGCAGAGTCTCAAGGAGACGTTTCAATGACGAACGAAGCAGGCATAGGTGTTTGAAGAAAGGTTGAGCCCGATGCTGGTTCTTATTCCGACGGTGAATCAGATCGAGCAAGAGTACTCGCTTCTCGAGGGTGGAAATCGTCGTCGATTGGTTAGGTGATGCTGACCCTGCTGTGCTAGTAGCGGTCGCCGCGTTCTGAGGACGAGCGATCTGGAACTTCAGGGGCCTCTTTGGTCTGTAGAGGCCGGTATGCTTTCTGGCGCTTCTCGTGCTTGCATCGAGTGGAGCCTGTCGGTTGTGTATTGGGGGTGCTGTTGGCACGTCGCTGCCGCCTCGGGTTTGCTTCGGTTGGTCCATGGACAAATTCAGCTGGTTGAATCGATGTTAGTACACGGCGAGTCCGGTCGTACTTCCTGTATGCTTGTGCACTATATCACAATACCGACTGTTTTATGTGCAGCTAAGTCAAGCTTGGACCAGAAAGTGACCTGTGCTCGGGGCTCGAGCAACAGGCTATAGGTGAACGCTGACGTCCACGTAGAGCTATATGCATGCGGACATCAGCGCGTACTATGTCGGTCGCAGTCGTGCAAGTCGTAGAGACGTTCCGACTAAGTGTATGGAGTGTGAGACAAGTCGTCACGTCGAGAAAGAGGCTGATCGTGGCGACGAGCGAAAAATCTGAGGATGACAAGTTACCAGAGGTGTGGTCTTTGCTATTAGAGTGGGCGTCAGGTCCGTAGGAGGAGAGTCCCTATAGCAGCGTGAGTTCCTGTGATGTAAACAAACAGAGGTGGAAGAAAGATGGTGGTACAGGATTGAACTCCAAGATCCTAGTCGACGCCAAGCCCTCGTCGACCATTACTTTCCGCCTATGACTCCAGACGACGGTGCTCATTTCTCCATTCTCTAGATGTGTTGTGCAGCCACTCATACCATCCAGCCGGTTCCATACAGCAGTAGCTCATGCCCCTCGCTACATCTGTTACCACCATTGCCCAAGAAGAGTGCTGAACATTCCGGCTGCGACTACCTGTCAGCATAGCTCTCCCTACTCAGCCTCCGCCGCTGCATCATCATGAATTCTGTATCCTACCACAACAAGACTTTCGTCTCGACGTCGAACAGCGCCAATGGTGAAGTGTCTTCCTCCACCATCTTCCACTACCATCAATCCCACAATGATCCTAGAATAGTCTGGGCGGAGTACACCGGCGGGTCTATATCGAAGGGCTTCCTGCTGGCCACCATTCAACAGGATTACACTCTAGATGCAAGGTACGAGCATGTTAACACCAAAGGGGAGCTGATGACTGGGAAGTGTCAAAGTACTCCGGAGCTACTGGGGGATGGAAGAATAAGGTTACACGAGAAGTGGCAGTGGACAAGCGGCAACGAATCTACTGGTGAGAGTATAAGCGAGGAATTTGAGATCAAAGTTGACCAGCATGCATGATTAGCAGCTGCATAGGAACACAGTGCTTGGAGTTGATATCTACCCTGCCCCTTGTACTCCGTACGTTGCGGTCATTTTACATCTTTCTCTTCGATTCATCTCGACATGTATTTGACATCAGCTCTTGATTGAACAAATCTTCCTTCTTCTATTTCTTTCTGGTAATACTGACATTCTTGAGCGTTGATTGCACAGTCCAGCTAGTATTAGGTGCAGTTTCCCTGTTGTGGGATGTGCTGAGTCGGCATATCCGCCTGTCTTTGGGGCATATCGATACATGTATGCATAGCAGTCGATCTGACAGCATGTCATGAGAGCTCGTGAAGTCGTTCCTGCATACCTGTCCTCCATCGTGACATCAATCAAGATAGTGTCAATGTGACCAATGGACACAAGGCAAGACATTCGGTCAAGATCGTCACCGCCAGAGCAAGAAGCAAGATGATAGCCAGATCAGACACGGAGTCCCTGGAAAGGTCGTGACAGATAGAAGGAAGGGTCGTAGCCCATAGTGCTGACCGGAGGTCGAACTGGTCGACTGCCAAATTGTGGAGGTCCCATGTAGTCAGTTGCAGTGTTGCCAACGTTTGGTGTTCTGAAGGCAGACGGTGGAAGAGGGCCTCTATAGCCAGAGCCAGAGGCGTTGCGTGTTGGGGTGAGATCCTGTGCCATATGACCAGGGAAAGAAGCTAGCTCGGATTCAGCGCCTGGAGTGCCTCGATCGAACTGAGAGAACTGCCGTCGCTGTCGCTCACGATAGGCTTGACCTTCTCGCGGGGCGTAGAGACCTGAAGAAGATGTGTCAGTAACTGTGCCCAAGAAGGTAGATGAACGACGCATGGGATGTGTATGCTCACTGGTTGGTGACGGTGACTGAGGGGATGATGGAAGGTATGGGTTGTCCTCGTGCTGTAATTGGTGTTCGAGCAGAGCAAGAGCTCTATTGAAAGCGACTGCACCACGGGTATGTACAGGTCTGGTATAGAAACCGCCAGCTCTCTGGTTTCGCGGTGCGGGAATAGTGGCAGGGCCTTGTGCTGGGATGAAGCCTCCTGGGCTGATAGGAGATTCTGGAAGATACAGACCAACATGCTCGGCGTTATCACAAGAACGCTTCAGCTTGGCGTGGTTATCGGGTTTTGGGAAGGCGTCCTCGGTTCCAGCATCAGGTCCGTTGCCAGTACGGTAGAGCTGAGGAGTGTTAGCTTGTGTGACCACTAGAGCCGAGCGAGGCTTACCTTGGGACGGAAAGCTGGTCGCTCAAGCATAACAGATGAGTTTCGGAACTTTTGAATGAGACAGTCGCGACCTTGAATGGCTGGCAAGTGGTCAGTAATCGTTGCCCGGCAACAACAGCCATATGACTTACTTGCGTAGGAGATCTCAGCGACCTTGTCGGACTGGAAAAGATTCCACTTCTGACCAGCACGAGCTTTGGCAAATGGGACGATCGACATGGGGTCGACGAAATTGATGAATGCATACCCGACATTGCAGTTGTTGGCAAAGTCGATTCGCAGATACATGAAGTCGTATAGACCGAAGGAAGTCTCATCGAGCAACTTCTTTAGGCCTGCTTGGTCAACTCGATTCGGAATGTTTCGTAGCATGATCTGATTGAGATTAGGAGCCGAAGTAGCACGAGTGTAGAAGGACTTACAGTGGTGCGAACATCCTGTCCAAGCATTATCTTCATGACGTCGACAGTGTTGGCGTTAGTGTTGCCGTTGACGCCCTTAGGTGTTCCAGGGTGCAGGAAGGCCATGACGCTTCGAACGTGATCGTCGTTGTCGGCAGCTGGGGTTGGAGGGGCAGCTAGATTTCTAGGTGCAGAGGGTCGAACAATGTCTGGGGTGTAGGGCAAGATGGTAATGCGGTAGCCCTGTCTCTGTCAGCATGCTAGAATGACAACACGCAAGGTGAACGTACCGAAAGCAGAGCCATAGACAATTGCCAGACGTTGCTTTCAGCGTCAGACCATTCGACACGGAAGGACATAGCAGCACCGGGTAGAGGTCGAACTGTCCGAAACGCTTTGACAGTGCCGCAGGCCTGACAAGCTCGGAGAACCTCGTCACCAGTAACGTGAGAAGCACCACTGTTGACGTCGACAATGCTCACAATGTACTCAGCAACGTGATCAGAGACCGTAGCTAGCGGCAGGCCATGCATTCGGGCAATGTCCTTTGGTAGGAGCTTGTAGCATTGCACAGGCTGGTTGTGGAAGACGAAGTTCACCGTCAAGAACAGAGCTTGTTTGGCTTCCTCGTGGTTGGTGAACTCCACAGAGAAGAGCCCTTTGCTGAGTTCTTGTGCATTGATGTTGACGATGGACTTGAAGTTCTATAATCTGTTAGGCACCAGTCTAAGCGGGCGAATCTGGACGACTGACCCTATAAGAGACTGCGACCAACTCAAATATTGAGCCAACAGAAGGACCGCGGACATTTGCGACCAGAAATGCTCGTGTAACCTCGTCATCGCATGTGAAGTGTCCGAACTCGTAAGTGGGAGCTTGCTGGCTAGTAGCAAGTCTCGTAGCTGGGCCGGATCCAATGATACCTGGGTTCGGCTGTGCAGTAGGAATTAGATCAACGCCGCCAGGGACGGACACAGGGCTGTGTGATGGTGTGGAAGACTCGGGGTCTGAGTCAATGAGGAGCTCTCTTACTGCAAGATTCCCTGGTCGGGCTTGAGCACCAACTCGAGTGTTGGTCGGAGCCACGAAACTGTCCCTACTCGCACTCGGGGTAAAGTCTTCAGCGGTTGGAGAGAGCCGAGCTGGGATAGCAACGGGGGCGACAGAGAGGTTGCGTCGTGTAGCTAAACTTCTGGTCGAAGCATTGCTGCTATTGTATAGTGGTCAGAGTTGATCACAAAGCATGAAATATTGGCTTACCTGGCAAGATCAAGCTTCGGAATGCCTGTATCGTTGTCGAAATCATCTCTTCCAGTGTCTGGAGACATGACCGTGGGAATTGTTGAAGGTGTTGCATGGTGAGTTCGTGTGCCTCCAGACGGAGGGCTTGAGGCAATGTTGACAAGTGGAATATTCGCAGCCATGGTAGCTAGCTTCTGTCGGTGTCAACGAATTAGCAGACTGAGTTTCCTGAGGTAAGACAGCTAAGAGCAGGATCTCAAGCCCGTGATCAGGTATCCCGCGGGCTGGTTTCTGCCATGATGATGTGGGGCCAAGATCTCAGAATTGGCCGTACAACGAAGCTGAGACAAGATGTGACTTACTCTGGACAATTTGATGCTTCAAAGACTGTCAAAAAGATCTCTTCAAGAAGAGGTTGAGCGTTGGTATGCAGCTGACTTGATAAGGTAAGGACTGAAAGCCACGAGTTGGATGATAGAAGAGGTTCAAGACGTGTGGTAGAGGGACGGTGTGGAGCAAGATAGAGAAGTGGAAAGTTTGGAGGAAAAGAAGAAGACCAGAAAGAGGAAGGCGGGTCACTCGAGCCTCGAGCTTCGAGGTAGACAAGGCAGCTGCTCCTTCCTCGTCATTCCTTTGCACATTCTGAAGACCCCAGGAAGGCACTCCCGACCAACCTGCCTTCTAGTCCCCATACAGACAAAGCTTGATGCTGTCACTTGGGGGTGGAATATCTATATTCCTTCTGCTTGACCAATGAGGGGGAAAGCAATCAGTCAGCGGAAGTTCTTGGAACGTTTCCGCGCAACTGCATTGGCCGGAAAGCCATTACAACCAGCCTCCTTGTCTCAAAGATGAGGTGTGATGCTCAGTCTCGTCGTGTGCTAGACTTCTTTAGGCTAGTGCTACGAGGCGGCGGTGAGGCAGGAGATCGAGCACGGTGGTGAAGGTCTCGAGCACATCAAACGACCTTAGAATGAGGACGTCGAGTTTGTGAAGCAAAAGTGAGTCTGAGGCCGGCGCGTCCTCCGCGTCGCTTGACACGCGTCGAAATTAAGCCCCCATGCGGCTTTGCAAGGCTTCTGACTCAGGACAGTCCGTGCTGAGCAAGGACAAGTTCCATAACGTAGGTAGTCTCGAGATTTGTACGAATGAGTATCTATGCTGGTAGTAGGGCCTGACGGTCGTGAAAGTAAAGATAGCTTTTTAACAAGTACAGACCTTTCGAACGCGTTGAGGAGACACGCCGTATTCATGGCACCATCTGCATCGTTATGGTGTGCCATGGCAGAAATTCGACCTGTGGGATAATGAGACTAGCGAAGACGCTCAATGCACCACTGTTGATGAATATACTTACATTCCAATAATTGGTATTCCTCGCGACAGATGGAGAGAGGAGAGAGTGGGCGAGAAGAGCTCAGACTCTCGACAAGGGGTGGGCGGAAGCTCTGGCGCCAGCGACATTAGCGTCTTGGCGACGAGCATAGGATCGCCGACAACATCATCCTCCTCGAGTCACCACCGCACCGTTTGCACCTCGATACGTGAAACGGCGGCAGGGTCTGACACACCGAGAAGTGTAATCGCGCTAGTGTTCGAGGGCAACAGCGACCTCTGTTGCTTGTTCCAGATAACCCTCAATAGCAGCACAGTCTACGCGACATCTTGTCGCTCATCCTGCATTCACCTTCTGACTGCAAGACCTGAATTGCCGCTCTTAGATACGACGGAAGACTTTCAGTCGCCGTGCAAGGGACTTCTTCGCGTTCACCAGAGATTGCGATCCTGATAACATGCCGTCAGTCGCACGGTTCCGCAATGACCACTCCACTGTCCTCAAACAGATAGCGGTATCAACATCGGATGATGACTACGTCGATCAACTGATCCCTTCGATACGCGAATTCAGCCACGGCAACCGTACGGCTCATCTGCTACACGAGTTGCAAAATTTCGCTGCTGAAAAGGAAACTGAGATCGAGCGGCAATGCAACGCGAATCATCAAGGCTTTGTCGATTCAGTGAACCAGCTTCTGCGTATCCGCGAGGGTACTGTTCATTTGACAAATGAGATCCTGCAACTCAATCAGGAGATCCAGGCCAGTACAGAGAAGCTTGTCGATCAGAAGAAAGCCCTCGTCGAGTCACGTGGCGTCCGTCAGAATATTGACGAAGCAAAGCATGCGCTGAAGGATTGTCTCGAGGTGCTGAGACTAGCGAATCAAGTGGAAGATCTTCTCAATCAGAAGAAGTACTATGCGGCATTACGAGCATTGGATGAATTGCAAAACGTCCACCTCTCCGCAGTCACCCAGTATAGATTGAGTGAGATTATTCAAAAGTCGGTACCTGCTACTCAGAAAAAGATTGCAGAGACTGTTATGACCGATCTCAACACATGGCTGTTCCGCGTGCGTGAGATGTCTCAGTATCTGGGAGAGTTGTCCTTTTACCACACCAACCTCCGCAAAGACCGTCTTCGGGAGAGGACCGAGGCTAACGACTATCTCGGCAACTTCAAGCTGAACTCAGCTATCGAGCTGGTCACCGACGAACATGAAGAGTTTGACATCTTGCACACTGATGAGCTTGACGTCGAGTTTACACCATTGTTCGAAGCTTTGCACATCCACCAGACGCTCAACCAAATGGACAGATTCCGTGCAGAGTTTGCAAGCAACCGCAGGACGCAGAAGGATCTGTTAGTGAACGCGACCTCCTTAACGTTGACCGATGATGAGCTTGCTGGCCTGCATACTCTCCTTGAAGATATTGCCGGCTTTGCCATTATGGAGCGTGCGACGATGAAGAAAGTGCCTGATCTTCGCACAAACGCAGATGTTGAAGAGCTCTGGGACTCGTTGAATCAGACAGCCATCTCGCACATCACGAAAGCTCTGCCAGCAGTCGACAATGCCGAACACCTACTGAAGATTAAGGAACTAGTGGTGGTGTATATTCAAACTATGTCCGGCTACAACTTCAATACAAGCCATATGACAAACCTTCTTCTTACTCTCTTCGAGAAGTACACCGATCTGCTCAACCAACGCTTCTCCGAGGATTTCTTGGAGATCGTGAGCACGGACGATTACATGCCAATGCCGATCCAAAACAGCGAAGAGTTTGAAAAAGTGGTCAATGTTTCGTGGTACACCCCAGATCAGCCCGTATCGCAGATTCGTTTCCCAACTGTCTTCCCGTTCAGCCAGATGTATCCACTCTGCTGTATCAACATTCGGAACTTCTTGAACCAGTTCTACTTCTTCGCCGACGACTCTTTCCCAAACACAAGCATTATCGACAGCAAGCTCCTGGCGAGCCTCGACAATCTCTTGACCTCAAAGGTCTGCAACAGTCTCATCACTCGTCTCAGCTCACAGTACCTGGGTCAAGTGGTCCAGATCCTGATTAACCTCGACCACTTTGAAATTGCTTGCCACGAGCTCGAAACCCTCCTTATACAGGCCCGTAGGTCAAACACGACACCACTACCTATGACGACTTCATCGGGGCGGCCAATGTCCATGCCATTGCCGCCTGCAAGCGGTATAATATCATCTAGCATTCATCTCAATGCGACGACACAATTCACTACACACAAAAAGACCGCTGAAAATCGCATCTTCGAGCTAGTCAACAGCAAAGTCAGTGATTTGATCGAGACGTCTGACTATGACTGGCTGACCCACGCACCGCCTGCCGAAGAAAGCGAATACATCACAGCGTTGACACAATACCTCTCCAACATCATGAATTCAGTCCTGCTATCACTGCCTAACGAGCTCAAAAATTTGATGCTTTTCAATGCTATCTCTCACACAGCAAGCAGTATATTAGCACTGCCGCTCTCTGAATCTGTCTCACGAATCACAACGTCAGCCGTGGCACAGTTGCGCCTAGACATTAGCGAGTTGGTCCGATACGTCGAAACATTGCCAACCGCACCTATCCTGCTCGAGTCCTTAGACGAGCTCATCCAAACCGTGGCGTTGATGGAGACAGACTCTCCAGAAGAGTTCTACGACATCAGCCTGAGAAACAAAAAGTACAGAAACGTTGACCCGATGAAAGGGCCTGTGTTGCTGGAGAAGGTAGTCAAGGATGCGCCCGCGCCTCTTGGATTCCAAGGACGGAGAAGCGGTGGTGCTGACGCAGGGAACAGAGTCAGTGGTGGCGCGACAGCAGCTAGCATTGGTAGAGCTGCGGGCATGGCAGCAGGTTTCAGAGATAGGTTTATGCACAATCGGTAGACTCAAGACTGTACTGGTATGGCGCAAAGGACTCTGTAAGGTATATGTCGGCGTTTGTGGAAAACGTATGAGCAGGTAGAGGTCTAGCGTAGAGCAACAATTCACAGTATTTTGCGAAGCTTCTGCTGTTGTGAGTGACTGCAGATTGGCTGGTTGATGGGTGGGAGTGAAGAAAACGTCGAGGGGTGTCCCAAGCGGCTGGGTCCAGTGTTGGCATGGGTCTGTGCGACGCTAGCAAGCCTGCCCGACGTCAGAGATCTGGCTTCCTAAGCAGTTACGTCAGGCCTAGATTGTCAACAAAGAAATGGTAGACTCAACACCCTGATAGCCAGCACAACGACAACATCCAACGTTCGCAATGATAGACCATGTACAATAGATTGTTCACTCACCTTCTTCTCTATACGTTCTTAGTCGCATAGTCCTCTGGCTCACTGAAAGATCGCAACTATGCCGTCCTTACTGGTCACAGGTACCGCGCAGGCTCTAGTCCTGGGCTCAATCTCAAACATTCTTGCGCAGTTCATCACAGCGCAGCAAAGTGGTGTTCGTGAAATCCTCTGTGTTGCTGCCCTTACGCTGACCATCTACAGAGACCCTTCCACTTTGACCTCCGCACCTTCGTCTTCTTCCTCACATGGACACTGGTGTCTTGTCCACCCAACATCCTCTGGCAAACCTTCCTCGAACACACTTACCCGGCCAGGAAAGCCGACCCGCGAGCACAAGGTGTAGGACAAGGGAAACCACAAGCAGGAGGTCCGGGGCGACAGAGGCTCAGCAAGACAAACACAACAAAGAAGTTCTTACTTGATCAATCGATTGGTGCAGTAGCCAACACGGCCGGGTATATTGCTGCGCTTGCTGCATTTCGAGGGAAAGATAGCGCCGGCATTTTGGGAGATGTACAGAAGGTGTGTACTATGCCCACCCATGCCACGCAAGTCTGGACGCCGGAGATGGATATGCTGACCAAGTAACACTGATAGGATTTCTGGCCCATTATGCAAGCAGGCTGGAAGGTCTGGCCTCTCGTTGCACTTCTGGGCTTTACCGTCATCCCACTCGAGAAGCGTACACTCTTTGGTTCAACCGTTGGACTGTGAGCAGCCTCGGAGCCTTGTGACACCTGACACTGACAGCTTCCAGGTTTTGGGGTATCTATATGAGCATGTTGGCTGCGCAGTGAACAGGACAAGGGGTATTACTCACCTGTGATAATGGCTCAGCTGAGTCTCAACGGTCTTGGTGATTGCATCGTAACGGTGGAGCAACGGTGTCCTTGATGCCGATCAGGAGACCGAGATTAGTAGTGACCTGAGCACGGGTATTTTGCATCCTGGATGTAGGCTGGTGATGCAGGAGTATTTCGAGGCCCCTGCAGAAGCGTGAGAGCCTCAATTCCATCTCCAAGCCTAAGTTACAATGGAGTCCCTCTTACCAGTCCCCGAGATCACCGGGCGACTTCTGGATCCTTGGGGGACCTTTTAACAGCCAGGGAACAAAGCCGCATACCTCGGGGCGCTACTATCCGGCGCCATAAAGTTGGCGTAAGCTTGGTACATCAACGTCTAAATCGTGGCACATAAAACGTGCCAGAATTGTGATAGCACATTTTCGAGGCTGTCCATAATCTCGCCAAACGCTTTGATCGTGTGGAAGAGGTCTGAAGCACTTTCCACAACGGCCTGGCTGCAAAGTGGTCGACTCGTCCTCCCAGCAGCGCCTAAAGAGCCTAAGCCAATCGTGTAGATAAGTATACTTTCTCGATTAGGACGCAATGCGCGGTCGCCACTTCCTGACCGCCCTAAAGAGGTAGACTTGCAAGCACATTCATGAGCTGCTGATGTTTAAGACATCGGGCCACTACTGACGTATCAACTGGATGTGGCTTTGCCACCACGAGCCTGCCGGGCCGTGCAGCTCAACTCTGCTTCTATGCACTTTGAGAAGACGACAACACCTCAATGACCTCGAAGACGGAGCAAGCCAAATTCACTGCTCGAAAGGTGTCCCTGCATAGCCCCGAAGAATATGGCTGAGCGCTTCCAACTTTATCAATCCGTCTTCCAAGCGCCAATCACTCCATGGCTCCCCGCCTATTCTTAGTTTGCGTTGGCGTGTGTGGGGGCGTGGACTACCTTGATCGCGCTTTCCTTCTTCGTAACCGTGGTCGTTTCGCTTACCAGCTTATCCCTGCCCATATCGAAGTTCCATCTCGATATGCCAGCCTCCTCGAGCAAGACATATCCACTTCGACCAGACTGTTCGAGCCATCATTCCTCTTGTCGCACCATTGTGTTCTTTGCCGTGGTGGCCACATCATGGCTCGCGGATGCCCTCAGCATACCATTGACGATAGCAGACTCGAGCATAGATGTTCACCTCGAGCGTCAATCTGCACCAATTGATGCCAACCAAATACTCGAGACCCCTCATAATTTGGGGTAACAGCAATGTCGTTGCTGCGACTTCCTACGTTAGATCGTCCAACCTATGGGCTCACAAAGAGATTCAGCTTCTTGTCGACTAACACGGCTTCCTCCGTACAGAATGATCCGCCCTCAAGTACGACACCTCTGCAAACGCTCCCATCGGTGGAATGTCTGGATAGCCGTGATTTCCTGAATATGTTCGAAAGCCCCTACGTCAGCTCACCGGGAGAGCCAAGTGTCCAAGACAACAGGAATGTTGCCTCTTCTACTGCTTCAGTTGAGCCTTCTGCAGGGCCAAATACAAGCCGGTTCCCACAACTCCACGGACAACCTAGTCGACGCTTCGAGCTCCCTTCTTCTCCCATGCCGCGACCACAGAGCCGTTCGACCAAGGCAACAAGTACGGAGCAGAACGCAGAAGGTGACATGGGTTACAGCTTAAGCGTATCATCCTCGAACACTTCTACGAAACCATCGCGCCGCTCGAGAAAATCGTCCATGACGAGCATCGGTGAGGATGCATCGTCTTCTGAAAGGTCTTCTAAAGAGTCCGATAAGGAGATTGCCCTGCACGAAAGGCTCAAGAGGAGATCAAGAGACAGACGAACCAGTTTCGGAAATACGAATGTAGCTTCTAGCGCTGAAGCGGTAGAGCAGCCACGGTTTAGGGCATGGTCAGAGACGCATTTACCTAGCAGCGGCAGCCACCAATCGAAACCACTACCAAAGTGGTCTACAAGTCCTGCGAAGGCAGATGACCCTCCTGCGAGGCCCTGTAGTCGGGGCAAACGACTCGGCAAAGCCATGACAGGTGGCCTCACCACCACCCCGCCAGTAACACCAACACGATCGAACGTAGATCCTCCAAGAACAGCTCCTCCAAAATTGCCTCGAATGAGTAGTAAGCGCGTACTACGCAAGATCGCGAGTGTATCCCCTGCCGTCCAGTTACCAACCCGGCTTACGCTTCCAACGGTGGTCGATGGTCTTGAGCGCATCAGAATCGGGATCATGGCTAGCCTCGATAATGTGGATGACCTGCGGAACTGTGCGCAAGTAAGCAGAGACTTCTACTACACCTTTCAGAGATACGAGACGTTGTTGGTTGACTGCGTCCTCTACCACCAATCATCTCCTGCGTGGGATCTCCGCCATTCAGTACGGCATCTGGAGAAGCCGAGTCCTTTCCGGCTAAGGTCTGTGCAAAGGGACTACGCGACCGTTCATGCCCTCGAAGACTTCATCGTCTGGAAATGCGAGTCTATTCTACGTCCCCAGACATTCAATGCCCTACTCGGACATGACCCACAAAGAAAGGCAGAGCTGGAAGACGCCATCTGGACGATCTGGAGTTTCGCGAACAACTTTGGCAAGACCTCGATGTCAGATGCCACGCTAGTGAAGCAGACTCAGTGGCTCAATGGCAGTTCGAGTCATCAGCCCGGCGCTCGAACAAATCAGAACCTACATAAGGCCCGGTGCACCACGAAACAGCTCGAGGACATGAGTGAGATCTGGCGATGTCTCGAGATGCTGCTGTCCGGATTCAAGGGTCGTGAGACCGAAGCTCGGCAGGCAGGTCTCTTTGACAATGTTGGCGAGACGCAAGCCACTGATCAACAGCTACTGAGCTTGTGGATCTACGACATTCTGTCTCTAGGCCCGAAAGCCGTACTGACACTTTCATCATGCGACTTTGAGCAAGCAAAGGTTCTAGGCATCACAAGGTGGACACCTCCTGCGAAAGGTAAAAGCCGGTCGAATTTCCTCAAAGCTGCAGTAGAAGAGGTCTATAGAGATCGACTGATGACGGAGGCAAGGCAGAAAGCGGTGGACTACAGGAAGAGCGTACAGCATAACCATAAGCGAAGCCGCTCTGATCCGCAGGGTATCGATGTTTCCTTGGTGTCAAGACCGCCGGTGGCTCAAAACAGAACGTACCCACCGAGGCTGGACACAAACATATCGCGCCAGTCAATACCGACTCAAGTTTCTTCTGCTATCGAACAGCGCTTCGAGGTCCGGCCTGATTGCGACCCGCTGTCTCCAGTACATCAAACGCCAGTAGTATCACCTAGCACCAATCCGGGTGTTTACTCTCCACTGGTTTTGACCAAGAATGTGAGCACGAAGCTCGGTCCAACACTCTTCCCAATGCAGAATCGAGATCAATCCCATCGACTTTCTGTGCCGTCAGCTCCTGCAGGCCACGAGAGGAACCAGTCGGACGACCGCTCAACGGCAGATGTAATTGATCCGACAGACCAGGCAGTAGCGCTGATGGTGCAGCAAATGGGTTTTTCGGAAGCCGAAGCAAAACGAGCACTGGCAATGAGCGACACTGGCTCTGGCATCAATGTTGGACGGGCAGTGGAGCTTCTTGCAGCGGATGCGATCCCTGCTGACCGCCCGAGGCAATCAATGATCTTCGAGTTGCCTGCGGCTACTGGAGACGCTAAGTTTGCACGCAAATCGAGTAAGCGAGAAGTATGCGATGGACACTGCAAGCCTATGTTACTAGTCGAGCCTAGAAGAGAACGAGCCAGTGGTCTCGGTATGATCAAGGGTGGCTTTAGCTATCGCATGAGCTTCCGAGCTACCAAGAGCAGCCGACTTAGCGTCATACCTGACGACGAAGAAGCGAGCTCCACAAATACTGCTAACATGCCAGACGCCAATACTGCTAGCAACTTGGGCTTATCACATCAGACGACCTCAGCGGTCTCAGGTTTCACTCTTCCGACCCTGCCCACTAACGTTTCGGCGAAAGCTATAAAGCTTCTGGGAGAAGACATGAGAGAAGTGCCTGAAGGCTCACCAGTATCGTCGGTGACGCCTACTTCGCCAACGATGGAATGGCCGAGGTCCGATGTTAATCATACGGTCGACGCTCAGGCACATCTGAAAGGTAGCAGCGTTACATCACCGAATATGTCGAGACCGCGCATCACGTTGCAGAGAGTAGGTACGGGGGTGAAGAAGACATCCTGGAACATTCCAGGCAGAAAGAAAAAGGAAACAATCGTACAGCCTGAAATTATTGGTTTTGCTTATTAGCAAGGTGTTGTTGGTATAACGTTTCCTGACCGCGAGGCATCAGACACGGTTTGGATCCACTCCACTTAGGAGCGGCAAAGGAGGGATTTATGAAGGCAGATGAATTATGAGATATGAACTTTCGACCTAAGGGTCAGTTGAGACAACAAAATTTGAAGACACAACATTTAGTGCGATTTCGAGATACCACAGCTTTGCACAATCAAGCAAGCTAGCAAGCAACCATTTGGAGCATTTCTACGGTGGCGGCGCGACAGGAAGGAGGGACGAAGCGTGAGAGAGGAGGATTTAGATACACGTACATGAGACTTAGAGGCAGTATATAGGGTCACTCCTCTCGTAGATACTATTAATTGTGTCCGCAATTCTGTCTTTCGGTTTGCAAATTCTTCGTGTTCTACCGTCCCGGTCGTTCTCTAGCAGACCGTGCAGGACTTGCTCAGGCGTTCACCTTAGCATTACATCCTCGCACAGCGTGACTCTGCCTCCAATTGAAGAAAGACACCGACACCAGCAGACTTGAACCAAGATTACGGCGTTCCAAAGTGTGGTATATACCGTCTGACCAAGCAACGCACCAGCATGTCACCACGGGATCAACCCGAACACGACGCCCAGCCCCCCTCTCCATCAGCGCAAACGACACAGACATCCTCACCTGCATCCGCACCATAAAGCACGACCGTCCCTCCAACACCGGGCACACCCACGGCCACAACCACCCCAAAAAGTCACTCTCAAGCCCAGCCACGGATCTCCCAGCTCCAATCCTCCATCACCAAGACACGCGCCCAGATCGCCGAGACACAAGCCCGGCTGGACGAAGCCGTGGGTCTGCTCGGTCACGATCTAGCACGCTCGACGAAGACTCGAGATCTGCCGGCCAAGCCCGGCTCTACTGGTGGTCCTTGCGAACAGACCGCTGCTACCGTCGCACACGCCAAGAAGATGGTCGAAGCGCATATCAGATTACTGACGCGGTATAATGCGACGAGAGACGTGGCGAGGGGCTTACTGGGAATGATTGCGGAAGGGGAGGGGAGGGCACTGGGGGATGTTATGCGGGAGAGAGGACTTGTACCGGAAGGAGAATGAAGAGGACGAGGCAGAAGAGGCACGATCTAGTACGAGGTAAGACTATGGACTGATTGACCTGTGGTATCAGGTCATAAGCTCGTCATTATGTGCGACTATGCTGGATCAGTGTGTTGTCTATGTATGCAATTCCGCCGAAACGACCGACCCTTCCTGACTCACGACGGTGTCGGTTGGGCTGCTGGTGTCCGGACTATTTGAGTCCTCGCTGCTCTCCTTGCTCCTCAGGGACTTCAAGCTCGATACAGGCTTGAAGCTTCGCTCTGATTGCTTCTTTTGCGGTCTTTTTCTCGCCTTGCGCTTTGCGGGTGACGCGAGGGGAGTTGGGCAAGGAGTACTCTCGATGGACGGAACGGTAGTAGACTCGGAAGAAAGACAAGCACCAACGGGGGACTCCGATGCACCGCTAACAATGGATGTAAGAGACATAGGATTCTAGCCTGGGCCGTACTCCTGCGTGCCATCGTCGCCGCCTGCTGTGCGTGGTCTGCCTGCATAACCCTGTGATTGTGGTCTTTGCTGTTGCATGGATGGGTACATCTGTTGAGCCCCGCCGAATTGGCTCTGGGCTGCATAAGGATTGTACATAGTCTGGTCAGTGAACATCTGAGCTGGAGGCTGAGGGTAGCCTTGGTTTGGATCTTGATGGGCATCGCCACCCATCTGGGCAGCGTACATCTGGGTTGGCCTGTATTGACTGTCTGGTGGAGGCATACCGCCGTGTGGAGCCATGGTGTTGTAGTCCTGCATTTGTGGAGGGGGTGGGGCTTGCTGTTGAGGGACCTGCTGGGCTGCAGCTGGACCGCCTGAGGTGGTTGGTCTCTTGCTGCTGTGGCCGCCTGCATCCTCGCGCGGGACAATATCGATGAGGAAGTCGAACATGTCGGATTTGGCGAGGGCAGCAGCTATGTCGGAACGCTGGAGGGTCCGTCTTTTGTTGTCTTCTGCGTGGATCCAGGCGCGCATGGTGAGCTCGGTGATGAAGATATCGCAGCCTTTGGCGAAGAGGATGGGGGCTTCGGCCGAGATCATCTTCACTTCGGGGTCGGCCTTCATGACCTTCTTGATTCTGGCCAGAGGAAGCTGGTGGATCTTGAAATCATGGTTGTCAGTCTCGAGGTGATTGATTGTCTGTTGCCAGTAGGTGGCTAGGATTTCGCGCGAGGTGCCGGTCAGGCCTTGGTTGATCTGAAGCCGGGTCAATAGAGGCTGATGGAGCGGCGCTGTGGACTCACGTTCTGCCATAAACCAGAGTACAGTTCGGTGTGAGGCACGTATCCTTGCGCCGAGAGCTAAAGCAGAACAAGTCAGTTTTCAAGTGCAAAGCCATCAGTTTGTCTGCAGTACGCTGTGCTGCTCGCATTGCGGCCCACTCGACACTTGCTCTTCTGGCAAGGCGACGTTTGCGATCAGTGTAGGATCCAGTACTTCACCGTCTTGGACTGTCGGCGCATGGGTATCAGAGTGGTCGGAAGGCATGTTGGTGGATGCCTGGAATGGGAGAAGGGAATGGTCAACGTACCGCTGCAGACGCGCCTACAAAACATTTGTCAGTCCATTTGAACACAGGCCCGAGACAGTGGAATTGTATACGGCTATGCGCAGGACAATTCCATTGTGGGCAGCGAGTCTCACTTACCATAATGTCCACCTTGTGAAATGTCGTACAGCGGTTGCTGCTGGTTCCTCTGGTTCTGTGGGTTTGCGCCCTGCTGCTGCGCTTCCATCTTGATGCTCGATTGATGGACGATGTTCCAGCTCAGCTCAGAGAGTGCTATAGGAAGGTACTAGGAGGAAAGGCGGCGATGCGTGGCGCGAGGAAGTTGCGCCGGACGCGCCAGAGGATGTGATTGTCGTGTGACGGCAACAGTTATCACAAGCTAGGACGGCGCAAGAGTACAGCGACAGAGGCGCAATCTGGTCGATGTCGATGTCGATGTCGTTGGGAAGCTGCGGTGAGGTCAAGAACACGATATGAAGTCAGCGACACGGCCAGCTGAATGAAGCACAAGCACCAAGCTGCAAGCACTGGAGGCTGGACTCAGAGTTGGTTAGCGGATAGGCGTCGTAGCGGGGTTACTGTTCCCATTTATCCACGGCAAACCCAGTCGAGCTGCGTCGACCTGCTGTGCCATCATGATGGGTTTGGATCGCTGTGCGAAAGTACGCTCGATCTCTACTCTCTACCTAGGTAGATGATGGCATTGTTTACGTCCTGCCCTGTCGCGGTCGAACCACCAATCACTGAAACGACCACAATGGAGCTGGTGGTCCAATGACCTTGGGCATCGTCTAGCTCAATTTCGTGGACCAGTGGCCACTCATCAACGAGCAACCAGCAAGTAAAAATTTAGTTTGCCAGCGCAGAGGGGGCCATCGCCAAAGCCTCATCTTGAGCTGATAGGTCACTGTCGAGTGCGGTCCTCTACCAAAGTACACCAGGCTGATCGTTCTTCAACAATCTTCACGCTACCTAGCTTTGGTGTAACATGTAGAAACATTGTCAGATGGTCTGAATGATCTTGTCCGTCATTGCAAACAACAGCTACGACTACGTTGATATCAAGACATCCTTCACCGCTCAGAGAGGGAGAGACTTTAGCATGACGTTTCCTGTCCAGGAACAGCTCACTTCCGAGTTCTGAGGACTACCAAGATATCTTCCTGAGCGGTGTGGCTTGCTAGACACTTCAGAGATGTCTCGACACGTTTGGAATCTTGCGCCGCGTTCGAGACCGCATGATGCCATCATGTCCAGCCTCCAAGCCTTACTTCTTGGGCATCAGGGTACTGCGGCCGCTGCGAAGCCACCCTCCTTCGCCATTGTGAATTCGAATGTTTGAGGGCTGTTTTTAGCTCAGTCTAGATTACCTCAATGTTTCACCGGAGTAGGGCACATCAAACAGGCACGAAGTGCTGATACAATACGGAAAGACACAGACCGCGGACATGTCTGTACGGTGAGCAGTAGATGCTACCAATGACCAACACTAGTGGTTCATGTGCGGATGGAAATTTTGGAGAATCACAAGTCGCAGACTAGGTATCTCACTCACTACCACGTCCCAGGCTGGTTCCTGCGGTGCACATTTTGTCTGTCTTTTGTTCTCGTTATCACCATGGCTCTTGCAGTAGAGTCTCGAAATGGGAGCATGTTGGACGCTGCGCCTGAAATCCTCTCCGACGAGCGCATCGAAGAATTGCTGAAAGGGGCTGAGACTCGGCTTCGAGCAAAAGCAGGCCTTGAGCCCATCTCAGCAAACGAGGATGTACTCGCTCTTGAGACTACCGATGCTGCACCCTCAAGACGCGTTCACCTCGCTAGGCTGGAGCACAACCTCGACCGATCATCATACCTGAAGAACCATAATGGCATTGCGAAAGCTAGCCCAGATCTGATGGTCCCAGCTGAACAGCGCAAGATGGCAGACGGTCTCAGGACCGTGAGAAAGGAGTTGGGCAACAGCAAGAAAGTGGTAAGTCAATCTCTGTCTCAGATCCCAAGCCCAATATGAGGAAAACTCATCCCAAATTTCTCTTGATGCACATCAGCACCTCATTTTGAGGTTGCCGTGCTTCCATGAGAGTTCATTAAATCATAGTTACTCTGACTTGTCCATCCACAATTCACTTGATTGCCTTCTGCTTGTCCAGCTCGCTGCTAATATGTCCTCGCGCAGAACGATCAGACTGATGCAGGCTCTGAATGGTTCAACCTCCCCAAGACCGAACTCACAAGCTCACTCAAACGCGACCTCCAACTTATCGAGATGCGAAACGTCCTCGATCCGCACAGACATTACAAGAAGAACACGAGGAAAGGCAAAGTGCCTACTTTCTCACAGGTCGGTACTGTCATTGAAGGCCCAACGGAATGGTATTCTGGACGCATCAACCGGAAAGACCGAACCAAGAATTTCGTCGAGCAGGAGATGCGCAACGAGCAACAGACTGGCCGCTTCAAGAGGAAGTACACTGAGATCCAGGACTCCAAGACGAGCGGCAAGAAAGCTCATTACAAGAAACTTCAGGAAAAGCGGAAGAAGAGAAGCTGAGAGGCCACTTGCTTACACTTTACCACTATCCCACACGACTGCAATGTCGCCCAACGTTGAGCACAGCTTGACGAAGCCCAAAATATTGGGCTTGCAAACTAGACAAACATTGGACCTCGGCAGAGGTAGCAAGTCAAGAATCAGCGGTTCAAGCAAGGCTATCACAGCATTGTTGACACCTTTGGGCTTTCCACATTGGCATTTGTCCAGGAATCCTCTGTCGACTCTACGCTGCCACAATGCCTTTGGAAAGGTGAACCACAGCCAGCCAGCTTGTCTTACCCACCGTATTAGCTTCATGGCACCTTCAAAACCTGAGCAAAATGCTGTCTATGGCAACCCTCGGGTTCCACCCGAGGAGATCGAGCATTTCTCTTCAATACCCATCTGTGCGCCTACAGTCAACGACGCAGCGTTTGAACCCATGTATCTTTCACGGACTTTAACACATCATGGTCGAGGTCATACACTCATGGGTGGTACCTGGAACACTCCAGAGACCATTGCGCATCTGCTTTCATTCTACCGTTCTGAAAGCGCGCATGACCGCGCCGAAGTCCGCCGCTTCTACACTTTCGGCTCTGGTCTCAACGCACATCCGGACTTACTTCATGGCGGCGTCATTGCTTGCGTCCTCGACAGCACGATGGGAAACGTCGTTGGCCTGACATTCCAGGAAATGAGAGTCAGAGGTGGAGCCAGCATGTTTACCGCCCAGCTGAACACAAAGTATGAGAAACCTGTACCGACGCCAGGAACTGTGATGGCGAGGGCATGGGTCAAGAAAGTTGAGGACGGTGGAAGGAAGGTATGGGTCGAGGGAGTTGTTGAGAGCGGTACTAGTGGAGAGATCTGTAATGCTAGAGCCGAAGGATTGTGGATTAGAGCAAATCCCAAGAAGGAGAAGCTTTAATTCTGCTATGTTTCTGGCATCTCAGCAGGCCAGCAGGTAAATCGGCACAACTGGACGTTTCTCGTGCATGTAATAGCAGGAACCTTGACCGATCAAATTGGTAGCACAGCTGCCTGTGATGATAGACGCGCGTCGATACGTGGCACCATATTCGCAATACTCGTTGACGATGGGGGGGGTATGTTCAATCATATCTAGGTAGACCGCAGTGAAGTACGAAGTCGGAGGTTGACAGAGCTCAACTCCAAATGCAACAATGAGCCTTCTGCACAATCATCTGCATAGAAGCAGATGGTCATGACCGTGATCGACCGTCAATTTCTGCCCTTACACCTGCAATCACAAGTTGAAAGTCTACTTTAAAAGAGATCACTGATCAAAGCTACCAGGTTTAGCTCACGGTATGAGGATGTCCCGGTCGGAAGAAGTCAAATACTACACTACATCGTACGCATGTTTCGATGCATGCTGTATGACAGAGGACTTTGAAGGAACTGCATCGCAGGCTCGGCTGTTCCTATCTAGGTAGACAAGGCCCAAATCGACGTTCAGGCAAGAACGGAACACCACGCATCATGCACGACATAAGTCCCACAGCGCATTCATGTTGAGGACTTCGAGATGCCGTCTAAGATCTGCGATTGGCACACCTTGAAAATACTCTCTCTAGAAAGTCGTATGACTCATCTCGCGTGTCTTGGATCAAAATGACCGATATCTTTATCTGATAGAGCGACTCAACGCTGAAGAAGGCGGGTTGCTTGACATCTCGGGAATGGCGCATATCTGATGAACAGCAATCTGCCTAAACTTCACGACGCAGAGCAAGCGGTGCTGGTAGCGTCCCGTCCGACAGGAGAGCGATGCCACAATTTCCCGTGGCTGTTTACGAGCCCAATGGGAGCATTGACGCATGTATGAAGCCGCCTGAGCCTTACTTCTTACGGCAATTTCAAGATCCCAAGCTCACCCTTAATGACTTGTGGAGCATCCACCCCCTGACACCAAGATCCACAAACCAGGATCATCTCCGACAGCTTCATGCTAATGCTTGTTTGCAATCTCCCGTCTATCGGTATATTACTTATGGCATCGCTGTCTCGTCGCTCGTTCTGTTCTTTCCTTCAGCACGCTCAATCAAGCTCATAGTCACTCGTTTAGACAATCACCAACTCGTTGCTTAGGCACGTATTCACTCTTTTACAACAACCCCAGCAGCTATACCCAACCCTCCCGAATTACTTAATTCACCAATACCTCAACCTCAATCAAAATGAAGTTCTCAGTCGCAACCGTCGCCGCTGTCGCAGGCATTGCCTCCGCAGAGTCATGGGCCGAGTGGAGCTCCTCAAGCACCACTTCCAGCGTCCCAGCTATCAAGACCTCCTCCGAGCCTGCAACCTGGTCTGCATGGGGTAGCTCCAGCACCCCTGCTGCCCCCAAGAAGACCACGACCCCGGGCCACTCCGACTCTGCCACCTGGTCTGCCTGGGCCAGCTCCAGCACCCCTGTCTCCAAGAAGACCTCGACCCACCCCCCGAAGGTCACCTCGTCCAGCTCTGCCAGCTACGACTGGTCTGAGTGGACTACCGAGACCAACAGCCCCGACTCCTGGACCACCACCGTTGTCGATGCCATCACAACCTACTGCCCATCCGCCACCGAGATCGTCCACGCCGGCAAGACCTACACTGTCACCTCTGCTTCCACCCTGACAGTCACTGACTGCCCGTGCACCATCTCCGTCCCCGTCTGGACCAAAACCTCCACCTCGTGCTCCACCACCGCCACCCCAGAGGCCGGCAAGCCACACGGTGCCTCAGGCGTTGCTGCTTCAAGCGCCGCTTCCTCAAGCTGGGCCGCCTGGAACTCTGCCTCTGCCTCTGCCTCTGCATCTGCATCTCCTAGCAAGCCAGTTGACGCCTCAAGCGGCGCTGCCAGCTCCACCTGGGCTGCCTGGAACTCTGCCGCTGCGTCTTCCGGCGTGCCCGTCGAGGCCTCGAGCATTGCTGCTGCCTCGAGCTGGGCTGCCTGGAACTCCGCTGCCCCATCTTCGCTCAGCACCATCTCTGGCTCAGGTGCACCAGTCGCTGCCGTCGCTGTTGCCTCCAGCACCGGCGCATGGGACTCGCCATCTGCCACCAGCGCTCAGCCAATCGCTCAGTACACTGGTGCTGCTGGCCGCAACGCCGTTGCCGGCCTGGCTGGTGCCGCCGGTCTCGTTGCTATGCTCCTGTAAACGTCTCACCTTTGAGTTGTTTGCATGTTCTCAACCGGGCCTTGGCCGTCAGATTCTGCAGTAGTCTGCTAGCACAGGTGTGGTTGGATTTCTTGGGCCTTCGCATGACGTCCGCGATGGATGGCGTACTTTGGAAATAGATAGGCTACTGGGCTCGGACCGACAAGATAATTGTATATAGTTCGCAATACAGACAGAGTCCTTGTGTTTGGTGTCAATGATAGATAACCCTTTCTGGTCATAACTGTTTCCCTTGCATTTGCATTTGATCTTACTTGCGAATCTGACTGTGCTGACTGCTGCCGCCCCATCACAAGCGCCATGCGTAACCGAGCTTCAAAAATCACACGACCTGATACTGTCCTTAGACACTCCCGTCCAGAATCAGAACAGTCTCCTCATACTATCACACTGCCTCGCCCATCAATCTAGCCCACACTGCCTCGTCTCACAACAGAGCATCCAACATCACCACCACCAACGCCCACTCCTCTTTTTGCCATCATTCCCATCTCCTATCTCTCACTTTCTGCAAACCCCAACCACATACCTCATGACATTCCACCCCTCAAACTCCCTCGTATTCCTCACGTCCACGCTCTCCCACCCCGCAATCCGCTCCACAACCGCATCCACCGTCCCATCCAAATGGCAATTGCCCATCGTAACGGGCCAGATCCAGCCCAAGACCCACACATAGGCCATCGTGAACCAATCGGTGTCGTTGGCCACGTGCTCGAAGAACAGGAACTCGCCGCCCGGCTTCAGCAGCGTCTGCAGCGTGGCGCAGATCTGCGGCAACTGGTCCTGGGGCGCAGAGCACATGGCCTTGACGCAGATGATGGTGTCGAAGACGCCGCCTCCGCCTTCGTCCGCCAGCAACCCCGCCCCGTGCAGCGCGGGGATCAGACTCGCTGGCTCAGCGCCCGCCTCGAGCACGACGTACGACGCCCCGTCCTCGAGCCCCACGGCCTGCGCGTTCCGCCGCAACCGCGCGTGAAGCGCCGCGTTCGGCTCCGCGCCCACCACACGCTGCACCTGGCCCGTGCGCACGACTTCGACCAGGTGCCGCATTTGGTCGCCGCCGCCTGGACCAAGCTCGAGGACGACGCCGCGCGCGCGGCTGAATAGCCCGGCGATGTATGGTGTTTGGTCGGGCGAGAGGGCCATGCGTGGGCCGAGCGTGTGCCAGACGGAGCTGAACCAGGCCAATTGCAGGGTGCGCGGCGAGAAGATGAGGGTTGGGTTGCGGAGGAGGGTGCCTGGGAGGTGCAGAAGGGAGATGGTGAGGAGCTGTAGGGGGCGGAGGAGGTCGAGGAGGCGTGGAGTGAGGGTGCTAGATTGAGGGGATGTTGGAGACATGGCGGTGCCGGTGGCGGTGATGAGTGTGGGTGTGTTGCTTGCTGCTTGGCGGTGGCAGGCTGTGGTGGGTCGTGTCGAAGTCCCGTATTCGCGGTGAACGGACTGTGTCTTGCTTCTGAGCTGGACTCTACTCGCCAGGCTGTGTCTACGTGCTGAATATCCACGAAGGCACGGAGAAAACCCTCGATCCGCGTTGTCGTTCTGGTTTTGAAGTCGTCGCTCGACGATGCTGTGACCGTGCTTCACTCGTACCAAGCTCAGTCGAGGTCCCTGAGCAAATGTATGGCTTCAAAATCCAGAAAGACCTTCTAAGGTAAGAGATGACCTGTCGGACCCCAGAGCGGGACGCACGAAACACCGCGACTTTTGTTCGAATGCTCAAGGTTGTTGCTAGCAGAGATTCCTACCACCGCACTGTAATGCCCAATTGAGATGAGCTTGCCACCATCGTGAAGGTCATGACTGACTCACTAAACTATGTTCCTTGAGCTGTAGCTGTCAACAGCATTCCATATACATGGAGACGTTGGTCTTTGGAGATCAGCACCTTGGGGTCCGGCGCTGGCGAGAGGATGACCGAACACGAGTTGAGCTCTTCATGGTTGCGCTGCGGACCGGCAATAATCCATGCATCAAATAATTTGCTATTTCTATAAGTCGATCGCAGTTTCGTTCCCGCTGAATATGAGATCGCGCTATCTCTCGCTATTGTCTATTTATCCATATGTTACGTGCATGATGAGGATATCAGTAGAGGGCTGGCCGAGCCAAGTAAATATTCGGGATAAATTTGACCCGCCAATATGTACGGCCCATCTTGGCAGCTCTGTGTCAACATTGTTCCATTGTTCTGCTGATTATGATACTGTTCAGCCACTACTGTAGCTATATTATGGTAACCTCAGTACTCGAGATCCCCCGTCAATGGACTTTCTAATCTCTGCAATATCAAAACACAAACACCGTGAGCCCAATGTCCTATCCGGCCGTCCGTCTACTTCTGTCGTTGGCTAGTGTCATGTGCTTAGGTTCGGCATTTGCAATTTCAAGCCTCTGCAGTCCTTCAACAAGCACATCAGCATTCATGTTCTCCCCTAGTCGTAATCGTCTTCAGAATGATGATCTGTACCTGTCGCAACACTATCAGCGTTTCCAGTCACACAAGTATTCAGGACATCTGTACGGACCGGAACCTTCGAACTCCATCTTCGGAGCCCTTCGTCGTTTCGAATCGACGTTCTTCAGTTTTGGTGCTTTCATAAACCTGACCATCTGGATGTACAGGAGCGGAGAGATCTTGGAATGACCCAAGCTGCAGGTTTTGGCTAACGATCGGGTTTTGATAGAAGTGAATGCCCGGATGAATGGCACGTCAGAGTGTGTCAATTCACACTTGCCGACGAAAGCTACAGCAAACTTCTCCAGAACGACGCCGGAGCTGCCAATGAGTCTAAGAACGTGGTGCAAGACAGGGTCGTTCTGGTATCTTCGTTCGGTCGCATCCATCTTCGGAGTGAAGACTGGCGCAGCATCTGCCAGCCGCATTGACAGAAATCTCATCTTGGCAATATTGTCTGGTCCGATCGACTCCAGGAACCGGCGAACGTCTTTGTATCCAATCTCTTTCCACTCTTCTTCCCAATAGTTTCCTCGAGCCTCAGCTCTCCGGTCGAAGTGGAACGCGTTCTCGCCGTAGAGGATCCCTCTAGCCTCTTCATGGACCTGACGACATGTTCGAAGGAGAGCAGCGGTCCGAGACAGTCGAGACGCAGGGTTGAACTTGACCACACTGTCAGTGACCAGTAGCTCACGGTAGACTCTGTTACGCAGCTCTGGCTCTAGCTCGAGGAAAGAGGCATGTTCTGGGTGCAGTCGCATCGACCTGAGGTCTTCTGGTGCTTGCAATCGACTTGCATCTTCGTTAGACATCAATGTGGTGCCATCAAGATCTTCGGCATTGTCATTGGCTTGGTATGAGGTGTTTCGATGGAGGAAATCTGAAATGTTGATATTGATCGTGGTTGGAGCAGTCCGGACTTCGAGGCGAAGCACTTTGGGTAGTAAAGTGGCTTTGACATCTGGAGCGACGGTCTTTCTTCTCTCGTCAAATATACGAAAGTCATCGTCTCGGTCGACCTCGTACTCCATATCAGACATGTCTGGGACCTCTGGTGAAGCTTGCCTAGCGGCCTTTGGCTTCTTTGCAGGCGACTTTGCTTTAGCTTTGACCTTGCTTTTCGGCTTCTTCTGGGACTTTTCGTAGTCTGAGAAATCTTCTGCTTCAGGTTCGATGTCAATGTCATCTTGTTGAATGTCCTTGAAGAAGTCTCCAGTCTTGGCCTTCTTCTTTGGCGGCAGTTCTGGAAGCTCGACTTCTTGTACTGGCTTCTTGGCTGTTCTGGCAGCCCGCATAGGCTGCTTTCGTGTATTGGACTCCATAATCGATGTGGTGGTGCAGTGTAGAAGAGTTGAGAAGATTGTCGATGATGAAGTGGAAAGATGATGGACTACACCAGACAGCTTTCGAACGAGCTATACCATGGATGCGGCGCAGAACCTTCGTTTGCGCGTAGTCTAGCAGCCAGTGTTGGCGTGTTCCAGACGGGCAAGCTGTGCTGCTGTGAAAGTGTTGAATGTAGCGTTAGATCTAGCGTCGTTACCTCGTAGATTGGTAGTTCGCGCGGTAAGCACGCACCTCTCCACGCGTTTGAGGCAAGTACGATGCCTGTCATTCCTACCTAGGTATATTCACATGCTAGCACGGTGGCTTGAGTGCATATGCTCCACAGTCCGGGACGAACGCCAAGCACCAGGCAAATGCTCGTCAGCAGGCAAAGCTTGAAAAAGGCGCAATACAGAAACACCTCACAGCTTAGCCTTCAAATCACCGCCATCCTTGAGACCCTTCTCTTTGAAATATAGCTTCACGCGCTCGCGAGCAACTTCAACCACAGCCTTGTCTTCGACGGTCGGTGGTATGTTCACTTCTTTGTCAAAGTTCCCCTCAACACCATGTTCAACCAGTTCTCTTAGCACTCTTCGCAGGGTCTTGCCAGATCTTGTCTTCGGTATCATGCCCCTCCCTTGGATCATTCCACCTAGTGAAGCGATGGCCCCGATTTGATTTCTGACCTGTTGATTGACATCGTTGAAGAGGTCTTTCGGTGCAGTCGCTGGCATGTCTCCGGAAGATCTTGCGTTCGAAGGCTCAACGAACGCGAAGGGCAGATGTCCCTTCAGTGGATCTGGGATGCCTATCACGCATGCTGCAGCTATACCTTCTGATGATAGAATGGCCTGCTCGATGGCTCCTAATGCCATGTTAGCGTGTTACTGAAACACCAGTCTTGGAAACTTACCTGTGCTGAAACGGTGAGCAGCCACATTGATGATATCGTCACTGCGACTCATGACATGCACATAGCCATCATCGTCTATCATACCAGCGTCACCAGTATCCATCCATTTCCCCTCGAATCTTTTCAGATAGCCCTTGTAGAATCTAGCGTCATCCTTGAACAGCGTTGTGAACCCGCTAGGTCCATAAGGGAGCGAAAGCACAATATTACCCATATCACCTCGCTTGACCTCCTTCCCTTCATCATCGACAATCCTGACATCAAAGCCAGGCATCGCTTTCCCAGCGCTCCCAGGCTTGATTTCCAGCGCTTTGTGCTGGTCGTTTGTAGAATGATCATGTCCCACCGCTGGCCTGAGCGCAATGCCGGTCATAGGCGAGCCCGACTCGCTCGACCACCAGTGATCTATCACCTGCGCGCCAGGCACGGCATACTGCGATATCAGCTCTTGATAGTGATTGACGATACTCGGTTCACTCCTCTCGCCAGCCAAGAATAGCGCCCTCAGGTTCTTCAAACCACCTCTTTCACCCACTTCCTTGAATAATTTGTCACCTTGGTCTTCCTTCCGTATAGCTCGCAGCGCAGTCGGCGCAGTGAAGAGAGTCGTTATCTTGTGCTCCTCAACCATCCTCCAGAATTTACCAGCGTCCGGCGTGCCGATAGGCTTGCCTTCAAACAGCACCGTCGTCGCGCCCGCCAGAAGCGGCGCATAAACAATGTACGAGTGTCCGACAACCCACCCGATATCCGACCCCGTAAAGATCACATCGCCAGGTCCTCTCACATCGAACAGATACTTTATGCTCAGATTTAACCCTACCGCATGCCCGCCAGCCTCTCTTAATACACCCTTCGGCAACCCCGTCGTGCCACTAGTGTAAATCACATAAACCCCATCCGTGCTCTTCACCGGTACTGGCTCCCTAACTCTAAGCCCTCTATTCCTCGCACTCTTGACCAATCTCTGCCAATTCCTCTGTCCCTCCTCCTTCTTCACGGGATCCCACCTCTTCGCGTCCCTCTGCCAGATCAATACCTTCTCAGTCTTGAACTCCGCCTGTTTCACCGCCCCCTCCACGAACGGTCTGTAATCCATCGGGCCCTTGGAGCCCTCAATCCCACAGCTGGCAGTCATGACCACTCTCGGCTTCGCAGCGTCGATGCGTTGCGCAAGTGACTGCGCCGCGAAGCCGCCGAAGACCACGGCGTGCATGGCGCCCAGATGGAGCGTGGCGAGCATGGCGAAGATCGCAGCGGGGATCATGGGCATGTAGATGAGGACGACATCGCCCTTCTTGACGCCTTCCTCGCGCAACACACCGGCGAGGATCTCCACTTCCTCTTTCACCTGGTTGTAGGTATACGTCTCCTTGCTGTTGCTCACAGGACTATCCCAGATCATCGCCGCTTTGTCGCCGTTCCCCGCCTCCACGTGCCGATGGATGCAGTTGTACGTCGTGCTGATCTCGCCGTCGGGGAACCACGACCAGTGTGGGTGTTTCGTGCCATCGGGCAGGGTCTTGGTTTGTTCGCTGAGGACTTTGGTGTAGGGTTTTGCCCAGGTGAGCTGTTTGGCGTGGTGGTCCCAGAAGGCGTCACGATCGGAGAGCGATTTGTGCTGGACGCTGTCTTGGATGGTGTTGTTTGCTTTGCCCATCTTGAGGATGTGTTGGCGGAGGGAAGAGGGTTCGGGAGTCGGAGGCAGAGAGGTTGTTCAGAAGGCTGCCCGTGCTAGGGAATGGATGCTTGATAGAGACGAGCTCTTGGTGTGTATTCGAGGGTATATAGGATGGGGAGGAATGATCTAAGGAAGACAGGGTATCCTGTCATTCAATGGGCATCAGCTAAGTAGAGTAAGCACAATCGGGTCGGACGAAGCTTGCTTGAAGCGTCGGACTGCTTTGTAGCACTGCTATGCGCGTCACAGATATTATAGTCAGTGAAGCATGGGTGTCCAGTAGTCTTGCAACTGGCAGTCTCGTAAGCAGATTCGGAGTAGGGGGTATTGTAGATACACTATCTACCGTATCAGCGCCATTCTAGCCCCAGCTGTGATTCAAGCCTAGCCTTGATGCTCTCGAGTCCGATTCGGACCAACGGGCGCGTCTGGAAAGCTTCACATCTGCGGTCATGGACTCTGGGGAAGTGGAGAAACGAAGCTAAAAAGCTTCCGAGGCATCATCACCTTGAAGGTCAATCTTAGCCTGCCAAGCCATGCTCTGCTTCAGAGTTAGACATACAAGAGATCTTTACAGAGACAGCATTGACGCACATCACTCAATACTCCAGTAGCATTAGATGCCGTGAAGCGGCGTAGGAAACATCAATACTTGAACAACACCCCTCCCCAAAACGTGTATGCATGCTTACTGCTGGTTACCTCATAACGACTCCTTCAACCAGGGTTCTGAAAAAGTCCCTGCCCAGTCCTCGACCTCCTTCTTCATCACCAATATCTCAGGCACGTCGGTACCATCCTTCAAATGTTCAAGGAATGCTTTGACCGTGCCAGGGTTCTTGACACCCTTGGCCTCAGCCGCGCTTCTCGCCTTCTTGTCTTCCTTGACCGTAATGCTAACAGCTTGGTCTACTATCTCGGCCACTCTTTGGAAGTCACTCGCCCCGAACCCTCTCGTCGTCATTGCTGGCGTTCCCATTCGCAACCCACCAGGTTTAAGCGCAGACTTATCGCCAGGCACAGTGTTCTTGTTGCTCGCCACACCACAAAGCTCAAGCACCCTCTCCACACGCGCGCCATCAACACCCTTCGATTTCAGATCGACGAGAACCAGGTGATTATCCGTACCTCCGCTCACGACGTTGTATCCCAAGCCACCTGTATACTCCCCGTTGCCCAGGCGTTCAGCCAATGCCTTGGCATTAGTAAGCACCTGCTTCTGATAATCCTTGAACTCCTTCGCCTGAGCTTGCTTCAGTGCCACCGCCAATGCCGTGATCGTATGGTTGTGTGGTCCACCTTGATGGCCAGGGAAGACAGACGCATTGATTGGTCCCTCGAGATCGTACATCACCTTCTCGCCTTTCTTAGTAGTCTTTCGAACGCCCTTGCGGTAGAAGATCATCGCGCCTCGAGGGCCACGGAGAGACTTGTGCGTCGTGGTTGTAACGACGTCCGAGTATGGGAACGGGGAAGGGATCACGTCGCCGGCAACGAGACCGGATATATGTGCCATGTCGGATAAGAGGTAGGCACCGACGTCGTTTGAGATCTCTCGCATGCGGTCATAGTCGATGAGTCGAGAATAGGCGGATGTGCCTGCTATGATGATCTTCGGTCGGTAGAGTTGGGCTAGCTTGTGGAGACCGTCGTAGTCGATTAGGCCTGTCTTTTCGTCTAAGCGGTACGGCAGGGTCTCGAAGTACTTTGAGATCATGGAGATCTTCTTTGTGGGTGTCTGGTAACCGTGAGAGAGGTGACCTCCGTGCGGCAGGTCGAGCCCCATAATCCGATCGTGCGACTGGAGCAGTGCAGAATATGCGTAGAGGTTGGCTGGTGAGCCGGATAGCGGTTGGACGTTGACGCCCCATTCTTCGGGATTCAGCCGGAAAGTCTCAAGCGCTCTTTTCTGGCACAGAGATTCTGCTTGATCGATGAATTCATTGCCACCATAGTATCGTGCTCCGGGGTATCCTTCTGAGTACTTGTCTGCCTCGGTCAGTGGCTGCCGAAGTGGTCGAAACGCGGTAACTCACTCTGCATAATACTGCCGAGAGCTTCGAGCACAGCAAGGGACGTGAAGTTCTCGGAAGGAATCAAGTTGATGAAGTGGCGCTGCCTTTGCTTTTCATGCTCGAGGATGTTGAAGATATCTGGGTCGATATCTTTGAGGTGAGAGCCGAGCAACCTAGTCTGAGCAGAATTGGCTCTTCGCACTGCACTCGTCGACAAGCATCGTGAGCACACGTCTGATGACAAGACCCTTGATCTCGAGGCTTGCCGTACGGACGAGAATAGCTGACGGCTGGCCATTGTGTGTGCCATCTTAGGAGGGCTATGGAGGCCGATCACGAATAAAAGTGCTGCTCAGTCAGGCCTGTAAGATTGGGTAAAGATTCACTTGCTACGACTTCGTACCCGCAGCTTCGAAGGCAATACCTCTTTCTACTGGGTTTCGATGTTCACCAAACACCAATACACCTATAGTAGGGCTTCTGGATAGTCGTCGCCTTGCACGGCGAGCTGCAAGAAGTCCGAGGGACCTGTTTGCCACACTTAGCTAGATTCGCGTAATTGCGGAGCAAGTTCGCCAAGAACCAGTTTCGTCGCATGATTTTCTGTCAAACGCGACATCACGAACCTCTTCTCTTCTCTTCTTCACAACTAAAACGCAAACGATGCAGCTGCATACTATTGACTGTCTCAGCACCCGCGCTTCGACTTCGTGTTGAAGGTCTGTGGGCGATGTTGACGTGTCTCGGGCCCAATTCACCACATCAGGGACAACTTGATCTGTCTGATGCGTTTATGTTGTTCAAATCTGTCACCGCTGTAAGAGCACTTTTTGCCGGATGCAAAGCTTTGGCTTGGAAGCGGTCGTTTAAGCATTCTATTTCATAAGGCAGTAGAGAGCTTGCCTGGAGGGTGTCAAGTTGTCCGAGCTCAACACAGGTTGTCACTTCTATGGCCTGATTGGATCGTGTAGCTCTAGAAGCTATATGCGCCTACCCTGGCCTAGCATCTACACAGCTTGCATCGCTTTCCTCTTCTCCTCCATCTTGTCATATTCGGATTGATTTATGTGGTTCCGATTCAGCCAGCACATCACACGCCATAATGCTATCAAGAAGTCTCTTCGCGATTGGACATCAAACATGTCGTACCAGGTACTTCTCTGGACGTAAACCACATCTCTCCTCATCCCGTTTTCCATCTCTTCTTGAGGCACCTCCTTCCCGCTTTCAACCCAGGCCAAGTAGTCCGGATGCACTCTCATTCTCAGCAGCGCTACGTGGTGATTCACGCTAGAGACCATGTAAATATCATCCCACTCGGACGTGTCTCGTTGTCCAATGTGCTTATAGATAATCTTGTCATCCCATACAGGCGTATTTGGCTTCAGCTTCAGCCAGTCGGTATACCATTTCTGCCGGAATGGTGGCACATACATCAACTTCCGACCATCTCTCACTTCCTCTTCCTTACCAGGTGGCCGTTCCAGACTTCTTAGTTTCTTCTTGCGTGGTCCAGACAGTGGCTCGCCAGGCACGTTTGACATGGATGGCGCATTGTTGGCCATCAAATCGTCAATGCGAATGGTTGCGGAGTTGAAAGGCTCTTTCACGTTTTTGCCATTTTCTTTCTCTTGTGCTTCTCGCCGTCGCTTTTCCTCTTGTAACTTCTTCTCTTCTGGACTCCAGCTCGGATCCTCGTCTTGGTAAGCTTCGATTGCCAATTGTCCCCATTTCAGAGGCCCGTTACCAAACCGCTTTTCAGTGACCCACCACTTGTCAGCGCCTGAGTAAGAATCTTTGCTTTTGCCCTCTCGTGCTCTCTGTGCGGCCAAGATGAGCATACAGCCAATCTCTCTGAAGAAGTCGAAGCGTTCACCAACAAACGCCGGACCAGATACCGGACTTCTCGGCGTTGCTGGCTTTCTCGGGGCTTGACCGGCGCCCCCTAGTGCTGCGCCAGCAAGCATTGCTTCTGCCGAGGCGAGGCTTGGGGTCTGCTTGAAGCGTACTTCTTCCCGACAGTGAGCTGCCATCAGTGGTCCCTCTACCATCCTTGCTCTACCGAGCTTGCTGTCCTTTGGTATCCGAGCAATACAGAAGTGATATTGAACACTTTGAACCTTGACACCTCTAATGACGAGCTTCTCACGAGGCGCTGGCATCGGCTCGTGGTCTCGACATGTGAACTTGTGTGTAACCATTTTCAGTAGGTTCTTGACCATTGCTACCCTAGTGCCCGGGTTAAGCTGTTCGCCGTTTCCAAACCGGTAGCCTTTGTAGACTTCTTTGACTTGCGTCGTCTGACTTTTCTTGGTGTCTGTGGCTGCGGAGTCAGCCTCAGCCATGCCGGTATCTGTGTTGCCATCAGTCTTTGTGCTCGATGTTATGTCTTTGCTCAGTTCTGATGGACCCTTGATTGTCTTCGCAACTACCGCGTTTGATGGTTTCCTGGAGATATTCTTGTCAGTGGGGACATTGTAGTACGTGTCCATACTGTTGTCCCAGTATCTGGCCATATCTTCGAGGCTGCTAAAGAAATTCCGAGCATATGCGAGTTTTGGCTTGGTGTGCCCCGGGAGAGGCTCCATTCTAAGGATCTCCCTAAAGGCGTCTTGGTTGTCGACTGAAATCTCATTAAGCATGGCGTCCAGGTCTTCGTCAAACGGGTAGGGCCGATTCGGGAACTGGTCGCCGGAGAACAGCTGGGAGAGGTCGACATCATGGTCGAATTTGACGTTGAGCCGTGATAGATCTGCGTCAGAGATCTCTGTGAACGACCTGACATGGCATATTCTGTCTCTGATCGAGCTCGACGAGGTAGAGTCGAGTCGTTGCGGGCGGAATGGTGGCGCATAGCTTGGCAACTCAAGAGGTATTGGTCGGCTCGGTGGCTCCCTCTCCCTGGTCGTGTGATCATCCGTGGCAGCTATTGTTTTATTAGTTCTACCGCCTTATATTATTCACAGATATAGGCTGTGCTGTGTCATGTGGTAGCGTGGTGTCCACAACGGTCGTATTTGCCCTTCCAAACCATGCCTAGAGTGACAGGCTATTACAGTGCGGTGCCGCAGGTACGGCCATTCCGTACATTTACTTCGCCAACACGACTGTTTGGAGAAGTTGCTTACCTATGCTTCCCGCCCATAAAGTTCCGCCAAACATGTCTCGTGAGTTGTTAATTGGTGAAGCGGAGATGCCGGTGGGGAGCCGGAGGAGAGTACTATGGTCGATAGGGCGACCAGCCTGGTTTATTGCACAAAACAGAAAGGAGCTTTGTTGGCACAAAAAGCCCAAAGGTTCAAGCACGCTTCTTAGGAGTGCACCGACGAACGCTCTTCTCGTGGTTCAAGCAAGCAATTCTTGACAAATGATTGTGCAGTGGACATAGCCGCTTGCCGGTTGCCGTCAATGGATAAGGAGTTTGCGGGTTGTGTAGAACGGTAACCAAAGCGACAACATCGCGCTTACGATGAATTATAAGTGATGCCATACAACATGCTCAAAGCCGCTCGTTTGAGCTTGGTCTTCTGGTTCGCGTGCTGGCGAGCATTCAGCAGCGGCGGCATTGGCAAGGGAAGAATGCAGCTAATCAAATAGAAAGGCGGAACCGCCAGCCGCAAGTACGTACCCTGCCACTACAGTGCAGACTAGGTGCTTCACTTCTGGGACTGCCTCCTGCACGCCCTCGCCAGCGCGGGGGTTCAAAGCTACATTCTTTACGCTAGGGACCGTGAACCGAGAAAACTAGGTATTGTTTGAATTTGTCAATCTTGCTTGAGCGTAAGCTTCAGCATAACGCCACCTTCAGGCAACACGCACAAGAAATTGCTATCATCGACTCGTGCAAAATGGTATATTTCTTGCTTCGAGGTGCCGCGAGTTGGATGGCACCAAGCACAACAAGCATGTCGTGGTCAGTCGCGGTGTAGTGCTATTACACCATGGACCATCGGTTGTCCAGATCCGAATACTCATGTAGTGTTGCATCATGTCTTCAACCCACCGCCACTCTCGTATCTTCGTTCTCGACTTGTCAGACCTCCATTCGACGACCCTACGTCTCCTTGATCTGGGCTGTCTCCTCCTCACCAGTGAGGGCGTTTGCCTTGGCGGTCTTTCGTTCGATTCTCCTCTCACGGGCAGCCTTGACCTTGGCACGTCTCTGGTCCATCTCATCCTTGAGGGTCTTCTCACGTTGCTTCTCAGCCTTGGCCTTGTGGATCTGGGCAATGTTAGCAGTCTGTTGGGAGCGCGGTGTAATGGTAACCATACGTGTTCGACGAGAGCTCTCTTGTGCTTGAAGGTGTTACCCTTAGACTCCTGGTACAACTCGTGGTAGAGGTGCTTGTCGATCTTGCCAGCAGCTCGGTACTTGGCAAGAAGACGTCGGAGGACTCTTAGTCTTCTCATCCACAAAACTTGGCTGTATGCCGATTAGTTCGCCATTCATACATGCATTGATTCGTTCTCCGTACCTTGGCATTCTGGCGTCTGCTGTACCCTTCCTCTTACCGAAACCTCTGTGTCTGCCGATTCTTCGTGCCTGATTCAATCGTCGAGCTCGGGATCGCGAGTGCATGGCAACTGGCTTTCGGATGATGAGGCCATCGCTGACCAACTTTCGGATGGTCTGTCGAGAGTTTGCGTTCTGGATTTCACTGCTCTCGGATGGATCAAGCCAAATCTTGCGCTTACCACAGCCGATGACTGAGGCAGCCAGACGCTTCTGAGTTCGTAGATTGACCCTGTATGAACACCCGGGTTAGCGATCTGATGAGGGGTTGCGACATTTTACAAGGTGAATCTTCGTGCAGTCCATCAAGCGACATCGTTAAAACTGGTAGTGCAGAATAAGGCGATGCGTGGAGGCTTTCGGGTATGGCATCGACTTACATGTTGGCGGCGTCGTCGTTGTCGAATGGTGCCTTCAATGGAGCGCAGTCTGCAGAGCGAAAAGACGATGACACTTGATTGTGCTTGCCAAGGCCGGGTGGTGACAAGTCACATGACCTGCAATCACTGCTCCAAAGCCCCGCCCTATCACGGTTCACCTAGCCGTGGTACGTCGCCCGGGATGGACCATTAGTGATGAATTGTACAGTACGTGCTTTGTCAAGATCTTTCATTCTTTCCGTGTTGTTAAAAAGAAAAGTCTGTCATCGCCAGCGTAGATATCGTCACCTACAGTTACAGCGTGTCATTACTCTAGTACGATATGGCTGGTAAGAAGAAGAAGAAGCCTGCTGCCAACCCAGCCCGCGGCTTTGCAACCACGTCCCAGCCGTCCAAGCCCAAGGCTGCCCCTGATGTTATTGAGCAGCCTCTACTCCCACCGCAAGATGACGCCTCCACGCTCAATGAGATTGAAGGTACCAATGGTTCCACTGAACCACGACACCAGAAAGCCTCTGACGAAAAGAACGTGGAGAACATGACACCTGCGGAGCTTGAACAGCATCTTGAGCAGTCAGAGCTGCAGTATTTCGTTGACGCGCATGCCGCGCGCGTGAAATCAGATGCTGTCAGACAGCTGACCAAGCTGGAGAATGAAAGACGCCAATTGAGGCAATTAGCGGATCGAGCTTCTTTGAGCGAACTGACCGAGGACCTCAGAGAGGAGATTTTGTCCACTGCCTCGCCTCCTTTGAGTCGCGTCGCTGTCGATGATCGTACCAGAGCGATAAAGCTGGCCACCGATGAAGATGACTTGTTGCTTAAACTATGGACCTTGCGTGAAGTACTGATGCGATTGCAGATGCCTTCAGTTGACGATGCTTTGGCCCACGTGCTCACATTATTCCATCAAGGCAGCGCTTCATCAGCGGACGACTATCTCCCGGGCCTCAAAGACATTCTGATGTGGTACGCGTATACGCAAAGCTCAACTGAGCTACCGGACTACGAGACGGGCAAGGTGAAAAACGCCAACACGGATGAGGAAATATTCGAGGAACTGGATCCCGGTGAGTCAGCACAGCCCGCAAGAACTCTACAGTGTTAGCAAGCTACACTAAGATGTTAGGTCAGGTCAAGCCCGGACACACCAACCATCGAGGTCGTTGCTAAAGCCAGTCTCTCATGCGAGCCGAATCACAGCATACTGACACACAATGACTACAGAATCCATAGAGACCAACAAGGAGCAAGGAGAAATTCGAGATGCCACGAACCCGTCCATGCCGACAGACGGTCTGCAAACGCCCGAAGATGCAGAATCGAGTGATACAGACATCCTGGACAACGACCAAGAGTTGGACGACCCAGACCAACTGGTAGACCGCTGGGTAGATCTGCAGATCTACAAATTCAAGCTCGGGCAATGCACAGGTCAGCGATCGGCGAGCCAAGAAGCAAAGCAGAAGAAGACCGATAACCTGATAAGCAACATCGAGCGCGATATGCTCTTCGATGCTGATGCAGCACGACAACGCTGGGAACCCCATCTCAAGGACATGCAGATCGAAGCAGCTCAGGCGAGAAAGAAGATGAAGCGTGATAAAGAGCCCCATGTAAAGCCAGAGACGCCTTTGGAGTCGTCAGGGGATACTTCTGACGTCGACGAGATGATGGGTGGCATGTTCGAGCAAGAAGAAGCAGCAGGAGAGCAGGAGACTGTCCTCACTACTAATGAGGCTGTGACCATGCGGGACTTCGGGACCTGGTCAGGTGTACATCCTCGTCGGCTCCTCGAAGAAGCGGCTCCTACCCTCGCCCGCAACGGGATTAAATTTCGTTCCTTGCTTACTACTTCCTTCTCTTCCCGGCTCCAAATCCATATTGCTTGGAAATCGAAGGTCACTGTTAATGCGCTTAGCCGCTCCTGCCTGCCAGACGGGGTCGAGTTTCAGCTCGGCCGCTCATTCTGGCTCTTAAAAATGCAGGGTGTTGCGACTAAGAACAATGTGCAAAGCGAAGCGTTTCTCGCCACGTTAGCGTTATTCCTCCTACACTCGAACGGTATTGTCAATTCAAAAGTTTTGCAAAGGTTACCGAAGCCGTTTCGCGATATGCTATCAGACCTGGAAAAGACACGGGTTGAGATCGTACGCGACGACGACATAAACACATTGCAACACCTACGTCGCATCATGCGGCTTACTACAGATAAGGCACCGTCCGAGCCAGCTAGTAGTGTCAGGCTTCAAGCACAAAGTGCATCGGCCAAGCACAATTCTTCGAACCACTTTGTCAGGCACACCCCTGACGCTGCAGTCAAGTCCTGGGCTCAGCGAGCCGATACTGTATCGTACAAAAAAATGCAGCAAAGCAGGAGAGACCTGCCGATCTACGACTACAAACAAGAAATCTTGCAAGCATTTGAGCATAACCAAATCTTGATCGTTTGTGCAGACACGGGAGCAGGCAAATCCACTCAGGTACCCTCCTACATCCTCGAGCATCATCTCAGTAATGGTGCCGATGTAAATATCTTAGTGACGCAGCCGAGGAGGATATCAGCGATCTCAATCGCCAGGAGGGTCTCGTCAGAGCTGGGTGAAGGTAAAGACGACCTAGGGACCGCACGCTCTCTCATTGGGTATGCGATTCGGCTCGAAAGCAAAACAAGTTCTAGTACACGCATTACCTTTGCAACGACTGGAGTCCTTCTGCGCATGTTACAAGACTCTGCCGATCTGGATCATCTCGACTGCTTGATTCTGGATGAAGTGCATGAGCGCACGATGGATCTCGATCTTCTGTTCATCGCCCTCAAACGCCTCCGCCAAAGACGGTCAACACTGAAAATCGTACTCATGAGTGCCACGGTCAACGCTGGCAAGTTCTCATCCTATTTCGACAATGCTCCAATACTCGATATACCCGGCCGCACATTCCCGGTTGAAGTCAAGTTCCTGGAAGACGCCGTTGAGGATACGCTCGGTATCCAAGTCGGCAGCGATCGGAAGGTCAATGGTAACGAGACTCCAGACGGCGCGCCAGACAGTGACGAAGCTGGCATGAGTGAGGGGGAGTCCCTGGGCCTGGATCAATACAGCCCTGCAACAAGACGAGCCCTCTCTCAATACGATCATCTTCGTATAGACTATGACCTTATAGTCAAACTTGCGACCGCAATTGCTACCAAGCCGAAGTTTGTACAGTACAGCAGTGCGATACTGATCTTCATGCCTGGTATTGGCGAGATTCGGCGACTGTACAACTTGTTGGTGACTTCCAGGGATTTCTCATCGGGGTGGGTGATACACATGCTTCATTCGTCCTTTTCGATTCAAGAGCTTGAGCAGGCTTTCGCCATTCCCCAAGCTGGTTTGCGGAAAATCGTAATTGCCACAAACATTGCGGAAACCGGTATAACCATTCCCGACGTCACTGCTGTTATCGATACATGCAAAGAAAAGGTGATGAGATTCGACGAAAGGCGTCAACTTTCGAGACTAACTGAAGGCTTGATCGCACGCGCATCCGCCAGACAGCGCAGAGGAAGAGCCGCTCGTGTTCGAGAAGGGTTGTGCTTCCACCTTGTTACCAGACACCGCTTTGAGCAGAAGATGCCAGAGCAGGCAGCACCTGAAATGCTGCGGTTGAGCTTGCAAGACCCAATTCTTAGGGTCAAAATATGGAACCTTGGTCCAGCCGAGGAAGTTCTTGCTGCAGCCATTGACCCGCCATCCAGCAAGAATGTCCGTAGGGCGTTGATGAAGCTACAAGATGCTGGGGCCATAGACACAAAGGAGAAACTGACACCGCTAGGTGGCCTGCTAGCGAAGTTGCCCCTGGACGTGGCTCTGGGCAAGATGGCAGTATTTGGGGTCGTGTTTCAATGCTTGGTAGTGACTCTATCAATCCGTCAGAATTGTGCTAACCCATGTTCAGGATGTCATCGTTACCATCGTAGCATCATTCTCCATCAAATCGATATTTGTCGAAAAGGGTACACCAAGCGCTTCAACCTACGTGCCTTTTGCAAGGGGTGATTCGGACTTTCTGACGACCTACAACGCATACGCTGGATGGAGAAAAGCAAGTAAAGCAGGAAGTGGACTGATGTTTTGTCAGAAAAACCATCTTAGTCAATTCCAGCTTCACCAGCTTGAGGAACAGAAGATACAACTTCTCATAAACCTCACCGAAGCCGGTTTAGTGTCCTTGAGTCCTGAAGAGAACGCAGCACTGCGCCATGCGCGCAACTCCAGGTCTCGCTCGTCGTTCTTCGAAGTCCCTGCACGCTACGATGCCTTAACCGGTGATACTATGGTCGCAGCATCAATTGCGATGGCCCTGTATCCGAGAATCCTGAAGAGGGAGGGGCAGGGATATCGGAACGTGTACACGAATCAACAACTTCAGCTTGCCCCAACCTCAATCAACAGAATTGCAGCTAAGCCACCGCCCTGGCTTGTGTACCTAGAAGCTACACAGGCCAAGAATGGCAAGTTGAATGCTTTCCACTCCTCACGCATAACGCAAGACATGCTGGCTCTCCTCTTAGGAGAAGCTGATTTCAATTTCTACGCAGGAGTCGTTGAAGTCGACAGTGGGCGTGTGAGGCTTTCGCTCCGGCATTGGAAAGAGATGCTTGCACTCCAGCAGCTGAGGTTTCAGGTCAAACGGGTGATTGGCGATTTCCTTGTTAGGCCTCAGATTCCCCTTCAAGTGGCCGACCAACAGTGGCTGGATTTGATGACGACTGCCTTTGATGGCCCTTCGCAATCTCGTGTTCACTGACCAGAATCTTGATCCAACTTCGAACAAGACCTCATTGCTACCCCGAGGAACGTTATCAATGGAATATCATCCACCTAGCATCGTGTCCGAGATCTGCGGTTCCTTGCTGCATGATAGGTTATGCACGTTTGATGTGCATATCGAAGCCCTGGTTTCAGGGCTGGTAATGATAGCCAATGATGAGACAGAAGAGCCCTCTCGGAGTCAGAACGTTTGTCGAACCCGTTTTTCCCGATCGAGTTTTGAAAACTGGGCGAGCTTAAACTTACGAAAGCACGGTCGCTCATGCTGCAGCAGTCTGCATCCCCGGCTCATTGCATGTACATAAGCTGCCTTCCTGCATATACCGGCTTCAAAAACATGGCACATGCACAGATCGACGCTCGAGATCGATAGACATGCTCGGACATGCTCGCTCCTCGAAGACTGGAAACTGCTAGCACATATTGTCGGAGTGCAGATATTCCGTGCTTTTTGGTGGCCAAAGCTTGATAGCCACAAAGGATGCAGGACCTGGCTGGTAAGCGACGGACTTGGTTCTGTGGAGACGGCAGCGTGGTGGTTCGTGGATAAGCTTGACAGACTGCTAGCAATGTGGCTTGCATGAGATCCATTTCCAAGACGGCTTTACGAGGACTGCTATGGGGTCTTCTTACGCTCCGTGGAGCATCTTGCAGACGTGGCGGGCGTTCCACCTATCATGCCAGCCACCTGTCTTTGTTAGCTAGCGGATGCAACGATCATCCTAGCCCGTATTATGTAGGGCCATCTCTTAACGCGAGGTCAAAACACCGCAAGTCGATCCGGCCTGTGCACATGCCATGACCAGATGGTACGACTCAGCAAACTTACGATTTCATTACACTCATGATACCGATGCACTTGCGGTGTCCGATTACATTGCCAGCTACATTCGTGCTTCTTGGCTTCACACTCCAAAGCGGCCCAGAGGTGGAAGACACCCCGGGAACAGGATCTTGGGGCTAGATGAAGGTTTCTGCAAGTCATTGAGCGGTGTTGTTCTTTTGCGGAAGCGATTCCGGGGAGATACATTAACGTGTTCAGAGTTGCATGAGTGAACATTAGGTAATGTCGGAGGAGCATGGTTGTGAGCAGCTTGCTATGCAAAATTCAGATCCTGCGTTGCAGGATGCACACACGATCGACTAGATAGGTTTTAGGCGAGGAACTGCATGCTCGGATCCGATTTCTGTGCAGCGGTACCGTTAATTTCTATACCCTATGTAAACACACGATACAGCTTTTTCTGCCACTGGTCATGCACAAAAGGAACATCACCCATTTTGAATATTCCTGATTGACAGTCGTGATTGCTCGCCTGCTCTCACCGCCAGTTGCCCCTTGCAGATGGCTAAAGATCCCGGTCTGTCAGTACAATTAAGCACAATTGCAAGCCAGGGAGGGCTGTGCCGCCATGGCAATTTAAGCATCTTTGTCACCACGAGGTTGTTAGGGCAGAGAGGGATCATTGGTGCTGCTTGCTATGAGTAGTCCCAGCCTCATATCGATGTGCGACGACCACGAGTGCATCACCTTCTGGGTACGAATCGGAGATGGCGGTGTTGCAAATCATCCGTAGAAGGCAAGTTTCCACAACGTGGGAGGCTTGTCGTTCCCCTCAGCAAGTCATGACAGCTCCTCGATTTGAAAATCGACCAGCCACCAACTTTCCGCCCGTTCAATCGGCATGTGTTACGACTAACCCCGGGAGGAGAGCTCTTCCTAGATCGTGGCGATATGAGACCACGGTCTCGGCGCGGATTGATGTGAAACCGCACAGAAGCTGATTGTGCTCGTCATGGTCTGTGCTAGACACTGAGACACGAGTTAGTGTTCTTTTGACGTCCGCCGTATTGTCCTCTTGCATATTGATCGGACAAGAAGACTTCTTGTACATATGTAACTTTTCCAACGGCTATCAATTCTACGATGCCATGGCCGGAGCCATTTCACGGCTCGGTAAGACAGACCACAGAATCGAGCAGTCTGTAAAGAGGTCTGTGCGCGATGGCTACCGCTATCGCCAGAAGGAAGAATCAACGGATCACTGGTGATCTCCACCGCGGCCGGGAGGATTAAACAGCCCATAGCTCAACGTGTGTGAAAACAGAGAGGCGAAATGCGCAGCCAGTCAGAACCCGACTACAGCAATTCCGTGCGATTAGGCGCTCTCAGCCCACCTAGCATCCGCTGAAAGAAGCCTGGCGTCTTGACCAAGTGGTGTTACCAGCGAAATCCTCCGATAACGTTACACAAGACATGCTGCCTTCGAGCTTCGACGGAATCTCAATGCTCCTCAGGGATTTGAGTTGCGGTGATTGCTTGAGTAACCATTCTGACCTGTGCAGAGATCATGGGCCAGTCTTTCGAATGGAAGGAACCAAACACTGCTATCCCAGCAAAAATGAGTGTGACATTCTAAACAGAGACGCTCTACGGTACCGCTCCGACGTCAGCGATGCGAGAGGCTTGAAAAGTCCCAGTGCCGCACAAATAATGATTGTGTCTTGGCTGGCTTCGAGCGTGGTGTATTAGCATTACAAGCCAGTAAAGAGAGAGATACAGTGAACATGCTTCTGTCAGCGCTGGCTCCGGCGTGGCTTGTTAGCCCGCGAGGGCGCTCTCAGGTGGTGGTGAGTGCAGGCCAATGGGCGGATGCTCCACTGTAACGTCTCCTCGGCGAGAACGATTGTCCACTTTCTGTGCGCTGGTGGACTAGACCGGACGTGGCCCTTGGACTAGCCGAGTGCAAACAACAAGAGGCTGGATCAACGAGAAATGGCTGAGAAATGGAGCTGTCCTTCACCCTAGCGGGGCCTTACGTTCCGATGGCATTCGCGTCCCTTGCTCAGTCATGAACGACCTCATGAACAACAATTCAGAGCAATATGAAGAGGAAAAGCATGGCAAGAATGAACCTAATTTGTGGCGGGGTGAATATCTGAGGCTCGATCGGGCAAAGAACGGCATTGATACGATTCATGCGATGGATTGTCTAGATTCAGAGCCGAGCGACAACTGGCACCAAGAACAAGGATATGTTTTAGCGGCTCATACTGGGCAAGTCCTGGCTCACCTTACTCAGAGGCCGAAGGATAACGATCGCCAATCGCCAACTAGTGAGCGCAAAAGTGCGTGTTGTTTACCTAGTTTAGCTGATCCCCTCTTTCGCTCTTCCCTCTCGCCTGTTGTTGAAAGCTTCAGTGTCGGCATCGGAGCACTGGCTTGTGTGTGCCTCTGTACCCCAACTCCCAACTCGTCCTAAAGCTTCCAGCCCGTCTGCGAGAGGTGGGATCGCACTCGACAGGGCCGTACCCATGCATCCAGTTTTCCTCCACTTCTTTACTAAATAGTCCACCCGATAAACCGTGGGTAAGCTTTAGTTCCAACCGTGTTGAGATATTCTCTTGATATCTCTAGCACCGACTGCCAGTTTGTTGTTCTTCTGGCCCTTCTGATTTTCACACCTTCGTCGACACTACTGCACCTCTTGCCTACCCGCCCGCCGTGCATCTGCGCGTTCTTTTTGGGCTACACCCACGTCGCCTTCTTGATTGAGAGTCTGTCGCGTTGACTGCCAATCATGAACTGAGCGCCAGTCTATACTCCACCTGACGTTCCTCACTGCTGCAACTGTTCGGTTCGTCTACCATCCCTCCATACACATTCTCGTTTGTTTGACTTCACGCACGCTGTATCTGTCGAGCACTACAGGTCTCGTCTGCGGTGTTGACGTGCATCTGTCCTCCTACCTCTGCATCACCTGGGATTCTCGGCAATCGACCATTGCTGGTAATCGTGCTTGTACTGATGCTTCGGTGGCCTACAGTTTGTGCTTAGCTCTTTCCAACATAGCCAACTCAGTACAGCACCTTGTACTTTGAGCATTGCAAGACTTCCCGATACGAGAGACGAGACAACGAACTTGACGACCACGAGTTTTACGAGACTAACGACCATTGACGCGATATACGACCATTCCCTCGGCAGTAAAGCAACACAGCCGAGCAAGCATCGCCAAAAAGCACGCGTCCGAGCATCCTTTCTTTGCCATCATTGCGTGCTCCTGTACAGACCCGATTAGTGCTTCCTACCTGCAGCGATCACCCACTTCTGGACATCCTGAGAAAGTGGTCCTGCTGATACTCCTGCAGCAGTACAGCAGTACGACATAACAAAGGCCAGCCTTGGACGACGCCCAGGCTTAAGTTCTTGCGCAAGACTAGGGAGTGCTCTTAGAGTCGACCTTCGCGTCAGCACAGCCAAAATCACCAATTGCGAAAGCTGCATCTGAGCATTTATCTGCTCGCGTCTTTGCATATAAAACAGCGCGTCGTTCTCCGAGCAAGCAAGCGGCCGGGATACGTAGAAGGTTTGGCAGGTGTGGTTCGAAGTCTGTGCGCGTAACAGACCTTCCACCTTCATAGAGCTCGCATCTGCACCCTGCGGCCAGGACCCTGCACGCTCTATACTGCAGAACGCGTTCTGCAGCCTTGTCGACTGTCGAAGTGACTCTGAAAGGTCAGTCCTTGATCTGGTCCTTCATTAGCCAACATGAATCCCGCGCCCCAATACATGGATGCTATGCATTCACAGCCGCACATCTCATCTGGTCCCTCATACTCACATCCCGCTCCGACGCATTATCAACCATATCCTCCACAACAGTCTATGCAACCAACTTCTCAGTATGGCTCAGGACCAGGGTATGGCGGAGGGTATTACGGCGGTCCGGTCACGTCACCGCATGCACCATCGGGGCCACAGATGCAATCGAACTTGCCGTTGCCAGGTATGCAATTGCTCAGCACAACGAAGGTGAGGCATGTACTGACCTAGAGAAACAGCTTTGATGTCGAACCCTGGTCAGCACGGATATGGCCCCCCAGCTGGTGCATCGAGCCACACCTACCCCAGCCAGCAGCCCTTCGATCAGACCGGTCAGATTGCACCTCCTGGCATGAAGCCGCGCGTAACTGCTACTCTATGGGAAGACGAAGGAAGCCTATGTTTCCAGGTTGAAGCGAAAGGTGTCTGTGTTGCACGTCGTGAAGGTAAGGTTGAAAGAGGCGCATGCTACATGGTTCAGGCTGACACAATGTCTCAGACAATCACTTCATCAACGGGACAAAGCTTCTAAACGTTGCTGGCATGACTCGAGGCCGAAGAGACGGCATCCTCAAGTCAGAGAAGATCCGACATGTGGTGAAGATTGGTCCTATGCATCTGAAAGGCGTCTGGTAAGACTGAACTCATCCTCTACATACCACAGCAGACGCTGACATCCGAGACAGGATTCCCTTTGATCGAGCTCTCGAATTTGCGAATAAGGAAAAGATAACAGATATTCTGTACCCGCTCTTCGTTCACAACATCGGCGGACTGTTGTACAACCCCGAGAACAGCAATCGAACCAATGCCGTGGTGTCTGCAACCGAGCAGCGGAGGCGAATGGACAGCACCGATTCAGGCCGGCCGCCACAGTCTGCACAAACACCTTCTCTACATCATCACCACTCCATGCAGGCCAGCATCGGTGGCCCTGTGCCTTCAACACCACACTCAATGACAAATCCCTCAGCCGGCCCGCGACCTGGCATCGATCGAGCTCACACTTTCCCCACACCACCGACGAGCGCTTCGAGCGTGATGGGTCTTGGGACGTCGAACGGCACGTATGAGTGGAATCAGCAGGGCATAGCTAACGGAGTGAACCCGACGCAGCCTCTCACAATTGATACAGCCGGTAGCATGGCCAACACCCGTTCAATGCCCACCACGCCGGCAACCACGCCTCCTGGTCAGAGTGTGCCGCAGATGCAACCGTATTCGGGCCATCAGTCTTACGATGGTAAGCAGCATTACTATGCCACGACTCCAAGCTCGCAGACCGGCTATGCGCAGCAAAACGGAAACCGTTATGACAACTACAAGAGTGACATGGGACCTCCGACGGCGCCTAACACTGGCACCACGGATGGAGGTCACGGCGAACATAAGCAGGATTTCCATGCGCCTCACTCGGGGCCGGAAAGCACCGAGCACCATGAGAACGGCTACATGAGCAACGGGACATATGGGTCAGCACGACCAGAATATGGTTACAACGCTTCACAAGGTCACCAGCAGCTATCACCAGAGATGACCAGCTCGCCGCATCAAACAGGGTCGGGTCGTGGAACGCCTCGCATGATCCCAGGAGGTCAACCACAATGGGGAGGTGAGTACAGAACGCCGCCACAATCTGCTCGAGGCAGCATGTACGGTGGACCAGGAGACTCTCGAAGCTCGAATGCTCCTGGATCAGTCAATCCATACACAGCGTCTGGCTACAATCCTAATCAAACGTTGAAGCGACGACGAGATGACGACGAGCAAGACACGCGACCAGTGAGTCGGGACGCTTATCAGACCGGCTATGACCCCAAGCGACAAAAGATCAACGAGTCGTTCGGCATGCCATTACACGCGCCTATGCAGGCGATCAAGACCGGGCCAATGGCGGGCAGGTGACGAAGCAAATTCTACGATTAGCATGCGAGCGCGACATGGAAATCTTACATTCATTATTGCGATTGATTCAAATTCAAAAGCGCTTACGACTGAACGAAGGAGCAAGGACTAAAAAACCTTTACGAGCAATGCGTGCTTCGGCACCTACCGGCTACTGAAGACCAAAGACATGACCTTTACGATACGAAATTTCTTTCACACTCCGAGCCCACGGACTTGACCGAGGAGGTGGTTGCTCGCGAGTATTGGGTGATACACCAAGCGGCCAAAACTGTTTACCGCAAGGGAGGCGCTGGTTATTGCAGTTTTTGATGAGACATGATTTACATACTTAAGACCAGGAACGAATGGAGGACGGAACGGGTTATTGAGTTTTGTATGGTTCGCGGCCGTTGGACAATGTTTGATGGATGTTACGGTGATGGAAAAGGAAGTGGGATATCTTTCCTGTCAGATGGGTCAATGTGGTTGCGATGTGGGCGGCGCATTGGCATTGGCAGCCGCGCACAGAAGGTTGCTTGCTGAGCATGCTGTTGGGCTTCATGGCTTCATTGATGCTTCCACGCGACTGGCAGGGCTGCGGGGCGCTCTGGGAGCAGATACAGACCTGAGCAGCCCACACGACCATATAACGACGAGATGCTTGACCAAAAACTACAACGATGAAATTTAATCCCAACAGTCCATTCTTTCTCCTAGCATCAGCTGTGTCTCGTAGATGTCTTCCTTGCGCTGTCAGTGTGCGCCAAAGAACTTGAGGCTCTCAGGCAGAAACATCTGATCCTTGACGTAGCTGCCTTATACTTTTTTGGGCAAGTGGTAGGCGCACTCGGCGCATATGGCGGGCAAGTTCAACCTGTGGTTTGGGTCCAGCATAAACCACAGTTCATACCTCCCAATCACTGACTGCTGGACTGTTGAGCACTCTTTGGTGAGCACGCTCATGTATCAGTATGGAAAATGGAGTGGATGAAGTCCCAACCCGGGACTCGCTGGAGGAGAGAGTGCAAGAACTCCAAAGCAGTTCCACCAAGCGACAGACAGAATTGCTGAGGACGCTCCTTGCACAGTTGGAAAGCGAGGGTATGTTGGTGTCCGAAGTGATATGGCATGTTTGCTGACGCTCAAGCAGCCAAAGAAGACAAGATCTCGCAAGACAATCTAGCCCTGTTTCCCCATCTACTGGCGACATACCCTCGTCAATTCGACCGCAAACCGCGAAAGCTGGTCCAGTCATGCCTGCGAGTGTACCTGAACTCAGATGCTTCGGGGAAGATCGGTGCATATTTGGGCCAGTTCCTTGTTAAAGAAAGCCAAAAGGCCGTCGTGGCAGCCAGCAATGCCTTCGTCCTCGTCGAGTGGTGTACCGCCATTGAAGAAGAACTGGCAAGACTCGATACCCTGAATGAGGCTCTCCTGAAGCAGACATGTGCTGCTCAGGCCCAACTACTCGACAAGTGCTTGGAATCGCAAACAAGAAGTGGCATTACGCATACCGCTTTGGTGGTCTCGAGGCGAGGGCTTAGAAAGCTCTTCAAGTCTAACCATTGCGAGGCGGCCCTCAATGTTGTGGTAAAGGAATTGACATCCACCTCCTCGACACCTGCGAACGCGGGTCTTCTCGGCGTTGTCGCCGGCGTGAGCGTACGTCTGCCCCAGGCCAAGTCATTGTTCGAAACACACGTCAGTACCGTCCTGGATTGGTACACTAAGGTGGTCCTGGGGTCAAAGACTGCGCTGCCTGAACAACAGGTACACGGTCTAGACGACTTCTTCACCTCCTTCGCCACCCCAGACACGATTGACAAGACGGTCGTGCCAACCATCGAGAAGGGCATCTTGAGATCGCCAGAGAATGTCCTACGTGGCCCCATACCGGCACTGGCGGAATCCCTGCCACTCGAGATAGACATATCTCAGCAGGTCGCGACGAAGCTGTTGAAGCCTCTTCTGTCTTCCCTAGCATCTGCCAACGCCAACATTAGAGACGGCGCGGCGCAAAGTCTATCAGCACTGCTCGTCAGAGAGCAAGATGACGCTGAGCTGGGCAAGATAATCAAAGACCTATTATCAAATATCAAGTCATCGAAGGCCGCGAGCTATGAGCTAAGAGGTTTGATATGTGACAGCTTGAAGGAGGTGAAGCCTGCAGCGGCCACTTCCGCCCAGATCGTACAGGGTCTGCTGCCTGTTGCTGCAAAAGAAGCAAATGAGAGTGCGCTCAGACGCGAAATTGCTGCTGTTGCTGCTCACACGACCTTTCTGCTCAGCGACAACTCGTGGACCAAGGACATGACGGAGCCTATCGTCAAGGGCTACACGGAGAAGCGGGCGCCATTCAAGAAGATATGGCTTACCGGCACCGCTGTAGCTCTGGTCAACTTGACAAAAGTGCCTGAACCTGGCGCCGCCGAGGACTTCGTCACAACCGCATTGAACGCCGCAGCTGATGCATATGTCGAGATCTCACCCAAACCGCTTCCAGCTGCTACAGCTGGCACGGTCTCCATGGCTTACATCGTGCCCGCGCTTACGCAACACTCAGTGTTGCGGCCTCTACTGAAAGGCACCAAGGCAAAACTGACGCCCGATCATCTCGGTGCACAGCTTACGCAACAACAATCATTCCTTCTTAATCCTCAAGTCTACACGAAACTAAACGCAGTGGAGGACCAGACATGGTCTCTGCGTGCATTGCTGGGCATCGACTCATACCTCATTGATGCTGCTGATAATGGCAAAGCTGCCTGGGGCCGAGCACTGCTGTATCTACTGCTTGCTCCAGAAAGTGATCCCCAAACACGGAAGATGACCGGTCAGGAGCTCGCTCAGAGATACTTGTCAAGCCCTTCTGCCATCGGGTCCAGTATCGTGCTCGGAATATGGGACTTCCTTCGCGAAGAGCAGTCTAGTACTAAGAAGACTAAAACAGACGATGCGCCAACACCATTGTCACTCAGACGGGCTGTTGCGTCAATAAGCCCGGCAAGATCTAGCTGGCGAAAGCGCAAGCTGAATCTGCCTCAGGAAACACTCGATCAGCAGGCAGTATCTACAGTCGTTCTGTATGGTCCTGATTTGATTCCCAGTGTGGAATGGGTATCGAACCTGCTAGCAATGGGCGTGGATCCTGGGTCTCTTGCAGCTTCACACACCTCGGAGCTCATGAAACAAGTCCTGAGCACATTCGACTCTGCTAAGATGGCACCACTCTCTATTTTTGAACGAGCTGCTTGCCGGGCTGCTTCTGTGTTGACCTTCGTCGCCCCAGACCATGTTGGCCCGGTCCTAGTACAGCAGATTGAGAATGATCTTGATGCGGTACAACTCTCTGGTCTTGGCACAACAGAAGCTGCCATTGGAAAAGCGCCTGAAGGTGTTCTCGTGGTAGACCCATTGGCAAAGACGGACGGCTACGTCGAAAACAAGAATATCAAGGACTATGATACACTGAAATGGGAGGAAGAGCTGAGGTCGCAGCTGGCGAAAAAGAAAGGCGCTCAGCAGAAAAAGCTCACGCCAGATCAACAAGCCAAGGTTGACGCTCAGAAGAAACACGAGCAAGAAATCCGGATGCGAGTTCATGCTCTGTCGTTGCGACTACGACGGGGGGCGGGCTTTGTACATGCCTTGGCTGTTGGACCTCCTACCGAAGCTCGTTTGTGGATGTCGGCTGCCATCAATTCGCTGGCACATGTGCTCGAAGCTGGTGGCTCGTTCTTTGTGGATGATGAGCTGATTGCTGCGTATCTCGCGTGCTCCAACTACGTTACTGATCGGCTCGGGGCTCTCCGGCCATTCATCGGCGTAGCAACACTTAGAGCGCTCGCTGCTGTGGGACTACCAGCCGAGCTCGAAGCCGAACCGCTGGAAGAGCTTGCAACAAGACTACTTTACCGGTTACGATTTGCTTCTGAGCAGCGACCATTCGATACGCCATCGCTGGCATACACCTTGCCGCTAATCTTTGCAGTACTCGACAATGGCAGAGTCGGCAAGCCTGCTTCAGCCGAAGATGCTGATGCCCAAGTTCTGCTTGCAATCGAGTTCTTGTCTTTCCAGATGGGTTCATGTAGTGACGAGCATCTGCCACGAGCTGATGTCCTCCGACGACTGTTCGCCTCCATGCAACGCTACCCCCAGCACTATCGGCTAATTAAAGATTCTGTGATGGAGTTTTCCTCCGCCGTTGCTGCGAATATCACAGACGAGGAGAGAGATGTGCTACTGCAATTTACAACCTCAGCTGACTCATCTGCCAGATCTGCAGCTTTACAAGCGATCAACGAACAGCTTGATCTGTCTGACATGGAGTATTCTGTCCATATCTGGATAGCTTGCCAAGACGAGGAAGAGGACAACGCGAGCGCGGCGCTTGAGATCTGGCAAGAGAATGAGTTCAATATTACAGGGGAAATGATCGACTCTCTACCAGCGTTTCTCAACGACAAAGCACGCTCAACTCGAACAGCCGCAGCGAAAGCGCTTGCGCAGGCACTCACCACTTTGCCAGAGAAGACAATGCCAATGCGTACTCATCTGCAGACAAGATATCAGCAAGAGGCTCAGCCGCTAGTGCCGAAAGCTGATCGGCGCGGTATCGTGCAAAGAGGTGATCTCGTTGACCCGTGGGAGAAGCGAAGCGGTCTCGCACTTGCATTCAAAGAGCTAGCTCCTCATCTACCTAAGGACGACTTGCTGCCGTTCATGGACTTCCTTGTTTCTGACGGCCCTCTAAGCGACCGTCATTCTATGGTGCGGCAAGAAATGTCTGATGCAGGCATTGCGATCGTGACAAAACGAGGCAAGGACATACTTGAGCCGATGATGGGCTTGTTTGAGAAGATCCTGCAAGGTCCAGACAAAGCTACTCAGGAATCTGATTGGATCAACGAAGCCGTGATTGTTCTCTACGGGTCGCTGGCCCGGCACCTGCCTTCTGGCGACCCACGTTTGAAGAAAGTGCTAGAAAAACTGGTGAACACGCTCAGCACGCCTTCAGAATCTGTTCAATATGCAGTCGCGAACTGCTTGCCACCCTTGGTCCGAGCCGCAGGCTCGGACGCAGATTCGTATTTTCCAGCATTGCTCGATCAGATGTTCCAAGACAAGAAATATGCCGCAAGAAGAGGAGCTGCATATGGTCTTGCTGGCATGGTTCGAGGCAAAGGTATTGCTGCCCTGCGACAGTTCCGGATTATGTCTGCGTTAAGAGCAGCTGCGGAAGACAAAAAGAGCCCGGAGCGCAGGCAGGGTGCCATGATGGGATACGAGCTGCTTTCATCTATACTCGGGAGGACATTCGAACCCTATGTCGTGGATGTGCTACCACAACTGCTGGGCTGCTTCGGTGACCCAGCTGCACAAGTGCGTGACGCTTGCCTCGACACGGCCAAGACTTGTTTCGCAAGTCTGAGCTCATTTGGTGTGCACAAGGTGCTGCCACAACTACTCGAGGGCCTCGATGAGACCCAGTGGCGAAGTAAGAAGGGCGCCTGTGATCTTCTTGGGGCCATGGCGTACCTCGACCCCCAGCAGCTGGCGCAGAGCTTGCCAGACATTATCCCACCTCTCACAGAGGTGCTTACAGACTCTCACAAAGAAGTGCGAGCAGCAGCGAACAGCAGTTTAAAGAGGTTCGGGGAGGTCATCAGTAATCCTGAAGTCAAAAGTCTAGTGGACACATTGCTCAAAGCCCTGAGTGATCCGACGAAGTACACTGAGGATGCTCTTGACGGCTTGATTAAAGTGTCCTTCATCCACTATCTTGACGCCCCTTCATTAGCACTCATTGTGCGCATAATCGAGCGAGGCCTAAATGACCGTTCTTCAACCAAACGGAAGGCAGCCCAAATCATTGGCAGTCTGGCTCATTTGACAGAGAAGCGAGATATTGTCACGCATCTTCCGATCTTGGTCTCTGGCCTGCGTCTTGCAGCAATCGATCCGGTGCCGGCTACCCGCGCTACAGCTTCCAAAGCACTCGGTAGTTTGGTCGAAAAGCTTGGCGAGGACGCCTTCCCTGATCTCATTCCCAGCCTCATGGGCTCATTGCGCACAGACACGGGCGCCAGTGATCGACTTGGCTCGGCCCAGGCACTTGCAGAAGTCCTTGCTGGACTCGGCACAGTGCGTCTTGAGGAGACACTGCCCACAATACTGCAGAACGTGGCAAGCGCACGAGCGGTCGTACGAGAAGGGTTCATGACATTGTTCATCTACTTGCCTGCCTGTTTTGGCAACAGCTTCGCTAATTACCTGGCTCAAATCATTCCCTCAGTGCTCAGCGGATTGGCAGACGATGTCGAAGCGATCAGAGATACTGCTCTTCGTGCCGGCCGCTTGCTCGTCAAGAACTTCGCTACTAAGTCCATCGACCTGCTGCTACCAGAATTGCAACGTGGCTTGGCCGACGACAGCTATAGGATCCGTCTCAGCTCCGTTGAGCTTGTTGGTGACTTACTGTTCAACCTTACGGGTATCTCTGCTAAGGCTGAAGCTGATGAGGACGAGGACACAGTTGCCCAGGCTGGACAATCACTACTTGAAGTTCTTGGTGAAGAACGACGGAATCGGGTCTTGTCTTCGTTGTATATCTGCCGATGCGATACATCAGGTCTGGTGCGTACTGCTGCTGTGGCGGTATGGAAGGCACTTGTTGCAACTCCGAGAACGCTACGTGAGATTGTTCCTACGTTGACACAAATGATCATTGTTCGTCTTGGGTCGACAAATGCGGAGCAAAAGCACATTGCTGCCAATGCGTTGGGAGAGGTCATCAGAAAGTCTGGTGAAAGCATCTTTACCTCTCTGCTGCCGACGCTTGAGGAAGGGTTGCAAACGTCGACGGATGCAGATAACAGACAGGGTATTTGTATCGCTCTACGTGAAGTCATCACCGCTGCTACACCTGATTCGGTGGAGGACAATGAGAAGAAAATCATCGGTATCCTACGAATGGCACTCGTGGACAATGATGAGGATGTTCGCGAAGCTGCTGCTGAGGCATTTGATGCTTTGCAGGCCGTCATTGGCAAGCGGGCAGTCGACCAAGTGCTGCCACACCTCCTCAACCTACTTCGAGGCGAGGAAGACGCTGATAACGCGCTCTCTGCATTGCTGACGTTGCTCACTGAGCAGATGCGGGCAAATGCTATCCTTCCTAACCTCATACCAACCCTACTGACCTCGCCGATAACAGCATTCAACGCAAGAGCACTGGCTTCACTTGCCAAAGTGGGGGGTCCGGCTATGAACCGTAGACTGCCCACGATTCTTAACAACCTTGCCGACAACATCATATCTTGCAAAGAAGACGAGCGGAAAACTGATCTCGACACTGCCTTCGATGCAGTACTCTGCTCGGTCGATGAATTCGATGGTCTCAATACTGCTATGAGCGTGATGCTTCAGATGATCAAGCATGATGACCACAATCGCCGAGCGATCGCAGCAACACACCTGGCTGCATTCTTCAACCACACCGACGTCGACTACTCCCGCTACAACCAGGACCTCATTCGAGTACTCCTCATCTCCTTCGACGACCGAGACAAATTAGTAGTGTCAGCTGCATGGACCGCTCTGAGCGCTTTGCAAACACATCTTCGCAAAGAAGAAATGGAGTCGCTAACCGCATCAACCGCGACAACTATGAAACAGGTCGGTACGCCTGGCCACAACCTCCCGGGTTTCCTCCTGCCAAAGGGCATCCAGCCGGTTCTCGCGATCTTCCTGCAAGGTCTGATGAATGGCACAACAGACCAGCGTCTGCAGGCAGCAAATGGTATCTCCGATATGATCGACAAGTCTGCGTCCGACTCGCTGAAGCCATTTGTGACGCAGATCACCGGTCCGCTCATTCGAGTTGTCGGTGAAAGATCGATTGATGTGAAGACAGCTATCATCCACGCTCTCAACCAGCTTCTTGACAAAATCCCTGCTTTCTTGCGGCCGTTCTTGCCGCAACTGCAACGGACTTTCACAAAGTGCATTGCTGATCCCACAAGTGATGTGCTACGCAGCAGAGCGATCCGGGCATTGAGCACGTTGATCACTTTAACACCGCGAATCGATCCTCTGATCACAGAACTCACGACCGGTGCAAAAACAACAGATGCCGGCGTGCGAAATGCCATGCTCAAAGCTCTACAGGAAGTTGTATCCAAAGTCGGGGGTAATATGTCTGAAGCCTCACGGGATGCCATTCTCGGCCTGATGGACAGTCAGAATGCAGAAGCTGATGAGATGATGGTCGTGCTAGCTAAGCTTTTGGGTGCTATGGTCAAAGTTCTACCCGCCACGACAGCAAACCAGCTCATCAAATCTCGTGTATTGGTTCAGCCGTCTACTCCGGCATCAGCGTTAGCATTGAATGCTGTTCTGGCGGAGAACGCAAAGGTAGTCACTGAGACACATCTTGACGAGGCGCGGTCGGTATTGCAGGCGAGTTTGGCAAGCGGGCCAACGTACGTTCAGCATAACGCCGTGCTTGCTATTGGCAAACTACTCCTCGCCAGCCCTGATAGTGACGATGACAGCGTCATAGCTGATACGACAGCAAACAAGCCGCTCTTTGACACCCTCGCCTCAAAGATCAAACAAGGCAATGATATCGACACTCGGCGTCTCTCGCTTGTCGTTGTCCGCACACTGAGTCGACACCACAATGAGCATGTCCGACCTTATATTCCTACATTGCTTTTGCCTGTGTACCAGTCCCTTCGCGACCCGGTCATACCCATCAAGCTCGCAGCAGAGGCCTGCTTCATCCAGCTCTTCGATGTGGTCGAATCAGAATCCGCAGTATTCGATGAAGTCCTTAGCTCCGATAACATGAAGAAAGAAATCCCTCCGCAGATGCTGAGAGCGATTAGCGAGTACATGAAGCGTGTAGGTCTGAAGTTGGGAGGACAGAAGAGGGAACAAAAAGAAGCTGAAGGAGGTATCCGAGGTAATCTTGGATTAGGAAGTGACGAAGTTGAAGATGAAAGAGAAGTGTGGAGTGTTGGACGAGTCGAGGTTGAGGGAAAATTTGGTGACGATTGAGGACCTAGACATTACGGATCATGAGATGAGGATGATAAGATGATTTGGTTCTAGCATAGCGTGTTGCATAGAGAGCATAAACGGCGGACTGTATATAGCCTGCGAGACGTGTATAGGACGCTTGAATGGAGAAGATGGCCATGTGTCCCATTATAACCGGCTATGCATACCCTATTGTGTTTCACCTTCTTGGCGGCGACTACTAATCACAGACTATCAGAACACTCTTTGACCTGGTAGTGCAACTTGTCTGCAGACTCGGCGGATAAAAGCCAAGAGTACTACTGCATCGATCACAGAGAACGGGCGTTGTCGATATTTCCAGCATGGTCATCAGAGATGTGTAAATGCGAGGAGAACTAAGGTTTGAGCCGACGTGCGCAAATGAAGGGCAACAGTACGTATGTAGGTGCTATCTATGTAGCTATGTATCCCAAGCGTATCAATACGTCTCCCAAGGCTGCAGCGGGTGTACTCGAAGCGACGTCGACACTGGCCGCGCACGGTACCGCCATGGACGACGCAGGCGAGTCCGCTACGGTACTGCATGCGACGCAGTGCATTCGTTAGATTGAGAGAGAAAGATCTATAGTTTGCGGAGAGAAAATAGAGCGAGAGGAAGAGGGAGAAATGGAGGAACAAGACGTTGTATATCATTCGAAACAAAGCAACTACAATATCTCTACTACTAGTACAGACCACACTATACCACACTTATAATCAAACCCAAACTCAAGCTTTGGGATAGATCACCCTCGGTTTGGTGGCTCAACACCCAATCTCAACGCCGACTAAGACCGCGACGCAAGTGCTTTGCTTGCTTACTCGTGTTCAGCGGTACTTGGGCTTAGAAGTCCGTGACCTCGTAGCACATGAATTTCTTGCCGGAGGGGCCGGTCATGGGGTAGCCGGTGCTGGAGGCCGAGGCTGTCGCTGAGGCGGTGGCGGAATCGTCGATACTGGTGGATGTGGCATCGACAGCAATGGCAGTGGCAGAGTCAGATGCGGTTGCGGTTGCGGTTGATGTTGGGATCTTGACGCCTGTCTCGCTTGGGGAGGCGGTGAGTGCGAGGCTGGTGCTGCTGGTGGTTGGGACGTTGCCGTTGCTGTTGCCGTGGCCGTTTCCGTTGCCGTTTCCATAGTTGTGGCGGCGCGTACTCGTGGTTGTGCCGTTCGTTGGGAGGCCAGAAGCAGACAGGGTGAATTTGGACGTTCGAGTGTTGGCGGGCTGGGACCGCGTTCGGCTCTCATAAGGACGGGTGGCGTTGTTTGCTGGTCGGCCGGTGACGGTAGAGAGGGTTGTTGGCAGGGCAGCCTGGGGAGTGGTTGTGAAGGAGGATGAGGTTGCAGATGTGGCGAGGACTGAGCTCGATGACTCGACGGCAGATGTCAATGAGGTGGCCTCTACGGACTCGCTAGTTGTGGTCGTGGATGATGCGACGTTGTTGGCTGTTGTCGCGGTTGCGCTGACGCTCACACTGGCTGAAGAAGATGCGGCAGAAGATGCAGCGGAGGAGGATGCAGTTGAAGCAGAGCCGTCGCAGGTAGCAACGGATGGACCTGGAGCAGTGTACGCTTTGCCACCATTGTCTGGCTGGCCGGTGCTACCGTAAATGTTGATCAGGATGCCGGCATCAGTGGCGGAGTAAGCACCAGGGAAGGAGACCGTATCAGATGGAGAGCAGGTGCCACTTCCTGTGACTTTGATGCCGGCACAAGACATGTAGAATTGAGCTCCACCTTCGGAGCCAGCAGAGTGCAGGGCAAGGACTTCACCTCGGAGAAGATATTCACCTGCTGCGAGGTTTGGCATGGTGAAGGACCAGAGACCGGCATTTGCGATGAGGGCTAGAACAATTGTTAGTAAAGCCGCAAAAGGGAAGGAAGAAGGACTCACTGTCAACACCCCATGTACCGGTGCTGTTGTTAAGACCCTCCTCAGCCACCTTGAACCATTTTAGGTCTGACCCATCAGCGGTGGAGGCATCGTCAACCTTGGCCATGTAGACCATGACGGGACCTTTGTGCGAAGAAGCGATTGGGTCATCAGCATCGCCGGCGGTTGGTCCAGCGATGTTGTGGTTCCATTGCATGCCGAACTGGTCACCCGGAGCAACCTCAATGACATCTGTCGAGACTGGGGAGTAAAGGGGACTGTTGCAGGTGATGGCCGAGGATGTTACATCCTGGATGGGGCTGTTGGACGCCGGTGCTCGGACACCGAAGAGATGGCCTTGGGAGACATCGTTGACGTAGCCTGTGTGGAAGAAGGCGTGGGCGTTGACACTTGTCGCTGCTAGTGCGAGAGTGAGGAGAGAGTATGCTACTTGGCTGGCCATTTTTGAGACGGGACCTGAGATGTGTGTCGTGAAAATCTGTGGGTAGATTGACTTGGATGCTGTTATCGAATGACTGAACTTGAGACCGGCTCAGAATGAAAGAAGGAGATGTCTTGTGAAAAGAACGTGTAGGAAGCACTGCTTCAGGAACGAGGGGACGAGTATAGAATCAACCACAACTCTTGCTGACTTGCTGGAGAAGAGAAAGAAAGCAGCTGATGCCGGTTACACTTGGTCTTTTGTATATCTTTGCGATGTGAGTATGGCTGGCGGAGTCCCCCTTGGTCGCTCGCTTCACTCGCCGTCCACGCAAAGTCTACATCCTGAATAATGTCGCCTAGCAATCGAGAGCTCCGGCCTGGAGCAAAGAAACTCGTTAGGAATCAACACATGTGTTTCGTCTGTTCGCGTAGTAACCATTATCGCGTGGTACACCTAGATCGAACAAGGATCATCAGCACGCTTATTGATCAGACAGTCAAAATCGTGTTCGGAACGATTTATGCGAATAAAGCCAACGCTCTGTGGTCATGTAATTAGAGTTTCAAGGAGCTCGAAGACACGATCAAGGCGAACACCGAATCTCGGTAGGGCCTTGTAGGCCAGGATGTTGAGGCAAGCCAGTCAAAGCTTGGCGTTTCATGTCAGGCCTCGATCGCGTGGTAGTGCCGAGATCTGTGAGATCGTAAGACAGCCTATCAAATTTTAGCCTGAAGTCCGGAGGGGAGTTCGCATTCTCAAGGCAACACGAAGAATAGTAGGCCGATTTCGGGCATGTTGCTGATCAACTCTACATGCGCGAACAATTTGATTCCATGATTGCACTACCCGTTATCTTGGACTCGATCAGCTGCATCGTCTGCCTTGTCGTCTTTACTCTTTCCACCGGCATCGTAGCGGCTAGGTCTCGCAGACTCGTCAAAGTGCACCGTGTGACCACGTCTCCTCGCCGTCCTTGTGGTACCATCCTGATCCTTGTCGGCCCGGCCTGCACTTGCCGACCTTGAGCCTTTCATCGACGATTGAGGAGCACTTGACCGACGATTTGACTCGGTTGGGACGGCCCTGTCTTCATTGCTTTGCTCACTGGTGGTGGAAATGGTTTGCGACGAAGCAGAAGCAGATCTACCCTTGCGCACCCGCAGGAAGGGGGCGGGTGTTTTCGGCAAAGACGAGAGTATGTCACCTTCTTGATCGTCCAATTCATCCAAAATGGCTCTCCGGTCCGTCTCTAGAGGGACTGCATGGTCAGATGTGCGTGCCCTTTTATTCTTACTCAGTAGAGGTGCACGTTCGTCAGCCGCGCTTTCTCGCCGAGATGAATAAGGAAGAGAATCGAGACTGTCCTCAGAAGATCTGAAAGTGCCTAGAGCTGGACCAAGAGGTGTGCTTGGGTTGATGGAAGGTTTAGGCTCCTGCGGCATGGTATCGTCAAGTCTCCAGGACAATGCCAGAACACCAGCCAGAAGGATAACTGTACCTAGGGCAACCAGACCAGCATCCAGTCCGCTCAGCAGAGAAGCTTGCTGGAAGTATATGAGACCATCCAGTATGGCAATGATGTTGTATATGCAAAACACAAAGGGGTATAGTACACTGGTACTACAAAGACGAAGTCCCAGATGCATATAATACAGCTGTGAGAGAGCAAAGAAGAGCAGGGCCAACAGGATAAGCCACGACTCGAAGCGATTGAACTGGTTGATGTGGTCGACAACAGTCCTGACAATCAGCTCGACGGCGGACTTGGCCATGAGGAGTGAATGTGCTGAGAGTATACCAGAGATCAAGGCATACATCAGGCCGCGAATGATGCGCAGGCGGGATAGGCGCAACTGCATGGGCTTCGGTAGATGTAGGGTGAAAGACCTACTGATGCTGCGTGCAGGAGAGCCGGTGGAGGACGAGGAGCGCGGCCTGTCGGACTGATCAGACCAGTTCCGAATGATGTGCTTGTGGGAAGAGTAGACCTTGAGCATGTGGGCACCTATGACGGTGATGAAGGCGACCAGAAGTGTGCCAGCCATCCAGATGACGAAAGACCTTGCCTTCAGCAGATCAACGAGTTGTTGTAGATTATGTGCTGGCTCTGATATTGCTCCGAAAGTAGCTATCAAGGCCGCACCAACGCATGTTAGGAGAGTTCCTACTGCGGAGAATCTTGTGAAGGGCTCTTTCAGTAGCAGTGTAGCAAAGGCAGTGTTGAAGACCAGCCCGGATGCTTGGAGTGTCGACAGGACCGGCAAAGGCAGAGTGGTAATCTGGATTGTGCTCCCGATCAAGTTGGAGGCGACGAACATGAGCATTCCAGCCTGCCACCTCGGCCTCCTCCATGCTGACTTTCGTTCATCGTATTCCTTCTCGTCTTCACGCAAGTGGGACTGCCGCTGTAGGGTTAAGCCCAAGCTTTGTACTGATGTCGAGATCAGCCCGACGGTGACTCCAATCTGATACGACTCAGCAAGTGCGCCTTGGAACTGGGCGCTATACGTACAGCAATAGTACCTTGTGGGGAGAGATCACCCAGCCCTGGCATCTTGACAAGTTGACCTTAGTTCAAAAATGTCGAGCCTCGATGGATACATATTGGCACACTGGCTGCGATAGATGTTACTGAGACATGATAGACGTGGGAGTGCTCCGTCTGTAGCCAACTATGCTGTTACGTGGCTGGCAGGAGTCTAAGTATCACGAGGCGCGAGTCGCGGCAGTGACTTCCTCGACATGACATGCAGGTAAGCTAAGGTTGACATGCGGTGCTGGTGATGCCAATAAGTGACGTGTGATGCTCGGAACAGGCTTAGTTAGAGCCTGCAGGCGCTTGACTCGATTGGCTGCGTAACAGCGGTTCCTGAGCATTCCCAAGCCTGCGGGAGCATGTAATGGTGCATGCCTTTCAGGTCGTTATCAATGTTTCATAACTAAACCACTGGTTAACTTAACCTCTACGACCAACTCGAGCTTCTGTTGCGCCCATTGTAAGGAAGTCGCGCCTGGTAGTGTGGCGTCAGTATCGGCTAAACCATCTCCAAGCTTAGGAAGCCGCCAGAGACACTGCTTCATTCCACATCCAGCACAGCTGCACCAACCGGACATCCCGTCTACCTACACCACACCTCTTGAAGAGACCTAGATAGCCTTTCCACGGCACGACATACGCACACCCGCAAACATGTCGGCACAAGCACTCTCGGACGACCAGGTACGTGATCCATGACATCCAAGTCGACTTCTCATCAGTCACAGTCTGGTGCCGGAGCTAACACGTGAAATGTAGGTCGCCCAGGAGCTGAAGAAGATGACAGCCTTCATCAAGCAAGAAGCCATGGAAAAGGCTCGTGAGATCCACCTCAAGGCCGACGAGGAGTTTGCTATCGAGAAGTCCAAGCTCGTGCGACAGGAAACACAATCTATGGATTCCCAGTACGAGAAGAAGTTCAAGCAGGCTGCTATGTCTCAGCAGATTACACGCTCCACATCTGCCAACAAGACGAGGATACGGGTTCTGCAAGCACGACAGGAGCTGCTGGACAAGCTGTTCGATGAAGCCAGAAAGAAGATTGTCACAAAGGGCCAGGACCAGGATTACGATGACACGCTCAAGGGCTTGATTTTGGAGGGCATGTACATTCTCGCCGAGCCCAAGATCGGTCTGAGATGTAAGAAGAACGAGCAGGACAAGGTCAAGCAGGCCGCCGAGGCTGCAGCCAAGGAGTACAACGAGAAGACTGGCGACAAGTGTGAAACTGTCATCGACGAGAAGGAGTATCTGCCGGAAGAGTCGTAAGTATGCCTCCCACATATTGGTATTCCTCACTAACCCGCACCCAGCGCCGGAGGTGTCTTCCTCACTGGCAGCAACGGCAAGATCGAGCTCAACAACACTCTCGACGAGCGACTGAAGCTGTGTGAGACCGAGGCACTGCCCAGCGTTCGGACCACTCTGTTCGGAGCCAACGAGAACAGGCGATTCACCGATTAGATTCAACATCCTTCCAATCCAATATTTTACCGCAATCAGCGCTGGCGTTTCGAGTCTCATTCTCCGATGCATATAGTGGACTATCCATAACCGAGTCTATGTCCCAGAAATGGCTCGGCTTCATGTTTGCTGACACTACTGCTGTTAATCCCAAGATTCGTCCTGTGCCTATCCTTCATCCGATTCTACCTATTACACTGACGGCCTAATCTAATCGAGTGTGCTCAAGAGAGATCGAACCTAGTACTCTCCTCACGGTCGTCCAGGTAAGCACTGCTTTGCTGTCTACCTCACATATCGGCACTCCGCCGTGAGCCTTCGTTGGTGATGCAGAATAACTTAGGTAATCGATACGCTCTCCACGTACCATTCGATGCCTGCCTCAGGCCTCCAACGATAAGCTGATTCTTGAGCATCGTGGCCGCCAAAGTCCGATCTCGCGTTCCGATTATTGCATCAGTGGGGTAAAGTGTTCCTGCATACCTAGTCGTAGTGCTTGGGGACAAAAAACCAAAACAAAAATTCCAAACGTCGCCCTCTTGTGAGCAGTTCTCTTCTTACATCTCTAGCTGCGACAGATACTTGAAACACTGAAGCAACATGGATAACATCGTCAACAAGATTCAGTCGACCTTCACGGGCTCCGGCAGCGGCAAGAAAGCCCTCCTGCTCGGGTCCGGTTTCGTTACGAAGCCTACCGTGGAGATCCTCGCCAGAGAAGGTGTTACAGTCACTGTTGGTAAGTCACAAGTCACTAGTCACAGAAGACGAGGATCATACTGTAAGCAACGATGCTGACAACGGTTCTTCAGCCTGCCGAACTCTGTCTTCTGCCGAGAAGCTCTGCGAAGGCATCTCCAACACTCGACCTCTTTCCCTCGACGTGAACGACGATGCCGCTCTTGACGCTGAGATGGAAAAGACAGACCTGGCAATCTCCTTGATTCCATACACCTTCCATGCCACGGTCATCAAGTCTGCTATTCGCAAGAAGAAGGATGTCGTCACGACCTCATACGTCTCACCTGCAATGATGGAGCTCGACGGAGAGGCGAAAGAGGCTGGAATTACAGTGATGAACGAGATAGGTGTTGACCCTGGTCTTGATCATCTGTGGGCTGTTAAGACTATCCATGAGGTTCACCAAGCTGGAGGCAAGATCACCTCCTTCAAGTCCTTCTGCGGTGGTCTCCCAGCTCCAGAAGCCTCAGACAACCCGCTGGGTTACAAGTTCTCATGGTCGTCTCGCGGCGTTCTCCTGGCTCTACGAAACACCGCCAAGTTCTACCAGGACAACGAAGAAGTCACATATTCTGGTCCAGACCTGATGGCCTCCGCAAAACCATACTTCATCTACCCTGGCTTCGCCTTCGTAGCGTACGGCAACAGAGATTCCACTCCCTACAGGGAGAGGTATAACATTCCTGAGGCACAGACGCTGATCCGAGGCACCATGAGATACCAGGGCTTCCCAGAGTTCATTAGGGTCCTTCTCGACATCGGTTTCCTTTCCGAAGACAAGCACGACTTCCTGAACCAGCCAATTCCATGGGCTGAGGCGACGAGTAAGATTCTCGGTGCAAGTGGTAAGGGTGATCAAGATCTTCAATGGGCAATCTCAAGCAAGACCAAGTTCGCAAACAACGAAGAAAAGGACCGCATCATCTCAGGGTTGAAGTGGATTGGCGTCTTCAGCGATAAGCCCATCACTCCCCGTGGTACACCCCTCGACACCCTTTGCGCTACACTTGAGGAGAAATGCCAGTATGAGAAGGGCGAGAGGGATATGGTCATGCTGCAGCACAAGTTCGGCATCGAGTGGGCGGATGGAAAGACCGAGACGAGGACGAGCACACTCTGCGATTACGGTGACCCGAACGGCTACTCGAGCATGGCTAAGCTGGTTGGTGTTCCATGTGCCGTTGCTTGTTTGGCCATTCTGGAAGGTCGTATCAAGAAGCCTGGTGTGCAAGCCCCAATCACCTGGGATCTAGCTGAGCCGTTGCTTGTGGAGCTCCAGAAGAAGTACGGTATTGAGCTCACTGAGAAGACCATTGATTAGATCAAGATCTGGCGGATATAGACAAAAATGACATGACCTGACGACGCCTTTGAAAAGACCCTGTTGCTTCACATGTTTATCTAATTCTCAGAGACTCAAGACGACCAATGTTTCGTTCGGGACCAACCTGGCGGTTTGAGCACCACTTCGAGTTTCCGTCCGGGAAATAGTTACGCCGACTGCTAATCGCCTTACTGCCTAGATGAATTGTCGCTAAGTCGGCGCTAGGAAATAGCGCGCCTCGAGGCCGGGGGGCACTGTCTAGTATTCCAAAGTTCTTGCATCCCTGGTGGCACTTTTGTAAACGGATGTCGATCCTGAGACTACGTGGCATATGCCTTGCTGTGCCCCGAAGCGTGTCCCAGCCAAGTTTCAGCGGCATAGCTCTAGTCAGGCTGAACGTCAATATCCCAGACACAAACTAGGTCAAAAGTTCCGAGGCCATGGTGGTGGCAGTGCCGCTCAGTATGGGTGTCAGCCTACTTCATCACCTCAACTTCTAGTCAATCCTTCTAGTCTTGCAATGTATTGCTGAATCTATCACGATCAATTGCAACAACAATGAAGCTCCCCAAGTATGAATACCAAACTCTCACAGAACCTGGCCGCATCCGCCTACTCAGGTACGGCCAATGTGACTTCGACAAGAAACCGAGCATCGAAATCAGCCTTGAGACATTCAAGATCGACGAAGCGCCGCCATACCTCGCCCTCAGCTATTGCTGGGGGAAGAAGAAGGCAAATAAGGACATTGTCTGTGATGGCAAGACGATCCGTGTGACGACTACATTGCTCGAGGCCCTAGAGCATCTCTACCCTCGTATGAACAGCAATTCAGAGGACTCCCCCAAATGTCTCTGGATTGATCAGCTATGTATCGACCAATGCAACCCTCAGGAGAAAAACCATCAGGTTGCGCTAATGGGCAATATCTATTCGAGTGCCGTGCGGACTGTTATTTGGCTCGGACCAGATCGAGGATTTGCACGAGAAGCGTTTGATCTCGTGCAGCAGATCTTTGCGGTGGTCGAGCTAGAGTACCCCGATCACAAGAACCGGGCGGACTTGCCCTACAGGATGTTTGATGGAGAGCTGCATGCTCAAAGAGGACTGCCTGAGCGTTCCGACGGAGCATGGGTCGCGCTAAGAGCTTTGCTAAATAGACCGTGGTTCAAACGCCTATGGGTGCTGCAAGAGGTAGTGCTCTCCAGGGAAGATCCGTCTGTTGTCTGCGGACTGGAGGACTGCTCCTGGTATGTGCTTTCGGTTGTATGTGGGTGGGTAGGAATGAATTGTTATGTTGAGCAATCTTATTGTCCCGACACAGTCTTGAATGTCGGTGAAATACGATACGTAAGCTACGGGAAAGCGAGGCTGGACCTCGTGTCTCTGGTCCCCATGATAGCTCCGCATTTTGACTGTACCGACGCGAGAGACAAAGTCTTCGGCTTGTTGGGCCTCACCAGCCAGGATGAACGTGATCGTGTCATTCCAGACTACAATCTTAGTCCCACAGAACTTTACCAGGATTTGGCACGCGACATAATTTGCCGGCAAGGAAATCTGGTGTGGTTGAACATGCAACTGGGTCATAACCGACACATCAGAGACCTCTTTCGCCGAATTGGGAGCCGACATCTGTGGAGGAACGCTCCATCATGGGTTCCTCATTTTAATATGCATCCTCGGTTGTTTCCCCAAAGCATGAATAGTGTCCTCGTACACGAAGAGGCCGGAAGGGTGTTAACATGGCCAGAGCAATTCCGAGCGTCAGATGATACTCGCGCCGAGTTTCGAGACGTCCCCAGGTCTCCTGAGTGTGCCGAAATGCCGATGCTATCACTCAGAGGACTGCAGGCTGACACATTACGTTGTCGCTTCGAAGTAAATACTTACAGAAGTGTTTTATGGCAGGCTCAGAAATGGAGACAGCGGACTCGGTTCGGTAAGGCAGGGTGGGGAGATTGGCGTGGTCAAACTGTCACTTTGTATGATTATGTGTCTGGCATGCGTCGGCCAATCTGTCTGAGGTTGTGGTCTGAGGTGCTGAGGTCTCATCCAGACGCGGATATCGTGCTGTTAGCGCGGTCAATGTGTGAGGCAACAACTACGAACAGGGGTGAGGACTTCGAACCGCTCGAGGACGCTGACTTCCATGACTTCTGCGCTTACATGGTGGAGATCTATAATGCCTGGGGTGGAAAATTCGAACATTCTCATTCACGATTTCATAAAAGTTTCGACGTGCTGCGACAGCTTGAGGAGGGTGGCATTAGTTCCCGATACCAGTCTTTGATGGAACGTTCTTGTCACATGCGAAGGTGCTTCATCACTGAAGGCGGGCGAATAGGCATTGGGCCCACCAGCATGAAGAAGGGTGATATGGTAGTTGTCCTCTTTGGTGGCGGAACTCCTTACGTGCTTCGCAGCTGGAAAGGGAAATGGCTGCTCCTCGGTGACTGCTACGTGACTGGTCTGATGCAAGGTGAAAGCATCGGGAAGTGGCGCGCTGGGGAGTTGCAAGAACAATGGTTCGATATAGTATGATCTGGAGGAGCTCGTAGAGCTGCTTGTGCGAATCATTTCATTGAGCGTTTTGTACACCAGAGAGCACATCCACACCTCGTGGGAGGTACTGGCAGAACACGAACATGACTTCGAGCTTCGAGCCGACCTACGATATATCTCCCAAAACCCGATCAGGGAATGAAGTCGAGGGATAAACTTGCCCAGTCAGACACAGGATGTTTCGATTACGAGTCGGAGCGATAGTAAAGGATCACGTGCGAGGATTGTGACTGCCTTGTTGCCTTGAATTAGCGTCACGGCTCGTGGATCAAGTCCGACGCGCTTTCTTCAACTTTACGCGAAGTTTCGCGTGTGCTTTGGAAGGCAAGCCACCACCTGCTTACTCTCCCTGTTAAAGGCTCAGTTGGTGTCTATGGCCTAGCTGAGACTCACTGAAGCGGTACTTGATGTCTCAACCACAGAAGAAGGATATAGCCGACTTCTTCAGACCATATGCTAAGGCCATCCCCCGCAAACGGCCAACTCCAGATCTAGAAGATGATACGATAGTCGTCAGGTCAGACAGAAGCACACTGAGCACACCGAGCACACCGAGCACACCTGTGACGAGCAGGAAGCTTGCCCACTACAAGTCACATTCCCACAGATCTCCCTCGCGCCCAATCGTGAGTCCGCTGGCGACACCACAAACTGGCAGAACCGTGTCGATCGCCATACGCAGCCCTATAGGCGCAAGTACTTTCAAGCACGCATCTGGTAAGAAATCGTTGTTTGAACAACCTGTCAACGGGTCGCAAGACACTCCCAAGCCTTCGACGTCTTTCTCGTTCGCAGATGTACCTGCGGTGTCCCGTAAGGTCGTCGAACATGGTAACGTCGTGGAGGTGCGAGATTCAGATGACAGTGACAACGAATCTCTGCAATCCCTGACCGGTATCCTGTCCTGCAGACCAGACGACAATGGGCTTGTGAACACATCTCAAACGGACGCGTCGTCAAAGCAAGAGGAGGAACGCCGCAGTTTACTTAGTCTCTATACTGGTGGTCGCTCGAATCCTATCCTTAAGAAGGATCGGCTGAAAGAGCTACACAGGTTGGAACAGGCCAATAGGTTTGATTTGAGCGGCATATTCGACGATGATCGGAAGGATGAAGAGAGGCGAGCTGCACTTGCAGAGGCCAATGCCGAGCTTGAAGAGTCAACGAAAGAGTTCGAAGATGGTAAACAGGCAGAGATGGACAAGAAGATGCTCGCTGCAATATTGTCGGGCAACACATCGGATGACGTGGAACAGGAGGAGTTTTCGAGGGTAATGAATGCTGTGGATAGAACGGAAGCTTTTGCAGCAGAAAAGAGGTTCTCATTCTTCCGAAGAGAAGGTCCTAGAGGCTTGTCGAGTTCAAAAAAGGCAAAGAAGGAATTTCCCCCTTCATTGATTCCAGGCTCCTTGTGGCCGCGCAAGGACACTGCAGCCCGGGATCGAGCGTACCTATCCGGCTTCGTCACAGAGCTGGCTGAGCACAATACAGTCGACGACGAAGCACTCCGGTGGACCTTCGATTCTGCTCTTTCGGAAGTGCGAGACGACTTGCGTCAATCCTACATCGACACCATCATGGTTGCAAGCCCGAGCTGGACGCGTTCGAACGTCACCCCAGACAACGTTCAAAGTATCTTCACCGAGCTAGGAGCAGACCCGCATGCTCTTCGCGACGGCACACCCATCGGGGTCCGTTATCATCTCGCAAACGAGTCTCGAGGGCACGACTACAAGCAGCTACTCATTGCTCTCAAGCTAATGGCCTGCATTTGCACCGATATGGACTTCGCAACCTTGAGCAAACTGACTTCGACCGTCTCACGGCTGTCGTTGGACGCGTACCTCATGTCCAACAAACTCGTCTGTCACGCTGTTGAATCACTGCTTAACGAACTCACCAACCTTGACAATTCAGACTCGCGCTCCCACGTGCATGAACGCCTGGTTTCAGATTTGGGCACGAACCTTACGGATTCGATGCTGCAATCCCAATTTCTGGCTCACTTCATCCCAACGAATCCTTCCGCAGCAAGACTACGACGTCGGCTCGCGTCTACATTCTTGTTTGGCGCTGACCAGACTGAGAAGCTGTCAAAGTCGTCCTCATCCACCTCCACGACATCACCTCTTGTCCGCATTACCAACATGCTCTCAGAGCACGCTCTCTTCACAACAACCAAGACCCTCTCCGCCCTCGAAGATGCGAACTCGTACTCTACGCTCATGGCCCAGACGGCCATGCTTGACGCAGTGATTGACGATGGCCTTCGCCTTGAATCTTTCCAGTCCCGTCTTGAACAACAACAGTTCAATGCGAGTGTCGATACGCTGGCTGACCATATACATGCTCTCTCGGTGAATATAGCCGATACAGGCGCAAGTCACATGCGACGGACGGAAGCCAAGGATGCTTTGCAGGCATTGCATTTTAGACTTGTGTACCAAGTTCGGACAAGGCCGAGGAGGAAACGACATGTTTTCGATCGAGACGGAGCATTCAATGACGGGGAAAGAGCGGTCGGAAAGAAAGGTAGGGGTGAGATTGCAGATGCATTTGAGACCGAGGGGACAAAGAGAAGTGGTGAGTTCATGAATAAGTTTCTCAAGAAGAAGGCAGCCAAGCCGGACGGCCTTAGCACGTAGATGGTACATTCTCAGTCAATGAAATCCTGCCACCAGGCAATGAGTGCTCTTCCGAAGTCTTTGAACTTGCAGACAAACGGTGCACAAAGCGTGTTGCCATGGTTGTGCATCGGAGCTGGCTTCCACTCCTGAACAATGGTTGTGATCAGGACAAAGGCAGCGGAAGAAGGGAATCTGCTTGATTGTCGAGGCCTGACATTGTACGCTCATTGAGAGACTGATCGGTCAAAGGAAGATACTAACAATGCACCACTGTATGCCTTCCGCAACAAAGCCACCCGTTACCAGCATAAGAACCATGAGCTTGCCCAGAGAATTACTGACATCAAACACATCATCAGCAGAAACATTCACAAGTACCCATCAGCAAAACCACGCAAAAGACTTAGTCCAACAACATCAAGCACTAACCCACAAAACCGACAAAACCGACAAGATGAATCTCTTCCGTTGTCTGTCAGACCGCGACGAGCGGCGCCGAGACGCTCTCCGAGAGCGGATGCTGCGCGAGGCGCACGAGAGAAATGCGCAGAGACGACAAGCAGCGCGCAACGAAGAGCTTCGCGCGCGTTTCCCGCAGCAGACCACCGCGCGCTACCAACCAACCGTCAGACGCGCACATACAGTCCACGCGCGCCCCACACAGGCCACGCCAGCTCCTCCCCGTCCCCAGCCGCAGCCCCGTCGAGGCAGACACGCCATCCGCAACGCCTTCGAGGGCAGCGAGGTCGAGAGCTACGTCTACCAGCCGAACGTCCAGCGCCCTGTCCACGATCTCAGAGTGGGCATGGTCTCGGCGCGCTCTCGCGTCCCCGAGCCGTTCTACTCCGCGGCCCAGCACGGTGCCGAGCGGCACTGGGAGCGCGCGGTGCCGGACATCGCGATCGCGGTGCCTCGGTCTACTTCGCGAACAACAACGACAGGTGCGTATCAACCCCAGCCTTCTACTGCTGATGTTCGTGTTCGTATTCACGCTCACACTGTCCATAGGAGCCGGTCGGCGGAGGCGCCCGAGGTATACGATCCTCAGCGGCGTGAGGCGAGGGTCGAGAGATCGAGGCGAGTGCCGGTGGGAAGGAGGAATAGTAGGCCGGCGCAGCCCGTAGGTCAGTGTCCGCCGGGGTGGATATAGGGGATGGATAGAAGAGTGCTCGTTGCTGGACAAGGGCATAGTATACATGTACCAATGAAATGTTAATGACAATGACCACACCATCCGCAATCTTTGTCACACAAAGCCCAATCGTATCCATCGTTGACATGGTCATAGGCCTCAGTAGCATGTTGGCGTCTCTTCTTCGCTTTTCCACTCTTGGTGTAGACCGTGCCCTCTTTGACGAATGTGATCGGCTGGCGACGTAGGGGGAGAGAAGTCTGTTCAGCGTTAGGCGGAACACAAAGTTTGGAATGAGAGCTCTCACCGCTTCGTGCTCAACTGTGCTACCTTGTCTTCCAGCACTGCTACTGCCAAGATCCAGGTTTTGCATTTCTTGGGCCAGAGATACCAGGAGTGAATCAGGTTCAGCACCTGCGGCAGCATGTCCCACTATGGAGCTGTTGTCTAGCTTCCTACTTGTGGGTAGGGCTGGTGAACCGTCTAGCGCTTTGTCCTGCATGTGCTGTGTCTTACGTTGCTGTTTTGCCTGGTTGGCTCGCACTCGTGCGGTTAGGGACGATTCTTCAGACGGGCGACGAAAAGGACCCTTTCCTTTGCCTTTGCCGTGGGGATTGTAGGACGGCCCTTGAGATTGTTTCACTCGCTTTCTTGATTCTGCCTGCACGGTTAGCCAGGCTCTCTGGTTTAGCCCTGAGCGATACAACTGGTACAACCTGGGCAAATGGACGACATCCCCAACGCTATATTTCAGATACAGGTCCGGTAGTGGTCTCTGCTGGAATAGAGGCTTCGAGCTTTCGCTGGTTTTGTCGTATTCCTTGAGCATAGTGGTCTTGGTGCGAATCCAGTCGTGTAGCACGTCGGGTCCAAAGCCACCATCGCGCTCTATGCAAGCCTGAAGACCAAGCAGTTGTCTCCCTAGACGGCGAGGCTGGAAATACTCCATGAGCTGGAGGTCGATCACACCGTGCAGGTTGATGCCAAAGTGACTGAACATCGCATCAGAGTCGTTGCGAACGTCAAAGACTACCTTGACAATATTCTCCGATTCCAGGGCTGACTTCAGGGAGAAACCACCGACGTGGGTGATGAAGGATTTCTGCTGTAGCGTGAAGACATCAACAATGAGTGTCTGTTGCATTGGCAAGACATGGAGCTGCAGCATGTCTAGAGTCCCGAATCTGCCTAGCTTGTGGCCTTCAGCGTCGAGGTAGAGAGAAGTGTGGTTGCTCAAACAGGATGACATGTGTTTCAATGCGGTTCGCAATGAGTCCTCATTATCGATGAATGAGTATGCCATTGCTACTTTCCTCATGGAAAGTAATCGAGCACGCTTGTTGCTAGCTGCAGTAATTGTCGAGGCTCGGAGCCGTGAGTCGAACGGGGTGAGGATATCAATCTTTGTAGTATATGCTGTGAAACAGGTGGATGCTCACAAGCTGTAGGAGAGCCGTGGGAAGAGCAGAGATGTGGTCTTGTATCGGGCTGTCTGTCAGACTGGCCACCTACTATAGCATATTTGACACTGCAACGACGGCTGGGCAATTGGTAGAACAAAAGCAGTCAAGCGACCGCATACTGCTACCTTGCATGAGATATCATTTGCTGTCAGACCGCGTACGCATGATGTGTCACTCTCTGTTTGGCTGATGCAACTCGCAACACGACAGCGCACGATAGGACGGCAGGCTTTCTCGTGTCTCATTGGATCTTCAAAGGTAGTTCGTACCGAAAGAGTATTCGTGCATAATCTTCGCACCGACGCCTGCTTGTTGTGTTTACCGCACTTTCATCGTCAGACAACATCGCCCGCGGAGCCGAAGAAGAGGAGAGTCGGTGCTAGTGCAGCATCGCTCTTAATCTCAAGAGGTGTGTTGTAGCTGCTTAGGCCTGAGTCACATTCTTTTATCCAATGGCAACATCGTCACTGGGATCTCAGCTGAGAAGACGATATTGCCTTTAAAAGGAAGCCAGCTGGCGGGCTATGGGTCACAACAAGGGTTCTCTTGGTGTCGGCGCTTGGACTATGTAAGCAGCCCGAACGGTTTCCATCTGCGCATTGACTCGGGTGCGAGAGGGCATCGATCTGCGGTCAATTATGGTTGGTGTTTTGTCTGGGAATGCAATAAGACTGAAATCCTGGAATTCACCAAGTCCTTTTGATGACAAGCTGGGATCGTGAGGGTTTGGTATGGAGCTTTTTCCGCGCTCCGCGTGCACGTTGGTCATCTAGACCTTTACAAGAATTGATCTTGAGGCCGCAACCTTTACTGTCATCACATTCGACCACGATAGTGGATGAATCATCGTATACCCTCTGTACGCGAGAAATATGAACTTTGATTAGCTTCCCTTGGGGTGTTCGTTGTGGGCAAGTGCAATTCAGACATTGCGTAAATTAACGACTTGGCACATCCAGTCTTAGCAACCTACATACCACATAGGATACACATTTTACCACCTACATCAGTACTAGTCTCATATCGTCCTATGACCATCACACCGATTTGGGAGCTTCCGCTCAACCTAGCGTGGTCTGGGGGCGGGAAGAGCTCTAATCTGATTGTGGAACAGTGGCTCCGTTCTGTAGCTACGTCATGCAGTGTAGGCCACGCAGCTTCCGAGATCCCGTATCACCGCTACCAAACACCTCTAGCAGTACGAAACACGCCATCTGTGAACAATACCTTGCAACCACAAGACATACCACCCTGCCATTGCTTTGACCACCCTCTCACCAATTTCAGCAACTGATCAATACAGTAGAAGTCAGCCACTGGACCAAGTGAGGTAAACAAGGAGCTCCGACCCGCATCCCCCAGCTACCCAGACCTACACCTCCACGATGCAGTTCTTCACCCTAGCCACCCGCACGGCTCTACGCAGCAGCTTCCGCCCTACCCGCCACGCCCTATCACCCCGTCAAGCTGTCCGGTCTTTCAGCGCCCAGCCCCGTCTGCTCCTCAAAGAAGACGCCGACCGCAGCCCCCAAGAAATCGAGCAGCACAAGCAGGAGCACCTCAGGAAGCAGGAGAGGGGCGAGGGCGAATGGGACCGCAATCTCGCTAGCCGCGGCGAGGAGAGTATTGCTGCAGACAAGGACGCGGACAACGTCCAGGACCACGACAAGCACATGGAGGATTTGCAGAAGCAGACGGCGGGCCAGAGTGAGAAGGAGCACCCAGAGGGAAAGGCCGAGTAGAGGTGTGGGGATAGATGGGTTGGTATGAGTGGTGAAGACTGGTGTATGGACCTGGGAAGAAGAGTGTGAGGAGATGTCGTGAATTTGACGGTGCTGTTGGTCTATTAGCAGGCTGCTGGATATATGAAGATTGCTATGTGTATGCTTCGTGTCAATCTAAGTTGATGTTATGTCAGATTGTCCACCCATCTGAGGAACTGCAGAATGGTCTTCTGAGGCTGGTGCTGTTAGTGCACAGGTGTATTGTTCTGCGACCACTAGAAACAGCGGCGGACCAGATAACAGGCCTGGCAATGTTCGAATGTATGACTAGAGATGAGCAATGCGCGGCATAGTCCCAGCTCGCTTCGTTGGACTGCATTCCTATGACTGCCAGTACTCAGTCTCAGGGGATATCTAATGCCTGTTATGATACCTGGTTCCGCGCCCAGTCGTCTAATACTAACCGCTTTCAACCAGCTCGCTGCCACTATATTAACAAGCCAATCCGAAACAAGACACTGACTAATGAAGGCCAGCTTCGACTTCAATCTGGTACACCACCACTCCACCCTCACAGCCCAAAAGGATAGGTCTCGCCAGCACTGGGCGGTTCTTCCGGCTGTGCGGTTTCGAACGCCTGCACCGCATAGCTCTTATCGAACCAGACATAGCCATCAAACTGCTCGGGCAAGGCCGCTCGAACGTAGTGGCTGTAACGCTCTGTCGCGGGTCGGTAGATGACGCCGATGAACCGCTCCAGTCTAGGCTCGAGAAGCGCTTGTCTCAATTCGCTGTCCATGCGGCCGTCTCGCAGATCAAGCAAGAAGTTCGGAACCCCCGAGTCGTGCATCAGTCGCTCGTACGAGTCCTTGCGCGAAGGCACCACGTCCATGACAGACATGGGGTCGTCCCACTCGTCCGCCGCTGCAACGGTCCCTGTGTGCGTGCCGCACCCGATGATGCTGCAGCTGGCGCCCCACTGCTCCTTGCATAGCTGTCCGATGTTGAGTTCATCCCGCGCCTCGCCCTTCCCTGTATGCCTCGCATCTCCGACGTGTGAATTATGCGCCCACACCACGGCTTTCGCACCGCTCCGGTGCTTCAGCAACTGCACAAGCGTCTGGAAAAAGTGCGTATCCCTCCGGTTCCACGAGTCGTCCTGTCCGTAGAACATGCTCCGGTAGTATCCCTCCGCATCCTTGACGAGTCTCGCGTTCATCTCCGCATCGAAGAAGTCTTCGCCGTCGTGTCGCGACAGCTCCAGTCTCTTCTCGAGTAAGTCCTTTAGGACCCTGACAACGCCCTGCTCACACGGCGCGGCGCGCTGCATCCACGCGTGCCGCCCATACATCGCGGGGTCTTCCGCCCAGGGCTCAAGACACGAATACCGTTTGCGGGCCAGCCGCGCCGTCTCCGGATCCACGCGATCGAGATACTCGATCACCGCGCGCATACTCTTGCCCATTGAGTACAGGTCGAGTCCCCCAAACATAGTACGCTCGCCAGCGGGCACACTTCCGTTGTACTTACGCAGCCAGTCCACGAAGTCCGAGGTCTCCTTGTTGCGCCACATCCATCGCGGGAAGTGATCGAACACTCGGAGGTCCCTTGTGTCTTTCGGCGAGTGGTTGGCAGGCATGTGCCTCACATAGCGGTCTAGGGCCTTGGCATCAGGCCAATCGCCTTCGATGGCGACAATGTTGAAGCCGTAGTGGGTGATTAGGCGTTTCGTGATGGCGGCGCGAGCGCGGTAGAACTCGGAGGTGCCGTGGCTTGCGTCGCCAATGAGGACGACGCGCGACTGGCCGTATGTGTCGAAGTGGGAAGCAAAGTCTTTGCTGTCAATGTTGGGAAGAGATTGAGCAGCATTTGCGATCATGGGCGGAATGGCCCGCGCCATCTTGTCGGGTTGGCGGAAGAGTTGGCGGATTGAGGAAGCCAGGGTGGGCTAAGGGTAGTTGCGTTGAGGGATAATGACTATTGCTGTTCGCTTGTCAGCTTGGGTTGTGTCACTGTTAGTATCAACTATGAGGTCGGTCGCTCCTGCAGAAACATCGCTCGTAGGAGCAAAGACGTTTGATGAATTGCATCGGTCCTCAGCATTGCATCAGTTCTCATAATTGCATCATGCTTGTCAGCTTATCCTTGAAGCGGAAACCCTCCCCGACACCTTAAAGCAGGTTGTACCGCGATTGTGATACAGGCAGAGACAAGACACGTTCTTGGTGTGAAGGCAAAGGGTAGACACTCTGTCGAGCCAGTCTCATGGATTGTGCTCGCTCGACGATGATGAAGCTGCGGAGAGCAACAAGATAGCGGAGTGGAACTGAATGGCGACTTACTAGGAGTGAGCCTGAGGCCTTACAAGCCAAGACCTTGGCACTATGACAGTGGGTTCTCTCAACCGTCACTGGGACAGTCTTCATTCACCAAAAGGTGACAAGACTTCTCACATGCAAGGGTCACGAGGAAAGTAGTCTTTAGGTGACCACTCGCATGCACGTCTAAGCACGAACGGGAAGAGCAATAAAGTGGTGTATCATTTTGACACTTTCAATGATGCCCAGGTCGCTACTCATCAGCTGTGATAAGGCTGGCGATTACAGCTCGAGATCCTCGTCGCGGTATTGGTCCCTGATAGTGCGATACATGTCTCCTGTCGCAACACCTCCCAAGTTTGTAATGAACAGGTCAATCTTTGTCGCTTCCACAAACTCGGTGATTGGGTTCTTCACGCTCTGCAGGCCAAGCTGCATCTCTCTGTCCTGGTACTCGACCACATTTTGCACATCGCCATAATCGACATAGTCGAAGGGATCGTAGGGGAACAGTGGGGACAGTTTGTAGGTTTCTGCGAGGACAATGACGGGTACACGATGGCACTTGGCCGCGGTGACAAGAGATCTTGTGCCTGCCTCGGCCACGATTGAGCCGTTCCTGAGGACACCGTAGGCAGGGATGATGACTTTGTTGACGCGAGACATGATGGCAAAGATTGCGCTGTCTGGGACCAACAGAACGGTGACGCCTTGTGCTGTGAGAGGCTTGGAGAAGGAGTCAAAATCGAGATCAGCATCTTCGTCGCCGAGCTTAGTACCCATGATTGCGGCATGAGTCTTTTTGTGGTTGTTTGGGTATGACTCTGCTTGGATAAGAGTGAATTTCCGCTTGGTGGCTGCCTTCAGCAAGAAGCGCTGAACGACGGCGGAAGATGAGGCTGTAAAGATGGTTTCTTGGGGGGATATGTGCTCGAGAGCATAGGCAGCGACTTGGTCGTCGGCTTGATCCAATTCATCGACGATCTCTGTGATGGCTTCCAGCACCTCTGCTCTGAAGTCCGTAATGGGAGGCTGACCCATGGCGGCGGGAGTCGAGCTTCCACTTCTAATGGGGGAGCCCGTGCCTGGTGTGCCACGCATTGTGGGATGGCCGATCATGCTGAACATAGAAGTGACTGGGGGTCTTCGCTCGGGGGTGCCGGTTTGTTGAGATATTAATGCCGGTCTGGAGTGCATGGTGGTGTCTTCCCTCCTGGAGAATATGGCAGATGCGGACATGGGCGGAGCAGGCAGCTCAACAGCTGGGGTGGGTGGTATTGAGCCAATTTCACTCGAGGCCGGCGAAGCGATATCTCTGTTCTCCTCTTCCTCGCGGATGGCACCCAAGACTCTTCGCACGATGTTGCCGACGGTGAGCTCTCTGGGGGCAGCTTCGACCAGCCTCTTGCCGACATCCTGGACGCGGACAATGAGCTTCCCTGGCTCGGTGGCTTTTGTGTTGGAGACGACTTTTCTGAGCAGCCAGGCAGTAGCAAGAGCGCATTGTTTGGGGCCACGTATTTGCCGTCTTCGCAGTAACGATACGAGGTACTCAATCGACTTGTCGACAGGCCAAGATGGCAAGTTTGCTCGAAAAGATGCCAGGCCAGGCGGGGGTGGTAAGTCTGCTGCCATGGCAGATCGAGTAATGAGTCAGATATCGAATGCGCCAGGGGAACAGTTCGTTGGTTCGATGGCTCGCGAGATCAGATTGACGCAGATAGTAGGTCGTCAGCAGGGTGCGCTGCGCTCTTCAAGGTGTAGCGTGGGTGTTAGTATTACGGTGATTTTGGAAACTCCTTCACATGCACTGCCAGTGATGTTTAGCCTTCAACCTGTCGAAAATGTGAATGCGCAGGAAGCTCCACTCAGTGCGGAATGAGTCGTGCCTGCACTTGCGGAAACAGAGTCGCTTGGGGCCGACGCCGACGCCGACGCCAACGCCAATGATCCTAGTGCTGGGCTCATCTCTGCTTGGGAAGTGCTGACATGCACTGTCGTGGCTTGCATCCACCCATCTCCCCGCGAACTACCTGATGCCCAGGCATTTGGACTTGCCATCTCCTAGTACCTAATACTAGTACCTAACTCTACAACATCTGCCTGTCTTGGGCCAGAGATTTGCTTCTGCACATACCACTTAGCCCTACCCTCGCTGAACAGCTGCACGCTTTGGTCCCCAGTTGAGCTGCAACTCCAAGCACCATTCACCATGTGCGGAATATAGACGACTCGTACCTCATCTCGCTACTCTGCGCCATGAATTCTCTCAATTTCCTGTCAGCCAAGGTCATTGGTCAACCTGTCACCAGGCCACGCTCCAAATCGCAAGGCGTCGACCTGCGTCGGAAGCTCAGCGACGACTTAGTACGCGGCAGGTCACTTAGCGCAGACAAAGTACCTCAGCTCGTCAAGCCCGAAGACCCGTCCGAGTCAGATGCCGCAACACTCCCCCCAGCTTCCGACGTCGATGCTGACGCCGATGGCGATGGCGATGGCGCCGAAACTCCCGTACACGAAGCTGAGGAGGACGAGAAGCAACTGCTGCTCGCCGACGGCAAGAAGGAGGATCTGACGTTTCAGATCCGCTTACAGTCCATCTTCAAGAGGATCGCTGATGCCATTACTGCTATACTTGCCACCATCGGCATACCTGTTGTCTATGTTGTCAAACAGTTCCGTGACGACGCTGGCCACTACTCAACTCTGGTGCCTTTCACGCGCAGGAAGCGGAGGCTGGACACCAAGTCCAAAGCTCAGCCCGAGAGAGACGAGCTGTCAGAAAAGCCATCCAACCGCATCTTCAGCGAGACCAAGCTCAACCATTCCTACTCTAGCGATTCATTGAGTTCTAGGGCTACCGACACCGATGCAGAGCGGAAAACGAGCAAGACCCGCAAGCAGAAGAAAGCCCACCTCGATGTCGACGAATTCACCCACAAGCGCAGATCGAGTAGGATACGCCTGCTGCAGCACGACGACGTGACTCAGAGACGTAAGAACCGCCTGGCAGACAATGCTGCTCCACCAGATTCGGGCCCCTTGACCGTCGACAACATCAAATCTCCCATATCAGCCTCCTCCGCCAACAAGCTCAGATATCCCCATGCTCCACAGCCACCTCGTCCGCTGGTCCCCAGGAGGCAGCCCTCTTATTCCAACCTCGCACAGCTCGCATCACACTCCCACCGGAGGCACGCACATGCCCCCCAATTTCAGCAAAAGACTCTTATCCTCGACCTTGATGAGACTCTGATCCACTCCATCGCAAAAGGCGGCCGCATGTCATCCGGCCACATGGTCGAAGTCAAGCTCAATGCTCCGGTCTATAGCCCCGTGGCCCAAGCTGTCCCAGGTCAGCCCACCCCGGCGCCACGTGTAGTCGGCCCCCACCATCCCATCCTTTATTACGTCCACAAGCGTCCTCACTGTGACGAGTTTCTCCGCAAAGTATGCAAATGGTACAAAGTCGTTGCTTTCACCGCCTCGGTCCAGGAGTATGCTGATCCAGTCATCGACTGGCTCGAGCAGGAGAAGAAATACTTTGCCGGCAGGTACTACAGACAGCATTGCACGTTCCGGAATGGGAGCTACATCAAGGATCTGAGCACCATTGAGCCGGACTTGAGCAAGGTGATCATCCTGGACAATTCGCCTGTCAGCTATGTTTTCCATGAAGGTAGGCATGTCTGTTTTCTCGTAACATGAGTGGCAAACTAACACGTTGGCACAGACAACGCGATACCCATCGAGGGCTGGATTAATGACCCTACAGACAACGATTTACTTCATTTGATACCCCTGTTAGAAGCGCTGCAGTACGTGACGGATGTAAGGGCCCTGTTGGCCCTGAGGCGAGGAGAGGCCGAATCAAGTGCCGCCACTAGTGCTGCTGCATGAATCGCATCCCGATAGATCCTGAGGACTTGGAAGACGCCAGTGTACCTTTTTCGGAGCTCTATCAAAAGCATGCCTGTAGAAGCACCGGAGCTCTGTAGAGAAAGAAAGCATTGCATGTTCCCCATTGTACAGGCCGCAATCGGAGCCTCTTGCGCATTACCCCCGTACCGTACCCAGACGTCCAACACATCATGAGCTCACAAAGTGTAGAAGCGGTCCCCAAAATCCCCCAGCCCCGGGATGATGTAATTCTTGTCGTCCAACCCCTGATCCACAAACGCAGTAATCACTCTGACCTTGGGCACCTTCTCGGCGAAATTCTTGATGCCCTCGGGACTGGCAATCAGGTTCAAGAACAGGATCCTGTCCTCCGGCACACCCTTGCTCTTCAGCACCTCGACGGCCATGATGGCGCTCCCGCCCGTGGCCAGCATGGGGTCCAGCAGCAACACCCAGCGGTCCTTGATGTCCGGCGGCAGCTTCTCGTAGAACAGCTTCGGCAGACTCGTCTCCTCGTTGCGCTGGATCAGGATCTTGCCGATGCGCACGCTGCGGCAGCACTCGCGCAGCCCTTGCTCCATGCTCTCGCCGGCCCGCATGATGCTCACGCCGCAGATCTTGCCCTCGAACTTCACGCCCGCGTAGTCCTTGCCCACGGGGCTGGTGACCGTGTGGGGCACGACGGGCAGGTGGTTCAGCCCTTCCTCGACCAGCAGGCGGATGATGCGGTTGGAGTAGAAGATGAAGTCGGCGCGTTGCGTGTCCTTGTCTCTGATCATGGTCAGGAGGCAGATGAGTTGCGGGGTCTGAGGCAGGATGTGGACGTTGGATTGCTCGACTTTGCGCGAGACGGTGGCGGTGGGCTTTTCGGCGTCGGGCCGGTAGGACGGGCCTACGCCTATGGCTGGGGAGGGGCAGCCGTTGGATTCGTCGGGAGCCATGGTGGTAGAGGTCTAGTGCTGTGGTTCACTTGAGATGTGTCCGGCCAGCGAGAGTGTGTGGCTAAGGCTCTGCTAGTGTTTGACAGATGGCGTAATTCTGGGCTGACTGTTGACCAGAAGGTACAGCGTTGCCTGGTCTCGAAGGTCGTATGGCTGATCGACTGACCCTCACAGACTGGTACTACTTCAGCTGTGTGTGCCCTTCGAGAGCGGGAGGTAGTTGCAGGCAGTCCCAGATTGTTGCAGGCTTGGGAGACCGAAGCAAGCAGGTTGATTCTGCTCGCGTGACCGTCTGTCAATCTCGGAGTAAAAGACCTCGCGGTTCAGTCTGCTATTCAGACGTTGAGCGGGACTGGGATACGATCGAAGCTATAGATGGTTTTTCGACTTGGGTACAGAAGCACACAGGTCCTCTTGATAACGACGGGTAGTCCTTTAGTAGGAATGACAGGTCATACACAGGTACACCGGCGAGCTCCGTTCGACTGAGATATGAACCTCAGCACATGCTTTTATGGATTATTGGTGTTTCAAGGTGCAGTGGGGACTCGGCAATATCCTTCGAATGCCCGCTAAGACGTATGCCAAGCAATTGTCGTGGTCGAGGTTCCTGCAGTGGTTCGTTGTTGTCCTTTCCAGAATTGGATGACCCGACAGTGATAATCGACTTCGCGATGCGCCGGCGCACACACCTTCACCCAACCTTCACCGTCAACTAACCTGCACGGTACCTCAAAGACAACTATGGAGACCTCCTCAGTCTGAGCTGTTGTCATGTGAAATTCCTACAGTCTGCAGAAAAGCCAGGCGATTAGCCAGCGCAAGTGATCGCGTGGGTGGGAAGAGGCGCGTTGCGACCAGGACGACACTCTCCTCGACATGGACTTTCCCGTGCGTCGTCCTGGAGGCAGCACCAAATATGGCAAGAGTCGAAAGGTACTGGGCTACAACTTCTTCGAACCCGAGGCGAACCAAGCAACAGGAGCAGCTGGAGTACCTGCCACGACAAGGTTCCCAATCAGCCCTTCGTCGCCAGGAAGTATGCTCTTGGATAAAGACGAGCCTGTGCAAGCACCAGAATCACCTTCACGGTCACCCTTCAGACCTGCCTACGTCACTTCTCATTCGAGGTCGTCTATGTCCTACAGCAACGACTCAAGATCCGAGTCACCCCCAAAGCAGAGTTCCGTGAAATCCCCGGTAGGAGACCAGTCCATGTTCGACCTCCAGTCTTCGGACGACGAACAACATGCACCAGCGCAGCCGCCAAATAAAAGGAGGAGACTGGCACGACCCCTGAAGCAAAAACAGACAGAACCCACTCCTGCTGCAGTGGAGGCAAAGAGAACGGTACTGGCAAAGAAGGGTGAGAATCTGACAGCACAGGCTTCGAGACTCGAGTCGAAGCCGAAGATGCACCCGGCAAGATCGAGGAAGCCAGATCAATCGAAGCCTGTCGCGAGCAACAAACCAGAAACGAAAGCCATGAACGACTCGCAGAAGACCAAGGTAGTGTCGAAAACGAGGTTGAAGAAAGCCACCTCCAGCACGGCGAAGGCCACAACTGCAAGGCCAAAGCTGCAGCCAATGCACAAGCTGGAACCTGTAATGGATGTGGTGGAAGACCCGGCAATACACGGGCGAGATATACTTACAGACCACGAGACAGGAAGTGCCGGTAGTCAGACTCCAAAAAAGCAGCAGCACATGCTCGGTAGCGACACTTCCGCCGCCAGTCCAAGCCAACTAGGTCTGAATCATCTGCGCCTCACCCCGGACAAAACTGCACAATCACGAGTCTCATCAGCCTCGGCGTCGCCAGAGATCAAGCCAGATCCGCCGCGACGCGGCCGTCACCGTCGTATTGATCTACTTGACGCTCCAGCAGAGGGGGATAGTCAACCAAGCACACGTATCGCATCCGTCGAACCCCATGTGTCACCAGCGCGTCCAAAACTCAAGCCAGAAGCCTCATCCGAGAAGCATCCACCCGAACCTCGTCCTGAGCCATCACGCTCGGGTAGCTCCCAAACCCGACAGACTTATGGCAGAGCTCGAAATACTTACCGTAAAGAGAGGTCACATTTGGAGAACATGGTCAATGATTTGGACGCTTTGAGCAATGACAGCAGTCAGGAAGCCAGCCAGCAGCTATTATCACAGCTTACTTCTCAGTCAGGACCATCCCAGCTGCAGATGGAGCTTGAATTGGACTCGTCGAGCGACGAGGCCGGACTAGGTGTCAAGCTTAAGAGCATACACGAGCTGAGGCAGGCTGGCGCTAATAACCGATTTGAGAGGGACCTAGAAACATTGCTCGAAGACATTGACCCGTCTCAAGCTACGGCCTCGAAGTCATTGAGGCTGCAAACCCTGATGAAGCTGTTCAGAAGATTGGCGAACGATGACTTCGCCAGCTTCACTTCAGACCGTGCACTAGACAGGCTTGGTCCATGGTCGAAGCTTGTCAAGGATAAGCTGTCCAAATTGCTGTTCGACATGGTTTTCTGGCGCATCATTCATGCGAAAGGTTCATCTCCCGCCAAATTGAGCACAATCGCCAAAGCCGTTGCCTCCAGTACGGCTCTGATCACCAATATGCGCTCAATGGCACAAATTGCCAAGGACAAAGGAGAAAATCTGTCAAAGGCACTGCTGCGAGATCTCACGGATTTCGAACATTGCGTTCTAGAGGAAAAACTTTTGCCGGGTTACGAAGGAGACAGTGTGGTGCCAGCTGCGGTGACTATCGGTGCACTACACGATTCATTGCGGAAGCTTGCTGAGGCTGGTGCTACCAACATCTCAGTGGGAAAAGAAGCCTGCAAGAGCATAGCAAAGTTGTTAGAAATGGCCTCGGTGACAACCAGCAGTAGTGCCATACAACACCAGTTCGTCGCCAAGCTCGCCCTGTCTTTGCTAAAACTGTTCGCGGGGCCGCTCGACAGTGACCTGGGTATGTCTGACGACGAGCTTCTATCGTTAGGCAACACTCTTGCAAGCGTGCTCAACCATACTCTTGACGAGAATGAGGAGCTCGTACAGTCGGTGTATCACTTTGCTATCAGTCTGTGCAATGACAGACCACCAATTTGCCGACAGATCGTTCTCTCAGGATTGCCCATATCTGCCATGCATGTCGTCGACTCACGCTTCTTGACTCTGGCGAACGGTACGAACACTGGCAATGCTGTCGACCAAGGCATGCTTGATTCCATAATATTGAGCCTTGCTTGCCTGCTCAACGTTACCGAACACGAGGATGATGTGCGGCACCGGTTTGCGGCCAGCAGAGACAGGACTTCAGAGTCTACAGCTCTGGAGAGGCTAGTAGCGATCTACGCTGAAGCTGCGCCACTGCTGAAGGAAGCGACCACGGCAGATCAGGGTCAGGTGCTCGTGGCGCTCGGCTACTTGTCGTTGCTCATATGTAACTTGTGCTCGAATCAGGAAATATGGACGACGACGTCCAGATTGCTGGGAGATTTGAGCATTTCAGACGTGGTAGCTTCGGCAAAGGAGCTGCTGATATATATGCAGACGTTGGATATGGCCCAGCTCGAGACTGACATGAGTGGGATCATCGAAGATGGCAATACGCCTGTCGACGGCATTACTCAGAGGTTTGGACAGATCTTGGCGGGGGTACGAGTTGAGTGAGCCTGGCGAACAACGGAGGAGCTGATAAGGCAACGACGTGAGACACGGGTGAAGAGGCCGCGCTTGGATATGACCCATAGTAGAGCTTAGCGCTATGCAAAGATGAACACAGCTTTTCACGAGCAGGAGCTGTACGTAGCAAGTTGGAAAGTGTTTTGTACATTGGAGCCCGCCGAGGGGCGATCTTTACAGCTCCGACCAACCAAGGCATTCCCTCGTGAACGAACTTTTTATCTCATACTCGCAGGCCGTCAAGACTTTGGCGTTGGGCTGCTCTCCACGTATCTTGAGGCGGCCGACTCGCGTGATGGCCTGCATTGCCCACTCACAGCGTACAACCGCAACGCCAACACGGCACCGCCTGTGTGCCAGACCTGGCTAAACTGTTTGATGTACATCTGCGCTTTTCCCCAGCCACCTCGTGTCGTATCACGTTTTCTTCACAAAACTAGCGCCGGCAGCCTCACGCGACGAATCTCACTCAAGCTCAAATATGCTCGTTATCGTTCGGCCCAATCCTCCTCCTCACCAGCCGTCCGGGGCCCCTCTTGTCCCTCCACCGCGGATCACTCCTGGGCAACTCGGTCGTGAACTTGACCCTGGTGCCGTCCTTCTCAAACAGGGCCTTCTCCTGGCTCTCCCTCTTCGCGTTCGAGACCTTCAGCTGGCCGACTTCCCTCGCCAGGTCCTCGACGCCGTTCTTGCGGAAGCGCGTGACCTTGCGCACGTTGGTCGCCGTCAGCTCGTTCATGGGCAGGTTCTCGGTCTGCTGGCGCAGCAGGGCGCGCGCCGTCATGTTGAAGCGCATGTCCTTGGGCCCGTCGACCAGGCTGAGGATGGCGCTCTCGGCCTGGTCGTCCTTCAGCGGCTCGCTGAGCAGCAGCCGCGTGTAGCCGCCGGGCCGGGCGGCGTAGCGCGCGCGCAGCTCGCCGAACACCTTGTCCAGGTGCTGCTGCGGCTGGTGCAGGTAGCCCTCGGCCTTGAGCCGCGTCGCGTTGGTGTTCTTCTTGCCCAGCGTGATCAGCTTCTCTGCCATGCGCTGCGCTTCTTTGGCTTTGGCGTACGTCGTCGAGATTTGCTCGTGGTGCACCAGCGACGTGACTAGGTTGCGCAGCAGCGATTGCCGGTGCGCTGAGCTGCGGCCCAGCGGGCGTCGGTACATCGAGGAGGCGGGCATGGTTGGGGTTTGCGGGTGCGAGGGCGAGGCCGAGGCCGGGGCCTCAGGTGTTGAGGGGTGGGTGCGAGTGTGTCTGCGAGCAAAGCCTTGTCAGGTGGACGATGGTGGAGACTGGTTGCGTGGTGTCACGGGGCTTTTCTTCACTTTACAGCGACTCAAGGGCTGGAGGTTGCTGGCAGGGAACAGTTCGCGATGGGGTTCGATGTGTAGACGTGCATGGTGCGTGGGAAGTAGCTACGAAACGAGACCGAGTCGAGTCGGAACAATTTCAGGACGAGGCTGAGATCCGCGTCGATATCATGCCTTGCAGCCTGAATATCCCGCGGACTAGGACGCGATAAAAGGGGGGACAACAACCCTTCACCACGATATCGACGACCGACGGTAGATAGTATCAGGGCAGTAGTTCAGACCACGATACATTGTTTTTGTATTGTAATAACTCAACGTCGCGTGATCGTAGGTCCCAGCAATTCTACGGTCTATCTCAATGCACTTCCGCCCACGATTAGCCTGACTTGGAGGTCGCTGTCTTTTGTGGGCACCAAGCCCATGCCATTATTGGTGAGCACCACTGTGGCCTCGGACACTTCGCAGCTCATGCTCACTCTTTCTCTTCCACGAGCGCCGTCGGTCTACCCATCTTGCCCTCCACCTCCTCGGGATGGTCAATCTTTTCTTGCCGTGCGGCAACCTCCCGGTCAGCCTCTTCGTATATAGCTGGTCTCTGTAATTGCGTCGCAAGCTTGTTGTTGAAGACGAAAACATTGTGATTGTCTCCGAAGAACCGGTCGATGTCCTCGAGTGATCTGTTTGCTGTCTCCGGGTAGAATAGGTAGGTGATTGGCACGAACGACGCGCACAATATCATCCAGATCAGCCAGAACTTCCAGCCAAGGTTAGCTATACCCGGCGGTGTCACTTGAGCCACCCTGTTCAATGTCAGTTCTCGTCCCTCACTCGGCTTTCAGATCTTTCTTACATATAATTCATTATCCAGTTGGCTGGGGAAGGTCAGCAAGCCATCTCATGCTCTAAGAGGGGGGGGGTTTATACTTACTAGCCATAGCCAAAGCGGCGCCCTTCGCTCGGAATGCGAGTGCATTGATTTCTGTCGGGTACAGCCAGGGCACACCTAGCACTCCCATCGCGAAACTTGCAAAGAACACGAAGAAGAAGGTCACAGCCACGATCCCCAGCTTGTACGAATCGCCTTGCCCGTTTTGACTCAGACCCAACACAGTAGCGATGACCAGCCAGCAGATTGCACATGCTGTTGCCGACGTCATCATGACTCGCCGTCGCCCGAAGCGTTCGATGACGAAATATGCCATAAATGAGAAAAAGAGGTAGTCCATCGAGCCCGCGGCGGCGAGTATACGGGCCGTCAATGTAGAGATTTTGAGCGCGTGAATGAATACATAGGTCATGTAATAGCTAGTCACGTTGACAGGTGAAGATATCAGTATACAGAAGCCAGTGTAGGGTAGAGAAACTCACTTCCGGAAATCTGGTTCATAGCCTGCATCCAGGCTCCAAGAATCATCCTTCGGACGACACCAGCAGGACCCTTGCCAGTGAGGAGCTGCCACCAGGTATAAGAGACGGCATATTCCTTGTCGAGAACTTCTTTGATGATGGAGTATTGAATTCGTACACTGGGCGAGTCCACCGTAGCACCATGGCCTTCCAGCGCCGCGAGCACCTCGTAGGCCTCGTCAAGCCTTCCCTTCCTGATCAGAAGTCGAGGTGAATCCGGTAGGAAGGGACACATGCCGAGTACCAAGAAGGTGAAGAAGAGCTGGAAAGCCAGTGGAAATCGCCAGCTGACGCTGCCTGGCGCAAAGCTGAACCCCAGCGTCAACCAGTTCGAGATTGCAAAGCCAGTAATGCAGTTCGCCATCTGAATGATGATGAGCTTGCCACGACTCCTCATTTTGCTGGTCTCTGACTGCCAGACGCCGGCAGTAGCTGTGTTCATCCCAGTCCCTAACCCGGCAACAATACGCCCTACATACATCTGCCCTGCGCTGTAGCATGATGCCTGTATGATGGCGCCGATGCCGATAACCGAGCTTCCCAGAATTAGCGTTCTAGGTCGACCAAGCTTGTCTCCGGAGTAAAGCGTTGATAGTGCACCAGCAAAGCAGCCCAGATTGTAGACACTGGTCATCGTGCCCTGTGCGGTGACAGTTGGGTGCCCCACAGTGCTAAGAAAGTCCTCGCTAACCAAGATATTACCAAATACACCTTGATCGTAGCCGTAGAAGACGAGTACTGTAGATGCAGCGATCGAGATCCAGACGGTCAGCGACTCGCCGGAACCTCCTAGGTACTTGCGTGCCATGGTAGACTGTGCTGTTTGACGATGGCCCGCAGGAAACAGGAGCTGATAACTTGCTACGCACGTCAGTCAGAGGTAGGCCAGTGCTCTTATACTGGTGCTCGGCAATCGCTGCCAGTGCACCAAACGCAACTTGCATCTGAAGCACCCCAAGGCGGGCCCTGCAGCACCGTTGGTGCTACTAGGCCGCCCATGTATGCAAGGGTAGCGTGGGGTAGCATGTTTGCGCAAAGCCTGACGCAAGCCGGAGACCATCCGCTCTTGTGATTCGTGCAAAGAGTGAGCGATCAGCTACATCTTCTCCAGGCCGGATAGCCGTGTGTACCGGCTGGGGGTGAGGGCTTGACAAGCATATTATCGCGACCGGAAAGTTTAGGCTCACGTGGAGCGACCTCTCAACCAGATGAAGCGCAAAGTTTGGAATTGCACCGGTCGATGGTTCCCAGTGGGAGCGGGCTTTGAAGCATTGCAGCTTTTCAGGCTAACGTGAGAGCGGAGAAGATTAGCGTTCGCTAAAAGTCGGGAGGAGAGAGTCCAGCTGTCTGGGGAAGACATCGGGCATTTCTCCGTAGACAGGCCGTGCTACTCAGTCTGATCCACGTTCTTTGGTGAGATGCGTTTCCCGCTCCCGTATATGCATCTGATTCTTACCTCGTGCGTAGGGCTTTGATTCGCTGGAAAGTTGTTTTCAACCAATGGTCGCCAGACGCATAAGCGACAAGCAACATTCACCTCACCAAAGAACCAGGATTAGACCACGCAGCAGTAGCATGCCTCGCTCGCTGGATGATCAGCAGACCCTGATCCCTTAGTTCATCGTGATTTGCCGCTTGCTAAAGACGGTATCCCGACACAATATGCTTCGGCACGCTGAAAGAGTGGTTACGGGCGGGGGCTACCGCACCTTTCCTGTTTATTATTTTCGGACTTTGCATATTCCGTGAAATCGTAAAATCGTGAAATCGTGAAATCGTAAAATCGTGAAATCGTAAAATCGTATATACTGCTGCTGCTGCCGCTATCGCTATCGCTGCTTTACGAATACTATCGTATAACTTAAGTAGATTATATATTATAAAGGTTTCTTTTTATTTTGCTACCTATATAGTATATATCCTTAAACGCTAATTCTTAAACGCTAATTCTTAAACGCTAGTTATAATACTATAGCTCGAACTACTCTATTACTCGTAGATTAAATAAAATATTAACGTAGAACGCTTAAGGCCTATCTAGCTAACTAGAGTTATAATAATTACCTATCCTTAGTATTATTAAAGCTAACGCTTTTCTCGTAGCGCTATAATCGAGATTTAAACTCTATCCGCAGCATCTAAATTTAAATACTAGTACTCTATACTTTCTAAAGTTAAAGCTTAAGAAGAAGAAGCTCGTAGTAATAAAGCTTAAAAAGAAAAGCCTTATAATACTAGACCTTAAGGAGCTTAACTTTATAATATTAGAGTTTAAGAAGCCTAACGTTATAATATTAGAGTTTAAAAAGTAAAAGCTTATAATACTAGACTTTAAGAAGTCTAACTTTATAGTATTAAAGTTTAAGAAGGTTATAGCGTCTAACGTCTACTAGGTATAATAGAAGCTATATTAATATCTATAATAAAAGATAGACTACTAGAGAAAGAGCGAGTTAGTAAAAGAATTAGTGCTAGTTTTTAAAATTAAAAAGCTAGTACTAGTATTAACGGCTAAGTAGAAAAATTAATTATAAACTATCTAGCTAATAGGCTAGTAAAGAAAAGTTATAATATATCTTCTACTATCTACTTTTCTTCTAGAGCATCTCTAAAAGCAATAGCTAATATTCGTATAACCTTAAGTCGAAATTAACTAGTTAGAATATTTATTACTAATTAAAAGTAGCGAGATTAAGCTTAAGTATTCTTAATTATTTAAAATCCGTAATTCGTATCGTTAGTCTATTACGATATAATCTAGATTGCTTATCGCTACTTTATAGACCCCTTAAATATAAGCTATATCTAAGCTATTACTTGCGTCCTCTAGCCCTCGGCTTTAATTATATTTAGTAAGTTAAAGAGTCGAATTTCTCGTTAATAAGAATTAACGATAAATAAGATAAAGTAATTACTTGCTTTAATAGTACCTAGAACTAATATTAAAATAAAGAATTAAGTTATCTAATTAGATATAACTAGTAGCGTAAAAGATTAACGATTTAGATCTAAATCGAGATCGTCTAGGTTATTATACTATATATTAAGTATCTATTTATTAATTACTTAAGCCTAGAATCGATTATAGTTACTACTAGCTTAGATCCTTAAACGCGCGTTTTTAATAATAGTAAACGTATTTAGCTAGCTATAGAAGTTACGCTACGAGTTATAGATATAGTTATTCTTATCTAGTTAATCTAGCCTTATAGAGATAGTATATATACTATCTTATTTTAGTAAAAGTTCGTTTATATTTCGCCTTATTTAGCGAACTTAAGCAAGGACTTAGGCGAATAGTAGCTTAATCTTAGCCTTATATAGCGATTTCTTAATTAAACGTTACTACTACGTACTCTAAAACGAGAATAGAGCATATACTAAGAATCCTCTCTATTTAGCTATTACTACTTATAGTAGATCGCCGATAGTTTAGATTTTAAAAGCTATCTAGCTAAGGTTGCTAATAGCAGTCTATATCTCGGCGTCTTTATATTAGCCGAAGCTCTATTTAAATTCTTAAACGATAATACTAAGGTTATATAGCTATTTATAGAATTAAATAACCTAGAAAGCTAGCTTCTTCTTTAGAATACTAGCCTTAAGAGAAAAGATAAAGTCGAACTCGTATAAGAGTTTTTTAAAACTACTTTATAAGGTACTAGAAGATACCGTTAATACTCTTAAGCCTTATATAAAAAAGTCTCTTATTCGTTATAGTAGATTATTTATATATCTAGAAGTTCTTTTACTAATAGCAGCGGTTATCTCTTATACTCGCTATAGGACTATACTAGTAAGCGCTTAATTTTAAAAGCCTAGTACTAGTTTAGTATTAGATATATTAACTAAAGAGACCCTACGAAGAACTAGTAGATATTAAGATATTACTAGAAGAGAAGATACTATACGCTTTATACTTAATACTAAAGGCGAACTCGTTATCGATAAGTTACTTTATAGCTCTAAACTAGAAGTCTCTTTAGATAAAGCCGATACCTAAGTCCCTCTAGATAAAGCTAGCGCTTAACTAGTAACCTCTTTAACCTTAATTAGAATTAAGCAAGGTAGATTATATCTACTAAGAAGTTATTACGATAGATTTCGATAGTATAAGAAGCTATAACTATCTCTTATAATAAATAGTTAATATTTATCTACTTACTTACTTTAGTTAATATTACTAATATACGCGTTCTATCTAGCGATAAGATCGGCCGTAGCTATAGCGTTATTTAGTATTCGTAATTTAGCTTATTCTCTTTTTTATATATTAATAAAACTAGATAAGCTATTATAAATATTCGCGAGTATAAGGCTATTAATATAGTATTAACCTCGTTTATCGCTTTATATCGAGACTTCGAGTCGTCTTATTTAAGTAGACTATATTCGCTAAGTAATATATAACGCTATATTAGCAGTATCGTCCCTAGAAGCGAGTTCGTTAAGTTAATTAAATATAGTCTCTCTATTAAATATATCGACTATCGTAGTAGTTATATAGAGATAGAAGAACTAGTTATATTATTAATTATTAAAATAGTTTCGTAAGATTCGCTTTATATAATATATACGATCGTACGCTATATAGCTTTTTTTAACGTTCTTTACTATAGTCTTTAGATAATCGCCGAAGGTGCGTTAACGTTAGTTAGTATATTTTATATAGCCTTTAAGTACTTAAGTAAAGGTATATATAAGGATCTAGTTTATAGCGATAGTAGCATTTACGTTTTAGATAAAGTCTTAAAGAGTAAGAAGTATTAACGACTTAGTACTCTTTAGATTTAGAAAATTATTTACGAACTCTTTAATAGTCTACTTTTATCGTTAAAAATTAAAACGGCAACTAGTAATATCTAAGGGTTAAAGTATATAAAATAGGTTACTTAGTATAGGCGGTAGTAGAATAAAAGATTACGTAATCTAACTAGTTTATATAGTAAGAGGTATAGATATTTAAAATCGCTATAAGATAACTAACTATCTAGTTAATCGTTTAGTAGCCTAATTTTATTAACTCTACTAGCCTTATTAACCTTATTAGCCTTATTAACCTTATTAGCCTTATTAACCTTATTAGCTTTATTAGCCTATACCTTTCCTAGGCGAGCTGCGTTTAGGGGGTATAATAAAAGTATTAGGATACTTTAGAAAGAATAATAATTAAGGTTTAAAGACTAGAAATTAAAGGCGATAAAGTAGCTTTTTTATATAGGTAGACTTGCACTTTAACGTTTTATATTAGCCTATCTAATCGAGTTTAAGCGGCGATATATAAATACTATTAGTTATAAGAATACTATAAATAGAACTATAATAATATACTAAGCTTAAGTAATAAGATAATAGTTATAGAAAGATATTTTTACTTAGCTATAAGTATTTTTATTTAACTATTACTATATTAATTTAAACGTAGGCTCGAACTAGTTTATCTAAAGTAAGTAGCTAGTAAATATAACTATAGAAAAATTAAAAGAGAGTAGAGAGAGTTAAGGAGCTAAAGTATTTATCTAAATATATTTAGATAAATAGTCTTTTTTCTTATTAAGTAGCAATATAGTTAATTCTCTTTTAAATCTCTTTAAATAATACTAGTATAGTAAATAATACTAGCTAATATTATATCTTAAGCCGTCTAGCTAGATTTAATCTCGTTATAGAGTTAGATTTAGCTAAATATATTTAGCTAAATTAAGTTAATCGGCGTTAAACGTTCTTACAAAGCGTAAATTTATTATTAGCTAAGTAGATAACTATATAGCCTACCTTATCTTCTTTAAATCTATTTTTAACTTAGTATATACTATACGCTTTATACTATTATTAAAAAAGATCCGATTAAGCAGTAGAAGATAACGAAGATATTTCTCTCTTTTTTAAATTTTTATCTTTAACGATCTTATCTTTATTACCTTTATCTTAAGATATTATTATTTTATTACCGTCTTGCTATTCTATTAACCTAGTATCTATTTTATCCTTTATAAGCGTTAAAACGAGCTTATTTTATTTAATAAAGAATATATAATTAGCTTATAGTTTAATTTATACTTATAACTATATATAAAGTTCTTATATATAAGTTTAACGTCCTTTAGTTTAAATAAGAATATATTAAAGCTTTTTCTTTAATAGTACCTTTCTAGAGCTAGTTTCTATTTTGCTTAAACTACTTAGCTTAGATAAACTAGCCTATATCTTATTAGAACTACGTAGTTTAGTAGAGCTACGTAGTTTAGTAGAGCTACGCGGTTTAAATAAGCTATAAGACTTAGTATATACCTCTAACTTTACTTCTTTCTTAATACTATTAAGCTACTATTCTAAAGTACTAATATTAGAAAGAGAACGGCTATTATCTTTTATAGTTATAGTATTAATAAATTATCTATTCTTATTATCGTTCGCCGCACGGGTTTTACTTTTACTTAAATTAGCCGCTTTACTATCTCGCTTAGTCTTTATTTACTTAATTAATATCGATATTATAGTTATAGCTTTTCGTTTTTTAGCTTTTACTAGCTTATTAACGAGAAAGATATACTAAGTTAATATTCTAGTATAAGCTTTATCTTTATCTTTATCTTAGTTATCGATCCTTTTTAGCTCTTAAAATCCTATAATACTTATTAATTTATCTACTTATACTTAGTGCGAGTATAGAATATTAATAATAATATTAATACTATCTATAAAGGGCTTACTAATAGTAAAAAGATAATTACCTTTTATATTAGCTATAGATACGTACTTAAGAATATCTTCTCTTTTATACTTTTATAATATAAGGTTTATTATTAGTATTATTAGTACCTCGGTATTTATAAATAAATCGTTAATAATAAGATTAACCTTAAACTCGTAGTATTTAAATTTATTATCTTCGTTAAGATTATATCTTAATAAAGAAACCTTTAAGTAGATCTAGTAATAAATTTTCTTATTCTACTTAGATTTCTTCGCTCGTAGCTCTTTATCGACGAACTCTTTAAAAGCTACTACGCCTACTCCTTAAGTACGCGAGTATATTATAGGTTTAGTATTATTACGAAGCTAGCTAGATAGCTTAGTGCTTCGTTAGTTTATAGAAGTAGACGATTCTTTAAACTCGATAGTTAGCGATATAAATAACGATATTAACTTTTTAGAGAACTTAGCAATTAAATCTCGTTTAGACTTAGTAGATAAGTCGATTTTAAGTATAGTATTACTTAATTAAGAAAAGCTTTTAGATCTATTATACCTACGCGTTAGATACGTTATAATATTCTTTTTTTAATATCTTAAGTATTTAAGCGTATTCTTTAGAAGAAATTTATACTTAAAATTAACGTTCGCTAGATACTAACTATTATAATCGTAGTAAGTAATAGCTATTTTAACTAAATATATAGCAGCTTAAATACGTAATAAGAGAAACGTAAGAGCCGAAAGAAGAAAAGAAATAAAGTCTAAAGCCTTAATATACTTATAGATAAAAGATAAAAGAAACGATATTAAAAGAAGAGAGAAGAAGAGAAGGCGTACTAAATATAGAATTAAAACTATAAATTAGTAATAAAAAATATCTTTAATTTACGATTAGAACGAATATAATAAGAAATAATATTATACTCGCGAACTATTTAAATATACTATTTTATAACGACGGCCTACCTATAGCTAGCGACTCTAACGTAAACCTAGATAATTCGTTTTAAATAAGCGTCTATCGCAGCGTAGACTTTAATACTAAAGTTTATAAACTTCTTATAGCTATTAATAAACTATACGTAATTTAGCTCTTTATAAATAGCTTCGTAGCGTTATATAACCTTATACTTTAGCTTTTAATTACGTTTATATATATTATTAATATCGTAAAGAACCTTTTAAACGTAATTTTCTTATACTTAAAGTACTAAATAGCGTATCTAAAGATAGATATAGAAATAATTTCGATCTTAGTTGCGTTTAATATTTAACGTAATAGTTTTAAAGATAATAGCCTCTATACGCTAAAGGCGCTCTAGTTAATTCTTAATAGCACGATCTCTTCGAGACTAATTATACTTTCGTTATATAAACTTAATAAGCCGAGTACTAACTACTACGTAAGCGAGCTTCTATTATAAGCTCTATATAATCTTCTTATTATCCTATAGGGTCTATTTATAAGCGCGTTATACTAATAAGATAAATTTATTATCTTAGTAGAGACCTTTCTTTATAGACTAGTTTAAGGTAATACCTTTTACTTTAAGAAACTTCTTAAGTACGTTATATCCGCACTTAATACTATAGACTCTATTAATCTAAGTAAAAATCTCTTTTTATATCTAACTATATTAGATAACGAAGTCGTAAATCTTAATAGCTAATAGGCTAAGATTAACCTTAGGATAACTAGCTAGCATAGCTACGTATAAGTAAAGAAGGTATTAAGCGATAGGTACTAGACCTACTTATACCTACTTAGTTCGAAACGTATATATACTACGAGTATATATTAATACCTAACTACTAACGCCTAAGCGACCTACAGCAGCATATACAGCTATCGGTAGCATAGCAAGGACGAGGATAGCGATAGCAGGGCGATAGCGAAAGCAGCAGTATATACGATTTTACGATTTTACGATTTCACGATTTTACGATTTTACGGAATATACAAAGTCCGAAAATAATAAATAGGAAAGGTGCGGTAGCCCCCGCCCGTAGTAGTAGCTCTAAGCTAAAGCTGCGCTCCGATAACGAACCGAGATCGTTAATGTCCATTAATCATTAGGCATTAGTGCCAACAACAGCCGCTCGATGGCTGTAATGGCATGTCTTGATACAGATGTGGTCTTGCCGCAAGCTAGAGCGAGGAATTTTGAAGTCTATGACTTACCGTGTCTAGAAAGTGCTTTCCGAAGTTGAGGGGACGGGGGGCATTGCACTTGGCCTCGGCGTAGTTTAGACCGAAATAAACTCCACGAATCAGGCAAGCCCGGGTTCGACAGCATCTCCAACCCAATATCGATGTCGGAGACACCGGACCAAGTAGCTGAGTAGACACCCAGTTGAATAGATGTAAGCCATAGCTAAATACGATCTCTCCAGCAACCGAAAGGCACAGAAGCTCATACAGCTGGTGGAACGTGATTCTATCTGCTACCACTCGCCCAGCGAACGCAATGGCATTGCCCAACGTCCAAGGCAAGACCGCGATCGTAAGTGGTTCAGGAGCAGGTATCAACCTGTGCTTCGCGAAACTTCTCTTAAACAAAGGCTGCAATGTCGTCTTCGCAGACCTATCACTACGACCTGAAGCAAAGGATGTCGTTGATGCTCACCAGAACGGCAGTCCCAGAGCAGTTTTCCAGCAAACAGACGTCACAGAATGGCCACAACTAGAACGCATGTTCGAGATCGCCGAGAAGGAATTCGGATCAGCCGACATTGTCTGCCCCGGTGCTGGCGTCTACGAGCCAGTAAGCACTCTCCTCATGTCCTTCCCTCCCCTCAAGCCGCTCAACTAATTACACAACCAGGCCTGGTCAAACTTCTGGCGCCCTCCCGGCCAAGAGCCATCCAAGGACTCACCCACCAGCGGTCGCTACACAGCAATGGACATCAACGTCACGCACCCCATCCGCACCACACAACTAGCAATCGCGCACTTCCTGAAGCACAAACAGCCCGGCAGCATAGTGCACATCTCCAGCATCGCCGCACAGCTCCCGACGGTCCTCGTCCCGCTGTACGTCGCGTCAAAATTCGCCATCAGCGGGTTCGTGCGGAGTCTCAAGCCGCTCGAGACCCCGCTTGATCCACTCGTGCAGCCCATCCGTGTGACGGGTGTGGCGCCGGGCGTCGTCAAGACGCCGCTGTGGACGGATAACCCCGACAAGCTGAAGTGGGTGGACGAGACTAAGGATGACTGGGTGACGCCCGAAGAGGTCGCGGAGCGCATGCTGGAGCTGGTAACGAGACATGACTATGTCGGAGGGACGGTGCTGGAGGTGGGCAAGGGCCAGGCGAGGGCCGTGGAGATCACACACGACCCGGGCCCAAGTGGGTCTGGCATGACGGTCAGTAACCGCGGAGATGCACGGGGGGAGGTATGGGACAGATTAGCAGTCGAGGGATGGGGGCAAGTCTCCCAGCATTGAGTTGGCGGCCCATTTCGCCTTGCGCACAGAACTCCATTTACAGCCGCATGTGGTGATTTCTGCTCATCCACGAGCCCCTTGCGCTTTCACCCCCATCTCGTATCGCGCTTCCGCCTTGCTCTTGCACTTGGTTCTCGGATGTGATTCGGACCTCGTTCGCCCGGTCGTCGAGGTACATCAAGCGCTGTTCGTCAGCTGCTCGCATCCCCGTGTGGAAAGGTGCAAGCAAGCCGACTCGTGCGTAGTGAGGGTGAGCATCATCTATTCCTGTAGTTGTGGAACGTCAGTCCTGTGTGTGCCAGATACGCCAACAAACAGGAAAAGTAAAATGATGGAGAAATCGTGCAAGCGTGTTCAAGAGCGTCCCCGTGAATAGAGATGACGGCATACACGAACATGTATATTTGTCTCGTGGTCTTGGATCTGTCGATCAAGCAGGCTAAACACTAGTCCCCTGCCGCCATGGTATCCTGTTCTCGCTGCATACGCTCTCTCGCCCGCTCTTGCTCGAACCATGGGGCGAATCGCGACATGTGATCCGCGACGTCGGAAATTATGGATATATTTGAATTTTGGAAGGGCGTTTGACTACGAGAGGACGAATTGTGAGTGGAAGAATGGTTGATTGGCGTACCTGCAAATGGTCTCTGCATGCCGGAGGGATTTGCGAACGTTGCAGGCTTGTCGGTATTGCTTAGGGACCCTGAATGATGGTGGCCATTTCTGCCGATTGGTGAGTTTGCCGCGGAGGTCAACTTTTCTGCGTTGCGAAAAGCATCAGATGCGGCGGGTGGCCGATTGCTAGCAGGGGGTGGTGTGCCCGTTCGTTCTGGACCTTCTGAAGGAGGTGGAAGCATAGAAGGTCCGGCAGCGCCTCGTCGTGCCCGATCTTCACGCACGTGTCTTTTCCACTTGTTGACGAGCTTGTCAAAGTCCCACCTGTCTTCGGGAGACAACAAGGCTTTCCCTAGCTCTTTTGTCGTCCCGTACGCATCGATCGTGTCCAGGGTAGTCGCTGTGGGTTTCTTCTCTGATAGTTCCTTCTGCACGGCAGAGTTGAAGGTATTGCGCTCCGGCGGCCATAATGCCATTTCCCTTGGCCACTGACACCGGGACAGATGATCAATTTGCTGTTGTAACTGGCTTGCTTCCTGCGTGATCCGTGCTATGCGCTCAGTGGCCTCGTTCAGTCTATCTTGCTCGGATTTGTACGCTCTGAGCAGCTCGATGGACCAGAGCTGATACTGCTGTTCTGGACCATTCGACATGAAGTAATGGAAAGCTGTATCCAGGTGGCGCATGGCGTCTTCGATGCGCTCTTGAGCAGATCGGGAGAGACGTTCAGCTTCTTCACCAACTGTGTTGCTGTTGTGGCTTGAGTGTCGTTGCACATGCGCCAGAGCGTCCCATTTCCATTGGTCTAGAGTCATTCTGATCTTGTGCCGTAGCGCTTGAAGCTGTTCCATGCCTGGTGGCTGCAGAGGTATCGTCGTGCTCGTAGCGAAGGGAGTAGGCTGGAAGAGTGTCGCTGGAGGGGGTAAAAGGCGCAGACACAGCGCGGGGAATGTCTGCGACGTCAGGTCGAAGGGGAAAGGCTCGGGTAGGGGAGCTGCCTTTTTCGTCGCAACACTGATAGCATCGAGGACTTCGCGCAACGACAGCTCTAGTGCCCTGTTCGTGTCACTGGCCAAAGAGCCTGGCAGGTCTGCAGCATAGGTTGAGAAGTTTCGTTTCGAGCCTGCGCTTGTGCTTTGGAGGCCTCCCGAGAGCATCGGACTGCCGCTGGGAGCGCTGGCAATGTGATTGACGGGGTCTGTGATAACGCCGGTCGACTGCCATCCCATGCGATTGAAGCGCACGTCGTTTGTGCCAGGCTGGCTCTTGTTCAAGGACTCGAGAAAGGCAGGTGTTGGCACTTGCTGCGAGGAAGGGTTTGGCGATGCATGGGCCGATCGCTCCTCTGAATGCTCGACATCTCTCCTCGCTCCTCTAGCCGTTCGACGCGTTATGCCGGCTCGCATCTTCTTGATGCCGTCCACATCGTGAACGCCGTCTGGTTTCTTCTTGTTGATGAATTGGTCCAAGTGACGACCTAACGAAGACGATGTGAACCTCTGGCGGCAGTATGGACATTCCTTGTCTTTGACAGCAGTCGGCTTCGTGGTCGAACTGTTCGCGCCATCATCGCCAGTCTCGTGGGAGGCATCTGAGGCAGCTGGGCTGGACGCCATATTTCACGTCGCGGAGGAACACCAATAAGAAGCGGCGGTCAATGGTCATAACATCCTTTCGCTAGGAGGCGCCGCTTGCCCGGCACCAGAACCCAAGTGCTGTATATGCGTGTTACAAGGCACGAGAAACATGAATGTCACTCGCATCCTCCTACGGACAGCTTATAGCAGACAGTTTTTTTATTCGTCTTTGTCATTGCCTCGTTAAGGACCCGTAAATCCGAGGATGAAGAGTCATAATAAGGCCTCAAGGCCCCAAGGACTTACGAGCATCATTCACAACACCCTCGACTCTTCGTGTAAGCGCTTGATAGGTACAGCCTATGTGCAATTTTTCTTGCATTCCTTTGACGGGAGAGTGTCAGTACGAGTGCGCGCATGGTTCAATTTCGCATGGACTACTGTCACTCAAAGTCTTCAAGGTAGCATAAGTCTAAGATACTTGACTACTGCAATAGCAAACTCTCTTCATCAAGCACACCAAAAAGAGCTTCAACCTCCTTCAGACAACTTCTGATCTCCATTCCAAGCTGGCCAGTAACCAGTGCATAAGTGTAGAGCAATGAATAGTCTTCGTCGCTGGTCTTTTGCTCCCCGGTGTCCTCTTTGCGGTATGAGAAGATGCGTGCGAGGAGACGTTCGCGCGTATGGTTCGCTGACGGGAGAACATCAGTCGCAATGCTGCATTCCAATTTGACCGATGACGCGAGAACAGAAAACTGGTGCGACATTCTCGCGCACAGCTCGGACCGTTCTCCAGATGTCGCCTTCAAAAGAGCAAGTTCACCATTACTAGCAGTCGCGTCTTTTTGTATCACAACATTCATGGTGTGGAAAGCGTCCAGCATTCTGTTCGTCGACTTTAGGATCTTGTCGTATGTTGCTGCCGGGAATGGCCTTTGCAGTTCAAATTCGTGCTTGCTTGCATCAACCAGTCCTTCCAGCTTAGTTAGGAACCGCTGCAGGCCGTTCTCTTCCCGTAGGTTCATGTATGACTGCTCAGATTCTCCCTCGGTGAATATGGACAAGGGATCGCGCTTCCAGATCAGACCCATTCGCAGCCAAAGTAAGGAGATCCCATCTTTGAGCTTCTGTCGAGCACTGATGGGCCATACAGCGCGGGTGATGATAAGACCCCATACGACGCCAGACAGGACGGCGACCACGCGGTGACCTGCGATCGAGTACACGAGCGGATACTTGGACTCGTCATCTTCTTCGTCACCATCGTTATCGTAAAGCTCGTCGGCAATCAGGAGCGAGTAGGCATAGAGACATGACAGGTTGTAAGTAAGCATGATGAAGCGACCCATGGGTCCCTTGCCCTGACCAATGATAATCCAAGCGGTCCAATATGCCATAATGAAGCCGAAGAAGGCAAGCACAACTGGATTGTTACGACTAATCTCCCAGGCAGCAAGCGCTAGGACTGCTCCAAGACCAGTACCCAAGAAACGTTGTGCGCCAGTTGTGTTCGAAGCACCAATTGTCATGCTGCACACAAGCATGTACGACAACAGACCCCACTCGCCGCGGTAATGAGAGTAAACCGCTCGAGTTTCGGGAATGTAAGAAGGGAGCGCATACAACATTGCGCCAAACCCAACCTTGATTGCGAACTTGTTGTCTTCTCGACGAAGTACAGCAAATACACGATAGATCTGGCGATATATGGTTTTCTTCCATCTCGGCTTTTGCGACTCTTCCCAGTAATGGCTGTCTCGAGCCTGGCGTGACTGAGGCTGTGGGATATCATCGAGCTTGGTGTGATCAGCGTCGTAGAGCTCATTCATGTCCTCTGAACCGTGCTCACCGCGAAGCTGCCAAAACTTCAGCCATGACCAGGATTTGCCAGAAGATGCATGCTCGAGTTCAATCTGAAGGTCATCGAGGCAGTGTAGGAAACGCTTGATCTCTTCGGCGACCTCCAACAAAGAGAAAGAGAAGTGACCACAGCACGCAGCGGCCTCTTCCCAATCAGCTTCAACCTCGACTGGCCGTGCCCTGTCCATGTCTTTTTTGTCGTAAACAGCGATGAGAGCTTGCTTACGGTTCTCCTTGTACAGCTCCAACGCTCGCTCAAGGCTCAACTCGAACCGTGGGTTGAACGAGACAGAATAATTGTCATCTGGGTTGAACGGAAGATCGTCCAGAATCTCCTTCAAGGTGTAGGCAAGTGAACGCATCGATGGTCCCATGTGTTCGATGAACAGCTCGAAAATCTGGTTGGGCGTTCGCCATGGACGTGAATCTTGCGCCTTCGCCCCTACGCGCGCAACGTCCTCCGGCTGAGGCTTCGATAAACAATCATTTGTTGGCAGTGCATCCGGATCGACGACTCCAATGGTATTGCGCAAGGTCTGAGTTCTTCGTATGGTCCCTTCGGGTGTGCCGTTCGCAGGAAGACCTGCACGCTTCATCCGTGGATCGGACTGCTCCAGAGGAACGTTGGCAACGACGAATTGCATAGCGGCGGCACTCCTCAATCCACCAATACTCTGGCCAATCATTTGCAAACATTGAGCAAGCCTAGATTCAAGAGCAGCAACCTTCTCGTCGCCGAAAAAGTAGTGTTCGTACTTTGCCTCTTTCATCACAGTTGCAGTTTTCGCGGACGACTTCCTGTACTGATCACTCACAGCCGTGTAGTCTTGGTCCTCAAGCTCGTGCTCGTCCCCAGAAATGAAACTCTTAGTAATCAATCCTAGCATGTCGGACAGTTGGTCCGCTATCTCCGTCATGTTCTTCTTGAGGTTGCGGCGACCAGAGCTTGGGAAGATCAAGAAGGAGACTAGCATGGTGCAGAAGACACCAGCAATGATCATCTTGAGGATTTGGGCAATCTTGTAGAAGGAGTAGTTGCCTTCTTGAACAGCACCCTCCTTGGTCAGGACGGTGATCAACGACAACGAGGCTAAGGAACAGGCAATGTTCACCAACGGATCACCTTTCTTGAGCTTGACCCAGCCAACAAAGCCCAGGCCACCTCCGACGAAAAGGACCAGAATGATTGCATGACCTAGAGCAGGCTGATGCAACTGGTCTGTGAACAGGACGCTTATGCTCATGCTGACGATGGACACGAACGCGGTGTAGAGGAATGCTATGAACGCGACACGGGTGGCGTCGAGCATGCTGCCGAGCGACCTAGCAGGATGAAAATAGACGGTGATCGTGGCTACCAGATGCTTGGAGTCCTGCTTTCCGAAGAGCGAGCTCAAGGCCGGCACAAAGGTAGCCATACTGCCCAACAAGTAGGCCAGAGCACATTTGAACATGCTCTTGCCAGTTTCGGACCGGGCAAATTCCTTCGCTTTGTAGCCATACTCTTTGACCCTGTTCCATGATGAAGGTCGGCCGTCTAACCAGTAGAAACGGCTGGGGTCTCGTGGACTTTCGGACCCATCCTGCAGGAGCGGCGAGTTCGAGCTGTTAGGCGAGGGACTGTCATTGGGGAGAGTGGAAACCGGAGTGAGTGAGAACTTTCTGTTCGACTTCGTCGCGGTCTGGGGGTCTATGAAGGTGGCTCGTCGCAGCTGATCGAGTCAGCGAAGTAACGCGGAGGTGTTGTAGAGATTAGGCGCACCTGGGCCCTGGCATGTCGAGGACTCGCGGGCGTGGCCGGTTCATTCGTAAGCGACATGCTGGACAGGGTTGGGCACCTCACAGCATTACGCGCCAGAGCGATCGCATACGCCCAGCTAATGATACTTTCAAGGCACTAAATAACTTGCACAAAAATGAAGAGGAAACAGAGGATACGGCATAGCAAGCCACGAAGTATCGGGCTACAGTGCCTGCTGGTGCCTTGTAAATGGTAGGGTGTTCGGCGCGGTCGTTGGGGTGCAGAGCAGCGACGCGTGAGCACGTGTTGCAAGAAAATAAACTGGCAAGAACGGAATAATGCTCAGGTTGCTACCACCGTTGCACATCGGCCATATCATCACCTCGCTCTAGAGTGCTACGGTGCACGCATATTGTAGCTTCGTAAAAGGTATCCGTTGACGAACTGATGGAGAACGACGCTCATGCTGCACCTCCGAGTGAGTTGCGGGTATTGTTCAAGCAATGGCAGAAGTCTTCTAGGGAGACAGCGGATTCCAACCCCGATGTGCTTGATACATTACATTTGAATACTGATGATCGCGTGAGCCAATTTAGCATTGATGATGAGCATCAAGCGTCCATCACTAGAGCGTTGGAGCACTTGCCCAGTGAGAGTCATACGAGTTCAAGGACAAGCGTCCGTTGTTTCGAGGTGAAAGCCTTACCCGGTGGGCATGCACTGTGACAGCGCGCTATTGCACCGACATTTCTGATCATGGTAGGACTGTTTCTTTATCCCTCTCTGCTGCCGGTCGATGTCCAGGCTGTGCTACTAAACAAACTCCTACATCGAGACTTGAGCAACCCTAATCACACCACCAATCTTCATCTCCATTACGATATGCCCGGCGACCGAGAACTTGATACGCTGGCACGGCAATCATTCTTCGAACTCGATAGCCAACACCAGTTACAGCCGAAGGATGCCACCATTCACAAGCCTAAATCCATCGAACAAGTACTCGAAAAAGGGCTGAGATGGGTGACGCTTGGTGGCCAGTACGACTGGACGAACAAGATCTATCCAGACGAACAGCCGCCCCCTTTCCCGCCAGACATAGCAGACCTGCTCAAAGGCACCTTTCGAGATATCGACCCACAAGCTGCGATCCTCAACTTCTACTCTCCAGGTGATACGCTCGGTTTGCATCGTGATGTAAGCGAAGAATGTGATGAAGGACTTATCAGCATCAGCATTGGATGCGATGCACTGTTCCTGGTTGCAAACAGTGATGGTGCTAGGGTGGAGGTCATCAGGCTAAGGTCTGGAGATGTGATCCTGATGTCGGGGGAATCAAGGTACGCTTGGCATGCTGTGCCTAAAGTACTCGCTGGCACGTGCCCGCATGATCTGCAGGACTGGCCTTGTATCGATACATGCTCGCCCTACTCAGAATGGCGAGGCTGGCTTGCGAACAAGCGTATCAATCTAAACGTTCGGCAGATGCGGTAGGAGCCGCTTGTGGCAGGGGAGGATGAATCTCGAGTCCCCAGTGAGCCATGTGCTCGCAGGGCAGGATATGCCAAGTTGCTGCCCTTGACAAGTACTATCAGACCGTCCTAGATGGAGAGTTCTTTGTGGATAGTAAGATTTGAAAGGTCAAACGTTGAGCTCTTCGTGTTGGCTTTCACTTATGTAACTCGTGATGCTACGGCACCACATCCGGTCGATGAACGTCAGCACAATGAGTAGGTTCGAGGATTGTTCGGTTGAGCTTGTCAACTTGCACCCGCTGCATATTCATTCACGCTAAGAGCTTCGGGGAACGTCATGTCAGAAAGTGGCATCTCGCTACCTCGTTTAGGCAGGTGGCTTGAGTCCATCTTCTCCAACAACGTCCCCTCCATCGAATCTAGATGTGGAGAGACACACGCGGTACGAGACATTATGATCTCTGACAAAGTGCCCCGGCTGCGCCGGTCGTTGCGACTTTGTCCAAGTCGCCATCAGCTAACACTTTTCTCATTGAACCACTGACAAACGTTCGTCAAGATGAGCACGGACTGGAAGTCGCTCGCGACAGGAAAGAGAGAGGCGATCTTGAACTCGATTCCCAAGAAGTGGAGGTTGGACAAGATACCTTCTGCCGAGGAGCAGAAAGACGTGACAGGGCCATATATACAACAATTCCTGGACGAGAAGGAAGTTGAGATCACAGAATCGGATGCCGTTGGGATTGCAGAAAAGGTCGCAGCGGGATCGTGGTCTGCAGTAGACGTAGCCCAAGCATTCTGCCACAGAGCGGCCCTGGCGCATCAGCTGGTATACTACCCACTGCTAGTCCATGTTGTCTGTTAACGAGTCAAGGTCAACTGCCTTCATGAGACATTCTTCGACGCCGCCATCGCAGACGCCAAAGCCCTCGACGCATACTACGCCGAACACAAGAAGACCAAAGGTCCACTGCACGGTGTTCCCGTCTCGCTAAAGGACCAGTTCCACGTCAAAGATGTCGAGACTACAATGGGCTATGTCGGCTGGATCGGCACGTTCGAGGGCATCAAGGGTGATCCACGGCACAAGACATTCGAGAGCGAGATGGTAAAGGAGCTAAGAGAACTTGGCGCCGTGCTGTACTGCAAGACAAGTGTACCGCATACGCTCATGTCGGGTGAGACAGTGAACAACATCATCGAGTACACATGGAACCCAAGGGACCGGTACCTGTGCTCTGGCGGCAGCTCTGGTGGCGAAGGGGCCCTCATCGGCCTGAAGGGCTCACCCGTGGGCTTTGGCACAGATATCGGTGGTTCCATCCGCATCCCTGCCGCCTTCTGCGGTCTCTACGGCATCCGTCCCAGCGCTGGACGACTCCCTTACGAAGGCATGGCCAATTCCATGGACGGTCAGAACTCAGTACTGTCTGTGGTTGGTCCACTTGCCACGACCGCAAGGTCCGTGAGGTTACTGGTCAAGTGCATACTCTCACAGAACCCATGGCTCTACGATCCCCTCGTAGTAGAAATGCCATGGCGTGAAGACCAGTATCAAGCAGTCTGGGACCGCGTCAACAACTCCACTGGCGGACTTACCTTCGGCCTGATGAAGACAGATGGCATAGTCAACCCCCAACCGCCAGTAGCGCGCGCAGTATCCATGGTAGCCCAAGCCGTCGAAAAAGCAGGCCACAAGGTCGTAGACTGGGAACCGCCCTCCCACGCAGAAGGCATAGCAACAACCTTCAATACCTGGTCCTTTGACGGCGGCAAGGACATTCACAGCTCTTTCGCGCTCTCAGGCGAACCCATCTCCCAACAGATCAAGATGACCTACGGCACAGAACCAGGACCGGAGAAAAGTGCCACGGAGATAGCGAAGAACAACGTCGCACAACGACAGTGGAAGAAACAGTGGGCCGACGCCTGGAACAGCACGGCATCGAAAACTCCCACGGGCCAGCCAATCGACTGCATCATTGCGCCTCTGGCGCCCTACGCCGCGGCACGGCCAGAGAAATACAAGTGGTACGCTTACTCGGCGTTCGTGAACGGGCTGGACTACACCTCGGTTGTGGTGCCGGTGACCTACGCGGACAAGAGCAAAGACAGATACGAGGACGGGTACAAGCCCATGAACGAGAACGATCAGGCGGCGTACGAGGACTATGACGCCGAGATCTATGATGGTGCTCATGTTGCGGTTCAGCTGATCGGGAGGAGGTTCCAGGAGGAGAAAATGCTGGCGATTGCAGAGTATCTCGGGCAGATATTGGGCAAGGAGAATATTTGAATAGCTGCTGCAAAACCACACGTCCTAGAAGGCATGGTATTTTGAGAGTCTACTGCGTGCTCGATGATAAGCACTACTCTGTCGAGTGCACGCATGCGTGGATATCCTGAGTGGAGCCTCACCCTCATATCACCAACTCCTCAAGCACGCTCTCCATCTCCCCTCTATCAAGCGGAACGCCCAAGACCTCCGTGCCGTCCGCGTCCTTTCTCGTCGTAAGCATCTGATGGTCATGAAACTCCTTGAGCAGAAAGCGAAAGTTCATGTCCGACGAACAGATGAACTCCTCGCTTGCTTTCTGGTAGAGCGTGCGGTATTCGATGCCTATGTCCTCGGCAGCATGAGTTCGCGCGTTGTTCCGCTTTCGCGGTGTGGTCGGTGCATCGAGTAGACTCGGGTCGATGAACTGATCGGCTGCGTCCGTGCCGTCGCCGTCGGCCTCGCCGTCCCCTGCATCGGCGTCGTCGTCGGCGAGGATCGTGAGGATCTCGGACAGCAGCAGCCTGTAGAGATTGCGAGCGTTCTCGGGCAACGATTTGAGCACGAAGCTGACACCTTGGCTCCCGCCTACGCGTCTTCCTTTGCGACCGAGGAGCTCGTTCACATCGTCGACGACGCTGGTTTCTGCGTCGTAGGGCGCGAATGTTGTTGCGTCATGGAACACGAAGTTGTAGGTATCCCGGATGTTGCTGGGGAGCAGGAGCTGGAAGGTCGGCGTGTCGCATGTGCAGAGGGTGTGGATCTTTGGGTGTACGGAGAGACGGGAGAGGAGGGCTTGGGCCGTGGAGAGACGGAGGGGCGAGGAAGGATGGTCGAGACTGTTGACGAGGAGGTAGAGTGGTTGGGTGGCGTTATCGAGTCGTGTAAGAAGGGTGTCTAAGACGTCTTGTGGCTGGCCTATTAGTCTCACTGGTGTCGGGTCTTCCTCGCCCGCAGACGCTTGGATGGTGGTCGCGATTGTGTTGAGGATGTGTCGTACGTTCAGCTTGTGGGCGTAGCCATTGATCACCACAATCTTTGGATGTGCTTCGTCTCTTCTCGTGGCCTGCCGACAGAGGTATTCGGCAAAGCTGTGCACTAGCTGCCTCTTGCTGCCCCAGCCGTACAGGCATATGCTGAAGCATTGAGATAACTCGAACTGCCACTGCGGAAAAGCTCGAGCATGCAATTTGAGGAGATATCGTTTCTCTAGGTCATGCGGATCCTTTTGTTTCCTGATTTCAGCCAGATAGTCGTCATGGGAAAGCAGGCCCAAGACGGAGAACGAGTTCGAGGATGCTGGCTGCTGGTTCGCGGGCCCGACGCGGGTCTGGAAGAAGTAACGTTCCTCAGGAGGGATGTCGCCATCTGGTGTCGGTGTGCGCTTGTTTCTTGCACCTTTAGGACGTCCTCGACCGCGCCTCGAGGGAGTTTCTGGTGCTGGAGTGGTGCCATCGGCGGCGTCCTCGACTGAGCCGGCGAGAGCGTGTTCTGATACCGTCTGCCGGGCAGCATCGAGCGCGTCAAACGTGTTGGCGAGCTCCTCGTCGTCGACGACGTTCTGCGCCTTGCGCTTCTTTGCTGAAGGCATGGTATGTTACACGCGTTGTGCGGGTGATGCTGGTGAAGCTGCGTAGACAGTTGCGAGGGAGATAAGGGGCCCCTCTTTCATCGCGTCAAGGTGGCTTCGATACCTGCTGAAGGCTCGAACATCTGCTCCTGGTCGCAAGTAGGGTGCTCGCCGTTGGCTGATCCATCACGAAGTGACTCGTATGGCACTACTGCATGGGCTGGCCTTCACCTACGCATGTATATGGTTGCCGAAAAGGGCGGGTCTTAGGTCTCGGAAGGCTCCGCTGCGGCTGATTGTCATCACGATACTAGTATCCAACTTTGTAAGGGTAGTACAGGTACGCAGGCAGTGCTCCTGCAAAGTCAGCAGCGTGTCAGCGACTTAGCCATATACCCACTTCGTAGAGCACAGGACATCAAGATTCTAGGCAAGAGTTGCTGGTGAAGATGTCGTTGACACAGTAGTGTACTGCAACACTCGACCTGTTCCCGCAACAGCGTTCGCTCGAGGACATACGTCGCAGACTCTGCTTTTGCGAACACTCGCCAAAAGGGTAGAATACTAGAGGAGCGAATCACGAACATAGTCTTTTAGGTAGCTATGGCGGGCTCTGGGACGCTCGGCGTGGTCAAGGTAAGCAGCAGCGCAGCACCGAACATGCTTCGACACAGTTCGCAATACTGACTCGCTGACAGAGTGTTGTTGCGCCTTTGCTTGTCGCTGCGGCATTGTACCTTCTACTATCCTACCTCATACTGCCTTTGTACAGGCGCTACCGAGCCGACATAGCACGATACTCGCAGTATGCGCCACTATCATCTACATTGCAATCTACGACCTCCATCTTTGGAGACTACATCCCAGAAGCATTGCGACCCAGATCAATACGTGGCAAACTAGGCGACCTCTTCTTCCGCCTGGTCATACCGTCCATGTGGGCGATGCGACACGGGAGAGGCGAGCAAGGCGGAGATCTGGGAAGCAGGAACAGTACGTCGAGTGATGACGATGTGGGGCTGTTCGATGAAGAAAGCGGAGAGCGTATGGTAGGCTTCGACATGGACCACGGTAGACGCACCTTTGGTGGCATACGAAGGACGGATGGTAGAATGGGAATACGGGATGCTGGAGAAAGTAATGCCATACAGGCTGCAACAGGAAGAACACCTAGATCTAGACACGAGGACGATGCCTCGACCCGAAGGCTGAGTAGAGAAATTGAGGAGGGCTTTAGGGACGACTCAGGAAGCGAATTATCCGACGAGGAAGTGACGGTAGGCAGAAGAAGGTTGAGCATGGCGAGTAATCGATAAATGGTTGGCGATAGCTGGTAGCATTCTCAGTCCCCACACCGTACCATTACTTTAGGTCGACAGCAAGCGTGAGCAAACCAAGCACAAGATCTGTAGAAATGACCGAGATGACCTGCAGCAGCGCTGATCAGCAGGGGCGGAATGCAAATCTGCCGAGACAGCACGCGAGGACCCAGCTTGACGCACATGCTGTCCACAGAAATGTCACAGAAAACTCTTTCGCTGACCACGCAGACCGATCTCGCTAGCGACAGTCGCGGCATTGGCCCTTACGGTCTTGACTCTTGACTATTGCCGCTGTTCTTATACACCACTTACCTCCTACCCTATCTAAGATCGTGCTCGAAAGCCTTATGGACGTTCGGTTCTACGATCGACTATCATCCGAGTTCCCATTATGACAGCCTCCAATCCCGCCAATGGCGCCCCGCCGAGGGGAAAAGTTATCCAAAAATATGGTGGTACGTTCCGAGTCCTCAAGAGCGCGTCGGAGTAGGCACCGTCTAACGCCCTCATAGGCACATCTGTCGGTAAATTCCCAATCGACATTGTCAATGTGGTCAAGTCGAGCCTCGTCGACAATGATGTTGCCATCGTGTGCTCTGCCAGAAGCAGTTCCACCAAAGCTGCTGGCACCACAAATCGATTGCTCCGTGCTGCTTCGGACGCGGAGAACCACTACTCAAAGTCCTTCCGCACCTTGATCGCAGACGTGCGTGCCGACCACATCGACACAGCCGAGAAAGAGATCAAGTCGGTGGAGCTACAAGCAAGACTCAGACAAGAGATCAACGATGAGTGTGACCTCGTCATCCGCATCCTCGAGGCCGCGCAGACACTTGGAGAGACGAGTCCCAGATCAAGAGACAAGGTCATGAGCGTGGGCGAGAAGCTGAGCTGCAGGTTCATGGCGGTGATGCTGGAAGACAATGGTGTCCCAGCTACCTACGTCGACTTCGCCGACATTGTCGACTTCAAGGTCGAGCACAGTCTGGACCAGGACTTTTACGACAGGGTAGCGGCAAACATGGCAAAGCTTTTGCCAGACTTTTCAGCAAAGGTCCCGGTCATCACGGGCTACTTCGGGGCCATTCCCCGAGGCCTGCTCACCACCGTTGGAAGAGGATACACCGATCTGTGTGCAGCGCTGGTTGCAGTCGGGACCAACGCGCAGGAGCTTCAGATCTGGAAAGAGGTCGACGGCATATTCACAGCGGACCCGAGGAAGGTTCCAACTGCACAACTCATCCCGCAGATCACTCCTGCAGAGGCTGCGGAGCTGACCTTCTACGGCTCCGAGGTCATTCATCCCTCGACTATGGACCAGGTCATTCGAGCAAGAATCCCCATCAGGATCAAGAATGTCATGAATCCGCGGGGGAGAGGCACCATCATCTACCCGGACAGTCGTCAAGAGTGGGAAAAGACCTTGGATGGCCACATACCTCAACTCTTCCGATCTCGAAGCTCAACTCTCATCAACGGCGCAGCGAAGGGTCCCAAGCGACCAACGGCGGTCACCATGAAGCACCGGATTCTGGTTGTGAATGTCCATTCAAACAAGCGATCGCTGTCTCACGGCTTCTTCGCCGGCATCTTTGCAACCCTTGATAGATGGCGGCTCTCCGTCGATGTCATCTCCACCAGCGAGGTCAACATCTCCATGGCCCTACACTCGGAAGCACCTCTGTATACTGGTGGCGGTGACGACGAATATAAGATTGTGGACCAGGATCTGCAAGGCGCCATCAATGATTTGAAAAAGTTCGGGACTGTGGATATCATCCCAGACATGGCGATCGTGAGTTTGGTGGGTAAGCAGATGAAGAACATGGTCGGCGTGGCCGGCAAGATGTTCTCTACCCTGGGCGAGAACAGCGTCAACATCGAGATGATCTCACAAGGTAAGCCGCTCTCCACCATCAGACAACATGTCAAGCTAATGCAGGGCCAGGCGCAAGTGAGATTAACATATCGTGTGTCATCGAGGAAAGAGATGCCGACCGGGCCCTGAACATCCTGCATACGAACCTGTTCACTTTCCTGGACAATTGAGGCGACACCGATCATCATGTCTACTGGCATCTTCACTTCTCCGTAGTCCTGAAGAAGTCACCGTTGCTATCTACGCAGCTGAGTATCGAGACCATCCAAGAGTTGAAGATAGTAGCAGAGTTACAAGCGAGAACAGCCATTTGTCCGACAAGGAACGGCCCATGTCAAAATGTCAAGCATTGCAAATGCGTTGGCCAACGAAGCAAGGGAGAAGCTTCCGTGATAGCCAGTAGAACCGCAGTTCCTGAGCCGAAGTGACACTAGGCGCGTGTTAGCGTGAACTGTGTCACGTCAAGCGGGGCTTGATCTCTGCAAGACGATTCGTTCCCTCCTGACACGGGCGTAACGCGTCCATTTCTAGCTTCGTTGAAGTCGGGGCTTGACGCTCACGAGAGAACTAAGAACTGCCATGGTAAAGGCCTTGAAAACTTGCCTTGTACCAAGTTGAGCGGGCAGCCGTTGGAAGCGCACTTCTAAGTCCCACACCTTGATTATGAGACGTTCTTTCTAGTCTTGCGTTTCACCCACCAATCTGTGCCCACCTGCGTACCTTTTCCATTTCCCAAGGTTCCGCGCATACACCACCTCACTTGTTTACTATATGTTATTTTGAAGTCACTGTCCCGTAGCTTGTACAAACGACGACGACATATTCTATTCGACCTATTCCCGATATCCGATCCCAGCCTCTTAGCAATTTTCGCACAGATACTCGAGCAATTCCCTTAATACACCTCCTTCGCGCTCGAGCCAAGCCACAAAAGACACCTCTAGTCAAGTAATCCTGTGTCGAGTCTCGCACAGTGCAGGGAGACATTCGAGACGCCACTCCCTTGTCGTTGTTGCGAGCAAGTCGTCGGCGGCCGAAAAAGCTGTTGGAGTTCGCTGTCGATCCACATCGTGGCATCCGCAGGACAAGCCTCAACTGCGCCTTCACCCAACAGAAGCAACTTCCACGGCCTGGGTTCAGCTCACTGTCTTGTTGCGCAGACGCGCAGTCTTGTTGCAAGACTCACTTGAGGCCATTTCGGACCATCTCGACCACTGTTCAGCATGTCGCCGACGCGTCAACCACCAGCCATACACATCTACCAGGATTTTGGTGATCCGCATGCGCAACCCCCACCGCATAGGCGGCCGAGACCACAGCTGGCTCCCTCCGCCATGCCTCTCCAGCCGACGAGGAATACTCAGATACCATCATATGCTGCATTGCATCCGAGCATAGCGATGAAGCACGTCTCTGCCCCTCAACAGATCTCTCCCCTGCAGCCCCAGTTTGCTCCTATTCCGCACGAGTATAACCCTTACGGCATGATGCCACATATGACGATGCCGGAGCACCCATCCACATACACGGATTCGCCGCAGAAGAGAATGATATTGCCGTCATCACAGCCTTTGCAACCTACACCACAACCCTTGTTTACAACATGGGACAGCAACTTCCAGCAGTTCGAACAGGAAAACTTCCACATGTCCATGCCAATGCCAGACAACTTCGCCGACTTCCCAAACCCATCGCAAGTCCGCCGCGGGCCCTTGAAGCGATCTTACTCGGAGACAGTGCCCAGTAATGACAAGTCATTCAAACGACCAAGGCATTTTCATGATGAAGAGGAGGAGACACTCGAGCTTCCACAGCCCGAAGACATGCCTTCAGTAGAGGACGACGGTCAGAAGCCGCCTTATAGTTACGCTCAGATGATCGGCATGGCTATATTACGTGCTCCTGGTCGCAAGCTCACCCTCGCCAATATGTATGACTGGATTTCGACCACTTTTCGATTCTACCGCGAGGACCCCAAGACTGGCTGGCACAACAGCATCCGACACAACCTGTCTCTCAACAAGGCTTTCACCAAGCAAGAGAGGCCGAAGAGTGATGCCGGTAAAGGATGTTATTGGGTCATCCAGCCTGGTATGGAAGCACAATTCTTCAAGGACAAGCCGCGCAAGAACAACGGCAGTATCAACATGGCCATGCAGCAGGCATTCAGCTCTCAACCAACCATGCAGGCTATGGCGCAGCCAATCGTGGACGCCGTTCAACCACGACCTTGGATCGTGCAGTCACAACCTGCTCTCCAGCCAGCAGCCCCCGTGGCTCCTCGGCGCCCTCATACTGCTCCCGCCGTCGAACCAGCTCTTCCTGACCTGTCGTCGGATGCCACTCTTCCTGCCTCTGATCCTGCTTTAGCCGAGGACGATGTCATTGTCAGCAAGGAAATCCCAGACCTAGCTCCGCCATCTATGCTGCCGCCACCGTCTTCGCCACCAGTCATGAATTCTTCTCCTCCGGTCGTGCCTCGCCATCACCGTACTATATCATCCCCTGCGAACGTTACACGACAAACAGCCAAGCAGCTAAAACGATCTCAGGCCGGCATGGACGACAGTGGCTATTATTCATCTCTGGAATCGTCCGCTCGTCGACCGAGGAATGGCGGTGTCATGCCAACCTCCGAGCTGGGTTTTGTCCCCAAGAAGAGGCATGGCCGGGCAGAAGAAGAAATCGCTCGCATCCGAAGCTCATCCCACGACATCACCCCCAGTGGCAGACGGCACGTGGATGCCGGGAGGGAAGGTGCCAGGTCATCCTCACCAGTGCGACAGAGCCCAACGAAGGTTCCCGCCACTCCACCTGTGGTGTTCAAGAAGCCCTACCTCCCTCCACAGTCCATCTCACCAAATAGTCAGTTGCGGCGACATCGGGAAGCGATGCAACAGTTTATAGGAAGTCCTGACAAAGCAGATGATGTGTTTGGCGGCGAGCTTGGTACATACAGCCCTGCATTCAAGCTAGGAACTCCGTCCTTCGCCCATTCCTTTGACGATAGCTTGTTATACGATTTCACTGCACCACTGACACCTTTTGGGTCTTCTCCTATCAAGCCTCTGACGTCAGGAAGACCGTCTGCCCATCGGTCGAACACCACAGTCGGTGTTCTTTCTGATGTGACGAAGCGCGCGAATGGGAAAGTTCACTCCAAGACGCCTAGCAAGATTCCCGGCGCCATCACCCTCAAAGCTCCGACACAAGTTGGCTACACTGGGTCACCACTCAAGAAGTCTGTGATGACGAAGCACATTGAGTTCTATCAAGACGAGAATGAAAATGCACTCTTTGACTTTGGCTCCTTCCCAGACGAGAACTCCGAGGAAGGTGAAGAGCTTGACATCTCAAAAGGCTTCTCGAAAATCGGCAGCGCGAGCAATGGTGGCTCGCTCAACTTCGACAAGCCACTTGGATCCTTGAGGCCAGCTTTTGTCCGCAGCAATACTTCACGGTTCTAGCCAGAGAGCTCGTTCACTACCCCTGAACCCACCTTTGGGCCTTTATATATCGAGCCTGGATGAGCTCTGTTGGTTTTTTTTTCAGTTATGTTTATTACGATGTTGATGCATTGAATGAGTTCACGGATTTTCTTGAATTATTGGCGAGGTCAGGTTTCTTGTTATGAGTACATCAGGGAGATCTCACGATCAACACGCGGATTGGAAAGGAAAAGCTAGGAATGTCCGGACTTTTTCTGTCCATTGTGCGGCTGCTTCAGTATCGTAACCTTGACTACATGAGCTGGAATTGCTTGATAGAATGAGAGTCAAACGCTTCCATAAGATGTAGTAACGAGCTGTCTTGCTACGAGCTCTTGCCTCAAGTCCTTATGCCTGTCGTTACAATGCATGTATTGGTTGTTGAAGCACTACTGGCGGTGCATTCTGGTGTGTCAATTGTGAACACTCATTAAGTGAGGTAAGATCGTAGGATGCCGGAGCTGCTGCAACGGAAAGTCTCGCCAATGACGAAATGGCGACATTGAACCACTTTCCATTCAAGGCTCACCTCAATCTTTCCTATCCTGCCACTCTGCACTCGATTACTGCAGACCGAAGTCTTTCTTGACCGAGCTCAGTACAGCTTGGGGTTATGAGGTACTCGATTGTTTCCGCGTATGAGCAGTGCGGGGACGGAGTTAATTCCGACCGCAACATGCTATGCCCTTGCAGCACAGCACGCTTCGAGTCGGGGTAGCCCTTCCCCTTATCTTCCAGGAGCACAGGAAGTCTTTGAGAGCACACAGATGACTTACACAGACCTTGTCACCGACCTGAAAACCTTGCTAGGCCTCGTTACCGTGTGTGTGCTTGCCCGCTTGCTTCATAACAGGTACCGCCATGGGCTGTCTAGCGTGCCTGGTCCGACCCTGGCGTCTTTGACCGACTTGTGGAGGCTATTCCTGGTATGGGGGAGACGACCAGAGCAAGCTCACATCAAATTACATCAGCAATATGGAAAATTCGTCAGACTAGGGCCCTATTCTGTATCGGTTGGGGACCCTCAAGCTATACAGGCCATCTACTCCCCGGGGTCCAAGTTCAGCAAGTCTGACTTTTATACTGTCCAACAGACTGTGGCTAGAGGACAGCCGCTGTTCACACTGTTCACATCTACCGACGATAAATTCCATGCAAAACTTCGTCGAGGAGTGTCGAGCGCATACTCTATGACGACCCTTGTTCAATTCGAGCCGTTTGTCGATTCGACTACGGCTGAGTTCCTCAAGCAGCTAGACGCCAGGTTCGCTCGTGGCTCTGACACTGTCTGCGATTTTTCAAAATGGTTACAATATTATGCCTTCGACGTCATTGGCGAGCTCACCTTTTCTAAGCGATTAGGTTTCATCGACGGTGGGGGAGATGTGGAGGGAATCATCAGCGCCTTGGAGTGGCTGCTAGATTATGCAGCTGTAGTAGGTCTACAGAACTGGAAGCAAGCGGACAAGGGTGCTGACATTTCTATGCAGGTTGGCCAAATACCATCTCTTGACAAATTGTACCTCAAAAACCCCATAAGACTGACCCTGAGTAGGCTCGGATGGACCAGCTCCAACACGCCAGTCGCTGAATTTGCTCGCAAGCGCATCGCGGAGAAGTTGGACTCGGAAAAATCACTCTCGCAGGATGGCTCGGTAGTCTCTGGAGACGAGACCGCCGTCCGACGTGATTTCGTTTCTCGGTTCTTGGAGGCCCACGAGAAGGATCCGACGTTCATCACGAAAGACCGAGTTCTGGCCCTCACGGTCGCCAACTGCTTCGCAGGCTCGGACACAACGTCAATATCATTGCAGGCGATCTTCTATTATCTCCTCAAATCCCCAATGGATATGGAGAGACTGATGACTGAGCTCCACGCTCAGAAGGAAAGTGGAGGTTTCATTGATGAAAATGGCCTCGTCAAATGGGACCAAGTGAAGAATCTGCCATTCCTCAACGCCGTCATCAAAGAAGGATTCCGTTGCCATCCTGCCGCGGGACTTCCGCTCGAGCGCAAAGTACCCGATGGTGGACAAACCATATGTGGCCAGTACTTCCCAGCAGGCACGATTGTCGGATGTAGTGCTTGGGTCATCCACCGTGACGAAGCAATCTTCGGCAAAGATGCGGACCAGTACCGCCCTTCGCGCTGGATCGAAGCATCGGAGGAGCAGCGCAGGCTGATGGATGCTTCGCTGTTCCAATTTGGAGCGGGCGCCCGCACATGCATCGGGAAGAACATCAGTCTTTTGGAAATCTACAAACTTGTGCCAGCGGTGTTGCTGAAATTCGAGGTACGTCTTGCAATCTGGCCTCTGCGTCAGACATGAAGAAAATCGAGGCTGTTTTGCCACTTATACTGACGCACTCGACAGGTTGAACTTGCTGATCCTGAAAAGAAATGGACACTGCATAATGCTTGGTTCGTGAAGCCGAGCGGACTGCTCGTCAAACTCAGGCCAAGGGATGCAGCGAAATCGGAGAAGCAGGGCAGGACATAGCTTCGGTACGTTCCCATTGATGTTGGCATGGGAGAAGCCGTTTTGACAGTGGCATGAGACGACAGTTCCAGAATGCTTTCTCTGCCAGCCAAATTCATGGACGAGGCACGTGTGCGTCCACATTTCGCGAGCATCTTCTAGAGTGTACCAGGAGATCGACCACGTTCTATGCGTCGTGATTTGTGTTGCCCATTGCATCTTCCGCACGCATTCGATTGTCCCAAAGACGACAGTTTCAATCCAACAACATTCACGGCCCTTCCGACTGTTCTCAGTGACGGGCCCAGCTTGTCCCGGGCGAAGGTGTGATTGAGTCTATCCACCACCCTAAGTTCGACTAGAAACAGGCGATCCAACACAGTGATGAGATCATTGCGCAGAGGCCGTCGGTCTCTGTTGTTCAAAAAGGTCACGCTTGACAATCTGCTTGTCATCGAACCAAAAGGAAACCCTGCTTGTCTCAATCCAACGTTGTGCTGCCTCCATAGTTTACATGCTCGTCCTTGGGGTCGTCGATGGTAGGCGGGTAACCCTTGTTAGCGGCGAGAAGGCAGTTGCAGCCCGAGTCGAATCCTCTTGTCGAGGGTTTGCCGAGGTGGACAAGGCTTTGTCGGGTCATTCTGCCAGGGGGAATCGAGATGTGACGCTTGTTTGTTCTGGTAGTGGTCTTGTTAGCTGTTGGTTGGGGGCTGAGTCGCAATGCTAGTTGAGCATGTACGTCTATGTGGCACGTGTTGCACCGTGAAGAGCAGGCAAACAGGCATGGATATGTCTCTCGGACCAGGCAAGGTGGTCGTGAGCTAGGCACTTGGGTACACGTGGCGAGATGCTCCATGTACTGACCTTGATGAGCTAGTCACCAGACGAGATGTCGGAAGACGTGCCGAGCATGACATTGATGTCTTGAGTTCTTTCATACATCGAAGGTACTGTGGAACGTAAGCCATTGAGACCTTTCGTTCGCTATCAGAAGCGCAGGTTTGCCAGTGAAAGATGATCCGCGCCGACTAGCTGTTCCGTAGCAAATACCATTGCCTCGCATGTCATCCTTCTCCCCGTCCGCCGCAACGAACGCTTCTTATCTACGTGTATGAACTGGTCATGTCTGAAAGCCTTTCTGAACCTGCACGTATAGACATTCATCTTTGTGCACAACAAGAAAACCGTCTACGTCTGGATCCGCTTGCTGAACCACAATTTCCTCGCCAGGGCTGAGACCGTCTATCGTCACAACCTGCCGCAAGGCGTGTTGCAGCGATCTGGCTGTGGATTCGTACACATCAAGCGAATGGACCTTGACGAAAAGGCGGTGGCCCATATCGTGCTTAACTTTGCGATCTTCAATACCCTCTTCCTGTGCAAAGAGAAGAGACATGGTCTTGGTTTTGACTGTGGTTTCAGGCGTAGAGTGTACACCTAGCTGGAATACAGTACCTTCGCCGCGACATAAGCGTATGAAGTTCGCGAAGCTGCAAACAAGCGCAGTTGTCGATGATCGAAGATGGGTAAATTTTCCAACTTCTGAGCGTAGTTCATTAGGGCGCATCGTAGTAGCGCTCCTCGGACGGTGTCCGTCCAGGTTTTGCAACACTAAAGCACGACATGTACCAGCCCAGATTGAAGAATGTCGGAAGAAGCTTTCCATGGAAGGCATCCTTCTGCAAGGCTGTTGGAGCAGGGCCTGCACGATGCACGCCGATAGAGCGTCGAGATACCGGCTCATGACTGTATTCATGTTCTCCAACGTGGAGCCTGTGAGCTGTCTCAGACCATGTGGAAACGTCCACTTTTCGTAAAGTCGCCCGTGAGATGTCGGCATGTGGAAGCGGCCATGAATGGCAACAAACAGGGCGCAGAGAAAACATGGACGTTTTGTTGAGCTGATGATCCGAGAATTACCATGATGACCATGAAGTTCGTAGTCGAACAAAAGCTGTATCTCAGCGTGCACAGCGCACTTGGAGTTCACAAGCTCCAGGAAATTCTCGTCGCTGATTGAGGCAGGTCCCGTCTGATCGCTATGGAGCTGTCTTGACAAACGCTGTGTGGGCACTTCTGGCATTGAAAGCTCGGAAGCAAACTTGGCTAGGCTGTTGATCCCAGGCTCAAGCCTTGTTGTTATAATTGGGGACATCTTGACGATCTGCACGGTCAGCGATTTAAGGACCGAACGAACTTCCTCGTTGTCGACCAAAAACATCGTGGCAGATATGTACCGAGCAATCTTGGCCAAAGGCAGTGCAAACGGTTGGCCACCAACACTCGCGCGAAACTCGTTTTGCTGCCATAAACGATGTACGATCTTGACGACATGTTCCAGATTCGCAATAACAGAAGCAGGTGGCCATTTGACATCGAAGTGAGACAGACTCTCTAGTGAGGAGAAGGAACTTCTCAGCAGATTCATGTCTTTGTGGAAGACTGGTAGTGCTCGGCACTGATGTTGCTGCTTGTCGTACATACTGAACATCATCTGGACGATTGGCGGTCTTGACATCTTAGCCTTCTTGAAATTGCACTTCCATTGCGCGTGGCGTGAGCGCAGCCGACAGAGTAACCGATTGCAATGCATGACCAGAACGCTGTGCAGGACTGTATCAAACTTCGAAGTAGTCGGGCCAGAGTGTTCGTCATTCAGAGGCGAACCAAGCTTTTTGATTCGCTCTTGAGCAAGATCTCGTCTCACGATCCCGAAGATGCGTTCCAGGCCGTGCTTGGTCGATTCCAGCTCGCCATGGTTCGCTGCAATTTTCAACCAATAGACTGTTCTTCCAGCTTCGATCTGGCTTTCGAGACTCAGAGCAGCGACCTTGTAAGGATCGTTGGTCGTCGATGCCAGGAAAGTGAAGACCTCCACCAAATTCATTTCCAGATCGAAGGAGAGGGGTGGATTAGGTCGTCTTTCTGTCTCGTACGGCGGTATCGTCTCATGACCTTTCGCCGGAAGACCTGCAGGGGCCTTTGTCAGTAGAAAGAGCAGACTGATAGTCTTACGAATATTCAAGACTTTGTCGTCGAGTGTGACTTGAATTTTGTGTCCTTGAACAGCCTTGTTCTCTGCTAACAGCTTCACATTCTTGACTCTGCCTTCAGGAACTGGCCTTGTGGCTGTGTTGTTTACACTCTTTCCCTTCTTCGGGCACGGATATGGCACAGGATTATGGGCATCCTGTTTCTTGCTTCGCAGACAAGCTTTTGACTTTGGCATGGCCGACGGGGCATCACCGTAATACAGGCTCGCGCATGCAGTCAGTCATAGATTACTCTATCGTCCACAAGAAGCTTGTGCAACGGCATCTCGACTGGTCGAGTCGAACAACGCATATATGCAGCACTTGAATTCAGCGATTGGCCCATGCCGCACCTAGGTGGAACTCGTCTCAGCATCGATTGGCATTGAACAAACTCCTCGACCGGTTCCGCGACGGAGAACATTGCTTCGTGTAAGGATGAAGCGGTCTTTGGCGCGACTACTACCATCATTGCTGGATAGGCCGTGTTGACTTTGTTCACTAATAACTTCTTTCATGCCTAACAGATCGCACAGCCAATCAGGACCTGCGGCCCTTCGCGTGGTGACCGCGCCAGCATCCCAGAAGGGCACGGTCAAGCAAAGATGCCACTAAAGCAGCATGGTAGCTACCTACACGTCTCCGCACAGTAATCTCGACGATCAGGTCACTGTCCAGCAGCACGGGCAAAGAATGCACCAGATTTGAACATTCCACGTATAGTATGAGCACTGACTACTGTGGTCTGAGCTTGTTTCCTGACGCGCTAACAGAAGTAGCAGTACGTTGTTCATTACGTGGCTCACGGAAGGCGAGTCGAGAAGTGAAGCCCGCATGACGTTCGAATATGCTTTTGGACAAAACTTCTAACGGTGTCCGAGAAAAGATGCGGGAAGACCCTGAGAACCCCAGTGCTGAAATGTGCCTGAACTCCGCTTCTGTTACTAGTGTACGATGGTGATACGAAGCTGCTAGATTGGCTGAACATCATGCAACAGCAGCGATCGAAGGATCAAATCGAAGCCTCCGAGCCAGGCTCATGTTATGAAAGTCGCAGTCGGCTTATGGCTCCTGGCACAGCCTCGACGTAGTAGAGGTTATCAATCTGTCCATAAGCCATGAGCACGCCCCAGGTGTTTCGGGAGCAAGCGTCCTAGGACCCTGAACAGCGATTGGCGTGAAAAGCAACACCTAATCTCTTGCCGTCTGAGGCTTCTATTATAGTGCTGCCTGGCCAGCTCGCCCTTTCATCCGATTCCTAGCGTGAGCCAACCTTCGGTGGCTTGGCATCTGTGACAGTCTGCATCTCGTCTATTGGCGATCATCTTCACCCAGTGACAGTCGGAACTTGTGAGGCTTGCTGCACACAAGCGGTCGTGACAACACCTTGCGTTGAGCAATTGTGCTTCTCTGAAGTTCCAGACTTACATCGTCGGTTGTATATGGGTCTCTCAGTGACAGTCGCTGTTGTAACGCGCGTCGATGCTCCCCTACTAGGAGCATTTTGCTTCGAGAATGTTATGCTAATTACCAGGTGTCTTCCCTCTTCGCCCTGCATTTCAGCACGCTCCTCCGGCAGCTTTTGACCACTGACTTGCACGGTATGACTACTGTTTTCCTTCCTTGCGAGACAGGCAACGGAACAATCACAATCATTATCTTCTGATGCCTAAAGATGAAGTGTGGTGCTAGATTCCAACTACTTGCAGCAGCCGCATTGTTCCTGGGGCTGATTGTTGTGCTACTAGTCCTGATAGACAAATGCGAGACATATCAACCTGTGAACTACATACAAGCCTCGCTTCCGTGGTGGCAGAGCACTGAAGATGATCAACCACCCCCACTCGGCGGCAGGATAAGGGACAAGATCATTGTTGTGCCGGCCAGAGAGGATACTGACGTTTCGTGGGTGACAGAAGACCTTTCAGAGTAAGACGGAGATCTTTGGCAGGAGGCGATCACCCTACTAACGTGTCGCCCAGTTGGCAGCATGCCATCTACATCGTCGATCCCTCGAATGAGACTCGGGCCGATACCTTGACCGCGCCCGTGAACAAGGGACACGAGGCTATGGCCTACCTCACATACATCATCGACAACTACAACAGGTCCATTCCTGAAATTGTTGCCTTTTTGCACTCTCATCGGAGTGGCTTCTTCACGGCGTGGCATGTCGATACACCATTGCACGACAATATCTATGCCGTTAAACATCTGCAGCTAGACTATGTGAAAGAGAAAGGATATGTCAACCTTAGATGCAACAACAATCCTGGATGCAAGCAACCTAGAAGACCTAATCCACATTTTGCTGGCAATGTCTGGACTCAAGTCATGGGCAACACCTCAACCCCGGCATTATCCCGACATCCAATGTCGCCTGCTGCCCAAGAGGCGTTTTCGATTATCGAAGATAAAGAACGACTGGAGATCAAGACACCCCGGTTGTGGACTGCTTGCTGTGCTCAGTTTGCTGTGTCGCGGGAGCAGATCTATCGAAGACCGATCGAAGACTATGTCAATATCAGGCAGTGGGTATTTGACACAGAGATGAGCGATGCGAAGAGTGGTCGAGTCATGGAGTACCTGTGGCATGTTATCTTCGGGCAAGAGGCTGTGCATTGTCCGGACGTGGATACCTGTTACTGCAAGGTATACGGGCGATGCTCAACCTAAAGCCATTTTGCTTGACTGCTTGTGCTTGTTGAGTGTTTCTCCCTTACTGACGGGGTCGAGTGCAGTTCGGTGCATGGTGTCAAGGTCATCTCAGGAGACATATTGGAGCGGTCAAGATGAAGAATGCTATGCCCTGTCGCGTGGAGTTCTGCATCTTTGTTACGTATAGTGTCAAGATACCTGTCGACAGGATCAAATCGTAGCAAGTTCTAGAAGCATGATTAAAGATTCGCTATACGTGTAAGAATGAATGGCACAGAAGTGTGCAGTTAGTTGAAGAGAGGCGCATGGATGTAGAACTGGTTGTCATTACTAAGTTAAAGTAGGTAAGCTCTGGTCGGTGAACTCTGTTCGGTGCGGGCGGGTAAGTACGCGTGAACGCTAATATCGTGTCATCTCGAAACACACGCTCTGGAGGCCCAAGTTAAGCGCACGCCTGATCATGTCGATCATCATAGACTAGACAGCGCGACAAGGGCCGACCAGAGACCAGTCTTCCAGTCTTGCTCTTACTTGAATCCGATGGTCACGCCTTCCAACACGTTGATACGCGAAATGCAGCCCAGCCACCTGGGCACCTGCATAGACAAGGACAATTGGCGGCATGAGCGGTAACAACCCTTACGCCGTCAATGGACACGGCTCTTCGAACGCGCCTCCCTCGAATCCGTACGGCTCCAATCCCTATGGGGGCAACAATCCCTATGCAAACGACCCGTACCTTCCGCAAAACAATGCCGCAGCTTCCAACGCAAGCGTGAACAGCTATGGCTCTGGGCCGCGCAACGACCGCAGTAGAACACCAGCCAATGTGGCCCCTCCCACAGCAAACCCATATGGCCGTGCGCCTCCTCAGCGTCGAGATCGAACACAAGACCATGATCGGTCACCTGCGCCTCAGAACCTAAGCAATCCCTATGAAGCGCCCCTGCAAGGGCCAAGACTTCCCACAGCCGCGAATCCATATGCGCAAGCAGACCCCGCGACATCAAGAGGGGGTGGAGGTGGCGGCTATGGGGGGTTGGGTCCTCCACAGCCAGAACCTGACTTTGACAGAAGAGGCGGCCCTCCACCGAGAACAAGGATATCAGGCTCAGCGCAGGATGCCGCGCACATAGACAGATCTCAAAGCCAGGGCAACAGCCGCAGTCGAGAGAGGAGAGCACGTTCAGATGCTGCAGATCGGGACATGATGCCTCCTCCGCAAGCAAGAGTAGATAGACCGCCGATGCCAAAGCCCCAGAATCCAGCATTGCAACCGTCTAATGGCACTGCGTACGGCGCCAAACAGCCCCACAGCGCTCGAGGCTCTACGAAAAGCATGGACGAGATACTGAGGCACATACAAAACAATTGGAAGATGATGGAGGGTGACGAGTGTATGCCCGTCAAGGTCGCTCTACAGCTCGCTGACCCGAGTAGTCTCGGCTTAGGAGACCGAGAGCACGATTTTGCCAATACTCACGTCGACCTGCAGAAAAGTCTCAAGAGTGTGGTCAATGAGCACTATGCCGACTTCAACAGTGCTGTAGGCACATATCACAAAATCCAATCGAGTATCCGAGAGTCTCAGAGTCGGGTCCGCTATCTCAAGAATGGCCTCGCTGCCGTCAAAGGTGGTATGTTGACTACCAGGCCTGAACTGCGCGAACTAGCCGAGCAGAGTGGCCAGCTGGATGAACTACTGCTTACCCTGAACCAAATGGAGACACTTAGGGAATTGCCGGCCAAGCTGGAAGAGAAGATCAACGAAAAGAGATGGATCGGTGCCGTCGACATTCTAGGTGAAGCACTGATCAGCTCGCGGCGGGGTGGACTCGACGATATTGGTGCCATGGGCGATCTGAGGAGTTACTTCACCTCTCAAGAGAGCAGCCTGATCGATATGCTGGTTGAGGAACTGCATGATCATCTGTACCTCAAGAGTCCTTATTGCGCAGAGCGATGGCGAGGTAGAAAAGTGGGCAGCGGGCACGCGAACCCTAGAGATAGCTTTGGCGCCAATGCATGGGATCGGCCAGTCTACCACTACCTGGCAGCACTCAACACCAAGAAAGCCATGACCGAAGACGCGAGCAAGAACCCCGAGTCAGACACTTTCTACTACATTCAGATGATTATAGAGGCGCTAAATCGCAGGGGATACCTCGAGGAGCTAGTGAGCAGGATTGAGCAGAGGCTCCCCGTTGAGCTGTACAAGGTCGTCGAAAAGACGAACCAAGAGATTGATTCCAAATATCCAAGCCATTTGAGAACACACGGTACCAAGAACAAAGTGAAGACGGCCATCCTGCAAGCAAGCGAGACAGATTCCGAGGTGCTATCCGAGTTCCTCTGGACTTTGTACGCCAAGTTCGAAGCAATTGCTGAAGGTCACCGAGTCCTGCATGAAGTCGTGCTGGGCATTGTCGATCGAGAAAACCTGGCAAAGCCTGAGCAGTACGGTGCAAGTTTCAAGGAGTTGTGGAAACTGTATCAGATGGAGATCCGATCCCTCCTGCACGATTATCTAGCCACAAACGGTGACCTTAATGGTGCAACCAAACAATCTGTTGCCACGGGCGACGTCTTTGCAAGACAGCCTCGAGACAGGAACAAAAGGATGTTCAAGCTATCGGAAATGGATGAAAAGTCCTCGGATATCAAGACTGAAGAGGATGAACTCGATGAGGTCTTGAAGTCTTCTGTGCCTGGCTTGGTCACAAAGTCAAAAAACAAGGACGGGACTACCTCCTTGCTCGGCGATCGAGGAGCCAACGATGGCACCGCTGCCGGACACAAGCTCTTGATCGAACCGAGCGTCTTCAACATGACCATACTACTGCCACCGTCCCTGACATTCTTGCAGCATCTAAAGGACATCGTGCCACATACCTCGAACATACCCATGAGCACTCTCACCTCTTTTCTCGATGACTTCCTGATCAACGTCTTTCACCCGCAGCTCGAAGAGGCAGTCACGGATCTCTGCACAGAAAACATGATCGACTTCGAAGCGTTCATGGAAGACTCTCGATGGTCCAAGCACTCTCCCCATCCTATTTTCAAAGGTACTGTCGGCTTTATGTCGCTAGTACACGCGTTCTCTGCGATGCTGAGCGCGATACCTCGAGACCAAATGTTCACGCAGCTGGTCATTAGTCAACTATTCAAATACTACGACCGATGCTATGGGTTCTACAAGGACATAGTCAGTCGTGTTTCGCAAGCTAACCAAGCTGGCGGCGTCCACACTACGGTCATGAAAGCTGCAGCTGGACATGCTGAGGAGGGCGATATTAGAGAGACCACCTTATCTCTCTGGAATGACAAAACTATGGATCGGGCTGCACGGTCAGATCTATTGGAGAAGGAAGTCCAACTCCTCATCGCGGCCTCCAAGGCACAGCCAATTCAAGCATACGATATCATCTCGGACCCCAAATCCGTGCACCGACTCTCACTAGTCTACAACAGCATGCAATGGCTGTCGGCATCGCTCTCACAGCTCCGCCGCGTTGACGCGAGCTCAGGCAAGACAGATTCGCGCAATTCCTCCTTAACAGGCCAACACACTCAACGCAGGTGGACGCTCATCACAAATTTGAAAACTGGTGGCCAAGCTAATTCCCCTGCATCCCAGGGCACGCGAGTCTACCTCCCTCTCACAAATGAGACTGCGCTTCACTTCGACGAGACACTTAACTCTTTCCGCGGTCTCGCCGTAAAGGCACTTCTGACCCTTCACTTCGACATTAGATGTGGCATTATTCACCAACTTGGCCGTGCACTTCGCCAGCCTAACACTGAGGACCCAGCAGCCAGTGCTAGTCTACCAGCGTCCGCAACACCACAAGGCACTACACCACAAGCTTCAGCCAAAAGAGACCCAACACCGCCGCCTCTCGATTCAGGTCTCTACCCTTTTGTCCTTCCTGCACCACCTACATCTGCCAGTCCTCTAATTCTAGACCTCAACAACGACCTTATCCACTTCGAAGCCAATATTTCGTCCTACCTGGGCCGCAAAGAAAGACATTTCATCTTGGCTGGTCTCGGCCGCCTAGTCGACCGCTACCTCATTGTGGGCGCAGACTTCGTGGGCGTTATGAATCGACATGGTGCCGAGCGTATGCGCATAGACGGCATGGTCGTCCAGCAGGTCCTCCGTGGTCTAGATGTACATGGCAAGAAATACGGCACAGAGGGCGAGATGGGTGCCGTTGATGTTGGACTTGGACTCGTCGAGCAAACGAAAGCGAACGCGAACGTGGACGGCGAGGCGGAACCGCAGATTGAAGACGACGCACTACTTACACAGTCGAGTCAGTATTACGAGTTGTTCCTACAGGGACCAGATGCAATCATGGATTACGTAAAAGAGCGGAAGACGAAGGACAAGGAAAATGTCGGGTACACTTATGATGAGCTGAGGACAGTGATCGAGCTGTGTTTCAGTGCGAACATTCGAGGAGATGATCGGGAGGAGGCGATTAACAGTAGAAAGAAGATGGGTGATATGTTGTTACAGTTGGGTGAGATCATGTGGGACAGTTAGGTAGACTGCTGATGCGCGGAAAACGTCAATTCTACAGTAGACTACCTCCTTGTTACTCCTCCTACATGATGTATATAGCGCGCCGCGCTGTTCAGCCTCTTCCTTTCCACTCTCGTCCTGTCTCTGCCTACCTACCTACCTACCTACCTACCTACCGACTTGCCTGCCTGCGTGCCTGCCTGCTCTGTCCCATCCAACTAGATCTCAACCTAGGCTCGCTTCGCTCACTGACAGCTTTCGGCTCACCGGGAACGAGTTGGCGCACATTGCTCACGATATCCGACGGCTCAGACCACGAATGAGCGCCAACGCCGACCAAGACGCACGCCACGGACGAGTAGATCGTGACCAAGAGCTCAAAGGAATGGAGGCTTGGCGGAACGGGGGTGGTGTGCTGTCTGTAGGCCGACTGTGGGTGCGAGCGAATAGCATCATCCTATCAGGACTGCGTTTCCTGGAAGGAGGGACGGCGGTTTTTTCCTTAGTTACTGCGGTTAGAAACATTCCAAGAAAGCATAAGTGAATGATTAGGCCCGGACGAGGAGAAATGGACTTGGCTCAGTGGAGCTCTGACTGGGTAGCTTATGGGAACTGTGTTGGAAACACGTTTGCGGGTAGTGTGGTTAGGGTTTGCTGGGCTCGTGTACTACCAGGTTCTCGGTCTCCTCGAGCAGGAGTGCGGATGACGACCCAGCAAACTGCAGTCGTTGTGGTGAAGTATTGTATGTGGTTCTGATGAAAACAGCAAGACATCAGCAGATTCGTACCGAACGATTGTCGTTCTCCGCTGCTTAGAGTCGCCGTCGATAGCATGCTACTGCTGTGTCACACCCCACCACGCCAGTCCAAGAATACCGCCTGCAGCAATGCCGACGGCAGCAGGAATATTGAACCACTTATTTCCAGAATAGGTAAGGACGGCAATGACAACGAACCATGGCTCATCAGCGAGACTTCGTCCGCTGACTCTACCGCCTGAGACAGCGTCGACGTTGTCGCCCGAGGTCGACTCGCTGGTCAGATATCCCACTTCCCACAAGCGATACACGGCTGTGAAGACAAGGCCGACAGCTGTCGCGTTTATACCTCTTAGTAGCGCGAGAAACAACGGCTGGGTCCGTAGTATCCGCCAAAGACCTTGCGAGAAGATTGCGAACACGAGGCCAGGAAGGAAGATGCCGATAAATCCAAGGACAGCACCGAGCAAAGCATGGCCGGCGGAAATGCCAGCCACGCTACCAGCAACAGCTAAAGCACCGAGATAGACCGCGAAGTTGAAGTTGGGCCCTGGAAATGCTTGAATAATGGCCAGACCGATGAGGAAATCTCGGGGTGAGACCCAGCCGGGCGAAACGACATATTCACGGAGCAGAGGGATGACGACTGGGCCGCCGCCGAAGATAATCGTTCCCGCAAGATACATATTGGCGAATAGAGACAGAGGTCGATGATCCTGTGGCAGTTCCGAGCGCGTAACAAGGATGACGACGAATGAGACTGTGAAGAATGCCAATACGGTGAGTCCCGTACGGATGCTAACGCCATACGGCACTCTGAAAGGCTCTGATTCGCTCTGAGGATGCTGCCGTCGCTGCTGCTGGACATCAATAGTCGTAGCGGAATCTGTACTTGACTCCGCAGTCGCCTCGAACGAGCGGTCGGCCGTCGCTTCAGGCTGTATTTGTCGTCGCTGGACAAGACCTGTGCTGTGCTTCATACTGGCTGCGGCCTCCTGCACTCTGAGCTCAATCCCAGGCTGTCGTGGAGAGTTGCTAGCTGCTTCGTTTTCAGCAGCAGCAGCTTGATCTGCGGCATGGCTTCTTCTGGCTTCCCAGGCTTGTTTCAACTTGCGCACTCTTCGCCCAAGCCAAAGGTCCCACATAACGCAGGCAAAGCCTCCAGCAACGACCAGGACTGGGTAGTACCACAAAGCGCCATAACACAGTCCAGCACAGGCGCCGAAGATGACCAATAGCCGCGAGATGGGGTCCTTGATACATTTTTCGGCAAGCTGGACAGCAGCAACAGCAACGATGCCGACGGTTGAGGCATTCAGTCCAGACAGGAAAGCGTAAGCAGGCTCAGGCAAAGTATCGGAGATTTGTCGTACACCCAAGGCAAGCGCAAACATGCCCACTGCGCCAGGTATGGACCATATCAAGAATGCCAGGATAGCTGGGATCCAGCCTGCGTGAACTAACGCGATTGCGAAGAAGAACTTAGTACTTGCCGGTCCGGGAAGGCCTTGACAGAGTGCGAAAAGCTGCTGGTACTGTTGGCAACGACGATACAGTTAGCATGTGACCATTCGATGCATGCAGCACGATAGCGATTTGTGTCTACATAAGGCGCGGCGAGAGGAGGATGAACACACCGTCTGCTCATCGATCCATGGTGTTCTTCCCTCTTTCTCCTCCACAAACTTCTTATGGAAGATCTGGAAGTGTACTGCTGGACCACCAAAAGAAGTGAAACCAAGATACCATGTTGATCTGACGATCTCACTGATTCGATCGAAAGGTTTCTCAGAGTATGCGTGTTGAGGTGAGCATTCGGTCAAGAAGTTGACCAGCTGATTCAACGGCATCTTGGCCCGGCACTGTTGTTGCTGAGATGTCCAAGATGAGCTGCAAAGGCTTGAAGAGTGTCGAGCGTCAAGAGGCTTCGTCGCCAAAAGCACGAAAAGAGACGTGACTCAACACTGCTGCCAAGTCACATTATATCACTCGCCAGAATCCCTAGCCAATGGAGTGAGCACGATGTCAACCAGCCAAGAGCAGCGGGGATGCTGCCCGTCAACTGCACCCCTATCCTGACATCAGGCGTTGAATATTGCATGAGATTTGACCAAGGCACTTGAGATTCGGATGAGAATGTGATTGAGCATCTTGTCAATTGCAAGTCGCGAGCTTGAAATGAGGCTGATCGGCCTCCGTAACGTGTACCCATGGGTGGAAGGTGAGAAAAGATCGGCCGCTGTGCTGGCAATGGCGACTCCACACTTTAGCGGGAGCCAATCGTCCTTGTTGCGCAAGTAACGCCCTAACACGATAGATTCGGTCTCGACACTCGATCATTGGGGAATTGGACTATTTTATGATGGGATTGTCCAGTCACGATGTCAACCAAGTTATCCCATATAGTAAGACGTGGTAGTTCAAGGGCAGCAACAGCAGCATAGGAGTAGAATGAGCCAAGTAGAGGAGGGCTGAGGTTGTGACTGATCGGGCAGATGCCTCGACTGAGGGTCATATGAGCTAGTGTGGAACAGAGTCACAAAAGCCATGTCCATCGCTCACGTTTATTCTATCCTATCATTCCAGTTTCACGCTTTAGCCACGTCAAGGTCAAGTCGTCCTTGAAGTAGCCGTGCGTGTTGTCCCATACCTCCTGGTGGTACTCATCGAGCCACTGCTTCTCCTCCGGACTCAATATGCTTACGTCGATCAGTTTCCGACACATGGGTACCATGGTGACATGCTCGAAAGCCAACCAAGGCTTGTCGCCAAATTTGTGATTCGTCTTAGCTTCCTTTGCCATAATCATGTTCTCGATGCGGATGCCGAAGTTGCCGTCCTCGTAGTATCCTGGTTCATCGGAAATGACGTTGCCGATACTCAGCGACACTTCTGAGTATGCAGACCTTGTGCCGATACCAATTGGGCCCTCGTGGACATTAAGGAACGAGCCAACACCATGACCAGTACCGTGCCGGTAGTCCAGACCCTCTCGCCACAAAGCTTGTCGAGCTAATACGTCGATGGCGAAGCCGGTGGTTCCTTTGGGAAACACTGCTCGATCCAGAGCGATGACGCCCTTCAGCACCAAAGTGTATGCTTTGATTTCCATCTCAGTCGGTTGACCAAAATGCAATGTCCGGGTTGTGTCGGTCGTGCCGTCCAGATACTGAGCACCAGAATCACACAGGTACACAGCGTTTGGATCTATCGTCGAACAATTGCCAGGCTCTGGCTTGTAATGGATGACTGCAGCGTTGGGTCCGGTAGAGGATATTGTGTCGAAAGACAAGCCTTTGAAGTGCTTTCCTTTCGATCGAATAGCTTCAAGCTTGTCCGCGGCCTGGACTTCGTCCAACGTGGCCTTTTTTGTTAAGAGCTGGTCCTCCAACCATGCAAAGAATTCTATCAGAGCGGCGCCATCCCGAATGTGACATTGTCGCATGCCTTCCAGCTCTGTCGAATTTTTGATGGCTTTTGCGTCTGCGATCGGGCTTCTGAGCTCTTCCACCTTCTCCTCACCTCCCAAACCTAGTGAGAGTGCCCAGGAAGCTTTGTTGGAAACCAAGATTTTGGAGTACTTCTTTGCTTTGGTATCAGCACCACCCTGTTCAGGACCTTGACTTAAGACATTGAGGTCGGAGAAAAGAGCGTCATATGGTTTGATCTGAACGGTTCCATGCAAGTGCTCGTAGACCTTGTCATCCAGTTGCGCAGAGTCAACGTATAGAGTAGCGGAATCGTGTGTAACAGCAGCATAAGAGAAGAAGACGGGGTTGTAGGGAATATCGCTTCCTCTGAGGTTGAACAGCCAGGCAACTTCGTCCAGCATGGAAACGACCATGCCGGCAGTCTTCTTCTTGTCCAGCTCCTTGCGGAGGTCTGTAAGTTTCTCTTTGAAGTCTTTTCCAGCATATTCGTCCGAGAGCACAATGACTGGCTCTGCTGGGCGAGCTGGTCGATCAGTCCATATTTTGTCGACCAAATTCTCATTCACGCCCACCAGCTTGGCATCAGTCTTCTTGAGGGACTTGGTGAGCTTCCGCGCATCGGCAGCGGTGATGACAGTGGGATCTACACCAACTGTCTTTCCGCCTTCCGCCTGCTCTGTTGTCCATTCCTGCCATGTTGGCACGTCCTCTAGTCCCTGCTTCAATAGCAGCCAATTGCTGTCTAGCTGCTTCGAGGCTTGATTGAAGTACCGACCGTCGGTGGCCAGGGCTGCCTTGTCCAGGGTAATAACAGCTGTGCCGGCAGACCCCGAGAAGCCGGATATGTGCTCTCTTCTCGCGTCACACGGGGCTATGTACTCGGACTGATGGCTGTCTTCTGAAGGTACGATATACACGTCCACTTTGTGCTCTTTCATGAGATCTCGCAACTGCGATAACCTCTTGGTCGTGTCAACGGTCTCCATATCGATGGCTCGAGAGCGCGATGAGATTGAGAAAGATCGTATCGAGGCAGTGGTCGAGACTGGGAGCTGGGCACGTTTTTGAAAGACGCTACTCAGTCGTGATATCAATTGGCGCATGAAGGATGCCTACGTCGCAGAGTCAACACTGGAGCCGCAGAACGAGTGACGAAGACCTAAAAGGACAATAAGACAGGCACAGAATGTGTACAAGAGAATAAGAGAATGTAGATTCAAAGAAGGGTGACAAGCAACGAGGCATGACCGCATGTCAACGAATTTCCAAATCCAGAAAGGTGGGACGTGGCCCATCTGTTACTGCTCATGTCTGCAGAGTGCCGGCTGAGAACCTTGCCGTGGTGTGTGAATCCTTTGTCGCTCAGCCCATTTCATCAGGCTAGATGAAAGAATGATTGCTACTCCCGTAATTCATCCTTACTGCCATGCAAATAGTGACAGGTCGTTTGCACCTGCCTTATGCTATGGTGGGGCTGGCGACTACATTTCTTCGACAACAACCTGACCTGGAACAATATCTACTACAGCAACATCCGCGAGGTACTGTCGCGCTCTCGAAACCATGGATACGACTTCCTAAAGACGCAAGACATTGAAACGGGCGCACTGTGCAAGCTCTAGGACTATGGAGCAACTCATACGCGATCTCAACTCTCCACAGAACCAAGGCCGTCCACATGTGATCAACACAATCCAGAGACAGATTCAAGCTCTGCAACGTGAGCCTACTGCATGGCAGGCTGCACTCAACTTACTGAACAGCGACGACCATATACTCCAATTTTATGGCGCTCTAACACTCGAGCAGAAGGTTAACGCTGACTGGGAGACCGACAGCATTGGCGAAAACCGTGATCGTGTATCGCAGCTGCTTCGGCAATTGGTCACACGCTATGTCACCATTGCTACTTCTACCGAGTCTGAAGTCGTGCTCTCAAAGCTCTCGTCGGCGCTTGCTGCAATCTTCGGCAAGCCCGATGCCGCTTGGGCCCAACCATGTCGCCATATTTTAGCCTGCATTCTTGCTGGACAGTATTTGCCACAAACCCAGGTGCCCTCAATGGCAGATCTTCTCGGTGCCGATACTGTCATCTCTGGCTACGCTTTGAAGGCCGTATTGCGACTGAGCCTCGCCATTAGTGAAGGCCTGGGCTCTAGTTCCCTCATACAGACGGGTCATCGTAATCAGGTGCGACTCTCGAATTTGGCTTCTGATGTCTGGCATCTCTTGTACTTTACCCTCATGGCGTTTTGTGCACAAGTCGGGGTGACACCATCACTGCCCGGACTTCAGGTTCAGTCCACAGAGCACTATGCCATCAAGCTCCTTGCTGAAACAGCACAGCAGATCCCGGTACGTTTAGTCCCCTTTGCCCTGGTCGACCAATTTCATCCCCTTCATTGTTCAGATTTATGCTTCTCACTAGCTCGCGTTGGTTGACCATGGCGTGTCCCCAATACGAACCCTAGCTAACAAGCCAGTTCTGGGCCATATTCGTTGCGAATGAACAGTCTCCCGAACACGCTCTTTTTGACTTATTTTCGAACGTCGTATCCCTCATTATACGTCTTCTTCAACACCCAGCGGCCGCCAATCAGTGTATGCCATGCCTTACCTCTTTACAAACCTATCAGCCTCGTATCTTGGCACGTGCGTTACCCGAGTATCGCAACGAAATAATTGGTTCGGATGCAGCCTCACGATGGAAAACAGAGCTTCTTCAAGGGGAATTCTCTGCCGAAGCCAACTCGTTCGTAGAGTTTCTCGAAGCAGTGGTGCATCAGCTCGATACGACAACCTGTGAATATCTCAAATCTGGCGATGTGCGGCGTTGTGTTGAGACAGCACAACTTTTGTTAAGGTGTAAAGGTGCGGCCATGGTTGAGGACGAAGTTTGCCAGGCTGCACTTGACATCATGGCAACCATCGCAGAGGGCTTCAGTGACTGGTCCGAACCTTCGCAGTTTGATGAGAGCATGACGACGCTAATTCAAGATGTATGTCTCGCGACGCTTGTCAAAGTGCGATATCCTCCTGAAGAGCTTGACAAGATGACGGCTATATGGGATGAAGACGATAACACCAGATTCGAAGATTTTCGCTTTTCAGCCAACGACTTCTTCCAAACTGCTTTCGGCATTCTTGGCCCACCGCTGATAGAAGACATAGCACGATCGGTGTCCGACGCGTCGGAATCGAACTGGGCAGAATTCGAAGCGGCAATCTGGGTTCTGGGATCAGTTTCCGATGCCTTGTCCAACGAACCCGAGCGTTGCGACCCCTCTCTCAACAAGATATTTTCATCAAGCTTATGGCATCGAGCTATCTCAGCATCGGAAGGGACACCGAGTCGCGTACGAAAATCCACCATAACGCTGCTCGCCGAGACGACATCATATCTGCAGCGAAACTCACAACATCTGATAGGCAGCCTCGATTTCCTTTTCCGCTCTCTCCAGATCAGAGCTCATTCGAACCATGCCGCCAGAGCAATCTACAGTCTTTGTGATAGCCAAAGATCGTTCTTGGTGCAAGCACTTCCACAGTTTTTGCAGACCTTGACTACGCTCGAGGACATCCCTTGGCATTCGGGTTGCAAGGTTTTGAGCGCCGTTTCAGCCCTTGTCCAAGCATTACCCTCTGAGGCAGACAAAATCGAGCCTCTTCAGAAGATGCTTCAGCTCGTCCAGAACTTGGAAGCTGTCCATGCCACTAGAGCATCCTTGACGCCAGATGACGAATCACAAAACCCTCTTTTTGAGCGCGTGTCGATGCTGGCTGCGGTAGCTAGGGGCTTACAGGGCGCCGCAGAAACACCTGTCGACCTGGAAGCTACCAAGAGTACAGTAACCACGTTTTGGGCGGATGGGCCTGGTCGGCAAACACAACAAGTCGTACTGCAGATGCTGGCAGAGCCATGGAGCCGCCTCCTAGAACCAGATCAAGCAGACCTGGTCTCAGCGGCATGCGAGCTCCTCAAAGCCGGCTTCAAAGAAGACCATCCTACTCCCTTCAAGTTTCCCTTGCACGTAAGCACGGAACTACTCTGTACTCTCATCGACACTCGGAACGCGAACCTCGACCAAACAATGAACACAGCTTGCTGTTACGTCTCCTCCGAGCCCGCACCAACACCAGAAACCTCGCCACAAGCCGAAGCCTTGATCAGCCGTGTTCTCACACTCACCAAAGAGTCCACCGAGCGGCTCACAGACCCCGTCACAAGCAACACGTTCAGCGCACCAACTTGCATCCTCGATTTCGTCATCCGCTCACTTCCCAAATACGGTACCCACATCCTGACCCATCCCTCCGCCATCGACATAATGTCGGCCTTCATAGACTACGCCCTCCTCCTCCTTCGGAGTACAACCGACACTCTCCCCCGTCGCTCCGCCGCCGCCTTCTTTACCTCGTTCCTTGAGCTCACAGACGCATCTTCAACACTCATGTCCAACCCGAATCCTGCCGTCGCAGCCAATATCGACGCCCTCCTGACCCGCTACTCCCCACAAACCCTCGCTCTGACCCTTCACCTTCTCTCCGGCGAATGCGCGCGCTCCGAGATCGACTCCCTGACCCTCCTCCTCCGCACCTACATCTCCAAGCAGTCTCTCCGTGCAAAACCAATTCTGACGGCCGCCATGCGCCCCGAAAGCGGTGTACTGACGCCCAAGGCATTAAATGCGACAAAGACGGAGCAACGTGCCCGATTTGTAGCGCAGATCGAGAGTCTACGAGGCGCGAGGAAGACGAACGACGTTGTGAGAGATTTCTGGGTGGCATGTCGTGGGGGACAGTTTGGGTACGTGACTTAACTTGGTTAAAGAATTAGATTGGTGTCCATTGGATGAATGCGAAAATGGCACATCTCATTCATCGAATAGATCTCTTGGTTGAGCTCAATTCGATATTGATTGGTCGTTTCATGCAACCCAGCTCAATCTCCGAGGTACTGACTCGTGTGGCGTCCAATGTCAAGATACGAGGCTGGCTGTCTAGCTGGCTAGCTTGGCCTCGCTGCCCGCCATGCGCCGATCACAGTCTAGTATATACAATAGACTTGGTGTGATGTTGCGGCATTGGCGCAGTCATGGACTCTGTCAAGGGAGGAGGTTGCGGCGGGAGACGACAGCGAAAGAGATAGCGAGAGCGAAAGCGAAAGCAGACAGTGATTGATGGCCTCATCAACCGTCTAGATCCAGTGTGATTTAAGCGGTCGTTCCAATCAGGCTCATCTTGTACAGTTCGTCCGTACGCATCGGATCTCCCAGCGGGCTTACTATTGACACAACTGTCTCGTGCTTGGTTGGTTGGTAGATTGGGTATCTCTATGTTATACAGTTCTAAGGTAGGTTAGGTATACAAGGCCTGATCCTCCGCGGCCACCATGACTGATGCAGAACCTCTTGTCATGCCTCTACCTGGACTCATTGCTTCAATCCCAGCTTGCCACTATTAATCGCTGCTGCTTGCAGCGCTTGCCCTTCGTGACTTCGTGACCTCATAGCTCATTCCCTCGCGGGCTGTTTCTCCGTACCATTGTGCCCTACTTCCCCTTCACTGACGCGTCCCCGGCTGACGCTTCAGCGCTTAACAGTCCCTCGTTCACCAACTCTGCCACGATCCTCTTCCTCTGTACGGGGATGACATCCGCAGTATACGGCTCCTTCTCCATTTTGCCCAGCACAACCTGCCGCGCCGTCGTGATACTGAACACACCGCAATCATCGCTGTTTCTCTGCTGTGGAGACAGACCACGTGCGTTGATGGTCCATTCCTCCTCGAGCAAGCTTGCGCCAACCTCTTGTTTCATGAACTTGAGGATTATTTCGGCGACAGACTGGTTCCGACCATAGCCCATGCTGTTGTACATGGTGATGTTCTTGAGTTTGGGATGTATGACTGCCAGGGTCCAGTGAGAGCCGGTGTTGATTGGCATGAATATGGTGGTGCACTCGAGGGCGCGTTTCCCCTGGATTCCTTGTCGTTTCCACCAACGGGTAGGGATGGATTTGGGGTCTGATTGGATCTTCTGCCATGTTTGACTGGAAAAGGCGGCAAACGTAGGGACCTGAGTAGGCCGATCGTCTTTGTTCCCGTGCTTGACGCAGAGGGTGACATAGTCGTTTACCACAGCATCATTCAGCCAATTATCGTGGACACCGCCCCGTGCGTATTGTGGGACTACACGGGCGAGATCTGTGTCGTTGTATTTGGTGTAGCCCTCGTTGTCTTTCACACCGTGTTGTACGGCGTGACGGACCTTTGCATCCCACTCTTTGCTAAGAGGGACGAGTTTGTATGCGTCTTTGCGGGCTTCGCGTTCCTCGAAAAGCTTTTGAGCGCGAGTGTTGCGGTCAGTCTTGACGGATTGATGGAAGCTGGCTTTTGGGGTTCGGAAATGCTGTAATGGCGTTCTGGTGTCGCGTAACGTGAGGCCTGCAAGCTGCTTGGCGGGTGTCTCGAAGGGATTCAGTTCTTTCTCGGCGGGCTTCGCTTCGATCGATTCTTCTGCTTTGATGCTCGTGGCTGGGGTTGAGGAGTTTGTACTGGACTCTGTTTGTGTCGCTGGCTCAAGGGAAGGTGTCCCGTCTTCACTGGATGTCTGGGACGATGGAGTCTCGGTAGATGTTATTCCATTCCCGATGGCCGCAGGGGTTGGTATTGATTTGTTTTCCTTGGAGACTTCCTCCATTGGTGTGGAGACAGGACCTTCCTCTTTGACCGCTGGACGCGTTTCTTTTTGTGGCTGTTGCCGTTCATCTCGAGGGGAGAACATTGACACGAAACCATTCCATAAGAATTTGAGCGGGGACGCGACAGCTTCACCCGGCTCAAGTCTTCGTGTGCCTGGAAACTGTGCGGGGGTTGAATGTAGTGGTGAGGTGGGGGGTGGTCTTGAGGGAGTTTGGGGCTCTGCTGCTCGTTGGAGCTCTAGTCTTTTTCCATGCTGTTCATTCCACTCTTGTGTTTCAGGACTGATGACACCATGTATGGGCATCTTGAAACCACGCTCGTCGAAGGATTCTGGTCGTGCGCGTAAGAACCTGCGCCATTTCAGGGCCTCTTCGGGGTCAGCCTCACTGGCAGGGTCCCAGTCTGGGTCGGAGTCCGATGGTGGGGGTGTAGGCTCTTTCGGCGGATCAAGGGTTGTATGTGAAGTGTCTTCGACTTTCGTGTTGCTCTCCTGCGACGGCTGTTCCTCCCTCGCTGGGGTCGGCTCTGGACTGGGCTTGCGCTCGTCCTCATCGTCGCTTGTCCATAGGAACTGCATTTGATTTGGATCGTCGCGATATAGGTGAATAGAATTGGCCATCTTGAATGGTTTGCGTCGTGGTGAGCGGGCGTAAGGGTCAAATCGAGGCTCGTAGCCGAATCGCTTGGGGGGTGACCTTCTTACCACCGGTGTTTCACGGGGTGCGACAAGCTGTCTCGTTGACGATATCTCTCGAGGAGTGAGGTCCTTGATATGCTCTTTCAGCCAGGCTTGGTCTTTCCATGGTGTGTCGATGTCAAGATGTCGACGCTTTGCTGGTCGCATTGAGTTGACTTGGTCTTCCTCATTCCGTTGATCAAAAGCAGGAGCTGCCCTCCCTCTCTTCCTTGCTTCCGTTCTTACCACTACTACTGTCTCTGGCGGATGCGGGCTAGCTGGTAGAGGGGTCCGTTGTAGAGTGACGCGCTGTGACCGCGACTGTCGCGCTTGACGGAATGAGAAGTCGCAAGCGCGAACCACCTGCCACATCGGCTCAACCGCGGCGGCCAGCAACCCACCTAGTTGTCGACCAATCGGAGCCATCCCTGGCGATCTCCATTGCCAGTTCATCTTCATGTTGTCTTTGCGACTTGCTCGCTATCAAGGTCTATATGAGCAAAAAGCGGGCAGTCTAGGCTGAGGTGTTGGTCAGATCGTGGACGAATGGACCTCTACGTAACTTCTCACGCAAAGCATCACAGATAATCTATCACTGGGGAATAGGTCTGGCACATAGACCAAGAGCGCGAACGAGAGACCACAGCATCAGCAACTTATTACTCGAAGCGGACTATATCGCATGGAGAAGCGACACCGAGGAGCTGCTTCAGCTGCGAACGTAGTGCACCGACTTTCTGGGTCCGGCCTAAAAGTGGTCTGTGCAGAGTGCAGCGTGTGATAAGCGAATAGAATCTTCACCTCGACATTAAGAGTGGCTGAGCAAGAGTCCGATTGTGGTGCACATGGCGGGGACCCTAACTATCAGATGCTCAATCCAACATGATGGAATAAGATCGGATTACCCTCCACAGCCAGCCATCCAATACCACAGTACACAATCAGCTTCGTGATCACCTCGACATCATATCTGACCCGAGGTTTCTGTACTGTTGCGAAGAGTTCTGATCTGTCCTTCTCGTCCTCTGTATTCATTCGCATGCTTGCATTGTCCTGAGCTTGATGAGGCGTGGCAACAGCTTCTGGGGACATCATGTCCGCTGATGCCCCCATCTGCGCCCGGAATTCTTCCAGATTCAGTGATCTCTTGCGCGAGCGTGGACCTTCTGCTTTGGATAGGTCAAAGTAGTCTTTGCCAGCTTCTGCTACTCCTGCCGCACTGGCAGGAGGTGCGGCCGGGCCAGGGCTCAACAGAGAGTCTCTCCTCCTCTTTTGTCTATACGCCAAGGCCTCGTACGCATCTGCTTCTGATTGAGGCCCCACCGTTTCCGCTCGTCGTCGTCGTAGATTCGTCAAGAGGTGGGGGATGTCACGCGCCGACGGAATCACATTGTCGTCATCCCGCTGATCTGGCACCGTCTTGTATTGCGAAGCAGGTTTGAAATAGCGTCGAGGTAGATCCAGGCCTAGATTCTCGACCATGCGGAAGATGGGTGGTAGTCCTCCTAACAGCAGCGGCTTCATGATAGCCCTCCACACAAACACCACCAACACACCAAGCAAGATCCGCGCGATGACCTTAGGCCAGCCCAGTCCGCTGATGCTGAAGGGCACTGTCCCCGGGTACGTGGCTGAGGCGTCGGCGTACTGCGTCCGGGCAAAATGCCAGCCACCGATATCAACGCCAAGCACGACAGAAGTGAACGCCACGCTATCATCGAAACAGGGACAGTCGTCAGCAGGCTCGGGGTGTATCCGTATCAGGACACAGATTACCAGGGCGATAACGACAACAGCTTGTCCTGCGCTCGAGAACATCCAATCGTCCTTGACCGGACCGAGATAGAACTGACCAAATGCAATCGCCGCCCCCAGTAGACTTCCGCATACCACATCGAAGAAACCGTGCATGCCACAGTATACCCTGCCGAGCACTATGGAGAAGGCATAGAGGTAAGCAGAAACTTGCAGGTACATGCTCATGTCAGCCGAGATGGTGGTGCTCGGATTGCGGAGGAGCAGGACAGAGAAGACGGTGACGGTGACAGCATTAGTCGAATGGCTCGAAGGAAAGCCATACTCCAGCGCCGCCGAACCCGACATAGTGATACGAGTCAAGGGTGGGGATAGTGGCCGGGGTAAGCATAGCAGATCTTTGATGAAGCCACTCAGGTAGACACCCGCCGCCAAACTGATAGTCATCGCCCTGCCCAGAAACGGGTTGCCGCACCAGAAAAGGATGGGCAGGACGAGCATGAAGCACGTGTGTGTTCCCAGATTCGCCGTCATGGCAAAATACGTGTCCAGCGCAGGGCTTCGCATGCGCTCCTGCAGCAGTGCAACATATGGTGTCTCGGCTCGAGTAATGGGCAGAAGCTTTTCCCGCACAACGTACCGCCATGGTGGTAGTCGCGATTTGTAGTGGTCGAGGCCTGCGGTGCCGGCGTCTATCTTCCCGTTTCTCGCTTCCATTGTGCAACCGCCTGGAAACCTTGTGCCATGGATATTCTCTCGATGCAGCGGATGTTATCGTGTGTCAGTGGAGCGTTGCGTAGGGCACTGGCAGTGTGTTTACGTTTTTCATGCGTCTTGGAGAAGTATCGTGGAGCAGGGAACTTGAAGTCGAGCATGATAATAATTGTCTTGGTCGTTATTTAGCGCAAACACGCGTTCGAGGATGGCGTGCGCTACAGTATTATGCGCCGCTGATGTACAGATCTTAGCACATGTGCATGAAGTACACCAGCAAGACACTATATGCCAGGAGCATCGTTGCAGCACAAGGAGGGGCTAACGCGGTTCCGGGATGGCAGGTCGTGCCTGCCCATGGCACATCGCAGACGTTGCCCGGCGACCGACTGTAAACATTTTTGGCGGGCGCCGCCAGAGGTCTCACCATCGCACCACGTAAACTTGGATACATCTCATACAAGCAGCTGTTCAGATACAAGTCTTCCATACATATCTTACACTTGCCTCAGCATTCTCAGTCATCGCAGTGTATTAGAAGTAGACAACTTGTGCTTGCACTCGATTGCGCTCTAGTGCAGCTCTAATCCACCATCATCATGGCTACACAAACACAATCACACAGCCACCAGTTTCAATCGTCAATCATGTCTGAGAAGGCAGCAACTTCACCTTCAGCTCCTCTGTCACCACGGAAGTCAACGCGAGCTCCAAGCACGAGAACAAGCAACGCTACAGCGAGCACCGTCAACAGCAGTGCGAGAATGTCCGAACAAACCAACATTACCCAACCCCCAGCATACTCGAAGAAGTTCGTCGTAGTAGGTGACGGTGGCTGTGGCAAGACCTGTCTTTTGATCAGCTACTCGCAAGGCTACTTCCCTGAGGTGAGCGTGACCATCAGGAGGATACAGTACCAAAGCTGATCATGCTTGCAGAAATACGTACCAACCGTGTTCGAGAACTACATCACTCAGGTCCCACACGCTGCTACTGGCAAGACAGTCGAGCTCGCCCTCTGGGACACTGCTGGACAAGAAGAGTATGACCGACTGCGACCACTCTCCTACCCTGAGACCGATCTGCTCTTCGTATGCTTCGCCATCGACTGCCCGAACTCTCTAGAAAACGTCATGGACAAGGTAAGCACCATTGCAACCACTTCTCCACCTCCACCCTTGCGCTAACATTGCGCAGTGGTACCCAGAAGTCCTCCACTTCTGCCCGACCACACCGCTCATTCTCGTCGGCCTCAAATCAGATCTCCGCACTAAGCGTGCCTGCATCGAACTCCTCCGAACACAAGGCCTGACTCCAGTAACACCCGAACAAGGCCAGGCCGTCGCCAAACAGATGGGCGCAAGATACCTCGAGTGTTCCGCAAAGGAGCAGAAGGGTGTTACAGAGGTCTTCGAGACCGCCATCAACACAGCCGTGCAAGTAGAAGAGACCAGCTATGAGACAAAACCCAGTGCTCCGGGGAAGAAGACCAAGAAAGCAAAGAAGAGATCGTGCAAGATATTGTGATCATGCAGGCCGTGCTTTCTCTTCTTCAAAACTTGTATTCTCGTTGCACATCAAGGCTGGGCCGATACATGATAATGAGGCGTTGGTGGCATCCATCAATCGGCGTTCTGACACCGGTAAAAGGTACCGATCGGTTAGTATTCGGTGACTCTATTTGGTAGAGCTCAGATCTGTTCATAGACCAAGACATGTGCTTGTCGATTTGCTCAAAGCTTCAGGAATGATTGAGCGTGCAGAGTGTGTTCTTCACGACTGCCCATTCTCTCCAGGTCGATGCTGGTCCTGGTTTCGGCCTTCTTCTTCTTCTGCTGCCTGTCCGTTGCCCATCACATTTTCGAACTGACTCCAAAGTGCTTCGACCTGAGCGAACTCATTGCCGATCTGGCCAGTATTAGATATCTACCCTGTTAGAGCCTCGCATCACACGTCTCACCTCGATGATCCCTTCAAGACTTCTATTCAGCGCGTTGATTTGTGTCAACACTTGCTCTAACGACTGTGTATGTTAGTTTTTGCGTTGCTGGTGTCGTAACCTCATATATCGACGGTGTTACACGCCCTACTTTGCTGTCTGGCGCGCATCGACAGAGAGTACTTACATCGCCAATCTGTCCCACGATTTCTGCACGCCGCATCTCGAACTCACTTGCTCCATTCTCAGCACCAGCATTGCTCGCTTGGGGCGCCATATCTGGGTAACCCAATCCTTCGTGCCAAGGGACAACGTCCACGGTGCGTCCTGTTGTCTTGACAGGTCAGACCCATGTATGTCTAGACATGGGTCGTGGTAAGTCCACGGATGGTGTCAGGCTCTTAGCCCCGCTACGGCCGAGCTCGGCGATATCACGATCCTTGGCACAAACGCGCTCCATCCATTGTCCGAGGACGGGTGCCATTGCGACGAGCTACTGCTTCATTCTGCAATAGCTTGCGAGGATTAAGATAACCCTTGTTAGGTATCCCTATCCTGGATCTCGAGGTGCTGGCGGCTGCGATGAGTCTTCCATGCCCACAGCGACACGTCCGCAGTGGGTGGTGTGGGAGCTTTAACTTCCAACAACAAGTCTGCATGATCCCTGAGGCGAAGTCAGGCGATACAGCATGATGCAGATGCTGACCAGGCTAACGAGCTTGGTCATATGTTGAGCATGTGCTGGTATGTTTACTATACTGCCTGCGGACGTTCGGTCATACGACCATCAAAACGCCGAGCTAGGAACGAATGTCTAACAATCATGGCGTCCGTTGGACATACGAGCACAAATATGCTACATTCCTCGCTTGCACTCGGCCCGTGACTTCTCCTCTATTCTCAGCAAAACATCTGACATGCTGTGCTACGAAAACACCACGATTGACGTCTCTGTCGACGACGAGATACTTCGAATTGAGTATATCCGATGCAGTCCGCCAGCACGATTGCAGCCGAAAGGCACTGTGATCCTCTTACATGACTTCTTCCGAACCAGCTACCAGTTCAGACACGTCATAGATCTCCTCGCTATGGGCGGGTACATCACTCTTGCCCCAGAGCTGCCAGCAAGGCGCGTCTGGCCTCAACGGCAAGCAGACCAGACCATCAGTCACGAGAGTATCGCAGCTAGCGTGGTGGAGATGCTGAGAATAGTGGACGTTCCAAAGCATGTTCATCTAGTCGGCTGCGGTTTTGGTGCATTGATTGCGTCGATGCTTACGGCGCTGCATTCCGAGCTGGTAGCTTCCGCAACGTTGAGCACCAAAAGCAACGTGAACGACCTACAAGCCATAATAACATTACCCGACTCCGCGACGAGAGACCAACGCTTGCAAGTTTTGCACCAATGCCTGACTTCGGACAAATCCACGAACAGCCTCAGCGATGAGAATATTGAAGAATATGCTGAAATATACTTTGATCATTCCGTACTTGTGGCTACGCAGCTCCTCTCTAGAGCTTCACCACCAAGTGATGTTACAGCAGCATCGACAACATCAGTACAGGCGTGGTCCTTGGAGCTAAGACTTGATGTGTCACCGGAAGAGGCGCCTGAACATTTCGCTCTCTCAGTGCTATCCCATGCAAACAACACGGCCAAACACAAGTCGCCCGATGTTCGTGCCTACAGCTCTAGCGAGCGCATAACATGCAAGATGTGAAACTGAGAAGGATGACCGTCGCGCACGCGGAGCCGAGGACACTGAGGCCCACCGATCTTCATCACGAAGCCAGAGCAGTCTATGGCAACTTTTTTGGAATGTATGCCTACACAGCTGGACGTACAGCTTGCAGATACCTGTTCTGGTTGGGGCATTGGAATCCTGAAGCGGATACACTCAAGCACAATGTCCAGCCTCGAAAATCGCTTTCTCTAATTACGCACATAATGTTCCATTGTCAAGTCCTTCAGTCAAAGCCCTTTGGCCAATTGTCAGCATCCGTTGTCCCAGGGGTCCATTGTCGCGCATTCATCCTCAGCCAGCGTATTGTTCGAAGATTGATCGCTGCATGTATAAGATTGAGTACACCTGCATTCCAAACAGCTGTCCATAATACATCCTTCAAGAACCACACCAGAAGAAAGAAGAGAATACGAGCTGGCCTCGATCATATCTTGCACGACATAATCAACGACTGTGCCTATATCTGCTCTGTACCGATCATACAAAGCCTCCTGAACCCAAAAACCTAGCAAGACAAGATCTCAGACGCCATTACCTTCGCCGAAAACCACTACCATGTCGAAAAACACTGAGGCATCTTCCACCTCACGGAAAGCTCGTAGGAACATGCGACGCGCATCTCGGATACGCGAGGCTAAGGCCCAAGCTGTCGCAAAGCTGCAGAAGCCAGGAAGCAGCACAGACCAGGGAACGCCAAAACTATCTTTCTTCGACCTTGCGCCCGAAATACGAAACGAGGTGTATGAACAACTTTTCCCGCCAACCACCAAGTTTACGGTAAGGAGTAGTAGCTTCCTGTCTACTCGTAGATTATGGAGACCCAGCAAAAAAACCGTCTTTTCGGTTCTGAGATTGAGCCAACAGACACGATATGAAGCAGCTGGAATCGTCGCCAAGAACGCCCACTGCCATCTCATAATCGATGCAGCATTTGACCTCTCTAGCCTACCCGCATGGCTCAGAGGCTCAGTGAGAACGTTCGAAGTGGAGGGCTTCTTGTTGCGAGACTTGCCGGCACAACTACCCACCTACGTCTTGGGCTTTTCCAATGTTGAGCGCATCATTGCCGCAACATACATGGTCAACCGCGAGTTAGCCTATGATACTTCACAAAGCATACCCGAAACAGACACTGTCGCCATTACACAGAGTTACTTCGACTCGATACGATCCCGCAAAGGCAAACCATTGCGAATGCAGGATCTCGAAGGGAACCTGATGGAGTCTGTACCAGAACGAGTACGCAAGATCATAGGACCAGCGGCCTCATGGCCAGCTGACCGCAAATACCCAACCATCGAGATCACAGTATATTTCGTCAACAAGTGGAGTCCCACGGGGTATTACTCCGCAGGCATGGTCGCTACATACGATGTCGCTACCCGAACCGTGACCTCGGCTTCCACGCTTTGGTTGTTCCGAGAGAACCCCATCATCGACCTGCCGGAAATAACGAGTCCGAACACACCAGACACCGATCACCGCCGCGGTGGACGTGACCCGTATGGCAACCGCAAGCGCACCATGGTCGTGAACTACCATTGGACTAACCCGAAAGGCTGGCTCTATTTCAGCCAAGACCAGTATGAAGAATTTCTCAGAAAGCGAAAGTGGATGAGGGAGTACTTGGGCCTCGATTGAAGCAGTAGGCAGGGCAGTGGAGGTGAAGCTGGCTTCCCCACGTAGCAGCTGAGAAAAAGATCAAAGATCAACAATAGTACATAATTTACATGAGCGACCAAAGGTAATACATTATGTTCCACGTTTCGAGGTTCGTTCCGGCATTGCATTTCGAGCAGTGGAGGAGCTGCAGGATTAGTTTGTGCTTTGTGGGGACATTTGTGCCTCGAACGGGAGTTGAGCATATTGAAGACTACAAAGAGTTGGTAGTTGGATGATGTGTCGGGAAAAGGAGACGTTTATGTCTACTTGTCACATCGCACGTATGACCGACATCTGTACATACATTCAATACTTCATGCTGCTCATTCTAAATTTCATAGAGAGCTATGCCGAGCTTTTGCTCTACTCTACTCGGATCTACCATCCTCTACCAGCCAGCTTCTCGCCAGGAGCCATGCTTCCGCAATTGATGCCAACCATGGCCTCACCAAGACCGGCACTGCACTCAGCAATGACCTTGGCATCCTTGTAGTGCGTTACCGCAGTGACGATAGCCTTTGCTCTGGCCGCAGCATTGCCGCTCTTGAAGATACCGCTTCCAACAAAGACACCGTCACAGCCGAGCTGCATCATCAGCGCAGCATCGGCCGGGGTAGCGACGCCACCGGCAGCAAAGTTGACGACTGGTAGTCTTCCGAGTTCGGCGGTCTGTTTCAGGAGCGCGGCGTCGGTTCCAAGCTCGCGTGCCAACGCCCGGATGCCGACTTCGCCCTCGGTCGCCAGGACACCCTGTGCGCGCGCAATGTCTCTGTTCACGGTGCGCATGTGCTTGACAGCCTCGACGACGTCGCCGGTTCCTGCCTCTCCCTTGGTTCTGATCATGGCCGCACCCTCGGCTATTCTCCGCAGAGCCTCGCCCAGGTTTCTGCACCCACAGACGAATGGTACACCAAAGTTGTTCTTCTCCACGTGGTATGTGTCGTCGGCTGGCGTGAGCACCTCGCTCTCGTCGATGTAGTCCACCCCCAGAGCCTCGAGGACCTGGCACTCCACGAAGTGTCCAATTCTCGCCTTGGCCATGACGGGGATGGTGACTGCCTCTTGAATGCCCTTGATCAATTCCGGGTCGCTCATTCTTGCAACGCCACCGTCCTTTCGAATGTCGGCTGGGACTCGTTCTAGAGCCATGACTGCGCAGGCGCCGGCTTCTTCGGCTATGCGTGCTTGTTCAGCGTTGACAACGTCCATGATGACGCCGCCCTTGAGCATCTGGGCCAGGCCGGCTTTGACTGTGAAGGAGTTGTTGCCATTGGTGGTGGCGGCGGTATTTGAGGAGGAGGTGGGGATCGCAATGGAGGATGCTGTGCCGTTGTCGTTGATGGTCATATTGGGTGGTTGAGGAGTGGTTAATCTGGTGACTGTATGAAGGTGGCAACTGTACTGTAGTGGATGTCGAGATTGGTCAGGTGAAACAACAGAAGACGGAGAACGAGAGATATAGCACACAAGAAGACCTTCTGGCGGGTATTAAAAGTGCTGGATACAACGTCCAAAGCAAGGTGAGTATTCACACCCACCAAGAGTCATAAATGAAAGAATTGTCAGCCAAGAGTGACTATATGGTACCATCTCCTCCACTCCCGCACCTGCGCCTTGAGCCAAACCTTGCATTGCGACATTGAATGGACCTCCGAGGCATTCCCTCAGCTCCACTATGGTCAGGTCAGCAAAGAAGTGCTTGCAGTTCTCTCCGCAGGCTGAACCACATGTTCGCGCGCTCAGGGAAATTTTTTGAGTAGTCGACCCTGCAGATCCGATCGGCGTGCGGTGATCGGGCCCGCAGATTGTCCCCGCAATCACGTGCCCTGCGCTGCGGACGACCGCTTCGATACGGGCTCGCATGATGCAGCCCTTCCTCCTGGCCAATGACACTCGTCGATGCAGAAGCCGACTGTGTCTTGCACGGCGCTGCTGATCCATGATGTGTTCGTGTCGACTGGATGATCTGCTCTTCACTCTTGTATACTCACTATGTAGTGCTTCTGTTCCCAGCTGCCGACCTTCGTTTCCTCGTGCTTACTTTGACTACTCATTCGGCTCTAGAAGCGACCTGTCTTGCAGCTCCCATGTAGACTGACTGGAGGTCCAAGCAGCGCGAAAGTCGGCAAGAAAATATGACGGGACTTGACGCCTTGCCGCACGACATCCTCCTACTCATTCTACAGCATGTCGAAGCCTGCGACCTACGTCGTTTGCACCTCGTCTCACGCTCTTTCGGAGCTACATTCTCTGAACCCATCTACCTCCGTAACATCTTGAGGAATTACTCCCACGCTCGCGAAGTCAGGCGCCTCCTTCAGGAAGACTATCAAGCACTCTCGTCCTCACGGTCTCGATTGCAAGAGCAGGACCACGATTCTATCGACCTCCAAACAACCTTCAACACAATCGCAACACGCTATTACCACCTCGCTCAAGGCAGGTCTAGAAGCATTCAGCGCATCAACCTGAGAGCGCTCGACCAATCCGGCCATTGGCTGCCAACACCACAATGGGATTACCATGAATCGCAGCCTGGCGGACGCCTGTACCACGAGCATGCCTCCCATCTGCGTGTTAGAAGCGTGCCTGGCATATCGAAGCCTTTTCTGTTCAGACCGACACTGTGGTCGTATGACGACGGATTGATCGTTTTCGCGCCTGCGCAGATTGACGAACAGGACCGGTGGACAGATCGAGCAACCAATCGTGTTGGGACAGAACAAAAATCCGGGAAACTAGAAGACAGGTGCTTAGTGGTTCTGGACTTGGAGCCGAACGCTCAGACAGAGGTTCCATTCGACATACACGGCAAGATTATACGAAATGTGAGGCTCAAAGAAGGAGTGCTGATCGTGGAGTGGGCTGAGAAGGATGCATTTCACGATCTGAACATGGTGGATACAGTCCATCGGCATTTTGCTACTGCTTTCAGAATCACAAGAACAAGGACAAATGACAAGTCGCAACCTCCTTACACTTTCCCGCCCCACGAAACCTCCACGACCCACCCGCAATCCATCTTGAAGCTCGACGTACACTTCCACTCGGAGTGGCGCATCCACTTCCTTGGCTTCCCGCTCACCTCGCGCGATTACTTCTTTAGCACCCACACAGCCGCCCACTACTGCTTATACTATTGGCAGCCCAACCGTAGCCTCTGGACTGGCGATGAGGATCAACCCATCGAAGCCCTGCAGGTCTGGGACATTTCGCAAGCATGTCCGTACCGGCCGAGCGAGGATCCGGGTAACGTGCACAGAGACAAGTTTGGCAAGGATGGACCCAACATGGTCGCCAAGTTCGCGATGAGCATGCTGGGGTTCCTGGGTATACGACAGCAGGGGAGGATCAGTCTGCTTGGGCTGGGTCTGGACTCGCAGATGGGAACGGTGAGTTGGAGGGAGAACGTGTTTGAGTCTGGACAGGGGTATTTTGACCCAGCAGAAAGGAATTGGTGTGCTACCGTTACTGCTTTTCCGTTTGTGGGCATGGGGCCTGTGCATAGACGTGAGGGACATGTCGAGTTGCCGAGCTATAGGGGACACTGTAGCATGGAAAGTGATGAGATTGAGGAGACCGAGAAGTGGTTCCTTCCCATCATGGACGTGGTTGATAGAAGTGCTGACATGAGATTCAGCTTGATCGAGACCTGCTTCACTGGCATGATGGTTGAGAATCGGGTCGTATTAAGGCTGAAGGTGCGGGACGAATGGACGACTGTGGTCGATGAATTGGCTAAAGAAGTAGGAGCTATGGGACGCATTGCGGGTGACGAGAGATGGGTGATTGGGCAAAACGAGAGGTTGCAGGTCGTTGTCGCGAGGTTTCAGTAGCAGATTGAGAACCGATTGTTCATCGTGTTGCTGCTGTTGGAATGCTTCTGTGAGCCTTTCTGGCATCCATTTGCATCGGTGGTAATGCTTCATTTCTCATCAAGTATCCTTTTGCCGCCCACAGCTTCCCTGATCGACTCTTTCATGAGCTGCGGGTTGCTTCCTGTAGCACCAACATTCTCGTCGAGTATCCTCTTGCCGCCCACAGCCTCCTTGAGCGACTCTTTCAAGAGCTGTGGGTTGCTCAGTGGGTCAACGACATTCTCTTGGAATTTCTGCTCCAGCTCCTGAGCTTTCTCTGTGCTCCTCAAGCTGTCAAAGGCACTCTTTATCCGGTTCTCCCACCGTATCCTAACAGCTTCCCAGTCCGTAGTCTGCGCTTTTCTCACCAGACCTTCGACTTCTCTGTTCCATCTATCTTTCATTTGCTCCTCGAGTCCTGCTTTTTCAATCCGATATGCAGGTGGTTCATATTCTGCTTCTGGCGGGTCTACCTTGCTGTTTAGAAGTTGTGCCTGTTGCCGCAGCAAGAGCGATTGGTATGTCCTGTTGGATCTGTGTACATATACTGAGAGGTATGCGAGCGAGTAGGTGAGTGTCAGGCCACCAAGAAAGCCTGTGGTGAAGCCCATTCTAGTCGTGGTCGGAGTGGTCGATAGCGCTGCTGTTTGCGCACAATGTAAGGAGAAGCGTATGGGCTTCGAGCTTGATCGCTTGGTCGGATTGAGAGTACTTGGCCTCGCCAGAAAAGCGAGAATTAGAATCTAGGTAGTGAAGAGGTTGTCCTTGGGCTTTGTACTAGACTTTTGGATGCACATGCTTTTAGAAACCGCGATGTTGAGCTTCAGGTCAAGTTCGGAGAGAAGCTTGGACCAACCGTCTTGGGTTAGACCTTGATTGACGTGATTGGTTCCACTTTCCGTTCCTGCAGTGCTGAGCATTTCACTTCCTGACCCGGTCGGCCTTCCTTTTCTCCATCTTCCTACTGCCCGATCTCTACCCATGCTCGGAGCTTCGTTACCGTGCATGATGCTGGCTACTACTCTAGACTACCTTCTCGAACATGTCCAGTGTGTAAGTGAATAATGTTATACCGGCTGCCTTTTCGATATCATCGTCCTCACAATCACACTCTCATCACATGACCAGACGATGTCCAGTACAGTATTCAGCCACCACGCGGTGCGCACCAGCTCGAAGAGCGTTATTCCCTTGCGAATTGTTTCCTCACGAATGAGAGCCTAGCGTTAATAAAGCCACCTCTTCTAATTCTATATCTCTTTGTCTCAGCTGCCACGGCCTTTCTTCCCTCACCCGCTTGCAGCTCACTAGTATTCCTTGTCCAAGACAACCGTGCTGCGGACAATATGCCAGCCGCGTGCAACTTGCTTGACTATCTATGCTCCGCACTATTCACAATCCTCATCAATCGAAGGCATGGCAGCCCTGCAAAGGAGAAAGCGACCTCGTGAGGAGGCGTTCGAAACTCCTGCTGTCGCTCAGCTTCTGACACCTCGTGTGGTCCCTGGCACGCCTCTGACTGTGAAGTCAATATCTACTCGACTATGGCAGGCCCTTTGCGGGCATGGAAAGGACGCTTACTACGTAGCTCAGTTCCTACGAGGTATGCCGTGGGAGGATATCAAAGAAGCACAAGAGGAGTGGAAGGTCTGGCGCTTTCTTGGTGCTGGAGGTCATGGCGGAGCCGCTGTCTGGACCAAGACGGACGAGGAAGGACATTTGCTCGATAAGGTAGTACTGAAGGAGCAACGAAATCCCCGCCAGCAATTCTGCTATGAGTATCGTGCACACATACCTACCGAGGCAGTCCTCCAGAACTTGGTGAATGTTAAGCAGGGCTGTGAAAGTGAGTCCAGAGTTCTGTCTCCTTCTCATTTCGTCGTCGCGTTACCATGGCCATTACTGACATCGAGTGCCAGATATTGTACATCTACGCGACTTCAAGGCACACCTCCGCCAGGAGCCCAAGCATGAAGTCTGGCGCTTCTATCTGGAGTACGCGCCTCATGGCAGTCTAGAAAATCTGCGAGCTCGGTATCGCGCTTTTCATCGTTACATGCCTGAGCACTTCCTCTGGCATGTCTTCAACAGTCTCGCAAAAGCTATAACGGCGTTGCACGATGTACCTTATGACAAGGAATATGTGATCCATGCTGATATCAAGCCCGACAATGTTTTTCTTGGCTATGAAGAGCTTCATGACCAGTTCAAGCCCACAGGTGGGTTACGAAGCGGCGAGTATCCAACAATCAAGCTTGGGGATTTTGGTTGCGCAAGAGAGACGTACGACGAGGAGTCAGTCGACGACAATTTCAGGAGGTTTCTGAATGTTGGGACCCAGGGCTATCATCCGCCAGTGAGTGTTGAAGAATGCAAAGTGAGCAAATTGGTACTGACCGCACCTTAGGAGCAACCCCTGGGAATGAGAGATGATCAATGGGGGTACGGTCACGATTTCAACCCACCTGTGAATGACGAAAAGCCTAGAATGACTGGGAAGGCCAACGTGTGGCAAGTTGGCAAGGTGATGTATGACCTCTACTCGCTCTCTGACCAAGAGAGGTACGACGATCTCAAAGCGAAGTCTGGGCATGAGTATCACGTCGTGAACCGGAGTGACACACTGTTCGACTGGATGACTACACCCTTTGTTGACGACCTTCATCGGCAAAGATCGCCATACTCACCCACGCTGAGTCAGCTCATCAGCCGCTGTATGGCGGCAAATTCGGCAGATAGACCGACGGCAGACCAGCTCTATAACGAGACTTTGCAATGTCTTCGTTCTAGTTCGCAGCATTCCCAATCTGTTGATCCTGTTTCCGTCCGCAACACAACACTGTACTATAGAGGCAACGAGATCAACAACATGGCCATTGATGAGATGAATTGCTATCATCATCTACCACTCTGGGACTACTTCCGTCTTCTACAGCCTGCGAATAATGACCCGAGTGAGCCCAGACTCAAAATCTACCCTGGGCAAACACGGGATACCTTGGTAGGCCTTGACGACGACGAAATCAGGCTTGCTCTTGACTACAACATCTCACTCGAAGAACACATTCAAGCATATCGCTGGAGAAAACATGAGGTAAAACGAGGCCGGATTCGAAGACATGATGATAGGATACTTTTCGAAGACATTCAATCAGATGAGCCTCCCACATCTGACGGGGCCAGTTCCAGCTCTTTCGACACCGATGACGATGATTACAATGATGACTTTGACGACCTCAGCAAGAGGGACATGGAAAGAAGGTGGCTCAATGCCATAACCGATCGCCCACAGCATAAGACGAACAAGCAGCAACGCCCTCTGAGTGAGCTGCGGCGGCAATCAAATGGGCAACAACGTCAAGCATGTGAACAGCAGAATCAAGCGAACGAACTGCACAGGAACATGAGCTACTCACATGCTGCTGCTGGTATTCGTGAGGGCATGCCGCCTGCAAGGGACATGACTCCTATGCGCCACATCGAAGAGATGGAGGAAGCAATGTTGTTCCCTACTAGGCCGATTACAGATCAACTATCAGTAAGTGTACAACCATGAGCGTGAAGAGACCTTGACCACCTGGCTTTAATCCCCCTGCCAAGCCCTGATCTGGCAAGGTTTGGATTGAGTCCTAGTCTTGGTATCTCCAAGCGGGATGTGATCTTAGAACGCATGATGCTGACGCTTTCCAGGCTATCCCACCCACTGGCTTGGAAGATCCCGAGTATGTTAGTCGACGAACCTTGAATGATTTGCACAGGGTTGGGTTTCCTCCGGAGCTCAATCGGTCTCGGCCAGTCGCGACCTCTAGCGCACTCAGACCGTCCCAAGCTCGCGAGGATTTGCAGCTTGAAGCAGGAAGTTACATTGTCAGAGAAACAAACGTGCCGCAACGACCAGAGGATGAGCCGATTCCGTCAATAGAAACGAACTACCATGACGAGAGACTTACTACGCAGGCAGGTCTAGTTGGCGTTGGAGCGGTGGAGACAGTATTGAGCGGCGCGACCTCAGATGGTGCCCCATCTGTAACTCGTATCAGGACGCCCTCTGAAGAGCTAAGAACGACCTGGGTGCTACGCATGTTGTCAGAACAAGCATCCACAGGTGAAACACCAGAGGCTTACCATCGGATCCTGCAGACTCAAACTCGCGGTCGGAATACGGTTCTGCAGGGTCCTGTGTCCCGTAGCCGGTCACGCCCCACTCGGCCTGAAGATGGTCAGGCAGCAGGTCTAAGACAGCCTGCGGGCCGGACATTAGCAACGCAGCAGAATGGCCACTCTGCCCCTACCTTGCAGTCTATCTCAGTAGCGAGTGGTCCCTCGGCTTCTACCTCAACTCCCATCGATGGTGACGGAGGGAGAGGCAGGGGTCTTGGTAGAGGCAGGGGTCCTGGTAGAGGCCGAGGGCGAGGAGTGGGTCGAGGAAAGGCAGACAATGCTGCTCCGCGAGGGAGAACTAGAGGACAGAGCACAGCAAGCAGGGCCACAGCCAAGGTCAGGGCAACAACCACATCAACGGCCAATGTCAGGAACGCAGGACACCAGACGCGGGAACGAATAGTAGACGAACAGGCCGCGGCAAGAGCTGCCAGAGCTGCGAAGCGAGCGCTAAGGTGAGGAACAGCACGGGTAGAGGTTGCCATGTAAGGAACTGAAAAGGTTACGGAACAAGGATATGAGCGCAACACTGCGAGTCGAAAGAAGATTAAGTCAGAAGTAGCGTTTCGTTGTCACTTGGGACTAAGCGATTGATACGACAGAGTTCGCACTTCTTCAAGAGAGCTCTTTCCAACGAATTGACCATTCACCCATGATCTGCAACTTTCCCTTCGTTGCACAGTATGATGACTTTGAACCCTCGCACACAATCGTTCTGCTTTGATATTTGAGATATTCTTGTACCTTCCTATTCACATGCTGTTCGACCGTGTCCAAGTCCTGAGGTAATTTGTTTTACAAGGACGAGGCCCGTACAGTCAAGCTGTGCGTGGCAGTCAACTTCGTTGGCGCCGTTGCACTGGCTGAGACAGTAGAGTTGTATCTGGTCGCAGTCTTGTTCCTGAGACGATCGTAATTGGGGGCAGGTCCAGCAACAGCGTAGAAACAATGGCCGATGAACGGGAACAATGAAAAATGTGTTAGCCCAAGCAAGCGAACGAGAAGGCTGAGATCAGCATCAAATGTAGCATTCCCGCCCATGTGATGCATGTGCAAGATTGAGATCGTGGACCTGTAGCCTCGTCATCATAGTTTGGTCGTCAGTCAAGAGTCAGCAGCTTTGCAAGTCAGTGTGCAACCTCTGGTACTTACCTGAGCCAGCCGTAAAGAACCCACTCTCTACCACCAAGCACCTACAGAATGCAGACAATAGGCACTCTTGAGCCTTGCTTTAAAAGTGGGTTTGTTCCTAGAACCTGCCGCCGTTCTCTTCAAGGGTCAAAATCCACATTTACTAACGTTCTTAGACGTGCGATCGCATCTGCGAGTGACACGATTGGCATTAGGGCGATGAGGTACCTCAAGGAGCCGAAAGCGGTACTGAAGCTTGTGCTTGATCTGCAGACAGCAGAGCCACATTAGGTACATCGGCCAAACGATCAAGAATGGAAGCCAACTCGGCATGTAGCCACTCGTCAACCACATCTGCTTTGAGTGGAAGCATGTCGACTTAGGTGGTCGATTGCGATATGATTTCACGAAGACCTGCAAACCTCATCTGGTTGAACCAGTGCGAGCTTGATATCATAGAGCGCTCCACCACCTCAGAAAATGGGCTGAGAAGCGATAAAGAACCTGCGAAGGAATTGAAAGCTGACGGCATGTACGTAACTGCCTGAGGCAGTCACAATTTAGCCTCAAGCACTGATTATGTAACAGCCGCAAGCCTCCCTGTCGGTGGACGTAACGTTGCCTCGTGCTCTTGATTGGATAACATGCTTAGGTAGATAGTCAGACAATATTGGCCAGTATCAAACTCGACATCGCAGTCAGGCTGTGTCTTGGGATGAACGCGTGACTGCCCATTCTCGACTCGAAGTCGCTGAAAGCCCTTGTAGCCATGACGTGCGACGTGGCAATAGCCTCTCAAACAATCCTTTTACATCCACCGTCGAGGTAATACGTTGTCTGACCTCCGGCCCTTACCAGTCGCTCTGGCAAACATTCCGACTCGGATCAAGATGAAAGTCATAGAGTTCACCGCCACGGCACAGAATGTCACTCACCTTCCAGACGAAGTCCTTGACATGGTCATCAGCTTTCTTCGCTGGAGTCGCTCCGCGAAGGCCGCGCAGAGGGACATGTGGGCGTGCTGCTTAGTCTCTCGAGATTGGTACGCCTCAGCAATCAAGTACCTCTACCAGGCACCTGTCTTATCGCCACGAAATTTCGCCGAATTTGCACGAACTCTATCTCCGCCTGTAGCATCAAGGTCACGCCGTGTTGGCTTGGAGGACTTCGTGCAGCATCTTGATATGGGCATGCTTGCTTATGAGAGTAAGAAGAGCATGACTTCACGACTCATCAGCCGTACCAAGCATTCACTGCGAACTTTTGTTGGCCCAGCCGTATCTTTCTCCACCACTTCTCTTGCACCCTTGTCCAAATGTGGCCAGCTGCAGCAGCTTGACCTCTCGAGAGATGACTACGATTTTGATCTCTCGCAGCTTATGCGGTCTATCAAATCCCTTACTAGCTTGCTCTGGCTCAACCTCTCCAAGAATTGTTTAACTTTCAACTACGAAAGGAACTACGACCTTATGGCACAGCAGAAAGCCGGCTTTTGGCCGCCAAACTTGACCTTTCTACAGCTTAACGAATCACATCTGCATACCACGGTCGGACTCTGGAACATATTCCTTACGAGCCTACCGGTTTGTCTCGAGAGCCTATCCTTCCGGAATTGTGCTGACTACGATCCGTTCGATACTATAGCACGGGTTGAGGCGAGGCTCCCCCAGATCAGGACGTTGTCTATCTCGGTCCATCGCAGCGACGATACATACTACTTCAACCATCTGACGGAACCATTTCCGAACGTCACGAAGGTCACAGTCCCGGCAATGACATCCTGGTTACTGAAGAACTTCCTATTCATGTCGAACGACACATCATGGTCAGTGACGACCGACAATACGTCAATCCCAAGACCGCCGCGGAACCTGGAAGTGCTTGAATTGGAAGAATCGGCAGATTGGCCATCGGCGAATCACATCCGGATACCTGATCTTAAGCAGTTTGTTGAGCTTTGTCCTCAGCTACTGCATATCGATGTACCTGAAACATATCTCAATATCGACGACGACGAAGACGAGAATGACATGGATCTAGACGACTTGAATGAGATATTGGTCAAGCGAGCAGCGGAGATGGCAAAAGACAAGATTTCAAGTCGAGAGGTGCCGATGAACCAGGTTGGCATCTTCGCAACTGAGCGAGCTCAAAACGCCGGCGTCGGGATGAAAAGAAGTTTCCGCTATCGCGAGGGATAACTCAATCAGACGACATCAGGACTGATCCATTCCTTACAACGGAGCTGATGCCGCACTATCTGATATTCCTCGCTGGCATACCAACATGACTCCTGGCAGCCGCCACAGCTCTTTGCTGCAACTCTCTTGGTTGTCTGGTCGATATCTGTAGCACTCAAGCTGAGGTGGTCTCGCTGCTGTCAAGCATTCAGAGCTTAGATGAGTCTGAGCTACTACGTTACGGTCAGTGGCGAATTGCCCCTCTGTTGAGACCACACACCTACAGATTTTCTGCAAACCACTTGGTCAGTAGTGAGTATCCCTTCTCGTACGCCTTCTTCACACTCTCGTCCTCCAGATCACCTCTGGCCGCCATGAAGCCATGAACCTGATTGTCGAACCACTCAACCTGATTCTTGACCTTCAAGTTCTGCTGGTACTTGTTCACATCATCCTTGCTTTCATCTTTGGAAGGAAGCATCATGATCGGGATGGTCACTTCTGGCGCATCGTTGGCATCGACCATAGCAGGGTGACATGCTGCGGCCGCCTTGAAGACGGTGTTCTGCTGGGAGACGAGGTTGACGATCTAGCACGAGTCAGTGTGCAGTTGGCGAAGGAGATTAGTGGTATTTACCTTTCCACCCCAGCAATATCCGAGGACACCCCAGTTCTTGATGTCAGGATTCTTGTCCTTGAGCTCCTTCATCACCTTGCCGAGCCTTTCAACAGTTTTCGGTGGCGCGGCGGTCGTCTTGAAAAACTCGCCGAGCTTCTGGCCCTTCTCGTCGGTGTCCGGAGGGTACCACGAAATGTCTGCTGGCTTGCCTTCGAAGAAATCTGGCATAAAGATCTGATGTTTGAGGGAGCTGTCGCTGTTTTCATCACCGGCAAGGATGTCGGCACCTTGGAGTGTCTGTGGGAAGAAACCGAAAATGTCGTAAACGACAAGGATGCCAGTGGTCGATTTGGGACCGGTTGTGTCTAGTTTAGATCCTAGTCAGATCAATCAGGTGTATTCGGATCAGGAACTTACATGTCTTCAAGCCATCGACCGTGGTGAATGAGCCTTTTTCTTTCTGCAAAACGTATCAGCTATCGTTCGAGCAGCCATAGCAGGACTACTAACATAGCCCTTGCTGACAACAGCAGGCGTATTACAACCTGTTGACGATGTTAAATATGTGCACCAAGGAGATCCAATCTTGACGTACATGCTTGTGATGGTGTTTGAGACATGCTTGCTAGACCTTGGCTTGATACGACAGATCTCAATACTGTGCGGTGGAAATGTGTTCGGGCGAAGAGTCTGAAGCCAGATCCCACTATATCCATCTTCAATTCTACCTTCGTTGAGCCGTCATCGCTGAAATCATTAATGACATCTAGAGCGGAGACGGAAAGCACCGAGCGGGATGACCTCGGTAGGTTGCGCGGACGACGTCAGACCAAAACACGAGGTCGCGTAAGCTTCCCATTGTTCAATGCTTGGCAGGCACGACTCCGCACTGCACACAAAACAGCCGACACCAGTCCCGCAACCTTACCTTTCCTCTTTCTCAAGTCTCTACCACACATCTTTACTCAATCGTCAACTTCGAGCGAAGATGAGAGCCAAGTGGAGAAAGAAGAGAGTCCGAAGACTCAAGCGAAAGAGGCGCAAGACGAGAGCCAGATCGTGAGTACAGAAGATTGGTGCAGCTGAGCATTTCTGACCATCATTGCAGCAAGTAAACGACTCGACTGCTTCATCTCAGTAACACTCTCGACAAACGTCAACAAACCTCATCACCGAGTCGCGACCACTCAACACGACTACGACCATGTTCACCGCAAGCATTTGAGACTTCGCAAGAAGATCGAGGAAGCTGCAAACTGCTGCATGGGTGAGAGGATCGGCCCTGAAACCGCTATGGAATCTGCAAGGAGGACACTGCAACCTCAGGAGGAGTGCTACTGGTCAATGGGAACCATAACATGTGAAGCCTTACGACGGATTACTTGACATGCGGATTGGTCAAGCCGGCGGAATCTCTTGTGCTATCGAAGAGATGGAGATTTCGTGATAACCAGATACCTTGATCAGATGCTGCAATTCCATCACATCATCAAAACCATTCCCCTGTGCCGTGAAATTACGCTCTCTCTTTGCCTGTCTCCTGCTAAGCTCACCGTCTTCGCTCTGCCCGCATTTCTGATTCTGAGCTTGGCTTTAGATAGCGCGTGCCTGAGGTTCAAAACTGCGTAATTGGTTTCAAAAGCTTCCCGGGAATTTTCTGCACATGAATTCGCGAGCATGTGCAATGTTGTCGAAGAGCTTGAAAGCGTCCATTCGTCGTCTCTAGGCGAAGAGAGTTCACAATCTCGGAGCATTCCCACCGCTACCATCTTAGCATCAGCTACAATGTCAGACAAGAAGCGCAAAGCAAGTTCAGCGCCGGTTGCGCGGCCGCAGAAGAAGCAGCAGACCACTTCCGCTGCGACGGTCGAGCATGTCCCAAGTTCCGATATCCTCAAGCCAGTGATAGGTACGGACGAGCTGGTCTTCTGCTGACAGTTCTGACATTTCGATAGCAAGCACTCCTGGCGCATCGTTCCCAGACGTTAGATTTCAGTCGTTCTCAAGGAAGACACCAGATGGCATCCAAATGCTGATCCACTCCTCTGACCACCCCACAATCGACTACACTGCCGCTGAAGGGTCTGAGCCGAACGAAGCGCATATCAAACACTACGTTGCAGTCTTTGATCCAGCGACCAACAAACTCAAAGTGACAGAGGCGAAGAGACTGACGGTCCGCGGCGCACTACGGCAACGCCCCAAGCTCGATGAAAGCGACGACGAAGGCACTCAGAACTTCCTGGCCTTGCAAGGTACAAGATCAGCACTAACCGAGGCATTCGGCTCAAAAAAGTCCAAGAAAGCGGTCCAAGCAATAGCAGAAAACAGACAGCTAGGACAAGGTCTGGAGGGTGCTACCATAGCAAATGCGATGGCCTCGCAGATAGCAGACGATGAAGACGAAGAAGAGCCTACAACAGCGACAGCTGCAGCACGCAGTAATAAGCCTCTGCCACAGCCGAACCTCAGGACGGACGACATTGAAGAAGTCTACAGTCTCTCCGCCTTGGTCCAACCCTCACCCGCCTCGAACACCCTGCGAAATATGCCGATCGAGCAATGGGGAGCCCGCATGAGAGCCAACAAGGAAGTCATCGGCCTACGTTCCCGTTACGTCGCCAACAGAGTGACATACATTGGCAAGCAAGTCCTCGAATCCAACGACTCCAAATACGTCCAGCAACTCCAGCTACTGCGCTACATCGAGTTGCTGATTGAGATTGCACAGTACGCCGGGAAACAAGACAGAAGGAGGAGGATGAAGTTCGTAGATGAGTGGCCTGAACACACACTGACACAAGGTGTGCCTCCAGCGATTGTGAAGGAGACCGTCAACCAATTCTTCCCCGACAACACACCCAGCGATCGTGCGATGACGCTGTTGAGGACCTCAATCTTCGCTTTGACGTTACACATCCTCCCACCGAGTGGCAAGACAGGGGGTTCGCAGTTGGTCGCCGAACTAACGGACATTCAGCTTGACCTTGCTATGGAGGCGCCTGAGGTGAGGAAGCTGTACCATGAGCTTGGCTGCAAGGTAGCTCCTGCAACGGATCGGGACCTGACAAGCTGGGGTTACACGAAGTTAGTAGACAAGAAGAAGAGGAAGACGGAAGATGGCACGACGTTGCCCAAGCCGCAGTTTGCGGTGCTGAAGTTTCCACTCAACTTTCCAAGGGCTAGTGGTCAGAGGAGGACGAAGAGGTAGAACATGGTATGATCAAGAGCAATTGGACGTAAGTAACCCGACTGGAGGACAAATTCAAGAGCTACATTAGTGGTAGATCGGCTAGAACTCAGAGTAACTCTCGGCAGCCAAATGTCTCATTGTCAATCGATTAATTATGGCGTAACTCGTCCATGCTCAATAGACTATTCGTCTGTGTCCCTGTTGCACACGTTCCGTATCAAGCTAGGAGAGAGACTCTAGCCTGCACACTTCCTTGTTGTGCTGAACCCTGAAGCTTACCTAGCTCACGAACGGACTGCGATAGCCCGAATTGCCTCTTGACTTCTTGAGCGCCTCCCTTGAACTTGCAACATCATCAGCAGTCGCGCTTCTACCGCTAGGAAAGCTGTCCGTCGGCCGCGCTCCCAAACGAGGAGACTTTGTTGGTTGTGCACGAACATCTGTAGCCCAGCTCTCGATGCATGAATGAGGACTTTGTGTCGATGAAGCGGAGGACGATGGTCGTTTGGACGATGCAAGATCACTCGCAAGCCGGTCACGTGAGAAAGAGGACGATCGTCGTTTGATGCATCTGTCAGATTCAGCATACTGAGGAGGGCCGTCGCAGATCACCATTGTGCCAGGTGCGATCTCAGAGAGGGTCCTAGCATCTCCAAGAAGAGGCGCTGTTTCGTCGCAAAGTACGGTCGTCCTTCCAGTTCTTGAGGGGGCATAGCCACTGCAGATTGTTCCTGTTACGCTGTCGCCGCCGTCTGTGTATTTCGAGATGCCTGGTGGTCTTGGATGCAATGACCATTTTCTTTTGAATGGGTTTCTGAAGCTGATGCCTTCTTGCGCGCCAAAGCGGATCCCGAAATGGATTGGTTCTGATCGTCTTGTTGGCATTCTGAGGGTCGAAATCCGATCGTAGGCCAGAAATACTACCTGTAGAAGTCGGATGAGAGTAGTAGTAGGATACTGGTCGAACAAGTCACACTGAAGAAATGTGGCTAAATCCGTCATCCAGCCCAGTGAGATTATAGCTTGATGTCGTGACTGCTGATAGTAGAAGCTGCAACACGTCAGCTCGAGGCTGGCGATACATCACTCGGATTCAACACTGTTGCGGCATCAGAGGGGTCGTTGTCATCGCGGCGTCAATTAATACTCGAATTCCGTTGATATCAATGCCAACACCAAAAGCGTTGCACAAGCAGCTCGTCGTCCGCAACTCTGGTTCCTTCAAAGTTCAAGGTGAAGAATGCCTTTCAACTCAGTCACGAATGGAGCACTCTGAAAGTGCCCGCCACTTTGGACCAAAACATGAAGCCGTCTTTCCTCCGGATACCTTTCTCCTCTACTGTCGAGAACCGTAGTTCCAACGCCGTCCTGAACCAGATTTTGAAGCTTTCTTCTGATCGGTTGCTTTTTGGCCTTTCTTTTGAGCCCCAGCCTTGCGACGCCCGTTCTGTTGATACCCCTAGTAGTCATCCTCATCGTAACCACCATCCTCGTCATCGTTGGCTCCCGCTGCCGTCGCTTTCGGCCGTTCAGTTGCGTAGTTGCTGAAGTCTTTGTCCTCAGCGGTCGCTTCCTTCTCTTGCGCCACGGCGTCTTGCGCTACACTTTCGCAAGCATCAATCCAGTCCGAGTACACGTCGACGGCGGCAGAAAGATAGTTGATGTTGCTCTGGAACTTCTGACCACAGACCTTGCAATAGAGGTCGCCGATCCCTGCTTTCTTATCCAACTTCACTTGCACGGCCTTTTCGTGGTTACAGAAGAGGCAGGTGAACTGAGTGTCGAGTGGACCTCGTTTTTTGGGGCCGGCTGGCTTTGCAGAAGACTTCTTGCGTTTGCCCTGTGCCAGTGTTAGCAAACTATATTTCAGCGCACTGACAGAGCTTACCATGGTGCCTTCTTTGTGACAGTTGTGTGGTGCGACAAGCAGATACGAGCAGAATCGCAAGAACATCGACGTGCGACTGCGCCTGAACGGCTCTCGAGTGTCGGCCCGTGTTCGCGCGACGTCACCGACTCCGCGTCACGTGGGGGCCAGCGCTTTCCCCACCCCCTTGTTCGGCAGGAGTGTCTGACACCAATCATGCTTGCACGGCGGTTTCCGGTTGCGTCTCACCGTGATAAGGACGAAGACGCTCCCCGTGGCACGTAGTACTCTATACTTATAGCTGGCTTGTCCGACAGCTTGTGCTCTAGTCTAATTAGCATCGATAGCTGAACTCTGTATCTGTTCCTTCTCGTCACTCCTCGTGTCCAGACTAACTTTCAACTCTGCTGTCTACCAAATCACGTCGAGTTACTGATATTGAAGTCTGTAGCGTCTAGCGAAGTTGGCGGTCATAACAAGTCGTTGAGAGCGAAGCGTTACGGGGTCTAATCACTTGCTGAGCTCTAGCAACTCACGAGCAGACAACAATGGCAGAACAGGATGCAGTCCTTTCTCAAATCCTCTCAGCTCTCCAGAAGCTGGAGACGAACCAGACGGCATTAGCAGCCACCGTCGAGGCAATGCAAAGCAAGATCGACACCTCTTCTTCAGTGTCACAATTGCGAACACAGCATGTTCCCAGACCAACAGACTCACCGAGCGTTGATCCCAAGGACGTCAATGGCCATTCATCCTCACCACCGACTGGGTCTGGTATTGATGGCCACCGGCCCAGTATCGACCTCGGGTCTCCAGCCAAAGCAACATCCACCGACCGTCGACCCTCCATTACATCCCGTATCATTCTTACCACATATCCCGGTCAATCAGGCATCGATCCTATACCTATGAGCTGGGGCGAAGCAGATCCAGCCAAGCGAGGTCCGGTTGTCGTCTCCCGTCATCAAAAGACAATCCGCCGTCGAAATGCTATTGGCGCTCACGGCGGATCTTACGCGATATACAATGCTCTTGCTGTGGCTTCACACCACCTCGACCTAGAACACAAACCTGACTTCACGAATACTGAGCCTGCCGCAACGATTGGCCCCTTTCCAGCGTGGGGCGACAAGAAGAAGATCGTCGCCATGGATCCGTACGGCCATTTGGCACCCTGGCTGTATAAAGATCTTATGCAGTCCCAAGATCTCGATATCCGACCCACGATTGCGGTGACTAAAGCGCACATGAAGATCCCAGAATTAGAGCAAAGCGTGATGAATGGACGACTAGTACCAGATGGTAAATACTGTCTGAACGAGTCAGGTGAGCTGGCCGTCACCAAGTTCGCGGTTGAGCCTGTCTGGTACCTTCCGGGCGTTGCTGAGCGGTTTGGCATTACTGAGGCGGATCTGAGAAGAGCGTTATTTGAGCATACGGGCGGGTCGTACCCCGAGCTGATAACAAGGAACGACATTAAGGTGTTCATGCCGCCTATAGGTGGGCTGACCGTATATTGCTTCGGTGATCCAGCGAAGATGAGCGACCCGAATGTGAAGCTTGCTTTGAGGGTACATGACGAGTGTAACGGGTCCGACGTGTTTGGTTCCGATATCTGCACGTGTCGGCCCTACCTGATCTTCGGCATCGAGGAGGCGGTCAAGATGGCACAGCAGGGAGGAAGTGGTGTGGTGATTTACTTCCGCAAGGAAGGGCGTGCTCTTGGCGAGGTCACCAAGTATCTGGTCTACAATGCGAGGAAGAGAGGTTCTGATCGAGCAAGCGAGTACTTCAAGCGAACCGAGAATATTGCCGGTGTCAAGGATATGAGATTCCAGGCTTTGATGCCCGATATCCTTCACTGGTTGGGCATTACGAAGATTGATCGAATGATGAGTATGAGTAACATGAAGCATGACGCTATTGTCGAGCAGGGCATACCAATACATGAGAGGGTTGAAATTCCGCCGGAGATGGTACCGGAAGACAGTCGGGTGGAAATTGACGCGAAGATTCATGCTGGGTACTTTACGAATGGAAAGGTCATGACTGTAGAGGAATTGAATGCCGTGCAGGGGAGGGCTTGGGAGGATATCGAGCATTGATAGGAGGGGACGAGTCTGAGGAATGGCGAAGCAAAGCATGTCTAGGATAGACATGTCCTGGTTGGCATCACTACTCTTGTATTTGCAGTTCTAAGATGGACCCGTGAGGAACGAATTTATTCTTCCAAGATGAACATTCAGTACACGTGACACGAATTGAGACCGTTTCGAATCATCTTCGGTCTAGACTTCCTGTGTATTAAGGACACGCAGTGTAGACCATCGTAGTTATCACATGCTCCTAGTTGATCAATCATTGGCAGTCGGGAGTATGGTTTCTCTGGCTTGATGCTGAGGTCTACACATCGGCGTCGAGCTTGTATTCCGACAATAGAAGCTTCTGATTGGGCGGTACGGATTCCACGAAATTTACAGCATCCACCACCTGGTAAAGCTCGCTTAATCTCAGACCGACGACGCGGAGACAGGTCCGACCGGGGCGCGAGCTGTACTAACAGCAGAATTGAGTCACGACGATCTTGAGGTCCACAGGTAGCCTATCCCAGGCTGAATCGTGAACGACGTTCAGAACGCGTCCTCTAAGCCGATCACACGCGGATGACTCATTGCTAGCTGCCATATCTATCTAGCATCGAGCTTCTACAGCGCCTCGAGAGTACACCTCTCAGCAGCGAACATGGCTAGAAAGCTCTTGTCATCCTCGGCGAAGAAGCTATGCAGCTCTTACAAAGTCCAGAATCGACAGTACTCGGCACCCATCGACTCAAGCATACCAGGCTCCAAGCTCAAGTTCGTACCAACGTCAGGCACATACCCCAAGGGGTTCAAAGTATCAGCCACACACGTTGGTGTCAAACCGTCGAACACCAAGAATGCCGACCTAGCATTCATCACATCCGACACTCCTGCGTTTGGCGCAGCGGTCTTCACCACTAACCGTTTCCAAGCCGCGCCGGTTCAAGTCAGCAGGAAGATCCTAGAGACACGCGGCGGAGCCGGTATTCGAAGTATCATCATCAACTCTGGCTGTGCCAATGCTGTGACTGGCCAAGGTGGACTCGAAGACGCACAGGCCATGTCGGACACTGCGTCGTCGATGTTCCAGCAGAAGGATCAGCCAGAAGACGCGCAAGGAAGCAACAGCCTGGTGATGTCAACGGGTGTAATTGGACAGCGCTTGCCGATCAAGAAGATTCTCTCCAAGGTCTCAACGGCCTACAAACACCTAGGGGACGACCATACCGCATGGCTGAGCACCGCAAAAGCGATCTGTACGACCGACACGTTCCCGAAACTCCTGAGCACAAGTTTCAGACTACCGGGCAAGCACCACGATGGAATCGAGTACAGGCTAGCAGGCATGACGAAGGGCGCAGGGATGATCCACCCGAACATGGCGACACTTCTTGGCGTACTGTGCACGGATGCTCCCATCTCCCAGAGGGCACTCAAGCCGCTGCTCGTGGAGGCGACGAAGAAGTCTTTCAATGCTATTTCCATTGACGGCGACACTAGCACGAACGACACGTTGGCGATCCTAGCAAACGGAGCCGCGGCGTCAAGCATGGATACACCGCCAATCGAGCCTGGAACTGAAGACTACAAAGCCATGCAGGCCGTCTTGACCGACTTTGCAACGAAGCTAAGTCAACTCGTGGTCCGTGACGGCGAGGGAGCGACAAAGTTCGTAGAAGTCAGAGTAAGGAACGCCTTGACTGAGAACGATGCCAAATTGATCGCAAGCACGATCGCCAGGAGTCCGCTGGTCAAGTGTGCGTTGTATGGCAAGGACGCAAATTGGGGACGGATACTGTGTGCAATCGGCTATACGCAAGGTCTCTCTTCGCCGAAATCGGTGGTGCCAGCGAGCACGAATGTGAGCTTTATGCCTGCTGAAAACAGTGCGACGAAAGAGGAGGGTGTTTTGAAGCTGCTTGTGGATGGAGAGCCGGAGGCTGTGAATGAAGAGAGAGCGGCACGATTGTTAGAGGATGAGGATTTGATTATCGATGTGAATCTGGGGACTGGTAAAGAGGAGGCAAGCTATTGGTTCTGCGATTTTAGTCACGAGTACGTGACGATCAATGGTGACTATAGAACGTAGATATGGGTGGTGGGCACAAGGCGAGAAAACGTAAAGAGGGGACGACAGGCTTTCAGCGACGGACTAGATTTGTCCCATGGGTATAGACTTGGGTAGCACGCAACGCCTTCAGAGGCTTGTAGAACGCGAACTGCGCTTCGTCCTTTGGCCTGCTAGCCTTCAGACACTCGTCTTGTTTCTCAGCTAGTAATACTACAATCCCGTATCAATCTCCGCGATATCATTCGCATGGTCTGAACGGTAAGCTAGCCTTGACGGCCAGCGAAGTGGTTGCGTGGATCGAAGAATGTTGGCTCAACACTGTTCGGAACAGCTGAGTGTGGTGCATACAGGTAAGGACTAGTATTCAACAAGAAAGGAGCAGAGTTGAACCCCGAGCTTGCCTCAGAGGTGGCCGAACAACTTGAGGGTAGGGGCTGGCCACAGTCTGGTATACTTTTCCTAACACATACAACGGTCCCCCAGCAATTTCACCTGGCGGCTCGAGAGCGGGTAAGAAACTTCGCATATCCGAAGTGGTAGTGGTGATTGACGGTGGAAACGGCCCAACCCTGCAGCTTTTAGGTGGGAAAGCCGATCTGGAGGGCAACTTTCGGTACTGAGGTCGACTCTTGAAGAATGATATGCCCCGGACAGACTCCTGATGAGCATAACCGCTTACATGAAGCGCCTCGTAATCCCCGCGCAAGGTATTCCAGAAGCTGTAGAAATGCCTGTCATGTTCAGGGTAGTGGCTGTGAGCCAGCTCGTGTAGCATGGTATCCATAATCTCTTCCATGGACCGGAGACCAGCATTCGTTTCGTTCCGCAGTCTGACCATGATTTGTCGACCTTGGCCGACATTGCAGCCGTTCACCCCGTGGTGAGAAGGATCAAGCTCCCAAAGATGATCGACTCGCAGGTTGTGCTTAGTCATGATGTTTTGACAGAGGAATTGGAGTGATCGAAGAATGTCAAGGGCTTTCTCATACTTTGATCGACGAAGGTCGGCCGAGAATTGTTTGATGTGGTATGTAGTGTTGACAATGCTCTGTGCTTGAGCTGAAGTCGGTGGTTGAGGGTAATGGAAAACTGGGGGAGGAGCGATAGGAGCTGGCGGACGTGGAGGAACAGTCGAGATGGCGGACGGCACTACAGGCTGATGAGATGTAGCGGGAGGAGGTGGCGGCAGCGGAGGTGGCTCGTCGCTCTGCCGCGAGGGTAAAGGTCGAGCCCTTTCGTACGAGTGCTCGGTGTATGTGTGTCGAGCGGCGTTCTTACGATGACATCTCCTGCATCGAGTGTCCGACATTCTGTTGATGGACTCTTCTGGAGACGTCGAGAGGGACTCGAAACACACAGAAGGAAAGCACTGATTGCCCTGATGGTTGTGGGTTGGACGTAGAGTGCTTGAAAAGATACGCTTTTCGAGTGTGCGTTCGTGAGTGCGACGTTTGCTCCCAGGGTGACGGATCGCTCGCTCAATCGTTCTCCTTCTCGACAACACTGGCCTTGACGATCTTGACCTCATCCAACGGCCTATCCTCCGTGTTTGTTTTCACCAGGCCCATTCTCTGAACAAGCTTCATCCCACCTTTCACTCTTCCAAAGATTGTGTGTTTCCCATCCAGCCATGGTGTCGGTGCTAGCGTGATGAAGAATTGGCTGCCGTTTGTATTGGGGCCGCTATTCGCCATGCTCAGAATGCCAGCGCCTGTATGCTTGAGGGTTGGCTTGATCTCGTCTTCGAACTTTTCGCCATAAATCGAAGATCCACCACGACCTGTACCCGTTGGGTCACCACCTTGGATCATGAAATCCGGAATGATTCGATGGAAGATGACATTGTCGTAGTATCCCCGTTGGGCGAGTGTTACGAAGTTCTTGCATGTTTTTGGGGCGTGCTCCTTGTACAGCTCGATGCTGATAGGACCCTGGACGACATGTTAGTGATGTCCGACTAGCAGGACCGTGTGCCTACCATCGTGGTCTCCAACAAGACCTCCGTAGCCATAGCTGCAATGTTGCTCTGATATTGTCAAGTGCAATCAGTAAGTTAATTTGGTGAACACTCCGTGCACAAAAACACGAGATTGGTCTCAAGAATGACGTCATGTGACAACAAATCGCAGGCAGTTGAGCCGCATTCTTTTCTATCCATATTATACCACATATCAGCCACCAACTCTCGACTTCTTGTTGGAATTCGCTGCGCCAGACAGGTCATCGTTGTTCTTTGTTGTTGTCCCATCCGCCTTGGTCTTTGGCGCACTCTTGCCGGCGTCCTGGGGGTTCAGGATCTCCTCCTGCGCATCTCCCGTCACGTCTCCCACACCACCAGCACCCTTTTGAACTAGGGTTCCACTGAAGTGCGTTACCGAGTGATGCTTGATTTGGTCTTTGTACTTCTCCATAATCTTCAGGTTTTCTTCGTGGGCCGGCGTTGCCCTCCATTCCATGTGTGCCTCCATGGACTGCCAGCCAATCAATGCAACGTATGCCTTGCCCTTGTCCGACGTTCCTGGAATTGGGACTTCCTCCTCACTCCAGCCTCCTGCTGATGCAGTGTGTGCCTTCGCCTCCTTCTCCATGTTAGCTACTTGCTGCTTCACCATATCGGCAGCTCCATCACGGTCGTTGAAGTCTGATGCAAAGTAGTAGACTCGAATCTCAGTAGTAGGCGACACATGGTCACTCAGTGCCTCAGATGGAGGGTGTGGTGTGAAGTGGCAGTGGAATAGCTGGGCAGAGTCGATCTCTGCGATCTGGCCGAATCTGTCAAGGAAGGGCTTGTACTGCCTGATTTCGTTAGTTCTGGACTCGTGAAAGACTACGAAGCACATACTCATCCTTTGTGAAGTTGAGATGGTCATCAACGGACTCCCAGTCGACGAAGAGTCGGAACGTGCCCGGGTCCTCGGACTCAGTGCCCCAGTACGCTCTCTGGAAGCCTTTCTGCTCGGTAAGGGTGTTCAAGGTGTCCTTGAGTACCTGTCCGGTGGCGCTGTTGGCATCTTCTGGCGATTTGCCAGCCTTGAGCTGGAAAATTGCGACTTCGGTGGCCATGTTGTGTCTAGTGGTACTGTTGTATTTCGGTTTGCTTATGATGTCCTATAGTATACTTGTGTTGTGATACAACTTGCAGATAGATACGCTCTCTTTTATTGTCCGCCTGTACGATATACCAGCATCATTCAGAAATCACGGCTCCTGACGTAACATTTCGACTGTCCTGCACTTCATCATGATGCATGACTTCGATGATCGTGTCTCCGCAGTCGGGACAACCTGCCAGCAATCAGCGGTACAGCCCTTGTTGTTCGTAAAGTATGATCGTACGAGGACACTGTAGTGCACTTTGCTAAGCATGAAGGTGGCCAAACTGTATCGGGGTTGACCTGTCGAAATACAAAGCCAGTAGAAGCTCCAAAAGCATGGCCCCAGAAGCTGGTCATACAATCATTTCTCCCGACACATTTGGCCGCTTGAGTACAGCATCAAGGTTGTCTCATGATGACAGAAGAAAAACGTCAAGCAGGCTACAGTGCCGAATCGTATCATGTCAATGTCATCTTGCTCGTCATATCTTTAGAGCAGCAGTATGATATATTGCTGTCTGGGCCACCTGGCCGAAGGGTGAATCGCCCAGACTTGTGATGATCTTGTATCTGCGCGCAGAACTCCCGACTTTCCACAACTCTGCCAGAGCCCGAAAATCACCTACTACCTGAACAGGACAAAGGGCAGCAGGTGGTTACCTAAGCTAATCCTCCCTGAGTCTAGGGCGGTATTTGCCCCGCTGGCGCGATAGGAAGTCCAAGTTACTTTGCTTGCCGACCAGCTTCAAGAACGACTTCAACTAGAAGTGACCTTCCTCTTTGAACAGGCGTATTTCTAGCGGTATGCGGTTGACGATCCTGCCACTTTGCATCGTCAGGCCACAATGATCGACTATTTGAGGTTGCGACCTCCCCAAGATGGTGTTGGTCGCCTCAAAGCGCTCTGCCAACCATGCTTATGTTCGTTATTGCCCTTCTTGCAAGCTGCGTGCTCTCCGCACCCACCGTGATTGACGTTCGGAATAATGTGACATACAAGGGACTGACTCGCAATGGTCTTGATGTGTTCCTTGGGATCAGATATGGGGAAGATACCTCTGGCGAAAACCGCTTCCGACCTCCGCGGCCGCATACTCCTGCCTCTGGATCGACTGTGAATGCGAACTCATATGGCACAGCTTGCCCACAAGTCCCGGACTCACTCCCACCTCCACTGACTCTGACCAAGACCACAAACACCTCAGAGGATTGCCTGAACCTCAATATCGTCCGCCCAAACGGCACCCTTGTCGCATCAAAGTTGGCTGTTTTGGTCTTCATTCATGGCGGCGGTTTTTGGACTGGTTCGAACAGGGAGATAACAACCGCGCCTGACGGGCTCATAATCCAGTCAGTTGATGCTGGGTTGCCTATCATTCATGTCACCATGAATTACAGGCTAGGAGGTGAGGAACAGATCGTGGTATAGTGTCAGACTAACCTAGCGCAGCTTTCGGCTTTGCTCAATCCGCCGCCCTCAAGAACGAACATTCCGAAAATGCTGGTCTCCGCGATCAACGTCTCGCCGTCGAGTGGGTCAGGGATAACATTGCACAGTTTGGAGGAGACCCACAGAAGATCACAATCCACGGACAATCATCAGGAGGTAAGAGAACGACTTGCTACAGATTTCGCGCTGACGGTTTCAGGTCTGGCCATCGGCATGCAGACACTGGCATATGGTGGAGACCGACCAGTACCATTCCAGCAGGGCATCTGTGAGAGTCAAGCCCTAGAGCCTGGAATCACTGGCAACTTTACAATCGTGCAAATGCAGCTCTTGGCCGATGCTACTGGGTGTAACACGACTGACCTAGATTCCAACGAGACCATTGCCTGTCTTAGACAGCTCGATACAGACACCATCGCACAAGCCTCTTTTGACACGTACGCGAGCGACATTGGTCACAATATCGGTGATGTCTGGCTGCCAGTCGTCGATGGTGACTTCCTTCCTGCTCCGCCATCACAGCTACTAGCGGAGGGTCGGTTTGCGAATGTCACGACCATGATCCTCTGGGTCGAGAACGATTTGCAATACTTCACTCCCATGGACATCACCACCGAGCAAGATACCTACGACTTCGTAGCCTCTTATTTACCCGGCTTCACAAACCAGTCCATCCAAGATATGCTGGCACTGTACCCATCCTCGGACTTCCACGACAACCCAGCTGCGAATCTCTCGCAAGAGTTTTACCGATCAGCAAGAATCTTCAGAGACGTGCTCATGACATGCCAGCCCATTGGCTATGGCGAGCACCTTGCAAGGATGGGCAACCTGGTGTATCTTGTGGATCAAAACCAGACAATGCTCTCGCCCATTCTAGCGTCACTTGGATACCCGGGGCTTGGCCCAGTACATACGTCGGAGTTTGCCTATACATTTGGCAATCTTTCGCACTATAATGTCAATGGGTACCCTTTCAATCCCACCACTGAAGACTATCGGCTTCAACGGCAGGAGGCTAGATCGTGGGCAGCTTTCACGAGTGTTGGACAACCGTCGTTGTATACGAAGGACACTCTTTTGGGATTTGAGCCTGCGTTCACTAAGCCGAACGAGACTGCTGTATTTGTGGCGGGAGGACCCTACGAGGGTTTATCAACATTCGACGGACCGGACTCGAGACCAGCGCTAGCAGCGCAAAAGTTGAGGAGCAGATGCGGTTTCATCAATTCGCCTAGTATCATCCCTCAACTCCAATACTAGTTCAATGGCTGCGATTAGTAGAGGCATGAATGCGCAAATTGCAGGAAGGAAATGCTCATGCAGGTTACTCTCAGTACCAATGATGTCATCTAGCGTGCCTCTCCAGCCTTTGACGATCTTGCAGGCAGCAGCATCTAACAAACATTAAAATGAGCTGAACACTGCGTGACTTTCTAGCGTTCTCAATCATGCTCAATTGCGATGTGTGCCTCAAAGCTTTCGCCGGTCACGATCAGTGGCAGCCACTTCGTCAAAGACGGCAAGCGGTTCGACATCCGTGGAGTGGTGTACCAGCCACACCGCAGCACCGAAAGCGTTCACAGGGATGAGGACTACGATTCTCTACGCGACGAATGTCTTGACGACCTCCAAAAAGACATTGTGCTCTTCAAGGAACTTGGAATCAATGCTATCAAGGTCTACAGCATCCTGCCACATTTGTCGCACGACGCAGTACTTGAAGCACTTGCAGCAGCCGGCATATACGTCCTCGCTGGTCTTTTCTCTCGATTCCACTGCATCTCTCGTAAGAGACCCTACGAATCGTACAATACAAGGTTGGTCAACGAGTATATGCAGGCCGTTGATTGTTTCTCAAAACATGACAATGTCCTCGGCGTGGTAGCAGCAGATGACCTTATGTGCGACGCCGAGAGCACTCAAGCTGCGGAAGTCATTCGGGCGGTCATTCGCGATACCAAGCTTTACATGGTCCGGCAACACCAATCAAACGGGCAAAGAATCCTGCCCATTGGTATCGGCGATGCGATGTATGCTGCGAACTCAACAGACTCGATGGATTACTTCACGGCAGGCGACGTCAGTGAGCAGATAGACTTCTACTCCTTTGCTTATTACGACAAGGTCGTTGAGCCGTCGAGTCACTGGAGCCAGGTCATTCAGCGCTTTGATGGCAGAAATATCCCGATCTTCGTCTCTGAATATGGCAATAACATTACCAGACCAAGGCAGTTTCGCGAGACTACATCATTATACTATCGAGATGCCCTCCAGGTACTGTCGGGCGGCTTTGCCTACGACTTCGTCCATGGCGGAAATGACTACGGGCTTGTCACCGCCAGTCACCAGAAGCTGCAGGACTTCGAATTCCTCAAGCAGCGTTTTCAGGAAGCGGCGACAACGGAAGAAACCTCCACAAGTGAGCTCAAGGAGACTGTTACCGCTCAACCAGTGCGTTTCCCTCCACTCTCTGAATCATGGCGTGCGTCGTCGAACATTCCAGCTCCGGTCCTCCAGACGTATGAACAGCCTTAGTCTTGATCGTTGTCACACTCACCACCGAGTTACTGTTCAGTGGAGAATCAAAACCTGGTCTGAGATGGCATTGAAGGTACGCGAGTACAATCACTGCATTGTTCGGACGGTTGTAGCAACTAGCATCTCTGAGCAGGCTCTACTGCTCTCGCGGGTAAGCTAGAACCAGCTAGACGACCGACGTTTTGCCGCAAGTGACGGCATAGTCTTGCCCGAGCTCCCCGGACTTTTCGAAGCGACCCCCGCATCAAGCTCCAAGCCTTTGTTGACCTCCGGAGTACTTGACATGCCAAGAACCAAGGTTACACCTGAAAAACAGCCTGAATACTGACGATACTGCGCGTGGGGTGCAGGCATTGGGTAAGCTACGCACAGCACCATGTCCACCGCATCCAAGTGGGTACAGGATCTGCAGATCCCACCGGACTGTCTCAACAAGGCAGGTCGTGAAGCAAGCTACAAAAACGATATCGTACTATGCAAATGTTATGGTCTTTGAAGTTCCTTCATGGTTGGAAGAAAGTACACGCGGTGACCTCGCATAATGAGGATGAAATTTTCCAATACCACGATCCTAATCCTCTGGGGTTTTGTCAGCAATACACTGGCTCGGACAGGCCACAATGACAGTGCTCCTGTTTACAAGGATCCTTCCGCGTCCATCGACGTACGCGTTACCGACCTGCTCTCCCGTATGACAATTAAGGAAAAGACGGCCCAACTCATGCAAGGTGATCTCACGAACTGGCTTAACATCACAAATGACGCCTTCAACGCTTCTGGTCTGGCCGACATGTCAGCCAACAAGTCTGGGTCATTCTATGTTGGCCACCCTATCCCTCAGGATCGGCTAGCAAACGGTATCCATCAAGGTCAGCAGTATCTTGTTGAAAACACGAGCCTTGGTATTCCTGCATTTGTCCAAAGCGAAGGTATCCATGGCTTCCTCATAGGCAATGCAACAATCTTCAATTCGCCAATCGGTCAAGCAGCATCGTTCAACCCCGACCTTGTCAAGCAGTCGGGAAGGATTGTGGCTCAAGAAGCGAAAGCGCTCGGAGTGAACCAGATCTTCGCACCAGTGCAGGACCTAGCGAGAGAGCTACGACATGGACGAGTGGAGGAAACGTATGGAGAGGACGCGTATCTGGCAGGTGAAATGGGTCACGCATATGTGGAAGGCTTGCAAGAGAACAATGTCAGTGCAATGGTCAAGCACTTTGCGGGATTCATGGTCACGGAACAAGGGCTAAATACGGGGCCAGCACACTATGGAGAGAGACAATTGAGAACCACATTCCTGCCGTCATATCACCGTGCCATTATCGACGGAGGTGCACTGGCGATCATGGCGGCCTACCATTCTATCGATAATGTACCGGCAGTAGCAGATTACCACTTGCTCACCGAGATCTTGCGCGACGAGTGGGACTACACAGGTTTCGTGATGACTGACGCAGGAGGAAGCGATCGAGTTTGTGACGCTTTCAAAATGTGCCAAAGCGAGCCTATCGATGCTGAGGCGGTGACTCAATACATTCTCCCAGCAGGTTGTGATGTTGAGATGGGTGGAGGAAGTTTCAACTACCGCAGCATCCCGGAGCTGGTGTCTTCCGGCAAGCTCGATATCTCGGTTGTCGATACTGCAGTGTCCCGTCTTATTCGTGCCAAGTTTGCCCTTGGTCTTTTTGAGGACCCGTATGCATCTCATGCGATTAATGACACCGCTCATGTCATTCATACTCCTTCCTCTATTGAAATGGGGCGACAACTCGACGCCGAATCCATCATCCTCCTTGAGAACAGAAATGCTACGCTTCCGCTTGACAAGAATGCGAACATAGCCGTCATCGGTCCCATGGCAGATTATACCAACTTCGGCGACTACGTCGTGTATCGCTCCCAATACGATCCCCAGAACGTCAACCCTTTGCAGGGCATCAGAACAGTTTCGCACGGCACAGTTACTTTCGCACAAGGCTGTCGACGTGACAGCAACGATCAGTCAGGGTTTGCTGAAGCAATCAGTGCTGCCAGGGCTACTGACGTCTCGGTTGTGATCGTCGGAACCTGGTCCCGGGATCAGAATGAGCTCTGGGCAGGCCTGAACGCAACCACAGGGGAACACGTTGATGTTGCCCATCTCAATCTTGTCGGCGCAATGGGGCCACTTGTGCAAGCGATCATCGACACCGGCAAGCCGACCGTCGTCGTCTTCAGCTCCGGTAAGCCAGTCAGCGAGCCATGGATTTACGAACATGCATCCGCTGTCGTTCAGCAATTCTACCCTGGCGAGCAAGGCGGCAATGCGCTGGCTGATGTTCTATACGGCAACGTCAATCCTTCGGGGAGACTCCCTGTTGGCATTCCGCAGAGCGTAGGCACACTTCCAACATACTATGACTATGTCAATAGCGGGCGAGCGAGCCTAGAACCTGGGTACGTTGCTGACAACGGCACAATTGTCTTCGGTCACGCATATGTGATCGGTGATCCAGATCCGACGTATCCGTTTGGTTACGGTCTGAGCTACTCGACCTTCAGCTACAGCAATGTCACACTCTCACGCTCAGAGTTGGGCGTCAACGATACTTTAACGGCGACTGTGACGGTGACGAACAATAGTACAACGGCCGGCATGGAGGTCGTGCAGTTGTACGTGTCAGATTTGATCGCCAGTGTGGTTGTGCCGAACAAGGAACTGAAAGGATTCAAGAAAGTACTGGTGCCCGCAGGAAGTAGTGTGAATGTTAGCATCGACGTGGACGTCTCGAAATTGGGCTTGTGGAATATCAGGATGAAGTACGTGGTCGAGCCTGGCGAGTTCAAGATCATGATGGGGCCGAACAGTGCAGATGAGACCCTTACCAGTTTTGCAATGTTAAATGTGAAGTAGTGCGTGATTACTATCAATCACATCGACTGGACGAAGGTCTTCAGAGCTGGCGCAACAGTCGGCTTTCCAACCGCACAGATTGTATTCGCAGCTTATCAATGCCGATCGCATGAATTTGGAGTACGTCCGATTCTCGCATTGTTGTGTAATTTGCTACCAATCTCAAAGGTGCTAAGTTGTCCCAGACACCATACTGAACGGGATACCCAAGGTAAGATCCGTGGCGAGTTGTGGTCTGATGTGTCTGCTTTGTATGATCGCTAGCGACGACCCATTGCGAACTGGTCAGCTGAAGTATGCCGCTCGTCGTCAGGTGGTATCATCTTGTTGCAGCATCGCATGCTGACAATATGATGTGGCTCCATTCTTGCGGAGCCATAGTAGTACGTGATGCGTGCATGAACTTGAGGCTTTGGATGGCCACCGGATTGCAGTCGGACGGAGTGTCGTCGCCTGCATTGTGAGCTTGAGCGGTATGGAGTTTCAGCGGCCTCGACGATGTGTTTCAGACTTTAGTGTTGTCTTCACCCCATGCGGGTCGAAGGAGGGCTGGCGAACTTCTTGACCGGATTTGAGGTGATTTTAGGTAATCGTATGCCCGAGAGATACCTCACAACCAAGCAGACGTAGTGCTGCGGAGGTCGTGGCGAAAGGCTCCGCGTTCTCAGCTTGACGCCGTTTGCTTTTGATTGTCTTGCTTTCTCGCATTAACGCTCTTCCTGTTTCCCTTGACTTCTCCGTACAACTCTTTGGCGTGCACGCTTCCACAGCCGCCGAACTGCTCCAGATCGATGTCGTACCGTAGACACGGTCGGAGCGCAAACACCGTACTGCTCCTTCCAACCGGATTAGCCACGACGCGATGCTTTCCAGCTCTGCATCGACCTAAGCTCAGGACGTGTAGCATGCCACCGACAAGAACCGTGGGGCCTGCAGCGTCAGCCCATTCGGCTTCTGCCCATTCGGCTTCTGTTTGTCGTTGTGGTGGTTCAGGCGTCTGGTCAGGCTGCCCGGAGTTCACAGGCCGAGACAGAACTTGTAGACCCTTGCTGTCACCGACACAGAGGGTAAGGAAACCGTTGTCTATGTGTTCGTCGGCTACACCCTCGTTAGGTGCATAGCGGAACAGCCGAAGAAGGGTCGGGAGACTGGGATCCACAGATTCGTTCTTGGGCATTGCGAGACTATCTTCGAGGAGTGGGGCCCATGCTTCTTGTGGTATGCCGAGAGCGGTGGAAACGTCGCCGAGGATGCGGTGGAGGTAGCCAGCTACAAGTGCCCATAGGTCTCGTGCGTAAGAATGAAGGTCGGAAGTGGTATTTGGCGGAGAGTGGCGGAGCGAGAGGTACTCCTTTTGTCCTTCTATAGAGTAATATCCGCATTGTGTACCGTGTGAGGCTGGGAATGCAGACGACTTGACTTGTTCTGGTTGATCGAAGAACGCCGATCCCTCTGCTGATAGTCTGGCTAGTAAATTGTGGATATGCAATGGCAGACTCACGCTCAGGTGGCCTTGATCGATTAGTTGGTGAACCTGCTTCGGTGTCAACAGCGGAGGTGGGCCAATTGGTGGCACCCAGCCTGTCATGATGTACGTGACGACCTATGATACTCTCCGAGGTAAAGGGATGTGATGTCTTCGTCTTTGTTGTATGGTACTTTTCTTGAGGCGGACAACGATGCGCCAGGCTTGAGAGGCCCGTTGCAGGACTTTGTACATGACGTCACACTGATGAGTGGTATGAGTCCGACAGACTGCGACAAGTCGAAGAGTTGCCTTTGATACTCAGCCGGCTCAGATTAGCATGAGCTCTACACGCCAGAATTGTTATCTGTATGTCACGCGGTCGTAGCTAGAGTAACACGCGTTGCAAAAGGTTTTATCTCCGACAGGTCTGCCGACGTCCGGATCAAGCGCCGCCTACAGTCGATGCTGTACACCCCTACTCTTCCCTCAAGAACGAACTCTGTGACAGCGCCACGATATGTGGGAGTTGCACACTGCTTGCTTGGAATATCAAACACAGTTTCACGATACAAGTATGCGCTTTACCACGAGAGTCCCACCAGGTGCCACGTACTTGGCCGGAGTCTGGTTCTTTGATGAGTAAACTTTGCCTCTTCGCTAATATGTCTCTGAGACCCAATGGTTTGTCAGAACCTTACAGCGAATTGACGCTCCACTAACAAGGTAGATATCAGGCCCACATAAGAGAGTGGTGAGATCTATTCGCCAGAACCAGGTTCCGACCAAAGTGATCCATCGAGCAGCCGGGGCCTTCCGAGAAAGCTTGAATCAGAAAAGCAACAAGCCTAAAGCCAGAACCGAAGGCTTGTTCACTTGTGATTTCGTGGTTGACGCAACGGTTTTCCGTTCTTCTCCACCACAACATCATGTCGTCGTTTGGGCCGACCAACGACAGTACCGTCGCTGACATTCAACCTAGCCCATCTGTAGACAATAATGAAACAGTATCGAACAGACTTGGAACGACAGAGGTTGCTTTCGCAACACCTGGATTCCAGAACGATGACAATAGCGATGCGATCACACCGCCTAAATCTCCCGAGAAGGAGCACCCACTGACTAACACGATCAAGAAAGCATTTCACCTAGAACACATTCATGCAACGGGTCCAAGCAGCTTCTTTCATCCCACCAACGTCCATATGCATGTCAGATGGCTACACAGTGACTCTGAAGAAGACCAACAACAGGAACACACCTTGCTGTGGAGAGCTCGCGACAACCGCAAGGGCCGTAACTCGATCGCTGTCACACATAAGACTCATGCCCCGTTGCGTTCCCATCTGCCATCCAAGGCTGTAGAGGTTGGCAAGAATATCCTCACGATGTGCACAACCTTCCCCTACTACAACATGGCATTCTGGAGCGGTTGGTCGTACGCCTTTGGCTCCGTCCTCTTCGTGATTGACGGTGCCTTTTCCTGGGGCCCGACTGCTTTCCCTGGGACCAAGTTTGCTGGTGAAGCGACATATGGCGTCCCCCTCTGCTTCTTCTTTGGTGCGATACTCTATCAGATCGGGGCAACGATGGCGTATCTGGAGGCAATCAATGATGGCTCATTCCAGGGATCTGCTTTGAAAAGAATGCTTGAGGGTCACGCGGAAGAGCAAAAGGCAATGCTCGACGAGAAATTACATACATTCTTCGGACACATGGCTCCGCATCACCGCAGCACCGACGACACGGATGCGCCTGTCGTGGACCCTGAAGCAGGCTGGAAGAAAAAAGACAGACACGAAAGACCGGGATCGATGTACTCTACAGGTGACCGACGCGGAGGGATGGACATGGGTCCCGCAGAAGAAGGAGAGGTAAGTGAGTACCTCACCTGGAGATGGTGGCCAACGTGGCATGCTCTGAGAACGCACCATATATTTGAGATGGGCTATGTCGCCTGCGCAATTCAACTCTTCGGCGCAACACTGTATGGAATCACCGGAGTGATTGTTCTACCAGGCATTCTCGACAGCTTTACAGATGGGCAGGAGCTAGGCGGTTACTGGATACCGCAGGTTGTGGCTTCGACCTGTTTCCTGACCGCTGGCTTGATGTTCACGTTGGAAACTCAACAGAAATGGCACAAACCAGAGCAAACAGCTATTGGATGGTGGATAGGCGTCTGGGCAACCGTTGGCTCTGTAGGGTTCCTGTGAGTCGCCTCTTGTCTTCTCGCCATAGTGATTAACTGGTGAATAGGTTATGTGCTGTGTTCGGAATCCTTTCTCTGAATCATTCTTGGGCAGGATACCAAAGCGATTTGTCGAGTATGTGGGGCTCTGCCGCTTATCTGATCAGTAGCCTACTGCAGTGGTACGAAGCCGTGAACAAAGGTCCCGTTCTGGCGTTCCCAAACACCAACAACGTCAGATAGGTTTGTCGACCAAGCACGTTGTCGCTACACAAGTAATTAGGTCAACATTGTAAAACTGAGTAGTTCATGCTTTGTCAGCGCAATCGAAATCATATCATTGACGAACTCGTCACTCCCCATCCCAACTCTCTGCGTCTATTGCATGCTCAAAACTGCATACCAGTCGCACGAATACATCTGGATCCTTCCGAAGATACACGTATGTGCCAAATGAGGAGGGCATTGGGGTCGGATACAAAGTATCTCTGACACTTATGGCCCCATTATCTGTTCCCTGATCAAAACCAAATGTTGCTGCCGGATGTTGATGATTAATCCTGCGCAGTAAGTCTCAGGAGAGATAGCCTCTTGCTCGCAAAGTGAACGTGACACCGCGGAATTTGCAGAAGTACAACTCATAGCATACAGCAGAGGGTTGCGCTCCCACAGAGGTCAACTCTCCAAGCAATCAATGCCTGTTCAACCATGACTGCTAGAAGTGACCTCTCATATATTCATCTAAGGAAGGTGCGGCGAACAGTAACCTCGGCAGACGCGTCAACGTTCTTGGAGAGCCCATCTTCTCATGCTTACATAGCACGTACCAGCATTCCCATGAGCAGACCTCTGCCTTCAGCTCTGAAATGCTAATCTCGAGTCAAAGTCAGCCTTGCAGATATGACGCGCTCGTAGCTCCATTTCATTACTTTTCTCATATCTTCTCGGCGATTTCAGCTTGTTCACGGATGAATCTCTCGCATGACATGAACCGTAAGACTATCGCTTCATGTCCAATTTCCACCCATATAATCCTCGTACGTTGAGCCGGCGATCTCAGCCAAAAGCATGCGAGGCTTGCTACATTGCCAAGGTGAAATGCAATATCTCAACCGGCGATGAGGCATGCAAAAATTGCCGTCAACACGGCACAGAATGCTGTCCGAGAGCGAGGAAGCGAAAAGAAACGGGGGCCGCCTCGACTGACATTGGCCAGACAACTATGTCCAGCCAAGATCCAGGCCTGGAGCAGAGCAAGACCAATACCGGCAGGAAACGTCAGAGGTTCGAGTTCTATGCGCATCACGATCCTGAAGCCGAGACAATAGGTTCTACAGCCGCCGCTCCACCTCTTCAGAACGATACGGACCAGAACCTAACAGCCCCCCCTCTCTTCGTTGCCTATGATACTACTTTTGCCAGTTCTCCGAGCACGACCGCAGACGCAGCAATATCCTCCGTGGACAGCTTCTACAACTCCTCTTATCTATCAAGATCGGCGATCTTAGGGAATGATTTTCCCGACATTGATCATTCCCATGTCGAGCAGAGCGTAAAGCGGCGTGAAATATCATCAACAGAAATAAAGGTCCTGGAATTGTATAGTGCTTTCGACTTGCCCGAATTGCCTCTTCAACAAAGTCTAATTGAGGCTTTTCAAGAAAAGTGTTGGACCTGGATGCCTGTCGTTGATCTACCTGCTGACGCCCAAGGCTTCATCTCAAATGGTCTCTCCCTTCTGCCATTACAAGCGGTCATGTTAGTTGGCGCGCTTATGCGTCCCGGCGTTTGCACCAAAGCCACATGCGACACCTACTACTATCGTGTCAGATCATTGGTTCATTCCGGGTACGAGAGAAACCCTCTGAACCTGCTTGCAGCGCTGTGTCTTGTTCAGTACTACACACCAACGGCACCGAAAGATGTTTCTGTTGACACACCACGCTTCTGGTGGAGTGCCGCTCTAGGGATTGCGCAGCAGGTTGGACTTCATCGGCAACCTTCCCAACGTGATCGCGATCATAGCTTACGCAGGCGTCTCTGGTGGACCCTGTATGCTCGAGATAGCATTATGTCTTCAGCTCACGGACGGCCTAGGCTTCTACGTCTTACGAATTCTACAATGAAACCGCCTTCCATCCATGACTTCCCCGATCCCAACAGTGTCCGGGCTCATATCTTCATCACATATGTAGGCATCACCGAGATAATGTGCGACTTATGCGAGCTACTTGTGAGCAGCAACCATCTAGCTGCAGAGACTCGTGGCCGAATTGAGCAACGACTTGTCGAGTTTGTTCAGAAGCTTCCAGCGTCACTGAGACTTCATGACAGTAAAGGCATCCAACGCCCCTACGACTTCGAGCTTGCACAGTTACATATCCCACTATTAACGACTATCATCATCCTCTACCGCCCATGTTCGGTCTTCTCTCTGAGCTCACCCAATGCTATTGGTGTCGTAGCTGCATTTCTCAATTTTCGGATATTCCAAGCGATTGAGCTACGAGAGCAGACCCGCTCCCTGAGCTCGACCTTCTCATGGTACCTGCTTGTAACAGCAATTCCTCATCTTTCCTCTTTGAGGATACCAGCGTTGTGCAAAGAGGCAAGCTCGGTATTGGACGCTATTGAGGGCATACTTAGGACTCTGGGGACTGTAAGGCCTTCGGCTACAACCAATCTGCAGAACGTCAAGGCCATCCGTAAAGCCCTCAGTACTACAGGCGCAAGCTCCTCCAGAAGCTCCAGACCCAGCGATATGGACACCCAAAAACACGACCCACCACCGCCCCATTTGGTCCGTGAACTGCTTGGTATCTATGGACCGCGAGCACTTTCCAACTTCGATGCTATTGCTAGTGCGATTGACCAAGCCAGTCACGATCCAGACCCAAGTCCGCAGCGCAGCAATATCGCTGATCTTGATGGCATGACTGAGGAGCATATGCGGTCTCGTACACATGTGATGCAGTATCAGAACGATGCGCCCGACCTCACCACTTATGATGCTGTCGATGACGGTCTTGACTCGTTGTTTGGTACTCATTTTCAAGAAAGCATGTGGATGCGAGACTGGATCGACGAGCTTCAACATTTTCCAGAATGATGGATGGTTCAAAGTTTTGCTACAATGCTATCAACCTTACTCCCATTCATCACAATCTCATCGCTGCGGTAGTCGGGATTGAAAGTGATTTTGTTGAGAGGGTTGAGGGTGTGAGCACGACGGAAGAGATCCTCATACACACGTCCATCGTACCGACCCATTGCACTGCAAACGTTAGCAAACACTCATGGTAATATTGCTTGGCCCACCTGTCCAGGAGATAGTCGGGTAATGCAAAGGAGTCCACAAGGCGGACAGCATGTGGGCGGATGTCTTCCATGAGTGAGAGTATCTTTCCAGGCAGCTTGTCCAGAACATCGGTACCTACAGCTCCAGAAGTTTGGAACTCTCTTGCTTCGGCGTCCATTGTGTAGAAGCTGAAAAGGTGAAACAAGTTACGCAGTACCGCCGTTGTTGCCTGATCGAGACTGGTACCCGCCTGGAGAGTATCAAAGAAGTTTGCGACTAACATAGCTTGAGAGTATGCTTTCAACTCAGTCAGTCATGGGCTCACGATGAGAGAATGAAGCTTCTCACCTTTGCTGAGCTTATGCAAGGTCAAAAGCAAGCTGTTCCAAGGTCGCCTCTGAACTTCTCGAGCTTCGTATGCCGTGAAAGCCTGCCTATCAGTCAGCTAGTTACCCTGCGTGGAAGACTATCAGCACACCAGCCACGAAGCTCTCCAGTTGAAAGCTTTCAATATGTCTTCGTCGTTCTCGAGAACTGCAAAAGACGCTTGTTCATGGCGATTGTTCCAGAATACTTGCAAATTCCGCTCCGTGTGGCTGAGAACAGTTGCACTTGGATTCTCGGCCCTTTCTTTGACCTTCTTGATCAAGAACCGAGCCACTTGTTGTGTTATCATCCAATTGTCGCCCTCGACTGTTGGCTTCGACAAATAATCATTGTTGAGCTGGATCAGACCTGTGCCTCCACCAAAGCCATGGCCTCCCATCGCTCGACGACACGTTTCGACGCTGTTCGCAGCTAGCTCTGTGGCGAGACTTTTCAATCCTGCAGACGTGCTGTGAAGTTCAGCCAACTGTGCATTGTCGCTGTCAAGAGTGCTGGAGCTGCGTGTTCGCTCATACAGTTCGCGCATGACAAAGCCGCTGTAATGGAGTGCAAAAGCAGTAGCTAGCAGAGGCAGGATTCGAACCTGTACAGTCGAATAGTCCAGTACTTGGGTCTCCCTGGATGTGATATCCGTCGAGTCTTGGTCTCGAAACTGCCGACGGATTGCGAGATATCGGACCGCTACGGTGACTGCTCGTGCTATAACGAGCCGTGCATTCATGACAATGATCGAACGGCCCTGTGTTCGATGTGAGTTGATGATTTCTCAGCACACACATATAATCTCACCCTTGTCAGCTGGCCATAGACCGAACTTGAACTTTTTGGTCTTGTATACACGCCGGTCTCGGGGTCAAGGCTCGCATAGCGACACAAAAGCGCGCTGTGAGGTATCCTGTGCAGATCAGCACCTGCGAGTGAGGTACTGGGGTTTCAGCCACCTACCTATGTTTGCGAAACAGCATATAAGCATTGTCCATTGGTGCATAGCCATATTTTGGTCCGATGTCCCCCACGATGATACCATCTAACGGCTGGTGTGTTGATTTGTCTCGCACTTGGACGATGAACGGTCGCGGTCCGACGGATACCTCTTCCATCGCGCCTTGCGCATTCCTCTCTAGCAGAATCAACTGGGCCACGACGACCGCGTGAGTCGCGGTGCGCCCCAGTGTTCCGTTCCACCACTTGCTCGCGGTTAAAGTCGGACTATGCAGCACGAATTCTCTACTTGATGCGTCCCACCTCGCTTCAAGCTCGATGCCTCTGACATTACTGCCGTGTCCAAGCTCCGTCTGAGCATACGCACCAATGATCTCCCACGACTCAATCTTGGGCTGCCAGTACCGTCGCTGTTCTTCGCTACATTGCTCTTTCATGGCCCCAGCGAACAGCGACATGTGAAGGTGATATGGTTGCACATCGTCAACCAGGTACTCTGCCATCAGCAAGTCATCTTCAGTCCAATTGTACACGTCCATGAGCTGGCGCATCCGTTTTCCTCGAGCGAGACCAAGAGCATACCGATCAGGTCGCGAAAGATTGGCCTGGTTGGTTTTCGAGAAGATCTTCTCCCTCTGAACGATTTTGAGGACTCTATCCTGTCGTTCCAGGTATGCGTGGCCAAACAGATGATCTGAAAGCTCGTCAACGCCAATCTGTGATTTTTGTCGTTCTTCAGCCAAGGTCTTAGCACCATCTGCCGATGCGGCTGGTTTGAGGTCATTGCTCCAATCCATCCTGAGCGACGAGCGGTGATTTAGATATTGTGGAAATTATGTTATGACTGACTACAAGCCAGTTGGCACACTGTCGTGCAGATGAGTCACTGTGTTAATTGAGTCTGGACAATGCGTCCGATTCCTATGACCGCCTTGAGATTGAAGACCGAGCAGCCTTCACCCTGTTTCTACTAGTGTACCATTGCACCCATGCCAGTCCACAATGCTGCGGTGCGGTGTGTGCTGCTTAGTGCCCGGAGCTTCCCAAAATGGAATACACCGGCAGTTGGAGAAGCCCCATGGAGGAATAGCCTCAATGTTGCGCCGGATCTGAAAGACTCTAGCCATGTGGACGCCTTATCCGAGGCCGCTTCAGTCATCGAAGACCACGAATGTTGACTCTTTTCCTTTCGCCGAGGCGGCCACCGGGTGTGTTTTCCTGTCTGATTGATGCGGCCTTCCCTGCGTTTCAAAGGCGTCCCACGACATTCTCGGCGTTCTTTGACAAGCATTTCGTATTCCGGGCGAACTTGAGTGTGAATGCTACAGCGACCATATGCGCCTCAGACATGAGTCCTGCTATTTCTGAACGCATCGATATCCCAACTTCCGACTTCAGCGACTGTACCTGTCTTCTTCATACAGCATGTCATCTGTTTGTTGCAATCCGATATTGAGAGGAGCGTGGTGAATCAGGCTTTACACAGCATTCTACATGTTTTCGAGAATGGCCAATAAAGCATAGTCCGATGTTAAACAGTAATCGATGCTTTGTCTCAGAGTAGCCGCTACCACAAGAAGCAGAGATTTACCGCTGTAGGTATACCTTCTGTAGCACCTTCACATGCCCTTAACTCACATTGACTTCGATCCCGGTAAGGACATTGGTTGAGACAAGAACTCAGATACCCAGAGATTCTCATACAGCGTTCTGCAAAGCCTTCCTTCTTCGAACTACTTCATCTCCACCTGCTCCAGATGAGTCACAGACTCAACGTCGTCACCGCGTTTTTCCTCTCTCATGGCTTGCTCCTGCTCCTTAGCTCGAGCAGCAGCAGAGATTTGGGCATGCTGCACATCTTCGAGAGCTCTCAAGGGCATTGCGTGCCCGTACTTTCTTTTGCGTCTGCGTGCCTCCCACAGAAGCCACAATGGCAAGCTTGCGTAGCCAATCAAGGTGCATGCCAAAGTGGCACATGCCGCAGAGAAACCTGGTAGGTACCATGGCTTGTCCGGTATGGGGAAGATCTGTAAGAGGTAAGCTTAGGTCAATCGTTCAGCTGTACAGGCTTACTTGAGGACCGATGATGCTGGCGATGGATAAGGAAGCGATGGCGGTAGCTCCCCCGATTGCCTGCTCAGAGGCTCCGTACAAAGTGGATGACCGATACGCCAAAGCTGCGGGTTGAGCGATTGACACGAGGTTTCCCAGAAAGGCCAGTCCGTACAAGGATATAGGCTTGATACCGTCAAAGCTCTGCTTGCTTGCCACATGCGTGTAGATTGCAAAACAAGGTATCGCGGCCATGACTGGCAGGAGGTAGTGCCACATTCTCTCTCGTGTCCAGTCCGAGTGCCACGACCAAACCAAGTACAGAACGATGGCCACGAAATAAATCGTTGAACTATATGCATTGCTGCGGTTATTCGAGAAGCCAGCAAACTAGCCAGAATTAGTGTTTGCTTTTCGGATCGGGCGAACTTACGTTTTTAAGGATAACAGGCAAGAATGTGCCGAGACTGACAGCTACAATCAGCAAGCAGATGTATGAGAAGAAGAAGATGTATGTGCTCGGCCGGGACATGACCTGGCGGAAGGCAGGCCACGAGAAAGTTACGTCGGTTTGTCGCGTTGCTCCTCGACCGAAACGGTTGATCGCAATGTATCGCTCTAATTCAGTCAGATCCGAAGTCAGTGGTAGCAGTCGTACTCACCCCGCTCACTTAGAGCCTTGCTGTCTTCAGGAAATGTCAAGAGCAGGAAGTAGACAGGAATAGACATCGCGATCGGCATACAACCTTCACTAGTAAAGTGTTAGCCATACGCGTCGCTTACTGATTGGACTTCAGCCTACATAATGAAGAGCCAGCGCCAGCCCTCCAGGCCCAGGTGGCCATTGATCTGCGTGGAAGTGAGCAATAGCGGACGTAAGTGGGGGCGAGTCTTTAGTACCTTAGACACACCGATGGCGAGAAAGCCGCCCACACCTGACGCAAGGGAGTTTGCAGCATGGAACACCCCAATCCTCCAAGCCCTCTCACTAGGCTTATACCAGAACGAGAAATACATGATGGACGCTGGAACAACACCACTCTCCGGTATGCCAAGGAAGAACCGCGCTGCAAGGAACCCCGGGGGGCCTTTGACCGTCGAGATGCATGCTACCACTGTCCCAAAAAGACACATGACGATTGGAAAAAAACGCTTCCCAGAGAATCGCTTCATCAGCAGGTTCGAGGGCAAGAGCAGAATTGTAACCATGAAGTATGTGATCGAGACAGCCTGTGATATGTCAGCGGGTTCGCTGCACAAGATGACCAATTTACCCAATTGAAGTCTATACCCTTCAGGTGCAGATTCTCTTCGATGTTGTCGCTTGTCCCAGCTTGCATAACGGCTGCAAAACCCATGTTGGCTCGATCTAGATAGCTAAAGGCAACGTTGTGAGTAGCTGCGCTTCAGTATAAGCATGTAACGGCTCACGCAAAAAAGTAGACGATGCAACATGGAAACAAGACTCGAAGGTCTAACTTTCGCACCAACGCCTTCTCTTCAGCGTTACTCCAGTCTTGAACAGCACTGACATGTTCAGCGCGATCTTGGCTCGAGTCTATGACGGTCAGCATCTAAGCATGCGAACTTGATGGGAGATACTCACCAATATGACCGTCGACTTTGGTAGGCACAAACGCCTGCTTGATAGACCACCCTCCAATGAACACTCCTTCCGCTTCCACAGCAGCTCGCGATCTCTGAAAGTTGGCCATGGCAGGCGATGAGCTCAGATTGCAGTCTTCAAGTAGGATGAGCCGATCCAGACCAGAAAGTGCTGTGTAGAAGTAACGTATGTGTCTGGGTCCCGATCAAGTTGAAAGCCAAAGTGCGCGAAGAGCGCAGGGACTAATACTGGATCAGCGAACACGAGCTCACTACGTTGGACTCCGTGAGGGTCGAACTGGCCCCAGGGGCGCAAAACAGTCTTGTCGCTCATTGGCCGGTCAGCGTAGCGTTTCTTGAAGACACGGCACAAACACTGCGGAGAAAGTCATAAAGCACTTCGGTGATTTCCCAAAATGGCAGGGCCAACAGATGTCCAGAGAGCTCTGTCTGGCATTTCGACGTAGTACCTTCCTTACTCCAACGGAATATATCGCTTTCGAGGACGACTTTTGGCCCTGAAAGTAGGCTGGCGTCGGTCACGCAACCCATGCTTTACAACTGTGATCAGTGGTCGCTGGACTTGACGGATAGCTCGCGCTTCAACGATTTGTCATACTAGATCTTCCACTTCACGAACCAAGACAAGACCGCATTGATACTATAGATTCGCTCTAACAGCCATGATCTAGAGCTCATCTTCGATCGAACGCATTCCGCTGACATGTCTCTTCCACCAGATGATCGATGCAGCTTTGCTCCCAAGCATAATGGTCCTAATGTTTTCCCAAACTCCTACCTTTTCAGCCGTCTCGTGCGGCTAGCACATAAACCCAGTCTCCGTGCTATCAACGATGTCACCTTCGGCTATAAAGCAACATACCAACAGTTTCTCACCGACATCCTTCACTTCCGCAACATCCTCCGTCAAACCCTTCACCCTGATGTCATTACCAAGCTCGATTGCGATGAAGAGGTCTTTATCAATCTACTTGGTCCTGGTGGCTATGAGTTCGCTGTTGCGTTTTTCTCACTCATGGCCCTCGGCGCAGTCATAGTGCCTATCTCACCAGATATCCCTGTCAAGGAAGCGACGTACTTCGCTACCAAATGCAGATCGATCGGCGTTGTCACTGCAGCCAATTGTACCAAGTTGGCCAAAGATCTTCAATCAGCCATGGCCAAATCTTCGGGTCATGATTTTCACTGCATACAAGTCACAGAGCATCTCATGCAGCCACCTCTTCGTCCCGACGAACTGGTCATTTCATCTGATGCCTATCTCGATATCAACAAACCTGGTCTTATCATCTTCACCTCTGGAACGACTGGCCCCCCCAAAGGAGCTGTGAAGCGGCGTGGTTTCTTCTACGACGTTGCAACGATATTTGCAGATGCCTACAACATGCGAGAAGGAGATCTGGTTCTGCATGTATTGCCTGTGCATCACGCGACTGGTGTTACTCTCACCTTACTGCCGTTTCTATTCGCAGGTGCGTGCATTGAGTTTCGCTCCGGCGGTTTTGATGCAGCATGGACGTGGGAGCGGATCAAGCGTGCAGACTTGGACTTCTTCTCGGGAGTGCCGACGATTTACATGAGACTGATGCAGATGTATGAGAACAAATTGGCACATTTGCCAGCGCCCGAGAGGAGGCCCTACCTGGAAGGGGCCTCACGGATAAGAGCGATGCTCTGTGGAACTTCAGCCTTGCCGAGGCCGTTGAGTCAAAAATGGAAGGCATTAAGAGGTGGAAAAGAGATCATCACGCGATACGGCGGCACAGAATTTGGGAACACATACACCGTCACATCATGGATGGAGAAAGTTCCAGATGGTAGTGTGGGACCGAAGTCCGCGGGTGTAGACATGAGACTGGGTCAGCTCGAAGGCGAAGGTGGAAGCCAGAGCGGGGGCGATTTGCATGAAGGCGAGATCCTGGTTCGAAACTCAATCATGTTCTCCAAGTATCTTTTCGACGAAGAGGCGACAAGGAAAGCACTGGACAAGAACGGCTACTTCAAGACAGGTGATATAGCGCGGAGAGAAGGAGATATGTATTGGATCCTGGGACGAGCAAGTGTCGACATTATCAAGTCTGGTGGCTACAAGATCTCCGCACTTGATATTGAGCGTGAGATACTTGGACTTGATTATGTCTCTGAAGTTATGGTTGTTGGCGTGGAGGACGAGGAATTCGGGCAGAGGGTTGCTGCAGCCGTGGTTTTGAGAGAAAATGGGCCGCAGACGCTGTCTATTGACAAGCTACGACAAGATCTCAGGACGTCCCTAGCGGGATACAAGATGCCCACTCTGTTGAGAATAGTAAAAGAGCTGAGAAAGAACGCAACGGGCAAGGTGATGAAGAAGGTGCTTGCTGGTGAGTATTTTCCGAAGGAGAAGGATGATTGTGTCGAGGTGTGGGAAGGCAGGAAGAGTAAGTTGTAATCTGGATGTAGGTACGAATGATAGATACTACATGCAAATGGATGCCTTTCTTCCTTTCTGAATAATATGTTCGGAAGGTCTCGATGCGCCTCAGTATCTGGCGGTCGACTTCCTTTCTACCGCTAGTCCGTTTGCTTGAAGTTGGTCTGCTCTACTACAGCTTCGCCTTAGTTGCCGTCTCTTCCTCACTAATCCTGCTTGCCATCATCCTGGTGTCGACCATCATGGGCCACATGTGACTCATGTTCGCGCCAGACATCTCACTCTTCCTTGCACCGTCGAGCAATGCCTCGTAAGGTGTCTGATCGCTGCGTGCAAGCGCACTGTCCAGTTCGTACTCCGTCAGACCCCATGCTTCGACGATGGAGGCTGTTTGGTTCTCGGCCATGTCGATGATGGCGTCGTTGTACGCAGTGCGCAATGACGATAAATGGGGTTGTGTAAGTGGAAGTGCCTGTGCGAGACTCGGATGATGAGGATCGAAGAGGATGGAGAGACCGAAGACGGCGGCGAGGGATTTCATAGCCGTAAAAAAGGGTTGAGAGCTGATCTGAGAGAGAACTGATTGCAGGCTGCGCCAGTAGACATAGTCTGAGTGAGCCATAGTAAGGGCATGCGAGCTGTAGGATGTATCAATGCCGGCTTCCGTGTCGGCAATGTGCTGCCGGACCATGTTCACCAGGCGGAGCTCGAGCGCCCACTTCTGACACGAGGGAGAAAGCCACGAAGAAGGCCGACAAAGGTTCGGTGTCGGAGGCGAGGCAGACTGAGACAATATGGAGAGGTATGAGAGACTCGGGATGGTACTATAGGTACCGGCTTTGTAGTGTTTTAGTATGGCACGAGGGACTTGTTGGCCAATCACATAGTTGTCACCTTCGTACGTGACGGCGTTGATAGCGTGTCCATACATCCTTCCAAAGCCTGAGAGAGCATTATAGCCGTGCCCGCCACAAGCTATGCGACATGTCTCGACACCTTTACCAGTTATCTCAGTGGCGTAAACTTTGGCGCCCACGGTCTGTAGATGCAGGTCTTCGAGCTGAGACGTATCTCCTGTACTGAGCATGGAGGCTGTGTAGTCGTCGTACGCTCGTTTGATATTCTGTCCCACAATGGCGAGTGTGGTAGCTTGCGCAAGAAGAGGGAGAAGGCGGAAGCGCACGCTCGCGTAGTTGAAGACCGTGGTCTCTTCGGTGCTGATATCACCTCGAGTCTTCTTGAATTGCTTGCGGAACGTTGTGTAGTGGTATGCCGTTACTACTGCTCGTATGAGGTCGTGTGCAGTAATCTCGGCCATCAACGCCCTGACTGTCACCATCGAGCCGTACGAATGCTTCTCGTTCTTGGGTTTAACGTATGTCCCATCCGACAAGACCTTCGCATTTCTCATCAACATCTGGCTCCTTGGCACTCTCACATGATGGAATTGGAGAGCCCCATTATCTGTCCCCAGCATGGCCTGGAACACCTTCGGTCCCAGCTCATAGATCTCAACACCCGGCATCAGTCTTTGCGTTCCCAAATCCCTCAATTGTGTTAGGAACAGATGATTCCCATAATCTTTCTCCTTGATGATCAATCTCGCAACCACGATACCATGAGTTGCCCACACGCCAGTCGCGCCAATCCAATACTTCGTGCTGCTCACTGTTGGGCTATTGATCACGAACTCATCCTTGTCTAAGTCGAATGTCGCCGTTGTCTCAATACCCTTCACATTACTTCCATGCCCGAGCTCCGTCTGACAATAGCTACCGAAGATCTCAAATCGCTCCGCTTTCGGTATCCATATCGCTTTCTGTTCATCAGTCATCTGTCGCTCCAGATTTGACATGAAGATACGAAATTGAGGTTGGACAGGCAGCATCCAATCTGTCATGCGGATGGCATCCATGAAAGTCCGGTAAGGCCATTTTCTGGTCAAGTATATTCGGATGAGTTCTCGCGACTGGAGGGCTGTGCGCTCCCATACTTCCTTACGCGCGAGAGACGGATATACCACGTCGCCCTTGGAAAAGATGGGGTTGTTCGACAATACCTCGAGGACCTCCTTTCGGCGGTCGAACTTCTCGCGGCCACCCCATAGGAACAGGCCCAATGGCGTCTCGACGGCGGCCTTCGGTACATGTCTTTGTGTTGCATGACTCATGTCTGCGATGTTTTCCTGTTTCATAGGGAATGCTGCGTGATCTCACTGTTGCTCACGCGTAAACCGGGGATTCAGCTCAGGCAGGACAGCTGTATGGTTCCAGTGACAAGCACTTAGCACCTGCCCAGTGTGTACTAGCTACATAGGTAGTCAATCGATCACACCTCGGCTTGCACGACAAGATTCTCGGCGAATTCCCCAAGAAGAAAACACCGATTTGCTTCTCCACAGTCATGGGGAAGTTGCTACTCATTTCTGTGCCTTGCAAGATTGCGGCAAGACACACGTCAGGGAAGGTGATAATCCGGAAGACCTGTTAAGCTCGTAGCATCCAACTGTATGAGATGAGTGATGCGATAATAATCGTTGGCTAGCTAATAAATCAACACTAAGCACCGATGGCCCCAGCAGAATTCAAGTTTGTTACGGTCGACAGAGCAGGCCAGGAAGGCAACGTTTACATAATCACTCTGAACAAGCCCCCCGAAAACAGGCTTAATGTTGAGGCCTGTCAAGAGATAATCAAAGCGCTGAGGGCAGTGGTCAGTGCTATAGAGTTACATTGAAGCCTTTGGATACCATGCTGACCGAGCCACAGGAGTCAGCGGTGGGGCAGGACGCTGAAGGCGCTGTAATCCTTACTTCCTTCTCGCCCAAATTCTTCACCACCGGCCTTGATCTCAACGAGCGAGAAGTCAACAAATTCTCAAGCAGCGACGGATTCGTACGCCTTCGATGGCCACGGTCTCCTTTTACATGTCTCTAACAGATCCCAGTACCCGCTTCTTCACACCATACTCGACTTTCCTCTTCCCACCATCTGCTGTATCACCGGACACGTCTTCGGCGGCGCATCCCTCGTTACACTCGCCTGTGACTACCGAGTGATGAACTCTCAACGTGGTTACTTCCAGATGCCGCCTGTGAACGCTGGACTACACCATGATGGCATGGGATCGCTGCTCCGCCTCAAACTAGCTCCTCGCGTTGCACGGCGTGTGCTACTTGAAGCACACAAGTACACCGGTGAGGAAGCATTAGCGGATGGAATCGTGGACTGGATTGGCCCACATCAGAAACTCATGTGCAAGGCAATAGAGGTGGCGGAACAATGGAAGGGGAAGGCGAAGATGGGCGTGTATGGACTATTGCGAAACGAGCTCTGGGGTGCCGCGACGGACTACTATGCTAGGAACAGCTACGTCCATCGTAAGGAAACGGCGAAAGAGCCAAAGGTTAAGCTCTAGTATCCATGTACTTCAGAAACATTGAATACAGTCAAGGCCGACCTTCTCCACCGGCGCAAATCGCGCGTTAGCTTCGTGACAGTCACTGCTTCGGGGTCCAAATCTTCTAACACTTTGCTCATGGATGTAGCTAACCATAAGACTGGAGCGACCGATCTTGGGTCCGAGTTTGAACATTCCGGTCAATTCGAGAGACTATGGCTGACTCGAGGAACCCATCGTCTGAGTAACGACATGTCTGTTCAAGCGTTTGAAACGCGAGACAAACTACACCGACTTCCTCACTCATCACGCTTGACATGTACGACTGGACCAGTATACTCGTGCCTACCCTTGAACATATACAAGGTCATAGCGATCAGCAGTGTCCCACAAAGCATGACACTGGACCAATTCATGGTGCTCGCGACCACGGGCGTCGTCAAAGGCCAAGTCAGGAAGAAGATCAGTGGCGTTAGGAAACATAACGCAGCAACATTGATGAGGAGGCCGAATCTTCCGAGCGACCATTTGCGTGTCGGTAGTGCTGGACCTCGAATACGTCGGTGGACGACACAGCTGATCGTGAGGAAATATGAAACGAGTACCGCTATGGCCCCTAGAGAGGTGATAGCGTTCAGCGCGACTGAGGATCCCAGATTGATGAGTGAGATGAGCGAAGTGACCCCGATGGATACCATGACTGCTGGAAGAGGAATGTTCCAATTGGGAGAGACCTGATTAGATCGTCAGTAGGAGATACTATGGTCGAATCAGCATGGGTATTACATGAGATAGCCAAGTTGAACCAGGCAGGCCTCTATCTCGCGCGAATGACCATATCTGACGTGATGCTGTCGCAACTTCGCTAATACAGCAGGCTGTCAAGAGGATGATGACGATCACTAACAAAACGTTCGTGCCAGCATAGCTTTGAGTCGCATTATAAAAGACTTGTATGAATGGGTAGCCGGTTGATGTTGAGAGGATGCTTTCGACATCGCCGAGAGTGAATATGAGGGTCACACTCATCAGGAGGGCAAGTGATGCGTTGATCACCATCGAACCCATGATGGCTCGCGGTAGTGTGATCGAAGCATCCCTGATTTCCTCGGCTGCACGTCATATTAGCTTCCGTCAAAAGGAGCATCAGACTGACTAACACATATGGACAGAACAGTCATAACCAGTAAGTACCGCTTGAGGTGCCAGCAGTCCAACCATCGCTGATAGACCTTTGGTCGGCCAACCGCCGTTGTTGGTGAACTCGAGCAACACATCACCTGGCCTGGCATGAGGACCCATGACCCAAAGCGGGATTATGACTGCAAAGAAGCCCACAATATGAAGCACGAGCACAGAACCTTCGAGCAAGGGTAATCGAGAAGCCAGAGCCGTGTTGAAGATAGCGGCGAACAGGACGACTGTGATGGTCAACAATGTACCGTGGTATTGTTCCCAGCCATAATCGGGATAGTTGAGGGCAATCGAGCCTTGGATGATCGTGCCAACCAGGAAAGCGACACTAGCGAGGTAGACCTGCCACCCAATGGCGGTAAGCCAACCTAGACCAGTCAGTGGCGGGGTCGAACGCAACCATCAGTTGCCATACCTGAGAGGTAGCTGAGCAGCTTTTGATGTCGACGAGGAGCAAACTCTGACACCCAATGGTATTGACCACCAGCTGTAGGGGACCTGTCCGTCTCGAGATTAGCGGATTACGTCCATGCTATAGAACCGAAAACCCCTACATAGAAGCCATCTCCGCTATGCTTGCATAGACGAGTGACTGTCCTACCGTACAAGAGATCAAACCCCAAAACAGAAGAGCGGTACCGCCGTTCGTAAGAGGAAAGGCAAGATAACTGGCGCCATTAGAAGACGACCAAATTGAGGTCAGGTATGGTGTCACTCACGTCAGTATGCCTTCCCAACTGGCCACGCAGGTCGAAGCGAAACCCAGCATGGTGAGAAAGTTGAAGTTTCGCTGCAAGGCTCAGCATGCCAATCACTGCGACAGGACAAAGCAACATACACGTAGCACCTGTCGCTTGCCCATGACGTGCATGTCGTGCCGGTCGGCAGACGTACCTTGATACTGCTCGTCAACTGTATTTCCAGAATCTTCTGTGTCATTGATTGTTGTGGTACCGGGGACCGTGAGCTCAACGGCTACATTGTCTTTGTGGAGACGATCCATGTTGACGGCAGCAGCTCACTGCTAGGAAGCAACGAGTGAATGAAGCAGTCCACGTTGAGAACGAGGAAGTTGACCAAGTTGAAATGGTCAACAAAAGAGCGACGATAAGCAGACTCTAACAAGATAAGTCCAGACTGCGCTGTCGGATCTGGATTGGCGTGCTGGTGCGGCATGATAATGTGGCATGAGACATCGAGCTGCAAGATTCCCAGTCGGACATGCGAATTGTGGACTCGGCACAGGATACACTTTGGTACTTCTGCAAGCTCCGGGCCGCGAGTGTGGAAGAGGAGGACCGGCCCAGCGCTACGGCAAGCTTTCTTCAATAGCGTGAAACGGTGGCAACGCCTAGGCGAACTCAGATTCCGCCACAGCACGCCGTTGGGCACGCGTTCTGAACGTCCGAGTCTGTACCCTGCATCGGCCTCCGCGCCTCCAAATCGCTCATTCGCTCCAAGGATGTGGCGGTGGTCGATAATCTTCCAGAGTTGTCCAATCGTCGATCATGACTCCTGGACCCAGAGCAACAAGGCCAGTTATTTCCATGTTATCCTCCGGCTCATATTTTGCATTTGCCTTGATTGATACATGTCTGTGATGTGCTTCTCTTTCGCTCGGAGCGTGTTGTAGCTCAGGTGTCGGTCGTGTGGAGGATTGCTCGGTAACGTCTCAAGGATCTTCCGTTCGTCTCGAAGTCTTCGCAGTCCGTTGGGAAAAAGATGCGCCCTGGAGCAGTAGGAGTTCGGGAACGTAAGGATTGCTTGCACAATCAATCTCTGAAGGACGGCCTGCCCTCAATTACCTCCAACGAAACGAGGCCGCTGTGTCATACTTCTGCGCAAGATTTCAAGCCTTCAGTTGGTCCGTGGCTGCATCCCACAGTAGCGAGCTCTCCTGCGTATATGGTACATCTTCCATTGACAATGTGTTCAGTTCCTGGCACACGATACGCCCAGAGTCGAGGCTACTGCACACCCATTTGTGGTCTGTATTATCTGAAATGTTCGATGTTCATGATAACATGCTTGAGGGGCAAAGGATGCTGATATTGGTAGTCCGCAGGAGATGACTGGAATAAATGAGGTACGACGAGTGTGAGACTTTGTGGATGAGATGAAGCCAGTGGCTGTTTGAGTACTGCAATCGTAGTCTGGCATCTGATCGGTGGCAGTGAGCCGTGTCAGATAGATGATGTTCTCCTCAATGGCGTCACGGTTTCTCATGCGCTGGAAAAGCTTATGTTTAACAGTCGGACGTGGTCTGGGACGCGTTTGGGACACAGTTATCAGTCATGCCGGTTTCTCGAGCATATCGGAGCACGCTACGATGATGAGACATTCGACGTTCATTCGGATGGGACATATTGCTTTTGACTATGAGCTTGCCAACCACTTGATACTACGAAGCGCATACCTCTTGACATGTTCCTTGTATTCACGAAAAGGTACAAATGTTCGACCGGCTTCACAGCCAGGAAGCCAACCATTCTCATCACAACCGTGCTCCACTACTATGTGTTCATCAACATGTTGGCATCTTGTAATTTTCCACCCCCTTGCATGTGTGGCAGACAAGAATGCTTGCACTTAAGATTTTATCTATTTGGCAGGTGGAGGCCTCCTCGAATGCTCAATGTGTTATACCGCTGCACAAGCACGCTTTCTAAGTCTTGTATTGTGGTGTTCTATGTGATAAGCGTGTTTTAAGGTAGGAGCCTGGCAGGATCTGAGCGGAGTCTGAGTCAAAGGTGATAATATCTCGATTCTGATCGGAGCTTGAGGTGAAAGCGGTGGTGTCTCGATTCTGACTGGATCAGAGGCCGGTGGTGTGTAAGGAGTTCTGGCTGGTAGTAGACCTTTTCCTGTCAGAAGTTGCATGGAGCTATTGTGAATGGTTTGTTCTGCGTCGGGGTCATATTTCTGTCGTTTGAGTGTTACATGACACCAGTCTCTCCAGTCAGGTGTGAGGCTCAACATGCAGTTGTGACAGCTTCCGAGGGATCGACAATGAACCGAGTGCTATGCATGACAGTGAGTCTTTGCACCATGAGTGGAAGGTGTGTGATTGCATAATCCCGACAGACTGCGTGATGATTAGTACTGATAGCCATGGGGGGGTATGAGTTGACTCACCGTTCTTGTGGTATCTTTGCCATGAAAGGCCAGTGGCCATGAACTTCCGAGTTAGCATCCATGGTGGAAGGTTGTCCCCAATGGGAGGACTAGGGGCTCATGCTACTGTAGAGCCTTCAAAATTGTCAGCTGAATCCACGGAGCCCGTACCTGGGGGCTGCTGCAGCAGGTTTTGAGTTTGGGCCTCAGGGACTTGACTGACGTTGTGGGTGTAGTTGACGACTGGACGGCTAGCACAGTGATAGAAGATGCAGAGGACAATGACAACAGTTCAGGCGTGGAAAGAAGTGTAGATGTCCATCATGGTGTGCAGATGTATGAGATTGCGAAGTGTCATGGAAGAGACTTGGAAAAGAGATGGAATTCAGAAACGGATGAAAGCCCGCTGAATTCGAACACTGCAGGCGCGCCATCACTTCCTCCCTGCTATTTGCACATGGCAGAGAGACTCCTGGCTGAGTTGTTGAGACACGACACGTCACCGTCATGTACTGTCGCTTCCATCGCTGGGCTTGTCGGAGCCAGTTTGCGTCGTGATGCTGCCGATACGGGAAGCGCAGCCGTATAGGAAAGAGCGATGTCTACGAGCAGTTGGAAATGGTGAGCATGTGATGGATGAGCTACCTTCGTAGCATGATTGCGGATTGAGCTCTACATGGAGGAAATGTGAACGACAAATGGGCTGAGGAGATTTTTGTTGGACTGCGTGAGTATCTCCATTGCCTTGTAGAAAGCAGACTGCCCTGGAGTTCCGTCAGTATTGGTTGAATCTGAGCCTCTAGAAGCGCCTTCATCAAGTTCCCGGTCCAGGACCAACGTCGTTGAACGAGTCGGGTAGTCAAGAGAGTCCGGATGCGTGCTTGGCTGGTGAAGGTAAGAATGGTGAGAGCGAGGCTGGTGAAGGCGAGAGTGGTGAAAACGAGGTCGATGAAAGCAAGGGTGGTGAAGGCGACGATGTAGTTCCACTTGGTAGAGTTTGTGCCCATTGACTATTGCTGTCTTTCTACACGTCCGGTTTTGGACTTCGGTCACGACTCGGAGCTGTCAATTGGTGCTTTTTAGCTGGGCTGTAGACATTGCCAATAGTATAGCAATGGACCTTAGCAAGCAAGTCGTTCTTCAACACATGAAATCCCCCTGATCCCACGCCAATCATTGCAGCGATAGCTGAGGAGAAGTACCGTTCTGCGTTGATATCTACCTGCTACTTATGCCCAGCCCTGTTCAAAACCTGTAGCGAGCCCGGTTTGCTGAGCAATGTCGGTAAATTCTGACACGCGTCTCCTTGAGCAAAGATGAGGAGATTGTTTGTGATCAGACGGGTTGTTCCCGAATTGTACGCAGCCTGGATGGCTAAGTATTATCGACAGATCTGCCGTCTCCGGCGAAGATGAGGGAATTGTTTGATGATCGAACACTCCATGTCAAAGCTTCAAGCGCACCATGGTCAACAGAAGCTCTGAAATCGAAGAAGCTGACCGTGTCGCGGACATCCAGCTCTTGCGACAAAAGCCTGGACCAATCCTGCGAGAACTCAATGACCGGGCACGGGCGCTGGTAAGGCGGCAAACGGCCATGACTCCTCCAGGACCGAGGACGATGCGAATCAGGCCTGGTGGACAATGACCTTCTTCTGCTTCGTGAGGTCTTTGAAGACAATAGACTGAGAGAGAACGTGTCGGATTACAAGAGGTTGGCGAAGGCAAGACCCCAGATAGTGTATGCCGTAGCCGAGGACCGATTGGAGAGAAGACGGGTCGCAAGAAGAGTAACAAGTTGCCTGGCGGACCAGAAGAAGAGAATGGTACTGAGCTCGGAGGTGTAGGGACAGTCAAGGGTTTTCGAACGCTTTCGGACGGTAGTTAGGATCCAGTATTTGGCAGCGGGATTGGTGAGATCATGGTCAGTCAGGTCTAAGAGCTCCATCCAGTGATCTGCTCGTCGTGATTGACGTCTTTGAAGATGGTGGCGTTGATATCTAGACTGAGGATAGCAGTAGCAGCTTCTTCTCCGAAATTGCAAGCACCCGCTTGGCCAGGACTGAGCAGTCGACGAACTCTCCACCTCTTTACGAGATAATATGATTGTCGTCTCTTCTGGTCCACAAGTAGTGTTTCTTAGGCTGCTAGTTGGGTTCGAGGATCGTTGCTCGTTGTTACGCTCGGCGTCGTGATAGAGAGGGATGGTCCATCGACTAGGATGAGGTCCGCAATCGTTTGAGGATGGAATTAGGGCTGTAAGTGGACGGCCAGGGCGACTTGGTCCTTGATGGCGTCGAGGGAAGTGTGAATCTTCCCAGGCTTTGTCTTTATGCTTCTTGAAACTTCCCGTTAATCGGTCGCCCATCGAAAGAAGGGCTTGGAAAAGGTATGCCTCTCACATTGTACGTTCGCCGTCTCGCAGCTCCTGGCAGAATCCGTGAAGACGCTCGAAAGTTGATATGAGGTTGGCTGACGAGGACTGGCCGGGATCGGGCAATGGAGATAATAGGCCCGACGGCAATGGTCTCGCTGTTGGATGAATGCTTCCATGTAGTTCACTATCGAGGAGCCAGACGGCACACTAATGTTGGAGTAGATTCGACAGGGAACGCGACAAACCGTGAATGACCATATGAACAGAGATCGTGTTTGGCCGAATTGAACTCACTTTCTTCCTGCCGAGTGTGAGCAGGGAGCACCACTGGAGTCTGAAGATTTCGAATCAGCATAACCGGAGCATCTATCTCTTTCGGCACGCAGCCACAGCTATGAGGTGTAGCAAGAGAAGGCCAAAAACAAATTTGTTGACGATTCAGGGGACAAGGAGGAGGCCGGCAAGGTAGGTATCGAGCCCGTATCTATCTTTCAAAGCCGCAAGCGACATTCTAGGCTACAGGGCTGGACTAATCTGGTATCCCACGTACTTACGTGTCATCAGCTGTGCTGAAGGCTTCGAAAATGTCCCATCAATCGCGAGCTACTGACCCGTGTAGTTGTAAGTGTTGCTTGAGTCCTGGTCGTTCTCGTTGTGCACAGTCATGCGGGACTGAAGATTCGGGGAAGGACTACTGATGCAGGAGTAATTAATTTGGTGCTATTCCGCGAACTTCAGATAAACTGTGACATCATTGATCGTACTCTGCCTAAACGTAATGGCATCTATGAGAATGATACGGTCGACCTTAATGCCTACCTTGATAGCTCCGAGTATCTGATTCCTGCTCGGAAGCTATGATAGCGTCTTGCCGATCTAGTGATATCGGAAATCCTAGATAGATACGGCGAGAAATAATGTTTGCCCCACGCGAAACTCGAGCTAACGACCAAATCGTTGTTCTATTTTCTATGTTATGTTCATCGTCTGCTGTAACAGAGGACACCGGCTACAATGAAGCTAGAATCACGCACTAGTTGACATTGATTTCACGAGACCCCGATGCGGCCGCGGTGAGTGACCATGCAGTCACTAGTTGGTTCACCTTCGGTAAAATCTCATCACTGAGTATGATGGCCTCATCAAGCTCGTTAGTGTAATCTCGAGTTAGCTCTGGACTCCGAGTGCATCGTCAGATCGACACGAGGCTTCTAATCACACCTTAGAGGTGCAAGAGAAGATGTTCAGACCGGTGAAATGCTTGCAAAGAGACTTGTAGACACGTCGAGCTGTGTTTCGTGGCACAGGAAGATCCACACCATAGACATTCCCAGACGCTCTGGGAGAACAAGATGAGACAGTAGCTTGATGGGCGCGATGCATCCTTTTTGACAGCAGAGGCTAAATTGGATTCTGGTGCTTGGGAACGGAAAAGAGAAAGCTCTACTGATGATCTCTCTTCTAGCAAGGACTCAGACGACCTCGCCTGCGCGTCCCACTGATCCTACCGGCAGTACTGCTGTGTGTTTGATCCAGGATCTACCAAAACTATGCGGCGCACACACCGTTTTCATCACAACAAGCACAAGGTGATTGGAAGGCCTCAACTAATCGGCAATATCCACGATTCGTCTAATGTATCAGCCTTAGCTGCCTCGGCATACGAGTGACCGTCACGCCATCGAAGAGAAGGCATGCTACCTGACACGGCTCACTGCATTAACCATGTCCTAGACTGTGATTGTATTGCCCAGCAGCCATCGGCTTCATCTTGCCCGCAATGTCTCAAAGGCGCCTTGCCTCACTGGTTCCAGTTACCCCTGCAGCCTACCAACATCGGCAGCCTTTGCACTCTAGCATGTTGTCGGAGACATCGGACAGTTCACACGATACAAACCATTCTTGGCCGTGCAGCACCCTCGACTCCTGTCGTACTGTGTGCCATGAGACTGAACACCTTGTTAGTGGAGGACGGACAGTAGCCAGGCAGTTGCAAGCGAACATGAATGGTAGCCTAGCCGATGACTTGCAATCATGACACTTCTGATCTGCTTTAGACCCAACGAGCCACGGGCAATTCTGGGACATCCGAAGTCTGTGGTCAGGGCAATATACCCACAGTGCACTGAACGAACGACTTCTCGATACCAAGCATGGTGAGTTTGGATCCTTTGTTTAAAGCGAGGCTGTCTGGACGTGAGCCATGGCTGATCAGGATTCGCAGCAAGCACAAACTCAGCAACACTCTCAACGAATCAATCTCAGACTGTTCCCTGTCCTCTAGCCTGCCGACGACGAGAACTCTCTCCAATATGGTCTCCTCAATCGCCGCTTCATAGCTCGTCCTCAATCAAGTCTGATCTCCATCGACCGGCTACCTCTTGGCGCGAAGCTCGATCGAACCCTGTCCTACTCTGAGAATGTCATCTCACAGCACTTACAGGAGCAAAGAGATGGGGCCTCGAGCAATCTCAGCGACATGGACGTGGCTTCTTGGTTTTCTAATGGAACAGTCAGTGCAAGATTCCACACCCTCATTAACCCTCTACCAACGACCAACTACCTTGAGACTCACGTAGAACGCTGCTTAGCTCTGCCAGACCTTAAACCCAGCAATGGAAGGAAAAGCGATATCAGGCACCGTGGTGGATTCAAGATCAGTGGCGACCCTCTCTGGATGGTGTCCAACACTTCAAGGTGCACTGCGGCCATCAAGCTGAACCTAGGACCTCAATATGTACCAAAACACTCTCAGTAGATCACAGTCAAGGACACAGTCAAGGATACGCAGGCAAGGATACACAGTCTTCCAGATCGCTCGGTCATCGTACAGCACTGCTTCCTACGGAGCTTTGGCCATCATTCTTGGGCCATTCACCCATCAAAAACGTGCCAGGAATGCTCTCAACACAGTCCCAACTTCTACTGGCCATTCCATGCACAACGACGTATACTCGCAGAAGCACTTGAAATGACTTGCTGAGACGGTCCAACACCTCGAACGTTCGAAGCCGGGTTGTATCCAGATCCAGTCAGTGATCTACAGCGCCAGGTCTGCTTCCACGGGATCTTGGGTACTCTGTCAGAGTGATCTTATAACCAGGTTCTGGACGTGTCGTTTGATCCAAGAGTCCGCAAAGACGACGTAGCCATACCGACCAAGGCAATCAACCACTTCCCTGACGAAAAACATGGACGTCCAACCCTCTCATCTCTCCTCGACATCAAGTGTTTTCAGCGCTCATCGTACCAACAACTCTGATCCTACAGACAACCGACAACCCCAATGAAGGCGCTCACGGCCACCGTGGTCAGATTTGCATCTAGAGATCGCTGGAATCAACGAGTCTTCGCATTAGAGATTGGTATTCATCAAGACACACTTGTGGCAGCTTCACGATAGAGTCCAGCAAACGCCTTCGACATCTATCCCCTCTGCTGATGTGTTGCTAAAAGATTTGCTGAATCAACCAAAAGCACCCAGCATGCTTCAGCTCCAGTGTCGTGGTTGCGGTCCCTTGAGATACACCCGCACACCCAGGCCAGATACCTCGATAGGTACAACGTCACGCCTTTGCTGCTCGAGCCTTGTCCGTCAGGCAAACAAACAAGGTATGCAGTGGTGAATCGCAAACTTAGACTGGCCGTGATACTGACCGACACTATAGCTTAGCGAACAAGCAACACAACAACGGACGACCTATCAGAATATTTCCTCGTCGAACACAAGCCGGTCTCCGTCCTCAATCCCGACCGTATTCCTTCCGAGCCAGTACATCACGATGACAGGAACATTCCACCACGACCTCTCAGCCCACTGTGTCGCTTCAACACGGCTAGACTTATCGCTGGAGCTTCTCAGACGGCACATTGGCGAAGGGGAGCGAGTTTGGGAGACGACTGTCGTGTGGCTCAGATACCCAGATTGTAAGAGACACAATCTAGAGCTATACTTTGTGACTAGACTGACATGACCAGATATCAACTGCCACCGCCTGACAACATGGCAGAGAGAAACTCCTCGGTACACTTCAGCCGCACACTGTCACAGACTGCTGCATACCTCAGCTGCGGCATCCTACCACGACTCGAACGGACCCTCTACTGCCGACCTTCGATCTACATACAATCGCTCAACCTCTGGTACCTCTTTGCCAGAGAATCCTACCGGACTCCAATCTCGGTTGACACAAGAGATGCGAACAAGATGCAGCCTCGGCCCTCATTACCAAATCCTACGCACCCACATCATTGTCAGTCCTTTCGACCCCCTGCCAGTCCAGGATCAAGGCAGAAAAAGATCGTTGGAAAGCTACAGTTCATTCACCAACACCGCAGTTGCCTGCGTGAGTACATAAAGAGAAGTTACACTGATCAGGCAAAAAGGACGTGTGAACGCAGTCGAGGGCCCACGTCAGAGACTGTTGAGGTAGCATTGCCTGCGCGGTGAGGCGACATCAAAACGAGAAGAGCTGCTACAACCTTCTCGCTTCGAGAACTGGACCACGGCTGGCTCGGAGCCATACAAGTTGTCTCAGACGTCTCCTGTTGATTCAGCACCAAGAAGCGTTTCAGCAGAGTAGCTACCGGCTTTCTGTCAACGTTGATCGAATCGCAGCTGGCATCCCTCTTCTAACGTCTACAAGTACTGCTGATAATGTGTCCTATCCAGGAGATGTTGCTGGTGTTGTGCCTGGGGCTGAGCTCGGCGACCAGCATACGTCGAGCTAGGACTGAACAAGAGTGCGGCGTATGATTTTGACGATGTCCAAGTATGAGACAGCCCATGTCGAAGCACTGTACCAGGCTGGTCCAGGGCACGGAGTTGAACAGGCGATCCCAACACAACAAGACAGGTGGAATGGGACTCCAGTCGGCCATGGCATTGCACGAGTCGTCGCGTACATTTTGATCACTGTCGGTGGTCGAACTGTGAAAGGTGAACAGCTCGCATCGGAATCCCGTCGAGGAGCTTGATCAAAGATAACGAGGCTCGTTACTGTTTATGGTCTGATGGACAAACCACATCGATCTTGATTGATCATCAGCAAAATGGTATCAGAACATTCTCGGAGTCGACGACTTGTTCCGCCTTCAACCTCTTTGATCTACCATCGAGTTCCTCAACGCTCACAGCCAACAGCATGTACTCAGCCAGATCATAGCTAAAGATCCTGTCATAGTCTTGTGTGTAGTTCATGTTTCCAAGTACTCTGACTCGTCCGCATCTTTTAATCAAGTGACAATCATCCTCCACCTCTGGAAAGCTTGCTTGAACGAGTGATGTGCATTGTCGGTGGCGCGACTTGCTTGGTCTCTCCCTCGACGAATTCAGCTCCCACAATTCGCGTGATGGAGTCGCAAACGTCGTCGGGGCGAAATCTGAGTCTGATGGTAGGGATTTGGGTTTGAAGGTCGTGCAGAGATGGCCTGCCAAGTACACGAGCTCGATCAACGGTGGTCGGACGTGGCTTTGTGCAATGGCGATCCAGGGTAGTCCTCAGAGCCATTCTACGTGACTGTACCTGATCCACCTGGCTAGAGGAGGAGCACACTTAACAATTGAACAGCGAGGGTGGTTTGACCGAGCGGACATAATTTGATCGATCCTGTGCTAGTCTGAACTTGTGGTGCCATCCTTTCGGAGGGGGAGAACTACCCGGCGCTCGATTCATGGGCTTTCCAGAGGTGGGAGTTGGGCAGCCACAGCCATGAGTGGTGGCTCGGTCGAGTACTGCCTCTATCTGATCAGATCGTGCGAGGGTATTCCATGTAGGCTCGTGGTCTATGCTTCTCACTGCCCTCGTCGCTCGAGGAGATCGGGACCCTCAAGTTGGTCTACCTCGCCAATGGGTTCCCGCTTCTAAGGACCAGTGTCAGCTGCTAGATTTCGTTAGCCAGTACATCGACAAGCAAGCGTACCTTACTCTGCATTGCTGGATGACGGCATGTAAAGAGGGATGAGACTACGCACTCCCTGAACACCCGAAGATGGTAGCAGTATTGTTATTCCTGCACTTGGGCCATATGCTTCGAGTTCGTCCTTCGAGTTCGTCCTTCGACTTTCCTCGTGGTTGACAACGACAATAGATATCCACTCGAGACTGCGTAGTCAATAGCGTCGAGACCGAAGGATTGCGAACACCAGATATTGACCACACTTGTGTGCTATGTCAGCCCCCTCTTGCTGTCTAACATACTCGTCCATCGTTTTCATATGGCTGTCATCCTGGAAACACCATGAGAAGGGAAGCGAGGTCTCTTGACGGGACTGAGGTAGCGGACTCTTTCTCGAATCGGAAGATCGTGGGAGCTCGTGTACATGCCGTCGGACAGGAGGCAGGTCGGCGTCTTGCTTTGCAACATCGGCAGCCGGTCGACTGTGGAAGACTTCCGCGGCTTATCTGGGCACAATATTGCAGACGGTCCAGCGCCGTTGGGGCATATGGAGCTGAATCGGTCGTACGTGAAGGACGTTCGTAGAATGTGGGCTTCCTTCTGCCACCATCAGTCGTGAGACTAAAGATGATGTAGGGCGGTTAAGGGAAATGGATGTCCTGGACTTGTCTGGTCTATGATCTTTCTGGTTGTGTTCCCGATGGCTGCGGACCCGTGGGGCTTCCATGCAAGACAGCTGTTGCGTACTGAACGATGGCTGAAGCAGGTAGGCGTCTTTCTAGACCAGCGAGAGGTATTTCACTAGGATGGATGTCTTCAAACCCTTGTTGGAAGGGAGCTGGTCCGGTTCAGGATACTATCGGAATATGGAACCCTTTCTGGAGCGGTTTGTAATGACCACGCGTACCTGAATGCGTCTCAGACTCTTTCTGCAGGTTACTCAGACCTTGATAGGTGAGGAGGACACCGTAGGGGGCATGCTGTGATGGAAAACATGTCTAATAGTGTACGAGAATGTGATGACTGCGCGATCTGCGTCGTCTCCGATTCATGTCAATGAGAACGTAGGTGATAGAAGCCAGGCTGAATGCCGTATTCCTGTAGCCATCATCTCGACGTGGAATGGTCGGCTTCGGAGGAGTTGATCTGTGGATAGTGAGCGTAGGTCATCGTGGAGAAGTTTCTAGTTCCAATGTGTTCACGAAAGAGGCAATCGTAGGTCGGTAAGGTATGGGTTCATTGGGCAGTCCGCTGAAGGAAGGCCTTCTGCTGCTATATGCTATGACCTCGAACTGGACGGGTTGAACTGCTAGTAGGGAGCACCCCTCGTCTCTGTGGAATATGTGATGCAGGCTGAGCGTTACAAGTACAGGATATCCCTCGCTTGGTGCTGTCCCCGGCAGCTTGTAGGCCGAGTAGCTATGGTATATGCTTTCTTTTCCTATCTTTGCTCAAGCTAGACCGAGTGTAGGAAGCGGTGGATGCAGCGGGTTTCTCTTCATATTGAGTTGTTGATTCAGGTTGGCTCCATGTTTTGTGCTTCGACTATTTTGCTCGTCACACCCACCCAGATGCTTCGACGCCAATCGTATAGCTGAGGCAATCTGCCGGGACCGCCGGGACTGTGCGTTGTCTATGAAAAGTTGTTCACCCAGCATTGGCACACCACCGTGATCTGGTAGCAGATGGTTCTACTGTTTCTCGGTCGAAAGCTATCTCAACCTCTCCTCGATATGTTGTCAGTGGGCTGCATCGTGTCGTAGGGCCGTTCACTGGTAGGATGGCTTCGTCTCCGGCGAGGTGGTCCGTTCTTCGCTTCGTTCTCCGGCAGTAATCTTCCACCAGGTCTGGTGCTCTGTTTCCTTGTCGGTTTCACCTGGTCTGTGATCTCGGTGTGATTCTGGGCAGTCTGTCGTTGCAGTGTTGATGCTGTACAGTACCAGTGAGGTAAGTGATACGGCGAGCTGTGTTGAGAGACTGACGGTGATATAGCTAGCTGTCGCGGAGTCAGCTAAGATCGCTTCCACGTCCGCGAGGGGTAAAAGTCTGAACTTACCCAAACATGCGTGATGCTTTGGCAACAACGTTCTGCCCTCGAAGGCCACTCGCTGCGTGGTCTGCTGAGGACATTGTAGAGGCTGCTGGGACCAGTTGGAAGAGCTGAATTGCGAAGCGGGTGATCATGAAGTTGCCATGACTGATGGCGATGAGAACAAGGACGGGGTGTTGAAAATTTTGGAGTCGCGAACGCTTAGGAAGGAAGCAAAAGTCAGCAGATCAGCAATTCTCGGTTCGTAAACACCATCCCACGATCCGGATGACGGTGAGGATGATCTGATCGAAGCCGAGGGAGTGCGTGACAGAGGGAAACTGTTCAGGACCACGAATGGAGGATGAAAAGGGGCGGGGTCATTCATTCAATACTTCCATGCTTTCATCTGAGTCTGCCATCCTGAGCCCAAATGATCGTGGCAAAGCTGACAGTGTTTCTCCAGCTTCATTAGATGGGCAACTTCATGTCGCACAATGTAGTGAGTCAATGCTAGAGACAGTGTCCACCCTGACTTGTTGGTTTCAGCGACGAAATCTTTTGTTTGTAGCGTTCACCTCCTGGCCCAAGTTCTGCTTCGATGGCGGCAGCTCCCTTTCTCGAGACAGAAGATGCTCGAGCGTCACTCGAGTGATACCAATCAGACAAGCAAATCAGCCACATTGTATTTGTAGGACACGCCTAGAAGGTTTCTTGCAAAGGACTGGAGTTCTGTCTAAGGATAATGTAGCCTATCATAGAAGAAGCAGCGGACGGTGTAAGTGATTAATTGACTACTTGAGTAGATACGGTGAATGAATTGTGATTGTAAGCACCATCGCTGAAGTGTCTGCGTTAGCCGACAAAACATCGAGAATTGCTCTATCAGTCCCGTACGTCTTTGTATGTGCTAACCTTGCTACTGTCTAGGAGTAAAAGACTCAGTCATTCCACTACCATCAGCCTTGATTCGCCGATGTCTTCGCTAGTTGGTAAGCCTCGGCTTCCATGATGCTGAGAGGCCCAGTACTGTGGACGCCTTATGAGATAAGAAGCCAATGGGCAATTCGAGCTTTGCGAGTAGTAAGCTTCTCGCTTGCTGCAACCCCGCTTCATAACAGGATACAGCTTGCTCTGATTGTCCTGAGCATTTTGATCGTGGGACTAGGTATCCCTATGTCTAGCTCACTAAGTGAGTGTGTAAGGCCCATCTCGTTTAATGCTCCAGATGATCCGTGCGCGATCCTAATGCGGAGAGAGTCGGTCTCGGGTCCTCCGTGGTGTTTGCGCGATAATCCGTTTATAGGCTCGTGTTTATCTTCGAATCTAGGGTAGAAAAACGGGTTCGGTTTAGCTTAAGTCTCGACCTTTTTTCTTACTTTTTTCTTATAGGCGTAATAATATATATATAAATAGCCTAGATTCGAAGTCCGCTTCTTTCTACGTCCTCTTAATAGATATATATATATGTTTAAAAGTTAGGTCCTTTACCCGTTTTAGGCCATCTTAACATGTGAAACCTTACCTCCGCCAAGAGCGTGACAATTATTCTACACTATACCCGATTAGAATTGTCACGCTCGCTTTACCTACCCACCTTTACTTGTTACGCTCGCTTTACCTACCTACCTTCGCTTGTCACGCTCGCTTTCCATAGAATCTATTACGCCCCGATACCTCCGGTATCCCTATCGAATTGTCCTTATCCTTCTATTAAAACTTACGCTTATATCACATGCGTGCACGCATTATCACGCTCGCCGCACCTTCTATAATCTATCATTTTAACTTGGCGCAGTCTATAGAATCTAGAGCGCCCGTGCATCATGTATCTATCACCTTTATTTAAATAATAACGCTCCTATAACCATCCTAGTTTCTATCGGTAATATTCTTTCTCTAGTATAATACCGTAGTTCACCAGATAAGCGGAGCAAATTATCACCTAATACCGCGAGGCAACTACCGATCCCTATAAAAGGCTTATCAATAAGAAGTAACACAAGAGGTGATAAAATTACTTACGTTATCCCTCTAGCTACGCTTAGCGCTTAGAGGCTAGAAAACCCATCACTACGCCTACGCCTAGAGGACGAGATGCCGGAGCATACAGCACGCCTACGCCTAGAGAACGAGATGCCGGAGCATACAGTTACAAGAGAAGGCAGTCGCTTAACCGTCTCCGCGCCTATAGGACGAGATGCCGAAGCATATAGCACGCCTACGCCTAGAGGACGGGATGCCGGAGCATACAGTTACAAGAGAAGGCAGTCGCTTAACCGTCTCCGCGCCTACAGGACGAGATATCGAAGCACACACCTACAAGAGGTAAGATAGCCGGTAGATTACCATTATGATTTTTAGGTATAGTATTCTCAGCGCGCATAGTACTATAGCCGCCTAAATGTATTATACCGTTCAGACTAATTCTATAAAATTTTAAAACCATTCTTTTACTCTTTCTCCTCGCCTTATCGGTGCCTAAGACGTTCTTATCTAGTTCACTCGATATTTAGTTAAGACTCAACGTCCTCTTGCTCGACTTCCTACTATCGCCTCTTGCCGACCTTTCGCCCTAACGATACGAGCTTAGAAGGCGCTCGGCATCCCCTCGCCTAGCTTCGCCATCCGTCTCCAGATTTCCGATGCAAGGGCTAGAGGTATACGCCTATAGCCATCTGTCATAATCTCCCCGGTGACACCTCTTTTAGTAGGGACGCAGATAAACTCGGATAGCTCTAGTACCACACTCGATATTGTTTTCGACCGTCCGAGATTTATTCAAGCGAAAAGATTAAGGTTAGTGGAATCCTTGTTATCTAATAAGGCTAGATGCTACTCGAGCAGCTTAAGCAACGAAAGTAGTTGGTGTCTATTGGGCGAGGTTAACGGGGTAGGCGCTATAAAATCGAAACCGTGTACCGTGAAGAGATGCACCCTCTAACGTGTGCCTTCTTCCTTGCGCTTCTTCTTGTTCTTAACCTTTTTAGGCTTAGCGTAAAACAACCGCCAGATTCTACCCGCAATATAAAGATCTCTATTTATTAACCAAGCGGAGATCGTACCGTAGATATCTTCAGGCTTAAACGTTCGTCTAAGCTTCGATAGTTAATAGGGAGGATACTCTAGTGCAAAGCTAGGAATATCAAGAACCATCAATCGATCAGCACTAAACTTCCTGTAAAAACGACAGCCTATTTCCGTCTCTATAGGATCGAGCTTCAAATCGAACAATTGCTTATCCGGGGTTTAAGAGAAATCGAGCCTCGCCGTAAGCTATACCGACCGACCTGTTGCTTCATTAATATAAGAATTTTCCTCGTACGTCCATTGCTTAATACTTAAGCGAAGGGGTAACGTAGAATTTTCTTCGTTATAGATGTTAACCACTGCTTTCTAGAAGTAGGGAAAGCTCGGCGTCTCCTTCTAGCACCTCGTTGTAACCTTGTAGAAGACCGCACCGACGTCGCAGCCTAGATGTTAGCTAATCCTGTAGAGCTCAAAAACATACCAGTACGGCAGGTCTTTTAGCAGCTAGCGTTTAGCGGGTTTAAAAGGGCCCTCCGTTAGGAGCTTTTCTAACTGCTCTTTCACATCCGCCTCTATACTGTCCGCTGCTCGGAACGATCTGCTAACTAAAGGTTCTTAAAGGAAGTCGTAGTCAAGCTAAGTGCCACCTAAGAAGTGCGATTCTCTCCCACCTACGTCGCTAAGAATAGAAGTGTTAGCGGAGCTAGTTGGATTATGATCCTCGGCGTTAGAGAAGACATAATCGGTATTATCTAACAGCACCGTGTTAAAGCTGGTGTTCTGTAATAGGGACTGCTAGTTGCGTGAGATACGGCTTATAGCGATTCTCGATAGTGACTGGTTAGCAGGTCTAGGGTTGTTATGCTATTATGCTAAAAGACGTTCGTTTCGCCGCTTAGCGATCTGCGAGAGTGTAAGCTGGCCTTTTTCAGGGTCCTTCTTCGATCTCTTCGAACTCTACCTACAGGTTAGTTTGCTTCAGACTATAGGTCGACTATACGTACCGTCTAGACTGGCTGCGACGCCTCTCTCTTCTTTAGAGGCGTTAGTTTTACTTCGTCCTTTACAAGGACAGGCTCCTTCTTTACTTTCTTAGCCATAGTGCTAGCCGTTCGGGTAGTAGTAACCTGTTCTCCCTCGCATGCTGTAGTGTAGGAAGAGGTGGATATCAAGCTATTTTTAGTCGTAACAGATCTGGTACTGACGAAGCTAGGCGGCTTTAAGCTAGAGTTAGAAGTAAAGGAAGTCCTCTAGTAGGTGTTAGATTCTGCAGCTAACGTATACTCGTCTTCTAGTAGGCGAGCGAGAATCTCGATAAGTGCATGGCGATTTTATAGTGTTAGACGAGCCCTGGCGGTTGCGTCTCTCTTTAAGAAAGATTTGCTGATAGGCAGAGAAGGTAAGGTGCTAGGCTGTTATAAAGGTTTATCTGCAGCGGTGATCAGCAAGTGCCTAGCTTAGCGCCCGCGGCCAGGTAAAGGCCGTATCTACCTATCGCGTAGAGATTCTTTACTTATAGACCCTTACGAAGAGTTAAATCGATTAACCTATTATATTATCGCGTTCTATAGTCGCCTGTATATCTTCCTAATTCGACTTATTAAGATGCTCTCCCAGGGCGCTTCGAGGCCTATCGAATTAGGAATCGTCGTTATTATTTTGTATTTACCTAGTCGTACTATCTTCTTTAGCTTTAGGGTGTCGTTTAACTCCATTAGTCTAATCTACTACAGGATTAAGCAGCGGAGTATATATACTCCGAGCTCGAAGGTCTAAAGCACTAGTATTCTAGTCTGCGTTCTAGGTTTCATCCTCATGCTTAACATCACCCTCGGCGTCCCTTGCGAGGGTTTGATTTATATTCGTATCGAGTCGAGTCCGCTATAGTAGAGGGATATTATCGTTCTAGTCGCTATCTTCGTCGTCGGAGATCATCCTCGGATTGGTTAAAGCGTAGCCTGCAAGCTGCTCTTCCCTGCCTGTTACGTACAGCGGTGCGTTTCGTTATCGATAGGTTTCGGGTGCAGCACCTTCTACAGACCGTCTCGAAGGCCTACCTCGCTTTCTTCACCTTAGCACGTCTAGCCGGCTTAGCTAAATCTCGTTCTCTGGGTCGTCGTCTACTAGGAGGTCGTTATTAATCCGCTACTATCATACAAGCTGCCGGTACTTTCGACGGCACCCCTTCTTATCCTTGCTATTCATGTCTTTCGGCACGCGATCGGTAATATTTAAATTGTCCTTATACGTTCATTACGTGATACTTAAGCGAATAGGTAGTATAGAAATTTCCTCACGTTCGGTAGCCCTTATGTAACTTTGCGCAAGCAGTTTCTCTTACTATCTTTTTATATTTGCTTTCGTAATGTCCGCTGCGTAGGAACGACCTGTTAACCCTAAGCTACTGATTTACAGTTCATCTTAGTGTGTTATATCGTCGCCGAAAATAGAAGTGTTAGCGGAGCAGTCTAGATAGTACGCTCAGCGAAGTTAACGGATACAAACACCGCTCTAGTAGTACTACTATTAACATATGATACACACTCCTTAAGCACTCTATAGGCGTAATTAGCAGCGTAAACAGACTACACCCTCACTAAACGCATCTAGTCGAACTACTTACCAGCATATAATCTACCCGGCTTTAGGTAAATAAAATCGCATCTCCGCACAAGACCCTAACCTCCACCCGATACACCTAGTACGCATCACGACTATATCTATCGTAAGATACAAGACCTAATTCTAATACCCTTTAGGCCCGTACGTCTCAAATCACCACGGTTAATCTCTATTTCCGCCGCTCGCGTAGCCCTTGCTAAGGACTTCGTTAAGCTCATTTTACCGACTTTCTACCATACTATACACACCATGCCACCTAAGAAGCGAGGTCGGCCTGTTTCCGAATCGTCCAGCGACCTAGACAAGGACCGTAAACGCGAACTCGCCCGCAGTCGTAAACAGGCTCAACGAGAACGTCAAGCACAAGCAGTCAACAACCCCCCGACCACGAGCTAGATCAACCAAGCACACACTATCATCGAACGAAGCGCGCTAGATAGACCTCCTACCACTATATTACAGCTCGGGTTTCGTATTTAAGGGCTAACACTACAATAAGACCTAACGGAAACACCTGCGTTTCACGCCGGCCTCCGACCAGTAGACGAACACGATAAACTCTATCTTCCCCCTAATCTCGTCGATCCTCAACTATCCGAATCGAACATTCTAGTCCCGCCTAGCAAGCTATCGATAACTTCGGCACCTTCCCTAGGTGCCCCTACTATCCACCACTTCTTTAAAGCACGGCCACCTATCAACCTATTCGACGCGCATAGGCCGGCCAGTGTCTCTTTAACCCCGCCTACTATCCGCAGCTTTTTTCACCTACTTTCACGAGTCAGCCCTATTCAAACTCCGAGGCCTACCGCCCGTTCTTCTCGTCTCGAGACGCGTCCGCCTTCTGTCAAGGCTCGATACAACGGTAGAGAGGTCGAAGAGTATCCCTCGGCGGACCTGGACGATGAGGACGCAGGCGACTTCGGCGTCGCTAGCGACGCCGACGTTGATATTAACGACATTAACGATATTAACGACATCGACGATATCGACGATACTCCTATAGTCTAGCCGCCACTAGCACCTCGTCACGTACGAGTACCACTACGAGACAGCTTCGAAGCCAGCAGCGCAGTCTCGCCGGCTTAATCTCGAGACCGAGTAACACCTACGCTAGATAGGCCTACGCAGGTACCTTAAACACCGCCTTCACGCCTTACACCTCGCAGTCCTCTACCCTAGACACCACTCACCCATCGGAGCCGTCCGTCGCCGGCGGTCGCGCCCGTAGACGGGCACCACCCGGGCCTACCTACACCTTCTAACCCACTTAACCTGCCGAACACCTACTCTTAAGCTAACCGGTCCCCTGCATCCGATGCCTCTAGCAGGACTTCGCGCACGTTATCTACCCGCTCTAACGGACGCGACGACACCGCTATCGTAGCGGATAAACTAATCGAGCAGCTCTAAGGTAGATTTCATAGTTGTTCCGACGATAAACACTCAACCGACCTCGTCCAACATCTAAACGCCGCAGGCGAGCTAGCGGATTTGCAGTATAGCCGACTCGATAGCGCGTTCCACGATCTTAACTTTCCCTCCGTATTATCTAATGAGTCGCTTCTAAAACCCGAACAACTCCACCTAATAGCCCTAACCACCGCTGCCTAATAGAAGGCCATGTTCTCTAGGGTGTCTAACTCCACGTATCCGGCCCATATTTGTCTACACGAAGAAGCGTCGCAGGTAGAGGCCGAGGTCGCCTACGACATCGACAGCTACCTTGGCTTTGGGGTTAGGGTTAGGGTTAGGGTTAGGGTTAGGGTTAGGGTTAGGGTTAGGGTTAGGGTTAGGGTTAGGGTTAGGGTTAGGGTTAGGGTTAGGGTTAGG